>Ga0207830_100001_pt1 | contig 1986152 bp, 1869 predicted proteins | sample TtanPargueraPR_6_FD_187740 | JGI IMG/M metagenome (GOLD analysis project Ga0207830, IMG submission 187740) | Aerobic enrichment media microbial communities from Bioluminiscent Bay, La Parguera, Puerto Rico - Tt and E2 (3) (SPAdes) | ecosystem: Environmental > Aquatic > Marine > Unclassified ...
GGTAAGCCCCCCATTGTCGACAAAGGCGTTGTCTTCGTCTTCAAAGGTGTAATATTGCAGTTCGTTGTTGCCCCAACCGTGACCGCCGACATCATAGTTCCAGCGTTCGTCATCGGGCAACCCGGTGTATTCGAACTCGTCGCACCAGACCGGTTGCCAGGCGCCGATGTTGTCGAGATGCGCGCATTCCTCGGGTACCAGGTCGCGTTCTTCGTATACAACGTCGCTGCCGGCACCAAGATTGTCGTAGTTGCCGGTACCGACAAACGTGGTGTCATCATCCGAATCCTCTTCTTGGCAATCCTTGTGTGTTGGGTAGATGTCACAATCCAATTCAAACTCCGGCGTTTCGGTGGTGGGTTCACATGCGACGAGCAGTGTCAGCAGCGCCAGTATCAGTAATTTCTTCATGGTGTCCTCCTTGTCGCAGCACGAACACAAAACCTATGATATTATATCACAAACTGTTGTGCAACGCTACATCGTTTTCGGTAATCATCGAAATTTTTCGTTAACGGATAATCAAGACTATGGTTGACTTCTATTCATATACACGGGGAACGAGTTCGCAAAGTTTTCGAAATCATTCGAGTCTGGGAGCGAAATCAATCGCCCAACAACACGTCGATCCAATTGTCAAGTTCTTGATCGGTCAAGTCATGGCGCCGTTTCATTCGTTTCAGAACGCGAATCGCCGGTTCTTCGATGTTGTACCAGGCAAAGGTACCAAATCGTTCTTCCAGCTTCGCAAATGCCTCGGCCTTGTACAACTTGAAATTCTTCAGCGGGTGCTCAATGGTGAGATTCGTACGCAACACGAGACTGGTCTCGTATCGAACCGTCGCCGTCAGTTTCGGGGTGGCAACATTGGGTCCGACGAATAGTACGAAATCACCGGTTTCGACGCGAAAATCATGAAATTCATCGCTGTAGATCGCAAAATCATCTTTGCTCAAATGGAATGACACGGTCGCGGTTTCGCCCGATTTCACGAATACTTTCGAAAATGCGCGCAGTTCCTTGGTCGGACGCGGGTAGTAGCTCGTTACATCGCCGACATACAACTGAACGGTTTCATACCCGTCCATCGTGCCGGTATTGGCGATGGTGACATCAACTTGAAGCGTGTCATCATCCGACAGTTGCGACTGTGAAAGCGCCATTTCGCGGTATGCGAACGTGGTGTAACTAAGCCCGTATCCGAACGGATAGCGAACCGGGTACTGGTGCGTATCGTAGTATCGATACCCGAGACGAAGCAAATCGCCGGTGTAATTGACATGATCAAGTTTCGAGGGAAACTCGCCGTAAAACGGCGTATGTTCAATGCGCATCGGGAACGTTTCGGCGAGGCGTCCACTCGGATTGACGGCACCGACGAGAATATCGGCCAACGCTTCCCCTGCGGCTCCACCCAGGAGCCATGCTTCCACCAGGGCGTTGACATGTCCGACCAGTGGCGTCAGATCCAGACTACTGCCGTTGTTGAGAATGACAATGACTTGTTTGCCACTCGCACGGATCACCTCGAACACCTGACGATGACCATCGGGAAGTTCCATGTGGTCGCGGTCGCGACCTTCCGTCTCCAAGCGTTCGGTGGTTCCGGTAAAGTAGACGATCGTATCGTGGTTGGTGCACAAGGCACGCACCTCGGCCAACAACGCATCATTGGTATCTTCTTCCTCGTAACCCGGAACATAATCGACATCGAAGTGTTTGGCCAGCGCGTCCAAAGGGCGTTCCTGATGATACGGTTTGAGCGTGGCGCTGCCTCCGCCGTTGACGCGCGGTACGTCGGCGAATGTACCGACGACACCAATCTTCGTGCCTGTTTGGAGCGGCAGGATACCATCGTTTTCAAGCAGCACGATGGCTTCTTTGGCGACGGCCTGAGCCACCTCGTGATGTTTGTATAGATTGGCTGTCTTGCCTTTGTTGGTGTTGTCCTTGACCTTGTCGTAGAAGTCGAACAACGGACGCAACGACGCATCCAGTTCGGCTTCCGTCAGTTCACCGTTTTCGATGGCTTCCGCTAGTTCGTGACGAAACTCGCTGGGTCCGGGCATTTCAAGATTCATGCCGGTTTTCACACTCTTGACTTTGTGTTGAACGGCACCCCAGTCACTGATGACGAAGCCGTCGTAGTTCCACTTGTCGCGAAGCACATCCAATAGAAGTTGTTTGGATTCGGAGCCGTAATGACCGCCGATGCGATTGTAGGAACTCATGACGGCCATCGGATTGGCGTGATCGATGACATATTTGAAAGGACGGAGATACAGTTCGTGGAGCGTTCGTTCATCGATCGTCGTATCAATGAAACGACGCTGGTTCTCCTGTTCGTTGAGGGCGTAGTGCTTGATGGTCGCACCGACACCGGTCGATTGCACGCCGTTCACAAACGCCGCGCCGCAGACCCCGGTCAGATACGGGTCTTCGCTGTAGTACTCGAAGTTGCGTCCACCAAGCGGACTGCGTTTGAGGTTGATTCCCGGCGCGAGCAACAGATCGACGTTGTGCATGTTGCACTCCTCGCCGATCGCCCGGCCGACCTTGTGGATGAGATCGGGCTGGAACGTAGCTGCCATCGCCGCCGCGACGGGGAACAAGGTTGTTTCCGCCAATGCATTACGATCGAAGGCATCGGTTTCGGGATCTTTGATGTAGGCACGCAGACCATGGGGGCCGTCGCCGCACATGAGCGTCGGCAGACCGAGTCGCTCATTGCCGAAAAACGTCCAGTTGGTCCGGCCGTATGTCAGTTCCATCTTTTCCTCGATGGTGAGTCTGGGTAGCATCGTTTCGTGTGTTTTCATGGTGTCTCCTAGTCTTCGGTATGATCGTCGTAATCCATCAGTTCATCGGCCTGATAGACGCGGACGTAATCGATCTCCATGCTGGTCGGGAAGTCGTCGGGATCGACGCCGTTGACGCCGCCCCAGTCACCACCGACGGCGATGTTCATAATCAGGAAGAAGGACGCATTGAACGGCCAGACGTTGGATGTCGGGCAACTGCTGTAGCGATGGGGATCGTAGGTGTAGAAATTGTCGTCATCGACGTAGAAGTCGATGCGATCAGGCAACCATTCGATCTTGTAGACGTGGAACGCCGTCGTGACATCCTGGAAGGCCGTCGTGTTGCTGCCTTTCTGCGTGCCGACCTTGTGGTTGTAGATTTTGGTGTGAATCGTACCGTGGATGTTGTTCTCATTGTATCCGACATGTTCCATGATATCGAGTTCGCCACTGTTCGGCCATCCTCCATAACGTGAAAATAGCGGCATCATCCACAGTGCCGACCAGGTTCCCAGACCGCTCGGAATCTTGGCGCGAATCTCGATGATGCCATATTTCCATGCGGCTTTGTTCTGAGTTGTGATGCGACTGGAAGTATACTCCCAGCCGTTGTAATCTTCGTGACGGGCGATGATCTTGAGCGTGCCATCCGACACTTCGGTGTTGGTGTCTGTGTAAAACTGCAACTCGTTGTTGCCACCGCCTTCACCGTTGACTTCGTAGACCCATTTGCTACGGTCCAGTTCGTCGCCGTCGAACTCGTCCGACCAGACCAGCTGGTAGGTCAGTTCTTCGGCATAATCCTGGGGCGCGAAACAGATCGGATCGTCTTCGACGCACTTCCCGTCTTCTTCGTGGTAGCCGGGAATGCAGTTGAGTGGTTCCGTATCCTGTTCGCAGGCGGCGAGGGTAGTCGCCGCCCCGAACATAGTCAAAAGGAGAAAGAATTTGCGGATCATGTTATTCACCCGTGATGCCGGTCTGTTCGATGCCTTCGACGAATTGACGCTGCGCCACGAAGTAGATGATGAACAACGGGATCATGCTGATGATCGTCGCCGCCATGCGATACGCTTCGTTGATGCGGGCTTCGCCTTCCTGGCCGGGAATCGCCGGAGCACGGTTTTGGAACAGGGTGTCGAAAATACCCAGTTGCGACGGCAACAACACCATGTTGTCACCGATCAGCTGGTTGGTGACGTACGTCTCGTTCCAGTTCCAGACAAAGCTGAACAGGAAGACGACGACGATCGTCGATAGACTCATCTTGACGGTGATTTCCCAGAACTGCTTGAACGGTGTGGCACCGTCAATCTTGGCGGCTTCGTAGAGAACGCCGGGAATCATCCGGAAGAAGTTGTAGAAAATGAGGATCAGGATCGCACTGTTGACGCCCTGGCCGAAGAGGGCCATGACCATCTGCGGAATGACGGTCCCGATCATTTTGATGCCGGTCGACGACTGGACGCCGATGAACATCATGAAACGGGGGATGAAGATGATCGGCACGGGGACGATGAACGACACCAGGATCAAGGCGAACAGAATGCCCTTGAACCGGAACTGGTAACGCGCGAACGCATATCCCGTCAGCGCGCTGATGATCGTCTGGCTGACGGCCAGAACGGCGGAGAACCAGATCGAATTGAACAACGCCCGGAATCCGTCCATGACCGCCAATGCGATCCGGAAATTGCCGAAATAGATGGAGCGTGGAATGTAGTCGATCTCGACGTTGATGATGTCCTGGGGACTCATCAGACTGAGCGACAACATGCTGAAGAAGGGGAACAGGAACACATACGAGATGGTGATCAACAAGGCATAGACAACAACCTTGGCGACGACCTTTTCAATCGGACGACGTTTGATCTTGAGGTACTGGATCCATTCGTCGACCTTGGACATCCATTGGCGTACTCTATCCATCTTGTTTCACCCCTTTGCGTTCGAGTCGTTTTTCGCGAATCATTTCGAAGTTGCGTTTCTGGATGCTGGTCAGCTTGACTTCGATTTTCTCGCGTTTCGTACCGAGCACCAGGAATGCGATTCCAACGAACAGCAGCACGACCATTGTGTAGACGAGGGCGTAGGCACTCGAGAGACCGAGACCGCCCTGGAAGTTGTACATCGATTGTTGGATCAGCGTGAACACCGGGTTGATGGAGTACATACCGATCTGGACGATGGTGAAGATGGCGACGACAAGCGCCGTTGGACGGATGATCGGAATCGTGATCTTCCACAGGATCTGCCAGTTCGTGGCCCCGTCGATCTTGGCTGCTTCGAACAACGATTGATTGATCTTCTGCAACCCGTTGATGAACAGGATGATCGGGATACCGGTGAACCACAGCACCATCGTGAAATTTTGGAACAGACTCAGCATGATCTCCGCGAAGAACGGACTGTAGTTGTTGAGCATCGTGAAGATGATGTTCTCACTGAAATCGTCGAGCGTCGTCGCTTCGTTGTTGATCAGCTGGTCCATGACGCTTCCCGACAGCACGATGACGGGCAGGAAGAAAATCGTCCGGAAGCCGCCGCGGAATTTGATGTTGCGGTTGAGCAGAATGCCCAGGATGAAGCTGAAGATGACAATGGCGGGAACGTAGGTGATTTCCAGCGTAATGAACGAAATCATTGCCGGCACGAAGTCGATGTTGCCGAAGAAGGCGGTGATGAAGTTCTCCATCCCGATGTTGGTGTACTCCCAACCCAGACCCGTCAATTGGACGTCCTGGAAACTGAGGTAGATGGTGAAGAAGAAGGGTCCGACGGTGAACACCGCGAATCCGATCAGCCATGGGATGAGGAACGAATAGGCAATCAGATTCTGGTCATTGCTACGTTGGATCGCCTTGAGCATCTGACGATCGGATAGTTGTTTTTCACGTTTTGCCATGTCAATCACCCACCACTAAGAAGGATTCCGGGAATACCACGTCACCGTTGTACGTATAGGCATCCTGGGTGTAGTTGATGATGACATCAACCCCGTTGTCGTAATGATTGACGATGATGCCGTTTTCCACGACCGTGCGCGATACCCACTCGGCCCCAAGGGTCGGAGCAAGCGCCGTATTGACGCGGTTGTAGATGCTCTCGATCAGTTCCTCATAGAGTTCGTACTGCATCGAGTAGAACGAGCGACTGTTGGTATCGGTGAGCAGATAGGCCGGGTTCTCCGACAGGACGAAGTTGGGATAGACGTTGTAATCGATCATCCGGAGTACGTCGGCATCGGTGTAGAAACTGAAGTTCGAATACGGACCATACACTTCCATCGTGCCATGCAGCACCAGCTGCAAGAACGGCACCGTATCGGTTTCGATCAGGAACTGCGTACCATACACCGGTGCGCCGATGTAGCGGTCGGTATAGGCCCACAAGAAGCTGTTGGGCTGGTAGGCATTGATCAGTTTGTCGTCGGGGACCGCGGCAAATCCGTCGATGAGGATCTGCTTGGCATCGGCCCGCGAGGTATCATCGGTGTAGTCGGTCAGCAGCAATTCGGTCATCCCGGCGACACTGTAGGACTGAACACCGAGATCGTCGAACTCCTTGATCTGGTCGTGGAACCATTCGATGCTTTTCACCGGGCGGGCAAAATAGAAGATGCCGACCGGATAATCGAAGGTGTCAATCCAGCTGTACCACGTCGACGTATGACGGGCCGCGTTGCGACGCAAGGTCATCATCTCTTCGTTGATCCACACGTAATCTTCGTGGAAACTGATGTCGATGCCTTGGTCGTCATAGGATCGGATCAGATCCTCGAAATCGCGTTTGCGTCCGATGTCGCGGCTGAAATCGACGTCACGCGGGTCGCCCAAGGTGCGCCCGCCATCGTTCCAGCCGATCAATCCGGCATTGATGTTGGAGATGCCCAGACCGAGAATCTCGGCGAGCACGCGATCGACCCCTTCGGCGGATGTCGTGACCATGTTGGTGTAACCGGTGACGGCTTTCTCGACATCGCTCATGAAGAAATCAAGACGAATCGGAATGTCGTCGTAATCCGGTGTGAACTCCGTCAGCTGACCGTCGTCAATCAGATACTGTCGGTACGCTTTCGCCATGCCGACATAGTCGGCGGCCGGGCCAGTCGAACCATCGCCGGCAAGGAAGTCGTAGTGCATCCGGATGTCGAAATGATTGCGGTCTTCATAGAGCGTCAGGAAGCCCCAGCCACTCTTGTTGTAGACCTGCAGGTATTGCTTGTTGTATTCGAATCGCGGATAGGTGAAGTTGTAGTAGGTCAGGTTGTCTTCGGGCATGGCGATGATTTCCATGTGCTCATCACCGCTCGAAGCATAGGCGACGAAGGCTGCCTGCTGATCGCCGTGGGCCATGCCGAAGACCGGCATCGTCGGCTGTTTGAACGGCACGTACTCTTCACCATAGTTGTAATGAAGTTGATTTTGCGTGTAATTGATGCCATAGACTTGACCCTCGTAGGAGTCCAGCTTGACGTCGTTGTCCTCGAAGCGGATTAGCGTGCCGCTGCCGTCGGGAACCAGCGAGTAGCCGGGAATCTTGTACTTGAAGATCTCGTCGTCGCCATAATCGAGCTCGGCGAGGTCGAATTCTTCGTATGCGCCACCACTGGCGCCAAGGAACGGACTAAGGATCACGGCGGCGAGCACGTCGACGTCGTCGCCGGTAATCTCGTCGTCGCGGATTTCATACTCCACGCCGGTCTCGGTAAAATACACATGCAGTTTGATCTGGAGATCAATTTCGTCGAACTCGACATCGAGGCGGTAGTGACCCGGATCGCCGCTGACGGTCATCAGCTGGCTTTCCACGTCTTCGTATCCCGCGCTCGAGAGACGCTTGATGTTGTTCGACAAATCGTAGTATTCAATCGTCAAAAGCGAATTGGCAAATCCGGTGTAGGTCGTATTGAGACGGACTTCCTTGGGCCGGCAGGCCGCAAGCAGGTCGTCGTCGGTGGTTGTCAGTTCGGCTTGCAACAGTTCGAAGTCGCCGCGGCCGACAACGTCGCTGTCGGCGACGACATCGGTGCCGTCGAACTCTTCGATGCGAACGTTGTCAAGGAACACGGTTGTTTCGGTGATATCGCCACCGACATTGGCCAACAGGAAGGCCAGCGAGAAATCGGCCGCCGTGGCGTCGGTCAGTGTGAAGTCAAATGTGAACGTGGTCGCTTCCGTCGGGAGCGTCACCACTTCATCGACGTCGCTGGCGAGCGTGACTTGGATGTCACGACCGTCTCGAGCGTAAGCGTCGAACGACAAGCGGTACTGTTCGCCCTGTACGAGCGACAGGTCGTTGATGGTGAACGACACGTCATTTGCTGCCATCGTATCGGTCAGGTCTTCGACATCGAAGGCCGCCTCACCGATCAAGCCGAAGCCGGTGGACCCGGTGGTGCCGGCATCAAAGACGAAGGATCCGAAGGTACTCAGATCGACGTCTTCGAACTGCTCTTCATACAGATCGAGAACATCGTCGCACTGATCGTCGATGTCTCGAGCATACTCGAGATCGAGCCCGGTTTTCCAGGTGTAGTTGTTGCGTTTGTCGTAAATCGCGATGGTGTCGCGTGATTCACGGAAATAATACTTGAAATGAGTCGTTTCATACAGGAATTCCAGATCCGTCGGTTCGGTGATGTCATAGACCACTTCTTCCGGCGGTTCCTTGGTGTCGCGGTTGGTCGGCACGTAAACGGCGCGAACGGCGACAAACGAGGTGGCCAGCAATGCGATGATGCCGAATCGTACGATCAGTCGATTAATTGAAAACACTGCGGAACGCCTCCCCGAAGAGACCGATGATGAATTGAATCAATTGGTCTCCCATGATTTGAATGAATGCGAAGAGCACGCCGGCGATCAGCATGAACAGAATCGTCAGCAGATAGCTCTTGATGGTTTCACGAATGGTGTAATTGTGCAGTTCCTGGACGGCAAGGAAGAGCAGGGTACCAGTTCCGCCGAGACCGGCCCAGACGACGATCTGCAAGATGATCACCTCGTTGAAGGTCACGTAGTAACTGAGGAACCAGACGATCGTGTAAGCAATCGTGAGCGGCATCAAGGAATACATGACACCCTTGTAGATTTCACCGACCGTTCCTTCCCCGTCGTTGATCGACGTGACGAGATAGTTGGACAGGATGAACAGCACGAACAAGGCGAAGAAGCCAATGATGATCGCGCCTAGGTCCATGTCCGCCGCTTCGACGAACTGGAAGATGAAGCCCTTGTTCATCGTGTAGTTGAGATAGACCACGAAGAACAACAGGAACAACACCGTGGCGCCGAAGTAACTACCTCGTTTGTTGCGTTTGACGTAGTAGAAACTGTCGAGCGGATGTTTGAAGAAGTTGAACGTATAGAGCACGTCATCGATCGGTTTGATCGCTGCCACCTTCTTCAACTTGGCAGTTGGCGTCGCGAGATACTGATAGTGTTTGTTCGTCTGTTTGACGACGATCCACACAACGGTGAACACGATGACGCCAATCAGCACATACGGCAGATTCTGCTGGATCGCGACGTTGCGGACTTCCCAGTATGCTTCGGAGTACATCCAGCGGTTGCCGGACAGTTCGAAGTGGGTCAGGCTTTCGGCGTATTCGCCCTGGCTGAACAGGTTGCGGCCGATCTCATTGTGGGCCAGCACGCTCAACTGGTTGAGCTTGAGCACTTCTTCCCAGGACTCGACGGCGGCGGCGTATTGGCCGTCCTGATAATACGTCAGGGCGGTGTAGATTTCCTGCGAGTAATCGGTTGGCGTATAGCTCTGGATGAACGCCTTGTTCCCGTCCAGGGTCCAGATCCGACCGTCCGAGTCGATGGCGATCGAGTTGAGTTCGCTGTACAGTCCCGATACGTCTTCACTCGCTTCATCGGCACCGAACGCGAAGATGAACGAACCGTCGGCCGTGAAGATCATGATCAGACCGGCTTCATTGGCGGCGTAGATGATCCCGTATTGATCGGTGTAGACGTCGATCAGACCGAGATCCACGTTGTAGTTGGTGTCGATCGAGCTCGAACCGTTGGTGTTGTGTTTTTGCACGTTGCTGATGTTCTCACCGATCGAGGTGGAATACTTGATGCCGTTTTGGTCGACGTAGACGTTGGTGAAACTGATCGGATTGCGGTCCGACAGCTGCTCGAGCTGGCGATCGCTGAAGATCAGGTTCTGAAACCGCTGGGTCGGCGTCAACACGACTTTGTTGGTGGCGAAATACCCAAGGAACTCACCGCTCGATGACATTTGAATGATACCATCGAAGACACCCTCGGCGACAATGTACATGTTGTCCTGATTGTCCACGGCAACCTTTTTCGGATTGAACGTGGTGACCTCCAGGCTGACGCTGTCGGGTTTGGTGAATTTCTCGAGGAAGGTGCCGTCGAGCTGGAACCGGAAAATTGCTTCGGCAGCCGAATCGGCAACGTAGAGTTCGTCATCCTCGGTGATGAAGATTCCGCGTGGTGAGACAAACTCCGCATAGGTGATTTCCCGGACAACCTCGCCAATCGACGGATCGTAGACGACGATCCGCTGGTTACCGGTGTCGGCAATGTACAGCAAGTCGTCTTTGTCGAGATGAAGGTCTTCCGGACTATCCAGACCGAGATTGAGAATCGTCTGGTCCGGCAGATAAGCATCCTGCGTGACGACGAAGAACCCTTTGCGGTCCCGTGTCACCGTGTAGGTCGTCGCGCTCGAAGCGTCGACGGGTGTAAGTGAAACAATCGACAACAAGAAAACGAGTATGGCAGACAGGAGAATCTTGAACTCTTTCATCATTTGATACCCGAATGACTCATCGTGTCCATGACACGGGATTGCATGATGACGAAGATGATCAGGTTCGGCAGGAACATGATCAGACCGGCGGCGGCTGCCATGCCCGCTCCGGCGATGCTGACGGCTTGGTTCGCCGTCAGGGTGGTGAGGTAGAAGCTGAATGTTTTCTTGGTCTCGGTGATGATGTAGAGGTTGGAGCTTTCGGTCGAGTTCCAGATCATCTGGAACGTCAGGATCGCGACCGTCGCAAGCGCCGGTTTGATGAGCGGAATGATGATTTTCATGATGATGTGCCAGTCACCCGCCCCATCGACTTTGGCCGCTTCGACCAGTTCGTCCGGCACCTGATCGATGAACTGCTTGACCAGGAACAATCCGACCGGCATCGCAAGATAAGGTAGAATGTGAACGATGAACGTATCGTTCAACCCGATCGTATCGATGATCAGATAACGGGGAATCGCAACGGCGATGGCGACGAACATGAGCGCCGTCTGGTTGACGCTGAACAGGAATTTCTTGAGTTTGAACTCCTTCTTGCTGAGCGCGTAGGCGGTCATCGTCGTGATCAGGAGTGTCAGGGTGATGGCGATCACGGTGACGATTACCGAGTTGACAAGATAGCGCATCATCGGCACACCAGTGCTCGATGCGGCGCGGAACAGATCCGTGAAGTTCTTGAACGTCGGTTTCTGCACCAAAAAGCGCGGCGGGAACATGAACAGCTCGTCGAGCGGTTTCAGCGATTGACTGAAAATGTAGACGACGGGCAGCAGCATGAACACGGCCATGGGTACGAGGATCAAATAGAATTTCAGTTGATTGCGGTCAAATCGCTTGGGATTGACATTCATTGCTTTGATTGCCATCTGCGATCACCCCTTGTCCCCGAACAGCGCGTACGCGACGCGGCTGAACATGAATACGATGAGCAGCAGCACGACGCTGATGGCGGCTGCGTAGCCCATTTCATATCGGATGAAACCGAAGTCTTCCATGTGGTTGATGATCAACTGTCCGGAATACTGCGGCGTCGGGTTCTGACCCGACAGTGCGACGCCGATGTAACCGCTGTTGAAGGCGCCGACGATGGCCATGACGGCCCCGAACAGCATCTGCGGTTTCATCTGCGGAATGGTAATGTAGATGATTTCCTGGAAGCGGTTCTTGATGCCGTCGACGAGCGCCGCTTCATACAGCGTCTTGTCGACGTTGAGCAGACCCGCGAGCATGGCCAGGAAGCCGATGCCCATGCTGCTCCAAAGCGATACCAGAATCATGATGTTGAGCAGATACGCCGGGTCCTGGAGGAACTGAATCGCTTCGTCGATGATGTCATTCGACAGCAGGATGGCGTTGATGTACCCCGATGTGTCACCGGAGAACATCGTGCGCCAGACGACGGTGATGAAGACGCCGCCGACCATGCTGGGGGTGTACATCGCCAGGCTGATCCATTTGCGCGGAGTCGCTTGAATCTGCGACAGCATCCAAGCCATGATGAAGCTGAGGATGTATCCGCCGGGACCGACGATGAACGAATACTTGATGGTGTTGGGAATGACGTAACGCAGGAAGTTTTCATCTTGCGTGACGAGAATGACGTAGTTGTAGAATCCGAACAAGTCGGCCAGACGCGGTGCTTCGATCAGATTGAAGTACGAGAACGACAACGCGCCGGAGACGAGGATCGGAATGATGATGAACGTCGAGAACAGGAGGACGTAGGGAAGCAACAGCAAGAACGTCGATATCTTGTCGCGTCGTTTGGAAATTCGTTCGTAATCACCGACGTTTTGCTTGTTCAAGGTGGTCTGCATTAACTGTCACCCGCCCCTTCTGCCATCTGTTCACGAATCCAGTCGACATCGCGAATGGTGTATGGCCTGAGAATATTTCCTTCGGCGTCAAGATAACCGAATTCGGTCATCTTGCGCGTGATTTCACGGTTGATGATGATGACTTGACGGTCGATGGCGACCCGGACCGGCACGCCGTCGAAGGTGACGGTGTTCCAGATGTCCGACAGACCGCGTTCGAGCATGTACTGACCCGGGGTGCGCGGAACGTCGCGGAGCCACGTGATCTGCTCGAGGATGATCTGCAAATCGTCGTTGTCGAGCGGGGTGTTTTCGACCGCGTTGATGTTGCCGCTCAGCCAGAGGAATTCCGGTCCGTACGTCGATTGCAACGTGTAGGCGAATTCGGTCTGGGTTTCGGTTGACATCCACCACTTCATGAAGTCCCATGCGGCTTCCTGGTTGTCGCTGTCCTTGAACATGACACCGCCGGTGCCGTTGCCGACGAACCAGCGTTCGACGGTATCGGTCTCCTCGTTGTAGATGCCGGGATAGGGGGCGATTTCCCACTGTCCGACCAGTTCGGGAGCGGCGTTCTTGAGCTGCATGTAGATGTTGAAGTCAATGATGCCGACGGGCAACTTGTTGTACCGGAACGAGTTGTAGAAGAGCGGCACCTGTTCCGGCAGGCTGTACGTCGTGTACAGTTCACCAAGCAGTTTCAATCCCTCGTAGGATTCCTCGCTGTTGATCGTCGTCGACAGTCCGTCGGGACTATAGAGCGTGCCGCCGTTTTGGAAAATCAGCGGCGTGGTCTGATAGAACCATTTGAGCGAGGTGCCGCCGCTCGTCGGATAATAGAAGTTCATGTCGTAGCGTTGCAACGTCGGCAGGATGCCGACGACGTCGTCCCAGGTATCGGGCACGTCGAGGTTGAGCGCGTTGAAGACGTCCTTGCGGTAGACGAGGGCGTGGAACTCGAGCGTTTCAGGCATCGCGTAGACGCCGTCTTCGAGGATGTAGGGAACCATCGCGCCGGGGGCGAAATTGTTGGCGTACATCCAGAAGTCATCGAACTCGCTGAGGTCCTGGAGAGCGCCGCGAATCGCCAGATCGAACGGCATGTAGCTGAGCAGTCCGAGCGCGACGTCCGGCGTGTTGCCGGCACTGTTGGCGAGGATCAGTTTGTTGGGATCGGGCATGACGCTGATCTTGACCTCGACCCCGTTTTCGGCAGTGAAGTTGGCATCCGCCATCTTCTGCATGATGTCGACGTAGGTGATCGGTCGGTTGACCCATACGTCGATTGCGTCTTCGTTGTTTTCAATGCGGAACTTGTCGCTGAAATAACTGTTGATGAAGCCGTCCATCGAACTCAGCACACGACGGAAGATGCCCGCCGTGGGACGGTTAAACTCGTCGTTGTTGGAGACGTAGAAGGCGTTCAGGAACAGCTGTTGGTTGTTAAGGTTGTCCAGCGTGTTCCCCAAGAGCAACGTGACGCTCTGGGTTCCGCTGTACAGGTTGTTCAGATAGAGCGGCAGTTCGTCGGGGTCTTCGAGCATCTTCTCGAATTCGAAGGCCGCCTTTTTGAGGTTGGAGAGGGTGGTGGACAAGTCATCCTTGTCGGAGTAGACCGACAGATCGACGACCGTCCGGCGGATGATGGCGTAATAACTGAGGAGATAGGTTTCCGTTTCCGGCAGGTACTTGGTCAGTTCCCACGTCCGGTCGCGGTCGATGTCTTTGCCGGTGATCTTGATGATGTCTAGCGCGAACTGGTTGATGTGGTCGATCAACAGTTGAATGTCGCGCAGGTGACGACTGAGTGCGGCTTTCTCGGCACGGAACGTGATCGTGTGCGTGCCGGCTTCCAGATAGACCTGATAGGGATTGCCTTCCTCATCTTGCAAGGTGTGGTTGTCCCAGTTGGTCGGGGTGTGCGGGATGCCATAGGAGAGGAACTCCTGATAGGGTACCTCGCCATTGATCTTGACCGATCGGAACACGTCGAAGTCGGTCTTGTAGTTGGCGAAATGAAGCGTCAGATCGTACATGCCGCTTTGCTCGACTTCGACTTCGTAGGTGACTTCCTGCCCGGCTTTGTACCAGGCGTTGCCATCGATGACGTTGAGTTTCTTGTAGACCGTGTCGTACGGATCGAGACTCGGGTCACCGAAAGAGAACAATCGAACGTAACTCGAGTTCTTTTCCGTGTACTCGATGGCATTGATGTAGATCGATGTCGGATCGGCTTCGCCACTGTGCATCGCCGTGTATTCCGCATAGGTCGGAATGTACTCCGGCGGAGCAACGGTCATGTCACCAAGCATCAGACCGCCGCTGGAGACATTCTCGATGGTGATCGTGTTGATGCCCTCGTCAAAATGGAAGAGCAGCGGTTCGTTCGTCGTGTACGTGTTGTTGTACAGTTCGAGGGGGCGCCATTCTTCGATTTTTTCCTGCTGCGGCAACGATTCGTCGCCATACGTGTCAACGGTGAATTCCTTGGTGCGGTCGCGCCAGTACAGCACGACATCGACGGTGCGGGCATCATCGAACTGGAACTCATCGTTGATGGCGACACTGACGGTGACGTTGTTCAGCACCTGACCGACGACGATGTAGTCGAGATTGATGTTGTAGTAACCGGCCTCGGCGATGTCGACCTGATAGGTCGCGCTCATGTCGGTCGAGACGTCGGCCACCTTCGCTCCGGTGTATCCGTAGCGCTCGGTGTTCTCGGCGCTGATGAGCTCGGCATCTGCGGATGGGAGGCTGTAATCAATGGTCACGTCCTCCAGAAAATCATAATAGGTGTTGCGGGGATTGTCGAGGCTGTCTTGAAGTATGTCAAGGGCTACAAGATAATCGTTGATGGTGACATCTTCACTCCATTCCTCGAGGTCGCTGTTTTGAAACGGTTGGAATATGAACATCGCGATGATCGCCACTAGGATCACCGTCATTCCGCCCTGAATCAATCGTCGTTTCATCGAATCTCCTCCTTGTACCAAAAAGAAACGGCCCCGAAGACCCCGTCCTCGGGGCGTTTCCATTGGAAAATCGTTGCTAAGGTGTTGCGCTAGTGATTATTGAAAGTCTTCTTCGGTGTATCCGTAGAACCGGATCAAGCCTTCTTGCATGCCTTCGAACGATTCGGCGAAGCGTGCATTGGCGTCTTCGTTCCAGGTCGCGAGGTTACCGAGGATCGTGTTGACGAAGTCGGCGTCCCCCTTCTCTACACCGCCGTTGATGTCGGCGTTCCAGTAGTTTTTCCACTCGTAGAGATTTTCACGACGCGTTCCTTCGACGTTGTAGAAGTACGGGAAGGATTTGTCGCTGATGTCCCAGAACTGACCTTCTTCGTAGATGCGGAGAACTTCATGGAAGCCCGGCATCAGACTTTGGTCGGCGAAGCGCTGGTGTTTTTCCGGAGTGTACCAGATTTCCATCTGTTCGTCGAACAGATCACCGGTGACGACCGGGAAGCTGTCGTTCAGAGCCGAGCTGGTGACGCCGTTGGCTTCGTCGGTGAACTCACCGGCGGCACGGACTTCCCAGCTGCGGGAATCGGCGATCCAGAACGATGCGAAGGTGTAAGCGATCTTGATGCGCAGTTCTTCTTCTTCGGTACAGGCGATGTCGCCATCGTCGAGGCAGTAGTTGTAGACCGCCATCGGGTCGAGGACGATGCCGACGGTGTTGTCGACGTAATCGGTCGCGGGACGCGGATAGATGTCCCAGTCGCTCGATTTACATGCGCCCCACCACGGGTTTTCCGGATCGATCGGAGTCGCACAGTCGCCCATCATCCACGGGTCGCCTTCGAGGGTCAGAAGCTTGTTCTCGAGGAAGAACTTGTAGCTCCACCACCAGCCGGCGTCCATGAATTCCTGGCTCGGGCTGCCGCCCCACAGTGAATGTTCGTTCCACTCTTCCAGATACGGAATGAGGTCGCGGACTTCGGTGCTGTTGAGATCAACATAGTCGCCGGTGCCGTCGTATTCAAACAGTTGTTTGTGGACGGTGTTGCTGCCGGTTTCCAAAATGCGCAGCGGGGTGTCCATCGAACCATAGAACACGTCTTCTTCGCTGTTGGCGATGAAATCGGTGTAATCGTCGATGTCCCAATCGGGATCGGGCACGTCGAGGTTCTGGGTTTCGGCCAGTTCCTTGTTGACGTAGATGCCCCACGGCAGGATGTACTGCGGGAGACCGCCTTGGAATCCGTAGTAGTTCATCATTTCCATGATCGACGGGTTCATGGCTTGATACAGGGGATCGTCTTCGAAACGAGACAGATCGGCGACGATGCCTTTTTCGATGTCACCCGGCAGGTCGACGGTTGCCCAGATGCCCGGATGGGCTCCGTGTTCCGCTTCGTAGTTCGCAAGTTCCTGCGCCCAGATGCGGCCACCGTCGGTGGGTCCGCCCGCAACGGCCAGGACGTTGATCTGGACGTTCGGGTAAATCTGATTGAACTCCTTCGCCACATAATACGCGGCGGCGTCGTTCTGTGCCAACAAATCTGCGGTCGTCAGATTCTGGTTGCCGATGTCTTCCCAATATGTTCCGGAGCCACTCCAGAGCATCAGGTCGATGACACCACTGACTTCCGTGTCGAGTCCTTCGTACTGTTCCTCGGGGGTGCCATTACAGGCGGTGAGGCCCAGCGCGATCACTGCGACGGTTAATACCAATAGTAACTTCTTCATCTTTACCTCCATAATATTTTTTTGTATCTTGTAGCCTTAGTTGTATGTCAAGCCGTATCCGAACGGATACTGCACCAACATCTCATCGTAATCCTCGCGATTCGAGGTGTAGCCGACTTGTTCGAATGTCGCCGGCCAGGTGAAACTGAGGGTTCCGTGGAAGTCGTAATCCCCGAACAGCACATCGGCGATGCCGGCGCCTCCTTCGGTTCCGGGCAGCCAGGCGGCGACGAAACTGTCGAAGTGATCGAGATGGTCTTCCAGGAGCAGCGGTCGTCCGCTGATCAGAATGCCGACGACGTTCTTGCCGGCGGCTTGGGCCTGAGCGGCAATCGTCAGCGCGGCGGCGTTACCAACGTGGGCGTTGCCACCGGTGAGGGTCAGGTTGTCGTTGTCCCCCCAGCCTTCGCTGTAGGGTGTTTCGGCCAGTACCACGACCACGGTATCGGCGGCGGCGACCGTGTTGACCAACGTTCCACCATTCGCGGCGAGCACTTCGGTGAACGCGTCGAGGATGCTGCTGCCGACGCCAAGGTCGGCGTCTTCGGTGCCTTGCCAGAACCGGGTCCACCCTCCGGATTGATATCCGACGTTGTCGGCGCCGGGACCAAGCAGATAGATGGTGTCGTTCTTGTCCAAGGGCAGCGAATCGTTGTCGTTTTCCAGCAACACCAGTGATTTTCTCACGGCGTCGCGCGCGAGTGCGGCGTGATCGTCGGAATACAGATGACTGTCGTCAAGACGGCGGAACGGATCGTCGAACAATCCCCGTTTGTGCTTGATCTGGAGAATCCGACGGACGGCGTCGTCGATGCGTTCTTCGTCGATGCGATTGCCTTCGACCGCTTCGACGATCAGTTGCATCGCCTGTTCCCAGTCGTAGGGTTCCATCAACATGTCGACACCGGCATTGATGCTCAGTACAATCTGATCTTCGAAGTCGCCCGGCAGCTGGTGAATGGCGTTCCAGTCACTGATGATGAACCCTTCGAAGCCCATGTCTTCCTTGAGAATCTCGGTAATCCAGTACTGACTGCCGTGCATCTTGGTGCCATTCACGCTGCTGTAGGAAATCATGATCGTGTCCACGCCAGCTTCGACGGCTTCAATGTAGGGCGCCATGTGGATGTCAATGACATCCTGACTGAGCATCACACTGTTGCCTTGATCGACGCCACCGGAAGTTCCACCATCACCGAAGTAATGTTTGGCTGTGGCGATCACGTCGAGATCCTGATAACCGAGAATCGCCTGCGCTGTCAAGTTGTCGTGGATGATCGGATTTTCGCTGAATCCTTCGTACGTCCGTCCCCACCGGATGTTCTGTACCACCGACAGCGCCGGGGCGAAGTTCCATTGGATGCCGGTCACAAGCATCTCGCGGGCCGTGGCAGCGCTGATGTCGTACATCAGTTGCGCGTCATTGGCGGCACCGAGGCCGATGTTGTGCGGAAAGATCGTCGCACCGTAGAGATTGTTGTTGCCGTGAACGGCGTCGATGCCGTACAGAAGCGGAATGCCGGCGTCGGCGTCAAGCGCCGCCTGCTGGTAGGCTTCGTACATCGCGAACCACTCGTCGGTGGTGTTGTCGTAGGCCGACGGATGGGATCCGCCACCCGACAGGATCGAGCCGATGCCATACGTCTCGACTTGGCCTGGGGTGATGCTCGAGCGTTCGGCCTGAATCATCTGCGCCGCTTTCTGTTCGAGCGTCAAGGTGGCAAGCAACTCTTCGACCTCCTCGATGCAGGCGTCGCCGAGTCCGTCACAAAGCATTGGTTCCGGATCGGGATCGTCACTGCAGTCGCGGTGCGTCGGGAACTGCTCACAGTCGATCGTGTTGTCGATCGGTTCTTCGTCCGCCGTGCACGCGCTCAGCGTGACGGCGGTGAATATACTCAACAGCAAAATCAGTTTTTTCATTGGTTGAACTCCTTCATGTCGATGACGCCGCGGTCGACCAGGGCCCGGAAGTTCCAGCCGCTGAAGGCATCGGCGACTTTGTAACTCCAGAACACGTGTCCGGTCGTTTGGCGCATGGCAGTCAGCTGGGCCGAGGCGTACTTGGCGAGGTTGGCGTCGTTGTCGTCTTGGCTGAGATGTCCGTTCATGCGGAGTCCCAGGCTCCATTCACCGACGATTACGGGAACGTAGCGTTCCACGTCAGCGAGGAGTCTTGTGCGTTTCATGGCATGTTTGCAGTGTTCTTCGATCGTGTAGTCGAACAGACTGTGATCGAAGCACTGGTACATGTGGGTGTCGAGAATGACGTTGGTGAAATCGTTGGTGGTGAAGAACTCCTTCCACTTCTTGAAGCGGAACCCGTCGTGCATCACGATGTAACGCGTCGGATGGATCTGGCGCAGACGCTGGTAGCTGCGCACGTAGAAATCCTGCAGCAGTTCCAGATCGATCGAGATGTGCGGTTCGTTCAGCAGTTGGATGCTGTGGAAATGGGGCATGTCGTTGTAGCGCTCCATCACGAATGCCAGGATGTCGATCGTGGTGTCGATGTTGGCGGGGTCCTTGGGCCAGTCGATGACATGCTGGATGCCGCCGTTGTCGAAGCCGTTCTGACAACCCGGCGCCGTGTGCAGATCAAGCATGAAGTCGAGTCCGACGTCTTCGATCATCGCCAGCGCGGCGTCAAGTGCTTCCACACTGCGGTGATAGACACCTTCGCCGCGAAGCCACCAGGGGATCGGAATGCGGACGAGATTGACTCCGGCATTCTTGAGCCACTCAATGTCATCACGGGTGATCCAAGTCTTGTAGTGCGCTTCGAGCCGCTCGTCCTTGTCGGCGAGTTGCGTCGAGAAGCAGGTTTCATCGTGGCACTTGTCCTTGGTGCCTTCGAACAACGAGCGTTTCATCCACCGTTCGAGAACGAACCAGCCACCGAGATTGACGGCGCGCAGTTTGTTCACTTGTCCTCCAAAAGGAGGGTCGCGATCGAATGCGCCGCGAGGGTCGTTTGATAGGTTTGCTCACCCAGCGCGATGCGGACTTCCTGCGCTTGGTCGGTTTCGTTGAGCACCACGAGCGCAATCGTGCCGTCGGTGTTTTGGAATGCCGTCGATTGCAACACCGGGTGGCTGTTGTCGTTGCCGATGCGGACGGCATCGGGCCGGATGTATTTGCTGAAGTGTCCGATGTAGTAGTAACTGCTTTGATGGACCAGTTTCTCTGGGAACACGTCGACGATGATCGGCGCGTCGCAAAGATTGTTGACGTGATTGGGACCGCCGGTGTTGTCGAGGAACAAATTCCAGTCGATGTAGCCTTGACAGAAATTGTTGAAGTCGCCGATCATGTTGCGAGCATAACGTTCGCCGGTTTTCCAGCTCTTCCAATGGACGCCGCCTTCCTGACAGCCTTCGGTGAACAAGAGGCCCTTGTCGGGAAACAGTTCGTGAACTTTGCCGACGTTTTCGAACTCCTCACTGACGTACCAGTGGAAGGCCGTGCCCCAAACGTATTGGGCGGCTTCGGGGTCGTCCAATACCGCTTTGGCGCGTTCGACGATGACGTCGCGATTGTGATCCCAGATGAGGATGTTGACGTCCTTGGCGCTCGACTGTTTCATCGTCGGGCCGAGATAGTTCTTGACGAAGTCGCGTTCGTCCTCGCCGGTGTAAGTGCAGGAGTCCCAGCGTTGGACGGCGGCCGGTTCATTCTGAACGGTGACGCCCCAGATCGTCAGACCGCGCTTGCGGTATTCTTCGACGAACCGGACGAAGTAGTCGGCCCAGGTTTGGTAATACTCCGGCAGGAGTTTCCCACCGTGAATCATCGAGTTGTTGTCTTTCATGAAGGCCGGTGGACTCCACGGGCTACCCAGCAATGAAATCGGTCCGGCGAACGATTCGGCGTCCTTGATCAGCGGAATGACCCATTGCTCGTCACGGCTGATGTCAAAGGTCTTGAGATCCTTGTCGCCTTCGTCGATGTAGGTGTAACTGTGAAGACTGAAGTCGCAACTGTGGATGCTGACGCGTCCAATCGTGTAGCCGAGTCCCTCCTCGGGATCGAAATAGTCCTTGATCGCCTGCATCCGCTGGGTCTTGTTGATGCGGGCGAGGTTGTAGGCACTCGATTCGGTGAAGGCGCCGCCGAATCCAAGCATGGTCTGATAGGTGGATTTGGGGTCGAGTCGGATGTCGACCGATTCCACCGGAGTTGGTTTCAGTGTATCTTTGTGCAGCCGTTTGTCGGATGCCTGTTCGGTACGGATGATGGTTGCCATGAGCATGTTCCTCCCCTAGAAGTAGATGTCGATTGTCTTGACGGTACGGTTGCGGACGGCTTCGGCAAGCGAGCCGCGAATGGCGTCGACTTCGTTGCCGTCCACCACATAACGGTCGATGGCGAAGTCGGGATCAAAGGTATCGATATGACTCTCGTTGTGATACGTGACGCGAATCGTGCCGAGGAACGTGAATGTCACCGTACCATCGGTGAAGAACTCCTTGGTGAGAATCGGACGCAGTTGCAGCGTGAGTTCGTTGCCGTCCATGACGAACGGCTGTTTGCCGTACATCATCAGCGCCCAGATGGAGAGCATTTCGGCAGTCGACCCACTGAGGCGGGCGACGTAGCCCTGACCGCGGACGAACGGATCGGGATTGATGCTGGAAGCGATGAAACTGGAGTTCTCCAGCGTCGACCGCCCATAGACAGCGGGATCCATGAAAATCGTCAGATTGGTCCGTATTTCCTCGAAAAACTCCTGGTACAGTCCGGCCTTGAGCAGCCCGAGCAGATATTTGTAGGTCATGTGGAGGAAGTTCGATTCGCGCTCCTGCCATCCTTTGGTGAAACTGCGGCCGCGACCGATTTCGTTCGATTCGGCGTCGAGGAACTCGCTGGTCTTGTAAAACTTCAGTTCATGGTCGTAGATGTTCGACGCCTTGATGCGGCGGAACATCGATTCTTTGGTGTTGTGGGACTTCATCACCTTGAGTGCCCGGGCCGGGGCTTCAAGGTAGAATGGCAGCGCCCGCAGTTTGAACTGCGTGGGGCGGACGGTCGGAAGACCGTAGTTGCCGATGTGCGGTTTGCCGCGCTGGATGACCGGCTCATATGCGGTGACGTCATGGACCAGATAGGTCGGATAGATGCCGTTACCGAGACGGTGGGCCTTGGTCAAGGCATGATCGATCTTGTGATCCATCGCTTCGAGAAGACTGAGGATCGCATCGGAATCCGCGTATTCCAACCCGCTGGTGTGGAAGCGGATCGCCGCGCGATAGGCTTCTTTCGCGTCGTTGATTTTCTGCCAGAAATGGAAGTCGTCCGTGATGGCGTCGAGCGCACTGGCAAGGTCCTTCATGAAGGCGATGAACTCCGCCGGCAGTTTGAACGATACGGATGCATCGAAATGCGAGATCAAGAAGCGGACGACGCGTTTCAGTTCGATCGTCTCGCTGACGCCGCTGCCGAATAGTCCGGGCAGTCCGTTCATGGCGTCGTTCCAACCGGGTTTGTCGGCTTCCATTTCGATGCCGATGCCGCTGGGGTCGAGACTGGCGATCTTGTTGACGGCGAGCACGAGCAGTTTCTCGTACAAGGACCCGTACACGGTCGCACCCGTTTCACTTTGCAGCCAATGGGCACGGTTCGGATTCAATCCAAGTCGACGGATTTTCTCTTCGTCGTTATGGAGCAGGCTGCCGTAGCGACGCACCTTGCCATCGGCGGTAAGACAGATTTTCTCATCACGCGGAAGCACGTAATTCGGGCTGTCGAAATATTTGTAGGTCACATCGTTGAAGAGTGCGTGTTCCATCTGATCGGGATAGATTGCTTCGAAGTTTTCGACCAGATCGAGAATGTAGGTCCAGTGATCGATCCAGTACCCTTCGGCGAAGTGCGCTTCAAAGCGTTGTTCGGCATGAGCGAAGATACGTGCGAACAGTTCATCGTCGGAGAGATCGCTGGTGATATTGTGGTTGGCCATCGTGTTGATGATGCTGCCGGGTGTGAACGAATTCATCAACAAAGCGGTCATCGTGGCGTCGCCGCCGAACAGCTCGGTCGCAAGATCACGGGCTTGTTGCTTGTCGGCGATGGCGAACGTCGATCCATCTATGGACAGCGGGTTGAACCCGTCGGCTTGGATCAGCGATCCGAACATCTTCATGTTGAAGTCGCCGACCAGTGGATTGAGCAACGTGTCGCTGCGCCGGTTTTGACACACATCCCGGAAACTGCCGTTGCCCTGACTGTAGAACTCTGGGGCGATCGTGAAGTAGTTGTAATCGCGCTCAAGATCGCCATGGCGACGGGAGAACAGATGATAGACGAAGTTCTTGTCGGAACCCTCGATGATCATCGGGTAGCCGCCGCGCAGCATGTTGTCGAGATAGTTTTGTTTGATGTAATCGTCAAAGATCGGAAATGCCGTTTTGGTCGCCACTTCATCAAGCAGTTCGTCAATGACGAGGGCGGCGTCGAGACGCGCTTTGTCGACGGCATCGTCGGAACTGATTGCGGGGGCGATTTCAACGAGGTAGTCGGGGCAGTGAATGTGCCCGATCAGCGTATTGATGCGAACCGTTTCACCGGCATTCAGTGCGACGTCGAGGGCGGTGAAACCGACCGGGATCTTATTGGCGGTGACCTGCTCCGAATCACAAATGTCCTTCAGGCTCGTCTGTTCGAAATGACGGGCGCGTCGTTTGGTCGTGTCGGTTCCGAACACCAACCGTTGGTCGACGATCGGACGCTGCAACTCACCGTTGACACTGGACACATAGAAGTTGCCATCCTCAATCTCCACCACTTCCGCGGTGTCGGCCGAGGAGCTGCGCATGCGATAGAAACCAACATTGTCATCCAAGCGGTAGACTTCCATCCAGCTGCGCATCAGGTTCGTCAGCATCTTCATGCTGTGCTGGCTGACACCGGTCGGCAACAACTGACTGAGCCCGTCGATCAGTTCGAACGCGATGGGTTCATCGTTGAGATTGGTGATGTTGACGACGCGGACAAGTGCCGCGATGTTGCGATTGGGAAGACCGAAATAGGTGACGGTCGTCTTGAGATTCAAATCGTGGTTGGTCTCCTCGATGGTGAACTCGCTGCGTTTGATCCGCAGACGACGGGTGGTGTGATCGTCGTTCTCGGCAAACAACTCGTGGGTCTTGCCGTCGATCTTGACGAATGTCCGAAAACCGTCGGTGCCGACGGTTTGATATGCTTTGACTGCGGGGGAGAACTCAAGAATCTGGCGATCCTTGTTCTCGATCCCGAAACTGGCGATGCCTTGCCCGCGGTTGACGTAGAACGCCCACAGGGGGATTCCTCGCTTTCCTGCCATGCCCGGCAGGAAGCTGGAAAACGTCTTTTTCTTATCGTACTGTTCAATGATGAATTCATTGTTATCGAAATGGTAGTCTGTCATGGTCGCACTCCTAATGTAGTCTGAAAGATTAAATTACATTTAATCTCTACTAAAACGATTTCGATTTCATTATACAATAAATGTAAGCGTTATACAATAGCGTTTTCGTAATTTCTCGAAAATCTAAATAACAATTGGAAGATTCCAAAAAAAAGAACCCATTAAATGGGTTCTTTGTAGGTCGTTTTGATTATCCGATCGAGCCTTCCATCTCAAGTTTGATGAGTTGGTTCAGTTCGACGGCGTACTCCATCGGGAGTTCCTTGGCGAACGGTTCGATGAAGCCCATGATGATCATTTCCGTCGCCTGTTCTTCGGTCAGACCACGGCTCATCAGGTAGAACAGCTGCTCTTCGGAGACTTTTGAGACCTTGGCTTCATGTTGAACCTGGGCTTGGTTATTGAGAACGATGTTGTAAGGCAGGGTGTCGGATACCGACTGATCGTCAAGGATGATCGTGTCGCATTCGACGTTGCTCTTGGCGCCGATGGCGTTCTTGCCGTGCTTGATCATGCCACGGTAGTTGACGCGACCGCCTTTGGCGCTCATCGACTTGCTGATGATTTTGCTCGTCGTGTCGCGACCGATGTGGATCATCTTTGCGCCGGTGTCCTGATTCATGCCTTCACCGGCGAACGCGATCGAGATTGTCGTGCCTTTGGCGCGATCGCCTTTGAGGATGCAGGCGGGATACTTCATGTTGATCTTGCTGCCGATATTGCCGTCGATCCATTCCATGTGGCCGTCTTCTTCCACCAATGAACGCTTGGTTACCAGGTTGTAGATGTTGTTGGCCCAGTTCTGAACGGTCGAGTACCGACAGTAGGCGTTCTTCTTGACGAAGATTTCGACGATCGCCGCATGGAGACTGTTGTTGCTGTAGATCGGGGCGGTACAGCCTTCGACGTAGTTGACGCTGGCACCTTCATCGACGATGATCAGCGTGCGTTCGAACTGACCCATCTGTTCAGAGTTAATCCGGAAGTAGGACTGAAGCGGTTTCTCAACCTTGACGCCCGGCGGTACATAGATGAAACTCCCACCGCTCCAAACAGCGGTGTTAAGCGCTGCATATTTGTTGTCGCGATATGGGACGACTTTCCCAAAATACTCCTTGACCAGTTCCGGGTACTCACGCAAGGCCGTATCGGTGTCACAGAAGATGACACCAAGGTCTTCGAGTTCCTTCAGGGTCGAATGGTACACCACTTCGCTTTCAAACTGCGTGCTGACGCCGGCGAGAAACTTCTGCTCGGCTTCGGGAATTCCCAGTTTGTCGAAGGTTTCTTTGATTTCCGGCGGTACGTTGTCCCAGCTTTCCTCGGTCCGATCGCTCGCCTTCATGTAGTAGGTGATACTATCGAAGTCGATCTCGCTGAGGTCCGGCCCCCAGGTCGGTTGCGGTTTCTCCATGAAGGCGCGATACGCCTTGACGCGGATGTCGGTCATCCACTGGGGTTCTCCTTTGACACGGGAAATTTCCCGAACGATGTCTTCGTTCAGGCCTTTACCGGTATCGAACACATTTTTGTGTTCGGTTTTGAAACCATACTTGTAATCCCCGATGATCTCGCGAATTTCCTGTTTGGTTTTTTCACTCATGTGGCTCACTCACTTTCTTTGAGAGTTCCTTCAAACGCCTTCCAGGCGATCGAAGCGCATTTGATTCTTGCGGGAAACTGTCTGACACCCTGATAAACGATCGCCTCTTCGAGATCGACCGTCTCATCGTACGGCTTGTTGGCCAGCATGTTCAGATAGTTTTCCGCAACAACCGACGCCTCTTGTACGGATTTCCCCTTCACCGTTTCGCTCATCACGCTGGCGCTGGAGCAACAGATACTGCACCCCGAACCATCATGACGGACGTCTTTGACGATGCCGTCTTCGACTTTCGACTGCACGGTGATGTCGTCTCCGCAGGTCGGATTCTTGATATGAATGGTTTTGTAGGAAGGATCCTGAATGAGACCCTTGTTGCGTGGATTCTTGTAGTGATCCATGATCACTTGCCGATAAAGATTGTCCATGTTGTTCATCGTATCACCTAAAATCCCACTTCGCGGAAGAACGCGATCGCACGCTCGAGTGTGGCGAGGAACTTGTCGCAATCTTCCTTGGTGTTGTACAGATAGAAGGACGCCCGGAGCGTGGCCGGAACGTCAAGCCATTTGACGACCAGTTGCGCGCAATGATGTCCCGCGCGCATACAGACGTTGTCCCCATCGAAATAGGTGATCGCGTCGTGCGGGTGCACGCCTATGATGTTGAAACTGATGATGCCGGTCTCGGCATTCGGATTGTACAGTTCAATGTCGGCCATGGCCTTCATGCGCTTGACGGTATAGTCGCGCAACTCGACTTCGTGCTCGTGGATGGCGTCGAGACCGATACCTTGCAGGTAGTCGATGGCCCGTCCCAGGCCGATCGCTTCGGCGATCGGCGGCGTGCCGGTTTCGAACTTGTACGGCGCTTCTTTCCAGGAGGCATCGAACTTGTCGACGTTGTCGTTCATGTCGCCGCCGAACTCGATCGGCGGCATTGCTTCCAGCAGATGACGCTTGCCATAGAGCACGCCGATGCCGGTCGGACCGCACATCTTGTGACCGCTGAAGGCAAGGAAATCACAATCGAGATCTTTGACATCGATCGCCATGTGCGGCGCCGCTTGAGCGGCATCGACGCTGACAATGGCGCCCACCTCGTGGGCAAGCCGGATGATGTCCTTGATTGGTGCCACGTAACCCATCACGTTGGAAACGTAATTGAGCGCCACGACCTTGGTCTTGTCGGACAGGACGCTTCGGAAGTTGTCAACGGTGATGCGGCCGTCCTCATCGAGAGGAACGTAAATCAGCTTCGCACCAGTGATGCGGCTGACATTCTGCCAGGGCAACACCTGACTGTGATGTTCGAGTTCACTGACGATGATTTCGTCACCGGCCTTGACGTTGTTCAGACCATAACTGGAGGCGACGAGATTGAGCGCGCTCGAAGCGCCGCGCGTAAAGACAACTTCATTGAACGCGGCGTTGATGAAGTTGCTGACGGTTGTGCGGGCATCCTCGTACTTGGTCGTCGCCACGTACGACAGGTTGTAGACGCCGCGATGAACGTTGACACCGTATTTCTGGTAGTATTCGTCCATCGCGTCGAGCACCTGACGCGGCTTGAGACTGGACGCGGCCGTATCGAGATAGACCAGCGTCTCGTCGTCCAAAACAGGAAAGTCCTTGCGAATGGTCGTGGGATTCATCGAATCATCCTAACTGGTTTTGGCTTCCACCTTGTGCATGAAGTCATCGCGCAGCGTGTCGGTCGACAGCATCGACATGACGGGACTGAGGAACCCGCTGATGATAAGCCGTTCGGCGGCGCGCAGACTCAGTCCGCGACTCATCAGGTAATAGAGCTGTTCCTCGTCGATCTTGCCGATTGCCGCACCGTGTCCGGCTTCGACGTCGTATTCGTCGATCAGCAGAAGCGGGTTGGCGTCGAGACGCGCGTCCTTGCCGAGGACGATGCCGCGGTTGGACTGACGGGCGACGCTGCGTTTCATGTTCTTGTTGATTTTGCCGACGCCTTCGAAGTACAGGTGGCTGGCATGGTTGCTGACGCCGTAGTTTTCGATGTAGCCTTCGGTTTCCGGCGCGTTGTGTTCGATCATCTGACGGAACGACACTTCTTGCTGTTCGCTGGAGATGGCGACCGTCTTGCTGGTGCCGGCGGCATATTTCTCCTGCAGGAAGATGTTTGTTTTGGCGACGATGTTGCCATCGTTGACCTCGGCGAGATCGTACTCGCTGCGGCCATAGCGGAAGACGAAACTGTTGCGGCGGACATCGACACGTGCATCCTTGTTGAAGGCCGAAATACCGGTGTAGGACAGTTTGGCGTTTTCGCGGACGACGCTATTGGAGACGATGTTGATGTCGGCGGCGGTTTCGTTGTAGAAATATTCGAAATACTTGAACTCGCTGCCCGGTTCGAGCACGATGCGGACGTTCTGAACGAGTTCGTGTTCGGACTGGAGGTAGAACACGTGCAAACGTTCGGCGATTGCCACATTCCTCGGAACGTGAATCAACAGCCCGCTGTTGACGTGATCGAGATTGTAATGGTAGGCTTCGTCATGATCGGGATGTTCGTTGACAAACTCGCTGTCAAAAAAGACGTTCAGTTTGTCAGGCAACGCGTCACCGTAGGTGCCGACGAAGATCGCATCGAACGATGCGGACAAGTCGGACGCAACGATGTGACCGTCCTTGATGACGAGGTAGTTGGTGAGGTCTTTGGAAATCAGCTTGACGATCGGTTCGGGTACGCTCGTGTCAGCGAGCGGTTTTTCCACGTAGTCCTTCATTACAGGTCGAGGGCTTCGCGGGTGGCACACTGGCCAAGCATCACGCGTGCCTCTTCTTCCTCTTCGATGACGCGGACGTCGTCAATGCCGACTTCCTGTTTGATCCAATCGTAGCCTTCCGAATCGATCCGTTTGATGATTTCCATGCCACCGGACTTAACGATCCGGCCTTTCATCATGACATGCACCTTGTCGGCGCTGATGTAGTCGAGCAGGCGCTGATAGTGGGTGATGAGCAACAATCCGAGATCCTCGGATTTCATGTTCGTGACGTTTTCGCCGACGACCTTGAGGGCGTCGATGTCGAGCCCACTGTCGATTTCATCGAGAATCGCGATCTTCGGACTGAGCATTTTCATCTGCAGCACTTCGTTGCGTTTCTTCTCCCCGCCGGAGAAGCCTTCGTTCAGATAACGATGGGGCAGGTCGTCGTTCATGCGCAGGTCCTCGACGGCTTTGTCGAGCTGCCGGATGAACTTGAAGAGATTGACGCTTTTGCCTTCTTCCAGACGGCTGTTCATCGCCGTCTTGATAAAATCGCTGTTGGTCACGCCGGGGACTTCGGCCGGATGCTGCATGCCGAGGAACAAGCCGGCGCGGGCGCGCTCGTCGACTTCCATTTCCAACACGTCCTCACCATCCAGGGTGATGGTACCCTTGGTGACGGTGTAGCGGGGGTGTCCCATGATGACGCTTGCCAGGGTGCTTTTACCGGTTCCGTTGGGGCCCATGATGGCATGCGTCTGGCCACCGCTTATTTCGAGATCAACGCCTTTGAGGATTTCTTTTCCATCTACTTCGGCGTATAAGTTTTTGATGATCAGTGTACTCATTTGATATCACTCCTTAACCGCTATTTATAATACTATATATAATAGTTGAAAGCCAATGAAACGATTAATTTTTTAAATAAGAAATCGCACAAAAAAAACGGAGCGAAATCGCTCCGTTTTGATGATGATGTGTTGCTTGATTAGGTGGTCGGTGCTACGGCGTAATCCCAGGTTACCGTGGCCGTTCCGGATACTCCTTCGGTTTTGACGAAGAAGATCAACAGGTTGAACGCGGCGCGTTCTGCTTCCGTGAACTGGGTGAGCGGAATCAAGAGTGTCTGTTCGGTTCCGTCTGCGGTGATTTCCAGTTCGGTGGCATTGCCGCCGCCTTCGATCTTGAACAGATAGAGATGACCATCCGTGCCGGTGAAGGTGAATTCGATGGCGTCTTGCGTACCGTCGAACTCAAGGTTCTGATATTGCGCGTTCACGTTGTACCAGGGAGTGGGAATGCTGGTGTAGGTGATGGTGGCAACACCGGCATCTTCCGTCAAGGTCATGCCATAGGCATTCCAAGCGGGAGCGGTTTTGAACTCGAATGATACGGTGGCTGTTCCAGAGGCTCCTTCGGTTTTCACGAAGAAGACCATCAGGTTGAGATCCGCACGCTGTTCGGGAGTCAAATCGGACAGGTCGATGACGACCGTCTGTTCGGTTCCGTCTGAAGTGATTTCGGTTTCTCTGGCGTTGCCGCCGCCTTCGATCTTGAACAGGTAGACATGGGTGTCGACACCGGTGAAGGTGAATTCAACCATGTCTTTGGCACCGTCAAAGGTGAAGTTCGTATACTGGGCATTGGCGTTGTACCAAGGAGTCGGGATCGCGGTGTAGGTCATTGTGGCGACACCTGCATCTTCGGTAACGCCGATGCCGTAATCAACCCATTCGGGGCTTGCGGCGGGATAATTCCAGGCAACGGTTGCCGTTCCGCTGGAACCTTCGGTTTTCACGAAGAAGATAATCAGGTTGAGAGCGTCACGCTCTTCTTTCGTCAGATCGGACAGACTGATGACGACCGTCTGTTCGGTTCCGTCAGCGGTGATTTCGGTTTCTCTGGCGTTGCCGCCGCCTTCAATCTTGAACAGGTAGACATGGGTGTCAACTCCGGTGAAGGTGAACTCGATGGATTCATAGGTGCCGTCGAACGTGAAGTTCGTGTATTGAGCGTTGGCGTTGTACCAAGGAGTCGGAATGTCCGCGTAGGTCATCGTGGCGACGCCTGCGTCTTCGGTGACGCCGATGCCGTAATCGACCCACTCGGGTTCGGGATCTACGACTGCTTCTTCGACGGTTACGATGATCGAGTCGATGACCACGTCACCGATCAACGGATTCGAAGTGTTGCCAAGGAAGATGCCGAGTTTGGTATCGTCGTTGTCAGCAGTCGGGGTGAAGGTGTAGGTGAAGGTCTGGAAGGCGTCGGTCAGCGTTTCGGTTGTTTCGAAGTATTTCGCATAACCGTTGTTCGTGTCTTCTGCGAAGAAGGTCACGTCGCGGCCTTCCGCGAACGCTGTCTTGATTGTGTAAGAGACCGTGTAGGTGTAGCCAGCGTATACGTTCAGTCCCGGGAAGCCAATGTTCTGATCCCAGGGGTTCGCGCCGAGTTCGGTGACGGTGGCAACGAGGTATCCCATTGCATCGTGCGACAAGGTAAGCGTACCTTCTGTGGTCCAACCGGAAATGTCGGTATCGGTGAATTCTTGGTTCGGATAGGTATCCAGAGTAAGCGGCGCAGGCGGTTCGGCATCTTCGACTTCGATGGAGACGTTGTCGACGATGAACAGAGTGCCTTCGTAGTTGTCAGAGGATTGTCCGAGTTTGAATTCGAGCGCGGCCGTGGAGCCACCGGTATATTTGAAGATCCAGGTGTACGTCTGGTATTCGGTTCCGAGTTCGAACATTTTTTCGAATGCAGTTCCGCCATCCCAGAAACCAACGATGAAGTCGCGGGCCGCGTCACCTTTGGCATCGAATGTTACACGGTAATAGAGTCCCGGAATCATGTCGAGGCCAAGCTGTTCCAATTTGTTTTCCCATGGGTTGGCATTTGCTTCTTCGTAGGTAACCCATGCTTCTTGCCATTGTACTTGATATTGGGTGTTGTCATTTGCAGACCATACGCCCCAACCGATGTTCTGATACTCATCGAACGAACCGTCCATGACTTGGTCGGTTTCGGCAACGATGTCGGTTCCATCGAATTCTTCGAACATGACGTTGTCAATGGTAATGACGCTTGCGCCAGCACCGTTGATCAAGCCCATCAGGAACTTCAGCTGGCCGCCGGTGGCGGTTGCGCTGGTGAAGTCGACGGTGTACGTGGTCATGGTGTCCGTCAGTGAAACGGTTTCCTGTGCGGGAGTCAATCCAGCACCGGCAACTTCCACTTGGATGTCACGGGCAACGCTGCTCATGGCGTCGAAGGTGAGACGATAGGTTTTGCCGGCTTCCATGGTGATGCCGCCAGCAGGTTGTTCAATCAACACGTGCCAGAAGTCGCCGCCGACAGCTTTGATGTCGATGACCAAGCCATCATCGGAAGTGCTGAAGAAGGCGTCTGCGCCATTCCAGCTTTCCCAATAAGCGTTCCAGTAACCGGCATCGAAGGTTCCGTTGGTCAGGTTGCCAGCATCGACAAAGGTCAGGTCGAGCACTTCAACCACGCGGTCAACGGTGACACTGTTGCCAAGCGCATCTTCAACCGTGTAGGTGAGGGTATAGGTTCCTTCTACTTCTTCATAGGTGTCGCCCGTCAGAACGATGTCGTCCGTTACGTCGCCGTCGCGGCCGTCGATTGCGGTTACGCCGGCAAGCGGATCAAAGTTTTCACCAACGATGACGGTTACGTCGTTAACACCGGTAAGAACCGGAGCGTCGGTGTCTTCCTTGACTTCGATCGTACGCGATGCGGTCGCTTCATTGCCAGCTGCGTCGCTGACCGTGTACGTAATGACATAGGTACCAGCCGTATTGATGTCGAGCGTATCGCCGCCGACAACGATGTCGGCCGTCAGATCGCCATCGGTCAGGTCGGTGGCGGTGATTCCAGCCAGAACGTCATAGGTGGTTTGGTCACCAATGTACAAAACGGTGTCTTCCACGCCTTCAAAGACGGGGTCCAAGGTGTCCGTCCCACTGCCGCCTTCGATCATCAGATCGTCAATCCAAATCGTGGCGTCAAGGCCGGTGCTGCCTTCCATGTCACCCATTTCAAACAGCGGTCCGCCGTTTTGGTTGTTGAGTTCCATGTTGAAGGTGAACGAGAATTCTTGCCATTCGGTTGACAGCGTGATGATGTCGACACCTTCCGGTTTGAATGGTGTGAACCAGGGGTCAGAGGCGAGCAATTCACCGAAGTTGAGGTGAACTTTCTTGCCGTCGATGTCGGATTTCGCACGGAATGAGACTTTATACGGATATCCTTGTTCCAGCGGCAAGCCTTGGTAGTCCAAGCGTGTTTCGAAACGCTGACCTCCGGATTCGGTGATCAGTTTCATGGCGCCGTCTTCGATTGACATGTCAATCGCGCCGCCATTGGCTGTGTAGATGCTCCAGCCTTCGAGATCGGCTTCTTCTTCAAAATCCCAGCCGATCAAGAGCGGGGCATCGTCAATGATGATTTCCTTCGGAGTAATGGTGAGGGTCATGCTGCCGCGGGCCAGTTTGCCACCGGCAACAACGGTATAGTTGATGACGCAGGTCATGGCCGTATCGGTGTCGACCGTGCCGTCATCGGCGATGTCGCAAACTTCCGAATCCACACTAATGAATTCCGAATAGTCGACATCGTCGTCACCCATGGCAGTGATGCCGGTGAGTGCGTTGAATGCTGTTTCCGCTTCGATTTCCACATCTTCGATGCCGGACAGGGTAATCGCTGTCAGAACATCTTCGGGATCGATGTCTTCGCCACCGCCGAACATGTCACATGCGGACAGTCCGAGCGTGAGAGCCAAAGCGGTAAAAACCAATAGTAATTTCTTCATCTCTTTCAAATTCCTCCTAAAATTTTGATTGGCTTCAAAACGAATTCTGCGACGGTGACGCATTGCGCACACACGCAAAAGACATATGAAATGCCCACTTCGGTTAAAGTATAGCATACAACGAAATCGTTTTCAACAATTTTATCTAAATCGTTTTCTTAAATCGCTTACATTTCCGTTTAACGGCTTGTTTAGTGAGTTTTCGGAAAATCTAGATTAAGTGAATTATTGAGCCATTTTTGCTGGCCAAGAAGCCGATATTTTGAACCATTTTCACGAAACATTTTTCTAAATAAAAAAGAGGACCGAAGTCCTCTATTCCGTACTGTAAAAATCTGGTATCAAATCTTGCTCGATGAGTCGTCGGAAGTCCCACTCGAGATGACTGTCACGATCAATCTTGTAACTCCAGAAAAACCATCCGAACGCATCTTCGTACACATTCATTTGAGCGTTGTTGAATGCCATGCGGACATCGTTCGCACCGGATGCATCCAATCCTTCATAGACATTGCCTTGCAGTCCGAGCGACCATTCACCGATGACAACCGGAACGACACCATCGTAACGGGCGATGGTCTGCATCTGCTCGTTGTGGACGAAGTCGACATGGTCGAAGATGTCATAATCGCCCCATCCGTCACCAAAGGTCTGATACAGATGAATGTCGAAGAACACATTGTGAAACTGATTTGTGGTGAAGAAATTGTTCCAGCTGTCGAACAGGTAGTTGCGGAACCCGTCATGAAAAGCGATCCAGACATCGGCATTGTGTTGGCGAACTTCATGGTACGAATCAACATAGAAGTTCTGAAGAATCGTCATGTCGACGCCCCAACCGGGTTCGTTGAGAACCTGAATTCCCCACAGCGAATCATAGTCACTGAAGTGTTCGGCGATGTCGCCAAGCACCGCTACCGTCTTCGCTACGTTCTCCGGGCGCGGCCACTGCAGGACATCGGTGATGCCGCCGTTGTCAAAACCGTTCTGACTGCCGGGAGCGGTATGGAGATCGAGGAGCACGTTGATGCCGTAGGTTTCGGCCCATTCCATGGCCTGTTCAATATACGGCAGTGAACGGCCATAGGTGACATTGTGAGTGACACCATCGTGGGTGTAGGAAAACTCTTCTCCGAACAACCACCAGGGGATCGGCAGACGGACATACTCGACGCCGTGTTCGGCCAACCAGGCGAAATCGTCCTCGACGATGAACGTGTTCCAATGTTCTTCAATGGCTTCCATGGCATTCGGTTTTTCCTGCATGAAGATCGTTTCATCACTACCACTGACGCCTTCGAACAGATCAGGCGCCATCCAACCTTCGAGGACGAACCAACCGCCGAGATTGACCCCGCGAATGGTGCCTGGATTGTCGAAGACGACTGGCTCGATGACCAGTTCTCCCTTGGAGAAATAGAAGGTGTAGTTGTCGCGACGCAGATAGTCGTCGCGATCGTCTGCTTTGTCAACGTCGTAGCCGACGAACCCGCCTTCGTCAATGTCGGGACTGAACGTATCGAAAAACGCATACTTAGTAATGTTGACCTCGCTCAACCATGCAACGATGTCATCTTGGGTCGATCCTGTGAAGTCAGGCACCGTGATGACACCATCCGGGTCGTAACCACGGGAATACACAATGACGAGGACCGTATCGGGATCGATGTCGGTACCACCGGCCACGCTTTGCGAGATGACCGCACGGGGGTCGACATCGTCGTTGTACTCACTGGATACGTCGAGTTCGATGTCGTTGTCCTTGGCCCACGCGAGTACGTCACCATAGGCCGAGCCGACGAAATCGGGAACCGTGACGGTTCTGGTGTCGGGATCGTCGCAGGCGGCGAGCGACCCGATCAGCGTAACGAATGTAAATAGTAGAAAAATGCGTTTCATGTTATGTCCACCTTTCAATTCCTAAGAGCTCGATGATAGGCGAGATCCTCGAGCACCGCATCAATTTTGTCATTTATGTAAGATGTCTTGTCGTAATACATGTCATAATAATCGCCGTACAGGGCGTCAGCCTGATCAAACAACGCACGGTAACTGGCGTTACTGAACAGCCCGCTGGTGATGAACTCTTCCAGGTAATTCTCGTATTGGATGCGATATTGTTCGTGTTCCATGAGATTGGTCCAAAGGGGAATCTCGAACGTGTTCCAGTCGAACCAGCCCCACTCGTAAATGTCGTTGTCGATGGTGCGGTTGATGAACGCCGGTGCCCCGTCCCAGCCACTGCCCATGGAATTGTCGTAATCGAACGGCAAGTACGTCATGAACTCCGTTTGATCGAGATAATAATACATGTTGTTGCCGTTGCCTCGATAATCGTCGGGATTGCCAAGCAGCACATTCATCGCCATCGCCCGCAAAAACGAATCGATGTTGAAATGTTCCTGCATGTAGGCGATGCGTGCGGCCGGGTCGGCCTGATTGATGCCGTTGGTGAAACGAATCAGCGTGTCATAGGTATATTGATCTTCGTTGGTTTCTTTGCCATAGAGAGGACGATGATTGTAGCGCCAGTCGCGGATGCCATACTGCTCACTCGAGGTGATCGGCTCGAGTGTGGCCGACCATTGGCCCTTGTACAAGTCGCCGACTTCTTCGATGTCGAATACGCGGCGGAGAAATTCTTCGTCGTGCGCTTCGAAGATGTTGTAAAGGCGCATGAGTTTCAGTTTGCCGTCGACGCGAATCAACACTTCGGCCAGGCCCGCACGAGGAACCGGAACACCGACCTGCCGCATCATCTCATAGCTGAACACTTCGTTCAAATACGTCGGATCATTGATACGGTTCCATTTGAAGATCAGCCGTTCGAGATTGGCAAACTCACGGGTCTTCAACTCATTGAAGCCGGTTTCTCCCGGGAGTAGATCGAAGGTTTCGTTGAACTTGAGCATGAAATGGATTTCCCTGGCATTGCCTTGTTCGTCGATCGGCAAGCGCCGCGAATAGATGTTACCTTTGCTGCGAAAGCCGACGTTCTCGATGATTTGCACGTCGTCATCGGCAGCGTAGGTCACGGTGACGGTACGGTAGTTGTTGGATTTGTACGTTCCATATTCTTCATAATAATCCGTCATGTCCGTGATCAGACCATCAAACTCCGCTTGTGAGAAATCGATGATGAAAGTATGACGAACCGCTGGATCAAACAGTCGTTCGAAGTCCGCCTGCGGATCGATGCCGAGCGTATCGTCAACCAAGTCATTGATTTGCTCGCTGCGCTCCCGCAACCGTTCAAAGGTGGCGACGAGCTCGTCATCGGTCGTCGTATTGAGCCAAAGCGACGTCGCACTGACCTGTTGCAGCACCAAGGCCGTCGTCATCAAAGCAGCCACAATCAAGACACGTTTCAACCAGATTCGCATCGCGTCACCTCCGTTTCAAGGACATTGTATCACATATTTTACGAAAGCGTTACCGAAAATACAATTTTCGTTGATTTTCGTAAAATAAAAGACAGACGGTCAGGCGTCTGTCATACATGTTGGCGAATCAATTTCGTGATCATTTCGTAGCCGGTTTCGTTGAGATGAAAACCATCGGTCGTATAGTTGAGACACAGTTGATCGAAGTCATCCTTGAGTTGACGATTGACATCAATCAGATGCAATCGATGACGCCGGGCGAAGTTGCGCAAATAATAGTTCAGCATGCTCACCTCGGCATTGTCGATGGCATCGACGATCGTCCGATCGATGCAATCCTTGTTGGCCGGGTTGACGGGCAGTGTGGTGAACAGATACACTTCGGTTCGTCGGCTGCGACGACGCAGTTCGTTGACGATGTCGATGATGTTCTGGTAGATCTCTTTGACACTCAGGCTGCCATCGCGCAAGTCATTGGTGCCGATCGACACGAAACACTTGCTGGGCTTGTACTTGATCGCCCGTTTGTAAAGCGATTCCTGAAGCGTGATGGTGGTGTCACCACAGATGCCGTTGTTGTAGATGGTGACATCGGGCAGATGCCGTGCGATGTCGAACTGCTCCATGACACAATCGCCAAGCAGCACGATGCCACCCGGTTCGAACTCACGTCGGCCGATGTCAGCTGCTTGTCTGCGGAAACGTTGTTTGAACGTCATGCCATCCCCTCCTTGTTGTGATGTCCTATCCCTCGTCGATCTCGACGTCCGTCTCTTCGACGTACAGAGTCCGGAACATGCGTTTGACAATGGTAAGGGTCAATAGCGCGAGAACGGAAACGATGATGCCGAGCAAATAGTGTCCGAGACCGAAAGAGATGCCAATGATCGCGGCGATCCAAAGACTTGAAGCTGTTGTCAATCCATGAATCGAGCCCTTCGTCTTGATGATCGTACCAGTGCCTAAAAATCCCACACCGGCAACGATTCCGGCGACGATGCGCTGGCGTTCGAGGACGATCGCCTGAATCACGGCGTTGTTGTCCTGGTATTCCAACACGATGGCCATTGTGTCTTGGAACAAATACTCTTGAACGACAGCCAAAGACGCCGCACCTAGTGCGACCAGCATGTGAGTGGTCAATCCGGCAACCTTGTGCTTGCTCTGACGTTCAAAACCAATCAGACCAGCAAAGAACAACGTCAATCCGAGACTCTCCAATATGTACAATACATCGATGGGGTTGTCCATGTGTTTCACCTCTTTCATTGGGAACATATAATTATATATCTTACGATTGAAAAATGCAAGTCCGAGCATAAAAAAGGTGAAGCTCGCACTTCACCTTTTGGTTGTTCAGTCTTCGAGGCTGAAATCCATTGCCTCGTAGCGTTTGTACATCTGCCAGCGGCGTTTCGCTTCGGCGAGGTTGCCGTCGAGAAGCTCCTTGGCATGGTTGGGGTTGATGTCCTTCAGCTGCGCATACCGCAGTTCGTTGTCGAGGAACTCTTCGTACCGGTCCCAATCCGGATCCTTGCAGTCGATCTGGAACGGATTCTTGCCGGTTGGTTCCAGGCGCGGATCGTAACGGAATGTCGGCCAGTAGCCGCACTGGGTCGCCAGTTTGGCCTGGTTCTGCGAGTTGGTGAGTCCGCCTTTGATCTTGTGCGCGATGCACGGGCTGTAGGCGATGATGATCGACGGTCCGTTGTATTCTTCTGCTTCCCGGAAGGCTTTAAGAACCTGTTGCTGGCTGGCGCCGTGCGAAACTTGGGCAACGTAGACGTGGCCGTAGCTCATGGCCATGGCGGCGAGGTCCTTCTTCTTGCCGTTCTTACCGCTTGCGGTGAACGCGGCGATCGATCCCTTGGGAGCGGATTTACTCGACTGTCCACCGGTGTTTGAATAAACTTCGGTATCCAGTACGAGGATATTGACGTCTTCGCCGTTGGCGATGACGTGGTCCAGTCCGCCGTAGCCGATGTCGTAGGCCCAGCCGTCGCCACCGATGATCCAGTTGGACTGTTTCACGATGTAGTTGGCCAGTTCCTTGATTTCTTCGGCATAGTCCGCATCGCTCTCTTCGATGAGCGGCATCAGCTTGTTGTAGATTTCCAGCGTCTTGTCGCCATCGTTGCGATTGGCAATCCATGCGTCGAACAGTTCGGCCTGTTCCTTGGGTGCCTTGTCCTTGTTCGTGACGAAGATGTTCTGGAGACGGTCACGGAGCGTTTCGTTGGCGTGGAACATGCCGTAACCGAACTCGGCGTTGTCTTCGAACAGGCTGTTGGCCCAGGCGGGGCCGCGGCCGTTGTCAGCAACGGTGAACGGTGTGGCCGGGAACGACGCGCCGTAAATCGACGAGCAGCCGGTCGCATTGGCGATTTGCATCCGTTCGCCGAACAGTTGCGTGACGAGTTTGACGTACGGGGTTTCCCCACAGCCGGCGCACGCACCGCTGAATTCGAACAGCGGTTTGGCGAACTGCGAGTTCTTCGCGTTGGTTTTTTCGATCAGGTGATCTTTGTAGGTGACTTCGTTGAAGAGGTATTCGGCGCGTTGAACTTCGCCTTTTTCAATTTCGGTACCGATCGGAGACATTTCGAGGGCTTTGGTCTTGGCCGGGCAGACTTCGACACAAACACCGCAGCCGGTGCAGTCGAGAGTCGAGATCTGGATCCGGTACTGAAGACCGTCGAGCCCTTTGCCGCGGGCTTTCATCGTGACCAGTCCGTCCGGTGCTCCGTCCATTTCTTCGTCGGTCAGCAGGAACGGGCGGATAACCGCGTGCGGACAAGCGAAGGCACACTGGTTGCACTGAATGCAGTTTTCGTCGAGCCACTGCGGTACGTAGTCGGCAATCCCGCGTTTTTCAAAGGCGGTGCTGCCGGGATCCATCGATCCGTCTTCGCGACCTTCGAAGGCGCTGACGGGAAGATCATATCCCTTGATGGCGTTGACTTGATCGGCGATGTCACGAACGTATTCGGGACGATTGACATCCACTTTCGATTCGATGACTTCGAGGTCTTTCCATTCTGGTTTGACATCGATTTTGACAAGTCCTGATTTGCCCATTTCAATCGCTTTGAAGTTGTTCTCAACGATTTCCTGACCTTTGCGTCCATACGTTTTTTCGACGTATTTCTTCATCAGTTTGGTGGCCGTTTCATACGGCATGATCTGTTCGTTGAGACTGAAGAAGGCACTTTGCATGATCGTGTTGGTACGACCGGGCAGGCCGGCTTCTTCGGACAGTTTGACGGCGTTGATGATATACAGTTCGGCCTCTTTTTCGGCCAGTTGCTTCTTGACTTTCGCCGGCAACAGGTCGTCGATGTCTTCGGGTGCGGTGACGGTGTTGAGGAGGAACGTACCACCGTTGCGCAGACCGGCGATCATGTCGTAGGAATAGAGATACGAATCCTTCGAACACGAAACGAAGTGCGGTTTGTTGACAAGGTACGTCGAACGGATCGGGTCTTTGCCGAAACGCAGGTGCATGCGGGTGACGCCGCCCGATTTTTTCGAGTCGTAGGACGAGTACGCCTGACCATAGAGGTCGGTGTTTTCACCGATGATCTTGATCGTGTTCTTCGAGGCGCCGACGGTGCCGTCGGAACCGAAGCCGTAGAACAGGAGTTCGGTGGTGTCTTCGCTCTGCACGTCGACGTCGACTTCTTTGAGGCTGGTGTGGTTGACGTCATCCTCGATGCCGATCGTGAAACGGTCTTTCTTCTCGCCGACGAGATTGTCGAACACGGCGACGATTTGTCCCGGCGTCGTGTCTTTCGAGGAGAGACCGTAACGGCCGCCGAGGATCAACGGTTGATGTTCGGTGCCGTAGTAGGCGGCTTTGACGTCAAGGTAGAGCGGTTCGCCGATCGAACCATTTTCCTTGGTACGGTCCAAGACGGCGATGCGTTTGACACTCTTCGGCATCGCTGCGAAGAAATGCTTGTCGCTGAACGGACGATACAGATGCACGGTGACAAGACCGACTTTGCGTCCGTTGTCATTGAGATAATCGACGGTTTCTTCGATCGCTTCGGTGACGCTGCCCATGGCAACGATTACGTCGGTGGCATCGTCTGCGCCATAATAGGCGAACGGTGCGTAGTTGCGACCGGTGATCTTGCTGATTTCCGCCATGTAGTCGGCGACCACGTCGGGGACACCAGTATAATATTTCTCTTGAATTTCACGCGCCTGCATGTAGACGTCATCGTTTTGCGCGCTGCCGCGGGTCACCGGGTTGGCACTGTTGAGGGCCCGTTTGCGGAACGCTTTGACGGCGTCACGGTCGATCAGGCGATCGAACTCTTCATAATCGAGAACTTCGATCTTGTTGACCTCATGCGACGTGCGGAAGCCGTCGAAGAAATGCAGGAACGGAACGCTCGTCTTGATCGCCGCGAGATGGGCGACACCGCCGAGGTCCATGACTTCCTGAACGCTGCCGCTCGAAAGGATCGCGAATCCGGTCGGGCGGGCAGCCATGACGTCCTGATGGTCGCCAAAGATGCTGAGCGCTTGTACGGCAATGCTTCGTGCCGCGACATGAATGACGCCCGGGAGCAGCTCCCCGGCGATCTTGTACATGTTCGGCAACTTGAGTAAGAGTCCTTGAGATGCAGTGAAGGTCGTCGTGAGAGCACCGGCTTGCAGGCTTCCGTGCACGGTACCGGCGGCTCCTCCTTCGGATTGCATTTCAATGACTTTTACCGGCATTCCAAACAAGTTCTTCTTGCCTTGTGATGCCCACAAATCGATGTGCTCCGCCATCGGGGACGACGGGGTGATCGGGTAGATCCCGGCCACTTCGGTGAACGCGTAGGCGGTGTATGCCGCAGCTTGGTTCCCGTCCATCGATTGGAAAACTTTTTTTGTCATCTGACAATACCTCCAATGTGTTTGAATCGATATGATTAGATATTATTTCATACGTAATAGATTATAAATCATTTTGTCTTTTTTTACAACATCACATCCGGTTTTTTTGCGGAAAAGAAAACACTTACATTTGGCTTGATTATTTGTAAAAAACCATAAAAAAGACCAGCGCTGCTGGTCTATTTGATGCTGTTTAGAAACTTTTCAGTCTTGTCCAGGTAGAGATTCGCGACCATTGCGAAATCAACCCCGAGATCGACCGACAGTCCGATGAACTCCTTGTACAGTGCCACGTTGTGCCATTGGAGACACTGATAGGCACGATAGAAATACAAACGATTGTAGTCTTCGACGCTCGGTTCGTGACCAAGATAGACCGGCAAGAGCGCCAACGCATGGCCGAAGTCGTTGTTGCCGAAGCAGGCGATGTCATAGAACGGGTCGTTGTTGCCGGTGAATTCCCAGTCCATCAGCCGCAGGCCATCGTCGGTGACAACAAAGTTGCTGATCTGCGAATCGCCATGACACAGTGTCCAGCGTGATGGATCCACATACGCATCGCGTTGCGCCATCCAACGAGCTTTCAAATTGTTGTATCGATCCGAGTGGTCAAAGTCAAACTCGGCAAGATGTCCTTCGTATCTCGCAAGTCGTTGTTGCGGATTGTAGTCGTTGACGGCGCGGAGTTCGGAATCATGAATCCGATGTAGAACGTAGGCCGCTTCAATAAGATGACCAAGAGGATCCGTCGTGCTGAGTGGTTGACCCTCGAGATAGCGGGCGATCTTCATCCCGGATGCGACATCCAGATATACTGTATCGTTGTTGAGACCCAGTTTGTCAACGATTTTTATGTTGGTTTTCTCTATGTCACGGTCAACAAATTTTTCCGCATTCTTGCCGGGGATTCGGAAGGTGAACTTTTCGTCGTTGACGGTGAACACGTAGGTGTAGTTGCTCATGCCGCCCATCAGACGATGGTCGACGCTCACGGCGGTAGGGTTGACGTCAAACACCGTAGCAGCGACTTCCTGAATGCGTTGTTCGTTGGTCATGCGTTGTCCTCCTAAAGTTCGAATAAGGTGGTCGGTTCGTCCTGTTTGGCGACGACCAGATGGTACTCGGCGATGTCAAGTCCGTATTCGCGGAATACCTCATTGTAGGTTTCAATCACCAGATCATCGGTGTTGCACTCGCGGGAGCGGTGGGCGAGGACGATCTGTTTCGTACGCGGGCCGACGAGCTGTGCCATGTTGTAGGCACTGTCGGCGTTGGACATGTGACCCTTGACGGAATCGATCCGTTGTTTGAGATAGAATGGGCGACTGGATGTGAAGAGCATCGTGACATCGTAATTGGATTCGAAGATGTAGACATCGGCGTTGCGAATCAAATCGTAATCGCGTTTGGGCAAATATCCGATGTCGGTGGCGTACACCAACGTCCGTCCTTCCGCTTCGATCCGGTAGCCGACCGCGTCGGAGGCGTCGTGCGAGATGCGGAACGGGGTGACGGTGATGTCGTTGATCGAGAATGGCTCGAACGCATCGACAAAGGCGATTTGGGCAACATTGTAATTGCTCTTCTGCCGAGGATGGATGCCGTCATAGGTGGCGGCTGTCATGTAACAAGCGGCATCGTGGCGCCGAAGTGTCACATCGAGACCCTTGATGTGATCGGTGTGTTCATGGGTGATCAGGATGGCCGACAAGTTGTCCAATTTCAGGTCATGTTGACGGAGTCGCTGGACAATCTGACGGTAGGTAATGCCGCAGTCGATCAACAAGGTCGTATCGCCACTTTCCAAGTAGGTGACGTTGCCTCCGGATCCGCTTGCAAGGATTGTGAATTTCATGGTACCACTCCAGTCTACTAGAATTATAGTAGATTCCACTCGCAATTACAATTGTTATGGTGTAATATGTGCTGAGAAATGTGCAACTTGGGCCGTTCATGGAATTTGCGGTAAATTACAGTTGTTTTTACAAAGATAAAATGATATGATATATATTGCGTAAATAATAAGGAGTGATACACATGACCAAAGGAATTTTGATCAAAGCAGGAATTATCCTGGGGATTTTCGGCGTTACCCTGGGCCTTGCTTTCGGGTGTAGCAGCGTCACCGACCGCAACGTTACACCACAGCTCACCAACGGCGAGGACGTATACCTGACCGTTGGCGACATCACCATCACCAACCAGGACCTGTGGGACATGATGAAACTGTCCGACGGCGTCAACTACCTCAACCAATACCTCGAAGAGTATCTCCTCAGCGAGTACGTCGACAATCTGACCCAGACGGAAATCGATGATGCCATCGAAGCAGCCATCTACGGCACCAACGATCCGGACCGGATCGCCGAAATCCAGGAAGATCCCGACCGTGAAGCGGACCTGATCGAAGCATTCGAACAGAGTCTTGTCATCATGGGCTTCGACCCGCTGGATGACGAAGACCTCAGAGCCTATGCCGAACTCAATGTCGCGAAGGAAAAGTACACCCGCGAGTTCATTCTCGATGCCGAAGAAGGCGACAGCCTGTTCATCGACGAAGAAGCCATTCAGAATTACTACGAAGACACCACCAAAGGTGATGTCTGTGTTCTTCCGATCCGTTTCTACAGTTCGGCGGAAGCCAATGCGTTGTTCGAGGAGAACAACCTCGTTCCCAACTACAACCAAGGTTTCGGAAAATACTTCGGTACGTTGCCGATCGATGAAGTTCTCACCGGGAATTTCGATGAGACCAACACGACCCAGATGACCGATGAAGAAGTGTTTGAAGAGTTCCTGATTCTGTACAACATCATGAATCCGTCGGACACTCCGATCGCCACCGATATCACATTCGAAGACTTCTGCGCCGACCATGCCGACGAGTTCACTTACAACTATACCGAAATGACCGAAAACCGTAGCGCGAACGACCCCTATGTCGACTTCGCCGACTACATTTTCGATACGCTCAGTCTCGAAGAAGACGACGTTCGCTACAGCTATCGCCTGCAGTCGATCGACGTGTTCGATCTGCTTGTCTTCAAAGTGGCACAAGACGATGTGACCGCCTTCGAAGATCTCGATCAGGCCACCATCGATGCGCTCAAGGATGAGATGGTGGAAGACAGCATCACGACGAACGCGATCAACATCGCGATGGACGCGCTGTGGGACCAGTACGAACTCGAAGTGTACGACCCGATGTTCAAACTGCAGTACGCCTTCAATGGTGACGAAGAGTTCGACAACAAGGGCGACGACCGTTTGGTCGCAACCTTCGGTGATCTGGAAATCACCGCCGACTTGCTGTTCGATTACATGCAGAACATTCTCGGCACCTACTACACGATTGAAATCGTCAAAGCCGAAAGCCTGCTGCAAAGTGAATATTACACTGACATCTACGGTGAATCGCACGACTATCTCAACAGCAACAACGAGAAGATGGTCGAACATCGTGATGAACTGCGTGAGATGAAATCGATCTTCTCCAGCGATGGATATGCCGCCTATGGGTTCTCCAGCGCCAACTACACCTGGGAAGAGTTCCTCGTGCTCGCCTTCGGCAGTTACACCGAAGCCGACGTCATCCGTGATTTGTTCGTTATCGGCAGTCTCCAACCGTATCTCGTCCGTGACATGATCGCTTACCAGCAAGCCGAAACATTCATCCAAACCAAAGTCGATGAATACTTCAGCCTCAACGCTACGCACCTGCTCGCCTATGTCGACTTCGACTTCGACTTCAGCGGCGACGAGTACAACGACTATGTCGACGGCCTCAGCGGTGCGGATCTCACCACCTACAACGCCCTCGTCGTCGATCTGGAAAACCTGATCATCGACAAGGTTGAAAACGACGAAATGAGCTTCGAAGAAATCGTCGAAGAATACAACGAAAGCCTCATCAACGACGACACCAACGAGTGGCAAGAGTTCAAGGAGTTCGGTTTCTTCCTGCTCACGCAAAACCTCGCCACCAACGGTAGCTTGACTCCGGCCACCACCGAGAACTACGACGAAGACTTCGTGACGGCGCTCAAACGCATCTACGACGACTACGTGATCCTCGTTGAGAACAGCCTGGAAGACGTCGATGAATACCTCGACGACCGCCTTGTTCAAACCGACTTCGGACTGCATCTGATCCGCGCCACCGAAGGCGACGGATTCGACCAGCCGACCGCCGAATACGAAGACGAAGACGGCGACTACAGCGAGGGCTCGGAAGGTACGACCGTCGCTCCCAACGAGAGCCAAGTCGAACTCTACATCGAGATCCGCTTCGCCGAACGCATCGGGGAAACGACCGACGTCATCCTTCCGACCAGCGTCTACGACGCACTCGAAGCATATTACAAACCAGTATTCGATGCCTACTTCACCACCAGTGGCTTCTCGATTGCTACGGCCGAGCTGATCCTCGGCAACAATCCACAGTACGCCACCGATCAAGCCGACCGCATCGCCTTCCTCAACAACGTTCTTGACATTCTCTATGATGTCAACTTCCCCGAAGGTTTCGATGCCGACGCCGAGTAACACCATATCACCAAAAAGCCAATCTCCGGATTGGCTTTTTTTTCGCAAAAAGAATTCATTTTCCATCGTTGCTTTGATAGAATGAAAGGGACCAAGGAACAAGGGGGAACACGCATGGAACCGACACAATTGCTGATTGACATGGACCAGTTTCACGAGAACATACGACGTATATTGGATGCCACGTCGGCCGATGTCATGGCCGTCCTGAAAGCGAATGCCTACGGACACGGCATCGAACTCGCCCAAGCGCTCGAGACCTACGATCGCATTTCCCTGATCGCAGTCGCCACTGTCGCAGAAGCGATCGCCCTGCGCCGATTTTCAACCAAGGACATTCTCGTGCTTGGCGTGTTGCTGGAGGATCAGTGGGCCACCGCCATCCATCACAACCTGATCAGTATTCTGCCCGCTTGGCTCGATCCTGATTCGTTGCCTGGTCCGATGCGTTTTTTCATCAACATCGATACGGGATTCCACCGATTCGGGCTGGAGCCTTCAAGGAAATCTATAGAACAAATCGAGCACATGCAAGCTCATGACAACGTCACCATCGAGGGAATCTACACGCATCTGCGTCTTGTGGACGATGCTGCGGATGATATCCAAATCAAGACGTTTCAGAATCTGATCGCATCACTTTCATTTCAACCACGATATCTCAGCATCGCCGACTCAATCGCACTCACTCGCCACCCTGAGTGGGGAAATCTCGTCCGCATCGGCGCTTTGATGTACGGCCTCGAGAGTGATCGGGAACGCGGCAAATTGTCCGTGGCTCCCATTGCCACGCTTCGAAGTCGCATCACCCATGTGACCGCCGTTGATGCGGGTGATGCATTGTATTACAGCAACAAACCGCTGACACGTCCCACACGCGTCGCCACGATCCCGATCGGCTATGCCGATGGCTTGCCGCGAACCATTCCGGATGGCTTGACGGTTCTTGTGCATGATGTGGCGGTACCCTACCTCGCCATCAGCATGGATCACAGTGCGATCGACATCACCGATGTCGACGCCGCCATTGGTGATGCCGTCATCGTATTCGGCGGCAACGGCTTGTCGGTCGCAGCCGTCGCACGTTTGTACAAGACGAACAAGAACAACGTCGTCAGCGGCCTGCATCACCGCATCCCAAGAACTCATGTCCGCTCGAAAGGAGAATCTTCCCATGACCTATGATGCTTTCATTCGGAGCCTGGATGACAAGTTGCGTCAATACCGGCGCCACTTGCACCGCCATCCGGAACTCAGCAAACAGGAGTTCATGACACAGCAATTCATCATTGATGTCCTCACCCAGCACGGCATCGAGCATGTCGCCGCCGCCAAGACGGGTGTCGTCGCCTACATCAACAGCGGCAAACCGGGACGATGCATCGCCATCCGGGCCGACATCGATGCGCTGCCGCTGTCCGAGGACACCGGTCTTCCTTTCGCATCGGAACAAAAAGGTGTCATGCATGCCTGCGGGCACGATGCCCACACGGCAATCTTGCTCGGAACGGCGCTCACACTGAACCAGCATCGCGAGCGACTCAACGGATCGGTAAAGCTGTTCTTCCAACCAAATGAGGAGGTCTCATCCGGAGCCAAGGATCTGGTCCGGGAAGGATTCATGAGCAACCCGGATGTCGATGCGATCATCGGGTTGCATGTGATGCCTCATCTTGACGTGGGAACCGTGGAACTTCGTCACGGTGCCTTGAATGCCTCGACTACGACCATCGACATCACCATTCACGGTACGGCAAGTCATGCCGCCTACCCCCAGCGCGGGGTTGACGCGATTTTGATTGCTGCCGAAGTCATCAGCAGTCTCCATACACTCTCTTCGCGCATCAGCGCGGCCCATTTGCCGAGCGTGCTGTCGCTCGGCATGATCAACGGTGGCACCAAACGCAACATCATTGCCGATACCGTTCGCCTCAAAGGAACCCTGCGGACCACCGACGACAACGAAAAAGAACGCATCAAACAACACATCACAACCCGCACCGAAGGCATTGCCGCGGCCCATGGCGGTTCGGCCACGATTCGCCTCAAGGACGGCTATCCGCCACTCATCAACGATCCTGACCTCACCGATGTGTTGATCGACTGTGCCACGGAGGTTGTCGGCAAAGATCACCTCATCTACAAGGACGCCCCGTCGATGGGCGCCGAAGACTTCGGATACTATCAAACCCATGCGCCTGGTGCGTTCTTTCACATCGGATGCCGCACGCCGGGCGTATTCGACGCACCACCTTTGCACTCGCCGAAGTTCGTGCTTGACGAGGACTGTCTGACGGTGGGCGTGCGGATGCAGGTGGCGTTCGTAATGCGGATGCTCGGGACCTCGTGATGCGCGACTTCCTGAACGCACTGTTGAAACGATACGATCTTCACGATGTCGATCTGTCGGTGATCGTCGATGGAGTTCTTGTCGGTCGTGGCATTGCCACTGACGATCCTACTCGTTTTGACGAGCAGTCGTTGTATCGCGTCGCTTCCATTTCCAAACTGTTCGTCGCCACGGCGGTGCTCAGAGCCTGGGAACAGGGGCATCTGCAACTGGATGACGACATTCGGACGCATCTTCCGTATGTCCCGCGCAATCCCCACCATCCTGACGTTCCGATCACACTGCGGATGTTGCTGTCACATGCAAGTTCCATCGCCGACGGCAGCCATTATTGGATCAACCCTTCCGAATCATTGGTGGACCTCTTCAACAGCCCGGACAATTTGGACAAGTTCATGACGTTCGCAACCATTGACGGCCAACATCCCGCTCCGGGCGAACGGTTCTTCTACTGCAACGTCGGCTACATCCTGTTGGCAGCGGTACTGGAAACGGTGACGAACGAGCGCTTCGATGAACACATCAAAACCCACATCCTAACGCCCCTCGGGATGAGCGGTGGATTCACCGTCAATACCATCGAACCACGACATCGCATCGTTCCCCTCTATCGACGCGAGCAGGGACATTGGGTGGCGCAGTTCGATCAGACCCCGCAACAGATGGACTTCCGCCAATACCAACTCGGTACCAACCCGACCCCAATGGCGCCGCAGGGCGGACTGCGCGCGAACACCCTCGAACTGGCGAAGTTCGTGCCGGTGTTGCTTGGCGAGCGTCCTGACATTCTGATGGCATCGACACTGAAGAACATGACCTCCATTGCCCATCAGGACACCGTTTGGCACCCATGGGAAACATACGGGCTTGGCATACACATCCTCGATCCCCGCGACCCCTGGGTTCCATCGGGCGATTATCCACGGTCACTGCATGGTCACACCGGTGTCGCGTATGGACTGAATGCGATGTTCTACCTGGATCTTGATACCAAAAACGGCGTGATTTTCGCCGCCACCGGTGAAGGCCGGCCGCGCAGTGATTATGAGCGTGACAATGCCATTTTGCTGGCCTTCCAACAAGATGTCCTCACGTTTGTTCGAACCACTTATTGGACCGAAAAAAAATAGTGCACGAGGCACTATTTTTTTAATTTGGACTTGTAATACTTCTCGCGATCGAGGACGGGGATCGGCGAGGTGAACTCACCGGGTGCGACCTGATCGAGCGTTTCCTGAAGCACCGTCATCTTCGAGTCGATGTTGTCGATGAAGTGGAGAATCAAGGCTTCGGGAATGTTGGTTTTCTTCGGACTTCCATAGTTGCCGTAATAATGATGCGACAGCACCATGTGTTGCAGCAACAACACTTCTTCGCTGCCGCGCGCACCGATCTTGTCGGCAACGACTTCGATGTCCTTGACGGCCATCGTGATGTGGCCGACCAGGCGACCCTCCTTGGTGTATTCGGGTCCGGCGTAGTCGGACAGTTCGTCGACCTTGCAGATGTCGTGAAGGAGGATGCCGGCGATCAGAAGGTCCTGGTTCAAGAACGGATAGACCGCGATGAAGCCGTCGATCAGCCGCATCATCGTCGCCGTGTGGTAGCTGAGTCCACCGATGTAGGCGTGATGAAACTTGGTGGCGGCGGGGTACAGATAGAACGACTGCTTGCGCTGGTCGTACATGATGTCGACGATCTGCTTGAGAATCGGGTTCTGAATGCGCGCCAGATACGATTCGACAAGTTCCTGGGTCGCTTCGGCATCCACCGGTGCGAACTCGTAGAAGAGTTCCATCAGTTCCTGGCGTTTCTTGAGCGGGATGTCGCAGTCGTCGATCGATGCGTATTCCATGACCTGCAACTGATCCTTGTCCTTGAACACGACCGGCTCACAGGTGAAGCGGTACACCGCGTTGGGTTGAATCACGGCGTTTTCATCGATGCGCAGCGTGTATCCTTCCTTGTCGTCGCCCAGCACGCGGAGCGTGTTGGTCTCGTATGTGGTTTCGTTGACTGTTTCCACTTTGGCGTAGAACGTGGTCTGTGCCATGGTATCACCTATTTCCGTTTTAATATGTATGTGCCAATGTCGTCGACGTTGATTTTCGTCAGTTGCCGGCGCGAGCGCTTGCGACCGTCGAAAATCAGAGTGTGACGACCTTGCAGGTTGAAGGTTTCTTTGGTTTCGTTGTTCTTGAAAATGACAAGCAGTTCGGTTTCCGGATCCTTTAGTTCGTAGCGGACGGTTCCGGTTTCCTCGACGTGGATCGTGACCATGTCACGGATCTTGGAGGGAGCGGTGAGTCGGAACAGCTCGTATTTCTTGCGAATCCGCAGCAGTTCGCGGACGATTTCGACGTCGTCGACGTTCGCATCGATGCGACTCCAGTCGATGCGGTTGATGGCATCGGGCGACTTGTAGGAGTTTTCCACGCCTTGTTTGGAACGGTAGAACTCCTGGCCGCTGTGCAAAAACGGAACGCCTTGGGCGAGGATCACCATTGCCGTCGCCAGCAACTGACGCTGTTTGCGGATGGTTTCGTCGCTGTCCTTGCCAAGTGCGGCGAGGGTCTTGTCGTAGAAGGTGTTGTTGTCGTGGCATTCGACGTAGTTGATCGACTGCGTCGGGTAGCGGAACAGGAACTTGTGCTGGCAGCTGCCCATGAGGATGTTCTTGATGTCATCGAGACGGGCGTTGCTGCCAAGGGCGTACCCCTTCTGCTTGACGTCGAAGGTCGCTCCTTTGATCCGTTCGCGGGTCTTGTCGTTGAAGTGGCCGATGTTGAACAGGAGATGCGGGTTGTACATGTGCGCGGTCATCTCGTAGCCGATTTCGGTCGGCATCCGCCAGCCTTCGCCATAGACGATCATGTCACTGCGGAAGCGGTCGAGTTTCTGACGCAGCGTGTTCATCGTGCGGATGTCCAACAGACCCATGAGATCGAAGCGGAAGCCGTCCATCTTGAACTCTTTGGCCCAGAACATGACGCTGTCGATGATGAACTTGCGGACCATCCGTCGTTCGCTGGCGACGTCGTTGCCGCAGCCCGACGAGTCGGTCATGATGCCTTGTTTGTCAAAGCGGTATCCGTAGCCGGGAATGATCTTCTCAAACGGGAACACCTTGTGATCGAAGACGTGGTTGTAGACGACGTCCATCGTCACGCGCAGACCGTGTCCGTGCAGGTTATCGATCAGTTCGCGCAGTTCGTTGATGCGCAGATAGGGATCATCGGGATCGAGCGAGAACGATCCTTCGGGGACGTTGTACTGGGCGGGATCGTATCCCCAGTTGTACGAGTCCTCAGGATGCCGTTCGTCGACGCTGCCGAAGTCATACACCGGCATCAGTTGAATGTGCGTGATGCCGAGATCGAGAACGTGGTCGAGCCCGGCTTTGTGACCACCAGGGGTCACAAGTCCTTGTTCGGTGAAGCTCTGATACTTGCCGGGATGACTGGCGTTGATCGACGGATCCTTGGTGAAATCGCGGACGCTCGTTTCATAGATCACCGCGTCGGTGTAGATGCCGCTGAACTTGGGACGTTGCTGGCGCATCTTGTACAGTTTCGAGGTGTCGATGACGTAGTTGTATTCGCCGTTGGCGGTGCTGCTGATGCCGTACGGGTCGGTCAGCGTGTGCTGCTTGCCGTTGACGTAGCTGATGTAGCGGTATTTGTAGCGTTCGTAATCGCCTTTGAGACGGAGGTACCAGACACCTTGATTGTCGTATTCCATGTCGACGATTTCGTGTTCACCCTGGGGACTGATCAGTTCCAGTTTCATGTATTTGGCGACGGGCGTCCAGATCTTGAACTTGGTCCGGTCCTTGCGGTAGTTCATGCCGAGATCGGACTGCTCGTAATAGTAGATGTCATCGAACAAGTCGGTGCGGACGATCTTGCCGGTGTACAGTTCGCTGCTTTCGCCGCGGTCGTCGAAAATGTGGTACATCACATTGAGCAGGATGTACCCGTCGAAGCGGGTGATGTACTTGCGTTCGGTACCGATCAGTTCACTGGAGATGATCTCCAGTTCGATTTCTTCGTCGTTGCCGACGGCTTTGAATGTCTTGACGAAGTCATCGCGGTATTTGATCGGGACGAGAATCGTGATTTGACTGAAATCGTCGAGATACGAATAGAATTTACTCATTGGTTTCTCCCATTTCGGATTGAAGTTCGTGAATGCGGTGGAGAGCGAGTTGCTTCAGCGGGGCGTACTGATTGGGAGTCGTGCCGGTGAGCACGGCTTCGAGGAGGTCGTCGATGACCAGTCCGATGGTACTGCGCCGCTTGAGTGAGGTGAGTTCGAGGATGTCCTGCCCCTTGAATGCCAGGTCGCACACGTCGTGCACGGGCATCTCGTCCCACATCGCGCGGATTGCCGGTTCCTGATCGGCATGGCCCAACAGTACGTTGATGCGGTTGGCAATCAGGCAGGGTTCGAGTTTGTTGGAAAAGAGAATGTGTTTGTTGAAGGCATCGTCCTTGGTCACTTCGTGCAGATTGATCACCTGCAGGATGAGCCGCATGTCGCGATTGGAAAAGCGCCAGATGTCATCGATGTCGTCGAGGATGAAGGCAATCATGAAAAATTCGAGCGGCTGGACATGATCGGCGAGCGTGACCACGTGTTCGATGCCACGTTTGATGCCGTAGAGTTCATCCGCTACGCCAGTCTGAAGCAAATACTGTAGCGCCCGTTTTTGATGCGGCGCGGACAGAATCTTGTCGAGTTCCACCATGACCCGTTCGATGGTGATGGTCTTTACCAAATGACGATATTCCGCCAGTGCCGCAAGGGTTTCGGGTTCGATCGTGAAATCGAGTTTGCTGACAAACCGGAACGCCCGCAGAATGCGCAATGCGTCTTCCTCGAACCGCGATCGCGGATTGCCGATTGTGCGGATCAGACGCGCATTTAAATCGGTTTTCCCTTCGACGTGATCAAAGATGCGTTCGTCGGCATCCATGACCAACGCGTTGATGGTGAAATCGCGGCGAACAAGGTCATCGTTCAAGTTGCTGGAGAAGGTGACTTCGCCGGGATGGCGATGATTCTGATATTTTGCTTCCAGGCGGTAGGTCGTGACTTCATAGCCATGTTTGTCGATAAAAACGGTGACGCCGCCGAATTTGCGGCCGGTGTGCTTCACAAATGGAAATAACGACTCCACCTGTTCGGGAGTGGCGTTGGTCGTGATGTCGATATCGTCAGATTCGATACCGAGCAGATGGTCACGGACAAAGCCACCGACGAAGTAGGCTTCAAAGCCGTTATCGTTCAGTGTGCGTATGATTTTCTTCCCGTTTTCAAGATAGTGCGACATGTAAATCACCAAAGTAAATTATACTATATATCCCGATTGTTTTCCATCTTTTACCATATTTTTCACAAATAAGCGTGGTATAATGAAGATGGTGATAACCATGAAAAGCATCCAAACTACCGTTCGTCATGAAATCCTGGTGAACAAGTCCTTGTTCATCGGCCATCTGATCCCCGTTCGCAGCAAGGATGAAGCGATGAGATCATATCGCCGCATCAAGGACGAACACCCCGATGCGACGCATCACTGTTATGCGTACGTGATCGGGCATGCGCAGAATGAGCAAAAGTATTTTGACGATGGTGAACCAACCAGAACCGCCGGTTTACCAATGATCGAGGTGCTGCTCAAAAACGACCTGACCGACGTGTTGGCTGTTTCCGTTCGCTATTACGGTGGCATCAAACTGGGTGCCGGTGGCTTGGCTCGCGCCTACGGCAAAAGCATCTCGGAAACGCTCGAGGAGGCGAGATACGTCTGGCTCCGAGAGTTTCAACTGCTCAAGGTAACCATACCGTTTGATTTGATCGGAGCGGTCGAGCAGCCACTCAGGGACCGTTACACGCTCGTCAATACCGAGTACGATGAGAACGTGAACTACTTCGTGCAACTCGCCACCGATGATGTGAAAGAGTTCCGCAATTGGATGGCCGATCAAACCAGGGGAGTCGCCACGATTCAAGTCATTAAGACGATAACGGCATATCAATGAAATACGCGCACGGCTTGTGGCCGCGCGCGTATGTTTTTTACCTACGTCAGTTGGAACGCCAGTTCGATCAGACGCATCAGTGCTCGTGTCAGAAGATAGGTAAAGATGATGACGGTGAATATGTACATCAGTTGTATCTGTTTGACATGACCCTTCTTGAAGAGCGTTTCAAATCGCGTGGAATTGAACAACTGCAGGTTGAACGTCATGAGAATGAAAAACAGGCCCAGTTCGAGTAGTGTCGCTAGCAAACCATCCATGAACTTCTCCTCCTATCCGGTGATGTCATCGGGCAGATCCTCGTCTTTGGCCTCGATGACGATGATGATGTTATTGGGCAGACACGTCAGCGGATTCAATGGCGAGTTGGTCCAGCCTTGTTGTCGACAGATGTGTTGCGGACTCTCCTCGTCGATGACGCGAACCCGGTTGTCCTGGTATTCAATAAGAACGCCGTAAGGGTTCGATCCTTCGACGTGATACAACTTGTTGTCTTCGTCAATCGACAAAATCCGATCCTCATTAAAAACTTTATAATTACCATCGGCAAGATCGATTTCGAGTATTTTTTCATCATTATAGAAGACGATGGCCGTTCCATCGACCAATGCACTGTCGTTGGTCAATTCGCGAAACGCGAAGAAACTTACGACAGCGACAATCAGAACCACGGCGATCAGAATGACATCCGATTTTCGCATAATATCACCCAATGAACTTGTTAATTCATTATAACACATCCCATCAAAATCGTTGTAATTTTTGATTATTGGACTTGCTTTTTTTATTGTCAATATTTCGTTTATTTTCATTAAATCAGATGCGATATATCTATGTCCTTTTTGTTTCTACACGAACTAAAAAAAGAATGAAATAATTCGTGTGCTAATCATTGGTTTTCGGCCTAACAAAAGTGTTTTTACCCTTGAAAAGGGTTTGACATTTAGCATTCAAACTATTATAATATTAGACGGTTATAAACTAAAAAACCTAGGAGGAAAACATGAAAAAGTTTGCATTATTGTTTGTAGCATTTGCTCTGACATTGGCTCTCGCCGGATGCGGCAACAACCTGCCTGACATTCCCGACGAAGTCGACATGGAGAACATCGATGAGTACCTCGGTAGATCCGACGTCCAGTATGTTGATCTGCGCAACTTCGACGACAAAATGAACGCCGGATATATCGCAGGATTTGAATTCATCCCGTTCTTCGATTATCTTGAGTATGAAGGCATCCTCGTTCGCGATGGCGACTGGGAATTCGAAGCCGATGAAATCCTCAGCGAATCTGGCCTCACCGCCCTGTTCGACATGGACAAAACGATCTTCTTGATGTGCGGCAGCGGCACCCGTGCCGGCTATGTAATGGCCGCTCTCGAAGAACTCGGATACGAGAACGTCTACAACGTTGGCGGCATCGCCGACTACACGGGCGACAACAAAGTCCTCGGCGACGGATCATACACCCTGAACCCGCTTGTCAAAGGCGACTACACCCCGGGCACCTATTTCGGTCTTGATGAAGACTCCGGCTACATGGCCACCGTCGTCATCAACGAAAAAGGCGGCATCGAAGAAGTCATCCTCGACGCCCTGTATGAAAAAGATCCGGATCGCGATCCTGAGACCGACAACTCATACTGGACCACCAAGCAAGCTCTCGGCGAAGGATATGACATGGATACCAGCCCCGACGGCGAAAACTTCTGGTTCACCCAGGCGAACACCCTCGCTGAAGCCATCCTCGACAACCAAGGTTGGGACGATGCATGGGCAATCACCGATGGACATTTCGATGATTTCGCCGGTGTCACCGTATCGATTGATGGTCTCAAACTGGCCTTCGAAGAAGCAATCGGCCAAGCTGAGTAATCCTCACAACAAAGAAACGAGACATTTCGATGTCTCGTTTTTTTTGGGCAATAATCAACGGTCACGCGTACCATATTCGTGTAACAAAGAGTCTGCTTCATAACCTCATCTCACCCAACTGCATGTGGCAGGGGCGCTGTGGCGTCCACAAAAAAAAAGCACCCTCGAGGGGGTGCTTTTGTGTTACATCTTGACTTTCACGTACTCGCCGGCTTCGTTGGGATGCTCGGCCAGGTAATCACGAATGTCTTCGCGCATTGCCTGGTCGCCCGGCTTGCATTGTGACAGTTTGGCGTCCTCGCGGAGGATCGCCTCGGCCATCCCCTTGCAACCGGGGTTGCCGCAGAGTCCGCAGTTCTGATTGGGAAGCAAATCGATGATGTCTTGCAGCCGCGGATCCTCCTCGACATGGAAGACCACGCTGGCGCCCCACAAGAGGAGCGCGAGGACGACACTGATGACAACGGCCAATACAATGACGACAACCATCAGATCACCCCTCCGAATCCGCTAAAGATCATCGCCATGATGAACGCGGTGATGAGCGCGATCGGAATGCCTTGCCAGTTCTTCTTGATCGGGTAGGCGTCCATTTCTTCACGAATCGCCGAGAACAGGAAGATGACGATCGCATAGCCGAGCGAGATGCCGAGGGCGTAGACGGTCGCCTGCCAGAAGGTCGGTGCGACGCCCGAGGCCATCAGCAACTTCTGCGAACCGGTGCCGTTGACGGTCACGTCGATGGCGACCCCGAGCACGGCGCAGTTGGTTGTGATCAGCGGGAGATACACGCCGAGCGCGCTGTAGATTGCGCTGGAGAATTTCTTGATGACCATTTCCACGAGCTGGACGAACGATGCGATGACCAGGATGAAGACGATCGTGGACAGATATTCGATGTTGTTGGGTACGAGCACCTGATTGTAGATGGTGTAGGCAATCATCGTCGACAGCGTGATGACGAAAGTAACGGCCATGCCCATCGAGAAGGCGCTGGATTTCTTGGTTGATACCCCTAGAAAGGGGCACAGACCATAGAACTGATTGAGTACGACGTTATTGACGAAAATGGCGCCAAATGCGATTGCGATGAATTCCATGGATTACGCCACCTCGCCTTGCTCCGCACGGCGGAGTTTGATTTTGTTGATCTGCGATACAAGGATGCCGAACACGAGGAACGCGCCGGCAGGAGCCACGAGAATCGAGATCTGGAAGTCGCTGGGAATCAGATTCAAGGCGAAATCGCCCCAGATGGTGATTGATCCCTTGCCGAGCAGTTCACGGAAGAACGCCAGCAAGGTGATGCCACCGGTGAACCCGATGCCCATGCCGAGTCCGTCCAGCACGCTGCGCACGGGTCCGTTTTTGGAAGCGAACGCTTCGGCGCGGCCGAGAATCAGACAGTTGACGACGATCAAGCTGAGGAAGGTTCCCAGCTGGGCCGCCAGATCGGGGACAAATGCGTTCATCAGCATTTCCAGCATCGTCACGAACGAGGCGATGACGACGATGTAGATCGGAATGCGGACTTCGCGCGGTACGGCGCTGCGGATCAGCGAGATGATCAGATTCGACAACACGAGGACGAAGATGACGCCCGCGCCCATCCCGATCGCGCTTTCGACACTGCCGGTGACGGCGAGCGTCGGACACATGCCGAGAAATTGTACGAAGACCGGATTCTGCTTGAAGAAGCCAGCGGTGAAGACATCACTTAATGATTTCTGTTTGCGGGCCATCAGCTAGCACCTCCTACGTTTTGATCGGCGTGATATTGGGCGATTCGTTCGAGCGACACTTTCATGCCACCGGTTGTGGTCGACACGCCGGCGGCATCGATGACTTCGGTGTCGAGGATCGACTGGAAGGTCACTCCCTCGAACAGATCAAGCCAGGTCGATGTGTTGAAATCGGTACCGAACGCGCCGTCGTATCCGGCGTACGTCGCGTCGTCCCAGGACTGGGTGTCGTTCATGATGTAGAGTTGCTGGGCGACACCGCTGTTGTCGACGCCCCACATGAATTCAATGATGTTACCGGAGTATCCGGTTGCGGTGGCGTAGTAGACGTAACCGATGACGGCATCGCTGCCGTCCTTGGCGGCGTACAGGTTGTTGATGGTGGCGTCGAAGTCGTAGTCGCTGTAGACACTCTCGAACGAGACGGCGCCGGGGTATGCTTCCGCAAGTGCATCCATGATGCGTTCCGGAAGGAGAATGTATTTGGTCTGATGATAATGGACGACCTCGTCGATGGCCGCGGTGATCACGTTGTACGTAATCGTGCTTCCGCCAACGGCGTCCAGTTCATAATCATCGGTGATCGCGACACCCTCGATGGTATCGCCGTAATCGTCGGCGTAGAACGCGTCGGCGCGTCCCGGCGTTTCCGAGTCGTCGAGCATGTAGAAACCGGTGAAGTTGTCCGCGGTGTCGATGCCGATCAGGAACTCGATGGTCGTGAGTTCGGCGTAACTGGCACCGATGGTCTGCACGTGGTAGACGGTTCCCAGTTTGGCACCGAGATCGTCGAACACGTCATAGACGCCCTCGATCATTGTGCCGAAGGGCTTTTCACTGGTGACGTTGGTGAAGCGGTCGGCTCCGGGGAAGAGCAGTTCGCTCAGCGATTCGACGGTGCGTGGCGTTTCACCGAGAAACTCGACGCGGTGGAACATGCCGACGTCGACCAGACTTTGTTTCCAGGCCAGCGTTGTAACGGTCGCTCCCGCGATGCCGTCGAAGTTGCCGTCTTCGGCATCTTCAAGGCTCATTCCGGGGAAATCCGCCCAGTTGGCATTGTCCAGAATTAGAGCACCGAATCCTTCGGTGTCGTCGCTCGACAGGGCGGTTCCGCCAAGCACTTCATTGGTCGCCAGGTCGAACGCAATCAGATAGGTGTTGCTGCCGGTGGCGTTGTACCCAACGAACTCAACGGTATAGATGACCGCCTGATTGTCCGTGCCGTCGGTGGCGACGTCAACGGCGGTGATGCCGTAGTCGCCCGGCGCGAGATCCGGCGTGTAGGACTCGATGGTGAGATCATTGCCGACAAGTGTCTGCTTCTTCTGCAGCAGCAGTTGTTCGTCGGTCATCGGCGTGTAGCCGTAGGTGTCGAGATGGAAGTTGAAGAGGGTTTCAAAGGAAGACTTCCATGCGTTGGTCGTGACCGTGGCTCCGGCCAGTCCGTCGAAGTCGCCGTTGCCGGCGGTCTCGATTGACATGCCCGTGAACTGGGTCCAGTTCTCTTCGTCGGCGATTTGCGCGCCGTATCCGGCGGTATCATTCTGCTGGAGCGTCTGATAGCCGGTGATTGCCCCGGCGGCGTCGATGCCGACCAGATAGATGATCTCCGAGGAGAACCCACGGAAGGTCATGGTGTAGACATAGCCTTTGACATTGTCGTCGCCATCACGGATGACGAGTACGTCGGTAATTCCGGTGGTGCCGAAATCAACGTCGGTGTCCGAGGTGACGGTGTCGGTGGTTCCGTCGATGGCGGGGAATATGCTTTGCAATGCTTCTTCGATTTCCTGGGCGCGACGGTCTTCAATGATCGGCGTGGTGATGCTTTCGACAAAGTATACGCCAACCGATGAGACGAGCACGACAACCAGGAGCATTACGACGATTTTTACTGGTTTCATGCGATCATCCCTCCCCATTGAATCATCGCGTCGAAGGCTTCAATCAACCGTCCTTGCAGGATGAAGCCAAGGACGAAGCCGGTGAGAAGCACAACCACCGCGAGGATTACGCTGGTTTGAATGAACAGTTTCTTGTTGCTGCGGGTGACGGTACGGTTCAAGAACGGCGCCAGCATGTTACCCAAAAGCACGGCGAAGACGACGCCTTCGACTTCGGTTCCGAGAATCCGGACCATCATCGTCATGATCGCGATCACGACGGCGTAAATCAGTTTCGCTTCCCGTGAGGTGGGGCTGCTGACGGTTTCGGCGACGAGGAATACGGCGCCGAACATCGTCAAGCCGGTGATCATGTTGACGAAGACGTAGTTCCACATCGCACCTCCGAAGTTGACGAATCCGACGATTGCGCTGATAATGAGAATCGCCAGCACGAACGTGCCGCTCAGTCGCAGATCGATGACACGGGTAATGGACAAATAGATGAACACGCCACCCAAGACGATGACGCTGGTGCTGCCGATCGCCACGGCGACATAGTTGCCGAGGACGAGATCGATCAGTTCAAAGTTATAGGATTGGCCTTCAATCGCTTGTTTCAAGAGCACGAGCGGTGTGTCGCCGTACTCAATCTGAGTGGCGAACGATATGGTGGCGAACAGCACTCCGACCAAGGCCGGATTGAAGATGTAATAGCCATAACCACCGAACACGATTTTGCCGACGTACACGCCGACGGCGACGGCCAGAATCAGGACATACATCGGCGTCGATGTCGGAAGCAACAGCGCGATGAGCAACCCGGTGTTGATCGGATCGACGAGCCGGCGATATTCGCTGAACTCCTGACTGGTGCCTTCGCTGATCGAGTAGACGAGTTCGATGAGGACGCTCACGAGCGCTCCCGTGAACAACATCAAGAATGTCTTGAACATCTGGTCGGGGACCCATGATTCGCCCTCGGGGACGGCAATGAAGGCACGGGTGAAAATCGCCGTCAGACTGACGATGATGAGTGAGATGTGCAAGCTCAAGGAGCGTTTGTAGGAACGTTGCTGGTTGCTGATGATAGGTGGCTTTTTCATTGTAAATTCCATGGTTTCCTCCTATCCGACGCGGCGTTTGGCACGCCGCACCCATTCCAGTACGTTGATTTTCGAGGGACAGACATAACTGCACAAACCGCATTCGATGCATTCGTCGGTATGCAGATCGACGATGCGGGCGTTGACATTGCGGAGTTCCGCATCCATGATGTTCTGTGGTAGGATGCCGGCGGGGCAAATGTCGTTGCACTCGCCGCATTTGATGCAGACTTCTTCCGGTTCCTGGCGATACGCGCTGACATCGATGGTGTCGACGGTCGCGGTAACGCTGAAGGAATCCGCGGCGACCTGTTCGCCGGACAGAAAACTGCCGACGTGACACATGTAGGTGCCGCCGTCGTCGTATCCGCCGAGATCGTCGACGAGATCTTCGAGGCGCGTGCCGAGACGCACGTCGTAGAGCACGTTGACGCGGAGCGCATCACCGGTGATGGCGACTTGACGCTCGATGAGCGGACGACCGTTGCGGACGGCATCGTGAATGTGCTTGGCCGCATAGGCGGACGTGTACAGAATCTGATTGTCGATGAGATTGGGAGAAATCGTTTCGCCAACCAGTTGTTTGGCAATGCGGTAATCCCATCCGTTGACATGCTTGGTGTTGACTTGCACGACCTCGATGCCTTTGTCGACGGTGGCTTTGCCAAGTGCTTCCAAGGTTTGCTCGTCCATGTACTTGTCGACGATCAGCGTGGCTGTTTCAGCATGCGCGGCGTGTTGCAACAGCTTGATGCCATCCGCAATCAACTCGGCGTGTTGCTTGACGAAATCGTAGTCCGTTGAGATGAACGGTTCATTGGCGTAGATGGCATTGACGAGAATGTGCTTGATGGGTCGTTCGAATGCAATGTCGGTATAGAGGCCGTCGACGTTGAACTGACGGAGTCCGCAGTCTTCGATGCGCTGTCGGATGATGGCCGCCGGGACATCGTCGTCCAGGCCTTCATGGGTGATCATCTGGTTGGAATCGGATCGTTCGATGACGATGTGATCCACGTATTTGTTGAAACGGTCGAGACGTTCTTCGAACCCAACGACGGTGCCGGTGATCGATGCCAGGACCGGCGTCTTCAATTTGCCGCTGTACTTGTAGGCGACGATTTGTCCGGCCGTGACGGCGTCGTCTTGTTCGACTTGGACACTGGCCAGTTTGAAGGTGCCGTCGGTAAGGGGGATCCAGACTTTCTTCGGATCGAGATATTGTCGGTATTCGGTTATCATGTGGTCACCTTCTATTCCTTCCGGTACTCTTTTTGCGAGTACCCGGTATGAATGCTTGGATCATCGGCGAAGTTGTCGTCGACGAGATGATTGTGCAGGGGGTTGCTGAGGGGCAGATCGGTTCCGCCGTCGCAGTAACTCGTTTCGCGTCGAGCGATGACCTCGTGGGTTGTCAAGTTTTTGTGTATCGGCATGCCGCCGCCATTGAGACAGCCGCCGGGGCACATCAGGAACTCAATCAGATGGTAGTTCTTCTTGTTCGATCGGGCGAAGAGTTCCTTGAAGGCCGCACCGCCGATGACGCGAGCCACATTGAGTTTGGCTTCGCCAAGTTGGACGGTAGCTTCTTCGATGAATCCATCGCTTTCCTTCTCGCCGTGAACATGCTTGAACGTGAGTTCCGCGAGCGGTTCGCCGGTCTTGATCTGGTGCGCCGCATTGAGAACGGCAACGAGGACGCCGCCCTGAACCGCAACATGTTCGGAGGTGACTGCGGGATCGGGCGTGGCCGCTTCAAGATTGCGATAAGCGATGCCTTTTTGCTTCATCAGTTTGGTGATTTCACGGACGGTCAGGGCCGTATCGACGTCGGCGACGCCGGCAGTGACAAGTTCTTCTCTGGTCCGTTCGTATTTCTTGGCCGTGCACGAGCTGAGCGTGACGACCTTTGTGTTGGCTGGTTTCTGTTTCAGCAGCTTGTGTTTGAGTTGTGAACCCTGGAGGATATGGGGCGACTTGACCGTCGCGATGTGATCGAGACGTTCGGGCTCATACAGTTCGAGGAACCGCGTAGACGCAGGACAACTCGACGTGAACAGAGGCAGGTTGTCTTTGTCTTCCAATCGCTTCAACAGCTCTTCGGCGGTTGCGCGAGCGTGGTAGTCCTCGCCGTAATCGAGTGTCGTTACGGTGTCAAAGCCAAGCAGTTCAAGAGCCTTGACGGTCTTGCCGAACGTTTCTTCGAACGGGGTGTCGATGTCGTATCCGAAGGACTCGGCGATGGCGCCGTTGACACGGGTATCGAGTTGGACCACGACATGATCGTCCTTGTTTCTCAGGAAGGTGAGAACGTCATTGGTGTGATCGGTTTCGAACAGGGTGCCGGTGGGGCAGGCCTTGACGCACTGGCCACAGAAGATGCAGCCGGCATCGTCAAACGCGAGACCGGGGGTCGGACTGACGATGGGATTCATCGGATCGTCGTCGTCGCGGAACTTCAGGACGTTGGCGGTGACGACGTTCTGGCATACGGCCACGCAGCGTTTGCAGAGGACGCATTTGCTCTGGTCTTGTGAAATACCTGAGCCAGCAATCAGATCGCTCGAGCGTCCGATTCCAGGACCAAATTCTTCAAAGACGACGTCATGTGACTTGAGCAAGTCGTAGAACTCGCACATGCCGTCTTTCGGGCAGCGCCAGCAATCGAAACGGTGGCGGGACGCCAGTAGTTGCAGGGTTGCTTCACGAGATTGGCGGACTTTGTCGCTGTCGGTTTGAATCACCATGCCATTGGTGATCTCGGTATTACAGGCCGATATGAGATCCTGCTCGCCTTCCACTTCGACAACGCAGATGCGGCAGAAGCCGATCTCGTTGATCTCTTCGAGAAAGCAGAGCGTCGGAATGTCAATTCCCAGCTGTCGGGCGGCACTGAGGATGGTCGTACCTTTTTTGACTTTGACAAGTTGTCCGTTGATGGTTATCTTCGCCATGTGGTAGGATCCTCCTTAGTATTTTTTCACGGGGCTGTACAGCACATTGTAGTTGTTTTCGAGTATGACTTCCATGTTCTTGCCAATGTCGAGCCCCACGCTGCATCGGCTTGCCCGGAGGTTATATACGATGCGCTCGATTTCCTTCAGGTCCTTGAGCGTCGCTTCGCCTTGGATGTACTTGTCGAACAATCGTTCCAACTTGGGAACGCCGTCGCGACAGGGGATGCACTTGCCGCAGATTTCGGGGTGCGTGCTTTCCAGATAACTCTTGATTTTTGTGAACATGTCTTCTTCCTGAAGACGCGTTTCGGCATCAAGAATCCACTGTTCGAACAACGCGTTTACGTCTTGCGACTTTGTTGTCATTGTGTTCACCTCTCTAGTTGTATATAAAAAAATATAACCTATTACATTATAACAAAGAGACCCCTAAATGTGAATGAAAACTTCGGGATATAAAATATAAAGTTTTTAATTATAACTACTTTATATTGAAGGTGAAAAAATGCTATAATGGGGACGTTGAGAAGGAAGGTGTAAGATGATGAAAAGATTACTCTACCTGGTCGTTCCAATGGCTTTGATTAGCCTGCTTGGGTGTGTTGAAGAACCGGTTGACGAACCGTTGCCGATTACGGCTGAAACTGTGATCACGATGGAGAATCTGGACGAATACATGTACCGTGACGATGTTCAGTACGTTGATTTGCGTAATTTCGATGCCAAGTTTGCTGCCGGATACATCGACGGATTCGAACAGATCCCCTTTTTCGATTATCTGGACTACCGGGTGTTCGAGCGCTCAGACACGTTCGCGTTCGAACCCTCACAGATCATTGACCAGTACGAGCTTGAACGATTGTTCAAACAAGACAAAGCAATTTTCCTGTATGCAGACGGCTGCATGCGCAGCGAGTATGTACAGGCGGCGTTGTGGCATCTTGGATACGAACGAGTTTTCTCTTTGGGCGGATTTTATGAGTATTTGGGAGAATACAAGGTTTTGGGTACTGGTGATTACCGATACGGCGATATGTTCTACACTGATTTTCTCAGTGAGACGACACACCGACGCTATTTTGTCAGCGGTGAACTGGATTTGGGAAAGTACATCACGTCAATCCGTTTTGATATCGTCGATAGCGACAATCGCACCTTGAGAGGATCCTTCTACGATGGTCTGACGAACTACAATGACCAGTTGACCATACTGGAAGAGTTCATCGTTACACACCCGATGACGATGAATGAACTCTACGACCTCATGATGACGGCCAATACCAGTGGCAGCCATGATATCGTCGAATACGAACTTGGCTTCGACGACGATCTGTTGGCGTTAATTGAAACATTAATCATAAACTGAGCTCCATCTCCGATTTTGCATCAATTGAAGGTTGCTTTCTACTACCGTTTTATATATAATGTATATTGGAAGTTTGAATCTGTAAGGAGGATATCATGAAAAAATTGAGCCTACTGCTCCTCACATTGGTTTTCGTTGTGACCCTTTCCGCTTGTGGCGAACTCTGCGTTGGTCCGGAATGTGTGACAGGAGAAACCAATAACGGCGGTGTCGTTGCCGACAACGCCATGCCGTTCACCCATCTCAATGGACATGGTGATGAAACCACCAAGAACGCATACATTTTATTCGAGTACAAACTGCGCGACTATGTCAAATACCAGGTCACGTACTTGTCCTGTACTTGCCGCAACGCCGATGTCAATTACTGGCAGGTTGCCTATGTAGAAATCGATTTGAACACCAATGAGCTACTCACCATCTCCTTTGGTCACGATGGCGAAGATGGCCACTATACCGCCGGCATGTGGGGCGACAGCGACCCGACGCCCACCGGCAAAACATTGGATGATTTCGAAACGGAATTCATTCCCTGGCTGATCGGTAAAACACTCGAAGATCTGGAAGGCATTCAAGTCTTCAAGAACAGCGATTATCACGGCATCAGCAATACCGTGACAATCGATGATCAGGATCTCATTGATGACTACACCGGAAGCAGCGTGTCCACCAACAACATGATCCGCGTCATGAAAGAGTTGCTTGCCTATCACGAAGCAAACTACGGTAGCTAAAAAACTGGGTTGCCCCAGTTTTTTTGTTCCCATGAACACAGCGTACATCACCACATGAATACGAGGTTGATACCATGAAGAAATTCATCATTATCGCACTCATTGTAATTACCACAACTACTTTGACCGCATGCAGTAAAGAACTTATTTTTGACTTAATCGGGGAATCAGAAGTATCGTATACTGTTGATTCTGATTATGTTGAAAAAGGTTTCTTGGCAAGGGTCAACAACGAGGACCTGTCCGAGTATGTTACGATTGACAGCGACATCGATCCGACGCAAGCTGGAGACTATACGGTGACGTATACTCTTGACTATGAAGGGGACGTCCGGACGCTCACGCGTACCGTCTATTATCGAGAAGACGGATGCACGGTAATCGATGGCACCGATCTCACCGAATGCCAGGTGTTCTGGACACAGTATCTGCATACCGTTGTCAAACTCCGCATCTACTACCAAGGTGACACGTACAATGGTGCTGTTGCAAACATCTTCGACAATGTTGAATTGCTACTCGACTACTATCACAAACTCAGCGACAAGTACAACAACTACAATAACGTCACGAATGTGAAAACGATCAACGACGATCCGACGGCAACTCACGTGATTGACGAACCATTGTTCGACATGATCCAATTCGCTCTCGATCATCAAGATGAGGTCGATGATCTGTTCAATATCGCCCTCGGACCCGTTCTGTTGCTGTGGCATGATTATCGTGAATCATGTCTTACCAACTTCACTGATCCTGTCTGCGAGGTTCCGCCGATGGAACAGTTGCAGGCAAGAAACGCCTTCACTGATCCCGCCGGCATAACGATGGATGAAACCAACCACACGATTACGATGGAATCAGGCATGTCGCTTGATCTCGGTGGCATGTCCAAAGGCTTCATTTCCAGGGTTTTGATCGAGTACCTCGATGGTCTGAATCTGCATGGGTATCTTCTCAATAACGGAGAAAGCAACATCTCAATCGGCGGTACGCACCCGACAAGGGAAAACGGCAAATTCCTGCTGGCGATTACCGATCCGACCTTTGAAACCAGTTATTACGCGACTGTCTATCTGAGCGCTGGCGACCAGTTGGTCACGAGCGGCGATTACCAACAATATTACGAAGTCGACGGCGAAATTTACCATCACATCATCAACCCCAACACCTTGATGCCGGAGCGCTACAGCCGATCCGTCAGCATCGTCACCGACGATCCGGCGCTGGCCGACATCTATTCGACGGCGATCTTCACGATGCCGCTCATTGATGGACTGGCGTTCGTCAACGGCATCGACAACCTTGAAGCGATCTGGTATACCATGGACGATCAAATCGTCTTCAGTGATGGTTTTGAAGCCCAGTATCTTGATGACACCTACAAGTAAACAAAAAGCCGTCTCAGACGGCTTTTTTCATGATTTGCAGGGACCTTAGCGCCAACAGTCCGGTGATGACGCCGGTGATGACCGAGAGGACGAGGATGTACGGGAAATAGAAAATCAGTTCGGCGCGTTCGATCAGGAAGATCGCCATCACAATCTGGCCGACGGAATGCCCGAAGGCACCCATGATGCTGATGCCGACCATGCTGAAGACTTTCAACTGTTTGAACAGGAACATCATCAGATACGCCATCATGCCACCAGAAAGCGACAGGAAGAAGGTCACGCTGAAGATGTTGCCGCGCAACAGGCCAACGAGGACGATGCGCAGAAACAAAATCATGAAGGCGTCTTTCTCGCCATAGATGAACATGATCAGCAGCGTCACGACGTTGGCGAGTCCGAGTTTCACCCCCGGCACGGGAATGACGGGCAACATGGATTCGACAATCGACAGAACGATGCTGATGGCGAGCATGATCGCCAGCAGGGTAAGTCGTTTCGTTCTCATGGAAATCACCGATGTTATTGTATCACTTAATCGCATGGCAAGCAAACAAAAAAGGAACGTGCGTTCCTTTTTTGTTTGCCTCATTCGGATAAATCGAAGTACGCGACACCAACCGTTCCAATTCCGGTATGACAACCGATGACCGGTGTGATCGGTGCTTCAAAGTACTTGTAGTTGGGAAATGCTTCGGCAATGCGCTCCTTGACATAGGCGATGCCTTCGGTGTTGTCGGAAGTGTCGTAGGTGACGACAAAATCCTTCAGTTTGTTCAGGTCGGCGATCACGATGTCGACCATTTCCTTGAGCGCGCGTTTCTGCGTGCGGACCTTTTGGAACGGCACGATCTTGCCTTCGTCGTTGACTTCGAGAATCGGTTTGATCTTCAGCAAACCACCGATGAAGCCGCTCGCGCCGGACAGTCGACCGTTGGCTACAAACAAGCGCAGGTTGTCAACCATGAAGTACTGTTTGCGACTGGTGCGAATCCGTTCCAGGTAGGCGAGGATGTCCGCGCTGGGAACGTCGTCGGCAATGAGCCGGAGCGTTTCGAGTGACAGCCATCCCTCGCTGATCGCTGCGTTGCGGGAATCGACGACGTGAACCGTCAGGTTTCCTTCGTAGTTTTGCATCGCTGCGGTACACACTCCATAGGTGCCGGACAGACCGCTTGAAATGGTAATGACGAAGACCTCGTCATACCCCGCTCCTTCCAGTTCGTCGAGAAGTTCGTAGAGTTCTCCCGGAGACGGCATCGACGAGGTGGGGACAAGCGAATCGTCTTCTTTGAGGCGACGGTAGAATTCATCGGCGGTGATGCCGATGAAATCATCGTGGGTGTCCTCGTTGATGGTGATTTTCATTCGCAAGATGCGGAGATTGTCATGATCGAGATCCAGATAATCGAGGCAACCAGTGCTGGTTGCGATAACGGCGCGTTTACTCATCTTCATCGTCTCCTTCGAGTTTGTCTTTCTTATTCAGAAAATGGTACAGAACGGCGAGCGGCCACCACAGGACAGCCAGCGCCGGCAACACGAACCAGATCAGATCCGGCGTGTAATACAAGTTCGAAAACACCAGCATGCCAATGATGATGAGCGCCCCGAAGATGCTGAACAAGAGGTCGTTGCGGTACTGGCGGATCGATTTGATGCGGCCAAAGAAATTGGGTGCTTTGTCCAGCGAGGCGAAGTAGTCTTCGGCGGTGCCGAACTCGATGACGGTCTTGTTGACGGCTTCATCGAGGGTGAGCCCATGTTCCTGGAGATCTTCGACCTTTTCAACGAGTGTTTGTGTGACTTGCTCGATCAGTTCGGCACGTGTCTCCTTGGGGACGTCTTTGAAGGTGTTCTTTACGAAGTTCCGGATCCGTTTCATGATGTTTCCTCCAATAAGGTGTCAAGAATCTCACGGAGTTCCTGCCACTCTTCTTTTTTCGTTTCGAAGTACGCCCTTCCCAAGGTGGTGATTTTGTAATAACGGCGTTTTTTGCCGTGTGTTTTTTCCCCGATGTACGATTCGATCAAGGACCGTTTCTCCAGCCGATTGACGATGCTGTAGAGTGTCGCCTCCTTGATGCTGAAACGGTCGTCGGTGCGTTCTTTGATGCAATTGGCGATTTCATAGCCATAGCGATCCTGTTCCAGGATCAGCTTGAGAATGACGCTCTCGAGATGGCCGCGTATCAAGTCGGAATGAATCAAAAAAACACCTCCACTTCGATCGTATTTATCTTGTTTCATAATACCAAATATACGATGTAAAGTAAAGGTGTTTCGGGTGCGTCAGTACTTTTGCTTGAAGTATTCCTTGATATTGTAGAGCGACTGGAGAAGGATTTCATCCTCGTCGAGTTTCATGTCCTTGATGGTCGCTTCGATCATCTCTTCGTGGAACTCGTCATGAATGCGAAGCGCTTTGTCCGCTTTGGCGGTTAAGGCGATCAGCACCTTCCGTTTGTCCTCGGGTTGACGATATCTCGTCGTATAGCCTTTCTCGACCAAACGGTTGATCGCCGTTGTCAGTGTGCCCACGGTGACGCGAAGACGACGGGCGATGTTGCTCATGGTCGGTTCTTCGGTCTTTTCGATGGCCTCGAGGACATGCATTTCATTCATGCTGAGCTTGACGCCGCGTTTCCGGAGCGCTTCGGCTTCGATGCTGAGAATGTGATTGAACACTTCCACCAGCAGTTCGTTGATGATTTCTTTGGGTGTTTCCATGTCATCCCCCCGTTGTTTGCTTATTTGGCGATGTATCCGACACCGACAACACCCGGACCGGCATGGGCGCCAACGACCGGTGTGAGTGGATAGGATTTGATTTCCTTGATGTCGGGACGTTGTTCGAGGATGGCATGGCGGACAATGTCGGCGCGTTCTTCGGCATTGGCCTGAATCAGGAACACTTCCATGTCTTTGTCGCCGAGCTCTTCAAGGAATTTTTCAATCAAGCGGTTGGTTGCTTTGGACAAGGTACGGATCTTTTCGATCGCTTCAACACGTCCATCTTTGGTGATTTCCAGCATTGGTTTGATCTTCAGCATGCTGCCGAGGAACCCGCTGGCGCCGGACAGGCGGCCGTTCTTGACAAGATAGCGCAGCGTGTCCACGCTGAACAGAATGCGATGGTTGTCGCGAAGGTGTTCCAGATGCGCCCATATTTCATCGAGCGTCTTGCCTTCTTCGATCATTTTCGCAGCATCAAGAATCATCTTCGCTTCGGGATAGGACACGCTGAGCGAATCGAAGACGCGCACTTCCACATCGTCCAGCATCTTGGCTGCAAGCATGCATCCTTCGTAGGTACCGCTCAGCTTGTTCGAAATGCTGACGACGAGTAGTTTGTCGTATCCTTTTGCGACCATTTCCTGATACTGTTCCAAAATGACACCGGTCGCAGCCTGTGCGGTTGATGGCGTCAAATCGGGATTTTCTTTGAGCATGTCATAGAACTCACCGGCGGTGATGTCGACGTAATCCGAATATTCCTTGTCGCCTACCAGCAGGATTGAACGAATAACAGGAATGTCGTACTTGTGTTCGATGTAGTCGATGCCGGAGTTTCCACATACCAAAAGACCAATTTTAGACATATTTGCCTCCCCAATAGATTTGTTTTGATGTTCAAAGTATCTAATAGTAGTTTACAATTATTCCAATCTATTGTCAATTCTTTTTCTCGTTAATGTAGCGATCCATGTAAACACTCGCATCTTTGCCGGCTCCCATTGCCAGAATGACCGTAGCGGCGCCGGAAACTACATCCCCACCGGCAAACACGCCAGGGATCGACGTCTGATAGTCGTTGACGACGATGCATCCCCATTTGTTGACCTCGAGGCCGATGGTCGCATCCTTGAGGATCGGATTGGGCTTCTGACCAATGGAAATGATGCAAGAATCAATGTCAAACGTCTCATAAGTTCCTGTTGGGAGCGGTCGACGCCGTCCGGACGAATCACGTTCGCCAAGGGTCATGATCTCACATTTCACTTGCTTGACAACGTAGTCCTCCCCGATGAATGTGACCGGATTTCGTAACAATCGGAACTCGATCTGCTCTTCTATGGCGTGATGGATTTCATCCAGTCGCGCCGGTAGACTCTCCATATCACGACGATACAGGATGAACACTTCCTTCGCGCCAAGACGCTTTGCGGTGCGGGCGGCGTCCATGGCCACGTTGCCTCCACCGACCACGGCAACTCGTTGACCGATTCGTACTGGCGTTGGTGATTTGGGGAAATCTCGAGATTTCATTAAATTCACCCGGGTGAGAAACTCATTTGCATAATACACGCCACTAAAGTTTTCACCAGGAATTCCCAACGCACTGGGAAGTCCAGCGCCACTGCCAATGAAGATGGCTTTAAAATTGTAGTCATTTTTCAATTGGTCAATTGTAATCGACTTGCCAATGATGACATTCTTTTCGAAATGGATGCCAAGTTCTTTGAGACGATCAATCTCCGCTTCGACGATATGTTTCGGCAGACGAAAATCGGGAATCCCATATTTCAGTACACCACCGAACTCATGCAACGCTTCAAAAATCGTCACGTCATAGCCAAGCAGTCGCATGCTGGCAGCATTGGCCAGTCCGGCCGGTCCACTGCCGACAATTGCAACTTTGATGTGATTGTCCACGATGTCGGTTGGTTTGTGAAGTTGGTGTTCCAGCGCATAATCACCTAAAAATCGCTCCAGGGCGCCGATCGCAACGCTGTCGCCTTTGATGCCAAGAACACATGCCCCTTCACACTGCTTCTCTTGTGGACAGACACGCCCACAAATAGCAGGAAGTATGTTGTCCTTATATAGCGTAAAGTATGCATCTTCAATCCGACCATCAATGATTTCGTGGATGAATTTGGGTATTTCAACATGTACTGGGCAAGCCTCTATGCAACGTGGATTCTTGCAATCCAGACAGCGCGAAGCCTCTAGTTGTGATTGAGCAAGTGTAAAGCCGCAAGCTACTTCATCGAAATTTTTACTGCGTTCTTTTGGATCCAGAACCGGCATCGTCTCGCGGGGCATCTTCATTTGTGCTTCAACCCCAGACTGCAAACATGCTCCTGATCATGATAATAGTTCTGTCGAACAATCAATTCGTCAAAGTTGATGCCATCCGCTGGAAAATCAGGGCCGTCAACGCAGGCAAAATATGTTTCGCCATGAATGGAGACGCGGCAGTTGCCACACATGCCTGTACCATCAATCATGATTGGATTCAGCGATACATCCGTAGCCAGCTCGAAAGAATCATTTAAAGCCACGACGTTTTTCATCATGATTAGTGGGCCTATTGCAATCGAGTGGTCAAATGTCTTTTCTTGTAGTATTCGCTCTAGCAATACCGTTACAAAACCCTTTGTTCCAAAGGAACCATCGTCCGTGCAAACATGGACTTCATTGCACAAAGCTCGATATTCATTTAACAATATAAGGTGACTTTTATCGCGTGCACCAAGTACCAATTCAATATTGACCCCTTTAGCCTTATAGGCTCGTAGCTGGGGATATAGTGGAGCAGCTCCCACCCCACCTGCAACAGCAATAATGGAAGATACGTCACGTATGTGGGTAGGGCGTCCCAATGGTCCAACGAGATCGTGAATGGTATCACCGATTTCCAGTTCCCCTAATTTCATTGTGGAAAAGCCTAGTTTTTGATAGATGATGGTAATGGTCGAGTCTGTATGTTCAACTATGGTTAGGGGAATACGTTCACCAACTTCATCAACACGAAGAATGACAAAATGCCCAGGTTGCGCATTTTTCGCAACTAAAGGTGCCTTGATGACCATCCAATCAACGTCTGTATTGAGTGCGCGCTTTTCTAGTATTTGGTACATGATAACACCACCATAACATTGTTTTCATTATATTTTCATAGTATTGAAGCACGTAAAATAATGAAAGAATCTAAAATAATCCCATTATCAAAAATGTTATAAATGTCTATTTTAAGCCATTTATGTATGTAAATACTTATGAAAACTCTTTGAAAATATTATTACCCCTCAGTGAGAGCAAGAGCCCCAGATAGGAAAGTGATACGATTATTGCCAATGCGAGGAAACCAACTGGCAGTCCATATGTATCGCCTAGAAAACCTACCAATGGGAAGATCAATATCATCACTATGCTAAATGCTAAACTACCAAAGCTAAGTATGGTTGCTCGTTGATCACTAGGAATCACTCGATTGATGTAGTCGTTTAATACAATATATAACACTGCATCAAAAAATCCTAACAAAGAAAAGGAAATGAACACAAGCGACTCAATTTGTACAAGCCATATGAGTGCGACAATAAATATGGGAATAATATAAATTATCAACTTTTCACGAAATATCTTTTCTATTCGTTGAGCGAACAATCCTCCCAGCGAACTGACTACCGAATGAACTCCCAACAACCATCCTATAGCAATGAATGAATATTCCAAATTTGTCAAATGATTTTGGAGGTAAAAAAACAGTGTTGTAATCGGAGCAGCCATCAACGCACCGCTGATCAGTAAAAACATGAGATGTTTCGATGAAAAAACTGTTTTTGTACTTTTTATGAATTGATTGTACATTTCAGACCGGAAATCATGTTTCTCGATGTTTCGTTTTTCCATTGTTTCACGCATCATCAAAATAGGGACTAATGCAATAGCAAAGACGAGAAACATTAAATAAAAGTTCCATTCCATGGCTCGTATAGCCAAGTAACCACCAACAACCAATGCAATGCTATTGCTCAATTGAAACAATATTTCTTTATATCCCATTACTTTCATGTAACGTTGTTCTTCATTTATTAGTATCAGAGAATCATATACTAGAGCTTCACCACTTCCGGACTCGAAAGTATAAGCAAGACCACATAGGAAGAATGCAATTCCAATAACGAAGAAACTATTCCCGATCAGAAGAAGTAAAATGTACAATATGAACGTAACTACGCCGAGAACCCGACTTATCTTTCGACCAAGAATGTCAGCAATCATCCCAGTCGGAACTTCCATGGTAATGCTTGACAGATGGAAGATACCTTCGAACAATCCAATTTCAAAAAAGCTGAATCCCTTGGAAGCCAGATAAATCAACCAAATACCATGAGTAAGATTAAAATTACGAAACAATGTATGGATGTAGTCCAGACGAATGTTTCTCCGAAATTTATTCATTCTGTTCACCGAGTTTCTCACCACAGTGGATGCAAAATTGATCTTCTAATACGTTATTTTTGTCGCATTTTGGACAATTTACGATAGTTAAACCTGCATTTTTAAGGGCTTCAAGATCCAATTGCTTGTCCCTTCGAAAGAGCTGTAAAGTTAACAGAAAAAAGGCCAAAATAATACTGACCACCATAAAAATTATACCAATGACTAACAATGTTACATTGATCGTGTATGCAGCGTAAGCAACAAGCAATACGCCACTGAGAATGATGGCTATCACGATCCAACGAATCCACTTCTCTTTCATTCCATATCACGACACTTAGTTGATATATAACTGATGTGGTCAATCTTGTTAAATCAATTTAGCACCACAGTTTGAACAATATTCTGTACCCTTTGGGTTATATTCACCACAAAACTCACAGGCAAACTCTTCAGAGACCGATGTTCCACAGTATTTGCAGAACCGACTGTCTCTATCAATGATCTTTTGACATTGTTTACATGCCATTTTGGCTTGATATCGCTGGTTTTCTCCCGAATTTTGTCGTTTTGCCAGATTGATGATCAGTGGCAATATGAAAATCAAGGGAACCAAAGCAGTCGTAAACATCACCGAACCAGTAAAGAATATGCTGATGAACAGGACCACAAACAAGAGTGTTACAACCGCTCCAACTATGGATTTCTGATTGTTATTCATATCAACACCTCAGTATAGTTCATATATGGTCTCACCACGATTTTTGGTGAAACGTTTGTTGCGGATGCGCTTACTACGAATGCCGTTGGGGCTTTGTATCATACGACGCAACGCATCGCCATGCTGAAATCCGTGAACGATTACTATCCGCGTCACCGAAGAATCGCATTCTGCAATGAAGCGTTCGATCGCGCGCCGTGCCATGTCAACCGTCATGCCATGAACATCAATTGTCTTGTCCATTGTCGTCATCCACCTTGATGATATCCATCTCGACCTTATCAAACACACGGCGGCCATAGCGTTGATAGTGTTCGTTCATCATCTCATCAATCAGTTCGGGCGCTTCCTTGATGCGACTCAGTTTGTCCTGATCAACGCCCTGTGTAAATGGGCACGATGAGATGCAAGTACCGCAATCGGTACCGGATTTGATCCAGATATCGTAACATCGGTTGTCATGAAATTTGTAAAACTGGCGGCCATTGACGATCCGTGTCTTATGTGTGATTGCCTTGGAGGGACAATTTTGAAGACAAAGCGCACAGCGTTTACAAAACTCCGTCAAACCAAAATCTTCCGGCTGATCGATGTCGACGCGCAGCGTTGTAAAGACGGCACCCAGTCGGATGTTGTTGCCGTGCGTTTTCGTCACGATGTGATTGCACATGCCAATTTGCCCGAGTCCCGCATCTTGAGCAAGCGGAACCAGTGGCGCAAGATAGTATTCACTGTTATTGAACATCGCCTGGTAGCCAAGTTCCTTCAAGTACATGGTTAGACGACTACCGATCGTAGCCACCCGCAAGTAGGCCTCTTCGGTAGCAAGCAGTTCCTCGTACTGCGGAGCGCGATTGATCATCGGAAGATCCATGGCGACCGTATATACAATGGCAGTTCGATAATGGGGAACCACTGGCTCGCCATAGGTGTCTTTGCCGATATGCTCGCTAACGCCCCCTAGATGAGAATAATACGAAGCATCCGTCAGCGCAGCGATTCCGACATCGGTCGCACCATAGTACTTGGTAATCTCCTTGATGTTGTCCGCAAAACTACCCGGCAACGGCACTCGTTTGGATTGAATAGGGTAGCTCTCCGCCATATCAAACACGTGTTTGATATAGTTCTTGTTGTGTTTCGTAATAGGGAAGAAGCGTTCCTTGAAGCGATCATCCTTCCGCAAGGCATGACGAAACGAGACGCGACGCTGGGCGTCGTCGCTCGATTTGAGTTCCGGATGTTTCTGATAAAACTCGTTGTACTCTTTCGTTCCCTGTTTGAGGTTGACGCGGGAAAACAGCGTCTCGCGTTCGTCGTATCGTTTCATGCCATCACCTTACCATATTATACCACCAAACAAAAGAGAATGAAAATATCATTTCATTCTCGATTTGGCTATTCTTCGAAACAGATTCGCTCACCCGGTTGATACGATTTGAGATCGACCGTGATGGATTCGATCACGATCTGTACGATAGGCACTTCACCGGTTTCCGCTTGTAATGAAGCGATGTAATCCAACACATTGAAGCCAGCCACGACGCCTCCGAATGTTGCGTATTCGCCATCGAGTTGTCCGGTGTCACGCTGTACAATGAAGAACTGAGAACTGCCGGAGTTGTAATCATCTCCGACCCGAGCCATTGACAGGACGCCTCGAAAATGTCCGAGTTCGTTCTCGTATCCATCGTTAGATGTCATTTCTCCGGGAATCGGACAAATCGGATCGTCCAGGCGACCACCTTGAATCATGAAGTTGGTGACGACCCGGTGGAACTCATTGTCGTCATATGCACCCGCTTCGATATAGGCGATGAAGTTATCAACGGAGATCGGGGCAAGCTCTGGAAACAGTTGCAGACGAATCTCACCGATGTCCGTCACCGTAATCGTTACGACAGGATTGTTCAAGGACAGATACTCGGCATAGCCAAGCGCGTTCAGATTCACGCCATACTCGCGTGGAACATTGTGTTCAAAGGGTTCTTCTTCGGGTTCACCCTTACAGCTGGAGAGTATCAAAACCATAGTCAGGGTCAAAATCATCGTTAGGAGTTTGTTCATGTCGCACCTCATATCAGGGATGTCAGATCTAGTTGATCCGCATAATCTTCTTGTAATAGTTTATGTAATGTCGCGATCAAATCGCGATTAACTTCCTCATTGGTATGTTCGGTGAATCCACCGGAATGATTGGACATCACCACATTGTCAAGTTCATGGAGTGGATAGTTCGAAGGCAGTTGCGATTCTTTGCCTTTCGGATAATTGTACCAGACGTCCGATGCATACCCCCGCAAGCGCCCGGTTGTCAATACATCGTACAGCGCTTCTTCCTCGACGATTTTTCCACGTCCGACATTGATGAGATACTTGTGTTTCATGCTTGACAGCTTCGTCTTGTCAAAACAGCCTTCGGTGGTGTGGTTGAGCGGTGTGGAAATGATGATGATGTCGCTTAACTGTATCAAATTGGTAAGATTTTTAACGGTTTTGACCTCCGGAGGGTACACTTTTCCACGATCGATGGTGTAAAAATCACATCCAAAGCCTCGTAAAAACTGGTGGATGTAGGTTCCGATCCGACCGTACCCGAACAGGCCCACCGAGAGATCCTGAATGCTTGTCCAGGGAATTCGTTTCGCACTGTTGCGCTCGGACCAGTTGCCGATTTTGAGCTGTTCGTGATACGGAATCGTCCGCCCTAGCAGCGCGAGCGTCAAGGTGACGGCCTTTTCCGCTACCCATCGGGAGCGCGTCGGTGTAATGAACAGCATCAAATCCTGTTCACGCATGGCATCAAGATCAACATTGTTGTGGCCCGTATAGGGAATGATGATGCCTTTCAAATCGGCATGATACTTGGATCGGTCGTAACGGCCGGTGATCAAGTAGTTGGCCGTTTGGGAGTCATCGACGATGTCGATGCCCTGGAGTTGCTGCTCTTTGAGAAACTCCTGAACCTTGTGATGTTCGGCATATACTTTCATGGCATTCCTCCTAAAACAAGGACAATTGTTCGGTTTGGACAAAGGCTCGTGATGCTTCTACGATGTCAGCCATCCGGTACAGAATACCAGCCTCATCGCATAATTGTTCAAATTTGGCACGCAACGTCTTGTGTTGTGGTGACTGACACATGTACGCCTCACCAAAGGTTTTGACATAGCGTTCGGTTAACTCTGGACCGATGAGCCGGAAGAAATGTTGTCGCTGGTTGTCGCGCAGGGTTACTCCAAAGGATGGATAGATGTAACAGGCATCCACGTCTTTCGCACGTTTGACAATGCCTTCCACATTGGCGATGGTATCATTGATGAATGGTAGCAACGGCATCATCAGAACACCACTGAAAATACCGTTTTGACGCAATTTCTGCAGTGCCGCAAAGCGCTCGCTGGTAGAACTGACATTGCGTTCGATGCGCTGTTGCAGGGCATCATCAATAGTCGTGATTGTGATGCCAACATTCACAACCGAGTGTTTCATGATCGATTGAAACAAATCAATGTCACGCGTGACGAGATCGCTTTTGGTGATGACGTGAACACCGAAGCGATGTTTGTCTATGGCCATCAGTGAGCGTCTGGTGTACTCCTCCTTCGCCTCAAAACGGTTGTACGGATCGTTCATACCACCCAATCCAATGACACCCGTCTTACGTTTGTTTGATAACTCATGGTCAATCTTCTGGTCGGCACGTTCCTTGACACGAATGCGATCGAATTGATGGATACGATAACAGCTGCTTCGTGAATCACAATAAATGCACCCGTGATCACATCCACGATATATATTGACGTTGTGCGTTACACCAAACCATGATTGACCACATTGCACAGCATAAATCATTCGCTTGGCCTTGACGGTCTCCATTAGAGATCCCTCAAGACATAGTCTAGATCCAAATCCATGCTTCGATTTAGCACTCTTTCACGCATTCGTTGCATGGCAGCTTTTCGTCGCGGATTTTCCATGGTCTCCGACCCCGCGGCGACCAAAACAATGTATAAAATTACTGTACGAAGTTGTAAGAAATCGTTTATATGTCGCATGAACTCCATGTCCCAATCCCGCAATTCACGATATCCGGTTAAGAAATGCTTTAAAATATAACGTGATTGATCATTGTATTCCTGGTCCGACAGTTGCTCGCGGAAGAAATGATAAAACAATATGATGGCAATATCGGAAAGGTGATGTTTGTAGGAACTGTCGTCAAAATCAAAAAATGTCAACTTCTTCTTATCGTAATACATGTTTCCAAAGTGGAGATCGGTGTGGATCAAGCCATAGTTGTGTTCATTCTGCGGTAAATCGCGAATCGAGCGTTCTATGGCGTCATATGCCTCAATGATCTCACGATCGGATTCATCCAGTACGCGCAGTGCAATGTCGTGGAAGTTCTCCTCATACCAATGTGGCCGCCTGTGTGTTGGTTGAAACGTCGCAGATAGGTTGTGCAACCGCGCGACCTCACGACCGAACATCGTGTAGAACTGCGGTGTCAGATCGTCGGGTTTGACATAATCTCCCGGCGCTTTGGTAAACGCGGATACGGAGAAGTACGCATCTCCTGGAAGAGGGATCCGTTCGACGATGTGATCACCATTCGAATGGATGACGGTGGAAACCGAAGCACCGTTGCGAGCAAGATAATCAATGAACTCTATCTCCGCAAGAACCAAATCATACGTTCGATGATCACTGTGAACGAAACGCAGAATGTAGTCCTGATTGTCTTTGGTATAGCCAAACACGAAGTTCTCGAACCCACCAATCTTGACGATGTCGGCAAAGCGTATGCCGTAGCGTTGCGCCGCATCTTCAAGAATCTCATCCGACATTGCCTGTTGGATGTGCTCTTCCATATCGTTCACCTCATTTCGACCTTATTCCATTGTACCATAGAAACACAGTCATATCGTCATTTTTCTAGTAAAAAACCATGCCGTCGGCATGGTTTGTTTAATTGCGTTGAGCGCGATAAAAGGCGATGTCTTCCAACACATTGTTGATTTTGGCCGTGAAATAGTGATATTTGTCATTGGTCATCGTGAACTCATCACCATAGAGCGTTTCAGCGGTATCAAACAGCGCGCTGAAGGAAGAGAACGAGAACGTACCGTCGTAAATGAATTGTTCCAGATAATTCTCATAGGAAATCCGGTACTCCTCATACGCCAGCAGGATGTTGTCCACGAGCGGGATGTTGCGGGTATTCTCGCTGAATCCGAGACCTTCCCAGATGTATATGTCGTTGCCGAGCGAATAATCGATGAACACCGGGTCTCCCGCCCAGCCCTGTCCCAGTGAATGATCAAAATCATAAGGGATGTAGGTCGCTTTGCCTTGCAGATCGAAGTACAGATAGTAATTGTTGGCATTGCCGCGGTAATCGTCGGGATTACCAAGGAAAATGCTCACCGCGAAGGCCCGAATCATGTTGTCAATGTCAAGTTCCTGTTCCATGGTTGCCTGCCGGATGTTCGGATTTGACTCGTCGAGACGGAGCGTGAAGTCGATCAACTGCTGGTAATCGGGAGAATCCGTGTTGGTCTCCAATCCGTATACCGGTCTTGTATTGGTTTCCCATTCACGAATGCCGTAAAGATCACTGTCGTGTATGGGTTCCAGAGTTCCCGGCCAGATGACTTTGTACAAGTCACCGACTTCCTGAGTCGGAACCTCTTGAAGGTGTTTGCGGATGAATTCCTCGTCGATGACCTCCTGAACGGAGTACAGTTCATTCATCACTTCGACACCTTCGATGCGGATGATGAACTTGGTGAGACTCATCGATGGCGCCGGAACGCCAGCTTCGCGAAACACCTGCATGCTGTAGACTTCGCTTAAGTAGGTGGCGTCGCCGTTGCGATTCCACTTGAAGGCGAGTTTTTCCAGATCGAATACTTCGCGTGTCTTCAACCAATCATACGCTCGCGTGCCTTCGATGGTGTCAAACGTTTCGTTGAACTTGAGCACATAATGAATCGGTCGCACATTGCCCCACTCGTCGACGGGCGGATAGCGACTGAAGATGTTCCCTTTGGAACGGATGCCGACATCGGGAATGAACAACTCCTCGCCGTCGGCGTAATAGGTTACGTCAACTTTGCGATAATGGTTACTGCGGAACGTCCCGAATTGCTCAAAATACGACACCATGTCGTCGTTGAGTCCTTGCCACTCCGCATTATCAAAATCGATGATGAACGTGTGTTTGATAGTGTTGTCGAATAGGTTTTGATAGTCTTGAGGCTTATCCCGGTTCTCCAAGGTGTAGGCATTTCGTTCTGCATTGTTCGCTTCTTGGTCGAGGCGTTCCTGTTCTCGTTGCAGCATCAACAATATGTCAAACTCATCCGCAAGATGAAGGAACAAATTGCGGTCCGACAAACCGTTGAGAACGAACAGGCTCACCAGCATGATCACAACAATGAGGGTGCGGCGAATGCGAAGCGGCATCATTATTCGGAAATGTAATCTCCCTGATGCGACAGTACGATCACGCTGGTGACCGACTTGATGTCCTTGACTTGATTCAGAAGCAATGTCTTGTCATCCTTGGAACGAACCTCGAGGGTGAGATCGAGCGAACCATCCTTGATGGTTTTGTTACGAAGCGTGTACTTGCCGTAAATGCCCTTGACTTCGTTGAGAATGTGTTCCTCTTCACTGCTGTCGCTGGCACGGACAATCACGAAATACGAGGAGACGAACACTTCCATCAAGATCAACAGGAAGATGGCACCGGCGATGACGACCGTGGCAATCACGGCAACGAGGATCAACCCGGCGCCGACGGTGATGCCAAGGCCAATCGCCCAGTACATGTAAACCGTGTCGAACGGGTTTTTGAGTGCCGTTCGGAAACGGACGATGCTGAGGGCACCAACCATCCCGAGCGACAAAATGATGTTCGATGCGACACTGACGATGATGACCGATGTGACCATCGCCGAAATCGGCAGACTGATGGCGAAACTGCGATTGTAGACCGTGGTCTGGTAGCTTTTCTTGTACGTGAAGAGAATGATCAGACTGAGCAAAAACACCACGATGATGTTGAACAGAATGGCTTCGAGACTGACGTTCTGCTGATTGTACAAATCGATGATGTCTTGATTGAAGAGATCCATGATGGACATGTCGGGGTCCTCCTAAGGTTGTATTTGCTGGTACCCGAGAAAGTACTTCGATACCGATAACTTGGTCATCGTGACTTGCTTCAGGACCTGACGGATTGGTTTGGGAATGAAGTGTTCGTATTTGACTTCGATCAACAGGTGGCTGTGCGGCAACAACGTGATGTTGTCACTGGTGATATCGGACGTGACAGAGCCGACGGCGAGCGAATGATCGAAGGTGATGCGGAGATTGTCCAGCGGGTCGCGATACGCTTCCCGGCGATATACGATGTTGCATGTGGGTTTGAGATTATGGAGCAGCATGTCCAACGTGAAGCGCCGGATGAGCGGATCATCGAAGTGTTCGTTCAACACGTCGAGATCCTGATTCATGATCGCTTCGAACAGCGGCTCGCTGATGGCGGTGGCGTACTTGGTCGAGTTCTCCCCGACTTTTTCCTTCAGTTCCAGCTTGCGACGATGCGGATCATGATAGAATCGGATGCGGTATTTCTTGTGGAATTGATTGCCGAAGGCCTTGTCGGCGGCTCCCGAATGATAGACATCGTCGAGATAGATGCTGTGGACCGGATAGTCCTCCTTGTCGCCATGAACATCATGGATCATCAGGGCTGCAATCAAGGGCTTCAATCGGAAGTAGTCGGCATACGTGATCCGATACTTGTGTTCCAACCGATGCGTTGTTTTCACGCCATCACCTCACTTCATAAAACCGTGTAAAATATGCGTTAACCATATTATACACGGTTTTTCTTGTTTTTCCAAAATTCTTCCAGATAATTTTGCAGGTAGTCACCCCGTCGAATGCGCTTGGCATGGGACCAGTTGTCGGGGAACAGGACCCGGTACGTACGACCTCCATAACGATCATCAAACAAGACCGCGATACCGATGTCGGTTTCCGTGCGGATGACCCGACCAACCGCTTGAATCACCTTGTTCATGCCGGGGAACGTATATGCGAAGTCAAATCCGTTGTCGAACATCTCGTCGAAATACCCGCGGAGAATCTCATTGTACGGGTTGTACTGCGGCATCGCCACACCCACGACGAGCACACCCGACAGCTTCTCACCAATGTAGTCGATGCCCTCGGCGAAACTGCCGCCAAGAACAAAAAAACCAATCTTCGATGTGTCCTCAACGGTATCAAAACGGTGTAGAATCTTGTTTCGATCATACAGCGACATGCCCCGTTTCTGGACCAATACTTCATATCCATCGGTATCAAAGTGCTCGAGCACGCGATTGAGATAGCGATAGGATGGGAAGAACACGATGTAGTTGCCGACATGCGTTTCCAACATCGCGTAGATCGTATCGATGATCTTGTCGATGCTGCGTTCGCGGTCGCGATAGCGGGTCGACGTCGAATCGTCGACGAACAACCCCAGATGATCCTGCCGGAAGGGAGAGGGGATGCGGATGCTTTTGCCTTCGCCGGCGGTGATCAGACGTACGTGGTAATCAATCGGTTCCAAGGTCGCACTGAACAGTATCGTACCCTTCGCCCGGCGTTTGATGGTGTCGAGAATGTACATCGACGCATCGAGACAACTTTGCGTCACGATCACATCCTCATCGACCCACTCGACGAAATAGCGGTAGCTGGATCCGTAGAAATCGCTGATTCGGAGAAACTGGACACACGCGAAATACCCGTCGAGGACCTGTGAACGCGTGGCGAACTTCTTGTTTTCAACAAGGATCTGTTCAACCTTGTTGGCGATTTGTTCGATCAGATTGACGAAGTCGACATCGAGATCGTCCTGATGATAAAACGGGTTTTTCTGGATGTCGTAATCGGCGACGAACTGATCGAGATAGGCGATCGCCTTATTGAGTTGCCGGGCAACGGACGGCTTGCGTCCCTTCGCCGCAGTCTTGAGCTTGCTGAGAATGGACTTCGTAATCGTGCTCGAGTACATTTGTCGCGAGCGATCAATCATGTTGTGCGCCTCGTCAACGAGGAGGATCGGATGATAGTAATCCTCATCAAAATAACGAATCAGATGCGTGCGTGGATCGAACGCATAATTATAGTCGCAGATGACGATGTCGGCATAATTGGAGATGGACAAACTGAATTCGTGGGGACAAATGGTATGATACTCACCATAGTTCTTGATGAGATCGATGTCATATACGTCCTGATGCACGAAGATGTCGTTGAGTGCGTCGCCAACGCGATCGAAATATCCCTTCGCATATGGACAGATGTCCGGATCGCAGTCGACCTTGTCCATCAAACACATCCGGTCCTTGGCATGAATCACGACCGTTTTCGCGATCAATCCCTGTTTCTTGAGAAGATTCACCGTGTCCACAACAATCTTCTTGCCGGCATTTTTTGCGGTCAGGTAGAAGACTTTGTCCTGTTCCGTTTCGATTGCCTTGAGGCTGGAAAACAGGGCCGCCACCGTCTTGCCGATGCCGGTCGGGGCAATCGAATACAGAATGTCGCGGGCAACCAGCGTCTGATAAATGGCGCCCATGAACGTGTATTGGCCTTCGCGATATTCATCGAAAGGGAAATTGAGTCCTTCGATCGAGCGCAGTTTGTTGTACTGATGTTCATCGTAGATTCGTCGCCAACTGACATAGGAAAAGACCGTCTCTTCAAAAAACTTGGTGAGTTGCGTCATGTTGTAACGTTTCGAGAAGGTCTTGGTGTCGTAATCGGGTACCGAGATGTAAATCAAGTCGACCCGCAGCGATTTGAGTCCTTCACGCAGGCAATACATGTAGGCGTACATCTTGGCCTGTGCAAGGTGCTCGGGACGGGTGTCGATCTTCATCAGATGAAGATCGGTGAGCGTGCTTTTGATCTCTTCGAGGTGAAGCGTACCGTCCTTGATCCTGAGACCGTCGATGCGGCCGTTGATGCGGAGGTGATAGTCGTCCAGTTCATGCACCACATCGACCGGTACTTCTTTCTGATCATCAGCACCGTATTGGGACTGCAAAAAGACGTGCGCGTCTTGACCCTGACGCGCGCGCTTATTGGACTTGAATTCGTTTGTGAGGTCGCCACCGACATGGATGAACTGCACCATGTCCTTGACGGAGATGCGAATCTCATTCATCGTATCACCCATTCAACGTCGTTGCAGAAGGACGATGTCCTTGTGATTGCTTGTCGATACCACAAGATCGAGCAGCGACGCAAGCACCACGAAGGTCCGATCGTCAAAAAAACCGACGTGGGTTTCATCTCGTTTGTACCACCACGCCAAAAAGGCGTCCTTGTCCAACGGGCGGAACTGAGTGCGGACAAGCAGGCGTCCCGACGGCTGCAGCAGTTTGATCAGTCGCCGTAACCCGCTCAGCGGATCCGCCATGTGCTCGATCACCTCGTGGAGAATGATCAAGTCATACCGGCCATCGGCGTACTCGTCATGCGGATGAAAGTACGGATCGTAGATGGCGACGTCGTACCCGGCGTCGCGAAGGACGTCGGCAAGCATCGGATACGGCCCGCTGCCGTAGTCGAGTATGGTGCGGACGTCCGCAAGCGGGGTCACATGATTCTCAACGAACCGCTCCATGTACGAACGGTACCCCGGGTTGCCGGGATCGTTGTTGTGCGTTTCGTAGCGATGTTTCTCCGCTTGATGATCCGGATGGTATGGGGGTTGCTTGTAGATGAAATGACAATGATCGCAGACGTCATACATGACCTGAATGCGCGGATCGTTCCACGTGGTCACCGGTTGTCCGCAGATCCGACAGTGATTAGTTGTAGTTGCGGCGTTTTTGTTCATGGATCACTTGGTCGATGATGATGACGATGAACAAAAACAGCGGAATGTTCTGCTCGTAACGGATGTCGATCTCATAGGTGTCACCCCAACTGATCACCTTTTTGGAAATCGATGCGACTTCTTCGTTGCCATCGAATACTCCGAAGGCATGTCCGAAGAAAGTGCCTTCCACGGTGAACTCGCGGCCGAGCGCCTGGACCACGAACTTCGGACGGAATCCGAACTTGCGTTGCACGAGGGCGATCTGCTCCTCCTGCGGGGTCAGAATGAAGTACTTCGGCATGAATGAGAAGACTTGCTTCTTGGCATGCAGCACAACCTGGTCGTCGCGGGTCTTGAGATCCAGCTTGTTGGCAAAACTGAACATCTTGCCCTGCACTTGGAACACTTCGTTCTGTTGCTCGTCCATGACGCTGAATTGATCTTTCAGTGAAAACACTTTTTGCTTGATGTAAAATTTCATGGTTCCTCCCGTTAATTCATCAGACTTTTAATGCGGATCGCGTGGGCCAGCAGAAACAAGGCCAGAATGTGGACGATGTCGTCCTTGGACGAATCGATTTGGAACCAGCGTTTGCCGTCTTGCCGGACCACTTTCAGTTCGCCAACCTGCAAGCGGTTGTCGAACAACTGGTAATACATCTTCCAAAACGACGCCTTGGCGAAGTAGTAGGTGTCGCTGCGAATCACGCTGTGGATGATCTTGACGCCGATGTCGATCGTCGCCAATGAAGCGTCATTGGCATCAAAGAGTTCATAGCGCCCATGGCGTTTGAGGGGACGGCTGAGCACGTTGATGAGGCCATTGTCACGCGTCTCCACGGTGATCGGGTACGGCTTCTTACGTTTGCGGAACCGGATCGTTCCTGCCGGTTCCATGGTTTCGTCATAGATAGTCACGTCCTTGTAGGCCGTGATCGATTTGCATTCAATGTATCGTCGCATTGCATCACTCCTTCAGTAGTGCCGCAACATCCCTTACGAAGTCGTGGTCTTTGGTCAGATTGTGTTTTGCCCACCGGCTCAGGACATTCTTGACGATGTCGTCCTTGACGGTGAAGGCATTGAAGAACGCATATTTTGATTTTGGCAGGGTTTTGAAGTCGGTGTGGAACTTGCGGTTGACGAAGTCGACATCGGCATAGAGTTCGATTACGTCACGTTTCAGCGCGTGTTCGAAATGTGCGTCGCCATCGGTGATGGCAATCGTCTTGTAGCCTTCTTTTTCGAGCTGTTCCTGCACGAATGTGATATTTCCGTAGCCCCCGCAAGGGATGACGGTGTAGGCGTCATCGAGGTGAAGCAGACGAAGTGCCGTTTCAAACCAATTGACATCGTATTTCCCTTCGACGAGCAAATAGGTTTTCCGGTGGTTGGCCAGTCGTTTCTTGATGACCTCGTAGTCGTCGCTTTGATCGCCTTTGTAGAGATGGGCGACGTAATACTCGTGATGGGTGACGATGTCGGCGTCGTTGGTGGCGTAAATCGTCTGATAGGAATAGGTGGTGATCCGCTCGAGCGAATCGATGTTGAAGTTGTCTTCGACGTTGTCGATGCCGATGATCAGGTGCTGATAGGTGATGTTCGACAACAGTTTCGTGTAATCGGTCCGCTCCAGATCGAGATCGTCCTCGATCGCCATCTTGTAGTCGGCGCGCACCTGGAAGATCGGATAGTTGCTGTTGCCGAGGATGCCGTCGATGTAGTCGGCCACCTTGGCGATGCGCGACTGCTTGGTTCCATCCAGACGCTCGGTCATGTTGATGGTGAGAATGTCGTTGATCAGTTTGGGATCGTGGATCACCCGTGGAACATACAGGTACTTGATGTGGTTGATGGCGAACATGTTGCCGATCGATTTTCGGAAGTTCGGATAATAGTCGGGCGGACTCCACACCTTGCGGTACCGCTCGTCGTCGATGTGAACTTCGATCACGACATCCTTGTCGCGATCGCGAATGTAATCGTGGCGCAACACTTCATTGAAAAACAAGTCCAAAGCTTCCAGCACCGTCGTCTTTCCGGAATGATAACTACCGATCAAAAGCGTGTGCTTGTCGAGCGGGATGTTCTCCCGTTCGAACGCCTTGTAGTTCTTGATGAAGATGTGCTCGATCATGTTCTCACCTCCTGATTCCATTATACCACACCGAACAAGGCCCGGACACGACATCAAAAAAAAAGCACAAATTGATGTGCTTTTTTAGAAGTCGTATTTGCTGAGAATTTCCGCCGGGGTGCGGTTGAGCAGGTTGAAGACGGGAATCAGACCGGCGACGATGTTGACGACATAAATGATCACCACGCCGATGACGATTGACAATGGCGTCACGGTCATCAGATCCATGAAGTCGTCGGCCATCAGCTCGATGCGGTAGAGAATCGTCGTCAGGAACAGATATCCGATCAGACTGGTGATGGTTGTGATCATCACGATCTCCGTGACGAACATCTTGATGATGTCCCACTTGGTCACGCCGAGCGCGCGGTAGACGCTGACTTCATAGATGCGCGCCAGCAAGCTGGATCGCAGAATGAAGAAGTAACTCAGCGCCGAAGCACCCAGCATCACGAGATTGAAGGTGACGATGCCGATCGACGCGGCGATGCGGTCTTGTCGATAGACCAGCCGGGTGGTTTGAAAATACCCTTCGGCATCGAATTGTTCGCTCTCGAGCGTATCCAACGCGTCGTTGACATCGTTGGCGTACACGGTGAGTTCATAATCCTGACTCGGATAGGTTGCCTCGAAGTAGGCCTCCTTGAGGGCGTCGCGACGAATCAGAATCGGTGGTACATTGTCCCGCGTGGTCGTGAAGCTGCCGACGGCCGCAAAGGTTTCGTTTGAGAACGTGTAGGTCAGCGCGGACAGCGTCGGCAGATCGAGTTCCGCAACGTGGCCGACGAGCAGTTCGTCATCGGCGTCCAGATCCGTGCCGAGTTCAATGATGAGACTGTCCTCGTACTGTTCGTAGATGCCCATTTGAAACTCATGCATCAGAATCAGGTCTTCGTCAAGATAGATGACCGGGCTCTCGTCATCGACAATGCCGACCAGCGTAAGCGGAATGACGGTGGATCCGAAAGGGGTAGTTATCGTGATGGAGTAGTCGAGTTCGTACAAATCGGAGTACGATGTGATGCCGACATAGCGATATTCACTGCTGGCGGTCATCGAATCGGCGACACGTTTGTCGATCACGAACTCGCCAAACTGTTGAATCTCGCGACCGTTGATGATGCGATTGTCCTGCAACTGATCGGCGTGAACCACCTTACGTACCAAGTCGGTTTCGTTGGACCAGCTTTGGAAGAACGTCGGTAGTTCGACATCGATGACGATGTCGTCCACGTAACGTAAATATGCAATCGACGGATCGTCGATGGCGGTAAGGATTTCATCATATGTGTTGTTTCCGCGATCGAACATGATCAGTTCTTTGGCATCGGACAGAAAATCTTCGGTTTGGGGAATGAGAATGCCGTTGAGCATGGCGATGGCAACGGCGATCAAGGCCGCTACGCCGGCAAACGCGACATAGAGGATTTTACCGCTGAAGGTGGTCTGTTTGAATCGATTCCAGGCAATGCGCAAACTGTCTTTGACGGATATGACGCTGTGCTTGCTGGAATCGGCAAGATTGTCATTGGCCACTTCATCCAGATCGAAATCAAACGTTTGATACGTGTCTCGATCGATGTGTTCGTACTTGCCGTCAATCAGGTTGATTTCACTGTCGGTTTCGAGCAGTTGCTTCTTCTGATACTGTTCGGACTGCACGTCGATGTAGAGGGTTTTGTTCTTGACGATCAGCCGGATGTCGAGTTTGTCCTTGGTTTCTTCGTCGGAGTACAGCGCAATCGTGGCATTGTCCACGGAGTTGTCAATGACTTTGCGAAGATCACCGAGGTAGATGTCGGTATCGTGTTGGACATCCAACGTACCATTGGAACGGTTGTCTTCGTCCGAAACGATTTTGCCGTCTTGAAGGCGGATGATGCGGTCACCGTAGAAGTTGGCGATGTTCTCTTCATGGGTGACGAGCACGACCAGTTTGGTGCGGCTGATCGATTTGATGATGTTCATGATGTCCTGCGTGTTCTTGCTGTCGAGGTTGCCGGTCGGTTCGTCGGCGATGATGACCTTGGGATTCTTGGCCAGAGCACGTGCAATCGCGACGCGTTGCTGCTGTCCGCCGGACAGTTGCGACGCCTTGCGTTTGCGGTAGTTGATCATGCCGATGTTTTCGAGGATGTAGTTGATCCGGCGATCGATCTCGTCTTTGTCGTAGATGCCGATCATGTTGAGCGTGAGCGAGATGTTTTCATACACCGTCATGTTGTTGAGCAGATTGTAGTTTTGGAAGATGTAGCCGATGTCCTTGTTGCGGATCTTGTCCCACACCGACGAGTTGTAACGCGGTATGTCGGTGCCGTCGAAATCAATCGATCCGGACTGCACTTTGTCCAGTCCGCCCAAGACATTGAGCAGGGTCGTCTTGCCACTGCCGGATGGTCCCAGAAGAACGACGAGACCTTCGCTCGGCAGACTCAACGAGATGTCATTGATGACATGAATTTCATTGGTTCGGTTTTTGTTGTAGAACTTCTCGAGTCTTGTCAGTTTTATCATGATGTCCACCTACTCCTGTTTGAGGGACGTGATGACCGATCGACCGAAGATGCGGCGATTGAATCGATTGCCCAGCAAAATGGCCAGTGCGAAGAGCAGCACCAGAATGAACAGATAGCTGAAGATGGTGAAGTAGCCGAGGAACTGCGGAATCCAATACAACACGAAATCATTCAGCACGAAGAATCCCGTGGTGATCAGGAACGCGAAGACCATCGTAATGACCAACTCGATGTTGGTGACTTGCGACAGATCTTTCTTGCTCGCACCAATCGACCGGAAAATGAGATAGTCCTTCTTTTTCGAATCCTGAACGTTCTTCAGAACGACATAGGTGATGAAGTAGATCACCACGAGCATGCCGATCATCAAGAACCCGTACACGACAGTGAGAATCATCCGCGTGATTTCTTCGAACTGATTGCCGATCGCTGCGGGATACACGGCATTGAATTCCAGGTCCTCCAAGTCGTCCAGTACGAACTCGGCGTCGTAACTGTTGTCGACAAAGAGCGTGATTTGATAGGCCTCATTTTGATAGAGGCTGTTGAACGTATTGGAATTGATGGCGGCGATGCCCCAAGCATCGGCGCCGCCAGCATCGAACATCTCCACGCTGTCGAAGGTTGCCGAAACGGTATAGAAATTGGATCGGCCATATGCCGATATGCTCAAGTTGTCATAGTAGTTCGGTTGTTCGTCCAGACCTCCGCCGAAGAACTCGCGACCCATTTCGTCCAGTACATCCTCACTCAGCTGGACTTCTCCATCCGGTACGGTGTCATCGATACGGAAACTGAAGAACGAGTAGATTTGGATCGGAGCGGCAGCCCCCAGTTGCGCCTCATAACTGTAGCGGACGTAACCGTCTCCCCAGGCGCCGATGACATACGCGTTGCCGATCAGGCGATCGTTGTTCAGAAAATCATCGTGGAAGTACAGGTTCCGATACCACGAACTCTGTGATATCTGTTTGGCGATGCCGACGATTTCAAACTCGTAGGATGCACCATTGGCTGCGGATGCGCCATCACGGAACTGATAGGGATCGCTCAAGAACACTTCAATGCGATCGCCGATCTGGTATTCTTCGTAATCCATCGTGACGATTTCAAACTCGCTTTGTGGCAACCGTCCACGCTTGAGATCACTCGGACTAAGCATTGCGGCGGGATTGACGTAATTGTAGTTGTAGTTGGTATAGCCATAGGATTGATACGCATCATAGACATACGACTCATTGAGAATGTCGTGTTCCAGTAGATAGTTGACCCGATCGAGACCGGCCAGCGTATCCAGTTCCGCTTGCGTGAACGGGGTCTCGTCAAACTTGGTGACGATGATCCTCCGGTCGGTCACGTTCTCATAGATGCCGCCATAATATGACGTGTTGAGACTCTCATTGAAGGCTCCCCAAACGAACGTGAACACGGCACTGATGAAGATGGCCACGATCAATGTGAAAATCGTCCGACGCGGGGTTCGGAACATGTTGCGGAAGGCGATGCCGATCAAGGTAAGAAGCGTCATGTGATACCCGGCCAGAGTGACTCCGGTTTCGACGTCCTTGCGCTTGCGAATCGTCTTGTCCTCGACGACTTCACCATCGAACAGACGGATCTTGCGGGTAGCATAATCCTTCACCTGATCGTAGTTGTGCGTGACGACGATGACCAATTTGTCCTCGCTGATTTCCTTGAGCAGGCGCATGATGTTTTCGCCCGATTCGCTGTCCAGATTGCCGGTCGGCTCGTCGGCGACGATGATCGGACAGTCCTTGGCGAGTGCGCGAGCGATGACGGCGCGTTGTTTCTGGCCGCCCGAGAGTTTCGATGCCTTGTGGTGCACGTGACTTGTCAATCCGACGCGATCGATCAGTTCCAGGGCGCGCTGTTTGCGCGTCGCCTTGTCATACCCCTGAATGGTGAGCGCCAGCATGACGTTTTCGAGCACGCTGTACGAATCGATGATGTTGTAGTTTTGAAATACGAAACCAATGTATTGACGGCGATAGCTTTCCCAGTCCTCGACGGAAAAATAGGACGTTTCTTCGCCGTTGACGTACATCTCCCCGTCTTCGTACGTATCGAGCCCGCTGATGACGTTGAGCAGGGTGCTTTTCCCGCTGCCGCTCTCACCGGTGACAGCGACGAACTCGCCGAGTGCGAACTCGAGCGAGACCTTGCGCAGACCAAGCGCGACGACGTCATTGCTGTGATAGTACTTGGAGATGTTTTGCAACTTGAGCATGTGATTCACCTCGCTATATTTACGATAGGTACATTATACTACATGGACAGTCAATTCACAACGAATGTATTAACTTGCAGATACTTTTCGTTAAGTTGCACCACCAGTTTAAAATCGTTTCTGATTTGGTATGTTCCACGTGAAACACTTTTACTATTTTTTCAAGTAAAAGACGACCTCGCGGTCGTCTGTTTGTCAGCGATTCAGAAATGCGATGATACGAGCGGCAAGCGCCATGTGATACGCGTGACTGGAGAAACAGTGATCGGCCCCTTCGAGCACCATCAGCTCGCTGTCATGCAAAGCGGCGTGCAGTGCTTCCGTTTGGGTTTTGCTGACAGCCATGTCTTGTTCGCCCTGGAGGAGCAGGACTGGTCGCTGATAGTCTTGCATCGGCGTCTGGAGATCGAGATCGATGAACCCTTCGGCAAACTCGCGGTGCAGCACGAACCCGTGCACGTCATGGGTTTGTTGGTCGTCACCGGTGAAAAAATCGGTGGCGATGTGTTTCATGTTTTGCGCCGGTGCCATCAGAATCAACCGATCAATGTCGTTGTTGGCGACATGCATGGCGATGGCACCGCCCATGCTGAAGCCCAGCAAACAGACGCGCCGATACCGGCGGAATGCCTCATCCAGTATCTCGTTGGCCTGACGAACCAGTAGCGGAACACGGATCTGGTCGAATGTGAGGTCGCTTTCACCATGACCGAACCAGTCATAGCGTAGGCTGGAGATGCCGGATTGTTCCAACGCGTCGGCCAGTTTGCGGAAAAGACCGCTCGATTCGGTCTTGTGACCGGTGAATCCGTGAAACATCACCACCACCATCGCGTCGTCAACGTATTGTTCGTAGCCACGCATGACGAGGTTGTCCATGGTCCGTTCCGTGTATCGTTTCATCAAATCACCTTAACCTTATCTTCGGGCCAGGACAGTTCAACGCCGTTGTTGCGAAGTTCCTCCTGAAACCGTTTGATCTGGGACTTGTCTTGATAGAGTTGTTGCGGTGTCAGCTTCTGACGCAACAGGAAATCGACCAAGTAGCCCGCTACCTCGCCGACGTTCCATTCGACCGGATGAAGACGGAAGCAGCCATTGGTGAGATGGGTGGTCCCGATGTTCTTGCAGGCCGGCAGAAGATTCTTGACGCGAATCGGAATCAATGCGCCAAGGGGAATCTCAAACGGCCAGGTGTTGTCGAAAAAGAACCGATGCGATTTGGTTGTGATGTGCAGATCGATGTGATAGGAGCCAACACCCACACTGTAATCGACGTGCGGCAAGGTGGCATTGGCCCGTGCGCTGACATCCTCTTCCACAACGGTTTTCAGAGCGCGGATGCGACGCGATTCCCGAATGTAAGGCATCATCGCGAAGCCATCGGTGGTGCCGAGTTCATTCGTCGCGATCTGCATCTCCGGATAGCCATGGCCACCGTCGTGGCGAGGCACTTCCGTCTGCAGATAATACACGAAGGAGCGCGTCAGTTCTTTCGCCATGTGACGATGCCGATCGTCCCATTCATCATCGAAAATGTTGCCCATGAAGTAGTCGTTCTGCGGCCAGTTGATGGTCGTTCTCTCAGGCTTGTCGCAATGGTTGTACAACGTCGGATCGAAATACCGTCGATATCGCCACAGTGCCATGCGACCGTCGTAGGTGTTGAACTTTCGTTCGCGCTTGGTGGATGAATCGGGGCCGTATTCGCTCAGCACCATTTGATCCGAGTATGGTGTCTTGTAGTGTCGAAAATACTCATATTGTGCCGGTTTGTCGATTGTCGTCGTTGCCTGGTCGTCCCAACGCATGGCCACAACATGCGTGACCGGTTGCAAGTCGGTCGGATCGGCTATGGCTGCGGCATGGAACTCGTTGGTCTCGTCCTTGCTTTCCGCACCGGTGACAAACTCGGTGCCGGTAAGCGGAAGCAGATCACCGAGATCGGTGCCGTCAATGAAATACTTGGCCGTGATGATGGTTTCCGCAAGACTATCGGTATCTTGCAGGGTGACGGTTTCGATGTTGTCCTCCCCTGTTCGGGCTCGAATCGCCTTCTGACGGTATCGAATTTCAAGATTGTTGCCCTCGTAAGGAGCTACCATGTCATCAAACAGCAGCTTGGCCACCTTGGGTTCGAAGGCCAGATTGGTGACCCAGGCGTTGCCGGGATTGAATGTCTGCGAATCACGATATTCGGCCTTGATCTCATGGGTGTTACGATAGTGATCCCGCGCCTTGTCGCGGAAGGCGCGATATCGTTTGGTGCAGCCGAAAGATTCGATGAACGGGTGTTCGTCAAGCGGGACGGCCTGGCTCGTCAGCTGACCACCGAGCCAGTCGCTTTCTTCCACCAAGAGCACGTCTCGTCCGGCCTGTGCCAGCGATAGGGCGGCCTGAACGCCACCGATGCTGCCACCGACAACCAGCACATCGGTTTTGTCCTGGGGTTTTGCCGAAAGCAAGAGGCGGAATGTACGGATCGTGCGGGGCGCGATGACTGAGATAGATCCATCCATTGGCTCGCCAAGAAAATCGACAACGCGCATGGTTTCGATCGGATACGAAGACTGAAGCGCCAACGTCTGTGCATCATCGCCGGGATTGAAGACACGCAGCTCCAACTCGTTCCCACGTTTGCGAAGACTGGATACATGGAGATGGGGATTGGCGATTTGCAACAAGGATCCACGTTTGTCGAGATGACCCTTGGTGATCAGCAACGGTTGACGGAATGTGTCATTGTTTGCGAATGGATCTACGTCACCGACGTGAATCTTGTAGCGATACGCATGCTGTCCGATCATCTGGGCGTCGGGTGTCGGAAACGACGGACCCGCTCCCCCACCGCGGCTTCGCAGATCATCACGGGACAGATGACCAACAGCGCGCAGCATCGTGATTTCCAGTCGCGAATGGTCATCGACATGTCGAACCTGATACTCGTGCATGCCTTCGTGATCGACGCGAATGCCGCTGTCCAGGGTGATCATCGACAACGATGGATCGACGACAACCGGGACTTCCTTCTGTTTCGGCGCATCGTATGCCTCGTCGCGAACATCACGGCGAACGACATCGAATGCGGTATCACTGAAATGTGCAACTACCCGCTCGGGGCTATCAAAGTGTACCCGCAAGCGGTGGTCCTTGCTGCGATTGTCGACATCAACCACAACATCAATGTCCGCTCGATCGGCGTACAGTGACACCACGGTTTCTATGTACGAATCCATGCGTTCTTCGATTGCCGCTGAACGATCGCCGTTCAAGCTGGTCGGAGCGGACAGACGGTGACGAAGACGAAGTTCCTGATAGGTATCGCTTCGATGCGCCGTTGCCGACACCAACTCCGCATGGGTTACGGTGTCGTTGGCGGGTTGCGAGTAATTGTACTCGTCACCCGCATCGAGTGACGACACGTAGGCATTGCAGTGCGGATAGACTTGCCCGGTTCGTTTGTCGGTTATGGTCAAGTCATTGCCGCAGAGGGCGACGCGGATCATTGCATTTTCAATCACCGGTTGATCTTCGGTTGCCAGGGTGATCGGCTGTCCTGCCTTGAGGACATAGGGATTGCCATCCACACCATTGAGGTTCTTTACGCGGAACACGATGTCATACTCGTGGCCGCGCAGGAACCGGGGGGCATCGTCGAGCGGCGATTCAAACCGACGGGTCGCCCGTTTGGCCACGATGACGGTCGTGTAATCGATGGTACCGTCACTGACGACAAACCCGTCATTGAGCGGATTTCCATCCGCCAGAAACACGGTCACCTTCTGCAATCCATGCACCTTGCGAAGCGTCGGATTGACTACGGTGAAACGACTGTCATCACTGAACAGTCTGGTGTCGTTGGTGTCATAATTATGGGTGAGACGATACGCATCCATGTCGACAAAGGTCTGTTTGATCAAGGCATCGAGCTGATGGTTCAACTTGGTGCTCCGGACGTCCATTTCACGGTGCACGTCATCGATGCTGCAACCGCAGATGGAATCGTGGGGATGATTGAGCAACAGCGTCTCCCACATCGTGTCAAGGAGGCGTTGTTGGGGATAATCGTCAAACAGATGACTCTTGGCGGCGAGGGCCTCGAGCGTACGCAAGCGCATTTCACTGATGCGGTTGGTGCGTTTCAGATCATACCGTGAACTGAGCACGTTGGGAAGCACGTAGATGCCGCGGTTGTCGCGCAGTTCACCGGTGATTGTCTGGTTGTACGAACGCTTGTCGATTGCGTTCAAATATTGCTCGTACGTTCCGATGTCAATCGACAGATCGTGGGTTTCGGACAGTTCGACGATGCGACTTGGAACATCGGCCAAGGCCGGCATCAGATGATCGCCGCCGTTGGTCAGGAGCAAATGCGGTGCGTCGCTGAATGCCGTTATTTTCTCAAGAAACGATGCGAACAGTTGCTTGTATTGTTCTTGCTCGATGATCGGTTGATAATAGCCTTCTTTCAAATAGACGGCGAACACGCTGTCCTGATTGGGAGCCTGCCACTGGAAGAACAAATCATCGGGCACCACACCTCGCCACAATATGGCATGTTCGAGTTGGAAACCCCTCAGAATCTGCGGCATTTGCGAAACATGCCCGAACGAATCCGGCAAATATCCGACCTTTTGATACCCACCAAACGATGTCGCCTTATGAATCCCGATTTCGAGATTGCGAATCAATGATTCCCCATCGACCAGAAACTCATCCGCCAAAACGTACCACGGCCCGATGACAATACGGCCATCTTCGACATACGACAGAATCTTTTGTCGCTCCTTCGGCTCGGCAATCGCCAGATAATCTTCGAGAGCCCGTACCTGGCCGTCAAATACAAACGACCCGATCGCGTCGCAATCGAGTAATTCCATGATGCGTTTGAGAACATGTTTCATGCGGATCATGTAGGTATCGACATTGTAATACCATTCACGATCCCAATGCGTCTGATAGACGACGGTCATGCGTTTCATCGAATCATCCTCTTTCGGCCAGCAAATAGGCGCCCTGAATGCCGGCCCGGTTTTGCAGTCGGGCCAGGTGAATCGGCTTGGTGAAACAGTGTTCGAGGCGTTTCTCTTCCAGCATCGTTGCAAACAGGTTGTTGTTGTCGGTCACGCCGCCCCCGATCAGAAACAGTTCGGGATCGTACACGCGATCAAGCGATTGAAGATAGAGGAACAAATCGTCAAAGTACTCCTCCAATACGGCAAGAGCACACGGGTTTTGTTGGGTCGCCGCGAGAAACAGTTCGCTTCCGTGCGTGATCGCGCCATCGACCTCGGCGATGGCTCGATTTGTCAACGCGCGTCCCGATAGATACTGTTCGGCGCAGCCGGATTGCCCACATGTACATGGACGTCCGCCGGGATGCAAGATCAGGTGACCGAACTCCACTTGATAGGTCGCACCGCGATACAGCTCGCCGTGGATGACGACGGCACTGCCGACACCGGTGCCCAAGGTCAGCATCACGGCGTGTTGGATACCGGCTTGACGGTACGGTTCAAATTCTGCCAGCATCGCCCCGTTGGCATCGTTGTCGACATGGACCGGGACACCAAATGCCGTCTCGATGTCCGCCTTCAACGACACCCCGACCCAATCGGTCATCGTGCCGGTGTTGCCGACGATCATGCCGCTTGTAGGATTGATCGCACCAGCGGAGACGATTCCAATGGCACGCACCTCTTCTGTCCATAGTTGTCCGATCAATTTATGCAATTGGTTCATGGTATGGTGCGCTCCTCGTTCGGGTTCGGTTCGAAGACGTTGCGTCTGAATGGCGATCGCATCTTCATAACGGGCCCCCTTGATCTCGGTGGCCCCGATGTCACAAGCGATGATGGTCATCAAATACCTCCCTACATTCAATATGGCTTTCCCGAAAGAAAGCCATATTGAATTCCGTATAAGCAACGCAAGAATAGGAAATAGAGTGAAGAAACCTAGCTACTCTCATTATACGAAACTTCGCCCTGAAAGTAAACGAATTTTGTAAAACATTTCCTAAATTCATTGTAATGTTGGAATGAATTTTCAATCGGCTGGTTCTTCGAATCAATAACTCTTGTCGGTAATCGATTTGGCGATGGTGTTTTGGTAATGCTTCGCGTGCTCGATGTCGGTCTGTGCGGTGTAGGTGAACAGCAGATCGATGATGTAGAGTTGCGACACTTTGGCGAACATCGAACCACCTTCAAATGGTCCTTCCTTACCGCTTGTCAACAATACGACATCGGCATTCTTGGTGATCGGGCTTTTCAAATACGAGGTGATGGCGACCACCTTCGCCCCGTTTTCACGAGCGACGCGGCAGGCATCGACGGTATCCTTGGTCCCTCCGGACAGCGTAAAGGCGACGATGACGTCTCCCTCCTGCAATGTCGAAGCGATCATCATCATGAAATGCGAATCGGTGAACGCATCATACTTGCGACCGATACGCATGAAGCGGTGTTTGGCTTCAACCGCGGCGAGACCGCTCGATCCGACTCCGAAAAACAACACTCGTTTGGCATGATTTAACAACTCAACGGTGTCCTCGATCTTCTCCTCGGTAATCAGCGTGGTGCTTTTCTTGATCGAGTTGATGAGACTGGATTCAACCACTTCCATCAGCGACTTGTCTTCGTCGGTGCGCTGTTCCAATTGGCCGGCCCCCAGATACTGGGCGACATTGAGTTTGAAATCCTGATACCCCTTGTAGCCGACCTTGCGACAAAACCGCAGAATCGTGGATTCGCCGACGCCGATTTTGTCCGCCAGTTCGGTGACACTCATGTAAATCAGGTCATCGATCGCTTCTTTCAAGTATTCGTAGAGAATCTTCTCGCTTTTGGTAAAGGCGTTCTCGTAGACGCTGATGGCGTCCAGCAGATTTCCAGCTACCATGGTATCAACTCCTCAGTTCAATTGTATCATTTTTTTCAGTTGTGACCAATGCTTTATTTGTTCTCGCTGTTCGCATAGTTGCGGAACAGTTCGGCAATGCGGGCGGACCGATCGTCCAAAACAGTGAAAATCAGGGTGCCGGAATACGGACTGTCGGCATAGTACATCCCATCTCCTTTGGCCCGCACTTGGATGGCATAGGTACCTGGCGCGAAATTGAGCGGCAGGTCTCGGCTGAGCGTGGGATACGTCGTATCATTGATGACAATCTCATACCCTTCCGCATGGTCGACTTTGTTGAAGCGGAGGACACCCTCGTTGTCGATGAATAGGTTCGAGGGAATCGGCAGTCGCTCGCTCAAATCGGGCAGACCCAGTTCTTGCACGGGATCGGGATGTGACCCATTGACAAACAGAATCGCGTTCGATACGCGCCGCGGTGATCCGTCGGATGGACTGTTGGTTATATCGTAAGATCCGTCATCGGGATCCTTGACAACCATCGTCGTGCTTCCGCCGCCATCCATCGCGTAAGCTTCCACCGCCCCAAGCGACACCATCAAATCGGCCACTTCATACAAGGACATGCCGTCCATGCCGGCTGCCGCTTGCCGACCGTCAACCGTCAGAAGAATCACGTCACCGGTAGTGGTGACACCAATCGCGGTACGTGGATTGTCACTGGCCGGGGCGGTCCCGTACGTCAGGGAATTGGTCGCGACGCCACCGGAGACAAGGTGTTCCCACGTTCCAATCGCAAAGCGGACGTCTTCAAATCCGCAACCGACCTTCTGTTGGACGACGACGCGGTCGTTGGTTCGGATCACATCGGTGACGTAGGGATCGTTGCTGACGATTACGAACGATCCATCGGGAACGGTGATTTCATCGGTGGTTGTGGAAAGGTAATCGCCGCTACCGAAGTACCGTGTCTGATACCCGTCGGTCTTGTATTCGCTGGTATCGATGATCAGTTTCGGGAAGGGGGTCGTGATGGTTTGCGTGTAATCGCTGAAGAAGACCGTGGTGCCGCGATCGGAAAACGGCAATCGGTTGATCCGTTCGACCGGCAGACGGTTGCGCAATGCGCCGTCACTGCGATAGATGAGCAGTTCCATGCCCTCATAGCAGGGGCGTCCGAAAATGACTTCACCACTGTCCTTGAATCCGATGACGGGACGTTCGTACCCCAGTCCCGAAGACAAGACTTCGTAATTGCGAATGTAGGCTTCGACGGGAATGCCGACAGTCATGTTGTAGTAGTCGCCGTTGATGCCGCCGATCACATCGTAATGATCGTAACGATTGTTGGTCGCGGCGATGATGTTCGGCACCGTTGCGGTGCTGTAGGAAAATGGCAGATAAGCATCCGCCGCAATCACGTGGAGGTTGTTGTCGATTGTCGGATTGCCGCGCAGATACTGAATCACCTGATCCGACATCACACCTTGTTCGTTTTCCACGGTACCGACGATTTTGGTGTGTTCGACGCCGTCGATCATGGTGGTTTCAATGGTCACCGGCGTGACGGTGAAATCCGCATCCAGAGCCATGTCATGCACGCCCAGTGCAAGGAACAGCATCAACGTCAATATCCATGCCTTGTTCATGCATCATTCACCACTCGGCACATCGACCGTCGTGGTTCCAATGGCCGACAGCGTGATGTCAAACTGATAGAACCCGTCATCGCCAGTCACGTCGAACGTGAACGTATGGAAATAATCGTTGCTGACGGTCATCACGAAATCGCTGACAACCGCACCGGGAACGGTTTGTCGGAAGAAATTGGACAAGTAATTGAATTCGCCGCCGACGATGACGTAATCCTCATCGACATTGGGTTCAAACCATTCGATTTCGAATCCGTGGAAAAATTGAAACCGCGTATCTTCGGTGGCGATGCAGTCGATTTCTTCGGTAATCACATTGTCGAGCTGTTCGGTGACGCGGTAACAGACGTCATCGATCTTTTGGAAGTATTCGATGTCGTCACCGATCTCAATCGATGAGGACTGCCCGTCGAACAGCAACGTGATGTTGAGTGTGGTGACGCCCTCGGTGACGACCACGTCCATTCGGTAGTTGTCGATGTCGATGGTGTTGTCGAACGCTCGTTCGAGTTCGGTGGTCTGATCGATCGGCACGCACTCGTCTCCGTCGAGCACATAACCCTCTTCGCATTCGATCGGTTCGGGTACACACTCGTCTCCGTCCAGGATGAATCCGTCATCACAGGTGATGTCATCGGGTACGCATTCGCCGTTTTCTTCGTGGAACCCCGGATCACATTCCACGGCGACCGGTTTGCAGGCAGTCAGTGTCATGCCGACAAACGCCAGCACCAAGAGTAGCTTTTTCATGATATCACCTCGATAGTTTGCGGGTCATCGACGCATAGCGGTGCCATACGTCGAAACCGAATTTGCGATAGAACTCAATGTGACTCGTCCAGTCGATGATGATGTCGGAGGCATCACGTCTGACGGCATCGTTGATGGCCTCCGCCGTGACATCGAACCCGAGACCATAACCACGATAATCATCGTCGACGCCAAGTGGTCCGACACCAATCAAATGATCGAAGGTCGCCGTCCAGTTGGTGTTGTACATGTTGTAGCCCGAGCGACTGTCGTTGATGCGGCAGAAGGCGATGACCCTGTCGTCATGAAGAACAATGACGAAGGCGCTGCCGTCGTGACCGAGACGGTCGTATTCGATGAACTCCTGTTGCCAGCGGCCCGGGAAGTTTTTGGCAAAAAACGCGTGAATCTTGGGGAAATCAGTCCGTGTCGCGAGACGAATCCGATAGTTCAACTGTTGTCTTAAGGGTATCAAATCGGTGGACGTGACGTGTTTGTGCATGTCGACCGAGAAATCGTGTTCCACGAAATCCATTGCGGCAAAGAAGCCTTTCGTGCCGAATATCTCAGGCACGCCGCAAAACAGATTGTTCATGTCCTTGCCGACATGAACGGTATGAATGCCATCCAGACGCAACTGATCGATTGCGAGCGTCACCAGTTTGCGTCCGATGCCTTGTTTCCGGTGTGAGGGGACGACATAGAGAAAGGAAATCCAAGCCACGCCACGGTAGGCATCGATGCCATCGCGATTCCATCGTTTGACGATGATCCAACCAACTTCCCGATCGGTTTCATCGATGGCGACATAAGACGCCGGGCGATGAATGTCTTCCTGTTTGAGAATCTGCGATATGAACAAGTCCTCGCGAAGGTGGAAATCCTTCGGCATATCGGCATTCCATTGTTGCAGAATCGTCTGATACGATTCGTGTCCGTTCCAATTACGATACTTCATTTTTTCACAACCTTCGTATCCAGTCCGACTTCGAACATGCGCCGCCATGGCATCCAGCAATCACGGATGACGATGTCGTGGTTCGCGTCCACAAGATGAGATGAGATGAATTGTTCGAGTTGTTCGGCAACCGCGGCGCTGACTTGGCCGCGTTCCCCATCGGCATGAAAATAATCCAGGCCCAATGTCGGTAACACGTGCTGACAGGTCGCCTGCCGTACGACGGCACAGTATCCCGCATCCTCGACGTAGCGCAGCGAGAGGAAATCAAGGTGCGCCTGCGACGAGCCAAATGATGCGAAGAACATGCCGTGCGGAATGACCGTTCCAAGCGTGTTGCTGGATGTGTTCCAACCGGCGTAACCGGCTACGCGAAACAGCAACTCGCGTTCGCCAAGGAGCCGGATCAGATCCAGATCGCTGCCATTTCCATAGGCCACATCGGCGATCGCAACGGGTTTCTTCTTGTCAATCCAATAGGCGGCATGATCGACGGCTTCCACCAGATTGCGGAAGGCATCGTATTCCAACCCTTTCTTGAACGCTTCTGACGCATTGAGCATCTTGCCGGAAGGGGCATTGACAATCAGGATCAGATCGGCGTCGGTGTCGCTTTGCACGACGATGCCACCGGCGGCCATGATCTGATATTTGACGGTCTCGCCCAGGGGTCGATCCTCGTATAGCGGGATGACGAACTTGCCTTGTTCGCTGGTGTATTTGAGTGCCACTTTAAGCTGGCGTTGATGGAGATGGTTCACCATCCGGGCGATCAGGGTGTTCGCCACTTCATCGGCGCCGGGATACATCAGGACTTTGCTGGTCACGTTTTGCTCGGCGATGTGCTTGCGCAGTTGCTGTTGATCGATGGCCGTCAGACCGTAGGGCGAGGCGTCGTCCTGCGGGACTATGAGGAAATCGATCACGCCGCTTGCCACATAATCGACCGACTGGATGTCAAGCGCCAGATTGCGCTGGCGGCGCGCGGTATAGTCATTCCACGATGCATCGTCTAGAGTTGTCAACACGCGCGCATAATCCTTCTCTTCCTCGGTGCTCAGAATGCCGATCGCCTGCTTGTGTTCGTAGACGCCGCGCAGATGAATCTCCCGGCCGACACGCTCGTAGTAATCGGGTTCTTCGTCGCTCGACGAGTACGTCGGATTGCGCATGATCAAATGGTATGCGTAAAATGTCACCGACGGATGATCCTGTTTCAGTTCTTCCAACCGGGCCAGTCGTCGTTTCAAGGTCTCGACGTCATCGTCATGCAATCGCGATGGTACGATGCCGCCGTACAGCAACATGTCAATCGACAGCACCACGCCGGTTGCGCTGGTGATGTGTTCCTTGAGAAAGGCCCAGACGCGATCTATCGCGGCTGGTTCCTTCTTGTTGCCGAGGATGTCTTTGGGCGGAAGGATGACATTGATGTCGGTCATCGCACCGAGAAGAGCTGGAAAGCGGAGGTTGCACGGACGCTCGTCCAGCGGAATGACGATGATGTTCTGCATGTGGATCACTCCCAGAAATTCTTGCGTTGGTGAGGATAGAGCGGACCGTCATAAAGACCGATCGCTTTGGCGTATTTGACGGCATAGTTGCCGCCGGTGGTGTGTTGTTTGTCTGGTACTTCACTCAACATCCGCGCGACGCCTGCCGTGTCATCGGCTTGCATCGCCTTGAGCAGATCATGATCGAACACGATCCGTTCCCACCACGGCTGAAACTGTTCGCGAAAACGTGGATCGGGGAACGCATCCAGCGTTCGGATGTCGTCGATCAATTGCTCGTAGTACGCGACCAGACCATCGATGTTGCGGTCTTGCACATGGGACTCCAGCTGCGGATCTTGATAATATTCCAAAATAGTATGTCGAAAATGCGATACGACCCGTTCGAGCGGCAGTACAAAGGACTCCTCACCCGCAAAATCGCGGATCGCTTCGGCAAACGATTGTTCGGGGTCGTAGCCGGAGGGATCCCACATGTAGTCGGACATCGTGATGATCGGAATTTTGGAAAGCGACCACTGAACCATCGGGTTGCTGACCATGCCCGTGTGGGTGCGATCAAGCTGATCGCCACGACCCGTCAAGGGACCGAGAAACAACATGTCGGTCGCCATGTCGTTGACGGGATAATTGTCCCACAGCACGAGCTCGTGTCCGAAGTAGTCCCGGACACGTTCCCCATCGACATTGGGGATGTATTCGGCGACGGTGTTGTACCCCGTCCAAAACACGAGGACGTCGGGGTTCATGTGTTGTTTGAGATCGTTGCGATACGGCGTGTCGACATTCTGATGGTACTCGGTCGGACACATCACGAGCACCGTCTGTTCGTCGTGTTTGCGCAAGTGTTCGTGCAGGCGGTTGGTGATGTAGGCATGCGCCTGACCCGGTGTCTGGAAGGCGGCTTTGTCGGCCGCGTTGAGTTGGTAGTCGATGTCATCCAGCAAGAGACAGAAATGGCGTACACCGCATGAACGCACGGCGTCGATTTTCTCGAACAACGCGACAAAATCATCCTCTTTGGTGTAGTTGAAGTCATTGCCGGGGCTGATCGAGAAGTAGAAATCGACATCATGCGCCAGGGCGGCGTCAATCAGTTCCCGCAATTGTGCGAACGCATCCGCCGGATACGGTTCGCGCCACTTGTGGCGATGATAGGGGTCGTCCTTGGGCGCATACATGTAGGTGTTCATGTGATGTTGCTCGAGAAACGACATGACATCCAGGCGATCGGCATGCGTCCATGGTTCACCGTAGAACCCTTCGATGATGCCGCGCATGTCGAACCGGGGACCATCTTCGTACAGACCATAGTCGAGATCGTCATGGATAATCAAGTGTTCAAGTGTTTCCGCGGCATAGTGACGTGATCGCTCATTACCATGAGTCAGAATGACACGATGCGGCTTGCGGACACGAATTCGATAGTTGTCACCGAGTGTCGGATCCTGTTCTTCCGTCACATCCAAGGTGGGTTCGGTGCGAAGGACATCATCCTCATACCAGACATCGGTGAAATCGACGTGTTCCCCAACCGTGTACCGATTTCTAATTCGATGCATCGGGAATCACGTCCGTGAACTTCTTGGTGATCAGCTGCGGACGGGTGATGGCACTGCCGACGACGCAGGCATAGGCACCGCTCTTGAGGGCTTTGAGAAATTGTTTCGGTGATTGGATTCCACCCTCGCAGATGATCGGCTGTTCGATCGTGTTCGCCAGTTGACGCACCAATTTGAAATTGGGAATTTTGGTGTCTTTGGTCTGTTCGGTGTATCCGCACAATGTCGTCGAAACGATGTCGACTCCCATGTTTGCGGCGGCCACACCCTCTTCATACGTGGAAATGTCGGCCATGATCAGGAGTTCTGGATATTTGTCGCGAATCGCCGCGACAAACGACGCCAGACAGTTGTCATCCGGACGTTCGCGGTCGGTGGCGTCTATGGCGATGATTTCCGCACCGCTTGCCGCGACTTCGTCGACTTCGGCCATCGTCGGCGTAATGTAGACGGGATAGCCGTTGTATTCTTTCTTGACGATGCCGATCACCGGCAAGTCGACGACTTCTTTGATCGCTTTGATGTCCGCAGCGGAGTTGGCGCGGATTCCCTGTGCACCGCCCTGCAAAGCGGCGAGCGCCATCTTGGCCATGATCTCACTGCCGTGCAACGGTTCATCGGCAAGCGCTTGACAGGACACGATCAGGCTGTGCTTCTTGATTAGATTCGTCTTCATCATTCTTCCTCCTGATTCTGGTTGAGACTGGATGTTGCGAAACTGGTGAACAGATCGCCGAATATCGCTTGCAGGGACAAGTCACCGGCCTTGTATTCCGTTTCGTCTGAGAAATCGCTGTCGACACTCTGGTATCCGTCACCGATGGCGCGTAATTCGATTTCGTGAATGTCGGTGGTGAGATTCAGCGTCGACAGATCAAACTCTGTCGCCGTGAACCGCCTGGTCTTGATGCCGACTTTCAGATAATACTCCACGGCGCCTTCGACGGGATCGAAATAGAGCACGTCATCGATGATGTGAATGCCCGATGGTGCGTCCAATTCGAGGGCTTCGAACTGCAACACCACGGAGTAATCGCTGTCGGTGTAGACAACATCGTCACCCATTGCGATGACGCCGATGATGTTGGTTCCACCAATGACCGAACCGTCTCGTACATCGAAGAATGTCTCTGCCGTCATATAGGTGGTGCCGTTGAGATTGACGAGGTAGCCGACGGCATTCGGCACCTCATCCCAGGACACCGTCGCCCCGTCCTTGGTGAGATTGGTCGGCGCATCCAGTTCGATCGGGTCGGGGAAGGTGGTGTTGGGATCGGGATTGACGCTAATGTCGATGGTATTGTCGAAATGAAGCCGTTTCGCTTTGATGACGAGAATGTCGATCAGATAGTCGATGTCATCCTGGATGCGGTTGACGGCAACGTCGGTCGCATGGGTTGCGACGTTGATCGCCTCGAGCGCGGCGATCAGATCGTACAGGTCCTGTTCCGCTTGCATGCTCATGCTCCGCAAGGGGAGGAGGGCCGCTTCGAGATCCGCTCGTTGCTGCGACGTCATCTTGCCGTGGGGCACGTATAAGCGGTCGGCCTTGTCAAGGATGTCGTCGAAGACCGTTGTGACGACCGTCTGCGTGTCCCCGTGCGGAACCATCGCCGCGTTGCGGAACGTGCCGTTGGTCAGAATGCTTTGGACTTTGGTATTGTATGTGATGGTACCGTTGAAGGTCTCGATGAGATAATTTTGCGATGCGAAGAAGGTCGCTCCCATCGCATTGCCATCGAGACTGCCTTCGATTTGCGTCGTATTGAGATGATCGTTGTAACCCATGAAACTCGGCGCGATGCCGGCGTACGAGAACGCGTTGGAATCGACGATCGTCGTCAGATTGCCGACCTCGCTGCGAACCGTGATCGAGGATTGGTAATACGCCATCGGCAAGATCAGTTCCACGTAGCCATCTTCGATCCAGCTCGCCCAGTCCTGCATCTTGGTTTCGAGCGCATGATTGAGATTGCCGAAGATTGCGGTGGAGAGATAGATGTCGGGATTGAGATTCTTGACGGTGTAATAGACGCCGGCGACGAAATCGCTGATTACCTGGGTCTTGTATTCGCGCCAATCGGCGGCCGCCTGCGGATTGGTCACGACCAGTGTGCGCAGATCGCCGGTGTAGCCGTAGATGCTTTTGAATTCACGTTCGGCATACACGCTGTAGCCGGTATCGCGATTCGAAGTGGTGCTGGTGACGTTGGCGGCAACCGGGTAGCGAATGTAGTCGAGATGGATGCTGGCGACGTCGTCGAACAGTGCCATCTCGCCATATATGGCCTTCAGATAATCCCGTGTCTCGGGATTGGCGGGATCCATGAACAAATAATTGATCTCTTGTTTTTGAGGGATGGTGCCATCGTAGTTGAAGGACGCCCAGTCGGGATTCTGATTGAGAATCGGGCTTGACGTGTAACTGTCTCCGTAGCCGACAAAGAAGTTCTCGACCCAGGCATGGACTTCAATGCCGTAGTTCTTCCCTTCTTCCACGAACGCAACCAACAAATTGGTTCCGTAATCGACACTCCCGTCTGCATAGCCACCGAGGGTGAACCCATGCTGGAACGTACCGGGTACGTTGGAGTCATAGATCAACCGGCCCATCCAGAACGTTTCGACATACAGCATGTTGACACCCATTGCCTGGAGTTCGGCGAGTGTCTCGCGTACTTCGGCCAGATTCGACTCGAACGGCCGATGCCACATGCCCCGTCCTTCCACGGTGCGCGATTCCAATGTGTAGGAGTAGAGTTCGAAGAGACCTTCATACAACGAGTAATAGAACTCCTTGTCGTTGTTGAACGTCGCATCGTCCAGTCCGTCCAACAGTGCCGTCAGCGTCGCCAAGCGGTCCTGAACCAGCGTGCGATCGATGTCGTACAACCCGGTCAGGGCCGTGTTGACTTCGTCCGTGACGACATCCAGAAACGCCAGTAGCTGCGTGCGCGTCAGATCGTTGTTGGACTTGTCGCTCCCGGGTCGGATGCGCAAGTAGTTCGTCGCTGCATTGACATCAAAAGAGAGCGTCGTCGAGACGTCTTGTTGCGGGCTCATGAGAGCACCTCCAAACATGATGAGCAAGAGTAGAATCAATGTTTTTTTCATGGATGACAACCTCCGATTACGGATGTTTCACATAACGTCCCGAAGGCTCGGGAACGAATCCGTGTTGTTGTAGCAATGTGGCAAGAAACGGGGGTTCCTTGCAAGATGGGTGATAGGCGCTTTTGTCGGTCGACATGACCACCGTCGTGCCATCGTTCTGGCGAAGCAGGATGTCGAGCATCGACGTACCGATGCCACGGTGCTGAAGATCCTTTTTCACCGCCAGCAGTTCGATCGCCAGTTGATCCTCGGTGTTACGACGTGCCAGCAAGAATCCAATGACATGGCGTCCCTGATCGATGACGACGATGCTGTCGCGGACCGACACGTCCGCTGCGTTCACCATCGCATGCAGTTGAGCGCCATCGATGTGTTCGCGCGGATCGGCCAGTTGCGACTGGAGCACATCGGCCAGTTGCGCTTCGTCCCGATTGTAGCGGAAACTCATGTAGTGATACCCGTCGTGCTCGCGAATCCGAAAAATCTTGAAGTAGACGCGGCCATACAGGAGCACCATCAGCCATGCCGGCAGGCTGGCCCCAAGAAACGGAGCGGCACTGACAAGCACGCTGAATACGAGATACGATCCGCCCAGAACGAGCAAATAGCACAACACCAGAAGCGGTGCCGACAAGGTTTGGAAAAAGGCGAACTTGAGTGCGTCGCGTACGGCGAACCGTTCGTAAAACGCCACCGTCACGGGAATCATCGCCAACAAACCGCCGACCACGTAAGCCAGCAGCAATCCACCAAGCGACAACACCACGCCGAAGATGGTCAGTTCGTCGACACCGAGGTAATTGTCGTATAGGAAGATCATGTCCATTACGGTAATGGCACCGATCACGAGCGACACCGCAAACAAGGCGTTGCCTTGTCCGAGCAGCGACTTCCAGATGCGGAAGTACTCCTTGTGGTACGAGACATTGTCCTCATGATCATGAAAGACGCGTTTGCTGAGGCGAAACAGTGTCAACAGACTGGGATAGAACCCGACAATGACCGCTCCGAGCAAGGTGTGCGCGACAAACAGAACGTTCAGATAGAACAGCTTGTAAATGATGTCGAAGAATCGCATCATCGGCCCGCTCGCCTTGTCGAGATACCGATCCATCAGCCGACAATCCCGGTTCGTTCGACGCTTTCGACGAAGTATCGCTGTACGAACAGATAGCCGATCAACAGGGGCAGCATCATGAGCAGCGCACCGGTGTTGGCGATCGTACCGACCAACAGCGGATTGCGGCTGATGCCCTCGGCGAGTGTCTGATCGACGCCGAGTTTCTGCAGCATGTAGACCAGCTTCGTCGATACGCTGGTGAGATTGAGCGCCAGAATGTTGAGATTTTCCACGGCGATCAACAGCCGCGTATAGAACACGTCGTTCCACTGCCATACAAAACTGAACAGCCCGACCGTGATGAAGGCGCTGGACGCATTCGGCAACATCACGAGATAGTACGTTTTGAATACGCCGCAGCCATCAATCAAGGCAGCTTCCTCCAGTTCTTTCGGCAAGTTGCGGAACACCTGTCGGAAGATGAAAATGAAAATACCGGATTTGATGCCCATGCCGAGGAACGCCAGGATGAAGACGCTCGACAAGGTCGAGGTCAGACCGAGGCGATTGAAGATCATGTACAGTGGCATGGCAATCGTCTGCGGTGGTACGACGATGGTGAAGAGTACGAAGAAAAACAGAATATTGATTCCTTTGAACTTCAGTTTGGCGAATGCGTAACCGGCCAGACTGCTGGTGATCAGCGTCAGGATCATCACCCCGAAACTCATGATCGCGGTGTTGATGAGACCGGTCCGGTAATCGAGGATTTCAGCCGCAAACTGAATAAACTCCAGACTGAACTGGCGGGGAATCCAGACCACCAGCGGATTGGAAAGATCGTCGGGGTTGGTGACGGCGGCGACAATCATCTGCAAAATCGGATAGAGGATCACGAAACAAAGGCCGAACACGATGAACGAGCGAACAATCGAAACCACAATCTTGGTCACGCGGTAACTGACTTCCTGCTTGAACCCTTTCGCCTTGACGCGACGTTCGAAACGATGCGCCTCATTGCGAAGATAGGTGCGGATTTTAGTTATCATAGTAGAACACCACCCGATTCATCAGACCGATGAAGATGCCGATGATGAGAATCACGATGGCAAAGTAGATCCACGCCATCGAAGCGCTGTATCCATAGAGCAGATTGTCCTTGAGGCTGAGGATCAGCTCGGTGATCGGCGCGCGGACAAAGCCGTCGATGATCGTGTAGATGCCCACCGTCAGAATGTGCGGGCTGACCATCGGCATGGTAATTTTCCAAAACGATTCATACGAATTCGCACCCTCGATCTTGGCCGCCTCGTACAGATGTGACGGAATCGACTGAATGCCGGCGAGGAAGATGAGAATCTGCACGCCGGAATAGGAGATCACGTTGAAGATTTGATTGACGGTGTTGGACAGGAAGGTAACGATGCTCTGCGACAAACCGGCCTCGAGCAAAAACGCCTGAAACTCGAAGTTGCCGAAGACACTCTCCTCGACGTTGTTCATCGTATCCTGCAGCAACGTCGCCTGACTGAGCGCCGTGGTGATCGCGTCCGAAGCGATGATGACCGGCAGGAAGAACACCGCGCGGGCAAACACATTGCCTTTGAAACGCGTGTTGAGCATCACCGCGACAAGCAGACTGAAGATGATGATGATCGGCAGATTGAGGCCGATTTCAATCACGCTGTCAACGAGGATGCGATTGAACGTGCCGTGTTCGAACAAGGCGTACCGGAAGTTGTCCAGTCCGACCCATTCGAGGATGACACCGCTTTTTTTGAACGCGAACCCACCGAGCGATTCGATGAACGCCGATATCTCGGCATCGGTCGCGTTGCCGCTGATGAAATGCACCGTCGACAGGCTGTACAGTAGCGAATCGAGGATGGCGCTGAAGAATACGAACACGAGACCGATGATCCATGGCGACAGAAACAGAATGCCGAAGATGACCTTCTCCTGTTTATAAGTGATGCGTTTACCGAACAGTTTCATCTACTCCACCTCCTCGTACGATCGGGCCGGCACGGCCAGATCGTCGGGATCGTATACGGTATCGTTGTAGTTGATGACGAAGGTGCGGTCCGATGAGTACGTAACCAGTACGACACCCGGAGCGAGAATCTGATGATCAATCACATGCGATCCGTTCAGTCCGATGGCCTGATGGGCCAGCGACATGGCGATGATGTCGTCTTTGTTGTTGTCATAGGCGACACTGTAATATTCGTTGAAATCAGTATACATCAGTTCACTGGTGTCATCATGACTGATCATCGCTTTGAGGTTGCTGCCCGTTTCGAGTGCTTTCAGGAGGTATTCGTCCTGCGCATAGACGTCGCCAAAGTTGAATGCCTGCAGACTGTAATCGACGTAAGGAGCGACTGCGATCTGATAGAACGGAATCGCTTCGTCGACGACGACCAGATTGCTCGTTCGTGCTTCGACGTCGGTCAGGTAGCGCGTGAGCGCCAGCGCGTACATGTTGCCACCTTCGACCATCGTGTCATAGGTGTAGAATTTGGCCAGGATGTCCTGGTAGTAGATGGTGACGAATTCCCGCGGCAACAGATCGTTGATTTTGTAGTCGCTGTAGATCATGTCACCCAGGTTGCGGAAACTGATGCCCGGCAGTCCGAGCCGTGCCGCATCGCGCTCGAAGCGCGTCGTGTTGCGGTCGATGGCTGGAACATTGGACAGATAGTACGGATCGCTGAGCGGATCCGGAAGCTGACTGGATGTGGAATATTCGTAGTAACGACTGACGTTGCCGCCGATGACGCGCGCGTAGTTGCGCGAAGAATAGAACGATCCGGACGAGTAGGTTTTCACGAAGTCGACATCGAAGAAGACCGGGTACCCCAGTTCTTCCAGATGCGCAAGAAAGTCCCGCAAGTCGCGCCGACCGCCCACGGCATTGTCGAGATTGATGTCGTCGGGGACGCTGTGTTCGATGCCACCGTTGAACCACCCGACATACCGAATCAACTGATCCTCGACGCCGGCGGCCCTGAGTTCGTCAATGATCGCCGTCGCCTGTTCGTAAGTCGTCAGCGAAGCCGTTTCGTTGGTCGGGAACCACAGGAAGAAGGAATCGTAGTCATACGATCCAAGAAACTCCAGATACAGTCGGTAGCGCTTGTCGTCAAGCGCGTCCAGCCGGAATTTCTGGGCCAGATAGTCGCCGAACAAATGGGCCATCGATGCATAGTTGGCGTCGTCTTCGGCAAAGAAATAGTACTTGACGGCAGGACTGTACGTATAGTCCTGTTCGGTCCACAGCTGGACCGTGTTTTCGGCCAGGCGATAACTGCCCGACTGTTTGAAGATGAACTCGTTGTAGATTTTGTTGTAGGAATCGAACTTGCCGCTCACATCGGCCGTCACGCGACTATGTGAGATCCCTGATTCGATGATGCCCATCATCGCATTGGCGGGTGCCTTGATGCCGAAAATCGGCATTCTCGCACCGACATCACGAGCGGTCATTTTCTCGGGGATTTCGGTGTTGTCCATGCCATAGATGTATGATGAATAACTCTTCGAGGCACTTTTGCCGTTGTTGAAGCGGATCAGTCCGCCGCTTCCTTCGGGAATGACGAGATACCCGTCGGTGTCATTGCGTTGCGCGCCGAAATACGGCAACAGGCGAATGGCGACGAGTTCGAACCCGTTGCGTTCTTCGATCTCGTAGTAGTTGATCTTGACTTCGACGTTGTCCTCATTGAGGATGACGTCCATCGGGACCACGAACTCGGGTTGGTCGTAGTTGATGATGATGCCGTATTGTTCGTTGTCGAAGGCGACGTCGTCGAGGTGATACTCTTCGATGTAGTTGCCGTCGCCGTCGGTCTTGTTGCCGTAATGACCGATCTCATAGAACAGTTTGAACAACGTTTCGACCTGCGCGCCGGACAGCGTCGTCATGTCGAACTCATTGGTCTCTTCATCGCGGATCAGCTGCCGGATGACGTAAGTGTCGGGGTCCTCTTCCATCGGTGCGTAGTAATCCAACAAGTTGCGCAAATCCATCTGGCTGCCGGCGAGTTGGACCGGTGTCAGAACCAGTTCGGTGAACCGGTCAGCGCTGATGTAGGCGGGGAACCAATACCCCTTCGGTTCGCGATCGCGCAATGTGTAGGTGACGGTGATGCCGTCGTCGTTGTAATCGAGCACGAAACTGTCCTCGAAGTCGCGTTTGTAGGCGATCGAGTATTCGTAGTTGTTCATGGTGGCGACGGTGCCGTCCTTCTGAAGATAGCTGATCTGGAACGTCGAACGCTGGAGGTTGCGCACCGAGGCGGTCCGGATCAACGGATCGTTGCGAGTGTTGGAGCTGTACCAGGTGAAGTCGTTGCGTTTGTCCTTGATGGCGAAACGCGACGAATCATCATCGACGTACAAAGCCAAAAAGTCGTTTTCAATGTGTTTGTCGTAGCCGATTGCGCCACTGTCCTGATCGCCGGTCTGGCCGGTCATCAGGACACCGACATCGCTTTGGCTGTAGAGATTGTCGACGGCGACGGGGCGAGGTCTGTTGAACAAGTATACGATCAGGGCGACGAGCACCACGAGGAGGGCGAGAACGCCCTTGCGAATGAGGTTGTTCATGATCAGAGCCTCAGGATGATCTCACGATAGATCGTGACGAGAAAGACATAGATTTGCTGGATCAGCGAGAACGTCAACAGACCGAGGAATACGATCACGCCGATCACCACGACGGTGAGGATGATGGTCAGCACCGCCTTGGAGAGCGAGTATTCATGGATGGTGAGTACCCCCATGAACACCAGAAACAACATCACGACGTAGCCAAACGTCTCGATGCCGTAATAGAAGAATGCTTCGTCCATCGTAAACACGTTGGACAAAAAGATGTTGGCGATCGACAGCCACACCTTGAGAAACAGCGCGTAGCCGACGACATTGTAGATGTCCTTGATCGACCCTTTGCCGTCCATCAACGTCGTGATCGCCCAGTTGGCGACGATGAAGGCCGCATATGGACTGACGGTGACGAGAATCTGCCGGATGTAGTCGAAGGTCGCGGGATTGAAATTGTTGAACAAAAAGCCGGTGTACCGATACTGAAGGATGCCGAGGGTGGCCTCGATGACGAGATAGAACGTCGCCACCTTGAGGAGTCCGCGGTGGTATCGTTTCATCTCGTAGAACCCGTCGATCGGATGGGTCAGGACATAGAAGGGAAACTGGATGAACTCTTTGTAGAACACATGGGCATACTTGCGGAGGATGTCCGCGGTGCGTTTCATCGTGTGGTTCACGCCGCTCCTCCTTTCTGCCTGAGATCGACGACGATCGGGCGGATGATCAGAATCCCGATGACCGCCATCGCGGAAAAGCCGATGATCGGGAAGTTGTCGCGCAGCAGTTCCTTGCGGTACTGTTCGTACGCCTTGGAATAGCCGTCGCGATCGAAACCGAGTTCATAGGCGGTCATCGCCGCCTCGTAATCCTTGTCGCGGAACAATGCGTTGCCGATGCCGACATAGGCATACGAGAAGTTCGAGTTCTCGGCGATGATGTCTTCCCAGAGATTGGTGATGTTGAGGTATTCACCTTGATAGGACAGTTGGATCGCTTCGTTCACCATCGTACCGAAGGCGGTCGGTTCCATCAACGTGATGGTATTGAGTTCGCTGTCGAGGACAATCAGATCCTCCCCGTCATAGGCGGCATCGGTAGGATACTTGAAGTTCCCCTTGAGTTCGCCTTCCTGACCGGTGACATAGATCAGATAGCCTTCGTCGTTGTAGGTGAAGAGTTTCTTGTTGGCACGATCGACCGCCGTGTACATGCCGTACTCGTTGACGGTGATTGCGACGAAGTTGCTGCGGTCCTGATCGGGCAGCCGAACAATGTCGCCGATCGGTGCCACATAACCATTTTTGCGGAGGACATCGGTGCCTTTGGGATTGAGTCGTTGGATCGGGGTCTGCGAATCGCTCGTTGCGGTCGCGTAGATGAACCCTTCGGGATCGATCGCCATGTTGGTGTATTCGACCGGCAGGAACAACACCGTACGGGCCAGCTGTTCCTGCGTCATCAGACGCCGCCACAACAAGTCGATCGGATTGGTTTGCACCTGCTGCACGCCGTAGAAGCGGCTGAACTCGCCGCCGCTGGTCATCTCGACGATGCCGTCATAGACGTTGCCGACGGTGACGTAGATTCGTTTGGTGCGATCAAGAACGATTTTCTTGACCTTGAATTCGCGATCGCCATACGTCGGGTGATCCGGTTTGCCGATGATCTCGACCAGCCGATAATCGTCATCGAAAACGAGAATCTGCTGCCGCTCGAAATCGGTGACATACAGTTCGCCATCTTCCGTGACGTAGATACCGCGGGGATCGACGAACGTTTCCACCACGTCCGTGCCATCTTGATCGACGGTGAACTCACCGAGCACGTGGACGACGTTCATGTCCTTGTCGAGGACGGCGATGCGCGCCGCGGCATTGTCGACGATGTAGTAGTTGGTCGCTGTGACGAACAAATCCTGCATGCCGGACAAGTGCACCGGTGCCTCGTCCGTCGCGAGCGTGATGTCGATGTCGCTGCCGCTGACGATGCCGTTCTCCTTGACCTTGTAGCCGTCTTGCGACGGGACCGGCTGCTGCCAGTCGTTGTAGTTGTACGATGCGCTGACCGTGACGAGATTGGGGAGCACGAGCGTCAGCACGACGAGGATCGCAAGCGTGATTTTTTTCATCGCGATCACTCCTTGATTCCCGAATGCGCCATCGTCTGAATAATGGACGACTGGCTGATGATGAACACGATTACCGGTACGACCATCATGAACAGACTGACGGCTGCGACGACACCGGTCCGCCCGATGCCTCCGCCGACGATCTGTCCGAGGGCGAAACTGAGCGGTTTGAGTGATTCATCGTAGATGTATTGTCCTCCCGTTGCTCCCCATAGTGTCTGGAACGAAAGGATGGTGAGGGTCAGCCATGCCGGTTTGACAAGCGGCATGACGATTTTCCAGAAGATCTGGTAGTGCGACGCACCGTCGATGAACGCGCTCTCGATGTACAGCGTCGGAATCTGAACCATGAAGTTCTTCATCAGATACAATCCGAGACTGAACGCGAATGCCGGCAAAATGATCGCCCAGTACGTGTCGACGAGACCGAGCTCGCTCATGATCACGTAACCGGGGATGGCCGTGACGGTGGCGTTGAACATCAGGCTGTAGACGATGATCTTGTTGAGTGCTTCACTGCCCCGGAACGTGTGTTTGGCCAGCGGATACGCCGCCATCGATGCGAGAATGACGTGACCGACGGTTCCGACGATGGTGATGAACAACGTGTTGAACACGTAGCGCGTGATCGGAATCCAACTGTCCGCCATCAGGTTGATCAAATCGATGAAGTTGTCGAGGGTCGGGTTCCGAACGAACAGCTTCGGCGGGAAAATGAAGATCTCATTGAACGGCTTGAAGGCGTTGTTGATGATGAAGATCATCGGATATGCCGAGAAGGTGCCGAACAGAAGCAATGCGAAAATCAGCACGAGATCGCCCCAAACACTGCGATTGAGCGAATTCTTCGGCTGGATCAGACGGACGAACCATTTGACGGAGCGGGTAAACACATTGGCATTGTTCATGTCAGGTTCCCACCCTTCGGAGGAACTTCTGCACCAGCAGATTGCTACCGAGCATGACGATGAACAACACCGTCGCGATGGCGCTGGCGTAACCGAGTTCAAATTTGGTGGTACCGTGATAGATGAGATGGGTGACAATCGTATGACCGGCGTTCTCGACGGACGGGAAGCCCGCGACCTGCATCGCCACTTCGGCGATCGCCAGCGAGGCGGTGATCTGGATTACGGCCGAGAACATCAGTTGCGGTTTCATGCTGGGCAGGGTGATGTACCATAGTTCCTGCCAGCGATTGCGGATGCCGTCGACGGCGCCCGCTTCATAGAGACTGCGGTCGACCGACTGCAAGCCGGCGACAAAGGCGAGGAAGCTGACCCCGAGGCTCATCCACAGTTGCACAATGATGATGATGACGGGGATGTAGGACGGATTCTGAAGCCACTGAATCGGTTCGGTGATGATTCCCCAGTTGATGAGCGTGGCGTTGAGATAGCCGTACACGTCACCGGAAAACATCAGTTTCCAGATGATGTAGGCGCCACCGCTGATCGAAGGGGCGTAGAAGACAAGCGTCATGAAGGCGCGGATTTTCGGTTTGAGTTCATTGACGAGCCAGGCGAACAAAAACGCTGCGAAGTACCCGATCGGACCGGTGATGATGGCGAACATGAAGGTGTTCTTGACGGCGACCATGAACACGTCGTCCTCGAAGAACAGCTTGCGGTAGTTGTCCCATCCGGCGAACGTCGGCAGTTCGAGCATGTTGAAGTAGGAGAAGCTGAGCAGAATCGACGTGACGACCGGCAACACCGTGAAGACGAAGAACAAGACGAAATACGGACTCATCAGAAGATAGAGTGGCTTGTTCTTCTGAAATTCCACTTGTCGTCGGCGTTTCTTCTCTTCTTTGGTGAACGTTACGGTTTTCATGCCCATCACCTAGTCCAGATTGAATTCTTCGCGTTTGTTGGTGATTTCATCGTTGATCAGTTCGGCGTACTCGTACAGGGTTTCACGGGGATTCGCACCGGTGTTGATGACACGCCGGAGCGAGTTGTCGAGATAGCGGCCGGTGATGTAACTGCCGGGGATTTCGGGGATGCCTTTGACATCGTCCCACTGGGTGAGCAGGATATCGATGTCGCGCGACGGCCACGGCAGTTTTTCGAGCGCGGCGACGTTGGCCGTCGGATAGCGCGCGGCGGCACCCATGATGCCTTCCATTTCACGACCGAAACTGACTTGCGTGTCCTCGCTGCCCCACCATTTCAAGAACCTCCAGGCAAGGTCTTTCTGGTCTGAATTGTTCATGATCATCGTGCCCGTGCCGGTGGCCGTGGTCGAATGATCGACCGAACCGTCTTGCTGCGGGGTTCCGGGAATGGGTACGAACGTCCAGTCGCCGGAAATCTCCGGTGCGAACACGCTGAGTGTATTGTACATGCTGTAATACGAGATTCCAATCGGCATCTCACCGGTACGGAACCGGTTGACGAAGTTGGCCTGGATGCTGAACCGGTAGTTGGTGTAGAAACTCGACCAGGTCTGGAACGTTTCCACGGCGACGCGTTCCTGCAGAAGCGAGGTTCTGGCATCGTCGCTGTACAGTTCGCCACCGTTTTGATAGAGCAGACTGACATACACGAGATTCGGCGGGATGATCCCGCCGAGCTGCTGTTCGACGATGTCGATCGGGAGATAGAACTCCAAGTTGAGACGCTGCAGTTCGGGAATCATGTCGATGACATCGTCCCAGGTGAAGTTGTACCAGAACTCCTCGTCGGCATCGGCGGGGATGATGCCGATTTCGGTCATGATGTCGGTGCGATAGAACAAGACCGGGAAGATTTGTGTCTCCGGCATCGCGTACACGCCACCCTCAAATTCGTAGGGGAGGATCGCCGAATCCTTGAACTGGCTCATCACCTCATCGAAATCATCGAATGTCGAGAGGTCGTGCACGGCATTGCGCATCGCATAATTGACAGGTGTCGTATTGCCAGCGCCGAGCATGACGTCGGGGCCTTGGTTGGTGAAGGTTGCCGGCAACAGCACACCGGGATTGACAAGTTCGAGATTGACACCGATGCCCGTTTCGGGCGTGAACGATTCATCGATCAGCCGACGGATGACGTTGGCCTGATCGCGACCGGTGCCAACCCACACGGTGATGCTGTCCTGGGTTTCTCCATCGGCGGTCGTCGACAGACTGTTGTAATCGACGTAGAAACTGGCGATGAAGCTCTTCAGTTCAAACCACATCTTCTCGAAGAAGTTGGCATTGGTGCGCGGCAGATCCGCACTGGCGCCGTGAACGGCGATGTAATCAATGGCGAGCGGTTGTTCCTTGATGGTGAGAATCCAAGTTCCGAGCGCCGATACATTGTTGCGGAACTCGCCGAGGCGCTGATGGATGGTCTGTGGTTTTTCGACAAACCCTTGCAGCTGAATCGCGATCTGCGTCAGTGCAACCAGCTTGTCGCTGTTTTCGCCGGTGGTCGCGTAGAGTTCGTCGACCACCGCGTTGATGGTGTTCATTTCATGTTCGAAGACCTCCAGCATGTCGGGGATTTTCTCCGTCAGCTGATAGTCGCGGTAGATGTCCGGTGTTGTCGAAGTGATCTGAATGATCTGACGATAGATGTCGTTGAGATTGTCTATGACGCCTTCGATTTGACGAATGCTGTCGGTGAAGTCACCGAGCACGATTTCGAATGCGATCGTGTGCGTTCCAGCTTCGAGATAGATGTCATAGGGTTCGTCGTCACCGAAGGTGCGCATGTCCCAGTTGGTGTATCCGAAGGTCGTGCGCTCCAGTTCCGCAAACGGCGTTTCACCGTCAATGGTCACATGACGTGTGACGTACGCCCCACGCAGATAGGTCTGTTTGTAGCGCATGCTGATGTTGTAATAGCCATCTTCGGGAACGGTGAACTGATAACTGATCCAGTCACCGACCAACCGGTAATTGATGCCTCCACCGGCATTGAGCAACAGTTTCGCATGATGTTGTGGCTCGGTGATCGGACTCGTCCGATCAACGATCGGATACAGGGTCGGTGCGGTTTTTTCGTACATGTGCTCCCCCTGCGTGATGGCGATAAAATCCGCCGGGGCAGCATTGTTACGCTCTACGGCGCGATAGTCGTCGTAACTCGGAACCTCGGGCTCCTGAAACACTTTGAGGTGGGCAATGGCGATCGGTTCGCGGACGGCTTCGAGACCGATGGTGTTGAAACCATATTCAAAATAGAAGAGCAAGCTCTCCTCATAATACCCGTTGCGATCATGAACCGTCGATTCGATCCAGCGCGGCGATTCGACCTGTTTGGGGACGATCTCGTTACCGCTCTGATCGGTCAGGAAGTCATTCGTGAGATTGGTCCAGATTCGTTTGAACTCGACCTGCTCGGCCACGTCGTAGGGACTTTCACCATTGATCAGGATGTTGCGTTCGATGCTGCCGCTCTTGCCTTCCACGGGGTAGTACCGGACGAGTATGTTGTAGAACCCGGCTTCCTCGTTGAAGAATTGGTATGTGAGCGTGCCTTGATCGTCACCCGTGATCACATTGCTCTCGCCGTCCAACGACGGAACGATGGTGAACCCGCTGCTTTGGCCCGGACGAAAATGACTGGCGTCCAGCACATACGTGCGGTCGGGACGATGCGGTTCTCCCAGCAAATACGCATCATAGGACGATGCTGCGTCGATGGTCGATGGCTGAACGTACTCCACCCGGTTGGGCGATGCATCCAGCGGTTCGAAGGTTGCTCCGACGAGCACCATGCCCAACAGGAGCAGTCCGATGATCAGTGCCTTTTTCATATCATCACCTCAAAAGAAAGTGGATCAAATCGGGAGTGGAACACCCCCGATTTGATGCCATTGCGTGTCGGTTGTTATTCGGTAATGCCGAGTGCCTCGTCGCGTTTCGCTTCGAGTGCGGCGAGCGCGGCGTCCAACGTGGCGCTGATGGATGCGCCACCGGCGATGTCGCCGTACAGGTTGCCGATGCCAGGTGTGAGATCGTCACCCCAGGCCAGCTCGAAGAGATAGGTCTTTTCGAAGTAACCGAAGCGTGAGATGCTGATGTATGCTTCCAAACTGGTGAGATCGTCGGTGTGGTCTTCCATCGTCTTGTAATAACGGAAGTCCTGTTCGACATCGTCGCCCCAGGGGATGATGTTGCTGAAGAATTGCACATAGGCTTCCGCCTCCGCATCAGTCGCGTCACCACGAACGACCCACAGGTTGCCGACGGTGATCGGCAGGCGATATTCGGTTGCGATCGAAGTGACATCGGGACCAACCGGGAAGGGGGTCATGCCGAGTGTGAACTGGACGGCCGAACCTGGTTTCAAGATTGAGCTGTCGCCACTGATCCAGTCACTGCCGAAGTAGAACAGCATGTTGCCGGAGGTGAACTCCGCGCGAGTCGCGGTGTCGGTGCCGTCTTCGGAGAACCAGATGTACTCTTGTTCGGTCAGCGTCTGGATGAACTCGAGCGCGCGGACGGTCTTGGGATCGTCGAACATGAACTCATTGGTGTAGGGATCGATCGTCTTGCCGCCGTTGGAACCGATGAAGTACATGCCGGCCTGAAGCGGGTTGATGCCGAAAATCTTGAAGTCTTCCGGAGCGTTGGCTTTGACTTCGGCCGCCATCGTCGTGAAGGCGTCCCAGTCCCACTCGCCGTCCTGCCATAGTTCGGCCGGATTGACTTGCGAGTATTCTTCGATCAGATCAAGGTTGACATAAATCGTCATGTTGACGTTCTGACGTTCGTTCCAGAACCCGTAGATTTCGCCATCCCAAGTACCGACCTGAAGATTGGATTCCCAGTAATACTCAGGGAAGTACTGTTCGACATACTGGGTGATCGGTTTGATTGCTCCGGCTCGTGCCAGAATGCCAAGATAATGGGAGTTGATGTTATACAGATCGGCGTTGTGTGCGCCGTCGATCTGGGCTTGGATGATTTCGTTGTAATGATTCAGGTCATTGAAGTAGGAGACCCATTCGATGGCCGTGTCGTGCTCGTTTTCGGCACGGGTGAAACACGTCTTCTTCTGCGCGTTCAACTCCGTTTGTTTGGCAAACAGATAGAACGGATCGAGGAAGTTGCGCATCCACGTTGCAAAGCGAATCGGTTCCCCTTCGAAATCGAGAACGACTTCTTCGGCCGGGAAGTTCGGATCGCAGTCGCCAAACGGAATGACGATGGCCTGAATCGTGATGACGAGATCGCGGACGGCCGTGTTGCCGGCGGGATCGGTCGCCGTCGCCGAGACGATGAACGAACCAACGGTATCCATGTCGGCGCTGGCGGCATCGACCGTCAGGGTTGCCGTTGCATCGTCGGTCGAGAAGTACGTTGTCCAATCCGGCTCGGCCGTGCCTTCGTCAAAAATGACGGGCAACAAGGAGTCGACGGTGATGACCGGTGGGGTGGTATCTTCCACATCGTCGGGTACGCATTCCCCATCCTCTTCGTGATATCCGGTTTCGCATTCGAGTGCGTCAGGGACGCATTCGCCGTTTTCTTCGTGGTAGCCGGTTTCGCATTCCACGGCATCCGGCACGCATTCGCCGTCTTCTTCATGATATCCCGTTTCGCATTCAACGGGTTCTTGACATTCCGGGGCATCCGGTGTCAGTTCACAGTTGACTTCCGGTGTGTCGTTGCCGTTGCAGGCGGCGAGCGTCAGAGCCAGTGCCAAGGCGCTGCCAAGCAGTAATAATTTCTTCATTCCTGTTTTCCTCCTATGAGTGTGACCACTTGTGATTTTTTTGGAATTTTTTACCAATTTTGTTTCAATTTATCAAAAATATTTACAATTTCATTGTACGGGATTTAGTGAAAAAAGTCAATAAAGTATGGCTCTTTTTAAAATATAAATATTTTAATATTTCGTTGGGATTGGAGAATGTAAAAAGTGGTCAAAAAAAAGCTGCTGGATTCAGCAGCTTAATTTTGGATGATGGACGATTATTCCCAAGCACCTTTGACCGGAGTCTGGATGCCAGTTGCTTCAACCAGCATTGGATCGAAGATCCAGTTTTCGAGGTGATAGAAGTAATCGGCGCCGATGCGACGATTCCAAACGTCAGCGTCGGATGCATAGCCATAAGACGTTCCCGGGAAGACCATGACCCAACCATTGGTCGGGAGCAGGATGTTCGATCCGTAGTCGCCGCCCGATACCGGAGTGCTTTCACTCAGGAACGGACCAATGCGGGTTTTGATCGATCCACCGATGGCGTCATAAACGCGCGAGATCTGCCACGGATTGGTGAGGACGTATTCGGTTTCACTTCCTTCTTCACCGATCAACTGAATGGTTTCGGTTTCCGGAGTGATTTCCGCTGCGATACCCCAGTTGTTGTTGATGTCGATGCTGTCATCATAAGCCGTTCCAGCCGGGGTGTTGTAAGAATTCGTGAAGATGACCGGAGTGCTTGCGGTAGCATCAGGCACACCATCGCTGTTGGCATCGTCGCCAAGGACGAGAACGCTGTCATAATCGAAAGTGCTGACGTCGGGGTTGATGTAAGCTTTCGGTACCCAAACGGTCGCGGTGCCTCTCCACCATACGCCGCCGTAGACTTCATACTGCATCGTCGACGGAGTCGTCGTGAGACCTTCAATGATGATGTCTTCAAGATCTCTCATGTAGGTGTAACCGAACTGGCGGTTGTTTTTGTTCGAAGCGCCGGTGTTCTGGAAGACGATGACGTATCCGTCGGCCGGAATCGGCAGACCAGGACAAGCCGAGACATCTGCGACACATGCCGGATCGCTATCGCTTTGGTCTTTAGCATAATGTTGGGCGTTGATGACGGTTTCGGTGCCGTCCGCGATTTTCATCTTGCCGTTGAGACCATCGTAATACGCATTGACGGTGCCGTCAGCATTGACGCTGATGGCGAATCCCCAACCATTGATCGAAGCCGGAATGTTGGTTCCGAATTCCGAAGTCCAAATGTAGGGGAACTCTTCGTTGTAGGTGTAGGCCGGTTTGTCGACGTTCTCGATCGGAACGAAGATGCGATGGCCAGCCTGAGTTTGGAGGTGAACCGTGAACGGGTTGCCGAGGCTGCCGTGTACGGCGTAGTCCATTTTCAGGACGGTGACGGTTTTCTTGTAGAGTTTGAGCTCTTTGCCGGCAACGATGTAGCCGGTGAGAACCGATTGTTCGTTGGCGAAGTCGTAATGCGGACGCATGACTTTACCATCGGCCGTCAGAACGCCAGGATTGCTGGATTCCCAAATGATCTGCGCGCCACCGACTTCGGTCGGCAGTTCGAGATCTTCAGTAACTTCGTCAGGAATCGCCGGAATCGCTTCAAGAGCAGCTTCCACTTTTTCCTTGTCGGTCATGTCGAGCGCGAGCACCGTGAAGTCGAACGACTTGGTTGAGACGAGATTTCCATCGATGATGATCGCGGTCAGCGTGACAGCAACATCACCACGCGTGGCGGTAGGACGCATCACGTGTCCGTCTGCAGTCAGTACGGAACTGTCGGAAGACGACCAGACGATTTCAACACCAGCCGGATCGGGCAAAGTAAGATCTTCGGTGAGATCGGTGCCGGATACCGTCAAGGTGCCTGCGTCGAAGGTGAACTCAGGAACCACGATTGCATCCACATCGGTTTCAACTGCATCGATGTCGGTTTCCGCTTGATCGATGTCGGCTTCAGCGGCATCCAAAGCGGTTTGAAGTTCTTCAATGGTGGTTTCCAAGGCAGCAATTTGATCTTCCAGATCGGTCAGGTCCGTGGTGATTGGTTCCAGATCCGTACAGGCGCTGAGAACCAGGACGAACGTGAACGTCAGAAGCAATGCTAAAACTTTTTTCATCCTTAATTTTCTCTCCTTTTTGAAATTTTTTTCCATTCTCACGTTTCCATGTATGGGGTTGTTACCATTTTTATTTTAGTATAGAAAGCGCTTTTAGTCAATATGTTTTGGAAATATTATTTTGTAAATAAAAAAAATATGAAAATATATTCCACAACACTTAAAACACACAACAAAGCCATATTTATTCTAAATAGAGCTTCATGTAATTCGTATATGAACTACTTTTTTGATCATTTGACCATGTCTTGCGAACTCCACAATTTCTGTTTCTTATTTTCGGTTTGTCTTTACTCTTTTCTATATTTCATATATAATGGCATTGACTTAATCAATTCAAAAATGGAAAATTTTTCCATTCTTAACCGAGGTGTTTTTATGCGATATCGAAGTGTCATTGTATCCCTCTTGCTGCTGCTGGTTCTAACCGCCTGCAAACCCACTACGGAACCCATTCTTGATACCACTCCTCCTCGTATCTTGTATCAAGGTGAGGTTGTCACGAATGATCTTGTGATCACGGTCGATGTATTCGATGCATCATTCGCAATCCGTGACCTCTTCACGGTAGATGACGATACCGACACCTCATTGACAATCGCCGATCTATCGATCGATGACGACGGCTTTGACCAAAACGAAGTGGATGCATACCCTGTCGTTCTCGAACTGACGGACGCCGCTGGCAACACCACGCAACGGACCATCAACATTGTCGTTGCCGACTTCGATCCACCATCCATTTCCATGTCGTCACTCGAGTTTCCCGATACCGCCACAGTGAGCGACATTACTGCTGCAATCACCATAACAGACAATTACGACAACTTGGAGAACATTGAAAAAAACATCAACTTTGACAATGTTATTTTCAACGAACCAGGAATCTATGAGGTGGTCGTGACGGCAACCGATTCCTCCGGCAATCAAAGCAGTGAAACCTTCGCGATCGAGTTAACCGAGACACCATTCGTTCCCGTCGATCCGGTAGACGACGTGGATGACGGCGTGATTTACTACATCCTGGAATCCAGCATCCCCGCCTATTACGACTACCACATCGCCGCCAAGGCGATCCAGGGGGTCGTCAACCGCAACCAACCGAATTTGATGATCATCGATCTGAACAACGCCTATTATACGTATACCGACTCCATCTGGAAAGACTACATCGAAGACGAAGGATACACGTTCGTCGAACTTACGTCATTTCTTGAAATACTGACAACGTTCGAACACTACTTTTCCGACATCATCGCCATCAACGACGACTACAAGAGCTACAACAACTGGGTCGCCAGCGATGCTGATTTCGGGGCGATGATTGCCGCCGTCACCTACTACATGCCGGTGCCGGAAGGCGTATTGTACCAAGCCGAACAACAGCTCGACATCGAACTGATCGAATCGTTCACACTCAATGGCGTACTACTCAGCGGATACATTTCCGACAATTTCGATTTCTACAACGTGTCAAACGCCCAACAGGGCTATGGTTTCCTGTTCGACAACTTCAAGGAGCTCTTCGCCACCGACAAGTTCATGGGACTGACCAGCGAAGCGATGGATTATGCGGTCCAACAACAGATGATGTTTTTCGATCTCAAGCCGACCTACGAAACCTACGATGACGAACTCTACACCCGCATCTGCGAGTACTTCGATGAGCAATCGGTCTATTTCCGTGTCTATGGCTGGGTCGATCAGGAAGGAAGCGGTTTGGATTTCGTCGGTCGCTACGGTGGTCTGTTGAATCCCGTTGGCAATCAGAACCTCAGTCTCTATCATGTCATCCCCGTCGACGAGACCTTCACCCAAAAAAGCGAATTCGTCCTTGATGGCTACGACCCCACCAAGACGTATGTCACATTCCTTGCCAGCGAGGGGGACACCTTCAAAGCCCCGATGACCTTTCAACAAGGTTCCTGGCTCGATCCCTACCGCGGATCGGTCCCCATCAACTGGGGGCATATCGGCGTCACCGCGCTCGAGTTCCCGATCATCACCAAATACACCTATGACACGATGACCACCAACGACTATTTCTTCAGCGGCGGATCCTCCAGTGTCGGTTACGTTGACATCGACACCCAGATGCCATCCGATGCCGTCGCCGCGATCGTCGCCTACAACCAGCTGATCCTCCAAGCGAGCGACCAAGCGTACGTCGACACCTACAACGATCTGTTCATGTTCGGTGACACGTTCAGTCCGACCTTCACCGGGGACTATCTGATCGCATCCGGCTACACCGGTGCGTTCGGCATCAACCCCTGGGAACCGACCGGCCCAATTTACATGTCCGACATGCTGTTTTACAATCGGCGCAACGTCTTCTATCCGCGACGCGGATACAGTTCACTTGTCAACATCAACAATCTGACGGTCCATGATTCCCATCGCTACGAGCAACCCACATCCAGTGATTACTGGTACATCCAGACCGATCTGGTTCGCACCACCACCGACGAAGCCGTCATCCGCTTCTTCACCCAGGCCAATGGGGATGGGTATGCCGTGGAAATCTCCGGCGGGACGATCCGGTTGATCAAAACCGTCGGCGGAACCGAACTGGTTCTCGACGAACGCGTCGCCGCATCGATTGGAACGCACGAACTGATCGTCAGCGTCGATCGATCCTCTTCGATGCTGGATGAAACCGTGATCTCCGTTTATTTCGACAAAACGAGGCTGTTTCACCTCGAAGACGCCAGTTTCGCAGAAGGCGGGTTCGAACTCATCACCGAGGCATCGGTGACAACGACCTTCACCAATCTCATCGGTCAGCACATGGGCCAGGCCGAAGAGATCTACCACAAGATTCTCAACGATCCCAATCAGTTTGTGGTCGGGTATTACGGGGTCGTGTTCGACCACGATTTCACCTTGTCACAATACAAGACCGAACCCGGTCCCGGCGAGGTCGTCTCGCTCAGCCCAACCGACTTTTACCGCATCATGTTGTTGCTCGACGAGAACCATCCGGACGAGTACGTCATCGTCAACATGGAGGAGTTCTACACGTATCTGCAAGAATCTCTGAACCCGTAAAAAAAGAGCCTACCGAGTAGGCTCTTTTAATGCAATCAGAGCAGGTGGATTCGTCGCCATCGAAACCGTTCCGCCAATGGGTACGGCGTAGCGGGGCACCACGTGACCGATCGGCACGTTGAACAACACCGGATATGGAGCGTCCGCAAAGAACCGACGAAACACTTCCAATGCGCCAGGCTGCGGTGTCGTCTTGCTGGTGACGCCACCGATGATGACTCCGGCGATGCCGTCAAACAATCCGTGCAGACGAAGTGACTGCAGCATCCGATCAATGCGGTAGTTGGCTTCATGCACATCCTCGATCAGCAAGATGCGATTGGTTGGATCAAACGTCGTCTTCATCGACACATAGACTTGGAGCAAACTCAGATTACCGCCGAACAAATCGCCGCGTGCAGTTCCCGGACGCAAAACGGTTACGCCATCCATCGGCAGACGCAACTCCTCACCTCGAACCAACTCAAAGAACGATGCGAGATGCGGGTTGTCACCACGCGAAAAATCACCGACGATCATCGGACCGTGGAAGGTCTGAAACCCACAGCGGTCGGCAATCGCGTTCAACAGCAAGGTGACATCGGAAAACCCGCTGAAGACTTTGGGATGGTTGCGGATGGTGTCATAATCGAGTGCGTCGACGATGCGCGGCGTGCCATATCCGCCGGCCATGCAGATGATCGCATCAATGTCGTCACGAGCAAACATTTCGTTGATGTCCTTGGCACGTTGTTCATCGGGACCGGACAACTTAAGAAAATCATGGCTGGTGCAAGATGGCGCAACGACGGTATGATACCCTTTGTCATGTAGCCAGGCAATGCCTTGACGGAGTTTCTCTTGATCCTGGGCGGTGCTGGGAGCGACGATGGCGATGGTGCCACCATTCGGTAATCCGGGTCGAAACATGAAATCCCTCCTCGTCTCTTTCAATATACCACGATTCGTCGTTCCGGGGAACAAAAAGAAAAGCCGATTACTCGGCTTTTTTGTGTTGTTCGACCATCAGTTCGACCATGAGATTCGAGAACTCGACGGGATCTTCAAGCGGCATGCCTTCGATCAAGAGCGCCTGGTTGTAGAGAATCGTCGCATATCGTTTGATGGCGTCGGGTTTGTCGCCATGAATGCGTTCCAGCGTCTGGAACAGTTCATGATTGGGATTGAGTTCGAGAATGCGATCGGCCTTGGCGTCGTTGGCATTGGGCATCTGTTTGAGCACTTTCTCCATTTCCATCGAGAGACCTTCGCCGCTGACGAGACAAACGGGACTGTCCTTGAGACGTTTGGACAACGTGACGTCCTTGACGCGATCGCTGAGGGCATCCTTGATGGCGTCGAGGAGTTCTTTTTTCTCCTTGGCGAGTTTCTTGATCTTCTTCTCGTCTTTCTTGTCGATGAGATCCAGATCGCCCTGGTTGATCGATTTGAATTCGTACTCGTCGTACTTCATCAGAATGTTCACCATGAACTCGTCAATGTCGTCGGTGAACAGCAGGACTTCGTAGTCCTTGTCCTTGATGAGGTCCATCTGCGGCAAGGCGAGAATCGATTCTTTGGACTTGCCGGAGGCATAATAGATGTGGGTCTGTTCGTCCTTCATGTCGTTGACGTACTCACGGAGCGTTTTGAACTCTTCTGACTTGGTCGTCTTGAACATGATCAGATCCTGAAGTTTGTCCTTGTTGATGCCGAAACCGTCATAAATGCCGTACTTCAGATTGATGCCGTAAATCTTGTAGAACTCGTTGTATTCATCACGGTCGTTCTTGAGCATCTTTTCCAGTTCACCCTTGATCTTGGTCTCCACGTTCTGAGCGATTTTCTTGAGCAGGCGGTCGTGTTGCAGCATTTCGCGGGAGATGTTGAGACTCAGATCACTGGAATCGACGAGTCCTTTGACAAAACGGAAATAGTCGGGCAGCAGCTGCTTGTTCTTGTCCATGATGAAGACGCCTTTGCTGTAGAGCTGAAGTCCTTTTTCGTACTTCTCGCTGTAGAGATCGAACGGGGCGCGTTTGGGAATGAACAACAGACTCGTGTATTCGGTGATGCCTTCGACTTTGGTGTGGATGACTTTCATCGGTTCGTCGTAGTCGTTGAACTGATGTTTGTAGAATTCGGTGTATTCCTCGTCGGTGATGTCGTTCTTGTTGCGACGCCACAGTGGAATCATCGAGTTGAGCGTTTCGGTTTCCTGATAGGTGATCGGATCCTTCTTGTCGTCATCGGGATAGTCGGTCTTGGTGACGTCCATCTTGATCGGATAACGAATGTAGTCGGAATACTTCTTGACGAGCTGTTTCAATTTGTACTCGCTCAAAAATTCGTCGTAGTTTTCTTCGTTCTCATCGTTATTGTCCCGTAGTTCAAGGATGATCGTCGTGCCGTAGTCATCCTTGTCGACTTCGCTGATCGTGTAGGAACTCGATCCCGTGCTGGTCCATTGGAAGGCTTTGTCGGAATGAATGCTTTTGGTGATCACGGTGACTTTCTTGGACACCATGAAGGCACTGTAAAAGCCCACACCGAACTGACCGATGATTTCGATGTCGGCGCTCTCGAGTCCGTCTTGGAACTCCTTGCTGCCACTTCTGGCGATCGTACCGAGGTTGTTGATCAGTTCTTCTTCGGTAAGGCCGACGCCATTGTCGGTGATGGTGATTGTGCGCTGTTCCTTGTCAAACGACAAGAGGATCTCATATTCGTCGGCCTTATCGGCATCGGTGAGCGCGATGTAGTGACGCTTGTCGATCGCATCGGACGCGTTCGAAATGAGTTCGCGCAGGAAAATCTCCTTGTGCGTGTAGATGGAGTTGATCATCAAATCCAGGAGTTTTTTGGATTCGGTCTTGAATTGTTTGGTCTTTGCCATGTCGTCCTCCTTGCATGCTTTGTTGATATGGTCCGAAATCATTATATCGAATTGTATTAGCACTGTCAAGTGATGAGTGCTAAAAGAAAATGATTTGTGTTTCACTCTTGTCTCAAGTACAATGTTATTAGGAGGTGAGACGATGAAAACCATCCTCAACAACAACACCGATCCATTCTTCAATCTGGCGCTCGAGGAGTATCTGCTCAAGCACCTTGATCTCGGAGATGACATCTTCTACCTGTGGCGCAACGATCCCTGTGTGGTGATCGGTCGCAACCAGAATCCGTTCAACGAGATCGATCTTCGTTATGCCCGCGAACATGACATCCCGGTGCTGCGGCGGATCAGTGGCGGAGGGGCGGTCTACCATGATTTGGGCAACATCAATTTCACCTTCATCACGACCAAACTGTCCGAACGTCTCAACAACTACGAACATTTCCTGACGCCGATCATCGGCATCTTGAAGAAACTCGAACTGCCGGTCACGTTTGTCGCCCCCACGCACCTGTATCTGGGGGACACCAAGATATCCGGCAACGCCCAGTCGTATCACAAAAACAAGATGACGCATCATGGGACATTGTTGTACGATGTCGACATGACGCATTTGAATCGCATTCTCACGAGCAAAGGCAATTATTCGACCAAGGCGGTCGATTCGACCCGCGCCAAGACCACCAACATCAAACGCGCACTGCCGATTGCCACCGACATCGACGAGTTCATGGAGTTTTTGTTACACACGATGTTTCTGGAAGATTATCAAGCCCATGTGTACGAGCTATCCGATGAAGATTTGGCTCGCATCTACAACCTCGCGGAAACCAAGTACGATACGTGGGAATGGACATTCGGGGAATCCCCCGAGTTCACCGTCCGTTTCATATGGGACAACCAGCATCATTCAATACTCGTCACCAACGGCTTCATCAAACATGCCACGCTGTTTCCTGACAAAATGATCGGGGAACGCTTCGATGAACCGCTCTTGCGCGACCTACTTGAAAACGACGCCCTCCTTCACGCCATCTTCCAATGACACGCCGAAAGGCGTGTTTTTTTTGAGACAGTCGCATTCGAAGACACAACGTAAATTGTGTTCAAACGGGTTGTTGGAAGGCAAAACAAAAGAGGCAAAATGATTGCCTCTTTTTTGGTTAAATGTGAATCGGTTTGTCGATGACGCCGTGGGCGGCTTCCATGACGATTTCACTGAGCGTCGGATGGGGATGGATTGCTTTCGAGAGTTCGAAGACAGTGCCTTCCAGTTCCATCGTGGTGACGGCCTCGGCGATCATGTCGGTCGCATTGGGCGCTAGAATGTGCATCCCGATCAGTTCGCCATAGGCGGTATCGGCGATGATTTTGATGAATCCATCGGCTTCGCCTTCGGCGAGTGCTTTGCCGTTGGCAGCCAGCGGGAAGATCGAGATCTTGTAGTCGAGACCTTCGGCCTTGGCTTCCTGTTCGGTCTTGCCGACGTAGGCGATTTCGGGGAATCCGTATATGCCTGAGGGAACGCGATCGTAGTTGATTTCTTCGTTCTTGCCGTCGATGTTTTCGACTGCGATGATGCCTTCTGCGGATGCGACGTGGGCAAGCATGAACTTGCCGTTCATGTCGCCAATCGCATAGACGCCGGGAACGTTCGTCTCCATCTTGAGATTGGTGACGACGCCGGTGCGATCGGTTTCGAGGTTGAGGTTCTCGAGCCCTTTGAGATTCGGGCGTGTACCGATCGATACCAACACGTATTCGCTTTCCACCCGATTGGTTTCGCCATCTTTTTCATAGACGACTTCGGTCGGGGTGACTTCGGTCACCTTGGCTTCGGTAAGGATCGTCAGGTTGTCATTCTTCAGGAGTTTGATGTAGGCTTGCCGCACTTCGTCGTCGATGCGCCCGAGAATTTCGGGTGCCATTTCGAGCATGGTGACTTCGACACCGAGGGTGCTGTAGAGCGTCGCGAACTCAACGCCGATGACGCCCCCGCCGATGATGACGAGCGATTTGGGCAATGTGTCGAGTGCGAGAATTTCTTTGGCTGTCAACCCACGACCGCTATCCAGGGCGTCCTGGATTCCGGGGATCGGTGGAATGAACGGATGCGAGCCGGTGGCGAGAATCAGATTCTTGGCCTTGAGCGTTTCACCATTCACTTCCACGGTCGTCGGATCGATGACCGTTCCGAACCCGTCAATGACCTTGACGCCAGCTTTGCGAAGCAGTCCTCGCACGCCGCCGGTGAGTCGCTTGACAACTTTGTCCTTGCGGGCTTTGATCTTGGACAGATCGACTTGAATGGCGCCTTTGTCGACGATGTCCAGGCCGTAATCCTCCGCATGGAGGAACTGTTTGTAGACTTTGGCCGTCTTGAGCATCGCCTTGGTCGGAATGCAGCCCCAGTTGAGGCAGACACCGCCGACGGCTTCTTTTTCGATCAGGGCAACTTTCTTGCCGAGATGTCCCGCCTTGATGGCGGCAACATATCCTCCTGGACCACCACCGATAACAATGATATCATATGTGTCCATGTGTCATTCTCCTAACTTAAGAGTAAGAGCATCGGGTCTTTGAGATACGACTTGAAGGTGCGCAGGAAGCGTCCCGCATCGCCACCGTCGATCACACGGTGATCGATGGACAGGCTGAGCGGCAGGACGTGACGAACGACGATTTCATCGTTCTCGACGACCGGTTTCTTGTTGATGCGGCCGATGCCGATGATGGCGACTTCCGGATATTTGATGACGGGAGCACCGAAGGTCGAGTCGAACACACCGTAGTTGGTGATCGACATGGTTCCGTCACGCAGGTCTTCCAGCGTGATTTTCTTGTTGAGGGCCTTTTCCTTCATGTTCTGAAGTTCTTCGGCCAGTTTGAAGATGCCTTTTTGGTCGGCGTCCTTGATGTTGGGGACAATCAGACCGTCGGGCGTGTCAACGGCGATGCCGATGTTGTAGTAGTTCTTGTAGATCAGTTCGTCGGTGTTGTGATCGAAACTGCTGTTGAACACCGGGAATTCTTTGAGCGTCAACGTCAGTGCTTTGACAATGAACGGCATGTACGTCAATTTGACGCCTTGCTGTTCGGCGAGTTCCTTTTGCGCAGAACGCAGGTCGACCAGATCGCTGACGACGATTTCATCCATGACCGTGGTATGGGGAATGACGGTTTTGGAAATCGTCATGTTCTCGGCGATGGTTTTGCGCAGTTTGCTGATCTTTTCACGTCTGGTCCGGGCCGGTGCGCCACTTGCGACGGCGCTTTCCTGGAACGGGGTGACGTTGACTTGCGGAGCCGGTGCGCCTTGCGCCGGTTGCGCCGATGCGCTCGGTTTCGATGTTTCGGCAGCCTTGCGGATGTCGTCTTTCAGGACGCGGCCGTTCTCACCAGTGCCTTTGACGGTGTTGATGTCGACACCGAGATCTTTGGCCAGTTTGCGAGCAACCGGAGTTGCTAGCACGCGCTTGCGTTCGGGTGCTTCGTCTTCCTCTTCTTCTTCGCTGGCGGCGATCACTTCACTCGATACTTCGATCGATCCGACAACACCGGCGGCGTTTTCTTCTTCGCCTTCGGCAATCGGTTCGGCTTTGGCATCGGCAGCGTCGTCCGCACTGGTGTCGCCATCATCGTCGCCTTCGCCATCGTCGATGAGGGCGAGGGTTTCACCAACGTGTACGGTTTCACCAACCGCCGGACCGAGCTTCTTGATGGTCCCACTCACGGGGCTGGGGATTTCCGCATTGACTTTGTCGGTTTCGATGACGACGAGGGTTTCGCCTTCTTCGATGGTACCTCCCACTTCGACTTCCCACTTGAGGATGTTCCCCTCGTGGATGCCTTCTCCAATGTCTGCGAATTTAAAATCGTACATGACTAGAAATTCACGACCTTTTTGATTTCGTGGGCGATGCGTTCGGGGGTGATGATGAAGTGGTGTTCGCCTTTGGGAAGCGGTACGGTGATGTCGAATCCGCTCAGGCGCGTCGGGGGAGCTTCGAGGTAGAGGAAGGCTTTTTCGTTGATGGTGCTGATCAGTTCGGCACCGGGGCCGAATGATTTGTATGCTTCATGTACAACGAGGAAACGGCCGGTTTTCTTGACGCTTTCGACCAGTGTATCCTTGTCGTAGGGTTGAATCGTGCGAAGGTCGATCAGTTCGACGTTGATGTCGTCACCAAGTAGTTTGATGGCTTTTTCGACTTCGCGGACGAGAGCGCCCCAGGCGACGACGGTGATGTCGGTGCCTTTCTTGACGACTTTGGCTTTGCCCAGCGGGACTTTGAATTCCTTGTCGGGAATTTCCTGTTTGAACGCCCGATAGATCCGTTTCGGTTCGAAGAAGAGAACCGGATCGGGATCTTGGAGCGCGCTAGTCAGCAGTCCCTTGGCATCGTAGGGTGTCGAAGGAATGACGACCTTGAGGCCGGGGATGTGAGCAAACAGGCTTTCCAGCGATTCGCTGTGGTGTTCCAACGCGCGGATGCCGCCGCCGTAAGGCATGCGGATGACCATCGGCAAACTGTAGGTGCCTTTGGTGCGGGTGCGATAGCGGGCGACATGAGCGACGATCTGGTTGAACGCCGGCAGGACGAAGCCCTGGAACTGAATTTCAGGTACGGGTTTGAGACCATTGACGGCCATGCCGACGGCACTGCCGATGATGGCACTCTCAGCGAGCGGGCTGTCGAAGCTGCGCTCTTTGCCGTACTTCTGTTGGAGACCTTTGGTGGCGCGGAAAACGCCGCCTTCAAAACCGACGTCTTCGCCGAATACGACGATTGTGTCGTCTTTGGCCATCTGTTCGTCAAGCGTGTTGGTGATGGCGCTGAGAATGGTTTCTACGGGCATCTTATTTCGCCTCCTTGAGATATTCTTTGTAGTCGGCAAGCTGCTCGGCTACGTCTTTGGTCATCGTTTCGAAGGTGTACTTGAAGACTTCGTCGAGTTCGATGAGTCCGGTTTTTTCGACTTCCTTGAACGTCTTGTTGACGAAGTCGGTGGTTTCCTTGTTGTACTTTTCGTCGTCTTTTTCCGTCCACAGTTTCTTGTCGATCAGATACTGCTTGAACCGGATGATCGGATCGCGTTCTTCCCAATAGGCGACGTCTTCATCCTTGCGGTAGATCGTCGGATCGTCACTGGTGGTATGGGGGCCAAGACGATAGGTGAGGGCTTCGATGATGGTCGGGCCTTCGCCTTTGATGGCACGCTTGCGAGCTTCCTGTACGGCGATGTACATGGCGAGCGGGTCGTTGCCGTCGACCTGAATGCCTTGAATGCCGTAGGCAACGGCTTTTTGGGCGAGGGTTTCGGCTTTGGTCTGAACTTCACGCGGGGTCGAAATCGCCCACTGGTTGTTCTGGATGATGACAATCAGCGGCAGATCGAACACGGCGGCGAAGTTGACGCCTTCGTGGAATTCACCATGGCTGGTTCCACCGTCGCCGACATAGGCAACGGCGACTTCTTCTTTTTTCTGAACTTTGGCTGCATAGGCAACGCCGGCACCATGGTTGATCTGGCTGGCGATCGGAACGCTGATCGGCAGGATGCGCAGGTCTTCATCAAAATGATTGCCTTCTTCGTTGCCGTACCAGTAGAGATACAGTTGTTTGAGTGAAGCGCCTTTGTACAGCATGCCGGCCATTTCACGGAACGCCGGGACCATCCAGTCCTGTTTTTCAAGGGCGGCGATGACGCCGACCTGGGCAGCTTCCTGACCTTTGATCGGGGCATAGGTCAGCATTCTTCCCTGGCGCTGGTACTGCAGGGCTTTGACGTCGGCGATGCGTCCGAGGACCATCGTCTTGTACATTTTCAAGAGCGTCTCATCGTCGATTTTCGGCTCCAGTTTCTCATTGACAATTTTCCCTTTGTAATCGAGTACTTCGAGAATCTTGCCCTTGAGCGGATCGTATTGCTTGGTAAGCATGTTACTCCTCCTAAAATATAATTATTATAATTAGAAATTGGACAAAAAAATAATTTTAATTACATTGCCATTATACAATATACATAATTTTTATAAAAAAGGTATGCACTTCTAATTAATTAAGGATGGCGATTTTCAAATAAGAAAAAGAGTACATATCGGTGGTCGGATCCGCTCGATGGTGATATAATGTGGGTGTAGGAGATGATATCATGAACATATTCGTTGTAGCGCTGATTCTAATGGGCGTTATCGGCTTGTACATACTCACCTATTACTTCAACGATCAAACCGATGCCCCCGACGGCGTCGAGAGCCTCAGCAAGTGTTCCACCTGTGGCAGCGGTTCCTGTTCGTTCGTTGGCAGTGATGCAAAAATCCAGCCCGACAACTGTGAGTTGGAAGAGTTGAAAATCGATTAATGAGGCTCGATGAGCCTTTTTTCATGCCTGAACGTGCGGGATTGTGATATAATGATAGCCGAGGATGTGATAACATGACCATTGAAGTCGTTGAATTCATTCAATCGTTGCGCACCGGTTTCGGTGATTCCTTTTTTAATCTGATCTCGTTTCTGGGCGAAGAGTATGTCTACATCTTCGTGCTCAGCATCGTATACTACGCATTGGACAAGCGGCTGGGTGAAATTCTCGGTTTCAGCCTGTTTGTAACCGGCATCATAAACGCCGTGTTGAAATCACTTATCGGCGCCATGCGTCCGTTCGAGAAATACCCGGATCGGATCGTCAATCTGCGCCCCGACACCGCGGGAGGTTACAGTTTCCCATCGGGTCACACGCAACTGTTCACGACGTTCACGTTTACGGCAGCGTTCCGCAAACAGAGCCGCCTGTTGCTCTGGGCTGCGATCGTTCTCAGCGTATTGATGGCGATCAGCCGGATGTATCTGGGAGTGCATTTCCTGGAAGACGTGGCCGTGTCACTGATTCTCGGTGTCGCCATCGCATATGGGATGCACCATTTGTTCGGCCAACTCACGGACAAGGCAAAGTTCAAACTCTATTGGATTACGGTCGCCGTTGGCGCTGTGTTCCTCTTCACAAGATACGAAGACTTCTACAAAACGTATGGTCTGCTCGTCGGGTTTGTCGGCGGCATGCAGATCGAACAACGGCGAATTCAGTTTACGCTTGATGTCGTGTGGTGGAAAAAAGTCATCCGAGTTGCCGGTGGCCTGATTCTTATGATTGCCATCATGGTTGGTCTCGGTGCCGCATTTGATACCCTTGCGACGGAAGGAACCGACTGGATGAACATCCTCGATTTCGTCCGGTATGGGCTCATTTCATTCATCGGACTGGGCGTCTATCCGTTCTTGTTCCGGCGATTCCACTTCTAGGAGGGACTTCGATGAGCATCTTTCAAAAATCCGGTGACTGGCACAGCCTGCGCACCGAATCACCCGTCACGCTGTTTCTGATCATCATCAATGCCGTGATGCTGGTCGCGGTTCTGGTAACCGGTGGATTCCTGCGTAGCGATATCGTCGAATGGGGTGTCGTCAGCAACTCCCGCATCTTCGACAACGGCGAGTATTACCGCTTAGTCACCGCCGCATTCCTGCATGGCAGCATGATGCATTTTTTGAGCAACATCGTCATCGGACTGTTGGCGCTCTCGAGCGCCGCGGAACGACTGATCGGCAGTGCCAAGTTCGCCATCCTGTACTTCGGCAGCTTGCTTATCAGTAGTTTCATCGTGGCGTTGCTGTCGGAGATCGATACACTGGGAGCATCCGGTGCGATTTTCGGCATTCTCGGCAGCTTGCTGTGGATGACGATCTACCGCAAGGACATGATGAGCGAACGGGATGCGACCAGCGTCCGCGCCTTGATCGCCGTCAACATTCTGTTCACCTTTTTCAGTCCAGGAATTTCAATTCCCGGCCACATTGGCGGCATCGTCAGTGGATTTCTCCTGAGTTACCTGTTGATCCGACGCAATGTGTTCAAAGTATTGCATTAAAAAAGCTCTCGTGACGAGAGCTTTTGTTTTATCATTCGACTTGTCGCGCGAAACTCCAGAGTTTGGTGACCTTCAGGATCACGAGGAAGACCACGATGACTGCGACGATTATGAAGTACCACACCGTGAACGCCGTTACCGGCATTCCAACTTGCGACAAGATGATGTGAAGCGCAACGAACATCTGAAGTACGTTCCACCATGCAAGTTCCTGAATGACCGGCGTTTTGAACTGCGGATCGACACTCCGTAATAGCAGCATGCCGGTGGCCGCGGTTCCGGTGACGATACCGAACTCACACATGAATCGCTCGTATTGGTTTCGCTCCGTGCGAAGGGCGAAATATCGAACGATAAAAAACGTCAGGACACCCGTGATGAGCACGGTCACAAGCACGGGGACAATGCCGTCGGAAATGACGGCGAGACTGATCGCCATCAGAGCGGACAACATCAAATAGTCGACAAGGAATCCGGTGATCGATTTCTGGAATCGATCGTCAATGATATAGTTGAGTTTGACTTTCTTGATGATTGCTTTGAACAACATGGCGACCAAGATGCCCCACGCGAAAATGTTACCGTACATCAAAGCGGCGGTGGATTGCGTGAAACCGCCAGATAGAACGTCAATTCCATAAATGATGAGATAGGTGATGAAGTAGGTGCCTCCGGTCAAAGCGAAATGCAGGGTGACCGTATCGACATTGGCATGATGAGACGTCTGACGCCCGATTGGTTCATGATTGTCGTTTTCAATGATCCCGTTGGTGAAGTTTGTTTCTTCTTCCGGATCCACCGTGTCATAATCCACTTTGTTTTGTTTGATCAAACGCTTGCCATAGGGAATGCCAACCGATATCGCGAACAAGTATCCTGTGGCGGCGTAAAAGAGGCCGTACTGGGCGGCGTTTTCCACTCCGGTGATGTTCTCGAGATTCTGCCAGATGGTTCCCATCGCAACCGCCTGGCCAGGTCCCTGACCGAAGCCATGGGCGACCAGTCCACCGAGTGCAGGCAACAAATCATTGCTGCTCAGAACGTTCCAGCCTAAGAATATCGAAGAACCGACAATCAACTGTACGGCAATCATCAGTCCGAACATCAAGGCCAGCCACAGTCCGCCGCGGAACACCCCTTTGTTGGCCCCCTTCTTTTCGTTCATGTTCATGTATGTGATTGAAATGAAACTGAGCGAAAAGAGGTGAAAGGTAATGCGTTCAAACGTCTGGTAGGGAAGACCGAGTACTCCTGTGTTCATGAGGATGAAGCCGATCAGTCCACCGATGATCGGCGCCGGTAGATGGGTGCGTTTGATGAAGGTGTACTTCTTCAGTAAGACGCCCACAAACATAAAAAACATCAAGGCGGTTGGAACAGCGAATTCTTGTAACATCGAGGTTGCACTCTCCTTTGATTTTCGGCATAAAAAAAGCATTATCCGAAAATATATGCTATACTAATACTGTAAACATCATACCACAAGTACTGATGTTTTTTCAAATCCGGATCAGGTCCCAATTCGCCTACAGGAGTGATATCATGGCGCAAACGATCTACATCAACGGCAACATCATCACCATGGACGACAGCCAACCGACGGTCGAAGCGTTGGTTCAAAAAGGCGGTGCAATCGCCTATGTCGGCGACAACGAAACCGCCTTGTCTTACAAGAGTCTGTTCACGAAAGTCGTCGATCTGGGCGGCAAGACGATGGTTCCCGGGTTCATCGATGGTCACAGCCACTTCTTCTATTCCTCGATCATCGAGACCCTCGTCTGCAATCTCAGTCACCCGCCGCTAGGCGACATCGAATCAATCGACGACATCATCCAGCGCCTCAAGGATTTCATCGTTGAACGCAACATCAAACCCGGAAAGATCGTGATGGGCATGGGATACGATCAATCCTTGCTGAAGGACGGCCGAATTCCGACCCGCGACGATCTTGATCAGGTATCGACCGAACATCCGGTTGCAATCACTCACCAAAGCGGTCACGTCGCCGTGTTCAACAGTTACATCCTGAACGAACTCGGCATCGATGACGACACGCCCGATCCCGATGGCGGATCCTATGGACGCTACAAAGGAACCACCAAACCCAACGGCATTGCGGAAGAAACGGCAATGATGTCGGTACAGATAGACTATTTTCCGAAACCGTCGTTTTGGGACCTTCGAAAAGTATTCAAGAACGGCCAGCGATTCTACGCTGAAAACGGCATCACTACCGCTCAGGATGGTGGGCTCAAAAAGCTGATGCTGTTGCCGTACAAAGTCGCGAAATGGTTCCGCTGGCTCGACATCGACGTCTTCGGATACTGGTTCGCCGACAAGCGCGAAGAAGTGCGCGAATACCTGGACCTCAAAGCGTCCGGCAAAACCACCATCGGTAAGATGAATCTATTCGGCATCAAGGTGTTGCTCGACGGCAGTCCCCAAGCGAAAACGGCTTGGCTGACGGAGCCCTATCATGTCGTTCCGGACGACAAGTCGGACGACTATCGAGGCTATCCGATGATTCCCAACAATGCTCAGGTCGAAGGCATCTACGATGAAGTCGTAAAACACAAACTCCAAGTGTTGACGCACACCAACGGTGACGCGGCGAGCGACCAGCTGATCAACGCCTATGAAAAAGCCGTGAACAAACACCATCCAAACGAGAACTTGCGACCGGTGATGATCCACGCCCAAACTGTCCGCAAAGATCAACTGGAGCGAATGGTTCCGATCGGCATGATTCCCTCGTTTTTCCAGATGCACACCTATTTCTGGGGCGACTGGCATCTCGATAGCGTGCTGGGACCAACACGCGGTCACAACATCAGCCCGACCCGCTGGGCCGCCGACCTCGACATAAAGTTCAACGTGCACTGCGACACACCAGTACTGCCACCCCACACCGCCTACATGCTGTGGACCGCCGTCAACCGCAAAACGCGAAGCGGACGTACGATAGGTGCAGACCATCGACTCACGGTCACGGAGGCGCTCAAAGCGCAGACAATCTGGGCAGCATACGCCTATTTTGAAGAAGATCGAAAAGGAAGTCTAGAAGTAGGGAAAGAAGCGGATCTAGCCATTCTCGACCGCGATCCACTGACGATCCCCGAGGATGATTTGCGACATATTCAAGTCCTGGAAACCATTAAGGCAGGCAAAACCATTTACAAACGCAAACAAAAAGAGCTCGCTTGAGCTCTTTTGTATTAGAATGGCAGTTCGATATCCAAATGTAGCATTTCTTTGACGGCGCGGAAATCGTCTTGTACGGCCGCATTGAGGGGAACCCCCTTGTCTTTGCGTTCAAGCCAGACGAGATGCTCCTTCTCGCCGGCGGTGTAAATGCGGTCTTGTCCCGGTGCCTTGTCGCTGGACCGCAACGCGCGCAGGATGTCGCCAGCGGTCTTGCGGAAGGACGCTTGTCCCATGAAGGCATCGGGATCGATGGCGATGAAGAAATGCCCAAGTCCGTAGGGAATGCGGTTGCCATCTTGGTCGAACCCCGACAACATTTTCATGAAGTTGCCGGCCTGGAGCGCGGCACTGAGAATCTCAACGACTGCGCTGTAACCATATCCCTTGTATCCGGCAAGTTCTTCGCCGATCCCGCCGAGAGGTGCCAGTGCCGCCTCGCCACTGATCAGATCCTTCAGAATCTGTACGCTATCGGTTTTGGCGGTACCGTCCCGACCGACAACTTTACCGGCTTCGGTCGCTTTGCCTTCCTTGGCGTAATATTCAATCTTTCCTCGTTGCGTGATTGATGTGGCGCAATCCAGTACGAACGGGAACTCTTCATCGGTGGGCAATCCGAATGTGAGCGGATTCGTACCAAGCATGTTTTCCACGCCGAACGTCGGCGCAACGGAAGGTCGGGCGTTGGTTCCGGTGATGCCGATCAAGCCCTCATCGGTTGCCATCGTGACGTAGTATCCGGCGATGCCGTAATGGGTGCTGTTGGTGACGGCGACCATGCCGATGCCATAGGTCTTCGCCTTTTCAATCGCCAGTTCCATGGCTCGTTTGCTGGCTACCATGCCCATGCCGTGATTGGCATCAAGAACCGCCGTTGCGGGCGTTTCTTTGATGATGTCTATGGTTGTTACAGGTTGCTGAATCCCGGCATTGATGCGATCAATATAGATCGGTTTGAAGCGGTTCACACCATGACTTTCGATGCCGCGTCGATCACTTTCCATCAACACATCCGCACAAATTTCCGCATCCTCTTTTGGGACACCGATTGCAACAAATGCGCTAACCATGAATGCTTCGATGAAATCCCATGAAACCCATGTTCTATTTTCCATTTGCAACACCTTCTTCCATGTCTCCATTATATCATAGTCCAAGACCGGGTTGTGATACTTTGTTTACAATCCATATGACTCTTTGTCACTTCTCTATGTGACTGTTTGTCGCTTTATATGTGACTGTTTGTCGCTTTATTTGAAACCGATTTTAAAAAATCGTCTCAAAACGGCTGTAAAACCTTGATGTTGCATAAAAATTATTATATAATATAGTGACGGTATGGAGAGGTATGAGAGCGCTGTCAAAGTTGAAATACTTGATTTCTCGCGCGATTTCCGCTATCATATCAATACATCTTTATGTGAAATGGGGTGGATCCATGGTACACCAGAACACGGTCAAGCTCATGAAACTGATGGAAAGCCGCAAAGGCCGCTACTATCGGTTGTTCGAAGAGTTCAAGTACTTCCAGTGTTTCATCAGTTACATCATCCCCGATGTACGTCCTGACATCTGGATTGATGACTATGAGAACCCCAAATATGCCATCTTGCACACACCGCCGGTCTATATGCTGATTGGGGATCCCGACCAGTGTGATGTTACGTCGATGCTCGACGTTCTCGATCGCGACAGTTGGATCATTCCGCAGAATGACAAATGGCTGGAACACATCAAGAACCACTTCTCATACGTACCGTCAATCAATCAACGGGTTCTCGTCAACAGCGAAACATTGCCGATCGAGACCATCAAACAGATGGACTGGAAACTGCCCAACAACATCCGCACCGAAGCGATTCTCGAGAAGCATCTCAAGCGCGGACCGGTCTTCCAGGATCTGGACAACCGCTACTACATCAAACGAAGTTTCACCGACAACGGCACCGGTTTCCAACTGGTGGACGGCGACAACATCATCGGGTTCTTCGTGATTTGACTTGTGAAACCGGCAGCACCGATTGGTGCTGCTTTTTTTGTGCTTGTTGTTGTCTGGAGGATGGGGAAATGATACAATGGAAACGAACGAAACCGAGGTGATCCAGATGATATTAAAACTAGAACCGGTATACTTTGAAAAGATATGGGGCGGCGATGCGTTCCGACGGTTGTACGATTATCCAACCGGCGACAATTGTGGGGAGGCATGGGGCATCAGCGCTCATCCCCATGGCAGTTCAACGGTCTTGAATGGACCTTACAAGGGACAAACACTGCGCACACTATTCGAGCAAGAATCCCATTTGTTCGGCAATTATCACGGTGATCGCTTTCCCATCCTCGTCAAACTGATCAGCGCCAAGACCGACCTGTCAATCCAGGTTCATCCCAATGACGATTACGCCAAACAGTTCGACAGCCTCGGCAAGGAAGAGTGCTGGTTCATCCTCGATGCCGCCGACAACACCGACATTCTGATTGGTCATGACGTCACGTCCAAAGACGAGCTCCGCCAAGCCATTCATAACAATACGATCACGGATCTGATGCGACGCTATCCGATTCAAACTGGCGATTTCTTCTATATCGAAGCCGGTACGATCCATGCCATTTGTGGCGGCACGACGCTTTTGGAAGTACAGCAATCCTCAGACATTACCTACCGTGTCTACGATTACAATCGACTCCACAACGGTACTTTGCGCGAGTTGCATGTCGAACGTGCCCTCGATGTCATCAACGTTCCGGACAACCCTCTTCGCACCACGCACAAGAACCGCTATTTCAATTACAACTTCTATGACAACAACAGCAAACAAACCCATCAAGCGAACCGTCATGGCGATTACATATTCGTGCTGGACGGCTCTGGTCGATTCGATGATGTCGACGTCAAAGCGGGGGATTTCATCATGGTGGCCGCGGATGCGACGTACGAAACCGATGGACGATTCCGCTATCAAGTCACGACATTTTAAAAAAAGTCAGCTCGGCTGACTTTTTTTTATGATGGTTTGATGTCTTCGTTGTGAACAAGACGAATCTGTTCGATCAGTTCGGGCTCCACCACGAACAGATCGTAAAAATCATTGATGAACTGGCGCTCCTGTTCGGAAGCCTGATCGAACAAGTCGATGTCTTCGGCGAGCATCTCCATGATCAGCGGACTGGCGCCTTTGGCATAGTTGTAACTCTCGTAGATCGGGCGGTTCCAGATGAGATCGTCATACAGATCAAAATACGTGGCGTACAAGGAATGTTCTTCGAGTTGATCGCGAATGGCATATGCGGCATCGTAATCGCCAACGTAGATGTAGGGCAGCAACAATGCCTCTTTGATGTGGAGATGATCCTGACGGTCGCAGCGCAATGCTTCCTGATAGGTCTCCACCGCCTTCTCGAACTCCCCCATGTCACGGTAAATGAAGCCGAGATTCTCTAAGGCCAGCAGGTACTCATTGTGATACGGCAAATCATAGAAATCATCCGGTGGGTTCAATACGGTTTCGGGATGGGTGATTTGAAACGCTTTGATGATGGCGAGTGACAACTCCATCTGATCGTCGCTCGTGGTGTTGTCCAAAAACATCGTCATCGCACCATGGGCGAACGGGTAAGCGAGAATGAGGTTGTAAATCAGCTCCATGTGGCCGGGAACATCGAAATCGAACAACTCGAAACACAACCCCTCCACTTCATCAAGCAGGGTGATGTCGCAATCCAGTTCATCCAGCCGCTCCAAAAACATGCGGTAGGGACGTTCGGTGGGCATCGGTTGTAGCTCATCGATACCGAGTTCCTCCAGTAATTGCCGGGCATCGGCAAGGATTTCCTGATGAACCGTACGATCTCGAGGGCCGGTAACATCAAAAATCAAACCATACAAAGTGTTCACCACGTCAAGTACTTCGTCAAAGCGGTTGCGGACACGGAGTTTGCGAAGACCGCGATCGATGTAGTTGTCCTCTTCCAAGTCATGGACAATCGCGTGCATCATGAAGATGGCGGCGATCAGAATGTTGTCGGGGATCCCCTCGACATCGTCAAAATGGTTTTGTACGACCATCATCAGCACATCATACAAACTCGGATTACGATGGTCCTTGGCGTGATCAGCCAGCTTGTTGTAGGTATTCAGAAGTGTCTCCAGCCGCTCCGATCGGTGGTCTTGTTTCATTGCGCACCCCCTGTCTATTGCAGATATCATATTATACCACATTCCCCTCTGTTGTGGTGATATTCCCACAAAAAAACTCGACCGGATGTCGAGTTTTCAGGATTGTTGCTGCAATTCTTCCAATCGTTTCTGAACCAGTTCCTTCTCCGCAATCAGATCCTTCGCGTCCAAACCACGTTTGGTCGCCATTTCATGAATCATATCAAGATAGTCGAGATGGAACTCGAGATCTTCAACGTTGTCGCTTTGCAATAGGTCTTTCATGTGTTTCATAATAACATTACCCCACCTAACATTATTATTCTTGCATATGTATTATAACGAAACCTCACACAGTTCGCAATAGTTTGCGGTGTGGAAATTACAACCACTTTTTCAATATTCTTTGAATAGATTTTTCGAATATCGCATTTCTGCACCCCATTAAGCACTATGCAATACAAATGGTAGAGACGGAATCTGGTTCGAATAACAAACTACTGACAAAAATGTCAGTAATTGCATGAAGCTCAGAGTAATAAGTGCCAATGACATTTTTGTCAGTACCAAACGTAACGCAGGATGTATCATGTCGAGTAATCAATACGGCATGAATCTCTTAATCAAGCGATTAAAAGAGACATAATGAGATTTCGCTGTGACAATAGATAATGTCTAGCGGGAAAAGTTATTGACGAATCCATGTCCTGCATATAAGATAGTCATGTATGATCCTTTTGATTGTACACCCCTGTAAAAAGGAGCAGTCCGCTGCTCCTTTTGTCTTATCTACAATAGAAACTCGAGTAGAAACCCAATGGCTGCACCAGCGACAACCAGAATCGCCGAGTTGATCTTGAAACGATAGAGTGCGACAAAGGCGATTACCGCAATCACAATGGTATAAGAATCGATCAGACCGGTTTGCGTTAATGTCGTCAGCACATACGCCATCAAACCCAGTGATGCGACGATGACCCCGTCGAGGAAGGCCGACAACCATTTGTTCGATCGTAGTACGGGAAGTAGTTTGTGCAACAGTCCAACCAGCAGAAACGATGGCAGGAAGATGCCCAGCGTTGCCAATAGCGCGCCGGGTATCCCGGCAAGCAAGTACCCGATGAAGGTGGCTGTCGTAAATAATGGACCAGGGGTGAGTTGCCCAACGGCGATGGCGTCCAGCAACTGAGCATTCGTCAACAGACCAAGCCGTATCACGAAGTCGCTCTCAATGAAGACCAACAGCACGTAGCCGCCACCATACAAGATGGCCCCGATTTTCAAGAAGTTCAGAAACACGGTCCAAAGGCGTGTATCCTGCGATGCCGTCAGTAACAGAGGAAAGGCCAGTGCCATATGCTGGCGCAAGGAACGCAGATGAAGGAACCCCATCATCAACAGCCCGGCGATGCCCATGATCAGAATCTCGTGCACGGGCGTGAACGCCATAGCGAAAACGAATACCACAAGGACATACGAAAAGGGAATCTTAATCGCCTTTTTCCAAAGCCGTAAAAGTGCCACCAAAATGATGGCGACAATCACCGGTTTGATACCATATAGCAGGGCGTCCACTTCCGGCAAGGAACCAAACTCGACGTACACGTAGGCAATGCCGAGAATCATCAGCATCGGTGGCAAAATGAAGCTGAGACCGCCCAGAATCATACCGATCAGGCCACCCTTGCGCAAACTGAGGTGAATCACCAGTTCGGTGGAGTTCGGACCGGGGATCACATTGGTTGCCGCATACATGTCCAAAAATTCCTGTTTCGTCACCCAGTTGCGTTTGCTTACGATCTCGTCTTCCATCATTGCGACATGCGCCGCCGGACCACCAAACGCAGTAAAGCCCATTTTTAAAAACACGGATATGATGTCCTTGTAATCCTGCATCCTGCTCAATTGTCTCACCTGCTTTCATCGCTTCATTATACTCGCTCAACAAACGATAAGGCAACCAACAAGCACATTATTATGATTAGATTAAGATTGTGTATATGAATGTTCTTTTTCAAACCGAAAACGCCGCATCAGCGGCGTTTTTATTTTAGCGGTATGGTACCTTCTGTCATTCGTACGACACGATCGGCAATCGCCAGCGCATCCTGCTCGTCATGCGTGACAATCAGACAAGTCGTCTCAGCTGTATTCAGAATGCGGCGAAGATCCCGGCGCAGCGTTACCTTGAGTGATGCATCCAGGTTGCTGAAGGGTTCGTCCAGAAGCAACACGTCCGGTTTGGTCGCCAGACTACGCGCAAGCGCAATGCGCTGTTGCTCCCCTCCTGACAACTCATGTGGATAGCGATCGACTTTCGCCTCCAGATTCACGAGACGGAGCAGTTCGAGAACCACCTTACGTTGTTCCTGGCGCGATTGTTTGGGCAGACCGAACGCGACATTCTGAAACACACTCATGTGAGGGAACAACGCATAATCCTGAAACACCATTCCAACGTTGCGTCGTTCCGGGATGACAAATGTTGTCGGATCGGACAGTGTCACGCCATTGAGTTCGATCGAGCCATCAGCGGGATGATCCAGGCCGGCAATCAATCGCAATAATGTGCTTTTGCCACTTCCACTCGGCCCCAGCAGCGAAACGATTTCACCTTTTTCCATAGTGAAATGCAGATTGTTCAGAACAGGTGCTCCGCCCGGATACGCAAAAGCGAGCTGCTTGATGTCAAGATACATGTTTGCCACCTCGTTTCATGTGAGTCAGGTAGTAGATCATCATCGCGCTGAGCAAGATGATGACCAGCGATGGACCGCTGGCTTCGTGAATCATTTCGTCACCGGCGTAGGTGAATACGCGGGTTGCGACAGTGTCATAGTTGGTCGGCCGCAAGACGAGCGTCAATGGAAGTTCCTTCAAAACGTCAATGAAAACGATGATGAACGCACTGATCAATCCAGTACGAATCAACGGAAGATCAATGCGCCACAAGGTGTTCCACTTGCCATGCCCAAGCGTATACGCCGCCTCGGTGTAGGACATGCCGATTTTTTCGTATGTCGAATCGACACTGTTGTAGGCAATGGCGATGAAGCGAAGACAGTAGGCGAACACCAGCATCGTCAGCGATGTCGTCAACAACAATGCGGGTCCGTCGTTTTGGAACAACTCATACAAAGGCCCCAGACGTCGATCCAGATCAACGAAGAAGATTAGGACGGCAATCGCAATGACCGCCCCCGGAATCGCATATCCCAAATTGGTAATCTTTAGCAGTACGGCCGCCCATCTGGATTTCGATAGACGCATCGCATTGACAGTCATTAGAGCGATAAACACAATCAAAGCCGAGGCGAATATGGTGATTGTCAACGTATTGATGATGATGTACAGCCATTCCACATCAAGCAGGACGTGCCATGTAGCAAACAGGTTGCCGATCATCTCGAGAACCGGTATGCCAAAACCAAACAACAACACCAAACTGAGAAATCCAATGACAAGAGTTCGACTGCGCACGGAGAGTTTCATTCGCCGGATCGAACTGGACTTCAAGGCCGCTTGAAACCGTCGACGGCCACGCAGCAGTTTTTCCGCCGCCACGATGCCGAACACAAGGAGCAGCATCAACCCGCTCAGTCGAATCGCGGATGCCACATCCGCAAGACGGAACCAGGCATCGAAAATCGCATAACTGAATACACGGACACCGAAGTATCGAACCACTCCATAATCATTGAGTGTTTCCAGTATGACCAGCAAGGTACCGCCGATGAGTGCCGGTCTCGTCAATGGAATGATCACCCGCATCAAGCGTTTGAGCGGTCCAGCGTGAAGCAGTCGAGCGTTGTCCAAGTAGATGCGCGATTGTTTTTGCAGGCTGCTTTTCACCATCAAGTACACATAAGGATACAGAGTCAACCCGAAAATGAGTATGGCTCCGGCCATGCTCATCACATCGACAAGTTGGGTGATTCCCATCAACCGCAATGCGCGAGCGAACGTCCCGGTGTAACTGAACATGTCGGCGTACACGTACGCCGCGATGTACGACGGCAGAGCCAGCGGCAGAATCAATGCCCAGGAGAAGAACCGTCGCATCGGAAAATCATGGAACGTGACAAAATAGGCACTGAAAAACCCCAGCAAGGCTGCCAGGACTGCAGTGCCTACGATCAGAATGATGGTGTTCCCGAGATAGTCCGGCAACAGATGGGTGCGGATGTGCACCCAGGTATCGCTCGGTGCATCCAAAATGTCGCCGAACATGGCGGACAGCGGAAAGAGAATCAGGATCGCGACGACAATGGTGATGATCGTGAACCCGCTGGGTGTTTTTGACAACAACCGTTTCATGCGCATCACTTCTTCTTAGTCTTGATTAGTTCCAACCCTCTTCATCCATCAGAATGGTCGCTTCTTGCGCAAAGGTACCTAGGTCGGTGAGGGGAATGTCCTGCGCGATGAAATCGCCCCAGGACTCCAACAGTTCCGCGGCATCGACATCAGGGTTGACGGGGTACTCGTAGTTGGCTTCGGCAAACAGGGCCTGTGCAGTCGGCGAAGTCAGGAACTCGATGAACGCAACCGCTTCGGCAACATTGTCGGAATGTTTCGTCACCGCCGCCCCACTGATGTTGACATGGGTGCCGGTGGTGTCTTGATTGGGGAAGAACACGCGGAGCGCATTCGCCACTTCCACTTCATATGGATCGGAGCTATTGGCCATCTTGCCCATGTAGTAGGTGTTCATGATTGCCACATCCGCCAGGCCGGCCATGACTGCCTTGGCCTGATCGCGATCGTTGCCTTCCGGTGTCCGGGCGAAGTTCGCAACCAGACCGGCGATGAAACTCCGGGTTGCGCTCTCGCCGTTGATGCTTAGAAACGATGCGATCAGCGATTGATTGTAGATGTTCGCCGAACTGCGCACGACAACACGACCATTCCATTTCGGATCGGTGAGATCCTCATAGGTAGAAAGATCGTCTTCACTCACCCGATCAGGATGAAAGACAATGACCCGTGCCCGAACGGTGAGTCCGAACCACTGGTTGTCGACATCGCGGTAATTGGCGGGAACGTTGGCGGTGATGACGTCGGACTCGACAGCCTGAAGAAGATCATTCTCCTTTGCCTGATGAAGACGGCCCGCATCAGCCACGATAAACACATCGGCCGCTGTGTCGGCACCTTCGGTCCGAAGTCGATTGATCAACTCATCACTGCCGGCCTTGACGACATTGACGGCAATGCCGGTCTCTTCGGTAAATTGATCAAACAATTCCTGATCGGTATCATAATGGCGATCGGTATATACGGTTAGGGCCCGCTCGTCGTTCTCAACGCCGAGCGTACATCCGGTAAGAAGCAAACCCGTTAGGAACACACTTAGAATCAAAATAAACTTGTTCATGCTTCAACTCCTTATTTATAATTTTTGCGTTTATTCAACACGCTACCATTCTATCGAAGTTTTCCGTAATAAGCAAAAGATGTCATAATCTTTATAAATAGGGTTTTGAATAACCGTGATGCGACAGTTACCACAAAAAAAACAGTGCCGCTGGCACTGTTTTCATCAGGTTACGATTCCGTTTCATTCTCTTGATACGTTGTTACATACTCTTTGACGAGTTCAACGGCAAAACCGTTGTCACTACGCTGAATCGCTTGCTCTATGTCATGGATCTGATACAGAATCTCTTCTCTGGTTTCCAAACCGTTCGGTTCAATGAAAATCTTCTTGTTTTCAGTCATCTTGGCCTTGTCGTAATCAACGAGAATTTCTTCGAACATCTTCTCCCCGGGGCGAAGTCCCGTGAACTGAATTTCAATGTCCTTGTAGGGCTCGTATCCGGACAGACGAATCAGTTTTTCAGCGAGTTCAAGAATCTTCACCTGTTCCCCCATGTCAAGAACGAACAGTTCGCCACCTTTGGCATACGCACCCGCTTGGATGACCAACTGACAGGCTTCCTGAATCGTCATGAAATAACGAATGATGTCGGGATGGGTGACGGTCACCGGACCACCCGATTCGATCTGTTTGCGGAACAAGGGAATGACCGAACCATTGCTGCCGAGGACATTGCCGAAACGAACGGCGGCAAAATCGGTCTTGTTCTCGCGATCAAGCGCCATCACGATGCGTTCCGCCATGCGCTTTGTCGCACCCATGATATTGGTCGGGTTGACGGCCTTGTCGGTAGAAATGAGCACGAATTTCCGAATGCCGTTGTCGATGGCTGCCTTGGCGGTGTAATAGGTTCCAAGCACGTTGTTCTTGATCGCTTCCTTGGGACTGACTTCCATCAGCGGTACGTGTTTGTGCGCTGCAGCGTGGAACACGATATCCGGCTTGTACTGACGGAATATTTCATTCATCCGATGCTCGTCCCGAACACTCGCGATCAGTACGATGATTTCCGGTTTGTGAATCACAAGGTCGTTGCGGTACATGCGGTCGAACTCCATCTGGAGATCGTAGGCGCTGTTTTCATAAATATCAACGACGATGATCCGTTTCGGATCGAAGTGGCGCAATTGACGACAGAGTTCACTGCCAATCGATCCGCCACCACCGGTGACGACAATGGTCTTGCCCTGGATGAAATCAAACAGGCCCGATTCCTCCAGCACGATCGGTTCGCGGCCAAGCAAGTCCTCGATGCGGATGTCGCGAATCTTGAACATGTCCTGCTTCTGGCCGATCATTTCGTAAAACGGTGGCATCATCTTGATCTGACAACCGGTTTCCTCAACCTTGTTCAACATTTGTTTCATTTCGTTGAACGACAGACTCGGAATGGCGATGATGATCGTGTCGATTTCGTGTTCATAGGCGATTTGACAGATTTCTGCAGTCGTTCCCAGCACAGGGATGCTGTGAATGCTGCGACCGACCAAGGTCAGGTCGTCATCGACGAACCCGATGACAACTTTCTCAAAGTCCTTGTTCTGTTTGATTTCTTCGAGCAGCATGACGCCCGCATGACCGGCGCCGACAATCAGTGTCCGTGTTTTCGCGGAGTTGTCTTCGATGTATAAACGATAGAATTTCAAAATGCGATAGGACATGCGGATGCCGAGCGTGCCCGTGGTCGCGATGAAGAACGCAATGAGGTAATAGGAGTAATTGAAGTTGTAAATGCGGAACACCATCAGGATGATGTAAGACAGATTGACAGCGATGAAGTTGGCCAGTATGCCGCGCAACAGTTCTTCGACACTGGCGTACTTCCACAAACTGCGATACATGCCGGACAGTTCGAATATGACGATGTAAATGATCATCGTGAACGGTAATTCAAGGAAAATCCGAATGTAGTGTTCGCCGATGAACTCGAACTTGTCGACAACAAGGATGGCGAAACAGAAGGACAGCACGACAACAAGAATGTCGACGAGCAGTACAATCAGGTGCTTGTACGTTTTCATGCGGTGTCCTCCTCCTTCACGAAGATTGCACTGTTGGCGCGAATCTTCATGCCCTTTTTCTCCAGCAGTTGATACCCTTTGGCAAAATCATCGTAATTCTTTTCGGCGCGATGACTGTCGCTGCCGATCAGATCGATGAGTTTGTGCTTGATCAGGTATTTGATGACCTTCTTGGTTTGCTTGTTTTTGGGATGAAACAGACTGGATGCGTTGACTTGAAGCAACGCTCCCGTCTTTTTCCAACGATGATACAGCTGTTCGTCGTCGATGTAGTTGTAGCGTTCGGGATGGGCGATGATTGGTTTGTAGCCATTGATGATCAACTCGTAACAATACTCGTCGATGTCGGTCTTGCTCATGCCGAAATCGACCAACACATAGTTGGTCGCATTCATCGTCTGGACGGTCCCTTCGTTCAAGAGTACTTCAATGTCCTTGACCTCGTCGATTTCGCGACCGAGGTACAGACGGACCGGGATTGCCCGTTCGTCGATGGCTTGCTGTAATTGTTGGAAATGGTCCTGTATCGTGTCGAACGAAGCGACATATCCGCGCAATGGCGCGTAGTGCGGCGTCAGAATCATTGCTGTGACGCCAACGTCATGCGCTTTTTGAATCATGCGGATCGATTCGTCGATGTTCTGACAACCATCGTCAACACCAAACAGGATGTGGTTGTGCATGTCAATCATATATATCCACCCCACTGAATATATACAAATAAGCCGTTATCAACGGCTTATCGGTTAGTTGTCTCCGTAATAATAGTAGTACTCCATACCGTAGTACTGGTCGCGTTTCTGGACGCGGGTAAGGACGCCACCAAGGAGTTTGGCGCCGTTTTCCTTGAGGTCTTTGAGCGCATCTTGCGCGATGTCGCGATTGGTGTTGCGCGAGGCGATGACGAAGACCGTGCCGTCACAGTAATTGGAAATGATCGTCGCATCGGCCACAGCGGTGAGCGGTGGACAGTCGATGATCACACGGTCGTACAGATCATGGAGTTGTTTGAACATGTCCTTGATCTTCTTGCTGACGAGCACTTCGGCCGGAAACGGCACTTTCTCACCGGCGACCAGGACGTCAAGATTGTCATCGACGTTGATGATCGCGTCTTGAATCGTGTGCTGATTGGTGACGTATCCGCTGATGCCGCCCTTGTTGGGCAGCTTGAAGGCGCGATGAATCTTGGGTTTGCGCAGGTCGAGGTCGATGATCAGTGTCTTCTGTTTCGACTGGGCGTAAACGGTCGCTAGGTTCAAACAGGTGACGGTCTTCCCTTCACCGGGATAGGTACTGGTCAGGTTGATGACTTTGATTTCTTCGTTGAAGTTCGAAAAATCGATGTTGGTGCGCAGTTTGCGATATTGTTCACTGACGGTCGAATGAGGATCTTCGGTGGTGATGACTCTGTATTTCGCCATGATTACAATACCTCCTCATCCATGTCATAATCAGGAATGGTGCCAAGCAAGCGGAGTCCCAAGTACTTCTCGATGTCCTTGCCTTTCTTGATGTCCTTGTCGAGATACTCGATGGCAAGGACGATACCGACGCCGATCATGCCGCCGAGGAGAATGCCGACGGCGAGATAGAGCATGCGGTTCGGCCCGCTCGGACTCGTCGGTGTTGCCGCCACGTCGAGCACGCCTACGTTGTCGAGGTTTTCATAATCGGCGGACAAATCCTTGACGATGTCGACGACCTCGTTGGCAATGTCGCGCGCGAGGACCGGATCGGTGTTCTCCACGTCGAGTTGAATGATCAGTGTGTTGTTGACGCTGCTGACGGCGATCATGTTGCGCAGCTGGGCTTTCGAGTACTCCAGATCGAGATTGTCGATCAGTTCATCCAGCACGCGGTTGCTCTTGGCGATTTCGGTGTAGGTGTCGACCAGGCGTTGTCCCGTGAGCAAGTTGGTGTAATCCGATTCGCTGTCACTGGTGACCTGTACGATCATGCTGGATTCCGCGGTGTAGACATCATCGAGCATCACATACGCATACACGCCGGCGACGACGGCAACGACCACGGTGGTCGCGGCAATCAGCCACCACTTGCGCAGCAACACCTTGATCAACGAGACGATGTCAATTTCCAATTCCTGATTCATTTCCGGTTCCATCTATATGTCCTCCATATGGTATTCAAAGCTGTCCGGCGCAGGGCATAATAAAAACGCCGATATATCATACATTAATAATATCACATTTCATTATAGCATACAATTGTGAAAATGATGTGTTTATTTCCAACTATCAACCGTTTTCACACACATTGAAACCAATTATAAACTATGCGAAAAGGCAATCAAAAACCCATCCATGACGGATGGGTTGGCTTTTACTTGTCGAGCTGCTCCTGCAGTTCATAATAACGGGTCTTGTTGTGGCGGTATTCGCGATAGAATCGCTTGTAATCCTTGCGATTGACGAGAATCATTCCAAACCTCCGCATCGGCGTGTTCTGTTTGGTCTTGTCGTCGAAACTGAAGTAGTAGCGGAAGATGTGATTGTACTGCACTTCGAACTTCAACTGGTTTTTGATGTACTGATAAAACTCTTGTTTGGTCACGGGTTTTTTCGTCTTGACACTGACGAAACGAATGCCCATGATCAGATATCCGATGCTGACACCTTTGAAAATCACTTTGATCACATGATATGCGACGAGGAACGCCACCATCATTGCGAAGACCCAGATGTGGTTGATAATTTCGCTGTGAATTGAATAGTATGTGACAAAGAACATTCCAGTGATGAAAATGAGCCAATCAATCACTTTGGCGGCGATGATACGGTCGACCTTGGTGACGGTCTCATAGAGATCGGCGAGGGCCTCATCTGTTCGCTGCTTGTAATATTCGTATTCGGTTGTCATGTTGTCAGCTCCCTAGTGATGCAAGTTAAGTAAATAACTTCTGTGCCATCCTACTGCTTAAATTATAGCACACACATGTGAAAAAACTGTGAACTATGTCCCAATTTGCACGTTTTTATCTATCAACTACATCTAGAACGCTCAAAACCGTTCTTCACGTAGTGTTTGTCGAGCGATTCATAGAACTTAATCGATACAGTCCGGTGACTACTGTACCACAAGTGTAGAACAGATGTCAAACAAAAACAAGGTCATATGTGCACCTTTCTATAATATATATACCGTTCAAGCCACTTTTTTTCTCCAATGAACAGAAACAAACCTGTCGTTGTTCCGCCTAAAAGGTCTCTCAAAATCATTCACAATAAACAAGAAAGCGCCATAAATGGCGCTTAATCACTTAAATCGGTGATTTCAATGCTGCTGGCATACAGTTGTCCGAACTCACGCACGAAAACGACGCGGTACTGGTGGGTGGTGAGGTCGTCTTCTGAACGGACCGTGTATATGTAATTGTTAGTCGTGATTTTAATGGCTTCAAAGGAGTGCCAGACGCCGCTGTCAAGCGCAACCGACGAGGGGTCGGTTTCACATGCAAGCAATGCATCCTCTGTGAAGTATGTTTCACAGAAATCATCCGCATTGTCACCTGACGCCTGAATCATTGCCACCATGAATGTGTTGACATCCTCGAAACTAAGTTCCAGATCGACGAGCGGGGGAGTTGGATAATAAGATAGTCCACTGATCTGATAGGGTCCCTGCTCCACATCGACAACGGCGATTCGGAAGACATAGGCATCGTTGCCGGTGACAAAAGTGGTGTAGAAATCATAGATTCCATCACTGATTTCTACCACATCGAAGTTGCGGTTGACGATGTTGAAGTTTTCCGGTAGCAGCAACAATTTCGATTGCTTGCAGTAATCGCGGATGTTGCCATAGAAATAGTCGTCGCAAAACGTTGCTCCGTACTCTCCGTCAAAATTGTCCTGAAGCGTGTGGAACATGTCAATCGCGATTTCTTGCGCCGTTGCTTCCTCATTCGTGCAGTAGAGCGCGTTGGGATGATTTTCACAAAACGATCGTTCTTCCGGCTCATCGCCGTCGCCTTGTGGTGACAACAGATTGACAATCAACAGGATCGCACCGAACAGTGCGACCGCCGTGATGCTGATCCACATCCATATGTTGCGGTTCATGATGTGGTCCTAGCCAAACAGCTGCTGGACGTTGGCGAATGCGCCATCGAACACACCGAGAAACGTGGCCAAGACATACAATACCAAATACGCGATGAAGAAGTTCTTCACCGTCTGGCTGGTACGCCGGCGGATGAACATGACAATGGCGAAAATGACATTGACAACGGGAATCGATAAAATGACGATGAGTGCAATCCACGCCAGAACACTGAGTCGGTCGGATGTAAACATGCGAGCACTTCCTTCTTGTAATCTGAAACAATCGTATTATACCACAAACCATGCAAAAGAAAAACACCCGACTGGGTGTTTCTCTTGCTACTTGATGTCAATCATGTAAGAGGAGATCTTGTGTTCTAGTTTCGGCAGGTCGATGCGCAGTACGCCATCCTTCAAAGCCGCGTTGAGTTTCTTCGGATCCACATCTTCAAGATAAATCTTACGTTCGGATTTGAAGCTGTAACGTTCGCGATGGATGTATTTGTCGTCCTGTTTGTCTTCTTGTTCTTGTTCTTTGTTGATGCTGATGGTGAGGTGATCGTTTTCAAACTTGATCGCCATGTCCTTCTTCTCAAGTCCCGGAACTTCGGCTTCGACGACATACTTGTCCTTTTCGTCCTTGACGTCAATGCGAATGTCGCGCATGTAGGCGGTCGGTGCATTGAAGAAGTCATCGAACAGATCAAACACATCCCGCGCATTGTTTCTGCGACGATACGGTGTGATGCGATACATGTAACTTACCTCCTTGTGGTTGTCATATTGTTGGCACTCTCTCTTATTGAGTGCTAGCAACTATATTATAGGACAACATTCACGTTTTGTCAAGAGGGACGACCAGAGAAAATGAAATAAATACAAAAACGGCTGGAATCAGCCGTTTTTTGTGCCCAATATAAGGGAAGAACCGCCTCTCGGCGGTTCAAGGAAGGGGATGTGTGAATAATGAATATTCACCATGCTATGTAAGGGATAAGTTGCGACTATGTCGCACCTTTAATATACCACACTTCCTGCACATATGCAAATCAATATGCACCCTGATTTTGAATCAGTATTCCGGATAGTATTCTTCCTCTTCCTGAAGCATCAGCATCAAGAACAGTTTCGACATGTGGAAATTGTCGTCGTTGACGTATCCGACCATCGCCTGGAAGGCGGCAGCCGATGTCAGTTCGTTGAACTCGTCGAAGTTGCTTTGGAAGTCGGTCAGACTGACGGTTCCACTCAATGCTTCGGTTCCATCGATCCAGTACAACGTGAGATTGAACTGTGGGTTCGTCGGATCCAGCGGATTGATGGTAACCCCGATGGTCGAGAGCTCATGATCGAACGCTGCCGAGAGACGAATAATGTGATCAAACTCAGCGAGTGTATAGCTGGTTTGTGTCAGATCGGCGATTTCGGATGGATTCTGTTCGTAGTACCAGACCAGTTCACGGAGGAAATCACGGGCGAACATGCTGACGGCGAACTTGCCGAGGTCCTGTGCGATCTCATTGGCATTGTCCACGTCGGCAGCAGCCGGAATCGTAATGATGCCTTCGCTGTCCATGGTGATGGTAATGGACAGTTCGTTGACACCGGTCCAGATGTCATCCTGATTGTTCGGAACATAGCCCGGGTTGTCATCGAGGAAATCATCATAAGCGCCACTGACGATGACGTCGGCGAAGTCGGTGAGATCGAGTCCCAGTTGCATCCAGGTCGGATCAGAGGGATCGTAGAGGGCATGCATGTCGATCGTGCCGAGTTGCGTCAGAATTGCGTTGATGTTGTTGATGTCATCGCTGATGTCGCTGCACTCGGTATCCAGAGGATCGATGCAATCCCAGTTCTCATCGAATGGGAACGGCAAGGTTTCGAAACCGGACAAGTACGTGTTAATGTCGGCGAAGATGTCTTCGACAAGCAGTTGATAACTGATGGAATCCATCTGCATCGTCGTGAGAATCCACCAGTCGTCGGTGGCTTCGACATCGACGTCCATCATGTTGCCTTGCATCCAATAGCTCATGTCGAGATAGTGTTCAAACACCGACAGACCTTCAAATGCGTAGTTGATGTCATCGACATAGATCATGAACGGCTGAATGGTGTCGACGGCAGGACTGAAGAGTTCGAGAATCAGAACACTGTTCGGAGCCGTCAACTCAATGTTGGTCAAGAATGTGTCATACGCCGTCTGACCTTCGTATACTGCGGTCAGGAGTGCTTCCATGTCGACCGTTTCCAAAGCCAGTGCATCGAAGTCCACCGCCATCATGTTGGCAGCAAGATCATCGATCAGAATCAGATCGAACGGATCGAACTCCGGAGTCGGATCGAGACTGTCTAACACAGCGATGACATGCGGATCAGTGAAGAACGTGCTGAGCAGATATTCCGGTACTTCGTTGGTGTTGATCGCATCGATCAGACCATCGATTTTCGGATAGACGTATTCGTCCATGAGAATTGCAATGTCGTCCGGTGTCAGATAATCGTTCATGAACACCTGAATACCATACATCTGCAGATCGGCGATTTTTTGTGTTGCGTCGAAGCCGATTGCATCCAGTTCACTCTGGTGCACGGTGAGGAAGTCAAGCAGGTCTTGTTCCTGCCAAAGGGCATCTTCGAGGGTCCAAAGGACTTCGTACGGCCATTCGCTGGCACGGGCCAGTTCATCGAGAACCTCACGGTCCCATTCGGTGGCGTAATACAGATACCAGTCGATGGCGCCATACATTTCAATGTCACTGATCAGCGCCGGGACATCGTAGCCATAGTCGTTCGTCAACCAATCGGAGTGCTGGTTGATCAAGCCAACGAGGTCTTCGGTAGCCCACTGGTCTTCCAGACACATATCCCAGTTGCCGAGGCAGATTCCAAACTCGCCTTCGCCAGTGTTGAGTTGCTGGAGCACCTCAACCGGCCAACGGTAATCCATTGGTTCGAATTGTGAAATCTCATCCACATAACCGCGTTCGGTTTCATTCAGGTTGCCGTACCACTGCAATGCTCCACCATACATGATGTCGGCACGCCAGGCATCGACGTCGACGCCGTACGTGGTTTGCAGATAGTCCTGATTGAAGTACAGCAGCCAATCAAGTTCATTGTTGAGCCAATAGAAGTCATAGAGTTCTTCGGGACGACCGAAGCGCCAGAAGTATTGATCGAGGCGTTCTTCGACCATCTGCAGTTCGTCGATGACCCAACGCAGTTCGTAGTCGTTGAAGCGGGAAATCTCATCAAGCGCATCCTTGACATCGCCGGATGCTTGGAAGAAGTACCAATCGATAGCACCATACATATCAATTTCAGCAATCAGTGCACCACCGTCGATGCCATATTCGTCCATCAGATATGTGGAGTGATTGTTGATCAATTGGACGAGATCACCATGAATCCAGCCTTCATCGAGCCAGTGCCGGCCATCGGTGAAACGCCACTGGTATTGCCACGGATCGTTGGCGGCCATTTCCATGTCCCAAACGGCCCAAGCCCATTGTTCGTAACCAGGTTGTTGCGCAAGATCGATCATGATGTCGCGGCTGGTCTGATCAAGACTCAGATACCAGTCGATACCACCCATGTCGTTCAATTCGGTAAGCCAGTCGTTGGCGACGACGCCGTGGGTATTGAGCAGATAGGTTTCCAGATTGACGATCAAATCATTCAAATCACCAGTGATCCATTCATTTTCATAGAAATGTTCGTAGCGGCGAATCATCCACTGGTAATCCCATTCGTTTTCATAAATCTCACGCAGACTCCAAACGGTCCAGCCATGGTGGTTCATGTCTAGCGACCACCGGATGACGTCGCGTTCTTCCTGAGTCAGTTGTTTCCAGTATTCGACCGCACCGAGGCTTGCCAGATCGGCCAGTTCTGCCGCTTGATCCCAAGCGCCGCTGGCTTCCGGCCAGTTGTCGATGAAGAATTGCTGGTCACCCTGGAGAATCGCACCAAGGTCATTGTCGAGCCATTCCGGAGTGATGTCACTGGTGAGCCCTTCAAATACCATGCCTTCGATGAACGGCTTGATGGCGACTTCGATCAAGGTGTCGAGTTCGGTCTCGGACAGGCTGTCGAAGAATGCCTGCGAACCTTCGAGCGGATCGATTGGCAGGTTGACGTTCCAGACGTCATTCAGCTCATCGTATGTCGCCGTGTCCAGCAGGTCGAGTCTGGTGATGTCGAATCCTGCGGTGGTTAACTCGGTTTCATACATCAGGAAGAACTGACGGAGCTGATACGCCACGTACATGTGATCGAGTCGCAAGACGATGCCGTCGACATCGATTCCTTGGAGAAGCAGTTCGGCACTGTCGAAGTCTTCTTCGATCAGATAATCGATGAATTGTCCGAATTCAACGCCATACTGGTTCAGATCGAAACCGATTTGTGCTTCCAGCTCATCTTGCAGCTGATAGAAGAACATCTCGCCTACTTCACTGAAGAACAGGGATACGAGCATGTCCTTGAGTACTTGAATTTCGATGATGTTTTGCAGCGAATCATCAAACTGGAACAGGGCCCATTCGTCATCGAATCCAACATAGCCAATCATGTCGGCGACTTCCGGGTCCTGCATTGTAATCAGGTCGATGATCGGTGCATAGTGAATGTAGACATGAACGCCGGTCGCTACTTCTTCGAAAATGACCGTCAGTTCGATGGTCTGTTCGCCATCCACGTCAAGGGTGACGACCCGTTGCATCGAGTCGCCCAGTTCATCGTAGAGATAACTGTCCTCCACGATTGCACTGATGTAGTGCGTTTCATCAACATCTTCGCTGATTTCCATGTAAAAGTCCGTCGTCAGCGTCATCGCTTGTGAGAAGTCCATGTTGGCCATGGTGAGGGCCAGGAACTGGATATCACCAGATGTTTCAAAGCTGTCGACGATGAGTTCGGCAATCAATTGCGCATCGGAGGGCAGAACGATGACCGTCCGGGTCACTTGCGTGGCCGCACCGCCATTGCCATCGGTGACGTTGTAGGTTACCGTATAGTTCCCCGCAACCATCGGATTGACATTGTTGACAACGACGATCGATGATGTCAGGTCGCCGTCCTCCACGTCGGATGCGGTAGCACCCAGATCATTGTAGGCGTCCCCCACGGTGATCGTGATGGTGGCAGCCCCATTCAAAGTGATGGTTGGCAAATTGTTTACCGCTTCTTCTTGGACTATGACGGTTCGCGTCACTTGTTGTGCCGCCAAACCTTCGGAGTCCGATACGTTGTAAGTAATCGTGTAATTTCCTGCTACAGCGGTGTTGACAGGGTTGACGACGACGATGTCGGCGGTCAAATCGCCGTCTTCTGGATCGTTCGCTGTCGCGCCGGCGTCATTGTACGCTGTACCAACGCTGATCGTAATGGATGCCGGACCGTTGAGTGTAATCGTTGGAGCTTGGTTGTCTGTCGGATCCACATCTTCAACACATTCCCCGGCGTCTTCATCAAAAATGTAGCCGTCGGGACATACGTCGTCGGGATTAAACAGATCGCATCCACTCAGACCAAGTGCGAGTAGCACACCGAGCAGGAGCGTGAACATTCGTTTCAAATTCGTGCACCTCTTTCTATATAATTTTTGCTTATACACCTTCATTGTACACCCGTGATATGTATTTTTTATGAATTTTCATGAAATTAACACAAAATATGAGGATTTTCTCATATGTATCAAATTTCAGAAAAATCGGGTATAATCATAAGTAAGAGGTGGCCGTATGAAACAGATCCACAAGGACCAATTCCGCAAAATCCGTGCCAACCGCGTCAATTTTCTCAGCTTGAGCCTTTTGGTTGTCATCATCGCGATGACGTTCACCGCTGTCAAAGCGAGCGTACGACGTCTCGATGCGAAGTACGATTCGTACTTGGAATCGCAACAACTAGAAGACTTCTATTTCGCCATGGGCAACATCGATTTGAACTACCTCGGGGGCAGTGCCACCATCGAACTCTGCGAAGAACTAGACATCCTGTTCGAATGTTACTATGCCTTCAGTTTTCCAAACGACCCCTCCTACATGAACAATCTGAACATTCAGATCAATCAAAAAATAAAGGAAGAACCGGAACTGTATGAATCGATTGTCGACGGATTTGTCGAAGAATTTCGCGATCAGTACGACTATGAAGTCGAAAAAAACTACGTGGTTGATATCGTCGAGGATGAATTCACCTATAAGTTCGTCAGCCTCACCGAGCGCATTGATCTGCCTTATATCACCGAGGGCCGTATGCCGGAGACCAATCACGAGATCGCCATATTCCCGGAATTCGCAGCGGCCAATGACATCCGCATTGGTGATACGATAACGATTCGCGACACTACCTTTGATGTGGTGGGTTTCATGTACAAACCGGAGTATCTGTTCCCGATCTTCAGTCTGACGTCCATCAGTTTCGACCCGGCACATCAGACGCTCGTGCTGGCAACCGATGATGCGATCCGGAATCTTGGCGAGTTCATGTTTACCAAATATCTGGTTCGCGGCGATCTCGATCAGATTCTTCCGGATTACGGATATACGACAATACAATCCAACGACTACAGCTTTCTCGGCAGGCACATGCAGATGATCTATCTACTGATGCCATCCGACATCAACTTCCGCGTCATTGCACTGGATACGGAAATCACCAATGCCAACGCCTTCATTGATGTGTTCTTACCGCTCTTCACTGGTTTGATCGCGATGTTGCTGTTGTTGTTTGTACGACGGTACATCCAACAGAACAAGGCCGACCTCGACACCTTGCACGCACTCGGTTACAGCAATGCGGAGTTAACGCGCAGTCTAATGATATATCCGTTGTTGGTGTCACTGACATCGATCATCGGTTATGGACTTGGATTGCTGTTATCAAACCGGTTGTTTGACACCTACAGCGCACGGTATCTGTTTCCCAAGGCACCCTTCGTGATCGACGCCGATCTGTTCTTGTATGCCGTGATCATTCCGGTGGTGACACTCAATGTTCTGTCGTTCCTGTTCATCGGGCACGCGTTGCGCGATAGAAAGAAACAATCCCAACGCGTTTCGCTCCGATTGTTCAAATTCATCGAAACCAAAACAGTGCTTTCATCGGCATTGTTGTTCCTAACCATCTCGATCATGCTGACCTTCGGGCTCAGTGGCAACTCGATGTTTTCGGCGTTCGTCGAGGAGACGAAAACCGGCAATCACTACACCGAAATGATCAACCTCCAATATATGACCACTACCGACCATTTTGATACCTACGAGAGGTACACCAGAGTACCCGGAAAAATCAAAGAGGTCAATTCTCGAGAGGTCAAAACCGAACAATCAACGACAATTTATGGAATCTCGCCGCAAAGTGAACTGAAACGACTGATTGACGATGACATTGCGAACAATCTGCTCCTGGAAGATGGCATCATCGTCTCCGATTTCTTGCACACCTCGCTTGGTCTGGATGTAGGCGATGAGATCACCTTCGATGTGGGTGGAACGACGGTGACAGAGGTCGTTGTCGGGGTGTCCAACGAGCTGATCGAGAACAACTTCTACATCGCCAGAGACCGTCTGAACAACTTGTTCCAATTGGACGAATCCTATTACAATGGACTCTTTGCCACCGATTATGAGTACACCTCACCCTATATAACGAGTCGCATCGATTACAATACATCACTGGAAGAAATGGCGGCAATCCTGAATATCTCGAGTCTCATTCTGAACTATCTCGTGGTGCTCTCCGTGGTTCTCTCACTGTACATTTTCGCGTTGATCCTGATCAACTATTTTCGTGATCACCAAGTGGAAATCGCCGTGTTGAGATCGCTTGGATACACATCGTTTGAAATCCATCAAAAGTATCTGTTGGTGCCATTCATACTGATCGTGACACTCTATCTGGCAAGCATCCCAATCACGTATTGGATCCTCCAGTACATGCTGTCGATCATCATGGAAACAATAGGATTCAAACTGATCATCAGCATCTCCACAATCAACATGATTCTGGGCTTTGTGATTCTACTTGCGGTGTTCATGCTGATTGTTCAACAGGCGACAAAATTCTACGAGCGATTACCGGTTGCCAGCATTTTGAAGCACAACATCAAATGAACAGGGACGTTGCGTTCCTGTTCTTTTTGGATCTTGCCTATTGACAAGATTACTTGGCGAAAGCCGTGTGACGCAGTTCGATAAGAAATGAGCATCATCTGCTGTCTTATTATTATATATTAAAATTATTACCGTATATAAGCATACACCAGTGTGACACATTTGTCTTTCGCTGGAATCCATTACAGCTCATATGATCCAAAACAGAAAAATCCTTGAGAATTACGACAAAAGAGTGTGGATAATGTGGAAAACCACCCAAAAAATGTGGATAACTATGGTGAAATTCGAATTCGTTTGACAAAGTGGTCAAGATGTGTTTATAATGGTATTGACCAATTTTTTCACACCACTGCGAAAGGGTGACAATATGAGTGAATTTGTGAACTATGATGATGCTCGAAAAAACCGGATTTTGGAAGCGGCATTAGTTGAGTTTGCCGATCGTGGGTATCGCAAAGCGTCCACCAACACGATCGTACGCGAAGCAAAAGTCTCGAAGGGTTTGTTGTTCCACTATTACACGAACAAGAAGGAATTGTACATCTTGTTGTATCAGATTGCCTTGGAAACCATTACCAAGGAACTGTACGAAGGTGTCAACTTCGCGGATCGCGACGTATTGAATCGTCTGTCTGCTTCTACCGTTCAGAAAATCGATTCCTACGGACGTCACCCATTGTTCGTGAAACTGTTTGAAAACCATGTCTTCGTCGAGGACGAAGAGATTTTGGAACGTACCAAGCAGTTTTCCATCCAGTATGCGAAAGAGTCCTACGACAAACTGTTCAGCAACATCGACTATTTCCTGTTCAGCGATCGCATCAACATCAATCATGCGCTCGATGTCGTCCGCTGGACGATCGATCGCATCAGCAGCGATTGGCTGAAGAAACACAACTTCCAATACAAGACGGAACACTTCAGCGAACTCAAAGACGAGATCAACGTCTACCTCGATCTGTTCCGCATGTCCTACTACAAGTAAACAAAAAAGACGACTTCGGTCGTCTTTTTTTTCATCCTAGAAATGGTAACAGCACAACGGCTCCAAGGGCAGCCAACAGGATATAGAACAAGAGGAATCCGCCGAGCACAACAAACGCAAAGATTGGATTGACAATGTACATGATCGGCGTATGCTGGTTTTCTTTGTCGCCAAGGAACTTGAAAAAGTGTACGACGGCAATCAGAAACATCACCAGATAGATCAGGACCAAGGCGACGTTGAGAACGATCGCCACCACGATCATCGCGCCACCGGCGCCCGTCAGTGCCGCCGTAACAGCGATGGTGATGAAACCGATGATGAGCAACAGCAGCTCGCGGGCGAAAAAGCGTCGAGGTTCTTGATACATGACATCACTCCTTTATACTACTATTGTAGTACGGTGACTGCGCGATGTAAACAATAAAAAAGGCTCCAAGAGCCTTTTTTGTTCATGCTTCTTTGATGATCGCGACAACAGGAATCAGCAGATACGCCATCCAGGCGAACGCCCAGAGGTCGAAGAACCAACCCAGCGTCATGAACAGGAACGTCGCGACAAACGGCATGATGCCGATGATGCGTGCGGATCCTTCGGCATTGGTGTAGATGGCGTAGACGGGGATGCTCAGGAATACGAGCCAAGCATATCCCCAAAGATCAAACAACAAGCCGAGTGCGACATACACGACGACCGACAACAGTAACAGATAACGGTACTCTTTGGGCATTTGACGAATGCCCCCCTCTTCGCGCAACAATGCGTAACTTACCAATGGTAGGAAGGCCAGCAATGCAAGATCGAAACGGTCGTAGGCTTCCCCGATCCACAGATATCCGGCGACACCGCCAACAATCAACAATTCCCAGATGAGAATTTTCAGGAGACTCTTTTCATTGAGGGCACCGATGGCCGGGATAGCTAGGAAAATCAACCATCCGGGAATCCAGAGATCCCGCTCGCCGAAATACAGCACATAAACCGGCAGGATCAGGAAGAATGAAATGGCCGTCAAATACTCGAGTGGTTTCATCGTCTTGATCTCAGTGGTGATGGCAATGAAGGGAATGACGGTGAAGACCAACCAACCGGGATGCCACAGTTCAAACACGAATCCAAGCACGAAGAACGCAATCAATGCGGCGAACGGACTTAGCGCCGTAAACAGATGTTTGTCGGATCCTGCCATGTTGAGCGTAATGGCCGTGACGGGGATGAGCAGAAACGCCATCCATGAATACGTCCAACCGTCAAACAGGAACCCGCCGACGAAGAACAGCAACAACGCGGCAAACGGACTAAGCGCAATCGCCTTGGTTTTGCCAGGTGACAGTTCCACCGCATCGCCGACTTTGGCGTATCCTTCGGTGAGGTCATGGATGATCCGATTCGGATCACCGAGTTTGACTTCGATGTCCGTTTCACTCATGCCGAAATCTCGGTAGTTTTCATACATGTCGTCGTAATCGGTGAGAATGTCCTGTTTCTCCTTGTCTTCCATGCGGTAATTGTCAAGGAGCAACTTGAGTTGTTTCAGATAATCTTGCTTCATGCCGTGGTACCTCCTAAAATGCGGGTGACGCGGGTTAAGAACTGCGTCCATTCGTTGAGGGATTCATCCAGTCGCTCGATGCCCTCGCTGGTTAAACGGTAGTATTTGCGTGGTGCGCCCACGCCCTCTGCTTCTTTGTAGGTATCGAAATACCCTTGTTTGGTGAGCCGTCTGAGAATGGGATAGATGGTATTTTCATTGACTTCGATTTCCTTGGAAATCGTTTCGATGACTTCCAGTCCATACATGTCCTTGTCGTTGACAAGTTTCATCACACAGAGCTCAATAATGCCTTTCTTGAACTGTGTATTCAAGCGGATTCCTCCTTTATTGTGTATTGCACACTTACATCCTATCACATTAGTGTGCAAAACACAATAATTATTTGAAAAAAGAAAAAGCACTGGCTACAGTGCTTCCTTTTTGATGTAATATCCAAGTCCGATGGTCTTCGGTCCGGCGTGGGCACCGACGACCGCGGTGAGCGGCATCGAGAATACATCGGTGAGATTGGGATCCGCTTCTTTGAGACGAGTGATCACGTAATCGCGCATCTCGGGATTGTTGGCGTGAATCACGAATGGTTCCACGCGTTTGTCTTTGGTCTCTTCGAAATACCGGTCCAGCACGGCTTCAATGGCACGCTTGAACGTACGGATTTTTTCGACGGTGACAACTTCACCCTGCTCGGAAATGGTGAGCAGCGGCTTGATTTTGAGCGTGTTGCCGATGAACCCGCTGGCGTTCGACAAACGACCGTTCTTGACGAGATACGTCAGCGTATTGACGGCGATGTAAATCTTGTTGTTGTCGCGGATGTACGCGAGTTCCTCCAGGATCTCATTGACAGAAGCCCCCTCTTCCGCCATCTTGGCGGCGGTCAGAGCCATCTTCGCCTGAGGGTAGGCGAGGGTCTTGGAATCGAACACGGTGACCTCGAGTCCCGTTACCGAACTCGCTGCCATTTGGGCGGCATTGTAAATGCCTGACATGTTCGCTGAAATGGAGATGACGATCGCCTTGTTGTATCCTTTGGCGACCAGGTCTTCGTAGATTTCAATCATTTGCCCAAGCGGCATGTAGCTGGACGACGGGAATACCGATTTGTCTCGTTCAAGACGCTGGTAGAAATCCTCGGCGGAGATGTCGACGTAATCGAGATAATCCTCGTCGCCGAGGTGCAGGGTACTGCGAAAAATGGGAATGTCGTAATCGTAGTCAAAGTAATCGAGGCATGCGTTGGAGCATGCGACGACAGCTATCTTGTCTGGCATGAAACGTCCTCCTTCGTGGTTGTGATTGTCACTCTTTCGTCATGGTTGATTCTTGTTCGATCATGGCCATTGCCGTTTCAAATGGCACGCCTTTGCTGAAAAGGTACCCCTGGTACCATTCGCACTCGTTCTGGCGCAGGAAGTCGAGGGTTTCCGGATCATCCACGCCTTCGGCAATCAACTTGCACTTGAGCACTTTGGCAATCGGCTGCAACGTCAGGAACAAGGTCCGGTTAAACTCGTTCTTGTAGTAGTCGCGGACGTACTCCTTGTCGACCTTGATCGAATAAACGGGAAACTTTGAGATGTAGGACAAACTGGAATATCCGCTGCCGAAATCGTCAATCGCCGTGCGGATGCCGACCCGATTGAGTCGCTTGAACAAGCGGATCAGATAATCGTGGTCTTCGACCTTGTAACTCTCCGTCAACTCAAGCACGATCGTGCCGCGTTTCAGTTTCGCCTCGCGATAGTAGCGAATGATGGTCTCAACGAACTGCTCGTTAAAGGAGAGTGCCGAGGCATTCGCTGACAGAAACAAATGATTGTCCGGGAACTGATCATTGATGCGCTGCATGTACCCGAGCATCTTCTTGAACACGATCTCATCGAGTTCCTGAATGCGGCCGCTACGCTCCAGACTGGAGATGACGCTGGAAGTGGAGATTTGCTCATTGAACTCGTTTTTCGCTCGTGACAGGCACTCGAACCCGACAATGCGATCGCTCATGCAATCGACGATCGGCATCAGATGGACACCAAACTGCTGCAAGTTGAGATGATTGACGTAATCATCAAAATCCTGGTTGGTGATCATGTCGGAAATTACACCGGATCGGAAGAACACATAATCGTTGGTGTTTTGAATCTTCGATTGCGACAACACGAGATGGGCGTTCTTGATGAGTTCATCGATGGTGACACCCTCATCGGGATAGTTGACGACACCGAGGGTGATCGAGATGTTGGTGCGGATCCGTTTGATCACAATGTCCCGATCAAAGACACGCAGAATGCGTTTGATGGTGTTCTGCACTTCGGTTCGTTTCGAGGACGAGAACACGAATGCGTACTCATCGCCACCGATGTGATACATGGTCGTATTGTCGCGGGTCACGCCCTGAATGAGATTGATTGCGGCCCGAATGACATCGGCGCCAATCTCGTGCCCGTACTTGTAGTTGATGAACTTGACGTTATTGAACAATGCATAGGCGATGTAGAATCGTTCATTGGCCTTGCGAATGTCATCGAAATCCTCATACAGCGACTGGCGATTTTTCAGGCCGGTCTCGTAACTGTAATGATACGAATACTCAACTCGCTCCACCAGATCGATGACCTGCATGTGATTGCGGTAGATGAGCAAGAAGATGATTGCCAGAGCGAGGAACAAGGTGACTTCGGCGATGGCCACAGTAGTGAATACCACATCGTAGTTATCATTATAGTAAGACACATAAAAACGATAGTCAATTCCGGAAAGCGTAGTGCTGACGAGTTCGTCCGGATCAACCGGCGAATCCGCTGAACCGAGCAGATACCATTGATCTCCCGTTACAAGAACAACGTCTTCATCGGCGATGACATCCGGGAGCCCGGCTTGAAACAATGCAAGATCAACACGCAAACTGATCAGACCTACGAACGCATCGTCATCATCTTTCACAGGATGATGATAGATGATGGCATCGTCATCATAGGTGAGAAACATCGTGCCCGCGGCCCTCGACTGTTCGAACTTCGTAAACTCCTCAACATTGAAGTTACCAATCACATCGAACCCGTCATACGCATCTATTTCGCTGGACGGATAAACATACTCCACAATCCCTGCCGGTGCATAGGTGACGAGCACAATCCCCTCACCCGTGGCACAGAATCCCCCGCAGAAATTGGCAAATTCACTGGGAGTGACTTCTTCCGATTCACTGATGAACAGTGCCAGCGCGGACATCACATGCTCGTACTCACCGATATAATCTACCAGGTTGTAACGTATGTTTTCCTGGAGGTTGTTGTAGTATAGTTGATTGTAGTTGCGAGCTCCATAGCCGATAAAAATGGTAATCAGGATCCATATCAAAAAGAGGAGAACAAACGATTCTCTCACAAGGCGGTGCTGTCTGAGATGGTGGAAGAATGTCATAGTATCGACCTCATATAATCATTATATACAATAACCAGGCAAATTTCACGAAAATCCCACAAACTCCAAAAAAAATCATGTTACTATGTAACATCCAAGAAAATAATATTTTAGTATTGACAATAGTGTACGTCATACAGTATAATGGTGGCGAGGTGATTCGATGGCATCCAAAATCGACTTAATCAAGAATCTCGAACAAGAACTGCGCAAAGGCACACTGGTCCTGGCCGTGCTGTCACAACTGAAAGAAAAACACTACGGATACAGCCTGGTGGAACGTCTCAATGACAAGGGATTGATCATCGATCAAAACACACTGTATCCACTCTTGCGACGACTCGACAAGCACGGCATTCTCGAAAGCACCTGGGAAATGGTCGAGCCGAGACCGCGCAAATATTACCAACTCAACAAGCTGGGTCGTGACATACTGCGCGATCTTACGCAAACCTACTACGAACAACACGAAACCGTGGACACACTACTGAAGGAGGACTGAACATGGAACTACTGGAACGATATCTGCGTCAGATTCGACGCTATCTGCCATTCAAGGATCGCGAAGAAACGGTGAGCGAACTGCGATCGCTGATTCTCGATCAACTCGATGAACAAACGGCGTCCGGACAGGATCAAACCGAGGCGCTTCGCAATATTCTGATCGACATGGGCGCCCCTCGGGACGTCGCATTGCGTTACGTTGAAAAAGGCCCGCTGATCTCCCGCGAAATGGAACCGATCATGCTGCTCGTTATGAAGATTGTGGCCATCACCTTGCCACTTGTGATTCTGTTTGCCAATTCGATCGCATTCGTGACGGACACTCCGGATTTCACATTCTCGGACGTTCTTGTCAATCTCGCGTTGATGATTCCCTCGGCGCTCTATTCGATGATCGTCGCAATCGGCATGGTGTTCATCGTCTTCGTACTGATTGAACGATTCGCGTCCCCGCAGTTCGAAATCGAACAAAAACCGTTCAATCCCGATCTCTTACCGGAGCTCCCCAACAAGTTGTTCAAAGTCAGCATCGCCGAATCGGTTGCCGCCATTTTCTTCACTACCTTGCTGATTTACCTATTCAACTTTCAACAAGGCCTTGTCGGCATCTATTATGAAGGAGAGCAGTTCCCGCTGCTCAATGAGAACTTCGATCGAATTCTGCCGTTTCTCAACATCGGGTGGTTTGTCGCCATCGTCCTCAACATCTATTTCCTGTTCCGACAGAAAAAAACGATCGGCTCACGGACCGTGGAGTTCATCACCAAAATTTACGGCGCCGTGGTCGCCATCCTGCTTGCCACCAGCGACATCTTCAACGATGTCATCATCGAAGGGTACGACCTCAACTTCCTACCGAACACCTTCAAGTATGCACTGCTGTTCATCGCCATTGCCAGCATCATCGGCGCAATTGTCGAATACATCAAGATGTTCATCAACCTGGACAATCTCGAGACCGCAATGGAACAACAAGCAGAAACCAAGAAAAAAAGCTCGCAATCCTGAGATTGCGGGCTTTTCATTGGTCGCAGCTGCGGGCCATGATGAATAGCAAATCGCTCAAGCGGTTGACGTAGCGGATGACATCATCCAAGTCCTTGCGCTGGTAACTCGCAACACACCGCAAGACGGTGCGCTCGACGCGTCTCGAAATGGCGCGGGCGAGATCCAGATAGGCGCCTTCCTTGGAGGATTCGCTACCGGGCAGGACGAAGCGGGGTTCGATTCTGCATTCGGTAAGAATCGATTGTTCCCAAGCCTCCAGACGTTCAATCGTCTCATCATCAATGACGGTCAGGCGCCCCCGTCGCGGATCGTCGGCGCGGGTGGCAATCAACGAGTTGATGTGTTGCAGGTCGAGTTGGATGGTGCGGATGTAGTCGTCATAACGACTGTAATGGCTGGCAAGGCCGAGTGCACTCGACAGTTCGTCGATGACACCGAGCGTTTCAAACAGGATGTCGGTCTTCGGTAACTCGTCGTTGGAATAATTGCGGGATGTTCCGCCATCCCCTTTTTTGGTGCTGATGTGCGTATAGGTTTCGATTTTTCGGCTCATGGTTGTCTCCTTCAATGATGTGGTGTTTGCGGACGTATCAATATCCGGTAAAGCGATCGTATTTGATGCGGTCGGGTTGAATGCCGAGCAACACCAGTTGATCCTGGATGCCACTCACAAAACCAGGACTCCCAGCGAGATAATAGTACGCCTCATTCATGTGCGCAGCGGCCACTGCTTCGATTTGATTGCGGGTCGGCTCGACCCCGCTGGTGTAGTGGATGTCGACACCCTTCAACTCGTTCAGTTCATCTGCAAACGGATATGCTTCGTTGAGTTCGCTATAGATCAAGACGTGTTTGGTGTTATAATCGTGTACGTGTCGGGTCATCAGCATGCTGCGAATCGGCGTGATGCCGATGCCGCCAGCAATGAAGACGGCGTCATGATCGGGCTCAAGCGTAAACCTTCCGGTCGGTCCGGCGACGGTCATCTCTGCCCCGTCCTCCATCTCGAGCAACTGCCGCTTGTAGTCGGAGGGCTCGTTCACAATCTTGGTCGCAATCATCAGATTGGATTCGTGTTGGGACGATGCGAAACTGAAGGCACGGAGATTGCGCCCTTCAACCGGGCGATCGTCAATCAGAAACACACCGTATTGACCCTCCTCGAAGGTCAGTCCTTCCGGTTTGTCGAAATGAAACGCATAGTAGTCGGCCGTCAGGTGCTTGCGGCCGCGCAATGTGATCTTGTATCGGTCCATGTCATCACCTCGGTTCCATTATAATACATTTGAAAAGAAAAGACACTCAAAGTGTCTTATTCGTAGTAGAGTTCGTCGTCCTTGCCTTCTTCGGACTTGGATGACTTGGATTTTTTCTTCAGTCGCTTGCCTTGTTTGACGGCTTTGTCAACAACGTTGTCGATCGTATCGTCAATCTTGTCGGAGATGGTTCGCAATTTGTCCATGGTACCATCGTCTTCGAGTTTCTGTTTCACCTGATGGATCTTGTCCACGGTCTTCTGAGCGATCGTACCGGTCTTTCGCCCAATCTCCTGGCCCTTTTCCTCGAACCGTTTTTCAAGTTCGCTGCGGGTATCGATAATGACTTCTTCGCGTTCTTTCTTTTTGAACAGTTTCATGGTATCACCTCGCACCCATTATAGTACAAAGATATGGAAATCTTATGAACATCGGTAGAATTCCACCTGGCGCGGATTGTACATGCGAATCGGAATCAACGATTCGCCCAGTCCGAACGACACCAGCAGGACGTGATCCTGCTCCACCGTCTGCCGTGCGCGGTGGACTTTGGCACCTGGAACGTTGTAGATGCCGCCGAACGCGGGGATGCGTACCTGGCCACCGTGCGAATGTCCCGACAACATCAATGCTACCGCATACTCTCGAACCGTTTCAAACGTATCGGGTTCATGGGACAGGACGATGTTGGTGTCATGCTCTGCGGTTGTTGCCAGGATGTCATCATAGGAGGCATCGCCGCTGCGGTAATCGTCCAGCCCGATGATATGATACGATTGGTCCGCGATGGTTATCGCAATGTCTTCATTGACAAGCAAAACGAAGCCCGTCTCGTCCAATACTTGTCGGACGTAGTCCAGCTTATCCAAGGTATCGTAGTCGTGATTGCCGAGCACAGCGAACTTGTGTGCGCATTCGATGCCACCGAGAATCTCGATTGCGACAGCGACATGGGATTCGTCGACCTGATCGGTATCGAACAGATCACCGGTGAAGACGACGATGTCGGGTTCAAGGTCATTCAGTTCAGCGATGGACGAAGCAAAGCGCTCGGCCTTGGTGTAATTCTTGATGTGGATGTCGGTAAGGTGACCGATTGATAACGGAATGTCGGCCGCAACATCGTGTTCGACAAGGCGGATCCGATAGGACACGGCCATGCCGACGATGACAAACGTGAACAATGCGATCAGCGAAATGTAAAGAAGATACATGCGGATCGACCGTTTCACAGTTTTGTCCGAGATAGTTTCCAGACGCTGAGGACGTAAAACACCAGCATGAAGGTCACCATGGACAAGAGCATCTGTGGACTGGTCATCGTGAAGTCGCCGATGTTGATATTGATGCCGAACGCATCCGCGTATCCCTGATAGGCTTCGTCGGGAACACCCTCAAACACATGGTTGATCGCGCGTTCCATGTACACCCGACGGATGATGGTCACCGCATGCGCGGTAGGCAGTACGTTCATCACATTCTGCACGCTTTTGTCCAATACGCCGATGGGGATGTAGATGCCGCCAAGGAAACCGATGAAGGTTCCGACCAACGTCGACAGCGTCCCCCAGGCATTGCGCGTTCGGATGTAGAGCGAGAGAAAGAAAAAGAACGAACTGAAGGTCATGATCGACAGAATCAAGAGACCAATCGTCTTCGCATACCCCAGTAGTGACATCAGTTCTCCACCCTGACTGAGCACATAGATCTGGCCGATGGCGAGATTCGCCATGACCATGATGAACCCGATCACCCAGGAGCTGATCAGATAACTCAGGGCGAGGATGTTGCGGTTGATCGGGCTGGTGTAGAAGTCGTTGATCATGCCATCGGCACGATCGTCGATCAGTTTGCCGACAGCACCAAGCGGCACTGTCACGGTGCTCACCATGACCAAGCCAGCCATGATCCACGATGCGACGAGCCATTCGGCTCCGTCGACATCGCCGAAGTTTTGAATGATGCTGTCACTGTGCATCCGGCCAAGAAACAGAATGTACAGTGCGAGAATGATGATGACGCTCAAGAAACTGAAGAACACGGCGGCGCGATCACGAAGATACAAGCGCAGATTACGCAGAACCATCTGTTTCAGTATTGCCATCATTCGTCACCCAGCTTTCGTCCGGTGATGTTGACGAATACATCGTCCATGTCACCGCGGAGAATCTCGAACTCTTTGATTTCATCTCGATATTTTTCAATGATTGCTAGTCCATCAAAACACGAATCAAGATCGATGTTGATCGTATCGTTAACATTGTAATATGCGATGTTATCACGTTTGAGCATGGCTTCGAGATTGTTTGAGGGAATGATTTTGACACGATCCGAAGAATACTCCAGACGGAGTTGTTCACTGCTGCCTTCGGCAACAATCAACCCTTCGTCAATGACAACCACCTTGTTGGCATCGAGCACTTCTTCCATGTAGTGGGTCGTAAGAAAAATCGTCAGTTCCTTTTCATCCCGTAGTTTGGAGATCAGCTTCCAGATGTCCTTGCGGCTCTTCGGATCAAGCCCCGTCGTCGGTTCATCCAGAATCAGGATCTTGGGCCAATTGAGAAGGGCACGGGCGATGTCGGCTTTGCGTTTCTGTCCGCCGGACAGATTCCCGTAGCGCTGATCAAAAAACGGCATGATCTTGATGTACTCGTTGATTTCCTCAATACGTTTGTCGAACTGTTCCTTCGACAAGTCATAAAAGGATGCCCGCACCATCAGGTTTTCGCGCACGGTGAGCAACTCATCGAGCATCGAGTTTTGAAACACAACACCGATCTTACTGCGGATCTGATGATCCTCTTCGCCGAGGGTGTGCCCCAGCACCTTCACTTCACCACTGTTTTTCTCCAGCAGCGTGGATATGATGTTGATGGTGGTTGATTTGCCCGCTCCGTTTGGTCCGAGAAATGCAAAGAACGTATCTTCTTCGACGTCGAAATTGATGCCTTTGACGGCTTCGACATTCTCGTACGACTTGAACAGGCCACGAACTTCAATCGCTTTAGCCATATGATTACCTCCATTGTGATTCGTCAAAAACCATTTTAATATATAAACTATCACTTTTCAATAGATTTGCGGATTGTGCGTGATTCTTTACAAAAAGAAAACAAGCCCTATGCCAGGGCTCGTTGTTTGCGGCGATAATCGCGAATGAAAAACGGCAGATAGAATAGATGAAAGAACACCGGAATACCAAACACCAGAATGTTCAGCAGATACCATGGGTGTTCGCCAAACAGATCAAAGGCGGTACCGACACCCGGTTTGCCCATCAGATACATGTAGTTGCCACCAGTGAGCAAGTTGATGGGTAACAAGACGATGGCAATCAGGGCGATGGTGAAGAAGTTATTCAACAGATGGCGATAACGAATGTCCTTTTGAAAGTTGAGCACGAACAGCGCGAACGTGAGATTGATCACAATCAGACCGTGCGACGTGAAGAACTGAAAGTACCGGTAATGCGGAAACCCGAGATTGTACTCGATCGAGGGGGTTAGCAATGCCATTGTCGCCCCGATCAGCATGACAAAGAAGACATTGCGGAACAGTCGTTCCGATTTGGTCAGGAGAATGATTGCCGAGCTGAGCACGCCAAGACCACATAGTTGCAAGGGTAGACTGGTGGCAATCTCCCACTCGCCGACCGCAATGCGATAGACATTCAGCGACACTTCCTGAAGCAGAATCAATGACGCGAGACCAATGCGCATCGCATCCAGATAGCGTGACTGTCGAATCTTCACGGCATTGATGATGATCAACGCAACGATGGAGAAGACGACCAGATCGGCCATCAGGTGCTGCAGACTGAACGTGGTAAATGTGTTTTCGTAGATGGGATCAAACATGAGCTGCTCCTTTTACTTTGAAGTTCAAAACAACTACACAAATTGTACTACAGATTCTCCTCTTACGCAAGAAAAAAAACGCAAGTTACAACTTGCGTTTACGACCAATCCGATTGCGGTCGGCAATCCCTTGTAATGAATCGGGGGCATAGGGGACCTTACAGGCCGTCTCCCCCATCGACACCTCCACTTCGCCAATCGCTTCGGCCACTTGTTTTGCCATGACGTGAAACGCAGCAACGCAGGCCCCAACCGCGATAACAAATCCGTTCATCGCATACCGCACGCGGTTGGCTTCGCTGTGGATGACAGCTTCAATGTGGCGCAGACGTCTTGTCAAATCATCGTGATCCAGGTGATCATCCGAACGACTGCAAACATGCAGAGCATACAGAGAATACCCCGCCTGACGCAGGCGCACCTCGTCATGATCCAGCCAACGCTCGAGCAGTTGATTGGTTCGTTCTTCATCACGAACGATGATGTTGGGAATCGCGTACTCGATCAACATGTAGTAGTTCGAAGCGAGAATGCGGTCTTCCCATTCGGAAGTGGTCAACTGATCGGGAGACACCATCCACTGAGCCAGATACATGGCATCCGCATTGTCGGAAAACAACAACCGACGTCCCAGTTCCGCATCGTTGCGGATCGGTTTGACGACTTGTTTCAGGTTGCCGACGCTGACGCCGAACTGGTCGATGTCACAGCCGTGTCGTCGATAAATCTTGCGGTTTTGTTCGGTCCCCAGTTGACGGAGTTCGTTCATGACTTGATCGTAGGTCATGGTATCACCTCAAACCCATTATACCTCATTCCCGGTGGGAGTATGCCCGATCGTGCTCCATTTCATCAGACTAGAGGTGAGAACAATCCGAATATTCCCTCGATGATACGCTTGAGCAATGGTCGCTTGGCCCATTCTTCGGGATCCACAAGCATCGAGTTGGAGCGGTCCAGATCAAAGTCCTCGACCAGTTGCGCAACCCCTTGGCGATACAGCAACGCCGTTGCTTCAAAGTTGATGCGGGCGCTTCGATTGTCGAGATTGTAGGTGCCGCATGACGCAAGATTGTCATCGATGATAAGCACCTTGGCATGACTGAACATACCATTGAGCAGATGGATGCGAATGCCCTCCGACAACAGCTCCTGAAAGAAACTTCGGGTGACCGCGTAGATGTATTTCTTGTCGGGTCGTCCGGGTACGATCAAATCGACTTCAACGCCGCCTCGAGCGGCAATGATGAGCGATGTAATCATCTCGTGGTCAAGTGCCAGATAAGGTGTCATGATCTTAATCGAACGCTTGGCATTGTTGATCATTTTGACATAGACGTTGCGGATCGGTGGATATTTGAAATCGGGTCCCGACGGAATGATTTGAACCAAGCCTTCGGCTTCGACGCTTGGCGCTTGGTAATAACGCTTGTCATCGATGAAGTCATCGGTGGTGTAATACCAATCGCGGAAGAACAGTGCCGTCATCGAGTTGACGGCTTTGCCTTCAATCTCTAACTGCGTGTCTCGAAACGGTGGAAATCGTCGAGATTTGTTCCAGTATTCATTGGCGATGTTCATCCCGCCGATGTATCCGATGCGACCATCGATGATGGTCAGTTTGCGGTGATTGCGGTAGTTGACGCGGGTATCGAAAAAGCCAAAATAAACCGGATCGATGGCGGCAATCTCTACACCGGCCGCCTGCAATGAATGCAGATATCGTTTTGAAAGGAATACACTGCCAACCGCGTCGTACAACAGTTTGACTTCAACGCCGGCAGCGGCTTTCTCTTTCAGAACATTGAAGATCAATCGACCTGTCTTGTCGGTACGGATGATGAAATACTGCATCAGAATGAAATCGCGCGCCTGTTTCAACTCCTCGAGCAGGCGCGGGAAGAACACATCGCCGTTTCGCAACACCGTTGCGGCGGTGTCATTGAGGTAGGCGTGATGATGGGTCATGTTGTAGGCGGTTTTGTAGATGTCGGTCACTTCGCTATCGATCTCCTGGTACTCGTACAACTCAAAATCGGTGTTCGGTTCATGGCGAAGATATTGGCCATCTTTGGTCAGGGGATGGCTGTTGTACCGGATGCTCTCGCGATAATCGCGTCCGAATGTCAGAAAGAAGAACAACCCGGTGAAGGGTTCCAACGCCAATAGCAGCAGCCACGGTACTTTGGACACCGAGTACTCGCTTTTGATGACGATGCGGACCCAAACCAGAATGGCCAGCAGGTACGTGAGATAGCGGAATCCAAGAAGCAGGAACTCCGTAAACGAGTAATCCAGACGAAACACGCGAATCGCGAGTTCGAACGCGATGCGCGCCACAATAGCAACAATCAGGATGATGGTAATCCAGAAGTTTCGTTTGACACTGAAGCGCATGATGATCACCCATCCCCATTATACAAAAAAAAGAACTCCATTGTAAGAGTTCTTTTTGTTATTTAGAGGGCGTCGGCCGTGGCTTGTTCGGCTTTGCTGTTGATTGCCACAGTCTGTTCCTTGAGGTGGTCCGCGGATTCCTTGCGGATCCGTTTGACGGCCTCATCCAACTGTTCCTTGGCCTTGCCGATACGATCGGTGATGTCCGCCAGCAGTTTCGAATACTCGGAGGTCTGGTTGGCGAGCGACCCCTGAATCTGACTTAATTCTGCGTTCAAGGCGGCGGCGATGGTGTTGGTGGCAGTGCTGTGTTCGTCATTGGCTTCGGCGATGCGGGTGGCCGCATCCTCCCGAATGGTCTCGACCTGCTGTTCGGTCTTAACGCGTACGTCCTCCAAGCGCTGCTCTTCGGACTTGCGTTGTTCCGCTGCCGCTTCGAGCAGTTCCTGCCGTTTGACGGCGTTGTCGCTGAGCGCTTGCTGAAGCACGTTACTGAGGGTCTCGCGCGATCCTTCGAAACGGGTCTTGATGGTGTTGATCCGCTTGTTCTCCTGATCGATCTGCCGTTGCAGATAGGACGCGAGATCGCTGTTGCGGTTTTGTGCCTGATTGGCTGCGGCGGTCTCCAGTTTCTGCAAGTTGGCTTCGAGATTTTCAAAGGTTTGCTTGGCGGAAGCCAGTTCGGCGTCGCGATGATTGACGATCAAGTCACGGGACTTGTTGATTTGGTCGATTGCCGCTTGATGGAAGGCGGTTTCCGCGGCGATGGCGGCTGCTTTACGAGCCTCGATTTTTGTCAAGGCATCACGGTAGGCGCCGACTTTGTCACTCAGTTGCTGCTCCATCTCGGCCCGTTTGTCGTGATAGTTTTGTTCTGCTGTTTCGTATTCCTGTTCAAGCGTCTTGCGGTCGCGTCGTGATTCGATTTTTTCAATGGCCTCACGTTTGTCGGCAAGCATGCCTTCTTGTTCGGCGATGAATGCATCGAGTTCTTTACTCAAGTCACCGGCGAGCGTCGCGACATTGGTCTCATAATATGCCGCTTCCGCGGTGAAGACGGTGTCAATGTGTTTGACGCGATCGATGTGTTCGGATTCGAGACGTTTCTGTTCCGCTTCCAACTCGGCCAACCGCAGTTTGGTGCGATTGGAGATTTCCAATACGGCAAGATCGTGGCGATCCTTGCCGCGCGGGAAGACGTTGGGTCGTTGCGCGTTGACGGCTTCGACTTGGCGTGGATTGAGCAGTTGATGACGTTTGTCCTGAAGCTTGTGAAGGACGATTTCATGTTCGCGTTCCAACACGGCGAGATCGCGTGTCAGTTTGATGTCGGCAACACCGGTTTCAAATTCCAGACGACGGTGTGCTTCATCTTTGGTGTTCAGAGCGATGTCCTTACCGTTTTGCAGGTTGATGGCCAGGACCCGAAGATCTTTCTCCTTGTTTTCCGTAAAGAGGTTGTGTTCTTCTTTGGCAATCGCCTTGTCACGCTCGTATTCCACTTCACGAACGGCTTGTGCATGCTGTTCGGCGGCGACATCCTTGTCTTGCTGGTGACGTACGGTTTCTTGTTTTTCACGGATCTGGGCGTAATCCTTGTTGAACTTCTGAAGTTCCTCGGCACGCAGTTGTTCGTATTCGAGTTTGGTGTTGGCGATGTCGTGCTCGAGCGTCGCCTTGACGGTTTGAATTTCGATCCGTTTGTCTTCCAGTTTGCCGGCTTGCTCGATTTCTTGCTGGGCGACTTGCTGGAAATGTTCCTTGATGAAATTCATCCGGTAGTCGGCCGATTGAGCTTTCTGTTGCTTGTAGTTCTTCTCCAGGAGAGCCAGGTCGCGATCGGCTTCCTTGCGGAATTTGGCGATGTCTTTCTTGTGCTGTTTGGCGGATCGTTGATCGTTGTCCTGAATCGCCCGTTGCATGTGTTTTTCGCGAACGGCGATGCGTTTTTCTGTCGAGTCCTTGATGTTTTGATGTTTTTGTTCGAACTCGTCTTGTTCACCGGCGATCTTTTCGTCGATTTCCGCCAGTTCTTCTTCGTATACGAGTTGGAATGTTCCTTGTTTCTTCGTGAAGGCTTCCTCGAGGGATTTGAGTTTGGCTTCGAGATCGATTACTTTCTGAGATGCGGCGGCCGTCAGTTTTTCAATTTTGACTTGCTCTTTCTCGTTGAGGGCGACGATGTTCTGATCATACTTGGTCCGCAAGTCCGTCAGCCTGGTATCGAATGTACCTTGGTCTTTGACACCTTTGTCCTTGATCGCTGCAACTCGTTTGGCGGTGGCCTTCGCTTCCTTGTCGTGCTGTTTGGCCATGTCCTTGAGGGCTGCGTCAAGGGTGCTCTTCTGCTCGGCCAGTGCCGCTTTGACTTCATCGACGGCTTTCTGATACGCTTCTTGATGTTCGTTCAGGGCAGTTTGATACTCCGCTTCGGCCGCTTCTTTTTTTGCCGTGATGTCCGCAAGCGTTTGCTTGTGTTCGTCCTGGGCGTCTTTGATGCGTCCCTTGTAGGCGGTTTTCTCTTCTTTCTCCTGCTGGTCGACTTGTTTCAAGTCGTCCTTGTATGTCTTCTCGATTTTGCTCGTCGCCTGACCCAGATCCTTGATCCGTTTGGCGGCCTGATCGTTCAAATCCAGTTCCTTGGATTGCACGGAACCGTAGTTTTCTTCCAGAATGGATTGCGATTGTTCTTTTGCTTGTGCCATGTTATCCTCCTTTTTACCCTTACTATCATTGTACCACTAGAAATGAACAATTTTAAATGATTTATCAAGATTTCATCAAAATCACCACAAAAAAAGAAAGGAACGGCTGTTCCTTTCTCATATTACGCAAGGACACTACGATGATATTTGTTCAAAAAGCCGCGAATCTTCATATCATTCAGAGGTGGGGTGATGTAGTATCCTTGAACATAATCGATGTTCAGTTCCCGCGCGAGTGCCAATTGGGTGCGATGTTCGACCCCCTTGGCCATGACGCGATAACCAAGCAGTTTGGAAAGCTTGACAATCATCCGGTAAAACCGATATTCACCGTCGTCGGGTTGTCCATCCGGGAGGATGAAACGATCCAGTTTGATCGTGTCGACGGAGATGCGCGACAACACCTTGACGAACTCGTTGCTGGTATGGAAGGCATCGATCGAGACGCCGAAGCCGGCTTCCTTGAACCGTAGAATCGCATCTTCGGTTGTAGCGCGCGACAGATCGTGTTCACTGATGTCGATGTCGACATTGTTCGGTTCGATGCCATAGTCGTGAGCCAGTTTGACGAAGGTCTGGATTGGAACCGTGGATAATGTCTGCAAGGAGAGATTGACGGCAATGCGGAAATTGTCATCAATCAGATCATCCTGACGCCATTGCCGGTAAGCCTGAAACGTCTTTCTGAGAATCGTCTGGTCCATCACGGCAAGCAGGTTCTTTTCCTCGGCAACTTGGCGAAACTTGTCCGCTTCGATGATCCGGTACTCGCTTTTTTCCCAGCGCATCAGACTCTCGCAACCGATAATGGTCATCGTTTTGGGATCGATGATGGGCAGGAAATACGGTACAATTTCGTCGTATCGCAAGCCATCCGTCAACTCTTGATTGAAGATGTCCACGTCATCCTTGATGATGCGGATCTCCTCGGTGGCGACCAGGTATTTCAAGCCACGGTCCTTGGCCCGCAGCATCGTGAAGTGAGCGAGACGAATCATCTCGTCGATGGTGTCGTAATCACCGCGGATTCCGATCGATCCGGTTCCGGCAGTGATGCTGATCTGATAGTACTGATCGGGTTTGTCAATGTAGAATTTGTGGTGCTCGAGCTGATACATCAGTCGAGTTAGTTTGTCCATTTGTTCGTTCACGCGCAGCCGCTGGTTGATGACCGTTTTGTGTTCGAATTCCTGAATGATGACAAGTTGGTCGGCCGCGTACAAGAAGACGTTCGAGTGGAATATCTTTTTCAACAGACGATAGGTCTCTTCGACGATTTGATCGCTTAGTTTCAGGTGATAGAATTGGCTATAGGTGGACAAGTTGGACAATTCGATGAAGGTGACGAAATGATCCTTGAGCGATTGGTTGCGATACTTGCGCCGAATCTTGTTTTTGACAATGACCAGCCGAACGTCTTCGTTGACACGGATCTGATAGGATGTCAGAGCGATGCCGGCGATCCCGAGCAGAACCACGACGAGGTTTTGGTCCAATGCCGCATCTGCGATGATCAGGATCAATAGCAGGATGAAACCGAAGTAAATCTTGTTGTTTTTGATCATCCGCTAGTCAACCGGCTTGACGTAATAGTTGCCCCGGTTTTGCAATAGAACTTTGGTTCCTTCGACGATTGCCGTCAAAGGATTCTTGGCGATGTGGACATCCAGCCCGATCTCTTGTTCCAGGAACTCGTCAACACCGTCGATGAGGGCACACCCACCATTGATGAGCATTCCGCTCTTGATGATGTCGGCGCTGAGTTCAGGCGGCGTGTTCTGGAGAACTTTGAGAATCGTGTTGGCAATCGAGCGGAACGGCTCGACGAATATGTCACGCACTTCTTTCTGCGTGATTGTGATCTGTCTTGGCAAACCGCTGACGATGTCGCGGCCATTGGCCAGCGCGGTCACTTCCTCTGATGCGCTCTTGCGCAACGTGCCGATTTCTTCCTTGATTCGTTGTGCGGTTTTTTTGCCGATTAAAATGCCTTTTTCATACTGCAGGTAATTGATGATTTCCTGGTCGAGATAATTGCCGGCAATGCGGACCGAGTCACTGACGACGATGTCGCCGAGCGACAGAACGCCAATGTCGGTACTACCGCCGCCGATGTCGACGACCATGCTGCCGACCGAATCGTAGATGTCGAGTCCGGCTCCGATGCCGCCGGCCTTGACTTCTTCTTCGATGAACACGTCGGGTACACCGAGATTGTGCGCGAGATCAATGAGCGCATCGCGTTCGATCTGCGTCACTTCGCTCGGACAACAGATGAGCAGCGTCGTGGCTTTGAGATTGACGTCGATCGTTTCCGCTTTGTGAACGGCGATCTCAATCAGTTTCTTGGCGGCATCCATATCGCTGATGACACCTTGATTGAGGGGACTGACGATTTTGATGCCGCTGTGACCGCGGCCGATCATGCGTGCGGCGTTGAAACCGGTCGTAATGACTTCGTTGGTTTCATACTCCATCGCGATGACGCTGGGTTCGTTGAATATGATGCCTTCGCCGTCGACATAGACCAGCAGGTTCGCAGTGCCCAGATCGACACCGATCTTGATGTATTTCTTATTGGTTTTATTGGCCATAGCTCTCACCTCTCTAGAGTTTGAGCGGATTGACAAGGTAGTCTCCGCGATTCTTCAACAAATATTTCGAGCCTTCCGCTACGCATGTAAGCGGATTGGCAACGACGGAAACCGGAACCTTGATCCGGGATGATATGAACTCTTCGACACCTTTGATCAAGGAGCCGCCACCCGTCAGGTGGATGCCATGCTGATAGATGTCCGCACTGAGTTCGGGCGGCGTATCCTTGAGCACGGCGGAAATCAACTTGACGACTTCCTCATAGGTGGGAACGACCACCTTGTTTACGTCCTTGCTCGAGACATCGACCCATTTGGGGATGCCGCGAACGATGTCGCGTCCGGCATACCGATTGGTCTTTTCGGCCGCGTCACTGCGTAGATCGGCCAGGTCGATCTTACACTTTTCGGCAGTGAGTTCGCCGATTTCAACTTTCTCATTCTGTTTGATCTGTTTGGCCAGTTCGGTGTCGATGTACGTACCCGCCATGCGAATCGTACGCGACAAGACGATATCGCCGAACGACAGTACGCCAACGTCGGTGGTGCCACCGCCGATGTCGACAACCATGACGCCCTTGGATTTGAAAATGTCAATGTTCGCACCAAGCGCAGCCGCCTTGATCTCTTCATCGATGAGCACATCGGAGATTCCCATGTGCCGTGCGAGGTCGATGATGATGTCACGCTCGATGCGTGTCACTTCGCTTGGACAGCACATCACGCAAGACGTGTTGGTGAGATCTTTTTCGGTCAGATTCTCGACTTCCTTCAATACGTAGGTAAGTAATTCCTTGGCCGCTTTCATGTCACTGATCACACCGTTTTTGAGTGGTTTGATGACACTGATTTTATCATGTACCTTGCCGAGCATGTTGTGGGCCGCCTTGCCGGCGGCGACGATCTGGCCGCTTTCACGGTCGAACGCGATGACGCTCGGTTGATTGAAAATGATGCCTTTCTTCTCGAGGAACACCAGGAGATTCGCGGTGCCCAGGTCAATTCCGAGTCCTAATTTGTCTGCCATGTCATGTCCTCCTAAAATTCCCCAAAGTAGTGTTTCTTATCAATCTTCAAGAGTTTTTTCGTACCATCCACGACATCGGTGAGCGGGGTGTTCGAGATGTGGACCTTGACCTTGGTAACGTCTTCGAAGAATTCTTTGATGCCTTTGATCTTGGCGCCACCACCGGTGACGATGATGCCGTTGTCGACCAGATCTCCGGCCAGCTCCGGCGGAGTAGCTTCCAGGGTGGCGATCAGCGTTGCTTTGATGGCCTCGAAGGCATCGAGTAGAATCTTGCGGATTTCCTTGGTGTTAAGAACGACCTGCTTGGGGAGACCGCTGACGAGATCGCGACCCATTACCGGGAAGGTTATGTCGTTGCCTTCTTCGTCCTTGGGATATTCGCCAGTTAATGAAGCAAGGGCGATTTTGGCTTTTTCAGCAGTTTGCGGTCCAATCTCCAACTTGTGTTTCTCTTTGACGTAATCGGTGATCTGCTTGTCAAAGTAATCACCAGCAATCTTGATGCTTTTGGACAGCACGACATCACCCAATGACAGGACGCCGAAGTCGGTGGTTCCGCCGCCGAGGTCGACGACGAGATGTCCGCTTGCGGTGTAGATGTCGACACCGCTACCGATGGCGGCAGCCTTGATTTCCTCGTCGATCCGCGTATCGGCAATGCCTAGTTCCTGGCCGAGTTGCAGGATGGCGGCCTTCTCGGTTTCGGTGATTTCCGAGGGAATGCAGATCAACAATTTGTTAATCTGTTCGGTCGCATTGACGAACAGTTTCTCGAAGGTGAACATCAAGATCTCGCGTATCATGCTGACATCGCTGATGACTCCTCCTTGAAGCGGTTTCACCACTTCAACCTTGTCGTGAACCTTGCCGACGAGTTCGGCGGCTTCGAATCCGACGCTGACGACTTGCTTGGTCGCTTTGTCAACCGCTATGTACGATGGTTCATTGAAAATCGTACCGCGGCCTTCGACATAGATCAGCAGATTCGAGGTGCCCAGATCCACCCCAACGTTGAACGAACCTTTTGGTTTGTCACTCATAAAATCCTCCTTTGTGAGATATTGCACAAATAAACAATAGAAAAACGCCCTGGCAACCAGGGCGTTTCGCAATCACAATATTTGTTATATCAAAAGAAAGTCTCGGCCAAACCAAACACTTTCCCCCATAAATATTGCGGCCCGGCTGGCATAGCGTCATGCGCCTTAGCTCCGTGGCTTTGCGTCTACGCGTTTCCGCGTATTTGCCCTTGGAATATTTATTTGCACGGTACCAATCTACCACAGGCGAGAGCAAACAAAAAGGTCATATATGACCCTTTCGTCTTACAGGATTGCCTGGTCGAGCCAGTTCTTGATGTAGTCAAACGTCTGCTGTTTGTCGATCTCATTGAGCACCTCGTGGCGTGCTCCGTCAATCAGTTTCAGCGTCAATTGAGTGAACCCGTGTCCGCCGTAAGTACGGTATAGTTCCTCGACACCGTCGCCGTTTCCTCCCACTGGGTCAGCCGAACCGGATATGAACAAAATCGGGATGTCCTTGGTCAGCAGGATAAAATCGGACTTGTTGATGGCGACGATGCTGCGAAAGAACTCACGATAAAACATCGGCGTGTAGGCATACCCGCACAACGGGTCCTTGATGTAGGCGTCGACAACCGCTTCATCCCTCGTCAGCCAGTCGAATTTGGTACGCGGCGATTCCAGATCTTTGAGCAGCGGCTTGTTCAGCTGTTCGGCCAGAAATGCATTCGGTTTGCGCTTGGATGAGAATAGACCTACCACACCGGCGAGCAGTCGTGGCAACATCGCTCCGAACGTGGTGTAACGCGGCAGCGTACCGCTGAGTATGGCCGCTTTGGCGGCCAATGGATTGCGGCTTAGATACCCGCGAGCAATGATGCTGCCCATCGAATGTCCGAAAATGACGAGTTTCTTGCCGGGATGATCCTTGTGGATTTTACGCGTAACGAAATAACAATCATCCAACACGTCATCCCAACGGTCGTTGCGATCGAAGATGCCAACTTGTGTTTCGTCAATCACACTTTGTCCATGCTTGCGATGATCGTGCGCATACACCGCATATCCTTGTTCGGCAAGGTATGTCATGAACGGCAGATACCGTTCCTTGTGTTCGCCCATGCCATGAAAGATCTGAACGATGGCCTTGGGATCCTTCTTCGGTTCCACCTTGACACAATCCAGATCGATGCGGTGTTTCCCTCCTACTTTGAAGCGTATCGGTTCCATGTCCTTCCTCCTTTTATTCAATGACGCACTTGATGGCGTCGATGATTCCTTCCAGTATGCGATCGAGCGGTAAGCTGAACGCATCCGCGGGTTTGTCCTGTTCGTCCATGTATGGCACATGAATGAACCCGGCAACCGCGTTCGAGCCCACTTGATCCAGATGATGCATGACGTGATAGAACAGGTTGTTGCAGACGTACAGCCCAGCCGAGTTGCTGATTGCCACGGGAATGTTCTTGTCTTGTAAGCGTTGCTCGATTCGACGCAGCGGCAGACGACTGAAGTAGGCGTCTGGCGCACCCGCTATGATGGGCGTGTCGTGCGGTTGGTTGCCGACGTTGTCCGGCGCCGATGCGTCTTTCAGATTGATGGCGACCCGCTCCGGCGTGATTGCCCTCCGACCAGCGGCAAGTCCCAACATCAGAATCGCATCGGGTTTGTGCTTGTTGACATGTTCCAGCAACACATCGAAACACTCATCGAAAATGACCGGCAGTTCGATCTTGATCAGGGGATGGCCGTGAATGCTTTTTGGCAAGAGCCCCAACAACTCCTTGGTCGGATTCGATTCATGATTCATGAAACGGCCGAATCCGGTAATCATGATGTTCATCGTCTCACCCGCTTTCCTAATTCGATTATATCATTTACCACATAAAAAGTGAACAACTATCCGTTGTCCACCTGTGTTTTGACAATCTTGACAAGTGCTTGCGTCGAACGCGCCAGCATCGTGTCGTGAACCGATGGTTTTCCGGTGATGTCGATGACCTCCGATTCGTTGATGTACTTCAGAATTTTATAGGGTGCATGTTTGAACAGGACGATCCGGTTGGTGCGTTTGTTGAAAGCGCGAAGGTCGATCATCCGACTGGAAGTCGTTTGAAATCGAATGCCCTTGAGATTTCCCGACTTGATGTTCCAGATGTGCTTGGAGTTGACGGTCACGAGATGGCGGTGCGAAACAGGCAGCACCAATACATGAAAGACCCGCTCGCCACAGTCGATGCGGTAAGTGTAATCCTTCAGCCGTCCCTTGCTTATGGTGCAACCGGATAACCGTTTTTGCAGTTCGCGATAGCGCATGTCATCACCACTCTTTCGTTTCCACTATATCAAACATTCGCCCTGATGGCAAAGAAAAAAACACCGCCATCGGCAGTGTCAGCACATTCCATTCAACTTGCAGATGTCGATGATGTACTTCTTGTGGCTTACGAAAATGACGATTGCCTCCTTGAGCAACTGGTACTCACCTTTGTGAAGGTAGTAGCCATTGTGTGCAAGGTTCTCGACGAATCCCTTTTTCAGTTCTTCGTAGGACACGCCCTGGACATGTTCGAGCGGCGTCTTGCCGTCTTCATCGAAGTAGTAGTCCCAGGTATACGTCTTTTCATCATCGCTATACTTCAGTTCCAGACAATCCTGTTCGCTGTCGAATCCCTGGATGATCTTGTACTGGATCTGACCGCGATCCTTGTAGCGTAAACTGTCGACGATCATACGATTTTTCATAACAACACATCCTCTCTGCTTGTATTCATTATACTATAGAACAATGGTAAAAGACCAGCAATTGATATCATTTTTGCAAGGCTGTCAAAAACGCCTTTAGATCCTCCCCATCAATCGTGAGTTGTCCCAGTTCGGCATGTTTGGTATCACCTTGGATGCCGTGAAAATCCGACCCACCGGTCACGATCCAGCCACGCTCTGCGGCAATGGTGCGATAGTAGTGTTCGTGATTGTCCTGATTGCGAACATAGCGAGCCTCAATGCCGTCGAACGCATACGCCAGAACCTTATCGTGAATCGTGTCCTTCAGCAACGTCGGATGGGCGAGCACGACCAGACAATTGTGACGACGCAACAAATCGATGCCATCTTGAACAGGCAGTTCCACGGACGGAACATATGCTTTGCAGTCGTTGCCGATGAACCGCTCGAATACATCATCATGATCATATTCAGGATACGCATCGACAATCGCCTTGGCGATGTGTGGCCGAGCGATGATGCCGCGGGCATGGCCGGCAACCGCATCGTAGCTGATCTTGATGTCAAAGTGGGTGTCAAGAAGCTCGATCATCCTACGAGCGCGATGTTCGCGTTTCTGGCGAATGTCACGGAAGTATCGGAGAAGCGATTCCGACTGGTACGATCGATCCGTGAAATATCCCAACACATGAACGCTTCGTCCGTCTTCCAACGTGGACAATTCCACGCCGGGAATGAAACGAATGTTGCGCTGTTGGGCATAGGCAATGGTATCTTCGACATCACCGACGGTGTCATGGTCGGTGATGCTGATGACGTCCACACCGCGTTCGGCGGCGAGATCCACCAGCTCACGGGTCGTCAAACGACCATCGCTGTGTGTGGAATGCATGTGCAAATCGGCTTTCATGTTACCCACCTCAAATCATACATAATTATATCAAAAGAGACCCCGAAAGCCAATCATATGGTATAATTATTGTAACTGCAAACTAGGAGGCATGCCATGAATCTACTCGTGATGAACATTCCCGACATGCAAGACGCCATGAATAAGGGAACTTTGTCGTCGTATGATATAACGAAGTTCTATCTGGATCGGATCGTCCGCATCGACAACGGCGATCCCAACTACAACAGTGTGTTCGAGGTCAACCCCGACGCTCTGTTTCTGGCCCGACAGCGAGATGCGGAACGCAAACGTGGCACCATACGTTCCGCGATTCACGGCATCCCCGTCTTGCTCAAGGACAACATCAATACCGGTGACAAGACACGTACAACCGCAGGCGCCAACATTCTCAAGGACCATTTTGCCAAGGAGGATGCGTATCTTGTCAAGACCCTGCGCGAACAGGGCGCGGTGATTTTGGGCAAGACCAATCTGACCGAACTTGCCTGTTTCAAATCATTCAATACCGTCAATGGATTCTCCAGTCTGGCTGGCTATGTGCTTTGTCCCTGGAACACCGACGAGGATCCTTCCGGCAGTTCCACGGGAAGCGCCGTTGCCGTGAGTCTCCGATTGGCTCCGCTTGCCATCGGCACGGAAACCGGAGGGTCGATCATGTCGCCGTCCATGAAGAACGGAGTCGTCGGGATCAAGCCGACGATCGGACACGTGTCACGCCGCGGCATCGTCCCGATTTCATCCACCCTCGACACGGCCGGTCCGATGGCAACCAACGTTACCGACGCCGCCCTTCTGCTTGGCGCCATCCGCGCCAATGATCCGCTCGATCCGGTCACCAACATCAAGGACCCCAAGCCCATCGATTATGCCGTGCATCTCAAACAAGACGGTCTTACCGGCAAGCGGATCGGCATCGATCGCAGCAAATTCGATGAGTTGTCGGATCAACGGAAGGCCGCGTTCGAGCAAGTTCTCACAATCTTCAAAGACCAGGGCGCGACTCTGATCGAGGATCTCGACATCCAACAGACCAAACAAATCTATCATGTGATGAAATATGAGTTCAAACGAACCATCAATGCATATCTGGCTGAGGAAGGGCTCCCCATCACCCTCGCGGACATCGTCGATTACAATCATCGTGACGAACAGGCGAATTTGAAATATGGCCAAGCCGTTCTTCTCGACGTGCTCAACCATACATCCGGCCAACTGAACGAGGTCGAATATCTGGATGCACTGGACGAACGCGACAAGGCTACAGCAGCACTGAATGACGTGTTCGAGAAGCATCAGCTCGACATGATCTACTTTGCCAGTTACACCTCACTCGGGCCACATTGCGGCTATCCCACATTGAGCATGCCGATCGGCCTGGATGAAGACGGGATGCCGATCGGCACTTACTTTCTCGCGCGGCACGAGCGGGAAGACCAGTTGATTGAAATCGCGTACGCGCTCGAGCAACAATTGAATCTTACTTTTGACCCGCTAACAAAAACACACAACGGCAAGTAGCCGTTGTGTGTATTTTTTTAAAACCAGAGCGTTACGACGAACTGCAAGAGGCCAATCAATGCCCCCAAGAACAGTCCGATGATTTCGACGAACCGCAATTCCCGATTCATCAACCCGAAGATGATCCGTTCAAACTCGACGAAGTCGAGCGCATCAATGCGTTCTTTGACAATCGCGTGAATGTCGAGATTGTCCATTCCTTCACTCTTGAGTTTATCGATGAGATCATCGAGAATCTGATCGCCTTCCCGGTCGAGCAGACGGCGCACCATGGCTTGCGGATCATCCCCCATGAACATGCGGAACATCGGTGGCACCATCGTGGTGATCTTTTCCACGAGCGTGTTCTTGATGAGGATTTTGTACTCTTCGAGTCGCTCGGGATTGAGAATCTTGTCGAGGATGACATCCTTGCTCAACAATTCGCGCTCGATCGTATCGGCGAGAGAAATCGCCATCTGATCTTTTCGTTTGGGGAACACCCCTTGCAACGTGAAAAACCCGAGACGAACCGGATTGACGGGTCGAAACAGCATCTTGATGGCGACTTTGTTGGTGATGTATCCGATGAGACCACCGATGACAATCAGCAGAATCAGACGAACGAGTTGATCGGTCATGGTATCACTTCCTGAGGTCAGAACTTGGTGCGGTCGGCGTCGTTCAGGAACGCCTGCATTTCATAGTGGTATCCTTCGTAATCCTGAAAGAAAAACGAGCGAAGCGGAATCCGCTCGATGGTCTTCGGTGCGGTCAGGCCCGGTGGGTGGAGCGCCTTCACGCGTTCGTATTCGGCATCGAGATTGGCCACATTGATGCTGATCAGGACCCCACCTTTGTTGCGGGTGTCAATCGATGCGTCACGTTCCTTGACGATGCCGAGAAACGCCTTGTCATGAATCCGGTAGATGCGGGCAAATCCCTGATCCATCACAAGATCGACGGCAAGCACGTCTTCGACGAAGCGAATCGCTCGATCGAAGTCGTGGTAATACAGAAACGTTATCTGTGAAGTGTAGCGGTCGGGCACTATTTGCGGTGCGATCCGTCGCAGAACGGTTTGTTGCCGCTTTGCTTGCAAACGCAGAGAGCTTTTTTGCCTGGTTCTTCGACAACGATCTTGACCGGCGAGAACTCGCCTTTTTGTTTGTGACTGCCGTCGCAGAACGGTTGGTTCTTGCTTTCACCACAGGCACACCAATAGTAGGTTTTGCCAGCTTCAAGGTCGGCAACGATCGGTCCGTTTCCAGCGCGTTTCGGTTCCATGATATCATCTCCTTTACGTCCATTATAACACAAACACAAAAAAAGACGACGGATCATTTGTCGTCTTTTCGGCGTTTATAATTCTTATTTTTAGCCTTGTCGATGTACATGCTGTTGTCGGCTCTGGTGAGCATCGTCTCGACGGTCTCGTTCAGTTCGTCCTTGCTGGAGCTGATGCCGAGACTGAACCGCGCGTTCTTGATGTAGTCGTTTTTGGATTCGCTCATCAAATCATAGATTCTGTTGCGATAGCGTTCGATTTCTTCGGGAATGATGTTTTCACTGACGATTAGAAATTCATCGCCACCATAGCGACAGACAATGTCCCCTTTGAATACGAAGCGTGTCAGGATCTGCGCCATCTCGATGAGCGCCATGTCCCCGGCATGATGACCGTAGGTGTCGTTGAGTTCTTTGAAGTCGTCCATGTCAATCATCAGTACGACGTAATCTTTCTGCTTGATGATCAAGGACCTCAGATAATCCTCGGCCCGACTGCGTGTAAAGACACCGGTGAGATAATCGATGGTTCCGCTTGTCGTTTCAAACAACAGATAGGAAAACACGACGGCAAGCGCGGTCGACGGCCAAATCAAGAGCAAACCGAGATTGGTGAGTTGGATGAAACTGCCCACCAAGGGGAGAACCAGAAACAGCAAGACCCCATACAGGAAGTTCGTCGTCAGCTGCTTGCGATTGCGGAAGACCAACACGACCACGTAGAAATAGATCAGATAGATCATGATCGCTCCCGTCCAAATCCCCGGCTCCCGAGCATACACATTGTCGGCGTCGATGGTAAACAGAACCGGAAAAAACAAGTTCAACGATGCCAACATGATCGTGATGAACAACGGGGCGAAGTAGATGTATGCCTGTTCGGCAAGGCGTTTGCGATCACCGAACATCATGTAGTCGATGTAGGTGGCCCATAACGAGGCAACCAACACCGACAGCATCGTGAACAGCGTATTGAACGTCCAGTTCAAGCGCATGTTCCAGACACCGGGGCGTCCATCAAAGGCCCAACTGAGCATCTCCAACAACAGCATCAGCATCGTCGCCATAATCAAATAACGGAACAGTCGTCCCTTCAATGTGTAAAGCTCCTGTTTGACGTAGATGACAATCAACAGCATCGCAAGCAGAATCAGAGCAAAGATCTCGAGGTCATAAAACAACAGATCTCTCATCGGCCCACCTCCTTCAGGCAGCAAGTCGTTTGTTGCGGTAGTACAGCATCAAATCAATGAACACCATCGTGAAGTTGATGGCATAAAGCGTGAATACCAAATCCATGTTGTAAAATATCTTGTGCAGCATCCCGAACAGATATCCGGTCATAATGATGTACAGGAAGGTGACACTCTTTCCTTCGATGCTTTTGCTGCGGATGCTCTTCCAAATCGAGGTTGGCCAGGCGAATCCGAAACAAATCAGCATGAATGCTTCAAATATGCTCATGGGACGTCTCCTAATACTTGTCCTGAATGGCGCGCAGGAACGAGGTGATGTATTGATCGATGACGATGACGTAGTGCTTGTCGCCGACGTTGATGTTGAACTCTCGGCGCAACGTGATGATCGGCACTTTGATGTCGGCGAAGTCGAAGACGGCTTCGAATTCGCCGGTAAGAATCAGTTGTTTGTTCTTGTATGTAACCGTACCTTTACCGAGTTTGGTTCGCCGGAAGGTGTGGTCGTCATACAGATACGTCACGCATGGCGATGCGATCTCATGGTTGAGGATGTCGCGATCAAACTGGCGTTGCCAATGATCCCAATCGACGGTGTTGTCGAAACGGAAGCCATGGATGAAACCGTAATCGTCGATGTTGCCTTCGGCACCACAGGCGTTGCAACGGATGGTTCGCAGATGGGTCTCCAAAGTGCCGAACGACTCGCATTCGGGACAGACGTAGAGAATGTTTTCAATGCCTTCGGCCAGATCCTTGCCGGGATGTGGCACCATGACACGGCGTTGATACTCGTAGTCATTATGGTAGAGTTCCTCATTGACAATGTCGTTGATTTGCTCGATTGTGAGATCCTTGAGTCGTTCTTTGGGGATCGCAACCTTGTAGTTGAGCGTGGCTCGACGATTCTTGCGTTTGCCGGTCGCCCAGCGCGGTTTCGAGAGATATCCACCCTCGACCTTGACGGTGACGACATCGATCTTCAGTTTCTTGATCAGTTTCATCGTGGCCGCTTCGATGTAGGTCGTTTCGCCGTTGAACGTGGTGTTGCCTTCGGGGAAGATAGCGACCGGATAGCCACGCTTGACGGCGCCAATCAGTTCTCTTGCGGTGCGGATGTCACTGGCGTTCTTGGTCTTGGGGATGGCATGGGCGATCTGCGTCAGCAGCAGTTTCGTCGGTTGCTTGATGAATAAATTGTGCGACGCGACGATGAACGGGACCTTTTTCAGTGGGAGCGGAACATGGACCACGTCAAATAAGAACGTGTGATTGGCAATCAGGACGTACGGTTCTTTGCGCTTGGGATCAAAGGTTTCGTGGAACACATAACTGGTCTTCATGTCGAGTTTCATCCAAACGCGGACCAGCGGTTTCAGCAAGGTCATCAGAAAGTCCTGGCGTCGGTCTTTTCGGGTTGGTTTCATGGTCGTCTCCCATCGGTGTGACATGTGCTATAGAAAAATTGTATCACAGTTCAGTCTGTTTGACCATAGTAAGAGTCGATTGCCTTGCGGTGATCGACGGCGTCGATAGGCGGCAAATCTTCGTATGCGAAATATTTGAGATCGAGCGTTTCCACACCGTCAATCGTCAGTTCGCCATCCTTGATCCGTCCCACATACACCTGACAGATGATCTGTGCCTGGTCGCCATTGGGCCACTCTTTGCTGGGGTTGATGAACGGACCGAGATCTTGAATCAAATCAACAAGCAGGCCCGTTTCCTCATGGACTTCACGGCGGCAGGTGTCTTCCAGTGTCTCACCCAGTTCCATGATACCGCCGGGCAAACTCCAGAAATGATCATCGCCACGCAGTTGAAGGAGAATCCGATTCTCGCCGTCGGGGATGATGCAGGCGGCGGCGTTCATGATGATCTTGTTCGTACCGACCATGGCACGAATGTAGGACACATAATCCATGACGGACCTCCTCACAGTTTCAGTTCGAGATGTATGTCGTTGGGTTCCTGTTCGTAAAACGAGGGAATCGGCGTAGTCGGACGACAACCTTGTTGACGATAAAAACGTTGGGTGTTGACATCGGGATGAGCACTGATGTATAGCCTGTCTGCATGCCGACGTCTCGCTTCGGCAACAATTCGCGCGAACAAGGTTTGTCCGACGCCCTTGCCGCGAGCGGGTTCGGACACATGACAAAGTGGCATGTTCATTGTATGCTGCGGATACCAGGTCGGATCCAGACTGGCGAAACCGACGACTGCGTCGCCTTCGTACGCCACAGTAACGTATCCACCTTGGTTCAGCATAGTCCGCATTTCGTTTTCAATGGTTGTCAGTTTCGACGCATCCCAGTCGTGAACGTATGTGAGCGGTTGCTCGAAGATGGTACCATCCTGATGAACGGCAATCGCATGGATTTCCTGACGGCGACGATAGCCGCTCAGAAAACCCGGTTGCAGATCGTCCATAGTGGCATCGACAAAACGGATATCAGTCATGGATCTGATGTACGAACTGCTGCAGCAGAATGATTGTCTTGGCGTCCGTGATCTGTCCCTTACGAAGCAGCTCTCCCGCTTCTTCGCGGGTGACATGGAACACCTCGATGAACTCGTCGTCATCGCCGCTTTCGGGGTTCTCCAACGGACAGCAGTCCCGTGCCAGATAAAGCTCGATCAGCTCGTTGCTGTAACCGAGACAGCTGTGCATGTCCATCACCTTGACGATGTCGTCCGACGCATGTCCGGTCTCTTCTTCCAGTTCGCGGCGTACGCATTCGAAGCCGTCTTCACCGATGACATCCTTCTTGCCGGCCGGCACTTCAATCGTAATCGAACGGATTGGATAGCGATACTGACGAATCAGAATCGCCCGGTTGTCACTGGTGATCGGCAATACCGCCGCGGCTCCGGGATGATCGATCCAGATCCGCTTGCTGGTCTTTCCGTCGGGCAGGCGAACGTCATCTTCATGGAGTTCCATGAAGAAGCATTCGTATTTCTTGGTGCTGCTTAAGGTAGTTTCTTTCATGCATATCACACTCACATTCAAATCCATTATACACCATCCATCGGGCAAAAAAAATATCGCTTCCGAGAAACGATAATTTTTATAGAAGACTGAGCAGGAGAATCCAGATCGGCGGAATGAAGATTGCCGGCAGGAGATCGCCCACACGAATGTGTTTCAACTCGAGAATGTTGATGCCGATGCCCATGATGATGACACTGCCGACGGCACTCATCTCATTGATCAGTTCATCGGTCAGATATGGTTCGATGCGGATTCCCAGCAATACAATCGCTCCTTGATACAGCAATACGGGAATGCTGGAAAAGATGACGCCCCAACCGACGGTGGCCGTGAAGATGACAGCCGTCACTCCGTCAAGAATCGATTTGATGTAGAGGGTCGTATTGTCTCCGGCCACACCGGCTTCGATGCTTCCAACAACGGCCATCGCGCCCACGCAGTATACCAACGATGCAAGTACGAATCCCTTGGCGAAGCCGCCTTCTTGCTTGCTGAATCTCCGTTCGATGCGCTGACCCAGACGATCGAGACGATCTTCGATGCCGATCAGTGCTCCGATGATGCCTCCGATGACCAGACTCATCACCATCAGCAATATGTTCTCCGTGGCGATCGCACCGGCGATGCCGATGATCACGACGGCCAGACCGATGCCCTGCATGACGACACGCTTGATGTTTTCACTGAGTCCGTGTTTCAACAACAAACCAATCAACCCACCGACAATGATTGCGGCTACGTTGACAATGACGCCGATCATCTCAGTTCACCTTGTGGCAGGACGCATGCAGATCCTGGATCAACATCGTACCGGCGACTTTGTCATGGATGGTCATGCGATGATCGTCCGCATGCATCAAGTAGACCGACAGCACAACGACGAGCGCCCACAGCAAATACGATATGGTGGTTTGCATCAGAATGTCACAGATCAGCGTTATTGCAATGAATATCGCCGCCCGAAGAGCATAGTTGGACACGACCGCGCTGCGACCATCGCGACGTATCATCCGAATCTGCGCGAAATATCGACCGATCGTCTTGCCATTGCTGGAGGCGGGAATGACAACATCAACCAGCAGATAAATGATGGTTTTATAAGCGAAGATCATCCAAACCATCCACCACTCCGGCTCAACCAGACCACTGCGAAAATCAGCGGTGTAAAACACCATCGGCAACAGCAAAAACGCGATGATCGATGCGTCGATGAAAACCGCCAGATAACGTCGCTTGGGTGACGCCAAAACCGTAAACAAGGCATGCTGCATGGGATGTCCCCCCTTTAATCGAGATTATACCACAAAACACTTTGATTGTGAAAGTCGTTTTTTCCTAGTATAATAATTGCATAGGAGGGATTCCCTTATGGACATCAAACGAGGCAAAGGCAAGTTCTACATCGGTGCGTCGGAAACCGACTTCACCGCCCACATCACCTTCAAGAACGGTGGCAACAACGTGATCATCGTCGACCACACATTCGTCGATCCGTCGTTGCGCGGCCAGGGCATCGCCGCGAAGCTGATGCAACGCGTCATCGACATGGCTCGTGAAGAGAACTTGAAGATCGTTCCGGTTTGTTCGTACGCCGTTGCGGCGTTCAAACGCAATCCGGACTTTCAAGACGTATTGCACAAAACATCATGAACGAGTATCTGTACAAGCTGACCTTGCGGTCCGACTTGTACGATCCGACCAATTGGACCGATCGTGAGAACGACATCGTCCAGTTGCATTTTCGACATCTGCAGGATTTGCTTGCGCAGGACATCTTGATTCTCGCCGGCAAAACCGCCGGTCTCGACCCAAATGGTCTCGGGATCGTCATCTTCAAAGCCCTCGACATGGAACAGGCGACGATCATCATGAATCAGGACCCCGCGATACAGGCCGGCATCATGCAAGGGGCCTTGTTCGCTTACAACGTCGCTCTGTACAATCCGACATATAAAAAGGAATGACACGGTCATTCCTTTTTTTGATTATTTTTTGAATCGTGCGAACTGCTGCATGCCGGCTTTGAACGGGGGAACATGATGTCCCTCGATCAGCGGCAATGCGTAATCGATGAACTCTTGCGTGACGCCATTGCCGTCTTCGTTGATCATGCTTTCGGGGATGTTGCGTTCGACGTTGGCGATTTCACTGAGCGGGTGTTTTCCATACTTGACTTTGTATTCATCGCCTTTGATGCGGTTGATCGTAACCATCAGGCCGTGTTCGCCCTTGAGTGCGAGCTGTACGGCGCGACGTCCGACCTCGATTGCCTCCTCGACATCCACCTTGCTCTGCAGGTGACTGGCAGCGCGCTGGGTCGTACCCAGTTCGATGGTGCGTGAGGAAATCCGCATTTCGCTGTTCAGAATGTTCGACAGTTTGGAACTGACACCACCGAGTTGGAAGTGTCCGAACGCATCTTTGAGACCGCTCGAGGAGCCGATCAGAATACCCTCTTCATTGACGAGTCCTTCGCTGACAGCGACCAGACATTGGTGGCTGGCACCATAGACACGACGAACATCGGATTTGAACTTTTCAATTGAGAACGGTACTTCCGGCAGGTAAATCAGATCCGGACCGAAGCCCGAGAGATTGGCGAGACTCGCTGCGGCCGTCAACCAGCCGGCATGTCGTCCCATGATCTCCACGATCGTGACTTTCCCTTTGGGATACGCCAACATGTCGTAGGCGACTTCCTGCATCGTATTGGCGACGTATTTGGCAGCACTGCCGAATCCTGGCGTATGGTCGGTGTACGGCAGATCGTTGTCGATCGTCTTGGGAACACCGATGACACGAATGTCGTAATCGACATGCTTCATGTACTCGGCGATCTTGTAGCAGGTGTCCATCGAATCGTTGCCGCCATTGTACAAGAAATACCGGATGTTGTATTTGCGGAAGATATAGAGAAGACGGATGTAGTCGGTTTCGTCTTCTTTGAAATCAACGATTTTGTAACGCACCGAACCGAACGCGCTACCGGGGGTGTGTTTGAGAAACTCAATCTGTTCCTTGTCCTGGATGCTCATCGCGAAGAAATCTTCGTTGAGCGCTCCTTGAATGCCGTGCTGCATGCAGTAGACCTCTTCGATCAGATCACTGTTTTTCAGCGCTTCGGTAATGACACCGTAGGCCGATGCGTTGATGACGCTCGTCGGTCCGCCGCTTTGTCCATACAGCAAGTTGCCTTTCAGTTTGCTCATGATATCACTCCTAAAAAAACTCTACACTACCATCTTATCACAAAGTGATAAAAATGAAATAGAAAAAACAAAAATCAAGCAACCGTTTTCGATTGCTTGAAGGCTGGGTGAGCGGGGTCGTTCAGAATCCACTGATGAAAGGTCTTTGCGGTTCTGTCAACCATGGGTTGATGATGGTCGTGGATCATATCGCATTTAGGTATCGATATTGCGTTACATCATTCAAAGAACACTTGATTGTCACGAATTGCCGTGATTGTCGCCAGTGAGTGAACAGGAATTCCTTTGTCCGTCAGCACTTTGCGACCATCCAGGAATCGTTTTTCAATCACAATGCCGGCTCCCTCGATCGTCGCCCCGGCTTGCTCGACGATCGAAACGAGCGCGTTGAGCGCACTGCCGGTGGCCAAAAAGTCGTCAACGATCAGGACCCGATCGGTTGATTGGATGAACTCGGAATCGACGATGATCGTGGTGTCTTCTTCCTTGGTGAAGGATATTGCCTTCGCACTGTAGACATTGTTGCCGGTAATCAGACTCTCGCGTTTGCGGGCGAAGATGATGGGGATGTGATCGAGCTGAAAAGCGGTTGCCACGGCAAACGCGATGCCACTGGATTCGATGGTCAGAATCTTGGTCGCATCGGGAAACAGTTCGGCGAACCGATGACCGATTTCATACACCAGTTCGGTGTCGAGCATGTGGTTGATGAAATGATCGACCTTGACAATGCGGTTGTCGATCACATAGGCTTCGGCTTGAATCTTGTCAATCAGTCGCTGCATGTCACTGGTACTTCGCCGAATTGAACCGACTGATCTCATTGAGACGTCGTTCCACGGACTCGATGCAGTTGTCGATGTTGAAGAACACGAATGTCCGAACCACGCCATGCGGCATCGGGCGGACCGTAATGTGGCATTTCTCGAGTTCCCCGTAGCGGTACTTGTCGAGCGCTTTGCGCCGGAACTCTCCGAACGAAACGAACAGATCCTCATTGATGTCGAGAACGACTTCCTTGTTGGTTGCCATCGCGTTCAACGCTTTGAACACGATCGCGTCATCAGCCAGAATGAGAATGCCCAGTTCACCTTGGAACGTCACATCGAGATACGGCAAGTTGATGTCGATCTTGCGACGCTTGCGGTCGGCCCCTGCTTCGGTGAGCCGCAGCAGTCCGTACACCAACAAGAACAGGATGATGAATCCGCCGATGCCCAGCCCGAATGCCAGCCCGGCACCGCCACCAAGTCCCAACAGGAACAACAAGATCCCGGTCAGTATGCTGGCGAACAGCGCCATGCGGAGATCCAATTGTTTCTTGGCTTGCACGTAATGCTCATAATCCACAAATCTCATGTGATCACCTCTTCTATATGTTTCGTTTGTCACGCGACAATCGATTTTGCCCAGATTGCGGCATCTTCAACTGCGTCATCGGCCAGCGGTCCTTCGGAATCAAGAACAAAGAATGCACCGCTGTTCGGATGACAGGGAATGTGCTTTTTCGCTGCGATTTTTTCAAGGGTGTCATTGCTGTAGCCAAACCATTTTTCCATGCGCCTCAGCATCTTCGAATCGACCTTCTCGATGTCAATGCGGGTATCGAAGAACGCAATCTTCGCTACCTGATCCTTCGTCAATCGTTTGACAAAGTCCTTGATTGGCTTGGTTGGTTGAAATGCCCGTGTCGGTGAACCGACGACGATGACGTCATACGAACCCTCCAATGCCGTTTCTTCGACGTGACTCAGTGTCACATCTTCTCCCAGCGCATCAGCAATCGTGCTGGCGATTTTTTTGGTGTTGCCGAACACCGAATCGTATACCACGAGTATTCGCATCGTATCACTCCTTATGTTCATTATACCCAATAAAAAAAGGACTTTCATCCTTTTTCTAAAAATCTTGTATGCGTCACATCAATGCCGATTGCTCCTAGTGGTGCGGTGACGAGAATGCTGAATACCGCAAGCGCCAGAATCAGATCGCCGCCAGGAACACCGAGCGTCAACGGAATGGCGCCAATGGCAGCTTGAACGGTAGCTTTGGGAAGATACGAAAGCCCCGCGAACAACCGTTCATTGGATTCCAGATTGGTTCCAATCAAACAGAGCTGGACACCACCGAAGCGGAACGTCAAGGCGACCGCAAGCAACAAGAGCGCCAACGGTCCCGCCGCCAATGCGACATGAACGTCGACGGCGGCCCCGACAAGTACAAACAACACCAACTCGGCAAACACCCAGACACGGGAAAACTTCTCCCGCAAACGGAGCGCGCGTTCTTCCGAACGATTCAGGAACGTGATGCCGATGACCATCACGGCGAGCAACGCCGAGAACGGAAGGACATCATTGACACGTGGTTCACCGACGATGACAAACAACGACACGGCAAGTAAAATCATCACCTTGATCGTATCGCGCACGCGGAAGACACGGAAGAACCACGACAACAACAATCCGATGAGAATCCCGGCGAGAATGCCCATCAATACGGCAAGCGGAACCAGCAGGAACGAGCCCAAGGCAAGATCACCACTCTGATACATGCTGATCAACGAGGTGAAAATGACGATCACAAAAATGTCATCGACGCTCGCTGAAGCCATGATCAGATGGGGGATTCGTTTGGCCTTGCCATACCCTTCTTCCATCAGTCGGATCATCTTGGGAACGACGACAGCAGGGGACACAGCGGCAAGCACGCTACCGAGAATCGCCGCTTCAAAATACCCGATGTCAAACAGCAACGGAGCGAGCAGAATCACCGCGGCCAGTTCCAAGGTGGCAGGAATGAATGCCATCAGTATCGCCGGCCGGCCGATTTGCTTCAAGTCCTCGATGTCAAGTGACAACCCCGCCCGTAACAGGATCACAACCAAGGCGATCGTCCTGAGATCGGCGCTGATGTTCAAGATGTCGACACTGATCAAATCCAATGCGTAAGGTCCAAGCAACAAACCCGTCAGGATCATCCCCAAAAATCCTGGCAGTTTGAGTTTGACGAACAGTTCGCCCAAAATGAGTCCGATCGTGAATATGAGAGCTAGACTGAGCAGCATGTGCATTCCTCCTTGTATGAAAAAAGCCGAGACTCCACCCAAGTGGCAGACGTCATCAGCTTTCGCGGTTTTAGTATCGAATACTAAGGGAGAACATCATTCCCTACTCACCATTATACCGAAAGTCACCGCAATTGCAACTACTTTTCCGACTGGCGTCGCGCAAACTCGTCAATCGTGATTACTTCGATGCCGTGCGCTTCCAACAACCGAGTCGTGATCCCCTGTCCCGGTATGAGTCGTCCAGTAAACGATCCGTCGTAGACGGTTTGACTGCCGCAAGACGGACTGCGGGCTTGCAATATCGCTGTTTTGATGTGGTGTTTCTTCGCCAATGCAAGGGTTTGTTCGGCACCGCGATGAAACTGTGCAGTAACATCGGTACCATCCGCGGCGATCACTCGTGAACCAACCATTTCCGAGGGCACCCGCGGTATGGACAATCCACCGAGAACTTCCGGACAGACAGGTATTGCTTGACCGCTTTCATACAACGAACGGGCGAGGGAATGAAGATTGTTGCCACCATCGTACTTGACATTCTCACCAATCAGGCAGGCGCTAATCAGATACATGGTTCTGCTCCTTGCCGAACGACTTGAGAATGGTGCGATCATAGAACCCCATGATTGCACCGCCAAGCATCAAGGTCATCACCGTACCGATTCCAACGTCATGAATCTCGCCATCGATCAAACCGAACACGATGGCCACGAGAAATGCGCAGCCATATGCGACATAGGTCCCTCGCGCAACGTTCTTGAACACGTCTTCCTGCATGGTCTTCAAAAACACGTCCATCGGATGAACGGCCAGATTGACCTTGATGTGAAGCGCGATCGAGAACATCAGTATCAACAACCCCCCGAAGTTGATCGCAACCCGGATGAACAGACGCATCACACCGAAATCCGGTAGCACGCCAACGAAGAAATCGAGAACCCCGCTGAATCCCAGCAAAAACAACATCGACAACAACATCTCCAGCGGGACGAACCGCTTGCGGATGACAATCGAAACAACGTAAAAGACAACGCTCACCACGATGAACGCCATTCCCGGTGTGATGTCGAGGGCATAACTGACATTGGCAGCGCTGGTCCCCCACGCCGACATTCCGACATGGGTCCGAAACATAATCGCACTGCCCAATCCATTGCCGATGATGGCAACGATCAGATAAGGGATTTTCTTCATGTCTCTCACCTACTATTCATTGTACACAACAATCCGCAGGTTCACAACAACAAGCTCTCCATATCTTCGCGGCTCATCCTGTTCCCGAAACAAACGCTGATCAAAAAAAGGAGTCCGAGAGACTCCTTTTTCTTCATAAGGTGCGCAGATCTTCGACAAGACCGGTTTTTGATGTAGTTCGTTCATCTTTCTTTTTGATGATTCTGGCCGGCATGCCGGCGACCACGACTCCGGGAGGAACATCCTTGATGACGACCGCTCCGGCGGCGACCACACTGCCTCGTCCAACACGTACCCCTTCGAGAACCACGGCATTGGCGCCGATGACGACGTCGTCTTCGATGACAACCGGTGTCGCACTGGGTGGCTCAATGACGCCGGCCAAGACCGTACCGGCACCGATGTGACAGTTGTTGCCGACCATGGCTCGGCCGCCAAGTACGACGTTCATGTCGATCATCGTGTTCGCTCCGACGACGGCGCCGATGTTGATTGTGGCGTTCATCATGATCACGGCGTTGGCGCCGATCTCCACCTGATCGCGGATGATCGCGCCCGGTTCGATGCGGGCATTGATGTGGCGTGTGTCGAGTAGCGGAATCGCACTGTTGCGACGATCCTGTTCAATGACCAGATCGTTAATGCGATCCGCGTGGTGCGTCAAGACGGGTTCGATGTCGCGTTGATCGCCAAACACAATCTTGGAACGATCGGTGCCGAACACCGTGCAATTGGGAAACGTCACATCAGCAAGGTCCCCGTTCAAATACACCTTGAGCGGTGTCGTCTTGTTGGCGTTTTTGATGAATTGAATGATTTCGGTAGCGTTCATTTACTGATCCTCCTTGAGCATGTCCGTCATGGTGTAACGACCAGGACGTTGTCCGATCAGATAAGCCGCAGCGCGAATCGCACCCCGGGCGAACACATCGCGACTCAGGGCTTCATGGCGAACGGTGATGATTTCATCATCCAGGTGAAACCGCACTTCGTGAACGCCGACGACATTGCCGCCGCGAATCGAATGGACTCCGATTTCACCAGCTTCACGTTTCGCTTCGCCGTGACGGCCATGGACCTCAGGACCGCCTGTCTTCAGTTCATTTAGAATCATCTTGGCGGTGCCGCTCGGGGCATCGATTTTGTGTTTGTGGTGGGTTTCCACGAGTTCCACGTCGGCATCTGGTAACTGGTGGTGCAAGCGACGCACCGCATCCAGTAGAATTTGAACGCCGTAGGCCGTATTGGAGGTCTGCAGAATCGGTATCACTTCACTGGCGAGATCGATCTTTCGTTGCTGGTCGGCACTGTAGTTGGTGGTTGCCAAGACGCAGGGCAACTGGTGATTCAATACGTAGTGCAACAACTCCTCAATCCCATCGGGATGCGAGAAATCGATGATCACGTCGGCCGTACCGGCAAAGGCGGAGAACGACGTTGCATCCCCCTCCCCATTGACATCGATGATGCCCACAAGCTGATGGGATTCATCGGCCTCGATCAGTGTTGCGAGGCGTTTGCCCATCCGACCGTAACCACGGAGCAGCACGTTCATTGGAAGTACCTCCGATGGATGTCGTTCAGAATGGATTTGTTCTGACCGGACATCGGGTATAAGGGAAGACGATATCCACCGACCTCAAGTCCCATCATGTTCATCAATTCCTTGACGGGAATCGGATTGTTTTCGATGAACAGACTGTCAATCAGATCCAGATATTCCAGCTGAAGATGCGTGGCGGTTTTGACATCGCCCGCCAGATAGGCATGTACCATCTTGCTCATGACACCGGGAATGACGTTGGCGGCGACGCTGATCACGCCGGAACCACCAAGGGACAGTACCGGCAACACCACATCGTCATTGCCGCTGAACAACAAGAAGTCATCGGCCGTCGCCGCCGCAACGCGTGCGGCATAGGACAGGTTGCCGGATGCTTCCTTGATGCCGATGATGCGTTCGTGATGACTCAGTGTTCGAACCACTTCGATGGGCAGACTCTGACCGGTGCGTCCGGGAACATTGTACAGAATGATCGGCAGATCGACATGATCGGCGATGGTCGTGAAATGCTGAATCAATCCGGCATCGTTGCTGCGATTGTAGTATGGTGATACGAGCAGCAGTCCGTCGACGCCCAGTGCGGAGGCTTGATGACTCAGCGCCAAGGTCTGCATGGTATCGTTGCTGCCGGTTCCGGCGATCACCGGAACGCGGCCGTTGACAACCGCGACGGCCTGCTCGAAGAGACGCAGTTTTTCCTCCGTCGATATCGTCGGGGCTTCACCGGTGGTGCCGAGGACGACGATGCCGTCGGTGCCTTGTTCGATGTGCCACTCCAGCAATTCGGCAAAGCGGTCGTGGTTGATGGTAAGGTCGTCGTGAAACGGCGTGACGATGGCGACAAACGAACCGCTATTCATCCTTGCCACCTCGTTTCCGCCAGGTCTCCAGAATCTGAATCGCGTTCAATGCGGCGCCCTTGCGGATGTTGTCGGCGGTGCAGAACAGGTGAATCTTATGTTCGTCGAATCGATCGCGACGTAACCGCCCGACGTATACGGAATCGGTGCCGGCGGCTTGTCGCGGTGTCGGGTAGATGTTGTTGTTGTTGTGGGGATCATCGAGAACCACGATACCGTCGGTATCACGCAAGTACGACCGTAGATGATCGAGATTGACACGCTCGGTGGTGGTGACGACCATGGACACGCTGTGAGCATGTGCGACAGGCACGCGGACGCAGGTGGCGGACACTTCGAGTTCCTCGCGATGAAGGATTTTCTGCGTTTCACATATCATCTTTTCTTCTTCGTAGGTGAACCCGTCCGCCTGGAAGTCATCGATGTGCGGGATCGCGTTGTTGTGTATCGGATGGGGATAATGAACAGGGGCGCCACCAGCGGCGGTTTGTTCCAGATCGGCGAGCCCCTTCTGGCCACTGCCGCTGACCGCCTGATAGGTGGTGTAGTCGACGCGTGTGGCGTGGTAATAGAAGTCGACGACACTGAGCGGCAAGACACTCTGAATCGTTGAACAGTTGGGATTGGCGATGATGCCGTGATGGCGATTGATGTCGACACCATTCACCTCAGGAACAACAAGCGGCACATCCGCTTCCATCCGAAAGGCACTCGAATTATCAATGACGAGTGCGCCCGTTTCGACAAACACCGGAGCAAGGGTTTTACTGACGTGCTTGCCGGCGCTGAACAAAGCGACATCAATGGCTTTGTCGCGGATGTTCGCTGCGGTTGTTTCCAGCACCGGATGATCCACCCCATTGACAGCAATGGTCGTTCCGGCGCTGCGCGCCGAAGCGTAGAGATAGAGGTTGTCATATGCAATCCTGCGTTCCTCGATGATTCTCAGAAAGGTGCGTCCGACGAGTCCTGTCGCACCAACGATGGCGATGTTCATGGTATCACGTCCTTTATGGTGGTTTCAAATACGAATGCGGCGGGTCCTTCCATGATCAGATCCCCTGTTTCATCACGCCAGACGACAAGATCGCCAAGTGGCAGGTGAAACGAGATGGGGTGATCGACACCACGGATCCGGTCGATGGCCGCATAGGAGGCGGTCGCTCCGGTACCGCAGGCCAGTGTCAGACCGGCGCCACGTTCGTACGTGCGTAGTTTCATTATAGCATTGTTCGTGGGTTCCACGAAATTGACATTGGTTCCTTCAAAGAACAGAGGCAGTTGTTGAATCGCCTTGCCCGTCGCGACAAGATCCACTGCGGCGAGATCATCCACCAGAACGACCGTGTGCGTCGTTCCCATGAACAGACTGGTGAGTGTCACCGTCTGGTTGTCTAGCTGGACTTCTTGCTGAAGCATTTCATGCGACTGGGCAATCGGAATCCGTGCGGGAGAAAAATCCGGCTTGCCCATGTTGACACGAATTCGGGTGGCGCTCTCATCCAGTACTTCGATCGCGTACGGACCCGCCAGCGTCGTCACAGCAAAGACGTTGGATGAGACGATTCCCTCGCGGTACGCATACGATGCGAAACAGCGAATGCCGTTGCCGCACATTTTGGCTTGACTGCCGTCGGCATTGTAGTACAACATCGTCAACGGATCGGTTCCAACCAGAATCAATCCGTCGGCGCCGATGCCGGTATGACGATCGCACCACGTCCGGGCCAGGTGCGATGGGTTCCAAGCTGTCACGTCGCTCGCTCGGACCAATATGAAATCATTGCCCAGTCCGTGGTATTTGACTGCCCGGATCACAACTGGAACACCTCAGCCAGGCGATGGATGGCGGGATTTTGATGGGCGTTGTCAACCGTGACGGAGATGCTGATTTCCGAGGTGCTGATATGGTAAAACGGAATGTCGGCGTCTGCAAGCGTCTCAAACACGCGTGCGGCGACACCGAAATGACTGGCCATGCCAACACCGATCAAGGATAGTTTCACCAAGTTGTCATGGGTCTCGATGTCCAATCCGCGAAACAGGTTCTCATGACCCGACTGCAATTGATGCCATTCCTCCAGATCGTCGCCGTCGATGCTGAAGGAGAGGACCAGCCGATTGTGCTGATCGATGGTCTGCGAAATCATGTCGAGATTGATGTTGTGATCGCTGACGACTTGAAAGATGCCGGCGACCCGGCGGTTGTCGTTGTCGATGCCTTTGAGGGTGATCATCACGACGTTGTCCGTGATCGAGAGCCCGGTGATCGGTTTTGCTTCAAACATGTAGTCATCGTTCATGATCGTGGTTCCACTTCCTTGTGTGCTGAGACTGCGGGCGATGTACAGTTCCACATTGTATTTTTTGGCCAGTTCGACGCTTCTTGCTTCGATGACACCGGCCCCCAACGCCGACATTTCCATGCATTCGGTATAGGTCAGGTGGGACAACCGTTTGGCCTTGGGATAATGTCGCGGATCAACCGTATAGATGCCGTCGACATCGGTGTAGATTTCACAACGGAATCCCAGTTTAGCCGCGAGCGCCACGGCAGACGTGTCGCTGCCGCCTCGACCGAGCGTCGTGATGTCACCATCCGGAGTGATGCCTTGGAATCCCGCGACCACGACCACCTTGCCTTCTTGCAGGTGTTGTTGGACGCGTTCGATGCGCACGTCGGTGATGATTCCTTTGGTGTGTGATTTGGTGGTCAGGAAACCCGCTTGGGACCCCGTCAGGCTGATTGCGTCGGTGCCGAGCTGATGAAGGGCCATCGTCAGCAGGGCGATCGATTGTTGTTCGCCGGTGGCAAGCAAGGTATCCAGTTCGCGTTTCGACAATGCATTCGACAACGACTTGGCCATCTGGAGCAACTGATCGGTGGTCTTGCCCATGGCACTGACGACCACCACCACTGGCTGCGTGGCATGCACCTCACGGATGTAGGATGCGACGGCCCGGATGTTGGCGAGGTCCGCGACGCTGGTGCCACCGTATTTCAATACGAGGCCCATGATCACACGTCGTTTCGGAGGAGATCGTCGTAGGTCTCACGACGCACGACGACCGATGACTTGCCATCTTCGACGAACACCACGGCTGGCCGCAACAGGCGATTGTAGTTGCTTGCCATCGAGTAGGTGTAGGCGCCGGTGGAGTAGATCGCGAGAATGTCACCAGGGTTGGCTGCGGGGAGCTGAATGTCGCGAATCAGGACGTCACCGGATTCACACAGTTTGCCGGCGACGGTGTAGTGGGTGTCCTTCTGATCGGTCATCCGATTGGCAAGATCCGCACTGTATTCGGCTTGGTAGAGGGCGGGTCGGATGTTGTCGGTCATGCCGCCATCGACAAATAGATAATGCTTGCCGCCGTAGGTGCGTTTCGTATGGCCGACGGTATAGAGTGTGGTTCCGGCGTTGGCGACGATGCTGCGACCGGGTTCGATGATCAATGTCTTGATCGACAATTCGTTGGTGATTTGCTTTTCTTCCAGTGCGCGGATCAACGTACGCCCTGTTGTTTCGATGTCCATCGGTGTGTCACCGTCGGTGTAAAACACGCCGAACCCACCGCCCAGATTCAACGTCGAAATGGACAGTTCGAACTGGGCTGTGATCTTGTTGATGAACGTCGACATCACTTCGATCGTTTTCAAGTAGGATGTGATGTCGAAGATCTGCGATCCGATGTGGCAATGAAACCCGTCCAAGACCACATGCGACTGATCGCGATACCGATTCATGATGGCCGCGATGCGCTCGTTGTCGTAGATGGATTCTCCGAACTTGGAAGAGTGTTTGGCGGTAATGACGTATTCATGGGTGTGTGCTTCCACACCGGGATTGACGCGCAACAAGGTGTGGACAACTTGTCCTGATGCCGCGGCGCGTTCAATCAGTTGATCCAGTTCATCGATGTTGTCGACCATGATCAGACCGACACCATGCGACAAGCAAAGTTCCAGTTCCTCTGGGGATTTGTTGTTGCCATGGAAGAGTGCTTGTGAGAGATCGAATCCCCCGGCGATGGCGGTATGCAGTTCGCCGGCGCTGACAAGATCAAGACTGGTTCCTTCCGCTTGCAACAACCGCACCATCGCTTTGGTCAGAAAGGCTTTGGATGCATACGCAATCCGCGTGTCGAACAGCTTGCTGGAAAAGTGCGTTTTGAACGCACGAAGATTGTGTTTGATGAGTGCCAGATCATAGACATACAGGGGACTGCCGTGATCGGCAATCAGATCGCGTGCAGTGCGGCCGCCAATGGTGAGTTGATTGTCTTGGGTGGTCATGGTTCCGAATAACATGGTGATTCCTCCAGGTAATAAAAAATGTCAGCAGGGCATACCTACTGACGTTCTATTCGTCAATAAATAGCGCCTCATTACGTCAAGGTAATGGAGTCCTGCAGATGTTCTCCGCAGTCCCAACACAGCGAGCTGATCCGGCCCGATTGTGCTTCGGCGATATTCCCTTTCGGCATTGTGCGATGTGATCATGATCACAATGCGTACTGATGTTTATCGCGCCTCTATTTTGAACTTAGTTTATATTACCACATCCCATTTGGTTTGTAAAATAATTTATTGATTATTTTGATTGTGTGGTATATTTTAATTGTGAAGGTAGTGATAACATGAACAACTTGCTGCAGACATTCCGGGAGGATCTGCATAAGATACCCGAAACCAGTTATACCGAATTCAAAACGAAGGCGTATCTGCTGAAGCAATTGAAGGCGATGGGCTATGAACCGATCGAAATTCTCGAGACCGGACTGTTGGTCTATCTTGATGCCAAGGCGGACAAGACGATCGCCTTTCGCACCGACATCGATGCCTTGCCGGTAACCGAAGAAACCGGTGTCTCGTTTGTCTCCGAACATCCCGGCAACATGCATGCCTGCGGTCACGACGGCCACATGTCGATGTTGCTCGGTTTCGCTGATTACCTCAAAGACAAGCAACATCTTCTGCGAAAGAACATCCTCCTGATCTTTCAGCCGGCCGAAGAGTCGATTGGTGGTGCGAAGCGCATCGTCGATGCGGGCACGTTCGCCAAATACAACGTGGCGCAGGTATTCGGGATTCACCTGTTTCCCGAACTTCCCGAAGGGACGATCGGATCGCGTCCGGGTCCATTCATGGCCATGGCCAACGAGATCGATGTAACCGTCACGGGACGCAGCGCCCATGGCGCGATGCCCCATCTTGGTGTCGATGCCAACATCATTCTCGCCAAGTTGTTGCTGGATTTTCAGACCATCCAAACCCGCTTCGTGTCGCCACTGCAACCAACCATTCTCACGTTTGGCCGAATCGAAGGCGGCAGTGTCCGCAACGCCATCAGTGATCAGGCCGTAATGAAAGGTACGATGCGATCCTTCGATGAAGCGACGCAACACAAGATGAGCGAAGCGATGCGCACGTTCGCACGCCAATACGAAACGCTCTATGACTGCACGATCAATGTGGAGGTCAAGGATGGATATCTCCCAGTAATCAATGATCCAGAACTGTACCAGACTTGGCATCAAGCCTTGCGAGACAACTATCACATCCACGAGTTCGCCGATCCGTTGATGATCGCCGAAGACTTCTCGTTCTATCAACGGGCCGCCGCAGGAGTATTCTACTACGTCGGTACCCGCAACGAAGAACTCGGCTACATCCACTCCCTGCATCACCCCAAGTTCAACTTCCATCCCCGGGTGCTCGAACATGGGCTTTCGACCTACATCACACTTCTAGAGAAACTGGGTGGCATTCATGAGTAAGTTCATCAAAGATCAAGTGAAGGACATCGCCATCAGCGGCATCCGTCAGTTCAACCAAAAAGCCAATGACGTCGAAGGCGTCATTCGGCTGACGCTCGGTGAACTCGATTTCGACACCTTCCCCCACATCAAGGAAGCCGTTTATCAGGCCGCCCAAAACAACAAAACCAGATACACCCCGAATGCTGGCATCGAGGAACTGCGCAAGAAAATTTCACTCCGCTACGAACACTACAACATGACCGACATCATCGTCACCGTCGGGACCACCGAAGGCTTGGCGATCATCATCAAATCGGTCATCGGACCCGGTGACGAAGTCATCATTCCCACGCCCGGTTACGTCGGCTACGAACCACTCGTCCACATCGAAGGCGGGGTCGTTCGGGAAATCGATCTGACAACCAGCAACTTCCGGATCACCAAAGAACAACTCGAAGCCGCCTACAATGAGAACACCAAGGCGATCCTGATCACCAATCCCAACAATCCGACCGGCATCATCCTGAACGAAGACGAGATGACAACCATCCGCGACTTCGTGCTCGAACACGACATCCTCCTGATTGTCGACGAGGTGTACAGTGAAATCGACTTCTACGGCAAATTCCGTTCGTTCAGCCGTTACAAAGAACTCAAAGACAACATGCTGGTGCTGGACGGGTTCAGCAAATCCCACGCCATGACCGGGTTCCGCATCGGCTACATTCTCGGCGACGAGCTGACCATCAAAGAACTTCTCAAAACCCATCAATATACGGTAACCTCGGCAACGTCCATCTCCCAGTACGCGGCTCTGGCCGCCCACGATGACGACAGCACCCAGATCATGAATGAACTGCGCAAGCGCCGTGAATATCTGTGTGACATCTTCCAGCGCGAGCAGATCAAATGCATCTGCCCCGAAGGCGCATTTTATGTGTTCATCGACATCTCGGCGTACTCCAAATCGTCCATCGCATTCTGCGAGCGCCTGTTGTACCGGTACAAGGTCGCGGCGATTCCTGGAGAGTCATTTCTCGGTCGTCACGCCGATTACATCCGCATCTCTTATGCCATCGACATGGATGATCTCAAAGAAGCGATCGAACGGTTGATGGCCTTCATCCGCGAACGCAAAGAAAAAACTGCGACCTGATTGGTCGCAGTTTTCATATCTGGAACGTCGAGTTGGTGAGTTGTTCACTGAGCGTCCACAAACGCGCTTGGGCGTCTTTGTCGTGTGATCGCTTGTTCGATGATACGACCACCGGGTTGCCTTTCATTTCATTGAAACCGTCGGGGCCATAATACGTGCCGTTTTGCGCATCGGGGTCGACCGCGGCGCGAACGCCGGGTAGCGAACCCATGTAGGCATCCTGTGACAAGCTCGATGTAAACACCTTGAATACTTTGTAATACCATTTGGCGTGGATGCGACTGCCGAGATTGGTGGTCGCAACACCCGGATGGGCGGCAAGCACCTTGATGTCGAGACCGGCGGCCTCAACACGACGGGCAAGTTCGTAGGTGAACAGCAGATTTTCCAGTTTGCTGCGACCATACGCCGTCATCGAGTTGTATCCCTTGCCGTTTTGATAGAACAGATTGTCAAAGTTCATTTTACCATACTTGTGCGCGATGCTGGCGATGTTGACGATTCGAGGCTGGTCGGCGTTCTTGATCAGATCGAACACCAGACTGGTGAGCAGGAAATGTCCGAAGTGATTGACGGCCTGCTGCTGTTCGATGCCATCGACGGTGACGCCAAACGGCGTCATCATGATGCCCGCGTTATTGAGCAGAATGTCAATCTTTTGAAACCGTTCATGCAGTTGCTTGCTGAATGCACGAATCGACTGGAAACTAGCCAGATCGAGGCTCATCAATGTCAACGATGCCTGTGGATGCTCGGCTTTGATGTCATCGAAGGCTCGTTGCCCGCGCTCAGTCGAGCGACACGCCATGACGACTTCCGCACCATTTTTCGCGAACAGCTTGACGGCCTCAAAGCCGATTCCGCTGTTGGCTCCGGTCACAACAATCGTCTTGTTGTTCAAGTTGGGAATGTTTGTTTCGGTCCATGCCATCCGGACCACCTCCGTTTGTATGCTAATGATATCATACCACAGGATCGCCGAGTGAGCAATTTATATGACATATCATTGTTCCTAAAATCGGTTTGTTGTTATAATATAATGAGGAGGTGAGACGGATGCGATACGTGCTCTCGTTCGGATTGCCGGTGGTTCTGCTTGGACTTGGTTTCTGGTTCTTGCTGCATCAATACCGATCCTTTTTCCGCAGTTGGTACAAGGAAGTCACATGGCACAAAGTGCTGATCTATTCTGGTGAAATCGTCGCCAAGGCGTTGATTTCCCTGCTTTTGATCGTCCTCATCCACAACAACTTCCACGAGCAGCACCTCATCGAACTGACGCTATTTCTAGCGCTGTTCTTCGGTTTCTCCATCCTCCAGAGTTCGTTTTCGATCAATGGTTTCTTCAGTCGCATCCGCTACATCTACCGCTATGCGAAAATGTTCTTCTTGAAACGTTCGGAAGACGCCAATGAGTTCCGCGACAAACTGACCGAAGCCGCGAGTGGTTCCTATTCGTTTGTCATCAAGGCGGCCGTTGTCATCGCGTTTCTGGTGTTGTTTCTACCGAACATCACGGTATTCGTCGCAGCCAACATCTTCTACTTCCTGTTCCTGCTCGGACTGATCCTGCTGGCGACGCTGCTCAACAACATCGTGTACTTCGGAATCTCGGCCTTGATCGCATTCCAATACGACCCAGGCTCGATCACTTTCGGCGATTTCAATCCGCTTGTCATGACCCTGACGTTCGTAATCCTGTTGGTCGGTTTCGTTGTCGAAACCCGGCTGGACAACCGGATGTTCTTCATCAAAACGGTGATGAACGTCAAATCCTTCAAGTTCCACCTTGGTTATCAGGAGATCTACCGATCGGGTTCGATCATCATCTATCGCAATCTGGTGAACGGATATTATTATTTCTATTATCGCATCACCGGTCTTGTGATCGTCTACGACTCGTATGCGGATCTGTCGATTTCCGGCGCCATCACGCGCAAAATGATTCGCAAAGGAACCCAGTATCTGAAAGAAACCAACGAGATTTGAGATGGCAGATTGATGTCGCCATCCATCCAGAGCAATCCAATATGTGAGGTGTGATTCATGGCCAAATCCAAACCAAAGAACGTCATCTGTCCCTGTTTTGACATCACCAAAGCGGAGGTCAAACAACACATCAGAGATGGCGTCATCAAATACAAGGACCTGCAGCGACTGACCAAGATCGGTACCAAGTGTTCGTCCTGCAAGAAGAAAACCAAAGTCAAGTTCAAGAAATACAAAGCCAAACTGGGTGTCGAGTGAGACATCCGGTTTTTTTGATACCCGCAAACGGCAATCTTTGATATAATGGGAATGAAGGATGTGGTAACGTGAAACAGATCGGCATCGTCGACATCGGATCGAACACCGTTCGCCTGTGCATCTACAAGGTGGACAGGAACTATCAATACGACCTCGAGCTCAACATGAAGGAATCCGTTCGTCTGCGCAACTACGTCAAGGACGGGAAACTCACGGAAGAGGGTATCGATCGGTTGGAAAAAGTGCTCCGAGTGTTCACCGCCATCATCGACAAGGACGGCATCCAGGATGTCAAGTTTTTCGCCACCCAGACCGTGCGCATGGTTGAAAACCAAGCGGACATCTTGCGTCGCATGAAGGATACCTTCGGAATCGACATCGAAGTATTCAGCGAAGAGCAAGAATCGCTGACGGGCTTCAACGGCATGAACACCTATCTCGTGCACGAGGACGAAGGTCTCTATGTCGACCTCGGTGGCGGTAGTACCGAAATCGTCCATTTCAAGGACAACAAACCGTTGGAATACTACTGTTTCGACTTCGGTAGCATCGTGCTCCGCAACATGATCGAACACGCCATTCCGACGGACGACGAAATCGCCTATCTGAACAGTTATCTGCACGGCAAGTTCGAAGCGGTCCCCTGGCTTCGCAATCTCAACAAACCCCTGGTCGTAGTCGGTGGTAGTTCCCGAAACCTGGTCCGCATCGACGCCTTTCTGACCAAACGGGAAGAACCCACCCACGGCTATCGCCTGGGGCTTCGGGAAATCACCCGGATCCGCAAAATCCTGATGTTGCTGTCCATTGACGAAATCGAGAAAATCAACGGATTCACCAGTTTCCGAGCCGACATCATCATCCCATCCATTTACGTGTTCGAAACCCTTTACAAATACATCAAAGCCGACTACTATGTCTGTAGCCGCACCGGTCTTCGCGAAGGTGTGCTCGTCGACATGCTCGGAGGTGGCCTATGAGTCAGAAGCCGATATTTTCCGCACGTGAACTGTCCTGGCTGCAGTTCAACAAACGCGTTTTGGAAGAAGCGAGCGATCCCACCAACCCGCTTCTAGAACAGCTTCGTTTTCTCGCCATCTTCTCGTCCAACCTCGACGAGTATTTCATGATCCGCATCTCCGGCATGAAAGGACAAGTCGACATCGGCTTAACCACTCCCGACAAGAAATCCGGGTTCATGGCCCGCGAGTATCTCCAGAAAATGCTGAAGAAAGCGAATCAGTTGGTGGCAATGCAATACGAACTCTACCACCAACGCATTGCGGAACTGAACGAGCACATCCGCTTCACCACCTATGATCAGCTCAAAGCCAAACACCAACTCAAAATGGACAACTTCTTCAAGAATCTGATTTACCCGGTGCTGACACCCATCCGATTCAGCCAGTATCTACCGTTTCCCTTGTTGCCCAATCTGAGCTTGTACCTCATCAGCAAACTCGAAGACGACAAAGGCCAGATCCATTACTCGGTCGTCACCGTACCGAAAAATCTCGAACGACTGGTCCATGTCAAGAAAGACATCTACATCTTGATGGAGGATGTGATCATTCAAAACATCAATCATCTCTACCAAGGCTGGAAGGTTCTCGAAGTGGTTCCCTTCCGCATCACCCGCGACTGGGACATCGAGTTTGACGACCAGTCCGATGATTTCGCCAAAAGCGTGCAGTCGGAGTTGAAAAACCGCAAACGCGGAGCGGCCGTACGACTCGAAATCGATGCCGCGGCAAGCGACGAAGTCATCTCCTATCTGATGGAGCATCTGCCGATTCAAAAAAAATTCATCGTCAAGATCAATGGTCCTGTCGATCTCACCTTCCTGCACGAAGTGCACGAGGCCATCAAGTCCAAAATTCCCGGTTTGGTGTATCCCGAAGTGGCACCGATCGAACCACGTGTGTTTCAGAACCAACCGAGCATTTTCGATGTGATTCGCAAGCGTGACGTGCTGTTGCTGCACCCCCATCACTCCTACGAACCGGTCCTTCGCATGCTCAAAGAAGCCGCGGAAGATCCCAACGTCGTCGCGATCAAACAGACGATCTACCGCACGAACCGCGATTCGCGGATCATGGAATATCTTGTCAAAGCCGCCGAAAGCGGCAAACAGGTCACGGTCCTGTTCGAGCTGCGTGCTCGCTTCGACGAAGAAAACAACCTCTACTGGGGCAACCAATTGGAACGGGCCGGCGCCCATGTCATTTACGGCGTCCCTCATCTCAAAACCCACTCCAAAGTGTTTCTCGTGGTGCGTCGTGACAAGAAGCAAATCGAACAGTTCGTCCATTTTTCAACCGGCAACTACAACGAAGACAATGCCAAAATTTACACCGACGCGTCCTACTTCACATCCAAACGGATGATTGGCGACGATGCGACCAAGTTCTTCAATTACATCTCCAGTTATACGAAAACTCCGTCGTACAAAAAATTGGTGGCCTCGCCCAACTCGATTCGCGACATGCTGTTTGTCGGCATCAATCGCGAAATCGAGAATCAGAAACAGCATGGCAACGGTCGGTTGATCATCAAGATCAACTCAATCACCGACATCCAGATGATCAAGAAACTCTACGAAGCATCCCAACAAGGCGTCAAGATTGACATGATCGTGCGCGGCATCTGCTGCATCGTCCCCGGTGTTCCCGGTCTGTCAGACAACATCCGCGTGATCTCGATCGTCGGCCGCTACCTCGAACACATGCGCATCTACCACTTCCACAACAACGGTCGGAGCGACACCTATCTCAGTTCCGCCGATCTGATGACTCGCAACATGGAAAACCGCATCGAACTCGCCCTCAAGGTTACCGATGCCGGAGCCAAACGCAAATTGCTGCGTCTCTTGGAGCTTCAACTCAGAGACAACGTCAAGGCCCGCGAGAACATCCAAGGCAAGTACGAGCACGTCGCAGATGGCGACAAACCAGTTCATTCCCAGATGGACTTGTACAAATTACTGCAATAAAAAAAGAGGCCGAGGCCTCTTTTCTTATTCTTCTTCGGGTTCTGCGACGTCGTCGGTGTCTTCGGTGGTGAAGACTACGTCTTCGCCGTCGTCTTCTTCGACTTCTTCGACTTCTTCGACGACTTCCGATACGCTCGTCAGGTTGGCGACGATCTGTTCGGAATCGTTCAAGACGGTGATGCCTTCGGGCACGGTGACGTCTTTGACGTAGATCGCATCAACGAGTTTGAGCGGTGCGAGATCGACATCAATCGAGTTGGTACCCTTACCGACCTGATACTCGACTTCGATTTCGTTGAGGTTGGTCGATACGACCTGACCCGCACCGGCGATGCCGTCACGATTGAGGAAGTTCAGCGGTACGCTGGCGCTGATCGTGTCGGTGGCCGACACTTTCATGAGATCGAAATGGATGACTTTGTAGTTCGCCAGGAAATCTTCCTGATAGTCCTTGATGTAGACGATGTGGGTTTCGCCTTCGAGTTCGGTCTCGAACGTCATCGCGGTACCATATTGGTTGAGTGCTTTGCGAAGCACTTGATAATCGACTTGAATCGGGGTCGAATCGACGCCGTGTCCATAGATTACACCGGGAACCTGATCGTTTGCGCGAAGCGCGTTGACGCTGTCGCTGCGACGTTGAATTTTCATCGGTTTCACTCCTTATTTGATATTGTCTAACCTAGTATATCACAAAACTTTCAAAAATGCCAACAGGTTAATTAAACCTATTTGGGCGGACGCGGACCGTAGTACTGATGGTACCAGGTTTCAATCCGTCCATTGTAGAATTTGCGCTTGCGATCGGCCTTTTTGAAGTGTTGTTCGAATGGTTTGTAGGACGTCAGAATGTAGAGACTCCAACTGTCAAGATGAGCGAAAGTCCGGGTCATGTCCTTGGTCATCCGTTCGATGTCGCCCGATTCCAACAGTCGCTCGCCGTAGGGTGGATTGCTGATGAGGATGCCGTAGTCGTGATGGTAACTGAGATCGCGGAAATCAGCGACGTGGAAGGTGATGCAGTCGTCGACGCCGGCCTCGATGGCGTTTTGTTTGGCCTTGGCGAGATTGGCGTGTGAAATGTCGGATGCGTAGATGTCGATGTTGCTGGCATAGTCAATTGCCTGATAGGCTTCTTTGGTGATTTGTTTCCAAGTGGCGTCCGAAATCACGTTGGGCCAGTGTTTGGCGGCGAAGTCACGGTTTAGTCCGGGGGCGATGTTGCGACCGATCATCGCCGCTTCGATGGGGATCGTCCCGGATCCGCAGAACGGATCGTATAAAACCCGGTCCTTGGACCAATAACTGAGTTGAACCAGTCCGGCGGCGAGTGTCTCCTTGAGCGGCGCTTCCACTGTTTCCACGCGGTACCCACGCTTGTGAAGACCGTCGCCGCTGGTGTCGATGGTGAGCGTTGCGACATCGTTGCGGAGCGAGATCTGAACGGTATGATCGCTGCCGGTTTCCGGTAACAGATCGGTCTTGTAGGCGAACATCAACTTGTCGACAATCGCCTTTTTGACAATGCGCTGACAATCGGGAACACTGAACAACGTTGACTTCACGCTTTTGCCGTTGACATCGAACTTGCCGTCTTGCGGAATGATTGTCTGCCAGTGAAGATTGCGGGTTTGTTCGTAGAGTTCGTCAAATGTCGTTGCGGTGAACTCGCCGAACTTGATCAACACCCGGTCGGCGCTGCGCAACCACAGATTGGTGCGAGCGATGTCATTCTCCGTTCCTTCGAACGTGACCTTCCCGTTTTCGGTGGCGAGCACGGTGAGTCCCAGCGCTTCCAGTTCCCGTCGGACGACGGCTTCGAGGCCGAACGTTGCGGTCGCGATGAGTTGATAGGTGGGCATGGTTCGAACCTCCTTGTGTTCATGGGCCTTCTGACCCTGCGGTTACATTGTATCGCAAATCGCATCCAAACGGTAGCGTTTTGTTGGAAAATGCGTTCTTGCGAGTGAATGCGTCATCGTTTGGTATAATGATGTTAGAGGTGATATGCATGCAAAAGAACGTAGGAAAAACGGACAGCTACATTCGTTATGGATTCGGCGTGGTACTGATCGTCCTCGCCGTGTTCGTCAGCTGGTGGCTGTTGATTCCGGCGGCGATCGCCATCGCAACCGGCTATCTCGGCCAATGCGGACTGTATCGTCTGTTCGGCATCAATACCTGCAAGTTCGAACCAACCGAAAAGAACTAACCTGAGTTAGTTCTTTTTTTGTTTGCGTTCATCAAAGATGTCCCGGAGCGTGATGAATCGCGACAAGTCCTCGATCTCATCATCATAGGGATGAATCGCGACGGTTTCCGTGTAGGTCACGGCGTCGTACTCGCCGAGCAACGTATCCAACAGCAAGAAGAAGCCATGCACGTAGCGGTTGTCTTCGTTGTCATAACCGCGGATGTAGATCTCCAGTTCGAGCGGAAGATCATCATTCGTGATGCGAAAAAAGATGTCTTCGTATTCGAGATACAAACCGGCCAAATCGATGGCCTGATCGGCCTGATTGGTGCGGGGACGAAGTGCGACGATGTTCCAGTTCGGCAGATCCGGCGCGGCGTCAACCAGTGAAAACACGAGATCAAACAGCGACGCATCGCCATCGGCGGACAGAATCAGCTGGCGTTTTCCGTTCTCCAGTTCAAATGGAATGTCAAACACAAGATCGGGATGAATCGTCTTCAACTTCGTCGCGATCGCCTCGGCGATGGCGTCGGGATGTTGTTCGAGTTCCTGATGGATGTAGGCTTCCTGTTCGGCAAACCAATGCCAGAACACATCCGTGTCAGTCATAGAAATACCTCCTCGTTTGTCGATAGATGTGAACCATGTGTCCGATGTTGCCCTCGCCGGCGAATCGGTTGGTGTCGAAGAAGTTCTCATTGAGACTGATCCAGTGCAAAGTGTGGATTTCCTCGGTCAGTTCGACGTCTTGATTCAACCGTCCGACGAACACTTTCATCTTCATGTCGACCGGATACCAGGTGAAGTTCATGAACCGGTGGAGGGTGATGTCATCTTGGGTGATGCCGGTTTCTTCCACCAGTTCCCGGTAAGCGGATTCCATCAGTGTTTCGCCGTCTTCGACGCGACCTCCGACAAGATTGTACTTGCCTTCGTAGGGATCCTTGGCGCGCAGGCACATCAGCATGTTCGTTTCCGTTTTATCCAGTACCATGATCAAATTGTACGTCGTCATCGGGATCATCCTCGGTAGAGTTGATAGCCGTTTTGATACAGCGTGACGAGAACCAGAATCGCGATCACCCCAAGCATCGCCACGTTGTACATGACGGGGCCCCGAGCATCGAATGACATGAGTTCCTTGTTGAGATGCTTCATCAGAATTCCAAAATACGCCCAGACGAAGACGACCCCATACAGCACGTCATGGCGGACAAACAGTACTGTCCCGACCAGCACTACGCCAACCAACAACACGATGACGAACCAGAGCGTGGCCTGGTTGAGGAAGAACGGCCAGTCCAGTTTCACAAGCAGGATCGTCACGTTCGCAATCGTTGCTACGCTGATCCAACCGAGGTAGAGACTGAAGGCGGCTTTGATCAACAGCTCCGTCGTGGGGATTGACAGATAGGCAAAAATGAGACTCACAAGCAGCCCGAGCATCACGACGACGCTCCAGCCGATCCAGTCATAATGCCAAGTGACAAGCCACAGCATGTTGAACAGCGATGACACGGCAAACCACAACAACAACGATGTCACATACTCCCCATCGAACCACGCCGGATCGCGGGTAAGCACCTGGATCACGAACGCCCCAAGTATGATGTAGATCACACCCCAGATCGAGAACGTGAATCCCGACGGAGTGAAATAGGACGCGTAAGAATCGCTGATGTCACCGGTCGAACGGTTGTTGAACGGCAAATAATTGGCAAGAAAATTGACAAGCAACACACCAGTGTAGACCACCACCACGGCAATCTTGAACAAGATGACTTTCATCGGTCCACCTCCTCTTCCATTATAGCACAAAGAAAAAACGAATTCGCAGGAATTCGTTTTTGTGTTGGTTGGCTTCGGATCAGGGCTGGAGGGCGCCGACGAGGACAAGCCAGGCGAGGATCGACTTGGCGACAAGGCTGAGCACGATGTAACCGCGTTCGCCATACATGTAGTTGGCGAATTTGCCTTTGCCCAGATACTGCAGGATCATGTTGATCGGGAAACTGTTGAAGGCAACGAAATAGGTACCGACGATGGCCCAGACGAACCACGGAGTGGCTTCGTTGACTTCGGCGGGCGCGCCGCCGAGATAGAGGATGATCGCGATCCACGGTGCGAGACCGGCGATGGTTCCCCAGACAAACGGACCCCAGTTGACGTTTTTCTTCTCTTTGCCGGAGTTGATGATTTCCATGTCGAGACCGAACAGGTTCATAGCGGCGTTGACGATGAAGATCAGAACCAGCGAAGCGATGTCATAGATGCCGAACAGATACGAGATGAGCACGATCATGACGCTCGATGAGAGGGCATATTCAAACCATCGGAAGCGGTTGATGCCTTGTTCGAGATCGGCGTTGTAGATGTCGTTGGTTTTCTTCGGCAGGCTGATCAGTGCGTGGGCGAGAGCCGAGATCAGCAGGAACGATGCGACCAGTACGAAGAACGGTACTTCGAACAGCTCGGTGCTGTCGGACACGAGTTCCTCCGTCGTGAAATCGAAGTTCAAGAAATTCTGCGTGATGGTGAGTTTGAAATCACCGAATGCGGTTACGGTGAGACCGAGAATGATCATCAACAGGCCTTGGAACAGATGCAGGCCGCCCATGATGATGTTGAAACGTTTTAAGCTTTGAAACGATACTTGTTTTTCCATGAGTTCTCCCTTCAATATTTATAACATTTGTGTACTAATTATACTTTGATATCGAGAAATACTCAACGATTATGCTAGTTTTTTGGCGACGAATTCCAGAATCACACCATATGCCGCACTGACCGCAAATCCCATGTGGTCAAAATAATCAGTCGCACTGTAGAATGCGAAACCGACCAGTAGCCCAACGACGATTCCACGGCCGACCAGCAACTTCCAGTCCTCGAGTGGTGGCAATACGCCAAACAGCACCCCCATGAGGAGCCGATTGAACCAAAAGGCGAACAGGAAATACACGGCCAGATCACCGCCGAAGCGGAGATTGGCGCCAACAATGCAGACCACGCCGAGAATGGCTCCCGTGATGGTTGATACGATCAGTCGTTTGGTCATGTCATCACCTACAGTAAGAGTTCAATGTCGTCTTCGATTTCATTCGGTTCCACTTTTGACTTAAACCGTTTGATCACGACGCCATTGCGATTCAGAAGAAATTTCTCAAAGTTCCATTTTACCGCTTTGCCACGCATCTGCTTTGATTCGTTGACAAGATACTTGTACAAGTCGCTGATGTTGCGTCCCTTGACATTCAGTTTGCCATAAATCGGAAAACTGACGCCATAGTTGCTTTGACAGAAATTCATGATTTCAGTGTTGGTACCCGGTGCCTGACGCAAAAACTGATTGCATGGAAATCCAAGCACCTTAAAGTTTCGATCCTGATACTTCTTCCACAGGTTCTCAAGGCCCAGCAATTGCGGCGTGTACCCGCATTTGCTGGCGATGTTGACAATCAAGAGCACATCACCGCGATGTTCCTCGAGAGTGGTTTTCAATCCGGCTACGGTTTCCACTTCAATGTCGTAAAAATCCATTATAACAACTCCCTTCTGCCTCCATTATATCAAATCCCATTGGATATTTCGAGTTCCAATGCTAGTTCAACTTCAACAATGCTTCCTTGTACGTTTTGAACGCTGTGGGTACCGAGTAGGTTGCATACAGTTCTTCGGGGGAGACGAACGGAAACTGTTCAATCTGCTCGTCCAACAAGACATGAAAGCCGATCATGTGCCACTCCAGATGAGAGAACACATGCTTGGCTTTGGGCAACTTCGATATGGTGGAATCCGGATATTGTTTCAACACGTCCGCTTTCGTCAAATGACCCAGAACATTCGGAAACTCATAGAGCCCACCGAGCAAACCGTCCACCGGGCGTTGCCGAATGGCAAACTTGCCATTGTGTTCCAACAACAGGACCGTGCGTTTTTCGATGCGTCGTTTGGTCTTTTTCTGTTTCTTGGGTATGGTGTCGGTTAATCCTTGTTGGAATGCCTCGCAGAACGAGTTCAGCGGACATACCATGCAGAGCGGTTTGCCGTTGGGCAAACAGACGGTCGCACCGATTTCCATCAATGCTTGATTGAAATCACCGACACGTTCCTCTGGCAACAGCGATGCGACCAAACGGCGAATCTCGCGCTTGACAGGAGGCGATTTGATGTCGTTTTGATTCGCTGTCAACCGGGCAAACACGCGGAGCACATTGCCATCGACGGCGGTGTCCTGCTGGTTGAAGGCAATCGAGCGAATGGCCCCCGCGGTATACGGACCGATGCCGGAGAGCGATTCCAAATCTGTGCGGTTGCTGGGGAGCTCGCCATCGAAGTCATGGATCACTTGCTGGGCCGCCTTCTTGAGATTGCGAACACGGGAGTAATACCCAAGCCCTTCCCACAGTTTGTTCAGTTTATCGTCATCGACTGTAGCCAGATCGGCAATCGTCGGCAGTTCCGCGATGAAACGATGAAAATAGGGAATCACCGCTTCCACACGAGTTTGCTGGAGCATGATCTCCGATACCCATACATGATATGGATTGGGGTTGTCGCGCCATGGCAAAATGCGTTTTGACGAATCATACCAATCAAGCAACGCCGTTTGAAATGATGTTGGGTCCATGTCGACACCTCCTTGTTTCCATTGTACCAAATGAAGACTCATATATATAAAGAAAAGACTCCGAGAATGTTCGGAGTCTTAACCGGAGGATTATGAAGAGATGTTGGTTACGGTTTGTTTGATTAGGTCAAGGGGAAGTTTTGGTTCTCTGTCATAGGTTAGCAGTCCATTGATTTCCTGTTCCACATCCGTCAATTGGGTGTAACAGAATCCTTGGACATAAGACGATTCGAACAGGGGCAGGAACACCGCTTGCAATCGTTGATGCAACTCTTTGGCATCGTTCGCACTGGAGTAGCCCCATCCTTGTGCACCGTTCATCTGATAGGAAATACCGCCGAATTCACTGACCAAGAGCGGCTGCCCCTGATAGTCATACCCGTTGTTCCAGAGCGGTTTGTAGCCCGGTTTGGAAGCCAACAGCACATTCATGTCGGCGTAGCGAGCTTTCAGTACATCGTACTTGCTTTCATAATCATGGACGGTAAACAAGTCGGTGGTGGAATGTTCCCATCCGTCATTGGACACCACCAGTCGCGTGTCATCCAGCGACTTGACGAGATGATAGAGTTCATCCAGAAACTGCCGTTGTTCGGATGACTTCGGCAAATCAGGGACACCCCACGATTCATTGATGGGAACCCACACGATGATCGAAGGATGATTGTAATCGCGCTGAATCATGCCCCCTAGTTCGCGGCGAATGTTCTGCTGCGATCGTTCGGTGTAGACGTATGCGCTGGGCAGTTCGCCCCACACAAGAAGACCGAGTCTGTCGGCATGGTACAAGTAACGTTCTTCTTCAATTTTCTGGTGTTTGCGTACACCGTTGAAGCCCATCTGTTTGGTCAGTTCGATGTCGCGAATCAACGCGTCATCGTCGGGACTCGTCAACAGCGAGTCTGGATAATATCCCTGATCCAGAACCAATCGCATGTAGTAGGGTTGATTGTTCAGACAAAAGCGGTTGTCCTCATCCACATGAACCTTGCGCATGCCGAAGTAGGACTGTATCGTATCGTCCTTGAGGTGGATCTTGACATCGTACAGATGTGGTTGCTCGGGACTCCATAGCATGTCGCTGAACGCCGGGTTGTCAGCCAAATCGATGTTCACTGATGTGGTCTCCCCGGTCACTGGTATGGTGAGGGATGTCTGATAGTTGAACTCATCCTGGACAAGGATGCTGATTGGTTGGTCCTTGCCGTTGATCACCGTGACGTCAACCTGTACCAGGCGTCGATCAAGATCGGGAGTGAAACGAACGGCATCAACCCGAGTGGCGGGAACATCCTCCATCCAGACCGTTTGCCAAATGCCGGTGGTACGTGTATAAAAGATGCTTTCAGATGTCTCTTTCCAATACTGCTTGCCACGCAATATTTCACGGTCTTCCAAATTGTCCTCGACACGAACAACAAGATGATTTTCCGATTGCTTGTTCAAATGTTGCGATACATCGAACGAAAACGGCAAGTTCCCTCCTTCGTGCGTTCCGACCAATGTTCCATTCAGATACACTTCAGCAAGATAGTCCACGGCTCCGAAATGGAGCAGCGTGACCGGTTCGGAAGGGCGATGGTGAATGGTTCGATGATACCAGACGATGTCATGACGCTTGGTTTCACCGATGCCGCTACGTTTGGTCTCATAGGAAAACGGTACGAGGATGTCCGATGCGGCTGGGAAATTGGTTGGATATCCCAGCTGTCGTCCCTGATCATCATCATCGAAGCAGAACGCCCATGTACCGTTGAGGTCGATCCACTTCGTACGCTTCAGCTGAGGTCTTGGGTATCCTTTGTTCATGGTGTCATCCTCCTCATTGTTTGATACCCGTCATGGTGATGCCGCGAATGAAGAACCGCTGGCTGACCATGAACAAGGCCAGTACCGGAATGATGGAAACGACCGTGGCCGCCATCAAACGGGAATAGTAAATGTTGTAGTTGCCCTGCATCAGAGCGAGTCCGATTGGCAGCGTGCGATACGTGTCACTGTTGAGTACGATCAAGGGCCAGAGATAATCGTTCCAGTTGCCCATGAACGAAAACAGCCCGACAACAATCAAGGCCGGTTTGGCCAATGGCAACACGATCCGCAGGTAAATCTGAAGATGCGATGCACCATCAATCTTGGCCGATTCAATCAGATCCTTGGGAATCCCAAGAAAGAACTGACGTAACAAAAACACACCAAACACGCCGCCCAATCCAGGCACGACCAATGCCTGAAGCTTGTCCAACCACTCGAATGTGATCATGATTGAATACAGTGGAATCAAATTCATAACGGCGGGAATCATCATCGTTGAAATGAGGAACCAGAACAATTTGTCCCGATACTTCCACTTCAGAATGCCGTACCCGTAGGCCGCCATTGAGGCAATCAAAAGGTACAACAGAGTATGACTTCCGGCTGCGATGAGACTGTTGCGGATGTAATGGAGAATATTGTTGTTCGTATCATTGAATATGAATCGGTAACTATCCAGCGTGAACTCGTTGGGGATCAGATTGATCCCGCCGGAGACCGCTTCTTGTTCGGTTTTGAACGAGGTGCTGATAACCCATAATACGGGAATGATCCAAACGATGGAGATCAAAGTCAGAATCGTGAAGGAAGCTCGTTTCTTACGGCGTTCTATTTTTCTCAATGCCATCGCAGATCACCCCAATCTCCGGATGATGCGCGACTGAAACAGACTGATCGCGATCATGATGATACCGAGAAGCACCGCCATCGCCGTAGCGATTCCGGGGTTTGGTCGGCCACCGCCAAAGGCGATTTCACGGATGTACATCATCAGTACCTTGGTCGATTCTGATGGTCCACCACCCGTGGCCAGTTGCGGTTGTCCAAAAACATTGAACGATGCGAGCGTAGTCATGATCGTGATGTACAGCAACTGATTCTTCATCCCGGGGATGGTGATGTTGAAAAACTTCTGAAAGATATTGGCGCCATCCACTTCTGCCGCTTCATACAGGGATTGTGGTATCTCCTTGAGCGATGCTGTGAAAATGACCATGTTGCCACCAATGGTCCACCAGACGGTCATCGTGACCAGACTGGCCCATGCGAACGGTTGTTCGGCCAACCATGGAATGCGGTCCAGACCAACCTCACTGAGCGTCAGATTCAATATCCCGACGTTGGTGTTCAACACCCACCTCCAAATCAGCACGAGCGTCGATATGCTCAGCAGGGACGGCAGGTAGAATATCCCCCGAAACACTTTGTAGCCGGGTGGCTCGATGTTGATCAACAACGCGAACAGCAAGGGGAACGCCACCAACAAGGGAACACTAATCAAGACGAACGTGAAGGTGTTGCCGAGTCCGTTGAAGAAGTATTCATGATAGATGTGTTCCGTGTCAAACAAGATCTTCTGATAGTTGTCGAATCCAATGAACTCGCGCATCTCCGGAAAGAACATGTGCCAGTTGAACAAGGATATGACAATCCCGTAAAAGAACGGAATGATGAAGAAGATCGAAAAGATGATCAGATGTGGTGCGATGAACAGCAGGCTGGACTTTTCTTTGAGACGATCAATTACCGAGCGCTTCATTGAGACGCTGCGTTCCTTCCAGTTCGGCTTCGTCCAACAGCGCCTGAATATCCGCGTTGGGGTCGTTCATCGCATCGGTGACGCGCGAGAAAATCGGCTCGAACGAATCCTGGAAGTACGGTGACAAGCTCGGGAACATAATGTCGTCGATGTCGACGAACGTGGAGTGATAGGGGAGTGCTTGATACTCCGCACTGTCCAGCACGGTGAGATTGGCCGGAATTTGTCCGGCATTTGCCCAGCGCAGGCTGTTTTCACTAACGTATGTGATGAATGCCACAATGGCTTCTTGTTTGTCTTCATTGACCTTGGCAGGACGCGGCATGACGAAGTTATGCGAACCTGCCCAGACCGCCGGCGTGTCTCCGAACAATGTTGCAATCGATGCTGTGCCGAAGTTGATACCGGAGTCGATGATGCCGTTCAACATCCATATGCCGTTGATGTGGAAAGCGGCCTTGCCTTGACGGAAGAGCGCCAAATCTTCATCGACGGTGGTGTTGACGGGGCTGACACCATGCGTGAAGATCAACTCATGAAACACGTTCAACGCATCGTAGCCGTTTTGGGTATTGTAGGCGGGATACAATCCGTCTTCATCGAGATCCATTCCGCCGTGCTGATAGAGCGACGCCTGGAACAGCAGTTGTGAGGGCCACACGTTGGACAACGGCAGACACCACTGATCGATGGTGTCGTCATTCAGAATCTCACACGCAGCAATCAGTTCATCAAATGTTGTGGGAACTTCCACATCGTAGGCATCCAGAATGTCCTGGTTGTAATACAGACCTATGGGGTGTACGTCCAAGGGAACGGCATAGCGCTTCGACTCGTAGATGCCGGCATCCCAGACTGCTTCGATGTAATTCGTTTCATCGAGATCCAGATCGCTGGCCAGATCATCGAATGATGTCAACAGACCGAGTTGTGCGTAGCGCGCCAGTTGATCAAGATGCATGATAGCTACGTCCGGGCCTTGTCCTTGCGGTACGACCGTATTGAGTTTCTCATAAAAATCATTGGACGGAATTGTCTGTGTGTTGACACGGTAGACACCTTCGTTGGCGGCATTGAAATCGTTGACGAGGTTGATCATTTCCTCCCCGTCGGGTCCGGTGAAGATATTCCAGAACGTTATGGTAACCAAATAATCGTCATCGTTGTTGTTGTCGCCGCCGCCACCACATGCTGTCAAACCAACCGCGGCGAACAATGTCAAAACGATCAATAGAATCTTTTTCATGTTCATTCCTCCTCAAAATATGGTGCTTCCGTGGGCGATTCACTGGGCCGGAAGTTCCGGACTTGCGGCCATCCGTTGGAATCCCAAATAATCTTGTCGATCATCAACGGACGACGCGTTGCCCCATTGGGCAGATACGGATCGTCGATGTTGATGCCGTGATAGATGATCCAATAGTCGCCGTTGTCGTCCATGGCAATCGAGTTGTGTCCCACGCCGACGTATTGTTCCCCCCGATCCATGACAATGGATCCGGAGTTGGAAAAGCCGGTTCGACCGATTCGATCGACGTAGGGTCCCAGAAGCTCGGTGCTACGAAGAATCCGGACACTGTACGTCGAGTTGGCACCATCACAACAAGAACCAGTACTCAAGAACAAATAATAGAATCCATCTTTATGAACCACATAACTGGCCTCAAATGCATTGCCGGCAATGTGATGTTTCTCGCCAACGGTTTCGAGACCGTTGTCCGACAGTTGAATTGCATAAATACCGCGGAAACTGCCCCAGAACATCCATTTTGTTCCGTCGTTTTCGATGAAGACATACGGATCGATGGAGTTCTCGACGCCGATTTCATCGCTGCTGAACAACATGCCTTGGTCGGTGAACGGACCATCGGGTGTCAGTGATGTTGCGACACCAATGACCGGGTTTTCATCGCCCCAAACGCTCATCGAGTAATACAAGTAATACATGTTGTTGAAATATTGAATGTCTGGAGCCCAGATATGCTTGAATCCAGCCCATGTCGGTTTTTCTTCAAAGGCGTCACCAACGTACTCCCAGTTTACCAAGTCTTTCGAGCGAATGATCGGTACCAGACGTACGCCGGCATCGTAATCCCAGAAGTCTTCCGTCGCATAGGCATAGAAATAGCCGTCTTCCGCACGAATGATCGACGGGTCGGCCATCACTGGTTCAAAGACCGGATTGACAAACTCGTTTGCTTCGGGTTCTGGATCTTCTTGCGGTTCGCATGCCACGAGAATCACTCCCAATAAGAGAATCAGTAGTTTTTTCATGTTATCACCCTAAATAGTATCTTAGGAGCTCGCAGGGCGAGCCCCTAAGTTCATTATAATACGATTACGTCAATTCAATGACAACGAAATCCGTGATTTCCAGTGTACTCGCTGGATCAGTACCGGTAATCTGGCCGAGGAAGACGGCGAACTTGGCGGTGCTGACGGTGTCCTGTGCGGTGAATACGTAGGATACGGTCTGCCAGTTTGCACCAACGTCCCATTCGACCACTTCGCCATATTTCAAATCGGCAAAGCCATTGGCTGGATCCTCGATGCCGAGGCCGATGCGACGATCCTGATCGCTCGTCACTTTGAACGAGACGACGTATTGTTTTCCACTGATGATCGAAACGTCGGTTTGATGCAGTTGCACATGCCACCATGCCGTACCGACATCGGTCAAAGCGATGGTCACCTTGTTGTCTGCAGCGGACATGGTTCCCGTACCAACCGGGAAGTCATAGTTCCAGTTTGAATCGTCGGCAAAGTTCGAGTTGAGCAAGATGTTGTAGTCATCGACCGAAACCATGTCGAATCGGTTAACGGTGACAATGCTGGTGGGATCACTGCCGGTGATCTGACCGAGGAACAAGGCCAGTTTGGCGGTGCTGATCGTACGGTTGGCGCGGAATACATAATAGAATGTTTGATAGTCAGCAGTCAGGTTCCACTCGACGCTTTCGCCTTTGATGTCGGCGAATCCGTCCGCAGTATCTTCAATGCCGAGACCGACGACGCGATCGCTGTCGGATTTGGCTTCCAGCACAACCATGTACAGTTGACCTTCCACGAGATTGATGCCGTCTTGCTGCAATTGAATCTTCCACCAAGCGTCGGACAAGTCAGTCAATGTGGCGACGAGTTCATTGTTGCTGTATGCCATGGTGCCTTGTCCGCCCGGAAAGTCGAATACCCATCCGTCGGAGGCTTCCATGTAGGGATTGGTTACCACGCTGATTGGTTGTCCGGTATCTTCCAAGACCGTGACGATGCGATCGGCGGATGTGACGTTGCCGAAGGAATCGGTGATGGTGTAGGTCAAGGTGTAGTCACCAGGCGTGTTGTTGTTGACGGTTCCGGTGATGACGATGTCGGCCGTGATGTCGCCGTCTTCGTAGTCGCTGGCGGTGATGCCGGCAGTCGGATCAAACGCATCGCCGGCGGTAATGGTCGCATCCATCAACCCATTGAGTTGGGGATGACTGTCCGCGAGTTCGGTAACCTGAATATTGTCCAGATAGACTGTCGTCGCCGTATCGGTGTCCGCCATTTTGCCGAGGAATACGACAAACTTGGTGGATGAAATCGTACGGTCGGCGTTAAAGGTAAAGGTGAAGGTTTGCCAGTCGGTTGAAAGATCGAATACTTCATGTCCCAAACCGGTGATGTCGGCAAATCCGTCTGCGGTGTCTTCTGCACCGGCGCCGATTGTCTTGACACCGTCCGCTTTGGCATCAAACGTCAATACGTAGGTTTTTCCTGCGGTTACGCTGCGTGCATCCTGGTGCAGTTGAATGTGCCACCAGTCATTTCCGACGCTTGTGATGTCAACTTCGAGTACACCATCGACAACACTGCCGGTTCCGGCGCCGTCGGCATTGAAATCAAGCAGCCAGTCGGTGAGTCCGTTGTTGAATTCAGAGTTGAACAGTTCATACGGTTCCACAACTTCCGCGTTAATGGTGATCGTTCGATCAACCGATGTCGTGTTGCCATAGCTGTCGGTGACGGTGTAGGTGACCGTGTAGACTCCTGCCGTTGTGGAATCGAACGTTCCGGAGACGGTAATGCTTGCAGTCAGATCGCCATCTTCGGGGTCGGTTGCAGTGACTCCGGCCAGCAGATCATAATCCACCTGCACCGAGATTGTGGTGTCGTCCGCTCCGTCAATGACGGGAAGACTGTCGGCGAGTTCGGTCACGATGATGTTATCGATATATACCGTCGTAGCCGTATCGGTTCCATCCATTTGCCCAAGGAACACCACGAACTTCGTCGTATCGATGGAGCGATCGGATGTGAACGTGAAGGTGAAGGTTTGCCAGTCGGTTGTCATGTTGTAAATGGCATGTCCTTGTCCGGTGATGTCAGCATAATTGTCGGCGGTGTCTTCTACACCGAATCCGATTGTCTTGACACCATCCGCTTTGGCTTGGAACGTCACTTCATAGGATTGATCCTGCGACACGCTGCGGCCGTCCTGATGCAACTGGACATGCCACCATTCACTACCGACGCTGTCCATGACTACCTGCAGAACGCCATCGACGACGGTGGCTGTGCCACTGGTGCCGGCGTTGAAATCCATCAACCAATTGGCCAGGTCATTGTCAAATCCGGAGTTGAACAGTTCATACGGTTCGACGACTTCCGCGTTGACGGTGATTTCACGATCAACGGTGGTCGTATTTCCGAAACTGTCCGTGATCGAATAGGTTACGGTATAGATGCCTGCGACGGAGGAATCAAAGGTGCCGCTGACCGTGATGTCGGCGGTCAAGTCGCCATCTTCAAAGTCGCTTGCGGTGACACCGTCAAGCAAATCGTAATCCGCCGTGACGGAAATCGTCGTGTCGGTTGCACCACTGATCGTGGGCAGACTGTCTTCGAGCATGATGACTTCGAAATTGTCGATATATACGGTGGTTGCTTCGTCGGTTCCCGCAATCATACCAAGGAATATGGCATACTTGGTGGTATCAATGGTGCGCGGCGCACTGAAATCGTAGGTATAGGTTACCCAGTCCGAAGTGAGATCCCACTCGACTGATTCACCTTTCAGATCCGCATACCCGTCAGCGACGTCTTCGATGCCGAGACCGATTCGTTTCGAACCGTCCGCTTTGGCATCAAAACTGACACGATAGGTTTTGCCTTCTTCAATGCTGATGCCGCCTTGGAACAGTTGAATGTGCCACCAAGCATCGCCAAGATCGGTCAAGTTGGCGACCAACACACCGTCTTCCACGGTCATGGTGCCTTCGCCGACCGGGAAGTCAAGTGACCAACCGGTCACACCGAGTGCGAAATCAGTGTTGAACAGTTCCCAATCGTTTTCCTTGCCGAGTACGACGGAGATGACACGATCCACATATTTGGTGGTGGTGCCATCGCTGACGCGATACTGTACGACATAGTTGGCGACGTTGCTGAGATTGGTGATGACGACGTTATCGGTTTCGATGCTCGCTGTCAGATCTGTACCACTGCTGTCTTCGGCGGTGACTCCAGCCATAATGTCGAAACCATCGCCAAGAATCACGGTGGCAGGTTCGATACCGTCAAAGACGATGTCGCTGTCGTCGAGTTCGACAACTTCGACACTGACGTTGTCGACATACACTTTCGCCGGAGATTCATCTTCGCCGATACGACCAAGATACAGAACGAACTTCGCAGTATCGATGGTACGATCGCTGGTGTAGTAGTACTCATAGGTCATGAAATCCGTGGTGAGTTCGAATACTACGTCACCGCCGGGCAGCATGACATAACCGTCCGCGGTATCTTCCATGCCAACACCGATCCGTTTTGCCGTATCCGTTTTGGCATCAAATGACAGTTTGTAAGTTACCCCCTCGTCAATGCTGATGGTCTGGTGCATCTGCAGATTCCACCATTCTTGTCCGAGTGAAGTGATGTTGACTTCCATGACTTCATCGACGACGTCGAAATCTGCTTCGGCACCCGGCTCGTCCAAAGACCAACCGCCAGTGCCCAGCGCAAAGTCACCGTTGTAGAGTGAACTCGGACTCGCTGTGACGAATTCTACGGTAATAATACGCGTCACGCGTGTCGTATTACCAGCCGAGTCGGTAACGATATAATTGACGGCATGTTCGCCCAGAATTGAGCTGTCGACAAAACCGTCCGTTTCAATTTGTGCAGTAAGATCACCATCTTCGGTATCAAGAGCGGTGACTCCCTCCAGAATGTTGAACGTCTCTCCCTGTAAAATCGTTGTGTCGTCTGCGCCTGTAATGACAGGTGCCTGATCTTCCGCCTTACATGCCGAAAGTGTCAAAACACCCAGACCCAGAAGCAATGTGATCGCTAGTTTTTTCATTGTCTCCTCCTTGGTAAAATATTTAACTCTATTTACCAAAATTTTACCATACCTTTTTACCAATGTCAATTACATCTTGAAATCCCTTACATTTTTGTAAAAAAAAGAGTGTCTACGCACTCTTTTTCACACTATCACGAACAATCAAGCTTGTCGGTGTAACGAGTTTGATCGGTACATCGCGGTCATCCAACCGTTCCAACAACAAGTTGACGGCAGATTCACCCATCAGCTCGGTATAGACTTTGACGGTTGTCAGCGAAGGCGTTACAAACTCCGCCGAGGTAATGTCATTGTAGCCGATCAACGAAATGTCCTCAGGCACGGCGATTCCATGTTCGAAGAGCGCATTCATCGCACCGATGCACATCGAATCGTTGCCGATGAAGAATGCCGTCGGCAAGTGGTTTGCGGATATGATGCGATTCATCAATTCGTATCCGTCTTTGTGTGTTTTTCCACCCCGATAGATTTTATTCTCATTGTAGATACCAAGTTCCATTAGTTTGCTCTTGACCAGATCATAACGATGTTCGGCTAAGTCCATCATTTTACTTTCACGTATGGATTTAACACCAATGTAGCCAATATCACGGTGTCCATTGTCATACAGATACTGGACCGCCTCTTCAACGGCGTTCACACCATCAAAGAGAACCGAGTCGAATTTTCGCGGATTCGGATTGCTGTTGACGAAGACGATATTCGATGTGCTTTTTTCAAACTCTGCAATCTCACTGGTGGTAAAATGGCCGATGCAGACAATCCCGTCCACACCACGCAATAGGGAGTAATCATAAGCGCCATCAACATCATTGAGAACGACCAGTTCAATGTTCTTTCCCTGAATCTGTTTTTCGACGCCGAGACGAATCGATAAATAGAACGGATCCTGAATTTCTTCCAGTTTGGTATACATGCTGATCGCGGCAAACTTGAACTTGGTTTTCTTACTCCGTTGTCTCATCGTTTTGTACTGCAGTTCTTCGGCTATTTTGAGAATGGTTTGCTTCTTCTCATCGGATACGCGCAGGGTTTCGTCAAAATTCAAAACCCGTGATACCGTAGCAATGGAACAATCTGCCCGACTGGCAATGTCTTTGATCGTAGCCATATGATACCTCTTTTCATAATCTTACATCTATTTTACCATTTTTTTACCATCATATCAATAAATTTTTACCAAAAGAAAAGCGGATGAATCATCCGCTCTAATCAAAATAACAATAACGCTGCGAATCCGGCCAACAATCCATACAAGATCGCCGGCCAGATCGTCTTTTTGATGATTAGACCTTCCTGACCTTCGGTCTTGACGACGGCGCCGACGCTGACGACATTGTGAACACAGATCATGTTGCCGGCGGCCCCACCCATCAATTGAAGGCTGAGGATCAACACTGGACTCAGTCCATACTGCAACGCGATCTGATACTGAACCGGACTGAAGGTCAACGTGCTGACCGTGGCGCTGCCGGTAATGAAACTTCCCAACTCGCCGACAAATGGCGCCAACAGAATCCAGATACCGTTCAAGTGTTCGCCGAGGAACGTCGCAAGGTAGATCGGCATGCTGTCGAGATCCGAAAGATTGATGCCAGAATTGGAGAATATCTGCACCAATGCCAACGTAGGCACCAATGCCAGTGCCGCGCCTTTGACGTTGTTCAGGCTTCGCATCGTTGCCATTTTGATGTTTCGCTTGGAAGCCCTTTGAATGAACACGGCCAAAATCGCTGCGAGCACCAGGATGAACCCCGGCGAGTAGAGTAGTTGCAGGGAGCTGTCGATGCCATCGATGCCCAGAATATCAGATGAGGATAAATCAATGGCGTTTTGGAAAAACCATTTGATCGGGGCAACAACACGACTGAGGACCAATAACAAGATGACGATTCCGTACGGCGCCCAAGCCTTCCAAAGCGGCATGTCGCTGTGGGCGATCTCCTCCGGTTCGTCCGTCCTGGCATTGTGCCAGGGGTGTTTCGGAGTAAGGAAGTTGTAACGAATGCTCACGGTCGCAATCAGCAACGTCGTGATCGACGAGACAATCGTGACGAACTCGAAACCGAGCGTACGGGCAATGACAAAGGCGATGGTCGAGTACGTCAACCCGATGAACAGCGTCCATGGCAGAATCTCAAGATAATCTTTCTTGGTCGTGTTCGTACCGAAAAATAGCAGCAACATGTACACGACGACGGTCGGCATGAACACGCCCGACAAGAACTCGAGTGAAGTAATCGTATAGGCGATTTCATTAAAGAACGCCACGTCCGTTGAAATGTTGCCCAGTCCGATTTGAACCGGTGTGCCAACGGCCGCAAACGGAACCGGGACGCTGTTCGATACGAGCGCTAGCGTCGCAGCCGCCAAGGGACGGAATCCCAGCGCGACCAAGAGTGGAGCGACGACCACGGCCGGTGTGCCGAATCCGGCCACACCCTCGATGATCGCCCCGAACAAGAATGCGATCAAGATCGCCTGCAGACGCATGTCGGTCGTCAAGTTGTTGAATCCGTGATTGATCCGATCGACCGCGCCATTCAATTTCAAGATGTTCATCATCATGATCGCGCCGAACAAGATGATCAGGATGCCAAAGGCCTTGTGAAGACCCTGCAGAATCGACGACGCGAGCACCAGCAGTTCCATGTCCCATGCCAGCCAAGCAGCCAAAAACACGGCTAGGAATGTCAACGACATCCCCCGTCGCGCGGGCATCTTCAGAACAACCAGAAACAGAAACGGTAATACGATGGGCAAGAATGCAATCAGTACGAGCATGCTTCCACCTCCGGAGTTATTATATCATTTCCATTTTGAATTTCCACGTGAAATGGTATGAAAACGTTGGCAATCAAAAAGGTTCGCATCGATGAATGCGAACCTTGCATTTACACATGGTGCGGTGGATGGGAGTTGAACCCACACGTCCGAAGACACTGCCGCCTGAAGACAGCGCGTCTGCCATTCCGCCACCACCGCAGGTGTGGACTTTGCCAGTCCATAGCATTATATAACATATTCTTGAAAAATTCAATTCAAGAAGCACAAAATTTTCGTTTTTTTGCGACGACCTCAAAAGCTGCTCAAGGCGTCGGATAATTGGATGAAGATGAAGAGCAAGGTCGCGATGACGAGGACACCGTCGAAGACGGCCAGCATCAGCCGCAACAGATTGGCTCTGGTCCGCCGCGTCAACAGCTGAACCAGCTGCAACACACCGTTGACGAATACGATCAGATAGATCATCGGCCCGAAGTAGGCAAAGCGCAGAATCCCCAACACCATCATGATCGCTTCCGACTGCAACCACATACCGAGCAACGACAGTACCGCGAACACCGATACGTAGATTGTCGTGAAAATGAGGAACACCCGTGTGAAACGTTCCAGTCGATCCGCTTGCATGATAACCCTCCCTTGAAAATACAAAGGCGCAATCGCAGGGATCGCGCCGTTGATGTCGAACTGGTGCGGTTGGCGGGATTTGAACCCGCACGTCCGTGAGGACACTAGCCCCTCAAGCTAGCGCGTCTGCCATTCCGCCACAACCGCTTCGGACCTTCAGTCTATTATATATTCTATCATAAAATTCGGAAAAGAAAAGAGTTATATATAAAAAAAACATCTCAACAAGTGAGATGTTTCTCAGGATTCCTGAGTGAAGTCAATCGGATAGTCGATGGTGCGTCCGTCATAGTAACTCTGGAGTGTTTCCATGAAGGGACGGAACTGACTCGGGAACATCGTTTCGGGATCGGTGATGTAGGTCATGAACTCCGTGAATGTACCGACGAACTCTTCGTTTACCATACGCGACCGAAGCGATAGCAACCCGTCGTATTCGTAGATGTCGAACCCATTCGGATAGAAGATGACTTCAAACCGATTGTATGTGGTCAGATCGTATGCGCCAACCAAGTATCCGTCGTATTCGAAATCATAGTAGATGACATCGTTGTCCACGGTGAAGTTCACATTGTCGAATGCAATCACACCATTCAGAAGATCATCCACGACGCTCGTATCGATGTTCAGAAGTTCCTCATCCAGATACACGCGGTTGAGTTCGGTGTCGAGGGTGAAGACGTAAATCTGATCGGCGTAGACTTCATACTGGAAGGTGTTGCGTCCGGTCTTGAACAGGATGTAACGCACATCATCCACGACGACGTACTGTTTGTCATCCTCGTTGAAGGCTTCAAAGTTGAACAGTTCATTGACGAACTCGTCACGTCCATAGAGTGCATGCAGTTTCTGTTCCAGTTCATTGACGAGATCGGCCTGATCGGGATTGTGCCAGCGGGCCGCGTTCAGATACAACAGGAACAGCGGATACAACTCATACGTGTACAAGCTGTCGGTATCGAGATAATATTGGCTCATCAGGTCATACACGTCGGTCAGTTCATCGGTGGTCATGATGCCGCCGGTGATGCCACGTGCTTCGAGTTCTTCTTCAATTGCCTGATCGACGATTTCATAACATTCGGGATCGTTTTGACAGTCTTCGATGGCGTCGGAAATCTGTTCCGGCGAACACGCCGCAAGCAAGAATCCGAACAGGATTGTCAATAGATACAGAGTTGTCTTTTTCATAACAACACCTCCTACCCTTATAGTATCATAAAACGTTCAACTCGCCAGTTCATTTGCGCACAAATGTTCATGGCATGCACAATATGTGCTGCGGGGAATGCATCCACAAAAAAAGGACATGATGTCCTTTTATCGTACGCGATGCATGAATTGTTTGAGTTCTTCGGATGACGGATTGTCAAGGATTGACGGCACACCATGTTCAACGATGTTGCCTTGATCCATGAAGATGACGTAATCGGCGAAGTCCTTGACGAAGCTCATGACGTGAGTTACAAAGATGAACTGCTTGCCGAGATCACGCAACTCTTCGACGGCCGTCAACACTTCGTGTGTGAGAATCGGATCGAGCGAACTGGTCGGTTCATCGAGGAAGATGACTTCGGGATCGATGGAAAGTGCGCGGGCAATCGAGGCGCGTTGTGCTTGTCCGCCCGACACGTTGCGAGGCAGTTTGTCGACCTGGTCTTCCAGATGCAGCAGTTTCAGATATTTGAGGGCGATTTCCTCGGCTCGCTCCTTCTCGATGTCACGCGTCTTTTCGAGCACCAAGGTGATGTTACGCTTGAGCGTCAGATGCGGGAACAAGTTGTGGCTTTGGAAGACGAACCCGACTTTCTTGCGATAGACCGGATCCTTTACCGAGTAGTCATCGACGAACAGTTCGCCTGTCGTCGGATCTTCCAGACCGCTCATCAGACGGATCAGCGTCGATTTGCCACTGCCGCTGACGCCGATGATGGCGACGGAGTTGTAGTTTTCCAAGATGAAGTTGAGATCATGAAGTACTTCGACGTCGTAGCTGTGCGATAGATTCTTCAACTCTATTTTCACAGTGCCCACCTCCGCTCGATGTACTTCGTCAGCTGGGACAGCGGAATCGTGATCAGCAGATACAGTGCCCACATCAGGATGTAACCTTCCACAAACGCGAAGGTTTTCGACTGGGCGACGCGAATCGCATAATACAGCTCACCATATGCCAGCACGTTGAGCAGCGCACTGCCTTTGATGATCAAACTGAAATTGTTCATCATCGGCGGCATCAGAATACGGATGACCTGGGGAATGATGATGTAGCGATAGCGTTGAAACGGGGTGAACCCAAACAGGTCCATCGCCATGTACTGTTCGCCGGTGATGCTGGAAAACGCAGATTTGTAGACGTTTTTCATATATGGTGTCATATAGATGATGATGGCGATCGTGCCCATCAGATTGCGGTTGTAGGTGCCGAATGCCGGGCCGATGACGAACGCACTTACGACAATCAGAACGAGCAGCGGAGTGCCGTAGATGATTTCAGTGAACACGTCATCAAGCGCAACGAAGTATTTGAATCTGGAGATCGACAACAGGTACAAGACGAATCCCAGTACCAGACTGCCGAGCAGCGATATGATCGAGACGTAAATGGTATTGAGAATACCATCGGTGATGAGAGATTGATAAGGAGCGAACGGATCCAGTGTGAAATCCGTTGCCTGACGCAAAATCACAATTGCGACAAACGCCGCAATTGTGAGAATTGCCAGTGCATAGGATAGGATTTTACTCATTAATGTAGAATTCCAAGCCGTAGCGGCCCAGACGTTCTATGATGATGGCATCCCAATCCGTTGAAAGTTGTTCGTACAGTCCGCCATCGTCATTGAACGTGGCGATGAAATCGTTGGCTTGTTCGAGCAGTTCGCTGTTGCCTTCGGCGACGGCCATGCCGATCGGGCTGGATACGAATGCATCCCAGACGACGATCGTGGTGTCCAGGTTGGCTTGGTGTCCATCGACAACCGGGTTGGCGCTCATCAGCAGAATGTCCGCGGTGCCTTGGGCGACGGATTCCACTGCAGTACCGAGATCGGTTGCTTCGGTAACGGTCTTGCCGTAGGATTCCGGAATGGTGACGGAAACCTGTGAAGCGATACCAACATACTCTGCACCTTCGACGGCAAGCAGATCTTCAATGGTGGAATCTTCATCGATGCCATTGGTATCGGCGAAGTCCTTGTTCACCAGCGAGATGATCTTGAAGTAGAAGTACGGATTCGAGAAATCAACGGACTCCTCGCGTTCTTCGGTGATGCTCATCGAGGCGATCGCGATGTCGATTTCACCGGCCTGAATGGCAGGGATAATCGAACCGAAATCGGTGTTTACGATTTCCACTTCGCGGCCGATGAATTCACCGAACGCGTAAGCGACGTCAACGCTGATGCCTTCGGGTACGTTGTCTTCGTCAACGGTTTCAAACGGGGGATAGCGCAAGTCCATTCCGACTCGCAGTACGTCTTCCTCACTTGTTCCGCAGGCGCTCAACAGAACACCGAACAGCCCTAATGCGAGGGTCAGTAACAATTTTTTCACTAGAAACACTCCTTTTCAATTTTCTACAATAATTATAAATAAAAATATCTTGATATTCAACTAATATGGACTTTTATTATTCCCAGCGACGCGGGTCGCCCTTGATGGTATCGAGGAACGCCATGTCTTCAGCGGTGATATCAAAGTCCACATCGGCATTCTCAATGATGCGATGTTCATGGGTCGATTTGGGAAGTGGTGCCGTCCCTTTTTGCAGGAGGTAACGGATGCAGATCTGAGCGGCCGACTTGTCGTATTTCTTCGCGACCTTCTGAATGTCTTCGTTGTCGAGCAGGTATCCGATCCCGAGCGGCGAATACGCCTCGACGAAGATGTCGTGTTTCTTGCAGTGCTCGATTGTCTTCGATTGATCGAGACCGATGAAGTAACCGATCTGGTTGACATGCGGCACGATCTCGCAATTGCCGATGATGTTGTCGAGATGTTTCGGTTCGAAGTTCGAGACGCCGATTGCTTTGATCCGACCGGCCTTGTAGAACTCTTCCATGGCGCGCCATGCTTCACGGTTGCCTTCGTCGCATTCCTTGCCCATCTCGCTCCATGGCCAGGGGGCGTGGATCAGGAACAGATCCAGATACTCGAAGCCGAAATTGGCCATCGTCTCTTCAAACGCCTGTTTGGCTCCTTCGTAGGTCTTGATGTGACTTTCCAATTTCGATGTGACAAAGATCTCTTCACGGGGGATGCCGGAATCACGAACGGCCCGACCGACGCTCGTTTCGTTGCGATAGCCTTCGGCGCTGTCGATGTGACGATAGCCGTTCTTGAGCGCTGTCATGACGCTATTGTAGGCCTCTTCGCCTTCCTTGATCTGCCAGGTTCCAAATCCGATCTTGGGCAGTTTGACACCATTGCTCAGGGTGTACGTTTCTTGTAAGATACTCACAATTTCACCTCTTGTTAGATTTTGGGGGATGATTGGAACAAGATGTTCAGCCAACCCTATTTCGGTCTCATTGTATCACACTTCAAGTTGCTAAAGAACTCGGACACAATAAAACCGTACCAATCGGTACGGTCATTCGGTTTCGTTCAAGATGTCCATCAAAAGTTCCGGATAATCCGTGATGATGCCATCCGCGCCGAGTTCGATCAGCCGGCGCATCTCCGCTTCATCATTGATTGTCCAATAATGAACGGCCATGTTGTGACGGTGGGCGGTGCCGATCAGCAATCTAGTCGCGAGGTTCAAATCCCCGATCACCGGAAGGCCCGAGCTGGTGGGTATCTGAAGCGCGGCGTATCCGCCTGGACGATAGAAGGAACTCGTCAGCGTGTACCCCGACAGTATCATCCGTTGCGCTTCGTCATACGATGTCGAAAGCTGCAGTTCGGGGTAGTTGGCGAGGATGTGCTCGCTGATGTCCTGAAACGCCGTTGCAACCAATACTTCGTCAAACAGATCGTATGTTTCCACGAGTGCGAACAGTTCATCCGCCGTATCGGTTCGCCAGGCATCGGCGTCCGCCTTTATTTCTATATTATATAATATGGTGTCTCCAAACGCCGCAAACAAGGACTCCAATGTGGTAAGGTGAACACCTTGTGCAACCCATGCGTCATGACTGAGGTCCTTGTATGGTTGCAGTCCCGCGTCATCGGTGTAATGATAACCGAAGTTGCAGCTGTCGTATAGATCCTGATATGTTTCGGTCCAGATGGTCGTATCGCAGTTGGTCTGGCCGGTGGTTTTCCCGGTTCCGTTGTCACCATGATGGAGAACCAGAATCCGATCCAACGTCATTTGGAGATCCATCTCCAACACATCGACACCAAGGTCGTACGCATACTGGAATGCTTTCATCGTGTTGTCGGGGTAGACTCCTTTACCACCGGCATGGGCCATCACCAATGGACGACCGTCATTGGATGCGGCCAACCAGGGATTCTCGTTGGGGTAATCCGGTTTCGGTGCGGCAAAGAGCACCAGCGCCAGAATCACGATGGCACTGAGAACAATGCCGAGTCGTCGCAATGCGTTCATAAGAATGCCTCCTTTGATACCATTGCTACCATTGTACCAAAAAGCTGATGTTTGCACCACAACTTTGATCATCTCATTCATGTCGTTCACGCATGTATGCCGATTGGATGGCACATTCATTGCACAGGTACAATGCATGTGCTACTATGTAATCATCCATGGAGGTGGCATATGAACATACGCCTGATTCGTACATTCGTGCCCAGCAAAGACTTCGACACGTCTCGTCAGTTCTATCTTGATCTTGGCTTCGACATCATCTGGGAAGGCGACGATCTGATCAACTTCGGAACCGCGACACAGAACTTCTTCCTTCAGGACTTCTACAACAAAGACTGGGCGGAGAACTTCATGCTTCAGATGTTCGTCGACGATCTGGATCGGTTGTTTGAACGCGCCGCCGCATTGATTCCCGACTATCCGGGAACCCGCATCCGTGACATCTTCATCGCCGACTATGGACGCACGTTTCACCTGATCGGTCCAGCCGGCGAGCTGTGGCACATGATGGATGCGAATGATCAACCATAATCAAACTAGGAGAGATACCATGAATCCCATCAACCAAACCATCCAACTCGCCAACGATGTCCGCATGCCGGTACTAGGTTTCGGAACCTGGCACCTCAAAGACGGAGAGATCGCTTACCAGGCCGTGCTGCATGCCCTCAAGTGCGGTTTCCGTCACATCGACACCGCCATCGTCTACCAAAATGAAGCGAGTGTCGGCCGTGCCATCCGCGACTCCGGAGTACCGCGTGACGAACTGTTCATCACCGGCAAACAGCCACCGCACATCAAACATGAAAAAGGCGTCGTCCGCATGTTCGAACGATCCTTGAAGAATCTCGGCATCGAGTACTTCGATCTCTACATCATCAATGCGCCACGACCGTTCGGTGAAACCGAGGGCGACTATTTCGAAGAGAACGTGACCGCGTACAAGACACTGGAACAACTGTATCGTGATGAACGCGTCTGCGCCATCGGTGTGAGCAACTTCACCGAGCGTGACTTGGACAATATCCTTAGCAACTGCGACATCGTTCCGCACGTCAACCAGATCGGTTACTTTGCCGGCAAGACCGACGATGCATTGGTTACCTATTGCAATGACAAAAACATCGCATTGCAAGCATACTCGCCACTGGGCAACGGGTACTTGCTTCCCAACCCCGTGGTGCAGCAGATCGCAGCCGAAAATGACATGACGCCAGCCCAGGTGTGCTTGGCGTATGTCGTTCAGAAGGGACTTGCCCCCATCACCAAGGCATCTTCCATTGAACACATCACGTCCAATGCCCAAGTGAACCAAGAGTTGACGTCCCAGCAACTGTCGATGTTGGATGCATTGGATGAAGACCCTCGCGTATTCGACTAACAAAAAATGAGCGGAATCCGCTCATTTTTTTATGCCCAGTTTGTGGACAATGTCTTCTTTCTGTTCCATCAGATCGGTGATCTCAATGTACTTGAGTCCCAGTTCTTGACATTCTTTGTACACACGATGACTCTCGGCGACGAGGTAGCCAATCAAGTGTTGAAACTCCTCATCCGACATGTGGCTGTACCACCGATTGGGAATAGCCGTGGCATGTCGGTTGAGTTCGGCCACCTTGTCCTGGACGGTGGCATCTTTGAAGCCGAGATAGACAATGCGAATCCGATTCGGATGCTTGTCGAGCAACCTCCTGGCAAAATCGGTGTTGAAATGGACTCCTTCGATCAGAAACGTCTCATCGTGATCCAACATCGTTTCGATGAGACCGTTGAGATATGGTTCGAGATGTCGGGCGACGGTCGAGTCGCTGGCCCAGATGTCAAACGATTCCTCCGGTTCCCCAAGGTGGAGCATCATCATCACATAGTCAGTCGCGAAACAGGATATTTGGAACTGTTGTTGAATGTATCTGGCCAGGGTGGTCTTGCCGGATTTGGCGATGCCGGTGAGAATGTGTATCATGGCGCACGTCCCTTCATGATTCCACCTCTATTATATATGGATTGAGACAAGAAAAAAAGCACCGAAGTGCTTTTTGGAATTACGCGTTTTTGAAATACTCGGAAACTTGTTCCCAGTTGACGACGTTCCAGAAGTTTTCAATGTAGTCGGGACGACGGTTCTGGTAGTTGAGATAGTATGCATGTTCCCATACGTCGAGACCGAGAATCGGTGTGCCGACGGCGAACGGTGCATCCTGGTTGGCCGTCGAAGTAACTTCGAGTTTGCCATCTGCGGTTTTGACGAGCCAAGCCCATCCGCTGCCGAAGCGAGTTGCGGCGGCTTTGGCGAAAACCTCTTTCAGGTTGTCGAGCGATCCGAAGTCGCGGTTGATGGCATCGAGCAATTCGCTCGAGGCGTTGGTTTTGTTCGGGGTCAGAATCGTCCAGAACAAGCGATGGTTGTAATAGCCGCCACCATTGTTGATGACGCCTTGGCGTTTGGCTTCGGGGACGAGATCGAGGTTGCGTAGTACATCTTCGACGTCTTTTTCCAGAAGATCGGCATGACCCTCGAGTGCGGCGACGTATTTGTTGATGTAGCCTTGATGGTGTTTGGTGTGGTGGATTTCCATCGTACGAGCGTCGATGTATGGTTCCAGCGCATCGTAGGCAAAATCCAGTTTTGGTAAGTTGTGTGCCATTGAAATCTCTCCTTTGTATTTAGAATTTTTCCAATTACATTATCTCACAATGAACCGATTTTCTCAACGGTTATGCTTGTGGGAAAATGCATTTCGTTAAGAATCTGTTAGGTCTTAACGTTGTCAAAACAATGGCAGCACATGTCCGCACCCTGTTTCTTGTTTAATAACAATTTCAAAAATGGCTGTATGACTTAATTTGCCGATATCGCTTACATGATGAAAAATGAAATTAATACTACAAATTTATGTGAAAAGTGTTACAATGGTAGTATGAAATATAATCATCAAAATAAGGAGGATTTATGAAAAAGTTACTGTTAGTTTTTGTTGCTGCTTTTGCTGTATTTGCACTCTCTGCATGTAAAGAGGGCGAAACCGATTACTCGGATCAGACACTGGTTGTCTATTTCGTACCGTCTCGTCCCGCAGATGAAATCCTGGAAATCACCGAACCTCTCGCGCAACTGCTTGAAGACGAACTCGCTGAACTCGGTTATGAAGTAGGCGGCGTCGAAATTCTCGTAAGCTCGACTTACGAAGCTGCTGGTGAAGCTCTGCTCGCTGGAACCGGCGACATCGCCTTCCTGCCTGGCGGAACCTACGTTGCATACAAAGACGTAGCCGACAGCCCGGTTGAAGTCATTCTCGCCGCGACCCGCGCTGGTCTCACCAAAGACAGCTCGGACGCTGAAGACTGGAACGATGGCGTAGCCACCGATGGTGACAGTGAGTATCAAGTCGCTTATTACAAAGGATTGATCATCGCTGGTACCAGTGCTGCCGCCCGTACCGTCGCCGACAAAGTCAACGCTGGCACCGCTCTCGTTTGGGACGATGTCAAAGACTTGAACTGGTGCGTACGTAGCGCCACCTCGTCGAGCGGTTACATCTATCCCGCCGTCTGGCTGCAAGAAACCTTCGACAAAACATTCGATGACGTAGAAGGCGTCGTCACCCAAACCGGTGGTTATGGCGACACCATGGCCAGCCTCGCAACCGGCACCTGTGACGTCGGCACCATCTACGCCGATGCCCGTAGAGACTATGCGGATGAATGGGTTGGAGAATATGGTAGAACGTCGACCGTTTGGGAAGAAACCGATGTCATCGGCGTTACCGCGAACATCATGAATGACACCATCTCCGTCAGCAACCTCAACCTCGATGCTGACATTATCGAAGCAATCACACAAGCATTCCTGAACATCGCTGAAACCGACGCTGGACTTGAAGTCATGGCCGTCTACTCTCACGAAGGATACACGAGAGTCACCGACGAAGACTATGACGCTGCAAGAGCAGCTGCCGAACTCGCCGGTAACTAAGGAGATCTACAAAAAAAGGCTTGTCGCTGACAAGCCTTTTTTTACAAGTACGAGGAGAGATACTCATGATAGTATTCAAAGATGTCGGCAAAATCTACCCCAATGGTGTAGAGGCACTCAAACATGTCGACCTGGAAATCAAACAAGGTGAATTCATTGCCATCATTGGTCTCAGCGGAGCCGGCAAATCGACGCTCATTCGTCTGATCAACAAGATGCATGACATCACATCGGGTGAACTGATCGTCAACGACACCGTCGTCGATGCAACACTACGTGGCAAGGAACTGCGCAAGTTTCGCCGTGGCATCGGCATGATTTTTCAATCGTTCAACCTGATTCTGCGCACAACCGTCATTAAGAACGTTCTCGCCGCCCGTGTGGCTGAGATGTCATTTTTCCGGACGTTCTTCGGCGCATACAAGAAAGAAGACAAGATCAAGGCGCTCACTGCCCTCGAACAACTCGGCATTCTGGAAAAAGCATACAACCGTGCCGATCAGCTGTCGGGCGGACAGATGCAACGCGTGGCATTGGCCCGTACCATCGCTCAGGATCCCAAGATCATCCTCGCTGATGAACCGGTTGCCTCGCTCGATCCGATCACCGCTACCCAGGTCATGTCCGACTTCAAAAAAGTCAACACCGAACTCAACATCACCGTCATCGCCAACATGCATCATGTTGACATGGCGCTCAAGTACGCCGATCGCGTCATCGGCATCAACAGCGGAGAAATCGTATATGACGGACCTTCATCGAACGTAGACAACGACCTGTTGAAAATGGTTTATGGTCGTGAACTGACGGACGATGACATCCTAACCGATGAAATGATCATGGACGAATAGTCATGAAAGACCTGTTGCAACGACTGAAAGCGATATTCGTGCCGGTACCCATAACAACCGATAACGATACGGTTGTAGTACCACCAAAACCGATCATGCCATACATCCTGATCGGCTTCGTGCTGTTTTTCTATTTTGCAGCACGGGCAACGGATTTCTCCATCATCACGGTCATCGCCAGGGTGTTCAACTTCCGACTTGGTCCGTTCGGAATCGTCAAACGTTTCTTCCCTGTCGACTGGTCGTACTGGCCTTATGTGCTGGATCCCATTTTCGAAACCATTCAGATGTCCTTCCTCGGCAGTCTGATCGGTTCCTTGTTGGCTCTTCCAGCCGCTTATTTTGCCAGTCAGAACCTGACCAAAAACCGTTATGTCGTCGGTGCCGTCCGCGTCATGCTTTCCATCTTCCGGACGTTGCCGATCCTGATTTACGCCTCGTTTTTTAAATTGATATTCTTCCTTGGCGCATTGCCGGGAACCATCGCCATCGCGCTCTTCACGTTCAGCATCGTCTCCAAGATGTTGTACGAACGCATCGAGACACTCGATCTCGGAGCGTACCATGCGATCCAATCCACGGGCGCGTCGAAGATCAAGGCCTTCATCGTGGCTTTGATGCCGGCGATTTATCCGATTTTTTACTCGCTGAGTCTCTATGCCTTCGAAATCAACATCCGCTATGCCGCCATCCTTGGGTATGTCGGTGCCGGCGGGATTGGTTTCGATCTCGACAATGCGATGAAGAACTTGCCACAAAATAACCGCACGATCGTGATCCTCCTGTTCATATTCGTGACCGTCGTCATCATTGAAAACACCTCCAGATATCTGAGAAGGAGGTTGGGATAAATGAATGATCAAGCATCACAAAGCGTTTTGGAGACCTATCGTCAGGCGCCTGTGACCATCCACCGCAAATTGTTCGCTTTGGCCATTGTGTTGGCACTCGCCATCTGGAGCTTCTCGGCCATCTCGTTCCAAGGTGTCAACCAGAATGGTCTGCAAGTCGTGTTCAACATCATCAAGTTCTTCTTCTGGCCCGACAGCAATCCGAACAATCCGGTCATTGCCAAGTACCTGTTCAGTTGGGAGAAGTTCGCCGTTCCGTACCTGATGTATGAAACAATCATGATCGCCTTCATCGGTACCGTACTGGGGGCGGTCATCTCGATCCCGTTCGCGTTTCTGTCCAGCAAGAACATCGTCGGTACTGTCGGATCGTTCATCGGCAGCACCGTGATCACGATGATCCGTACTGTTCCGATCTTCATCTGGGGCATCTTGTTCATCCGCGTGCAAGGCGGCCCGCTTGCCGGTGTGCTCGCGATCAGCGTGTCGTCCATTGGCATGATATCGAAACTCTACATCGAAGTCATCGAGGACATCGACACTGGTATCCTCGAGGCATTGGATTCGACCGGTGCGACCACCTTGCAGAAGATCCGCTTCGGAATCATTCCGCAGCTCACCGCCAGTTTCCTGTCGACGGCAATTTACCGATTCGAGATCAACGTCAAAAACGCCACCATCCTCGGCATGGTCGGGGCCGGCGGCATTGGGTTTACCCTGATTGACGCTCTTGGGAGTTTCAACTTCGGCATTGTCGCGGTCTGTCTTTGGGGCATCATCCCCGTCGTGTTCCTGATTGAATTCATCTCAACACGCCTACGCGCCCGACTGACAACCGGCGAATAATTGCAACATAAAAGCGCTACTCGGTAGCGCTTTTTTTTGTTTCACCAGTTCTATCGAAGGCCATCTTGACAAGTATCGGACCAATCAATGCAAATACGAACACACTGAGCAAGGTGATATTGTGGATTGTATCTGCTTGATCGGGTACACTGTCTTTCAGAGCGTTATACGCAGCCATAGCTAGTCCGATGGCAACCCCACTTTGCGGCAACATTGCGAACCCGAGATAGGACCGGATGTGCGGTGAGGATTTCACGACGGAAGTACCAATCCAGCAGCCACCGAATTTTCCGATGGTGCGACCGACAATGTAGAGCAGGCCCAACAGGCCGGCGGTTTGTAAGACACTAAATTCGAGTCTTGCACCACTCAACGTGAAAAACAGAATCATCAGTGGTGGTACAAAAAACCGGATTGTCGATTCTTCCAGTTTGTACGTATCTTTGTTGATGAGATTGGTGACGACGGCTCCGGCGATCATCGGTGTCAGAATCGGAGACGCATCCAGAACCAAGGCCAGTCCGACAGTGATGAACACCGTGATGACGATGGTATCGAGAATGCTGATCTTGGATTCGCCGTACTGAGTCATCGTACGCATGGCAAAACCTGCAAGCAATCCGATGCCGCCACCAATCAACAAGCTTTCACCAATCTCGATGAGCGGTTGCAACAGATATTGGATCGGATCGGCATTGGCGGCTCCGGTTCCGGAAATCACGATGCTGATGGAAAGAAGGATTCCAAACAGGATCACACCAACGGCGTCGTCGAGGCCGACAATCGGAACGATCGTGTCCGTCAGTTCGCCTTTGGTCTTGTACTTGCTGATCAACATCATGATCGGTGCCGGCGCAGTCGCTGCGGCAATGGCACCGAGCATCAACGCGATTCCCGGCTCGGTGAACAAGATCAGCACGAGAATCACCACGGCACTGGTGAACAGCGCCTGAATGATGGTGATGATGACAATCTTGCGACCCGTCTCTTTGAGTTTGCCGATCCACAGTTCGTTCCCGACTTGGAAGGCGATGAACCCGAGGGCGAGATCCCCAATGAACTCCAAATGTTGGAGTTCTTCCGTGGTTAGGAATCCGGAGATCGGACCAAGAATCAATCCGGCGATCAGATAACCGGTGACGTTCGGCAAATGGAATCGTTCGGCGACACGTCCGAGAATCATGCCGAGCAACAAGGCAGCCCCAACATTGACAAACAACATCGAATAGGATTCATTCACAACATCAATCAACAACATGTCATCATCTCCTGAATACAAAAAGGTGACTGCGTAAGATATACGAGTCACCTTCGTGGCTGTCATTAGAAAGCGTACTTTCTATTTACATTATACTCCTGACAAGGCGTCATTGCAAGCATCATTGCTTGTCAATCTCATTGATGAAGCGCTTAAACTTGTTCTTGTCGACAGGGAGTTTGATCGGTGCAAGAACGATTTCAAGTTCGCTCTCAATGATATCAAACGCTTGGAGTTCCTGTTTGATTTTGGAGGTGAGCGTGGGAATGATCCGCTCGTCTTCACCCATCATGTCGATCGTAATCTCGACGGAACCGACGGTACGTTGTCGCACTTGAAATTCACGAATCGCTTCGCTCGAGACAATGATCCAACGGACGAACAAATCCGGGAAGATGTAACGTGTTTGTCCATTTTGATCCATGAAATAGAGCAAATCGTCATGACGCCCAAGAACGTGTTCGATCCGTCGGAACTTCGATCCGCACGGACAGGGTTCATCCAGCACAATCATGTCGTTCATTTCATACCGTATCAACGGTTGCGCGACATTGACAAGGTTCGTTAGCACCATGCGGTGACCTTTGACATGGGGAGTGTCAATCCGATTGCCTTCCTCATCAAACAGTTCAATATACACGAGATCTTCGTTGATGTGAAGATGTCCTTCCTTGCAGGCGCTGGCAATCTGACCTTCGGATGCTTGATAGATTTCAATCACTTTGGTAGCGAAGACGGATTCGAATCGTTGTTTGTCATCCGGATACAACACCTCGGCATACGTTACGATGCGCTTGAGCGATACGGTAATCTCATCGGCCTTGGTGATCAACTGGCGAAGCAGACTCGGCGGTGCCATCAGGATGTTGATGCGGTTGTCATTGATGGCAGTGACAATCTCATCCAGTGGTTCCATCGTCGACAGATACTTGAGGGATACAAGTGGTGCGTTGATGTCATCGAATCCTTGTGAAAACACACGCAGCAAAAACAGGATGCGGTACGGCAGCGCCGACAGCGGCAATCCGCTTCGGGCCAAAAACACCGCCGGCAACCGTTTCGTCATCGCCTTGGGGGTGATGTAGATGCCCTTGTTGCCACTGGTGCCGCTCGAGAGGCCGATCACATATTGATCCTGGTAATACCCGTAAAAATCCTTGTCCCGTTCTTTTTGAACCGCATAGGAAATGACATCATCCTTGTTCAAACCGACAGTGTTCAAATCACTAAAATGTTCCATCATCGTCTGTTTGTCGATGGTGGGAAGGTTGTGGACGTCATCCCATGAGTGAATGACATGGCCCTGGTACAGTTGACGATAAAAAGGACTGTGTGTGGTGGCGTGAGCAAACAGTTTCTTGATTTGGCGAAGTTGATAGGATCGGATCCGCTTCTTGCTATGATACCGGCGATGCCAGACAAGCCGAACAAAATCCCATACCGCGACAAACGGATTCACGTTACTCGTCCGCTTTCAGTTTGACGGCCTTTTCACTTCCGCCCAGTCGTTTCATCCATGTGACATACGCGTGCTCGAGTCCGTAGCGGTAATCATGGCGCTGCCACCAGATCAGGAAAACACCGTACAAAACAGCCAGCACCAAACCCAGCACGATGGAGATCGGAATGCCGAGAAACAGATCGGGGTTCATCGCAATCAGAACTCTCTTGAATGCGCTGGATACCAGCTGTTCCAAGAAGAAGATCGTCAATCCGGCCACGCCGAAACGATAGAAAAATTTGCTGTGCCACTGCATCCGGTCCGTCTGATACCATCGCAAAAAGAGCAGGATCAACAGCTCAAAAAGACCAATCTGGAACACCATGATCCCATACCAGGTATAATCAATCGCTCGTTCGAGCATGGTCTCTTCGGCCGTCAAGTATATGACAAGACCAACGACGATGTAAGCAATCGCATTGGGAATGACGATTCGACGGATGGTACGTTTGTCATGATCTGCGATCATCCGCATCATCCATCCACCGTACAGGGCGAAGGACAAAAACGGTAGGATCGGATTGTTCTTGTTGGCGATCCAGTTGAGCAGCAAGACCAGAAGATATTGTTCGTTGTCGCGTGCGTCCAAGTAGATATTATATAAAGGAATGCGCGCGAGAGAAATCAACAGGACGACCAGCGCAGCTCCATAGAGAAACCAAGTCTGACGTTTGTGCGACGTGAACCATTTCATGCCGATGATCAGAATCACCTGCAGCAATATGATGTTGAGACCGATCATGACGAGACTGTCGACATAGAGAATCCGTTCCAACGACGGCCAGACGAATCGTCCGCTGTTGATCAGTTCGACAAGGATGCTCTGATCCATGCTGCGGCTGTCGAAATCGATGATGCCCGGACCCGTCACCAGAAAATACAGATAGGCTACCACCAGCACGAACACTCCGGCCCAAAGCGCATATGTCATCGTGTCTTTGTATGTGTAGGATTTTTCTTCCACTTTTCGATACGTCTGCAAGGTATGCACGAATCCGCTGATCATCGCGAACAGTCCCGCGAACATCAAAATGAACCCGATCAGCGTGATGATTATTGGCGGATTGGACAGATCCAAATCGTAGATGCCGTCGAAATAATAAAATGCCGTGTGCAATACGACCACGCTGAAGATGCCGATGCCGCGCAGTACGTCAAGTCCGATGTAATGTCGTTTCATGATGTCCTCCTGAATTTAGTGATGGCGTATGACCTCAAACCGTTGCAATGTATAGGACTCACCGTCACGAATGCCGGCTTTCTGGCGAGCGATGCGCACTTGTTCCTCAATCGTATCGATGCCGTCCAAGTTGGGTAGCAACAATCCCGATCGATGTCCCGACCGAACAATCACACCATATTTGGTGACATCCAGTCGGTCTTCGCTGTCGATGTCTTCGGGTGGCATCAAGACATCGACGCTGTATTCGAGACGACTCAACTCGCGTTCCTTGATCGGCGAAAACCGATAATCCCTGGTTCCGGCACTAATCGCATTTTCAATGATCTCCTTGGCCACGCTGGATGTGGTCGGACGAATCGTCCCGATGCATCCACGCAGTCTTCCATCCTTGCGAATCGAGACGAACACCCCGGCCTTTTCACTTGTCATTTCCCGAGGTAGATCACGGGGAATCGATAGTGGTTTGTTGTGGCGAATGTAGTGCTCCAACGATGCTCGAGCAAGATTCACATACGCGTCAGATTTGCTCTTAAGGGTATCTAATTCGTTTTGTTTTTCCTCAACATAGTGTTTTAGAAAACAACGACTGTCGTCTTTACCAAGCGGTTTGAACGATGCCACGGCATATCCTACACCAAATGGTCCTTCGTACGACAGAAGTTTTGATTCCAGGCTGTATCCATCGAAGGCGCCGGCCATCATCGTGAACGATCCGAGACCGCATTCGGCAGCCTTGTGACAGAATGCCGTGTCAAACGCAAGGAACGTTTGGAAGTCTCCGCTTGCCATCGCTTCGGTAATTTGTTTGTCAAACACCGGTCCTTCTTTAGCAAGTCCGTAAGGCCCCTCTTTTTTCAACTTGTGGGACAAGTCACCACTGGCTACCCATACCGTGTTCAAGTCCTCGGGAATCACATCGCGAATCATCATGCCGACTTGGTAATGATCGATCGCCGGAAGTCCGGACGGACTCAGTCTTACCATCTGAAAGTCTTTGTATTCGCGCAAAATGAAATGAAGTGGTACAAGCGCCCCGTGATCCAATGGCGCATGTTTGTCACCCAATGTTCCCAGCGCGATGTCTCGTACGGTTGCCTCCGATGCGATGCGTTCGACAAGTTCCAATGCATTGTCGACGCTCGCTGACACTTGCGGGGCACGAAACATCGTCAAAGATCCGGAGAGTGTCGGAGAAGGATCCAGATGAAAGTAATCGCCGTATGCCGTTGCGTGCGGTGAACTCAGAATGATCACGTCCGGGGCGAGTTCGGCGATCTCGCGTGCGACTTGTCGGTATGCGTCGATCGTGGCTTGGATCTTTTGTTCTTCGCCCCGCCCCACCGCCGGAACGATCAACGGCGGATGAGGCACGATGTAGCCAGCTAGAGTTGGCATGGTGTTTCTACCTCCTATACATTTCCTAGATGAATGGTTTCTAGTCCCGCTTCGCGTCCGAAACGTTCGGCGAGACGAAGCGTTTCATATGGTGTCTTGGGCGTATCTTTCATGTGGTGCGCGGGGAAAAAACGACTGATGTGCCAAGGGATGGCCGGATCAATTGCGGCGATGTCCGTGGCAATCTGACGGAGTTGCGCGGACTCATCGTTCACCCCAGGCACGATCAGCGTCGTGACTTCAACATGCACGCCCGCATCCACCATGCGGCGGATGTTGTTCAGGATTGGTTGGGAAGTGCCGCCGCAATAGGTTTCATAGATTCGTTGTTCCGATCCTTTGTAATCGACGTTTGCGGCATCCAACAACGGCAGGATCTCATCCAATACCTCGTTACTCATGTACCCATTGGTAACCCATACGGTGTTCAAGTCATGTTCCTTCGCCAGTCGCATGATGTCAAACGCGTATTCAAAGAATATGGTTGGTTCCGTATAGGTGAATGATATGGATGGACAATTTAAGCGCAAAGCATTTTTCACATGCACCTCGGGTGTGATATAATCACCTAAGATCTGACGATTGGGTTTCGACTGTTGTGAGATCGAAGCGTTCTGACACCACTCGCAATGCATGTTGCATCCAACCGTGCACAACGAATAGGTCCAGGTGTTTGGCATGAAATGATAGAGTGGTTTCTTCTCGATAGGATCGATTCTCAAGGCGGAAGTTCGTCCATAATTCATGGCAACCAAGATACCATCCTGGTTCTCCCGCACACCACACGTTCCTCTCGATCCATTGTCAATGATGCAACGATGATTACATACATTGCATCGTACGCGCAGTTTGTCAAGCTTGTCATATAATCTCGCTTCGATTTCAATCACCTCCCATGCAACCGTCACACTTTCATTGTACCACCGATTGATTTGAATGCGAAAAGCTGATTGCTTTTTGTAAAATTTCGAATGTTTGTTTAGAAAAAACATTTCCTACTGGTAGGCCATACGCACCATAGCGGTGACAGACAAAAACTGTTTGTTTTGCTATCTAACTACTAATCAATTTGAAATCATTCACTCTAAAGCGCTCAAAATTTTTGTGGGAAACGGCCTTTTTAAGACATTTTCCACCACCCCCAAAAATATTGACCACTTCGTTTTATGAAAACGGTTAACATACAATCTATATTCATTTTGAGTGCTTAATCCTGAACTTTTGGTCGATTTGAGCGGTAAAAACGCAAATTTTTGGATTTTGAAAAAAATTGACTATTTTGAGTAAAAGTGTTGACAAGACCCAAAATGTGTGGCATAATCAACGTGCACAGTGGGGTAGTGCCCACAAAAATGAAAAGGCAACCCATGGAGAAATTCATGGTTCGCAAAACTACAGGGCCTGTAAAATGGCAGCCAGTTACCAATCGTGCATCGCTCATTGGTAATTGGTTATCACAGGACAAACACATCCGACAACCAATATCAGTGAGACGATCTCACTGATATTTTTGTTAGAAGAGAAGGAAGTGGTAACGTGTTAAGCCGAAAGGCCATACAACTTGCTACGCTATCGTTTCTCTTCGTCGGATTCATCTTCACATCCTCTTCCGCACTCGCCTACTGGCAGGACGTGACGGTCACAAGGGATGTCGAACTCGTCACCATCGGCGAACCGATCGAGATCATTGTCGACGACATCTCCGCCGATGTCGGACAACTGAATCTGGTTCCGGAAGGATACGTGTTCGCCGTGAACGACGTCGAAGAGGTAACCTTGGAGTATGAAGTGAGTGTATCGCGTGAATTGCTGAATACCGTCGATCTGTACATCACCATCAATGACATCCTTATAAATGAGCAAGACACCTACAGTCATCTGGTGGACATTTCGATCCTCGGCAACGGAGGCCAAGCAGTACTGGACTTATATAATGATACGATCACCATTACCGTTACCGTACGATTGATTGAACCAATCGACGCGGACGAAGCATTGGAACGCAATCTAGACAGCGAACGGGTTAATGTCGAAGACTCCGTCTTAGCCTATGAAACCATCAAGGGTCAGACCATATCATTCGCATTGGGATTCGAACTCCAAGCGAAACCGGAAGCAACCGAAACACAGCAACAATAATTAGCAATAATTTTAACAGATAGAACATCCAACCAAACCAATAATATTAAAAAAGGATAAGGAGAAAAAAATCATGAAATCAAAAAAATTAGGAATCTTGTTACTCTTGTTACTCGCTTTCACCGTCACCACCGGAACGTTCGCCTACTGGGCAGCTGGAATCTCAACCAGTAGTGCTACGACTGATCGCAACATCACCATTGGTAGTGGTGACACAATCGCTACTTCCGTAGTTATCACGACCAACTCGGATGGAACTGGATCACTGATCCCTTCCAACATCACTCCTGATACTGGTGAAGTCACTTCGTTATCGTTCACTTTCAATGTTACTGTTACTGGAGCAACCGATGACGCTGATGGTCTCGAAACGAGCGTTAGCGCAGCCTTGACTGGCGCCGTTAATAGCGGCAGCACCGATGTATCCAGTTTGTTCAGCATTACTGGCGGTCCTGTTACTGCTACAGTAGGAACGGGAACTACAATCACCGTTACCGTTACAATGAGCGAACCTGCTGATCAAGCAACCTACAATCTCGTTGCCGGTGAAACTGTAACCCTCACCTTCGAACTTACTGCAGCTGCTGCAACCAGCTAATTATCTAACACATTTCAGTCTTCCATGAAATGAGGTGAAGCCATGAGACTCAAGCGCAAACTATTAACCATCTCCATGATATTTCTCATGGTTTTTTCCCTTTCTCAGTTTGTAGATTCAACCTACGCGTACTGGGCTAGTGGGATCAGCACCTCTTCAAACACTACTACTCGCACCATCAGCACTGGCACTTGGACGTTTACAACACCGTACGATCCAAACACCTCATACAACATTGGCGACATTGTAACGAACAATGGTATAACATATGAAGCGAAGAAGAGCGGATTGCTTCGGGAACCTGGTGTTGAGGGTGGCTGGGCTAGAGACTGGACCCAACTCACTTGATGAAAGCATGGGCACGAAATTATTCGTGCCTATTTTTCTATCCTGTGCTATAATTAATTTAGTAGACTTTCAATTAGCGAGGGATCCCACATGAAGAAAAGCACAAAAGAGAATATCAAACTCGGGGTTACATTTGTTGTTGCGGCATTTTTAATTCTTTACATTATGTTACAATTAATCGCACCAGAAATGACCGTAAGAGTATTTGGTTTTCGACCATATGTTGTTATAACAGATAGCATGTATCCCGAACTAAAAGTGAACGATTTGATAATTGTTACTAATTTTGATTCTGAAGATTTGAATGAGGAAGATATCATCACTTTTTATGCGGATATTGATTACAATGGCTCAAGTGAAGTCGTTACACACTATATCTATTCCATCAGCGAGGATGACGGCACTTACTACATTCAAACTCATCGATATTTCGACGAAGACGATGAAGTTACTGCAGACCCTTGGGTAATAACAGGTGACGATGTTCTTGGACAATATGCTTTCCATATTCCATGGATTGGAGCCATTGTCTTATTCATACAAAGCCCTTTCGGCATCGCTGCCATGGTTGTGAACATCGGCGTCATTGTTGGCATTGTAATCCTTCTCAAGAATGGAAAAGCGGAAGAGCCAACTCCAGAACCTGAATCCAAAGATTGATATTTGCAGTCATCATTAACATGTAACAGCAAGCAGAAGTTTCAATCATCGGGTTGAATGCTTCTGTTTTTCTTACCCCAACCAGACATCGAAAGCGAGGTGTCGCATGGCCAATCGAATCCTATCCATATTCGGATACCTGCTGGGCGCACTGCTGGTGGTATACATTTTGCTTGGCGTCCTGCTTCCGCAACAGACGATCAACTGGTTCGGGTTTCGCACCTTCGTCGTGGTATCAAGAAGCATGGAACCGGTGATCAACGTCAACGACATGATCATCATCACACGTGCCGAGGAAGAGGACATCGACACCGGTGACATCATCACCTTCCGGGCGCACATCCCGGAACTCGGTGACTATGGGTTCGTCACACATTACGTTGGTGATGTGCTTGTCGACGGATCCGGAAATGAAATTTACAAGACACAGGGGGCCACCGCCGATCCGGACGACTATGATGAATGGACGGATGGCCAAGGCAATCCCATTGAGATTCAAATCGACGATGTCGTCGGCAAGTACCAGTTCCGGATCCCCAGAGCCGGCATCCTGATTTCGATGCTTCGCGATCCGATTTTCGTCGGACTGTTGGCCATCAACGGAACCATCATCTACTTCATTGTGAAGTTGATTCGGAGTCCGAAAGAGACTGTCAAAGAGCCGCATGATAACACAAAAGAAAAAGAGAGTTGAGCTCTCTTTTTTACTGTTTTGATAGGTCTTAGAACGAATTTGATAGGTTTAAGCGGTAAGTTTTGTTGGGTCAGATGACATAGAAATAGACTTCGAAATTCAGGTTGCCGCCAGCAATCTGGCGATAGAGTTCATAGGTTTGTGGTGCATTCATCGTGACATGGAGAGTTACGAGCACCCGTTGTGCTTCCACTGGCTTTTCGAACAAATCACCAGTGTATGTGAACGATTCGACAACAGTCTGATCGAATCGGAAGTTGAACGTGTCACGCAACTGCTGATTGCTCACGGTGGAGTCCGAGAACATCAGATCATCCACCTTCGACTGCAACTTAGTTCCATCTTTGATAATCAGTTCATACTGATAAACAATCTCATAGACATCGCCGACAGCTCGGATGACACCGGTTGGGACCAACTTGCTGGTCCGACCGGACACCAGTTGCTCGTTGATGAGATAAAACTCGGAAATGTCCTCGAGGTACACTTCATTGTCGGCGGTGACTTGTGTGTAACTATACGTCGTGGTAAGGGAAATAAAAAACATCAAAACCAGATACATCAGAATGCGTTTCATAATGATTCCTCCCCATGGGCTTGTCATCAGGCAACTGGCTGTCTTCGTGAGACCCTGTAGTTTTCCGTCACTGGATCGCTCCAGCTTTGGCTTTATCAAATGTCAACCCATGGATCGCATTCCATGGTTTTGACTTGATACATTTGCATTATACACTCGCTGTCATCTTTTGTCAAACGAATTTGAGCCTCTCAGCGTAAACAAAATGACACAAATTGCCAACATTGTGTATTTCATTATGGTTCTCGCTTTGTTATAATAGTTACGAAAAAGAAAGGAATGATTTCATGCCAAAACAAGACTTATTGAAGAAATTCGCCGCGTTGGCGGTTCAAGTCGGCGCCAACGTACAACCCGATCAGGAAGTATGGGTGAACGCTACGACCGATACCGTTGAGCTCGCTCGTCTGATCGTCGAAGCCGCCTATGACGCCGGGGCGAAAAAAGTATCCGTGAACTGGAGTGACGATTACGTCAGCCACAGTGGATACCTGCATCGCACGATTGAGAATCTCCAGGACATTCCCGAATGGTTCATTCAGAAGTATCAGACATTTGTCGATGCGGGTGGATGCGTCATATCCATCTCTTCTCCAATCCCCGGTCTGAATCAGGATGTTGATCCGGAGAAACTCCAGAAAGCCGGTATTGCCTCGATGCGCGCACTTCACTTCTATCGCGAACACATGATGGGCAACCGTGCACAGTGGACGATTGTCGCCGCACCCAATCCGGTGTGGGCCAAACGTGTGTTCCCCGACCTCGATGAAGCAGACGCCGTCGAAGCATTGTGGGATGCGATTCTTCAGGCATCTCGCGTCACCAAAGACAACGATCCGATTGCCGAGTGGGCAAAGCACAACGAACGCTTGCTTGCGCACAACAAGATTCTCAACGATCACCAATTCAAGTCACTGCACTTCCAAAACAGTGCCGGAACCGATTTGATCGTCGAACTCGTCGAGAATCATGTCTGGGCCGGTGGTGGCGAACACAACACCCAGGGTGTCTACTTCAATCCCAACATCCCGACCGAAGAAAACTTCACGATGCCGTACAAGTTCGGTACTCAGGGCAAAGTCGTCGCAACCAAACCGCTCAACTACCAGGGCAATCTCATTGAAGATTTCTGGCTGGAGTTCAAAGACGGACAAGTCGTCGATTACGACGCCAAGAAACAGAAACAGGCTCTCAAGAACCTCTTGGAGTTCGACGAAGGCAGCTCGTATCTCGGTGAAGTCGCTCTGATCAGCCATGATTCTCCGATTTCAAACGCGAACATTCTCTTCTTCAACACCTTGTTCGACGAGAATGCCTCCTGTCATCTCGCTCTCGGACGCGCGTATCCGATGAACGTCCAAGGCGGAACCAACATGACCCCCGACGAACTCGCCAAACTCGGTTCGAACAACTCGATGGCGCACAGCGATTTCATGTTCGGCAGCGCCGACATGAACATCGTCGGTACCAAACAAGACGGTTCCACCGTCCAAATCTTCAAAGATGGAAACTTTGTAATCTGATCCGCTGGACCGCATTTCAAATGCGGTCTTTTTTTTCGCCGGATTATTTGTTATGATAAAGACATAAGGAGGTCGTTGCATGCACGAAATACACATGGTCGAAACCATGACGGATTTTTTGGAGTACAACCAGATCATTCATCTCTTGCAGGATCAGATGGAGTACATCGGATCCCCAAAAACCAACGAACAGATCGTCGACACGATCAAGATGGCCCTCGGCAGTGAGAACGTCAAACTGATGGTCATCAGCGAATCGGGACACCCGGTCGGATTCGTCTTCTTCAACGTATCGATCGGCATGGAAAGCGCCGGCAAGTACGTCTGGCTAAACGAGATGCACGTCCATCGCGAATACCGTGGCAAAGGGTATGGTACACTGTTGTTTGAAGAACTGAAAGCGTGGTGCGACAAACACGGTGTGCTGCGCATCATGGGCATGGCCGATCAGAGTGAAAAGCGGACCTTGAACTTCTATAAGAAACAAGGCAGCACCGTCTATTCACAAGAAATTTTCTCACTATACCTCAAAGAGTGAAGCCGTCTGGCTTTGCTTTTTTTATTGACAGAAAGGGTACATCTATTGTACTTTATGTAGTGGAAGCAAGGTGATGCCCGATGAAACGAAACACCATCCTGTTGCTTGTCGTTATTTATCTCGTCTTCATAGCCCTCGGTTTGCCTGACGCCCTTGTCGGTTCCGCCTGGAACACGATCCGTATCGATCTTGATGTTCCGCTCGGAGCGATCGGGGTAACAACGATGGTCGCCTACGTGATGACGATTTTTTCGACGTACAATGCGCCACGGCTGTTGCGCCGCTTTGAAACCAAGACCGTGACGTTCGTCAGCGTGTTGTTGACGGCTCTGGCAATTCTATTGATGAGTCGTGTCACGCACTACTGGCAGATGGTTCTGCTCGCCATGCCGCTCGGATTCGGTGCCGGGGCAATCGATTTGTCACTCAATCACTACATCGCTCGCTATTACAAAGCCAGTCACATGAACTACCTTCATTCGTTCTGGGGACTCGGTGTCACGTTCGGTCCGATGGTGATGGCGCTCACGCTGCGCGACGGTGCCTGGCGCATCGGTTATGTCATTGTCGGTCTGGTGTTGCTTGCAATTGCTTTCTTCGTCCTGTTGTCGTATCGCCTGTGGGAACACGAGCCCGCGGCGGAGCGACACGAACAACATTCAGACATCAAGACCATGACTCTTTTGAATATGAAAGGCATAAAATCATCACTGGCGATTGTATTGTTCTATGTGCACATCGAATCGCTCGCCGGGGTGTTCGTCGCCAGTTACTTCTATATGATCCGCGGAGTCAGCAGTTCCACCGCAGCCCTGTTCACGACCACGTACTTCCTGGCACTCACCGTCGGGCGCATTGTGAGCGGTGCCGCATCACACAAACTGCATCCGAATCGACTGATTGTGATCGGTGAGGTCATGATTCTGATTGCCGCCATCCTGTTGTCGATGAACGCCACAGTCCAGTGGTACTACTTCGTTGCAGTCGCCCTGCTCGGCATCGGCAGCGGTCCGGTGTTCCCGAACATGATGTTCATGAACCAACGACATTTCCCCGTCGAACACAGTTCCAAAATCACCAGCTTGCAGATGGTCGTCGGGTACCTCGGATTCGGTGCATTGACACCACTCGCCGGTGTGGCATTCCAGGAAACGTCGATCCGATATTACCCGTTTTTGATCCTCATTGTGAGTGTTCTGCTGATACTGTTCACCATCCATTTCTTACGCTTAAGACTATCAAACACGACGACTTAGATACACTTAAGCGGTAATTTCATCCCAAACACAGAAAAAAGGCGACACGTGATGTGTCGCCTTTTGTTGTTGCTTCGTTGGTGCTTACGGCGCCGGGTAGTAATGTTCCAGAATGAGCAGAATGTCGTCGTAGGTGAGGAACGTTCCGGTGTCGTCGTTCATGTAGTCGGTTGCGGTGATGCCGTATTCGTCGGATGGATCCGGCGTGATCAAGGCAGCCGCTTCGATCGTTTCGATCGACGGTGTCAGCGTATCGCGGACGATCATCGATGCGACGACGATTTCGCGCTGGGCGGTGCTGAGACCGGACATCAGGGTAAGGTCGAAGCTGACGCTCGTGAAGCTGCCGCCGGTGGTGACGGTATTGGTCGCTTTGATGAACGCCTTGAGTTCGACTTTGGTGAGGATGTTCGTCTGATAATCCGGATCGGGATCCGCTTCGGCGAGGGTCGGGAAGGACAAGGCTCCGTTGCCGCGCAGCATGTTGTCGATCGTGGTGTGCATCGATCCGCTGGTGAGCAAGGTGTCGAGATCGGCGTCCGTCATGCTGGTGACGGCGCTGCCGCTGAGTCCTCCGAAGTCGCTGACGCCGAGGGTGTCGAGCGCAGTGAGCAGGTTGAACAGTTCCGTTTTCTCGATGTGTTTCGAGCTGGCACTGGCAACGGTGATGTCTTCGCGGAAGAAGGTCGGAACCAGAAGTTTGGTCGTACCATACGCTTCCGTTTCGTCACCGGACGTGAGCGGATCGAGAATGTTGTCGGAGATCGTCGCCTGCAGGCTGGCGCTGGCGAGCACCACATTGAAGTCGGCGAGGAAAATCGTGGCCGGATTGAACGACAAGCTGCCGAAGTCGGTGAGACCCATGGCTTCGAGTCCGTCCAAGGTGGCCTTGATTTCGTCAACCTCGATGTAGGTAACATCGGTTTGTACGATGCGGATGGTGGTGGCATCGTTGACGTTGGTGTCCGGTACGATGAGCGAGCCGCCGGTGCCATTGAGCATCTTGTCGGAGACCGTTGCCTGGATCGATGCGGACAACAGGAGATCGTCGCTGGAGGTGAAGAATCCGGAGAGACTGATTTCCGTCGCGCCGCCGATGTCGGAAAAGCCGAGGATGTTGAAGGCGTCGATCAGATACTTGATTTCGTCCTTGATGACGAATTCGCTGCCGCTGACGGTGAGCTTGATTTCGTTGCCCGGTGTTTCGCCCGCTTGCTTGTAAGCCGGGACGATCAGGACCGAATCATCGAATCCGGTGAGATTGTTGGTGACGGTGAGATGGATCGAGGCACTCGAGAGGAGCGTATCCTGTGCCGCGCCGGTGCTGAGGCTGGCAAGGCTGAAGGTGCCGTCGAAGGTGGTGATGTTGTCAACACCGAGCACTTCGAGCGCATTGATCATGCCTTTGATTTCGTCGGCCGTCAGGAAGTTCGTACCACTGACGGTCGCCTGGATGCTGATGCCGTCGATGTCGGTCGTGGGAATTTGAATCGTGACCGGTGCGAGATCGAAGATCTGTTTCGAGATCGTCGCATGCATCGAGGCGCTGGCGAGAATGATGTTTTGGTTGGTTTCGCCATAGACGTTGTTGAGGTCGATGGTGCCGCTGAAGTCGTTGATGTCACTGAAGCCAAGTACTTCAAGCGCTTCGAACATCGCGCCGATTTCATCTTTGGTGACGTATTCGGTGTCGGTGCCGCTGAGAGCGTCGCCGACTTCCACGCGAACGTTGACGGCGCTGATGCTTTGCACCGGAACGCGCAGCACGCTGTCGCCAAGATCAATCAACTGAGCGGAAATGGTCGCCTGCATGATCGATGACGTGAGAAGTGTATTGCGGTTGGTTTCGTCAAAGAAGTTGGTGAGGTCGATCGAACCGTCGAAGGTTTCGACGTTGGTGATGCCGAGAATGTTGAGACCGTCGATCATCGCGTCGAGTTCCGCCGCGAGCACGTATTCCGTTTCGGTGGCGCCGCTGCCGACGGTGAAGCGAACCTCGGTCGTGTCATTGTCCGCCAGATACGGGACCACGAACTCGGTGGTGACGATGGTCGTCTCGAGATCGATGACCTGTTCGGAGACGGTCGCCTGAATCATCGAGGAGGACAGGACGATCGTGGAGTTGCTGCCGGTGGCGAGCACACTCAGATCGACGGAGCCGTCGAAGCTGTTGACGTCCGACGTAATTCCGAGCACGTCAAGCGCATTGATGATGTCTTCCAGTTCGGTCTTCGACACGTATTCCGTTTCCGTGGCGCCACTGCCGACGGTGATGCGGACAGCGGTCGCGTTGTCTTCTTCGAGGAACGGCAGGACCACGGTGCCGGCTACGTCGAGATCAACGATTTGTTTGGACATCGTCGCCTGAATCGAAGCGCTGGCCAGCATGATTGCGGTATTGCCGGGTTCGGCGGTGATCGACGCGATGTCGACGCTGCCGTCGAAGGTATCGAATCCGGTTGTCAGACCGAGAATGTCGAGGGCGTCGACAAGGGCGCTGATTTCGGTTTTCACAACGTATTCGGTTTCGCTGCCGCCTGGACCGACGGTGACACGGATGTCCGTGGTTCCGTCGTCGGCGAGGAACGGCACGTCAAGCGTACCGGCAACGTCCAGTTCGATCAACTGTTCGGAGATGGTCGCCTGAATGGTGGAACTTGTCAACAGGATGTCGACATTGCCAGGTTGCGATGTTACGGTGGCGATATCGACGTTGCCGTCGAAGGTGTTGATGTCATCGGTGATGCCGAGCACTTCGAGCGCGTCGACGAGCGCGGTGATTTCATCACCGGTGATGTATTCGGTATCGGTGCCGGCGAGTGCATCGCCAACGCTGATGCGAACGGCCGTCAGACCGTCCTCTTCCACGAACGGAAGGGAAATCGTGCCAGCGATGTCCAGATCGATCAATTGTTGCGAGATGGTCGCCTGGATGGTGGAACTGGCCAACAGGATGTCGATGTTGCCTTCGGTGGAGGTGATGGATGCGATGTCGACGTTGCCGTCGAAGGTGTTGATGTCGTCGGTGATGCCGAGCACTTCAAGAGAATCGACAAGCGCGGTGATTTCCACCGCAATGATGTACTCGGTATCGGTTCCAGCCAAGGCATCGCCAACGGTGACACGGATTTCGGTGCTGTCATCATCGGCGAAGAACGGTACGGCGAGGGTGCCGTCCACATCGAGTTGCAGGAGTTGATCGGAAATCGTTGCCTGGATCGTCGCACTGGCAAGCAAAATGTCGATGTTGCCGTCTTCGGATGTGATCGAAGCGATGTCGACGTTGCCGTCGAAGGTGTTGATGTCTTCGGTAATGCCAAGTACTTCAAGCGCATCCACCATGGCGGTGATTTCGGTCGAGAGAATGTATTCGGTATCGGTTCCGGCCAACGCGTCACCAACCGTGATGCGGATTTCGGTGGTGCCGTCTTCGGCGAAGAACGGTACGGCGAGGGTGCCATCCACATCAAGTTGCAATAGTTGATCGGAGATGGTCGCCTGAATGGTGGCGCTCGCCAACAGAATGGCAAGATTGCCTTCTTCGGATGTGATCGAGGCGATGTCGACATTACCGTCGAAGGTGTTGATGTCTTCGGTGATGCCGAGCACTTCGAGGGCGTCCACCATCGCACTGATTTCGGTGGCGAGGATGTATTCGGTATCGGTTCCGGCGAGAGCGTCACCTACGGTGATGCGGATTTCCGTAGTGCCGTCTTCCGCGAAATACGGAACCGCCAACGTACCATCGGTATCCAGTTGGAACAACTGATCGGAAATGGTCGCCTGGATCGTTGCACTTGACAGCAGGATGTCGATGTTGCCTTCGGTCGAAGTGATCGAGGCGATGTCGACGTTGCCGTCAAAACTATTGATGTCGTCGGTGATGCCGAGCACTTCGAGCGCATCGACCATGGCACTGATTTCATCGGTGGTGATGTATTCGGTTTCGAATCCGACCGGACCTACCGTGACGCGAATCTCGGTGGCGTCGTCTTCAGCCAGGAACGGGACGGCCAGGGTACCATCGGTGTCGAGCTGCAGCAACTGGTCGGAAATGGTCGCGTGAATCGTCGCCGAAAGCAGCAACGTGTCAAGGTTACCTGGTGTCGATGTGATGGAGGCGATGTCGACGTTGCCGTCGAAGGTGTTGATGTCCTCGGTGATGCCGAGCACTTCAAGGGCATCGACCATCGCTTCGATTTCTGATTTCGTGATGTATTCGGTTTCGCTGCCGACCGGTCCCACGGTCACGCGGACGTCGGTAACGCCATCGGATTTGACGTATGGTACGGCCAGGGTACCATCATCCTCCAGTTGCAACAACTGGTCGGAAATGGTCGCGTGGATCGTCGCGCTGGCAAGCAGCGTGGCGATGTTGGCCGGGTCGGATGTGATCGAGGCGATGTCGACGTTGCCGTCGAAGGTGTTGATGTCTTCGGTGATGCCGAGCACTTCGAGGGCGTCGATCATGGCCTGGATTTCGGTCTTGGCGATGTATTCGGTCTGTTTGCCGGGGTTGCCGACGGTAGCGCGGATAACATCGGTGTCATTCGCTGCGACATACGGTACACTCAGCGTTCCATCGCTTACCAACGTGAGAAGTTGATCGGAGATGGTGGCGTGAATCGTCGCACTCGCGAGGAGAATGGCGATGTTGCCTTCTTCGGCAGTAATCGACGCGATGTCGACGTTGCCGTCAAAGCTGTTAATGTCTTCGGTGATGCCAAGCACTTCCATGGCGTCGAGGACCGCGGTAATTTCCGTCTTGGCGATGTATTCCGTATCGGTTCCGGCAAGGATGTCACCAACGCGGAAGCGGATGAGATTGGTGTCCGCATCCACATAGGGAAGTGAAATCGTATCGGTCGACAGGTCGATGACCTGTTCGGAAATGGTTGCATGCAGTATCGCCGATTCGAGCAAACTGTCGATGTTGTCAAGCAACAGACCAAGGTCGAGGCTGTCGACATTGGCAAAGTCGCTGATGTCGAGCGACAGCAATGCCTGAAGCACGCTCTCCAGTTCATCCAGTGAGATGTAAGTGATCTGGTCTTCGGTGCTGAAGACACGGATTTCGGTCGTGTTGTCCGAGGCATAGAATGGTACATTCAAAACGGCGGTTTCACCCGTTGCCTGTTCAAACAACATGTCGGACAAGGTTGCATGAACAATTTTCGATGCGAACAGTTTGTCCGATTTGTCGGTATCCAACGTCGTCGGATCGGCCGCAAGGCCGAGATTCTGAATGATCGACGCGTCGAACGCCATGTTGTCGAGATCGGTGAATCCAAGTACACCGACGGCTTGGAAAACGCGTTTGATTTCTTGTTTGCTGACGACATCCTGATCGACGTCGTCGACACTGATGGTGGATAGCGCACTCGGCGGAACGGTGAGAATGTCACCGCCGCTGTCGATGATCAGATTACCGACGGTCGCGCCGATGATGTCCGAAGTCGTCAACGTATCGATCGAGGTATCGGACAGATCGAATGCTTTGGCGATGTCGAATCCGGTCTCTTCACAAACGGTGTCGCCTTCGTCACAAGCAAGATCGGTGACAAGAACCCGTGCTGAGTTGGCCACCGCCTTCAGTTCCGTTGCGGTGATGTACCCGTCTTCATCCAATACCGAGTCCGGAATCAGCAACGGAGTATCACCAAGATCCATGTCGAGCAGGAACGTGCTGATTGTCGCGACAAGGACCTGTGATGCGAAAATGGTGTCGATGGTTTCTTCATCAAAATCGGCAATCAACTGCAAGTCGAGATTCTCCAGATCGAATCCGCCGGCGACATCGGTGATGGCGTTGAACGCTTCCAGGATGTTGCGCAGTTCACCCGGATTTACGAGATTGCCGTCATCGTCGAATAAGTCGTTCCAGTCGATGCCGTCGGGAACGACGATCATGTCGAGCCCTTCGATGCCGGCCTGGCCGCTGAAGACATTGACAAGTGCATTGGTGACGATTTTGGAGTTGAGTAGAACGGTAAAGTCAAGATCTGCCAAAGCGCCGATCAGAATCGTCGGGTCGCCACTTTCCAGATCACCGACGGTGATGCCGGTGTTGAGAACGGACTCGGCGACTTCGCCAAAGGCGCGGAACTCATCGCCCCAATCCAAATCGGTCGGCACGGTGATGATCGCACTGATGTTGCCGCCAGCTTCACTGAGCAGCGGTTCAACGGCGACATAAGCGCCGAGCGTCACCAGCTCGCTGTCCGCCAGCGAATCAAACAGATCGCGCACGTCGGTACCGTCGATGGTGACGGTCGTCAGATCGGTTTCGTCATTGAGGATGCCGGCGGTGTTGATCAGTTCAAAGCCGACGGCGGCGACGGCACCGAGCGTTTGAAGTTCGCTTTCCCAGTCGATTTCATACAGCTCATCAACGGGAACTTCAATGTCGGTTTCATACATTTCACTGCCGATCTCGATGCCGAGCGGCAGAATGTTGGTAATCAGTTTGCTTTGCGATATGGTGTCAAACAGGGCGACGATTTCAGTCGCCTGGATGTCGGCGATGTCATTGGTGTCGATGAACTCGGAGTCCATCAGAACAGCGGCCGTGTCGCCCATGACATCGAGTTCGTTGCGGAGCATGATTCGCTCCTCGTTGAAATTGAACGACAACACGGTGTCGAACAGATACAAGTGCATTTCCACGGGAGCGCCATATTCCTCACCATTATAGGTGAGGCTGGATGCGTTTTGGACAAACAGGTTGTCATTGAATGCGTCCACCATGTTGCGCGCCATGTCGAGTTGGCTTTCCAGCTCGGGCGGAACATCGAACGGGCTGGCGAGCGGTTGCAACGACGGCTCGCTGTCGACGACATACATCGGATCGTTCATGAGATAGATCTGTTCGATCGTTTCCCGGGTCACGGTCGTATCGTCTTCGGGTAAGACCGTCAAGAGACTGCCCATCATGCTCATCATGCCACCCAGAAGAATCAGGGTGATGTATGCGCTGACGGCACCTTTGGCCGCACCAAACAGTGCGCCCATCAGTGGTTGACGGCTGGGTTTGTTCAGGTTATCCAAGAGTTCGCGATTGTCGAAGACTTCCTTCTTGTTGCGTTTTTTCTTGCGGAACTTGCGAAGTTCTTTGTCACGCGCCTTGCGTTCCTTGCGGGACATCTTCTTCCATTCCATGCGAACTTCTTTTTTCATTCGCTTGATGTCGCGTTTTTTGAGCTTCATCTTCCTGACTTGGCGCTTGGCCTGCTTGTGGGCATCCATCTGGGCGTTCTTGCTGAAGAACAACAAGCGGATGATTCCCATCAGGATTTTGTAGATCAGCTGGCCAACGGTGAAGTACAAGATCGTGTACACGAGCTTGACGACAAACTGTGCGATGCCGGTGACGAATGCGACGAACTGCACATTGGTCATCGTATCACCCAGCGTTTCACCAAGATAAGACTCGAGCAACTCGAATACCGCTTCGCCGATTGTCTGAACGCCGGCGAGTTCCGGTAGAACTCCCGCAAGCGGTTCGAACGCGAATGGCAGCGGCGTGATCCACAGCTGGTTGACAACGGCTTCTATGGTAGCAAAAAAGAGGGCGTAGAAAATCAATGTCACGATAAACGAGTACAGTGACTTCCGGAACCCCCTGATATAGCCGATCAGAAAACCAAGTCCGATGATGGCGAAGAACGCGATGTTAAAGTATAACGTCAGTTCTTCATATCCTAGGTTTGTGGGCATATCCAACTTCCTTTCAGTAACACCTATATGTATTCATGTATTATTTTATCACCTAATACTTATAATCATTATATCACAAGCATTTTAAAAACTTTTGAATTACCTGTGAATATTCCATTGATTTCAAAAAAAAAGAATGAAACCGACGGGTTTCATTCCTCGAATACGTCATTGTATTGTTTGGTCACACGAACGAACGTCGTGCATTTGGACAGTTGTTTCAAGGTCGGCGCACCGACGTACGTACACGTTGAACGCAGCCCACCCAGGATGTTCTGAATCGTTCTTTGGACCTCACCGCGATACGGGATCCGCACGGTGCGTCCTTCGCTGCTGCGGTAATCGGCAACTCCGCCATGATGCTTGTCCATCGCCGTCTCACTCGACATGCCATAGAATTCGACAAACGTCTTCTTGTCGTACTCGGGTTGTTGTTTGGCTTCGTTGTAGCGTCCCGTCAAGTAGGTTTCGGTGATGAGGTGGCCGCCGCCCTCGTCGTGTCCCGCGAACATTCCACCCAGCATGACGAAATCGGCTCCCGCGCCAAACGCCTTGGCGACATCACCGGGACTCGTGCATCCACCATCGGCGATGATCTGCGCACCAAGTCCATGAGCCGCATCGGCGCATTCCATGATCGCGGACAACTGCGGGTACCCGACGCCGGTCTGAATGCGCGTCGTACAGACACTGCCCGGACCAATGCCGACTTTGATGATGTCGGCACCACGCAACACCAGTTCCTGGGTCATGTCGGCGGTGACGACGTTGCCGGCGATGATCGTGTGATCGGGATAGTCCTTGCGAACTTTCTCCACGAAATCACCGAACGCTTCGGAATAGCCGTTGGCGACGTCGATGCAGATGAAACGGAAATCCGGATAGGCACTCAAAATCCGACGCAGTCGATCGTAGTCTTTCTTACCGATGCCGGTGCTGATTGCGACATACTCGGGATGGAGCTCGGTGGTATCAAAATCATCTGGTTCATAGCTCTTCACCAAGCAGGTGAAGAGGTTGTGCTTCTGCAGCTCTTTGGCAATGCCGAAGGTACCGACACCATCCATGTTGGCGGCCATGATCGGGATGCCGGTCCAGCTTCTGCCACTGTGTTTGAAATGATAGGTCCGTTCCAGACTGACTTGTTTGCGACTGCTCAGATTGGAGCGTTTCGGTCGAATCAGAACGTCCTTGAAATCGAGTTTGATATCACTTTCCATGCGCATGATGGAACCTCCTTGTGTCATCTACTTTCATTATATCAAATCCATGGTGTTTGTCATCGGTTTTGGTTGAATCATTGGATTTTGGTCATTGGTGATGGACTTTTCCACACAGAACCAGTATAATGATTGCGTTATGACTTCACCATCCAGGAGCCCATGATGACCGAGACCAGCCCCAGACAATTCTACCAGTTGTTGTTACGATTGGCAATACCAATCTTTTTTACGCAATTATTGGGATCGCTGCTCGGCATCGTCGATACCTTCATGGTGACATCCCTAGGCGATGACGCGCTAGCGGCGGTCGGCATCGGATCGCAATTCATGATGGTTCTGTTCATGATCCAGTTCGGTCTGATGTCGGGCTTCGGCATCTTCATCGCACAGTATTATGGAGCGCACGAACATGACAACATATCGCGGACTTTCTTGGTCGCGATCACCAGCGGTTTGGCGATTGCAGTGGTGTTTCTGTTTCTTGCCCAACTTGTCCCCCGACAAATCATCAGTCTGTTCAACATGAGCGAATCACCAAATCAGAACGTCATCAATCTTGGCATCGACTACGTTACGATCGCCAGTTTTGCGTTTTTGTCTTCGACCATCGCGTTCTCCATCAGCATGCTTGCCAGAAGCGTGCAGAAAGTAATCGTCGTCAGCATCATTCAAGCCGGTGGCATCGTACTAAACACCGGACTCAACTACGTGCTGATCCACGGCCGTTGGGGATTTCCGGAGATGGGCGTTAGCGGTGCTGCGACGGCAACAATGATATCGAGTGCGACCATGGCACTGGCATCCATCCTCTATCTCTGTTTCAATCGAAGTCCGGAACTGCGCGTCCAACTTCGCCACTATCGAACCATCACAACCGCGTTTCTACGGAAATTGTTCAAAACCGTTCTGCCGGTCGTCATCAATGAAAGTTTTTGGGGTCTGGCAATGACGATGTACGTGATCGCCTATGGCCTCATTGGCGACAAGGAAGTCGGCAGCATCTACCTGTCCAATCAAATCAATTCACTGTTCTGGGTTGCGACGATTGCCGTCGCCAACGCCACAGCCGTCATGCTCGGCAAGCAGTTGGGTGAAAACGATCTTGCCACAGCTCGTTCCTGGGAACGACGCTTCCGCAAGCTGGGTCTCGTGTTCGGATTGGTGCTCGGCAGCATCCTCTTCGCACTCGCTCCCGTGATCGTCCCGTTGTTCGACGGGATCAGTGCAGAGGTAGCATCAACGGTCACGGTGATTCTCCGCGTGTATGCGATCTATGCCCCGATCAAATTTCTCAATGCGATTTTCGTTGTTGGCACGCTGCGTGCCGGCGGCGACACCAAATATTCGATGTATGCCGAACTCGGCGTGCTGTGGATCTACGGTGTCCCCTTGGCCTTCGCCTTGGCTTATTTTACGAATCTGCCGCTGGTCTGGATCGTCGTCTTTGTCAATGTTGAGGAAATCATCAAGTTCCTGATTTTGTTCCATCGCGTTCGTTCGGGACGTTGGATCAACAACCTTACGGTCGAACCCGCATAAAAAAGAAGTCATCCAGCGATGACTTCTTTTTCAAATTTGAGGGTGCACAGATTGTCGGTGCCATCATCCATCGATAATGCTTATGACCTATCGCATCACAACACTCGCGTTAGGAAAATGGTATCGATGGACATTTGATACCCGTGGAAAATGTGATTGCATTCTTGTTTGGACCATGCTAGAATGTCAGTGTATGCGTATATATGCATTTCCATATATGGTAAGGAGTTGGGCCCATGAATCTCGTTGAACTATTCAAATCACTTGGCGATGAAACACGCCTTCGGATTGTAACATTACTCCACCAGCAACAACTTTGTGTCTGTGAGATGGTTGAAATCACCGGGTTGTCACAACCGAAAATATCACGTCACATCGCTCGTCTCCGTACATCGGACATCGTTGTTGCCAATCGCAACGAACAGTATGTTTACTATTCGCTGAATCGCGACTTGCCGGAATTTCCGGAACTGCTCGATTGGATTGCGCGACACACCACCGATGCGGTATTCAATGCCGACCAGGATAACCTGCGAATGATTGAATCTTTCGTGTGTACGAGGTGATGTGATGACGCTGTTTGAAACCTTGAACGATCTGTTGTTGCGGATGACATGGCTGGACGAGTTCATCCGTTGGCTGTTGGTCGACATGATTGGATTGAATACCGATTGGACAGCGACCGGCATCGTCCAGTTCTTCCTTTACGATACGATCAAGATTTTCCTGTTGCTGAGCATTCTCATCTTCATTCTATCGTACATTCAGAGTTATTTTCCACCCGAACGGACCCGTCGGATATTAGCCAAATACCACGGCATCCGCGGTAATATCCTGGGTGCGCTGTTTGGCACGTTGACGCCGTTTTGCTCCTGTTCCAGCATCCCGATTTTCATCGGTTTCACGAAGGCGGGACTGCCGCTTGGTGTCACCTTCAGTTTCCTGATTTCATCACCGCTTGTGGATCTCGCATCGTTTCTGATCCTGATGAGTTTTCTCGGTTGGGAAATCGCACTTGTCTATGTCGTGGTTGGCATCCTGCTCGCCGTGGTCGGTGGTGCGGTGATCCAGCGCATGAACATGGAAACGAAAATCAAAGATCATGCCAAACCGGTTCCAGATGCCCCTGTCTCGACCGTTGCGGCATTCGAACTCACCACAAGCGATCGTCGTCGCTATGCGTTCGATCAGGTGAAGGACATCATTCGTCGGGTGTGGATCTACATTCTGATCGGGGTGGCCATCGGTGCCATCATTCACAACGCCATACCCGCTCGGGTGATTCAATGGATTCTCGGTTCCGACAACTTCTTCAACGTCGCCATCGCGACCGTCCTGGCGATTCCCATGTACGCCGACATCTTCGGCACCATCCCGATTGCCGAAGCGCTTCTCTTGAAAGGCATCGGCGTCGGCACCGTGCTGGCGTTCATGATGGCCGTCACGACGCTGTCCATTCCATCGATGGTGTTGTTGTCCAACGTCATCAAGAAACGTCTGCTGATTACGTTCATCACCGTGGTTACCATCGGCATTCTCATCATCGGTTATCTGTTCAACGCCATATCATTCATATTCTAGGAGGTAGTCTCATGGTCATCAAAATTCTCGGTTCCGGTTGTCCCAACTGTCGACGACTCGTCAAGCACACGCAACAGGCTCTCGACCAACTCGGTCTTGAAGCCGACATCGTCAAGGTCACGGATTATGCCGACATCGCATCCTACGGCATCCTCAGCACCCCCGGACTTGTCATCGACGAGCAGGTTGTGAGTGCCGGGCGGGTTCTTCGCCCCGACGACATCGTTGCCATTCTCAGTAAAAAATAGAACTCCGTCACGGAGTTCTATTTTTTTGTAAGGACTGAAACTCTTGCCAATCGGTTTCGCTTCGATAAGGTGATGTGCCAAATGCTTCGAGATCCTCGAGGGGAAACAGGAAAATCCCACAGTTGATGGTATGTCCATCGAGAAGATATGTCACAATGTCGTGTTCCAACGTGGTTGTTGGTTGCAACGTCCGGATGTCGGCGTGTTTGTCGTGAAAGACAAACTCCAGTATGCTTTCCTGTCCGTGCATCGCTGGGAATGTGTAAGACTGTTGATTGATCTGAAATATGTTTCCCTGCTGCTTTGATACGAACAATGGAATTTGTGGTGAACTGAGCCACGACACGCACCAAAATGCCCGGTAATCGTACTGTGGATAGAGTTTGGAGAAAAATGAAACGGCCTCACGAAAAGATTGTTTCACATCGTCGAGGTTGTATCCGGGACCTGTCGGAATGTGATAATCAATGGTCGCATCGCCTGGTTTCAACACCACATCATACTCGCTCCTGTTCAGTTCCATGACGCGATCGGTAATCGCTCCATACGGGTTGACGCGGTATCCTTGGTAACATGTCTCGGTCTCCTGGTATGTTGTGGTAAACCAATAATCATGAGAATCGTTTACGCCCTCGAACTGACCGTCCTGGCGAACCTCAATGCCGTCAAGGGCCAGCATGATCAGGCGGTGTGATCGACGATGGCGAAACAATACGCAACGATCGGTGAAGACGTGATGCATGAAGTGCAGTGTGTGAAGATGAATCAATCCGATCGACGCCAGATACAGACACCATGTGTAGTTTCCCGATCCGATCGTTCCATGGCTGTCGTAATGATTGTTGATATAGTTCTTCAGATGCCCAAGATTGAACGTGATGTGTTGTTCATCGAGATTCATCTTCCGGAACCGTCGCACCTGATGAGCGGCAATCGCAAGCAATGACAATACCGCGGCATGACGTTCGGTCTCACCATCCCGATACGGTTCCTGATTGACAAGCCATTCGGACGGGTGGGCATGTTCCACCACGAGCCCGCGCACGAGCAGAATCATCGCCGCCACCGAAGTGGAAGGTTGATGGTCCACCCAGTATCGACGCAACTCACGTATCACATCAGGATGCAAATCGCATATCGACACGATCAGATCGAGATCCGCCATGACATCAAGGACCCCATCCTCCACGGAATATGAAGATAGAATCTCTTGGACGCGTGGTTTGGACGTGTCCAGATGCCACTCGCTCATGATTTGTAACGGATTCATCTCATCAACTCCTTGTCGTCAATACGATTATATCATTGAAATGCAAGATGAGCACGAAAATCCGTGCTCATCCATATTATTTCAGATAGTGTTCGATTGCTTCAACATCCTTGTCGCCGCGTCCACTGAGGTTGATCAGAATGATCTGATCTTTCGGTAGCGTCGGAGCCAGTTTAATGGCATGGGCGACCGCATGCGACGATTCAATCGCGGGTATGATGCCTTCGACTTGAGACAATTCCAAAAACGCGTCAACCGCTTCTTTATCGGTCGCAGCCGCATATGTTGCCCGTTTGGTGAACTGCAGGAACGCATGTTCCGGACCGACACCGGGGTAGTCCAGTCCGGCGCTGATCGAGTAGACGGGACTGATGTTGCCATCGTCATCTACAACGGACTTCGTGCGCATGCCATGAATGACCGTCTCCTTGCCGAGTGTCAAGGTCGCGGCATGGTCCTTGGTTTCGAGTCCCTTGCCAGCTGCTTCGACCCCGATGATGCGAACGTCTTCGTCATCAAGGAAATCAGCGAACAGTCCGATCGCGTTCGAACCACCACCGACACAGGCGACGAGATAATCCGGAAGTCGACCTTCCTGTTCGATGATCTGTTGTTTGGCTTCTTCGCCGATGACTTTCTGGAAGTAGCGAACGATCGTCGGATACGGATGTGGTCCGACGGCACTGCCAAGCAGATAGAACGTATCATCAATCCGTTTGATCCATTCATTGATCGCATAATCGACGGCGTCGGCAAGGGTCTTCGTTCCTTGTGTCACACCGGTCACTTTGGCACCGAGCATTTCCATGCGGAATACGTTGAGGCGCTGTCGTTCCATGTCGATCGCACCCTGGAAGATTTCGCAGTCCATGCCGAACATGGCTGCAGCGGTGGCGGTCGCCACGCCGTGCTGACCGGCACCGGTTTCGGCGATGACTTTGCTCTTGCCCATGCGTTTGGCCAACAGAATCTGACCGACGGTATTGTTGATTTTGTGAGCGCCGGTGTGATTGAGATCTTCCCGTTTGAGATAGATTTTCGCACCACCGAGCTTTTCACTCAGATTGCGTGCGTAATAGAGGGGCGAAGGGCGCCCGACATAATGTTTCAGATAATGACGAAACTCCTTGTCAAATTCCGGATCTTGAATGGCTTCCAAAAATGCTTCTTCGAGTTCCTGCAAGGCGGCTGCGACCTGGGGAGGTACGAATTGCCCGCCAAATTCTCCAAATTGAAATTCCATGATGTTGTCTCCTTTGTTTTCATAGTATGGTGGATGGACGGTTGGTGCGGTTCAATGCTGTTTCGATTCTTTCAATGTCCCATGGCGAAGCCTCCTTTCCTATAAAAAAATCCCCTGCGCAAAACTTGCGCAGAGGACGTCAATGACGTGGTGCCACCTCTTGTTCGGTTGAAAAACCCTCGTTCGGATACCAACATATCCTAGCTCGGTAACGGGAGCTCCCGTGATGCCATACTATTGTTCCGGCACCCTCTCACAGATCCATTCGACGATGTTGTTCCGATCAGTTCGCACCAACCACTGACTCTCTTGACAGAACGATTCATGTCTACTCACTTCTGCTTGACGATTTGTGAATAGTATAACGAGGGATGTCGTATTTGTCAAGATGCTTGCTGAAAATTGGTGCATACGAGTGCATTTGTCGGCCAAATCCTATATAATGATTACGAGGGGATTATCATGAGAGAAGAGATTCTGTTACGTGAGTTGGAAAACGCATATGGCATTGACATCACGTCGATCGAACACATCCGTGAGATGATCGGATTGGTGTTTCGCTTACATACCGCGACCAGGACGCTCTGTTTCAAAGTGTATCCGGCTTCTTGGAATACCGTTTGCGTCAAGAGTGCCCACGTGCAAGACCACGTCGCAAGAACAAGTGACATCGCACCTGTGGTTCACGTTTCCATAGCCGGTGAACTTGTGACGGATCTGTTGATCGACGATGAATCCTATGTCGGTTTTCTGATGGATTACATCGATGGATCGCCGGTGGATCGGACAGCCGATCGGACCATCATCCTGACATTGGCAGAGACCCTTCACCACGCATTGGCAAGCTATACGCTACCACTCGTTGAACGCAACGAGATGTATTACGTGAATCTGTTTGAAGAGTTCGCGAATCAGGAACGACTTGATCCAAAGTATGTTGATCAAGTGAACACGGTTCTTCGTGACATGTACCATCGTGTTCGTCATTTGCCTCGCGGCGTTGTGCACGGTGATTTCCATACCGGCAATCTGATTCGCCGTAACGACGGACAATTGATGATCATCGACTTCGACAGCGTTGGTATTGGTCATCCGCACAATGACCTTGCGACCTGTTTTGACACGTCCCACTTCAATCATTTCCAACCAGCTGATTTCCAGCGGACCAAAGCACTCTTCCAAACCATAGCAAAGCAAGACTTTGTGTCCGGCATGTTGGCATACTTGCCCCTGCGTCACATGGAAATCATCGCCGCCATCGGACTCCGTCATGGCACTGATTCGTTCCACGATCAACTGATGGATCAACAATTGTCATGGATAACGGCCTGGCGAACGCTCCTCAATCAACTGTCAACTCAACCACAATAATCGATTTTCTTTTTGGAGGTACAACATGGAAACTGGAACCATATTATTCGCCCTTGGTTTAACCTTGTTCGCCGGACTCTCCACCGGCATCGGAAGCCTCATCGCGTTCTATCAGAAAAGCATGAAGCCGGGATTTTTATCCGGCGCGCTGGGATTCAGTGCAGGCGTGATGATTTATGTATCAATGATCGAAATTTTCGTCAAAGCACGGGACTCACTCGAGACCCATTTTGACAATGCCAGTCTTGGTTATCTGATCACTACCCTGTCATTCTTCGGCGGCATCGCGTTGATTGCCGCAATTGACAAATTCGTGCCCGATGCGGAAAACCCCCATGAAATCCGTGACGTCGACGACATGGAAGACAGCGAACAGAAAAAACGTTCGCTGCTGCGGATGGGACTATTCAGCGCACTCGCCATCGCCATCCACAACTTTCCCGAAGGTCTCGCGACCTTCATCGGTGCGATTCAAGACCCGACGCTGGGGATCAGCATCGCCGTCGCCATCGCCATTCACAACATTCCCGAAGGGATCAGTGTCAGTGTCCCGATCTACTACGCCACCGGCAGTCGCAGAAAAGCATTCGGCTATTCCTTTTTGAGTGGTCTGGCGGAACCGATCGGTGCGTTGATTGGATTCTTCGTCCTGCGCGCCTTCATCACCGATGCACTGTTCGGCATCGTGTTCGCAGGAGTAGCCGGCATCATGGTGTACATCTCGCTGGATGAACTCCTTCCGACGGCAGAAAAATACGGCAAACACCACATCGCCATCGGTGGCTTGATCGCTGGCATGATCGTGATGGCTTCATCGTTGGTTCTGTTCGCTTAGGGTGATTGGATGACAAACAAGAAAATCTACCTCTATGTCATCATCGGGACGATGATGATGTTGCTTCTGGGGATCGTTTACAGTTATTCGATCTTCCGCATTGAAATCGAGCAACTGTATGGTTTGAACAAGTTCGAAAGCGGCATCCCATTCATGCTGGTGCTGTTCTTCTATGCCTTATTCATGGCGATCGGCGGCATCTGGTACCAACGGTACTCGACGACTTTGATCGCATTCTTTGGTACGGCGCTCATCAGCGGTGGCTTTTTGCTGGCATCGGCAACCGGCGGTCTATTGGGAATCTCCCTGACCTACGGTGTCATGATCGGTAGTGGGATCGGCATTCTCTATGGCTTGCCGCTACGGGTCGTCGCGCAGCTCAATCATCCGCGACCGGGTCTCTTGACGGGCATCACCCTGATCGGCTTCGGTCTGTCTCCACTACTCTTTGCGCCGATCGTACGAGCGCTCTTGGAGGCGTCCGGTCTGGCAGCAACGTTCCTGATCCTCGGTCTCGTCTACATCGTCGTCCTGTTCGTCTTCTCGATTCTACTGATCCCGATTGACAATCAACCCAAACAGATGGAACGAATCACCTATCCAATCCTGAAAGACAAACAATTCTACCGTGTCTATGGTCTGTTCTTCATCGGAACCTTCATCGGTCTGACGATCATCGGTCTGACCGCCAACATCGGTGTCGATGTCGCAATGCTTTCCGAAACGGAAGCGGCCTTCTTCCTGGGCGTGTTCTCCATTTTCAACGGCGTCGGACGCCCGCTGTTCGGTTATCTCAACGATCGGATCGGATTCCGCCTGTCGGCGACCTTGTCCTATGCCTCACTGATCGTTGTGTCGTTGCTGTTCTATCTGTTTTCCACATCAAGCATCGTCTTCATCGTCGTCTTCCTGATCATCTATCTGAACTTCGGCGGCTGGTTGTCGCTCGCACCAAGTGCGACGATTCGCCTGTTCGGTAAAGCCGATTACTCGAAGAATTATGGACTGATGTTCACCGCCTACGGATTCGGCGCCCTGATCGGCAACGCTCTGGGCGGCAGCATCGTCAACTGGTTCACCTATCAGAGCTTGTTCTTGCTGATGGCGGGACTCGCCGTCATCGGTCTGATCATCGCTCTCATCGAATCCCCACCGAACCAAAAAACAGCACCCTGAGCGGGGTGCTGTTTTCATTTGTGGCCGATTGTCGGAACGATGCAGATGAACTTGAGCGGGACATCACCGACACTTTTGAACTGATGCAGCGTGTCCTGTGGAACATACGCATAGGAACCGGCGGTGATTTCGTAATGGGTGCCGGCGACCATCAGATCACCGGTGCCATCGATGACGTAGTTGATGTGCGGCCAGGGGTGCTGATGCTTGGGTGTGTGACCCCCGGGAGCGACTTCAAACACACGCATCACATGCGAATCCCATCCTTCATTGGGCGACACCAGCACCTGCATGTTGACGTCTTTGACCTGGGGGTTGACAATCTCTGTTACCGGTACATCTTTCATGTGTCCAACGATCATGACAGTCTCCTTCGTGTTGGGATGATTTCATTATATCACGTTTTTCGATCCTGTGGAGTTTCTCACACCAAAAAGAAAAAAGGCCGAACCGGCCTTTTTACTCGTATCGGATGTCGTCGTCTTCGACCGGAACTTCGTCTGGTTCCTGCGGTGCTTCTGCAACGGGTTCTTCTGCTCCAACATCAGGTGCCAGTCCTTCGAGTGTTTCACGAATCTTGCCCCATACGCCAGCCAGAGCGTCGTAGCCTTTGATGGCCTGATCCGGTGCGAACTTGACGGTGACAAAGACCCCGAGAACAACGATCTGCAGATAGAATGACAGTGCGAACTGGTAATTGTTCTGAGTCATGCCGATGATGAGGAACCCGATCATCAAGACCACCGATACCGCAAACACGTACTCGACAATGTTGCCGTACTTCGGCAGGTAATTGACGGTGACGAGTGAAATCAGTGTCACCGCGATGAAAAACAACACGAAGAACGTGCCGGCATTCGATTCGCTGACATCGACATTGATGGTTCCGATGATTGTCGGAACTTTGAAGACCGGAACGAACAACAACAGAAAATAGATGACGAACAACCACGATTTGATGCGTTTTACTTTGTCCATGTGACCTCCCATACATCACTCATTATAATCTTATGGTACTCCAAATTCGATTTTCATACAAACCATTTTTGTGAAAATATGAAAAAAAGGGCATCAGCCCTTCTTGCGGAGTGGTTCGGTGGAACTCAGAATCCAGCGACCGGTGAACACGTAATCAAGCGCGTATACAAGGTACACATAGAGTATCGCCAGGAACAACATCACGAACACTTGGGGAATCCCCCAAAGCGACAAATCGATCGGTCCCGACAAGAACAAATAATCGACATACCGGCCGGTCACGAGTTCTTGCAGGAACTCGACATTGAACAAGACCAGCAACAAGCCTAGGACAGCCTGCCAGGCGTTGCGTACGTCCAGGTCGTGACGGCGCGTCGTGAAAAGGATGATCGGGACGATGAAAATCATGTAGTGCGACAGCAGACTTTCGAAAATTTGAAGTGTCAGATAACGATCATTGAAGACCCCTTCGGGCACCACGAACATCAAGATGGCGCCACTCATGCCGGTGACCAAGAAGAAATCCCGGCCCTTGCGAATGTCGAAGATCAGTAGCAGCGACAGTCCGACGGTATTGACGTTGCACAGATAAAACGGCCAATACGCTTCTACCAGCGGCTTACCTTGATACACTTCAACCCCGCGTCGGATGATATAGAAAAAGAGCGTAATCCAGGCGAGGATCACAAGATCCCGCCGAACCACCTCTTCGGTTTGTTTGCGGTAATGAAGCACAAGCAGGGGGATCGACACCAGCATCAACGCAATCGAAACAACGTGGAGCGTACCATAGGTGTAGTCTCCGCGTTCGAAGCCATCGATGAGGAACTGTCGTACGAACTGCACCACTGCAATCATCCCCAGAAAATAAAAATGGTCGGAGCGACAGGATTTGAACCTGCGACCTCTTGGCCCCCAGCCAAGCGCTCTACCAAGCTAAGCTACGCCCCGACACGTTGCCACACCCATTATACCAAACCAGTCGTCGTTTGAGTAGTCCTTTCGACGGTTTTTTTGGTAACATCTTGGCGCGGTGCTATCATTATAACATATCTTGTCCCATTTGAAAGCAAAATGTTCATTTTCGATGGTCGTGGATCAAACGGTCCTTGAGCGTCCATAATTTCTTGGACAAGTCGACGTAATACCGGTGCGGATGGTCGAATCGGCGCACCTCGTCCCAGAGCTCATCGAGCTGCGTTGCCGCGTGGCTGCGGATGTCATCAAGCGCTGGGCGTTTGCCGACGAACACGCCTTGTTCAAACACCGGATGAAGCAACGCTTCGATGCGGTAGTTTGTGAAGGTTTTGGTTTTCCAGGTATCATGAGGATCGAATATTTCCAACGGTTTCGTGGCATCGATCGTCTCATCGTAAAGCGTGATGAAATCGGCCTCCGCATGATGGCTTTCGCCATAGATGCGATATAGATTCTTGACTGCTGGTGTCGTGATCTTGGCAACATTGTCGCTCAGTTTGATTTTGGGTACGATTGTCCCCTCTTCTTCCACGGCAACGAGTTTGTACACGGCGCCGAATACCGGATCGCTCTTTGCGGTGATCAAGCGTTCGCCGACGCCGAAAATATCGATCGGCGCGCCGTTTTGTACCAAAGAACGGATCAGATGTTCATCAAGCGCATTGCTGGCAACGATGCGACACTCCGTCAAACCGGCCGCATCGAGTTGTTTCCGTGCTTCTTTGGCGAGGTAGGACAAGTCGCCGGAATCGATGCGAATCGCATAATTGGTAGCTCCTTTGGGTATCAGTTCTTCCTGGATCACCCGAATGGCGTTGGGTACGCCACTGTTCAAAGTGTCGTAGGTATCGACCAAAAAGGTGCTGGCATCCGGATAACTCCGCGCATACGCGGCGAATGCTTCGTACTCGGTGTCAAACAGTTGAATCCACGAATGCGCCATCGTCCCGAGCGCCTTGACACCGTACCACTGATCGGCGACGGTGTTGCTGGTGGCGTCGACGCCTCCAATGTAGGCAGCTCGTGCGCCATCGATGCTCGCACTGGCACCATGGGCACGACGGGCCCCGAACTCCAGAACCAGTCGCCCATCAGCAGCCCGTTTGATGCGGGATGCCTTGGTGGCGATCAGACTCTGATGATTCATGGCTTGCAGCAAGACCGTTTCCAACAACTGGGCTTCGATGATCGGTGCCCGCACCGTCAGAATCGGCTCGTTCGGAAACATCACCGTGCCTTCGTTCATGGCCCGGATGTCACCGGTGAAGCGAAGATTTCGTAAATAGGCCAGGAACTCCTCGGTGAACAACCCGCGCGAACGCAAATAAGTGATGTCATCGTCGTTGAAATGAAACGACTTCACAACATCCACAATGCGCTCCCGTCCCGCGAAGATGGCGTATCCGCCATCATCGGGAACACGGCGGAAAAACAGATCGAAATGGGCGATTTGATCTTGCTTGCCGGCATCGAAGTATCCCTGCGCCATGGTCAGTTCGTAAAAGTCAACCAACATCGCGGGATTGTAAGCGATCATCGATTGGTGACCTCGATGTGCAGGCCCTCCATCACGTCCAGTGCTTTCTCGTGGATGTCTTTGTCAAAACTCGCCGTTGCCTTGGCATCGACTTTGATGTGGGCATTGGGCAATGCGCTTTTGGCGATCACGGCGTTGGATAGGACACAGATGTTCGACACCAGTCCGACCAGTTCGATTTCATCGTAATCCTTGTCCTTCAAATACGTACCAAGTTCCAAGGATGGGAACGTGTATTTGACGAACTGTTTGTCCTCGTCACGAATCTCCGCCTGAACATCGGCTTCGATCTGATGACCGTGCGTCCCTTCGACGCAATGAATAACAGGCAGGTTGTGCCCTTCTTCGGTCTCCAGATAATCGTCCTTGTGGGTGTCGATCGTATACAAGATGTCGTGCCCTTGTTGCTTGGCGTTCCGGATCTTCTTGAGAATCGGTTCCTTGATGTCGATGGCGCCTTCAAATCCCAGCGCGCCATCGATGAAGTCGTTTTGAAAATCAACGACAATCAGACATTGTTTCATGCTATCACCTCAATGTGTTTTGTCACCACCATTATACCACAAATCATAAAAAACACCTTGCGCGTGCAAGGTGTTTTAAGCAATCAGGAAATACAATATGACAATCGCGCCAAGGACAATCCGGTACCATCCGAACACGCGGAAATCATGTTTTTTGATGTAACCAAGCAGGAACTTGATGGCGAGGATCGACACCAAGAACGCCGTGATCATGCCGACCAGCAGAATGATCACTTCATCGGTGGTGAACACAAAACCGAACTTGTACAGTTTGAGCGCACTTGCACCGAACATCACGGGAATCGACAGGAAGAACGAGAACTCGGCCGCGATGTGCCGCGATGTGCCGAGTACAATCGCTCCCAGAATCGTCGCACCGCTGCGCGACGTTCCCGGAATCAGACTGAGTACTTGGAAGAACCCGATGAACAGCGCCGTCTTATACGACAATGTCGCAAACGAGTCGATGGTCGGTTCCTTGTTCTCGTTGTGGCGTTCGACTAGAATGAACAATACTCCATAGACGACCAGCATGATGGCGACGGTGATGTAATTGTAAAGCGTTTCGTTGAGCCAGTCGTCGAGCAACAGCCCGAGTACCGCTGCCGGCAACACGCCGACGGCGACCTTGAACCAAATGTCCCATGTTGCCCGTTTTTCACTGGTTGATTTCGATGGCGCAAATGGATTCAACTTGTGGAAAAAGAGAACCACGACAGCGAGAATCGCCCCCAGTTGAATGACGACGAGAAACATCTCCCAAAACGCGTCCGACACATTCAGCCCGATCCATTCCTCAACGAGAATCATGTGGCCGGTGCTGCTGATTGGAAGCCATTCGGTGATGCCTTCAACGATGCCGATGATGATGGTCTTGATGATGTCCCAGAACGTCATGTGATCACCTCTTGTTGCCGTTTTGTATCAGTATACCACATCGCACAGTGGTCGTCACCATTTGTTGTGGACTTTCTCGGCGAAGCCAAGTAGATTCTTGATGTTGAGCACACGCCCGTCATCCAGTGTGACGGTGCCGTTGAACCGCCCGAACGTCTGATGCTGATCGGACACGAGAAACAGCACGTTGATCTTGTCGGCGCGATCGTGAATCGGCTCGAAGTCGAGTTCGAATCGTCCGTCGCTGGATGTGAACCGCCATGGGCTCAGAAAATCATCCTCGCCGTCCTTGGTCGGAATCTCGAAGGTCACCGCATCCAGTTTGTGAGCGACCCCGTCGACAAACACCATGTTCTCGGTGGCGGCGCTGGTGTCGCCGAAGCCGTAGCCGACATTGAAGCCGAAGGATTTTCCATCGACGATGCCCGAGGCACTGCCCCAGTACCAGGTGTTATCATAGGTCCAGACACCACGGCCCCAATCCAGTGTTCCGAAGGTGTTGTTCTTGAACTCGATCCGCTTGCCGTCGAAGATGGCGAATCCCTTCGCCGTCATCGCGTTGATCTTGCGGTTGTAATAAAATGCCTTGGGATTGGTATCAAAGGGGGTGGCAATCACCATCGAGTCATCGGGTTCATCCGTCAACTCGAAATGCACTTTGAGTTCTTTATGATTGTAGAACCCGCGAATCTCCGCATCCAAGATACGATGATCGCCATGATGTCGGAATGCGACATACCAGCGTTTGTCCTGGTAGATGACATCGCCGGTTTGTGAACTCGCAGGCATGCCGAAGCGACCCAATGGAAGGATCTTCATCTTGCTGGCGGTGACATGCATCGGTTGTTTGAAATCGAAGAAGGTGACACTGACGAAACCCAGATAAGCGTTGTCAGCCACGGTGAAGGCGACGCCATAATCGTCGTTCATGACGATGTAGTAGTCCCACTCCTTGATTCGGAGTCGCGATGCCTTGATACGTTTGCGGTCATACTGAAGAAGCGGATCGGTGGCGTATCCCGGTTCGCGCACGCGGCCCTGATCGTCGTGCAGCGGTCCGGGCGTGGTGATGCGATGTTGCATCGAATCACGTCCTTTCTATTCTTTCAACAGTTCTCTGATGTTGCGCATTTCTTGGTTGGCATCGGTGTACCAGTTCGCCGCGAATACGCGATACACGGTCCAATTGCGAGCGCGGAGATATTTCTCCTGATGAAACAGATCACGTCTGGCGTCGACTTCGCCGAACGGATCGACATCGCAGATGACGCCGAGCTTGTAGGTGTCGGTCGCGGGATCGTACAGTGCCAGATTGATCGAATACTTGCCGATGCCGATTGACGTACGAACTTCGTAGTTGCCGCGTTCGAGGCGGCGTTTGACATCCTGAACGAGATTGGACAATTGTTCTTCCGTGTCATACTGTTCGGTCTTGTGCAAATCCTGAAGCACCTGGCGGGCCATGTCGGATTTGCCGTTGGACACGTAGTAGCAATACCGCATGTAATCCTTGAGCAGTTTCGGTCCGGTGCTTTTGAGGTCCTCGACCTTGAGTTCTTCGGGATGGAGACTGCTGACGAAGTAGATTTTCTTCTTGGCGCGGCTGATCGCGACATTGAGCCGATTCTGTCCCCCGTCATTGTTGAGCCATCCGAAGCGACGATGGACGACGCCGGATTCGTCGCGTCCATAGCCCATCGAAAAGATGATGATGTCCCGTTCGTCACCCTGTACGTTCTCGATGTTCTTGACGAACAAGCTCTTATCCTCCCCGTCGTCCTTGCGGAACAACTCGGTTTCAAACAGTTTCTGATACTTGCCTCGTTTGAACAATTCTTCATCGATCTTGTTTTCGATTTCATCACGCTGGGTGCTGTTGAAGGTGATGACACCGATCGTTTCGTTGTGTTCGCGCTCCCGGAAGATCTTGCGCAACAAGCGGATGACGGCGGCGGCTTCCACTTCATTGCGGCGTTTGATGAACGTGCCGTCCTTGACGTGAACATACTCGATCGGTGGCGTCGGACTGATCGACTGATTGGGTGAGACGATCAGTTTGCCCTCGTAAAACGCATAATTGGAAAAGGCGATCAGTTCCTCATATTGCGAGCGATAGTGATAATTCAGAATCGTTTCATCGTAGCGGTATCGCGCCAGGTCAAGAAGGCTTTTCGCATCCATCGAGATGTCGCCGAGGACATCGTCTTCGAAATACTCGTCCTCGTCGTCCAATCGACCGATGCCGAGCGAGGATGGGCGCAACTGTTTGGTGTCGCCGGCAATAATGACCTTCTTGGCGCGATAGATCGCGGGAATGCCTTTTTCCACGTACATCTGCGATGCCTCGTCGAAGATGACGAGATCGAACATGCCGTAGACGAGCGGAATGATCGCACTGACGACTTCGGGAGTCATCATCCAGACCCGGATGTTGTTCATCAGTTCCACTTGGAAGATGTCGATGAACGCCTTGACACTTGGTTTCCGATTGGTTTCCAAAACGCGTTTGATGTCCATGATGCGACGTGAATTGGTGAAGTTGAGAGCGTGTTTGTACAGCTCCATCGCAAACGACTCGATGGTCACCTGATGTTTGTCTTGGATCAGGTGTTCCAGTTCGAGTTGTTTGTCGCGATAGTTGTCGAATATGTAGAGGTATTGCTGGTTGTTGGCGCGGAAGTCTTCCAAATAGCCGGTGTAAAGTGCATCAAACAGATAGGACGACAGACTTGCAACATCGTCTTGGCCGGCCAGTTTGGGATGGTGCAACAGCATGTTCAGATAGAGGCGTTCATTCGCCGACAGATCGTCGTGACGACGTTTCAGTTTGTGCAGTTTGGCCAGATTGTCGACCAGATAACGATGCAGCGTGGGATCCTTGAAGAGCAGTTTGAAATACGCCCGATCGATCCGTGATCTCCGGGTCAGGTACAAGATGGCTTTCTTGTGTTGTTCCATGAACGCTCGTTTCTTGCGTCCACGACCGAAGATCCAAGTGTGTTTCAAATCTTCATGAAGCCGTTGGTAGGCCTCGTCGAACTCCTGAAACTCGATGCGATTGGAGCGACTGATCTTGGTTTCCAGTTTGGCCAGCAGCGGATACCGTTCGAGCATCATTTGATATCCCAGGTAGTCCCTCAGACTGGCTCGCGACCCAAAGGTCTTTTCGATCACAGCCAGGTCATCAAACACGATCGTTCCGAAGGTGTCCAGAAACATCTTGTGGACGCGCTTGGGCGTCAGTTCCTGTATGACGTCCTTGTCCTTGACATAACGTTCATACAGACGGTGCATCGGAACATCCTGAATCGTGTGATTGTACAAGAGATCAAGCGACTTGTCCATGGTTTCCAGAATCTCGGCGATGTCTTCTTCGAGTCGATAGACATCGTTGTTCATCGTTCGTTGCGGCGGAATCGGGCTGAGGAACTCAGCCAGTTTCTGATAGAACTCCTGTTTGTTGTCGGCATCGTCGATGAACATCGCGTACCGCGACGCACCCTTCAGCCGGGAATAGATGACGTCCAGTGCGACCTTCTTTTCACTGACGACCAAGACGTTCTCGCCTTTCAACACGGCGGAGGCGATCAAGCTCGTGATCGTTTGCGACTTGCCGGTTCCCGGCGGCCCCCAGATGACGAGTTTCTGATTGTCATTGACTAGATCGATGACTTTTTCCTGTGCATAGTTCAGTTCATTGATGTAGGACAGGCGCGTTTCATCGACTTTGGCGCTGTCGATCTGATACACCACGTCCTTTTCCTTATCATAGAGATGACTCTCCTCGATGAGTCCCTCCAACAGGTCGTTGTAGCGACTCGCTTCAAGAATCTTCGTCATGTCTTTCTGAATCATCGAAGAATAGAGTTTGTAGCGGCCGATCGTGACGTATTCCTTGATTGCGAACTGGCCACGACGGCGTTTGACGAACTGATCCTTGAGCAAGTTGGGATAGGGTTCGAACGTGAAGTCCACGTGGTCCTTGGTGATATTGATGCCGTTGTTGGCATAAAACGGAATGACCGTCGTCTGCAGGGTCTTGAGATCGAACTCACTCAGAAACGGTGCGTTGGAATCGACGTCGCTCTGTTCCATCTTGGACGTCGCCAACAACAAGTCACGGTTGTACAGGATGTCTTTGTCCTTGTCCTTGACAATCTTGAAATCGCGTCCTTCGCGAACGAGTTTCACCGGAAAATAGAGAAGCGGTGCCTTGATTGCGAACGAGTCGCGGGCGAACACTCCCTCCACATACGGATAGGCGATGTAGAGATCGTAGGATCCGGTTTCTTTTTCATCCTTGTTGGTTTCCCGGTAGAGCGTCGTCACGTGACGCTCCTTGAGTTCACCATCGTAGCTTGCTTCGAACCGAAGTGGCAAGGTCGTCGTCCGCTTGTTGGTGAGAAAGCGGATCAGTTCCATGTCAAGCCCGAGTGCGGCGAGATCGAAACTGCGCCGTTTGACGGTCTTGCCCATGTACAAGTTGGGATTGCGGCGGCTGATGTTGGTCAGGCGGTCCTTGTAGTGATCCAGGACCTTGTAAGCCGTTTTCGAGACTTTGACTTCGCGCACGGAATCGCTCTGAAACGATTGGACGACCGCCAAAAAGCGACTCGCATAACGATCCATGAAGACGCGGCCGACACCGGGAATCGCCAAAAAATCGCTCACTTTGAGCGGCCGTGCCGTGGCGATCGCCTTCAGCGTGTCGTCGTTGCACACCAATGGTGCACGACCCTTCTGAAGTCGTTCTTCTTCCTTGATGATGTCCCGCAGCTCGTCGAGCGCTTCGAGTAATTTGTTCTTCTTGAGAGCCATGGTCTCACTCCTTGAACCGTCTATCAATAGTGTATCATTTTTGTCTTGAAAAACATAGTCTTGAATACAAGAAAGCGAGCGACCAAAGGTTCGCTCGCAAACAGGTGTTCACGTTCCGCAATAGGTGACGAATGACTCGCCGGGACGGAGTGGCTCGAGGTACTGCATGTCGTAGATGCGATTGTGATCGTACGGTGTTTTAAGTAGATCATACAACGCATCAAAGCGTTTCATATCGCCCTTGGCAGCTTCTTTGACGACGGCGTCGACGAGCTGATTGCGGGGTATGATCGCCGGATTGTGCTGGCGCATCAGCTGGGTTGGATCGTAATGTCCGGTTTGGGTGGAGAGATGATGTTGCCATGTCTTGATCCATGTGCGTCCCGCCTGCGAATCGGCAAAAGCAAGGGCACTCGTTGTACCATTCGTGAGGTGACGGAAGGTGTTGGTGAAATCGGCGTTGGTCGCTTCCATCAGTTCAAGCAGATCCTCGATGAGCTGTCTGCTGGTCACCGACGGTTCGACGATGCCGATCTTGTAGGCCATCCTCCGGTCGTAGGCCGTCTGATAGTAGGTGGCGAACAGTTCGAGCTCCTTATTGAGCAGTTGCACGGCCAATGTTTCCGACTCGTGGATCAGGGGGACCAGCGCCCCCGCCAAGCGGGATAGATTCCACGAGGCGATGAATGGTTGCCGGAAATAGGCGTAACGTCCGTTGCGATCGATGGAACTGAACGATGTCTTGGGTGCATAGGCATCCAGAAACGCGCACGGTCCGTAGTCAATCGTTTCTCCGGACAGCAACATGTTGTCGGTGTTCATGACACCATGGACGAATCCAAGCGATTGCCATTTGGCGATCAGTTCGGCCTGGCGTCGGACGACTTCGCGGAACAGCGCAAGATACTTGTCATTGTCCTCCATCAAGGCCGGCACATGGCGTTGGATGGTGTAATCGGCAAGCTGCCGCAGCAAATCGAGATCGCCGCGTCCACGTGCGTATTCGAAGGTGCCGATGCGGATGTGGCTCTGTGCCACACGAACGAGAATGGCGCCGTCGTGAATGTCCTCACGAAGGACGCGTTCCCCCGTTTTGAGCACCGCCAGACTGCGGGTGGTTGGGACCCCCAGATGATGCATCGCGGCGCTGATGAGATACTCGCGCAGAACCGATTCCATCGTCGCTTTGCCGTCGCCACGGCGCGAGTACGGTGTCTTGCCCGATCCTTTGAGTTGCAGATCGTAACGACGATCACCGACGACCCGTTCGCCAAGGACCATCGCGCGACCATCGCCAAGCATCGTGAAGTACCCGTACTGATGACCGGCATAGGCCTGCGCGAACAGCGGCGCATGGGCCGTCTGTCCGGTCAGAAAGCGGATGCCGTCATCGCTCGTCAGGTACTCGGGGGAAACGTTCAGTTCGGATGCAAGTTCCCGATTAAGCCGAACCAGCTCCGCATGCTTGTAGGTCGACTCGTCCAAAAACGAGTACAAATCGCTGGGTAGTTCAAGATAGGTGTGTTCCAGTTCCAGTGTTTTGTTCATGGTGTTCCTCCTCGACATTCATCCTCATTATACTGGACAATGTTGCGGATATCGAAAACCGTGCTTGCAAGCACGGTCTTTTTCTAAACAAGCGTTGCTACAATTCAATTTCAAGCTGTACCGGACAGTGGTCGCTGCCCATCACCTGATCGAGGATCGTGACATCAACGATGCGGTCGGCAAGGTCCTCCGACAGGATGAAATAGTCGATCCGCCAGCCGGTGTTGTTGGCGCGCGAGTTGAACATGTAGCTCCACCATGTATACTGGACCTTGTCGGGATACAGGTGCCGGAACGAATCGATGAAGCCGCTGTCCAACAACTCCTTGAACTTGCCGCGTTCTTCGTCGGTGAAGCCGGCGTTGCCGACATTCGACTTGTCGTTCTTCAGATCAATCGGATTGTGGGCGACGTTGAGATCGCCACACAGGATGACCGGTTTGGTTTGCTTGAGGTCGTTGAGGTATGCCCGCATGCGGTCTTCGTATTCCATCCGGTACGGAATCCGGGACAGATCGCGTTTGACATTGGGCACGTAGGTGTTGACAAGATACACGGAATCGTACTCGACGGTGATGATGCGTCCTTCGTCATTGTAAGCCCCATCTTCGGGCAGACCGAGACGCACCGACAACGGTTCTTTCTTGGTGTACACAAGCGTTCCGGAATAGCCTTTCTTATCGGCATCGTTCCAGTACTCGTGATACCCCTCGAACGAGAAGTGTTTTTGGGTTTCCTGCATTTTCGTCTCCTGCAGGCAGATGACATCGGCGTCGATATCCGCGAAGAAATCTTCGAATCCTTTTTTGATGGCGGCCCGCAGGCCGTTGACATTCCATGTGACGAGTTTCATGACATCCCTCCGGTTGTTCTACTTTCCATACCCATACTATCACAATTCGGTGAATCGTTCACGCCGAAGGCGGTATTTTTGACATAACCTTTGACACGACAAGTATTCTTGATTGAAAAACCTCTGCTTGCCGTGATACAATGAAAAGGAACAAGAATCCAAACGGACGAAGGAGCAACCCATGAGCAAACCAAATTTGATGAAATTCCGCTATGGAAACAAAAAGGGCATCTTCACGTATGCCCTCGTGGATGGCGACTTCGTATCGTTGTCCTATGGATACGCCGACAAGATCAAATACATCAAGGAACACGGTACGATTGACATGACCTTGGACATGAAGGGGGAAACCTACGATGTCTGGGCGGTCGACATCATCGACGATCCCGCTCTTGTCAAACGCGTCTACGACCACTTCATCGAACAGGGAACGGCGTACTTCGATGAAGGAATCGACGGCTTGGTCGTTTTACGTTTCCACAAATAGTTCAGAACGCACAACAACACCTCCCGATCCAATCGATTCGGAGGTGTTTTGTAATGAAAAAGACCGCCGAAGCGGTCTTGTCATCGGGCGAATATCCAATAGGACAAGACCCCGAAAAACGGGATTGCGAGAATCAGGATGAACCATGCGATGCGGTTCAAACGAATGGGTTTCTTTCCAAACAAAATCGCAAACACCGTAATCAGGACAATCAGTCCCCAGAGGAATCCGCTGGGATAAATGATGAATGCGTTGTATGCCAACGCCATGACAATCACTCCTAGTCCGTATTCGGGTTGTTGTTTTTGGGGGTGTACTGAGTGGGATCGACCTCGTCAATCGCGTCATTGCGAATCTCGTCCGCTTTTTGCTGGTACTGGATCATCAACTGATCAAGCAAGCCTTCATTGGCGGTTTTGATGGCGGCGAAATTGGGGATTGGAAGTTCTTCATTGGCAACGCGTTCCTGATGTTGCTGCAAGGCGCCCTGATAATTGCTTTGCAGTTGTTGTTTCAGGGCGATGGCGTCCGCCTGTTTGGTGGCGACAAACGCCTGAACGCGTTCCTGATGGGCGTCTTCCAATTGATCCATCAGTTCGTTCATCGGCACATCGACAAACGAGTCGAACGTCAATGTCTCATCGGTGGCGAGCAACGCTTGGATGACTCGGACCTTGCCGATTGAGATGTCATGTTCCTCGGCCAGTTGAGCCAGTTCGTCATAGACCAGCTTGCCGTTCATCACGGCAGCGCCGATGCGGTGCTGTTCGAGGAAACCAAGCGCGGCGGCTTCTGCGTTTTCCTGCAGTTCGCCCTCTTTGGCGGCGTTCTCGTTGCCGACGGTGATGATGACGGTATTGTCATTGGTTTCGATGTCGATGTACCCGGTCTCCATCGCTGCGTTCAGAAACAGTTCCAACGCTTCGTCAAATGGAAGGCCGATGAAATCGATATCGGCGGCGGCGATTTCCGCATCTTCATTACCAAACGAAAAACTTACGACAATGTCATCTTCATCCAAAACAAATTCGATCGATGGATTGATGTCGACGGCGAGCAATGTCACGCCGGTTTCGGCATCGACGTCCTGTTGGCACCCTGCCAGCACGAATGCGGTCAGGAGCACCAGGGTGATTCCCAAAAATTTCTTCATGTCCTTCACACTCCTTTTCCATATATACAATGAGCAAAGCGGCAATTCTCCAATTTCAAACAAGTTTCTGCAATTCAGTCGGCAATATCTGTAATTCGGATGTGAGATGTGCAATTTTCCCAGGATTGTCATATAATGTAAGTGAACAGCAAGACATGTGATTCCACATATTAACAACCTGTAGGAGGTTATCCCATGAAACGCATATTGATTTTGATTCTGAGCCTCGTCTTTCTGACGGGTTGCGGCATCTTCCAAGACGAAGATCCCGAGGACTGCAGCGACGGTTTCCACATGGAAAACGGCGTCTGCGTCGAGGACCTTCACGGCGAAGGCAGCTTCCAGTCCTCCGATGACATCGTCAATCTGTTTCTTGACTTCAGCGCCAAACAGTCGATCCTGACCCGCGCGTTGGGCTGGAACATGATGGTCGAAGACACCGCGATGGACGCCGAAGGCGCCGATGCCCCGACCAATGACGAACGCGGCAGCGACGATTACAGCGAAACCAACAACCAGGTCGACGGTGTGGATGAAATGGACAACGTCCTCACCGACGGCAAGTACATCTACATCCAGAACTACGACAAAATCCAGATTGTTCTCGCCTATACCGTTGAGTCCGGCATCGAAGTCCTTGATCTTGTCAAAGAAATCACCTTTGAAGAACTCGCCGACAATAATAGCTGGTTCTACTTCAACGGCATGTACGTGGACGACGAACGTCTCCTGGTGGTTGGCAATTCCTATCACTACACCTGTGACGAGTACTACGAAGACAAGGAACCTTCCACCGACGAAACCGGCGACGTCGCCGAAGACGACTACTACGAATGCCGGTATTACGAGTATCACACCACGACCCATGTTTACGAGTACGACAAGGACACCTTCGAACTGGAAGACCACTTCGAACTGTCCGGCTACTTTGTCGGATCACGGAAGATCGGTGACGCCCTCTATTTCGTCACCAACGAGTACATTCCCTTCTACCTTGCCGAATATGACGACTACGACTTCTCGATCGACAACTATCTCCCGTCGTATCATGTCAACGGCACCGAAGTGACCCTTCCCTACGAGGACATCCTCTATGTCGAAGGCACCCAGCCCAACAACTTCACGACCTTCTACGGCATCAATCTCGCCACCAACGAAGTGTCGACCGAAGTGATCCTTGGCGAAGGTGGCTACAACCTCTATGTCTCGACCGAAAACATCTATCTGACCGGCACCAAATGGAACTGGAACGATGCGCTACTTCTGGAAATGGAAGAAGCTGCGGACAATGACGAAGAGTACGTCCCCGAAGAGGATCCCTATGAGATCACGACCTCGATCATCCGCATCGCCATCGATGACGCGATCGTCTCATTCGGCGCCAGCGGCGACGTTCCGGGTGTCGCGCTCGATCAGTTCGCGATGGACGAGAAGGACGGATACGTCCGCATCGTCACCACCGGGTTCAACTGGTGGTGGTGGGGTACCGAGCAGGACGACATCAACAACCGCCTGATGGTTCTTGATCTCGATCTCGAGATCATCAGCACCCTCGAACACCTCGGAAAACCGGGTGAAAGCGTCCAGTCGACCCGCTTCGTCGGCGACTACGCCTACGTCGTGACGTTCCTCCGCACCGACCCGTTCTACGTCATCGACCTGTCCGACCCGACCAACCCGACCAAACTCAGCGAACTTGAAATCCCCGGGTTCAGCGACTATTTGCAGCCGATCAACGAAGACTTCATCCTCGGCATCGGCTACGGTGACAACGAAGGCGGAACGCAAGGTCTCAAGATCTCGCTCTATGACGTCAGCGACAAGACCAATGCCGTCGTCGCCAGCGAACTCATCTATCCGTACTCCGAAGGAAGCTACATGTGGACCTCGACGGTCTACAACCACAAGGATTTGCTGGTGTCGCTCGACAAAGGCATCATCGCACTTCCCTACACCGAGAATACCTACGGCAGCGATGACAACGACTATCGATGGTCCTACACGACCGGCGTCCTGGTGCTCAATCTCGATCTGGAAGATGGCACCATCAGCGAACGCGCCCGTGTCGAACACAGCGAAGCCAACAGCTGGGACACCTACGTGTACAAATCGAAATTCATCAGCGACTACCTCTACACCATCAGCAGCAAATTCGTGATGGTCTCGACACTCGCCGATCCGGCGACGATCCTGAATCAGGTCCAAATCGGCGAAAGCCGCGAACAAGACATCCCTGGTGAAGTCGAACCGGAAGAACCCGTAGATCCTGACGTGACCTGCACCGACGGAACAGTCCTGGTGGATGGGGAATGCGTTCCCGACGATACCGGAACCGACGGTCTGTTTGCGGAGTTCGTCCACCTCTACAGTTGGGACGAAGCCCTGATGATGGGCGAACACGAGTACATCATCTATGTCTACGGCAACGACTGCGACTTCTGTCAGGACATCGAAGAGCAAATCTACGAGTACGCCATAGATTTCGGTGAAGTCTACTTCCTGAATCTGTCCCTCGTGGCCAATTCCGATGGCGCGTTGGTCGACGCCGTGCCCGCGCTGCTCGTGATCTCGAGCAACGAGGTCCTCGAAGAGCATGTCGGTGCGACCGACATCCTCAATTACATCAACGGCCAATGACAACACAAAAGCCTTCCCCGACGGGAAGGCTTTTTTTAGAACAACTTGATTTGAAATTTGTGGTAGGGTTTCGTCTCACCCGCGTCTTCGGGAATGATCCGTTCGATGTTCCCGGGGGCATGGGTCTTGAGGTGTTCCTGAAACTGGTGCAAACGTGCCGCCGTCGCCTGAGCGAGGATCTCGACGGTTCCGTCGTAGCGATTCCTGACATATCCGGTGATCCCGAACTTCGGAGCCGTGCGATTGACGTAGAACCGCATCCCGACGCCCTGCACACGGCCGTGCAGAATCCACCGCAGCGTGATGATGTCCATCAGTTGATCTCCTTCAATGGTTTGCCACGTACGATGCGCAAGATCAATAGGACCAACGCTACAACGAAGGACAACCCGAGCGTGGTCCATTTCAGGAAGGTTCCTAGGAACAAACCGACGAACGCCGCCATTGATTCACGTGGATGAATCGCCATCAAAATCGTCGCGAACGTGTTTTCGACATAATCGAACAAGACCGCCGCGACGGGAATCCAGACCAGATGCTTCCATCGACCGTTGGGCGTCAGCCAGGCAATGGTCGCATAGAGGGTCAGACCGTAGACCAGCGGCCAGACGATGTCGAACGTCCATCGCATCGTAATGTACACGCTGCGTCCGTCTTCTCCGTACGCCTCGGCCAGTTCATACAATCTGTCGTAGTCCTGAATGTAAACCAGATCGGGCGCTTCGGCCACCCCGATGCGCTCTTCGGTGTAGTTGGAGACCAGCGGCAACGCCGTCGCAGTGAACACAACAAAGATGACCCACAGCGTCAGTGCGCCGAATCCCGAGTGGATGAAACGCAAGAATCGAAACATGTTATCCTCCTCCCACGAAATGCGTGATGGCAATGCGATCGTTCGGCCCGATCGGTTGATCGAAGCGCGATGGATGAATCACTCTGTCTTCGTACAACACGACGCATCGTTGAAAGTCATCCGGTGTCGCCTCAGGAATGGATTGGATGATCGCATCAATCACCGCCTGAATGCTGTCGCCACGGACATCAATGGAAGTGCGTCCGTACTTGCTGCGCAACAAGTTGTAAAATACCACATTGGCCACCTTATTCACGCTCCTCGGTGAGAATCCGTTCCATGGTATCGTTGGCGAGATCGATCAGCAACAGACCACGATGATGGTTCTCTTCAGCGTTTTGAAGGTGTTTGACAAACTCCGAAATCATGACGTTGGCGACCACGGCCGGGGTGAAGGAAGGATTTCGCAAACTCGTTTCGACTCCAATGGACGTGTCTCCGTAATAGAGGTGGAGCAGAGTCGATCCCGGTTCCAGCCATGCGACCTGCCCGTACCATCCGGCACAGGCACCATGCAGAACCGGTATGCCCAGGGTCGTTCCCAGTCTTTCCAAATACCGTTTGGTGGCGATGTCGTCAACGGCATCAACAATCAGATCGATGGGATGAAGATCCGCTTTGTCGAGATGTTGAACGGTGGTTTCACGTGTCGTTATGATGAGGTTCGAGTTGATGCGGAGCAATGATTCGCTTGCAACACTGACCTTTCGCAATCCGATCGTCGACTCGTCGCAAAACAGCTGACGATTGAGGTTGGTTTCGTCAAACACATCTGGATCCACCAGCGTCAACCGGATGACACCAAGTCGTACCATGCTTGCGGCAACATGACCGCCCAACCCACCCATACCGACAATCATCACAGACATCGATTGCAATCGCACCATGTCTGCTTGGTTCAGAATCCCGAAGTTGCCTTCGAATCGTCGTCCGTTGATCGGTTGGTTCATGATGTCACCACCATTTCATTCGTAATCTCGTCATGTTCATTATAGCACAGGAAATTATTAGAGTGCGATTTAAATCGACCTATGATATAATGAACGTACCAATAGCGAAGGAGGAATCGTCATGAACGTAGCCATTTACGGTGCAGGTGCGATGGGCACTGTATTGGGTGCCTATCTCGCCAAAGCCGGATATGAGATCGATCTCGTCAACCGCAACAAGGACCATGTCGATGCGATGAATCGCACCGGTGCAAAAGTCATCGGCAAGGCGAACTTCGTCCAGCCAGTGCGAGCATGTCTGCCCGATCAGATGGGGGATTCCTACGACATCATCTTGTTGATGACGAAACAACGTGACAACAAAAAAATCGCCGCCTTCTTGGAGCCTCATCTCAGTGAACGCGGTGTCATTTGCACGATGCAAAACGGCATTCCTGAGCCCGTCATCGCCGATGTCATCGGCGCCGATCGAACCATCGGCTGCACGATGAGCTGGGGTGCGACCTTCCATGGCCGCGGTGTGGCCGAACTCACCAGCGAAGCCACCCCCGATACACTGACATTCGCCATCGGCAAATACGGCGACGTCGATGAAGAACTGTTCGCATACATTGTCAAGATGCTCTCCAGAATGGGACAGGTCACGGTGGAAGAAAACTTCATCGGGGCACGTTGGGCGAAACTGATGATCAACGCCGCCTTCAGTGGTTTGTCGGTCGTGACTGGTGCGACATTCGGCGCCCTCAGCAAAGAATGTGCGACCCGCAGACTGGCCGTCACGATCATCAAGGAATGCATTGATGTGGCCCATGCCGCCGGCATCAAGATCGAACCGATCCAAGGCAAGGACGTCGTCAAACTGATGTATTACAAGACATGGATCAAACAACGGTTCGCCATGTTCATCCTGCCGTTTGCGATGCGCAAACACAAGAACATCCGCTCCAGCATGTTGCGCGACATCGAACGAGGACGCGAAACCGAAGTTGACGCCATCAACGGTGTTGTGGCCGCATATGGTGACAAATACGGGGTCGACACGCCACTCAACGACAAGGTCATCTCGGTGGTGCGCCAGATTGAGGCCGGTGAACTGGTTCCCGATTGGAAGAACATCCGCTACTTCATATACTAACATACAAAGGGTCATCCGTGCGGATGACCCTTTTTCATGTCGGACAACGTTCTGCATGTTCCCCCAAATCTCCCAATCCGCCTTTTGTTGTCCGACCAGGAGTCAGTCTTCCTCGATCAAAGCTCGGGCTTGTTGCACCAGACTGATGAACTGACTGCGGTAGCCATGCTCATCCTCGCCAAGTGCGGCGGTGGCACGATCGATGACCGTTACATAACTGGATTCTCCCTTGTACTCCGAATCCCGCAGCAACATGCCGAACTCGGCAACGGCGCTGGCAAAGCGGAATGCTTCGGACGGCATTTCGGTTTCTTCAGCGACGAAGACAACATCTTCTATCAGGTCGGACATGGAGCTTTCCGGGTCCTTGTAGCGAATCTGCAAGGTCATCAGTTCCTCGGTGAAGTTGGTTCCGTCATACTTCAACTCTTCCGGTTGTTCAAATTCGAATGCATCGATGACTTCATCGGAGGTGGCGGGTATGATTTCATACAGGGCCACAACTTCGTGGCCGGCACCCATGTCGCCGGCATCCTTGGTGTCATCGTTGAAATCATCATAGTCCAACAGACGATTTTCATACCCGATCAAACGATATCCTTTGACATTGGCCGGGTTGAACTCGATCTGCAATTTGACGTCTTTGGCAACGGTCACGAGAGAGCCGCCGAGTTCTTCGACAAACACTTTTTTGGCCTCCAGAAGGTTGTCGATGTAATAATACACGCCATTCCCTTTATCGGCCAGGGTTTCCATCTTGCTGTCCTTGAGATTACCGGTTCCGAAACCGAGGACGCTCAGGAACACGCCCGATTCGCGTTTCTCGACAATCAGTTCCTCCAGTGCGCTGTCGCTGCTTACACCGACATTGAAATCACCGTCGGTACCAAGAATAACACGGTTGTTCCCGTCTTCGATGAAGTGGTTCATCGCGGTCTGATAAGCCAGTTGGATCCCGGCCGCTCCGGCCGTCGATCCCCCGGCGGACAGATTGTCGATCGCCTCGATGATGGCTTCTTGGTCGTTGCCGTCGGCTCCATCGAGAACCAATCCGGTGGCACTGGCGTACACGACGATCGAGATGCGGTCTTGGGGCCGAATCTGATCGACAAGGAGTTTCATCGCTTGTTTCAAGAGCGGCAGTTTGTTGGGTTGTCCCATGCTGCCGGAGACGTCAAGCAGAAAGACGAGATTGTTGGCTGGGGCATCATCGAATTCAATGTCCTCCGTCTTGAGTCCCACCATCAACAGTTGGTGATCGGGATTCCACGGTGCCCGACTCAACTCGGTATGAATCGACATGACGTCGTCCCCCGTCGGGGCGACAAGCCCGTAATCGAAGTAATTGATCATTTCCTCGATGCGGACGGCATATGGATTGGGCCAGATGTTGTCGAACAACATCCGTCTCACGTTCGTGTACGATGCGGTGTCGACGTCAATCGAGAAGGTCGACACGCTCATGCTTTCGGCATGAATGAATACATTCTCGGTGAATGTGGCGTACTCTTCATTGGTTTCTCCCAAATCACTCGTCGTGTTTGGCGAACCGGCGGTGTAGGTCGAACGGATATCAAACGTATTGTAGTTGATAGGCCCTCGATATTCGGCGGCCGGATCATAATCGGCGTTTTCGCCCATGCATCCGGACAACAGAACCACCAGTCCCATCGTCAGAATCATCATCGCTTTGTTCATCTCTTGAATCCCCTTTCAAGTGGTTGTTGCCTTCATTCTAGGCATCACATGTGACAAAGTTATGACACATCTATGACAAGCTTATGACATTCCAAAAATGGGTTTCCCTCGACTGCTATTTGTGGTATTCTATAAAGTAGAGAAACAGCAAGGATGTGGGATCATGAAATTTCTGATTGTCGAAGATGAAAAACATTTGAACGACCTGTTGTACGACTACGTACGCAATCGGTATCCCGACAGCGTCATCGATCAGGTGTTCGATGGCTACGACGCCAGCGTGCGCATCAAAGAGGCGGATTACGATCTGTTTTTGCTCGATGTGATGCTGCCCAACATCGATGGGTTCCAACTCGTCAAGTTGTTGCGGGAAACCAGTGACGCGCCAGTCATCATGTTGTCCGCATTGTCCGACGAGGACAATCAACTGCGTGGGTATGATCTGGGGATCGACGAGTTCGTACCAAAGCCGTACAGTCCGAAACTGGTGATCAAGAAGATCGAAGCCGTTCTCGCCCGCTCCGGCGGAGAAGATACCGGTGTCAAACAGTTCGGCATCATCGCGTACGACGTCACCGGCCATTCGGTCAGCGTCGCGGAGGAAGCAATCCGACTCAACAAGAAAGAGTGGGATCTGCTGATGCTCTTCTTGCACCATCCCGGCCGGGTCTTCTCTCGTGAGGATCTCCTCAACAAGGTCTGGGGATATGACTACTTCGGCGACGCCCGCACCGTCGACACCCACATCAAGCGTCTGCGCAAAAAACTCGGCGAAGCCGCATCCTACATCAAAACCGTCTTCAAGGAAGGCTACAAACTCGAAGCATAACCCAATCATGCAATCACGGGGAAAGGAGGGTCATCATGAAACTGAACATCTTCACCAAGACATTCTTGATGCTGCTGGTGTCGTTTTCGATGGTCTTCCTGCTCAGCGTCTACATTTCCTACAACCGCTTCTCCCCAATGTACATCGAAGAAAACATCGAGGCCGTCAAGGAGGCCATTGTCCTGGCCGCTCCCGCCATTCGCGACGGCACCGAACTCGATCGGACCGCACTGGCGGATCTGTCCAGTGAAACGTCGTTCATCCGGTATCAGCTACTTGGCGACACCGAACGCATCGGACCGAACTACCTCGGTGAGGAAGACATTCTCGACTTCGTCATCGCCATCTACGACAACGACGAGGCCATCGTCGAAGACAACCTCACCTATTACGTCGAACAAGTCGACGACATCTATCGCATCAACTACATCTATGAGTTCGAGTTCGGCGACTATCTGATCATCACCACGCGCATCCAGTCGCTCACAAACGTCGACCGCGTACTGACGATTTTGAACCTCTATCAATCGATCGCGATGTTGATCGTCATCACCTTGTTGTCGCTGATCATTTCGCTCAACATGACACAACCACTAAAAAAAATCAACAAGTACGCCAAAGACATCAGCAATCTCAAGTTCGACGGGGATCTCCGTCTCAACCGCAAGGACGAATTCCGCGAGCTTGTCACCAGTCTCAACGAGATGACCTTCAACCTGCAGAAAACCTACGCCGAGTTGAACGACGCCAATCTCCAACTGGTCGATCAGATCGATTACAAACAGCGCCAGGAAGAGAAAAAGCAACACTTCATCATGACCATCAATCACGAACTGAAAACGCCGCTGGCGGTGATGCGCGGGATGGTCGAAGGCATGCTCGACAAGGTCGGTCGCTACAACGACCGCGACAAGTACTTGCACGAAGTGCTGGATCAAATTCATGCGATTGAAACGATCACCCGCGATCTGACCTACACGCTTCGTCTCGAAGACAAGATCAACCCGGATGACACGACCTCTACAACCGATATCAAAGACGCGCTCGCGACACTTGAGGAACTGCGCGTGAAACGCGGCGTCAAACTCCACACCGAACTCCCTCAGGCGACCTTGACAATCAATCCGGAACTGTTGGCCATTGCCGTTGTCAATCTCGTCAAGAACGCAATGATTTACACCACCGACGGCACTGTCCGCATTCAGGGTGACGCCATTGACGGACACTACGCGATCACCGTTCGCAACAAAGGCGAAATCGCCCCCGAACGCATCCGCACCATTTTCGACTCCTTCACCCGCGCCGACACCTTGGGCGTGAACCGTGAAGGGTCGGGACTCGGCTTGTTCATCGTCAAACAGATCTGCAATCTCTACGGCTACGACTACAAGTTGTTCAACGACAACGGCGAAGTGGTCGCCAAACTGATCGTTCCCATAAAAAGTTCCTGATTTGTCACGATTTTGTCAAAACACTTTGCTATTATGATGATACGATCCACCAAGAATGGAGGTGTATGCCATGAAACGAATCCTCAGCATGATGAGTCTGCTCGTCGTGTTTCTGCTTGCCGCCTGCGCAGCGGAAGCCGATTGGGATCCCCAGGACGAAGGGGAAATTCCGACAATGAACACATCCAATTTGCGGTTCGACTGGAATAGCATGACCTACACCGAAACCCACCCGTTTGACATCTTCTACAAGGCGGGTGCCCCCTATCAGGATTACGTGATATTCCTCGAATCGAGCGGCCAACCCTTGACCGACACCGAGCTGGAAGCGTATGAAATGACCTTTGGCCTCTTCGATGAGCTGGAGGCAACGTCCGCATTCACCTACAATGCACTTACCACCTACACCTCAAGTGACCTCAGCGATCTCGTCATCACGGCGGAATCGGTTGGCTCGACCGTGGAACTGACAACCTCCGACGTGTTCGTGTTCAACCGCATGAAAAACGACATCACGTACTACCAGGAAGCAGGCAACAGCAATCCCTACCTGGCCAAAAGCGAGTACATCAAAGCCCGCCTCGACATCACCCTCCACGTCCAGGATCTCTACAATCTCGATCTGTTGCAACGCTATCAGTATCAACTTTACATGGAAGACATCCGCTTCGATTTCGCCGAGGATGAGTTCGAGGGATTCCTATCCTTGATCCGAACCATTCTGGACGAAGATCCGAGCGATACCGAGATCAATCAGATGCAGACGGCGTTCGACATGATCCGCGCCTTGCATGATTCGACCTAACCAACACGAAACCAATAGAAAAACCGGCAGTTATTCTGCCGGTTTTGTTTCGCTTTATTTGTCTTGTTTCATTTCAACGGCGAGGACGTGGGCATGTCCTGACACCGCCGTAAGCGTGATCGGTTCACCGACGACCGCGAGCGCATCGCGTGTCATCAGTTTGATGCCGTTGACGATCGACTGGCCTTCGATTTGAATCAGATAGGCTTGCCGGTCACTGGCCACGTCGAAGTCGATTGAACGTCCGTCTTCGAGATCGATGACGAGCAGGTTCACATCCTGATGGATGCGGATCGGAGCATCGCCATCGATCGGGGATACCATGTGCAGCCACTGATTGACGCGATCTTCCCAAGGAAAGGCATGGTCGCCGTATTGGGGAATGTGCCCTTGTTTGTCGGGAAACACCCAGAGTTGCAGGAACCGCAGCGGCTCGTCGCCGTGATTGTATTCGCTGTGGTAGACACCCTTGCCGGCGCTCATGTATTGCAGTTGGCCGCGGGTGACGGTTTTCTTGTTGTTCATGCTGTCGCCGTGCGTCAGCTCACCATCCACCACGTAGGACATGATTTCCATGTCGCGATGAGGATGGGTGTCGAAGCCGGTGTGCGGTTGCACGATGTCGTCGTTGAGAACGCGTAGCACGCCGAAGCGGACGTTGTCCGGATCGCGGTAGCTGGCGAAAGAGAAATGATGGATGCTGGCGAGCCAATCGTGGTCGCTGCGCCCCATCGTCTCATGATCGATTTTACGCAGCATCGCGCGGGGACTCCTTCTCCCCTAGCAATGTATCATACATCCCAAACAGCAAGTTCACGAGTTGCTCCTTGATCGGTTCGTCGAGCGCGTCGAGTTCCTTAGCGAGAAACTCCTCATGCTCGGGGAACACAGATGCGATCATTTCGCGACCGCGATCGGTGAGATCGATGTAGAAGACGCGGCGGTCCTGGTCGGACTGCGTGCGAACGACATACCCGTGTTTTTCCAGAGCGCGGATGTGATAGGTAATCGTACCGCTGGTGACCAGCACTTTCTCCGCGATCTTCTGAACCGGTTGTGCACCTTTGTGATACAGCATTTCCAACACGCCGAACTGGGACGAGTTGATTCCGTAACTACGGATGTGGTGATCGATTTTGTCAAACAGTTCGCGATGCGCACGCGCCAACGCGATGACAAGTTTCAAGTTGGTCTTGGACATGGCATAACCTCCATAAGATACATTCATTATATTCTACCATTTTCATATCTTGACCTCAAGATAAACGCAATAAAATCGCACGGACAAGGCTTCTCGTTGCGGTTGCCTAAAATCCTCTCGTCTGCCCGCGGTACGGTGGTTGTTTGGCTTGTTCGAACTCATCGATCCCCGGTCCGCCCAATTGACGCAGACGCCAGATGCCGTACACATAGCTCGCCACCAGAACGAGAATCGTCACCGGAAGGCCGAGAATGATGTTGGCGAACACCAGTTCGTCCACAGTCGAGGTCACGTACAAGGTGATTTCAATCGCAAGACGAAGAACGAAAAAGACAAGCCAGAACCAACTCACTTCCATGTAAGCGGGTCGGACATCATCACGCTGAAACCACTGATAGTCCCAGCCGCGGGTGATGTGCGAGACATACGCAGCGATGGGACGACGGAACCAAAGCGACAACACGGTCGCGACGATCAGCGTCGAAGTACCGATGATGTCGGGTAGAAAAAAGTTCGATGCGTTGTTGCTCAAATAGGTCATTCCGGAAGCGAACAACACGCCGACGAACCCACCGATGGCATACACCATGTTATCGCGCTTGACGATCCGTCGAACAAACATCACCAGACTGAGCAACAACGATCCGATCAGTGCCGTCGGCAAATCAATGAACCGCTGCAACACAAAAAACAGCAACGGTGGAATCAGCACGTCAAGGGACTTGCCCCGGAATACGTGAAGCAGTTCTTCCAGTACTTCTCTCAGCAATCGTTTCATGATATCACCCATCTCATTGTATCATTTCAACCGCTGCCACCGAGTCCATTAAGCAACAAAAAAACGCCCGCAGGCGTTCATTCTTCGTATTGAAACAAATCGGTAATCGACACATCAAGTGCAGCCGCAATCCGAAATGCGAGCACCAGACTCGGTGAGTACCGGTTCTTCTCGATTGAATGGATGGTCTGTCGGGTACACCCGACTCGTTCGGCAAGTTCTTCTTGCGTCATGTCACACTTGGTGCGCAGCACCTTCAACTCATTCCTGAGCATAACGATCCAACCCGTACAGCAACACGATGATCGCCGAACTGCTGAAATACGCCATGGCAAAGGTCAAATACGCCAACAGCCATGTCCAGCTGATGTGAATCGAACCGACGTTTTCATTGGCAATGAACAGCGTGATGCAGACCAAGAATACGAACATGGTCGTCACCAACAAAGCCACGGAGGTCGCTTTCTGCTGAATCGCATTGTCCCGTTCATCCACGATGTTGTCTTTCTTGTTCGTCACCAGCAACATCAGGAAAAACACCGCCATTGTAAGAAATATGATGACGGCCGTCATGACAAAATTGCCTCGCTCCAAAAACCCATCTTCGCCGACGACGGCGAAATCGATCACCAAAAACAACAACAGTGCCGCGAACAATCCCATCGTGATGATGGCTCGTTTGAATTGAATGTTCATGATATCACCTCAAACACATTGTAATATATTTCTTACATATTGTAAAGTATTTTTTACATATACAACCAAAAAACGTCGCTTATTCAGCGACCGATGTAATCTGCATGACGAGCCGTCTCGTCCGAGGCCCATCAAATTCACAGAAGTAAATGCCTTGCCAGGTACCAAGAACAAGACGTCCGTCCTGAATCAAAACCGTTTGATCAACACCGACCAGAGACGATTTGATGTGCGCATCGGAGTTTCCTTCGGCATGACGAAACGCGCGCAGAATCGGAACAATCGTTGACAGACCATGCAACATGTCCGTTTTGACATCCGGATCGGCATTCTCGTTGATTGTCACCGCAGCGGTGGTATGCGGAACAAACAGATGCAACACGCCTTGTTGAATCCCGACATCTCGAACGAACCGATCGACCTCGTCGGTGATGTCGATCATCTGATTGCGGGTTGTGGATCGCACGCTGATGGTACGCTTTGCCATGGTGATCACTCCTTGTGAATGCTTACCAACATTATACCACAGGATGCCGTCCGATGAAATGCATCAACCAACCTGACATGATGGACGAACCAATGGTGACACGCATATACAAAAAAGCATCATACCAATGCGGTACGATGCTTATTTTTTCAATTTCTTCTTGGCTTTGTCAGAGGCCAGTTTTCCGGTCAGGATGCTGATCGGGAGCCCGGCCGGACTGTAGGACCATTGCCCAGCCTGGTACACATCGGGAATCGGTGTGTTGACGGATTTGGCGATCAGCGGCAAACTGTTCACCGCCGCCATCGAACCGTTGGTGAAGGCCCAACCGACGATGGCGCCGTCGGTGTTGCCGGTACGATGTTCGATCGTCAGCGGCGAGGAACTGAACGTTCCTTCCACCTTGTCCTTCAAACCGGGATAGATGGAACGATCCAGCACATCGATGAAGAGTTCTTCACATCGCTGTTTGAACTCGTCGTACCAGCCCATGTCGTGAACGGTCTTGACAAGATCGTAATCCATCAGCGTGCTGACAATGAGCGCCGTCTTGCCGGCAGGGGCGAGCGAGGCGTCGCGAACGGCCGGGATCGAAATCTCGAAGGTGTTGTATTCGAAGTACTCATCCAGCCACTTGAGAATGGTCGCCTTGTCGGTTGCCGCTTCCAGCGGCGGTGTCAGACCGACACCGGACAGACCGTCAAGTTTCGGCGTGTAGAAAAAATGGCCGCTGTTGATGTTCTTGAAGTACGACGCGTCCTCATTGACGAACAGATAGCTAGTGTAGACGCTGTCGCTGCCGCGCATCGGAGCCAAGTACTCCTTGCGTTCCATGATGTTGTCACGCATCTTTCCTTGGGGTAGTTTGTCGATGTCAATGGCTCCATAAAGCGCCTTGTTGTCCGCCGCCCAGACCAATCGGCGATACCCGTGCGTTTCGCCATGTTCGTCGGTGACGGTCTTGGTGATCGGATCGACGGCGACGATTCTTGTTTCCGTGTGAATCTCGGTGCCGTGGTCACGGACGAACTCCGCGACCTTGTCGATCAAGGTGCCCGTTCCACCTTTGGGATAGTTGTAATCCAAATACAAACTGAAGTAACTGAGCGCGAAGAACGCCGGTGTTTTTTGAAAGAAATGCTGGCCGATGACATCGATCAGCGCTTGGTTGTCGGTAAACGACGCCAGGTATTCATCCACCGGGGTACGCCGTTTCGTCACCTTCCGAAAGGTGAACGCATATTGGAACATCCAAGGAAAGATCTTGGTGATGAAATACTTGCGGTCTTTCTTGATGTCGAGAAACAACGGATTGTCGATGCCGTAGAGAATGTCCATGTACTTCATGATCTTGCGGATTTCATCGCCGATGTTGCGAATGTCCTCGACATTGTCGGGGAAATGTTTGATCAGAAGTTCCTCGTACGCTTTCACGGCCTCGATCGATTCGATGCGAATGACGTCGTCTTTCAATCCGAGCGACACGACGCTGCGTTCGAACGGAACGTCGATTTCGAGTTGTTTCAACATCGGCAACACAATACCGGAGTTTTCGATCGAACGGATGCCACCGTCCAGTCGGAATCCCTTGTAATCGAAGGAACTCACCAACCCACCGAGGTCTTCTCCTCGCTCAAACAGGGCGGTCTTATAGCCGTCTTTGGCGCTGTAGGCCGCCGCGGTCAGGCCGGCGATGCCGCCGCCGACCACGATGATGTCATAACTCATCGCTGTCACCTCCGTTATCGATTGAATCAAGATGGCACATTTGCCTGCTGAGATCCCATACCGCCTTGCCGCGTTTGCGGTTACGGGCATGGCGGGCGGGCACTTCTTCGATCGTCAAATTGAAAAACTTGCCCGTCGTATCGCTCAGTTCCGGGGCACTGGCGAGCCAGTAGAGCGACTCGCCGGAAATGCTGACGTCTTTGAGAAAATGCCACGTGAAATGGCGCAGGAAGAATCGGTACAACCAACCGTTGTTGCTGCCGATGTTGGTCTTGACGGCACCGGGATGCATGGCATTGATGGTCACGCCACTTCCACTCAGCTGATCGGCGAACTCCCATGTGGTGAGGAGTTGTGCCGTCTTGGATTGGCCATATCCGCGCAATCCCGTATAGATGCGACGCTTGAAATTCACGTCGCGGACGCGAAGACCATTGAATCGATGGCCTTCGGAATTGACTTGAATGATGCGCGCCGGAGCACTCTGTTTGATCCGCTCCAGCAACAATGTCGTAAACAGGAACACGCCGAGATGATTGACGGCGAATACCGTTTCAATGCCATCTTTGGTATAAGACCGACGCGTCGAATGGATGCCGACGCTGTTGATCAGGACATCGATCTTGGCATGATGTTCGAGAATCTCGCCGGCCGCCCTGCGGATGTCGTCCTGACTGGCGAAATCGGCAACGTAGATGTCGATGCTGACATCGTGCTCGCTCTGAATCTCGGTCCGGATCGCTTCGGCTTTGGCGCGGTTGCGACAAACCATCACGAGGTTCGCGCCACCGGCTGCGAATCGTTTCAAGGCGGACAGTCCGACTCCGGATGTCGAGCCGGAGATGACAACGAGTTTGCCTGCCATTGAAACATTCGACGTATGCTGCGGTTTGCGGGAGTTGGCGAGGAACATCAGTTCCTCCGGTAGTTTCAAACCCATGGTGAACGCCTCCTACCCGAAAAACTTGCGCATGAACCAGCGGTACATGCGGCGCCATACGGGGACGTTGTTGAAAATGTCGCCCCAGAGATCGTAATAATCGCGTTGGTGGGTGATGATGCCGGCTTCATTCAGGGTCAGTCGCGTTGCGCCGTACATCTCGGTTGTCGGCGAGCGGCGGAACGACATCGTCATCGTCCACTCCATCAACACGACATTGTCGCTTTGGATCAGGTTGTGAATGTCCATCTTCAGGCTCTTGCAGCGTTTGGTGAGACGCTGGCACATCGCCTTGAAATTGTCGAATCCTTCCACCTTCTGAATCGAATCCTGAAAGACGATATCGTCAGCGTAGTATGGGAAGATATGTGACCAGTCGGGCTTGCCGGCGGGATTGTAGGTTTTGGACCACAGCGTCCGAATCCGGTCCACCGTCAGCGGTAGAATCTCATCGGTCGCGATGTCAGTTGGTTCGTTGATCTGAGTCATGATGATACCTCGATTTCACAATATTCATTGGGTGTGTCTTGTTTTTACTTATTATATCACAATCAAACGACGTTGACGCCAAAAACGTTTTGCATTCAGATGTCTTTGTCGATCAAACGATCCTCGACAATCGACAACCGCACCCGATCGATCGCATCATTCGCCATTGCCAATACCCGAAAGGTGGCCCGTCCAAACGATACTTCAGCCTGTTCGCCATCCTGCGGCAACGCTCCCAGTTGGTCCTCGATCACTTTGGCGATGGTCCACTTCCCGTAACGCTTCGGGACGACTTCCATCGTCAGTCGCCGATTCAGTTCAGCGACCTTCATGTCGCCGTCAAGGACGTAGTTCAGATGATGCCAGCCGGGTTCCGTCGGCACTTCCGAATCGTGTTCGTCATAGATTTCGCCGAAGATTTCCTCGACGATGTCCTCCAACGTTACGATGCCAAGAATTTCACCATCCTCGGTTACCACGAAGGCCATGTGTTCGGTTCGCTTGCGCATGTCGCGCAACAGATCGTTGATGTTGGTGTCCGGATCCACGATCAACGGCTCGCGGATATGCCGGGCGATGTGGTCGGAATCGCCGGCCACCAGGTCGGGAACGATGTCCTTCACGAGCAACACGCCGCGGACGACGGAAGGTTCTTTGGCGAAGACCGGAATGCGCGAATAGCGCGATGTCGTGATGTCCTTCAGGTTCATCTGGCCATCCTTGTCCAGATGAACTGCGACGACATCATCGAGCGGCGTCATGATCATGTCGACCGTCAAATCGTCAAACCGGAAGATGCGCTGCATCATGGTCGTTTCCTGCGATTTGTACAAGCCTTTGATGTGCCCGTACACGATCATTTCCCGGATGTCCTGTTCGGTGACGGCGTCACCTTCGCTGCGATGGTCGATGCGCAGCATCTTCAACACCGCTTCGGTCGAAATGCGCAACAACCACACGAATGGTCGGAACGCGATCATCACGATGCGGATGACCGGCGCCGCCAACAAGGCGAACCGTTCGCTTCTGGCCAGCGCAATCCGTTTCGGTGCCAGTTCACCGAAGACAAGCGTGAAGTACGACAAGACGGCGGTGATCAAGACGACCACAAGACCTTGCGACACCGGAATCCCGATGTCCCCCAGGGCGGTGGTCACGGTACCCGACAACCGGCTTCCGGCAAACGCGCTCGACAAAAATCCGGCGAACGTGATCGCCACCTGGATCGTCGACAGATACGTCGTCGAATCGGATGTTACGAGTTCCAACGTAGCCGCGTGTTTGACACCGGATGTTTTGATGCGATGCAGATCCGTCGGCGAAATCGACACCAACGCCATCTCGGCGGCGGCGAAGAATCCATTGGTGAGAATGAGTGCTGCGATGACAATCAATATCACAATCATGATACCAACTCCTCCGATACCATCATACCACTCCTGTCGTCCATCGGCAATGCGACCAACAAAAAAAGAGCGGTGATCCGCTCTTTTCCATCAATCGAGATCGTTGATCGCCTGGTTGAGCCAGGCGATTCTGGTGGCTAGATAATCGTGCAGGAACCAGATTTGTTCATCGTAGGTTTTGAGGTCATAGATCTCCGGTGCCGTGTACCAGTCCTGATTCTTGCCGATGACATCCCAAAGTTCGAAGTTTCGATAGCGGGAATGGGTGATTGAATCGGACACCGCGAACACGTCGTCGAGCATGGCCAGAAGCACATCGTCATACACCTCGTTCCACCGAGCCTTGAGATGATCACGGAAGGAGTCGTACTGCATCAAGTAATAGAACAGGACATTGCGTTCATAGCGAGCCACATACCAGCCCTCGGGACCACGCAGGTCGGCCTCGAGATGACCCGGGTTGCCGCTGGACAGATCCAGATCCCAGACGGGACCCATGTACAGCTTGCCGCCGGCGTCCTTGTAAAAATAGATGCTGGAGTAGCCGGCATCAACGTTCTTGAACACCTCATTGACAAGGAACCAGTCGATGAATGACGCCTCGTCGATGAGATCATCGTAGTCATCACCGGCTTCCAGCGTCGCAAGCAGCGTCTCCATGTAATCCTGAATGAACGTCAGATGTTCCGGACGATAGTTCTCGTCGTCCCAGTCGGGGGACTTGATGACGAACGGAATCGCCCCGATCATGAAATAATTGTCGCCGGATTCTTCAAAGCCTCGCCAGTATAGCGTGTTGTCGATTTCAATAAGATATCCCGTGTCGATCGTGGTTTCGTGTTCGGCAATGTCAACGCGGTCGTTCGACACCTCAATTTGATCGCTGATCATGTAGGTTCCTTGGTACTCTCCATTCACATGCACGTCGACAAACCGATGCATCGGCGCAAACGCCATGTCGAGTCGTCCGGCCATCTGATAGGCCAGATAATTCCGGATCAACGTGTGATCGGTATAGTTGGCAAGCAGCACCCAGTCGCGTTCGGCGTATTCGCTGAGCAGTCTGGTTTTCTCATCGAACTTGATGCGATAGGATCGCTTCGGCATGTACAAGGTCGAGTTGCCGCGCAAGCGGATCTGAATCGGTTCGTCGACGATGTCCGGATACGGCAGAAATCCATCGTACTCGAGGGTTGCCGTGCCCGTCACGTAGAACTCATTGCCGGTGATCTCGGCCTGGCCGTCGGTGGTGATGTGAAGGGCTGGGAGTTTAGGCAAATCATCCACGGCGACAATGTCAAAGGCAAACGCACGGACTCTTGTCTCACTGTCGATGGTCACATGTGCTTCCAGTTCACATGTGGTCGTGTTGTCGGGAAATGGATAGACCACTCGATTGCGAACGACTTCGACACAGTCGGAATCATAGGATACCATCAAGTTCTCCCAGTCAAACTCCGGCAGACTGTGATTGGATATCAGTTCACCGGGCAACACGCTGCCAAGTGTCGCGAACACCTCGGCGAAGAGGAGTTCGGTATCGGACACGGCACTCTGGGTGAGAGCGAGATAGTACTCCTGGGACAACTCGTCGCGGGAGATGGTAATGGTCAGAACCAGCTGCCGATCATCCGGTTCGGCGTGAAATTCGATGATGCGGTTCACGACTTCCGCGTTGTCCAACTCATAGGTGACGACAAACGACGGCGATCCTTCGGGGAGCGTCAGATCGCTCGCGAAAGATTCCGGGATCAAACCGGCAATACGGTTGAACTCGGCATCGAGATCGCCAGGTGTGGTCTCGTTGTCACAAGCCGTGAACACGACGGCAATCAGCAACATCAATACCACCAACATCGATCGTTTCATCCCATCACCACCTTTGTCTCAAAATTCGATCTATTATCGTTGTCTCAGTTCATTCAGCGTCGTCGGTTCAAACGTCACTCCAAAGCGTTTGTTGAAGTGTCCGATGAGCCGGTCTTTGACTTGTTCGATGTCGACATCGTACCGATAGTCGGCCAGGCGGCCCACTTGATACTCGGTGATGCCACACGGGTTGATGAGATTGAAATACGTCAGGTCGGTGTGCACATTGAAGGCCAGACCATGCGACGTGATGAACTGTTTGGCACGGACACCGATGGCGCACAGTTTTCTGTCGTCGACCCATACGCCGGGAAACTCCGGACGACTCGTCGCTTCGACATCGTAATCGGCCAAGGTGTCGATGACGATTTGTTCCAGACGATGCATGTAGTCCGAAAGACGCAATCCGAACGCACGGAACTTGAGAATCGGATAGGCGACGATCTGGCCCGGACCATGGAAGGTGATGTCACCACCACGGTCGGTCTCGAACAGTTCGACACCGGCGTCGCGCAAATAGGCGTTGTCGACCAGCAGGTTGTTTTGATCGGTGCGGATCCCCATGGTCAAAACGGGTTTGTGTTCCAGGATCAACAGCGCGCCGTCGATGACGCCCGCCGCTACCATGTTCACGATCTCGCGTTGCATGTCGAGACCGTCCTGATAGCCGATGCGCGGTTCCAATCGGAGTAAATGATACGCCATGTTCTCACCTCACAGATAGGGTATTCTCATTATATCACACTTCGCCCGTTGCGAGTTCGCGATTGAACTCCGCCAGATAGTCCATCATGAATCGCGTCCGACGTTTTGCCTCGTCGGTTGCGAGTTTGGTGTTCATCGTATCCGCAAGACGCAGCAGTTTCTGGTGGAAATGCGATATCGAGTCGGAGCCATTGAGCGAATCCGGATCGTAGATCATGCGCTCATTGCGGCCACCGAAACTGAACACCCGGGCGATGCCGATTGCACCGAGGGCATCCAGGCGATCCGCATCCTGAACGATTTTGCCTTCCCAAGAGGTCGGTGTCTTCCCGGTTCGAAATGACATGTTGTGGATGATGTCGCGGACCGATGTCACCTGATGGGAATGCAAGCCAGCCTCAGTCAGAACAGCGCGGATCGCGGTCCAGTCGGCACGATGTTGGTCATCCAGTTTGTCATCGATGAGGTCATGGACCAGCGCGGCAGCCTGAACGACGTCGGTGTCCACCGATTCAAAGACCAGACTCATCGCATTGGAACAAACCCGCTCGGCATGGAGGATGTCGTGCCCGGTGGCTTCGTTTCGAAGTTTTTGTTCGACAAACGAACGGATGATGTCGATGTTCATGAAATCACGTCCTTTGTTAAGAAAAAGAACCATCCTGAGATGATTCTATTTGTCGTATTGTTCAATGTGCGCGCGCATCGATTCCGGCACTTGCGCGTAGAAATCCTCGATGACCTGACGCACGCGATGAAACTCTTCTTCCACATAGACGTCATCCATGCGCAAATAGAGAATCTTGTCCTTCGGCACCTGATAGTTCTTGTAGATGCGGTCGAGCACGTCGTAATAATTCGCATAATGGAATTTCAGGTAATCGTGCTGGTCCTGTTCGATGTCACGGCCGCGCTTGCGAACGTTCTCAAACAATCGGTCTTCTTCGGCGACGAGCACAACATGCACGTCGACGTCGGGCAGGCGCTTGAGATGTTCATCGGCGATCGCATAGGTCAGCGCAACTTCATACGCCGACATGATCCCTTCGAGGCGCAGCAACTCCGTAAACACGAGATTCGAAAACAGCGTCGAATCGAATACGCAGTCCGGCTCGTGGCGGGACTTCCACATCTGGAGGAAGAGCGAAGAATAAAACGCGTTCTGACTCAATAACGCAAATGTCTCCTTGTCCTCATAAAACAGTGGCAGATACTCATTCTTCTCGACCGGTTCCTCGATCAGAGGAATGTCGTAATAGCGTGACAGCAACATGGCGAGCGTTGATTTGCCCGATCCGATCGGGCCGATGATTCCAATTCTCATGAACGTCTCCTTCGACTTGTGATTTAGCGTTTCCTGCGACGAAACAAGCGGCGCAGTGTCAGGGCATAAAGACCATATAGAATGCCAACCGGAATCGCCAGTGCGATCGCAATCAAGACGACAGCAACAATCAAAACGATGTACAAAACGGCAAGAATGATGTCGATGATGATCATGGGATTCCTCCTGACATTGGCTCTACACTCATTGTATCACAACGCCGTCCACTTCAGGACGGCGTTTCCTATTTTTTTCGGATTATTTGGCGTATCGTTTGGTTTGGACATTCTCCCAGATCAACAAATCGAGACCGATGACCTGAAACAACAAGACGCCGTAGAACATGAACATGATGCCGTTGAAGTACCCGGTTGCCCCCTCGTCGATCATGCCGAACCCGCGGTAGGCGTAATAGATGATGTCAACGAAGTAGGGAAATCGGATGAAGGTGAAGACACCGACCAACGCGAACGGGACGGCCATCGACTTCTGAAAGACGACATCGCGAAACAAGGTCATGGCGAATACCATGATGAATCCTCCCGTCACCAGCGAAAAGAAGTTTCCTTCGGGTGTGTCTTCGGGAAAGATTGCGAACCGCCAGGCATCGATGCTGCGGCTGATGATGATCAGAAGACCGATCACGATAAGTCCCTTGTGCTGTCGTCCTTCGATCATGATGGCGATGGCGAGACCGATCGATACCAGGAAATTGACAATCATGAAAATCAGGTTCGCCTCCGCCGCATCGAACGTTCCCATGGCGATTTCATCGCTTAAAAACGGCGGCAGCCACAACTGTATGGCCACGAACACCGTCACTGTGATCAGGAAGTACGCGATGCGTCGACGCATGTCTTTCACCTCATTCTCGAATCACTCACATTATACCATAAGCTTCCCCATTCGCATACGTCATTTTGCATGCGAACCGCCGTAATTTGACAACTGCAACGGGAAACACGGAAAGTTTGTCAACGAGCCTTGACAACGCTTTCAATCGCAAAGTATAATAGACACATACTAAACGGAGGTATGTACATGGACACGACCATTTACTTGATCATCGGCATCATCATATCACTTGGAGCATTGGGATATGCTTTTTATTTGTACAAAAAAATCCTGTCCTTCGATGAAGGAGACGATCGCGTTCGCGAGATCAGTTCTTACATCAAAGAAGGCGCCAAGGCCTTTCTCCGCAGCGAGTACAAGGTCATCTACACGTATATTGTCATCGCGACGATCGTCATTTTCATCGGCTTCTACTTCGGCTACGACAGCATTTCCGGTCTGACCGAAGGCAGCAACAGCAACATCGTCGTCGAACAGACGGAAAACTCGGCCTTGTTCTACGGTCTCGGCACAGCCGTCGCGTTCGTGCTCGGTTCGCTGTTCAGTCTGTCGGCGGGATACGTCGGCATGAAGAGCGCCACCAACGCCAACTCGAGAACCACGACCGCAGCGAAGGACAGCGGCATCATCCGCGCCCTCGACGTCGCCTTCAAAGGCGGAAGCGTCATGGGCATGAGCGTCGTTGGCTTCGGACTGCTCGGTCTTCTGCTGGTCATTTCGATGTCCCTGCTCTTCGGCGTCAGTCCGTATGAAGCCATCACCTATGCGGCCGGCTACTCGCTCGGTGCATCGTCCATCGCTCTGTTTGGACGCGTCGGTGGCGGTATCTATACCAAAGCCGCCGATGTCGCAGCCGACCTCGTCGGCAAGATCGAAGCCGGCATTCCCGAAGACGATCCCCGCAACCCCGCCGTCATCGCCGACAACGTGGGCGACAATGTCGGTGACGTTGCCGGAATGGGCAGCGACCTGCTTGAATCGTATGTCTCAAGTGTCATCGGTGCCGCAACAATGGCAACCCTCATCTTCCAGGCCGGAGAGCGCATGAACGGTGTCATGTTCGTCATCGCCATCGCCTTCTCGGGTGTACTGTCCTCGATCATCGGTTCGTTCTTCGTCCGCGGCAAGGAAGGCAAATCTCCGTTCAAATCGTTGAAAATGGGAACTTATGTCAGCGCCGGCTTGTTCATCCTGTTCACGCTGATCATCAACCTCTTGTTCCTGGATACCATCAATTCCACATTGTACACCGATCCGGGCGGCATCTTCATGAACATCGAAAACTTCGCGTTCGGAATCGCCCCGTTCGTTTCAATCATCGTCGGTCTTTCGGTCGGCGTGTTGATCGGACTCGTGTCGGAATATTACACCGCAGCGGAATACAAACACGTCAAGAACATCGCCAAACAATCGGAAACTGGACACGCAACGAACATCATCGCCGGTATCTCAACCGGCATGGAATCCACCTTGATTCCCGTCTTGATCCTCGCAACTGGCATCATCGTATCGTATCTGATCGCCGGATTGTTCGGTGTTGCTCTGGCGGCTGTCGGCATGTTGTCTACGGCCGGCATCACGATCAGCGTCGACGCGTACGGTCCGATTGCGGACAACGCCGGTGGTATCGCTGAAATGAGCGGACTCGATAAGAAAGTCCGTGCCATCACCGACAAATTGGATTCGGTCGGCAACACCACGGCCGCGATTGAAAAAGGCTTCGCCATCGGCTCAGCCGCCATGACGGCGATCGCGCTGTTCAGCGCCTTCATCCGCAAAGCCAGTCTCGGCGGCATCGACGTCGCCACGCCGCGCGTCATGGCCGGTCTGATCGTCGGTGCGATGCTTGCGTTCTTCTTCTCCTCGCTGGTCATCAAGTCGGTCGGCCGCGCCGCCAACAAGATGATCGAGGAAGTGCGCCGACAGTTCCGCGAAATGCCGGGCATCCTCGAAGGCAAAGACAAACCGGACTACGCTCAATGCGTCAGCATCTCCACCTCAGCGGCACTCCGTGAAATGATTCTTCCAGCGATGCTCGCAATTGTCACACCGCTGGTGGTCGGCTATCTGTTCGGTGCAGAAGTGCTGGGCGGCATGCTGGCCGGAACACTTGTTACCGGTATCATGCTCGCGATTTTCATGGCCAACGCCGGCGGCGCCTGGGACAACGCCAAGAAACTGATTGAAACCGGTGAATTCGGCGGCAAGGGCAGCGAAGCCCACAAAGCAGCCGTTACCGGTGACACCGTCGGTGATCCGTTCAAGGACACGGCAGGGCCGTCGATCGACATTCTGATCAAGCTGATGACGACCATTTCACTGGTCTTCGCCGCCGCTTTCGGAATGGGGCTCATCTGATCACCCACCAACAGACCGCAACCGCGGTCTGTTTTTTTTGTGAAATGCCGTATCGGGAATGGCGTGTGGAGTGCTATAATGAAAGGGAAGGAGGAATGTCCATGAACATCCTGCAAGTCGTCATCATCGTCTTCTTGATTCTCGAAACCCTCAACGTCCTCGTCCTCTACCGCAATCCCGCCATGAAGGAAGGCAACGGCATCGGCATATTCAAGGTGTTGGAGGATGTGGAAAAAGACGAGAACATCTATCAACTTGTCAAATACCTGACAACGTGGATCGCCAATGCCAAGGTCATCTTCATCGCGCTCGGCATCGTCGTTGTCCTGTTCGGCGATGAGACCGTCCAATTTCACGCGGCACTCGCATTCGTCTTTTCGATATTCATCTTCTACTTCACGCTGTATCCGATCCTCACCAAACTTGACAGCGAAGGAAAAATCAAGCCATCCGGCTATTCCAAAACCTTGGCGTGGACGATTCTCTCGTTCATGCTGACGTTCATCGCCGGCATTGTCTATTATCTCGCGTAAACAAAAAATCGCCCGCAGGCGATTTTTTTATGGTTGTTGTAATACGTTGTTGAGCAACGCATCGAGTTCATCCAGTTCGTCGACTAGAGTTGCATACTTGTCGACCGTCAGCTGAAGGCGCTGCGCCAGTTCAATCGGAACGTCGGTGATGCGCGTGTTCAATGATTTTCCCTCATCGGTCAGAGTGACGAAGACTTTGCGATTATCCTCGGGATTCTTCTCCCGACGGACATACCCGATCTGCTCGAGTTTCTGAACAATCGGCGTCATCGTCGCCGTCTTGAGATTGACACGATCGGCGAGTTCTTTGAAGTCGATTTTCTCATGCTCGAACACGACCAGCATCGTCACGTACTGCGGGTACGTGAGATGATATTTCTCGAGCAATGGCTCATATGCCTTGGTCATCTTTCGTGAGATCGAATAGAGTCGGAAACAAAGTTGATTGTCTAGTTGCAGGATGTCTTGTTCCATGATTGGATAACCTTCTTTCGTGTTAATTCAATCGTACACGAATAACCGTTTCATTTCAAGTGATTTTTGAAACGAATAGCCCGGCCGTTTCCGGCCGGGACAGTCGAATGGAGGAAACTTCTATTCGTATAACAGTACTCCGCTGATGACATGAATGACACCATTGGAGGTCAGAATGTCTTCGGTGACAACTTCAATTCCGGAAACGAAGATCGTGCCGTCGACGACGGTGAAGTCGAGATTGGTTCCCTGCACGGATGCAAGGCTGAGAGGAGCGGCGGCAACGACATCGGTGGAGTAGTAACTGCCACTGATTACGTGATAGAGAAGAATTTGATCGAGATTGCCAAGGGCGAGGAGATCGTTCAAGGTGATGTTAAGTTCCACCAAGAGCGCGTCAAACGCATCGTTGGTCGGAGCGAAAACAGTGAACGGACCGGTGCCCTGGAGGGTGGCGGTGAGGCCTTCCTGATCCAGTGCCGCGAGCAGGGTCGAGAACGATCCGGCCGCTTCGGCGGTGGCGACGATGTCTTCCAGAGGCAGGATGACTGCATCGATGACATGGATGACGCCGTTTGAGGTCAGGATGTCGGTGGTGACGATTTCCGCACCGTTGATGTAGGCTGTGCCGTCAACGACGGTGAAGTCCACATCGCTGCCTTCCAGCGTGGTGAGCGAGAAGGGAGCTCCAGCGACCACGTCGCTGGCGTAGTAATCGGCGTTGAGAACATGATATAGGAGGATGTCAGAGAGATTTTCTACGCCAAGCAGGGTCGCAGCGTCGATGCCAAGCGCAGTCAGCAGATCGGCGAACGCCGCATCGGTGGGGGCGAATACGGTGAAGTTGCCGTCGCCTTCGAGCGTTGCTGTCAAACCGGCAGTGTCAAGCGCCGTGAGGAGCGTCGAGAAGGAGCCGGCTGCGGTGGCGGTGTCAACGATGTTGTCCAAGGGGAGAATGACTTCATCGATGACATGAATGACGCCATTGGTGGTGAGGATGTCAGTCGTGCTGATCATCACACCGTTGATGTATGCATTTCCGTCCATGACGGTGAAGTATACGTTGCCGCCGTTGACGGTGGCCATCGAGAACGGCGCACCAGCGACGACATCACCAGAGAAGTAGGATCCGTCAAGAACGTGATAGAGGAGAATGTTGGCGAGTTCGGGATCGGCGAGCAATGTGGCGGCGTCGATGCCGAGGTCGCTGAGCAATGCTGCGAACGCATCGTCAGTCGGTGCGAACACGGTGTAGTTGCCGCCTTCGAGGGTGCTGGTGAGACCAGCGGTATCAACGGCTGCGAGCAAGGTCGAGAACGATCCGGCGGCTTCGGCGGTAGCGACGATGTTGTCCAGCGGGAGGATGACGTCGTCGATCACGTGAATCACGCCGTTGGCGGTCAGGATGTCGGTGGTGACGATTTCAGCACCATTGATGTAGGCTTTGCCGTCGACGACGGTGAAGTCGACATCACTGCCTTGCAATGAAGTCAGCGAGAAGGGTGCGCCGGATACCACGTCACTGGCGTAATAATCGCCGGAGAACACATGATAGAGCAACACGTCGGAGAGATTTTCGATACCGAGGAGCGTAGCCGCATCGATACCAAGCGCAGTGAGCAAGTCGGTGAAGGCCGCATCGGTCGGGGCGAATACGGTGAAGTTGCCGTCTCCTTCGAGAGTGGCCGTCAGACCAGCTTCATCGAGTGCGGCGAGTAGCGTCGAGAAGGAGCCGGCTGCGGTGGCAGTTTCAACGATGTTGTCAAGCGGCAGAATGACTTCTTCGATGACATGGATGACACCGTTGGTGGTCAGAATGTCGGTGGTGTCGATCATTACGCCGTTGATGTAGGCATCGCCATCCATGACGGTGAAGTAGACGTTGCCGCCATTGAGGGTAGCCATCGAGAACGGAGCGTTGGCGACGACGTCACCGGAGAAATACGAACCATCGAGGACGTGATAGAGCAGGATGTTGGCGAGATCGGGATCGGCAAGCAAAGTGGCGGCGTCGATGCCGAGGTCGCTGAGCAATGTTGCGAATGCATCATCAGTCGGCGCGAACACAGTGTAGTTGCCAGCTTCGAGTGTACTGGTGAGACCAGCGGTATCGAGTGCAGCAAGCAAGGTCGTGAACGATCCTTCATCGGTCGCGGTGGCGACGATGTTGTCAAGCGGAAGGATGACCGCGTCGATGACATGGATGATGCCGTTGGAAGTGTAAATGTCAGTGGTGACGATTTCCGCACCGTTGATGTAGGCTTTGCCGTCCATCACGGAGAAGTCGACTTCGCTGCCTTCGAGCGTGGCGAGGGAGAACGGAGCGCCGGCGACGACATCACTGGCGAAGTATGCGCCATCGAGAACGTGGTACAGCAGAACGTCGGCAAGATTTTCCACACCAAGCAGCGTGGCGGCGTCGATGTCAAGAGCCGTCAGGAGATCGACGAATGCGGCGTCGGTCGGGGCGAATACGGTAAAGTTGCCTGCGCCTTCGAGGGTGGCCGTCAGACCGGCTTCATCGAGGGCGGCGAGCAGGGTTGAGAATGAACCGGCGGCATCGGCGGTGTCCACGATGTTGTCGAGCGGCAGGATGACTTCGTCGACGACGTGGATGATGCCATTGGTGGTGAGAATATCGGTTGTTTCAATCATGATTCCGTTGATGTAGGCATTGCCGTCCATGACGGTGAAGTAGACGTTACCACCATTGACGGTTTCCATTGCGAACGGAGCGTTGGCAACGACATCACCTGCGAAGTAGGAGCCTTCGAGGACGTGGTAGGTCAGAACACTGGCAAGATCGGGATCGGCAAGCAGCGTTGCGGCGTCGATGCCGAGTTCGCTGAGAAGGGCTGCGAACGCGTCGTCGGTCGGAGCGAATACGGTGAAGTTCCCGGATTCGAGCGTGCTGGTGAGACCGGCGGTGTCAATGGCAGCGAGCAGGGTCGTGAACGAACCGGCTGCCTCGGCGGTTTCAACGATGTTGTCGAGCGGAAGCACGACACCGTCGATGACATGGATGACACCATTGCTTGTCAGAATGTCGGTGGTGGTGATTTCAATGCCGTTGATATAAGCTTTGCCGTCCATGACGGTGAAGTTCACGTCACTGCCTTGAAGGGTTGTCATCGAGAACGGAGCGTTGGCGACGACATCGGTCGAGTAGTACGCGCCATCCAGTACGTGATACAAGAGAACGTCGGACAGATTTTCAACACCAAGCAGCGTTGCGGCTTCGAGATCCAATGTGGACAACAGTTCGATGAACGCAGCATCGGTCGGGGCAAAGACGGTGTAGACGCCATCGCCAGCCAGGGTGTTGGTGAGACCGGCGGCATCGAGGGCGGCGAGCAGGGTCGAGAAGCTGCCAGCCGCTTCGGCGGTGGCGACGATGTTCTCGAGCGGGAGAAGAACTTCTTCGATGACATGGATAACGCCATTGGTCGTCAGGATGTCCGTGGTTACGATTTGAACGCCGTTGATGTAGGCATTGCCATCCATGACCATGAATTCGACTTCAGTACCTTCCAGCGTGCTCATCGTAAACGGTGCGGCGGCAACGACATCGGTCGAGTAGTACGCGCCATCCAGTACATGGTACAGGAGAACGTCAGACAGATTGTCAATGCCAAGCAGCGTCGCGGCATCGATGTCAAGCGCCGTCAGCAGATCGGCGAAGGCATCATCGGTGGGTGCGAACACGGTGTAACTACCGGCGCCTTCAAGGGTGCTGGTGAGCCCAGCTTCATCCAGGGCGGCGAGCAAGGTCGTGAACGATCCTTCAGCTGTCGCGGTGGCGACGATGTTGTCAAGCGGCAGAATGACTTCGTCGATGACATGGATGACGCCATTGGTGGTTTCGATGTCGGTGGTGACGATTTCGACGCCATTGATGTAGGCGGTGCCGTCCATGACGGTGAAGTTGACGTCGGAACCCAACATCGTCTCCATGGAGAACGGTGCATTGGCGACCACGTCTTCGGCCATGTAGGTGCCTTCCAGGACATGGTACAACAGGATGTCGGACAGATTCTCAATGCCGAGTAACGTAGCGGCATCGATGTCCAGTGCGGTGAGGAGGGCGGTGAATGCTTCATCGGTCGGAGCGAAAACGGTGAACTCGCCCGGTGCTTCCAGGGCGCTGGTCAGACCGGCTTCGTCCAGGGCGGCGAGCAGGGTCGAAAAGGATCCGGCTGCGGCCGCGGTTTCAATGATGTTTTCGGTGGGACCTTGTTCCTCTTCTTCTTCCATGACGCATTCGTCATCAACAAGAACGTAACCGTCGTCACAAACGAGCGGGTCATCCTCTTGCGGAGCACATGCGCTGATCAGAAAACCGAGGGTGAAAACTGCGAACAAAGCGATGATTTTTTTCATGTTTGGTTGTCGAGAGATAGAGCTCGACATCCTCCTTTCAAATGTTAGTGTCCTAATGTTTCTGGCTCCATTGTAACTTATCTTGAAATCAAAGTAAATCGCAATGCACTTTTTTATTTGTGCACTAACGATATTTATAAACGGCTATAAATAGCGGTCATCATATGATATTCCACCCACAAAAAAAACAAGGCCGCAGCCTTGTTGAACTCAGTAGGAGTATTAATTATACATTTATTATAACGCAAAACGCGCAATGACATGTCACATATCAAACTCTTCCATGCCATCAATCGGTGTCATGTCAGTAGCCGGCATCCACCTGATACAGCGCATCGACAAGTTCCAGTTCATGAACAAACTGACGGCGCACCTCACCCAACATGGCGGCATCGATGATCTTGTGTTTGCGGGCGGGATGATGGGCAAACCACAGAGCCAGATGGATTTCTCCGGGCACCAGCCCGAGATACACGCGTTTGTATGCTTGCTGGCCGGACAACATCCGCATGAAATCGATGTACTTCCTGTCGACACTCATCAGTTCGTCATTCTCCGGCTTGTAGACCTTGAGAGCCTCGATGTCATCCTGACGGTCAAACTTCACGCCTTTGAGCGCCGGACGACCATTGGTGCGAATCTGAAGCGTTTCCTGATGCGACTTGCGAACAACCAGATAAATGCCGTCGAAATGCGTCTGCTGGCTTTTGCCATTGGACGTTGTCATCGTACAATCGTAGGCATCGAACGGCGTGCCTTCACTCGTGCTGCCCGACACATGACGAAACACGCGGACACTGGCGAATCGGGTGAAGAGTCCCCCGTCGTGGTTGAACTCCTGCTTGCCTTGCGGATAGGCTTCATAATCGAGATAGAGTTCCAACTCCTGATTGATGTCCTGATAGATGTGCGCGTACAAATAGTTGAAAAACGGCTTGATGCTTTGGTAGTTGAGACTCACCAACAAACCGATGCCGGTGCCGAGTATGCCGAGACCACCATATACCGGTAGAATCCATGCCGTCGAGGGATTGTCGAACATGCCTGGAAACACGATCACCAGAATCGCAACAACAACCAAAACCGATGCGAGAGCGAACCCCCACCGTCGCGCCAACAGTGTCCGACGCGCCTGTTGCCGTTGATTGAACTCTTCCTTGATACGGGACAAATCACGATTGGGATACATGTCGTCCACCTCCACCACCATTTTATCATAGATGCACACAAACCGCCTAATGGGAACCACCAATCAGTCAAAATAGCCAAAACAGGCCCTCAGAGGATAAAATAAAAAGCGCTCGCAAGCGCTCAAACGTTCCAAATTGGTGGAGACGACGGGATTCGAACCCGCGACCTCTTGCATGCGAAGCAAGCGCTCTCCCAGCTGAGCTACGCCCCCGGATGTTTCGTCACAAAGACAGTATATCACAAATGGCGTAAAAGACCAGCGAAAAATGACATTTAAATTTCAGAGTTTCCACCTACCGAAACAACCCATCCTGTGGTACACTAATACTAGAAAACCACGTGAGGTGACTTATGAAAAAACTACGCAACATCATCGCCATTCTGATTGCCGTCATCGGCGGCGCCATCTATGTTTCGCAAACCTACCTCGGCATCGATCTGATCGGGCTCGTGATTCCCGATACGACCGCACCGGAAATCGATTTGTCCACGCTTCGCACAAGCGTCACGCTCGATGGCATCTACGACTCGAGTTCGGTGACCTGTGACGACAATCGCGACCTGTCATGCGACGTCGAAGTAATCGGATCGATCGACACCAGCACGCTCGGTGAACAGACACTGACCTTCCGCGCCACCGACCTCGCCGGCAACGTCAGTGAAGAAACCATCACCATCGAAGTCATCGAGGGCCTCGATACGACCATGTACGTCCCCCTCGGCTATTATGACAGCGCCAGCGGACTTACCGGTGAAGCGCTCAAAAACGTGTTGAACGACATCATCACCAGTCATACCGAATACCCCTACACCGACGATGACACCGACGTCTGGGACATGTTGCGCGAAGCCGATGAAGACCCCGCCAACTCCGACAACATCATCACCTTCTACAGCGGCTTCAGCTGGCCCAAGGACTGTCAGGACACCACCACTCCGCCGGATTACTGTTATCAGACAATTGACGACGAGGACAAACAAGTCGAGTGGAATCGGGAACACATCTGGAGCAAATCGCATGGTGAGTTCGAACACGAAGACGGCAGTTCCGCCTACGCCCTCGGCGCCCACACCGACGGCCATCATCTGGTTGCCGCCGAACGTCGCATGAACTCAGTCAAGAACAACCGGTTCTTCGACGACTGCCACGACGGCATCGACGACACCGACCTCGAAGACCGCGGTTACGGAAACTATACCTGTGGCGAATGGTTCTTCGAACCCCGCGACGCCGTCAAGGGCGACGTGGCCCGCATGCTGTTCTACATGGCGGTTCGCTACGAAGGTGAAACCGGCGATTACGTCGATCTGGAACTCGCTTCCGATCTCAAAGCGCTCGCGCCTTCGCTCCACCTTCAGGAACAGAAGCTGCCCTACTACGGCAAACTCGATGTCCTCCTGCGCTGGCACATCGAAGATCCTGTCGACGAATGGGAACTGGAACGAAACGAAACCATCTATCAATATCAGAACAACCGCAACCCGTTCATCGACCACCCCGAGTGGGTCGACGACATTTGGGGCACCCCGGAATCACCGGTTGATTACACCAGTGTGACCGCCAACGCCATCAATGCTTTCGACTTGTTCGTGCCGATCATCGCCATCAAAGAATACTGAGCAAGCAAAAACCAGCAAGCAATCTTGCTGGTTTTTTGATGCCTGTATTCCATCTTCACCACGTACTGAACATGTACTCGAGAGCTACGAATGCGAAGTATCCGCCATACAGCAGACCCGAAGCGATGACGAACACGAAGTACAGCTGAACGTCAACCGATTTGAACAACGTCGGGTTTAAAATTCGAAACAGCAACGGTTGTTTGGGTAGTGTCTTACCATGATTGCGGAACAGCAAGTAGCCGAAGACGAGCAACGAAAAGCAGATCACAGCAATCGTGATGATGGCAAACCTGGATTCCCTCATAACGGGGAATCGGATCAATAGCGCACCAATCTGATACACCATCAAGGCGAAGAAAAACAAGAACAATCGTTTGCGCAACCACTGTGTGTTCGCCCCTGAGGACAATACCCAGCGCAATCCGACAAGTCCCATCAAAAACTGGGGTATGAAAGCGAATAGCGGTACAAACCAATATGTACCTACCGACAAAATGAACAGCATTCCAATCATGACATAGCGGGTTGTCACACCAACATCCGCACCCGCCACCGCCCGTCGAGGGAGTGAGTTCAAAACCGGATATCGTCCACGCAAGTTGGCAATCTCGTTTGCCAGTTGCGCTTCGGTCTCCACTTTGGTATAACCTCGATTCAACAATTCACGATAACGTTGTCCCATCTCATGGACAACCACGCGGTACATCTGGGCCTTTCGCTCCGTATCTTTGAATCGTTCAAAATACTCGTCGATTTGATCCTTGTAGTTCATGCGTCACCCCCAAAAAGATAAAAAGCGCCCCAATGTTTGCAATCGTGGGTGCGCTTGATACTTTCATAGTACCATCTGCATCTTGTTGAATCAATGACAAATCTCAATCGAATTAGTTCGACTTAAGTAACAGGATGTGCGTCGATACCGCTACTCCGATGACAGTGAGCAAAGCGATGATCCAGACCTGATCCTGAACATACATCGAGATGCCCAGTCCGATCCAAACGAACAGAATGGATTTGATTTTTGCGGATGTCGTCATCCGTCGGTGTTCCAGATAGTTTCGCAAGAATGGACCGAACCAACGATGATTCAATACATAATCGTCGAAGCGTTTGTCGGAGCGAGAAAACAGCACCACCGACAACAACACGAACGGCGTCGTCGGCCATACGGGTACAAAGATGCCGATCACCCCGAGCGATACGGAAAGAAGGCCGAGAGCGACGTAGAGTTGATTCATGGATGTGGCCTCCTTTCCGTGTATGGTCGGGTTGTGTTGGTTAGTTTTCGAGGTCGAAACGGTCGGCGTTCATGACTTTGGTCCAAGCTTTGACGAAGTCGTGAACGAACTTGTCTTTGGCGTCGTCCTGCGCGTACAGTTCACTGAAGGCACGCAGTTGCGAATGCGACCCGAACACGAGATCGACACGAGTTGCCGTCCATTTGCGTTTCTTGGTGGCGCGATCGAGACCTTCAAATGCATGCCGTCCGGGATCGAGCGGTTTCCATTCGGTATCCAGGTCGACAAGATTGACGAAGAAATCATTGGAGAGCACACCGACGCGGTCGGTGAAGACACCGTGCGGCGTGTTGCCATGATTGGCGCCGAGAACACGAAGTCCTCCAACCAGAACGGTCATTTCCGGTGCTGTCAGATTCAGCAGTTGCGCCTTGTCGAGCAACAGTTCTTCGGCACAAACCGCATAGGCTTGTTTCTGGAAGTTGCGGAAGCCATCGGCTTTCGGTTCGAGATAGGCGAACGATTCGAGATCGGTGAGTTCCTGGGTCGTGTCGTTGCGACCGGGGACAAACGGCACTTCGACGTCGACGCCGAAGTCCTTGGCGGCCTTCTCGACGGCGGCACTGCCGGCCAGAACGATCAAGTCGGCAAGCGCGATCTTGGTTTTGCTTCCCTTGTTGAACTTGGCTTGAATATCTTCCAATACCGTCAGAACCTTCTCGAGTTCTTCGGGTTCATTGGCCTGCCAGTTGCGTTGCGGTTCGAGACGGATACGGGCGCCGTTGGCGCCACCGCGGTAATCCGAATTGCGGTAAGTTGAGGCAGATGCCCAGGCGGTTTTCACCAATTGAGATACGCTGAGTCCGGACTCCAGGATCTCTTTCTTGAGATGTTCGATGTCCTTGGCAGTAACCAGTTTGAAGTCCACCGGCGGAATCGGATCCTGCCAGATGAGGTCTTCTTTCGGTACTTCTTCGCCGAGATAGCGGGCTTTCGGTCCCATGTCGCGGTGGGTCAGTTTGAACCAGGCGCGGGCGAACGCATCCGCGAACTCCTTGGGATTCTCGTAGTAACGTTTGGCGATTTTACGGTAAATCGGATCCATGCGAAGCGCCATGTCGGCGGTGGTCATCATTGGTCCGACGTACTTGCCTTTGACGTGCGCATCGGGAACAGCGGTGTTCTCATCGGGGATGGCGGGTTCCCATTGCCATGCACCGGCCGGGCTCTTGACGAGATTCCAGTCGTAGTTGAAGAGCAGACGGAAATAGTCGTTGTCCCACTTCGTCGGCGTGGTCGTCCACGCACCTTCGATGCCGCTGGTGATGGTGTGTTCGGCCTTGCCTTTGCCGAAGTCACTCTCCCAACCGAGGCCCATTTGTTCTATCGGAGCAGCTTCCGGTTCGCGGCCAACGTGATCGGCCGGTCCGGCACCGTGGCATTTGCCGAAGGTGTGACCGCCGGCAACGAGTGCGACGGTTTCTTCGTCGTCCATGCCCATCCGCGCGAATGTTTCACGGATGTCCTTGCCTTGCGCGACGGCATCAGGAATGCCGTTGGGACCTTCGGGGTTGACGTAGATGAGACCCATCTGGACGGCCGCAAGCGGATTCTCCAGTTCGCGGTCGCCTTCGTAGCGTTTGTCACCGAGCCATTCGGTTTCGGTGCCCCAGTAAGTGTCGTCTTCCGGTTCCCAGATGTCAGCGCGGCCGCCGCCGAAACCAAAGGTCTTGAAGCCCATGGATTCAAGGGCGACATTGCCGGTGAGAATCATCAGATCGGCCCAGGAAATCTTGTTCCCGTATTTCTTTTTGATTGGCCACAGCAAGCGTCTGGCCTTGTCGAGGTTGGCGTTGTCAGGCCAACTGTTGAGTGGTGCGAAACGTTGGTTGCCGGTGTTGCCGCCACCGCGGCCGTCGCCGGAGCGATACGTACCGGCGCTGTGCCATGCCATGCGGATCATGAGGGGACCATAGTGGCCGTAGTCGGCGGGCCACCAGTCCTTCGAATCCGTCATCAGTTTGACAAGATCGGCTTTGATCGCCTTCAAATCGAGTTTCAAGAACTCCTTCTTGTAGTCGAAATCCTTGCCCATCGGGTCGATCTTCTCGGAGTGTTGTTCGAGGATTTTCAGGTTGAGTTGATTGGGCCACCAGTCGCGGTTGGTAGTACCGCCGGCAGTGGCGCTGGTGTGTCCGGTGACCGGACAACGTTTGACGTCTTCCATATTGGTTCCTCCTTCTGTATGTACTTCTCCATACACTCTAATCATACCATTTTTGCAGGCACTACAACAAGGTGCGATGGTGCTAATCAAAAAGATTATCAATAACAAAAAAAGAGGACCGGAGTCCTCTTTATCGATTTGTCTTGTGATGTGTTAGCCGATCATGACTTTTTCATCCGGGTAGGAGATCGCGGATGTCATCTGACGTCGCTGCGCCAGAGCCATGAAGACCGTCAACGGCCCAATGCGACCGATGAACATCGTGATGGTGATGACAAGTTTCCCAACAACACTAAGTTGCGTTGTGATACCGAGTGACAATCCGACGGTGCCAAACGCGCTGATGACCTCGAACAGAATCGTCATGAAGTCGGCATCTTCGGTGATGGTTAGAATGAACGTCACCAGTACAACCCAGGTCATCGCCAGTCCGAGAATGGCGGTTGCCTTGGCGACCAGTCCGCGCGGCAGCTTGCGTCCGAATGCTTCCGATTCGGTACGACCCTTGAGCGTGGACAGGATGGCGACGATGACAACACCGACGGTCGTGACTTTGACGCCACCGGCGGTACCGGCGCTGCCGGCGCCGATGAACATGAAGATCATCGTCATCACGATCGTACCCATCCGCAGCTGATCGGTGGGCAGGGTGTTGAAGCCGGCGGTACGCGGCGTAACGGAATGGAAGAATCCACTCAGGAACTTGCCACCGATGGACAAATCGGCCATCGTGTCGGGATTGTTGAACTCAAGCGCCATCACGATGACATAGCCAACGATCAACAAGATTGCCGTCGCGGTTAACGCCATCTTGGTATGAAGACTCATTTTGCTGAAACTCTTGCGCTCCATCAGTTCGAAGATGACCACGAAACCGAGACCACCGATGATGATGAGAAAGGCAACGGTGAGGGTCACGACAGGATCTTCCACAAACGGTGTCAAGCTCTGGAAATTGCCGATCAAATCAAACCCGGCATTGCAAAACGCGCTGACGCTGTGGAAGACGCTGAGCCAGATGCCTTCACCCCATCCGTAAATCGGTATCAGTCTGGTGGAGAGGATGATCGCTCCGATGCCTTCCAGCGTGAAGGTGAACAACAACACATAAATGGCCAGGCGGACGACGCCGTTCATGGTGATTTTGTTCATCGCTTCCTGCATCACGATACGTTGCCGAAACGAAATCTTACGTCCGAGGATCAAGGCGAACAACGTTCCCATGATGATGATCCCGAGGCCGCCAATCTGAATCAGCACGAGAATCACAACATGGCCGAACGTGGTCCAGTGCGTGGCCGTATCGACAACCACCAACCCCGTCACGGCGACGGCGCTGGCTGCGGTGAACAAGGCATCGACGAAGGCGATGCTCGTACCGCTTTGACTGGCGAACGGCAAACTTAACAAAAGGGCGCCGATGAGGATGACCGACGCGAATCCGATGGCGAGAATTTCCGCCGTATTCAATTTGATCAGACGTATTTTCTGAAATAGTTTCATACGAAGTCCCTTTCTCCCTTTGCTAACACACAGCACACGCAAATTATACTTTGTTTGTTCCGGTTTGTCAAAGTAGATTGTTCGTTTCCAGATGTTCCAATCAAAAAGGAGAGCGCGAGCTCTCCCTTGATATCGTTACTCTTCGGTGCTGCCGACGTACAACTCCTGCAAGGCATAATAAGCCTGTCGCGGATTACGATCGATGTCAACGATGCCCCAGTATTCCTCGTTGAAGGTATTGTCGGGATAGGGACCTCCACCCGGTGCGAATCCACCGGTATCCTGCGTGTCCAGGCTGCCGGAGGAGTCTTTCCACCACTCATCGTTGAACGAGAAGATAGTACCCCCGATGGAGCGGTTCTCCGGGTACGATCCCGAACTTTCATTGATGATGATCTGGGTCAGAGTCCGGGTTGCTTCGGCCTGGGACTCTTCGTCCAAGGCACCGATGTTGGCATTCCATGAATCCGCCCCGTATTCGGCGAGGTACATCGGTTTGTCGCTGAGACGCGCCCAGTCTTGAAACAGATTGCCGAAGGTGATGCCGCTGTAGACATTGAGTCCCCAAATGTCGATGTCGGGCATGCTCTGAATCGTGAAACTTGAGGGAAGATACCCGTAGATCGTGGTGACAGGATGTGTCCGGTCCACTTCCTTGATGGCTGCTGCGACTTCGTTGATACGTTCTCTCGCTTCGATCAAACTCATATCGTAGTACAGGAAGTTGTAGTTCCACTCATTGCCGATTGCCCACATCAGAATCGCCGGATGGTCCTTGAGATCTTCGACGATGCTTACGGCGCGACTAACCGAACTACCGCCGTAGGAGTAGACCGTGTTGATCACGTAAATGCCGTGTTCATACAAGGTATCCAATGTCTCACGATTGGTTATCGGTTCATAGGTGCGGATGACATTGATACCGGCTGCTTGCATCAGATCGGCATCCACGTCAACAGCCGCTTCAAAATCGAGATCGCGCGGATGGTTCCCGCCTTTGGGAACCGGATTCCAACAAATGCCTTGAATGTAGAACGGTTCGCCATTCAAAAACAAGCTCTGACCAACGATTTCCAGCTCAAGGTCGGGAATCTCGGTGCAAGCGCCATCGGCAAATGTTTCTCCGAACGGACAATGTTGATTCACATCTTCTTCCTCTTCGATTTCAACACAACTGTCATCAATGAGTTCATATCCGGGTGCACACTGGATCGGATCGTTGTTCTCTTCTTCCGGAGTACAGGCCGCCAGAACGAGAATCGCCAGCATCGCAACCACCATCATCATCAGTTTTTTCATGGTCTCACCTCTATCTAACTCGTAACATAAAACTGCAATTTCACCACCATTATATCAAATGATTGAATAATCTGTCGAATGGATACCCCAACAATTCGGTAGCATGTTCGGGTGGACCTCTTAAATTCAATAATAATCGTACCAGTGCGTGTTATACTATAAACAGTAACACAAGGGGTGAATTACATGAAAACCAAACAACGAACATGGATCGCCATTGCGCTCACGACATATTTCTTCATACTTGTCTTACTTGGTATTTTCGAACCGAATGGATTGCTGACGGATCCTGCCATCACTTCATCTGATTTTCTAACGGAACGCCCGCATGTGACGCTGCTCGATCGTTGGATCATCATCGTTCCGTCATCCACGATCATCGTCTATTTGTTGGGAATTCAGATTCTCCTGATCGGTTTCAAAATGATTCAGAATCAAGAGCGAACATGGGGAGCCAGTCTGGTCTTCTGGGGGATCGGAACGATTCTCGCAGGAACCAGCTACCAAGGATTGGGATACGAACTGAAATGTGCCGGCAACAATGTATGTCAGTTCACCGACTGGTTCGAACTCGCATATTTGTTCAGCACCGCAATCAGCATCTCCTTGATGGGTTTCGCATTCGCCAAGCAGTTTACGACAGGAAGATCACAAAAACGACTCAAACGATACAGTGAGATTGCGCTCATTGCATACACCATATTGCTGCTATTGGGCTCAATTTTGGAAATCCAGTTTCTTGTATCATACGAACTCTTCACCCTATTCTTCATGCCGTTGTTCGTAATCTTCTTCGTGTTGAATCTCCGCCGTTATCAAAGACAAAAGGATGATCTCAATCGCAACTTCGTCATTCTCTGGGTCCTGTTCCTATTCGTGAATGTCGCATACTATGCGTACTACTTACCGGGATTCACTCAAACCCTCTATGAAACCAGCGACATATGGTTCAGCGCCAACGATGTTCTGCATGTTGGCTTGATCGGCTGGTTCGGATATTTTTCGCTGTTTGTTCAACCGAAGCTCAGAATGTCCGACACCATCGAATTATCATATTAATTATCGTTCTTAAATGACTAAATAATTAGATACGCACCATTTCGGTGCGTATTTGAATTTATATCATTTGACTTCGAATATATTGCATAATATAATACATTCGAAGGCTATTTATGATACTATGCATGTAAGCATAATCATCTACAAGAACGGATTGAACGCACGTCAATCCTGGAGGTACCATCATGAAACCTAAACTATCAAACGTTTTAAAGAAATTACGCCATACCCATGAAATGACCCAGCAAGAAGTTGCGGACTTTTTGGGCATTACACGGCAAGCATATTCACGCTACGAAAGTAGCATACGTGAACCGGATATGGAAACACTGAACAAACTGGCCACGCTTTACAAGGTCGGACCCCAAGTCTTCTACATCAACGATCCCGAAAAACTATTGGATGCGGAGATGGACATTGTCGAACTGGTTGCAAGATACCAGCTGAAACAGATTCTCAATGATGTCGACGATGATGGTGAAGCCTCGGGTTTGGAAAAGCACGTCAAAACCCAAGACCTCGAACAGGTACAAACCGCACTGAACAACTATTTTGGTCTAACCACCACGACGGAATCTTCAACACCGTCGAAACCACTTAAGCGTCGAATCATCAAATACGGTCTCTACCTTCTGATCCTCCTGGTCGCCGTCAACGTTGGCTTCATGACCTTACATCGATTCGATCCCAACTATCAGTACGACATTCTAGATTACTCCTACATCAATGCCATCACACCCGATCAGAATGTCAATGCGACCATGTATCTCGACATCGTACGAGTAACCGAGTTCAATCCAGAAAACGCCCAGATCGGCGACAACATCATCATCTATGGTGACTTTGGATTGAATGAGTACTTCGTGGAAGAGATCACGTCCATCAATCAAGACGACCAAACCGTGACGACCACCTACGACGATCAGACGTCCGTTACCAATGAGTTCAATGATGTCATCGGTTTCTATGAACGGGAAGCAAATCTGTTTGGTACCATCTTCTATGCTTCCAAATTCAATACCGGTTACTTGTTTTTGGTGATCGGACACGTCCTGTTGGTTTCGATGTACTACTTGTCCTTCATGGATTCGAGCAAACGCTGAACATCATCATTCGAACAAAACTGGAACCGCACGCGGTTCCAGTTTTTTTATACACTTTGAGCCATCTAGACCGAGGTTGATTCGTCTTCTTGTCGGAACTCAAGTTTGGTGAGTTGCCATGAGATGAGGAACCCGACTGCGAATAGGACCAAAGCGGCAATCAAGGAACCCAAATTGTCACCAAGAAACGAGCCCAAATTTTGATGGATGGCGGTTTGCACATCATGGGTTGATCCAGTTGTGGGATCTTTGATTTCAAAGAATATCGCAATGACACTGCCGAGAATGAACCCGAGGATTGCGAAGTAGGTTGCTTGCGCGTATCGCTTCAACGCCTGTTCGATGATCTTGCTGAACAAAATGATGCCAATGCCGGCGCCGATGGCGAACGGAATGATGACTTGCACATTGTACCCGAACTGATCGAAATCTAGCACGTTGCCGGCGACATTGGTAACAATGGCTGTGTAATATCCGAGAACGATGAGCAGGGCCGACCCGGATACACCGGGGACAATCATCGTCATCGAGGCTGCCATTCCTAGCAATACCAGCAACAACACGTTCCATATGGTAATCTCGATGTATGCGACGCCCGGTTGGTCATCCAGTTTGCCAAATACAACCAACAGAATGACGAGCGTGAACGATACCATTGCGGCGATCCAGGATGCCCCCTGGATGTGGGATTCTTCCAATGTTGCTTTGCGAGCGATGTCGTGGATGCCGCCAGCCACAAGTCCCATGAAGAACAGCAATACGATCAGCGAGTTGACATCAATCAGATACCCCAGCAAATTGGCAAGTCCGATGACGGACAGCGCAATCCCGACAAACAGGGGAATTAGAAATGTCATGCTGCGTTTGAACTCGGTAAATACATGGCCGATGGCGTGCAGTAACTGTTCATAAATACCCAGATAGACGGCTAGCGTTCCACCGCTCAATCCGGGAATGATCAGCGCAATGCCAACGAAAAAGCCCTTGATCATCACCTTGAGATGTTTCATGTGATCACCTTCTTACTCCCATTATAACAGTACAACCGACTTTCTGTGCCGCTCATTATCATATTGTTACGAAAAGAATGTCACACCCCACGAAAGACATGCGTCCATCGAGTTCAGAAGATGCTGTTTAAAACGCATTATAAAGAGTTAATTAGAAAGTCATGAAACGCCCATGTTGTGCTCAAATATGGTCCTTCGGCTTGCGTAGTCCAACATGACAGTTCGGATGGAAACTACATTACGGAAATTGTTTAGAAAAGAAACAAATCGCATTGAAATCACCATTCATCTTTGATAGAATGGCGCAGTATCACCACTATATCTAGGAGGATGAAAAAACAATGAAAAAACTATTACTCGTCTTCGTGCTGGCATTGGTTCTGACCCTCGCCGGATGTTCCGGCGTCAGCCAGGAAGACTACGATGCCCTGGTCGCTGAAAAAGCGGATCTGGAGCAGGAAATCGCTGATTTGGAGAGCGAACTGGAATCGAAAATGGTCGGATATGTCGATCAGACGGTTGAAGCGTATGGATTTGTCCACGGCGGATACGTCGGACAGGTCACCATCGTCGTCACCAATGGCGAACTCGATGTCGAAATCAACGAAGCGTTCCTGCCTCATTCACTCGCCGTGGTTACCCTCGAAGGCGACTGGAACGAAACCAACACACTCACCATCGGAACCAGCAGCTACGCCCTTTACATCATGTACGATGGCGCTGTGTACAAAGCACTGGAGACCGAAGCCGGACTGCTTGTATACTCGGCTGTCGATGAAACCGGCGCGTTGAAAACAGGACGCTTTGATGTCAAGAATTTGGAAATGCACATCATCCGCGATGACGCCAACATGAAAGCTTACTACGACGCACTCAATGATGGCGAGTTCAAGCTGATGACATCGTTCGACGATGCCAGCCCGATCGTGCTCACCGACAATCTCTTCAAAGACGGCAACCCGAACTACTGGCAAGCCGGCGGCGATCGTCTCGGTTGGCAAGCCAACATCGATGCGATTGAAGCATTCTTGGAAGACAACGGCGCGGCCTTCAACTCCCTCGATTTCACCCAGGTCGACGCCACCGTCGATGGCGTGGAAGATACCTACTGGCAGGTTGTCGACAGCATCGCCGGCGCCACCAACTCCGACTTCCCCGATTACTTCCAGCTGGCGCAAGCCGCATTCGGACAACTCGAAACCGAAGTACAGTAACGACAAACAAAAACTGATCACGCGATGTGATCAGTTTTTTTTGAAGTTATCGATCGGACCTGCTATGATCCGTCGCAATGCAATGAACTCACGTGTTCATTTGTTCAATCCCGTCTGCATCGCACCGAGCAACGTACCGGTCGAGTCGTGACCGTTCTCCCAGTACATCATGCCGCCAAGGCCGGTATCGATGATGTATTCGGCCTTCTCGATGATGGAGCGTGGGTTGTCATAGGACAGGAACACGGTTCCGTCTTTTTTGACAAGGTAGGGAACTCCCGCATTGGTATCGTAATGATATTGATACTCGTCGTTGTCGAGATAGAAACTGTTGATGTAGTTGTAGGAGGCGGAACTGTCGAATGCCCAAGCGGACCACGTTTGCGTTGTTTCGTTGTAGGTTCGCACCTGGCGTATCCCATAGAACGCCACACCGACGATGATCTTGGCATTGGGAATGCCGTAGCCGTTGTAGATTGCGACACTCTCCTCAATCGAACAACTGGTGAGGGTTTTGCCGGCCAGCAAACTGGGTGAATCGTATACCGATGAGGGGCTCAATGCATTCTGGTAGTACCCGTTGTTGCTCACCATACCGTAGGTCATCATGTTGATGTAATCCAGGTATTGGTGTGAGTTGACAAGATCGTAACGCGGCGGTTGCCACATGCCGCCGGCGATGGCGGCGGTGACGAGATGACTGGGATTGTTGGCCTTGACCTTGGTGTGGATGACTTCCATCAGTTGGGTGAACTTGACGGCTTCCGCCGGTGTCGGCGTCTCCCAATCGATGTCGACGCCATCAAACCCGTACTGGTTGATCATCGTTACGATGTTGTCGGCGAACGCGTCAATGCGGCTCGCACTTGATACAATGGCCGACCACTCGGAGTCGGGTGCGACGGAAAACAGCACCCAGTTGCCTTCTTCTCGTGCTTTGGGCATGATGTAGTTGTTGATGTTGGCCAATACGGCCGCACCTGTCAGATTGCCGTATTCGTCGGCATGGATGAAGGCGCAGTTGATGATGTCCAAGGTTGTGAAGAACGAATCAGTGACACTGCTGTAGTTGCGATAGATGTAACTGGATGCGATCGGTGCGGCCAACGATTTGTACCCTTCGACATCAACATCGTAGGTGAATGTCGTGGTGTTCTGTCCGAGATGAACCGTTGCCGTCAGTTGCACGACGGTGGCTTGATACGGGCGAACGTACGATCCGTCAACGCCGACAATCTCGGGATGACTCGATGACCACGACAAGGAATAGTCTTCATACGATAGCGGTAACGTGATATCCTCGGATAACGCAGCGGGGATTTGCGTCAACAGATAACTTTCGATGTCACTCCAGTCGATGGCGATCCATTTCGCATAGAGGGTAATGTCTTCTGCGGGCATCGTGGATCCCTCAAACGCACTGGAGAATTCACTGTCAGCATACCATCCGCCGAACGTGAACCCGTTTTGAATCGGATCCTCGGGAAGAACGACAGGACTTCCGAAGTCTTGTATGATGGTATCTATGGTAGGGCCTCCATTCGTGACAAAGGTAATGGTGTATTGATTGATGGACCACAGGGCATGGAGCGTGACATCGCGTTCTGGTACGAACGGGTCCGATACCGCTTCGGCATCGGGATCGTCAGTCAATGCCCAGCCAATGAACGAATGCCCTTCCAAGGTTGATGCGGGCAGATCGATGGCATCTCCCTCATCGACCTCCACGGACTCCACCGGACTGCCGTCTCCGGCATCAAAGGAAACGACATAGGTTGTCGTTTCTATCGGATCCTCAGCTGGCTCACACGCCATCAGGCCCAGAGCCATCGTGATTCCAGCGAGGCCAATCACAAATCGTTTCATGTTGCATCACCCCTTGCGTGATTATTGATCAATAATCAGGTTGCAGTTACTATCATTATAGCACCATTCAACAGTGTCATGTCCACCTGATCGAAAATAGGCAAAATATTTCAGCAGATACCGTTTTGACCTCTTCACAATGATGCCTCCATGAAAAAAATCCGAGACAGGTCTCGGATTTTCATCTGATTTGATTATTTGCGAATCCGGACACCATGTTCGATCATGAAATCGATCAAATCCGCTTTTCGCAGTGCCGTGTAATTTTTCATGCCTTGCGATTTGCACATTTGGCGGAGACGGGCAACGGTGTAGTCGGCCAGTTTCTTTTTCATTTCATACCGTCTCTTGACCTTTTCAATTTCGCGCTGATCGATCGTTGGTTCACTGGTGCGTGAATCCCCCGGTAACGGCGATTTGATCGGTGGTGTTGTCGCCACTGGTTTCTCGGTTACTTCCGGTTGGATCGCCTGTTCTTCTGCGACCGGCTCTTCTGTAACCAACTCTTCTATGGCTGGTTCTTCTGCTTTTGGTTCTTCTGTGGATGGTTCTTCTGTGGATGGTTCTTCCGAAATCTGTTCTGGCGACGGGGACTCCTCTACTACGGAATCCAAGATGCCGGGTTCATCGGTAGCAGCTTCCACCTCAATCGATTTGGTTTCCACCGTTTCTTCCGTGACGGTTTCCACAACGTGTTCTTCGATGGTGACTTCGTGTGGTTGTTTGATGAGTTCGTCAGCCCGGGATTCCTCAGGTACAATCTCCGGTTCTGAAGTGGGAGTGGGAACCGGCGAAGATTGTGGTTCGAGTGTTGAGACAGGTTCAGGATCAAGTTCTTTTTCAGGTTCTTTCTCAGGTTCTTTCTCAGGTTCTTTTTCAGGTTCTTTCTCGGGTTCTTTCGCAGGTTCTTTCACTGGTTTTGGAGTGGACGTCATCTTTGATTTTGATGCATCTTCTGTAACCGGTGCAAGAATGCGAACCATGTCGATCAAGCGTTCCAGATCTTCTTGTGTTGCTTGTTTACGAACCGGAATGGCAAGTGAAATGTAGCTGGATTGATCGAAGGTGAGAATCGACAAATAACGCTTGTACGGGAACGACAAAGGTACTCCGATGATTGTGACGCCGCCGACGATGGCGGAGATGATGGTCGGATTGGGATTGTATCCGAGGAACTGGGTATCGTAGAGATAATGCGCGAGTCCCCCCAGCAATGCGAGCAGTACAAAGAGCAGAAACCGTGAAAGCGAGAACTGGCGCTTCTTGGTGATGTGCGCTCCGTGAAGAGGTGTTTCTTCTTCGTCTTCGCTGACTTCCTTCTGTTGTTGGGCGACGAGGAATGGGGATGCGCCTCCACCCAGGAACAATGGTGTTTCATTTCGCGACAGGGGCACCAGCGCAAGCATGTCGATGAGCTGCTCGAGCGCATCCGCATTGGCTTCATGGCCGATGGGGATTACCAATGGTTTGTCGGCTTCGATGTCACTCATGTACATGATCAAGTATCGCTTGCTTGGAAATGACAACGCAAGACCGAGGAGCGTGACGCCTCCGACAATCGCGGAGATGATGGTCGGATTGGGATTGTATCCGAGAATTTGCGTATCGTAGAGGAAATGAGCCAATCCGCCGATCAACGCAATCCCGACAAACACTAGGAATTGTTTCCACAAAAATGGCCGGCGGCGACAGGTTCGAACACCATAAATGGCTTCGTTGTAAGAATCTTTCCGATTGCTTGGTTGATTTTCATTGGCGAGAAAACGTGACAGTTCACCGGTCAGATACGACGGTGTTTTTTTGAATACGGGCGGAATCATGCCGAGAATCTCAGCTAGGTGATTCAACTCGTTGTCATCGGTATGCTTGTTGACGGGAATGGATATCGGCTTGTCATCGATGGGATCGTCCACGAGCACGCTGAAGAACTTGCGGTTGGGGAACGACAGGGCAAGTCCGATCAAAGTGACACCGCCGACAATCGCGGAGATGATGGTCGGATTGGGGTTGTATCCAAGGATTTGGGTATCGTACAGGTAATGTCCCAATCCCCCAAGCAAAGCGACTAGGACAAATATCAAAAACCGTTTCATCAAAAAGCGACGTTGCTTGCGGATTAGAACATCGTATGCCTTGTCGTTGCGTAATACAATGACATCGTCCTCGAATGTTCGCACGGTATGGAACCGAATGAGTCCCGATTCCACGACCACCGAGGTCCGCTTGTTTAACTGAATGAACAGATTGGTCATGTTGTGGATCCTCCTTGTAAGAATCAAGAGTGGTACCCAGTAATACTCGACAAGAGATCCGTCGCGCGTCTACTGGTCTTCTCTACTATCAATTTTATCACAAAACACGGTGGCACACAACTGAGATATCGATAGGTAAGGCAATATCCGCCGATTATGGATGGGAACTGAACCATGTCTATCAAAAAGAAGATCGGGAGGACCCCCGATCTTCTGAGTTGTTTTTTATGATTGCAACAAAATTCAATGAAAATAATACGTCGTATTATGATGGGGAACCATAGGATTTCTCTTTTTTAAGACATGAAAACACCTCCATGCGACAACATGAAGGTGCTAGTTTTTTTACAGGGACTTCCTTTCATTTTCGTCTGTTTCGATACCACTCAATCTATGATGATTTCACGTAGTTCTTCCCATTGTGAGGGATCGAGCGTTCCATCGTTTCCATCACGCAACGTATCATTGAAGAATTCCAGACTCAGATCCCGCAGCATGTCACTGAGATAAAAGCCGTCAACATCACCGGCGAACCCGATGGTTCGCGACAGGGGCGATATCATGTAGAGCATCGTGAAATCGAAATGGGTCGTGCCGTCGACTTGGTACAGTTGTGACAGTGCGGTACTGGTGGACATGACCGCATACAAGTCTTCGTTGTTTTCACCGACTTCCCACCAGCCGCTACGCAGGAACAAGGCAGGAACGGCGAGTGGGGTCGCCAGTTCGCTGTCGGAGAGTGGTTCCACCCAGGGATCCATGCCGAAGAGCGCATCGATGCGATCATCCATGAGTGCGCCGTAGACACCTGCACCGCCACCGGTGGAATGCCCGATGTGACCGACTGTGTCCAGATCCAACAGACCATGAAACATCGAATCCTGGCTCGCGGTGTTCAACTCCGTCAGGTAATCCAGGGTTGTCGTGATGTCCATCGCATACGTACTTACCAACCGATTGGCGTAATCCAGAAAATCCGGTGTTTCTTCGCGTGGTGGGAGGGCGTCCAGATTCAAATATGCAATGTCATCCTCATCAAACACCGTCGCGACGGAACCGTACGTGTGTTCGATCCCAACCACGACATAGCCGTGGCTGGCGAGTTCTTCCGCCAAGTCGCTATGTAGATAGCGGATGCCGCGCCACCCGTGTGAGATGACGACGATCGGATAGGGCGAGTCGCTTTCGGCGATCGGCGCATCCAGGTAAGAATGGGACTTTGTATCAACCAAATGATCCAGCATGAATGCCGGTAGGTAGTTGTCGGAGGCCAAACTGCGGGTCACGATTCGTCCATCGTCAATCCATGGTGTACGGCCATGATCATCGGTTGCATCGGTCGGGTACCACAGTTGGATCTTGAATCGACGCGTATCCGTAGGATCTTCGGTGTAGTGTTCCAGCCGACTGTCATCCTCAAGAACGAACGACGTTGTCCCAACTGCGTTCGTTCCAGTCGGAGCGGGCATCTCGTAACGAGGAAAGGCCCAGACGGCAACCGCTGAAAGGAAGATGGCGACAACGGACAGGATCAGCAAGGAGCGACGCAGCCGCAGGCGTTCCGAGACCGGCTTGATCCAAACCAGGATCGCCAGCAATCCCAACGCCAAAATGGCAAGATAGTATTGCCAGTACAGGCCTTGCACCACAAACAGCAACAACGTGACAACGGACACGCCACGTGCGATGTTTCGTTTGATTCCCGGTTTCAGAGGCGTCTTCAGGATGCTGAAATAGAGAAGGACAAGAAGGCTTGTCCACCGCAGCAGTTCGATAATCGTCATAGCAATCAGTCCAATCCGTATTACTTACACACCAACATTATATCACGAGAATCATGCGTGTGACATGCGAATGCAGCATGGAGTCCGATGATACGTCACAGTTACCGGATTGAACGGATGGGTTCCATTCTAAGCTAGATGTTTCTGATGAGTTTGGTTTTTGGATGGATGGTTTTCAGACTTTTGTCAGCCAATATTTCCTCTTCCATCCATGTCCGAAATCAGGACCAGGTTCTAAAAATCGATCCCAGTTCATACCTTTGTTCATCAGAAACCGATGGACATCGTTGTCAACGTCATTGTTTCCGGGCATGAAGATCAACGTCCCTCCGGGTTTCACAACACGAAGTATCTCGTCGAACTCAGTGTCGGGGTGATCACCAAAGACATGGCCACCCATCACAATGTCAGCGAAATTGTCCGGGAAAGGTATGGCTTCGATCAAGCCATCGACAACATGGATATTCGTGACCCCCTTGTGTTCGGCCTTCTTGCGCAGATAGGTTCTTAGATTGGCCACTGGCTCCACACAAAACACGGTTTGTGCCAACGGTGCTACTCGGAACGCTTGGCTACCGGTTCCCGATCCCACGTCAATGACCAGTTTGTTCTCAAATGGGGTGATATCGAGTAACTCGTTGGTATCCCATTTGTTGAAGGACAATCGATCGTAGGCATCCGGATCGGTGACGTAAATCACCCAATCCATCATTGAAGCGACAAACTCTCGTTCCATCTGTTTGATATCTTCGAGGGACAACGTTTGATTGTACTGGTTGGCTATCTGCGTTACTCGCCGAGCGATGTCCGGCGCTTTGTGTTGGATGTACCACGACACATCCGGATAGGCGTTCAACAGGATCCCAAGCTGTTGTTCGTTCTTGAACTCCAGCAACCAGTGAAGTTGGATTTCTTCAAACAATAGTACGACACGAAAATCAAGGTCGCTAACGTCTTTCCAATTGTTCATACGTCTCCTTTTCCGATGCGACTACAGTCGCTCATTCGATCGTGCTCTTTCTTGCTGTCATACTCTACTCCAACGGATTCTGCATCGAACTCAATTGTTCGTTGAACCAGTCGATGGTGCCTGGATTTCCCGATTCTCGTTCGAGAATCGCCAAGAAGTCATCAATCGTCGCCGTCGATCCCTTGTACTCGTCGAAGTACACTTGGACGATGTCGAAGAACGCCTCATAATCATTGTCCATGAACTGCGAAAGATAGATTTTGAACAAGGTCGGGCCATGATAATATATGGCAATGGCGTAGTCGTCTCCCAGCTCATCCACGTTGGCACGAAGATCCACCCCCACGGCGGCCTCGTAGTACGGTTTGAACCCGTCCTGCAAACTATTTCTGGACTGCAGATAGCCAAAGAATCCGTTCACACCGGATATCGACTCATAGTAATAGGCGACGATGAACGAAACCAGCGCTTCATCCAAAAACGATTCATCGTACTGATCGTTGCCAACCATGTTGAAGAACCATTGGTGAGCGACCTCATGCACGACTGTTTCTTCACTGATGTTGTGGGAAACGTAGGCGATTCCTGCGCTTTCCATACCATAGATGAATCCATATTCCAACGTGAAATGATCATACGGATATTCTCCCAATCCTTCTTCAAACACGAGCACGCTCTGGGTGAGATACTGGAAAGAGTGAATCATTTCCTCTTGCGTCAGTTCACGGACCGAATAGATGTAATAATCGACACCATCGAAAGTTTCCATGTACATTGTATAATACTTTGACGTGGCAAAGGAAAAATCCCTTGCATCGTTCAGCGTGAATCGTTCGATTCGTCGTCCTTCGGCAAGTTCCACGTCGACTCGTTTCCCACCGCAGGCAATCAGGAAATCCGATGGAACATTGATGGTAACATCGTAGTTCCCTATATCATTGAAGTATGATTCTCCGGAAAAAGTATAGGGCTCAATGTTCCAGTCATCAGTGTACTTCGCAACGAATGGATAGAAGAACATCCCGTTGACGTAATCGGAATCCCCGAACAACCGATCCTGATTCCAAAACTTGAACGTCATGTCATATTGAATCGTGATAACCTCTCCTTCGGCGATCGTTGTCGTACTGTCGATTCGCAACACCGTCGGGACCTCTTCATCTATCGCATAAGTAACGTCATAATCCTCCACTTCCAAGGAATCGATTTGAATGTTGTTGGAAGTTCCGGGGAGTTCACTTGCGTTGGCGTACACATTCAAATACAAGAAATCGAGATCACCGATATAATTGTACCAGGTGATGGTACCTTGCACCGACATTTCCCGTCGCTCCGGATCCACGTAAACGTCCATATCGTAGTAGGTTTCTTCATCGACAGTCTCCGGTTCCGTGATCGGTTCTTCCAGAATTTCCCGGGTACAACCGAACATCCCGATTGACATCACTAGCAAAACAAGTACGAGCATCATTCGTTGCATGAATCATCCCTCCAAAATTTGTTAGAAATATATATCATTATGATAGAATTATATAACATTCGTACCATGATGTCAATGAACAATATATGGAAGAAATGTCATACCGTTAAATGCTTTAAATAAGGGTTTTGTTGGAATGATTCGCAATAACTCTTGCACATTTTCGATGATCATCGCATATAATGAAGTTAGAAAAGGAGGTACCGCAATGGATTTATACTTTTTCATCCTCGGCATCGTGAACAGTGTGTTCCTGATCATCATCTTCGCTGTTCGGAAACACCACTTATCAGTCATTCGAACATACGGATGGACCTATCTGCTAATGGCCATACCTGGTACGATAGGAATTGTCCTTGCCCTGCGGACGAATGCTCGGGCAGAGTACCTTCAGTTCTTGATCATCTTTCTCGTTTTTCTTGCCTTTGAAGCGTTGTTGGATCACATCCTCAAAATCGACTTCCGCTCATCATTCAAAGGAAAGTACTTGTTTGTTTCCATACCTTACATTTTATTATATTATGCGATGAACTACGGATTTGTCGTAATGCCGTGGTCAGTCAATTTGATTTGGGGCATCCTCATGTTGATCCTGTTTGTCTGTCAAATCGTACTAAATATCCGAAGTCACAAGTGAGTTCCATCATTTCCATAGAAAAAAGCCCGACTGCGGGCTTTTTTCATATGTTTGCATACGCGATCCGGATTCGGTTGGCGATTAGAGCCAAACGTAGCTTGTTTTACGATGCTATCAATTAAGAGTTGGAAGAAGATTCTCCCTGTTTCATGTTCTTGATAGTCTTTGTGTCTTCTGCGCTCAGTTCAAAATCGAAGACATCAATGTTTTCGAACTGATGTTGCTTGCTGTGCGATTTGGGAATCACGACCAAGCCTTCGTTGATCTGATAATTGAGGATAATCTGACTCCATGTCTTATGGTAAGATTTGGCGATCTCGACGAGTTGGTTCTTCGTCGCATCATCCAGTTTGGCAAATGACTGGTATGCTTCGGGGATGACGTCATTGGCCTTGCAGAAATCGATCAACGACTGTTGATGCTTGCCCGGATAGGATTGGAACTGATTGAGGACCGGTTTGATCCGTGCATGCTCCAACAAGTACGCCAGTTGATCTTCATTGAAGTTCGAGACGCCGATTGACTTGAGCGAACCGCGATCGACAAAGGTCTCGAGCACACGCCACACCCGTAGGTTCTCCTCGTTCGATTCCAATGGAAAATGAATGAGATACAGATCGATGTAATCGATATCCAGTTCGTTCAGTGACTGCTCCACGTGGTGTCGGACCAGGTCATCGGTCTCGGTGTATTCCTTTTCAGGAGGGATTTTCGAAGTGACGAAGAATTCACCGCGATCGACATTCGATTCCCGGACGGCTTTGCCGATCACCGCTTCATTGCGGTAATAAATGGCCGTGTCAATCAATCGGTAACCAAGATCGATCGCGGAGCGAAGTTCCGTGGTGTCAAAGGTGATCTTGCCGCCAAACACATTGTTCTCTTTGCCGAAGGTGTTGGTACCGGTCCCCAGGATGGGGATCTTCCTTCCATTGTTCATAATCAGGTGTTTCATCGTATCACGTCCTTTGTTTCAGTATATCAAATGTTTCCTGATTTGTGACGGCGGATGCAAAGCGACATTATTGCTCGGTTCGTACATTGGAATGTGCCCTCTCATGTGATAGAATGAAGATGCATATTCACGATCACAATAAAGGAGGTTCCCATGTACCAATTTCCCCAAGGCTTCTACGTCGACGTACGGATTGAAGATCGCTTCACCACCCGTGTCGCCTACATCAACGGCGATCTTCAGGAACAGAAAGTGCGGTCGAACATCGGGGCGTTCATTCGGCTGTTTGACGGCGTTCGCTGGTATTACTCGTCCTTGACGGACCTGGATGCCATTCAGGATCAGATCGACACGCTGGCGAACATGGCCGAGGCCAATCCCGACATCGACGATCACCCCTATGTCAAGATGTATGAAGTGCACACCGACGAATTGATCCAATACCGGGACAAGTCCCTCAAGGACGTTCCCCTCGAAGACAAGGACAAACTGGTGAAACAGGTTGCCGACATGTGCACCGACGAGACGATCAAAATGGTGAACGCGTTTTACGTGGACGACGTGACGGTGAAGGAGATCTTCACGTCCAAAGGAAGTCACGTCAAGTTCGACAAACAGACCTGCGGCATCGGTCTCTACATGCAGTGCGCCCATGGTACCAACAAGAACCAGTTTGCCGCCTCGCGGGCGGAAATCTACTTTGACGACCTGGCCCAAGACTTGCCGCACTTCGAAGAAGAAATCGCCAAAAATGTCGCGTTCATCCAAAACGCCATCCCCTTTGAGGGTGGCGAATATCCCGTTTTGATGGGGCCGCTCGCAACCGGCGTCTTCACCCATGAAAGCTTCGGTCACAAAAGTGAATCGGATTTCATGGTTGGCGATGAAGCGATGCGCAAGGAATGGACGCTCGGCAAAGAAGTCGGCCAGCCCTTGCTGAACATCATTGACGACGGCACCGTGCTCGGCAACGGCTATGTTCCCTACGACGATGAAGGCACCAAGGGCAAGAAAACCCACATCATCACCGACGGCATTCTCACCGATCGTCTGCACAGCGTCGCGACCGCGGCCGCGCTCGAGGAACAGCCCACCGGCAACGCCCGTTCGATCAACTTCGAGTTCGAACCGATCGTCCGCATGACGACCACCTACATCGACAAGGGTTCGACACCCCTCAAAGACATCATCAAGACAATCGACAACGGCATCTTCGTCGACACCATCAAACACGGCTCCGGCATGAGTACCTTCACCATCGCACCGTCGCGGGCTTACAAGATCGAACACGGTGAGATCACGACGCCGATCAACGTCTCGGTCATCACCGGAAACGTCTTTGAAACGCTCCATCTGGTCGATGCAATCAGCGAAGAGTTCGAACTGTTGTCGTTCGTCGGCGGCGGTTGCGGCAAGATGGAACAGTTCCCGCTACCGGTCGGATTCGGCGGCCCGTACACGCTCGTCCGCAAGCTCAACGTGATGTAGGAGGAGACCAATGAACAAAGAATACATTCGCATCAAGCGCAAAGAAACATCCGTCAAACTACAAGCATCTGCCATCAACTCGATCCGCATCAAGGACATCGTTCGCAATGCCGTACGTGTCTACAAGGATGACAAACTCGGCATCGCCGGCGCAATCGGATCGACCTCGATCGCGGACCTCGAACAACAAGCGGAAACCAACCTCGCGGCGAACATTCCCTATCCCTATCCGATCGAAGCGAACCACAAGGATCACCGCGACTACCGCGAAACCAAATACACCGAGCAGGACATCATGACGATGACCGAAACGCTGCTGAACGAACTGAACAAGGAGTATGACGATTTCATCTACAGTGAATCACTGCAAGCAGTGACGATTGATTACACGATGACCAACACGGCCGGACTCGATCTGCGCTATCAGGACGAATACGTCAATCTCGGCTTCGTCGTCAAGGCGAAACAGTCGGCCAACTTGTTCGACACCTTCATCAGCTGGAGCGGACGCAAGCTCGATCTGCCGCGTCTGACAACCTTCGCCAAACAACAGCTCAAAGCCGAACGCAACCTCGTCGATCTGCCCGAAGGCGACAAAGTCCCCGTCTTCTTCGCAGACTTGTCCACCGTCGGCGGATACCTCGTTCGCCAACTGAACGGCGAGACCTACGGCAACAAGGCTTCGCTGTTCGACGGCAAACTCGGTGAAAAGCTCTTCCACGACAAGCTCAACGTCGTTCAGGACGACGATCCCAAAACGTCCTTCACCCGCTTCTTCGACGCCGAGGGCGTGACCAAAGAGAACGATCGGGTGCCGCTCATCACCGACGGCGTGCTCACCAACGTCTTCACCGACAAAAAGAACGCCGCCAAGTTCGACTTGCCGCACACCGGCTCGGCCAGCGGCGGCTACGACGATGTCCCGCGGGTTCAGATGGTCGCGGCCCGACCACTCGTAGACTCAAAGGACATCGCCAAGACACTGAATGGCAAACCGGCCATCTTCGTGATGGTGTCCGCCGGTGGCGACTTCACCGCCGAGGGTCATTACGCGACACCGGTGCAAGCCGCCTATCTCTTTGACGGCAAGCAGTTCATCGGTAAGCTGCCGAACTTCAACATGAACAACTCGATCTACAAGATGTTGGGTGAGGATTACATCGGTACGTTCCAAGCCGATCATCTCTACTTCAGCGATGATTACTACGTGCTGGGTTGTTACATGAACGTCAAGTCAGAGTGAATCTAAGCTGACGGTTCCGATTGGACGTTGCTATCCATGTTTTGACCAAGTCGGTCTTCCAAGACTAGTCCATGCTGAAAAAAGTTGTCATCGGACAACTAGGAACCGAAATCAAACAGCCACGCAATGCAACAAAAAGCTGATCCGCAACGGGATCAGCTTTTTTCATCAATCATCGAATCATTTCATGGGACGATACTTCATCGCGATCTGGAGTGCATTGGCGACGCTCTCGAGCAAGTTTTTCTCCTCCATTTCGAAGGGACCAAAGGCCTCATCCGGCTGTTCGGACAAGTAGTACACCTCAATTGCGCCAACCGGCTCATCATCCGTTTTCAGTTCCACCGACAGCATCCATGACGTCGGTTCAAACTCCTGCGATACAAAGACATGTTCCTTGTATCGGATCCGCACGGCCGCCTCGTCGGGATACTTCATCGCATCGACGATGGCGTGTGTCGTACCCTGCAGGATGGCATCGAGTTTCGATTCCTTGTAGGACAGATCGGTTACCGTGTACAGGCAATCAAGTTCTTTGAGACGCTCGGTTGTCAACGCCATGTTGGCATTGATGGCGTCCACCATCTCGTTGAGCACACCGGCGATCTGGACGAACTCTTTGGACCCTTCTTCGAGGAACCGGAAGTACCCTTGGATGTTGGTTTTCTTGTAGTCCTTGATGTCTTCCTCGATGCCGGCGAGCGGCTTCAAAACAGTGAAATTGACAACCAGCAACATCGCCAGAATCAGCGTTAATGTAACGACGATGAACAACGTCCGGATGGCGACGATCTTGGAAAACACAATACCGCGAATGGCCGCATCGGTAATCAGATGGACAAACCGGATCGAAGTGCCTTCGACCTGGTACACGACGACGAGATAGTTCGTTCCTTCGAGATTCTTGTCAATGGTATCGAAGCCATCAATGTCATTGACGAAATCCAGTCCGCCAAAGACCTCATCCAGCTCGGAAATGTCCAACGAACCGTCGTCGTTGATCATGACCGCCTTGTCCGCCTGCACGTACACGAATTGCCCTCGTGACAAGTTCTCGACCTGCTCGAAGTTGTCCAGATAGTTCTCCAACATGATGTCGATGCCAAGCACGCCGACGAACTCGTTGTCAATGTCATACAATGTGGTGGACAACGTTGAGAAGTACTGATCCTCGGTCGGATGCTTGTCGATGTCGTTGAACACGAACGCGCCAGGATCGGCAGTGGCATTGGTGTACCACGACCGGGTGCGCGGGTCGTAGTTGAATCCTTCACCGGCCGGGTGATCTTCCTGGATCGGTCCGGTGCGGACAAACGCGCCGGTCGCATCGTAGCCGATGTAGATGCTGTCGACGTTGGGATTCACCAACGCCAGGTCGTACATCGCCAGCATGATCTCTTGCTCTTCGGCATTGGGACTGAAATCAAACCCATCGTCAAATGCGTTGAGATAATTGGTGAAATCGGTCGAGTCGGTATAGATTTCATCGGACTGGCGCAGAATGGCGATCGAATAAATCATGTCATCACGAAAATGCTCCACGTTGTTCGCGTAGAGCTCGAACTGACCCTTTACTTCATCTGCGTATTGCGCCTCTTCGGCATTGGCGACCAGAGGTGTCACGATAAGATAACCGATCGCCACACTGAGAACGATGGTCAGCAGTCCGAAGATTGTCAACTTGATGCGTACCGACATGAAAAACCCTCCCCAAGCATATAAAAAGGCCCCGTCCATGCGAGGCAGAAATGTTATGAATCAATCAGCATGAAACTGACGTCGAACGTGATATTCTGTCCGTATATCGCTTCACAGGCCGCTCGCGCATCGGCGACATTCACGACACTCGGGTCGTATCCGTGTTCCAGCGCTTCCGCTTCGTCAATCGGCTCCAACAATTCGACGGTGATGGTGATGGTGACGGCATAGTTGAATACCGGCATCAGCTTCATCATCGGTTCGTCCATGACGGTAATCTTGACGAGATGCGCATACTCGTCGCTGTCGCCAATCAACACGTCGATGGCCTCGACCCGCATCAAACCACGGGACACATCGGTCGAATAGAGCGACACATCGTACTGAAACGTGACCGCCTCGACGTCACCGACGGCCATCGCATGACCCATCGGGACCAACACTTCATCGCTACTGCCGTCATTCAGTGAGACATACACCAAATACGGTGTCTCGGACACTTCGATGACTTCATCGGTTTCTTCGGGTTCACATGCCACCAAAAACAAAAGCAAAACAATCATAAACAAACGAAGCTTCATGCAGGTCACCTCGATCAGGGGTGATCGTCCCGTGTTAATAATCCATTAGATTGGTTTAATTATAGCACATTTCAAATAAAAGCAAAAGAACGGAATGTTGCTATCAATAGTAATTACAAACAACCGATGGCAGCGATATCATCGTCATGCTCGTTACAAGAACTGTCGAAACCTGGTACAAGCTCGCTCAATCTTCGAACTGGCTCTTGATCTCGATCAACTCATCAAAAATGGACTCAAACGCATGAACCACTTGCGGATCAAATGCCGTGCCGGAGCCGTTGGAGATCTCGATGCGGGCTTTCTCCAGCGGCCATGCATCTTTGTATGGCCGTCTGGTTGTCAGTGCATCGAACACATCAGCCACGGCAACGATTCGGGCGGGCAATGGAATCTCCTCGCCATACAGGCCGTCGGGATAGCCACGGCCATCCCACTTCTCATGATGGCTCATGGCGATTTCGGATGCCATCTTGAACACGGGATGTTTTGACGTGGCCAAAATGTAGCCGCCGATCGGCGCGTGTTGTTTCATGATTTCCCATTCTTTGTCCGTCAGTTTTCTGGGGGCTTTCAAGATCGAGTCCGGAGTCCCGATCTTGCCTGTATCGTGAAGCGGTGCAGCCAGTTCGATGATGCGTGCCTGCTCCTCGTTGAACCCGAGGGCAACGGCCAATGCTTTCGAATAGGCGGCCATGCGCCAGATGTGTTCACCGGTGTCGGAATCATTGTAGTGACCGGCGTCGCCGAGCATCTGAATCGACGACTCAACCAGTTCCACCAGATAATCGACTTTGGTCAGCGACAGGTGGGTCTTCACGCGGCGTAACACGACCGGACGGGAGACCGGTTTCTGGATGTAGTCCACCGCGCCGACATCAAAACCTCTGGCTTCGTCTTCGACTTCCCCCATGGCTGTGACAAAAATTACCGGTATGTCTTTTGTGGTCTCGTTCTCTTTCAGTTTGGTACAGACTTCATACCCATCCATTTCCGGCATCATGATGTCCAGTAAAATCAGATCCGGTTTGACTTTCTCGGCAATTTTCAAGGCCAATTTACCGCTTGTCGCGGCACGCACGGTGTAGTCCTCATTGAGAATCGCCTTCAGGATGTCAATGTTCTCAACCGTGTCATCGACAACAAGAATTGATTTGTTCATGTCAGTTCCCCTCTCTAATCGTATCTATGATCGATTGTACTTTGGCGACGGCGTCTTCGAACTCATATGAGCCGATGTCTTGGCGGACGTCATCGAACGCCACCCCTTTGGCGGACAACGTCGGTCCGACGATGTCCAACATGGTTTCAGCCTCGGTGTCATAATCCTCCAGTTTGCTCAGCAGTTCAGCCAGCCGATCCATCAGATCGGTGTCCGACAATGTCTCGCCTTCGGATTGACTTGTTTCAACCGTATTCAAGAATGCCGTGATGTCCAGCATGTCCAGATCCAGTGATTCGCCGAGTTGCGGCAGTTCCGGCAGTTCCCGAATGTCAACGCCGTTCTTGTACTGCGTCTCCAACTGTTTCGCGAGTTGTTGGGTATCCGTGGCGCCGATGTTTCCAGCCACTCCCTTCAAGGTGTGCAACCGGCGGGCGACATCGTCTTGTTGTTGTTCCAGGGCAGATTGCAGTTCGGCGACGAAGTCGGCATAGTTCGCGCTGTACTTCCGGAGAATGTCCAGGTACACTTTTTCGTTGTGCGCCACGCGGTTCAATCCGTCGTCGTAGTGAATTCGTTTCAACACCGAGAAGTCCAATGCCTGTGTCGGTGATGTTGTCTGCACCGACTTGGCCTCTCGGGATGGATCGGGTGCAATCCATTCCAGCAATGCTTCAAACAATTCCTTGATGATGATCGGTTTGGCCACGAATCCGTTCATCCCGGCGTCATCGATTTTCTCGAGCACACCGCTCATGGCGTCCGCCGAGAGGGCCAGAATGGGGATGTCGTTGTACCCTTTGTCACGGATTTCCCTGGTAGCCTCATAGCCGCTTTTCACCGGCATCTGAAGGTCCATCAGGATGATGTCGTAATCATTGGTTTCGCAGAGTTCGACGGCAATCTGACCGTTTTCGGCAATGTCGACATGGAATCCTTCGTTTTCGAGCGTCTCCTGGGCGACTTGCTGGTTGATCTCGTTGTCCTCGGCGACCAGTATCCGCGCTCCCGCGATGCTCGACACATCCGGCGAATCATCGGTTCTGGACGAGCCCGTGTCGATCCGCTCTTCACCAAGAGTCTCAAGGATGGAGTTGAACAGAAGCGACTGCGATACGGGTTTCATCAGGATCGTATCAATGCCGGCTCGATTGGCATCGTTGAGCACCGTCTCGCGACCGTATGCCGTCAACATGATGACCTGTGGCAAATCCTCCGGCGGTAGCATCTCTTTCACCTTGTTCCACGTTTCAACACCGTTGAGTCCTGGCATCTTCCAGTCAAGAAATATCATGTCGAAGGTATCTTCGCGGATCATATCCAGCGCGCTCAAACCGTCCTTAGCTTGTTTGGATTCGATGCCGAATCCGTTCAAATATCCTTCGATCACCAGTCGTGAGTCTTCGTTGTCATCGACAATCAGGGCCCGTATGTCATCCAGTCCGTGTGGCAGGACAAGTTTGCGCAGTTTGGTCGTCGCGCCCAACTCAAAGGTCAAGTCGAAGCCGAAGGTACTGCCTTCGCCGTAGACGGACTCGACCCAGATGGTGCCGCCCATCAACTCAACGAGATTTTTCGAGATACTGAGCCCAAGACCGGTCCCGCCGTATTTCCGGGTGGTGGAGGTGTCGGCTTGATTGAATGCCTTGAACAGTTTCGATACCTGATCTTCGGTCATGCCGATGCCGGTATCGTGCACGGTGAAACGGAGCGACACGTTGTTGTCGTCGTGTTGTTGCTCTTCCACTTTGAGCAGCACTTGACCATCCGAGGTGAACTTGATTGCATTGTTGGTCAGATTCAAGATGATCTGACCTAGTCGCAAAGGATCACCGATCAAACTATGAGGCAGCGTATAGTTCTTGGCGATGATGAACTCAATGCCTTTGTTGAATGCCTTTAAGCCAACTACACTGGAAATGTTGTCCAACACTTCATCGAGACTGAACTCGATCCACTCGATGTCGAGTTTGCCGGCTTCAATTTTCGAGAAATCGAGAATGTCGTTGATGATGCCAAGCAGGTTGTTGGCCGCGCGAGTCGTCTTGGTGACGTAGTCCTGCTGCTTGTTGTTCAGTTCGGTTTTCCCGAGCAAGTTTGACAGACCGATGATCGCATTCATCGGCGTACGGATTTCATGCGACATGTTGGCGAGGAAGTCGGATTTGGCCTTGGTCGCCTGTTCCGCGATCTCCTTGGCTTGCTTGAGTTCCTGTTCGGCAAGATCGCCGGCGATGACCTGCCCGGTGATGCTGGCGATTGAAGTCAGGCGATCGAAGTCGGAAGCCGTCATGGCAGTGGTTCCAAACAGATCGATCACGCCGGCCAGTTCACCAGTGGGGTAATGGATCCGCTGCACGGCATAGTTGCTGAGCTTCAAATCGCCCAGATCATCGTTGGCGTTGATCCGTTTGTCATGTCGCAGATCGTTGGTGAAAAAGGGTTTGGTCTTGCCTTGGACGACTTTGCCCATGGTGGTTTTTCCTAAGAAGATGTACCGATCGTCGGAGACATAGCGTTCAAACCCGGGTTTCACGGCCGTCAGGTTGATGCAATCCAACCGTTCTTGTTTCTCATCGTTGTGTTCATCGCCGACCAAATGGGGACAAGCTTCGCAAAGCTCGCCGTCGGCAACCATCCAGATGCGGGCGAACTCCTGATCGAACATGTTCTTGAGGTTGTCGGCGATGATGGTGAGTTTGTCCTTGATGTTGTCTTGGTCCATCAGGCTCGTCATCATCTGTGAGGTAAGCTGTTCTTGTTTTTCCGTTTTCTTGACATCGGTGATGTCGCGTACGATGACGTTGATCGCCTGCTTGCCTTCAATGGTCGTGACGCTCAATGAAAGATGCGCGGGGAAGACGGTGTCGTCGTAACGTTGCGCCAGCCACTCGGTCTTGAACCCCTGTTGTTCCAGAGTCATTTTGGTATTGTATTCCGCTCGTTCGGCCGATGAAGTTCCATCATCTTGATGTTCGGGACTGAACTGAGCGGCGTGCAAGGTCGTGATGTCGACATCGTCGGGAATCCGGAACATCTCGTAGGCTGCCTTGTTGGCTGACAGATAGTACCCGGTCTCGATGTCCGTCAGCATGATGGCATCGAGCGAGGAGTTGAAGATGCTCTCGAGATTGTTTTTTGACGTTCGCAGTTCTTCTTCTTTTTCCTTCAGCTCGGTGATGTCTTCCTTGATCGCGATGTAGTTGACGATTTGACCCTTCTCATTCATGACCGGAGCGATCTTGGCGTGCTCCCAGAAACAGGTTCCGTCTTTTTTCTTGTTGTAAAACTCGCCTTCCCACAGATTGCCGCTCGAAACGGTGCGCCACAGTTCTTTGTAGAACTCCTTGTCGTGAAGGCCACTTTTGAGCACGCGTGGGTTTTGCCCGATGGCTTCGTCCCTGGTGTAGCCGGTAATCGTCGTGAAGGCCTCATTAACGTATTGAATGGTCCCGGCGGGATTGGTGAAGACGATGGTATTGGGGTTTTTTTCGATGGCCGTGTAGAACTTACGCAACTCCTTGGTTTGTTCGGCCAAATCATGCTCGAAGTCGGCATTGCGTTGTTTCAAGCCCTCCTGAAATTCACGAGATTCGATCGAGAGATTGATGGTTTTGGCCATACTGTTCAAGAGGTCTCGTTCTTCGGCCATGAACGGACCTTCGTCAATGTCAGGCCGTTCTTCGAGATAGTACACGTTGATGGATCCGGATACTTCACCTTCTGAAATGATGTCCGCCGATTGTTTCCATGGTGTCGGTTCAAACTCCGACGAGGCGAACTCGCGGTCTTTGAAGATGATGTGCCCGACCGTGATCTCGGGATACTGCCAGCCATCGACGATGGCCTGCACGGTTCCCTCAAACACGTCGTCGATGTTCTCGCTCCGTCGCGCCAAATCGGAAACGGTATACAGACACTTCAGTTCCTTCATCCGTTCCCCGATGAAATGATTCTTCTCCTCGATGGATGCGACCATTTTGTTCAGTTGTTTGGCAATGGTGAGGAACTCCAAGGATCCGTGTTCGGTGAATGAGAAATCATAATCCTCCTTGGTGGCAAAATCATTGATCTCGGCTTCGATGCTGCTCAAGGGACGGATCGCGTATACATTGACGGTAACCAACAAGATCAGCACCAGCATCAACGTGATGATGATGAACAGATTTCGGATCGGTGCGATGTCTGCCAGCACCGTATCCGTGATATGGTCCTGACTGACGACATGGACGAACTTCAACCCGGAATCCCCGACCTGATGCACGATTACCAATCGCTCGACACCATCGAGTGTCATTTCGTAGGCTTCCAGCTCCACGTCCTGTTCCGGCAACTCGAATCCATCGTAGTATTCGTTCAACGGGACGACGCTGATTTCACGATCGGCATTTATGGTCACGGCCTTGTCGCCTTGTACGTAGATGAACTGGCCGGCGGCGAGTTGCTCCACCTGCTCGAAATTATTGATGAAGTTGGCCAGCTGGATGTCGATGCCGATGACGCCGACCAGCTGGTCGTCATCATCGTAGAACGCTTTGGACAGTGTGGAAAAATACACATCTTCAGCGGGGTGCTGATCGATGTCATTGAATACGAAATTATCGGGGTCGGCCACTGCGTTGAGGTACCACGAGCGGGTTCTCGGGTCGTAGGAAAATCCCTCTCCCGGAGCGCTGTCAGCTTGAATCGGCACCTGCATCACGAACGAACCGGTAGTCTCAAAACCGACGTAGACGTTCTCAACATTGGGGTTGTACTGGGTGAACAAGGCCAACCCTTCAATGATGGAACTCTCGGTTGCGTTGGGGTCGTAGGTGAAGCCATTGTCAAACACGTTCAAATAGTTCGTGAACGTGCTCGAATCGTCGTAGATTTCCTCGACTTCCATCAACTCGGTGATCGCATACTCCATGTCTTCCTGGAAGTACTTGATGTTGTTGGCGTAAATCTGGAACTCGACCGATACGTCGGAAATGTATTCCTCCGTTTCGCTCTGCACCAACGTCGGCGTGATGATCAAATACCCTCCGATCACGCTCAAAACAATGGTCAGGAATGCCACGATGGCTATCTTATACCGTGCGGACATCAAATCACCCCTTTGTTTTAATTATAAACCATTACAAACGATAATTACATTACGTTTTGCATTTCACGCGATCGACTCGTCTCACAGCCAAGCAGCCTTGCAATCGACTAATTACCGAGAGATGCTTGACACAAAGCAATTGGAAAAGGATGGCTGCGGACTTGTAAGAGTTATTTTTCCGTAGCCACCCTGCGATTTTTATCGATCAGACATCATCGACTCTAGTATATGTCCGGGTACTCGATCGGACGATCGATAATGACTTCAATGATGCGTATGGTGTTTGGTTCACTTGCTCTGAACACTGGAAGCAAGCGATAGTTGCCGGTATCGCTCAAATACTTGCGGTCGAGAATGAACGACCATCCATACCCGCTGAGATCAATCGTCACCATGTTCGTCTCATCGAACATCCGGGTGATGTACTTGTCATCACGGATGATCGTGATGACACCCGACAGATCATTATGAATCGCCGTGTCGTTGCCCGGAGGAATGCCCAGATCACCGAGATTGTCCCACGAGGATCCATTGTAGCGCATGTGCACGTATTGCCCTGTATTCTGGTCGAAGAGCTGGACGACCGGCCGGTCGAGATAATCCACGGCAATCGAAACCAAGGTCGCCATCATCTGTCCTTCCAGGATCTCATAGACGACATCGACTTGGTCGTTGGTGCCGTCGTCATCAATTCGCAACGGCGGAGCAACGACGGTGCCGTCAGCCCGATGAAAGAGCCCTGTGACAGGATCGTAGGCCACGTAGACGGCATGGGACGAATAATGTCCGACCGCAAGCGGATATTCCAAACTGGTGTTTAGGATCGGCGCGGAAACGTGAACCTTGTTGTCGGTTCCAAACGACAGCCACCCGTGAATCTTGCTGTAGTTGTAGTCGCCGAACTCGGCGTCGTCTTCATAGATGACGACATCGTTGCCGAACTCGTTGATTTCGCCAAGTGACGTCCAGGTTTTCGTTTCGGTATCGTAGGCGCTGATGCCGAACCCCTTCTTCTTCATTTCGGAAGTGGGTGCCAGCGGAGAGACGACCCGTGCGTAGTAGTACAGATTGCCCTGATAGTCGTTGGTGAAGGCGACATAGGTATGTCCGGTGCCTTGCGGCGCCATCGTGTCCGAATCGCCATACCAGGTGAAACTGCTGATGTCGTGCGGGTTGTCGCTGCGCCAATAGTTGATGCGTCCATACCGGTAGCGATCAGGCATGTGGTCCTGCGGCGAGTTGAACACGGCATAATTGTGCATGTCACCGACTACGTGGATGTAGCCGTCCTTGTCCACCCCGATCGACCAGAAGTGATGACCGTCTTCACGGTTGTAGTACACATCGACTTCATCGGTATCCAGATAGGCGATTTCATATGTCTCGGCATCGGTGATCTTCGCCACTCGGGGACGCAAGTTCACATCAACGTAAATCAGATAGGTGATGCCTTCGTGGGTTGCAATCGGCGTATAGAGTGGTTTTCCGGTATTGTAGTCGCTGTGCGCATCATCGACTTCGAACAAGGTTGAAATGGTATAGGTTTCCTGGCTCAGATCATACCGTGTCGGCTGATACACTTCACAGCCGTCGTTGTGGATGACTTGGCCAGCTTCGCAGACCAGATCCTCCGTTTGAAGTTCGCTGATCGCAATCGTGATCAAATCGGTCCATGACAACCACTCGTTCTGCAATGCCTCGAGCAACGTCATCGTCTCATCGTTCTTGATCACACGATAACGGTCGTGTTCGGACGCATGATCGAAATAGTACACTTCTTCCATCCAGACGCCCATGTCCAGGCGTTCGCCTTCGCTGGGGCCCAGATCCGTCTGACGAACCACGACCACGTAACCGTCCGCAACGTGGTAATCGACGAACAGGGCGTTGTCGATAACGACGGTGTCGGGATCGTCCACGCACGCATTGTCAACGAGGATGTCGCCCAAATCACAGACGATGTCATACGACAGGAGTTCCCCTACCGTCCAACTCGCAATCAAGTCCGCAAGCGTGAACCATTCCTGTTCCAACGCTTCAAGCAGATCCAAGGTCTGATCGTCTGAAACAACCACATAATAGGACAGGTGCGTTCCCGAGCTGAAGTAATACTCTCGCCCTTCGTACGCTCCGAACAGCACAATGTCATCGGTGAACTCCGTCGGTAGATTCCGCAACTTGTACAACGCCATGTCCCCATGTTGTTCCACGAAGTCATACAAGACCCCATCGACCACATGCGTGTCCGGATCATCAACACATACAGTTCCGGACAACATCATCCCGATCTCACAGATCGGATAGTCCTTGCATTCGTCACCCTCCTGATACTGATCGGCGTCACAAACAACCGGATCGTCAACGATCGGCTCCTGTGTGCATGCCGCGAGTCCGAACACCAATGTCATGAGCAACAGGCTCAACAGTCGTCTCAATTGGATCCCTCCTAATGTATGAAATGGCCAAGCCATAGGATTCCATCTTGATTTCATTATAGCATGAGGCACCCCTTCTCGAACATCCCAGTTTGAAAAACACTTCAATCAAGGAATGATTTGAAGTGTTTGGTTGCTTTCATTGGCCCGCTGGATACTGAATCGAATCGCTGTCAATCGTTCGGTGTTGAAGACAGTTGCATCTGCTGGCGTTTGGGTAACGCACCATACACCAACTGATAGGACTCGTGGAGAACCTCCTCCAGGAACGCCCGCGGAACATCGTACCCCAACAGAATCGAGATCCAGTGCCGCTTGTTCATGTAATACCCCGGGGTTACGAAGGGGTAGATCCGAACCAGTTCGGCAGCTTTCGACGGCTCGAGCTTCACCGTCAGAATCGACTCGTTTTCCTTGTTCTCACCAACCATCGCAAACAACTTGCCTCCAACCTGATAGCGCGTCGCATTCCATTCGACCTTGAAGTCCTTGGTCGCTCCCCGATGCGTTAAGGCGGTTTGTTCGATCAGATGCATACGTTGCTGCAGCGCATTGTCATTCATTTCGACCAGCCTCCATCATAATATCAGTTGATCCATCATCATCCAAAGCAGCAACACCATCAACAAGACACTGTAGATGAGGGCGTCCTTGCGAATCAGACTTTGCTCGTATCGGCGATTCACGACATTGCTCGTGATGATGAAGCGCTCGATGAATCCGAGCCTGTCGTTGCTGATTTCATTGAGTTGCTCGTACTCCTTGTCATCGATTCGGAATCGCTTTCCATACATCCGCCGACACACTCCGCGCATGACGAGAAACGCCGGGAGAAAGAACCAGTACTCGATCGACAACCACTTGGGAAGGGTCTTGTGAAACAGGTGGAGTTTGTCGCCAATCACGAACATGACACCGCCAAACCCGAGGATGCCGAGCGTGACCAGAAGGTCCTCGCCGGCGAACACGTTGATGCCAACGACGTAATGATCGATGAAATCCGAGGAGTACGCCATCCGATTCAGTTGCGGGATCACGAGCGCGTCGAGAAGGAAATTCGGATTCCATCCGATCCAGACAATCAGAATCGCGATCGCCCAAAGCGCCACATCGAAACTAGAGAAGTCGAAGGTCGCGTCGGGGTATGCGTTGTCGGTCTTGCGGATGAAGACATAGTAAAACATCTTGACGAAGGAACAGACCGTTCCGGCACTCACCAGGAGAAAAATCCATTCGGCATAGAGGAAGATGGACGATCCATATTCATGCGCTTCGACGATGGCGTGATGAAGCATCGTCTTCGACACGTAGCCGTTGAACAACGGCACGCCGCTGATCCCCAGCGCGGCGATCAAAAAGACGACGGTCGTGACGGGAAGCTTCTTCCACAAGCCGCCCAGCTTGTACATGTTCTGCTCGTGCGTGTGATAGTACACCACTCCGGCAACCATGAACAACAGCGACTTGAACAACGCGTGATTGACGATGTGATAGACCGCACCACCGTATCCGAGCGCTCCTTTGTATCCCAAATACATGGCGACGCCGATGCCGACGATGATGTAGCCCATCTGACTGATCGAATGGTACGCCAGCATCTTCTTCATGTTCGCTTGCAACAACGCCAGGAAGACCCCGATCGTCATCGTGACGATACCGACCCAGATCAGGATCGCGCCGATTGTGGACGCGGTGAACCATATCGGATCGTCCCCTCCGACCATCATGTCCTTGGTCGGAAAATAATAACTGGTGACGGCACGAATGATGCCGAAGGCGCCAATCTTGATCATGACTCCCGACAACAAGGCGCTGGCGGGAGATGGAGCGACCGGATGGGCCTTGGGCAACCATACGTGCAATGGCGCCATCCCGGCCTTGACGCCGAACCCGAGCACAATCAGTCCGATGATCCAATAGCGCGTCGCTCCCAACTCAGCGAGTTGGACAATGGCGCTGTCGAAGCCAAGATCGCCGACGTTGAAATACATGAGCACGATGGCGGCGAAAATCAGGAACCCACCGATCAGACCCATCACGAGATACTTGTAGCCAGCTTGATACGACTCCTCGTTCTGGCCATGGATGACAAGCATGTACGATGACACCGTCATGACCTCGAAGAAGACGAACATCGTCAACAGATCGCCGGCGACAATGGCGCCGATGACGGTGGCGTAGGTCAGTCCGAGAAAGAAGAAAAATCTCGTACTGTGTTTCTCCCGTTGCATGTACACATGAGCGTAGACCATCACGTAAAACCACAAGTACGCGGACAGCAACAAGACGATGTACCCCAGGGTGTCGATACGGAAACTCAATCCCAGATCGAACACATTTGCCAGTTCGAATGAGACATCGTTGTCAAGAATGAGCGGATAGGAGAACAACACGACGACGAGCGTGATGAACCCGGTGTAGATCACGGCTTGATCGCGGAATCGCGGTGATGCTTTGGCACAATACAGTTCCACGAACGACCCGATGAGAGGAATGACAATGATCAACAGCGGCAGATAATCGATCCACCCCGAGACCAGTAGTTGCGCGTACCAGTCCGTTTGTTGAAGCCAAATCGACCAGCCGAACCAGTCGGACGCATACGCCACGAACCACACCAAAAGAAGCAGGGACAACCCCACCAGAATCGAATTGGATTTGACCATCTTGTCAAACACTTTGATGTCACGGAATCGGTACATGGTTCACCACCATTCCTAGGGAATCAATGTATGCACGGCGGCATCGATCAACTGCATGATCGGCTGCGGCATGACCCCGAGCAACACGATGAGCAGCCCCAACAGGACCAACGGACCGATCATCGTCGACGGGGCCCGTTCGATCGATGTCAAGCGGTACTGGTATTTCTCATTTTTCAAAAACGCCAAGATGATGATTGGCAAATAGTACATCACGTTCAACAACGAACTGACGATCAACACGCCAAGGAACACCACTTGTCGTCCATCCAACAGCGCTGTTCCGAGATACAGCTTCGATATGAAGCCGCTGGTGAACGGCAGTCCGATCATCCCCAACGCGGCGATCGAGAACACGCTCATCGCCACCGGCATGATGAAGCCGATGCCGTCAAAGTCGTTGACACGTCTAGTGCGCTTGTAATAGATGATCTCTCCGGCCGACAGAAACAAGGCGGTCTTCATCAGTCCGTGCGACAGGATGTGGAAGAACGATGCGCGCAATCCTTCCCATGACAAGAGTCCGATGCCCAGTAGAATGTATCCGATCTGAGCGACCGAGGAATACCCCAGCATCCGTTTCACATCCTGTTGGGCGATGGCGAACACCGACCCCATGATCATCCCGATCCCAGCAACCACCAATAGCACCGTCCGCATGTTCAGATCCAAAAGAATCTCGACGTTGAAGACGCGGAACAAGATCTTGATCAAGACCAGCACATAGACCTTGATGACGATCGCCGACAACAGTGAGCTGGACGTGCTCGGAGCGCTCGAATGGGCGTCCGGCAACCATACGTGAAACGGAAATATGGCGGCCTTGATCCCGAGTCCGATCATCATGAACGTCAGCGCGATGACAACGTTGAAGGGGTACGTCTCGTATGCCGTTTGCAGCGCTTGTCCGATCAGCGAGATGTTGGTGATTCCGGTCGCCATGTACAATAGCGCCACTCCAAACAGATAGGACAGCGAGCCCAGTTCATTCATCATCACGTAACGGAACGCGGACGAATAGGCCTCGCGCTTTCGCTTGATCGAGATGAGGGCGCACGTGGTAATCGACAAGATCTCGATGAACACGTAGGTGTTGAACAGATCGTTGGTGTACAACACGCCGAACAACGACATCAACAACACGAACAACAGGACATAATACCGTCCGTACTCGTTCGGCTCGATGCCCTCGGTCCGGTCACCACTCGAATAGACATAAATGATCGATGCCAACAGAACGATGATGGTCGTAAACAACGCGGAAAACGGATCGACAAGCAATTCGATCCCAAACCGGGTGTCATGTCCGCCCAACGTATAATGGATCGCATCGAACTGGTTGACGTGATACAAAAGATAGATCGAACTCACCGATACCAGACCCAGCACGATGAATCCGAGAATCAGCGTAATCTTGAACGGTTGTCGTCGCAACAAGGGAATGACAAGCGCCATGCTCATGAACAGGATCAAGTTCAGGATCGGCAGATGTTCAACGATCATTGTGATGATTCCTTCTTGCCATCTGCGAGAGTTCTTCCTGATCGATCGTGCCGTAGGTCTCAAAGATTCGAATCACCAGCGACAACGAATACACCGTAACCGAAACGACGACAACGATTCCGGTCAGAATCATCACCGACGGAAGCGGGTTGATGTAGGTGACGCCGGGTGCGTTCGGATCAACGATCGGCGCCATGCCTCCCGTCACGTTCCCAATCGATACGAAGAACAAAAACACCCCGGTCCCCATGATGTTGAGACCCATGATCCGCTTGATCATGTTGCTGTGCACGACGACGATCCGCAATCCAATCAAGAACACGGCAATGGCTCCGATGTAGTTGATGTTGTCCACGACATCTTGCAGGATGGTCATGAGTGCACCCCCTCATCGATGAGCAGGTTGAACAGATTGATCATGGTGGATGTGACCTTGATCCCGATCGCGATCATCAACAACGGGATCATCCCGCCGCTGAGGATCGAACCCAGCTCGCCCGCTGGAAACCCGGCGTCCAGATTCGTCAAAAAACTGCCGCCGAGCATCAGTCCGATGAGACCGATCAGGATGAACAACATGATACCGCCGCTTTCCGCGATTTCAGATGCGCGGTGCGAGAATTTTTTACTTCCTTTCTTGCGTCCGAAGACCAACGTGTACAAGATCAGCGTCGTTCCCAGAATTGCTCCACCGGCAAATCCTCCTCCGGGGGAGATGTGTCCGTTGAGAATGACAAAGACACCATACAGTTGCGCAAACGGGAGCACGATCCGCGTGATCGTTTTGACAATGATATCATTCATCGTCATCAAACTTCCAGTCGTGACGCGCCGATCGCAATACCGACGACACCGCCACCACCGAGGTGAAGAGAACAATCGTCTCGCCCAGGGTGTCGAATCCGCGGTAGTCCGTCAAAATCGCCGCGACAATGTTGACGGCGTTGGTTTCATCCGCTCCTTGCTCAAGATAGTGGTTGATGATGTCATTGTATGCCGGCGCGGCCGTCGTTGCATCCGTCGGCATGTTCATCACGCCGATCACCAAGACGACAAAGACGATGACAAACACGATGTCCGTAAGCTTGGCTCTCATGATTCGTGCCTCCTTGTCTTGGAAATGACGGCAAAGAACAGAATCGACGTCACGCCGGCGCCGATCGACGCTTCGGTGATGGCCACGTCCGGCGTGTTGAGGATCAGCCACAACACCGACATCATCAAGGAGTATGCGGAAAACAGGATGACCGCCCCGATCAAGTCCTTGATCTTGCCGATCGCAACGGCACAGACGATCAAGAACACGACAATGATGACATTAAGCACTACCATCGTCTCGTACCTTCCCTTCGTTTCAGTTCCTTGTACGCACTTTTCGCGATGGCGTGGGCCGCGGTCGGATTGGTGATCCACACAAACAACAAGATGAGAACGATGCTGATGGAAACGAAACTGGCGCCTTGCCAGATGATGAGCCCCAAGAACACGAGCCCGGCACCCATCGTGTCACATTTGGTGGTGGCGTGCATGCGGGTGAAGACATCCGGCATCCGGATCAACCCCACCACGCCGACAAAAAAGAAGAACAACCCGCTGGCCAGACAAGCAATCACGAGAATCGTTTGAATGAGTTCCCACATACTATGCACCCAGCTTCCCTTTCATCAAGAACTTGGCCAGCCCGATCGTCGTGATGAAACCGAGCAACGCATAGACCAACGCGACATCGACATAGACCGCTTGGGCTGTGATCAAGGCAATCATGACAATCATCGTCGTCACCTTGGTGGAGATCATGTTGATGGCGACCATCCGCTCCTCGGCCGTTGGTCCAACAATCGCCCGGTACAACCCGATGAAGGTCAACAACACGAGCACGACGACACCGATCGTTACCGCTGTTTCAATCATGATTGATCCTCCTCCAATGCGACAAAGGCTTTCTCCAAACTGCTGTCGTCCAGCTTGTGACCGTGTTCTTTGATGAGGCTGTGAATGAGAATCGTGTCCGCATCCATGTCCACCGTCAGCGTCCCCGGCGTCAAGGTGATGGCGTTGGCGAAGAACGCCTGATGCAACTCCTTGCGGAGAGGATTCGGTATGCTTACAAACCCCGGATCGATCCCCATGTTGCGGCGCAACACGATTCTGGCCACCTGGATGTTGGATGTCACGATGTTGTAGATCAACACAACAAACAAACGAAGCAACCGCCCGATCTGACGAACGGTCCTGGTCGTCGTTTCCTTGTCGTTGAACACCAGATCCAGATTATACCAAACGATCAGCGCCGACGCCATCGCACCGATGATCACGATCGTGACCGACAGCTGGAAGGACAAGACGATCCAAAACGTCAGCAACAACACAAACAACAATGCCGCTCCAAACTTCTTGTTCAAGGGTATCAACACCTTTCCTGCACATGGGAGGACATTCCCACTTAATTCGATTATATCAAAATCTTCTCGTTATTGAAATAGGGGCCTAAAACGGATACGATTCAATACGCACAAAAGCAAGTAAAAAGGTACTTCCTTGTGGGGAAGCACCTTCTATGCAATGTTCCAGATCTTTATGGCCAGTTGAAACGGCTTGTTCCATCCTGTATGTTTTCCATGATGTCAAATGCAGCATCCGCTCCTTCGATGTCATCCATATGGTCAGACAATGCGTCCTGCATCAAACAATATAAATTATGATTAGAAACCACGAGTACATAAAAAGCCCAAAAGGGCCTTGTTATGAAGTTCACTATTGGCAATGCAAACTGTTACAGAACGATTACTGCTCGTTGTTGCTTGGAATGTTACAGTTGGAATTCCATGTCATCTCTTCCAACCACGATGTCGTCTGTTTCGTAGTGTTTCAGATCATCATACTGTCTGGATATTTTGTGATGACCCAGTACCAGTTTCTGTGACGCCGTCTTCCGAAACAACCGGATTGCCGATTCGACCGAGGAATGTCCATATTGGAGCAACTTCACATTTTCAAACTCGGACTCGACAAACATCGCATCAACGTAAATCAAATCGGATTTGGAACAAAACGCAATCAGTTCCTCATTCGATTCCATTCCGTTGGGAAGGTCGCACAAAACCACTACTTTTTTCCCGTCCGCCTGGATGGCATACACATAACTTCCCCCCGGATGATTGATGTGGAAGGCTTCCACCGCAAATCCATTCACCATGTATCTCGTTTTCTCAACTATGGGGTTCGACGTTATGGTTGCCAAAATATGTTCCCGTTTTATGGGAAGGAACGGCTCCCGCATAACCCCAACCAACTCTTCGGCAATGCTCTTGTCACTGGACTGTGGCCCATACAAGTGCAATGTATAGTCTCGACTAAACAACTGCGGAACAAAGGGAAAGCCGAGGATGTGATCAAGATGATAATGGGTCAGCAAGATGTGGTGTTCCAAATCATCGTTTCCGATCATGTGCTGCAACACACCGGTTCCAAGATCCACAATCAAGTCCTTGTCACCATTATGGATGACAACACTGGTGGTGTTTCGTCCCAAATCAGAAAAGCCACCAGCGATCGATCCCATGGTCCCGTATAAACTAACTCGCATGTTCTTCCTCCCTCAACCCCACAACTTGTTTTTTGAACAACTCGACCAGATGTTTGTCGAGCGATCCGTTTTCCACTTCATAGCCGAGAATGGCACACGCCTTCTCTTTCGACATGGCTGGCTTGTATGGTCGATCGGTCGCCGTCAACGCATCATAAATGTCAATGATTGGCATGATTCGTTCGATCAGCGACAATCGCGATTCGTCGAGACCGAACGGATACCCTTTGCCATTCAATTTCTCGTGATGGCTGGCAGCCAACTTCGGAACATTGGATAGCTTCTTGCCCCAGTTGATGTTTTCCAGAATATCCTTCGAATAGTTCGCATGTTTCTGAATCTGGTTTCGTTCTTCCACCGTCAGGTTACCTTTTTGAATCATCAAACTGTTGTATTCGTGTTCGTGCAACACTTCAATCGTGACATTCTTGTAATCCACGTTGGGATGATTCCGCAAGTCGTTCAAAAACGCCTTGTCCTCATCCGCAAGAAAATTCGTTTTGCTGATCCGGATCAAGTGTTCGATGGTGTGGTCCAGATGTTCGCCAAAATAGTGGGTTTCTTCGTTTCGGTTGTGTAAAATCTCGGCGATCAAATAGAATCTTGAAACGATTTCATTAATTTTCTCATCCGTTAACTTGTTTTGCTTTTGTAGAATCGATTCGGGCACGCCGATTTTACCGACATCATGCAACAGGGCGGATATGTGGAGTTCCTTCAAGGCGTCTTCGTCAAACAGGACATCCTTGTACAAGCCCTGATCGTCATTGATGGCTTTCGCCAATTCAATCGAAAGCTCGGCGACTCGTTTTGAATGGCCCGCCGTGATTGGATCGCGTTGGTCCAACGCCGTTGACAACGTACTGATCATCGAATCGAGAAGATTGGTGAGATCTTGTTGGAGTCTGGTCCGTTCCAGCAGTATGGCGGCTTGTGACGCCAGTGAGTTCGTGATCTGTTCATCCAATGCAGTGTATTCGGGCAAATCCAAGTCACTGTCACTGGTGATGATCACATCGGCATCGTCTTTCTTGTTGATGAGTTGCAAGACACCGATGACCTCACCCTTGAAGTTCTCCATGGGTATGACCAGCATGTTGATCGTTTTATAGCCGATGGATTCATCAAACGATCGATTGTGCGTGATCCCGAACAATGCTTGGGTGTCTTCCATCGATGTCAGATTGTATGTCGTCTTGTTCAACACGCAATTGCCCGATATGGAATCGGAACTGACTGGCATGCTGAACTTCTTGGATGGAAAATCGACCGAGTGATTGACGGTGTACTCAAAATGGAGTTGATTCTCCTCCACCGTATAGATGCTTCCGGCGTCGCTTCCGGTGATCTCGATGCAGCTTTCCAAAATGAGTTGCAATAATTTGTCGACATCCTTCTCATAGGACAACTGAATGGATATCTCACTCAACTTGTTAAGCAGTGACAGTTCGTTCATGCTTGCACCTCCACGCACTTGGATGATATCTAAAAAAATCGGATCGTCTTGTCCATCGCTTGCGAACGAATTATCGTGGTTCGACAAACCACATTTTCATCCTGTCTTTTCCCTTGACTTTGATCGACTCACGCTCGATACAAGTAAAATCGTTCTTGACAAGCTGATAGGTCGCATCGGAAATATTGATTTTCATTCTTTCTGAGTTTGTTTCCATTCTCGATGCCGTATTCACCGTGTCTCCGAACACATCGTATATGTATTTTTTCACACCCACAACGCCACCGACGATGGATCCGGTGTGCAATCCGATTCGTATGTTCCACTGGATGTCGGACGTTTGATTTCGTTCATTCAGATACTGGATAATCTGAACCGCGGATTTCACCATGTTTTTCGCATGATTCGAGTCCGGAATTGACATTCCGCCGACGGCCATGTACGCATCGCCAATGGTCTTGATTCGTTCGCAGTTGTTGGATTCGACAATACTGTCGAACGCTGTGAAAATGGTATTCAGTTCATCAATCAAAACCGTAGGAGACAACTTGGATGAAATTTTGGTGAAGTCCACAATGTCACTGAAAAACACCGTAACGTTTTCAAAGTATTCAGGGGTCGTCGTCCCTCGTTCTTTCAAATCGTTCGCGACGCGGACAGGCAGAATGTTTAACAGCAACTTATCGGACTTTTCCATTTCCAATGTGATTTTTTCGTTTTTCTCTTCGATGACTTTCATGGCCTCGTTGATTTCGGATCGCATCATCTTGAGCAGTGACTGATCCTTTTCCTTCATTCCTTGAAGTAGTTCACGATTCGCTTCGCTGCGTTTCAATTTGACTTCAAGTTTCTTTACCTTCTTGATCAGATTTTTTATCTCATTCTGATCTAGGTCATACATGGCTTTCACCAAGCAGAATGACGACGATCGTACCATTGTGGAACTGGCTTTCCATTCCTTTGTCAAGCGGTGCGATTTCGCCGTATCCATACAGCCCGGAAATGGAACAATCAGCAGGCAATTTGGATTGTAGCAACGCAATTTCTTCCCGTGTGTTGATGCCCAGCACCTTGCATCGTCCGGAACACGAAATGACCAGAGCCGATTCGAGTTTGGCATCGCCAAAATTGCCGATTGCCATATTTACTGCGGTCTCGACGGCTTCGACGATTTTTTCGCTTGTAGCCTCTGTCAGCTGAACCGTCGCATGCAACGGAATGTCGCCAAAAAAGGCGATGGACGTCGTACCGTCGACCACTCCTGCCGGATTCCGCAAGTAAAACTTGTCATGTGCGGCAACATCCGGAAACACGGCCAGGGGGTAATTGGACGTAAGGGTTGAATACTCCCCGAGATAGTGATTGTAAAAGTCCAGTATCGGTGCCCCATCCAGTTCATGAACCACGTTGTGATCGACTTTGGTCACGACCTTCTGCACCCCGATCGGTTCCCAACCGCTTGCTACTCCATACGAAAACTCAACCTGTCCGCCAAACAGCAACAACGGAACGGAATCAGACAATACTTCATTGTTATAAAACTGGAATGTCTTGCGCATGTTCCAATCATCGGCTGCCAAACCACCCAAAACGGTGATGTCGACTCCCAACCGGCGTTTTAGACTTTCCAACACAACAACGGCACTGCAGGTCAGACTCTCATACACTGTAAAACAGAATTTGACGTCGGTGTCCATTTTGGAGGATGCCTGCTCAACCGCGGTTTTCGTTGCCAAATCGATATCTTCTGACAAGTGTTTCCCGACTCCGGCTTTGATTTCCACGGTATCCGACACGAACAACGTTAACACGACCGACCCTTGTTCATAACCAAGTGTGGAGGACACCTCTCCATCCGTTGTCCCGCCGATCAGTTCAATATCGGGAAATTCGTTGTACAGTTCCTCCAACAACACATCATATTCGAAATCAAGCCCACAAAACAACAGACCTGCTTGTGGCACCAACCCATCCAATTGCTCTCTAACGTCTTCAATTATCTCCTCTATCGCATCAATCGCATCTACGTCGTCGCTGTGACTTACAATTACTTTCAACACAATATCTCCTCCAAGATAATTCATATTTCAAACTATTAATATTATACCATATCCGCTTTTATTAGACACTAACAAAATGACAATATACCCCTTTTGAGCGCCTTCAAAGAAGATTCATCTGTTCCCCAAATGGGGTTTCCGAACGTGTGCCGTTGTGAGCACCGAACAAATTGATTGAACATGATCATCATCGAGTCCGACCCTCGTGCCACTTTCATTCATGAAAGTTGTTATCCAGTGTTGAAGTTACAATAACAAAAAAAAGCCTAGACAGGCTTTCTTCCGATTGTTATTTGAGTCAACCCAACGATCAATCGAGATTCGGGGGACTTCCTTGACATCCAAATACAATGTACTATGGTGAACAAGATATCGCTAGTCACGTACCAAATGGAACGCACCATAGATGACAGCGTCATCACCCAATCTCGATTGGCGAATCTCGGTGCGTTTGTAAATGCCTTTCATCGCATGATGTTTCGCATGTTTTTTGATGTCGATCAGCATCTCTTCACCGAACGCATCGATAATTCCGCCCCCGATTAAAATCAAATCAGGATTAAAGATGTTCATGATCATGCCAACGCCCATCCCCAAATACTCTTTGAACTGTTCAATCGCTTCTACCGCGAGAACATCTCCTTGATCAACCGCTTTTTTCAGTTTCGAACTTTTGATCACACCCGTTTCAACCGCATCTCTTAAAACCGTATCTCGCCCGTGATCCAGTTGACTTTGCAAGTAGGCGATAATACCTTTCTTCGAGGCATAACTTTCCAGACAACCCTCGTTGCCACAACTACATGGTACGCCATTCTTGTTCACGACAATATGGCCAAGTTCTCCGGCGAGTCCTTTCCCAATGTACAGTCTCCCATTGATGATGATTCCACCACCAAGACCAGTCCCCGGGAAGAATCCAATGACATTCTTGTGTTGTATTTTGAGTTCCTTGTACTCGCCATAGGTCCCCAAATTAACATCGTTTCCGAGTTGTACATTGGTGTGGTATCGTTCCTTCAGATGACTGGTAAGATCAAACTTTTTCATCGGCAAGTTTGGGGTAAACACGACAACGCCTTGTTGGTCCACCATGCCCGGCACGCCAACGCCGATACCCGCAATTGGTTCGGACGTACGCTCAAACAGGGTGTCAATGACATGATGTACTTGCGACAAAAACGTATCAAACCCCTCTTCTGCAAGGGAAGCGGTCTTTTCTTTGTCCAAGATCGCTCCTTCATCATCGAGCAACGCGCCCAAGATCTTTGTTCCACCAATGTCGAGTCCGATATAAGCCATGATGTCCTCCTTATGATTGTTAGAATGTTCTTGATATGGTTCTTGTAGTTCGTTGGATTGTTTGAAATGCCACGTCTGCATCACGACGAAGAGAACCATGATGATGCGTGATGCATCAGATAAGATCGTCAAGATCATCGTGTTCCAATGTCATCACCTGTTCTTATTATACCACCAACGCAAATGAAACACACACGATCTCTACAATCATCACTTCCGGTATCATTTGCGTGGGTCGCCGCATGCGAACAGAACTAATACCAACTGGTTCCGTTTGCTTCAGAAGACATCGCTTTGCATACGTGCGATGTCTTCTTTTCCTTTCTCACTCGGAACTGTCAAATGTACAATGTTATTCATGCATTTGCGATCATGATTGACTTTTGTAAAAAACGTTGCTACAATTATTATAGACTACACGTGTAGTCGTTGAGGTGATGCAAATGAGAAACGCTCCAATTTCAAGTACCGACTGGGCCATTCTTCGTGTATTGTGGGAGCACCCCAATTGTTCGACCGGTGCCATCCACGAGCAACTTGTTGAAGAACGGGGATGGACCAAATCCACAGTCAAGACGCTTGTCTCCCGATTGGTTGACAAGGGATATCTAAGCGTCAATTTGTCCGAACGGTATCCAACATATTCCTGTGTCTATACGGAAGAGCAATGCGTCCATCAGGAGATGCGGGCTACCGTGCTTCGCATCTACGGCGACAACCTGATTGTTTCACATGGATATTTTGACATTTATGGATATGCGGACAATGAATATGTTTCAACCATATTGTCGCATGCGAACAAACACTACAAGCAAATATGCAACACACTGGAACTTGAAACGGAACATCACCAATCCATTATGATTCACAAAAGTTTACAGAATCTACACAGCGCCCTGGGGCAATCCTCCGCTCCCGATTGGTTGCGCATAGGTGAAAACTACGGATTGTATCATCTTGCTCCCAAGCACCATTTTGATACGCTTCCCCTGGAGGGCGCACTATCGTTCATCATCGCCAATGTCGAAATCGACAAACAGAACCACGGTCTTCCATTCTATTTTAAACAAGGTCTGGCAACGGTACTGTCAAGCTTGCAAATGGATGCGATCATCAAACCAATCCATCAAGAACTCATTGCGTTGATTGATAATAATCGGTTGATGGATTTGCTGGTCGAGGAAGACAAAATCGGTGAAATGCGTCAACACGAACTCGCCTATCTGTTTCTATCATTCCTGATTCACAAACATGGTTTCTCCACCATCCGCGACATCACGCATGGCCGTCGTCGTCTGTCGGTGATGTTCAAGCACCAAGAAACCCTCACTTCCGAATGGATCCAATACATACAGGCAACTTACAAATGACAAGGAAGGAACCCGGCAGCATGAAAAAGATATCTATCGCACTTTTCTTAATCATAATCTTATCCGCGTGCAACCCGAAAAACGAGCCCTACGATGCGAACATCGATGACATCGATCCCTATTGCCAAGAAGGGCTCGTATATCGTGATGGAACGTGTGTGGATCCCAACCCCATCACAGATGACATGGATGGTCGAGTCATCATGGAAACACTGCGCGATGCCATCACGACCAACGAAGACTTCATGAACACATGGTTTGAAGAGGAACAAGAATACTATTCACAATTTTTCACCACTGCTACGACCTACCACATCGACCGAGAGGACGTCATTTCCTATGATGTGGAAGACCTTATCTTTCACGAAGGAAGCATCCGAGCACATCGAATCAGCGAGGGGTTATCCACCTTGTTGATGGAAGACCTGCTAACTCCGGAACAACAATACAACAGTGACCTGGGAACCATATCATACCATCTTGAAGATGGGATCCTTCATGTAACGATAGACAATCCCAACGAGTCCAGATATGGTTGGTACCGATTGCGCGTTGTAGACAACAAACTGTGGTTTGATGCGTTGGAGCGTTCACAGGACTCGCCGTTCGCCGGCATCGCTACAAACTACATTCAATACGATCAAGACCAACGCTACTTTGAACGTAGCGTTGTAACAGATGGTACGAACCAACACTACTTCCAATACGACTATGCCTTTGACAGCAATACCGTCACGACTGTTCTAGTTACTGCGATGCCATCGTATGGGTTCTATGACATTGGACGAGCCGAACGACACTTTGACGACGAGTATTACATTGTCTACTCCGCAGGAACAACGTACTCACATAAGTACTTCACGTTGTTCCATGACCATCATGCCTCGATCAATGTCAGCGACATGACTGTCGTTGTTGAAGATGACACCATAAACATGGTCCAACTCCAATGGAATCTTCTGGACATAACGGGGTGGGACTACATCGAAAACGATCGAGTCTACACCGCAAACGCCAGTTATCCCATCACTCCCTTCACGTATCTCGAGTTTCCTTATTTCGGACCGGAGTTCACCCTGTATGAAGATTATGATCGATTCATTACCGATGACGATTTGGCAACCCCACAAGACGATTTCACATACGATTTGTATACCATGGATGACTGCCTCATCCCCCGCCAACAACTGAATCTCTTAGCGGATCAGTTTTCGGTCACAACGGATAGTTATACGATATTTAACGAAACCAATCTCTTTGCGGATGGGTTCGACTCGTATTTGCATGCCGTCATTCCAACCTCATATCTGGATGATTTCTTGACGCATGCGGAATAGCGTTGAAGGCCAAACTGCGAGGTCCAAAAAACAATCCACGGAGGAACGATGATGAACATCATTGTGACAGCTTTCAACAACAGCAAGGTATCTGATGATGCATACCATGCCGGCAAAAACATACTTAAAAGCTTACCCGATATCATTGATGAAGTAAAGATTAAAAAAGTGATTCTACCATTGGTTTTCAATCGCTGTTTTGATGAACTAGAACCCCACATCGACAGCAACACCAAAGCCATCATTTCCTTCGGTTCTGCAGGAGGCGATCGCTTTGCCATTGAGCGAGTCTGCCTCAACCGGATGCATTCCAACGGTCCCGACAACGACGGATACCAGGCAACCGATGAAATCATCAAACAAGATGGACAACCCGCATACTTCACAAATCTAAACATACGAAGAATAGAGACATCTCTGAATCAGCACAACATCCCTTCCATCATAAGCAACAGTGCTGGATTGGCACTATGCAACAACATCTTTTACCATACGGCATACTATGCGGACAAGCATCATCTCGACTACCGTTTCGGTTTCATTCACGTGCCCCATATGGAACACATGACAAACGCAAACAAACATACGATGAAGCTGTCCGAATTAATCACGGGCGCAAGCATCATCATAAACGATATTCTACAGTAGCAGCAGTGAAATCGTCACAATATGTAGGTTATATCGTGTAACGAATCAAAACGCCGCCAGACACATCATGCTTGTGTCTGGCGGCGTTCATTTGATATACAGTGATACTTTCCTTGAAAGAGTACAATCTCCTGCCGATATGATACGTCTCGTTGTATCGCATTACTCCGAAAAATGTACTCATATATCTCCCGGTGTTTCTCCCGGTCGAAAACTGTTTTCTCCCTATTTCATCACTGGATATCGTGAAAATTCTTTTAGGTTACTTATGGTAGGATTCGTTGTAACAGCAGTTAGTTGCAACTTATTCAATATAATCTATCAACTTCAAAATTTCACATTTTATATCTTTGAAATCAATTTCATTTACTTAATGGTTCCGAGTGTTATTGTTTTCTTGTTCTTCATTATGAGCTAAGTGTTTTTAACAATGTGGTAGCTGCAAGTATACCGAACGCATTCGCTGCGGTTGGACTTGCTCCAGTAATAAGATTTCGATCTTGACATACTGTTTCATCAGATTTTGAATTTACGATTTCAACACCATATTGACGTAATGCTTCGTTTAACTTCCATGGCATATGTCCTGGTAGATATCCAATGATTGGAGATTGTCGATCGACTTCATCTGGAAAAACTGCCATTTGATATCCCGAAAACAGAAACTCTTTATCGTCCAGAGTCGTTGCCAGTAATGCAGCTGGACCATGGCATATCGACAAAATGCACTTGTTGTGTTCAAAAGCAAGGTGAAGTACGTTTCCGACTTGTTCGTTCTCTGGTAAACCTAGCATAGCTCCATGTCCACCTGGAATAAACACTGCAGCATACTCATTAAGATGGTTTTTAAAAACGTCTATGTGATTTCGCAAATCATGTGGTTTTTCAAACTCTTCTTCGTATTGTTGATAGATGTCCTTCACTGCAGTATCTTGATTAGGAAATGCCCACATTTCAAATACAACTGGCTTTCCACTTGGAGTAACAATGTCAAAAGTAAACCCTGCTTGTTGAAGATGCAACATGGGTACCAAAGATTCGACAGGATGGTTTCCGGTAGAGAATCGTTTTCCGTTTTTCATCTTCATGTGTTTCTGTTCAGTAAATAAAATTAGTATTCTCGATGTTTTGCCTCGATATGGTTGATAGCCCGGTTCAGAATAGTTGGTTTTACTTACTGTTCCGATTCTTAGGCCAAGACGAGATGGACTATAACTTCCATCTTCTTCTTGTTTAGGTGCAATGCCGAATATTCGTTTAAGCATAGTACTCTCCATTCCTTTATTCTAGTAATTTGATTATATCATAGATATGATTGTCAGCTGTGATAATGCAATTTACAAGCAGAGCCTTTTAATAGCTTATGTAGGATCTGCATATCATAAGTTGCAATTATTTGTGATACGGCTCGTTGTTGTTTATCCTAAACGCACGGTATATTTGTTCCAGCAAAATCACCCGCATCATCTGATGCGGGAACGTGAACGATGAAAAGGACAACTCCAGATCGGCCTTCCGGCGAACCGCATTCGACAGCCCGAGTGAACCACCAATGACAAATGCGATGTGCGACGAGTTGTACGTTTGAATGTCAACGATTTTGTTGGCGAACGCTTCGCTGGTCATCTTCACCCCTTTGCGCTCGAGCGCAATGACATACGCATCAGCCGGCAACTTGGACAGGATGCGTTCGCCCTCCACGTCTTTCACCTGAAGTTCTTCTTTGTGGGACAGGGATTCCGGAGCTCGCTCATCCTTCACTTCGATGATATGGAGTTTACAGTAGCGCGACAGGCGCTTGGCATATTCTTCGATGGCGGATGTGAAATATCGCTCTTTCACTTTCCCGACGGCGACAATCGTGATGTTCATCGAACCGCTCCTTTCGCATTCAGATACGCCGCAAAGCGCGACAACGCTTGATCCAGTAATTTATGAAGTTGATCATCGACAACAATGCCCGCTTCCCACCAGATCTGTTTGACTTGAAGTGGATCGGTGTTGCGGTGTTTCTCGAACTCGATCCGGCCGATGAAGCGACTGCCACGGAGGATGGGTAATACATAATACCCGTACTCCCGTTTCTTGGCCGGTACGTAGACTTCCCACTTGTAGTCAAATTCGAACAATTTCTTGATCAGATCGCGCTCCCATATCATGTTGTCAAGCGGTGCGATGAATGAGATGCGATCTTCGATGCTCCCATTGCGTTCGAGCGCATCGGTCGGAACGTACAGGTTCTCATCGATGTTCTCTACTTGGACAGCCGTAAGGAGGCCTTGATCACACAACCGTTTGAAATGTTTGGTGCGCACTCGTTTGGTCTTGATGTGTTTGTTCAAGAACACGGTGGTTCCCTTGTTCCACACGAGTCCCGCGGCGCGCACGCGCCGCAGCAGGAACCAGTCGATGAAATCGTCTTCCGTATCGAAGTGATAGGGATCCAGATGATTCGGAATCAACCGCTCGATCAGATCATATTTTTTTTGTGTATTCTGACGCGAATCGATTCCGATCTTGCCCAGATGAAAGAGATAATCCAATGTCGCCGTTGACGGTTTCATCGGTCCCCAGTAGAAATGTTTGGCTTCGCCGATCTTGATGTCACGAGAGAAAATCGGTCCTTGTTCGCGGATGATGTCCAGTACGACGTCGGCATGGTCCAATGCTTCAATTCCAGCGTATTTGCGAAGTGCGTTGAGCTGCAGTTCTGCGCGGTACGCGCGGATCGGATGCAGCTTAGGATAGTCTTCAGTAAGATAGACGCTCATCTGCTTGTCCCAGGCATCGATCAGCAGTCGATCCCGGTAGAGCGCATCGTACAAATCGTCTTTCTGAAATCCCGGCACCCGCGATTGCAACACCAGTTCGGTGTTGCGTCCGACGACGTTGAGCGGATCGGTTTGAATCAGTCGCAGTCGATCAAACACGGCGTGGACGGACTCCGCCGGACTGGAGTTGATGAAATGATACGAGACAAGAAAATCCCTGGCTTGATGTTTCGTCCATTGCAATGGTGTCATTTGGTCATCCACTCCTCGCAGTAAGCGCGCATGTCTTGTTCCAGTTTGTCTGGATATTCAAATCTCAGATTAGATGCAACGCTCATTCCGAAATATCGCACCAGATCAAAGGACGTCATCAAGGCGCTTCGAACATCATCATGATCGGATCCCGCATAGGTCTGTTTGAGATGATCGTATTCATCCGCGCTGAGATACCGTTTCAAATATCGACCGTGAATGCCGGTGTTGACTTGGAAATCATGCTGACATCCGATGTACCATTCCGCGAGTTTGAGAATCTTCTTGTGCAGGATGTGAATCATGTACTGGTTGAATGTGACTTCATCGCGATAAATCGTTTTCACGACATAACTGCTGTCAAAGAAAAAATCGCGCAAGACATCCTGATATTCTCGTTCTGTCGGTGGGGACAGATAGAACTTCCGTTCGTCCGTCACATCCGGTTTCGGCACGATGCCATCCTTGTCGACGTACACCTTGTACAGTTCCATGTCATTCGCATACTGTGCCAGTTTGATACTCTGGAAACCGAAGTCGATCTTGAACCCATCGCGATACAACGTCAACCTTGTATAGGCCTTCTCCCCGTCTTTCGCAGGCCATTCATCATCAAACCTGGCAATCACGTCACCGAACGACGACCGCCACTTGTCATCCGTTATGAACGGCGTCACGTCAGTACAATAAAACAGCGGATCCAGATCGCTGAAGATGTCCTTCGGGGCATTGTCGTTGACGAAAGAACCCTGCAGGACCATCGCGCGAATGTTGTCGTCCGCTTCTGCAAATCGAATCAGTCTCATCAATTCTTCATCCAGCTTGCGCATCTTGATTCTCCTTACGATCGACTTACCTCCATTATAGCAAAATCCCCTTGCTTTCGTAAGGAAACTTTCCGTATTGAATGCACGCAGTGCTTGTGGTATGATATAATACAGGAAAGATTTGAACATCAAAACATTTCGAGGAGAATCCCCATGATCATAACCCCGTCGATTCGCACCAATTTCTTTACCAACGCGCATCCGATCGGATGCAAGAAAGTCATCGAACGTCAAATCCTAGAAGCCAAAGCCAACGATCCCTTCAAAGGTCCCAAGAACGTCCTGATCATCGGCGGTTCTTCCGGTTATGGGCTTGCAAGCCGCATCGCACTCGCTTATGGCGCCAAAGCCAACACCGTCAACGTCAGCTTCGAGTCCGCTCCCCGCGGCAAGCGCACCGGCAGTGCCGGTTGGTGGAACAACGTCTGGTTCCAACACTTCGCCCGGGAAACCGGCAACCAACACAAGGACTTCCTCGGCGACGCGTTCAGTTTCGAGACCAAGGAGTTGGTTCTAAACTATGTCAAAGAGACATTCGGAACACTCGATTTGATTGTCTACTCGCTCGCCGCCGGTGTCCGCAAGAATCATGAGACCGGAGAAACCGTCCGGTCCCAGATCAAGACGATCGGCGCACCAGCCGTCGGCAAGACGATCGACATCGCGACGCTCAGCGTCTACAATTTGGAAGTTGAACCGGCGACCCCGCAGGAAGTCGACGACACCGTCTACGTCATGGGTGGCGGCGACTGGCAGGACTGGGTCACGTATTTTGAACAACACGGCGCGCTCGCCGAAGGCTTCAAGACGATCGCCTACACCTACGTCGGTGGCCCCACGACCGAAGCCATCTATCGCGGCGGTTCGATGGGCAAAGCCAAAGAAGATCTCGAAGCCAAGGCGCGCAGCATGAATCAAATGTTACAAGACAAATACCATGGCGAGGCATTGATCTCCTCCAGCAAGGCGGTCGTGTCCAAAGCCAGCGTGTTCATCCCGCAGATGCCGATCTACGTCGCATGCCTGTATGATGTGATGTCCCATCACGGCGTCCATGAAACCATCCTCGAGCACAAGTACCGCCTGTTTGCAGACATGGTCTACGGAACCAAGCGTCTGGTCGATGACCAGAACCGCATCCGTCTCGATCATTTCGAGATGGATGATGCGATTCAAGATGAGACAATGACGCTTATGAACTCCCTGACGGACGAAGACGTGATGAACCTTCCTGGAACCGAACACTTTCTGACCGAATTCTTCCAGATCAACGGGTTCAAGATCGATGGAATCGACTACGAGGCCGATGTCGATATCGACGACCTGGTGGAGCGCTACAAACCCGAAGGATACTAAAAAAACACCGCAGCTGCGGTGTTTTCTTTATCACTCAACGGTGATAATCTCAAACCCATGAGCAAGTGCGTGTGCATACAGCTTGTCATCGGGATTGACAGCAATGGGATGTCCCACCAAGTCGAAGATCGGCATGTCGTAATGAGAATCGGCATACGCCTTGGATGCCGCAAAATCAGACGTGGGAAAGAGTTTCCGGATCACATCGGCTTTGCGTTGATGGATGATGATGTCAACGTTGTCGGATGATTTCAAGCCTTCATTAGTGGTGAGCGGAGTTCCGACGACATGATCGAATCCATCACTTAAGAACGGTTCGAGAATGATGTCATAATTGCCACTCAATAGGACCGTCACATAGCCGTCCTCATGGTCGCGCATCAATTGGTCGCGCATACGCGTTGAGACGAACGGTTGCAACCGATCGTGAAAGGTTTGTAGGAAGTCATCCAGAACCAGTCGTTCCACCGATCGGAACAGATCAGCCGTCTGCGCCATCGCATCGGCGCGGAATCGCTGTTTGGTCCAACCGAACAAGCGCAGTTTATGAAGGAGATATCGCAACGTGATCTTGCGCCAGATCAACCGGTGGCCCCGGTTGTTGATTCCTTCCGCTTTCCACAGTTTGTATAGGAATGGCAATGTTTGTAAATTTACATAAGTCCCGTCAAAATCATAAATTGCCAGCTTCATTTTCATCACCTTTCATTGTTCACTCCATTATAACACGCAACTGACCCATTGAATCGTAAATTGTTCAAGCGCTTCATTGCAGCCTTAAACGTAATTATTCCGATTTGATCCGAAATCTTGTATCATTTTGTTCACGTGAAAACATTTTCATATGTGAATATCGTTCACATCTCGAAACTCGTTACGTTCCCACATTGCTTTCGGCGTCTTTTTGTCATGATTCATTTGTATAGAAAACGGATTGATCTCGTGATCACTCCGCTTTGTATTCTTCTCGTAAAATGGCGTAGAAGAGTTCGTCCCACCACGTATCGTCATGAACGTGAATGCATTGCTGGAAGGTTCCTTCAAGGCGCATGTTCAACTTCTCGCAAATGCGTTTGGACGGAAGGTTCTCCGGTTGACAGGTCGCGATGATGCGATGCAGTTTGAGGGTATGGAATCCATACTCCAGCATCGCTTCGGCGGCTTCCGACATGTATCCCTTGCCAGTGTGTTTCTTGTCGATGATCCAGCCGATTTCATAGGTCATTTTCATGAACCATGGCGCGAAACTGAGTTTGCCGATGATGGCACCAGTTTCTTTGAGGATGATAGTGTAGTGTTCGAGGTCTTCTCCGTTGCCTTCGAGCATGCTTGTTACCATCGCCTCGTCATGTGGGCCTTCGACAAAGAACTTCATTGTCTGTTCATCGGACAAGATGCGATGCATGGCGTTTAGATCCTCCAGCACGGCCGGTCGGATGATCAGTCGCTTGGTTGTCAGAATCATTTTCGTTTCGCCCTTGGATGCGCCTTGAGATAGGAGTCCTTGAGTTTCTCCTTGGACACCTTGGTGTAAATCTGGGTACTGGACAGACTTTCGTGACCGAGCAACTCCTGGACGCTGCGCAGGTCCGCCCCGTTGTTGAGAAGGTGCGTTGCGAACGTGTGACGGAGCGTATGGGGACTGAGGTTCAAGCTCTCACCGGAGTCGATCAAGATCTTATGGACGATCATGCGTACGCCGCGGGCGCTGATTGGAGCGCCGCGATGATTGAGAAACAGATGCTTGCTTTCGTTCTTCTTGAGTAGATCCTTGCGAGTTGTCAGGACATAATCCGTCAATTCCTCGATGAGCCTTGCATGAAGCGGGACATAACGGTCTTTTGATCCTTTGCCGTGAATCAGGACCAGATCCTGGAAATAATCAATGTCGTTCAATTTGATGGCCACCAGTTCACCGACGCGGACGCCGGTTCCATACAGAAACTCCAGGATCAGATAGTTGCGACGACCAAGGACCGTCGAGGTGTCGATCGAATCAAACAAGGACTGGATCTCGTCGGGATAGATGAACTTGGGCAATTGCCGCGCCTGTTTCGGAAGATCGATGTCCTGGAAGGGATTCTCCTTGATGAGTTCCTCATCCTGAAGGAAACCGTAAAACGTGCGCACGCTGGAGATCTTACGGGCGATCGACTTCGGGGTATACTGCTCGTGCAATGTCGCCACGTAGAAACGGGCAATGCGGCTTGTCACATGGACGAGTTGGCCGAATTGCTCGCGTTTGAGAAACTCCTCGAGCGTGGCGATGTCCGTCCGATAGGACGTCAGCGTGTGCTCGCTGTAGTGTCGTTCACTCTCGATGTACGCCTGAAAACGTTCGATGGCTTCCGAATTGGTCATCCAATCACCTATACTATGATTTCGAATGCGAAACAACTATATGTGCCACTCAGACTGGACAGAATCGGCGCTTTGCGGCGAAGAAACGGGGCCGCGTCGCAAAACGCATAGATGTGATCCCGGTGAAAGTCCTTGTTGCCTTTTTGGTAGATGAAAAACAGACGGTTGTTCTTGTGTGTCTGACGATTGCGCGCCAGATTGGCGAACCGTACGACGTCCTCAAACGAGGTGCAGAACGCGAACAATACCTCTGCGTTCGGATCGTGTTCTAAGGGTGGATCGAAATCGTCCGGCAGGTTGTACCCGTCATAGGTTCGAAACTTGCTGAGTCGCAGTTTATCAAAGTTCATGTTATTCACCCAACTGTTCGATAAGCGTCTTCATGATTGATAATGAGCGCTCCGCATACAGTTGTTTGCGCTCCTTTTTCTTGTGTTTGAAGGCGAGCGGCTCGACCAGACCGAAGTTGGCATTCATCGGCTGGAAGTCGGATACGCTTCCTTCGGACACGTAATGCGCCTGCGATCCGATGACAGTCGATGGTGGAAAATCGATCGGATCCAGTTCGTTCAACTGACGAGCCAGGGAAATGCTTGCGACGATGCCGCTGGCGGCACTTTCCACGTATCCTTCGACACCGGTGATCTGGCCGGCGAAGTAGACATGGTCGCTGTCACGAAGACGATACTGCGGGGTCAAAAGACGCGGACTGTTGATGAAAGTATTGCGGTGCATCACGCCATAGCGAACGATGCTTGCTTGTTCAAGACCGGGGATCATCCGGATGATGCGCTTCTGTTCGCCCCATTTGAGATGGGTCTGGAAGCCGACGATGTTGTAGAGCGTGCCTTCCTTGTTGTCCTGACGGAGCTGCACAACCGCATATGGCCTGGTACCGTCAGGGCGTTCCAGACCGACCGGTTTCATCGGTCCGAACAATAAGGTCTGACGTCCCCGCTTGGCCATTTCTTCAAAGGGCATGCATCCTTCGAACACCTTCAGTTCGAAGTCTTTAACCGGCACTTCCTCGGCTTTGATCAGCTCGTCGTACCACCGGTTGAACTCATCTTCGGTCATCGGACAGTTGATGTAAGCCGCCTCGCCTTTGTCATAGCGACTCTTGAGATAGGCTTTCGTCATGTCGATCGAATCGTACTCGACGATTGGTGCGGCGGCATCATAAAAATACAGGTAATCTTCATCGATCCGCTTCATGATCGCGTCGGACAGCGCATCGCTGGTGAGCGGTCCCGTTGCGATGATGACGGGCCCATCGGGAATCGAGGTCACTTCTTCTTTGACAATCGTGATGTTCGGATGTTGATCCAGTGTCGCCGTCACCGTGGATGAAAAGACGTCACGATCGACCGCCAGTGCGCCGCCGGCTGGAACCTGTGCCGCATCCGCGGCGCGAATGATCAGTGAATCCAACATCCGCATTTCCGCTTTGAGCAGTCCCACGGCATTCTCGACGGAGTTGGCGCGCATGCTGTTGGAGCACACCAGTTCGGCGAACAGACCCGTCTTGTGGGCCGGCGTCAATTTGCTCGGGCGCATTTCGTATAGGCGGACGTGAAACCCGCGTTTGGCAAGCTGCCAGGCGGCTTCGCTGCCGGCGAGGCCGGCACCGATCACGGTTATGGTTTTGTTCATGTTATCACCACCATCATTATATCATACAAAAACAAAACCACGAGGTGGTTTTGTTTGTCATTCGTATTCACTGAGATCGATGTGTCCCATGCAGTAGTCGGAAATGAAGATGGGGATGTCTTCCGATCCGACAATCTCCATCACGACTTCGTTGTCGGCAATGACGTAAAGCGCCGGAACGCCACGGAAACTGTCGATCTTGGGGAGCCCGGTCGCCGCAGACGCATTGATCAGATAGTACTCGATGTCATCCAGTCTGTGGAAGAAGTTGAGGACGTCGATCTTGATCGAGTTGCAGTGACTGCAATAGGGGCTGTAATAGTATTCGAAATGCAGATTGTCAGAGATTGTCAGCGTATCGTCAAAACTGTCGAGCGCATGATCGGCAAAATCAGCGTAATCCAGCGTTTGATCGTTGGCGATGATCGCGCAATCCAGATGATCGTCCAAATAGGTGCGAATCGATTCGACGGTATCGTAATACTCGTTGTGGAAGACGCCGTCGTCCATCACCAACAAGAGCGGTGCGCCTTCGGTGAGAATCACCAGGTTGGACGGCAATTCACTCAGGTCGGCTTCACTGCCGTCGATAAACAGGATGTCGGTGCTGTAACGGCGGAACGACCATTCCCATATGTCGGTTTCCAAAGTGGTGCAATCGGCGCAATCCTCTTCGTAATAATAGATCAGATAATCGCCATTCCCAGGAACGATGGCATCGGCCGGATCCTGTTTCGTCTGAGAACTGAATGTGTCGTAGGACAGTTCCATGTTGCCATACGTGTCGAGGAATGTTCGAATCCGTTCTTCCCCGATGTAGCTTTCGCTGATGGTTTCACTGAGGATGACATGAACCACGGGTTCCTCATCGTACGCCCCGAAGTAGGAAGATTCGGTTTCAATGCTACTGGTATCCAGAAAGTAATACGGGAGGAGTTCAAACGCTTGGAAAAACGACAACAGTTCCTGTTTGATTCCTTGATCAGCATCATCGGTGCTGTCGTAATAGAACAGAATGTAACGTCCCTCCATGGTTTCCGCTTCGAAGTAGGTGGTTACCTGATGGTCGGTGAAGTCGTCATAATCCAGGTCACTCCCGCCGCAGGCGACCATCATCATGACCGACAACACTACCGTGATCGTCGTCAGAATCTTCATCGGACCAGGAAAATGAGCGGCTCTTTGACAAGTTCAAACTTGCCGCTCGAGACAGTCAAAACGGAGTTCGACAATAGATTTTGATACCTTCCAGCGGGAATATCGAGCGAGATTTCACCCTGTTCCGAACCAACGTTGAAGACACCGACAAGTGTTTCTTTGCCGTACTTGTATGTTAAGCAGACGACTTCCTTTTCCTGCAGTATGATATCAAACGCACCGTACGTCAGATGGTCGTACTTGGCAATCTCGGCTAGCTTGCGAATCAATGGCGAGATGTCACGTCCACTCCAGTCGACCGGCTCCTTTTCAAACAGGCTGGGCTGATGGGTTGCGGAACGTTCTTCACCGGCATAGATCATCGTGGATCCTTTCAGAAAGAAGTTGAAGGCCGTCCAATTGTCGATCTTGTCGGGATCCTCATTCAGAACATGCGCAATGCGTATCAGATCATGATTCTCAAGGTTGCGCAGTTTGATGTAGTTTTGGGGATAGATTTCCTCTTGACGCAACAACTCCCGCAAATACGTGTTCAGTGGAATCTTGTTAGCCAGGTATGCTTCAAAATACGGGTGCACGTCATAGTCGTAAGCCATGTCAAACACCTGATAAATCTCCGATTCACTGAGAATCGAAAAGCCGCGATTGCGCATGTGACGCAGATATCCGCCGTGAATCGACTCACTGAGGAGAACAACGTCGGGATTGAGCGCACGCATCTTCCGGTTGGCGTATTCCAAAAATGCCAGTGGCAAAAAACTGGTGACATCAAACCGGAAGCCATCGACTCCGAGTTTCATCCAATTCAAGAGCGTATCAACAAGCTCGTCCCAAAGCGGTTGTCCGGCCGCGTAATCGAGATCCTGGACATCCGACCAGTGGGGCTCCTTGCTGAAGAGTTTGCCATCTTTCTGTAAGAAGTATTCCGGATGTTCCGCCAACAACTTCGAATCGTGCGAGGTGTGATTGTAGACAACGTCGATCATCACTTTCATGTCGTGCGCATGGATTGCGTCGACGGCATCACGGAAATCATCGATGGTGCCGTATTCGGGATTGATTGCGCGGTAATCCAAGATGCTGTATGGACAGCCAAGACTTCCTTTGCGCTTGATCTTGCCGATTGGATGAATCGGCATGAAATAGACGATATCGACACCAAGATCACGAATGCGATCAAGGTCCGTGATGAAATCCTGGATGGTGCCAGATGGCGTATGGCTACGCAGATAGACCTGATACAGGAACAGTTTCCGCCATTCGACCGGTGTGGTTGTACTCATGTTGTTCCCTCCAATCAATAAGCATTATACCACTTCTATTTGATTTACAAAAGACCCCACATGTAATATAATGACTTTAGTGAGGAAGTGATGTTATGCCGACAATCAAAGATGTCGCCAAACGGGCCAACGTCAGTGTGGCCACCGTATCGCGCGTCATCAACAACACAGGCTACGTCAATGTCGAAACGCGCAAACTGGTCGAAAACGCCATAAAGGAACTGGGTTACGTTCCCAATGAACTGGCGCGTTCGCTGTTTCGCAAGCGTTCCAACATCATCGGGCTCATCGTCCCTCACATCTCTACGTACTTCTTCGCCGAACTGATCGAAGCCATCGAAGACGCCGTGATGCACATCGGCTATAAATTAATGATCTTCAACTCGAAAGATGACATCGAACTGGAGAAAAAATATCTGAACGTTTTGAATCAGTACAACATCGACGGGTTGATTCTTACCGCGAACACGCGCAGTGCGAAATCCTATTTGAAGTTGGACATCCCCATACTCACCATCGATCACATCATCGATGACAACGTTCCTTCGATCATGAGCGACAATGTACAAGGCGGACAGCTAGCTGCCGAAAAGCTTGTTGCCAGCGGCTGCAAGCACATCATCCACTTCCGCGGTCCTAGTGATTTGATTACTGTCGTGGATCGCGCCAAGGGGTTCTATTCGGTCATCGATGTCACGGACGGTGTGGAAGCGTATAGTTTCGATCTCGATTTCAAAACGCCGGACATCGACGACATTGAAATGTTTCTTAAGAAACACCCGGATGTCGACGGCATCTTCTGCTCCAGTGACATCATTGCCTTCTATGTCATCAGTGCGTTATCGAAGCTCGGTTACAAAATCCCGGATGACGTACAGGTCATCGGCTTTGACAACATCGAACTGGCCGGTGTCCTCGTTCCCAAACTGACAACCATCCGGCAACCAATCGATTTGATTGGGAAGGTCGCTACCGAACAACTACAGCTTCTCATTCAGAAGAAAGAGCTCGAATCCCTCCATCAATCACTCCCAGTGGAATTAATCGAACGTGAAACAACCAAAAAGGCCTGATGATCAGGCCTTTTCTTTTTGTCGTTGAAGCGTCATGTAACAAGTCAACAATTTTGAATGAGGACAATACCCGGCATGAATCGGAACAAATCCGCACTTTTCATACACTCGAATCGCTCGTTCGTTGGCAACTTCGGGATCGATGCATGCGAAGGAAACCTTCGGGTCATCAAAAACATGTTCTTCCAAGAACAGTTCAATCAATCGCGACCCAAATCCTTTATTCAGAAATTCTTTCTCACCGATGAACAAATCGATACCTTTTGCGGGGACATTGACACGAAACGGATTGCCTGTTTCAAGAAAATACGTTTGAATAAGACCAATATCTTGATTGTTTACCATCATAATATACAACTCGATTATGCCTTCTTTTAGACGTTTCTCGTATTTTTTTCGGATTTCATCGTCCGTACTGTTTCGAACCGAGAACCAATACTCTGATACGTGGTGCTGCTGAAGCCAGTGTAGAACGGTTGAAATGTCAGATTGTTGCATTGCTCGGAATGAAATCATCAGCGATTATCTCCAAACATCATCCGATAAAGTTTCATGATTCGTCCCCGGCGTTGACGAAGAATAGAATTGGTAATGGAAAACACGTTTTTTTCCAGTAAATAATTCTTAATTTGCGATAAAAAAGCATCAATCAAAATGAACGAATCAATGATGTTTGGAGTAGTTGACCGATTTTGCTTGTAGATATCAAAGAAGTAGTTTTTCATTTTAGTTTCCAAATCATCAATCTGTTTTCGCAATGAATCCGTCAGATACGGATAGTCATTGTATGCCCTAGCCAACATGTTCTCATGTTGAACTAGAACATCCAACAACAAACGAACGAACTCATCCATTGAAGAAGTTGCTTTACATCGCTCATCTAAGTCATTTTCCAGATGATTAATATTGCTCTCAAGTATCGAGATCAAAAGATTCTCTTTGGAATCAAAATGCAAAAAAATCGATCCTTGTGATACATCTGAAACTTTGGCAATATCCTTTGTTGAGACCTTCACAAAGCCATTCTCTAACAACAGATCTGTGGTACTTTCAAGAATTTTCTTCCTTGTTTCAAGTTTTGATTCTTCACGTCTATTCAAATGACCACCCACTCACTGACTATATACTCATTATAAACGGCATTTTTCCACATGTCAAATGTAAATTCGAATTGTGTTGGTTTCAATTTGATAAGTACTTTTCCACAAAAACGTCGGTTGGCTTCATCGCTGTGGATATCTTTGTGGATAATGTTGTTCGAGATTGCAACAATGCGTAGTTTGTAATTCAATACAAAAAATAAAACCAGCCAAATTTGACTGGTTTCATTCTGAGATCTTTTTCTTGTAGCTCAAGTACACAGCAAATATTCGCAAGGAAGCTAACAAATGTAATACAAGGAAGATCACTACAATTATTCTAAGGAAGAAGTAAAAATTGGGATATGCCAACCTATTGGATTCCATGTTTGGGAAGACAAAAATCACTTGGTAATACAGCGGGAACCCAACCAACGCAAGAAATCCGATAATGCGCTTAAACATTGCGCTTTTGGAGATGTTATCGTTGTATATTTCATTGGTATTTGTTGAATCTTTTGGCTTACGAAAGTAATACCATCCGCCAAATCGCTTGATAAAGGTCCAATCTTCAAACAGCTCGAGATACTCCGCTTCGTTTGCTTTTGACAAAATTTGGAAATCAAACTGATAGACGAGATCTTGCGGTTCTTGTTTTGAGAAGGTGTAAGTGAACAGTTTTATATCTTCGAGTACATATCCTTGCTTTGCCAGATCTTCAAGCCATTGTTTTTCTTTGTCGGCTTGCCAGGCAAAAAACACTTTTCGTTTTGTAATCATTTCATATCATATCCTTTAGCATGACGAATCATGTTCTCTAAACGAACAATTTCGTAATTTAACAACTTGGTACCACTGTCGGTGATGACATATTCTTTTTTCTTTTTGTTCGCCTTGTCGAAGCTATACAATTCAATACACTCATACTTCTGTAGATTCTGTAATGCACCATACAAAGTTCCTGCTGCTAAATGCAGCCTGCCATTGGTCATCTCTTCAACAGCTTTGATGATGCCGTAACCATGCATTGGCTTTCGCAGCGATAGCAGGATATAAAACGAAGCTTCTGTTAAAGGCGAGAGTCGTTCTATGATCTTGTCCATAAACATCTCCTCCAATCTATATATCGTCTTACGTTATATCGTACATCTATATATTACTTCAATTCCGAAGATTTGTCAAACAAAAAATCGCCATGATGGCGATTTTCTAGAATAATTCATCCAGCAACAGATAATAACGCAGTCGCTCATAGTCTGGTTCTAGCCCCAGTTCAGCGAAGAACTCTCGTTCCAACGTTTGCGTGTCCGAGCAATTCAAATTGTATTGAAGACTGCGTAGACAGAGTGCAATATCTTGCCATTTATCTGCAATTCCGCTGCGACCCAAATCTACAAAACCGGTCACATTCTCTCCTTCAAAAAACACATTGGGAAGACAATAATCACCGTGCGAGAACACCCATTCCTCTTGTTCTGGGCGGTGATCTGAAAGCCATTTGTAGAGCGTTTCCGGATCCTGGGCACCAATCTCAGACAACCATGGAGCATCCCAATCGTCGTTGTCCAAGCGATTTTGATCTATCCGCTCTTTTGCTTGTCGCAGCTTGTTCGATACGTCGTTTCGCACAGGACAATCCGTGATGTCAATGTGCCACATCTGATGCATTCCCTTGACTAGCAGACGAATCAATTGTTCCCGCTCTTGAAGCTGTATCGGGGCACATGCCATATGACCGTTCAAGCGGGATGTCAATAGGTAGTTCATGCCATCCTGAGCAATACTTGCAAGTATTTGCGGAACGGGAAGTTTCCCTTGTAGCCAGGCCATCATGCGATGTTCATTGACGGATTCTTCACATAATGGTTCAATCTTCAGGACCATGTCTTCCATTAGATAGACATGCGAATCCGTCATGCCGATGGTTTCTTCCGACCAAAGGCGATTGTCGATGATGATACGAACTGCTTCGGGTAGGTTATCGCGGTTCATTTGGCCGTAAGCACCGTCACCGATTCAATGTGTGACGTATGGGGGAACATGTCGAACGGAGCGACCGAACGAATCGTATACTTGCGGCCGAGTGATTTGAGATTCTTGGCCAGGGTACTGGGATTGCATGAAACGTAAACCAGTTTTTTCACCGGTCGTCTGGTCAGGATGTCGATGGTCTTCGCATCCAGTCCGCTGCGAGGCGGATCGATGATGATGACATCGGGTTTAACCCCTTTGTCATACAACGCGGGAAGTGCCTGATTGATGTCACCCTCGACAAAATCCACATGATTGAAATTGTTTTTCTTCTTATTATGCAACGCGCTATAGATGGACTCCGGCGAACTGTCGATACCGATGACTCGTTTGGCGAACGGCGCCAAATAAAGCGCAATGGCACCTGCGCCACTGTAGGCATCAATGATCGTCTGATCATGGCGGAAGTCCAGCTGTCCCTTGACGTACTGATACAGTTTGATTGCCTGTGCGGGATTGAGTTGGTAGAACGCCTTTGGCTTCAGATCGTAGCGGATGTCTGAAATGCCTTCTTGAATGGTGTTCTTACCCGCCAGGATCTCGACTTCCTCGCCAAAGATTTCAATGTTCTTGACGTCGTGATTTTTGGATATCCCGACGCTCTCGACGTGTGGTAACTGGATGATTTCCTTGGCGACATCATGAAGGGCATGGTTGAAAATCGTGATCACCAGGGTCACCTGGATTTCTCCCGTATGATGCGATTCGCGGGTGACGATGTAGCGCAACAGACCATGCATGGTTTTGGGATCGAAGGCGTAGATCTCGTGCTTGTCGCAAATCTCCATCACCTTCTGGTTGACGACGTTGACGTGCTCGCTTTGCACCGGACAATCCTGAATCGGAACCAAATTGTTGGAGTTCGCTTCATACAGTCCCGTGGTAATCCCATGCTTGGTGTTCTTGACTGGCATCTGGGCCTTGTGGCGATAATGTGTTGGATTGGTCATGCCAACCATATCACGGAACTCAATCGACTTGAGATTGACATTCGCATAGCGTTCCAACGTCTGCTTCATCATGTCTTCCTTGAGCGCAAGTTGTTCGTCGTAAGCGATGTGCTGGATCTGACATCCACCGCACGTCCCGAAATGACGACAGAACGGTTTGACTCGTTTGGCCGCCTTGACATTGAACTTAACGATTTCCCCGCTCGCGTAGTTACGCGAAACGTCGGTGATCTTGACAATGACTTCTTCCGGTGGAAATGCGCCCGGAACAAACACGGCTTTCCGTTTGTAGAAGCCGATGCCTTCCCCATTGATGCCAAGTCGTTTGATGGTCAGCAGAATCGTCTGATCTATTTGTAACAGTTCGTCCATGTGGACACCAACTTTCTTATGTACAACAAGTACTATACAACATTCAGTCGACGAATGCAACGCCGAATGCGGTTCCCAGTGAAATCACCGCGGTATGTGGTTCTTTCTGGAAGAGCAGCGCCATGGCGGAGGTGTCATGAAACAGAGACACCCGAATCTCTTGGCCCAGTCGTTTCGATAATCTTACTGATAGGTGGTCGCGGTAGTTCGGAGCAAGCAACGCCAGTTTGCCATATCCCCCACGTGCTGCATAAATGGCCCCATCGGACACGTAATTGGCGATGCTGATGAATACCTCTGATCCGTGGAACCCGCTTTCTTCCGCGGTTTCTTCAATGACATCGACCATGAAGTTGTCCAGCATCCGGGCTGTTGCCTGCAGTTCTGCGGCATTGTCAGTCTTGTAGAACAAATGCCGACTCATCAAGGGGTCCATGGTAACGTCAAGGATGACTTTCCCATTTTGCTTGACATGTCGCGCCCGCTTGATGTTGGTCTGCCCGAAGTCAAACAAGAGACAATCCCCATCATCGATTAACGTCGCCATGCCGCGAGTACCGAGATTCTGCGAACCCTCGATGAAACTGACGGTCACATCCCTAATGTCACGTTCTTGAAAACAAGACTGAATCCGCTCCAAAAAAATCCCTGTCAGCCGTGGCGACGTCAGTCCGCCAACCAGATAAACCTGATGAATGCTGCGCCAGTAGGCCCAATGACGTTCGTCCCAGTTGGCCCGATTGGCCCGGGACCGTTCTGATGGATCAAACAACGTTGCCAAGACACGCGCCAGCTGATCTCCAAAATGTTCGGCAATCGCCACGGCACGGTCTCGAACGGATGGTATGTCGCTTGTCAGCAACGCCTGAAACATCGACAACAGCGAATCCGATTCCCCGACATCGGTGATGCCAAGTTGATCTTTTTGCGCAAGCAACGCTTGCATCATCAGCGTCGGTCGAAACAAGTCGTAGGCCTTGGTGTCATCCACATACACACTGTTGATGGAAGCCACGGGTGCCATTTCACCGTTGATTTTGAATGGGTTGTTCATCATTCGCCGATGATTTTGACAAGCACGCGCTTGCGGCGTTTGCCATCAAACTCGCCATAGAAGATTTGTTCCCAAGGACCAAAATCCAACTGTCCATCGGTGACTGCAACGACCACCTCACGCCCCATGATGGTGCGCTTGATGTGAGCGTCCGCATTGTCTTCAAACCCGTTGTGATCATACTGATCGTAAGGTTTTTCCGGAGCGAGTTTCTCTAAGAAGCGCTCAAAGTCGTTGTGCAGTCCACGCTCGTCGTCATTAATGAAGACACTTGCGGTGATGTGCATCGCATTAACGAGCACCAGTCCTTCCTTGACACCGCTCTCGTTCAGACAGCGGTTCACCTCCGGTGTGATATTGATGAACTCACGACGCCTGGTGGTGTTGAACCAGAGCTCTTTCTTGTAGGATCTCACAAAATCACCTCCGCATTCATTATATCATATGAAAATCGCTTTAAATAGAAGAAAAACAGGATTGCATCAACCCTGTTTCTTTTTGCGGATTTTGGTTACGACCTCGATGTGAGAGGTCTGCGGGAACATGTCGAACGGCGTTGCCTCCAACACTTCGTATCCTTGGGACTGCAGGAAGTTGAGATCACGAGCGAGCGTCGACACGTTGCAGGATATGTAGACGATTTTGGGTATGTCCATCGCGACCACCGTCTCCAGGAAGGAGCGATCGCAGCCTTTGCGTGGGGGATCGACAAACAATACGTCAACGTCGTAGTTACGCCATTGTTGGATGACGTCTTCGGCTTTCCCAGCGACAAATTTAGCGTTCTTGATGTTGTTGAAGGCGGCATTTTCGGCAGCGTCGGCGATGGCGCTCTTGACAACATCGACACCGAGCACCACACGGGCGTACTTGGCGGCCGACAGACCAATCGTACCAATGCCGCAGTATGCGTCGATGATGACTTCATTGTTGGTCAGATCGGCATATTCCAAGGCTTTCTTGTACATTTCTTCGGTTTGTGCCGGATTCACCTGATAGAACGAGCGATGTGAGATCTTGAACTGAACACCATTGATCTCGTCACGAATGAAGTCCTCACCGAAGAGAACCTTGCTTTTCTTGCCCAGAATCACGTTGGTGTTGTCAGGATTGAAGTTGTGAACGACCGATACCACGCGGTTGTAGCGTGACGTCAGCTTTTTGACAATGATTTCCTTTTTGGGCAGCTTCGGCGTGAGCGTCACGATCGTGACTGAGATGTCGTCGAACTTATGGGAGTTACGGATGATCAGATGGCGGATGACACCGACACCAATCGTTTCATTGTAGGCGGGAATGTTGAGTTCCTCAAACACGTTCTTCATGAACTTGACGATGTCCGACGTGACCTTCGGCATGATGTAACAACGCTTCATGTCGATGATGTCATGACTGCGTTTGCGGTAGAGCCCGGCAATCATCTTTCCGTTCTCTTCGCCGAAGGGGATGACGGCCTTGTTCCGATAATAATAGGGATTCAACATGCCGACAGCGTCCTTGACGCTGGTTTCAATCTTACCGAGTTTACGCAACGTCTGTTTCGTGCGATACTTCTTGAAGTTGAGCTGCATCTGATAGTCCATGTGCATCAGGTTGCACCCGCCGCACTCTGAAAAATGATCGCATATCGGCTCCTTCCGGTAAGGTGATTTGTCCTTGATCTCAATCAGGCGGCCGAACGCGAAGCTCGAGTTCACCTTGACGATCTTGATCTCCGCCGTTTCGCCTTTGAGGGCGTTGGCGACAAACACCGGGAAGCCGTCGATCTTGCAAACACCCATGCCGTCGTGGGTCATGTCTATGAACTCAACGGCGTAGTATTCGTTTTTCTCGACCATCGTGCGCACCTCTCGTGTTGTAACTAAGTATCAAACATAGTACTATTACCATTATACCACAAAAGATTGCGTTTTTGGGAACAAGAAAAAAGGTCCTCGCGGACCTTTTCGAAAGAGATTTGCTATTCGATTACGATTTCGACGGTGTCGCCGTCGGCGGATTCGACATCAACGATTTTGCCCAGCACGCCGCTGTCGATCATGTCGAGGATCGCTTCCAAGTCGAGATCGAGATTTTCGATCTGATCGACTTTCATGAAGCCTTTGCCCTGACGCAGTGCGACTTTGGCGAATTCGAGCGGGATCTGTACGTTCACTTTGTCACCATCGGCGGAGAGAACTTTGATTTTGAACATCTTGAACGCTTCGCGTTTCGGCTTGATGACAGCCTTCTCGTCGTTCTTGTCCAATGCTTTCAGCAGGTCCGCGCCTTCCGCGGCGGTGATGGTTTTGTTTTCGATCATTTCCAGGATTCTCAGTTTGTCGTCCATTGATTTCATTCCTCTCTATTTGGATTGGTTCGTTACTTTAAATGGCGTTTGCTGCGACTGTCTTGTTCGAGTATGGACTTGTCGCGTTGTTCTTTGGTTTCGTAAAGGTCCGAGTAGTAGTACGTATTGTACATGCACATGGTCGATTCCTCCTATTTCAATAGTTTGGCAGCCTCGGCGGCGGTGATTTCGCCTTTCTCGAGTTTCTTGAAGACCTCGTCCTTGGCTTCTTTTTCTTCTTCGTCGACGGCGTATCCGAGACTACGGATGACGTCATCCAGATTCTTCTTGACGGTGGGATAGGATATGCCGAGTTCCTTTTCCACCTGTTTGATGTTGCCGCGATTCTTTATGAACACTTCAATGAAGTACAGATCTTCTTTGGACAGATAGTTGAATTTCGATAACTGGAAACTTCCCGAGAGTTCCGTTCCACAGTGTGAGCAGGTAAGTTTGGTGACTTTCAGATCGCTGTTGCAGATGGGGCATTCGCCGATTACATGATTCATTCGTTTTCCTCCTAGTGAATTGCGATGTCGACTTGAGCGTCGTCGGTATCAACTTGAATTTTCGTGTTGCGGGAATACTTGAGCATGTTGCGGATCATGGTGAAATCGATGTCATCTTCCTTGACGAACCGTTCTGCGAAGCGCAGTCCGATGCGGGCGAAGATCATCGGGATCGGAATCGCGAAGAGGATTCTCAGGAAGGTGTTGACACCTTTGCCCTCCTCGGGAACCTTGACGCTCATCTTGATGTAATGCGCCCGTTTGCCCGCTTTCGCAAGCTTAGGTTCCACTTCCGGGTAGAGAACGTTCAAGGCTTCTTGTGCCGTGAGTTCCCCACTTTCAATTTGTTCAAGTACTTTTTTACTTTTCATAACGTTTCACAACCCGTCATTGATATTTTTGATTTCGATGTTGATTTTCTTAATTACACCCTAATGATACATCACGGATTTCGATATGTCAATAGATATCCTTAAATTTTTTAAACTTTTTATTAAAAATATCAATATCCTCATTAATTTTATTGAGAATATTGATATTTTGATCCTAGTATTTGATTTTTTCGTAGAGTTCGTAACACAAGTCGGAGTAAAATACGCGGTATCCTTTCTTGACAATGAACTCGGTAACCGCCACGGCATCCTCAATGCGTCCATCCTTATAATACGCGTACGCGAGATAGTATTCCAGTTCGACGATGTGCACACGCCGGTGCTGTGCGGGAATGGTTTCGACGAGTATGGCAATCGCCTCTTCGTAGCGTTCCTGTAACAACAAGGTCAGAATCCGCAGATAATCCTTGGTTATTTCGTAGTGTTCCTTCGGATCTTCCGCGAGCGCCAGTTCGTCCAACATCGCCTTCAAGGTCGCCTGGTCGCCGGCTTCGTAAGCGAGTTTGGCCTTCGTACGAAGATAAATCGGTTCGTACTTCTCCTTCTTGGCGATCTCGTCAAAGTGTACATCCTGAAACAGAATGCGTGCTTCGTCGATCTGCCCCTTGTAGATGAGGCCGTAGGCCCGGCTCAGTCGGTATACGTTCTGGTTGTCGGTTTCCCTGTGCAGCTTTTCCAACGTGTCGAGATAGCGCTGGGCGTCACAACCGACTTCCAAGTAGATTTCTTTGTTACGCGACTTCCCTTGGTTGAAAATGATGAATGCGACAAACACGACTGCCGCGAGGATCGCAAACAGATAAGACAGTCCATACTCCGCAAACAAATAATACAACAAAACAATGACGAACAACTGGATGAAGAACTTGACTAGATTCTTCGTCATGATGTGACCTTCCGGATGGCTCGTATGCGATCGGCCGTGGGCGGATGCGAATAGCGCAGTTTCACATAGAGCGGATGGGGCGTCAGATTGGCGAAATTCTCTCTGGTGAGAACCTTGAGTGCGGTTTCAATGTGGAGCGGTCCATAGTGTGTCGCTGCATAACGATCCGCTTGATACTCGTGCCGACGTGACAGTGTCGATGTGACAAGTCCGATGAGAATCTCAAGCGGTTCAATCAATACGATGAAGAGAATGATCGAGAAACCGAAATTCGCCGCATCGAATCCGAATGCCGTCGAGAACGCGGCGTTACGCAGGACCAGACCGAACACACCGATGTATACCAACAACATCAGAGCCGTCTGTGCCAGATTGAACCAGATGTGCTTGTGCTTGTTGTGACCTATTTCATGAGCCAATACGGCTACGATTTCATCCGTTGACATTTTCTCGATGAGCGTGTCAAACAGGACGATCTTCTTCAGTTTTCCAAACCCGCTGAAGAAGGCATTGAGTTTCGTGGAACGACGCGATGCATCCATGACGCTGATGTTGGCGACTTCATAACCGACCTTGTTGGCGAAAGTGTGAATCGCCTCTTTCAGCTCGCCGTCTTCGAGTGGTGTCAACTTGTTGAACAGCGGAACGATGACCCGCACGTAGATGAGGTTGACAATCAGGAAAATGACAACGAGCGCCAACCATGTATACAAGAAGAACATGTCCCCGGCGTTGTCGTTGATGACATAGATCAGATACACCAGACCCCCGCCGAACACGATTGTCAGCACGAAACCCTTGATTTTGTCCAGAACAAACGTCTTCTTGGTCGCCTTGTTGAACCCGTACTTCTCTTCAATCACGAACGTCCGATAATACGACACGAAGATACCGATGACAAAGGACACCAGGTAATACAGTAGCAGGAAAAACAGAACCTGTAGCGCCGCATTGTTTGCAAACAACGATACCGCGATGTCATTGAACCAAACGAACACAGACAAACTCAGGAACAGGACAAAGAGAACGACACGAATGGTTCGAACGATCATTTGAATGCGGAAATTCTCCATGTTGTATGCATGCCACTTCTGATACTCCTTGGCATCATAAACATCCTTCACTTCATCGGGAATCGGATGATTGCGATACCGATAATTGAGTAGCGACATCCACGTTTCAAACAGGAAACTGAGGATGACGAACGCATAGACAACGATTAATACGGTGGTTTCCATGATATCACTCCTAACAGGCCAATTGTAACACAACTGAGCGCAAATGGGAACAAAAAAGCACAAATGTGACAACCTTGTCACTTTTTTCTTGACTTTGCTCAGAAAGGGGTGTATCCTAAAAGTGACAAGGTTGTCACATGGAGGTGGTACATCAATGCCAAAAGACACATTCTTCAATCTTGATCCCGACAAGCAACAACGCGTGATCGACGCGGCAATCCGCGAATTCGAATCACACACGTACGAAGAGGCCAAATTGTCGCGCATCATCAAGGATGCCGACATTGCCCGTGGCAGTTTCTATCAATACTTTGAAGACAAACTCGATTTGTACCGACATCTGTTCGACCGCATCGCTCAGGACAAACTGGCGTATCTCGGGAACGATCTCAACAATCCCGACGAAATCAGTTTCATTGAACTGTTCCGACGTCTCTACAAACGGGGAGTACTGTTTGCCAACGAACACCCCGAATACATCCGCATCACCAGAAATCTGATGCTGAATCGAGGGACGACGGTCTTCAAGGAGATTCTTGGCGAAAACTACGATCTCGGTCGTCAATACTACAAACAGTACATTGAAATTGACAAGCAACACGGCCGCATCCGCGAAGACGTCGACAGCGACATCCTCGCCGACTTCATCCTCGACACGACGACGACCATCGCGTTCAATGAACTGACACACGATGATTCGCTCGACCTGGACAAGATGTTCAACCGAATGGAACAAATGCTCAACATACTGCAGAAAGGTATCCAATAGGTGCACAACATGTTTAAAGTAGAAGATTTGCGATACAAATACCCGAAAAACCCATCCGATGTCATCAACGGCATCAGCTTCGAAATTGCCAAAGGTGAAATCTTCGGTTTCCTCGGCCCCAGCGGGGCCGGAAAAAGCACCACCCAGAAAATCATGATCAAGATTCTCGAAGACTTCCGCGGCACCATCAGTTACAACGGCAAGGACATTCGCGAATATGGGGATGACTTCTATGAAGACATTGGCGTCAGCTTTGAAATGCCGATCCACTTCTCCAAAATGACGGCAATGGAAAACATCGAGTTCTTCTTGAAACTCTACAAACGAAATGCCGATGTCGAAAAACTGATGCGCCGAGTCGGTCTTTGGGAACACAAGGACATGATGGTCGGCGAGTTCAGCAAAGGTATGAAAATCCGCCTCAACATCGTCCGTGCGCTCTTGAACGAACCGCATATGCTGTTTCTGGACGAACCCACCAACGGCCTCGATCCGACCAACGCCCAGATCCTCAAGGACATGATCCGCGAATTCCGGGAAGCCGGCGGTACCGTCTTCATCACGTCGCACATCATGGCCGACATCGATCAACTGTGCGACCGTGTCGCATTCATCGTGGAAGGCGAAATCAAGGAGGTCGACTCACCGCGCAATCTGAAAATCAAGTACGGCAAGCGCACGATGACCCTTGAATACAAAGAAAACGGCGAAACCGTGCGGGAAGAATTCCCGATGGACGGCATCGGCCAGAACGAAACCTTCCTCAACCTGCTTCAAACCAAAGAAATCGAAACCCTGCACAGCGGAGAAACGACCCTGGAAGACATCTTCATCCGCGTGACGGGGGTGCAGCTGCGCGATGAACAGTAAGCGGCTCTGGATTCTCATCGTCGGCGAGTTGAGTCGTCTCAACAAGTACGGCGTCTTCTCCATCAGCATTCTGGTCGCCTTCATCTGGGGTGTCGTCCTGTTTCTCATCAGCGATTCGGTATTGGGAACCTTCTTGCCGTTCGTGTTGTTCATCGACGCAACAATGATGAGCGTCATGTACATCGGTGCGGAGATGCATTTTGAAAAAACCGAATCCACCATCAGCACAATGCTAGTGACACCCGTCAGCAACGCGGAGATGGTGCTCAGCAAAGTGCTTGGCAACACGATTCACAACTTGATTTCTTCGCTGCTGATCGTCGCTGCATTCTATATCGCGGGTCAGCTCGATTTCATCAACGAACTGGGCTTCAGCCTCATTCTCGTGATTCTCGGCATCGTTCTATCGACCGCGACGTTCACGATACTGGGCTTGGTCCTGAGTTATTATCACAAGGATTTCACCGACCTGCTCGTCAGCATGTTCGTCATCATTTTCGTACTGATGATCCCCGCCGTATTATTGATGTTCGGTGTCATCAAGGGCGACTTCTGGGAGACGTTCATGCTTGTCAATCCGATGCAGGCGGTGCTTGAGGTCATTCAGGGCGGATTCTACAATGCCGCTGGTGAACTGGATCTCGACTATCGTTATTTCCTGAGTTTGGGATACATCCTCGTCGGCGGCATCGTGCTGTACTTCTTCTGGGCAATTCCTAAATTCCAAGACTATGCCGTAAGGCAGAGTGGGGTGTAAATCAATGATTGGAACCATCATCAAAGCCGAATTTCGCAACATGACAAGGGACAAGATGTATATCTTCTTCGCCCTCTATCCGTTCCTCTTCGGCGCACTGGGCTACTTCCTGGTAAACTGGATCGACAACGAATTCCCCAACAGCATCTGGGACTCCGTCGTCGCGATGATGATAATCATCATGACAGGCTTCGTGTTCGGGGCGCTGATTGCCTTCACGTTGCTCGACGACAAGGACGACAAGGTCCTGATGAGTCTCAAGATCACGCCGATCAATGTGAAATACTACGTCTATGTCAAGATGATCGCCGGTATGGTGTTCGCGCTCATCGCAACGCTGGTTGTGATCTATGCGACAGACTTCCTGCCGAACTCCAACTTCCTGGTCATCCTCGCCGTCGCCATACTTGGTTCGATTCAAGTGCCGAGCGTCACGCTGATCGTCAACTCGTTCAGCGACAACAAGGTCGAAGGGTTCGTCATCATGAAACTCTCCGGAATGGTGTTGCTGTTCCCGCTGATCGGTTTCCTCGTCACCGGTTGGGTTCAATACCTGCTCGGTGTCGCGCCCGGTTACTGGGCGGGACGCATCGTTGAACTGGAACTGCTGCCGACCGAAGAAGGCAGCGCAATCGTGGTTTTTTTAGCCGGTGTCGCATACAACATTCTCGCGACCTGGCTGTTGATGAAACTCTATAGCAAACGATCAAACATTTAGGAGGACAACATGCCAACATTAGGACTCATCTTCATCATTTACGGACTGTTCTGCATTCTCATCGGCATCATGAAACTGCCCATCATCTGGCGCATGAAGAAGTTCCAGGTCATGGCCAAGATGTTCAAGGGCGATCGCAACCTTCAGATCTTCGTCATTGTCTGGGGACTTGCATTCCTCATCGCCGGCATCATCATCCGGTAGCAAAAAAGAACTCCCATCGCATGGGAGTTCTTTTTCATTCAAACCAATAATACAGTTCCAGATCCGTCAAATCAACGTTCAAGGCGTCGAGTTCACTATCGGAAAGAAAGATGTAATCAGACGTGAATTCCACTTCGTAGAACTCATAATCGTCCGCTTTGACGGTGATGTAGAAATCAAATCCGGCGCCACAGACCTCGCGGTCGTCACCAGTCCGATCCGGTGCAACACCGTCCGGCAACTCCAGCCAGAACTCCGCATATCCTAGATCGAAATCCTCATCGGTTCCGTTGGTGATCCAGACATCGACGACGATGACGGCCCCATCGTAGCGGATGTTGTCAAACTGGACATCGATGACATCCGGTGCGATGATCACGTCATCATCACAGGCGCTTAATGTTGCCACGGCGGCAATCGCCGCGATTAACAAGATCAGTCGTTTCATGGAGACCTCCTAGAGTGTCGCCTTCAGCTCGATGATGATGTCGCGCAGTTCGGCGGCACGTTCGAAATCCAGCTTGCGGGCGGCGCTTTTCATTTGTTGTTCGAGTTCGGTGATGGCGTCCAGTTTCTCTTTCTTGGACAAGGCATGAATCGGCTTCGCTTCTTCCGTCAGTTCCAATTTGACGCTGATCGGTGCGGCGATTTGTTTGACAATCGTCTTGGGTTCAATGCCGTTGGCTTCGTTGTATTCTTGTTGGATGGTGCGGCGGCGCGCCGTTTCATCGATCGCATACTGCATCGAATCGGTGATTTTGTCCGCGTACATGATGACCTTGCCGTCGCTGTTGCGGGCGGCTCGGCCGATGGTTTGAACCAGACTGCGTTCACTGCGCAGGAAGCCCTGCTTGTCGGCATCGAGGATGCAGATCAGCGAAACTTCGGGAAGGTCGAGACCTTCGCGAAGAAGGTTGATGCCGACCAGCACATCGTAGGTTCCCATCCGCAGCTCACGGATGATGTCGATGCGTTCGAGCGATTGAATCTCGCTGTGCAAATAGGCAACTTTCAGTCCCAGTTCCTTGAGATACGTGGTGAGATCTTCACTCATCTTGATCGTCAACGTGGTGATCAAGGTCCGCTGTCTGGCCTCGATGCGTTTCAACAGCTCGGCGACGATGTCATCGATCTGTCCTTCCTTGGGACGTACTTCGACTACGGGATCCAACAATCCGGTCGGACGAATGATTTGTTCGACGAGATACGGGGTGCGAGCAAGTTCATAGTCGCCAGGGGTGGCGCTCAAGTATATGACCTGATCAATCTTCTCATTGAACTCTTCAAAGTTCAGTGGTCGGTTGTCGAGCGCGCTCGGAAGACGGAATCCGTATTCGACGAGCGTCATTTTGCGCGACCGATCGCCATTGTACATGCCGCGCACTTGCGGCAGGGTCACGTGAGATTCGTCGACGACGAGCAACCAGTCATCGCCGAAGAAGTCCATCAGCGTGTAGGGGGTTTCCCCTTCCTCACGAAGCGACAGATGACGTGAATAGTTCTCCACGCCGGAACAACTGCCGATTTCCTTCAACATTTCGATGTCATAGTTGGTGCGCTGACTGATTCGTTCCGCCTCGAGATATTTGTCTTCGCGCTTGAAATACTCCAGACGCTCCGCCAGTTCGGCCTCGATGCGTCGGATGCCTTCTTCAATCTTTTCCTTATTGGTGACGAACTGCGTCGCCGGAAACAGCGAAATGACACTGTATTCGTTCATCACTTCGCCGGTTAGTATGTCAAACTCGCGAATCCGTTCGATTTCGTCATCAAACAGCTCGACCCGAATCCCGATCGTCTTGCTGTAGGTCGGGAGAATCTCGACGACGTCGCCCTTGACACGGAAGGTTCCGCGGTTGAAGTCGTAATCGTTGCGTTCGAACAGCATGTCGACCAGCCGGGTAAGCAGATGATCGCGGCCGATTTCATCACCGACACGCAGCGTCAGCATCGAGTCCTTGTAGTCGTCGGGATCACCGATTCCGTAGATGCAGGAAACGGACGCGACCACGATGACGTCGTCGCGTTCCAGGAGGGAAGCGGTGGCGCTGTGGCGCATCTCGTCGATTTCATCGTTGGTCTGCGCATCCTTCTCAATGTATAAATCACGAGCCGGTACATAGGCTTCCGGCTGATAGTAGTCATAATAGGATATGAAATACTCCACGCGGTTGTGTGGAAACAGTTGTTTGAGTTCACTGTAGAGTTGGCCCGCCAGTGTCTTGTTGTGGGCGAGAACGAGGGTTTTCTTGCCAACCTTCTGAATCACGTTGCTGATTGTAAAGGTCTTGCCGGTTCCCGTCGCCCCGAGCAATATCTGCTCCTTGACGCCTTGTTCGAGGTTTTCGGCGAGGTATTCGATGGCCTTGACCTGATCGCCCATCGGCTGATAGTCGGCCACCAACTGGAATTTTGCCATATGCAATCACCACCATACATTATTGTATCACACAATGCTGCTTTTCCGTGAAATATGTTAGAATGAAAAGGGGTGATTCCGGATGACGATCGTACTCGTCAGCATCGACGCCAAATACATTCATACCAACAACGCCGTGCGCCTGTTGAAGGCAAACAGCTCCTTTCCGATCGACATCCTCGAATACACCATCAAGGACGATCCCACGCAGATGGTCCAAGACATCCGTGACAAACTCCCGGACGTCATCGGATTCAGCGTCTACATCTGGAATGTCGAACAAATCAAAGTCGTCCTGACTCAACTGTCAGACCTCGATGCGACAATCATACTTGGTGGTCCTGAAGTCAGTTACGACCCCGAATACTTCCTGTCGTTCGAAGCTGTCGATGCGATCGTGCGCGGGGAAGGAGAAATCACTTTTCAGCGGTTGCTTGAGCGTCTTGTCAAGAAGGAACCCTATGCGGATCTCGATGGCATTGCCATTCGCGACGGATCACGCATTCTCGTCAACCCGATTGTCGAGATTCCCGATTTGAGCATGCTTCGTTCACCGCATCACTTCGATTCGGATCTCCAGCACCTTGCCCACCGCATCGCCTATGTGGAAAGTTCCCGGGGGTGTCCGTTTCGATGCAGTTACTGCTTGTCATCGTTGGAAGAACGGGTCCGCTTCTTTCCCGTCGAAACGGTGCAAACTGACATACTCCATCTCATGGACAACGGCGTTCGAACGATCAAGTTTCTCGATCGCACCTTCAATGCCAACCGCAACACGATGACCCTGCTTGACTTCATCATCCGCCACGACAACGGTGACACCGTGTTCCAGTTTGAAATCACCGGTGACATCCTTGATCCGGCGATCATTCAATACCTCAACACCCATGCCCGTCCGGGTCTGTTCCGCTTTGAAATCGGCATTCAATCCACCAACGAGACTACCAACGCCCTCGTCGATCGCAACCAAGACACGAAACGATTGTTCGAGCGCATCAAAGACATTCAGCGCGCCGGTGTCATCGATCTTCATCTCGATCTCATTGCCGGTTTGCCGATGGAAGACAAGGCGTCGTTCATCCGGACCTTCGATGAGGTGTTCCATCTCGGTGCCAAAGAGCTTCAACTGGGCTTTTTGAAGATGCTGCGGGGTACCAAAATTCGCCGAGAGGCCGACAAATATGCTTACGCATACGACGAGCAAGCCCCTTATGAAATTCGTTCCAACCACGTCCTGAGTGAAACGGACGTCGCGGAGATCAAGGCAGTGGAGACAATGCTGGAACTCTATCACAACAAGGGTCATTTCGGTCCGCGCCTGCACGCTCACATTCTTGCTCAGGAATCCCCCTACGCGTTCTTTCGGAATCTCGCAAAACACTATGACAAACACAACTATGGGACCCACCGCTATCAGTTGGAAGACCTGTACCAACGGCTCGAGGAAACCTTGTCGGACGATTTGACATTTCGCATACGGCAGGATTATTTGGAACACTTCCCCATCAAGCCAAAACGCTACTTCCCATCCACCGTCGATCGCCAAACAAGACAAACGATCCTCCAACGCATCAGTACCACCGAACACATTCCGCTTCATCAACTCTACAAACACAGTGTGTTGCTGGTCCATGGTGACGAGGCGTTCTGTGCGTATTATCAGCATGGAAGCTGTCGCTCGTATACAACAAAAGCGCCCTAGGGCGCTTTTTTAGTTGAATAGTTTGACGACCAGATCGTAGAATGCGTCAACGTAGTTGTCGAGATCGATCGGTTCCTGGTAATCCTGTGTCACATTGGCGAACCGGGTGATGCTGCCGGCAATCAATGCGGCGAACAGATGGCCGCGAATCTCGAGGTCTTCCGCCTTGAGGACACCTTGTTCGATGCCTTTCGCAAGAATTTGACGGAACAATTTCTCGTAGTGCTGATTGGTTTCCTGCATCCGTTCTACGAACTGCCCTTTGAGATGACTCGGTAGGTCGGCCCGCAGTTCCGGACCGATGAACTCGAATACAAAGCCGCTTTGCTGGGCCATGTCGAACATGAATCGAATCTCGTCTTTGAGCAGTTCTTCGAATTCTTTCGATTCTTCGTAGGTACGCATCAGAATGCTCTCGATGCCATCTTTGAACACCCGCAGCAATGCGTCGGACAAGATTTCCTCCTTGGTCCGGAAATACTCGTAGATGGTGCTCTTGGCGATGTCGACGTGCTGTGCGAGTTCACTGAGCGTGAAGTCCGACTGCACGCCCTTGTCCTTGAGAATCCCAATCAGGGCATCGAGGATTTCGTCGCGTCTAGACACGCGCCTCACCACCGTTGCCACGGATGAAGTAGCCGGCGATCAGCGGAATGAGCAACACTCCGGCGGTAGGCAGGATCCAGGTGAAGCCGAAATACAGATAAGCGCCGATGCCGCCGGCAATGGTGAAGAGGATGCCGGCTGACAACATGATCGGCTTGGCGTGACGAGTCAGAATCAAATACATGATCGGAACCACCAACAAGGTCAGAATCGTCGCATAGAACAGTCCGCCAATGGTGGTGACGGCCATCGGTTGGATGATCTCCGCCCCTTGCCCGACACCGATTGCCATCGTCGAGAGTGCCAAAATGGTCGTGCTGGCGGTCATGATGATCGGACGCAAGCGGGTCTTGCCGGCTTCGAGAAGCGCATCGAAAACTTCCAAGCCCTGCTCTCGCAGTTGGTTGGTGTAATCGACGAGGACGATGCCGTTGTTGACGACCACGCCGGTTAGAACCACGAAGCCGATTGCGGCGACGACACTGACGGTCATGCCGGCGAAGAACAAGATCAGGAATCCACCGGTGAAGGCCAGCGGCAGCGTGATCATGATGATGAACGGATACGTGAGATTCTGGAACTGGGCGGCCATGACCATGTAGATGAGGATGACGCCGAGAATCGTCGCGAGAATCATCGTTGACAGCGCCTCCATGATTTCTTCGTTTTCACCGAGCAGCTCCTGTTGATAGCCATCCGGTAGCTCAAAATCAGCGATCGCAGCTTCAATGTCACGAGCGACGAATGTGGAGTTGTAATCTTCATCGAACTCCGCACTAACCGTGACAGAGCGCACGCCATTGAAGTGATCGATGGAACTGAACCCCTCGATGGTCTGGACGGTGGCGACATCGCGAACGCGAATCAACTGTGTCGGATTGAGGAAGTTAAGCCCGATCACGAGGTTTTCGAGATCCGCCAGCGTGTATTCGGTATCACCATAGTTCGAATCGCTGTCATAGACGTACAGATCATACAGATCGCCCTCGATGTTGAGCGTCGTTGTTACCTCTTCTCCAGCGAGAAACTCCGCTACGGTACCGGTCACTTGCGCCGTCGTCAGACCGAACGACATCGCGGCCGCCTTGTCGACGGTAATCTTGATTTCATCAGCCGGAACACCGATGCCGCTATCCACGGCCTCCACACCCTCGACTGCTTCGATCAGCGCCGTCAACTCTTCGGCTTTTTGCTTCAATGTGTCGAGATCGTATCCGGTGATGCGTACTTGCAGTCCGCTTCCGGTCAGAACGTCGGTTTCTTGCTGCGCGCCGGTGATGTCATAATCGATATCGGCATACTCGTCATCCAGAAGGTCCTCCAGAATGGCTTGCATCTCCAAAGTGGTATTGGTTCGGTCTTCACGTAGCACCACGTTGGCCGTCGCATTGTTGCCGGACGACAGGCCAAACATCATGCCCTGCAGGCTGCCCAGCGAAATACCGACGACTTCGACATCCTCCAAGGCGAGGAAATCGGTGGATATGTCATCCAAACGGGTCACAAACTCATCATATGAGAGTGGCGCGTCGGTGGGGTTGGAAATGGATACTGTCAACTGACCTTCGTCGGACGGTGGGAAGTATTCAAAGCCGTTGGTTAGCGCCAGCGCGATGGCCCCGCCAAACAACAACAAGACGGCACCTAGGACGATGAAACGCCATTTCATTGCGAAACGGAACGTCGCTTCGTATGCCCGTTTGTACCATGGTTCGCCATCGTCCTGAGATTTCGTCTGGCCTTCGTCATCCTTGAACACTTTGGATGAAATGGCCGGTACCAGGGTCAACGCGATGATCAGCGAAGCCGACAGGCTGTAGGCGATGGTCATCGCCATCTCGAAGAAGATTTCACGGATGAAGCCTTCAATGAATACAACGGGCAGGAAGACGCTGATGGTCGTAATCGTCGAGGCGGTGATCGCCGAAGCAACTTGTTTGGTCCCTTCGATGGCGGCATCGCGGTTGCTGCGTCCTTCTTTCTTCATGCGGAAGATGTTTTCAATGACGACAATCGAGTTGTCAACCAGCATGCCCAGCCCAAGCGCCAATCCGGCGAGCGAAACGATGTTGAGCGTGATGCCGGTGAAGTAAATCAAGACAATCGCGAACATGAGACTGATCGGAATCGCCACGGCGACGGTCAGGGTCGCCCGCGCGCTGCGCAAGAACACGATCAGCACGATGATCGCGAGAATTGCTCCATACAGGAGGTTTTCCAATACGTTGCCTGTCGCCTGGTTGATGTATTCGCCCTGGTCGAGCAGAACCGTGAAGGCGAGATTCTCATCGCCCTCCATCAACGTCGCCATGACGGCATTGAGTTCATCGGTGACGTCCGTCGTTGCGAACTCGCTGTTTTTCTGGATTGAGATGCTGATGGCGTTTTCGCCGTTGACTTTGGAGTATTCCTTGTCATTGGCATTGACAAACGTCACTTCGGCAATGTCATCGACCGAGAGTTGAATCGGATCCAGCCCCGGCAAGCCGCTGACATTGAAGATCAACAAGTCCTTCACGCCCTGCAGGCTGTCGAACTCGTCGCCGACACGGACCAGATAATCGATGCCTTCGACGTTCGCATACCCGACGGGGAACTCAAAGTTTTGTGCCATCAAAAGATCACTGATGAGTTCCTTGTCAAGCAGCAGCTGGTTGGCCGACGGCACACCCAGATCATCGTAGACCTGTTCCAAGTTGTCGTTGACGATCGCAATCGCCGCTTCATCGAGAACAACTTGAATCTCCGATTCGTACGCACCGCTGACACTGACACTCGCGACTCCCGCAACACGTTCGAGTTGCGGCAAGACTTCGGTTTCCACGTATTGCGTAAGTTCCTGCTGCGTGAATCCTTCCTTGGTCACACTGACTTGCATGATCGGCAACAAGTCCGGATTGAGCTTGATGATCATCGGATCGCCCGCCATCTCCGGCAGACTCGATCCAAGCAGATCCAAGGACTCGCGCATCTCAATGACGGCGCTGTCCATGTTCGTGTCGGTATTGAATTCCAGGATGATGATGCTGACGTTCTCCTGCGAGATCGACTGCAACTCCTTGATGTTGGTGGTGGTGGCCAATGTTTCCTCGAGCGGTGTGGTGATCTGATCCTCCACCTCGATCGGGCTGGCTCCGGGATAGGTCGTCAGAACAACCGAATACGGGATGTTCAGACTGGGGAACAAGTCGGTCGTCAAGTTGGTGAATGAGACGACACCGAAAATGATGACGATGAACACGGCCATGAATACCGTAATGGCGCGATCAACGGAAAACTTCGCTAGTTGTTTCATGGGGACCTCCTGATGTCTGATATACGTTGGAATAGAAAACCCGACCGAATGGTCGGTCGGGTTCTATTATACTATGTTTTTTTTCTTCATACAAGTGATTTGGAACGATTTCACGATTATCTTACATTCGTTGAGACATCACCGTTGGTGGTATCGCGATCGAACCTTGTCGGCATGAAGTCGGTATCGTCATTGTAGTAGTCGATATCCCCGTTGGTCGTATTCAGATCGATGTCGTCAACGTAAACATTGGTGAGATCGAGTGCGCCATTGGTGGCGTCGACATCGAGAATCAAGCCGTCTTGGAGATCAACATTGAGATTTTCCAAATTGACACGTCCGTTGGTTGTACTGATGTAGTATTCGGCAAAGTTCACGTTCTCAACGGTGATGGTGCCATTGCTGGTGTGCAGATCAAGCGTTCCGATTCCGGCCACGATAACATCCTGAACGAGAATCTCGCCATTCGTGGTGTCCACTTCCAGGTCGGTTCCGAGCTCAACGTTGGTGAGCACGACGCGACCGTTGGTGACATCGATGTCGATGGTGTCGAAGTCGACATTGCGAATGTCCACTTCACCGTTTGCCGTGGCGATTTCGGCATCCTTCAGAACCAGCGTGTCGGGAACTTCGATGCGCACCGCTTGGTTGTCGCCGATGAAACGGAAGATGTCCGTGAAGTTCCAGAATACTTGATAATCGATGGTATCGTTCGACAAGGTCAGAACGTTGTTGTCATAGTCGAACTCATAATCGAAATCATCTTCTTCGTAACGGTCGTACTTCACTTTGAACTCGGATCCGCTAACGAGAACGATGTCGACATCCATTGAACCGAAGTCGGTTACGATGTCCCACTCATCACCTGCGGCGAGTTCGGCGGAAAAGTCTTCAATCACGGTTTCACTGACAAGATCACCGCGGCCGTATTCGGCTTCCACCCAATCGTAATGATTGAAGATCCAGAACCCGGTATAGGCGAGAATAGCGAGCGATCCTACAAGCAGGACGTTTTTGACCGTGGCGGCGGTGCGATGACGACGGAACCATGCATCGACGGACCATCCACTCATCTTCTTGATCCACTTCTCGCGTCCCTTGATCTTGAACACGTTCAGGTGCCAGATGACGATCTTCTTGGTGACGAAGATGCCGGCGCCAAGTACGACGAGCCCGAACAGGAACAACAGGACATATCCGGCCGTAACGAAGGCGAAGACGAATTCATCAACGGTGGAGCGGCCATTCAACAGCAGGCCGATCGAACCGAACCAGGTCAACGACGAGCCAAAGATTGACAACGCGGCACTGAACAGCGTCGGAATCAACCAGGAGGCAACGATCACGTCAAAGGCGATGAGAATCAGAACCTGAACGGTATTGATGTTCTGGTAACGCTCCTCGGTTTTCTTGACATACTTGGGACTGACGCCATATTCCTCGAGGACATTGCGGGCGATGGTTTCAGGGCTTTCCAGTTCTGCTATTACTTGTTCTTCGGTCTTGTTTTCATAGATGGTGCCCGTGTAGAACCGCTCTTCGTAGAAGGCGAGGATCTCACGGCGTTCTTCTTTCTCTAAGACGGACAGCTCTTTGTCCAGTCGGCGCAAGAAATCGAGTTTATTCATAGCGATCACTCCTTATCATTATATTTACTACCCTTTGAAACTTTTGCCAGTCCTTCCGGAGGCCGGACAATCGTGTCTGTCCGCGCGGCGTAATGCGGAAGTACTTGCGAGGAGGTCCTTCCGAGGACTCCCTCAAATACGTTTCCGTCAATCCATCCTTCGTCAATTTGCGAAGGATCGGATAGATCGTCGATTCACTGATGGCCATGTTGTGGCTGATGTCCTGATAGATGTCATAGCCATAACGATCTTGTTCGGCGATTTTGCTTAAAACCACCATTTCCAGGACGCCTTTCTTCAGTTGTGTGCTCATGTGAGCACCTCCTTCTACACATTGCGTGGTATTACACAATGTATAGTACCACACAAAATATAATCGCGCAAGTGTTTTTGCAATTATTATTTCGATTTTTTGAGTTATTACTTTAGTAATAAAAAAAGAGACTCGGATTCGAGTCTCTTACTTGATGTCGATGATGCGCATACCGTTGGTGGGTGCGCCAATCGGGAATCCGCCGGTGATGATGACGCGGTCGCCAGGCTTGATCCCATAGTTCTTTTTCGCCAGGGCAACGGCTTTCTTGACTACCGTCTCGGTATCCGGTATCAATTCGAATTCCACCGGCTCGACACCGCTGTGAAGTTGTAAGCCCTTGGCGTACTTATCACTCGATGTCAATGCGAGAATACGAGCATTGGGGCGGAATCTGGCCAGATACTTGGCCGTCCGGCCGGTCATCGTCGGGACGATGATCAGATCAACCTTCGACTGGATGACGGTGTAGGCAACGCTGATCGCAATCGAGGTTTCGATCGCCCGGGAGGACGCGGTTTCCTTGTTGGCGCGCTTGACGATTTCCTTGCGATCGACCATCTCTTCGATGCGGTGCGCGATGCGGGCCATCGTTTCGACGCTCTCGACTGGATAATGCCCGATTGCGCTTTCGCCCGACAGCATGATCGCGTCGGTACCATCGTAGATCGCATTGGCGACGTCGCTGACTTCGGCACGCGTCGGACGGGGATGCTCGATCATCGATTCCAGCATCTGCGTCGCGGTGACACTGATTTTCCCAGCCACCAGACACTTGTTGATGATGCTTTTTTGGATGATCGGAACTTCTTCAGCCGGAACTTCGACACCGAGATCACCACGGGCGATCATGATGCCGTCGGCCGCTTCCAATATCTCGTCGATGTTCTCGACACCTTCCTTGTTTTCGATCTTGGCGATGATCTGAATGTTGGAATTGCCGTTGTATTTCATGATGTTGCGGATTTCCTGAACGTCGCTCGCGCGTCGCACGAACGAGGCCGCGATGAAATCGACGTTGTGTTCACAGGCCCATTTGATGTCCTGATAGTCTTTTTGGGAAATGAAATCGAGGTTCAACTTGACGCCGGGCACGTTGATGCCCTTGCGATTGCGCAAGGTGTGCGTGTTCTTGGCTACGGTGACGATTTGCCGTTTGCCATGATTGATTTTAGTGACGCGCAATTCCAAGTAGCCATCGTCAACGAGAATCGTGTCTCCTTTTTTCATATCCTTATATAGATTGGGATAATTGACGCTGAACTGCGTCGCGTCCCCTTCTATCTCATCCATGTGGACGGTAACGGTACTGCCTTCCTCAACGGTTGCCAGACCATCTTTGAAGAGGTGCGTACGGATCTCCGGACCTTTCGTATCCAGCAGCGATGCGACGTGCATGCCGGTTTCCTTGTTGATGTCTTCGAGCGTGTTGAGACGGCGTTCATGATCGGCGTGAACACCATGCGAGAAGTTCATCCGCATGACGTCCATGCCCGCTTCAACAAGACGCTTCAGTACCTCATGACTCTCGGATGCAGGACCGACGGTACAAATGATTTTCGTCTGACTGAACAGTTTCATCGTTTCATCTCCTATTTCATTCTGCCGACAAGGCCGTAGCGCTTGTTGGGAATTTCACGTTTCTTGTTGAGGGCGAAGTTGATGTCGTAATCCACGTAATCCATGCCGCGCAGGCCGACCGCGCGACCGGATTTGCCATGAACGAGCAACTCGACGGCATACTCGCCCATTTCGGTGGCCAGCACGCGATCGAATGCGACGGGGTCGCCACCGCGTTGGACGTGACCGAGCACCGTGGCTCTGGTTTCGTAACCGGTGTGTTCTTCTATTTCCTTGGACAAGGCATTGACATCGCACATGTTTTCCGTAACAACGACAATCGCATGGCGTTTCCCGGACTTGTTGGAATCCTTGATCGCATCGAGCAACAACTGTTTGTCCAGTCCGGTTTCCGGAGTGACGAGAAACTCGCTGCCGCCGGCAATGCCGGAGTACAGTGCCAGATCCCCACAATTGCGCCCCATCACTTCGACAACGCTGCAACGGACATGGGACATCGAGGTGTCACGCAGTTTGTCGATGCTGTCGACGACCGTCTGAAACGCCGTCATGAAGCCGATGGTGTAGTCGGTCGAGGAAATGTCGTTATCGATCGTACCGGGCAGACCGATCGTGGCGATGCCCATTTCACTCAGTGCCTGGGCTCCACGGTAGGTTCCGTCCCCCCCAATGACGACAATCGCTTCGATGCCGATGTCATTCAGCTGATTCACCGCATTCTGACGGACGTCGCGGTCTTTGAACTCGGGATATCGAGCGCTGCCGAGAACCGTTCCGCCACGGTTGATGATGCGGCTCACATCATTGCGGTTGAGTTTCTTGATGTTGCCTTCACACAGGCCTTTGTATCCATAATAAATGCCGTATACTTCCATGTTGTAGTGCAAGCCGCTGCGGACCACCGCGCGGATTGCGGCATTCATCCCCGGGGCGTCGCCTCCGGAGGTCATGACTGCGATTTTTTTCATTGTATCACCATCCTGATTATACCATATTCACACACGAAGCGACACCCAATCGGCATGTATCCGTTTGCAAGATCACAACTTATGGAGATTGGACAGGACGATTTGGAGTTCCTGGCCACGTTGGTCGACTTTTCCTTTGAACAAGTAGACAGAGCCATTCTCCAACTGATTGCGGTACGTTCGATACGCGCTCGGGAACAACACTCCGGTGAGTTTGGCGAACTCGTCCTGAAGCGTCAAGAACGCCATCTCCTTGCCGGCTTTGGTCTTGATGACACGATACGATGAGAGTATCGCTACAAGCCGACGTTCTTGATTGACATCCTCTTCACCGATGTCCGCAGGGAGCGGAAGGTGGTGTTTGTGGATGTAGTCGCGGTGATGATTCAGCGGGTTGACGAATAGATTGAACCCGAGGAGCTCCTTCTCTTTGGCTTCCAGCATGTCGTAGGGATATTCGTTGAGTTTCTTGATGACGAATTCTTCTTGTTTGATGAATCCGCCGTAGACGGAAAAATTGATGACCTCTTCGAGTTGTTCGATCATCGCCCGTTTCGAGTATCCGAACTCATCGAGCGCACCGGCGAAGATCAGCGACTCGATGACGCGTTTGTTGAGTGTGCCGTTGGTTCGCTGCACGAAGTCATAAAAACTCTTGAACGGACCGTTGGCGCGTTCTTCCAACAAGTCGCGAACGGTGTTCTTGCCGACGTTCTTGATGCCCAGCAAGGGATACCGCAAGGTATCATGCTCGGGACGAAACTCGGCAAAGGAACGATTGACGCTCGGCGCTACAATCGCCACCCCGAGTTTGTTGGCCTCGAAAATGTATTCCCGCATGTTCGACTCGCTGCCGATCACGCTTGATGTCAAAATGCTGATGAAATACTTGGGATAGTTCGCCTTCAAATAGGCCAACCAGTAGGATACCATCGCATAAGCGACGCTGTGGGCACGATTGAATCCATAGTTGGCGAATTTGACGATGTAGTCGTAGATTTCGTTGCTCGTGTCGTCATCGCGGCCCTTCTGTTTCGCTTTGGCCAGGAAGTTCGAACGCTCTTTCTGGAGCACGTCTTCTTGTTTCTTGCTGACGGCACGCCGGAGCAAGTCGGCTTCGCCGAGTGAGTAGCCGGCGAACAGATTGGCAATTTGAATGATTTGCTCCTGGTAGATGATGATGCCGTTGGTCGGCTCCAGTATATCCTTGAGAATGGGATGGGGATACGAGACTTCCTCTTCTCCTGAACGTCGTTTCAGATACGTCGGTATGTTGTCCATCGGACCAGGCCGGAACAACGCCAGAACGGCGACGATGTCCTCGAACGAGTTGATCTGCATGTCGGCGATGAGTCGCCGCATGCCTTTCGATTCCAATTGGAAGATTCCCGTCGTTTCCACGCGCTGGAGGAGTTCGAAGGTCTTCTGGTCGTCCAGCGGAATCTTGTAGACATCCAGTTTAACGCCTTCCTGATCCTCAATCAATTGAACGATGTCATGAATGGACGACAGGTTGCGCAAGCCAAGAAAATCGATTTTGAGCAAGCCCAGGTCCTCCAGATCCTTCGCTTCGTACTGTGTTTGATGCAATTCCAACAAACCCGGCTGCACGGCCGTATGACGGGTCATCGCATCTTCGGTGATGATGATCCCCGCGGCATGCGTCGAAACATGTCGATGCAGGCCTTCGATGCGAGCAGCAACCGACAACAGTTTCGCCACTTCGGGTCGCTGTCGTTTGATGTTGGCGATGGTGTCTGACTGTTCCGCCATGTCACGGACCGAATCATAGGACTTGGTTTCTTTGATGATTTCATTCAAGAGCACGCCGTCAATGTCGAGCATGCGTGCCGTGTCGCGAATCGCCGAACGTGACAAGAAGGTGCCGAAGGTACAGATCGAGGAGACTCGATCGGCGCCGTAAAAATCTCGTACATAGGTGATGATTTCATCGCGCTTGTCATCGGGAAGGTCCATGTCGATGTCCGGTAACGTGATTCGTTCCGGATTGAGAAAACGCTCGAAGACGAGGTTGAATTCGAGCGAATCGACGTTGGTGATGCCAAGACAGTAGGACACCAGACTGGCGGCGGCGCTGCCGCGGCCGGGACCGACGAGATATCCGTTTTGCTTGGCGTATTTGACAAAATCCCAGACGATCAGGAAATAGTCGTTGTAGCCCATCTGATCGATGACCGACAGTTCGTATTCGAGTCGCTCGTAATAGGCTTTACGATCGACCTTGCGTCCATTCAAGCGTTTTTCCAAACCTTTGAGCGCAAGTGCACGAAGATAATCCTTGGCACTGACGGTTTTGTCAAGGATGTACGACGGCAGATGCGTGGTATCAAAATCAATGACAACATCACACATGTCGGCGATTCGGTTCGTATTGCTAATCGCTTCGGGATACGCGGCGAACCGTCGTTTCACCTCGATGGGTGATGGGAAATGACGATCGATCGCATCTCCGAGCAAGTCGGATGACTGTTGAAAAATCCGACTGAGCACATCGAATACGTCATGATCTTCGGGATCCAGATATTGAATGCGCGGTACCGCAACAAGTGGAAATCGTTCTTGCATGGCGCGGTTGAAGTCGTCGTTTGCAGATAGCGAAAGATAACTTGTTTCCGTATGGGTTTCCAGGAAACTGGCAAACTCCTGAATGGCTTTATCCTGGTGGTTGCGATGATGGCCGACGAGTTCACTCTGATCGCTCAGAACGATGGTGACAAGTCCATCCTTGTGCTGTTTCAACTGTGTCCATGACACTAGGTTGTCCGTGGCATACAGGCTGGCCAACTGCAACAGATTGTGGTATCCGCCATCGTTTTTGGCATACAGCAAAAGCGCATTCTTGCTGTCGGGGAACAGTCCCTCGACAATGATGCGAAGGCCAAGGATTGGTTTGATGCCAGCTTTGCGACAGGCTTTGTAGAACTTGATCGCCCCGTACATCCGTTCTTCCGCAATCGCCAAAGCGCCGTACTTGTTGCGTACGGCGTGTTCGATCAGCTCGTCGATGCGAATCGTCGAGCCATTGAGTGCATAGTTGGTTTCGATGTACAGGGGTGTGAAAGACATGGTATCACCACCGTAAAAATTATACCATAAGTTCCCCGAAAAATAGAAAAAGTATGGTGTTTTACTTTTTCTTCAAAACCAGCAATCCAGCAACCACGGTGACCCCCAGCAGAACGAGATCGTAGTCCTGTAAGAACCCCATGAACGTGCGTTCGACGGGTGGCTCCACGATGGCGAAATGATAGCGTTCTTCGTACTCGTTGGCGCCCGTGACACGCAAGATGTACTCGCCGGGATCCTCGATGAGCAACGGTGATTCGACATAGTTGTTGTTGAGATACCCGTCGCCTTGGAAGGTGATTTCGACGGAATCTTCATAGCGCTGGTTGTGAATGACCCCGGACACGTTGGCGACAATCGTGAAACGCCATACCTCGCGATAGCCGTTGACACCCCGCACCGCAAGCTCGTAGAACCCCGGTTCGGAAATCTCCGTTCCGGACACGAACAGATCGCCGTTGAGATGAACGTTGCCGGCTGGGACGACCGGAGTGACGGAGTCGGAGTACGTCGCACCATCCTCGATTCCGGTGACTGTCGCACGAAGTGTGAACGGATACGTACGACCATTGTAACTGAGCTCATAGTTGCCGGGGTAATCGATGGTCACTCCGTGATAGATAACATCGCGGTTGAGCGTCGCCTTGTCTACGAATGGAATGAAAATTTCGCCCTCAAACACCTGATCGGTCGCGATCGAGAGCGGGTCGGAACGTTCGATGACCTCAAGTTGCGGCGTTATGGCGCCATCGAAACAATGATCGTGAGCACGATTGAAGACAAACAGACGATCGGTCGCTTCGTACTCTTCATAGATTTCAAAGAGCTCCAAACGATCGATTGCTTCGTAGTTGTAGTCGAACGTGTAGAACACCGAACGATCCATCACGATGTCGCGTTCCTCGATGCGACTACCGGCCATGTAGACGAATACGAGCTGATCGATGACATACACGCCCAGGACCTCTTCCAGAACCCCTTCGTCCAACACCAGCTTGTGAAGCGTCTCACCACTTGGTGACAACACGATGATCAACCCTTCATAAAAGGTCTCCGCACCGTCTTCGTGGACATAACCGTAAAGAACATGATTGCCTTCGATTTCGGTGACACCGGTGATTCCGAGCCAGGTATCCTCATACATCAACATCGTAGAAAACGGCTCCTGGCCGATCTTGTCGACTCGATACCCGCGGTTGCCGTTGTCGTCGGCTTGATACGTCAATTGAATGTCATACCCGGGGAACGAATGGCGGTAGACACTCTCGGCGGATACTGCCTGCACGGGCAGCACCAATAACAACAAAAAGAAAAAAACAACAGATTTCATGGTAATCCCTCCTTCATAGAGTATATTACCGTCATCCGTTGTCTTTTACTCGTTTAGTTTTGATTCATCAATCGCATCGTGTCGCGAGCGATCATCACTTCTTCGTTGGTTGGAATCAACAGGATCTTGATCTTTGACGTGTCCTTGGAAATGACAGTTTCCTTGCCGCGAGACAGGTTCTTCTCGTAATCCAGTTCGACACCGAGCGCACCGAGTCGATCCACAATCAGCTTGCGCGTTTCCGATGCGTTCTCGCCGATGCCGGCGGTGAAACAGATCGCATCGCAGCCGCCCAGCTGGATGAAGTAGGCACCGATGTAGTCGGCGATCATCTTGGCCTGTTTTTCGACGGCCAGAATCGATTTCTGGTCCCCGCGTTCAACGGCTTCCCAGAGATCTCGCGAATCGCTGGACAGCCCACTCAGCCCGAGGTACCCGGATTTGCGGTTGAGTTCGCTGATGACCTCGTCGAGTCGCTTTCCTTCTTTTTCGGATATGAACTGCACGATTGCCGGATCGATGTCGCCGCTGCGGGTTCCCATCGCAATCCCGGCCAGTGGGGTGAAGCCCATGGAAGTGTCGACACTCTTGCCATCCTTGATGGCGCAGAGACTGGCGCCGTTGCCGATGTGGCACACGATCACGCGCAACTCATCGAGCGGTTTTTCCAACATCGCCGCGGCGCGGATGCTGACGTACTTGTGAGACGTTCCGTGGAATCCGTATTTGCGTACGCCGTATTTGGTGTACCATTCATACGGAACGCTGTACATGTATTCCACCGGCTCCATCGTCTGATGGAAAGCCGTATCGAAGACCGCGACCGCCGGTACGTCCGGCAATGCTTTTTGAAACGCCCGAATGCCAACCAGATTGGCGGGATTGTGGAGTGGCGCGAGGTCGCTCAAACGATGTACCTCGCGGAGCACGTCCTCATCAATGATGACCGAGTCCTTGAACGATTCACCACCGTGGACGACCCGATGACCGACGCCTTGAATCTCATCGAGTGAATCGACAATGCCCTTGTCAACCAAGCGTTTCAGGAGGAGATTGACGGCAACCGTATGGTTGGGGATATTGACGATTTCCTTGACCGTTTCGCCGTTTTGTTTCATCGAGAAGATCGAATCCTTAAGACCGATCCGTTCGACGACGCCACTGACGAGTTTCTTCTCCTCAGGCATGTCGAACAGTTTGAACTTGAGCGACGAACTGCCGGCATTTACGGCAATGATTTTCATGTCAGATCATCCTTTCTTTCGGCAATCCACCGATCAATCTGTGCGATTGTTTGTTCCATTCCGTCGTGGTCGTTGAAACTGGGCAGATCCACCAGCATGAATTCCTTGAGTGGTGTCACATCCGGTCCCTTGCGACGGAAGATCAATATGCTTTTGGGATGGGTTTGAAACAAGCTGTCACTCAGTTTCACCAATCCGAATACATGACTGTGTTTTTCAATTTCCTGTTTGAAGATGTCGTTGCCATCGCGAGCAAAGAAGTCGTTTTCGATGACGGCGAACGCGAATGCGCCCGGCTTCAGCGACGGCAGATGATGATTGAGCAGTTGATAGGGTGGATACGGGTCTTGATCGGTAATCGGCAGGTCGCAGACCATCAGATCGTATCCACTTTGCATGAAGGTCAGACTGTCCTGATAGAACATCTCGTTGTCGTATTCCATCAAATCACCGAGATTGCGGGCCAGATGACATTTCACAAGATCGTTGTCCACACCGTGGATGCGCCCGTTGAATGTCAGATGATTGGCAACCGTGAAAACCAGATTCCCGGACCCGACCAACGGATCAATGATTGTTTCAAGGCTTGTTTCATCGCATAGTTTGCGAATCAAGTAGGCGATGAAGATGCCGATCGTGTCGGGCGTGATCTCCGCATTGGAGCGGTAGGCGTGCTTGTAGCCTTTCAGCATCCCGAGCTGAATCCCCTTGCGAATGTCTTCGCGTTCGAATGAGACATTCGCAATCGCATCGCGAAGAGCCCGCAACTCTTGTATGTCGGTTTCCTCGTAAGTTCCTTCAAAGGCATCGTCCAGCAACAAATTGAACGCTTCATTCATGCCTTCCAGATAGCTCTTCTGATACTTGTGATACAAACGGTCGGCAACCGCGTCATAATAGTCGTACAACCGTTCGATGTTGGATTTGCTCATCATTACCACCACAAACTTCATTATAATCCAAGGTCATTTCTTTGTCTATTGATAATCACTTTTCTTGTCGGAAGGCCGCAAGAGTGCTACAATTTTTAATGGGAGGTGATCCGCATGCGCAAGTTGATGGTGAAACTGATCGAATGGTACCAGCATCAGACCAGAAACTCCAATCCAACCTGTCGATATCACCCATCGTGCAGCAATTATGCCAAGGAAGCGTATCAAACACACAACATTTTGTATGCGACATTGCTTTCGGTATGGCGGATCCTGCGCTGCAATCCACTCTCCAAAGGCGGATACGATCCCGTCCCCAGACCACGCAAAGAAAGGAAGAATCAACCATGACCTATCTTGACATCAAACTCCCCGCCAGCGACGACAACAGTTACGCGCTTCGCGATTTCGCCGGTGAACGCATCGTTCTGTACTTCTATCCCAAAGACAACACCTCGGGCTGCACCCTCGAGGCCAAGGACTTCACCAGCCTTCAGCGCGAGTTTCTCGACAAGGGATATCGCATCATCGGTGTGTCCCGCGACAGCATCAAATCGCACAAAAAGTTCATCGACAAACAGGATCTCAACCTATTGTTGCTGTCCGACGAAGACGAACTGCTTGTCAAGGCCTTCGATGTGCTCAAGGAAAAATCGATGTACGGCAAGACCTACATGGGCATCGAACGCAGCACCTTCATTCTCGATGAAGACGGCAATACCGTCAAAGAATACCGTAAAGTCAAAGCCAAAGGTCACGCCGAGACCGTTCTCAATGACCTATAAAAAAATCAGTTTGCACTGATTTTTTTTATGCGTTAGAGCAGTTCGTGATGAATCTCATTGGACTGTTCGAGTGCGATCTTGACTCCAATCGGACCGAACAATTCATAAATTAGCGTCGCAATCAAGACGACGATGAGAATCGTGATGCCTTCTTCACCAAAGTCGGTTTTCGCCTGGTAGGCCATACCAAGCGCAACTCCGGCCTGCGGCAACAGACAGAGTCCCAGGAACTTCTTGACGTTGCGGTGCGAGTTCATGAGCTTGCCGCCAAGTGCCGCGCCACCCATCTTACCGACGATGCGGAACAGGATGTAGATGGCGGTGATGCCGATGATGCTACCGTAAGCAACATCGGTGTTGTCGGCGAACGCGACGACGAGTTCCGCGCCCGCAAGTGTGAAGAACGCAACCAGAATGGGGGCGCTGAACGACTCGACGCTGTGGTTCACGTCATGCGCACGGACACGTGTAAGTGTATTGGTAAGGATGACACCCATGATCATCGGGGTCAGAATCGGCGACAGATGAATGGGCAGATGGCCGATGTGGAAATGGATGTTCGCCAGTGCCACCGTCGTGAACACCGCAAACACGGCAACCGCGAGAAACACTTCCTCTTTCTGCGAATCTTTGCTATTGATACCACGGATCAAAAAGGCTGCAAGCAAACCGATCAACACCCCGGTGATGGCTGAAAACAACAGTTCCAAGGCGGGTTCTTCGATCATTTCAGCAACCGACAACCCGGCTCCCGTACGCATCGCATCCGCGATGGCAAGCAACACGCCAAACAGTACGATGCCGACGGCGTCGTCCATGCCAACGAGCGGCAACAGGGTTTCCGTGAGCGGTCCCTTGGCCTTGTATTTTCGCGTCAGCAACATGATCGGCGCGGGTGCGGTGGCGGTGGCAATCGCTCCGAGTACCAACGCAACCGGCAGCGAGGTACCGATTACCAGTAGTCCGAGCATCGTCACAACCGATGCCGCAACGGCTTGGATGATCGTGATGACGACCACTTCCTTGCCGCTTTTCTTCAGTTTTCCAAACTCGAGTTCCGTCCCGATGCCAAAGGCGATGAAGCCCAGTGCGACACTCGAGACGATGGTCAGATGTTCCACGGTTTCAGTGAGATTGAGCATCACCAGCGTCAAGCCGACGATGATGCCCATGATGATATAGCCCGTGATGTGAGGCAGTTTGATCTTTTCGAACCATCGTCCGGCATAGAGCCCAAACAGGAGCACCAGGGCCAGGACGAGGAGTGATTCATAGGTGAATGATACATCCGTACTCAACAGATGATAAAGCATTGCAGGTCACTTCTTTCATATTAGTAATGCACGCAAGACATATTGTACTCCTCGACATCGCTTTTTTCAAGGGGAAATAGAAAAAAAGGGTTTCCGGATGAAACCCTTTTTCATTTGTAGTTGAATCAATCCCAGTCCCCGACTGCGGCGTCGATTTCGCCGGCTTTGCTGAGGGCTGTTTTGACGACGATCAAGCCGAACACCTCGTAGATGACGGTTGCTGCGAGCACAATCGTCATGATCACCGCGCCGATTTCGATGAACGGTTCCAGCGCCGCAGTGGTTTCAAACCGGAGTTGGGTTGTGAGTGCCATGTCGATGGCGACGCCGGCTTGCGGGATCAAGGTGAATCCCAGGTATTTGACAACGGTCTTGGGGGCGCGTACGGCGTGGGCGCTGACGAATGCGCCACTGACTTTCCCGATGACCCGAACCAGTAGATAAATGACACCAAGCACACCGATCTGAGCGAGCAGAGACAGTTGCAACTCCGCTCCGGCGATGGTGAAGAATGCCAACAGGATGGGCGCGCTGAACAGATCGGTGGTCTGCGTCAGCCGATGTTCGTACTTCTCATCGATGGAGTTGGTCAGAAAGATGCCGATCGTCATCGGCAACAGAATCGCCGAGGCGTGAACCGCTTGGCCGATGCCGATCCCGAAAAACACGAAGCCGATGATGACCATCATCAGGAAGTTGTCACTTTCGCGATTGAACCGCTTGGCAATCAACGTCACGACGGCGCCGATGGCGGCACCGATACCGATCGACAAGAAGATTTCCAAAGCCGGGTCGAGAAGCATGTGGCCGATGCTGATGGGGCCGCTCAAAAGCGACGTTCCAAGCGACAGCATGACTGCGAACAACATGATGCCGATCGCGTCATCCAATGCCACAAGCGGCAACAATACGTCGGTGACAGGCCCCTTGGTGCGGTAGCTCTTGACAACCGCAACAATGGGTCCGGGTGCGGTCGCCGTGGCGATCGCCCCGAGAATGAGCGCATAGGTCCATACGTGATCACGACCCGTCAGGGTCAGATACGCCACCGTTGCGAGGCAAACGAGAATCGCTGTCGTCAACGCCTGCGCAAAGGTGATGATGGTAACTTGTTTCCCGGTCTTCTTGAGCTTGCTGAAGCGCAGTTCAAGACCGATCGTGTAGCCGATGAAACCGATGGCGACTTGGCGGATGACGGTGAACGCCTCAACCATTTCGTGCGACAACAGTTTCAATACCGACGGTCCGATCAGAATCCCGATCAGGATGTAGCCGGTGACCCGAGGAAACTTGATGAGGCTGATCAGCTTGCCGCCGAGCAACCCGAAAATGATGAGAATCGATACGCCGAAGATGGGGTTTTCGTACAGGTGTTCGCCGACCGTGGCGAACCAATGCCAAAGTCCTCCAGCTTCTTCGGTTCCGGATGAAAGGAGAAACATGATCTAGCGTTTCTTCCGTTTCTTCGACTCAACGAGATAGGTGACGAATTCGTCTTTCACGACGGCCCGTGAGAAATAGTTGCCGGTACCGATGTTGACACCGAGATCCTTGACGAGATCGAGATCCCGTTTGTCTTCGATGCCCGACGATACGACTGACAAATCGAATCTCTTGCTGATGTCGACGAAGAACTTGTACACGCTCATCATGTGCTTGTATTCCTGCGACTGGTTGACTTCTTCCAGCAGCGATTCGGACAATTTCAGCACGTCGACCTTGAGGTCGGCGAGATAACTGAGCGACGAGGTGGTGTTGGAATAATTGTCGAGAACCACGACAAAGCCGAGTTCATAGAGGTTCTGAACCTTTTGATAAACCGCTTTGTCGGTGATGTTGGATTCCTGGATTTCAATGATGACGTCCTTGGCGAACACATCGTATTTGGTAAGCATGTCGATGATTTCCTGAATCTCGATGCGGATCAACGTGTAGTGCGAGAAGTTGACGCCCGCCTTGAACCGGGACGACAACTTGATCTGCTTATTGGTACGCAGTTCGTGATAGAACTTCATCGCTTCTTCGAAAATGTACATGTCGAGTTCGTAGATGATGCCGGTCCATTCCGCGATCTCAAGGTAATCATGAGGTTTGAGGACACGCCCGTTGAGTTCCCAGCGACTGACGGATTCAAAACCGATGACTTCGAGCGTGAACGTATCGACGAACGGCCGGTATTTCGGAAAGAACTGTCCATCTTCCATGGCGCGGTAGATGTTGGTTTCCATCTCAATGATGTCAAGATAGTCCTGTTTGTGTTTCTGGGTGGCGTAAATCAGCGTGTTGCGGCCGTCATCCTTGGATTTGTCGACGGTGATGTGGGCGAGTTTGATGATGTCATCAAGCGTATCGCCCTTGAAATCATCATAATCGATGACGCACACACTGGCGTTGATGACGTATTGGATGTGATGGTGTTGAAACGGGGTTTTCAGAATGCGTTGAAGCTCAGTCGGTTCGCATATGATCTGACTCTGCGTCACCAACATGAACTGGTCGTTGCCGACGCGGTACACACTCGAGCGCCCGCAGTAGTCCTGCAAAGTCGCCGCCAATCCAATCAGCATGTCATCGACGGTGTCCACGCCGAAGATGATGTTCATTTTGTTGAAGTCGTCAATGTCGACATAGATGAAATGGAACCCGTCAAGCGGCTCCTCGTAGAAATCACGATACAGACCCTTCAGATTAGGAAGTCCCGTCAGGTCATCGATGTACATGCTGTAACTATAATCCATCTCAAATACCATGTTGCTCACCTCACTATATAGTATACCACAACTTCGCGGTTGCGAATATCGTCAAATTTACTCAAAAAAAAAGACATCCTAGCACGTCTTTGTGAAAATTGGTGCGGGTGACAGGACTTGAACCTGCACTCCGTAGGAACTAGATCCTAAATCTAGCGCGTCTGCCAATTCCGCCACACCCGCACATGGCTGGGCTAGATGGATTCGAACCATCGATCCCGGAGTCAAAGTCCGGTGCCTTAACCGCTTGGCCATAGCCCAATATGGGGCGACCGATGGGAATCGAACCCACGAATGCCGGAGCCACAATCCGGTGCGTTAACCACTTCGCCACGATCGCCATGAACATCTCGTTTCAGAGACTATATACATTGTATGCAATAGGGTGTCAATTGTCAAGTCATTTCAATTCTTTCTTGTACCGGTGAAACTGTGATTTTGATGTTAAAAGTTGGTTTTTGAAATGTTTTAGGGTATAATGTTATGTTGTGAAAGTAGGGAGTGCCATGAAACAGAAACTGCTCAACACATTGTATCTGTATTTGTTCTATCTGTTCACCATCCTCTACCTGGAAATTCTGTTCAAGATCCGGGTTCTTTCGTTTGCATTTGATGACGATCTGATGCGCATCGTCCTATTCAGCATGGCCTATGCATTGATGATTCTGTTCCTGCTGAAGTTCTTTGGTGAAAAGGCCGTCCGCATCACAACTTATGTCTTGATTCCCGTCATCACCTTCCTCTACCTCAACCAGGAGATCTACAGCAGTTTTGTCGAAGGGTTCTATTCGCTGACGGTCATCGGTGATTTCACCGCAGGATTGTCGTTCTTCAGCGACTACTTCACGGCCTTCCGTTTCGGACACATTTCGTATGCCCTGCCCATTGCGGCAATGGCCGCAATGGCGTATTACAAAATCCTCAAGTTCGATGTTGAGTACTGCGGACTGCGACAGCCGCTGTATTTCATGATCAGCTCCGTGTTGATCTTCTTCCTGGCGGTTCAAACCATCGATGAGACAACGGAAATCCGTAGTGAAACAGCCGAGGAAACCCCGGTGACACTGGACAATCTCGGTACGCTCATCTCGTACAGTGACATGGACCTCTACACGTACATGTACAACAGCCAGGATGCGCTCAAAAAATTCGGGCTCTTGACCTACACGCAACGCGATTTCTTCCGGCTATTTCGAAGCAATCCGCTCAGCCAGGAAGCGTATGAAGTCCTCATTGATGATTTCCTGGAGAACCGCGACACCCACCCCGTCAACACCTACACCAGCATCTTTCGCGACAAGAACTTCATTCTGATCATGGCCGAAAGCCTGGACACCTTCGCCATCCACGAAGAACTTACTCCGACCTTGTGGCAGTTGAAACAGGACTACGCCTATTTCGAGAACTTCTACTCGCCACTGTATTACCGCTCGACCGCCGACAGCGAATTTCTCGTCCAGACGTCCCTGTATCCCGACAAGAACGTCACATTAACAATGGAAGCCTACATGGACAACACCTACCCCAACACCTTGCCGAAGTTGTTCGAGGCCGAAGGGTATTCGACCTATTCGTTCCACAACTACTTCGATTACTTCTACCCCCGTGGCGAGTTCCATCGCAACGCGCTTGGATACGATCAGTTCTGGGGCAGCGAAGAACTCGGCATCACCGCTGGTTTCGATCCCGATCGAGTAATCATCAACCACGTCTGGGAAAGCGACTACGAAATGATGCAAAAAGCCATACCCAAGTTCATCAACGACGACAAGTTCTTCGTCAACATGCTCACCGTCAGTGGCCATTTCAACTACAATGAGAACCATGAGATGGCCCGGCCCGAATACGTCCAAGCCGTCCAGGATTATTTCGACTCGCTCGCCGAGCCCGTCGAGTACACCGACGACATCCTGTACTATCTTGCCATTCACATGGAAGTCGATCGCGCCATCGCCTACCTCATCGACCAACTCGAAGAGGCCGGCAAGATGGACGACACCGTGATCATGATCTTCGGCGACCACTACGCATATGGCATTGACAACGACGACATCTGGGATTACGAGAACGAGTACAAGATCGACGGCGATGAACTCGACATCCACAACGTACCAATGATGATCATCAGCAGTTCCGGGTTCATGCGGGGCGTCAAAACCGAGTACATGTCGACGATCGACGTCATGCCGACGATCGCCAATCTGTTCGGTCTTCGTCTCAACTATCGCACCGTCTTCGGCAACGACGCGCTCGCCAATCGCGACAACATCGTTCGCTTCGCCGACGGTAGTTTCGTATCCGAGCATTTCCGTTACGACTCGCTCAGTGAAAACGTCACGATCTACGACAACAGCGTGACCGAACTCTATCTGTTCACGATGAATCGAACGTTCATGAACAACTACATGTACAACCTGCTCATTCTCGAGTACGACTATTTCGACGAAGACGATTAAAAAAAGCGGCTAAGCCGCTTTTTGTTTGCGTTGATACCACGCCGCGATGGCGTAGAGTCCGAAAAAGGTCACGAGGAGCACCAGTTCGAACGTAAGCATGTGCCACGGGAATGTTCCGAACACCGCCTGCACGTCTTCCGGCGGATTCATCACGAACATGTAGTTGGCGTCGGGCACGATGCCCGTTCGGTCGAGCAGGATGTTGACGGGGATCATCGCAAACCCGATGACGTTGGTGATGACGATCGCCATGATCGCATCACGTCGGGTGATTTCGAACTTGCGATGGACGAGGTAATAGATCGGAAACACGATCAGCGCCGTATGGGCGATGATGAACTCATAGAAGCGGAATCGATTGTAGCCGGAATGAGCGAGATCAGGGATCGCGAACGTGACAAGACCACCGATGATGCCGGTGAAAAACACGTATTTGAAGATCCGTTTGTTGTCGGTGATGAGCAAGGCGATCGTCAGCAGATAACTGATCGAACACAGATGAAGCGGCAACCAGATGTGGCCCCCTGACCCATCCACGATCATCAGCCCAATCAGCAACACGATGAAGAATCCGGCGAACGAACGGCGAATCGTCTGTTCGTGCGGTGAGTTGGCAATGCGCTTGCTGAACAGGAAGAACACCACGACCACAACCAACGTGATGCCCAGCATCAGAAGATGCATCGGTGTGTACATGTCAAACTTGACGGCGGGATCGTACTCGTAGGCGAAAAAGTTCATCGGACCTCTCCTTCTTGTGGAAACAATGTCAGATATAGCTCATTCATCTTCTTGGCGTATGTCGCTGCGGAATATTTTTGAATCGCCTTATTGGCGTTGCTGGTAAGCTGACTGAGCAGAATCGGATTGTCGAAGATGCGTTCAAAGAGTCCTACAAACTCCTCGTTCTTTCGGAACGTGAAGCCGTTGTATCCATTCTCAACGACACCTTCGAGGTTGTCATCGTACTTCACAAGCAACGGTACACCGCTCGCCAACGCCTCGATGTAGGTGAGACCTTGCGTTTCGGTGACACTGAAGTTGACAAACAGATCGGCGATCTGGTAGTACTTGCCTACCTCGGTGGGATCGATCATGCCCGTGAACTTGACACGGTGGGGGATCTTGAGTCGTTTCGCCCGTTCGGCGAACGCATCTTTGTCTGGTCCACCGCCGACAAGCACCAGTTTCACCTGTTCTTCATCAATCTTGGCGAACTGTTCAATCAAATCATCAATTGATTTCTCACGAGATAGACGACCCAGGAACAAACAGACGAAATCCTCCGGTAACAGACCGAGTTGATGGCGTATGTCGGTCAGATTGCGCTTATCGAAGTTGATCTTGCGGAACCGTTCCAGATAGATCCCGGTGGGAACGATGTAGGAAGGCTTGGTGAATCCGTATTTCTCAAAGGTGCGTTTGACCTTGATCGTCGGAAACACGACCAGATCCGCGCTGTTGGCGAAACTGCGACTGAAGATCTTCGAAGCGAAACGAAGCGGCAACGCCAGCGTCCTGGAGACGAAATGCACATAGTCTTCGTACATGGTGTGGTAGGTGTGAACCACCGGCAGATTGTACTTGCGTGCCACGCGGCGACCGAGACGACCCATCGTGAACTCGGTGTGGCAATGAACCAGATCGAGCTTAAGGGCTCCGACTTCCCGTACTTTCTTGCGTGTCACTTTGCCGATGCGGTATTCACGCAACCCCTTCATCGGCAAGCGGTACCCGCCCAGTCGCAGCACGTTGTCCTCCGCTTCGGCATGTTCGTGATCGTTGGTGATGACGTAAACGGTGTGACCTAGTTTCGTCAGTTCGTGTTTGAGCGTGCGAACGCTGATCGAAACCCCGCTGATGATCGGGAAATAGGCTTCTGTGAACAGTCCGATTCTCATGCTGTCACCTGCCTTGTCCAGGCAAATTGCTTGCTGTTGAAGAAGCGATACAGAACCGTGAAGTATCCGAACGCAACCAATGTGTGCACGAACACGAACACGATGCTCGGTTGATTGGGGAAAATGTCCCCGAAGATGCTCTGGTCGCTGACGTAGAAGTAGTCCACCGCACCATCGAGACCAAGCAGTTGATTGGCCCACAAGTTGATTGGTATGAACGCGGCGAGAATGACAAACATCACGCCGGTAATGACGAAGAGATCCCGGCGAACCGGCTCATAGCCTTGGTACAACACCAGGAACACCGGTGTCAGACCAAGCAGGAAATGATCGAGATAGAAGGTTTCGGTAAGGGTTGCGATGTTGTCGATCGGGCCATTGGGATAGATGATTCCCGCCAGTCCCGTCGCCCCCCAGTAGAACAAAAACGACTCTACTCGTCGGTCTTTGGTGATGACATAATACAGGAGAACGAGGACGCTCAACCGACAAATGTAAAACGGCAGATGCGATTCCCATTGAAACGCGAGAATGCGGAAATTCAAGAACCCGATGCTCCAGGATTGATCTTGCTGAAAGAACACGCCGATGTAACGGGCAACCTGCGTCCACGCCAAAAGCACCGCAACAAAGATGAGAATCGTTCGTTTGTGGCGCCGTATCCATTCGCGTTTCGTGAACATCGCATAGACACAGTACGAAAACGCGAGGACAATCGTCATGAAGACGACATAAGGATTGATGAAATCAAACAACAACATGAGGTCACCTCATCGGTCATATTGTGAAACCATTATACCACAACTTGTCACATCGATTCACGGAATTTTGATATGTCCGAGACATAAATGTCGACCAAGTCGCGAATGGCGAAAAACGCAAAATATTGATTCTCGAGGGGGATCCATTCCCGCTTGAAACGTTCCAACATAGACGTTCCGCTCCGCATTTCGATGCGTCGTAGTTGCTCATGGGGATCCACATCAAGAAACAAGGTCACATCATAATACTTCTGAAATCTCGGGTGCATCGAATAGACACCCTCCACGATCACGATCGGTTGACGTTTGATGGGATCGCGCTGCTCCAACGCTTCCGTCATGCAGTTGAAGTGACGGGAAACGATGGCAACGTCGTTCAAACGATGGAAAATCTCATCTTCCATTCGTTCGTAATCCAGATTGCCACCCGGTTCCGCCAATCGTTCCGGAGTCTTACGCACCGCCGGCAGGAAATAGTCGTCGGTACGGACCAACGTGGCGTGAAATCGATCTGCCAGTTCGTTGGCGATGGTGGTCTTTCCCGACCCGGACGGTCCATCGATCGCTAGAATCGTCGGAATGCCTTGTTGCAGTCGATGCAAGAGGGTTTCGATCGTCATGAAAATCACCTGTCCCATTGTATCACGAAAATGTTCTTTTTCAACACACCGTTCTTTGATATAATGGTTGCAAAGGGTGTGATGAAATGGCCAAAGTGGTTGTATTGCGTGCAGAAACCTACGATGTGGAACAACTGTATCAAAAACTGAGTTACGGTTTCGATCAACTCGGCGGCATCGAATCCATCATCGCCAAAGACAAGACGATTCTTGTCAATCCAAACATGCTGGTCGCCATCGATCCAGCGGCCGCCGCAACCACGCATCCGGCGGTCTTTGAGGCGCTCGTGCGTTTGCTTGTCGAACATGATTATCGCGTTATTTATGGTGACTCACCCGGTTTCGGCAATCCCAAATGGGTCGCCCGCAAGACTGGCATGCTCGATGTCGGTGAGCGCTATGGTTTGTCGCTTGCTGACTTCTCCAACGGCAAAACCGTCCACTTTCCGGACGGGGTGATCGCAAAACAGTTTGAAATCGCCAATGCGGTCTTTGAATCGGACGCGATCATCAATCTGGCCAAGATGAAATCACACGCGTTTCAGCGCATCACGGGCGCCATCAAGAATCCGTTCGGCTGTGTTGTCGGCTTTCAAAAGGGCTTGATGCATGGTCGTTATACCGATGCCTATCATTTCGCCGAGATGCTGGTGGATCTCAATCGGTACCTCAAGGTCGATTTCCATATCATGGACGGCATTGTGGCAATGGAAGGCAACGGCCCGCGAAACGGCAAACCCGTGCCGATGAATGTGATCATGATGTCGACCGATCCAGTCGCCATCGATACCTTGTTCTGCCAGATGGTGAACCTGAATCCCAAACTGATCCCCACGATTACCTACGGTCACAAGCAAGGCATCGGGAATTACGAAGACATCGAGGTCGTCGGCGATGCCATAGACAACTTCATCAATCGAACCTTCGATATCGATCGCGATACCATCAAACGTAGTGAGAAAAGCAAGTTCACCCTACTCCGCAAGCATGTCATCCGTCGACCCTACATCAAACAAGACACCTGTCGCAAGTGCGGCGTGTGCGTCGATGTCTGTCCGCTCGAAGACAAAGCCGTCAATTGGGATGAGGACGACAAATCAATTCCACCAATCTACGATTACGACAAGTGCATCCGCTGTTATTGCTGTCAGGAAATGTGTCCCTATCACGCCATCGAAACCAAAACCCCGCTGCTCGGGAAAGTCGCCTACGGCCTTCGTCTGTTAAAGTAAAAGCCCCGATTTCGGGGCTTTTTTTGTTATTCGGTGAACCAGCTGATGCCATATCCTTTTTTACCGACATGGATGCTGAAGACCGGGCCGAGATACTCGGTGAAGGTCAGTTTGCTGCCGGGGAATTCGGACAGCAAGAGATCCTTGACGTCGGTTGCCGTATCCAGCGAGTGCTGGCTGGTGACATAGAATGTGACCGATGACTTGCCATTCAGCGATGCTTTGATTTCATTGATGAAGTATTGATGAATCTTTTTGTAGGTGCGTTCGCTCTTAACAAGTTCGAGCTTGCCGTCAATGATGCGGATGACCGGTTTGATGCGTAGCACCGTGCCAATGGCGGCGCGGGCCACGGACAGTCGTCCGCCCTTGGTGAGTGAGAACAGATTCTCGACGGTGAACATCTGTTCCGAGGATTCGATGATCGCCGTGATGCGCGCGACAATCTGGTCCTTGGTCTTGCCTGCATTCACCATGTCGATCAGTTCCAGCGCGATCATTTCCGTGCCGTAGGCACAGAGCATCGTGTCGAACAGATGAACCTTGTCGGGTTCATCCAGCATGTTCTTGGCGAGAAGAGCGCTTTGATAGGTACCGCTGATGTTTTTCGAGAGGAGTACGCAGAAAATCGTATCTGCACCCTGCTCGATGAGGTCCTTGTAGGCTTCCAGGAAGTCTCCCGGAGCCGGTTGGCTGGTTTTCCACTGCGCGCCCTCGTCCTGTTTCTTCCAGATGAACTCATTGTCGACGTCGATTTCGCGATAGGTCTCGGTGCCGTCGATGACGTTGAGTGAGACGACGCGGATGTCGTTGTCTTTGATGAGTTGCTCCGGAATGTAGACGGTGCTGTCGATCAAAATGGCGAATTTGCTCATGGTTTCTCCTATTCCGAACACCAGGACACGCCATAGGCGTTGGTGCCCAAATGAATGCTGAAGACCGGTCCGACGTATTCGGTGAACGTCAGTTCAATGTTGTCGAAGGTGTCACGGATCAATTGTTCCAGCGTTTTGGCATGTTCCAGAGAATTCTTGCTGATGACGCGGACGAAGATCTTTTTCGCTCCTTGTGTCGTTTCCTTCATGCGATCGAGAAGTGTCGCCATGACCTTTTTATGGGTCCGCGACGATCCGGCGAGTTCCAGTTTGCCTTCCACGGTGTGGAGAATCGGCTTGACACGCAACACCGTTCCGACCAATGCTTTGGCGCGAGACAGGCGTCCCGAACGCATCAGGTGAATGAGGTTTTCGATCGTGAACATCACATACGATGTGCTGTTGAGATGGTTGATGCGATCGATGATCTCCTGTTCGCTCTTTCCGGCATTGATCATGTTGATCAACTCCAACAGCAGCATCTCGTTGCCGAATGCGGCCATCCGCGACCGGAACAAGTAGACCTTGTCAGGGTCGTCCAACATCTTTTGCGCCAACAGTGCGCTTTGATAGGTCCCGCTCAGCGGTTCCGCAAGGGTCATCACGAAGACGCGATCCGCTCCTTCGGCGATGGCTTCCTCATACAACTCGAGAAACTCCGCCGGTGACGGCTGACTGGTCGTCAGGCGGTGTCCGTGCTTGAGCGCATCGAACACGAACTGGTTCTCGATCTCCAGTTCTTTATGGGTCTTATCTCCCTCAATGACATTGAGACTGGCTCGTTTTACCCCGGTTTCCTTGAACTGTTCTTCGGACAGATAGAATGTGCTGTCCACTACTACTTTGAATGTCATGTCTTTCCTCCTAGAATCCCAGTACGATCCAAACCGCAAAGAAGTGCAGGATGCTGCCGGTGAGCACGAACAAGTGCCACACGAAATGCGCGTACTTGAACTTGGCCACGTAGAACCCGACGCCCAGCGTATAACTGACGCCGCCCAACAAAACAAACCAGAAGCTGTTCTGTAGACCGGCGAAGACATCAGAGCCAACGAAGACGATGCTCCAGCCCATCAGCACATACAATGCGAGATGAACGGTATGGTATTTTTGAATCCATATTGATTTGAACACGATGCCAACGATCGTGATGAACCACAGACTTGCAAGCAACACATATCCCTTGGTGCTGTTTGCGACCAACACCAGAAACGGTGTGTAGGTCCCGGTGATGAGCAGGAAAATGCTGGCGTGATCCAAGCGTTGGAACACGGTATAGACCCGTCGCATCTTCTCTGGAAACGAATGGAACAGCGTACTGGAGAAGTACAGCACGACCATCGCGATGCCAAAGGCAAGCGCGGACAGGACCTCCGGTGTGCCGTCGGCACGAACCAGCAACAACACCAGAATCGCAATCGCCACCAGTGCGCCTACGCCATGGGAGATGGCGTTGGCGATCAGTTCGCCCAATGATGTCTTTCTCATGGTGGTCCCCTTTCCTTATTACTCTATCACACATAATAATTTAACACAGGATTACTCTATCTGTCAAGGTAATCGTACCAGAAAAAAAGAAACGACCGCAGCCGTTTCATGATCGGAAGAAATGTTGTAAGAAAGGCAAATCTCGTTTGCGGAATCGATACTTGTCCTGGATCAATAGCGAATCTACAAACTCCGCAATGCGACGCAATCGTCCCACACGGGTGAAGACAGGATGATCGGTCATCATGCGCTGGTAGGTGTGAAACCAAAGTTGGTAGTCCTCGAACTTGGCAAACGACTTGACGCTTTTGTTGTTGATCGCCCATGGTTTCAATCCCGCAAAATGAATGCCATAGAGGACGTCCACCTTGGGATATCCGTTGAACGAAGAGTATCGAAGATCGATGTTGTGCCACGTCCCACTCAACTTTTTGGTGATGTACTGCATCTCCGGCCAATTGTAGGATGATATCGTGTCCACGGCATCGTCATCCAATACATCATCGATGATGTCGTGATACATCGCCATCGATGGCTCAAACAAGTATAGCGAGGCATTGACGCCCATATTTTCGGGATCGTCGGTGACGCGATCGGTGATGTGTTGGGGAATCAATGTTCCATGTGGAACATCATGATATATCCGATGCCAGATCCACGTCCCGTCCTCATCGACACTGCTGGGAATCGTATAGACGTTGTTCACGTACTCCATACAATATTCCTTCTTCTCGTTGATGATGCCAGCTGGTGCCGGCACCTGAAACAAGGTGTCATAGTCGCGCAGCGGCAGCACATCGCAGTCGGCAATTAGGATCTTATCATATGTGCGACCCAGATCCCCATCCGGGCCAAGTCGGAACGCATTGAACCGAGAAAATAGAAACGGACGATCCTGACGCTCATGACGGCGCTTGTGCGGAACGAACACTTCGTCGATGACAAGAACATCGTCATACAGTTCACGCAATGCGTCGATCGCCTGTTCGGACACCTGTTCCGAGACGATGCAGACCAGATCGTGCTCGGTCTTCTGAAGACGGAGCGCATAGGCAAAGACCAACGCCCCGGGGAGATACGAGTCGTTGCGGATGATGAAGGTGACATAGGCGAATCGAGACATGAAAACCATCCTTACCAAATGATGCCGCATGTGATATACTTATTATACAACAAACCAACGGAAATGTGGTGAATCGATGGGAAAACGTGAACTCTATATCGAACAACGTCTCCAGCAAGCTCAACAAGACGGCGTTGTCTGTCTATGCAAGCAAGTCAGCGATCGAAAAATCCGCAAAGCCGTTCAAGCCGGACACCGTCGATTCGTCAGCGTCAAACGGATCACCGGCGCCGCCAGCAGTTGCGGCCTCTGTCAACCGTTCGTGGAAGACATCATTGAGGAAGAAAAGAAAAAGATGAGATGATCTCATCTTTTTTCATTGGAGTTTGTCGGTGATCGAAGCGACCCGTTTGCGTGTCAGTTCGCGTGCGGTTTCTCGAATCAGATCGGCTTGGCGATGGTACATCTCACGAGCCGATTCGTCCGATAAACCGGGAAGGTTGATCAGCACGTTCAACAAGGCTCCTTCGACGGCCGCACCCAGTTGGAGGGCGGCAACACCGACGTCGCTGAGCGCATTCTTGTTGCCGAGTTGCTCGATGATGTCGAGCGTCTTGAGCGCCCGCAACGACAACTGGGCAACTTCATACGGGACGCGAATCGCCTGTTTGGTGGCCTCTTCAATGGCGCTGGCTCGCTTGGCCTGTTCCGCCTCGGTTTCCTTAGGCAGCTTGTATGCCTTCATGATTTCCTTGAAGGCAATCGTGTCCTCATCAACGAGTCGAATCAGATGATACCGAAATTCATGCAGTTCTTCCAGTGCGTGCTCAAAGGCGTCACGGTGTTTCTGATCTTCCTTGGCGTAAGCCTTCTTGCCGGTGGTGAGATGTCCGACCATCCGCGCCAACGACGTGCCGAGGGCACCGGCCAAGGCGCTGACACTGCCTCCGCCGGGAGCGGGTTGTTTCGATTCAATTTGATCCAATACATCTTGCAACGATTGTTCGATCAGTTTCATACTACCTCACGATCCTTTACGACGAGTTTGCCGTTTTTGAACACATCTTTGGTGTGGTTGACACCGTAATGATAAAGGATATAGTCTAGATTTGGCGCATTCAGGATGACCAGATCAGCATTCTTGCCGCGCGCGATCGAACCGATGCGTTCCTTGAGTCCGAGCGAATAGGCGGGATTGATGGTGGAAGCAACGAGTACTTCATACGGTGTCATCCGCAGTTTGTTGGCGGCGAGTTGCATGGTGAGCTGAAAGTTTTCACTCGGGCTGCTGCCGGGATTGTAGTCCGAACTGATGCTGACGATGCATCCGGCATCGATCATCTTGCGCGCATCGGCGTAGTCCTTGCCGAGATAGAAGGAGGTACCGGGAAGCAAATTGGCAACGGTCTTGCTCTTGGCGAGTTTTTTAATGTCTTCGTCGGACGCCATCATCAAATGATCGGCACTGGACGCATTCATCTCAACGGCAAGACCGGCGCCGCCCATCGGTTCCATCTCATCGGCGTGGACGCGGATGTGATAGCCGTATTTGGCGGCTTCTTCCAAAATTCGTCTGGTTTCGTCAATGGTGAATGCCCCATCTTCGCAGAACACATCGACGCTTTCGGCGAGATTGTGCGACTTGATGATCGGCAGGTCGTGAATGATCTGATCCACGTAACCGGTGTGATCGTCCTTGTACTCATGGGGAATCGCATGAGCACCGAGATAGGTCGTTGAAATCGTCATCGGATGATTGTCCTGAAGATCGCGCATCACTTCAAGAATCTTCAGTTCGGTTTCCGTGTTGAGTCCATAGCCGCTCTTGGCTTCGATGGTGGTGACGCCGAACAAGAGCATCTCGTTGAGCGAACGCACGGCTTTGTCGAACAGTTCCTGATGCGACGCTTGCCGCGTGGCCTGAACGGTCGAGAGAATCCCACCGCCTTTTTTCAGGATGTCGAGATAACTGATGCCCTGAAGCTTTTTACGAAATTCCTTCTCTCTCGTACCGGCGTGCACGAGGTGCGTGTGGGAATCGATGAGACCGGGAATGACGATGTTGTTCTCGGCGTTGTGGAAATACGTGTTGTCCTGAATGTACTTGGAGTAGTTGCCTTGTCCATAATCGAGGATCTTGCCGTCCTTGATCGCAATGAATGCTCCGGGTACCACTTCCAGCTGGGACATTTCGGTGCCCCGGTGCAACAGCGACCGGTGTGGCGTGTACAAGGTCTTGATGTTGTAGATGATCGTATCTGCGCGCATGCGCATCCCTCCTTTTATATGTTCGCTTCGATGATCTTGTCTTGATCGAAGTCGCGGAATCCGATGTAGTGTTTGCTGTAGCGGACGATGTCTTCAAACGACATGTTCTTGTCGAACGACTCGCCGGCCGCTTCCAAATAATAGCGCAAGGAATCGAGAAGCGCCTGTTTGGGAATCAGTCCGACCAGTTCGCAGGACGGAACGTCGACATGATATCGTCTTGCTTCCATCCGCACGGTTTCGAGAATGCGGTAGAGCGGATTTTTTTTGTAGTCGAGAATGTTCATCGTCACTTGCACGTGCTGACGACTGTCGAGATAGACCGGTCCCGCCTGAATGTGGCGGAAGCCGCCACTGGAGAACCGAATCGCTCGAGAAATCGAGGATGCGATTTTGGTGTTCTCAGTCGCCAGATCGATGTTGTAGGCGATCAAGGGGATGCGGGCCCCGATGCCGATGACGCCGAACGTCGGATGAATCTCGTTGGTCCCGTAGTCCGGTGTCCATTCGGGATCTTTGATTTTGTCTTTCATGCCTTCGAACTCCCCCTTGCGGATGGTGGGAAGTTTGACGCGATTCTTCTTGGTAGCCGCTTCTGCGTACAAGAAACTGGGGATGTGACAGGTGTCCCAGATGCGTTTCGCAATCTCGTTGGCGTACGCGACGCATTCTTCCATGGTGACATCTTCAATCGGAATGAACGGAATCACGTCGACGGCACCCATCCGCGGGTGTTCACCGCTTTGGTGGTTCATGTCGATGTGCTGCAATGCTGCTTCGACAAACGGCATGAGTGCATCGAGAATCGGCTCTGGTTCGCCGATCAAGGTCACGACCGTGCGGTTGTAGTCGGCATCCGGCTCGTAGCTGACGAGTGTGAATCCAGGCTTGTTCTTGAGGGGGGCGACAATTGCTTCAATGATCTTCTTGTCGCGCCCTTCACTGAAATTGGGGACGCATTCGATGATGCGGGCCATGTCATTTTCCTCCTTTGACGTAATGGGTCTTGACGAGTTCACGGATGAGCGATTCATCGGAAGCGTGCGGCAACGTGATCATCGAATTGTTGTCGATGTCGTTGTAGTCCGCGGCGGTCGATACGGCGTGATCGTTCTGTGCCCAGGCACGGCGGCTGACACCGCCCATCACGTCGAACAGCATTGCCGTCTTGAGGATTTCATCGACCCGGGAACTGCCGTCGAGAACCATGCCGTAGCCACCGTTGACGACCTTGCCGATACCGACGCCGCCGCCATTGTGGAGAGCGACGAGGCTCATGCCGCGGGAGGCGTTGCCAAGGGCGACATGGGTCGCCATTTCACTCATGACGTTGCTGCCATCCTTGATGTTGGATGTTTCGCGGAACGGACTGTCGGTGCCGCCGGTATCGTGATGATCGCGACCGAGCATGACGGGTCCGATCTCATGGTTGCGAACCATGTCATTGAACTTCAGTGCGATGTTCAGACGGCCGTAGGCATCCTGATAGAGAATCCGTGCCTTGGTTCCAACGACCAACCGGTTTTGTTTGGCATCGCGAATCCAGTTGTAGTTGTCGCGATCCTGGAACCGTCGGTCGGGATTGATGCAAGCCATCGCAGCTTGATCGGTCTTGTCGAGATCTTCGTCTTTCCCCGACAGACAGACCCAGCGGAACGGACCGTACCCATAATCGAACAACAGTGGTCCCATGATGTCTTCGACGTAACTGGGCCAGATGAATCCATCCAGATCGTTGACGCCGTTCTTACAAATCGAGGCGATGCCGCTGTCGTAGATCGCCTTCATGAAACTATTGCCGTAATCAAAGAAATAGGTCCCTTGGTCGGTGATGGTTTGAATCGCTTCATAATGACGCTTCAATCCCTCGTCCACCAGTTGTTTGAACCGTTTTTTGTCGTGTTGCAACAGTTCCGTGCGTTCTTCAAACGTCACGCCAACCGGGCAATAACCGCCGTCATACACGGCGTGACAACTGGTTTGGTCACTGAGCAGATCGATGTGGATGTGTTCCTTCGCAGCATATTCCAAGAGATCGACGATGTTGCCGTAGAAGGCAATCGCAAGCGCTTCGTTGTTGGCTTGTGCCGCTTTGGCGCGTTGAAACGCATCTTCCGGAGTGTCGACAACGACCGACACCCAGCCTTGCTCGTGTCGCGTGTCAATGCGCGACTTGTCGACTTCGGCGATGATGCCGACACCACCGCAGATTTCAATGGCCTTGCCCTGCGCACCACTCATGCCTCCGAGTCCGGAGGATACGAACAGTTTGCCGGCAAGGTTGTCGGTTTCGGGAATGCCGAGTTTACTGCGACCGGCATTGAGTAATGTTGAATAAGTCCCGTGGACGATGCCTTGGGGACCGATGTACATCCAGCCACCGGCCGTCATCTGACCGTAACTGGCGACCCCTAGTTGAGCGGCGCGGTTCCAGTTGTCGATGTCATTGAACTGGCCGATCATCAGACCGTTGGTGAGAATCACTCGTGGTGCATTCTTGTGGGTGGCGAACAGCCCGAGCGGATGTCCGCTCATCAGCACCAGCGTCTGCGTGTCGTTCATCACTTCAAGGTACTTCTTGACGAGATGATACTGCATCCAATTCTGCATCACACGACCGGTTTCTCCATAGGTGACGAGTTCGTAGGGATAGAGCGCGATGTCAAAATCCAGATTGTTGTCGATCATCACCTGGAACGCTTTGCCTTCGATGGTGTTGCCTTCGTATCGATCGATCGGTTTGCCCCAGATCCGTCCTTCGGGACGAAAACGGTAGCCGTAGATGCGTCCTCTGGTCAGGAGTTCATCCAGAAACTCCGGGGCCAGCGTGTCATGCCATTCTTGGGGGACGTAACGCAGTGCATTCTTGAGCGCCAGCGCGGTTTCTTCTTCGCTCAGGACAAACGTGCGCTTGGGGGCGCGACGGATGCCATCTTGAAACGCCGGGTACTCCGGCAGCTTGGGGAAAATGTCAGCGAGGGTGAAGGATTGTGAATGGGTCATTCCGTTTCCTCCTTGAACAATGCGGATTCCAGTTCGCCCGACGACAACAGTTGTTCCATCTTGTGGATGTGATGATACATGATCTCGTCGTCTTCCACGAACGGTACATGTTTCCTAATTTCATTATACGCCCTTTCGGTGTCGCGGCCAAGTGCCATGTGCGGTTTCAGATCGATCGCCTGACAGGCCGTCATCAGTTCCATCGCCACGACGCGACGGGCATTTTTCAGTATGTCATACGCCTTGCGGGCGCCGATCGTACCCATTGACACGTGATCCTCCTGATTGGCGGAAGAGGGGATGCTGTCGACCGAAGCCGGATGGGCCAGCACTTTGTTCTCACTGACCAACGAGGCAGCACTGTATTGCACGATCATGAACCCGGAGTTCAATCCTGGATTCTTGACAAGGAATGGCGGCAATCCATTGGAAAGGGCCGGATTCACCATCCGCTCGATGCGGCGTTCCGATATGTTGGCCAGTTCACTCAGAGCGATGCCCAGGTAGTCAAACGGCAACGCCAATGGTTGGCCGTGAAAGTTACCGGCGCTGATCGCCGCACCGTCCTCGGTGAACAGGATCGGGTTGTCGGTAACGGCGTTCATTTCGATTTCGACCTTCTCGCGAATGAACAAAAGGGCATCGATCGTCGCCCCATGAACTTGCGGAGCGCAGCGAATCGAGTACGCATCCTGAACGCGTTCTTCGCCCTGGCAGGTGACGTGTCGACTGCCGTTGAGATGTTCCAAAACTTCGGCGGCGACGGCTATCTGGCCAAGATGACCACGGACCTTGTGAACGCGAGGATCGTAGGCGTCGATGATTCCGCCAGTCGCCTCCATCGTCATCGCCAATGAAACGTTCGCCAGGCGTGCCAGACGAAAAGCGTCAAACAAGGCGATCGCACCAATGCTTGTCATCGCCTGCGTGCCATTGATCAGAGACAGCCCTTCTTTGGCTTCCAGATGGGGAATGGCATCGATGTTCTTGATGGTGAAGGCTCTTTGTGTTGTCATCCGTTCGCCATCTACAAAGCACTCCCCAAGTCCGATAATCGGCAGACTCATGTGCGAAAGCGGAGCCAGATCTCCACTGGCCCCAAGGCTGCCTTTCTCAAACACAACCGGATGAACCTGCTTGTTGAGCATCTCCACCAGTTTCTCGACGACTTTTAGCCGAATGCCGCTGTTGCCGCGCACCAACGCATTGATGCGGAGCAGCATCATCCCGCGAACGATTTCTTCGGACAGCGGTTCGCCGACGCCGCAGGCATGACTTTTCAGTAGATTCTCCTGCAGGGTCGCAGTGTCGCATTTATTGATGGGGACGTCGGCGAGTTTGCCGAATCCGGTGTTGATGCCATAGACCGGTTGCTCGTCTTCGACGATCTTGCGAACCAGCTGATTCGCATCGCGAACCAACGCTTGTTGTTCCTCGGAAATCACGACTGTCTCGAAGTCGCGAACCACCTTCATGAATCGCTCCAAAGACAATCCGTTGCCGTTGAGTCGAACCATTGAAATCACCTCATCCTTCGTACGTTTATTATACTATAAAAGACATTCATAGAAAAGGTTAAAATGGCTTAATGGAGCGCTTTATACCGATAAAGTGGTAAAGTATGAACCACAAAAAAAGACGGTTTCCCGTCTGTTAGATATCCTTGAGAGCGAAGACGTCCGGCAAGTGCTCGTCCATCCGGATGATCCGGAAGTCGTCCTTGCGAACGGCAACAATGGAACTATGGCCGATGGCTTTGATTTCTCCAGCTTGGTCGAGAAGTTTGTGTTCAAACACGATCTTCACCTTTGTCAGTTCCACCAGTTCGGTCTCACAGAAGATCTGCTCGCCGAGCGTGATCGGTTTCAAGTAGGTGCAATCCACGTCACGGACCGGGAACATGAACCCGCGTCGTTCGATGTCGTAATAATCAATACCGTGTTCGCGCAGCATCGCCGTGCGACCAAGTTCGAAAAATGAGAAATAATTGGCGTGGTAGACGACGCCCATCTGATCGCTGTCGCTGTAGCGCAACTGCAGTTCGTAGCGATGTTTCATAACAGTATGAAGTACTCAAACATGACATACGTCAGTCCGATCAGACAGGGCACGTGTGCGACCGCCAGATGCGTGATCGTTTTGGTGCGGTCGGCGTCGTTGATCAGCGCGTTGCGGGTGATGAACAACATCCCCGCAAACGACATGCCGTTGAGGATGAGAAACAGGTAGAATCCGGTGAATGCAAAACTGCCGTCCGTGAAGTAAATCAGAATCCACACGATCAGCACATAGAGCAGATTGGTCGTCAGAATCGATCCATACACCAACAGGTTCTGGACGGCTTGCGGATTGTCTTGAAAGATGCTTCTGGTCTCGTTGTCATTCATTGTTGTACTCCTGTTCAAATGGTCTGCGGTACAAGGGCGTGTAAGTCAGAACACCATCCACGCGATGCGATTGATACAGCGTCAGTCCGGTCACCGGGATGTCCCGATCATAATACGGCAATCCGTTGGTGAAGGATCCATTGGAAAAGACAATCTTCTTGCCGATCGTGATGTGCGGGCGGTATTTGCGGTTGTCCGGCTCGAATCCCGATTCGACAACTTCCGTCTCGATCCGCTCAAAGAGTCGTTTCAGCTCGCTTCGTCCTTCCGTGACGGCGACCCAGAGGATGCTGGAGTTCTTCTTGTGAAAGGCCCCAATGTCCCCGATTCGTATGGAAAACGGTGCCGTGCGAGAACAGGCGTCATCGATGCATTGACACAATTCCTCATACTCACCGTTGTAGATGTTTCCGATGTATTTCAAGGTGAGATGGAAGTTGGAATAGTGCGTGAAGTTTCCGCTGACGGTCGTGGTCTTGACGATATCCTGGACTTGCTTCAGATAGCGTTTGATGTCATCGTCGAACTCGACGGCGATAAATACTCTCATCCGATACCACCTCATTCTTACCCCCATTATAACATAGAAATAGAGTGCGGTCGCACTCTATTTGAGTTTGATTCGAGCATAAATTCCATAGTGATCGCTAACTGGTTCCTCCGTAAACAAAATCGCTCCATCCAGACGTTCATGCGGGCGATTGACAACGATGTAATCAATTCTCGACGCCGTTTCATGCACGTACATGCCACCATGCGTGGGATGGGTGGACAACATCGGATCGTCGGCGAAGACATCGTGAAACCCGTGGCTCAGAACATGTTGAAACTCCGTGGTATTCGGTCGAACGTTGAAATCGCCGGCAAGGAGCACGGGATTGTCCCGCTGGAGCAGTCTCATCGCGGTGTCAACCTGATCCTCGAAGGTTTCATTGTCGTCGGTCCAGCCAAAATGCGTCGTAGCCACCGATAGAACGTTCTCTTCGAGATGGATATCCGCGACCAGGATCTTGCGGGTTGTCCAATCGGCATAGTCGCGACCTTTGGACAGATAGGCATGCGCGACATTGTGCAACGTGTGTCGGGACAAAATCGCCAACCCCTCATCGTACTTGTTGAACGACATTTTGAATGGAACAAAGGCAAGATGATAGTGCTTGCCAAGATCGTGGAGCAACCGTTGCAGTGTCAAGGCGTAATTGTCGGCCTTGATGTTGTCATGAACCAGGGGTTGATCCATGGACTGAGCCACTTCTTGCAGACAGACGACATCGATGTCGCGATCGTGAATCTCACGGGCGATGCGTCGTTGTTTGGCATCCAGGTCCGCTTCCACCAGACAATGCAGGTTCAGTGACAGGATGCGCAGCTCAGACACGTTTTAGAACCTCCGGCAACGCCGATATCAGATCGGAGGCGATCATCGACTCTTCACCATGGACATCGCGCGTCAAGCGGGCGGCGAACGAGTGGATCAACACGCCGAGTTTGGCTGCTTCCAGCGGGTCCATGGAACGTCCCAGGAGACTGCCGATGATGCCGGACAGCACATCGCCGGTACCGGCGGTCGCAAGTCCGGTGTTGCCGTGGTTGCTGAAGAAAGTTTGTTCGTTGTCGGTGATGATCGTGCAGGTTCCCTTCAACACAACCGTGAGATTGTACTTGTGAGCAATGTTACGGGCATACAGGATCGGTTCCTTGCGAACGTCATTGGTGGATACGCCGAGGAAATTTGCCATCTCCTTGTAGTGCGGCGTGATGATGATGTTCGGTCGTTCGCTGTAGTCCTTCAACAATTGTTTCAGATAGAATATGCCATCCGCATCGACAACCAACGGGATGTCGGTGGAGAGCAAATACTGGAGTACCTCCAGATTGTAGTCGTCATTGCGCCCCAATCCAGGTCCGAACACGATCGCATCCAGTTTGCGTACCATTTGCGGAATCTCCTCGATCCCGCCATAGGTGTCAACCATGACGTCGGGATAGGGATTGTGGACGTGGGCCAGATACTTCTCGTGATACAGGAGTCGCGACAGTCCGCTACCGCTGCGAAGCGCGGCGCAGGCGCACAACAGTGGAGCTCCCATCATGCCTTTGGAACCGCCAATGGTCATCACGTCTCCGAACATGTACTTGTAGGAGTTGCGTGGTCGCTTGGGGATCTTGTTGTTCAGGTAGGACAACGGAAGCAAGGTTTGTTCATCGGGAAAGATCATCTGCAGGATGCCAACATCCAACAATGTCATCTCTCCGGAATGATCCATCGCATCATTGAGAAGATTGCCCTGTTTGAAGTTCTGGATGACAATCGTATGATCGGCGTGGATCGCCACCCCCATGACACACCCGTTGTCGGCGTTCAGACCCGATGGGATGTCAATGCTGATGGTGGTCGCATAACTGGCGTTGATGCGGGTGATGACATTGTGATGCAGGCCTTCGACATCACGTGACAGACCGATGCCGAACAAACCGTCAAGAACGATAGTGGCATGTTCCAGCACCGTCTCGAACTCCGACAAATCTGCTTCGGATGAAACCCGAAGGATGGATGCATCGATCGCTTCCAGTTCTTTCAGAATCCGCTTAGATTCCTCGCTCTGTGACGATTGGCTTCCCACGATGACGATGTCGACATGCAATCCGAGTTCCAACAGATGATATGCGACGACCATCGCGTCGCCGCCGTTGTTGCCGCTACCGGCAACCACCAGCAGTCGTTCATCCAGGTTACCGTGGCCTTCGTTCAAGAGATGTTCGAAGATCCGTTTTCCAGCTCGCCGCATCAAATCATAGGAGCTGATGCCCTGTTCTTTCATGGTGAGTTGATCAAGTTGTTTCATTTCCTGGGCGCTGACAATTTGCTGTCGTGTCATGGTCCCACCTTCTTTCACTTCAATTATACCAAAAAAAAGACGATGTTGCCATCGTCTTCGTGGGGAGGATATCATGCTTCGTTGCTGTCGTCCTCGGTATCTTCTTCATTGTCTTCGCTTTCGTCATCGTCATCGTCGAATCCTTTCGATTCGGGACGTCCGCGTTCAGCGTTGCGCTGTTTGCCGGCTTCCTGAATGCGGTATTCGTAGACGGTTTCGCCATTTTCATCGACGGTTTCGGTGATGCGGACGGTGCCGCTGACGCCGTCGACCTGATACGTCAGTTTGTAGACGATGGCGTCGTCTTCGACTTCTTGTTTGAAGGTGTAGCGGTCTTCGCCGTCTTCAATGTCGATCTTGTATTCATCTTCTTCCATCGAGATCTTCAGACGAATCTGGGTGGTGACGCCGGCGATGGTCTGTTCCATGTCGAACTTGGTGGTGGTTTCATCGTCTTCGACTTCGGTCTTGTACATGATCTTGATCGTGTCGTCGCCACTGTGCGCCACCAACATCATCTTGGTTTCGTTGGCGTCGTCTTCGTCGTCTTCCTCTTCGGTATCGACCTCGTCGTCTACCTCGTCTTCGGTGTCGACGTCGTCATCTTGATTTTGTTGGTTGGCGTTGCCGTTCTGCTCGTCTTCCTGATCCTGATTCTGAGCGCCGCCGCCGTCGTTGTTCTGGTTGGCGTTCTGTTCGGAGCTCTGCTGGGCGTTCTCGTTTTTCTCTTGTTCGCCGTATTTGTACTCGCGCATGTTGTCGACGACTTCGAAGGTGTACTCCTGATCGCCGACAATGATGATGCCGGTCATTTCGCCGGTGACGTCGTCGAGGTTGTAGTAGATCAGGTAGACTTCTTCGTTGACGGTGAACGTCAGTTTGTATTCATAGAGTTCATTGTCACTCGCCTCTTCGACAACACTGCCGAAGGATTCCACACCGTTGTCGATCATGCCTTTGAGACGGTCGAAATAGAGATTTACGTCATCGAGTTCTTCTTCGATGACGGTCGTGTCTTCGTCATTCAGGAACACCAGACCGGTTTGTACGTTGGTCGGGGTGCTGAAATCGAGAAAGCCGGCCGAGAGATAACTCAAGGTCGCGAGGCTTTCCTCGCTGGACAGATTATCTGCTACGATGTCTTGTTCGGTTCCGCTGCCGCAAGCGGCAAGCGTCAATGTTGCTGCAAATGCGATGATGAATGTCAATAATTTCTTCATGATTCCGCTCCTTTTTAGATGGGTCTTCATAGATACATACAAAATGGGTCGACGATTTTCTACTGATTACGCAATATTTTTTGATAGGTCGTATTCTTGGTCGTAAGATTGTTGACTGGGATTGTTGCTTGGGTTGCCGCTGTTGCCGGGATTGTCATCGCTGTTGCCGGGGTTGTCGTCGTTGTTTCCCGGATTGTCATCGTCGTTGTTCCCCGGGTTGTCATCATAATCGTAGTTCGGGCGTCCGCGGGTAACCTCCACCTCTTTGCCGTTTTCCTGAACCTGGTAGGAATAAAGAGGTTGTCCGAACGCATCGGTCGTTTCCGTAATGCGGGCTTGTCCGCTGACACCGTTGAGCGTGTATTCGAGCTTGTATTCGATGACGCCGTCTTCGGTTTCTTTCTTAAGCTGATAGGAGTTGTCTCCCTCCTCGATGTCGACTTTGGCTTCGTCGTCCTCGATGGAGAGCTTGATGTTGCGCTCGGTTTCGATGCCGTTGATGCGGGTTTGGACTTCGTACTTGGTTTCCAAATCCTCGTCGGATTCGCGGCTGTAGCGGATGATGACATGATCGTCACCGCGAACGGCGTCAATCTCAATGGTTGTTTCCGTGTCGGTCTCTTCGTACGATCCGGTGACAAGAAACACGGCCGCGTTGACAACCAGTTGTCCGGAAATCTCGCCGTCGATGATGACGAGGTAGAACTCATGGGGAATGCCATTGATGTCAAACGTGATGAGGTAGTCGAACTCGGAATCCTCAAGTTCGGTGAATGCGATCGACTGGGCGAAGGCATCCTCGTCCAGGAATACGCGCAGCGTGTCAAAATAGAAGTTGATCGTTTCATCATTGGTCTCGAACTGTGTAGTATCGGTGTCGTTCAAGAACCGGAAGAGCGGATCCGACACCGTCAGATCGGCGCCGATGAAACTGGCGGACAGATACGAAATCTCGGCCAGTCGTTCCGATTCGTAGGCACTGATGTCGCCATGGCCGTCGTCGGGGGTGGTGGCACCGGGTGAAAACACGATGACAAGTGCGAAGATGAGAATGAATGCCGGCACGAGCGCCGGTGTCACAAGGCGACGTAAAACGGACGACCTGCGTTCGCGTTCCTGGATCTTGTCCATGACCGCGGTCATCGTACGATGTTTCGATGCCTCGAGAGCTTCGGGATTGATGCGGCGATTCAGTTTATCCATCGATCGTCACCTCCTGTTTGATTTTGTCAATGCTGGATTTGAGTGCTTTGTAAATGGTCTTGTCGGGTATGTCGAGCGTCTCGCTGATCTCCTTGACGCTGAGACCGGAGAAATAATGCAACGCGACGATGTTCTGGTGCTTTTTGGACAATCGCTTCTTCATCGCGGCGACGATCATCCGTATCCGTTCCGCCTTGATTGCCTCCGCTTCAATGTCGGTCTCATCTTCGAGAAACGAGGTGTCGATGTCACTCGCTGTGTGTTTGCGGTGAAAGGCGGAGTTCAAGTAGTTGATCGTATGATTCGAGGCGATGCGGTAGAGCCAGGTTCGAAACGCCGATTTGTCAGGATCGTATTTGGACAAGTTCTCGTAGGTTTTGAAAAAGATCTCCTGCACCAGGTCTTCGGTGTCCTGATACTGGCCGACCATGTTGAAAACGAATGAGAACATCTCATTGTGGTAGCGTTCCATAAGTTGGCCGTAATGGTCCGTCTTGCCTTGCAGTACGAGGCGGATCACTTGGAGATCGTCCATACGCATCATCCTTTCGTCTTTATTATATCACTTGATGTGCGTTGGACAATGCACGTTACTGACGTTTCATAGATATATACCGACATGATGGCTCATTTTCGCAAAAAAAAGAAACCGAATCGATCGGTTTCTAGATTTCACAGGTGTCGTCGGTACAGGTTGCGCCCTTGTCGGCGCCATCAATGGATTCAAACTGGGGCTTTTCCTCGTCCCATAGTTTTTCCAACACGGCCGTAAAATATTCAACGGGTTGTGCGCCGCTGACGCCGTATTTGCGGTTGAGCACGAAGAACGGTACGCCTTGCACGCCGATCTGACGCGCTTCGGTGATTTCGCTTTTGACTTGGTCGGCGAATTCTCCGTTGTCAAGAATCCGTCTGGCTTCGGTGCCGTCCAAGCCCAGTTCTTCCGCCAGTTCCACCAGCGTGTCGGTGTCGGCGATGTTGCGTCCATCGGTAAAATACGCTTTCATCAGACGACCAGTGAGTTGGTATTCCAGGTTGTACTGGTTGGCCCATTTGGCAAGGCGGTGGGCGTCAAAACTGTTGGTCATCTGGATGATGTCGTAGTTGTAGGTGAGACCGACGGTCTTGGCCTGTTCTTGGAACATCGCGAACCGTTCCTTGGCTTTGTCAACGCTCATCCGATGTCCTTTTGCGAAGGTCTCGGCGGCGCTCTCTTTCATTTCTTTGGGGGCGTTGGGGTTCAGTTGATACGCCTTCAGGACGAGTTCGACCTTGTCTTTGTGGGGAAACGCGTCCAGTGCTTGTTCGAAGCGCTTCTTGCCGATGTAACAGAAGGGGCAGGCAAAGTCGCTCCAGAGTTCGATTTTCATGTGTGTCACACTCCTTTTTCGTTCACTTCATTATCGCCCATATCAACGGGAAAATCAATTAGTTTGCTTGCTAACTATATGCAATCAATCGGCGATGGTGTTTTCCGGATAAAAGGAGTATAATGAAAGTAGAAAGGAGGTAATGCATATGAAACGTCTGCAGAGGCTGTACTTCATACTGAGTTACGTCTTTTTCATCCTGCCCCCGTTCATCTGGGGTCTGGTGGCGCTTTATGCCGAGAATCCGCGGCTCGAGATTCACGTCATCAGTCTGTTCGTCAATCTGATCGTCCTGGCGGTGATCGGATTCGTCATTGTTCTCTTGATCAAATACGACAAACTCCATGTACCCAACACCAACGAGTACAAACAGCTGGCCTTTGGATTGGTTGGCAACGTTGTCGTTTATTTCTACACGTTCCAAAACATGATGGAGATCCAGAACATCATCACCATCTATCTGATCTTGCTCATCGTTCTCGCCGTGCGGGTGCTGCTCATCACCCGCAAGATCGTCGTTTATGAACTGTGGATCCTGCTTCCGATCTTCCTTGCCGTCGACACCCTGCATCTGCTCATCAGCGGATGCGGATTCACCAACATCGGAACGGTCTGTTATCCCAATCAAGGTGGATACGGGTGGTTGTATTTCCTCTATGTACTGATCGCCGTCACCACGATCGGGTACTACGGTTACAAGATTTACCTGTACAAACGATACACCTTCTTCGGTATCGTCAACATGGCGATCGTCGTCGCAATCTCGATCGCCATTCAACGCAACTTCGATGCCGATGAAAAGCTGATTGGAACGCTCTTCATCGGTGGCGGATTCTTTCTCGTGTTGGATTTCATCGTTTCTATCGTCAACAAAACCTACACGCACAAGATTCTCCTGTTTTACATTCGCACGTCGACGTTTTTGCTGCTTTGGTCGTTGCTAAGCGAAGAACAGTTCTTCTACTACGGCCGCGCCGACGAAGGCCTCCTGGCCTTGATGGTGGTCGTCACGTACGTGTCGCTTGGTGTCAACATCCTCAAATCGCTCCTGCACGTCAAAGAGGAAGCGGACGAACCATCTGCGCTCGATCAGTTCACGTTCCGCCCCTGCACCTTCGAGGACAAGGAACTGATCAAGACCAAATATGGTGAAGTGGCCTACAACCACATTTCGCTTGACGAGGAGGATTGTTCCCTTGTCGCCTTGGAAGGCGAACGTATCATCGGTTTCGTCTCCACTTACGTCAGGCCCTTGACTTCACCACTCGAAGCCGAGCTGGAAGCCTACATGAATATCATCGAAGTGGCCCCCGGCTTCCGCAAACTGGGCATCGCCTCCGAACTCGTTGCCAGAACGGAACAATACTTCCGCAGAAAAGGCATCAAACAACTGCGGGGATGGTCTTCCGATGACAAGATCGAAGCGATTAATCTGTGGCGCAAACTGAATTTCGCCCTGTCGCCGACGACCATCTTCATTCGTCAGAAAAACGTCGCCATCGAAGGCTACTACTTCGTCAAGAAACTATAGGAGGACACCATGAAAATAACCTTTTTGGGCCACGCCGCCCTGTTGGTCGAAGACATCAACTTCAAAGCGCTGATTGACCCCTATCTGACAGGCAATCCGCTCTACAAGAAAAACCGCTATGACATCGAAGGCGTCACGCACATCTTCATCACGCACGGCCATCGCGACCATGTCGGCGACGCGCTTGACATCGCCAAGGCGAACGATGCGCTGATCATTTCCAATGCGGAACTGGCAAGCGCCTTCCACCAGCATGACAAAGAACTGAAACTGCATCCGATGCACATCGGCGGTAGTTTCACCTTTCCCTTCGGCCGCGTCAAGATGACACCAGCCGTTCACGGCAGTTCCTATCAGGACGAGCATGGCTCGCACGACGGCGGCAATCCCGGTGGATTCCTGATCACGATCAACGGTAAAACGCTCTATCACGCCGGCGACACCGGACTGATCATGGACATGCAACTGCTCGCCGACGAACACGTCGATGTCGCGTTCTTGCCGATTGGCGGCAACTACACGATGGACATCAAGGACGCCGTCAAGGCCGTGACGTTCATCAAACCGAAACAAGTCGTCCCGATGCATTACAACACCTTCCCGCTGATCAAAGCCGATCCTGAGGAGTTCCGATCCAAGGTCAAGGACGCGACGGTCGTCATTCTCCAGCCGCGCGATTCGATCAAAATATAAAAGGAAGCCGTCGGCTTCCTTTTTTTCATTTCACCAGTATCGCGCGCGCCAGCGCGGCTTCGACATGGTCCAGCTTGAGTGGCAGGCAATACAACGTGTAGGTACCTTCCGGTACATCTCGAAAACGCAGTCCCTCAATGATGAGGATGTCGTTTGACAAGAGGATCTTGTGCGTCGGATGTCCAGCTTGCGAGCGTTCGATGCCGAGTCCGTCGATGCCGACGGATTTGATCCGCTTTCCCTTCAGATAACGGGCGGCGTCTTCCTTGACGTAGACGAACTCGTAGTTAAACGTGTCTTCGAAACTGTTCGTGGTTTTGAACAGCACGATGTCGCCTTCCTCAATCGCCAGATGTTCGATGTCGGCTTTGGTGATGCCGTCTTGGACATGCGTCATGTCGAACAGTTTAGCCGTGCCGATGAAAGGGGACAGGTCGTAGTCGTCGGAGGTTTTGCCGCCGTCGATCATGTGGAGCGGGTAGTCGACGTGGGTTCCGGTATGCATGTTGATGTGCAGTTTCGTTTCATGGACCGGTTTGTCGGCGTGGGTGTATTGCGCTTCAAACGATGGTTTCTTGTCGTCGGCGTTCTTGTAGACCTGAACAGCTTCGTTGACGTTCATCGAAATGTCATAAATCATCGAAATCCTCCCCGAATCGTGTTGAAATCAATTGTTTCATCTGTGCATAGGATGAATAGGTGTGCGGTTTGTCCAGTTTTTCCTTGAGTTGTTCGACGATCCGCCAGGTGGACTCGATCTCATCCCAACGTGTGAACAGCGTGCGGTTCTTGTTGATCAGATCAAGCAACAGCTTTTCATAGGCTTCCGGTGTGTTCTCGAGCGAATGACACGAATGACAGTAATCGAGTTCCGCCGGTACGATGTTGTCGGACAGACCCGGTTCCTTGACGTTGAACTGGAACTTTACGCCGTCGTCCGGTGCAACCTTGATGATCAGCTGGTTCTTGGGTTTGTAGGTATCGGGCCAGAGGCTTCTCGCACCATTGTCGTTCTTAAAGTTGACGATGATTTCCGAGCGTTTCTCATCGAGTTTCTTCCCGGTAAGGAAGTAAAACGGAACGCCCTTCCAACGGTCGTTGTTGATCGACGCTTCGGCGAAGACGAAGGTTTCGGTCGTCGAGTCCGCGGCGACTTTGACAGCATCGAGATAGCCGTCATACTGACCGAGAATGACGTCTTTGGGACGGATCTTGATGTCTTGGAAGACTTTGACTTTCTCATTCTTGATGTCTTCGGACGAGTAGGTATCCGGTTTCTCCATCGCAACCAGCGACGCCATCTGCAACAAATGGCTCTGCAACATGTCCTTCAATGCGCCGATCTCGTCGTAATAGCCGCCCCGGGTCATCACCCCTTCTTCTTCTTTGGCGATGATGTAGACGTCTTCGATCGTGTCGTGATTCCAAGAATCCTCAAATATCTTGTTCGCAAATCGAACAATGAGAATGTTTTGGATCATTTCCTTGCCCAGGTAATGATCGATGCGGTAGATCTGCGACTCGTCGAAGTACTGCCACAGATCGCGGTTGATCTCCTTGGCGCTGGCAAGATCTTCGCCGAAAGGTTTCTCAAACACGATGCGCGCATGCTCATCGCCCTTGGTGACGATACCGGCTTGCGAGACGCCTTTGGCGATTGCCGGAAAAAGTTGTGGTGGAACCGCGAGATAGACCATCGCATCGTCAATTCCGTCCTTGGCCATCGTGTCCTGCAATTGATCGTAATCATTCTGGCAATCGATGTCGAGTTTGATGTAGGTCATGCGGGCCGTCAAACGAGTCCAATCGACCTGTTTGTCAACTTCCTCTTTGGCATGTTCGACGTAATCATCGAACGTCCAGTCGCGCCGTGCCACACAATAGATTCGGGCGTCTGGGTCCAGTCGCTCCTGGTTCAAGAGACGGTCCAGTGCGGGAATCAGTTTTTTGAACATCAGATTTCCAGTTGAACCAAAAATCACTATCGCTTGTTTCATGAACGTCACTTCCTTTTCATCAATCCCATTATACCATTGATCACGCTCCTCCTGGCAACCAATACTCGTGATTGTCGGGAAAAGGCTTTCCTTTTGAACAAATTATATATATAATATAGTTATCAGTCGAACTATTTTGGAGGAATCCCATGAAAACCTTAATCATCTACGAGACCAAGAGTGGGTTCACAGAGGAATGCGCTCGTACCATTAAAAACCAAATCCCGGACAGTGTCATGATGGACATTCATTCCGACGAGTTTGACATCAACGATTTCGAAACGATTTTGATCGGGGCACCGATCTATGAAGGAGAAATCGAACACTACACATCGCGATATTTCTCGATTCACAAACTGAAGCTCATGAAAAAACGGCTTGGCATCTTCTGTGCCGGGATGAACACAGAAGAATTCAATTATGCCGTTCAAGAGAGTATGCCTCCCGACATCTTCTATGAAGCGAAAATCGTTCATTGCGGTGGTCGCATCAAATACAAGAATCTCTCCCTGAAGGAGAAGTTCATCGTCCGCCGCCGTCTCGGCATCAAACACGATGAAGAAATCAACAACTCCGAAAAAATGGAACAGTTCATCAACTGGGCGAAAAACGAATAAAGGAAGCCGTCGGCTTCCTTTTCATTTTCGCCAGAATGTCTTGCACTCGGCCTTTTCATCCATGTTGTATGCGATGATGCGTTGTAATAGGTCATAGTTCACATCGTCGGTCCATTTGATCCGGAACAACATCTTCGAGGCTTTATAACCGGCAGCTGCAATGGCGTCTTTGAACACCTCGATTTCGACGCCTTCGGTGCCGACGGCGAAGTGCGATTTTGAAACACTGAAGGCGATGATGAAGGTCCCGTGGTGCGTGAACATCGGCTGATTCCATTTGATCGCCGGCTCCAGCATGGGAAACTCACGCAGCACCCAGGCAAGCACATCACGTAATTTCTCTTGATTGGCAACGTTCTTCACGCTAGCCAAGAACGGCTCAAACACATTCAATTTTTTGTCGACAGTCATCCGTTTCACTCCTTGTCATACATAATCATTATACCCCATCCATTCCTTCACTGTATCGATAATACTCCCGGTCCATAAAAACCATCAAGCGTTTTACAACAATCTTGATATCAAATCATTTATAATACACATGGACATCAAATCAGGAAGTGATCAATATGAAACGAATCGGCATCATCATCGGCAGCGTCCGCGAACCGCGACGCGGCCTGACTGTTGGTAAATGGGTGTTATCACAAGCCAATGACCGCAACGCATCCTACGACATCATCGATTTGCGCGAGATCAATCTCCCGCATTACAACGAACCCGGCAGCCCGCGTACCAACCAGAACTACACCCATGCCAAAACGCGCATGTGGAGCGATACCGTCAAACAGTACGACGCGTTCGTGTTCGTTACTCCCGAATACAACGGATTCTTTCCCGGTTCCATCAAAGACGCCGTGGATTTCCTGTATCATGAATGGACCAACAAGCCCTTCGCCATCGTCGGCTACGGTGGACGCGGCGCCAAATGGGCAAGCCAACACCTGGCAACGCTGTTGAAACGCTTCGATATGCCGGATAGCGGCTACGTCGGCATTCACAAGCCAGCCCAGTCCATCGACAATCAAGGCAACATCGATCCTGAATTCATCGATGGTGTACTGTCCGATGTCTTCAATACGCTCGAATCCAACATGAAATAGAAAAAAAGAAGCCGGCGGCTTCTTTTTTTATTTGTATTTGTCGTAGAGTTCGGCTACGAAATTCAACATCTCAAAATATTCGACGGTGATGTCATCGGAATCAATCGTATCAACGAAGCTGATGTAGGGTTGCCATGTACCGATATCCTGGAGACGAACTTCCTGACTGTCCAGATCGTAATCCAACCCAGGCTCGGCCTCTAGAAAACATGTCATGTCAATCATGTCGCAATCGGCAACGATGTCGCTGAAGACAGAGAATCCGTCCAGATGCGTCATGATGTCGTTCACGCCGTTGACGGTGGCATGCGACTCGAGTTGCGCTTTTTCGGTGTTGGTGATGTAGTATTCGAAACGGACATCGGTGTCATCAAAATCGGAAAACTCGATGACGACCTCCAAGTCGAGTCCGTCGAGATAAATGTCGAACTGCATTTCAATGACGTAGCGGTCTTCGACTTTGATGCGGATTTCCGACACATCTTCAAACAAGTCGCCGCTCAGTACGTAATAATCGCCGTCTTCTTCAAAGTCGGCATCCAACAACAGATTGAAATCATCGTAATCCTCTTCGTCATCGCCGTATTCCTCATCCAACATCAACACCGGAAAGCCCATGTAGTCTTCGACCGTGTAATAATCACCATCGATCTCATAGATGGAGATGACTTCGCCCTCGATGTGAATCTGTTGGTAGTTGGCGGCGACCTTGGCATAGCTCGACATCAGTTTCTGGTCCTGATAGTAATAATCCATGTCCATTCGGTAGCTGTCCAGCTTGTCCATGTTGCGCAGCGCAACGGCAAGTTCGGACATGCCGAGCAGTTCGCAACCGCTCAACAGAATCGACATTACGACAACGAGTAATGCAGTGAGTTTTTTCATGTTGTAATGCTCCTTCCTTTGTTCCCATGATTCGAATGAAATTATAACACATTACAAACAAGAAAAAAAGAAGTCTTTGCGACTTCTCGTTATTCCAGATCATTCTCAAGGTTCGAATCGGCTCGTAACCCTAATTCTTATAAATAAGAGGGGTTCCGTTCTGGTGCGTTTGTTCTTTGGTTGCGATTCCACACAACAAGATATTCATTTATTTTCTAAATAAGCAATTTCGACAATGTGTTACCTGGTGATAGTTGATGACGGACAGCGTGTCTCAAGTTGTCAGGGTGTCACCTCGAGTTTCAGATATTTCTCCAAAACGACGCGGTAGTGCGGATGGTATCTTTCCTTGTAGGTTCGCGAATGGTGAACCGCTCGAATGCCGCCCTCCAAGTACTCTTCTACAAATGTAGTCCATGTTGCGTCGTCAAATGAAATGATCTTGGTACGAATCATCGCGGTGACATCATCAATCGCCTCTAGAAACATTTGTTTTGCCTGTTCAACATTCACATTAGCGCGCATCGATCGAAGAAACACGTCGGCCAAATCATCCGGGATCAAATAGCCATTCCGGACGGCATCCAGATACACGCGGACGTATCCGTTGCCGATGTCTTCCACGAATCGCCGCTTTGCGTCAACGTCCTTCATCTCGGACACCAAGTACCGCATCACCTGATCGCGATTCGGAGTTTGGTGGAGATGTCGCGGCCCGAAGCAGCTCTGATAGAGCAGTTTGACGATGTCTTGTGCCTCCATGGCGGGATACTCCGCAAGATGTTGCCTCACAATGAGCATCAATGAATCGCGGGCATCCGCTTTGTACTTGTTCAATACACTTTTCCTTCTGCGGCCGCCGCTTTTTCTTTTTGATCGCCAATTCCCGCGCCAAGGGCCAAACCGATTGGCAAGCCGATTCCGATGAATGCCGGGTTGATCGCGACAAACGGCGTTCCGAGCGCAACACCGAGGGCGATCCCGATCCCCACGTACTCACTTCGGATCTGTCCTTCTTCGGTGAATCCCAGTTGCCGTCTTACTTCCTTTTGCAGTTTGGTGAAGGATTTTATGTACTGTGACGGTTTCAGCTCATGGTCGTCCTCACTCAACTGAATCAAGAGCTCAAGTGCCTCGTCCATCATGGACTGGATGCCTTCGGGATCCAACTCTTCCAGCTTCTTGCAGAGTCGAATGAACACTTCGATTTTGTACTTCTTCTGCTGTTTCTCCGTGAATCGTTGTTTGAGTTGTTCCAATCTCATTGCCGTATCGTTCATCGTATCACCTCGTGAATAGTATAGCACAAGCTCTAAAGTGAAGTGAAAAAAAGTAACCTCGCGAGGTTACTTTTGTTGTTTGTTGGCAGGGGTGACAGGATTCGAACCCGTACTAACGGTTTTGGAGACCGCTGTGCTACCATTGACACCACACCCCTAAAAGTGGTGGGAGGGGACGGATTTGAACCATCGAACCCTGAGGGAACAGATTTACAGTCTGCCGCGTTTAACCACTTCGCTACCCTCCCACGTAAATGGGGCTCGTCTTGAGCGCTATTATATTATAGCAAACCCATTTGATTAAATCAATGGTTTTAAACAAAGAAAAGGGAGCCGTGCGCGTGCACGGCTCCAGTGCTTGGTGAACCATCCCTTACCCCTAATCCTTGAATCCTCCTTGCGTTTCGTTCATTGCGTTTGTATTGTCGTGTTTCATACCCTCAAATGCTGTCCCTCCTTCCCTGTGACGAAGCAACCGGTTTGGAGGCGATTTCTTACGTCACATGAGATATTATACAATATTTCAAAATCGATTTCAAAAAAAGAAAAAGCGGAGAGATTCTCCGCTTAGCTACTGACTTCGTAGCCTTTTTCTTCAATGACTTTCTTAGCCAGATCCTCGGTGTTTCCGTTGAGGTCGAACTCCACCACTTTGTTGTCGAGATCGATGTCGACGTTGGTGAAGCCGTTTTGCTGCAAGGTTTTCTCAATCGTCATCTTGCAGTGATTGCAGGTCATGTTGGTGACGGTGAGTTTCATGATGTCTCCTCCTTCTTTGGTGACTTGGAATTCGGGTAGTTTGTATGCTTTGAGACGTAGTGCGTTAAGCACCACGGTGATACTGCTGAATGCCATCGCCGCGGCAGCGACGACCATCGACAGACGGCCGGTGGCGGCGAGCGGAATCGCGATCAGATTGTAACTGAACGCCCATCCGAAGTTCTGATAGATGTTGCGCAGCGTTGCTTTCGACATGTCGATCGCCTTGATCACCAGTCCCAGATCGTAACTCATCAGGGTGACGTCGCTGGAGTCAATCGCAACGTCGGTGCCGTGACCCATGGCGATGCCGACATCGGCTAGTTTCAAGGCCGGGGCGTCGTTGATGCCGTCGCCGACGAAGGCGACGACTTTACCGCTGGCCTGGATCTCTTCGACGATTTTCGCCTTCTCATGAGGCAGAACTTCGCTGTAGACATGCTCGATGCCGAGTTCTTTGGCGATCTGATTGGCGACGACCTTGTTGTCGCCGGTGATCATGTAAGGCGTAAGTCCGCGCTGTTTCATTTCCGATATGACGAGTTTGGACGTATCCTTGATCTCGTCGCGGACCGCATACATTGCTTCGACGTTGTTGTCAACGATGACGAAGTTGACGGTCTTGGCGCCTGCAAGCAGGCGATCGTATTCATCTTGGAATGGATTGTCGAGGTTCAAGTCATTCAACAGTTTGACGCTTCCGACGTGAACCGTCTGGTCCTTGACGACACCCTTGAGTCCCTTGCCTTCGATGGTTTCGAAGCCGGATACCTCAAGCGCCTTAATGTCGTGATCGTTCATATAATCGATGACCGCGCCGCTGATCGGGTGATTGCTGTCCTTTTCGAGGGAGTATAGGACGTCCTTGACATCTTCGTTGCCAACGTAGTCGGTCACGATCGGTTTCCCGATGGTGAGCGTGCCGGTCTTGTCAAACGCAATCGCTTCGATCTTGTTGGCGAGTTCGAAGAATTCGCCGCCCTTGTACAGGATGTGGTTCTGCGCGGCTTTGCCGTTGCCGACGAGAATGCTGGTCGGTGTAGCGAGGCCAAGCGCGCAGGGACAACTGATGACGAGAATAGCTATCGTGCGTTCGAAGGCGGTTCCGAAGGGGACGCCTAAGAACCCGAACTGAACGATCAGATTGAGAATGGCAATCGATACGACGGCCGGCACGAACCATGACGCGATCTTGTCGGCAGTCCGTTGGATCGGCGGTTTGTCGGCGCTCGCTTCTTCGACGTGCTGAATGATTTGAGCAAGCATCGTGTCACTGCCGATCTTGGTCGCTTCGATGACAAGTCGCTCACGGAGGTTGATGGTTGCGCCGATGACTTTGGATTCGGTCGTTTTTGGAACCGGTGAACTTTCTCCGGTCATCATCGATTCATCGACATAACTGGTGCCTTTGACGACTTTGCCGTCAACCGGGATTTTCTCATTTGCCAGTACGATGAGCTGGTCTCCTTCAAATACCTCCGCAATGTCCACCATGACTTCCTTACCGTCGCGCAGGACACGAGCCTCTTTGGCGCCGAGGTTCATCAGTTCGACAAGGGCGTCGGTGGTACGTTCTTTGGCGATGTGTTCGATGTAGTTGCCGATCAGCACCATCGTGATGATAAGGGCGCTGATTTCGAAATAGTACACGGGATGCATGACGGGGTTTACTTGCTGTTCATATAGAAGATACAGGCTGTAGCCATAGGCCGCCGTCGTTCCCATCACGACCAAGATGTCCATCCCGAGCACTCTCTTCTTGATGCTCTTCCACGCCGCGACATAAAAGCGTCGTCCGACGTAGAACTGGACCACGCCGGCGATCGCCAACTGGAAGAACCCGTTGGTCAGAATGGCCGGCACCCAGACAAAGCTGAAGAACGCGATGTGACTGAACATCGCCCACAGCAAAGGAACGCTGAAGGCCGATGCGATGTAGATTTCCCGGCGCATCCGGACGCGTTCTTTCTTGTTATCGTCCAGCGACTCCTCAAGCACCGGTTCGTATCCTGCCTGTTCGACGATGTTGGCGATGTCGACCAGCGTATACTTGTCTTCGTCATAGTTGAAGATGACTTTGCCGGCGCCGACGTTGACGTTGGCGCTGATGCCTTCATAGTAATCAAAGGTGTTGGTGATGGTTTTCGCACACATGGCACAGGTCATGCCATTGACTTTCATGATTTTCTTAACCATTGTTCAACTTGCCTCATTTCGGTATGCACTGCATACGTAGATGTTTTCGTCTTTGACTTCTTCGTGTTTCAGGAATTCTTGAAAATCCTTTTCCAGTTGTGGCTCCTTCAGTTTCAGTTCCCTGAGATGACTCATCAAGTGGACGTTGGACAAAAAGGATTCCGTGAGAAAATAGAACCCTCGTTGCTTGTCGCGCCGGACATCGACGATGCCGCTGTCTTTCAAGCTGATCAGATTCTTGGATATGTTGGCTTGGCGGATGTGGGTGATCTCCTCCAGTTCACAAACACACAGTTCGTTCTCCAGAAGCAGACTCACCAGCCGCAGTTTGGTGTTGTTGCTGATGCCTTTCAAGTGATTCAGGCTTTTCATGGTATCACCTCGCAAACTTATATTACCACTTCAGTATATTCCATTCAAGGAATATACGGTGCATTCTAATCTGGAAGCGGACTTTCTAAACTGATTGATTGACAATCAATATTATATTTTGTATACTAACTATCGTTCGAATATCGATGCGTTCATAGTATAATGAAACCATCCCCATCACGGAGGCGATTTCCATGGAACATACCATAACAACGTACAAGGATATCCAAGCGGTTTTGGATCAGGACTTTGTGATGATCTTGGCCAAGACCCACACATGTACTGCCTGTCAGGCGATGCTGAATATGCTCAAGCACAACGTCAAGAACCTGGACCAGATCGACATCTACAACATCTACATCGACGACATCGACAAGTTCCGCGGCGATCATCTGATCTTCAGCGTGCCGACGGTGTTGATTTTCTCCAACGGAAAAGAACTCTTGCGGGAATCCCGCTACATCAACTACGCCAAGATCGAACGCCTGATTGACATGTATCAAAAATAAAAGGATGCTGTGCGCATCCTTTTTTTTTAGTACCCCATGAAGGTGATGATAATGAAGAACACGATGACCAGAATGATGTAGATGATCTTGCCCGTCGGTCCCAGACTGTGGAAAAAGTAATTGCGTCGATACGGACGGTATCGATACCGATATCCTCCGATGTTCCGCGATGCGCTCGGACGGAATCCCGTGGAGCGCGAGGAACTGCGGAATGAACTCGCTTTGAATCCGCCGCTGGAGAATCCTCGGCTTCTACTGCTGGAAATGCGTCGTCCCATGTTTCTTCCCCTTTCCCGATCCTACCACAGATGATGAACAGGATCTTTGATGTAGTTGTCGTATATGGTTTTCACTTGTTCCATTTGCTCATCCGTCAACGGATCAATGTCGCTCGCTTTGGCGTTTGACAGGATATGTTCGGGTTTCGACGCACCGGGGATGACGGTGCTGACGGCGTCGAACATCAGAATCCAGCGCAATGCTACTTGGGCCAGGTTCTGATCGGGAAATACCTTCTTGAGTTCACGAACGGCTTCCAGTCCGGTTTCATAATCGACACCGCTGAAGGTTTCGCCCTTGTCGAATGCTTCACCATCGCGGTTGAAGGTGCGATGATCGCCTTGTGCGAACTTCGTTTCCATGTCATACTTCCCGGACAACAGTCCGCTGGCGAGCGGGACGCGGACGATGATCGCGACATCCCGTTTCTTGGCTTGTTCAAACAGCAGTTCCATCGGGCGCAGACGGAACATGTTGAAAATCACTTCGATCGCGGCAACGCCGTCGTACTCGATCGCTTTCAAGCCTTCTTCGACCTTTTCGACACTGACGCCGTAATGTTTGATCAGGCCTTCTTCCTTGAACTTGTCAAGTGTGGCGAAGACGTCCGGGTCGTAATAGACTTCGGTCGGAGGGCAGTGCAAAAGCGTCAAATCGAGCTGATCGACATCCAGTCGATCAAGACTTTGTTTGACGAACTTGCGTAGGTTCGGTTCGGTGTAGTGGTTGGCCACGTGCGGACTGAGCTGCCGCCCCATCTTGGTGATGACAAACGGTTTGTCATCCACGGTTTTCAAGAATTCGCCGATGGCGCGTTCGCTCATGCCGCCTTGATACACGTCGGCCGTGTCCAAACAGTTGATGCCTTGATCGACCGCCGCCTTGAGGGTGTTCCTGGCCACATCGGCGTCGAAGGGTTCGCCCCAACGGCTTCCAAGTTGCCAGCAACCGAGACTGATTTCCGACACGTTGATGCCGGTTTTGCCAAATCGTCGTTGTTTCATGATAAATCACTCCTTGTTTATCATTATACAATAAATTGACAATTATGCGAAATCAATTCCCACCACATGGTGTATACTGGTAATGAGGTGATACCATGAAAATAGCAATAATCGCGCACGACAAGAAGAAAGAAGAAATGATCGAATTCTGTAGCCGCCACAAGAACATTCTCAAGCGCCACCAGCTCTACGCCACAGGAACCACCGGACACAAGGTCATGGAAGCGACCGGGCTCATCATCCATTGTTTCCGCAGCGGCCCGCTGGGCGGCGACCAGGAAATCGGCGCCCGTGTCGCCAACGGCGACATCGATCTGATCCTGTTTTTCCGCGACCCACTTACCGCGCAACCGCATGAACCGGATGTCAGTGCCTTGTTTCGCCTGTCCGACGTCTACAAGATTCCGCTGGCTTCCAACATCAACACCGCGGAACTGTTCTTCAAAACCTTGCAATAACAAAAGGCCATCGTTGGATGGCCTTTTCTTGTAATTACATGTTTTCAGCGACAATCAGCAACAGCCAGATGGCACCGATGCCGACAACAAGGAAGATTGCCGTCATGATCAGCCATCGAGTCATTCCCCCGGTGGTTCCGGGAATGTCCTTCGGGTTGGTCGGTTTCAAGTCGTAACGCGAACCACCGGTGCGTTGCATCGACGACTGCGGATTTTCGTGACGTGACTTGACCTTGCTTTCGGCACGCGACATGATTTTCATCTGATTTTGTGGCATGATTCCCCTCCTCTTGCTGTCATTGTATCATCATTTGAGCCGTGACGCAAACTCCTAGATGTCTTGTTGCTGCACCTTGTGGATGGCGAGGCCGACGAATACGCCCGTGAACAACAGCGTGAAGACGATGTTCCAGACGACATCACCGGTATCGGCGACATCCATCAGGATGTTCGAAATCGACTGAACGATCGATCCCGGAAAATGTTTGATGACGGCCACCTGATCGAGAATCGTCAGGATGCTGAAGAAAATGTAAGCGCCGAAGGTGACGACGACGGCCGTCAGATAACTGCTCATGTAAACTGCCGCGAACAGCGCGATGGCCGAAATGAACGCGATATACAGCACGAACAACGCCATCATGCCAAGTCCCTTGGCGAAGAATAGTTCATCAAACAGGAAATAGGTGTAATACGAGAACACCAGATAGCCGACCAGTGTCGCAACGATCACGAGTACCAGGAACGTGATGTATTTCGAGACAAGGTAGTGGGTACGATTGATCGGTTTGGAAAAAACCAGTTGCGCCAGTCCTTTCGTCTTGTCGCGGATGAACACCGCCACGGCGACGAACAAGATGACGAAGAAGACCGTTTCAAACATGTCGGAAATGTATTGTCCATAGGCGGAATACACATCCGGATCGGGAATCGGCAAACCGAGTCCTTCTTCTCCGAGGAAATACTCGAGGATTTCGCGGAGATAACGAGCCGTGAGCGGTGACAGAATCGAGAAGAAGATGAACACGCCGGCGAAGACCGTGAACTTCTGCGTCTTCCACAGATAAAAGAAATCGTATTTAAGCAGTTTCTTCATTGGTAACCCTCACGAATACGTCTTCCAGTGATGCGTTGCGTTTCTTAAACTCGATGATCGTGATCTTCGCCGCAATCAGGATCTCAAGTATTTCTTGTGCGTTGGTTTCGCCGTGCAGTTCGCACAGCACGCCCTGTTCCGTCAGTTCGATGTTGTTCTTGACTTGCTTCTTTTGAAGCAGTTCAAAGACTTCTTCTTTCGGCTCTTTGGTAAGGATCAGCATCTGATTCTGATAGTAGTGCTTCTGTATCGCCTCAATCGAATCCTCCAGAACCAGTTTGCCTTTTTCCAAAAGGCCGATGCGATCGCACACCTTCTCGACGTCGTCGAGAATGTGCGTCGAATAGAAGATCGTCTTCTCGCCCTTGAGTTTCAGGATGATGTTCATGACATCTTTGCGGCCGATCGGATCGAGCGCACTGGTCGGTTCGTCCATGATGATGATATTCGGATCATGAACGAGTGCCTGAGCGATCGCCAGCCGTTGTTTCATGCCGCGCGAGTATCCGCCGATCGTTTTCTTGTTGTTTGGCAGATCGACGAACGCCAGCACATCGTCAACGCGCTGCTTGATGTCCGCTTGGGGAACACCGTTCATTTCACAGGCATACGTGACATACTGCGCCGCCGTCATGTAATTCGGAAAGACGGGGACGTCGGGTACGAACCCGATCTGACGTTTGTAAGCGGCATCGCTGAAACGGACCGTATCGCCATTGATGGCAACGGTTCCTTCGGTCGCGTGGATCAGCGATAAAATGAGATTGATGGTTGTCGTCTTGCCGGCGCCGTTACGACCGATGAAGCCGTACACCTCGCCCTTTTTGACCTTGAGGTCGAGGTGATCGAGCGCCAGCTGCGACGGATACTGCTTGGTTAATCCGGATGTTTCGATCGCATACATCAGTCGTCTCTCCCGAACAGGAAGTAAATCGCCCAACCAAATGTGACAAGGGCGACGATCAACACCCAGATGATCTTGTTGTTCTGAATCTTGACCCGGCGGTCTTCTTTGACGATGTCGATGATCGCGAAGATCCGAAATCCGAGTTCGATGATCAGAATCGGGATTAGCAATGGTAGTAATTCTTGCAGTGATTCAAGCATGTGTCATGTCCTCCTTGGAGTAATCTAAATTCCTTCCCTGATGTTTCGTTCCTCACGGTGTCCGCTGTAGCCGCTGACGCCGCTGATCAGATAGAGAATACCGGTGACCTGGTTGAACAGGATGTTGACGCCACCCCAGATCGCTTGATACAAATAGACCTTTTTGGCCTGTTCTTCGGTATATCTACTTCCAATCAAACGAACGAAAAGAACCAAGTTGATGACGAAGACGACGGCAAGTACGATGGCAAGCCCGTAGATGATGCCGCCAAGCCATTCAAGCAACGCAATCATCTCGTCAAACTCGTCTTGTGGCAAATCCGCCATGTCGGCGGTCATGAACGGGATGCTCTCAATGTTTTGGAGCACCCACCCGCCGAAAAACGATCCCAGTACCCCCAGTCCCTCGAAAATGAGACCGATGATGGTGATGATTCTGGGTGTGTTGTCCATGCTGTGCATGAGACACCTCCTAGTCGAGCTTCACAGCCGTTCCGTAAGCGATGATTTCCGCGGCTCCGCCCATGACGGCGGATGTCTGCAGACGGAATCCAACGATTGCGTCGGCGCCCATTTCATCCGCTTCGCGCAACAGCCGTTCGGTTGCGATTTGACGCGCTTCATTCATCATATCCGTATACGATGTGATTTCGCCGCCAATCAGACTCTTGAATCCGGCCAGAATGTCTTTGCCGACGTTCTTGGTCTGCACGGTGGAACCTTTGACGTAACCCAGCACTTCTTTGATTTGACGTCCGGGATACTCGTTGAGCGTCAATAATTCTGTACGTGTAATCATGATGATGCTCCTTTCATTTGATTTGAGATTGGTAACTACACCCATATTATAACCTTGAAATTAATTAAAATCAACAATTAATTATTTTTTATTATTTTTCTTGCCCCGGCTGGACAAAGGGCTTGAATGCGATTTGACGATAGCGATTGAAATTCGCAAACAAACTACATTATAATAGTATTGAGAGAGGTGATCGCATGTTGGCATTCTTTGATCGCATCCCACCGGGAGGCGCACCGGAATTCACCTTGTTTTCCCTGACATATTACGTCGCGTTGCTGGCATCCTTGATGTTGCTGTATTTGTTCTATCTCGTACTCCCGTGGATCCGCAAATCAGATCACGAACCGATCGTTCGCTATGTGATCGCAGCATTCCTGATTTTCACCACAATATACAAATGGACCTACTTCATTGAATATGACATGCCCTGGTACATGTTTTTACCGGAGGCGACCTGCGGTTGGTCGATTTATCTCGGCATCTACACGATATTCACCAAGAACCGCACGACCTTTGTTCTGACCTATTTCTGGGGCTGGGGCGCATTCACCGCCTTGTTCGCGCCCAACATTCTCGAAGGACCGGATCGGTGGTTCTTCTATCAGTATTTCATCCGCCACGCCCTGATCGTCGGCGTCGCCTTGTACATGATGAACGTCCACGACTTCAAAATCTACAAGAAGGACTGGCGCATCTACTTCTACGTGACAACCGCGATGGCCTTGATTGGCGGTGCGTTCAGTTGGATCATCGACGATGTCGAGAATCTCAACATGTTCTACATGCTGCAACCAGCCGTCAACAATCCGTTTCTCGACTTGATCCACGATTTCAACGGAGTCGTGTACGCCGTCGTATGGATCGGCATCGCCGCTTTGCTCGGATACATCTACGGCATCCCCTTCTATGCTCACAACAAAGGCAAAGATACCGATAGTTGACAGATCAAATACAACCATCTCATACCAACAAGGAGTGACGATTCATTCCTTCTCATATCAAAAAAAGTGAGGCTAGGACCTCACTTTTTGGTTGCTTTCTTGTACAATTCCTCAACAGCGAAATGCAGTTTGGTGACGGCGAACGTCTGATCGACGGGAAACAGGTAATACGTGTCATTGGTCGTCGAGAAGCTGACGCAATCGCCTTTGCCGAAGTAGGCGTATTCGACATGAACGCCGTAATTGGCCAAAACGGGCTTGTGGAGATCGAGACTACCGTGGTCCCATTCGCCTTTGAGGTGGAACCCTTGTCCGTCGTGACGTAGATTTGCGACACCCAACCGATAGTATCCGGTGCTGTTGGGTAGCGCGTCGACGTTCACATCGATATCAACACAGTACGTTCCGTCGTCGATTTGCTGGCGCACCTGGGTGCGAATCCATTCGAACCAATCGGGAATGTGCGAGAAGATCGTGGCCCCCGCCGTATTGTGCAGTTGACCGTACTCGTCCATTTCATGGGTCTCGCCGCAGGCGTCGCACCAGATTCGATTGCCTTCGCTGTGCATCTGGAACTCCGCTCCACAATTGGGGCACTGATAGAGGATTTTATGCAAGTTCTCGGCGCGCTTCGGGTAGGTGATTTTGATCTTGTGATCGTACTGATACTTGTAGTCGTCATACTCGAATGCGGCACGGATGCGCGCATTGATCGCTTCAACCGAGAGTGTCTTGAGGTCTTCTTTGTCGAGCAACAACGTCATGTCGCTGGTGGTACGGATCTTGCGCTTGTTCAGATTCCAGACCGGTTGTCGCAGGTGGTGGCCATGGTTGATCAAGGTCACCACCGGATGACCCAGTTTCTTGACGAGCTTGCCAAGCGAATCCGGCAGAATCGCCGTCGTGCCGATCAGCGAATATCGAGCTTCGGCATAGATTTGACAGATTGTTTGATTGACATCGAGACTGTGTTTGATCATCCGATACATCGACGAATCGGAGACGAACTTGCGTTTGCCGAAGCAGCCGACATTGCGCAACAGCTGTTCGCGGTTGATGAACCCGTCGATCGCCACGATGTAGTTGGAACGATGGGGAAAAACGGCTTTGGTCGCCACCTTGAAATCCAGGAAACTATTGTGGTTGACAAGTAAGACATAGGGCGGTTTGACGCCATTCATGCGAAACTTGCGAACCTTCGCACGGACCGCGATGGTTTCCGGAAACGCCAACAGCCAGGCGACTATCTGAAGATACCATTTGGCTTTGCGCGGCGGTTCCAACAAATCGAACCGATCCATTTCATTCAGCTCATCCATCGTCGTGTATACAACATCGCTGATCTTCATGTGACACCTCGCACTCAAGATTTCCCCTTCATCCCGTGTTGTTATCATTATATCATCGCGACCGGAAAACGCATATTGTTTTTTCGACTCGCGTTCTATATAATGGAGATAACACATCAAGGAGGATCCCCATGCCATCTGTCAAACGCGTATTTTGGATTTCCATCGTCAGCGCCATCGTCCTGACCCTGGCCATCTACCTGATTCCCACGTCCATCGATGATTTTTACGCCAATCCCGCCCTCAACGACACCGGCGGGAGTTACTACTACTGGCGATTCCTGCCCGAACACAAGGACATCGTCGCCCGCATCACTGCGTGGAGCTTCTTCGCACTGCATTTCGTCACCGTCGCGTACTTCATCGTCAAGTTGCGCCACAATCCCAAGGAAAAGGGCACCGAATACTCCAAGTACAACATCTATCTGTTGCTGGTGAATCTGTTCTACATCGTGCTTCACTTCGTGCATACGACCATCTGGTATGACGCGCTTGCCGCCGACACTCCGGTCTGGTCGTCCCAAGGCAGCGTCATCGTGATGCTGATTCTGATCCTCATCCTCGAAAACAATCGACGCGGACTGTTCTTCGGCAAAAAGATGCCGTTTCCCAAGGAGAGTGTCCGTTTTGTAACCAAACACCACGGCATGTACATCACATTGGCCACGATCTTCACCTTCTGGTTTCATCCGATGGAGTTCACATGGAGCCACACAATCGGTTTCCTTTATATGTATCTTCTGTTCATCCAGTCCTCGTTGACAAGAACGAAGATTCACAACAACCTCTACTGGAAGTTCACCCTGGAGATCCTCGTTCTCGTTCACGGAACGGTGGTCGCCTTCACGACGCAGAACGCCCCCTGGGCGATGTTCCTGTTTGGTTTCGCCGCCATCTTCTTCATTACCCAGATCTATGGTCTCGGACTGAAAAAATGGGTGATTCACGCGTCCCAGGCGGTCTTCGTCCTGATCGCGCTCGTCACCTACTCCGGTCTGATCGGCGACCGCACATTCGTCGACATCAATGAAATCTTCCGCATCCCCGTGATTGATTATGTGTTGATTTTCGTGTTCGTCTACGCCATCTACTTACCATATGTCATTAAGAACAAGTGGATGACCCCCGCGCAAACAAAATCCTAGCCTGAGTGGCTAGGATTTTTTTCTGCTTGATTGAGTTTGTAATTGGTGTACAAGGTGGAAATCACTACGGCACTCCAGTTGATGATGACAATGCCCCACCAGACGCCGAAGATGCCCCAGCCAAGTGTTGTACCGAGGAAATAGAAAATGGCGAAGGGGAGAACCTGACGATACACGCCGATCCAGATCGCGAACTGCGGTTTCTTGATGCCCTGAAGCGTGGATATATTGATGTTGAGAAATACGTAAGTCGTAAAGGCGATCGCTTCAATGCGGAGATACGTCGTTCCCGCTTCCACGACCGATTCACTCGGATCGAAGAACGCGATCAGATACGGCGCGAGGGGAACGATCAGTACGGTTCCCACCAACATGATGATGACCCCATAGAGCGTGCCTTTGCGACGGGCTTCACGAACGCGGTCGATGTTGTCGGCGCCGTAGTTCTGACCGGCGATTGACAACACCGCGACATTGAGTCCGATCGTCGGGATCAAGGCGATCTGTTCGATGCGCATCGAGACGCCGTAGGCGGCCACGGTGTCACTGCCACCGTACTGGAGTACGAAATAGTTGATGATGAATACGCCCAGCGCAATCGTCGCACTCGAGATCGAGGAGGGAATTCCTTGACTGAGAATGTCTTTGATCGCATCGAATCGTATTTTGACTTCGCGGAATATGTCCATCTCGAATATTTCGCTTTTCAATACGTGGTAGAAGAGATACACGCTACCGCCGAATTGCACGACGACGGTGGCCAATGCCACCCCAGCGACGCCCATTTCCGGAAGTCCGAACCACCCGAAGATGAACAGCGGATCCAGAATCAGATTGGCCAGGAACCCCGCGACGAGATAGTTGCGGAAAGGTTTCGTGTTGCCCTGTGAGTTGAGAATTCCGTTGAATACGAAATTGAGAATGAAGAACACCGAACCGATCAGAATGACTTCCGTATAGCGAATACCGACGGCGAGCACTTCCCCTTCGGCCCCAGCCAGACGGAACAAGGGTCCGAGGTAGAGCGGTGACAGGACCGGTAGAACGATCCCGAAGATCACCGCCAGCAGGATTGCATTCTTGGCAATGGCGTGAAAATAGATCTTGTCGCGTTTGCCGATGGCAATCGCCGACAGGGCCGTAGCGCCGTTTCCGACGCCGCTGCTGATGGATAGTATCAGGAAGAAGATCGGGAAGGAAATCGCCATTCCCGCGAGCACGTCGGTGCCAAGTCGACCGGCATAAAAGGAGTCGACGACATTGAACAATGTATTGAATAGAAATCCAATCGAAGCGGGGATGCTGATGGTCCGAAAATGTCGTTTGATGTCACCTATGGTAAGATCTGCTTTGTCCACCGACATCACCTCCTTGGTCCCATTATATGATGTCAAGGAAGGCCGGTGTTGTGATACGCAACGGCCAGTTTAGAAACTTGTACAAACAAAAAGACGAACCGGGCGGTCCGTCTATCCATAGAGTTTTCGTACGATTGCCTCCGTGATGCGTCCGGGCAACCACCGACTGAGCCCGACAAGCAGTTGGTAATCCCATCCGACGATTCGTTGGCGCGGCATCCGTCGCTTGTTCAATAGTCTCTCAATGACGCGCGCCACCTTGTCCGGTGACACGCCTTTTTGTTCATCCTTGGCCATTTTTGCGATGCTGCGTTCCACGGCTTTGTGATACGGGCTGTCCTCGCGATTGATGACCTTGCGATTGACGGTAAATCCCGTTTTCGTATCACCGGGAAGCACGGTCGTGACGTCAACGCCAAACGGCTTCAGTTCCAGGCGCAAGCCTTCGCTCAAGCGATGCAGCGCCGATTTGCTCATGGAATACGATATCTGATAAGGGATGGTGATTTCACCAGCGACGCTCCCGACGTTGATGATTTTTCCTCTTGTTTTCTTCAACATTGGCAAACAGGCACGGATCATTCGCACCGCTCCGGTGACATTGACATCCATGACCCAGTCGAAATCAGTTTCGGGTACTTCCTCCAAGGCTCCTCCCGTACCAACACCAGCACAGTTGACAAGCGCGTCGATGTGGTCGTATTGATTGGATATGTCCTGAATTAAGCGCGTAACCTGTTCCGGCTTCATTACATCCGCGGTCATGTAAGCGAAGTCCACATCTTCCGGTCGACTGCGGGACACGCCGATGACGATGTCGCCTTTGGCATGGAGTCGTTCGGCGAGCGCACGCCCGATGCCGCTGCTGGCACCTGTGATGAGAATGACGCTAGCCACGTTCGATCAACTCAATGATGGCTTTGTCGTCCATCGGCAGTTCGGACAACACTTCATGGATGATCGCTGCCGCCTCATCCAAAATGTCTTCGGTATGAGTGGCCATGTAGCTGGTACGGATCAAACATTCTCCCTCCGGTGCGGCCGGCGGCAGCACGGGATTGACGTAAACACCGCGATCGTACAACAGCTTGACGGCATATAAGGTTCGTAGTTTCGAATAGGTATAAATGGGTATGATCGGTGCAATCGTATCCGGTCCCAGGGGCAAACCAAAATCTGTCAGACGGTCGCGCATGTGTTTGGATACCTCTAGCAACCGTCTAGGGCGCTCCGGCTCCTGCTTGAGGATGTTCAACGCCGTCAGCGCGGTTACGGTGTTGGCCGGTGGAATCGCGGCACTGAAGATGAACGGACGAGATTTGTGTTTGACGTATTCGACAACTTGTGCGTCCGCAGCCATGAAACCGCCTAGACTGGCCAGCGACTTGCTGAAGGTGCTCATGATGATGTCGACGTCATCTTCGAGATCGAAGTGTTCCGCTGTACCGCGGCCATGGTCGCCGAGCACGCCGAATCCATGGGCGTCATCTACCATCACACGAGCATGAAACTCATTTGCAAGTTTGACGATCCCCGGCAAGTCGGCGATATCGCCCGACATGCTGAAGACGCCGTCCGTGACGATCAGTTTGCCTTTTTGCGGATCAGCGCTCGCAAGTTTCTTGGCCAGGTCATTCATGTCGTTGTGGTTGTAACGGACCATCTGTGCATAACTAAGCCGGATCGCGTCATAGATGCTTGCATGGTTTTCCCGATCGCAAAATATGATGTCATTGCGTCCGGCCAACGCGCTGATGATACCAAGATTGCTCTGGAAGCCCGTGGAAAACGTCAATGCCGCTTCCTTGCCGAGAAACTCCGCCAGTTCCTGTTCCAGTTGGATGTGCTGGTGCAACGTTCCATTCAGAAAACGGGAACCGGACACGCCGCTTCCATATTCGTCAATGGCCTGCTTGCCGGCGGCGATGACACGGGGATCTCCGGTAAGGCCAAGATAGTTGTTTGAGCCGATCATGATGCGGCGTTTGCCTTCCATCACGACTTCGATGTCCTGCATCGATTCCAGCGCATGGAAATACGGATATAAGTCCATTGCTTTGGCTTCCTTGACATCGGTGTAGCGATAGCATTTGTCAAACAGATCCATGGCTGCCACTCCTCGGTAAAATTGTTAGTTTCATTATACCCTATCCGGAGTAATGATACAAAACATTCTTTATTGTATCGTTTCTTTGGAATTTTTTCATTGTGTTCGACCGGTTTCTATGGCGGTTAAGTCGTGATTGCGATATACTGTTATTGTAGAATGATTCATGAAAGGGGGATTATTGATGAGTATTCTCGCACACATTCTCGGTTACACCGCAGTAGCGTTCTTCCTGCTTGCGGCAACCAACGGATTGAAACGCTACACCAAGAACAAGGTGGTGCGTGCCATCGCCAAACAACACAAGTTGTTCGGACTCGCGGCCACGCTGACCGCCGTCGTTCATCTGATTGTCAATTTGATCAACGGCAACACCAACCCGCTCGGCCTGATTGCGTTGATTCTGTTGATCACGACCGGTACGCTAGGCGGCGCGTTCTTCAAAACGAAAAAGAAACAGCTCTATCCGCTCCACCGCATCGCCGGACCACTCGCCATGGTGGCAATCTTGATTCACATCATTTTCCAACTGATCTGAACCGACAGTCAAAAAACTTGGTGCAAACCAAGTTTTTTTGTATAATGACTACATAGGACCATGAAAGAAGGAACGCCGCATGGATCTCAACGAAACCAATGTCTTGTGCACCAAGCATCGCCTGTGGAAAAAGCAGGCGTTGATCCGTTCGATCATCGATGCGATGATCGACAAGGGATATCGTTTCAAGGAACTCGTTCTCGGTGAACCGAGCTATTTCGTGTTTGCCGAAACCTACGACGAGATCGATGACACGTTTCGAAAAAAAGGCGGTTACTACGGTATTCGGATCAAGTTCGAACGAGATGACACGCAGCTTGAGATCAACTCCAACAACGATGGTGTCAACAACGTTCATTACACCATTTTCGCCGATACGACAGACGCTCTTGAGACAGCGAAACAAGACTTGAATGAGATTCGCGAGCTGATTCGTCCCTCCAATGACAAGGTCGAACAGGCCAGTGAGTTCGTCGCCACGCATCCGCGGTTACGCAACACCGTCATCATCATTCTCGTTGGTGTCACGCTGTACTTCCTGGGCGTCCACGTCTTCCTGTTCAACATCGTACAGATCTTGTTCAGTTTCTCACCATTTCTGTTTCTTTACATCCTGTTTCTGTTTCTCCGCCGCAGACGATGAAAAAAGCACGCCGCGCGTGCTCTTTTTTTTACAAGGACTGAATGGTTTCGTAGATGATCAGGGCTCCACTGTAGGCCAGCAACAACGCCATGACAATGTTGAAGACGACCTGGTAGCGTTCCAGATATTGGCGAAAGGTGCGCCCGAAGAACCCCCAGACAAAGACGCTGAGCAAGCACAACACGGCATTGATCACCGCCAACAGGAGCATCCCGTCCGGCGGCAATCCAAGTTGCAGGTAGAACGTCGCCACGGTCAGACCGAAAATGAGTGCTTTGGGGTTGATTAGCGTCAGCAACACCGCCATGACAAAGTATTTGTCGTTTTGGATCATCATCTTGTCGTCCTCGAAACGGGCATGAAACATCGCCCATCCGAGATACAGGATGAATGCCCCACCGGCGAAACCGATCACTTGATTGATGATCCGCACGTTTTCATACAGATACACGTTGAACAATCCGGTGACGTAAAACACGATGAACGTTCCGACGAGCACCCCGAACATGAACGGAAGCGTCCGCCGAAAACCAACCTTGGCGCTCGAGGCCGAGGCGAAAATGTTATTCGGTCCGGGCGTGAAGATCGAAACGAGGATGTAGATGACGAATCCGCTCATGGTTTCACCTCGCGTTCTCAAGTTAGTTCAATTGTATCACAACAATCTCTTTGTGCATACGAACAATCGATTCAAACGACATAAAAAAGGCTCCATGAATAGGGAGCCTTTTGTTGTTTTTACTCGACGCGCAGCGCTTCGACCGGGTCTTTCCGGGCGGCGAGACGCGAGGGGATGAACCCACCGATGAAGGTCAGGATCGTCGAGATGATGACCAAGAGAATCAGATGGATTACATTGACTTGGGCCACGTTAGCGAGGCTTTCGTCATAGTTGACGGCCAGCGCGTTGATCGGGAAGGTGAGCACGAAGGTGATCGCGATACCGAGCAATCCGGCGAACGCACCGATGATGACGCTTTCCGCGTTGAACACGCGGCTGATGTCCTTCTTCCGTCCGCCAAGCGACCGGATGATTCCGATCTCCTTGGTTCGCTCGAGCACGCTGATGTAGATGATGACGCCGATCATCACGCTGGATACGACCAGCGAGATCGAGGCGAAGGCCGACAGAACGACGCTGATCGAGGTGATCAGGGTTCCGAGCGTTTCGCCGATGGCTTCGGCGAGATCGGTCTCGAAGATCTTGTCATCGATGTCGCGATCCGCATTGAACAGCGCAATGTGTTCCTTGATCGCTTCCTTGTGTTCAACGCTGTCGGTATAGATTTGAATCAGGAACGGATTGCTGTCGTTGCAGCCAATGAACGACAATACCTGTTCCTTTTCTTCGTCGGTGAGCGCAGTGAGATCAAATACCGACTGATTGCTGTTCTGTTGTGCGACACAGATGTCGGATCCGCTGTTTTGCGCCAATAGGTCGGTCTTTAGGTCGTACAGGTACTTGATGCCCTCATTGCCGTATTCGAGCGCGTCTTCGGTTGCTTCGACCAAACCGACGATGGTGATTGTCACGCCACCGTCGACGACGCTCTGCAGATCGGTGAAGTTGGGCAGGAATACGCCACCGGCTTGCTCGACGTACAGGTCATCGTTGAGTGCGACGTAGAGTTCTTTGCCAAGGACGTCTTCATAATAGAGCGTTTCGTCCGGATCGTATCCGAGCGCTTCGATGATGTCTCGCTCCAGTACGCTGTACTCGTCCATCAACAACACGACTTCCGTGGGATTGGTCGGGAACGTGCCCGCCTTCAGATCGTAGTACCGGGCCAAATCATCTTCCGGGACAACGAAATTACTGAACCCGAGCTGGGACAAGTCCATGATTTCCGGGGTACCGTCACGTTCGGTGAGAATCGTCGGAATATAGCCGAACTCATAGTGGATGTTGGTATAGACCTCTTCATCCAGGGACTCCAGGTGGTTCAGGAACTCGGCGGTGAAGACATTGGTATGCAACGTACTGTCGGGATCCCACACCACGATTTCGTTTTCTTCTGGGTCTTCGGGGATGTACGCGGTCGCTCCCGCCTGATCGAACCCGATCGACATCTGTTCACGACCGATCAGAATCGGAAGTCCGACCAATTGTTCTTGTTCAATCTCCGACAACTGATTGCTGAATCCATTGGAAATGGACAGAACGAGTCCGACGCCGATGATGCCGATGCTGGATGCCAAGGCGGTTACCACGGTGCGAAACTTCTTGGTTCGCAGGTTGTTGAACGACAGTTTCAACGCCGTGAAGAAACTCATCGACGTCTTTTTCGGCTCATATCCTTCATCCGGACAAGGCGGAACGGTCGAACCGCTGTCGGCGATCACTTCACCATCTTTCAGTTCGACGATGCGCGATGCATATTCCTCTGCGTAGGTTCGCGCATGGGTAACCATGATGACGAGTTTTTCTTTGCTGATCTCTTGGATCAGATTAAGAATTTCATGGGCCGTGGTGCTGTCCAGCGCTCCCGTCGGTTCGTCGGCGAGAATGATGTCAGGATCGTTCAACAGCGCACGTGCGATGGCGACACGCTGTTTCTCTCCGCCGGACAATTTGGTCGGGCGTTTGTGCACTTGGCTTTCCAAGCCGACGCGTTTCAACACCGCCATTGCTTTTTCGCGACGTTCGGCGGCGCCGATGCCGGACAGTTTCATACCGAGCTCGACGTTGTCAAGCACGCTCAGATGACTGATCAGGTTGTAGGATTGGAACACGAAACCGATCGAATTGTTGCGATACGCATCCCAGTCCTGTTCTTTGAAGTTTTTGGTCGACGTCCCGTTGATGACGAGATCACCGCTGGTGTAACGGTCGAGTCCGCCGATGATGTTCAGCGTCGTCGTCTTACCGCAGCCCGAAGGGCCGAGAATGGCGACAAACTCTCCTTGATGAAATTCCAGGTTGATTCCTTTCAGGGCGCGGAAAATCCGCTCCCCGACGCGATAGTCTTTTACAATGTCTTTTAGTAGCAGCATTTGATTCACCTCGAGACCAATTATACTACAATCTTGACATCAAGACTAATGTTTCGACCTGAAAATATGGTAGTTTACAAGATGCTGGCAACGTCGGTTCCGGTAGACAATTTCATTTGATGTGTCGTTATGCTTTTGAATGGCGCTCGTTTGGTCTATAATTAAAGTGGAAATCAAACAAGGAGGAATCCCATGAAATTCAGTGAATATCCCTATGAGCGCCCAAATCTCGATCAATACAAGGAGACTGTCACGGCGCTTTTGGAAGAGTTGAAACAAGATCTAACCGTCGACGAAGAACGGAAGCTCGTTCAGAAGTTTTTCGATCTGGAGGATCAGATCAGCACGATGGCTTCGCTCGTTTCAACCCGCCACAGCATCGACACTCGGGACGAGTTCTACGAAACCGAACAGAAGTTTTTCAACGAGAACGTCCCCCATCTCCAACAGTACGAACAAGCCTTCATGAAGCAGTTGCTCGAATCGAAAAACCGCGCAGCCCTGGAACAGGAACTCGGCAGCCTGTTGTTCGATCAGGCCGAACTGGCCCAGAAAACGTTCAGCCCCGAGATCATTCCCGAACTACAGAAATTGAACAATCTCTCGATGGAGTATCAGAAACTACTGTCGAGCGCCAGAATCAAGTTTAAAGACGGTGAATACAATCTCTCGCAAATGCGTCCTTTCACGCAGGATCTTGATCGCGAGACCCGTCACGAGGCACAACTGGTCGTATCCGCATGGTTCGAAGCCAACGAAGCGGAAATCGATCGCATCTACGATGAAATGGTGAAAGAACGCCATCAGATGGCTGTAAAACTTGGTTATGACAACTTCGTTCAACTCGGATATGACCGTCTCGGACGAACCGACTACGGACCGGCCGAAGTCAAAACCTACCGTGATCAGATCTTCCGTGACGTCGTTCCCGTCGTCACGGAACTCACCGCTCGCAAAGGCAAACGCATCGGCATCGAGGATCCCAAATCCTACGATCTGCCGCTGCAGTTCACAACCGGCAACCCGACTCCCAAAGGCAACAGCAAATGGCAACTCGCCATCGCCAAGAACATGTATGAGGAAATGTCTCCGGAAACCGGTGAGTTCATCAACTTCATGATCGATCGCGATCTGCTGGAACTCGATGCCAAGGAAGGCAAATCAGGCGGCGGCTACTGCACGTACTTCCCGACCTTTGAATCCCCCTTCATCTTCGCCAACTTCAACGGCACCAGCGGTGACGTTGACGTCCTCACCCACGAAGCCGGGCACGCTTTCCAGGTCTATTCCAGCCGTCACAACATCCCCAGCTACCGCTGGCCGACGCTCGAAGCGGCGGAAATCCACTCGATGAGCATGGAGTTCCTCGCCTGGCCATGGATTCACGGATTCTTCGAAGACGACACCGCCAAGTACAAGTTCAGTCACCTCGCCGGTGCACTCAGCTTCCTGCCGTACGGCGTTGCAGTCGACGAGTTCCAGCATGGCATCTACGAGAATCCCGACATGACACCCGACGAGCGCAAAGCATGGTGGCGAGAAGTCGAGAAGAAATACCTCCCGTTCAAAGATTACGATGATGACGCATTCCTTGACAAAGGTACCTTCTGGTATCGCCAGGGTCACATCTTCGGTGTTCCGTTCTACTACATCGATTACACCCTAGCCCAAGTCTGTGCATTCCAATACTGGGTGAAAAGCCAAGAGGATCATGCCAAAGCCCTCGAGTCCTACATCAATCTCTGCAAGCTCGGCGGATCCAAGAGCTTCGTCGTGCTGCTCGAAGCCGCCGAACTGAAGAACCCGTTCGAACAAGGCACCGTCAAAACCATCGTCAAACCAATCCGCGCCTACCTCGATAACATCGACGACACCAAACTGTAAGCACAAAAAAAGCATCCTTCCGAGGATGCTTTTTTTCTTACACCAGGAATTTCAGGTCGTTGTTGAGAATGACCGAAACCAGATCGACAACGTAGAAGACCGGCGCGAGAAGCAGGTTCAGCACAGCCAGAATCAAATTGCCTTTGCCCAGACGATACACGATGCCGAGTACTACATTGGTGATCGGGATGATCGCGAGAATCAATGAAACGATGAATGGTTGTTTCAAATACGCTTTGTTGGTTTTTGCTGCCATGTGTTCCTCCTATGTTTTTGTTGCTTATATTATAGCAAAAAAATTCGTTTTATAAAGATAAAAGCACCGCAAATTGCGGTGCCTTGTCATCAAGATGGTGACCCGTACGGGATTCGAACCCGTGAATGCCAGCGTGAAAGGCTGGTGAGTTAAGCCGCTTCTCCAACGGGCCGTCGGTTTCGCTTTTTCATTATAACAAATATGGTTTTCAAAAGTCAATAACAATTCCAACCCCGAAAAATAAAAAGCACACGCTCCAGCGTGTGCGTTATCGTTGTATCAGATGAAGAACCGACAAATCGTTATTTCTTGATTTTCGTGCTGACTTTACGCAGCATGTCTTGATGAGCGATTTTGGCTTCTTCAAACACCAATACAACTGTGTTTCCAATGACTGTCATGTTCTTTGTTTTCCTTTCTGAATGTATGCAACCTTACTCATTATACACAAAGCAAATGGAATGTAAAGAGAAATAATCTGAAAATTTTAAAAAACTTTATTAAGCCCTTTGTTATTGCACTTTATGACATATGTGAGCGTTTTCAAAAGTACAAAACAGCACAAAAAAAGAAGAGTTTACAACTCTCCTTGTTTGACGCGATCAATCAACTCGACAACCTTGTCGCGAATCAGATCGCGAGTGTGTTCAAATCCTTCCTTTGGTCCGCCGCTCGGATCATCTAGTCCCCAGTCTTCCCGGTGTTTCGTCGGTACATATGGACACTCGACGCCGCAACCCATGGTGATCAGGATGTCCAGTTCACTCGGTATGTCGGTGAGAAGTTTGCTGCTGGCATGGGACATGTCGATATCGGCATCCTCCATGACTTCCAGCGCCATCGGTTTCGGAGCGGGGTACTCTTCGGTACCTGCCGAGTAAACATCAAAGACGTCAGACCCAAGTGCTTTTGCGAACCCTTCGGCCATGATGCTGCGACAACTGTTGTGAACACAGACAAATGCCACTACTTTTTTATTCATTTTTACATTCCTCCCATGTACAAAGTGAACACCAAACCACCAAGAATACCGCCGATGATCGGTCCGATCACCGGAATCGGCGCATATCGCCAGTCCGAATGACCTAGACGCAGCAGACTGTGCGTGATCCGCGGACCAAGATCACGAGCCGGGTTCATCGCAAAACCAGTGCTTCCCCCTAGACTGATGCCGAGCACCATCACCAAGAGTCCGATTACAATCGGTACCAATCCCGGCGCAAGCGCGACATCGGGATGGGTCACGACAACAACCATGCCGACGAGCATGAAGGTTGCGAGCACCTCGGTAACGATGTTCCACCCGCGATGACGAATCGCGGGGCTGGTCGAAAAGGTCGCAAGCTTCAATGATTCATCTTCGGTTTCATCGTAATGGCGCTTGTACGCCAGATAGACCATCAACGCCCCTGTCATGCCACCCAGCATCTGGGCAGCAACATAACCAGCGAGCGAACCAAAGGACATCCGTCCGAGTGCGAACATCGCAATCGATACCGCTGGATTGATGTGCGCGCCACTTCTCGACATCGCCACGTAAATTCCAAACGTCACAGCCAGCCCGGCGGCCATGCTGATCAACATCCAGTTGTGCTTGGTATTGCCTTTGGTCTTCATCAACAATACATTGGCGACCACGCCATTGTTGATGAAGACCAGCGTGAACGTGCCCAGGAACTCGGCAATGTAACTATCCATTGGTCTCCACCTCGCAGGATGTCGCCGTACTGTGTTCGACATCTCGCAAGAACTCGCGCAGTGATGCAAGAGCATCCTTCTCGACATAGTATAGGTGTTTGGTTCCGTCCACGACGCGCCTTGTAAGGCCGGCGTCAGCCAGTTGTTTCAAGTGATAGGACAAGGTCGGCTGGCCGATCGGCAACTTGTCGATCAAGGTACAGCCACAGGTTTCACCCTGGATGAGCAGTTCGAGGATGCGCAGGCGATTGGGATCGCTGAGCGCCTTGAATCGTTGTGCTTGTTCGTGATACATGATGGCCTCCCAATATCGATACTCTTCGATATTTGTTTCTTCCTTTATTATAGCGCATTCCCATGCAATGACAAGCGGTTTAACCTGAGCAAGGCAAATCTTAACGAAACGCTAACAAAACAAAAAACGGACCGAAGTCCGTTTTATTGATAAGATGGCGGAGTAGGAGAGATTTGAACTCTCGCGCCGCTTCCACGACCTATGCCCTTAGCAGGGGCACCTCTTCAGCCACTTGAGTACTACTCCGACTGCTAGCCTTTATATAATAATATATTTCCGGCTAACTGTCAACAACATGTGTTGTCAATTGAATCACTTTGTAAAGGGGGCGTTCTCCTTCACCATCGTCAGTTGCAGACGGTGTCTGGTGAGATCGACGTCCTTGACCCAGACCGTCACGATTTCACCAACACTGACGACATCGAGCGGGTGTTTGACGTAGTCCTTGGCGAGTTGTGAAATGTGCACCAGTCCGTCGTCCTTTACGCCGCAATCGACGAATGCGCCGAAGTCGACGACGTTGCGAACGGTTCCTTTCAGTTCCATGCCCGGTTTGAGGTCTTCCAGTTTGAGTACGTCGCTGCGCAGGATCGGCGGCGTGACGTCATCACGAGGATCGCGTAGGGGGGCGACGAAGATGTCCATGATGTCCTCGACGGTGTTGACACCGGCACCGAGTTTTTCAGCGATTTCCGACTTGTCGAGTTGCGAGAATTTCAGTTTCAGGACGAAGTTGCCGACGTCCTCGTACGTCAGACCGAGCTCTTCCATCAGACGCAATGCCAGATCGTAGCTTTCGGGATGGATGCCGGTTTTGTCGAACGGATTGTCACCGTTGAGGATGCGCAGGAAGCCGACGGCCTGTTCGTAGGTTTTAGCTCCCAGTTTAGGGACGTTGAGGAGTTGTTCACGATTGGTGAACGCGCCATTTTCTTCTCGATAGGTGACGATGTTTTCGGCAATCGTCTTGTTCAATCCGGCAACGTGCTGAAGCAATTGCGCACTGGCGGTGTTGACGTTGACGCCGACTTGGTTGACGGCCGTCTCGACGACGAAATCGAGCGACTCGGAGAGGTTTTTCTGTGATACATCGTGCTGATATTGGCCGACACCGATTGATTTGGGATCGATTTTGACGAGTTCGCTGAGCGGATCCTGAAGACGACGCGCGATGCTGACGGCGCTGCGTTCTTCGACGGCCAGTGCCGGGAACTCTTCCTTGGCCAGTTCGCTGGCGCTGTAGACCGATGCGCCAGCTTCGTTGACGATGACGTAATGGAGTTCTTTTTCGATGTCCTTGCGAATGTATTTGATGACGTTGACGATGAATTGTTCGGTTTCACGGGAGGCCGTGCCGTTGCCGATGGCGATGATGTCGATGCCATACTTCTTGATCAGATTGACGACCTTCATGCCAGCTTCGTTACGACGGGCTTGAGTGACCTTTTCCCCGGGGAACTTCTGATGGGGATAAATGACGTCGATGTCCTGCATCGTGCCCATCGTATCGACGACGGCCAGTTTGCAGCCGGTCCGGTAGGCTGGGTCGACACCAAGGACCATCTTGCCTTTCATCGGTGGTTGCAACAAGAGACTGCGGAGATTTTCACTGAAGATGTGAATCGCGTTGTTTTCAGCTTTTTCCGTCAGTTCACTGCGAATGTCGCGTTCGATCGACGGACCGATCAGTCGTTTGTAGGAGTCCTGAATGGCGTTCTTGATGTGCTCCACCACGTAGGACGCACGGTTTTTGACGACCTGTTTTTCCAAATACTTGTAAATGCGCTCTTCGTCGACCGTAATCTTGACGGTGAGTACTTTTTCTTTTTCCGCGCGGTTGAGGGCCAAAACGCGGTATAGTTTGATTTTGCTGGCGGGTTCGGCGAAATCGTAGTACATCTGATAAACTTTCATGTCGTCCTTGGCGCCTTTCTTGACGCTCGATTCGACATTGCCGTTTTTGAAGGTGTGACTGCGGATCCACTTGCGGTAATCGGGATCATCGCTGATTTCTTCGGCGATGATGTAGAGCGCGCCTTCGATGGCGGCTTCGACGGACTCGACTTCTTCGTTGACAAACTCCGCGGCTTTCTCTTCGAGACTGCCTTCGGTAGGATAGGTGTTGATGAACTCGGCGAGCGGTCCAAGGCCCTGTTTGATGGCCATCGTCGCTTTGGTCTTTTTCTTTTCCTTGAACGGACGATAGAGGTCCTCGACGTCGACGAGTTTCTCTGCTTTCATGATCTCGGCTTCGAGCTCCTCGGTCAGCAGTCCCTTCTCATCAATCAGACGAATGACGTCTTCCTTGCGTTTCAGCAGGTTGACGCTGTACTCGTACTCCTTGTTGATTTCGCGGATCTGTTCTTCATCCAGCGCACCCGTCTGTTCCTTGCGGTAACGGGCGATGAACGGTACGGTATTCCCTTCTTCGAGAAGTTCCAGGACCGTTTCGATTTGTTTGCGGGAAATCTTCAGCTGGCTGGCGATTTCTCCCATCAGTTTGTTGTTCAGTTCCATAATGATACCCTCCTAAATATGTAAAATAGCCTATCGCAATAGGCTATTAATCGATGTAGTCGTACGTTCCATCATTGATCGACGTGATCACATCGAGCACGTTGACATAGCCTGGTGCCATGTGGACGATGGTACCGTTGACGACGGTAATCATCGAGGGAGTACCGGTCATCGATTGTCCACTGATCGGATCGGATATGTTGTTGACGCCGGTTGTCTCGATGGCATCAAGCAAATAAACCTTTATGCCCGCCGGATTGTCTTCGGCGAAGTTCAGGACACGATCCTTGATTTGCTGGCAGTAGCCGCAATTCTCACTGTAATAATACACGATGTATTCGTCTTCGGACTGCGTCGACACCGTTTGAAAACTGGTGAGATGATCGAACGAGTCATAATCAAGACTCGGATTCACGATGTTGTAGATGATCAATCCGAGCACCAGCGTTAGGATGACGCCGGCAAAACCAACCAACAGATAGGTGAGAAAACGATCGTTGCTTCGTTTGTATCCTTTTTTATACTGAGCCATGGTTATCAACTCCTAGTCTAATATATTGTATTAGATTAGGGGTGTTTTTGCAAGCGTTATAGACGGAAACATCAGAACGCCAGACATTGTGCAAGACTCTATTCTTTGATGACGATGGCGATGGCGTAATTGCGGGAATGCGAAATGCTGACGGACAATGTGTCTTCCGGACGATAGGTTGAAGTGATGAGCGGCGCACCTGTTTCATCATTGGTAATGACGACATCCGTGAAGCGCAGTGGTATGTCAAACTGTTTGTAGACCTTGGTGTAAGCTTCCTTTGCGGCGAACCGGCCAGCCAGATATTGCAGGCGCCGCTCGGTGTTCTTGATGTCGTTGTAACGTTCAAGTTCCACCTCGTTGAGGATGCGATGAACAAATCGATCACTGAGTTTTTCACGAATTTCCTCCAACTCGACGATGTCGATGCCAACGGCCCTACTCATTGAGGTTCTCCAGAATCTGGTCCGCAAGTTCGTTGATGTTGCGGAACCGATGATTGAGTGCCGATTTGGAGATCGTCTTGTTGAACATGTCGTTGCTGGCGTCGGACAGTTCATTGAGCGATGACTCGGGATAGGCCTGACGCAGGCGGATCGCTTCCCGCATGCTTTTGGGCAGTTTTGCAATGTCGGTCATGTTCTCCAGCACGCTGATGCTGCGGAGCTGGCGATTGGCCGCTTCAAGCGTCTTGTTCTGGTTGGCGATGTCCATGTTCATCACCCGGGTGATCGAGTTGACGAAGTCGCGTTTGATGCGTTCGTCCTCGTATGTGAACAGGGCGTTCATCGCCCCGACGACCCGCAGGAAGTCGGCGATTTTCTCGGATTCCTTGATGTAGGAAATGAAGCCACGCTTGCGTTTCAGTGTCTTGGCGTTGAGTTCGAAATGATTTAGCAATGCCGTAAGATTGGCCGCATCGGTTTCATCGTAACTGTGAATCTCGAGATGATAGTTGCTGGAACGCGGTGCGTTGATCGATCCGCTGGCGAGAAACGCACCGCGCAGATACGACCGTTTGCAACACTCTTTCATCAACAGTGGTTCGGCAAGAATGTCATCGGCCGTATTCATCAGCGACAGTTCGTTGATGATCGTATTGGCCTTGTTGCGAATGCGGACGATATAAATGTCGTGTTTGTTGAGCTTCATCTGTTTCTTGGATACGACTTCGACATCTACGCCGTACAGGTCCTTGATGCTCGTGATGACCTTGCGGGCGATCTTCAGGTTGGTCGTGTGGAATTCGATGGACAGTCCGGCACTGGAGATGTGCACGTCGCCATTGATGCGCAAAAGCGCCGACAACTCCGCCAGATGGCAGCAGTCGTCCGCTTTGACGCTGAGCAGTTCGCTTTTTGTGTCGGATGCGAAACTCATCGGATCACCTCATCGCTTTGAACATTGAAATTATACCATTTTCAAGCCGTTTTGTCGAACAAAAAAAGAATGGGACACGAGGTCCCATTCTACCAGACTTTGTTGGATTTTCCCAAATATTTGCCGACCTGGATGGCGGCGATGCTGCCGTCGTTGGCAGCGGTGATGATTTGGCGCAGTTCCTTGTCGCAGACGTCGCCGATGGCATAGATTCCGGGCACCTTGGTGGCCATGTTTTCATCGACTTCGATGTAGCCCCATTTGTTGGTGATGCCCAGATCCTTGCAGAATGACGTTTCGGGAATCTGACCGATGAAGACAAAGGCGCCTTCGACTTCAAGCTCCTGCTGTTCCTTGGTTTCGACGTTCTCGATCGTCAGGCTTTCCAGCTGATCGGTGCCGTTGAAACTCTTGACTTCATAACCAAGCAGATAATCGGCCTTGCCGGTTTCGTTCAGCTCGTCAATCGCCACGGCGTCGGCCTGAAGCGTCGGTAAAATGTTAATTACTGTGATGTGTTTCACCGTCTTGGCGAGGAACGCTGCCTCTTCGATGGCGCTGTTGCCACCACCGATGACGGCGATCGTGCGATCCTTGAAGAATGCGCCGTCGCACACCGCACACCAACTAACACCTTTGCCCGAGAACTTGCTTTCGCCAGGAGCATTCGTGCTTCTGGGGACGGTTCCGGTACCGATGATCACGGCTTTTGTCTCGATGACTTCACCGCCAGCGGTGTGAATTTCCTTGAACTCACCCTTGTCGACGATGTTGGTGACGTCGCCGTAGCGGTATTCGACACCCAACTCCTGGGTGTGATTGAACATTTTCTCACTGAGTTCGAATCCGGAGATGTTGCCGAAGCCGGTGTAGTTCTCGATTTCCCAGGTCGTCATCATCTTGCCACCCGGGGCACCTTTCTCCAACATCAACGTCTTGAGACTCGAGCGCTGCGTGTAGATGGCTGCCGTCATCCCACCGGGACCGGCGCCAATGATTACTACGTCATATTGTTCCATAATTTTTCACCTCGATTGTATATTATAACGGATTTCAAACAGTTTGTTCAGCGTTTTGCTCACGCGAGCGACTGAAAGCGTCGATCACGCTTGCAACTTGGCCAGTTTGCCTTCGAATTCATCGATCAACGATTGTCCCTGGTCGCGCCAGTTCGGCTCGTGAATGGCCTCGATGCTTTGTTTCAGTGTGGTGAATTTGGTTGTGATGTCATTGCTGACCTTCTCATTGTCGATCGAGGAAAGCAACTCGTTCATGCGGTCCTGGAGTTTGTTCAATACGTCATTCTGATCCAGTGAAACAGCATATTTCTTCTGCGGCCAGATCGTCCGGGTGATGGCGAGAAGCGCGATACCGCCAAGAATCATCACGATGGAGATGACTTGGGCCGTGCGCAGACCGGTGTTGCCGATGTACAAGCTGTCCGTCCGCATGCCTTCGATGAAGAAGCGCCCCGTCGAATACCAAATCAGATATACCGGAAGCAAATCGCCCTGACGCAGGAACTTGGTGCGCCGGAGCACGAGCATCAAGACGAATCCAAGCACGTTCCAGACCGACTCGTACAGGAAGGTCGGATGGTAGTAGTTGAGTCCGTCGGGTCCGATCAGATACATCTGATTGGTGATGTAATCAGGCAGATGGAGGGTTTCTGAGAGGAAGGCCCGCTGTTCGTCGAGTGACAGGATCGCATCGCCGTTGAGCGTACCGCCGATGACGCCGCCGTGGGCTTCCTGATTGAAGAAGTTGCCCCAGCGTCCGAATGCCTGGGCAATGAGGAATCCCGGCGCCATGATGTCGAACGCGGCGAACAAATTGACGCCTTTTTTCTTGGTGTAGAAGTAGGCTGATACAAATGCCGTGATGAAGCCACCGTGAATTGCCAGTCCACCGTCGGTGATGTCAATGATCTTCATGATGTCCCAGGCGTAGCGCTCCCACTCGAAGATGACGTACCAAAGCCGTGTACCGATAATCGAGAGTGGTACGATGATCAACACGCCGTCAAGAATCGTTTCCGAGGAGATGCCGAGTTTCTTGCCTTCGCGAAGGCCGAGAATGATCGCGACGACGAGGCCGGTCATGATCATCACGCTGTATTTGTACCAAGTCAGGAACCCGAGATCGAGAAATACCGGGTTCAGAGGGTCGAATGTGTGCATTGGTATAACCTACTTTCTGTCTTTTTTCTGACGCAGATAATCATCCAAAGCGTCGGAGAAGTCCTGAGCGGAATGTTCGCCCAGATATTTGAGTCGGGAGTTGACGGCCGCCGCTTCGACAAGCGTGGCCACGTTGCGGCCCTCGCTGATTGGGATGCGGACGTGTGCGACGTCGGTGTCGAACAGTCGAATCGTGAAGTTTTCAAGACCCAATCGGTCGTAATCCGATTTCTGATCCCATGGTTCGAGATCGACAACCAGCATGATCTTCTTGTTCTCCTTGAACGCCTTGGCGCCGAACATCTTGACGACGTTGACGATTCCGATGCCGCGGATTTCCAGATAACGGCGAAGAATCTCCGGTGCCTCGCCAACGACGATGCCCAGTTCCCGTTGGTAGATGTCGACGCGGTCGTCGGCGACCAGCTGATGGCCGCGGCGAATCAGTTCCAGTGCCACTTCACTTTTGCCGATGCCGCTCTTGCCGCGGATCATCACGCCGACACCGCTGATGTCGACGAGCGTACCGTGAAGACTTTGCCGGGGCGACAGTTTCGCGCTGAGATAATCGTACAGACTCGACAACAGAGCCGATGTTTTCTTGTTCGATTTGAGAATCGGTATATCATACTGTTCGCCCTTGCGCACAAACACCTCGGGAATCTCCGCGTTGGTGCTGAAGATGAACGTTGGCGGCTGTTTTTGAAACAGCATGTCGACGCGGATTTCCTGATCGTTGTCGTTGAGCCATCCGAAAAACGCCACTTCCTTGCTGCCGAGAACCTGGATTCGGTCGTGTTCGTAGAAGTCGAACAAGCCGGCCAGTTCGATGCCGGGACGTGATACCTGGGGTTTCGTTATGTCACGATGGACGCCGCTCTTGCCACTGATCAGCTCAAGCCGATAGTCGTCAATCAGATGCTGGACGGTGAGTGCCATGAAATCACCTCATGTTCCGTTTGCGGAAGTACTGGCGCAGGCTGGTTCCGAAGAAATACCGGGCCAGAGTGAAGAACAATACGAAGAATGCGAGGAGCGTGCCATTGATGAAGTTGAAACTGCGCACGAACACATATTGATCAAGAACAAAGAAAATGACGATGTAGCCGAAGAAGAAAATCGTTCCGAACGTTTTCAAGATCAGCGGGAAATGGCGCGTCAGAATGTACATGCGATAGAGTTCTTCCATCACGCTGTACAGAAGCATCAAGGCCGCCAAGTATATAATATCACGATAATTGGCGAAATTGAATATCTCGATCACGAAATAGGCGAACGTGAAGTTGAGAATGTAGTTGAATACGAAGTTGATGATGCGGTTATGATGAAACACCCCACCGAACTCGATCGCTAGGAACGGCCGGCGCGGGCGTTTGGGTTTCTGCTCTTGTTTCTGTTTTTGAAGTTCCTCGATCTTCTTGATGACTTCGCGAAGTTCTTCGAGGTCTTCCTGGGACTGTTGGGATTCGGGGGTTTCCTCCGCATCCTTGGGTTCCTTGGGATCCTTATCCATGTTGTTCACCCCAATATGTGACTGAGATACTGTCCGGTGTAACTGTCCGGATGCTTGGCGATCTCTTCCGGTGTGCCGGTAGCGAGGACGGTACCGCCCATGTCGCCTCCTTCCGGTCCGAGATCGATGATGTGATCGGCCACTTTGATTACGTCGAGATTATGTTCTATTATAACAACCGTTGCCCCTTTGTCAACGATGTGTTGCAATACTTTGAGGAGGCGTTTGACATCGTCGGCATGAAGGCCGGTCGTCGGTTCGTCGAGAATGTAGAGCGTGTTTTCGGTGATTCGCTTGTGCAGTTCCTTGGCCAGTTTGACGCGTTGCGCCTCACCACCCGACAACGTCGTGGCGGGCTGACCCAACTTCAAATAACCCAAACCGACATCGTTGAGGGTTTTCAGTTTGCGTTTGGCCTTGGGGATGTTCTTGAAGAACTCAACGCTCTCTTCGATCGTCATGTTGAGTACGTCCGAGATGTTCTTGCCTTTGTATTTGACTTCGAGCGTTTCACTGTTGTAGCGCTTGCCGTTGCAGACTTCGCACGGGACGTAGACATCGGGCAGGAAGTGCATCTCGATCTTGATCAGACCGTCACCGCTGCAGGTTTCGCAGCGTCCTCCTTTGACGTTGAAGCTGAAACGGCCTTTCTTGTAGCCGCGGATCTTGGCTTCGTTGGTCATCGCGAAGATGTCGCGGATGTTGTCGAACACACCGGTGTAGGTCGCCGGGTTGCTGCGCGGTGTGCGGCCGATTGGCGACTGATCGATGTTGATGATCTTTTCGATTTGTTCCGCCCCGTCGATGGCATCGAAATCGCCCTGCGGAATCTTCTTGCGGTAGATGTCGTTGTGCAAGCCTGTGAACAGGCATTCGTTGATCAGCGAACTCTTGCCGCTGCCGCTGACACCGGTGATTACGTTGAGCACGCCTTTGGGGATCTTGACGTCGATGTTCTTCAGGTTGTTCTGTCTGGCTCCCTTGATCTCGATGTAGCCACGATCGTGATTGCGACGTTCTTTGGGGATGTCGATCTTGAGCCGTTTGGACAGGTATTTGCCGGTGATGCTGACGGGGTGCGTGAGAATTTCATCAACGGTTCCCTGAAATGTCACTTCCCCACCATTGAGTCCGGCGCCGGGTCCGATGTCGATGATCTGATCGGCCTCGAACATCGTTTCTTCGTCATGTTCGACGACGATCAACGTATTGCCCAGATCGCGCATCTTCTTGAGCGTCGTGATCAGCTTGTGATTGTCGCGTTGATGCAGACCGATCGATGGTTCGTCAAGGACGTAAAGTACGCCCGTGAGTTGTGATCCGATCTGCGTCGCCAGGCGAATGCGCTGGCTTTCGCCACCGCTCAGGGTAGCGGCTTGACGGGACAGTGTCAGGTAGTTGAGCCCGACGTTGTCGAGGAAGGACAGTCGTTCGATGACTTCTTTCAAGACCATCCGACTGATCTGACGATCGGTGTCGTTGAGTTCCATGGTCTCGAAGAAGCGGATGATGTCCTTGACACTCATGTCGGTAAGTTCGATGATGTCGATGCCCCCAACCTTGACGCTGAGTGCTTTTTCATTGAGTTTCTTGCCGCCGCAGACGGGACAAGTGATTTCTGCCATGTACGATTCGATCCATTCTCGCATGAACCGCGAGGAGGTCTCCATGTAGCGCCGTTCCAGGTTGTTTACGACACCTTCGTAACGACCGACGTTCTCGTGACGGTACCCACCGGCGCGATTGCGTCCGAACCGGAAATGGATCTGGTCGGGCGTGCCGTATAGAATTTTGTCGAGATCCTCCTGTTTCATGTCCTTGATCGGGACCTTGACGGAAAAATCATAGTGGGCCGCAACCTGACGAATCATGCTGAAGCCATACGTATCGGTGTTCTGCCAACCCTTGATGCCGCCACCTTCTATCGACAGGCGCTTGTCCGGCATCAATAGATCGGGATCGATCTTGCGACTGTGTCCGAGTCCGTTGCAGGTTTCGCATGCGCCGTAGGGCGCGTTGAACGAAAACAGACGGGGTTGCAGATCGCCGATCGAGAAATCACAATGAGGACAAGCATAGTGTTCGCTGAACACATGTTCCTCATCGTTTATTAATACGACAACCTTTCCTTCGCCGAGTTTGGCGGCGACTTCGAGACTGTCGAAGAGTCGGCTGCGAACGCCATCCTTGATGCGCAGACGATCGATGACGACTTCGATCGTGTGGCGTTTGTTCTTGTCGAGCTGGATGTCGTCGTCCATGTCGTAGATGTCGCCGTTGATGCGGACGCGGACATAGCCTTCTTTTTGCAGTTGATCGAGGGTTTTGGCGTGCGTTCCCTTGCGTTCCTTGACGATCGGCGCAAGAATGATCACACGACCTTCGCTGATCGATAACACCTTGTCGGTCATCTGTTCGATCGACTGGCCGCTGATTTCGACGCCGTGCGTGGGACAGATCGGCTTGCCGATGCGCGCGTAGAGAAGACGCAGATAGTCATAGATTTCCGTCACCGTGCCAACGGTGCTTCGCGGATTCTTCGAGGTGGTCTTCTGATCGATGGAAATCGCCGGACTGAGACCTTCGATGCTTTCGACGTCGGGTTTCTCCATGTTGCCTAAAAACTGGCGCGCATAGGCGCTCAAGCTTTCGACGTAACGCCGTTGTCCTTCTTTGTATATGGTATCGAACGCCAAAGACGACTTACCGCTTCCCGACAGTCCCGTCATGACGACGAACTGGTTCTTGGGAATCCGTATGTCGATGTTTTTCAGATTGTTTTCCTTGGCACCTTTGACAAAAATGTCTTGAAGCATGTGAATCACCTATTCCAACAACGCTTTGAAGTCTTCCTCCGACAGCACGGTGACCCCGAGCTGATTGGCTTTCGTCAGTTTGCTGCCGGCGTCCTCGCCGGCGATGACGTAGTCGGTTTTCTTGCTGACCGAGCCGCTGACCTTGCCGCCAAGCGACTCGATCAGGGCTTTCGCCTCATCGCGTTTGTAGTATTCTAATTTGCCGGTAAGAACGAACGTCTTACCGCTGAATTCAGCCTTTTCCCGTACGTTGGAAACGTACTCGGTGGTCAGGCCGAACGTGCGCAATCGTTCCAGCATCGCCCGGTTGTCCTCATTGGCGAAGTAGGAGACGACGCTCGCGGCGATGACCTCGCCGATTTCATTGATGTTGATCAGTTCCTCTTGGGTGGCTGTGTAAAAACCATCGAGATTGCCGAGATGATCGGCCAGCACCTTCGAGACCTTCTCGCCGACGTGGCGGATACCGAGACCGAAGATTAGTTTGTCAAGATTGTTGTCTTTGCTGGTTTCGATGTTGTCGAGGAGGTTCTGAATGCTCTTCTCGCCGAACCCTTCTTTGAGAATCAGTTCGCTGCGATGCTGTTCCAGATCATAGATGTCCGGGATCGAGGTGATGATTCCATCATTGAAGAACTGTTCGATGATGCGCTCACCAAGACCTTCAATGTTCATCGCTTTGCGTGACACGAAGTGGATCAATCCTTCGATCTTCTTGGCGTCACAGTCGGGATTGACGCAATAATATCCGGCTTCGCCGGCTTTGCGTTCCAGATCGCTGGCGCAGACCGGACAAGCATTGATCATGACGAACGGCTCTTCGCTGCCGTTGCGTCGTTCGGTAACGACACGCACGACTTCGGGAATGATGTCGCCGGCTTTGCGAATGACGACATGATCTCCTTCGCGTATGTCCTTGTCCTTGACGTAATCCTCGTTATGCAGCGTAGCACGGGCAACGGTGCTGCCTTGGACGATCACCGGGTCGAGGTTTGCGACGGGCGTGATTTGCCCCGTGCGTCCAACCTGAAAGGTGATCTCGTTGATTTTCGTTACAACCTCTTCGGCGGGAAACTTATAAGCGATCGCCCATTTCGGGCTTTTTGCGGTATAGCCGATGCGGTCGTAGGTGGTGATGTCGTTGACTTTGATCACGATGCCGTCGATATCGTACTTCAGATCGTGTCGCTTCGCAGTGTATTCATCGATGTAGGCAATGACATCGTCAATGCTGTTATAGGTCTGGCTGAGCGGATTGATCTTGAATCCGAGATTCTTGGCAAAATCAAGGGCTTCCGTATGCGTGGTGAGACCATGATCCTGCGGTGAGACGACGCTGTAGATGAACATGTCGAGACCACGTGCAGCGGCGATGCTGCTGTCGAGTTGACGAACGCTGCCGCTGGCCGCGTTGCGAGGATTCTTGAACTCGTCCAGTCCAGCCTCGCGGCGATCGCGGTTGGCGCGTTCGAACGATGATTTGGACATGAAGATTTCACCGCGCACTTCGAGTGGGAACAGATAGTTGATCGAGAGCGGCAAACTCTTGATCGTTCGAACGTTGGAGGTGATGTCTTCCCCAATGACGCCGTTACCACGGGTGGCACCGAGCACCATAGCACCATTTTCGTACTTGAGACTGCCGGCAAGACCGTCGATTTTCAACTCCACGTTGTAGGTCGCATCAGGAACCACTTTGCGGACGCGTTCATCGAATGCCCGCAGTTCGTCCTCATTGAACGCGTTGGCGAGGCTCATCATCGGAACGTCGTGTTCGACCTTGACGAACTTGTCCAGCACGACACCACCGACGCGAACCGTCGGTGAATCGTCGCTCTTGTATTCTGGATGGGCTTCCTCGAGCCGGATCAGTTCGTGCAAGAGCGCATCGAACTCCTGATCGCTGACGCTGGGATTGTCGAGTACATGATACTCGTAATTGTATTTGTTTAGCAATGCTCGCAGTTCATCGATTCGTTGTTTGACGTCCATGTTCATCACCAACTTTCATTATACCACTTTTCGTCTATTTTCGTTTCTTGATTGCTGGGTGATCCTTGAGCAGTTTCTTGACGCCGTGTTCCACGGAGAAGGCGATGATGCAGTGTTCGCCGGCAACGCTGACAACGATGCCGTCGCCAAACTTGTCGTGAGTGATCTTGTCGCCTTTTTTGATATCGTTGACGTTGTCACTGTCAAGCAATGACTGACGTTTTTTGAGAATCTGCCGCTTCAGTTCCGGCTTGCGATAGACATCGTTGACGTTGGTGGAACGGCGGATGGCGACGCTGTAGCCTTCTTTGGTCATGAGTTCTTGTGGAATCTCCTCGAGAAACTTGCTGTCGGGATTGCGCACCGTTTCGCCATAGGTCTGGCGCATGTCGGCATTCGTCAGAAACAGTTTCTCTTTGGCACGGGTCACACCGACATACATCAACCGGCGCTCTTCTTCAAATTCGAACCGATCGCCGAATGTACGGGCCAGCGGGAACATGCCCATCTCGAGAGCAACGATGAAGACGACACGAAACTCCAGTCCCTTTGCCGAATGCAACGTCAGAAGCGTAACGCCGTTTTCGACGTCCTCCTTCGACTCCTCGCTCTTGAGCGCAATGTCTTCAAGGATGAATGTCAGCATCTCCTCTTTCGTTAAATCACCATATATTTCATTATTTTCCGCTAAAATTGTCTTAAATTCCATTAAGTTCTCATATCTGACGTCACCTTTGTCATCCGTTTTCAACATGTCGATGTATCCCGATTTCTCCAATACATAGTCGACGAAGTCGTCGAATGGGAGCTCGTCAAGTTGCGTTCTGAAATCGCGGATTATCGCCATGAAGGCATCTAATTTGTTCGCAACACTGGTTCCAAGATACTCATGACAGAGGCGCAATGCGTCCGAAAACGCCAGTCCTTTTTCCGCGGCATAGGTCGTAATCTTCTCAATGGAGACGGCCCCGATGCCGCGTCTGGGGACGGCAATCACACGCAGAAAGCTGAACGCATCGTCGTTGTTCAGAATGAACCTTAGATACGCAGTGAAGTCCTTGATTTCCTTGCGCTTGAAAAAGGACGTATTGCCGAAGATGCGATAGGGAATCTGTTTCTGCAGGAATACATCTTCAAACATCCGCGACGTACTGTTGGCGCGGTACAGAATGGCGAAGTCATTGTACTCGTAACCACGATGCACCATGTTTTGAACCGTCTGGGCGACGTATTCGACTTCATCGCGGGCGGTGACACCCTTGTAGTGGGTAATCGGTTCTCCCTTGCCTTTGGTGGAGAACAGTTTCTTCGGGATGCGTGCCGTATTGTTGATGATGATGTGGTTGGCCGCGTCGAGAATCGTATTGGTGCTGCGATAGTTTTGCTCGAGAAGGACCAGATAATGTTCCGGGTAGTCCTTCTTGAATTTACGGATGTTTTCGATGTTCGCGCCGCGGAAGGCATAGATGCTTTGATCCTCATCCCCGACGATGAAGATGTTGTGATCGTCGTTGACAAGCAGTTTGATCAATTCATACTGGACGTTGTTGGTGTCCTGAAACTCATCCACCAACACGTAGCGGAACTTGTCATTGTAATAAGCCCGCACATCCTCTTCTTGTTGCAAGAGACGGATCGTCAACAACAACAGGTCCTCGAAATCCAGCAAGTTGCTGTCGAACAAGTACGCCTGATAGGCCTTGTATATGCGCGCCACAATCTCGTTGTACGGCGCTTCCACACTGTGGATGAAATCCTCGTCGAACTTCATCTTGAGCACCAAGTTGCGGACGATTTTCGGACTGAACAGTTTCGTGTCGATGTTGCGTTTTTTCATCAGGCTCTTGACGAGTTGTTGCGTATCGTCGTCATCGATGATCTGGAAGTTGCGCTTGTATCCGAGCCGTTCGATGTGGTCACGCAGGATTCGTGCCCCCATCGAATGAAAGGTGCTGATCCACATGTCATAGGTGTTGATGCCAAGTGCGTGTCGCACGCGCTCTTTCATCTCGTTGGCGGCCTTGTTGGTGAAGGTGATCGCAAGGATGTTCCCAGGATGCACATTCTTTTCAAAGATTAAATAAGCGATTCTTTTGGTAAGAACGCTTGTTTTGCCGCTTCCGGCGCCGGCGATGGCCATTACCGGACCTTCGGTCTGGAGCACGGCCTCCTTTTGTTTTTCATTCAGTCCTTGCAACAATTCCATGTCAAAATCACCTGTCCTGATTATACCAAAAAAAGCACCAAATTGATAGTGCTTTAACTGGGTAATTTTTAATTGAAATGGTATTGATATTTCTTCAGATTGACGCGTTGATCAATGACCTCGACACCTTCGCTGCGTAACATCTCGGCTTGAATGAATCCCGCCTCACCAGTCAGCGATATGCCGCCTTTGGAGTTGATCACGCGATGCCAAGGCAAATGATGCTTGCCGGACATCCCGCTCAAGATCCGCGACACTTGACGCGCTCCGCGAGGATTGCCGGCGACGGCGGCAATTTGTCCGTAGGTCATGACGTTTCCCTTTGGTATCGACTGGATGATGTCGAGTACCTGTTTCGTGAAATCCGTCATTGTTTCGTCTCCTTATGATAGATTGCGGTTATGACACCGTTGTGGATAACCGTTCGATCCAGTTTCAACGCTTGTTCATACGCACCTGGTTCAAACAGGACTTTTCCTTCGCCCAATAGATAGGGTACGGTCGTAATGTGGTACTCGTCAATGGCATCGGCGGCCAGGAACTGGCTGATGACCCTGGTTCCACCAAAACACCAGACGGTGTCGTTTTGGTGCTTCGCGAGCAACTCTTCCAGATTGCCCGTGAAGAAAACGACGTTGTCATAGGCGTCATGTGGACGCGTCGTCCAGACCACGATCTTCTGATTCTTGTAGAAATCGAACCCGTATCCGACGTATTCGTCGTATGTCGTGCGCCCCATGACAATCACGTCGACCGTGTCGACAAATCGTTGAAACTGCTCCATGTCGCCGGCCATGTCGTCTAGATAATCGACGGTGCCATCCATTCGACAGATGTATCCGTCAAGCGTTTGAGCGAGATTGAGAATCACCTTGGTCATGTCATCACCTCACTATCATTATACTCCCATAACACAATAAAAAAAGCCGTTTCCGGCTTTTTCTTTGAAACTTACAGGCTTGTGACGTTCGCTGCTTGCGGGCCTTTGTTGCCTTCGACTACGTCGAATTCGACTTCTTCGCCTTCATCAAGCGTTTTGAAACCGTCTTTTTGGATTTGGCTGTAGTGGACGAACAGATCTTCGCCTTCATCAGTAGTGATGAAACCATAGCCTTTTTCCGAGTTGAACCATTTTACTTTACCAGTCATCGTGTTACCTCCTTTGCGATGGTGTTGACTTGATACAAATTGCTTATTATCGAAAGGTAACACGTTGTTATCTTTGCTAATAATTATTCGTATTGCGTCTATTACATAATACTACATTTCGAAATAAATGCAAGCAAAAGAAACGAAAAGGCTAATTATTTCGCCTGTTTCGGTTTGTAGCTTGATTTTAAACCGACGACGCGGTTGAACACCAGATGTTCGTCGGTCGAATCCTTGTCGACGACATAATACCCGTCGCGCGTGAACTGGAAGGCATCTCCCGGCTGTGGATTCATTTGTTCTTCCACAAGCCCGTGTTTGACAATGAGCGAATCCGGATTCAACTTGTCCGCAAACGGTACATCCTTATCCTCGAAATCGAGTACCAGTTCATCGAACAGGCGGATCTCGGCTTTCTTGTTGCGCGTTCCGTCGACCCAGTGGATGTTGCCATTGGGCTTGCGGTCGTTGAAGCCGCTGCCGCTCCGGGTTGCCGGGTCGTAGGTACAATGGACTTCGATGATGTTGCCATCCTCGTCCTTGACGACGCTTTGCGCCGTGACGAAGTACCCATACATGAGGCGAACTTCGATACCGAGCGCGAGACGACGCCATTTCTTGTTTGGTTTCTCTTCAATGAAATCGTCTCGTTCAATGTAGACGGTCTTGCTGAATGGAATCTTGCGTGACCCGAGTTCCGGATTGTCCCGGTTGTTTTCAATGTCCATGTACTCGACCACATCATCGGGATAGTTGTCGATGACGAGTTTCAAAGGATTGATTACGGCGAAGGTACGCGGTGCTTCGATGCTGAGATGACTGCGTACGAACTGCCATAGCATGTCCAGTTCGGTCTCGCCTTGACTTTTCGGAAGTCCGAGCGCATGGATGAAATCGTGAATCGCCATCGGCGGAACACCGCGTCGACGAAGGCCGGACAATGTGATCAGTCTGGGATCGTCCCAGCCCATCACATGGCCGTCTTCCACAAGTTTCTTGATGTAGCGTTTCCCGGTGACAGCACGAGCGATGTAGAGTTTCCCAAACTCGATCTGACGTGGTACCTTCTCCATTTCACAATGTTCCACGACCCAGTCATAGAGTGGACGATGATCTTCGAACTCGAGGCTGCACAGACTGTGCGTGATGCCTTCGATGGCATCTTCGATCGGATGCGCGTAATCGTACATCGGATAGATGCACCAATCGTCTCCGGTATTGTGGTGATGGGCACGCTGGATGCGGTAGATGACCGGATCGCGCATGTTCAGATTGGGGCTGGCCATGTCGATTTTGGCTCGGAGTACCCGGCTGCCGTCATCGTACAGACCGTCTTTCATGCCGATGAACAAGGCCAGGTTTTCTTCGATGGAACGGTTGCGATAAGGACTCTCCTTGCCCGGCGTGGTGAAATCGCCGCGGTATTCACGGATTTCTTCCGCACTCAGATCGCAGACAAAGGCGTCCCCTTTCTTGATCAACAGCAAGGCGCGCTGATACATTTCTTCGAAATAGTCGCTGGCGAACAAGAGATTCTCCCAATGACAGCCCAGCCAGGCGATGTCGTTCTTGATGCCTTCGACGAACTCAATCTCTTCTTTCACCGGATTCGTGTCGTCAAAGCGCAGATTGAAATACCCGCCATGCAGTTTGGCCATCGTGTAGTTGGTGATGATGGCGCGGGCATGGCCTAGATGAAGCAGGCCGTTCGGTTCCGGCGGGAAACGGGTGATGGCCCGTTTGTGTTTGCCGCTGCGAATGTCCTCTTCGATGATGGTGTTGATGAAATGATTGACTTCCATGGTGTTCACCCTTTCAAATTCTCACGTGATGGACGGAATGGTTGATGATCTTCTGATTGGGTGGGTTGCTGGATTTCCATCGTTATCACCTGCCTTGTTGCTTGCTATTGTACATCATAACACATTATTCGACAAGATGAAATCGTAATCATCACTCGTCTTCGATTTTGCTCTTGATTGTGCGGAACGCATCAAGGCTCTGGTTGAACATGCCGCTTTTCTTGCTGATCCAACCGAAGAAATTCTCATCATCAAGGATCAACTGGGCAACTTCGTCGATGTCCAGATAGTGATCGTTGAGATAGGCGATAAAATCCTCCACTTTGGCGTATTTCTTCTTGCGGAATTTGAAAACGTTCTTGTCCTTGATGTCATCGGCAGTGCGTTTCTTGTCTTTGCGTTTCTTGCGACGACGCTGTTCCTTCTTGCTGAGGCGTTTCTTATCCTTGCGCTTCAGCTTGCGGGACTTGTTGCGGCTGGCATCGAAGAACGAGTTTAGGTCGACCTTGTCCCGCTCTTCTTCGTCATCTTCGACCACAGGGAACATGACCTCCGGCGCCGCGACTTTCTGTGGTTCTGGCGTTGCAGTAGAGTTGTCTTCCTTGCGGGAACGACGTTTCGTACGTTTCGACTTCCGTTTGGCTTGTTGCTCCTCCCATTCTTCGCTGGTGGCCCAGATGTAATGATCCGAAGGTTCTTCCTCGGTCGTGTCGGCGGGAAGGGGTTCGACTTGTGGTGGAGACGGATCTTCCATGGGTATGGGAATCGACGATTCGGGGGTGTCCTCTTCCGTTTCGGCGCGGTCCTCAGGTTCGGTGATGTCTTCGTCATCGGGCTCCAACGTTACGGTCTGATCCAACTCATCTTCTTCATCGTCTTCGTCCACGACGGGTTGTTCCGCTTCGGTTTCTACCACTTCTTCCAAGACTTCAGAATCCTCGGATTCAGAAACTTCCATGATTTCAGGATCGCCAGATTCAGCGATTTCAATGTCTTCTGAGGTGGCGGGCTCGATCGGTCGTTCGATGGGGGTTTCATGCTTTGGCGCAGGTTCTTCCTCGCTGGTCGTCACATCGATGTCGTCATGACGCGCGAGTGCCTCGGCAACATCCGACGACGTGACGTCGTACATGTCTTCGAGTTTTGTTTTCTTCGGTTTGGGTTGTTGTTTTTTCTTCTTCTTGAACATCAGATCCACCCCCTCATCATGGCGAATCCTGTCGCCAGGAAAACGACATAGGTGAGAAAGGCAATCACATACAGCCAGCGCAGGGAACGGATGAAGGTCTTGTAGTACTTGGTCATGATGTCGTATTTGCGTTCGACCATCATGACGTAAGCCTTCAGCTTATCCATCAGTATCCGCGGGGATGTCAGCGAGTGGATGTCCAACTCGGATTTTTTCGGCTTTTTGATGACCCGGTCGACGTAATCTTCGAGAATACCGGCCTGCCCTAGCCGTTCGTTCTGCATGTCCCGTTCCCATTTGTCGAAGGTCTTGTCGGCGCGCTTGTTCTTCTCGCCGCGGATATCCTTGATGTATCGGCTGAAGAAGATATTGGCGACCGCATAGAGTACGAACAGGAAGATTGCGACGTTGCCGAAGAAACTGTACCACGGCACGTCATAAAGGTATTCTACGTAGCGGCTGACGAGGATCTCCAGAAATGCGAACACGGGAATTGCCAGCGTGTCCGGACTGCTGTAGAGGAATGCGCCAAACAACGCGAACAACAAACTGAACAACAATAGAATCTTGCTTGGTTTCTTGTATTTGCGACTCTTCTTGGGAAGCAGTTTGATCATTTGTCGGAGATTTTCCATCTGCGTGATCGATGCCTCCCGGTATTCCTCCACCCATCCATCGAGAATGTCGTACAGAATGCTTTCCCGGTGGACGTCGTCGAACTGGTCCATGCGCAGAAATTCACCCAGTGTCACGTCACCCTCCAAATCGGGGTGGGTGACGTAGAACTGATCGATCGAGGTGATGTCCGGACCCCATTCTTCGCGATAGGTGAGGGGATTGCGACGCAGATATTCGCCGTCATCGACGAACGTGTAATGGTTGACGATCAGATCGGCATACTTCTTGTCCTTGTACAAGCTTAAATTGCCCGATTGTTCATACTCGAGCTGTTTTTTCAGTTTGAACTTGGTGATGTCGAACCCGTTGAGTTCGAGCAGCAACATCAACTCTTCACTTGGCTTCATCGAATCCCTCCTTTCACGAGAATGTGCGTAGAATCAGCGAATCAGACTGCGGACACGGGCCCGGAAGTCTTCGCTGAACAGTTCGTAATCGTCATCACCGAGGACACGCATCGCCTCAATGGTGATGTAACCTTCCTGATACATCTGTTCCAACAGCGTCATACCGTTCGATTCGTCGATCACGTTGAACGCGAACTGATCGCCCATGATCGTCACCACTTCGGCGCTGATGACGTTGTCTTCAACCGCCTGATGAACGGAATCGAGGAACACGCGCATTTCGTCCGTATCGTAGTGCTTGCGCTCGTTGTTGTCGTCCACCATGAAATACGCCTTGAAGTAAATTTCACTGGCCAGATACCGCATGTTCATCCATTCGCCGAACAAGCCGCCACTGGCCCCCGACGCGGTGCAGATCTCAACGTCGTATCCGCTGACGGGATCAGGATTTCCGCAAAACCGTGCCAAATCATTGAAGGCGGCCGCAATGAGCGGCGTGTTCTCCAATAACTCGTACACATCAAAATTGTACTTCATGACCGAAATACCGATTTTGATCAGCATTGAGATGTTGCCTTCGATACTGTTGGCAATGTCCTTGTAATACAGATCGTATTCATCCACCAGTTCCTTGGTGCTTTCGAGAACGGACTGCACCTCTTCGAAATCAGCGAACGGCTCTTCAAAAAGGCCGGCTTCATAGTCGTACTTGAATTGCGTGATGATCCATGACACGCTTTCCCCTTCGAACAATGTGGTGATGATGTCGATGGCATCATCGGCAAAGTCGTAATCGGTGACCTCACTCGTATCAAAGGCCGGACAACGGCTGGATGGAAGGGGAATGTCATCAAGCGGCAACGTATCGATGTGATCGCGCGTACACTGCAGCCACAAGGAGAAAACGTCGTAACTTTGAATCGACATCATCGCGAGATACAGTTTGTCCTCCAGTTCGGCGTCGTTGACGCCGGCCATGATGTCGGTGTAACTGGTCTTGAAACTGACGATCACCGATGAGATGTCGGCTTGTCCGGGATCGAGATTCTGGCCTTCCGCCAACCCTTCGATGTACCACGTCAATAACCCGCGGTGATCTTCAAAATCGGTACCCAGTGTGGACAAGTCGCCGCGGATGTCTTGTTTGTCTTCGTATTGTTCGACGTAATCCATCGCGGCTTGGATCGCCGCACTCACGCTGTCTGCGGGATCGACGGGTGGTGTCGTGGTATCGACGGGTTCGTAATTGGCCGGCTCCCGAACATCCAGTTCGGGGCGGTCCTCTGTAAACGAATCGGTGAAGTCAGTACCGGCGATGAGCGCCCCGACCTTGTTGGTGAGATACGTCTCCAGATTGTCGAGATAGTCCTCGAGATCCTCTTCGTAGGCATCGTACGCCAGTTGATACTCATAGTTCTCCAGGTCGATTTCATATTGCGCCAGCTCGTCTTCGTATTCGGCGACGAGTTCCTGATTGGCGGCATAGGTCGCATTGAAGGCATTTTCCTCTTCCAGAAGTTGTTCGTAGAGGAAGGTCTCCTCATCGTCCTGTTGAACAAGAATGTAGGATACGCCATAGAAGTTGTTCGCACTCAGGACACTGCCGAACGCCTCGAAATAAGCGTCATCAAGGATCGTTCTGGCGTCGTCGGTGAGCTGTGGATAGACGTCGCTCATGAACACCGATTCCTGTGAATCGCTGTCACCGACGTAATACGCCTGATACTCGTAAATGGCGTCGTTGTAGTATTGTTCGATGCCTTCGGCACTCAGCAGTTGTTGGAAATCATTCGCCTTGTCGGCGAGTCCCTTGATCGGTACGGCCTTCTCGGCTGTCCGCGCGATCCGCGAAAACGGCGGCGGGTGCTCAAGCACGAAGTTCGTCAGATGGGCATTGGTGCTAACGAGATTGAGACTGAATGCCGGGAGGATGATGAAATACACCAGCACGTAGCCGTTGAGCAGTGAGAAGGCGGCGCCCAGATAGTTGTTCTTCTTGCCCAGTTTGGCGCGCATGTTTTCATTGAGAAGATACCGCCGGGCATAGATCGACAGAATGAAGATCCCGAAGAACAGCAGGAAATAGGTAACCAGATAGGCAAACACCATCGTGACGGTGTTTTTGCTGAAATCTAGATACTCGTCAACCATTTCAAAGAAGAACGTCCGGGACAGCGGCAAATACAAGTACTTGGTGATCGCCGATCCCATGTAGTAGATGATGACGAACGGGAGAATCAGATTGATCGACAGGCGGATCTGCTTGTGGCCACCCGAAAAATATCCATATACGATGTACGATATGAATATCAGTGCCAGTACGATGTCAAAGTTGAATCCGAAGCGGATTTCCGGTATGATGGCGGCGAGCATGCGATCCTCCTTTCTCCCGTATCAGCAAGAAAAACCCTTGTTGAAAAAGGGTTTTTCTATATATAGGGTTATGGGCATATAGGGTTATGGGCAGATACGATGTATGCTGATGATTTTGGCTTATTGTTGCGGAATGTCTTCTTCGCCGAGTTCGCCGAACAGTGCTTCGAAATCGGAGTATACGGACGGATCGACGAGGTCGACGATGGTATCGAGGAATTCTTCCTGAGTAGTCGGATCCAGTTGTTCGAAGTTGGTGAACAGTTCTTCGACTTGTTCGGGATCCACGGTTCCTTCCGGACTGGTAAGCGATGTTTGAAGGTCTACCATGCTTTCATATACCGCTTGTTCCGCGCCGCCACCGGTCGTGTCGAGCACGGTTCCGAGGTCGGTCAGGAGAGCCGGATTTTCAATAACGCCGGTAAGTGCGCCTTGGAAACTGGTGAGTGCTGCTTGCAGCGTCGGGTCGCCAGCTTGTACGTCGAGGACGAGTTGGTCCGGTTCGAGGCTGATGCCTGCGACGACAACCGCGCCTTCTTGCGAACCATCCTGCAACAGGGCAGAAAGTTTGGCAGCACTGATGATCAAGTCGCCATCTTCGTTGAATTCGCCGAATTCGACATCGCCGATGTCGGCGAAGACTTGCTTGAATACGGCCAGGTCGGTGATTTCAAGGAATTCACCGGAGAGTTCGCCTTCGTCTTTGCCGAACGTGATTTCCTGGAACTCGAACTGCAGCTCGGTGTCGGATGTCGAAACTTCTTCCGCGCGAATCACGAGCAGGGAATCAATGCCGGCAATGCGGAACAATGCCTTGACGTAGATGTCATCGGCTTCAAATTCGAACCAGATCGCCTTGAGACCGAATTCAATCTGTTTGGTTTCGGTATCGGAAATCTGAATTTCCTGAATGCTGCGCATGTCGGCGAATCCTTCGGCTCCGCTGTAGATCAGTTTGTTGAAGGTTTTTTCACGAATCGTGAATCCGCCACCAACGAGCGAGCTGTTGAAGATGTACTCCGTGAACAGATCCTGCAGATACGCTTCGGGATCGAACAATTCGGGGTTGTATTCACCGATGATGGTTTCGCCACCGACGACTTCCTGATCATGGAGATCATAGAGGTATGCGGGAATGTCATCGACATCTTCGCTGCGGAACTGCGATACACCCGCTGTCAAAGTGAATTCTTCGTCCACCAGTTCGAATTGAATCAACTGGTTGTCGAAGATGATCGACAGCAGTTCTTGGCTGAGCAATGCGCCTGCATCGACTTCGCCATTGTCGCTTGAGGATTCGGCCATTTGAGCCAGAATCTCGTCTTTCTCAAGGGTGTAGGAAAGGTTGTCGAGATCGAGTTCGCCCATTGGCAGGTCGTCAAGCTGACCTTCAAGATCTGCTCCAAGCTGATCCTGAACGACGCCGATCGCCGTCACGAAGATCGATTTCGGCAGCGGCAGGCGGCCGACTTGAACCTTGTCGAACTCGAGATAGTAGTAGTCGCGATCATCGTCGAACAGGAAATGCGCTTCGACGACGGTCTTGTAGGTCATGCCTTCGTTGAGGTTGACTTCCAAGAAGACATTGAACACGAAACGGCCGGGATCGGTCGCCGTGTCGCCATCGTAGAAGGATACCCACATGCCGACGACACGGAAGCTGAAGTTGTAGCCTTCGGCCTGTGTCGCTTCGGCGACGATGTAGCACTCGCGGTCGGTCTGACAGTCCTCACCTGGTGCGTAATCTTCATTTTCTTCGATGATCATATCATAGATCGCCCGATTGATGATGTCTTCGTGGAGGTTGAAGATGAGATCTTCAGTCACGCCATCCTGAACTTCCGTGATGGACGTGTCCAATTCTTCAAACAGCATCGTTTTGGCGTCTGGGACGTCATCGCCGTACAGATGAACTGGTAGATGTTCATCGCCGGTGCCGTCGTACATCAGGGTCGCGACCAGCGCGGGGGTCCCGAGTACAACCGCTACGGGAATAAATAAAGCCAAAAACAGTTTTTTCATGGTGATTCCTCACTTTCAAAGATAATACTCGTTTCTAACCCTAGTATATAGAAAATATGTGGAAATTTTGTGAATAAGGATTTTATATTGTGTGAAAACACCTCCTACTCGAGTCGCATCCGCGATCGCCCGTTGAGGGACATGTCGTCGGTGCGCCCTTGTTTCTTGAATTGATGGTACCCCGCAACGGCAATCATCGCCGCGTTGTCGGTACAGTACCGGAAGTCCGGAACAACGACCTCAACGTCGTTGATCCGCTCCCTGATTTTGGCGCGAAGACCCTTGTTCGCGGCGACACCGCCGGCAACGAGGAACATCTTCGCGTGGTACTCGTCAATCGCCTGACGGCTTTTCTGGACAAGCACCTCGGTCACGGTTTCCTGGAAGGAAGCGCACAAATTGGCGACATCCACTTCTTCGTTTCGTTGATGGATGTTGTGAACAAGATTGATGACATGGGATTTGATACCCGAAAAGCTGAAGTTGTACGAATCGCGCTGGGCGATGTCCGGCATCGGATAGGTTGGCTCGCCGATGGCGGCCAGCCGATCGACTTCCGGACCTCCCGGATAGCCGAGCCCAACCGTGCGGGCAACCTTGTCGTAGGCTTCCCCGACGGCGTCGTCCATCGTTTCACCGAGTTTCTGGAAGTCGTAGTGATCTTCCATCAGAATCAACTCCGTGTGCCCCCCGCTGACAACCAAGCAGATGAGCGGAAACACGAGATCGCGCTCGATAGCGTTGGAATAGATGTGGCCCGCGATGTGATGCACACCAACAATCGGGATGTCGTTGGCGAACGCGAACGCCTTGGCGGCGTTGATGCCGACCAACAGACTGCCGATCAAACCGGGGCCCTTGGTAACGGCAACCAAATCGATGTCTTGAGGCGTGACGGCGGCTTCCTGCAACGCTTCTTCGAACACCATTGTAATGCCTTTGATGTGCTCGCGCGAGGCGATTTCGGGAACAACGCCGCCAAACGGACTGTGAATGTCGATCTGGCTGAGCACGACATTGCTCAGAATCTGCTTGCCGTCTTTGAGGATTGCGACGCTGGTTTCATCGCAAGAACTTTCAACACTGAGTACGATCATGTGGCACCTCCTAGTCGTTTCACCATGAGCAAGGCATCTTCCCCATCCGCGTAGTACCGCTTGCGTACGGCAGCTCGCTCGAATCCGAGCTTTTCATACAGCTCGACGGCAAATGTGTTGGATGGCCGAACCTCGAGCGTGAGGTCGCGAATGTCTTCTGCTTCACAGCGATCGATCACGGCTTGAATGAGCCGTGTTCCGATCCCCTTACCACGGTGGGACTCCGTAACGAACAAGTTGAGAATTTCAGCGTTGGGAACGGTCATCCAGCTGCCGATGTAACCAACCCGCTTGTCATCGACAAGGGCGATGAAATAACGGGACAGTTCATTGTATATGATTTCATTGTAGAGCGTTTTTTCGCCCAGGCTCTTGCCGAATATCTTCAGTTCTTCCTGGTAGACGAACGGAATGTCGCTCAAATCCATTTTGCGTATGATGATGGACATTGTATCACTACTCTTCTTCCGTGGTTTGGTCGTCAGGGTTTTCTTCTTCCGCTGTGTCGAACACCAGCCCGACGTCTTGCTGGAGCTCTTCGATCGCTTGAATTTCGAGCTCGTAGGTGAGATCGAACTCCGCAATCAACGGAATGGTTTCCGTCAGGTTTTCCAAATCGAGGAGATTGAGTTCCTCACTGATTCCAAGCAACTCGTTGACGGCTCCGTCGTTGGCTTGATGTTTGAGATACAGTTGCTCGTACATCGACGTGTCACGGTAATAGTTGGCTGCCGGCGATTGGAATCCGTCGCGGCGGAAATTGATGCGAATCGTGTACACGCCGAGTTGTTCCAAGGTATGCGGTACTTCATAGATTTCAATGAAGCTCACGACTTCATCGGGATCGTAGACAATGATGCTGATGGTGGTGTTTTTGTCTTCCAAAATCGTGTCGGTAAGCTGATATTCATCCGCGAACCCGGCTCGGAACTCATTGTAATTGTCAACGGTCTTGTACGTGCAATCCGTGTCGTCATACTTGTAGCGGGTGTTGCCGACTTCGAGGTTGATCGGTACCAACACGTCATTCGAGATGTCCGTGCAACGGGCGCTGGGCAACATGAAGATGTCGCCGTCAAAGCCGTCGAGTTCATAATTGAAGTCGATGTTGGGATGATACAGCATCATCTCCTCGATCGTCAGCAGGCGATCGATGTTGATGTCGATCATCTTGCCGTTGTTGTCGGTTTTGTAATCGATGATGATCTTCTCGTCTGCGCTGAAGAAGGTGTTGTCCTGTCGCGCCTTGAAGTTGTACGTGGATGCCGTGTCTTCGCCGCATCCCGCCAGGAGAAGCACACTGATGATCATGACGAATGGCCATAGACGTCTCATGCGAACATCCCCAATCTGCTCAGGGTGTCGGCGATGATGTCGAGAATCGCCCCGGCGTTTTTCAGGCGCACCTGCTTGATCACTTCGTGGTCGCGGCCGAGTGCTTCCACGGTTGCTTCCGCCCAGATGTTGTTGACGTCTTCATCCTGGTAATCCTCACGCAGTTCGAGCAGGTTGATCGACTGATTTTCAAGCACATAAAGTTGCAACACGCGGATCTCATCAAGGGTCTCCGACGCCTCCTCGTAGGCATTTCCCGCTTGACTAAGCGACATCGGGAGGACGCTTACGATGTCCTTTTCCCATTGTTCGTTGATCGAGTTGTAGGAGATCGTCTCGATGAAGAGAATGTCGTCGAACGTGTTGATTTTGAAATCGGTATCGCGGAAGCGTAGAACGTTGGTCGGTTCGATCGGACTGACATCCTCCGGATCATAGGCGACCAAATCGGTGAATCCGTCCTCGTGAAACACATATTCGTCGTACGTGCAGTACCCGTTGTCGCGCACATTATAATAATAGGTTGCATCTCCAATCCGCAGGAAACGCGGGATCGGATCGTCCCTGGTGACGCCGCAGGAGGAGAGTTCCGCAACCGAAACGACACTGGCGGTGGTGGGATGATCATCGAGACTGTCGAGATCAAATGAAGTATATTCCAAGGCTTCGAAGAATGTGAACAGCTGATCGATCAGAAACACATCGATTTCACCGATCGAATTGGTGTGATAATGCACGATGAGATCGTCTTGAATGACGAACCCACCACGGTTCTTCTCATAGTTGCCGCGATCGAACATGCCGCATCCGGCAAGCAGTACGATCATCGACAATGCGATCATGATGCGTTTCATGCGTTCACCTCCTATCCGATGTCAAACGTCAACGCCGCTTGTGATGCGAGTGCGTTGGTGTTGGCATCGTCCATGATGGATTGGGTTACTTGATTGTTCAGTTCCGTCTCATCCATGAGATCTGCTATCGCATCGAGGGTCGCCTGGATGGGATCTTTGATGTCGTCGATCTGTTGCTGGGTCCAACCGGTGTCATCCAGACCTTCATTGGTGAGATAACTCTGATAATAGTTGTCAACCGTATCGAGCGTTCCGCCGTCAATGTCGGCACGCGTCGCGGTTTCATCAAGATGATCCATGTACTGATTGGCTAATACGGCCGCCCATGAATCATCGATGGCGGTGGCGCGGAAGTCATCGTAGCGCACGCTGTCAATGGCTTCTTGAGCCGTCAGGGTGGCGATTTCATCGTTGTAGTAGTACGTATAGATGTCATTGTTGGTGATCGGACTGAACAGCGTGACGGTCGTGCCGTCCAAGGTGGCAATGACGTCGGCCACGTTGGCCGCCAGCAAGGTGTTCATCTCCAGTTCCGCCATGCTGTCGCGGAGCGACGTACTGACGAACGTCACGTTGTCGATCAAGGTGTCGTTCATGGCAAACCTTGTCGAGACCGTCAATCCGGTCGTAACCACCGTGTCGATCGCCGCGCCGGAGACGGTCATGTTGGCGACGTCGCCGCTGAGGGTCAGATCGCTGCTTGTTGACAAGGTCACGTCGGCGTCTCCCACACCATTGAAACTGGCATCGAAGACAATCGCCCCGGTGTAGGTGATGCTGGCGTCGCCATTCAAGGAAGATTCGAGTTCCACTTGCGGTGCAAGCGTGTTGATCGATAGGCCGAGTCCGCCATATTGGACTACGAGGGTGTCAATGGCAGCGGTCGTGGTAGAAACGAACAGCAATCCTCCACTGTCAACGGCCAGTTCGTCGACATCGGTTGTCGCCGCCACGTTCAGTGTCGTCAAAGACCCGTTGATGTTGACATTGGTGGCGATGACGTCAAGCTGGAAGGTTCCTGCCGCAGCGTTCAGGACATCCAACTGATCGATGGTTCCGTTGACATTGAACAGGTTCGCGGAATCCACGGTTAAGGCGGTGTTGGGAGCTGCGGCAACCAGCTGATCAAAGTCGCCGTTGAGGGTCATCGCACCAGCTAGAGAACTCGTCAGTTGGAACGTATTGGTTGGTTCGGTATCGATCGTAACGACGGGAACATCGGTCGTCAGATCGAAATTGTCGGTCGTGGTCGTCAGGAACAGCTGATTCGTTACGTTGGACAAGGTATCCAGCGACGTCAAGCTGTTCGCCGTGACATCAAGCACTTCGAGCGCGATGTCGGCGAGATCGAGCGATGTCAGATTCTGCGCCGTTACCGTGACGCTACCGATTGCACCGTTCAGATCCAATGCGGCGACCTCCGTCGTCAACTCCAGGAAGTACGTTGAGCTTGTTACATCGACACTGGCGAGATTGTCCCCGGTCAGATTCAGTTCTGCGCCAAGTCCGTTGGCGACGATCGTGAAGGAGGGTTTCAACGTCGTGATCGACAAGGTGCCGATGGCTGCATTATTGGTGTCGATCGCGTCAATATCCAAATCGTTGATGTTGAGTGATGAAATGTTGGTCTCTGTATCAAAAGTTATGGTATCGATGTCGCCACCGTTGAGGTACACGATGGCGGCCGTTCCGGAGATGGCCAGATTGGCGGCCGCCTTGTTGGTCGTAAGTACAAGATCAGCACTACCGAGCTCGAAATCGACAGTTTCCAAATTGTCCCCTTCCAACGTGACGTTTTCCGCAGAAGCAAGCGTCACCGCAGCCGTGGATACGGTCATATTGACGGGACTGTTGGCTTGGCTGAAGAAGGTCAATGACGGCGTGGTTCCGACATCGACACCGAGTGTCTGAATGTTGGCGTTGATGTCGATGTTCGTGAGGCCCGTTCCGACCAGGATCAGACTGAGCGAGGAGTTGGTGACGGATAAGTCGGTGATGGCCGCACTTCCGGTGTCCAATGTTGCGAGACTGCCGGATGACACCGTCAAATCGGCAATGACGCTGGCATCATCAAGCGTGATGAACGTGTGATCGGACAACAACGACATCGTGCCGGCGGTGATGTTCAGGTTGACACTTCCGGTGTCCGCATTCCATACGAGCGTATTGGTTCCGACATCGACGACCGCACTTGCGGTGGTGTCGGCGGTGATGGTGCTGTTTGTCGCGTTCACCGCATCGATGGCAAGTGGCGAAGCCGCTGTCGTAAGCGTCAATGTGGCGATTGCCGCCGTCGCAGCGTTGAGGGTGTCGAAGGCGTCATTGTCCGCCAGGTTCAGTGCTCCTATGTCACTGGTTCCTGTCAGGGTGAGGGTGGTGAAAGCAGCTCCACCAAGATCAAGTGTGTCGACGGTGACGTCCGCATTCAGGGTCGCACCAAGGTTGTCCAGTGTGATGGTGGCATTCGGGGTGTTGGCCGTCAGCGTGGTAATCGAGGTACCATCAATGGACAGCGCGGTGGTCGCACTACCCGTCAGGGACAAGGTCGATTGTCCGGGATCCAGTACGATCGAAGGAACGGCAGCCGCACCAAAGGTGAAGCTGTTCAAGGCCGTTCCGTTGGACAACGTGAAGGATGTCGACGCCATGGTATCGGCCAGGACAATCGATGGGACGCTGTCCGCATCCAGTGTCACCGTATCGGCGACGACGTCCATTTGTAGGGGTTGATTGGCTGTTGTGGATACGTCGATTGCGGCCCCGGCGGTCGTCGCTGTAAGACTCTCCAACGCATTGTTCACGATGACGACATCCGTCAGATTGCTGCCGGAAATCGTCATTGCACTTACCGACGACGCGAGATCCATGACGAGCAAGTCCGTGGTGCCGGCATTCACGCTGGCAAGCGCTGCCGCATCACTCGTCAAAGTATCGAAGGAACCACTGACGGTGAGCTGTTCCAAAGTGGCATAGGATACCGTCAGATCCTGTCCTTGATAGTCGATCGCTACGTTCGCGGCATTGCCGTTGACAATCGTATTGGAGGCTGCATTGTCGTTGTTCAGCGTCATGGTGGTCGCATTTGGAGCATTGAGAACAAGATTCACCGCATCCACATCGACATTGATGTCGAGGACATCGGAGGTGACGACGAAGTTGGTGGCGTTTTGTTCGGTGGTGGTTTCCCGTGAAACACTCGCCAATAGATCGGCGTTGAACGTTGCCGTTGTGGTCACGAAAGCGTTCAGTGTCACGCTTGACGCCGTTGCCGAATTCAGTTCGAAGGAGGCGGTTTCGCCTGAGAGGAGCGCGGTGCTCGCGGTGGTGTTGATGGTGAGATCCACGGTGTCGCCGGTCACCAAATAGGTTTCCAGATCGCCGGTGATCGAGAGCGGTCCACTGCGGTCGGTGAGATAGAACAGCGTCGCGTCGGATGCCAGATCCAATGTAAGCGCGCTGACGCTGAGCGCCGTATCATTGATCGTAAGGAGTGAGATGTTGTCGTTGGCCAGGTCGGTGATGTTCTCGCCAAGGGAATCAATGGTGACAAAATTCAGGTTCACATAACCATTGAGAAATGCAAAGCTGGTGTAATCTCCCGCTTCGAACACGAATTCCGTCACATTGTCGAAACTGGCGACATCGAAGTTCGGTGTCGCATCACCGGAATTGCCTGATATGTAGACATCAACAACATTGTTGAATGAGTTGAAGATGGCATACTGATTGGTGAGTTCGATCGTGTCGGTACCAGTCAGGCCGTAGATGTCGAAACTGTCGGTAATCGTCGTCAGGTTCGTGAAGTTCGACAAATAGTCCACAGGCGGATCGAATACCGTCATGTCGTTGAAACTGGCGGTAATGGCCGTGACGTCCGATTCTTCAATGGCCACGGTCGCGAGGGCATCCATGCCATTGAGGTTGTTGATGGCGGTGACACTCGATGGCACCGTCAATGACGTCAACGTGTCAAAGCCTTGCAACGGAGCAAAATCGGTGGTGTCCTGGGTATTGGAAAGCACCAGTGTTTCAAGCGTCTCCTCCGCAGGTATGCCGCTGAACGACGACAACGTCGCAACATCGATGCCGAGTGCGAGCGTCTCGACGATGTCGAGACTATCGAGGAAATCGAGGTTGTCGAGCTGATGTCCGGAGAGATCCAAATCGATAATGGTGGAGCCCTGGAAGGATGTCGCAGAAATGCTGGTGATGAAGACGTCGTTGTTGCTGGTGTAACTCAAATCAAGCGTCGTCAATGCCGTGTCGCGTAACCCGTCGATGAAGGTGATTCCGGTATTGCCGATATCCAGACTCGACAGCAGCGGTTGATTGTTGATGCCGTCGATTCCCGCAAGCGTGTAGGTAAGTAGATCTGGATCCGTCTGATTGTTCAGATTGAGCGTATTGAGGCCGCTGATGCCGTTGATGAAGGCTACTGTTGTCAATTGGTTGTTTTGCAGGAACAAGGCTTCCAGATCGGTTACACCGCTCAATCCATCGACATCCGCAAGCAGATTGTCGCGCAAATCCAACAATCCGATCGTGCTGTCGGTAAAGGAGTCCTGAAGCAACGCGATCTGATTGTCCGAAAGTATGAGATTGGTCACGTTCAAGGTTTGGAAACTGCCATCGACAGTAGCGAAATCATTCGAAATCATCGTCATTCCCAATCCGAGTTCACTGAAGTTGAGCGCGTTGAACGAGTTCTCGATGATCGTCGCTCCCACGGCTGGCGTTTGGTTGGAAATGACGATTCGATCATATTCGCCACCATTGAACGAATCCCGTATTTCAGCGATTTCCCCACTATCGAACGTAATGCGATTGGTGTCTGCCGCGGTACCGAATATGTTGTTGAACGAGTTTACGATCGACGTCAAATCATCGCCATCGATGGCGAGTATTTCAAGTGCTTCCAGATCATTGAAACAATTGGTGATGCTGGTGATTGCCGTACCCGACAGATCCACGGTTGCGAGCGACGGCAGTTCGATGAACGCATCGGCCAGATCGTTGTCGGCCGTGATGTCCGACGCATCGACGAAGATCAAGTTGTCGAGATCATCGGTGTCCACCCCGCTGATGACGCTGAGATTGGTAATCTGATTGCCGGAAAGATACAAACTCTCAAGATTGGGATTTCCCAGTATGAAGCGGATATCGGTGATATCGGTGTCTTCGATCAAAATCGCCTGAAGGTTCGGCAAATTAATGGAAAACTCATCGATGATGTTGATGTCTTCGCCACGGAAATCGATTGCTCCGATCGAAATGATGCCGCTGAGCGAATTGTAGATTTCCACGTTCGGACCCAGTTCAAATCCGAAGTCGAGAATGAAATCGGTTTGAAGATCCAGTCGAGGCGTATTGTTGAAACAATCGCGTAGGATTGAAATCACGTTTGGATTCTGATCCGCCGGTTCAAGCAGAGCTTCCGCTGCTTCGTTGACGACGACAAGTTCATCCAGTTCCGGAAGATCGCTGATGCCGGACAGTTCGGTAAGTCCGCTGTTGTAGAGAATCAGCGATTCCAGCGATGGATGACCTTGCACCCCACTGGTGTCGGTGAGATTGTTGGAATGCAGATCCAATACGCTCAAGTTGGCCCACGACGTACTGATGTCGGGGATAACGGAGATGTTGTTGCCTGACAAATTGATCGACTCGAGATTGGGAATCAGCCGGAGATCGCTGAAATCGATGATGTTGTTGTCGGACAGATCGATCGACGTCAGTCCGGTCATGCCGGACAGATTGTCGATATTGACGATGTTGTTGTTATAAAGGGATAATTCAATGATATTGGTGTACGCACTGATCGGCGTGATGTCGGTTAGCTGGTTGTTGTGAAGATACAGCACGGACAAGTTGATGTCCCGATCACGCAGACCTTCAATGGATGTCAGATCATTGTCGTTGAGTTTCAATACTTCCAGATTCGGCGCGTTTTCCAGACTGTCGAAGTTGGGACTGACGCCGTTTCCGACGCACCCGAGATCATTGTATCCCAGATCGAGATCGACAAGACTTTCCAAATCATCGAGGGTGGACAAATCGCAAATGTCATTGTGCGATGCGTCGAGGACCTCGAGATTGCGCAGTCCGCTCAGGTCTTCACCGAGCTGAATGATCTTGTTGTTGGAGATGTCGAGGGTGACGAGCTGTTCCAATTGGTTGATGGATGGGAAATACACGATGTCGTTGTTCTCGAGATACAGATGTTGCAAGTTGACAAGGGCGTTCAACTCGCCGATGTTGACAAGTCCGTTGTCAGACAGATCGAGACTCGTCAGTTTCGTCATTTCACCCACGCCTTCCACGTTCTGGAGCGTTTTGGTGTCGGAAATGACGAGATTCTTGATCTTCGAGAGGTTCTTGAAACTGTCGATGCTGACGACGCTCGTGCCGCGCAGTTCGATCGATTGGATGTTCGACAAGGCACTGATGTCGCTGATGTCCTTGAAACTACGTCCGATCAACGTCAGGGACGTCAGGTTCTGGAAGCACTGAATGCCGCCGAGATCGATCTCCCGATTGGGATTGTCGACGTTGAACTCCAGTTCGATTTCACTGATCACGCTCAAGTAATTGAAACGATTGACGTCGTATCCGGCATCATCCAGGAGTTCGAACATATCACGACTGGCCACTGACGAGAATCCCGCATACGTCTGACAGTATTCGGGCAGGTGCTCGTTCTCGGCGTTGCGACTGCATGCCGAAAGGACCAGCGCAAGCGCCAGCAGCAAGATCAGATAAGAGATTCTTCTACGCATCTTACTCACCTGTCCTTCGGAGAATGTCGATCGGTTTCGTACTGGCCAATCTGGTGACATTGCGGTTGGCCAGGAAGCCCAGCAACAAGAACACCACGACGATGTAGAACGCCAGATTGAAGAAACTGATGCTGGTGATCGTGCCGTCGCCGCCGACCGACAGTTTCATACCGGCGAAGTTGATGACGCCGCCACCTTGATCGATGACGCTCAGGAACACGGCGTTGACGACCAGATTCGCATAATGGATGATGACGATCGCCATGATCGCCGCGAGAATGATTTCAAAGACGATTTCGATGAAAAACAGGAACTTGATGTCCTTCGACGTCGAGCCGACGCTGCGGTAGATGCCGATTTCACCGATCCGCTCACTGAGAATGACCGCGAGCAGAATGTTGAAGAAGATGATGCTGATCAGCATCAACACATTGAAGAACACGCCGAACAGAATGCTGATCGAATTCAGGTACTGGTAACTTTCACTGTTCACTTTACAGCCGGAATAGTCGGCTATCGTGAAAACATCACCGGCAATCAACACGTCGTCGAAGTCGGTTCCTTCGTTGAGGACGTTGTCAATCGCGTATATGGCGCATTCGTCGCCTTGTTCGATTTCTTCCTTGCGTATGATTTCAAAGGCGTCGGCGTAGCCGCCGTCGCGTTCAAACTCCGTGAGGGGAATGGCGAAGGTGCTGATCGCGACCGTATACGGATCGTTTTCGCGGTCGATGCCACTTTCGAGATTGACGCTGTAATATCCCGGCACGTTCTCGACACCGGCTTCCGCCACGAACAGACGATCATAGGTCGTGTAATCCATGTAGATGATCGCTTCGTTGTCGTTTTCGATGATGCCGGTGATCGTCATTTCCTTCAACGTGACATGATCGCGGAACACGGCGTTGTCGATGTAGGTAATGCCGTTGACGCCGTTCGCTTCATCCCAGACACGTTGATACACGCGCTCGATGTAGCGTGGTTCACCGGGATCGAGGAACGCGTCGTTCTCATCAATCAGGTAGTATACCGCACCGCTGCGCAACAAGAGATCGAAATAATCCGGATCGATGGTATTCACTTGCGCCTGGAAATCGTCCATGTAGGCGATGTACTCCTCGATCGTCGAGAAATATCGACTGTATTGCTGGTCGCGGATGATCTGGATGCACTGATCCTGATAGTATTCATCCAATTCATCGTAATAATAACAATAATCCGGAACGTTCATCCGCAGGTACCGGATGTCCACCTTCTCTTGAGTGATCAGCGGATTGTCCTCGATGATCGATCCGTCTTCCAGTTCAATCAACTGATCAAGATAGTCGGAGACATCGTAAATGCCATCCTGGATGCTGAAGGTATACATTGGAATCCGGAGCGTCGTATCGACGTATCCGGTCAGATTGACGATGTCATCGCGCAGTTGGAAATAATCCCGATAAAACTTCGTCGTGACCATCATTTCATCGAAATTCTGGGGATAAATGCTGTCCCCGATGAACAGATCGTCGTAACTGTAGCGGTTGATGTTCGCGATGTTGATCAATCGTACTTTGTATTGCGACAATGGATCGGGTCGCCGCATGTCCGCAAACACGCGCTCGATGCCGCCTGATGACTGGCTTTCCGCCACATCGGGACTGAGTCCGGATATCAGTTCGCTGTTCTGATCGCTGAATTCCGCATTGAACGCGGCCTCCAAGTCATTCCGCGCGGCATCGTAATCGCCAATCGGCACAACCGGATCCAAAGGAACCAGGCTGAACGCATAGCTGTTGGCTTTGTTGAGCGCTTCGAAATACGCGTCATAACTGTCCGATATGCCGCTTTCGATGCCGGTGAAGAGAATCGTGAAACTGAATGCCAGAGCCAGCGACAGTGCCGTGAAGAATGTCCGCAGCAACTGGCTCCTGATCTTGCGGAATGTCAGTTCGAACTTATCCCAAAGAGACAGATTCGTCGGTTGCGTCTTGCGATAGGTATTCTGGTAGGTTTGGGGAATGTCTTCCCGGATCAAATCACTGGTGAATCGCCCATCGGTGAGCTCAATGATCCGTGTCGCATGTTCATTGGCGATGCCGCGGTCATGGGTCACGACGATGACGAGACGTTCTTTGGAGAGACCTTTGATCAGTTCGATGACCGTTTCCGACGTTTTGTGGTCCAATGCCCCGGTCGGTTCGTCGGCGAGAATGATCGCCGGATCCTTGACGAGGGCCCGTGCGATCGCCACGCGTTGCCGTTGGCCACCCGACAATTGGCCCGGTAGTTTGTGAATGTGATCGATGAGCCCGACTTGCGTCAGGACCTCGCGGATCTTGGCGTCCTTGGTCTTACGAGTCCCCGTCCGTTGGTATTTGAGGGCGATTTCGACGTTTTTGTAAACGCTCAGGTATTCAATCAGGTGGTACTCCTGGAATACGAAGCCGATCTTTTCGTTACGAATCGCATCCCAATGACCTTCGTTGATGTTGGCGATGTTGTTGCCTTCGAGGAAATAATCGCCGGAATTCGGCTTATCCAAGCCGCCGAGGATGTTGATTAAGGTGGATTTTCCGCTGCCGCTCTTACCGACAACGGCCACGAATTCACCACGTTTGAACGAGGTCGTGACCTTGTTCAAAGCCACGATTTTGCGTCCTTCCTGGGTTTCGTATATGCGGGTCACATCGACCAAGCGCAGGATGATGTCGCCTCTGCTCATCGTCTCACCCCTCCCGCAGCGCATCGATGGCGCGCATGTTGGCTGCTTTGAAGGATGGGATCAGGACGCTCGCAAACAGGAACACGACGGCGCCCATCAGGACATAGATCGCGAAGCCGATTTCATAACTGAACATCTCGTTCGTCCCGAAGATGTCCTCGAACACAGTCAAATCGACGACAATGAATTTGTACAAGAGCCGGAAGCCATAGGCGATGACGGCGTAGATCAGCGAATTGATCAATACGATGCGCAGCGCCGTCTCGACGGTCTCGAAGACGAACATGTTGCGAATCGACTTCTTGGATACGCCGATGCATGAGTAGATTCCAATCTCACGAATACGAGACACAACCGACGAAGCGACAATGTTGATGTCAATCGTCCCGCTGATGATAATCAAGCTGAAGAAAATCGCCAGATACATGTAATACAGCATGTCCTCTAGAGATTTGTTTTCCTGATATTCACGGAACTCCGGATTGATGATCTCGGCGTCCACCAGATCGCTGGTGGCCGCGATATCGATACCTTCGTCGATGTTGATCGGATAAAAACTGACGTAGCGATCGTAGTACTCGTCCACCCGCGTGAAGCCTTTGTCGAACTCCAGATGATCGATGTACGCATCAAACCCGACAAGCGGCGTGAAAATGTGCCCGACGTAATTGATGCCGCGGTAATAACTGTTCAACACACCACTGATGACAAACTCGAAACAGTTCCCTTCAATGTCGTTGAGAAGAATCTCGTTCGTCCCGTCAATCAGCGTTTCCCCACACATGTAGAGGGACTGTCCGACAAAGCCGTTGAGGTTGCGGATCAGCGTTCCTTGATACTCCTGGTTGTAGACCGATTCCAGGCTGTAGCCATAGAAACGTACCAGCAGGAACTCGCTGCTGACAAGAATCTGATTGTCATACTCGGGGTACCCTCCGGCAAGGATCTGATCGGACAAGTAGAAATTGCGTTCGTGCTCCGGCAACGATACCATCTTCGGACTGAATACGCCTTTGTTGTAGGTTGTCTTGGTCGATACGATCGGTCGGAAATCGTCATCGTCAACCAAATACATCTCTTGAACGTAATGCTCGTAGTAGAGCGTTGCCTCATCGACGTTGGATTGCGCCTCCAAGGTGGCGATCGTCGCATCCGCATCGGCATAATCGGTAACCAGATACTGACGGTAGTTGTTATTGATGTCGAACAAGTTGAAGTTGTATGCGGTGATGTTCTTCATCACGATGTTGACAATCAGCAACATGCTGATGGAAATGACGAAACTCCACAGAATCCTGCGGTTGATTTTTTTCTTTTGTTTGTAGTTTTCACGGGCGATCTTGCGTGTGAACACAGGATTGTTGGGAATGTACTTACGTTGCAGCGGAACCAAATGCCGCTGCCCGACAACCAACTGTCCTTCAAGATTGGGAAATTGCTTCAACAAGCGTTTTTTGAGCCGTCTGGATACTTTTGTCTCATACGACAATAGACGATTTGTGAAGTCACGTTTGACGCTGTTTTTCTCCTTGACGATCTCATCGGAGATCACTTCGCCGTCATGCAGACGAACGACGCGCGTCGCGTTGCGGTAAGCGAGATCCTCGTCGTGCGTCACCATGATGATGACGCGCCCGTCGGCGAATTTCTGCAGGAGTTTCATGATTTCTTTCGCCGTCGTGCTGTCGAGCGCGCCGGTCGGTTCGTCGGCGAGAATGACGGCGGGATTGATGATGATCGTGCGGGCGATCGCCACGCGCTGGCGTTGTCCGCCGGACAACTCACTTGCCAGTTTGTCTTCGATGCCTTCCAGATCCACTTCTTTCAGGAGTCTCCGGGCAATGTCGCGTGCCACGTTGTTGTCCGATCCGGTGAGGATCAGCGGCAACACGACATTTTCCATCACCGTCAGGTGATCGATCAGGTTGAACCGTTGGAAGATGAAGCCGATTTCGGTGTTGCGGATCTGCCGCCATTTGTCGTCATTCCACTTGTCGACGTCGTCGCCGTTGAAGAGAATGGTGCCATCCGTCTTGGTATCGACGCCGCTGATCATGTTGAGGAACGTCGTCTTGCCGCTGCCGCTTTCACCGAGAATGGCGACAAACTCGCCCGGTTCAAACGTGAGGCTTACTTGTTTGAGTGCGACGTAGTCACGTTCTTTGGTATGATAGATTTTCTCAAGATTACGTACTTCAATCATAGGTTATCACCATCCCGGATCGCCTTGATCGTATCGATGTTGGCGATTTTGCGTGTCGACACACGCTTGATGATGAACCGGTATATGAACAAATAGAACAGAATCGAAACCGTCACGATCACCAGTCGATTCAACAGGAACACGTCGTACAGATTGAAATCGAAAAACAGTCCCAACAGCGGCATGTAGAAATGCCGGATCGGAGCGTTGGTGAAGAATTCAAGACGGCTCAGCACGAACAGGATCAACAGGAAACTGCCATAACTGAACAGCGCCACGCGGCGGTTTTCCAGTCGCACCATGGAGTGAATGTCTTCATAGGACGTGCCCAGAATACGCAAACTGGCGAGTTCTTTGATCCGTCGTCGCGTTGCGGTTTCGTAGATGTTTCCATAGAGGTTGATCAAAACAATCGACAGGAAAATGACGCTGAATACTAGAATCAAATACACAACCAAATACAGCACCACCATGACAACCGAGCGGATCGCATTGGTGGAAATGCTGGAAATGAGCAAATCGAGATTGGTGTTCTCCATGAAGTTCATGAACCGCTCGTTGGTTTCCAATCGTTCGACCATGTCGATGAACGAATCGAGAAACGGCAGCGTTTCCAGGAAAAAGCGCGGAACAACGACGTAAACGAGGTTCAGGATGCTACCGCCTTCCCGTTCGAAGGAACTCACCAGCTCCAGCGAGTAGGGTTCCTCTTCTTCGGTGAAATAAAACTGATTGTTGAAGTATTTGGCGTACTGATCGTAGATGATCAGATTGGTGCTTTCCTGATACGTCAGGCGCGAGAAATCGCCATAATACTCCAACATGTCGACATAGGTGCTGTGTTGTTTGAGGCGGGTGTATGCCAGATCGGCATCATCGAGAAGGTCGATCGTATCGCGATCGGTGATGCTGCACGATGGGCAAAGGTAGTTGAACTCGTCACGGTCGCTGATCACATGCATGTGCTGCGCGATGTAATACCGCAACAGATCGCGGTGCGTCAAGCCGGGGAACATCGTATTGTCAACGTAATTGTCCAAAAACGCGCCGTTGGGACTGGTTCCCGCGAGATCGGCGGCAACGTAGTCGGCGACCAGTTCACTGGCGTCTCTCAACGTGTCGACCCAGATGGTGAACCGGGCGATCATGTCTTCCTTGATGCCTCCAACATAGGACGCTTCAAAATCAGCCAGAATCGTCGCTACATCGTAGCGTTCGTAATTCTCTTTGGAAATCTCTGCGTACTGGATGCTTTTTTCGAAGGTACCGATTGAGGCATTGTCGATCACGTCGAAATTGACGTGGTCTTCCGCTTGCTGACTGAAGATGAAGCTGAAGTTGACACCGGCGTTGTTGGCGACAAAGATGTCTTCCCGCATCTCGAGATACGGGTTGATGTCGCCGTCGAAGTTGATGAGTCCAACGATGTCGAAGGTGGTTGTCACGGTATCGTATTCCATCGTATAGGAGCTGCCTTCGTCTTCGAAGGTGAGAATGTTCTTGGTGATCGATAGCGTACGCTCGGATTCCGGCAGTTCAAAGAACGCCGCACTGATCATGTCGGACGGGATGACTTCCATGATATTGCCGTGTTCGTCCTTGAAATCGCTCGGATTGAGGATTTCATAGCGGAACAGGTAAGCAACCGGGACCACCACGTCAAACTCATCCTGCGGCAACGTGCCGCCTTCCAGGATGTGTTTGGACAGGATTGCCTCGTTGCTTTCGGCGTAGATGTGGTTGAACTGGTAGACGAGATCGTCCTCCAGTTCGGCCGTCATGAACGAATCAACGTACACGTAGGGTTCCGGGAACGTCACGATGTTCTGATACGTATACTTCAAGTCATCGAACAGGATCTCGTCATTTTCTTCGCGAAGCACGATGCTGGCGTTGTTGTAGTACACGCTGAACACCTCGCCGGCGTCCTCCGCTTCCAACTCTTCCCGGATGTACTTGATGCGTTCCTGCTCGTACTGATAGCGGAAATACGGATCCAACAGAAGTTTGTCATAGAATCGATTGTCGGCGATGTCGGACTGCGAAAAATCATTCACGAACAAACTTTTGACATCGTCGTACATGATTTCTTCTTCCTCGGTCATCTCGTAGGCGTTGTCCGGAAAAAATAGTACATTGTCGTTGTTCATGGTGCGTGCATAAAGGGCTTTTTCATTGAATCCGCCGAATGTTTCGGTGACGAAGTTCAGCCCGAACACGATCGTCAGCAGGAACACGGTGAATATCAATGCGCTGAACAGGTGCAACCCAATGTTGCGCAAGAATGATTTGTTGGCATAAGAGGTCTTGCCGAAAAAGTCGTCCGATGTCTGCAGGAAGCGGTAAATGCGGGTATTCAGTTTCGAATTGCGCATGCGGTCCTTGATCAGCCGACGTTTCAGTTCTTCGTCGATGTTGAACCGTTCGTCGTTGTTGAGACGGAAATTGTTGAGATCGATGCCGAGGTCTTTCAACACACTTGCCTTGTTCTCTTCTGAGACATGCTGTTCGATGTCGATGATCTTCTCGATGATCTGGTCGTCCTGGTTCATTTCCTTGTCGATGATCAGATCGAGCTCGTCGACCTTGACTTTGGACGGATCTGTGATCAGTTCATCGCGGATCGTATAGCCACTTTTTAGTTCGATGACACGGCTTCCGAAATCCCGGACAATCGCTTTGTTATGGGTTGCGATGATCAACAACTTGGTCCGACACAGATCCTTGAGCAGTTCAAGAATCTCATTGGACGTACGGGTGTCGAGCGCCGCCGTCGGTTCGTCAGCGATGATCACGTCGGGGTTCTTGACGAACGCCCGGGCGATCGCTACGCGCTGGCGTTGGCCGCCGGACAGTTCATAGGGATATTTGTCGGCATGATCGCGCAATCCGACGAGTTTCAAGGCATGCAGCGCGGCGCGCTTGCGGCTGCCGGCATTGACGACGCCGATGACGCGGAGCGCCAGTTCGACGTTTTCCAGTACCGTCAGGTTGTTCAGAAGCACGTAATGCTGGAACACGAAACCGATCTTGCGTTTGCGGATCGTGTCGATTTCTCGTTCGGTCTTTTCCTTCATGTCCTCGCCGTCCAGAACGTAATGGCCGGCGTAATTGCGGTCGAATCCGCCCAAGATGTTGAGCAAGGTGCTTTTGCCGCTGCCGCTTTTGCCCAGAAGCACGACGACTTCACCGGATTCGAGTTTGTAATTAATGTCCTGTAAGGCGATGATGTTGTAGTTCACGGTCTCATATACTTTGGTGAGGTTCTTCAGCTCGATCATTCGGTCGCCAACATTCGAATGGTGTTGCTGCGCGAGATCTTGTAGGCTGGAATCAGGCTACCGATCATGAAGAGTGCGAGCACAAGGAAGAACAGGGGCAGTATATGGACGTAGTGAACGTGAAACTCGATGTAGGGGTGTTGATTGTTCAACAGGAAACTGACAACGGTGCCGTAGGTGACCTGTACGATGTTGATGAAGAAATCGAAGTAGTCGGCATACAAAATGGCGCGGAAATCAAGTACGCCGTTGAGCAACAACGTCAGGATGAAGGTGTAGATCATCGTATCCTTGAAAATCGCCACGGTGAACTTGATCGGCCGCAACATGAAGAGAATTCCAATCTCTTCCTGAGATGCGCCAAAAGCCTTCAATACAGCGATTTCCCGTTTTTTATTGATGATGTTGATGGTGAACACGAACAAATAACTGACGATACAGAAACCAATGAGAATGTACAAGATCACTTGGATCAGACTGGTGATGTTCTGCTCTAAAAACTGATAGATGAAGTCGAGAAGGATGTTGCGATCGGCAACTTCACTCTGTACAAAAACGTTCAAATAACGACGTGTGAAGACGTCGAGATTCTGATTGATGACGCTGATCACAATGAACAGCGTAAGGGAGATGCTGAACGTCCGGAACGTTGTTCCGAACTTTTTCTTGTCGATGTCCATGCTGAGGAATGAGTACTTGAGAAGATTGAGGAAGCCAGCGCGTGTTTCCCGTAATTTGCGCGTCGATTCCGCGCCTTGAAAAATGTCTTCACCGGTGACTTCGTCTTTGACGATGTTGCCATCCACCAGCATGATGATGCGGTTTGAATACTTTTTGGCGAACTCCTCGTCATGCGTAACCATGATGACCGTTCGCGTCTTCGAAAGTTCCTTGAGAAGACCCAGAATGTCTACGGCGGTATAGTCATCCAGTGCACCAGTCGGCTCATCGCAAAGGATGATTTTCTGATCGTTGACGATTGCCCGGGCAATCGCAACGCGTTGCTGCTGGCCACCCGACAGTTCCGGAGGTCGTACCTTGGCATACTGTGCCAGACCGACCTGTTCCAAGGCATGAAGCGCCTTTTCTCGGGCTTCGCGGAATCCGACTCCGTTTAGAATAAGCGGTGTTGCGACGTTGTCGACAACACTCATGTCCTTGACGAGATTGAATTCCTGGAAGACGAACCCGATGTAATTGTTGCGAATGGCGTTGATTTTGCGGTTATTGGCCTTGCCGACATCCTGTCCGTCAATGGTGATCGAACCTTTGTCGAACTCCAACAATGTGCTTATTACATTCAAAAGAGTAGTTTTGCCGGATCCGCTTCTACCGAGGATCGCAACGAAACTACCTTCTTCAATGTCCAGGTTGATGCCTTTCAATACATGTGTGGTGTTTGTGCCGTGCGTGTAGCTTTTGTGCAGATTCTTGATGCGAAGAATGCTCACCGGATCACCACCCTACTTTGTATATATACTACATCTTACAATAATCTTGTGTAAATGGTGTGAATCAGCCGAGATTGCGCTCCGCCTGGGTTGGTCGTAAATAATTCGGACTCAGCTTGTGAACGTCCTCGACTGCGACCAACAAATCGGAATGCAACAGCTTAACGATGTTCGGCCGACCCGAACTGACGGTGGAAAACGGCTCTGTTATGCTGTTTTGATAATCATTCAAGTTCGTATGTCGTTCGGCATCAACCAGCACCATTCCCTCCCCTTGGTTCCGGTACAGTCCGAGAAACGAGTTGCCTCGTCTGGCGTCCATTTCCGCAAGAATCAGATCATCGCCGTCATGTGAACTGGCAATCAACGCCAAACTGCTGACGGTGTACAGGGGAATCTTATTGTTCCAAGCGAACATCTTGGCGATAACAACGCCGATGCGCAGCCCCGTGTAACTGCCGGGACCGATGCCAACGACGATGGCGTCCAGATCGGACACCTTCCATTTTTTCGACTCGAACATTCGTTCGATCTCGCGCATCAGCTTGACAGAGTGATCGTTCTGTCCTTCTGCGTAATACTCATCCAATTTGCGTTCGCCTTCAAAAATCGCCACATACAGATATGGTGTGGCGGTATCAACGATCAAGCGCTTTGACAATGTCTTCATACACACCCGTCCCTTCGATCGTGAGATGTCGCTCCGTGGCACCGCGGATCGCGATGTCGATGATCAGTTTGTCGTCCGGCAAACTGTCGTAAATGTGATGATACCACTCGATCACGCAAACCCCGTCGGCATAGATGTATTCCTCCAGATCATAATCCGCACCGATGCCGTCAAGACGATAGACATCCATGTGATAAAGCGGCAGATCATGTTCGTATATCTTCAAAATCGTGAACGTTGGTGAATTGATCGTATCGGTAATGCCCATGCCCTTTCCCAGGTATTTGGTGAAGGTTGTTTTACCCGCTCCGAGATCTCCCTCCAAACACAAAACGAACCCTGGGAACAACCGCTTGCTCAAGGTTGTCGCCAGTGTCTTCATGTCCTCTTGATCACGGACTGTCAATTCGATTCGCATTGCCATCACCACGCTGAAAAAAGTATATTCCAATTATAACATAATAAGGCATTATGTTATATTTTTTCTGTGTTATAATTGTCATGAGGAGTGATGACGATGGATCTGATTTTATACAACCCAAAATCCAAAAACAGCAGAGGAAACGTGCAAACCCACAAGCTTGTCAAGGCCTACAAGAAGAGCGGGAAGCCGTTTCGACTGAAAAGTATTTTGAAGATCGACGACATCACCACCTACCTCACCGACCGCAAACACATCGACAAGATCATTCTGCTCGGCGGCGACGGCACCATCAATCAGCTCGTCAACAATCTCATCGATCACGACTTGAAACAGACCATCTACCTCAAGAAAAACGGCTCCGGCAACGACTTTCTGCGGACGTTGCGCCATCAAGACGAACATCCCCAGCACATCATGCAGAACACGCTCGATGGCACCGACACCCATTATTTCATCAACGGCACCGGCATCGGATTGGATGGTCTGGTCATCGACTATGTCGATAAAGCTCGCAACAAAGGGAAGTTAACGTACTTCCTCTCCTCCTTCCGAGCAATGATGAATTACGTTCCCGAACCCCTGGAAGTCGAGATCGATGGCACCGTCCACCACTTCGAGAAAGCCTATGCGGTAATCATCAATAACGGTCGCTACGTCGGTGGCGGAATGGGCATGACGCCTCATGCGCGGCTGGATGACGACAATCTCGATGTCATCATCGTTCACCGCGTTCCCAAGGCCTTGTTGCTGTTCATCTTCTCATCGGTGTATCTCGGTTTGCATACCAAGTTCACACGCTATGTGTTCCATGCCAAATGCAAACACATCAAAGCCACCTTCACGACCCCGCAACTGGGCCAGTCAGACGGTGAAAAATACAGTGATGTCACCAGCATTGACGTCCAAAGCACGGGGAAAACCATTCATTTACGCGCATATTAAAAGGAGATTTCGCATCTCCTTTTTTTTAGATTGGTTTGGTGTAGACAATCCGACCATCGACAACGGTTCGCTCGAACCCCATTTTCACGAGATACCCGCGATGCGACAATGCATCGCCACGATACACGAACCGTTCGAATCCACGCTCTTTGAAACGGTCCCGCTGTGATTCGAAAATATGTCGCCCAAGCTTGAAGTCACGATATTGGGGAATCGCATAATCAAGGCGTATTTCAAGGGTCTTGTCATCTTCTTTGTGACAAATGAATACGGCGGCTGGCGTCATATTTCTAAGTACGTACAGTTTGAATTCGGCGTTGACGGGATCGATGCGTTCGAGATCGAACGCCTGTTCAATGTCGTGCTTGTAAAAGGTAATGAACGAGCTAAGATAGTTGCTTTCATCGTCGATTGGCAGAACCGTGAAGTAATCCTTTGAAAGATAAATGCGGGCTAGGAAATAAATGTCAATCACGGCAATGCCGATGTTCATGAGACCCGTTGGAAGACTTCCAATCAAAAATCCGTAGACACCGAAGATCAGGGCGCCGACAAGATTGATCCATCGTAATTTCTTAATCGAACTCATCAACAACGAGATCAGAATGATCAACGATGCGACGTAGCCGATCCAATCCAACAGTACAGGGTTCATAAACATACCTCCATTTGTTGTCGTTTGCGCATGTTCCGTTCCGGTTACAATGGCCGAATGGTGCGACGTTTGAACGGTTTCACTTCCGATAGCAAAACCGCGCTGATGATTAAGATTCCGCCCAGGGCAAGCTGCACGGTAAGTACTTCGCCAAGGATCAAAATCGACCCGATTACGGCGAACAGACTCTCCAGCGTCACGATCAAACTGACGCGGGTCGGAACACTGATTTTCAAGGTGTAGCTCTGGACCAAAAAGCCAAGGGCCGTATTGAAGAGTCCCAAGAACGCCAACGGCCACAGATCAATGATGGTCACGGGCGGCATCGTTTCGGTGAACAACATGAAGATGACGGCCAATATCGCGGAAATCACGATGTTGACAAAGACGAAAGCCGCCGGGTCGAAGTCGTATTTCTTCTGGAAGAAACTGCCGGTCACCACGTGAAAAGCCACCATTACCGCGCAGATCAGGGTATAGAAATCACCAAGGTTGAAGCCGTTGTATGTCCCAGGCTCGTACGTGAGGAGAAACAGTCCGAGCGTTGCGACAACAACGCTGATGATGTTGAACACATCAACTTTTCGCTTGAAGAACAAGTAATACAAATACGGTACGAACACAATGTTCAACTGTGTGATGAATCCATTCTTCGATGCCGTCGTATAGACGTTTCCCAACGTTTGGAAGTAAAATCCGAAGAATAAAAACACGCCCGTAATGGCCCCATACAGGAACAACCGGCGATCCGCCGCGCGGATCTTCCGAAAATACACCAGGCCAAGGATGATCGAAGCCGTCAGAAAACGCCCGACAACAATCGTATTCGGGCCATATCCGAACTGGATGGCAATTTTGGTAATGGGAAAGCCGAGCCCCCAGATGATCGTCACAAGCAATAGTGAGAACTCGGCAAATAGTACTTTTTTATCGGTCATGCATGGCCTCCGAGGATCAGGAATACTCTAGAAAATCTTTATTTCAAGCGCTCCTTCAGTTCTTTGGTGCGTTGTTCGTACCCGGGTTTCTCCAACAGCGCGAACATGTTTTTCTTGTATGCTTCGACACCCGGTTGATTGAATGGGTTGACACCGAGCAGATACCCGCTGATGCCGCATGCCAGTTCAAAGAAATACACCAGATATCCGAAGCTGTACGGTGTCACGTCAGGAACGTCAATGATGATGTTCGGTACTCCCCCGTCGACGTGGGCGAGCAGCGTTCCCAAAAACGCTTGTTTGTTGACATAATCAATCGTTTTTCCTGCCAGATAGTTCAACCCGTCAAGATTTCGTTCATCGCTTGGTACAGCCATTTCCCGTAGTGGTTTCAGCACGTTCAAAACCGTTTCAAAGAGATGTCGTTCACCATCTTGAATGTACTGCCCAAGACTGTGCAAGTCGGTACTGAAAGAAGCACTGGCGGGGAAGATTCCCTTATGGTCTTTGCCTTCGCTTTCGCCATACAGTTGCTTCCACCACTCACCCAGATAAAACAGCGCCGGTTCGTAATTCACAAGAAGTTCGATTTTCTTTCCGGAGCGGTATAGAAGATTGCGCAAGGCAACGTATTTGTAGGCCTGGTTGTCCGGATCATCGCTGGCGTACTCGGCTTTGGCATCGGCGGCGCCGTGCATCAACGCTTCGATGTCAACTCCCGATGCGGCAATCGGCAACAATCCAACCGGGGTAAGGACACTGAATCGGCCCCCTACATCGTCCGGTACGACAAAGGTTTCATATCCTTCGGCGTCCGCCAGTTCTCGCAACGCGCCACGCGCTTTGTCGGTCGTCGCATAAATGCGCTTGGCGGCCTCTTCCGCACCGTACAAATCAATCAAATACTGTTTGAAGATGCGGAACGCAATCGCCGGTTCCGTGGTGGTTCCGGATTTGCTGATGACATTGATACTGAGCGATTTACCAGCAATATAATCCAGTAAATCAGCCATGTAGGAGCTGCTGATGTGGTGACCCACGAACAACACCTCCAAAGAACGCTCTTTGTCAAAATGTTTGTTGAGCAATTCAATGGCCGCCTTGGCTCCTAAATAGGATCCTCCGATACCGATGACGAGCAGCACCTCGGACGTCTCGCGGATTCGCTTCGCCGCAGTTTGAATCCGTTGAAATTCATTCTTGTCGTAATCCGCAGGCAATGTCACCCAGCCAAGGAAGTCACTACCGGCCCCGCTTTTGTCATGAAGCTTGTTGTGCGCCGCACTGATTTCCGTTTTGATTTGATCGTAGTTTTCGCCCTTGATAAAGGGCAAAACATTGGTGTCATCCACCGTGATATATGGTTTCATGATTTCCCTCCTAACATCGACTAAATAGTACCATAACAAGCCCCTTTTGTACACCCATAAGCGAAAATTAAAAAGCGATGATCAGTCATCGCTTTTTAATTGGTATTCGTTGATCCAGTCTTGCAGTTTTTCTTTCAAAGGAGAAAATCCCGACTTGAGTACGATTTTGTACCGTTTCTTGCGTTTGTGCAGCGCTTTGAAACTCAAGCTGACCTTGTTGTCATTGACATCGAGAACCTTGAGATCAATGACGTCGCCAACGGTAACGTAGTCTTCGATGTTGCGTACGAAGTTGTCGCTGATTTCCGATATGTGGATCAATCCGACATGGGATTCATCGATTTTTACAAACGCTCCGTACGGCTTGATGGCAGTAATCTCTCCTTTGACAATGCTTCCTTTCTTCACGATGAAAACACCTCATATTCGATTACTCGTGAATAGTATAACAAAACTTGCCATCGGATGAAAGCATAAAAAAAGAAAATCGCGATGGATTTTCTTTTGTGGACTCAGATGTTTTCGACGCCGATGATGCCCGGAACCTCTTCCAACAGAATGGTTTCGATACCGTCTTTCAGCGTTGTATCAAGCGCTCCGCAGCCAACGCAGGCGCCAAGCATTTCGACATACACGATGCCGTCTTCGAACTTGACATAGCGGATGTCTCCGCCGTCGCGCTGAATGTAGGGGCGAATTTTGTAGAGAATTTCTTTCACTTGTTTTTCAATGGCTGCTGCATCCATGGAATCACCTCGTTGAGTAATGCAACCATATTATACACCCGAAGTGAGCCGGTGCATAATGATATACTAATAATCTTTGATGGAATCAGTCGCGAATCCGGCGGAGCACATAATAGGGCGCGTTAGGCGTGCAGGACTCCATCAGATAATCGGGAATGGTCTGATAGTTCTTGGTGGTGAATCCCTTTAATCGAAGCATGTCGGCACTGAGATCGCCGACAATGTAGACATAACGATCGAGATACGATACGTACTTGTCATTGAACGTTTTGATCTCGAGGGCTTCCTTGTAGTCTTTGATGACATCGAACTTGCCATGATCCGTTTCAATCATTTGCGTACCTCCTTCAGGAAATTGGAGCGATAGAGTTTAACCTCTTTGTATTGTAGCATAATCAACACCGAGAACCCAAGAAAAACAATCACATAAAACGCGATGGCGAGAAAAAACACGTAGAGGCGATCGATGTCGTACAGGATGCCGCCTGTGATGAAGCCCAGCGTCATGCCAAGCCCGACTATGCTTTGCCTGACGCCAACCAGAACCCCTTGGGAAACGGCTCTGTTATCGGACATGAAGCTGATCGCAGTTGGTTCGTAAATCGCCAGCATCAATGTGTATCCCATGTAAAATGTATACAGGCCAAGCATCAAATCTGCAGTGCGAAATGCCAGCAGCAACAACAGCGGTGCGAACATGAACTGAATTTGTAGAAAACGAAAATTGTGCATGCGTCTCAAGAAATACGGCGCGATCCATAAGTTCGCGACCAGACTAACGAGCCCCGCCACGAACACCACCAATCCCAGTTCCGTGGGGGAATATCCCTCGTCGATGACATAGTAATCCAGAAAGCGCCGGACATTGCTGTGTGAAAAGCTGATGAAGAACGTCAAAGTAATTGTGAAAATCGGCACCCAAGGAAGTCGAAATGCTTGGCGAAATACGTTCCAAAAATATACCCTGGTCAAATGGTGGTCAGTGTCGACAAGATCGACCTTGCTGAAGAATATGAAGATTGAAAATCCGACCAGCAACACAGCTTGAATATAGAATACGCCAGAGAACCACGGGTCGAGCAAATCTGCTAAAATACCTCCTAGTACATATGCAATCGCGCCTCCCAAAAGGTATAGGGAAACGGCATAACTAAGCATTTTGTTCCGATCCTGTTCTTCCTTAAATGAGTCGTTGATATAGGAATACAGATTGACAAGAATCCCTGCAAAGAAGGTCCCACTCACAAGCGCGGCAATAAGCAACGTGTACTCACCACGGAACAACCCGAAGAGAAATTGTCCGATACCATAACCGAAAAACACAAGAGCAAGTACATGATCTCGATTCTTGATGTCACCAAGCGCCCCCCACAGGGTCGCAAACACCAACAATCCCAATCCCGCACTCGCCAAATAAAATCCCACGAACGTACCGCTGATTCCCAGGGAGTTGGTGTAGCTGGGGATCGCCGCATTGCCCAAATGGAACAAAATCCCGTACATGAACGAAATAAGCAGGATGTATGGTTTACGTTTCATTCAGATCACCCATTGTTAGTCGTTGGTAACCAAAACCACGCTTTCTGTCATAATGGCTTCTTCACGTCCGATGATTCCAACCGCTTCGCCGGTGGTGGCCTTGACACTAACATATTCAACATCAATTTCCAACAACGCCGCGATATTCTCGCGCATTGTTGAGATGTGTTGCTGCAGCTTCGGTCGCTCCAGATATATGGTGGAATCAATGTTGACGACACGGAATCCGCGCTGTCGTACTTCTTTCATCACTTGTTGCACGAGCAAACTTGAGTTGATGCCTCGAAATTCTTCCGAGGTATCTGGAAACAGCTTTCCAAGATCGCCAAGGGAAAGCGCGCCAATAAGGGACTCACAGACGGTATGCAACAGACAATCTCCATCGCTGTGACCAACGCTTCCTTTGTAATGCGGAATGGTAACGCCACCAATAATCAGTCGATTCCCAGCCTCCAAACGATGAACATCAGTACTGTGGCCGATGCGAATCATAGAATCACCTCCAACAGAGCTATATCATCTTTGGTTGTCAGCTTCATGGAGCGATAATCCCCCATCACATAGGAGGGCATGACATCAGAAAAGCGTCGAACCAAATCGGTATCATCGGTTGCATCATACTTCGACTTCATTGCTTTTCGATGAACTTCAAGCAATAGATGTCGATCAAAACCCTGAGGCGTCTGTAATGCAATCAATTCATTTCTATCCAACGTCTTAGTTAAGCGGTTTCCACTCTTTCTAACAATGGTATCGGTAACGGGAACAGCGAGTGTGGTAGCTTTACTGGACTCTAAATCATCACACAAAGCATCAATACAAGCGGAATTTATGAATGGACGTGCACTGTCATGAACTAAAACAATGTCATTCATCGCTTTGTTAAGGCCTTTATAGACACTATTCTGTCGTGTTTCACCACCAATAATTATATGGTCTGCAACGGACCTATAACGATCAAAAACAAAATTAAAATCATGATCAGAACATACCAATACAATCTCTTTGCAGGATGGATATTTCTGAAAGAATTCAATGCTGTAATCAAGGATGATCTTACCTTTGATTTCATGCAAAACCTTGTTGTAATCAAAGCCAACTCGACTACCACTTCCAGCTGCCAATATGATAGCTGTAAAATCCATAATAAATTCACCTCATTGATCATAATAAACGTTCGTTTTTAATCGATAAAAATAGTTAAAGAAAGACGAATAAATCGATGCTATAAAATGATGAATTATCAAATGATTTTTCCACAGTAATGATTTGACATTCCATATGAATAATGTAATATTTCGACATGAATTTTGATAATATTTTTTCAATGTCACCAAACCGGAACATCAATAAATTTAGCTGACAAGAACTAAGTTAATTTTGATTGAACTTGAAAGTGAAAATAAAGGGTGTCATTTCATAGATTAGAAAAGACAAAAGGAACGATGAAAACAATATGATAAAAAAATCAAATGTCAATCAAAAATGCAAGCGAGTTTTCCACACTACTTTTTGTTGTAGAAGCAGAAACTTTTATCATACTGATCATTCAATGTTAGTGTTAACGCATCATGAGCTTCACGGTATACAATATCAGCGTTTTTGCCTTCATATGGTGATTCTGAGATTCCCAAATTCGGGTATACGGTCTGTGTTACACCACCGAATTTCATCTGCATTGTAAACAATTCTCCAGCACCAACAAGTGCTCGTTCGAACAAATCAAATTTGGTCTTTTCTTTGATCAACATGGCAAATTTTATACCAGAAATTCTAAACAAACTTTTATTGTCTTTGATAAATTTGAATCGCATTTTCGATAAATACTCACCCATCATAAGATCCCCGAAATCTCGACCATATTTTTCATTGATTGAAGGAACATTTGTGAGTTGAATCAACACAAGATGATAGGCATTTTTTTTACGATGAAGTCGTTGCATTTCTGCAAGCAATTCTTTTCTTGATGGAAGGCTGTTCAAGACATCGACATCGGTCTCTGGATACAACTTCACATCCATGGGTCTGAGAATGGAAATAAACGTTCGTTTTTTATCGATCAAAATCATTTTTCCACGTTCAATGAACCATGTGATTCGATCGTTGTTTTGAATGCGATATTTGATTGAATAAGTCGGGTACTTTTTGGATAGCTTTTCCAGTGTCATGTGATACTGTACAAGATCCTCTTTGACGATCAATTTTTCGAAGGATTCAACGGTGAATTGATTGTCATCCAGACCAATTAATTCAATAAATCGATCCGAACCGAAGATATATTCACCATCTCGGAAGGAAATTCCGTCATTCAGAAGTTCAATGGTGGATATAAATCGACGCCGTAACAACTCAGAAGCGCTTGAAACATGCTCAAGTTTCTGTTCAAGGTCATGAAAATCGAACTCTGACACGTTTTTCTTGAACAACAGTACCGAATTGTCAATCACCAGCCAAAGCGCGAAGAGACCGGCTGTAATGTACGCAAACAAGTCATATTCAAATGACTCATAATCATCGGTGAAGAAGAAATAGCCGAATACCAATAAAAAAACAAAAGCGACTAGCAGCGACCAGTCGTGCTTTCGTTTTTTTGTTAGTTTAATGATAACGCCGTAGATAAGCCATAATCCAATTACAGATATGACAACGATGGGATGCATGAAATCAACTCCAGTGTCAATCGATGTAGCCGGTAATGTAGCTGGACGGATAATACAACGACAGATACATCGCCAGCGGGATAAGATAATAACCAAGCGACGCATAGCTTCTGATCAAGGCGAAGTCCATGATCAGAATCGCCAGGAAGACGACGCCCCAGATGAACGTCAGACCGCCACTCATCTTCGTGAATAATTTGGTACGAGTGTAATCCGTGCGATAATCATGACGGATATAATACAGCGCAACCGGGCGATTTACCAGCCATGTCACCAAAAGATACAAGGTAAAGATGATAAGCGTATATTTGGCGTCCTTGACATTGTTCACTTCGGGGATAAATATACTCAGAACGCCGATGATGAAGTATAATCCCAATACAAAGTACTCGAACACGGATATTTTCTGGAACAGACGGTATTTCAGATACACCGTCGACCCGAATATTACGATCGTCGCCGGGGCGATGATCAAATTAAAGTGATAATTGGCCAGGAGATTGGAAATCAGCAGGATCGACATCTGCAACAGAAGAATCGCATTGCCCCATTTTCCTTGCACGTACTTGTAGGCGACAGGTTTGGTGATCTCAATGCCCATGTCGAATGCTTCCATTACTTCATTGAGGAAATCACGATCACCAACAAACTCGAGTGTACCATTGGAAATCGCTTTGTTTAGCGTTGTATTACCAACACTCAAATCGTACAGGCACTCATTCGTAGCAATGATGATGATGTCCGAAATGTCACTCACGCCCTTGTACAAACGTTGGTGATTGCCCTTCGTTCGGATGTAATACGAATCCTTCCCGATGAAGAATTGAATGTTTTTCTCCTGTTTTCCCAGCGAATTGGGGATGAACTGGTGATTGATGATGTTCATCAACTCATCATGGGTGATGAAATAGTCCTCGTCATCGCCATGATAAATCAAATCATCAATGATGTCCCCATACTCGACACCCGTTTGAATCAAGCCCGTGATACCCGACTCCGGTTTCATCCAACTGCCAATAAAATAGCCATTTCCCAAGGGATTTACTTCATCATATTCATCAATTGGAAAAAGGTCGTTGATCGCTTTTCCTTGCCAGTAGCTCGCATCGGCAAGACCACTGATGTATGGTCGTTTTTCCCCAATACGCTGCAAGGTGATGTGATCCTTGGCCGCCGGGAAATAGGCCAGGAACTGCTTCACAACTTCATCAAGACGAGTTTTTCGCGGCGAGTTGTCGTCAATGAATTCAATCATCAACGCGGTTTTGCCGTCAGGGCAAGCCTTCTTATCATAAGACTTGTAATCAATGATGCTCAACAAACGAACCGGATCATCCGGTATTTCGCTAAATATGTACTGTTTCTCGCCAATTCCAACGTCTTCACGAGGACAATCCAACCCAATGTAGACCTGATTGATGTAACGTTCCAGTTTGGCGCTAGGATACATCTTGTAAAAGGTTTCCTTGATGTCCGTTCGTTCCGGCAAATACTTGTCGACAAAGTCATCGATCCGCATGTTGATGACATAGTGCTTGGCTTCAATCTTGATGCCTTTTTCATCAACGGCATAGAGAATCTGATTGTCGCGTACGACGAACTGACGGATTTTGCGGTTAACGAAAATCTTCTCGCGAGTCTTTGATATTTCACTGGATAATGTCTTAACTACGTCGTCAAACGATGTTGTAATGAAGTGCGAACCATCGATGAACGTGTCGAACCACTTGACGAAATAGTGATATGCATTGATCTCGTCGATTGCCAATCCAACGGCATCGTAAACAAGCGTAAACTCATTCATCAACTGTTCATCGTCGAAGTATTTGGACAACACATCCTTGAGGCTAAGGTCGCCCCACTCAATCAAAAGTGACGTCAACGTATACTCCTGATTGGCAAGACGGGCTTTCTTCTGGACACGGAAATCGCTATAATGAGCCATTATGTCGTCAAATAGTTTGTGTATTTGATTGCGCTGTTTCGGATAATGTCGCACCAAATACGTACGGAATCTTTTGAAATCATTGGGCCGACGAATCAGCTGCTTGTTCTGATCCACGATCATCGTATAGAAGTTATCGTAGTACTCAAAAGCACTTGCCAAACCGCACTGTTTCAGGTAATCATTTAACAGATCTCCACGATGCACACCTCCAACGTCATAGTTATAGAAGGTGTACTTGAAATTGGAGTTTCCAGAATCCCGAAAGCGCTTTGTATAGCCAGCTAATTGCTTTTTATCGTCCTCTTCAAAAACAGCGACATTGCGCAGTCGCTTGGATAGGTATGTGGCGGTTGTCAGGCTACCTAGCCCCCCACCGATGATGACGACATCGTATTTTTCCACAATATCACCCGTTTCTCACTACGTTATATTATAACATAATATGTTTTCCATTCACTACAAAAAATAAATTGCCGAATCATGAGTTGTTGGTCCTGATTATTTGATTCCAACAATCAATTTCAGGCTTGGTACACTGTTGTTTCACTAAGATTCAGTACGTTGATCAAGGTAAAACAACTCATATAATGAAAGTTATCCACATAATCTAAACGTTGATTTATAGCGATTTACCACCATTCTAAAAATATTCATTTTTCTCGTGTGACTATGATTCTTGAAATATTGTCACAACAATCATATGACCATATTTTTTTCTGTGGGCCTCTCTCCGAATATCGGTGCGAGTGGAATTTTTGATGCGGAGTTTTTTTTGATCGATTTTGGGTATAAATTCACTACTAGTCATCAAGGTGGTCAATCGAACAAATCAATCCTGTTCGACGCTAATCATGATTCTCATTTTTGATATAAAAAAGTCGCCTTGGGCGACTTAGGATTGCAGGTGTTTTTCCAAATACAACAAGAGAGATTCCTTGGTAACATCGAAATCCAGATATCCACCTACCGCAACACTGATTTTTCCTGTCTCTTCGGATACCACGATAGTGAGTGAATCAGTAATTTCGCTAATGCCGATAGCGGCTCTGTGCCGCGATCCAAGCGATTTGGGAATGTCCAGTCGTTCGGTCGGCGGAAAATAAGCTCCGGCACATATGATGTTGTTCACGCGAACGATGACTGCACCATCATGAAGTGGTGTGCTGGGAAAGAAAATCGTTGACAACAGTTCATGGTTCAACTGGGCGTTGATGGGATACGCTGTGGCAATGAACTCATCCAGGGAGCTCGTCTTCTCAAAAGTGATTAAAGCGCCTATTTTCTTGCTAGAAAGGTAATCAATGCTTTTGATTAGTTCAATCTTTACGGTGTCTTCTATGGTGTTACTGAAGAAGTTGGTTCCCTTGACACCCATCTTCTTTAGGATCAGCAGGACTTCCGTTTGCACGGTTACAACAAACAACAGAAGTAGTGGTAATCCCTTAAGTAAGAGCTCGTGCCATGGTATGCCATCCTGAAATGCGGCGATGATGACAAATACAATCAACACAACCACCAGAAGTTTAAAGAAACGATAAATCTGGGTTATCGTTTTTGTCTTGATCAGGTTGGTGAAAATCGCCAGCAGATAGACATTGATGATCAGCACATCGAAGTTGGACATAAAACCACTCCTCCCGTATATTATAGCATAGTTTGTTTTTGGGCATAAGGGATTATTTATTTTTATTCAACATCATATTGCGTTTGATGAGCATTTTTTTGAAAAAATTGCTATAATTCAAATGGTGGAAAATCGTAAAAATCGCTGGAATTTTTTTCGATTTTTTTGTATAGTGAAATGGCTATTTCTAGCGATTTCACAGTATACATCAAATGTCAAGACTACAATTCAAATTTCTTTTGTTATATAATGATACTACACTTTTCCGGGAGGTCTGAAAAGATGATTGAATATAGCAAGAAACTCAAACAAAAAATCAACGAGGACATCAAAAGGGGGTTCACTCACCTCTTTCCGATAACCGATGACATGAAGACGACGTTCGAAGGCGTGTCGCGTCTTGTCATGTTGGATCGCTACACTCAGAAGGACTTGACTCTCAAAACATTGTCAATCGGTGATTTGGTTATCACCGTTGTTCGAAACGACCCGAAATTCCCCGCCCGTGGCATCGGCTACGTCGAGGCCATTGATGGCGATACCATAACCGTTAAACTGGAAGAAGAATCGCTTGCTCAAGCAGAAGATGCCGATGCAAAAGGCTGCATCGTACGTACTTTGCGTCTACTTGACAAGCCGCTCGAGCTGTATTTCGAGCAGATTGCCAAGCGTCTTGCTCATCATCTGGGCGAAGACGAAACAGAAGAGATGGTGGAACGGTTCTACAATGAAGTTGCCTCGCTGAATCTCGTTCCTGCCGGACGAGTATTGTTCGGTGCCGGCAGCAATACCAACGTTACGTACTTCAACTGCTTTGTCATGCCGTTTGTGCACGATTCACGCGGTGGTATCAGTGACCATCGGAAGCAAGTCATGGAAATCATGAGTCGTGGTGGTGGCGTCGGTACCAACGGATCCACGCTACGTCCCAAAAACGCTCTTGCCAAAGGCGTCAACGGGAAATCCAGCGGCGCCGTCAGCTGGCTACACGACCTGAGTGAACTAACCCACCTTGTCGAACAGGGTGGATCGCGTCGTGGCGCCCAGATGATCATGCTTGCCGACTGGCATCCCGACATTGTCGAGTTCATCGTTTCCAAAATGCAGAACCCGAAAATTCTCCAATTCCTGATTGAAAACATCAAGGATGACTCCATCGTCAACGCCGCCAAGGCCAAACTCAAGTTCATCCCATTGAGCGAAAGTGAAATTCAGATCAACGAATACATCCTCGAACAAGCCCGTCTTACCCCCGACATATTTTCCAAACAAATTGTAGACACCGCCTTCGAACGCATCAACAAAGGGGGCCAATACGACGTCAACAATCCGGATTTCCTGACTGGCGCCAACATCTCCGTTGCCGTCACCAAAGAGTTCATGGATGCCGTCGAGAACGACGAAGACTATCCTCTACGATTCCCGGATGTCGATACTTACAGCGAAGAAGAGAAAGACATATACGACGACCTGTGGGTAAAAGTCGGCGACGTCCGAACCTGGGAAGCGATGGGCCATCGTGTGAAAACCTATCGCACCATCCGTGCCCGCGAACTGTGGAACCTGATCAACATCTGCGCCACATACTCCGCGGAACCTGGCATCTTCTTCATCGACAACGCAAACGAAATGACCAATGCCCAAGGATACGGCCAGAAGGTCGTCTGCACCAACCCTTGTGGCGAACAACCGCTCGCACCGTATTCAGTCTGCAACCTGGCTGCCATCAACTTGGCCAACATGGTCGACCGGGACAACGCCATCGTCGACTGGGACAAACTGCAAAACACCATCAAGACCGCCATACGGCTTCAGGACAACGTCATCGATAAGACACATTACTTCCTGGAAGAAAACCGTGTTCAGGCCCTCGGAGAACGCCGCATCGGCCTTGGCATCATGGGCTTGCATGATCTGCTGATCTGGACCAACCGCCGCTATGGATCGAAAGAAGGCAATGAACTTGTAGACAAACTATTCAAATTCATCGCCACCAATGCCTATGAGGCATCGATCGAAATCGCCAAGGAAAAGGGATCCTTCCCGTTCCTCGACGAACACGGCAGTCGAGAAGCGTTGATCGAGAGCGGCTACATCAAAAAACTCCCGGAATACATCCGTAAAGACATTCTCAAACACGGCATCCGCAACTCGCATCTGCTCACAATTGCCCCGACTGGCTCAACTGGAACGATGGTCGGCGTATCCACCGGATTGGAACCCTACTTCGGGTTCTCCTACTTCCGCAGTGGACGACTTGGCAAGTTCATCGAAGTCAACGCTCCCATTGTCGATCAGTACTTGAAAGCTCATCCTGGCATGACCAAAGAGCGCTTGCCTGAAACGTTCGTGAGCGCCATGGAACTCACCCCCGAAGAACATGTTGACATCCAATGCGCCATTCAGAACTGGGTTGATTCCTCCATCAGCAAAACCGTCAACGCACCAAAAGGATACAGTGTCGAGGAAGTCGAACAAGTCTATATGCGTCTCTACAAAGGTGGCGCAAAAGGTGGTACCGTCTATGTGGACGGATCACGGGATTCGCAAGTTCTTTCACTGTCCAAGGACGAGGATGAGAAAATCTCCTCGCCCAAACAAGTGGATATCGCAGAACTGGGCGTCGAACTCGCCGAAGAGAAGAAAGAACCCCGCGAGCCCAAGAGTCCGGGACTGCGCAGCGATCGCCAAGACCGTAACATCGGCGTCGAGGCCGGCGACATCTGCCCGATTTGCCTGGAAGGCACCGTGGAAAACATCGGCGGTTGTCATACCTGCACCAACTGCAACGCTCAATTGAAATGTGGATTATGACAAAATAAAAGGCGCATTTTCGCGCCTTTTTTTGTATAATGGAACTGGAAGACAGACCAATATGAGGTGATTCAATGTACAAGGCAATCCTGGTGGGTGCCGATTTGAACAACGATGACATGATCGAATACTACATGGAAGAATTACGCAATCTGGCCGTCGCCAGCGATTTGGACGTGGTGTATTCGATGACCCAGTCATTGAACCGCATCACACCGAACTATTACATCGGATCCGGCAAAGTGGATGAAATCAAGCGATTCGTGAGCAATCTTGAGGCTGATCTTGTCGTGTTCAACAACGAGTTGTCCGGTTCTCAGATTCGCAATCTCGAACAAGTTCTTGATTGTCGTGTCATCGATCGGACGCTTCTCATCCTCGACATCTTCGCCAAACGAGCCAAAACCAAAGAGGCGATGCTTCAGGTGGAAATCGCCCAGCTGGAATACATGCTGCCGCGCCTGGTCGGGCTCCGCGACAGCCTCAATCGCCAACAAGGCGGAATCGGCTCGCGCGGCCCCGGTGAAAAGAAACTGGAACTCGACCGCCGCCGCATCATCCGCGAGCGCAGCAAATTACAAAACGAGCTGGATGAGATCGTCAAATCGCGCCAGATTCAGCGCCGAACCCGAAATCGCACCAACATCAAGAAAGTCGCCATCGTTGGTTATACCAACGCCGGCAAATCAACCCTCTTGAATGCCCTTGTGGATATCACCTCGGACAACAAGGACAAACAGGTGTTCGCCCACAACATGTTGTTCGCCACATTGGAAACGGCGACCCGTCACATCGTTCTCGACAACAACAAGGACTTCATTGTCACCGACACGGTCGGCTTCGTATCGAACCTGCCCCATAATCTTGTAGAATCCTTCAAATCAACGCTGGAAGAAATTACCGAGGCCGACTATTTGATTCATGTCGTCGACACCAGCAACTCCTTTTACGAGCAACAGATCGACGTCACCAATCAAACCCTCGAGGAAATCGGCGTGCACGACATTCCGACCCTCTACATCTACAACAAATACGACTTGATCGATCACGCCATCGAACCCACTCACTTCCCCAATATCATTGTTAGTTTACTAGATAAAAACGGGGTTTCCCGGGTTCTTGACTTCATCGAAAAAGAAATGTTCAAGGACTACGAAACCGTAACGCTTCTGATTCCGTTTGATGAAGGCGAACTGGTCCATCATCTCAACGAAAACAACCATATTCTATCTCAGGATTATACCAACGACGGCACCGTGCTGACGCTGGAACTGTCACAGGTTCAAAAAGCCAAATACGTCGACTACATTCAGTAAAAAAGAAGGACCTATGACGCAGGTCCTTCTTTTAAATACGTTTGATAATCATTCAATATGGATATCAGTTGAGCACGGGTTTTTACTTGTGACAAAGCCCTCCGCACCGTTGCGGCACCCTTCATTCCCTTCATGTACCACGGGGCATGACTGCGCATTTCCAGCAACGCCACCTTCTCCCCTTTGAGTTCGATCAGCTGATCCATGTGGTGTATGATGCGATCGATGCGTTGTTCTTCGGTGACAACGGGATCGTAGTGCCAGGTTTCCATGTAATCGATGATTTGCGATACCAACCAGGGATTGCCGAGCACGCCCCGGCCGATCATGACCGCGTCACAGCCGGTTTCATCGAGCATCCGCTTGAAATCTTCGGGGGTCTTGACGTCACCATTGCCGATGACGGGAATCGAAACCGCTTCTTTGATTTCTTTGATGTATCTCCAATCGGCATGACCGGAGTACATCTGCTTGCGCGTACGTGCATGAACAGCGATGGCCTTCGCACCAGCTTCTTCGCACCGTTTGGCGATTTCCACACCGTATATCGTGTTTTGATCCCAGCCGATGCGGATTTTCACCGTAACCGGTTTGCTGACGGCCTCGACGACCGCCTTGACGATGTCATAGATCTTGTCCGGCTCCAACAACAACTTGGCTCCGGCGTCGTTTTTGACGATTTTCGGAACGGGACACCCCATGTTGATGTCGATGATGTCGCAGTTCGATTGCGTATCAATGATCTTCGCACCAGCGACGATCGATTCCTTGTCGCCCCCGAACACCTGTAGGGAGAGGGGGCGCTCGGCATCAACAACTTCAAGCATCTTGTGGGATTTCTCGCTGCCGAAAACAAGACCTTTGTCGCTCACCATTTCGGCGTAGACAAGACCTGCTCCAAACTCTTTCATGATCGTGCGGAAGGCGATGTTGCTGACGCCTGCCATCGGTGCGATCACGATTTGATTATCCAGTGTTATGGGTCCGATTCGAAACATCCTGATCACCTGTTTGTTCGGTATGTAATATTGTACACAAAGTAATTTTGAAATGCAAATCATAATCGCTTTGAAATTCGATAAATAGTGGTATAATGATTCCGGTGATACTGATGAACGATTATCTTGTAAAAGCATATGCATACGATGGAACGGTTCGCATTTACGCCGCTTCCACGACCAATCTGGTCCATCACGCGCAAAAAATTCACGATTTGTGGCCGACTGCCGCCGCCGCTTTTGGCCGTTTGTTGACCGCGACCGTCGTGATGGGCGCCATGTACAAAGGCGACCAGGAGCTGACGATTCGCATCGAATCCGATGGCCCCATCGGAGGCATGGTGACGACCACCAACGCCCATGGCGAAGTCCGTGGCTACGTTGGCAATCCGCATGTCATGCTGCAATATGACAGTGGCAAGCTGAACGTCGGCCAAGCAGTCGGAAATGGCTTCATTCACGTCACAAAAGATTTGAAGGTGCGCGACATGTTCACGTCCAGCGCCCAAATCCAAACCGGTGAACTCGGCGAAGATTTCGCATATTATTTCACCATGAGCGAACAGATCCCCAGCGCTGTCGGTCTTGGTGTTCTGGTGAATGACGACAATACGATCCTCGCCAGTGGCGGATTCATTCTCCAAGTCATGCCTGGATGCAAGGAAGAGTCGATAGCACGCATCGAAACCATTCTAAAAGACATGAAACCCGTCAGTGAGTTGATTCAAGAAGATGCCACTCCCGAAGACATCATTGCGTTTCTCGCAGATGACGATTACAAACTCCTCGAACATCTTGAACTGTCCTACAAGTGCAACTGCACCAAGGAGAAATTCGAATCCGGTCTCATTTCTCTCGGCTACGATGAACTCAAGACCCTGAAGGAAGAAGACGGCCAGATTGAAACCGTCTGTCACTTCTGCAATACCAAATATCACTTCTCGGCCGACGATCTCGACGCCTTGATGAAGGAAACCAAACAGCCGAAGTAATCAAAACAAAAGCTTCTTCACCCGAAGAAGCTTTTTTTAATGGTTTCCACGCGCTTTCTGTCATATGCGCGGTTGTAGAGTGGATAATCCGTACACGCGACCGCACCGCAAATGGTCGCGAATTCTAGCGCTTCCTTATAATCCGCACCTTCCGCCAGTCGCATCCCCAATCCGGCACAGAAACTGTCACCAGCGCCATTCGCATCCACCGATGGCACATCGTTGTATCCTGGTAACTCGTATCGATTGCGTTTGTGATCCATCGCAATCAGTCCGCGTTTTCCTTTGGTGATGACAACCAATTGTTTGCCCTGATTGATCTGTTCTTCCAAAAACGCTTCATGATCGGGGAGTTTCACCCCGCTTGCTACAAGAATGTCCGCAGCCTCGATGAACTCCGCATGATATGGATTGGGCGGATCATAATCATGGATATCGACAAGGATCGTGCTTCCTTTTGCTTTCAATTGGGGAATGTAGTCCCGACAGTAATCATTGATGTTGAGAAACACAAAATCGGCGCTCTCAATCAGCTTGTCGGCTTGAATGAGCCGTTTTGGTACAATTGTGGGCACTGCCGTAACAATGCTGATGCGTTTGTCTGCGCCATGCATGATGTTGGTGTGTTGCGTCGTCTTGTCAACATCCACCACTTGCAGTCCGACATTGGTGTTAGAAAAGAACGTCCGGATCCAGTTCCCGGCTGCGTCCGTTGCGATGTCGGTGATTAAATCGACATCCGCACCGAGCGCATCCAAAGCCAACGCCTTGCCGGCTCCGGTACTGCCAATCGTCTGTACGGTTGAATCCGCCCACAAATACATGTCGTCGGAAATGTCGTTCAACTCCGTGGAAACATGAAGTAGCGTATCGTATGCACTGGTACCAAGCACCAAATATCGCATGAAATCACCTCTTTGTATCATTATACCCTCTTCCGGGACAGAATCCCACAAGAAACCTGTTTCCGTTTGATGTTTCATTCAAAACAAAGTAATAGAATTCAATTTTACCTCTGCTTATTTAGAATTTTTGTTGTTAATCGACAGCTCAAACTCGAATTTGATAGTTCGACAGCGAACATTTTTCTAAATAAGATATCCTTGTACCTAAGAAAAAGACCCCGTCACGCGGAGTCTTTTGACTGTATGAATCAGATTACATTGTCTTTAGATATCGGGCAATCTCCCATTCGGTGACGCTGGTGCGGAAATCATCCCATTCGGTCTTCTTGGCTTCGATGAACTTGTTGAACACATGATCGCCGAGCGCTTCTTTCATGACGTCGCTGTGTTTCAGTTCCTTGACGGCATCCTTCAAATTCTCAGGAAGATTGTCAATGCCCATCGATTCGCGTTCTTCGCGTGTCAGTTCATAGAGGTTGATGTAAACACGCGGTGCGCATTCGAGTTTCTTCTCGATGCCTTCAAGCCCGGACGCAAGAATCGCGCTGAGGGCCAGATACGGATTGGCGCTGGGATCGACGCTGCGAATTTCGGTTCGGGTGGCACGTCCTTTTTTGGCTGGAATGCGGATCATTGCGCTGCGGTTGGCGTCGCTCCACGATACGTAGCAAGGGGCTTCGTATCCCGGTACGAGACGTTTGTAGGAGTTTACCGTCGGGTTGGTGACGGCCGTGAAGGCACGGGCGTTTTTCATGATGCCGGCGATCCAGTATTTGGCGACATCACTGAGTTCGATTTCTCCCTTGGGGTCGTAAAACGCATTGTTGCCTTTCAAATCACTGAGCGAACAGTTGGTATGCATGCCGGATCCGTTGATCTTGGCGATCGGTTTCGGCATGAAGGTGGCGTGCAGGCCGTGCCGTTTGGCGACATTCTTGACAACGAGCTTGAACAACTGCAGTTTGTCGGAGAGTTCGACGACGTTGGAGTACTCAAAGTTGATTTCATGCTGCCCTGGGGCGACTTCATGGTGCGACGCTTCCATGTTGAAGCCGATCTTCTCCAGTTCCAGCACGATGTCGCGACGACAATCTTCCGCGCCGTCGACGGGGGCGAGATCGAAGTACCCGCCATCGTCGTTGAAATCCAGTGTCGGACGACCGTCGTGATCGAGTTTGAACAAGAAGAATTCCGGCTCGACACCGACGTTGAATGCGCCAAACCCAAGGTCGTTGGCTCGTTTCAGATTGCGCTTGAGCACCTGACGCGGATCACCTGAGAACGGTTCTCCATTGGGCAGGTAGATGTCGCAGATGAGCAGTGCGACTTTGCCGTAGGTCGTCTGTTCCCACGACGAGATCAACCATGTGTCGTAGTCGGGGCGAAGATACATGTCGGCTTCCTGGATGCGGACGAATCCGTCTATCGACGATCCGTCGAACATCACTTCGTTGTCGATCGCTTCCTCCAGCTTGCTGGCGGGAATCTCGACATTCTTCAACACACCGTTGATGTCGGTGAAGCACAGACGGACATACTTGACGTTCTCTTCCTTTGCGCTTTTCAATATTGCTTCTTTGGTGAATGTGGCCATGTCATTTCCTCCTTAAAATATAAAAAAGTGGTGTCAAAAAATGCTTGTCTGCATTGACACCACTTACTTGGTTGTTTTTCGAGACGTCGTTGTCTACAAATCAAATTATAAATAACGGTCGTCTAAAAGTCAATCTTTTCTTCAATGATAAGGTTTACAATTTGTCGCTTGGAGAGACGCCGGTCCATGGCTTCTTTCTGAATGAACTGATGGGCCGCCTCCTCGCTGTAACCACGGTCGATCAAGACTCGTTTGGCGCGGTTTGTCAGCCGCATCGTATCAAGCTGATCCTGCGCCTGATCACGCTCTTTGAAAAGCGTGCGAAGGGCGCGGTCGAACTTGCCGATCAGCGTCAGGGCAAGCGGCAGTTCGACGTCCATCGTCGTTTCGTTGACGATATGGAACCGGATGTCCCCATACACACTGTGCAGATGGCCGATGGCGGTGGAGTTGGTTATGTAGACAACTTGGGTCGTCTGTTCGAGGATGATTCGCTCAAGAACGACCGGAAGATTGGGAATATCAAGTTTGTCCGATGCGATCAATGCGTCGTATTGACGGAGCGTCTGTCGGTTGATGCGATTCACGACATCGCCATTGATGCCGTGCTGTGACAGAAGCCGCACGATGCGCTTGTCCAGATATCCCCCGGTGGAAATGATTGCTACTCTCATGATATCACTCCTTTGTGACGAGAGCGGGGATGCAGGTTATTGATAGAGCGGGTATGTTGCGGTTAATGCTGCGACGTCCTGACGGACTTCCTCAAGAATGGTCTCATCGTCCGGGTTCATCAGCGTCTTGTAAATCAAATGCGCAATGTGACGCATGTCTTCCGGCTGAAATCCTCTGGTCGTAACGGCGGGGGATCCCAGTCGAATGCCGGAGGTGATGAACGGTTTTTCGGTATCGTTGGGTACGGTGTTCTTGTTGCACGTGATCCGGACCTGATCAAGCAGTTGTTCGGCATCTTTGCCGGTACGTCCGGTAAGCGATTTGACTTCCACCAGAATCAGATGATTGTCCGTTCCACCGGACACGACATGGAAGCCAAGTTTCGACAATTCGTCCGCAAGCGCCGCAGCGTTGGCGACAACTTGTTTCTGATACGTGACGAAGGACGGTTCCAGCGCTTCCTTGAACGCAGCTGCCTTGGCGGCGATGACGTGCATCAGCGGTCCGCCTTGGATGCCGGGGAAGATGACGCGGTTGATTTGTTTGTACAGTTCGAAATTGTTGGTGAGAATGATGCCGCCACGCGGTCCGCGCAGCGTCTTGTGCGTTGTCGACGTCACCACGTCGGCGTAATCGCAGGGGTTGGGATGAAGGCCGGCGGCGACGAGACCGGCGATGTGAGCCATGTCGACCATGAACTTGGCTTCGACGGCATCGCAGATATCTTTGATCCGTTTGAAATCGATGATGCGCGGATAGGCGCTTGCTCCGGCAACGATGAGCGCCGGTTTGTGTTCGATCGCCAGTCGTTCCAATTCATCGTAATCAATCGTCTCGGTCTTGGCATCCACGCCGTAACTGACGAAGCGGTAATCGATGCCGCTGAAATTGAGCGGATGTCCATGCGTTAGATGACCGCCATGATCCAGACTCATTCCCAAAACGGTGTCGCCAGGCTTGAGCAAAGCACGGTAGGCCCCCATGTTGGCGGTCGAGCCACTGTGGGCCTGCACATTGGCGTATTTGACATGGAACAGTTCCTTCACGCGGTCCCGTGCGAGATTTTCCGCGACGTCGACGTATTCGCATCCGCCATAGTAGCGGCGACCGGGATATCCTTCGGCGTACTTGTTCGTCAACACACTGCCTTGAACTTCCAAAACCGCCTCGCTGACGAAGTTCTCCGAGGCGATTAATTCAATGTGAGATTGCTGACGATGCAGTTCATCCGATATCGCTTGGAATAATTCGATGTCTTGTTGTTTGATGTGACTCATGATTCGTCCTCCGTTTGAATGATGTAGACCCCGGGCTCGTTATCAAAGCGAACCTTGATTTTTTCCGTTTGGCTGGTGGGCATGTTCTTGCCGACATAATCGGCACGAATCGGCAATTCGCGATGGCCGCGATCGATGAGGACCGCCAGTTGAATCTTGGCTGGACGACCGAGATCGATGATCGCATCCATGCCGGCGCGGACGGTTCGTCCCGTATACAGCACGTCATCGACGATGACAACGGTTTTTCCGGTGAGATCGACATCGAGTCGGGTGAACGATTCCACACGGATGTCGTCGCGATATCCGGAGATGTCGAGCGCATGCATGGGAACATCGACGTGCTCGATCTTGTTGATGTTGTCGCGGATCTCTTCCGCAAGCGGTACTCCGTTCTTGAGCACGCCAAGCAACACCAGGTTGTCCAACTCGCTGTTGCGTTCGATAATTTCATGAGAAATGCGCCGTATGGTGCGCATCATCTTATCTTGATCAATCAGTTTTCGCAAAACAATCACCTTCTCGTTTCCTATCAATATTGTAGTAAATAATCGATGGGTTGTAAACCATTATATTCGATAGTATAATAAACGCAAGGTGATTCGATGAACAAAATCTTCTTCAAATTCGCCCTGTCGTTGGTATTGCTTCTCAATACGATTATTTTCGTGGTCTTTTTTGAAGATCTCATCTATGTGGTGGAGGATTATTTGTTCCCGCTCTTTTTCCTGTACTTCATTTTTGATTCCTTCGGTGTCATTCTGCCGATGTTCAACGATTCCATCTACAGCTCGAAAATGCAGAAGCGACAGTTCAAGGAGGTTCCCGACTACGATGTGGATAAACTGCGTCAAGAAGCACGGCGCAACAATCGCGTCGCCGTTGTCATATTCGTCTTGTACTTCGGAATGATCGCGCTCATCGGATTGTCGTTCCTCAACTTCACCTGGTTTGATCGCAAATTGCTGTATCTTGTGTTCTTCGGGCTCAACTTCGCCGATTACTTCTGCATCATGCTGTGGTGTCCGTTCCGTCAATGGTTCCTCAAGAACTCGTGTTGCAACACCTGTCGGATTTCCAATTGGGACCGCATCATGAAGTTTTCGATCCTCATCTTCATCCCCAATTTCTACACCATCACAATCTTCGTTCTCGGTGTACTCATCTTCCTGTACTGGGAATACCAGCACTGGGTCCATCCCGAACGATTCTACCGCATCTCGAACCAAACCCTGTGGTGCGTCAATTGCGACAAAGTCACCTGTGGCAAATCCAACAAGCAAAAAGCATGAAAAAAAGGAACAACGTGATGTTGTTCCTTTTGTTTGAATGGGTTGATTACATGTCGTCCGGCGTTACCGCATTCGCAGGGACGGTGTATTCTTTGTAGACGTCATCTTCTTCAATGATGAAATGTTGAATGTCTTGCCCGTCCACGGTGTATTCCGTTAATTGCAGCGATCCTGACGTGTCACCAATGCTGTATTCAAACACGTAAATGGTAAGTTCACCATCAATCTCTTTGGTGATTTCATAGTAGGTGTCCAAGCCGTTTTCCTCAATATAAATCTCAATCGCGCCATCAACACCGTCTTTTTCCAGTCTGATTTCAGAGTAGGATTCAACGCCGCCAAGGCTGGATTCGATTTCAAAATATTGTTCGGTTGATTCCTGCTCGATTTCAACACGGACATAATCATCCGATGCGCTTTCGCTGGTCTCGAAGAACATTTCCAGTTCCCCGTCCTCCAACTCGGTTCCGCCGGTGATTTCAAACGAGTTCGTGCCGTATTCCAGCAAACCTTCAAGTATAAACTCGGTTTCATCCAAGTCGTCGTTTTCCATGGCGTCGACAATGTTGTAGTAGATGGTATAGGTCGTGCCATCCACCTCGTAACTTACTTGAGATTCATACCCTTCCATGGTCGATTCTTCCTGGGAGATGCTCAATGCCGTCTCGGGGTTCGAGTCTATGAACACGTTGATGCGATTGAAGTACATCATCATTTCATCCATGCGTGATTCCAGTTGTGTGGTTTCCGTAGAAAGGAACGCAAATCTGGCGTTGGACATCATCATGTCGCTCTCCAGCAACCCTTGTGAAATGTAAATGGTTGTCGCCAACTGGTTTCCGATGTTTTCGGTATCCAAGGCGCTATTGTCATTGGTGGTGTCAGACGTAGAACAAGCCCCCAAAAAGGCCAGTACCGCGATTACCATAATCGATGCAAGTTTTTTCATGATATCACTCCTTTTACCGTATTCTATCAAATCGAGAAAATCAACTCAAACCACACGCACTATTTATTATTATTTTAATTTAGAAACAAAACCAATAAAAAAGGCAGCGCCCAGGGCGATGCCTTTTTGTGATACTTACAGTGCTGTTGCAGCCTTGATGACGAAGTACACAACAAATACGACGGCGAGTACCCACATTTCGAGGCTGACTTCCTTGTGACGCCGCGATACCAGCATCGTCAAGGGGTAGAACAGGAACCCGACGGCAATGCCTTCGGCGATCGAATAGGTGAGCGGCATGACAAGAATGACGAGGAAGGCCGAGACGGCGACCACGCTGTCGTCCCATTCGATGTCCTTGAGCTGGGTTGCCATCAGTACGCCGACCATGATCAGCGCGGCAGCGGTGACTTGGCCGGTGACGACGCTGAGTAGCGGGCTGAAGAACATGAATACGAGGAAGAAGAACGCTGTGAACACCGATGCGAGACCCGTCCGTCCACCGACTTCGACGCCAGCGAGCGATTCGATGTAGGACGTGGTCGAGGACGTACCGGCGACGGCACCGACGATCGTTGCCGTTGAATCGGCGAGGAGCGCTTTGCCGTTGTCTTTGAGTTCTCCGGTTTCGTCGAGCAGACCAGCCGCATGACCAACGGTTACCAGCGTACCGGCCGTATCGAAGAAATCAATGAACAACAGCGCGAAGATGACGATGAAGAACTGGAAATCCCAAGTTCCATCGGTGAACCCTTTGGTGAATTCGAAGAAATATGGTGCAGGAGGAGCGGATACCACTCCGGTCGGGAGACCGACAAGTCCGAAAATGATGCCGACGATCGAAGTGATGATGATTCCATACAGAATGGCGCCACGAACCTTCAGGACATAGAGCAATACCGTGGCAAGCAGTCCGAATACCGCAAGCAGGACACCCGGGTCCGACAAATCGCCGAGACCGACCAAGGTGGCGGGATTGTCAACGATCAAACCGGCGTTCTGCAGACCGATGAAGGCGATGAAGAACCCGATACCGGCCCCGATGGCCAATTTCAAGTTTTTCGGAATGGCGTTGATGATGCGTTTGCGAAGGCCGGAAATGCTCAACAACAGGAACAAAATACCGGAAATGACGATACCGGCGAATCCTTGCCATGCCGAATATCCCAAGGTGAGAACGACCGTGTAGGTGAAAAATGCGTTCATCCCCATACCCGGCGCGAGCGCGACCGGATAATTGGCGTACAGACCCATGATCAGCGTACCGACGATCGCCGCGATGGCGGTGGCGGTGAAGATCGGTCCCCATTCCAGTTCGGGAGCAACCGACAAGGTGTTGGGATTGACGAACAGGATGTAGGCCATGGCCAGGAACGTCGTCAATCCGGCCAAGAACTCGGTCTTCAGGTTCGTACCGCGCTCTTCAAGCTTGAAAAACTGTTTGATGAAATCCATTAAAAAAATCCTCCGTATTTTAGATTTTTGTCCGGTTGGGATCATATACAAATCAAAAAATGGGAGAATTCTCTCAAAACATAAAAACAGTACTATAGTCCCAACATTTACGGCGTCGGGGTAGAGACAATCGAACCATATCATCGATCATATATAATACCAACCAGTTTCTAGTGTACCGAAGTTTGAAATTCGGCGCAATACAATGAAAACACTTTCATAAAAAAAGCGCTACATTGTGCGCTTTTTTACAATTTTTTCGTTTAATGCATACAGTCCGGCGATGGTTGCCGAGAACAATGCCAAAATGATCAGTCCGCTCACCATCCAGAACATCTGCGGCAACATCTGAATCAACACGTCGTCGGCGTACAAAATCCAATCGTCATTGTTGAAGAAGATGAGATGAAACGCGGTGAAGGCCGTATCGAAATCAATGATCATGTAACCGCCCACGAATAGGATGAAAAAGATGGGAAACAGCGGCATCGTGCGATATGTTTGATACAACTCGTTTTTGTCCTTGCGGTACAGATAGTAACTGAGCGATCCTCCGATGAGCAGCGCACCGAGTGCCGCCAGGCGCAAATACGTATACAAATTCTTCACGTCCACCATGTGTCGCAGTTCGGTATCGCGCATGATGATGTCGTCATCCTCGGGCGTGGCACCGAAATCCAAATCATCGTAGCGGTAATTCAGGTAACCGATGACCCGTTCAATGGCGTATTCGTGATCGAAGGTGATGTCATCGTGCGAATCATACAATCCCTTGGATAACATCAGATACGGCTTTGTTGTGAGCAAGGAAGCGAATAGAATGACAAGAAAAAACGGAATCGTGATGTTGATGATGATGCGAATCAGTCTCATGGCGCCTCCTGGTGTATGGATTTAGAGAATTCCCACTCTCTTGTATATAGTTGTAACATGTTTGAGGAAATATGACATCTCAAATGCACTCTCGATATCGGCTTTGTTGAGGTGCTTGCATACCTCCGGATCATCAAGCAGCAGTCGTTTGAAGTCATCTCCTTCTTGCCACGCCTGCATCGCCAACGGTTGAACGAGATCGTAGGCGGTTTCACGAGCCAGGCCGGATTCAATCAGCTTGGTGAGAATCCGTTGTGAAAAGATGACCCCGTTGGTCTTGTATATGTTGGCCCGCATGTTGTCTTCGAATACGGTCAGGTCTTCCAGCACGCGTCGATAGCGATGCAGCATGTAATCCAGCAGCATCATCGCATCCGGGAAGATGACGCGTTCCACCGACGAGTGTGAAATGTCCCGCTCGTGCCAGAGTGGAACATCCTCGTATGCGCTCACCATGTAGCCGCGCAGGATGCGGGCACATCCGGTGATGTTTTCCGAGGCAATCGGATTGCGCTTGTGCGGCATTGCGCTGGACCCTTTTTGTCCGGCATGGAATCGTTCCTCCACCTCCCGAACTTCGGTCCGTTGCAGGTGGCGTACTTCCAGAGCTATTTTTTCCATTGTAGCTCCAATCAAAGCGATTTCCGCCATGTATGCGGCATGCCGGTCGCGTTGCAATGTCTGCGTGGATATGTTGGCGGATGTCAAGCCTAGTTTGTCACATACATAATCTTGAACGAATGGTGGCGTATTGGCGAAATTGCCGACGGCACCACTGATCTTGCCGGCTTCAATGTCTTTGCGAACGTTTTGGAATCGATGCAGATGGCGTTGCCATTCGTCATACCACAGCGCCCACTTCAATCCAAATGACGTGATGTCGGCATGAATGCCGTGCGTACGGCCGATGCACGGTGTATCCGCGTATTGTAGCGCTTTTTGCTTCAGGGTTTCACCAAAGGCGACCAGTCCGTCCCAAAGGATGTCGTTGGCCTGTTTGTACAAATGCCCCAGTGCAGTGTCGACGACATCCGTGCTCGTCAACCCATAGTGTACCCATTTCTTTTCGTCGCCGAGCGACTCGCTCACCGCGCGTGTGAATGCTACGATGTCATGGCGGGTTTCGGCTTCGATTTCTTGAATCCTTGCAACGCTGAATGAAGCCTTTTCCCGGATTTTTTCAACGTCTTTTCGAGGAATGACGCCGAGTTCACTCCATGCTTCCAAGGTGCGGATTTCGACCTCCAAATAAGCATGAAACTTCGCTTCGTCGGTGAACAGTCGATGCATCGTCTCGCGACGATAACGCTCGATCATTGTTTCATGATCCTTTCAAAACACTCCACGGTGTTCTGCAACAGTGATGTGATCGTCATCGGTCCGACACCACCGGGAACCGGCGTGATATAGCTGGCTTTGTCCTTGATCGCATCGAAATCGCAATCACCGACGAGGTGCCCGTCAACACGGTTGACACCGACGTCGATGACAACGGCTCCGTCTTTCACCATGTCAGTGGTGACGGTATTGGGGCGTCCGACAGCGGCGACGATGATATCGGCGCGCAGGCATTTGCTCTTCAGATCTTGCGTTCGGCTGTGAGCGATCGTCACGGTCGCATGTTCTTTCATCAGTAACATCGCAACGGGTTTCCCGACGATGTTGCTGCGTCCGATGATCAAGGCGTCTTTGCCTTTGAGTTCGATGTTTTTGCTGTGAATCATGGTGAGAATGCCTTTTGGCGTCGCCGGAAGAATCGCATCCCGTCCCAGGTGCATGTACGCTACGTTCAGGGGATGAAATCCATCCACGTCCTTGCGAATGTCGATGGCATCGATGACTTTGTTTTCATCGATGTGTTTGGGAAGCGGCAACTGAACGAGAATGCCGTGGACGTCATCGTCCTTGTTCAAGGTGCCGATGATCTGAAGCAGTTCGTCTTCGGTGATCTCGTCGTTCTTGAGAATCACGGTGCTGTCCATGCCGGCCCGTTTGCAGGCACGTTCCTTACCTCGAACATAACTCTGGCTAGCGGGGTCTTCGCCAACCAGAACAACGGCCAAATGTGGCACTTTCCCATACGTTTCCTTCAGTTCCGATACCCGTTGTTTCACTTGTTCGCGAATCTCTTTTGAGAGTTCTTTTCCGCTGATGATTTCGCCCATCATTTCACTCCTTTGATTTGATATGCGTCAATGATTTCGCCATAGTATATCATGTGATAATTATTGGTTTTATAGTAACGTTCCTTGACGTCCTTCGGTACCATGTTGGCTTCCATGGCCTGACGATAGATGATCTTGCATTCATAATGCAGGTCGCATTCGCCAAGAACCGGCGTGGTTACCTTGCGACCGGGAACGAGCGTCAACTTGCAATCTTCGATCTTATCGGTATCGCGTCCCGAACGGGTTCCGCAATAAGCAAGCTCTTTGCGCAAATCGGCCGTTGTGGGGATGCTGATGGTAAATTCGTCGTTGTCTTCCAACATGTCGTACGTATCTCGGGAATAACGAATGTAAATGACGAATACGGGCCGTCCCCAAATGACGTTGATGCCACCCCAGGCAATGGTCATCGTGTTGACCTTGTCGCCCTTCTTGGTTGTTACGAACGCTCCCGTCATCAACTGATCCAGAGCCTGATCCGATTGATCGTACCAGTTCTGTGTGGTGTATTCCATGTTATCGCCTCCAAATCCATTATAACATTAGTTTCTGTTTGCTTGAGAGAAAAAAAAGACAACCGCTCATGGTCGATTGTCTTTCGTCTTTGTTATGCGATTTCCTAGAGATACAGAGCGCTGTATTTTTCCTTCAGATACTTGACGTAATACTGTGGATCAAATTCTTCGCCGGTGACATCGAGAAGAAGTTCCTTCGGTGTTTTGCTTTTGCCGTACTGATGGATGTGTTCTTGCAACCAGGCGTTGATGGCCTTGATGTTGTTGGTGCGAACCAGTTCATCGATATCGAGGTCTTCTTTCATCTTGTAGTAGAACTGAGCGGCATAGGCACTGCCGAGTGCATAGGTCGGGAAATACCCGTAAAGCCCGGCCGACCAATGGACGTCCTGAAGAACGCCTTCACTGTCCGTTTTCGGCTCGATACCGAGGTATTCCACCATTTTTTGATTCCATACTTCGGGGAGTTGATCGACTTCCAACTCATCGCTGAACAGCATCCGTTCGATTTCATAGCGGATCATGATGTGCATCGGGTATGTGAGTTCATCTGCTTCGACGCGAATGAACGACGCCTCGACTTTGTTCGTCGCGCGATGGAAATCATCCAGAGAAATGCCTTTGGTTTCCTCTGGGAACAGTTCCTGGAACTTTGGATAATGCGCTTCCCAAAAGGCCTTGCTGCGGCCGAGTACGTTCTCATAAAAGCGTGACTGCGATTCGTGTACGCCCATCGATGCGCCACCCGACAATTCGGTGTCGGTCCATTTGGGGTCGACTTGTTGCTCATAGGTGGCATGTCCCAACTCATGGATAGCGGCAAAGATCGATGAGAACACGAAATTCTCCAGATACCTCGTGGTGAATCGAACATCGCTGGGGTGGGTGTTCCATGTGAATGGATGAACACTTTCTTTCATGAGTCCATGATCCCGATTGAAGTCCAACACATCGATCAGATAATCGCAGAATTCTTTTTGTTTTTCGGGATCGAACGAGTTCAGCGTAAAGTCGTTCTTTAGCGGTTTCCCTTCCTTCAACACTTGTCTGACAAAGGGAACCAGGTCACGTTTCAAGGTGCCGAAGAACTCGTCGTAAAGTTCCATCGTCATGCCTTCTTCAAAGTCGTCCAGCAAGACATTATAGGCTGGGCTTACCGGATCGTAATACTTAACGAATTTCCGGTTGAACTCAATCAATTTGGCCAGATTGCCTTTGAACGAATCCCAGTCGTTGTTGGCTTTGGCGTCTTCCCAGAGTCGTTGCGACAGATTGACGAGTTTCCCATATTCGACGTACTCGTTTTCGGGGATCTTGACAACTTTGTCCAGTTCCTTTTTGGCGCGTTTGATTTCTCTCGCGCTCAAATCGTCCAGTTCATCCAAGCGCTCAAACAAGCCATATACCGCATCTTGGTATTCTTGTGATGTACTGAGTTTGAACAGTTCGGCACTGATCAACCCAAGCATATCCGCCCGTCGTGGAAATGTGCCGCGGGGGGCTTCGGTCTGGCTGTCCCAGCCGACGACACTCATGACATACGAGTACGCTTCTTGTTTCTTCCGCATGTCGCGAAATTGTTGCATCAAATCCATTGTGATCACTCCTTTGCTCAATTATATCATGAAAAAGGCGAAAATCATTTGATTTTCACCTTTCCGCTGAGGGCTTTTTTGAGTAAAACTTGGATTTCACGGGATTTGTCGGAGTTCTCGATTTTAACATCCCCACTCACCGAGCGAAGCTTCACGGTTTCCGGGTAGAAGTCCTTTCCTTTGCAGTCGCCGCTGACGGTCTTGAAGTCCAGCGATTTCGCTTCGGTCTGTTCGACTTTCAAATCGCCGCTGACGGTGTTGAGATCGATCGGGCCGTCAATCTTGGTGTCGGTGAGGGATGCATCTCCGCTTACCATGGACATTTTCAGGGAGCCGAGGATTCCGTTTTCAACTTTCAAATCCCCACTTACGGTAGAGAAGTTGGCTGCATTGGTGGTGAATTTGTGAATCTTGACGTCGCCGCTGGTGGTTTTGATGTCGAATGTTTCGGTTTCAATCGACTCGAGTTTGGCATCGCCGCTGACGATTTTGATGGAAAAGAGCTTGCTTTTGATGTTTTGCGGTACTTTTACCATAAATTTTCCGGCGTCTCGGGAGAGACGGAAACGGGTTTTGTCACTGAGACGTTTGAGCGAGAACAATTCGCTGTCAAACGTCACTTCGTAATCGTCGGTGTCATCGATGTTCTTGTAGTGAACTTCGATCGATTCGGCATCGGAAATGACGTACTTCACGTCTTCACTGACGAGTGCGATGCTGATGTCGAACTCCTTGTCCACTACTGGGAATGTTTTCCATAAGGTGTATCCTTCCACAATGGTTCCTCCTTTTTCGACGGTCACGGTGTCGGCCAGATTATCCTTGAGATCCTGGGCCAGTTTGGCGGGATCTCCGAATTTTGTTGTCAGCTCGTCATCGGACAGTCCTTCTTTTTGGGCGGTTTCAATCATTTCTTCATGATCGGCGAGAATTTCCTTGATCTCGTCTTTGCTAAAGTTTAGTCGTTTCAGTTCTTTTTTCAAATCGTCTAAGAATGTCTTCATGCTTCTTGCCTCCCTTGTTCAAAATCTCATATACGCCACCAATGAATTGATCCCATGAATCCCGCAGTTCGAGGTAATACCGGAATCCTTGTTTCGTGATGCGATAGTACTTGCGCGGTGCTCCGACGTTCGACTCTTGTAAATAGGTAGTGAAGTAGCCCTCCTTCGTCAATCGCCTGAGAATCGGGTAAATGGTGTTTTCATTCACATCCAGATGTTGGGAAATGTTGTTGATGATCATGTACCCGTACATGTCCTCTTGAACCAGCTCGCTCAGGACGCATAGTTCAATGATTCCCCGCTTGAATTGCGCGTTCATGATATCGACCTCCTATACCCATCTTAACACACTACTGTGCGCGACACAATACCTAAATGAAAAAAAGGACTGTTTTAGAACAGTCCCTTTGCTTCTCCATCTTTTGTAATGTCCATTTCTAGCGCCGCAGGGGCTTTCGGAAGTCCCGGCATGGTCATGACGTCGCCCGTCAATGCGACAATGAAACCAGCTCCGATCGAGGGAGTGAGTTCTCGAATCGTTATCGTAAACCCCTTCGGTCGTCCCAGTAATTTCGGGTTGTCCGACAAGCTGTATTGTGTTTTCGCCATGCAGACTCCGAGATCGTCCCAGCCGAATCGGCGGAATCGGCGCAACTGGATGCGCGCCGTTGAGGAGAACTCGACACCATCGGCCCCGTAAACTTCCTTGGCGATGGTTTCAATCTTCTTCTGAAGTGAGTCTTCCGGTTTGTAGAGACGTTGGAAATGATTCTCTTTGGTTTCGATTTCTTGAACCACTTTGGTCGCGAGATCGACAGCGCCTTCGCCACCCTTCGCCCATACTTCACTAAGGCTGTACGGATGTTTGTTGGATTTGAGATATTCCTCTAATGCAGCCGTTTCCCGTTTGGTATCGCCGGTAAAATGATTGATTGCGACGACATAGGGGAGCCCGAATTTCTGTATGGTTTCGATGTGTCGTTCCAAGTTTTCAATCCCTTGTTGCAACGCCTCGACATTTTCTTGATCGAGTTCTTTTTTGTTGACACCTCCATGCATTTTCAGTGCCCGTACAGTTGCTACGATGACAACCGCACTTGGTGTGAAATGTCCTTGCAGTGTTTTGATGTTGAGGAATTTTTCCGCACCAAGATCGGCGCCGAATCCCGCTTCGGTGATGACGTAGTCCGCCAGTTTGCGTCCCATGTTGGTTGCGATGACGCTGTTGCATCCATGCGCGATGTTCGCGAACGGTCCGCCATGAACCAGCGCCGGTGTATTTTCCAATGTTTGAACAAGATTTGGTTTGATTGCGTCTTTCAGGATCAGCGCAACCGCGCCTTCGACTTGAAGATCGCCTACGGTGACGGGTTTGCGATCGTAGGTATATGCGACCACGATGCGCCGCACACGCGTTTTCAAATCTTCCAGATCATCGGCCAAACAAAGCACCGCCATGATTTCCGAGGCAACCGAGATGTTGAATCCATCCTCACGAGGGATGCTGTTACCGGTACCGCCAAGGCCGACAACAACCTGACGCAACGCCCGGTCGTTCATGTCCAAACAGCGTTTCCAGGAAATGCGTCGCGGATCGATGTTCAGTTCGTTTCCCTGGTGAATATGGTTGTCAATGATGGCGCTGATGGCGTTGTTGGCTGTGGTGATGGCATGAATGTCGCCGGTGAAATGGAGGTTCAAATCTTCCATCGGAACCACTTGACTGTAGCCACCTCCGGCGGCGCCTCCCTTGATTCCCATGACCGGACCGAACGAGGGTTCGCGTAAGGCGATGATCGCATTCTTGCCGATTTTCTTGAATGCCTGGCCAAGCCCCACTGTCGTTGTGGATTTGCCTTCCCCGGCCGGTGTCGGGTTGATGGCGGTGACAAGAATGACCTTTCCATCTTCCTTGTCGGCCATGCGCTTCATGGCATCCAGAGAGATTTTTGCTTTGTAATTACCATACAGCTCGATGTCATCTTCATTCAAGCCGAGTGTCGATGCAATCTCGCGTATGGGTTTCATATCCGCTTGTTGGGCGATTTTTAAGTCAATGTTTTCCATGATAAGCCTCCTCTTTGGTCTGATTTCATTTTCTCACTTTTAAGGACCAAAATCAACCGAATTACCTAAAACGCTTACAAAATTATCAGTAAACATTCATTTCAATATGTAGTATAATGATGGCATACCACGAGCAAAGGTGATGGAAATGAAGATAGGAATTGTGGGACTCGGCCTTATTGGGGGCACATACGCCAAAAGCCTGAGACCCTACCGCTACCATCTGGTTGGCATCGACATCGACCCTCTAGCGATCGCATACGCGCTTGACAACAACATTGTCGATGAAGCGACCGACGATCCAACAACCGTTTTAGGCGACTTGGACGTCGTATTTCTTTGTCTGTATCCGGATCGGGCCGTGGACTTCGTGCGCAAACACATCAATCAGTTCAAACGAGATGCGATCGTCTCCGACGTCGCCGGCATCAAACGGTACATGATCGATCAACTCGAGGTTTACAAAGACGACATTCAACTGGTCTTCGCCCACCCCATCGCGGGACGTGAAACAATCGGCATAAAACATAGTGATGAAGCGATTTTCCAGAATGCAAACTTTGTCATCACACCCACCAAACACAACACCGAAGAAGCGTTGAACCTGATCGAAACGCTCGCTCGTCAAATGGGCTTTTCTTCCGTTGCCCGCATTCAGGACTTCGAGCACGACGACATCATTGCCTATACATCGCAACTAACCCATGCCATCGCCATCAGTCTCGTCAACAGCGACGACGACAAGTACGACACCAGTCGCTTCATCGGCGACTCATACAAAGACCTTACCCGGATTGCCATGATCAATGACGATTTGTGGGCGGAACTGTTCCTTCGCAACAAAGACTTTCTAACCAGACGCATCAATGCCTTTGAGGAACAGCTCGATTTATTGAAGGATGCGCTTGCCCGCAAAGATCGCGAATCGCTTCGTGAATTGATGCGTGAATCCACGGTGAAACGAGGGAACATCAAATGAACAAATACGACTCCATTACGCTGTTTCCCGCTCGTTTGGAAGGTCAATTGGAAGTACCCACATCGAAAAGTCTCACCCATCGCGCATTGATTTGTGCGGCGTTGGCCAAAGGAACGAGTACGATCTCCGATGTGGTCCTCTCCGACGACATTCGTGCCACGCTCTCCGCGTTGGAACAGATCGGCGCTCGCATCGAAATCAATGATGATTCCGTTGATATTCGAGGAATAAAATCCCTGAAAGCTCCAAATGAAGCGATTGATTGTAATGAATCCGGCTCGACGCTCCGGTTTTTAATCCCCCTCTTATCTCTAACCGGAAAAGAGGTCGTTTTTACCGGACAACCGTCGCTTCTCCGACGTCCCCAATCGGTGTACGAAGACCTCTTCCGTCAAGATCATATTTTCTTCGAGCACAACGATGATAAAATTGTGGTAAATGGCTCTATTAAAGCCCGTAGATATTTTGTCGACGGCACCGTCAGCTCACAATTTTTTACCGGATTGATGTTCGCTTTGCCACTCTTGAATGAAGATTCCTACATCCATATTAAGGGGCATCTGGAGTCCCGCAGCTACATTCAACTCACCATTCAGATGCTGGAACATTTCGGCGTCACCGTGACAGAGATAGAAAATGGCTACTACATACCCGGAAATCAGTCCTATGAGCCGTTTGATTATCGTGTCGAGGGGGATTACTCCCAAGCGGCATTCTTTCTTGTAGGCGGCATTCTCAACGGAAACGTGACGGTCCACAACCTGTCTCACGAATCACGGCAAGGAGATCAGGCCATCATCGACATCATCAAACGCATGAAAGGCCGCTTGATTTTCATGGAAGACGGCTTGATTGCGAACAAATCAACAACCAACGCGGCCAAGATTGACATTGCCGACTGTCCGGACCTAGGTCCGATCGTGGCGCTTTTGGGTTCTCTCAGCAAAGGCACCACGACGATCGTCAACGCCGGTCGCCTGCGACTGAAGGAATCCGATCGCATCGAATCCACCGTGGCCACCTTGCAGGCCCTTGGTGCGAACATTCGAAGCAAGGGGGATGAGATCATCATCCACGGCAAGTCGTCACTTACCGGTGGCACCGTCGATTCATACAACGACCATCGCATCGCAATGATGGTTGCGATTGCCTCAATTGTCTCCGAACAGCCCATCGTATTGCATCGTGCAAACGCCGTAACAAAGTCGTATCCCCATTTTTTTGATGACTTCAGAAAACTTGGCGGATCGTTCCTTGAAGGGGTTGATGAATCATGAAAATCGTATCCGTACCGATTCCTGGAAAAGCATACGATGTGGTGATTGAAACAGGCTTGCTTCAGCGCATTGATCACTTTGTTGATGCGAATCGACAGATTGTCATCATCACCGATGACAACATCCCTTCCATTCATGTAGAGACCGTTGTCGCAAAATTGCCATCTTCCTTGGTCTTGAAAGTTCCCGAAGGAGAGTCCTCAAAATCCATGGAAATGGCTTTGTCATTGACTGATCGAATGATTGAAAAGAACATCACAAGAGATGCTTTGTTGATTGCTCTTGGGGGTGGTGTGGTAGGAGATCTGGCTGGTTTTGTCGCAGCTACCTACATGCGTGGCATCGATTACATTCAAATCCCCACAACCCTGCTCGCTCAGATTGATTCCAGTGTTGGTGGCAAAGTTGCCGTCAATGCGTCGCACATGAAAAATGCAATTGGCGCATTCAAACAACCCAAGCTGGTGTTGATCGACCCTCTGACCCTGGAAACCTTGGAACCACGCCATTTCAACAATGGGATGGCGGAGATGATCAAGTATGGTTTGATCGCCAGTAAACCGTTGTTTGATGCCTTGTTGAAGCAAGACGTCAAGTCAAATCTGGAAGAATTCATCGAGTCCTGTGTTATCATAAAGAAAACCATCGTTACAGAAGATGAATACGATACCGGAATACGCCAGATTCTCAACTATGGTCACACCATCGGTCATGCCTTGGAACAGCTCTCGAATTACGCTCTGTTGCACGGTGAGGCCATTGCAATCGGCATGGCAATGATGTCGATTGGAATGCCGTTTGAAGACGATTTGCGTCGATTGTTGCATAAATATGATCTACCGGATACATATGAGTATGATAAAACCGCATTGTTCGAATACGTTCGCACCGATAAGAAAGCATCGTCAACATCGTTGAACATGATTGTTGTTGAAGAAGTGGGAAAAGGCTATATTAAGCCCATTTCATTGTCAGATTTTAAAGCCAGATTGTAGGTGATATCATGAGTAGTTTTGGACAAGTTATCCACATCGATTTGTTTGGTGAATCCCACGGAGAAGCGATTGGGTTGGTCATTCACAATTTGCCTGCGGGGCTTCAATTGGACAAGGAGCGGATTAGCAAGGCGTTGTACAAGCGCCGCCCGAAATCCAAATTATCCACCGCCAGACAAGAACAAGATGAGTATCAGATCATCAGTGGTTACTTTAACGATAAGACCACAGGTACGCCATTAACCATCATTATTCCAAACACCGATACCCGCTCCAGGGATTATTCTCCCGAGATTCTGCGGCCATCTCATTCGGACTATACGGCCCACATTCGTTATGATGGATATCATGATTATCGTGGTGGCGGCCATTTTTCCGGACGACTAACGGCTCCACTCGTAATTCTTGGTGCGATATGCGAATCCATCTTGAATGATCACGAAATTCAAATTGGCAGTCACATTTCCAGCATCAAAGATGTTTCCGATGCGGAATTTTCATCCATCGAGCTCAATAAAGAAGTTCTAGAAAGCTTGAATTCTAGCGATTTTCCAACAATTGACAATGCTGTCGTTGATCAATACCAACAAATCATTCTTGATGCGAAAGCAAACCAGGACAGCGTCGGTGGAACCATTGAAACAGCAGTCATCGGTGTTCCTGCCGGCTATGGTACCCCATTCTTTGAAAAAGTGGAGAGCATTCTATCCCACCTGCTGTTCAGTATTCCCGCCGTCAAGGGGTTGGAGTTTGGTGATGGATTTGCCATGACGCGTAAATTGGGATCAGAAACAAACGATCCTTTCATACTGGAAAACGGCTCAATAAAGACGTCTTCTAATCATTCTGGTGGTCTTCAAGGCGGTATCACCAACGGCATGCCGATTGTATTTCGAACAGCCATCAAGCCCACGTCATCCATCGGCAAACCACAACAAACCGTCAACATCGATACCATGGAGGCAATCACCCTGGAACTTAAGGGTCGTCACGATCCCGCCATCGTTCACCGGGTGATTCATGTCATCAACGCCATAACCAGTTATGCCATTCTTGAACTGATTGTTCGTCAGGAGGGCCCCAAATGGATGATCTGACGACCATGCGCAAACGCATCAACGCCATCGACGATACCATCATGGCCTTATTGGAAGAACGATTTGATCTGGCGCACCGGATCGGTGCCTACAAAGTATCCAACAATTTACCGATCTACGATGCTGATCGCGAACAATCAATATTCGACAAAACAGCATCATTCAGCCATTTTCCACAAATGAAAGAAGTGTATTCCACAATCATGAAAGAGAGTAAGAAACTGCAGCGAAAGTAGGAATCACCATGTATGGTCTTCTCGGCAAACAGTTGTCTCACAGCTTTTCCAAACAAATACACGAGCATTTTACCGATCATAATTATAACCTCTTTGAAACAGCTGATTTAGAAGAGTTTTTTGCCAAGACCACATTTTCCGCGTTAAACGTAACAATTCCGTATAAACATGAGGTGATTCAACACCTTGACTGGTTGGACCCCGTAGCAGAAGCATTACAAGCCGTCAACACCATTGTCCGCCATGGTGGACAACTTCGCGGTTACAATACCGATTACTATGGACTCGATAAAGCGCTCCACTACAACGATATCTCGGTGCGAAACAAACATGTAATCATACTGGGAAACGGCTCCACTAGTAGAACAATTCAATATTATTGCGAGCAAAATTCAGCGAAAAAAATCACAGTTCTTGCTCGCAATCCCAAGAATCATGAACATCATTTCAGCGATGTGGATAACTTCTCTTCCGCAACTATCATGTTCAATGCTACGCCGGTGGGTATGTTTCCTGACAATGAAGGAATGCTTCCGATTGGTCTGGACAGACTCCCTCATTTGAAGTCAGTGGTGGATGTCATATACAATCCTCTTTCCTCATCGTTGCTGGTGGCCGCCAAATCTAACGACATAAAGGTGGTTAACGGCTTGATGATGCTGATATTCCAGGCAGTAAAATCGATGGAATTGTTCCATAAAACACTGATTTCCGATGATGCTGCACTGCAGTATTACCAGGATCTACGTAAAACGATGACGAACATCATCTTCATCGGCATGCCCATGAGCGGTAAGACCTTCTATGCCAGCAAAATTGCAGATCGATATCGTAAAGTCTTCGTCGATCTTGACGATCAAATTGAAGAGGCAGCCCAAATGAGCATCCCCGATTTGTTTGCATCGCTCGGTGAATCTGGCTTTCGAACGTTGGAATCTTCGGTTGTTAAAAAAGTCTCAAAACGGCACAATCTGGCGATTTCCTGTGGTGGTGGTGTCGTCTTGAACAACCATAACATTCAAAGGTTGAAACAAAATGGGGTCATCGTATTCCTAGACGCCCCCCTGGAGTTTTTGAAACAAATCAATCCCAAGGATCGCCCCTTGTTGAAGGACAAGGACAATCTGGTGCTCTTGTACGAACAACGTCACCACTTGTATGAAGCCGCCGCAGATCTTGTCGTTCCCAAAACGAATTTCAATGAAACAGCCATTCTAAGGGACATTGAGGTGAAACTAGATGAATATTTTAGTTCTTAACGGCCCCAATCTCAACATGTTGGGTCGGCGCGAACCTGACATTTACGGATCCAAATCCTACCAGGATCTGGAAGACTATTGCTACGGATTCGCAGATCGATACCCCGTTTCGATTGATGTCAAACAATCCAATCTGGAAGGTATTTTGATTGATATTCTTCATTACGCCGACGATCATTACGATGGCGTGATCCTCAATGCTGGAGCCTTTACCCACTATTCTTACGCACTGTATGATGCAATAAAAGCAATCTCCATCCCCGTTGTTGAAGTCCATTTATCGGATTTGACGAAACGCGAGCCGTTTCGCACCATCTCGGTAATCCGCGATGCCTGTATCGACAGTGTCATGGGATTGGGATTTCAAAGCTATGAAGAGGGCCTCAAAATTTTACTGGAAAGTCGTGATCAAACATGATAGTTAAACTCAAGCGTGATGCCAAAAAAACGGACATCAAACACCTAAGGGACCATCTCATCAACCAAGGATTCGAAATTCATGACAGCGTTGGTGCCAACTACAGCATTTTCGGCGTCGTTGGCGATACCGCTCAGTTCGACATCCGCAGTTTGTACGCCTATCCGTGCGTGGACAGCGTCATTCGCGTCCAGGAGCCCTTCAAGAAAGTCAACCGCAAGTTCACTCCCGAGGATACGATCATTGATGTCGGTGGTGTCTTGATCGGTGGCAATGAATTGATTGTGATGGCTGGACCGTGCAGCGTGGAAAGCGCTGAACAAGTGGATATCATTGCCGCAAGTGTCAAGAAAGCCGGCGCCAAGATTCTCCGTGGCGGAGCGTTCAAACCCCGCACCTCGCCATATTCCTACCAAGGCATGGGTGTGGAAGGATTGAAAATCCTGAAGGACGCCGGCCTCAAATACGGCATGCCGGTGATTTCCGAACTGATGAGCACCGAGCACATCGACGTCTTCTTGGAGTACGTCGACATCATCCAAATCGGGGCTCGCAACATGCAGAATTTCGCGTTGTTAAAGGAACTTGGTAAAACGAACAAACCCGTTTTACTCAAACGCGGTTTCTCCAATACCATCGAAGAATGGCTCATGAGCGCCGAATACATCATGGCCGGTGGCAATCCGAACGTTATCCTGTGCGAACGTGGAATCCGCACATTCGAACCCTACACACGCAATACACTAGATATTTCCACCGTCCCGATTGTCAAGAAACTAAGCCATTTACCAGTCATTATCGATCCGTCACACGCAGCCGGTTATTGGGATCTTGTTGAGAGCCTGTCTCTCGCCAGCATTGCCGCCGGCGCCGATGGTCTGATCATCGAAGTCCATCACGAACCGGAAAAAGCGATGAGCGATGGCGCACAATCGCTGAAACCGAAGAACTTCAAGGAACTCATGCGCAAAGCCTCCATCATCGGCGACGCGATGGGCCGAAAACTATAAATAAAAAAAGCTTGTCCACGAAGGGCAAGCTTTTTATGTGTTCATGACATCGTCTAGGACGATGGTCTGGGTTCGATCCGGTCCGAAGCTGAACATCGATATTGGAATCCCAACCAACTCGGAAATGGTATTCAAATACTGCTTTGCAGCATCCGGTAAATCGCTGAATTTGGTTGTTTTCGTAATATCTTGATGCCACCCCGGCAGGGTCACATATTCGGGTTTGCAGCGTTCCAAATCCGTGATTGACGCCGGAATGTAATCAATCCGCTTCCCATCCAGATGGTAGGCGACGCAAATCTTCAGCGGATCGATTCCCGTCAAGACATCCAACAACATCACGCTGAGTCCTGTGACGCCACTAACGCGCTTGGTGTGACGCAATACGACCGTATCCAACCACCCGATGCGTCGCGGACGACCCGTGGTGGTACCATATTCATTGCCGGCATCGCGAATCTTGCTGGCGGTGTCGTTGTTGAACTCCGTTAAGAAACAGCCGCTGCCAACTCGTGTTGAATAGGCTTTGGTAACCCCTACCACATCCGTGATATATTGCGGGGAAACCCCCGTGTTAAGCGGAACAGATGATGCTGTTGGAGAACTGGAAGTGACAAAAGGATACGTTCCATGATCGATACAAAGCAACGCTCCTTGGGCCCCTTCAAACAACACTTTCTTGCCGTCTTCCAAGACACCATTCAATAACCGCGATGTATCGGTAACATAAGGTTTCAAGAGTTGTCCGTATTGGTAGTATTCGTCAAACACCGCTTCGATGTCGATGGCTGGTTTTCCGTATGCGGTTAGGATCGTATTGTGATACTTCAGATTGTCAGTGAGTTTGTCCTTGAATGCAGCTTCATCGATCAAATCGCAAATGCGGATGCCGATGCGGGCGAATTTGTCCGTATATGCCGGACCGATGCCTTTGCGGGTTGTGCCTACTTTCTTGTGCTGCGGCTTGATGTCCTCCATCAATCCATCCAGTTCAATGTGTTGTGGCAAGACGACGTGTGCGCGATCGCTGAGGTATAGTTGAAAGTCGGTTACTCCGCCTTGTTTCAACATTTCCAGCTCATCCAACATCGCTTTTGGATCAATCACCATGCCGTTGGCCAGCACATTGATTGCTTCGGTTCGGAAAATCCCGGATGGAATCAGGTGGAGTGCGAATTTCCTGTCATCGAACACGATCGTGTGTCCCGCATTGTTCCCACCTTGGAACCGGACGACGACATCCGCCTGTTCCGCCAGGAAGTCCGTTACCTTGCCTTTTCCTTCGTCCCCCCATTGGGTTCCGATCACTACTACGCCTTTCATGCGAATTCCTCCTAAAAAAGAAAAAATGCACCCGGAAGGTACACCTATGGCGTACGATCCATCATGTTTGGTACGCCGTTTTGGAAACAACCATTTGTATCATATCACGGAGTAAATTCGATGTCAACACTTGACATTCAGCGTGATCAACCACCATATGAATAACTATAATAAAAGGGCCAAAATTGGCCCTTTCCCTTAATTACAACAATTCCAACAAATCAACGATGACGTACAAATAATGGCGGTTCAATTTGATCGTGTCGATGATCACGTTCAACCGTTCCGCCTTGTATTGGAAGCGGATGAACGGACTGATCTCATTGGCCTTGGCAAAAAGGTACTCACCATTGATGTTGCGCGATGCTTCCTGATTGAGTCGGAATGTGACGTTGTTCTTCAACTCACGGATTTTTTCCAATCCTTTTTCCTTCGCCAGATGTTCAAACAGTTTCTCATACATGTAGAGGTTGATTTCTTTGGGCGGCAGACCGAATCGATCTTGGAACTCTTCCATCAACTGACGGATGTCTTCTTTGGATCGAATATTGGTGATTTTCCGGTGCATCTCCATCTTCACATAATCGTTCTTGATGTAGTTGTCGTCGATGTATTTGTTGACTTGAATTTTCAGCGGTGAAGCCGTTTCCTGTTTCTCATCAGAGGGTTCTTCACCCGTTTGTTGGCGATCAATTTCTTCTTTCAGCATGTCCAAGAACAAATCCAGCCCGACGCTGTCCATAAATCCGGATTGCTCGGTGCCAAGGACGTCGCCAGCCCCGCGGATGCTCAAGTCACGGACGGCAATCTTGAATCCCGATCCCAGTTCCGTGAATTCCTTGATGACACGCAGTCGTTTCAATGCTTCTTCGGTGAGTTGTTTGTTTTTCTGATACATGAGGTACGCATAAGCGATGCGATCGCTGCGCCCTACTCGACCGCGAATCTGGTAGAGTTGCGCCAATCCGAGCCGATCACTGTCGTGCACCAGCAGTGTATTCGCATTGGGAATGTCGATGCCGGTCTCAATGATCGTCGTCGATACCAACACATCATACTCCCCGTCCAAAAAGGCCTGAATGACCTCTTCCATCCGGATGCGGCTCATCTTGCCGTGGGCGAACACAACGCGTGCTTCGGGCACCAGTCGCTTGATGCGATTGGCAATCACATTGATGTCATCAACGCGATTGTACAGATAGAATACTTGTCCTTTTCTAGCCATTTCCCTTTGAATCGCATCACGGATTACCGAGTCGTTTCGCTCCAAAACATAAGTCTGAATCGGATACCGGTTGGCGGGGGGTGTTTCCAGCAACGACATGCTCTTGACACCGGTGATCGCCATCTGCAAGGTGCGGGGAATTGGTGTCGCACTGAGCGACAGAACATCGATGTTCACCTTCAGTTCCTTGATGCGTTCTTTGTGTTCCACACCGAATCGCTGCTCTTCATCCACAATCAACAAGCCAAGATCGTGAAACTGCATGTCTCTGGATAGAATGCGGTGTGTACCGATGACAATGTCGATTTCTCCTGTGGACAATTTCGCCAACACGTCTCGCTGGACGGATTTGATGACGAAACGATTCAACAACGCAACCTTGATACCATATCGGTCCAAGCGCTCCTTAAACGTATAGTAATGTTGCCGGGAAAGGACTGTAGTAGGCGCCAGATAGGCTACCTGTTTATTGTCCAACACAGCTTTGAAGGCTGCCCGTAACGCCACTTCCGTCTTGCCGTACCCGACATCCCCACAGATCAGGCGATCCATTGGGCGTTCGGATTCCATGTCGCGCTTGACATCTTCGATCGCGGTTGCTTGATCGGGGGTTTCCTGATACGGAAAATCCGCTTCAAAATCCATCTGAAGATCCGATTCCGGACTGAACGCGAACCCTTTCGCCTGTTCCCGCATGGCATAGAGTTGAATCAGCTTGTCAGCGATATCGCGAACGCGCTTGCGAACCCGCAGTTTGGTTCGTGCCCATTCGCCACTATTGAGTTTGTGAATCTTGGGACGAACCCCTTCACTGCCGATGTACTTCTGAATCAGGTGAATGTTTTCAATTGGAATGTACAACGTATCGTCACCTTTGTAAGCGATGTGAACGTAATCGTTCGTAAACTCTCCCAATGTCATCTGTGTAACACCGAGAAACCGCCCGATACCGTGATTGTAGTGGACGACCAGGTCGCCTTTTTTCAACTCTTCCACGGTGGAAATCTTCTTGGCGTCTTTCATTGTGGTACGGTATTTCGGTTGTTTGCGTTCCTGTTGTTTGTAGATGTTGTCCTCGTTGAGGAGAATCGTGTTGGTGTCATGATGTTCAAATGACAACCGATTGTCGCTAACGACCAAATTCAGCCGTTTTGGAACGATGGAGTCTTTTGGTCCAACAATGTAATACGGGACCTTGTCTTCAATCAATTCGGTGAAATGATGCAAAGAGCGTTGATGTCGGAATGACAGAATGATCGTTGTGTAACGATCGTATTTCTTGATGTCGCCAAGGAACATGTGGATGTTATTGTTGTACAAGACTGCTTCCTTGACGCGTACATTCAAGTGTTTTTCGGTGATTTTGACATCCCCAAAAACGTCCATGTATAGCGATTTTCCATTAAATATATGATCGATGTCACGAACCAGCTCAAAGCCCAATTTCGGATAATCGCCGGTATCCTGATACCATTCGGTGATGTCGTTGACGACATCGTTGTAATTGTCGTGAACGCGCTTGTGTTCCCAGTAGACAACCGTCTGGTTGCCGAGATAATCACTGATCGTTTCTTGTTTATCCGGCAAAAACAGTTGATACCGCGACAGTTTGTCGATGTCATTGTGGTGTTCGAGATTCATCAGATCGTCCACAATTCGATCGTGGGCCTTGCCATCAACCGTGATCCGTTGCAGTTGTCGCTCGACATTGTCTCGAATCACCTGGAATTCTTCGTTGGTGTAATAGAACTCGTACATCGGATAGATTTCGACATGTTTCACTTTCACCGTCGAGCGTTGCGTTTCGACGTCAAACTGACGTATCGAGTCGACCTCATCGTCAAACCACTCGATGCGAACGGGATGAACTTCGTTCAACGGATAGATGTCCAAAATGCCTCCGCGATAGGAAAACTCGCCTTGTTTGTCGACGGTTTCTTCTCGGGAATACCCCATCGAAACCAGTTTTTCCAGGACCCCGTCCACGTCGTGAACATCTTGTAGTTTTAGTCTTAGTATGGCCGTTTCCCATTTCGAAAACGGCATCAAATTCTTGATGAATCCAGTGGTGTTTGTCACCACGATCAATTTGTCGTGGTCCATCAGTTTGCTGACGGTGTTGATTCGTTCCACCTTGAATTCGGTGCTCATCGCCAACATTTCCGTGGTCATGAACTCATCCTGCGGGAAGAATGCCAACTGGTGTTCGTCGAGGTAGGCGGCCAGTTTGTCATAGACCTTTTGGGCGTTGTAGAGGTTGGGCGTTACGACGAGGACATTATGATCGACATCGTGATACAACGAAAGAAGAGCGAGAATGCTGAAATTGTCGTTGGTGTTGACAAGATGCAGCTCATCGCGCTTGCTGAACTGTGATTGTAGGGATTGGAAAAACGGTGTTTGTTTGAAATACTGCAGGATGTTGTTCATCGGATACCTCCCACGCACGGATAGCGAATCCCGCCACAGAGGGGGGTATTCGCTTGGTTTAGGCGATAATAGAATAGCACAAAGAGTGGTTGTTTTCAATCAAAAAAGCCCAAATGGGCTTAATTGAATTGATTCATGATGTTGGAGAATGTCATTCCCTCGACAAATGCGTCGATGATTTCCGTGACCGTCTTGACACTTGGTAAAATGGCATCGAGTTCGGTTTTACCGAAATTGCTCAGAACATAGTCTTTGGCGTCCATCAAAGGATTGGAATCAATCCCGAAACGAAGCCGTTTCACAGTATCCGTACCCAAGTGATCAATGGTTGATTGCATGCCGTTGTGGCCACCGGCTCCACCTTGTTCGCGGAGTCGGATTTTACCCAGCGGCAACACGAAATCATCATAAATGACGAGAATATCGTCTATGGCGATGTCGTAATAATCGGCGACGGCCCGTACGCTCTGTCCGGACAGGTTCATGAACGTATGTGGTTTGAGAAGGATCAAATCGCCTTGTTTCAGCGCTTCCCCATGAAACTTGCGTTCCATTTTGAATGTCAAACCACGTTTGTTCGCATAGAAATCCAGACACATGAACCCGATGTTGTGTTTGGTTCGTTCGTACTTCGCGCCCGGATTTCCCAATCCGACGACGAGTTTCATGTTATTTCCTCTTTGGTTTGATGACCAAGTGACGCTCTTTCCCTTCTCCTTCGGAGATGGTTGTGACGTCGCGCCAATCAGATAGTTTGGTATGAATGATCCGCCGTTCATAGGCGTTCATCGGTTCCAGTTTGGCTTCGATTTTACTGCGTGCGACACTTTTCGCCGTCTTGGTGGCGAGAATTTCCAGCTGGCGTTTGCGGTTGGCCTTGTAGCCACCGATGTCAACCAGCACGATGAAGCGCTCATCGGTGAACACACTGATGAGATTGCGGATGTAGTACTGGATGCTTTCCAGGGTTTTGCCGTTGCGGCCGATCAACAACGGGTTTTCATCGGTGTTGATGCGATAGGAGATTTCCGTGTCCGACTTGCGGCGCATCTCGATCTGCGCTTCGACACCCATGGTTTCAAACATGTCTTTCAGCGCGTTGTAGCCGATTTCGGCGGGATCGACATTCACCGTCGCCCGAACTTTGTACGTTTTGGAAATTAATCCTGATTTATCGAGTACCTCGATGTCGATGTATTGCTTGCCGACGCGCATTTCTTCCGCTGCGACGGCACTTGCTTCGTCTAACGATTTGGTTTCGAATTCGTATGTTTTCATATGTCAGTCACACCTCTATATGCTTTTTACTATGTTTTGCGATTCCAAGTGTTTCTTGTAGCTTTGACGCCGATTGATGTAGGTCTGCAGGAACTGGAATGAGTTACCGACGATCCAGTACAGCGCGATACCGTTATTGGTGATCGCGATCGAAACGAGCATGAACACCATGAAATACGACATGTACTTCATCTGGTTGGCCGTGGCCTGAGCTTGTTTCGACTGGTACTTCTTGTTCTGGAGATATTCCGGTTTGCTTTGGGCGTATTTCTGGTATCCGAACATCAACAGTCCGACAATGATCGCCAGCAGTACTTCCGGGAAAATGGCAGCCATACCGGCTCCAAAGCCATCCGATGCGAATACCGAGAATTCAACACCACTCTTCAAATCCATGCCGAGGAATGTGAAGTTCAACGCGCTGTAGTCTTTGATTCCCGACACCACCACACCGTCTATGGTTCCATCCGACAGTGGCAGTCGACGTACAACTTGGTACATCGCAATGAAGATCGGCATCTGTAAAAACGGCAACAGACATCCGAGTGGATTGATGTTGTATTTGCGGTATACCTCAAGGGTTTCTTGCTGCATCTTGCGCTGGGAAACCTCGTCGTTGCGCCCTTTGTACTTCTCTTGGATTTTGTTCAATTCCGGCTGTGCCTGTTGCATGTTGAGCGTCATTGCGTTGCTCTTGGCGTAGATCGGCCACCCCGCGGAACGGACAATCAGCGTCACCACGATCAGACCCACCCAGTAGTGTCCGCCCAGCTGAAGACTGAGCCAATATGTGAACTCGGCAATCTGGGTAATGATCCATTGCAGCCAACCCCAGCCACCTTCGGCGCCAATCGGCTTGTCGTACATCGTATCGCCATTATTACAGGCACTAAGCAACACGACAAGAACCAACGTCAATACGATCAACTGAATTCTTCTGTTTCGATTCATGTTCTCACCTCAAAAGTTTCAATTTGTCCATCAATCGCGTCACATTATCTTTGATTTGCGCGAACTCCAACGTGCTGGCGCTGGGTTTCACGACAATGAAGATGTCGACGTGATCAACGATGTCAAGTCCGGCGACAATTGCGCGAATCTGACGTTTCATGCGGTTGCGTTTCACCGCTTTTCCATACTTCTTGGGAACACTGACTGCGAAACGAAAATGAGATTGGCCATGGTTTTCTCTTTTGTATACGACAAAATCGCGGTTACCAGCGTTTTGTCGTAGTTTCATGATCGCTTCGATGTCGCTTCCTTGTTTGATTCGATACTCTTTTTTCATACCATCACCTCGGAAACATAAAAACCACCGCAAAAACGTATATTATAGTTTTCAGGTGGTTTCAGGTATAGTATAATATGTTCGATTCGATTGTATTATTCGTCGGCGACGGTGAGTTTCTTACGGCCTTTTGCTCTGCGTCTGGCGAGAACGTTGCGTCCGCCCTTGGTTTTCATGCGGGCGAAGAAGCCGTGCGTTTTGGCTCTTTTGCGTTTGTTCGGTTGATATGTGCGTTTCGACATGATCAACACCTCCTAGTCCGATAGTTGAAAAACCATGCTATAACATTATATATGCAATAAAAAGGTGTGTCAATACAATTGATGGATTTTTCCTGAAAGGTTGGAAACCACAAAAGTTTTCCACATTGGTTTTGGGCTTGATTCCGTGATTTCAACGGTGGCCATTGTGGAAATGTGTTTTACTGGAAAGGCGTCTTTGTGAAAATTGTTGATAACCCACTTTAACAACTATAACTAGCGATTTACCATCAACAACATGTTACTGGAAACGTTGTGGATTAGAAAAGTTTTCCACAATTTCCGTGTATAAGTTTTGTTTCATTTCTGTTTTTTTTCGTGGTATATTATGGGTATAGATTTTTGAGGTGAACCCGATGGAAAAATACACAACAATTTGGCAAGAAATCAAACAATCGTTGGAAGACGATTTGGACGAAGTTGTATTCGCGGAGATTTTTGATCCTGTGAATACAGTTTTTAAAGTGGTAAACAATTACATCTATCTCGTTGCTCCCAACGACTTCATCAAGCGCCGCATCGAAATGTTGTATTTGAACAAACTGAACCGTTATCTCGAACTCAAACTGGACGATCCCCACAAATTCCGGATCATGACCGAATCCCAGGCATCTAAGGAACTCGCCGATGACAAAGAATTCGCTGTCAATCAGGCCGATGATTCCTTGACGGACCGCTACATTCAAGGCAATCTGAACACCAGTTACACCTTCGACAGTTTCGTGGTTGGGAACTCCAACCGTTTGGCCTACACAAGTGCCATCAAAGTCGCCGATCAACCAGGTGTCGTCGCTAATCCACTGTACATTTTCGGAGATGTCGGTCTGGGCAAGACTCATCTCATGCAGTGTGTCGGCAACTACATCTTGGAAGGCGACATGAACGCCCGCGTCCTGTACGTCAAGACCGATCAGTTCGTAGAGGAATACGTGCGTCACGCGTCCAAAAAGAAATACGATGAGTTTTATGACAAGTACCGCAACGTCGACGTCTTGCTGGTCGATGACATCCAATTTCTGTCCGGCAAAGACCAGTCGCAGAACGAGTTCTTCAAATTGTTCGAACTGTTGCACGGCCAGCAGAAGCAAATCGTCATTACTTCCGATCGCAGCGCCAACGAACTGAAAGACATCATGAGCCGCCTTACGTCGCGGTTTGAGTGGGGTGTCACGGTTGACATCAATCGTCCGGATCTCGATCACCGGATCAAGATTCTGCGCAAAAAGCTGATGGCGGAAACATCCAACGCCGATTTGATTCCCGATGACGTGATCGAATACATCGCCAGTGTGTTTGACAACAACGTACGCGAACTCGAGGGCGCGCTGAAGCGCGTGTTGTTCTATTGCACGGCATTCAATTTCGAGTTCACCGTGAAAAATGCGGAAGCCGCGTTGGAAACACTTGTCAAACCGCGTATCAACGACAATTTCCTCAGCGAAAACAAGATCAAAAACATCATGAGCATCGTCAGCGATTACTACCGCATCTCGACCAGTGATCTGGTATCGAAGAAGCGAACCGCCAAATACGTCTTTCCGAGACAGGTTTCAATGTATCTGATCAAAACCTTGTATGACCTTCCCTACAAGAAAATCGGGACCTTCTTCGGCAATCGCGATCACTCCACCGTCATGCATTCCGTCGAGAAAATCAACAACGAGATGGAGATGGATCCAAACGTGAAGAAAGACGTGGAAAAACTGACGATAAAATGTGGACAAAAGTGAAAAAATAAATCGCTAAAAACAGCGTTATGTGATATAATATGAGTATGATTTTGCGAGGTTTCCACAAATCCACACGACACAATAATAATCAACAATATAAATTATAGTCAATTAGAGGTGAGGACATGAATTTTCAAATCAACAAAGACACATTGCTGAACAACCTGATCGTCGCACAAAAAGCCTTGTCGAACAAAACACCGAATCCTGCCCTCCAGGGCATCAAGTTAGATGTATTGAAAGATCACCTGGTGATTACCACCAGCAACTCCGATATCGCCATCAAACTGACCGTCAAGGACCCGAGTCTTGACGTCACCAAAGAAGGATCCGCGCTGATTCCCGGCAAATACTTTGTCGAAATCATTCGCAAGCTCGATGGATTGAAAGTCAATCTGTCGATGGCCATGGACAACATGTTGCGCATCGAAGCCGATCGCTCGGACATCACGCTCAATATGATGGATTTGGAAGATTATCCGGAATTGCAGTTCAACGAGAAAGTCAAATCAATCAAAATCAATGTCCGCGTCCTCAAGACGATCATCCGTCAGACAGCGTTCGCGACGTCTTCGATTGAAAACCGTCCGATTCTCACCGGCGTCAACTTCAAAATCGATGGCAAGAAACTGACGGCAATCGCCACCGACAGCTATCGGTTAAGCCAAAAAGAGATCGAACTGAACGATTCCTATGAGCCGCTCAACATCATCATCCCCGGTCGCAGTCTCGAAGAACTGATCAAAGTGTTGGAAAACAACAACGACCAGGTCGAACTGCACTTTGATCACTCGAAGATTCTCTTCAAATACAACAATTTACTGTTCCAATCACGGTTGCTCGAAGGAAACTACCCGGAAACATCCAAATTGATTCCGACCGATTTCCCAACCGTCATCAAGTTCAACAAAGAGAACCTGTCCACCGCCATCGAACGCGCCAGCTTGCTGTCGAGCCGTGACGGCAACAACGCCATCGTCAAACTGGCACTGCGCCAGGACAACATCGTCGAGATCACATCGAACTCACCCGAAATCGGGAAAGTTCTGGAAGAAGTGTATCCGGTTGATGAAATCGTCGGACATCCCTTCAAAATCGCGTTCAGTTCCAAATATATCCTGGATGCTCTGAAAATCTTCAATTCCAGCGAAGTAAGCATCAATTTCACCGGTGAAATCCGCCCCTTCATCATCAAGGGCGAATACGATGAAAACATGCTGCAGTTGATCCTCCCCGTCCGCACCGAATAAAAGCCCCTCAGCGGGCTTTTTTTATGCCTGGATTTTGTTGCTATTTTATGCAATTTATAATATAATATATTTATACATAATAATATATATGAAAGACAGTGGTGTTTTATGGAACAAATAGCCATCACCAGCGAGTACATAACACTGGGACAATTCTTAAAATTCGCCGACCTGATTCCCTCGGGTGGAATGGTAAAAATGGTACTACAGGAATACACCATTCACGTCAACGACGTGCGAGAAGATCGCCGTGGTCGCAAATTGTACCCCGGGGACAAGATCGCAATCGCCGGCATCGGCACATTCCGGATTGTGTCCTCGTGAAACTCAAACAGCTGCAACTGGCCACATTCCGGAATTATGACACACTCGATCTGGATCTCCATGACAACACCATCATCTTTCTAGGCAACAACGCCCAAGGCAAAACCAGCATTCTCGAATCCATCTACGTTCTCGCCTTTACCAAATCACACAAGACCTACAAAGACACCGATATCATCCAAAATGGCGCTGAGTTCGCCAAAATCAACGCTGTCATCGATTTGAAGGATGGTGACAAGGAAATGGGTATCATCATCTCAAAACTTGGCAAGAAGGCGAAATACAACCGTGTGGAGCTGGACCGATTGAGTGAATACATCGGACGACTGAACGTGGTGATGTTCGCTCCGGAGGATCTCGATCTGATCAAGGGAAATCCCAAGGAGAGGCGAAAATTCCTCGATATCGAAATCGGCCAGGTGGACAAGGAATACCTGTACCACCTGCAACAATACAAGAAAGTCTTGAAACAACGCAACGACTTGTTGAAGACGATGCAGAAACACAAAGACGACAATTACCTCCTGCTCGACGTCATCACCGATCAACTGATCGACTACCAAACACCGCTAATCCGCATGAGAAAAGCATTTCTCAAAGATGTATCACAGTACGCACAACGCCATTATCAGGCATTGTCCGGCCGTGACGACGATCTCGCAATCGCGTACGCCCCATCCTTGACAAACAACCCCAAACAGGAATATACCACCAAATACCAGTACGATGTCATTACCGGAACGACAAACCAAGGAATCCACCGTGACGACATCGAATTCATCCTGAACGACCAACCATTGAAAACCTACGGCAGCCAAGGCGAACAACGCACCGCCGTATTGGCCGTAAAACTGGCTCTGATCGATTTTATCAAGGAACGCCGGGGCGAGTATCCAATCTTGCTTCTGGACGATGTGTTGAGCGAATTGGACGTCTCGCGGCAAAACAATCTCCTGGAATACATCAACGACGACATCCAGACATTGATCACCACAACCGACATCACCGACATCAACTTGGACAAATTGAATCACTACCGCATATACGAAGTCATCAACGGACACGCAAAGGAGAGTGAATCCCATGGCGCATAGCTACGATTCCAGAAACATTCAGATCCTCGAAGGGCTCGAGGCTGTCAAAAAACGGCCCGGCATGTACATTGGCTCGACCGGACCACGCGGTCTTCACCACCTGGTCTGGGAAATCGTCGACAACTCGATCGACGAGGCGATGGTTGGAGCCGCCACGCACATCTGTGTCGAAATTCTCGAAGGAAACATCATCCGCGTGTCGGACGACGGGCGCGGCATTCCGGTCGACACCCACCCGAAAACCGGATTGCCGGCCGTGGAAACCATCCTCACAACCCTCCACGCCGGTGGGAAGTTCGACAACAACTCCTACAAAGTGTCCGGCGGACTGCATGGTGTTGGCGCCAGTGTCGTCAACGCCCTCAGCGAATGGATGGAAGTGGAAATCCACAAAGATGGCCGCAAATACACCCAACGCTACGAGTACGGCTTTAGCGTGACCGCATTGATCGATCATGGACCAACCGATCAATCCGGCACGATCACGTGGTTCAAGGCCGATCCGAAGATTTTCACCGAAACCACCGTCTACGAATACGAATTGCTTCGCAACCGCGTCCAGCAACTAGCGTTTTTGAACAAAGGCGTCCGCATTGAAATCAATGATTATCGCGGTGACGAGCCGGAAACAAACACTTACTGCTACGAAGGTGGAATTGTCGAATACGTCAAATATCTGAACCGTTCCTTCGACACCCTGCACGACGAAGTGATCTACTGCGAAGGCGAAATCGACAACATCGTCGTCGAAGTGGCGATGCAGTACAACAACGCATATCGCGCCAACATCTTCAGTTTCACCAACAACATCAACAACATCGAAGGAGGAACCCACGAAGAGGGCTTCCGAATGACGTTGACGCGTGTCTTCAACAACTACGGAAAAAACAACAACATCTTCAAGAAAGACGAATCACTCGTCGGCGAGGACACCCGCGAAGGACTCACCTGCATTTTAAGCGTGAAACACCCGGATCCCCAGTTCGAAGGCCAGACCAAGTCGAAACTCGGTTCCACGGAAGTGCGACGCATCGTCTCGCAAATTCTCTCCGAAGGACTGGATCGATATCTTCTGGAACACCCCAACGACGCCCGAATGATCATCGAAAAAGCCTTGATGGCGTCCCGTGCTCGCATCGCCGCCAAAAAGGCGCGCGAAGCAACCCGGCGCAAAAGCCCGCTCGATGGTCTCGGTTTCGCTTCCAAACTGGCCGACTGCCGCAGTCGCGATCCACAACTCAGTGAAATTTACATCGTCGAGGGTGATAGTGCCGGGGGAAGCGCCAAACAAGGACGAGACAGCGAATTCCAAGCAATCCTTCCGCTCCGCGGTAAAGTCATCAATGTCGAAAAATCCCGACTGGACAAAGTGCTCGGCAACAAGGAAATCCTGTCGATGATTCAAGCGTTCGGGACCGGCATCGGCGACGAATTCAACATCGCCGACGCACGCTACCACAAAATCGTCATCATGACCGACGCCGACGTCGACGGTGCGCACATTCGAACGTTGCTCCTAACCTTCTTGTTCCGCCAGATGAAACCGCTCATCGAACAAGGATATGTCTACATCGCCCAACCCCCGCTGTACAAGATCCAACAGGGAAAGCGCGTCGAATACGCCTATACCGACGAAGAACTGAAAGTCAAGCTGGACGAGTTCGGCACCCGTGCCAACATCCAGCGATACAAAGGTCTCGGTGAAATGAATGCCGAACAACTTTGGGAAACCACCATGGATCCCGCGCGCCGCACCCTTCTCCAAGTCACCTTGGAAGACGCCATCGAAGCCAACGACGTGTTCAGCATGTTGATGTCCGATGATGTCGCACCGCGTCGCGAATTCATCCAGAAAAACGCCATTTACGTGCAGAATCTGGACGTCTAGGAGATGACATCAATGGAAGACAACCTACAACAATACGACAACATCAAGGAAATCAACATCTCGACCGAGATGAAGACGTCGTTCCTCAGTTACGCCATGAGCGTCATCGTCGCCCGTGCCCTGCCGGACGTCCGTGACGGCTTGAAACCGGTCCATCGCCGCATTTTGTACGGCATGGACGAACTGAGCCTGTATCCCGATCGCGCCTACAAGAAATCGGCTCGCATCGTCGGTGATGTCATGGGTAAGTATCATCCCCACGGCGATTCTTCAATCTACGACGCGATGGTCCGCATGGCCCAGGAATTCAGCTATCGATATCCTCTTGTCAACGGCCACGGCAACTTTGGTTCGATCGATGGTGATGGCGCCGCAGCGATGCGATATACCGAGAGCCGGATGACCAAAATCACCACCGAAATGCTGTCCGACATCAAAAAAGACACGATTGATTTCATCGACAACTATGACGGCAGCGAAAAAGAACCCAGCGTGCTGCCTGCGAAATACCCCAATCTGCTCGTCAACGGTGCGACCGGCATCGCCGTCGGCATGGCGACCAATATCCCACCACACAATCTCGGCGAAGTCATCGACGGCATTCTCGCCTACATCGACGATCCCGAAATCACCATCGACGATCTCATGGACTACATCCCCGGACCGGACTTCCCCACTGGTGGAACGATCATGGGACTCACCGGTCTGCGCAATGCGTATGAGACGGGAAACGGCTCCATCAAGGTCCGCGCGAAAACGGAAATCATCGAACATAAAAACGGTAAAAAGTCGATCATCATCACGGAAATCCCCTACCAGGTAAACAAATCGCGGATGATTGAAAAGATCGCCGACCTCGCTAAAGAAAAGCGGATTGACGGCATCACCGATCTCCGCGACGAGTCCAATCGCAACGGCATTCGCGTCGTCATCGAATTACGCAAGGACGTCAACGCCGAAGTGACCTTGAACAACCTCTTCAAGTACACCCCGCTGCAGACCAGTTTCGGCATCAACATGCTGGCGCTTGTCAACAATCAGCCGCAAGTATTGTCATTGAAAGACGCATTGAAACACTACGTAGAACATCAGTTGGAAGTGTTGACGAGGAAAACCGTTTTTGACCTCGATCGAGCGAAATCCCGGGCGCACATCCTCAACGGATTGCTGACCGCGTTGGATCACATCGACGAGGTCATCGAAACCATCCGCAACTCCTATGACGATACCGACCAACAATTGATGCAGCGGTTCGATTTGTCCGAAGAACAAGCCAAGGCGATTCTTGAGATGCGCCTCCGCCGACTGAGCGGACTGGAACGGGAAAAACTTGAAATCGAGCGTCGCGACTTGCTCGTGACAATCGATGAACTCCAGTTCATTCTCGCCAACGAATCCAAACGGTTCGAAATCATCAAGGAACAACTCGTCGACATCAAGAACCGATACAGTGACCCGCGGCGCAGTGAAATCAGTCTGTCGCTCGACCTCGACATCGAAGACGAAGATCTGATCCCGGTCGAAGACGTGATCATCACCATCACCTCGTCCGGCTACTGCAAGCGCATGAACGTGGAATCCTACAAGACGCAAAACCGCGGTGGCAAGGGCATGACCGGCATCAAGACCAACGAAGATGACGTGGTTGAACACCTCATCAACACCTCGACGCACGATTATTTGTTGTTCTTCACCAATACCGGCCGCGTCTACAAGATGAAAGGATATAAAATCCCCAATTATGGGCGGATTTCCAAAGGTTTGCCGATTGTCAATTTGTTGAACCTTGATGATGGAGAAAGCCTTGCGGCGGTCGCCAAAATCAGCGACTTCGAGTCCGAAGACTATCTCTTCTTCGTCACCTGCAAGGGCGTCGTCAAACGCACCCAGGTACGCGATTTCCAGAACATTCGCACCACCGGCATCAAAGCGATCAACCTGCGCGACGGCGACGAGTTGCTGGGCGTTCGTCTCACCGACGGCGATCGCGACATCGTCATCGGGGCCTCCAACGGCAAGGCGATTCGCTTCCACGAAGACACCGTTCGTCCGATGGGCCGGGTCGCCAGTGGCGTCCGCGGTATTCTCCTCGAAGAGGACGAAAAAGTGGTTGGGTTCACCGTTGTAACAGATGAGAAAAATCAAATTCTCGTAGTAACGGAAAATGGCTATGGAAAGCGCACCGACGTTGATGAGTATCGCCAACAGAACCGTGGCGGAAAAGGCGTCAAGACGCTGCACATCACCGAGAAAAACGGCGTTCTCACCAAACTTCGCAGCGTCATAGGTTGTGAAGATTTGATCATCACCACCACCAAAGGCATGATCATCCGCCTGCCGATCGAACAGATCGCCACGTCCAAACGGGCCACCCAAGGCGTTCGACTGATCAAATTGAACGAAGGCCACAAAGTGGCGACCATCGCCATCGTGCCCCACGCGGAAGACGAAGAGGAAGAAATCATCGTCACCGATCAACCGATCATCGAAACCGAATAATCCATCAAGCGGCAACCCTTGCGGGGGTGTCGCTTTTCTCTTGAACATGGAACAATCCAGTCCCATCGGGTTTCGCACCATGATCGAAACCACAATCGCACATTGACAAAGCGCTGGTAGTTTGGTATTATCAAGACATCAAATCGTTGAACGGGACTAGTAATGTCAGGACGCAGATCAAGAGAGTCGGTGGGTGGTGCGAACCGATGCTGCGGCGACAGGAATCCACCCGTGAGAGGAACCAACCCTTCCCGTCTGGTCGCGTTACAGACCACAGAGAACCAAACGAAGGTGGTACCGCGGACATTGTTCGCCCTTGTGCATGCAAGGGCGCTTTTTATTACAAAGGAGGAATACCCATGTTGGACATCAAATTACTCAGAGATCAACTGGAAGAATGCATTGAACTGTTGCAGCGTAGAGGCGGGGATTTCGCTTATCTGCGCGATCTTGTTGACAAGGACCAACGCCGTCGCGACATCATCGGCGAAGTGGAACAAGTCAAGGCGAAACGCAACGAACTGAGCAAACAGATCGGCCAGTACAAACGCGAACAGAAAGATCCCAAGGAACTGTTCGAGCAAATCAACGGACTGGGCGTCGGTGTCAAGGAGCTTGAGAAGGAACTGAAACAGCTGGAGGATGACATTCATCACACCCTGTTGATGACGCCGAACCTACCCCACCCCGACATTCCTGTCGGAAGCGACGAGGAGGACAACCGGGAAATCAAAAAAGTAGGCGCTCCCACGACGTTTGATTTCGACCCGCTCGCCCACTGGGATCTGGCTGTCAATTTGGACATTCTCGATTTTGAACGGGCCGCCAAGATCAGTGGATCGCGGTTTACCGTATACAAAGGTCTGGGGGCGCGATTGGAACGGGCCTTGATCAATTTCATGACGGACCTGCACGCCTTTGAACATGGCTATACGGAAATCATCCCGCCGTACATCGTCAATGGCGACTCCATGACGGCAACCGGCCAATTCCCTAAATTCAAGGAAGACGCATTCAAAGTTGTCGACGAACGCGATCTCTATCTCAATCCCACGGCGGAAGTTCCGACCATCAATCTGTATCGCGATGAAATTCTGGACGGCGATGTGTTGCCGCTTCGTTATGTCGCCTTCACCACGGCGTTCCGCCAGGAGGCAGGCAGTGCCGGCCGCGACACGCGGGGCATCATCCGCCAACATCAGTTCAACAAAGTCGAGCTGATCAAGTTCACCAAACCAGAAGATTCGTATCGTGAACTCGATGAAATGCTGGCGCACAGCGAACGCGTGCTTCAACTTCTGAATCTCCCATACCGCGTGGTGACGCTGTGCACCGGTGATCTTGGGTTCAGCATGCGCAAGACCTACGACATCGAAGTATGGCTCCCGTCGTACAACACCTACCGTGAAATCGGCAGCATTTCCAATGCCGAAGATTACCAGGCCCGACGAGGCAACATCCGTTTCAAACGTACCCGCGACAGCAAAGCCGAGTTTGTTCACACCTTGAATGGAAGCGGTCTGGCGGTCGGCCGAACGGTCGTCGCCATCCTGGAAAACTTTCAACAAGCCGATGGCACCGTATTGGTTCCCGGGGTTTTACAGCCATACATGAAGACGAACATCATCAAATAGGAGGATATCATGGTTGACATTCACGAACAAAAGACATTTGATTTAGACACGGAAACCAAGGACCTTGTTCTTGCTGACAACGTCAAACATCCTTTGGTAAAAAAAATCAACGAAACGTTGGGTGGATTATTGCAAAAGGACCAGAATGAGCCATTTACCACTTATCACACAATGGGGAAACTCAAGGCGAAACGCATTCATGTGGCTCGTCACGAGGACCTCGAAGACGAAACCAAACGCAACAAGATATTCAATAAAATCACGGCGCTGAAGGGGGAACTATGTGTTCTTATCGACACATTTGAAGGACCTGACTACCTCAGTATCGTCCAAGACCTCAGCGAGCGAATTCTTACTGACAATTATTCGTTCGACCTGTTCAAATCCAAAGTGGACAAAGAAGACAAGAATTTCCATTATTACGGGGAAACAAACATTTACCACCACGTCTTCAAAGGGTATGTTTTCGGTGAAATGATCAACAAATGCAGGGATCTCGTTAACACGCCATACAATCATCTCAATGCCGAAGAACTCGCCAATTACGCCAAACTGCTTGAACGTTACGACAACATCACCGTAACAATCTACAACAAGAAGCAAATCGAATCGATGAACATGGGCGCGTATCTCGGCGTCAACAAGGGATCTTCCGACGAGCCGCGGCTGATTCTCATTCAATACCAAGGGAAAGATGACTTTGACGACCCGGTTGCCCTTGTCGGCAAAGGGGTCATGTATGACACCGGCGGATACTCCTTGAAAACGCCAACCGGAATGCCGGGCATGAAAGGTGACATGGCCGGTGGTGCAGCGGTAATCAGCGCCATTGAAGCAATCGCCAAGCTGAAACTGCCCGTCAATGTCATGAGCATCGTTGCGGCAACCGACAATCGCATCGGCGACGGCGCCATTGTTCCTGACGATATCCTGAAAGCCGCCAACGGCAAGACCATTGAAATCATTTCAACGGATGCGGAAGGACGGCTTACACTTGCGGATGCCGTATGGTTTGCACAACAACAGGGAGCCCGTAAAATCATTGATGTTGCGACTCTGACAGGATCGATGGTTCGTGCTTTAGGCAAAGAATATACGGGAGCCTTCACCAATGACAAGGAGTTCCTCAATGAGTTGATGGAAGCATCCAAAAAGACCAACGAACCACTCTGGGAAATGCCTATAAACAAGGGATATCACAAACTCTTGGAAAGCAAGGTGGCCGACATGAAAAACACCGGGGGACCGCTTGCGGGAGCGTCGGTCGCGGCGGCTTTTATCGAGAATTTCATCGACGACGGGATCAAATGGATCCACCTCGACATCGCAGGAACCTCGTCAAGCAAAGATCACACTGCAACAGGGGTCATGGTAAAAACCTTCACCGAACTGTTTGATAACAATTAAAAAACCGCCAATGCGGTTTTTTTATTTGGGACTATTGACATGTGTGGATTTATGTTATATAATTCTAACACAAGGTTAAAAATACCTAACACAAAATTTCATGCAAATATCAAAAAGGAGTGATGAAATGGATCGCAAGAAACACATGATCATGTTTTTGATCGGACTCGTCTCGGTCATCGTCGGTGTGATCTTGTTCACTGTTCTGGCAGGTGGATTCAACACCGAATCGTATTTTGTGATCATCATTACGGCATTGTTCTTGTTGTTCGCAATTCCTCGTTTCATACTGAATCGCAAGGATACGGTCGTCAATGACGAGTTCAGCAAACGAATGTTGCAAGTGGCGGCGGCACGGAGTTTCTACATTACCCTTTACACCTGGTTGGCGATGTTGTGGTTTGCAGGTCCACTCAATAATCTGGCACCCGAACCGGTCTCTCAAATTGCCATCGGCATCGGCATCATGGCGGTCGTGTTCCTGATCAATGCATTGATTATTCAATTTACAGGGTTAAAAGATTAACACCAACATCAAGAAATACCGCCAACTGAAGGAACTCACCCAACAGGAATTGGCCGATTTGGCCAAAGTACGACGAGAAACGATTGTGTTCCTGGAAAAGGGAAAGTACAACCCGTCACTGAAACTCGCCATGCAGATTTCCCGCGTATTGGAAACGCCGATTGAAGAACTCTTCATTTTTGATGAAGACGAATGATTGAAAAAACCGCACCTGTCAAGGGTGCGGTTTTGCTTATAACTGAGCTTTGATCTTTTCGGTGATGTCCTGAAAAGTCGTTGGATCGATCTTACCGTAATTGTTTACCGTTGACAAAATCATGCCATCGTCTTCATAACGGGGAATCAGGTGGACGTGGAAATGAAATACGCTTTGCAAGGGCTTGTCGTTGTTGTTGACGATGTTCAGTCCAATCGGATTGAACGCGGATTTCAACGCATTGGCCAGCTTTGGAACAACCGAAAACACATGGTGAACGGTGTCTTCGTCGACGTCATAAATGTTTGGAACATGATTCTTGGGAATCACGAGCGTGTGCCCTTTGGTACCCTGCGTGATGTCCAGGAAGGCAATGACGTGATCGTCCTCATACACCTTGTATGACGGGATTTCACCGTCGCGAATCTTACAGAAAATGCAATCCATGTTATTCCATCCTTTCAATTTCATCAATGACACGATATATGTCATGCATGTCGTTCAATATGAAATCCGGCTCCACTTCAAGAAGATGATCTCTGCCTTTCAGTGACCAGGCGACTCCGGCGGAGTAAACACCGGCATTCTTGGCGGCTAGAATGTCTCCTTGGTTGTCTCCGATCATGATCGCCAACCCATGGTTCGGGAAGTTTTTCAAGGCGGTGTCAACCGCGTTGCGATGCGGTTTCGGATGATCAACGTCATCGAGTGCCGTGAACGAATCAAAGACGGTTTCCAAGCCGTAGTGTGTGAAACTCGGCCAGGCTGCGACACAGAACTTGGATGTCAGGATCCCGAGGTTGTACCCACGTGCTTTCAAATCTTTTGTAACCTCCAGCACACCCGGATAGATGTGAAAATTACCAATTTCGTAATCCACGTAAAATTCCCGGTACGAATCAATCATGTCTTGTATCAAAAAAGGATCGTTCGTATAATCGCTGAACGTTTGCTGCAAGGTTGGACCGATGAAGGAATGAATCTGGGCATCGGTAATGTCCAAATCAGGAAAGTGGCGGTCGAATGTGGACCGAAAACTACGGACAATGATGTCATTTGTATCAATTAAGGTTCCATCCAGGTCGAACAGGATGGTATCCAGTTTTTTCATATCAAATCACCTAGAAAAATTATAACATAACACCAATTTTAATCAAAACAGATTGAAAACAATTGTATTTTGGCGTAAATTAGGTACAATATATTACGGTAAGGAGTGGTATGCATGGCAAACATCATCGAACAATTGAAACAATCCATCACCGGAAAGGGACTGCGCATCGTCTTTCCGGAATCAAATGACGAACGCATCGTCCGGGCCGCGGTACAATTAGCCGAAGAAGGTCTCGTTCAGCCCATTTTGATTCAAACGGGACAACCGATTCCCGGTGGACAGGACTTGTCCGGATGCACGATTCTCGATCCACGGAAGTTCGACAAATTCGACGAGATGACCGACGCCTTTGTCGCACGACGCAAAGGAAAAGCGACCAAAGAAGAAGCGAAACAGCTGTTGCTGGATGAGAATTATTTCGGAACGATGCTGGTCTACATGGGGCTTGCTGATGGCTTGGTCAGCGGTGCTTGTCATTCGACGGGAGAAACCGTTCTTCCGGCATTGCAAATCATTAAGACAAAACCTGGGATATCGCGTACGTTCGGCTATTTCCTGATGGTTCGTAATGAAGAGAAATACATCTTCGCGGACTGTGCGATCAACCCCAATCCGACGGCCGAGCAACTGGCTGAGTTTGCCATTGAGTCCGCCAAGGCAGCGACCATGTTCGGGATTGAACCCAAGGTTGCGATGTTGTCGTTTTCCACCAATGGATCCGCCGAAACGGAGGAAACCGCAAAAGTACAGAAAGCAACCCAATTGGCACAAGCCGCGGATTCTGGATTCGTCATTGATGGCGAGATGCAGTTTGATGCTGCCTTCGTCCCTTCGGTAGGCACGAAGAAATATCCGGGAAGTCCCGTAGCTGGGCGCGCCAACACGTTTGTTTTCCCGGACCTGAACAGTGGCAACATCGGCTATAAAATTGCCCAACGCCTAGGCAATTTCGAAGCCATGGGACCCATTTTAGCCGGACTGAATCAGCCGGTGAATGATCTGTCCCGTGGTTGCGACAGCGAGGACGTCTACAACACGGCGATCATCACCGCCGCCCAAACACTTGTGAAATAAGCCGGAAACGGCTTTTTCTTTTGCAATTTTCTATGGTATAATACATCGTAAGAGAGTTTAGGTGATTCCATGAAGACTTGTGCCATCATATACAACCCCACCAGCGGGAGAAAAGATTTTGAACAACATCTAGATTACGTGACCTCCCGGCTCAACGAACACGGGTATGAAACCACGGTTTTTTCAACGGAACGCCCCAAACATGCGATTTCCATTACCAAAGATGCATGTCGCAACAAGGTTGATCTCCTGGTGATCGCCGGCGGTGACGGGACGTTCCATGAGTGTCTCAACGGCATCGCCAACTCGGAGCATTCCCCGGTAATCGGCTATCTCCCCACCGGAACGGCCTGCGATCTTGCCAGTACGCTGAAGATTCCCAAAAAGGTTGACGAGGCGCTGGACATTCTATTGTCCGGAGAAGTCGTACGGATGGATTACACCAATTCCAACAAAGGGAGCTTCATATATGTCACCGCCATCGGGACTTATGTCGACATTTCCTACGTAACCGATTCAAAACTGAAAAAATATCTTGGATATCTGGCTTATCTTGTCACGGGCATCAAGGAATTCTTCACAATCCCGATGATCAAGACCAAGATCGAACATGATCACGGCTTTCTGCGTGGGTATTATTCGCTCATCCTAGTCGTCAATTCGAAAAAAGTTGCCGGATTCAACATCGTCAACCATCCGATTCTTGACGATGGCAAGGTAGATGTGGTCGTATACCGTTACATTCCGCTGTTGAACAACCTACTCTACTTCATCTCGTTCATCCTAAGCCCGAAAGTCCTACCTGGGGTCCGCAAGTTCCGAACATCGAAGTTGAAGATCTATACCGATCACCCCCACAAATGGAATATGGACGGCGAAGAAGCCGACAGTGGAAACCTCAACATCCAGGTTCAAAAACAAGCGCTGAAAATTATCGTCGCCCCAAGCATCAAAGAAAAGTACTTCAAGGAGCAGTGATCATGGAACAACGAACAATCAAAGTCAATGGCAAAAAAGAGCAAGTTTCATTGTTGGGATTCGGGTGCATGCGGTTGCCGACCATTGACGGTGAAATTGATGAAAAGCGTGCTCGTGAAATGGTTTTGAAAGCACTGGAAAATGGCGTTAATTACATCGATACGGCATATCCATACCACGGCGGTAAAAGTGAATTGTTTGTACGTGACGTGATCAAGGATCTCCCTCGCGACAGTTTCTTTCTCGCCGACAAATTACCGATTTGGGACTGCAAAACCCAAGACGATGTCGAGCGGATTTTTCATGAACAACTCGCCAAGTGCGGAGTCGATTACTTCGACTTCTATCTGATTCACGCCGTGAACAAGAACCGCATCGAACAAGTTCAGAAACTCGATCTTCTCAACATTCTCGAAAGGTACCGTAACGAAGGGAAAATCCGCAACATTGGATTCAGCTTCCATGATGATTTGGAAGCGTTCAAGCTGTGGGCGGACTTGTACGATTGGGATTTTGTACAGATTCAGCTGAATTACATGGATACCGAACACCAACAAGGCATGGAAGGGTATGACATCCTCACAGAAAAAGACATTCCCGTCATCATCATGGAACCGATCAAGGGTGGTAGTCTGGCCTCCTTCAACGAAACCATCGAGAAGGAGTTCAAAACCTACGCACCCGACCGATCGATTGCCTCATGGGCCTTCCGTTGGGTCGGAAGTCTGCCCAACGTCAAGGTCATTCTCAGCGGCATGAGTACCATGGAACAAGTAGAAGACAATCTCCAAACCTTCCGCAACTTCCAACCGCTGAATGATGAGGAACAAGCCATCATCACATCGGTGCGCAAACAGATTTTAGAATTGTCGAAGGTTGATTGCACATCCTGCAACTACTGCATGCCATGTCCGCACGGCGTCAATATCCCCGGCAACTTCCGCACCTACAACGCGCACGCCATGTACCAAAACGACGGACACGCCAAATGGGTCGTCAAGAATCTCCAAGACAATAAAGCCTATGCCGATGCCTGCATCGACTGTGGCGAATGCATCCCCAAATGCCCGCAATACATCGAAATCCCCACCCGACTTGCGGAATTCGATGATTATCTGAAAGACAATGGCATTCTCTGACAAACAATCCAAGGTCGTGGTGGTCGAAGGCCATCACGACCTTGCTGCATTGCGACGCATTTATCCCGACATCGACGTCGTCATCACCAACGGCAGTGAGATATCCGACACCACGTTGAACGAGCTGAAACACCTGAATGAGGCACGTGGGCTGATTCTGTTTCTCGACCCCGACGGCCAAGGGGAACGGATCCGGCGAAGAATCGTCGATCATGTCGGACCCTGTGACCACGCATTTCTCGCCAAATCGGACTGCATCAGTAAAAATGGTCGCAAAATTGGCGTCGAACATGCTTCCAAACAAGCGATCATCGCTGCTTTGTCGGACATCTGGGAGGAAACCGAAACATCATCATTGCGATGGACGACGGGAGATTTGCATCAACTGGGACTACTCGGTGAAACCGACTCCAAACAACGTCGAAAAAACCTTTGTGAACAACTGGGAATTGGCTTGGCTAATGGCAAAACACTGTGTCACAAACTGAACATGTTCAACGTTCCCAAACAGACCGTTGTCGATCTTTTGAAGGAGTGACAGCATGAGTAAAATCGGAACCAGATCCAGCACCCGTGACATTTTAAACCAACACGATTTACGCGCCAAAAAGAGATATGGCCAGAATTTTCTGGTGGACCATAACATGTTGCGCAAAATCGTGTCTTTTGCCGCGCCGGATGCGGACACGCTGGTTGTTGAGATCGGACCGGGAATTGGTGGGCTAACCGAAGTGTTGCTGGAACAAGCGGGGCATGTTCTCGCCTACGAAATCGACGACGAATTGATTCCGATTTTGGAGAAGCAATTCCGCGACAAGCCATTCACATTGATTCACGACGACATCCTCAAACGAAACGTGGATGCCGACATCGACGTTCTCCCCAAGACATTTTCTCGTGTTCTAGTCATTGCGAATCTACCCTACTACATCACAACCCCGATTCTCACCAAACTGCTAGAAGAGTCCAAACGGGTCCGTGAATATCATGTGATGATGCAGTATGAAGTCGCACGTAGATTCACCTCTCCACCCGCGACCAAAGATTACAATTCACTGAGCGTGTTCATTCAATTTAAGACCGAAGCGACCTTCCTGTTCAAGGTTCCAAAGCAAGTGTTTGAACCGGCACCGAACGTTGACAGCGCAGTTGTAAAGTTGCTTGTCAAAGACCAAATAAAGCCGTTTCCCACGGATGAAGAATGGTTTTACAAGGTGGTTCGTGGTAGTTTTGTGCAGCGCCGTAAGACGCTTCCCAACAATCTGCAAGCATCTCTTGGCATCGACAAAGCAACCACCATCGTCGCATTGGAGTCATTGGGCCTGAATCCGTCCGTGCGCGCTGAACATCTCAGCGTTGCTGATTTCGTTCGCATCGCGGATCGTCTTCTTGAGCAAAAAGATCAGATATGAACTTGTTGGCGTAAATGACGTTATGATACAATAAAAGTGGTGATCCGCATGCCCAAGGAAAAAGCCTACGCCAAAATCAACTTGTTTCTCAATGTTGTGAACAAGCGATTTGACGGTTACCATGATCTTGAAATGGTCATGGCCAGCGTCAATTTGTTTGACGTATTGTCATTCAAAGCGCGCAAGGATCAAGGGATAACGGTGTCTTCCGACAAGCCGATCACCGACGACATGAAAGAAAATCTTGTGTACCAGGTCGCATCCCATCTCCAACAACTGTTCGAAGTCAAGATGGGGGCCGACATTCACATCAAAAAAAACATCCCGATTGCCGGCGGTCTAGCCGGTGGGAGTGCCGATGCTGCTGCGACATTACGGGGCTTGAACAAGTTATGGAAACTAAATTTGTCACTCGATGAACTGGCGAAAATTGGACTGGAGTTTGGTTCGGACATACCCTTCTGCATATACAACAAGCTGTGCATCGCCAAAGGACGCGGAGAAGAACTTGCATTTCTTGACAACAAACTGAATTTTCCCGTGCTGATTGTCAACCCGCATATCCGCATCTCCACCAAAGATGTGTTCTCCCGGGTTCGTGAAGAGAACCTGAAAGAGCACAAGATCGCCCAGATGGCGGCTGGCATCTACAACCGTAACCTGCCCATCGTCGCCCAGGAACTGCACAATTCTCTGGAAGAAATCGTCTTTGAAATGGAACCGACTATCAAAGATATCAAGACGCAGATGGTCGACTGGGGCATGGACGGCGCTCTGATGAGCGGTTCGGGGTCCACCGTATTCGGCATCTCCCAGGACAAGAACGCCATCAAAAATGTCATGCAGATCATGAATGAAAACTACTTTGTAACCCTCACCAAAATCCGTTAAACAGCCTTATCTACGCAAAAAATAGTTTGAAACGCCTATGGCGCTGTGATATAATCTAGTTAGATAGTCAAACAACTTCACAAGTTTGCGAGGTGGTACGGTGAACATAACAGACGTTAGGGTGAAGAAATTCCACGGCCAGAACAGATTGAAAGCCATAGCCGCGATCACAATTGACGAATGTTTTGTGGTTCATGAACTGCGTATAATCGACGGAAAAGCGGGACTGTTTGTTGCAATGCCAAGCCGGAAGATGCCGAATGGAGAATTCAAGGATGTCGCACATCCCATCAACCAGGAGACTCGCAATCTGATCGAACAAGCGGTGATTGAGGCATATCATCAATTACCGGATGACGACGAGGAGTAAATCGAACACAAATGCAACTTTTTTTGGAAGTTGCATTTTCTTTTTGCCATTTTCCCTGTAAAATGGTAATGTATTGAAGGACATCACACACCTGGAGGTAGAGATCGCATGGCAGTCATCGAAGGACACAGCATCAAACTCTTCAGCCTGAGCGCCAATCCGGAACTGGCCAAAGACATATCCGAAGCTACCGGAATACCGCTCAGTCCCATTGAATTGAACCGTTTCGCCGACGGCGAAATCATGATCAACATCCCTGAAACCGTACGCGGGCACCACGTGTTCCTGGTTCAACCGACCAACGAACCGGTGAACGAGAACATCATGGAGTTGCTAATCACGATCGATGCGTTGAAACGCGCGTCAGCCAAGAACATCAACATCATCATGCCCTATTACGGCTATTCCCGACAAGACCGCAAAAGCAAGTCACGGCAACCGATTTCCGCGAAACTGGTTGCCAATCTGATTCAGACCGCCGGAGCCACGCGGGTCATCGCCATGGACCTTCACGCCGGCCAGATTCAGGGGTTCTTCGATATTCCAATCGACAATTTCCGTGCCATGCCATTGCTTGTCAACTACTTTGTTGATAAACGATTCAAAGATGACATCGTAATTGTCGCACCCGACCATGGTGGAGCCGTTCGCGCTCGCAAGATGGGCGACATCATGCATTGTGACATCGCCATCATCGACAAACGCCGTCCAGCGCCCAATGTCGCTGAAGTAATGGGGATCGTCGGTGATGTGAAAGATAAAATCGCCATTCTCATCGACGACATCATCGACACCGCCGGCACCATCACCGCCGCCGCCCGCGCCCTCGTCAAAGCCGGCGCCAAGGAAGTGTATGGCGCATGTACCCATCCGCTATTCAGCCCACCGGCCATTGAACGCATCAACGATTCACCGATCAAAGAGCTTGTCTGCACCAACACGATCATGTTACCGGAGTACAAAAAATCCGATAAAGTCGTTCAACTCAGTGTTGGGAAACTGCTTGGTAAAGGCGTTATGAGCATCATTCACAACGAGTCGCTGAGCAAATTGTTCGAATATGAAGCGTTGACATCAAAAGGACAATAAAGTGGGTGTTCGCACCTACTTTTTTTCTGCAATAAATGGTATAATGGACGAAAGGATGTGATACCGTGGAACAATACGTACCGGTCATCTGGATGGTTGTTGCCGTGCTGATTACGTTTGGCCTGTTTCAGATTCGTTTGTTTCGACAGTTTTTCCACAATTTGTTCTGGGTCGATCGGCTGAAAAATGTCGACAACTATGAAGAACGCCGCAAGACCTTTTTCTATTACTCGTTCGTGTTCAATTCGCAGACATCAATGTATCTGTATGTCTACATCGGCATCATGTTGTCCATGAATTTTTGGTTCGACTTCGTACCATGGTATTTGTATGTGCTCATTCTCTTCGTCTGGCCGTTGCTGTACCGGCTGACGATGGGCTGGCAGATCTGGTATCAGAACATCGAGGACAAGTAAGGGGGATCTTATGGAATACGTACAAATCGCCAGTCTGGTGCTGGTGGTGGTGTTGCTCGCCATCGAAGTGGTTCGCATGCTGAAACCGAATCAAGAAGCCATCTCCACCGACGACATCATCGATCAGATGAAAGAAGAGAACAACAAGTCGCTCAACGCCCTCATCAAGGAATTCGGTGAGATGCACGTTGCGTTGACGCGGTCTTTGGGCGACAGCGCCAAAGAAAACATCAAGGACCTAGGCGAGTTCAAAGACGGGCTGTCAAAAGAAATCGCCGCACATTTCGAACGCATGAACAAGCGCATCGAAGAACAGATGGACCGCATCAATAAAAAAGTCGAGATGCGCCTGGAAGAAGGGTTCGAGAAGACCAACAAGACATTCACCAACATCGTCGAACGACTTACTAAGATCGACGAAGCTCAGAAAAACATTGAACAGCTCTCAACCGAAGTCGTGTCGCTGCAACACCTGTTGTCCGACAAGAAAGCCCGAGGAACGTTCGGTGAAGTTCAGCTCAACCATATTCTTTCCGCCATTTTCGGAGACAGCAACAAACTTGTATACGACACCCAAGTGACGCTGTCCAACAACAAAATCGTCGATGCGTTGCTGTATCTGCCCAAAGAGATGGGAAATCTTGCCATCGACTCGAAATTCCCACTTGAGAACTATCAGAAAATGGTTGATCGCGAACTCAGTGAGCGCGATCGTGAACTGGCGGCCCGGGCGTTCAAGGCAGACATGAAGAAACACATCGACGCCATCGCCGACAAATACATCATTCCGGCCGAAACCAGCGATCAGGCAGTGCTGTTTGTTCCGGCCGAAGCGATTTTTGCCGAAATCAACGCCTATTATCAAGATGTCGTCGATTACGCCCAAAGCAAACGCGTTTGGATCGCCTCACCGACAACCCTGATGAGTCTGTTGACAACGGTTCAGGTGTTGTTGCGCAACGTCGAACGCGACAAATACGCCAAAATCATTCAAGAAGAACTGGTGAAACTCGGCAAAGAATTCGGCCGTTATCAGGAACGCTGGGACAAGCTGTCGCGCAACATTGACACCGTCAGCAAGTCCGTCAAGGACATTCACGTCACGTCCGACAAGATCGGCAAGCGCTTCGAGAAGATCTCACACGTCAACATCGAACTCGAAGAACCCGGCAACGAAGAAGATTAGTTGACAAATTTCCAAGTAGTGATATGATAGTGGTATAAACGACGACGGGACAAGTACGACGCAACCCCGTGCCAAGCGAATCCGGGATGGTGTGAGCCGGAACACAAGAGGCGTCCGAACAACACCCTGAGTGATGGAAGAATTCAGTAGAACCATCCGTAATCCGGCGTTAACGGAACCAAGTGCCAGAAATGGAACTAAGGTGGTACCGCGGAAACTATTTCGTCCTTAAACTCGCTGTTTAAGGACGATTTTTTTATGACAAAGGAGGAATACCCATGCGTCACTCCGTACGAGAACTCTATCGCAACACCGAGACTCATGCCGATCAGGAGGTGACCCTGCACGGCTGGATTCGCAGCAACCGGGGCCAAAAGGAGTTCGGCTTCATCAATCTCAACGATGGAACGTTCTTTGAAAGTGTCCAGGTTGTTTACGAAAGCGACAAGGTCGACGACTTCAAAGAGGTCCAAAAGTACCGGGTCGGATCAGCGGTGCGGGTGATTGGAACCTTGGTTCTCACCCCCGATCGCAAGCAACCGTTCGAAATCAAGGCAAGCCATGTTGAACTGCTTGGTGATTCGGACGAAGATTATCCCATTCAACCCAAACGACACACCCGTGAATTTCTCCGGGAAAACGCACATCTGCGGGCCAGAACGAATTTGTTCACCGCAGTGTTTCGCGTGCGCAGCGTGCTCACTCACGCGGTGCACACGTTCTTCCAGGACCGCGGGTTCGTGCATCTCGCCGCACCGATTTTCACAGCTTCCGACGCGGAAGGTGCCGGTGAAACGTTCAAAGTCACCACGCTTGACATCGGCGATCCGCCACGAACCGAAGATGGGGATGTCGACTACACCAAGGATTTCTTCCAGAAAAAGGCCAATCTGACAGTCAGCGGACAGCTGGAGGCCGAGGCGTTCGCATTGGCGTTTCGCGATGTGTATACGTTCGGACCGACGTTCCGTGCGGAAAACTCCAACACCACGACGCACGCGTCCGAGTTTTGGATGATTGAACCGGAAATCGCTTTTGCCGACCTGAATGACGACATGGATCTGGCCGAGGACTTCGTGAAGTATCTGATTCGGTACGTACTGGAACACAGTCCCGAAGAAATGGCCTTCTTTGACAAGTTCGTGCAAAAGGGTTTGATTGCGAAACTCAACAAGGTCGCGGACTCTTCATTCGCCAGGATACCGCACAAGGAAGCGATCGAGATTCTGCGATCCAGCGGTGAAACATTCGAACGCGAACCACAGTTTGGTGCTGATCTCGCAACCGAACATGAGAAGTACCTCGTCAAACATTTTGACGGACCGGTCTTCATCATCGATTGGCCGAAAGACATCAAAGCGTTCTACATGCGTCTCAACGACGATCAGAAAACCGTGGCGGCCATGGACCTTCTTGTTCCTGGCAGCGGCGAGCTGATTGGTGGTTCGCAGCGCGAAGAACGGCTGGATCATCTACTTCGTCGCATGGAAGAGATGAAGGTCCCCAAAGAGGACTTATGGTGGTACCTCGATCTGCGCAAGTATGGTGGATGCGAACATGCCGGATTCGGACTTGGATTCGACCGCATGTTGATGTATGTCACCGGTGTTGAAAACATTCGTGACGTGATCCCGTTCCCACGAACACCACGCAATTGTGAATTCTAAAAGAACTCCCGAAAAGGGAGTTTTTTTATGTCATTACCGCTCTTATTTATAAAAATATCAAGCACCGAAACGGTGCGCATGCCGAAATTAAATGATTTATACGTATTAATTATAAATAAAGAGTGCATCCAGCAAACAAAAAAGGCAGGACAATGGCCTGCCTTGATTTGGGTTATTTCTTGAGTGCTTCGCCGATGGTGCTGGCGACACCAACCATGCCTTGGAGTTCGGACGGGATGATCAGTTTGGTGGCCTGTCCGTTGGCGACTTCGACCATGGCCTTGTATGCTTCGAGGCGCAGGAACGCTTCGTCGGCACCGGCCTTCTTGATCATGTCGATACCTTTGGCGGTTGCATTCTGGACTTCCAGAATCGCTTGGGCGCGACCTTCGGCTTCGCGGATGCGAGCTTCCTTGTCGGCTTCGGCACGCAGAATCTTCGCTTGTTTTTCCCCTTCGGCGGTAAGAATCGCAGATTTCTTTTCCCCTTCGGCAAGCAGGATCGCCTGACGGCGTTCGCGTTCGGCGCGCATCTGTTTTTCCATCGCTTCGCGGATGTCTTTGGGCGGGATGATGTTTTTCACTTCAACGCGGATGATCTTGATGCCCCACGGATCGGTGGCTTCATCGAGGATGATGCGCATCTTGCTGTTGATCTGGTCACGAGAAGTGAGCGATTCATCCAGCTCGAGATCCCCGATGATGTTACGGAGCGTGGTGGCGGTCAGGTTTTCGATCGCGCGGATCGGGTGATTGACACCATAGGTGAACAATTTTGCATCGGTTACCATGTAGAAGACGACGGTATCGATTTGCATCGTGACGTTGTCTTTTGTGATGACCGGCTGCGGAGCGAAGTCGACGACTTGCTCTTTGAGCGATACTTTTTTGCGAATGCGGTCGATGAACGGCCATACGACGGAAATCCCCGCATCCAGCGATTTGGAGTATACGCCGAGACGTTCAATGACATAGCGGTTCGATTGTTGTACGATGATGATTGCTTGTGATGCCAAGATCATGATGAAGATGAATAATCCGATCAGAGCACCAATTCCTACTGGACCCATTAGTTGATTCCTCCTTTATTATCTGATTAGAATGGGTAATCCACACCCTGATACTTCACGTAAATGCCGCTGATCGTATCACGGGGTGCAAGTTTGGTACGGGACAATGCAATGGAGGCGAAATCGAGCATGATGCCGCCGCCGAGTGTAACCGTCCAGAAGAGTCCCTTGAGCAGAAACTCACGAATGAACAGACGCCAGGGCGTAATCTTGCCTCCCAGTTCGATGCCGGAGACGCGACGACCGAGGGTGCGTCCACCGAGAATCAGGTTGTAAACGTAATTCATGATGTTGACACTGAATACGAAGAACATGACTACATTGAAGTAGTACGTGAAGATGATGGCGTTTTGATCACGAGTGTTGAGCAGCCAGTATTGATAAATATTGTCGGCGGTCTCCTCATATTCTTCCTGAGTGATCTCGCCATTGTCGTATCGCGCTTGGTTTTCTTCGGAGAAACCACTGTAGTATTCCGTGATTTCACGATATTCGGTGCTCGCTTGTTCATACCCGTCTGGTTTCAGCAACTCACCAACAAACAAGGTGAACAAAATCGATGTCACACCGAACATCAAAATCAGATCGAAGAGAAAGGACGAGATGCGACGAAATGCGCCTACTCTCATTGAATTCGTTCGACGATCAGTTTGACGCCTTCGATTGCCAATACCTCGACGCGGTCATCGATGTCGATGTCCTTGTCACCATTGGTGACGGCGAGCCAGTATTTGCCATCAATTTTCACTTCGCCACGATCGCCGACGCGAATTTCCTTGGTGCAGACCGCAACTTTACCAATCAAGCGGTCCGCATTGGTACTGATCGCATTCGTTTTAAAGTAATTCTTGGCGACGGGACGAACGGCCAGAATCAGGCCGACCGACGCGATGATAAAGACCAAGACCTGCCACACGGGCGGAATCTGGACGAGCGCGAGGACAAACGCAATCAAAGCCCCGACGCTGAACCAGATGCTGGTGAGGTCCATCGTATTCATTTCGATCAGTGCGCCAACGATGATGATGACAAACCAAATGATAATCATTAAGTCGAGATCCATGGGATTACACCTCCGGTTGGGTTAAGTCAATAACCAACGCATGTTCTTCGGCATTCCAGTTTGCCTTGAATTTGAATGAGTTATTGTCTTTCAATTCAATTTGAGCCAAATCTGCTACTTCTTTCAGAAACTTTTTGTTGCATACTCTAGCATAGCTAGATTTTACCGTAATCTTATGTCTTTTTTCTTCTGGGATAGCACCGATGTCGAACTCTTCCTTGGTGATCGGCTTCACGGCAACCCGTTTTTTGTCGGGATCCAGTCCGAGCAGGACGTTGTACGCTTTCTCGAAATGGGAGCTGGCAGCCTTGTTCAAGGTGATGTTGGATTCATACAGTGTTGCTATTCCATCCTTGGGTTTCTTGGAAGCCCAGATGAATGACATAATCTCACCTCCAAACCTTGATTTTTATTGCTCACCCATATTATACCCGTGATTTCATTAAAATGCAAGAAAATTATTTTTTATTATTTTTAATTAGAACAGGGGTGCGGTATACTGATTTCAAGAGTGGAGGTAATTCGCATATGAACCAACTGGCACAAGCGTTTCAACGGGATATGATCAAGACCTATCGGAAGACGATCTGGAGCAAATTCATCAAAGCGATCAAGGAGTATCGCCTTCTGGAGTCGGGAGATACGGTTGCCGTCGCCGTCAGCGGGGGTAAGGACAGCTTGTTGATGGCTGCGTTGTTTCGCGAGTTGGAACGCCATCCCGTCGTGCCGATCAAGGTTCACTACATTGCCATGGATCCAGGATACAGCGATCACTCACTGGCACGGTTGAAAGAGAACGCACAAGCATTGGACATCCCCCTTGTGATCCGAGAGTCAAACATCTTTCATGTGGTTGAACGGATTGCCAATGACTATCCGTGTTACATGTGTGCTCGCATGCGTCGCGGCTTTTTGTACAGCGCTGCACAGGAACTGGGATGCAACAAGTTGGCGCTCGGGCATCACTATGATGACATCATCGAAACAACGATGATGAGCATTCTATTCTCAGGACAGGTGCGAACGATGATTCCAAAACTACCGAGCGAGAATTTTGATAATATGGAATTGATTCGCCCCATGAGCATGGTTCGGGAATCGGAAATAATTAAAATAATGAAAAATAATCAAATTGAAACCATGAATTGCGGATGTGAAATACAAGTCTGTTCAACGTCTTCAAAACGACAACTTGTCAAGAAGTGGATTCAAGACCTCGCCAAGGATTACCCGGATATTGAACAAAACATCTACAAGGCAACGGAAAATGTCGACATGGATGGCATTATCGGATGGATCCGGAATGGTGAACGCAAATCCAGATATCAAGACGAGTAAAAGCGCCAGTTGGCGCTTTTTATTTGCCTAGGCAAAACTTGCTGAAGAGTTCATCAAGCAAACTGGTAGTGGACGTATCGCCGATAATTTCACCGAGGAGCAACCACGCATTTTTTAAATCGATTTCTACCATGTCGACCGGCATCGCATTCTCGATCGACGACAAGCTGTCAGTGAGGGCTTGTCTGGTCTCCTCCAGCTTGGCGATGTGCCGAGCATTTGAGACGTAGGTTTGATCGGTGACATTGATGTCTCCGTGCAAAAACATGTTGCGGATGGCCTGTTCCAACTCATCGATGCCCTCATGGCGCAATGCGCTGACCTCAACAGCATCGGTAAACGTGTGCTGCAACTCACGATCCAAATCGGTCTTGTTGATGATGATGATACGATTTTTGTCTTCCGTCATCGTCAGCAACGCTTCGTCATCGGCTGTCAAAGGTTGGTTGTTTTCCAAGACAAACAGGATCAATTCTGCTTCGGCGATGACAGCCTTGGCTTTGTCGATGCCGATTCGTTCAACCACGTCGGTCGACTCCCGGATACCGGCGGTATCGATCAGATTGAGGATGACGCCACCAATATTGAGGCTCCCTTCAACGATGTCCCTGGTGGTTCCTTGGATCTCCGTCACGATGGCTTTGTCTTCCCTCAACAAGGCGTTCAAGAGGCTGGATTTGCCAACGTTCGGGCGGCCGATGATGGCAGTTTGAATGCCGTCTTTGATGATTTTTCCATAATGGGCTCGTTCCAAAATGGTTGAAATACGTTCCTGCAATGCCACAATCGCCGGTTTGAGGACGTCGTTGGACAGTTGTTCAACGTCATCGTATTCCGGATAATCAATGTTCACTTCGATGTTGGCAATGATGTTCAACAGCTCGGTTCGAAGGTCGGTGATCAACTGATAGATGACACCGTCAAGACCTTTGTTCGCCAACGTCAGGCTCAAATCGGACTTTGCCTCGATGACGTCCATTACCGCTTCGGCCTGTGTCAAATCGATGCGACCATTGAGAAACGCCCGTTCCGTGAACTCACCGGGACGAGCGGACCTGGCACCGGAGACCAACATGGTTTCAAGAATCTTGTTGGCGACATACACGCCGCCGTGACAGTGGATCTCCACGATGTCTTCGGTCGTGAACGAGCGTGGTGCGCGAAACACACTGACGAGAACCTCGTCAATGTGTTGTCCTTGAGAAGTAATATGACCGTAATGAATCGTGTGACTGGCAACATCGTGCAAATCGGTTCCGTCGAACTGCCGATTGACAATGTCAATGGCGTTGTCACCGCTCAGGCGTACGATGCTGATGGCGCCTTGTCCCAAGGCAGTGGAAATGGCAACAATGGTATCCTGTGTCATATGCAATCACCCAAATAATTATACCATAATTCAGTGAGATGTTGTATAATGTGTCATGGTGATAACATGAAAAATACACGCGGCTGGAAACACTATGCCATATTTTACGGCCTTGCATTGATATTTTACTTCATCTACATCAGCGTTCTGGCGCTACAAAACGACGGTTACGATCCCGGTTTGTTGATCGGAACGATCTATCTTCCTGTTATTTTTGTCGGGTTGATGTTCGTCTTTGACACCATCTTCGATACCATCCTTTCGCGGGGCAAACGCAAGAAGAAGAGCGATTTTGACGCCTTTGCCCGGAGCTGTACGTTGGAGATTCAGAAGCAATGCGACTTCTCATTGGAAGACTTTCGGCGGTTGCGACAGAATGGCCGTTTCCAAAAGGCGCTCCAGCAAGCCTATCGCATCAAAACCGAGGGTGAAACCGACGAACTGAACATGGTCGTTCTGGAAAAGAAATTCAAAAAAAATACACGTGAGGCAATCGCGCTGGAGATTGTCATAAAACAGCTTGGAAAATCCATCTAAATGGGTGAAAAGACTACCAAATATAGTCTTTTTGTTTTATAATGGTAATGCAACCCAACCACTGATTTCGGAGTGATCATCATGGCTTACAAAGCACTGTACCGCACCTATCGTCCGGCTGATTTTGAAGAAATCGCCGGCCAGGAACACATCACAAGAACATTCAAGAATGCTCTAAAAAACAACAAGATAGCGCATGCCTATCTTTTTAGTGGACCCCGCGGTACCGGGAAAACCTCGATCGCGAAGATCATCGCCAAAGCGGTGAACTGCGAGAAGGCTCCGATAGACAATCCCTGCAACGAATGCGACATCTGCCGAGGCATTGACAACAACACGATCAGTGACGTCATTGAAATTGACGCCGCAAGCAACAACGGCGTCGATGAAATCCGTGAAATCCGCGACAAAGTCAAGTATCTCCCCGGCATCAGCAAATACAAAGTTTACATCATCGACGAGGTACACATGCTCTCGACCGGCGCATTCAACGCGCTTCTCAAGACGCTGGAAGAACCTCCCAAACACGTCATTTTCATCCTTGCCACCACCGAACCTCACAAAATCCCAGCGACGATTCATTCACGCTGTCAGCGGTTTGATTTTCGGGGCGTCAGCGTGCCGGAAATGATTCATCGCTTGAACACCATCATCGACGAGGAACAGATCGACATCTCCAAAGAGGCGATCAAGGTCATTGCGGAAAGTGCCGAAGGCGGCATGCGCGACGCCATCAGCCTGTTGGATCAGGTAGTATCGTATACCGATAAAAAGGTCATCGTCGACGACGTCCACGCAATCAAGGGGACGGTGTCCAATGAAAAACTGATCGACATCGCCCAAGCCATCTTTGCGAACGACTCCGTCACCGCCATCAAGCTCCTAGACGAGTTGATTCAAATGGGCAAAGAAGCCCCTCGTCTGGTGGAAAACCTGATCAAGTTCTATCGCGACATGCTTGTCTTCAAGAATACCAATGTCGAGGAAGACGATCAGCTCATCTATGGAAATCAGACCTTCCTTGATCTTGCCGAACGACTCACCAACAACATGATTTTCTTTTACATAGATGTTCTAAATAAGACGCAAAACGACATGAAATGGACGAATAACGCAAAACTGTACATGGAATTGGCCCTCATCAAGATGGTTGACCGCGTCGAAAAACAGGAAATTGTGTTCGAAGATGAAATACAGACCATCCGCGCCGAAATGAAGGGCCTGATCGCCGATTTGGCGAACCGTCCGGTCGCGCCAGCAAAGACGGATGAAACCGATGATGAAATCACCGATGATTTTGATCCCTTTGAAGAGGTCGAAGAGGAAACCACACAACCGGATCAACCGGATGCCGAGGACATCATCCAAGAAGCCGCGGAAGTACCGCGACAGGACACGGAAACCACCGAGGAACAGGACAACAACGAGTCACAGCAAGAGACGCAACCGACTGAAGACGAGGATGAGGAAGAGTCGGATGAAACCAATCTGTTCACCATTGAACCGGAGTCCTCGGAAGTCGCCAAACCAGCGGAACCAAAAGACGATACCCCATATAAAACCTATGACATCCGCTATGTCGAACAAGTTCTGAACAACGGCGATCGTGAAACGAAAATCAAGATGAACAAGCGCTGGTACGACATCGAGCGATTTGCCAATGCGGAACAGATGCAGTATGCCAAATGGATCACCTCGGGCCGCGTTGTTGCAACCAATGGCGAGATACTGATCATCCAGTATTCCAATGCATCAATGTGCAACCGCATGATGAAACCGGATGTGAAAGAACATGTCATCCAGCTTCTAAGCGCTTTTTACGACCAGGAACTCGATTATCTCGCTCTACCGACTGAAGTATGGGAGCAAAAAAGCCAGGAGTTCATCAAAAAGTGGAAAGAAAACAAAGACACCTACATCAAGCTGTCGGAGATTCGTCATCCGGCCTTGAAGGAAATCCCGAAATTCAACAAGGACGTCAACGAGCTTACGCCCGATTCCGTGAAAGACGCCATCAATCTGTTCGGATCGGACGCCGTTCGCGTCAAAAAAGGAGACAAATGACATGAATCCCACCATGATCAAGAAACTGCAAAAGATGCAACGCGAGATGGTAAACGCCCAGAAGGAACTCGAAGCATCAACCTTTTATGGTTCCGCCGGGGGCAAGATGGTAACCGTCGAGTTCACCGGTGACAAGCACATGCGCAAACTCACCATAGATCCGGAAGCAATCGCTTCACCGGACGATCTCGAGTTGCTTGAAGATACCATTGTGGCCGCCGTCAACGACTGCATCCGCAAAATCGAACAAGAGACCGAAAGTGTCATGTCCAAATTCACCGGCGGAGGCATGCCCGGACTGTTCTAGGAGGTCGTCTCATGAAGTATCCCCACGCCATCGAACAACTGATCGAATCTTTGCGCAAATACCCTGGCGTCGGCAAGAAAACGGCCGAACGGTACGCCCTTCACACCGTGAATCGACTTGCCGACGAGGACATCGATCAGATCATCGAAGCATATCAACACATCAAAACCGACATTTTTCAGTGCCCGGTCTGCGGCAATATTACCGACACCGATCCGTGTTACATCTGTCGCGATGAATCGCGGACCCACGATACCATCATCGTCGTGGAACAGGCGCGCGACGTCATCGCCATGGAGAAAACGAACCGTTATCATGGTATTTACCACGTCCTCAACGGCGTCATTTCTCCAAGCAACGGCATCGGTCCAGACGACATCAATCTCAAAGGATTGTTCGAACGGCTTCAGAACGACGCCATTCACGAAGTCATTCTGGCGACCAATCTCAACAACGAAGGAGAAACCACCGCAACCTACATCCGGCGCTTGTTGGAGGGAACAGAAATTGCCGTCAGTCGCATCGCACACGGCATTCCGGCCGGCGGAAACCTCGAGTATGCCGATGAAATCACCATTGCCAAAGCACTCGAAGGACGACGAAAATTATAAAAAACGTCAAATTCATAAGATTTACACAAGTTTTTTGTTATAATGTAAATAGAATTCGCAAAAAGAGGTGGATAACATGGCATTACTCGTAAGTTTCATTGAAAATTTACCTGGTTACGACTTTATTGATAATTTCATCCGTTCCACGATTGATCTGGACGGATACATCCAACAAGCGTATACCTTTGTCACCGAACTCGATTCGGTCACGCTCGTTCTCGGCGTGGTTGTGGCCGCCATCATCTTCGTGATGGGGGTCTTCGAACTGCTGAAGAAGCTTTCGAAAATCATTATTGTTGTCGGTATATTAGTGGGGTTGTACCTGCTTTACGACAATGGAGCTCTGGAAGGAATTATCGGAGGCTAAAAGACGGCACAGCCGTCTTTTTTTCTGCTTTATTTACAAAAAATTGACTACTTTGAAATGTAAGATTTTCATTCCTTAATTTTCGAAAATACTGTTTAAAATATACTAAAAATATAGTATAATGGGATGTTAAAAAGACTACCTCATATAGGAGCTGTGCAGATGGATATCAAACTTCAAAAAGTCACCAAAATTTTTCAAGCAAAAGATAAGTCGGAAACTGTCGCAGTTAATGCGCTGGACGTTGTCATTCCCTCCGGAAAGCTGATCGGCCTGTTGGGCCCGTCGGGGTGCGGGAAATCGACAACGTTATATATGATTGCCGGCCTTCTCGAACCCAACGAGGGACGTATTTTCTTCGGCGATGAGGACGTGACCGATCTTCCACCGGAAGAACGCGGCATCGGACTTGTGTTCCAGAACTACGCCCTTTATCCGCACATGACGGTTCGTCAGAACATCATGTTCCCGCTCGAAAACATCAAGGTTCCGAAGCAAGAAGCCTTGAGCCGGGCGCAGGAGATGGCCGACTTGGTCGGTATCGGCGAACTGATGGATCGCAAACCGAAACAACTCTCCGGCGGGCAGCAACAACGTGTCGCCATTGCCCGTGCACTCGTCAAACAACCGCGGGTGTTGCTGCTGGACGAACCTTTGTCGAATCTCGACGCCCGGCTTCGCCTGCAAACGCGTGAAGAAATCAAACGCATTCAGCGCGAAACCGGCATCACCACCGTATTCGTCACCCATGACCAGGAAGAAGCGATGTCGATCAGCGATCAGATCGTTCTCATGGACTTCGGTGTCAAGCAACAAGTCGGCGAACCGCAATTCGTCTACGACAAGCCAATCAATCTGTTCGTCGCCAAGTTCCTCGGTACACCGCCGATCAATCTGTTCGCCGGTGAAATCGTCAAGAACAAGCTGTTGCTGGCCGACGGCAAGAAATATCGTACCGAAACTCAAGCGCCCGAACATCAGGAGGATCTCACCGAAGATGCCATTCGGGCCATGACTCACGAAGTGAAAGTTCCCATATGCAATGTGGAAATCATGGATAAGAAGGCACCGGATGGAGATGTCGTCATCGGCATTCGTCCCGAAGGGTTCGTTGTGGATGAAAAAGGACCACTTGAACTCGAAATCTTCATGGTAGAGACCATTGGCCGCGATACTTCGTTGGTTGTCAAGGATCCCTTTGACGACAACAAATCGTACCGCATCATCATCGACTCCAGTTACCGCGTAAAAGCTGGTGACAAGGTAAAATTCTCGTTCAAGCCGGACAAGATGTTCGTCTTCGACAAGACATCAGGAGATGTTCTCTAAATGCTAGAGAAACAAAGCAACGTCAAGGCTTGGCTCTATCTCGCGCCAGCCATGCTCCTGTTGTCGGTCTTTACCTTCTATCCTTTATTCAACGCCTTCTTTTTGGCCTTCCTGAGGGACTATGAGTTCCTGCTCGGTAGCGCCAGGGGATTCACCTTCCTTGGTAATTTCATCAACGTCATCAACAAGCCGGACTTCGGCATCGCGATGAAAAACACCGCCGTCATCACCTTTGTCAGTGTTCCCATCGCCGTCATTGTCGCATTGATGATCTCGGTCGCACTCAACTCGATCAAGAAATTTCAAGGATTCCTGCAAACCGTGTTCTTCCTGCCTTATGTCACCAACGCCATCGCCATCGGCATGGCCTTCGCCTTCATTTTCCACAGTGATTACGGCCTGCTTAACACGATGCTTGGTTGGGTCGGCATCGATCCCATCAACTGGATCAATCTTCGTCAGGCTGGTAACGCGGATACGTCTTGGATTCGAGCCATGTTCGCCCTGCTGGTCTATACAATCTGGGGCGGTCTCGCCTTCAAGATCATGGTGTTCCTGAGCGGACTCCAGTCGATTGACAAACAATACTATGACGCCGCGCGCATTGACGCCACGCCCAAACGCCGCGTCTTCAGCAAAATCACCGTGCCCTTGCTGTCGCCGATGATTGCCTACATCACGATTACATCATTCATCGGAGCGTTCAAGGCCTATCGCACCATCATCGGGATGTTCGGTGAATCGCTGCGCCCACCTGGTGCATTATCGAAAGATTCCCTGATCACCATTGTCGGACTGGTGTACGATTCCCTCGCCCATGCCGACGCCACCGGCGCCATCAGTGAAGCTGCCGCCGCATCCATCATCCTATTTCTGATCATCCTCGCGTTCACGCTGATCCAAATGCAGGTCAGCAAACGCCGGGTGCACTTCTAGGAGGTGCGGCATGGAACTGAAAATGAACAATAGTCAGATGAATGTCAATCAGAGGGAAATTCAAATCCGACAAATCATCTTCAAAACTTTAATTTATCTGTTTTTAACGCTCTTTGCCATCTTTGTTCTGGTACCATTTTACTGGATGGTACTGACCTCGCTCAAAGAAATTGACGAAGTCCGCAAAAGCCCACCGAGTCTGATCATCGGGTTCAGTCAAATCCGGTTCTGGGCAAACTATGTTGCGGCATGGAACGCTGCGCAGTATTGGCGTTACATGCTCAATACCGTTACCGTTGCGGCAATATCCACGACAGGCACCGTCTTCACAACGATTTTCGCATCCTTCGCGTTTGCCCGTCTGAATTTCCGCGGTCGCGATTTGCTGTTCCTGCTCTTGATTACGACGATGATGATTCCTGGTGAAATGTTCGTCATCACCAACTACATCACCGTATCACGCTTGGGTTGGTTCTCGCCGATCGCCTCGCAACAGAGCCTTCTCGATGCGTTGCTGGCACTCACGATGCCATTCATGACCAGCGTGTTCTACATCTTCTTCCTGCGTCAGACGTTCAAGCAGATTCCCGATGAACTGTATCTGGCAGCGAAAGTGGATGGAACATCCGACTGGAAATATTTGTGGAAAATCATGGTTCCCATTGCATCGCCGACGATCATCACCATCACGATCCTCAACGCCATGGGTACCTGGAGCGCCTACATCTGGCCCAAACTGGTTACCTCCCGTGATGAGTACCGCCTCGTCACCAACGGTCTCCGTGAAGCCTACAGCGACTTCGTCGGACAAGTTCTCTACAACCAGCAGATGGCCGCCGCGCTCATCGTCACCACCCCGCTTCTCATCACGTTCCTGTTCTTGCGCAAATACATCATGCGCGGTGTATCACGTAGTGGTATCAAAGGGTAATCCCGTAGATATAAATATTTAGGAGGAGAGACAATTGAAAAAGATTCTATCATTCATGATGTTGGGCGTGTTCACGCTCGGACTCGCCGGATGCGTCACCATTGACGAAGATCCGTACGAAGTCGACTGTGAACGCTATCCGACACATCCCGAGTGCATCGAAGACATCGATCCCAACGATGACGAGGCTCCCGGTCTGATCCCAGTTCTAGACGACATTCCGACTGCCGAACCCATCGAAATCACGTTCTGGCATGTCTATGGTGAAAGCAAAGGCGCCCTGCTCGACGAACAGATCGCCGAATTCACCCAGATGATGTTGGATGATTATGGCGTCACCGTCGTCATCGAAGCGGTATCGCAAGGCGATTACACCTCGATCCGCAACAACACGTTGAACGCCATCACGGCGGGCATCACGCCGACCATCGTCGTCGGGTATCCGGACCATGTGGCCGGCTACCTGAAAGGGAATGCTGTCATTCCGCTGAACGACTTCATCATGCATGAAACCTGGGGCGTCGACCTGACGGACTTCATCCAGTCCTATCTGGATGAAAACCAGCAGTATGCCGGTGGGTACATGTACTCGTTCCCGTATTCGAAATCGACCGAAATGATGGTCTTCAACAAAGACAAGTTCGAAGCAAACGGCATCACCGTTCCGCTCGACGGCACCATCACCTGGGCCGACCTCGATACTTGGGCGGACACCATGGTCGGTACCGGGCCGAATCAGTGTGAGTACCTGATCAACTTCGATTCACCCGCCAACTTCTTCATCAACAGCGTCCGTCAATGGCAAGGCGGATACACCAACAGCGAAGGCGACATCCTCGTCGACAACACCAACACAATCGCCATGCTGGACTATGTCCAAGAGCGGTTTGAAGACAAAACCTTCGCCCTGCCCGTCGCATGGAACGAATCCTACGGCAGCAACAACTTCATCGCCGGTGACGTCTGCATGAGCGTCGGCTCCACCGCCGGCATCAACTACAACATCCCCTCGGACGGCTCGTTCGAAGTCGGTGTTGCCCCGATTCCGCAGTACGACATGGACAACAAATCGGCTGTCCAGCAAGGACCGAACATCGCCATCATGAGCAACTCGACCGATGCCCAGCGTCTTGTCAGCTGGCTCCTGATCAAACATCTGACCCGGGCCGACAACACCGCCGACTGGGCGATGGAAACGGGATATCTGCCGGTTCGCTACAGTGGATTCGAAAGCGCCGCCTACCAGACGTTCCTGGAAATTACCGATCTCAACAACTCCCTGTATTACTCCGCAGCGGCTGCCCGTGCAGCACGCCTGCAAACCGAATTCTTCGACTATGACCCGGCCTTCGCCGGCGCCGTGACCTCGTCCGATGCCCGCGCCGAAGCCGAAGTCGCGATGCAAGCCCTGTTCGGCGGTTACAGCGCCCAGGAAGTCATCGACGACATGCTGCGTCAGCTCGGAGTCAACTAACAACCATTACTGAAAGTGTGATTTACATGTTCAAACGATTGTCTTTGGTTTTACTGGCCCTTCTGGCCACCCTCGTCATCGCCGCTTGCGATGGCGAGGAACCCCTCTCCGACGGCGACATCGTCCGTAGTGTCCGCGATGGTATCACGTTCGCGTCGACGCAACTGACGGAAGACATCACGATCCCCGTCATTGACGAAGAGGGAGTCACGGTTGAATGGGTCAGCAGCAATCCCGCATACCTCGATGTGGACGGAACCGTTACGCGCCCGCCGTATTACTTCAACGACCAGCGCGTCAGTCTCACGGTCTCGCTCACAAAAAACGAGGCGATCGTGACGAAGGTGTTCGAGTTCACGGTCCTCGCCGAGGATGAACCGGAGGTAATCGAACTCAACACCGACGAAACCGACAACCTTCCCCTGGATTTTGACTTCGAACAGTATGACTTCATCGCCGATGGCGTAGGGGAAGTCACGTTGGTACGTTGTGTGGATGGCGACACGGCCTTCTTTACCGAAGGCGGCGCCAGCTTCTCGGTCCGTTTTCTTGGTGTCAACACCCCGGAATCAACCGCCAAATTCGAACCGTGGGGCACCGCCGCAAGTGCCTTCACTTGCGACAAATTAACCAATGCCTCCCAGATCGTCCTGCAGGCGGATCCCGCCGCCGGACGCCTCGACAGCTACGGCGAACGCTGGCTGGCCTGGGTCTGGTACGATGGTCGTCTGCTCAACCTGGAACTTGTTGAACAAGCCTACAGCAAGGCGTCTGGTGCGACCGACACGCTGTACGGCGACTTGATTTTCCAGGTCAACCTGCTTGTTCAGTTTTCCGAACGACGGGTCTGGGGCGAAGTGGATCCGGATTACGACTACTCGCTCGAAGGCATTCAGCTCACCATCGAGGAATTGGTTACCAACCAAGCCGATTACGTCGGACTCAAGGTTGCCATAACGGGCATCGTCACCCGCAAGATCGGGGGCGCGGTGTTCGTGCAACAGGGCGATTACGGCATCTATGTCTACAATCGTCAATGGGCACCGGATCTGTCAATCGGCAACGAAGTTCAACTGTCGGGTCTCACCGTGACGTACTATCCCGATCAGGAAACCGGCGCACTTCAAGTGTCCGGCTACCAAACCAGGGAGCCATACAGCGCGGTTGTCAGCCGTGACAACACGGTCGAGCCCGCCACCGTCACGATACCGGACATCACCAGTCTGCACATCGGCAGCCTGCTCCGGGTCGAACACCTGACGGTTACGAGCGTCTATGAAAACGAAGACGCCTTCACGCTCACGGTGGAAGATGAGTTCGGCAACACGATCACCGTCCGCAAGGACGCGGCCGTGACCGCCGACATCACCGCCGACATGTTCCCCGAGGGAACCACCTTCACCATCGTCGCACCACTGTCACGTTACAGCTCCACGTACCAATTAATGTTGTCCACCATGGACGACATAACAATGGAATAAGAAAAGGAGGAAACACAGAAGATGTTTAAGAAACTACTAGCTTTAGGCTTGGTAGCCATCGGAGCACTCACGCTCACTGCGTGTAATCCCGATACCGGACCGACCGTCGAGGAGATCTTGGACCAGATCACCGAAGCGATGGACGAACTCCAAGTACCAAGCGAAACCAGTACCGACCTGACATTGCCCAACACCGCCGTCCATGACGTCGAAGTCACCTGGGAATCCAGTAACACCGACTTCATCGCCAACGACGGAACGGTCACCATTCCGACCAAAACCGAGGGCAATCAGACCGTCACGCTGACGGCGACCCTGTCGCTGGATGAACAGCAGTTGACGAAATCCTTCACCGTCACCGTGCTCGCCGCAACCGAGTACACCGACGCCGAACTCGTTGCACAAGCGGTTGCCGCATTGGTGCTTCCGGTTACCGGATTGGTTACCGGCAACATCACGTTGCCCAGCAGTGGTGCCAACGGCACGGCCATCACCTGGTCGTCCAGCAACACTGACGTGGTCGCCAACGACGGAACCGTCACGCGTCCCGAAAACGGCGAAGGCAACGCTGCTGTCACCCTTACGGCGACGGTCACGCTCAACGACGAAACCGGCACGAAGGACATTGACATCATTGTCAAAGAAGAAGATCCTTCGAACACTTTCGCCACCGTTGCCGCGCTCATCGAAGCCAGCACCCTCGGCGACATCGTTGAATTCGAAGGTGAAGTCTCCGGTCTGTTCGACGGCGGCTACTTCCTGACCGATGGAACGAACGTTCTCGGCGTGTACAATCCGAGCTCGGAAATCACTCCGGCCCTGGGCGACACCGTCTACGTCAAAGGCGAATACGCCAAGTACAACACGCTCTTCCAGATTGGCAGCGTCCAGACTGAAACCATCACCGCCACCGGTGACGGCATGCAGCCGCTGACTCCGATCGCAAGTTCGGTTGCCGACATCCTTGCCCTTGACTCGAGCGATCCGCTGATTCATGGTAAGATTTACACCATCACCGGTACCGTCGAAGTACGCGGCGACTTCAGCAACCTCTATCTCGTAGACGGCGATGACGCAGTCCTGATCTATTATTATTCGCTCGAAGCATCGTTGGATGCGCTTGAAGCGAATATCGGCCTGACCGTCACAATCGACGTCATCTACTACACCGATCACGGCACCAACGGTGTCATGCTTGCCTTCCAAGGCGGAGCAGACGACATCGAAGTGGCAACGCTGTCGGACGAAGACGCACTGGCTGCGGACCTCGCAGTTGTCGGCGCCGATGTTCCGGATGTTGCAATCGCTACAATCACGCTTCCCACCGAAGGCCCGAATGGAACGACCTATTCAAGCTGGGCCAGCGATAACACAGCAGTATTCGATAATGATGGAACCTTTGTCGCTCGTGGTACGGAAACCGTTACGGTTACCTTCACCGCCACGGCTACCAAAGGCAGCCTGACCGATACCGCGACCATCGAAGTCGTCGTACCGGTTGTCAGCACCATTGGCGAAGTTCTCGCCCTGCCCACCGGCAGTTACTTCGAAATCAACGGTACCGTAACCCTGGAAAGCTATTATGGCTTCTTCATCTGGGACGGCACGGACAACATCTTCGTTTATGAAGACGGATTGTTTGACGATCTCGAACCTGGCGACGACATCAACATTCTCGGTTGGCTCGGCGAATACAACGGCCTGTTGCAGGCGAACATCATCGAGCACACCATCACCGATGCCAGCAATGCGCTTCCGACCGCCATCAATGGTACCGTCGAAGGCTTGCAAAGCAGACTCTATCAAGACGGACAACCTGTCACCGTTTCTGCACACGTAACCCGTGAAGGAAGTTATGACAACGTCTTCATCACCGGTGCAGCCGGCGGCAAAGTCGAAGTCTATTATCGCTCCAACGACGAGGCTCTCTTCACATCGGAAGATACCGATGTCACCATCGTCGTATATCCGTATGGTAACGGACGCGTCCTGTATTGGGGAACCGAAGCAGAAGTCGTGGCCGACGCCGATGGATTCACGGATCTTGAAAAAGCACAAGCCGTTGCGGATGTCATCGACCTTGGCACGCTGGAAAACGTCGCAAGCGACTTGACACTTCCGGCCACCTTCACCGACCCGGCCGCAACCATCACCTGGGAAACCAGCGATGCAGCAGTCGTCGCGGCGGATGGTACCGTCACGATCGACTATACCCAAGCTACCATGGCTACGCTCACGGCGACCGTTGATGTCAACGGCACGACCGTAACCAGAGACTTTGTCGTTCATGTCATCGACGGTTCGACCCTGACTCCGGTCAGCGTTGCTGATGCACTTGCCGGAACCGACGGCGATGTTGTCGTTGTTACCGGCGTCGTAGCAGGCTTCAACTACAAAGGCGAAGCATTCCTGCAAGACAATGCCGACGGCACCGCGATCTTCCTTGATACTGAAGATCTGGAAGACGATGTCGCAATCGGCGACCTGATTGTCGTTGTCGGCACGCTCAACACCTACACGTCCTACAATAACAACCAACGTGAACTCAACGATGTTGTCGTGCTCAGCACCACCTCGAGTGACAATGACGTATTCGTTCGTACCGATGTCGACGCCGCCACCCTTGGTGTGCTGGCAACGATCGGAACCTATAGTTCACAAACGTTCGAAATGACCTTGACGTTCAATGCGCTTGACGATGGATTCGGCTATATTCTGTTCGATGGCGACGGAACGACAATGATCAAAATCTATGGTGGCGACTTCCCGTACGCAGACGTACTCTACAATGTGGGCGACACCATCACCCTAACGTTCACCGTGTTCGACATCAACTACGATGATGTCCGCCTCGACAACGTCCAACTTCCTGAGTTGACAGACGCTCAAGCGCTGCTCGTAGCACAAGACGAACTGTCTCTCGAAGCATCGTATGTCGACAACATCACGCTGCCGACCGAAATGTATGGCGTAGCAATCACCTGGGCAACCAGTGATGCCACTGTCATCGGCACCGATGGAACCGTCACCCGTCCTGCCAGTGGTGAAGCAGATGCGGAAGTAACACTCACCGCCACGCTCACAATCGGCACTGAAACCCCGGTTGACGTACCGTTCACCGTAACGGTTCCTGCTGAACCTTCCAGTTCACAAACCGTCGCAGAAGTTCTTGCTCTCGCAACGGATGATCCGGTCGAGGCCGAAGGTATCATTACTTACATCTTCGACGATGGAACCTTCTTCATGGAAGATGCCGATGGCACCGCGGTCTATGTTGATGATTACTCGGCAACCATTACCTGGGGCGACCTGACCCTGGCCGTAGGCGACAAAGTCAAAGTCACCGGCGCCAAAGGATTCTATCGCATCCCGCTCGTTGACACCGTCAGCGCAGTCGAAGTTCTCACCAACGGCAACGCGCTCTCCGCTACGTTGATTCCAGTTCCGGATCCCGCACTGTTGCGCACCGAATTGGATGACACCGGATTCGGCGTCTACTACAGTTTCAACAATGTTGAAATCATCTCGGTACAATCCTATTACATCTATTTCTACAGTGATGACCGTACAACTGGTGGCACCAACCGCATGGGCATCGTCGTCGACTACTCCGTCGATCTGACATCGCTTGCTCTGGAAGCTGGCGACATCGTATCGTTCGACGCACTTCTGTACAGCGCCAGCGGAACCTACACCGATGAGACGAAGATCCTGCGTTTCGCCATTACCGATCTCGCTGACATCACCGTTGAAGCGGCACCGTCAAATGTCGCAGCCGCACAAGCTGCCGCGTCCGATGACAATCTCTTCATCGAAGGCACCGTCAAATGGGTTCAATCCAACGGCACATTCATCATTGAAGATGCTGACGGAACGGCCATCTACGTTGACGATTACAGCACCGATTATGCGGACTGGGCAAGCGTATCTGTCGCCGTCGGCGATCTCGTACGCGTCACTGGCCAACGTGGATTCTACGGCGTACCGCTCATTGACAACGTCTCTCGCGTCGAAGTCATTTCCAGCGGCAACGCGCTTTCGGGTGTTGTGGTTGATGCCGGCGACGGCTCAACTCTGCGCACCGCAGCGGTTGATACAGACTACGGAAAAACCTATACCTTCACCGATGTGACCATCATCGAAGTCGGCAGCTACTACATCTACTTCTATAGCAGCGACGGCACCAATGGTGGCGACAACCGCATGGGTATCGTTGTAAATGAATCCGTCGATCTGACTTCGCTTGGTCTCACCGCAGGCGACACCGTGACTTTCACAGCCGTGTTCTATGGAACCAATGGCACGTATACCGATGTCTCGAAAATCTGGAGATTCTCGATTACCGACATTGGCGACATCACGGTTACGACGCCAGCCACTTAAGATACACCACGCATCACCAAACACCATCGGGTTTCCCGGTGGTGTTTTTTTGTGTTTCAAAATCATCGTTTTGTGGTACAATTGACTGTTAGGAGAGATGAACATGAAACGATTGATGACAACCATTGCACTCTTGTTGCTGGCGACCGTGCTGGTGGCCTGCACACCCGATGAAGACGAATCCACACGCTGGGTTGTTTTGCCGGATTTGAAAGGTTTGACGCGTCCGGATGTGATTGATCAACTGGAACCACTGGACATTCCCTATACGTTTGTCTATCTGGAGGAAGATCCGGAAAAAAGCCTGTTGTTCGATTCCTACGAAGGACACGAAGCGGGTGACATCGTCGATGCCGCCGAAGTTGTCGTGATCAACATCTATCCTCAGTACTCTCCTTACGATTATGTCGAACTTCCGGATTTGGCGGGGCTGACGCGCGCCGATATCGCAGCGTCGCTTGCCGCCCTTCAAATCAGTTTTTACTTTGCCTATGAAGAAACCGAGGATCCTCTTCTTGAAGATTTCTTCATCTCCTATGTGGATGATCTTAGGGCCGGCGACGAAGTTCTGAACTCCAGTGCCGTCGGAGTTCTCATTTACAGTTATGAAGTCGTCATCGGCGAAGAGTACTTCCAAGTCATCGACATGCCGTATGACGGACCATATCTCGATGAATCCTACGCCGTAATCGACTACATGGATCCGCGCGGTGGGTACTTCGAAGTGACCCTGTCGTCCTGCACCGACGGGGATACCGCTCGCTTTGGCTATCCACAAGACATTTTCGATGCGATCCAAAGCGGCGCCAAAAGCACCCGATTCCTCAACATGGACACCGAAGAAACCTACAATGGCGGCGAAGAAGAATGGGGCAAACCGGGCAGTATTTACACGTGCTCATTGCTCGAAGGAGCGGAATCGATCGTGCTTCAGACCGATCCCGGCGATGGCTTGTTGGACACCTATGGACGCCTGCTTGCCTGGATCTGGATACAACTGCCTGGTGAAGAGGAGTACTTCCTGCTCAATTACATGGTTGTCAAACAGGGTCTGGCCCAAGTGAAGTACGAGTTTGGTGCCGGCTTGGACTTGAGTTACGGCGAACACACCTACAACGAATGGATGCACATCGCCGAAGATTATGCCATCGACAACGAACTTGGCCAGTGGGGAAATCTCCTCGATTACTACTGGAACTACGAAACCGACGAACCGTATTACGACCGTTGGTACGCCAATTGACAAAAACTGCCGGAAACCGGCGGTTTTTTTCTCTCATATGGTAGTTATTAAGCGCTCTTTGTGGTATAATGAACTGTTATTTCAGGGGGTCTCTCATGTTCGATCAGATCAAACCGCTCATCGATCAATACGATCGCATCATCATCCACCGTCACACCAATCCCGACGGCGATGCTTACGGCTCGCAACTGGGTCTCAAACGGCTGTTGGAACTCAATCACCCGGACAAGGAAGTCTACGCTGTTGGCGACGTCAACAACTTCCGTTTTTTGGGTGAAATGGATGACATTCCCGACGCGTATTATGAGGGTGCCCTGGCGATTGTCGTCGATGTCTGTGTAACGCGACTGATCAGCGACGACCGGTACCTCCGGGCCGACCAAGTCCTGGTCATCGATCATCATCTCAATCAACCCGATTTCGACTGCATCGCAATCATTGAATCGAACCACATCGCGTGCGCGGAGCTGATCGTCAGTGTTTTCATGGAACAGAATTATGCCTTTGATGAGATTGCCGCGACACGGTTTCTCACCGGTCTGGTGACTGATAGCGGCCGGTTCCTGTATCCCTTCACCACCTCGCGTTCGTTTGAAATTGCCGCATACTTGCTTCAACAAGGCGGTCGCCTACAGTGGATTTATGACAATCTATACACCGAGGACCTCAACTTCAAGAAACTCCGCGGTTACTTCATAAACAACTTCAAAGTCACACCTCACAACGTCGCCTACATGATGAACGACAAACACGTCAAAGAAGCCTTCGACGTAACTACCTTCATCGTGTCGCGGGCGATGGTGAATCAGATGAGCGGACTGCGTGACATCCACATCTGGGCCAATTTCACCGAAGATGATAATGGTGAAATCCTCGTCGAACTGCGCAGTGCCAAGGAATCGATTGTCCACCTGGCGCGCAAATACGGCGGTGGCGGACACGCCCTCGCCTGCGGTTGTACGCTGTACAGCTTTGATGAGGCCAAGCAGTTGCTTCAGGAACTGGATGACTTTGCGAAAGGATCAACCACATGAACAAGACCAAATTGAAACAGATCTACACCAAAATCGAATCGTACGACAAGATCATCATCATTCCACACCGCCGTCCTGACGGTGACGCCATCGGCACCTCGTTCGGACTCAAGGACATCATTGTTACTACCTGGCCGAACAAGACCGTTCATGTCGTCGGTGAAAGCAGTGATTTCACATCGTTCATCGGAATTCCCGAGGAACTCGATGACGATGCCTTCAAAGGCGCGTTGGCCATCGCCGTGGATACCGCGAACAAGGACCGACTTGCCGATCAGCGGTTCGACCAGGCTGATTTTCTGATCAAAATCGATCATCATGTCGATGTCCAACAATATGGCGACATCGCTTATGTCGACACCGGGCGCCCCGCGGCGGCCCTGATCATCCTCGATCTCTTTCTTGTCAATCAGGACAAACTCAAGATGTCAAAAGATGGAGCAAAGGCCCTCTATTTCGGAATTCTCACCGATACGGGACGATTCAAGTATGACGGGGTGGACGGCGATACCTTCCGCAGCGTTGCGACGTTGTTTGACATCGGCCTGGAGAAAAAGGAGATCCATGCGCATCTCGATCAACGAACCGAGGAGTTGACGCGCTTCAAGGGGTATCTTCTTCAACACTATAAGAAAACCAAGAACGGTGTCGTCTATTTCAAGATCAAACCTCGCCATCTTAAGAAGTTCAGCGTGTCGCTCGAAGAAGCGTCGTCGCTTGTCAACGAACTGGGCGTCTTCGAAGAATATCCGATCTGGTTGCTGTTCGCAGAGTACGAGGAAGGGATTGTCCGCTGTCGCATGCGGTCGAAGGGACCGCGCATCGATCTGCTTGCCAACAAGTACGACGGCGGTGGCCATAAAATGGCCAGCGGAGCGAGCCTTGGAACGTGGAAACGAACCAAACTACTGATTGAGGATGCCGACGAACTGGCCAAACAATTCAAAGAAGGATCGTTGTGATCCTTCTTTTCTTTGGTTGTAATGTTAAGAAAATGTTAAGCAAGCGTTTTGATATCGTTATTATATTTAATAAATATTAAATTTATGTTATAGTTCAGTTGGTATGATTTTCGATTTAGGAGGGTTCACATGTTCTTACTCGCAGATGTTGCGGACATCAACTGGCAAGTCACGATATTCGCTGTAGTAGGCGGTCTGGGGATATTCCTCTATGGCATCAATCTGATGGGAGATTCACTCAAGGCGTTGGCCGGCAACAAGCTGAAACTCGTCATTGAGAAATCAACGAACACACCGATCAAAGGAATCTTTGTCGGGATCATCATCACCGGCCTGATTCAGTCGTCATCCGGAACGACGGCACTCACCGTCGGACTGGTTCGTGCCGGGCTGATGACCTTGCCCCAGGCGATCGGGATCATTCTCGGCGCCAACATCGGAACCACCATCACATCGTTTCTAATCGGTCTGAAGATCAAGGAATATGCACTCCCCATCATCGCCGCCGGGGCCTTCTTGGTGTTCTTCATGCATCGTAAGAAGTACAAACAACTGGGCGGCGTTTTTCTAGGGTTCGGCATGTTGTTCTTTGGCCTGGACATAATGGGCAGTGCGTTGAAAGAACTGGCCGAACTGAACATCGTCGTTCAGGCGTTTGAAAACGTGGCGGAACACCCCATCCTCGGCATGTTCGTGGGAGCTGGAACCACCGTTTTGGTACAATCCAGTTCCGCTACCATCGGGATTCTTCAGGAACTGTATAGTACGGGAGCGATTCCGCTGATCGGCGCCATCGCCATCTTGTTCGGCAACAACATCGGAACGACGATCACCGCCGTGCTCGCCGCCATCGGCGGCAGCGTTGCGGCCAAACGGACAGCTGCCGCTCATGTTTTGTTCAATGTCATCGGCAGCCTGCTGTTCATGTTGTTGCTCCGTCCGTATTATACAATCATACGCTATCTGGAACTCAATGTCCTGCATGAGAACAACCCGGAAATGACGATATCCTTCGCACACATGGGCTTTAACATCATCAACACCTTCATATTCTACTGGTTCATCAAACAACTGGTGTGGATGGTGAAGTTCATTGTCCGTGGTGACGATGGTCTGATTGAAATCGAAATGGATGCGCTCGAAGAGAAACTGATTACCGAAGCACCGGTTCTCGCCCTGGAAAACGCCAAACATGTGCTCATCAACATGGGCCACATCACCAAACAGATGTGGGATACGGCCGTCCAATATTCGTTTGAAGACAACAAGCGCCATTTCGAAAACGGCATGCAGATGGAAGAGATGATCGACACCATCGACAAGAAGGCACACGACTATCTGGTACGTATCTCTGAGTCCGACTTGCCGCATCGCGCATCCAGTGATCAAGCCAAGTTCGTCGATACCATCCGCGATTTCGAGCGGATCGGCGACCACTGCACCAACTTGTTCCAGTTCTTCCAAGAACGTCATGAAACCAAAATCTGTTTCAGCGAAGACGCTCAGAAAGAATTGACGAAGCTCTATGACGTTGTCACCGAAACCTTCGCCTACGCCCTGGAAGCGTTCCAGAAATGGGACAAGGACCTCGCCAGACGTGTTCTTGATCGCGAGGAAATCATCGACCGTCTCGTCATCAAGAATCGCAAACGCCACATCATGCGCATCAACAACAAAGCCTCGACGGAAACGCAGGATCATCTTTACGTCGACATTCTGTCCAACGTCGAACGCATCGGCGACCATTGTTCCAACATCGCCATCAACGTACTTCAGGACAACTACTACAACGACGAACTCGAGTACGACTCGGACGAACATCTCACCGAATATTAAGAAACAATTACATCCTGTTAAGTTTTCATTTCACGTTAACAACGCAATTACATTTGTGATATGATGGATTTGGAGGTGATCGCCATGGCCAAAATTCTGATCATCGAAGACGAAAAATCGATTCAACGGATGATCGAGTACGATCTCAAGCAACTCGGACATGACGTCCTGTCCGCTGCGGACGGGTTCGAAGGATACAAGAAGGCCTCAACGTCGATCTACGATGTGATCTTATTGGACCTGATGTTGCCCAACATGAACGGTATGGAAATCTGTCGTAAACTTCGCAAAGAAGGAAACAACGCCTACATCATCATGTTGACTGCAGTGGACGACGAATACAATATCATCCAGGGATTCGAAGCGGGTGCCGACGACTACGTCACGAAACCGTTCAGTCCGCGTGAACTCACCGCTCGCATCAAGGCCGGGTTGCGTCGTCAAGGCGCCAATCAGGATGACGATGTGCTGCATTACGAGGACTTCACCGTTGTGCAAAGTTCGTATGAAGTATGGAAAGGCACCGAGAAGATCGAACTTACGCTCAAGGAGTTCGAACTGTTGGTGTACCTAATCATCAACAAAGGAAAGGCTCTCAGTCGCGATCAGCTGCTTACCAATCTCTGGGGGTTCAGTTATGACGGCGATTCGCGGGTTGTCGATGTCCACATCTTCAAACTCCGTGAAAAACTCGATCCCGCAAACGACTACATCAAGACCGTTCGCGGCGTTGGCTACAAACTCATCTAGACGAGTCATTATGAACTCGTCTTTTCTTTTTAATCAAACCACAAATAATGTTTACAAAACATTAACAACCATCATATCGCAAATTAATCTTGCTACCGTATAATGTGTGCGTATCTCAAAACTAGGAGGATAATCACACACATGAAAAAATTAGCGTTACTTGCACTCAGTGCACTTGCAGTATTTGGACTGTCAGCATGCGGATCAACCGAAGAAGGTTGGGACGCTTCCAGCACCATTACCGTATACACCCGCGACACATCGAGCGGAACCCGCGCCGGATTCATGGGCGGCATCGACTTCGATGACGCCGCCGAAGACGACAGCCTGCTCGTCGATGGATTTGTCATCAAGGACAACACCGGTATCTTCACCTCGATGAAGACCGATGAATATGGTATCGGCTACATCTCCCTCGCCACTCTGGATGAAACCGTCAAAGGACTGTTCTTCGATGGCGTGGAACCCACCGTCGCCAACGTCATCAATGACACCTATGGTCTGAAACGCCCGTTCAACTATGTCACCCGCGCCATGGATGACTACGCGAACGATACCGAAAAAGACATCAGCATGGCCTTCGTCGCCTTCATGGCAACGACCGATGGCGCCGACATCATCACCAACCAAGGCGCCGTTCCCTTGGAAAGTACCGAAACCTGGGATGACATCAAAGCCGACTATCCCGTCTGTGAACAGGACAACAGTGCCGTGACGATCAAGTTCGGCGGATCCGACTCGATCGAAAAAATCGCCAAAGCCCTCACCGAAGAATTCGCGCCCAAATGCGGCGACTTCGTGCCGGAGCACGACCACACCGGTTCTTCCGACGGCTTCAAACGGACCCAGGGTTCGGAAAAAGACGGCGACAACTACAAGCACATCGGCTTCGCTTCGCGCCCGTTCAAAGCGGAGGAAGCTGGCGAGACTGGCACTCAGGGCCAACTCGCTTGGGACGCCATCGTTGCCATCGTCCACCTCGACAACGAAGTATCGAACGTCACCGCAGAAGACCTCAAGAAAATCTACTCCGGCGAGTACACCACTTGGGACGAACTGCTAGACTGATAGCAACTTCTTCATAACATTTCTCCGAGATTAGCCCTGCGTTAACGGGGGCTTTTCTTGCGTCATAGGGAGGACATCGCATGGAATACATCAAAAACCTGAAAGACAAACTGAAAGACGCGTTTCACTTCAATAGCAAAAAAGAACGGACAGACGCGGTGGTGCGCGGATTCTTCCTGCTCGCCACCGTCCTGTCCGCGTCGTTCATCATCGTCATTGTCTTCTTCATCGCTTTGGAAGGCATGATTCCGTTTGTCACCGACAACGATGGGCTCGGTCGTGTCGATCTTGTCCGGTTCCTGACGGGAACGACTTGGTTGGAAGGAACCGCCTTCCAATCCAACCTCTACGCCGTCGGATTCATCATCGTCAATACGCTTTACATCGCGTTTTTGTCGTTGCTCTTGTCGATGCCGATTGGTGTCTTGACGGCACTATTCATCGCCAAAATCGCACCCAAACGCATCGCCGAAGTGCTTCGTACCGTCGTCGAGCTGCTGGCCGCCATTCCGTCGATCGTCTATGGTCTGTTCGGTAGCGGTCTGATCATTGTGTTCGTTTACAATTTTGCAAAGTTGTTCGGCGTTCAGTCAAAAGGCGGGAACTCGGTGCTTGCCACCGTGCTTGTATTGTCGCTGATGATTCTACCGACCATCACCGCATTGAGCGAGGTCGCCATCCGCAGTGTCGGGAAAGACATTGAACATGGGTCCTTGGCACTTGGTGCGACGCGCACTCAGACCAACTTCAAAGTTGTCTTGACAAGCGCCAAATCCGGAATCTTCACGGCCGCCATTCTCGGTGTAGGACGGGCACTCGGCGAGGCCACCGCCGTCAGTCTGGTCGCCGGAAATGCCCGCAGCGGACCGTCGCTCGGCTTTTTCCAGACCACTTCGACCCTCACCTCGACGATGTTGCAGGGACTGAAAGAAACCATCGGGATCGACTATGACATTCGCTTCTCGGTCGGGATCGTGTTGATGATTGTCATCCTCATTACCAACATGACGCTGAACTTCATCAAGAGAAAGGTGGGGAACGTCGATGTCAAATAAACGCAAGCGAGTCGATTTCATCTACCAGGCAATCACCTACATTGCATCTTCGATCTCCGTCATCGTCTTGTCGATGATTTTCATCTATGTCTTCAGCAACGGATCGGGACTGCTGAACTGGGGTCTTGTTGTCAATGATTATCACGCCCAGTTCTACAACGGCGGCATTGATCCGGTGACGGAGTTTTCCACGACCGATCGTCCGGCATCGTTGGGAGACGAGTCCTATTATTCCGAACGTTGGGGCGTCGCCTTCAGCGAAGACATCGACCGCGAGGGGAAAACGATCATTGTTGTCGATTATGTCGCGCCCGATTCCCCGCTACACGACATGTTCGACAAGAACAATGACGTCAACGAGGACTTTGCCATCATCCGCGGGAATGTCGTGGAATCGATCAAGTTCTACGACAAGAACTCGGCACTCGCCGTTCAAGGCGCCGAGCACATGATCAACGAGCTGGACACCGAAAACGAGTTCCGCGAGATTGTCTTCTCTTCGCTCGGCGGCGGGATTCGCGGGTCGATTGTCACAACGCTCTATGTCATTGGCATGACACTTGTGTTCGCACTTCCGATTGGAATCTTCACCGCAATTTATCTCAATGAGTTCGCCAAGGTGAATCGGGTCACAAACACCCTGCGCAGCATGATTGAAGTGTTAACCGGGGTCCCGTCGATCATCTTCGGTCTGATGGGTCTCGCCGTGTTCGTGCCCTTGACGGTGCGATATACCAGCGCCGACAGCGCCAACTTGGTCTCAGGTAGTCTGACGCTTGCCGTCATCTTACTTCCGGTTGTCATCCGCGCTACCGAGGAATCGCTCAAAGTCGTACCCGATGACTTCCGCTTCGCTTCGCTTGCCCTCGGCGCAAACAAGACGCAGACGACATTCAAGGTCGTGTTGCCATCCGCGTTGCCCGGCATTCTCACCGCCACGTTGCTCGCCATCGGTCGCATCATTGGGGAAAGCGCAGCCCTGATTTTCGCCATCGGAACGGCCGTCAAGGATGACATTTCCATCTTCGGCAAATCTACGACACTGGCCGTCCACATCTGGAGTCTGATGACCGATGAACCGGCCAACATCGAACTCGCCAGTACCATCGCCATCATCATCCTGATCATCGTGTTGATTCTTAACATCACCGTCAAACTCATATCTCGTCGCTTCACGAAGCGATTTCAGTAAAGGAGTATGAATATGAAGAATAACGTATTCAACATCAAGAACCTCGATCTCTTCTACGGTAGTTTCCAAGCCTTGAAAGACATCAACCTCACCATCGAAAAGAACAAGGTGACGGCCCTGATCGGTCCGTCCGGCTGCGGTAAATCGACGTTCTTGCGATGTCTCAACCGCATGAACGACCTGATCGACATCTGCAAGATCGACGGCGAAGTCGAGTATCATGGGGACAATGTTTACGAAAAAGGACATGACGTCATCAACTTGCGCACCAAGGTCGGTATGGTCTTCCAAAAACCCAATCCGTTTCCGATGACGATTTATGACAACGTCGCATATGGTCCTCGCTGTCAAGGTCTCAAGGACAAGAGCAAACTCGACGAAATCGTTGAAACCTCGCTCAAGAACGCCGCGCTCTGGGAGGAAGTCAAGGATCGCCTCAAAGACAGCGCAATGGGTCTGTCCGGCGGTCAGCAACAACGGCTGTGCATCGCCCGAGCGATCGCCATGGAGCCGGAAGTCATCCTGATGGACGAACCCACCAGTGCGCTCGACCCGATCGCCACGCTCAAGATCGAAGAACTGATCAACGATCTCAAAGAAAACTACACGATCGTCATCGTCACCCACTCGATGCAACAAGCCGCCCGCATTTCCGATTACACCGCATTTTTCTTGATGGGAGACTTGATTGAGTTTGATCAGACTGATAAAATATTTACACAACCGAAATTCAAACAGACCGAAGATTACATTACCGGTCGCTTCGGGTAAGGAGGTTCCTCATGACCAACCGCAAACACTTCATCGATGAACTCAACGAATTGAATCACAAAGCCATCGAAATGGGCCGCCAGGTCCACGACAGTTTCCGCAAACTCATCGTCGCCTGTGAATCTCAGAGCCTCGAACTGGCGCAAGCCATCGTCGAACAGGACAAACTGATCAACGAACTCGAAATTTCCATCAACGTCGACGCCTATCTCCTGATCGCCCGTCAGTGCCCCGTCGCCAGTGACCTGCGCCGCACCATATCGGTGCTCAAGATTTCCAATGAACTGGAGCGCATCGGTGATTACGCCGTCAATGTCGCCCGTTACATCATCAAAACCAAAAACAACAACGAGCCATTCCTCAAGGCCATCATCGAGTTGGCGACATTGTTGCTCGACATGCTAGATAAGATCATGACGTCGTTTGCCAACGAAGACGTTCAACTCGCTTTGGACGTCAGTGAATCGGACGAAGTCATGGACAACAAGTACCGCTCCTACATCCGCGAATGGATCAAACTTGCCAAAACCGCCGACGAGGCAGCGGTGGAAGAGGCGATGCGCGCCGTCTTGATCGTCAAACAGATCGAACGCGCCGGCGACCACGTCGTCAATATCGCAGAAAATATCGTTTATCTTGTAAATGGGAAACGCATCGAACTCGATTGAGGTATAATGGAACTGTGAACGAAAGGCGGTGACGTCATGAAGTGGAATCGAGACTACGTATCGTTTGCGATCGGATATCTGATCGTCATTTTGTATATCGTCTTCGTGAACAATCCGATTGTCAACGTCATTCTCGTGCTGGTTCTCGCCGCCATTCACATCATGTTGTACAACCAATTGCGTCAGAAGTACCACGAAGACAAGACGTCAAGTCTCTCCAAACTTCAGACCAGATTGGAAAAGACCGCCAAACAAAGAGAAGAAATCTACGAACGATTCCTGTCTCTCAGCCAGTCATTCGGCAGTGGACTGTTGATGGTTGACGAAGACGGCATCATCCAGTTCGCCAACTCCGACATCAACGCCTACTTCGGACGCGATTTCAATGGGTTGGACTACAACGAGATCTCAGAAATCAAGGATCTCCACGGATTCATCAACCAAGCGTACCTTTTGGAGACCATCCTGCGACATCAAATCCATTACGAAACCCGCTACTTCGATCTCATCAGCACCCCGATGTTTGAAGACGATATGTTTCGCGGCACATTGATTCTCGTCCACGACATCACGTTGTTGAAAACAGCAGAGGAGTATCAGAAACGCTTTACCGCCGATGTCTCACATGAGCTGCGCACGCCGTTGTCGTCCATCAAGGGCTTCAGCGAGATCCTCGCCCGCAACGGTAACATGAAGGACGAAGAGCGTCAGGAGTTCATCGAGCTGATTCAAAACGAAGCCAACCGCATGGAATTGATTCTCAAGGACTTGTCGCAGATCGCCCAGCTGGACCGACTCGATTACGAGCTGGAGCGAACTTCCGTCGACATCGAGGAACTTGTCAGCGAGTGTCTGTCAATCTTGCGTAAACCGCTTGAGGACAGCGGTCTGACAATCGACGTCAACGTCGCTAGCGAAACATTGAGTCTGGACAAGCACAAATTTCTTCAAGTGCTCATCAACATGGTAAAAAACGCCATCAGCTATACCGATGAAGGGTCCATTACAATCATCGGACAACGCGACAAGAAACGCTATGTCCTGACCATCGCCGACACGGGCATCGGCATTGCCGAGGAGGACCACAAAAAGATCTTCAAACGGTTCTACCGCGTCGACCGTGCCCGGTCCCGCGACACCGGCGGCAGCGGTCTCGGATTGTCGATCAGCAAGAACACGATTCTCAAACACGGCGGGTCCATCGACGTCGCATCGAAACTCGGCGAAGGCACCACCTTCACCATCACCTTGCCGCTCAAAGATTGAAAGGTCAGTCCTTTCAATCTTTTTAACTTGAAAACAATTGGCACTTGATATATAATAGTGTAGCGTTACAGCATACAGCGTCATCTTCGCATATGTTATAATGGGATTGGCTGTGATATGACATGAATCAAATATCCGTTGCTTTCAAAATCAAGTCGCTTGACAGCGCCCAGGAGTTCACGACCACCGGAACCTACCAGTATGGTACCGTGAGCTTCCTCGATCCGTCGAATGGGGACCGTCATGAGGTTCACATCAAGGACAAAACCGTTGATTACGTCAAGCAAGGCAGTGTCGATTTGCGTTTCCATTTCGACACCAAACGCATCACCAAGGGCATTTACACCGTCTATCAACATCATTTTGAATTCGCCGTAGTCACCGACATCATCATTCTCGACGACTACGATGTCAAGATCAAGTACAAGTTGTTGCAGGCCGACGAGCTTGTCAACGAAGCGACGATGGAACTGCACTACGAATTCTTGAAGGAGGAATAACCATGGCACGAGAACTCTCTCTCATCGATACCGCCGCAATGATATTGGCCCAGAACAAACAACCCTACGAACTGTTTGATTTGTTTGACGCGGTCACCAAGGAAGCGGATATCGATGAAGCCGAAAAAACCGATCTGATCACCAAATTCTACACCGACCTCACGACGTCGGCGAAGTTTGTTTACGTCGGCGACAACAAATGGAACCTGAAAGCCAACGAGAAGATCGAACTATGGGAAAAAGACGGCTCGTTCTACAAAGAATACACCGTTGTCGAACTACCCGATGAATACAAGGAAGACCCCTTCGCATCGACCAAAAAACCTTCCAAACCGGCCCCTGTCAAACAAGCCAAACCGGAGCCTGAAGTGGTGGAAGAAGTGGTGGAACCCGAAGTTGCCGTTGAAGAGGAAGTCAAACCGATTCCGGTTGTCGAACCCGTCATCGAACCCGTGGAGGAGATCGTCGCTGCCACCGACGCCGACGAAGCCGAAGAGGAATACGAAGAAGAAGTCTTCGAAGAATACGACGATTTCGACGAAGAAAAATACAACGAGTACATGGACAACTACGAAGACCAGTACGACGACTAATTTCAATTCCCCTATTGATTTCAAAATCCAGTTTTGTTATAATTTTAAAGGGCACACTAGAAATGGTTCTCCTGATGGGAGAGCCATTTTTTATTTATAACAAGAGGACGTGATACGATGAACAAGACCAAATACATCTTCGTGACCGGCGGCGTGGTGTCCAGTCTCGGCAAAGGCATCACCGCATCATCGCTTGGCCGACTTCTGAAGAACCGCGGATTCAAGGTCTTCATGCAGAAGTTCGATCCATACATCAATGTCGATCCCGGCACCATGTCACCGTATCAGCACGGTGAGGTTTTCGTCACCGATGACGGTGCCGAAACCGATCTTGACTTGGGTCACTACGAGCGTTTCATCGATGTCAACTTGTCCCAGGCCAGCAACATCACGACCGGACGCGTCTACGCCTCGGTCATCGAAAAAGAACGCCGTGGCGACTACCTCGGTGCGACCATCCAGGTCATCCCCCACATCACCAATGAAATCAAGGAACAACTCTATCGCGTTGCCAAGGAAAGCGACGCTGACATCATCATCACCGAAATCGGCGGCACCGTCGGTGACATCGAGAGCCTGCCGTTTCTCGAAGCCATCCGTCAGGCCCGACGTGATTTTGGATACAAAAACACAATCTTCATTCACAATACGCTCGTTCCGTTCCTCGATGCTGCACAGGAACTGAAAACCAAACCGACCCAGCACAGTGTCAAGGAATTGCGCGGTCTGGGGATTCAACCGGACATCATCGTGCTTCGTACCAGTTATCCCATAACCAATGCCATGCGGGAAAAAATCGCCCTGTTCTGCGATGTTCGCAAGGAAGCCGTTGTGGAAGCGCGCGATGCCGACATCATCTATGAAGTAGTCCTCAATCTCAAGGATCAGAAACTCGATGATCTCGTCGTCGATCATTTTCGTCTCGACGCACCCGAAGCCGATCTCGAGGAATGGCGTTGCCTGGTCGACCGCATCCGTCATCTCGACAAAGACGTGACAATCGGTCTTGTCGGCAAGTATGTGTCGCTTCAGGATGCCTACCTCAGCGTCAGTGAAGCGCTCAAGCACGCAGGTTATGCACACAGCGCCAACGTCAACATCAAATGGATCAACGCCGGCGAACTGCTCGAGCGTGATCCCGCCGAGTTCCTGTCCGATTGCGACGGTGTGCTGGTACCCGGTGGATTCGGACCGCGCGCGATCGAAGGAAAAATCCGTGCGATCCAATATGCCCGGGAACACAACATCCCGTTCCTTGGACTTTGTTTGGGGATGCAGACGGCAACCATCGAGTTCGCCCGCAACGTGTGCAAAATGGAGGGGGCCAACTCCACCGAGATGGACCCGGAAACGCCCTTCCCCGTCATCGATTACCTCCCCGAACAATACGAAGGCATTGCCATGGGTGGCACGCTGCGCTTGGGACTGTACAACTGCGACCTCAAAAAGGGCACTCTGGCGCACCGCATCTACGGTAAGGACCGCATCCAGGAACGCCATCGTCACCGCTACGAGTTCAATGACAAGTTCAAAGGACGCCTTGTCAAATTCGGTATGGTCTTTTCCGGGATCAATCCGGAAACGGGATTGACGGAAATCGTCGAACTGCCGGACCACAAGTTCTTCATCGCCTCGCAGTTCCATCCCGAGTTCCTCAGTCGTCCGCAACGTCCGCATCCGTTGTTCCGCGAATTTGTCAAAGCGGCATTGGACAAGTAAAGAAAAACAACGCAACGAACGTCAGACAAGATCATAAACCGCGACCCGACGGGTTGCGGTTTTTTGATGGAAATTGTGACACATTGTCGGCTTTCTTGTAAAATGCGACAATAAAAGTGAAATTGTATATGAGGGGTCAAACCCGCAAACGGCCTAGTATAAACCTTTTCGGCACTATGGACCACAGCGCTTTTGTCTTTGCGAAACCGAGTCCGTGTGATATAATCTATTTAGATAAATTGTAATCGAGTACAAGGAGGAGTACCATGTTAGACAAACAACTCATCAAAAAGGTTCTCGACAAGGCACTGGCAACCGCCGGTGACTTCGCGGAGGTGTTCATCGAAGATAAGTTCCAGACGGACGCTGCGATGCTCTCCAGCAAAGTCGAGTCCGTCAACAACACCAAGACGTTCGGCGTCGGCATCCGCATCGGACAAGGATACCATCGTGTGTACGGCTACACCAACCGCAGCGATGAAGCGTCGTTGCTGCAGCTGGCCGAAGATCTGTCCGCATCGTTCCCGGGAGATCCCGTCGGCATCGCGTTCGAACTCGGTGAACCCGTCGTCGGAACCGAACATCAGGCGAAGATTGATCCAGCCACCGTCCCCATCGAGGACAAAGTCGCCCTGTTGTATCGGGCCGACAAGGCGGCACGCGCCTACACCGAAGAAATCAACCAGGTGAATGTCCGGTATCAGGACTACACACAGCACGTGTGGATTGCCAACAGTGAAGGCACCTACGTCAAGGACACCCGCACCAGAACGCGTCTTGCAATCGGCGCCGTTGCCGCCAATGAAGAGACGAAACAGACCGGCTTTTACGGTCCTGGCGGAGCGTATGGATTTGAGTTCTACAGTGACATCATCAACGTGGAAGAGGCGGCTCAGGAAGCGGCCCGCATTGCCAAGACGATGCTCTATGCCGATGAGTGCCCAAGCGGCAAAATGCCGGTAGTCATCGACAACGGCTTCGGCGGCGTCATCTTCCATGAAGCCGTTGGACATTCACTGGAAGCGACGAGTGTCGCCCGTGGCGCCAGCGTCTTCACCGGCCGCAAAGGCGAAGTCATTGCCAATCCGCTTGTATCGGCCGTGGACGACGGCACCATTCCCCATGCTTGGGGAAGTGCCAACTTCGACGACGAGGGCAATCCGCAAGCCAAGCGCCAGTTGATCAAGGATGGCGTCTTGACAAGCTACATGATCGACAAACTGAACGCCAAGCGGATGAACGACTCCTGCACCAACAGCGGTCGCCGTGAATCCTATCGCTATGCACCGACATCCCGCATGACCAACACGTTCATCGAAAACGGCGAGTCCACTTTTGAAGAGATCATTGCCGCAACCGAGTATGGACTTTACGCCAAGAAAATGGGTGGCGGCAGCGTCAATCCGGCAACCGGCGACTTCAACTTCTCCGTCAACGAAGGCTACATGATCCGCGACGGCAAGATCGCCGAACCCGTTCGTGGCGCTTCGCTCGTCGGCACGGGCAGTCAGGCATTGCTGAAAGTCGACATGGTCGGCAACAACCTGGCTCGTGAGCAAGGCATGTGCGGCAGCGTCTCCGGTAGCATCCCCGCAGATGTCGGACAACCGACCATCCGCGTATCCGAAATCACCGTTGGTGGACGAGGAGGGAAACAATAATGAACTACGACAAACTATTCGATCTTGCCAAGCAAAAGGGCATTGAAGATCTGCAGGTCTACTACTCCAGCGGTACCGACTTTGACGTCGAAGTGTTCAAAGGCAACTTGGAAAAATATACCATCGCCGATACCGCGCGATTGTCTGTCAAGGGCATTTACAACGGAAAAATGGGCAAAGTTTCGACCGAAGTCATCAACGAAGAAGTCTTCGAATTCCTTGTCGACAGCGTTATTCAGTCGGCCAAGGCCATCGATAGTGAAGATGAAGTGTTCATTTACGAAGGCGACAAGGAATACAAGAAGTTGGATTATCTCCATAACAACAGTCTGGATGAAGTGAGCGCCGCCGACAAAATCGCCGACGTTCATAAACTGGAAGAGTTGGTTCTCGCTCAAGACAAGCGCATCACGATGGTGCAAGCGTTCTATGGCGACAACGCCAGCAAGGTTCTCATCAAGAACAGCAAAGGTCTCGATCTCGCCAAAGAAGTGAACGGCGCGATGCTTGGTGCCTTCATCATCGCCTCCGACGGCAAGGATCAGCGTACCACCTACGAGTACAAACTCACCAATGACTATCACGACTTCGATTTGGAACAAATGGCCAAAGAGGGTGCGGAGCGCGTACTTTCCCAACTCGGCAGCGAACCCGTGGAAAGCGGAAAATACGAGATTTTACTGAAAAATAACGCAAGTTGCAGTCTTTTGGCTCCTCATATTTCGATGTTCAGTGCCGAATCCGTTCAAAAAGACGTCTCGTTGCTGAAAGGCAAAGTCGGCCAGACCATCGGAAGCGACCTAATAACTCTGGTGGACGATCCGTTCATGCCGAAATCACAACGTTCCGGCGCGTTCGACGACGAAGGAGTCGCCACGCAGCACAAGGAACTGATCTCGGCGGGAACCCTGACTGGGTTCATGCACAATTTGAAAACGGCCAAGAAGGACAATGTAAAATCGACTGGTAACGGCTTCAATCGGGGCATTACTCCAACCAACTTGTACTTCGAAAACGGTGACACGGCCTACGAAGATGCTGTCAAATCAATGAAGAAGGGACTCATCATCACGTCCCTCGACGGTACCCATGCCGGCACCAGCGCCATCAGTGGCGACTTCAGCCTGCAGGCATCCGGATTCCTCGTGGAAAACGGGGAAATCGTCAAGCCGGTTGCACTGATCACCGTCGCCGGCAACTACTTGACCCTGCTCAAGGACGTCACCGCGGTTTGCGATGATCTCAAGTTCAACTACTCATTCGTCGGCAGCCCTTCGTTGCTGATCAAATCCTTGCAAGTATCCGGTATCTAAACCCAAAAACACTGCTCCGGCAGTGTTTTTTTCGCGTCCCGAACCTCATTGGTTTACTTATAGAATTAATTATTGTATAATGAATTTGACCATTTTCATAACAACATTAGGAGGAAACAACCATGGGACTTGTCTCAGCAAGAGAAATGCTGCTCAAAGCACGTAAAGAAGGCTATGCAGTAGGACAATTCAACATCAACAACCTCGAGTGGACGAAAGCCATTCTAACCGCCGCCGAGGAAGCTAAATCACCCGTCATTCTCGGCGTCAGCGAAGGCGCCGCCCGTTACATGACCGGCTTCGACACCGTTGTCGGCATGGTAAACGGCATGCTGAAGAATTTGAACATCACCGTACCGGTCGCGATCCATCTCGATCACGGATCGTTCGAAGGCGCAAAAGCCGCCATCGAAGCCGGATTCAGCAGCGTCATGTTCGACGGATCGCACTACCCGATCGATGAAAACGTCGAAAAAACCACCGAAATCGTCGAATACGCTCATTCACGCGGCATCAGCGTGGAAGCGGAAGTCGGCGCCATCGGCGGCGAAGAAGACGGTGTCGTCGGCAGTGGCGAAGTTGCCGATCCGCAGGAATGTAAGCGCATTGCTGATCTCGGTGTCGACATTCTTGCCGCGGGCATCGGCAACATTCACGGGAAATATCCGGACAACTGGCCTGGATTGCGTTTCGACGTACTCAAGGAAGTCCAGGATGTCACTGGCGGTATGCCGCTCGTGCTTCACGGCGGAACCGGTATTCCGGGCGACATGATTCAAGAAGCGATCGGACTCGGCGTTTCGAAGATCAACGTCAACACCGAATGTCAGCTCGTCTTCGCGGCTGCAACACGCCAATATGTTGAAGAAGGCAAGGACCTTGTCGGCAAAGGATTCGATCCGCGCAAACTTCTTGCTCCGGGCGCCAAAGCCATCGTACAGACCGTCAAAGAAAAAATGGAGCTGTTCGGATCCGTCAATAAGGCTTAGGTGATTTCATGCAAGCTTGGATTTACGCCAATCCTGTTCTCGCCGCATTGCTGGGGACCTTGTTCACCTGGGGCCTGACAGCTGCCGGAGCGGCATTGGTGTTTCCTTTCGCCAACGTATCCAAGAAACTGTTCAACGGAATGCTTGGCTTCAGTGCAGGAGTCATGATTGCGGCATCGTTCTGGAGTTTGCTCAATCCAGCCATCGGACTGGCTGAGGAACAAGGCATGAATCCGGTTGTGCAAGCCGTACTTGGCTTCTTGAGCGGAGGATTGTTCATTCTGTTGATCGATCGCTATCTGCCGCACATGCACATCATGACCAAACATGAAGAAGGCGTCAAATCATCGTGGCATCGCAGTGTGTTGTTGGTGTTGGCGATTACTTTACATAATTTTCCCGAGGGTCTCGCTGTCGGCGTGGCATTCGGATATGCTGCAACCGTTGCTGGTGGAAGCACCGCGGCGGCAGCGGCCATTGGTGGGGCGGTTGCACTCGCCCTGGGGATTGGGATTCAAAACTTCCCCGAAGGAACCGCAGTAAGCGTTCCATTGCGACGGGAAGGGATGTCAAAAGGGAAAGCGTTCATGATCGGCCAGTTCAGCGGAATGGTCGAACCGATCGCCGGGGTGCTTGGTGCACTGCTGGCGGTGTCGATGCGCAGCATCCTGCCGTTTTCGCTCAGTTTTGCGGCCGGCGCAATGATCTACGTGGTTGTCGAAGAACTGATTCCAGAGTCACAGATGATGGAAAATACCAAAATCGCCACGATCGGAGCCATGCTCGGCTTCGTGGTGATGATGTCATTGGATGTTGCCCTTGGATGAATTTGTACTGAAGGACTACGCGTCCTGGAAAATGGAAAACCATGTCATCATCGACACCTTTGCAAACAACCACAATATGATCTACGAACGCTTGGAACCGGTCTATCTGGTTCTCGAATACATTTACAGCAACGCCTGTGAACACAAGGAGATGGACGCCGAGCTCGACAACATTTTCCGCATCGGCTTCGAGTACTTGCATTCGCAGTTCAGCATGATCAAGATCTACTTCGAAAGTCTCTTCCAGTCCAATTGTGAAGACTTCGAGGAATACCAGGAAATGATGCTGTTTCTGATGTACATCTTCGATATTCGGACCGATCTTGAGAATCACGATTACGACTCCGACATCGAATCGCTCAATCACACCGAGACATTCATTGAAAACATGATCATGGAGCGACGCGAGGATTTCGACTACGTACGAAATCTGATGAACGAAACACTCCGGGACGTCTTCGACAAGATTGATTACGAATACGTCAGCATCATCGACATTTATGTGGAAATCGCCGAGCATCTCGACATCTTCATCTACGAAGACGGCGAAGATCTCGTGATTGGAAGCGACATTTGAGCACAGGGCGACCTGTGCTTTTTTGGTGCAAACTCTTTCAGGTGTATATCATTTAGTGTTTGGGTTGGATTATTATATAATATCCCTGCAAGTGAGGTGAGACAGATGGGCATGATCAGCGACATCAAAACACTCAAGCAAAAAGATCCGGCCGCGCGCCACTGGCTGGACATCATTTTAACCCACAACGGACTGCACGCCGTGTGGTTTTATCGTGTTTCCCGCCTGCTTTGGCGCATGAAGTTGAAACTGATTGCTCGTCTCATCAGCAACATCGGCCGATTCATCACCGGTGCGGACATTCATCCCGGTGCTGTGATCGGCAAGAACTTCATCATTGATCACGGCGTCGGCGTCGTAATCGGTGAAACCGCCGTGATCGGACAGAACGTTCTCTTGTATCATGGCGTCACCCTCGGTGGCACCGGCAACGATGCCGATCACAAACGTCATCCGTCGCTTTGCGACGACGTGATGATTGCCGCTGGAGCAAAGATTCTCGGCAACATTCAAATCGGCAAAGGCGCCAAAGTCGGAGCCAATGCCGTCGTCCTCAAGAACGTTCCGCCCTACGCCACCGCCGTCGGCATGCCGGCCCGGATCATCGAACGCGAGGTGGCCGAATCGCTCACCGAAGAGGACTGTAGTCTCGTCAACAAATAACCGAATGCGCTTTCACGCATTTGGTTTTCTTTTTTATCGTTTTGAGTGGTATAATGATGAATGCGAGGTGGTTCCGTGAACCAATTCAAATACGCATCGGCGATCCGCGTATCGCTGGTTTACTTCCTCTTCAGCGCAGCCTGGATATTCTTGTCCGATTACGTGCTGCTGCTGTTTTTTGACGATCTAGAATCGTACCGCTACCTCAGCACCGTCAAAGGATTGTTCTTCATTGTTGTGTCCGCACTGATCATTTATTATTTGGTGCGCCGTGAACTGCACCGATTGAACATCGTCACAAGTTCGATCAAACGCTTGGAACGCTTCGACAGTCTGACCGGATTGCACAACCGCAAGAGCTATTCCGAAGAACTGGCCCGCCGCGCCAATCGCGACATGGGAGCTTCGGTGATCATCAGTGACATCAACGGCCTCAAACTGCTCAACGAAGTATATACTTCCGGAGAAGGCGATCGGTTACTTCAACGTTATGCGAAGCTACTACAGGAAATCATGCCGGCGAGTGCGTTCATCGCACGCATCGGCGGCGACGAGTTCTGCGTCCTGCTCGACCATTGCGATGTCAACATGGTGGAACAACTTGTCGGTGAACTGAACGACCGCATTGCCAACGATCCCGCTACATCCATGGAATACACCGTCACCATCGGCAGCGCTTCAACCTGCGAAGAAAATGTCGGCATCTACGAGACGATTTCGGTTGCCGAGGACCGCATGTACAAGAATAAACTGCTGATCACCAAAAGTGCCAGCAACTCGTTGATCGCCTCCTTGCAATCGACGCTCTACGAACGATCCGATGAAACCGAACAGCACGCGTCCCGCATCGAGTACATCTGTGAACTGGTCGGAAAACGGCTGAACCTGTCTGCCGGCGACATCAGCGACTTGAAGTTGTTCGCGATTCTCCATGACATCGGCAAGATCGGAATCAGTGACGCGATCTTGAAAAAGCCTGGCAAACTCACTCCGCACGAGTACAACAAGATGAAACAACATCCACTAATCGGCTACAAGATGGCCTCCAGCATTCTCCCGCTCGAAGGCATTGCCTATTACATCCTCACCCATCACGAACACTGGGACGGCAGCGGATACCCCAAGGGACTTCAGGGGACGCAGATTCCGCTCGCATCGCGCATTCTGGCGGTTGCCGACGCCTATGATGCAATGACCAACGACCGCGTATACCGCAATGCGATGAGTCACACCGAAGCCTTGGAAGAACTCAAAAAATATGCCGGGAAGCAGTTTGATCCCGAAGTTGTCAACACTCTCATCGAGGAATTAAAAAATCATCCCTTCGAAGGATGATTTTTTTATTTACTCGTCTTGTTCGAACAGTTTGGTGGACAAGTATCGTTCGGCGTTGCTGGGGGAGATCGTCAGGACCTGTTTGCCAGAGCCGACTCGTTCGGCGAGTTCCTTCGCCGCAACGACGTTTGCTCCGGTCGAGATACCGACGAACAGACCGTACTGTTTTGCCAGATAGCGCGCCATTTCAAACGCGTCTTCGTCTTCCACCAGCAGTACTTCGTCGTAAACGGTCGTATCGAGGATCGGTGGAACAAAGCCGGCACCGATGCCTTGAATGGTGTGTTTACCGGGTTCGCCACCGGACAGCACCGGGCTGTTTTTGGGCTCCACGGCTTTGATCGAGATGCGCGGATTGTGCTCTTTGAGAATGGTGCCGACCCCGGTGATCGTACCACCGGTACCCACGGCGGTGATGAAATAATCCAGATTGGGCAAGTCGCGGATGATCTCCAAAGCGGTGTGTTTCATGTGCGCTTTGGGGTTGTTGATGTTTTCGAACTGCATCGGCATGAAGTAGCCGTGTTCTTTGGCTAGCTCACTGGCGACGCGGATCGATTCTTTCATCCCTTGTTCAGCTGGTGTCAGGATCAAGGTCGCGCCATAGCCGCGCAGGATCTTGCGTCGTTCGATCGACAAACTGTCGGGCATCGTCAGGATCGTCTTGTATCCTTTTGCTGCGCCGACCATCGCGATGCCGATACCGGTGTTGCCGCTGGTCGGTTCAATGATCGTGTCACCGGGATGGATCAGACCTTCCTGTTCAGCGGCCTCGATCATGTTGATGGCGATGCGGTCCTTGACGCTGCCACCAGGATTGAACCATTCGAGTTTGAGATAAACGTCAGCCGCACCTTCGTTGGTGAGTCCGGCCAGACGAATGATCGGTGTGTTGCCGATCAAATCGTGGATTCGTTCATAAATCATCGTATCACCTCGCTATCATTATAGTATTGATTGGATGTGGAAACCAATGATATGCGAAAGAAAAAGAACTGACGAATCAGTTCTGATTTCCTCGTGGTTTCATGTGTGGGAACAGCAATACGTCACGGATTGACGGATTACCGGTAAACAGCATGATCAGGCGGTCGATGCCAAGTCCCAGACCGCCGGTGGGCGGCATTCCGAATTCGAGTGCCTCGACGTAGTCGATGTCCATTTCGGTGGCTTCGGCGTTGCCGAGGTCCTTTTCTTTGAGCTGGGCTTCAAACCGTTCGCGTTGATCAATCGGGTCGTTGAGCTCGGTGAAGGCGTTGGCGTATTCGCGACCGTCGATGAACAGTTCGAACCGATCGGTGAAACGCGGATCATCGGCATTTTTCCGAGCCAACGGGCTGATTTCAACGGGGTGACCGAAGACGAAGGTCGGTTGGACGATCGACTCTTCGCAAAACGCTTCGAACAACAGGTTGAGGATATGACCCGTGCCGGTGTAGTGATCGGGGACGTCGAGTCCCTTGGCGACGGCGAACTTGTAAGCTTCCTCAAACGTCATGTCACTGCGCCAGAAGTCGATTCCCACGGTATCCCGGACGGCGTCGGCCATGTGCAGTTTGGACCATGGTTTGCCGATGTCGATGGTTTTTTCATTGTATTCGACGGTTTCCTTGCCGAGTGATGTGGCGACGTGCTTGACGACACGTTCGGTAAGATCCATCATTGTTTCGACATTTCCGTAGGCCTGGTATAGTTCCAGCATCGTGAATTCCGGATTGTGTTTGATGCTCATGCCTTCGTTGCGGAAGTTGCGGCCGATTTCATAGACCTTTTCCAACCCGCCGACGATCAGACGTTTTAGATACAGTTCCGGAGCAATGCGTAAATAAAACGGCATGTCGAGGGTATTGTGGTGGGTGACGAACGGGCGAGCCGCGGCACCACCCAGAATCGGGTGGAGGATCGGGGTTTCCACTTCAAGATAACCTTGTTCATTCAAGAACTGACGGATCATTGTGATGATTTTGGAGCGCAGAATGAACGTTTCCTTTGATTCTTCATTGGTGATCAGGTCGACATAACGACGGCGATAACGTTCCTCGATGTCTTTCAGACCGTGCCATTTTTCCGGCAACGGACGGATCGCTTTGGTCAGGTGCGTGATCGTTTCCACGCGAATCGACAGTTCTCCCATGCGGGTCCGCATGATCGTACCGGTGACGCCGATGATGTCGCCAAGATCGGCCTTGTCGAAATAGGCGAATGCTTCATCACCGACGACATCGAGTCGGACATACAGCTGAATCTGACCGTCCCGGTCCATGATGTGGGCGAAGGCAGCTTTGCCCTTGCCGCGCTTGGTCATGATGCGGCCGGCGATGCGGATTTGCTCTTTGTCTTCGATGTCGTGCAGTTCTTCGATGCTTTTGTCACCGTATTTAGCATTGAGCGTTCCGGAGGTATGGTTGCGATCAAAACGGGCTCCGTAAGGATCGATGCCCTGTTTGCGCAGCTGCTCCATTTTCTCAATGCGGATGAGTTCTTGTTCGTTGCGTTTGTTGTCCATGGGAATCACCTCTAAGTGGCGGACGAGGATTTCAAAATAAAATAGAACAACGCGGTTCTATTTTATTTGGTTGCGTCGTTTAGTACGTCGAGATTGTCATACATGATCGAGAGATAGCTGCTGCCGGCGTCGATTTCCGCCTGCGTCAGATTGCCAAGACCATGAAGGTAGGCGGCGCTGGCAGTCGGCGTGTAGACCTGCAGGTCTTCCAGCACCTGCTGGCCGGCGGGCGAGTTGGAATTCTTCTCGAACAGGACATATTGGATATCGTGTTCGATCGCGTCGTTGATGAGATCGATGATGTCGCCCGGATTGGTCTCGGTCGAATGAGCGTCATTGGTGATCGGCATGATTTCCAGTTCATAGCGATCGTGCCAGTACTCAAACAGCATGACGGTCGTGATGATCGGTTTCGTGGCTTGATCGGCCATTGTCTGGTAGTCGAGATCGAGTTTTTCGAGCGCGTTGCGGAGAACGGTGTAGTTGTTGTTGTAGAGTTCGGTATTGTCGGGATAGGTTACCAGCAGTTTGTCACGAACAAACTCCGCAGCTTCCAGCATGCGAACCGGATCCAACCAGAAGTGCGGATCCTCGCTGAGCGCGTTGGCGTCGCATTCGTCCATGGTGTCTTCGGTGTGCTCTTCGTCCTCTTCGTCATGATGCTCATGACTGAAACAAACCAGGTTGTACTGGATGTGTTGGGACATGTCGAAGAGTTGAACATCGCCGTCGGCGAAGATGTTGGCTTCGTTGTTGGGAATGTAGTCATCGACTCCGGCGTGGATGTAGAACAGCAAGTCGGCATCGAGCATGTCGATGATCTCCTTGGCGCTCCAGTCGATCGAATCGCTGTGTGAGGCGGCGCCGGGAACACGCTTGACCTCCACGGTGTCGCCGGCAATCTGTTCCACCAAATACTGCATCGGGTAGACGGTCACGAAGACGACATTGCCGTCTTCGTCTCCGTTGCCGTTGCATGCGGAGAGCGTAACCACGGCGACAAGAGAAACTATTAGGATAAGAAGTTTTTTCATTGAAATCACCTGTTTTCTTTTGAATAAATTATAAATCATAACGGTTGAAATTGCAAACCATTACAGCCTTTTTTCGTCGACGATCTCGAACATGTTGCCAGCATCGTCCTTTTTGGTGGAGTCCAGCAACTGGAGCACCTTGACAGTGACGATCTTGTTGCCGAACGAGATTGTGATGAGATCGTCTACCTCGATCGCCGTTGAAGATTTGGCGACGCGGCCGTTGACTTCGATGCGACCATTGTCGGCCACTTCTTTGGCCAAGGTACGTCGTTTGATGATGCGTGATACTTTCAGAAACTTGTCCAGGCGCATGATATCCCTCCTGTGGAAAACAAGAAGGATACTCGCGCATCCTTCTTGGGGGTTGGTTTGTTACGATGCGGCTACGGTTTTATTTGACGTTTTCACATCGTCGCTTTCCGTTGATTCGCTTTTGTTGTCGTTGTCGTCGGAGTCTTTCGCCTGTTTGGCTTTTTTCTTCTCCCACCAGCCTAGTTTGCCGGTTTCGACGATTTCGTAGATGTCTTCTTTCGTCAGTGTTTCCACTTCGAGCAAATGGGCTGCAATCAACTTCAGCAAGTCGATGTTCTCGGTGAGAACCGTTTTGGCACGGTCGTAGCTCTCGTTGATGATCGTGCGTACTTCGTTGTCGATTTCCAGGGCGACTTGGTCGCTGAACGTCTTGTCGATGTTGTAGTCGCGGCCGAGGAAGACGCTGCCGTTGCGTTTTTCGTACTGAATCGGTCCGAGCGAACTCATGCCGTATTCGGTAACCATGCTACGGGCGATTTCGGTGGCTTTCTGGAAGTCATTGTGGGCGCCGGTCGAAACTTCGTTGAAGATGATTTCTTCCGCGACACGACCTCCGAGTAGTCCGGTAATGCGGTCGATCAGGCTCTTGCGAGTTGCGAGGAACGATTCTTCCTCTTCGGGAAGCATCAGGGCGTATCCACCGGCCTGGCCACGAGGGATGATCGTGACCTTGTGAACGATGTTGGCGTTGTCGAGCTTGATGCCGAGAACGGCATGTCCGGCTTCGTGATGTGCGATGAAGTTACGTTCGCGCTTGGTGAACACCCGTGACTTCTTGGCGGGGCCCATCATGACACGGTCGACCGCTTCATCGATGTGGTACAGTTTGATGAATTTCTTGTTCTCACGAGCAGCGAGAAGCGCCGCTTCGTTGAGCAGGTTCTCCAAATCCGCACCGGTGAATCCGGGGGTGCGTTTGGCGATTTCTTCGAACGTGACCTTGGGGTCGAGTTTCTTGTTGCGCGCGTGCACTTCCAGAATCGCCTGACGACCTTTGATGTCGGGACGACCGATGGTGATTTGACGATCGAATCGTCCGGGGCGCAGCAACGCCGGGTCGAGGACGTCGGGACGGTTGGTTGCGGCCATCACGATGATGCCCGAGTTGGTTCCGAAGCCGTCCATTTCAACGAGCAGCTGGTTGAGTGTCTGTTCGCGTTCGTCGTGACCGCCGCCAAGTCCGGCGCCACGTTGGCGTCCGACGGCGTCGATTTCATCGATGAAGACAATGCACGGGGCATTTTGTTTGGCGTTTTTGAACATGTCGCGGACACGGCTGGCACCGACACCGACGAACATTTCGACGAAATCGGAACCGCTGATGGAGTAGAACGGCACGCTGGCTTCGCCGGCTACGGCGCGGGCGAGCAGTGTTTTACCGGTTCCTGGAGGACCGACAAGCAATACGCCGGTCGGGATGCGGGCACCCAGTGACATGTATTTCTTGGGGTCTTTCAGGAAATCGATGATTTCCGCCAGTTCTTCTTTTTCTTCGTCTACGCCGGCGACGTTTTTGAAGGTCGTGGTTTTGCCTTTTTGGAGCTTGGCGCGGGTTTTGCCGAAGTCGAACGCACGGTTGTTGCCGCCGTTGGAACGGAGGAACAACGCGACGATGACGACCAGGAGAATCAGTGGACCGACAATCGAAATGACACTCCAGAACGTATACGTCTGGGCGCTGATGTGATTGTAGTCGACGCTGTTGGCGAGCGCAATCGTAATCAGGTTGTCAAGCTGGGTCTGATTGGGAATTTCAAGGAAATAGTCGGCTCCGTTGTCGAGTTGGCCGGAAATGTAGTATCCGCCACTGTTGACGTCGCCTGAGAGCGGCGTCGAGGACATGCTTGAAACATCACCGTCGTTCAGTTTGTCGACGAATGTGCTGTAATTGTATTCAATCGGTTTGTCTTCGGTGTTGGCGAACACGTAGTAAGCGCCGAACACGAACAGCAAGATGATCGAAATGACGATCAAGTTGCCGAATCTGCTTTGCGATGGTCGCATCTGTTTGTTGTCAGCCATCAAATCACTCCTTATTTGCTACCGTATACCTCCGGTTTGAGGACACCCACATAGGGGAGGTTGCGGTATTTCTCTTCGTAGTCCAATCCATAGCCTACGACAAATTCTTTGGGAATCGTGACGCCGATGTATTCGGGATCCAGCGATACGACACGTCCGGCCGGTTTGTCCAGCAACGTGACGACGCTGACGCTTGCGGCGCCGCGGTATAACATCAAATCCATGACGACGCGGATCGTGCGGCCGGTATCGACAATGTCTTCGGCGATGATCACGTGACGTCCCTGGACGGGGATATCGAGGTCCTTGGTGATTTTGATGTCGCCACTTGACTCGATGCCGCCGTGGTAGCTTGAAACGTCCATGAAGCCGAGCTCGAGATGCATGTCCATCTCGGTGATCAGTTTGCCCATGAACGGGACGCAGCCCTTTAGCAGGCCGACGACGATCGGGAACTTGTCCTTGTATTCCGCGGTTAGTTCCTTACCGAGCCGTTTGGCTATCGCATCGATTTCTTCTTCGCTTACCAGTACTTTGGCAATGTCTTTGTCCAACATCATTCCACCTCATATATGTATAGTTTGTCGTTGCACTCGCGATCGACATGGGATTTCTTGATGCCGGGGATCCACAACACGCGGTCGTCGGTGGCGATCACCAACAGCCGGTCGCGTTGCGACTGCGGAACCTTCTGGTCGATGAGTATGTCCTTGACTTTCTTGGTACCGACCTTGAGGCTCATCTTGTCGCCATCCTGGCGCTGTCGAATGTAGAGTGGAAATACTAACTTATTATAACATAATTCAAAATAATTACTATTATTTTGTACTAATCTTTCGTTTGTGAAGAGATAGCTCTTATTGTCCGAAACGAAGTATTCACCGGGCTTTTCAACCTTGATGTTGATGGGGACAATGTCCTCCAGTTTTGTCACATAGATCACATCGTATTCCTTGACGAAGTCGTAATCTCCCGATAGCGAGATCCGTTGATTGGGATCGTCGCTTAAACACATGTCGATGATTTGCTTGTACTGTTCGTACGATACTTCGACATTGTCGTCGGTGGTGACGTTGACAAGGTGCTGGATGACCTTGATCTTGACGACGCGGTTGAGTTTGTTGAAGTCGTGCAGGCTGACATGGCTGTACATCGAATACTCCTTCAAGAAGGCGTTTTTCTGTTCTTCGATGAGTTCATCGGCGGAGTCGATGTACTCGGCCAGTTGAATGATTTTGTTGTCAAGATTGGGGTTTTCTTCGCGTAGCAAGGGGATGATGTGATTGCGGAAGCGATTGCGGGTGTAGATGTCCTCACGATTGCTCTCGTCTTCGAAATAGGGGATGTCATGTTCGTTTGCATAGGCGAGAATCGCGTCCTTTTTCACATGCATCAAGGGACGCACGATTGACACATTGCGATCGATGCGGATTTCCTTGATGCCGGTGTAACCGCTGAAGCTGGTTCCTCGAACAATCCGCATCAATACCGTTTCCACCTGGTCGTCGAGATGATGGGCGACGGCGATCTTGCGTGCATTGTACTTCTGTGCAACGGCACGGAAGAAGCGGTATCGTTGGAGTCTGGCGTCGTGTTGAAAATTGGCTGTTTCGTTCTCTTTCACCGTGTAGCCTTCAAACCGAACACCCCGTTGTTTGGCCATCTCCTTGATGAACTCGTACTCCGCGATGGATGCTTCGCGCTTGTTGTGATTGACATGGGCGATGATCAGATTGGTGTTGATCCGATGCAGTACGTCAAAGAGAACCATCGAATCAACCCCGCCGCTGAGTGCGACGACGATGGATTCGTCAGCCGTGAACAGATTTCGTTGTCGAATGTCTTGTACCAAGTCGTTGGCCATGTGCATCACCCACATTCATTATACCACCGAATGAGCGGCAAACCAATACAAAAGGCTTGCCCTTCGCTCGGTGAACGCTCCCATCTGACAGGATGTCAGAAACAACACCAGAACTTGACAAGAGTTTTACTTTGAACAACAAAATATATACAGCAATTCGACGCAATTGTGATATAATGATAATTAAGATTACAAACAAACAGAATGGAGAAAACACAATGTTCAAATTGAAGCATTTGTCTCAGAAAGAACGTGCCTGGGTCCTGTATGACGTCGCCAACAGCGCCTTCGTCCTGACCGTCATCACGGTACTGTTCCCGCTCTATCACACTGTTTTGCCGGATGCTCCGGACAATGTCCTCGGCATCTTCGCGTTTGTCACCGCCGGCATCGCGCTCGTTACGGCGATTCTCTCGCCGGTCATCGGCGCACTTGCCAACTATCAGGGCAACAAGAAGAAGTTCTTCGTCATTTTCCTTACAACCGGTTTGGTTGGGGGCCTCGGTATCGCCATTCCCGGTCTCAGCTGGCTGGTATTGATCGTCATTTTCTTCATTGCCAGCGTCGGGTACAATCTCACCAACGTTCTGTACGATGCATTCCTCGTCGACGTGACGACTGAGGACCGGTACGATGAAATCAGCGCCCAGGGATTTGCATGGGGCTACATTGGCAGCATGGTTCCGTTCTTCATTGCGATCATCCCGTTCGCTCTCGTCAACTTCGGCATATTGTCGGAGGACTACTACGGTCTGACGATGACCTTCGCCTTCATCGTGGTCTTCATCTGGTGGTTGCTGTATAGTTTGCCGATCATTCGGACCGTCGAACAAACCTATGAAATTCCCAAAGAAAAGCAACCGGTTCGCAAGTCGCTCAAACGACTATATCACACGTTTACCGAAATCCGCAAATATCGCAACATCTTCATCTTCATGATCGCCTATCTGCTCTACATCGACGTTGTCAATACGGTCATCCGTCTGGCGACCACGATCGGACGCGGTCTGGAAGTTTCCGATACGATTCTGCTCGCCGTTGTCATCATCGTCCAGTTCATCGCCTTCCCGTGCGCGATGATCTATGGTCGTCTCGCCAACAAGTATGGCGGCAAGCGGATGCTGTACTTCGGCATCGGCATGTATGCATTGACGATTCTCGTCGTGACACAGATCGTCGAAGGCCGTGAGTGGCTGATGTTCGTCGTCGCCGTGCTCGTCGGGTCCGCCCAGGGCGGCATCCAGTCCGTCAGCCGGTCGTTCTTCGCCCGCATGCTACCGCTTGAAAAAGCCAATGAGTTCTTCGGCTTCTTCAGTGTCTTCGGCAAATTCAGCGGCATCTTCTCACCATTCCTGCTCGGTGTGTTGATCAGTGTCGTGCCCGCCAACATTTCCGTTCTCGTACTGCTCGGCCCACTCGCCATCGGCGCATTGGTATTGGCCCTGGTACGTCAACCTGCGAATCGAACCGTTGAAGAAGCATAGTTTCATTCTCGCCAGCCAGTCACCGCGACGTCGCGAACTGTTGCGACTGCTTGACATCGAGTTTGTCGTCAAACCAAGTGATGTCGAGGAAATCGTCGAACCGGGCGTTCCCTTCGAACAAGTCGTGATGGATCTGGCGAAACAGAAAGCGGCGCACATTGCGTACGATCATCCCGATCGCATCGTTCTGGGGTTCGACACACTCGTCATCCACAATCACGAAGCCCTTGGGAAACCGCGTGACCGCGCCGATGCGTTTCAAATGCTCCGCCGTCTGTCGAACGACACGCACCGCGTCCTGACGGGATGCGCCATGGTGTGTTGCGATGAAATCGAGACCTTTTACGACTTCGCCGATGTCACCTTCCATCCGATGACCGATGCGGAAATCAACGATTATCTCGACACCGGAGAACCCTTTGACAAAGCCGGTGCCTACGGCATCCAAGGCTACGGCGGTCGCTACGTCAAGAAAGTCGACGGCGACTACTACAGTGTCATGGGTGTCCCGCTGTCCAAACTCTACCAACATATAAGAGGCTTGCAATAGCCTCTTTTTTGTATCTGATGTATTTGCCTGCAATTTGGTGTACAATATATGTAGGATACCTTGGAGCCATTCCATGTGCCTTGCGCGCGTGTTAGAATGGACTTGAATTCAAAGGGGGGCATTTTATGTTTAAGTTGAAAGTTGACAAGACTGAACATAAAATTTTGAAAGAACGACTGGCGATCGTCGAAACGCCGAAGTACAAATACGTCATCACCGATGACAAGACGCAAGTGGAAGAGGACAAGATCAACATCGTCTTCAATCACGCCGACATTCCCAAGATCTCATCCTTGCTCGATCTCATCGTCAAAGGAGAAGAACTCTACATCACGGGATACAACGAGTTCGGTCAGAAAAGCGTTGAAAGTCGCAATTTCCAATACTTCATCGTGGATGGCGACGACCTTGTCGGTGTACTTCATGACACAAGGCTGATCATTCGGATGAAGCTCTATGAAGTCGAGGAACTCCTTCAGGACAAAGACTTCATCCGCGTCAGCAAGTACTGCATCGTCAACATCGGCAAGATCGACTACATTCGCTCCGCCCTTAACTCCAAACTCGATTTGCTCATGAAAAACGGGGATCATTGTGAAGTCAACCGCAGTTATCTCAAGGATTTCAAAACCGCTTTGATGCTCTAAGGAGGTATCCCCCATGCTCTTTCTCATCAACAATCCCACACTTCTGATCGTATCGCTGGTGGTCATCGGCTTCATGGTCGTGATGATCGTCAAGATCTACAAGGAGTATGATCTCAATCGTCTGCTTCGCAACAAACAGAGTGCGATGCGCATCGCAACGCCCCCGACCGGCATGTTCAAGCGCATCGGCGCCCTTGCCGGCGCCGCTTTGGCACCGGCGCTTGTTGTCGTGGTCGCACTGACTTTGAGCAGTGCCACGACCTTGCAACCAAGCGGACAGTTGCACGCCGTCAACGATGGTGACGACATCATCGCCATCTACAACGATTTTCAAGACAAGATGTCCAGCTATCAGGTGTTCACCGGTTTCTGGCGCAACAGCGTCGATGAAGTGACCGATGGTGCTCCTGAAGGAGCCGACGACGATTACTCGGGCGGCGACGAAGGCAGCGACGACTACAGCGAGACCAACACCCAGGTCGAAGGCGTCGATGAAATGGACAATGTCATCACCGACGGCAAGTACATCTACTCGATTCAGTACAATGCCGTTCTGATCACGCTCGCCTACACCCAGGGCGGCGGCGTGGACGTGCTTGACAACTACAAGACGATTGAATACGTCGATGACACAACCGAATGCCCGACCGGATTCTACGTGACCGGCCTGTACGCCGACGACGATCATCTCGTTGTCATCGGGTCGCAATACGAATACTACTGTGAAGGATCCGGTGGTCCCGAACCAGCTTATGAAGAAGACTTCTATTACTACTGGTATGGTTACAACAACAACGTTCAGATCTTCGTTTACGACAAGAACGATGACTTCGCTCTCGTCAGTGAGTATGAACTCACCGGCGATCTGATCGGCACCCGCAAGATTGGTGACGATCTCTACGTCATCACCAGCGAATATCTGCCACTGTCCGAAGACGACATCGATGTGGACGAGTATCTCCCAAACTTCACGATCCAAGGCGACACAACCACCGTGGATTATCAGGACATCATCTACGTCGACGGCACCTCGCCCAACTCGTTCACGACCTTCTACGGCATCGATCTGGCAACCGAAGATGTCGACATGGAAGTATTGCTTGGCGACAACGGCTACAACCTGTATGTCTCGCACGACAACATCTATCTTGTCGGCAACATCTACTATTTCGTCCCGATGGCGGACGTCCTCGATTTCGAGGAACCCGTCGCCGAAACGAAAACGGCGATTCAGAAAGTGTCGATCGACGGCAACGACGTTGAATACGTCACGACCGGAACCGTCCTTGGCTACACCCTCAATCAATTCTCGATGGACGAACACGACGGCTATCTACGCATCGCCACCACCACCGGCTGGTGGGGTGACGACATCAACAACCGTGTCTTCATCCTCGACGAGGATCTCGAAGAAGTCGCTCGCATCGAAGGACTCGGCAAGCCCGGTGAAACGATCCGCAGCGTCCGCTTCGTCGGCGATTACGGCTACGTCGTGACCTTCGAACAGACCGATCCGTTCTACGTCATCAATCTCAGCGATCCCGAAAATCCCTTCACCGAAGGCGAACTCGAGATTCCCGGATTCAGCACCTACCTTCAACCGCTCGGCGCCGACTACATGCTCGGCATCGGCTTCGGTGACAGTCAAGGTGGCACCGATGGATTGAAGATTTCCATCTACGACATCTCCGACAAGACCAACCCTGTGGTGTTCGCGGAAGACATCTTCGACTACAGTGAATTCGGTTGGGGCTGGAGCAGCGCAACCTACAATCACAAGGACATTCTTGTCGACCTCGGCAAAGGCATCATCGCTCTTCCGTTCCAGACATCAATCTGGTCGAGTACGACCGGATACCGGTATACCAGCGGCATTCTCGTTTACGATTTCAATGAGATCACCGGCCTGACGCAAGAGGGATTCATCACCCACGAACAGGCAGCCGAAGAAGATGTCTACGTCTACAAAATCAAATTCATCGATCAGTATTTCTACACCGTCAGCAACAAGTACATCAAAGCGTCCCTGATCAGCGATCCGGAAACGATTGTCAACGAAGTCGCGTTGCCCGGATACGAGGATGTCTACGACACTCAAATCGACTGATTACAAACAAAAGGACACTCTCGAGTGTCCTTTTTTGATGTCAGATGCGTTCGCCTTTGGTGTAGACGGTGTGGAGAAATTCGTGGGCTTTTTCGCCATACGGTTCGCCCAGGAAATCGTTGTAGAGTTTCATCACCATTTCATTTTCATGTGACTTGCGGCGCGGCATGTTGCGGTCGATTTCATAAATGGCTTGTTGCCGTTTGAGGATGATCGACTCATCACCGTGGTGGAACGGTTGTCCGCCACCGCCGATACAACCGCCAGGACAGGCCATGATCTCGATGGCGTGGTAATCGGATTCGCCACGTTGAATCTGCTCGAGCAGTTTCCGGGCGTTGCCAAGACCGTGCGCGATACCGATCTTCAAGTCGAGATCGCCAATCGGTACGACGGCTTCACGAATGCCTTCCAAACCGCGGAGCTGTTCGAATTCGATGCGTTCGAGTTCTTTTCCTGTGAGCATTTCATATGCAGTACGGGCTGCTGCTTCGATGACGCCGCCGGTGGTTCCGAAGATGGCAGCGGCACCCGTGGATTCACCGAGAATCGAATCAAACTCGGTGTCTTCCAGTTTCGACAGGTCGATACCGGCTTCGCGGAGCATGTCGCCGAGTTCACGAGTCGTGAGAACGTAGTCGACGTTGAGCAGACTCTCTTTCGACAGTTCCGGACGCGCGGCTTCGGCTTTCTTGGCCACGCAGGGCATGATCGAAACGACTTTTAGGCGACGGGGTAAGATGTCCAACGTGTCAAGATAGTAGGATTTGGCTATCGCTCCCAGCATGACTTGCGGCGACTTGCACGAGGACGGAATATCCAGTAAATCGGGGAACTGATCTTCAATGAACTTGACCCAAGCGGGACAACAGGATGTCAACATCGGCAGGCGTCCGCCGTGTTGGATGCGATGAACCAGTTCGGTGGCTTCCTCGATGATGGTGAGGTCGGCGGCGAAGTTGGTGTCGAAGACCGCGTCAAAACCAAGTCGTTTGAGCGCGGTGACGATTTTGCCGGTCGAGATGGTACCGGGTTCCATGCCGAACATCTCGCCAATGGCGACGCGAACGGCCGGAGCAACCTGGGCGACAACGTGGCGGTTCGGATTGGCCAGCGCTCGCCAGGTTTTGTGCAGATAACTCATCTCCGTCAATGCGGCCGTCGGACAGACGGCGACGCACTGGCCGCAGTACGTGCAGGAGGTATCCACCATGTCGAGATTGAAGGCTGGGGCGACACTAACGCCGAATCCGCGATTGATCGCCGACAACACGCCAACGGTCTGGACTTCGTTGCACATCGTTTCACAACGACGACACATGATGCATTTTTCCGGGTCGTTGACGATGGCTGCCGAGGACAAATCAAGGGGATAACTCTTGCGTTCGCCCTCGACACTGACTTCGCGGATGTTGAGTTCCTGTGCGATCGTCTGCAGTTCGCAACGCAGATTCTTACGACAGGTGAGGCATTCGAATGGGTGATTCGACAGCAACAACTCCACATTACCACGACGGGCGTTGAGCGCTTTGACGCTGTCGGTGACGACGGTCATGCCGTCGTATACTTGTTCAGCACAAGCGGGAACGAGGTTTTGCCGTGCCTTGTCCTCGACAACGCAGACACGACAACTGGCGACTTTGTTGACGACGCCGAAATCGTGCAGGTCGAGGTGGCACAGCGTCGGGATGTGAACCCCGATTTTGTCCGCCGCTTCGAGAATGGTGGTTCCTTTCGGGACTTCAAGCGGAATGTCGTTGATTGTGATATGTACCATGATAATCCCTCCTAAGGCCGTTCGATGGCATCGACGGGACAAGCGTCATAACAGGCGCCACAGGCGATGCAGTCGGCTTCGTCGATGACATGCGGGCGTTTCGGTGAACCCTCGATGCAGGCGACCGGGCAGACCCGGGCACATTTGGTACAACCAATGCATTTGTCTTCGATGATTTTGAATGCGATGCGTTTTGTCCGGTACGCATAGGCGTCGTACTCCGAACGGAAATATTTCATTGTGCTGAGCACGGGATTCGGCGCCGTTTGGCCAAGTCCGCAGAGTGCTGAGTATTTGATGTTGTAGGACAGATCTTCCAACAGGTCGAGATCCTCGGGGGAACCTTCCATGCGGGTCAGACGATCGAGAATTTCATGGAGACGTTTGGTGCCGACGCGGCACGGCGTGCATTTGCCGCACGACTCGTCTTGGGTGAAATCGAGATAGAATTTCGCCAATTCGACCATGTCGTCGTCCTCATCGAGAACGATCATTCCGCCGCTGCCCATCATGCTGCCGATGGCCTTGAGTGATTCGTAGTCGATCGGGGTATCGAGATCCTCTTTGGTGATGACACCACCCGACGGACCACCGGTTTGGACGGCTTTGAACTCTTTGCCGCCGATGATGCCGCCGCCGATGTCGAAGATGATCTCGCGCAGTGTCGTTCCCATCGGTACTTCGACCAGGCCGACATTGTTGATTTTGCCAGCTAACGCGAATACTTTGGTTCCTTTGGATGTGTCGGTTCCGATGGAACTGAACCATTCGGGACCATTGAGCAGAATCGGTACGATGTTGGCGAGTGTTTCCACGTTGTTGACGGAAGTCGGTTTGCCACGGAATCCGGAGACGCTCGGATAGGGCGGTTTCTTGGTGGGTTCGCCGCGGCGACCCATCACCGAATTGATCAGGGCGGTCTCTTCTCCGCACACGAACGCTCCGGCGCCAAGACGGATTTCGACATCAAAGTCGAAGCCGCTGTCGAAAATGTTCTTGCCGAGGAATCCATACTCACGAGCTTGAGAAAGGGCGATCTGCAGCCGTTTGTATGCCAGCGGGTATTCCGCGCGGATGTAGACGATGCCAATGTTTGCGCCGGTCGCATAACCACCGATGGCCATCGCTTCGAGTACGCTATGCGGATCGCCTTCGAGAATGCTCCGATCCATGAATGCTCCCGGATCGCCTTCGTCGGCGTTGCAGATGATGTATTTTTCATCGCTTTCTTCGCGCGCTGTCAACTCCCATTTGAGACCAGTTGAGAACCCACCGCCACCACGACCACGGAGTTTGGAATCCTTGATGAGTTGGACGACGTCTTCGGGGGTACGCTCGTTCAGGCACACGGCCAAGGCTTCGTATCCTTTCATGGCGATGTATTCGAGAATGTCTTCGGGATTGATCAAACCGAGATTGCGCAGGGCGATGCGATATTCTTTCTTGTAGAAATCCATCTCCTCGGATGTTTTGACGAGTTCTTCCGTGCGTGGATTGACATACAGAAGACGTTCGACAATGCGTCCTTTGACGATGTGTTCGTCGACAATCTCGTTCACATCTTCAACACCTACTTGAACGTAAGTGATGTTGTCGGGTTGCAATTTGATGATTGGTCCTTGCCCACAAAATCCAAAACATCCGGTTCGAATGATCCGGATTTCTTCGGTAAGACCGACATCGGCCAGTTTCTCCTTCAATGCCGCGATGATTTCATTGCTCTCGAGGGCTATACAACCGGTTCCGCCGCAAACTAGGATTGTCATTCGTTCAGTCATGCTAGGTCACCGCTTTCTGAAAGGATTTGATCAACAGATTGTCATCGAGATATCCGTTGTTGATCAGCACGTCGTCGACGAGCTGAGCGACTCGCTTTTTGGTTATTTTACCGTAAATCAGTGCTTCGCGACCGGGCATGTGAATCTCCACCGTCGGTTCCATCGTACATGAGCCGATGCAGCCGACGCTGATGATTCGAACGTTGTCGAGTCCGCGCTGGTGTGTGACGTCCATCAATGCCTGATAGGTGTCCCTTGCGCCAGCGGCGATCCCACACGTTCCCATGCCGACAAGCAGTTCAATCTGATCGTTCTGACCTACGGCGCTTTCGCGTTGTTTGAGCGTGTTCTGCAAGGATTTCCGCAGCTCGCGGAGTTCTTCCAGTGATTTAATGGCCACGTTTCTCACCTCGATATTCATCGAGTATGCGTTTGACGTCATCGACGGTGACATTGTCGTAGACTTTCTCGCCCACGGTCACCACCGGTGCCAGTCCACATGCGCCGACGCAGCGGACGTCACGGATCGTGAACTGACCGTCATCGGTCGCTTTACCTTTGGTTGCGCCAAGTTCATCCAGCATTGCATGAAGAACCTTCTCCGCTCCTTTGACGTAACAGGCCGTACCCATGCAGACGCTGACGACATGTCGCCCGGTCTTTTCCTGGGTAAAGTATGAGTAGAAACTGACGACGCCGTTGACTTTGGCTGCGCCGATCTTCAGTTTCCGTGCGATGTGCAGTTGCAGGTTGATCGGAATGTAGCCGAACAGATCCTGCGCCCGGTGAAGGATGTTGATCAAACTTCCTTCCGGATCGCTCAAATCGGAAATGTAGTTGTTCAACGCCGCCAGTTTGCCGACGTCGAGACTACGCATGTTGAGATGTTCCTTATCCATGTCATTGTCTCCTTTCCATCGATTGGGATCGATGGCGAGTATATATCAAACCAGTGTGATAGTCTATCAAATAATGTGTTTGATTGCAATGGTTTCCAAATTAAGAAAGTTTAAAAATCAAATTGGTTCTTCAAATTCAGTATAGCACTTTTGCACGGTATCGAAAACACACTCTTATGGTATTTAAATGATTTATGAATAGAAAAAAACAGACCGGGCGGTCTGTTTATTTGGTGTGCTGTTTGAGAGCTTCGTCACGGACGGCTTTGCTGACTTCCGCCACAACACGCTTGTCAAACGCGGAGGGGATGATGTAATCGAACGTCAGCTCGTCGTCCTTGATGATGCTTGCGATCGCCTTGGCACTGGCAATCTTCATCTGTTCGGTGATGTTCTTCGCACGCGCGTCGAGGGCGCCACGGAACAAACCGGGAAAGGCCAGTACGTTATTGATTTGATTCGGGTAATCGCTGCGACCGGTTCCGACGATCAGAGCGCCAGCTTGTTTGGCTCGTTCATAGGCGATTTCCGGATCGGGATTGGCCATTGCGAAGATGAATGGTTCGGGGTTCATGTGGCGGACCATGTCCATGTCGACAATGTCCTTGGCGGACACGCCAATGAAGACATCTTTGCCCACCAGCAACGAAGCCAGCGAGTCATCCTTGATGTGCTTTGGTGAACGAAGAATCTCCTGATCAAGCAGTTCTTGTTCCAAGAAGGAGTAATCGTTGTATTTGTCATCAATCACGACACCTTGTTTGTTGTATCCGTAGATGTCGCGGATTCCGATGGTATGCAGAAGGCGGGCGATGCTGCTGCCAGCCGCTCCGGTGCCGCTGATCACGACCTTCAGTTCGGTCAGTTCGCGACCGGTTAGACGACACGCGTTGATGAGCGCCGCCAAGGTCACGATGGCCGTACCGTGCTGATCATCATGGAACACCGGGATGTCCAGTTCTTCCTTCAGACGACGTTCGATATAGACACATTTGGGAGCTTTGATGTCCTCCAGATTGATGCCGCCAAAGCCGGGACAGATGTGCTTGACGATGGCGATGATTTCATCGGGATCCTGTGTGTTGAGCATGATCGGAAATGCGTCGACATCGGCAAACTCCTTGAACAGAATGGCTTTGCCTTCCATAACGGGAAGACCGGCATAGGGTCCGATGTTGCCAAGTCCCAACACGGCGCTGCCATCACTGACGACGGCAACGGTATTGCCTTTGGCGGTGTATTCGTAGATGGCGTCGGGGTTGTCGGCAATGATTCTACATGGTTCGGCAACCCCCGGGGAATAGGCAAGACTGAGATCGTCCGTCGTGCGAATGGGAATTTTCGATACAACGGCGAGTTTGCCTTTGTGCTTCATATGCAGTTGGAGACTACGCTCTTTGAGATCTTTCATGCTGTTCACCGTTGAAACAGGCTGTTGCCATGCAAATCGTAAGCGACGAAACAAGGAAAGTCCTCAACCTCGAGTTTGCGAATCGCTTCGGTTCCAAGATCCTCATACATGATCACTTCGCTGGACTTGATGCGACTGGAAAGCAGTGCTCCGGCGCCACCAGTAGCGATCAAATAGACGGATCCATGATGCATCATCGCTGCGCGGAATGCTTCGCTGCGATCCCCTTTGCCGATCATCACTTTGACGCCGCGTTCCATCAATGCAGGCGACATCGGGTCCATTCGATAACTGGATGTCGGACCACTGGCGCCAATGATGACGCCGTCGCGCGCCGGCGTTGGACCGACGTAAAAGAGAATCGAACCTTCCAACTCGAACGCGGGATGTTTGTCGTTGACAAGGCGGATGTGGGCTTGGTCACGGGCGGTGTAGACGATTCCACTGATAAGGACTTGATCACCGGCTTTGAGCGATTTTAGATCAGCGCGGGTAACCGGTGCGCTGAGACGAATCATAACACCACCTCCGTATGGCGGGCTGAGTGGCACTGAATGTTGATGGCAACGGGCAGACTGGCGATGTGCATCGGATAATGATTGATCTTGACGGCCAGACAGGTGGTATCGCCGCCGACTCCCATCGCGCCGACTCCGAGTTGATTGATTTCTTCATAGAGTTCATCTTCTAGTTGCCGGATGATCGCATCCTCCGCATGATCTTCCAGCGGACGCAGGATGGCCTCTTTGGCGAGCAATGCACTCTTTTCCAGATTGCCACCGATGCCGATGCCGACGATGATCGGCGGGCAGGGCTTTCCACCGGCGTGAAAGATGGTGTCGAGTACCAGCTTCTTGACACCGTTGATGCCATCGGCCGGTGTCAGCATCTTGACGAGACTCATGTTTTCACTACCGCCACCTTTGGCGGCAATCTTCATTTTCAGTTGATCGCCCTCAACCAGTCTGACATGGATCACGGCTGGCGTGTTGTCGCCGGTATTCGTGCGTTGGAACGGGTGATTGACGACACTTTTGCGGAGATACCCTTCGTCGTATCCCGCGCGGACACCATCGTTGATGGCCTGATAGAGGTCGCCATCGAGATGAACATCGCGACCGATCTCAACATAGACTACAACCAAACCGGTATCCTGACAAAGAGGCACATCGCCCTTGGCGGCGATGTCCTGATTGACAATCAAATCATCGAGGATCGCACTTGCTGTCTTGTTCGTCTCTTTGGCCTTCGCTTTGCGAAACAGGTTCACCAGCGATTCGTCCAAGTGGTAGTTGATGTCGATGACGGATTGCTTGACGTGTTCGGTAATCTGATGCATGGCGATGGTACGCATGATTTCACCCTCTCGTTGACACTATTAGTATATCATATTATATTGCTTGACACGGCAGGATTTCGATAATTTTAGGCCGTGAAAAAAACCAATGTTTTTCTTGATTTCCCAGAATGCTTTTGTTATAATTTACTAGCATTCAACTTACTATGGCAACCCACGCCATGGCGGAAGGAGTAAACGACGATGAAAAAAGGCATTCATCCCGACTACAAGCAAGCTACCATTACCTGTACGACGTGTGGCAACACGTTCACAGCCGGAAGTGTGAAAGAGGAGATTCGCGTGGACACTTGTTCCAACTGTCATCCCTTCTACACCGGACAACAGAAATTCGGTAAAGCTGCCGGTCGCGTTGAACGATTCAACAAACGTTACGGTCGTAAGAACGAAGAAGAATAATCAAGCCGCCCAGCGGCTTTTTTATTTCACTCACTGTGATGTATAACAATAAAAAATTATCGATAAACAATAAATAACTGTTGACAAACATAAAATGATGCGATATGATGTAGGTGTGAAAGGAGGGATCGTCATGAGTCGATCTTTCAATCAAAACCGTTTCAAATCCCTGATTCAGGGAACGCATCTGTTTCTCAGCTGGTTCACCCTCGGTCTGTACATCCTGATTGGCCTCCTTGGCATCGCATTGATCGTGTTCCTCGTGCTGCCCAAAGGTCTGCTGGATTTCGACCTATCCAACCTCGAAAACATCAACATCCAGTTCTCCAACGTCATCTATGAAATCGACGAGTCCATCTTCAGTGGCGTCGTCAATGTCAAATGGTTGCTCGTGATCGGCAGTCTCGTCGGTCTTGTCAATATTGGGTTCCTTCAATACATATTGACATTGCTGCGCAACGTCGTTCGCGATGTCGAAGCCAAACAGCCGTTCTCCGAAGCCAACATCAGACGTCTCAAATGGATCGGTATCGCCTATCTCGTGGCGGCCGTGGTGCTGCCCTTCGCCAACTCGATGTTCTTACTGCATTTGATCAATCTGCTTGATCTGTTTGAAGCCAATGCGAACTTCATGATTCGCTTCCAGTCGGTCTTCATGGGTCTGATCATCCTGATTCTCGCCTATGTCTTCGATTATGGGGCGTACCTGCAGGAAGACCATGACATGACGGTGTGATCGATGCCGATCATCACTCGTCTTGATCGTGTTCTCGCCGATCGCAAAATGCAGCTTCAGGAACTTGCCGATGCCGTCGGCATCTCGATCGCCAATCTGTCCAATCTGAAAACGGGCAAGGTGCGTGCGATTCGCTTTTCCACCCTGGAGAAGATATGTGAGGTGCTGGAGTGTCAACCCGGTGACTTGCTCGAATATGAAACAGAAGAAAACCCAGTCGGCTGACTGGGTTTTGTGTTATTTGTAGAACGATCGCACTTCGTAACTGGTGTGCAACATGCCTTGTGCGAGTTTCGAATTGGGAGCGTCGAGCACCGTGGCATAGAGATCCTTGATCGCCACATTCAGTGCCGAGGTTGTGTCCTCAGTTGTCTCGTACAACGCTTGAAGCGCATCCTGACGAAGTTTGCCGACGGCCACGTTGTCCTGGATGCGGGCTTCGTGGATCGGTAGACCTCCTGCTTCGAATGCGGTTCCACCGCCGGGCAGGAATTCAACAAAGTGGTACTGTTTTTTGGTGCGACCCATGCGGTCGAAAAACTCCTGAATGGAGATGTCATCGGCCACGATGGCGACGCTGAGGTCGACACCGGCCGCTTTGTAAGTGGCTTCCTGAACACCTTTCTGGCCACGCGCACTTTTGAACTCGAGCGCTTGTTTCGGCTCTTCCAGAAGGTCACTGACGGTGTGCAGGAGCGCTTCGGTGACACCAGCTGCGAAGCCTCGTGTCGGAGCTGTGTATTCCGCCAACTGACCGAAGGGTTCGCCATCGGCGAGGCGCATGAAATGGATACCTTTGCGTTTCAGCAAGCGGGCGTATTCGCGAGTGGTAAGCACGTAGTCGACATCAGGAATCCCTTGATAGACATTGGCGCTCCGGGCGGCTTCTTCCTTGCGGTCGATGCCGGGAGCGATCGCGACGACCACGACATCTTCTTTGCGTAAGCCGAGTTTGTCGGCGTAGTGATGTTTGATCAGGGTGCCGGCCATCTGTTGCGGCGATTTGGCACGCGCGATGTTATCGAGTTGATGAGAACCGTGTTGTTCGAGATAACTCGTCCAACCTGCTGCGGAAGATGAAAACATCGGGAACGGACCGTCGGTTTTGATCCGTTCGACGAATTCTGCGGCCGATTCGGCGATGGTCAGATGCGTTGCGAAGTCGAGATCCATCATGTCGTGGAATCCGACCAACTGCAGCGAACGATAAAACTTGCCGGACACGTCGGAACCGATGTCGCCGCCGAACTCTTCACCAAGCGTCACGCGCGTGGCGGAATCGGGAACGGCGATGACGGTCTTGTTCTCGTTGCGAAGCGCATCGAGTACGAGATCGACGTGAGTTTGCTCTTTGATGGCAGCGGTCGGGCAGACGTCGATGCATTTGCCACAACTGATGCAGCCGGAATCTTCCATGCCGTGCATCAGCGCCGGGCCGACGTAGGTGATGTTGCCGCGTTCGTTGAAGTCCAGAATGCCAAGGCCGGTGTGTTTCTGACAGGCCGAGACGCAGCGACCGCACAGAATGCATTTGCCACTGTCGAGCACGATGGAGGGCGAACTGTCGTTGATCATCCGATCCTTCTTATGGAAGAAGTCGTTTTCACCGAACACGTTGTCCACGTTGTAACGGCGCATCAGATCAAGCAATTCGCAGTTGTGTTCGCGAGCGCAGGCCCAGCATTCGAAGATATGGTTGCTGGCGAGCAACTGCAAATTGGCGACGATTGATTCTTGAATGGCTTCGTTGTCCGTCTCGATTTCCATGCCGTCGCGAACAGCGAGCGTGCAGGAGTTGATGAGACCCTTCATGTCCTTGACGTCGACGACGCAGAGGCGACAGGCGGAGGTCTCGTTGATGTCTTTGAGGAAGCACAGGCGGGGGACGTCAATGCCGAGTTCTTCGGCGGCACGCATGACACTGTAGTCTTTGGGGACGGTGACTTGCTGGCCGTTGATGGTGATGGTGACTTTGTCCATTCGCATACCTCCTAAACCGTAATGATCGCATCGACCGGGCAGATGTTCTTGCAAACACCGCACTTGATGCAGACCGATGTGTCGATTTCATGTAGTTGTTTGATGGCACCGTCGATGCAGTCGACGGGGCAGTTGGTGGCGCACTTGGTACAGCCGATGCAATCCTTGGTGATCTCGTAATGGATCAGCGGTTTGCAGACGCCGCCGGGGCAGCGCTTTTCAACGACATGGGCTTCGAACTCTTCACGGAAGTGTTCCAGCATCGACAGAATCGGATTGGGGGCCGACTGGCCGAGGCCGCACAGTGACGAATTCTTTACCATCTTGGCGAGTTGTTCGAGTTTGTCGATGTCTTCGAGCGTACCGGTGCCCGATGAGATGATTTCGAGCATCTCATACATTTTCTTGGTGCCTTCGCGGCATGGCGTACATTTGCCGCAGGATTCGTCGACGGTGAATTCGAGGTAGAACCGACAGATGTCGACCATGCAGTTGTGTTCGTCGATGACGACCATACCGCCCGATCCCATCATCGAACCAGCTTCCACGAGTGTTTCATACTCGATCGGCATGTCCAGCATGCTTTCGGGGATGGCGCCGCCGGACGGACCACCCGTCTGAACCGCCTTCAGTTGTTTGTTGCCGGGGATCCCGCCGCCGATTTCATAGATGACTTCACGCAACGTGGTACCCATCGGGACTTCGACAAGTCCGGCGTTCTTGATGTTTCCACCAAGACTGAAGACCTTGGTTCCCTTGGAACGTTCGGTGCCGATTTTGGCGAATTCCTCGGCACCCATGTACATGATTGCCGAGACATTGGCGAGACTTTCGACGTTGTTGATGATCGTCGGTTTGCCCCATAGGCCGCGAATCGCCGGATACGGCGGCTTGTTGCGGGACATCCCGCGCCCGCCTTCGATCGAGGCGATCAATGCGGTTTCTTCGCCACAGACAAAGGCACCGGCACCGAGACGGATCTCGATGTCGAAGTCGAAGCCGCTGCCGAAGATGTTCTTGCCGAGCAGGCCCAGTTCTTTGGCCTGCGCGATGGCGGTCTTGAGCTTTTCGATGGCGGTCGGATATTCTATCCGGACATAGATGTAACCTTTGTCCGCGCCGATAGCATATCCGGCAATCATCAAGCCCTCGAGCACCGAATGGGGATCGCCTTCGAGCAAGGCCCGGTCCATGAACGCACCAGGGTCGCCTTCGTCGGCGTTGCAGATGACGAACTTCTGGTCGCTCTCCTGGTCGTAGGCGAACTTCCATTTTCGTCCGGTCGGGAATCCGCCGCCGCCACGGCCGCGCAAGCCCGATTTCTGCATTTCTTCGATGACTTCGAGCGGGGTCATTTCGAGGAGTGCCTTGCCGAGACCACGGTAGCCGTCACGGGCGATGTACTCCTCGATGTCATCGGGGTTGATCAGACCACAGTTGCGGAGCGCAACACGGGTCTGTTTGGAGTAAAATTTGATTTCATCGAAGGCAAGTATGTCCTTCTCCGGGGTCAGCGTCTCATCAAAGACGAGTTTTTCGACGATGCGACCTTTGTACAGATGCTCTTCGCAAATCGTCTTGATGTCCTTGTTCTTGACGAGGGCGTAGAATACGCCTTCGGGATAGACGATGACGAACGGTCCTTGTTCGCACAGTCCGACGCACCCGGTGTTTACCAGTTTGATCTCTTCTCGTATGCCCAATCTTGTCAAATGTTCTTCAAACTCGGCGCGCAGGGATTTGGCTCCCCGACTCACGCACATCGAACCACTACAGATCAGGACATGTGCTCTTTCTATCATGCCTTCACCACCTAGAGTCTATATTTGCCGATGAGATTGTCTTCGACGACTTTGCCGCCGATTATATGTTCGTTGATGATCCGCTCCGCGACGTCGACGTCGACACGGCAGTACGTCGTCCGTTTTTCACCCTCGAGGACTTCGACGATGGGCTCGATGGCACATTCGCCGATGCATCCGACGGGGGTCACGGTGACATTCTGCAGATCCTTTTCAGCGATTTCTTCCACGATCTTGTTCATGACCGGGCGGGCGCCGGCGGAGATACCGCAGGTGGCCATGCCGACCAGGATGCGCGTGAAGTCGTTCTTGCCCCGCATCGTTACTTTGCGCTGCGCGGCATCGCGGATGCGCTTCAAATCTTCCAGTGATTTCACAATGATTCCTCCTTATGAATCGATGTTATTCCTTCTGTTATATTGTTCTTTACCCACATGATTACGTCCGAATCCGTGAGAGGAATGCCGTTTAGTATTTGTTTGACGTCCCGCGTGTCGAAGACGTAGGTACGATCGTTCACCACGTGTTCGTAGCGGATGTCGATCCCGGCTTCATTCAAAATCAGGATCAACAGCGTGTCCTCGATGGCACCGAGCGGTGCGCGGTCGAGATGGTCGTGTGCAAATGTCGCGACGACCTGGGTGCCCTGGTTGGGCTTGGAGGTGATGGTGAAACTGCCACCGGCCTGTTCGGCGGCCATTTTGAACAGCGAGACGCCCATCCCGACTTTGCGGGTCGTGCGTGTCGTGTAAAACGGATCGGCGACCTCACTCAAGGTTTTCTCATCCATGCCGTGACCGTTGTCGCGGATGGTGATGGAAAACCGATTGCTGGCCGGTTGTTCGTCGATCAGGATCTCGATCAGGGTTGCATTGGCCTGAATCGAGTTCTGGCAGATGTCGAGGATGTGCAGCGATAGTTCGTTCATCGTCTCACTCCCTCTGGAAATGGGCGAAAAAGGCATCGATGCTTTTTTCGCTCAGGTCGAGACTCTGTTCCCGCTCTAGAATCGTAAGCAGCGAATGGGAATCGGAGTTGGTTAGAATCTTGTACTCGCGAAGTTCGGGATGTTCGTTTAGGAACTCCGTTTTGCGATAGGCTTGGATTTCGATGCCGTCAAACGACAAATCCTCCAGGCGGTGATGGTTCATCGCCGACTTGCTGGCGCGTTCGACGTGGGCAAGAATCGCAATGCCACCGCGTTCATGAACCTGGTGGTATAGCTCGTCGTAAGGCAGCGAGGTGCTGCGCAACGACTTGGGAAAGGTCTCCAGTTCGACGTCGTAGACATCGGTGAGAACTTGATCCGCGGCCGAGAAGGGCCCCCAGTCGTCCTGATTCAGATGCGTTTCCACGACTGCGTCGAAATCATGAGCCGCTTCGTAGCTGGGAAAGTAACAGAGCACGTCGAAGCCTTCCTTGACGGTGACTTCGATGCCCGGAATGAAAATGAAGTCATAGGCGTTTTCGATTTGTTCCACGGTACGTAATTGCTTGGTACTGTTGTGGTCGGTGATGGCCACGAAGTCCAAGTTCTTGAGCATTGCCATGTTGAGGATGTTGTTGGGGGTCATCAGTTCGTCGCCGTCGGGCGACAGCACGCTGTGGATATGAAGATCGTAGTAGAACTTGATGTCAGACACCCAGTTCGTGCAACAGGATGACGGTTTCTGCGGTCGTCAGGCTTGTGCTGAACAGGGCGATGCCCAGCTCGTTGGCCTTGGCGATGACAGTTTCATTGGGGACGATCTTGTGCGGATACACGATCGCGGGCAGGTCCAGAAGACTGGCGACACCGAGCACGTTGATGTTGCTCAGGACGGTGACGAGCACGTTGCCTTCGGCGGCGTGACCCATGACGTGACTGAGCATGTCACATGCGAAGATGCCGCTTATGACGGCATCCGGAGCGCTGTCGTTGATTGCCTTGAATCGGGAATCGGTGGTTAGAACATCAATGTTCATAACTGTCCTCCTTGATGTTGAACTTGATGCGGAGGTACGTTCCGTTTTCCGAGGACTGCAGATCCATTTCATCGCTGACGGCCTGAATGTTGGGGAGTCCCATGCCAGCGCCAAAGCCATTTTCGATGGCATAGGAACTGGCGGTTGAGTATCCGGCCTGCAAGGCCTGTTCGATGTTTTCGATGCCGGGACCTTTGTCCTGGAACGTGATTTCGACGAAGTCGTCATCGATGGCGACGTTCGCCGTTCCACCATAGGAGTGGATCACCACGTTGATTTCCGCTTCGTAGACCCCGATGGTAACCTGTTTGATGAACTCACGAGACAATCCTCGTTGTTTCAATGCTCGCTTGGTCAGACTCGCAACGGTACCGGCGTTGGCGATGTCATTTCGTTCGATGTTGTGTTCCCTGATGTAGGGGTCCACTTATTCCGCTGCTCCTTGGCTTTCCTCGAGCACCGATTCGTAGCTTTTGACTCCCTTCATGAAGAGCAGTCCGCTGGTTCGGTACATCGTCAGATCCGTGCCGATCAGGGTGATGCCGATTTCATCGGCCAGGTCGATGACGGACTGTGAAGGCGTTTTGCCACGAACGAAAATGATCGTTTCCAAGTCGAGGATTTCGGCGGTGCGGAGGGCTTGGTTGGTGACAAGTCCGGTCACAAGCGCACCATGTGCACCGATGTGACTGGGCATTTTCTTGAGCAACATCAAGGCGTCGCTCATCAGGTCACAAACAAAGGCGTAATTGATTTCTTTCACACATCTTGGGCATTCTAGGTTGTACTGTTTGGCATTCAATAATTCCAATACGTCGTTGAGTTCCATTATTTACCACGATGCTCCTTTATCAATCGTTTTGCTTTGGTCACGTTGATTTCACCATAAACTTCTTCGTCGAACGCCATGACGGGGGCCATGCCGCAGGTGCCGATGCAGCGAATGGCGTCGAGTGTGTAATATCCGTCCTCGGTGGTTTGTCCGACATCGATGCCAAGTTCGGTCTTGACGGCATCGAGAATCGTCTGAGCGCCTCGGACATAACAAGGCGTACCCAGACAGACACCAATGATGTGCTTACCTTTCGGGTGCAGTGAGAAACTGGAGTAAAAGGTAACTACGCCATTGATCTCCGCAATCGGTACACCGGTTTCTTCGGATACGATTTTCTGGACTTCCAGAGGAATGCAACTGAAGATTCGCTGAGCTTCATGAAGTATCGGCATCAGAGGACCAGGATTCTTCTTGTGATGCTTGATTTCTTGAAGAAGTTCTTTCTTCTGTTCCTCCGTGATCTCGAAATGTTTACCCATAATCTTCTCCTTACGTTTGTATGATTTATATTCCAAACAATTATAACATAATTGTTATGTTATGAAAAGACTTTTCAGGGATTTCGGAAACCAAATCAGGATGTTTTCAAATAAGTAAAAACCGCTAAACTAGGCGCACGATGGAATTGGATATCACATGTTCGGAAAGAAATGCTATGTATAAATAATAATTATAAATAATATATAGTTATATTTGGCGGATTTGGAAAAAACCATTGAGTTTGAACCGGTCCTATTGTATTATAATTATAGTGAAAAAGAGGTGGGACAATGTATCTGAATCAGAAAGACGGATGGATCGAAGTCATATGCGGCCCGATGTTTGCCGGTAAGACCGAAGAACTGCTGCGGCGCGTCAAACGGCTCGAGTACGCGCGCAAGAACATTGTCGTGTTCAAACCGAACATCGACAATCGTTACGCCGACAATGAGGTTGTTTCACACAACAACAACCGTACGCGCTCCGTCAACATCACGCATGCCCGCCAGATTTTTGATCACGTCGACTCCAACACCGATGTCGTTGCCATCGATGAAGTCCAGTTTCTTGACGAGGAAGCGGTACCCATCTGTGAGTTTCTGGCGGAGAAAGGCATTCGTGTCATCGTCAGCGGACTTGATCGCGACTTCCGTGGTGAGCCGTTCAGTTTCATGCCGAAATTGTTGGCGATTGCCGAGTACGTCACGAAACTAACCGCCATTTGTGTGAAATGCGGCATTCCCGCAACGCGCACGCAACGCATCGTCAATGGCCGACCCGCTCGATACGACGATCCCATCGTTCTCATTGGAGCAGAAGAAAGCTATGAAGCACGTTGTCGCACGTGTCACAAAGTGTATCGCAAACCAAATCCCTATCGGAATAAGAAGTTGAGCTAAATGTTTGGACGAAAAAAACGCAAGAAAGTAGACAACAGTCATCACGAAAAGTTTATGAAGAAGGCTCTGAAAGAAGCCAAGAAAGCCTACAAAAAAGGTGAAGTGCCGGTCGGTTGCGTCATCGTGCGCGACGGACAGATTGTCGGTGCTGGGCACAATCTGCGCGAAAAGACCAATCGGGCCATTGCCCATGCGGAAATCATCGCCATCGAGAAAGCCAACAAGAAGCTGAAAAGCTGGCGGCTTGACAGTTGCACCATTTATGTTACAATAGAACCCTGCCCGATGTGCGCCGGCGCCATCATGCAATCCCGCATCAAAGAAGTCGTTTATGGCGCTTTGGAGCGTAAAAACGGCTCGCATCAGAGCGTTGTGAATTTGTTTGAGCAAGGGTATAACCATAAAGTCGAGGTGTCACCCGGAATCCTCGAGCAGGAATGCAGCTCAATCATCTCTGATTTCTTTAAAAAAATGCGAAAAAGAAAATGAACCGTCAAACATCTCTTATGAATCATCCTCACTCAATAGGTCGTGACGAACCAGGTCAGATCGGGAACGAAGCAGCCTTAAGTTTTCAATCTATGTGGGTGGGGATGCTTGATAAGAGATGTTTTTTTATGCCTTGACATTCATATTGCCATATAGTAATATTACCTTATAATAATATTACCGAATAGTTATGGAGGTATGATTCATGGATAAGTTTGATGTCATCAAGATGCTGGCTGATCAAACACGATACAACATCTTTCGAACGCTTCTCGATTTTGACCAGTTGTGCGTTAGCGAGATTGAGAACCTGCTTGGAACCAAGCAGGCGAACACCTCGAAACACTTGCGAAAAATGAAAGATTTCGGACTCATTGATTCCAATCGAGACGGCAATGTGGTATATTATCATGTTACCGCTGAATTCCTCAAGGATCATGAGACATTGGTTCGTTATCTGTTTCTCTGACAATCAAGCGAAAGAGTGATTACCATGCGAAAACAATATGTGTTTGTCGATCTCGATGGAACGCTGTTGGATCACAAGACCAATCAGGTTCCGCCTAGTGCTGTAAAAGCTCTGAAAATGGCGCAAGACAATGGTCATGAGATTATCCTTACGACCGGACGCCCACCGGCGCTCTTTTATGAGATTGACAAGCAGCTTGGAATCGACTCGTTCATCGCTGCAAATGGCCGTGTTGCGGTCTACAAGGGGAACATCGTATTCGAGCGTGCGATTCCGGAGGATATCTTGGATCGTCTCCGCAATATCGCTGCCGCAGAACGCTTGGACATTGCTTATGAAAGCATGGATGACTTTGTATTGGAATCCAGTTATGGCGACCTGTACAAAACATTCTGCGATCATTTCAATCTTCGCTATCCGCGCTTGGAACCCGGATATTACAAACGACACCATGTCTACCAGGTGAATCTGTTCTATGACAAAGACGATTTTAAACGCTTTGAATCCTTGATACCCGAACTCACCTTCGAATATTCTTGCCCGTATGGCATCGATGTCAACACCGGCGGAGGGTTCAAAGAAATAGGGATACGCGAAATCATGCGATACAAGGACATTGATATCAACGACGTCATTGCCATCGGGGATGGCTTCAATGACATATCCATGTTGCGGTTCACACCGAATTCGGTGGCCATGGGCAATGCCCATGAAGACGTTCGAAAACACGCTCGAATGGTGACCGATCACATTGACAAGGATGGCTTGTACAAAGCATTTGAACAACTTGGATTGATACAAAAAAAGGAGTAGCTCGCGCTACTCCGTTTTTTTATTCATGCGGAAGTATGCCTTGACGCCGTTGGTGACATTGTGTATGCCGAATTCAGCGTTGTGGGCCTTGAGAATCTCGCTCACCAGATAGAGTCCAATCCCGCTGCCTTTGGTCTTCAGAGGATTCGGATCATCCCGATCGATGCGGTAGAACGGGAGCCAGATCTTGTCGATCTCTTCTTCGTGGATGGTTGCTCCGTAGTTCGTCAGTTCAAAATAGACCTGATCGTCCTGTTCCGACACTTCAAGATAGAGCGAACCGCCGACAGGAGTGTATTTGATGGCATTGGTGAAGAAATTCGACAACACTCGTTTGATCAGTTTCTCATCCGCTTCGACGCGTACGTCGTCCTGACAGTTGATATCGACCTCTAGATTGTATTTGCGGATCGCGTTGTCGAAATCATTGACGAAGAAGCGGACCGTTTGCGCCAGATCGAACTCACTGATTTCAAGCTCGCTGTTGGCATCGTCCAAACGGTAGATTTGCAGCATGTCCTGAATCATCATCGAGGACTTGTTGATCTCATCAAGCACGTTGTGCAGTTCCTTGTCACGATCACCCGCTGCGATGATGTCATCGAGGATACCCTGAATCGTCACCTGCATGATCATGAGGGGCGTTTTGAGTTCGTGCGAGATGGAGGATACGAGCTGTTTCTTCAATGTGACCTGTTTGGATTGTTCCTCGTAGAGCTCGGTCAGCTCCTTGTTCTTGCGATTGATCGTCTCCAGCGTCTCCCGAAGGTTTTTGGCGATCAGGTTGATCGACTTAGAGAGCGATTCGTTCTCCCTGTTGTTGTATTCGTGCGCCTCCACGTTGAAGTTCAGTTGGGCGATCTCGCGGGCGACAAGTTCAATGTTCTTGATTGGTTTGGAGATGATGCCTGAGAGACGGAAACTCCAGATGGCGATGATGACGATGGCCGTTGCATAGACGTAATAGTTGTAATTGCCGACGATGTCGATGATGTCGTTGGTGTCAACAATCGGAATGACGGTGACGATCCAGTTCCAGGTCTTCAGATTGTGAACGAAGACAAGGGTGTCGACCGGACCGTCGGACGAACGGTACCAGAATCCTTCTACCGAGCCCGAATCGTAGCCATAATCATCCAGTTCGTCGTTGAGCCAAAGATTGTAGATTTTCGATATTTCCCGCTGAACCAGGAGGTTGTCATCAAACAAATAGTTGAGATTGTTCGGCTTGTGCACCTCGGTGACCTCGCCGGTGAGCGTCAGACAGGTTTCCTCGTCACAGTTGATGTTGGAGTTGAACAGCGTGGTGCTGTTTTCCCGGATCAAAGCCGGAGAATAAAGCGTATCATTGTAATCATAGAGAGTCAAAGTAAGCGTGTCCCCAACGACGTATTCATGGTCGTTGTTGGGAACCAAAAACGTATAGAGGGTATCATTGGTCGTATCCCGCACGGATACGGTGTAATCGGTGAACGATGAGTTCAACACCCGGTATTGGCCGGTGACGATGACGCTGTAGGCATTGTTCTCGGTGGTGTATTCGTACATTTCATCGTAGTAATCGTTGTTGTTCTCATTCATTGAGTTGATGTAGGTCATCAGGTTCGAATGAACGCGGTCGAACTCCTGTTCCGTGTAGTAGTTGCGGAAGAATGCACTGTTGAGGATGCTTTGGAGAACGAAGAACGAGCTGAAGATGAGAATGATCGTGATGATCAGCTGGGTTGAGATCGAACGGGCCTTGAACGAACGCGTCAGGAAGGCGAACAGTTTCTTGAACACTTCGCCGATGCGCTCAAACCGTTTCATCATGCACCTCGAATCGATATCCGACGCCGAACACGGTTTTGATGTAATGCGACCTCGGACCGAGATATTTGCGCAGTTTCTTCACGTATGTGTCGACGATGCGGTCTTCCACATAGACATCGATGCCCCAGACTTCGTCCAACAACAAGTTCCGGGAGCAGATCTTGCTCTCGTGTTTCATGAAATACTTCAAGAGATCAAATTCGGTTTTCGACAAGTCGATTTCCTCATCGTCCAGATAGATTTTGTGCGTGTCCAAATCCATGCGAATACCAGGCACTTCGAGAATGCCGGATGTTTGGGACGCAAAATCCTGGCTCTGCATCCGCTCTAACAGGTTGCGGACCTTGGCTACGAGGATCTTCGGATTGAATGGCTTGGTGATGTAGTCGTCGACTTTGAGCGAGTACCCCTTGAGGATGTCTTCTTCCTCGGACAATGCACTCATCATGATGATCGGAACATTCGACGATTCGCGAATCGTCTTGGCGACGTCCCATCCGTTGACGTTGGGCATCATGATGTCAAGACACACCAGATCGACTTTGTTCTGGCTGAAGAGTTGCAGCCCTTTGAACCCGTCCAAAGCGCTCAAAACCGTGAATTTTTCCTTTAGAAAGTAATTCGAGACGATGCGATTGATGGTGGGTTCGTCTTCGATGATCAGGACCGTGGCATTCTCCATGGTATCACCTCTTGGTATCATTATAATATGAACTTGTGAATATTTAAAGAATTTGAACTGTTATATGCTTTACTAATGCGAGGGGACGTAATACAATAAGGACGAAAAGGTGATGCCCATGTATGATGTGATTGTCATCGGGGGCGGACACGCCGGTAGTGAAGCGTGTCTGGCCGCCGCAAGACTGGGCCACAAGACACTGCTCGTAACGGGCAATGTCGACATGATTGCCTCCATGCCGTGTAATCCATCGATTGGTGGACCGGCGAAGGGGATCGTGGTCCGCGAAATCGACGCATTGGGCGGGGAGATGGCGAGAAACGCCGACAAGACGACCCTGCAGATGCGGTTTTTGAACGTATCCAAAGGCCCCGCCGTTCGCGCCTTGCGGTCTCAAAACGACAAAGTACGGTATCCCCAGGAGATGAAGAAAACCATATTTCATCAACCCCATTTGGATGTCATCGAAGCCTACGTTGACAAACTTCATGTCGAAGATGGCGAAATCAAGGGCGTTCGCCTCGAGAATGGCGATTTGCACTACGGCAAGACGGTCATCGTCACGACCGGCACCTACATGCAGGCCAAGATTCTCGTCGGCGACTCGGTCACCAAAAGCGGCCCTGACAAACAAAAGGCATCGCTTGGGTTGTCCCCACAACTTCGCGAGATGGGATTCAAGACTTCACGACTCAAAACCGGCACACCGCCGCGCATCAAAACGGCAACGATCGATTTTACCAAGACCGAGCGCCACGACGGCGATCCGAACGTTCAACATTTCAGTTACGACAATGTCACCTACTACGATGTCGATAACCAGGAACCATGCTACCTCACGTATACGACCGATGCGACCCATGGCGTCATCAACCGCAACCTCGAGAAATCATCGATGTATAGTGGCGCCGTCGAAGGCGTGGGACCCCGCTATTGTCCTTCGATCGAGGACAAACTCGTGCGGTTCGCTGACAAACCTCGTCACCAGTTGTTCCTCGAACCGGAAAGCAAATTCCTTGATGAGACGTACGTTCAAGGATTTTCGACGTCCATGCCGCACGATGTTCAAGAACGCATGATCAAGTCCATTCCCGGACTCGAAAACGCGGAGATCGCACGCTACGCCTATGCCATCGAGTACGATGCGATCGACCCACGTGATTTGTATCCCACACTAGAGAGCAAAACTTACCCGAACCTCTATTTCGCAGGTCAGGTAAATGGCACCAGCGGCTACGAAGAAGCCGCCTGTCAGGGACTCATGGCCAGCATCAACGCATGCCGTAAGCTCGAAGGCAAAGACCCCTTCGTGCTCAAGCGCAGCGAAGCCTACATTGGTGTTCTCATCGATGATCTCGTCACCAAGGGCGTCAACGATCCCTATCGACTCTTGACATCCCGCGCCGAATACCGTCTGTTGCTGCGTCACGACAATGCCGATATCCGACTCCGTGCGTACGGACACGACATCGGGTTGGTTGATGAGACGCGCTATCTGGCGTTCCAGCGCAAATGCAACAACATTGCGATTTTGAAGACGATGCTGGCGGAAACGATGCTCTATCCGAATGACGAAACCAACGCCCAAGTTCGTGCGCTCGGCAGTACGGATCTCAAGGACAAGACATCACTCTATGCACTGTTGCGCCGTCCCGAATTGTCCCTCCGTGACTTTGTTCAATGGATCGATCTCACCCCCTTCCAAGACGTGGAAATCGAACAGGTGGAGATTGATGTCAAATACGAAGGTTACATCGAGAAGTCCCTCAAACAGGCGGACAAGATGCTCAAAATGGAAGATTACAAGATCCCCGCAACGATCGACTATCAATCCATTTCCAATCTGGCGCTGGAAGCAAGAGAGAAACTTCGCAAAATCAAACCGCTGACGATTGGCCAGGCATCTCGCATCAGTGGCGTCAATCCGGCTGACATATCGATTCTCTTGATCCACTTGAAGACCTTGAATGATAGACCCTGATGGGGTCTATTATTTTTTATAATGTTTCGAAAACCATGGGTTCTATGGTAAAATATATTCTAGGTGATACCATGAACGAATATTTCATTTCACTGCTTCACGATCTTGATTTGGAACTGTCCGAACGGCAGTGGAATCAGTTTCACACCTACTACGACTTGTTGTTGGAATGGAATGCGCAGATGAATCTGACATCGATCACCGATCAGGACGAAGTGTTCTTGAAACATTTCTACGACAGTTTGTGCCTGCTGAAGGCGCGACCCCTGTCCGATCAGACGCTTCTTGATGTCGGTAGTGGCGCCGGGTTCCCGTCGGTGCCGCTCAAAATCATGTTTCCTGCGTTGCGGGTGACGATCATCGACGCCCTTCAGAAACGAATCCGGTTCCTCGAGACATTGGTTGATCGACTCGACATCGACGTCGAACTGATTCACGGCCGGGCCGAGGAACACCCGCGCAAGAATCATTACGATCTGGTCACTGCCCGAGCCGTCGCCGCGTTGCCGGTGTTGTCGGAACTTTGTGTCCCATTCGTACGCCCCGGAGGTTCTTTCCTCGCCATGAAAGGCCCCAATTACCAAGATGAGATCAAACTCATGAAACACGGCTTGGATCTGATGAACGCCGAGTTGAAAGGGGTATTGGAATATGAGGTCGGGGATTATGCACGATCGATCATCATGGTTCGTAAAATCGCCCCGTCTTCTGGTAAGTATCCACGGAAATTCAGCAAAATAAAATCTAAACCACTCTGACAAGGATGTGCCTTGCATGAGACAGATCAACGAACAGTACAAGTACAAGCAACTCGAAATCTACAAGGAAAGTCTGGAGTTGCGCCACATCAAAACCAAAACCCTCGTTGTCAACGTGCTCAACGTCGTGTTTGCGGTTGTCGTGGCGTTTTTCTTATTCCGTTTGGACGTCGAGTCACGCACCATCTTCGGCGTGTCCTTCATGTTCCTGATGCTGTTGCTCATCAACGTTGGTCTTTACGCCCTGGCCGATGATCTGTACAACAACCTCAAATTGGCGATGTACGTCACCACCATCGGTGAATACATCATCGCCACGACGCTGATCATTCTGTTCCAGACGCCAAGCATCTTCACGTCACTGTTTCTGGCCTATGCGATCACGTCGATCTATCAGGAAAACAAGGTCATGCTGATCAGCAACTTCTCGCTGTTCATCAGCGGGTTCCTGCTCGCACTGAGTTTTGATCAAATCTTTTCCATACCTGGCAATACGGCCATTCAGAACATGTTCATCATCATCTTTTTGCTGTTGTTCGTCATGCTTCTCACATTGTCGTCCTACATCCTCATCAAACGAAAATCCTTCTTCTACAACCACCTTGCGCAAATCAAGGAGTCGGAAGTTCGCAACATGGATCTGCTGATGGAGATCGAACACATCCGGACCAAACAGAAACTCAACAGTGAATCCTACTACAAGGCGTTGGAACGATTCAGCTCCGAGTTGTCAAAGAAAATCGGCATCGAGAATGTCTTCGCTCGCAAAATCCAGTTGTTGCGGGATCTCAAGAAAACCAACATCGGGGATCTGTTGGAAAAGTATCCGGAATACACCATCGAACAGATCAATGAAATCAAGAACATGGAGCTCGCCGTCAACACCAAAATGCGCAACATTGGCATCAAGGCGAGCAAAACCAAGGACATCGAAGTCAGTCGCAAGGAGATCTTCTCCGAGTCGCAGTTTAAGTCATTCAAACATACAACCGACGACACCTACGTCAAGATCATTGCGTTCGTTGTATTTTACGTGATGCTCAAGACCGACAAACCCTATCTCAAGGAGATGGACGAGGACCAGATCAAGGACATGCTGCAGTATTCGGAATACTTCTATCTGATCGATCGTGATGTGATTGACGTCTACCTCAACAACAACGAGGTGTTCGACACCGTCGTCAGCGATCTGTTGAAGGAGGAATGGAACTATGAACCGCATCGTTGAGCGCATCCGCAACAGCGAGTTCCTGACCTTCAGTGAGGTGCTTCGACTCAAGGTTGCGATCGTTACGCTGTTTCAGACCATTTTCATTTTGCTTACCATTCCCATTTCCAGCATCAACCAATTCACCGTCGACATCGACGTGTTCATCCCGCTTGCACTGGCGCTGTTGATCGTTTTGACGATTTTGTTCACGATTGTCAACTTCAACCGCTTCGCGATGCACACCTCGATCATCACAATCATCATTCTGACACTGTATTACACGTCAACAACGAATCACTTCTATGGTTACATCATGTTCTTCGTAACCCTCACGGTCGTCATCTTCTACCAGGACATCGTCACCTATCTGCTGTATGGCGGTGCGACCGCCGGCTACGGCATCTGGTACATCATCGACAAGGGCGGCTCGATCATCGGCACCAACTCGATCAACGCCGATGTCTCGATGCAGACCTACATCATCATCCTTGCCGGATTCTATGTCGTCTTCCTCATTCAGTTCCTCATTTCCGACAACATCTATGAAAAGATGAACAACGAATGGGTGCGGATGAACAAGATCCTCGGCCGCTATCAGGACTTCAGCCAGCGCCATTTGATGGAGATGCTCGAAGAGCACGATGAAACACCGCTCTATCGCGACAACAAATTCCAACAGACAATTGGTGAATTGTGCATCTTCATCAACGAGTTCTTCGAAGAAGACGCCGCCAAGATCACCGAAGTCGTGGAGTATTACTTCTTCCTGCATGGTCAGGAGATCGAGGAGATCGTCGGCAACAAGAACGCTTCGGTCACCGCACGTCGTTACGCACTACAACTCGAAAAATACTTGCTCGATCGCCGCAGCGAGCTGACGTCGATCCTGTTTGATTTCGCGACGTTGTTCAAACCGAGTGATGCGTACGAAGAAAATCGATACAATTACAATCTGGACGAACTCCTTCATGACCGTATTGACAAACTCTTGTCACTGGCGATTCTCTATCGTTATCTGAAGACCGAAGTGACCCAGTTCGACAAATGGGGCAACATCAAAGATACCTTGACGCACGAACAGATTACCGAGTTGTTCCTGTCCAAGGAGTTTCGTGAGTTCATCTCATACGAACAGGTGAACTTCTACCTTGACAACGAGGATTTATTCCGCGAGCACCTGTAACATATCCACAAAAATTTGTGGAAAACTTTCCGGTGATTGATATGTTAAATGGGGTATATATATGATAAAATATATATACTTTTCATTTGCTTCAAACAGCCTATGAGGTGGGTATCATATGGGTAAAATATTAGCTGTAACCAACCAAAAGGGTGGTGTCGGCAAGACGACGACGAGCGTCAATCTTGCCAGTTCACTGTCTTATTTGGGCAAGAAAGTGTTATTGGTAGATGTCGACCACCAGGCCAACGCGACGACCTACATGGGGATCAATCGCGCCAACCTGATCCATACCGTGGCCGACATTTTCAATGAGAATACGAGCATTGAAAACATCATTCTGAAAGTCGAAAGTGTTGATGTCGACATCCTTCCTGCGCGTTATGAACTAGGGCACATCGAGGACAATCTGATCGCCCACGACAACAAGGACTTCATATTGTCGAACGCGCTCGAACGGGTCCGTGATGATTACGACTTCATCATCATCGATTGTCCGCCGTCGCTGGGCATCGTCACGATCAACGCCCTGACGGCATCGGACAGTGTTCTCATTCCGGTCCAATGCGAGTTTCTCGCGCTGGACGGGCTGACGCAGTTGTTGAACACGATCCGCATGATTCAGAACAAGCAGAAGTACAACCAACGGACACTCACCATCGAAGGTGTGTTGTTGACGATGCTTGACACTCGCAGCAACATCGGGTATGAAGTCATCAACGAAGTCCGCACGTACTTCAAGGAGAAAGTCTTCAAGACGATCATCCCGCGCAATGTAAAGGTCTCAGTCGCGCCGTCTCATGGTCTGCCGGTGACCGAATATTCGCCACGCTCCAAGGGATCGCTCAGTTACCAAAACCTGGCAAAGGAAATGGTGGAAATCAATGAACGAGTCTAAAGACAAACTGGGTCGCGGCTTTGCCGAACTGGCAGAGGAAAACAAGACCGAGTTCAATGACAATGAAGAAGTCATGGAAGTCGAGCTTGGCCAAATTCGACCGAATCCAAATCAGCCACGCACGATCTTCGACGAACAGAGTCTGAACGAATTGGCACAATCGATTCGTGAGCATGGCGTGTTCCAACCAGTCATCCTCAAACCCGTCAGCAACGGTTATATGCTGGTGGCAGGCGAACGACGTGTCAAAGCAGCGGAGCTGGCTGGACTGAAGACGGTACCGGCGATTGTTCGTGACTACAACTCGATTTACTTGTCCGAACTGGCGATCCTCGAGAATCTGCAGCGCGAAGATCTCACCCCGATTGAAGAAGCAATCGCCTTCCAGAAAGCATTGTTTGACCTCGGCATCACCCACGCCGAGTTGGCCAAAAAGATTGGTAAGAGCCGTGTCTATGTCACGAACATAATCGGGTTGTTGAACCTGCCGGCGACCGTCATACAAAGTGTGAATCAAGGGACCGTCTCAATGGGACATGCCCGGGCACTCAGCAAGATTCGCGATCATCAGCTTTGTCTGACATTGCATGATCGGATCATTGCCGAGGACCTTACGGTGCGCGACATCGAGCGGATCATCCGCAACATCAACACGAAGACCACAACGATCAGCAAAGAATATCTGCAAACGAAAAAGGAAATGCTCAGCCAAGGTATTTCTAGCGATGTCAAGTTCAAACTTGGCAAAGCACAGCTGGTGTTTCCCTTTGACAATAAGGAAGAACTGGACCGCATCATCGAACTAATCACGGGAGGTAGTAAAAAGTGAACGGACTAGGAGAAATCATCTATACATTTTTGAATGAAACGCTGAATCTCAATGCGAATCTCTCCGATTTGATACTGATCATCGTGAATGTTGCGTTGTGGATTCTAATCGGTATCGTGACCAATCGCATCAGCAAATTCGTGATTTTCAAGATACTGCGCGTCAAGAAAAAAGGACCCAAGGCCCTTACGGTTGCGAATCTCTTGCGAAGTCTGGTGCGCTATCTTGTCTGGTTCATCGTTTTGATGGTCGTCCTGTCGAATCTTGGTGTCGATCTGACACCGTTCATTGCATCGGCTGGGGTTGTCGGTTTGGCAATCGGTTTTGGTGCACAGGAAATCGTGCGTGATTTCATGAGCGGCTTCTTCATCATCTTCGACAGTGAGTTCGAAGTTGGTGAAGTCGTCGAAGTGAACGGCTTCAAAGGAACTGTTTTGACAATCGGCTTGCGTACGACCGTCATTGAGAACTGGAAAGGTGAACGTCTCATCGTCAACAATGGGAACATCGGCAGTTTGATCAACTTCTCTCGCAACAACAGCATCGCCATCGTTGATTTTGGTGTTGCTTACGATACTGATTTGATGCGGTTGACGGAACTGATGCCGGCGTTTTTGGAAGAAACCAACAACAAGTATGAAAACATCACCGAATGGCCTAGTTTTCTCGGCGTGACGGAACTGGCGGACTCGTCGATCAACATGCGGATCATCGCTAAGACCAAAGCGATGCAGCATTTCCAAGTCGAGCGAGACATCCGTCGTGATCTGGTAATCTATCTCAATAAACACGACATCGAAATTCCGTTCCCGCAAGTAGTGGTTCACAATGCAAAAGACAATTGATATCGGGGACATCCTGGTATTAAAGAAGCAACACCCGTGCGGTGCGAACAAATGGAAAGTGATTCGTACCGGTGCGGATGTCAAACTGCAATGCATGGGGTGCGATCGAATCGTCATGATTGATCGCCCCACTTTGTATAAACGTATCAAACGCATCATGAGTGAGGACGAGTAGAGAATGGAGATGATACGATGCGTAAATTAGTCGAAGAAATCATGAAGTTTCGCGATGATCGGGGTTGGCAAAGCAACGACAAACCGGAAAATCTTGCGAAATCAATCATCATTGAGGCGGCCGAACTTCTTGAGAACTACCAATGGGGACCGGATCACGCAAACATCGAGAATGTCAAGGAAGAGATTGCAGATGTTATTATATATGCAATCGCCATGGCACACGATCTCGGGTTCGATATTGAAAAGATCATTAAGGAAAAACTGGCGAAAAATGCAGTGAAATACCCGGCGAAAAAATAACTTGCTTTTTTCCGGGGGATATTATAAAATAATATCTGCATGTTTGGGCGGGTAGCGAAGTGGTTAAACGCGGCAGACTGTAAATCTGCTCCCTCCGGGTTCGGCGGTTCAAATCCGTCCCCTCCCACCATCTTGGGCTATGGCCAAGCGGTTAAGGCACCGGACTTTGACTCCGGGATCGATGGTTCGAATCCATCTAGCCCAGCCACATCTCTTGTTAGCCTCATAGAAAAAGAGTTTTATAGGTTGACATAAATAGAATTAAATAGTAGAATAAATAACGCACTTGTGACTTTTTGATGGGGGGCCTGTAGCTCAGGTGGTTAGAGCGCACGCCTGATAAGCGTGAGGTCGTTGGTTCAAATCCAATCAGGCCCACCATAAAGTTTTTGCGTTAGATGCATCTCCGGGATGCAATTGCCATGGGGCCTTAGCTCAGCTGGGAGAGCATCTGCCTTGCACGCAGAGGGTCAGCGGTTCGAGTCCGCTAGGCTCCACCAATATGGAGGTTTAGCTCAGTTGGGAGAGCACCTGCCTTACAAGCAGGGGGTCACTGGTTCGAGCCCAGTAATCTCCACCATTTGCCGGAATAGCTCAGATGGTAGAGCAACTGACTTGTAATCAGTAGGTCACGGGTTCGACTCCTGTTTCCGGCACCACTTATCTATAGAGCCATGCAATTACCCATTCGACCCGCTAGCTCAGTCGGTAGAGCATCTGACTTTTAATCAGAGGGTCAAAGGTTCGAATCCTTTGCGGGTCACCACTTGCCTGGGTGGCGGAATTGGTAGACGCGTTGGACTTAAAATCCAATGGTAGAAATACCGTGCCGGTTCGACTCCGGCCCTAGGTACCACGCAAATCAACAATAATGTAGTTTTCATCTTCATATAGTGGCTCGCTCGATGGGACTGAAACACACCAATCAGAACCAATCCGGCACCACCAAAGAACATACATGGCGGTGTAGCTCAGCTGGCTAGAGCATTCGGTTCATACCCGAAAGGTCGTGGGTTCGACTCCCTCCGCCGCTACCATTGTTATGGACCCGTAGCTCAGTCTGGTTAGAGCTCCCGGCTCATAACCGGTAGGTCGCAGGTTCGAATCCTGCCGGGTCCACCAAAGTAAACTACATTCGGAGGAATACCCAAGTCCGGCTGAAGGGATCGGTCTTGAAAACCGACAGGGCGCGCGAGCGTCGCGGGGGTTCGAATCCCTCTTCCTCCGCCAAAATCTTTCTTATGTTGTCTCAAAGCATTACCCATATCGCGGGGTGGAGCAGTCTGGTAGCTCATTGGGCTCATAACCCAAAGGTCGTAGGTTCAAATCCTTCCCCCGCAACCACGGTCCAGTGGTGTAGTGGTTAACATGCCGGTCTGTCACACCGGAGATCGCGGGTTCAAGTCCCGTCTGGACCGCCACTTTTGGCTCGGTAGCTCAGTTGGTAGAGCAACGGACTGAAAATCCGTGTGTCGCCAGTTCGATTCTGGCCTGAGCCACCACTCGTGGCATTAAATGAAGTCGCCTGCCCAGGCGTCTTTTTTTTCGCCGCTTTTCAAGTGATTGAACCTGATTTCTGATTGGAAGGACCATTGCGTTTCGAAGGGATAAAAAAATAAGATGCCGTTTGGGCATCTTATTTTTTGGTGTAACCTGCATCAATGAGTGCTTGCTCAGCTTCTTGGTGAGTCGAGTACTTGATTTTTCCGGCTTTGCACAGTTCTTTGATTTTGGCGATGATTTCTTTTTTGTCGCCAACGAATTTGCTTGCCAGATACTCCACTTCATGGTCTTGTGAGCAGTTGAAAAATTTACTGTCTTTTGCCATTGTATCACCCCTGTATCTTCATTATATCAAAAAAGATGGAATCCAAAGAAAAAAATGTAAGAAAAATTACTAGGTTATCCATATTATACATATGAGGTGATTTCATGAAAACCGACTCACTACTTTATTTTGACAAACCGGATGACTTTCGCGAGTACTTGACAGAACTGGATATTTACAATGGATGGCGATTGCAATCGGGCAGCAACAACGATCGCGGCAAGGCCATTGAAGGAAGGTCCTACACACGGAAATTACGTGATCTGTTCCGAGAGAAGAACTTCTATCATCGACAAGTGTCTTTGCCGGAGATTGTATCATGGCTAGACAACATGGTATTGATGAAACGATTGCTCGATGAACTGGAGCGAACCATGGATTACGACGCTTTTGATGAACTTGAGATCTCATGTGAATACATGATTCGCATGTCCAAAAAAATGAGAGTCGATTACATCTTGCTATATCGTGACAAGATGCTGTTGATCGAATATCGCATGGTGAATACGTTTGAAAAGCTGAGACCGACTTGGGAACGTAAGTTTTCAGAACTGCTGTGCTACAAGGAACTCATGAGCAATTACATTCAGGACAAAACGATTCGTCTGTACGGTTTCATTGGTATGTTTGAACAGGATTACAAGATCAGCAAACCCAAGCACATCGAATACAATCGCAATCAGGTGCAATATCTGGCGCGCTGTGTCAATCAGTTTCTGATTGAATGATTTAATAAAAAAATAACCATATCTCTTTGACAATTATGATATAATGGTGATAAGTAAAACAGCATCATAATCATAAGGGGAATAAAGGAGCTATAGAGGATGGAACATTCATTCTGGCTCTTTTGTTTTCAAGGAGGTAATGTCATGTTTGATCTTGTCGAAAACTGGGAAATGATGAACTTTTTCATTTATGTCGGGTTACTTCTGTTCCTGGCAAAGATTCTCAAGGAGAAACTGCCGTTTCTGAACAAAATCATCATTCCTTCCGCACTAATCGCCGGGTTCATTGGTTTGATTCTGTCCGATGGATTCCTGAACGTCATCAACATTTCCGAACCGGTGTACGAAGTCTACGAAGGCACCGCTGCGGAAGTCGTTGATGAAGATATTGAAACGTATGAATACCTGTCGTTCGCCGAAGCGGACAAGATGGGCGTGCACATCATCGTGGAAGAGTACGATGCTGTCGCCGATTTCCCCGCTGATGGAGTAGAAACGACATTCTATGTGGCTCTGGGAAATGGCAACGTCTATCGCTACGCTGACGGTGATTATGAGATGGTGAGTAATGATCTCGACACGGCACCGCTGGTGATTGTTCCCGGTGACGATACCAAACGCATGGACATCATTTATAACACCGTATATCACGCGCTGGCAATCGGTTTCATCGCCTTGACTCTCCGTCGTGAAAAGGGTGAGACCAATAAGAAAGTCTGGTCGACCGGCATGGTCATCGTACTGTCGTACCTGATGCAAGCCGTCATTGGTGCGGCAATTGTCTTCTTCCTGTTCTCGGACGTATTCCTGGGTGCTGGTTTGTTGTTACCGCTTGGGTTCGGACAAGGACCCGGATTGGCAACGTCAATCGGACAAGGATATGCCGAAGGCGTCGGTGTTCTTGTTGAAGGTGGCGCACTTGGCGCGACCATCGCCTCGATCGGGTTCCTCGTCGGCGGTACGATCGGTGTTATTGCACTGAACTATCTGGCCCGCAAACACAACTTGCAGGCCGATCGCATCCACACGGAAAATCCTTCGATCAAACAGACATTCGAGTTCGAAACCATACAGGAAATCCGGGTGTTCGACTCGTTCACGATGCAGATTGTCATCATTTTTGTCATCTATTCGTTGGTCTATCTGACATTGGTGGCACTGGAAAATTACATTTTACCGACCATGGGTGACTTGGGCGAAACCTTTGCTGGTGTGTTCCACGGGTTTAACTTCCTGATCGGGATTCTCTACGCACTCGCCTATCGTCGTATTCTGAAGTACGCTGAAAGCAAAGGAAAGAACGTCAACTTCCTCACAAACAACTATGTTCTCTCCAACATCAGCAGTCTTGCCTTCAACTTCATGATCGCTGCTGCGGTATTGACGATCACGATCAAGTCGATTCAGGAATACTATCTCCTTGTCATCGTCTTCGCCGTCTTCGGAACGATCTTCACCTATCTGTTCTTGAAATGGATCAGCCGCAAGATCTACGGTGGCAAGTATGAGGTTCACTACTTCCTCGGCATGTTCGGCATGCTGACGGGAACGGCTTCGACCGGACTGGCTTTGCTCAAAGGTGTCGACCGTGATTTCGAGTCACCGATCGCCGAAGAAATGGTTGTCGGCAGCGGAACCGCCATCTCGATGGCATTGCCGCTGTTCGCACTGTTGATGTTCCCCGGATTGGCAATTACCAGCGGCAATAACATTTGGAATGTGCTGGTCTTCGTGATCCCGATTGCCTACTCCGCTATTCTGCTTTCAATCCTGCTCTACATCAACCGTAAAAAATAACCAAACTGGCATTGAACTAGCCACCATCATTTGTTATAATAAGACATCCATTCACGTATAATCGCTTTGATACGGAAAGCAAGTCTCTACCCTGAACCGTAAATTCAGGACTACGTGCAATGCAACCCGTCTATTGGGGTTTCTTTGCATATGTCCTGCAAAGAAACCTTTTTTGTTGCAAGGAGGAACCTTATCATGTCCAAACTGGAATCGAAAATCCGCTTTGAGGGACTGACGTTCGACGACGTCCTGTTAATCCCGCAACACTCCGAAGTGTTGCCGTCAACGGTCTCGCTCAAGACCAGACTGACGAAAAACATCACACTCAACATCCCGATCGTATCGGCGGCGATGGACACCGTTACCGAAGCGCAACTGGCGATTGCACTGGCTCGTCAGGGCGGCATCGGTTTCATCCACAAGAACATGTCGATTCGCGAACAGGCGCGGCAGGTCGATTACGTCAAACGTAGTGAGTCCGGCATGATCACCAATCCGATCACACTGCATGGCGACAACACCCTGCACGATGCGGAAACGATTCTGTCGACCTACAAGATCTCGGGGCTCCCTGTCGTAACCAGGGAGAATGTCCTCATCGGCATCATCACCAACCGCGACCTCAAATATCGGGTTCTCGATGACACGCCGGTGGCGGACGTGATGACCAAGGACGGACTGATCACGGCCCCGATCGGAACCAGTCTCGATGATGCCAAACAGATTCTGCTCGACAACCGCATTGAGAAATTGCCGATTGTTGATGACGACAACAAGCTCCGTGGTCTGATCACCATCAAGGACATCGATAATGTCATCAATTACCCCAATGCCTGCAAGGACGAAAAGGGACGCTTGCGGGTTGGTGCGGCCGTTGGTGTCGGCAGTGACACGATCGACCGCGTCACGGCCTTGGTCGAAGCCGGTGTCGACGTCATCACCGTCGACAGCGCCCACGGCCATTCACAGGGCGTCATCGATACCATCAAGGATATCCGCAAGGCCTTCCCGAACTTGGATCTGGTGGCCGGCAACATTGTCACCAAAGAGGCTGCGAAAGCACTGGTGGATGCGGGAGCGAACGCCGTGAAGGTCGGCGTCGGACCCGGGTCGATTTGCACCACCCGCGTGATTGCCGGAGTCGGTGTACCACAAATCTCTGCGATTCTCAATGTATATGAGTATGTCAAAGATCTGGATGTCTGCCTGATCGCCGACGGCGGCATCAAGTTCAGCGGGGACATCGTCAAAGCACTCGCTGCTGGAGCGGATACGGTGATGATCGGTTCACTTCTGGCTGGAACGAAAGAATCACCGGGAGAAGAAGTGATTTACCAGGGACGACGGTTCAAGACCTATGTCGGCATGGGCTCGCTTGCCGCAATGAAGCGGGGATCATCGGATCGCTACTTCCAAAAAGGGAATGGGGAAGCGAAGAAGCTCGTACCCGAGGGCATCGAGGGTCGCGTCGCTTACAAAGGAGAACTGGCCGATACCGTCTATCAACTTTGTGGTGGCGTCCGTTCGGGCATGGGGTACTGTGGTACCCCGACCATCCGAGACCTGAAACAAGATGGACAGTTCGTTCAGATTACCGGTGCCGGACTCAAGGAATCACACCCGCACGATGTGCACATCACCAAGGAGGCACCAAACTACAATAGTTGATGCGTATAATCGCTTTGATACGGAAAGCAAGTCTCTACCCTGAACCGTAAATTCAGGACTACGCAAAGAAAAAATCGTTCACACGAATGAGATTTTTCTTTGTGAAAAATCTCATTTTCTCATATTCAGGAGGTATTTGCATGCACACTATCGCTATCGTCATGGGATCACAAAGCGACTGGCCGATCATGAAAGAAGCTTGTCTGTTGCTGGAAGAGTTGAACGTTCCCTATTCACGGGATGTCGTGAGCGCTCATCGTACGCCCGATCATCTCTATGATTTCGCCAAAAAAGCGGAGGAACTCGGTCGCAAGGTCATCATCGCCGGTGCCGGCGGGGCGGCGCATCTGCCCGGCATGGTCGCATCGTTGACAACTTTGCCGGTAATCGGTGTCCCGATCAAGACCTCAAAACTGAGCGGACTCGACTCCATGTTGTCGATCGTTCAGATGCCACCGGGTGTACCCGTAGCTACAATGGCAATCAACGGCGCTAAGAACGCCGCGTTGTTGGCGCTGTCGATTTTGGCTCTCTCCGATGACGACATCAAGCACAAACTCAAGGAGTACCGCCAGCGACAGACGGATGCGGTCATGAACAACCGCAAGCTCGTCATCTGATGCGGATTGGAATCATCGGTGGCGGCCAGCTCGGTCTGATGATGGCCGAAGCCGCCCACCAGCTGGGTCATCACGTGATCGGCCTTGATCCCACACCGGGGTGCCCACTTCACCATGAAGCCGATGACATGATCATCGCTCCATACGATGATGAGATCGCCTTCGAACGACTTGTCGTGAAGTCGGATGTCTTGACGTATGAATTTGAGAATGTCGATCTGACGTTGGTGCATCGCTTTGAACACATGATTCCGCAGAAGAGTCGTGGACTGATCTTGTCCAAACACCGTGTGCGCGAAAAGGAATTCGCTCGTTATTTGCGGATACCAACGCCACATTTCGGATTCGCCAAGACCAAAGCGGATCTCTTTGTACCGTCAATCATCAAAACGACAATGGGCGGATACGATGGGAAAGGACAACATCGACTGGTCGCCAATTCGGACATTGACCACTTTTCATTTGGTAGCAATGTTGAATACATTATCGAAGAGTGGATTGACTTCGATTACGAGATCAGTGTGATTGCCACAAGAGATCGGTTCGGTCATGTGGTGACATATCCGATTCCGATCAACGAACATCGCGATGGCATCCTTCATATATCGAAAATTGCTGGTGACATTCGCTCAGAAGCCAATCAAAATGCCGTTGATTATACTGTTCGAATCATTACCAATCTCGATTATGTCGGTACCCTCGCAGTGGAGTATTTCGTGCGTGGTAACGAGGTCCTCTTCAATGAGTTCGCACCACGTCCGCACAACTCCGGACACTATTCGATTGAAGGCTGTGACGTGTCACAATTCCGAAATCACATTCGTGCCATCACTGGGGATGAGGTTCTCTCTCCAAGGCTCAAAAGCCCAACAGCAATGATCAATGTGATAGGTAAGAATGTGGCTTACTATAAACGTTCAAACGGATATTCGTGTCATATCCACGATTACCGAAAAAACGAGTTGAGACAAGATCGCAAGATGGGTCATATCACGTATCTTGCTCCAACACCGGAAGATTTGGATGTCTGGATCAGTGCGGTTGTCGAGGATCGATCATGAACCGCCGAATCTTCATCGAACGACGACCTGGTTACCGCATTGAGGCAGATGAGTTACGATCAGATTTCTACCATCAACTTGGCATTGACACAGCGGAACTACGATGGTTCATCAGTTACGACCTGTTTGACATCAACACTTCCTTATTCGAACAATCGATTCCCAACGTTTTTGCGGAAATCAACCGCGATATCGTTCATTTTGAACAACCGGATTTGTCAGATTTCATAGCATATGAGTTCCTTCCCGGACAGTTTGACCAGCGTGCGAATTCCGCGGAACAATGCCTGCGTCTTCTCGACCCGTCCACGACCGTCACCGTTCGCAGCGGGATCCTGATCGGATTTGGACGACCGCTGAGCAAGAAAGAACGATCCACGCTCAAGCACCATCTGATCAACACGGTGGAAGCACGCGAGAAAGACTTGTCCGTACTGGCGTTGCCGCAAGCAGCGGATCCAAAACCGATTCCCATTCTGGACGGGTTCATTCAATATGATGAGCAAACTCTACTGAACTTGCATCGGAACTTCGGATTGGCGATGTCCATCGACGATTTGATGTTTGTTCAAGACTATTTCCAGATGGAACGTCGTGATCCCACGGAGACGGAACTGCGTGTCCTCGACACCTATTGGTCCGATCATTGCCGCCATACGACGTTTGAGACCGAACTGAACGAAATAACATTTGAAGATTCCATGCTTGGAAACGAGATCCGAACAACATACCAGGATTATCTCCAAACTAAGGCAGAACTGGGGCGCGATCAGCGTCCGGTGACATTGATGGATCTTGCCACCATCAACAGTCGTTACGAACGGTCCCAAGGCAATCTCGAGAATCTTGAAATCAGCGAGGAAATCAATGCCGCCAGCATCCATATCGATGTCGACGTGGATGGTAAGTCGGAGCCCTGGCTGTTGATGTTTAAAAATGAAACACACAATCATCCCACCGAAATTGAACCGTTCGGCGGCGCATCGACCTGCATCGGCGGCGCGATTCGCGATCCTCTGAGCGGGCGCAGTTACGTCTATGGAGCGATGCGTATCACCGGTGCCGCGGACATCACCGAAGCGGAATCGTCAACGATGGAAGGCAAACTTCCCCAACGCGTGATTTCCAAAGAAGCCGCTCGCGGGTACTCCTCCTACGGAAATCAAATCGGACTTGCCACGACGTTTGTCGAGGAAGTCCATCATGCCGGATTCCGTGCCAAACGCATGGAAGTGGGAGCTGTCATTGGGGCCGCACCCCGATCACACGTACGTCGCGAATCGCCCACTCCCGGCGATGTCGTATTGTTGATTGGCGGTCGGACCGGCCGTGATGGCATCGGAGGTGCCACGGGCTCATCCAAAGCCCATACGTCGTCGTCCATCGACGAGGCGGCGACCGAGGTCCAGAAAGGGAATGCACCGGAAGAACGCAAGATCCAACGCTTATTCCGCAACCCGGATGTCAGTCGTCGCATCAAGAAATCCAACGACTTCGGTGCCGGTGGCGTCAGCGTCGCAATCGGCGAATTGGCCGATGGTCTGTACATCGACTTGAACAAGGTTCCAACCAAGTACGACGGCATCGACGGAACCGAACTTGCGATCAGTGAATCGCAGGAACGGATGGCCGTGGTTGTCGATGCCACAGATGTTACTGCGATGATCCGACTCTGCGATGAAGAAAACCTGGAAGCTACACCGGTCGCCACCGTCACGGCAAATCGACGTCTCGTGATGATCTGGAACAACCAAATCATTTGCGATGTATGCCGTGATTTCATCGATACTGCGGGTGTTCGTCAGAAGGCTTCGGTTCATGTGGTCGGAGGCGATGTCAAATCGGTCGCATCTCCCAGTTTCGAAGGAACGCTTGCCGATACGATAGAGTCTGTTCTCAGCGATCATAATGTTGCATCCAAACAAGGACTTGAAGAAATGTTCGATGCATCGATCGGACGCACGACGGTGTTGTCGCCATACGGCGGTCGTCATCTCGCGACAAAGGCGCAAGCGAGCGTCCATCGTATTCCGACTCGGAGCAACCACACCAACACCGTGTCGCTCATGGCATACGGGTACCATCCCGATCTGGCTTTGGCCAGTCCTTATCATGGTGCGATTCACGCCGTCGTCGAATCGATGGCGCGCATTGTCGCCACCGGTGGCGATCATCAAATGATACGGTTCACGTTTCAGGAATATTTTGAACGACTTGGCAATGATCCTACCCGGTGGGGCAAGCCGTTTTCCGCGTTGCTTGGAGCCTATCAGACACTGAAGGCGTTCGGACTTGCGGCAATTGGCGGCAAGGACTCGATGAGTGGCAGCTACCATGATCTCGACGTTCCACCAACCCTGATCTCATTCGCCGTCACAACCGCCGACATCCTTCATATCGTGTCACCGGAGTGGAAACAGTCCGGATCGCATTTGTATCTGTACGATGTCCCTCGTGATGCGGTTGATCGCCCCGATTTCAATGCGTTGGCCAACAACTTCACGCGTATTCACGAGCACATCATTCAGGATCGCATCAAGAGCGCGGTTGCCATCACCCACGGTGGACTCGCCGCGGCGTTGATCAAGAGCACCTTCGGCAATCGCATCGGCATTGACATCGTTACCGATCTGGCCCTGTTTGATCTGCGTGGTGGTGCGATTGTCGTCGAAACGACAACGACGATCGACGATGACTTTGCAATGTTTCTCGGTCACACGACCGATCAACCGTACATTCGCATCAACGATACCACGATATCTATCGCGGATGCGCTGACATGGAATCGCCGTACCTTCGAAGATGTCTATCCCATCACCCATCCCGAGCACCGGGTCCTGGATGACATCATCGTTCCGGTCCTTGACAATCCGCATCCAACTTATCCTGATCCGGTCGATGAGGTGCGCGTTCTGATTCCGGTGTTTCCGGGAACCAACTGTGAATACGATTCGGAAGATGCCTTCCGTCAGGCGGGAGCCACGACTGAAATCATTGTCTTCAACAACCAAAACGAGCAATCCATCGCCAACTCGATCCGAACCTTGGCCGATGCCATCGAACGCTCCCACATCTTGTTTCTGAGCGGCGGATTTTCCAGTGGCGACGAGCCGGACGGCAGCGGCAAGTTCATTGCCAATGTGCTCCGTCAGGATGAGATTTCCCAAGCCATTCGCAGATTTCTCGCCAAGCGTCATCTGATCCTGGGCATCTGCAACGGATTCCAAGCGCTTGTCAAATCGGGACTTCTGCCGCATGGTGATGTACGATCGATCGCCGAGGAGGATCCGACGCTCTTCAAGAACGCGATCAATCGTCATGTCGCCAAGTTCGTCCGTACCCGCGTGTCCTCGGTGGCCTCACCGTGGTTGTCCGGGTTTGCGTTCGGCGATGTCCACACGGTTCCCGTGTCACATGGCGAGGGACGCTTCATCCTTGATGACGAGTCGTATCGCGACATGGCAAAGAATGGCCAGATCGCATTCCAGTATGTCGATGATGCCGGCAACCCCACGTACGATCCCACCCACAATCCCAATGGTTCGTCTCATGCGATCGAAGGCATTTTGTCCAAAGATGGGCTGATTTTGGGCAAGATGGCGCATTCCGAGCGCCATGACGATGGGCTGTTTCAAAACATTCATGGCAACAAACAACAAGATCTGTTTCAATCCGCGGTGCGCTATTTCAAGGGAGGCGACAAGCAATGAAGGAACTGCTATATGAAGGCAAGGCCAAGAAGGTCTTCGCCACCGATCATCCGGACCGGGTAATCATTCATTACAAGGACGATGCCACGGCGTTCAACGGCGTCAAGAAAGCATCGATCACCAACAAGGGCATACTGAACAATCGGATTACCGAAATTCTCTTCACGAAACTGGAGGAGCAAGGGATCCCGACGCATTTCATCGAACGCCTCGACGATCGTTCGCAGTTGTGCCGGAAGGTCGACATCGTGCCGCTTGAGTTCATCGTTCGCAACGTCATTGCCGGCAGCATGGCGAAACGACTGCGGATTGCGGAGGGAACGCCGGCTTCAAACACCATTTACGAAATCTGTTACAAGAAGGACGAACTCGGGGATCCGCTGATCAACGATCATCACGCGGTCGCGCTTGGTCTGTGCACCTATGAAGAGCTGAAGCGGATGTACGAATTGACGGCTAAGATCAACACGATTCTGTCCGAAGTGTTCGCCAAAGAGAACATCCTTCTGGTTGATTTCAAAATCGAGTTCGGCAAAACCGAGGACGGCTCGATCGTGCTCGCCGATGAAATCAGTCCCGATACGTGTCGCCTGTGGGACAAGGACACCCTTGAAAAACTCGACAAAGACCGCTTCCGCCGAGATCTCGGCAGCATCGAAGAAGCGTACATCGAAATACTCAAACGAATCGAATGAAATGGGGTGACGACATGAACGAACTGGATTACTTTCTATCCGACAAGATGAACGAAGAATGTGGTGTCTTCGGCGTCATCAATGTCAAGAACGCCGCGGAAGTCATGTACTACGGTCTGCACGCGCTTCAGCACCGCGGCCAGGAAGGCTGCGGCATCGTCTCCACCGATCATGAGGATTTCTACATGCTCAAGGGCGAAGGACTCGTCACCGAAGTCTTCACCGAAGCTGCTCTGAAAAGCACCCCGGGGACGGCCGCCATCGGCCATGTCCGTTATTCCACGAGCGGAGGTGGCGGGATCGCCAACGTTCAGCCGTTTCTGTTTCGCCATCATACCGGGGATTTCGGACTGTGTCACAACGGAAACATCGTCAACTCCCACGAGATCCGCAATTATCTGGAGATGCAGGGGTCGATTTTTCAGTCGACGTCCGACACCGAAATCTTTGCCCATCTGATCAAGAAGGACACACAGACGAACCGCACCCAGGCGATCAAGCATGCGTTGAATCAGATCGAAGGGGCCTTTGCATTTCTCGCGCTGTCCATCGACAAACTCTACATCATGCGCGACAAGAATTCACTGCGTCCGCTGTCCCTCGGGCGACTCAACGGCGGATACGTCGTCGCCAGTGAAACGTGTGCGCTCGAGGCCGTCGGGGCAACGTTCGTACGCGACATCGAACCTGCGGAAATCCTCATCCTGCATCAGGACGGATCCATCACGTCCGACCGTTACGCAGCGAAGACTTATCCCAACATGTGCGCGATGGAATACATTTATTTTTCGCGTCCCGACTCCGACATCGAAGGCGTCAACGTGCACGCGTCCCGAAAAGAGATGGGCCGCATCCTGTTCGAGGAAGCACCTGTGGATGCCGATGTCGTCGTGTTTGTACCCGACAGTTCGACCTCGGCCGCGCTCGGCTATTCCGAAGCGTCCGGCATCCCCCTTGAAATGGGATTGATCAAGAACCGCTATGTCGGTCGAACGTTCATTCAACCGTCACAAGAGTTGCGGGAGAAGGGTGTCAAAATGAAACTGTCACCGGTCCGTTCATTGGTAAAAGACAAACGTGTCGTATTGGTGGATGATTCGATCGTGCGCGGCACGACATCGAAAAAAATCATCCAACTATTGCGTCAGTCCGGTGCCAAGGAAGTTCACATGCGCATTGCCGCACCCCCGATTACCCATCCGTGTTTCTACGGGGTGGACACGTCGACGTACGAGGAACTGATCAGTGCCCACCACAGCGTCGAAGACGTGCGGGCGATGATCGATGCGGATTCGCTTCAATTCCTGTCGATTGACGGTGTTCTCAAAGCCGTTGGCCGCAAGAAGATGTGCATTTCCTGTTTCACCGGTACATATCCTACCTATACGTACAAGAATCTCGAAGACGCCAACAAAGATGGAAAATTCTAGGAGGCTGTCATGAGCAAGGCATACGAACAAGCAGGCGTGTCGCTGACACGGGGATACGACTCCGTCCAACGCATCAAGTCCCATGTCAAACGCACCGTCATCCGCGGTGCGATGGGAGCATTCGGTGACTTTGGCGGGGCTTTTGACTTGTCATCGTACGACATCAAGGAGCCGGTGCTCGTTTCCGGCACGGACGGTGTCGGTACCAAACTGCTGATCGCACAAGCGGCGGACCGACACGACACGATCGGGATCGATCTGGTTGCGATGTGCGTCAACGACATTGTCACCAGCGGTGCCCGACCACTCTTCTTTTTGGACTACATCGCGAGCGGTGTGATCGATCCTGACATCGTCGAAGAAATCGTCAAGGGTGTGGCGGACGGCTGTCAAACAGCTGGTTGTGCCCTGGTTGGCGGTGAGACGGCGGAAATGCCGGATTTGTATGAAGATGGCCATTACGATCTCGCCGGCTACGCCACTGGCGTCGTTGAAAAAGCGAAGATGCTGGACAAGCAGAATGTTCGACTTGATGACGTTGTCATTGGGTTGCCGTCCAGCGGACTCCATGCCAACGGCTTCAGTCTTGTTCGCAAGATTCTCTTCAAGGACCATGACTTCGGTCTGGATGATGTGGTGTCGCCATTGACGGTACCGCTTGAAGACGAACTGTTGAAGCCCACGCGCATTTATGTCAAGCCGGTTTTGGATGTGTTGGCGCATCATAAGGTGCATGCCATTGCCCACATCACCGGCGGGGGGTTCCACGAGAACATTCCCCGTGCCCTACCGCACAACATGGGCGTGACGATCCGAAAGGACCGTTTGCCGCAACTGCCGGTCTTTGAACTCTTGCAAGAACGCGGAAACATCGATGAAGATGAGATGTACCATGTGTTCAACATGGGGATCAGCATGGTGTTGATTGTTCCGGGTGATGCATATGAGGAAGTACTTCATACATTGTCCAAGCATGATCTCGAGGCACGCACGATTGGTGTTGTCACCAATCATCCGGGCGTGACGATCCGATGAAGCGCCTGGCCGTATTCGCCTCCGGAACCGGCAGCAACTTCGAAGCTATCGCAGATGCGATTCAAACGGGTCATCTCAAGGCCAAACTGGTTCTATTGGTGTCCGATCGTCCCCGCGCCGCAGTCGTAGCAAAAGCCAAAGCTAGAGGTATACCGACGTTCACATTTCAAGCCCGCAATCATGTGGACAAGGCATCCTATGAACAGGCGATTCTGGATCAACTGCATCTCTTCGCCGTCGATTTCATCGCCCTGGCCGGATACATGCGCTTGATCGGACCGACGATTCTGACGGCCTTTCCGCGCCGCATCGTCAACATCCATCCGTCGCTCCTGCCGAAATACAAAGGACTTGACGCAATCGGCCAAGCAATGGCCGATGGCGCGCAAACGACCGGTGTGACGATCCATTACGTCGATGCCGGTATGGACACCGGTGAGGTGATCGCCCAGCGCGAACTGGACCTGTCCAACCTTCATTCACGCGATGAGATTGAACAACGAATCCATGCCATTGAACACGAACTGTATCCATCCACATTACATCAGTTATTGGAGGAGATATCATGAAACGAGCATTGATCAGCGTCAGCGACAAGACCGACATCGTCTGGTTCGCCAAAGAACTGGTCCGTCACGATTTTGAAATCATATCCACCGGCGGAACCCGACGTCATTTGGAACAAGAGGGAGTGCCGACCATCGCCATCGAAGACGTGACAGGGTTCCCGGAAATTCTCGATGGACGAGTCAAGACGCTTCATCCTAAGGTGCATGCCGGATTGCTCAGTCTGCGCGACAATGAACACCATGTCGTCGATGTCAAACGCCTGGAGATCGACTACATCGATCTTGTCTGCGTCAATCTCTATCCGTTCAAAGCGACCATCGCCAAAGAGGATGTCTCCTTTGACGAGGCGATCGAAAAAATTGACATCGGCGGGCCATCGATGCTCCGCAGTGCGGCCAAAAACTATCAGTTCGTCACGGTTGTCACCGACATTGCCGATTACCGGACGGTCATTGCCGAACTGGATGAACATGGCGACACATTGCCGGCATCGAAACGACGACTCAGCGCCAAAGTGTTTCAACGGACGGCACAATACGATACTTACATCGCCTCGTATCTGAATGAGCAATTGGGTGACGCTTTCCCACCCATCCTGACGCGCACCTTCGATTATCATCAGGCGTTGCGATATGGGGAGAACCCCCATCAGGAGGCGGCACTTTACAAAGCTTCGGAAAACCCGTATTCGCTGTTGAACGCAACCATCAAAAACGGCAAACCGATGTCGTACAATAACATTCAGGACGCCAACGCCGCCATCAACATTCTCGCCGAACATGATGAACCGACCGCGGTTGCCCTCAAACACATGAATCCCTGTGGTGTCGGCAGCGCCGCCACCATTCACGATGCGTTCAAAACGGCTTACGAGAGTGATCCGGTATCGATTTTTGGCGGCATCGTGGCCGTCAATCGCGAAGTCGACAGCGAGCTTGCCAAGGCGATGAACAAGATCTTTCTCGAAATCATCATCGCCCCATCTTATACCGTGGATGGGCTGGCAACCCTCGCCAAGAAGAAGAATCTGCGTGTGCTCGAACTGGATACCAATGCCAAGAACAGCGATCGATATCAGTTTGTCAGCGTCAACGGCGGCCTGCTTGTCCAGGAAACGGACAACCACATCGCTGCCATCGCGGATCTCAAATGTGTGACGAAAACGAGACCATCCGCGCAAGATCTTGCCGATCTGCACTTCGCATGGAAGGTCGTCAAACACGTCAAATCGAATGCCATCGTCGTCACCAAAGGAACCCGCACAATCGGTATTGGTGCCGGTCAGATGAACCGTGTCGGCGCGGCCGAAATCGCCCTTCGCTGGGCCAAGGATCATGGTCACGAGAAGGATCTTACACTCGCAAGCGATGCGTTCTTTCCATTTGATGACGTTGTCAAACTCGCTCACGAGTACGGTGTCACCAAGATCATTCAACCCGGCGGCAGCATCCGCGACCAGGACTCGATCGATGCGTGCGACGAGTTGGGGATCATGATGGTGTTCACCGGCAACCGCCACTTCAAACATTAGGCGATCGTGGTGAATGTTCTGATTCTCGGAAGCGGCGGTCGCGAACACGCGCTCGCCGATGCCATCCACCGGTCGAATCGTCTCGATCGATTGTTCGTCATGCCCGGCAATCCGGGGATGGCGGCCATCGCCACGTTGATCGATGACGACCCAATGAACAATGACGTTGTTCGTTCGTTTGTCATCGAACACCACATTGAACTGGTGATTCCCGGTAGCGAAGTCTACCTCCGAAACGGCATCGCCGATGCGCTTCAGGATCTAGATTTGATCGTCTTCGGACCGACCCGCCAAGCGGCGGAAATCGAATCGTCGAAACGTTACGCCAAGGATTTGATGCGGCGACATGCGATACCGACGGCACAGTACGCCGTGTTTACGGATTACGACAAGGCGGTTGCTTATGTCGAACAACAGGGCACGCCGATCGTAGTCAAGTACGACGGTCTTGCCGGAGGCAAAGGCGTGGTGGTCGCAACAGACAAAGAGGAAGCCATCGCCGCCTTGGACAAGATGCTCCGTGAGCGCACATACGGAACGGATGGTGTCGTCATCGAAGAATATCTGGAAGGACCGGAATTTTCCTTGATGTGCTTCGTCGTCGGTGATATACTGATTCCGATGCCGATCGCACAAGATCACAAACGTCTACTGGATGGCGATCAGGGCCCGAATACGGGTGGCATGGGCATCTACAGCGGCGTACCGATCATTCCCGACGAGGTGGTTGATCAGGCCATGACAACCATCATGGAACCAATCGTCAAGGCGCTTGCGGACGATGGACGTCCCTACGTGGGATTTCTGTATGGCGGTCTGATGCACACAACCGACGGACCGAAGGTGATCGAGTTCAATGCCCGGTTCGGCGACCCCGAAGCGGAGGTCATTCTGCCGCGTCTGAAATCGGATCTCATCGATGTGATTCTTGCGGTCACATCGGGACGAGTACCCGAGGTTCGTTGGAGTTCTTCCTACACCGTCGGTGTCGTGATGGCATCGAACGGCTATCCGGGTACCTATCGAAAACTAGTTCCGATTCACGGGCTTGACAAGATCGAAGGCTCGGTCTACCACATGGGAACCACAATCCAGAGTGGACAACTCGTGACCAATGGTGGGCGGGTTCTGTTGGTTGTCGGTCAGGCTGAGACATTGGCAGAAGCCGTTCACCAAGCGTATGCCAACGTGGCGAGCATCAAATGCGATTCGCTCATGTACCGGCGCGACATCGCGCATCAATCCCTCAAGAGGTGACTTACATGGATACCATCATCGTTCTGGATTTCGGAAGTCAGTACAATCAACTCATCGCCCGTCGTGTTCGTGAATTGGGCGTATATTCCGAGATTGTGCCGTTTTACCACGATCTTGAAGAATTGCGTCAACCCCACATCAAAGGCATCATTCTATCGGGGGGACCCAACAGCGTCTACGACGAACATGCCCCGCATGTCACAAGAGATCTCTTTGATTTGGACGTACCGATTCTCGGCATCTGTTACGGGATGCAAATCACGCAGTATCTGTTCGACGGCGTTGTGACGCCGAGTGACAAACGCGAGTATGGCAAGAGCGAATTGACGATCACGACCGCTTCGCCCTTGAGTGAAGGATTGCCGGACACCTCGACGGTATGGATGTCGCATGGCGACCATGTTGAAGCATTGTCGAGCTCATTCGAGCTGCTTGGCACGACGCCCTCCTCGCTGGCGATGGCCAAGCACAAGACCAAGGACATCTACACTCTCCAGTTCCATCCCGAAGTGACTCATACCGACTATGGCAAACAGATTCTCCGCAACTTCGTGTTTTCGGTGTGTCACGCCGTGGCATCGTGGAGTCTCGACGATTACATCGATCAGACGACCGCACTCATTCGTGACAAAGTCGGTGACGACCTGGTCATCCTCGCCCTCTCCGGTGGCGTCGACAGCAGCGTCGCCGCGACCTTGATCCACAAGGCGATCGGCGATCAGCTGACGTGCGTGTTCGTCGACACCGGACTGTTGCGCAAGGACGAAGGCGACAAGGTGATGGCGACCTACCGTGATCACTTCCACATCCATGTCATTCGCATCAATGCCAAGGATCAGTTCCTGTCGGCGTTGAACGGGGTTTCCGATCCGGAGGAGAAACGCAAGATCATCGGTCGTGAATTCATCCGGGTCTTCGAACAGTTCAAAGCCGATCACAAGGACGCGAAGTATCTGGCGCAGGGAACCATCTATCCCGATGTCATCGAAAGCGTCTCGATCAAAGGACCGAGTGAGACCATCAAGTCGCACCATAATGTCGGCGGTCTTCCCGAAGAAGTCGATTTTGAACTATTGGAGCCGCTGCGCGAACTGTTCAAGGACGAAGTGCGCAAAGTCGGACTCGCCCTCGGCATTCCCAAGCACATGATCATGCGTCATCCGTTCCCGGGACCGGGACTCGGCATCCGCATTCTCGGCGCGATCAGCGAACGCAAGGTCGCCATTCTTCAGGAAGCCGATGCCATCTTCATCGAAGAGCTCTATGCACAGGATTACTACGATGAAGTGTCACAGGCGTTCGTCGTCTTGTTGCCGGTGAAGTCGGTCGGCGTCATGGGTGACAAACGAACTTACGAGTACGTGGCCGTAATTCGCAGCGCCGACACCGTGGATTTCATGACGGCGACGTTCAGTCGGCTGCCGTTCGAGTTCCTCGATCATGTCGCGTCGCGGATCATCAACGAAGTCCGCGGCATCAACCGTGTGGTGTACGACATCACCTCGAAACCACCGGGTACGATCGAGTGGGAATGACGCATTTTTAATCATTTCATCACGAAAACAACATCGACTTGTGGTACAATGGAACAGCTGAGGAAGTGATGAACATGAGAATTCTGTTAACCAACGACGACGGCATCGAATCGCCGAAACTCAAGTATACCAAAGAGATTCTGAGCCATTACGGCGACGTGTACGTCGTCGCCCCCAAGTTCGAACAGTCGGCCAAAAGCATGAGCTTGTCGATCGGTTCGTTCGAGTTTGAACAGATCGATGAGAAGACCTATGCGATTCATGGGACCCCCGTCGATTGCGTCAACTTCGCTTATGCGGGGTTGGACGTCCGTCCCGATCTCGTTGTGTCCGGAACCAACAACGGGTACAATCTCGGCATCGACACCCGCTATTCCGGAACGGTGGGAGCGGCTTTGCAGGCTCAGTATCACGGCTTCCCTTCGATCGCCCTGTCGGCGGACCGTCGCGGTAACCGCATTCTGGAAGAAGAGTTGAAACGAACGCTCGACTACATCTTCGAGGAAGATCTGATTGGTACCGATCACACGCTCAATGTCAACTTTCCCCGTGAGAAGTTCGAACACAGCAAGGGCATTCTGATGACCGACATCCATCACCACGTGTTTCAGTATTTTCCGAAGATCGAAGGCAATCGATTCCATCCCAACCGGACCTACATACACGAGAATGATCTTCCGGAGGGAACGGATACCTGGGCATACGCTTATGGGTATACCTCGATCACCAAAATCAAGCTGTAAACAAAGTCTACCGAGCGTAGACTTTTTTTGTGGACATGCGGAATGGAACTCGGACAGAATGGTCCAGATGTATTCCTTGCACCGCCTGAGTCGGATCGTATGGCCATTGCGATCAATTGTTGGTATAATGGTAGTGATGAAGGGTGAACAACTGGGAGTTATAAACAGGAAACCATCAACATCGAGGAGGACGAGCAATGCGTTATTTTGTCGTTAGTGACATCCACGGACATTATCGGGCCCTGCGCGAAGCACTGGCGGATCACGGCTTTGATCCGACCAAGGACGATCATCATCTGTTGGTGCTGGGCGACATGTTCGACCGCGGGACACAGTCCAATGAGGTGTTGGAGTACTTGTATCCGTTGACGCTACAGGATAAGTGCACGGTCCTGCTGGGCAACCATGACAGCTTTCTTCTGGACTTTCTGAAAGGCGACGACAGTCGCGTGATGTTCAATATCATGTTCAATGGATTCGGTCAGACACTGTGGTCGCTGTCGGGCATCGAGCCGAAGGCGGAGAACATTGATGACTTGCGCAATGTCATCGATGAACGTCATCCTTACCTTTTGAACTGGCTTAAATCATTGCCGTATTACCTGGAGATCGGGGATTATGTGTTCGTTCACGGGGGCATCGACGGCAGCAAACTCGACTGGCGTCAGATGTCGAGCCGGCGTGATTTCATCTGGAGCCGCCAGCATGAACTGCCGGGCATCCCCGGCAAGACGGTGGTCGCCGGTCACACCAGGGTGCCGACGATCCGCAAGCGGACCGATGATTACAAGATGCTGTTTTTGCACAGTCCCGAATACTTTGACATTCTCCATCTCGACGGCAAGATTTTGATCGATCGCTACGTAGAAGTGTCGGATGAAATCAACGTCCTCGAGCTGGACATCGAGACCCCCTAGGGTCTCTTTTTCTTTGCTTTAACACAATAAAGTGCTCAAACTGTCCGGCAAGTATTGAGGTCATTTTGAATGTTTGCTATAATGGCATTGTGAGAAAAAGAAAACGCTTACTTCACAAGGAGTGATGCTATGAAAAAACTAATGACCGGCAACGAGGCGATCGCACGCGGAGCCTTTGAGGCGGGGGTCCACTTCGCCAGTGCCTATCCGGGCACACCCTCGACGGAAATTCTCGAGAACGTTGCTCAGTACAAGGAGATCGTCGCCGAGTGGGCACCCAATGAAAAAGTCGCACTTGAAGCCGTCATCGGTGCCAGTATCGCTGGTGGACGCAGTCTTGCCGCGATGAAGCATGTCGGTGTCAACGTCGCCGCCGATCCGCTGTTCACCTTCAGCTACACCGGCGTCAATGGCGGCAGTGTATTGATCAGTGCCGATGAACCGGGCATGTACTCGAGTCAGAACGAACAGGACAACCGCAACTACGCCAAAGCGGCGAAGATTCCGATGTTGGAGCCATCGAACAGCCAGGAAGCCAAAGACATGCTGGTGGACGCGTTCGATTTGAGCGAAACCTACGACAGTGTCGTGATGGTGCGGATGACGACAAGGGTCTGTCATTCGAAAAGCCTCGTCGAGCTTGGCGAACGACATGCCGTCGAACCCAGACCCTATGAACCGGATTTGGCGAAATACGTCAGCGTTCCCGCCAACGGCCGCCAACGCCGGCACGCCGTCGAGGCGCGTATGAACCGGCTGAAGGACTATACCGAAACGTCCAAGTGGAATCATGTGGTTGACAATGGCGCCAAGATTGGCGTCATCGCCAGCGGCATGAGCTACGAGTTCGCTTGGGAAGCGCTCGGTGAGACCGTCGACTATCTGAAACTCGGATTCACCAATCCGCTTCCGAAACAGATGATTGCTGATTTTTGTGACAACCATGACACCGTCTATGTCATCGAAGAAAATGATCCTTACATCGAAGAGTTCGCGATGACCCTCGGCAAACGCGTCATCGGCAGCGAACTGTTTCCCTATACCGGTGAAATGACACCCGACGTCATCAAACGTTGCGTCCTCGGTCACGAAACCGAAGGCGTCGACATTCATCCCGAACTGCTTGTCAACCGGCCGCCGACGTTCTGCAGCGGGTGCCCGCATCGCGGATTCTTCTACGAACTCGGCAAGAAGCGCAAGAAGATCATCGTGGCCGGAGACATCGGCTGTTACAGCCTCGCCGTTGGTGAACCGTACCGGATGATGGAATGGCTGATCTGCATGGGTGCGGCCTACTCGACCGCCCATGGTGCGCAGCGCATCATCGACATGAAGGACGACGACAACCGCCGTCTCGTCGCGGTCATGGGAGACAGCACGTTCTTCCATACCGGCATCAACTCATTGCTCAACACCATCTACAACGGCGGCAACACCATCAACATCATCCTCGACAATCGCATCACCGGCATGACCGGCCAACAGGACAACCCCGGCAGTGGCTTCAAACTGCAGGAAGACGACGCCGCGATCGGTGACATCGAAGCGATTTGTCGGGCGCTGGGCGTGAACCATGTGCGCTCGATCGATCCCAACAATCTGAAACTTGTAAAAGAGACCATCAACTGGGCTCTCGACCTCGATGAAACCAGTGTCATCATCACCAACTGGCCCTGCGTTCTCAAGAAGAAATTCAAAGAAGAAGACTATGCGGCCTATCAGGACATGTGGAAGACCAAAGATGCCGTCCTCGAAGACAAGTGCACCGGCTGCAAGGCCTGCCTCCGCAGCGGATGTCCGTCGCTCGTGTTCGATCCCGACAAGAAAAAAGTCCGGATCGATCCGAACACTTGTGTCGGTTGCGATGTCTGTCTCCAAATCTGTCCCTACGACGCGATCGTGAAGGAGGAGACGGCATGAACCAGTCGATCAAACTCGTCGGCGTCGGCGGCCAGGGCACGATCCTTGCTGCGAAACTGATCAGCACGGCGCTGATTCAAGCCGGATATGACGTCAAAATGTCGGAAATCCACGGCATGAGCCAACGCGGCGGCAGTGTCTCCTCGGAAATCCGGTATGGCGACAAGGTGTATTCTCCCGTCATCGAAAAAGGCCACGCCGATGTCATCGTCGCGTTCGAACAGATGGAGGCGGCCCGTTACATCGATTATCTGAAACCGGATGGAACATTGTTGCTCAACGACCATAAAATCAACTCAATGTTGACGCTGTCCGGGAAGCAACCCTATCCCCAAGGCATCATCGAAACACTCTCTCAACAGGTCAAAACCGTTGTCCTCAAGGGCACCAAACTGGCCGAACAACTCGGTAACGCCAAAGCCATGAACGTGATCATGGTCGGGGCTCTCGCCCAGGTCATGGGTCTCACCGATCTGGATTTCGCCGCGGCGATCCGGGAAAACGTCAAACCGAAATACGTTGATCTCAATCTGAAGGCCTTCGACATCGGCCTCCAGCATTCACTTCATTCTTAACCTCCTAATGAAAAGTAGAACCGTGGTCGCGGTTCTACTTTTTCTGATTGATGTTTTGATATATGTCGGCGATCAACAACAGACACAGATAGAGATTGTTGGTAAGGCCGATGATTGAGAGACTTTGCAGATTGGCAAGAGACGTATCGTCCGGTCCCGTGATTTTGATGTAGAGAATCACGCCAATCATCAGACCAAGGGCGACGTAGCCGTACTGGAAGTTGCGTACGAACCGGCGCAAGAGCCAGTCGACAAACAAGTAGATGGCCAGCAAGGCGACGAGCACGAGCATGCCACGGAAGGCGGCAAGGCTGAGAAATGAGATCAGACTTGGCGACGCCCAGGAGAAGTAGGCGGCGAACAGCAGGAAGGTCAGAACCAACGCCACCGTCGGATGCAAACCGGCCTTGGTCCGAAACAGATGGTCTTCGATGACCTTGCGCAGAAGATAGCCGATGATGCCGCAGACGAACAGCGCGAACCCGATGATGAACAGGATTCCGCCGGTGAACTCGTCGCTGTACTGCGTCAACCCCATTGCAATGAACAACAAACCTCCGAACAATGCGCCGACAACCGGCAACAGATACAGCTTGGCGTTGCCCGATGTGTGACGCAGGATGATCGCCGTCGACAACACCAGCACCAGAAGATTGTAGGCGTAGTGAGGAATGGTGTACGCGGTCTCCCGCCAGAACGTGTCCAACAAAATCAGAAAAAAATAGCCCAGGAACAGGGCTTTTTTCAACTTGTCACTCATCAATACTTGTAGTCGTCTTCGTTGATGTTGAAATCATCCGACAAGGAGTCTTTGTTGATGGTGCGGATGACATTCTCCTTATCGGGCAGTATGATGTAGAGCAACAGATATAGGAGCACCGGCGAACCGACGCCGAACACGAGAATCAGCGCGTAGACGATGCGAACCATCGTCACGTCCCAATCGTACACTTCGGCGAATCCGGCGCACACGCCACCGACGAGGGCGCCTTGTTTGGTTTTGTAGAGCGTCTTGTTTTCAGCCATGGGGTATCATCCTTTCATATGGTCCGTACATCATTATACCACTTATTCCATTTGACTGTAAGGGGAAACTCGATTAAAATTAGTTTATAACACAACCGGTTGGGAGGTGTAGAAGATGCTCGAACGCTGGAAGAAATGGTCTTCGCAGGAACGCCGCACGGCGATTCTTTTGGGCGGACTGGGACTGACGATCCTGACGTTGCTTGTCATCGTTTTCGGTTCTTTGATCGTCTACAACGACATCGTCTTGCAAGCGGTCGTACCCCGCAGCGGCACCGTTTTAGAAGTGGATGCCAACAGCGTGCTCGATGGCCTCGAACTCACCATCCCCGAAAATGCCTTTACCCGTGAAGCCGAGATCGTCATACGCTCTCAGCCACTGGATCGCGATGCGATCGGCGACATCGTCTCACCCATCACCCCGCTGATCACCATCGAACATCCCTCCGGCTACTCCGATCAGTCGCTGGTGATGTCGATTCCGATCGACATCGACACCGACACGGAGTTCGCGATGGCGTTCTTCTATGATGAAGATTCCGGTGACTTGGAAGCAATCCCGATGATCGGTCTCACCGATCGTCGTCTGATCATCCAAAGTCGCTATTACACGTCGCTGTTCGTCAGTAAGATTTCCCTCGCCGAGCTTCATGCGATGACGACCGACGGCAACGCCATCGACACCGGATATCAACCGGGAGTCGACGACTGGTCGTTCCCCAACTATGGAAGTGCGCTCGCGCCAGGTGGCCACTGCGCCGGCATGGCCCTCACCAGCGCCTACTACTACGTTCGTCATGCGACCGAGGGCGAACCCTCCTTGAACGAACGCTTTGACAACGGCACACCCGACATCTGGTACGATGACGCCGTTGGTATCCGCTACGCCTCGGTGATTCAAAGTGCCATCGATTTCACGAGTGACGCCTATCGATCGATGGTCGACACGCTGTTCATGAACGACGCACGTACCTACTACGCGTTCAAATATGCCATGTACGTGACCGGTGATCCGCAACTCGTCGGGATTTATTCCTACTTCGGTCCGACCATCATCAGCGGTCATGCGATCCTTGTCTACAAGGTGGAAGAAGGTCGCATCTATGTCGCCGACCCGAATTTCCCGGCGGATGATGAGCGTTACATCCCCTACGGCGTCGACGCCAATATGTTCGGCATCTACCAAAGCGGCGACAACGCGGCGACAATTGACGCGATCGGCACGATCGATTATGACACGTTCTTCTTCATCGGATTATCGGCCCTCGTCGACTTCGACGATCTCGACGAACAGTATGCCAGAGTTCTCGACGGAACGATCGGACAATTCCGGATGCCGTCGTTGGAACTCGACTACATGTCCGGGTTCAGTTATGTCGATGACGACATCGTATGGAGTTCGATCGATGACACGTTCGCCCTGCCGGCCGGCTACAATGCCTCCCTGCCGCCGGCGTTTCAGAACAAATTGCGCCTGCGCGGCACGATCGACGAAAACACTGTCGTCTATACGATATTCCTCAACGATCAGTTTTACCGCACCGACATCCTCCCCAGCGACGGCACCTATTTCGTGATCGAACTCGACATCGAACCGGGGGACAATGTTGTGGCGGTGCTCGCCGAGGTTGTCATCGGCGGCAATCTGCGCTACGCCGATTACCGCGAGTTCACGTATTCGTTGCCGGGGTTCACGGGCGACATCTCAAACGACGCAACATAAAAGCGATTCCGCGGAATCGCTTTTTTTATTCTGGATGATCCATGTGTTCGATCAGATAGTTGTAGATGGTTTCGATGGGAACATCGTAGATGTCGTTGATGAGGTTGATTTGACGGTCGTCGTGGGTCGCCTTGATGACCTTTCCACTTTTGGTATGAAGGGTGAGGTCGCTCAGTTCGGAGAATGTGTACTGGCGTTGGAAGAAGGGGGTCTTGATGGTGATCGACGAATCTTCGATGACCAACGCATCCTTGCGTCGGAAGTACCCGAGCAGGAAATAGGCGAGAATGACGATCGTGCCGAGAATCATCACGTAATCGAGGGGATCGAGGCCGCCAAGCAGAAACAATACCGTCACGGCGACGAACACGATCGGCAGGATGGGTGTGAGTTTGATGTTGGCGCGCATGGCGTCACCTCCCTGGGCTGGTCCCATTATATCATAGAACCTTTTATCGTGACAGGTTTTTGCGGGTTGTCTATTTCCTTGCTGTTTGGAATTTGTTATAATGTAGACAGATAGGAGGGATGCCATGAACCAGAAGCTGTTTATGGATCGTTACAAGCGGTTCAACGAAGAAGACGAAGCGATTCAGTTGTCGATGAACACGATTCTCGCGTTCGAGGAATACATCGACAAAGACATCGAACAAACCACCATCGACAACATTCGCGACTACATGGAACATCTCATCGCCACCAAAAGCAACCGTTACAACAATGTCATCCACATTGCGCGGTATTATTACTATGTCGACATGAAGGAACATTACATCCAGATGACCAAGTACTTCAACTCGCTGGGGGTGCTCGAACACATCGTCGACCGCATTGCGATGTACGAATCAGAAGAACTCAAGGAAGATGTCGTCAAGGACCTTGAATTGCCACCGTTCGGCACCGATTCGACCGATCTGCCACGGTATGCGAAGAAGTTCATGGACGTGATGCGGAGTAAATTGTCCGAAACCTCGTGCAACAAGATCCTTGCCGGCAACAACCACCGCATTCCCGAATCGTCGTTTGAAAAGGAGAAGGAGTTCTACGAACAATCCGACTCGTTCGCCGAGTACCTGCGCTATCGCCATATCCGCAAGGTCGCCGAACTGCAGGAGTATTACGACGAGAATCGAATTTGGTTCGAACAGGTGATCACGCCCGACGTGATCGAATTCGTCCGCGCCAATCCGGAAATCTTGTCCGGTGTCATTGAGAACGACAAGCTCTACATCACCAAGATTCCCTACGACATCAATCGTTTCCTGCGCGCCGAAGATGACACGTGGAAACGATATTATGCCTGTCACTGCAGCTTCGTACGGGAAAACATCCTCGACGGCAAGGAAGACATCCCCAAGGAATGGTGCTACTGCAGCGGTGGATTCGCCAAGTTCCCGTTCGAGACGATCCTTGGTCAGGAACTGGACGTCAAGCTGCTTGAAACACCGCTTGACGGTGATTTGCTCTGTCGCTTCGAAATCGATTTGTCGAACGTCGACTACAAACGGTAAAAAAGAAAAGCGGACTGCATGTCAGTCCGCTTTTGGTTTGCGCAGGAAGAATCGGGGGACGGTGTCGATGACGAGTTGGTAATCGGATTTGTTGTTTAGCAGTTTCTGTTCCATTTTCGGTACGCTGTAGAAGTTGAACAACGCCAGCATGCCGAGGATACCGATGGCCGGATACGGACTGACGCCAGCACTCAGACTGGCGACATACACACCGAACCAGAACAGCACTTCCCCGAAGTAGTTGGGATGTCGTGAATACCGCCACAGACCGGTCTTAATCGCCTCACCGGGGGCATTCGATTTGTGCAGTCTAAGCTGATTGTCGGCCACGAAACTGATCCACGCACCGCCAATCATGATCAAGGTACCGAACAACACGAAGGTCTCGAACAGGACCTTGCCATCCAGCACGTAGTAGATCGGATAGAGCGATACGAAGACGATCAGGGTCGGGAACATGTGGATCCCGAGCAAACTGATCAACCAGTACCATTTCTTGAACGTGTTACGAAAATCGACGTAACGGAAATCCTCATGATGAAAACCCGTGAAGTTGAGATACCAGTTCAAGGTCAGTCGCAATCCCCAGATCAACACACCGACGAACATCAGCGCGGCAAGGAATCCGGTGTTGTTCAGTTCGATCATCCACAACAGCACGATGAAGATCGGAATGACGCTCCAGTACGGGTCGTAGAGACTGGAGTTGTCGAAGTAGATGCTGAAGGCGAAAATGACGAGCGTCATGGCGACGTCGGCGATCAGTGTCGCATACAGCACGTCGAATCGATCTCGTGCGAGCAGATAGACGCCGAAGCCGACGGCGAGCGTCAGCACATAGGCGGCAATGGTAAGGTATATCGATTTCTTCTTGTTCATGGCAACCTCCGAAACAATGATATCACCATTATACAAAAAAATGCCGCAACTACAAAGAGTTGTCGGCATTTTGATACGTATGTATCTGATTTCGTCCGTTTCGTTTCGCCTCGTACATCGCCTGATCGGCCCAATCGATCAGTTGTTCGGACTGTAAGGAAGTGCTTGGTACGTTTGTTACAAGTCCGATTGAGACGCTCAGATATTGGAATCCACACTTCGGACAGTGAGGGATGCCCATCTTCCACACCCCTTCCAGAATCGCCTTGGCGATCTCCATCGCCCCGTTGTGGTCTGTTTTGGGCAAAAGCACGAGGAATTCCTCGCCGCCATAGCGTCCGACGAAATCGAGTGGGCGACGACAACACGATACGATCGTCCGGGCGACATCCGTGAGGGCGTGGTCGCCGGCGATGTGACCGTGATAATCGTTGAATCCCTTGAAATTGTCGAGGTCGACCATTAGAACCGACAGTGGTTCCTTGTCGCGGTGAGCGTGGCGACAGTATTTGTGCAGTTCCTGATTGAGATGACGGCGGTTGGGAATGCCGGTGAGGTCGTCGAACAAGGCGATCTCCTGAATCTTGCGGCGCATCTTCTTGTTCAGTTCATCGAGCGACTGCAATTGACGCACCTGTTCGGCGAGGCGATGCTCGGCGGCAATCAGGTCGAGCAGCATGCGCAGCTTCAACTGGAGAATCTCCGTTTTCACTGGCTCATAGACGACATCGATCGTATAGATGCCGTAGGTGCGGATCGCTTCGGACACGCGATTGGTGGGTGTCAGGATGATCATCGGCAGGATCGGTTTCGTCCTGCCATCCTGAATGGTGCGGATGATCTCGTTGCATTCCTCGCTCATCAGTTTGATGTTCAGAATGATGATGTCGATGTCGTTTGCCCGCATCTTCGGGTCGCAGTCGTCGCGACTGTTGATGACCGTCAAATCGAGATTCATCTTACGGGCGATGCCGTCCAACACGGCGATGTTGTATTCGTCGTTGTCAACCAAAACCAAATGAGTCGGTTTCATCGGTTAACCTCCTTCGATCGAAGACAAACAATACGTTCCTTGCACCTTCATTATAGGACGAATGTTCCGCAAATGATAGGAAAAATGAAAAAGAATGCCCGTCGGCATTCTTATCTCAAATGATCCAGGAGACGTTCGTACGCGGGGTCATAATCGTCGTTTACAACTATGGTCTTGTACGGTATGTCCAGCTTGGGAAGAAGGGCTTGTTCGGTGGCTTGACGATCCTTGAAGTAGCGCAACGCGCCATCGGTTCCGAGATAGCCCTTGGGCTTCGCATGAGGCAGGCGTTCGATGTAAGCGACAACCAGATCGATCCAGTCCGGCCATTCCGGATTGTCACTGCGTCGTTCTTCGACAACACGTCTGAGCGTGGTTTCCACATCACTTTGAACCAAGTGGATCAACTGAATGTCGTGTTGTCGCAAGGGTTCGAGTAGTGCCTGAAAATATGCGATCATCGCCGATTGGCTGAGATCATGCTTGAGAATCAGTTCGTTGATGTGATTCTGAAGCAATACGCATTCGAAAATGTATGTCGCCGCATCGGCCGTCTCGGCGAATGTTTGATACCGTGCAACGTGAATCTTGTGAAATGGTTCGAGATCTTGGTAACGGTAGACTTCATGCATTTCGAACGCGTCATAGAAGCGTTTTGGGGCAGGCCGTACCTGCGTGTAGGCAGTGATCCAGTGGCCGTCTTCAAAGCGACTGTGCGATTGGATTTGTGCGGCTTGTTCGGGGAACCGCTCAAGCAGACGATGATAGGTGGTATCGTCGGTATAACTGCACCAAGCGAGGTCGATCGGATGCAGATCGCCTTCGATGAACAAACGAACATCGCCTTTCAAGTCCTCGCTGAGACGCTTGGCAAAGGTTGTCTTGCCGCTCCCCGGCAATCCTTCGATGAAGATGATGCGAGCCATGAGAATCTCCCCTTTCCGTCGTGTTGACATCAGTTTCATTATATCGAGAGAACCTGCCGAATGCAATGAAAAATACAAACCGCACCTGCTAATTGAGCTGATTGACAGGTGCGGCTATCGTTCGGGTTCCGTTTGATGCATCAGCGGAACACTTTAGTGATCATGTCGAGCATCGAACTGATGATGCGGTTGACATCTTTCATGGACTGGGTATACGCATCCACATACGGTGTCTGTTTGTAAAAACTATCGTAATCATACGGGTTCATCCTAAAGTCCTCCTTTCGCAGATTGCCTTTCATTGAAAAGCACCTTCAGTATACACCTATGAGCGCGAAAGTAAACGGAAATTCTCATGAAACTGTTTGCAAATCTTGATGTAAGAGTTTGCATAAAAAAAGCAAGGAATGTCCTTGCTTTTCAGTCGTTTGCAAGCTCGAATCGAGGCTGCAACAGATGTACATCTGTAAAGATTTTGGCAATGCGGAACCATATTGTCAGAACCGGGAAGAGCAGCATCGTCAACGCTGGGTTGAAGACTTCGAGCAACAGATTCGATGCGTGGTTCCGACGGAAGCGAAGTCGTTGATACAGATAGTCCATCGACGTTCCCATGCCGTTGGTCATCGTGATCATGTTGCAAGCGGCGATGATCAGTTCCGCTTTTTGGAACCCATACTCGCGAACCAATCGTCTGGTTGCTTCTTCGGAGGGAGTTTCGCGGCTGTCGGCGAAGTGTTGTCCGAACAATACGGCGACCGCTTCGTCGGTCGGGACATTGGAGAAATCACCGGCCAGGAGCTCCTTGATCTGCTCGCGGTCCATGCCGCTGTCCAGGGCGATGCGACTATGCACGAACGAGCACATCGCACAGCCGTTGACCTGGGTCACGGCCAGCATGATGCGTTCCTTGAGAGCTTTGTTCATGAGCTTCGTTTTGCGTGATGTCCGCAGGAGCACGAATGCCTTGGCGGCACGATGGATGTGGCGGAGTTGTTCCTTGATGCGAAATACGCGCGATGAATGTTGTGTCATGGTATCACCTCATTGATACCATATCACATTTTCGATCCATATAGTTCCAATATGAAACCATTTCTAATTAGATGCGCTTACATCGGACTTGTTTAGAAAAAACGACCGAACGGGGTCGTTCGGTCGTCATAGTTTTTCTTGGATGAGATGCAGCAAGGTGTTCTGGACGGCGTGGAACACGTCCTTGTCGTTGACGTTGGAGAGCAGCACCAGCTGGTATCCGGATTTCAAATAGACGACGTTGATGGTGCGGACGCCCGGTCCGCCACCAGGGTGATAGCAGAGGATGTCGTCACCGGACTCCTGAAGGAAGAACCCGTAGCCATACTTGGTGTCTTCGGTGAGGGCGACTTGTGGAGTTGTCATGTTCTGATACAGCTCGTCGCTCAAGAAGGATTTCTGATGGAGAGCGGTGTTCCAGCGGAACAGATCCATCGCGTTGCCGTACAGCGCGCCACCGCCACCGGCGATGCGCATGTCGATCTCTGGGGCCACCGTGAGACCGTCGTCGCTGGGATTGTAGGCGCAGGCGAGATTGTCGATGTCCGCACCGGGCATCAGAAAACCGCTATCGAACATCTCGAGCGGTTCGAAGATGGTTTGGTTCAAATACTCGGGAAAGGACAGCCCACTGATGTCTTCGATGATGTGGGTGAGAATGACATAGCTGGATCCATTGTACTCGAACTTCTCACCCGGCGTGAACTTCAGCGGTTGGGACAGAATGACGTTCTCGATGAATGTGCGGTAGTCACCAGATGCGAAGTAGGACGAATAATCCCCTTCGATTGGGAAATCAGCCAGACCGGAGGTATTCGAGAGCAGATGATGAATGGTGACATCGGCAACCGCCGGAACATCGGGAAAGAACCGCGTGAGTGTATCGTCGAGCGACAGTTTCTCTTCTTGCACGAGACGCAGGATGGCACCGGCCGTGATCTGTTTCGAGATTGAGGCGAGTCGCAGGCGGCTTGCGGCCGTCAGGGTCGTCTCCTTGTCGAGATCGGCGAGACCATAGGCGCGATGATAGAGAATCATGCCGCCTTTGGCCAGCAGAACTTGACCGCTGAACCCGTATTCCGTGCAGATGTTGTTGATGGTCTGTATCATGATGTTGCTCCTTTCCGTTGGTCGTACCGATGAGAAGTCTGATGGCGATTGCCATCAGAATAACAGGAAGATCACCCGAGCAGTTTCTGAATGTCTTTCTTCATCTTCTTCGGACTGGTGTTGGGGGCGTAGCGTTTGACGACGTTGCCGTCGCGATCCACAAGGAACTTGGTGAAGTTCCATTTGATGTTGTTGCCGAAGAGACCGTTTTGCTCGGATTTCAGATAGGTGTACAGCGGATGTTCGTTCTCCCCGTTGACATCGATTTTGCCGAAGACCGGGAAGGTCACGCCGTAGTTGAGCTGACAAAACGATTGGATTTCTTCGTTGGATCCGGGTTCCTGGTTGGCGAACTGGTTGCACGGGAAACCGAGAATCTCGAGTCCCTGTTCCTTCCATTCGTCATACAGTTCCTGGAGTTCGCCGTACTGCGGCGTGAAGCCGCATTTGCTGGCGACGTTGACAAGCACGAGGACTTGTCCCTGATAATTGGCCAAAGGGACCTCTTTACCGGCGGCGTCGAGGACCGTGAATTCGTAGAGTTTGCTCATGTAGAGCTCCTTTCTTAAGACCGTTTGGTCGTCTTGGATTGAATCTGCCTGAGTTGTTCCTTGTCCTGTTTTTGTTTCTTGCGGGACAAGTCGCGTTCTTTTTGCCGGCGTTCGAATTCGAAGTCGTCAAAGTCATCGAATTTGCGGTGTTTGCTCGGCTTTTTCTTGCTCATGCTAATCCATCAATCTCCTCTTTGATTTCGTTGCGTCGGTGCGTATGGGGTATGACATTGTTGATTCAATTGGGTTCTTGAGGGGGCGTTCATTCTCGTTGGCCCTCCACCAACATCACCGTGGCCTGATGGGAACGGACGCCGTTGATTTGAACGGTGACGACGTGCGGTCCAGGGTAGAGCGTCCGCGTCGAGCGATGAACGAACGGACGTTTCGCGGTGATTGTTTTGGTGTCCTTCGCGGCGAGATCGAGCGTGGTCCATTTGTAGGTCTTGTCGGAGAGCCGCCCGGATTTGGTCTGGTAGGTGATGATGTAATCGATCACCAACCGACAGGATTCATTGGCTGCGATCGTCAGTGTCATCTCGAGCGCATCCCCAATCGCGATCGTATCAGCAGACAGGTGAAGTCCGTGATCTGTGATGTCGGGATCGAGGTCGAACCCGCGCATCGCGAGGGCCCCCGGATGACCTTGTTTGATGAGTGTTCGCAAGGAATGACGAACGATGTAATCAAACTCCGCGGTGTCCTGTTTGTCTTCGTTCTGCCAGCGTTTGAGGGTGTTCAGAACGAAGTCGGGATCGAATTTGGAGATGTCGTTGAGATGATTGGCGACGCTCCGTGTCACGTACCGTACGGGATCATGGTACAGGTGATCAAGCGGAGTCGCGGCGATCTTGTAATCAAGGGTGATTGCCGGAGCCCAGGGCAGGCTCGGGCGAAGGCCTTCGGATGCCAGCCGACGTTGATGCAGATCGGCCGACTCCGCCCAAGTCATGGCGATGGCCATGGTTTTGGCCGGGTAGTCGTTGAGGAAGGGACGGATCGCGAACTCACCACTGAAGGCGGACGTGAACTCGCCGATTGCTGCAAGCGCCAGATCGACGTGTTCGTCGGTATTGCCATGGCGCATCACATATTCCTGGATCGCGCCATAGACGAAATGTTCGCCAGCGTTGTGATGCAATGCACTCCGGAAGATGGCAACGGCTTCTTCAAAGTCATCGGGCAAGTAGTCCTCCAGTAGCTCCGAGAGCGCCGTCATCCGTTGTTTGAGTTCCAAGGGAGGGAAGCGTTTGAGGGCACGCAAGGTGAACTCCTCCACAGGAAAAGACGGATCCGCAACGTGGATCCGACGCGCAAGGGTCAGGACCGTGTCCCGATTGAAGAGCTGTTGCTTGAGTGTCATCGTGCACCTCTTTCGTCTCCATTACCATTATAATCCCTTTTGACGTCCACTTCAAACAGTTTGTAAGACAAATTATCGGTTGGAGGACGAGATGATGCCCTTGATGCTTGCCTGAACATTCCGTGAAAACAAAACATGGATGAGAGCGTTCATCCATGTATCCGTTGGAACAATGCTTGGACTTGATCGTAGGCGCCGGCCAGTTCGCTGGGGCGATGGGCGTCGCTGCCGAGCGTGAACTTGGTGCCGCCCAGTTCAAGGTAGCGGCGAATCACCGGTTCGTCGGGATAGAGGCGACCTTCGTACTTGTAGCCGGAGGTGTTGAGTTCCAGAGCTTTGTTCTTGTCAATGAGCAAGCGCAGGATGTCATCAATGATGTCCTTGTGAACATCGTAATCGTATGGTCCGAACGGACTGTAGCGGGTGATGTAGTCGAGGTGACTGAAACTGTCGAAGTTGTCGATGGTGCGAATGGCCTCAAGACACGTTTCGTAATAGATCCGGTAGGCTTCGTCTTTGGTTTTACCCTCGTAATATTCCCCGGTGTACAAATCCTTTCGCTCCAGATAGTGGATCGACAGGATCACATGCTCGAACGGGTAACGACCGAGGAAGTCGTTCAACTCCTTCACGACATGCGACTGATAACCGACTTCAACGCCCAGGCGAAGCGGTATCGGTGATGCCGTCCGGGCCCGTTCGAATGCTTCTACATACGCATCGAAATCGATGGGATCGTGAAACAGCGGATGGACCGCATCGATGTCATGATGTTCGGTGAAGGTCAGTTCCGACAGACCAAGTTCCTTCGCACGTTTGACGTAAGCCTCGAACGTCGCGTCGGCATCGGCGTCGGCCGACCAGTTGGTGTGCAGGTGGGTGTCTTTGGTGAATTCAATCATCGGCGACTGGCGAGTTCCTTGTAGATGTCGGACAGTTCGACGCCGTTGTTGACGAGCAGCACCAACAGATGATAGATCAGATCGCTCGCCTCGTAGATCAGTTCGTCGTTGTTGTTCTTGGCGGCGATGATCACTTCGCTGGTTTCTTCACCGACCTTCTTCAGAATCTTGTCGACACCCTTGTCGAAGAGGTAGGTCGTGTAGGAGCCTTCGGGACGGAATGCCTTGCGCTCCTTGATGACGTTGAACAGCACATCGAGAATGTTCGCGTCGGGAACGTCGTCTTTGAAAATGTCCCGGTAGAAACACGTTTTGTGTTCGGTGTGGCAGGCGACGCCGGTCTGTTCGACCTTCAACAGGATTGCATCGGCGTCACAATCGTAGGAGAATGATTTGACTCTCTGCACGTTGCCGGAGGTTTCGCCCTTCTTCCACAGTTGTTGCCGACTGCGCGAGTAGTAGTGGGCGTATTTGGTCTTGAGGGTCTGATCGATGGCGTCCTGATTCATCCACGCAAGCATCAGCACCTCATTGGTGGATGCTTCTTGAGCGATAACGGGGATCAGACCATCGGAGTTGAATTTAAAGGTTGTCATGCGGATACCTCCAGTCGTACGGGAATGTCATTCTTGGCCAGTTCTTGTTTGAGATCGGCGATGTCAATCGTCCGGTAATGAAACACCGATGCGGCGAGATAGCCGTCGACGTCGGTCTGTTGTCCCAGTTCGATGAAATCTTCGATCGAACCGGCACCGCCCGAAGCAATCACGGGAACGTTGACACGGGACGTGATCAGCTTCAACAGTTCGATGTCGAAGCCTTGTTTCATACCGTCGAAATTCATCGAGTTGATAACGAGTTCGCCGGCACCGCGGCGGACCCCCTCGACGGCCCATTCGATGGCGTCGAGGCCGGTGTTCTTGCGACCACCGTTCTGATAGACATAATACTTGCCGTCTTGTTGCTTGACATCGATCGACAGCACGATGCATTGCGAACCGAACCGCTTGGCTCCGGCGTTGATCAAGTCGGGATTGGCGATCGCTCCGGAGTTGACGCTGACCTTGTCGGCGCCCTTGCGAAGAATCGTCGTGATGTCATCCAACGTGCGAACGCCACCGCCGACACAGAATGGAATGTTCAACTCGCGCGCCACGTCGGCGACGAAGTTGAGCGAGATCTGACGATCTTCGGCGGACGCGGTGATGTCGTAGAAAACCAGTTCGTCCGCGCCTTCCGCGCTATATCGTCGACCGAGCGCGACGGGATCGTCGACGTCGACGATGTTCTGGAACTGTTGGCCTTTGACGACGCGGCCATTGCGGACGTCTAGGCAGGGGATGATTCGTCTTGCAAGCATATAATCGCCTCCTTGACGTCGAGATGGCCAAGGTAGATCGCCTTGCCGACGATGGCGCCGGACAAGCCAAGTTCCTGAAGTCGCTTCAGATCGGCGATGTTGCGGACGCCGCCGGAGGAGATCACGTTCAGATCGGTCGCTTCTTTCAGCATCGCATAGGCGGACAGATTCGGTCCGCTCATCATGCCGTCGGTGGCGATGTCAGTGTAGATGATCGTGTCGATGCCGATCCGTCTGAGCGTTCGGCACATGACAAGCGTTGTGATCGGACTTTGTTTTTGCCAGCCTTTGTAGGTGACGAATCCGTCGCGAACATCGAGCGAGACGAGGATCTTGCCGGGATACGCGACGGCGAGTGATGTCAATAGATTTAGATTCTCGACAGCCATGGAGCCAACGATGACGCGGTTGACACCGAGTTCCAACAACGCCTTGACGTCGGCTTCGCTGCGGATGCCACCGCCGACTTGGACGTTGAGTGACGTGTGTTCAACGATGGAGCGGATGGTTTCTTGGTTGGCACGGACACCGTCCTTGGCGCCGTCGAGATCGATCACATGGAGCCATGTGGCCCCGGCCGCTTCGAAGTCTTTGGCAACGGCGAGGGGATCGTCGTTGAAGGTGGTCTGTTTGGCGAAGTCGCCTTGTTCGAGACGGACGCATTGTCCGTTCTTGAGGTCGATGGCGGGAAAGAGGATCATCGAATCATCTCCTTGATGGTTTGTAAGAGGCGCAGGCCGACGTCGCCGCTCTTTTCGGGATGGAACTGCATCCCGATGACGTTGTTGTTGCGGACGATGGCGGGTACTGAAACACCATAACTCGTATCGGCAACAATGTACTTGGGGTCGGTCTTGGCATAGAACGAGTGAACGAAGTAGACGTATTCACCGGTCGTTATCTTGCGAATGGCGGGGTCGTCCTGACGGATTGTCAGGTCGTTCCACCCCATGTGGGGGATTTTGAGCTTGACGTCGAGTTCTTCCACGGTGCCGGGAATCAACGATAGTCCGGGAGTCGAACCGAACTCCGTGCTGGAATCGAAGAGGAGCTGCATGCCGAGACAGATGCCGATCAAAGGTTTCCCGGTGTTGACGAAGTCCCGGATGGCGGGCACGAAGCCTTTTTCAACGAGGTCGTTCATCGCATCGGGGAAGGCGCCGACGCCGGGCAGAATGACGCAGTCGGCATTCTTGAGATGATGTGGATCGGACACCAATGTGGTGTCCAGTCCGACGCGGTCGAAGCCGCGTTTGACGGATGCGAGGTTGCCGACCTTGTAGTCGATGATCGCAATCACACGAGCGATCCTTTCGTCGATGGCAATGTGTTGTCCACGAGTTCGACTGCCTGGTTCAAGGCGCGACCGACGCCTTTGAAGATCGACTCGGCCTTGTGGTGATCGTTCTCCCCGTAGAGGTTGGCGATGTGCAAGGTGACGGCTGCGTTGATCGTGAACGCGTAGAAGAACTCCTTGATGGTTTCGGTGGACAGTGTTCCCAAAGTCTCGCGGGTGAACGGATTGGTGAACACGAGCACGGGACGGTTCGAGATGTCAAGCGCAACACGACTGAGCGCTTCGTCCATCGGCGTCACGTTGTCGGCGAATCGACGGATGCCGACCTTGTCGCCAAGCGCCTCTTTGAAGGCTTGACCGAGAACGATGCCGACGTCTTCGACGGTGTGGTGATCGTCGATCACGAGATCACCGACGGCTTTGATGGTGAGATCGAAGTCGGCGTAAAAGGCCATCGCTTCCAGCATGTGATCGAAAAACGGGATGCCGGTATCGATTGATATCTTACGATTGCCATCGAGATTCAATGCGACGGTGATGGCGGTTTCCTTGGTGGTTCGTTTCATTGTGGATGTGCGCATCAGAGGACCTCCTTGAGGGCGGTTAGGAATCGATCGGTTTCATCTTTCGTGCCGATCGTGACACGGATGTAGTCATCGGGGAAACGACGGACCAGAACACCCTGTTTGAGCAGGTCGTCGGCCAGGTCGTCAAATCCTTGGAAGTAGAGAAAATTGCCGTTGGACGGAATGACATAGAAGTCCAGGGCCACCAGTTCCTCATACAGTTGGTCGCGTCGTTTGGCGATGTCATTGGCATAGGCCAAGACTTCGTTGCGACGAGCGAGGGCTTTCATGCCCAAGGTCATTGTACCAGCATTGACGTTGTAGGGCGGCTTGGTACGCAACAAATTGTCGATCACGCTCTTGTTGGCGATCAGGTACCCCAGCCGCATCGCGGCGAGACCATATGCTTTCGAGAACGTCCGCGCGACCACGAGATTGGGATAGCGATCGACATCGGCGACAACCGACTCGCTGCCGTCGGTGAATTCCATGTACGCTTCGTCGACGACGACCAGCGCGTCGGTGCGACGGACCAGATTGAGAATCTCTTGGCGCGTCGTCATCGCTCCCGTTGGGTTGTTGGGGGTGCAGAGGAATACAAGCTTGGGGCGGTTCTTGGCAATCGCGACGGCGATGTCCGCCATTGGAATCCGACTCAGATCCGGTGTTTCGACACCGACGAATCTGGCGCCGTGCATCTTCGCATAGAGTGGATACATCGAGAACGATGGGATGTGGGTAAGCAGAATGTCTCCCACTTCCGCATAGGTCTTGACGATCAGTTCGAGGAGATCGCTCGAGCCATTGCCGATGATGAAATTCTCCCGTGACATGTCATATACTTCGGCCAGCTTGTCACGGAGCGGATCACTGTTGGTGTCGGGATACCGGTTCCAGTCCAGTTCGAGGGTGACGGGATCTTGAAACAGATAATTGGGACATTCGTTGGCGTCCAGTTTGACGGGTGCGGCGACCGGGGACGGTTTGTAGGGAATGAGGTCGCGGACGCTGTTTTTAACGTTCATCGTCGAACCGGATCGTCGCGGCGCGGGCGTGGGCGTCCAGGCCTTCGCTCATCGCGATGCGACGGATCGATTGTTGGTATGTTGCCAAGTCGTCCCGGGTGAAACGCAACACCGATGTGTATGTGATGAAGTCCTCGACCGATAGCGGGGAGGAGAACCGACTGCTGGCGTTGGTCGGCAAGGTGTGATTGGGTCCGGCGATGTAGTCGCCGAGCGATTCCGGGGTGTAGGAACCGATGAAGATCGCCCCGGCGTTGTCAATGAGATCGAGGTAGTTGTCCGGATTGGCGACAACCAGTTCGAGATGTTCGGGGGCAATCGTGTTGGCGATGTCGATGGCATCTTCGATGGTGTCAGTCAGGACGATGCCACCGTAGTTCTTTAGCGACGAGGCGATGATGTCCTTCCGCGATAACGTCTTGGTCTGTTTGACGATTTCGTCTTGAACGGCCGATGCGAGTCGTTTTGATGTGGTGATCAGAATGGCGCTCGCCAGCTCGTCATGTTCGGCCTGACTGAGCAAATCGCTGGCGACAAAGCGGGCATTGGCGGTGTCGTCGGCGATGACGAGAATCTCACTGGGCCCGGCGATCATGTCGATGCCGACGGTACCGAACACGAGTTTCTTGGCAACGGCGACATAGATGTTGCCGGGACCGACGATTTTGTCGACCGCGGGGATGGTTTCCGTTCCGTAGGCTAAGGCGGCGATGCCCTGCGCGCCACCTACGGTGTAGATGTCGTCGACACCCGCCACCGATGCGGCGGCGAGGATGTTGGCGGGAACGCGTCCGTTTTTGCCGGGCGGCGTGATCATGACGAGTTTTTTCACGCCGGCGATTCTGGCCGGAATGGCGTTCATCAGTACCGTGGACGGATACGCAGCGGTACCACCGGGAACGTAAATGCCGACGGAGGCGATCGGTTTGGCGATGCGACCGAGTTTGCTGCCCGATCCGACATTGATTTCAAATGTGCGGGGTACTTGTTGTTCGTGATAGCGGCGGATGTTCGAAGCAGCCAGTTTGAGATCCTCGAGCAACAATGGATCCAACGAAGCGACGGCGTCACGGATGTCTTTGTTGGAGACGCGGAGTGCCGTCAGTGCGACGTTGTCGAAACGTTGGGTGTAATCCAATAGAGCCTTGTCGCCGCGGTCTTTGACATCGTTCACGATGTTCCGAACGGTTTGTTCGGTCTGTTCGTCGATGTCGGTGACGCGAGACATGAAGTTCTTCAATTGGTTGGCGGGGATGATGTCAATCATTGGTATCCCTCCTGTTGAGACGATCGATGAGTTGATTGATGGCATCGTAGTGACGACGGTAACTTGCCTTGTTGGCGATGATACGTGCGGTGATCGGTTGCATGCGTTCGAGGACCGCGAGGTTATTGGCGCGGAGCGTGCTGCCGGTTTCGACGATGTCGACGATGACATCGGAGAGACCGATCAGCGGAGCGAGTTCGACGCTGCCGTTGAGTTTGATGATTTGAAGATCCTGAGCCGATGATTGGAAGTAATCGGTCGCAACCTTGGGATACTTGGTTGCGATGCGGAGCGTTGCGAGACTGCGGAAGTCGAGATCGGCGGGGCCGGCGACAGCGAAGTAGCATGCGCCGATGCCGAGATCGAAGAGTTCATAGATGTCCGCGTCCTCCTCGGCGATGGTGTCTTTTCCGGCGACCCCGAGATCGCATACGCCTTCTTTGACGTAGGTGACAACGTCAACCGGTTTGACAAACAGATAGGTGATGCGGTTCACGGTATCGGTGTAGATCAGTTGTCGCGAGTCGGCTTCGACCTCATTCGCATACCCGGAGGAAGCGAGAATGTCGAGCGTCTGTTCGGCGAGTCGACCTTTGGGAAGGGCGATGGTTAACGTATCATTCACTGGCGATCACCTCGCGGATGAAATCGTCGACTTTGATGCTGAACCCGAGTGCGGATGTCACGTTTCCATATTCTTTGGTAATCAGATCATAACGACCACCCTTGAGAATGTCGGACTTGCCTGTTTTGAGATAACCACGATAGATCGGGCCATTGTAATAATCGAAATCCATGACAAGTGACAAATCGAATTGGAACATGGGATCGTTCAGTTCTTCGGACAGTCGTTGCATGTCGCTGGCGATCTTGATCAGTAGGTCGGGGTAACCGCATTGGCGCAGATCGGCGATGATGCGGTCGAAGTCTCCCTGGTAGGAGAAGATGTTTTCCAGGAATGGCAACAGTGGAGCTGCGATGTCGGATCCCGCCAGGAAGGCGCGTAGTTCGGGGGCGTTCTTGCCAGCGAGAATGTTTTGCAGTCGGATTCCATCTTCATCGCACAAATTAAGCGTACGCACCAGATTGGTGACAAATGATTGATTTCCGATTTCGAGCGTTATGTCGATGGAGACCGTTTGGAAGATCGCTTGAATCAACCGCAACAGTTCGAGATCGCTGGACCATCCATCGGTGTTGATCATCTCGACGCCGAACTCCTTGACGGTCTTGATTGATCCATCCGTGTCATAAGTGAAGATCGGATCGATGTAGTACAGTTTCAACGCTCTGTCAATGGCCCCTTTCGAGAGCGCCTGCTTGATGATGTTGGTGGTGATGTCGGGACGAAGCAGTAAAATGTCACCGGACTTGTTTTGCAGTTTCACCATGTCACTCTTGTCGAGCCGTTTGTTGGTGTCGATGTATTCGAGATAGTCCTCGAAGTAGTCGGTTTCGACTTTGATGAATTCCTGTTCATTGACGATGTGCTCGAGGCGCGACTGGATGGCATAACGTTTTTTGACGAACTCCAGTTCTTGAAAGATGGTTGTGAATGTCATTGCAATGACTCCTTTCCATAGAAAACGCCAGGTCGAATGTACCTGGCGTTTGATTGCGTTTGGTACAAGCCCATATCCAAATGGCTTGTATGATGTCATACAGGCCGATGTCTAGATATGATGATGGACTTGACAATACGATTTGCGGTTCATGATTCTCATCCTTTAACGCTTTACATCGATAAAGTGTCATTAGTATGTTAACACACTGTGAAAGTTATGGCAAGGGATTTGTTTCAATTTCTTTTGAAATCATTCGGGTGTATAATGGAGGTGGAGGGACAGCCATGAAACAACGCATGCATGACATCTGGAAATTGCTGACGATCAACAAGCGCACCTTGTTGTTGTTTGAAGTGTTGTATCGCCTTGTCGGGATTGCGCTGGTGTTTCCGATTGTCAACCAGCTCTTCTATCTGTCAATCCGTCTTACCGGCAATGCCTTCATCATCAACGACAATCTCTTCGCCTATCTGTTTCGCCCCTCGACCATCGTCGTGTTCGTACTGATTGTATTCGTGTTCGGGCTCTATGTAACCTTTGAAGTGGTGGCGCTGTCGGCCCTCTTTCATAGTTCATATTATGAGGAATCCATCGGCCTTCAGACCTTGTTGGTTGTTGCCTTCGGCCGACTGCGAAAGGTGTTCCGCAAGTATCATGTGACGATTTTGATGTCGTCGATGGTGTTTCTGTTCATCGTCGAAGGGCTGCATGTCGCCGGGATTGCTTCGACAATTCAGTTGCCGACATTCATCCTCAATGAACTCGTTGCCGCCGGTTGGATCTATCCCGTCATCGGTATATTGCTGTTGATTCTGATGGTGTTGTTCATCGAGACCATCTATTATGAAATTCAGTGTACCATCGAGAACACGTCGTTCCGGGAGAACATCTCGCATTCACGTCAACTGCTTCACGGACATCGCGCCAAGATGGTCGGCGAGTTTCTCATCGTCAATGGGGTATTGAATGGCATCTTGTATGTGCTGTATGCAATCGTTGTCGGCATCGTTGCGCTGGTCGTCCTGTGGATCCGCGATGATGCGGCCGTCTTCGGCATCATGCTGTCGTTTCTATATTCCATCTATATCGTCATCGGCTTCATCGGAACGATCATCTTGATTCCTGTCAACTTCGCCTGGATCAACTCCCATTATTATGAGAAGAAGCGAACACCCGACCGTGTCACGGTTCAGGAAGTTCGCCGCATCAAACGCCACAAACCGCTCAGTACCAGACTGTTTCAACGCGTGCTTCTGTTTGTTACTCTATCCCTCTTGGTGGTGATCTTCGTGATGTTTCGATTTGGTTCATCCAGTCCGACCCGCATTGCCTTCTTAAGCAACCCCAGCATCGTCGCTCATCGTGGTGGCGGCAACTTCGCGCCGGAAAACACGATTGCTGCGATCGAGACCGGCATCGATCTCGGTGCCGATGCCGTCGAGATCGATGTTCGTTTCACCTCCGACGGCGTTCCAATTCTGATGCACGACGAGACGACCGGTCGCACGACCAACGACGCGCTCAACCGGAAGGTCGCCGAGATGACCCTCGCGGAAATCAAACAGCTCGATGCCGGCAGTTGGTATGCCGCGGCGTTTTTCAACGAGCCGGTGCCGACCTTGGAAGAGGCCTTGGCCACAATCGATCGGCGAGTTGACGTCTACATCGAACTGAAGGCGGGGATTACCGATCTGGCCGACGTGTTGGTACCGATCATCGAACGAACCAACATGCAGCGCCATGTCAAGATCCTGTCGTTCAACGGGCTGCTCCTGGAAGAAATCAAAGCCGACAACGCGTCAATCGACACGGTGTTGTTATTGCGCAACTACGTCGGTGACGTGCAACTGCTGGCGAGTTACGACTACATCGATTACATCGGGTTCCATCGGTCGATCGTCGATGGCAACATCGACATCATTCGTGAGTTGAAAGAGGCGGGCAAAGGCGTGTATGTGTGGACCGTCGATGATGAGGATCTGATAGCCCGGCTGAGTACCGTCGGTGTCGACGGCATCATCACCGGAACGCCGCGTGTTACGCGAGAAATCGTGTACAGCGATACGACGCGATCGGTCTTCCGCAATCTGCTGGAACAGATCTTCCGGCGTAATCGTTAGGCAACCGAGGGTTGCTTGCGAATCGGATTGGATTGTACTACAATCAAGGTGAGGTGATGACATGAACAAAGTATTGGGATGGTATTTCATTGTTGTCGGGATCGGCATTGTCGCTCTTTGGCTGATGTTGATCGTGTCCGATCAGGTTCCCGAACTACAGACGGAGCCGGCCGCCATCACCTTTCACATCATTGTCGAATGTCTGATGGCCGTGGCCGCGATCACCGCGGGTACATTGACACTAAAGAATCACAAATGGTCCGTCGAGGCCCTCCTGTTCGCCTCTGGAATGATTCTCTACTCGGTCATCAACTCAAGTGGCTACTATGCCGAAAGCGGCGAATATGCGATGATTGTACTCTTCTCTTTGCTTCTGGTTTTGACTGGAGGCGGATGTCTATATGCGCTGCATGCGCGCAACCAAAAACGAGGTGCCTGAGCACCTCGTTTTTTTTGCATAAAAAAGGGAGAGAAGACCTGTCAGGATTTGATAAAGATCCATTTCTTTAACGAGTCTACAGACCCGTCAACGACATTTCATTTTCTCATTTCATACACGGTTCAGATTGGCTGTTGCACCGATCCCTCGCAAATCCTCGGATCAAAATCCAACTCTTTGCACGGATCAAGATATAAGAACCAACTATCCCGACATACGAGCCGATCATTTTCGCTGCCTGTTTTCAAGATCGAAATCTCTATTTGTTCTTCTCTCCGTACACATATTATCCTACTTTAAGTTGCTAAAGTCAATGAAATCGGTACCACAACTTATCCACAAAGTTATCCACAACATGGCAGTCAACCCCAGAGAGGGCCAACCAACGACATCGACCGTACATAGGGAAAAACGAGGTCGTGGAAAACTTTCCAGCTGTAAACGCTACCACGCAACAGACAGTGTGTATAAGAACTTTAATTCGCAGATAAAAACGACCCTACAAGAAGGTCGTTCTTCATCATTTGTCAAGTTTTTTGAGATACTTTCCAATGTCCTCGCCGCAACGCATTGCTTCGGTTAGTACGTAGGTGTTGCTGCGGGCGTCGTTGTCTTCGGCGACTTTGGTGAACTTGACTTCACTGACGACGTTCGCTTTCCAGCCTTTGACGTGTTTGACGAGGATGTCCTCGTCGATGTCCTTGATCGAGTCGCGGGGTTCAATCAGAAGCATCGCTCCGACCGGCTTATCGGTGAGATCGACGCCCTTTCTATCGACCCACTGGAGAAACGGATCGATGTCGGTCGTGGCCTCGGGGAAATTTGCGCTGGTGGCGAGAATCAACGCGTCCGCGCCTTCGAGATCCGCCTTCAGTTTGTCACTGTCGGGGTTCGCCTTCGAGAAGTCAAAGTCGTCGGCGGAGATGATGCGCGTGTCGTACTTGAAGGTCTGAATGTACTTCAGCGCGACTTTTACGAGAGTGTGGGAGTTGTCGTCTTTGGTGGTGTTGTCAACGATTCCGATGACATTCATTGGGATCCTTCCTTTCTATCTTTGTGTTGTTTTTTGAGAATCAGTCGTCTGACTCCGGAATACTTGCGTTTGATCTTGACGATGCGAAAATCGTGTTTGAGGAAATTGATGAGACTGTATTTGTTCTTGGGCGATACGGTCGCCATCGAATATTTTAGACCACGCTGTTTGATGATCTTTTCGGCGTAGTGAATCATCTTGTACTGCAGACGGTTGCCGCGGTGCTTGGGCACGACGGCAAGCGATTCGATGTGGGCGACGTGATGGAGTTCGTCATCGTCCACCTGGGCATCGCGACCGAGATTGTCGTCATCGGTGTTCGGGAAGCGGACGAGAAGAAAGGCGATGATCGCGTCATGGTGCGTGACCGTGACAATGAAGCCCTGTTTTTCGATGTGATGCGCGATGAAGTCCTTGTCGTCCATGACGAACACGTCGTCACTGGCAATTTCCTTGTTGGTGCGCTCCATGATGGCGTTGATCGCATCGACATCGGCCATCGTCGCGAGCGCGTAGGTGTATTTGCTGATGGTACCACTCCTAACATGAAATGAAAAAGACACCCCATTCCATGACATTGCCATAGAGTTAGGGTGTCTTCATTTCGCTACGTTGGTAACTCATGACACAGCATCGTTCGATACTGTGGTTCATTGCCTCTTGACCCTGAACAGACCTCAGTTCCATGAAGGTTTTTCATCTAGATTTTCATCGTCTTAGATACCTTTTGAGACAGCTGCGAAAACATCGGTGTCATCGGGTATCGATTACTGATTTAGACTACTTCACCGTCATCTATCATTTTAACACATTATTGCCAAAATGAAAACATCACGCTGTTCGCCTTCGGTAGTACAAACCATATGACAAAGCATCGGCAATGATGTATTATGGTAGTAGATGATACACATTGCACGTATAATGGAAATGGAGGGATCGCCATGGAGTTCAAGCAAGATTGTGCGTATGACATCGTTGCCCCGACGAGCATGGGCATTCGTCTGACACCCGTCGATCATCAACCGGTGGAACTGGCAAGAGAGTTGTGCTTGCAGGTCACCAGCGCGGAAAGCAACGTGCTCAGCACGGCCGCGGCGCTGGGTCTCTCGACAAAGGTGCTGACGGCAATCGTCGAAGGTAGTCCGATCGCGAGACGAATTACGAATGATCTCGGCCGGCGCAACATTGCGATTGACGCGAAACATGTCCCTCAGAATGGGCCATGGGGATATCGCCACCAAATCAATTTTGCTGACAGCGGGTATGGCATGCGCGCTCCTTCGGTCCACAACGATCGTGCCAATGAGGTGGGACGATTATTACGCGCAGAAGATTTTGATCTTAATCGACTGTTTCGACAGGATGGCGTGAAGATTCTACATCTATCGGGATTGTTCGTAGCGCTTAGTGACGAGACCGCCCAGTTCAGTCTCGAACTGGCCCGAGCCGCTCGCAGCAGCGGGACGAAGTTATCCTTCGACATCAACTATCGGGCAAGTTTCTGGGATGGTCGCAACGATGAATTGATTCATGTCTTTCATGAACTCGCCACGTTGGCTGACGTGTTGATCGGCAACGAAGAGGATTTTCAACTCGCTCTCGGAGTACCCGGCCCGGACACGGGCGGCCGCGATTTGAATGATCAAATCGCCACCTTCCAACAGATGATCGACAGCATGCAGCCGGACTACCCGAATGCTGCCGTCATCGCGACCACCTTGCGGGAAGTCACCAGCGCCAACGAACATCTCTGGGGAGCCGTGATGAAAAGCGACGACTGGCATGTCGTGACCCCACGACGGATTCCCGTCCTTGATCGTATTGGTGGCGGCGACGCTTTTGTCGGAGGGCTCCTGTACGGACTATTAAAAGGATGGGACCATCAGGATGCATGTCATTTCGGATGGGCCAATGGAGCTTATGTGGTGACTTTGCTGGACGACTTCAGTTCACCGATGAGTGAATCACAAATATGGAGCGTGTGGAAAGGCAACGCACGCATTAGGAGATAGATACCATGATGTATGACATCGCCATGATCGGACTTGCCGTAATGGGTGAAAACCTCGCGTTGAACATCGAATCGCGAGGCTTTTCCGTCATCGGTTACGACATCGATCTCGGACGAATGACGACATTCGCTGAAAGCCGGGCCAAAGATCGCAATATCCACTTCGCCACGGATCTCGCTGATCTGGCTGGAAAACTGTCCAAACCGCGCAAGATCATGATTATGATCCGCGCCGGAAAGCCGGTCGATGCGGTCTTGGAACAACTGATTCCCTTTCTGGAAATCGACGACATCGTCATCGATGGAGGCAACTCGAACTTCCATGATACGATTCGTCGTACCGCATGGCTGGCCGAACATGGAATTCAGTTCATCGGCGCTGGCGTATCCGGAGGCGAAGAGGGCGCTCTTCATGGTCCCTCGATCATGCCGGGAGGGAACCCGGATGCATGGCCTCGCGTCAAAGGCATTCTTCAGGCAATTGCGGCTCGAACCAACCGTGGCGCAATCTGTTGCGACTGGGTAGGTTCGGATGGAGCCGGACACTTCGTCAAGATGGTTCACAACGGCATCGAGTACGGAGACATCCAGCTCATCACCGAAATTTATCATTTGATGCGGGATTTGCTCGGTATGACGGCAACGGAGATGGCCGATGCATTCGAAACCTGGAACCAAGGACCGATGAACAGCTACCTGATTGAAATCACGACCGACATCCTTCGCAAGCAAGATACGGATGGAACGCCACTGGTAGACAAGATTCTTGATGTGGCCGGGCAGAAAGGCACCGGTCGATGGACGGTCGTCACTGCCTTGGACGAAGGCGTTCCGCTTTCACTGATAGGCGAAGCGGTGTTTGCCCGTACGTTGAGTTCCCGCAAGGACGAACGGATCAAAGCGGCACGACAGTATGGTCGCACCGTTCTTGAGTATGACGGAGACAAGCAATCCTTTGTCAATGTCCTTCAAGATGCTCTGTACGCGGCTAAAATCATCTCATATGCCCAAGGCTTCGATTTGATGAGAACTGCCGCCGATACGTATGGATGGAATCTCGATTATGGTCGCATCGCTGAACTATGGCGCAGCGGATGCATCATCCGCAGCGCATTCCTCGATGACATCAAAACGGCATACGATCGGGATCGAACATTATCCAATCTGATGTTGGATCCGTTCTTTCAAAATGAGATTGGATCACGATTGAATGGATGGCGTCATGTCGTGTCTGAAGCAGTTCTTCATGGCGTTCCGGTTCCGGCATTGAGCGCGGGACTAAGTTATTTCGATGGATACACTACGAAGTCACTTCCCGCCAATCTCCTCCAGGCGATGCGAGATTATTTTGGTGCCCATACCTACGAACGGGTGGATCGTCCTCGGGGCGAACACCATCATACCGACTGGACCGGACAAGGCGGAGCGACGTCCTCAACGACCTATGAGGGTTAGATTCCATCGGGAGAGTGAAAAAAGAAGCACATGAAGTGCTTCTTTTCTTTTGCAAACTATGTGCGTTCGTACAGACGGATTCGTGGATCGATGAAACCAAGCGACATGTCAACCACCAGATTCATCAACAACGAGATACCGGCATAAAACATCAGAATCACCATCACCGGGTAGATGTCGATCTTGACAAACAACGTGCCGATTGGTGAGACATTGATGAGATTGTCATACAGAAAGCGCGCAAGACCGGGAATGCCGTAGATGATTTCCACGAAGAAACTGCCAGTCAGCGCAAACATGAACACGTTCGGGATTTCCGGGATGATGGTGATCAGACTGTTGCGGAAGGAATGGCGGAACAGCGCCCGCGCTCGTGACAACCCCTTGACACGGGCCAGCAATATGTATTCGGCGGTGGTGCTTTCGATCAGTTCGCTGCGCACCAGTCGCGACAGTTCGGCGATCGGTTTGAACAGGAGCGCCATGACCGGCAGAACGAAGTTGATCGATCCCCATCCGCGCACGTACTGGTAATGACCGATGTGCAGGCGGAATCCTAGATAATAGATCAACATCGATATTAGAATGTGAACGGGAATCGCCGCGAAGATCGAGTTGAAAAAGGTGAAGAAACGATCGAACCAAGAATCACGATAAATGCCCGACAACATCCCGATGATGACACCACCGGGAAGGTAGATGGCAAAGGCGATGGCGTTGATCTTGAGCGAAATCACCGAACGATCGGCCAATACATCCCAAAGGGGCGTTCCGTCTTTGGCGAAACCCCACCAGTTGTGCTTGACGATCGCATCGAGGTAGAGTCGGTACATCATCCAGGTTTTCTCGAGGTAGGCTGGGAATGTCAGATCGGTATAGAGTGCGTACTGCGCGAAGTTGAGCGCGAAATAACAGAATGTGAAAATGACGAATATCGTCACCGCCAGCGACAGCGTGCGGATGATCAGATAACGCAGCATGCGAACCCCTCCTTGTCCCGTGGTAGTACCAGTATTGTAGCGCTGGAAGGGCAAACATGCTTGATATTTCGTATTCTCAACAATCAAGAACGGACCGCGATTGCGGTCCGTTCGTAAAGAATCAGGAGGTTTCGAGATCGGAAATTACTTAAGTGAATTATTTCGTCAGGCCACTCTTGTAGCCTTCACCGATGATGTCACCGATGGTGTAGTAGAGATTGTCCAGACCATATAGAACGGTTTTGAGTGGTTCGAGCGACAAGCGTCCGTCTTGTACGAGTGATGCATCCACGATGGTGTCGTAGACTTCACAGACCAGCACGACCCGCTGTTTCACCTGAATGCGATCGAGTTCCCTGAGCAGAAGTGCGATCGGTGCATCGGCAATCAGCGGCAGGCCATCCTCCATGTGATGTTCGAACAAGGTCGACTTGTCGAGTTTCTTCGAAGAGTGGATGCCGGCGAAGTCGACCTTCGCCACCATCTCCTTGGTGGGGATGTTCACCGACAGCTTGTGGTGTTCGTCGATGTAACGCATCGCGCCGTGTTCGGCGTGCAAGGAAATCATCACCAGCGGCGGGTTGAGACCGGCGACGGCGAGATCGCCGATTGTCGTCCAGTTCGGCTTGTCGTTGACGAGCGTTCCGACCAGACAAATGGTCGTCGGATGGATGAGCGGATAGGGTTTGAGGTGGAGTTTGTCGTCCATGGTATCAGTTCTTTCTATGTGAATTCGATGCGGAAACGACAGACATCGTCACCGTCGAACAGATTGTTCAGGACGGTGATGGTGACAGCTTCGCCGGTGATCGTCTCCCAGATGTCACGATAGAATCCGCCTCCGCAATTACAGTATATACTGTCGAGGTCGACCGCTTCAAGCAATTCTTTTTTGACACGGGGACAATGACAGTAGTAGTACTTCTTCTGAATCGGGTCTTCGGTTGCAAAATACTCGTGAAACTGGGATGGAATCTTGGTGGCGATGATCGCGCCATCGACGAACAGACCGGCCGCACCCCAGCCACGATTGAGGATGTCTTCGACCTGCGCGTCGGACAGGTTCTTGTACTCTTTGATGTCGCGTCTGAACATGTCTTCGAGTGCTTTCCGGGCTATCTCGATGTCCTTGGTTTCCGCATACACCTGCTTCGGTTCGGCGAGTTTCTCGTGAGGCATGTAGCAGGCGCTCTGCGAGAAGATCGCCCTGATTTTTTCATCGGTGGTCGCGCCTCGTAGTTCGCGGATCAATGTCCGACTGAAGCATACCGGATCGTCTTCAACAATCGCCGAGACAGTCTCATGGGATTCGGTTCCGGCGATCTGTTTGGTGTTGGTCTTGATCTTGTTGCGCCACATCCGTTCGAATATGAACATCGAATCATCTCCTTGGGGTCTTGTCGTTACCAGCATACCCCACCCATGGGGATTCCACTTGATTATTTGTATTCACCGCAATCGATTGAACCAACGAAACGAATCTGTGATATAATTTGATGTGACGGGAGGTGGCATCATGAACTGGCTGGAAATCGTCAACAAGGCCTCGACCTATATCGAACATCACATCACCGAAGACATCGATCTGCACGAACTGGCGAAACACTGCAACGTGAGTTACAGTTATTTCGCCAAGGTGTTTCCGATGATCACCGGATATCCAATCAAGGAGTACATCCGCAACCGGCGGATGACGCTCGCTTCCTATGAAGTATCGAACACCGATCAGCGCATCATCGACATCGCCGTCAAGTATTGCTATTCCAGCAACGAAGCGTTCAGCCGCGCGTTCAAACAGACCCACGGCATGAATCCCTCCGAAGCGCGCAAACGGAAGATCAAGACCTTCGTGCATTTCCCCTCCGTCATGTATGACATTCCCAAGACCGATGTCTTTCAATTGGAATATGAAGAACTGGGCGCACAAACGTTCCGATTCATCGGCGTCACCCATGACGTCGTGGAGGAGGGCGACATCTTTCGCCAACGCCGCGACATCGACACCGCGCAACAAGCGTTTGCCGATGCCATCGGCGAAACCGACATGTACGGCACCAACCGCATCATCTACAAAGTCAAGACGGACATCGACACCTACCACAAGGCCTATCAACTGACGTTCGGGCTGGATGCGGATGAACACGATCTCCCTGGTTATGACACAGTCACGATTGATCACCACAAGTATCTCAAGTATACCGGCACCGGCGAGTCTCTGGCATCGATCCGGACACTCAAAACAATGATCATCGACGAATGGAACGACATCGACTACGATTTTGTTCCCGTTTGTGAGATTGAGTACGTTGAGAAGATGATGAATGGTTTGTATCGATTGACTTACATCATCAGTGTCAAGTGATTATCTAGTTTTTTCAGCAATTAGTGTTGAGTAAAAATGAAAAAAACGGCTGAAATCAGCCGTTTTTTGTTTGATTGTCGATGTTTTCCAAATGGGCCACGATCTGCGCCAGAGCGAAGAACACGAGGGCCGAGGTGAAGGTGCTGAAGAGTCCGAAGATCAGAAACTCGCCACCGTTTTGCGCAATCAAGAAACGATACCACGATACCGATGATGAGAATCACGAAGGCCGCAGCCCGCAATAGCCCGACGATCACATTGGAACTGGTCTTGCGGATGATCGCAAGCATCTCCTGGATGATTTGGGGATCACTGTAGTCGAGTTCGAACTTCTGACCTCTCGTGAGGCCGTCGGCGCCGGTCGATTGTGTCAACAAGGCATAGCGCTCCTTGTCAACATGCTTGTAGAGTTTGTATGCGTCGCGGTATACGATGTTGCTTTCGGACACCCGCTCGTACTTGGGATATCCTTCGAATGATTGCTTCTTGATCACGTCGGCTTGCACCAGTTCGATGATTTCCTTGCCGATCGTGTTGTACTTGTGCTTGGTTTTGAGTTGTTCGTAGATGTCGCGTGTGGTCATGTACAACCTTCCTTTCCCGTATGGTGACAGTGTCACTGAGTTCGCACCTTGTTCCATTATACTATGAGAAGCGGGCGAACACAACATGCTTGGCGAAGACGGGGCACGTAATGGATGACATTGATGTTCAGGTATGGACAACGGAATCATTCATTATTGTCTCTGAAGTAGTCCTGAATGGATGTGTCATCGAGCAGTTCGATCGTCGCGTCGACCAGCTGGGGATGGAACTGGGTGCCCTTGCACCGTAGCAGTTCTTCCTTGACTTCGTCAATCGTGCGGATCGGCGAATAGGGGCGCTTCGTCAGCATCGAGCTGACGGCGTCGGCGATGCCGATGATGGCGGAGCCATAAGGGATTTCGGTTTCTTGGAGACCGTCGGGATAGCCACCGCCGTCCCAGTGTTCGTGGTGGTGGCGGACCAACACGGCGATGTCGTGGAGCGATTCGGTGTTGTCGAGGATGTCGAACCCGTTGATCGCATGTTGCTTGACGGCTTCGTATTCCTCCTTGGTGAGTTTGGCGGGTTTGTTGATGATGTGGTCGGGGACGCCGATCTTGCCGATGTCGTGGAGCACGCTGGCCCAGTAGACCGTGGCGGTGCGACTGCGGCTTAGTCCGACTTTCTCGCACAGTTTCTGGGTCAGGAAGGCGACGTCCTGGGAGTGGGTTCCGGTGTAGACGTCGTAGAGTTCCAAGGTCTGGATCAAGGCGTCGACGATGTCGGTCAGGAACTTGTCCTTCTGATACTGGGTGCGATGGATTTCATAGGCGTTGTCGAGGAAGTGCTGGAACGCTTCCATCTTCTTGGCGTCATCGACGGTGTAGTGTTCGTCACTGCCTTCGAGGATGTCGAAGGTCATGCCGTAGAAGGTGTTGTTCTCCATCGTCGTGTAGAGTGAAATCGATCGTCTGATCGGCTTGTAGCGTCGGTTGTATTCGTTGTATTGAGTCTGGAGCTCGTTCTGAATGATCTGTTCGATGTTGTTGCGGATGATGATCCGCTTGTTGCCGAGTTCGGGTTTGTAGAAGGTCAGCGTGTTGAGAAAGTCGACGTCGTAGTTGACGGCGTCGATGAACACGATCTTGTCGTCTTCGAAGTAGTAGCACGACGCGGCGTCGTACTTGCCGAACAGTTGCTGGGCGATCTTGAACGCCCGTTTCATGAAGAACTGATCAAGCCGGTAGGACCGGTCGAGAATGTCGGAGGAGATGTTGAGGATGTCGGTCGTGGAGAAGAACATGTCTTCTATCCGCTTCGCCGAATCACGGACTTCCTTGGTCCTGGTCTGGATGTTGTCATTGAGGTGGTACATGATCAGCGAGGCTGAAATCATCGCGATCAGAAACAGGTTCAGCTCGAGGATGACGTCGTACAGGTTACCACTGTCGTTTGCGCCCGACAAGTAGAACCGGATGCCGTAGGCGACGACGATGATGTTGACATAGTGGGTGATGACCGAGCGTCGGAGCTTGAACGGAGCGAAGATGAAGAAGATGAACAGGAAATACTTGTGATCGTTGAAGTTGAGGAACGGGATCAAATCGAACACCATCGCGTTCACCAACACACCGATGAACAAGAACGCGAACCACATCGCCTTGAAATCCCGCCAGCGATAGACATGGCCGTGATCGTGGCTGCGGGTGACGGTGTAGGCGAACACGAGTAGCGACAAGAACTGGCCGCCGGTGCCGATCAGCCAACAGTTCCAATCGCAGGGCAACATCGCTCTGGGGAAGACCCAGTGCGACAGAATCATCAGCCCCGTACCGGCGCCGACGATGGCGAGCGACAAGAGACCATACAGCGTCAGCCGTTCCGGCGTCGGGATGTTCTTGTTGTCGATCGGTCGTACGATGAAGTGAACGGCGGCCGCTTCACCAAGAATCACGAGGGCGTAGATAAGAGCGATGGGAATGGCCACATTGATTGGTATCTCGCGGAATATCGTCAAACCGAAGAACCCGAAGAACAGGCCGGCGGTGATGCCGGGCAGGGTTCGGCCTTTGGTAATGTAAAAGAGTGCCACGGCATATCCGGTGACCGGCATCAGCACGCTGAAAAACGAGTCCTCGGGCAGATACAGGTATCCGATGAGGGCTGCGGCCAGCACGAAGAATCCGTGCGATACATTACGGCGGATGTAGATCCAGTCGACTTGGAACATGGCGTACTCCTTTCCACTTGAATTTCCTTATTTCCATTGTAGCACAAAACTCGCACCGGTTGTATTGCTTGTTTCAATTCCAACAAAAACAGGAGTCCGGTCGGACTCCTGTTCGTCAGTTGGTCGGGGTGACGTCCATCAAGAGCGTGAACACGACGGCTGGTTCCTCGTCATCCAGGGTGATCTTGAGGATGTATTCGCCGGCGTCGAGCTGTTGTCTGGATTCCAGATAGGGAAGGAGTAGATTCCCGTCACTGTCCAGCAACTGATAGCGGACGAAACCGGGATTTTCCATCCAGTATTCCATGTCGAGTTCGATATCGGATTGTTCGTCAATGGTGAACCGGATGTATTCGGTGTCGCCGTTCATCAGGACGATCGGTGTGTCGTCGGTGACCGCAGTGATGTTACGATACAAGGTAGGATCGCTCGGGGGTGTGACGTATTGGACGTAGTCGTAGTCCAAGCGGAAGGTTCCGTTGTACGATCCATTGGCAATCAAGGACAGGGCTTCACCCGCTGCGACACTCATGTAACAGGTGTCCATGAAAGCGAAATTGCAGGAGCGCGGCATCTCATCCAAGTCGCTGAAAATGGCGAAATATCCTTCGATTTCCAGGACGTCGGTGAACACGAAGAAACCATTTGCGGGAACACTCTGAAAATCGTAGTAGGCGCGGTCGGCCGCGCCTTCGTGCGTCCCTTCGATGCGACCCGAGAGTGGTAAGTTCTCCAGTCGTACGATGTCGGTGATGCCGCGATGCTCGAAACTCAAATTGATGCTGATGTCGTAGTTTGCTTCGGTGTTGATCCGCATCCGGTAAATGCCGCTTTCCGTGATGAGCAGTTCGGACGGATCAAAGGCGGTCCCGTCTGCACCCTGAATGATGTAGGTGAAGTAATCGTTGGTGTCGTAAGAATACAGGTTGACATCGTAGAATCCCGGCTCCAGTTCGACCCAGACATAGCCGCTGCCGCGCACGCCGTGCATGTACAGTTGGTTCTGTGTCGCGGCATCGGCGAAGACTTGGAATCCGTCGGGATCGTGCGGCAAAAACCATTTCAGATTCGAATCGTCGCGGAGATCTTCCACTTCGATGTCATCGTATCGGAAGTACGTCGATGACACAATATCGACAATGAGGTCCTCGCTCGGCATCTCGATGTCGGTGATGTCGAACCGGACGCGGTAGCCGGATGGTTCGAACACTTCGATGTTGAACATCGCCTTGGAGGCTTCAACGTTGGTGAGACCGATCTGCTCGAACATGCTGTCGAGATCGGTCTGTTCACGAAGGCTGTCGATGTCGAGCTCGAACTCGTAGGACCCGTCGTCCAGTTCCTCGAAGGACCGGACTTCGAGCGACAGAAGATCAAGTTCGTACTCGTCGTCGACATCGGTGAACAAACTATTGAACGTCGCCGAATCGACGTCCTTTACGTCAACGATGTCACTATCTATCGTGAACTCGAAGTAGGTATCGTTTTCCTTGTAGACGTATTGCTGGATGGAGGTGTTCTCGCTGTCATAGAGATAGGAATAGAAGTAATCTTGTTCCTGGCTCGCTTCGACTTCGTAGGCGCCCCAGACGTTGGCGGTGTTGTCGGTTTCGGGGTCCGTGATCTTGAAAGTCAGGCGCGAGTTCATCTTGTAGCCGTTGACTTCCTTGGCGTAAGCTTCAATGTCGGCCAGTTTCTGGCCGAGATCGGTATTGATCAACGCCACCTTGGCGCGGACGTCGTTGAGGAAGGCACATCCTGCAAGTGGGAGTATCAGTAACAGGATCAATAGTCGTTTGAGGATCATGAGGTGGTCTCCTTTGGCGGGATCGGTAGACCGAGCGTCTTGTTGAAGTATTTCTTTGCTTCTTCGCGGATCAGGATAGGCAGTTTCTTGTGTGGTTCGTAATGAATGGTTTGGGTTGCGTTGTCATAGATGTAGTACAGAGCCAGGGGTGCGGCGCGTCCTAGCGTTTTGGCAAGGGCGCGAGCGCGAGCCACGATCTGTTCCATCTTGTCGTTTTGTTCACTCGTCAGTTGATCGGCGAAGACGATGTGGACATGGACAACGTATTGATGCCTTGGCGGTTTGTGAACCTGAAGCAGTTTGGCGATCTGATCGCGTCGTTCGCTCAGTTCTTCGGGCGAGGGATCGTCCTCGATGTCGGAGAACTGGACCATGTAAAGGAATGAATCGCCCATGTAACGCTTGTGGATCCACGCGGTGTCGTCCATGATCTGTTTGTGCTTGGCGGTCTCAAACGCGCTCAGAACGGATTTCTGATCGAATGGGAGACGATATGTGGATAGATGGTAGTTTCCGCTTTGTTCGATGCGTTTGACATTGCGGTCCATCTCGAAGTCCATCATCATCTTGCGGTTTTTCCAGAAGAACCAGATTGATCCGATCAGCCAGAGAAACCCACTGGCGCCGATCAGATTGTAAATCAGTTCCGGCGTGTCTTCGTCCTGAAGGGCGCCGGCGACGAAGAAACTGACGATGCCCATGATCATCAGTACAAAGCCGAGCGCAAGTTTCTTAATGTAGTCTTTGGTCGTCATTGCGATGACTCCTTATCCGATTCCAGTGATTTGACACTCGCTTTCAGTGCCTCCAGTTCCTTTTCGAGACGGTAGAGTTTGTTGTTTTGGGTGTTGTTCACATGGCGCAATGAGATGATGTCATCCATCGCATCCTTGGTATAGATCAACAGCCCTGTCAGAAAGAGCAATACAAGTAACATCATGATGACAATCCACATGGCGAAATCACCGGTGCTTGGATCAAAGTTTCCCAACAACGCATTGATTGCGAATGCAATCCAGAACAACCAGAAAAAGGCGAGGACGAAATTGCTGATGATGGTGACGTTCTTGAACGTGTTCATTTGTTGTTTCGTTTTCATGTGGCAGATCTCCTTGTCAGTAGTATCAAATCAAAAGGCAACCCATAGGAGTTGCCTGTTATCCCCTATTTCCTAATGACATTATATCAGCATAAAACGATGAAGTAAATGATTGATTGGTACGATTCGAGAGGATAAAGCTGAATTTTTCAGCAATCGAAATACTTCTGATTTCTTTATATAACTCATTGCCCAGCCTCCTCAGATGTGTTGATTATGGAAAACGAACACAATCTATTGATATTATTTTGTAGAGTATATTCCACTTTGGGCTTGATACAATATCAATAAAATCTCTAATAAAGGAATGAAATAACCCTAAAATGAGTTGGTATATGATAAAATTTAAGTATATTCAATCGATTGAATAGTAGTTTTGGTACGATATGACACCCCTTTGATACAGTGGGGCACGGATTGGTGTTGTCCATGCCTCACGTATCACAATAGAAGCATGAAAGGAGAAAACAATGGGAAGCAGAGTGTTGAAAGCAATGAGGTTTCTTCATTCCATCGCAGGGACAGCGTCATACAACGACGATTTTGTTTCCGTTAACGAGATCAAGCATAAAATAGGAACGGATGAGAGAAACATCCGTAGTATAGTAGCGCTGTTAAAGAACGATGTTGGCATTGATATTCGGTCGAAACGAGGACCGAAAGGTGGATATCGTCTGGGTCAGGATGTATATGATTATCTGTTTGGTATCAGTTATGATGGACTGTCGGAACTGAAAACAACGGCCATGGAACTGGTGGATGATTCTCAGGGGTCTCCCAAGGTGAAACAGGAACTGACGGATCAAATCAACCATGTTCTTCCTCATCAATCCGCTGCTGGAGATGACAAAGGAACAAACGAGAAATTGAAACTATGGAACGATATTGATTACGTCAACTACTACCAAGCTGCACGAAGCATCATGTTGGTCCATGACATTCACTTGACGGAGCTGGATGATAATTATCCCAGATACGTCAAAATCAAATATCACAACACAAAAGGTCTTGAAAATCTAGACGTGTTAAGTTTGGCCGGGTATTATAGATTGAACGATCATGAGTGTCATTTCATTGATTCCGATCCCATTGTCGTATTGGATCTAAAACGTATGAAACCGCGTGTGATCCATCTGCGATTTATCCGTAGCACGGAACTGGTGGAAGAACATCAAAAAGAGCATTGGGATTATGACTTCGATGATATCTATGACAGGATGAAGAAAATGGAGTTCAATGACGCGGTCGATGCGATGTGGCAGGAAATGATCCGTACCAAATATGTGAGTGTTCGAATCGCCGGCAATCTACCGGATCAATCGTTCCACAAACTGCAATCAGTACTGGGAAAATCCTACCAGCTGCGTAGGGGCATCAAGCATTTTTATGTAAGACGGTCGCTGTTGCCTGGTTTGTATTACAGTGACCTGGAGGAGTTGTCTCACAGCGTTCACGATACCGGAAATTATGCCATGTCGGAAGAGGAAATTAATGAACACTTCGTACGTGAGTATCGACGAGATGATGAGGTTCTGATTGTTGCACAAGAAAATGAAGTTAGAAGCGAGATGGGTGGTAAACGCGATGAGTAAAGGAATTCGGTTCTATTTGCACCAGACCGCGAAATCTCGAACGATTATGGCGCAGGGGATTTACACCGGAACATTCACCCCTTCTGATAATGAAATGATTGTTTTAGAGGGAGGTTACCTCATGAGAGAAGACAGAACAAACAAACCTAACACCGTTCGCAACCGACAACGTGTCGTTACTCTTAAATCAAAACCTCACGATGGCAAAACCAGAGTATTGATTGAAGACGTATCGTTCACGTCTCCGGCACTCGCCGCCGCCGTGATGCTTGGAAAAGAGATGACAGGCGGGCATGTCTGGAAGACTGGACAGGGCCAATCATTCAATGAGATCAAACAGCAAGTTGAGCGAGGAGAACTCCCGCAACGAAATGACGGTTCCTCAGAAAAAATCAAACATAAGAAACAAAACGAACCAGTAAAAAACACCACCGAAACCCTCGAAGCATCGGAGCACGAACATGAACAGCAAATCAAACAGCTGTTGTCCAGACGACATTTGGAAGAGATGGACCGTGATGTCACCTCCATTGTTTACGTGGATGACAACCCTACAGCAGATGCACTGATCAAGGACATTGAACATCAGCCGGAAGCCCTGTTCATCGGCATGTTGATGGACCGTCGTATCAAAGCGGAACGTGCCTGGAGCATTCCCTACATCATTCTGTCGCATTATGGAACACTCTCTTTTGAGAAGCTCAAGGACGTTCCGCTTGATGAGTGGATTGCATTTTTCAACCGGAACCATCTTCATATTGATAACAAAGGTATGGCCAAAGTATTGTATTTGGCAATCAAAAAAGTCAACTCGGAGTATGCTGGCGATCCATCCAACCTGTGGAAATCCGAGACGGATGCCTCCCGATTGGTACAACGATTTCAGGAGTTTCACGGTGTCGGCGACAAGTTAGGTACCATGATCGTCAACATTCTACTTCGTGATTTCAAGTTTCCATTCAACAACTTATTAGGCATCGACATATCCCCTGACATTCAAGTTGTCAAAGTATTCCATCGATTGGGCTTGATACCCAAAGAATCAAAAACCGACACAATTAGGAAAGCTCGTACGATGAACCCCGATTTCCCAGGGATCTTCGATCTAGGCGCTTGGGAAATCGGTAGGGATTACTGTAAACCAAGTTCTCCCTTGTGCACGCAATGTCCATTAAGCAACTACTGTGACTATGCTTCCGGGAAACACTAAAAAAGACCTTAAATGGTCTTTTTATTTTGGTTGGATGGAGGATTATCTTCGTGTTTACAATAACTCCCAAGAGTATCCGTACATGCTGAAGCGTTTGGATTTATACATTGCAGCACGAAAATCAGTCACTTTGAATCCGGCGTTCGGACGGTTGGTGCGGAACCAGACTGATATTGAGCGGATGCTGCTCCAGATTTGGAGTTCACGTTGCGTTTGAAGGTCTTTCATTGATATGAATGTTGGCTTGCCACTGCCCCGCGTGTTGGACCAGTAGAGGTTGTCAACGTGGTTGTTGGTCCAGTCGTGATCCTTGTGTTTGACGTACTTGCAGTTATGCGGATTGGGAATGAACGCACCAGCAACCAGGTGATGAACCATCTTGTTCTTGCTTTTTCCATCGGTGCTGAGACTAACGACACGGCGTCCGTTGTTGGAGTATGTTTTCAGTATTTTGTTCGTAATCAAAGAGCGAACCTTACCAGTGTTTGACACTTCATATTTGTCTTTCAGACCTTGAACCGGTTTCCATTGTTCCATGGTATCCTCCCAGTCTACTTCGTATGACGTTTGATGATTGCTTGAAACTCTTCGTACAAACGTGAAACGGCACTATATGTGTCTTGATCCACATTCTCGTATGTATCCCCAGCCAACTTTACAGCTTGATTGATTTCGTTCCATGTAACCCATGTGACGACATCTTCTACTTGATTGATGAGTTCATCCAGCGTGAGTGTATTTGATTTGGTTTGTGAGTAGATGTGTGAGATGCTTTCCTGGATGAATGGGACAGGGTTCGCTTTGCCGTATTGTTTGACAGTATATGGTGGCTCTTTTCCTGTGACGAACAACAACAGCGGGGTCTTGCCCAGACGTTTTGCTTCACGGACGACGAGGTAGTATTCCTTGGTCATCTGATACCGTTGGAATGGTCCCGGTTTGATTGGTTTCACTTCTAACAGGATGTAAAGCGAATCCGTTTCGAGGATGCCGTCGGGTTGAACCGGCATGCTCCTGGCATGGGAGGTGACGGGTTCTTTCAGGTAGTAGTTGTCCGGAAGAATGGAGAATGTCAATGAGTCAAGTTCCTTCAAGAATGTCCTGCGAGTAGAATCGTTCTCCATGTGAAGCGCGTTCACGATCGGTGTCCAGAAGGTTTTTCGAGGCAAGAACTCAAGAATGTTGAAGGCCTCGGTGGTGAGGACGTTCTCCATTCCCTTGCCGCCGTTCCGATACGCTTTCACGACGAGTTTCCCTTCCCAGGACATGGTGCTGAGAAGGCGTTCTAACGTGCTCATGTTGGTTTTCATGATACCACTCCTAAGTGAACTTGATGTTGCGATCTTTCAATAACTTGATGTACAAAACCACAGTGGGGATGAAATCAAACGTCATTCCAAGTCCGAACATGATGGCGATGCCGTTGAGAGTTGGTTCGAAGATGCCGGCGCGGAACAGGATGAACGCAGCACCGTAAAAGATGATATTGACGATTAACGATTGATACAACATGTAGTCGGTTCGTCCGACACCATAGAACGTGGAGTCCATGATGTTGTTGTAGGCGAAGATGATGTAGAAGATCACTTGCAGTACGATGAGATCGAACACCTTGCCGTATTCGGGTACGTTCATGACATGCTGGAGAAAGGGGGACCAAACTGGTATGGTCACCAACCAGATGATGACGATGATAGTCGTCACTACGAAATAACCAATCGTATTGCGAGCAATGTACTGATCGCCTTCGGCGGTTTCTTTCTTGATCAGCTCACCAAGTGTCAACACCGGTAACAACATCCAGCCCCAGATGAATCCGTTGGCAACCCAAAAGGTTCCTTGTTCGTTGACGACGTTGATCATCCGAATGATCATGATCATGAAGGCGAAGTTGCGCACGAACGATTCGATGCCGCTGAACCCGCCGACTTTGAGCCATTCCTTGGTCCAGATGAAATCAAGATCTTGGAAGAAAGTCTTGACTTTGATAGCGTAGACGGTGAAGATCCGATATGCCATGTAGACGAACATCAACACGTTGACAATGATGTTGGTGAAGGCGATACCGTTGACACCGAGATCGAGACTGAAGCTCAGTTCACTTATGAACCAGGAGTCGAACAGTACCGTGAAAACCATCTGGATTACCAGAACAATGTAGATGTCCTTTTTGAACTCCTTCAATACCAACACGACCATCAGAAACTTCACCATGTTGCTGATGAGGACGCCGCCGAGTTCATATCGGATGTAGGTTACGGTACCACTGATCAAGTCCGGATTCTGCGCCATCGCCGTGACGATGCCTTCGGCGAAAACGAACAGGATCGTACTGAAGAAGAGGATGACTGCGAACAGACCAATGAGTCCGGTTTTGATCTTGTTTCGTGTCTCGCTGTCATCCAGAATGGTCTTGCCGATAAGAAAGAATAGCGGCAGAATCAGCATCTCCTGGATGACTTCGAAGATCAGATTGACATACTGCAGTTGCGATGCGATGTTGTAGCCCCAGTCACCAGGCAGATTGCCGAGGAAGTTGAAGCGAACCGTGGTGTAAATGGTCGGCAGCAACCCGGTGATGAAGATGGCCAGGAACAACTTGTAATCAAAGCGTTTGAGTGCGTTTTTCAGCATTCTCATCCCCCCCCTAAAGGATTATCCCTTTACTTATCGTCTTTGTCGTCACCTTTGTATTCGTCGTTGTTGGGATTGAGTTGATTGGCATGGTTGTCATGATCATCCTGATACGCATCATTGTTGGGGTTGTTTTGATTGGCGTAATGATCCAGTTGTTGTTGCGTGTGTGTATGACCGGATACTCCTCCTCGTTTTGACATGGTTTCACCTCCTCGTAGATCTGCCTCATGCAAATCTTGTCATTCATCAAATTAAATCATTTTGCGAACCTGCTAAATCATTAATCAATGGGTTTTACAATAAATAGTCGTATGAGACTTTTCCGGATTGAATTAGAAGTTCCAATAACTCTTTGGAATGAATCAGATTTTTTGACTGTAAGAAGTGCTCTTTGTCGTTAAACTCAACGTATTCAAGCAAGATCATTTGAAGTTCCTGATTCGATTCTTTCTTGAACATTCGTTCTTGGATCATCCTCAATGCATCACTCAATGTGATTTGAACGTCTTTTTCGTGGATTAAGTCCAAAATTTGGCTATCACTCAAGTCGGCGATCATGGAACGGAGCTGACGACTCGAAACTCTTTTGCCATGCGTCTTTATGGCTTCATAAGTACTTGAATAGGTTCCATCATTTACAAAGTGATGTACGTATGCATCAAATAAGGATAACCCTTCGGTGCCACGATGTTCATATTCAACTTGTGCGAACAATTTTGCGAATCGGGCTTTGTGATCAGATGTCAATAGCGGGTAGAGGTGATAATAGAGAACTTTTGCTTGCGTCGGTTCTTTCTGAAGCAGGGACAAAATCTGGCTTTCGTGAGCATCGAAAATCTTATTGAGACGATCGGCGTCCTTCAGATCAACCAAGAGCCGTGACGATGGGAAATGGTCCTCTAGTAGTTGGTACTTCGTTTCTTCTGTGAGGTTTTGGGATAGTTTATTGCAGTACTGATCCATCTCGGCAATACCTAGCGTCTTCAAGTCGTCGAGATCTAGCAGTTCTTTGCGTTTTAGAAAGAATGAGATAGCCTCTTCCAAATTGCCGGTTGCTAGAATGTATTGTAAAATCTCTTGGAAAACATCTTCATTAAGTTTGTCGGGACTTCTAATCATCCGCTTTTGATTATCGAGAAACTCAATGATGCTCGGTGAAATCTCTAATTTGACCTCATGATTGTTGAATATTAGAGTGAAAACGTATGTGCCAACATTCCGATGCAAACTCGTATCATATATGAACTCCAATATGATTTCGTCATTGGAACTGATGAAACTAGGAATATTGGATAATTTTTCAGTGGTTCGAATGTCATCGTCCCATTCGTCGTAACTTGGAATGATTTTTGTTGTCTCCTTTAGAACGCGCCCTTCAGGATCTGTTAGTTGATAATGAAGTGATTTCAGGTTGAGTGGTTTGTCGGTATTATTCTTTGCTTTTAGGCGAAGGGTCGTACGTGGTTTGACAGTGAGTTCATGAAACTGAATCATCAGTGCGCCAAAATTAACCGCATCAAACACTCGCAATTTGGATGGGACATCTTTTTCACGAATCAGATCATCCAATGTGATTTTCATCATCGTAGCAAGTTTTTCAAGCACTTCCAAATCCGTATATGTTTCTCCGTTTTCCCAATTAGACACGGCACTTTTTGAAACGTTCAGCAATTCAGCAAACTCTGTTTGCGTTAGTTTTTGCTCAGTTCGATATTTCCTAATCGCCATTCCTATTTCCGTTTTTGATTTTAGCATGTGAACTCCTCCTTTGCTTTCATTGTACTACCGTAGGAAATGTGATGTCAAAATATTATGGTGGGAACTCATTCCAGTTTGACTGGAATATAATGAACTACTTGGTTTGGTGATATACATGAAAGGCTTGTCCGTGAAATCCGAAAATCATGATATAATCTTAATGTAACTCAAATGCTAAAAAACCTATTGGGAGACAAGTGTGTTAATTTCATGGTGTTTCCAGGCGTCAATGTCAATCTCAGATGCTAAGATGGGGACATTGTATTGATGCTGATTACCATTTTGATGTATGGTCTAAAAATGTGAAAATCGAATCTAATGATTCTAGTAATCCTTATAAGGTGAAATTATAGGCCACTCTAAATTATTTTGGTTTTTCTTGACGGGTTTGCTGGTTTTATGTGAAGGGTGAGAGAAATGGCGAAGATTACAAGAGATTATTTGGTATCATTAGAACGTCACGGAAGTACTATTAAGAAGCAAACACGACAAATTGCACATAATCCCTATCTTTGGGGACAAATCAACAACTTCTGTAATCTTCCCAACAAATCTATAAGTGATGAAAGAGTTAAGGAACTGATTAGTAAACTAGAAGTACAATATCCTGGTTTGTTTCATTATCGAAAAAACGAATATTGTTTAGAATATAATGGAGCAAACTGTGATCTGATAGATATATCCAATATCGATACTTCAGAAATTGTGAAAGATAGTTTGCGAGAGGTGATTCGGGGTTATTATTACGCTTATCTTCTCAAGTCTTACTATCGAAACTATGACAATAATGATAATGTCATTGCATACTCGCATAGGATAAGGGGTTTCAACAAAAGAAGATTGACTATCGACAATGATTTCGAGATCGTAATTAAAACGAATTTTGGTTATGGGAACTCTTCATATTTTTATGCAACGGTAATTTTTCAAAATGTTAGCATATTACGATACTCAAGAATGATATTATATGATTTTGCCGAAGCAGCTGAATTATTGTTATCTACCAAGATATTAACGGTTGATGAGAAATCGTGGAATGAGTTGTTTGATTATATCATCTCAGTCTATAACGACTATAGGTTGAGAGGTTTGAATGGAAAATTTGGGAAATATGTTCGTAAGTCTCTCTCCGATTTTGTAATGTTATTTGAGAAAGTACTAACAGAGAGATCTTTCTTCTATGTGGATGACTTACTTCGCCTAGAAAAAATGTTGGATTCTGATATAAGCACATATCTGGACAACTATTTTGACGAAAATTACGATTGCAAACCATACGAGTTCAGTGGTGTGGATTTATATATATACAGAGGAAAAAAAGTGCTGTTGGCAATAGATATTGTTGATGACTTGAAGAGTTTGTCATACAAAGTTGAAGACGTAAGCACATACGAGAAAGTTATTTCATTGATTTCAGATTTTCTTGTGGACGCAAAGCTTTTCATTTGCAATGTTAAAAAAGACTTAACCCAAAAAAGAATATACCTCAAAGAGATGCATAAAAAAGAGTTACAAGAAAAAGTGACCTGGGAAACGAGTTCAGAGTTCAAAATATTAGGAATCTTTTTAAAGATTAGAGATAATTTATCTGCTATTATGATACTTTTAGATAACAATCACCCTGATAAGGAAAAGTTTGATAGTCACAGTCAAAACTTGAGAGAGTCAATTGAAGATCTCAAGTGTCAGAAAGAAGACTTACTTGACTTCGACGATGAGTTGTTTAATAAACTTTTCAGCACACTGAGTGCGCAGAAAAATGCCAGAGATATCACATACGTATATTTATCCATTGTGTACGAGATATTTAAAGGAGTCTTGGAAAGAAGTGGTTTTGAGCAGGTCATTGAAATTCTTAATAGAAATAACTGCCATGAAAAGTATAAAGAACTTGTCAAAATATATAATCAAGAACGTTTAGAGAAGGAGAGTTGTGAACGTAATCATCTATGTAAACTTTATTTGAAAAGCACAAATTTTGTTGATAATAAGATGGAACTAGTGAACAAGAAAAGAGATAAATACAATAATTTAAAACAGGAACTTACTGACAAAAAAAATATGTACCATACCTTGCAGACTAAGAGCAACGAACTCGAGGAAATACTTCAAGAATCAAAAGGCAAATTTCAAAAAGCGGTTGCTTGTAAAGTTGACTGTAAATAATAAAAAAAAATACAATTGGCACCGGTATTCCGGTGCCAGTTGTATGAAAGGGGGTTGCACATTTGAGTACTGGACTAATCGGGTTAGTTATTTGTTTTACGCTGTTTGTATGTTATCTTATTTCGACTTTTCGGGGTGTGTCGTACGATGAAGGTCAATCTGTCGAAGAAATCGACGGTTTCCTGTCCACCTGTGTAATCTTCTTTGCTCAGACGGATTCCAGTGGCGATTTCATATGCCATGCCGCGGATGTGTTTGGCTGGCAGCGACTGGCCTTCGTGGAGCAGGAAGGTGCTCCGTGCTTTCGGTGCCTTGATGTTTTCGGTGTTGAACTTCTCGATGGCCTTCAGAACGTGATCTCGGGTAACGACTTTCCAGTTGATTCTCATTGTTCCTCCTTATGATTTGTTGTTTCATAACAGTAATGATATATATTGTTCAATCCGAGTTGCTTTGAGAAATACGAGATGTGGGAGTCACCTTCGGCTTTGCTCACAAGCAATCCGATGTGCGAGTTCTTGGCCATGTTGATCAATCCGCCATTGAGATGTTTGTTTGACGATGTTTCGATTTCACAGGAAATCAATGGGATGAACAAATCCTTCTTGTTGAGATGAAGAATGTTGTACAGTAATGGACTGTAAACCACATCATTGTGTTTGCATCCGGCTAGGATCGACAACCAGTGAATGAACGGATCCGGAGCCCGGAAACCTGCGACCAGATCGAGTTTCGGGACATAAAATGCGTCTTTCACGGTTCTCACGTCTTTGATGGTTGCATGGTCCGGTTGCGGATAGAACCGTTGGCGCAGAGCGAATTTCAACTGCTCGTTTTCAATGGTCTCGGCTTTGAGGAGATCTTTGTTCATTTCAAACTCCATTGTCTGCCAGTTGGGTTGATGATTCTCTCGGAGTTCAAGTCCGGATGCACGGAAGTGCGGCGTGATCGAATCGAAAACGGGAACGGACTTGGTTTCTCCGCCGACAGCGGATCGTGATGTTTCATTGTTCGGGATGGATTTCAGCCACATCAGCCAATCAAAATGAAGTAGTTCGAACTCTTTGGCGTCCATCCGTTCGATCGACTCCTTGATGTGGAGCCAGTCGGAGAAAATGATTTGTTTGTCGCCGATCAGAGATTCGAAATAGTTTGCGATCTTGACACCTCGGCGGTAGGTGTCATTTTCTTTCAAGGCGCCGGCATTGTCGACAACCACGAACTTGAAGAAGAAGTTGGACGCGGCGAGATTGGCGAAGTTACTGAGCTGATTCTTGCTGGTGGTGTTCGAACCCTCGATCTCAAACCCGGCGATCGGAAAACGGTGAAGTGTGTTGAGATTGTCGTACTCTTTTCCGAACAACGGTTTGAGCGCATCGATATCGAAGTGTTGATCGAGATCGATCAACCAGGCGACATCGATGATCGGTGAATACGTGCCTTTGTGATTGGTGCGAAACTCGGCGATGCTGATGAATCCCAGTTGTTCTCCGAGTCGTACGATTGCGTCCTGAATGTTTTTCGTGCTTTGTTTCGGCATAGTATCTTCCCTTCCTTATTTCTTCTTGGCGATCGCGAGCATTGCGAAGACGATCGCAAAAATGGCCTTTGATATGCTTCTAACAAGACTACTGAATGATTTCATGATCCCTCACGTTCCAATTAGATTACTTCTTGACTCTGATTTCGGCGTTTCGGATTCTTTTTGTTTCTTTGATATTATGTTCTAATTTATACTTATCAAACTTCTTCAAGATGGTTGGATCACTGGTTTTTACGAAGAAGTTGGATAAAATTCTATTGGCGTGGCCGCCATCCATCTTATCGCGATTCTGCTTTTTGTTGGTGAAATACTTGTAAAGCAGGTAATTGTTGTTTTTGTAGGCGAGAAACTTGTTCGCGGCGAATGTGTCAATTTCAGGAAAGTAGTACCAATACCTGTTTGATGACATGTTCGAGTAGAAGAATGGGTTTTTTTCTTCAATCAGTTGAGCATATGTTTTGGCATTGTTCAATACATCTTCATAGTTGGATACTTTTTCGGGAGTGTCGATATCCATGAATGCAAACAGGAATTCATTATTTAGCACTTCAGCATGATCGATGCCTTTGACGAGCATTTCAGCAAGTTGGGTATCACGAACGAGGAAGGAACGAGTGATTTCATAACAGTTTTCATGCTCAATGACATAATCGCTTGAGAAGATTTGAGTTCTAATGATGTTTATTTCAGGAATGGTTGCACTCGTTTTTCTTGCTATGCAAGTTCCCGCTTCCAGCTCGAAAATGTAGTAGGGCTCATCTTCTTGGCTGACCAATCGCCAATAGCCATTTGCATTTGTTCCCTCCAAAATGATGTCAGAATCATCAAAACTTGGAGCTGAAACATTGGCATTTGTGCTTAACCCGCCCACGAAACCAAAATTGATTGGATGTAACATGTAGGTTTTGGTATTTGTATCGTGACACAAAGTCAATCTGTTGATTACTTGGTCGATTATGCATTCTACTTCGACCTCGATTACGTCGTGCCATTCAAGGTTGTTTTCTCTGCGAAAGGCTGTAATGTAATCTGTTACAATGGTACTCTCATTTTCGAAGTAACTAATCTCAAGTTCATCATCGAAGTATTGATTGTGTTTGTCCATTGCAAGGTACCCGCAGTTCAAACAGTCGATCACCACATGTTTATCGGATCTCGAACTGGTTTTTGTTCCAAAACGATCAATTTGAAACGAGTTTGATGGAAGTAGATTCATGCACATAGGGCAGTAACAACCAGCGACTTGATCAGGCGATACGTTGTAATGATCCGCTACGGCGAGATAAATCTCCAAAGGGGGCGTTCTCTCACCCGAGGCATAGCGATACAGCGTGCTTCCCGTCATTTTGAGATCATACTTCTCTGATAGTTCTTCTGCAAGTTCTTCGTAGCCGTTGAAGTCACTTTGTATGATTGCTAATAGATTGGTTGGATAGAACATGTGATTACCCCATTTCCGATAATGTCAAGTGATGCTACAAATACATTGTATCATCTTATCCCCGTATGTGTCAAGAGATAATACGAACTTTTTTTAGATTTAGTATCACGGCTTTGGAGTTTAGATTCGCGTTGTCTTGATCTTTGTATGCAAAAGTTTCCCTAAAAGAATTGATCACAGATGAATCTTTGAAACGATAATGCAAGTTGTTGATGCTTTCATCAAGTTCAATTACATCATTGTTTACTAGGCGGATCATTAGATGCAATCGATCCAGCTCATCATCACAGTCATATTGAACACCACAATATCTCAAGAGGCCATACTTGGTATTATGCACGGTATACATCCAAGTATCATAATTGTTGAATATTCTTCGTTTCACAGTCGACTTCCTAAACCTGACTTCACTTCCGCAGTCTTTACAGATATTGAAATCTGATGTTCCGACGACATTATCACTGTCACATATAGGACAATGAGTTGGGATCTTTCGATTGATCAGTTTTTGATTGATGACTTTCGCATAGATCTTGCAGGTGTTGCAGCGGTAGTAATCTTCACGCTTCCAAGTGATGTCTCTACTACCACAACGTTGACATTTAGTAATCATGATAATAAAAATCTCCTTTCGTTTGGTCCCTGAAGAGCAAACGAAAGGAGATCAGGCATCAAAAAAAGTCCCATCGTTCTGGCGTTAGCACCTTGCCCTTTAGGTAGGTTGCTGTACGGTCACGGAGCCAGTCTCTCGCGTACTCTTCATAGGTACTTGTATTGTATCATAGAACATTCAGTTTTTGTGAATATTATTCTCTCAAGATATCTTTCTATTCCATTGAATCATTATCTGAACTTCACTCAAGTTCAACACTTCAGCATGAGCCAACCTGTTCCGAATGTCACGAAATTTACGGATTGATTTAAACTCTTCACTGTAGTAAATGATTTTGGCATCTTTGTCCCGATTCCGGTTGGTCTCAATGCATGAAACGACCATGTTGATATCCATGTCGTATACGGAATGAACAGCTTTGCCAAAACGATCACTACTTGGCATGATTCTTCTTAGTGTGTCAGTGTGTAGATTTATGAAATCCATTCTTATGTCCTCGATTATGGGGAAGAAGACTTCCACTTGTGCTTTACGGACTCGTTTTTCCAAGGCTGATCGATTATCGTTTTTGATGTGATAAAAGGGATGCTCAATCATTTTGTTTGATGACGATCCTCTGAATCCCCCAAAAAAATGCTTGTTGTAGACTTTGGTAATTATCTCCAGCGGATCTTCTTTTAGAAAATCAGATTCTTCCAAACATGCTGAGCTAACTTCCGCATCCATACCACACATGTGTACCAACAATGATGTAAGGTAGCGCTGGTGAGTTGCGTTTTCCGACATCTCACGACACAACATGGATACGAACACGCGATTGTCTTCGCTCGTTATGAAATCTAGATCATACAAATGGGATTTATTTTTTCCCAGCTTAACTAGGTTTCGTTCTTGATTATGAGTCAACTCTAGGACCAACTGTCCAATGGAACTTTTCCACTGCGAAAACAACTCCTGCCACCGAGAATTGTGTTGTTGTGTAATGCCTTTGATCCAAAGTATTCTGTCGGACAGTAAATTTTCCATTGTGATGAAATTCTGTATATTACCATGCACATGTGCGCGGTAATCATTGGCTTTTTGGGGAGCAATTTGATTTAGAATGTAATTGTCAAAATCAGTTCCGTCATAAGTATCTTCAAAATCTAGCACCATTATAGATTTGCTTGTTTTAGACTGGGGTTCAATCTGAAGACGAAGTTCACTTCGCCAAGGGGTGTCCTGACTAATTTGAAGCATTATAGAATGGCCTTCACGGATTAGTCTGGAAGCTTCTTGAATGAATCTTCGCGGACCGGTTATCAAATCCCACCAAATCGAGGCACCAAAAATCACTGGCTTAACTCCGGATCGATCATTGCCATAGCTTCCATATCATCTCGAGCTATGAGGTCACGGAATCTAGTTTTGCGCAACATGAACTTGGTATCATTAATGTTGCTTGCCAATATCCCCATGCCTACCATTTCAAGCAATAGATTCTTTAACCCCGGAGCTGACAAATCTTTGATGGAAGGTACTTTTTGCTGTTTGATGAAATTCATGATGCGCTCAATGGGAATTCCATCAGAACCAACGATGTCCTTGTCAGTGTGATAAAGGTATGAGAAAACAGCAGCAATCTTTCGATAAGGCATAATTGGTTTTTCAAGATCCAGCGTCATATCCAAACGTTCCTTGATTTTGTCATTTATGTTTTCATTACGGAATATTTTCTTGAGGTTGATTGCATTGACAAAATACGGTGGATTGTTTTGTGCATCATAAAATTTTGATTTGTATTGCTCAGAAATCGAGTTTACTAAGGAATACCCAAGCAAATGAATGATGCCAGGATAGTACATTGAGTTTGCAAGTATCAAAGCTGCTTGTTCATACTCTAGATCTATGCCCATGAATGATAATGGTTTTGCGAGAAGACTAAACCCTTCGAATGGTGATAGTGGTTTGATAGCGAGTGGATCACCAAGTTGGGGTAATGAGGAGTTATGTGAAGTTCCAGTGTGTGATCGCAGAACATCATGCAATCCAGCGAACACAAAACGGAAATTTCTGTTTGAAGCCAGTTTTATGAAGTGATTCAACAACTGATAGCCATCTTTTGAACATTCATCAAGAAATGCATCTGCTTCGTCTATGTATAAGTGAAGTTCCGAGATTTGGTTGTCCCATATGTCATCTAGTTTTTTGAAGAACTCTTCGATGGTTTTGACTTTTGAACTACCCGTTACGTATAGCTCGTTCTTCAAGAATAGTTCACTTAATTCTTGAGTTAATTTTTCCTCGTTCATGTTCTTCGCTTCCAAATACAAAGCGTAAACCTTGTTTTCAGGATTGTTTTTAAGGCTTTGAGCGCGTCTTAACAACGCAGTCTTGCCCAGTTGTCTTCCCCCGTAGACCAACTTGCTACCGTTCTTGGAAAGGATGTCTTTTAATTGGTCGCTTCTACCAATGAACATTTCGTCCGCTACTTTTCCGGAAAGTTTGACAAATGGCATCACATTGGTGAAGGGAAGTGAGCATTGAAGTAGAGCAGCCATCCGATCGCTCTCAACAACTGTACAGAGATACAATGCCAGTACCCAGTCGATTAAGATGAAAGGTTGAGGAATATTGAGGGAGTTCCCTTTCACAAGTTCAGCTATTTCTCTTCTGTCACTAAGTTTTAGGGCCCTGTCAATCAATACTATCGTCGGACTTGAAGAAAGAAGATTGCTTATGTCAGTCGTGATGCCTTTGTTTCCTCGATCGCCAAATATCGCCAAGACTTTTACGAACTCTGTCATTTGGGTACCAAACTCAGGAATCGGATGGCTGAAGTTTGGTAAGATGACATTGGTAGCAACTACATCGACATCATATGAGTTGCTGTAATTTTTTCGATGTGCTATGTCATATGTTGCAGTTGTTGCGCTGAAACCTAAAACCTTCATTAGATCTCTAATATCGTTTTCTGATTTTGCATAAGAGCCTGAGCTGCCTTCGTTTTTGGTTATGCGCGGCCAGTTGCCAGTGATGTTACGAACAGTCTTATTGAACTGACTTTTTGATGTCTTTGGCTGATATGAAGAAATGACATCTGCACCAAAACTGGCGAGGCGTTTCCCTGAATTCGCAGAGCATGCACGAGCTAGTTGATGATGTTTATCAAAGAAGTCGTTGCGATAGTTCGTGAACTCGATGTTCTGAATGCTTTCAAATATAAGTTCGGCCTCACCGGATGCGAGACTATTGAGATATTCTTCAGCAACTGTGAAGTTACCCTTATCTATCCAGTTTTTCGTTATGGATAAGACTTTTTCAATATTATTATCAGTTTTGTCGATATTCAGCTCGATTTTTCTAAACCGTTGCATGAACAGTTCTTGTTTCTTGAGTGTTGCAATCTGGATTTGCTTTTCCAGCGTTTCTAGGAAAAAGACGAATTTGCCGGCTTCAGAATATTGGACGAAATAATCTTTATTGCGGTCTGCAAGTGAAGTTAGATACTCCGTTTGTGATTCGTTGATTCGAAATAGCGCAAATGCCATTTCAACTTCGTTGCAAAATTCTTGGTACTTATGGTCTGCGTACTTGTCAGCAGCTTTTTTTGCCATTTCAAAGTCAGTTATGTCTTTGTCTGGGTTCAATATGTCATGAATCTGTTCCAGCTGACCGTAATTACAGTACCAATGAGGATTATCCCTTTTGTCTATTGCATGAGCCGCATCTTCTAGATCAAGTAAATCAGTTGCTAGGTGTTTCACAATCAAACGCCAAGGTTCATAACCCGTTACTGAGATAAACTCAGCTTTGAAGTCGGGAATTTGATCAATCATCAAAACGTATGGCGTTTTATAGAAGTTCAAATAATCGTTTTGGTTTGAGACACCTTGGAGATAGTCTTTCATACGATTCGTTGAAAAGCGGACGAGTTGGGCAACAACTGGATTCGGTTTTCTCGAACTTGATTCAATTTTGTTGTGAATGTTAAGAATGGCACCGATTACCCGCTGTCTGACAGAATCGAACTTGTTGAGAATCTTGGTATTTAGGACATTGTTGTTCTTGGCATGCTCATACCAATCGATGGTCAACTCGAGTCTTCTTACAATGTGACTCTTTATATTTTTATATGCGGAGTTTTCCAAGTCAAAGTCACCACGAACTTTGTTCCACTCGTTCAAAATGAACTCTTCAACCTCGTGATTGTTAATCTCAATGGTCGTGTCATCCATCTCATGATGGTGTACAACTTTATAAAATGAGGATTTCGATAGTTTCTCAATACCATCTGAGGCATTGTCTCTAACGAGTGAAAGCAGTTCGTATAATGGTGAGGATTTTCCGAAAGCATTCTTGTATACGATATGAAGGTTTTTGATTCTTTGGGTGGGAGATGGGACAATCTGTAAATGGCTTGCCCGTTTTGCAAAATCTGATTGAACAATGTTTCTGTCTCGATTCGATTCCAAGAGTGATACGATAGATTTTGAGAATCCGGACATCATCTCGTTGTTTAAATGCATATTGTGAAGCAAATGGTGAATGCTTTTCAGGCTCACTCCGGTATTTACGTCCATAATCTCCTTATGGTTATCTCTGAATCCGTGGTCGTATTTTTTGGTTGGGCGGAGCATTGCCCAAATTAATGCCAATTGCTTCATTGTGGATAGTATTTTGGTTGGGATAAGTGAATCGGAAATGTCGTATAAATCGAGTTCTTCAATATTAGCACTAGTATATTTGAGTTCATCAAGATTATTGTTGATGGAGTGGCGGAACCAATCATAGACGGCAGTGAACTCTTCACATTTATCGCTGGTTTTGTTGGATTCGATGATGGCTTTGGTCAGTACCAATGCTTCGGGAACCCGGCCTTCTTGAATGGTTGTCCATATCAAGTCACTCAACTGAACGTTGCAGATCTCGAAGTCCTCATTGTTTTCGATTATTTGACTTGCGATTGCTTTTAAATCAAGCTGTTCCTTCGATGAGGATTTTTCTTGTTTCTTTTTTGGAACACTTGGTTTCTGAGTAGATTCTTTTTCAATTGATTTCTTGTTCTCTTCCGTTGCTTTATCCTTTTGTTTTGATGTGGATTGAGTGTGGCCTGATGTAATCTCTTCCCTCTGACGGCCAGTCTCATCTTGAAGCTGGGTTTTGGACTTCTTGGATCTTTTTGGCTTGGCGGAATCATTGAACATGTTAAAAATGGTACCAATCTCAGTAAGGGCTTCATTACGATATTGGAAAACAGAACCATGCTCAGTTGTTATCAAGAAAGCCCTATTGATGAAGTCACTCATATGGGGTTTTAGAGCGGATTTGCAGTTTTCGATTTGTGATTCATCAATCAAAATAGCGACACTAATCGGATTTTCCTCATTCGATAGCATATCAATCTGATCATCAAGTAACATATCATAACCAATGATTGCCGCGGTTTGTTTATTTCCCTCTTCATCATTGAACTTAAGAGCGAAATTCTCTGCGTAGGCCACCAAGTGTTTCATTGCTTCGCTTCGTTCTGGTGTATGATCATACAATTGTTGAATCAACTTGCCATATTGTATTACAGCCGCTGTATTGTAGTAATGTGATCGAGCCTCGGGGGCTCCCGTTTTTTCCCATAAGGGGATCTTGAACACTTCGGGATATCCGAAGTTGGAATAACTGAACAGTCTATCTTTTATACTTGCCTTGTCAAAAGCTTCCCGGGAATATGTGGATACGACATATACATTTTCTTTGAGACCCGCCACTTCAAGCTCATATAGGTGTCCTCGACTAATCAATGATCCTGCGATCGCAGAAATATATTCTTCATCATAATTATTTTTGGATTCATCATTCACCACATAACACAATTGATCAAGACTCATAACCTTATATGTTCCAATTGTCACGAAAATCTTATAGTGAATATGGCTTTCCATATCACCTTTAAAGGATGAGACCTTGATTTTTTTTCTCTTACCTTTGACGATTTTGACTAGGTCAACCTTATTTTCATTGGTATCCGCGGATGGTTCACTGGCGTCAGATGAGTCATTGGTTTCGGATGTCTTATCCAATCTAGTTGCGGTGTTGTCTTGATCAATGTAGTACATGTTCGTATACACTCCCCGAGTTACATCGGGAGAGAAGAGGCTCGGTATCATATTTAGTACTTCAGACTTCGTTTTTACATTTTCTGCCACAATCCGGATTGCTTTAATGAAGTAATCGTAGATCTCCGTCTGTTTAACTAGGGTTTCGATATTTTCTGGTGATTTGGCGTCGGGAACCTTCTCGAGTAATGCTTTTGCGTCGTTACGAGATTCCTCAATCGCCGCATCAAAATATTGCTCGTCTGATTTCACATGGATGAACTGTTCAAGAATATCTGTAATTCTAGAGGAGGCTTCAAAAAAAGAGCTGATGTACTCATCAGAAAGCTTTGTGAACTCCTCTAGAGTTATTGTGTCTATATTTCCATCCTTTTGAATGGATGATATATAATCTTTGATTCGAACTCTGATTATATCCCACTCTGATAATCCAGAAACCAAATCGGAGATTTGCTTTTCTGATGGAATTAAGCCCTTATTCAACTTGGAGACCATTTCATCTAATTTAATAATTGAGTTCTCATTAAGCGCTTTCCATGACTCAACAGCCGCATTTAGATCATTTTTATTCATGTTCTTGTCATCCTCCCATTACACCCGTGATCAAACAAAAACATGCAAACAAAAAGATTGCATGTTTCAGTACCTATCCTCAAGATGATTTGCACGTACGATTAAATTGAGTATCAAAATGATTTCGTTCGACCCGAATCTCAGCATTTTTTTCTCCTTACATAACCGCAATTCTATTAATATAATAACATAACTTAGTCTGCTAGAAAATGTCAAACTGAGATCTTTGGAAATAATTTAATTACTCCAGTCTGCATTATTAACATAGGGATAGCTCGTCTGTGTGCAGATGTTGTCAAATCGAAACGAACAAGCTAACAGACGGAGATTTATCGGGATTCGAACTCATGCAGGATTTCAATCACGATGTCTTTGAGTAATCCTTGTTCAGCCAACAGATCTGGTTGCACTCCGCCTGAATACAGGTCCAACCTTTTCGTAAGGTAGCTAAATTGTTTTCTTCCTACCTGCTCACCAAGTGACTTCTCATATTCGAACAGACCATCCATGAACTGCCGCATGATAATGGGGTTGCTTGAGTAATTATGACCGGCAAGTAGAGGATACAATTTACCACTAAGGTCGCCGCCGAAATATTCCAATACTTCGTAGGGGTTCTCTCTGGTTCGATCATATGTGCTCCTAGCAAACCACCACAATCTCGAAATGCCATTGAAATAACGACCTCTAGACGGTTCGGAGAAGAAATAATGTGCCAAAACATAGTTTACCTCTGAACGCTTGGTCAAAGAAAGGGGCCATCGATACTGCATGTAATCCCAAAACATATCATGACACAATGCGGCCCAAAGTCGTTCCTCCGATGCTTGGCTGTCACTCAGAAAGCTCAATGCCTCATAAATGATCTTTGCGTTGACGACATCGGACTTGTTCGGTTCGGAAAAACTCATGTCGAGTTCAATCGGCTGCAGTTGCTTGCCGAACTCTTGGAACAAGGGCTGATCGATCATCATTTGTTGCCAATCATTGTCCGTTTCAGAGTAGAATTGAATGTTTTCTTTTATTTGAGACTTCCGCCTGAAAATAATCAAAGGATCTTCTCGGAATATCTTGAGTCTCATGATAATCCCTCCTGGAGCTTGGTAAGTTCAATGTATGATCTAAGAAGAGGATCTTCGAGCAATTTTTGTGCCGCAACGTACTTCTCGTCCATGTCGGACAATGAGTTAGAATCGATGTCATAATCGTACTTGGCCAGCTGATTTTTGAAGGTGAGATACCACTTTTTATGTTTGACATGTGAACGGGTCTCTTCATTTGCAAGCATTTCAAGCGCTTTGATAACTGCGGGATAAATGATCATCTGCAAAGAGATGGTTCGATTGATTTCATCATCCAAGGCAAAATAACTTGCATAGATTTCATTTGGAAGGTCGACAACAATTTTATCACCACTGGTTACATCAATTATCATGTGATTGTTTTTTGTCCGGTTCAAGACGAACACCGATTCAACGTCAACGTATTCCATGCGATCTTTCTCAACATAGAAGTACCGCGTATCATCATATGCCACAATATTGCCTATTGACAATTCTATATCCAAACCATTGTAATCATCTGAGAAGTTCGGATTGTAGTAAGGGCCGGTATAGTTGGAGATAATCATTGGTGAAATTTCAACTACACCATTAAGCAAACCAGAAGGTATACTGACATCGATTTTTATCTCGTCACTCTTGATTCGGTGTATAGTCCTCAACTTGGTTTTCGGACATTCGACGTGAACGATCTGCAAGAATTTCTCTTCCCTTATATATTGTTCAATCAGGTTATCGTTTACCGTAAATGTCACGCTCAAATCGACACTCGTGGTACGCTGTTTTGCTTCAATAACCACAGAAAACTTTGAGTCTTCCAAATAGTCATCTCTCAGTTCGTGCAGAACCGGATATAGGTAGAGTCTATTTTTGTTTAATTTCATATAGGCTAACCTCCACTGCATATCCAAATTCACGCTCTAGTTCGACATATACAAAGTTCGCGACATCCCGCTTAAGATTTGTTACCTCAACGCCGTTTTGCTTGAGAACTTTCAGTTTGGACTTATCAGATTTAGCAGAAAGAACGTTGATCGGATCCTTCACGTTTTCGCCAGATGAGAACAACTCGAGTTCACCAACAGATATATCGAATTTTGGTATAATATTGATTCGCAAACCGCTCCCAAAACGAACTACACGGAATTTCACATCAATGTCATGAATCTTTGATTTTTCAAGAACGTGCCTATCCCCATCATCATCTTTGGATCCCTTTTCAGTATCACTGCCAATATCATGCGTTCCCGATCCGCCAGTACCCAAATCACCGGGTTTGTCTACCAATACGTTGCCGTCTGGATCAGCCGAACCGAGCTCTCCAGTGTCGATATTGGTCCCATCATCATTGTCTTCTTGGGTGTCCGCGCGGTTTGGATTTCTAGGTTTGGATCGTTTGACTTCTAGGTCCTTGATGATTCGATCTGTGAGACTCTCAGCGGGTTGTTTGTCGCTATTCAAGTCTCCGAAATCAGGCAGAAATTCACCTGCTCCTATGGCGTCCATCGTATCCGGCCGCTCTTTGTCAATTAGTGAGTTGAAGCACTGGTTGATGAAACCATATATTTGCTTTTGCTTGTTTTCGGCATCTTTCGGATTTGGGGCTCTGCTTAGATCCCAGGCGCTATGTGTGGGATCTTCCAGGCGTTTGAAATAGGAGTTAACTTTTTCACCACTCAAGGTCAATACTCCAGCGAATTGCGCCCTTGCCGAAATTCGATCCTTGTCGAATATCTTCATTCCGTTATTTCTTACAATTGCGACTTTTCGACCTAGACCTTTCTTTAGTTTCATGACCAGTTCAACATCATTTTTTTGGAAGATGGTTTTCATGAAATGGTGTTTGTCAGCCCCCATAAGCGACTCATAATAATCACAGGTCAGGGGGTCGATTTTTTCTTTTGATTTCGCCTCATCGATTATCGTATGAATGTTGCTATTATTGATAAGCTTGCCATTGATTGAAACGATGAGCTTGTTCCATAAAAACGAAAAAATGAAGTTGTCCAAGAGTGATTGGATCAATTGATCAATCCAATCTTCGCCTCCATTAAATGCGACAATGAATACATCGGTTCCAGCGCTGGTTCTTGTGTATTCTGAATCGAGCGATAGCCACTTATTGATTGCCGAATAATCCTCATCGGCACAATAATAACCCAAACCATCGCGAAGACGGCCCGAGTCCTCACGGAAACTGGACAATCGAGCGACACCTTGTGTGGCCTCTAAACCCTCTGTGTCTTTGGTGCTGTAGAATACCATTCTGAAACTCGAGTTAGCGAATGGAGCGAACTTACCGAGACCAAAACTTCCGAGCTGTCCACCCTTTTTATCAGACACACCAGTGGACTTGATTAGATGATTCCATTTTCCTGTATCGGTTTCTTTGCTTCCAGTGAGGCCCGTGGTGTTGAAATCACTTATTCTTAGGCATCGAACCGTTTCTTTGGAAATCAGATCGAGTGCATGCTGATAAAAATTGGGAACTTTTTTGTCGTGTTCTTGTCTTTGATCCCAATATTTGAACTCTTGTTGAAGGGTTTCGGGAATACCCTCCAAGTAGTCTTTTGTTGGCATGTCAAACGTTTGAAAATGAATCTCAACGGGTTGCTCTAGGTCTTGAATTTCATCAAGAGAGTTCTGACAAATTTCTTTTGCGAGCGACCCCAAGGGATTTTTCATAAAGGTCTCAACCTGGTCGTTTAACCCTTTGACACTACCAGTTGCATTCTCTGGGAATCTCCATTTCATAGCATCACCTTCCTTTTTAGGTTTCAGTTCTCAATGATTTTATCAAGTATGTCACCACTGTTCTTGATCAATTGGGTCATTAGTGATTCGAACAACTTACGACCTCTCTGGTTCAGTATCCAAGTTGTGGCGTTATCTCTGGTGCCGGATTTGTCCACATGTTTACCGAAAAAATTGGTATCGTAATGGGAGTTCAGATTCCGAACCTTTTGCGAAAAATGACTGTCACGTCGGCCTTGGAGTATTGCTTGATCCTGGGGATGAAGAGGATAAAACACCGTCTCCAGCTTTTCAATGAGCTCTGAAGTGTTGATGTTTGGATCCAGTCCAACCAAAATAATTGCCTTTTTCGCAATTTCATTTTCAGATAGTGGTTTTTTCATGCTTTTTCACCTCGCAGTTTGTAGTTTGTTATAATCAAATGCTCAACATCTTGCTCGTTCCGATTCATGAAACTCACCGTATATCGTTTATCAAAACCAGTGATGTAAAAGCCTTGATTAGAGTATAGTTGATCAATAAAATCCGTGTTTTTGATGATTAAAAGAAATTTGGCTTTTGTTTGTTTCAGGTAATCTCGTAATCTGGTTTGGTCCTTTCGATTGAACGAGTTTCTATCGTACTCGTTAAATTCACTATCATATGGAGGATCAAGAAATATGAAGTCGTATTCATCCATCTGGAAATCTCCTAAAAATTCTTCGAAATCGAGATTGTATATTTCAACTTGTTTCAGAAACTGCAGCAGTTCCATGCTTTTCAAGTAATCAATCTTTTTCGTGAAATCTTTTCGATTATAGTTCATCCCTCCATAGGGCACGTTGAAACCACCTGAAGTGTTAAACCGAAACATCGAGGAGTAGCAGTACTCTCGGATAAAGTAGAAATGAGCTATATGCCGTTCTAGCGAAATACTGAAGTTCTCTTGGTTATTATATAGATGACGAATATGTGTGTAATATGCCGACTTAAATACTGTTTCTATGTTTGGTATGTACATGGTTTCATCGAATGAACCAGATTCCATTTCAAGCTGCCTCATTCGCTTGAACTTTCTACGTATTGTTTTTAACAGCTCGTTTCGGAGGTTTTCGATATGGGGATTTTCATCGTCTAATAACATTCCACCGAAGTCTGCAGCGTGCTGGTAAAGAAAGCACTCAAAAGAGTTGTTGAGCTTCTCTTCATCACCACCGTTGCGCTTGAACGAACAATAGTAATTTAGCAGTTCATTACTGTGGGCTTCAACAACCGCTTCAAGTTGCAACCAGTTCTCTCTTAGGAGTATCAAAGATTTATGAAAAAGCTGGTTTGATTCTTGTACATACTTGTATAACATACATAGTTCTTCGGAAAAATCGTTGATCACGAAGCTTTTGATAGAGTCTTGATTTGATAGCGCAAAGAGGACCGCGCCACTTCCAACAAAGGGTTCAAAAAATCTTTTGAAATTGTTTGGCAAGTTTGGTAAAACAACCTTTAACTCTGATGACTTACCACCTGGCCACTTAACGAATGGATGTAGTTTACTCATTGTTACAGATTACTTCAACTTAAACTTCGGCTCTTCGCGATGCCGACTAGCAAAACGATCTTGAGCGATTTTCAACTCGTTCTTGAGCGTGCGAAAAATCTTATCGACTTCTGTATCCTCATATTCATAATATGATGTGTTTGAGAGGTTTCCTACTAATTGGATTTGCTTTATTGCATTATTGACTCTCTTTTCGGCCAAATCAATGAATTTATCATGCTTTTTTGACATATAAAATCACTCCTTGATTTAATGGTAACATAAGGAGAGCATATTAGTCAAATATTAGTAAAATAGATATAATAAAATATATAAAAAACACATATAACTTGAATATGGCTCTTGATTTGATAAGATATCCATTATGTCGTGACTGGGTTGTCATTTTATCAGATTGGTTAGATAACGTAGATAATCCTTAGTAAATATGCATTTATGCAAAAGCGCTGTGTTGCATAATGAGCATTGATTGCTCTGTTCAGGATCCCCTCCTCTTTCGTTTTGATATATTCGAATCATATAGATCGGAGAAACTGAAAGGGTGTTCCGGGCCTTTGAGTAAATAGAAACTCAAAGTTACAACTAACACGCACACGCCGAAGAAACCGATGGTCATGATCCGGGCCATGGGATCGATCCTTACTGCGATCGGCGACAGCCATAGAACCATAGTGCAAAGTACGTAAACCGTGACGATGATCAATATCAATGCATGGGATGTTTTCGTCATGTTCATCATCCTTTTGTGTGGTAGTTGGGCCGAGCATTCAAATGCAACAAGACAAGCGAAGGCAAAAATCAATCAAGAGGGAGACATGTTCTATCGCTTGTCTTGTCGTGTCTGGGGAATGAAAAAACAGTTCGTGTTGGACGAACTGTTTTCCCCTTCGCATGAATCCGCTGGCAACCACGTTGCCCCGCCATGCGATGGCGGTAGTACGGTCATCCCCTACGTTCACATAAGGTCATATCATACTGAGTTTTGTGAGAATACGGCAAATCTGTCCGGTTTTTAAGTCCATTTCAATTCGTGATGGATCGGAACTTACTTGCGCTTCTCAAAATCGTCCTCGACCTTTTGTTTCCATTCCTTCGAGATCGCCTTGTTCATTCGATAGGAAGACACTGCATCGTTGATTGCCTCGTAGTTGACTTGGGTGCCGACCTTGTCGGCGTGGTACCGAACGGCGCGGTCGGCATCGATGCCGAAGCGACGAGCTTCGCCGACGGCGTCGATGTTGGCGCCTAAGAATAGGAACTCCCAGCCGTATTTCTCTTTGACATCCTGTATCATGTGCTGGATGTCATGATAGGAGAACTGGCGACTGGCGTTTTCCATGCCGTCGGTGGTGATGACGAACATCACCTTGTCCGGACGATCTTCACGCAAGGTTTCCGCGTAGATCGTACGGATCTTTCGAATCGATCGCCCGATTGCGTCCAATAAAGCAGTAGAACCACGTACGTAGTAGTCTTTGTGTGTCAGGTGCGAGATGTCTTTGAGATTCACGCGGTTGTGGATGACCTCGAAGTGGTTGTCGAAGAGGACCGTCGAGACAATCGCATCACCGTCGAGGTCTTTCTGTTTGTCGATCATCGAGTTGAATCCGCCAATGGTATCCTTTTCCAACCCGGCCATCGATCCGCTGCGATCCAGGATGAATACCATTTCCGTCAAATCTTGTTTCATGAAAATCACTCCTTCGTTTGGTTTATGACTATAGTATGCCACAACGAAGGAGTGATCTGGTCGCCTGGCAGGCGACATTTAATGTAATCAGACTGGTCATGTTCACATACCATTCAACATCGATTAGGACTAAGCTATAGAAACTATCAAGATGATAACGACTGTTTTTACGGCATCTCCTGTTGTGCTAGATATAACGCATTTTTATAGAGATTCGTGATATAATATAGTTGTGAAACATATTGAAATTAGTTTGACAGACTATATTGAGTCAAATGTTTAGATAATTCAAGCTAACGGATATATATGATACGAAATTTGAGAGGAAGGGATTTATAATGAAACTAATTGGGGTTTATGTAATTAAAGCAAGAAATTTCAATAATCAATTTATACAGTTTGACATGAAGTATAATGTAGATTGTAAAATTGATGAAGATCATTTCATAATTAACATCACTAGGAAAACTGGTATCTTTGACTTTTATCATACAGATGACAATAATGTCCATTTTACAGCTCTATTAGGGATAAATGGTGCCGGGAAGACTACAGTTCTTGAGATGCTAAGCTTCAAATATTTACATGAGTATATTTTAGTTTACGTAAATAATAGAGAAATGTGCTATTTAGAAGGATATACCGGAAATAAGAAAACTCCAAATGTAGTTATCAATGGAAAAGATGACTCGGAAGACAGAGGATTTGTTACAAAACCCTTTTGGAGTAAGCAAGAATATGAAACTTATGTTCGTTTATATGATATGGATCAAGCCAAAGATAGAGGACCCATTTACACTAATATTGATTTAGATACTCGAGTTCATGGGGGATACTATTTTACTAGAAGAAAGAAATTAAGAATTAGCTCTCAACTTGAGAGATTGATATTCTTTTTTCAGAACAAGGTTTTCTTAAAGGAGAAACTTCGAAACTTCGATAGTGATGCTGTTTGCTTATCATTCAAACCAATGAGTTATGAGCTATACCCTAAAGATGCTGACAGGGAAAAGCAATTCGAAAAAGAAGTATCAGACTATTTGCTCAATTTCGACATTGAATATGATGAGTATTATGGGTTTAATACCATGTTAAATCAAAAAGAGTACAAAGATATCAACTTGTATGAATTTTTAATGACTAACATCGTGAAGGAGTTTTTTGGTGGACTACATGTTTTCGAAGAGCAAGGATTGATTACTAGATTAACAGGCGAAGACTTCATCAATGACATGGGTCAAATTCTTACTGTTTTGTCTCATAACACAAACTCATTTAGTGTTGACATTGCAAAAGAAGATCTGAGAGTATTACTGAATTATGCCGGTACTTTAGGCATAAATAGGTTTGAGGATAAAGGTGACGGACCGATTGTTCTTTTTGATGATTCTAATGTTTTGTACGAAAGAGTACTGAATAAGTATAATGATTTCTTAGATATGATTGAAAATCTTCAAGACAAAGACGTTGCGCGCAGGTATCTTTTTAAGGAAAGCGTTACATTCTCTGATCAAGAGTTCGACAATGAGATGATAAGGATGTTTACCTCGCTAGATCTTTTTAGCGGATCAAAAGGAGAAGAGGACTACACAAGTCTTTTATTAGATCTATCCAAAATAGCTATTGAAGACAATATCAATAGTAGCGTAGGTGCTAAGGATATATATATTCTTATTGATGAACCTGATTTAACCCTTCATCCAGAGTTATCTAGAAATCTCATTCAGGACATCACAAATATATTTCAAGGGGTGAAGTGTAATTACCATTTTATTATTTCAACACATTCACCATATATTATCTCTGACATTCCATCAACAAATATCCTTGACTTAAGTAATCTAGATCATTTACATGTTGGAAACAATCCAAATAAGACCATAGCCAAGCACATAGGAGATATATCGGTAGATAATTTAATCATTAAATCAACTATAGGAGCTTATTCTGAGAAGTTGATAAGAAGAATTATTAACAATCAGTATACAGAGCAAGATGTAAAGCGTGTTGAGCAGATTGGCGATGATTTTTTAAGAAGTACATTGGAAAGGATAGTCGCTAATAATGATAGATAAATACTTATACAAACAATACATACTTGGGCTTCGAAGCAATTCAAGAATTCCGAAGCATCTAGAAGAAATTATCCAACGGAAGCAAATTACTGATCTGCCAATTGAAGACCAATATAAAAATATCTACTTGCACGAGTTGCCCAACAAAAGACGTATAAAGAATTGCTATAGTTCTAACTATACGGTATATGATTTGTTTTTTTCAGATTACATGACTATACGAAAAATCGCTAAAGAAACCAAGAATAAGAAGATTATTACTAAGTTTCTTGAAGACTCGTTTGCCAATAAATATGATCAGAGTTCTTCTGCTGAATTCTTATTTAATTCGCTTGGATCATATACCTGTGATTATTGCCAAACTCAAATTGGATATATATTTAGGGGTAAAAACAGAAAACACTATACAGGTTTTCTCGACCATGTTTTCCCTATGTCGAAATATCCAATACTATCTATGTCATACGGGAATCTAGTTTGTAGCTGTTACACATGTAATTCGATTTTGAAAAATGACAAAGAGCTAGTGATAGAGGACATTAATAAGATTTGTCCACCAGAGTTGTTCAGTCTGAAAATCAAAAAAGAGGCTATACCCAAGATACACCAAGTTAAGCTTCAAACTAATGAGTTCCATATACAAGTAAATAAAATGTCGCCTTATTATTTAGAAGTATTTAAACTTGAAGAAAGGGTCAATGCATTCAAGAAGTACATTAGGGACTACATTTATATATCGAAAGCATTTTCGAATCATCACAAAAGATCAATTGTTACTAATGTTTTAGGTCTTGATGATGTTAAGAGTATTAATTATTACACAGCAATTAGCATTTATGATAGTATTTCAAACAATGAGATTTCTGATCTATTGATGTCAGTAAAAAAAGCGATTGATTTTGATTTAGATAATTTGTCTGCAAAGAACTATTTATAAATCATAAGTGTTATATAGGATAGTCTTTCATCAAATTTTGTGAGAGATCGTAAGGAAGCTCAACAAAATTCGTTGTATATGACCGTTTAAAGGAGTAAGAACAAAATGAAAATCAATCTGACTTTATCAATGAAGAACGCACTTGCGCAGGGTACTTACGATACTGAAGACAGAAATATCAAGGTACAAAAAGGTGCGATTTTTGAAAAAACGATTTCAAAGAGTTTTAAGAACCACCATTATAATAAACTTAGAGAGCGTATGCTAAATTCTGGGATAGTTGACAATACTTTTGTTCTAAAAGAGGATTACCTGTTTAACAGTTTAAGTTCCGCTGCGGCTGTGATTGGTGGTAGACCGGCCGCTGGCACCTATGAATGGAAACTAGAGGATGGTAGAGCAATTGGCGACTACGAATCATCTTTGGAAATCGATGTTACTAGTGAGGATATCACTAAGAAATACAACTACGTCACAGAGTTTCTTGAGAATATATCTGATCTTGATCAGTTACAAGACATTACTAAATTTAATCTATTCGAGACCTTATCGATTGTAAGAAATGAAATCAGACATTCCAATGTGTTAAGTTGGCTTTTGAATCCGAACGAGTCGCATGAACTTGGGGATATGTTCATACAATTATTCATTCGAGATGTCTATCTTAGAAATAAGAAATTATATCTCGAGCAAGGTATCCATACGGAAGATATCTTCCTGTGGGACTACGATCAAACTGAGGTATATAGAGAAAGAGACAATATCGATATATTACTAATTGATCGCGAAAATCAACTTGTAATTGTAATTGAAAATAAAGTAGATACCACCGAGCATCATAACCAACTAAACAAGTATAAGGAAATCGTTCGAGAGAAGTATTCCAACTTTAAGCAGTTATTCGTCTACTTGACAAAAGACGGAGATGAATCATCTGATCCTGATACCTGGGGTACTTACTCATATGATGGAATCATCGAACAAGTAGATAGAGTAATTCAAAAGTCAAGCGATTCCGTTTCTTCTTTTTTAAAAGACTATCGAGACATCTTAAGGAGACATATTATGACCGATGAAGATTTAATGAAACTATGCAGAAGGATATACTATAAACACAAAAAGGCGTTGGACTTAATATATGAGTACAAACCTGATATGATCTATGAAATATCTGAATACCTAAAAGAAAAATTATCAGACTTCAACGACATTGAGTTAAACCATTGTGTCAAGAGAATCGTTCGCTTCACGGATGACACACTACGATCAATCAATCGTATGTATCCGAATGTATCACACGGTTGGGTGAAAGATGGTTCAATCCTCCTTCATGAACTACAGATAAGAGAAAAAGATGTGAAGTTATCAACCGTTATTGGTCCATCCGATGGTTACGAGAGAGATGAACTGATTGAGTATTATAACCAAAAAGAAAAACAAAAAACCAAATCATCCAAAAAATGGACAACTATAAAGATTACCAACATCATTACTTACAAAGAAGATGAAAGTTTGGAAGAAGTGAAAAGCAAGATTGATAAAGTAATCATTGATCGTATAGACAACCATCTGAAGAGTATTAGCACAACGTTTGAGAGTTTTCAGAGACCACAACTATCTGCAGGTGATAATGAAGCTTGATATTTAGGAGTCTATACATAATTATAGGCAGCCCATATAGGCTGCCTATTCTTTATATTCCAATTGTTTCCAAATCAAACTCCAACAATGCTTCATTGATCAGGAAGATATCATACACCTCATCTTCTATGAACATACGGACAACCCGATCGAATGACAACGACCAAGACAAACTGTATCCTGCTCTGGATAAGAGGTCCTCGGTTTCATCGATGTCCAGCTCCAACGCGATGGACAATGCGAGTACCGTCGATTTGGATGGATGATAGTCCTTGTTGCTGCGGATCTTGGAAAAGTGTTGGCGGGTGAGGTTCGCCTTCTTGTAGACTTCGGGATCCGTCATGTCACGGTCATCGATCAGTTCGAACAGCTTGTCGCGGAAGGACTTGTCGTTGTCTCTGGGATCGAAGCGGACACTTTCATGCATGACCTTTTGTGTGCGTAAGCGAACCGGACGTTCCAATCGTTCTTTCCGGCGCCGTGCGCCATAGGCGACTTCGCGCTCGATCTGACGAACGACGGCATCCGAATGAATCAATTCTTCAATGGTGTTGTAGAGTTCGTTGGATATGATGTAGGATTCCTGATCGAAGACGACGAGATAGATCATGATCTCATGATCTTCGAGGAAATCACGAACCGCGTCGTTGCAGATCGACATCGACAGATGACGCGGGAAGCCGTAGGTTCCCGCGGAAATCAATGGCAGTGCGACCGATTCGCAACCGAGCTTGCTTGCTTCCATTAGTGAGTTGTAATAACACCGATACAACTCATCTTCTTTCTTCTTGTTCGTGGATTCCCATCTCGGTCCGACAGTATGAATCACATACTTGCTAGGAAGATTGTATCCCCTGGTGACTTTTATGTCACTGACAAAAATGTCACCAAGGGCGATCCTGGCTTGCACCAGCTCCGGACCACCAGCTTCGTGTATGGCGAAATCCACCCCGCCGCCAATGGCGGGGTCGGGGGGGGCGGAATTGACGATGGCATCGACCTGCATTTTGGTGATGTCGTTACGGATGACGTTGAAGGGCATACAACAAACCTCCGGATAATAAACTCATAGTCGTCAGCATATCTAGTGTCTATTAGCTTGATTTCATATTTGTTAGAAAGATTTTTGAAAATATTTTCTCTAAATACTTTTCGTCTAGTCGGTTCTCTCTCAGTGATTGTAAGGCTTCGGAAATATATTTTTTCTTGTATTTGGAGAAATGCTTTCTTCTTGCCGGTGTCAAGTTTGACTTATTCTTTCCGCCATACTCTTTAACAAAATTATCGAAGCAATATGCAATTAGATGTAGTTTATCATACATTGCGAAGAGTTCTTGATCAGAAAAAACAGACGTGTCAGTTTTTGTAAGATAGCTATTTAAGGTAGGTAGCAGAGAGCGCCAGTTTAGTGATTCATGATTAGTCTTTTTGTCCAGGAACCACTTAAATATTCGCTCATCCTGTCGGATTTTTTTTCTAGCTAATATGTCGTTCCACTCTCTGTAGGTGAGCGCATGAGCGATATCATATCCAAAAGTGTAGATAGTATAACAATACTCATAAAAATGCCTTTGATCACTTTCGCTATTTGGATTATCATTTGTTGATGCGAAGTCTTCGATTTCACGCCAGAAGTATAATCTCTCTCTCTCTTTTATTCCTTCTGAGGTTATATAATCATGCAAATGTTTTCCTAAATAATACTTATAATCTAGGGAGTTGTTATATTTTCTTTGTAAACTAGATTCGACTTGAGGGATTTCATTAATTAGTTTTTCTAGGAGTACATCAGCGTGCTCCATCTCTTCATCTGACATTAATCCAAGATAGGTCTTATAGTTTTCTTTATCTTTTCTAATTACTGGCATGATTGCCCCCAAGGGACCTAAATAGTAGGGTGTCAATACTTTTCAGAATCAGTTCGTATTGTTGGTATGGATCACGGTTTAAAAACTCATCTTTATCCGTTTCTAACACTGAGTAATTCCCCTCTCTTATGTACAAATTTACAAATTGAATTAGCATTTGTTCAAAAATATAACTTTCAGTCGTACCGTTATCTTTTGACAAACTATACGCAGGATGTGATACATTCAGATATATCATTCGATTTTCCCCTGCTCCACCAGTCCAAGATCTTCTTGGATCTTCGGGTTGTTTCAGTGGATAGGGCTCGAAAGTATCTTGAATACCTTTCTTCTCATTGCGATTGAAGTAAATTTGATATTTATATGTTGCTAAACGATCGCCTTTTTGAATGGATCCAATGGTTGAATTTGCAATCAGCCGGGCTCTCAACTGGACTATCCCTTTTGTTAGATGATTTTCGTATACGTCGCGCTCCAACAAAATTGGACCAGTTTCAATATTCTTATCTTCACCTGGTTCTAATTTGAGCGTCTGTCTCATTATGCCTTCAATTTCATTACCATTCATTTCCATGTTATGTGTTGATACACTCAACATAAGAGAGACAGGAGATGAAGTGTTATTCGATATTGTGTAGACAACATTTTCGATTGATTCACCAGTGTTTACCCTTTTTGAAGTCTTTCGCGGCAGCAGGATGTCGTGTAGAGATAAGTTGAAATCGCGTTTCGTAACTTCTGGTGTATCCGCGAAATAGAAGTAATCAAACTTTTTAATAATCTTATCACCGCGAGTGGGTGTGACAACAACCTGTATTCGATTCTTCTCATATTTGGTTGAATTACTGTCTGTCAGATCAAAGTCAATTGATCCCGAAAACACTTGATTTGGTTCCAGTGAGATTGTTTCTCTGCTATTCAGTGTTTCTTGCTGGAAGTAGTTAATAATGGAAGATGATAAGATTATCTTATTGTGTGATTTATACTCGTTTGTGAGCTCAAACTCCAGGTGAATATGGCCATTTTCATAAACGGACTTCGTATCTTTTTCAGGGTATAGGATTTTTTTCCATCGAATATGAAGTTTTTTCTTTCTTGTTCCTTTGCCAAGATCATCATATCCCAGATTATCGAATAAATCTTCAAGCCTGGCCTTTATCTCATGTATCTGTCTGTTTAACTTCTTATCTTCGTAATTTTCCGTAGAGGAGTAACCCCATTGCTCCATCATATCAGTAAAGTACTCATTCACAGCATTTCTAAGAACACTATATACTTTTGTATGTTTACCTCCATGAGTAACATCATAATGAGCTGTTCCTTCAATATTTGAGAGTTCGGATTCCCAGGTTTCATCAATTTCAATATAGCCAATGAAATCATTATTTAACTTCTTAGGTACACTTTGAATATTAATCTTACCAATACGCATACCGCGTCTGTAGAAGTAGAATCCACTCTCATCAACTTCACATTGCCTAACAATAAATAGCCCGATTCGTTTTACTGTGTATGAATCTAGACGGTATGGTTTTTCAAGTTGATCCATTTGAATTATATTGTTATTATTGAGAGCTTTCGGTTTATTTGCTTCAATACTATTAATGATAATATGAGCAGAATTTGGAAACATTACGATTGCACGCCACCATGTTTCTTCGACATATCGGATAAGTGTACCGTCTTCAATAGCTGTAAGGAGATCTGGATCTGGTTCACAAATAACAATTCTTGTTCCTGAAGACTCAAGAATGTCCAATCCAGTGTTATTTTTGATGAACTCTTGTGCTTGAACACCTTCTTCGGCTCTGCCATACAAGTATCCTGCACGAAAAATATTAGCTCTATAACCATCATCACAAAGACTATCGAAGAAGTAAGTCTTGGTAGTGGATGCCATTGCATAAACGCTTTTTCCGATCCCGAACAACCCTCCCCCCAAGTCAATGTCTCCAGAGTTATTTGACGAAGAAAACCTAGCAAGACGCAGGTTGGATTTTAAATCTCCTGATTTCTGTAATTTCTCAATCTCTTCTCTATCCAAGTTCGGACCGGTTAACCCGTGAGTTCCATGGTCTTCAACAATGACAAAGGTACCTTGGTTAGTTTCTTCGATAAAGATCTCAACAGAAAAGCCGGTATAATCCCTTTGGACCCGGGCTCCCATACTATTCTGAATCGCATCCTTTTGAAAAGCATGTATCCAGCCATAGTCACATTGTGATTCATACATCTTTCTGTGATTGTCGATCTGCTTATCCGGATTGTTTGGTTGAGCAACTAATTTTTCTTCCATAACATAGTTTGCATAATTCATACATACGACCCTCCCTAGCCCTATTTCAACTTAAACTTCTTATTCTTGGCACTATCAAATTGAACTTCCAAATTTTGGTATGCTTTCTTTATCGCAGTTAATATTGCCCTAGCTTCTTTGTCGGAATAATCGTAGTTTCTCTTGTTTGCCAGATTGCCAACAAGCTCCATCTGTTTCAATAGATTATTGACTCGTTTCTCTGCCAGTCGAATAAATTTATCTTTTTTAGTTTCCATTTTATCATCTCCACAATAATAATATACTACATGTTCAATATATAGTCAATATTGTGATTGAAAAACATGAAATATAATAAAAAGCAGACTATTGTCTGCTAATAATGTTTCAATAAATCACCCAAAGTGATATTAATGCCTGCATTCTGTAATAATCGTTTCCGATTATTGAATAGAACATCAAGTATCTTATATCTTTCGAAACTATTACCATAATGGACTGCACGGTGACAAATCGGACACAATGCAACTATATTCTCGGTTCTATCAATGTTGTCTGGTAGATATGTATCTTGTGCAGACATTGGTATTAAATGATGTGCCTCAACATACCGCTTGCCGGCTTTTGTATCAAACGTTGGATGTGTTTGTTTGGTAAGTGATGCATATTCACAAGTGAAATTTGCATTTTGCAATGCAGTCTTCCCAAGTCTTGCATCCGTGGTGTATGAGGAACTACCAGTTTTTGAGGATTTCTTATTTGGTTTTCTGTTGTTTGATTTTTTGATATCTGATTGTGTAGAATAATGTTTGCTTTTTTGGATTCTAACTTGTTCTTTTGTGTCCTCGAGTTGTTCGATGAGATCGATTGGCTTATATTTTTTGGAAAATTCAAACTTGCTGGTACCGAATGAGAATATTGAGTGTTGTTCAAGATACTTGTGAATTCTTATTTCACTTGTCGAAGCATATTCAGGTAGAGCTTCTAAACGAACATTATTGGATCGAATATATTGAATTATCTTCAAGCCATCTATGTACTGTTGTTCGGTCCATGTTGAGCAAACAACCAGCATGAACTCAGCCCGTGTGACATACTGGCTAGGGCTATTTTCAATATAGTTGAATACAATGTTATATGGGTTTTGGTAGGGCTGATTTAGACCTTTGACGGAGAGCTGTTCGAATAAGTGATCAGTCAACTCGGGGTGTTTAACAATTAAATCAATATTACCATTATGATGTTTCATGATGTCTCTATATTTTTTGGTTACTCTACAGTCATCATAGCTAGTGTGATTGGTTATTAACCCTAGGTAGCGTGAAATGTCCAACTTTCTGTATGTTTCGATTGGGAAATGTTTTCCATAGTAATCACGAAAAGATCCTTTTTGGTTCGTTCTATGAAAGTCGTCTAGCAATTCACACCGGGTAAGCTGTTCTTTTAGGTCTGGTGTGTGTTTTGGTACCCACCAAAACGCTCTGGCACCAGTGCGGATTTCACTAAGAAGTTGACTAAATAGTTTCATAAATTTCCCCCCTATAAGATTTCTTTTAACGAAACGGCAATTTTGTATGCCATTTTAGGTGGCACAGCATTACCGATCTGACGGATTATTGAACTCTTGTTTCCATAGAAAGTATAGTTGTCATCAAAGGTTTGAATTCTGGCAGCCTCTCTTGGCGTGATCGTGCGATGTTCCTTGGGATGAATGTATTCGCCACCAGAAGGCGTATCGAAGCGTGTTGTAATAGTTTTAGAAGGGTTATTCCACACCATGCGACCATAGGATCCACTATGTATAGATTTGATGTTTGTGTCTCCTAAGACAGCATAGTTTTCTCCAGGTAGGATTCGTTTCATCCTGCTGATGGCAACTGGAGAATGTTTTGTCGGTGTATGGTTTGGAATGGTATTCTCTAAGCCCATTAAGTCATAGATTGCGTCCTTAACAGTAACCAATCCTTCGCGTTTATTCTTAAGAATATCAAAAAAGCTCATATGTTCAGATTCGCTACGATATCCAACTATAATAACACGTTTCCTGATTTGGGGGATTCCATAATCTGACATATTGATAATCTTGTACTCGATTTTATACTTTTGACCAACGTATTTGTTATCACCTAAGAGTTCAACAATCTCACTAATTACGGATCCCTTATCCATGGTAACAAGACCTTCTACGTTTTCCATAATGAAAGCTTTTGGTTTTAATTTTTTAACTATCTCGATATATTCGCGGAATAACAGGTTCCGCTCATCATTAATGAATTTTTCATGTTTGTTTTCTCTATTCCTGGCGCCAGCCATACTAAACCCTTGGCAGGGTGGTCCACCAATAATAACATCAATGTTCTCAGGCAAAGAATCTAGCTTGTCTTTGAAGATCTTGATATCGCTAACATATGTGAGTGTGTTCGGATGATTTCGTTTATACGTTTCTGCAATCATGGAGTCAATCTCATTTGCGGCCAAGATATTGTAGCCTGCCTGTTTAAAACCGGCAGAAAAACCACCAGCACCTGCAAAAAGGTCTAGGACATTAAGTTTCATATAGATCACTCGTTTTGATATAATTTCCGTACTCATCATTCATACGATATTTCACCTGATATTTTATTATGTATTTAAGTTCTTCGTCAGTAAGGTCATAAATTTTCGCTAACACCTTATCAATTTGGTCTAGTTCCTTCTTAACTAGTTTATGTTTATATTCGTAATCAACTTGTTTACTTCCAATATACATTTTTGTGGTTTCCAACTTATTTTCCACAATAGAACTTAGTTTTATCAACTCCGCATTGGGCTCCTTCGATTTGAAGTTAAACTTATTGAGATCTGCTTTCCTCAAGTGCCACCCATCAGAAATTACTTCCCAGAACCAAAAAAACAACGAGGAGTTGAAAACCGCATATACATGTCTCGCTCGGTTTTGGTTATCAAACTTCAAATCAAGATAATCAGAAGAGTGTGGTTGATCAAAGAAAGTTTTCATCCAAAAACAACTTCTAGAGTTAATATACAAGTGATGCTTCCCGCCATAATTAAAAGTCTGTTGGGTTTCCCAATTGTACACCTTGTTAAAAATCGACTTTTCAATATCATTCCCAAGTTTTGGTATGCCGTCATCAAAAACAAGCTCGTTTGTAATTGTTCCTGGGTCGAGCGTGTCCAATGTGATTCGGTCTGAATAAAAATGGATGTAAGAGCTTGTGCGTATTGTAGCAGTGCCAGATGGATCGCCTTTTTTGCAGAACAAGATATTCAGTTTCTGATGTACACCAGTGAATAAACTCCCAGGCCGATCTGCATAAGAGTAAATCTCCACAATAGATGATTTTGCTAGAACCAGATCACGAATAGGTTTCATTCTTTTAGTCGTAAGAAAAGAAATAGGAAGAATCATTCCGACTACGCCACCGTCACTTAATAAATCTAGACTTCTTTCAACAAATGATGCAAAAATGTTGCCAGTTTGAGAAGATGACAGGGTTGGCTTATACGATTTAACTTTTGATAATTCTATATAAGGAGGATTACCGACAACTATATCAAATCTAGTAGCAACGCGTCGCCAATTAAATGGGTTGCATTCTGATAACCACTCTTCATAATTGAATACTTTAGGCTGTTCTTCAAAAATCCTTTTTAGAGATCTGCGGCCTCCATATCCATTTCCGAGAACAGAATTACCTACATACAGGTGAAACTTGAGCTTGGGGACATTCTTAAGACTTAAACCATTGCTAAGAGCACAGTAGATAAGTCGAAATCGCGCAATTTCTATAGCTGTTCTGCTTATATCCACGCCATAAATCTGATCAGATAATTTAATTATTCTTTCTTGTATGTCGTTTTTCTCATCTGTATTGTTTAATAAAAGATATTCGAAGGCACTGAGCAAAAATTCTCCTGATCCACAGGACGGATCTAGAACCTTTGGTTGGGAGTTTGATTCCTTTGCATGATATTGATCCAAAGCTTTTTTTGCAATAAAATCAGTAACGATTCTTGGGGTAAAATATGTTCCTGTTTTTCTTCGATTTACAGCTTTCTCATAGGCTACACCTATATCATCTGGCGTTAACTCTAATGTGTTTGGTATGTAACTAAGTACGTTATCCAGCTTGGAGTAAGAAAACAAATCAGCTTCAAAACTATCACAAATTAAAAGATTCCGACAAACAACAAGAAGAAGTGTATCGAAATAGATATCTATAGCAAGGCTTTCATTATTTGGGTAGTGTTTCTTTCGAAATTGCTCAAATGATTGATAAAGCTCCGTAGACATATTTGTCCCCCTAACTGTCTATACCATTATAGCAAATAATGATGAATTAATCACGGAAAAATATCACCTAACATATGAGGTTTGTTAGAATGTAAAAAATTATAATTGATGAACAAAGTGAGTATTAAAAAATTGAAATTATCAACTGAAGCAATCCGGAACCAATATTTATAATAGGGTACCATTGAAAGCGTTTTTATGATACTATATAGTGTGATGAAATTTACTTAATGAGATAAGGAGAACAGTATGAAGAATATTAACGTAGTGATCTGGGGTTTCGGAGCCATGGGGCGCGGCATGGCCGACATGCTTCTGAACAAGAAAGGTGTCACCATCACCGGCGTCTGCGACCTCCATTCCGAACTGATCGGCAAAAGCATCTTCCACATTCTGTCCCGCACGAAGGGCGGGCATCCTGACGTGCTTGTCAGCGACGACATCGACCGCCTTCTCGACAAGGACACCTGCGACATCGTGCTCTTGGCGACAGACAGCTTCACAAAGAAGGCCTTCCCGAAAATGAAGAAGGTCCTGGAGCAGGGCATCAACTGCATCTCCACGGCTGAAGAAATGGCCTATCCCAAGGCGCAGGACCCCGATCTTGCGGAGGAACTCGACCAAATCGCCAAAGCCAACGGCGTGACGGTTCTGGGCACCGGGATCAACCCCGGATTCATAATGGATTTACTTGTGATAGCGTTAAGTGGTACAATGGAACGTGTAGATCACATTGAAGCAAACCGCGTCAACAGCCTGTCCCCCTTCGGCCCCGCCGTGATGGAGGAACAGGGTGTCGGCATCACCGTCGAACAATTCGTCAAAGGCGTCCGGGAAGGAACCCTCGCCGGACATGTCGGCTTCGCCGAAAGCGTCCGGATGATCGCCGACGCCATCGGCGTCGAGCTGTCGGACTTCAAACAGCAGATGAAACCGATCATTACGTCCGTCGACCGCAAGAGCAAGTATGGCGAAGCCAAGAAGGGCAACGTCGCCGGCGTCAACATGACCGGCCAAGGCTTTGTTGACGGCAAGGTGTTCATCGACATGAAGCACCCGCAACAGATTGAACCGGAGATGGAAGGAACCCACACCGGCGACTACATCACGATCAAGGGTGTCCCCGAAGTGAACATGGCGATCACCCCCGAAATCGACGGCGGCATCGGAACCATCGCGGTCTGCGTCAACATGATTCCCCACGTGCTAAATGCCCGGCCTGGTCTCAAAACGATGATCGATCTGCCGGTGCCAAGAGCCATCTTAGGAGACATGCGCGACTTACTCGAAGATTAAACCCAATTTGATCAGGAGTGAATGACATGGCAGCAGAAGACTTGAAAGACAAAAACGCCCCGAAAGCGACCTCGACAACGAAGAAGAAAACCACCACGAAAAAGTCGTCTTCCTCGTCCGGTACGAAGAAGAGTTCAACCAAGAAACCTCGCGCTAAAGCAGTCAAAACGGACAGTGGGTCCACGAAACAGAGCGCTGGAGCGTCAACCAAGAAGAAAACGACGCGCAAGCCCAGAACCAAAAAACCCAAGTCCCAAGGCCGCATCAAGGACCAAAAAGAACTCTCGACACTCGAGACTTTGGAAGCCGAAATCGAAGGAAAACCGGTTCGCGAGAAGAAACTCGGCAAGACCTTCTATTTGATCTTTTCGATCGTGTTCTACGCGATCGCCTTCTTCTATGTCAACAACGTCGTCTACGACGGCGGCGACTATCTCCAGAGTGCGATCTTCGCATTCGCGGCTCTGTTCATCGCGTTCGTGTTGATGCTGTTCAACATTCACATGCTAGTCTTCCTGTTCTTCGTCCTGCCGTTCAAACGACTCTTCAAACAGGCGAAACAGGAAGCGAAGAAAGAAATCATCTATTCGGTCGGCAAGAACCAGGTTCAGACGACCTTCAACAAATACAAATCCATTTTCACGCTGGTGCTGTACGCACTGTTCGGCGGACTCATCGCCTACGCCGCCGTGATGGACGGCGTAACGAGTGACGAGACTGTCCTCGAGATCATCTACGGGGCGCTCATCTCACTGTTGATCTACCTCGTCGTGATCTGTTCGTGGCAGTATCTGTTCAACATCATTCCGTCGATCCTCGAAAAAAGCATCGACGCCAAGAACGGATACGTTCTGACGCTATCCGCCGCGGTGATCGCAATCTACATCATCTTCATCACCTTTGAGATCACCTATCTCGCGGAAATCATGATCTTCGTGTTGATCATCGGCTTTGTCGCCCTTCTGGGCGTCAATCTCAACATGATCGTCGGGGAGATCAACATCTTCCAGAATCTGCGTGGACGCAAGTCCAAGGCCGTTACACGGGTCGTATTCGTGATCTTCTTCGGCTTCCACATTTACGTCATCCTGTACGCCTCGGTTGTCGCCTACTCGATCTACAATTGGGAACCCGATTCCTTCAACTTCGCCGAGACCCACTACGACATCGAAGTGGACACGGAACTCTATTCGAATACCACGCTCATCGAACAAGTCTACGACAGCGGTGGCGAACCCATCGATGTGTTGTATGACATGGCCGGCAACGAAGTCACCGCCGGGTTCGATGAAGACGGCAACACGATTGATCTGTACGATGAACAAGGCGGCATGGTCTGGGACTTCTATGACGCGACCGGCGCCAATCTGTTCAACATCACCGATGGCGACGGCAACTTCGTTAACAACCCCGTCTTCTATGAAGGCCGTCTGGCCCGAATCGAATCGATCACGCCACGTTCGAACACCTATGGTGATTTCCTGTACTGGACCGTCATCAGCGTATCGACAATCGGTTACGGCGACATCGCGCCATCCACCGAATATCCGATTGCCCAGGCATGGGGCGGATTCCTGGGGATCTACGGTCTCACGTTCTTCGCCCTCAGTATCTCTTTCGTCTCCAATATCGCCATGGAAGGGGTAAACACCGTCAGACAGGAGAATCGCAAAGATGATTGAACAAGGAACTTACGTACGGATCCGCAAGACCGTATTGAAACCAGAAGAGCGCAGTTCCAATCTCCCCGATGATACCAAACAGGTCCCGTTCAAGATCTGGGTCAAAGGGTATCTTCAGGACGATTGGGCCGACCTCTTCGACATCGTCACCGTCAAAACCATCGACGGCCGTCTGGAAACGGGCCGTCTCAAAGAAGCAAACCCGCCATATCGCCATTCGTATGGCGATTTTGTTCCGGAGATCCTGTGTGTCCGGGACATCATCAAACACGACATGGGAGGCGATGACGATGCCTAACGCCTACGATGAACTGATGGCTCGCAAGAATGCCATCATGAAACAGAGCGTCGGTCTCGACTACGCCAAGTACGAACAAGGCGGCATCGCCTTCGATTACGAGGCAATGATGACCGACAATGACTACGACATCGACACGATCCGCGCCATTCAGCGCGACAACATGGTCGGCGACACGCCGTTAGTCGAACTGAAGAACATCACCGCCTACGCCCGTAAGTATGCGAAACCCGGCTATGGCGCACGGATCTTCCTCAAGGACGAAGCCGGCAATCTCTCGGGCAGTTTCAAAGCCCGTCGCGCCGCACTCAGCGTCCACCAGGCGAAAACGCTCGGCTACAAGGGCGTCATCGCCGCCACCAGCGGCAACTACGGCGCCGCCGTGGCCGCCCTCGCGGCCAAAGCGGGCTTGAAATGCATCATCGTTCAGGAGTGTTTCGACTCCAAGAACGTCAGTCAGCCGGAGATCCTCGAAAAGGCGCGCAAATGCGAAGCCTTCGGCGCGGAAGTCGTGCAGTGCAGCGTCGGACCGGAACTGTTTTACTATTTCCTTAAGTTACTGGACGAAACCGGCTATTTCAATGCCTCGCTCTATTCCCCGTATGGCGTCCGTGGCATCGAATCGCTCGGTCATGAAATCGCCGAACAGGTGATGCGGAAGACCGGGCGTCATCCCGAAGCCGTGATCGTCACCAATGCCGGAGGCGGCAATCTCACCGGCACTGCCCGCGGACTAAAGGCTGCCGGCGCGACAAACACCAAGGTGATTGGCGCGAGCGTCAATCTCTATGGTCTTCACATGGCCAGTGACACCGACTTCAACAAGAAGTCGTTCACGACCGGACATACCGGTTTCGGCATTCCCTTCGCGACCTATCCCGACCGCAGCGACGTACCGCGCAGCGCGGCCCGCCCGCTCCGGTACATGGATCAGTACGTGATGGTGAATCAGGGCAGTGTGTTCTACATCACCGAAGCGTTGGCCATTTTGGAAGGCATGGAACGCGGACCGGCCGGGAACACCTCTTTGGCGGCAGCGTTCAGTCTGTCCCAACAGATGAAGGACGACGAGATCATCGTCGTCCAGGAAACCGAGTATACGGGCGCCGGCAAACACATTCAGCCACAAATCTCGTTCGCCAAGCGAAACGGCATCGAAATCCTCTTTGGAAATCCGCTGGAAGAAGTGCCGGGCAAGAACATCATCTTCCCCAAAGACGGCAGTTATCTGAAACATCAGGAGATTCCCATGGAAGATCTGAGACGATCCTATTTGAAACGCTACAAGGACACTGACTTGTCCGAACAAGACATCGCATTCTTGGCCGAAGAGCTGAGAATCAGCACGAAGGACGTGCGAGACTTACTGTAAGGAGGGATCCACCCATGAAGGAGCGCAAAGACGACTTCATCTCACGTCGCAAACATCTGGAACAGATGAGTGACGAACAACTCAAAACCTACTTTTTCGAGCTGGCCGACAAGATTGTCGACCCGCTTCTTGACCTTGCCTACAAGAACACCAGTAAATCGATCGAACGCAGCGTGCTTCTGCGCATGGGCTTCAACAGTCTGGAGGCCAAAGCGATCGTCGATGTGCTGGGCGAGCAACACCTTCTTTCAAAAGGTAGTGGTCAATGTGTCTATCTAGTCGCCAGGGACAAGGGTGTGTCGATCCGTGAGGCGGGATCGATGATACAGTCCGGCAACGCAATTGACTACTTGAAAAAAACGTTTGAGGCAAGATCATGAAACTGAAACCCAACGAACGCCTCGATCTGCACAACATTCTCACGGATCTCGACAAGTATCGTCCCAAGCGCCGCGGTTGGACCTGGCGTGACGCCGGTGAACAGAACATCGGTGACTTCACGTACAAACAGGCCTCTCCGTCGCTCAAACACTATGTACCACTGCCCTCCGCAAGACACGTTGGAAACATCGATCCACAGCCTGATTCGGTCATTACCACGGAAATCGCATCGGGCCGTTTCGAAGATGACATCCGACGCATGCGGATGGCTGCCTGGCATGGCGCCGATCACATCATGGTAATTCGTACCGCCGGCCAATCTCATTTTGATGGATTGCTCGAAGGAACACCACAGGGAGTTGGCGGAATTCCGATCACGCGCAAACAAGTTAGAGCCCAGCGGAAAGCATTAGATATCATCGAGGAGGAAGTCGGACGCCCAATCAACTACCATAGTTACGTGTCCGGCGTCGCCGGTCCGGAAATTGCCGTCATGTTCACCGAGGAAGGTGTCAATGGCGCACATCAGGATCCGCAGTACAACGTGCTTTATCGCAATATCAACATGGTCCGTAGTTTCGTTGACGCTGCCGAAAGCAAACGCATCATGGCTTACGGCTCGATGGCTCAAATCGATGGCGCACACAACGCTAATGCCACCGCGAGAGATGCCTGGAAGGTCATGCCGGAGCTCTTGGTCCAGCATGTTATCAATTCCCGCTTCAGCGAGAAGGTCGGCATCGCTCCCGAGAACATTTGTCTCTCGACGGTTCCTCCTGCGGCCGCTCCAACACCGGATCTGAAATTGAATCTTCCATATGCGATCGCGCTTCGCGAGTTCATGAGCAATTACAAGATGCGCGCGCAGATGAATACCAAATACATGGAGTCCAGCACCCGCGAAGCCACCGTCACCCATGTGCTGAATCTTCTGATTTCGCGTTTGACCAGTGCGGATATTCAGAGTACGATCACACCCGATGAAGGGCGTAATGTACCTTGGCACGTATACAATATCGAAGCATTGGACACCGCCAAGCAAGCGATGATTGGAATGGACGATATAATGTCAATGGTCAGTCTTAATGACACAGGGTACTTGTACGACAAGAAACGTGAAATCCAAGAGCGTGCCATCCTGATGATGGAAGAAATCATCGAGATGGGCGGGTACTTCCAAGCAGTCGAAGCCGGCATGTTCGTCGATAGTGGCGAATACCCGGAGCGCAATGGCGACGGCATCAGCCGCGCCATCGATGGCGGCGTCGGATCCGGCACCGTCATTGAACGCGATAAGGACTACATGGCGCCGGTAACGGCACATTACGGCTACAACAACATAGCCCAATATAACCCCGATCTGGTGAACGATCCAAGTGCCTTGATTGACGGTTGTACCTTTGAGAATCCAGATAAGATCCAGTTCATCGATGAACTGGATGAAACCGATAATGTCTATCTCCGCATGGAGAGCACTGAGAAGTATCGAACCGGTGGCATGTTACGTCCTGAAGTCCAATGGCTGGGCGACGGAACGGTTACCGTCGATCTGTTTTTCGCCACCGATGCCCGCACGGCGGAAGCTGCGGCTCTGGTGACTGGAGAACAGATGAATCTCACCGATGTGGAGGTCATTCACAAAGAAGTTCTTCATCCCAGTGAAGGAACTCGGATTCAGTTGAAAGGGACCTTCAACTTCGATATCAAGATCGATGAACTGGAGCTTCCCGAAGTCGTTGAAACGCGTAGTGAAGACGAGGTCATCCAGTTCTTCAAGGACCACCCGGTGCGGGTTGTAGCCGGTACTGCCGGAAACGACGAGCACAGTGTTGGACTTCGAGAAGTATTGGATATCAAACATGGCGGCATCGAGAAATATGGCATCAAGTACGAGTATCTGGGAACCAGTGTTCCGATCGAAAAATTCGTCGATGCGGCCATTGAAACCAACTCTCAGGTCATCATGATGTCGACGATCATCTCACACGATGACGTGCACTACAAGAACATGCTTAAACTGCATAACTACGCCGTTGAAAAGGGTGTACGGGACAAGTTGATTCTGGTCGCTGGCGGTACTCAGGTGACTCCGGAAATCGCCCGTATCAACAAGATGGACCAAGGATTTGGCCGTGGTACGAAAGGGATCCACATCGCTAGTTTCATTCTTGATAAAATGACGGAAATTACCGAGGAATAACCGATGAACATCGATGTCTTGGTCGCCGAAATTGGCTCGACCACAACCATAGTGAACGCCTTCATGATCCATACCGATCAACCGCATTTTTTAGGACGTGGTGTCGCCAACACCACGGTTTCGACGGATGTCAATGAAGGACTACAGGAAGCCATCGATGATCTGAAGAAACACCTTCATACCGAAGACCTCTCTTACAAGGAGATGTTCGCTACATCTAGCGCCGCAGGCGGTCTCAAAGTCACGGTTCACGGGTTGGTCTATGAAATGACCGTACGGGCTTCGAAAGAGGCAGCATTGAACGCCGGAGCGAACATTCATCTGGTTACCGCGGGAAAAATCAAACACAAAGATTTGGACCGTATCAAAGCAATTAACCCGAACATCATCATCGTTGCCGGAGGTACCGACTACGGAGAGTACGAAACGGCACTTTACAATACGGAAAAACTCCTCAAAATGGGTCTTGATATCCCCATCATCTATGCCGGCAACATAGAAAACCATGATGAAGTAAAACATCTCTTCAAGCAACACGGAAAATCCCAATATTTGAAGATTGTTGACAATGTCTACCCGAGGGTTGACTATTTGAACATCCTGCCACTCCGCAAAGTGATCTACGAGACCTTCGAAGAAAATATCATCCATGCTCCTGGCATGAGTGACATTTTCAAAGTTGTCAATCAGAAAATCATGCCGACCCCCGGAAGTGTGATGGAATCGACGATGATTTTACGCGAAAATCTTGGAAATATCATGACGATTGACGTGGGCGGAGCTACGACTGACATCCATTCAGTCGCAAATCCAAGCGAAGATTTCAAGGAATATTTAGAGGGTGAACCACTCTCGAAACGTACTGTTGAAGGGGATCTTGGGGTTTTCATCAACCACTCGAACGTCGTTGCAATGTTCCCCGAAAACACCCTTGCTGTTGCAGTTGGTTGCACCGATGAAGAGTTGGTGGAAATGCTCGGCGACTATACCTATATACCGAAAACAGCGATGGAAAAGCGTCTTGTATACGAGTTAACAAAGAAGTGTACACATACAGCATTGGATCGGCATGTCGGTGATCTTCGAAGAGTGTTCACAAGCTCAGGACAAAAAATCATACCCGAAGGTAAGGACTTGTCACAAGTCGAGTTCGTAATTCTTACCGGAGGGGCATTAGTGAACTTAAGCCATACAGAACGTATACTTGAGCAATATTTTCAGTCGAATCCACGCAAAATGGTCCCAAACAAGAACGTTAAGATCCTTAAAGACCATGATTACATCATGGCTTCGGTGGGTGTGCTATCATTGAAGTACCCGGAAATTGCTGTAAAACTACTGAGAAAATCCTTGAGAATTGAGTGATTCGCATGTTTCCAAGATTAGTGGTCAACTTAAGCAAGTTTCGTCATAATCTACGAGAACTGAAGAATCTATGCCATGATAATGGAATATCTATCATGGCTGTTTCGAAAGTATTTTGTGCTGACCAAAAATTGATTGATATATACAATGAGGAGCAGGTTGACTTCATTGGGGATTCGAGAATTGAAAATTTCAGAGACATGAAGACCGATATTCCTAAAGTTCTCCTTCGTTTGCCAAGTCATGGTGAAATTGACGATGTGATTCACCATTGTGACATATCTCTTAACTCTGAGCTGTCCACGATCAAGCTTTTGAACTACGCAGCGGGAACTCACGGTCTCAAACACGAAGTCATACTTATGATTGACCTGGGTGATCTCAGAGAGGGTATTTTTGATGAAAATGAGCTTTTTGACACTGTAAAACAAGTGTTGGACATGGAGCACATTGTTCTTCGTGGCATTGGAACCAACCTTACATGCTATGGTGGTGTGATTCCCACACCAGATAACCTAGGTAAATTAATTCGGTATAAAGAAGAAATCGAATCAAAATTCGATATATCACTGGAGATCATCAGTGGTGGTAACTCTTCCAGTCTTGATCTTCTGTTGAACAACAAGCTTCCAGAGGGTATCAACAACCTCCGACTGGGAGAAAGCGTCGTATTGGGGAGAGAAACAGCATATGGAGATTATATCGACAACACCTATAACGATGTATTCACGCTCGAAGCATCTATCATTGAGCTGAAACATAAACCTTCCGTCCCGATAGGTCAAATTGGTATGGATGCGTTTGGAAAGGTACCACACTTCGAAGATAGAGGAAAGAGATTTAGAGCACTCTTAGCGTTAGGCAAACAAGATGTGGATCACAGGCAACTGATACCGTTTGATACTATCAAACCGATAGGCGCAAGCAGTGATCACATCATTGTCGACGTGTCAGAATCGATCAATTCATATGAGGTTGGTGACATCATGAGCTTCCGATTGACCTATGGTTCAATATTGAGTCTCATGACATCAAAATACGTTACCAAAGACTACATTGGATAGATATCGCGAGACAGTTGCTCTAATTAACCTCAATCACCTCTATCAGAACTATCAAAACGTCCAAAAACTCGTTGGAAACAAGACGATCATCCCAGTAGTGAAAGCAAATGCTTATGGCCACGGTGCCATTGAAGTTGTACGCTACTTGCACGAAAGAAAAGTTGACCAGTATGCGGTTAGCCTACTAGAAGAAGCCCTGGAACTACGAGCTGAGTTCCCAGACATCAAGATCATGTGCATGGGGGTCATTGAAGGCGAAGGATTGAAGATTGCAAGCAAGAATGACATAGTGGTCACCATCAGTAACTTCGATCAGATCCAATCGATACCCAAAATGAAATCAAGATTGACGGTGCATCTTAAGGTTGACACCGGAATGAACCGTCTCGGATTTAAAGATTTGAACGATATCATTCGAGCTATCGAACTGTTGGATGACAACCCTCGGATTCACCTCGAAGGAATCTTCACTCATTTCAGTACCGCCGACAATGACAAGTCGTACTATGACATGCAGCTTCAGAAGTTCCAAGATATTTTGTCGAGAATTTCATATCCGTTTGAACAGATTCACATCTCCAATTCCAGTTCTCAGATCAAGTATGAAACGAACTATGATTTTACGACTCACACCCGTTTGGGAATCAGTTTGTACGGGTTGACCTTGGATGAAAATATGGACTTTTTGAAGAATACATTTACGTTAAAAACAAAGATCAGTCAATTCAAGAATCTCGTTCCTGGTGAGAAGGTTGGGTATGGTGCGACCTACAGTGCAACCGACCATGAGCGGATTGGTATTTTACCGATTGGATACGCCGATGGATTCATTCGCAAGAATGAAGGTGGCGATGTGGAGATCAACGGCAAACGCTACCTTATCATCGGGCGCATCTGCATGGATCAGATGTTCATCAAAGTGGATGACACCATCACCAAAAACGATGACGTCATCCTCATGGGTGGCATCGTATCCATTGACGAGGTTGCCGAACGCTTGGACACCATCAATTACGAAATCATTTGTTCAATCACGAATCGCGTCCCACGCGAATACATCAAATAACGAGAGGAAGTGACGCATGAAAATCAATGTATACTCCGAAATCGGACCGCTCAAGAGCGTGCTCTTGCATCGTCCCGGCAAGGAAATCGAGAATTTGACCCCGGACCTTCTGGAGAAGCTCCTGTTTGACGACATTCCGTATCTGGAAGTCGCTCAGAAGGAACACGACGCCTTTGCCCAAGTACTTCGCGACAACGGTGTGGAAGTCCTCTACATCACCGACTTGATGGTGGAAGCACTCGACCATCATCCGGAGATCAAGCAACAGTTCATCAATCAATTCATCGAGGAGTCGAACATCCTCTCGCGCAACGTCAAGAACGCCATCTATCAGAAATTGATCGAGCTCGACAACACGACCCTGGTTCAGGAAATGGTCGAAGGCATTCGAACCCATGAATTTGAAATTCACGGCCCCTTCAGCATCATCGACATGCTGGAAACGGAATACCCGTTCTTCACCGATCCGCTTCCCAATCTGCTGTTCCAACGCGACCCATTCGCCTCGATCGGCGACGGCGTCGCCATCAACAACATGATGACCGAAGCACGCAGTCGGGAAACACTTTTGTCCGAGTACGTGTTCCGCTATCATCCGCGGTTTGAGAAGGAAGTCATTCCCCGGTACAAGAAACGCTCCACCAGGTGGAAATCCGAAGGCGGTGACATGTTGGTTCTGAACAAGAAGACGCTTGCCGTCGGCATCTCCAAACGAACCGACCCGCGCGCCATTGAAGCCGTTGCCAGAGAACTGTTCCAACAGAACTCGACATTTGAAACGGTACTCGCCTTCAACATTCCCAAAACCCGTGCGTTCATGCATCTGGATACCGTCTTCACCCAGGTCGACTACGGGACCTTCACGGTCCATCCCGGGATCATGAAGGAACTGACAATCTTCGAAATCACCAAGACCAAAACCGATCTTGAAGTCGTCCGGGTCATAGCGACGCTCGAGGACATTCTCGAGAAGCATCTCAACCGTCCCATCAAGCTGATCAACATCGGCGGCGACGATCATATCACGGCCGGTCGCGAACAATGGAACGACGGCGCCAACACGCTCGCCATCGCCCCCGGCAAGGTCATCGTCTACAACCGCAACCACGTCACCAACGAACTGCTTCGCAACGAAGGCATCGAAGTCATTGAAATTCCCTCCAGCGAACTCTCGCGAGGACGCGGCGGACCGCGCTGCATGTCGATGCCCCTGTACCGCGAAGACATTGAATAAAGACTACTTTCGAAGGAGAACGCCATGAACTTGAAAAACCGCAATTTCATCACACTCTTGGACTACACACCGGAAGAAATCGATTACCTTCTGACGTTGTCGGCACGCCTCAAACAGGAAAAATACGACGGCATCCCGCACAAACTGCTTCCCGACAAAAACGTCGTCCTCCTGTTTCAGAAGGATTCGACGAGAACCCGTTGCGCCTTCGAAGTCGGCGCCCTCGATCTCGGCATGGGCGTGACCTATCTCGGTCCCAACGGCAGCCAGATGAACAAGAAGGAATCCGTCAAGGACACGGCTCGTGTCCTCGGCCGGATGTATGATGGCATCGAATTTAGAGGCTACAAACAAGAACACGTCGAACTGCTCGGCGAGCACGCCGGCGTGCCGGTTTGGAACGGTCTCACCGACCTCTATCATCCGACCCAGATTCTTGCCGATTTCCTGACCATCCAGGAAGTGTTCGGATACTTGAAAGGCATCCGTTTCACCTACGTCGGGGACTCACGTAATAACATGGGCAACAGCCTGATGATTGGCAGCGCCAAGATGGGGCTCCACTTCACCGGCGTCGCGCCCAAGGAATTGTGGCCCACCGACGAACTGATCGCCCAGTGCGAAGAAATCGCCAAGGAAACCGGCGCCACGATCCGCTTCACCGAAGACAAGATGGAGGGCACCAAGGACGCCCATGTCATCTACACCGACGTATGGGTGTCGATGGGCGAACCAAAAGAAGTGTGGAACGAACGGCTCCGCATCCTGTCGCCCTATCAGGTCGACATGGAGATGATGAACAATGCCGACGACAAGGCGATCTTTATGCACTGCCTGCCCGCCTTCCACGGTAATGACACCGACGTCGGCAAACAGATCGCCGACGAGTTCGGCGCCACATACCCCAAGGTGAAACATGGTGAAATGGAAGTCACCGACGAGGTCATTGAATCACCCCGCTCAGTCGTGTTCCAGGAAGCCGAGAACCGGATGCACACGATCAAGGCCGTGATGCTTGCGACCTTGAGTGATGTCCATGAGTAGATACGTCGTCAGTCTCGGCGGCAATGCCCTCGGCAAAAATGCCACCGAACAGAAAGAACTGCTCAAGACGGTCGCGAAACCGATCGTCAGTCTGATCAAGGACGGCCATGAAGTCGTCATCGCCCACGGCAACGGACCGCAGGTCGGCATGATCAACCTCGCCTTCACCGAAAGCACGTCGACACCCGACATGCCGTTCCCCGAATGTGGCGCGATGAGCCAAGGCTACATCGGCTTCCACATGCAGAACGCAATCGCCAACGAACTGGCCCGTCAAGGCATCCGAAAATCGATCGCCGCGCTCGTCACGCAGGTCGTTGTCAACGAACACGACGAAGCCTTTCAAAACCCGCGCAAGCCGATTGGCAGCTTCTACAGCAAAGAAGAGGCCGAACAGCTCGAACAATCCATGGGTTACACGATGGTCGAGGACGCCGGTCGCGGCTACCGTCGCGTCGTGCCCAGTCCGATGCCCATCGACGTCAAGGAAAAAGACATGGTGAAAACCCTCCTCCACGACGGTCACATCGTTATCACCGTCGGTGGTGGCGGCATTCCTGTGATCGAGAAAGACGGCGAACTCCACGGCGTCGCCGCAGTCATTGATAAAGACAATGCTTCCGAAACGCTTGCCGAGCTCATCGATGCCGACTATCTCGTCATCCTGACGGCCGTCGACAACGTCTACATCAACTTCGGCAACGACATGCAGGAAGCACTCGAGAAGGTCACCGTCGCGAAGATGAATCAACTCGTTGACGAAGGACACTTCGCCCCCGGCAGCATGCTCCCCAAGATCAAGGCCACGACGCGCTTCGCCAGCAACGGCAAGACCGCCGTCATCGCCTCCTTGGACAACGCCGAACAGGCCTTCAAGCTCAAAGCCGGTACCATCATCACACTGTAATCAAAAAGCGATATCACGCGATATCGCTTTTTTTCTTGACAACGGTGCAAGATGGGTGTATCATTAATGTATCATTTCGATATATCGAAACGATAGGTGGTGATGCATGTGAAACGAACCGACACCCAATACGCGATGCTAGGTTTTCTCGTCCACGAACCGATGACGGGATACGACATCAAACAGATGATCTCACGCAGCACGGGCTACTTCATGGATCCCAGCTACGGGACCATTTATCCGACGCTCAAGTGTCTGACGAAAGACGGCTGGATCAAGGCAACGAAGATTGCTGACGATGCCCGTGGGAAAATCCAATACGCGATTACCACAAAAGGCCGCCGACAGTTCGATGAGTGGCTGAACGCCCCAATCCCAATATCGGCCATTGGTAACGAACATCTGATCCGGGTCTTTTTCTATCGTCATCTGCCTACGGCGAGACGACTCGAACTATTGAAAGATGGGTTGAACCGGACCGTGCTCATGAAACACGAACTGTTGCAGCTGGATGAACAAGTCGGCTGCGACATGGGACAATACGAACGACAGACCTATCTCTTCGGATTGTCGTATTACGATGCGATGGCATCATGGTTTCAAACGATGATCGACGAATCGATCGAATGAAATGGAGGATGTACCAATGACCAAAGAACTTCATGTCGTGCTCGGCGCCAACGGCGTCACCGGACGCGCCGTCGTCGAGGAACTGAACGCACGCAACCTGCCCTACCGGACGGTGGGCAGACAACCCATGACAGACGACCATTACGTGCAAGCGGATCTGTTGAATCCGGACGACACCGCACGCGCCGTCAACGATGCGACCCATGTCTACGTCTGCGTCGGTCTGCCCTATGACACCAAGACCTGGGAGCGAGACTGGATTCCGCTCATGACCAACGTACTCGATGCGGTAAAAGACAAGCGACCCAAGCTGATTTTTCTCGACAACGTGTACCTCTACGGACCGCTCGACGTCCCGTTTGACGAACAACACAAACGGCGTCCGAAAGCTCGTAAGGGAAAGGTCCGCCTGGCGGTAACGGAATTGGTCGAAACAACCTGTGAAGAGCACGACATTCCCTATGTGATCGGCCGCGCCCCCGACTTCTTCGGCCCCGGCGCAACCGGCAGTGTCGTCTATGCGTCCTTTCTCGAACGGATGCTAACAGGAAAAGATCCCTTGTTCCTTGGCCGAATTGATCAGCTTCATTCGTTTGCCTACACCGCCGACATCGGGCGTGCCCTCGTCGTTCTCGGAACCAGCGACAAGGCCAACGGCAAGACCTATCACCTGCCGCTTTCAGGCAAACTAACGATCGTCGAACTGGCGGATTTGATGAACAAAGAACTAAACACGAACTTCTCCGTCAAGGCGACTGGTCCATTCATGCATGCACTGATCGGTCTGTTCGTTCCGATTGTCAAGACGATGAAAGAGATGCGCTATCAGTTCGATCATCCCTATGACATGAGCGACGCGTTGTTTCGGAAGGATTTTCCAAACTTTCAGTCGACCCCGATCGAAACGGCGATCCAAACCACCGTTCAATCGTTCCAACAATAAAAAAAGCGCTGGGTTCAGCGCTTTTTATTTGATGGTAGAAGGGTTAGTACGGGATATAACAGGCAGAATATCGCCACGCCGATGACATAGGCGAGGAGCTGCCACCACACGCTTGAGGTTCCGAACAAGCCGATGACACCAGCGGCGAAGACGCGGTTCGTCAGACCGACCAGACCGGCGAAGACGACGGCTCCGGAGGAAGCGATCGTGGCGGATAGAATTAAGCGGAATGGACGCTGCGTCAAATAGGGAATGGCCGCCTCGGTAAGTCCGATCAGCGAGGCTCCATAAGCGGCGTACTTGAACTTGTTATTAACGCCTTGGAACAACTTTGGGAAGAACGTGGCACAGACAGCGAGTGCAAGCGGTGGGATGACGGGTGCGATGAGCAAGGGGCCGCTGATCTGGTACTGGCCGTCGAGATAGGCCGACAAGGAGAAACTGAATGCGATCTTGTTGAAGGGGCCACCGAGATCGATGGCGGTGAATCCGCCCAGGATCAGCAGGAGCAATAGATAACTGGTTCCCGACAGCGACTCCAATGCGTCACGAAGCCAGTTGAATCCTTGTTCTAGCAGTGGTCCCAACACCAATGCGAAGATCAGGACATAGATGGCTGCGAATACCGCCTTCTGCCAGAACTGGATGTTCTTTCTGGTGAGGTTGTTCCATCCGATGATGAACGGAATCGGAAGCAGAAAGGCGCCAAGGAACGACAAATCATAATAACCGACGATGGCAGCGAAGAATAGTCCTACGACAAGACCAATCCATCGCAACTGCGCATGCATGAATACCAGAATGAACAACCCCGGGATGATCCAGGTGAATGGTTCGGCGATTCGATTGAACACATCGATCCGCGTTCCGATCAGAATCAGGATCGAATACAGCAAGATGATGGGGAAGACAATCTTGATCGCTCGTTCAAACCCGCGTTTCATAGGCACCCTCCTTTCGTATGTTCTAATCATATTATACATTAAAACAAACCGCCATATGGGATTGTTTCCAACGAGATGGTCTATACAATAATGACTGTTAAATGATCAAGTGGTCAATATTAATTATGATATTGACCACTCGTGCATTCAAGCCCTTCTCAAACGCAATAATGTAGTTGCATTCATTGTGGATAAATGATATAATTTGTATATACAAATGAGGTGATTGGATGGAACAATTTCTCTATGACAGCATGTATTTCGGAGTCGCTAGAATGCATCGAATCGTGTCGAAGGTGGCGGATGATGCATTCAAATCAACTGGCATGAGTCCGACATATGGATTATTGATGATGTTATTGGATGCCTGGAAGGAACTGACGCCATCGGACATTTCTTCGTCATTGGATATTTCACCATCGACAACGACACGTTTTTTGGACAAACTCGATCGGCTTGGTTACATTTCCAGAAGAAGCGAGGGGATTTATTCGTATGTCTCGTTATCACCGACGGGACTTCAGAAACTACCGGAAATCAAGGGCACCTTCGAGGAGCTCGAGATGAAACTGTCACGGATGCTGACAAGTCGCGTTGCCAATCGCATCAAACCGCAGATCATCGATGTGGCTACCACGATACAGGAGAAGACCGATGATTAAGCCATATGAGAAGATGACCGTGAAGACGCTGTGGACCGATCCCCATATCGCCAAACACATGCTGAAACACCATCTGTCCTTCGCAGATGACATCGCCTCACGCAAGTATGACATCATCGAACGTACCGTGGATTTCATATGGAATGAACTTGGTTTGTCACCGGGTAGCAAACTATGTGATTTCGGATGTGGTCCGGGACTGTACACCAACTTGCATCAACAACGTGGCGCAATCGTAACTGGTGTCGACTTCTCGGCTCATTCGCTAGCGTATGCCAAATCGCAGAACGCGGACGTCAACTACGTCGAGGGAAACTACACCGAAGTCTATCTGGGCGATACCTACGATGTCATCACGATGATTTACTGTGACTTCAGTGCGCTGTCTGATCAGGGAAGAAGCGCCGTGTTGAACAACGTTCGAAGACACCTCAAACCTGGCGGCATTTTCTTCTTTGACGTTCACAATGTCCATTGGTACGACAGCATCGAAGAAGGCCGGAGCACCTACCAGGAAACCGACGGATTCTATATGAACGGACCGGCGACCATTGACGTCACCGTAACCAAGTATTCCGGCGAGCGGATCGTTCTCGATCACATCGTCGCCAAAGGAGCAAGAACCGTTGAACTGTTCAACTGGCTTAAGGTGTTTACGGAAGGCGAAATCAAAGATCTTCTGAATCATCACGGATTTAGTGTTTGCTCCTTCCATGACACGGCATGGGGAATCAAAGATTCCTCCAGCGAACACCGGTTGATCATCGCCCAAAGAAATAATTGATACGGCCCCAAGGTGGGCCGTTTCAAATAATTCAAACACGCGGTTCCGTTTTTGACATTCATATGATATAATGTATTTCGACACGTCCTGTTGCGATTGCTGATGATTCGCACCGGGAGGGAACTCAAACAAGGAAGGAGAAACACATGGATATCATTTCTGAATTAGGGTTTGGAATGCTAGTATTCCTAGCCATCTTATCATTGTTACTGTTGTTGCTCAACATCATCGCATTGGTGAAACTCTTCGAGAAGGCAGGAGAAGAACCAATCGCCGCGGTTGTGCCGTTCTGGAACGTCTACGTGATGAACAAAATCGCCGGATTCCCGGAATGGCTGTTCATCCTGATCTTTGTTCCGTATCTCAACGCAGCATACATGTTGCTTGTCTACTTCATGATCGCCAGAGCCTTTGACAAGAGCGTCCTGTATCAAATTCTGATGGCCGTGTTCCCGGGCATCTTCACGATTCATCTGGGACTTGGCGACTCGTATTACGTTGGCAATTACTAAGCCAACAATCAACAATCCAATCACAACACCCGCAAGAGCATTCTTGCGGGTGTTGTTCATTCATGTGTCGAACATGACGATTTGGCGGACAATTAACCATTGAGGTATCCACGGATTTGCGGTATCATGAAACGTGGATGGGAGGGATCCACATGAATGAAACCTTGCAAGTACTCATGAACCGCGGCAGCGTCCGCAATTTCACCGATGAAACAATTCCCGAAAAGACGATTCAAACGATTTTACAGGCTGGCATGCACGCCGCATCGGGAGGCAATCTCCAGCCGATATCCATCATCCGCATCGAAGCGGAGGAGAATCGTCGCTGGTTTGTCGAACAGAACCTGCAGCCATTCATCGGCACAGCGCCGCTCAACCTGTTGTTCTGTATCGACTACCATCGGCTCAAACAATGGAGCAAGGCGCACAAGGCACCATTCGTGATGGACAAGAGCTTCCGGCATTTCTGGATCTCGTTCCAGGATGTCATCATCTGCGCGCAAACCATTGAAACCGCCGCGAATGCGCTGGGCATCGGGTCGGTGTACATCGGAACCACCGTTGACATCATTCCCAAACTGCAGAAGAAGTTCGCCTTGCCCAAAGGGGTGGTACCGGTGGTGCTTCTTACCATGGGGTATCCGACCAAACCACCGAAAATCGCTCCCAAACTGAGCGTCGACGCCGTCGTTCATCGCGAACAGTATCAACGTTGTTCCGATGACGAGGTGAACGCCTGGTACGACGAGAAGTACGCCAATCGAACCATCCCGCTTTCGGACAAACACCGCGAACAGATTCTGTCGGTCGTCCGCGAGACCGAAGGAGAAGAGGCGGTCGCGGATGTCGAACAATACCTGCAGTCCATCAGCGAGGTATCGATGCCGATGCGGTATTTCGGACTTCATTATGTCGCCAACTGGATGGCCCGCGACAATACCGACATCATGGACATTCTGTATGACAACGGCCTGATCTGGGCGCATCGGGAGAACCACCCCGCGGATTGAGTCGCTACATCGCTACTACAAAAAACACCGATTCGAGAACGACTCGAATCGGTGTTTTATATGCGTGTAATTGCGTTCAACTTGCCAGGAGGGTGATTGTCTTGCGGTCGTACTCGATCAGTCCGTCCTGTTTCATCGCCGCCAGCTCGCGGGACAGCGATGGGCGCTGGACGTAGAGTTTGCGGGCAAGTTCTTCTTTGGTCATGTTGAGATGGATGCGATTGGCTCCTTGGATGCGAATCTCTTCATGAAGGTAGAAGAGGATCTTGTCACGGATCGTGTCCTGGCTGAGCAGTTTGGAGTGCCAGTTGTAGATATAGACCTTGTCGGCGAGAAGCGTCAGAAAGTTATCTTGAAAGACGGTGTTCGTGCGCAGGTGGTGGCGAACCAGATCGTTGGGAACAACGGCGATGGTCGTCGGTTGGGCGGTGATCAGATTGCCGGGATAGTTGTGGTTGATGGTCCCATACAGCAAGACATCACCATAAATCATCCCCGCGGTGAGCGTGTTGATCGTAATCGTGTGGCCGGACAAGGTGTAGGCCTGGACATGGATGGATCCCTCCAAAACAACGGCGATGTAGGTCGACTCATCGCCTTCCAGCTCGATCGTGTAATTGGCGGGGAACTGTTTGCGCTCGATCGGGGATGTGTCGATTCCAGTGTTTTGAAACAACCGGCTATGTTTGAGTTCCATGGCGAGCCTCCATTCCGTAACATATGTTACATCAATTGTATCATGAACAACGATCTTCGCAAAGACGCAAAAAAAATTTTGAAAAAAGTTTCGCGGTAAAATCCCCTGTTCTGGGCGTCCTCGAGCGTATGTATTTATATAGAAAATATTTTTCCGAAAAATCTGAATAAATGTCTTGCATTGGCGTTTCTTTTTTGCTATTATGTTCAAGACTCACGCCTGAGTCAGGCTACGAAGTGGGAGGTTGCTGACACACCCGTAAGCGTTGTCTTGGTGGTCAGGTAATTTCCACGGAGCAAGTCTATTCTTGAAATAGGCAGAAGGAGGAAAACATTTATGGCGAACCAAAGTATCAGAATCAGACTCAAATCCTACGATCACAGATTGTTGGACCAATCGGCACAGAAAATCGTCGATACCTGTAAGAAAACCGGTGCGAAGATCAGCGGCCCCGTTCCGCTCCCGACCGAAAAAGAGGTATTCACGATCCTGCGCAGCGTGCACGTCAACAAGACGTCCCGCGAACAGTTCGAACGTCGTACGCACAAGCGGTTGATCGACATCACCAATCCGACACCCGCGACGATCGATAGTCTGATGCACCTGGACTTGCCGTCCGGTGTTGACATCGTACTCAAATAACACAAATTCAAACAAGGAGGTAACTCATGGCCAAAGGTATCTTAGGAACAAAAGTTGGTATGACACAAGTCTTCAACGAAGACGGGAAACTGATCCCGGTCACCGTTGTGGCATGTGAACCGAACGTAGTTCTGCAAAAGAAAACAATCGAAAATGATGGATACGAAGCCGTTCAACTCGGTTTCAAAGACAAGCGCGTCAGCCTTGCGAACAAGCCCGAACTGGGACACGTCGCCAAAGCCGATGCCAATCCTAAGCGCTACTTGAAAGAAGTTCGCGGCCCCGAGCTGTACAACTTCGAAGTAGGTCAGGAGATTAGGGTAAATATCTTCACGGAAGGCGAAATGGTCGATGTCACTGGAACGTCCAAGGGCAAAGGCTTCGCCGGCGTCATCAAACGCCACAACCAGCACCGCGGCCCGATGGGACATGGCTCCCACTATCACCGCGGCCCCGGTTCGATGGGTCCGATCGACCCCAACCATGTCCGTCCGGGCAAAAACCTGCCGGGTCACATGGGACACGAAACCAAAACGATTCAAAATCTCGAAGTCGTCAAAGTCGACTTAGAGCGCAACGTCCTGCTCATCAAAGGCTCCGTCCCGGGACCGAAGAAAGGCCTCGTGTTCGTCAAACACGCGGTCAAATCGACTCCGGTAGAGCCGCTCAATCCTGCGGATTTCGCTGTGGCAAGCAATGAACCTGCCACCGAAGAAGCAGCCGAGTAAGACGAGTCGAAGGGAGAATACACATGCCTAAAGTCACACTCTACAATCAGGCCGGTAACACCGTCGGCGAACTCGAACTCAACAACAGCGTATTCGGCATCGAACCCAACGAGCAGGCGGTTTATGATGTCGTCAAAGCCCAGCGCGCCGCAATGCGCCAAGGCACCGCCAGCACCAAGAACCGCGCAGCCGTTCGCGGCGGCGGTCGCAAACCCTGGCGTCAGAAAGGCACGGGCCGTGCCCGCGCCGGTTCCAACACCAGCCCGATCTGGGTCGGCGGCGGAATCACGTTTGGACCGACTCCGCGTCAGTACAAACTCAAAGTCAACAAGAAAGTGCGTCGTCTCGCACTGAAAAGCGTTCTCTCGAGCCGCGTCGCTGACGAGAAGTTCCTCGTCTTGGACAAACTCGAACTGAGCGACATCAAAACCAAGGACATGGTCGCCGTGCTCGCGAGCCTCAAGCTCGAAGGCAAAGTCGCCGTCGTCCTCGACCAAACCAATGAAGCAGTCATGCTGTCGGCGCGCAACCTGCCGAACGTGACCGTCACCACCGTCAGCCAGGCCAGCGTCTACGAACTGATGAACTTCCCCACCATCGTAGCGACCGCCGACGCCGTCAAACAATACGAGGAGGTGCTTGGATAATGTTAGCCAGCGAAATCATCAAACGCCCGATCATCACGGAAAAATCGATGCTGCTCGCCGAACAGGAGAACAAGTACACCTTCGACGTCGACAAGCGCGCCAACAAGATCCAGATCAAACAGGCGATCGAAGAACTGTTCGACGTCAAAGTCACGAAAGTCAACAAGATCAAGACCACGCCGAAGAAAAAACGCGTCGGCCAATACCAAGGTTTCAAACCAGCTGTTACGAAGGCAATCGTCACGCTCGCTGAAGGTAGCAAGATTGAAATCTTCAACGCTTAATCCTTAAGGAGGTTACTGTTATGGCTTTAAAGAAATACAAAGCAATGACGAATGGTACGCGTCACATGACGACTCTCGACTATTCGGAGGTCACCACCGATAAGCCGGAGCGCTCGCTGCTCGTAACGCTGAACAAGAAATCGGGACGCAACACGCAAGGCAAGATCACCGTCCGCCATCGCGGCGGTGGCTCCAAGCGCAAGTACCGCATCATTGACTTCAAACGGAACAAAGACAACATACCGGGCAAGGTCGCGACCATCGAGTACGACCCCAACCGCAACGCATTCATCGCGCTGATTCATTACGTCGACGGCGAAAAACGCTACATCCTCGTGCCCAAAGGCCTCAAGGTCGGCATGATGATCGAAAGCGGCGAAGGCGCCGACATCAAAGTCGGCAACGCCCTGCCGCTGCGCAACATCCCCGTTGGTACCGTCATTCACAACATCGAATTGAAACCCGGCAAAGGCGGCCAGCTCGTCCGCGCCGCCGGCACCAGCGCCCAGATTCTCGGCCGCGAAGAAAAATACGTGCTCGTCCGCCTCAACAGCGGCGAAGTCCGTCGCATCCTCGCGACCTGTCGTGCGACGATCGGGGAAGTCGGCAACGCCGATTACTCGCTGATCAGCATCGGCAAAGCCGGCAAACAACGCCATCGCGGCGTCCGTCCGACGGTTCGCGGTAGCGTCATGAACCCGGTGGACCATCCGCACGGCGGCGGCGAAGGCCGTCAGCCGATCGGGAAGAAAAGCCCGGTCACCCCGTGGGGCAAACCCGCCCTCGGCAAGAAAACCAGACGTCGGAACAAACCGAGCGACAAATACATCGTTCGCCGTCGGAACAAGTAGAGAGGAGGAACTCACATATGTCACGTTCAATAAAAAAAGGTCCCTTTGTGGACGAACACCTCTTCAAGAAAGTCGAAGCACTGAACAAAGAGGGCAAGAAACGCGTCATCCAGACATGGTCTCGTCGTTCGACGATCTTCCCCGAATTCATCGGTCATACGATCGCCGTTTACAACGGCAAGGAACACATCCCCGTGTACGTCCAGGAAGACATGGTCGGACACAAGCTGGGCGAGTTCGCTCCGACCCGCAGCAACCGCGGTCACGGCACCGACAAGAAAGCGAAGAGAAAGTAGGGTAGATGAATATGGAAGCCAAAGCAACTGCCAAGATGGTACGCATCTCTTCTCGCAAAGTCAAATTGGTCATCGACCTCGTTCGCGGCAAGTCCGTCGGCGAAGCGCTCGCCATTCTGCGCTTCACCCCGAAAGCGGCCAGTCCCGTTGTCGAGAAGCTGATTCAATCGGCCGTCGCCAACGCCGAACACAACTACAACATGGACGTGGAAGACCTCTACGTGAAGGAAATCTTCGCCAACGAAGGTCCCACGCTGAAACGATTCCGGCCCCGCGCGCAAGGTCGCGCCACGGCCATCATGAAACGCACCAGCCACATCACCTGTGTCGTGGCTGAGAGAGAATAGGAGGGTATCACATGGGTCAGAAAGTAAGTCCGGTAGGATTACGCATCGGTATCATCCGTGACTGGGATTCACGTTGGTACGCCGACAAAAACGACGTTGCAGACCTGCTGCACGAAGACATCAAGATCCGCGAACTGCTCGAGGATTACTACGTGAACGCAGCCGTCTCGCAAATCGAAATCGAACGCTCCAAAGGCCGCGTCATCCTGACGCTCCATACCGCCAAACCCGGCATGGTCTTCGGCCGCGAGAGCGCCATCAAGAACGCCATCGTCGAAAAACTGCAGCAGCTCACCGGCAAAGACGTGTTCATGAACATCGTCGAAATCAAGAAGCCGGACCTCGACGCCAAACTGGTCGCCGAGAACATCGCCAGCCAATTGGAGAACCGTGCGTCGTTCCGTCGCGTTCAAAAAATGGCCATCCAACGCGCCATGCGCGCTGGAGCACAAGGCTGCAAAACCTTGGTCGCCGGTCGCCTCGGCGGCGCTGAAATCGCCCGCAGCGAAGGATACAGCGAAGGCAACGTGCCCCTGCACACGCTGCGCGCCGACATCGACTATGCCACCGCCGAAGCCAAGACCACCTATGGTCGCATCGGCGTCAAGGTATGGATCTACAAAGGCGAAATCCTCAAAGAACGCAAACGAGGAGGCAAACGATAATGTTAACTCCGAAACGCACCAAATATCGACGCCCTCATCGCGTCAAATACGAAGGCAAAGCGAAAGGCGGCATGTTCATCAACTTCGGTGACTATGGTCTCATGGCCACCCAAGGCGCATGGATCACCAACCGCCAGATCGAAGCCGCCCGTATCGCGATGACGCGTTACATGAAACGTCAGGGGAAAGTCTGGATCCGCATCTTCCCGCACATGGCGAAAACCGCCAAGCCGCTGGAAGTCCGCATGGGATCCGGGAAAGGCGCCCCGGACGGATTTGTCGCCGTTGTCAAACAGGGAACGATCATGTTTGAAATCGGCGGCGTACCGGAAGACGTCGCTCGCGAAGCGCTTCGCCTCGCCCAGCACAAACTCCCGGTAACCACGAAATTTGTCAAACGCGAAAGTGGTGATTCGAGTGAAAGCTAACGAAATCCGCACTTGGGAGACAACCAAGATCAACGAAGAAATCAAAGAACTCAAACGCGAACTGTTCGACCTGCGTTTCCAGCAGGCCACCGGACAACTCGAGAACACGGCTCGAATCGGCACCGTCAAGAAAGCGATCGCGAGAATGAAAACCGTTCTCAACGAGCGCGCCGAGTAGAGTGAGGAGAGAATAACATGGAACGCAAACAACGCAGAGTCATGACCGGTACCGTGGTATCGGACACCAACGACAAGACCATCACCGTTCTGGTTCAGACCTACCGCAAGCACCCGCTCTACGGTAAGCGCGTCGTCCAGACCAAGAAGTTCGCAGCTCACGACGAAGCCAACCAGGCCAAAGTCGGAGATGTCGTCAAGATAATGGAGACCCGTCCATTGTCCAAATCCAAACGATTCCGTCTGTTGGAAGTTGTCGAAACAACCTCGTAACAGCGGTTCAGAGTAAATAAGGAGGCTATCACCATGATTCAACAAGAATCAAGAATGAAAGTAGCAGACAACTCCGGTGCTCGCGAAGTCTTGACGATCAAGGTTTTGGGAGGCACGGGGCGTAAATACGCCTCAGTCGGAGATGTCGTCGTGGTTACAGTCAAGTCGGCTACTCCCGGTGGAATGGTCAAAAAAGGAGAAATCCTGAGAGCTGTAATCGTACGCACCAAAAAACCGATCCGTCGCAAAGACGGAAGCTATATTCGATTCGATGACAACGCCGCCGTGATCGTGCGCGAGGACAAGAGTCCGCGCGGCACCCGCATCTTCGGCCCGGTGGCCCGTGAGCTTCGCGAAGCCGGTTACATGAAAATCGTCTCGCTGGCTCCGGAAGTACTGTAAGGAGGAGGTACTCACATGAAAATCAAAAAAGGAGATACCGTCCGCGTCATCAGCGGCGCCAACCTCGGCAAAGAGGGCGAAGTCCTGAAAGTCTATCCGAAAACGAATCGCGTCATCGTCGAAGGCGTCAACAAAATCAAGAAACACGCCAAACCGACCCAGGCTCATCCCGACGGCGGGATCCTGGAATACGAAGCACCGATTCATGCTTCCAACGTGATGATCGTCGAGAAGAAGCAGGGTCCGACCCGCATCGGCTACAAGACCGTCACGGAAACCGTCCGCAAAAAACAAGTCACCAGAAAAGTTCGTTATTCGAAAAAAACTGGTGAGGTATTAGACTAACGGAAAGGAGGCCACTACATATGAATCGTCTGCAAGCAACATACAATGATAAAGTGCGCCCCGCACTGATGGAGAAATTCAATTACACAACCCCGATGGCGGCCCCGAAGATCGTCAAAGTGGTTGTCAACATGGGCGTCGGCGACGCCATCATGAACTCAAAAGCATTGGACGACGCGGTCGCCGAGCTGACCCAGCTCACCGGCCAGAAACCTGTCATCACCAAAGCGAAAAAATCGATCTCCAACTTCAAACTCCGCGAGGGAATGGCGATCGGCTGCAAGGTCACGCTCCGCGGCGAGCGGATGTTCGACTTCCTCGACAAGTTGATCAACATCGCGCTGCCCCGGGTACGCGACTTCCAAGGCGTCAGCAAAACGGCATTCGACGGGCGTGGGAACTATACCCTCGGTGTCAAGGAACAGCTGATCTTCCCCGAAATCAATTATGACAAAGTCAACCGCGTCCGCGGGATGGACATCGTCATCGTCACAACGGCCAATACCGATGTCGAGGGCCTCGAGCTCCTCAGTCAGTTCGGCATGCCGTTCCGTAAATAAGGAGGCTACTTCATGGCTAAAACATCATTAAAAGTGAAATCGCACCGCAAACAGAAATTCTCGGTCCGGGAATACACGCGTTGCGAGCGCTGTGGCCGTCCCCACGCGGTATACAGAAAGTTCAAATTGTGCCGTATCTGTTTCCGCGAACTCGCGTACAAGGGACAGATCCCCGGCGTCAAAAAAGCTAGTTGGTAATCACCACATGAATATGTTCCAAGAGATTGGAAGGAGGCAAACGAAATGGTAATGACAGATCCCATCGCTGACATGTTGACACGCATCCGCAATGCCAACCAGATGAGACACGAAACCGTCGACGTTCCCGCTTCGAAGCTGAAAAAAGAGATTTTGGAAGTCTTGAAACAGGAAGGCTACATCGCCGGCTACAAAGTCATCAAGAAAGACGTGCAGGACAACCTGCGTGTGACACTCAGATACATGGACAACAACGAACGCGTTGTCAAAGGACTCAAACGCATCTCGAAGCCGGGACTTCGAGTCTATGCGAAAAACAGTGAAATCCCGAAAGTACTGAACGGACTAGGAATTGCCGTGATTTCCACTTCGCGAGGCATCATGACCGATCGCGAAGCCCGCAAGCAAAAAGTCGGCGGGGAAATCCTGGCATATGTTTGGTAGGAGGTGTTATCATGAGTCGAATCGGAAAGAAACCCATCACACTCCCAGCAGGTGTGGAAGTAACACTCGATAACAATCACGTCGTCGTCAAAGGCCCCAAAGGCCAGCTCGAAGGCACGTTCAACAACGAACTGACCTTCACCCTCGACGGCAACGACCTCGTCATCGAACGTCCCAGCGAAAGCAAGTTCCATCGGGCCATCCACGGCACCACCAGAGCGCTCATCAACAACATGGTCGTCGGTGTCAGCGACGGCTTCAAGAAACAGCTGCGCATGGTCGGCGTCGGTTACCGCGCGATGTTGCAGGGCAACAAACTCGTCCTCAACGCCGGTTACTCGAACCCCGTGGAAATGGCGATCCCCGACGGCATCACCGTCGAAGTTCCCAAGAACACCGACATCACCGTCAGCGGCATCGACAAGCAGCAGGTCGGCGAATTCGCGGCCAACGTCCGCAAGGTCCGTCCGCCTGAACCGTATCTCGGCAAAGGCATTCGCTACATCGACGAATACGTCCGTCGCAAAGAAGGAAAAACAGCCAAATAAGGAGGAGTGAGAGCACATGATCAAAAACAAATCACGCAACAAGCTGCGCCAGAAACGCCATAAGCGCATTCGCCAGCATCTGGTCGGAACTCCCGCTCAACCTCGTTTGAGCGTGTTCCGCAGCAACAAGCACATCTACGCGCAGATCATTGACGACGTTAACGGCGTCACCCTGGTCTCCGCCAGCAGCAACGAAAAAGACGACAAAGCGGCCAACGGCGGCAACATCGACGCGGCGAAAGCCGTCGGCGCCAAACTGGCCGAACGCGCACTCGCCAACAACATCGACAAAGTGGTCTTCGACCGCGCCGGATATCTCTATCACGGCCGCGTCAAGGCCCTGGCCGAAGCTGCCCGCGCAGCCGGCCTGGTATTCTAGGAGGGTTCCCATGGACAACAACGATAGAAGAAGACGACGCAAACCGCGTCGCAGAAGAGAGCCCAAGCTCTTTGAAGAGCGCGTTGTTCACATCAACCGCATCGCCAAGGTCGTCAAGGGCGGCCGTCGCTTCCGCTTCAGCGCCCTCGTCGTCATCGGCGACAAAAAAGGCAAAGTCGGCTTCGGTACCGGCAAAGCGCAAGAGGTACCCGACGCCATCAAGAAAGCCATCGAAGACGCGAAACGCAACATGGTCAAAATCCCGATGTACAACAGCACCATCCCGCACGAAGTGATCGGACGCTTCGGCGCCGGCAAAGTGCTCCTGAAGCCGGCCATCGCCGGTACCGGCGTCATCGCCGGAGGACCCGTCCGCGCCGTATTGGAACTCGCCGGAGTCGAAGACATCCTGTCGAAATCGCTCGGTTCCAACACGCCGATCAACATCGTCCGCGCCACCTTTGACGCGATCGACACGCTGCGCACGGCCGAACAGGTCGCCCGCACCCGCGGTCTCAGCGTCGAGGAGATGTTGAACTGATGGGTAAACTCGCGATCAAACTGGTGAAGAGCACCATCGCCGGTACTCCCAACCAGAAGAAAACGGCCGTCGCACTCGGCCTGACCAAATTGCAACGTACCGTCGTCAGAGAAGATACTCCTACGATTCGGGGCATGATCAACGTGATCAAGCACCTCGTAGAAGTGAAAGAGTTATAGGAGGTATCATCATGAACTTATCGAACCTGAAACCAACTCCTGGCTCGACCCACGCCAAAAAACGCCTCGGCCGCGGCCCGGGCAGCGGCACCGGCAAAACCGCCGGCAAAGGCCACAATGGGCAGAACGCCCGCAGTGGCGGCGGAACCCGTCCGGGATTTGAAGGCGGCCAGACGCCGCTGTTCAAACGCCTGCCCAAACGCGGGTTCTACAACCCGCACCGCACCGAGTTCGCCACCGTCAACGTCAGTGCCCTCAACCAATACACCGAAGGCACCGTCGTCACCATGGACCTGCTCAAAAAAGACCGTCTCGTCCGCAAGGAACTCGACGGCCTGAAAATTCTCGGCAACGGCGAACTGACTGTCAAACTGACGGTCCAGGCAAACAAGTTCACCAAATCAGCGGCAGAAAAGATCGAAGCGCTTGGCGGAACAGCCGAGGTGATCTGATATGGACAACATAGTTGCAGTACTGAAAAACAAAGATGTGATGAAGAAAATCGGATTCACATTCTTGGCTTTCCTCGTCTACAAGATGGCAACTTACATCCATATTCCGCTCATCAACCCCGACATCATCAGTCAGTTCTTCGAAGCCGCCGACAGCGGCGTGCTCGGCATCGCCAATGCGTTCACCGGTAACGCGCTGAAGAACTACAGCATCATCGCCCTCGGCATCGGCCCCTACATCACGGCGTCGATCGTCATCCAGCTGCTTCAGATGGACATCGTTCCATTCCTGAAAGAGTGGCAGGAGGAAGGCGAAACCGGCAAACAGAAAATCAACCAGTTGACCCGCTATCTGGCCATCGGTCTGGCATTCGTCCAGGCGCTCGCGATGACCTATGCGTTCCGCCTGTCGGGAGACTCGATCTTCGACATCGGCGTCACCAACGTCAACTTCGTCACCTACACCTATCTCGCCATCGTGATGACCGCGGGTACGGCATTCCTGCTGTGGCTCGCCGATCAGATCACGATGCGTGGCGTCGGCAACGGCACATCGATGATCATCGTCGCCGGTATCGTCTCGACGATGCCCGGCATGATCACATCGTTGATCGAGACCTATCTCGCCAATGGCGCCGCCAACACCGAAAACATCCTCATCTTCAGTCTCGTCCTGGTCCTCTACATCTCCGTCATCATCTTCGTCACGGTCATGCAGAGCGCCTTCCGCAAAGTACCGATTCAGTATTCGAACCGTCCGGCCAGCGCCCGATTCCAAGGGAAAAGCGATTCGCACATCCCCTTGAAAATCAACTCGGCCGGCGTCATCCCGGTCATCTTCGCGGTCACGATTCTGTCGATTCCGACCACAGTCTTGTCGTACATCGACAACCTGCAAGCCACCACCGCGGGACTGTGGATCAACGAAATGTTCACCTACACCAGACCGCTCGGTTATGCGGTATATGTGGTGCTCATCTTCGTCTTCGCGTTCTTCTACAGCTTCGTCCAGATCAACCCCGAAAAGGTTGCGGAGAACCTGCAGAAACAGAATGCCTACGTACCGGGCGTCCGTCCCGGCATCGAAACCGAGAACTACATCTCGAAAACCTTGTTCCGGATCACGATCATCGGTTCGACCTATCTCGTATTGGTCGCCAGTCTGCCGATCTTCGCCAGCATGATCTTCAACCTGCCCGCCTATGTCCAAATCGGCGGAACCAGTCTGCTGATCGTCGTCGGCGTCGCGATCGAGACCACCAAACAGATCAAGACCCAGACGCAAGAACAGAATTACAGCGGATTCATCAAGTAAGAGGGATACTTTGAAAATCTTAGTGATGGGTCCACCGGGAGCCGGCAAAGGAAGCCAATCCTCACGGATCGTCGACGACTACAAGATGCCGTCGATCTCGACGGGACAGATGTTCCGCGACGCGTTCAACCGCGGCGACGAGATCGGCATCGAAGCGATGCGATTCATCAAGAAAGGCGAACTTGTCAGCGACGACATCACCAACGAAATCGTCAAGCGCCGGCTTCACGAAGCGGACGCGGAAGACAGTTTCATTCTCGACGGTTATCCGCGTACCGTCAATCAAGCCAAAGCACTGGATGAGATGCTGGACGACAAGGGCACCAAGCTCGACGCCGTCATCAACATTCTCTCCAGCCACGATGTGCTGTTCGAACGCATGGAACAGCGCCGGGTGTGCAAACAGTGCGGCGAGACCTACCACCTGCGCTTCAAGAAACCCGAAGTCGACGGTGTGTGCGACGTCTGCGGCGGCGAGCTCTATCAACGCCCCGACGACACCCACGAATCGGTCGAACGCCGTCTGGAAATTTACGAAACCAAAACCAAACCGCTGTTGGACTACTACAGCGAGCAAGGCATCCTGTACAGCGTCAACGGCATGCAGCCGTTCGACAAAGTCTATGCCGACATCGTGGAGATCCTGGAGGATCTCTCATGATCTCGATCAAAAGTCCACGCGAAATCGAATTGATGAGGGAAGCAGGGCGCATCGTCGCCCTCGCTCATCAAGCGGTGAAGGAACACGTCAAACCCGGCACCACCACCAAACAACTCGACCAGATCGTCGAACGCGTCATCCGCGATCATGGCGCCACGCCCTCATTCAAGGGCTACGGCGGTTTCCCCGCCAGCGCCTGCACCTCGATCAACGAACAAGTCGTTCACGGGATCCCGTCCGATGAGGTCATCCTCAAGGACGGCGACCTGATCTCCATCGACATCGGTGCCAACTACAAAGGCTACCACGGCGACAGCGCCTGGACCTACGCCGTCGGCACCGTATCGGACGACATCCGGCAACTCATGAAAATCACCGAAGAGTCCCTGTGGAAGGGACTGGAGATGGCGACCGCCGGCAACCGGCTCACCGACATCTCGCACGCGATCCAAAGCCATGCCGAATCCTTCGGTTATGGCGTGGTCCGCGAATTCGTCGGCCATGGCGTCGGCAAACAGCTTCACGAAGACCCGCAGGTACCGAACTTCGGACTGCCGCACCGGGGCGTGAGACTGAAAGCCGGCATGACCCTGGCGATCGAACCGATGATCAACATGGGACGCAAGGACGTACGCGTACTCGAAGACAATTGGACGGCCGTGACCGTCGACGGGCAACCGAGCGCTCACTACGAACACTCGATCCTCGTCACCGACGGCGCACCGGTCATCCTGACAACCGTCTAAAGGAGGAATTCTCACATGCCGAAAGAAGAAAAACTGGAACTCGAAGGCAAAGTCGTCGAGGCCTTGCCGAACACGGAATTCATCGTCGAACTGGAAAACGGACATCGCATTCACGCTCACGTTTCTGGTAAAATCCGTATGTATTACATTCGCATTCTACCAGGCGACCGCGTCACGGTGGAACTCTCACCGTACGACCTAACACGTGGGCGCATTACCTACCGCCACCGCAACAAGCGGTAATACGCCTTATAGGAGGAATTTATCATGAAAGTAAGACCCAGTGTAAAGAAGATGTGTGATAAGTGCAAGATCATCAAGCGCAAAGGCAAAGTGATGGTCATCTGCGACAATCCGCGTCACAAACAACGTCAAGGTTAATTAGGAGGAAATCATATGGCACGCATATCCGGTGTAGACATTCCGCGCGACAAGCGCGTCGTCATCTCGCTGACCTACATTTTCGGGATCGGCAGAACCACCGCCAAACACATCCTCGCAGCCGCTGAAGTATCGGAAGACACCCGCGTCAAGGACCTCACCGAGGACGAACTGTCGCGAATCCGCAGCGAAGTCGCCAAGGTCAAGACCGAAGGCGATCTCCGTCGCGAAGTGTTGATGAACATCAAACGCCTGCAGGAAATCGGAAGTTATCGAGGAATGCGGCATCGCCGCGGCCTCCCGACGCGCGGACAGAACACCCGCAACAACGCGCGTACGCGCAAAGGCCCGCGCCGCACGGTCGCGAACAAGAAGAAATAAGGAGGAAGACAGAACATGGCCAAAAGACAACGCAGAGTACGTCGTGTGAAGAAGAACATTCCTTCTGGAGTCGCCCACATTCACTCGACCTTCAACAATACCATCATCACCATCACCGACCCCACGGGGAACGCCATTGCGTGGAGCAGTGCCGGCGCCCTCGGGTACAAAGGAAGCCGCAAGTCGACCCCGTTCGCCGCGCAGCTGGCAGGCGAAGCCTGCGCCAAAGCCGCGATGGAACACGGAGTCCAGAAAGTGGAAGTCAGCGTCAAGGGTCCGGGTCCGGGCCGCGAAGCCGCGATCCGCAGCCTGCAGACCGCCGGTCTCGAAATCACCGCCATCAAAGACGTCACCCCGATTCCCCACAACGGCTGCCGTCCGCCGAAACGTCCGCACAAGTAACCCTTAAGGGAGGTTGTTCTTTTGAAAGATTTGAAATTCGAAAAACCGAACACTTCGATCGAAGTGTTGAATGAGACCAACACGTATGGGAAGTTCGTCATCACCCCGCTCGAACGCGGTTACGGCATCACGCTCGGCAACTCCCTTCGACGGGTGCTCCTGTCGAGTCTTCCGGGCGCTGCGATCGTCAACTGCGAAATCGACGGCGTACAACACGAATTCTCCAGCGTCGACGGCGTCGTCGAAGACGTCACCGGCATCGTCCTCAACTTGAAGGACATCGTCCTGACCATCGACAACGACGATCCCGACGTCGAGAAACGTTTGGAAATCTATGTGGAAGGACCTCAGGTAGTTACCGCCAAAGACATCATCTGCGACAACGAAGTGGACATCATCAACGAAGACCAGCACATCTGCACCGTCAACGACGGCAAGTTCCGGATGATCATGACCGCCCGCAAGGGCGTCGGATATGTCAACGCCGACGACAACAAGGAATTCATCACCAACCGTTCGGCGATCGGCGTCATCCCGATCGATGCCATCTACACCCCGGTGAACCGCGTCAACTACGACGTCGCACCGGCGTCAAGCGGCAACTCCAAGCAGGACAAACTGACCCTGGAGATCTGGACCAACGGCAGCGTCACCCCGCAGGAAGCGATCGCCATCGCCTCGAAGATGATGATCGAACACCTCGAAGTCATGGTCGATCTCAGCGAGAAGGTCAAGGAAGAAGAATTCATGACCGAACGCGAAGACGAACAGAACTCGCAAATTCTCGAAATGCAGATCGAAGATCTCGATTTGTCCGTCCGCAGTTACAACTGCCTCAAGCGCGCCGGCATCAACACGGTCGAAGAACTGACGCAGAAGACCGAGGAAGACATGATGAAGGTTCGCAACCTGGGCAAGAAGTCACTGAAAGAAGTCAAGACGAAACTCGACGAACTCGGGCTGTCGCTTGCAAGACATTAATAGGAGGTAATTCACATGGCTGGATACAGCAAACTGAACCGTCGCAGCGATCAGCGCAAGGCGATGTTGCGTGACCTTGTCACCCAACTCATCATCCACGAACGCATTCAGACGACGGAAACCAAGGCGAAAGAATTGCAACGCCTCGTCGAGAGAATGGTCACCCTGGGCAAGAAAGGCACTCTGGCGGCACGCCGCCAAGCCGCTCAGACCGTCCGTTTCCTGGACGCCGGCGACGACCAGAACGCCCTGCAGAAACTGTTCAGTGACATCGCACCGCGATTCACCGAACGCAACGGCGGATACACCCGGGTTCTCAAAATGGGACCGCGCCGCGGCGACGCAACGCCGATGGCGATCATCGAATTCGTCGAATAACACACAATTAGAAAAGTCAACTCAGCCGAGTTGACTTTTTTGTTGTTGGGCTATGAACTTGCGGAATAATGTATAGGTCATCGAACCATCTGCCAAGGACAAACCGATGTGAATCACATCCTCATTTGATAAGGCCAGGGATATGTTGTTGTTCCGTGCACCGAGAATTAGAGCAAGCATGCCGAGGCGCTTGTTGCCGTCGACAAACGGATGTTTGGTGATGATCATGTAAGCAAGCATACACAGCTTGTCCATGACATCGGGATACAAATCACGCTCTTCAAACGTTTGGAGTGGTTGGAATAAACAAACATCCAATACATTCATGCGGACACCGGGAGTTCCGCCATATCGGTTCAACAATCGATGATGAAAGATAAGGAGTTCCTCTTTGGTGAAATACTTCATTTGGCCAGTTCTTTCATGGCTTTGTCATACTCGTCCATCACCGCATCCGCCTCGTGGATCAGGAATGCTCGTTTCAAGGTTTCATATTCTTCAAAATCCATGATGACATAGCTGGGCTTGTTGTGCTTCATCACGATGATGTTCTTTTTCTCTTTCAAGTCTTTGAGCACCTTGCTGAGTTGTTGATTCAGTTCAGTGGCGGATACTGTATTGTTGGTATCGATCAACATATTATCACCTCCATGTCACCTTCATTGTATCACAATTATTAGCAAAATAGTTATAAAAATAGTAATAATTATAGTTATAACTTGACAACTTAATATGACAGCATATGCCAAAATAAATATTGACATACATTGACATGTATGGTACACTGAACGTGACATCATCCAGGAGGTGGTTGTATGGCCGATTATTATACCCTTAAAGATTTACATGAGATCACCGGGTATTCCGACCGCACCTTGCGCCGCTATCTTGCCAAGGGGCAGCTCAAAGGACGCAAGATCGGCAGCGAGTGGCGGTTCACCAAAGACGACGTGACTGCGTTGTTTGAAGAGATCGACTTCTCGAAGTCGGTCGCATCGCTCGCCAGTGAGAAGGTCAAGATGTTTCTCCGCGGCGAGTACGAGAAGAAAGGAGACCACAGCATGTGCACGATATGGGATTTTCATGATCTTACCGACGACCAGGTGGAGCGCATCAAACACATCGTGATGCGCGTGTCGAACCAGCACAAGGGCATCGAGATGCGGTTCCATCAGGACAACGGTAACGTCCGGTTGTCACTGATCGGCGACATCGATTACATCGGCGACATCATGGACGACATTCGTCCCGTCATCAAAGGTTGACGACAATCCAAAAAACGAGTTCACAAGCGCTCGTTTTTTTGATATAATACAGTGGTACACAAGGAGTGTGATGACCCATGCGCATATTCTGGATCCGATTCCAAAAATACGTGCTTCCCGTTCTCTTCGGCATCTTCATGCTGGCGACTCTCTGGAGCCTGTTCTTCCGCAACGACCCGTTCGCGACGCTGCTGTTTTATCTGTTGTTCGACGCGCTGTTCGGCACGATGCTGTACTACCGCGTGACGAAGAAGGCGTTGATTACGTTCGTGCTCTATGTCGGACTGTTCTCGCTCTTGACGGTGTTGTCGATGGTGCTGGTCGGCGGCTGGGTGTTCATGATCGTGCTGCTCATCGACGTGCCGGTCGCGATTCTCGCTTATCAGGTATACGGCGACATTTACTGACAACATCAAACTCACAGGAGGGAGCGTGACATCATGCGACACTGGTTTTTGCTGGCCATCGTGGTCTTGGTTCTCGGTAGTCTGACTTCGATCATTTACTACATTTACACCGTACAGGACGAACACGCCAAGAAAGTTGTCGTTCAGGATGTCAAAAGGCTTCATTATTCGGTATTCACCTGGTGCGACCCGGATCTCAATCCACCGGGCTGCATGGATGGCGAGGAACTGTCGATCAACGACTTCATCCAACACTATCAGATCCCGACGGACGACGTCATCTGGTTCCACGAGGACAACTATGACCTCGACTACGACACGATCGTCGCCACCTACACCGACGAAGGCATCTGGCTCCATCTCGAAGCCGACGACGATCACAAGTACGAGTTTCACGGTCTCATCACCGACATCGACGACTTTGACAAGGATGACGTGCAACGAGACGACTGAATGAAAAAACGGACCTCAGGTCCGTTTTTGTTTGAATCAAGGTGATTGTTCCGATTACCGGAAGATCTTCATGGAAACAAATCAACTCCAAAATGGATGCGAATGATCAAGAAATGGGTCTGGATTGATTGATGCGCGCAAATCATACAAGACATACATGGCATCGAGTTTTCTGAGGTCCTGTTATAGGAGTAGCAAAACCGATTCGCGTGTCGACAGGCTCGGTTCCAATCGAGTTTGTGATGTGTTGTCAGGATTGCGAAGCAATTCGAGCATCTGATGGAACGCCAGTTTCGCGAAACGCTCCTTGTTTGGTCCGAGCGATGTCAGGCGTGGCAACAGGCTGTCGCACAGCATCGTGTCGTCAAAACTGACGATCGAGACATCCTGCGGAATCCGCATGCCGTTGCTCGACAACCAGGCGTAAAGCCATTGGGCTGCGGCATCACAGTGACACACATAGGCGCTTGGCAGGTTTTCTCGTTGAAACGTCAGATTCGGATTGTCTTGTTCGACATTGGAATTCAGATGACGATTCTCGCGAAATGCCAAACCGGCTTGCAACAACGCTTTGCGATATCCGAAGTAGCGATCCATGATGGCGCTGGTCGATCCTGTGTTACCGATGAAACCGATGTCCTCATGTCCGCTTTCAATGAGATAGGACGTCAACCGGTACCCGGCATCGTAATGGTTGATGTAGACACTCGAAACGCCCCCCTTTGGCACATGATAATCGATGAACACCGTTGGCACGTCCAGCGTTCGGATGTGCCGCATGGCGTCCGAATCCAACTGCCCGACAAAGAACAGACCATCGGGCTTGAATGACGCAGTCGCTTGTTGAATGGTCTGAATGGCATTCGACTGATGCAAGAACGCGACTTGAAGGGTGCTGCCAATGCGATTGCATTCCGCGCTCAGGAAGTAGAAGATTGTGGAATAGAACTGTTCTGAGGGAGTGAGAAAGAAATCCTGGTTAACAAAAAAGATGAACCGCTTGTTGTCGACGTCGACTTTCGCGGATTTCAGCTTGTAATGAACCGAATCAGCGTAAGCCACGATTTCTTTGCGCAGCTTGTCGCTGACCCCTTTCTTGCCTGTCAGAGCTTTGTGAACGGCAACTTTGCTGATCCCGAATTTGTCAGCGATCGTCTGCAACGTAACTTTTTTCATTTTGTTAACCTCCCTTGTTACTTCAACGTTAACACATTCATCCCATCAGGTCAACAAAAAAGGGCGGCAGATGCCGCCCTCATGGTGCTACTCCGGTTTGACGTAAGCGAAATTGGTGGGAATGCCGGAGATGGAGACGCCTCGGTCACCGCTCGTTACCGCGTCCCAGCGAGTCTGGTCGACCAATTCGACGTTGTCGATGATCGACAATCCCCAGGAGCTGGTTCGATTGTCAGCGAATTCGAGGTAATACTCTTTGCTGCTGTCGAGTCCGGAAATGTCCATCATGTGATTGTCCAGATTGGTGTTTTCTTTTCCAGACAGATTGTCACGACGGACAAAGCGCAACACTTCGATGTTGGTGCCGACTTCCTTGACGGAGACAAAAATCTGCTTGTCCCATTTCAGGCCGCCGCCCCAGTCGAACTCGAGGTAGATGTTACTGCCGTTGATCGTGAATGCGCTCGAGCGAAGGACGCCGAGATCACCGTCACCGCTCTCGTTGCTCTGAGCGATGCCGGAGTTGTCGTACCAACCGCCCTGGACGTCGTCCCAGCTTGTCAGACCGCTGGAGAAGTCGCCGTTGGGAATGCTGTTGGTCGCGCTTCCCGCTCCGTTGATGGAAGGAACGATGTTCTCCGCCAACGTGTCGGTGGTTGTCGATGGCGCTGTCTTGTAGTACGTCACGAATGCGTCGGCCGACAGGATGGCCCAGTCGTATGCCGCCGCTTCGGTCAGCACGAAGTACAGGCTGTCACCGAGACTGACATCCGCCAGGCTGCCGAGGTCGAAGTAATACTGGAACATGAACGCTTCGGCGTTGGTGATTGTAGAGCCGTATTGCGCGGTCGCCTTGGTGGTGTCATTGTAATGACGATTGGCGAATCGCGCCACTTCCGTGTGGTCCTCGGTCTTGCGGACGGAGACATAAGCGAAGTCCGGCGTTCTACCGCCGCCGAGTTTGAAACTGATCCAACCGCTGCCGCCGAGGGTGAAGTCCGCGGAGCGGAGATGTCCCATGCGTTCGGAACTCTGGTCCCACGTGAGCGAACCGCCTTCGACACCGATGTTGTAAGTGCCTTCGCGATCGTATGGATAACCGCCGCCAAAATAGGTTCCGCTGACGACACGATCGTCGATGAAGGCCGCCATGCCGCTTTCATCCTTCCAGAGGGTGTAGGCGTTCCAGCCGGTGAGATCACCGGTCTCGAAGCCACCATTGTAGAGGTTGTAGGACGCCTGTCCGTAGACGGTCACAAGGTTGTTCGAGCCGTCTTTGGCGATCAGGTACGGTTTGACGCTGACAGCGTTGGCTTCGGCGATCGACAGGACGAACTCATTGGTTGTCCCGAGATACTTCATGCCTTGATTGCGCTGCACGCCCGCCGTGTCGATGTAGAGGTCGGCTTGCGAGGTTGAAGAAAGCACGCCGTACTCCACCAAGGTGTACCCGCTGGGTAAATAGAACTGGCCGAGATAGGATTTGTATCCGCTGCGCAGCGACAGGTTGTAACTCAATCCGACATGAGGGCTGTCGGACGGTGCGGATGTCGCGTACACGGCGGTGATGGTGACGCTTTCGAGGACGGTGAACGAGTAGGTCGACTGGTAACTGACCGTGCGGTCGTTGATTTCCCAGTGATGGAAATACTCGCCCCCGGCGGGGGTGTCGGCGACGACGGTAGCGACTTCATTGTAGTCGTATGTGCCGCTCGTCGAACTGCCGGAACCGTCATCCGTGGTGCCGCCGTCGACGGTGAGCGTATAGGTGTCGCTCGTGCTCTTGTCGTAGCGGAGAATGAGGATGCGGTCTTCGTTCACGCCGGTGTAGTCGTCGGACCATTTCGGGGTGGAAGAAATCGTGTAGCCCGGTTTGGTCGGAAGGCCCTCGGTGATGTCGGTGCCGTCATTGCCGTCGGTGACGTACTGAATGCCGAGTTCTTCTCCGTTGGTGTCGATGAACAGGAGATAGAACGTCTCAGGACTTGTCGTGTCGGGTTTGAAGACGCCGGTAAGACTCATGTTGTCGGTTACGATGAATTGATGATCGATGGGCAAGTCTTTGCGGATGGTTCCGTTGAGCAACCAGAACGCGAACGTGTAGCCGGTGGTTTCTTCGTCCAGGTCGCCGTCAAAGGCAAGCGCCGCGCCGTATGTCGCGCTGACGGATACCGGTCCGGTCGTATTGTCACTGTCGAAATACGTCGTGACTTGAACGGTAACGGAGTCCGCGCCCTGTTGCGGCAGGGCGAACGTGTGGTTGGCCGAGATGAGGAACAGGACCGTGAACAACAGTAGAACGCCAAGTCGTTTCATGACCGTCCTCCTCACTCGAACAAGCCTTCGGTTCCGATGGCTCCGCCACCGAAATCGGCGCTGCTTGCAATGCTGTCTTCCAATTCGAATTCAATGATTTCAATGGTTGGTGCTTCGTATTCTTGTTTCATGTGATTCCTCCTTACGGTAATCTAGGTGCATGTGCCCATTCATCGTGTCATTGTTGTGATTGCCAGTTCAATGCGGGTGTTGATGCGGTGAAATTCCATACGCTTGTATCGAACCCTTCGAGCGTGGTTGGAGTGTTCATCGGTTCGCCACGAATGCCATCCCCCCTTCCGCTGTCAGGATTGCCGATGCGATCCAGGCTACTGGTCGCCATGTCATAGACGCAGTTGTCGTAGACGGTGTGGTACGTCCCACCAACGGTGTGTCCGACGAAACTGCCGACAAAAATGTCATCACCCGTTTCGGACGCGGTGACCGCGACCTTGCTGATGCTGGTCGCGACATGGCTGTTGTATCCTTCCATGCGGCCGATGAAACCACCGGCATGGACGAGGAATGCGCTGGTCGCTTCGACTGTGCCGAGCGCGAGACTGTCTTCGATCCGGCCTGATCCGAGATAGCCGACGAATCCGCCGACGTAACCGGGACCGCTCAGGACAACATCGGCGACACTCTGTTCGATGGTCATCCGATTGTTGCCCATGCGACCGATGAAGCCGCCGCTGGCGCTCTGTTCGCCGCCGACGACGGTGATCGTCGCCGTTACGGCGGATTGATATATCCACTGTTCGGCGGTGGGATCGTCACTGAGCCCGATCAATCCCCCGACCGTGAAATGGGTTGCTTCAATGGTGCCCGTGAAGGAACTTCGCACGACGCGGTTTCCTTCGCTCTGTCCGAACAGGCCACCTAGGAATCCGACGCCGTTGGTTGAGACGGCGAGGATCGACATGTCGACATCGACGTTTTCGATGTCGCTCTTGGTGGAACGCCCGGCAAGTCCGCCGACGCGGGCGTTGTTGGACGTTGTGGTGAGGTCGATCGAGCCCTCGAGACGGAGGTTTTGAACCACTGCTTCGGAGAGATTGGTGAAGAATCCGATTTCCGCTTCGTCCGCTGTGATGACAATGCCGGAAATGGTGTGTCCGTCACCATCGAAAAAGCCGGTGAAGGACATCGGAACCCACGAACCAGACAACTCAATGTCGGCCGTCAGGACGTAGGCGCCGTCGGGGTCGATCGCTCGGAGGGCGCTTTCGGTGGCGATTGCCGTGACTTCGATGTAGGCGCGAGTGCTTGGCTGTGACGCGACGAAACCGTCCGCGTCGGCGACGACTTGGACATACAGTGCGCCGTCGTTCAAGAGTGCCGTCGGCAAGGTGTACGTGGTTGTGGTGATGGTGGAGTAGAACATGCCGTCGACATAGATGTCGTACCGGGTCGCTCCGGTCACGGCGTTGAACGACAGGATGCCCGAGGCAACGGTGACGCCGGTCGGGGTGTCCAATTCCACCATCGGAATGGAGATAGCGGTCGTCGTCGCAATGGATGATAGGTAGGTGCTTGTATTATCCAATGCCGTGACTGAGACATCCACGTCGCCACCGTACAGCGCCGGCAAGATCAGTTCATTGGTAGTTGCGGTGTAGGTGTCGCCGTCAATGACGATGCGATAGGACGTGGCGTTGGCGACCGCATCCCAGGACAGAACACCATCGTCGAAGGTGATGTTGGCGACCGATGCGAGTTGTGCTCGCAAGGTCACGCTGTCGCTGAACAAACTGTTGCGGACATAGCCGGTCGGATTGCCGAGAGCGAGGATCTCGACGGTTGTCGGAGCGAGGACTTGATAGGTGAAGGTCGTGCCGCTGGCGGGGTATTCCACGCCGTTGATGCGAACCACGTAACCCGTGGCTTCGGCAACTGCATTCCAACGGATCGCGCCATTCTCCTGACGGATGCCGTCGGGCGGGGCGAGCTGCAAGTAAACCGTGAGATCGAGTGGTTCACTGAAATCGCCGAACCTGTCGCCGTCCGTCGCGCGGACGCGAATGGACAACTCTCCGAAGAGACGACCGGGAATGGTCCACGACGGTTCGGTGACGGTGATTGTCTCCTCGCCGGTTTCAATCTCGTATGCGGTGGCGTTGTCGATCGCATCCCAAGAAACAAGCCGGTCGGCTTCGAGACGAGGTTCGGGGCGATCCAGTCCACCGCCGCAGGCGGCCAGCAGGATAACGAGAACAAGTGTGATGGAACCTAGCAGTCGTTTCATGTCAGGCCTCCTTTTGGTTTGGCACCGGTGTGCTCGTGGTCGTGGCGCTGATGACCGTGAACACCGATTGTTGGTTGAGAATCTCGAGCGTCTGAGCGTCGCGCAGATAGGCGACGGCATAATAGGTCGCCGGGAGCGTGTACGTCGACAAGTCAACGCTGTCTTCCAGATACAAACCGTTGGCGTAAGCGCCTCGGTCGAGATGGCGAAAGTGCGGGACGGTAGCCGCCAGCGTTTGTTGGTCGATCAGTTGGTGATCGCCATCGAAGATGGCCAGCACCAGTTCCACGTCCCAATCGGTCTGATTCGTTCCGTATTGCTTGTTCAGGGCGAACGTTTCATAGGTGAGAATGTCCCCCTCACGCTCGAAGCGCACTGCTCCGGCACTGAAATCGGCGCGGGCGTTGGCCAGCCCGACGTACATGTCGCCGGCGCCATAGTAGAGGAACCAGGTGTTGTCGTAGCGGATCATCTGATCGGCAAACATGCATTTTTCAAACAGGCCGTAATCAATCTTGTTGGTGTCGGTCGGATACATCGACGGTTCGTCGAGATCCAGTTCGACGTTGGTCAGTTCGAACGGATTGGATTTCGTTGTCTTCAGTGCGCCGAGGGCGTAGAACCAACCGGTCGCATTGGGTTGTTCGTACTGGATGTTCTCATCGCTCAGACGCGTTCCGCCATACATCAGATAGATGTCCTGGTCGTCCGGTCCGTAGATGTTGGTGATGGCCATGCAGGATTCGTTCCACTTGGTCAGCGCTTCAATGCTGTTGGGACCGAATCCGGATGTATCGATGTCAACGATGTCCTCCGGAGCGATGTTGATCACGTCGTCGGTGAAGCCGATGCGGGTATAGGCGCCGTCTTTCATGTAGATCATGTAGACCATGCCGGTCTTTCCGGGACGAGGATCATTGATTTTGACGGCGTTGCCCTCGGGATCGGTGAGGAACGATCCGGATTTCAACGCACCACCGTATCCGGGTGCGATGTTGCCGACTTTGTGAAAGGTTTCGAAGTCGTGCGTGTAGAGAATGCCCTGGCGCGTCATCGAGTAATCGTACATCGTGTAAGTGATGTAATAAGTCGTCAGGCCATCGCGGTTCGGATCGTTCTGTATCTTGAAGATGCGGGGGTCTTCGGTGCCGCCGCCGTTTTCTTCGGCCAGCGTCGCCCACACCACCGGGTTGTTGTCACCACGGGTGAAATGGTATCCGTCCGGCGACGAAGCATACGACAGTGTCGACATGTGCCCGAGTTCATATCGTGTTCCGAAATACTGACGGAAGTTGTCCGGCAATTCGGAACGATAGATCATGTGGAAAATGTCTCGGTCGTCGTCGTAGATGACGCCGGGGTTGTAAACGGCGTAAGACTCGAATCCGGGGATGTCGCCGTCAGCGATGCTGGCGAGATTGGTGACCACGCCGTCGGCTTCGATCGGATAGCCGTGGGGTGCCAGCAAAAGCCCCTCTTCAAAGAGACGGATGTTGGTCATCGTCGGCCAGGCCGGACTGTTTTGCGAAAACTCCATGGCATGTCCGAGCGGCAATGCGTCGATCGCGCTCCAGTCGAACAGTTCGAACGAATGGATGGAGAACGTCGATTCCCATGGGAATCGTCCGGTTTTCTTGGTGGCTTCCGATGTTTCGCGCTGCACGAGTTCGAGTTTCACATAGCGTGCCGAAATCGGTGTGTCGGTCGTCAACGTGTCGACTTCGCCGAGTCCGACATCGGATCCGGCGATCCAGACCCATCCGGCATCGTCGCGCGCCGGTTGGGTCGCGACATCGCTTTGGACATAGATGTCGAAAATGCGGGCGAAACTGACCTCCCAGCGAATCTTGACGGTGTCGAAAATCGTATCCGCGCCGAGGTCGATCAGGACGTACTGATTGTCGGCGACGGTCGACGCCCATCGCGTTTCGGCGAGATTGTCCGTCATCGCCGCGGCGGGCAGTTCGGACTCGTTTTCGTGACTGGAGACCTCATAGACCGAGGCTCCGTTCGACAGACTGGGCGCGCCGTAAACTTCAAAACTGTAGAACGAGTAGCCGTAGGACGTCGCGCGCGACACGCCCTGAAAACGGACGAACTGTGCTTCCACATAATGGCTGAGCACGATGTCGTCAATCGTCTGTTGCGTGTTCGTCACGGTTTCCACGGTCGTCCAGTTCATGGCGTCGTTCGATAACTGTATCTCATATTCGCTGGCATACGCCGCTTCCCAGGTTATGACGATGCGCTTGATCTTCTCCATCGATCCGAGATCGACGTAGAAGAAGGCGTCATCGATTTCCTGACTGGCGTAACGCGAGTCGGGATTGGCGTCGACGGCGCGGGTGTTTGTGTTGTCATCGGTGTGGGGAGTGGAGACGACGCGCCGCCCGAAGGCGAGATCGACACCGTATGTAGCAGTGTCGGCGTGAAGCGCGTGCGTACCCAGCGACAGCATGATGCAAAGGAAGGCAAGCAGCGCGAGAGCGCCGCGGTTCAAGATGGTCGTTGGTTGCATGGTTGTCCTCCTATTCGACCGCGGACAATTTGTCCGCTTCATGTTGGATGATAGCTTCGGCGAGCAGCGCGCACGGCCATGTGAACCATTCGCGCGAGTAATCTGCGGGATCGTTGACATTGAACCCTTCATGCAGCACGAACGTGCCGGCCGTGTTGAGCACGATGTCTGCCAGCGCATTTCGCCATTCGACGTCGTTCGTGCTGGTCATCATCTGCATCGCCAGAGCCATCGGCCAGACGTATCCGTTCGGCGTGTGCTCGCTGCCGATGCCGGCGGCGAAGGTGCCGCTGAAGTAGAACGGATTGTCTTCGCTGAGGATGAAGGCGCGGGTGTTCTGATAGATCGGATCGTCGGCATCGACGAATCCCAGCCAGGGTATCGACAACAGACTCGGGATGTTGGCGTCGTCCATCAAGTTGTAGTTGCCCAGACCGTCGACCTCGTAGGCGAAGATCTCACCGTAGGTCGGATGATCGTAGGTACCGTGTTCGTAGATCGACGCCCGGACTTCCGCCGCGAGGTCGCTCGCCTGTTGGGCGGTCGTGCTGTCGAGCTCGAGTTCGGTGTAGATTGAGGCGATGTATTCGAGAATCACGACGGCGAACATGTTCGAAGGGATCAAGTATTTGTATTTCGATACGTCGTCACTGGGACGATAGGCGTTGTAGATCAGTCCGATGCCTGTCTGCACCGCAGTCGGATATTTGTCCTTGTCCGCCTGCGACACTTCGGCGATGTCGTAGTTGGCGTCGGAATGATTCTGTTCGGCGAGGAAGGTCGCGATGATCGTGTCGACGGTCATCATGTAGTACTTGTCGAAAATCGAGTCGTCGCCGGTGATGTCATAATACTGCTGGGCGAGCCAAATCGGATAACACAGCGAATCAATTTCATACTTGCGCTCCCATGTCGAACCGTCCAGATTGAAGGCGTTGGCGTAGGGGTCCATGCGAATGTACATGAACAGTCGACGGATCATGCCTTTGGTCATGTCGCGGACGTCAGGATCCTGATCCGCCCAATGCAGGTACTGGAGGATCTGTGCCGGCGAGTCGCGCAGCCACATCGCCGGGATGTCGCCGGTGATTGTGAAGGTCGTGCCGTCTTCGAGGTAACTGTTGACCCCGGGAAACGTCAGCGTCCCGGATTTTGGCGATTCAACGGTGAAGCCGTCAATCGTCGAGTAGAACACGTTGGACAAGATGGTGCGGAAATGGTCTTCGTAGAACGCGATGGTCGCCGCATCCGCATCGTCGGGAATAAAGTCCGATGGGTCGATACCCGCGATCCACGCGTCGACATCGGCGCGCATCACGGCGTACGTCCGTTCCGTCGCACCGAGATGATTCAAGTCGACGGCGATCTCGTCTCGCACGAATGGCATTTCCGGATAGTGTGTCGTCAAGTCTTCGAAGATGATTAAGCCCCACTCGGAAGCGGCGTTGTCCACCAACTCGAAATAGAGTTGGTCGCCGCGGTGTTCCTCGAGATCCACGAAGTACAAGTGCGTGGCTTCTTCATCGCTGAAACGGCCGCGGGAGTTGTAGGTGCGGAAGACTTCTTCGTTGGTTCCGGCCTTCCGAATCGACAGGTACAGATGGTCGCGGTTGTTCTGATGCATCGCTCCGAGCCGGAAGGAAACGAATGCCGAACCCTGAACCGTGAACAGACCGGACCGCAACACGCCCAGTTCGCTTTCCGAACTCCGGTTGTTGAGGCGCTGCCCATATGGACCGGCTACGACATGATTGTCGTTGAATGCATCCCCATAGGCGACGGTCCAACCGCTCAAATCGCTGGTATCAAAAGTCGAGTTATTGGGCGCAAATGGAGAATTGGGAACGGCGAACCGCGGTTTGATGTCATCTGCTAGAGAGCCGACCGTCTGATCGGGGGATGTCTCGTAATGCGTGATGAAATCGTCGAATGTCAGGAGTCCCCAGTTCTGTCGTGACCGATCGACGATCTCGATGTATACCGTTTCACCGAGATAGGTAGACAGATCAGCGATGTACGGAACCAGATTGGACTCGTTGAACCGGGCATAATCATCGGTCGTGTCCGAGTTGAACAACGTGTTGCCGAAACGGGCGTACTCGATTCCCGTTGAAGCATCCTTGATCGACACGTATGTCAGGGCGGTGTTTTGTCCGCCTCCCAGACGAAAACTGATGTAGCCGCTGTCCTTGATGGTGAAGGCGGTCGAGCGCAACACGCCGACTTCGGACTCCTGATACCGTCCGTAGAAGTACGACCCCTCTTGTCCGTAGGGGCGGTTGTGAGAAGGATCGATGATGGCGTCGGTCACACCCGCATCGGCGAACGCCGATCCGGACACCACGGTCCATCCGGTGAGATCACCGGTTTCAAAGCCACCGTTGGGGATTTGCTCATCATCGTCGACGATCGGATCGTCGTGATTGGTGTCATCCGGGTCTTCGTCGTCACGCCGACAGGCGGACAGTGTCAAAACGAATAGCATGGCAGTTGCCAGCAACATCCATTTGGGCATGGGAACACCTCCTAGGTAGTGGGATCGACGTAAGTGAATGCCAGCGGGAGACCGCTGATCGTCACACCGCGGTCGCCTTCTGGAACCGTCAACCAGGCGGCTTCATCAACGAGTCGGATGTTGTCGATCTTCTGAACCGCCCAGTCGCCATTGGCGTTGTCGGCGATTTCGATGTAATACAGTTTGGTGGAGTCGAGACCGCTCAGGTCGTAGATGTGATTATGGAAATCACCGGCCTGATACGAACTCAGGTTGTCGCGCCGAACCAGGCGCATCACTTCGATGTTGGTGCCAACCTCGCGGATTGAAACGAAGAGTTGTTTGTCGAGCGCTAGCCAGCCGGCCCAGTCGAACTGCAAGTACTGATTGGGACCATCGATGGTGAAAGCGCTGGAGCGCAACACGCCGGTTCCGGCATTGCCATCGACGTTGCTGATGGCATAGCCGTCGCTGATGGAGAAAACGCCATTGACATCGGTCCAACCGTTCAATCCATCGTCGAACGTTCCGTTGACGATCGCATTGGTTGCGGTTGTTGTGCCGGCAACGAGGGGAAGGATGTTGATCGCGGCTTGATCAGACGTGAACGTCGGTGCCGTTTCGTAGTAAGTGATCAGATGATCCAAGGACAGGACGCTCCACTCGTTGGACGCACCGTCGACAATTATGAGATATAGCGAGTCGCCCAGATCAATGCCGGCGATGGTTGTCAAATCAATGTAGTAGGTAAACAAGAAGGCCTCGGCGTTGTCCGTCTGGGACAGTGCGGTGTTGCCGAAATGGCGGTTGCCGAAACGAGCCAGTTCCGCGTCCGTTGCCGCGTCGCGGACGGACACGTAGGCGAATGACGTGTTGCGACCGCCACCGAGTTGGAAGGAAATGTGGCCGCTGCCACCGAGGATGAAGTCGCTGCTGCGCAGGTACCCCATTCGTTCTTGTCCCGAATCCTTGGTGATGGTGCCGCCGTATATGCCGACGTTGTAGGTTCCGGTGCGGCCGTAGGAGAAAGCCTCGTCTTCGAAGTATCCGCCGGTCACGACTCGTTCGTCGGTCCATGCCATCATGCCGGATTCGTCTTTCCACAACGAGAATGCGGTGAATCCGTAAAGCGTTCCGGTCTCGAACGACCCGTTCACAACGCGGTTGTGAGGATGATCGAAGAAGATTGTGAATCCGACATTTGAGCCGGCTGTCGTGTGCAAGGTGAAATTGTAGCTCGTCGAACCATCGTACAACTCGAGCAGCGCGAGTGGATCGAAGGTCAGTTCGCCGGTGACGGCATCATAGTGATAGTCGTCGGGATCGATCAGCGCTTCGCCCTGATGGTAAATGCTGTTGAAGGTGAAATCGTTCATCACGACCGCAAACGTCACCGGTGACAACGCGTCGATGTGGAAGTCCTCCGATGTCTGCGTCAGTTGCGGAAGCAGCGGTGCTGCGGTGAATGCGATATCAACGGTGAGCGTGGTGTCATCGGTTACGATTTCAAGTTCAACGGTGGTGTCCGCCTGGAAGATGGTCTCGAGTAAATCGGCATCGATGATCAGTGCGTTGCTGATGAGCGTGTAGTGTTCTGGATCAACCGTCGTCCCGTCGATGCGGACGTCGATGAGAGTGCTGTCGTAGAGCGTCAAGCCGATATCGATGTCGGCCATCGACGATTCCAGATACGTGGCGGAGGCGATCGTTGTGAATGGGAGTCGGCTGTCGACGACATCAAACGTGAAGGACGTCGCACCGTTGCCGTTGACGATGGTCATTTCCGCGGTTCCATAGGGTAGACCGGACAACGCAACGGCGGAAACGCTCAGCGTCGTACCGTCGAGTGTAACGTGCTCCGACGGTACTTGACTGCCGGCGATCCAAATCGAGTCGACCGTCACGGGACGGCCGTCGAGTTCGATTGACACCGTTTCGGGACTGCCCTTGTCGAAGGTGGTGAAATGGGATACGACGGAAAGCGGAGCGAGAATGTCGAGTTGGAACGTGACGCGGCCACCGTCAGTGTACAGCGTGAACTCGTGAATTCCCGGTTCCAGCGTGTTGAGATACGTGCTTTTCAGTACGAAGAACCGTGTGGAACCGTCGCGTTCGGGGATGGCGTAATCGACGTCCTCGACAAGCAGGACATCCCCATGATACAAGCGATGAATCGGGAAGTCGCTGTCGCCCGAAGCGTTTATGATCGAGTACGTGATGTCGGCCTCGGATGCGGGCGATTCACGTAAGAGATAGGTCTTGTCGTTTTGATCGGCAAGCACTGGAGCCATTTGTTTGTAGACGACATCCATCGTGATCGGCGCACTCTCAAAGCCGAGTTCGTCGATCGCGACATACGTGAACAAGACGACGCCGAACCATCCGTCGGCACGTTGCAAGGCGAACGACATGGTCTGGGGATCGAGCGTCAGGGTACCGAAATCACCGCTGCCGACGAGACCGCTTTGCGAGATCGATCCCGTTTCTGAGGGCGTGGCAGGCAGTTCGACGTAGGAATGATAGGTGATCGAACGCAGTTCCACCCCCGTTAGCTCGAATGGCTCGATGGCGCTGACGCGTAATGTTTCCGCAAGGATGGTTTCAAAGGTGAACTTGGTGACGTTTTGCGAACCGTCATTCGCAATCGGGGCGTCGCCGACGTTCAACACCACGTGCAAGGTCCCTTGCGACGTCGTGATGGCGATGTCGTGCTCGCCGTAGGGAAGGGTGGCGACCCATGCGCTGGTGAAGGCAATCTGGTCGGATGTCACAGCGTATGATGTTTCATCAACTTGATCTCCGTTGAGGAATACGATGACATCGGCTTCGCGTCCATACAGCAGCACGGGAAGCACGAGTGGTGCGTCGTCGACGCTCTGTTCCCGCACCAATGGCAGGTCGCCGCCGTTCCATGCGGGTGGTTGGAGGGCCTGTACCGTCAGTGTGATGAACGGTTCGCCGAACAAGCGGACAACATGATCGCCGATGGACAGTGTGTTGAGGAAATCGGCCGTGATCGTAAGAACATTGCCGGAATAGGTGTAATCAGTGCCGACCGTCCAATCGAGGTCAATCATGGTGAACGAGGCGGCGTCGATGACGTTTTGATAGGGCGTGATCACGAAGTGCAAGGGTTGGCTGTCGGCAAACTTGACGAAGACCGCATTGGCGCGGTCGACCGTCGGTGTCCGCGTATCATTGACGGAAACCGTCACCGTCGTCGAACCGGCATTGGTGATGACGACGATCGGATGGTCGCCGACGGGCAGCGTCGCAAGGTATGACGCATCGAGCACGACGCGGCCGACGGTCTCGGGATCGATCAGGACATCGCCCGGAACTAGCTCGTACAATCCTTGCGTCAGTTGCTGAATCGGATAAGACAGGGAATCGTCTTCGATGCCCGAGGTGTCAAACAACAGTTCGATGTCCTGTGGGACTGCACGGTCATAGGACAGGTTCGGAGATCCCGTCAATGTCGGATCGACACGCTTGTAGGTCAGCGTGTAGACACGCGACGAGCTGGCGCCGTAGGAGTCGCTCGCGGTCATGCGCAACTCGACCGCGCCATGAAAGACGCCGTCGGGCACGAACGAGAAACTGCCGTCGTCAAGGTCGGTCAGCGTGCCCCGGTCGGTAAGCAGCTCGAATGTTACAGTCAGGTCGCCGACCGCATCAGAAACCAAATCCAGGAACGATTCTGCGGTGATGCTTTCTCCGGGGAACTTGATGAGATCGGTTTTGGTCGCCAGTGTCGGCGTGTCATTGATGACGATCGTCACAGACGCCGTGCCGCCGACTGTGACGATGGCGAGCGTGTGACCTGCTGTGGGTTCCAATTGTTCGAGAAAGGAAACCGACAAGCGCAGTTCACCGTCAGTCAGATCATAGTCGGAAGCGGCCAATGATGCGCCGTTGAAGCGGATGTCGTCGAGCGGCAACCCCTTGGTGTCGATTGTCCACTGAAGCGGGGTTGGATCACCGAGTTGGAACACCTGTTCCGTGATGGGTATGATGGTCGGCGTGACCGAACCGTCCGTCGGCACGCGAATATCCAATGAGAACGGCACGATCTCGGCGTCGAGCGTCAACGTCATGTCGTACGTGCCAGGATCCAGAACGTTCAGCGCATCGCCGATGATGGTGAAACCGGCATCATCGATGACGAAAGCCGTGTCCGGGAGATCGGCGCCGGCGAGATCGCGATCGACATACGGGGACAAGTCGATGTCATGACGAAGAGACTCGTCGCCGAGATGGAAAACGATCGGTCCAATCTCGATCGGGTCCGGTTCGTCAACTGGCGGTGTGTCAGGAGTGCATGCGGAGAGAAAACTCAGGACCAATAGAAGTGTTGCGATCGTTTTGATTCTATTCATTCAGATTCACCCCCAGGGTGTCGTATGTCACGACCGGAGCCGTGGCGAAATACGTTGTGATGTCATACACGAAGATCGTGTCCCACGCGTCGCCGGCGTTGTCGACGATCTCCAGATACAGATGGTCTCCGGCAAAGGATGAGAGGTCGATGTAATAGGAGACCGGCGCTGTGCCGTCGGCATTGCGGTTGGCGAAACGAAAGATTTCTTCGTTGGTGTCCTGACGACGAATCGAGACATAGGTGTCCTTGTCATACCGTGCCCCTTGAGCGGCTCCGAGGTCGATTTTGATCCAACCGGATCCATCCACGCGGAACAATGATGATCGTAGCAAGCCGCGCGCATCGTCGCCGCCAAGATTGCTTTTCAAGATCTCGTCCTCGACATGGAACGTCTCGCCGGAGCCGAACGAGACGGTATCGTAGCCGTCAAGCCCGAGTCGAAAATCGCCGTTGAACAGTTGATTGGGAACAAAGACGTCATCGAACGAAGGCGTCATGTCAACAGCGATCGTACCGTTTTCGGGGGATGTCTCATGGTAGGTTTCAAATGAATCGGCAAACAGCGTGTCGGTGCTTTGTGCGCCGTTGTCAACCAGTTCGAGGTACAGAGGTTCTCCGACATGCTGCGACAGATCAGCGCGATACGGTGTCAGGCGTCCGCCCGGCAGCGCCGCGAGATTGGCGAAACGTGCAATCTCGACATGCGTCGTCGCATGGCGCACGGACACGTAGTTCAGATAGGGATTGCCGCCTCCGAGTGAAAACGTGATCCATCCGGATCCGGCAAGTTCGAAGATGCTGGAACGCAACATGCCGAGACGTTCGCCGGCAAGGGCTCCATCATCGTCTTCGCGTCGTCCGAGCGACCATGACCCGTCGCCGTCGAGACCATCGGCACTTACGATGTTGGCATCGGTGAAACTGAGAATGCCTTGTTCGCGTTTGAATGTCGTTTGTGACGTCCAACCCATTAGGTCACCCGTTTCGAAACCGCCGTTGATGATGCGATGCCGGTTGTGTTCATCCAACACGACGATGCGGAATCGGTGCAGCGTTTCGTCGACGGTACGGACAACGAACTCGTGATCACCGGGATCAAGGGACGCGAGGTACTCCGTGCCTACGGTCAAGATGCCTTCGGCGATCGTGACGTCGGTGCGCATGATGTCGTCGCCCTGAACGTACAGGACATCATCCGCATCGAAGGTCACCTCATACGTCAGAACGTTCATCGCCGTGAACGAAAAACCCTCTTCAACCGATGTCAAGATTGTTGTGTTGCGGCACCCGGCAAGCAGGATGACGGCGAGGATGGAGAGCATTCGTTTCATCGCATGGCTCATGAAATCACCTCGTGTAGGAGAATGGATCGTCGACGACGGCGAGGTGGGCCTCGGCGTCCGACAAACCGGTATACAATGTCGCGGTGTGGTCGTCATGGCGGATCATGCCGCCCAGGAACACCACGTCTTTCAAGTCGTCTCGTTTGTGCTCGCCGGGAGCGAAATCCGAGCGTTCGCAGACGATGCGAAGGTCGCTGCAGGTTTGGCTTTGGTGATCGAACACGAAGGTCATGCCGTAGTAGTGGCGAACATCGCCTTCCGACATTGTTGCGATGTGTCCGACGATGCCCAGGTGGCGGTCATCAAGGACAAACACCTGATTGACACCGCCCCAGCAGTGTTCCTCGAACAATGTGTCGAGCAACAGTGCTTGCGCAAGCCGCTCGGGCGTGGCGTGACGCAGATCCGACACGCGAAGATACCCGATTGTTCCTTTGCCCGCGACGCCACCCTGGGGACGTGTGAAGATGTGCCAGTGCGGGGCGTCCCAGCAAACACGGACATCCTTCATGCCTTCCGGCGCAGTCAGCACGCGGGACATCGCTGCGAATGACTCTCCCCGATAGGCCACGGTTCGCCAGCCGGTGATGCGGTTGTCCTTGCTGTCGATCTCGGTTCCTCCGAGAATCACCGAATCCTCCAATACGGTCACAAACGGATCTTGAAGGTTGGGAAATCGGACATCGGTCGCCCGATAGGATGTCTCATTCATTCGTTCGAACAAACGCACGTCGGATTGTTCGCTGTCGCGACGTTCGACGCGCCCGGCGAGATACGTGACGCCACCCCAGGAAAACGGCTGAGAAATGTTGTAGACATCGTGCCCGTCAACACCATGAAAGATCAGTCGCTCCGTACGCCGGATGTTCCGATCATTGCGGTGTTCGATCAGTAGTTGATCGAGGGTTTTCGTTGTTCGTCTGGTCATCCTTTGATCCCCACTCCCGCGACGCTTTCCATGAATTGCTTCTGCATGAATCCAAACAGCAGTACCACGGGAATCATCGCAACGAGGCTGGCCACGCTGACGTAGTTCCACGGAACGATGTAACTGCTCGAACCACTGCTGTAAAGCGTCTCGAAGATATTGATGCTGTGAACCATGACCCAGTTGCTCTTGTCGGTGATGTAGAGCGCCGGTCCATAGAGGTCGTTGTAGGTGCCGATGAAATACAGGAGAATGACGGTCACGAAGACGGGTCGATTGATCGGCACGATGATGCGGAAGAATATCTGAAACTCATTGTAACCATCCATCCGGGCGGCTTCGATGAGCGCTTTCGGTATGTTCATGAAAAACTGGCGGAACATGAAGATGATGAACACGTCGGTGGCGAACCACGTGGCGATCCACAGCGGAATGTAGGCGACTTCCTTGAGTCCCGTGTTGACCATGAACTCGTAGATCGGAATGCCGAGGATCTCGCCGGGAATCATCATCGTGCTGAGCAACACGAAGAACAGGATGTTCTTGAAGGGGAACTCGTACATCGCGAAACCGTAGGCGGCGATGGAACAAGTCAGCACCGTCCCCGCCGTCTTCATCGCGAAGATGAACATCGTGTTCATGAACATCCGACCGATGCGGTAATCAGGATGTTGAAACACAAACCGGATGTTCTCGAACAACGCAAACGAGCGAGGCCAGAAGGTCGCTTGCTGCGATGCCTCGTTCAAATCCTTGAAGGCGGTCACAATGAGATAATAAAACGGTGTCAATGCAACAATTGCGAAAAGCACGAGCGGGATGTACACGAGCCATCGTCTGTTTTGCTTATGGTTCATGCCGCCACCCCCTATGAAATGTCCTTCTCGACATAATATCGAGACAACAGAAAGTGCATCAAGGTCAGCGCGAGAATGATCAGAAAGAATATCCATGCCATGGCCGCCGCGTAACCGAGGCGGAACGGCATGTTGAATGCCGTCATGAACATGTAAATCGGAAACAGCAGCGTCGAATTGGACGGAAAGCCTTCGCCGTTGCCCATTACGAATGCCAGATTAAACGCTTTCAATCCGTCGATTGTAATCAAAATGACGTTGAAGAACAACATCGGCGAGATCAACGGCAATGTGATGCGTCGAAACTTGTGCCATGAGCTCGCGCCCTCGACGGTGGCAACTTCGTAATATTCTTTGTTGATGCCTTGCAACGCGGCGAGAAAGACCAGCATCTTGACTCCGAATCCGAACGCGCTGATGATGATCATCGTCGCCAGGGCCGATTCCGGAGAAAGGTACCACAAAGGCTCCTCGCGCACGCCTAACAGGCCCAGCGCGCGATTGATCAGCCCGGTGTCGGGATTGAACAGGTTCTTGTACACCGCGCCGACAGCGAAACTCGGCACGATGAATGGCAGGAAGTAGATGACCCGGAACACGCCGATGCCGGGAACGTCGGTATTCAGCAACATCGCCAGAATCAACGACGTGACAAGCACCAGCGCACCGCTTATGACGGCGAACACGAGCGATTGCTGAATGGATTTCCAAAACAGCGGATCCTTGGTCAACGCATACATGTAGTTTTCGACGCCGACGTAGTCGGTCGATACTGCGAAAATCGTCTTGTCGGTGAAACTGAGCATCATCGTCCGAACGATCGGATACAGGTAAAAGAGCGCGAATCCAAGAATCGCGATGCCGCTGAAAGACAAGAAATATCGTCGTTGCCTGGCCTGTATCAAACCGCTCCGGGGTTGCGTCATCGAATCACCTGCCGTCAGTCGTATAAATTGTCGTAGTAAGAGTCAACATTGGTCTTGATGCGATTGAGAACGAGCTGGATGTCGGTTTCCGAACCGCGTCCTTCGAACATCAGCTTGTACAGTTCTCCCATCACCAACTCGCGCATCACCTTGGAGAAGTCCTGTTCACGAGGCAATGGTTCGGCGAGTGCGACGGCGTCGAACAGGACGCTGATGTCGATGTCTTTCTGATCCGCTTCCGGAAGACTCGCGATGATGTCCTCCATGTTCTTCAGTGCGCCGACTTTGTTGTTGCGGTACATTTGTTTGGCGCCCTCTTCACCGGCCCACATTTTCAAGAAGGCAAAGGCGTCGGCGGGTTTGTCGCTGCGAACCGAGATGCCAAAGGCGTCGGCCGACAATTCTCCGCCGCGAGCGTCCGGTCGGTCGGTCGGTACCGGCAAAATCTGTATGTCCCAGTCAAGTCCGAGCGCTTCGTAACTGAACCAGTCGCCGAGATGTCCGCCCAGCATCATCGCCGTATTGCCGCTCATGAACGAAAAGCCGCTGGCGGATTCAATGGCGTCGGGAGCAAACTTCTCGGTTGCGTCGCCCATCGATTTTGCGACAAAGAATGCCGTGGCGTCATACGCCGCCTCTGAATCGAGTGCGGACACGCGATTGTTGCTTCCCGAGACATAGAACGACCCACCCATTTGGCGCAGATAGACCAGCCATTCGCCCCACCAGTTCAATTGGGTCTCGGCCCCGAACTGGCTGTAGTGTCGATCGCCGTTGACGTCGACGGTGTATTCCGACAGCGCAACTCCGGCGTCACGGTAGTCGTCGTAGGTCCATCCGGCTTGCGGATAGTGCGACTGTTCGGGCGTCAGATCGAGTGCCTCACGGAGTTCGCTCTCGCGCTCGTCGAACAGCGTTTTGTTGTAGTACAGCAAGGATGTGTTGAGCGATGTCGGCAACGCATAAATCTTACCGTCGATGGTCAGCGCGTCGATGATCGCATCGATGTAGATCGATGTGTCTAGTTCGGCGTCTGCTTCGATGTACGGAGTGAGATCGAGCAATGAATCTTTCATTGCCAAAACGGCGACAGTGCTGGTTTTGATGATGTCGGGTTCATCATTGGTGCCGACCAGTTTGCCGATGTCTTCGCCGTAGGTGGCGTTGATTTCAATGCCGGTTTCCGCAGTGAAATAGGCGAACAGTTGATCGTATCGGTCCTGATCCTCCTTGTCCAATGCAATGCGCAGTGTGTCGTCAACCCGATTGCATGCGCTCACAAGCGAAACCAGTAAAACGACAAGTATCAGCCAAAGGTGCGTTGTTCGACGAGTCATGAGGACACCGCCTCCATAGTCGCAAACACGTCCTCATGTGTGATCTTGCACAGTGCGATATGTTCGTCGCAGACACCGTAATAGATCCATAAGTAGCCATCATGCTGCAACGCTCCGCAGGTGAAGACGACATCGTTGAGGAAGCCGGATCGTTCGAACGGCTCGGACGGTTCGACCAGCGGTTTCACCGGTCGCATTTTGACAATCGACGGATTGTTCTTGTCGAGCACCATCGCGCACAAGTGATATCGATGTGCGGCATCCGCGCTGTGGTAAATCACGAGCCAGCCATGTTCGGTGGCGATGGGAACGGCGCCGGCGCCGACGCGGGCACTGTCGCGGTATTCGATTCGCGCCTGTTCAAGCACATTGTGATTGCCCCAATACAATAGATTCTCGCTCTCTGCGAGCCATATGTCCAGCGAACCGAAATGGGACAAGGACGGGCGATGAAGAGCGTAGAAACGACCGCCGATGGGTTCGGGGAAGATGGCGCAATCCTTGTTGTCGGCATGCAGAATCAGACCGAGCCGTTCAAACGAGCGGAAGTTGTCGGTTCGCATCAGGCCGACATTCACGCCAAACCTGCTGACGGCGGTGTAGGTGATGTAGTATGTACCGTTTATGAGCGTGATGCGCGGATCTTCGATCCCGTATTCCTCATAAGTGTTTTCCGGGAGAATGAAATTGTGAGCATCCCACTCGAAGTGGACGCCGTCGTTGCTGCGGGCAACTCGGAAGTGAGATATCGATGTCAGATACGAAGTCGCTCCGTTTTTGATGATGCGCAAGTCGGAGTAATCGTAATCGGGATGTTTGCGCGGCAGACACTTGTATGCGATGGTGTCGTAGTCCGTGTAATATGGAACGTGAAAATGTTCTTCGTCCGGTTGCACCAGTTCTTCGGCGACGCGGGCGATCATCACGAACTTGTCGCCATGGCGCACGACGCTTGGATTGAACACGCCGAGTACGCGAAAACCGTCCCGCGTGGGACGCAATTGCGAAGATTCGATGATGAGTTGCTTGACCATGTCAATCTCTCCAATCAGTCGATGATCTGAATCTTGAATGAGCGGATGTCGATGCGGGCGTCTTCGAATTGCGCACCGATGTCACTGCCGTTGACAACGAGATAGATTCGGAAGTTGTCGTAGGCGGGGTCGAAACGAACGACATGAACGCCGGTCGTGTTGCCGGAATCAATCTTGATCGGATTGCTGTTGATGACCGTTCCGTTCGCATCGTAGTAGAGGATCTTGACTTCCCACATCGTGATCACGAAATCGTTCATGCGCGTCAGCGCCGCGACATCCAAAACGATTTCAACCTGATCGTCGGGACCGACGTTGTAAGCTTCGCTGACCAAACCGCCGAACATGTATTTGGCTTCGGGATACTTGTCTTGCCGGATGCGGGCAAGATCGCCGTCAATGGAAACGGATGCGGGACTGAGCGCGTGAATGGTCGCATCTTCATCCTGGCGCGTGCGATCGGGTGTGATCCATTTGCTTTCGTCGAGAAAATCGGCTGGACCATACGACCCCAGTCGTGTGACGTCGAGCACTTCGATGGCATACTTGCGCAACGTACCATCGGGCAGTTTCAGAATGCCGGTTTCGCGATACGTAGCGGTTTTGCGGAAGGATCCGTCAAAGTCGGCGTAGCGTACGGCGAGCGTGCCGTCGTACGTTTCTTGGTAGAGATAACCGTTGATGTTGCGATAAATCGTGGCAGTGTCGATCGCATCGAACTGGAAGGGCACGAATGCGCCGTCGTTGACGCGGTCGTTCGTTGCCTGGTTCACCATGGTTGCGTCCGTCCGTTCAAAGGCGTTTTCGACAACATAGTTGCCGGAGTCGCCGCGTAGCGAGAGTGCCTGGCGTTCGCCCATCGATATCGGTTGCAAGATGTCGTCGCCCCAGGTGGTGCGGAAGAGATCGTCAAACAGAGCGAGATCCGCCGAGGATCCGTCGTATGCGATGTCGTTCAGCGCCTCCGACAGGTCGGCTGGATTTTCGTAGCCGGACAATGACACCACGGGAAGTACCGCTCGTTTGGACTGGTCGACACTTGAAATGGCGTAGATTTCGGTGTTGCCGACGGCATGGAACGTCAAACTTCCGTCGGGTGAGACGGAAACGACATTCGGATCGGCGCTGCGCCACAACACGGATTGGTTGTCATCTTCGACGGGATACACGTTGGCCGATAGTGTTTCGCCGGTCGTTCCCTTCAAGGCGCGAAGCACGTTGTCCTCAATCGAATTCGAAAGAATTTCCACCGATGTGATCGGTTGCTTGTCGTTGTAGATGGAGATGCTTCTGATCTTCAGTTCGGCGGTCTGCTGTTCACCGCTCGGGCCTTTGGCGAGAATGTGGAACGCACAGTTTTTCGTCTCACCGGCGTACTTCCAGCCCGTTGCATAACCGGGATCCGGTTGCGTCATGCGGGTCCGGTACTTGTCACTGAGCATGGCGTCGACGACATTGACTGAAACGGTTCCCGTTTCACCTTCGTCAGAGAGCACATAGTAATACTCGTTCTCGCCCTCGACCGACAGTTTTACTATGTATTCGGTGTAAACGTCGACAACGTCCATTTCAAAAATGACGGCTTTGGAGAAGTCCAGCGACAGCATCGGAGTTTGAACTCCGCCGTAGTTGTCAAGGCTGGAGTCGATGTTCCATATCACCGCAACGTCATCGGCGTTGTCATAGTTGACGGTGCCGCGCGGTGTGCCGCTGCCGAAACTCCGGATATCCGAAGCGGTATAGGTGATGCTGTTCCCATCCCAACCGATTGGTTCCTTGTCATCGGGATCGGGGTTGCCGGAGTTGCCGTTGCAGGCCGCCATCCATACGGCGAGCGTCAAGACAACTGTAAATTGTAGTAATCGTCTCATGATGAACACTCCTATCTGCACACGACGCGTTTTGACGTGGTGTCCGTACGTCCATCGCGTGTCGTCACGACGATCCGCAATGTGTAATCGGTATCCGGCAACAATGCCTTGTCGTATTGGTACATCTCAAGCGGAGCCCCTTGATAGGCGAGAATGTCGTCAAAGTAAATTGCCATGTCGGTGACTTCATCACCCCGTGGGGCCTGGTAGGAAATGGCGATTTCGCTGGATTGCGTCAACTCCTGGCGAGCGACCAGATTGGGGAGTGTCACGGCAGCGTCGTAGCGGGTGAGGATTTCGCCTTGAAGCAACAATGCTCCGTCGCTTGTGGCAAAGGCGCTTTCCGGAGGATACAGCCCAATCAACAACGACGAGTTGGCGGGAACGACGAGACGGAGTTCCCCGTCCACGTTGCGGCCGATCAGCTGTTTTTCAATCAAGTTCACGACGTCGTAGGGACCACCTTCAGGGGTCACGTGGATTGTGTGATCTTCATCAAACGGATTGTAATACAGGAAGTGACGGTATTCGTTTGTGCGCAAGCTGTCCGTCGCGTCCAGGTCGAATTGCAGAATGCCGTATTGATCGGTCTCGCTGACAATCGCTCCAAGACCGCCGACAAAGACGCTGCTGTAAATGCTTAAGTCGCTGTTTTGGCCGAACATCGTCGTCGCATCGCCCATGGCAATCGGACGAATGCCATTGAACTCTTGACGAAAGCCTTCGTACACCAGCAATCCGTTCGGGTCGAATTCCGGATAGTTCGGCATCGTCTGATGCTCGATGTCGAAAGAATGTGGCAAAAACCATCGGGCGTTGCTGGTAAGGTGCAACAGATATTTTCCGATCGCATCGGCGTAGCGCGTGTCATACTTCACCATGGGCGCCAAAGTCGTGGCGAGATGGAATGAGTTCATGGCAAATGCGTAATCACCACGTTGCCCGACCAGACCGTCTACCGGACGACCATTGAAATCACCGGTCATGACAGCCCAACCGGGACGGAAGGCGGAATCGCCCTCGAACAGATAGTACAACAGGCGGTCGATGTCATATTCGGTGCCGTGTCGCGTATTGAGAATGGCTGCGACATAAGGGGCATAATCGGTCATCGCTTCGTAATTTGGGTTTTTGGGATAGGTCATGAGGTAGTCGAGAACCTCTTTGGCGCCTTCCAGAAAGCGGTCGTCGCCGCTGATGAGGTACGCAGAATAGAACAAATAGGCCAAACCGCCATTGGGAGGCTCGATGTGATCGCCGACGACCGTCGGGGATTCGAGTACTACGTTAAAGCCGACAAACTCGTAGTTCGCGGTGCCGTCAACAACGAAATACGGCAATGCTTCGAGCCATTGCTCGGCGCCGTTGAGCACCATTTCTTCCATGTAGGGCGTGTCCGGGTACAGATGATATAAGCGGGAAAACATGATTTGCGGGAAAATGTCATACCAGAAGCTTTGGCCTTGAACACTACCATTGTGAACCAATTGACTGCCCGTATCGTAATAACGGAGTGTCATGTCGACGAAATCAAACGTATCACCGCCAATGGATTGAGCACGCTTGTCGATCCCCACCCAACTGGAACCCAACACCGACGGTATCACCGTGACTGCTTCGCTACCGGAACTGACGACGCGGTTGTCCGCCACGTATGTCGGGAGCCCGAACGATCGTTTCAGATATCCGGTCACAAGCGGGTCATAATCGTCCGGTTGTCGAGATTGATCGATCCAAAAGCCAAGAGGAGTCCACGTACTTTGATCGCTTGGATCGTACGATGGTGGTACGGCAACGTCGTTCGCCGCAAACGAAAACAGCAGCGTGTCCAGATCCAGTGCGTGCTGGCGGTAATCTGTGTATGTGTAATTTGTTGGAAAAGCGGGGAATTGATCGATTGTACGAATCGTTTTTTGCACACGTTCATCACGGACCAACAATGGTACGCTATCCTGCCGGCACGCGGCAAGGGCGACAATCGTGAGTGCAAGCGACAAGGACAGAAATAATTTTTTCATGGTGGACCACCTCGTATGGGATGTCACTTCGATTATATCAAAAAAGCGCTATCATAACAATGCTTTCAGTGAAAAATTAATTAATTAAATTAATCAAATAAGATTAAAAATACGATAAAAATTAATCTATTGCACATGGCATGATCGCATAATAATTAGATTATTAATGGTTATGGTAGTAAAAAGTTAATCGAATAGATGATTGGTTAATTTAACCTTTTTTCCGACATGATTGACAAAATTACAAAAAAACCGAGCCTTGTGAGCTCGGTTATGGTTGATGTCCAATGTCAATTCGCTGATACGTCATGTCGTCGTCCACGTCGCGATGAGACACGAGGATGATCGTCTTGTCTGGCAATTGACGCAGATTGGCAAGAACGAGTTGTTCCGTCTCTTTGTCCAGAGCGGAGGTGGCTTCGTCGAGAATGAGAACGGAGGCCTCCGACAACAACGCCCGGGCAATGGCAAGCCGTTGCAGCTGCCCTTCGCTCATTCCGAGACCGCGTTCGCCGACGACGGTGTCATATCCGTTGGGCAGGGCTTCGATGTCCTTGTCGATTACGGCGTTTTGACAAGCCTGAACCAATGCGTTGTCATCGATTTCGTCGCGGTTGTACCGGAGGTTGTCGCGAATCGTGCCCGACACGATGCGAATCTGTTGCGGGACGAAAGCGAAGTAGGAACGGGTCTCTGGTCCGATCGGCTGCGTGTCGTCGTCGTGGACCAGGGCGATGTTGCCGCCTGTCGGGCGCAACAATCCGAGCAACAGATACAGAAAGGTCGTCTTGCCGATGCCGGATGGACCGGCGAGATGAACGAGGCTGCCTTGGCGAACCTCGAACGACAGACCATTCAGAATTTCGCTGGCACCATAGGAGAAGTGAAGATTGTCGATGACGATTCGATCGAATGGTCGGACCGGGACTCGGTCCGTCGCTTCGACTTCCAGTGCCGCGATTCCTTGCAGGCGTTCAAAGGAGGATTCCATGGCGGAATACGCTGGAAGAAGATTGCCGGCGATGCGGAACGGCGATTGCATATATTCCGTCAACTGCAGGATCGCCACCAGCCCGCCGACGGTGAGCGCGCCGAGGGTGATGCGGTATGCGCCGAGGACGATGACCAGGGCGTAAGCCAGCATGAAGCCGGCCTGAAGGCCGGTCGATGCGACAATCGCAAGACGACGCGAACGAATCTGTTTGTCGGCATAGACCGTCTGATGTCCGCGAAGCAGGTCGAGCGTGTACGTCTCGGCCTGGTAGGATTTTATGACCGGCGCGTGATCCAGTTGTTCCTGAAGGAAACTGCGGACCGCCCCTTCGGCGTCCTGTCGCTCGACATGGCGTCGTTTCATTTCCTCGCGAAGGGTCAGGGCGATGATCAGCAACACCCCGCCGAAACCGACCAGCACCAGTGCGACCATCCAGTCGAGATAGGCCAGCAGCACGAACGCGAGAACGAATCGGAACGCCATGAAGGCGAACCGCGGTGCGATGTCGAGAACGCCATGGCTGAATCGGACCACGTCGCTGTCGAGATGATTCATCCAAAGCCCGGTGTGCTTGCTTTGGATCGCCGGCAGCGTTCGGCCCAGCAATGTTTTGACGTAGTGATCCTGAAGCCGTTTGTGGGTGGTGGTCTGATACACGGTCGCCAGATAGTTGGTCGTCGTTTTCAACACCAGTTGAAACACGATGAAACCCGCCAGCAATAGCGCGTTGAACACGATGTTGGCGACGTCGTTTTGAAGGATGTCGTCCAGCACCAGTTTGCTGACATAGGCAAAGCCGACCGCGGTGGCGCCAAGCACCAAATTCAACGCGGTCAAAAGCAGCAGGGGGCGCTTCAACCAGGGGAACTCACGGATGCGGTCACGATAGAATCGAAGGTAGAACATCACATCACCTCAATTTATTGTAGCATGTTGCAGGCGACAAGGAAAGGGCTTGTTGTTTTCGAATGCTGTGATATAATTACTTTGACGAGGTGATGCCATGGCCAAATTGCTGGTAGCGGGAATCCGCGTGGAACTGCAGTATGTTTTCGACGATTATTTCCAGACGTTGATAGACCCCTACGTTACGTCTTACGACAATCCGCAACACCGCATCATGGTCCGTGTCGAATCTGGATTCGATGTTCCGAACGGCTTGCGTGAAACGGCCGCGTATCGCAATCGTCACGTGTATCAGGACAACAATCAAACCTGGATCGCGGCGTACGATGAGAGTGGCGTCTGCAAGCAGATGATTTGCCATGATCGGGACTACCGCCTGATCACCGTCCGCCTGCATGAACAGGACGAACGGTCACGCTTGGCGGAGTTGGAATATGTTCTAACCGGCATGATCTTCATGGAACTTGCGCTTCTGCACGGACGGGTCGCCCTTCACGCCTCGGCGATCCGACTGGGCGACGACGCGGTGTTGTTCGCGGCGACGTCGGGGACGGGCAAGTCCACCCATGCACGCCATTGGATCGAACGATTCGACGCGACATACATCAACGATGACAAGCCGTTGCTTTATCTGGAAGACGGAAGGCTGTGGGTGGCGGGATCGCCGTGGTGCGGAAAGGATATGAAACAGGCCAATGATCATGCAACGGTCAAGGCTGTTGTCTGCATCGCAAGAGGAACCAACAAAATTGTGCAACTCTCCAATAAGGAAAAAATGGTCAAGTTGTTTCAGCATGTTGTTCGACCCCGCAATCGAGAGTTGCTTGATGTTGTATCAAATATGATAGAATCAATAATTGATAAGGTGCTTGTCGTCTCCTTTGAAAGTCGGATTACAGCAGATAGTGCTGCTGTCCTGCATCATGAAATTTTCGGAGGTCAATATGAAGATAAAGTCTGAATACATCCTCAAGGAATTGGCTGGGGAATACGTTGTTGTGCCATCTGGTCAAGAGGCGGTTTCGTTCAATGGCATCATCACGCTGAATGCGTCTGGCGCGATGTTGTTCCGTGCGTTGCAAAGCGGTGCCGAGGAGACCGACCTGATTGAGCTCTTGTTGGATTCGTTCGAGGTGACCCGCGATGTCGCCAGTCGTGACGTGCGATCATTTCTCGCGATCGTCCGCAAACACCGGCTATTGGAGTCGTGAAGATCGTATCACTGGCCGCTTCCGATGCCCTTCGGTTTCTCGAGGAGCATCTCGGCAATGATCAATCGGTCGTGCTCCGCGTGACTGGTTCCAGCATGCGTCCGTTGTTTCGCCATCGCAAGACATTGGTGGAGATTCGTCCCATCCGGCGCGAACCACGGCGCAATGACATTCTTTTGTGTCGCATCGGTGATCGGCTCGTGCTTCACCGTCTGATCGGAACCGGCGATCGACTGACCTTGCGCGGGGATGCGCGCTTCTCCAATGAAACCTGCGGTCGCAGCGACGTGCTGGGAATCGTTAGCAAATATGGTGCGGATGAACCCGCGAAACCTGTCAATCGTCCGCTGCAACGATTGCATGTGTTGTTGTACCGAACGGCGCTCAGATTCCGGCGAGCGATCCGCAAAGGACGTGATTCGAATCATGCTTGACACTGCCATGTTGCTATGCTCGATTGTCCGCGACACGATCGTTGGACAACGATTCGAGGGAACGCCGGACAATCCCGCTCTGTTGTTTCGCATGGCCAAGGAAAACGGGTTGTCCGGAACCATCTATCACACTCTCTGTCACAGCGAAGACACCACCGAACTGTGCGAGAAACTGCGACGCGAGCACTACGTTTACGTCGCCACCGCAGCACGCCAGGACGAGGCGATGCAAGATCTCCGCAAACTGTTCGATGAGGCGGGCATTGATCATGTCTTCATGAAGGGTTCGCGCTTGCGGAACCTCTATCCCGCACCGCACATGCGCTCGATGGGCGACATTGATGTTCTTGTCCGCGAACGGAACATGGATGATGTTCATCAATTGTTGGAAACGCATGGCTATGTGAATCCCGTCAACAGCGAAGCGCACGACCTGTTCACCCACACCAATCAGGTCACAATCGAGGTGCATCCCCGCATCTCGCGCAACATCGACGGCGGCGATCACACACTCTTTGATACGGCTTGGGATCACGCCGTCCCGTCGAGACAGCACGAGCACCAGCTCGAGATCGGATACGAGTTGGTGTATCTCATCTACCACATGGCGAAACACTTCCGGTCCGGCGGCGTCGGCCTGCGCACGTTTCTGGACATCGGACTGTACGTGGAACACTACGCTCAAGACATTCGCTGGGACACCGTCCGGACGTATCTCGACGAGATCGGGTACCGGCGGTTCGCCGTCACGGTTCTTGCCATGGCCCAACGCTATTTCGGACTTCCCACGAAACTGCCCGAACCAATCGAATGGACCGAAGGCACGTTCGAACTGATGACACGCTACGTCGCACTCAGTGGCGTGCACGGAACCGGCGAACGCTTCAATCGCGCCCTTGGTCGAATCAGCTCCACCGCCGGCGAACATCCACGCTGGACGCATCTGCGGCGAATGATTTTTCCGTCGCGGCAGGCGTTGCGGCATCGCTACCGGTTTCTGGATCGGACGGTGTTGTTGTATCCCGTCGCATGGACGATGCGTCTGATTCGCGTACTGTTCACAAATCGTCGCAAATCGATTCAGATGATGCGGCAAACGGCGATTCCCAAACAACACATTCATCGCGTCGCCGAGATGTTCGAGGAAATCGGGTTGTAACAATCCTCATCGTTTCAGTCCGCGGAACACACACGAGAGGTGAGACACATGAAAAAATTACTGATGACCGTGCTGCTTGCAACGTTGCTGGTCGGCTGCAAGTCGGCCGAGGATGAGCCAATGCTCGCAGTTCCGACCAATCTCGTTCACGAAGAGGACGCGATTCGTTGGGATGCGGTGGACGATGCCGGATACTACACGGTCGAGATCGACGGCACCGAAGAACTGGTGTCGACCAATGAATATTCCCTGTTGGAACTGGCAGACGGAACCTACGTCTTCCGTGTCCGTGCCAATCGCATGGATCGGCAATCCGAGTTTTCCGAGCCGTTGGAAATCACGTTAAGCCGCACCTATGAGATTCCGCGGAACGTGAACTATCAAGGCGGTGTCCTGGAATGGACCCTGGATGGCGAAGCGATTTCGTTCGAAGTCGCCGTCAACGATCAGACCTACACCACCGAGACAACACAAATGACTCTGCCGTTCCATGAAGACGGCCTGTTCACCATTCGCGTCAAAGCGATTTACGCGACGGGCTCGTCCGTCTGGTCAGAGCCGGTGTATCACCATACTTTCCCGGAAGCCAGCCAGGCATTCGATGCGGATTTCAACCGGCTCCTTCCAATCGATTTGCGGGTCGATGCCGTACTGACAGAACCCGTGATCGCACTGTTTCGAAATGGTCGTGGATTCCTGCCCGATGAATGGCTCGACATCCAGACCGATCGAGTCTACATCGCATCGTCGTGGCTCGCCGTGTTGACCCCGGGTGAGCATGTCATTCAAATCATCACCACAAGCGAACGCATTGATGTCACGCTCGAAGTCTATGAGGATGCCTCGCCGGCGATGATTTCACCCAATACCGTGTTGTTCGAGGGAAACGACCTCAGTTTTGAATTTGCCTTGTTCGGTGGAGAGTTCGTCACCGTCAGCGGTGCGGACATCGGTACCGCGGATTACGTGTTCGATGACGATACGCTGATTGTTTCGGCATCGTTCATTTCTGCCATCGCGACGGAGCAGCCGGATCGTGAAACCGTCATCTTGTCCTATCAGCTGAGCGCGCAAGACGACATCACCATCGGTTACATTTTCATCCGCCTGCACGAAGAGACACCAACACAGTAATGCCAACGCGACGCCCATCGGCGTTGCGTTTTTGTTATGATTTGATTTCGTCGCTTTTGGTAGTCGTGAGATATGTTATAATGGATGCGGCAACAACTCATTGACAAGAGGTGAACCATGAACACGATCGTGTTGTATCAAAGCAAATACGGACACACCAAGCGATACGCCGAATGGATCGCGATGGAGCTCGGCTGCGTTGCGAAACCGCTCGATGAAACATCGAGGAAGGAACTGACGACCTACGACACCGTCATCTTCGGCACCGGCATCTACATGGGCAAGATGAAGAAACTCGGCAAGTTCAAACGGATGATCAAGGATCAACGACCGATCGTCTTCGCTGTCGGCGGCAGTCTTGAAATCACGGAATACGGAGAAGAAGTAGAAGCCAAAAACTTCACTCCAGACGAACGGAACAAGTTCCCGTTTTTCTATCTTCCCGGCGGTATCGACCTGACCAAGGTCAAGGGCGTTCTCAAGTTCTTCCTGAACATCGGCCGCAAGGGTCTGGAGAACAAGAAAGACAAGACCAAGGACGACATCGAGTTCCTGCGCGGGTTCCACAACCCGACCGATCACGTCGACAGGAAGCACATCGTCGAACTCGTCGACTACGTTCGCAACCTGTGAGTGAACAGGCATCCGCGTCGGATGCCTTTTTGATTGCCGGCAAGACAAAACATCTGGTTCGATGGTGCCGCTCGTGATATAATCAACTCGAAGGAACGAGGTGGAACCGATGACGATCACCCTGCGCAACATCACCGAAGACGACGCTCCGCTGATAGTGACATGGAAACAGGATCCCTACGTTAAGATGATGGCGCTGGATCCCGGCACCACCATCACCCTGGATGGCCAGCGCGCCGACATTTCCCGAGCGCTCGAATGTGAGGACGCCCGCTACCAGATCATCGAACACGACCATCGGCCGATCGGTTACGTCCGGATCGACTTCATGGACGAGCGCCATGATGTCGCCTGGCTGCGTTTCGCGCTCGGGACCGATCGCGGACAGGGTCTCGCCAAGGAGGCCTTACGGTTGTTCATCGACAGTCTGTTCGATGCGGGATGCCACCGCATCGAAGCCGAGGTCTACGCCTGCAACGAACCCTCGAAACGAACCTTGGAACATCTCGGGTTCAAACACGAAGGAACGAAACGCAACGCGCATTTCGACGGCGAACAATACATCGACGTGCTGGTATACGGTCTGCTCGCTGAGGACGGCCGCTGATGATGCGCCAAAGCGATTCGGACATTGTTGTCGTCGATCCGCGGAAACACGATCTGAAAGCGATATACGTCTTCTATCAGACAAAAGCAGAGCGACACACACCGTTTGTCGTGCTGAGGGAACCGGAGTTTTTCGAAACCTATCGCGATGCCGTCATGCTGGTGCATCGACAAGAGGATGTGAACGGTCTGTTGATCGGCTCGTTGACGACCGACAAAGCCTACCTCAGTTTCTGTCTCGGTGCCGACGACGTACGACGACGGCTGATCGAACGATTCGAGACCCTGGTCAGGGAATCCGGTCTGACGAGCATATGGATTCATTTCTTCAATCCGATTCTTACCGCTTGGTGGGTGAAACCGGGGGTGACGCATCCGATGTATCAGGGTGTGGAACTCGATGGTGTGGATCACCGCTTCTACGCATCGCTGGGGTATCGTGACCACAGCGTGCAGGAAACGTATTATCGTACGCTGTCCGACTGGGTACCAAGCGACGCCATCACCGCGCGACTGGAACAAGAACGCGCGAACGGACTGGCGGTATGTATTTCCGATGCCACCCATCGTGATGCCCTCATGGTGTTCGCCAACGAGGTCGGACATCCCGGGTGGCAACGCGCGATTCTCGATCACCTCGATCATCCATTCGTGATCGCCCTTGCCGGCGAGCGCGTCGTGGGGTTCGCCGGACCGTTCTGGGTCGAATCATCAGGCCGGGGGTATTTCGCCGGAATCGGTGTATTGGAACGTTATCGCGGCCATGGCCTCGGGAAGGGTTTGTTTCAGATGCTTCTTTGGTGGCATCAGGAACACGGAGCATCCTATATGACGCTATTCACCGGTCGTGACAATCCGGCCGGACGGATCTACTTGGAACAAGGCTTCGAGATTGTCAAACGCTTCATGACACTCAAAAAAGAACTGAAATGAAAAAGAGACGATTGTCGTCTCTTTTTTTGACAGTTCACTCGGATATGTAGTCGTTCCAGAGTTTGGTGACATCGTCTTCGGCAATGGCGAAATGCGTGGCCGCCGCAGCTTGCGCCGCCGCATCGAAGTCGCCATGGTTGGTCTCGACCCATGTGCCCAGTTCCTTGGGTGTCGGCAAACCGTCGATGTCGAAGACGGACGTACCGATGGTGAGTGTTTGCGTGTAGTAATTGGTGTCTTCCGCCACCACCAGAACATCGTCGCAACGACCATGAATGGCAATCAAATCGTCGGGTCGTTCGTAGTGCCACATCAGAAAGGCGAGTTCTTCGAAGAGGGCTTCGTGGTCCTCGGAGCAGAAGAATTCGGAATCGATGGTCGCCGTGACAAAGCCGTCCTTGTCGGTCGTGGTATCCAGTTCATACGCATAATCGCTGGCAAAGGTGTCGATGTAGTCGGGGATGCTGAAGTCCGGCTTGCAGGCGACAAGCATCCATATCATCAGGACTGCGATGATTCGTTTCATGGAAGAACCTCCTCGTTGATGATCAACTCCATTATAGTACAACACCAATCGGAAATCAAAACCACGTTCAAGATGCCGTAATTAATTAGAACTTCTACAATTCCCGGAGATTATATACATTTACAAATAAGTTTGTGATATAATTTAATCAGTTAAAGTGGGACCAACCTACGACAATCACTTTCACATTCCCTTAGAAAAGGCGGTAAGCACATGGCAATCAAAATCATCAAATACGAAGGTTCGCCGGAAGTGTTGGCATGGAAATACCCTTCCGATGAACTCGCCACCTGGACCCAGTTGATCGTCAACCAGTCGCAGGAAGCGATCCTTTATCGCAGCGGCAAGGCGCTCGATCTGTTCGGTGCGGGGCGGCACACCCTGAAAAGCCAGAACATCCCCCTGCTCGGCAAACTCGCCCGGATTCCATTCGGCGGCGAAAGCCCGTTCAAGGCCGAAGTCTGGTACGTCAACAAACTCGTCGATCTCGACGTCAAATGGGGCACGCCCGACCCGATCCAACTTCAGGATCCGAAATACGGCGTGTTCGTTCCCGTCCGCAGTTTCGGCCAGTTCGGCATCCAGATCGTCGACGCCCGCAAGTTCCTGGTGAAACTTGTCGGCACCGCGAAACGCTTTGACAAGCCGACGCTCGTCAAGTACTTCCGAGGCATCGTGATGACCAAGATCAAGGACCTCATCAGCGAGTATCTCGTACTCAAGCGAATCTCGATTCTCGACGTCAACGCCTACATCGACGACATCAGCGAAGAAGTCGGCGAAAAGATCAACCAGTCCTTTGAAAAATACGGTGTCACGACCCGCGAGTTCATGGTCAACTCGATCAACGTTCCCGAAGACGACCCGGCCGTCAAACGGCTCAAGGAAGCCCTCGCGAAACGTGCCGAAATGGACATTGTCGGCTACACCTACCAACAGGAACGCTCCTATGACACGATGGATAAGGCAGCATCCAACGAAGGCAGCGGCAGCGGCCTGATGAACGCCGGCATGGGACTCGGCATGGGCGCCGCGATGGGCCAGGCGATGGGCGGCCAGATGGGCGCCATGGCCGGTGCCACGATCGGTGCCGCCACGGCCCAGCAGACCCAGCAGGTCATCTGTCCCAAATGCAACACCGCCAACGCGCCGGACGCCAAGTTCTGCAGCGGCTGCGGCAACAACCTCAAGAAAGCGCAACCGGCCGCACCGGCCGGCTCCAAGCAATGTCCGAAGTGCCACAAGGACAATCCGATGACCGCGAAATTCTGTTCGCACTGCGGCAGCGCGATGGAACTGCAATGCCCAAGCTGTAACCACAAGCTTGCGCCCAACACCAAGTTCTGTCCCAACTGCGGCACGAAAGTGTAAGGAGGTCGGATCATGTTCAAACGCATATTGCTGCCGATCATCCTGTTTGTCGTCATCGCCGGCGGTTCGATTCTGATCTTCGACGGCGACACGCTCAACGACAGCGTGCTCGGCTACGTGCTGTTCGCCGAGGTGTTCGTACTTCTGTATTACTGGTACTACCACATCAACAAGAACAAGAAAAGCGGCATCTATTTCATCTATCTGAGCGCCGCCTATGCAACCTATTTCATCTTCACGATGATCATCGCCTTCGTCTACGCTTCGGGCAACATGGGCTGGACCGCGTTCCTCGTCATCTACTTCCTGGTGCTGGCGGCGATCCTCGGGTTCCTATTCTTCCTCAACTTCATGTACGGCGGACTCAACGACTCGCTCAAGAATGAGAACCGTGGCGAACACTCGCTTGCCAAGATGCGCGAAATCTGCGAAGAGACGATCTTCGTTCTCGACCAATACAAGAAGGACGCCAGCGAACCGATCGCGGTGTACAAGGAAGTCGCCGAGGCGCTCGAGTTCTCCGACCCCGTCAGTCACAAGTCGGTGTACGCCATCGAACGCCAGATCATGAAGGGTCTGAAGACTGGTCTCAGTCACGCGAAAAACAAGTACTTCGGCAAGATCAAAGCCGTCATCAAAGATTCCAACGGCGTGCTGTTTCTGATTCAGAAACGCAACCGCGTATTGAAAGACAATAAGTAGGGGGGGATTCGATGAACCAACAGCAAACACAAACGTTCGGCTGGCCGATCGTCATCATCTTCCTGATCCTGTTCTGGCCAATCGGCATATTCCTCTTGCTCGTGAAACTCAGCCGCGACCGCAGCGCCCAGTTCGGGGGCGGCGGTGCGATTCTGAAATTCATCGGCTTTCTGTTGATGGCGTTCGGCGTCCTGATGCTGATCGGATCAATCGCGATCGAGGACACCGGCATGGGCTTCTTCCTGCTCGCCTTGTTCGGGTTGCCCGGACTGTGGCTGTTCCGCCGCGCCAACACACAGAAGAAACAAGGGCTCAAATATCGTCGCTACATCGACCTCATCGTCAACCGCGAGGTCCGCGACGTTCCAGCGCTAGCGCAAGCCACCGGCTACAGCCAGCAGCAGGTCGTAACCGATGTCAACCACATGATCTCCCACGGCATGCTCGGCCGCGCCCGACTGAATCTTGAAATCGGTCGTGTCCAGTTCCCCGTTCAGCGTCCGCAACCACGGCCGCAACCGCGTCCGCAACAACCTCAGACGTATCGCCCGCAACCCAGTCAGAACCAACAAAACCGGCCCACCGCGCAAGCCCGGCCGCAGGCGCCCCAACCGCAGTTCAAGCAGTTCGAACCGCGCACCATCCGGTGCAAGGCGTGCAGCGCCAACAACTTCGTCGAGCAGCTTCCCGCCCAGTGCGAATACTGTGGCAGCAGCCTCCACGAATAACCGCAATTGAAAACCAGTTCCCGCGGGAACTGGTTTTTTTTGTTTACAGCATCGGATAGACGACAAACACACCGATCATCACCGTGAAGTACAGCAGGAACATGTAATTCGCCGTCTCGAAGCTGATGCGGAAGTTGCGGATCCATTGCACCGGCTTGTAGTCCTTGTCGATGACATACTTGTAGAGCAGGAAACCGGCGCCGAGCATCAAGCCGTATTCGAACACGTATTGCAGGGAGATCGGTTTGAATTTGGCGAGGTCGACGTCGAGCACGAAGTCGGCGATCGGCACGTGCAGCACGCCCATCGTCAGACAGGCGACGGCGAGCAATGCGACCGGCAGGTATTCGCGCTTGCGGACCAGCGGATAACTGAGTGTCCGGGGTCCGAAGAAGATCTGGCTCATCTTGAGGAAACTGGTGGCGGTGCCGAGGTTGACGATCTGCAGCAGCCAGTACTGGGCGTCGGTGAGACCGTACTTGATCACGGACTTGCTGATGAATCCGTTGAAGAGCGGCGATCCGCTGATCGACAGCATGCCGACGATCATCAGGATGCTTAAGAGCGGCATCGCGCGAAACACGCCGCGAATGTACTTGATGTTCTTGGTCTTGTAGACATTAACGATGATGCCGGCGCCGAGGAACAGGAGACTCTTGAACAGCGCATGGTTGTACAGGTGCAGAAGTCCGCCCGAGAACGTCAGGCTGTCGGTGCTCGAGAGTCCCATCATCATGATTCCGATCTGACTGACGGTGTGATAGGCGAGAATCTGTTTGATGTCTTTCTGAGTCATCGCGAACATCACACCGACGATCGCCGTCGTCGCGCCGATCGCGAAGAAGAACATCGATGTGTCATACGGCGCCGCCGCGAACATCAGACTGATGCGGATGAACAGATACAGCCCGCCCTTGACGACGATCCCCGACAAGAGTGCGCTGACACCGCTTTTGGCGACCGCGTGGGCACGGGGCAGCCAGGTGAAGAGCGGGAACATCGCCGACTTGACAGCGATGCCGGACATCAACAGCACATAGGCGAAGCGAACGGTCGTTGTTTCCGAGAGATCCGACGATGCGATCATCGTGGTAATCTGATTGATGTTGATGTTGCCGAACGAGTAGTACAGGAGTATGATGCCGAGCAGGAACGCGAGTACGCCGGCGGTGTTCAGAAGCAGATAGTAAATCGCCGCGCGGAAGCTGTCGCCGGCTTTCTCATAGGCGACGAGAATCGACACGAGGATGGTCGTCAGTTCGATGAATACGAACATGTTGAACAGATCGTTGGTCTGGATCAGACCGAAGAAGACGCCTTCTAAGAACAACAGGAAGAACAGGAAGTTGCGGGTGTCCTTCTTGGCGTTGAAGGTATAGATCAGGACCATCCACCAGATGAAGATCGACAGGAACAGGAAACTGATGCTGATGGCGTCGTTGCGGAAGCCGATGCCGATCAGGTTGTTCCAACCGCCGAAGGTGAAGAAGGTTTGGCTGTAGTCGTCGCGGAAGGTCAGGAAGTACCATACCGCGAGGACGGTGACGACACCTTGCGCGACCAGCGCGAGATACGCCATTTTCGGCTTTTGGAAGAGGAAGATGATCATCGCCGCGAGAATCGGGACGAAGACGAGATAGACGGGTACGAAAATCATCCTACTCACCGTCCTTTCGGCCGAGAACCTCGGCCCACTCGACGGTGCCGTAGTGGTGGAACACCTTGATCGAAAGCATCAAGGCGAGCGCGGTGACGGTCGAGCCGATGACGATCGTCGTGATCATCAATGCCTGCGGCAACGGGTCGACGATGTTGGTCAGCGATTCACCGACAATCGGGATGCCGCCGCCCTCGAAGTTCCCGAGATTGAGGAACAGCAGAATGATGCCCGATTCGATGATCGTGACGGAGAAGACGCTCTTGATGATGTTCTTGCTGGTGGCAAGACCGTAGAACCCGATCAACACCACGATGAATGTAAGCAATGGGTTCATGTCAGCGTCCCTCCCTTAGGAAGGCGGTGAAGATCGTCCACAGTCCGAGGGCGACCTTGAAGCCGATGAGGATGTTGAGAATGACGAGATAAATCGCTTTTGACGCGACCGATGAATCGAGCGGCATGAAGTTGGTGAAGAACTCACCGCGCGTCAGCAGGCTCAGCGAGGCGACGAGGACGATCAGGAAAAACACCAGTTTTTCGATCGTTACGATCTGTTTGATGTTGGTTTCGCGGTCGTGATCGATGTAGTACAGGATCAAAATCGCAGTGGCGACGATGGCGCCGCCCTGGAAGCCGCCGCCTGGCGATAGGTGGCCGTTGATGATGACGTAGAAGCCGAACACCAGCATCATCGGATAGACGATGCGGCTGAAGGTGATGAACAGATCCGGTGTCTTGTAGCGGTCGAGCATGAACTGGGCGTTCTTCTCGTTCAAGTCATGCTTGCTGATCCAGATGATGCCGGCGACCGCGACAAGCAGGATGCCCGCTTCGAAGAAACTGTCGAACAACCGGTAGTCGAGATAGATCGCGGTGACCAAGTTGCGCGAGCCTGTTTCGAGCAGTCCGTTGAGTTGGAAATAGGTTTTGCCGAAGTTGTTGTAGAGTTCGCTCAAGTCCTCGGTGACGAGGTAGAAGACGGCGAAGATGCCACCGAGCAGGACGAGCAGGAGTGCCTGCTTAACCACCGAACTCACTGTCCTTGAACAGGATGACCTCGATGTTGTCGAACGGCTGGGTCATCTGCTGCAACTTTTTCATCAGCGTCGAGGAACGTTTGCCCTTGAAGACGTATTTGCCGGTCTCTTCGTCCTTGGCGACGATCAGATCGACGTTGGTCTTTTCGCACAACATCCGGTCCATCGCCTCGTCGAGGCTGCACAGTCCCGGATCGTTGGTGATGTTGAGTTCGAGATGATAATATTCCGCCAGCCGGTGCAACAGGACGTAGCCGATACCGGCCAGTTCGTCGCCGATGAAGATGAACTCGTCCATCGCCCGGTCGAGCACGATGAACTCGCGCTGGCGGGAGATGCTGATGACGTAAATGAGCGGGATGATCGCGGATCCGATTGCGATTTCAGCGATCGCCACGTCGGGTGCGTTGTTGATGATGTAGAGACTGGCCGTGACCAGACTGAACGACGCGATCAGGATGATGATCGTGCCGTTGTTCTTATGTAGGACGATCGCGATCGCAAGGAGAATCAGAATCCCCTGGAGCGCATAGGCCGTCCACTCAATCATGGTGGCGCCATCCATCTTGCTCACCTCGTTTCGCGGTGTCTTCGCCGAGCCGTTTGAGTTCACGGACGTCGAAACCGGTCAGATAGGCACTGCGGATGTTGACGTGGGATCCGATCGGCGTCGTGATCAAAAGGAATCCGATCAACAGGATGAAGCGGATCACGTATTCGTACTGGGTCACGCTCGCGACAAGGAGCGCGATGATGATCGTCAGACTGCCGACCGAATCGATCGTCGCGGCGGACAGAATGCGCGTATAGATATTTTTGAGACGAAAGATGGCAATCATCCCGAACAGGATGAACAGCCATGACAGAATCAACAGGGGGATGGTGATCCAAGTTTGCACGTCACTCATTTTTCCCGCCCTCCCGTCATGATGTATTTCGACAGCAAGGTGATCGTCAGAAAGCCGATGATGCCGTAGCTGATGGCGATGTCCAGCATCAACGTGCTGCCCAGATAGACGGCGTAGACGGCGACGAACATGACGACCTTGGCGCTGATCAGGTTCACCATCAAGAGCCGGTCCCAGATCGTCGGACCGATGATCAGCCGGATGAAGCTGACGAAGATCGCCAGAATCAGCATGAACAGCGTCAACACCAAAAACAATTCCAGAAGGCTCATCGCTTCGCCCCCTTCCCTTTGAGGAGACGTTCGAACTTGTCATGAATCGGTTGTTCGAGTTCGGCGATGGTGGTACCGGGTTTGGCCATCGTCATCACCGTAATCGTGAAGTGGTCGCTGTCAACGTCGATCGAGATTGTCCCCGGCGTCAGCGTGATCGAGTTGGCGATGATGCCCACAAGCACCGGATCGTCGACATCGAGATGAATCGTGAAGACGACCGGCTCGTAATGTTTGAAAATCAGGTTGCGGACGTACTGGAACCCTGCCTTGTAGATTTCGACAAACAAAAAGACGACGTAGACAAGTACCGTGCGAAGGCGGATCGCATGGTACAAGTAACCGTTGTCGTCATAGAGCACGTCGTGACTGAAAATGGTGATGAGGGCGCAGATCAAGATCCCTGAAACAATCGTTTCAATCCGGAAGTTGAGCTGCAGCAAAAACCAAAACACCATCAAGACCAAAAACAGCTTGTATCTGAGTTTTAGATAATTCAACATGGTTTGTCACTCCCATGGTCACAGTTGCTTTCATTATAACACAAAGCGCCCGCTTGGGCGCTGAATTGATGGACAAAAACGAAATTTACCGGTCGTCACGACACATCGGCGTCGCTCATCACCGTCTCGAAGAACTGCCAGATTCGTTGCGATGTATCATTGAGATCGTCGTCATCAGGCATGATCTCATCGTCTTGGGGCCACTCATGGCCCATGTTCAAGAGTCGGTAATAGGTCACCCGGTAGGGATTGCTGGCACTGGTGTAATCAAACCGTTGAATCGTCGCGGAAACCATCGCCTCGGACGCCAGTTCGAGAGCGTTGCGCGTCTGCCAGTACTCGAGCATGATCGGCACGGCCGGTGCGCCGCCCCATCCAAGCCACGGCGCCATCGTGCCGTCGTCGGGCACGACCGGATCGGCGGTGCCGTGCATGTGGAGCACACTGACGGGTTCGGTGGTGGCGCAGGTATCCCACGTTTCACCGCTCATGATGCCGGCGAAACTGGCGATCGCTTGAAAGGTTGCGGGAGAGGTACAGGCCATCGTGTAGGCCATGAAACCGCCGTTGGAGTGGCCGGCGATGAAGGTGTTCTCGACGCTGAGGTCGTAGGTAGTCTGAAGATGTGCCGCAAGCGCACTTAGGAAACCGACGTCATCGACGACCGACAGGTCCAGATCGGCGTTCCAGTGCGGGATGCCGTTGATGCTGGATCCCTGCGGATAGACGACGGCGAAGCCGTACAGGTCGGCCAAGTCGTTCATGCCGGATGTGGCTTGCATGTACCCGGCGTTGCCACTGAAACCATGGAGCATGAACACCAACGGACTGCCGGGGATCAAGTCGTCCGGCAAATACAGAATGTACTCGCGTGTCAAACCGTCGAATGTGAATGGTTCATAGCCGAACATGCCGGCGGTGATGTTTTCATAGCGAGGATCGACGGGGTCGTCGTCCACTGGATCGTCGTTCACCGGATCGTCGTCGAGGGGATCGTCGTCGACGGGATCATCGTCGATCGGATCGTCGTCTTGGGGATTGTCGTTGTCATCGGGAGTTTCACCGGTATCGTCCGCTGTCTCCACGCATGTGTCATCGACCAGTTCGAAGCCGTCGTCGCAAGTCGGGATTTCATCTTCAATGGTTGTCTCGGCACAGGCGGATAGTGCTACGGTAAGAGCCAACAGGATGGTAAACAGGATTCGTTTCATCGAATCACCTCGACACCATTGTACTCGATTTTCAACATTTTGTGTAATGATATCCAACGGATATTTGGTTCAAAAGAAAGAGACTGACGAACAGTCTCTCATTCGATCATGACACCACCATGTCATTCACGTCGTCCAACAACGACGGACGCGGAAAATCTCTGAGCGGTGGAATGAAACGGCCTTGCGCCGCAGCTTGTTCCAATTCCTTTTCCCAGCTCGTGAACCACAGATAGATTTGCGCGACATAGATTTGTTGCAGCAGACGACCAACAGAATAGGCGAATGCGCCGAGAACGAACAGCGTCGTCATCACCCATGCTTCATTGATGGCATCACCAATGTACAAATAGTACAACACGATCAGCGGTGCGATGACCACAACCAGCATCACATTGCCGAAGATGATCGCACCGAGGATCTCGGCCCAAGCTGTGCGGATGATGTCCCATGACTTCTTGATCGACTTGGTTGTCGACAACCGTTCCCACGCGACCGCCGGCAACGTGAACTGCATGAAGATGCGAACGCCCTTGATCAGGACATTGGCGCCTCGGTCAGTCAGACTGATCGGAGCGTCGGCGCGGAGACCGAACAGGGACAAGAACCCCATCCAAAAGGCGCTTATGATGATTTGGATGATGGTGATCAACCAGACCATCGCACTCCACACCAATAGAATCGGAACGAGTTTGGGCAAATCTTTGCGGATGGTGCAGGAGAGCGCGTCCCAAAAGACGATGGTACCGGTAATTTCGTGTTGTTGGATCATCTCCAGCAACACCAGAGAGGATATCGCTCCAGCCAGCACGAACGCCATCGGGGTGCCGATCACAAATAACAGCAGGGTTGGTCCGGCCAGCAGGTTGTCCGGATCTCCAGCCAGTTGGAACAGGAGTACTCCGATTCCACCGAAGACGGCCAGAATAATCCAAAACACCAGAATCGACAGCATCGATTTCGGGTTTTTGAACATGAATCGCAATCCGTTGAAACCGACTTGGAACCCAAGCATCAAACGTCTCATCAGCACATCTCCTCGAACAGGCACGGTCCATCCTCTACAATTTCATAGTACACCCAGGGCGGGATGTTTTCAATGACAGCGATGAAAACATTGTATGGATCGCAAGAAAGTGGTATGATGACGATGGAGGTGGATGACATGTCCAAACAAGAAAAGATTCGCTACATCGCGCTTGTTGTTTTGTTCGTGTCGGTCTTGATGGTCTCGATGGGCATCGGGTTCGACCAGGTTGGTTTGATTCTGATTTTCGGCACCATCGGCGGCGCCATCGCGGTGACAATGCTCGGGTTGCTGACGCGTCGTTTGTTCAAACGGAAACAGGCGTACTACGTCCCGCACACGCTTCTGGTCATCGTCGCCAGCGCATTCATCTCGTTCTATCTGCGAGACAATGGCGACTGGAGCAATCTCGCCGCATTCTTCATCGCGTTGCTGGTGTTCTTCATCCTCGTGGTTTCCGTACCCATCAATTTCATTCTATACGAAGACAAACCATCTAAACAACCATCGCAGCGGTGACGATTCGATCGTCCCGCTTTTTTGTTATTGTATGTGCTTTTTACAGACGTTTTTGATATAATCTATGTGTTGGATGGAGTTGATTGCATGAACATCATAGAAATACGCGATCTGCATTTCCATTACGTGGAACAAGAACAAGTGCTCGAAGACATCAATCTCACGATCGAGAAAGGTGAATGGGTGAGCGTTCTGGGCCACAATGGAAGCGGCAAATCGACATTGTCACAACTGATCATCGGTCTCTTGAAGGCCGACCAGGGCGAGATCATCGTCGACGGACTGACCTTGAACGAGGACACCGTCTACGACATCCGCAAGAAGATCGGTATCGTCTTTCAGAACCCGGACAATCAGTTCGTCGGGGTGACGGTCGAGGACGATATCGCTTTTGGCATGGAAAATCTTTGTTTTCCGCGCGAGGAGATCATCCGTCGCATCGACGAGTACTCCAAACGGGTGCGGATGAACGAGTATCTCAAGAAAGAGCCCCACAACCTGTCGGGCGGCCAGAAACAACGCGTCGCGATCGCCGGCATCCTGGCGATGAACACCGACATCATCATCTTTGATGAAGCAACCAGCATGCTCGATCCCAAGGGCCGTGACGAGATCCTCGACTACATCAAGGAGATCAACGCCCAGGGCGTGACCGTGATCACCATCACCCACGACATGAAAGAAGCCATCCACAGCGACAAGATCGTCATTCTCAAAGAAGGCAAAATCCTCAAAGTCGGCACCCCCAAAGAGGTGCTGAATGATAAAGCAACGCTCAACGCATCGAATCTCGAACTCCTCCTTCCGCTGAAACTGATGTACCAACTCGAGGAATCGAAGATCGACAATCCCGACTTGAAGGACTACCTATGGCAATTAAGTTTGAACAGGTAAGCTACGACTACGTCGGCGTCGATCAGACGCGCTACCGGGCCATCAGCAACATCACTCTCGACATAGCGGAAACGGGAGAGTTCATCACCCTGATCGGCGAAACCGGCAGCGGCAAAAGCACGCTCGTGCAACACATGAACGCCCTGATGCGCCCGACCGAAGGCGAAGTCACGGTGTATGGCGTCAAGATCTACAAGGACGTCAAAAAGAAGAACAAGAACGTCAAACTCAATCCCCTGCGGCAAAAAGTCGGGCTGGTGTTCCAGTTCCCTGAATACCAGCTCTTTGAAGAAACCGTCGAACGGGACATCATGTTCGGACCGAAGAACTTTGGCGTCAGCGACGCCGACGCCAAGGTCCGCGCCCGTCAGGCGCTCCAGGCCGTCGGGTTGGACGCATCGTACTTGGAACGCAGTCCGTTCAATCTTTCGGGCGGCGAGAAGAAACGGGTCTCGATCGCTGGCATCCTGGCGATGGAACCGGACATTCTCGTGCTCGACGAACCGACCAGCGGACTCGACCCCAAGGGTCGCGAGGCGCTCTTGAAGCTGTTCACCGAGATTCATCGCAACCTCAATAAAACGGTCATCATCATCACCCACGACATGAACACCGTCTACGAATACGCCTCCCGCGTGCTCGTCATGAACAAGAGTGAACTCGTCTTCGACGGCACTCCCGACGAACTGTTTCTGACGGGTGATTTCGGATCGTGGAACTTGGAAACGCCCGACATGATCGATCTTACCCGCAAGCTGGAAACGAAACTGGGCGTCACCTTCCACCGGTTGCCCAAGACCGTCGAGGATCTCCACGCCATGGTCCTGGAGGTGCTGTCATGAACAACATCATCATCGGCCAATACGTGCCCGGCGACAGCTTCCTCTACAAGATGGACCCGAGAAGCAAGATCGTCGCCTTGATTTTGTTGATGGTATCGACGTTCATTCTACAGAACGTGTTCCACATCCTGGTCATGCTGTCGCTCGTGCTGATTCTGCTGTGGGCCGGCGGCATTCCGATCGGCCGCATCATCCGCGGTCTGCGCCCGATCATGATCCTGTTGACCTTCACCTTCACGTTCCAGATCCTGTTTGTGGAGACCGGCTCACTGCTATACACCTTGCCGCTGACGATCTCCGTCTACAATTTGCTGATCGCCATCGCGCTCGTGGTTCTGTATGTCCTCACCCGCAAGCGGGTGCGGTTCCGCCTGTTCTATTTCCTGGCGTATGTCGCGGGCATTCTCGCGCTGTTCAACTTGTTCGCGCCGGGCGACGTGCTGACAAGTCCCGTCATCAATGTCTATTCCGACGGTGTCCGCGGTGCGTTCTACATCATGATCCGACTCGTCATCATCGTCACGCTCTCGACGATTCTGACGCTCACCACCAAACCGACCGACCTGACGCTCGGCCTCGAGCAACTGCTCAAACCGCTCAGTCTGATCAAGATCAGCGCCGAGGAGATCGCCCTGATCATTTCGATCGCACTGCGGTACATTCCGACGTTGCTCGACGAGGCGAACAAGATCATGCTCGCCCAAGCGAGCCGCGGCGTCGATTTCACCGAAGGCAAGCTCAAGGACAAGATCATGCAGATCATCAGTCTGTTGGTCCCGATGTTCATCATCAGCTTCAAGCGCTCCGACGAACTCGCCAACGCGATGGAGGCCCGCAATTTCGTACCTGGACAATATCGCACCAGACTCCATGTCCTGTCCTGGCAATGGATCGATACGGTCGTCGTGATCACGTCGACGCTGTTCATCGCCGGATCGATCGTGGTCGTGATTCTGACATGATTCTGCATGATTATTATGAGATGTTGCGAGATGGCGACACCACTCATTTGAAGGACCTTGTCGACACCTCGTTCTACGGGGTTCGTACGTACGATGAACGTACCATCTACGAACGCTCGGAACTGATCACATACATCGGCGACAATCCCATCCAGGACGTGAAGATCCTGTCCATCCGTGAGGACCATGGCGACTATCATTACGATCTTGTCCTCACCGACCATGCGGGGACATACGACTGTGTCGCCAAAGCGGACGTCACCGACGGCCGCATCGTCAAACTGTACGAGACGATCCGCACCGACAAGACTCGCATTGTCTGCGAATGCGCTTACGACGGATCCAGTTTCTTCGGCTATCAGCGCCAACCGAACCACCACACCGTCCAACAGGCGATCGAAGAAGCAATCACCAAGGCGCTTCAGCTGGAGGACGATGTCACGATTCATGCCAGCGGTCGCACCGACCGCGGCGTTCACGCCGTCAAACAAGTCTTTCACTTCGATGTCGATACCGTGATTCCCGTTGACAAGATGCGGATGGTGATCAATTCGTATCTCCCCGACAGCATCCACATCCATGCGCTCCAAGCGGTGGACCCGACCTTTCACAGCCGTTATGATGTCAAAACGAAAGAATACCGCTACAAGATCAACCGCAAGTGGTACGATCCGATTCAGCGACACTACGAATGGCATACGACCATCGATGACGTTGAGCGCCTGCGCGAGGAACTCACGGCGGCGATCGGCACCCATGATTTCCGGACGTTCACGACGGCCACCGATGTCGAGGTGAGCGTTCGTACGATCCATACGATCCGCGTCGTCGAAGATGGCGATCACATTTGGATCGCGATTCGCGGCGACGGATTCCTCCGTTACATGGTTCGCTATCTCGTCGGTGCCGCAGTGGCGATCGCCAACGGCCGACTTGACACGACGATGCACGAGTTGATCCAAGCGCGGGACGTCGATCTGCTCAAAGACAAAGCCCCGGCGACGGGACTGTATCTGTCCGACGTGACCTATTAGAAGGTGATGCGATGACACTCAAGGAACTCGTGTATGATGAGAATGCGATTCTCCATCTGTATGAGAAGAACGGCTGGACCGCGTATACGAAGAAGCCGGCACAGTTGTTCGCCGGCATACGGAACTCGCTTTACGCACACGGTGCGTACGACGGCGACACCTTGGTCGGACTGATCCGGGTCTTTGGTGACGGCGAGACCGTCATCTACATCCAGGACATCCTGATTCTCCCCGATCATCAACGTCAGGGCATCGGAACCAAACTGATGAAGGTGATCTTCGACAAGTACGCGCATGTCAACCAGATCATTCTTACCACCGATCTCGAAGAGCGGCAGAAGGCGTTTTACGAATCCGTCGGTTTTCAGACCTATGAGACGGCGGGCATCCGTGGTTTCATCAAACTGAATCGATGAACCTGTCACGGCGACGTGACAGGTTTTTTGTTTGCCTGAGGGGCGACGGATATTCTTGAAACATGAGAAGGATTTCGTGGAAGGTGTTGCGAAAGCAATGTTGTTGGCGGTATAATGGAACCAGAGGAAAATTAGGCAAGGAGGCCTGATCATGAAACGCTTCACCGATTACGTTCGTTACAAATACGATCAGTTCCTGTCACTTGGCACATTGTCGCTGATTCTGGGACTGCTGTTCATTTTGCTGGTCATCATTGGACTGGTGTCGCTGGTGATGGTGTTGTTTTTCCCGGATGACACCATTCTCGAACTGGCATGGCTCAATTTCCTGCGCACGCTCGATCCCGGCACGCTTGCCGGTGACGAGGGGTCCGGACTGTACATTCTGTTTCTGACGATTTCGACGTTCGTCGGCATCTTCATCTTCAGTTTGTTTATCAGTTTCATTCTCAACGGCTTTCAGGAGAAACTGGAAACCCTGCGCAAAGGACGCAGCAAAGTCATCGAACGAAACCATACGGTCATCCTCGGCAGCAGCCCGAGTCTGCCGGTGGTCCTCGATGAACTGATTCAGGCCAACGAGAACCAACGCCGCGAAGTCATCGTCGTGTTGTCGGAAGAGGATCCGCTGGTGCTCGCCGCCACCGTCCGCGACTACATCAAGGACTTCAAGACCACCAAGGTGATTTACCGCAACGGCTCCATCTTCGAGGTCGACGATCTCAAGATGTGCAGCATCTCGCAAGCCAAGAGCGTGATCATGGTCGAAGACGACATCAAGACTGTCAAAGCGCTTGTCGCACTATCGGAAACCGACTACTTCAAGACGCGCAAGGGTCGCGTCGCGGCGATGTTCGCCGATCCCCAGACGATGGAAGTGGCGCAGAAACTGATTGGCGAAGGCGGCAACTTCATCCACGTCGAGGATGCATTGACGAAGATCATGGCGCAATCGTGCCTGCAGACCGGACTGTCGATCATCTACAGCGATCTGTTCGACTTCGCCGGTGACGAGATCTACGTCATCGATGGCACAGACGTCGTCGGACGCAGCTATCTCGAGCTTCAGAAATCGTTCACCAAGTCGGTTCCGATCGGCTTGATCCGGGACGGCAAACCATGCATCAACCCGGCTGCCGATGTCACGGTCGAAACCGGGGACAAAGTGATCGTCATCAGCGAAGACGACGACACCGCCGTGGTCGAACCGATCCATACCACCAACTATTCCGAAGCGATTCTGGACAAGGCCCGTCGTTCCAACATGGAACAGGTGCGGATTCTCTTTGTCGGCTACAATCCCAGAGTGCTGCAAGTCATTCGCGAATTCGATCATTACGTGAAAGCGGGATCGAAGATCACGATGTTGATGAACAGCGAAGTCGGTTCCCGCAAGTTGACGCAACTTGGGGAATCACTCGACAACCTCGATGTCGAACTGATCATCGGATCCACGTACGAACGGCAATGGATCGAACAGGTCGTGACCCACACCGACGGTTCGATCGTCATCTTCCACAATGCCGAGACCGCCAAAGCAGACCGTGATTCGCAAACGCTGTTGACACTCCTTCATTTGCGGGACATCGAGAAAACCGCCGATCGTCGTTTCGAAGTGGTGACGGAAATCTTCAACGTCAAGAACACCAAAATCATTGAACTTGCCAAAGTCGACGATTTCGTCATCAGCAACCAGCTCACCAGCCGGATGCTGACTCAGGTGGCGGAGAACCCGTATCTCGTCGAGATCCTGGAGATTCTCCTGAACAAGAACGGTGCCGAAGTCTATCTCAAACCCGTCACCGATTATGTCGACATCGCACGTGATGTCGACGGGTACACGCTCGTCGAGGCCTGCGCCAAGAAGGGCGAGACCTTCCTCGGCTACAAGTTGTCGAGCTGCACCGGACGCGCCTGTCTCGTCACCAACCCCGTCAAGCATGAGGTGGTGCGCCTGCAAGAACACGACAAGGTCATCGTGTTGTCCGAAGACTAAATCAATCCAAAGCCGCTTCTCGCAAGCGGCTTTTCATTTGTCATAGGTTTGTCACAGTTTCTTCAAGGGTTTGTCACATGCGATGGGTAGAATGGAGACATCCCAATCAAGAAATGAGGCAATCACGATGAACAAAACATGGATACTGACGTTACTGATCGGTTTGGCGATCCTGCTCTCCGGATGTTCGGCGGAAGCCGATTATGATCCCTCGATGATCGACGACGAAAGTGGATATCAGGAGGACAACAACGACCTTCCGAATCCCGATCCCATCTCCGAAGATCCCATTGAACAGGGTGGCACCGTGCAAAGCGACAGCGATCTGCCGGCGCTCTTGAACCGTAAGATCATTTACGAGGCCGACCTCGAGATGGCGGTCCTCGACCCCGACAGCGTGTATGAAGACGTCATGGACACGATCGACACCTACACCGCATACGTTGAAGCGGCCAACATCACGACCGAGCGTTATCGCTTGACAATCCGTGTGCTGTCGAGTGAGTTCGACGCGTTTCTCGACGACGTCAAAACCACCGGCGAACTGGTGTCGTTCACCCAGACCAGCGAGGATATCACCAACGCCTATTCGACGTTCGAAGCCAGACGGGAAGCACTGGAAGCCCGGCATGATCGGATTCTTGATCTGATCGCTACCGCGGTCGACCTCGACACGATTCTCGAACTCGAAGACGAACGGTATGAAATCGAAGCCGAGTTGAACCAGATCGGCGACACGTTGGCCAACTACGATTCGCTCGTCGACTATTCGACCATCGATCTGCTCATCCGCAAGGCCGTCGAGGAAATCGTCGTTCTGCCTCGCACCACCGCGCCGCAAGTGCATGTCACCGAAGTCACCAAAAATGCGATCTCGCTGGAACTCTACAACCACAGTGATGAGAACGTCACCATCAACGTCGATCTGTATCAAAACGGCGAGTTCGTCGAACAATACGAAGAAAGCACCTATGCCGACAGCAAAGTCGAAGTCACCTTCGACGAACTCCAATCGGACGAAGAATACACAATCAAAATCACCGCGCTTGCGAGCGAACACCGCGTCTCGCTGACCGACACGCTCTACCGTGCCACCGATCCCACCTATGGCAACCGGACGGTGAACACGTTCGTTCAATCGTGGTCTCTCTTAGTCACCATCTTCCAGGGTGTCGGTCTCGTCATCGTTGGGTTGCTGCCATTTGCAATCACCAGTGCCGCGATTCTCATTCCGGCTCGCATCCTCTACGTCAAGAAATACCGCAAGCCACGCGTGCGTCCAAGCCAACGCGACGCCAGCGAACACGAGTAAACAAAAACACCTTCGCAACCTGCGAAGGTGTTTTGCTTGTTAGGGGGCTGCAGATGGTTCGGGGTGGAACAGATACTCCGCGATGGCATCTTCGAACGTGCGACTGCGTTTCAACGAGATGTGATCGTTGGCATACGCGCAGAAGTGTTCCACGAAGCGGACATTGTGCGTGATGTTGTCGACTTCGATGACGTAGTCGAAGGAGTAGTGATTGTCATCCTCGTAGACGATGTCGACGAGGGTGACGGTGTCGTTTTCATACTCCATTTTCAACTTGGTCAGATGACCGTGCAGCAGGTCTTCCGTGATGTCTTTCAGATGCGCGAACTTCTCCATGTTTTCACCTCTTTTGCAAGCGGTAAAAAAGGCGGGTTTGGGCATTGCCAAGCGGGTCTTTTCTATCGGGATAGTTTGTTTTCCATATCTATTGTACTCCTGTCATTGAAAAAATCAAGTCTAATTGTAAACAATTTCAATCAAGCACAAGCAGGAAAGGTGGTTCTCCTGCTTGATTTCCGGTGAGATGTTGGGTACAATATAGGCATGACAAGAAAGCTGGTGGTTCATATGGCAGTCGACAAACTGCAAGCAATCATTCAAGAAGCGTCCTATGACGCGATTCTTTTGACGGGCGTGGAAAATCCCGCCGCCGCCAAGAATCTCCGTTACATCACCGGGTATACCGGATCGTACGGGTTCGCCATCGTCGGGCCCGATTACAAGTATTTCGTCAGCGATTTCCGGTACCGCGACCAAGTCGCCGAGCAAGTCCCCGACTTCACGTTCAAGGAAATCACCAAAGGGTACCTTTCCGTGTTGTTGGAAATCGTCGAAGCACACGACATCCAGTCGCTTGGATTTGACAAACGAATCCGCTACAGCGAATACGAACAGTACGAGAAACTCGGCTGCGAACTAATTCCTCTCGACGGCGTGCTGGAATCGCTGCGCGTCAGCAAGACCGCGGACGAAGTCGCCAAGATCAAGAAAGCATGCGAAATCACCGATCAGGCGCTCGCCGACATCCTGGAGAAGATTCAAGTCGGAATGACTGAGAAAGAAGTCGAAGTCCAGCTCAAGAACCGGATGATCGAACTCGGTGCCGACAACACCTGGGACCGATTCATCGTCGCCAGCGGACCGCGTGGCGCGATGCCTCATGGCATGGCGTCCGACAAGGTCATTCAGAAAGGTGAAATGGTCACCTTCGACATCGGCTGTTCGTATCAAGGATACTACAGTGATCTGACGCGAACCGTGGCGATGGGCGAACCCTCGGACAAGATGAAGGAACTCTACGACATCGTCAAGGATGCCCAACAGACCTGCGTCGACGCCGCCAAGGCCGGCATCACCGGTCGGGCTCTCGACAAGGTCGCTCGCGACATCATCGAAGCCGCCGGCTACGGCGACCATTACAAGCACGGCACCGGTCATGGGCTCGGTCTTGACGTGCACGAAGAGCCCCGCGTATCGGCGGCCAACGACAAACCGCTCGAACTGGGTGCCTGCGTCACCATCGAACCCGGCATCTACATCAGTGGACTGGGTGGCGTACGGATTGAAGACGACGTCATTCTCACCGAAGACGGATGCATCGTGCTCAACGAATTCACCAAAGAATTGCTGATCATCGAATAAGGCTGGTTTTCCAGCCTTTTTCTATGTATAATGGAAGAAGAACCAAAGAGGAGGTGAATCCATGGATCCATTGATATTCGTGGCGTTGATCGGCATCGCCGCCGGCATCGTCAAAGGCGTCAGCGGGTTTGGCAGCAGTCTTGTGACGATTCCGCTTTTGACACTGGTGTATGGCACGGAGTTCGTGCGGGAGTCGGTGGTCATCATGGTCACCTTCAACCTGGCGTTGAACAGTCTGTTGTTGGTGGAGAACAAGGGGTTCACACCCGACAGCATCAAACGGACGTGGCTGATTCCCCTGTTCGGTTCGATTTTCACCATTGTCGGGGTCTACATTCTCCTCAACACCCCCGAAGCGATCATTCGTTACATCGCGGGTGGCATGATCGTCGTCGCGATCATCAACAAGGCCTTCAAACTCCATCTCGCGCTCAAAGATACATCGCTCACCCGCGCGATCGTCGGCAGTCTGTCCGGCATCGGCAACGGGATCGCCTCGATCGACGGACCACCGGTGGTGTTCTATCTGACCAGCATCAACGCCCCCAAACAGGTGTTCAAGAACACTCTCGCGGCGCATTTTCTCGTGATGGGCGTGATCGCCGTCATCTTCCATGTCATCGAAGGATCGTACACATCCGATCTGTTGTTTCTGATTGTCTACATGTTGGTCTTCACCGTGGTGGGACTGGTGATCGGCATGCGGTTGGGACGACGTCTCGATGAAGTGATGTTCGAACGGGTCGTGCTGGTGATTTTGGTCGGCCTGGCGTTGTCGCTGTTTCTCGGATGACGCATCTCGTGTTGTTGTCCCACCACCTCAACGCAACCTACATTCAGAACATCCACTGCGACACCGTCACGATTGCCGTGACGAAGGCGCAGTTTGAAACCCATCGATACCACAAGAAGCGGATTGTCTATCATCTGGCGGCCGCGTTTCACTTTGCCGCGGAACACGACATTCCCATCCTCTATGAACCGACGTGGGCCGATATCTTGAGCAATCTCCCTTCTGAAGATGAATTCATCGTGTACGAGCCGGTCGAGTGGTCGATGAAACAAGATGTCTGGGACGCCTTCATGGCCGACGGACGGCATCTGACGATGCGACCCGATCTCAACTTCATGGTCGACGACATCCTGATGGAACTGGGCGATCCGCCGTTCAAACTGGATCCGCTGTACCGCCGTTGGCGGCACCGGTTCAACATTCTGATCGAAAACGGGAAACCCGTTGGCGGCAAGTATTCCTACGATGCCGCCAACCGCAAACGGCCTCCCAAAACGCTCGATGTCAGAGAGCCCCTCATGTTCCCGGCCGATGCGATTACAACCGACGTCATCCGGATGGTCGAAGACGACTTCCGCAATCATCCCGGGGAAGCGGGCGATTTCCAGTATCCCGTGACGCGGGACGACGCGCTCTTGTTGTTGGATCATTTCATCGCCTATCGTTTGGAGCGCTTCGGCACCTATCAAGATGCGATGATGGAAAATCGTCCGTTCATGGTTCATTCGCTGTTGTCCGCGGCAATCAATTTGGGGTTGCTGTTCGCCGCAGAAGTCGTTCGCGACGTCGAAGCGGCGTATCGGAACGGAGCTCCGCTGGAAGCCGTTGAAGGCTTTATCCGTCAGATTCTCGGCTGGCGGGAATACATCCGCGGCGTGTACCTGCGCATGGGCAAGGACTACAAACAGAAGAATGCGCTCGGTCATCACCGACCGTTGCCCGGTTGGTTCTACGATGCCGATGTGGATCTGAACTGTCTGAACACGACCATTTCGGAAACGATCGGCAATGGCTACAACCATCACATTCAACGGCTGATGATCATCGGCAATCTCGCGAACTTGATCGGCGTTCGGCCGCTCGAAGTGAACAACTGGTTCAATGAAATGTACATCGATTCGTTCGACTGGGTCGTGACCCCGAATGTGATCGGCATGGCTCTGTACGCCGACGGCGGCGTGATGAGCACCAAACCATACATCTCGAGTGCCGCCTACATCAACCGGATGAGCAACTACTGCAAGAGCTGCAAATACGATCCCACCAAGCGGACCGGAGCGAACGCCTGCCCCGTCAATGCGTTGTTCTATCACTTCCTCGATCGTCATCGCGAGCGGCTGGCGTCCAATCCTCGCATGACCTACATGTACGCCAACCTCAACAAGCTGGATGAGAACACCCGTGACGAACTCGTGGATTACGCACGACAGTTCATCCGCAAGCAATGAAAAAACCGAACGGCGACGTTCGGTTTTCTATTTGAGAATCTTGCGGATGAAAGCTTCCTGACGTTTGGTATAGGGTGGGTAGGCAATCGGTGGATCCCACAGGAAACTGCGTTTCGTGTAGCCTTTCTGTTGACTGAAGAGATCGAACGAGTGCTTGCCGTGGTAGGCGCCGAAACCGGAGTTGCCGACACCACCGAACGGCAGATGGTGATTGGTGATGTGCATCAAGGTGTCATTGATAGCGCCGCCGCCGAACTGTAGCTCGTTCCAGACGCGTTGCTGGGTGGTCTTGTCCTTGCTGAACAGATAGAGGGCGAGCGGTTTGTCCTTGGTCTTGAGCAAATCGATCACGTCGTCGAGGTTGTCGTAGGTGAGAACAGGCAGGATCGGACCGAAGATTTCTTCCTGCATGACATCGTCCTCCCAGGTGACATCGGTCATGATCGTCGGGGAGATGAAGTTCTCCTCGGGGTCGTTCTCGTGCGCGCCGGCGACACGTTCTTGATCCAACAGCCTCATCAGACGGTTGAAATGTCGTTTGTTGACGATCCGCCCGAAGTCGTCGTAGTGATCGTAGAACTGTTTCGTGACCTTGTTGAGCAAGGGAACGAACGCATCCCTGATCGAGGAATGGACATAGACATAGTCGGGGGCGATGCAGGTTTGCCCGGCGTTGATGAACTTGCCGAAGGCGATGCGCCGTGCGGCGATCTCGAGATCGGCCGTGGCGTCGACGATCGTCGGGCTCTTGCCGCCCAGTTCGAGCGTGACCGGCACGAGATTCCTACTGGCGGCTTCATAGACGATCTGGCCGACGCGGGTGCTGCCGGTGAAGAAGATGTGATCGAATTTGATGGCGAGCAGTTCCTGAGTCACCTGTACATCGCCGGTGACGACATGCAGATAGGCGGGATCGAAATTATCATTGATCATCCGTTTCAATACGGCTTCGGTCGCCGGCGTCATCTCGCTTGGTTTGAGAATCGCCGTGTTGCCGGCGGCGATGGCACCGATCAAGGGTTCGATGACGAGTTGGAACGGATAGTTGTAGGGACCGATGATGAGGACCGTGCCAAGCGGATCATACTGGATGTAACTCTTCGTATTGAGCTGGTAGATCGGGGTCTTGACCTTCTTCGGTTTCATCCATTTCTTGAGTTTGCGGATGGTCCGTTTGAGCGACTGCAGAACAAACCCGATTTCGGTCGTGTAGGCTTCGAAACGGGATTTGTGAAGATCCTGATGGAGGGCGTCCAGAAGTTCTTGCTCATGGTCGCGGATCAGCTTGCGCAGTGTTTCAAGTTGAGTTTTGCGAAATGCGTAAGACCGGGTCTGATTGGATCGGAAGAACGCTTGTTGCTGGTCGAACAGTTGTTGCATGTTTTCACCTCGTTGTAGTCGCATCCATTATAGCACGAAGCCGCTCGAATGACACGCGTGGCGCTGTCGAAAGACAACAAAAAAACGCCGCAGCGTCGGCGTTCATTTGTCTTGTTGTTCGATGTAGGTGCCGAAGATGTCGACGGTCGCTTCCACGGCGGCGACTTCGATCGCATCAACGGTGTCGTTGGGCGTATGATATACGCTCGCCCGTTCGTTGTTGTTCCAGGGCATCGCCATCAACGTCGTCGACTTGACGCCGACTTTGGCCAGCTCGCCGGCATCGGTGCCACCGGTTAGGAAAGCGATTGGTTTGTGTGTCGCGGGGTAGCCTTTCGCACTGGCGACGGCGACCAGTTCTTCGGCCAGTTCACTTGACAGTTGGACGCTGCCGTTGATGTCGGAGGTGAGAAAGAAGAGGTCCTTGAGATAGTAGGGGCAATCGACATTGAGAAGTGTCGTCGGCAGTGCCTGAAACTCGTCCTGATGAACCTTGGCGAATGCGCGCGCTCCGCGCAAGCCTTCTTCCTCAGCATCGAAACTGGCGACGACGAGGCGGGTGTGCTTGAGTTTTTGTTCAGCGAAGTGACGACCGATTTCGACGGCCATCGCACTGGCGATCAAGTTGTCACCGGCACCGGGCGTACCTTTGCTGGAAGCAAAGAACCACATCTGCCCGGTCAGCAGGAATCCGACGCTGACGAGAATCTTGAGGATCAGCGGAAACAACCCCGAATCCACGAACAGCAGAACAATCGATGTCAACAGTAGAAATACGACGAGGCCGATGCCACCGGTGACACGGAGATTGTACAGTTTGGGTTGGTGGATGAAGAAATTGAAGATGCGGGCGCTGTCGTGATGTCCGCTGACGATGATCTGTCGTTTGACCTCATCGGTTGGTTCGATCGTGGCGATTACGTTGCAGCCGCTCTTTTTCGGATAGAGACGGTCGATGAACGGTTTGTAGAGGAAAAACTGCAGCACCAGGATCAACAGGCTCAGTACCAGAAGCACGAGCGTGACGATCGGTTGATTGAGCCAGAGGAACACAACACCAAGCAGATAGGCGGCGACGAGAATGCGGATCCAACCGAGGAACGCCCCCTTGTGCAGCATGAAGTGTTCTTTGACGGATTGATCGGCGAACTCGCTCAGTTCCTTGTGCAACAGATCGGCGGCCGCGAGCGAGGCCGAAGTACCGGCGAGCCTGGGCCCGGTCTGGTCGATGATGCGAGTCGTCAAATCGATGGCGCGACTGGCGATGGATGTGTGGTTGTTCATGAGATCACCTCATAAATGTTCGATTTTTCTTGACAAGATTTCGAGAAATATGGTGTTTTTTCGTGAGTTTACTGACATTTTTGTCACTAGATTTGCGATTGGAAATCGATTATAATATAGATGTGGGATAAGCGGATTATCCGAAGGGGCTTTAATGAAAAGGGAACCAGGGCAGGTTCCTTTTTTATGTGTTACTTGAGTTGGATTTCCTTCTGTTGGTTCTTGAGTCGTTTGTTGACGTAGAACCGTTTGGCGATGCCGACGAGAATCAGGATGACGATGTTGAACAGCACGATCGTGGCGCCGGGGGGAATGTTCAGTTCGTAAGAAATCCACATGCCGACGATGACGCTGATTTCACTGAAAAAGATCGCAATCGTCAGGGTGTTGCGGAAACTCTTGCCGACTTTCATCGCCGCGGCGACGGGGATGATCATCAACGACGACACCAGGAGCACGCCGACGGTGACGATCGACAGCGATACGACGAGTGCCAGAATCAGGGTTGAGATGAACTGGAAGCGACGGATCTTGATGCCGACGATCTTGGCGTAGGCTTCGTCGAAACTGACCAAGACGATCTGTTTGTAAAACAAGACGACAAGGGCGATCACGACAGTGGCCGTGATCGTTATGAGGATCAAATATTCGATGCCGACAGTCAAGAGACTACCGAACAGGAAGTTGTAGATGGACGTGTTCCAACCGCCCGACAGCGAAATGAACAAGGCCGAGAGCGCGGTGCCGAGACTCATCACGATCGGCATCGAGATCTCTTTGTAGTTGTTGTAGTAACTGCGCAGGATTTCGATGAAGAACGCACCGATCACGGCGGCGATGATCGCGAGGTAGAGCGGGTCGCCGATGAACGTCAGTTCGATGCGGTTGATCAGGTAGAGCCCGATCGACAGACCGGCAAGGCTGAAGTGGCTGAGCGTATCGGCGATGAAGCTCAGACGGCGGATGATCACGAACGATCCGATCATCGGTGTGATGAAGCCCATGATCAGACCGGCGGCAAGGGCGTATCGAAGAAACGAAAACTCGAACAGGGCATTGACAAATGATGGTTGATCGGCCAACAGATGAATCATTCGTCTTCCCCCCTGTTCAGATCGCGAAACACGCCTTCGCCGTTGTGAATCGACAGGACGTGACTGAAGTTCGCTTTGGATTCGTGGATGTTGTGCGAGATGAGGATGATCGTGATGCCTTCGGCGTTGAGATCGTTGATGGTCTTGTAAAAGCCTTCGACGTTCTTGCGGTCGACGCCGACGGTCGGTTCGTCGAGAATCAGCATGCGCGGGTTGTTCATCAGGCTGCGCACGATGAACACACGCTGGAGCTGACCGCCCGACAGCGAGTTGATATTTTCGTTTTGAAGCTCGAGAATCCCGATCTTGTCGAGGAGCTCGAGTTTTTTGTCTTCGGAGATGTCACGGATGTTGGAGGCCGTCAGAATTTCATTGACGGTGATCGGGAATTCGTAGTTGAAATCATCGAACTTCTGTGGCACGTAACCGATGTTGATGAAGTTCTTGAACAGCGTCACGTCAATGTCGTCGAGGAAGATCATGCCGCTGCCGACCTTGTTGATGCCGAGAATGCATTTGACGAGGGTGGACTTGCCGGAACCGTTGTTGCCGATCACCGCCAAAAAATCTCCCGAGTTGATTTTGAAGCTGATATCCTTCAAAACCGTGCGGTAGTCGTACCCAAATGTCAGATTCGTCACATGTAGTCTCAACGGGATCAACCTTTCGAAAATGTCTATGTCCATTATATCACAACATTCTCGGTTTAATCAGGAATTAATGTTTAAAATTTGGGGAAAATGTGCGATAATAATACCGATAGTAAAGGAGTGTTTGCTGTGGGTGGAAAATTCATCACATTCGAAGGACCCGAGGGTTCGGGCAAAACATCCGTCATCAAGGCGGTACATGATTACTTGGAACAAGAAGGATACGACATCGTCACGACCCGGGAACCCGGAGGCAGTGACATCGCCGAAGCAATCCGCACCATTCTCCTGAGCAAGGAGAACACCGAAATGGACGCTCGCACTGAGGCGCTCCTGTTTGCCGCATCGCGGGCTCAGCATCTGCACGAGAAAGTCCTGCCGGCGCTCGAAGCCGGCAAGATCATCCTGTGCGACCGGTTCCTCGACTCGTCGCTGGCCTACCAGGGACATGCCCGGCAACTGGGCATCGAGGACGTCTATCAGATCAACAAGTTCGGCATTGACAGTCACATGCCGGATCTCACGATATTCATCGACGTACCGCCGGAAGTCGGACTCGCCCGCGTGTTCGACAACACCGGACGGAAGATCGACCGCCTCGACCTGGAAACGGTCGAGTTCCATCAACGCGTCTACGACGGTTACAAGATCCTCGCCAAACGTTTCGAGGACCGTTTCGTCGTAATCGACGGCACCAACGACGTGGAGACCGTGATCGAAGACACGATCATGGTGATTCGCACCTATCTGTAAGCAAGCCAGGTGATAGCATGGCCTTTGACAACATTCGACAATCGCAGCCACGGGTGGTCCAGCTTCTCGAAAATTCGATGAAGAAGGACCGTCTTTCGCATGCCTATCTGTTCGAAGGCGAACCCGGCACCAAGAAGTTCCAGACGGCGATCTACTTCGCGCAGATGCTCCTGTGCAAGGCCGAAGACAACAAACCCTGCCAGCAGTGCAGCAACTGCCGTCGCGTCAAACAGGGGATCCATCCCAATCTGTACATTGTCGAACCCGACAACAACATGATCAAGAAACAACAGATCCAGGATCTCCAGAACGAATTCGCCAAGACGTCGATCGAACCGGGGAAGAAGGTCTACATCATCAAGGACATCGACACCATCAACGTCAGCGCCGCCAACTCACTGCTCAAGTTTCTGGAAGAACCCTATCCGGGGATCCACGGCATTCTCACCACCAACAACATCAACCGTCTGCTGCCGACGATCATCTCGCGTAGCCAGGTCGTTCAGTTTCACGCCCTCAACAAGGACATCATCATCGCCGACATCAAGGATGCCGGCTATGACGACGAGATGGCCCGCGTGCTGGCCCACATCACCAACAACGTCGACGAAGCCCTCCAGGTCGCCTCACAGGAATATTTCCTCGACCTGCTCGACGCCGTTCGTGACGTGTTCCGCATCCTCGCCACCGGCGAGATGCCGCTCGTGCTTTACTTTAACCAAAATCATAGTATAATATATCAGGACAAGGACATGTCGGTGCTGTTCTTGTCACTCCTCACGCTGTATCAGAAAGACATCATTCATCACCGCACCGGCGACACGCTGCACATCGTGTTCCGCGATCAGATGGAAACCATCGCGATCCTGTCGGACATGAAACCCAAAAACCGACTTATCGATGAACTGGAGAGTATGCTGTCCTTGAAGTCAAGGATCCGTTCGTACATCAACGAACGTCTGGCGTACGACAACCTACTACTCGAACTGGAAAGAAGGTAACACCATGGCCAATACCGTTGTCGGCATCCGTTTCAAGGCTGTCGGTAAAAAATACTATTTCGATCCCAAGCACCTGCCGCTCAAGATGTACGACAAAGTCGTCGTCGAAACCGTCCGCGGCTATGAGCTTGGCGAAGTCATCGAAGAAGCGAAGGACGTCGAGGACGCACAGATCATCTCATCCTTGAAACCGGTCCTGCGCAAGGCGTCCGAACGCGATCTCGACGATCACGAGAAGAACCTCGAATCGATTCCCGAAGACCTCAAGAAGATCAAACGCCACATCCGCAACAACAAGCTTGAGATGAAACTGCTCGGGGCCGAATACACGCTCGACCGCAGTAAACTGATCATCTACTTCAACGCCGAAGGCCGCGTTGATTTCCGTGAACTCGTCAAGGACCTCGCCAACGAGTTCCGCCTGCGCATCGAACTGCGCCAGGTCGGAACCCGCGACGGCGCCAAGTTCCTCGGCGGCATCGGGCCGTGCGGCTATTTGCTGTGCTGCAACACCTGGCTTGGCGATTTCGACGCCGTGTCGATCCGCATGGCCAAGAACCAGAACCTGTCGCTCAACCCGTCGAACATCTCGGGTCTGTGCGGCAAACTGATGTGCTGCATCCGTTACGAAAACGACACGTATACCGAAAACCGCCGTGAACTGCCCAAGCAGAACAGTTTTGTCCAAACCAAGGAAGACGGTCGCTGTCGCGTCATCAGCGTCAACGTCATCGACATGTCGGTGCGCGTCCTGACCGAGAGCGACGGCGTCAAGTCGATGCCCGTCGAAGACCTCGTCAAGATCGAGGAATACGACAAGAAAGGCAAGCAGAGCCGCGGCGAATAATGGCCGTTGAAGCGATCCACGATCTGCTCGGGTACGACGGTCTGAAAATCATCCAGCGTGACGACATGTTCCGGTTTTCGCTGGATTCGACGTTGCTCGCGGACTTCGTCAACGTTCCGCCGCGGGCGCAGAACATTCTTGATCTTGGTACCGGTAACGCGCCGGTGCCGCTGTTTCTATCGCTCAAGACCAAGGCGTCGATCATCGGCGTCGACGTTCAGGACGTAGCCGTCGATCTGGCCACCAGAAGCGTCGCTTTGAACGACCTCGCCGACCAGATTACCATCAAACATCAAGACATCCGTGGCATCCACAAGCACTACCGAAACGGCGAATTCGACATCGTCACGTGCAATCCGCCGTTTTTCAAATACACCGAAACCTCCAACGTCAACGACCACGAAGCGAAAACGATCGCTCGTCACGAAGTGCTGGTGACGCTTGCGGACATCGTCTTCGAAGCCAAACGTCTGCTCAAGACCGGTGGCAGCCTCTGTCTCGTTCATCGGACAGAGCGCCTCATCGAAGTCATCGAAACCTTGCGCAACCACGCCTTCTCGCTGAAACGGATGCGCCTGGTCTATCCCCGCATGGGTGAGAATTCCAACATGTTTTTGGTCGAAGCCGCCAACAACGGCAACACGACCCTGACGTTCGAGGCGCCGCTCTATGTCCACGAAGGCGACCAATATTCTGAGGAGATCAACCGCATCTTCGGTTACGGAAAGGAGACGTCGCGATGAACCGCCAGAAAAGCTTTCACAACGATCGTCCGACGCTCTACCTCGTCGCGACCCCGATCGGAAACCTCGACGACATCACCTACCGTGCCGTCAAGACACTTCAGAAAGTCGACGTCGTGTACTGCGAAGACACCCGTGTATCGGGAAAACTGCTGCAGCACTACGATATCAGAAAACCGCTCAAGTCCTATCATGATTTCAACAAGGAACTTCAGACCGAAGAGATCCTGCGTCATCTCGAAGGAGGCGATGCCGTCGCGCTCATCAGCGACGCCGGCATGCCGCTTGTCAGCGACCCCGGCTATCATGTCGTGCAAGCCGCGATTGAACAGGGCTGCAACGTCGTGTCGATTCCCGGACCGAGCGCCGTGTTGACGGCGCTGACGGTAGCTGGTCTGCCGCCCCATCCGTTCTTGTTCTACGGATTCCTGGACAGCAAGACATCGAAGCGCGAGGCGCAGCTTGAAGCACTCAAGGAGCGCGAGGAAACCCTCGTGTTCTACGAATCACCGCATCGCATCCACAAGACGATCGCCTCGCTTTACAAGGTGCTGGGCGAACGCGATTTGGTGCTTGCTCGCGAACTCACTAAGAAGTTCGAGGAGATCATTCGCGGGACGACCGTCTCGCTCCAGGACGTCCCGGACGTCAAGGGTGAAATGGTTCTCGTCGTCGCCGGCAACAGCGCCGCCGAAACCATCGAGGTCGACATGACGGTCCTCGAGGAAGTGAACGCCCTGATCGCCGACGGACAGACCAGCAAGGACGCCATCAAACAGGTCGCCAAACGGCGCAACCTGACCAAGAACGAGGTATACATGACCTACCATCAAAGTGACCACAAGGAGTGATTTCCATGAAGAAAACCTTCTACATCACCACCCCGATCTATTACCCGAGCGGCAAACTGCACATCGGGAATTCGTACACCACGGTGTTTTGCGACACCTTGAACCGCTACAAGAAACTGCGCGGTTACGATACCTATTATCTCACCGGCATGGACGAACATGGCCAGAAGATCGAAACCGTCGCTAAGGAACTCGGGCGCGATCCGCAACAGCACGTTGATCTGATCGCCGCGGACACCAAGAAACTGTGGCAGCTGCTCGATATCGAGTACGACGACTTCATCCGCACCACCGAAGACCGTCATGAAACGGTCGTCGCCGACATCTTCGAACAGCTGCTCGGCCAGGACGACATCTATCTCGGTCATTACGAAGGCCACTACTGCATCCACGACGAGAGTTTCTTCACCGAGACCCAACTTGAAGACGGCAATCTCTGCCCCGACTGCGGTCGTCCGACCAAACTCGTCAAGGAAGAATCGTACTTCCTGCGTCTGTCCAAATACGAGGACTGGCTGCTGGAGTTCATCGAACAGAATCCGGATTTCATCACCCCGGAAACCCGCAAGAACGAAGTCGTCGCGTTCATCAAGAGCGGCCTGCAGGATCTGTCAGTGTCCCGCACCAGTTTCGACTGGGGCGTCAAAGTCAAAAGCAATCCGAATCACGTCGTCTACGTCTGGATCGACGCTCTTTCGAACTACATCACGGCGCTCGGTTACGGCTCCAAAGACACGACGCTTTACGACAAGTACTGGAAGGGCGATGAAGTCATTCACGTCGTCGGCAAGGATATCCTTCGTTTCCACGCCATCTACTGGCCGATCATGCTGAAGGCGCTCGGCGTGCCCGTCACTTTCAAACTGTACGCCCACGGCTGGTACATGATGAAAGACGGCAAGATGAGCAAATCCAAAGGCAAGGTCGTCTATCCCGATGATCTCGTGCCGAAGTACGGTCTCGATGCGATGCGCTATTTCCTCTTGAAGGAAATCCCCTACTCGGGTGACGGCGTGTTCACGCCGGAAGACTTCGTCGCACGGATCAACTACGATCTCGCCAACGACTTCGGCAATCTCCTCAACCGCACCATCAACATGATCAACAAGTACTTCGATTCCAAGGTTACCAAACCCGCCAAGTCTTACTTCGAGGTTGATCAGGAACTTAAGGATAAAATTACTGAGACGATCGAGTTGTATCGGTCCGACATGGACGAACTGAAAGTCTCGAGCGCGATCTTGAATCTTTGGAGTTTGATCTCCCGCACCAACAAGTACATCGACGAAACGATGCCCTGGGTGCTTGCCAAGGACGAATCCAAACGGGACGAACTGAACAGCGTTCTGTACAACCTCGTTGAAGCGCTCCGCCACATCGGCGTGCTGCTACGGCCGATCCTCGTCGACGCCTCGGAAGAACTGTTCGCGCAACTCAAGATTCCGGCGACGTTGCGGACGTGGGATGCACTGTCATTTGGATTGCTTGAAGACGTCACCGTCACCGACAACCCGGTACCGTTGTTCCCACGGCTTGACAAAAAACAAGAAGAGGCCTTCATCAAGGATCTGCTCAACCAGAAAAAACAGAAGGTCAAACAAGAAGAAGCGAAACCGAAAGAAGAAGCATTCATCACGATCGACGACTTCGCCAAACTGGAACTCGTCGTCGGTCTCATCAAGGACTGCAAGGCCCACCCCAACGCCGACAAGTTGCTCGTGTCACAAGTCGACACCGGTGACCGCGTCCGTCAGATCGTCTCCGGCATCACCAAGTACTACACGCCCGACGACATGATCGGCAAGAAGGTCGTCATTGTCAAGAACCTCAAGCCCGTCAAGCTGCGCGGCGAACTGAGCGAAGGGATGCTCCTCGCCGGCAGTAATAAGAAGACGCTGGAAGTAATCGAACTCAACGATCTCAATCCCGGCGACAAGATTTCCTGACACGAAAAAACCCCGAACGAGCAATCGTCGGGGTTTTGTTTTGCGGTTGAAATCAGTTTTCGTAAAGCGGGTTGTTGCCAGTCGTCGTTTCGGCTTCGTAGAGCGGGTTGTCAGCGCTGTGACGGAAGATGAAGGTGTTGGTTTCCACCATTTCACCAAGGTCGTCGACGGTGACGATGACAGCCAGATACGATCCGTCATCCTGATAGTCGAGGCGGTCGACATAGGCGTAGTAACCGTTGTCACGATGGTAGTTGAAGATTGCCGTGCACAGCGGATCCGATGTGGTGGTGAAATCTTCACAGACGAGATCGAGCGGTGTGTCCGGAGAGGAAATCATTTCCACGAAGTTGTAGACGAAGATCTCCAGTTCCATGTCGCCGACGTACGGCATCATGACTTCCATCCACAAGCCGCCTTCGTGTTTCCAGAAGTACACATCGTAGGTGTAGTTGTGGAGAACACCGTCGACATCGACATCGAAGTTCAGAATGAACATCGCATCAAGGACGTCGGGCGAGCCGATCGGTTGTGGTTGTTCGATGCTGTTGAGGATGTAGATGCGGCCACCGCCACCGCCGCCACCACGGTATTCGAAGAACGACTCGGGAGCCATTCCGCCAAAGTACATGTCATTGATCATGTCGTTGGTCATGGTGGAATCGTTGAGTGCTGCGAACAAATCGGTGAGGAACGATGTAATAACCGTCAGATCGGTTTCATAGAACAGTTCCGGGACGAACACTTCGCGGAGCATCGCCATCGAACCGCGGTGGTACATGCGGACGGCGATGTCACGATGGACGACGCCTTCTGTGTGCAGGTGCTCCAGACGGAACAAGAACACGTTGTCGCCCAGGTCTTCAACCGAAGCGACGCTCCAGGCGATGCCGTCGGCGAGATCCATGTCGCGCATGTCGAACAGGGACAGGTATTCGATGACATACGGGTACAGCATGTCGATGGAAACGGTCGGGTCGTTGTACATGGCGAGGAATGCTTCCATGTAACCTTGGGCTACGGCCGGATCGGTGACGACTTCGCATATGTCGCCCACGTAGTCGCAGTCATTGTCGATGCCGTTGCCCGGGCCGAAGGCGAGCATCGTCTGATCGGCGTAGCGGACAATCAGCACCGCGGTAACGCGGGTTTGCTCCGGTTGGTCGGGTTGGTTGGCATAGAACGTGACGTGGTACGCACCATCACCGAGTTCCAGCGCCGGTTCGAGCATACCGAACGTGAGCGTGACGCCCATGTCCTGATCCATCTGACGATCGTTGAGGAACGGATAACCGCCGTCGTAGAGACCCCATTTCATCGCGAGGTCGTCGTTGGTCTTGAGCGGATCGTTGTAATCGGCGACAAAGTCGCGCAGCAGTTGTTCGGCTTCGAGTGGATCGACGACCGGGGTGCCGTCCTGATTGGGATCTTCGAAGATGATCATCGAGGAGTCCTGATAGGTGACGAGAATGACCGCGGTGACGCGGGTTTCTTCCGGTGCGTCGTTGGAGTTGGCGAGTAACGTGACTTCATAGACGCCGTCGCCGTATTCGAACATCGGCGTGAACATGCTGAGCGAGAGCGTGACACCTGCTTGCATGTCCTTGATGCGTTGATCGATGATGAAGTAGGAGTCGTAGAGACCATAGGTCATCATCAGTTGATCGTCGCTGACGGCGGGATCGTTGTAGTCGGCGACAAAGTCACGGAGAAGTTGGTCGGCTATCGCTTCGTCGACGATCGGGATGCCGTCGCCGTCGTCATCGCTGTCGAAGTAGAGCATCGTCTGATCGGCGTAGCGGACCACCAATACGGCGGTGACGCGGGTTTCTTCCGGTGCGTCGTTGGAGTTGGCGTAGAAGGTCACTTCGTAGACGCCTTCGCCCCATTCGGACTTCGGCGTTAGCATGCCGAGGGTGAGGGTGACGCCGGATTCCATGTCAAGCCGACGTTGATCGAGAACAAAGAACGACTCATACAGACCATACATCATCTTTAGATCTTCATCGGTGATGGCCGCATTGTTGTAATCGTTGACGAAGTCGGTGAGAATCTGGAGCGCTTCGGTTTCGTCGGCGACGGGGATGCCGTCGCCGTCGTCATCGTCGTCGAGGAAATACAGGACCGGAGTCGCGGCGTCGATGCGACGGATTTTGATCTTGATATCTTCTTGGAAACTTTCGGTTCCGCTGGTGATGGTGAGTTTGACGGTGAAGATGCCGAAATCATCGTAGGGTTCGACCATGTCGACCTGGATGTTGATGCCGTCGATGAGATCGTTGGCGCGCTGTTCGTAGAACCAGGCCATGTCCTGATCGCCGAAGTAGGATGTCTGAAGCTCTGCGTCGGTGACGTCGGCGTCCAGATAATCGGCGACGAAGGCCGTGAAGAACGAGGTGACGAAGACGGGATCGGTTTCGACTTGTTCGTCAATCAACGCATCCCATTCGACCACAAGCAGGTCGGGACGTTGGCGAATGCGTCCGGGACGCTTCCGCAGGACCATGTCTTCACCTTCGAAGAGAGTGTATTCGACGATGAACGAGCCGTCTTCGAAATGGGTCACGCTCTTGATGTCAAAGGTAACACCGCGGGCGAGTTCGTCGGTACGCAGCGCTGCGAATTCCGGATCGAGGTAGCCTTCGAAGTAGGTGTCGGCGAATTCCTGGTTGGTGATGGTGTCGTCGATGTAGTCCATGAAGTATTGTTCGAGGATCAGTTCGGCATCCGCACCGGTGACAAGGTCATCGGGATTGCATTCGTCGACGGTGCCGTCGCAATCGTCGTCGACGCCGTCGAACACCAGTACGGTGCGGCCGTTGTCGTCGTAGACGGAGATTTTGGTCGTGTCGGTTTCGGTGCTGGTGCCGTCATTGAATTCGACGGTCACCTCGAACACATTGTCACCAACACTGGTGGCGCTGACGAACGTGATCGTCGTGCCAGCGGTGATGTTCGCCTGGCGGCCTTGGTTGAAGTCTTCGTCGGTGCTGTCGAACCACGTTTCAGTCAGTTGCTGATCGGTGATGTCGGGGTTGAGATAATCCGCGATGAACTGGTTGAACAGCGTTTCGAACTCGGCAACGGTGAGAGCGGTCTCTTCGTTGTTGCCAGTGTCGCCGTCTAGATCGAGTTCGATGTAGCGAGTACCTTCGTTGTCGAGAATCAAGTAGACGAGGGTCAGCGTTTCGGTCTCGGTTCCAACGGAGTACGTATAGGTAACTTCATATTTGCCAGCGTCCAACATGGTGATCGCATCGACCGTGACGGTGAAACCGTTGGTCAGGTCTTCATCACGGTCGTCCGCTTCGAAGATCCCTTGCGTGTTGCCGCTGAGATACGTTGCGAAGAAGGTGTTGAAATCGATGTTGGAATCGACGTAGTCGGCAAAGAACGCGCGGATGAATTCTTCGTCGGTGAGTTCGGTGACAGGGGTCGGATCCTCGATTTCGGTGATGCTCATCGAAGTGATGCGCATCGCGCCTTCGACTTCGCCGTAGGTGACGCGGACTTCGTGGAAGGCGTCGCCGGTGGATCCTTTGAAGATGTAGACATCTCCCTCCTGTTCGGCGGTGATGACGGTGAACTCGGTCACGCCTTGGGGCAACAGGGTGCCGTCTTTGCAGGCGTCGAGCAGGTCGGTGTTGGTGATCGAGAAGACGGTGTCGCATACGTCGGCGTTGCCGTCGTTGAGCACGTCGATGGCGTCGGTGACGAGGCCTTCGGCGACGTCTTCAGCGACGTTGCTGAGGTCGTCGATCGCGCACAGTTCGTTGTTCGGGTCTTCGCGACACAGATCCTCGGTCAGCGTGTCAACCACGTCGGACGGGATCAAGTCGCAGCCGGACAGGGTGAATCCGGTAAGAAAAATGACAGAAAGCAGAATCAATCGTTTCACAGTATGTAGTCCTCCTAATTGTAAAAATTACGAATAGTTTCTAATTCCATTATAAGGGTATCTTGTGAATATCCTGTGAATATCATAAGAATTCTAAATAAGAATGAAAAAATCTAATCTGGCGACGTCCGAAATGCGACTTGTGCTCGCGCGGGCGCGATGCGTCGGAAATCGTATTTTTCGGAAAAATCGACATTAGTACTTTGGCCTACCTACGCTTACCAGAGAAACTAGTTTGAAAATGAAACAATATCAAATTAATTCATTAAATTCATTGACAAAGGATATCAAATGTACTATCATATAGACCGGTACACTTGAGAACACAAACACCCCGTACTGACTACCATGGGAGGTAACACGCATGAAAACATTCATGGCCAACAAAGACACCGTTGAACGCAAATGGTATGTTGTCGATGCGAAAGGACAAGTGCTCGGCCGTCTCGCGACCGAAGTCGCCACCGTCCTTCGCGGCAAACACAAACCGACTTTCACGCCCCACGTCGACACCGGCGATTACGTCATCGTGATCAATGCCAAAGAAGTCGAACTGACGGGCAACAAATGGGACCAGAAAAAATACTACAGACATTCGCGCTATCCGGGTAGCCTGAAAGAAACCACCGCCAAGGTGATGAATCAGACCCATCCGGAACGACTGATCGAATTCGCCGTCAAGGGCATGCTGCCCAAAGGACGTCTCGGCCGTCAGATGTACAAGAAACTGTACGTTTACAACGGACCGGAGCATCCGCACCAGGCGCAACAGCCCGAAGTCTTAGAGTTGAAAGGTTAAGGAGGACTGACACATGGCAAAATCCGTAATGTATCGCGGAACCGGACGTCGCAAGAGTTCGGTGGCCCGCGTCATCCTGCGTCCGGGTTCGGGAGAATTCCTGATCAACGGCCGTAAGTTCGAAGAGTACATCCCGTCGCCGGCGACCCGCCTCGACGTGGAACAACCGCTCGCGAAAACCGACAACATGAAGACTTTCGACATCGAAGTCAACGTCTATGGCGGCGGCATCAGCGGCCAGGCCGGAGCGATCCGCCACGGCATCACCAGAGCCCTGCTCGACGTCAGCAAAGACTATCGTCCCATTCTCAAGAAAGCCGGCTTGATCACCCGTGATCCGCGCGTCAAGGAACGTAAGAAACCGGGTCTCAAAAAAGCACGCCGCGCACCGCAGTTCAGCAAACGTTAATCACTGTGTCGAACAAAAACACAATGTCACGCGACATTGTGTTTTTTCTTTGTCCGGTAGAAGTGGTATAATGGAAGTGGAGGTGAGAATCATGATCAAACGGGCGATGTTGTCATTCGCGATCAGCGCGCTGTTGTTCGTGCTGTTCTATGTGTTCCGCGAGACGATCGAAGAGAACAATCTGTTGTTGCGGCCATACATGTTGTTGATTCTCGGATACGTCTTTGGATTCTTCGGCGTGGTCTTTCTCATCTGCAACTTCACCAAAAAATAAAGGTGCTCAGCCGAGCACCTTTTCATTTCAAGAATTCTTTGACGAGATTGACGTGCATCGCGAGACCGATGACGAAGCTGGACTCGTCGACGTCGAACTTGGGATTGTGGTTGTAGTAGATCGTGTCCTGTTTGGGATCGCGACCACCGAGCCACAGGAAACATCCAGGTTTCTTCTGAAGATAGTAAGCGAAGTCTTCGCCGCCCATCGAAGGCTCCTTGGCATAGGTCGCGTTCTGGTCGCCGACGACTTCCTTGGCGATCGCCATCGCGAACTCGCTCATCTGGGGATCGTTGATGAGCGGCGGGTAGGCTTCGATGATCTCGACCTTCGCGTCGCACCCGAACGCCTTGGCGGTGTGTTTCACCGTATGTTCCAACTTCTTGAATATATCCAGCCGAACATCGTTGTTGAGCGTGCGGATCGTCCCGGTCATCTCGACACTGTCGGGGATGATGTTGAAGGCGCTGCCGCCATGGATCGTGGCGACGGTGATGACGGCGCTTTCGAGCGGGGAGATTTGGCGTGATAAGATGGTCTGAATCGCTTGTACGACATTCGATGCCGCAACGATCGGATCCTTGCCGGTGTGCGGCGCGCTGGCGTGGGTGCCGTCGCCGATGATTGTGATCCGGAATTCGTCTGGAGCAGCCATCGCTTCGCCGGACTTGATGACGATCTCGCCCTTTTTGTTCTGGGTTGTGATGTGGAGACCGAACACGGCGTCGACATCGTCGATGTGGCCACCGCCTACGACATACGATCCACCACCGGGCATCGGACCTTCTTCGGCGGATTGGAAGACCAGCTTGAGGGTTCCGTTCAACTCATTCTTGTGGTCGCTCCAGTACTTGGCGGCACCGAGCAACATCGCCGTATGAGTATCATGGCCGCAGGCGTGCATCACGCCGTCGTTCTGGCTCTTGTAGGGGACGTCGTTTTCCTCCTGCATCCGAAGCGCGTCGATGTCGGCGCGGAGGCCGATCGTCTTGCCTTGCTTGTTTCCGGTGAGGGTCGCGACCATGCCGGTGACGCCGATCTTGTCGATGACGTCATAGCCAAGCGCCAGGAGTTCCTGTTTGATCACGTCGGACGTGCGGAATTCGTGGAATCCCGGCTCGGGATGCATGTGGAAGTCGCGGCGTTTGTCAATCATGTATGCTTCGTAGGATTTCAAGTCTTGTGGTTTGATCATGGGTTCACGCTCCTTCATTACCTGAATTATACCACAGATGGAAGTGTTTGCGGTTGCTATTTCGGCCGTATTGTAATATAATCGAGTAGTCAAGGAGATGATGCACATGACCGTAAGAACCCGCTTCGCGCCATCGCCGACCGGCTTCATCCACGTCGGCAATCTGCGCAGTGCGATATTCACTTATCTGATTGCGAAACATGATAACGGCACCTTCGTGCTCCGGATCGAAGACACCGATCAGGAACGCTACGTCGAAGGCGCCGTCGACACGATCTACTACACGCTCGATTCCTGCGGGTTGACCTGGGACGAAGGACCGGACAAGGGCGGCGACTATGGCCCCTACATCCAGTCCGAGCGGAAGGATCTGTATAAGGAACACGCGCACAAGCTCGTGGCCTCGGGACATGCCTACAAGTGTTTCTGTACCCCCGAGCGACTCGCGTCGCTCAGGGACAAGGGCTATGCCAAATACGACCGTCACTGTCTCCATCTGACGGCGGAAGAGGTCCAGGCCAAAGAGGATCAAGGACTGCCCTATGTCATCCGTCAGAAGGTACCGCAGGACGGATCGACGTCGTTCACCTGTCAGGTGTACGGCGAGATCACGATCGATAACAAGGAGATCGAAGATCAGGTCATCTTGAAATCGGACGGCTATCCGACCTACAACTTCGCCAACGTCGTCGACGATCATCTGATGAATATCACCCATGTCGTTCGCGGCAACGAATATCTGACGTCGACGCCGAAGTATACCCTGCTTTACCGCGCGTTCGGCTGGGACGAACCGACGTACGTCCATCTCCCGCATGTCGTCAAGGAAGGCGGCAAGAAACTGTCCAAGCGCGAAGGCGACGCCTACTACACCGACTTCGTGCACAAGGGCTATCTGCCCGAAGCGATCCTCAACTTCCTCGCCCTGCTTGGTTGGTCGCCCCCGACCAACCAGGAGATTTTCACCCTTGAAGAACTCGAACAGGCATTCACGATCGACCGCATCAACAATTCCCCGGCCGTCTTCGACATCCAGAAACTGAACTGGATCAACGCCCAGTACATCAAGAAACTCGACACACAGGACTTGATCGAACTGTGCATGCCGCACCTGATCGACGCCAATATCGCACAGGATCATGACGAAGCATGGATCGAAAGTCTCGTCAAGACCTTCCAGGACCGGCTCGATTATGGCGCCCAGATCGTCGATCTTCACGACGAGTTCTTTGATCAGGAGTATCGACTCGACGACGAAATGAACGAGTTCCTCGCCCAGGACGGCGTCAACGAAACGCTGCAGGCGTTCCGCGACCTGCTTGCCGGACTCGACGCGTTCACGGCTCAGGACATCAAACCGCTGATCAAGCAAGCCGGGAAACAGTCCGGTGCCAAGGGCAAGATGTTGTTCATGCCGCTGCGCATCGCGACGACCGCGTCGATGCACGGACCCGACCTGCCTCAGGTTCTCGCCCTGCTCGGCAAGGACACGGTGTTGGAGCGTCTCGATCAAACCATCAAATAGACCACATCGGTGGTCTATTTTTTTGTGATATGTGGTATAATCGTGGTATGGAGGTGTGTATCATGACCATACTGCTTTGCTGTACCCCCGAACAACGAAAGGATCTCGACAAGGTCTTCGCCAAGTACGACAAGCTCGAGATCATCGAATCAACCTGCGACGAGCTCGAAGAGAGCATGCCGCTGTTCATTCACATGCCCGACGCGACCTTTTACGGCCACGTGACGCCCGATCGCGTTCGTGACGTGATCGCCGGCCGCGCCGACGATCTCAAGATCCAGACAGCGCGTCTGTTCGACGTGTCGATGGAAACCTACAAACGCGAACCGATGCACCGCCGCGCGGTGAAACTGTTCCGTTGGCACCTCGACAAGATCGACGAGTGCACGACGGTGAACATCGCCGAAGAACTCGACGACTTCTGCAAGAAATACGAGCTGAAAAAACAGGACGTCGTCTGTGCCGTCAAGATGGCCTTGATCGGCACCACCAAAGGTCCCGCCCTGCCGGAGTTGATGACGGCTTTGCACAAGAAGGAAGCGTTCGCGCGCATCGACAAGTACTTGGCCGATTACAAATACCGCATCTAGACCTGTCCCCGACAGGTCTTTTTTGTTATAATGGTATCGAACGCGAAGGGGGTTCATCATGAAACAATCCATTTTGTATCCATTGATTTATCTCGGCATCGCCATCGTCGGTGCGATCTGGAACAACGTCGTGTCCCGGCTCATCGTCATTGCGTTGTTCTCGAGCGATGCGACACTGCCGGTGACTCGCGCCGCGATCCTGTTGAACAACACGCTGTCGCTCATCGGCGGAATGCTGCTGGCGGTGTTCGTGCTCATTGTTCTCCGACCGCTCAAACCGCGTCATCGATGGCTTCGGGCGTTGATGGTCCTCGTCATCGTCACCATGCTGACGACGATGACGATGATGCTCATCGCATCGCGACTGGAGAACATGATCTTCATCTGGGCGACGGTCTTGATTCGAGTCGCTTTGGAGCTGCTGTCGGTCGTTTTCGGAGTGATGGTGCTGGTGGATCGGGATTCCAATCCGCTGCTGCGCGGTGCCTTTGCCGTCTATTTGGGTGTCTTCGTTCTCTCGACATTGTTCACCGGGGTAACGGGAAATCTCCTGTTCCAGAGCAATCTGCTGCAAGACGCCGGCATCGAGGTCCGACGACTGTTCCAGCTGACGGTCACCTTCCTCTCGACTGTGTCGTTCATGTTCGTGCTTCATGCGATCTTCCGCGAGGAGGAACAGTATCAGGAGATGGAGCGCACCGTACCGCTTGCGGACTTGGATTAATTTTTATTTGATTTCTGATTTGTTATGCTTTATAATGGTTTTAGAAATAAGAAAGAAAAGGAGATTTTATTTTTAATGACTGGCACTGTTAAATGGTTCAATTCTGAAAAAGGTTATGGATTCATCACGAACGAAGAAGGCCTGGACATTTTTGTTCACTTCACCGCCATTCAGGGCGATGGCTTCAAAACGTTGGATGAAGGTCAAGAAGTCGAGTTTGAAGTTGTAGAAGGCGATCGCGGCCCGCAAGCTGCCAACGTTGTAAAACTGTAAGACCGACGACACGCAAACGGGAGAGAAATCTCCCGTTTTTATGTGCTCTAACTTGCATCGCAACATAACCAACCCTTATAATGAAAGTGAAGGACAACACCCTGTTCGCCACACAGAAAGAAGGAAAAACATGAAATACGAATGGCGCAAGAAAGACAAAGAATTGTATCTGCCCAAAACAACACCGACCTTGATCACCGTACCAGCGATCTCCTATCTCGTCATCCATGGCGAAGGAAATCCCAACAGCGGTGCGTTCCAGGACGCGGTAAGCACGTTGTATTCGCTCTCCTACGGCATCAAGATGGCACCGCGCAAAGGACTCCTGATTGACGGGTATTTCGATTACACCGTGTTTCCGCTCGAAGGTGTATGGGATCTGAACGAGCATGGCCGCAAGATGTTCGACGACGGCGTCCCCATCGGACGTCTCTACGATCATTTCGTGTTTGATGTGATGATTCGCCAGCCGGCGTTCGTCAGCGAGGAACTGCTTCAAACGATCGTCGATTTGAAGCGCAAGTCCGATGACAATCCTTGGTTTGAACAAGCCAAACTTGTCACCATCGACGAAGGACAATGCTGTCAGATCATGCATGTTGGTCCCTACGCCGACGAACCCAGCAGTTTCGCCAAGATCGACGACTACCTTGATTCGTTGGACATGAAACGTTCGTCCCATGTTCATCGGGAAATCTATACCACCGATCCAACACGTACCGAACCCGCACGGCTGAAAACCGTGTTGCGCGTGCAAGTCGAAGGCAAATAAGGGATGCATTTCCAGGTAAACCATTGTATAATGAATTGAAGCAACGAACCACGAGGTGACATCCATGAAGATATTCAACTCCTACACCAATCAACTCGAAGACTTCCAACCACTCGAGCCGGGCAAGGTCAAGATCTACATCTGCGGCCCGACGGTCTGGAACTACATCCATATCGGCAACGCCCGGCCGGTGATCTTTTTCGATACCGTCCGGCGTTACTTCGAACACCGTGATTACGAGGTAACGTTCGCCTCGAACTTCACCGACGTCGACGACAAGATCATCACCAAGGCGATCGAACTCGAACGGACTGAAAAAGAAGTCGCCGAAGAGTTCATCGCGGCGTTTCTCGCCGACGTCGAGAAAGTCCAGTCGAAGACCGACTACATCAAACCGAAGGTCACCGACTACATGGACAAGATCATCCAATACATCCAACAGCTGATCGACAAGGGCTACGCCTACAAGGCGGGGACCGACGTCTATTTCCGCGTCGACAAAATCAAGGATTACGGCTCGCTATCGAACCAGTCGATCGACGATCTGATTTCGGGATCGCGCATCGACGTCAACACCAACAAGGAGAATCCGCTCGATTTCACGCTGTGGAAATACACCGGCGAAGGCATCACCTACGACGCCCCGTTCGGCGAAGGCCGGCCCGGCTGGCACACCGAATGCGTGGCGATGATCGACAACATCTTCGGCGGTGAGATCGACATCCACGGTGGCGGATCGGGTCTGATGTTCCCCCATCACGAGAACGAGATCGCTCAGGCCGAAGCGCTCCACGGTCATCACGTGGCGCGTTACTGGATGCACAACGGGCTCCTCAACTTCAGCAACGTCAAGATGTCGAAATCGCTCGGCAACGTGATCCTCGTCAAGGACCTGACGATCGATCCCAACGTGTTCCGGCTGTTCACCTTGTCAACGCATTACCGCGCGCCGATCGAGTTCACCGACGAGGCGCTTCAGAACTACGTCACCGAATGGGACAAGATCCAACGCGTCTACAAGCAACTGCATCGCAAACTCGACCTCGCCGACAGCCTCTACGGCAACGCCAAGATCGATCCTGATCTACTTCTCATCTACAAGGATTTTCTGGCGGCGATGGACAACGATTTCAACACCCCCAACGCGAACACCGCGCTCCAGGATCTCGTCAAGCAGGCGAACCAGATGCTGCGCAGTAAAACCGAACCCGAAGTACTCCTCTCAGCGAAGAAACTGTTCGACGACTTCTTCGAGGTGTTCGGTCTCAAGCACGGTGTCAGCGAACTCAGCAAAGACGACAAACAACTTTATCACGACTGGCAGACCGCCCGCAGTGAGAAAGACTTCGCCAAGGCCGACGAACTGCGCGCCAAACTACAGGAACGAGATGTTCTCTGATGGTCCCCTACAGCGGACTGACGCTGGCGTACATCGGTGATGCTTATTACGAACTGATGGTGCGACGTCATCTTCTTGCCAAGGGCGTGACGCGCGTCCACAAACTTCACGACGCGGCGATCCGGTTCACCTCGGCCGAAGGTCAGGCCGACGCCTTCGACATCATCAAGGGCGACCTGACCGAGGATGAGATGATCACGTTCAAGCGTGGCCGCAATGCCAAGACCGACCGCAAGGCGCGCAATGCCTCGCTCGCGACCTACCGTCAGGCGACTGGCTTCGAAGCACTTGTCGGCTATCTCCACATCACCAGCCAGGACGACCGTCTCGACGAGCTGTTCGCCAAAATCACGAAACAGTTTGACAAATGAACCATCCTGTTGTACCATAAGGACGGATTTCAGTTATACGAAAGGAGTGGTGCATATGAGCAAGAACACCAACCGGAACAAGCGAAGATGCATCACTACACAACCGTAAGGTCAAACCAAATTCTTTTGGGACCTGCATTGTGTGGGTCCTTTTTGATTGCCCGATGCATCTTCGTGCGTTCCTCATCGCAACCGTCAAACCCATTCAAAAGGAGGAATTCATCTTCAACGAAACACTGCATCAGGCAACCATCGTTCGCAGCGACTACCAGTCCTATCTGGCCGACTGCAACAATCAAATCTACCGTCTCAAAGTATCGGGCCGGTTTCACTACCAGGCTCTGAACAAGGACGATTATCCCGCCGTCGGCGACCATGTTCTGTTTCGCCCGACGAACGACCAAGAAGGCATCATCGAGCGTGTCGAGGCACGCAGGAGCGTGCTCAAACGGCTCGCCCGCACCAACGTCCACGATGCCCAGATCCTCGCCGCCAACGTCGACGTGGCATTCTTGTGCCTGTCGATGAACGAGGATTTTCATCCTCGTAAACTGGCCAATCTGATCACGATGACGCGCGCCGAAGGCGTCCGTCAGGTCGTGTTGTTGACCAAGACCGATCTCACCGACAACCCCGAGACTTATGTCGAACAGGCCCGAGAAGTTACCGATCTTCCGGTCGTCACCGTCAGCGTCCTGGACGACGCATCGGTTGAGACCATCCGCACGCAAATCGGGACCGACACGGTCGTCTTCATCGGCTCGAGCGGTGTCGGCAAATCGACGCTGATCAACACCCTCTTCGGTGAAGACCATTTCGTCACCAAGGACATCCGCAGCTCCGACGCGCAGGGTCGTCATGCGACCACCCACCGTGAGTTGGTCCGTTTGAACAGCGGCGGTGCGATCATCGACACGCCGGGCATGCGCGAACTGGATTCGTATCGTCTGGACGATCTCGACGACGCGTTCAATGACATCGCCGAATTGGCGAATCAGTGCAGGTTCCGCGACTGTCAGCACGACGAGGAACCGAACTGCGCTGTGTGGGACGCGATCGAACAAGGTGACCTCGATCCGATGCGGCTCGAACAGTACCGCAAGGCCGAGCGGATCAACGCCTACGTCAAACGCAAGGAACACGAAAAAGAACGGCTGCAGCAACGACGACAACACAATCGCTAGGTTGTGTTGTCTTTTTTTAGGGAATGACGAACTTTGATGGTAAAATGGGAAGTAGAGGAGGGATCATCTCATGCTCAACGCACTCTTAATCATATTGGCTTATTTCTTCATCTTCTTCATCGTCGGCACGGCGATCAAGAACAACTCGATCGTCGACATCGGCTGGGGACTCGGCTTCGTCGTCGCGTCATGGATCTTGTATCTGGTGTATCAACCGACGTCGTTCGCACCGCTCTTGGCCAACATCCTGATCAGCCTGTGGGGTCTGAGGTTGTTTTACTACATCATGCGGCGCAACATCTTCGCCGAAGAGGACTTCCGCTATCAGAACTGGCGCAAGGCCTGGGGCAAGTGGGTCATCCCGCGCGCCTTCCTTCAGGTCTACATGCTGCAGGGGCTGTTCATGTTCGCGATCGGCAGCACCGTCTATTATCTCAATGTCAACGACGTGTCATTCAATTATTTGTCCATCGTCGGACTGGTGATCTGGCTCATCGGATACTTGTTCGAAGTCATCGGCGACCGTCAGCTCAAGCGTCACATCGCCTCGAAACGAGGCGGCATCATCACCACCGGACTGTGGCAATACACCCGTCATCCCAACTACTTCGGAGAAATCCTGATGTGGTGGGGCCTGTATCTGTTTGCGGTGCTTCTCGACCCGTCAGCCTGGTGGCTCGTATACAGTCCGCTCGCGATGACCTATATTTTTGTCTTCGTCAGTACGCCGCTTCTGGAAGAACGGATGAAAACGAGGGACGGTTGGGAGGAGTACGCGAAACGGACCAACAAGCTATTCGCGTGGTTCCCCAAGGATCCGGTATGAACGTCGACCGGATTCAAATCGTCCGCGACGCGGACAACAAGAACGACTACATCCTGTATCTGATGTGCACCAGTTTCCGCCTTCACAACAACCACTCGCTTGAACACGCGCTCGAGTTCGTCCATGCGACGAAGAAGGATCTGCGCGTGGTCTTGTACCGAGAACCGGAAGAGAACGAACGCAACAACGAGTTCTTCCGTCACGGCGTCGAGAACGCCGAGGAGGTGCTTGCCCCGATCACGAATCATGTCTACCGGTTTGACGCGTGGAACGAGGAACTGGAAGAAGTAATCGCAAATGCGTATCACGTCGTCAAGGACCGCGGTTATCTCAACGCCGAGAAGGCCTTCGAACGGAAAGTTCACGCGCTCTCTGACGAGTACGATGTAGGCCTCTCCATCGTCGAAAGCGATGTCTTCGTTCCGGTGCGGATCGCATCGCAAAAAGAAGAATACGCCGCGTCGACAATTCGCAAGAAGATCATGAGTCGGCTGGAAGAGTTCCACGATCCGGTGAACACCACCTTGGAATGGTTCCGCGGCGAAGAAGATGCGCTCGGTGTGCTTCAGGACTTCATTCTGGAGAAACTGGATCACTACGTCGACCGCAACGATCCGTCGAAGGATTACACGTCTGGACTGAGCCCCTATCTTAAATACGGCTTCATCAGTCCGCTGACGATTCATGACGAGGTCGTCTACTTCGAAGGGGAAAGCACTGAGAGTTTCATCGAGGAGTTGATCGTCCGGCGGGAACTCGCCTACAACTTCATCTACTACAACGACAAGTACGACCAGTTCGACGGCATCACCTACGATTGGGCTTACAAGACGATGAACCAACACCTGATGGATGAACGGGAACACCTCTACACCAAGGACGATTACATCAACTTCCGCACCCACGACCCGTACTTCAACGCGGCCATGAAGGAGATGGTTCATCTCGGCAAGATGCACGGGTACATGCGGATGTACTGGGCGAAGAAGATCATCGAATGGTCCCGGACCTACAAAGAAGCTTATGAAACCGCAATTACCTTGAATAACTATTATTTCCTAGACGGTAACACGCCCAACGGCTACACCGGCGTCGCCTGGTGTTTCGGCAAACACGACCGGGCCTGGCCGGAGCGACCCATTTTTGGGAAGCTGCGCTACATGAACGCCAACGGGCTGAAACGCAAATTCGACATTGAAGAATATGTCAAGAAGATTGAAAGGTTGGTGAACCAATGAGCACCCACGTCAAACCGAACATCTTCGTCAGCGCTTGCATCGAATACGAAAGCTGTCGCTTCGACGGATCGATGATCGCCGACGACTACGTCAAACGGATGAAGGACGTCGTCAATTTCATCCGCGTCTGTCCCGAACTGTCGATCGGCCTCGGCGCACCGCGCGAGGCGGTCCGTCTGGTGAAACGCAAGGGCGAGGATCAGAAACTCCTCTCCAGCGTCCACGGCTATGACTACACGGAGAAGATGGACACGTTCACCGAGAAGTATCTCGAGAAACTGTATCGCCGCGATGTCGACGGATTCCTGATGAAAGCCAAGTCGCCGACCTGCGGCGTCGGCGACGTCAAGGTGTACCGCGACGTCGGCAAGGCGCATCTCGAAAGTGCTCGCAACGATGGCATGTTCGGCGGGGCGATCAAAGCCAAGTTCCCCGATCATCCGATCGAGACGGAACGACGGATCTCCAACTACAACATCCGCGAGAACTTCTTCACCCATGTCTTCACGATGGCGGCTTTCCGCCACATGAAAGACGACTTCAAGTACAAGGACCTGGTGGAGTTCCACGCCAAGAACAAGTATCTCTACATGTCCTACAACCAGGAGATTCTGAAGAAGATGGGACAGATCGTCGCCAATCACGACAAGCTGTCTCACGACGAAGTTTTGGACGCCTATCAGAAGCATCTGCGCAAACTGCTGCACGGCGAGCCGTCGCAGAAGCGCCGGGTCAACACCCTCCAGCATCTCTACGGCTACTTCAAGGACAAGTTGGATACGCCGGAGAAGGAATACTTCTTCGACACGCTCGACGATTACATCGATCATAAGATCCCGTATTCGAACGTGCTGTATCTGTTACGAGGATACGCCGTTCGCTTCAAAGAAGACTACTTGTTGAAACAGACTGTCTTTCAACCGTTCCCAAAAGAGTTGACGGTGATGATGGACAGCGGCAACAAACTGTAAAGGAGAACAGACAATCATGGAATATTTGAAAATGTATGGCATCGCGTTCGTGATCTTTCTTGTCATCGACGCGATCTGGCTCGGCCTCGTCGCACCGAAATTCTATCAGAATCAGATCGGCCATTTGATGGCCGATTCCCCCAACTTCGTGGCGGCGGGCATCTTCTATCTCGTATTCATCGTCGGCGTCGTGTACTTCGTCATCGCTCCGGCGGTCGAAGCAGAGAGTCTCAGTCGCGCCATCGTCGGCGGCCTGTTGTTCGGGTTCGTGACGTATGCGACGTATGACCTTACGAATCTCGCCACCCTTAGAGATTGGCCGATCACGGTCACCATCGTGGATCTAGCCTGGGGATCATTCCTCAGTACGACCATGGGTGTACTGACGTATTTGATTTACAACTGGATTGGCTAAATAAACGGATTCCGAAATGGAATCCGTTTTTACGATTACATTTTTCTATTGACATATGATATAGCGAGACGTATCCCAAACGACTTAAAAGATTACGGAATATAGCATATTTGGTACTCTCCACACAGGAAAGTGCCATTTTTTGTGATATAATAAAGTTAATACATAACGAGGAGGTTGTTATAATGAAAAAGAGTAGCCAACATGTTGTGCCATCAAAAGATGGAGGATGGAAAGTTAAAAAAAGTGGCTCTAGCAGAGCCACAAAATCTTTCTCAAATAAGAAAGCTGCTACTAATTATGCTAAAGGTGTCGCAAAAAATCAAAACACGGAACTTTTTATTCATAGGAAGAATGGTACAATTCAAGAGAAAAGAAGTTATGGTAACGATCCACATCCTCCAAAGGATAAGAAATAAAAAATGCAGTTGAAAGTTTTTATTAATTGTCCCTATGATGATAAGTATAGGCCAATAATGTTCGCATTAATATATTTTGTTTACAAGTTGAATATGATCCCACTTTTATCATTAAACAAAAAGGACAGTGGGGATGTTAGAATTAATAAGATTGTTAAACTGATTGAGGATTCTCAAGTAGGATTCCATGATATTTCCAGAATGGTTGCTAACAAAGAAAAGGAGTATTGCAGACTCAATATGCCTTTTGAACTTGGAATTGATTATGGGTATAAGAACTTCATCAGTAAAGATAAGAAAATCCTTGTATTAGATAGCGAGGCTTATAGGTACCAAAAAGGTCTTTCTGATTTGGCAGGAGTAGACATTGCCATTCACAACAACGAGTTGCTAGATTTATTTGATGTACTTAGAGATTGGGTAATAACCGAATATGATATTACAGACATTAAGCATTCAGCAGCATTGAAATATGAGTATGACGATTTTCATGGATGGTTAAATGAAAGATTAGAGGAACAAGAATATGGTATAACGAATACCACAACATATGATGAGGAATCTAATGAGTTGATTATTAAGTACACAAATTATATAGATGAAATCAAACCAAAAGAATTTATGATTTATTGCAAACAATATTTCCAAGAAGGATTTGCAATAGCAGTAGATTTGAAGTAACCCAAATTAAGATTTAAGTTAGCAAAAACAGCATTTCCGTATGGATTTGCTGTTTTCTTTACATAGATACAAAAAACCATAGTTCTCATTAGCTCTAAGTCCATACGAGGCAATTAGCAATGTAGAGAATTATCTTAGGTCTATTGGAGCGAACTCCATTTCAACTGGCTGTGGAGAAGTAGTTGATTATGTCAACTTGCCTCAGAAACACCTAAGTAAGAAGTATTTAGTTAGTGGGTTACACGGATTCACAACGAAAGGGTACATACTTGAGAAACCCCATCAGAACTCGGAAAAAATACTAGAAGGAAATCTAGAATACCGGAAAACTTCTATGGACACAGTATTTGTTACTAGTCCACAAAGAAGAATGGCAACTTTATCATTCTACTTTTTAAGTTTTGCTTTAGGATTTTGAAGCAACATAATGGAACTTGTAGTACCTGTTCTGCTAAATAAATGTAGTATATAATGTTATCGTAACCAAAACAATGTGAGGTGATGGGAATGTGTGAATATGCTGTAAAAGTCAAATGTGGACATGTTGGAATTAACAAGTATATTGTGAAGACTCTACCTATTAGAGCAGGAAACATGAAAGAGGCTGCAAAAAAAGCTAGATGGACTCCTAGAGTAAAACACCACTGGAAAGATGCAATCATTGATGTTTTAGAAGTCAGCAAAAAGGAGTACGATACTCTTGTAGATAAGTATACAAGTGATCCTTACTTCAAATTTACGAGAATACAGGATCAAAGGATGAAGTGTGTAGACATACATCTACATGTTAGAGATGTAGAAACGGAAGAGAAAAATGATCGTCCTGAAAGGATAAAATATCTAATGAAAAAACGAAGAGTAGATGAGCAACTACACAAATATAATTATGATTATTAAGTATAAGGAGCAAATCGAACTGACATGTCAAAGATTGAAAAAGGCAAGAGAAAACCTGGGGTTGTCAGTTAAGCAATTATCTGAAGAGTTAGGATCATATTCGAAACGAGAAGTACTGAAAATCGAAAAAGCTAAATATGAACCTACACTACAGTACCTATATGATTTCTGTAAATATATCAACATCAAGATAGTTAATATAATTGAACCATATACAAAGAAAAAATAATATGCTATAATCTTGATGTTAGCTATTATCCAGGTTATGAATTTAAACTCATAATTAATTGGAGGTGTTGATAGCTGACAGCAAACGAAAAAGCCTTACACCCTTTGCTATCAATCTGAAAAGATTACGTGAAGCAAAAGGGTATTCCCAAGAGTATTTAGCAGAGCTTCTTGATGTAAGTGATCGCATGATACGAAAGTGGGAATCAGGCACAAATTCTCCTAGATTATCTATGGTCTATAAGATTGTAGATGTTATGGAGATTTCGATGAATAGCATTTTACAATAGTAAAGTGCTTTTCTTTTTGAGAAGTATTAAATATAAAATGGTATAATTAAGTTAACTGAGGAGGGTGATTAGATGAGACTTCAAAAGATAAATTTCAAGTTAGATAAATTCTATGTTCAAGAACATAGCATAAACTTCAAAAGGGATAAACACTGCTTTATTGGCAAGAATGGTTCAGGTAAATCAACTTTGCTGAAGGCTGTATACAAGATATTCAGAAGATTACCTAGAGTGTATGGTGATTATTTCAATATTGAAGATTCTTCTATTGAGTATGTGATTGAGAATGGTGATATAGTATATGATATGTTGACACTGGAGCATGAGGGAGAGCTCTCAGTTCTAATGCACAATGAGATGTTCGGGTACCCCAAGTTTTATTGTCCCTGGACGATAAAGGAGTATGAACATCTAAAAAAGCTGATACTACAAGAGAATGAAAAATGCATGAATGTAATTCGTGATACAAGAGAGAAATTTAACATTTTCGCCCAAGAGAATGATATAGATCCAAACAAGTTTTATGTTGTATATGAACATTTGGCTAATAATGGAAGAAGCTATAGTGTTACAAGCAAACTTGAAGAGAATGAGTTCGATGGTTGGATTAGTGGTAGAGGTTCAAGATTAGAACTTTATAGATTGAGAGAACCCGAGTACTTGATTGCTATTGATTGTGGAAATATTCCGGATCATGTTAGCTTTGGAGAGAAGCTATTTAAGCAATTCAGGATTGATGGAACATCTGTATACAAAGATTATTTGGATGAGTTTGATAAACTGTATCCCGGTTTATATGATGAGCTTATGAATCATATGAAAGAAATGAATGATTTGATTGATACCTATAATGTTTTATTTGCTGATTATTCCGATTTATATGAGTATCTAGTACGAAATACGATTCAGAATGTAGAGTTTATTGATCACAATATCAATTACAATTTGGACAGTGAAATCATCACAACTGCGTTAAAAGTCATAAAACCAAAACTGTATGAACTAATCGGTGACGATTTTTTATCGGATGTAGAAGATAAAATCAAGACTTTTGAATATTATTCCATTATGAAGGATTTCAAAGTGCTTCATGGAAGTATCGGATCATATGACGATGAAAACAGTTTTAAGAAAGCTTTTGTAGACTCTGATGATGCAATGAAAGTATTTATTGATGATTTACCTGATTTTGAGAAACGAGTTAGAAGATTCCTTGCTAATAGAGACATTATTAAAGACTATGAAAGTGGCTTTGAAGAAATATACTTCGACATGAATTATGAATATATTCATGATTGGCTTAGTAAGGTTTTCGTAGATGTTGTTTCGGAATATGACTCAAGAATAGATACTATCAACATAGTACCATCTGATGAAAAACCATATTCTATTCATAACACAAAGGTGTTTTATAGTGAAGCAGATGTAGAGATTGGGAACATGTCAAGTGGTACGATTTGGGGATTGCGTTTTGGGCTAATTAAACAATTATTATCTTACTCTGATTTACTATTAATTGATGAACCAGCTCTATTTCTACATCAAAGCAAACAACTAAAGGTGATTCAGACAATAGTTGATATGGACTGCAAAGTAATGTATACGACTCATACTGCTGCACTTATCCCATTAAATATTAATGAAGTGTCAATGAGTGAAGTGGTAAAGACTGATGATGAAATAATTTGTCGCGAGATAGACAATAATATTGAAGAAGTTATAGTAGAAGCTTTGGAGTTAGAGTATCTACAAGGCATGTTTGTCGATTACAGAAAGAAAGTAGTCTTCGTTCACCCTGATTCCAAGCACTTTCTGAAAACAATTATACAACTAGGTATTGATAAAGATTTACAAGTGATTCCAGGTATAGTTAGAAGTAAACCATACAAACTATTAATCGATTTGTTAAGAGTGAAAGGAATCGAGATTGTTTGCGTTATTCAAAATAGAGGTAGATACGAATCACTTATTGAAATTGTAGGATCGAAGAACATCTATCTTCTTGAAGATTTTGTTGCGATAGCTAAAAAGAATAATTACAAAAAATTGTCAGATTTTTTTTGATGGGGAGGAGGACTAAATGGATATCAAACTTAAGAACGTAATAGTTAGAGATTATAAAAAAATAGTAAATCAAACCGTAAACTTATCTGAGAAGTTAACATGTATTATCGGTGATAATGCAAGTGGTAAAACAACATTGCTAGAGGGAATTTCAGGTAGATATAGTAAGGGTATAATTAACGATTATAGAACGAGCAATTCATACGTATTTTCAGTTGATGTGAGTGATTTGGATTTTCTACAAGATGAAATGAACACACTATTAACCGCTACATTCCATTTTGATGGTGAGAATTGGAATCATAATGAATTTATTCTGGAAGGTCACGAGGAATACCTTGAAGAAATCATTAAGTACCTAAATGTGGATATAAAGTATTTCTATGCATTTCAAAAGAAAGTTCATGCAATGTTATTAGAAATCGATAGTGAACTAAAAGGTATACCGTCTGAAGTTTGGGATGCAGATGTATATGGAAGACCAATTATTTTCTTTGATAGAGATGTACTTGATGAAGAAATTAACAGGTTCAGTGAGTTTATTGAAAATGAGACTAATTTGCATCAATCTGATACAACGCCTTTTATGGATTTTAACTTCAATAAATATGTCGACAGAAATATATTTGATATTAGTTTTATGGAAGAAAAAGAGTTTCTTACATTCTATGATTCAGTAAAGGATTTGACTATTGAAGCTGACGGATACAAGTACGATTTAGAAGGAATGAAAGATTATTATTATAAACTAAAAGAGAAGATTGAGTATCTAAAACAGTTTATGAGAGGTAAAAAGAAGCAAATTAAGAATGAATTAGATATTTTAGATGACAAAGAGAAAAATATATCCGAAGCAATTGACAAGTACAATGAACTTTTACAAGATATTGAAAAAAATTGTTTGAATTACTTGACAAAATCAAACATAATTTCGAGTAGTTTTATAAATGCTAGACAAAGAGATAAAATTGAACTCAATGATCTAGGTAAGAAAATTGTTGGGATATTGGGTGTTCCAATTGTGGATGCTAGTTATGATTCTCTTTCAGATGGAGAAAAGTGGGTTGTGTATCTAGCAAAAAGAGTATCTGAACAAGAAAGTAAGTTGCTATTTATTGATGAACCCGGAATGTATTTGAATCCATCAATACAAAGAAGATTATTTGAAGTATTTGAACTTCTAATCGATGAAGAATATCAAATAATTTATACAACACACATGTCACATTTAGTTGTTTTAAGACATGATTCCAAAGTTTTGAGAACTAGTATCGATGATGAGATTACTGTTGAACCAATGGATTTGTCTAATATTGAAGAGGCAACTAGAATAACTGTTGGTAAATTACTAATAATGTCTTTGAAGAAGATGATTTTAGTAGAAGGTAAAACCGATCAGATGTTATTAGAATACTATATCAACAAGTACACTGAAAAAGATTTAGATAGATATAACTTAATTCAATGTGCAGGAGAAGGTATAACTCAGATGATCGGAATTTGTGTGAATCTTGGATTGGATTTTGTTGCATTGGTAGATTATGACAAAGTCAAAAATATTAAAAGAGCACTTGGTAATAAGTATGAGCAATATAGCGATGTAATACATGTTGCTGGAAATGAGGACATTCAGGAAATAGAATCATATCTTTCTGAAGAGGATGTTCTGAATCTGACAGAGATTCATAATGGAGATAACAAAATGGATGTTACAAAGATGAAGAAACATTTCGAAAACGATGGTGAATTATCTGAAGGACTAATTGAGAAACTAAACATTATAGTGAATAGAATGAGGCTTGATTAAGGAGGTATAGATTCAACAAAAAAGATGTATGGGAACGAACATGTGGTAGAAAATCTTATTGTCAAGATTATTCTGGTAAAGAAATAAGATATGAGCAATATAATAATGAGTGTAGTAAGTATGGATGGACGATTGAAGAGTTTGTAAGTGGTAATAACGGTAATCAGCAAAAAGTAAGAGCTGTCAATTTTTTGACGCTTGAAAGAAATAAAAAGAAAGATAGTGTAGTCGATGTATTATTTATTACGTTCGATTATCATTTTACAAATAAGCCGAAAAAAAGTGTAGCAGTAGCCACACTAGAATCGTACTTAAAAAACAAGATGAAGTTAATAAATATTGATGTGTTTTCGTTCAATATGAATGAATCAGATTCAATATATTTTTCACAAATGCAACAACTTACAGAACAACTTTCTTCAGAATATGATTACATATGTGTTGGGATGTATGCTTGGTCTATGAGTTATATGAATAATCTGCTCATACTAATAGAGGATGCATCTAGTTTTGCGAAGATTATTTGTGGTGGGTATGAGGTTAATTCTATGAACATCAACAGATTGCAAATTTCATACTCACAAGTCGATCATTTTATTATTGGTTTTGCTGAAGAGGCATTATATAAACTTATTAATAACGAAATACAATCAAAGGTAGTTAGCATAGACGTTAATAATAATGATATTCCGAAAATTTACTCGAATCATATTATCGATGTGAAAAAAGGAAGCACTGTTAGTTTAGAAACCAAGAGAGGGTGCCCTTATAACTGCTCTTTCTGTTCATATAAAGGTAACGACCATCGCAAAATCACTAAGCATAATCTAGACAAAATTAAGGTTGAACTGAAATATTTGGATCAAGTTGGTGTAGAGAAAGTGAATATAATAGATCCAATATTTACATTGAAGAATTACAAATCTCTGTTGATGTACCTGATTGAAATTAATTTCAAACCTACATTGAGTATTCAAGCGAAGTTTGAAGTGCTAAACAATGAGATGATAAGGGATAAAATGCTAATTGATATGTTGAGCAAATTAAATGTGGTGTTAGAATTTGGTCTTCAATCAATCAATGGTAAGACACTCAGAAGTATTGAAAGAGTAAATGATTTGTCTGTAGTTCAAACAATAATTCATAAGTTGAATGATTTGAACATTAAGTATGAGGTATCAGTAATTCGTGGCTTACCTGGGGAGACGTTGGATTCATTTATAGATTTACTGAATTTCTTAGACGAGATTTCATGCAAAAACTATATCGTTTATCAACTAACTTTATTATCAAATACTAAATTGTGTAATCAAGTAGATGAATTTGGTTTACAATATGTGACTGTTAACGGATTAGATTTTGTGATTTCATCAAACTCATATACATATAAAGACTATTTAAAAATGATTGCATTGGAAAAAAGGAATAATAATCAAGACAAGTAAATCTTGTCTTTTTATCTATTATGAGAATATGTTATAATTTATTATGATACGATATTAACATATTATTTTTTATGGGTGAGGTGTGAAGATCATGGATAACATTAATAATGCATCAGCTGGTGCAAATGGATGGGATGGACAAATTTGTCAAAGTATATGGTATGCATTTAAGTATTTGAAAGAAATGAAACTCATTAATGTTGAGTTACATGAGGATATTGAGCTTGAGTCTGAAAATGGAGTAAAGTTAATACAGTCGAAAGTAAGTCAGACTCCTTCACAAAGAAAACCATCGCATAATTCGCATTTTATAGATGGGTTGAATTCTCTTCATAACAAGAATAGTGACAAGTATACAGAACTGATTTATTCAACCAATATTTACTTTCCCGTCAATACAATGAACCTATTTTTACATAATAGTAGTAAAGGTTATAGTGATTTGGATGAAAGCATAAAAACAAAAATAAGAACGAAAACTAATCTTAGAGATGTAAACAAGCTAATTATAAGGAACATTCCATTTGATGGGGAAACAGAAGACGAAAAAGCACAGGAAATGATTAATCAAATAAGGAACATCCTAGATGAGATTCGGGTGCCACATTCTAATGGTGTTGCCAAAGAAATGATGAATGAGTGGCATCGCAAAATGTTTTTCTTAGCCAGTCAAAAAGGGAATAAGGCAGGATTTCCAAAGTCCGACTTTGTTTGGAGTATTGTCTCTGCAGTATTACGAGAAAATCTTAGTTTTTCAGATCTTGAAAAACTGCTTGATAAATTGGAAAGTCAGGCAAATGAGTATGATGTTTTGAACACTATTCAAATCGATTATGATCGAATACATGATACAATTCTATCAGACTATAAGGTTATTATAGAAGTCATCACAAAGTATACTGAGTTTATACAAGATAACCCATCATTAAGAGGTTTCGAAAGAGATGCAGAGTTCACAAAACACTACACGAAAGATTTTGCTTCCAAGTATCTGGACGATGTAATCGAAGAAGATTTCGGTGAAGTAACAGCAAATATTTTTGTTTATAAGATAATCCAGAAAAGACATCATTTAAAAAGAATCAAGGAGGTACTAAATTATGATAAAGTTTAATTCATTAAAAATTATCGATGGATTTAATCATTTTGAGTATCGATTTGATAAAAACAATCTCTTTTTTAGTAAAGAAGTAAATACTGCAGGTAAAACAACATTTCTAAGAATATTGCTTTACAGCTTAGGATTTAACGTTAGTAGTACTAGAGGATATAGATTCAAAAATATTGAGACAATACTTGAGATGTCTAATGCAGATTCAACAATTGTCTTGAAAAGAAGCAGTTTCGCTAAAATAATATTACAAATAGCTGAGTTTAAAAAGACAATACATCTGCCTAAAGAAAGAAATAGTCTTCACTCTATGGTTTTTGGAATAGAAGAACCGAATGTATTGAATAATATCCTGGGTGTTTTCTATATAGATCAGGATAATGGTTGGAGTTGGTTTGTAAAAGGTACTGTAATTGGTAAAACAAATAAGTTTGACGCAATGGAATTAATGGCGGGTATTTCAGGTTCTGACATTCATGATCTGCAAAATAAGATTGGAAAGATTCACGAACATTTGCGTACACTTAGAGTAATTAAATCTACTAGTAGTTATTTCAGACAAGAAAAAAGTGAAAATAGTCTCTTTAATGAAGAAACTAAAGTGTCCGAGTTAAGAAAAGAAAGAGGATTATTGCAATTCAGAATTAATCAAAAGAAAAATGAAGTTAGAAGAATAGAGAAGTCATACAGAAATAATAACTCATTTATTAATAGTATTGAGGAACTTCATCTATCTATCGAAACGAAAGATGGAGAGAGAATCCCTGTTAATAAATCTAATTTGGTGGATTATGAAGATAACCAAGAATATTTGAAATATTCAATTAAGGCACTGAACTTAGAATTGAATATTTTACAAAATGATTTGAAAATTCTTGATCAGGAGTTAGAAAGTATCGAACTGCCAATCAACACACCTGACCTATCAAGCCTTGTTTCGACGTTTTTTGTTGACAACAATTTAAGCGTTGAACGTATTTCAAATTTAGAGAAACAATATAAGAAAGAACTTAAAGAACTTGAAGAAGAGAAAAGCCAGAGAATATCCTTAAAAAGTGATTTTTCTCAAGAACTATTTGAAAGAGTGTATTATTTTGCTAATAAACTAAATGTAGCTTCTTCACTTGATGATAGTTCAAAGAATATATTTAAACAGAATCTCTCAATATACTCGGGGGCTATAAAAAGCAAAATAGCTTTAGCCTATAGACTCGCTTATTTGAAGTTTATCGCAAAATCTATGAACATTTACTTACCAATCATTATTGATTCTCCACGTAATAATGAAGTATCTGCATTTAATGTTGACTTGATGCTAAACTTGATAAAAGAGGATTTTAGAGATCATCAGGTATTTATTGCTTCTATTTATAATTACGACATATTGGATTTCAAAGTGTTTGAGTTTGATAATAATTCGAAAATTTATCAAGATATTTATAAAATCGTATAGATTAAAATGGTTGGATGTAAAAATCCAACCTTTGTTTTTTCCCCGAACTGCGTTACACTGAACCGTATCACAAATAATTGCAACTTATAATATGAACAGCATAACAAAGCCCTTTTGGGCTTTTTAATTTGGGTTCTTATATGACCTATAAAATTTATTAAGATAGTAGTATAATATAATTTAGAAACCGTAAGGGGAAAACTATATAGTCCTCTTTTGAGGGCTGCTTTTAAGGAGGAAAATATGAAATTAATTAATGATTCAAATAAAAATATGGATGGTATGTTTCAATCACAGTTTAGTAATATTGCAAACATTATTGAGAATACTACAAAAAGACGGATTAGCATCAATGGTTTTTTTATTGGAGTTCTAACTACGATTCTATCAATATATGGAATTTTAGGAGAAGTGACTAATATATCTTATGAATTTATGATAGGCATCTCTGTTTTCATGTATATAATCACTGTTATATGGCAAATATCGATTAGAACTTATATGATACATAATTTTGTTTATTACACAATTATGGGTGAGTTAGAGAAATGTCTTCCCATTAATTACTATAGATTTGAGTATGAACTAATTAAGGAAGATATCAACCAAATATCAATATCAAAAAAGGAAGTGTATCTGAATTGGTTATTTGGCTTTGGCAGTTTAGCTTTGGGGGTTTTTACTTTCATAAATGAAACAACACCTAAGTATTGGGTACAACTAACTATAGTTTTTATTTTATTATTGATTCTTATTACAGTTAATATTATTCTCCATAATAAACACGAGAAATTACATAATAGAATTCAATCTAAAGTAATTAAGGAGGATTAATATGGATGGAAATAGTGATAATCTATTAGTATATAAGTATCGTGAGTGTAATGATAAAACATTCGACTCGCTTGAGAATAATTATGTCTGGATGTCAAACTCTCAAGTATTAAATGATAAGTTTGAGTTTCATTCATACATGGATTTAGACTACATTATAAAAGAGTTGCTTAATAACAAGTATGAAGAAATAAAAAAGGGAATAATTCTGGAAGGTAGGAAAATTTTGGAAAGTACTTATGGTAGTGATGGAACAGTTGATGTTAGTAAAATGAGTAGCCATCAATGTATAGCAGCTTTTTTGGCTGATTTTAATTTAAAGTTTCTTTATAAATATTCAGATAATACTGTTATCGGCTGTTTTTCATACTCGTACAATATTGAACCCATGTGGTCTTTCTATTCAAATTATAACAAGGGTATTGTTATTGGGTATTCAAAAGATGAGTTGATTAGAAGCAACGATTATTCTTTAAGTGTACTTTACAACGATAATAGTCATAATATGACGAACTTATTCATTGAAGGAATGAAGAATTATGTTGATTATAAGCAAAACTATTCAGATTCAATGACGCCTGAAGAATACAAAGAGCAATACAATTTGAAATGGGATGAAACTACATTGTATAAGTTTATACAAGATAAACTTGCTACTAAGCATACTGATTGGTCATATGAAAAGGAATTCCGATCTATTAAACTAACAACAAGAAAGGTTCCTGGACATAAACTTATGATAAAACCTAAAGAAGTGATTTTAGGATCTCATATAGACGAAGCAGATAGGGAGAGAATAATTGAAATATGCAATAAACAAGGAATTGAAATCAAGCAAATGAGATATATGAACAACAAATTTAGAAAGTTCAAAATACAATAAATTTAAATCCTAGTAGCTATGAAAACTGATTTCAATTTTGTTATAAACTAGGAAAAAGTTGATATAGTTGGGAGTTGACAATGTGTCAAGATTAATAATTATTGGGAATGGATTTGATTTGCACTGTGGTTTGAAATCGACTTATGATGACTTTTTCAAGTTTTTGTTGAAGGATAGTCAATACAATAGAGAGTTTAACTATTTATTTGATAATGGTAAGTATTTACAGGGGAATAAAAGAGTGAATATTATTTGGGCTTTGCTGCTATCTTATCATGATGAAGAGAAGTCATTTCTATGGAAGGATATTGAGAGTATTATTGCAGCATTACTGTACAAGCCAGATATGGAGTATTCTATCAACTTAAATGACATCCTAAAGAATATCAGAACTTATACAGATCAGTTACGAGATACAATTAAGCAAGATATATATTACAATACTCCGACACTTAAGTTCTTGTGGATTTTACATAGAGGAAATAATATGAGAGATATTTGTTCTTTTACTCATACAAACATACTCAATAAGTTTAATATTATTTTAAATGACACCAAGGATATATTGAATAAGATTAACGAAGATCTTCATCAAATTGAGCTCAAGTTTATTGAGTATTTAAAGTCAATATATAACCTAGATAATACTACTCATGTAATCGCCAATGAAACTTATTCGCAATTACTTGGTATTAAGCACGAAAATGATACCCAATATGAAGATAGAGTTAGTAAACTTCATGCAGTACTACAGAACGTCAATATATTGTCTTTTAACTACACGCGTCTTGGCCAAACAAATGGATATAATTTTAGACATTTTCAAAATATCCATGGAACCTTTTTGGGAAAATATGATGAAATAATATTTGGAATTGATTCTTTTGATATGACGCCTAAAAATCCTGTTTACAAATTTACAAAAACCTACAGATTGTCAATACTAGATAATATTTTATCTAATGATCCAGATATTTTCACAGGGCAAATAAATTATGATGATATTGAGGAAATCATTATTTATGGACATTCTCTAAATTATCAAGACTATTCATACTTTTATGCTATTTTCAATAAATGCAATATTGCTTTAAGTAACACGAGCATTGTTCTCTATTATTCCAATTTTGGTAATATTGATAGAGCTTCAGAAAACATCGATAGGCTTCACGATTTGATTTACGAGTATGAGATTGGCTTTAACAAACCAAGAGGTTTGTATCATAGAATGTCAATAGATGGAAGGATTAAGATCAAGGAATTGAAATAAATATTTCTAACTTTATCTATACTAGTATTAGCTGATGGAGTTGTATAACCATAAATTGTTGTTATTGTTATTGGAAGAGGTGAGATGTATTGGATAAAGATACAATAGGAAAAAGGATATTGATTCAAAGGAAAAAGAATGGATTTAACCAATCTCAGTTAGCTAATCTTATCCATGTGGGTAAATCAACAATTAGCGTTTGGGAAAATGATAATGCTGAACCTAAACTTTCGCATTTTAAAGATTTAGCTAGGGCTTTGAATTGCTCAGAAAATTACTTGATGGGAATTCCCGAAGGCAATTTTGTTGAGTTCAAGTCAAAAAACGAGTTCTCACAATCGGTTGAGTATAGGAAACATAAACATGAATGGAATCTTATACGAAATCTTATGTTAGCATTCTCATTAGTTTCAGGAATTACAACAATTATTATGAGTTCCAATAATTGGTACATCATTTCTTTGATCTCGATATTTGCTTATATAATTTGTACGTTATTTATTGAAATAATTGATGCAAAGAATTCAATATCAAAAATCAATTATCCATTAGGTGAAAAACTTATTTTTGTTCACAATAAAAATATTGGTGAGATTAGAAAGATAAAGAAGGATCACATCACTACTGTTGTATTTCAATTTTTTTTAATACTTTTATCAATGTTTACATTAATTGGTCTAACATATGAAGAAATTGGAACTAATGAAAGTGTATTTATTTTTCTGTTCTTCGTTGTAAACATAGGGTGGACAATATTTATGTTTATTGAAGGATTTAGTAGAGCGTATATAGATGTAGAAGTTCACTATGATGATGTTAGAAGAAACTTTGGATTAGGAATATTTGAATTTAATTTAACCCTATCTCTTGCGTGGTATATAACTAACTTAATGTTATTCTACACATATGGTAGTAGTGATTTTGAGGTTAGAGTGTTGTTACTATCCATTGGTATTCCTAGTTTATATTTAATTGTAGCTTGGACAATTCAATATGGACAATCCAAATTCTATTCAGGATTTACCCTATTTACTTATAATGAGAAGCAATCTAGGTATACAAATTTAGAAGAAGTGGAATAATTCCAGAATCAATGGAATCCACTTTTTTATGCTATTTATGTAGTATATTAAACATATCAAAAAGAAAGGAAATCCTACATGAAGTACATTGGTAAAATGGATAAGTTAATCTTTGGTGTAATTGTCTTGCTAGTTATATCCTTTGGTCTGAAAGAAGGATTAGAACTTGCATATACATCTGGATTAATGGGATTTTTACTAACCGGATTTATGTCATTTGCCTTGACTGGAGTAATAATGGCAGTAGCGAATTCATTATTTGGAATCTGGTTTGGTAAAGAAGGTGGAGCAGCCTTATTCACAGTTAACTGCATTTGGATAGGTAGTTTAATCTTTTAGAAGAAAGAGGAAATTTAAATGGTTGTTCAAACTTAAAAACACACCTAAACATAAATAGTAAATTGTCAGGTGTGTTTTTAATTGGATTATGTTTCTATATTAGAGAGTTAGAATATGATATAGATACAATAATAAGTTGCAACTAAAAGCGATACAACGTGCAGTATCATAAACACCTGCACTGAATTATATATTGCAATGTAATGTCGAACTCCACCGGAACGAAACAACTTGTTTCACATCAATAAGGTGTGATATTATAAAAAATACCTTGGTACAGGGTAAGTGCGGGCACATGCTCGTAAATAACACGGCATAAGCCAGAAGGAGATACTTGTGAAGAGTATGGAAGTCAAAGTACCAAGGAACCTGGTGGATCAGGTGTATCCACACCCCGAACTGCATGGTGATTTCGTCGTTTCACTCAAGAACGGGATGATCACCGATGTCTTTTATGATGAGAATGGTTGTTACTACACGATTACGAGTGAAACAGATCTGATCGCGTACTTGAACAGCCAGGAACACATCCCGCCCGCTTACTTTTTCCGCAACGGGGTGTTCTCGTTTCGGGACATCAACAAGGACGACGACAGACTGCTTTCAGGATGGGACAAGATCAGAACCATCTCCGTCAGTCTCAAAGTCGATAAAGCCAGCTGCTACCAGAAGAACATCGAACGCTTGCCGAGCAAGTTTCTGTTTCAGTTCTACTGGATGGAAGTCGGATTGATGCGAACCGTGATGTTTGAAGATTACATCGAGTTGATCCTCGATGTATACTACGATGACTTCGTTCGTGGCATCGACAGGGACCTGGCCTTGGATTCCATCCACCGGATGTTGCAAGATGAAAACTCACTTGACTTCAAGTGAGTTTTCTTTGATGACGTCCTACTGTCTGTCGAAACAATGCTGGATATGGGTGGATGTGATACAATGAATATAACAACATATCTGGAGTTGGTACCATGAAAGCGAAACGAGTCAAGGCATTTTTGATTGATTACCTTGTCATATCGATGTATTTGGTGATACTGCTGGGGATCAATTTGCTGATCAATCCCTCCGTGTTTGAAGGCGGGCTGCAAGCCTCGCAACTTCAGACGCATCTGATTGCGTTCGTATCATCGGTACTTCCCGTCATCCTTGTCTTCTCGCTGTTGGAAGCGAGATACAAGAAAACTATGGGAGCGCATGTCATGAAGATCACCATTCAGTACGCCGACAACCCCTATCGCAGAAGTCTCCTGCGCAACGCACTCAAGTTCCTACCGTGGCAACTCGGTCACACAAGTGCGATTTACGCGATCTACGCCGGTGCCGATCTGCTATTTTATTTGATTACTACACTCAATGCTTTGTTAATTGTAGCATACCTTATCAGCTTCTTGTGGTATCCACCATTATTACCAGACCGTATCGCAAAAGCGAATTTTGAGATGGCATAATCATATGATGTCAACAATACAGCACAAGCCCTCACGGGCTTTTTGTTTAGACCACATATGGTCTATGCACCAAGGCTGTGATTGTGCTATAATGAAAATGGGAAATCGTAAGGGGGAGTTTCAAGCCCCATTACATGGGCTTTTTTGTTTTGGGGGTGGAGCATGGGGAAATACGATGAACATGAAATCTTGATCATGCATTATGACAAGAATCGGAACAAGTATCTAGACAAGACAAGCGCAGTCCAGTGGTTCGCGGAAGACCCTCAGTCTTTGCGCGTGAAATTCTATGGGTCAAACACGTTTTATCGCATTTCATACAAGTTCATGGAAATATATCGAAACCCGAACGAGTACGTAATGGATAACAACGAGGTCTACATCAATGGCCACAGACTGATCAATTACTACAAGGTCCTTCAGTTTGGACGATGGATAAAGGTGTTTTATAACAATGGCTTCACCCGGGTTGTGAGCAAGGAACAAATCACTGATTTTAAAGCATTGGTGTCAAGAGGGCCGAATGACGTACTGCGGTTCAACTACTATATGGAGTTGGCAAAAGAATCGGCGATCTATGAGAACGATTTTCTAGCCAGCATGTATGACAAACTGGACTATGGTGACACGGATTCCGTCTTGTCCAAGTTTCTATCTCGAAAGCATCAGTCCTATCCGAACTCCAACAAGAACTGCATCTACCCGTTTGGTCTCAACTTGAGTCAGAAACAAGCAGTAGAACATGCATTCAGCAACGACATTTCAATCATTGAAGGTCCACCGGGCACGGGAAAGACCCAGACCATCTTGAACATCATTGCCAATGCTGTGCTTCGTGACAAGTCCGTTGCCGTGGTGTCCAACAACAATGCCGCCATTGAAAACGTCAGAGACAAGATGAAGGAGTTCCATCTGGATTTTTTACTTGCGTTGTTGGGCAACAAGGATAACAAAACAGTGTTCTTCGATGAAACAATCAACAAGCATAAGCCATTGACGGATCTATGTCCCGACAAGACATTCAGTCGCGAAAAGATGTCAGACCGGATACTCCACCTGCAGCGCGAGCTACCCAAGTTGTATGAGTATGAGAACCGCTTGTCGCTTCTGAAGGACAAACAAGATAAATACGAAAAAGAATATCAGTATTTCATTCGTGACAACCACCCAATGTCCAATACGGAAGACATCCTTAAAGCAAAACGAATCAAACATGCATCGCAGGCATTGTTCTTGAAAGCGCAATTGGAACACAAGGACAGTCTCGGTCTGTTGCAACGAATCGGCTTGCGACTGAAGTTCAAAGTTCATGTCAAGGATTTGGATGATGAGACGCTCCGTCGTGCATTGTTATTCCTGGATGACTTGTACTATCAGCTGAAGATTGGAGAGATCTCAAGAGAAATCACTTGGATTGAGAACTACTTGTACAAAGGTGATTTTGCGACCAGCAAGAAGGAACTCGAGACCAAGTCCATGGAGTACTTCAAAAGCAAACTCCACCACAAATACGATGCGATGGAGACGATGGAGTACACCTACGACAACTATCGCTCCGTTTTCAACCGTTTCATCAAAGAATATCCGGTTGTATTAAGCACATCTTACGCTCTGATTCCAAGCGCTGATCAAGGATTCCTATTCGATTATTTGATCATCGACGAGGCATCACAAACGGACTTGCTGAGTTCGGTTCTTGCGATGTCGTGCGCGAAGAACATGATAGTCGTCGGAGACACCAAACAACTCCCGCAAATTGACAACAAGTACTTGGAGAATGTCAACGAGGAGCTGAAGCGGCATTATCTCATTGATCCGGAGTACGACTATTTCAACAACAATATCCTGACATCATGCATAAACGTGTTTCCAAGTGCACCCCGCGTCTTGCTCAGAGAGCATTATCGGTGTCATCCCGACATCATCAATTTCTGCAATGAAAAGTTCTACAATAACGAATTGATCATACTAACCGAGAAGAAACATGACACTCCACCAATGATGGTCTACAAGACGGTTCCCGGGAATCATGCCCGCAAGAATCCATTTGGAAGCGGGCAGTACAACCAACGTGAGATTGATGAAATAAAAACCATGATGAAGGAACTGAAGGGACAGTCTGTCGGGGTGATCACACCATATCGCTACCAGGCGGATCTTCTCCAGGAAGAAATGCTTGGTTTGGGTGAAAGGTTTGAGGCCGAAACGGTCCACAAGTTTCAAGGTCGGGCGAAGGACGTCATCATTCTATCAACGGTTGCGAACGACATCAAACCAGCCAACTCCGAAGATGGCGATAGAGAAAATTTCATCGCAAGAAATGACCTGCTCAATGTCGCGGTATCCAGGGCCAAAAAGCAACTTCGGCTCGTGGTGTCGGACAAAGTCTTTCACAGCTCCAACAATGCGATTGCCGATTTGATCAAATACATCCGGTACAACTACCCCGACAGCAGCATCCAATATGGCAAGGTCACGTCCGTTTTTGATGTCCTGTATGCCGATTATCAACACGAATACATGAAAGTTCGAAAGCATCATCGCAAACGTGATTTCACGTCGGAGCAGCTGATCAAAACGATGATTGACAAGCTCTTGGACGAACATCATAACCATTCGCTCAAGGCGTTCATGCATTACCCGCTGCGGTTGCTTGTTACTGACACAAGTGGTTTGAACGAGAGAGAACGCAAGTATGTCAAACACATCTGGTCGCACGTGGATTTCGCCATCATCAATACACTGACAAAAGAACCGGTCCTGGTGATTGAGGTCGATGGTGTTTCCTTCCATGAACAAGACCGTAAACAGAGTGAACGCGATCAAATCAAAGACAAGGCATTGCGTCTCAACAACATACCGTTGTTGCGTCTCAAGACCAATGAAAGCAATGAAGAACAACGGATCCGTGAAGCATTGACACCAACATCCAGCATGGTTTTCTTGGATGTAGAATAAATATTTAGAAAGAGGGGATTACGATGAAACTGTTTGACTTTTCTTATGCGTTTCCAAACACGATTGAAGAGATTGACAAGATGAGTGGGAAAGACTTCGAAGTATTCTTGTTCGAGTATTTCAATGTTGTCGGATGCAATCCTTGGATCACCAATGATACCGATGACAAGGGTGTCGACTTGACGATTGACAACCAGAACCGCAAGGGTGATAAAATCAAGGTCGGCATTCAAGCGAAACGCTGGAAAGGATCCGTAGGTGCAAATGAACTACGCAAGATGCTGGAAGGGAAAGAACATTACAATCTCGACGAGTTATGGATCATAACGACAAGTAAACTGACATCATCCGCCATGACGACAGCCAAGAACAATCGAATCAAGGTACTCAATCGAGATGTCGTGATTGGTTTTCTGAATGAGCTGAAAACGATTGATGGGTTGAACTTCATGCCAACCAAGAAAGCTAAGGTCCTTGAAAGCAAACAAGAAATCATCGACAAAAATGATATGCATGTATCGTCGGAGTTGGAGACGGAACTTAAGAAACTTCGTCAAGAACTGGGCCGTGAACTGAACATATCGAAGCTTTATCTTATATACAACAACAAAACGTTGCTTGAGATATGTGACAAACTTCCCTCCACCAAAGTGGAATTGCTATCCATTCGCGGATTGGGAGAGAAGAAAGTTGAGCAATTCGGACAGCGTGTAATTGATCTGGTTGAACGACATAAAAACAGCGCCAAGGACCAAGTGCCGCGAGAAGTGCTTAACGAGAGAATCAACTTTTTGATCGGTGTTCGAAATCGTATCGCTAAATATAATTCATTCGATAAGGTAGAAGATTGTTTTGACAATCAAGTCTTGAATGAACTGGCACTCAAACTGCCTGTGACGATGAAGGCGTTGCGTGAACTAGACATCATATCGGATGCCAACATCAAACTTTTTGGTCCGTATCTCATTAAACGTATGAAAGAACTCGTCGATTAGTTGTTGGATGTGATGTTGATGAGTGTACAAATTAATTCTTGGATCAAGTTCAAGTTGACTGTCGATGGAACAACAACCATTCAAGAGAAGCGGCTTGTCGAAACCGGCTCCAAGATCGTGCCAACGAATCTTGGGCCATACCACGGTGTTTACAAAGATGAACCGGAGGTTCCCACATCGCGTGATCAAATCAGCAATCGCACGATTGTTGGTGCGAAACTTCTGGGGATGCTCCAAGGCGAGAAGAAGTCATTTCATCACAATGGCAAGTCATTTGAAATTGAGGTTCTCCACATCCACAGAGAAAAAGATGCGGTTTTGCCAAACAATGTCCTTGAGTTGTATCGTGATTGGTTGTCCCACAACTGTGAGCGTTGTGGCAGAGCAGACCATTGCAAATACCGCAAGATGGCATATGACCAAACTTTGATGACAAATAAAATCATGAATGGAACACTCCACAAACAATGCAGCCATCTTGTGGTATAATTTAGTTGTACAACATAAGCTACATCAATGATGAACCATGCCATCATAACGACAATCATTTTTTTTACGAAACGGAGGAAATCACATGTCCAAACAAGACACCAAGAAACGCAAACGCGGCAACTTCGACATCGAGGAACTTTCCTCGATTCCGACCTTCTTCCTCGCCACGTTGAATCACAAGAAAGACAAACTGGCCTTCTACTGGAACAAGACGGGACGGTTTGAACTGTATCTGATGGATCTGGCGACCCAAACGATCGAACAGATCACCGACGGCCAGCTGCCCAAAGGCATCCGCGCCGGATTCCTCTGGGGCCGGGACGACCGGACCATCTTCTTCACCAAGGACAAGGACGGCGACGAACAACACAACATCCATTCGATCGACGTCCTCACCAAAGAAACCAAACAATGGACCGACACACCCGACGCCCAGGAACTGCCGGTCGACACGTCGCCGGACGGCAAGTGGCTGTTGTTCAATGCCAACCGCAACAAAGGCCAGATGAATCTGTACCGGATGAACCTGGGAAGCGGCGACGTCGAACAACTCACCAAACACAAGAATCCAGCCATTGGCGGCACCTATTCCAACGACGGCTCGTGGATTGCCTATGCAGCCAACGAAGAAGCCAACCTCGTCAACATGGACATCCATCTCGCCAAGCCCGATGGCTCTGACAGTCGCCGTGTCGTCCAAGTCAAAGTCGGCTCGCAGGACAGCTTCGCCGACTGGGCCGATGATGGATCATTCTTCGCCTTCACGACCGACGTCAACGGGGTGAACCAGGTCGCGACCTATCACCTGGCCACCGAAGAGATCGTGTACTACGGTGACGCCACTTATTCCGAGCGCGCCGCCAAGGTCATCGGCAACGACCGCATCCTGGCCGTCGTCAATCAGGATTCATCGTTATCCCCGGTTCTTTACGATGTGAAGACCAAGACTAGAACAAAACTCGAGTTCCCACCGGGCATCGCCATCGGCTCGCAGCTGATCAACGATCACGAGGTCATCATGACGCTCAACCGTCCGTTGTCACCGTCGACCTTGATCCGTTATGACATGAACACTAAGGATAGCAAGGTCCTACTTGAAACCGACATGGGGGACATCCGCAGCGATTTGTTCGTCGATGCCGAATACGTCAAGTATCCCTCGACCGAAGGTGCCATGATTCCCGCCATCGTGTTCAAACCACGCGATTTCGATCCGAACAAGACCTATCCGGCAATCCTCATCCCGCACGGCGGTCCGACCAGTCAGTATTTCCTGAGTTTCGATCCCGACGTTCAGTATCTCACCGATCTCGGCTATGTCGTGATGAAACCCAACGTCCGTGGCTCGACGGGCTACGGCTCAGCCTTCCGTGACGCTTGCATCAAGGACTGGGGCGGCAAGGACCACGACGACTGGGTCGCCGGCCGACAACATCTGATCGATCATTTCGCGGTCGATCCCGATAAAGTCGTCATCTATGGTGGCTCTTACGGTGGTTACGCCACCTTGTGGTGCATGGGCAATTCGCCCGAGCTGTGGGCGGCCGGCGTCGCCTGGGTGCCGGTGACCGATCTGCTCGCGATGTACGACATCAGCATGGAACATTTCAAGTACATTCTTCGCCAACAGATGGGCGATCCCGTGAAAGACAAGGAACTTTGGATCGAGCGTTCGCCGATCACCCACATTCAGAACATGAAGTCGCCGCTGTTGCTCGTGCACGGCACCAACGATCCGCGTTGTCCGGTGTCGCAGTCGCACATCGTCGTCGACAAGCTGAAACAGCACGGGTTCCAAGAAGGAGAGGACTTCGAATACGTCGAGTTCGGCAACGAAGGACACGGCTCATCGGGTGATATCTCCGGGAAGATTCGTTCGCTCAAGCTGCTGGATGACTTCCTCTACCGTAGAATCGAGACCAAATGACTTACAACCAAAACTCCCTCGCTAGAGGGAGTTTTGTTATAGTCGTCATTGATCTTGTCTTCCACATCAGTTGCAAAAAGTTCTATTTATAAACTATGACGTTGTGCTACAATGAAATTAGAATATGTCATGAGGAGTGGATGCAATGAACAAAACGTTGATCTATGGTGTCCTGGCTGCAATCGCGCTGGTGCTCGCCATCATCGGTCTGTCTCTCGGCGTCGGTTACAACCGACTCGTCACCAAGGACGAGGACATCGATGCCAAATACAGTCAGATCGAAATCCGCTTGCAGGAGCGCCACGACAAGATCGGCCAGCTGGTCGGTACCGTCGAAGGCCTCCAGGAACACGCGGAAACGATCTACAACGCAATCACGGAAGCCCGGGAAGCGTATGCCGACGCTGTCGCCAACAGTGACATGGACGCGCTCATCGAGGCCGACGCGATGGAAGCGCAGGCCGTGACCGATTTGCTGGTAGTGGTCGAAGACAATCCGTTGATCACCGCGACCGCCGGATTCACCTCGCTGATGGATGAAATCTCGTCGATGGAATCGGCGCTCGCCGTCGCCCGCCGCGACTACAACACCGCCGTGCAGGAGTACAACACCTCGGTCCGCAAGTTCCCGACGGTTCTCTACGCCGGAATGTTCGGCTTCGAACGCGATCTCGAGTACTGGAAGATGAACGACGGCGCCGACGAGGTGCCGGAAATCAACTTCGGCGACTGACATGCTGCGCTACGGCAGAGGGCTGTGGTTGCTGCTGTTCATCATATTCTTCGCGATTGATCTGTTTTCACCCGCATCTGACTATCCACGTCCGACCGACGCGTTTTACGTCAACGACTACGCCGAAGCCTTGATGCAAGGCACACGCGACACGATCATCGTCGAGGGCGAGTATCTCTACGATTACTCGCAGGACCTGGACGACGGCGGTGCGCAAGTCGTCGTCGCGACCTTCGCCGTCGACGACGCCAGTGAGATGGCGGACTATGACAAGACCGAACTCTACCGCGCCTGGAAGATCGGTGATGACGACATGGGCGTGTTGATCATTCTTTATGTTCGGTATGACGATGCGCTGGAAGACTACGAACTGATCGGGACCGACATCGAAGTCGGGTATCGGATGGAACCGTATCTGACACCGACCGTGCTCGGCACGATCGTCGATGACAGTCTGTACAACGAGGACTACAACTGGTTGCTCGATGTCGCCGTGGCGAAGATGCACAACGACATCCTCAACGAGATTTACGTCGACGCCTATGGTGATACCGCCATCGCGTTTGACCAGGACGAGTACTTCGATTTTCTGATGGACTACGACTCGCCTAACTATGGTCAGGGAACCGAAGAAATGGACACGTGGCTGTATGTCGTGTCACCGCATGTCACGGGATGGGACAAGTTCTCGATGGTTCTGCCGTATTTGTTCTTGTTCCTGTTCGGCGGCACGATGGTGCTCGGCAACACCGGCGGCGGAGGATCCTCCGGCGGCATGGGATTGCGGCGCCGAAGATGACACAAGGACCTTGCATGCATTCGATCATTTGACATTACTACCAATTAATATTTATATAGGAGGACAACAATGGGACTATTTAGCAAGAAGAAACAAGATGATCCGCGCTTTGCGCAGTGGAATGAACTGTTGACGATCGCACTGACATTCAATGAACAGACTGGCACCTGGACCGAATTGCCTGGAGGCGTTCCGGAGGAAATCGCCGATCAGGTCATCATCGCCCGCAAGATGTTGTTCGAGTACATCCGCCAACTCAAAGAAGTGGGTGTCTACTCCAACGGCGCCGTGCACAAGTTCGCCAAGGAACAGTATCCCTGGGTGAACAAGGACAACGTCAATCTGGCGATCCAACTCGGACAGTATCTCTGAACGGCACCGACACGTCTTGTAACGAAGCACCAAAGTGTTTCGCAAACAGCCCGCACGGGCTGTTTTTTTGTTGGTGCGATTTCGCCCGGTTCATGGTAAAATGGTACTGATGAACCTATTGTTCAAGGTTCGGATATGACACCACGGGAGGGATCCATGAAAGTATTGGATGTATCGCGTTTTTCCAAATCGTACGGATCGAAAGAAGTGCTGCACGACATTTCGTTTTCGATCGATCAGAAGGACATGTTCGCCATTCTTGGCGTGAACGGCGCCGGCAAGACGACGCTGCTCGAATGCATCGAGGGACTGCGTCCGTTCAACCAGGGCACCGTGTCGTTTCCAAATGGCGACACGTTCGGCGTCCAGCTCCAGTCGAGCACCTTGCCCGACAACATCAAGGTCGGTGAGATCGTCGAGCTGATCTGTGTCTGGAACGACAGTCCGGACAAGGACAAGTACATGGAACTGTTGGATCTTCACTCCATCGCCGATCAGGCGTACAAGACGCTTTCGACCGGACAGAAGCGCAAGCTTCATCTGATCCTGGCGCTGATCAACGAAGGCGACATCCTCTTTCTCGATGAACCGACGGCCGGTCTCGACGTCGAGGCGCGCGCCGAATTCCACGCCTTGTTGCGGAAACTGAATGATGCAGGAAAGACGATCGTGTTCTCGAGTCATGACATGGCGGAAGTGGAATCGCTGTGTACGCGGATGATTTTCTTAAAAGGAGGCGAGATCGCCTTTTTCGGAGCGGTCGAAGACTTCAAGAAAAGCGTGCGCAAGACCTATACTGTGACGATCCGAACCGAACAGTCCGACGCGCCCTTGGTTTACGAGCTGACAGACCTCACCAACGAACTGTTGGAACTGATTCAATCGTACAAAGACAAGAAGATTCCGATCGTCGACTTGAACATCACCCAGCCGTCGCTCGAAGACGTGTTCCTGAAGTTCGCCGGGGAGGCAAAATCATGAAGGCCTTCGTCCATCATGTGACACTCCAGTGGAAACTGGACCTGCGCAACAAGAACGTGCTTCTACCCTACTACATCATCCCGCTCATCTTCTTCCTGGTGATGAGCGCGGTGTTCAATTCGATCATGCCGGACTACGATCTCGTGTTGATTCCATCGATGATCGTGTTCTCGGTCACGATGGCGGCGGTGTTGGGGATGCCGGTGACCTTGTTTGAAATCTACGGCACCGACGTCAAGAAGATGTTCCATCTGGGCAATGTGCCGCATTATGTGCCGATGGCCGTCAGCGTCGTGTCGTCGTTCGTTCATTTTCTGACGCTGAGCGTACTTATCACGGGATTGGGTTCGCTCATCTACGGGGCATCGTTGCCAGGCAACGTCGGATTATTCATCGTGGGGATGCTCGGATTCGTGCTCGCCAGCGAAGGCGTCGGCGTACTGATTGGTGTGTTCGCCCGCAAACAGTCCGACATCGCGATCATGGGTCAGGCCGTGTTCCTGCCATCGGTGATCCTGTCGGGAAGCATGTTCCCCGCCGACATGTTGCCAAAGCCCCTGCAGTACGTGTCCTACGTGCTGCCTGCCGCACTGGGGATGAACGCGATGAACGATGGAACGGTGTGGATGATGCTGGTTTTGGTTGGAATCATGTTGGTGAGCCTCACAGTGTCGTTCTTCAAGACCAAACAACTTTGACATGCCATGGTATTTTCATGCGGGTGACGAAGGGGGATGAACATATGAAGTACATGAGTGGATTGTTTGCAATTATCTTAACTGTCATACTGAGTGGTTGTTCACTGTTTGACGACACGCCGAAAACGACTGCGTTTTCGGACATTGACGATGCGCCGATCACGGCCGTTCACGACATCGTGCAGTACCGAGAGATGACCTATGTTGCGTCTTACACGCGCGACACCGGAGATCCGCTGTCGCTCGCCGATGACAAGAACGGCATCGCCTTGTTCACGATGAACGAGCTGTTGTGGTATCTGGATTTTGGCGGCGTCACGGGAACATTCCAGGTGACGGTACATGACGTTCTGGTGCATGATGATATGATTTACGTGTTGGTGCTGCATGAAGCGTCAACGACCGATCTCGTCGAACTGATGCTGATGAGCGTCGATGAAACAGGAACGGTCATCACAACACAAAGCACGTCCTGGGGCGGTTCGCTGTATCAGTCCAATTACGCCAAACCGCAACTGCTGGAGTGGGACGATGCGTTGCATGTCCTGTATCAACAGCGTTCCACGGAAGGTGACGTGACCTTGCATCTGGATGAATACGATGCGGCCTTGGACTCTGTATCCACGTCCGCGATTCCGGTCGACGTCGATGCGATGAGTCTGATCGATGCGTACGTCGTCGATGACAGTGTCCGACTGGTGTACACGTTCACGGATTTCGACGATGATTCGACGGACTACTTCACTGCCGTCGATGAGTGGAACTCAACCGATTCACAACTCGAGCGGCTGATGACATGGGACTACGTTTCCTATGCCGCCGACACCGTCGGCGGTCATTTGATGACGATCGACGCCTATGACGATCGTCTGGTGCTGTATGATTTTGATACCCTGAGCGAAACTGCATCATTCGCCATCAGCGAAAACAGCAATGCGGCGATTCAGTACCTCGTTAGTCCGAATGATACCGTCTACCTGTTCGATGGTTTCTTGTCTCAGGAGGACTTCGCCGATTCCAAGGTGTTGTTGCTTCGTCCGGACGAAGTAGAACTGATCCTGCATTCCATGCCGTTGCCGATAGATGGGGGATACGTTCATATGGTGTATCGTCTGGAGGACGGGCACGATGTCGTGTTCTATACCGATCCGGACAGCAATGAAGGGTATTTGAAACTGTTGTTTTATGCGGATTGAGAACATTTCTTATTAAAAAAAATAGCGCACGCCGTCTAACGGGGTGCGCTTGTTGTTTGTAGATAGCGAAGTCGTTCCGTGCTTGAGGGATGATTGTACTTGAACAAGACGAACAGGGGATGGGGATGTGGATTGCCTTTGTTGAATGTGGCTGCTTCCTGCATGACCTTCGTCATGGCGTCGCCAAGTCCGATTTCTTTGACGAATAAGTCGGCTTGTTTCTCGTGCCGTCGGGACAGGTAGTTGCGGACACCGCCCAGTAGTTTGTGGATGAACTCGATGACAATCAGGGTGTACAACAGTCCGAACACGAATGGTTGTCCTGTGGCAGTCACGACATCGGCGCGGAGCAGAACAAAGAAGATGATGAAGTAAATCGCGGCCACAATCATGTCGGTGATGAGATCTTTGATCATGTGATGATATTTGGCGTGACCGATTTCATGGGCGACGATCGACACCAGTTGTTCGGTGGTGAACCGATCCAACAACGTATCGAACAACATGATTTTCTTGGACTTGCCGAACCCGGAGAAATAGGCGTTCATCTTCGTCGATTTCTGCGAGGCGTTGAGGACGACGATACTGTCGAGGTTGATGCCTTCATTTGTGGCGAGATCGGATATCGCGGTTTCCAGTTCTGCGTTGTTCAACGGCGTGAGTTCGAACATCAACGGCACGAACACGATGACAAACAAGGTGTGGTACAGAATCAACAGAAGTTCAACCAGGATCAGTCCATACAGGATGAACGTTGCTCCAAGCGATTGATAGAGCGCATACAAAGCGAGTGACACGAGCATGACGAGGATCAGCGTCACGAGATAATCGACGAACTGATCGCGGGCAAACGAACGAGGCGTGTGCTTGTTGAAGTTGAACCGAGCCTCCGTACCGAAGGTGTCGATCGCTTCGTATGACGTCGCAAGCAGTTGAATCATCGAGTATGCCAAGGCTAGAACCAAGGTAACGATCCAAATGTTACCTGACATCATCGCGGTGACTATTGATATGAGATCGTCCATCAAGAAAAGCACCAGTGCGATGAACAACAATTGTCGCACCAATAGATACGCCATTTTGGTGTAGGATTTGCGCGTGATGTAGGACACCGTGTCGGTTTCGCCAGAATCTGCGTGGCGTCGCAGGTGGCGGATGTTGAGAAGAACAAGGGTCAGGTCGAACAGGAACGACGACGTCGCGATGACGACGAACCACATCATGATCGGCCGTCCTGTTCGGCTTGTACGTAGCCGATTCGCAACAACTCGCTGACGGCATCAAGCGCATCATGATAATAGGCATCGTCCAGTTCACCGCTCATGTCGCTCAGGCGCAGTTGGACCAGACCGCTGATGTAAAGAAGTAAATCGAAATTCAAGGATCGAAGCGCTGCGTCCGACAAACCGCGGTAGCGGGGGTCGGCTTTCATCAACCGCATGACATCGGCCGGGTGCGTCGTGTCAAAGCTGCGATTGCGCGTGTGCATCTGGATGTCGCGATACAACACCGGATGTCGCAACCCGAACGACAGGATGTCCTGATTGCGTTCGCGGTAGGACAACCGCGCGGCATTTTCGTCGATGACTTTGGTGATGATCGCCTCGATCAGATGCTCTTTTGACTCGAACGCATCGTATACCGGTGAGATACTTACGCCGAGCTGCCGGGCGACACCCCGCATGCTCAGTTTTTCGAATCCGACCTCTTTGGCCAGCGCCAAAGCGGCGTCCAGAACCATCGTTTCATTGTAGATCTTGCGAGCCATGCAATCACCTCTTTCACGGTAATGGTAGCACGTGTCACCGATTTAATCAATGGCACTTATCGCGAAGTGTCGCCAATCAAAACGCCTCAAACAGCGAGGCGTTTTTCATCATTTGAGTTCGCGGATGTATTGGTTGCGGAATATGATGAACGTCATCAGGATGATGCCGACGACCATCGACGCGGCGACATAGTACAACGACAGGTGATCGATTACGAGTCCGGCGATGAGAATCGAAAACGGCATGAGGATACCGCCGAACGAGTCCATCATCGTCACGACTTTGCCCAGCTTGTTGGGATCGATGTACTTGGAGATCGCGGCGTTCAAGGGAGCGTTGAAACTGGCGCTCACCAGTCCGGCGATGAAGTTGACGGTGATGAAAATCGCCAGGAACGTGATTTCGCTGATGTAGGCGCCGTCGAAGGCGGCGACGAGCGTGACGTACAAGATGGCGATGACGACATAGCAAGCCGCTCCGAACTTGAATAGTTGATGAATGGTGAACTTGGCGGCGATGAAGGCGACGATGAAACTCATCAGGATCATCCCCGCCGCTTCGGCGAACTTGATCGATGCGAGAATGTAGTCGGCGCCGAACCGGGCAAACGACAGGTATTGTTTGATCAGATACGGGACACCTACGCTGAACCACGGTTCCACCAACGTCAGACTGAGCACGATGATGAAGACGATCGCCGCGATCGGCTTCGCTTCCTTGAAGATGTAGACGGCGGCTTCTTTCAGATCGAAGTAGACGCGCTTGACGAAATGAAGGAAACGATTCCGATGATGAACGACATCATGATCGTTGTAGGCCGATGCATCGAGCCGCTCCTGATTCTTGGCAACATCGAAGCGGATGAACATCTCGCTGATGCCAGACAAGATGAAACTGATTGCGTTGAGGGCGATCAGAACCACAATGCCGAGTTCCACGTACAGCACGGCACCGAACATCAGACCGAGGACATTGATGGCGCTGCGTGTCATCTGGAACAGCGAACTGGCGCTCACCAGTTCGTCGGCGTGCACGACCTGCGGCAACAACGCGCTGGATGCGGGAGAGAAGAACGCGCTCTGAATGGCCACCAGCGTCAACAACGTGTAGATCGTGGTGAGCACCATCGCGGTATTGCCTTGGCGGTCGAAGTAGTAGACGCCGATCCCGATCAGACCATAGACGAGTCCGCGGCCGAAATCGGTCATGTACAGGACCCGCACCTTACGGCGCCAACGGTCGGTGAACGTTGCCGCGACGGGCGCAACGACGAACATCGTGAACGTCCAGATCGAAATGTAGGTGGACATCGATGTCGCCAGTCCCGTCGTATCCAGCAGAAACAGGCTTATCGCGAACCCGTACATGCGGCTGCCGGTGTTGCTGACGAGTGTGCCGAAAAAGAGGAGCAAGAAGTTTTTGTCTTTGATGTAGTCGTGTTTGAACATGAGGGATCACCATTCTATGTAATTTGTAACGCTTATTTGATGAGTTGTTGTCGGATCCGTGGATCGACGATTACCAGCAGGATGTCGACTAGCAAGTTAAGCACCATCGACAACATCGTGTAAAACATCAGAATCACCATGACGACTTCGATCTCGATGAACACGTACAACCCGCCGACCGGCGAGATGCGCAACAGCGAACGGACCAACAGATAGGCCACGCCGTCGATGTGGTAGACGATTTCGACGAAAATGCTGCCGGTGAGGGCATACAGGAACGTACCCGGGAGGTCATGCAACACGCCGGCGAAACTCTGGCGCACGGTGTGGCGCCACATCGCCTGCGTGTGGGTCATCCCTTTGGTGCGGGCAAGCAGAATGTGTTCGCTGGTGGCGGTTTCGATGACCTCGCTGCGAATGACCCGCGAGATGCGGTGAATCGGGGCGAGGATCAATGCCAGCACGGGCAGAATGTAGTTGCGCGCACCCCAACCCGCAACCCATTGATAATGGCCGAACTTCAACTTGAATCCGAGAAAGAAGATAAACAAGAACATCAGTATGAAAATCGGAATCGAATTGATGATCAGCGCCAGGAAGTTGAACACGCGGTCGAACAACGAGTTGCGGAAGATGCCGCAGATGACGCCGAAGACGATACCGAGCGGCAAATAGATGGCAAATGCGATCAGATTGATTTTGAGCGACACCCCGAGATACTCGAGGAGTATGTCCCAAGGCGGGGTTTCTTCGGTACCGGTGACACCGAACTCCCATTGTGTGATGATGTTCCACAAATACACCTTGTAAGAAGTCCAGGTCGCGCTGAAATATTCGCGGAACCCCAGTTCGGTATAATACTCATAGGTTGCGAACGACATCGCGAAATAGGAGATCGTGACGAGCATGAGCATCGTAACAAACATCATCAGTACGCGAACGACAATGTAACGTGTCATGACTCATCCCTCCTCGTTCCACCGTGGTGCGTTTCTAATCTTATCGTATCACTTCCAAGGAGCGTGAAAAATGGACATTTTTTTCTTTTTCGTCACAACCTCCGACATCTTCCTCGATGGAACGGTACGACAATCTATCCACATTTGTATATTTTCATTTTGCCGTTTCATTGATATTCTATAAGTAGAAGAATTGCATTCCAAGGACAAGGATCAAAGGAGAAGTGGGATCGATGTTGACAAGCAAACGACTGACGTACATCAAGTGGCAGGACGATGACTTTGACGCGTTGAAGGAGATTCTCGGCAACCCGAAAGTGTGCGAGTATTTGCCTGGGAACAACCAAAAAAGTGACGACGAGATTCGTAGGTGGCTGCATTACTATGTGGCATCGTTCAACGACGCCAAGGGCAACCGCATCTACAAAGTACTCGATTCAGAACAACGGGTCATCGGTTACTGCGGACTGGGCTATGTCAAAGAGTTCGACCAGATCGAGATCATGTACGGACTGGCCGAATCCGCATGGCGCAATGGCTATGGGTTGGAGATGAGTCTCCGCATGAAGGAGTTGGCGGTGGAACTGGGCTATGATTTCGTCATCGCCCTCGCCGACATCAACAATGCCGCCAGCAACAAGATTCTTATCAAGACGGGGTATCATTTCGTTCGTCAAATCGAACTCTGGGGTGCGGACCTCAACTATTACGAGCAACAACTCTCATGAAGAGGAGTCTTGGAAGTTCCGTAAACCACCTGCCTCAACAGCCGTAACCCCGCCCTATCGCTGAACAAAACAAAAAACGACATCACTGGACGGTGACATCGTTTTTTTTATGTTAAGCAATCCACACCACTTGTTGAGATTTGTTTTGAGATGTGGTGGTCGTTTTATTCCAGCTGCGCTTTCTGGATGAAATGCAGCGTCCATACATAGTATTCACCATCGATGACATAGGTGCCGTAATACTCGTGTGTTTCGATGTCGCCACCCATGTAGGTGAAGCGGATGTTGGCCACCAGTTGCGGGGCGAAGAAGTCGGTGAGATCCCAGCGCACTTCTCCATAGGTCAGATAGTCGATGCCGGTGGTGATGTCGTCAAATGCGGTACCACATTCCGCGAATTCGTCACAGAACGTGGTCAGATTGATGCCGTGGGTGTTGAACCCGTAGACGATTCCGTTGCTGACGAAGTTACCGAAACTGGCAATTAGTTCGGTATCCGGATGGGTGATGTCGACCATCAACCACGGATATCCCATCAGGTCGTGGAGCGGATGGTACACCATCTCCAGTGTGGAGCTATGACTTACTCCATCGGTGAAGTCCACCAGGAAGGATGCTTCATACTCTTCGGCGGTGACGGAGTTGAGTGCGGCTGTGAATCCACCGCTTGCGTACTGGGCACGGAAACGGAGGCAATTGTCGTAATCCCAAGGTGACGCATAAGCCGTGCAAAACGCACTGTTCGTCATGGTTCCGTCATCCAGATCGGCAAGGTAGTCATCGGTACGGAGATTGACGGTATACGCACTCGGCATGCCGGCGTCAAAGACCAGACGGAACAAGTCATTGTCGATGCCGGCGAAGATTTCGTATTGGATGGTGACGATCATGAACGAGTCATCGGGATAGGTGAAGGTCACGATTGCTTCGTACCAGGTATAGCCCATGTCGGCGTGCCAGGTGATGTCGCCGATGACATAGGTTAGATCTTCATCCAAGATCAGATCGCGGTGATACAATCCCTCGAACTCCCAGCCGTCATTGTAGGTGTCATAGATGTCCTGATCGGTGACGGTAGGATCGAAGTAATCTTCCATGAAGGCCGCGAACAAGGTGTCGTAGTTTTCATCCGGTGGAATCAGCACATCTTCGATGATGCTGCCCATGATGATTGGGTTCTCCTCGAGATCCTCATAGACCGAGACATCGAATACAAGCCGTTCGGCGAGGCGCATCATCATGTCGTACATGCCCAGTGTCAGGGTGTAATCGCCATCGTCTTCTTCGACCAGTTCTTCCAGCATCACCGACCACATGTCGCCGGAGATGCGACTGCGGAAATCAAGACAGTCGGTGAAGAGGTGACCGAACCGTTCGCAGAACACGCTGTCGGCGAGCATCAGATCGTTGGCATCGTCCACCATCGCTTCGAGAAGCAGTTCCACATCCGCCAAGGCAAGCGGCAGGTAGTTTCGTTCATTCGTGAACTGCAGCATCAGGCGATTGTCGTCCACCATGAAGTCGAGATCGTACTGGAGATGGTACACGACATCGGTGAGCGCGTCATCCATGATGACGAACCACACGTCCGAGGGGCTTGTGTCGTACGTGACTTCTCCCAACGTCAAAATCTCCTCGTTGGTCCACAATGACGTTCGTAGCGCTTCGCAATCCATCGTCGATGCGCTTGTCACGAACAGCGCGCAGAAGTAGTCGTGCGTGGCGGAACTGGTGTTCATGCCGTTGGTGAACTGTTCCAATAACAGGATCTTGTCGAGCTGTGTGATGTCGGCGGCATCGTATTGCCGCTGCCAGTCCATGACCCAGCCATCGTCGTACTCCCACAGGACATCATATACATAGGTGTCGTCGTTGTCGAGCGTGAACGAGAAGGTCGTGGAACCGAACACGATCTCGAAATCAGTGATCTCCATATCGTGCTCAATCAGGTACTCCCGGATCGGAACGTACATGGCTTCGGTGTCTGTGGTGAACGCGCCGTTCACGATCGTGCTGGTGGCGATGGCGAAGTTGTTGGTGTCTGCCACCAGTTGCGTCAGGATGGCCGTGCGCTCGGCACGGGAGATGCCGAACGGCAACACGAGGTCGATCCATGTGTTGTCGGAGTCGTCCTGATAGAAGGACCCTTCCAGAGTTTCTCCATACGCGCCGTCTTCGCCCGTCATGGCGAGGACCACCTCGAATATGAGATTGCTTTGGTCTTTCCAGTTCATGGTGGTGATGGAGATGGTTTCCTGGGCGTCGATCACCTGCCTGCGTTTGAGCACGCAGGCATCGTAGGCGGCGCCGGGTTCGAGATAGTCACCACAAACTTCCTGATCACTCAAGGATACGCTGTTGAGGCCGAGCAAGAAGGTCTGTAAATAAGAAAAGTAGTCGAATGCTTCGGTGGTCGCATAGGACCAGGATTCGACATGGATGGCGTCGTTGATGAACACCAGCGTGATGTCGAAGGTGTATGTCGGATGCGTCGCGTCCTTGACGAGTTCGATCGTTACGATGTTGTGGTTCGCCGCATCGGTGATCTCGATTGAAGCGATCTCGTAGTCGTCCAACTGCTCGGGGAAGAATGCGACTCCTTCCATGCAGTCGTCGTACAAATCGAGATTCGACAGCGACACGAAGGATGTGCAAAAATCCTGTTGGTCTTGTTCGTCGACCATGTCCCAAAATATGGTTTCCACCTGTTGCGATTGCAAATCGTCGATGTTGGTACCTTTGCATAACGAAGTGTCAGGATGGTCCTGGCAATATGTCGCGGTGTATTCTTCCACATCTTCGGGAAGTCCGTTGCATGATGTCAGTGTGAAGACGAGGAAGAACAGAATCCATCGGATGCTTTTAATGTTCATTCCGTGTTCCTCCAGTCGTTTGGTTTACATCTTCATTGTATAATGTTTCTCGTCTGATTTCACGAACAAGTTTGAAATTCGAAACATTGGCATGAAAACACGCACCCGATTCGATTGGATTTGGTACGAAATAACAAAAAAAACAACCGATTCCGCGAAGAATCGGTTGTTTTCATATGGAGGAGAACAGAAAGAGTGAGATTATCGGTTGCGTCTTTGTTTGTCGTTGGCTTTGAAGAAATCGGCGAGTTCCTGTTGCCGTTTGAGGTATTCGTTTTCGAAGCCGTTGTAGTTGATTGTATTGTACATGATGATCCCTCCTTGGTTGGTAGGTTGTGTTGTTGGGACGTGGAATGGTTGCGTTATCGGTTGCGTTTGCTGTTGCGCTTTGATTTTGCGAAATCCATCAAGTCCTGTTGGCGTTTTACCAGCTCGGCGCTGATCGGATTGTAGTCGTATGAGTTGAAGTCGTACATGGTGACACCTCCTTGATTGGTGTGGTTATGTGGTGGACAAGTTGTTTTTTCTATCTTACAACTATATCATAACGCATAAAATTGATAATGTCAAGCATAAAATTAAAAAAATTAAAATAAAGATTAAAATTATTAATTCAATAATGAAATATATTGATTTATTCAATTCAGACTTTAACCAAATTGAGGGTTTTTCTAGATGGTTGCGGTTCTTCCATGATATAATGAATGCATCCTTGATTATTGGAGTGAGAAACCATGTTGCAAGTCTATGATGACAAACAATCGTTTTTGAACGATCATCTTGACTTTTTGGAGCGGGATGAAGTCACCAACGGATTGATGATCGGTCTGATGCAACGCCATGGCATGATCCCGGACCTGTTGATTGCCGTGACGAAGGACGATCGCCGATTGCTCGGGATGATCGCCGGTCGCAAGATGATTCTTGCCGCGGATACGCACGATTCCTCCTTGTACCGTGAACTCGTGGAGTACATGCGCCATGTCGATTACCCGGGCATCATCGGTGAGAAATCGATTTGTGATGTCTATGCGCATATCTTTCAAAAGATCATCGGACAACCGATGATCAAGGAAATGGATCAGCGCATCTATTCCTGTGCGACCATCACGCACGTTTGTCATGATGAAGGAATCTATCGCAATGCGACGATGAACGACGTCAAGACGCTGATTCCCTGGGCTTATGACTTCGAAGTCATGGTCGAAGGGCACGCCGACATCGATGCCATCGGCCCAATCGTCGAAGCACGCGTTCAGGCCGGGGTGTTGCGTGTTCTCGAAGTGAATGGCGAGATCGTCTCGATGGCGCAACGCACGCGTCCGCTTCGTCAGACCGAGACCGTCAGTTATGTGTTCACTCCCATTGCCAAGCGCAAGCGCGGTTACGCAACCCGCATCGTGGAACTCCTGACCAAGGAGATTCATGACGAGGGACGCATCGCCACGCTGTACACCGACCTCGGCAATCCGACCTCGAACAAGATCTACATGGACATCGGATACCGTCCCCATTGCGATTCGATCGTCTACCGCATCGATCGATGACAAAAGAGCCGGACAGGCTCTTTTTGATTTACTTCTTGAGGGGTTGTTGCTATAATTAGTTATTCCTGATTTCAAACAGGGGGATCCACATGTCCAAACGACTCAACAAGTATTTGAGTGAAACCGGCTACTGCAGTCGCCGCGAAGCCGATCGGCTGATCGCTGCCGGCGATGTCATCGTCAATGGCGAGGTTGCCACGATCGGCCGAAAGGTCGAGCCGGAAGATGCAATCCTCGTCCGCGGTGAACCTGTGACGCGCAAGGAATCTTTCGTCTATCTCGCGCTCAACAAACCACGCGGTGTCACCTCGACGACCGATCTCAAGGATCCGAGCAATGTCATCGACTTCGTGGGTTATCCCAGTCGCATCTTTCCGATCGGCCGCCTCGACAAGGACAGCGAAGGATTGTTGTTGCTCACCAGCGATGGTGATATCGTCAACAAGATCTTACGCAGCGGCAACAATCATGAAAAAGAATACGTCGTTGACGTGAACAAGCCGATTACCAGTCTGTTCTTGAAACAGATGCGTGAAGGCGTGGAGATTCTTGGCAAGATCACCAAACCGGCCGTCCTCCGGCAACAGTCCAAAACGCGGTTCAAGATCATTCTCACCGAAGGCATGAACCGCCAGATTCGAAGGATGTGTTCGGCTCTGGGATATCGTGTCACATCACTGGTGCGCATTCGTATCATGTCCGTTCATGTGGATGGTTTGGCACTGGGCGAGTGGCGTCATCTCCGAGCAGACGAAGTCGCGACGCTACGCGCGGAGACACAACATTCCGGCAAGGCAATCTGAGCAATAGTGCCACTTCGACAGCAACGGTCACAGTCGACTTTCAAAAAAACATACATATAAATATGTATCGGAAAATCCGTTTGTCAAACGGTGGCGAATGTAGTACTATTTTGGTATCAAACCATCACCTTCACGATTCGCACCGACATCACGGCCGGACGTGATGTGACGTTCTTCGTGGAGGATACGAACAATGGCTTCGCCAAGTATGTCGAGGAGACCGCGACGCTGTCGACGACCTTCCAGACCTTCAGTTATTCGTTCACACCGACCGCGGACAATGACGACACCAAGATCGGCATCTTCCTCGGTGACATGGACAATGCCGCAACCGGTTTGATCGTCATCGATTCGATCACCATCACCGCCCAACCATGAACATCAGAACGAGAGCGATCGCTCTCGTTCTTTTTGTTTGTATTGGACATCAACAAAAACACCATGCCTCAGTTGGACATGGTGTTGCGTTGTTTTGGTGTGAATCAAGACAGCAAATCATCGAGCTCGGACGACAGAAACGCCTTCATGTCGTCGTAGCCTTGCTGATGGATCGTCGCAGCGTGTTTGGGGGTGAAATCGAGGACGCGGCCGATCGACTTGGACGGTCGCAGCGTATGAACATTGACACCGTCAAAGTTCATCTCATTGGCGCCGGTGCGGATGAACCGGGTGATGTCGATGACGACGACATCGCTGCACCCCGCATCGACAAGGGGTTTGACGGGCAGATTGTCAAACAATCCGCCATCCACGTACTTGGATTGTTTGATCTGTTGAACGGGAAACACGACAGGTATGGAACAGGATGCGATGACGGCTTGTTTGATATCGTCTTCCGGCTGCTCCTTGATATTCAGATACAGCACGTTGTCATCTTTGTGGAAGTAGTGCTTGAAGGTGGCTTTGATGAACTGCAGGACACCATCGCTCGCCTCACCGACCTTGGCCACCGTGACGAAAAAGTCATGGTTGCGAATGACATTGATGTCGATGGTCGCATCAAGTAGCTTGTCGAGTGCCTGGATGCTGAACAGTCCGTTTTCGAGAAACCGGAACTTGTGTTCTTTCAAATGGGCCACCATCTCATCCTTGTCGGCGAACCCGTGTTCGGGCATGTCGAGCCATAGCGCGCGTACGCGTGGTAATGAGGATGACAACAACACCGCCAGATTGGCGGAACCGATCGACGTGCCGGAAAAGGCCGTGAACCGTTCCAACAGTCCGGCTTCTTCGAGCGCTTCGAGCGCACCGACCTGATACGCTCCGCGAGCGCCGCCGCCCGACAGACAAAGACCGAGTTTCTTCATGATTTCACCTCCTGGTGTTACCTACTGTTATCATAGCGCCATTTGACACATTCGTCAATGGTGGGTTGATATGTCATTATTAACATATTTGATGAAAATGGTTATGTGTTTGAACATTCTTCGATTTCTATATTGAACAGCCGGTTCGTCGTGGTATAATACACCTCGAAGGGGTGGTAAACATGTCCCAACACCGGCAACTATTACGATTCACATTGTTCTCATCCTCAGCGGCTGTCCTTCAACTTGTCGTCTTTTCGATCCTTTTTGAAGGATTGGCGTGGCGATATTGGATGGCTTATTTATTGTCACTCCTGGTATTGATTCTGTGGAACACCACGTTCAATCGCAAGTACACGTTTCAATCGACGGTGCCGTATCGTGTCGCCATTGCGAAACTGGCCGGATTTTACGTCATATTCATACCCGTATTCACGGTGTTTGGTGATGCCCTCACAAACCACGGATGGAATGAGTATCTGGTGCTCGCGATCACGATGCTAGCCAATTTGGTGCTTGCCTTCTTCTACAACAAACATGTCATCTATCACGCGTAATCTATAGTACAAACGTCTGGAACCGACTGGTTCCGGACGTTTTTTTCGTATTCAAAGAACAAACACTTCCAATGAGTGGGCTCGGAAGTGTTTGTTCAGGAGAAGTAACGAAGATTCAGGAAGTAGAGCGAAGAAACTTATGAAGAATGCGCTAGTGGCGCATGTTCATACATGTTATGAGGTGCCGGATGTGACGGTGATCGTACAGAACGCTTCGGAAGCGGCAGTGGCCACCCGGATGACGGTGGTTCCCGGTGCCAGTGGCGTGACGCGTCCAGCCTGATTTACAACGGCGACGCTTTCATCGCTGGAAAACCATGCGACATCGCCGCGCAGACCATCAAACACGAAGAACTCCAGATTGACTGGTCCGTCGTCGACTGCAATTGTCAGTTGATCGAGCGTGAGGTATACCGATCCTTCGCCTTCGGGGATCTTACGCCCGGAGCCATCGCCGTCTTCATATGCAAGGACGCGGACATAGTCGACAATGAGTGTTGCGGGCAAGGCTTCATCCGGTGGCAGACGGCCGCCGTCGAAGCCACCTCCGACGGCAAAGTTGATCAGCATATGGAACTCTTGATCAAACGGTGCCGGAAACTCGCCGACGTTGGATTCCCATTCCGTGAGATCGAGAATCACGACGTCATCGACATACCAGGTCATGCGCTCGGGAGTCCATTCCACGGCATAGACATGGAAGTCAGTGGCCGATGATCCATTGGGATAGTTTACTTCACCAGAGTAATATTTATGACGATTCTGATAGAAGTGCAACGCCGAGGTTGTCACAAACGGAAGACGACCGCGAATTTCCATGATGTCGATTTCACCGGAGTATGGCCAACCGCCGTAGACATTGTCTTCGGAAAGAAGCCAGAAGGCCGGCCAGAGTCCTTGTGCGGCAGTATCCAGGCGGGCACGGATTTCAAATCGCCCGTATGCTTGCGCGAACGATCCTTTGGTACGGATCCGTGAGGAAGTGTAATGCATTATCGTTGTTCCGTTTTCGGCGACAGTGTCCTCAAGCTTGGCGGTGATGTGCAGTTCACCATCCACGATGGTGGTGTTTTCCGCCTTGTAGTATTGTGCTTCACCGTTGCCCCAGTAACCGAGACCGTAAGCGGCACCGGTTCCGAGCATGTGTTCCCAGACGGACTCATCGAGAGTATCCCCATTGAAGTCATCAAAGAACGTGATAGTTCGTCCGGTGAGGTCGTCATAACCGGAAAGGTCGATGATTTCGGAGTCTCCCTCATCCGGATCTTCGTCATCGGGATTCTCGTCATCATCGTTGGGATCGGTAATCGGTGGATCCTCGTCGTCAATCGGCGTATCGGTATCACATCCGATCAGCGTGAATCCAGTCAGAAACAATACTATCAGCAGTAGTTGTCGTATTCTCATGTCAGTCATTCGCCTCCTCAACAAGTGCCCAATCGGGTGTCTGCCCATCGGCGCGGACAACAAACGGCATGTATCCGTCAACACTGACCCAGATCGAATCCCGAACGGTTGATGTCAGCGTGTAGAAATCGATATCGGTCAGGTGATTGTTCTCCAGGCGGATATGTTGTTCGACGGGATTGAGCGCGGCATCTTCGTCTTCGTCACCTTTGTTCGTGGTGATTGCAGTTTCGCGCATCGGATTGGGTCGATCGAAATCATTCAGTGTTTCCGATACGGCGCTGACGTTGGTGACGGTGCCGAAATTGAAACCGCTGTAAATGAATCCGCCACTGATGTTGACATCAAGCACGACATTGCGGATCACGGCATCCGGGCCGACGATGCCGGCGATGCCGCCCGCGGGCAGACCGCCACGACCGGAGGTTGCAGTGATGTTGGCGCGAACGAAACAGTTCTCGATGACACCGTTGGTGATCTTGCCGGCAATGGATCCGGTGAAGCCGGTACCGTAGAATGTGGCGTCGATGATGTTCAAATTGCGCACAGCACCACCATCGAAGAACGGAATCAGCGAGACGCCGAAGTAACCGCCGTCGACATTGGTTTTGAGTGGATTGCTGATGATGAAGTTTTTGAGCGCATAGCCGCGACCATCGAGTGTCGCACGCCACTGGATGGTCGGATCGATCGAATCCTCATCGGTCGATACATCCCAGCCACCAATCGGTTCGATGTGATCGCCACCGAAGTCGATGTCGCCGGTGAGCACGAACTTCTTGTCGGGATCATTGAAGTTGTCGGGGTTGCTGAAGGTCATCAGGAACTCGGCTTTGGTCCGAATTCGCGTGTAGTCGGTGTACTTGTCCCAAGTCGTGATCAAGGTTGACGTGGCCGTATGCGCACCGCTTGTCGCGGTGATTGTTACAGTGCCGGCACCCAGGACAGAGATTTGACCTTCGTCATCGATGGTCGCGATCGCGGGATTGCTGCTGGACCATTCGATGGCTTCGGTGTCGCCTTCGGTTTCATACGGGTAGGCAATGATGCCATCTGACGAATCGATGCTCATGTAATACGGCAAGCTTACCGCACCCGTCAGATGGGGGCTGTCCTCACCATTGCACGCCGAAAGAATCGAAATCAACAGAAAGGCGAGAATCAAGGAGCAGATCTTTCGCATGTTTGACACCTCCAGGGAGCCGTTCCTGGAATCGTCATTCGACGACCAGGGTGGTGGTTTTTGATCCGCCGGCATAGGTGCCGGTGAAATACAGACCGTAGAAGTTGTTGCCTTGAATGCCGCCGCCGGAGTAGACGTCGATGGTATCGCCGACATTCATTTCCGGGGTAGACAGGATGACGTGGTTGTAAGATTGCAGGAAGGCGACGGACAGTAGTCCGGTGCTGCCTTGGACATGAACAATTTCGTTTTCTTGGACGACACCGTATTTGATGTAGCCCTGGGTTGCCTGATCGATGATCAGGTCGATCGGACCCGCTGCAACCAAGGTGCCGCCATTGAGAATGATATCGGCCTCATCGCTTTCGATCGACGCCGTATCGCCATCGCTGAGCAGAATCATGGTGCCGCCTTCGATCATCACGCTCAAGTCACCGTCCAGAGCTTGTTTCTCCAGAGAATGGAGGTAGAACATGCCATCGGTGACATGAATGAATGCATCGGATGAAATCGCATCATCGGTGCTGTTGATGGTCATCACGCCGCCGTTGAGATCGATGTCGCCAGTGGATGCGATGCCTTCTTTGCCAGACGTGATGTCAATGATGCCGTTGGTGATTTGAACCAGCGCGGTGATGTCCGGATCGATACCCTGATAGGTTGTCTTGATGCCGTCGTTGATGGCGTTGATCGACAGTGTGCCGCCATTGATGACGACATGGCCACGTTCGACTTCGATGCCGTTGCTGTTGGCGTGGATGTCGACAGCGCCGCCGTCGATGACGATGTAGTCATTGGCATGAAGGCCATCGGAACTGGCGGCCAAGATGTTGACGTTGGTATCGATGATTTTGATGTAGTCATCACTGACGATGCCGTGTTTGTAACGACCGGTGACGTTCAGCACGCCAGTTCCGGATATGATCAGCTGTTCTTCACTGAAAATGGCGCCGTTTGTGTTTGATCCATTGGTGAGTGTCGGATGTTCGGTACCGTCGATGATGTTGTTGATGGTGTTGGCGTTGACAACGATGAAGACGCGTTTTTCGGTCTGGATGTTGATTGCCGGACCGGATGTCGCGTTGATGTCGATGCCGTCCAGTATGAGTTTGAGTTTTCCATCTGGTTTGTATATGTGGATGCTGCCGTCCAGTGTGCCTTTGACGATCAGCGTCAGCTTCTTCGTCGAGTTGACGATCAGATCGCTGCCGTCCATGTAGATCAATGTCTCGTCTACATTGCTGTTGATGGAGACTTGATCCTCGTCAAAGATGACGATCGCGGTGTTTTCGGGATTGAAGTCGTTGTACGCATGATCCACGTCATCCTCGGCATCGTCGGTGAACGGATTTGCGACCTTTTCCGTGTAGATCTCCTGATCTACGATCGTATCGATGCCATGGTTGTATCCCTCGATGTCATCGGGGAGCGGATCTTCTTGCTCCTGGCAAGCCGCCAGAAACAGCGACAAGACGATTGTCGCAAGTAGCAGGATGCGTTGTTTCAATATGTGATTTGTCATGTTATTACCCTCGTTCTGTCATTGAACTTGTGATGTTTTGGGGTGACGCCCCGCGCCGCGTGATTGTCCACGCGGCGCAAAGCAGTCGTCCCATGGTGATGTGGTGCTTGAAACGAGAAACGGATTAGGCTGGATCGTTAACCGTGACCTCAACAGTCGTGGTGAACGTGCCGTATGTGATCGTTACCGTTTTGGTTCCGGCGGTGGAGAAGTCGTAGTCGAACGTCAGATCACCGTGATCGATGCTGGTCATCGGTTCGTGTACATCCACGCCGTAAGTCGGAGCGACAACGAGTCCGGTCGGATCGAATGCTTCACCGGTCGTGTAGGTCATTTTGGTAGGATCGGTGGTGACTTCGATGCCGTCGATGACGTCGGCGGTCCAGAATTTGAAACCGTTGATGCGGAGTGCCGTGTCACCACGGAAGGTGCCGTCGTTGCCCATGTAAATGATGATGTAGTTTCCTGCGGATTCCCCTGGATCGAACGTGGGTTGGTCGATGACGACCGTGTAATCCCAGTATCCGGCTCGGGTGAAGTCCGGCTGCATGATCTCGAGGCGTCCCGACTCAGGCAGGAAGTACGTGCCACGGTCGGTCGTGTGGAAGTACTCGACACCATCGAAGATGCTGGAGAAGCGGAAGCGCGGCCGGAATCGTTCGTTGACATCTGGAATCAATGTCTCGAGTCCTTCTCCGGACAGGCTGATGGTGAATGCGGTGATGTCAGCGGCGGTGAGTCCATCGGGGATGCGTACGGCCATCGAATACATGCCGTTGGCATTGACGACGATGACTTGATCGATGCCCTCGCCTTCGAAGAAGATACTTTCTTCACGGAATTGAAGCATCCTTTCATCGTCATTGACGGTGCGTCCAAACAGGACGTCATAGAGATCCTGGCTGACTGGATTGTCTCCAAAGAACAAGTCAGTGTAGTACGTTTCATTGCTGACGAGTCCCTCTTCAGTGAAGTCGAGTTCTGGTGTGAACACTTCGACGTAATCGGTGCTAGCCTGGACTTCTTTGATCGAGACATAGAACATATCGGTGAACGTTCCGTGTGTAATGGTGATTGCCACATCGCCAACGGTTGATGAATCAAAGCCGCTGAGAGTATAGTTCGCCGAGTCGATAACTTCGGTGGTGTCGTCGTTGTAGAGGCCGACGACCACGAGATCGGTCCAGTCGGCGCTGTCGCCGACATAGTAGATGACTTGCGGGAAGGTCTGGACGTCGATTGCGATCATTTCGCGCGGCACGACGTCGATGGTGAAGGTGGCCGATTGCGTGCCAGCCTCGACGGTGATGACCTGGTCGGTGACCGCAGCGGAGCTGTCGAAGCCACTGATCGTCAGATCTTCGAGGGACAGGATGGCGGTGGTGGCGTCGTCATAGGTGACGGTGACCACGAGACCGTCGTAGTTCGCTTCCTGGCCGACGACGTACTCGACTTTGGTCGGCGGGGTGGTGATTTCGACGGCTGTGATGACTTTTTCCTGAACGGTGATCGCCACATCGGCGGTGAGGCCTTCGTAATCGATCGTCATCAGTGTCGCTTCCAATGCGAGTGGGTTCATATCGTAGGTGTACGTTGTCACGACTTCGCTGGTGCCGTCGTTGAAGTGTGCGGTGACGACCATGCCGGTCGGATCGAAGACATCGCCTTCGCTGTACAGGACAGTATCAGGCTGGGTCGTAATTTCAATCGAGGTCGCGACGCGGTCGATGACATCGACGTCGACGGTAACGCTCAGATCGCCATACGAGATGGTGACGGTTTTGGTGCCGGCGGTCGAGAAGTCATAGTCAAAGGTCAGATCATCGTGGTTGATCGAGGTGAACGGATCACGCAGATCAATGCCGAACAGCGGTGAAATGACGAGTCCGGTCGGATCGAAGGTTTCGCCCACGATGTACTCGGTTTTGTCCGGGCCTTCGGTCAAGGCGATGTCGTGCACGGCGTCGCGGGTCCAGAACTTGAAACCGTTGATCAGCAGTGCGGTGCCGTCGCTGTCGCGGAAGGTGCCGTCGTTGCCGAAGTAGATGAGCATGTAGTTACCGATCGATTCACCTGCATCGAACGTGGGTTGTTCGACGTACATAGTGTACTCGTGGAAACCGGTGCGAGTGAATTCGGGTTGCCAGATTTCAAAGCGTCCCGATTGTGGCAGGAAGTACATGCCGCGGTCGGTCGTGTGGAAGTATTCGACGCCGTCATAGAAACTTGAGAAGCGGAAACTCGGGCGCCAGCGTTCGTTGGTGTCGGTGATGATCGTGTCGAGTCCTTCGCCGGAGAGGCTGATGGTGAAGGCCATGATGTCTTCGGGGTTGACGCCGTCGGGGATGCGGACGGCCATTGAAGACATGCCGTTGGCGGAGACGACGATTTCACCGTTTTCGTTGATGTAGATGAGATCGCTGTATTGCAGCATCCGTTCGCCGTCGTTCAGCGTGCGGCCGAGTAATACATCGAACAAGGCACTGTCGACAGGTGTGTCACCGTAGAACAGATCGGTGTACATCGTGTCATTGGTGACGAGCCCATTTTCGGTGGCCGGGAAGTCAGCGTCGACGGTCCAGAATTCGACGTAGCCTTGGACATCGGTGATTGAGAGCGGGAAGGTTGCGTCATACGTCATGTAGGAGACGGTAACAGTCAGTTCGGCGACGGCGGATGAGTCGAAGCCGGTAATCGTCAGATTGGCGAAGTCGATGGCTTCTTCGGTGTCGTCATTGAACAGGCTGACAACTTCCAACAGATCCCAGTTGGAGCTTTCGCCGACCAAGTAGACCACGCGCGGATAACTGGTGATCTTGATGCCGGTCATGGCGCGAGCGATGATGTCGACGGTGAAGGTTGCGGTCTGATCACCATAGGTCACGGTGATGATTTGTTCGGGAACCGGCGTTGTCGAATCGAAACCGGTGATGGTGAGTTCTTCAAACGGTACGATCGCAGTCGATGCGTCACCATAGGTGGCGGTTACGACCAAACCGTCGTAGACGATGTTTTGGCCGACGACATATTCGGTGTCGTCCGGAGTAGTGGTTACGGCGATGCTGGCCAGTTCAGCGGCGTTGACGGTGATCGGTACATTCAGATCGAGTCCGTCGTACGAAACGACGAGGTTCTCCGTACCGGCCGTGAGCGGATCCATGTTGTAGGTGTAACCGGTGACAACTTCGGTCGAATCGTCGTTGTAAACGGCGGTGACGACCATGCCGGCCGGATCGAAGGTTTCACCCGCGGCGTAGACGACCGTGTCAGGGGCGGTTGTCAGTTCAAGATCGACAATCGCTTTTTCGACGACGGTTACGTCGAAGGTGACCGACTCATCCATGTAGGTGACGGTAACGGTTTTGGTTCCGGCGGTCGAGAAGTCATAGTCGAACGTCAGATCTTCGTGATCAATCGGGATGACGTTACCAGCGGTGTAGAGCGCGGAAACGACCAAGTCGGTGGGATCAAGATCCTGACCGACGACGTATTCGAGATCCGTCGGCGGGGTTGTCAGTTCGATGCCAGCAAACTCTTTGTCGTAGAACGTAAATCCATCGATGTAGGTGCGGTTTTCTTCGTCACCATTGAAGTTGTTGGTGTTGCCGAGATAGATGACGATCCAATTGCCGGCGTTTTCCGGCAGTTCGTTGACGTAGAACGTGTAGGTGTGATAACCTTCGCGGAGCAACTCTTCGGTCGTGATTTCCAGACGGCCCAGCGACAATGCGTTATTCTCGTCGGTAGCACGTGCATACATCGTCGTATTGCCATCGACCACGGTGGCGACGAAGAAGTCCATCCGCCAGCTTCCGGTAAAGGCTGGGTCGAGATCGGCGACGTCCATGTTGAACTGGACGGCGGCGAGATCGTCGATCGTGTCGGGAATCTTGACGGCGATCGCGGACATGCCGTTGGCCATGACTTGGATGACGTCCTTGCCATTGTCTTCGGCGAAGATCGTATTGATACGGAAGATGAATTGTCCGCGCAAATCGCCTTCACCTGTGTTACTGGCACCACCGAGCAGAATGTTGTATTCCTGCCAGATGGCTTCGTCGATCGAACTGAAGTAGGTCGACTCGGTGAAGTTGAGCTGGAGATCGTACGGATCGTAAACATTTGGTGCGATGCCGACGTATCCTTCCGGACGGACATTGACGACGAGGGTGTCGGTGTAGGTGTTGCCACCAGTGGTCATCGTCAGGGTCAATGTGACCGTTCCTTCCATGAGGGTGCTGATTTGCAGCACGTCTTCGGCACTAACTGCCGCGGTAGCATAGCCGTCTTCAGAGAAACTGACGGACCATGTTGCGTCGGAATCGTAGGCGGGCATGAAGTCCAGTGCAAGGTCCGCACTGGCGCCGACGTTGATGTCGATGTCATCAGGTGCGATGTCAACGTATGGCACGATTTCGTTGACGATGACGCTGAACGTCAGCGTGTATGGCTCGCCGAAGATCGTTGCGGTGATGCGGACGGTGGTCGTTCCGGTTTCAGCGCCGGCTGTAATGGTGGCGTTGTTTCCGTCGGCGACTATCGTAAGTTTGCTGCCGTTTTCTGCCCAACCGATGACGGTTTCATCACGATCGGGATCGACGGCCACGGTGAGATCGCGGCTCTCGCCTTGATCCAGGGAAATCGTCAACGAGTCCATGCTCAAGTTGAGGATGACGGGGTTGACGGTGACGACGCAGTCGGCTGTTTCCGAAACATCACCGACGGTGACGGTCACGGTGATCGTGTCCGTTCCGGTGGTGCTGCCGGAAGAAATGACGGCGTTGAGACCATTGGGTGCGATGGTGAGCAAATCGCCATCCGCAGCCCAGCCGATGCTGTCGTATTCAGTAATGCCGTCCAACGTTACGACAAGAATGAAACTTTCGCCTTGCGTGATCGTCTTCGTGGCACTGTTCAGCGAGATGCTGAATTCGACCGGCTCTTCGATTTCGACGCATTCGCCGTCGACCAATTCGAAGCCCGTATCGCATTCAGGATCTTCCTGAGTTCCGTTACAAGCGGTTAGTATCAACAATGTGATCAATACCAACATGAAACTGAAAATGGAATTTCTTCTTTTCATTTGATCCTCCTTGTGTTTTTTACCCGCAGGACAATCTGCGTGCTTGCGTTTGCATGAAGTAATTGTCTACTTTTGTGCCCATTCGTTGTTGTGAAACGGTTGTCATTCCATGGCCCACTCCTCATCCAGCCATTCGCGCCGATCGGTCATCCAGTCGCGGAGGCGACCGATGTGCATGATCCAATCCGCTTCGGCCTCGGTCTGAGTAGTGGGTGGTCCGTACCCTTGTGGCGACGGCCACTTGACGTAATTGCGACCCATCGCAAACCGGTAGGTCTCCATCATCTCTTCGGTCAGGGTGTCATCGATGTAGGCCTGGATGATGGGGGACAGGGTGGTCCAGCGTGCGACCACAGCGGTTTTGAACTCCGGGGTGTCATACAGGGTGATCAACAGTTCGCTTGCCGTGCGGGATGAAAAGGCTTGAACGGACAAACCAACGTAGATGCCGAGTGGGGATCCGTTGCCGCGGGTCGGCGAACTGCCGAGCGTGGCATCGAAGTCCCAGGGTGGTCCAGCCGTTAGTTTGCCGCCGGGTTCACGGTAAATGAAGAACGAACTGTAGCCGGTGTCGATGTTTTTGAAAAATTCGTGCAAAATGTACATGTCGATGAAGGAATCGATGTCGGCGTACTCGCCGAATGCCTCGAAGTCCTTGTCCATGACGGCGGTGACCATGTTCTGCACAAGGCCTTGAATGTAGGTCACCTGAGCACGGTACTGTTCTGATGTAAAGCCGTTCTCGACGAACTCATCCGGTTCCGGATAATGCATGCTGAAGGGGTAGCGGACACCGTCGACCCGGAAGAAGTCGATGCCCGGGACACCTTCGGCGTAGGCGTCATACTCAATCAAATAGCCGGTGTCGAGTTCCCCGTATTCGGATTCGATGTCTATGCGGCCTTCGTCGACGCGGACATGTTCGGTAAGTAGGTACACGCCGCGATATTCGCCGTTGATGTAGACGTCGACCCATTGATTGTAAGTCGCGTAATCGATATTGGAGAAGATTTCGTTGGTCATGTTGAATGCCAGTTTGTTGCGGAACATGGTGACATCGTCAAAGTTCGCTCCCGCCAGCAGGACCCAGTGTCGATTGGGAACACTGCCGAGAATCGATTGCTCCTCATCGAACTTGAGACGATAGCCACGTTTGTCGCCGGAATCCCACCAGGAGCCTTCGCCACGGCCCTTGAAAAGGGCGGAAGCATTGTGGATCTGAAACTCCTCGTCGGTGTTTTCCAACGATATTGTGCTGGTTTCATATATCTCGCGCGTGACCGTCGAGAGAGGGACGACCGTATTGTCCTCTTCGTAGAGATCGATGAACAAGGCAGGCAAGTTCGACAGTTGCAGCCAGTTGGCCGTCAGCGTGATGTCGTTGTCCGGCATCGTCGTGAACTCATAATCGATACCATTGCGCTGCCAAGAGAGAAACTTGTATTCCAAATACTCGGGAATCTCCGGTGCGCTGATTGGTTCCCCTGCCACTTCGACAATCGGCGGTACATCGACTTCGACGTATTCGCCAAGGTAGCGATCGAAAACCATCGCATCGAAGGTGATAGTGGAAGCTGGCGTCCATGTCGCTGTCAGCATCATGTCCCCCGACGGCATCGTTTCGAGATCGAACGGATTGCCGTTGTAATTCCAGCCAGTGAACTTGAAATGATCCTTGGTGGGTTCGGTATCGAGGGCGATCGGGTCGCCCTCGGCGATGATGATCGGGTCGATCATCGAACCACCGTCGGAATCAAAGAAGATCGTATAGTATTTGCTCCAGTCTGCGGTTAGTACGATGTCCTCATCCGGCATGACACTGAACAGGAACATGTCTTCATCACGTTGCCAACCATTGAACCGGTATCCCTCGCGAACGGGATCGTCTGGTTTGTAGATGGCTTCTCCCGCGGGAGCGGTGATCGGATCGATCGTCGCTTCCGTCATGGTGTCAAAGGTGATCGTGTATTCCGGTGGTCCGCCGTTGCAGGCGGACAACACGACAAACAACAAGGCGCCGAGAAGCAACTGCAACGCTCTCGCCTTATATAACATTGTTATCGTGCATACTCGTCAATCGGATCATGGAGTATTCTCCTTTCAGCTGGTTGACTCGCATCGTGACTTGCGAGCCATCATGCGTTGCTTTGTCGAGTGGTCAGCGAACGAATAATCTCGTGCGGCCACTTGAATTTGAATTTGCGGGCGAAGATGTCAAGAACGAAGAATGCCATCATTAGCGCCAGGAAGAGAATGGTCGGATCGTAGGTGTTAATCATCACCTGGGCTTCTTCGGTGAAGACTCCGTCGGTGGTATATAAGATTTTGCCATTGCCGAGCTCGGAGATTTGTGAGATCAGCTGAAAGCCTTCGTTGGAGTCGAGAAACACGTCGTATTCTTCGGAATAAGAGAAGGATGTGTATTCAAAGGATTCCGACACGACATTGCCGCTTTGATTCTCCTTGCTGACCGACAAGGTGTAGATGCCAGGCACGCGTGTGTTGAACTTGCCGTTGAACACACCGGTGGAGACGCGATTGAGCAGAACCTGCGTGGTCGTTCCCGCAGGATCGGTTACTTCAGCCGTGATCGTATCGCTTTCCTGAAGGTCGCCGGTAATTTTGACGGTGGAGGTGAAGTTGTCACTCAGGAACTCGGCGGAGATGGCCTTCTCTTCCATCGATTTTTCCGGGAAGAGACTGCCGACGATGTTGCGAATCAGCGTAGCGCCTCGTTCATCCGTGAAATAATTTGCCGACCAACCGCCGTTCAAGTCGCTGGTGAAACTGCCGACTCGACCGCTGCCGTAATCCCAGGATGCATAGAGCGGTAGCTCCTCATTGGTCGAGAGAACCAGGGTCGCCTCTTCCTTGACGAGTGTTCCGTAGTATCCACCAAGATTTGGCAAATCGTCAATGCCGGTGACGACGGATGTGTAGTTGGTTATGGTTGGTTCGAACACGCCTTCATTGATGTACTCGATGGCCGAGGTGGTGCTTTCGGTGACCATGATTGATGGCAGTGTCAGTGCATCTTGAATGTAATAGTATCGTCCGCCGCCAATGTCGGCAAGTTCTTCCACGACGTTCGATGTGAAGAAGTCGTGCCGGTAAATGGCGATGCCGGACAAGGTGATGTTGAAATCATCGAGGCCTTCAACTACGGCCGTGAAAGCATCGCGGTCATCGGTGGCGGTTCCATCGGTGATGAAGATGATGTGTTTGATGTAATAGTCACTCATCGTCTTGAGTGCCGATGCGGCCAGTTCCAGACCGTCCTTGTACATCGTTCCACTTGCCGTCTGTAAGGCGACGATGTCGGTGATAATCTCATCTCGACGCGATGCCGGTGTCAACGGAATCGCAACGTTGGCGACACTGTTGAACGAGACCAGACCGAAGTAATCGCGGTCGGCGAGCGCATTGACGCTGGCCACTGCACCGTCTTTGGCTAGTTCGAAGCGGGTTTTGCCGCTGTTTCCGATCAGGTCGTTCATGCTACCGGATGAGTCGATCACGTACATGACGGCGATCGGACGTGCGGATGTCGAGGATACGACAGGTAACATGTCTTCTAAGGCGGAACCGCTCATGTCGTCTTCGACATATGCCTGGTCGCCGCCGATGGTCAAGAGTCCGCCGCCAAGCTGATTGACGTAGATGTCGAGATTCTGAACGAAGTTGGCGCTAAGTTGTGCGTTTTGAACGTTCATCAGGATCACTTCGTCGTATACTTGCAGGGCGGTAATGGTGGTTGGCAGGTTGTCGGTGTCGACCACCGTGATGGCATGGTCGCTGCCCAGCAGATCCACCATTTGCACGGATTCGCCGGTGGTTCCCTCGATGATCAGGATGTTGCTGGAGGCATCGATGTTGACATAGGAGTAATAACTATTGTTTTCCGTGACGGTGTCGAACTCGCCTTCGATGTCGAAGTACAGTTCATGCAGACCGCCGGAGTTGAACATGTAGTCGAATGTGAACGTTTCTTCGTAACCGTTCATCGCGATCGTTTCTTGATAAATCAGATTGCTGTTGTCATAGACGGACAGCACGCCGTCGCCAGAAACCGTACTTTGCACATTTACTGAAAGTTCGACCATTTCGCCGACATTGACTCGTTCGGGTACCGTTACGGAATTGACTTGGAATTCGAAATAATGACTGTTTGGCGAGAAGTAGATGGTGTCGATGCGGACACCCGAATCGGCGATATTGCGCACTGTCTGCAGCGCGTTGTCATCGGTTTCGAGACCGTCGGTCAGGAGGATGATGCGACCTTGTTGGGGATTCGACAACTGTGACCTGGCATAGGACAGGGCGACGCCGATGTTGGTGCCGCTGGCGTCGGGTTTGCTGTTGGTGTTGATGTATCGCTCGAAGATGGTGTTGATGTTGTCGGTCATTCGCACGTTGTAGATGTTGCCATTGGCGAATGTGATGATGCCGACATCGTATTTGCCGTCGCTTTCTTCGATGATTGATTCGATCTGAGCGTTCATTCGCTCGAGTGAAGAACTGATGCTTTCCGAGGCATCGACGAGGATGATGATCTCATCCTGGTTGTTGATCGTTCGTGATTCGATGTTCATACCGGACAACACGAGAACTGCGAGAATCAGCGTGATGGTTCGGAGCACCAGTGTGGTGATCCGGCTGCGGGTCCGACGGTGTTGTTTCTTGAGACGGAAAAAGGGGATTAGCGGCAACACGATCACGGGAATCAGCAGCAGGAGCAGCCAAGGATATTCAAATTGAATGAGGATGGAATCAATTGTGTTCATTGTAATGCAACCCCCATTCAATCAGCATGATAAGAATCATTGATCCCATGAGAATATAGATGAGATCTGTCGTGTCGCGATTTCCGTCGTCGGTTGGTGTGGTGTTGGCGGGAACGATCGGATCGGACAATACGCCATAGTCGTAATCGAAGTTCGATTGATTGGCTTCGATGCGGACGAAAAAGTCGACAGTAGGTTCAGCGCCCGAAGGCAAGGTCTGGGTGATCCGGTATTCTCCGGGTGTCGTAGCTTCGAACGTTACCGGGAACGTATCATATTGGGTGGCTTCGCCGCTGGTTTCGACGGTGATGTCGAAAGCGGACGGTTTGCGCCTAACGTTGATGGTATCACCAGGTACAAATAAGAACTGCTCTACCATGTTTTGAACCGAGTATCGTGACAGATTGTAGGTGAGCAGGATATAGTCGGGGATGATCGGGAGATTGGAGTGGTGCAGACTGAACGTGAAGATCACTAGCTTCTGGCCATCCATGTCTTTGGTCAGGATGACGGGATCACTGTCGCGCATGAGCACCGGCTCGTAACTGCCGTAATTGCTCACGAACGTGTATGCGGACAGCGTGATTTCGGACGGGGCGATGTGATTGAGAATCGCCTCTTCGCTAGATGGCATTGCGAGAGGTGCCGATAACGTGAAATCACCAGTCAACTCCGTACCGAGCGTCAGTTCCGTCTCGCCGGGGATCGCGGGTGGATTGATCAGCCAGACCGATCCGTCGGCCGGCATGAATTCTGGTTCGATGCCATCGAAGATGTACAAATCGTATCCGGTGTATTCGATCGGCATCGGCGTGGCGTCATCTGGTGCGACTGGAACGTCGATTTTGAAGTTGCCAAGGGTCAGCAGTGCTGATTGCAAGAATCTTGGATTCTCGCTAACAAGTTGGACATTGAATACTTCATTGTCGTATCCGTATATGACAAACTCGTTGTCATAGGTGAAGTCGTCGTCGTACTCGACAATGACTTCAGCCTTCGCATAATCCAGTACGAATAAGTCATCGAAGGTCACGCTGTAAGATTGATTGGCCACAGCATCGATGGTGATGACGTCACGGTACTCGTCGTCGATGTAGAGCGATACCGTGAGTTCGGTATCGTCATTGAAACTGGCTACATCGGCAGTGAACTCGTAGTATCCCTCGTTGAGATCCGAGGAGAAATCGAGGATGGCCACGTTCCATTCGTCATCGGCCATGTTGCGGACGGTAATCGCACCGGTTTCCGAATACTGGTTGCCGGTGAAGAGGATGATTTCCGCTTCGGGGTTCTCGGCTAGGACGCCTTCGGTTAGACTGATTGCGGCATCCATGTCGGCACTTTCGTAAGTCGCCTCTGATTCGCTTAACAGTTGTTTGATGTATTGCGACGAGTCGAGGCGACGAGCGATGAACGATGCATCGCGCGCAGCAAGGATGACCGTGAAGCGATGATCGGGCGTGGTCGAATCGGCCAACGCGCCGATTTCCTGAACGGCCCGTTCGAAACGCGTCCGTCCGTTGTGCTCGGTGAGCATGTTGGCGGATGCGTCGAGGATGACGATTTTCTCGCCGCTTTTCGAGTCGAGTTCAAGGATCGGCGACATCATCGCGAATGTCAGAATGCCGAGAATCAGAAACTGCAGAATGACGATCAGCGAACTTTTCAGCCATTGGAACGGCAGTTTCTGTTTCTTGTATTTGAGGCTCAGTTTCCAGACAAAGGTGCTGGAAATGGTGCGTTCTTGGTATTTGGGTTTGAGGACATAGATCAGAATCAGGAGCAAGACGCCGATCAGACCAAGCAGACCAAGTGGAGTAAGCAGTCTCATCGCACATCACCCGATTCCATCAGTTTGCCGAAGATCAATTCTTCCACAGGCATGTCGGTGTTGACGGAGAAGAAGCGGACACCGCGTTTCGAACAGAAGGAGCGGATGTCGGCAATGTAGTCCTTAAGGGCTTCTTTGTATGCCAGATAGTTGGCTTTGTTGATGCGCATCTTCATGTTTTTGTCGTCGATGATGTCGGCGGCTTCCACGTCGCGTAGGAAGGTACGGCCATTGTACAGCGGATCGATTTCCTCCGGCGAGAGCAGTTGGATGACGAGTACTTGCCGTTTGTGGTACAACAAGTAATCGATCGCTTTTTTCCAGTTGCTTTCGGTCAGGAAGTCGGAAATCACGACGGACAGTCCGTCGTTCTTACTCATGTCATGGATGTTCGTGATGGCCGCTTCGATGTTCGTTTCCCCGCTGAAGGTGATTTCTTCCAAATCGGCGGTGCTCAGATAAAACGCTTCTTTCCCGGTGACGACACCGCACAGATCTTCCGCATAGTCACCCTGCATCAGCATGAATGAGGTCTTGTCCATGTTTTGTACCGACAAAAAACCAAGCGCCGCAATCAAGCGGATAGCATACTCGGCCTTGCGTTTGTCGGTTTTTCCCATGGATGCGGAACAATCCAAAAAGATTTGCGTGTGCATCTGGCGTTCATCAACGAACAACTTGATGAAGTATTTTTCGAAGCGACTGAACAGGTTCCAATCGATGCGTCGGATGTCGTCGCCCAGTTCGTACTCGCGAAAGTCCGCGAATTCGACGGTGCTGCCATAGGCTTTCGTGCGGTGGATACCTCCGAAATACCCTTTCATCTGGGCTTGCATGTAGAGCGCGATTGTCTCCAGGCGACTGATAAAATCATCATTGATGATATTGTGTTTCATGAAATGGACTTGTTATTTCCGGTCTTTTTTGGATTTCTTGGTCTTGCCTTCGACGTCGTCAGGGGATGTCGGAGCTTGCGGGCGATGGTTGCCGGTGGGCTCGGGCGTGTCGTGACCAAGTTCCTTGATGATCTGCTTGATGATGTCGTCAGTCGAGACGTGTTCGGTGATGGCTTCGAAGTTTGGTTTGATGCGATGTCTCAGGATGGGGCTGGCCAACGTGTTCAGGTCGGCATAAGAAACATTGAAACGACCGTTGATCAAGGCGCGGACTTTGCCGGCCGTGATCAGGGCTTGAGCCGCACGGGGCGAGGCACCATAACGGACATACTTGTGGGTGACTGCGGCGGCTACTTCGCTGTCGGGATGGGTTGCCATCGTCAATTTCATGGCGTACATCTGGACTTCGCTGGCAACGGGGATTTCTTTGGCGGTTTTGCGCATTTCAAGTAGTTCCTCTGCGTTGCAAACGGATTCTGCGACTTCTTCCATGGTGATCTGAGTCATCGAAACGATTTCGTTGAGTTCTTTCAAGTTGGGGTACGTGATGAGCAGTTTGAACATGAATCGGTCCATTTGTGCTTCGGGAAGGGGGTAGGTTCCGTCCTGTTCGATTGGGTTCTGCGTGGCGAGCACGAAGAACGGTTCGTTGAGCGCCATCGTGTCACCCATGACGGTAACCGTGTGCTCCTGCATCGCTTCCAGCAGGGCGCTTTGCGTTTTTGGCGTGGCGCGGTTGATTTCATCGGCGAGGATGATGTTGCTGAAGATCGGTCCGGGCTGGAACTTGAACTTCGAGTTTCCTTTGTCGTCTTTGACGATGATGTTCGTGCCGGTGACGTCGGCCGGCATCAAATCAGGTGTAAACTGAATGCGGGAGAATGGCAGGTTGAAGACTCGACCGAGCGAACGCACGAGACGGGTCTTACCGACTCCGGGGACACCCTCTAGCAGAATGTTGCCGCCGGCGATCATTGCGATGACGGTATTCTCAACAACTTCTTCTTGTCCGATGAAATCGCGTTTCAGCTGTTCGAAGATGAGATCGCTTTTCTTACTGAATTGTTTCAAACTGTTTTCGTTTACCATGATGGACTCCTTGTATTCGATTGGATTTGTTTATAAATTGGGGTTTGCGTTTTCGTCTTATTTCAACATGTCGAAGTAGTTTTCGATGATTTGACGCATTTCTTCGGGGAGGGATTCGCTGGTCAGCCAGTCCATCGCTTCCTCGTAGTAGCTGTCGTAGACGTCTTCATACGGGGTTTCACCATCGATGACCATGTTTTCCGATGTCGTATCCGGATCATTGGGTTCTTCTCCACTGTCATCGTCTTCGGGCCAGGGTAGGAACATCGGGAACTCATCGACTTGTTCGATTTCCTCTTCAAGTTCTTCCTGTAGCTCCATCAGTTCTTCGACGAGTTCGCGAAGGGCTTGAACGGCAGCGAGTAACTCTTGAAGGGCGGCATCTTGTCCGACTTGGAAGTCGTCCAGCGTTTCCGTTTCATCGCCGGGCTGGAAGTCTTCGATTGCGGCGCGGTAAGCGTCGGCAAGCTGCTGCAGGGCTGCCGCCATCGCTTCATCGGTACCGGCGGCATCGGCCAACGCGGTTTCGATGTCGATTGCAGTCTGCAGCATGTCATCGTAGAGTTCTTGTCCAAGCAGTTCGTCGATGCGATCGTACATGTACTCGAAGGCAGCGATGATCTGATCGTCATCCCAGGTGGCCAGTGCCAGACCTAGGACTTCGGTGGTCTCGTATTTTTGCAACTCTTCGGCGATGTTCATCAAGGAATCTTCCAGTTCGAGGATGTTGTCCTCAATCAACTGCAGGATCTCGTTGCGGGTTTCCAGTACGTCGGTGTATTTCTCCATGTAGGTGTCGTAGGTGGGAATTCGCGCTTCGAGATCTACGACCATGCCATAGAGTTCGCTTTTCAGTTCGACATCGATGTTGGCATTGTTGATGATGCTCAGCAGCTCATCGATCATCTCCTGAAAGATTTCATCATCGGTTGGTTCATCGGTGATTGGTGGATCGTCAATGGCGGCGTTCACTTGGGTGATCATGAAACCGAGTGAGCCACCCATAAGAATCAGTGCACACAGCATCACCAGCAAGGGCTTGAGAAACGCTTTGGCATGAACCAGTTGGAACGTGTGCTTGCTCAACTCCTGGGTTGCGTTTTCGCGTTGAACCTTCGCCATGAAGCTATCATCATGTTGCAGTTCAACCATCGTGATTGTTCGTTCTTGAAGGCCGTTCAAATCGATGCGACGGGCAACAGCCTCTATCGTCGGACGGAAACGGAACCGGTAGAACAACCAACTGGCAACCGCGGCAATCACAATCGTGACGGCGAGGCCCACCCAGAGGACGTTGGTGCGTGTGAAGGCGCCGACCAGGAAAGTTATGAATCCTATCACCGCCCCCGTCAACATACCAAAAATGACGGAATGGAGCACTCCTTCCCGCACCAGTTGCGCGCGATATTTTTGTAATTGTTTTTCATGCTTCAATGGTGTCACCAACCTTTCAAGGTTTGGGTTATATATAAAATGTGTCGAAAATCACGAAAGTTTTTCGAAAACAGAAACCGCTTACAATGGATTTCAAAAAAATTATTACCGTGTTTGCGATGATCATCATCTCAAGATGACCCTGTGTTGCCGTTTTTGTGGTAAAGATGACTTTCCGAATTTCTCGAAATCGTTTTCGTATTTGTAAAAAATATAAATGAAACAGTTTTGTACCATTTCATTGTGTCTCTTCGGGATCTTGAAACCTCGCACCGGGCACATTCATCAAAAAAACGTGGTGTCGGAAGCAGTTATCCTATCTTAATTATAAAATGGATAACGCTTACAAACAACCACGCTGAGACTACCAGATACCGGTATGAATTATACATTGGAGGACATGGATAGGTCTTTCTGAATCAGTCTGATTGATGTTCCTTGCGATATTGCGACGGCGTCATGCCGGCGACATGCTTGAATCGTTTGGTGAAGTGTTCGGGGTCGCGAAACCCGACCGCGGAACTGATGTTCTTGATCGTATCATCGGTGTTGACAAGTAGTGATTGGGCCTTGATGACACGCAATTTTAGGAGATAGTCGCTGAAGGAGTAACCAGTCTCCTCCTTGAGCAATCGTCCCAGATAGGCTGCGTTGTAGTGGTACTGATTGGCAATTTGAGTGAGAGTGATTGATTCGTCAAGATGGGCGGACAAGAAGTGTTGAACATCCTCGATGATGTTTCCGCCTGTGCGTTCGCGCTTGGCGCTGTTGGGGATGGTGGCGTTGATCTTGGCGATCAGTTCGTCCTGATCGACTGGTTTCAGAATGTAATCGACGACATTCAGTTTGAGCGCATCGCGAGCGTAGTTGAAATCACTGTAAGAACTGATGATCATGACGGTCGGCTCATAATTCTCGATGTTGCGCAGTTTTTTGATCAGTTCGATGCCGTCGAGTATGGGCATGCGGATATCGGTGACGATGATTTCCGGTCGTGTGCCGAGAATGATGTCGAAGGCCTCTTGACCGTCGTATGCGCAAAGAACCTCATTGATGCCGGCCAGATGAGGGACGATGTACTCGGCGAGGATGTCGATGCTGATGCGGTCGTCATCGACAAGAAGTACGTTCATGGACTCAACTCCTTACAGTTCTTTGGGCAAAATCAGGGTGATCGAGATGTTGTGCTTGTATTTGTGGGTGATGATCTTGTAGCTGTCATTGTAGTAGAAATCAAGACGCTTGATCATGTTGCGCAAACCGATGCCTTCGCCGCCGTGCTCACCGGCGGTATAGAGTCGTTCGACGATGGCATTCTCGACGTCTTTGGGTTTGCCGCTGACTTCGTTTGTGACGCTGAAGTTGACGAAATCGTCCTTATCTTTCAACTGAATGTAAAATGGGGCCTGTTTGACGCCATGCTTGAGTGCGTTTTCGATCAGCGTCTGGAAGATCAGTTTCGGTATTTGAATGTCGAACAAATCTTCATTGATATCATAATTGAAGTCACAGTTGGTTCCATAGTAGTATTGCTGGAGTTCGATGTAGGAACGGATGTTGTCGAACTCATCGCGAATGGTGACGAACGGATCTTTCCATTCCAATGATCGACGCAGCTGTCTGCTCATCAAAAGGATCATACGGGCAGACTCGAGCTCGTTGTTCTTCAGCGAACGCTTGTGAATCGAGTTCAACAAATTGAAGATGTAATGGGGATTGATCTGCGACAACAACGCTTTTATCTCAGCTTCGTTCTTCTGGGCTTCTTTTTGCTTGTTGATGAAGTCGAGTTCCTGGTTGCGTTGAACCAGCGTCTCAACGTTTTCGTAAAGATTCTTGATGATTCGCTCAATCTTGCTCGGATTGCTAGAGGCAATGATCGCTTGAATGTCATCGGGAGACATCCGTGCAAATGAACGGTTGACTTCACGCAGGAAGTTGAACCGGTAGAAGACGATAAATACAATGGCCGACAAAGATGCGAAGATGATCGCCGCGTATTGCAGAAACTCTCCAAAGAAGTTCACTGGGTCGGATACGATCAGCATCGTCCATTTCGACAGCGACGTGCCAGGGACGATGTCGTACATCAGAATCATTTCGTCGTCGAGATAGGATGGTTCGGTCAGTTCAAGATAAACGGCATCGATCTTGTCGAGAGTCTTGTCACCATTGATGGAAGCAACGGTTTCCAAAGTCACATTGATGACAAGTACACGATGGTTTTCCAGGCTGATGTCATCCAGGATGCTGTGATCCAATGTGACCATCCCGATTGCGATGTATTCATCGGGATTGTTCTCCGGTTCCAAACGGGACAGCACAACGATTTCGCTATCGATAATGAAAATGGTTTGGCCTCGTCGTGCATTGACGATACGGTCGAACCAAGCTTCGCTTTCAATCGCAGGTGTGATCGGCTCGAACCGTTCGTTGGCAGAGATGGTAGGATTGGAGGTGTAGATGGTGGAGCGGGCGAACATGCTTCGTGCCAAGGGGTCAGAAAGCAGTGTGTCAAAATCAACGTCTTCATACAACTCTTCGACGGCGACGGCATTGAAATGATTCATCGTCAGGATGTCGTTCATGTTCTCGTCGGTTAGCAATGCGCCGAACATGCTTTCGGCAATCGTGATTTGATGGGCGATGTCATCGCCGACCGGTTCGTATTTGTCCTGCTGTTCATTGAGGATGCCGTTTCGGAAGAACTCCATGTTGAGAAGCAGCGCCGCTGAACTGGCGGTGCTGATGAATATGACAACAATCAACAACAATAAGACAAAACTGAGTTTCTTGATTTCTTGTTTCTTGAACATGGTTGGTACCGCCTGTCGCCGGTGATTGGATGAAGGAAGAAATCGAACGGGTGCTTGGCCTCCATCCTATGCTTCATTATATCACTGATTTGGCATTATGCTAGGACTAAATTGAGTGGTGAATCAACATCGACATTATCATGTCGATTTTTTTCTTTCCGTTTGATGATGAATATAAATCTAGCACTTGAGTCATCATTTCTGATATGACATATCGAGAAAATTTGTGCATTGAGAATCGCGAAAACACGCTATACAATATAAGAAAGGAGGGATGACCATGAAACGAGTCATGCTGCTGGGAATGCTGTTGTTGTTGTCGATTGGTCTGTTCGGTTGTGGCAATGCGGATGATGAAGTCGATGTCGATGTAAAGGTATACGAAATGACGACGATCATCGGCACCGCCGGGTATACGGTCGAACTGCAAGGGTATTCAACCAAATACCAGTTCACGCAACGAGAGATCGTCACTCCCTATGATCTCGACATGCTGATATATGAACTGTATTATTGTTACGATGGAGAAACGCAGGTCGCCAGTCTTGCGGCTTTTCAGGAGCTCGACGACGCACTGCTTTGGGAAGAAAGCATCACCGACGATGATAATTTCGATTCCTTGTTCCTGCGTGAGGGGCATGTCATCCTTTTGACCGATTCGCAGGACATCATCGATTTGTTCGAGTGAGGTGACCCGTTGTGAAACGATATGTGACGATGCGCATCCTGTTTGTTGTGTTCAATGTGTTTCTGCTCGGAACGCTACTCTTTTTTGCGCTCACGTTCGCCAACTTCAATGTATGGGCATCGATGCCGCCCAGCGAATCTTATCCGATTATTCTCCGTTTGTACAGAGTATTCCTTGAACAGCGCATCCTGGCCGGTGACTGGGGACTGACTGCATCGGGTGATCTTGTCCGCGAAGTGGTCGTTCCACGGTTTTGGATCACGATGCGCTACAATCTCATCGCCCTCGCGGTTTACACCCCCGTCGGCATCGCCATCGGCGCCATTTCCGCGTACTACAAGGACAGTCTGTTTGACCGTGTGTTCAATACTCTGACCTTGGTCTTTGGATCCATCCCGATGTACATTCTCATCTTCATTCTGATCATCGTCCTGGGGTTCCAGCTCGGCTGGTTCCCACCGCACCGATCCTACATTCCCGGCACCTTTTGGGGCAGTGTATGGGGGCTCGGCATCCCGATTCTGGCGCTGAGTGCCGGTGCGGTGTCGAAGATCTCCCGCGTGGTGCGGTACGAGATGATTGACACCTTGCAATCGGATTATGTTCTGCTGGCCAAGACAAAAGGGCTCACGAAAGGTCAGATATTTGCTCGTCATCTGCTCAAAAACAGCATCGTAAGTGTCTTTCCCGTGATGATGGACGTGTTCCTGTTGGTGTTGATGGGATCGTTCTTCGTTGAGATGTCGTTCGGCATCCATGGCGTTGCCGAACTTCTGTACGAGGCGATCGTCGGACTGTATCCCGAGCTGGAAATCAACTTCATCGCCATCGATGTCAATACGATTGTCATTATCTGTACGTTCTACATGCTGGTGGCGTTTGTGTTCGGTCTGTTTGTCGATCTGATGCATCACGTCGTCGATCCCCGCATCAATGTCACCCACTGATTAAAACAATAAAAAAGACTGGATACCGAGGTACTCCAGTCTTTTTGATGGTTAGGCAAGCAGAATGCCGATGAAGACGAACCAGGCGAGGATCGACTTGCCGAACAGGCTGAGCCAGACGTACATCCGTTCGCCGTACACGTAATCGCTCCATTTGCCGACGCGTTTGTACTGGGCGTACTGGTTGAACGCGAATAGGTTGAACACCAGGAAATAAAACAGCAGGCCTGGTACGACGAACCACGGCAACAACGACAGATCACCGTTGTTGAGGAGATAGACGACAATCACGAGCCACGGGGCAAGTCCGGCGATCCAACCGAACCAGTGGGCGGTCCAGTCGGTGGTTTTCCGATTGAGCGGATTCATTTTCTCCATCAACAGACCGAGCAGGTTCATGACGCCGTTGATGATGAAGATAAGCATCACGCCTTCGATCGACAGAATGCCGAACATCGAGGCGAGCAATACGATCATGATCGAGGACGACAGCGCGTATTCGTACCAGCGGTACGGATTGGTGCCGGCTTCGACGGCGGCCAGGTATTTGTCCTTGAGCGGGAAGGCGATGAGGAAGTGGAACATCGCGCTGAGCAAGAGGAACAAGGCGACGAGGATGCCGAACGGCAGATCGAATAACGCTTGCGTGACCGGGCCGTAACCACCGGCGTCGACTTCCAGAAAATGACCGTAGATGGTCGGAGTGAAGTCCTTGAAGACGTCGACGGTGAGCGCGAGAATGAGAATGGCGGTGCCTTGGATGAGATGCAGGAATCCCATGTTGCGATTGAATGTTACCAAATTTTTGTTCATGATGACCTCCGAATTAATTATTAGTGTACTAATATTATAACATTCTCATTGTCTGCAATCGCAAAATATGCATTATTAACAACTGATAGGAATCCTTTTACTACATTTAATGACTTGATTGATTTACAAAAAACGTAATTTATTATTTACATATAGTGTAAAATGAGATACAATGGAATTGAGGTGGTTCCCTATGAAAGAAAAACTTCAAAAACTCAAAATCAGGTTGACGGAACTTGCGGCGTTTGTCGGTGTTTCCCGACCGACCTTGTACAAGTACATCGATGAATATGAAACCAAACAATACAAGGACATTAATCATGACGTGTTGTACTTATTCGATTACATTATGAAAGCAACCACGTTTTCCAAGTTGCAGGTAATGGAATACATTGGCAAGATGCACCAACAAGATCGATCATCGGACATGCCGCTCGTCAACGCCATTCTCGAACATGCTGATGATGAACACAAACGGGAACTGCTTGTTCATGCGAGTGAATTATTGGGCAACAAGCGATTTGTGGATAGACTCGAGTCGCTTATCAATAAATATAGTAAATGACAACCAATCTATGAAAGGAGATAAGAACATGTTCAAAGCACGATTGGGGAAGTATCAAAGAGAGGTATTGTTGGAGTTTATGAAGGTTATTTCAGAAGTGGATGGCAACGTAACACATGATGAGATGGATCTTATCTATCGCGTCAAGAAGACTTACCGGATGAAGAACTATGAGTACAAGCACCTTACTCCCGAGCAACTCCGTTTCCGGCTTGAAAAACTGGACGAAAAAGATGTCATGAACATTTTGACGCATGTTATTTTGCTGGCAATGGCCGACGGTGATTTTTCACTGAATGAGCGCAAACTGATCAAGTCCTTTTTCGACTTGTTGTCGCTAGAATCGGCCAGCCAAATGCAGAAGTTTCTTGACAAGTATGGAACTCAGGAATTTGACGTCAAAGAGTTCTTCTATCAGGATCAAACGGATCAAGAGATACTTGATGATTCGATTCGGATGATGAATGAGTTCGCCGAAGGCAGTGCCGATGACATTGACGAAACGGTGTTGATGAAAATGCGACGCGGTCCCGTCAAGAAGATTTGGGATCAGGTGCTTAAGTTGTGGGAAGTCGTTCAGAACCCCAAGGCCGATACAACCGTTAAAGCCATCGCTATTGGTGCTCTCATTTACCTAATCAGTCCACTAGATGTCATTCCTGATGTTGTACCAGTTTTGGGACTGACGGATGATGTGGGAGTATTGGCGTACGCCATGGCACAATTGTCAAAAATGATGAAAAACGGTTAAACTAAAGACGCGGTGAACGGCATGACAGACATCAACAAAAAGATCAAAAACATCGGATCGAGGATTGGTAAAATTGCGAAAGATGCGACGAAAGCACCTTTTGACAGTATTCGCAAGGACGACCTTAAGTCCGCTTCGATAACATCAGCGAAACAACGACTAAAGATGAACGATCTGCAAGGAGCTGCTGTTACCATGAGAAGTTTGATTGAGATCTATGCAAGACAACGTGAAGTGGATCGACAATTATCTGGTAGGGATTTCATTTTTGCTACCTTCTCTGATAAAACAGAAAGCACTCGCCATCAAGCATTTAGTCACTGGATTAGAATGAATCACATTATTCATAGTGATACGGACGACGATCTCGATGACGAAGTGAAGCTTCGCCATTGTATCGAGTTTTTCGAACAAGTCTTACCACTATAATGCGATAGACCGGCCGCATTTCGCGGCCGGTTCAACATGGAGGAAAGTCATGAGAAGAGTACTGCACTATCTATACGCCGCATACGATCTGGCGATCGTGTATTTCTTCGCCAATGGCGTCTATCACTTCTTGTGGAAGAACCAGGCGATCATCAAGCGCTTCGGAGTGGTGGCGACGATCCTGGTACTGATCGTGCTCGACATGCTGGCCGTGATGCTGTGGAACGTCTATTTGCGACACCGCAATACAACCGTCATCCAGTTGTCGGCCAGACGCAAGTTCCTCATCACCGTGGTTCTGATCACGCTCAACGGACTTTTCGTGATCGCCTTTCTTCAGGCTGCGCTGTTTGATTACTTTCAGCCGTTCGCAATCTACGACCCGGCCATTTATAGCACATTGTACGGATTGATCCTGTTGCTTGGTAAAGTGACGATCGACAGCGTCCGGTTCCATGTCGGCACTGTGAAAGAACATCATTATCTCCCGCACATCAACGTCGTTTTGTTGTTGATCGTACTCGTCATCTGGGGTGCGGCACAAACGGATTTCGCAATGTACGATGGAATCAATGTGACCCATGTCTTCGTGCAAGGACAGGACAACTACGGCAGTTACCGCATTCCCAGCGTGCTGGTGATTCCCGAGGGAAGCAGTCTGGCAAGTGGGGACGATCTTATTTCCGATCGCATCCTCCTGTTTGCTGAAGCGCGCAAGAACGGCAGCCCTGACCATGGCGACATCGACATGGTGATGTCGTATTCCGATGATTTGGGACAGACCTGGAGCGATCCGTCGTTTCTTGATCTGGGCACCAACAAGCTTGGCAATTTCACGCCGGTGTTCGACGCGGACACTGGCGTCATCCACATGGTTCACATGCGCACCTTCTATGACGACTCCAATCCCAATGGCGCCTATGTCATAACCAGTGAAGATGGTGGATTGTTGTGGTCCGACGCGACCTTGCTGTTCGCCAATGTCGGGGTCGGACCCGGACACGGCGTGCAACTCGAGAACGGTCCCCACGCGGGACGTCTCCTCGTTCCCGGGTACGACGAAGGCGGACTCGTCTACTACAGCGACGACCATGGACAAACATGGTCCATGAGCGCAAGTTCCAACCAAGGAGACGAAACGGCGATCGCCATCCTCGATGACAACACCATCCTGATGACGACGCGGGCCAATGTGGGAATGGCAGTGCCGCACGGCGACATCGACAAGTTGTTCGCGACGTCGTACGACGGCGGACTGACTTGGACTGATTCGGTGGCCAACCGATCGGTGCCGACGCCGCTTTGCATGAGCGGACTGGCATCGCGAGATGGAATGGTATACTACAGCGGACCGTACGATTATCAGGCAAGATACAATCTGATGCTGCTGGTGTCGGACAACGGTGGAGCGACGTTCACGCCATTCGTGCGACTCTACGCCGGACCATCCGGCTACAGCGATCTGGGGGTTCTCAGTGACGGTCGTCTTGTGGTCTTGTTTGAAAACGGGGCCGTGGAATACGATCAGCGTCTGACGTTCATGATCGTCCCACATTGACACTTTCAAGTGACATTGAACGGGGTTCGTGCTATAATGATGGAGTAATGGCCAGAAACGGCCACACTGTAACAAGAACAGAACATTTGTGATTCGACTTGGTTCCGCGATGCTTCGGGGAACGGATGTGCCATTAAGAGGATGCCGTAATCGACACCCTTTTAATATACCAAAAACATATTTATGGAGGTATCAATGGAACTGTATGAGATTTTCACGCATTTGCTGTTGACGTTGGCGATGCTGCTCGTGGTCGTGCTGATCGCTCGCAGCGTGGTGGCTGGATCGAAGTATTCGCCGATTCTGATCATCGTCGTATTCGGGCTCGCCCTTGGCATGGTGCTCGAAGTGAGCGGTCTGACGGAACCGGGACTCGCGGAATTCCCGATTGTCGGACTGACTGGCGGAACGACGATCATCGCCCTCATCGCCACGTTCTTCACCGGTGGCCAGAAACTGCGCAACACGTTCTGGAAACCGAAATTACCGAAGGACGATGATGTCGTATTGAACGAAGAAGAGGTCATTCTCGGAACGAAAGGAACGCAACTGGTGTTCCTTACGCGCGCGTTCTTTATATTGATCGGAATCTTCTCGATCTACCGTATCATCTACCCGACCGGTGGCGTATTGGATGATTTCTATCCGATGTTGGCATTCTTCGGCATTGCCGTGTCGATCATCCTGATCGACAGCAAAGCGAAGATTCATGACAAACGGGTCTATCTGGGTCGCGGAATCGTGGAACTGCTTGTGATCCTCGCCGTATTGGTGCTTGCCCAGGTCATCTCACTGGCAGTCGAACCCATCATCGCCCTGCCACAGATCTTCTTCGCGATGTTGCTGTCAAGCGGACTCGGCATGTTCTTCAGTGACTGGCGTCCGGGACCGACGATGCGGGCATTGCTCTTCGGTGGGATTCCAATTGTTCTCGCCGGTGTGTTCATCGTTGGGGGAACGAGACTCCTTGAAGCATTTTCGTTGGATGGCATGCTGCAAGTCATGGCCTATGGGTTCTTCGGCCAATTGTTCTGGATGTTCGTCGGAATCAGTCTGCTTGTCTTCATCGGCAAATCGAATCACGTCGACATTCTCGCTCCCGGCATGGCCGGCAGCTTGTCGCACAGTGGTCTGACCGGTGCTTGCACGGCCGGTGACATCGGTGAAGTCGCCAAAGAACGGGCGCCGATCATGATCAACATTCCGTTCTTCGGTCATCTGTTCGTGTTCACGATTCTCGCCATCAGCGTCACCCGCGGCAGCTTGCTGGTGATCCCTGGTCTCTTGGTTGTGTTGCTGGGTGCGGTTCTGACGTATTTCGCACTCACCACCTTGCGGGGTGCCAACGGCGAGGAGAAAGCGCAGATCAAAGGTCTCATTCTGTTTTCGATCGGCTGGCAGCTGGTCGCCGTATTCGGTGGATTCACGATGCTCCACTTCGCCGGCATGGATTTGGAAAACGCGGCGATGGCCAACAGCAGTGCGATTTCGCACTTCGGCCTGTTCGCAGCGGTGCAGGGTGGCATGTTCGACTCCGTCAACACCGCCATCAGCAGTCCCGGTCTGATCAACTTCATCTTCGCCATGCCGTTCTTGATCCACCCATTGGTCTTCGGCATGTTCGGCAAAGCCATGACCAACGACGGCAAGATGCCGACCAAGGCGCTCGCCGTACTCGCCATCGCCGGTGTCATCGGCGTTGCCATATCGTTGATTTTCCTCTAAACATAGAAAAGAGACTTCGGTCTCTTTTTTTATTGCCTTGTGGTGATTGGGCACCAACGATCAGATGATTTTGAATTTATTGTATGATATTGATATTTTGGTGTTACAATGAAAGTATGAGGTGATTGACATGAATAGCATCCGATCGAAATTGATTCTATATATTCTGTTGGCATCGCTGGTTCCGGTGTTCGCGTTTTTGCTGTATGCGCTGGTGTTCGTCAACGATCGTGTCACGGATTCTCAAGTTGATGCGTACGAGACGAAGGTCGTGTGGGCGAATCAGTATCTTGAACAGGTTGTCGAGCAGTTGGACGACATTGTCTACTCGCTCCACATCCAGGATGATTTGCTGACGCTCGTCGATGAATCCCAGATCCAATATGGCGACATTGAAGATACCATTCGGAGCACCCTTTACAACAATGGGAACTTGCTGAGCAAGGTGTCGATTGTTTCGACGAACTCCTATCGCGGCGTCAGTTATGATTATGAGAATGGGTTCGCATCCCGTCTCTATCAATACGATGAATTGAATCTGTTGCCGGGGCAGGAACAAGAAGCGCTCCGCTTTTACGATGACGGGGGTTCGACCTATGTTCTTCACACCATCAATGATTTTGAAACGAGAACGTTAGAAGGAGTGATCGTGTTACGTCTCAACGACATCATCGCCGATGAACTGGAACGCATCTTCGGAACGACGGGGACGCATGCGTTGTTCACCCCCGAAGATGATTTGATCACAACCGGCGAACGCATGACGGTCGATGTGTCCGATCCGATTTTGTACAATCAACTGCAACTGACGGAAACGCGCAACAATTACATCTGGACCAAACGCGTGAAACAGCTGGATCTGTATGTGTCACTTGTGGTCCCGGAACGCGACGTGGAAGCGTTCGGTCGCACGATGATCAGCGTCGGCGTCGCGATCATCGCCTCATCGATCGCGTTGACGGCGATGGTCTCGGTGTTGTTGGCGCAAGATATCACCGCGCCGATCACCAGATTGGCGGCGCACATGAACAAGGATGAACTCGATCCGCTTGACAAGTCATCCGACAAGTACCAGGAGATCACCGTGCTCGAAACCTCGTACAATGACATGGTGGACAAGATCAACAGATTGATCACCGAACAGTACCAGAATGAGATTGAACGGCAAAACATTCAACTCAAGGCGTTGCAGGCGCAGATCAACCCGCATTTTCTGGCCAATACCTTCCAATTGATCGGCGGCATGGCGATGGATCAAGATGCGCCCGATGTGTACGACGCCACCATCAAAATGAGCAAGCTGGTGCGCTATGCGATGCGCATCGACGAAAAGGCGGTCACGCTGGAAGAAGAACTGCTTCACATCCGTGACTACCTCGACATCCAGAAGTTGCGATATGGCGATCGACTCGCCTTCAACGTGGCCATCGATCCCCATATCAAAGCGGTGCGCATTCCCAAGTTCACGATTCAACCGATTATTGAGAACTCATTCAAATACGGACTCAAGAAACAACATGGGGACTGGCGCATCGCCATCACCAGTGATGTCAACGAAGACATCGTCATTCGGATCGCCGACAATGGCGTCGGGATGGAACCCGCCACCATGGCGGACATCAATGACATGCTTCATCAACGTACGCCAACCGGCAAACGCCCGACGTCTGAGATGGCGCTCAAGATCGGCCTGGTGAACATCAATTCGCGCATCAAGTTACTATATGGCAATGCGTACGGTCTGACGCTCCTGACGAATCCGGACGGTGGCGTCACCGTTGCAATCAAACTTCCCAACGAGGTGGTGTCGTCATGAAACTGTTGATCGTCGACGATGAATTCTGGAGTCGCAGACTGATCCGCAACCTACTCCCGTGGCGGGAGTACGGCATTGATGAGATGTTCGAAGCCGACGACGGGCAACAGGCGATCGAGCTGTTGTCCAAACGCCAGGTCGACATCATGATCACCGATATGAGAATGCCCGGTGTCGATGGCGCGATGCTGCTGCAACACCTGCATGACAACGACATCGACATCGAAACGATCGTGATGAGCGGGTATGAGGACTACAAGTACCTCCACGCCGCGCTCAAGACCAAGGCTGTCGATTACTTGCTCAAACCGATTGTCAAGGAAGAGTTGCATGCGGCCGTTATCACCGCCATCAACCGCATCAATCGCAACAAAGGCTACACGTACCTGGCCGACATTCTGCAGCGGGACGATGTCCGCGAGGAGTTCCATCGTTACTATGAACTCCGCAATGATCTTCAAGACAGCGTATCAAAGGGCGACGACCTCGCCATCGTGAAGCTTGTCGACAAGATTCATCACGCCTTTTTCACCAATGACGGCAATGCCGGATTGATCCAGTTCATCCTGTCCGACCTGAAACGGACGGTATTGGAACTCGAACAGGAGAATCATTTGATTCAACGATATGACGATGTCATCTTCCCCGACGGTGTCAAGGATCGTCTGTTGCTCGTCGCCAAGCAGATTCGCAACCAGGACAGCAGTGGCAAAATGTCGATTCTCGCCATTCAGAAGTACATCGCCAATCATCTCAGCGACAATCTCACGCTGTCCGATCTCGCCGACAAGCATTTCGTCTCGAAAGAGCACTTGGCGCGAACCTTCAAGAAGGAAACCGGACTCAGCGTGCAAGCCTACATCATGGCCAAGAAGATCGATCTGGCGAAACGCCTGTTGACGCGCCACGCCAACATGGCGGTGGCCAGCATCGCGCTCATGTGCGGGTACGCGGACATCCATTATTTTTATCGCGTATTTCGTAAAGTAACGGGGGCGACACCGATTCAATACCGTGAGAAACATCAATATAGTACAACCAATACATCAAAAACGTCCAATTAAATGAAAACGCTTGAATGATAGAATGGTGGTATCAAAAACAGAAAGGATGTACCCTTATGAAACGAATTCTCATGGTTCTGTTGTTGCCGCTGTTGGCAATTTCGCTCGCCGCCTGCAACGGTGGAGACGACACCGATGTCGTTGAACTCGACGTATTCATGAGTTTCCCCCGCTTCCAGGAACAATTCGAAGACTATTTCGAACTGTTCGAAGCGAAAATGCTCGAAGAAGAAAACATCACCGTACGCATCAACCTGGAGATGCCGTCCAGCGACACGGCCCAGCAGCTTCTCGAAGCTCGCCTGTCCTCCGATGACGCTCCGGATGTGTTCACGCTCCACGCCATCTCCAACATTCCGGAATATTACGAAGCCGGATATCTCGAAGATCTCAGTGACGCCGCCTTTGTCGACGTGGTGTACGACAGCGTTCTGGATTCGGTCACCTTTGACGACAAGATCGTCGCCTTGCCGCTGGAAAGTCTCGCCTGGGGATACCTATATAATAAAGATATCTTCGAAGCGTATGACCTGACGCCGCCGGCTACGCTCAGTGAAATGGAAACCGTCGTCGCCACGCTCAACGCCAACGACGAAACCCCGTTCCTGCTCGCCTTCCAAGAATCGTGGATCCCGCAGTTGATGATGGCCCTGTCGCTCGGCGGCATGATCAACTCCGAGGAAACGGACTTCATCGCTAACATGAACGCCGGCACCGGATCCTATGCCGACATCGACGAAGTGTTCGGCATCATCGATCTGATCATGGCCAACGGCACGGATCGTCCGTTTGAAACCGGCAGTGCCGCCGGTAGCGCCGATTTCGCGAACGGCAACGCCGCGATGTGGGTTCAAGGACCCTGGATGTCCGGCAGCATTCTCGAAGTCAATCCCGACATGAACATCGGTCTCGCACCGCTGCCCGTCACCAACAATCCCGACACGACGATGATCAATCTCAGCACCTCGACGTCGCTTGCCGTATCGCCGACGTCCGAACACAAGGACATCGCGATCAAGCTACTCAACTTCATCCTTGACGAAGAGCATTCCAGCGATCTGTTCAGCGATCTGAAGTTCAACCCGCTGGCGACCGTTCATACCTATGAATCCTTCCCCTGGGTCGACGAAGCGATGAGTTATGTCGCCGATGGCAAAGCCTATCTCGAACAGGCCCTGCCCGATGGCGTCACCGATGTCACCGCTCTGATGCTTCAGGAATACTATGCTGGCACCAAGACGCAGGCAGAAGTGATCGAAGCGATCGACGCCGCCTGGGCCAGCGCGCTCACCGACTGACGAACGTTATCGAAGAAGGTGAAATGATATGAAACGCGTCAATCTGAGTCTCGTATTGTTTTGTCTTCCCGCCCTCCTATTGTATTCCACGTTCGTCTTGTTCCCGGCCGTCGATGGATTTCGGCTCAGCCTGACCAACTGGAATGGATTGAACCCCACAAGTGAGTATGTGGGGTTCTCTAATTATCGGGAGCTGTTGGAAGACAAGATGTTCCTGCAGTCGCTCCTGTTCACGACCCGCTACGTGGTCTACATGGTCGTGTTGCAAAACGGCATCGCCTTGTTCCTCGCGATCATCATCGAATCCCTGCGCAAGGGCAAGCGCGTGCTGCGCACCATATTCTTCTTCCCCAACATGATCAGCATGATCATCGGCGGCTTCATCTGGATGTTCATCTTCACCCGGGTGTTTCCGCAAATCGCCGAATTCACCGGCATCATGCTCTTCAATGAATCGTGGATCGGCAATCCCGAGTATTCGTTTTACAGTATCCTGATTCTGTCATTGTGGGGCAGTGTCGGATACTTGATGATCATCTACATCGCCGCTCTCCAGAGCATTCCCCAATCGCTCGTCGAAGCTGCGGAAATCGATGGCGCGAATCGCTTCCAGGTGATCTGGCACGTGGTTCGGCCGTTGATCATGAACTCGATCACGATCGGCATATTCATCGCCTTGTCGTCCTCGTTCAAGGTCTTCGACCAGGTCTTCGCCCTCACCGGCGGCGGACCGGGCACGGCGACGCAGGTGGTCTCGATCAACATCTTCATGGAGGCCTTTCACATGCGCAGCCGCTACGGCTACGCGAGCGCCAAGGCTGTTGTCCTGTTTGTTCTGATCCTGACGATCACCGGCATTCAGCTGATCGTGATGAAACAAAAAGAGGTGGAATACTGATGAACATCAAACGTCTCATCAACGTTGTGTTGACCTTGGTGGTAACCATGCTGGCGCTGTTGGTGCTGGCACCGCTCGTGCTGGCGCTGATCAATTCGTTCAAAAGCAACGGGGAAATCTACACCAACATTCTGACGCTGCCCGACACATGGTTGATCGACAACTACGTGCAGGCGTTCGTCCGCACCAATTATCTCCGCAGTCTCGGCAACACGGTCTTTCTCGTGGTGCTCAGTCTCACGGGCATCGTTCTCGCCGCATCGATGGCGGGATACAAGCTGGCCCGGACCAAAACCAAACTGAGCAAGATTCTGTTTACGGTGTTCATTCTGTCGATGCTGATTCCGTTCCATTCGATCATGATCGGTCTCGTCAAGGTGACCAATGATCTCCACGTCCGCAACAGTCTCGTCGGCCTGGCCGTCATCTACGTCGGTATCGGATCGCCGATGGCAGTGTTCCTGTACCACGGATTCACCAAGAACATCCCGCGTGAAATCGAAGAAGCGGCGCGCATCGACGGATGTGGCGAACTGCAGGTCTACACCAAAATCGTGTTCCCGATGTTGCGACCGATCACGGCCACCATCATCATTTTGAATGCGCTGTGGATCTGGAACGATTTCCTCCTGCCGCTATTGATGATTTCCGACAAGGACAAGTACACCATCCTGTTGTCGACAAAGATGCTGTTCGGTCAGTACAGCAGCGACTGGAGCAAAATCCTGGCGATTCTGATCCTAGCCTTGTTGCCGGTCGTCATCATTTACGTCATCATGCAGAAACACATCATCAAGGGCGTTTCCGACGGAGCCATCAAGTCATGACGACGGGATTCGTCCATCGCCACGGTACGACCATCCACGACATCCATGACAACCCATTCACCCTGCGTGGTGTCGGCATCGGCGGCTGGCTGTTGCCGGAAGGCTACATGCTGAAGAGTTTCGGCGCGATCGATCGACCGCGCCGTTTTCGCAGTCACCTGAGCAAGATGGTCGGCCCCGCGGCAACCAATGCCTTCTTCGCTTCTTGGTATCAAACATTTTTCACGGAATGGGATGTCCGTCGTATCAAACAAGCCGGATTCAATTCGATCCGGATCGCGATCGATTATGCGTTCTTGTTCGAACCGAGCGAGACGGCGATCACCCTGGCGATCATTCCCGGGCATTTCACCATCCTCGACCGGATCGTCCGCTCGTGCGCGACGGAAGAGGTGTATGTGATTCTCGATCTGCATGCGGCTCCGGGCGGACAAACCGGGACCAACATTGACAACTCCGTCTCGGATCATCCCGACTTGTTCACGAACGAATTGTACCAACAACAATTGCTTCATGTCTGGCGAACGATCGCCCTTCGTTACAAGGATGAGCCATGGATTGCGGCATACGATCTGTTGAACGAACCTTTACCGAAATGGCAGGCCAAGTACAATGATTTGCTGATGCCGCTCTACCGCCGTGTCATTCAATCCATTCGGACGGTCGATCCGCATCACATGATCACAATCGAAGGGTTGCACTGGGCGACCGACTGGTCGTGTTTCACCGAACTGCCGGATGATAACATCCTCCTCCAGTTTCACAAGTACTGGAGCAATCCCGATAAGGAAAGTCTCGCACCCTATCTTGAGACGAGAGAGCAACTGCAGGTACCGATTTTCATGGGCGAGGGCGGCGAAAACAACCTACCGTGGTATTACGCCGTGTTCAAACTGTACGACCAACTCGACATTTCCTTTAACTTCTGGACCTACAAAAAGATGGATACTTCGAACTCGATCGTGTCGTTTGCCGAACCGTCCAATTGGCCGGCGTTTCTCGAAGGGACACTCGCGACCGACGAAGCCCGCATCGTCCTCGAGGAACTCCTGCACGGCATTCAACCAGAGCAGGTGACATGGAACGACAATGTCGTCAACCACATTCTTCAGCTTAACAATCTGATCATTCCGGCCCATGCATATGATCATTTCGGTGATCAGACATCGCATCATGCGATTCGTTCACACGACTCCAGCATGCGGATTTCCGACGGCATGCGACTGGTCGCTCGTGACCATCGGGTGGTAACACCCAATTTCCGTCACTATGGCGGCGAATGTCCTTCAACAGACGAGCGTATCACGTTGATTCTCGCCCCAGGTGAATGGGTGATCTATGGATTTTATCTCACCCCGCCGCATCGTCTGGACGATGTCAAGGTGATCGGAGTGAATGATACCGAGCCCGATGTCACGCTCGAGGTGTTCCCACCTACCGCATCGATGCAACCATGGCGGGTTCGTGTGGGGGCAACGGAGCACGATGCTCAAGTGGAGTTTATTCACGTGGTCTCACGACGGAATTGATTTCAGCCCGAAAGGGCTTTTTTTCTGGCCTCGTTTGGTATGTTAGAAAAATATAACAAAAACAGTTGACTTTCCGGAATCGAATGTGATATAATTCTAACATAAAGATAGAAATAAATAACAACATCAAACTATCCCAACACAGTGAAAGGAGATGACATCATGCGCAAGGACCTGGTATTGTTTGCCTCGGTGATCATCGGCGGTCTCACCTTCTATGGACTGCTTGCATGGTATACGATTCGGACCAGTTCGTTTCCGTGGTATTCCATTTTGGCGACCATTGTCGTTACCGCGGCTCTGATCGTGTCGATCGTCGTGTTCGTCAAGAGAGCATGATCGACAAATCGATGCGATCAATAAAACCACCTTGCCAGACAAGGTGGTTTTGTTTTGGTCATTCTTGTGGAGCGACGTTCAGTTATTCCGTTGTGAGGATGGATTCGATTTCGACGAGTTCCTCATCGCTGAAGTCGAGATTGTCGAGGGCAAGCAGATTGCTTTCCAACTGGCTCAGACGGGACACGCCGATGAGTACCGAGGAGATGCCTTTTTGAGCGGCGGTCCAGGCGATTGCCAGTTGGGCGAGCGACTGATTGCGACGATCGGCGATCTTTTTCAGTTCAACCAGTTTGTGTTTGACGTCGTCAGTCAGTTCCGACTCTTTGAACCACCAGATGTCGGGATCGCCCATGCGCGAATCCTTGGGGACGTCCTTGAGGTACTTGCTGGTGAGCAGACCTTGCTGGAGAATGCTGAAGGGGATGATGCCGACGCCTTCTTCGTGCATCGCGTCAGCCAGACCTTCGGTTTGAATCCAGCGGTTGAGCATGCTGAAACTAGGTTGATGGATGAGCAGGCGCACCCCTTGGTCGGCAAGCAGTTGCTTGGCTTTGTAGGCACGATCGGCGGGATAGGACGAGATGCCGACGTAAAGGGCTTTGCCCATCTTGACGATGTCGGCGAGCGCCGTCATCGTTTCTTCGAGCGGGGTGTCGTAATCGGGACGGTGGTGGTAGAAGATGTCGACGTAGTCAAGACCCATTCGCTTGAGCGATTGATCCAGACTGGCCATCAGATACTTGCGGGAGCCGAAGTCGCCGTAGGGGCCGGGCCACATGCCGTAACCGGCTTTGGTCGAGATGATCAGCTCATCCCGGTAATCTTTCAGTTCGTTGGCGAGAATCTTGCCGAGATTGCTTTCGGCGCTGCCGCCGGGGCGGCCGTAATTGTTGGCGAGGTCGAAATGGGTGATGCCTGCGTCAAATGCCTTGAGGACGATTTCCTTGACTTCCTCGAAGGGTTTTTCATGGCCGAAGTTTTGCCAGAAACCGAGGGAGATGATGGGCAGTTTCAGACCGCTTTTGCCGACGCGGCGATAGGGCATCTTGTCGTAACGATCGGGTGCTGGTTGGTACATTGCTTTCCTCCTATGGTTGTGATTCGTTGTCCATTTTATTATACCACATCGCTGGACATGCTGCGACATCAATGCCGAAAACACGGTTGACGACAAGACGTTGTTTTCTTGCTGGGCATTCTGTGGTATTCTTGTCTTAAGAAGCATGTACGGAGGACACCATGAAACCAACCAAGATGTATTATCTGATCCGCAGCGTGATGGGTCTGTCATTCAACATGATGTTCACGGCGGCCGCGCTCTACCGCATCGACATTGCGAAACTGGAAGTGTTCGAGCTGATTCTGATCGGCACCGCGCTGGAAATCGCGGTGTTTCTGTTCGAGACACCGACCGGGGTCGTCGCCGATTTGAAAAGTCGGCGTTTGAGTGTGATCATCGGCTTGTTCGTGGTTGGGCTGGGCTTCGTCATCGAGGCGTTGACTCCACTGTTCGCGATCATCTTCCTGGCGCAGATCATCTGGGGTCTCGGATATACGTTCATCAGCGGTGCGCTGGATTCCTGGATCAGCGATGAGACGAAAGATGTCAACATCGAACACACGATCATCACCGGCAGCCAGTTCCACAAGGCGTTCGCGTTTCTCGGCATCCTGTTGGCCGGATTGGTCGGGATGATCGACATCCGATTCGCCATTTATCTGGCCGGCGGACTGTTTCTCGCGATGGGTGTAATTGCGTTGATTGCGATGAACGAGGAGCACTTCCACAAGACACCGCATGAACAAGGAGTCTTCAAGGAGTATTACATCCACCTCGTCAAGGGTGTCAAGCACATCCGCACCAACCGCATTCTCCGGTACATGTTCGTGGCGATGTTGTTTTTCGGACTCTACTCCGAAGGCATCGATCGCACCTATGAACTGAACATTCTCGACGGACTCGGTTTCCGCGGGTTGTGGGACATTCCCCCGATCTGGATTCTCGCCATCGTCGCCGCCGTCATCGAAGTCGTCGGATTGGCGATGCTTGGCGTCGTCAAACGCTATGCCAAGAGCGGTCGCCATCTGTCGCTATGGGCCGTCAACTTCACGGCGATGATGATTCTCGGCATTCTTGTCTTCGCCTTTGTGCCCAATGCCTACGTGGCGCTGTTTGGTTTCCTGTTTTTCAGTTTCTCGCGTCAGGGTACCTATCCGCTGCTCAACGCGATTCTGATCAAGAACACGCCGTCGCCGATCAAGGCCACGGTGCTCAGCGCTTTCGGCCAGCTCGATGCGATCGGACAGTTGTTGTCCGGCGCTCTCATGGTGGGCGTGTCGGTCTGGCTCGGTCTGGCCAACATGTACCTTGTGACGGCGCTGTTGTTGGTCGTACCGCTCGTCGCTCTCGGCGCCGTCGGACGAATCAAGGACGAACAACAACCGGTTGTTGTATAACCGTTTCATGAGTGATATAATCGTCTTATATACTTGATGCATGCAGGATGGAGGGAGTTCCATGAAAGCATTCTTCACCGCCCCGGGCGTCATTCACAAGATCGTCATCGGCGTGCTCAGTGCGCTGACGCTCACGTTGATGATCGTCTTTGCCGGTCCGATCGGACGGTTGATTTCCCCGGATCTCGACTTGTCGGGACGTCTTCAAGCCGATGCCAACGGCGGCGAACTGATCTTTGAACTCGGCGACGACGTTGGCGATGTCACCATCGACGTTCCCGTAGGTGCGTTTGACGAGACGATCTCGTTCACCGTTGCCCTGGAGCCGTTCGAACCCGTCAATCCGCCGGCCCTGCTCAATGCCGTGACGCCGCTCATCCATGTCGACAACGGGGATGCGCCGGCGGCGATGCCGCTGGCCGTTTCGATTCCAATCGACATCGACACTACGACCGAGTTCGCGATGGCGTTTTATTATGACGTTGAAACCGATACGTACGACGCGATTCCGACGTTGTCTCTGTCCGATGATGAAATCGTCATCGGGACCACCCATTTCAGTTCGATCGTCGTCTCGAAAGTGATGCACAGCCAGCTCCTCGAGATGGTTCTGATGAACCCATCGCAGTTTGACACGGGCTTTCGTCCCGGCGTCGACGACTTCCCGTTCGACAACTACGGCTCGGAGGTGGCCATCGGTGGTCACTGCGCCGGGCAGTCGCTGGCGATGAGCTGGTATTACACCGAACGCAAACTGAAACATGGCGATGCCAATCTGTTCACTCGGTTTGACAACGAAACACCGGAGATCTGGTACGACGACATGGATGCGTACCGGTTCGCCTCAATCCTGCAAAGCAAATTCGATTTCAATTCCGACGCGTTCGATTACTATTTCGATTTGTTGGAAGCGGCGGATCACGAACGGTTTTTCTCGTTCGCATACGCGCTTCACATGACCAAACGACCGCAACTCTTCGCCATCTATACGACCAAAATCGATCCAACGACGCAGAAGATGGACGTCGACAACGGCCATGCGATTCTCGTCTACAAGCTGGAATACAACGTGAACCGCTATGAACTGCATCTTGCCGATCCCAACTTCAGTGGCGACGCGTCCCGTATGGTAACCTACGACGAAACCAATGGATTCGGCACCTATTTCTCCGGCGAGAACGCCGAGGACATCGCCAATCAGAAGGGCATCACCTACACCGAGTTCACCCACATGGGACAATCCGCGCTCGTGGATTACAAGACGATCGCATCCTACTATCAACAGGTCCTCGACGGCACGATCGGTGATGATGTCTACAAAAGCGTATCCTATGAATACTTGGATCAGGATGAGTTCGGCAATCTGATCTGGCGTCCGCTTCCCGACAATCTGACCTATCAGGGGTTCGCGATCGAGGATCAGCTCGCCGCCAATGAGATTGTCATTCGGGCGACTTCGAACCATACCGACTACCTCATCACGCCGATTCACAATGATAGTTGGCTGACGTCCATCTATACAAACAGTGGGACCAAGGTGCAAGTCAGAATCCCCCTTGATCCGGGCGCAAACGATGTCGGTCTGATTCATTGGTATCAATACCGCGAGAAGAGTGTCGATCCATACTCCAGTCAATACAATGCGTATCATTCCTATGCCATCACACTCGATCCCGAATCGGTGGAAGAGATCGACCTCGATCAAGTCCGTGAGGATCTCCCGGGACGCTATGTCGAAGTCGAGCGAAGTCCGGACGCTGATACGAACTATCCGGTTGTCGACATCGTGATCGGCACCTACGCCGACACCAGCGGCACCCCCCAGACCAGCGCGATTCTCTATGATGCGGTGAATCACGTCGCCCTCGGCGCCGGCCGCTGGAGTGTGTCGGAGACGGTGCCGGGCTTTGAAGCCGGCACACCGGTATTCTGGGTCGCCGCGGAACTCGCGTTGGACGAAGACCTCTATACCATCGATCCGTACGACAGAACCTTGACGCTCACGTTTGATGATGAATCGTACATCGTGTATGAACGTCAGGATACGACTGAGTACGAGTATTACTTCCGCCATCGTGTAGCGTTTGTGAACACCCACGACAACTACTATGAACACATGTATGACGTTCTGCCCGAGACGATCCATTACGATCTCCAGTGGAAACTCGACATGGGTAAGCCCGACGGCAACAATCTGCAGACGGAGATTCGCATCAACACGAGTGATCCATACGTCAAACTGGTTGTCACCGATCCGCGCTATGACAACCCGTACGAACGATTCTCGCCTTGGGGATCGGTGGGTTATTTGTTCACTGTGGCCGATGGCGAATCCTTCACGCTCACCATCGAACTCTTCACCTGGGACAATGACGGCTGGGTCCTGGCCGAGACACGAACGGTTCCGATCACCGTCGACTTCACCGCGGAATAACCGTGATTCAAGAACGAGTATGCAATGGGAATCCAGCAATGGATTCCCATTTATTGTTTGCGCATTTTCAATCATATCGCTGTGAGGGAATGGGGTGGGCATGATATAATGACACCAGCCAACACACGAGGGGGAATCACCCATGAAACGATTGGAACAGCGACCAGCCATCAACTATTCCGGCTACCGTGAAAATCAGCACCCCAGGTATAAGACGTATCCGTCCAAAGAAGAAATCCTCGAGGACCTGAAACTGCTCGAAGGCGAATTCTACCATCTCCGCATCTACGACTGTTCCCCGCATGCCTATCGCGTGCTGGAGTTGATCGATGAACACGAACTGGACTTCAAGGTGATGCTTGGACTCTCGCTCGCTGCGGAAATCAACCACGTCGATCATCCCTACTTCTGGGTGTATCCCGAGGAGCGTCTCGCCGAAAACGTGATGGATAACGAGGAGCGCATCCAGGAAATCATCGATCTCGCCAACCGCTACGAACACATTGTCTCAGCGGTGTCGATCGGCAACGAAATCCGCTCGCCCTGGAGCAATCGTCGCCTGGCGGTCGACCGCATGGTCGAAATCACCAAGCAGATCCAGGCCGACATCAAGGCCCCGGTGACGTACTGCGAGGAATATCAGATCTGGATCGCCGATCTCGCACCACTCGCCGCCGCCGTCGATTTCATCAGCCTGCACACCTATCCGGCGTGGCAGGGTTCGCCCATCGAAGAAGCGCTTGATGTCGCTGTCCGTAATTACCAGGAAGTACGCGACGCCTATCCCGACAAACCGGCCATCATCACCGAAACCGGCTGGCCGACCAGCAGCCACGGCAACAAGATCAAGGCGGAATGGGCGAACGAAACCAATCAGAGGATCTACAACGCTCAGATCAGCGCATGGGGCAAGGACAATAATGTGCTGGTGTATCTGTTCGAAGCATTCGACGAGCCGTGGAAAGGCGGCAATCATCCCGATGAACCGGAAAAGCACTGGGGCATCTACTACGTCGACCGCACCCGCAAATGATTACATGACAGACCGCCACCTGCGGTCTGTTTTTCATTCTACCGAGAAGACATCCCATGGTAGGTGTTGCGAACAAGGATACTCGATGTTACATTGGAAAGTTTTCTTCCAAAATAGAAAAATCATATCCAGTTTATAAATCCGCTCGTTCCTGTGGTACAATGGTAGCAAGTAAGAGAAGGAGTTGGTGCGATGTATCCATTTTTGCTGCCGGAGGTGTTCGGCTATACGATACCGCTGTATGATGTCATGATCGTGCTCGGTTGTTTCTTCATGTTGCTTTATGTGCTGAATCGATTGGAGAAGAACGGCTACAATCGTGCCCAGACCAATCGCATCGGCATTCTCCTGGTCATCAGTCTGTTTCTCGCCTTGGCGTCAAGCTGGGTGTTCGATGGCATCTTTCATTCGATTCAGGCCGGTGAACTGGACTTCGGTTCAATCACCTTCATCGGTGGTTTGATCGGTGGTGTGGTCGCCTTCGTTGTATTGATGAAGTACTTCTACAAAGACGACAACAAAGACATGAAGACGATCATGAACGCAACGCTCACGGGCGTCGTGCTGGCGCACGCTTTCGGACGCATCGGCTGTTTCTTCGCCGGGTGTTGTTTCGGAATCCCGACCGAGAGTTTCCTCGGCGTCATCTTCCCCAGTGGTCATGCGCACGACCTCTATCCCGACCAGGCCGTCTATCCGACACAGTTGTTCGAGGCGTTCTTCCTGTTCCTGCTGTTCATCGCCCTCAACAAGGTGAACACGTTCAAGAACATCGAGGTTCAGATCTATCTGGTTTCGTACGGTATCTGGCGGTTTGCGATCGAGTTCATTCGTGGTGACGACCGCGGCGAACTGTTCCCGCTCATCACCACCGAGTACAATGTTTTTCCGACCCCGTCGCAGTTTCTCAGTGTTCTGATGGTTCTGCTTGGTGGATATCTGTTGTACCGGACCTTCCATCAGCCGAACAATCACGTGCATCAATAATCCATGTCAAGATGTCAGACTGCTGGCATCTTTTTCTTTTACTATGACGCGCACGTGTGGTACTGTATTAGTGTACAGCGAATCCAAACGAAGGAGGAGAATCGATGATGCGCACGCGCACCGACTGGATCGCCATCGCCGTGGTTGCGGCGGGGCTGGCCGTGATGGCCGTTGTCGAGTTCGTCGACATCGGCTGGTTTGAGAATGAATTGGCCAATGAGATGTTCGGCGATGCGATCGCGCGACTGATCGGCGGTGCGATCTTCGTGATCGTCCTCCTCCTGTTCGGGTATCGTGGATTGTTTCGGTTCCCGGGCGTGACCTGGACCGCGGTTCTGATCATGGTTCCGGGCGTGCTGGTGGCCATCAACAACTTTCCAATCAGCGCGTTTGTGAACGGACGCACGGAACTGGTGGAACCATCATGGACAATCTGGGTCTTCGTTTTGGAATGTCTCAGTGTCGGATTCTTTGAAGAACTGGTGTTCCGCGGTTTGGTGCTGATCGTGTTGCTTCAGCGGTTGCCGCAGACCAAGACCGGTCTGTTCCAGGCCATTGTGCTGTCTTCGGTCCTGTTTGGCTTCGTCCATTTGTTGAACCTGTTTCAAGGAGCAGCGCTGTGGCCGACGTTACAGCAAGTCGGATACTCATCGTTGATGGGGGCGCTTTGGGCGGTCGTGTTCGTGGCGACTAGGAACATCTACTATGCGATGGGTCTGCATGCCTTGTACAACTTCTTCGGACTGGTTCTGTTCCGACTGGGGTCGGTCACCGATCGTTACGATACCGTCACGATCGTGTCGACGATCGTTGTCGGGATCCTGGCGGCAGCCTATTATCTATGGCGCTTGGATCACGTCAAACCCAAGGATGTTCAGGCCCTGGCGACACATGCCATCAAGCATTGATCAACGGACGCGCTGGCGTCCGTTTTTGTAAGATTTCATCGACTCCAGATTGAACTGTGTTATAATTAAGGAAAATACATACAACCTAGGAGGACACATGAAACGTTTGTTGATTGGATTCACCCTGCTGTTTGCCATCTTCGGTCTCGCCGCCTGTGATGATGGTGGCCGGGGACTGGATGGCGGTCAGGATACGACGGCCGACATCGTTACGATTTTGGAAAACGCCGGATACGAACTGACCGAGCACGATGCGGACGCACGGACGTACTTTTCGGAGAACACGCTTGGTGATTTTGGCCTTGATCTTACGGTCACCGCACTCTACATCGGATATCAGGATGGCGACAACTGGGTCCAGGTCATCGGTCTTGACGATGCCGAAGACGCCAGTTCGGTGTACGATGCGTTCACCGGCGAGGACGACGAAGGCCAGCTGGTCTACCAGGACGGCAACACGGTCGTGCTCACCTACACGCAGGCGACCCGCGATTTGTTTGAATGAAAAAAGCCGCTCGCGGCTTTTTTTTATCGTATCTGCGGGACAATGTTGTGCTACAATGGAAGCAAGGAGATGATGCGAGTTGAACAGCAAACGAATCGTCGCCGTGATCGGCGACAACAGCATCGAATCAGGTGGAACAAAGGATCACCTTGCGCAAGCGGTCGGCAAAGCGTTGATTGACGCCGGCTACCGCATTCAAAGCGGCGGCATGGGCGGCATCATGAACGCCGTGAGTCGTGGCGCCCGCAGCAGTGCGAACTACCAGGAAGGCGATCTGATCGCGTTCGTGCCGTCGTTTGACAAAACGGCGAGCAACCAACTGGCCGACATCGTCGTTCCCACCGGTCTTGACATCAATCGCGCAAGCCTCGTCGCCAACGCCGACTTCGTTGTCGCGATCGGCGGTGGAGCCGGCACGCTGGCCGAGATCTGCAGCGCGTGGATGCTGTACCGGCCGATCGCCGCATTCACCGGCGTCAGCGGGTGGAGCGCCAAGGTCGCGGGAAGCAAACTGGATCACCGGACGCGTTACGATTTCGATGATTACATCTACGCCGTCTCGACGGCGGAGGAACTGATGGAAATCATCGCCAAGACGGTGGACCAGTACGACAAGTACCACCACCAAATCGTGATGAAGGCCGATCGGTAGGCGTCCCGATTTTCCTTCGCCATTTTCCGATAACTTTCGTTCACTAATGACTCGAGTTGTGGTACAATATATTAAAGGTTGGTGATTTCATATGAATCTCAAAGTCGGGGACAAGATCGTTCCCATCCACTCCATTTACGATGCATTCGGTCAGAAGAAGACCGAAGACGGACAAGATGCCTGCGTGGTCATTCGTCAGGCATGCATCGACAATCACATTTCGTTTTCGCGCATCGATTTCAAGGACAAGCGCGATGAACTCCTGTCCAAACATGAATCCTATGTGATCGAGGACCATGACGGCACGTTCGACGGTGCCGCGCCCGATCCCAACAAATACGTTGTCAAGACCTTGACGGACCGCGAACAGGTGCAGCACATGTGCCGCCAGATCTACGCCATCAATCGCAAGAAGGAAGATGGGTTCGTCGATCCCCAGATCGGCCGCGTCGTCGATTATGACGTCCCCGTCGACAAGAGCGGACATTTCAACCTCGGAACCTTCGATCTGTTGACCGAGACCGGGGATCATGTGTACTTGATTGAAGCGTTGAAACAGGGTGCCAAGGATCCCTTGCACCGGATCGTCCTTCAGGTCATCACATACCTCAACATGATCAGCCGCACCAAGCTGCTCGAGGAGTACAAGACAGCCCAGAACAACAAGTTCCGCTTCAAGCATCATCGTCAGGACATTACCCCGGCGATCTTGTTGTTTGAAGACTCTGAAGCGCGCAAGGAACTGCTGCACACCGATCCCAACTCGTTCCTCGGCAAACTGATCCTCAAATACCAGATCCGCTTCTTCGTTCTCGAGAACAAGGACGAATACAAAGAATACGTACTCGCAGAGTAGGCGCAAGCCTACTCTTTTTTTGCGCAAGAAAGCCGTTTTATGGCATAAGTGCAAAAAAAAATCAAAAATCGTGCAAAAATACTTGACATTAAAATAATTTTAATGGTAAAATAAGTTGTACGATAAAGAAGTTTACACGTACGAATAAATTGAACGAGGTGATTTGGATGACCAACAACAACGCGAAACGTTTCCGCAAATTGCCGGACGAACAGAACCATCCCAACTACGTCAACATGGTGGATTCGATCAATTACAATTGGTTACTCTACACTGCATCAAAAAAGTAACAAGTGACGGCGAGATCAAACTCAACGGGGTGATTTGAATGGACGACAAGCAAGCGAAGAAACAAGAACTGAAGGATCTGATCCGGAAGTCCGTGAAAGACGGCATCAACAAGGAAGTCAAAGAAGAGATCAAGAAATCCGTGAAAGAGTTCAAAAAACTCGTGCTGCAATCGGACGAACAGGTAAAACTGGTGTTCGATCCGTATCGCAAGAAAATTCTCGGAACCTTCATCCGCAGCAAGGAACCGCTGACCGTGAAACAAGTGGCCGACAAGTTGGGCGACCAACCCGCCAAGGTCCACTACCACGTGCAGAAGTTCATCAAAGCGGGGATTCTTGAGCTTGCCAAGACGGAGAACATCAACGGCATCATCGCCAAGTACTATCACAGTCCGTACAATGCGATCATGTTCGAATCGAACACGCTCTCCAATGACGTCTACATCGCCCAGAGCAAAGCCATCCAGCACAGCGTCGATCACGCGATCGAAAAGTTCAAGCAGGACTTGAACACCCACTGGGATTTCGTCAAGTCGAAACCCAAAGGCGAACGCGGCCAGCTGGTCTCGCAAATCCGTCACCTCTACATGACTCCCGAGGAACGCAACGAGTTCGTTGACACGATCTCGACACTCCTTGACAAGTACTCCACACCGGATGATGACAAGGACGTATTCTCCGCCCTCGTCACGATGGCCCGGATCCAGTAAATAGAAAGCACCTTCCCGCGAAGGTGCTTTTTTCATATCAGATCGATGATGCCTTTGTTGGCGTTGTTGAGAATCTCGTTGTTGAGCACGCCGAGATTCTTGATCGTCTCGTCGACGCTCTGGCGGTTGAGCCCGATGCCGTCGCACATGTTGGGGTGGTCGAGAACCGTCTTGGCGGCGATCATCCCATTCATCGCGGCGAACGACACCTTGTAGGTGCACGATACTTTCGCACCGTCGCAGACCACGCCCATCGAACTGGCGAGGTACATGTTGATCGCTTCCTTGATCTGTTCGCGGTCGGCTTGTTTGACGAACGCGGTGGTCGCGGCCGCGCCGCAGCCGGTCGCATGACCGGTCCCGCAGAGCACCGTGACGACGCTCATCTCCTGTTTGACATAGACGCTGGTGAGGAACGACAACACGACGAGTTTCCGTTTGGTGTCGGCATCGACTTGGAACGCGTCGGCGAGGAACAACGGCGTGACCAGCGTGCCGATGCCGAGGTTGCCGCTGCCGGCGACGCCATAGACGGTGTAGATGTCACCAAGCATCCGCTTGCGAGACGGGACGGTGATGTGCTTGCGAAGGAAGTTGGAGAGGTCGTACAGACAGGTTCGCTGAGCGTCGCGAAGATCCTCGACGAGGTAGTCGCCGCCTTCTTTCTGAATCTCGTCGCGAGCGCTTTGATACTGTTCGTCGGCGATCCGGAACAAGTCGTCGAGATCGGTGAAATCGCCGGCTTCGACAAAGTCGAGAACTTCATCGTAGGAGGCGATGCGATATTTGTGGACGCGATCGATGAGCGCATCGCGTTCGAATTCTTTCAACACCTCGCCGTTGCGGGTGACGCTGACGACGTTGTCGTAGAAATCACGGATGACGATGCGGGCTTCGTCGCCCTCGACGGAGGTGATGTGCAGTTCTTCGTACAACACGGTGTCGAGAAACTTGCGATGGGAGATGGTGACGTCGATTTCAGCCAGCAGTTCGTCGATTTTGGCGATGTCATCGTTGGTGACGCTTTCGAAGACGCTGAGTTGCTGTTTGGGGTTTTTCAGCAAAATGCCGAGGGCGAGCGCCTTGTCGAGGCCGCTCTTGCGCAAACCGGGAACACCGACGTTGACGCTGTTCTTGTAGAGTTCTTCGCTCATCACGAGATCGACCGACCGAATCGTCTTGTTGCGCAGGATGTATGCCCCGATCGAGGCAATGTAACCGACCACGCCGATGTCGGTGCAGCCCATCGTCTTGGTCATGTTGCCGTCCAGAAGTCGCTTCGCAGTGTAGTTGTCCATGTCCTCACCTCTCATGATTTCATTATACCGAGTGCACCAAAGGAGGGCAACAACTTTTCGAATTTCTCAATAGGTTTTGACGTGGTCCTATGGTACAATATGAAGTGGCAAAGGAGTGATCGCATGGCGACATTGATCAGCGGTAAGAACACCGTGCTCGAGGCCATCAAGGCCGAGCGAAAGATCGAACGGGTGTTCGTTCAAGACGGCACCAACAAAGACCTGCAGCACATGCTGCGCGAACGGGACATCGCATTTGACATCGTATCCAAACAGGACCTCGGGAACCTGCTTCCCGGCAACCATCAAGGCATCGTCGCCGAGGTCGCGGATTATGAGTTGCTGACGCTTGAGGATGCACTTGCCAAACCAACCGAGCGAAAGCTTTACGTGATGCTGGATTCGATCGAGGATCCCCATAACCTCGGCGCCATTTTACGGAGCGCCGACGCCTTTAACGTCGACGGCGTGATCATCCCCAAACGACGGAGCGCGCAAGTGACGGCGACCGTTGCCAAGGTCTCGACTGGGGCGATTGAATACGTCGACGTGATCCAGGTCACCAATCTCCATCAGACGATCCGCAAGCTCAAGGAAAACGGCTTCTGGATCGTGGGTACCGACATGGACACGCCGCAGACCATACATGACATCGACGCCAACGCCAATCTGTGCGTCGTCATCGGCAGTGAAGGCAAAGGCATGAGCCGACTGATCCGCGACAACTGCGACTACATCGTCAAAATTCCGATGAGCGGTCACGTCAACAGTCTCAACGCCAGCGTCAGCGCCGCCATCGTGCTGTACGAAATCTACCGCAAGCGAGGTTGATCCATGACCTACGTCAAACACAACGACTACGAGATCCTCAAGGAAATCCGCGAAGGCAATCCCGACGCGCTGAAGTTGATGTTTGACAAGTACCAGGGACTGATTGCGAAAACCATCCGCAGATTCAACCTGACCTACGATTATGACGACATGATGCAGGAAGCCTACATGATTGTCCACAAGTCGATCCGATCATTCGATCCGGCCATGAACAAGACATTCACGCGCTATGTCCAGTTGAACATCGAGCGTCGCTTCATCTCGATCGTCACCAAGCGGGTCCGACGCAGTGAAATCTTCAAGCACAACAGCGCCTACATCTACGAACACAATCACGACACCTATCAACCGAGCGCCTACTACGAATTGTACAAAAAAGAAATTGCGAATTTGCTTACAAAACGCGAGTATTTGATATATACTTTAAGAGAACTGCGCAACTACTCGATCGGCTACATCGCGACCAAGCTCGACATCAAGGACAAGACGGTCTACAACTGTCTGACTCGGGCGCGGCGCAAAATACGCGAACATTTTCAGTCCGGAACTTGACAAAGACCACATATTTTGGTAGATTATATATTTGCAAGAGAGTTGATGCACATGCGACAAAAAATCATCCTGATCTGCACCCAGTGCCTGTCACGGAACTATACCACGTATAAAAATAAGGATAAAAAAGAACGCCTCGAAGTGCGCAAGCACTGCAAACGTTGCGGCAAGCACACGCTGCACAAAGAGAGCAAGTAGGAGAGTTAACCATGGCTAAGATGAAACTACCGGAACAAAAACCCAATCGGATCCTCGAGATCCTGAAGAAAGAATACCCGTTCGAGCGGATCCTGCTCGGCGTGCTCGGCGCGCTGGTCATCATCCTCGGCGTGTACCTGATCGAAGGCACCGTGCTGGAAATCCGCCTCACCAACTGGTGGATCTTCAACACCGACACGAAAATCCTGATCTTTTCGATTTTCGTCATCGTGATCGGCGCTGTGTCGCTGTTCATGTCGGTGTGGCCGTTCTTCGTCCCGAGCTTTGCGGAAATGCGCAAGGTGACGTGGCCGAACAAGAACACGATCCTCAACCACACGGCCCGTGTGTTCGGATTCATTCTGATCATTTCGTTCTTCTTCATTCTCGCGGACTTCGCCTTCCGGCCCTTCTTCAACTGGATCACCAGCCTGGGAGTCTGACATGCTAGGCGAGCGCAGATGGTATGTTGTCCAAACCTACGCCGGGTATGAAAACTCCGTCAAACTGAACTTAGAACGACGCATCGAATCGATGCAGATGGAAGACAAGATCTATCAGGTCATGATTCCCGAAGAGCTCCGTCAGGAACGCAAAGCCGACGGCACCCTCAAGGAAAAGCTCGTAAAGATCTTCCCGGGATACGTCTTCGTCGAAATGGTCGTCACCGACGACTCGTGGTTCGTGGTTCGGAACACGCCGGGCGTCACCGGCTTCCTCGGAAGCTCCGGCGGCGGGACCAAACCGGTTCCCCTCCCACCCGACGAAATCAATCCGATCCTGAAAAAACAAGGACTCATGGAACTCCCCAAACTCGACGTCGCAGTCGGCGAGAAAATCAAGGTTGCGACCGGTCCCTTCCGCGATCAGATCGGCACCGTCGATTCGATCGACGAGGAGAAACAGGAAGTCACCGTGCTGGTCGACATGTTCGGTCGCCAGACGCCGGTGGAACTGTCGTTCGACGACATCATGAAACTATAGGGAATATTCTTGACATCAAAACACTAGTATAGTATAATAGCGTGGCATGCAGTATGCCATGCTATTTTTTGAGTGGGAGGATGCGAGCGCATCTGACTAACCACATCACGAAAAAGAGGAGGTGTCTTTCGTGGCTAAAGAAATCAAGACTCTGGTGAAACTGCAAATCCCTGCGGGACGTGCGAACCCTGCGCCCCCGGTCGGACCGGCTCTCGGTCAGGCAGGCGTCAACATCCAAGAATTCTGCCTCAAGTTCAACGAGGCGACCAAGGACAAAATGGGCAGCATCATCCCCGTCGTCATCACCGTTTATGATGACAGAACGTTCTCGTTCATCACCAAAACCCCGCCGGCCAGCGACCTGCTGAAAAAAGCGGCTGGCGTCGACAAGGGAGCCGGCAATCCGCTCAAGGAAAAAGTCGGATCCATCACAAGAGCGCAATTGAAAGAAATTGCGGAAATCAAAATGCCCGACCTCAATGCCAACGACATTGAAGCGGCAATGAACATCGTCGCCGGTTCGGCGCGAAACATGGGAATTACAATCAAGGACTAACCATTTAGTTGTATTATACAGCTAAATGTGGGAGGAAATTCCGTTAGACCACATTTAGGAGGAAAATCGCAATGGCCAAAAAAGGAAAAAAACTGCTGGCTGCCGCTGCGAAAGTCGAGAACGTCAAATACCCTCTCGGCAAAGCGGTCGACCTGCTCAAGGAAATCTCGTTTGAAGGTTTCGACGCTTCCGTGGAATTCGCCATTCGCCTGAATCTCGACCCCCGCAAAGCAGAACAGAATCTGCGCGGCGCGGTCGTCCTGCCGCACGGTACCGGTAAAACCAAGACGGTGCTCGTGTTCGCCCAGGGCGAAAAAGCGAAAGAAGCCGAAGCCGCCGGCGCCGATTATGTCGGCGACGACGAATACGTCCAGAAAATCCAGGAAGGTTGGCTCGAGTTCGACACCGTCGTGGCGACGCCTGACATGATGTCGAAAATCGGCCGTCTAGGTCGTGTACTCGGTCCGCGCGGACTGATGCCGAACCCGAAAACCGGAACGGTCACCATGGATGTCGAGAAGGCAGTCGGTGAAATCAAAGCCGGTAAAGTCAACTACCGTGTCGACAAAGTCGGGAACATCCACGTTCCGGTCGGAAAAGTCTCGTTCGACAAACAGAAGCTCGTCGAGAACATCCGCGTCATCTACGACACGCTGGTGAAACTGCGTCCGGCAACCGTCAAAGGCGTCTTCGTGCAAAACGTCACGATCTCGTCGACGATGGGTCCTGGCATCAAAGTCGACAAAGACTCGATCATCAAGGACGAAGAATAAGCAACACCCCCACAATCGAATAGAAACTTCATGTCTAAGACTTGGGTGCCCAAGCCGCTTAATATCCCAACGAGACGAAAGAGAACTAGGAATGCAAAACCTCTTTTGTCCACGACATCAGAGGTTTTTATTTATAACCCCAGCAACACGACACCATCATGGAGGTGAATTGGATGTCAGAAAGAGCAATCGAACGTAAGAAACAACAAGTGGCCGACCTCGTCGAACGGATGCAGAGTGCGCGTAGCTTCGTCATCATCGACTACAGCGGACTGACCGTCGAACAGGTCACCAAATTACGTCGCGAATTGCGTGACAACGGATGCGAAATGGCCGTCATCAAGAACAACATCACGCGCCGCGCCGCCCAGGAACTCGGGTTCAACGAACTCGAACAGACCCTTGTCGGCCCGAACGCCGTCGCGTTCAGTCACGAAGACAGCGTTTCCGCCGCGAAGATCGTCTACGATTTCGCGTTGGAAAACAAAGCACTGGAACTGAAAGTCGGTGTTGTCGATGGTGAATACATGGACAACGACAACATCAAAGTCATCGCAACCATCCCGTCGAGAGAAACCTTGCTGACGATGATCGCCGCAGGAATCCTGCAACCGATCAAGGAAGTCGCCATCGCCCTCGACCTGATGGCCCAAGAATTGGAAGAACAACAAGCTTAAGAAGGAGGAACCATCATGGCATTAACGAACCAAGAAATTATTGAAGCGTTGAAAGAGAAAACGCTGCTCGAACTGAAAGACTTAGTCGATCTGATGAAAGAAGAATTCGGTGTTGACCCGAGCGCCGTCGCCGTCGCCGCACCTGGTGCTGCCGCTGCGGACGAAGGACCGACCGAAGTAACGGTTACCATCGAGAACCCCGGACAAAGCAAGATCCCCGTTATCAAAGCCGTCCGCGCCATCACCGGCCTCGGCCTGAAAGAAGCCAAAGCACTGGTTGACAGCGCTCCGGCTCCGATCAAAGAAAACATCTCACCGGAAGAGGCAGAAGAGCTCAAAGCGCAACTGGAAGAAGCAGGCGCAGTTGTTTCTGTCAAATAATCATTAACCCAATTGGCAACGACCTGAGTGAACCACTCAGGTTTTTGCCTGTTTAATGAAGACCGCGAGGATGATTGGATGCCGCACTATTTTTCCGAGGACAATCACACGCTAAAAAGCAATCCGCAAGCGATTGCTTTTCGTGCGTATGAGACCGACTTCACCTGCACCACCGATCACGGGGTGTTCGCCAAGGGCGGACTGGACCGTGGCACGGCCGTGCTCCTGAAGTATCTCGATGTCCCGGACGCTGCGCGAAACGTTCTCGATCTCGGCTGCGGCTGGGGAGCGATCGGCATTGTGCTCGGCAAGGTGTTTGACCTCGCCGTCGACATGACCGATGTGAATCCCCGAGCACTGGAGCTGACCCGAGCCAATCTGGCCGCCAACGACGTCACCGCCGATGTGTTCCAGAGTGATGGGTACGAACGGATCAACAAGCAGTACGATCTGATCGTCACCAATCCGCCGATCCGGATCGGCAAACAGCGTCTGTACGAGCTGCTTGACGGCGCGGGAGATCATCTCACCGAAGATGGCAGCCTGGTCTTCGTCATCAACAAGAAACATGGGGCCGACAGTGCCCTGAAACACGTCAAAACCGTCTACGAAAGTGTGGAAATCCTCGGCCGGCAAAAGGGATTCCAGGTCATTAAATGCAAAAAGCATTTGACGACTTGACTAATATATGTTAATATATTAAATTGCCAAAAGATGCGCTTTTTTGCGTTTTTTGCACTTTCGCAGCACAAAAAATGGGGTGAACTTTGTGAGTTATAAACTGGTAAAGTATGGGCGAGAACGCGAACGGAGAAACTACTCCCGCGTCAAATCCAATGTGGAACTTCCGGACCTGATCAAGGTCCAGACCAAGTCGTTCCAGTGGTTCATTGACAAGGGGTTGGCCGAACTGTTCCGGGACATCTCCCCGATTCAGAACTTTACGGAGAACATCAATCTCTATTTCAGCGAATACGAGCTGGGAGATTTCAAATACGACATCGCGGAAGCGAAGATCAAGGACATGACGTATGCGCGTCCACTCCGCGTCAACGTCCGTCTCGAAAACAAGGACACCGGTGAAGTCAAGGAACAGAAGATCTTCATGGGTGATTTCCCGATGATGACCCCGACCGGGTCGTTCATCATCAACGGCAGCGAGCGCGTCATCGTCTCGCAGATCGTCCGCTCGGCGGGCGTGTTCTTCAGCGAGAACATCGACAAGAAGACGCTGCGCAGCAAGTACCTGGGACAGGTCATCCCGACCCGTGGTGCATGGCTCGAGTACGAAATGGGCTCGAAGAACGTGCTCTATGTCAAACTCGACCGCAGCAAGAAGATCCCCCTGACCACGTTGCTGCGTGCGCTTGGGTTCCAAAACTCCGAACAGATCGTCGAAACCTATGGGGAAAGCGAACTGCTTTCACTGACGCTTGCCAAAGACGTCACCAAGAATTCCGACGACGCGATCAAGGAAGTCTATTCGAAACTGCGCCAGGGCGAAACCGCCACGGTTGACGGTGCGAAATCATTCTTGATGAGCCGTTTGTTCGATTCCAAGCGTTACGACCTCGCCGAGGTCGGCCGTTACAAGATCAACAAGAAACTCGACGTTCTCAACCGCGTTCACGGCAAACGTCTCGCCTACGATTTGATCGATCCCGACACGGGTGAAATCATCGTCGAGAAAGAGACCTTCGTGACGCGCAAACTCGTCGAAAAACTGAAAGATTACCGTCACCTGTTCACACAAAAGGTTCCGGCCGTTGGCGCGTACGATCTCGAGTACGACTATGAAACCCAACTGTCGGTATTTCGTGGTGTGCAGGTCAACGACGAATTCCTGTTCTCGTTCCTCTCCGACGAGCAGCTGCTCGCGCAGATCAAGAACCAGGAATACGATCCGTGGGAAGACTATTACAACGCCTATCTGCAGGCCAAAGGCAAAACCGAGAAGATGCTAACCGAGGAGTTCGGCAAGCAGCACGTCAAAGAACTCAAGGAAGCCTTTGAACAAGTCTTCGACAATGAGAACATCTATTTCGAACTGGCGGAAATTCAAATCCTCGAAATTCTCACCAAGAACGAAGAGGATCAGGACATCGTCGTCAAGGTCATCGGTAACAACACCTTCGAAGACGCCGTGCACATCGTGCCGTCCGACATCATCGCCAGCATCTCCTACTATCTCAACCTGTTCGACCGCGTCGGCAATCTCGACGACATCGACCATCTCGGCAACCGCCGCCTGCGTCTGATCGGCGAACTGCTCAAGAACCAGTTCCGCATCGGTCTGACGAAGATGGAGAAAAACGTCAAGGACCGCATGTCAACCAAAGAACCGGATGAGATCACACCGCAAAAACTGATCAACATTCGTCCGTTGACCTCTTCACTCAAAGAGTTCTTCGGTTCAAGCCAATTGAGCCAATTCATGGCCCAGACGAACCCGCTCGACGAACTGACCCACAAGCGCCGCATCAGCGCCCTCGGCCCCGGCGGGCTGACGCGCGACCGCGCTGGTTTCGAAGTCCGTGACGTCCACCATTCCCATTATGGCCGGATTTGTCCGATTGAAACCCCCGAAGGTCAGAACATCGGGCTGATCAACAGCCTCGCCAGCTACGTCAAAGTCAACAAATACGGCTTCATGGAAACGCCGTATCTGAAGCTCGACACCAAGGAAGACGGCAGTGTCGTCGTCACCGATGAAATGGTGTATCTGTCGGCCGATGAAGAAGAACGCTTCATCATCGCGCAGGGCAACACGATTGTCAACGACGACATGGAAATCGTCCCCGCTTCGGTCGTCGCCCGTCATCAGGGCGAAACCAAGATGTTCCCCAAAGATCAATTGGAACTGATGGACGTCAGCCCGAAACAGATCGTTTCGATCTCGACGGCCTGCATCCCGTTCCTCGAACATGATGACGCCAACCGCGCACTGATGGGTGCGAACATGCAACGGCAGGCGATTCCGCTGTTGTTGCCCGAAGCTCCCTTCGTCGGTACCGGCATCGAATACAAAGCCGCTCACGACAGTGGCAGCGCCACCGTCGCGACCCACGCTGGCACCGTCGAATTCGTCGATTCGAAGACAATCAAGATTCGTCGCGAAGACGGCAAACTTGACACCTATGAACTCGACAAATTCCAACGTTCCAATCAGGGGACCTGTTTCTCGCAGGTTCCGATCGTTCGCGCCGGCGACCACGTCGACGCCAATGAAACGATCAGTGACGGTCCGTCGATGGACAAAGGCGAACTGGCCCTCGGCCGCAACGTCACCGTGGCGTTCATGACCTGGAACGGATACAACTACGAAGATGCCATCATCATGAGCGAACGACTCGTGAAAGAAGACATCTACACATCAATCCACATCGAAAAATATGAAATCGAAGCCCGTGACACCAAGCTGGGCAAAGAAGAAATCACCCGCGAGATTCCCCACATCGGGGAAGAAGGACGGCGTTATCTCGACGACCGTGGCATCATCATCCCCGGTGCCGAAGTCTTCGAAGGCGACATCCTCGTCGGCAAGGTCACGCCCAAAGGCGTCACCGACCCGACGCCGGAAGACAAGTTACTTCTGGCGATCTTCGGGGAAAAATCCCGCGAAGTGCGTGACACCTCGCTGAAGGTTCCCCACGGTGGTGGCGGTATCGTTCAGAGCGTCAAGTACTTCAGCCGCGCCAACGGCGACGAACTGTCCCCGGGCGTCAACGAAGTCGTGCGTATCTTCATCGTTCAGAAACGCAAGATTAACGAAGGCGACAAGATGGCCGGACGCCACGGCAACAAGGGCGTCATCTCGAAGATCCTACCGGTCGAAGACATGCCGTTCATGGCGGACGGCACGCCAATCGACATCATGCTCAATCCGCTCGGTGTCCCGAGCCGCATGAACATCGGCCAGGTGCTTGAAATCCATCTCGGCATGGCCGCCAAGAAGCTTGGCGTGCACATCGCCACTCCGGTCTTTGACGGCGTCAAGAACAGCGATTTGGCACAAATCATGGCCGAAGCCGGCGTTGCCCCCGACGGGAAGCAGATTCTGTTCTCGGGTCAGACCGGCGAAGCCTACGACAATCCGATTTCGGTCGGCGTCATGTACATGATCAAACTCGATCACATGGTCGACGACAAACTCCATGCCCGGAGCGTCGGTCCCTACACGCTCGTCACCCAGCAACCGATGGGTGGTAAAGCACAAAACGGTGGACAACGCTTTGGTGAAATGGAAGTTTGGGCGCTCGAGGCATACGGCGCAGCCTACACGCTGCAAGAGATGCTGACGGTCAAGTCCGACGACCTGATCGGCCGCAACAAGGTCTTCCGGGCGATCGTCGACGGCAAGAGCATTCCCAATCCGAGCCTGCCGGAAAGCTTCCGCGTCCTGACGCGCGAACTGCAGTCCCTCGGCATCTACGTCGAACTGATCAACAAGGAAACCGGCGTCAACGAAGCAAACAAGTCGCTCGTCAACGAAGACGGCGAGGACTACATCTCGAAATACGGCTTCAACTCTTAAGAAAGGTAGTGATTTGATGAGTCAACGATTCAGCCATTACAAGATTCGTCTCGCGTCTCCCGAGGAGATTCGCGGTTGGTCTTACGGTGAAGTGAAAAAGCACGAAACAATCAACTACCGTACACTGAAGCCGGAAAAAGACGGACTGTTCTGCGAAGTCATCTTCGGTCCGACCAAGGACTATCAATGCGCATGCAGCAACAAATCCAAACGCAGCAGCCACACCGGCAAGAAATGCCCGGTCTGCGGCGTCGAAATCACCGAAAGCAAAGTGCGTCGCGAACGCATGGGCCACATCGAACTGGCGGCTCCGGTCGTCCACACCTGGTATCTGCGCAACAGCCCGTCGCGTCTCGCCACGCTGCTTGACATCAAAGCCAAGGATCTCGAAGAGGTCGTGTATCTCGCCAGTTACATCGTCACCGATCCCGGCGACACCGACCTGCAGTACAAACAGATCCTCACCGAAGCCGAATACTCCATCAAATACATGGAATACGGCACCCGTTTCAAGGCGCAAAGCGGCGCCGAAGCGGTCAAGACCCTGCTGAAGCGCTTGGATCTCAAGCGCGAAAGCATGGTGCTCCGCAAGAACCTGCCGAACTCGTCCAAACAAAAACGGGAAAAGATCATCAAACGTCTCGAAGTCGTCGAAGCGTTCCTCCAGTCCGACAACAAACCGGAGTGGATGGTGCTCGACGTCCTGCCCGTCATCCCGCCCGAACTCCGACCGATGGTACAACTTGACGGCGGCCGTTTCGCAACGACCGACCTCAACGATCTGTACCGCCGTATCCTGAACCGCAACAACCGCCTCAAACGGCAGTTCGAACAGAACGCCCCGCATCTCATCACGAAAAACGAAAAGCGGATGCTGCAAGAAGCGGTTGACGCGCTCATCGACAACTCCAAACGCGGCCGCAAGGTTGTGGAAAAGAACCGCCCGCTCAAGTCGCTCAGCGACCTCCTGCGGGGAAAACAAGGACGATTCCGTCAGAATCTGCTCGGTAAACGTGTGGATTACTCGGGACGCTCCGTCATCGTCGTTGGACCGGACCTCGAAATGTATCAGTGCGGTCTGCCCAAAGAGATGGCCATCACCCTGTTCAAACCGTTCGTCATCCGCGAACTGATCGAACGCGAAATCGCCTCCAACATCAAGAGCGCGAAACGCATGGTCGACCAGCTCAAGGACGAACGCATCTGGGATGTGCTGGAAGACGTCATCCGCGAGCATCCGGTGTTGCTGAACCGCGCACCGACGCTGCATCGGCTCGGCATCCAGGCATTCGAACCGAAACTGGTGGAAGGAAAGGCAATCCGCCTCCATCCGCTGGTAACGACCGCCTTCAACGCCGACTTCGACGGCGACCAGATGGCTGTTCACGTTCCGCTCAGTGAAGAAGCGCAGGCCGAAGCCCGCGTGCTGATGCTGGCGTCGAACAACATCCTCAATCCCAAAGATGGCAAACCGATCGTCACGCCGTCCCAGGATATGGTTCTGGGGAACTACTACCTGACGCTCGAAAAACAGGGCGAAGTGGGCGAAGGACGCGTCTTCAGCAAAGTTGACGAAGTCACGCTCGCCTATGAGAACAAACAGATCACGCTCCACTCGCGGATCGCCATCCGCGGCAGTGCCCTCGGTAACGCACCGCTCACCGAGAGTCAGCGCAACGGATACCTGATCACGACCTACGGCAAGCTGTACTTCAACAGCATCCTGCCCGAAGAGTTCGCGTTTCTCAATGAACCGACCCTGACCAACCTTCAGAAACAACCGGATCCAGAGACCGGCGTCGAGCGCTACATCACGCCCGACAAGTACTTCGTGCCGCGCGGCACCAACATCAAGGAACACATCGCCGCCCAGCCGCTTGTTGCGCCGTTCAAGAAAGGATTCTTGTCCGACATCATCAGCGAAGTCTTCAACGTCTACAAGATCAACGAGACTTCGAAGATGCTGGACAAACTCAAAAACCTCGGCTTCAAGTTCTCGACGCAGGCCGGCATCACCGTCAGCGCCAGCGACGTCAAGGTGTATTCGCACAAGCGCGAAGAAGTCGACAAAACGCAAGCCATCGTGGATTCGCTCCACATGCAATATGAAATGGGTCTCTTGACCGACTACGAACGTTACAAACTCGTCATCAAGGAATGGGCCGACGTCAAGAACCGCATCCAAAGCGGTCTGATGTCCGAACTCACCAAGGACAACCACATCTACATGATGAGCGATTCGGGTGCGCGCGGTAACGCGTCGAACTTCACCCAGCTCGCCGGGATCCGCGGCTCGATGGCGAACACCAAACGCGAAGGTTTGAATACCGCCTACAACATCAAGGCCGGAATCAAATCGACGATCGAACTGCCCGTCAAATCCTCGTTCATCGAGGGTCTGACGATGAGTGAGTTCTTCATCAGTACCCATGGCGCCCGAAAAGGCTCCACCGACACCGCCCTCAAAACAGCGGACTCGGGATACCTCACCCGTCGTCTTGTCGACGTGTCACAGGACCTCGTCATCACCGAGGAGGACTGCGGTACCGACAACGGTACTACGATCCGCGATATCGTTCATTCCGACGGAAAGGAAATCGTCCCCTTCCTCGATCGCCTGCTCGGTCGCTACACCGCACAGAGCGTCATTGACGCCGACACCGGTGAAGTGATCATCGGCAAAGATGAATACATCACCGATGAAATCGCCCGTCGCATCGTCGACGCCGGCATCACCGAGCTGAAAATCCGCAGCGTATTGACGTGCGACAGCGAACAGGGCATCTGCAAGAAGTGCTACGGTCAGAACCTTTCAACCGGGGAACAGGTCGAAGTCGGCGAATCGATTGGTACGATCGCCGCACAATCGATCGGTGAACCCGGTACCCAGCTGACGATGCGTACGTTCCACACCGGTGGTGTGGCCGGCGCTGACATCACGCAAGGTCTGCCCCGCATCCAGGAACTGTTTGAAGCGAGAACACCGAAAGGGAAGGCTGTCATCAGCGAGATTGACGGTACCGTATCGGATATCGAAATCGTCGAAGAACGGTTCAAGGTCACCGTCGAAAACGGCCTCGAGAAACACACCTATGAAACCAACAGCGGCGTCACGCTCCTCGTTGAGGAAGGCGAAGACGTCCGTGCCGGAACGAAGATCACCGACGGATCGATCGATCCGAAACAGTTGTTGAAAGCAACCGACGCAGAAACGGTCCAACAATATCTTCTCAGTGAAGTACAGAAGGTCTACCGTGCCCAGTCGATTGAGATCTCCGACAAACACATCGAAGTCATCATCCATCAGATGATGCGCAAAATCAACATCGTGCTGGAAGGTGACACCTATCTCCTGCCCGGAGCGCAAGTGTCGATTCGTGAGTTCAAGGAAGCCAACGAAGCCGCGCTCAAAGCCGGCAAGCGCCCGGCCATCGGCCGTCCCGCGCTGCTCGGAATCACCCGAGCCAGCTTGCGTAGTGAATCGTTCCTCAGTGCCGCCTCGTTCCAGGAGACGACCCGCGTTCTCACCGACGCCTCGATCCGCGCCAAAGTGGACGATCTGATCGGACTCAAGGAGAACGTCATCATCGGCGGTCTGATTCCCGCCGGAACCGGTATTCTCCGTGATACCAAGTTCGACTATGAACGTCCCGAAGAAGAGCCGGAACAAGATGTTGTCGAAGACAACCCGTTCGTTCTGGACGACTATCAATTCTGATTCAAACCGACAGCCATCCGTCATGGATGGCTGTTCTTTTCTGGTTTATTTGTATATACAAATAAAGACAAATACCTAGCGTGGGCCGTTTCTTGTTGGAGTGATGCTCGAAAAATCGCTTTGTTGAAACAAGGTTCACCCTTAACTCAATCAAATTGAAACGGGTACTAGGTTACATTGTAGGGATTCATCCTGGATGGTGTCTGTGATCGAGCGAGACAATCATCGTATATTTGTTCGCTCATAGTTCGTCAGGTCGTCTGACATCGATTTCCATCCTGAATAATGATATTACCCTGCATCCACTGTGATAGAACTGCAAATACCGTCTGAATGTGTATGAAACCGATCGAATGGAGTGTTTTGGAACGTGTTTTTGATCATGTTGTTCTCATACGAATATTGCGGATTCTCGGCCATTTAACAAGCTTGATCGCCATGTACAATTAGTGTTTGATCAAAAAACAAATAAAAAATTAAGTTATTGCCTTGCCAAGTGGACATTTTGTGGTATAATAAATTTTGCTAGGCCGCTTTAGCTCAGCTAGGTAGAGCAATGCCATGGTAAGGCAGAGGTCGTAGGTTCAAATCCTACATGCGGCACCATTTGAAATCAAATCATATTCGTTGAGCGAATATGATTTTTGTTTTACAATGAAGTTATAAAGGAGGTAGATTCATGGGTACGATCATACCGTTTGTTACCGTCGATGATGCTGCATCTGCAATCGCATTCTACAAGGATGTTTTCAATGCTGAAATCCAGGGTGAAATCACCATGCTTCAAAGCGTTCCGGGAATGGATCTTCCAGAGTACGCTGGCAAAATTGGTCACTGCAATCTTCGCATTTATGATTCTGTAATTTTTATCAATGATGCAATCGAACAACATCCGCTCCAGCCAGGTGATCGAATTCAACTAGTTCTTGACCTCCCTGATGAGGAGACACTGAAACGGGTATTCAAACTGCTTTCTTTGGAAGGAACCGTGGTACAACCACTGGAAACAGTGTTCTGGGGTGGCTTGTTTGGTACCGTTAAGGACAAATTTGGTGTCAATTGGCAAATCTATGCAAGGTCAAATAAAACCGCTGAATAAAGCGGTTTTTATTTCAGAAATGCAATAATCCACGCGAATATAATGGATTTCATTGCAATAATTCGTACGAAAAATTGTAAAATATATTGTTCTTTCGTTCGAGTAATTGTATAATTTGGATAGGTGATTGACATGTTAAAACGTAAAATCGAGCAATATTTATCAAACTGGAAGGATCGAGACAAGAAAAAGGCACTCATAATCGAGGGGCCCAAATACATTGGAAAAACGACAAGTGTCATTGACTACGCTGAACGTTATTACCCGAAAAACCACTATGTCTATATAAATTTCATACAGCAGCCAGAAATGATTGAAGTATTCGAGCCCAATCTGGATGCCGAACGAATCTTCCAATCCCTTAAGGTCTACTTCCCGAAGAAGAAGTTGGTCAAAGAGAAAAGTTTGATCATTTTGGACGATATACAGGTCTGTCACAGAGCAATAATCGCATTGAAATCTTTCACCAATTATGGTGCGTTTGACGTCATCGCCATAGGCTCATATCTCGGGAATGCCTACCACGAAATCACTGCGTTTCCGGTGGGATATATTGAGCGATATACAATGGGATCACTCGATTTTGAAGAATTCCTATGGGCGAACGGGTATGAAGAAGACATGATTTCCGTGCTTCGTGATCACTTCGAACGGAAAGAACCACTCCTAAAAGCAACACACAATGTTTTTCTAAACCTGTTTCGTGAATACATGGCCATCGGAGGTATGCCGAAAGTCGTCCAGGAATATTTGGTTGATCGTGATTTCAAACTGGCTTACAGCATTCAAGAAGACATCTTGGAAGACTATATTACTGACGTATCTAAATATTGCAATAAAAGAGAAACAAAAAAGGTCAATGAATGTTTCAAGTCACTGCCTATTCATTTATATAGAGATTATAAGAAATTCCAATATAGTAACGTTTCAGAGGGTGGAAGATCCTCAAAGTACGCATCAAGCGTGCAATGGTTAATCGACGCAGGTGTATTACTAAAAGCAGTAAATGTTGAATATCCAAAAAAGCCACTTCATACCCGCATGAGGAGCGATGCATTCAAACTGTATCTTCATGATCCCGGGTTGTTTGTAGCCATGCTTGGTGATGAAATTCAGCTCGAAATTCTACGTGGTGGAATGGATGCTTACAATGGAGCGATTTTCGAATCCGTGATGGCCAGCCTGCTTGTGAAACTCGGCCAGACACTGTATTATTTTGAAAGAAACTCTAAGTTGGAAGTCGACTTCCTGATCACTCTCAAGCGGGAACTATACGCCCTTGAAGTTAAAACCGCCGATCATCCCAAATCAAAGGTCTTGCATTCGTTAATCAACAATTATGATGTACCACATGGTATCAAGCTTGGCACCAACAACATCGAGGTGTCCGACAATATTGTCACTTATCCTTTATATATGGTCATGTTCCTGCAACGTTCGTAGGTTCAGAACAAAGTTCTTGACACATACCCCTTTATGGGGTATTATTTTTCTCGGCGCATCACAAGAAAAAATATGATCTAACAGTTGACACACCTGCATGTGTGATGTATAATGTGTGTGCTGTTATATGGAAAAAACAACAGGGTTTATCGCATAAGCCCTAGTTTTTATGACAAAAGTGAACCACCTGGATGCGTGGATTTAACGAAGAGAGGAGGAAACCATGACATGCCAACGATTAACCAATTAGTCCGTAAAGGAAGAAAAAGCAAAACCAAAAAAACCAAATCACCGAGTCTGGGGATCGGATTCAACACCTTGAAGAAACAATACACCAACAATCCGAGCCCGCAGAAACGAGGTGTATGTACTCGTGTTGCGACGATGACACCGAAGAAACCGAACTCGGCTCTCCGTAAGTTCGCCCGTGTTCGTCTGTCCAACGGCATTGAAGTAACAGCATACATTCCCGGCGAAGGACACAAACTGCAGGAACACAGCGTCGTGCTGATCCGCGGTGGACGTGTAAAAGACTTGCCGGGCGTACGGTACCACATCGTGCGCGGCACCCTTGACACCGGTGGTGTTGAAGGGCGCAAACAAGGTCGTTCGAAATACGGAACGAAAAAAGCATAATTCGATCAAAGTTTGAAAGGAGGAAACGATTATGCCTCGCAAAGGACATATCCCCAAGCGTGATGTGTTGCCGGATCCGCTCTACAGCTCGAAACTGGTAACCAAACTCATCAACAACATCATGCTCGACGGTAAAAAAGGAACCGCGCAGCGGATCCTGTACAATGCGTTTCAGCGCATTGAATCAATGACAAATCAACCGCCGATCGAAGTCTTCGAAGAAGCTTTGAACAACATTATGCCTACGTTCGAAGTTCGTTCCAGACGAATTGGTGGCCAAAACTATCAAGTCCCCTCGGAGGTGCGCCCGGAACGCCGTTATACACTCGGCCTCAGATGGCTCACCCAATACGCTAGACTGCGTAACGAAAAAACCATGGAAGAACGACTCGCCAAAGAGATCGTTGATGCATCGCAAGGACTCGGTGCATCGGTTAAGAAAAAAGAAGATACTCACAGAATGGCAGAAGCAAACAAGGCATTCGCTCACTATCGTTGGTAATAAGGACGTTGTGTTATGGCTCGTGAGTATAGTTTAAAAATGACTCGCAACATCGGGATCATGGCTCATATCGACGCCGGTAAGACAACTGCAACCGAACGCATCCTGTATCATACTGGACGCATTCACAAAATCGGTGAAACCCATGACGGGGCTTCACAGATGGACTGGATGGAACAGGAACAGGAACGCGGCATCACCATCACCTCGGCGGCAACGACAGCGTACTGGAAAGAACATCGTGTCAACATCATCGACACACCAGGACACGTCGACTTTACCGTAGAAGTGTCGAGATCGCTCCGCGTTCTCGACGGTAGCGTCGCCCTGCTCGATGCCCAGGCCGGAGTCGAACCGCAAACCGAAACCGTATGGCGTCAAGCCAACGACTACAAGGTACCGCGGATCGTCTTCGCCAACAAGATGGACAAGATCGGCGCCGATTTCGCATTCAGCGTCCGGACCCTCGGCGAACGCCTCGGGGCCAACGCCGCCGCGATTCAATGGCCGATCGGAGCAGAAGCGAACTTCGACGGGATCATCGATCTGGTGAACATGACGGCGTACGTCTACGACGGCGCGCCGGAAGAACTGCCCGAAGAAGTGGCGATCCCCTCGCATCTCGAAGAGATTGCCGAAGAAAAACGCATTGAGCTGATTGAAACCGTCGCGGAACTCGACGAAGAGCTGATGATGATGTATCTCGAAGGCGAAGAAATCGACGCCGATACACTCAAACAAGCAATTCGCAATGTGACCCTGGCGGTCAAATTCTTCCCCGTGTTGTGCGGGTCCGCCTTTAAGAACAAAGGCGTGAAACTGTTATTGGACGCGGTCATCGACTATCTGCCGTCCCCGCTGGATGTTGCTGCCGTTCGCGGCATCAACAAACAAGGCGAAGAAATTCGCCTGCCGGCCAAGGACGAAGCCGAATTCGCCGCGCTCGCATTCAAGGTAATGACCGACCCGTTCGTCGGGAAGCTGACATTCTTCCGTGTCTATTCCGGCAAACTCGCCAAAGGGTCTTACGTGATGAATGCAACCAAGGAAAAGAAAGAACGGATTGGCCGCATCCTACAGATGCATGCCAACAGCCGTGAAGAAATCGACATGGTGTATTCCGGCGACATCGCCGCCGCCGTCGGACTCAAGAACACGTCCACCGGCGATACGCTGTGCAATGACAAGAACTACATCATCCTGGAAAAAATGGTGTTCCCCGAACCGGTCATCTCGGTGGCGATCGAGCCCAACAGCCGGGCCGATCAGGACAAGATGGGCATCGCCCTGACGAAACTCGCCGAAGAGGATCCGACGTTCCGCACCTATACCGACCAGGAAACCGGTCAGACGATCATCGCCGGGATGGGCGAACTCCATCTCGACATCATCGTCGACCGCATGAAACGCGAGTTCAAAGTCGCCGCCAACGTCGGCGCACCGCAGGTGTCGTATCGAGAAACGATCACGACGCCGGCCAAAGTCGAAGGAAAATTCGTTCGTCAGTCGGGCGGACGCGGCCAGTACGGTCACGTCTGGATCGAGTTCGAACCGAACCCCGGCAAAGGCTACGAATTCGTGGACAAAATCGTTGGTGGGGTTGTCCCCCGCGAGTACATCCCCGTTGTCGGCAAGGGACTCGAAGACAGTCTCGCCACCGGGATCCTCGCCGGATACCCGATCATCGACCTCAAGGCAACACTCTTCGATGGTAGCTACCACGAAGTCGACTCGAGTGAAATGGCATTCAAAATCGCTGCTTCGATGGCGCTCAAAAAGGCCAAGGAAGCTTGCGGTGCCATCCTCTTGGAACCGATCATGAGTGTGGACGTTATCGTACCGGATGATTATCTCGGTAACGTGATCGGCGACCTGACGAGCCGACGGGGCCGCGTCGAAGGACAAACCCAACGCAGTAACGCGCAACAGGTAACCGCCAAAGTTCCTTTGGCAGAAATGTTCGGGTACGCCACCTCGCTCCGGTCCAACACGCAGGGCCGCGGGAACTACACGATGCAGTTCGCTCACTACGAGGCATGCCCCAAGTCAATTGCCGAAGAGGTCATCAAACGCCGCAACGGTTAATATGACTTAAAACTTGCATTATAGAATATAATGCGCTAAAATATGAATGGTAAAAAATAACAAACCCAACAGATTCTAAGGAGGAAAACTACCAATGGCTAAAGAAAAATTCATTCGCAACAAGCCGCATATGAACATCGGAACCATCGGCCACGTCGACCACGGCAAAACGACGCTGACCGCTGCCATCACCGGCGTTCTCACCAAAGCTGGCATCGGTGGCAACAAAGCCGCTGATTACGCTTCGATCGACAACGCGCCCGAAGAGCGCGAACGCGGAATCACGATCAACACCGCTCACATCGAGTACGAAACCAACAAGCGTCACTACGCCCACGTGGACTGCCCGGGACATGCCGACTATGTCAAGAACATGATCACCGGCGCCGCTCAGATGGACGGCGCGATCCTCGTTGTTTCGGCTGCCGACGGCGCCATGCCGCAAACCCGTGAACACATCCTTCTCGCTCGCCAGGTTGGCGTTCCGAAAATGGTTGTCTTCATGAACAAAACCGACCAAGTCGACGACGAAGAACTGCTCGAACTGGTTGAAATGGAAATTCGCGAACTCCTCGATGAGTACGAATTCCCCGGCGACGACATCCCCGTCGTCATGGGCTCCGCGCTGCTCGCCCTCAACGGCGATGCCGATCACGAAGCCAAAATCCTCGAACTCATGGATGCTGTCGACGAATACTTCGAAGACCCCGTCCGTGAAACCGACAAACCGTTCCTGATGCCCGTTGAAGACGTCTTCACCATCACCGGTCGCGGCACCGTCGCCACCGGCCGTGTCGAACGCGGCACCGTCAAAGTCGGCGACCCCGTCGAAATCGTCGGTATCAAGGAAACCCAGAACAGCGTCGTAACCGGCGTTGAAATGTTCCGTAAACTGCTCGACCAGGCCGAAGCCGGCGACAACATCGGCGCCCTGCTCCGCGGCATCAGCCGTGACAGCGTCCAGCGCGGCCAAGTCCTGTCGAAACCGAAAAGCGTTACTCCGCACACCAAATTCGAAGGTCAGGTCTACGTTCTGTCCAAAGACGAAGGCGGACGCCACACTCCGTTCTTCAGCAACTATCGTCCCCAGTTCTATTTCCGCACCACCGACGTAACCGGCGTCATCGAACTGCCGGCCGGCGTTGAAATGGTCATGCCTGGCGACGACGTCACGATGATTGTCGACCTCATCCACCCGATCGCTCTCGAACAGGGAACCAAGTTCTCGATTCGCGAAGGCGGCCGTACCGTGGGCGCAGGCAACGTTTCGAAAATCATCGAGTAGCAAACACCAATCACGAAAAGAGACTTCGGTCTCTTTTTTTTATTCCGTTTTCCATTAAAAATACATACTTATTTGTTATAATATATGACAGGTGATGCATATGCTGATCGATACCCATACCCATCTCAACAGTCACAAATACGGCGAACACGTCGACGACGTCATCAACCGCGCTCGCGCGGCCGATGTCGGCGTCATGATCGTCGTCGGCTACGACAAGGAAACCAACAAGAAAGCAATCGAACTGGCCGAGCGCCATCCGTTTTTGTACGCAACGGTGGGGTACCACCCGACCGAAGCCAAGCACATCACCGATCCGGACTTTCGGTTGCTGGAACGGCAACTGGCGCATGAGCGCGTCGTCGGCGTCGGTGAATGCGGCCTTGATTTCTACTGGGACAAAGATCACATCGACCAGCAGGTTGCCGTGTTGAACAAACAGATCGAACTGTCGAAGCGCTTCGACAAACCGCTCGTGATCCACATGCGTGACGCCAGCGAAGCAACCTACAACGTGCTCGCCGAGCACGCTCCGGTGAAGGGCATCATGCATTCGTACAGCGGCAGTGCGGAAATGGTCCCCCTGTTCACGGAACTCGGGCTTCACATTTCGCTTGCCGGCCCGGTGACGTTCCACAACGGGCACAAACCCAAGGCCGTCGCCAAGGTCGTACCGCTCGATCGCTTGTTGATCGAGACCGATTCACCCTATCTGTCGCCGCACCCGTTCCGCGGCAAGACCAATGAACCGGCTCGTGTCAAACTGGTCGCCGAAGAGATCGCGCGCCTTCGCGACATGAGTTATTCCGATATCGCCAAGATCACCACCGACAACGCCAAGGCGTTGTTCCGCATATAGGAGATGATACCATGAAAAAACTACTGTTCGCACTGTTGATCGGACTCACCCTGACCCTGTCGGCGTGCAATCCGGTCATCACCGAAACCGAAGATCCCGTCACCACCACGTATACCGAAGATGAACTGATCGACTTGATCGAGTCATTGTTGCCCGATGCCCAGATCGACACCACGTTCGATCTCGCCGGCTTTCAGGCGGCCATCGTCACGATGCTCAGTGAAGCTCGCACCGGCGTGCTTGGCGTGATCAGCCAGACCGCCTTCGGCAGCGGCACCGGCAGTGGCGTGATCTACAAACAAGAAGGCAACACCTACTACCTCGTCACCAACGAACACGTCGTCGCCGACGCCACGGCGCTGACGATCGTTTATGAGAAAAACGGTCTCCTCTTCGAGATCGAAGACAGCGACATCACGCTGCTCGGGATGGACGTGACGACCGATCTCGCGGTGTTGACCTTCACGTCGACCGAGAACTTCACGGTGATTCCGTTCGCCGATTCGTATGACATTCATCCCGGTGAATTCGTGTTCGCCCTGGGCAATCCGCTCGGGTTCGACTACTATGGCACCGTCACGATGGGTGTCATCAGCGGTACCACCCGCTATGTGTCCAACGGCATCTTCGATGCGACGTTGTTGCAGCACGACGCGGCGATCAGCCCTGGCAACAGCGGTGGTGCGCTGCTCAACATCAACGGTGAACTGGTCGGCATCAACAACCTCAAGATCGTCGATCAGGACGTCTCTGACATCGGCTTCGCGATTCCCTCCAACACCGTTGCCCGGATCGCCGCCGATCTGGAAGACGACGGCATCGTGACCCGTCCTTATCTAGGCATCTCGACGCTCGCCCAGGTCAACGTCTGTGGACTCGACTACGGCGTTTGCGTCGAAGTGCAAGCCGGCGGCGCCGCCGACGCGGCGGGCCTCGAGGACAACGACGTCATCATCGGCTACAAGAACGCCGACATGGAAGAGTTCCGCGACATCTACAACTTCAACGATCTGCGCGAAGCGATCCTCAATTCCAGCGTCGGCGAAACGATCCAGCTCAAGTACATCCGCAACGGCATCGAATACGTCAGCACCGAAACGGTCCTCGGCACGCATCCCGACGACCAGTAGAAACGGAGGTATGCGCGTGAAGAACGCCATCCACGAACGACAGAGCACACGCACCTTCAAGCACGACGACCTCACTGCCGACGAGATCAAACAAATCTCGTCGGTTGTTTCGCATGTGAGCGAGATGGTGGGTCCGTTTCAGCATCAATTCGATTTCACGTTCCGACTCAACACCAACCGCACACCCGGCGGTCAGAAGATCGGCACTTACGGATTGTTGCGCAACGTCCCGGCGTTTGTCGGCGGCGTGGCCACCAACGAACGATTCAGTCTGATCGATTTCGGCTTCGTGTTCGAACACCTCATCCTCGAACTCACCAAAGCCGGTTTCGACACCTGTTGGCTCGGCGGCACGTTCCGCCGCACCCACTATCAGAAACAACTTGGCGACAACGAAGTGATCCCGGCGATCAGCCCCGTCGGTCATCGCGCCAAACACCGCACGCTCGTCGATCAGTTGCTGCGCAGCGGCGCCCAGTCGATTCGTCGCAAGGATTTTGCGGAACTATTCCACGATGCCGCCAACGGACATCTGGTGCTCGACTATTCCAATCCGATCATCGAGTCCCTGGCGCTCGTTCGGCGTGGTCCGAGCGCGTCCAACCGCCAGCCATGGCGCGCCAGCGTGGACGGTGACACGGTGCGCTGGTATCTTGCCCGCACGCCGAATTACGCGCGTTTGTTGAAGTACGACATTCAGTTGCTCGACATCGGCATCGCCCTCGCTCATTTCACGATCGGTCTCCGATCGAATCACGTCGCCTGGACGATCGAAGTGGAAGACGGCAAGGCGCTCCGCGATGATTGGGAATACGTCTGTACGATCCACGTCGGCAAATCCTAGGATTTGCTTTTTTTCTTGTAAATGAAAACCAAATCGAGTACAATGGATTAGGCCAAAACGAAGGAGTGATTCGATGGGACTCACCGCTGGAATCGTCGGTCTGCCGAACGTCGGCAAATCGACCTTGTTCAACGCCATCACCAAAGCCGGAGCGCTCGCCGCGAACTACCCGTTCGCGACCATCGATCCCAACGTCGGCGTCGTCGAAGTGCCGGATGAACGACTGGACAAACTGTCGGAACTGGTGCAACCGAAAAAGACGGTCCCGACCATTTTCGAGTTTACTGACATCGCCGGCATCGTCAAGGGTGCCTCCAAAGGCGAAGGACTGGGCAACAAGTTCCTCTCCCACATCCGCGAAGTCGACGCGATCGTGCAGGTCGTGCGCGCCTTCGAAGATCCCAACGTCACCCACGTCGACGGCAGCGTCGATCCGATCCGCGACATTGAAACGATCAATCTCGAACTGATCTTCGCCGATCTCGAGGTGGTGGAAAAACGCCTGCCGAAAATCGAGAAGAAGGCGATCATGAAAGTCGATCCGGAGAGCGTCGAAGAGTACCGTCTCCTGAGTGCCATCCACGACGTGTTGCTGAGCGACAAGCCGATTCGCACGATGCGTCTCAACGACAACGAAAAGCGGTTCCTCAAACACTTCAACTTCCTGACCTTGAAACCGATGGTATACGTCGCCAACATCGACGAGAACGACATCGCCGATTACGACGACAATCCGTACGTCAAACAAATCGCGCGGTTCGCCGGCGATGACGCCAGCGACATGGTCGTGATCAGCGCCAAGATCGAAAGCGAACTGTCCGAACTGGACGATGATGAGAAAACGATGTTCCTGGAAGAACTGGGTGTGTCGGAAAGCGGACTCGACCAGTTGATCAAGCACAGCTATGCGCTGCTTGGTCTCGAGACGTTCTTCACCGCCGGACCGAAGGAGGTCCGGGCATGGACGTTCCGCCATGGATCCAAAGCGCCGACGTGCGCCGGCATCATCCACAGCGATTTCGAAAAGGGATTCATCCGCGCCGAAACCATCAAGTATCCCGATTACATCGCCTTTGGCGGTGAACACGGGGCCAAGGAAGCCGGCAAGATGCGGCTCGAGGGCCGTGACTACGTCGTTCAGGACGGCGATGTGCTTCATTTCCTGTTTAACCTGTAAGCAAAAGAAAAGCGAAGCCCGTTTGGGGCTTCGCTATTTGTTTTCCTTGGTCTTGTCGCGACGCAATACCGAATCGAAGTCGATGTACGTGTAGTACTTCTCATTGTTGAAGAAGGGGATGAAGATGCTGACGATGACAACAATGAAGGTCGTCAGCGAGAAGTGACTGTAAAACGGCAGATCGAGTGCCGAATCCTGATGGAGCATGCGGTACATCGTGAAGGTCGTCGTGTCGCCTTGCAAGCTCACCAACATGAACTCAAGGTTGCCATCGAAGATGCGATACTCGATGTCGGTGGCGGTGTCGTAGGACTGGGTGATCAGCCAGCGATGGAGCGCGGTGTGGTAGAAGAACCCGTAAATATCCTTGTTCTTGTCGTACACCTCCAACAGTTGGTGATGCTCTTCGAAGTAGTCGTAACGATAGAACAACTCCGTATTCGGCTCGTAGATGGTGTCGTAGTGATGGATGTAGCCGCCTTCGCCGTCGGCGAAGTAGGTGTCGCTGCTCGGGTCATAGAGGATGGTGGGATTGCTGCGCAAATAGATCTGTCCATCCTGATAGTACATCAGATGAGCGTTGACGACTTCCAGTCTGCTGATGACTTCGGCGTCGAGGGATATCGTCTCGCTGAGCGTGATGTCGGTGCCGTCGTAATGGTATACTTCGTGGGTGCGGAAGTCGGTGGCGACAATGAAGTAGAGTTCGCCGTTTTCAAAGAAATATTTCGATTCCATGACAGTCAGCGGCGACAATTTGATCGGTGTCGCGTCATCGAGTCGATAGATGCCGTCGGTGGCGAAAAACAGCAGTTCATCGTTAAAGGGAATGAACTGTTGCTGGGCCTCGAACGGGTAGTACGCATCCGGGCCGATGTTGGTGAACGGTTGATCGAGCGTCAGTTCGCGGTAGACGACTTCGCCGGTCGTTCGATCGAGGATGATCAGGACGCCGTTGACGAACGCGCTGCGTTCATTGTCCGCGGTGTACAGATAGATGTAGTCATCGTCATAGTAGTAATCACGGGCGAACGAGCGCAAGTCGTCGACTTCGTAACGCATCAGTTCGTCCTGTTCAAAGTTGACGTTGACGTCGTTGGGGATGTCGCTGTAGAATGCGAGGTAGCGAATGTGGTTGTTCATGTTGAGCACCTGGGCGGTCTGTTGGGTCGGTGCCTGGAACAAAAAGATGGCGACGAGAATGAGCAAGGTGGGAATCGCAACAAACTCATAACGATCGAAGTTGGTCAAATACTGAAGGACATTGTTGATTGTCGTCAATATGTATTTTTCCAAGAATAGTGACACAATGAACAGTATTCCGGTCAATGCCACTGCGAGACTGATTTGAGCCACTGCGGGCTGATAGCGGAAGATGGTTAGGAACACATAGAAGGCCAACACCGTCTTGATGAAGAACAACAGGGCGTTGCCGACGACGGCGAGCTGATCGTAATAGTTGTCGTAGTAGTGAAGCGTGAACAAGTAGAGTGTCAGCAGTGAGACGAACGTGAGCACGATGAGCAGGATCACCACGAACACGTTCGGCAGGAAGCCGAACAGAAACAGCAAATACGTAAGTGCCACGATCGCCAGCATTTCCAAACCGAAATACAGCAACTTGACGCTGTTGCTGTCATCGGTGAGTTTGTGGTTGAACACGTACGTGGCAGCGATGACAATGACGATCGGAACGATCGCATATAGACTAAACATAGGTAGCACTCCCTTCCGGATGCATAAACATTATATCACAAATCGGGCTTGTTTCGTGTATAATAGTTGTAGGTGATATCATGATTGGACCATATCGACTCAGCGCGTTTCCCAAAACCAAACAAGGCGGCAACAAAGCCGGCGTAGTGCTTGACGCCGAGTGTTTGAACGACGCCGACATGCAACGCATCGCCGCCGAAGTCGGCTATAGTGAAACGGCATTTGTGACAACGAGCGCCAAAGCTGACGTCAAAGTGCGTTTCTTCACGCCGCGTCAAGAGGTCGATCTGTGTGGTCATGCGACGATCGCCACATTCAATCTGATGCGCGATTTGAAGCGTCTTGCCCCCGGTCGTTACACCCAGGAAACCAACGCCGGCATTCTGGCCATCGACATCCGGGAAGACACGGTGTTCATGCAACAGAATCGCCCCGTCTTCGGAGCGGTTCTGAACGGACAGGACGTCGCGGCTTGTTTCCGAGAAACCGATGTCATCGATCATGCCCTGCCGATCCAACTGGTATCCACGGGGCTGTACGAGATTTTCGTACCGATTCGGGATGTCGATACCTTGCACCGCCTGACTCCCGATCTGGATGCCATCGGGCGTCTTACCAAGGCTCATGGAGCCATCGGTGTGCACGCCTTTGCGCTCGATACCGAGGTTGCTGCCTATGGACGGAATTTCGCCCCGCTCGTCGGCATTGACGAGGAGAGTGCGACTGGTACCTCGAACGGTGCGCTGGCATGTTATCTGCATCAATATCAGCCGCCTCAAACACAGTACGTTTTACGTCAAGGTTACAGCATGAATCAACCATCGGAAATCATTGTCAATCTATCCATCGAAGCCAATCAAATCACCGCTGTCTGGGTGGGCGGAAGCGCCATCCGGATCGACACCAAGGAGGACAACACATGAGAACAGCAGTGGTCGCCGTCGGTAAGGAAATCCTCACCGGACGGACGCTCAACAGCAATCTGCGCACGATCGCGCTCAAACTGAAATCGATCGGCATCGACGTCAATCGCAGCTACGTCATTGACGATCTTAAAAAAGAATTCAAGACGGTCCTCGATTTCATGGATGAGGATCTGATCTTCTTCACCGGCGGACTGGGACCGACGGTCGACGACATCACCCGTGAAACGGTAATCGACTACTTCCAGGTCGACACGTTCATGGATCCGGCGGTCCTCGACAAGATCAAATATTATTTCGACCGCGCCGAAGTCGAGATGAAGGACACCAACAACAAACAAGCTTTGTTTCCCGTCGATTCGATCAAGCTCGACAACGAGCTCGGCACGGCGCCCGGGGTGTATTTCAAAACCGGCGGCAAACGGATCATCCTCTTGCCGGGACCCCCGCACGAAATGATCCCGATGCTCAATCAGGTGATCGACATCATCAAAGACGAGCTGGACATCAATCTGATCAGTCGCGGGTACAAACTGGTCGGTACCGGCGAGTCCTCGATGGAAAACAACCTGAAAGGGTTCTATGGCGTTCATCCGAAAGTGAACGTCGCACCGTATGCCAACGTCGGAGAGATCAAGTACATCTTCACATCCAAAGACACCGACGCGCTGGACCGCTGCATGAAGGACTTCTACAACAAGTTCGAGGAGTTCATCTACGGCGATCTCGAGGACACGCTCCAAGGCGTCGTGGTCGAGATGCTCAAACGACAGAACAAGATCATCGCGCTGGCCGAAAGTTGTACCGGCGGCATGCTGGCTTCGACGATCACCGGTGTGTCCGGCTGTTCGCAAGTCTTCAAAGAAGGCCTCGTCGTCTACAGCAACGAAGCCAAGATGAAGTATCTGAACGTTCCCGAAGACATCTTGAAGGAGCACGGCGCCGTCAGCCCCGAGGTCGTCCATGCCATGGCCGATCGTCTCGCCGAACGGACGTCTGCCGACGTCAGTGTCGCCATCAGCGGCATCGCCGGACCAACCGGCGGTACCGATGAGAAACCTGTCGGACTGGTCTATTTCGGCATCCGTCATCACGGACGAACAACGGTCTACCGCAAAGTCTTCAACGGCGATCGCGACATGGTACGCTACCGCGCCGTGATCTTCGCTCTCAACCAGGTACGAAAGGAGTTGTTGCTAGATGAAATTGACGCTTGAAACGCAAGTCGTCGAATCGATTCCGTTGATCGAGTACAAGCGTGACAACTATCCGTACAAAGGACTTGTATTCATCCAGCACGGCTACGAATCGACCAAGGAGTACGGCAGTGATTATCTGGCGCTCGACCTGGCCCGTCGTGGCTTTTTCGTCGTCGCCATCGACGCCTACAAGCACGGCGAACGCATCCTCGAACCCTACGTCACCGGTACGGCCGAGGACCGTCTCAACGAAGCGTTCGTCGTCGTCAAACGCACGGCGCTCGACATCATCCGGCTCCATCACAATCAGTACAAGGAGTTTCCGACATTCGACTTCATCGGCGTCAGTCTCGGCGGCATGGTCGGGTATTATCTCGCCACCAAGACGAACCGACTCGGCAAGTTGGTGCCGGTCATCAGCACGCCCGACTTCCAACATCAGGCGTATCACGCCGTCGGTGCGGCGGGACTGGATACCACGACGTTCTTCACGTCGGACAAACTGGACTTCATCGCGTCTTTGAATCCGCTCAACCGGCTCGACAAGATGGCGTTCCAGTCGTTGTTCGCGCTGGTCGGCGACCGCGACGAGGTCGTTCCCAAAGGCCCGACCGAAGCATTCTTCGAGGCCCATGGCGACAAGCGGATGAGACTTGCGAGCTTCGACGTCGGACACAGCGTCAGCCGTCCGATGCAACTCGCCATCTTCGACTACATCGACCAATAAAAAAGGCGACCGTTGGGGGGCGGATCGCCTTTTTTTCGGGTTCTGTCAACAACACCCGCTAGGCCAGCAGGATGTCGATCAGCACGATGGCCGCTTCGAACAGCAGCATGGCAAGCAGGATTCGTTTCATTGTCATCACCCATCGTTAGAATACCAAAAACCGTCCGTTTGAAAAAGTCCATGCGGCCATCTTGCATTTTTTCATTTCCATCTTACATCCACCGGTGATATTTGATATAATTTAGGTGATCGCGCAGGGTATTATATATACATATGTCAATTAAAATGTAACTCTTGCATTCAAAAAACGTTTGTGATATAATAGCCAAGCGTGAGTTAGCGCATCCTTGCTGCTTTAGCAGCCAAACGACCAGAAGGAGGTAGAAAAATGAGAAAGTACGAAATCATGTACATCATTGATCCTACCGTGACCGACGAAGCACGTCCCAAAGTCATTGACGACTTGAACGAGATTTTCATCTCGCGCGGCGGCGAACTCTTCGAAGTGAACGAGTGGGGCATGAGAGACCTTGCCTATGAGATTCAGAAACATCGCAAAGGGTACTATGTCGTATTGAACGTCACATGCAACGAAGAGGCACGCGCCGAATTCGACCGCATTTGCCGCATTCGCGAAGACATTATTCGTCACATCATCATCCGCGATGAAAGATAAGGGAGTGTAACCTATGATCAATCGTGTCGTATTAGTTGGAAGATTAACCAAAGACCCCGAGCTCCGCTACACGTCGAGCAACATCGCCTACACCCGTTTCACGGTGGCGATCAACCGTCCCTATTCGAACGCATCGGGCGACAAGGAAGCCGATTTCATTCAGTGCGTCGCATGGCGCCGTCAGGCCGAAACCGTCGCGCGTTACGTGAACAAGGGCAGTTTGGTGGGGGTTGAAGGTCGGATCCAGACCGGATACTACGATGACAAGGACGGCGTCCGCAAATACACGACCGACATCGTTTGTGACAGCGTTCAGTTCCTGGAACCCAAAGGGGATTCCAGCAACAGCGATTACGAACCCGACGAACCGCGCGGCTACGAGCCGAACAACTACAACGACCGCAATGTCGAAAAGAAACAGTCCACGCCGAAAATCGACGTGAGCGAAGACGACTTGCCGTTTTAATCTTGTAAAGGAGGAATCAGTACATGGCCAGAGGTGGATATCGGAAACGACGCAAAAAGCGTTGCTACTTCACCGAAAACAATATCAAATACATCGATTTCAAAGACTTCGAACTGCTGAAGCGTTTCATCAGCGATCGTGGCAAAATCCTGCCGCGTCGCGTGACCGGAACCAAATCGAACTATCAAGCGGATTTGACCAAAGCCATCAAACGGGCGCGTCACATGGCGCTCCTGCCGTATATCAAAGAATAGACTCGCTAGCGAGTCTTTTTTTGACAACAATATATATCTTGCATATATATTGATTTTGCAAAGCCCACATAGTGTGGTATAATTATCTCAACAATCGAGGTGATTCCCTTGAGTGAATACAAACATCTCATCATCGCCATCATGTTGCTTCTCATCACCGCCGTCGTGGATGTTCTGATCTGGTCGAACCTGACCGCCACGCTGGTTTTTTCGGCAGTGATGTGGGTTGCCATCAACATCTTCATCCAGCTCCACATTCAACGCAAGAAAACACAGAAAATCGTCTGGCTGTCGCGCAAACTTCAAGACACCAAGGACACGCTCAGCCGCAAGGACATCGTTGAAAAACGGATGGTCAACGACCTGCCGATCGGGATCATCATCTACGACCAGAAGTACAACATCAAATGGGCCAACGGCTATTCCAAGGACATCTTTGAGAACGTCCTCGAACAGCGGTCGCTGGAACTTGTCAACAAGGACATTTACGAACACGTCATCGGCAAGTACACCGTCGGCACCTTCATCACCAGGATCTACACCCACGAGTATGAAGTCGAAGTCGACACCAACGAACGGATCCTCTATCTGACCCAGGTCACCCAACGCGAAGAACTGCAACGCCGATTCGACGCATCGGTGGCCACCATCGCGATGCTCAACCTCGACAACCTCGACGATGCGATCAGCGTGCTCGACGTCTCCAACCGGAGCTTCGTTCAGGGTCGTTATCTCGAAGTCCTCGAAGCCTGGGGCGAAGAGTTCGGCTTCTACATCACGCCGCTCACCAACTCGAAACTGATCGCCGTGATGAACAAGCAGACGCTGATGAACCTCGTCAAGAACGAGTTCAAGATCGTCGACACCGTCGCCGAAATCTCACGCGAATACGGCATTCTCGTGACCCTGTCGGCCGGCGTCGCCTGCAGCAACATCAAACTGAGCAAACTCGGCGACATCGCGTCGGATGCGCTCGATCTCGCGTTGTCACGCGGCGGCGACCAGATCGTCGTCAACATCGAAGGCAACGATCTGATGTACTTCGGCGGCAACACCAACACCGCCGAAAAACGCACGCGCATCACGACCCGCACCAACACCCAGAAACTCGAACGTCTGTTCGACGAACACAAGACGGTTTACATCGTGCCCCATCATCATCCCGACACCGACGCCTTCGGTGCCGCGATGGGCGTCTTGAAACTGGCGCAGGCCTACAATCGCGACGCGCACATCGTGCTCGACCGCGACAACCTCGACAAGACCGTAACCAAGATCCTCCAGATGATCGAGTACGAATACATCACCTTCCTCGATTACATCGTCACGCCATCGCGGGCGCTCGACCAAATCACCAAGGAGGATTTGCTGATCCTGGTCGATCACCACTCGTTCAACCAGACAGTCGAACCGAAACTGCTCGCCAAGACCAAGAACCTGGTCATCATCGACCATCACCGCAAACTCAACGACGCCATCGACGGCGCCCTGATCAGCCACATCGAACCATACGCCTCGTCGAGCGTCGAACTGATTGCGGAAATGATCGAACTGACGACCAAGGACGTCGAAATCAACAACTTTGAAGCGACCGTCATGTTGTCGGGCATCATCGTCGACACCAACAACTTCATGTACCGCACCGGCAGCCGCACCTTCGAAGCCAGCGCGTTCCTGCGCAAGTACGGCGCCGACACGTTCAAGGTCAAGACAATTCTCCGGCCCGGACTCGACGAGATTCAACTCAAGAGCCAACTTCTGAGCCGTGCCGAAGTCATCCACAAGCGGTTCACGATCGTCATCATTCCCCGGGACATGGATGCCTCGCGGAACCTGCTCGCCAAGGTCGCCGACGACCTCCTTGAGATCGAGGACACGATCGCCAGCTTCGCACTCGGCTATCTCGGTCCCACCACCGTCGGCATCTCCGCCCGCAGTCTGGAAGGGTTCAACGTCCAGGTCGTGATGGAGAAATTCAACGGCGGCGGCCACCTCAACAACGCCGGCGCCCAGATTGAAACCGATGACATCAAGCAAGTCCGCCTGGACCTGATTCAGATTCTCAACGAAACCGTACAGGAGGAAAAACCGATGAAAGTAATACTGATCAAAGACTTGAAAGGCAAGGGCAAGAAAGGCCAGGTCATCGAAGTGGCGACCGGCTACGGCAATTACCTCTTGTCCAGCAAAATCGCCATCGAGGCGACGCAGGAGAACTTGCATTCGATCGAACTCGAAAAAGCCAAACAGGATGAAATCGAACGCAAGACTCTGGAAGAGATGAAAGAACTCAAGGAGAAGATCGAAAAGCTCCCCGTCAAGGTCTTCGTCAAGATCGGTGAAAGCGGCAAGCTGTTCGGCAAAGTCAACTCCAAACAGATTTCCACGGCCTTCAAGAAACAACACAAGATCGACATCGACAAACGCAAGATCGAACTCAAACAGAACATCGCCGCGCTCGGCAACTACAAGGTCGACGTGAAACTGCACAAGAACGTCACGGCGCAGATCGAAGTGCTCGTCGTCGAAGAATAAGGAGGCACCCCGATGGAACGCATCACGCCACACAACTACGAAGCGGAACAAGCCGTCCTGGGCAGCGTGTTCGTCGATCAGGGCGCAATCAAGACGCTCGTCGACAAACTCGAAAGCGATGACTTTCACCGCTACCAGCACAAGGTCATCTTCACCGCCATGGTGGAGCTGTTTCAGGAGAACATCGAAATCGACTACACGACACTCTCCAACAAACTCGAAACCAAAGGTCTCCTCAACGATGCCGGCGGCATTGACTACATCCTCGGTCTGATCAACAGCGTCCCGTCGATCGTCAATCTCGGCAGCTACATCAACATCGTCCGCGACAAGTCGATCACCCGGCGGATCATGGACGCCTGCCGCAAGATCATCGAGGACGGTTACACCAACGAAGACGCCATCGACTTCGTCGACGGCGCCGAGAAGACCATCTTCGACATCGCCAAGGAACGTCGTACGACCGATTTCATCAAGGTCAGCGAAGTCCTTGAAGACGTCATCGAAAAAACCGAGAACGCCAAGAACAACGTCGGCAAACTCACCGGACTCGACACCGGGTTCGATCAGCTCAACGAATACACGCTCGGGCTGCAGAAATCGGAACTGATGATCATCGCCGCCCGTCCGTCGATGGGGAAAAGCGCGTTCGCGCTCAACCTCGCGACCAACGTCGCCAAGACGGAAAGCCGCCCCTACGTCGCCTTCTTCAGTCTCGAAATGGGCAGCGATCAGCTCGTCAGCCGCATGCTGTCGGCGGAGAGCCACGTGCACACGATGAACATCCGTACCGGCAGTCTGTCGCCAACGCAGTGGCAACAGATCTCACTCGCCCAACAAACGCTCAGCCAGCTCAACATCCTGTTCGACGACAGCGGGACCGTCAAGGTCACCGACTTGCGTCAGAAGTGTCGCAAACTGGCCCAGGAGAAAAAACTCGATCTGGTCATTGTCGACTACCTTCAGCTGCTCAGCGGAACGACCAAGGAGAACCGCGTTCAGGAAGTCTCCGAGATCTCGCGGACGCTCAAGGAGATGGCCCGCGAACTCAAGATTCCCGTCATCGCCTTGTCGCAGCTCTCCCGTCAGGTCGAACGCCGCGAGGACAAGATTCCGATCATGGCCGACTTGCGTGACTCGGGATCGATCGAACAGGACGCCGACATCATCGTCTTCATGTACCGCGACGACTACTACAAGAAAAAGGAATCCAAATATCCCGACACCGTCGATCTGATCATCGCCAAGAACCGTCAGGGCGCGACTACTGTCGACAACATCCGTCTGTCGTTCAACAAGCAGTGCAGCTACTTCGGCAACATCACGACCCAGGCCCGCACCTCACCGATCGGCGACATCGCGTAACTTGCTTTACTTTTTATACTTTCTAAACTGACTTCGTAACATATGTTACGAAGTTTTTGTTTGGTTTTCGGTATAATGCGAATGGTGAGGAGGTGCTTCGATGAACAAGATTCTACCCAACATTTCGTCTGCAACGGATTCGTCCGCCACGATCAAACGACGCGTTCGCACGCTCATCGACAGATTGGCCGAACGTCACGAACTGACGCGTGATGAGTATTTGTACGTGCTCGATCACATCACCGTTGACGACACCGCGCACCTGTTCCAACGGGCTTATGAAGCCAAACAGCCCCACTACCAGAACCGGGTCTTTCTACGTGGCCTGATCGAAATTTCTAACCACTGCGTCCGCGGTTGTCGGTATTGCGGCATCAACCGCAACAACCGATCGCTGCAACGCTATCGACTCCAACCCGACGAGATTCTCGACTGCGTCGAACGCGGGTACGCACTCGGCTACCGCACGTTCGTCCTCCAGGGCGGCGAGGATCCCTACTTCACCGATGATCGTCTCACCGGCTTGATTCGTTCCATCAAAACGATCCATCCCGACACGCGCATCACATTGTCGCTTGGAGAACGCTCCAAAGACTCCTACCAGCGTCTCAAGGACGCCGGTGCGGATCGGTATCTGTTGCGTCACGAAACGGCTTCGAGGCGTTTGTATGAACACCTGCATCCAAACGATTCCAACTTCGACGAGCGCATCCGCTGTCTGTATGATCTGAAGGAACTCGGCTATCAGGTCGGCGCCGGATTCATGGTCGGTTCACCGACGCAGACCAACGCCGATCTGGTCGAAGACTTGATGTTTCTCAAAGATCTCGACCCGCACATGATCGGCATCGGTCCCTACCTCTGTCACGAAGACACCGAACTGGCCGGAAACGACTCGGGAACGCTGATCGCCACGTTGATCCTGCTCGCGCTCGTACGGCTGGTCTGTCCGAAGGCGATGCTGCCGGCGACCACGGCGCTCGGCACGCTCGACAAGCTCGGGCGTGAAAACGCCCTGATGGTCGGTGCCAACGTGATGATGCCGAACCTGTCACCCGAGGCCAACAAAGCCCTCTATGAGATCTATCAGAACAAGATCCGCGCCAAAGACACCGATCAGTACGATCGCGACGACACCAAACGCCGCATCGAAGCATTCCACCACATCGCCGACTTCAGCGCCGGCGATCACGTGGACATCGAAAGGATGATCCGTCATGATTGATAAAACGTACATCAACAAAGTCCTGAAGGCGGCGCAAAACCCCACCATGGAAGAGATTCAGATGATCATGGACAAAGCGCGCAAGCGCTTGAAACTGAACCACGTCGAAGTGGCGATGTTGCTGAATGCCCATCGTCCCGACCAGTTGCGCGAGATCTATGACATCGCCGGCACATTGAAAGAAGAGATCTACGGCAGCCGGGTCGTCATATTTGCGCCGCTGTACATCTCCGATTTCTGCGTCAACAACTGCAAGTACTGCGGGTATCGCCGCGACAACAAGTTCGATCGCCGAAAACTGACCCAAGAAGAAATCAAACGCCAAGCCATCACGCTCGAGAAACTCGGCCACAAACGCCTCGCCCTCGAAGTCGGCGAACATCCTGTGGAAACGCCGATTGATTACGTTGTCGAGTCGATCAAGACCATCTACGACAACTCGTCGATTCGTCGCATCAACGTAAACATTGCGGCCACCACCGTCGAGGAATACAAGCAACTCCACGAGGTCGGCATCGGCACCTACATCCTGTTTCAGGAAACCTATGATCCCGATGCCTATGCCGATCAGCATCCAAAGAGCCGGAAAGGCGACTATGACTATCACCTGCATGCCTTCGACCGAGCGTTCGAAGCCGGCATCGACGATGTCGGCGGCGGTGTGTTGTTCGGCCTCGCCGACTGGAAGTTCGAGGTCATGGGATTGGTTCTTCACAACGAGTATCTGGAAGAGAAGTATGGCGTTGGGTTCCACACCATCAGCGTGCCGCGACTCAAGAAAGCCGACGGCATGCGCCTGTCGGACTACCCGCACATGATCAACGACGAGCAATTCAAACGACTCGTCACCGTATTGCGCCTCGCAGTCCCCTATGTGGGTCTGATTCTCTCCACGCGAGAAAACAAGGAAATGCGCGAAGAACTGATTCAGCACGGGGTCTCGCAGATCAGCGCCGGCAGCAAGACCGAAGTCGGAGGATACCACGATGAAATCGAAGAGATCGAGGAACACGATCAGTTCGAACTGGCGGACGAACGCAGCGTTCTCGAAGTCAACAAAGACCTGATTCGACGTGGTCTGATTCCCTCCTACTGTACCGCCTGTTATCGCAAAGGCCGGACCGGTGACCGCTTCATGCGGCTCGCCAAGGGTGGTACGATCGGTCTCATCTGCGAACCGAACGCTCTGATGACCTTGACGGAGTACGTGATGGACTACGGCGATGAAGACTTGATCGAACACGGTCTGAAATTCATCTTCCATCACGCCGAAACGATCAAACATCAGACCGTCAAGGACAAACTCAAAAACAACATCTACCGGATCATCAAAGGCGAACGAGACCTGTACTTCTAGAAGGGAGGAACCCGCATGCGCACCGAAACGGATTTGCTGGGCAGCATACAGCTGCCCGATGATTGCTATTACGGCATCGCGACCGCCCGGGCGATCGCCAATTTCAACGTGTCGAACGACGCGGTCCACCCGGCGATCATTCACGAGCTGGTCAACATCAAGAAACAAGCCGCCATCGTCAATCGGTCACTGGGATATCTGAACGAAGACAAAGCAACGGCGATCATCACTGCCTGCGACCGCATTCTGGCTGGGGAGTTCGCCAACATGTTCGTTGTCAACCGCCATCAAGGCGGCGCCGGAACCAGCACCAACATGAACGTCAACGAGGTCGTCGCCAACGTCGCCCTCGAGCAGCTCCGTCGTCCCTTGGGCGACTATGACACGATTCACCCGATCAACGACGTGAACCGCCACCAATCGACCAACGACACCTATCCGACCGCGGTTCGCATCGCGGCGATCAAACGCATCCGCCGACTCGCTGATGCGTATGCGTCGCTACAACAGGCGTTTCAAGCGAAGGAACGTGAATACGGCCACGTTTTGAAGTTGTCGCGCACCGAGCTCATGGACGCCGTACCAATGCTCGCCGGACAGATGTTCGGCGCCTGGGCGAGCGTCACCAGTCGTGACCGTTGGCGCATTTACAAGGTTGAAGAACGGATGCGCGTGATGAACATCGGCGGTACCGCCGTCGGCACCGGACTGAACGCGCCAGTGAAGTACACGTTCATGATGACGTCACATCTCCAACAGTCGACCAACATCGGACTCAGCCGTGCGGAAAACCTGATTGACGCGACTCAGAATTTGGACGCCATCGTCGAGACATCGGGTCTGCTGAAGGTGGCCGCCGTGTCCTTGCACAAAATCGCCAACGATCTGCGCTACCTTGCCTCCGGACCAAACGGCGGCATTGGCGAAATCATCTTGGAAGACCATCAAGCGGGTTCGTCGATCATGCCCGGAAAAGTCAATCCGGTGATTCTTGAAATGACCGTTCAAGCGGCCCAGCGCGTGATCGCGAATGACGTTTTGATCACGAATCTTGCCGCCGCCGGCAATCTTGAACTGAATGCGTTCCTGCCCGAGATTGCCGAGGCGCTGTTGGAATCGCTCGAACTGTTGGAGCGAACTGTGATCGCCTTTACGAACAAGGTTGTCAAGACGCTGGTGGTCAATGAACAGCGCTGCCTCGAAAACCTGGAGAAGTCACATGCATTGATCACACCGTTGATCACGTTGATTGGATACGACCGCGCCAGCGCCATCGTCAAACGCGCACACGCCGAAGGACGGACGATCAAAGATGTGCTCTTAGACGAAGATTTGTTCACCAACGAGCAGTTGGACGAACTGCTCAATCCCTACAACATCACCAAACCCGGCATCATCGAGGAGTGATCTGATGTCCATGAACCGTACTCCGCGGTCGAACCGCACCCACATTGCCATCTTCGGCCGCCGCAATGTTGGCAAGAGCAGCGTCATCAACGCGCTCACCAATCAATCCATTTCGCTCGTCAGCAACGTCGCCGGAACGACAACCGATCCGGTCTTCAAAAGCATGGAGATTCTGCCGCTCGGCCCGTGTGTGTTGATTGACACCGCCGGCATCGACGATGTCGGAGTGCTCGGCACGATGCGCGTCGACCGAACCTACGACGTGATCAACAAAACCGATATCGGACTGATCGTGTTCGATGTCGCACAACGCGCCTTTGACGATGAACTGCGTCTGATCAAGGAGTTCAAAAAACGTAAGAAACCCTATCTCCTGGTCGGCAATAAGATCGATGCATCGGCGAACCAGGACTACCAGCGTGTGTTCGACGACGACGTTCATCTGGTCAGCGCCGTTGATCGCACTGGCATTCATGAACTCAAGGAGGCGATCGGCACCACGCTCGAGATCGAAGAGGAGAAGTTCCGCCTGGTCGGCGATCTGATCCAGCCCGGTGACATCGTCGTACTGGTGACGCCGATCGACAAGGCCGCCCCCAAAGGACGGCTGATCTTGCCGCAACAACAAGTCATTCGCGATGTTCTGGAAAGCGATGCGATCGCCATCGTGACCAAGGAATACGAACTGCGTGAGACATTGATGAATCTCAACAAACCGCCGGCGCTGGTCGTGACCGACTCACAGGCGTTCCTGAAAGTCAGCGCCGACACCCCGCCCAGTGTTCCCCTGACGAGTTTTTCGATTCTGTTCGCCCGCAACAAAGGCGATCTGCCGGAACTCGTCAAAGGTGCCGTGGCCATTGAATCACTCAAGAATGGTGACAAGATCCTGATCAGCGAAGGATGTACCCACCATCGCCAGAGTGATGACATCGGCACCGTCAAGATTCCCCGCTGGTTGCGGCAGCATACCGGCAAGGATTTCGAGTTCCTGTATTCGAGCGGATACTCGTTCCCGAAAGAGCTCGATGACGTGCAACTGGTCGTTCATTGCGGCGCCTGCATGCTCAACAAGGCGGACATGATGCACCGCATAAGCGAGGTCACCAAACGCAACATTCCGATCGTCAACTACGGGGTGCTCATCTCCTATGTCCACGGCATATTCGAACGTGCACTCGCACCGTTTCCCGAAGCGGCGATCGTTCATGCCGAAGCGAACGACAAACACACATAAAAAAAGGACCAGCGGTCCTTTTTGTTTATACGAAGTAGACGATGACGAGGAAACTGCCGTAGAGCACGAGGAAGATCCCGATGATGCGGTTGAGCAGAATCTCGTTGATCTTGTTGGCATAAATGCTGGCGATGTTCGCGCCGATGAAGGCGGCGAAACTGGCAATCAACAGAGCCGGCCAGATCGTTCCGCCAATGATGATGTGGGTGACGGCGCCGACAAAGGCGGTGAAGGTCATGATGAAGACGCTGGTGCCGACGGCGCGTTTCATGCCGTAGCCCAGCAACATCGTCAGTACGGCGAGCATGCTCAGTCCGCCGCCGCTGCCGAAGTAGCCGCTGATCATCCCGATGACGATCCCCCACAACAGGGACTGGAAGAGGATCATCTTGCCCGGTTTGATGAACTTGCCGGGAGCGCGGTCCTTGACCGGGTAGATCAGGAACCTAAGACCGAGGAACACGACGACGATGTTGATGACGCTGTTGAGGTTGTAGGGGTCCATGTCACGGGAGAGAAAACTGCCGAGGATCGTGAAGAGGATGACGGCGATCGCCATGATCGCACTGTGTTTGATGTCGATGTTCTTGTAACGGATGTAGTTGAATGCACTGGTCGAGCTGGCGAAGATGTCGGTGGCCAGCGCGATGCCGACGGCGACGTAGGGATCCATGCCGAGCAGGGTGGCGAACAGGGGGGCGATGATGACGGCGGCGCTGAGGCCGACGAGTCCAGTGGCGAGGCCGGCCAGCAGCCCGCCGATGATGTAGATCAGTATCTCCATGCTCGTCCTTCTTTCGTTGGTGTGTTAGTCCCATTATACAGGGTCTTTGTCAAAACCTCAATTTTAAAACAAATTTATAGTGTTTTATCGGCAATTGTTGTATAATCATAAATTGATTATGGGTGATAACATGAAACGCAAATTCGACCTCACACAAGGAAATATCATCAAGGCCCTGCTCATCGTCGCGTTGCCGACGTTGGGATCGAGTCTGATCCAGATGGCTTACAACCTGACCGACATGTTCTGGGTCAGCCGCGTGGATCAAATGGGCATGGTCGCCGAAGAAGCCGTCGCTGCCGTTGGCACAGTCGGCTTTTATCCGTGGTTCGGATTCGGCTTCATCCTGCTCGCCAAGATCGGGACCAGCGTCAAGGTCTCGCAAGCCGCCGGCAGCAACGACATGTCGCTGGTCGAGAAAATTGGCAACAACGGGTTGATCCTGATGGGTCTGTTCGGCCTTGGGTATAGCCTGTTCGGAATGTTCGGCGCACCGCTGTACGTGGGCTGGTTCAACATCGACAATGCGACCGTCAACGAGTACGCCGTCAATTACATGCAGATCGTCACGATGTTCGGTCTGGCTTTCTTCAGCGTCAATCTGTTCAACGGCGTTTACGATGGCCTCGGCAAAACCATCAATACCCTGTTTGTGACATCGAGCGGGTTGATTCTCAACATGATTCTCGACCCGATCTTCATTCTCGATGAGGTGAACGTCTTCAACTTGTTCACGATCAACGGACTGGGCATGGGGGTTGAAGGAGCCGCCTGGGCGACCGGCATCGGCCAATCGAGCATCCTCATCATATATGCCGCGATCTATGCTTCGAAGATCCGGCCGTTCCGCATCCGTCTGATCTCTCAGTTCGACTGGCACACCATCAAGCAAATTTTCTCGATCGGCGTGTACGTCGGTGTCCAGAGCATGTTATTCACGACCATCAGTTTCTTCATCGCTCGGATGGTCGCCTCCTATGGCACCAATCCGCTCGCCATCCAACGCATCGGCAGTCAGATCGAAAGCGTCGCGTGGATGATCGCCAGCGGCTTCCAAGTCGCGCTCGCGGCGTTTGTCGGCCAGAACTTCGGGGCGCGTCAGTACGAACGTATCAAGAAGGGTTATCGCGAAAGCATGAAACTCCTGGTTCCCTACGGGATCGTCATCAACATCCTGCTGTTCGTGTTTGCCGAGGAGTTGTTTCGGATCTTCTTCGATGATCCCGAGACGCTCGCGATCGGCAAAGTGTATCTGGAGATTCTCAGCATCTCGCAGTTGTTCATGATCGTCGAACTTGCGACCGCCGGTGTGTTCAACGGCCTCGGCAAGACCATGTATCCGTCGGGCGTCGGCATCGTCGGCAACTTCCTGCGGATCCCCGGTGCGATGGCGCTCAGCGTCTCGCTCGGATACGCCGGCATCTGGTGGGCCGTCAGCGGTTCCAGCATTCTCAAGGGTACGGTGCTTGTGATCTGGCTGATCTACTATCTGCGCCGACTCGGTGAGCCGGATGGACTCGTGTTTGAAAAATCGTGAGCGTTGGAGTATAATGAGCGGGGAAGTGATATGAGATGATAGACCGACTGGACAACATCGTCAAACGATACAATGAAATCAATCAGCAGCTGATGGATCCCGACATCGTCACCGACATTCCGAAGATGACCGAACTGTCGATCGAACAAAGTTCGCTCGAACCGATCGTCACGCTGTACAAAGAATATCAGAAGATCCACAGCAGCATCGCCGACCTCAAGGAACTGATGAACGAAGACGACGCCGAAATCGCCGAAATGGCGAAACTCGAACTCGAAGAACTCAAACCTCGCATTCCGGCGATTGAAGAAGAACTGAAAAAACTTCTGATTCCCAAAGATCCCAACGACGGCAAGAACGTCGTCTGCGAAATTCGCGGCGCCGCCGGCGGCAGTGAAGCGAACATCTTCGCCGGGGATCTGTTTCGGATGTATGCCAAGTACGCCGAATCGAAAGGATGGACGCTCGCCGTCAACCACGCCGAAGAAAACGACGCCGGTGGGTTCAGCCAGATCGAATTTTCGATCTCCGGCAAGAACGTCTATGCCTTCCTGAAATACGAGTCGGGCGCGCACCGCGTGCAACGCGTGCCGGCGACCGAAAGCCAGGGTCGCGTTCATACGTCGACGGCCACCGTGCTGGTGTTGCCGGAAGCCGAGGACATCGAAGTCCAACTGGACATGAACGACGTCCGCATCGATACCTATCGCTCGAGCGGCGCCGGTGGCCAGAGCGTCAACACCACCGACAGTGCGGTACGTGTCACGCACGAGCCGACAGGACTGATCGTGACGTGTCAAGACGGCAAGAGTCAGCACGAAAACAAAGCATCCGCGTTGCGCATTCTTAAGGCGAGGTTGTATGATAGAATCGTACAGGAGAGACTCGAACAAGAAGGCGCGGAACGTCGCAGCAAGATCGGTACCGGTGATCGCAGCGAGAAGATTCGCACCTACAACTACCCGCAGAACCGCGTCACCGATCACCGCATTGGTTTCACGATCCTCCAACTCGACCGGATCATGGAAGGCAAACTCGATCCGATCATCGACGCGTTGATCGATGAGGACATCAAACGCAAACTCGAAGGGAAAGAAGACTAAAAGAGCCTCGTGCTCTTTTTCCATGTCAAGAGGTGATACCCATGCCCACATACAAGGACATTCTGACCATCAACGAACAATACGCTCTCGATAATAATAAGGAAGACACGGCCGTCAAGCGGTTGCTGTTGCACTATGCCCAGATGAGTTCATCGGAGTTGCTCTTGCATCTGTCCGACGAGATGCCCGAAGACAAGTATCAGGACTTTCTGTATGCCGTCGACCGGTACGTCATTCAGCATGTCCCGATCCAGCACATCATCGGCACGGAACAGTTTTTCGGCTACGACTTCAAAGTCAACGGCGACGTTCTGATCCCTCGGTTTGAAACGGAAGAACTCGTCGCCAACGTGCTGTTGCTGTACGATGAAGTCTTTCACGGCGAACCCGTTGATGTCGTTGACATCGGAACCGGCAGTGGTTGCCTCGCCGTCACGCTCAGTCTCGAGGAAGCCAACATGACCGTGCTGGCGACCGACATTTCGGACAAGGCGCTTGCCGTCGCCAAGGACAACAATGCCACGCTGGGCGGTCGCGTCACGTTCGTCAAAGGCGATCTCCTCGAACCGCTCCAAGGCAAACGCTTCGACATCGTCGTATCGAATCCGCCCTACATCCCCGACGATGAGTTCGTCGAGGACATCATCAAGGATCACGAGCCACATCTGGCGCTCTATGGTGGCGAAGACGGTCTCGATTGCTACCGCGGCATCCTCCGGGGCATCGGTGATCATCTCAAGGATCGCTACATCATCGCCTTCGAACACGCCTTCAACACCGCCAAGGAAATCAAGACGCTCGTCAAGAAACATCTTCCCGACGCGACGATCATCCAAAAGAAGGACATGCAGGGCAAGGACCGCATGACATTTGTCGTCAAGCGGTGAAAAATTTTATATATATCATTATATATATAAGAAAAACGACCACTTGACAGTATCATACTTCATGTGTAAAGTAGATTAATGCAAAGGAGGCGAGATCATGAACAAACTGGTAATCGTGGAATCACCAAGCAAAAGCAAAACGATCGAACAGTACCTCGGCAAAGAGTACCAAGTGCTCTCTTCGAAGGGCCACATTCGTGATTTGGCTATCAATGGCGTGGGCGGTCTCGGACTCGACATCGACAACGGCTTCGAACCGCGCTACGAAGTCATCAAGGAAAAGAAAAAAGTCGTCTCCGACTTGATCAAGGCAGTCCACAAGTCGGATGAAGTATATCTGGCCACCGACCCCGACCGCGAAGGCGAGGCGATCAGCTGGCATCTCAAAGAAACCCTCGACATCGGCAACCGTCCGACGAAGCGGGTCATTTTCAACGAAATCACCCGGGATCGCGTGCTCGAAGCGTTCAATCATCCGCGCGACATCGATTACAACCTCGTCTCGTCGCAGGAAACCAGACGCATTCTCGACCGCATCATCGGATTCAAACTGTCGAAACTTCTGCAGAACAAGATCAAAAGCAAATCGGCCGGACGCGTCCAGTCGGCGACGCTCAAACTGATCGTCGATCGCGAAAAGGAAATTGAAGCGTTCGTCCCCGAAGAGTACTGGAAGGTCACTGCCAAGTTCGATGGCTTCGACGCCGAATTGACGAAGTACCAAAACGCCAAGATCGAGCTCTCCAGCGAAGCCCAAACCAATGATCTGGTGAACACGCTCGGTGACACCTACACCGTCGCCGACATCAACGTCCGCAGCCGCAAGCGCGATCCGCGCCTGCCGTTCACGACATCGTCGCTACAACAAGAAGCCTCGAACAAACTCAATTTCAGTTCAAAAAAGACGATGCTGATCGCGCAGCGTCTGTACGAAGGGATCGATCTGGCCAGCGAAACCGTCGGTTTGATCACCTACATGCGTACCGACAGCAGCCGCCTCAGCGACACCTTCAGCTACCCGGCGATCCGCTACATCGAAGACACCTATGGCAAAGACTACAAAGGCTACATCAAAAAAGGCAAACAGGGACCAAACGTCCAGGATGCCCACGAGGCGATCCGACCGACCAACGTCCGCCGTCGTCCCGACGACATCAAGAACTTTCTGTCACGTGACGAATACAACCTTTACAAGTTGATCTATCTGCGCACGCTCGCGTCGTTGATGAAAGCGGCGACGATCGAAGTCACCGACATCGAACTGACGAATCACGATGCCTTGTTCAAGGCGTCGGCGCAACAGTTGATATTCGACGGATACCTCAAGGTCTATACCTACGACACCGTACCGACTTCGGTTCTTCCGGAACTCACCATCGGTCAGGCTCTTACCGCCAATGATCTGGAACGGATCCAGAATTTCACGACCCCGCCCCCGCGCTACACCGAAGCGCGTCTGATCAAGGAAATGGAAGATCAGGGCATCGGCCGGCCGTCGACCTACTCGCAGACGATCTCGACGCTCAAGAAACGCAAGTACGTCACGACCAAGGAGAAGAAGTTCATTCCCAGCGATCAGGGTCGCCTGACGATCGAAAAGCTCGACGAGTTCTTCAATCAGATCGTCAGTGTCGATTACACCGCCCGCATGGAGCGCGTGCTCGATGACATCTCCGATGGCGATTTGAGTCGGACCAAGATCATCACGCAGTTCTACAACTCGTTCATCCCGATGGTCGAACGCGCCAACAAGCAAATGGAGAAGGTCGCACCGAAATTCACCGGTGAAGATTGCCCGGAATGCGGCCATAAAATGGTCTTCCGGCAATCGCGCTACGGAACCTTCGAAGCCTGCAGCAACTTCCCGACGTGCAAGTACATCAAGACCAACGACAAGGACAAACCGAAACCGAAGACGACCGGCGTCACCTGCCCCAAATGCGGCAAAGGTGAAATCGTCGAACGCGTCGCCCGCAAAGGCAAGAACAAAGGCAAGACGTTCTATGCTTGCAACAACTTCCCCAAGTGCAAGCACATCCTCCCGGGCAAACCGACCGGTGAGACCTGTCCCGACTGTGGCAATTTGCTGGTTGAAAACAACAATGGCGACATTGTTTGTGCCGATACCAAAGAGTGTGGATACACCCGTTGAGCCCACAGGTGTGCGGAGCAACGAAAACTGTCCAATTGTAAAAATCGGTCAATTCAATAAAAACGGCTTGACAAAGCCGTTTTTTATTTACGATTTGACCATGTTGCGTACAGGTGGTTCATGACGTTTTTTTGGATGAATGGGTTGACATTCGAGGGTCAATTGTGTTATATTATAGGTGCGACATAGTCGCAACTTATCCCTTACATAGCATGGTGAATAATTTTTTATTCACACATCCCCTTCCTTAATCCGCCGAGAGGCGGATTTTCCCTTTCTATGGGATTTTTTTCTTATGTATGGTAGAATGAACGTGGTTGTGTTATAATGTGTCTTGGCTCTGAAAACGGGGTGATTCACGTGGGATTTTTCAAGAATCTGTTCACGTCCAAAGCGAAAAAACTGGAAGCAGAAAAATATAAGATCGGGATGGCGAAAACCCGCAGTAATGTCTTGTCGCATCTCAAGGAACTGTTGGATTCGGCCGACCGGTTGGATGACGATCTCTTCGATGAACTGGAAGAGATTTTCATCATGGCCGACATCGGCGTCAACACCGTCGTCAAGATTGTCGATCATCTCCGTGATCGCGTCGGATTGAACGACGTCACGACACCCGAAGACCTCAAGGAAATGATCATTGACGAGATGTTCAAACTGTACGTCAAGGATGAAATCGTCTCGTCGAATCTCGACATCGCAGACGATCGCGTCAATGTGATTCTGTTCGTCGGCGTCAACGGCGTCGGTAAGACCACGACGATCGCCAAGGTCGCCCACGAATACAAGTCCAAAGGCAAACGCGTCCTGATGGTTGCCGGCGACACCTTCCGGGCCGGAGCAATCAACCAGCTCGGCATCTGGGCCGAGCGTGTCGGTGCCGACTTCTTCAAGAAGGAAGAAGGCAGCGATCCCTCGAGCGTGATGTACGATGCGATTTCATACGCCAAGGAGCATGACATCGACCTCATTTTATGCGATACCGCCGGTCGCCTTCAGAACAAGAAGAACCTGATGAAGGAACTGGAGAAGATTCACAAGGTCATCGGACGGGAAATCGACGGCGCTCCGCATGAGACGCTCTTGGTCATCGACGCGACCACCGGGCAGAACGGTCTGTCGCAGGCGAAAATCTTCGATGACGTCACCAACATCAGTGGCATCGTCCTGACCAAACTGGACGGAACCGCCAAAGGCGGCATCGTGCTAGCCATTCGCGACGAGATGGGCATCCCCATCAAATACGTCGGACTGGGAGAGAAACTTACCGATCTCGAACATTTCGACATCGAAGAATACATCTACGGCATGTTCGAGGGCATTTTCTAATGGATCCGCTCGCAAAATCACTGGAGCTGATTGCTCTTTATGATTTGTATCAGAATCTGTTGACCGATAAACAACGAAACTACTTCGAGGAGTATTATTTCAACGACTACTCGATCACCGAAATCAGTGAAAATCAAACCGTCAGTCGCAACGCCGTTCACGATCTGTTGAAGCGTACGATTGACAAGTTGTACGACTATGAGAACAAGCTGCATCTCCTTGAAGTATCCAAACAACGGGGAGAACTGATAAACAACATCAAAGCGCGAACGACTGATGAACAGATTCTTCAGTTGCTCGACGAATTATCAAAGGTAGAGTGATACAATGGCATTTGAAAATTTAACCGATCGATTACAGATGGCGATGCGCCGGGTGACCGGAAAGGGTCGTCTGACCGAAAAAGACATCGATGAGATGATGCGCGAAGTGCGACTCAGCCTGCTTGAGGCGGACGTCAACTTCAAGGTCGTCCGCGACTTCACCAAGGAAGTCAAGGCGCAGGCACTCGGAGAGAAAATCCTCAAAGGACTCAACCCGGGTCAGCAAGTCGTCAAGATCGTCAATGATGAACTGCAGAAAGTCATGGGCGACAAGGCCGCCCCGCTCGCCCTCAACATGGTCGGCATCACGAAGATCATGCTGGTCGGCCTGCAAGGTGCCGGGAAAACCACGACCGCCGGCAAACTGGCGCTCTTCCTGCGCAAGAACAACAATCAAAAGCCACTCTTGGTAGCGCTCGACGTGTATCGTCCGGCTGCCGTTGAACAACTCAAGACACTCGGCGCGCAACTGAACGTCGACGTGTTTGAGAAAGGCACCACTCACAAACCCGAACAGATCATCAAGGAAGCGATGGCTTACGCCGTCGACAACGGCAACACCGTCGTCATCGCCGACACCGCCGGCCGCCTCCACGTCGACCATTCGATGATGGACGAACTGGTTCGTGTCAAGGACATCATGAAACCCAATGAGATTCTTCTCACCCTCGATGCGATGACCGGCCAGGACGCCGTCACCGTCGCGGCGAACTTCAATGAAACGCTGTCGGTCACCGGTGCCATCCTCACCAAACTCGACGGTGACACGCGCGGCGGCGCCGCACTCAGTCTCCGTCGCGTCACCAATGTTCCCATCAAACTGATGGGGATGGGTGAAAAACTCGATCAGCTGGAAGTCTTCCATCCCGAACGCATGGCGTCCCGCATCCTCGGCATGGGCGATGTCATGACCCTTGTCGACAAAGTCACCGAGAACATCGACGAAGACGACATGATGGGCATGATGGAAAAAATGATGAGCGGCAAGTTCAATTACAACGACTACCTCAAACAACTCAAAATGATCAAACGGATGGGGAGCCTTGGCGGCATATTGAAACTGATTCCCGGCATGTCAAAGGCACTCAAGAATCAGGACATCGACGAGAAGCAACTCGTGTTCGTCGAGGCGATGATTTCCTCGATGACCAAGGAAGAACGCAGGAATCCGAAACTGATTCAGCGCAGCAGCTCACGCCGCCGGCGCATCGCCAACGGCAGTGGTCGTCGGGTCGCCGACGTCAACCGGTTGATTCAATCGCTCGATCAGCAGACGACCATGATGAAACGGATGGGCAACATGGATCCCCAAGCGATGCAGCGCGGTGGCAATCCGCTCGCCGCCATGCAACCGCAGCCGAAAAAGAAAAAAGGCAAAGGCAAGAACAAACGCCGATACCCCTTCTAACACAAGACAGTTTCGACTGTCTTTTTTTTGTGTTTCGGATGAAATCACCAGAGTCCCTATGATACAATGAGAACGACAAAAGAAAGAAGGAATCTACCAATGAACATCCCCAAACTCAAAGCACTGGAATCCGCATTTTTCAAACAATATCCGGGAGGGTTCGAATCCGACGAACTCAAGCGCATCGTCAAACGTCACAAAGTCGGCAAACTGAATGACATGGCGCAGGAAGTTCTGTCCAAGGAGGCGCTGGCGTCGCCGGATGCGCTCAAGGGCATCCGCAAACTGATCAGCACCTCGACGATGGTCAGCGTATATGAGAAGGTACCGTTCCGCGACCTTCTCGACGAAGCCGACGAACTGCTTGCCAACAACATCGTGCACGCCATCTACGATCTGATCCATGGCGATCAGGAAAGTGGCTTCGAACAACTCGTGTCCTTGCTTGCTCCCTACAAACTTGCGAAGTGGCCGATTCTGACGGTCTTGCTGACCTATTATCATCCCACCGAAGAAGTGTTCGTCAAGCCGACCACGGTAAAAAAAATCATCCAGCACCTGGAACTTGAGAATTTGACCTACACACCGAAACCGAACTATGCGTTTTATCAAGAATACAGACGTCAATTCCTCGAACTGACCAAACAGGTTGATCCGGCATTGTCCGAAACGAACGGTCATTTCTCCGGATTTCTGATGATGACGCTGAAATAAAAAAAGAGCACCCTCAACCGAGGTTGCTCTTGTCTTTCAAGAAGTTCTTCAGATAGTGAACCAAACCGTCTTCTTCATTGGTGTAGGCGGTGACGTCGTCGGCATGGACCTTGAGGCGATCCTGGGCGTTTTTCATGGCCACGCCCCAACCGGCGTACTGCAGCATCTCGATGTCGTTGTGGGCGTCGCCGAAGGCGATGATTCGCTCGCGTGGGAAACCGAGATGTTCGGCGACGTAGCGCAGGCCGTTTCCCTTGGAAGTTTCCGGGGTGTAGAGTTCCACGACGAAGTTGTAGTGATGGCCCCAGTTGCGGGCCAGCACGCGGTCTTTGTACTGAGTCGCCACAAACTCCTCGAGTTCTTCGGCACGGCCGTCGTGACAGATCAGCATGAACCCATTGGGATCGTCCTTGAGGATGTCGTCGAACTCGCCGACATAGAGCTTCGCGCCATTGAAATAATGTAACAGGGGTCGAATCTCTTCGGTGTCGATCCACAGGAAAATGTCGTCCAATACTTCACCGAACGCATTTTTGATGATGTGTTTGTTCTGATTGAAAATGTCGATGACGTGACTGCGGTCGATCGTCAGATTGAACGGTTCGAACGAATGATCGTGCTTGTTCGTGATCAATCCGCCGTTGTAGTTGATGATCGGCGTCGTCAGTTCAAGCTCGTCGTAGAACGCTTCGCTGCTGCGGAACGGACGCCCCGTGGCGATGACGATCTGATGACCTTGACGGGAGAGCTCCTTGAGATAGGAGACCGTCGTCGGCGAGATCGTCTGCCAGTCGGCAAGCAGCGTTCCGTCGAGATCGATTGCGATGAGATATTTGTCCATGGGAACCACCAGATTTCATTATGCCATAATCACAAAATATACACAATACATATGTAAAATATGATATAATTAAGTTTAGGTTAGGGAGTGATGACATGCCCTTTGACATCTCATTTGGCGGATTTGTGAACTTTTTCCTCGGAATGATCACCGGTGTGGTCTTCTTTTTGGCATTCATCACGTTCTTCACATTCCGCGGCAAGAAGATCGATCTGGCCGACATCAAACGGCCCGACGTGGAACTCAATCCCGATGACTTGAAACAGCTGATTCAAAGCCGCCAGACCAAACTGAAACGGATGTTGAAGTATGAAAAACAGGGAGCCGCGCGTTCGACTTTGGATGTGTCGTACGAACTCCTCGAAGAGATCAGTCGGTACTTCTTTCCCGAATCCAAGTACCCGATGCTCGAGTTGTCGGTGACCGAACTGATCGAACTCAACAAGTACATCAGCGACCGCATCGATGAACTGATGGACATCCCAATCCTCAAGAACGCCAAGAAAATGCGCATCATCCAGATCGTCCGGATGTACGAAAAACAACGGTCGATCACGGAGAGCAAGGTCGTCAAGGCCGCCAAGCGCGCCAAACTCGGTAAGGTTCTCAAGTATGGCAGCATGGCGCTCAACGCCGTCAATCCCGTTTACTGGTTCCGCAAACTCGTCATCAGCACGTCGATCGACGTGATGACGCGCAAGGTCTGCGTCGTCATCATCGGTGTCGTCGGCGAGGAAACGACCAAGGTCTACAGCAAGAAACTGTTCGACGAGGACATCGATCTCGGTGTCGTCGACGAGAACATGGACGAACTGTTGACCGAAGGAGACGAGGAGGACGACGCATGACGCCGATCACCAGTCTCAAACAGTTCTACGACATCGTCGAACAAGGCGACAAGGTCGTCGTCTACTTCTACACCAAATGGTGTCCCGACTGTTACGTCATCAAACCCCATCTACCACGATTGGAACAAGACTTTCCGGAGTATCGGTTCCATTCGTTCGACCGTGACATCGACATCGATCTCGCCCGTCATCTGGAGATTTTTGGAATCCCCAGCTTCCTGGTCTTCGAACGGGGAGAAGAGATCGGACGCTACGTCGACAAATACCGCAAGACCTACGATCAGGTCAAACAGTTCCTGCTCGAGGTGAGCAACTAAAGCGAGGTGCTTTCATGTCCCTATTCCGACGCAAATCGAAATTGGTGGTGACCGAACGGAGCAACGATACCAAACCGTTCGAAATCCCCCAGATCAAAGATCAGAACACGACGAAGAAGTATCAGAAGGATCACTTCGTATCGCCGATTTTCGGCACGTTCGTAAAGGATGAAATCGTCATCCCCAACCCGATCAAGAAGGACGGCGATCTCGACCTTCAGTACGACGGGTTCCGCACCAAACCGCGGATGACCAAAGACAAGATGAAGGAACGTTACGGCACCGAGTATCCGGAGTTCGATCTGGTCGAGGGACGGAATCTCAAAGAAGCGCAGGAAGCGATGAGTCGCAAGCGCGTCAAGCGGACCGATCGTGTCGAAGCACCACCGGTCGAGGAAACTCCCGTCGAATCCAAACCGAAAACCAGCATCACCGATTTCTTCCAGAAACAGACCGCCCGCGAAGCGCGCAAGGAAATTTCCGAAGAACTCAGTGAAACACCGATGAAGGAACACCCGACACCGGACACCGAAGAGGCTCTCGAAGAAGCAGTGGAAGAGCACAAACAACCAGTTGACACGACCGTCAAGAAACCGGCCGTGAATGTGTATAAATCCAATTACCGTCTACCCAACGCCGGCCTTCTCAGCAAACCGGTCGCGAAACCGACCGACAACGAAGACTGGGTCCAAAAACAGATCGAGATTCTCGATCGTACGTTTGAAGAGTTCAGCGTCGGCGCCCGCGTCAAGACGTACACCAAGGGCCCGACCGTCACCCGGTACGAGATCGAACTCGAAAGCGGGGTCTACGTCAAGAAGGTCACCGGCATCACCGACAACATCAAAATGGCCCTCGCCGCCAAGGAAATCCGCATCGAAGCTCCGATCCCCGGCAAAAGCACGGTCGGTATCGAGGTTCCCAATGAAATCCCTGAAATCGTCCACTTCGTCGATGTCGTCAACACCGACGAGTTCAAGAATGCCAAAGATCCGCTGACGATCGCGCTCGGTCTCGACATCGACGGTCAGGGCGTCTACACGTCGATCACCAAAATGCCGCACGGCCTTGTCGCCGGTGCCACAGGCAGCGGCAAATCCGTATGCATCAACACGATTCTGATGAGTTTGTTGTTCCGTTATTCACCGGATGATCTGAAACTGATGCTGATCGATCCGAAGATGGTGGAGCTCAGCGCCTACAACGAACTGCCGCATCTGATCACGCCGGTCATCACCGACGCCAAGATCGCGACCGCCGGGTTGCGCTGGGCGGTGCAGGAAATGGAACGGCGCTTCGTCGTGTTCAAGGACGAAGCCGTCCGTGACATCACCTCCTACAACAACAAGGCATTCAACGAGAACCTTGATCACATGCCCTACATCGTCATCATCGTCGACGAACTTGCCGATCTGATGGTCATCGCCTCGAACTCCGTCGAGGAATCGATCATGCGCCTGACCCAGAAGGCGCGCGCCGCCGGCATGCACCTGATCATCGCCACCCAGCGGCCCAGCACCGATGTCGTCAAAGGCACGATCAAATCGAACATTCCGACGCGCATCGCGTTCATGGTGTCGAGCTACGTCGACTCGATGACGATCATCGACAGCGCCGGTGCCGACAAACTGCTCGGGCGCGGCGACATGCTGTTCGCCGAGAGCGGCAAACCGCAAATTCGCGTGCAAGGTGCGTACATCAGCGATTCCGAAATCCACAACGTCAATGAGTTCATTCGCCGCCAACGACCAAGTGAGTACATGTTCACGCAGGACAGTCTTGTCCAGAAAGCCACGGTCTCCGAAGAGCGCGACGAACTGTTTGAGGACGTTGCCTATTTCGTGGTCGAACAACAGGAATGTTCCATCAACAAAATCAGCAAGGAGTTCCGCATCGGATTCAACCGTGCGCAGAAGATTGTCGAGGATCTGCATGCCGAAGGCATCGTCTCCGACAACGTCGGCAGCAAAGCCCGCAGTGTGCTTGTCACCAAAGAAGATCTCGACAACATGTTCCACAAGTGATGGGGGGATGAACGATGGAGGAAAAGGATCTCATCGAGACCGAAGAAACCACGTTGGACGTGGTTGACCAGGAGGACGACTTTACGTTGGAGACGATGCGCGTTCGCTCGTCTCTTCGCTTTCGTTTGCCGTTTGTTCTCGGGGCCGTCGCGCTGTATTTCCTGTTGCGCCTGCTTGACGGCAACGCGATCTTCAATCCCGTCAACGCTCCGGTCTTCCTGTGGATGATCGCCGGCATTTTCCTCTATGCGCTGGTGGTTCTCAACGTGATGGTTCGGACCCGTCCGGAGTTGTTTGCCAAGAAGGTCACCTGGCATCGCTTCAAGCGTCTCAACGAAACGCTTGATTTCCTCAGTGTGATCCCTTACCTGATGGTCGGACTGACCGTTCTCAACATGTTCTTCCTGTCGTTCTCGCCGATCAGCGGCACCAGCATGGAACCGAACTTCAGTGACGACGAAGCCGTCGTCTTCAGTCATCTTCGTCACGATTACGAACGGTTCGACGTGGTCATCGTCTACGTTCCCGAACTCGATGATCCGTATCTGATCAAACGCGTCATCGGACTGCCTGGGGAAACCGTCGAAATCGACGACAACGACATCTACATCAACGGTGAACGATTGGTCCAGGATTTTATTGACCAGGATCGAGTATCCACCTACTGCATCGGGGAACCGGACGCCAACTATTGTCGATACGAGATCCCCGCCGGCGAGTACTTTGTGCTCGGTGACAACCGCGACGGCAGAGCCGTGGCGGGACAGATCAGCGGTCACTCGATCGACTCGCGCAGTTTCGGTACCGTTCCGCTCGAGCAACTCTTCGGACGAGTGGTTTTCACATTCAAGGACTACAACATTCTCGATTAGGGGGAATGATCATGAAACAGATCCAATGGTTTCCCGGCCACATGGCCAAAACCAGACGCGAAATCCGTGAGCACGTCAAGTTCGTCGACGTCGTGTTGGAACTTGTCGACGCCCGGATTCCCTACTCCTCGCAAAATCCCGACATAGACGAGATGATCGGCAACACACCGAAGATCATCCTCTTCAACAAGGCCGATCTGGCCGATCGCAATGAACTTGCCAAATGGCGGCAATACTATGCCGAAAAAGGTGTGTCGACGCTCGACATCAACGCCGCTGCCGGTCAGGGATTGAACAAGATCCTGCCGCTCATGAAAGCGGTCCTCGGCGACCAGATTGCCAAGGAAATCCGGCAGGGCCGAACACCGCGTCCATTGCGGGCCATGATTCTCGGCATTCCCAATGTCGGCAAATCGACGCTCATCAACAGTCTCGCCAGCAAAAAGAAACGGAACACCGCCGATCGCCCCGGCGTCACCCGGGAAACACAGTACATCCGGGTTGGCAGTGACTTTGAACTGCTGGACACGCCTGGCATCCTCTGGCCGCGTTTCGAAGACGAAGGCACCGCACGGAAACTGGCTCTGACCGGTGCCATCAAAGATTCCATCCTGCCCAAGGACGAGGTTGTCATCGCCGGTTTTCGACTCCTCAATCACTACTATCCCGGCCGCCTCGAAGAACGTTATGATATCCAGGTCGACATCGATGATGTCGTCGCCATCTACGATGCCATCGGCCGTCGCCGCGGGTGTCTGTTGCCCGGCAACGAAATCGACTACGAACGGGTCAGCGACATCTTCTTGCACGATTTTCGCCACGCACAGTTCGGCAAGCTGATGCTCGACCGAGTGGACGAGATCGCCGATGTATGAACACGAAGAAGCGTTGCGGCGGATGGGCCATGAACACGTTGCCGGATGTGACGAAGTCGGGCGCGGACCGTTGGCTGGTCCGGTGGTTGCCGCGGCAGTCATTCTCGATTGGGATCATCCAATCGATGGTCTCGATGATTCGAAAAAACTGAGTGCCGCCAGACGCGAAACCCTGGCGGAGCAAATTCGCACCCACGCTCTGGCGTGGCACGTCTCGTTCATCGATCCCGACGTCATCGATCAGGTGAACATCTATCAGGCATCCCGGCAGGCGATGATCGACGCCATCGAGCATCTCGCGATTCGACCATCGTACATCCTCTCCGATGCGATGCCGTTGCCCGGTTTGGGAATCCCCTGTCAAAGCATCATCAAGGGCGACCAGAAGAGCGCGTCGATCGCCGCCGCGTCGATTCTCGCCAAGGTCGCACGCGATGCGTACATGATCGCGATCGACACGACCTATCCCGCGTATGGATTCGCGCAACACAAAGGATATCCGACCAAGCAACACCTTGCCGCACTGAAGGACCACGGACCATGTCCGATCCACCGCCAAAGCTATCAGCCGGTGAAGGACGCCATCCACCAACAACTGACACTCCAACTGGAGGAGGAATGATCATGAAACAGATGATACGAATTCTGACAATCGGCCTGATCGCCTTGCTTGCCGCCTGTCAACCGGAAGCCGAACCACTGCCCCCGGTGGTGCTCAACGGCGACAGCGAAATCACCATTCTATATGGTGAAACCTTTGAAGACCCCGGGGCCTACATCGATGGTGACATCGACGCCGATCTGACCGTCAACGGTCAGGTCAACACCACCCGTGAAGGCACCTATCTGCTGACCTACTGGTACGAGTACGAAGGAGAAATCGTCCAGGTGCAACGCCGTGTCATCGTCGACGATCCCTTGGACGTTGATTTCTATCTGATCGGCAGTTCGACGATCACCATCCAACTCGGTGACAACTACACCGATCCCGGACTCTACATCAGCGACACGTCGATTCCCGTAGACGTTCAGGACGACGTCAACATGGAAGTGGCTGGAACCTACACGATCAACTTCACGATCGAAGTCGACGGGTACAGCCGGACGTTGACGCGCACGCTCATCATTGAGGACCCTGCCGAATGAATCAACGACGCCACCGCGTCGTTGTTTTGTTTTGGGCAAAACCGTTGTGCTTTCTTGTGATACAATGAATGCAGGTGATAACGATGTATAAAATGAATGCGTTTCACGACTCCCATCTCCACATGCTGGGCATCGGCTATGTCGAATCGATGCTCGATTTGAGCACCTACGACAGCATCGAGGAACTGCGTCGGATTCGATCGGAGCGATCGATCATCCTTGGTCGCGGCTGGCACCAGAATCAGTTTGTCGAACAACGTGTTCCGACCAAGGACGATCTCAATCGGATCAGCACCACCGCACCGGTCGTCTTCATCCGCGTCTGCGGACATGTCCTCGTCGTCAATGACAAGGCAATGGAACTCGCCGGTATCGACGAACAGACCCCGCAACAAGACGGCGGTCGTTTTGACGTCACCACCGGCTTGTTTACCGAAGGGGCGATGCAACGCATCTACGACGTGCTGCCCAAACCGACCAAGGACGACATCAAGCGTTATCTGATCACCGGCAACGATCGATTGATCGAGATGGGCATCACCAGTTGCGCATCGGACGATTTCAGCACTCTGCCGGTACCTTATGAACTCATCATCGAATGCATGACGGAACTGTATGACGAGGGGTTGTTGCAGGTGCGGCTGTACGAACAGGTGAACCTGCCAAGCAAGGACCTTCTCCAGGATTTTTTGAACAAGGGATACCACAAGCGTACCTTCAACGGATTCACGATGGGACCGCTGAAATTGCTTGCCGACGGCAGTCTCGGTGGTCGTACGGCCTACATGAGAGAACCGTACGCCGACGATCCGACCACCCGTGGCGAGCGAAACTTCACGCAGGAAACCCTGGACGAACTGATCCACATGGCCGACAGCCACGGCATGGATGTCGCCGTGCATGCCATCGGGGACGGCATCGTCGATGCGATTCTCGACAGCATCGAACGGTCGATGGCGCGTACCGGTCGAATCAATCATCGCCACGCGCTCATCCATGCGCAACTCACCAATCGCGAGCAAATCCAGCGGATGAAACAACTCGGCGTCGGCGCGATCGTTCAACCGATTTTCCTCAACAGCGACATTCCGATCATCACCGAGCGACTCGGATCCCGGCGTGCGAATGAATCCTATCTGTTCCGTTCGATGCACGAAGCCGGACTGCAAGTCGGTTTCAGCACCGATGCCCCGGTAGAAGGAGTGAACCCGTTTCACAATCTCTACACGGCCATGACCCGCCGCTCGATCCGCTATCCGGATGCATCACCGTTCCTGTTGGAGGAAGCCTTCGATCTCGAAACGGCCCTTCACTGTTACACCACGGTGAACCGTTGGTTCGAATACAACGAGCACAATGACGTCAACGACTGGATCATCGTCGATCGCGACATCACCTCCGCGACACCCTCACAACTGCGTGACACGATCGTTCTCGAAACGTGGAAAGACGGGACATGCATCTACCGACGAAACCAGAACTGACCCTCCGAACGCGACCATCTTGGTCGCGTTTTTTGCATACAAAAACCCGAACACGAAAGCGTTCGGGTTGAGAGCAATTAGGCGACGATTTCCTCGTCTTCGGTATCGTCGAGTTCTTCGGTGAGCAGGACTTCCTCGTCGTACAGGCTGCGCGGACGGTAGCCGGCTTCCTGTTTGTCGATCTGCTTCACCAGCGGGTGATTGCGGTACTTGTCGAGATCGACCTTCTTGTGCACGCGTTGCTGGTTGCTTTTCTTCTGGACCTTGACTTCAACGGTGTCGTATTCGTCGACGTTGAGAAAAAACTGACTGGCGAAGACAAGTCGCTTCATCTCGCCGGTGGCGACGACTTTGCCGGTGAATTTTCCTTCGGCGGCATTGTGGACTTCGACCACTTCACAGGGACCGAGCGTTTTGTGTTCGAGCACGACGCCGATCAACTCGTTCAAACCCTTTTTGGCCATGGCGCACCTCCTGTAACGATGTTCTTGATAACAAGATTTTAGTGGAAAGCCAGGAAATTGTCAATCATTTTGTAAAAAAAACAGCGCAACCGCACGGTTGCGCTAGATTTCAATGGTGGCGTTGTAGAGTGTCGCGTAGTATCCACCGGCGGCGATCAGCTCTTGGTGGGTGCCGCGTTCGGTGATGCCTTCGTCGGTCAGAACGAGGATCTCGTCGGCGTTGGAAATGGTCGACAGACGGTGGGCGATGACCAGGGTCGTGCGGCCTTCGCTGAGCCGGTCAAGAGCGCGCTGAATCAGTCGTTCGGTGACGTTGTCAAGACTGGACGTGGCTTCGTCGAGGATCAGAATCGGCGGGTTTTTCAGGAACACGCGAGCAATTGAGACACGTTGTTTCTGGCCGCCAGACAGCTTCACGCCGCGCTCGCCGACCATCGTTTCATACCCGTCTTCGAGCGACAGGATGAACTCGTGAATGTTGGCCTGTTTGGCGGCGTTGACAACATCGTCGAAGGTCGCCTCGGGACGGCCGTAGAGAATGTTGTCCTTGATCGAACCATAGAAGATGTAGACGTCCTGCTGGACGTGGCCAATGTGGGAGCGGAGACTGAAGATGTCGTACTCCTTGACGTTGATGCCATCGATCTTGACGGCTCCGGAATTGACGTCGTAGAAGCGTGGGATCAGTTTTGAGATCGTGCTTTTGCCGACGCCAGTCTCGCCGACGAGGGCGACCTTGCGGCCGGGTTCGACGGTGACGTTGAAGTTATGCAGGACGTCGCTGCGGGAGGATTCGTATTGGAAGAAGACATTCTCGAATGTGATGCGTCCCTTGGGGGAATCCATGTAGACAGGGTTGTCGGGGGACACGATCTTCGGCGTGATGTTCAAGATGGCGTAGAACTTTTCATAGCCGCTCCATCCCTTTTGAACTTGTTCGATGGTCATGATCAACGTGCGGATCGGTTGAATCAGGAAGGTCAGATAGAAGAAGAAGCGGGTGTAGTCGCCAAGCGAGATTTCGCCGTCGGCGACGAGAATCGCACCGAATACGAGCACGACCACATAGAGCAGGTCGATGATCAGTCCGGTCCCGCTGGAGAAGATGCCCATCTGCTTGTAGAATTCGCCGAACGAGCGCTGATAGAGATGGGTGACGTTGGTGAACTTGCTGATTTCGAAGTCTTCGTTGGTGAACGCTTTGGTGAGACGGATGCCGCCGATCGAGTTTTCGACTTCGCTGTTGATGTCTTCGTGGGTCGCCCTCGTCTTGCGGGACGCATCCATCATCTTCTTGCGGCGCATACCGGAAAACAGAATCAACAGTAGCAGCAGGAAGAAGATCGAGACGGTGAAGACGATATGGATGTTGAGCAGGATGATGAAACTGCCGATCAGCATGATCGTCGAAACGATCACGTTTTCCGGTGTGTGATGCGCCATTTCCGAGATATCGCGGAGATGGCCGACGATGTGGGTCATGATCGTACCGGTCTTGTGATCGTCAAAGTAATCGCTGTCGAGGGTCTGGATCTTCTTGAACAGATCGATCCGCATGTCGCGTTCGATCCGCGTGCCCATCACGTGACCGTAGTAGTTGACGAAGAAACTGCATGCCATCCTGACCACGTACAGCGCCGCGAGCAACATCCCGAAACGATAGATCGTCTGAATCTCGCCATTGGGAATGAAGTCGTCGACGAAGCGACCGAGCACGTCGGGAAAAAACAGATTGATGCCGCTCATCGTCAACGCCGCGATGGTGTCGAGGATGAACAGGACGATGTGATTTTTGTAGTAACCGGCAAAGGTACGGAACATCGGACTCACCTCAACTGAAATTATATCACAAGCGACGTGTTTGATTGTAATTGTTTTTATATTAAATTATATATCGTATTCTCATAATTTATTGAATATTTGGTTGTTTTTGAACAAACTTTTGTTATAATTGTTATAGTCAAGGGGGATGACAATGTCAAGGAGTGATGGTATGAAAATCGCACTTGGTGCCGACCACGGCGGATTTGCACTGAAAGAGGAGATCAAACGGTTCCTGAACGAACAGGGCCACGCGGTCACCGATTTCGGGACTTCCAGCGCCGCCAGCACCGACTACAACGACTACGCAATCTTGGTTGCCGAAGGTGTCGCCAACGGGGACTTCGAGCGTGGTATTTTGGTATGTGGCACCGGCATCGGCATGAGCATCCAGGCCAACAAGATCAACGGCGTTCGCGCCGCGTTGGTTCATGATTTGTTTTCGGCCAAGGCAACCCGTGAGCACAATGATTCGAACGTGCTGACGATGGGTGGCCGCATTCTCGGCGTCGATCTCGCGCTTGCGATCGTCGACGTATGGGTCAACACCGCATTCAGCGAAGAAGCGCGGCACGTACGCCGCGTTGGTAAGATAGACAAGTACTGAACAAGGGGGATACCAATGGCCAATCTGACCATCCTGAATCACCCGCTGATCGATCACAAGATGTCGATCATCCGGGACAAGACCACCAACACCAAGAGCTTTCGTGAAAACGTCAATGAAATCGGCGGGCTGATCACCTATGAGATCACCCGCGACCTGCCGACCCATGAAATCGAGATCGAGACACCGATGGAGAAGACCGTTGCCAGAACCTTGGCGAAGGACGTCATCATCGTACCGATCCTGCGGGCCGGACTCGGCATGGTCGACGGCATTCAGGCGATGATCCCGACCGCCAAGGTCGGACACGTCGGCATGTACCGCGACGAAGAAACGCTTGAGCCGCATGAGTATTATGCGAAGTTCCCCAAGGAAATCGTCGAGGGAACGGTGCTGGTCGTCGACCCGATGCTCGCCACCGGCGGTAGCGCTTCGGCCGCCATCACGGCCGTCAAGAAACGCGGCGCCAAAGACATCCGCTACGTCGGACTCGTCGGCTGCCCCGAAGGCGTCAAACGACTCAACAAGGATCATCCCGACGTGGACATCTACCTCGCCGCGATGGACGAGAAACTCAATGAGATCGGCTACATCGTACCCGGCCTCGGCGACTGTGGAGATCGTTTGTTCGGTACCAAATAATGACACCAAACGGTCGCAATGACCGCAACATCTATCTGCTTGTCAGTGGATTCGCCCTGAAGATGGTGGCGATCATCGCCATCATGCTGTTCGTCGGCATCCGTCTCGACCGATGGCTCCAGACGAATCCGCTCTTCACGATCCTGCTCGGCATGGCCGGCATCATTGCCGGCATCGTGCAATTGCTTCGTGATGTCAGCAGAATGGAGGAGTAGCATGCATAGCAACGATGCCTTTTACAAAACGTTCCCGGTGGTCGTGCTGCTGACTGCAGTCGGCGGCGCGCTGCTGTGGATTTTCGCATCCCGTGTTTACGGGGTGAGTTTTTTACTTGGCAACGCAACCAGTCTGTACATGATGAGCATGTTGCACCGCAGCAGCGCCAAACTGGTGAAAATGGACGCGGCGCAAGCGCGGCGGGTGGCCACGCGGAACTACATTCTGCGCTATGGCTTCTATGCCTTGGTGCTGCTCCTCGCCGGACTGCTCGATCAGCTCGATCTGCTGACGACCGGTCTCAGTTTGTTCCTGTTCAAGATCGTATTCTACATCATCCTGTTCTGGGATGCCAGAAAGGAGCGGACCACCGATGGGTGATTGGTTCTTGAGTCTTCCCGCGGGGCTGCGCGCCTCGCTGATCATCACCGTCACGATGATGATCGTGCTCAGCATCTTCGGTGCCAAAGTGGCGCGTCTCAAACCGACCGACACGCCCAGCGGCATGACGCTCGTGTTGGTGAAACTGGTGGAGATGGTGAACGACAACCAGCGCGATTTCTTCAAACAGCACTGGCGCACGTTCACACCGCTGTTGTTTACGATTTTATTGTTCCTGTCGCTCGCCAACACGGCGAGTCTCGTCGGCCTGACCGCACCACTGTCGAACTTCAGCGTGGCGATCGGCTTCAGTCTGTTCGCGTTTCTGAGCATTCAGTTCAGCGCGCTTGTCATCAAACGACCGCTGCAACGGGCCAAAGACCTGATGGAACCGCACTGGGCGTTCACGCCGATCAATCTGATCGGTGAGATGAGCACGCCGTTCGCGATGGGTCTCCGTCTGTTCGGGAACTTGATCAGCGGTAGCGTCATCGCCCTGTTCATCTATTCCATCCTGGGATGGGCCGGGGTCTTGATCGGACCGTTCCTGCACGCCGTGTTCGATGTCTTCTTCGGGGTCGTTCAGGCGTATGTCTACTACATGCTGCTGTCGATCTTCCTCAGCGGCGCCGTCGAATGAGCTATCAACCGATTTGAATCGGATCACGATAGAAACTACGAAACCAATCTCACAACCAATACAAGGAGGAAACAACAATGGCAGAATTCACTGAGTTTTTTGCACAAGGCATGGCTTACATCGGAGCTGGTCTGGCCGTTCTGACCGGCATCGGGCCGGGTATCGGACAAGGGTACGCCGCCGGCAAAGCGGTGGAAGCAATCGGTCGTCAACCGGAAGCCGTCGGATCGATCCGCACGGTCATGATCACCGGTCAGGCACTCGCCGAAACGACGGGTCTGTACGGCCTTTTGGTCGCATTCCTGCTGATCTTCGCCACGGGCTTCTAAGCCAACCACACCAAGCATAATCAACGCGTTATCAAGGAGGGATGTCCATGGGTGACATCATTCAAAGTTTCGTCCAGGAATCACTGGAGTTCATCATTGAGGTATTTGGCGGCAACAGCCAAGAAGCGTTGCAGCAAGTCGGCATTCAGATTGCGTCGACGGTGCTGCTCTTTCTGGTTGTGCGCTTTTTCTTCTGGAACAAGGTGACCGACTATCTCGAACAGCGCAAACAGATGATGAAGGACGAATACGACCAAGCCCAGCAAGCCAATCAGGACGCCAGTCGGCTCAAAGCCGAAGCCGCCGATGAGCTGCATGAGATCCGGCAAAGTGCCAAGGATCTCTACGACGAAGCCAAACAGCGCGGCGAAGACGAACGCAAGACGATCGTCGACGGCGCCAAGGAAGAAGCCAAACGGCTGATCGACAACGCCCACGGTGAAATTCAAAGCGAACTGGACAAGGCGCGCGCCGAACTCAACAACGAGATCGTCGAAGTCGCCAGTCTGATGGCGGCCAAGATCATCAAGCGGGAAATCGATCCCAAACAGCACCAGGATCTCATTGACGAAGCTGCCGACGAGGTCGCCGATTCATGAGCCACATCGCGTTTCAGTACGCCGAAGCGCTGTTTCAGCTTGCTCACGAAGAGGACCGGGTGGAGTCGCTCCACGCCCATTATCAAGCCCTCTCCGAAGGGCTCGATGAGGACATTCGCCGGTTTCTGAGACACCCCAAGATCGGCAAGAACGACAAGAAGGAGATTCTCGCTCAGGCGGTCGACGACTCGCTGTTGCGGCACTTTCTGTTCGTCCTCGTCGACAACGTCCGCATCGACTTGTTGGACGACTGTCTTCACGAACTCACCACAATCATCAACAACCAAAACCGGGTGATGGACGTCACCGTCCATTCCCAACACGCCCTGAGCAGCGCCGATTTGAAGACGCTGCAAGCGAACATCGGCAAGAAGCACAACCGCACCGTTCGCCTTGAGAACGTCGTGGATCCGTCGATCATCGGCGGCATCAGGATCGAGTACGAAGGACATGTCCTCGATCAGACGATCAACCATTATCTGCACGCGCTCAAGCACAACTTAACGAAATAACGAGGTGGAACGATGAGTAAAATCAACCCCGTCGAGATCAGCTCCCTCATCAAGGAGCAGATCAAGAAGTACGAAAAGCAAACGAAGACCGACAACGTCGGAACCGTCATCACCGTTGGTGACGGCATCGCCCTCGTCCACGGACTGGACAAGGCGATGTCGGGCGAACTGCTCGAATTCCCGAACGATGTTTTCGGCATGGTCCTCAATCTGGAAACGGACCATGTCGGCGCGATCCTGCTCGACGAAAGCACCGCGATCAAGGAAGGCGACACCGTCAAGACGACGGGCCGCATTCTCGAAGTGCCCGTCGGCGACGCGATGATCGGCCGTGTCATCAACCCGCTCGGGCTGCCGCTCGACGGACTTGGCGCAATCAAAGCCGACGAGACCCGTCCGCTCGAACAGAAAGCAACCGGCGTCATGAGCCGTCGCAGTGTTCATCAGCCGCTGCAGACGGGACTCAAGGTGCTCGATGCACTCGTTCCCATCGGCCGTGGCCAGCGGGAACTGATCATCGGCGACCGTCAGACCGGGAAGACCGCGATCACGATCGACACGATCATCAACCAGAAGGGCAAGGGCGTCATCTGCATCTACGTCGCCATCGGTCAGAAGGAAAGCACCGTCGCGAACGTGTATGAAACACTCAAGCAACACGGTGCGATGGACTATTCGATCATCGTCAACGCCAGCGCCTCGCAACCATCGCCGCTGTTGTACCTGGCACCCTATGCCGGGGTCACGATCGGAGAACATTTCATGTTCGACGGCAAGGATGTCCTGGTGGTCTATGACGATCTCACCAAACACGCCATCGCCTACCGCGAACTGAGTTTGCTGCTGCGTCGTCCGCCGGGCCGCGAAGCGTTCCCCGGTGACGTGTTCTACCTCCATTCCCGCCTGCTCGAACGAGCGGCCAAACTGAATGACGAACTGGGTGGCGGCAGCATCACCGCGCTGCCCATCATCGAAACCCAGGCCGGCGACATTTCGGCCTACATTCCGACCAACGTCATCAGCATCACCGACGGTCAGATCTTCCTCCAGAGCGATCTGTTCCACAGTGGTGTCCGTCCGGCGATCAACGCCGGCTTGAGCGTCAGCCGCGTTGGCGGCAGCGCTCAGATCAAAGCAATCAAGAAAGTATCGGGTACGCTCCGCCTCGATCTCGCGGCCTACCGCGAACTCGAAGCGTTCACCCAGTTCGGCAGTGACCTCGACGAGGCCACCAAGGCCCGGCTGGAACGCGGCAAGCGCACCGTTGAAATACTCAAACAAGGTCTCCACAAAACGATGGCCGTCGAAAAACAGGTCATCAGCATCTTCAGTCTCATCAACGGCTTTCTCGACGACGTCAAGGTCGAGGACATCGGTCGCTTCGAAACCGATCTCCACACCTTCTTCGACCGTGACAAGAGCGGCAAGAAACTCCTTGAAGAGATTGTCAAGACGACCGAGTTGCCCGATCCCGAGCAACTGAAGGACGTTATCACACGATTCAAGAAAACCTTTGTCTGAACCGACAGAATCCAACCATAAGGTGGTGTTGCCATGGCGACGATGAGAGACATCCGTTCGCGCATCAACGCAACGAAAAAAACATCGCAGATCACCAAGGCGATGCACATGGTCTCGGCTTCCAAGCTGAAGAAAGCCGAAAAGGCGATCACGGGCTTTCGACCGCTGATGAAGCGGTTGCGCGCGTTGATTGACAACGTCCTCGATCAGGAGGACGTCCATCATCCGATGCTGGTCGACCGTGACGTCGACCGCGTCTGCTACATCATCGTGTCGAGCGATCGCGGCTTGGCCGGACCGTACAACTCGAGCATTTTCAAGGCGGTTACGGCACACATCGAATCGACGCACAAGAATACCGATGAGTTCGTTGTCGCACCGATTGGCTACAAGGCGATGAGTTATGCCAAACGGATGAAATATCCACTCCTCACGGAGTCCAGTATCCATGTTCGCGACGACGTTCAGTTCATTGATTTCAAGGAGGTGTCGGAACGGTTCATGAAATCGTTCCTGCGCGGTGAAATCGACAAGATCGTCGTGTTCTACAATCATTTCATCAACACCATCACCCAACAGGTCGAACAGCTTCAGCTGCTGCCCGTCACCAACGGGTTCGAAGACCTTCAGGACGAACCGGTACCGGGAATGAACCTGATCTACAATTACGAACCATCGCCCAAGACGATCATCAATCATCTCGTTCCGATGTATGTGGAGAACACCCTCTACGGCATCATCCTCGACGCCAAGGCCAGCGAGCACGCCGCGCGCATGACGGCGATGAAAAACGCCACCGACAACGCCGAGGACATCATCAAGACATTGCAACTTCACTACAACCGCGCCCGCCAGGCGGCCATCACCATGGAACTGACCGACATCATCGGCGGGGCCAACGCGGTGAACTGAGGAGGATATCATGAACCTAGGAAAAATCGTTCAAGTCATGGGACCGGTCATCGACGTCCAGTTCGATGACAAACTGCCGGAGATCAACCACGCCCTGACGATCGATGTCGATGCCGCCGACAACAACGGCGTCGACATTCACCTGACGCTCGAAGTGTCGCTCCATCTGGGCAATAATGTCGTGCGTACGATCGCCATGGACGGCACCGATGGTGTTGTTCGCGGCATGCCTGTCGTCGACACCGAAGCACCGATCACGGTTCCCGTCGGAACCGCCACGCTCGGTCGCATCTTCAACGTGCTCGGCGATGAAATCGACGGCAAGGGTGCCGTCGCCGATGACGTACCGCGGATGCCGATTCACCGCGAAGCTCCGAAACTCGAAGACATCAGCAGTGAAGTTGAGATTCTCGAAACCGGAATCAAGGTCGTCGACCTGCTCGCACCGTACATCAAAGGCGGTAAGATCGGCCTGTTCGGCGGTGCCGGGGTCGGCAAGACCGTGCTGATTCAGGAACTCATCCACAACATCGCCCAGGAACACGGCGGCATTTCCGTGTTCGCCGGTGTCGGTGAACGAACCCGCGAAGGCAACGACCTCTACCACGAAATGACCGAAAGCGGCGTCATCTCGAAGACCGCCATGGTGTTCGGCCAGATGAACGAACCGCCGGGAGCGCGCATGCGCGTCGGCCTGACCGGTCTGACGCTCGCCGAACACTTCCGCGATCAGGAAAAACAGGACGTGCTGTTTTTCATCGACAACATCTTCCGCTTCACGCAAGCCGGAAGCGAAGTCTCAGCGATGCTCGGACGGATGCCGTCGGCCGTTGGCTACCAGCCGACGCTTGCCACGGAAATGGGCAAACTTCAGGAACGCATCACAACGACCAAGGAAGGATCGATCACCTCGATCCAGGCCGTCTACGTTCCGGCCGACGACTACACCGATCCGGCGCCGGCCACGACCTTCACCCATCTGGACGCGACGACCAACCTCGACCGCAAGATCAGTGAAGAAGGGATCTATCCGGCGGTCGATCCGCTGGCTTCGACGTCCCGCGCCCTGGCTCCGGAAATCGTCGGACAGGAGCACTACGACGTCGCCCGTGAAGTACAGCGGACGATCCAGCGCTACAACGAACTGCTTGACATCATCGCCATTCTCGGCATGGACGAACTGAGCGAAGATGACAAGCTCGTCGTGCATCGCGCCCGTCGCATCCGCTTGTTCCTCGGCCAGAACTTCCACGTCGCCGAGCAATTCACCGGCCAACCGGGCAGCTACGTTCCCGTTGAAGATACCGTCAAAGGCTTCCGGGAAATCCTCGATGGCAAATACGACGACCTTCCCGAAGACGCCTTCCGTCTCACCGGCAGCATCGAGGACGTGCTCAAAAAAGCCGAAGCGATGAAGGGGTGAGGACATGCAGATCAGCGTCGTAACCCCGCACGGCGAACTGTACAACGAAGACATCGACTACGTCGTCGTGTCATCGAAGATGAACGGCGAGTTCGCGATCATGAAGGATCACATTCCGATCATCAGTTCGATCGATGTCGGCTACGTCAAGATGGTTCGCGGCGACAAGCAACTCTACACCGTGATCATCAACGGCGTCGTCGAACATCAGAACAACATCATCAACGTGATCGCCCAGGAAGCGCACGTCGGTCTGTCCAAGGACAGCGCCCTCGATCATCTCAATACCGTTCGCGAAGAACGAATCAAGGAAAACAAGCGTCGCAACGTCGACTTCGCCCGCGCTGAGCGCGAGCTGAAGAAGAACGTCAAGGACGCCAAAGCAGGCAAGATCTAGAAACCCATCTCCGGATGGGTTTTTTGTTGCATTTGTTGCGAAAGACGCCGGAAGTATAGGCAAATGGCTCGTACTTTGATATAATGGTCATAACAAGGGACCGGATGGAGGGAGTACCATGACGTTTGTCGAGCACTTTCAGTTGAATCTCTACACCTTGGCGATGTTGATCACCGTGTTTGCGGCGATTTCCGTACGCATCCGCATCGAGACCTATGGCAAGAAAATCATGCAGTCGGTGATTCTCGTCACAATGGCGGCGATCGTGACCGAGATTCTGACGTGGGAACTGGATGGCAGTCCGAGTGAGATCGGCTTCATCGCCGAATACGGAACCAACATGGTGTTGCTGTTCTTTGCACCCGTCTTGAGTGCGCTGATGTTATCGTATGTCCGGTATCAGATTACCGGTGAACAGCGACCGCTGTTGCGTCAGGCACTGTTGTTCCCACCGACGATCATTACCATCTTGGCGTTGGTGTTCAACATCTTCGTACCGATTTATTTCTCCGTGGATGCGACCACGCATCTGTATCGTCCGGAACCGTTGCTCTGGCTGCATTATGCGTTGATGGTGTCGATCTATCTTTACATGATGGGATACATCATCGTTAACCGCAATGGGATTTCGCGACGGGCCACGCAACTGTTCACAATCTACTTTGGCTTGCCGCTGATCGGCATGTTCGTCCAGGCCGTCAATGTCAACGTATTCTTCGCCTGGACCGCCATCGCGCTCAGTATCCTGGTCGTGTTCCTGTTTCTTGAACTGGCCGATGGAGAAACCGATTATCTGACCGGACTGTTCAACCGACGCAGTTTCGAGACGTTCGTCGGTCGTCTTGCCGAACGCAACGAGGCGTTTGCCTTGTTGTATCTCGATCTGGATGATTTCAAGAACATCAACGACCAATACGGCCACGACACCGGTGACTTCATTCTCAAAGCCTTCAGTGATGCCTTGCGAGCGGAGTTCGTCGACAGTCCGATGGTATCACGGCTGGGTGGCGATGAATACATGGTCGTGCTCCGCACGTTGGATCCCGACGTGTCCTTGCGCATTACCGCCTTGCAGGAGACGCTCGCCGCAAGTGAGAATGAGCTGGTGGCGCAACTGCGATTCAGTTATGGCGACATTCGATACGAAGCCGACATGGACATCGATCAGCTCTATGGCGAAGTCGATCGGCGGATGTACGAATACAAGCGCGAGAACAAACGGCTCAAACGACGCAAGACCGACAACTGAACAACACCCAACGTCATCCATGGAAAGGAGGAGCCTCATGATTGGCAACAAAGTGTGTTTCTTTCAGACGATTCCATCGACCAACGACCACATGAAACAACACCTGTACTCGTTTGGTCATGGCGACATCGTCTGTGCCCGCATCCAGACCGCCGGCCGGGGGCGGCGCGACCGCATCTGGGTCAGCCGCAGCGGCAATCTTCACGCCAGTCTGATGCTGGATCGCAAGCGCTCCTCGTATGGTCCGTTTGAAGTCGTCATGCGCACGTCGCTGGCGATTGTGCTGTTGCTCAAGGAACTTGGCGTGCAAGCCGTCATCAAGTATCCCAACGACATCATGGCAGGCGGTCGCAAGATTGCCGGCATCCTGATTGAACAAGTCGACCGCAAATACATCGTCGGCATCGGCGTCAACGTCACGTTCGATGATGCCGACTCCTATGCGTTCCATCCGACGAGCATCCTCCTGGAAACCAACCGGCAAGTCGATTACCGCGATGTGCTCAGTGCGTTCATCGATGGATTCAACAAACTGATCGACCGGTCGGTGGAAGAAGTACACTCCTTATATAAAGGATACTCGGTGGTGATCGATCGTCACATTGCCATCGATGGTGTTTCCTATTTGGTGAAAGATGTTTCCATCGATGGGGAACTGATCTGTCTGAACAATGAAAAGACCGTGAAAATGAGTCCCAATGAAGTCTCGCTCACGGCCCTGTACGATGAATCGTAGATTACGGGATTTGACCTTGGTGGCGCTGTTTCCGGCGATGTTGGCGGCGACCGCAGGCATCTACATCCCACTCGGTGCCCTGCCGCCGGTCACGCTCCAAACATTGTTCGTGCTTCTAAGCGGATTGATATTAGGCGCTTCATTGGGCGCTTTGAGTATGTCGATCTATGTCCTCTTGGGCGTTATTGGACTGCCGGTATTTGCCGGATTCAATGGCGGACTGGGTGTGGTGATCGGACAAAACGGGGGATTCCTGATTTCTTTCATTGTTGTTTCATATTTTGTCGGTTTTATGAAAAATAGAAAGATTATAAATAATGATTTTTGGCACTTAATCGTCGTGCTTGCCATCGGATCGGTGCTCGTATATATGATTGGCGCCTCATATTTGGCGTTTGTCACGGATTCCAGTTATTGGCTCATTTTGGCCGGAATGTATGTATTCTTTCCAGGCGATTTGCTGAAAATTCTGGTCGCAACATATGTGTACCTGCGCATACGTCCGCACATAACATATGAGCGCTCGTAAATATGAAAATACACTCATTTGTTTGAACTTCAAAATAAATTGACAACCATCGTTTTTTCCTTTACAATATAACTAATTTTGTTATATTTTAGGAGGAAAGAATGATGGTTTTTGAAAAATTACAACAAATTATCGTAGACGAACTTGGTGTCAGCAAGGACGAAGTCACCCTGGAAGCCGATCTCAATGATGATCTCGGTGCCGATTCACTGGACGCCGTGGAACTGATCATGGCGATCGAAGATGAATTCGACCTCAGCGTGAGCGACGATGTCGCGCAGGAACTGAAAACCGTACAGAACATCGTAGATTATATCGAAGCTCAGAAGTAAAGATTTGGATCCCGAATCTTTACTTTATCATTTTAGGAGGGTTTTGAATGGATTTACGACAGATCAAGAACATCATCAAGGAGTTCGAGGAGTCGACCATCGACAAACTTGAAATCTCGGAAAACGACTTCAGCATCAAGTTGGAGAAACGAAGCAACCACACCACGGTAACCAACATCCCGGTCGCAGTCGCCGAACCGGTCGCACAAACGCCCCCACCGGCCGCCCAAGAAGCGCCGGCGGACGATCTGGTGCTCGTCAAGGCACCACTTGTCGGCACGTTTTATGAAAGTCCGTCCCCGGATGCCAGTCCGTTCGTCCGTGTCAACCAGAAGGTGACCAAGGGCGAAACGCTCTTCATCGTGGAAGCGATGAAGGTCATGAACGAAGTCACGGCACCCGTCAGCGGCACGATCGTGAACATTCACGTCAGCGATGCGACGATGGTCGAGTACGGCCAGATCATCATGGAAATCAAGGAATAATGTTTCAAAAGATTCTCATTGCGAACCGTGGTGAAATCGCCGTTCGGATCATCCGTGCCTGCAAGCAGATGGGTGTTGAAACGGTGGCAATCTACAGCGAGGCGGACCGATCGGCGCTGCATGTGCAGCTGGCCGATGAAGCGGTCTGCGTCGGCGGCAACAAATCCAGCGAGTCGTACCTGAACATGGAAAACATCATCACCGCGGCGGTGTCGACCGGTGCGGAGGCGATCCATCCCGGGTTCGGCTTTTTGAGCGAGAACGCCGCATTTGCCGAACTGTGCATCGAATGTGGGATTCGCTTCATCGGTCCCAAGGCGGATGCCATTTCCAACATGGGCAACAAATCGAAAGCGCGCGAGATGATGATCGCCGCCGGCGTCCCGGTCGTACCGGGTAGCGACGGCGCTGTTGCGACGCTCAGTGAAGCCAAGACGCTCGCCGATCAGATTGGATATCCGGTCTTGATCAAGGCCAGCGCCGGTGGCGGTGGCCGCGGCATGCGCATCGCCTATTCACCGGACGATTTTGCTCGCGCCTTCGAAACGGCCAAATCCGAGGCGAAAATCGCTTTTGGCGATGACACGATGTATTTGGAGAAGTATCTGCTTCATCCCAAACACATCGAGTTTCAGATCATCGCCGACAAATACGGCAACGTGGTGCATCTGGGCGAACGCGACTGTTCGATCCAGCGCCGCAACCAAAAGGTCATCGAAGAGGCACCGAGTCTGATTTCATCCAAACTGCGCGATGCGATGGGTGAAGCCGCCGTCAAGGCGGCCCGTACGGTGGGCTATGAGAACGCCGGCACGATTGAGTTCCTCGTCAGTGGCGACGCATTTTATTTCATCGAAATGAATACGCGGATACAAGTCGAACATCCCGTCACCGAAATGGTCACCGGCATCGACATCATCCAGGAACAGATCAAGATCGCCAGCGGCGAAGAACTGTCGTTCCAACAGGATGACGTCCGGCTGCAAGGTCACAGCATCGAGGTGCGTGTGAATGCTGAGAACCCCAAGGAAAACTTCCGTCCGTCTCCGGGCACGGTCAAGCTTCTTCACGTCCCGAACGGTCACGGCATTCGTTTCGACAGCTTCATCTACACCGGGTATCAGATTCCGCCGTATTACGATTCCATGATGGGGAAACTGATCGTTCACGCCAACAGCCGCAACGAGGCGATCCGCAAGATGATCGCGTCGCTTGACGAACTGATCATCGACGGCGTCGACAACAACCGCGAGTTCTGTCTCAAGATTCTCGAAAACGACGAATACCAACGAGGCGAGTTCGACACCGGATTCATCGTCCGACATCTCGAATCGCTGTTAGGATATGATAGTCATGAATGATCTTGTCAAAGCATTCGAACAACGAAAACAGGAACGGGCCAAACACGTGGACCGTCCACGTCGCAACTACAACCGCGACAGCAACATCGACGTCCCCAAGGGACTGTATGAGAAGTGCAGCAATTGCGCCGAACCGGTGAACATGAAACAAATCGCCCAGGAGCAGTTCGTCTGCAAGCATTGTGGCGAACATTTCAAGATGCGCGCCATCGACCGCATCAACATCACCGTCGATCCCGGCTCGTTCATCGAGAAGGGACTCGGATACATCACGCTCAATCCGCTGTTTCAGGACGGGTACGACGAGAAGATCAAACAATATCAGGAGAAGACCGATCTTGACGAAGCCTACATCTACGGCTACTGCAAGATCAAGGGCAACCCCTGCGTGATCGGCGTCATGGACAGTTACTTCCTGATGGGCAGCATGGGTAGCGTTGTCGGGGAAAAAGTCACCCGCAGCTTTGAATATGCCATATATAAAAAGCTGCCGATTATCATCTTCACCGCATCGGGCGGCGCTCGCATGCAAGAGGGCATCTTCAGTCTGATGCAGATGGCCAAAACCAGTGCCGCGGTGCTCAAGCACAGCGACCAAGGGCACCTCTACATCAGTGTGTTGACGCACCCCACCACCGGTGGTGTCACCGCCAGTTTCGCATCGATCGCCGACATCACGCTCGCCGAACCCGGCGCACTGATCGGTTTCGCCGGTCCCCGCGTCATCGAACAGACCATCAAACAGACCCTGCCCGAAGGGTTCCAACGCAGCGAATTCCTCCAGGACAAGGGCTTCGTCGATCGCGTCGTCGAACGCAAAGATCTGCGTGACACGCTTGCGAAACTCTTGGTCATGCATCGGAGGTATCCGCTATGAACATCCTTGAAAAAGAACGGAAACTCCGCGAACTCGCCGCAAAGATCGAAGAACTCGACAACCCCGAGATGATTCGTTCCCTCAAAGACGAAATGGAAAAATACAAGAAGTCGGCGATGACCAACCTCACCGCCTGGGACCGCGTGCTCCTAGCCCGTCACCAGCAACGACCGACGTCACGCGACTTCATCGACTACATCTTTGACGACTTCTATGAACTGCATGGCGACCATTTGTATCGCGACGACCTCAGTATTCTCGGCGGGATCGCGATGTTGAACGGTCGGGCTGTCACCGTCGTCGCCCAGCAGAAGGGCAAGAATCTCGATGAGAACCTCGAACGCAACTTCGCGATGCCGCATCCCGAGGGTTACCGCAAGGCACTGCGGCTGATGAAACAGGCGGAAAAATTCAATCGGCCGATCATCACCTTCATCGATACCCCTGGAGCGTATCCCGGTCTTGGCGCGGAAGAGCGCGGCCAAGGAGAGGCAATCGCTCGCAACCTGCTGGAAATGAGCGGGTTTACCGTGCCGATCATCGCCGTCATCATCGGTGAAGGCGGCAGCGGCGGAGCGCTCGCACTGGGCGTTGCCAACAAGGTGCTGATGCTCGAGAATGCCATTTACTCGATTCTCTCACCCGAAGGCTATGCGTCGATTTTGTGGAAGGATTCCTCTCTCGCCAGCAAAGCCGCTGAAGTGATGAAACTGACAAGCTACGATCTGGAAGAGTTCGGCATCATCGACCGCATCGTCGCCGAACCGATCGGCGGCGCGCATTTTGATCCCGAACTCACGTATGAATACACCAAAGTGGCGATTGTCGAAGAACTCGACGCCCTGCGTCACATGTCGAACATCGATCTGCGCGACGCGCGCATCAAGAAGTACCGCGACATGGGCTTCTTCCAACGCTTCAACTACGAAAATCTCGGAGGTGTCAAACGATGACATATACAGAAATCAAAGGAACGGGAAGCTATACCCCGAGCAAAGTGCTCACCAACGAGGATCTGACGAAGATCGTCGAAACCTCGGACGAATGGATCACCTCGCGGACGGGCATAAAACGCCGTCACATCGCGACCGATGAATACACCATCGACCTCGCTGAACAAGCGGCAATCAAGGCGATTCAGAACGCCGGCATCGACAAGGTCGACATCGATCTCGTCGTGGTCGCGACGGTCACTCCGGACCATTATTTCCCCGGTGTCTCACAACTCCTGCAAGCCCGACTCGGACTCGGCAAGATCATGGCGTTTGACATCAACGCGGCCTGCAGCGGTTTTCTCTATGCGCTGGAAATCGTCGACAAGATGATCAAAAGCGGTGCGTACAAGACCGCCCTGATCGTCGGCGCGGAAACCCTGACCCGGCTCACCGACTGGTCCGACCGCAACACCTGCGTGCTGTTTGGCGACGCGGCTGGAGCGATGATCATCGGCACCAGCGAGACCGACAAGATCAAGGACATCATCATCGGCAGCGACGGTGATGTCAACAGCTATCTGATCTGCGACAACGTCGAGCTGAAAAACCCTTATGAAAATGACAAGAGCACCCAGGATCACATTCACATGAACGGTCGCGAAGTGTTCAAGTTCGCAACCAGAATCATGCCGCAAACAGTTCGTGATCTGCTCGAGCGCAACCATCTGGTGTTGGATGATCTGGATTCGATCGTCGCCCACCAGGCCAACGAACGAATCATCGACAAAGCCGCTCGCGACTTGAATTACCCGCTGGAAAAATGCTTCCTCAACATTCATGAATACGGCAACACTTCGGCCGCCAGCGTGCCGCTGGCGATCGACGAAGCGATCCGAAGCGGCAAACTCAAACGGGGCGATACCTTCATCACCGTCGCCTTCGGTGGCGGTTTCACCTGGGGCGGCGCCCTGATCAAGTATTGAGGTGGTGTCGATGAAGATCGCATTTCTGTATGCCGGACAAGGGTCGCAGTATGTCGGCATGGGCCAAGAACTCTATGACGATCATGCCGTTGTCCGCGAACGAGTTGATCAAGCGTCGGACATCCTTGGATATGACGTCAAGGACATCCTGTTTCATGATGAGGACAAGCTCAACGACACCAGATACACGCAACCGCTGATGTTCGTCCTGTACGCGGCGATCACCGATCTGTTGCGACTGAACGGCATCGAAAGCACCCACACCTGTGGCTTGTCGCTAGGCGAATACGGAGCCCTGTACGACGCCGGATGCATCACCTTCGAACAGGGATTGCGCCTGTTGGAACAGCGCGGTGCCCACATGGCCGCCGCGTCCGAACACGTCGAAGGCGCAATGACGGCAATCCTCGGCGGCGATGCACAAATGCTCGAGCAGTTGGTCGCCAACGCCCCCGGCTATGTCACCATCGCCAATTACAACACATACGGGCAACTCGTCATCAGCGGTGAACAGACCGCCGTCAACTACGTTGCCGAATCGGCTCTTGAGCAAGGCGGCAAACGGGCGATCCCCCTCAACACCAGCGGCCCGTTCCATTCGGCGTTGATGAACGAGGCGGCCCTGGCCTTTGCGGGCGATCTGGAGCGCACCGCGTTCCAAGCAGCCAACAAGCATCTGCTTGTCAACGTCACGGGCGATTACCTCGCCGGTGACCTTGCCATGATCCTCACCGAGCAAATCACCCACAGCGTCCGGTTCTATCAAATGATCGAACGGTTGCTGGAAGACGGTGTCGACACATTTGTCGAAATCGGTCCGAAGCGGGTGCTCGGCGGATTCATTAAGAAAATCAATCGCACGGTCACGATTCTCAACGTCGAAGACCGGGCGTCACTGGAAACCACAAGGACAACCATTGGAGGTTAACATGGGAATGAAAGGAACTACAGTCATCGTCACCGGTGGCAATTCCGGCATCGGTCGGGAAATCGCCCTCAGTTTCGGCAACAAGGGGGCGAATGTCGTTGTCAACTACATCGTCAACGAAGAGACCGCCATCGATACCGTCAGTCATATCAAGAACCTCGGCGGCGATGCCATCGCCGTTCATGGCGACGTCACCAAGCTCGCCGATTGCGACCGAATGATTGCAACGGCGACCGAGACATTCGGCACCGTTGACGTGCTCATCAACAACAGCGGCATCACCCGCGACAATCTTATTCTGCGGATGAAAGAAGAAGACTTCGACCAGGTCATCGCCGTCAATCTCAAAGGCACCTGGAACATGAGCAAGGCCGTCGCCCGCACGATGACCAAGCAACGCAGCGGCAGCATCATCAACATCTCGTCGGTCGTCGGCATCATCGGCAACGCCGGTCAGAGCAACTACGTCGCCAGCAAAGCCGGCATCATCGGTCTGACCAAAAGCCTCGCCAAGGAGTTCGGGGCCCGCGGCGTCCGCGTCAACGCGGTCGCACCCGGTTTCATCGAAACCAAGATGACCGAGAACCTGCCGTCGGAAGTCAAGAAACAGTACATGAACCAGATTCCCCTGGGCACCTTCGGCAAACCCGAAGACATCGCCAACGCCTGTCTGTTTCTGGCCAGTTCCAAGGCGTCATACATCACCGGCCAGGTGCTCGGCGTCAATGGAGGAATGATCTGACATGAAACGACGAGTCGTCATCACCGGCATCGGTGCGATCACCCCGATCGGCAACGATGCCAAGACCACATGGGAACAAGCCAAAGCAGGAGCAAACGGCATCGATCACATCAAGACCTTCAGCGTCGATGGCAACGAGGTGAAAATCGGCGGTGAGATCAAGGATTTTGATTTCGATGAAGCGCTTGGCCGCAAGTTCGTCAAGCGCATGGACCGTTTCATTCAACTGGCGATGGTCGCCACCAAGGAGGCCATCGAAGATTCCAAACTCGATTTCAACAACGAAGACCGCGATCGCTGCGGTGTCTATTACGGCAGCGGCATCGGCGGACTCAGCACGATCGCCAGCGAAGAAGACAAGGCGCAGGAACGCGGATACGACCGACTCAGTCCGTTCTTCATTCCCGGTGCGATCATCAACATGGCCGCCGGCCAGATCGCCATTGATTATGGACTGAACGGCATCGCCACCAGCGCCGTCACCGCCTGTGCCAGCGCCAGCAACTCGATCGGCGATGCGTTCCGGGCCATCCGCGACGGTTATCTCGACATCGTTGTCAGCGGCGGCGCCGAAGGCAGCTTGATTCCGCTTGGACTGGGTGGGTTCAATGTCATGCAGGCGCTCAACAAGTCCAACGATCCCAGCTACGCGTCGATCCCCTTCGACAAGAACCGCAGCGGATTCGTCATGGGCGAAGGCGCTGCGACCTTGATATTGGAAGAATACGAACACGCCAGAAAACGCGGGGCGACGATTTACGGCGAAATCGCTGGATACGGAGCCACCTGCGACGCCTACCACATCACCGGACCCGATCCGGAAGCCGCCGGCGCCATGAAGTGCATGCTGATGGCCATCGACGACGCCGGGCTGCAACCCGAAGACGTCGACTACATCAATGCCCATGGGACCAGTACGCCGCTCAACGACAAGACCGAGACGCTCGCCATCAAACGCGCGTTCGGGGATCATGCCTACAAACTCAACGTCTCGTCGACGAAAAGCATGACCGGCCACCTGCTTGGAGCGAGTGGTGCCGTCGAAGCGTTGTTCTCGCTGCTCGCGGTGCGCGACGATGTCGTGCCGCCGACGATCAACAGCAAAGAACTCGACCCCGACGAATGCGACTTGAATTATACCCTCGGTCATGGTATAACAAAAGAGGTTGATGTAGCCATCTCGAATTCACTCGGATTCGGCGGCCACAACGCGACACTCTTGTTCAAGAAATTCAGGGGGTAATCATGGAACTCAACAGCAATCAGATTCAAGCCATCATTCCGCATCGCTATCCGTTCTTGCTGATCGACCGGGTCACCGAACTCGAACCCGGTGTCCGCTGCAAGGCGATCAAGAACGTCAGCGCCAACGAAATGCAGTTCATGGGACACTTTCCTCAAGAACATGTCATGCCCGGCGTGCTGATCGTGGAAGCACTCGCGCAAGCGGGTGCCGTAATCATCCTGTCACTCGAGGACAACAAAGGCAAGATCGCCTATTTCGCCGGCATCGACAAATGCAAGTTTCGGCGCAAGGTGATTCCCGGCGACACGCTGGAACTCGAAGTGGAAATCGTCAAACAGAAGGGCCCGATCGGGTTTGGCACGGCAACCGCCAAAGTCGATGGTCAAATTGCCGTTCAGGCGGAACTCAAGTTCGCCGTAGGAGAATGACAGCCGACACCCACGTGTCGGCTTTTTTCTTGGAAATATGATGGGGATTTTGAAAGCGTTATGATATAATGATGGTATCATGGCGCAGGAGGTGAAACGATGAATCGATTTGCCCAGTTCTTGCAAGATGTAAAGCCACAGAACATTCTTGATGTCGCAACCGGATCCGGCAGTTTCATCGGATTGATCCGACAACTGTATGGGGATTATCGATCGATCGTCGGCATCGATGCGCTTTCCATCGCCGTCCGCACGGCGACGAAAAACCACCAGGACGACTCACGCATTCGCTTCGAACGGATGGATGCGGAACAGATGCGCTTCCGACGCAACTCGTTCGATCTGGTGTGTCTGTCAAACAGTCTTCATCATTTGGCCGACACCGACAAGGTGCTGCGGGAAATGCATCGCGTCAAGAAACCGGACGGCTACGTGCTGATATCGGAAATGGTGTCCGATCAATTGACCAAAGCGCAACTGTCACATCTCAAGATTCATCACTTCGCCGCCGCCGTGGATCGTCATCTCGGTGAAATTCATGGCGATACGCTGTCACGCGCGGATCTGCTCGCACGTCTCGAAACCAGATCGGACATGACCATCGTCGATCACTGGGTGCTGGATTACCACCGCGCCGGAGAATCGTCCGATTCGGAAATCCAGTGGCTCAACGATACGATCGACAAACTCGTCGACCGGGTCACCGACCCGGATGCCAAAGCACAGTTCCGGCAAACCGGCAATGAAATCAAACAATACATCAAAGTTCACGGATTCGAATCCGCGACAACATACATGGTGGTGTTGCAATGAAACTGCTCAAAATCTTCGACCGACGAACCAGCAAACATGGTGCGCAACCGATCATCTACCGGACTGCCGTCCGTGCGATCATCATCAAGGACGGCAAGATTCTGATGGTCTTTTCCGAGAAGTCCAACGAGTACAAGTTTCCCGGCGGCGGCATTGAAAAAGACGAACCGCGAGAGGTCGCTTTGCGTCGAGAGGTCATTGAGGAAGTCGGTCGCGAAATCATCAGTGTCAACGAGTCGCTCGGATATACCGACCAGTTGTACAATGATATCTATGACGAAGACAAATATTTCTATCAGCGCAGCTATTATTATTTTTGCGAAGTGAACGATGAATACGTCGGCATGAAACTGAGTGAGTCGGAACGCGCACTGCGCTTTTTACCACGGTGGGTGACACTCGAAGAAGCGATTCGCGTCAACCAGAAAAAGGTCGACACCGACAATGAGTTTCCGTGGACCGAACGGGAACTGTACATCCTCAAATTACTGAAGGAGATGACGCCATGAGAGGATTTGAAAAAGCCAAAGGCTTTGCACAATGCGATTTCGAATTACCCCATAGAAGCACCACACATAGCGCTGGATACGATTTGTCACTGGTCGAGGATCTGACGATTCCCGCCGGCGCCATCCGCTATGGCAAGACCGGTGTCAAAGCCTACATGCAGGACGATGAAGTGCTCAAGATCTATCCGCGCAGCAGCCTGCCCAGTCGCTACCATCTGACGATCCCCAACAACGTCGGGATCATCGACAAGGACTATTATGGAAATCCCGACAACGACGGGCACATTCTTGTCAGTTTGTGGAATTTCGGCAGTGAGGATATTATGTTAAGGAAAGGCGAACGTGTCGCCCAAGGGATATTCGAGAAGTATTTGACTAGTCCCGATGAAAAAGTGGTCAATGCGACCAGAAACGGTGGCTTTGGTAGCACCGGAAAATAAACCGGAAAAAGTATTGACAATAAGTGGTCAAGTGATACAATGGTAGTAGATGCTAGGTGTCAACATAGACATAACAGGGAATTGAGTGAGACTCTCAGGCTGTCCCAGCAACCGTAATATGGACGAACTGCAACAACCACTGCGCACACCGCGCGGGAAGGTGCATAGTAGGACGAAGTTAAGCCGGTAGACCTACCTGGACATCGAAGTGTAATGCTCCTGGGAAATGAGTCGTTACGTTTACCGTGCTGAGTGGACGTTTTTTCGCCTTTGGCACCCGAACGTAAATCATCCAGGAGGATGGTTTTTTTCTTACCTCACAACACGAAAGGATACTCGCAATGAAAAAACTGTTCTCTGTGGTATTGCTGCTGGCACTGACGCTGGTGCTCGTCGGTTGTACCGAAGACAAAGACGAACTGCGCGCTCAGATCGAGACGTTGCAGGAACAAGTCCTCTTTTTGCAAGAGGAAATGATCGACATCATGGAAACGCAAGCCGAAACCGAAGACGAACTGGATACCAAAAACGGCATCATCATCGACCTGCACGAGGAAATCGCCGACCTGCAGGATCAGATCGAAGCGCTCCAGGCTGCGACCTATGACATGGTCCTGACGTTTGAGGCGACCGATCTCTTCGGCAACACCGTGTACCGCACCATGGGCGTCGACGAAGCCGACGAACTGAGTTTGTTCGACATCGCCGAGGACGTCTATGATCTGACCTATACCACGTCCGAATACGGACATTTCCTCACCGGCATCGAAGACTTCGAAGTACCCTTCGGCTCGTATCTCGCCTTCTACAAGAATGGCACGATGTCGACGGTCGGCATCGACGATGCGACCTATGCCGATGGTGACTTGTTCACCTTCCAGGTCGAGTGGTACGATGCCACCGAACAAGCCGTCTTCGAAGCGCTGCACCGCTTCATCGACAACCAGCTTGCCAATTATCTGAACGAAGACTACATCGATTACAACGTACTGCTTGGATGTCAGAGTCTGTGCGACGGCCATCCGGTCTATGAACGAATCGTCAATGACATGCAACTGATCAACGACTATGTCGGAGCCATGGCGCCCGATACGGTGCAAGCCTATTTCAAGGCAATCATGATCATGCATGCCGTCGGGTACGACGATGCCATCATTCTTGATCTTGTGACCGACCTCAGCCAGATCGTGGCCACCGGACCGTACGGCCAGACCGCCTACGGACTGCTGGCGCTCGACAGCTATCATCACGAAGTTGATTACAGCGCGTACGTCACGGCGGCGCTTGCCGATTTGACGACGACAACGCCCTATGATCTTGGTCTCGACAGTGGCGGCATCAGTCTCGTCGCCCTCGCCCGTTACGCCGGACAGCCCGGCATTCAGGATCTCATCGACGACTACGTCGAATGGATTCAAACCGACCAACTCGCCACCGGTGGCATCGCCACCCGCGACATGGGTTGGGGAACCAGTGAAAATGCCGCCAGTCTGGCCATGGTCGTGCTTGGTTTGATCGCCAACGGCATCGACCCCGCCGGTGACGACTTCACCGTCACAAACGGCGATACCACGACCAATCTCGTGTTGCGCCTGAGTGAGTTCCAGACCGACATCGGCACCTTCGACTGGGATCTTACCGACGCCACGTTCGATGATCCGATGTTCAGCACCCCGCAAGCCTTTCTGGCGCTTGCGACATATTACAAACACGCCAACGACGACACCTACACCAATCCGTTCGACGCACAGCCGATTCGACCGGAATAAGGAGTTCACAGATGAAAAAACTGTTCATCACACTTGCTGTGGTGGGGATCGCCGCAATCAGTTTTTTCATCAGCGACTACTTGCGGCAAGGCGACGATCACGGGACGATCACGATCGTCCTCGTCGACCAGCTCGGCGACACCATCAGCTCGCAAACCCACGACTTTGAGGTAGACGATACCCTGTTCGACATTCTGTCCGAGCATTACACGATTCAGTGTGCGGACATGCAGTACCAACCGACGACCTGTCAGGATTCGGTGTTGATGGAACACGTCATTCTCACCATCGACGGCATAGAGACCGACTGGCAGAACACCTACATCGCCATCTACGTCAATGACGAATACAGCAGTTACGGAATCAGCGACATTCCGCTCGAAGACGGAGCGGTCTATCGCTTTCAACACGAAGTAGTAGAGGGGGCATTCGAATGACCACCAGACGTCTCATGATGATCGCCGTGGCGATCGCTGTCACATTTGTTCAAGAACAGATGTTTTTGCTGTTGCCGAACATCCAGTTGACGGTGCTTCTGATGTTCGTGTTCGTCAGTGTCTTCACCTACAAAGAAAGCCTCGTCTACATCATCGGCTACGTGTTGCTCGACAACCTGTACATGGGCGGTTTCAACTTGTTCTACATGATTCCGATGCTGTTCGCGTGGAGTCTCATCCCGTTTGCCTACCACACCGTGCTGCGTCGCACCACCAATGAAATGACGCTCGCCTTCGCGGCGTTCGTGTTCGGGTTCGTGTACGGCTGGAGCTTCCTGCCGTTCAACATGATCCAAACCGGCATCGACAACATGTGGGTCTATCTGTCGGCCGACATCATGTGGGAAATCACCATGGCGGTAACCGGATTCGTGACCGTCAACTACCTGTTCCAACCGCTTCGCAAAACCCTCGTGAGAACGCTCGAAAGCGGCGTCCTCACTCCTGCCAAAAGCTACAAATAATCCAAAATCAAGACCGTCCTGGTCTTTTTTTTGCCCATAGAATAAAGATGGACGATTTTACTTGATTTAATCCAACGCATTTGATACAATATAAAAGCCGTAAAAATACACACACGCCCGAGCAGACGGTCACGAGCCGCGAACAAACGCGGTGGCCGGATGCGACGAAGGTAGTGGAGGCACAATCAAAAAGGAGGAATCACCACATGAGCGTAGTCTCAATGAAACAACTGCTTGAGGCCGGAGTACATTTCGGTCACCAGACGCGCAGATGGAATCCGAAAATGGACCAGTACATCTACACGTCACGCGGTGGAATCCACATCGTCGACCTGCAAAAAACGGTCGTGATGCTGGAAGAAGCCTATCAGAAACTGCTTGCCGTCGCCAACGACGGTGGCAAAATCCTCGTCGTCGGAACCAAGAAACAAGCCCGCGACGTCATCAAGGCGGAAGCCGTCCGCGCAGGACAATTCTATGTCACACAGCGCTGGCTGGGCGGAACCCTGACCAACTTCAAGACGATCCGCAAAAGCATCCGCAAGCTCCATGACCTCAACCGCATGGAACAAGACGGCACCTTCGATCGTCTGACCAAAAAAGAAGTCATCGTGCTGAAGAAGGAAATCGATCGTCTCGAGAAGTTCCTCTCCGGCATCAAAGACATGCGCACCCTGCCCCAGGCCGTGTTCGTCGTGGATCCGATCCATGAGAAAAACGCCGTCCTAGAAGCGAAGAAACTCGGCATCCCCGTCTTCGGCATCGTCGACACCAACTGCGATCCCGATCTGGTTGATGTCATCATCCCGGGCAACGACGACGCGATTCGTTCGATCAAACTGATCGCCTCCAAACTGCTGGATGCATTCGTGGTCGCCGCCGGCGGCGACATCAGCGCCGACGAAGACGACAGCACCAAGCAGGAACGTCCGGAACGCAAACCGCGCCGCTCGGAACAACGCACCGACAAGCCGGAACGCAAAGAGCGCAAAGAACGCAAAGAAACCAAACCGGAAGTCAAGCCCGAGCCCAAGGCCAAGGAAGCACCGAAGCCGAAAGCCGAGCCGAAACCGGAAGTGAAAGAAGAACCTAAGGCGAAAGCCAAAGTAGAACCGAAAGCCAAAGTAGAACCGAAAGCCAAAGAAGAACCGAAACCGGAAGCTCCGACGCAAGAACAGCCCGCTGTCGATCTCGCAAGCCTGACCGTCCCCGAACTCAAGGAGATGGCCAAGGAACGCGGCATGACCGGCTATTCGAAACTGCGCAAAGCCGAACTCATCGACGCTTTGACGGAATAACAGAAGAGCCTCCGTGCTCTTCTTTTCCAAACAACGGACCACACGCGATCGGGACAACCGAACACACCCGTCGCCAACGATATGAAAATCATGATGGGAGGAAACAATCATGGCTATTACTGCATCACTCGTAAAAGAATTGCGTGACAAGACCGGTGCCGGCATGATGGACTGCAAAAAGGCCCTGCAGGCAACCGACGGAGATCTTGATAAAGCAGTCGACTGGCTGCGCGAAAAAGGCATCGCCAAGGCCGCCAAAAAACAATCGCGGATCGCCGCCGAAGGCGTCTGCAGCGTCCTCACCGACGGCAACCAAGCGCTGGTTTTCGAACTGAACTGTGAAACCGACTTCGTCGCCAAAAACGACAACTTCCAAGCACTCGTCGACGCCATCGGCGCGACGCTCTTGAACAGCACCGCCGCCAACCTCGAAGAAGCACTCGAACTCGATCACGACGGCAAGAAACTCGAAGACGTGCTCGTCGAAGCCACGGCCAAGATCGGTGAAAAGATTTCGCTTCGCCGCGTCCAACGCTTCACCAAGACCGACAGCGCCAGCTTCGGTGCCTACAACCACATGGGTGGCAAAATCGTCAGCCTGACGATCGTCGACAACGTCGATGAGGACGTCGCCAAAGACATCAGCATGCACGTCGCCGCGCTCAACCCGCGCTACTTGCATCAAGATGACATCTCCGACGACGTCATCGCGCACGAAAAACAGATTCTCAAAGCCGAAGCGCTCAACGAAGGCAAACCCGAACACATCGTAGAAAAGATGGTCATCGGTCGCCTTAACAAGTACCTCAAGGAAATCTGCCTCGTCAACCAACCGTTCGTCAAGGACCCCGACGTTACCGTCGAGCAGTTCGTCAAGAACAACGGCGGCAAGATCCTGTCGTTCGTCCGTCTTGAAGTCGGCGAAGGAATTGAGAAAAAACAAGAAGACTTCGCAGCCGAAGTCGCATCGCAACTGAAGTAAGACACGTTTTAAGGACACCGAAAAGTGTCCTTTTCGTTTACAAAGATATGGAAAAGATCGAGATTTGTGATATAATGATACAAGAGAAACCAACGCGTCAGGGAGGGTACCCATGTCAGACAAGACACGCATCATCATCAAGTTGAGCGGCGAAGCGCTCGCCAACGGAAATCACCAGGCGATCAACCCCGAACGGGTCCGTGCCATCGCCCAGGAAGTCAAGGACGCCTACGACCTCGGCACCTTCGAAATCGGCATCATCGTCGGCGGCGGCAACATCTGGCGCGGCAAAGACGCCGAGTCGATGGGCATGGAGCGATCCAGCGCCGACTACATGGGCATGATCGCCACGATTCTGAACGCACTCGCGCTTCAGAACGCGATCGAGGAACTCGGCATCGAGACCCGGACGATGACCAGCCTCAACATCCCCCAGGTCGCCGAACCCTACATCCGCCGCAAGGCCATCAGCAACTTCGAAAAGGACCGCGTCGTCATCTTCGGCGGCGGGACCGGCAACCCCTATTTCTCAACCGACACGACGAGCGCCCTGCGCGCCGCCGAACTCGGTGTGAAACGGATTCTGATGGCGAAAAACGGCACCGACGGCGTCTACGACAAGGATCCGCGCAAGCACAAGGACGCCGTTCGCTACACCGAACTGACCCATCAGGAAGTCCTCGAACTCGGGCTCGGCGTGATGGACTCCACCGCCAGCGCCCTGTGCAAGGACAACGACATTGAAATCATCGTCTTCGACATGAACAAGCCGGGCAACATCCGCCGTGCGGCGGCCGGTGAAGCAGTCGGAACGAGAATCTACTAAGAGGAGGAATCCCCAGTGCCAGACATGATCTTATTGGAAGTCGAAGAGAAGATGGAACAACGCGTGAAGGATCTCCGCCACGAACTGGCGAAAATCCGCACCGGACGCGCCAACCCCAACATGTTCAACGACGTACACGTCGACTATTACGGCGTCGAAACGCCGATCAACCAGGTCGCCAACATCGGCGTTCCGGAACCGACCCAGCTGATCGTCAAACCGTACGACCGCAGTCTTGTCAAGGACGTCGAGAAAGCGATTCTCGCCGCCAATCTCGGGGTCACCCCCAACAACGAAGGCGTGCAGCTGCGCATCGTGTTGCCGCCCTTGACCCGCGAACGGCGCGTCGAGTTGACGAAACTCGTCAAGAAGTACGGGGAAGAGGCCAAGGTCTCGATCCGCAACTATCGCCGCGACGGCAACGACGCGATCAAGAAACTCGAAAAGGCCAGCGAGATCAGCGAAGACGACTCGCATGGCTATCAGGACGACATTCAGGAACTGACAAACAAGTACAGCGAACTGATCGACAAGGTCGTCCAGGAAAAAGACGACGACATCATGAGCATCTGAACCGTGAACCTTCACGGTTTTTTTGTTGCCTCCTGGTATTCGCGACTTATTTAGAAAATGAATGAATTGAGAAACGGACTTGTCCTACATTTTTGGATGAAAATGTATTATAATTGGTTTGATAGTCCAAATACATCGAGGTGACCTGGAAATGAAATGGAATGCGACCATCTATGTGATTCTGACGTTGCTGGCAGGGTTGTTCTTGTCTTACTTCGTCTTGTACACGCCCATTCCCAACACCGACGACGAGTCGGTCTTCAACACCCGCATCGCAACCGAACACATCGCCCGGATCGCGCAGGACCAACACAGCGTTTACGATCCGGCCAACCACGAAGACGTGCGCGTCTATCTGCGCGATCAGCTGATTGCGTATCTCGGCGCCGAGAACGTTCAGGAAATGGATTACGATCGCAGTCTTGTGACACTGGACGACGGCGACGACGAACTCACCTACGACATCCACAACCTGCTGGGCGTCATCGAAGGCGACAGCCCGACGGGCATCCTGCTGGTCGGTCACTACGACAGTCGCGGCCACATCGGCCGGACCGGCGAACTCGGTGAAAGTTACGGGGCCGCCGATGACGGCTACGCCATTGCGACGATGCTTGAGATCGCCCGCCTGTACGCCGATCGCGATTTGGAAAACTCCATCTACATCCTGATGACCGATGCCGAAGAAACGGGTCTTTACGGAGCCCAGATGGCGGCCCAGGAAGACTTCGTCGACGACATCGCGCTCGTCATCAACATCGAAGCCCGCGGCGTCAAGGGACCGGTCTACATGTTTGAAACCAGCACCCCCAACGACAAGGTCGTGGAGTTTTACGCCAACGTCGAACTGCCGGTGTCGTACAGTCTCGCGACCGCCGTTTACACGGTCATGCCCAACAGCACCGACTTCACGGAGTTTCTGGCCGTCGACAAACCGGGACTCAACTTCGCCGTCTTGAACGGCTTGCAATATTATCATACGCCATTTGACAACTACACCAACATCAATCAATCCTCGATCGAACACTACGGCATGCAGATTGTCCCGCTCGTCGAGGAGTTTGCCACCAACAGCGACTATTCAGGTGTCGACTCGTTCGAGGGCGAATCGGATAAAGTCTTCTTCACGCTGTTCGCCAACGTGTTCGTGCACTACGGCGAAGGGTTTGCACAGGTGCTTCACATCGTGTTGTTCCTGACGATCATCGGGTTCACCGCGTGGTTGTTTGTCAAGAAAGAACTGAAGGCAAAATCGTTCCTCATCGCCGGTGTGCTGATCGATGTCGCGCTGATTGCGGCGGTGGTGCTCGGCAACGTTGTCGGCCGCCTGGTCGCGTTCTTCAGCAAGGTCCCCTTCAACATGACCTATGTGCGGACGATGCACGGCGATGTGCCGACATTGTTGACGCTCATTGCGATTGCCGGGGGATTGTTCTGGTGGTATCGTGCTAAAGCCGATGACAAGAAACCATCGATTCTCCTGTGGGGCGCGATCATCAATCTGTTCTTGGCGCTGGTCACGGGATTTGTGTTGTCGGGTGCGTCGTTCTTGTTCCTGATTGTCGGTCTGACGGGTTTGATCGTCGTCGTGTTCGACCGGTTCGTCGCCAATCCGATCGCACGCCGCATCATCTACGCGCTTTTGATGGTGCTGAACATCATCATCGTCGTGCCGATCCTGTTCAGTCTGTACCTCGCTCTGACCATCGGCGGATTGCTCGCCCTCGGCGCCATTCTGGTGTTCTATCTGAGTGTGTTGATTCCGCTGGTCGACTTGCAGCTTGAGTTGTGACGGACTCCCCCGGGGGGAGTCTTTTTTTTGGCGAAAAGTGGCCGTCAATGTGTGATTTTAGTGGTAAAAACGATGATTCTGGTGTATAATAATAGATTGTAAATGAGGTGATTGGATGAGTCTCGAATCCCGTATCAAAAGCCGTTACATTCCGCGTCACGTGGCCATCATCATGGATGGCAACGGGCGTTGGGCGGCCCGGCGCCGGATGCCCCGAACCTATGGGCACAAGCAAGGCAGCGTCAATCTCAAGAACATCGCCCTGGCCTGTAATGAACTCGGCATCGAAGCGCTCAGCGTCTATGCCTTTTCGACGGAGAACTGGAAGCGCCCCCAAGCGGAAATCGACTACTTGATGGGGCTGCCGAAGGAGTTCGAAGAAACCTTCAAAGGCAAGTTTGAAGAAGAAGACATCCGCGTCATGTTCAGCGGTCGACGCGACCGCTTTCCGGCGCACGTTCAAGAGTTGATCGAACGCGTCGAAGCAAAAACCAAGGACCGCAAGGGTCTGACGCTCAACATCTGTTTCGACTATGGCAGCCATACCGAATTGTTGGACGCCATCAAACAGATCGCCCGCGAATACAAGGACGATTCGATTGCCATGGACGACATCGATGTGTCCCTGGTTGACAATCACCTGTATACCAAGGGTCTTCCCCCATTGGATCTGTTGATCCGCACCAGCGGGGAAGAGCGGATCAGCAATTTCCTGCTGTGGCAGCTCGCCTACAGTGAACTGTATTTCACCAAGGTGCACTGGCCGGCATTCAATAAGAAACAACTCCACAAGGCGATTGACGATTTCCAGAAACGGAATCGTCGCTTTGGCGGTCTGAAGGAGGAGCAGAAGTGAAAACACGAGTGATCACCGGGATTCTCCTGTTGGCGTTTTTCGTACCGCCGTTCCTCATTGGTGGCTGGTATCTGAACATCGTGTTGATGTTGCTGGTTGCCGGTGCGAGTTATGAACTGTTTCAACTTTACAACAAGGACACCCAACTACCTTTGTATCTCGCTGGAATCTTCATGTTGTTGGCGATCCTTTTGTATTTTCTCGTCGCATCGTATTTCACGACGATGGCGTTCGCGCTCGAGTGGGCGTTCTTTGCGATTGCGCTGACGCTCGTCATCGGTGGCTTGCTGCTCGTGCTGATTGATGAGTTCCACAGCGGCCGCTTCGGTGAACTGTTGGTGACAGTGCTCTATCCGGCCATCACCTTCGGCGTGCTCTATGGTCTGCGGGAGATGGGTCTCGACAACATCGCCTTTTTGTTTCTGATCACGATCGTGACCGATGTGTTCGCCTATCTGGTCGGCATCAACTTCGGCAAACACCGCCTGGCGATCAAAATCAGTCCCAAGAAAAGCATCGAAGGAAGCATCGGCGGAACCGCGTTCGCGATTGTCTTTGCCATGCTGTATCTGGTGCTCCGCGATGTCGAGGCAATCGGGGCGATCCCGATCAACACGCTCACCGGCATTCTACTCATTCTCCTGATCAGTGTGGTGGCGCAGATCGGCGATCTGGTCGCAAGCAAGCTCAAACGAACCGCCGGCATCAAGGATTTCAGCAATCTGTTTCCAGGTCATGGCGGGATTCTCGACCGCTTCGACAGTGTTCTCTTCGCCGGGTTGGTCCTGATGATGATCAGCATGGTCGTGGATCTGTTATGAACCTCGCGATTCTCGGTGCGACCGGCAGCATCGGTCTGCAGACACTCGACATCGTACGCGCTTCAGAAGGACGCTTTTCGGTCGTCACCGTGACGGCCCATACGAGCGTCGACAAGTTGCGCGCGATCATCGACGAGTTTCACCCCTCGTATGTCGCCGTCGGTCTCGAATCGGCGATGCGGGATCTCCAACGAGACTATCCCGATGTCACATTCGGGCATGGTTCGGACGGACTCGTCACGGCCGCAACCGCCGGGCCAACCGACACCCTCGTTGTCAATGCGATCGTCGGCAGCGCCGGACTCGAGCCGACGATTCATGCCATCAAGGCCGGCCGCAATGTCGCCCTGGCGAACAAGGAAACGCTCGTCATCGGTGGCGAACTGATCATGCCGTTGCTCGCCGAACATCACGTTCGCTTGTTGCCGATCGATAGTGAACACAGCGCCATCATGCAACTTCTCGATGGGGCCAAGCATGACACCGTCCGCCGTATTGTCATCACCGCCAGCGGTGGCAGTTTTCGCGACAAGAAGCGATCCGAACTCACCACGGTCACGGTTGGGGATGCATTAGCGCACCCGAACTGGACAATGGGTGCTAAAATAACAATAGACTCGGCCACGATGATGAACAAGGGACTTGAAATCATCGAAGCCCATCATTTGTTCGATCTGCCGTATGATCAGATCGACACCGTGCTCCATCGTGAAAGCATCGTGCACTCGCTTGTCGAGTTCACTGACACGGCGCTCCTCGCACATCTTGGCGAACCGGACATGCGGGTACCGATCAGCTATGCGCTCCATTACCCCGAGCGTGTCCCGTTCGACGGAACGAGACTGCAGCTGGAAACGCTCGGCGCACTACATTTCGAACCGCTTGACGAAGCGCGCTATCCGATGCTGCGCTACGCCCGTGAAGCGGGCGTTAAAGGCGGCTATGCGCCAACCGTTCTGAACGCCGCCAATGAGGCTGCCGTTCAACTGTTTCTAAGTGGCAAAATAACATTTTTACAAATCGAAGAAATTGTGTTACAATGTGTAACAACCTTCCAGCCCGAGGGTCCGTTGACCCTGCCGGGCATTCTGGAAGTCGACAACGAAGTCAAGGACTATGTGCTGAAGGCATATAGTTAGAGGTGATATTCATGGTTCTATTCAATATACTCGTCTTTCTCATCAGTCTGAGCGTCGTCATCATCTTGCATGAGCTCGGACATTTCGTCGCCGCCCGTCGGGCCGGCATCCTCTGTCACGAGTTTTCGCTTGGCATGGGGCCCGTTCTGTGGAAAACCAAGAAGGGGGAGACGGTCTATACGATCCGCGCCATCCCCATCGGTGGCTACGTGATGATGGCTGGCGAGGAAGTCGACAGTGAGTTTGTCAAAGAAGGGATGCGTGTCCGGCTTCAGTTCGAAGCGGGAAAGGTATCCAAAATATACATTGACCACACCAAGGAAGAATACGAGAATTATCAACTCGTCACGGTGGAGAAGGTGGATCTATCCGGCAAGGACGGTGCCCCGCTTTACCTCAACGATTACGAAGTGAAGCGCGATGCCTTTTTGGTTCTGAAAAACCGCGAGCTGCAGATTGCACCGTCGGAACGGAGTTTCTCCGGCAAAACCCGCTGGCAACGTTTCTGGGCGATTTTCGGCGGCCCGATGATGAACTTCGTACTGGCGTTCTTCGTCTTCTTGGCAGTGAATCTGATGGTTGGATTCCCGAACATGGATTCCAGTGTCATCGGCACCGTCGGCGAAGGATTCCCGGCGGACAACATCATTCAAGTCGGGGATGAAATCATCGAAGTCGAAGGCGATCCCGTCTCATCCTGGGACGAACTGTCGGCGGCGCTCGATGACGATCCCGCCAACCGTCGCATCGACATCACGGTCCTTCGTGACGGCAATGAAATCGATTTGACCGTCACCCCGATCATTTACTTTTACAGCATCGGCTTTCACAGCAGTCCCGACACCATTGATGATCTGATCATCGGCCCGGTCACCGAAGACACCAAGGCGGACCGCGCCGGACTCCAGGAAGGCGATGAACTGTTGTCGATCGACGGCGTTGACGTCTTCCGGTGGGATGACGTGGTGTACGCCATCCATGACATCGGCAACGATCCGTACGTGGAAGGCCGCATCGTCCCGATTGTCGTGCAACGTGGCGATGAAGTCGTCACAGTCAATGTCAGCGAACCGTTCACGGCCGCATTCCTGGAAACGCAGAACATCAACATCGTCGACACCCGCATCGGGATCAGCCCCGAATATCGGTTCTCGCTCGTTCAGTCGCTCACCGGCAGCGTCGGTGACGTCGGCCGCAGCGCCGGCATCATCTTCACCACGCTCGGTCTGTTGTTCGACTCCGACGGCGCCGGCGCCGGCATCGGCGTCGACAGCCTGGCCGGACCGCTCGGGATCTATCAGATCACCTCGGCTGCGCTCAGTCAGGGTGCGATCTCGCTGCTCAGCTGGATCGGTCTGTTGAGCGTCAACCTGGGCGTCATCAACTTGCTGCCGATCCCGGCATTGGACGGGGGACGACTGGTGTTCCTCGGGTACGAGGCGATCACCAACCGCAAACCCAACCAGAAAATCGAAAACACCCTGCACTATGTCATGTATCTGGCGCTGATGGGCTTGTTCGTGTTCATCACGTTCAACGACCTGTTGCGTCTTCTGAACATCAAATAAACGAGGTGAAACCATGAAACAATCGTTATTGTTCGTCCCCACGCTTCGCGACGCGCCCCAGGACGCCGAAGTCCGCAGTCACAAGTTGATGAGTCGCGCCGGCATCGTCAAGATGGTGGCCGCGGGCATCTACACCTATCTGCCGCTCGGCTACCGTGTCATCAAGAACATCGAGAAAATCATCCGCGAAGAGCTCGATGCGATCGGCTGCAGCGAACTCTTGATGCCTGCCCTGCAACCCCGTGATCTATGGGAAGAAAGCGGCCGCTGGGACAAATACGGTCCCGAGCTGATGCGCCTTCAGGACCGCAAGGAACGCGATTTCTGTCTCGGTCCGACCCACGAGGAGATCATCACCCAAGCCGTTCGCGATTACCTCAACAGCTACAAGAAACTGCCGCTTGCGCTCTATCAGATCCAGACCAAGTTCCGCGATGAAATGCGTCCCCGCTTCGGACTGATGCGCGGTCGCGAGTTCATCATGAAAGACGCTTACAGTTTCCATGAAACCGACGCCGAACTCGAAGAGTGGTACAAGAAGTTCGCTGACGCCTACACAAAGATCTTCCTCCGCTGCGGTCTCGAAACTCGCATCGTCGCCAGCGACGTCGGCCAGATCGGCGGCAGCGAGGCCGACGAGTTCATGGTCATGAGCGAAGTCGGCGAAGACACCATCACCTACTGCATGAGCTGCTCCTACGCCGCCAATCAGGAACACAGCGGTCTTCAGGAAGGCGACCCCTGTCCGGTCTGCGGCGGAACGATTCGGGAAGCCAAGGGCATCGAAGTCGGCAACATCTTCAAACTCGGTACCAAATACTCCGAAAGCATGAACGCCAAAGTAATCAACAAGGACGGCCAACAAGTCCCTGTCGTGATGGGTTGCTACGGCATCGGCATCAGCCGCACGCTGATGGCGTCGGTCGAACAGCACGCCACCGACGAAGGCATTCTGTGGCCCGACGAGATCGCGCCGTTCCAAGTCCATGTCATTCCCGTCAACGCCAAGGATGAAACACAGTGGATCCTCGCCAACGCGATTCACGACAATCTGAAGGCCAAAGGCATTGACGTGTTGATCGACGACCGCGAAGAACGGGCCGGCGTCAAGTTCAAGGACGCTGATCTGATCGGCATCCGCCGCCGCGTCATCGTCGGCAAACTGGCCAAGGAGAACAAGGTCGAATACATCGATCGCCAGAGTGGTGTGAAGAACATCATCATGGGCGATCAGATTTTGGACGCCGTTGGCCTATAATAATATAGAAATCAGAGACGCCCGGGCGTCTCTTTTTTTTACGGTGACTGGTCAAATCATTTGACCCGGTTGAACCGTTGTGGTATGCTTGAACAGGTTTGTTTTCACGGATCACAAAATGGATCGAAAATAGCACTTGGTGCAAGGATGGTGAAATCGGCGTAAGAAAAGTCCGTTTCATTAGACCACTTGGCCCTCAACGGTCACTTCAAGGCAGTTTTGCGGAAAAGTTTTGGAAAAGTGTTGACAACCCACTGGAAATTTAATATACTCTTTATTGCGGGTCCGGAATTTCAGGGCCCCGTTATTATCAAAACAACGCACGAAAAATTATTCAAAAGTGTTGACATCGCTGGTTAGATATAGTAGAATATTTAACGCACGCGATAGAATAATTGGCGTGCAATTGGGTCTTTGAAAACTGAATAGAACAAGTCAATTTGAGTTTAGGAAGTACTTTATAATTTCGATTATAATTAAACAATTCATAAATTTTATGGAGAGTTTGATCCTGGCTCAGGATAAACGCTGGCGGCATGCCTAATACATGCAAGTCGAACGCTCTCGATCTTCGGATCAATGAGAGAGTGGCGAACGGGTGAGTAACACGTAAGAAACCTGCCCCAAAGACGAGGATAACCATTGGAAACGATGGCTAATACTGGATAGGACACATTATCGCATGATGTTGTGTTTAAAGGTGCGTTTGCACCGCTATGGGATGGTCTTGCGCTGCATTAGCTAGTTGGTGGGGTAACGGCCCACCAAGGCGACGATGCATAGCTGGTCTGAGAGGATGAACAGCCACACTGGGACTGAGACACGGCCCAGACTCCTACGGGAGGCAGCAGTAGGGAATTTTCGGCAATGGGCGAAAGCCTGACCGAGCAATGCCGCGTGAACGATGAAGGTCTTCGGATCGTAAAGTTCTGTTATCAGGGAAGAACGATCAGTTTAGGAAATGATTCTGATGTGACGGTACCTGATCAGAAAGCTCCGGCTAACTACGTGCCAGCAGCCGCGGTAATACGTAGGGAGCGAGCGTTATCCGGAATTATTGGGCGTAAAGCGTGCGTAGGCGGTTTGTTAAGTCGTATCTGAAAGCCCACAGCTTAACTGTGGAGGGTGATATGAAACTGGCAGACTTGAGTACGGCAGAGGTTAGTGGAATTCAATGTGTAGCGGTGGAATGCGTAGATATATTGAGGAACACCAGTGGCGAAGGCGGCTAACTGGACCGGAACTGACGCTGAGGCACGAAAGCGTGGGGAGCAAACAGGATTAGATACCCTGGTAGTCCACGCCGTAAACGATGAGAACTAAGTGTTGGGGTTACCCAGTGCTGAAGCTAACGCATTAAGTTCTCCGCCTGGGGAGTACGACCGCAAGGTTGAAACTCAAAGGAATTGACGGGTCTCCGCACAAGCGGTGGAGCATGTTGTTTAATTCGAAGATACGCGAAGAACCTTACCAGGTCTTGACATCCCTCGGACCGGTGCAGAAATGTACCTTCCCTTCGGGGCCGGGGTGACAGGTGGTGCATGGTTGTCGTCAGCTCGTGTCGTGAGATGTTGGGTTAAGTCCCGCAACGAGCGCAACCCCTATTGATAGTTGCTAACATTAAGTTGAGGACTCTATCGAGACTGCCAGTGATAAACTGGAGGAAGGTGGGGATGACGTCAAATCATCATGCCCCTTATGATCTGGGCTACAAACGTGCTACAATGGCCAGTACAACGAGTCGCCAAGTCGCGAGATGGAGCTAATCTTTCAAAACTGGTCTCAGTTCGGATTGAAGTCTGCAACTCGACTTCATGAAGTTGGAATCGCTAGTAATCGTGGGTCAGCATACCACGGTGAATACGTTCTCGGAGATTGTACACACCGCCCGTCATACCACGAGAGTTTGTAACACCCGAAGTGTGTGGCCTAACCTGCTTGCAGGAGGGAGCACCCTAAGGTGGGATGAATGATTGGGGTAAAGTCGTAACAAGGTATCCCTACGGGAACGTGGGGATGGATCACCTCCTTTCTAGGGAGAAAGACAACAACAAAACATCAACTAGATTCAAATTTGACAAGTTCTATTCGGTTTTGAGAGACCCAATCTCTCAAGGTAATAAAGAAGGTCTTTGAAAAGTGAATAATACTGTAAAAAGTTAAGAAACTAAGAGCGCAGGGTGAATGCCTTGGCAATTGGAGCCGATGAAGGACGCGACGAACAGCGATATGCTTCGGGGAGCCGTAAGTAGGCAGCGATCCGGAGATTTCCGAATGGGGAAACCCACCAGTTTGAAGAACTGGTATCCAGCTTGTCTGGAAGGAATACGCAGGGAACTGAAACATCTTAGTACCTGTAGGAAAAGAAAGCAACAGCGATTCCCTTAGTAGCGGCGAGCGAACGGGGACCAGCCCAGTTTCAACATTGGAGTTACAAAATCTCATGATAGTCGAAGTGTGTGGAAAAGCACACCGTAGAGGGTGACAGTCCCGTAGACGAAATTGTGGGATCTCCGTTGAACGAAGAGTACGACGAGGCACGTGAAATCTTGTCGGAACATGCGAGGACCATCTCGTAAGGCTAAATACTCCCAATTGACCGATAGTGAACCAGTACTGTGAAGGAAAGGTGAAAAGAACCGCGGGAGCGGAGTGAAAAGATCCTGAAACCCTGTGCTTACAACAAGTCAGAGCCCGTTAATGGGTGATGGCGTGCCTTTTGTAGAATGAACCGGCGAGTTACAATAACATGCAAGGTTAAGCTTTGAGGAGCGGAGCCGAAGCGAAAGCGAGTCTTAACCGGCGAGTTAGTATGTTGTTGTAGACCCGAAACTGAGTGAGCTAGCCATGTGCAGGTTGAAGTTGGGGTAAAACCCAATGGAGGACCGAACCAGGGTATGTTGAAAAATGCTTGGATGACATGTGGCTAGAGGTGAAATTCCAATCGAACTCAGAGATAGCTGGTTCTCACCGAAATAGCTTTAGGGCTAGCGTTGTGGTAAAGTGGTATGAAGGTAGAGCACTGAATGGTTGATGGCCCCATCTCGGGGTACTGATATCAATCAAACTCCGAATGTCATACTTACATACACAGCAGTTAGACTACGGGTGATAAGGTCCGTGGTCGAAAGGGAAACAGCCCAGACCGCCAGTTAAGGTCCCTAAATTCATGTTAAGTGGAAAAGGATGTGGAGTTGTTTAAACAACTAGGAGGTTGGCTTAGAAGCAGCCACCCTTTAAAGAGTGCGTAATAGCTCACTAGTCGAATGATTCTGCGCCGAAGATGTAACGGGGCTAAACATGATACCGAAGCTGCGGATAGATCTAGTATCTATGGTAGGTGAGCGTTCTTACAGCGGAGAAGCATGACCGAGAGGACATGTGGAGCGGTAAGAAGTGAGAATGCCGGTGTGAGTAATGAAAAGTGGGGTGAGAATCCCCACCGTCAAAAGTCTAAGGTTTCCAGAGGAAGGTTCGTCCGCTCTGGGTTAGTCTGGACCTAAGGTGAGGCTGAAGAGCGTAGCCGATGGACAACAGGTTGATATTCCTGTACCACCTTATGAACTGATGGAGTGACGGAGAAGGATAGCGCGAGCCGCTGATTGGATTGCGGTTTAAGCGTTTAGGCCGTGTCGTAGGCAAATCCGCGACACGTTAAGGCTGAGGCGTTACGACGCAAGTCGCGTGAATCCATGCTTCCAAGAAAAGCTTCTAGGGTTAATTTGTAAGGTGCCAGTACCGCAAACCGACACAGGTAGACGAGGAGAGAATCTAAAGACGCGCGAGATAACTCTTGTTAAGGAACTCGGCAAAATGACCCCGTAACTTCGGGATAAGGGGAGCTCCCTGCGTGGGAGCCGCAGAGAATAGGCCCAAGCGACTGTTTATCAAAAACACAGCTCTCTGCTAAATCGCAAGATGATGTATAGGGGGTGACGCCTGCCCAGTGCTGGAAGGTTAAGAGGAGTACTTAGCTTCGGCGAAGGTACGAATTGAAGCCCCAGTGAACGGCGGCCGTAACTATAACGGTCCTAAGGTAGCGAAATTCCTTGTCGGGTAAGTTCCGACCCGCACGAAAGGCGTAACGATTTGGGCACTGTCTCAACAAGAGACTCGATGAAATCTTAGTACCTGTGAAGATGCAGGTTACCCGCGACAGGACGGAAAGACCCCGTGGAGCTTTACTGTAGCTTGATATTGATATCTGGTATGCGATGTATAGAATAGGTGGGAGGCTTTGAAGTCGGGACGCTAGTCTCGGTGGAGCCACCTTTGGAATACCACCCTTCGCATACTGGTTGTCTAACCCGCTGGTGTGTAACCAGGGGAACAGTGTCTGGCAGACAGTTTGACTGGGGCGGTCGCCTCCCAAAGAGTAACGGAGGCGCACAATGGTTCCCTCAGAATGGTTGGAAATCATTCGTAGAGCGTAAAGGTAGAAGGGAGCTTGACTGCGAGACGTACATGTCGAGCAGGTACGAAAGTAGGTCTTAGTGAACTGCCATTTCTGTATGGAAAGGATGGCAATCAACGGATAAAAGTTACCCCGGGGATAACAGGCTGATTCCTCCCAAGAGTCCACATCGACGGAGGAGTTTGGCACCTCGATGTCGGCTCATCACATCCTGGAGCAGGAGCATGTTCCAAGGGTTGGGCTGTTCGCCCATTAAAGTGGTACGCGAGCTGGGTTCAGAACGTCGTGAGACAGTTCGGTCCCTATCCGTCGTGGGCGTTGGGAATTTGAGAGGAGCTGTTCTTAGTACGAGAGGACCGGAACGGACACACCTCTGGTGCACCAGTTAGGCCGCCAGGCCTATAGCTGGGTAGCTAAGTGTGGAAGGGATAAACGCTGAAAGCATCTAAGCGTGAAGCCCCCCTCAAGATGAGATTCCCCATTCATTTATGAAGTAAGATCCCTTGTAGACTACGAGGTTGATAGGACAGGTGTGGAAGCATGGCGACATGTGAAGCTGACTGTTACTAATCGATCGAGGACTTAACTTTTGCTAATACAGTATTATTCAGTTTTGAGAGACACAGTCTGGTGGCGATGGCAAAGAGGATACACCTGTTCCCATCCCGAACACAGAAGTTAAGCTCTTTAGCGCCGATGGTAGTACATTGTGCAAGAGTAGGACGCCGCCAGGCTGGTTTCTTTATTACCATATCATTTATGTCAATCAGGTTGCAACAACCTACCTGCCTAATTAGCTCAGTTGGTTAGAGCACATGACTGTTAATCATGGGGTCCTAGGTTCGAGTCCTAGATTGGGCGCCATTTTTTTTGGCCCGTTGGAGAAGCGGCTTAACTCACCAGCCTTTCACGCTGGCATTCACGGGTTCGAATCCCGTACGGGTCACCAATGGATCCCTTCAATACTTGTCGAAAGATGAGTATTTTTTTTATAACCGAGCAATCCATGTGATATCCTTAAGGTAATCCATCACCAGAAAGGACCTGCCATGAATTATCAACTGTCCCTGCTCAAGATTCCCGTTTCCGACATCCCCACCGCCGCGGCGTTCTACGTCGATGAGCTCGGGTTCACCGAACAGTTTGTCGCCGCCGAATACGGCTGGGCGCAACTGGCCACCGGCGATCTGTCGCTTGCGCTCTACGTTCCCGGCCAAGGAGGCGGTGCCAGATCAATCGGCGGCAGCGTCGATTTTCACCTGGCGCTCACCGGTGACACCTTCGATGATCTCGCCGAGCGACTCCTTCAAGACGGTCATTTGAATGAGGATCGCATCCATGCCGGCAACGACGGTACGACCTTCATCGACGTCGTCGATCCCGACGGCAACCAGCTTAAGATCTTCCGCGCATGAGCACCCTCAAGGGTGCTTTTTTATTGGAATCAATGCTTATTTAGAATAATTGCGTATTACTTCAATCTATCTTGATATTGAGATAAAATGTCAGTAGGAGGTATGATACCATGAAAAAACTACTGTTACTACTCGGTGCGTTCACGCTCGTGTTCGGCCTCGCCGCATGTTCGAATGATGACGACGGCGGACGCATTACGGACGAGAACCCCGATCTGATTCAACTCACACTGGAAGAACTGGCCCAGTACGACGGCACCAACGGAAATCCCGCCTACATCGCCGTCGATGGGTGGATATACGATGTCACCGACGACCCGAACTGGGTCGGCGGCAGCCACAACGGCTTCTTGGCCGGACAGGACTTGACCGAACAGATCAACGCCGCCTCACCGCACGGAACTGCGGTTCTCGATGGCGTTCCGATCATCGGTGAACTGGTGGAAGAAAGCGTCAACCTCGAACTGACCCTCGAAGAACTCGCCATGTATGACGGCACGGGCGGCAATCCCGCTTACATCGCCGTCGACGGCGTCATCTACGACGTCACCAATGACGACGCATGGTCGTCGGGCAGCCACGGCGGCTATACCGCCGGCATGGACCTGACGGACTTCATCGATGGTTCGCCACATGGCGCGAGCGTTCTCGATGGACTGCCCGTCGTAGGCTCGATCATCGAGGATACGACCGGCAACACCGATGACACGATCTATCTGACCATCACCGAACTTGCGATGTACGACGGCATGGACGGCGCGATGGCGTACGTTGCAATCGACGGCATCATCTATGATGTCACCGACAACAGCGCCTGGAGCGGCGGCAGCCACGCCGGACTCGCGGCCGGACTCGACCTGACCCAGGAAATCGAGGAAGCCGGACACGGCACCAGCGTTCTGGATGGACTCACCGCCGTCGGCGAACTGGTCATCGATGCCAGTGGTGACGGCCCGTACGATCCCTATCTCTATCTGACGCTGGCCGATTTGGCCGAGTACGATGGCATGGACGGCGCGATGGCTTATGTCGCGGTGGAAGGTGTCGTGTATGATGTCACCGACAACAGCGCTTGGAGTGGCGGCAGCCATGCCGGACTGGCAGCCGGTGTCGATCTGACGAGTGAAATCATGTCGGCCGGACATGGCGACAGCGTCCTGGATGGTTTGACGATCGTTGGCGAACTGCTCGGCTGGGCGCCGGAAGAAGTGGTCGACACGACCATCTATCTGAGCATTGATCAACTGGCGATGTACGATGGCACAGCTGGCAATCCTGCTTATGTCGCCGTCAACGGCATCATCTATGACGTCACCGACAACAGTGCCTGGAGCGGTGGCAGCCACGCCGGACTCGCAGCCGGACTCGATCTGACCCAGGAAATCGCGGCGGCCGGACACGGCACCAGCGTCCTGGACGGCCTCACCGCCGTTGGCGAACTGGTTGTCGATGCGAGTGGGGACGGCCCGTACGATCCCTATCTCTATCTGACGCTTGCCGAACTGGCCATGTACGACGGCCAGGATGGCGCGGATGCCTATGTCGCCGTGAGTGGCGTGATTTATGATGTGACGGGCGTATCCGCCTGGACGAACGGCACGCACAATGGCAACATGGCCGGTCAGGATCACACCGATACGATCACCGGCGCACCGCATGGCGCGAGCGTGCTGGATGGCTTGACGGTCGTTGGCGAACTATTGGAATAACGATGATGAAAAGTGCTCCTCGGAGCACTTTTTTTATTGGTACGATAAAGAAACTATTTCCCATTTTATCGACATATGATATATTTAAAGTAAAGAAAGAGGTGGACAAATGAGTTTTAAAGACAGATTGAAAGCGGAGCAACTCGAACTGTCGGGCGTCAAGCGCCCGTATGAATCGGTCGCATTCTTGTTGTTGGCGATTCTCGTCGTACAACAACTGGCGTATCTGGTTTACAACTTCGTGCGGTTCGTGTTACCCAACAACGGCATCACGTGGTTGTCGACGAACCTGGGGTTGAATGCCAATCTGCAGGCGTTCTTCGCCCGCATCATCAACATCGACAACGACAACTGGATTTTCATCATTCTCGGCTTACTCGCGTTTTTCCTGTATTACTTCCTGATCTATCTGTTTGTCTGGAAATATTGCCAGGATCGTGGTCTCGCGAAATGGACGTGGACGTTGTTCGTCACGTTCGGTCCGACGATCTTTCTCGCCCCGCCGTTCGTGTGGTTCGCCATTTACGTGTTCCGTCCCTACATCGCCCGATTCATCAAACGGGCCGTGGTTGAGTTCAAGGAATTCGACCCCAACGAAGTCTTCGAAGAGGAACAGGACTGGCCGGAGCAAGTGGAAGCAGCCCCCGCGGCACCCGAAGAAGTGGTGGAAGAAGAACCCGAGTACAAATGAAAAATGAGGAGAAATCCTCATTTTTTTGTGGTATAATTGAACACGAGAAACGGAGGCGATTGTATGACCCGTTGGAATCGATTTTTACAGGATAATTTCACCTATGTGGCACCGGGACTGGGTGTGTTGTACGTGCTCAATCTGTTCTTCCGCGTGCGATGGAACGCGCTCGACACGGTGACGGCGCTGGCCATTTTGCTTGGTTGGCTTGGCCCCTTTCTCGTGCTGACGGTGATGACCTGGCTTGCTGCCAAGAAACGACCCGATGAAGGCGACGTCATCCGCTATCTGTTTGTGCTGTTCCTATCCGTGGCGATGACAAGGGACATGATCGCAACGACGATCCGCTCCTTCCAGGAAGGCTCGGAAAACTGGACCTTGCCGATTTTGTTCGGTCTCGGCATATGGTGCCTGATTGTTCTCGCCAAGGAGACCGCGATCCGTTCGTGGTTGCGCCAACCAACGCTCAGACTGGAACAGCTCGTGTTCTGGATGATTCTCGTCCACTACGTGATTCGATTGATTGACGGGGCCATCCTCCAGATCGACGTCATCGCGACGTTGCTTGCCGATGATCGCTCCGTATTGGCCAACACGCTCGGTGACGGTGGTTGGTGGGCGCAGTTGGTCATCAATCTGATTCAACCCGTCAAACTGGGCTTACTGATCGTCTTTTCCAGTTCCTTTCAAACCCATGAAATGCGGTTCAAACCCTACGTCTACCCGGTGCTGGCATTGTTGTATTCCCCCGTCTTGATCGGACTCTATGCCGGTTTCGAAGCATTGTCTCTGATTCGGGTATCGAACCTCTTTAACATCTACGTTAGTGTCGGAACGATCGTGTATCCGCTCGTCGTGTATGGGGTGTTGCGATTGTTCCAGCCGATGCACTCGCTCGACACCGATGAACAGGAAGGGGAAATCATTTCATGCTGAGCGTGCAGTTGTTCTTGCAAAACAACCTTCGCAGGACTGTGCTAGGACTGGGGATCGTCCGCATTCTGTTGCAGATTGTTCTGAGTCCTTCCGACATCAACGCAATCGGCAGCGCCGTTGCATTTGAACTGGTCTTGTTTGCAGTGGTGTGGTGGTTCGCTCGAAAACACCCCGAAGACATGGATGCACACTGGACCATCGGCTTGATGTATCTCGCGGCATACGTCCTGTTCCAACTGGTGATTGCCATGTTCGTGACGGGTCTAGGCCTCGTGGCCTTGATTGGATCGGTGCTGTGGCTCATCGTCGCGATCACGGTCGTTGCACTCGCATGGAACATCGTCACGCTAGGCAGTTGGTTGCGGCAATCGCGCGCTCAGTTGGAACGCTTCACGTTCCTGCTGTTCTATGCGATGATCATCACTGGCATCGTGTTGGCATCACTCGGGTTGGTCGAAATGTATCTCCGCCACCTGAATGATCCACAGGACTACATCTACAGCTCGCTGGACGATCCGGTGTGGTGGCTTAGAACATTTCAGAGCATGATATTCCAGCCGCGCAACGTCTTTCATGCCTTCCTGTTTGGGATTGTGTTCTTGCATTCGAGTCGTTTCATGCTGACCCGTGTGTTTCCAATTGCGGCGATTCTCTATGGGCCATGGGCATTGTTCCTGATGATGGTGTTCCCGGTCACATTGCCCAACGAGCCTTACGGATGGTTGATGCGATTGTCGGCGATGACGTTCGTCTTGCTCGCGTATGGTATCACGCGGTTATCGCACCCGCCAATTAACAAGCTTGACATATGAAAAAAAGGATATCCAGATGGATATCCTTTTCCATTGCAATCAGCTGAATTTGTCGAAGTAGATGAACTCGTCGTGGAGATTGGCGCCACCGAGGCAACTGATGCAGGCGTCGATCATGCCCGGCGAGCCGCACAGATAGGCTTCGTAGTTGCTGAGGTCGTCGAAGTAGCGCATGACGACGTCGGTGACGAGTCCCTTCTCACCCTGCCACTCGTGATCGTCATCGGCGTGACTGAGGGCGGGGATGTACTTGAAGTTGTCGAACTCCTCTTCAAGCGCACGGAACTCGTCGGTCATGAACAAGTCTTCTTGCGTGCGGGCACCGAAGAAGTAATACACCTTGCGTGGCATACCGGCGTCTTTGAGTACCGACAGGATCGAGCGGATCGGGGCCTTGCCGGAACCGCCGGCGATGCAGATGATCGGTCGATCCGATTCTTCCTGCAGGAAGAAGTCGCCATAGGGGCCGGTGATGATGATGTCATCGTTGTTCTCGAGCGCCTTGAAGACGAAGGTCGTCGCCTTGCCGCCGGGAACGAGGCGGATGATGAACTCGATGTGATGCTTGTCCTTGGGGTTGGACGCGATCGAGTAAGCGCGTTCGATTTCGAGTCCGGGGACGCGGATCTGCGCGTATTGGCCCGGTTTGAAATCCATCGTGTCCGGTTCCAGCAGTTTGAGCCGGACCAGCTTGATGTCGTAGGTGAGGTCTTCGATCTTTTCCACTTTGGCGCGGTATTCCTTGGCCGTCAGGAGTTCGCGGAGCACTTCGATTTTCATCGAACTGCGGACTTTGGTCTGACAGGAAAGGCGCACGTTGTTCGCTTGTTCCTCAGGGGAGAGGAGCGGTGTTTCGGTCGGCAGCGGTTCTTCCGGTCCACCTTCGATGAGGCGGAACTTGCAGGCACCGCAGGTGGCTTTGCCGCCGCACGCCGACGGCAGATAGATGTGTTCTTTGCTTAAGGTGTTGAGCAAGGTATCGGTCTCGGTGACATCGATGACCTGTTCGTCGTTGATCGTAACCGTGCGTTTGTCGTCACCACCGATCAATTGATCGGTGATCATCAAGAGCACGGTGATCAGCACGAGGACACCGATGACGATGATCGGTACGAATAGATTCATGAGAGCACCTCCTTAGATGCTGGCGAGTCCGGTGAATCCGATGAAGGCGAGGGAGAGGATTCCGAGAATGATGAAGGTGATGCCTTTGCCGGCAAGGCCGCGCGGGACGTTGCTCTGCTTGGCCATTTTTTCACGAATGGCGGCCAGCAGGACGATCGCCACGAACCAACCGACGGCGCTGCCGAAGCTGAAACTGACGGTCTCGACGAAGCTGTACTCGCGGTTGACGAAGAACAGCGATACGGCGAGCACCACGCAGTTGACGGTGATCAGCGGCAGATAGATGCCGAAGGCGTTGTACAGACGCGGAATGAATTTCTCCAGGAACATTTCGAGGAACTGAACGGTGGCGGCGATGGTGATGATGAACACCAACAGGTTCAGTTGCGTCGTTCCGGTGGATTTGAGCAACATGTAGATCGGATAGTTGATGATCGCCGTGATCGTCACGACGAAGATGACGGCGAGGCCCATGCCTTTGGCGTTCTTGACGTTGGTCGAGATCGCGATCAGCGGGCACATGCCGAGGATGTAGGTCAGCGCGATGTTGTGGTTGAGGATCGACGCGATGAAAATTTCAATGGTTTCGTTCATGATTTGTCATCCTTTCCTTAAGCCGTCACTTCGAAGTTCTTGGTCAGTTCGCGGATCAGCCAGATGAACAGCCCGAGGACGAAGAATCCACCGGGAGCCATCGCCATCGAGACCCAGTTGACCCAGTTGTCGCCGACGACCTGGATGTTGAGGATCGTTCCGAAGGCGAGCAGTTCGCGAACGACCGAGACGGCGATCAGCACGTAGGTGTAGCCGAGGCCGTTGGCGAGTCCGTCGACGATCGAGTATTTGACGGGGTTCTTGATCGCGAACGCTTCGCTGCGGCCCATGACGATACAGTTGGTGATGATCAGTCCGACGTAGGCGCCGAGTTGCGAGGCGATCGCCGGGAAGTAGGCTTCCAAGAACATCTGAACGACGATGACATAGGTCGAGATGATGACCATGTAGGTGACCATCCGGACCTTTGCCGGGATGAACTTGCGGATCGCACTGACGGTGAGGCTGGAAGCGATGATGACGAAGGTGACGCCAAGACCCATCGCAATCGCGTTTTCGACCTTGTTGGTGACGGCCAGCGCGCTACAGATCCCAAGCACCGCAATGGCGATCGGGTTGTCCGCGGCGAGGCCTTGTTTGAAGATGTTGTATGGTTTCGTATAGAAGATTTTACGTTTCATGGTTGGTCACCTACTCCTGATTGGCGAGCCACACGGTGATGTGGTCTTCGTAATCGGTATTGAGGATGCCTTCGAACGCATCGCTGGTGCGAGTCGCGCCGGTGATCGAGTCGACCTGGTTGGCGTTCAACGTCACGGCGCCTTTGACGATGTCGATTTCCATCGTCTTGCCGACAAACGTGTCGAGGTAGTCGCGTTCGGCGACGACGCCACCGAGTCCGGGCGTTTCCTCTTGGGCGAGAATGGTGATTTCAGCGATCGTTTCCAGATCGCTTTCAAGCGTGATGATGCCGATGATCGGACCCCATACGCCACCGCCTTCGAAGCGGAAGCTGACGCGACCCGAGGCATCGTCACGGTAGAAGGTGTATCCTTCGTATTCATAGACGGTTACGGTGTCATTGAACACATCGTTGATGTTGCCGAAGGTGTATTCCTCGTCGAATCCGTCGAGAATCGCCGACTGCAACAGCGCGGCTTCATTCTGGGCGATCCGCTCTTCGGTGAGCGCACCCATGCCGACCAGCAGGATCGACGTGAAGAAACCTAGAAACAGAACGAATACAAGCATTTGAACATGTTTGTTCATGCGGTCACCTCTTTCTCGAAGATGCTGTCAAGCAAAGGGGATACGGCATTCATGATGATGATCGCGAAGATGATGCCTTCGGGGAAGGCGGCATAGACGCGAATGACAATCGTGACAAGTGCGATGCCGGCGCCATAGAGCACGCGGGCCCAAGCGTACTTGGGAGCACTGACGGGATCACTGACAAGAAACACGGATGCGAAGATCACGGTGCCGGTCATCAGTGAAAAGAGAACGTCACGCGGTCCGCTGAACAGGTTGAAGAGCAACGTCAGCAGCACGAACGAGACAAGGAAACTCAAAACCGGTTTCCAGTCGATGACTTTCAGGGCAATCAAGGCGATGCCGACCAAGGCGATGAACAGGCGAACGGTTTCGCCGATCGCACCGGGTGTCAGACCGAAGATCAGATCGTTCATCGTGAACGTGGCCGTCGGGAACGGATAGAATGCGACCGAGTTCACCGGCGTGTAGGTGAGGATCTCCCCGGTTTGCGGATGAAGCCACATCGTGTTCATTTGGGCGGGGAACGAGATCAACATGAAGAGGATCCCGACCACCGCCGGATTGAAGATGTATTTCCCTTCGCCACCAAACAGCATCTTGCCGAAGAAGGTGCCGAAGAGACTGCCGACCACGGCCATCCACAAGGGAATCGTCGGGGGCAGCAACAACGTCAGCAGCAACGGCGTGATCAGCACGCTGCTACCGATGGGAATCTTTCTGGTTTGGAAGAACAAATATTCGACGGCGACCGCGGCAACGATTGCAACCAGTGCAACCAGGTAGACGCGCGCACCGAAAATGATGCTTCCGTAGACGAGTACAAGTAGTAGTCCGATGGTGAACAACGAGTTGTTTCGGAACGTCTTGTCATCACGGAATTTGTCGGCTAAATTCATGTCTTTTTCACCTCTTGTTGGGACGTACATAATTCATAAAAATTATAAAATATTATACCGAAAATTGGAAGTGATACGATAAGTTTTTTGGTAGTTGTTTCGCTGTCGAACTATAAAAAAATAACACATTAAAAATGTGTTATTGACGAACCGCTATTGCATCGATTTCAACCAGTACGTCAAGCGGTAAACGAGCCACTTCCACAGCGAATCTTGCGGGCTTATGATCGCCGAAGAAGGCGGCGTAAACGTCGTTCATCGTACCGAACATCGAAAGGTCTTTGAGGAACACGCCACACTTGACGATGTCGGTTTTTTGGAACCCGGCCGCTTCGACGATGGCGAGCACGTTGCGCAGACTCTGTCTGGTCTGGCTGGCAATATCATCACCGGCGGGGGTCATCGTTTCAGGAACGTACGGAATTTGTCCGGAGACATACAGCGTTTCGCCGGCGAGGACAGCTTGTGAATAAGGACCTACCGCTTTGGGGGCATGGTCGGTATGGATTGGTTTGTTCATTGGTCACACTCCTTCTCTATCAGTATACCGCAGATGCGGGTGGATTGTCATTATAATTTGAATTCAGGACGGCTTTGCCTTATAATGAAAGTAGAGAACACGAAGGAGGGAATCATGGAAGTCTTAACCGGAAACGTCAATGAGGAACGGCATGTCCCCTGGGTCGAAGAACTCGAGGACGGCTACCGCGTGACCGTCGGCAAACCGTCGCTCCATCCGATGGACGACATTCACTACATCGAGTATATTGAACTGTACGTCGACGGCGAGAAAGTCGGCAAGAAGGATCTCCAACCCGGCGACCAGCCGATCGCCGAATTCATCTGCGACAAGGGCAAACAAGTCTTCGCCAGAGAATTCTGCAACCTCCACGGATTGTGGCAGGGCGAGTTGGAGTAGCCACCATTAGAAAGAGTATTCGTACTCTTTTTAATTTGTTTGATTAGCAATTGACACGCACCGACATCTGTGATACTATGCTTATAGAATACCTTTAAGGTAGTCCAGAGAGACTAGTAAGGAATTCATGCGAAGCGGACCGGAGTCCGCCCACATGCAATGAAATCCCGTTCTATGTCTTTCGACTTAGAGCTTTTTTTGTGTAAAAAAAACGAAAAGGAGAAAGAAATGGAAAAACAATTGGTAATTGGCATTCAAGAACGTCCCAGCAGCATCGGCAAATGGATCGCCCTCAGTTTCCAGCACGTCTTCGCCATGTTCGGCGCGACCGTGCTCGTCCCGATTCTGACCGGCCTCGACGTCGGCGTCGCCCTCGTCGCCAGCGGCGTCGGTACGCTCATTTACATCGCATCCACGAAAGGAAAAGTCCCGGTCTATCTGGGCAGCAGCTTCGCCTACATCGGCGCGATCATTGCCGCTGGTGCGGTGAATGGTTTCTCGAGCGCGTACGTCGGTCTGATCACCGTCGGTCTGATCTACGTCATCGTCGCCCTCATCATCAAGTTCGTCGGTAGCGCCTGGTTGAAAAAACTTCTTCCCCCGGTCGTCATCGGCCCGATGATCATGATCATCGGTCTTGGTCTCGCCAGTGTCGCCACCGCGCAAGCGGGCATCAACCCGACCGATGCCAGCCTCGGCTTCCTTGCCGGCGATTGGCGCAATCCGGTCATCGCGCTCATCACGTTCCTGACGGTCGTCGTCATTGCCCTCAAAGCGAAAGGCTTCTACCAGATCGTACCGTTCCTCATCGCAATCTTCGTCGGTTATGTGTTCGCCATCCTGTTCGGGGTTGTCGATCTCAGCACCGCCTTCGGTGGAGCCAAGTTCATCAACGCACCCGATTTCGCCTTCATCGGCACCTACACCCTGGATTTCAGCGCCGTCCTGATGTTCGCTCCGATCGCGTTTGTCACGATCGCCGAACACATCGGCGACCACACCGTACTTGGTGAAATCTGCGGTGAGGACTTCATCACCGACCCCGGTCTCGACAAGACCTTGATGGGTGACGGCATCGCCACCGCCGTCAGCGCCATGCTCGGCGGGCCCGCCAATACCACGTACGGAGAGAACACCGGCGTCGTCGCCATGACCAAAGTCGGCAGCGTCTACGTCACCGGACTGGCCGCCATCATCGCCATTCTGCTCGGGTTCCTCGGATACATCCAAGCCTTCATCAACAGCATTCCCCTGCCGGTCATGGGCGGCATCGCGCTTGTACTGTTCGGACTGATCGCCGGCAACGGCGTCAAGGTGATCGTGCGCGCCAAAGTCGACCTGTTCGACATGAAGAATCTGATCATCGTCGCGACGATGCTCGTCATCGGCATCGGCAGCGCGTCATTCGCGATCAACGAAGCCGTGTCGCTGCAAGGCATGTCGCTTGCCGCGATCGTCGGCATCGCACTCAACGGGTTCTTCCATCTTCTGGAGCGTCTGTTCCCAACGAAAACCGAAGCATAATCCCATAATCGAATCCGAAAAACGCATGGCCGGAGCCATGCGTTTTTTGGTATAATGGAACTGGTGATAACATGAAACGAACCTACGGTAATGTGTATCTGAAGCGTCCGACAATAGAAGAACTGGCATTAACAGAAATGTTGCTCGCCGATCCGGAAACCATGGCCTTCAACAACAAGTGGGGCGGGACGGTGCCGTTTCCGCAATCTTCCTGGCAAGCGTTTTACGATCGCTATCTGAGTGGTGATCCGCATCATGAATACTTCCACATCTACAATCTCGACCACGTGTTCGTCGGCGAGGTCAGCACCCGCTATGACGACACCTACGAGTCGTTTGTTCTGAACATCAAGATTCTTCATCGCTACCGTGGCAACCATCATGGTCACAACGCCCTCCATGCCTTTCTCGATTGGATGTTTAACGAACGCGACATCGAACGCATCGTCGACGATGTCGCCAGTGACAATCAAGGGGCGATTGTGTTGCTCAAACAGATCGGGTTTAGGATTGTTGAATCGACCGATGACGTGACGTTGATGGAACTCTTGAGGCGGGACTGGACCTAGTCGAAACAGGCGAAGATTTCGGTCAAAACACTTGTCAAATAGGCGCTTGTTTGGTATTATTGTACATGGCAAAAAAAAGGTTGATTTCACTACGGCCATATGATATAATTTTCTTGCTGCTTTAGCCACAGGTCCTGTGGTGTAGTGGTTAACATGTCGGTCTGTCACACCGAAGATCGCGGGTTCAAGTCCCGTCAGGACCGCCAGACAAACGCGCCCATAGCTCAATTGGATAGAGCGCTTGACTACGGATCAAGAGGTTAGGGGTTCAAGTCCTCTTGGGCGCGCCACTCTTTTTTTGCGGGAAGTAGCTTAGCTTGGTAGAGCGCTTGGTTTGGGACCAAGAGGTCGCAGGTTCAAATCCTGTCTTCCCGACCAAATCAAACTTCCCATGATGATCTTTCATCATTTTTTTATTTCCTCGTCGGGATGTAGTTCAGCTTGGTAGAACGCTTGCTTCGGGAGTAAGAGGTCGCAGGTTCAAATCCTGTCATCCCGACCACTTAAAACACAAATGACGGCAATTGCCGTCATTTTTTGATGTTGTCAATCATGTCTTTGAGATATCGTTTCAATGTTTTGGGGATGTCAAGATCCTTGAGCTGTTCGCGTTTCTCATACAGGCCCAGGTCGGATGCCAGCCAGCCACGACTTTCGAAGGGATTGTTGTAATTGATGTAGCCGACTTTGTTTTTGGTGCTGGTGCGATAGGACGATTGTTCGAGCGCATACATCACGGTGGCTTCGAAGTTGAAGGGATTGCTGATGAGGGGTGCGTCACCGGCGATCGTGAACTCGAGCGGTTCGGTCATGCTCCATTCGAGCGACAGAACGCTGGTGTTGGTGGTGTCATCGCGAAGCATCGTCCATTCCGGTTGATCGGCGACGATGACGTCTCCGCGGATCGAGCGCAGATACAGATGCAGGGTGCGCTGGTGAGGCGTCGGGCTGTCGCTCGCGATGGCGATCGTCCACATGTTGTCACGGTAGGAACTGCGGATCGTCGTGGTGATGCGCAGGTCCTGTTGATCCTCAATCAGATCGAAGATGCCGTCGGCTCCGGGGAAAAGATGAATGTCGAGTTCAAGCGGGAGATCGTCGGTGCCTTCCTCGGGATTGGTCGCCAGCGGTACGATCGCACCGGGCTTGGCGAAGACGTTGCTGTCGCGAAGCGAACCGTAGCGGGTTTGTTCGCCGGATCGCTCGATGACGTGACCGGAGAAGAAGTCAATCCATCCGGCTTCGAAGAAATACATGCTGTCTTCCGCCAGACCGAGTGTCTTGTGTCGGGGCGACGTGAACGGTAGAACCATCAATTCGCTGCCGAAGAAGAACTGGTTCTTGAACTCATAACTGGCGCCGTCCTCGGGATACACGTAGTACAGCGGCAGAATCAGCGGCAGATCACCGTCGGACTGGCGGTGATTGAAGGTATGGATGTAGGGAATCAAACGGTGGCGCAAGCGCAGGTATTCGGTGGTGATGTGTTCGACTTCCTTGTCCCATCTCCACGGTTCGCGGCGATGATAGAAACTCTTCGTTGAATGCAGGCGCAAGATGGGACTGAACACGCCCAGTTGGACCCAGCGCGTGTACAGGTCGGCCGTTTCGCGACCGTGAAAGTGCCCACCGATGTCGTGGCTCCACCAGCCGAATCCGACATTGGCCGCGGTGCTGGTGAAATAAGGTTGGAAGTGGAGACTGTCCCAGGTGATCTGGGTGTCGCCGGAGAACCCGATCGGGTAGCGATGCCCGCCAAGTCCGGGCCAGCGCGAAAAGATCATGTTGTGGGTCTTGCCGCGGTTGACACCGTCGAGATAGTGATAATGGTTCAGTTGGAACAAAGGATCGAGGCCGTCCATCTTGGATTTCGTGCCTTGCTGCCAGTCGATCCACCAGAAGTCGACACCCTGACGTTCCAGCGGTTGGTGTACATCTTCGAAATAGGCCTTGACGAAGGCGTCGTTGGTGAGATCGAAGGGGATGATGGCCTGGTCCTCGGGATTCAGTCCCAGGGTCTCGCATACTGCCTCGTAACAATCGTCAAAGGGGCGAATGCCGTCGGCGGGATGCAAATTCAGTGAGACCTTCAAACCTTGATCCTTGAGCCGGTTCATCGTCGCTTCGGGATCGGGGAAGTAGTCCTTGTTCCAGGTGTAACCGGTCCATCCACCACCGAGTTCGGCGGGCACATCGGTGATGTGCCAGTCCATGTCGATGATGCAGACGGAGAGGGGAATGCGTCGTTGTTCGAACTGCGCGATGACATCGCTCAGTTCCTGATCATTGTAGTTCCAGTAGCGGCTCCACCAGTTCCCGAAGGCATACTTGGGAAGGAGTGGTGTCACACCGGCGATGCGGTAATAATCGCAGATCGCCTCGGCGAAATCATGACCATAGGCAAACACATACAGATCGTGTTCGTTGTTGTTTTTCGAGGTGATGACGCCATCTTCGAAACAGAGCGAGGCACTGTCGTCAAAGCTGGTGATGCCACGTTGGGAAATCAGACCCTTCTCCAGTTCGACCGGACCGTCGGCCTGGTCGAGGGTGCGGTAGGTTCCCTTTAGGTTGGGCTTGTCTTTGTCGTAGGGCTGCCAGGTTGCTCCCGATTCGTGATGACGGATGACGACGCCGTGTTTCGGATCCTTCGAAGGATCCAAGAGCAACATGCAGTGATCGGTTGATAATGTGACTTTGCTGTCCTTTTCGACGATGTCAAACGGGGCCGTCATTGCCCGATACCATACGGTTTGGGTTGGACGGTCCTCGAAGGTTTGTCGAGAATCATACTCAATCCGGATCAAGCGACTGGCAAGTACCGTGATGCGGTAGTTGCCGCGCTGGACGACGGCTTGTGGATCGGCGATGGGTTCGCTCTTGAACGATAGGTGATTGCGGATGTATTGGTGCCCCATAAGAAGCCTCCTCATTGGATAATGTCAACGATGGATCGTGGTCTCTGCTATTCTTATTTTATCACATCGCAAGTGCGATACAAGATGAAAATCACTCCCGCAAATTATAGCCCCAAAAGACTTGCCTTTTAGCAGTAAAGCGACTATAATATTTAACGGACACTTCTGGTCCCGTAGCCAAGTGGCTAAGGCAGTGGACTGCAACTCCGCGATCACCGGTTCAAATCCGGTCGGGACCTCCATTTGTGACATAATAAAGGCGCTTTCTCAAGCGCCTTTTTTCTTTTCATCTCGAGTTTACACAACGTGCACGTAACCACCGAGTTCGCTTAATACCGTTCTAGATACTCCAAGAATTTTGTGGATTCGTGAATGGATAAGATCCGTTGCGATAGAGGTCCTTCTAAATTGGCGGTGATGAAGGATGTCAAGACCAGATTAATGGTCGCGTTGTCGATGTCATATTTACGAAATATCGTTTTTATGGTTTGGATTACGGGAGCAATGGGTTTGTTGGCTTGCAATGCATCCTTGAATGAGTTCAGACCAATTAACAACTGTTGGTGGTCATCCGCGCTTTTCGGATTGTTTAGCATGTCGATCACGAGGTCGTATTGCGCTTGTGGCAATTGTTGTCGGTACCATTCCAAGTGTTCTTCTTCAAAACTTTCCATGATGGCATCAATCGGAGAAAGGGTTTCTTTCTTTTCAATCTTGTCAATCAGTCGGGAAGCCAAGTCCAGTTGCATCAGTTGCTCTTTGATGTAATTCTTCTTTTCAAGAACTTGGTGGCGCAGATCGGTGTAGTTGGAATCAATGTTCGCCTTGATTTCTTTGAGTGTGAATCCCATTACTTGGAGGGTTTGGATCAACTGGAGGGTTGTCAAATCATTTTCCGTATAATACCAGTATCCATTCGCTTCGATGATGGGATTCAAAATACCGATTTTTTGATAATGACGAAGCGTCTTTTTGGTAATGCTGGCGCGTTTTGTCACCTCTGTTGAAGAATATTTCATATAATCACTCTTTTCTCTTGACTTCGACCTTAGGTCATACATTATCATTATACCAGATTGGAGTGATATAAATGAAAATATTTAAAAAAGTGTTAAAGATTTTAGGAATTGTTTTTCTCATATTTACAGTAGCATTGTTGGTTGTTCCGTTTGCGATACCCATCGAGGGTGAAACTGGTCTAAGTGAGAACCAAGATTTGGCAAACGACAATGGTGATTTTGTCACGATTCCGTTTGACGGAACGGATGGAATTGATTTGTATTACGAGTTTACGCCAAGTACCAGTGACAGTACACAGAACTTCATATTGATTCATGGTTCGATGTACAATGCTCAGACTTGGAACTTGGTCACGGAAGAGTTGAGCGCATATGGTAATGTCTATGCGTACGATCAAGCCCCCTATGGTCTCAGCGAGAAGTTGCTGGGTGATGATTTTGGCGAAGCGAATCCGTATACGATTGATGCGGCGGTGCTGCAACTGGAATTGTTCATGAGTGAACTGGGAATTGAATCAGCGGTATTGGTGGGGAGTTCCTATGGTGCCGTGATCGCTGCTGAGTTGGCCGTATCGAACGCGGATTTGGTCGATTCGATGATTTTTGTCGATCCGGCGATCTTGGTCAGTGAAGCAGTGCCATCGTGGATCATGAACGCACCGCAAGCGGATCACCTGGGACCGGTGATCGCGAAACTGATGGCTGGTAGTGATGCGTTCTATTCAACGATCTATTACGATGAAAACGTACTGGATGAAACCAGAATGAGTCTGAACAAACAGATGACTCAAGTCAATAATTACAATCTGGCGTACTGGGAGTATTTGAAAGCATGGATGATCTCGCCCAGTGGTGTTCAGACGCAGTTGGATCAAATCGATTTTGACGTCCTTGTCATCAGTGGTGAGTTTGACAACGTTGTCCCGGTCGAAGACAGTGAAACCATTGCGGAGTTGTTGCCGAATGCGACGTTTGTGATGATCGAAGACTGTGGACATATGCCTCATGAAGAACAACCGGACGTGTTCATGGCTGTTGTGTCTTCGTGGCTGGACACGTTACTGAGCGAGTGATGTAGGTAGCAGGGATGTTGATCAATAAGAACTATACGAAGTTACTAACCGCGACGATCATTACACGCATTGGTGATTCCATTGATACCATTGCATTCAGCTGGTTGGTGTATGTCATGACAGGCAGCAGGGCACTCATGGGTGGAATCTTCATCATGAGTGTGTTGCCCAACTTGATCGTATTGCCGTTCGCCGGGGTGATTGCAGACTTGTTCAACAAGAAACACCTGGTGATTCTGAGCGACATCTTGCGCGGTGTGTTTGTCCTCAGCTTAGCAGTCCTTTATGTTACTGATCTACTACAGGTATGGCATCTGTTCGCGTTCGTGTTTGCGAACAATATCTTCGAATCCGTCGCCAATCCATCTCGAACTGGGCTCATTCAAGGAATCCTGAACCCGGATGAGTACACCAAAGGAAACAGTTATATCTCCAGTGGATCCAGTTTTGGTAGTCTGGTCGGACTGGGCGTCGCGGGGATTCTGATTGGTATCATTGGTATCGAAGGAGCGATTTTGATTGATGCGATAACCTTCTTCGTTTCGGCGTTGCTGATTCGTTTGATGAATATCGAATACATCAAACAGACAGAGGAGAAACAGAGCATTTCATTGTATGTCAGGATGATCAAGGACGGGTTCCTGTACTTGAAAGGGAAGAGACTGTTGGTATCGTTGCTATTGTTAAGTGCGGTGATCAGTTTCATGTATGTCCCCTTCAACGTGCTGCAACCGGTCTACGTCGATACCGTCATGAATCTTGGTGTCGAAGGGCTGACCTATCTTGGTGTGGCGTTTTCATCGGGGATGATCGTTGGCGGCATCGCAATCGGCAAGGTATCCGACCGAATACGGTCGATAACCGCAATCGGATTGGGATTCCTCATGATGGGAGTCATGTACGCCGCACTGGGGTTTGTGGAGTACTTTGAGCTGGGGTTCACATTCAACATCCTCGTGATCATCGTGCTTACGTTTGCCTTCGCTTTCTTCATTCCCGTGATGCATGCGCCGGTCTACGGGACCATCATGAAACAGATCCCCCAGGACCTGATCGGCAGAATGATGTCGATCTTCGGGATCTTCGGGCTAATCGCAATGCCTTTGGGTGGATTGGTCGTAACCCTGATTGATGATTCCGTCAGTGTCTTCGATTTGTATGTCGTGATGGGACTGTTCATCATCGCGTTGGCGCTGTTGTACTGGATTCCAAATCGAAAAGAGGAGTTTTAGGCATCCGACTATCATGTTGTCGAATACATGAATGCATCTTCAAAGAACTTCGTCACATCGTACAGAAACGCCATGATTGACATTTGAAAGACGCTTCGACCAGCGTCTTTTTTGTGTTCTGATCGTGTTGTCTTGGAACTCTGAGCGGATGACAACCGGGAGAAAAGACTTACAAAGTATGGGATTAAGTGATATGATTGTATTATAGATGTTGTCGAAACATCGCTACCACCACATTCGCTTTGGGGAGGACATCATGATCGTAATTGAAAACCTAACACAGACATACAAGTCGGGAAAAGGCATTTTCGATGTCAGTTTCCGTGTCGAAGAAGGGGAAGTCTATGGCTATTTGGGTCCCAATGGTGCAGGGAAAACCACCACCATCCGAGGGATTCTGGGCCAGATGAACGCCGATCAGGGAACGGTCCGGATCGACAACATGGACCCCCGTGTCGACACCAAGGACGTCAACAAGATTCTCGGGTATCTGCCCGGTGAGATGACGTTTTTTGACAATTACACCGGCACCCAGTTTCTCGACTACATCTGTAACATGAGACATCTGGAAGATCATTCTTATCGCCAGGAACTCACCGCGCTGTTCGAGTTGGACGTGAACATGAAGATCAAGAAAATGTCCAAGGGAATGAAACAGAAACTGGGCATTGTCTCGGCATTCATGCATGACCCGGACATCTTGATTCTGGATGAACCGACCAGTGGGTTGGATCCGTTGATGCAAAACACCTTTTTGGATCTGATTCTGAGCGAAAAGGCGAAAGGAAAAACCATCCTCATGTCATCGCACATTTTCGAAGAAGTGGAAAAAGTGTGTGATCGGGTCGGGATCATCAAAAACGGCCGCATCGTCGCGATTGAAAATCTCAACGACACCGATCTCGAAGTCGAAGATCTGTTGGTGGTGACACTGGAAGAGGAGAATGACGCGATTGTGTCGTCTCCATTGAACGCCAAGAAACTGCATGGCAATCAGTATCAGATCAGTGTCGTCAACAACTATCCCGAGGTGTTGCGCGAACTGAGCAACTACCCGGTCGTCAAAATCAATGTGAAGAAACAGACGATTGAAGAACTGTTCATGAAATATTATGGTGGTGATGACGAATGATCTGGGATCTGCAGCTCTTGAATTATCGAGAAAACCGCGTGTTCATCTTCGGTGTTACCGGCTTTCTTCTGATCTATGTCTTTTCCAGCATCGGCATGTGGGATCCCGACGGCATCGAAGTTCTGCAGGAGATGATGGACTTGTTGCCGGATGCGATGACCAACATGCTTGGCTTCGGCAACCTGGGTGGCAGTTTGACATCGTATCTGCTCAACTACATGTACGGATTCTTGATGTTGCTGTTCCCGATTATTTTCACGGTCATGGTCGGCAATCGGCTCGTCGCCAAACACACGACTTCCGGGAGCATGATCTTTCTCCTTACGATGCCTTATTCAAGGCGCCGGATCATGTTCAATCAAGCCGTCTTCTTCGCAGCTGGACTGTTTTTCATCTTCGCTGTCAACGTCAGTGTCATGATTCTCTTCAGCAACATCATGTTTCCCGGCATGCTGGAGATCGGGAAGTTGCTGATCGTCAATCTGATCGCGTATGGTGCGCATCTGATTTTGGCGGCCATCGCATTCTTGTTCTCCTGTCTGTTCGACGATTCGCAGACGACCATGATGTTTTCAAGTGTCGTGCTGTTCGGCAACGCCGTCGCGTTCATGGTCTCGAACTTGGGTGACGGTACGGCATTCTTGAAGTATGCATCCGTGTTCACCTTCATTGACATCGAGTACATTCTCGAAGGATCCGGCAACGGCCTGTTGACCGGGGTTGTGTTGACCTTGATCGGTCTGCTCGGGTTTGTCGGCGGCATTGAACTGTTTGATCGCAAGAGTGTTGTGATTTGACAGACAAGCACTTGGATCGAATGAAAGAACAAACACAGTTGGTTACGAACTAACTGTGTTTTGACATTTTTGAGTGGCGTTTCCGCGCGTGTTTTGCAATAATGAGAATACCGGAGTCATAGCTCAGCGACAGAGCTCCCGCTTCACAGATAAGAATTCGGGGGGCGAGTTCCTGTGACTCCACCAATCTCAAACACGGTGCATTCGATATCGGATGCGCCTTTCGTATGCCTTTGGTCAGCGTTGCGCGTGTGTTATAATGATCACATGGGAGTGACAGCATGAGCGAATATAAGAAAAACAGCATTACCTTACTGGGAAGCGTGGGATTGGGAACCGGTGTGATGATCGGTGCCGGTATTTTTGCACTTCTCGGACAAATGGCGGAATTGAGCGGAAAATGGTTTCCATTCATATTTGTTGTTGGTGCGGTCGTGACCTTGTTCAGTGCCTACTCCTATATGAAACTGAGCGAAGAGTATCCGAGCGCCGGCGGCATCGGTATGTATCTGGTGAAGGAATATGGTTCCTCGGCCACCGCTGCTGTAGGGGCGTTGATGATGGCGCTCTCGATGGTAATCAATCAAAGCCTCGTGGCCCGAACCTTCGGCGAGTATACGGTCCAGATGTTTTCCGAAGAAGGCAACGCCATCTTTGTGGCGGTGTTGGGTGTCGGTCTGATCATCTTCGCATTCGCAATCAACATGCTAAGCAACATGGTGATCCAGTCATTCACCATTGTCGTAAGCCTTGTCAAGATCATCGGTCTGATCGCCTTCGCCGCAGCGGGATACTATGTCGTGTCGTTCGTCCCTGCGCTGGCAGCGTCGGATGGTACGTATGACGGACCGGGAGCGCTCGGCATCGTTGCTGCCGTCGCACTCAGCGTACTGGCATTCAAAGGCTTTACCACCATCACCAACAGCGGTGACGAGATCGTATCGCCGACCGTCAATATCAAACGAAGCATCTTCATTTCCATCATGATCTGTCTGGTCGTTTATCTGTTGATTGCGTTCGCCGTGTCCAGCACGCTGTCGATTGAAGCCATCATCGCAGCCAGGGATTATGCCTTGAGCGCATCGGCGCGTCCAGCATTCGGCCAATGGGGTGTGATCTTGACTGGTCTGCTTGCTATTGTCGCAACGATCACCGGCATCATTGCCAGCGTGTTCGCAGTGACACGGATGTTGGCAATGATGAGCGACATGAAGTTGATTCCCAACATTACCGTCGACACCAAACTGCGCAAACAGAAACAGATGCTGTTTTATACCACGGCGATTGCGTTGTTACTGACGATATTCTTCGATCTGTCACGGATTGCCTCGATGGGCGCGATCTTGTACTTGATCATGGACATGATGATTCATTATGGACTGGTTCGCAACTTGAAGGACAAGATGGACTTTCGCGCGCCGGTTGTATGGACGGCACTTGTTCTTGATGCGATCGTATTGATTGCCTTTGTCGCCTACAAGCTTCAGCAAGATTGGTTCGTTGTCATGATTTCTTTGGTCACGGCACTCCTATTGATTGCAATTGAACGCTGGTATCTGAACAACGCCGCGGATGCTGCCTAGGGTGAACGAGTGAATCATGGAATCCGTGTTCTCAAACGGTTTCTGCGTTTGGGGATGGCTTTTCCATTCGTGCTTTGGTATAATGGAAATGCATTGGAGTCATAGCTCAGCGGGAGAGCACCTGCTTCACAGGCAGGGGGTCGGGGGTTCGAATCCCTCTGACTCCACCATGGAACCGATATCGGACGCGGGATGGACCCGGGTCCGTTTTGATTGCGATTGGACATTCCGGACTGTCGAAACCGCGGAATGTATGATACAATAAAGCGAGACCTATCACAGGAGGTAAACGTCATGCGACACGGCATTATTTACGTACGTCACAACGGGACCGTCACACGTCATCAGCCGATTGGTTACCGCGACATCGCCAACGAACTTACCAATGACCAGGCGACGTCATTCGGCACGGCATCGGCCGGCAAGGTATTTGTCGCCGTGGCCGTTTTACGCCTGATCGAACAAGGTCGCCTGCATCTGGAAGATACCCTAGAACATGTTCTGAAGGACGTTCCCGGTCGGCTCGATCCCTCGACAACCTTGTTCGAACTGCTCACGCATACGTCCAATGTACCGGACTACTGTGATGAAGACGAGGTTCCCGACTATGAACTGCTGTGGCAGGATCTGCCCAACTATCGCATTCGCACGGGCCGCGATCTGTTACCGCTATTTGTGGACAAACCACCGCTTCATACTCGTCGTGGCATATTCCACTACAACAATTCGGCGTTCGTGCTGCTTGGTTTGGTACTTGAAGAAGCAACCGGCGAACCTCTGGACAAGCATCTTCATGACACCATCTTCGCCCCGCTCGGGATGACGCGGACGGGCTATCATGAACTGGACCGGCTTCCCGCCAACTGCGCCAATGGTTACATCATCGACGCGGATGAATCGTGGCGAACCAACATCTACAGCATCGATGCCAAAGGCAGCGGTGCCGGCGGTGCCTTCACCAATCCGACCGACATCGCCTTGTTCTGGGATGGGTTGTTCGACGGAACGTTGCTTGGCGCGGCCATGCTCCGGCAGATGCTCTATCCGCATGTCTTCGAGGAGCATTTTGGATATGGGCTTGGTATCTGGCTGTATCCGGACGGTACTCCGAACTTCGTCGGTGAGGATCCCGGCGTTACGTTCATCTCGTCGTTCAACCACAGCGATGATTTGCTGATCACGGTGATTTCCAATGCCCGGGACGACGTGTTTGCGCTTCACAATCAGATCCGTGAGGAGTTGCGATCATGATCGTTCATGTGCTGACCCATCATCCCGAACAGTACCGCGGATATTTGAATTCATCGATCATGTGGCATGCCCGCAACACCGACAAGTTGCACGTCGAAATCGTCGATCTTAACAATTTCGATGTCCTCAGGGACGCGGTTGCGAGCGTCACGGGATGGGAATCCGCCCACAAGATCATGGCCCATGCGTCCGGTTCGAGTTTCACGCAACCCATGGCCTATCGAAGCGCCCGACACGAGCACATCATTCTCTATGCACCGAACATGCAAGAGACGGTCGATGCAAGCTGGGTCGATGCGGTCTGGAACGTCAACGACAACATCGATCCCGACATCGCCACGATGATGTTGGTGGACGCGATCACACGGCTGGCACCCGAGGTTCTGAACAAAGAAGAATCGCATCTTCATGATTCCTTCAACGACGGACTTCTCGAACACCCGCATTACACGCGACCGCGTGTCATCGATGGCAAGGAAGTGCCGGCAGTGTTGCTCAGCGGCAACCATGCCGAAATCGCCAGATGGCGACACGAACAGTCACTGAAACGCACCAAGGAACGTCGTCCGGACTTGTACCAACAATACATCAAAACACACAAAAAATAACGCTTGAAGGGGGAGAACCATGCATATTGATGACAGCATTCTGAAAGCCTATTTGAACAACGTGTATTTCATCAACGGGACTGCCTATGCCGGGAAATCAACGGTCGTCCGGATGATTGCCGAGCGCAAGGGTCTCATTCATTGTGGGGAAAACTACGGATTGAAGAAGTTCTTGTCGATCGCGACGCCGGATCGGTTTCCCAATCTGTGTTACTTCCAGACCATGTCGGGTTGGCAGGAGTTCGTCACGCGCACGCCGGACGAGTACGCGGCGTGGATCGCCAACACCGCCGACGAAATCGCCCAGTTCGAAGTGGCGGAACTGATGCAACTCGCCCGTGACAACAAAGTGATCGTCGACACCAATCTGTCCGCGGATCTCCTGGCACAGATCAGCGACTACGATCATGTCGTGTTCATGCTCGCTCCACAGGAACTGTCCGTCAACAAGTTCTTTGATCGCAGCGATCCGGAGAAACGGTTTCTGCTGGATGAGATCGACAAAACGGAAGATCCGGATGCGACGTTGCAGAACTTTCGAGAAGGCCTGATGAAAATCAACAGTCAAGCCGTCCATGACCGTTATCTGAACAGCGGATTCAAATGTGTCATCCGGCATGGCGAGGACGATGACATCGAAGAAAAATACAACGAAATTGTGGCTCATTTCGGCCTTTGACGGCACCGCTGAAAAAAAGTAACGAAATAATCCGCAATGCGGTTGCAAAGTTGGTTGTGATTTAGTATAATATGGTACGACACAGCCAAATTCTGGGGGCATAGCTCAGCTGGGAGAGCGCTTGACTGGCAGTCAAGAGGTCGGGAGTTCGAGTCTCCTTGTCTCCACCAGTAGACAATCAAACCGCAACGTCAACCACGTTGCGGTTTTTGTTTTCCGAACATGCACAATGCGTGTGGTTTGTGGTATAATTGAGTAGCATATCAATACCGAAAGGAGGAAATACGATGAAGACCCGCATCTACAAGGCGGATGATCTTGCATACGATCACGTCCGCGAAGATATCCGAACCACCATTCTTGCCGGCCGTAACGTCGTATTTCCGACGGAGACGGTTTACGGTATTGGCGCAAATGCAATCGATGAAACCGGCATTCGCCGCATCTATGACGTTAAGGGACGTCCCAGTGACAACCCCTTGATTCTGCACATCGCCGACGCGGATGACGTGACGAAATATGTGACGACAATCCGTCCGTATGCCAAACGAATGATGGAACGGTTCTGGCCAGGTCCGTTGACACTCGTGTTTGACAAATCCGAGATCGTCCCGGACGCCATCACCGGCGGGTTGGATACCGTCGGCATCCGACTTCCCGACAGCGCCATCGCCAGGGACATCATTCGCATCGCCGGGGTTCCCATCTGTGCACCGAGTGCGAACATCAGCGGACGCCCATCGGCCACCTTGCTGGAGCATGTCATCGACGACTTCAGTGGCAAGGTGGACATCATCATCGATGGAGGCAAAACACCGGTTGGAATCGAATCGACGGTCGTTGATGTGACGGGTGACCACTCTGTGATTCTTCGTCCCGGCATGATTTCCCGAGCAATGCTGGCTGAAATTGATAATCTGGTATCGGTCAACGAACAATCGGGGTTAGAAAAGGCGCCTAAATCACCAGGTATGAAGTACAAGCACTATGCACCCAAGGGCGAGTTGGTCATTATTGATGGAGCCGTCGAGAGCGTAGTCTCAACGATTCTTGAGCGGCTCAAACAACATGGAACACAGGGTGACCAGTGTGCTGTGATTACCACATCGGAGTATCAAAACAAGTTTCCGGAGGACGTGGTATTCGTGATCGGGGATGCCGATGACGATGAGACGATTGCCGCCAATTTATTCGCGATATTACGCGAGGCCGATCAGCGTGGGATGACACACATCTACTCAATGGCCTTTGCGTCCGGACCGCATGCCGAAGCAATCATGAACCGCCTTCTGAAAGCGGCCGACGGTCGCATCATCACGGTATGAAAAACACGACCATGGATCGGTCGTGTTTTGTTTAGGTGGTCTTGCGTAAATTCAATCGGCGATACTGGCGATAACTGATGAGTTTCCGCTCTTGTTCCTCATAGAGCATCAATAGTGCGAGTCGGAAACTCTTCCACAGGGTGATGATCTTGCCCTCTTGGAAGAACGGGTGGGAACGGAATGCCTTTTTAAGGCGATAATTGGGGATTTTGGCGTTGATGTGGTGGAGATTGTGGTACCCGATGTATCCGGTTGCCCAATCGAGAATAGCGGGCAACTTGTAGACGGAACTGCCTTCCATTGCGGCATCGATGATGTCCCACTGGGGATCGTGTTCCCAGTAGACGTCATCGTACTGGTGTTGGACGAAGAACATCCATACGCCCATCGAGGAAGCAAAGAAGATGATGGGGATCTGAATGAGAAGGTAATATCGGAATCCGACGGTCAGAGATACGGCGACGATGATGGCCGCGAGCATCACGTTGGTGAAGATGACGCTGAACCAGTCTTTTTTGTCTTTGAGACCGATTGGCAGCCGTTCATGAACCACGAACAGGTAAATCGGACCGATGACGAACAGGACGAAAGGGTGACGATACAGGCGATAGGCGAGACGTGTGAGAAACGGTGCAGCATTGTATTCGCTGACGGTCATCGTCCAGACATCGCCGATGCCTCGTTTGTCAATGTTGCCGACGGTGCGATGATGGGCAATGTGTTCTCGTTTCCATTTGTTGTACGGGGTGAACGTGAGAACACCGAAGAGGTGACCCCAGAAGCTCATCCAACGCTTGGATTTCAAAAACGAACCGTGCGTGCAGTCATGAAAGAAAATGAAAATACGCACCATGAGCATCGCGGGAAGAATCGCCGTAAGGAATACAAAGACGGGATGAACGCCCCAGTTCAGCATGTAATACATCAGTACGATGAAGCCGAAATAAGGAATGACCGTATTGATGATCTGCCATGCGGCGCGACCACGAGATGGCTTTATGTAGGGCTTTATTAGTTTATGTATGAGTTGACGTTCCATGAGTGCCTCCTCCTATTACTATGTGTGGCATAGTAATACACTATCATTATAATTACTCTATCTGTCAAAGTAAAGTGTTTTATGAAAAGTTTTCATTATTTATAAACTGGGAATGTGGCTGGGATGATGTGGTATAATGATATCAGAACACCTAAGGAGGTGTGTCATGACAAAAAGCAAAACCGTTTTGGATCACTATTTGTGGTTGCTTGTCATTGTTCTTTTGATGGGTGTGGGTGCGCGGATCTATTTTGATTTCCAACCGCTGGGATTGGCACTCGTGCTGAGTGGCGCGATGTTGATCATCGCGATGGAGAACTCGGATATGATCCATGCCGTTGATGAAGAGGACATCACGACCAAGTGGTATCGTTCGTTCCTGGTTCACTTCGCGACCCAGGACACGATTGCCAAGTTCATATACCGCTATCATGGATTCGTATATGGCTATGCTGCGCTGTTCACGCTGATCAACTTGCTGAGTGGATCCAACGCCGCAGATTGGCTCCGGACGACAATCATCATAGTTGAGCTCGCATTCTTTTTCATTGCCGTTGTGACGATTTTCATTCGTCGCATCTTTGTCGGTGCCAAATACGAAAACAGTTAATCAAACACAACACATACAAAGGAGAAGACATGTTCAAGAAAAACAAACTCGGCATCATTGAATGGTTGGTACTGATCATCATCATGAGCATTCCGATTGTCAACATCGTGTTCTTGATTTGGGGGCTTGTCAAAAACAAGTTCAGCGAGAACCTCAAGAACTTCGTCATTGCCTACTTCATCGTGTTTTTGCTTCTGGGCGGTGGCTTGTTCCAGCTCGGAATCTTCTAGGCGACTCCTCGGAGTCGTTTTTCATTGCAAGTAGAGATGGCGTAATCAGGCCGTTTGTGATACACTATTTATGACCACTTGGAAAGAGGTGAAAGGATGTATACTAGCTAACCAGTCAGTGAAAAGGAAATCTGTCTCTTTTTCATTGACGTTAAACACAAACCGAAAAAGAGATAAGGAGACATTATGCTAGAGATACGACACGCAACCATCGTCAAAACGGCCGAGGAACGGGAATTGATCCGGGACTTGTCGTTTGTGATGAACAAAGGTGATAAGTTCGCCTTGATCGGCCTCGAAGGCAGTGGCAAATCAACATTGCTGAAATGGATTGTCGGTGATTCGCTTGATTATGTCGATTGCAGCGGTGAAGTCATAACGAAACGGCACCGCATCGGGTACTTGCCACAGTCCATTGCAGGCGAGTATGACGACATGAATGTGCTGGATTTCTTATTGAAACCCGCACCCGACTCGGAGATTACCGCAGAATCCTATCGAAAATTAACTCACTTGAACAAAATGTTACAATACGTTCATTTTGATGAACAGGTATTTGATGAAACAAAGACCATACGGCAGTACAGTGGTGGAGAACTCGTTAAACTCGGACTTGTTAAACTTCTGCTGGATGAGCCGGATGTATTGGTACTGGATGAACCAACCAATGATCTGGATCTTGACACCATACTGTTTTTGGAGGATTTCATTCAGAAGGAAATAAGACCAATCCTTTACATATCCCATGATGAAGCGCTGTTGGAGGCCACGGCTACCGGCATTATCCATTTGGTGCAAACACACAAACGACAACGAGCTGTCACCTTTTTTGTGAAATCAACCTACATGGAATACAAGCAAAAACGTAAGGACATGTTGGATTCGCAAGAAATGATAGCACGAAAACAACGATCGGATTTCAAGAAAAAAATGGAACGTTTCCGATCGATTTATCAATCAGTTGAACATCAGCAAAATCAAGCAGTACGTAATCCATCATTAGGGCGTTTACTTGCAAAAAAGATGAAATCCATCAAATCGACAGAGCATCGGTATCAACGTGAACAAGAACAGTTTCTGGATATCCCAGAACGAGAAGAGTCGATTGACCTTACATTCACTTCAAATGCTTCTTTTCCGAATAACAAAGATGTCATTCGCTTTCATGAAGAAGAACTGGTCGTAGGCGGTAAGGTGCTGGCTCGCAATCTCGACATAATTGTCAAGGGGCCTCAAAAGATAGCTATAATTGGGAAGAATGGATCTGGTAAGACCACCCTCTTGAAAGTCATTCGCAATCATCTGATCGATCGTGATGACATCCGTCTTGGCTATATGCCTCAAGCCTATGAAGAATTGTTGACCGACGAAATGTCAGCTCTCGACATCGTTCTCCCTAAGGGAGATCGGCGGGAGGAGGCAACCATTCGAAAGATGATGGGTGCCCTTCAGTTCACACGTGAGGAAATGGAATATAGCCAAACATTACTGTCCGGTGGACAAAAGGCTAAACTGTTTCTTTTGAAAATGGTAGTAGAGGACGATAATGTGTTGCTGCTAGACGAACCTACACGAAATCTGTCACCGCTCAGCATCCCGGTGATTCATCAGATGTTGCTGCAATACCAAGGTGCGATCATCGCTGTGACGCACGATCGCAATTTCATCGAGAATGTTTTTGATAAGATATACGTTCTTGATGCAACAGGACTACACGAAATATAGAAGGTGATGACATTGTACCAACAACTTTTAAGCTATGAGCCAGTGAACGAACAGGAGCGACAGGACAAACTTGCGATGCTTGCCTTTATCGATCGCAATGCCGATGTCCTAGATCGATCCAATTTAGCCGGTCATCTTACATCCAGTGCCATCGTCGTCAACCCATCGATGGATAAGGTTTTGTTTGCGCATCACAACATTTACAACTCATGGGGATGGGTCGGAGGTCACAATGACGGCGAGCCGGATTGTCTCAAGGTAGCCATCAAGGAAACCATGGAAGAAACCGGTGTTTCAAAAGTTCATCCTTACAACGAAGACATCCTTGGCATTGACATCATCCATGTATCGAACCACATCAAGAACGGCCAGTTTGTCAACGATCATCTTCATTTCAACATCACCTATCTATTGATCGCCGACGAATCCGACGAACTCGAAATCAATCATGCCGAGAACTCCAACGTGAAATGGTTTCCGCTGGACTCGGTGTTGGATCATGTCACGGAAGACCGCATGAAACCCGTCTATACCAAACTGTTTGATCGCGTTCGCAAGATAAGAGGATCAGCAAAGTGAGTTTCGGACGGCGCAAAAAAAATCGTATCATCCCAAAGAGGTGTTCACCATGGCGGTATTCTTGTCGTATTTGTTTGTTTTCGGCATCATCGGACTGAGTACGCTTCTTCAAAAATACCGTGTTCTAGACGATGAAGGTGCCCGCAAGTTCATCCACATCGGCGTCGGGAACTGGATCATCATCGCCTATTTTACGTTTGACAATGTGTGGATGGCGGCGATTCCGCCCTTGACCTTCGTTGTCATCAACTTCCTGTCCTATCGCTTCCATCTCTTTCAAGCAATGGAGCGCAAGGAACGAAGTGGCAATGATCTAGGAACCGTGTACTTCCCACTCAGTCTGTTTTTCGTCGTTGCAGCTGACTTCTTGCAGTTCGACGCACTGACGACCAGAGCGCTGGTGGCCATATTGATCATGACCTACGGAGACGGACTGTCCGCCGTGGTCGGCATGCGGTTCAAGTCGATGACGTTGCATCGCAACAAGACCTTGTTCGGATCGCTGACGATGTGCATCGTCACCATCATCATCGGCGTGATCCTGCTTGAAAACATCCTTGCGATCCTGGTCATCGCCGTCGCCGCAACCGCGGTGGAATTGTTCAGTCCGCGCGGCTTCGACAATCTGACCGTGCCACTGGTGTCGTATCTCTTGTTGTTGATTGTTTGAGGTGAGTGACGTGATACAACATCTGACGGAGATGCCGTGGAGTATCGGCATCGGGTTGCTGATCAGCATCATCATCGCGTACGTGGCATACCGACGACGCGCTTTGGATGCAACCGGTCTGGTTGCGGCGGTGGTCACCGGTACCATCATCTTCGCCTTTGGCGGATGGTATTTCATGGCTGTATTGATGGTGTTTTTCGTCAGCAGTTCGCTGTTGTCGAAATTGCATCCCGAAGCACCGAAAGACAGCATGCGCAATTACAAACAAGTGCTTGCGAACGGCAGTATCGGAATGATCCTCGCGGTACTGTTTTACGTCCATGACGATGCCGTGTATCGGACCCTCTATACGATCAGTTTTGCTGTCGCGACCGCCGATACCTGGGGTGGCGAGATTGGCAGATTGTCCAAGACCATGCCGCGTCAGATTCTGACATGGCGGCAGGTCGAACCCGGGGTCTCCGGCGGTGTCACATTGCTCGGTACGCTGGCTTCGCTTGCCGGCAGCATGGTCATCGCCCTGCTGTTGTCATTCCGCATCCAGGTCATCGTCTGGGGCTTGTTGGGAAGCATTGTCGACAGTGTCCTCGGGACCGTGCAAATCAAGTACGTGACCGCCTCGGGGCGGGTGCTCGACACTCCACCGGAAGAGGAGGACGTGCGCCGTACGACCGGTATCAGGTTTCTCACCAACAACCTCGTCAACTTTCTCAGCAATCTGATCATCGTCATCGCCGCGTACCTTTTCCTGCAGATCACATAAGAGGCAGATTTTCTGCCTTTTTTTGTTTGTCTATTGGATATCCACCGAGATGTAGTATAATATGGTATGGATACGAATGGAGGTATATCATGGAACTCATTTGGCAATTGTTTTACGCATTCTTGAAAACCGGCGTGTTCGGGTTCGGTGGCGGTCAGGCGACGATTCCGCTGATTCAGGAAGAAGTCGTTGAGAACTACGCCTGGCTTACCGAAGAACAGTTCATCGACTATCTGGCGATGGGCAATACGCTGCCCGGACCAATCGCCACCAAGATGAGTTTTCTGATCGGCTACGACCTGGCCGGCTTTCCCGGTGCGTTCGCCGCGTTGCTTGGTTTGATTCTACCGAGCACGATCGCGATCATCGTGATGTTCACGCTGTTCCAGGAATACAAGGATACCGCCTTCGTCAAAGGCATGCAGGCGGCCGCCAAACCCGTTGTCGTCGTGCTCATCGCCGGCGTCGCCTTCAGCATGGCACGCGGCAGTGTCTTCGTCGGCATGGACTTCAACACGGCGAGGACGTGGATCATTCTCGGTCTGTTCGTCGTCGCTGCGACGCTGGTGCTGCTCAATGAACTGGTGCCGTCGTTCGACGTGCATCCGGCGATCATCATCGTGTCGGCGCTGTTGATCGGCGGGTTCTTCATCCGTTGATTGGAATCAAAAACCTCGGACCATGGTCGTCCGAGGTCTTTTTTTGTGAATTCCTCATCAAAATCATTGCCCCTGGGGGGCAACGGTGGTATGATGGACTTGTTGTAGGGAGTTGCTGCACATGAACCTATCACTTGGACAACTGTTTCTGATTTATTTGCGCGTTGGCGCGTTCACCTTCGGTGGCGGCTACGCGATGATCCCCGTGTTCGAACGCGAACTCGTCGAACGCCACCATCTGATGGCGACCGACGAGTTTTATGATGCCCTGGCCATCTGTCAGTCTTTGCCGGGACCGCTGGCGGTCAACTTCGCCGTCTACTCGGGACTGCGTCTTCGCGGCGTCAAAGGTGCGTTGATGACGACGCTGGGCGTGACGATTCCCTCGTTCTTTTTCATCTTGCTGATTGCGATGTTGCTGTTCAACTACGTCGAACATCCGATCGTCGTCGCGTTCTTCCAAGGCGTGCGTCTCAGCGTCGTCGCATTGATGCTGGTCGCCGGCGGCAAGCTGATGATCCGATATCGCAGTTACTTCGGCGTGGCGATGATGTTGATTGCCTTCACGCTGATCATCGTCGTCGGTCTCCATCCGGCGCTGGTGATCCTGCTCGCCGGACTCGGCGGATACCTCTACATGACGATTCGGGTGGTGAACAGCGATGAACCTGCTTAAGTTGTTCGGGGCGTTCCTCGCCATCGGCGGCGTCGCGTTCGGCGGCGGATACGCCGTGTTGCCACTGTTGCAACGGATGATTGTCGACGACCGCGCTTGGCTGACGATGACGACCTTCGTCGACATGATCGCCATCAGCCAGATCACCCCGGGTCCGATCGCCATCAACAGTGCGACGTTCATCGGCTATCAGACCACCGGTTCGATTCTCGGCGCCGCGATCGCCACGACCGGGGTCATCACGATGCCGGCGCTGTTGGTTGGCATCGTTGCCTATCACAGTGACAAATTCCGCCATTCGGCAACGGCTGGCCGCGTGCTCAAAGGCTTGCGTCCGGCGCTCATCGGCCTGATCTTCGCCAGTGTGTTCCTGGTCGCGAGGACGGCCATCATCGACTGGTTCGGCCCAATCCTGATCGCGCTGTACGTTGCCTTGCTCGCCAAGTGGAAGGTCCATCCGGTCCTGGTTGTCCTGTTGTCGGGCATCGTTGGAATCGTCATCTACTACATCATCTAAACATAACAGCACGCCAATTGACGTGCTGTTTTTTTATTCGCTTGTTTCTTCGCGGGTGAACAGTTTCAGTCGTTCCAGAAGATCGTTGATGCGATCGGGGAAGATCGTGTAGGTGAAGGTGTCGGAATAGTCCGACGTCTTGTAGTCCGTCGTATCACCGCGACTGCGGATCTGGAACTCGTAGATGCCCGGTTCCAGATCGAGGGCGAGTTCGCTGTCGGTGACGCGATGGGGTTCGCCATTGACGAGGACATCGTAGCCGCTCGCTCCGGCGACATCACCGAAGTCGAGTAGACCCGACTGATTGATCGTTACGACATCCGGGGGCAGCAGTGTTTGGCGCGTGTCCGGCCAGGGCAGGCGGGCCGGGGCGGGATCGTGTTCACCGATGACGATGAACACGCCGTTGGAGACGGGACGCAGATTGCCGTCGGACGGAGTGTTGAGCACCGCGTAGTCTTCCGCGGTCTCGTCGTACCAGATCATCGTCGTCGATCCGCCGCCATCGAGATTGTAGGCCTCAACGGCATCGAAGTATAGCATGATTTCGGCCAGTTCGGAGTTGGTCACGCCATAGAAGTCGTTGACGTAGTCGCGTCCGTCGACGGTCACGAAGAAGACCGTGCCGTCGGCTTTGACGCCAATCGCGGTCCGGGGGTGTCGATAAATCGAATGACTGGATGGGAACGAGGTCATCGCGACGCCGTCCTCGACCAGTTTCTCCCAGCCGCCGATGGCGTAACGGACGCCTTCGAAGTCGCATCCCATGTGTTGTTGGATGACGACGCGGTCGGTCGCGGTGATCAAGTCATCGTCGTTGAAGCCGACGCCGACGAGAATCAGCCGCTGGGCTTCGAGGGGCACGTCGCCGGTCGTTTCGTAATCGAGCACACCCTTGCCGAAATGAATCTGCGAATAGTCGTCGATCTTGATGTTGGTGGCCGTCAGGACGACCTTGTTGACATCACCCGTGACGGTGCCTGAAATATCGTCGAAGTAGACCGTTAGTTCGGTGTTATCAAAGGGTTTGCGGTTGATGCCGTCGATCGGGCGGATGTCCTTGATGTTGCCGTCTTCGTCGTAGACGATCAGTTCGTGACCCTCCCAGCACGGCCGGCCGAAGACGACCTCGCCGTTGTCTTTGAAGCCGATCACGGTGCGTTCGTAGCCGAGACCCGGCGTCAACACTTCGAAGTTGTGAACGTATGCTTCAATGGGATAGCCGGTGGCGCTGTAGAAGTCGCCGTTGACACCACCGATGACGGTGTAGTTGGGATAGTCGTTGTTGATGTTGTTGATCATCGTCATCACCGTGCCGCGACCCCAGCCGATGTCCATGTAGTTGTCGCCGGTGACGATGTGGAGATTGTCATTGGTCAGCACGTTGGCGCCCAGATAGTTGATCTTCTGCAGACTCTCGGTGCCGTTGTACTGAATGGTGCCGATCATTTCATCGTGACGGACGCCCATGTAGAACGAGGTGTCCTTGGTGTCGTAGTTGAACCGGAATTCGGCGTGGACGCTCGTTTCCTGAAGCAGGAAGACGCTGAGCAGAAGCGTCAGGACCAAGAAGAACTTTTTCATTCTATCACCTCCGTCAATACAGGCAACTCGATTTCGGTGGTTCCGATCGCCGACAAATCAAAGGTGATCGTCACCAGATCGTCGCCGAAGTCGAGATGAAGCGTCATCGAGGTAATCCGGTTGTCACCGACCTGAACGGTGAAGTCGCTGGCGACAGCATCGCCCGTCAAGAACGGAAAGGCGATGTCAACCAGGTGCTCGGGATTCAGATGATAGACCCCGCTTTCCAGGGTGAACATGTCATACGTGAGAAACTCGAAGAAGTCGTAGGGACCATCGCCACAAGGCACGATGGCGCTACTCACCTGTTCGAACCGGACCGTCGTTTCCGTGCAGATGTCGTTGTCCTTCGTCGTGTAGATCGTCTCATTGGCATCTTCGTACATCGTCGTCGCACCATCGAAACGCAACGTCACGGGAACCACGTCCGCACCATCGGTAATTGTCACGTCAAGCGTGTAATTATCGATGCCGAGCGTCGTTTCCAGCGCGCTTCTGAGGAGCAACTCGGGTCCTGTCAGATCGACGCACTCGCCATCCACTTCGATTTGAGTATCGGAGCATTCGACCGCGATGTCGACACAGTCGCCATCGATCAGTTCCTGGCCCTCGTCGCAGACCACATCGTCGACGCAGACGCCATCGATTAGCGTCTGGTTGTCACCACATACGGGATCGTCGTCGACGGTGGCTGGAGTGCAGGCCGACAGAACAAGGGGAATTACAAGCATCACATACATTAGTTTTTTCATAGTGCATCACCACCTATATTGTATCGCTCTTTGAGCGAAAAAAACATTTAAAAAGCAAATGGACGGAAGGTCAGCCCAGATCGCTCAGAGACTGATCGGTCACGACATAGGCATAGCCACGCCATGCGGACAACAGCTGTTCGAGCGGATAACTGCGAGGGACGGCCTCGTCGGTGTACTCGGCGGGATCGTTGACAAGCGCGAACCAGGTGCCGTCGACTTGTTCGAGACCGCGCAGCACCAACAAATGACCGGCCGGATAAGCCATGATCGTACCGTCGAGCTGACTGATGTCAGTGGTGCGGATCGACAGGACGATGGGAACGCCCTGTTCGAGATAGGACACGACCACCGCAAGGTCGTCGATGTATTCGACGCGACTGGACAGAACGTTCAGGCCGCCGGCGTAACTGACGTTGAAACTCCAGTTGCCGTAGATGCCGGGACCCTCGTCGTATACCAAACCGGCCACCGTGGCGGCGTCCTGATCGGTTCCGAACATCGCCAGCACCATCGCCAGCGACGTCGGCGAACAGATCGCATTGCCGATGGCGGGGACGCTCAGTTGTTGTTTGGCCGGTACCACGATCGACAGCGGTTTGAGTTGTTCTTCGTCCAGGGCGATCGGCAGCGTCGACTCGGGAGCGACCGTGGTGAACGACAAGGACTTGATTTCCGGTTGTCCGGAGTCGAACCCGACGATGAACTTGATCTTGGTAAGCGGATCGTCGGCCCGATTCACGATCGTGTCGATGTAGACCTTGCCGAAGTCGTCTTCCTGATTGGCCAGCGATGTTTTGTACGACGCCGTCCAGTATGCCATCAGGAACGGATCGCTCATGCCGGTGTCGTTGCCGACTTGGACACGGACGCGAATCTTCGCGTCCTGGTCGATTGCGATGTTCCACGACGGTACCAGTTCACGGAACGGTGCGACGGTGAACACGTCGGTTTCCAGACGTCCTTCCGTAACGCCTTCTTCGAATACGATCCGGCCGTCGACGAGATCGAGACCCTCGCACAGGGTGGCGTGTTGAAACAGGAACACGGCGTCCAGTGTGGCGGTGTGCATAGACGATGCGTCGATGGTCGTGGTGGTGCAGTCGGTTTGATTCATGATGGGTTCCTCCGTATCATCGGGAGTGTCGTTGTCGGATGGTGTCGTGCAACCTGCCAGAAAGACCGTCAGGAGTGCAATGATCAGGAACGTTCGGGTCATGGTCGTCCTCCTCGCTTGGATACTATGATTGTACTCCATATCGAAGCGTTGCGCAATATCCCGTTTGTGAACGACAACCACCGCCATCGACCGTGGATGGGCGCACAACCGGTTGTTTTCGCGCCATCATTTTGAACAAGATTTCCAGAAAATGAAAAAAACGTCACTTTGGTCGGTTTCCCTTTATTCACCCCCCTGTTGTATGGTAATGTATAAGTGTAAAAGTATGCCATCCGAAAAAGCATACGTGACAAAACATTTCAAACCAAACCATAGAGGTGATTCCCATGACATCATTCGAGTTCAACCAGAAGAGCGCCTTCAAGATCACGCTCGATCAGGATTTCGCGCCGATGGTCCTCAACAATCGCGCCTACCGCGCGGCCGTTGCGGCCTCTGGCCAGGCGGTTCCGGTCAAGATCGCGCTGATCCGCAGCAACAACCAGATCGCCACCATAGAAACCGCCGTGTTCGCCGCCGCGATGAACCAGTTCGACGCCAACATCCGTTACATCGAACGACTCGTCAAGACGCTGCTGTGGCTCAAAGGCGGATACAAAGTGATTTTCGGCGGGCCGAAGGACATTGGCCTGGCGCTTCAGAAAATGTATCAGAAAGACGAAAAACGCGCGTTTGACGCCGCATTCATGAGCCGCATCTACGAACAACCGTTCACCGTGGTCGTGACCGACATCGACAGCGTCCCCGACCAGAACGAAACGTCGCATCCGATGGGCCGCCATCTCGACGGCTGCCGGATCGGCTTCGATGCCGGCGGCAGCGACCGCAAGGTCTCGGCCGTGATCGACGGTGAATCGGTCTACAGCGAAGAAGTGGTGTGGCATCCGAAACTTAAGGACGATCCGTCCTATCATTACCACGGCATTCTCGATTCCATCAAACGAGCGGCAACCCATCTGCCCCGCGTCGATGCGATCGGCGTCAGTGCGGCCGGCATCTACATCGACAACCGTGTCGCCGCGGCATCGCTGTTCATCCGCGTTCCGCAGGACAAGTTCGACGCCGAGGTCCGTGACATGTTCCTGAACATCGCCAAAGAGATGGGCGATGTCCCGATCGAAGTCGCCAACGACGGCGACGTCACCGCGCTTGCCGGAGCGATGAGTCTCGATGCCGACAAGGTACTCGGCATCGCAATGGGAACTAGCCAGGCGGCCGGGTACGTCGATGCGGACGGCAACATCACCGGCTGGCTCAATGAACTAGCCTTTGTCCCGGTCGATTACAATTCCAACGCGATGGTCGACGAATGGTCCTTGGACGTCGGTTGCGGCGTCAAGTACTTCAGTCAGGACGGGGTCATCAAACTGGCCACGGCCGCCGGCATCGACCTGGACGACACGCTCAGTCCTGCCGAAAAACTGAAAGTCGTTCAGGAACTGGTGGAAGAGGGCGACCGCTGGGCTGCGGAAGTGTTCGATACGATCGGCGTCTATCTCGGTTACTCGCTCGCCCATTACGCCGAGTTCTACGACATCGCGAAAGTGCTTGTGCTCGGCCGTGTGACCTCCGGCAAGGGCGGCCAGCGATTGGTCGCGATGGCCAACAAAGTCTTGCAACAGGAGTTCCCGTCGTTGTACAATACAATTGAACTGATCCTGCCGGACGAACAGAGCCGCCGGGTCGGACAATCGATCGCCGCAGCCAGCCTGCCGCAGATCAGAAAAGAGGAATCCCGATGAACTTCATTCAACCGACCGCCGAATGGTACGTGCCCGACGGCACGAATCTGGACAAGGCGTTGAAACGCACCACCCGCATGTCGATTGCCGCCCATCAGGACGACATCGAAATCATGGCCTACGACGGCATCGTCAAATGCTTTCAACAAAAAGACGCGTGGTTCACCGGCGTCGTTGTCACCAACGGCAGCGGCAGTGCCCGCGACAACGTCTACAAGAACTACACCGATGAAGAAATGATCGCCGTGCGCCGCAAAGAACAGAAGAAGGCCGCGCACGTCGGCGAGTTCAGTGCGCTCGCCCTGCTCGACCATCCCAGCAAGGACGTCAAGGATCCCGCCAACGACGACATCGTCGAAGAACTTGTCGCGTTGTTGAAAGCGACCCAACCGGAAGTCCTTTACACGCACAACCTGGCCGACAAGCACGACACCCACATCGGCGTCGTGACCAAGGTCATCAAAGCCTGTCGGCGTCTGCCGCTGGCCGAGCGTCCGATCGAACTCTATGGCTGCGAAGTGTGGCGTGACCTCGACTGGGTCGTCGACAACGAAAAAGTCGCGTTCGACGTGTCCGCCCACCCCAATCTAGCGGAAAGCCTGGTGACGATCTTCGATTCGCAGATCGTCGGCGGCAAACGATACGACCTGGCGACGATGGGACGGCGCCTCGCCAATGCCACGTTCAGTTCCTCGCACGCCGTCGACGACGCCCAGGCGATCACATACGCCGTCGATCTGACACCATTGATCGAGGACGACGAACTCGACATCACCGACTTCATCACCGGTTACATCGACCGCTTCAAGAAGGATGTCATCGACCGCATCAACAAGGTCCATACCAAATGAGCGACCGCATCGTCTTCTATGGCGATTCCATCACCGCCGGATTCGAGCGTTTGAACGATCATGACAACATCGTCAATCTCGGTGTCGGCGGCGACAAGACGATCGAACTGATCGGTCGCTTCGTCAGTGTCATCCGGGCCCGACCAACGAAACTGTTCATCATGATCGGCACCAACGATTTTCTCGTCAACAAGCGGCACTGGCAGGAATACATCCACATCGATTACGAGGTGATGATCGACGCCTTGATCACCCTCATTCAGGATAACTTGAAGGACACCGACGTGTACTTCATCAGCATTCCCCCGGTCCGGCTGGACGAGCGTTATGACAATGCGCTTGTCAACCGCGAGATCGACGCGTGGAACGACTGGCTCAAAGGGCGCGTTGAAGAACTCGGCTTCACCTATGTCGATGTCGCGTCGGCGCTCAAGGCCGATGACGGTGCGATCGCGGAACAACACACCACCGACGGTGTTCATCTGAGTGAAACCGGCTACCGGACCTATTATGATCTGATCTCCCCATACTTCGATTGAAGAAGGGCATCGCCCCTTCTTTTTTTGAACAATTTTTCCTACTTGTGAAAAAAGGGGGTCCCCTAATGAAAGGGCATTTTCTTTCCGTGAAATATGTGATACATTGATAGTAGAAAGGTATCTTTTGGAGGTGCCCGATGAACATCATAACCTGCGTCAAACAAGTCCCGGCCTCCAGTCAGGTCGACGTCGATCCCGATACCGGCGTACTGATTCGCGATGGCAACAACGTCAAGATGAATCCATACGATCTGTATGCCCTCGAACTGAGTTTTCAATTGCGCGACAAACGTGCGGGATCCACGGTCCACACCGTGACAATGGGTCCGCCCAGCGCGCGTCAGGTGTTGTTGGAATCGTTTTTCATGGGTGGCGACGAAGCGACGCTCGTCAGCGACCCCCGGTTCGCCGGCGCCGACGTGCTGGCCACGGCCTACACCCTCAGTCAGCTGATCCGGACGATCGGCAATTTCGACGTGGTCGTGTGCGGCAAACAGACGACCGACGGCGACACCGCGCAAGTCGGTCCGGAAATCGCCGAATTTCTCGGCATCCCCCATGTCCCCTATGTCATCGACATCCTGAATGTCACCGATCGGGGCATGCGCGTACGAAGCATCTACGACGCCCACGACGAGATCGTCGACGTCGCGTTTCCCTGTCTGATCACGGTCGAGAAGGGACACCTCGTCCCGCGTCTGCCGTCGTATCGGCGCAAGCTCGCCTACCGCGATCATCCGATCGGTCTGGTGGCGCTGAGTGATCTCGTCGATCCCAATCCCGACCATTATGGACTGAAAGGGTCGCCGACCCAGGTCGAGGCAATCTTCCCACCCGACAAACGAACCGAAAGCGTCCGTCATACCGGCACCAAGACCGAACTGGCGCAGACGCTCTTCGATCTTCTCAAAGAAAGCAAATACGTGTAGGTGGCGGCCATGGGATACATCAAAATCAATCAGGACAAACTGTCCGCGAAAACGGCTCAGGAACTCATCGAGCTCTGTCCCTTCAACGCGTTCGATTACACGGACGCCTATCTGTCAATCAACGCCGCTTGCAAACTGTGCAAGATCTGTGTCAAGAACGGTCCTGACGGCGTTTGCGAATTCATCGAAGACGATCGACCATCGATCGACAAAAACAAGTACAAGGGCATCGTCGTCTATGTCGAACACTATCAGGGCAAACCGCACCCGGTTGCCTGGGAACTCGTCGGCAAAGCCAAGGAACTGGCGCGAATCACCAAGGAACATGTGTCCTGTCTCGTGATTGGCGACAAGACGGAGGACATCGTACAAGAAGCCTTGTCCTACGGCGTGGATCACGTCCATGTCTATGACGATCCGGCGTTCCATGATTTCAACGTGGAAACCTACACCCAGGTCGTCGCCGATTTTCAAACCAGACAACAAGCCAACATCCTGTTGTTCGGCGGTACGATGCAGGGACGCAGCTTCGCGCCCCGCGTGGCGGCCAAACTGAAGACCGGCCTGACCGCCGACTGCACCAAACTGGACATCCGCGAAGACGGCGATCTGTTGCAGATCCGTCCCGCCTTCGGCGGCAACATCATGGCCAAGATCCACACCCCCAATCACCGTCCCCAACTGGCGACGATTCGCTACAAGATGTTCGACGCACCGACCAAACAGAATCCCCATGGAACAATCCATCATCATCACCTTGACAAGCCGCTCGCCGCGTCTAGTATCCGCCTGGTCGAATCCCTGCCCAAGGCCGACATCGAAGACATCAGCGACGCCGATGTCATCATCGCCGTCGGGCGCGGATTCAAAAAGGAGAAGGATCTCGAACTGATCGAACCGCTGCGCAAGAAACTGAATGCGACGCTGGCGTGTACCCGTCCGTTGATTGAAAACGGATGGTTCGACGCCCGCAAGCAGATCGGTCTGTCCGGACGAACCGTCAAACCGAAACTGATCATCAACATCGGCATCAGCGGCGCCGTCCAATACATCGAAGGCATGAAAGACGCCGAACTGATCATTTCCGTCAACAGCGATCCCGACAACCGGCTGTTCGAAATCAGTCATCACAACATCATCGGCGATCTCTACGACGTCATTCCCGAACTCAATCGACTCATCGATACCCTGACCTGAGGAGGGTGAACCATGTACACCAAAATCCGCAATCGTGATCTGAAGGTGTTTGAAGACATCGTCGGTGCGGCCCACGTCCACGTCGGAGCGGCCATCGACGCCGATCTGGCTCACGATGAGCTGGGTACCGTCGCGGCGCAACCGGAGGTCCATCTGGTCGTCACCGACAAGCACCAGATCGAAGCGATCATGACGCATTGCAACCAGGAGAAGATTCCCGTCACCGTCCGCGGCAGCGGCACCGGTCTGGTCGGCGCCTGCGTGCCGATTCACGGCGGCGTGCTCCTGGACATGTCGAAACTGAACAAGATCATCGAACTCGACCCGCTCAACATGACGCTTCGCGTCGAGCCGGGCGTATTGTTGATGGACATTGCCGAATACGTCGAGAAACAAGGATTCCTGTATGCCCCCGACCCCGGTGAAAAAAGCGCTACGATCGGCGGCAACATCGCCACCAACGCCGGCGGCATGCGGGCCGTCAAGTACGGAGTCACCCGTGACTGGGTGCGCGGCCTCGAAGTCGTCCTACCCAGCGGTGAACGGATTGTCACCGGCGGCAAGGTCGTCAAGAACTCGACCGGCTATGCGATCAAGGATCTCATCATCGGCAGCGAAGGGACGCTCGGCATCATTGTCGAAGCGACGTTGAAACTGATTCCCCTGCCCAACAAGTCGGTGAGTCTGTTGGTGCCGTTCGATTCGCGTGAACAAGCGATCGACGCCGTTCCCAAAATCATCGCCAATCATGCTCTGCCGACGGCCGTCGAGTTTCTCGAAAAGGACTCGCTCGCGTTCAGCGAGGAGTTCCTCGGCAAACAGATTCCCCACGCCGATTACCCGGCCTATCTCTTGCTCAGCTACGATGGCAACAGCGACCAGCAGATGGAGGACGACGTCAATGCGATCAGTTCCTTCTGCATCGACGAACTCGGTGCGATCGACGTCTATCTCGTCGATACCGACGAGCGCAAACAAAGCGTTTGGAGTGCGCGTGGCGCATTCCTCGAGGCGATCAAGTCGTCGACGACCGAAATCGATGAATGCGATGTCGTATTGCCGCGCGTGCACATCAATGAGTTTCTCAAGTTCACCAAGAACCTCTCCCGTGAACTCGGTGTCCGGATTCCCTATTTCGGTCATGCCGGCGACGGCAATCTGCACATCTATTTCTGCCGGGACGAACTGTCCGAACAGAAGTGGCAAAAGGCCCTGGAAATCGGCTTCGACAAGATGTACGACAAAGCGTTCGAACTCGGTGGACTGGTGTCCGGCGAACATGGTATCGGCTATGCCAAAAAGGCCTACATGGAACGCCAAGTCGGCCCGGCGCAAATGACGTTGATGCGCGGCATCAAACAAGTCTTTGACCCGAACAACATATTGAACCCAGGAAAAATCCTGTCGTAATTTCTTCTTTTTCTCCTCCCACAAGGGACTCCATTTATAGGAAGGCTCGCAAGAGCCTTTTTATATATTTTTTGAAAAAAACGCGATTTTTTGCTACATTTTTTTCAATGGCAATGTTATAATATATGATGCACGATGATGGAGGTGACGGCGATGAGTGTCATGTTGAACATGTTGAAATACAAAGAGGATTTGAGCATGGCGGAACGCGCCGTGCTGGATTATCTGATCGAGAACAAAGCGGTACTCAAGGATTTCAATGTCGAGAAGATTGCCGAAGCGGCGTATACGTCTCCCGCATCGGTGGTACGCATGTGCAAGAAGCTGGGATACAAGGGATTCAAGGATTTCAAGATCGACTTCATTTTGTCGAATGCGAAAATTGAGATTCCCGAAGATCGCGAGTACAAAGACGTCATTCTGTCGAAGGATCAGAACTACGGGAAGACAGTCATCCAAAACAACATTCGGATTCTGGAAGATACCTTGAAAATTCATGATCCAGTGGCGCTCCACAATGCTGCCAAGATGATCATGCGCGCTCGCAAGGTGTTCATCTTTGGTAAGGGATCCAGTTATCTCGTATGCAAGGATCTGGAGATGAAACTACGTCGCGTCAACAAACTCGCCATCGCTCAGGGAGAGTCTCATGAGCAGTTGGTTGACGCATCGTTCCTAAATCAGAATGATGTAGTTGTGTTCATCTCGAATTCCGGTAAAACAAAAGAAATCATCAGTGCAGCTTTGCTTGCCAGAGAGAAAAAGGCAAAGATCATTTCAATCGTCAAACTCGGTACCAGTCTGTTGTCGGAACTGTCCGACATCACGCTGTATACAACCTCGTTGGAAGGTGAATTCCGCAGTGCCGCGATGACGTCCAGAATCAGTCAGTTCTGTGTCGTTGACGCGCTCTTCGCCAACTGTGCTTACATGGACATCGACAAGTCCGTGAAGATGCTCGAAGCAACCTATCAAACCTTCAAGAAATTCAAACGTTAAATCCCTGTTTGAAAATTATAAACGGCTAGAAATGGCCGTTTTTTGTTTTTGATGTGAAAAAAGCCGGCAAAATGATAGCGTTTTTTTCTTTTTTGAAAAAAACAACCTAAAACCGTAGGTTTGATTGATTAAAAACGGAAATAAACTATAATGAGAGTAGACGGAAGTGATGATATGAAACGATTGGCCATCGGCATCATGAGCGGAACCTCCATGGACGGCATCGACGCCGCCCTGGTGGAACTCGACGGATCGTTCACCAACACCCGATTGCGCTTCCTCGCGGGGCGCAGCGATCCCTTTTCCGCGGATCTGGTTACCAAACTCAAACAATGCATCCATCCAACCACGAGCACTGCCGCATTGGTGTGTAGTGTTCATTTTGAATTGGCGTTGGCGTATGCCGACACCGTGCGCCATCTGCTTGCGGATGTTGATTTGACTTCGAACGACATTGCCTTTGTCGCCTGTCATGGCCAGACGATTTATCACATCAACGCATCACGTGATGATCTGGTGCGGTCCTCGCTCCAACTCGGAGATGGCTCGGTAATGGCTCAAGTGCTCGGGATTCCGACCGTCAGCAATTTCCGCAACGCCGACATCGCGCATGGTGGAACGGGCGCACCGCTCGTCCCTTATGCCGACTTCGTACTGTTTCAACACGACTCCAATACACGCGTTCTGCACAACATCGGCGGCATCTCCAACATCACGATCTTGCCTGCCCGTGGTTCCCTCGACGATGTGATCGCGTTCGACACCGGTCCGGGCAACATGATGATCGACGATGCGATGCGGATTCTCTACGGACGCGAGTACGATCATGACGGCTCCGTCGCAGCCAGCGGCATCGTTCGCGACAAACTGCTCGATCACATTCTCGGTCATCCGTTCTTCGCACTCGAACCACCGAAATCCACGGGCCGCGAGCAATTCGGCATCCAGTACACCGAGGAACTCATCGAACGTTTCGATCATCTGGCCAAGGAAGACATCATCGCCACACTGACGGAAGCGGCCGCCCAGTCGATGGCCGATGCATTGCAACGATACGCCCCGGCTGTCGATGAATTGATTGTCTCCGGCGGCGGTGCCGCCAACATTCATCTCGTCTCTCGACTTCAGGCAAGGATGCCCGATCTCACCATCACCACCACGGACGATCACGGGATTCCCGCCATCTACAAAGAAGCCATCGCCTTTGCCGTTCTCGGCAACGAAACGATGCAGCACAAACCATCCAACGTACCCGGCGCCACCGGCGCATCACGCCCCGTCGTGCTGGGTCAGATCGCATACACCAAATAAACAGGAAGCGTGGTGAACGCCATGTCATCATCCATCAAAATCGTCACCATCGGCGGAGGCTCGACTTATACTCCCGAACTCGTTCAGGGGTTGATTCGTCGATACGACGAGTTGCCGATCACCGAACTGTGGCTCGTCGATTTGCCCGAGGCCAGTGACAAACTCGCCGTCATCGGCAATCTCGTCAAGCGGATGATCGCCACGGCAAACGTGCCGTTTGATGTTCGTCTGTCCACGGACCGAACGGAAGCGCTGCCGGGTGCTGACTACGTCATCACCCAGTTCCGCGTTGGCGGTATCGACAGCCGCATCAAGGACGAGACGATTCCCGCCAGACATCGCCTGCTCGGCCAGGAATCGATCGGCATCGGCGGGTTGTTCCAGGCGCTCCGCACAATCCCCGTGATGTGGGCCATCATCGACGACATCAAGACGTACTGCGACGGGGCCTGGCTGATCAACGTCACCAATCCGACCGGGATCATCAGCGAAGCGATTTATCGCTACGCCGAATACCCGAACTACGTCGGCATCTCGACGATCACCAATTACCTGGCCAATCATTTCGCCAGCCAGCTCGGCGCTAAGGAAAAGGACATCATCCCCTACTTCGTCGGGCTGTATCAACTCAGTTACGTCATCAGTCTCTACCACAAACACCGCAACTCGCTGCAGGACATTCTCGACAACATGGACGAATCGGAACTGCGCTTCAAACACGATGGCACGCCCAGTTGGGACGGCCAGTTCATCAAACAACTGGGGGCGTATCCCGGTCCCTACCTGAAGTACTATTATCACTACGAAGAGATGTTGGAACGCTACCTCAAGCAAGCGGCGACCAACAACACCCGTGCCGAACAGGTGAAACGGATCGAAGCGGATCTGCTCCAGACCTTCGCCGATCCCGACTTCGAGCTCGACGAGAATCACATCAGCGACCGCGGCGGCACCTACTACAGCGACGTCGCCTGCGGCGTCATCGCCTCGATTCACAACGACAAACGCGACTATCACGTCGTCATCACCGAAAACAACCGAGCGATCTCCGATCTGCCCGAAGGGGCGGCGATCGAGATTACCTGCCGGATGACCAAGCACGGACCGGTTCCGGTCTACATCGGCACCCTGCCACTGCAGATCAAAGGCTTGATCCAAAGCATGAAAGCCTACGAGGAACTGCTCGTTGATGCGATTTTCGAAAAAGACTTGAACAAAGCGCAGTTCGCGCTTCAAATCAACCCGCTGATCCACTCCATCCAAAACGCTAAGGCGGCCTTCGAGGAACTGTTCGAAGCGCACCGCGACCATCTTGGTTACTACGAAGAGGACCGATCATGATCAAATACAATGTGAACAACGAAATCGTCCGTCATTTCGACAGCGACGCCCCCGTCGAAATCCCGGAGACCTATCGTGAACAACCGTTCCGGGCGATGTGGGTATCGAACGTCGTCAACATCGACCTGCCGGTCATTACCGGGGACGGTCTCGCCTACAAGGCGGAAATAACGAAACTGCTCGATACCTGTGACGCCTACAACATCAACGCCATCTTTTTTCAAGTGCGCACGACCAACGATGCATTCTATCAATCGAAACTCAATCCGATCTCCAGGTTCCTGACGGGAGAAGAAGGCAAAGAGCCGCCGTTCGACGTGCTGGCCCATGTCATCGGCGAAGCCAAACGGCGTGACATCGAAGTGCACGCCTGGTGCAATCCATACCGGATCAGCGCCGACGGCAAGCTCTCACAGGAAGAGTATCTCGCGACCTGCGATCCTCTCAACTTCGCCAAACGTCATCCCGACGCAATCGTCAAGGACGACAAGGGCAAACTGATTCTCAACCCGGCGCGTTCCGACGTCAAGCAGTTCATCATCGACTCGATGGTCGAACTGGCCGAGAACTACGACATCGCCGGCATTCATTTCGATGATTACTTCTATCCCTATGGTAGTCTCGACGAGACGCAAAACGATCGTGCCGAATACGACCAGTACAAACACCCCGATGAAACGCTGGATGACTTTCGGCGTCGTCAGGTGACCGACGTCATCGCCGGTGTCCACAAGGCCGTCAAGAACGTCGATCCCAAACTTCGGTTCGGCATCAGCCCGTTCGGCATCTGGAAGACCAAAGCCTCCGATCCGCGCGGGGCTAACGTTGATCCGCGATGTGGCGAAACCTACTTCAATCAGTACGCCGACTCGTATTTGTGGGTCAAGGAAGGCTACATGGACTACGTCGTGCCACAGGTCTACTGGCACTTCAACCACCATCTCGCACCATTCGCAGACCTGTGCGACTGGTGGGACGATCTGATCGCCGGCACCGGTGTCGACCTGTATATCGGCCACGGGGCCTACCGCCTCGGCAGCGACGGCGACTGGACCAACCCAGACGAAATCACCGATCAAGTGAAGTACGCCAATCAGAAACCAAACGTGAAGGGCAATGTGTTCTTCACCTACCATACCTTCATCGACGACAACCAGGTGGCCGAAGGCATGCGCCGCCTGAAGAGACTGCTAGCAAAGGACTGATACCCATGACCAAACTGAAACTGCTGATCACCGCGCTTGTCATCGCGCTGTTCGGCCTCGCCCTGCCCGGCGTGGCCGCCGAAGTGACGCTCGAACCGCTCGTCATCGACGGCAACTACGTGACCCACTACGGCACCACCGACAACGTCTTGATTCCCACCACCTACGAAGAAAAACTGTACGAGTTTCGCGGTGTCTGGGTGGCGACGGTATACAACTTGAACATGCCGCAACACACCAGTGAAACCCAGTACAAAGCGGCGTTCGAGGCGCTTCTCGACGAAGTCGAAGAATCGAAGATGAACGCCATCGTGTTTCAGGTCCGGCCGCAGAACGACGCCTTCTACGACAGCGCCTACGCACCGTGGAGTCGTTGGCTGACCGGCACCGAAGGCGGCGATCCCGGCTGGGACGTGATGGCCTACATGATCGCCGAAGCGCACAGCCGCGGCATCGAGTTCCACGCCTGGTTGAATCCCTACCGGGTCGCCAATACGACGCTCAGCAAGTCGTCCTATCTGGCAACTCTTGATGACGAGAATTTCGCCAAGCAGAACCCTGCCCTTGTCACCAACGGCAATGTCGACAGCAACGGCCGTCTACCGCTCATTCTCAATCCTGGTGAACCGGCTGTCAAGACCTACATCCGCGACGTCATTACCGAACTGATCACGCTCTATGACGTCGACGGCGTGCATTTCGACGATTATTTCTATCCCTACAGCGGCATCAGCGCCGACTACACGACGTACACTACATACAAGGTAGGCGATGAGTCGATCGAAGACTGGCGACGCGAGAACGTCAACGACGTCGTCCGCGGCGTCAAGGAAGACATTGATGCTCACAATACAGCCAATGGCACCGATGTCCGTTTCGGCATCAGCCCGTTCGGCATCTGGAAGAACGGCGGAAGTCCCGACGGCGCCCAGATCCCATCGGGCACGATGGAGAGCTACTTCGACCAGTACGCCGACACCAAACGGTGGATCGACGAAGGCTGGCTCCATTACGTCAATCCGCAAGTGTACTGGAATTTTGAAAATGGTTCCGCCCCCTACGCCGACGTCGTCGACTGGTGGGTGGAAACGGTGCGCGGCACCGGCGTTGACCTGATCATCGGTCATGCGCCGTCCTCCGCGTATTCGCAGAACTGGGAGACCGAGGAGATCGGACTCCAACTCAAGTACAACCAGCAATATCCCGAAATCACCGGCGAAATGATGTACAGCGCCGCCTATCTCGATTATTCGCACATGCAGCACGTGGAAGCCAACTACTGGACCACCAAGCCGCTTGGAACATGGGCGGAAAGCGATGTTCCAACACCATCCATTGATCTTTCTGGTACGTTGGACGGCGATCATTACACGACCGACGTGACCGTCACCATCAACGGGGATGCGGATTTGTTCTACCGCATCAACTATGGTACTTGGACACCGTATACAGCACCATTTGATATCACTTCAGAAGGTGATTACGTCGTTCATGCCAAAAGCGTTGATGCGACTCTCGGTGACAGTCTCATCGCCGGCATCGGATTTACCATCGACAAAACAAATACCGATGTGCCGACGATAACTATCAATGGAACCGTGTTTGACAACGGCTATCTTTCCGGTGCAACAATCAATCTTACGAGTCAGTCTGAACCCATTTGGGTAGCAATCAATCATGGTAGTGTCGGAGAATGGACACTCTATACCGAACCTATCACGCTGACAGATCTAGGGAGTTATTACATCCAGACCAAAACTATCAATTTTGAAGGTGTAGAATCCGTCATAGCAACTAGATCCGTAACAATCGTGCCATTGTGTTACGACGACCCGACCTACTCGATCAGCGGCACCGGCACCGATCCGTACTTTCAAAACGCCACGCTGACGGTGTCGGGAGACAGTCCGACAATCCTCTACAAAATCAACGATGGTGCCTATCAGACCTATACGGCACCCATCGACTTTGACATGGAAGGCGACTACACCGTCTCCTACAAGAACGATGACGAATGCGGCGTCGAACAAACCGCGCAGTTCACCATCGATCAGACGGCACCCGCCGATCCGACCTTGACCGTCACCGGTGATTACGACGGTGAACGCTACCACACCAGCATCACATCGCTGGCGCTGTCGCACGTTGAGCCGGATGTGATTTTGTGGTATCGTCTGCACAACGGCAGCACCTGGACCGAATGGACCATCTACAGCGAACCGATCGTACTGCAGTTCAACGCGACCTACACGTTCGAATACGTCGCCGTCGATCTCGCCGAGAACGCCGGCACGATCCTCGATGAACGCATTCGCCTCCAGATTCCCCCGTCGGAAGACAATCTCTACGTCATCCGTGACGGCGAGCAAGTGACCTACTACGGCACCAGCATTCCCATTGAACTGCCGACCGAATACACCGAGAAAAACGCCGAGATCCGCGCTGTCTGGGTGGCCACCGTCGCCAATATCGACATCGGCCAACACAGTAACGAAGCGGATTACAAGGCGACAATCATCAACATGCTCGATACCATCCAAGCCAACAATTTCAATCTCATTTTCTTCCAGGTCCGTCCGATGAACGATGCCTTCTACGACAGCATGTACGCCCCGTGGAGCCGCTATCTGACCGGCACCGAAGGCGTTGACCCGGGATGGGACGTATTCGCGTTCCTGATTCAAGAAGCGCATGTCCGCGGCATCGAAGTGCACGCCTGGTTGAACCCGTACCGGGTCTCGACCGGCACCGCCGACAAGGCGGCCCAACTGGCCGTGCTCGACGACGAGAACTTCGCCAAACAGAATCCCGATCTGGTCATCGCCGACAGCACTGGCAAGCTGATCCTCAATCCCGGCGAACCGCAGGTTCAGGCCTACATCAAGAACGTCATCGCCGAACTGATCGCCCTCTACGATGTCGACGGCGTGCATTTCGACGACTATTTCTACAGCTACAACGGCATGTCCGACGCTCAGGACGCCGCAACCTACGATACCTACAAGGACGTTGGTCAGAGTTTGGACGACTGGCGTCGTGAAAACATCAACACCGTCGTCCGCGAAGTCTACGAACTGATTCAACAATACAACACCCAAAACGGCACCAAGATCAAGTTCGGCATCAGCCCCTTCGGCATCTGGAAGAGTGGCGGCTTAGATGGCTCAAACACGTCACCCTATACGCTCCAGAGTTACAGTGACCAGTATGCGGACACAAAACGCTGGGTTGAAGAAGGATGGCTTGATTACATCATGCCGCAACTGTACTGGGAGTTCGACCACTCGGCCGCACCGTTCGCCGATCTGGTGGATTGGTGGGCGGACGTCGTCGACGGCACCGGCGTCGATCTGATCATCGGCCAGGGATTCTATCGCTACGACGACGACTCCTGGGACGATCCCAACGAACTCTTGGAACAACTGCGTTACATGACCAAGTACGATGTCATCATCGGCTCCAGCTTCTTCAGCTACAAAGTCCTCAACAGCTTTGACACCGAAGTCGTCCAGGCAGTCGAACGCCTCAACAGCTACTACTGGACCCAATATGTCACGTTCCCCTGGGACAGCGACATCGAACCGCTCGTCTGTGACGACGGCTACCACATCGAAGACGGTGCCTGCGTCCCCGATGTCATCGAATGCGAGGATGGCTATCATCTCGAGGGCGATCAATGCGTCCCCGATGTCATCGAATGCGAAGACGGCTACCACCTCGAAGGCGACCAATGCGTCCCCGACGTGATCGAATGCGAAGATGGCTATCATCTCGAAGGTGACCAGTGCGTCCCCGACGTCATCGAATGCGAGGACGGCTATCATCTGGAAGGCGACGAATGCGTTCCAGACACTGTAACATGTGAAGATGGCTATCAACTGATCGATGGCGAATGCGTCGAGATCTTCGAAGAAGAGACCGGCTGTTTCTCCTCGATCGCCTTGTTCCGGTCGTTGCCGCTCATCGGCCTGATGATCGCCGCGGCATCGACGATGGTGCTGTTGCGGAGACGACAATGACGCTCCGCGAGGACATCAACAAACTCTTGCAATCCGGCATCGACGCCGGCCGTTTTCCCGGCTGTCAGTATGCCGTTGTCTACGCCGACAAACCGAAACTCTTCGATGCCCTCGGGTATCGTCAAACCCATCCCGTCAACATCCCCGTCGACGGCTCGGAAATCTATGACGTCGCGTCGCTGACGAAAGTGATCGCAACGACGACGATGATCATGAAACTGATCGAACGCCACCAGTTGTCGCTCGATACGCCGGTGGTCGAGATTCTCGAGATGTTCCACCATCGCGAGATCACGATCCGGCACCTGTTGACCCATACCTCGGGCCTACCGGCCGACATCCCGCGGGCGAATAAGCTCCGCAACAAGGACGACGTGCTCAACCACATCTTCCATGTCGATCTCATAAACCCCGTCGGAACGCGCATCGTCTACAGCGACATCGGCTTCATCCTGCTTGGTCTGGTGATTCAGAAAATCACCAAGAAGCCGCTCTTCGTGCTCGCCAAGGAGATGATCTTCGAACCGCTTGGCATGAGCGACACCGGCTACCAGCCGAAAAAGGATCGCTGCGCTCCGACCGAACACCGCGACGACGACGTCTACACCGGATTTCTCCAAGGACTGGTGCACGACGAGAAGGCGTTCGCCCTTCAGGGCAACGCCGGTCACGCCGGTCTGTTCTCGACGGCCCGCGACATCGCCAAGTTCATTCGCATGTTCCTTGTCGGTGATGAAACGGTGCTGAAGAAGGAAACCCAGGATCTGCTGTTCCCGGCGCGAGCCCACGACACCAACAAGAACAACTACCCGCTCGTCCGTGCCTACGGTTGGGACAAACCGACACCGGGAGGCACCGCCGGCGACCTCGTCGATCCCGACGAAACGATCGTCCACACCGGATTCACCGGATGCAACATGTGGATCGACCGCGCCCACGGCGTCGGTTTCGTAATGCTCAGTAACGCCGTTCATCCCAAACGGGAGAACAATCGCATCATCCCGTATCGCAAGCAAATTGGGACACTCATTCTGTCCGCTGAGGAGGGACAAACAACATGAAAAAACTGCTGACAACCATACTCTTGATGGTGTCCGGAATGACCCTGGTCGCCTGTCAAGACGAAATCTACATGTCGTTCGACGAAATTGTCGAGGTTGTTGAACTGGTTGAAGGGGATACCTATGACGTAACCGAAATCGACATCAACACCAATGAAACGGACGGATTCGTTTTTGGTAGCAGCAACGACCAAATTCTAACGATCAGTGCATCCGGACTGGTGACCGCGGTCGCCGCGGGGGAAGCTGACGTAACGATCCAATCGCGAACCGATTCCAGTGTCATGTTGACAGTATCGTTCGATGTTTCCCCGTATGTTGAACTGAGTTTGGACATCACGGAACTGGATTTAAAAGAGGACGATGTGTACTCGCTCGACGTGCAGTCCAACGGCGAAGTGTCATACGCTTCGAGCGATCCCAGCGTGGTCACGATTGACGAAGACGGTGTCGTCACTGCGATTGGTGTCGGGGAAGCAACGCTTTACGTGACATCGGCATTGGATGATCAAGTGACCCGCACCGTCACCGTAACCGTGGACCGTCTGATTACCCTGTCAATCGGTACGGATGCCATTACGCTCACGGAAGACGACACGTATCAGGTCGTCGCCACCAGTAATGACGACGTCACCTATGAATCCAGCAATCTCAACATCTTCGTCGTCGATGAAGACGGATTGATCACCGCACAGAATGAAGGTACCGCGACCCTGACGGTGACCTCGACCTACGACGACACTGTGACGGCAACCATGACTGTCAACGTCGACAAACTCGTCACCTTGGCTGTCACCCAGGACGACTATGTCATGGTCGTCGGCGACATGGTCACGCTCGACGTCACGACAAACGACAGCATCACCTATCAATCCAGCGAACCGAATGTCGCCAGCGTGACCGCCGGCGGTACGATCACGGCCAATCAGTTTGGAACCGCGACCATCTATATCACCAGTGTATCGGACAACACCAAAGTCATTGAAGTCTCCGTGACGGTGTTCAAGTATACCGAAGCCCTGGAAATAGAAGGAAACGACGTTCTGATTGTCGGCATGACAGGTCAACTCAACATCTCGGTCGACCCTGTTGGCGCTTATGACGAAGTGGTATGGACCAGTTCGGATCCCACGACTGCGACCGTCGATGATGCGGGTCTCGTCACCGGCATTGACATCGGCACGACGACGATTACGGCCACAAGCGTACTGGATGATTCGATTGTGGCGACGTTCCAGATCGAAGTCATCAACGTCAGCATCATCGACGACGATTCCGAAGCAGAGAGCATCTACCCGTTCATGGGTATGGAAATGGAATACGGCGAGCGCCTGTTTTCATCGATTCAACAGGCGATTGACGCCTCTCCCGCAGGCACCAAGTTCTATTTGGCCGACGGAACCTATGACGAGGACATCATCGCAACTGGTTTCGTGTTTGAGATTGAGGGCATCGGAGATAACGTCGTTCTAAGGGGAACTTGGGATCTCCAGGCAAATCACGTCATCATGACGAACTTGATATTCGAGGGCGATGCGATGATTCACAACAGCGTCAATCTTTCAACCCCACAGAGTTACGAAGCCGCGATGTTGCATTTCATCGGTAACACCGTACGCGATCTCACCGCCACGAACGGATACTTCCTGGATCTTGACGGTCTCGTCATTGTCTCCGTCTCCGACAACACCTTTGACAACATCGCCGCCGGCGCCATCGCCATCGTCGATTTCCCAAACGGGGACTTCACGATTGAGAAGAACACGTTCACCAACGTCAGCATCCCGATTACTTTCCAAGCCGTGAACGAGTACGATCTGACGACCTCGATCGACGTCCGTCGCAACACGATCGACAACGCCGACACGGCGTTCGCCGTCGATCTCATCTACGATACCGATCAACAGAAGACAATCGACGTCGTGTTCCGTTTCAACTCGGTGACCAACACTACGACGCACGTCATCGCCAGCGCCGACAACACGATCGACTTCACGCTCAACCACTGGGGCTGCGTCGAACTTGACATGAATCAGTTCCAAAACGTCGATCCGTATTATCTGCGCGGCTTCTACACGCTCGCCGAACACATTCCCGCCGAAGGCAGCTTCGATCCCGATCTGCCATTGTTCATCATCGTCACCAACCCGATCGAATCGATCATGATCGGGGAAACCCATACGTTCGAATACGACATTCTGCCGATGGAACTTGCCGACCATCCGATCCGCTTCATCACCGGCGATCCCGAGCTGGTCGCGATCAACCAGACCGGTGAAATCACACCGCTCAAAAGCGGGGAGGTGTACATCCAAGTGCGCAGCGCCATCAATTCCGCGATCCGGACCCAAGTCGACTTCCAGATCGAAACCACCCCGGGCATCGAACTGACACCGAGCGTTCTCATGAACGGCTTCACGGTCGGCGACACGCTGACGCTCACCGCCGAACCATTCCCGGCCGCGTACGCCAGTGAAACCGTCGACTTCGTCTCCAGCGATCCATCGATCGCTACGATCAACGCCGCCGGCGAAATCAACATGTTGGCGCCCGGCGTCGTGACCTTCACCGCCAGTCTCCAAAGCGATCCGACCGTCACCCAGACCTATACGCTCGAGGTGTTCAATACGCTCGATCCGTTGAACCTGCTCGATTACCTGACGATGAACCAGGTCATGTACACGCAGGAACATCGGTTCACCGTATACGGTTTCCAGTACAATTTCGGTGAGCGACTGTATGAGAGTGTGTCCCATTATTACTTCGGCGACATTGTCGTGAATGATTCGAAAATCGTCCCTGTCAGTTACGGCATCCGCCCGGGCGAACCGTTCGATCCACTGCCGGTCGGATACACCCAGTACAACCCGCAAAACGCCTACTGGATCGTCATTCATGACACCGCTTCGACGGCAACCGGATCCAATGCGTTGGCGCACGCCAACTGGCTTTACAACAGTGCTCTGGCCGGAACCGAACTGTGGGTCTCATGGCATTTCACGATTGACGACACCTACACCTACCAGCACCTGCCGCTGGATGAACGTGGATATCATGCCGGCGACGGCTCGACCAGACCCGGTGAAGGAACCTACACCGGCGGTGGCAACCGCAACGGCATCGGCATCGAGATGGCCGTCAACGACGACGGCGATGTCTTCCGTACCTGGCAGCGTACGGCGAAACTGGTCGTCGATCTGCTGTTCCAGTTCAACCTGCCGATCGAGAATCAGAAGTATCACAACGACTTCTCCGGCAAGGACTGCCCGAACACACTGAGAAATGCCGGTCTGGTGCCACTGTTTGAAGAATTCATCGCAACCGAGTATCATGTCCGCGATAACTTCCCGGATGCCGAAATCACCTTTGAATCCCACAATCCTGACATCCTCGACGACCATGGTCGGATCATCGCCATGCCGGATCGTGCGATGACCGTCAGCTACACGATCACCGTGACCTACGACGGCATCACCGAAAGCCGCACGTTCTATACTTATGTGCCTGGAACGGTGCGATGAATTGGCTTTACGCGCGTGAAAAAAATATTCTAATCTCGTAAAAAGGACTTCGAAAAACGGTTTTTACACACCTACAATTGACAGCGTTTTCACAGAGTTGTAAAATGATGGTGTGCACAACAAATAAAAATTAGAAAGGAAAATGGAGGAACTATGAAGAAACTTTTAGCAATTTTCATGTTTACTGCTCTGCTCGTGTTCGGCTATGCCAGCAGCGTTCAGGCCGAGGGAGAAATTGACATCTTTCCATATGATTTGGAAAGTTGTCTAATTCCGGAAGACTGTCCGCTTCAAATTGGAGATTCAAATTGGGATGCAGTCTACAATGGCTACAGATACCATATACCAGGTGGTCAAGCTCGGTATGCTGTAGATTTTGATGACGACAACTCAGATGGGTTCATTACTGCAGACGAAATGCCAACGAACTCATGGGACTCATTTGGTGGACTAATTATTAATGATACCGCCAGCGAGGTCGTAATTAAAACAATGAACACCACCCGCAGTGATTTGACCGGAGCATTCCATGGCATTTGGGCATACTTCGATGAAACTGGTGAACTGCAGATGTTTGAAGCATTCGTTACTTTCCAGTTCATGATTTTCAACGACGGAACCTCTGAAGCACCTGACTGGCGTCTTGCGACCCAGGCAGAAATTGATGACTATGAGGCGGCAGATCCGAAACCGGATACAACAAAACTGTCCTACATTCGGATTGCACTGGATGACACTGATAGCGATGGATATGTGGTCGAGCCAATTGGATACCTTAGTTGGGTTAAGGAAGGTATTGACACTTCGAGTGCGCCTGTTGCTGAATGGTCTGACATTCTTGCGGATGATCCGAACAATGTCACTATTCCTGCCGGATGGTCAACCGTAAGTTTCGGTACTCTTGAACGTAACGGAAGTAATCAAAAGTCAATCGACTTCATTAAGACTTTGCCATATGCGTTAGCAGCCGGGGATACTGCTCCTGCTGTAATCGAGTATACGGATCAGCCTGGTTGGTTCAGTGGCTTGGTTGGGTATGATGCTGACCCTGTTACTCCTGGTGTTAACATGATTGTCGACTACAACTCTACGTTTGATTTGCCGACCGACATTCATGCACAATGGCTGAAAATGTTCGACACTTCTGGTAATATCATCAACGATTTAGAAAACTTAGATTACTCGGTTGAGATTTCAGACGAAAGCGGAGTCTTAGAAACCATTGATTTCACATGGGATGGAACCGAGTATTCGGCAAGTGCTGCCTTAACAAGCCTCGACACTAGCGTTTTTGGTAGCGGTGTTATAGCGAAGTACATGTTCACTACACCATCGGGAGACTTGACCGAAGTAATGGTGGATATAGCAGTTGGTGTTCTGCCGCCGAAGTTTATCGGCGTTGAAGATGTATACATCAACGAAAAAACATATGTTGATTTGCTTGATGGAATCACCGCTGACGATGGATACGGTAATCCTGTCACTAACACCGTTGAAATCACAAAACCAGACAACTTGAATACATATAGCCCAGAACCTGGTGAATATATGATTGACTTGTTGTTCACTGTTGAAGTACTTATTCCTGGTGTGGATAGTAGTGTGACTATTGATGGAACAACCACTGACTGGGATGATGCATTCCTAGATTCATCGACCTCATTACTTTCATCCAGTGCTGAGTATCATATTTTCACTGATGAAACAATGGTCCACGATGTAGCTTGGGGTTTTGGAACAGTGCTTGTTTTGGTTGGAGCAGATGGATTAGTTGATGCGGTCTATGATCGCTACACTTGGGATGTCACTGATGAAACTGGCGAGTGGAATGATGGAGGAAGCACCTTTGAAACCTGGAAGGCATCTGTTGTTATCGAAGATGGCGGATTTGTAATTGGTTCGTACGGTGGTACTATATCACCTGCACTGCGAGATCTTGCCTACAATGATCCTGTTTCATATACGGTTGAAACCGAGGATCAGTTGTTCTATGTTGACACAGAAGCTTCCTACACACTGACAGTTGATGACATTACGGCTCCGGTCGCTATCGTACTTGATGACAATTACACCATCGAAACCGGTGAATTCGCCACCGCCAACGCCGCGATTCTCGCCAACGTCGTTGCTTTCGACAACTACGACGCACCAGACGATCTCGCCGTATACGTATCGAACAACGACGGACTCCTGCCGGATACAGCTGGAACATACACCGTTGAAGTCACCGTTGAAGACGTTGCTGGTAACAGTGCCATGGTCACCTTCGATGTCGAAATCGTCGCCGCTCCGGTGATGTACACCGCCGCCGAAGTGGATTCGATGATCGCCGACGCGATTGCCGATCAGGATCTGTTCACCGCAACCGAAGCACAAGCGTTGATTGATGCGGCCATCGCCGATCAGGATCTGTTCACGCAAGAAGAAGCGGATCAGTTGATTGAAGACGCCATCAATGCGCAGGATCTGTTCACCGAAGCAGAAGCGCAGGAACTGGTCGACCAGGCCATCGAAGACTTCGCCGCCGACGCCGGCTGCGGATCGGCCCTCTCGATCGGTACCGTCCTCGTGATGATCACGGGTGTCCTCGGTGCAGGCGTTCTGTTCTTCATCCGCAAACACTAAGCACCATCACAGCACCATCAAACCAGTCTGATTCGTCAGGCTGGTTTTTTGTGTGAAAATATTTTTTCAATTGTGAAAATAACGAGGTGCATATAGTATTCCACTGTTATGAGTAGTATAATAATTATGTATTCATCAAAGACATGCTGAAAAAAACCATGAAAAGAGGTATGACAAATGAAGAAACTGTTATTGATTTTCTCCGCCTTCACACTCAGTCTCGCACTCGCCGCATGCGGCGGCAATGACGACGACCCCGATCCGATCACCTGCGACGATGGATTCACGCTCGTCGACGGCGAATGCGTCGAGGACGAAATCACCGAATGCGAGGAAGGATTTGTACTGGTCGATGGCGAATGCGTCGTCGAACAGGATGAAAACGCCCCGATTTTCGACGGCGTCGCTGATCTTGAAATCACCATCGGCGATCCGTTCGATCCCCTGACGGGAGTCACCGCAACCGACAACATCGATGGTGATGTGACGGCCGACATCGTTATCAGCGGTGCGGTCAATGTCAACACCATCGGCAACTACACCATCACCTACACCGTCACCGACAGCGACGGCAACACCCAGACCGTCACCCGCGTGGTGACCGTCAAGGGCATGGACGGCTGTGACGTCCATCAGGAACTGCAGGACGGCCTTTGCGTCGACATCCCGCCCGAAGTGATCACGATCATGCATGGTGCGGTCCATGAAATCGACCCCTTCCACGAAAGTTACAGCGGCACCGAACAGCTCGAACGTCAGCAGCTTCAGGAAGAAGTGGAAGAATTCTACAACGTGGACATCGTGTATGCCCCGTATCCGGACGATGCCGGATGGGGACCCAACCGCGTCAGTAAAATCATTCAATCCAGCGTCGCCGGCGACCATCTGTCCGACATTTACTGGGTCACGTCCGACTGGATCCAGCAACTCGTTCAAGGCGATGCGATCACCCCGGTCACGTCCTACATGTCGACCCATGGCACCAACATCGATCCCGTCTGGTGGGACGTCGGTGGTTACCAGGGCAACATCTACGGATTCGAGAGTTTCAAAGTCACGATGGAAACGGGACTCTACTACAACGCCGAACTGATTGATTCGCTCGGCGTGCCCAATCCGACCCAACTCTATCTCGACGGCCAGTGGACTTGGTCCACCTTCGAAACGTGGGCGACCAACGTACAGACGCAGTTGACACCACTTGGTGACGACTACTTCGCCCTTGGCGGCATGTTGAGTTACTATGCGGCATCGATGGTTCCGCTCAATGGCGGCAGTCTCATCAACGCCACCACCGGACGCGTCAGCTTCGCCCAGAATCCGGCGATTGAAACCTACGACTTCCTGGCGACACTGGAAGACAAGGGCTTGTTTGAAACGGCCCCGGCCTACGACGCGGGCAGTCCGCAATGGTTGGCCGGCAAAGTCGCCCTGCATCCGGGCAGCCTGTGGTTCATCAATGCGGCGAACCGTTGGGGCGGACTCCCCTTCGAACTCGGCTTCGTGCCCTACCCGGTCGCCGATGACTTCAGTGGCGAATACGTATCACCGGTTGGCGGCGTCGCGCTGATGACCGTCGCCAGCGGCATGACTCCCGAACGCGAAGAACTCGTCTTCAAGGTTTGGAATGCGCTCCAGATCTGGCTGACGGACGAAGAAGCGGCCGAGGCCTTTGAACTGTCGCTCTTGACCAAATTCGATGATGAACTCTACATCACGGCTTACATGGACGTATACGACAAAGTCTATCTTGATCTGATCAACGCGATCGGCATCAGAGCCTACAGCGAAAACGGCTGGACCGCCAACATCAACGCGGCGATCCGCGACGATAATGCCAGATCTGTCATGGATTCGATTGCCCCCATTTACGCCGCCGCCCTGGAAGACTACCTGGGCGAATAACCGCACGACATTCCGGACAATCCCCCTTGTCACCACAAGGGGGAGATTGTCTTGAAAGGATGATGCCCGATGAACAAATTCGCCATCGTGTTGCTGAGCCTGATCGGCGCGTTCGCCCTGTTCGTGGCGATCGAGCCGGTGTGGCTGCAGAACCGGCAGGACTACACACGATTCAACACCGAACCGTTTGACGATTCGTTCTACGACGAATTGTCGTATTTTGACATCTCCGACTATTACAGTTATCTCGATTCGTTCGACGCGGTCATGCCCGACGTCGAGCCGATCGTCATCGATGCCTCCGATTACATTCTCGAGGAGGGCGACGTCGACGTCATCGACTACGCCGGCAAGACCGACGTGCTGCTGACCGGGGAAATCTCCAGTGTCACCTGGACGGTCGACGTGGAGGAGGCCGGATTCTATCAGATGAAGGTCAACTACTATCCCTATCCCGGCAAGAGCTCGTCGATCGAACGCACGATCAAGATCAACGACGAGGTGCCGTTCGACGGAGCCAACACCGTTACCTTCCACCGCATCTGGGGAAACGAGACGGTGATCCGCCAGGACATCAACGGCAACGACATCCGACCGAGCCAGATCGAAACGCCGTTCTGGACGTACAGTTACGTCAAGGATCACATCGGCTACGTCAACGATCCCTATTACTTCCATTTCGTCCAGGGCGTCAACACGATCACCTTCGACAGCATGCGCGAACCGCTTCTGATTGAATCGATTGAACTGGTCGCGAGCGCCGATGTACCGACCTACGCGGATGTGCGTTCGACCTACGGCGCGCTTCCCGACGCCGGTGCAGAACTGGTGTTCGTCCAAGGCGAACATCAGGCCTACAGCACGTCACCGACGTTGTACCCGCTCAACGACCGGACCAGTCCGCTGACCGAACCGGCCAGCCCCAACAAGGTCCGCCTCAATACGATCGGCGGCAACAACTGGCGTGTCGCCGGCGACAAGATCGCTTGGGACTTCACGGTCGAAGAAGCCGGTCTCTACACCATCAGCATGCGCGTCAAACAGAAACTGGCGACAGGCATGAACGTCTATCGCAACATCTACATCGACGGCGAACTGCCGTTTGTCGAACTGGCCAACTACGCCTTCACCTACGGCGACGACTGGCGCATCCAGACGCTTGGCGCCGAGGATGAACCCTATCAGTTCCACCTCGAAGCCGGTACCCACACGATCGAGATGGAAGTGTCGCTCGGCAGTTACGGACCGATCATCGGTCAGGTCCAGACGTCGATCAACAACCTCAACAAACTCTACCGTGAGATCTTGATCTACACCGGACCGGAACCCGACCAGTACCGCGACTATCAGCTCACCGAGCGAATCGACAACCTCGTCGGCCGCCTCGAAGCGGAACGCGATGCGCTACGTCAGGTCCAGTCCGACATCATCACGATCTCCGGCAGCAAATCGGAAAAAACCGGGATTCTCGACACCGTCATCCTGCAACTCGAAGACTTCATCGAGAAACCCCGTGAAATCCATCAGAATCTGCCGACGTACAATTCGAACATCTCCTCGCTCGGTACGCTCGTCTTGCTGCTCAGCGCCCAACCGCTCGAAGTCGACTACATCGCCGTGCACGGCAGCGACGCCGATCTGCCGGCGACGACCGCCTCGACGTGGACCAGGATGACGTTCGGCGTGCGCAGTTTCCTGTCGACGTTCGTCACCGACTACGCGTCACTCGGTCAGACCGACGAGTTCGAAACGACCGAGACCGTCGAAGTGTGGCTGTCGATCGGCCGCGACCAGGCCAACGTGCTGCGCAAGCTGATCGACGAATCGTTCACGCCCAACAACGGCATCAAGATCGACCTCAAGCTCGTCAACGGCGCCGTCTTGTTACCGGCGACGTTGTCCAACGTCGGTCCCGACGTGGCGATGGGGCTGGGCAACAGCATCCCCGTCAATTACGCGATGCGCAACGCCGTGTATGACATTTCGCAGTTCGACGATTTCGAAGAAGTCGCCGACCGCTTCAAGGACAGCGCGATGGTTCCCTTCGAATACGAAGGCGGCTACTACGCCCTGCCCGAGCAGCAGATCTTTCTGATGATGTTCTACCGTACGGACATCTTCGAGGAACTCGATCTGACCCCGCCCGACACCTGGCAGGACGTCATTACGCTGATTCCCGATTTGCAGAAACACAACCTTGAATTCTATCTCCCCGTGCCGATCACCCAGGGCGCCGTCATGAACTTGCCGCCCAACCCGGTGTACGCCACGCTGTTCTACCAGAACGACGGGGAATTCTATATCAACGGCAAAACCGAAAGTGGCTTCAATGAAGGCAAGGGCCCGGAAGTGTTCGAACTGTGGACGCAGTTCTACACCGATTACTCGTTCCCGGTTCAGGCCAACTTCGTCAACCGCTTCCGCAGCGGCCAGATGCCGATCGGCATCACCTACTACAACACCTACAACGTGCTCAGCGTGTTCGCCCCGGAAATCCGCGGCAAGTGGGATTTCATCCCCGTGCCGGGAACCGTTGATGAAGACGAATTGGGCAACGAGTACATCCGCCGCGAGACGGTCTCAACCGGCACCTCAGTAATGATCATGAACGACGCCGACAACAAGGTCGCCGCCTGGGAATACCTCAAATGGTGGACTTCGACCGACGTACAGGTCCAGTTCGGCCGTGAGATGGAAGGCATCCTCGGTGCCGCCGCGCGTTATCCGACCGCCAACGTCGCCGCGCTCAGCCAGCTGCCGTGGACGGTCCGCGAATACCAGAAGCTGGAAAGCCAGTGGGACTGGGTCCGCGGCATTCCCGAAGTGCCCGGCGGTTACATGACCGGACGCCATCTCGACAACGCCTTCCGCCTTGTGTACAACGAGAGCTCCAATCCCCGCGAAACGATATACGACTACGTCCAGATCATCAACGATGAGATCGCGAAGAAACGTCGCGAATTCGGACTGGAATAGGAGGTTGCCATGGACACGAACATACAAGCCTCGCATCAGCTGAGTCGCATGCAACTTCTGAAGAAGAACATCAAGAAGTCGAAACATTACTACATTCTGATGGCCCCCTACGCCATCTTGTTCTTCACGTTCACGGTCGTTCCCGTCGTCATGTCGCTCGGGATCAGTTTCTCCTACTTCAATCTGCTCGAACCGCCGAAACTAATCGGCCTCGACAACTACATCAAGCTGTTTCTGGAGGACGAGGTGTTCATCATCGCCCTTCGCAACACGCTGATTCTCGCGGTTGTCACCGGTCCGATCAGTTACCTGATGGCGTTTGTCTTCGCCTGGCTGATCAATGAGCTCGGACCGAAACTCCGGGCGTTTCTGACGCTTGTCTTCTATGCGCCGTCGATCAGCGGCAACGCGTTTCTGATGTGGCTGCTGATCTTCAGTGGCGACACCCACGGATTCGCCAACGCCTATCTGATGAACTGGGGGTTCATCGACAATCCGATCCAGTGGCTCAAGGATCCCGAGTACATCATGCTGGTGATCATCATCGTCCAGCTGTGGCTCAGTCTCGGCGTCAGTTTCCTGGCGTTCATCGCCGGCTTGCAGTCGGTCGACAAGACGCTCTACGAAGCCGGGGCCATCGACGGCATCCGCAACCGCTGGCAGGAACTGTGGTTCATCACCCTGCCGTCCATGAAACCACAATTGTTGTTCGGGGCGGTGATGCAGATCACGACTTCCCTTGCGATTGCGCAAGTGTCGATGCAACTCGTCGGCTTCCCGTCGGTCCAGTATGCCGGTCACACGATTGTCACGCACCTCATCGACTACGGTACGGTGAGGTACGATCTGGGCTATGCGTCAGCGATCGCCACCATCCTGTTTCTGATCATGATGACGACCAACCTCGTCGTCCGTCAGATTCTCAGAAGGATTGGTGATTGACATGAAATTTCTGACCAAGACCAGACGTCTCAACCGTTCGCTGCTGGGCGACATCGGGCTGTTTCTGGTGCTCGCGCTGTTCGGGTTCTTCAGCGCCTATCCGCTGATCATGACCGCGTCCAACGCCTTCAAACCGCTCGATGAACTGTTTCTCTTTCCACCGCGCTTGTTGCCGCGCAATCTCACGCTCGAGAACTTCCGTGATCTGCGTGAACTGATCGGTAACAGCTGGATACCCTTTTCCCGTTATTTCTTCAACACCCTGCTGATCACCACGGTCGGGACCGTGGGCCACGTCATCATTGCGTCGATGGCGGCCTTTCCGCTTGCGAAATACCGCTTCCCCGGACGCAGTCTGTTCTTCACGCTGGTCGTCTACAGCCTGATGTTCGCGCCCCAGGTCACCGCCGTTCCCAACTACATCATCGTCAGCGGCATCGGTCTGATCGACAATCCGACCGCGATCATTCTGCCGGCGATCGCCTCGAGTCTGGGTCTGTATTTGATGAAACAGTTCATGCAGCAGATTCCCGACGAGCTGATCGAATCGGCCAAGATCGATGGCGCGAGCGAATATCGCATCTTCTTCACGATCGTGATGCCGCTCGTCAAACCGGCCTGGCTGACGCTGATCATTCTGTTGTTCCAACGTCTGTGGATCACCGATGGCGGTAGCTTCATCTTCTCCGAAGAACTCAAGCCGCTGTCCTACGCCCTGAGACAAATCGCGCAGGGAACCATCGAACGCGCCGGTACGATCGCCGCCGTCAGCTTCATCATGATGATCGTCCCCGTCACGTTCTTCATCATTTCCCAGTCGCGCATCGTCGAAACCTTCAGCCATTCGGGCATGAAGTAAGGAGGATGCGGACATGATCAAACTAATCACACTGGCGACGATCCTGCTGACGGCACCGTTTTACTCGATCGCCTCGACCAGCTACAACTATTCCTATTACGGCGAAGCCATCCATTCGGCACCCGGCATGACGTTCGCCGCCTACATCAACGCCCAGACCCTCGGCGCGACGTTGCAGTCCCCCGAGGATCTCGTGGTGTACGACGACCACATCTATGTCGTCGACTCCAACGTCGACAGCCTGCTCGTCATCGACGCGGACTTTCAGCTTGTCCACGAGTTCACGAGCTTTCCGCTGTCCGCGGAATACATCGCCGCCCAGGGCATCGAAACGCCGGTTGATCTGACGCTGGACGGTCCGCTCGGCATCGACGTCACCGACAGCGGCATCTTCATCACCGACCCCGGTCATTACCGGGTTGTCAAACTCAACCACGACTACGAAGTCGTGGCGACGTTCGGCACGCCCGACGACGACACCTTCGATCCCGACCCTGAAGACGGCGAGGAAGAAGGCATCAATTACGAACCGAGCAAAATCACCGTCGACCCCACCGACCGCATGTACGTGGTCGCCAAGAACGCCTACGAAGGCATTCTCGAAATCAACTCCGACGGCAGTTTCAATCGGTTCACGGGCGTCAATCCGATCGTCCTCACACCGTTTGAAATCTTCAGTCGCAGCCTGATGACCGAAGATCAGCTGGCGCAGCTGCAGCTGTACCTGCCGACGGAGTACACCAACGTCCAGATCGACAGCCGCAACTTCATCTACGCGACATCACGGGTCTCGGAGAACAACGCCGAAAACCCGATTCAGCTGATCAATCCCAAGGGCGTCGACGTCATCAAGAAAAACGGATACTTCCCGCCGATGGGCGACGTCCAGTACATCGTCGGCATGAACAACTACGTCATCGACGGTCCGTCCGACCTCGTCGACATCGCCTCGACCGATCACGGTATCTACACCGTGCTCGATCAGAAGCGCTCGCGCCTTTTCACTTATGATTCGGAGGGCAATCTCCTCTACATCAACGGCGACGAAGGCAATCAGTCCGACAAGTTCACCGAAGGCGTCGCGATCGGCTACTTCGGCGACGATCTGCTGATTCTCGACCGCGGCACGAAGACGATCGTCGTCTACCGTCTGACCGAGTTCGGCTCCTACGTCAACCGCGCCATCGCCTACCACGCCGAAGGGCGTTTCGACGACGCGGCCGAAATGTGGGAAGAAGTGATCCAAATCAACACCAACTACGAAATCGCCTACAACGGCATCGGCAAACTGCTGCTCCGCCAGGAGCGGTTCCGCGAGGCGATGGAATACTTCCAACTGGGTCACGACCAGTATTACTATTCCAAAGCCTACAAGGAATACCGCAACGAAATCCTCAAGGACAACTTCGGTCTGATCGTCGGCGCGATCGTCGTCATCGGCAGCGGCGCGATCGGCCTCAAGATCCGCAACGTCTACAAACGGGGAGGTTCGATCCTGTATGAAGACTAAACTCAAAGAATGGTACCACGATTTCATCCGCTTCCCCAAATACATTCTCCTGCATCCGTTCGACGGATACGAGGAGTTCAAACGTTACAAGAAAGCCAAACTGAAGGTCGCCGTGGTGTTCATCACGCTGTTTGCGTTCTTCCGCATCTTCAGCTTCCAGTACACCGGCTTTCTGATCAATCCCAACAATCCGCTTGATCTCAACAGTCTGAACGAGATCTTTTCGGTGGTGCTCCTGGTGTTCCTGTTCACCGTCGGCAACTGGTCGGTGACGACCCTGATGGAAGGCAAGGGCAGCTACAAGGAAATCCTCATGGTGACCGGCTACGCACTGTTCCCTCTGGTCATCATCGGGTTCCCGAGCGTCATTCTGTCGAATTTCCTGACGCTCGAGGAAATGGCGTTTTACAGCTTGATGATGCTGATCGCCTACATCCTCACCGGATGGATGCTGTTCATGGGCATCCTCAACATACACCAATACGGATTGTTCAAGACGATCCTCGCGTTCATCGCGACGATCGTGTCGATGAGCGTAATGATGTTTCTGGGCCTCTTGTTCTTCGACCTCATCCAACAGTTCATCGCCTTCGTGGTCTCCATCTACGAAGAGCTGTCACTGCGGTACTAGGGGGATGACATCATGATGACCAAACGACGTTATGCGATCGTGGCCCTGATCGCCCTCGTATTCCTCCTGTACACCATCTTGTTCAACATGTCGCCGACAGCCATCGAGGCGACCGACCTGATGCCGTTCGATCCGGACGGCTTCACCGACAGCGAAACATTGAGCGACACCGATCGGCTCGTCGCGGAAAACGCCACGTTCCAGCTGTATCTGGACGAGACAACATCGTATTTCCGCCTGGTCGACAAACGCACCGGACTGGAGTGGAAGAGCAATCCCGACACCTTCGATCCGTGGCAGTTCGACCCGACCAAGACAATCACCAACAGCGCGCTCGACAAGCAGAGATCGACGCTCGAGCTGTCGTATTTCAACGACACCGGCTCGATCGCCACGATCAACAACTACAAATATTCGATCCATCATCCCGAAAGCATCCTCAACGACGAGGGACTGCGCACGTTCGGCGTCAAGTACGTCGACGACGGCTTCCAGATCAAGTACGTCATCGAGGACCTCGAGATTGACTATCTCTATTTCCCGAAATTCCTCACCCCCGACGTCCTCGAGTCGCTGGACAATCGCGACATTCTGGAAGCGATCGCCTACACCGGCTACGACGAAGAACTCGACGTCTACGAACTCGTCCAGTACGAGTCGATGTCGAAACTCGTCAAACGCCGTCTGTACGACACGTTCTACGGCGAAGACGGACTTGGCTACACCCGTGAACGGGCGATTGAAGAAAACGCCCAGTACGGCTACACCGAAACCTTTGAAAAGGTCCGCTTCGAGATCGCCCTCGACGTCCGTCTGACCGATGATGGCATCGATGTGACGATCCCCCATGATTCAATCGTCGAACCATCCAATGTCAAACTGGCCCGCATCACCGTGTTGCCGCTGTTCGGTACCGCCATCAGCGAGATCGCCGGCGAACCGACCGACGGCTACATCGTTCTGCCCGACGGCAGTGGTGCGGTGATGGAATTCAACAACGGCAAATTCTACCAGCAACCCTACAACAAACGGCTCTACGGCGAGGATCTCGCGATTCTCGACTACAAGATGCCGGAAGTCCAGGAAAAGATCAGCCTCCCGCTGTTCGGCATGGTGAAAGACACGGGCGGTTACGCCGCGATCATCACCGAAGGCGACTCGATGGCGACGTTGCATGCCGACGTATCGGGCCGGATCGACTCCTACAACAAAGTCTACACCAGCTTTCTGCTCCGCGAAGTCGAATCGGTCACGCTCGGCACCGGCTTCAACCAGTACGGCATCGATTTGTGGACGAAAGAACGGGTCCGCAGCGACTTCCAGATTTCCTTCCGGATGCTGGACGACACAGAGAACGACTACGTATCGATCGCCGCGGTCTACCGCGACCATCTCGAGACGACGCGCGGCTTCCGTCACGACGACACGACGACGAGCACCGTCGTCACCGCCGAACTCGTCGGTGCCTACGACCAGAAACAGTTCCTGCTCGGGGTGCCGTATTACGCGAATGATTCGCTGACGACGTTCGACGAGGCCGAGACGATTCTGAATGCCTTGAGCGACGCCGGCATCACCACGATCGACGTGCTCTACACGGGCATGATCAATGGTGGCTTGTCGACCGATCTCAACGACCATTTCAATGTCGAGCGGGTGCTCGGCGGACGCCGCGGCTACCGTGATTTCCTGGTGTACCTCGATGACGCCGACATCGTCATGTACCCGACCGTCAAATTGATGACGGCATCGGAGTTCGACAAGATGTTCGACCGGTTCCGCTACAGCGCAAGCCGCATCGACGGATCGCAATCCCTCTTGTTCAATTATCACCTGCCGTCGAAACTGCCCTACAGTGAGACGCCGTTTGGCGACACCAAGGACGACTACGTGATCAACCCCCGCTATCTGGCCGAAGTGCTGAGTCGTTTCGACAAAGACTACGATGGCGATGCAATCGCCTTCGAGCTGCTCGGAGGCGTGCTTGGCGGCGATTACGACAACGCCGTGCTGGTCTATCGTCAGGATGCCCTGCGGTTGCAGGAAGAACTGCTCGCCGGGCTTGACGAACAGCTGGCGCTCTCGAGCCCGCTCGGGTTCGCGATGCCATATGCGACGACCATCACCGATCTGCCGACCGACATGACGCTGTACGCGATTCTCGATTACCCGATTCCGCTGCTGCAGCTGGTGCTTTCGGGACAGGTCGACTACAGCACCGTCAGTCTCAATCTGGCCAACACGCGCAGCACGCAGTTCAACTTCCTGAAGATCATCGAAACCGGCTCCAATGTAAAATACACGCTCAGTTTCGACGATTCCAAGGAACTCAAGGAAACCGAATACAATTATTATCTCTCGACGCAGTATCAAAACTGGCTCACGCAGATTGCCCAGACCGTCGCCGAACTCGACGATCTCGGCATCCATCAGGGCACCCTGATCGGACACCGCGTGCTCGCCAACAATGTCGTCGAGGTGTCCTATTCGCACGGTCTGGTCGTGCGCATCAACTACAACCTGAGTGACGTGACGGTGGATTCCCAGACGATACCCGCCCTTGATTACGTCGTCGTGGAGGTGGACTAGATGGACGATTCCGCACGCAACATCACCACGCCGCCGAAACGGCGCTTTGAAATCCCGTACAAGACCTCCAAGATCATCTGGGGCGTGATTTTCCTGATGCCGTGGATGATCGGCTTCGTGACCTTGTTCGCATGGCCGCTGTTCGAGTCGCTGCGCTACAGTTTCTACGAACTGACGCCGACCGCCGGCGAGATCACCGAAGAGTTCATCGGGTTCGGCAATTACATCTTCGCCTTCAATGAACACGTCACCTCGAACTCGAGCTTCCAGGTCGAACTGATCAACACGACCGTCGACGCGCTCATCAATCTTCCCGTCCTGCTGATTTTCAGTCTGTTCATCGCCGTCATGCTCAACATGAAGTTCCGCGGCCGTGCGGTTGTCCGGGCGATCTTCTTCATCCCCGTCATCCTCAACAGCGCCGCGGTCACGACCGCGCTCGGTGGCGGCGACGCCATCGCCGCGCTACTCGAAGAACAGGGCATCGAACAGATTTTCGACCTCGAATTTTATCTTGTTCAAACCGGCATGACACCGATTCTGATCGGTTTCATCGTCGGGCTGATCGATCGCATCTACGCGATCCTGTCGCTCGCCGGGGTACCGATTCTGCTCTTCCTCGCGAGCATTCAGTCGGTACCGAAACATTTGTACGAAGCGGCCAAGATCGAAGGGGCGACCGGCTATGAGACCTTCTGGCTGATCACCCTGCCCAACGTCAGTCCGCACATCGTCACGGTCACCGTCTATGCCCTGGTCGACACGTTCCTGACGTCGTCGGTGAGCAACATCATTTCCGGCGAACTCAACAGACAGAACTGGGGTCTGTCCTCGGCGATGGCCTGGGTGTACGTATCGACCATCATCGGCATTCTTGCACTCCTCGCGGTGTTGGCGAAATCCTTCAAGATCGGAGGATCGCACTATGAAGAGTAACGACCTGATGCAGAAGTGGAACGGTTACGTGGAACAAGCCAAGGAAAACTGGAACGACCCGCGCAACATGCTCGTCCGCAAGAAGAAGTTCCAGACCGTCGCGATGACGATTCTCCGCACCGTGCTTTTGTTCGGTCTGTGTTTCGTCATCCTGTTTCCGACCATCCAGCAATTGTCGATGGCGCTCCGCGCGCCGGAGGACGTCAACAATCCGGCGGTCATCTGGATTCCCGAAAACTGGTCGCTGATGAATCTCAGAATCGCCGCCGTCGTTCTCGACTACGGCAAAGCGGCCGTCAATACGTTCCGGCTCAGCGCAATCTCGATGCTGCTGCAGCTGGCATCGACGGCGCTCGCCGGCTATGCGTTCAGCCGCCTCAAGTTCAAAGGCTCGAACATCTTGTTCTTACTGGTGATTCTCACCATCGTCATTCCGCCGCAAGCCCTGTCGCTCGCCCAGTATTTCTATTTCCGCAATCTCGATCTGCTTGGCAATGAAGCATCCATCTATCTGATGAGCGGACTGGGCATGGGCATCCGTAGCGGCATCTTCATCTACATTTTCCGCCAGTTCTTCCGGGGTCTGCCCAAGGAACTCGAAGAATCGGCGATCATCGACGGCGCCGGCGTATTCCGGACGTTCTGGAGCGTCATGCTGCCCAACGCCCGCGGTGCGCTCGTGACGGTCGGTCTGTTCGCCTTCGTCTGGCAATGGAACGACGCGTACTACGTCAAGATCTTCGAAGTGTCGACGGTTGAGTTCCCGCTGCTGACGATGCGACTCATCAACGCCGCCGAAGGCATGTACCAAGCCCTGTTCTACACCGGCGGTCTCGATCTGATCGGCCAGGACGTGTGGGAGAACCCGCTGTTCCTCGCCCTGATCAGCAACGTTGCGGCGCTACTGATGATGCTGCCGCTCCTCATCATGTATCTGTTTGTGCAAAAACAATTCGTGGAATCGATCGAACGTACCGGCATTGTCGGATAGGAGGGGTGTCATGAATTTCGACAAACTGATGAATTCGAAAATCAACGCCTTCGCCGACTGGGTCATCCGGCTGGTGCTCATCAACATCCTCATCGTCGTCACCGCGTTACCGGTGATCACGCTGTTGCCGGCACTGTGTGCCGGGTACGCGGTCCTCAGTGACTACGTGCAGAAGAAGGACTTCAAACTGGTTCGAACCTATTTCGAGTATTTTCGTCAGAACATCGGCAAGAAACTCGTGCTTGGCGTCATCATTGCGTTGATCTTCTATCTCAGTTTTGCGAATTCGACATTCTATTCGAACGTGCTCGAACAAGAGTCCTCGACGTTGGTGCTGGTTGGCTATTACGTGACGCTCGCGCTGCTGGCGATCGCGTACGCCGTCAGTCTCTACACGTTCGTCGTGTTCAAGGTCCACCCCGGCATCCGGCTGTTTGAAATCATCAAGCTGTCGTTCTATCTGGCCGGCAAATTCTACTTCATCACACTGTTCCTCGTGATGGTCAACACCATTCCCTTTCTGATGTTGCTCCTGCCGCTCACGAGTGTATTGTTCGTCTTCTTCGGCGTGTCGTTGCCGCTGCTCATTCATGCGCTATTGACAAGACAGGCCGTCCATTACCTCGAACGACTGGGGGAATCGTCATGATCACACTCGGCATCGAACGCCTCGCGGAGTACCGCCATCTGTTTGCCGGCAAACGCGTCGGTCTGATCACCAACCCGACCGGTGTCACCAGCGACTTCACGGCAACCATCGATCTCCTTCACAACCAGACCGATCTGGTTGCGCTGTTCGCGCCGGAACACGGCGTCCGCGGCGACATTCAAGCCGGTGTCCGCTTCACCGATTACATTGACGACGCAACCGGCATTCCGGTGTACTCGCTCTATGGCGACACGAAAGAACCGACCGCAGCGATGATGGCAAAGATCGACATCATGGCGTTCGACATCCAGGATGTCGGACTGCGGTTTTACACCTATCTCTACACGCTGGCCAACGCGCTCAAAGCATGCGCGGAACACCACGTTCCGATGGTTGTGTTCGACCGCCCCAATCCGCTCGGCGGCGACGTTGTCGAAGGCATCATCATCGATGCGGACTGCACGTCGTTCGTCGGCAATTACGGTCTCGTTCAGCGCTACGCTCTGACGATCGGCGAGTTCGCCCGCTATGTCAACGACACGGCCGGCTTTCACGCCGAACTGCACGTCGTTCCGATGACGGGATATCGTCGCGCCATGGACTATGCCGCGACGGGACTGCCATGGGTGCTGCCGTCGCCCAACATTCCGACGATGGAAAGCCCGCTCTATTATGCGGCGACCTGCCTGTTCGAAGGCACCAACGTCTCGGAAGGACGCGGCACAACCAAACCGTTCCAGATCATCGGTTGCCCCGATCTTGATGTGGACACGTTGCTTCGGATATTGAAGCAAGACAATCTGCCCGGCGTGATGTTCCGCAAATTGCATTTCACACCGACGTTTTCCAAATACGCCGGAACCTTGTGCAGTGGCGTGGAACTCTACGTCACCGATCCCCAGGCGTTTCGCCCGGTCCGCACCGGACTGACGCTCCTAAAACGCATCGAACAGACGCACCCGGCGTTTGCGTTCTTGCCTCCCTACAAGGCCGGTCATCATCCGATGATCGATCTCCTGACCGGGAATGAGAACGTCCGCAAGGGTGTCGATCTCGCCACCATCATCCGCGCTCTGAACGACGACACCGCGCGTTTTGCAGAGCGAAAACGGAGGTATCATCTGTATGAATAAGCGCATAGAAGAACTGACGATTGACGAAAAGATCGGCCAATTGATCATGTTCGGATTCCACAGTACCACCCTCGACGAACATGCGCGTTCGCTGATCCGGGATCACCGCGTCGGCAACGTCATCCTGTTCGCTCGTAACGCCGCCGATCCCGAGCAGATCTTCCAGCTCAACCAATCGCTGCAAGAACTGGCGGAAGCGGAACTCGGCGTCCCGCTCTTCATCAGCATCGACCAGGAAGGCGGCATGGTCACCCGCATCAAGCACGGGGCGACGTTTTTCCCCGGGGCGATGACGACGACCGCCAGTGGCGATCCCGCAAGCGCCCATCAAATCGGGCTGCACATGGGACGTGAGCTGCATGCGCTCGGCATCAACATGAACCTGGCGCCCGTGCTCGACACCAACAACAATCCGCACAATCCCGTGATCGGCGTGCGCAGTTACAGCGACGATCCCAACGTCGTCGGCACCTACGGCAGCGCCTTTGTGACAGGACTTCAGGAACATGTCCTGGCGACCGCCAAACATTTCCCCGGTCATGGCGACACCCACGTCGACAGTCATCTCGCCCTGCCGACGATCGACGCCGACAAGGCCCGTCTCGAAACACTCGAATTGATTCCCTTCAAGCAAGCCATCGCCGCCGGACTCAAGGTCGTGATGAGTTCACACATCAACTTCCCTGCGATCAACGAGAACGGACTGCCTTGTACGCTCTCGCACAACTGTCTCACCAACTTGCTCCGACAAGAACTGAAATTCGATGGTTTGATCATCACCGACTGCATGCAGATGAAGGCCATCCAGCACCATTACACGACTCCAGAAGGTGCCCTGATGGCCATTCAAGCCGGTGCCGATTTGGTCTGTATCTCGCACGACAGCGACCTCCAGATCGCCGCCATCCGGCGCATCCGCGCTGCCGTCGACAGCGGCGAACTACCGATGGACGTCCTGAATGACCGCGTCGCACGCGTGCTCGCCTTCAAATCGACGTTGCTGCCGGTCCCGTCCGCCTACGAAGACGTGCGACCAATCATCGCTGATTTAGCGACGAAATCCTACGTCCAATCCATCGTTGACAATGCCGTTACCCTCGTCCGAGGGACGCCGTTTGAACAACAAGGTAAGGTACTCGTGATCGCCTCGAGTCCGCTCGCGACGACAATCGCTGATGAAGACGACGGGACGATCGACATCCTCGCCGCCATCAACGGACGATTGCCGAAGTTCACGACGCATCGCATTCCCGTTCGTCCGGAACCATCCGACATCAAAACGGTGCTGGAACTCGCATCGACATTCGATCAAGTCGTCTGTTGCACCTACAACGCCAACATCCACACCACACAACTCGATCTTGTCAAGGCCCTCCAGCGACAAGCATCCGAACTCCATGTCATGACGATGCGCAACCCCTACGATACGCTCTTTGCCCCCGAACTGAAGAACGTGACGTGTTTCTATGAATACACACCCAACAGCATCCGCTCGCTGATCAAGTACTTGAGCGGTGAACTCAAGCCACACGGAAGGTTGCCCGTCCACGATGTCTAACTACATCATCGGCATCGACGGGGGCGGTACCAAAACACTGGGGGTGCTGTTCGACGAAAGCGGTACGGAAGTCGCCCGCACCGAACAGGGATTTGCCAATTTCCGTGTCGACAAGGAAACCGCGAAAACGCATCTCATCGCGACCATCAATGCGCTGACGGCGACGATCGATCTCAAGGATCTCGCCTTCATCCAGATCGGCGTCGCCGGGGTGCCCGACGACGCATACAAACAAATGTTGCTGAAGGAACTGAAAGCGACCTACAAGACACCGGTCGATCTCGTCACCGACGCCACCATCGCTCTGTACTCGATTCGCAAGCACAGCGACGACTGCGTGATCATGGTGCTCGGTGGGACGGGAAGCGCGATCATGGTCAAAGATGGGGACAAGGACCGCCTGATCGGCGGCTTCGGTCACCTTCTCGGCGACGAAGGGTCCGGCTATCATCTGGCCATATCGGCACTGCGCAACATCATTCAGCAATACGAGGAAGACAAACCGATCACACCGCTGTCCCGCGCGATACTGGATCAAATCCACGCACCGGATTACTTTGCGATCAAGGATTTCGTCTACAACTCCTCGAAAAAACAGATCGCCAAACTGTCCGAGTTCATCGCCCGTCACGCCAACGCCGGCGATGTGGAGGCGATTGAACTGTTCCGTCAGGAAGGGCGTCATCTCGCCCGTCAGACCCTCACCGCCTTCCGCCAGTTGGAGACCTGTCGTCAAGTGACGATCGGATTCCGCGGTGGATTCCTCCTGAATGCCCCCTACGTTCGGGCGACGATGATCGCCGAACTTGATAAGAGTCACGTCCAATACAAGATTGACGAAGAACCCGTGGAGCCGGTTGTCGGCGCCTACTATCTGGGTCATCGCCAATCGCTCAATGAGGTGAAATCATGATGGTAGACATCAGTAAGATCACAACCGAGAAACGCAATGAAAACACACGCAACATCGACATCGCGTCGACCTGCGACATCCTCAAGATGATCAACAACGAGGACAAGAAGGTCCCGCTCGCGGTGGAGCAGGCGATCGATCAGATCGCCGCCGTCGTCGATGTCGTCACCGAAGCCTTCCGCAACGGCGGTCGCCTGTTCTACATCGGCGCCGGCACGAGCGGACGTTTGGGCGTGCTCGATGCGAGTGAATGCCCGCCCACCTTCGGCGTACCCGCCGACATGGTGATCGGCATCATCGCCGGTGGTGACGAAGCCTTGCGGACCGCCATCGAAGGTGCCGAGGATTCCAAGGAAGCAGCAGTGGAGGATCTTGCCAACCACGGTCTGCAACCGCGTGACGTGGTCATCGGCATCGCCGCCAGCGGGCGGACACCCTACGCCGTGGGCGGCATTGAGTACGCCAATGAGATCGGCTGCATCACCGGTTGTATCACCACCAGCAAGGATTCCGAAATCGCCAAGGTCGCGACCTATCCGATCGAAGCCGTGACCGGCGCCGAACCGCTGACCGGTTCGACGCGGATGAAATCGGGAACGGCGCAGAAACTGATCCTCAACATGATCACCACGGCCGCGATGGTGAAACTGGGCAAGGTCTATGAGAACCTGATGATCGACGTCCAGATGTCGAACAACAAGCTCGTCAGCCGCGCGAAACGGATCGTGATGGAGGTCACCGGCGTCGACGAAACCATCGCCGAGACCTATCTCGACCGCTATCGTTCGGTGAAATATGCCATCTTCGGCATCCTCAGCCACATCGAAGAAAAAGAGAAGATCGAAGAGCTGTTGGCCGAATTCAACGGCAACATCCGCGAGTCGCTCAAGAACATCTAGGAGACCATCATGGAAATCTATAAAATGAAGGATTACGAGGACGTCTCGAAAAAGGCCGCCTCGTTCATCATCAAGGATCTGATCCTCAAACCGAATCTGATCCTCGGCCTGGCGACGGGATCGTCGCCGCTGGGTCTCTATCGTAATCTGATCGAGGCCTACGAGGACGACATCATCAGTTTCAAGGACGTCATGACGTTCAATCTCGACGAATACATCGGGATCCCCCGTGATCATCCGCAGAGTTATTTCTCGTTCATGCACGAACACTTGTTCCGCCACATCGACATCGACGAGGCCAACATCAACATTCCCAACAACGATCTCGATCAGTTGGACAAGCTGGCGATGGAATACGATGAACGGCTGTTCGGGCATCAGCGCGACATTCAGATTCTCGGCATCGGGTCGAACGGTCACATCGGGTTCAACGAGCCCGGCACGCCGCTCGGCAATGAGACCTTCGTCGTCGAACTGAACGACCAGACCAGACGTGACAATGCCCGGTTCTTCGGCAGTTTCGACGACGTGCCGAAGTACGCCATCACGATGGGCATCAAGAACATCATGTATTCCAAGAAGATCGTTCTCATCGCCAGCGGCAAGCACAAGGCCGAAGCGGTCTACAAGATGGTCTACGGGGATATCGACAAGCAAGTTCCGGCGTCGATTCTCCAGCTTCATCCGGATTGCCGGGTGGTGGTTGACGAAGCCGCCGCGAGTCTGCTTCGGATGGATGGCAACTACAAGAATTTCTAGACGAATCCAACGGGTTCGTCTTTTCTTTTGTGAGGAACTTCGGTATAATCGTAGTAACGAACGAAAGAGGTGGAACCATGAAACGATTCATCAATGAATTCAAGAAGTTCATCAACAAGGGCAACATCCTCGATCTGTCGGTCGCGGTCATTCTCGGCACCGCCTTCGGCAAGATCGTCACCAGTCTCACCAAGGACGTCATCACCCCGGTCATCAGTCTGATCACCGGGCACGAGGGCTTCGCCAACTACAAATACGTCATCACCGCCGCCGACGAAGCGGCCGGCATTGCGGAAAACGCCATTTATTACGGGATGTTTCTCCAAAACGTGATCGACTTTCTGATCATCGCCCTCGTCGTCTTCCTGTTTGTCAAACTCGTCAACAAGGCCGACGAGGCGGCCCGCAAGGCACACGAGGAAATCGTCGAACTGAAAGAAGAAATCGCCAGCAAAACACCGAAGATGGAAGATGTGCTGTTGGACATCAAGTCGCTCTTAAGAGACAATCTGAAACAAGAGTAATTGTTGTTTCAAAATGATCATTTTACGGTATAATGAAACTGATACGATTGGAAAGTGAGTGATAGCATGAGCGACAAACGCATTCTCCTTGCGGACAAACTGACGGGCAAGGATCCATCTGCGCTGAAGATGGTGCTGGGGTTCGACGGATTCGTCGATGAAATCATCCATGTGGTCGACAAACGACTCGACAGTGACACCTTCACCCGGGTCGACACGATCAGCCAACTGGCTGCCCGGATCGACAAGGCCAGTGGCCTCTCGACCAACATCGAACTGGTCCCGACCAACAAAAAAATCGGCGGCAACGGTCCGATCATGGCCAACGCCCTGGCCGTCAACCATCCGACGATGACCTACATCGGCGCGCTTGGTTATCCGACCATCGACGACGTGTTCCGCGTGATGGAAGATCGCGCCGATTTGTATACGATCGCCACCAACGGTCACACCGATGCACTCGAGTTCGACGACGGCAAACTGATGCTCGGCAAGATGACGACGCTCAAGGACGTCACCTATCAGCGGCTCATCGAAGTCGTAGGCGAAGACCGGCTCATCGATCTCCTCGGCACGACCGATCTGCTGGCGACCGTCAACTGGTCGATGCTGCCGAACATGACCGCGCTGATGAGCGAATTGATCGAACACATTCTTCCCAAACTGCCACAACGCCAGACACGTCCCTATCTGTTCATCGATCTCGCCGATCCTGAAAAACGCGAAGATGCGGAAATTCAGGAAATGCTCGATCTGCTCAAACACTTCAAGGACAAGTTCTTCGTCGTGCTCGGACTCAACAAGAAAGAAGCGTATGATGTCGCGGGCGTACTGCAGTTGTTTGATTCAGCGAGTCTCGCCAAGATGCAGGTCTCTCTGGAGGATCTCACCGAAGAACTCTATGAGTATCTGCAGATCGATGCTGTCGTGGTGCATCCCGTCGACCGCTCGTGCTGCGTCGTGAACGGCGTCTTCCATGAAGAAGACGGACCCTACATCGCCAAACCGAAACTCTCCACCGGTGCCGGCGACAACTTCAATGCCGGGTTCATGCTTGGTTTGATGCTTGGGCTTGCACCGGACGAAGCGCTGCTCACGGGCATGGGCACCAGCGGATTCTACGTCCGCAACGCCCGCAGTCCGGAGTTTTCTGAGTTGATTCAGTTCTTGCGAGACTGGACGAACAACCAACTTGATTGAAGCACGCAAATGCGTGCTTTTTTATTTAGAAAGACCAAACCAGATTGTAAATTAGTTTCAATACGAAACATTTTATGGTAGAATAAACGTGCGAACAAAGGAGGCATTCAAATGAATCTTCTCAAAGTTGCATTGGTGCTGCTGTTCAGCGGCGGTTTCGGATTCGGAGTGACGCAGATCATCGAAGAGGAACCGTGGAACCCGGATGAGCACCTTGGCTACTGCCACGGTGAAGACTGGGATTTCGACCATGTTTTGGATGGATTGTCCGAAGAAGAAGTGGATCTTGTCGATGCACGTATCGATCAGTTGCTGCTCGAATATGGTGTGACCATGGAAGAACTATCAGATGATCACGTTCTTCGTCACGAGTTCATGTCGGAATTGTTCGATTTGTTGGAACAAGACGGCATCGAACTGGAACCGTATGACGACGATTGGCACCATCACGGCATGGGCTCCTGGCACATGCGCTGACGACTCCGATTTCGCAATTTAGGTCCCAACGACCACACATCAATATTTACAGGAGGTTAGGACGTTGAAACATTTCATTGCCATGTTGTCCCTGCTATTGGTGTTCGTGCTTGCCGGATGTTCCTCGGAATCGCTGGCGGATCTCGGACTTGAAGACATGACGGGGAAGGACATCTTGACGCAACTCGCCACGGGCGAACTGGTACCCGACGGGTACCATGTCAGCGTGTACGATCATGAACTGGTCGTCATTACCGAGCATAATGAGTTTTCCGTTCCGATGCCCGAAGACGAGTTCTATCTGTCGGTCGCGCCCTACACCACGCTGACCCACGGGTGCACGTTCCACAGCGCGACCGGATGTCGTGGGGAACTGGAACAAGAAACGTTCCAGGTTCGGTTCGAACTGGAAGATGGTACCGTCGTGATCGATCAGGAAATGACGTCACTTGCCAACGGATTCATCGATTTGTGGCTGCCACGTGATGTCGAAGGAACGCTGACGATCACTCAGGGTGACCTGTCTTCCAGCAAAGTCATCTCGACCGCGCCGGGAAGCCCAACGTGCGAAACCACAATGCAGTTGACATGAGCATATGAAAAGCACTCCATTCGGAGTGCTTTTTTCATTGTACTTGGAACTGCAGATCGTCATGTTCGACGTAGACCATGATCGTATCCCCGGGCAGGACCGATCCTTCGATGATCATTTTGGAAATGGAGGTCTCAATGTGGCGCTCAATGAACCGTTTGATCGGACGGGCGCCATAATGAACGTCGAAAGCCGTGTCGCGGATGAACTCCTTTGCGGAGGAGTTGACGTCGAGGAACATTTGTTGCTCAGCGAGTTTGTCGCGCAGTTCGTCGAGCATCAGATCGATGATCTGAATGATTTCCGTTTTGAGCAACGGCTTGAACATGACGATGTCGTCGATGCGGTTGAGAAACTCCGGTTTGAAGGTTTGCTTCAGTCGCCGGTCGACTTGATGACGGGCGTCATCGGACAGACTGCCGTCGGCGGTGATGCCGTCGAGCAGGAACTCGCTGCCGATGTTGCTGGTCATGATCACGATCGTGTTTTTGAAGTCGACGGTGCGTCCCTTGGCGTCGGTCAAACGACCGTCGTCAAGGAGCTGCAGGAGCACGTTGAAGACTTCGGGATGCGCCTTTTCAATTTCGTCAAAGAGGATGACGCTGTAGGGTTTGCGGCGAATCGCTTCGGTGAGCTGGCCGCCTTCGTCGTAGCCGACGTAGCCCGGCGGCGCACCGATCAGACGGGCGACGGTGTGACGTTCTTGGTACTCGCTCATGTCGATGCGGACCATGTTCTTTTCGGTGTCGAAGAGATGCCGGCTGAGGGTTTTGGCAAGATGGGTTTTGCCGACCCCGGTGGGACCAAGGAAGATGAAACTGCCGATCGGCTTGGTCGGCGCTTTGAGTCCACTTTTGGCGCGGAGGATGGCGTTGCTGACGGCGTGGACGGCTTCGTCCTGGCCGATGACCGTTTGTTCGAGGATGGTTTCTAGCTGAAGCAGTTTTTCGCGTTCGCTTTCCACCAGTTTGGTGACCGGGATGCCGGTCCATTTGCTGATGATTTCAGCGATTTCGTCTTCGGTGACTTCCTCTTTGAGCATCGTATTGGTGGAGTGGTCCAGCAGATTATCTAGATCTTGTTCCAGTTTCGGCAGGGTGCCGTGCTTGAGCATCGCCAGGCGTTCGAGGTCGTAATTGCGTTCGGCCTGTTCGATTTGTTGTTTGGTGTCGTCGATCTGGGCTTTGAGGTCCTTGATCTTGTCGATCGCCTGTTTTTCCTGTTGCCAGGTGGCGCGGAGATCCTTTTCCTTGTCTTTCAGTTCGGCCAGTTCTTCCTCGATGGAGGCGAGGCGCTCCTTGCTGAGTTTGTCGGATTCTTTTTTGAGCGACTGTTTTTCGATTTCAAGTTGCATGATCTTGCGGCTCATGTCGTCGATCTCGGCCGGGTGACTGTCGATCTCAGTCTTGATCATCGCTGCTGCCTCGTCCATCAAATCAATTGCTTTATCTGGTAGGAACCGGTCAGAAATGTATTTGTTGGACAGGGTCGCGCAGGCGACCAGCGCGTTGTCGGTGATGCGCACGCCGTGATGAATCTCGAACTTGTCCTTGATGCCACGGAGGATGCTGATTGTGTCTTCGACGGTTGGTTCGTCGACCATCACCGGCTGAAAGCGCCGTTCCAAAGCGGCGTCTTTTTCGATGTACTTGCGGTATTCGTCGATTGTCGTTGCGCCGATGCAGTGCAACTCACCACGGGCGAGCATCGGTTTGAGCAAGTTCGATGCGTCCATCGCACCGTCGGTTTTGCCGGCGCCGACGATGTTGTGCAGTTCGTCGATGAACAGGATGATTTGGCCATTGGATTTCTGGACTTCGTCGAGGACAGCTTTGAGACGTTCTTCGAACTCGCCGCGGTATTTGGCTCCGGCGATCAGTGCGCCCATGTCGAGGGCAAAAATGATCTTATTCTTGAGCCCTTCGGGAACATCGGCGTTGAGCATTCGTTGCGCGAGGCCTTCGACGATGGCCGTTTTACCGACACCGGGTTCCCCGATCAGGACCGGATTGTTCTTGGTGCGGCGACTGAGAATGCGGATCGTGCGACGGATTTCATCGTCGCGACCGATGACCGGATCGATCTTGCCGTTTTGGGCCATCTCGACAAGATTCCGCCCGTATTTGGAAAGCGCGTCGTAGGTGGATTCGGGGTTGTCGGACTTGACTTGCTGGTTGCCGCGGACCTTCTTGAGCGCACTGAGAAAACGGTCCTTGTCAATCTGAAATTGCCGGAGCAGCTTGGCACTGGTCATCCGGTTGTTTTCCAGCATCGCGAGCACGATGTGTTCGACACTGACGTAGTCGTCTTGGAACTGATCCTTGATCTGTTCGCTTTGGAGCAGAATCTGATTGGCGCTGCGCGACAGATACGGTTGTTGGTCGGTGCCGGTGACTTTGGGAATCTTGGCCAGTTCGGCGTTGACACTGGCCATCAGACTGGTGATGTCAATCTGCATGTACTGCAGCAGTTTGACAATCAGTCCGTCGGGTTGGTTGACTAGTGCGTGCAACAAATGGACGTCGTCGATCTGCTGGTGGTTGCGTTCGGTGGCCAGATCGAAGGCGCGGTTTATGATGCGTTTGGATTGATTGGTGAATTTGTCGATGTTCATGGTACATCCCTCCGTTGTTAGCACTCTATATTAACGAGTGCCAAACCAAGTATATGATACTCTTTTTTCCATCGTTTGTCAATAGATGTGAGGAACGATCTGTGGTATAATGAAACCAATCCAACCAGAGGTGATATCATGATCAATTTCGATTATCAAAACGGCACCCGACTCGTCTTCGGCAAAGGTGTTGAAACGGGAATCGGGGAACTGACGAAAGAATATGGAACAAAAGTGCTTCTGCATTACGGGAGCGGTTCGATAAAGAAGTACGGATTGTATGATACGATCATTGCCAGTCTCAACGAGGCTGGGGTCTCGTTCGTCGAACTGGGTGGCGTCATCGCCAACCCAAGTCTCGAACTGGTTCAAGAAGGCATCAAACGGTGCAAAGAAGAAGGCGTCGATTTGATCCTCGCCGTCGGTGGCGGCAGCGTCATCGACAGTGCCAAGGCGATCGCCCTTGGCGTCTACTACGATGGGGATGTCTGGGATTTCTTCGTCAACGGCGTGACACCCAAAAAGGCGTTGCCGGTGGGCACGGTATTGACGATCCCCGCCGCGGGAAGCGAAAGCTCGATTGCGACCGTCGTGACGAACTATGAACAGAAACTGAAACGCGGTTTCCGGCACAATCTGATCCGGCCCGTGTTTGCTGTGATGAATCCTGAAATCACCTACACGCTGCCCGCTCATCAAACCGCCGTCGGCGCGATCGACATGATCGGTCACGTGATCGAACGCTACTTCACAAACACGCCCCATGTCGAACTGACGGACCGGCTCTGCGAGAGCGTGATGCGCACTGTCATCGATCATGCGCCGGTGGTTCTGGACGATCCGACCAACTACGCCTCCAGGGCGGAAATCATGCTCGCCGGAGCGCTCGCCCACAACGGCTGGCTCGGTGTCGGACGCGAAGAGGACTGGGCCTCGCACATCATGGAGTACGAAATCACCCAGGTGTCCGGTATTGCTCATGCCCACGGACTGGCGATTCTCTATCCGGCTTGGATGCGTTATGTCTACAAACAGGATGTCGATCGGTTCGCACGGTTCGCGCAGGTGCTCTTCGACATCCCGGAAGAGGACGACAAAGAAACGATGGCGCTGGCCGGCATCGACGCCCTTGAAGCGTTTTACCATGCGCTCGGCATCACCACGCGACTGTCGCAAGTCGGAATTGATGAATCACAGATTGAAGCGATGGCCGACAGTTGTACCAACGGTGGCACACGGATCCTGGGCAATTTTGTCAAACTGACCAGGGACGATGTGATCGCCATCTACCGATCCGCACTCTAGGAAAGACGATGACAATCGACCGATTGTCATTTTTTCTTACGCCATGGCTGCGAATTTGGTATAATAATAAATAAGAGAGGTGCATCGCCATGACATTCCTGAAAAACGCACTCAAGTTTCTCGCCAGCATCTACAATCTGATTCAGATGATCGTGTTGATCGTCTTGTTTTTCTTGTTCCGGTTCGTCTTTACATTCTCGTTGGAACCGGCCAACGTGACGTGGATCTACGCCAGTTCGATGCAGACGCTGGCCGCCTTGATCGCGTTGTTGCCGATCTCCTACGGCTACTACATCAACAATCTCGACAACGAGAAGAAGGACAATTACGACACCTACATCATCGAACGACTGAAGAGTGACGTCTATCACAACATGATGACGGTGATCGTCTACAGTTTGATCGTGATCGTCATCAATCTGCTCAGTTTCTTCCTGTCTTATGACGCGTCATTCTCGTTCGTGATCGCGCTCCTCACCATCGAAGGCATCGGCTTGATCTCGCTGTACATCTACCGCCTGTTCGATCCCAACCGCGTCAAGGAAATCCTCAAGGAGTTTGACAAATCCGATCAGGTCGACCCCAACCAACAGGTCATTTCGCTTGATACGTTCATCACCCAGTATCTCGAACTGGAGACGGCTGTCAAGGATTTCATCTCCAATGAAAACGACAACGAACTGGTCGATACGCTGCCGCTGTACGACATCGTTGACAATCTGTCCAAGGACTTTCCGGAAATCAACGAGCATTTCGACACCTTCAAGGAAATCATCTTCCATCGCAACAACCTGATCCACAACTACACCGAAACGGTGGTCGATTATTCGAAATACGCGAAGATTCTCGAACTGAAGGACTTGTTTGAAAAACAAAACTCGATGTTCATTCAAAAGAAGATCTTCGGCAATGTCGTCAAAATCAAATCGACGGTCGAGACCTGTCTCAAGGAATACCTCCTCGACATGCAGAACGACAACGTCGACATCGGCAACATTCCGGATGATTTCAAGGAAGACATCATCAGTCTCCTCCATTCGTACTTCATCAGCGACTACTACTTCACCAACAGTCTCGATGACGCCCAGGACGCCGATTTCGAAGTGATTCAGAACAACTATTCCGAACGAAAGTTACTCGGCATCGACGTCAAGTCGATCCAGCCGAAGAACCTGCGATCGATCGCCAATGCCTACTTCAACCGTCTCGATCAACGGTTCCTGTATCTGTTTCTGATTGATTTCGATCCCGCGGAGAACCGCTTCATCGTGATGTACAAGACGAAGGACAAGGAACTTCGCAGCATCGTTGTCCAGTAAGGAGGGACTCGCATGAATCTGCGCAGCAAGAAGAAGACGCCGCCCGGAACGCTGATGTACACCGGACAGGCGACCAAAGAGACCACGATCCGCCACATCAAGTATTCGGGCAAGTCGTTCAAGGTTCTCGATCAGCTGGAGGAACTGGATGACAACGTCGTCGACTGGATCGTCGTCGAAGGATTGACCAATATCGACATGATCCGTGGCATCGGCGACGAATACAAGGTCGATCCGCTGGTCATGGAAGACGTTCTCCATGTCAATCAGCGGACCAAGGTGGAGGTCCATGACAACCACATCTTCGCCGTGTTCAAATACCCCTATCTGAACGAGGGTGAGATCGCTCACGAGTACGTGTCGATTCTCCTGTTTCCCAATACGATCATGACCTTCACGGAGGATGACAACCGCTTCATTGACGATGTCATCGTGCGGATTGAGAACAAACAGTCGATGATCCGCACGCGCAGTCACGATTATCTGTTCTACGTCCTATTCGACATGATCGTGGACGAGGCGTTCGACGTCCTTCACACCATCGAGGAGCAACTTGAGGACATCGAGGAAGACCTTCTCCAACTGACCTCCGATCACCAGGTCCAACTCTACACCCTGCGCAAGGAACTCTTGTTCCTCCGCGCGTTGACCGGACAGATCATGTTCAACGTCAATCATGAGCTGTTCACCAAGGAAACGTACTTTCACAAGGACACCGTCAAGTTCTACGACGACGTGTTGGACCACGTCCTCAACATCAACTCCAAGGTGCTCACGCAAATCGACAATACCAAACACATTCTCGATGTGTACATGAACCACATGTCGAACAAGATGAATCAGATCATGACGACCCTGACGATCTTCAGCGCGATCTTCATCCCGCTCGGCTTTCTCGCTGGTGTGTTCGGCATGAACTTCGTCAACTTCCCGATTCTTCAGAACGATCTTGGACTGCTTTATTTCACGTTAATCTGCGTGTTCGTGCCCACGGTCATGCTCCTTTATTTCAAACGCAAAGGATGGTTTTGATGAATGCCTTTCTACGTCGCCTCGAACAAGAACGAGAAGCGAATTTCACATTTGACGGATTGGACAAGCATGCAGTCCTGACAGGATGCCTGACGCACATCGGCGATCCCGACAGCCACATCCGCGACGACATCGTCTACCCCGCGTTCGCCCATTTGCTGCACGACAACCACTTCACCAAGGAGGAATTGCGTGAGATCACAGACAGGCTGATGACCGAGGAGTACCTGACGCGTGACATGACGAACGTGGACGCCGACAGTGTCTTGACCCGCTCGTTCACCACGCTGCAGATCGCCATTCTCATCTTCGTCCATCGACGGGACGGCCTGTTTGACGCCGACACCATCAAACGGTATTTTCAATATTATCTGGCCTACTTCAAGAAGGAAACCGTTTTGGATGGCTACGACCCCAAAGTCGGGTGGAAACACGCCATCGCCCACGCCGCCGATTTGTTCCATCAGTTCGCCCAGGTGAACGAACTGGATGGAGGGGAGCTGCTGGCGATGCTCGACGCCATTCGCGACAAGCTGTGCGTGGACGACCATCTCTTCGCCAGTGACGAGGACGAACGGATGACAAGCGCCATCGTCGCCGCCATCGACCGCCACCTCATCGACGAAGACGATCTCCTGCAGTGGTTGAAAGCTCTCGATCCGGCCCACTGGCCGACCACCTATCCGGCCCGCTACATCAAGAAGCAGAACGTGCTGCACTTGCTGCGGAGCTTGTACTTCCGCCTCCGCACCACCACCATCAACGGCCGTTTTCTGGACGCATTGGGACAAACCTGTCAGAACATTCGATGACCGCACTTGTGCGGTCTTTTTCATGAAATCCCGGGAAACCTATTGTTAGATTGGAATGCGGGTTGTATAATAGACAATGGATGGAACCCGCAACGCCGATTCTGGCGACCGTGTGAAGCGGGATTTCCTCGTTCGCTCACACCACATGCAACAGCACGGAGGAGGACGCATCATGGGCTTGGACTTCAGCATGAACCTGCTCAATCTGTTTTTTGTATTCGAGGACATTCACTCGAATCTGTTCATCGACATCGCGCTGCTCGTGAGTGTCGGGATTCTCGGCGGCAAACTCGCCGAGATGGTCCATCTGCCCCGGGTCACGGGGTACATCATCATCGGGATGTTGTTCGGACCCAATCTGCTCAATCTGTTCAACGAAAACATCATCGCCGATTTCAAGAGTCTGAAGATTCTCGGTCTTGGTTTCATCGGTTACAACGTTGGTCTCGAAGTCAACTTCAAGATGCTCAAATACAACCGCAAAGCGGTCTTGTTCATCACCATCTTTCAGGCGTTGTTCACGTTTTTCCTGGTGGGCGGCATGATTTTGCTCCTGGTTGATCAGTACGCCTGGACGTACGCGCTCATTTTCGGGGCGATCGCCAGTGTCACGACACCGGCGCCGATCGTCGCCTGCATCCGCAGTTATCACACCAAGGGACGTCTGACGCAACTGCTGTGTCCGATGATCGCACTCGATGACGTGCTCGGTGTCATGCTGTTCGCATTCGTGTTGCCGATCAGCGTCTATCTGGCCGGCCACACCGGACAGGAAATCTCGTTTGGCATACTCCTCGGCGAACCGCTGTTCGAAATCGCCATCAGCCTCATCGGCGGTCTGATTCTCGGGTTCATCGTCGAGCGCTTGCTGGAATATTTCTACAAGGGCGACAGCGTCACGATCTTCCTGATCATCGTCATCGGCCTCTTGTTCGGCATCGGTCTGAGCTACATGTTCGATACCTCGACGATCTTGTTGCCGCTTGCGATCGGGGCCGTACTGGCCAACAAGCTCGATTTTGAGATGCGTGACAAGGTCCGCACCATCAGCGACAACTTCATCCTGCCGATTTTGCTGGTGTTCTTCACCCTCTCCGGGGCGGAACTCGACATCAGCCTGCTGACGACGTTTGAAATCCTCGCCATCACCTATCTCGTCGTCCGCGTCTTAGGGAAATTGTTCGGCGCATTCTTCGGTGCTGCGTTGTTGCGCGAGGAAAGCAAAGTCCGCAAGTATCTCGGTCCCGCTTTGATTCCCCAGGGCGGGGTCGCCATCGACATGGCGATTCTCGCGGAAATCCGCTTCATCCAGCTGGCGCAGGAAACCGGCAACGACATCTACACGACCATCGGGTCGACGATCCTGACGGGTGTTCTGTTCGCCGTTGTCATCTATAAGATCTTCGGCGAAATCATTGTCAAATGGGCCTTCCGCAAGGCCGATGAGATCACCCAGGACGACCATACCGCTCACGCCCATTTGGTGTGATTCACAACGTTCGATAAAGAAAGTAAAAAAAATCTCCGAACCAACCCCCTTTCAGACCGTAGATACGGCCTCGAAAGGGGGTTTTCATGTGGACATATTCCAATTAAAAAATAGTTTCAAATCCAAATCATATATTTTATAATAAGAACGGAGGCAAACCATACGACTGACAACGCGATAAACCGCTTTGTCAAAGGAGGAACCGAAGATGGACTTGCAAACGATTCTCAGCAAATATCCACCCCAGCCGCAGTACCTGATCGAGATGCTGATCGATGTCGACGACGCCACGGAGCAGCACTACGTCAGCGAAGACGAACTGCGCACGATCGCCGCCTATGTCGGCGTTCGCGATTCTCAGGTGTACAGCGTCATGTCGTTTTACACGATGCTGTCAACGACACCACGCGGCAAGTACGTGATTCAGGTGTGCAAGGATGTCCCTTGTTATCTGAACGATGATTTCAACGTTCTCAAGACGATACAGGACGAACTGGCGATCGGCATCGGTGACACCACCCCCGATCAGCTGTTCTCGCTGGAACTGACTGCCTGCATCGGCTGCTGCGACGAAGCGCCGGCGATGCGCGTCAACCACGAAACCTACACCAATCTGTCGGATGAAAAGGTCCGCAGCATCCTCGAATCGTATCGGAGTGGTCTGTTATGATCGAACGCAAGGAACTGACCAAACGGTTCGGCGTAATCGATCCGTTGTCCATTGAAGACTACATCAACCACGACGGTTATGAGATGCTCAAACAAGCAATTACTATGACCCCGGAGGCGATCCGCGAAGAAGTGCGTCTGTCGCGCATCACCGGACGCGGAGGCGCAGGCTTCCCGACGGCGATCAAGATGAACAGCTTCGCCGCGGAAAAGGGCGAAAAGTTCATCGTCTGCAACGCCGACGAAGGCGAACCCGGCAACTTCAAGGACCGCTATCTGATGGAACAGGACCCGCACCAGATCATCGAAGGCATGTTGATCAGCGCTCTTGCGACCGGTGCGACGTACGGTTACATCTACATTCGCGGCGAGTACCGCAAAGCGATCGCGATCATGAAAGAAGCCGTCACCGAAGCGCGGTTGTACAACATGCTCGGAACCCACATTCTCGGCAGTTCGTTCACCTTTGACATCGAAGTGCGACGCGGGGCCGGTGCGTACGTTTGCGGCGAGGAATTCGCGCTCATCGAATCGCTCGAAGGCAAGGCCGGACGGACGCGTGTCAAGCCGCCCTATCCGGCGCAACGCGGGATGTTCCAGCATCCGACGCTCATCAACAACGTCGAGACCTTCTGTAATCTGCCGTTCATCCTTCGGATCGGCGGAGCCGAATACGCCAAAATCGGCAGCGAGTACGCCAGCGGAACGAAACTGATCAGCCTGTCGGGCAACGTCCGCAACAAGGGACTTTACGAGGTTCCTTATGGTCGTACCATCCGGGAGGTCATTGAAACGCTGGGCGGCGGCACCAATACCGGTCGTCCGATCAAGATGGTACAACTGGGTGGCGCCTGTGGCGCGATCATTCCCGATGAACTGCTGGACATGGACATCGACAACGAACGGTTCGAGATGTTCGACTCGAAGATGGGGGCCGGTGCGATCATCGTCATCGACGATTCGCACGACCTGTTTGACATCATTCTTCGCAACATGGAGTTCTTCGCCCATGAATCCTGCGGCAAATGCACCCCCTGTCGCGAAGGGCACATCCAACTGGTCCGACTGGTTCGCAAATTTGTCGACCGCGTGGCCACGATGGACGATTACATCTCCCTCAAATCACTGGCCGACGTAATCCACGAAACGACACTGTGCGGTCTGGGTCAGACGTCACCGACGTCGATTCTGTCGACGATGGAATTCTTCCACGAAGATTACCTCGACCGCATTCAGAACAACAAGGAGGTGCGCCCATGATCCATTGTCGCATCAACAACATCGATGTCGTCGCCGAAGAGGGCACGACAATCCTGGAAGCCGCTCGCAAGTTCAACATCAACATCCCGACCTTGTGTCATTATCCCGATCTCCACATCAACAGCGACTGCCGCATCTGCGTCGTCGAGATCGATGGCTGGCGAGGACTCAAAACCTCCTGCAGCACGCCGATCAAGGACGGCATGGTGATCAAGACCAACTCGCCCAAGGTGCTCAATGCGCGCAAGACGATCACCGAACTGATTCTCAGCAATCACGACGCCAACTGCACCGCCTGCGTCCGCAACATGAGTTGTGAACTGCAGGGCCTGGCAAAACTGCTCGGCATCGATGAGAACCGCTTCGAGAACGTCCTCGAACGGCGTCCCCTTGACCTGCTCAATCCGTCGCTCGCCCGCAATCCCAACCGCTGCATCAAATGTGGTCGTTGCGTCGACGTCTGCGCGTCGGTCCAGGGCATGCACGTCTTGGAACGCATGGGACGCGGTCACAACATGGACATCGCGCCGGCGTTTTTCCAGCCACTAGACGACACCTTCTGCACGTTCTGCGGTCAGTGCGCAAACGTCTGTCCGGTCGGTGCCATCACCGAACGCGATAATACCGATCAGGTGTGGACAAAGCTGCACGATCCGACGAAACACGTGCTCGTTCAGATCGCCCCCGCCGTACGCGTCTCAATCGGCGAGGAAGTGGGATACAAAAAGGGTCTCATCAGCAACGGCAAACTTGTGAGCGCGATGAAACACCTCGGCTTCAACCATGTCTACGACACCAACTTCACGGCCGATCTGACGATCATGGAAGAAGGCACCGAACTGATCCACCGCATTCAAACCGGTGGTGTGTTGCCACTAATGACGTCGTGCTGCCCGGGCTGGATCAACATGGCCGAACAGGAGTATCCCGAGGTCCTGCCCCACATCAGCAGCTGCAAATCGCCGCAACAGATGTTCGGCGCCCTCGCCAAAACCTATTACGCCGATAAAATCGGCATGGATCCAGACGACATCTTCGTCGTCAGCGTAATGCCATGCACGGCGAAGAAATACGAAGCGACCCGTGAAGAATTCAAGGCCGACGGCAGGAATTCCGACGTCGACGTCGTCATCACGACCCGTGAACTGGGTAAGATGTTCCGGCAGATGGGCATCGATTTCGACAAGATCGAGGAACAGGACTTCGACAATCCGTTCGGCATCACGACGGGCGCGGCGGCATTGTTCGGCGCAACCGGTGGCGTCACCGAAGCGGCGCTTCGAACGGTGTATGAAATCGTCAACAACAAGCCGCTCGAAGACATCGTCTTCAAGGACGTCCGGGGATTGAAAGGGATCAAGGAAGCCACCGTCGAACTGGGTGGCCAGCCGATCAAGGTCGCCGTCTCGCACAGCCTCGCCAACGCGCGGGAGCTGATGGAGGACGTGGTGGCCGGAACCTCGCCCTACACCTTCATCGAGATCATGGCTTGTCCCGGTGGCTGCATCGGTGGCGGCGGTCAGCCTTACGGCACCGACAACAAGATGCGGGAAGAACGGATTGAATCGACGTACATCGTCGATGGCAACATGGTCTACCGCAAGAGTCACGACAATCCGTCGATCCAGGCGCTCTACAAGGAGTATCTCGAAAAGCCGAACTCGCATCTCGCCCACGAACTCCTCCACACGACGTACGCAGCACGCAACTTGTAACGAAAAAAAACGGAACCGTTCAGTCGGTTCCGTTTTGCTTTTCGTCGTCACGGAGGACATCGAAGATGCTCATCTGGTTTTCCTGATCAACGACGTGGTGATAGAGGTCGTTGATCTTCTCGGCCAATTCCTCCTGGGTGCCTTCGTTGGTGTTGACGATGAAGTCGATGTGTTTGAGATTGTCTTTGTGGAAGTGTTTGTCGTCTTTTTCCAGACGGTCGATGACCTGGATCAGGGTGTCGCCCCGCTCGAGCATCCGCTCCTTGCGGATTTCTTCGCTGGTTTCCAACAGGATGATGACGGTGTCGGGTAGTTCCTTGTCGTAGATCGAGTTGGCGCCGTCGGGATCGACGATGAGGACCTTTTCCTTGGTCGCGCCCTTGGTGGGCGTGCCGTAATAGTGGCCGTTGTATTCGACGGTTTCCAAGAACTTGTCCTTCTTCATACGGTTTTCGAAGATTTTTTTGCTGATGAAGTGGTAATCAACGCCGTTGACTTCGCCCTTGCGGGGTTTGCGCGAGGTCGTGGTGACCATTTTCTTGTAGCCGTACTGATCGATCAGGATCTTGGCGATATCGGTCTTGCCGCTGGCGCTCGCGCCGACTAGAACCAGCATGTGCATCACTCCCTGGTGGAATATCTATTTACCATTATACTGGAAATGCCGGAAAAATGACACAAAAGATTTCAAAGAATCCCGGCTTGGATTGTGGTATAATGGGACAAAGGGAGTGATACCATGAACCTCTACCGGAAGTACGAAGGCCTGAGCCCGATCTACCGTGGTCATCTCACCAACCATCTGCCGATGGTGTACGTCATCTTTGAGGAGTTGAACGTGCCACAACAAGATGCGGAAGCATGGCTCGACACATACAAGGCATCCCGTGATCTGTACGAACTGACCGACCCGACCTATCCCAAGAGCGATCTCGAACAGAGCTACATCAACCAGACCGGGTTTTATCTTGGTGAAATCAACAAATACGGCGTCGATGTTGTCGTTGGAACGTTTTTGAACAAGCATGTGAGCGATGTCCAAAGCGCCCTCTTTCATGGCTTGATTCGGCTGGCGTACGCCGTCATCAGCACCGATGAACTATTGGTGGCGCAAGCACTCGCCTATTATGAGGTGACCGCCGAACCGCGTGAGCCGAGTTCGACGCCGATCCCCTTTGAACAAGTCAAGGATCGTCTCCACCAACTCATCGATCGCATCACTGAGTTGGCTCCTGAGGGAGACCACCGCGAACGATTGGAGACGCTTCGCGAAGATGCGTTGTACCAATCGATCCGGTTTCGCATCGAACACGTGACACGGCATCGCGAAGCGTTGCTGTCGTTGTTGTTGAGACGATACCAAGAAACGCGCGATTTTTTCGTGTTGCACACCATCACCGCATTTCACGCGCTGATGGTCTTAGAAGAATTCTACGTCGATTTTGCCGACGTGTTGGATCATTTCGTCGTACAGGCAATGCCGCATCTCGTCGTTGCCGCACCAGCGGAACCGCGCGAGGACGTGGCCGACCGGTCGTTCGCCGAATTGTTGGCGAACATCACCTCCTACGAGGACGCGCATGCCGTGAAACTGCTGTTTTCCCTGGCGCAACTGAACGACATGTTCGACTGTCCGCTGTGCCGAACAATCGCGAACGAGATTCGCTGACGCATGCGCACCATTAGCAAGGCGACGATTCTCAGCGTCTCGTTTCTGATCATCATGGCATCGAGCGCGATGTCGCCGATCATCGCTGATATCGGCGAAGCATTTCCCGACGTCGATGAGCTGTTGATCAAGATGGTGATGACGCTGCCGGCGCTGTTCATCGTACCAATGACGCTGTCGACTGGATTGTTGACACGCCATGTGCACAAAAAGACACTGCTGATCATCGGGTTGTCGCTTTATGTCGTCGGTGGCACCGGCGGCGGATTCATGAACAGCATTTACGCGTTGCTGGCGTTCCGCGCCGTGCTAGGTCTGGGCATCGGCATTCTGTTGCCGCTCGCAACATCGCTCATCGCCGACTTTTTCGATGGCCCCGAACGTAGTAAGATGATGGGCTATTCGACGGCGATCAAGAACCTCGGTTCGATCGTTTCTACGGTGGTTGCCGGCGTCCTTGTCCTCTACAGCTGGCGTTATCCCTTCGCGATCTACACCTTTGGTCTTGTGACGCTCGTGCTGGTGCTCTTGTTTTTACCCGATCAGGACCTTCCGGAGGGCCCGAAACCAAGGGCGCAGATAAGTCGCAACGTATGGATCCTGGGCATATCGCACTTCATCGTCATTCAGACGTTCTACGCGATCCCCGCCCATCTCAGCGTATACGTCAAGACCATCGGCATCGGGACTGGTCTCACGACCGGACTGCTGATCTCGTTGGTCACGCTTGGCAGTTTCGTGGTCGCCACTAGGTACCATCAGATCAAGAACGCACTGCGGGGCAAACTGGTATTCTTCGGCCTCGCCGTATTGAGCGCCGGCATGTTTTTAACCGGCTTTTCGACAACGACATGGGGTGTCGGGGTGGCGATGACACTGGTCGGATTCGGCCTCGGCGTACTTGCCCCGAACATCTACCTGCAAGCCTCGATCGACAGCAAACCGCTCGACGTCGCACTGGCACTGGCGGTCGTATCGAGTTTCTCGTACTTCGGTCAGTTCGTGTCACCGTTGATTCTTGCCGGTCTCGGCAACTTGTTCGGATATGACGCCCCCGGAGCGCCGTTCGTACTCGGTGGCTCGATCGGTGTCGTGGCGATCGGCATCGTGCTTCTCAATGTTCGGTTCAAGTGGTATCGCCCGTGGCCCGAGATCCTTGCCGACAAAAGTTTGTGAAAAAGGGATGGAACCCATCTGTTTCTAAGATATAATGAAAGTAACCAATGCTGATAAGGAGAGATTTGATGAAACTGATTACCAATGCAAGATTGTTCACGATGGCCGGCGATTACGATGTGACCGGAGCAATTCTGATTGACGGCAAGACGATCCGGGCCGTCGGAACCGATCTGGACCCCGCCGATTATCCCGATGCCGAGATCATCGACGCCAAAGGACAACGCGTCACCCCGGGCCTCGTCGATCCGCACTGCCACATCGGTGTGATGGAAGAAGGGATCCGCTTCGAAGGCAACGACACCAACGAGATGAGCGGTCCGATCTACCCGGAACTGCGCGGCATCGACAGCGTCTACGTCAAAGACATGGCGTTCGACTACACCTACAAAAGTGGGATCACCACCGTCAACACCGGTCCTGGCAGCGCCAACATCATCGGCGGCACGTTCACCGCGTTGAAGACCTACGGTGACACGGTCGATGACATGATCATCAAGGAAGAGACGTGCATGAAGATGGCCCTCGGGGAAAACCCCAAACGTGTCTATGGATCGGGCCAGAAGAATCCCGGTACGCGAATGGCGAGCGCCGCGTTGATGCGCGAGTGGCTGTTCAAGGCACGCGACTATCAGAAAAAGCTGAAGGCGTGGGAGAACAAGCAAGAAGACGCCAAGGAACCGGCGTTCGACATGAAACTGCATTCCTTGAAGCGTGTTTTCGAAGGCATGCCGGTAAAGATTCACGCCCATCGCGCCGACGACATCATGACGGCGATCCGGATTGCCAAGGAGTTCGATCTTAACGTGACGATCGATCACGCCACCGAGGCGTATCTCATCCCCAACAAGATCAAGGACGACAACATCCGTCTGATCATCGGACCGACCCTAGGCTCGGCCAGCAAGTACGAACTCGTCAACAAATCGTTCCATTCGGGACGCATTCTCGAAGAACACGACATCGAGTTCGCGATCATGACCGACCATCCGGTCATCACGCTCGACACCACATTGGTGCAGGCGGCCTTGTTCGTGAAAGAAGGCTTGAGCGAACAACGTGCCTTGGAAGCACTCACCATCACCAGTGCCAGACTGAACGGAATCGACGATCGCGTGGGTTCGCTGGAAGTTGGCAAAGATGCGGACATCGTCATTTGGGACGGACCGCTCTTCGACATCATGACACGGCCCGAACTGGTCATGATCAACGGTGAGGTTGTTCATTCGAAATAATCAAAGAAGGAGGAATCACGGATGTACAGAAAAAACCACAAGTCCGACGAACTGTTGTCGAACGTGCTCTTGGTGTTCGCGATTCTTCTGATGTTTGGATTTTTGATTTCCTGGAAACTGGTCGGCGTCAACACCTTCGATTTTGAAATGTACTTCTATTTGATCGCGGCTGGATTGTCGTTTCTGATGACGGTGTATTTTCTTGTCCTTTACCTCATCGCAGAACGGCGCGACATACTCGATGTCGCGATCGACGTCGAGCATGGCGAACTGGTCATCCTGCTCGGTAAATTACGCTATGCGCTCGATGACGTGAGACTCTATTCGTACAACACGGCACATCATTATGTCCGGTTGTTCGTGTCGTGGCGGGTGATTGGCTTTTCGCTGTCCGATCTGGTGGATCAAGACGGCCAATCACTCGACATGACCACGCTCGGTGAGCTGGTACCCAATGCTGTCAAAGTTCGTTCCCGCCAACTCTACAACTACGCGCTGATGGCATCTCTGGTGGCGTTCGGACTGGCGATGTTCTATGGATTCTGGCGGGCCGCGACACCGGGAGAACTGTTTGGCATCATCATTCCATCCCCCTATGCATTTGTCTTGTTTCTGTTGCTGAGTGTTGCCTTTCATGCCCTGGCGATGTGGCGCATGAATCGTTTGTACCGTCAGCTTCAACCACAAGCAGAAGACACTAGTGAAAACTAGTGTTTTTTATAATAATTCTGTGAAAATAATTATTGATGTAAGCGCTTTATATGATAGAATATATAACGGAGAGGAGAGATGGCATGAGAATCCAACAGCATCCGATACTACAGTTTCCCCATGATCAGGTCATCCATTTCACATTCGACGGCAAGCCGGTCGCCGGCATCGCCGGCGATACCATCGCTTCCGCATTGCACAATCTGGGCGTCCGCGTCCTCAGCCACAGCGTCGAGAAAGGTCGCGCCCGTGGTTTTTATTGTGCGATTGGGAACTGTGCGTCGTGCAACATGATCGTCGACGGAGTTCCCAACGTCCGGACGTGCATCACGCCCCTCAAAGAAGGCATGGTCGTGAAGACCCAACGCAACAAGGGGGTGCTGCATGAACACCTATGAACTCGTCATCATCGGCGGTGGACCCGCCGGACTGAGCGCCGCCAAAGTCGCGGCCGAAGCCGGTCTTCACTCGCTCGTCATCGAGCGTGACTACAAGATCGGCGGCCAACTCGTCAAACAAACCCACATGTTCTTCGGCAGCGAGAAACAGTATGCCAAGACCCGCGGCATCGACATCGCGTCGATTCTGATTGACGATGTCAAGCGTCATCCGGATAAGATCGAAGTCATGACCGGCACCACGGTCGTCGGTCTCTATCCCGATCACGTCATCACCCTCCTGCAAGGGGAAGAATACAAAAAGATCAAAGCCGAAGCGATCATCATCGCCACCGGCGCCAGCGAGAAATTTCTCGCGTTTGAGAACAACGACCTGCCCGGCATCTATGGCGCCGGCGCCGTTCAGACGTTGATGAACGTGCACGGTGTGCTGCCCGGTCACGACGTCGTGATGGTCGGCAGCGGCAACATCGGTCTGATTGTCAGCTACCAGCTGATGCAGGCCGGCGTCAACGTCAAGATGGTCCTCGAAGCCGCCGATACGATCGGTGGCTACAAAGTCCACGCCTCGAAACTGAAACGCCTCGGCGTCGACATCCGCACGCGGATGAGCGTCAAGAAGGCGATCGGCACGACCGAATTGAACCAAATCGAAATCGCCTGGTTGGATGACAGCTGGCAGTTCATCGACGGAACCGAACAACGCGTCGATGTCGATGCGCTCTGCATCAGCGTCGGTTTGAGCCCGTTGTCCAGTTTGGCGGCGATGATCGGATGCGAGATGAAGTTCGTCCCGCTTTTGGGCGGCAACGTTCCGATCATTGACGAATACCACGAGACCACCGTCAAGAACGTCTTCGTCGCCGGTGACGTATGTGGTGTCGAAGAGGCATCAAGTGCCATTGTCGAGGGCTATTATGCCGGACTGATGGTGGCCAAGCGACTCGGCCATGAACATCCCGATTTTGCCGCGCGCAAGGCGGATTACGAAACGCAACTCGACAATTTGCGCAGCGGACCGTTCGGGGAGAAGACCCGTCTCGGTCTGTTGGAACTGCGAGGTGAACGCCATGTTTGAATCATGGAACAAGACCGGCGTTCCGTCACCGGAACTGATCAAGACCCGCTTCCCCGATGAAGAAGTCCTCATCAAGCCGAAGGCGATCACCGAATGTTACGAAGAAATCCCCTGCAATCCCTGTGAAACATCCTGCCCGTTCGACGCGATCACGGTCGGTGCCGACATCAACACGCCGCCCGTCGTCGATTTCGACACGTGCACGGGCTGCGGCATCTGCGTCTACAACTGTCCGGGTCTGGCCATCTTCACGGTGCAGATTAAGGACGATGCGCTGGTGTATAAAATCCCCTACGAGTTCGTTCCCCGCCCCGGCAAGGGCGACGTCATGCACGCCGTCAACCGGGCCGGCGAGATCATCGGCGACTGCGTCATCGAACGTGTCACGTTCACCGAGAAACAGGACAAGACGGCACTCCTGCAGGTCCGTGTCCCCCGTGAACTGCTGTATGAATTCGTGACCGTGAGGAGCAAATCATGAATAAGAACAACGTGATCATCTGCCGTTGCGAGGACGTCACCCTGCAGGAACTCCACGACGTGCTTGAAGAAGGCTATACGACGTTCGAAGACGTGAAACGCATTCTCCGCATCGGCATGGGGCCCTGTCAGGCCTCGACCTGCGGATTGCTCGTGCAACAGGAAATCGCCAAGTTCCTCGGCACGTCCGTCAAGAACATCGAAACCCACGTCACACGACCGCTGACGATGGGCGTCAAACTGGGCAAGATCAAGGAGGCGGCCGACGATGAAAGCTGACGTTGTCATCATCGGCGGCGGCATCAGCGGTGTCGCGATCGCCTACAATCTCGCCAAGAAAGGGACCACCAACGTCGTCGTGTTCGACGACAACTACATGACCGGTGGCGCCACGGGTCGCTGCGGCGCCGGCGTCCGCCAACAATGGAGTTCGAAAGGCAACTGCATCATGGCCAAGATGAGCGTCGATTTCTTCGAACGCGCCCAGGAAGAACTGGGGTACCATCGCGACATCGAGTTCAAGCAAGAAGGGTATTTGATCGTCGCGACCACCAAGGAGGAAGACGAGCAGTTCACCAAAAACGTCGCCCTCCAGCAGTCGGTCGGCATTCCCGCCCGTAAACTGACGGTGGATGAGGCGCTTGAAATCGTTCCACATCTCAACCGTGACGTGATCGTCAGCGCGACGTTCTGTCCGACCGACGGCCACCTCAATCCGTTCACGATGACCGATGCCTACTACACCGCCGCAAAGCGTCTCGGCGTACAATTCTTCTATCGTGAAAAAGTCACCGACATTGTCGTCACCGACGGCAAGATCGAAAAAGTCATCACCGAACGCCGCGAAGTCACGACCGACAAAGTCGTCAACGCCGCCGGCGGATTCAGTTACGAAGTCGGCCAAATGGCCGGCGTCGACATCCCCGTGTATTCCGAGAATCACGAGATTCTCGTTACCGAACCGATTGAGAAGATGCAAGGACCGATGGTCATCTCGTTCAGCAAGAACATCTACTGTCAGCAAGTGCCGCACGGGAGCTTCCTGATGGGTCGCAGCAATCCCCAAGTACCCAAGGGACATGACATTTCGAGCACCCATCAGTTCCTCGACGAAATGGCCAAGACGGCCGTCGAACTGTTGCCGCCACTGGGCAATCTGCGCGTCGTCCGGCAATGGGGCGGCAGTTACAACATATCGCCCGACCGGCAGCCGATTCTCGGCGACACCGATCAGCTCGCCGGCTTCTACCTGGCCTGCGGGTTCTCCGGACACGGCTTCATGTTCGCGCCGATGACCGGTCTGTTGCTCGCAGAAGTGATTCGCGGCGAACCGACCACCATCGACTTGGCGGAACTGCACATCGATCGATTCAAAAACAAGGAGCACACGGCCTACGAACACTCGGTCGTGTAGAAAGGAATGACAATGGCAATCTATCCCTATCAAACCGAACCACTAACCGATTTCACCAAACCGGAAAACGTCCTCAAGTACGAAAAGGCGCTGAAACAGGTCGAAGGCTATCTCGGCCAGACCTATCCGCTCATCATCAACGGTGCGTTCGTCACGACCGGCGACATCTACACCTCGTACAACCCCGCCGACCATGGCGAAGTCATCGGCTACGTCCATCAGGCCAACACCGACGTTGCCGAACAGGCGATGAACGCCGCTCTCGAAGCCTTTGAAACATGGAAGAAGGTGCCGGCACATGTCCGTGCCGACGTCCTTTTCAAAGCCGCCGCGATCCTCCGTCGCCGCCGGTTCGAGTTCAATGCGCTGATGACCAAGGAGGCCGGCAAACCGTGGATCGAAGCCGACGCCGACACTGCCGAAGCGATTGATTTCCTCGAGTATTACGGACGTCAGATGCTCTTGCTCACGGAAGCCGACAAACAAGTCCAGTCGCGCAAGAACGTCGAACGCAACCATTTCACCTACATCCCGCTCGGCGTCGCCGCCGTGATCACGCCGTGGAATTTCCCGACGGCGATCCTCACCGGCATGACGAGCGCCGCGCTGGTGTCAGGCAACACCGTGTTGCTCAAACCGGCGATCACGACCCAGGTCATCGCATACAAGTTCATGGAAGTCCTGATGGAAGCCGGACTACCGAAGGGCGTCGTCAACTTCATTCCCGGCGACGGTCCGGAAATCGGCGAATGGATGGTCGCCCATCCCAAGACCCGATTCGTCTCGTTCACCGGCAGCAAGGCCGTCGGTCAAATTATTTACGAAAACGCCGCCAAGGTCCGTGAAGGACAAATCTGGCTCAAGCGCGTCATCGCCGAAATGGGCGGCAAGGACGCGATCTTGGTCGATGCCGACGCCGATCTCGAACTGGCCGCCGAATCGATCGTCAAAAGCGCGTTCGGCTTCTCCGGCCAGAAATGCAGCGCCTGCAGCCGCGCGATCATCCATGAGGATGTGTATGACGTCATCGTCAACAAACTGAAAGACAAGACCGAAGCGCTGACCATCGGCAATCCCAGCGATTTCGCCAACTTCATGGGGCCGCTCACCGATGAGAAGGCCTTCCAGAAGGTCACCGACTACATCAAGATCGGCAACCAGGAAGGCAAACTGCTTGTCGGCGGTGAGGCCGACAAGTCGACCGGCTGGTTCGTCGATCCGACGATTTTCATCGATCTCGCTCCGGACAGCCGGCTGATGCAAGAAGAAGTGTTCGGACCGGTCCTCGCCGTGACCAAAGTCAAGTCGTTCGAAGAAGGACTCGCGGTCGCCAACAACACCGAGTACGGTCTGACCGGCGCGGTCATCTCCAACAACCGCATGCACCTCGAACGAGCCCGCGAAGACTTCCACGTCGGCAACCTCTATCTCAACCGCAAGTGCACCGGCGCGATTGTCGGGTATCAGCCGTTTGGCGGATTCAACATGAGCGGTACCGACAGCAAGGCCGGTGGGCCGGATTACCTGCTCCTCCACATGCAAGCCAAATCCATCAGCGAATGGTTGTAATCAAACAGAGGCAACGAGCAGTTGCCTCTGTTTTCCTCTTTGTGGTATGATGAACTGTTAAGGATGTGATGACATGATCAAACAATTCCATGTCGACCGGACACGTTCGCCGATCGTGCTTGGTCTGACGTTGCGCTATGCGCGGCTGAACGCGGGTTTGACGATGCGCGATCTGGGCAATCTGGCCAACATCTCCCACACGATGGTGGCCAACATCGAACACGGCAAAACGATGGCGAGCGGTGCTACGCTCCGCGATCTGTTTCGCGTGCTGGACATCTCGTATCGCGATGACGACGACTTCATCCACATGTTTGAAACCGTCTACAACCGCGTGTACGCCCGACTCCTCAAGGGAGATCATGCCTCTATCCAGGACGACATGCGCTGGCTTGCCGAACAGGAAGACGCGCATGCGCATTCGATCGTCGGTGTCGAATACTGGCTGATTCGTTTTCTCCATGCCGTGTTGAGCGATTCCATGGACGCGACGTTGATGCAGAGTTTCGACATCCTCAAACGGATATACGAGCTGTACTCGGATCCGCAGAAACAACTGGCGCATCTGGTCATCGGCATCGACCTGTACAATCGCGAACTTTATTTTGATGCGTATCGGGAACTGAACAAAGCGCTAGACATCGGAGATCCCGACCTCGATCCGCTGGTTGATCTGTACCGCATTCGCGCACAGTGCCGGATGTTCATGTTCATGGACTTGCAGCAGACGGCTGCGCAAACGATTCGTCGCTTTGAAGGCATGCTGCTGTATGACCGGGCGATGGAAGTCCGCCGTGAACAGGCGTATGCCAACATCATGGTGTTCAAGTTTGAACACGCCGAACGGCTGTTGGAAACGGTTCGCAGCTACGCACAGGAATACGACCGTCCCGAACTCCTGCGGGAAGCGGATTCGCTGATGGCGCTGACCCGTTTCATGCAACGCCGATTCGATGAGAGCGAAACAATCATCGAGGCAATGCGTGAAGACACCGAACACACGATCTTGATCCGGATGATGCTGGCAGCCAGGAACGACGATCAAACGACCATTCGTCGTCTTCACGAACAAGTCATGACACGATTCTCCCGTCCCCACAAATGGCGCGTGCGTTCGTTTTTCGACATCTTGTTGCATGACTTGGGTGGTCTGGCCATCGACGATGCGACCTATGTCGAGAAACTCGAAGCAATTGCCGCGCAAGGCTTGATTGCGCATGATCAGGAGATGTTGCGGTTCGCCTACGACAAACTGATTGAACACCACCGCCATAACCGCCGGTACAAGAAGGCCTTGGAGATCTCCGAACAAGCCCGGTCGATTCGCAGTTTCGGGTTCATCAATTTGGAACACATTCGTTAAAATCCATTATTTCAGTTTACAAGATAACCAAAAATGTAGCTGAATATTCATTTCATTCATTTTGTAAACTACCATCCATGTATTGCTTTTTTCTGTCTTTTCCGTGATAATGAAAGAGTAGAAACTAGAAATGGACGGTAGATTACATCAGGGAAGAACCAGTTCAAGTGAAGGGACGTCTCATTTCGGAATAATGGCCGCTGGCCATTATTTTTTTTGGAAATTGCGAATTCGCGCCACCGACAGTTGTGATATAATGAAAGAAAGTACGAGGAAATGGTGGGATCGCAATGAGACTGAAACGCAGCGACCGGATCGTGGTCGTAGTCGGTTTGCTGATGCTGGTGGCGTATACGCTGCTTGCCGTTTTTGTCGTACTCAACGAGTACCAGCACATCGATGAGACGTTTGACAGCAATCTCGTCAACACGACCAAGATCGTCGCCAGCGACCGCGTTGTCATCGACGGTCTCATTGACGGTGATGTGCGTCTCAACGCTTACATCGACACGTATTTGTCGAACGTGCCGGAGTTGTCGCTGATCGAAGTCGTCGACGCCGATGGTCTGCGCTATTCGCATGTCGATCAATCTCTGTTGTTTCAGACCTACGACAACGACGATTATCTTGACGCACTATCAGGGGATGAATACCTGATCACCTCGGAATCGGCGCTTGGCCGAACGCGCAAGTCGTTCGTTCCCATCTACGACGGTAGCGATATCATCGGCGTCGCCATCGCCGAAGTGCAGATTCGTGACATCAACGCCGTCAAGCGTGACACCACGCTGGTGCTGGTGAGTGGCTTCATTGTCGGTCTGGCGCTCTCGATCCTCGGTCTGATCTGGCTCAGCCGCAAGTTCATGAGCGAACTGTTCGGCTTCCGTCCGGATGAAATCGCGCACCTCTATGCCGAAAACCGCAGCGTCATCGAACAGCTCAACGAGGCGTTGATATCGGTGGACGCAGAAGGCGTCGTGACGACCGTCAACCCGATGCTGATGAAGATGTTCGAGATGACACAATCGCCGATCGGCCAACCGGCCGATGTGGTGTTCCCCCATGTCGACTTCAAGCGGATCATCGAACACGATACCCACATCGACAACAAGTACAAGAAAATCGGCCAGCAGAAGTTCCTGATGAATGCCTATCCACTGTACTTGGACAATGAGATCATCGGCGCCACGGCCGTGTTCCGTTCCCATCTCGAGGTCGACGCGCTGGTCGACCAGATCAACGGTTACCGCCAGATCGCCGAAGCGCTCCGCGCGCAAAAACACGAGTTCCAGAACAAACTGCACGTCGTGCTCGGCTTGATCAAGATGAAGGACTACGAGAAGGCGGAAAACTACATCATGGAGCATGTCTATTCGACCAACCTGGCCAGCGACTACTACACGTCGCGACTCAAGGACGACCGCATCCTCGCACTGTTCGTCGGCAAGGACATCCAATCGAAAGAATTCGGCGTCACGTTGCTTCTGACGAGTGATTCGTTCATTGGTCGCAGTCACACGCCGATTCATTCCGATGACATCGTCCTCGTGCTGGGCAATCTCATCGATAACTCGCTGGAAGCCTATCAAGGCAAGGACATCGAAGACAAACGGATCGTCGTCGACATCTTCGAAGACGACGAACTGATCAAATTCACGGTCATCGACCAGGCCGGCGGCATCGATCCCGCCGTGGTCGACCGGATGTTCCAAAAGGGTGTCAGCACCAAAGATGGCAACAGTCGTGGCACGGGACTCAGTCTCGTCCAGGAAATCGTCACCCTGTACAACGGCGACAAGACCGTACAAAGCAGCAAGCAAGAGACGAAGATCGAAATCCAACTGATGAAGGTGATGTCATGAAACTGAACATTCTCATCGTCGAAGACGACCCGATGGTGGCGCACATCCACAAACATTATCTGAACGAACTGGGGAATTTTCAAATTCTCGAGGTGATCGACAACGGCCTTGAGGCGTTCGAGTTCATCAAACGCCACGAGGACGAGATCGACCTCGTGATTCTCGACGTCCACATGCCGAAACTGTCGGGGTTGGAAGTGTTGAAGCTGCTGCGCGAAGAAGGTTCCGACATCAGTGTCATTCCCATCACCGCCATCAACGACAACAAGACGATCAGCGAGTTTCTCAATCTCGGTGTCGTCGATTATCTCGTCAAGCCGTTCAGTCAGGATCGCTTCAATCAAGCGGTACTGCGCTGCGAACTGAAGTTCAAGATGTTCGAAGAACACGGCAAGTTGTCGCAACATGACATCGACCGGATGTTCAACACGCAAAGCGACGCCAATCTTCCCAAAGGCCTTCAGGAAAGCACCCTTCAGTACATCCAGGACGCGCTCGATGCACACAAGGGCGAACTGCTCGATGTCGAAGAGCTGTCCAACATCACCAACTTGAGCAAGGTGTCCTTGCGCAAGTACCTCGATCATCTCGCCACGACCGGCGCCATCGACAAACAGATGGACTACGGCACAGTCGGCCGACCGAAGTACAAGTATCTCATCAAATGACCCGGGGAACCGGGTTTTTTTATGTTTTTTTAATTCCCAAATCTAGACGATTTCAGCGAGTTCCGATAGAATGAAACCGGCCGCTGCAATGACAACACAGAATGACCGACAGGCGGCAGTTCAAGGAGTGTCCCCACACACTCCTTTTTGTTTGGCGAAAGAGCGTTATGAAAAGATTTTCATCGCATTTTGTGATTTCAACTATTTCGTAAATAGTCCGTAATTGCCCCTTAACATCCGAACGGATTGTGGTATAATATGCATGTGATGTAAGCGTTTTTAACTCTGACTCGAAAAGGAGACAATCATGAGCGATACGTTCAGCGGCACCATGAAATGCGTGGTCAAGGACAAACCCGAACGCGGTCTGACCAGAACGACCAAACCGATTCCCAATGAACTGGCCCCGGACGAGGTGTTGATCAAAGTCATCTACACCAGCATCTGCGGCACGGACTACCACATATACGAGTACGATGACTGGGCCAAAAAGCGACTGAAATTGCCGTTCACCGCCGGCCATGAGTTCTGTGGTGAAGTCGTTAAGGTCGGTGACGCCGTCGAACGCGTCAAACGGGGTGACATCGTCAGCGCCGAGACGCACATCGTCTGCGGCTACTGTCAGTTTTGCGAAAGCGGCAACGCCCACATCTGTGAGAACACCAAAATCATCGGTGTCGACACCGACGGTGCGTTCGCCGAGTACGTCCGCATCCCGGCGATGAACTGTTTCGTCAACTCACCCGACAAGAATCCGCTCTATCTGAGCGTTCAGGAACCGCTCGGCAATGCCGTCCATACGATGGCTCACTTTCCCGTCGAAGGGAAGGACGTCGTGATCGTCGGCTGTGGTCCGATCGGGCTGATGGGCGTCAACGTGGCCAAGGCCTACAACGCGAAAAAAATCATTGCCATCGAAGTCAACGAGTACCGTCTTGATCTCGCCAAGAAACTCGGGGCCGACGTCATCATCAACCCCAAACAGGAAGACGTCATCACCCGCGTCCTCGAAGAGACCGAAGGCCGCGGTGCCGATGTCATCGGTGAGTTCAGCGGCAACAAGACGGCGATCGAACAGTCGTTCAAGTACCTCAAACGAGGTGGCGGCCTGTCGATGCTCGGCATCCCGTCGAAAGACATCGACGTCGACGTCGCCAACGACATCGTGTTCAAAGGCATTCAAATCTACGGGGTGGTCGGCCGGCGCATTTACGAGACCTGGTATCAGGTCAAGGAACTCGTCGACAACGACATGCTTGATTTCGAAACCCTGATCACGCATACCTATCCGATGAGCAAGATCGAAGAAGCGATGGAGATCATGGGCAGTGGCAACTGCGGCAAGATCGTCATCGTCCCCGGGGAGTGATTCTGATGAACCAACACGAACTGACCTATCTCAAGGAAAAAATCGAACAACTGAAAGCGGATGGCGTCTATCGCGAGTTGCCCGTCAACTACGGGCCATGCGACAACGTCATCAATTTGAACGGCAAAGAAGTCGTCAATTTGTCCAGCAACAACTATCTCGGTCTCGCCAATCATCCTCGCGTCAAGGACGCGGCGATCGAAGCGGTCAAAACGTATGGCGCCGGCGCCGGTGCGGTACGCACGATCGTCGGTAACTACGATCTGATCGGCAAGCTCGAAGATCTCCTCGCCGAGTTCAAACACGAAGAAGCGGTGATGTGCTTCCAATCGGGTCTGAACTGCAACATCGGCGTCATCCAGGCGATTGTCGACAAGGGTGATCTGATCATCAGCGATGCGCTCAACCACGCCTCGATCATCGACGGCGTTCGCCTCAGCAAAGCCGACAAGGCGATTTTCCGCCACAGCGACATGGCGCACTTGGAAGAGATTCTCAAGGACAAACGTGACCAATACAACAATGTCCTGATCATCACCGACGGCGTCTTCAGCATGGATGGCGATCTCGCCCGCCTGCCGGACATCGTCGCTCTCGCGGAACAATACCACTGCATGACTTACGTCGACGACGCCCATGGCAGTGGCGTACTCGGCGAAAGCGGCCGTGGCACGGTTGATCATTTCGGTCTGCACGGTCGGGTCGATTTCATCATCGGTACTTTGTCCAAGGCCATCGGTGTCGTCGGCGGCTACGTCGCCGGCAAGCAGGAAACCAAAACCTGGCTGTCGCATCGCGCCCGTCCGTTGTTGTTTTCAACAGCATTGCCGCCGGCAGCGACCGCCGCGGCGATGGAGAGCGTCAAGATGCTGATGGAAAGCACGGAGTTCACTGACAAACTGTGGGACAACGCCAAGTATTTCAAGTCGAAACTCGGCAAACTCGGGTTCGACACCGGTCATAGCGAAACACCGATCACGCCGGTCATCATCGGCAACGAAGCCAAGACGATGCAGTTCTCGAAAGCATTGTTGGAAGCTGGTGTATACGTATCGGGGATCGTGTTCCCCACCGTACCCAAAGGCACCGGGCGCCTGCGCTGCATGATCAGTGCGTCGCACACCAGGGAAAATCTCGATTTCGCCGTCGACGCGTTCGCACGTGTCGGCAAATCACTCGGCATCATCTGAACCGACAAAAGGTAAGCGGACCGCTTACCTTTTTTGTTGGCGAGGAGTATAATGAAAGCGAGGAGTGATCGACATGGCATTCACCGAAACCGTACCGTATGAAGTGCTGAACGAAGACAAACCATTTGAACTGCGCAAATACGAACCGTTTCTGATCGCCGCCGCGCGGACGCCGCTCGACCGGCAGCACAACGGCGGGTTCAACACGGTGTTCCAATACATCAGCGGTGCGAACCGCGAACAGACCAAGATCAGCATGACGACGCCGGTCGTCACCAACGTCGAAGACGGCAAGCTGATGACTGGCTTCTACGTACCAAGCAAATACGACCGCAACAACGTGCCAAAGCCGACCAACAACGTGACCATCGATGAAGTGCCGGGCGGGTTGTACCTGGTCGTGCGCTTTTCCGGGAGCTGGGACGAAGGCAAGTTCGCCAAGCAGGACGAGCAGTTGCAAGCGTACATCCGGTCGCGCGGTTACGAGATCATCGGCAACCGCTACGTGCTTCGCTATCAGCCGCCATTCGTGCCGGGATTCCTGCGTCGCAATGAAATCATGTACCAAGTCAAAACCGTTCTCGATTGAGAACGGTTTTGTTTTCCTAGAAAGGGGAGGAAACGATGATTCGATGGGGATTCGTTATGCAGTGGGGTTGTCGCTGTCGTCGGTGGGGACGTCGTCTTCCGGAACGTCTTGATCGACGGGATCCTGATGGAAACGATCGTGCATGCGTCCACGGATGCGATGGCGTACGGCGTCGCCGATTTGCGGCGGTTCCAGGCCCAGTTCTTCATAGAGGGCGGCCATTTCATCTTTGATCGTGAGCAATGCTTCACGGACTTCTTCGTCGGTCATGTTGGCCCAGTCGTAGGTTGTGTTGTACTCGTCGATTGCCGTCGTGATGGCGAGTGCCTGTTCGTCGGTCAAATTGTCGAGATACGCCTGCGGGGGATATGGAAGGCCGTCTTCGCCGACATGTTCGGCGAAGCGTTGACGGAGCCGATGGGCGATCCGTTCACGAAGCGTCGGCAGTTCGAGCCCGAGATCGTCATAGAGTGCTTCCATTTCCGCGCGAACGTCTTTGAGGGCGGCGACGATTTCCTCGTCGGTCATGTTGGCCCAGTCATACTCGAGATTGATCTGATCGATGGTCGTCGTGATCAGAGCTTCCTGTTCGTCGGTGAGGGTGTCGAGAAACTCCTGGGGCGGGTAGGGGAAGCCGTCTTCCTTGACGCGATCGACCATCCGGTTCTTGAACCGGTTCTGGATGACGACGCGGACGCGATTGTACGCCTGGTTGACTTCTTCGTTGACGGTTTCATTTTGCATCGCGACGGCGGTGCCGCCGGAGAAGAGCATGGTTCCTAACAGTAAAAGTCTCATTGTGATACCTCCTTGGTTGGTTGTCACTAATCAAACAAGCGAGCAATGCGTTTTGTTGGAAAAATCGAAAAAAAGTGAAAAATCCATCGGATTGTGAAATCGACTGGGCGAACCGCATCATTTATAGTATAATGAATACGGGTGGTGAATACGATGAATTATATCCATGAATTTCTAGCCGTGATCGACAGCGTGGAACAGGACAACACCTACAAGTTGGCCTGGGCCAAGGCGATTTTGGAATGCATCGAACGCGAACAGTACGAGCGTCAGGACGACGATTACGTGATCGCGATGTACGATCTGGTGCAACACATCATGAAGTACTATTGGAATCTGATCGCCTTTTTTGATTTGTCGCAAGGACCCTCGAGTCAGATCGAAGCGCGCATCGATGAGATTCGCGATGATTTCTACAACAACACACAACGAACCTATCCGGTCTGGTACGACAAAGTGGAAACCTATCTCAAACGGATTCCGATGCGACTCGAGCGCCAGATCGCAAAGTTCATCACGATTTTCAACAAGGGGGTCGCCGCCAAGTTCCGCGTCCATCGCACCGACAAGCTGACGCTGTACGATCTTGACACCAAGTTGAAACAAATACGGCTCAATCATTCCCAGTTCGAGGCGATCACCACTGACATGTCGATCCTCGAACGCCGCATCGACTTCCAATGGGCGAAACTGTTGGAAGAATACAACAAGGCGCCCAACATCATCAAGAAGGTGCTCGGCATGAAGGACGACAAGATCGTCCGCCAGAATCTTCACAAGTATCGCAACCTGTTGTTGCGCTACTATCATTTGGAAGGCGCCAAGGATTTCTTCACCGGCGAACTCGTCGATATCCAGGATATCTCGATGGAACATCTGATCCCGTTCAACTTCATCTACAACTGCGACATCTGGAATCTCATCATCGTCTCCAAGGAGACCGCCAAGATGCGACGCGGGATGATTCCCTCGGAAGCCGAAGTCGAACGACTCCATCAACGCAACGTCGAACTGTTCGAGGCCATCAAGGACACCAAACTGCAAGCGCGGTTCGATCTTGAAAACGCGCTTGACAATCATCTTCTGAAACGCTATTTCATCGATCTGAAAGGATGACATGCCGGCTGGTCCGGCATTTTTCTTTGTTGTTTGACGAGAAACTCATCGTGATGTTTGGTACAATGAAGGTGGAGGTGATTGCATGTATGCCCTGATTCCCTTGCTTGTCATTCTTGTTGGCGTGACGGCGTTTGGTCTTTTTCTGGTGCTTACCGAGTACAAGCCAGAAGCCGAAGAAGACAGCATCGTCATCCGCAAAAGCAAGTTCCCGCAGTTGCAGGAACCCATCACCCTGACGACTTACAACATCGGATACGCCTGCCTCGACCGCGACAGTGATTTCTTCATGGACGGCGGCACAGCGACCACCCGCATCACCTACGAACGAACACTCGACAACCTGATCGGCATCACCCATCAACTCCAGGATCTTGACAGCGACATCTTCTGTCTTCAGGAAGTCGACACCGCGGGCAGCCGCTCCAACAACATCAACGAACTCGAACACATGGCCACCGAACTGTTTGACTACAATGTCTACTTCGCCTACGACTACCGCGCCAAATGGGTGCCGTTTCCCATCTTCCATCCGCTTGGCAGCGCCCACAGCGGCTTGGCTGTGATGAGCAAGTACCGGCTGTTATCATCCAAGCGTATCGCGCTGGACGGACAAGAACTGTTTCCGCGCAGTCTGTTTCTGCCGAAACGATGCATGGTCATCAATGAACTGGCCCTTGCAGGCAGCAAGAAACTCTACATCGTCAATACCCATCTGTCGGCGTATGACAAGGACGGTCTGCTCCGGCGTCGTCAATTCAATGATGTGCTTGGTTACTGCAGCGAACTGTACGACGGACGATCCAATTACGTCATCATCACCGGCGATTTCAATCTTCTGATGGATGACGCGAAACGAACCAAGGACGATCCCGCCTGGGTCGACGTCATGCCGCAATCCTTGCACGACAGCAAATTCAAGGTGGTCTATGACAAGACACAGCCTTCGGTCCGCAGTCTCGACAAACCCTACATCAAGGACATCAATTTCGAAACCTACATCGATGGCTTTCTGGTGTCCCCGAACATCAACGTCGTCAATGTCACGACGCATGATTTCCAGTACCGCTTCAGCGATCACAATCCGAGCACGCTGACCTTTCAACTCAAATAAGAGGACAACAGTCCTCTTATTTTTTATTGAGTTTGACGGTCTTTTTGGGTATAATGGTAAAGACTGTGAAAAGGAGTGATCCCGATGCATCTTTTGACCGCGCCGATGTTCGGCGCCAAACACCTGTGGGGATTGGCATTCGTCATCCTGCTCAACATTGCTCTATTTGTCATCTTCAACAAGACCGTGAAGTCGGAACGACGCTTGCTGCTCATCGCGCTGATTGGCTTTTATGCGATGGAAGTGCTCAAAATCAGCTTTCTGATCATACGTGACGGATCGTTCCCGTTGAACCACATCCCGCTTCATTTGTGCAGCATCCCGCTGTATGTGTTTCCGATCCTGTACTGGGTGAAACCGACCAGCTGGTGGCACCAGGCCGCCAAGGTGACGGCGTTCGCGGTGGTGCTGATCGCCGGTGTCACGGCGTTGGTGATCCCCGTCAACATCATCGGTGACAACGACACCTGGTTCCCGCTTGCCGGCAACTTCCTGCCAGTGTTGAGTTTCATCTTCCACGGGTTCATGGTATTCGTTCCCTGGTACATGTATCGTCGTGGTTATGTCCAGGTCGGCTGGTCATCCATACCGCCTGCATTGGCGCTGACGAGCATGCTGATGGCGGTTGCCCTGATTGTCGATTTCGCGTTTGACAAAGACTACATGCTGCTTCATACCGGCAACGGCAGCCCGCTGGTGTTCCTCCGCGATGACTTTGGACAGTTGCCCTATACGCTGAGCATGATCCTGCTCGGGTACGTCGTGATCACATTGGTGTTCGCCGTCACGATCGGCATTCGCCGTCTGAAACAAGTGGTGTCCCGATGAAGGATACGATCCTGTTCGACCTCGATGGCACCTTGCTGCCGATGGATTTCGATGATTTCATGGCACGCTATTTCCACCACATGGGCGAACATTTCGCCGGTTGGATCGATTCCCGGCTGCTTGCCAAGCACGTCTTGGCGGCGACCGAAGTGATGATTCGCACCAACGATGGGCGAACCAACGAGGACATCTTCATGGATCATTTCAAGACTCTCATCGACGGGGATTTGGAGGAGTATGCCAACCATTTCAGCACCTACTACGAGAGCGGCTTCGAACACGTGCGCGCCGCCACCTGGCAGAGCAAGGACATGATTGCTGCCGTACGGTTGTTGCAGAAGAAGGGGTATCGCCTCGCCGTGGCCACCAATCCACTCTTTCCGTATCGCGCCAATCTGCACCGCCTGCGATGGGCGGGATTCGGTGAAGAGGACTTTGACTACATCTCATCGTTTGAAGAGAATACATATACAAAACCCCATCCAGGCTACTTTCAGGAAGTGTTGGATCAAATTGACCGCAAAGCGAACCAATGCATCATGGTCGGCAATGACGTCGACGACGATCTGCCGGCGATGACACTCGGGATCGAGACGTTTCTGATCACCGATTGTCTGATCAATCGCCGTGAGAAGAAACTCAATGCCGACCATGTGGGCACGTATGCCGACTTTCTCGGTTTCGTACAAGAACTGCCGGATCTGACAAAAACGACTTAAGTCGTTTTTGATTTTGGTTTGAGTTCCCATGCAACATCGAGTATAATGAAACAAGGTGATAGAATATGAAACGATACGTGCAACCCCTTGAACAACTGCTGGAAGAACTCCACGCAAGCCGTGAGAACGGATTGAATCCGACCCAAGTCGACGCGTCCAGACGCGACCATGGGGGAAACCATTTGTTGGAAGAAGAACGCGAGTCGATTCTCCACATGATTGTTGGTGAATTGACGGGCTTTCTCAATCTGTTGCTGATTGCCGCCGCGATACTCAGCATCGTCGCCAGCGGTCATCTGACCGACGGCATCTTCATTCTCGCCATCGTGGTTCTGAACACCGGACTCAGCGTGTTTCAGGAACGCCGCGCCAACAACGCCGTCAGTGCGCTCAAAAGCATCAGCGCCCCGACCGCCAAGGTCCTTCGGGATGGTGAATGGATCACCATCGATTCGACCGAACTGGTCGTCGGCGACATCGTCACCGTCGAGGCCGGCGACTACATTCCCGCCGACATGCGCTTCTTCGACACCGCCAATCTCAAGATCGACGAAAGCGCCCTGACGGGTGAAAGCGTCCCGGTCGACAAGGATGCCGACGTCGAGCTCGAAGAACCGACGCCGATCGGCGACCGCGTCAACATGGGCTTCATGTCGACGATCGTCACCTATGGCCGCGGCACCGGTGTCATCACCGCCGTCGGCATGGCCACCGAAATCGGCAACATCGCAACGCTCCTCAACGAAGTCGAGGACGAGATGACGCCGCTTCAGAAAAAAATCGACAAGCTCGGCAAGTTGCTCGGCACCATCAGCATCATCGTCGTGGTGATCATCTTTCTCGTCGGGTACTTGTACAATTTTGACATTCTCGACTTGTTTCTGGTGAGTGTCAGTCTCGCCGTGGCCGCGATCCCCGAGGGACTGCCGACGGTCATCACCGTCGTGTTGTCGCTGGGCATGCGCAAAATGGCCAACAAGAATGCCATCGTCAAAGAACTCAACGCCGTCGAGACGCTCGGCAGCACAACCGTCATTTCGAGTGATAAGACCGGTACGCTGACCCAGAACAAGATGGTCGTCACCCGCATCTTCGACAACGACAAGGTCAAGGAAGTCACCGGCACCGGCTACGACTTCACTGGGGACATCAAGGCCGAAGGACCCAACATCGATCGCCTCGCGCAGATTGCGATGTTGTGCAACGACGCCAAAATCAACGGCGACAACTTGATCGGCGATCCGACCGAACTGGCGCTCGTCACGCTCGCCGCCAAATACGGCTTGGATCAGAACGCATATCGGGAGACCTATCCACGTATGGACGAATACCCGTTCGACAGCGATCGCAAACGGATGTCGACGATGCACAACATCGACGGCACCGTCACACTCCTCACCAAGGGCGCACCAGACGAACTCTTGAAGGTCTGCGACCGCTATCTGATCAATGGGGAGATCCAACCGATTGACGACACCTTTAAGAACGTCATCAACCTCGCCAACCAGGGCATGGCGCACAACGCACTGCGCGTTCTGGGCTTTGCCTACAAACCGCTCGACAAAGCATCCAAAGCCAAGGACGAGGAGGACAATCTGATCTTCGTCGGGTTGGTCGGCATCATTGATCCGCCACGCGAAGAAGTCAAGGAAGCGATCAAGATTTGTCACAAGGCCGGCATCCGCGTCGTCATGATCACCGGCGACCACAAACTCACAGCCGCCGCCATCGGCAAACAACTCGGCATCATTGAAAATGAAAAACACGCCCTCAGCGGCGAAGAGATCGACGTCCTCGGCTACAGCGAGTTTCTCGATCTCGTCAGAACCACCAATGTGTTCGCACGCGTCTCACCCAATCACAAGGTGATGATCGTCAAGGCGCTGCAGGAAATCGGTGAAATCTCGAGCATGACCGGTGACGGCGTCAACGACGCGCCAGCCTTGAAACAGGCCAACATCGGGGTCGCGATGGGCATCACCGGCACCGACGTGTCGAAAGAAGCGGCGGACATGGTTCTGATGGACGACAACTTCACAACCATCGTCGACGCCGTCGAGGAAGGTCGCGTCATCTATAGCAACATCCGCAAGTTCGTCGGCTTCCTGGTGAGTTGCAACGTCGGTGAAGTGTTGCTCATCTTCATCGCCATGCTGCTCGGCTGGGGCAGTCCGCTCCTGCCGATCCAGATTCTCTGGATCAACCTCGTCACCGATTCGTTCCCGGCCTTCGCGCTCGGATTGGAGCAAAAAGAAGACGGTGTCATGGACCAGCAACCAATCGACCCGCATGCCTCGATCGTCGACCGCAAGATGGCGATCGCGATCGGCTTCCAAGCCGCATTCCTGTCGCTCGCCGTGCTGACGTCGTATTGGATCGGCACCAACGCCTACGGCACGATCGTCAACCTCGGCAGCACGATGGCGTTCATCACGATCATCACCGGTGAACTGCTGCGCACTTATTCGGCGCGCAGCGAGCACAAGACGATTTTCCAGATGAACCCGTTCAGCAACAAACTGATCAATTACGCCGCGCTGTTCGGCATGGGATTGCTTCTGATCGTGTTGTTCGTCCCCGGCATCAATACGGTGTTCTACACGGACGTGCATCTGACTCTGGCGCAGTTTGCGATTGCCTTCGGACTCGGGTTCGTGCCGCTGTTCGGTGGCGAACTGGCCAAACTGTTCAAATGAGACCAATCAAAAACGCCATGATTCATGGCGTTTTTTTGATGCCGTCAAAGAGGGTGTTGAGCAAGGTGGTGCGGTCGCTTTCATCGAGGTGTTCGATGGCGGGCCAGGAACGTATCATGCCGTCCAGCACGATCGCGTAGTAGATCTCGAGAATGGCATCGCCGGCGTCCATCGGAATGTGGCCTTCCATCCGGCCCTGATTCCACAACTGGGCGCGGAGGTCGCGCATCCGTTTGGTGTGTTTCTTCATGAACTTGGTGCCGTCGAGCGAGAGAATGAAGTCATCCTCGAGATTGGGTCGGTTGACGTCAAAGTAGTGTTCCACGGTACGTTGGAACAGTTGATCGATCTTGTCCGGATAGGGGATGAAATCACGGACGATCTCCTTCAGTTCATTGTGATCGAGATCGGCGAGTTCCATGAGAATTGCTTCGTAGAGGGTCTGTTTGTCCTTGAAGTATTTGTACAGGGTGACTTTGGAGACGTTGGCGTATTGCGCCACGGCTTCCATCGTCACGTGTTGAAAACCGTTGCGCACGAACAGGATCGAAGCCTGTTCCTTGATGGCGCGGATCTTGCGGATCGATCGGGGTGACAGGGTCATGGTATCCCTCCTAGAGGATGGTTACAGGATGCCGCCGAAGAAGGTGAAGATGGCGGCGTAGGTGGTAGCGTAGAACAAGGATAAATAGATGCGGGTGCGCGCGAACGAATGGGTGTTGCGCAACACCCAGAAACTGCTGAAGAACGTCAGCAGGAAATACGCGACGAAGTAGATCGATCCAACGATGATCTGATCGCCTTCGGGATCGTAGTTGAAGAAACTGAAGATCACACCGAGAATGAAGTAAATCAGGATGTTGAAGGAAAAAATCATCGTCGTTACCGACATGTAGTCGATGAACTCGAACTGTTCGCGAGTCAAGAGCGAGGTCACGAAGAACCCCACCATCGTGATCGAAAACAGGATAAGGATGATGGCGACGAGAAAATCATATCCGATTTCCATGGGTATCCCCCCTTACTTTCATTATACATCATTTGGACGAAAAACAGTGCTTCGTTCAACAAACAATAAGTTTGTGTGCAAACTTGTTGTGTTTTCACACCCCATGCCGTACCATATAGATAATGATAACAGCAGAGGTGACCATCATGCTCAAACCACTCAAGTGGATCAAACAACATCTGATCATCGCCATCGCCATCAGCATCGCACTGGCGGTCTTCATCGGCTCCGTGGCCGATGTCTCCTGGCTGCGGCGATTGATTCTGCCGCTGACATTCGTGCTTGTCTATCCGATGATGGTGACGCTTCGTCTCGACACCTTGCGCGGTCGGTCCAACTGGCGACTGCAGGTGCTGACGCAACTGATCAATTTCGTCGTGTTTCCGCTGATCGCGTGGGCGATCGGATTGTGGTTCTTCGGTGACGAACCGTATTTCCGACTGGGATTGCTACTTATTGCCCTGCTGCCGACATCGGGAATGACGATCAGCTGGACGGTGATGGCCAAAGGCAACGTCAACGAAGCCATCCGGATGATTGTAATCGGGTTGTTGCTTGGTGCCGTCTTGTCACCACTGTACATCACGCTGTTGCTCGGGGAAGCGATCGCCGTGCCGGCGATGACGATCGCCACGCAGATTCTGATCGTCATCTTCCTGCCGCTCCTGATGGCTTATCTGACGCAGCGCATTCTCAAGCACAAATATGGTGAAACCACGTTCCATCAGACGATCAAACCGGTCTTTCCGCTGTTTTCGACACTGGGCGTGGTGATGATCATTTTCGTCGCGATCGCGCTCAAAGCGGATGTCATCGTCGCCAATCCGGGCATGATCCTGACGATACTCGGTCCGCTCATCCTGATGTATCTGACATTTCTCGCAATCACCATCACGACCGCTCGGTTGTTGTTCGGACGTGAAGACGGCATCGCGCTGGTCAACGGCACGATGATCCGCAATTTGTCAATTGCTCTGGCCATCACGCTGAGTGCGTTTGAAGGGGCCGGCATCGCCGCGTTGCTGATTGCCGTTGCCTATGCCATTCAGGTTCAAATCGCCGCTTGGAATGTCCGTGCATCGAAGTGGCTGTTTCCCCCGAAAAACGATCTTGTGGCCGACTGATCGAGGCTACTTCATCCTTGAAATTTTCCATAAGAAGGCGCTGTTTGGTCGCCTTCTTTTTTGTTGCAAATGATGCAAGCGTATCAATTGAAATGATCCCAAATTGATGTTATTATATTATTGTAATCATTACAATATTGCACAAATTTCAAAGGAGGAATCAACTGCAATGACGCAAAATGAATTAATGAACAAATATGTGGCCGACTTGGCCGTACTCAACGTGAAGTTCCACAATCTCCACTGGAACGTCGTCGGCGAAAACTTTGAAGCCGTTCACGTGTACATCGAAAAACTCTATGACGATCTGTTTCTGAAATTCGACGAAGTCGCCGAACGGATCAAGATGCTCGGTGAATTCCCGAAAGCCTCGCTCAAGGAATACCTCGAAGCGACCGCTGTCGAAGAACTCGCCAACCGCGATTATACGATCGCCGAAACCTATCAACTGCTCGAACAGGAACTCAAGTACCTGAAGAAACTGGCACTCGACATCCGCAGTGAAGCCGATGCCAACGACGACTTCGTGACCGTCAGCTTGATGGAAGACCACGTCGGCGTCTACGACAAGGAAATCTGGTTCGTCAAATCCGCCCAGAAATAATCCGTTTCACCATTCCACGAAAGAAGTGATACCATGACAATGCCGGTTCGCGACATGCTGAAAGAAAAAGGGATCAGCCCGTCCTACACCCGCCAGAAGATTTACGAATTCCTGGCGGCGTCGACCGATCATCCGACGGCCGACGACATTTACCGTGCGCTCATCCGCGAGTTGCCGACGTTGTCCAAGACAACGGTCTACAACGTCATCAAACTGCTCTGCGAGCACGACCTTGTCAAACCCGTCAACATGAGTTCATCGGAGATGCGTTATGAAGTGTGGCACGAACCGCACTCGCATTTCCGCTGTACCGTGTGCGGGACCATCTACGACATTCCGCCGATCATCCCGCGTTACGACGCCAAACGTCTCGAAGGGTTCATCATCAAAGACGAAGAAGTGAATTTGAGCGGAATCTGTCCCATCTGTCAACAAGAATCCACAACATAGAAATCCAAAACACGAAAGGGAAGAACATGGAAGAACAAACCGAAGTACGTGAGTTTCACCGCATGCCCCTGATTGGCGACGACGCCCCGAGTTTCACGGCGACGACGACGCAGGGCGTCATCCGCTTTCCGGATGACTACAAAGGGAAATGGGTCATCTTGTTCAGCCACCCAGCCGACTTCACCCCCGTCTGCACCAGCGAATTCATGACATTCGCCCGCATGCAGGACGAATTCAAGGCGCTGAACACCGAACTGATCGGCCTGTCCGTCGACAGTCTGTACGCCCACATCGCCTGGCTCCGCACGATCCAGGAGAAAATCAAGTGGAACGGCATGGAAAAAATGGAAGTCACATTCCCGCTCATCGAAGACATTTCGATGAACATCGCCAACAAGTTCGGCATGATTCAACCGAATCAGTCGAACACCCAGGCGGTCCGCGCCGTATTCGTCATCGATCCCGATGCGAAGATCCGCACGATTCTCTATTATCCGCTTTCGACCGGACGCAACTTCGACGAAATCAAACGCATCATTCAGGCGCTGCAAAAAGCCGATGCGGACAACGTCGCAACCCCGGCCGACTGGCGTCCCGGCGACGATGTCATCGTCCCGCCCGCAGGCAGCTGCGGCACCGCCAAGGACCGCATGGATGGAGCCGAAGAAGACGTGTACTGTCTCGATTGGTTCATGTGCCTCAAGAAGGACAAGTGACCAAAAAAATAGAGTTCCCAATCGGGAACTCTATTTTTTGTCGTTGAACACTTTGTTCCAATCATCGAGGAAGGCTTTGACGCCTTTGTCGGTGAGTGGATGTTGAATGGATTTTTTGAGGACGTCGTAGGGGACCGTCGCGATGTCGGCACCGACGAGCGCGCTATCGACCATGTGCTGCGGGGTGCGGATCGAAGCGCTGATGATCTGCGTGTCGAAACCGTAGATGTCGAAGATCTGGCGGATGTCGCTGACGACTTGAATGCCGTCGGCAAGCGTGTCGTCCAGCCGTCCGACGAACGGACTGACATAGGTCGCACCGGCCGTCGCTGCAAGCAACGCCTGGTTCGCCGAGAAGACGAGGGTGACGTTGGTCGGGATGCCCAGTTCACTCAGTTTTTTGGTGGCTTTGAGGCCGTCTTCGGTGAGTGGGATCTTGACGACCATATTGGGGTGGATCTTGCTGATTTCGATGCCTTCTTCGACCATTTTATCGGCCTCGAGGCTGATCACTTCGCCACTGATCGGACCATCGACGATGGCGGTGATTTCCTTGATCACTTCGAGAAAATCGCGGCCTTCCTTGGCGATCAGCGTGGGATTGGTGGTGACGCCCGACAGAATGCCGAGTTCGGCCATTTCCTTGATGTGGGCGACGTTGGCGGTATCGATGAAGATCTTCATTGATTGGACTCCTCCTCTTCTTCGTAGACAGGGAAGACAATCGGTTCGAGCTGATCGAGATTCTCTTCCAGTTTATCAACAAACAGAATGCCGTTGAGATGATCGATTTCGTGTTGGATGACGACGCCGACGTAGCCGCTGATGCGCAGTTCGACCTGACGTACGGTGTCGCTTTCCGGCAGGTACTGGTGGGCGCGAACGCGGATCTTCTTGTAACGCGGGACGAGTCCCGTCACTTCACGGTCGACGCTCAGGCAACCCTCACCGCCGGGGATGTAGGTCTTCGCCTCGCTATGAGCGATGATGCGGGGATTGGCAAGGAGCAGCTTGTACAGTTTCTCGCCTTTTTCATCGGTCGTGAACACGACGATCAATCGTTTTTTGATGTTGATTTGCGGCGCCGACAGGCCAACGCCCGGGCGCAGTCCCAGTTCCTCCCCCTTCTCGGGGTCCTGGGAGTTGGTCAGATATTCCATCATGTCGCGGAGGATCGCCTTGTCTTCGTCGGTGAGCGGGATGGGAACCTCGTCACTGATTTGGGCCAGAGTCGGATGTCCTTCACGGATGATGTCGTTCATCAGGATCATGTGAATCACCTCGACATCATTATATCAAATGCGACGCGGGAAAGAAACTGTCTTACCACAATATTTTCAATCTTGTCACCACAATAGGGCCATGATATGTCAAAAACGTTTTCATTTTTGTAATATGGTTTACTATGCGCCGGGAAAACGATATAATGGACTTGATGAGGAGGAATACCATGAGTAAAAAAATACGGAAAATCGGCATCATCACCGGTGGTGGCGACTGCAGCGGCCTCAACGCCGTCATCAACGGCATCACCAAAACCGCCGTGAACAAATACGGCCTGGAAGTGGTCGGATTCACGCGCGGCTATTCCGGTCTGTACAAAAACGACTACCGCCCGCTCGGACTCCGCAGCGTCTCGGGCATCATGCACGAAGGCGGGACGATTCTGAAATCCTCGAACAAGGACAATCTGTTCAACTTCCCCGTTCGCAATGCCGACGGTACGATTACCTACAAGGACGTGTCGGACGAAGCAATCAAGAACATGCGCTATCTCGGCATCGATGCGTTGATTGTCATCGGGGGCGATGGCACACTTACCAGCGCTCGCGACTTTCATCGCAAGGGCGTTCCCGTGGTCGGCGTTCCCAAAACGATCGACAACGACCTGCCGGCTACCGATGTCACGTTCGGCTACAATACGAGCCTGGAAACGATCACCGACGCGCTCGACAAGATCCACACCACGGCCTACTCGCACGACCGTGTCATGGTAGTTGAAGTGATGGGCCGCAAGAGCGGCTGGCTGGCACTCGAAGGCGGACTCGCCGGCAGCGCCGACGTCATTCTCATTCCCGAAATTCCCTACGACCTGTCCAGCATCGTCGAGAAGATCCGTCAACGCGACGCGTTCGGACGCAATTTCTCGATCATCGTCGTCAGCGAAGGCGCCAAACCCAAGGACGGCGACGTCCACGTGCGGGAAATCGTCGAAGACAGCGCCGACAGCGTGCGTCTGGGCGGCATCGGCCAGATCATCACCGATCAGCTGGCCAAACTCGTACCGGAACACGAAGTGCGCTACACCAACCTCGCCTACATCCAGCGCGGCGGCATCACCTCCCAATTCGACCGTGCGCTCGGACTGCTCTTCGGTGTCAACGCCGTCGATCTCCTGATGAACGGTGGATCGGGCCGCATGGTCCAACTCCGCGGCCGCAAGATCACCTCGATTGCGTTGGATGACGTCGTCGGTGGCGGACCAGTCGGTGAAACATCGACGGGTGGCGGCAAACAAGTCGATCCCGACGGTCAGTTCGTACAAGCCGCCAAAGCGATCGGCATCTGCTTCGGCGATCGTTATCGGTTCGAAGACGACGAATGACCTATACCTATCCCATCGATTACGAGCAGTTCACGACCGAGGAGATCATTACCATCGTCGAGTTCCTCGATCTCGTTGAACAGGCCAACACCGGCAAGGTCGACCCGGTCGTCTTCAGCAAGAAACATCAGGACTACCGTAAGGTCGTCAACTCGATCGCGATCAAGAAACAGATTGACAAGGCATTTCAGAAAGTCAGCGGTTTTTCGGTGCACAAGACGATCCAAAAATACAAGTGACAATCTCCGGATTGTCACTTTTTTTGTAGGAAACCGGTGATGAATGATATAATGGAGCCAACACAAGGGGTGATAGCATGCAGCAACCCAGCGAAACCAAACTGGCTCATCCACCGACGATCGATCTCGGTGAGATTCTCCTGCGGCCGGTCCGTTACGATGACTACGAAGACATTTTTGATTACGCCTCCGATGATGAGGTGACGAAGACGCTCGCCTGGGATTCCTATCAATCGATCGATGACGCGATCCAGGCGGTCCAAAACGTGTTCCTCGTGCGCCCCAGCAAAGGCATCCCCGCCGCCTATGCGATCTATCATAAAGCCGATCAGAAAATGATTGGAACGGTCGATTTCTTTCAGGTGGACTGGGCCAAGGCGACCGGTGAGATCGGCTACGTGCTGCATCGCCGATATTGGAATCGCGGTTACATGACGCGAGCCTGTCAGGCTCTCATTGATTATGGCTTTCAGCAACTCCGTCTCAAGGTGATCGACATCCGCCATCTGGCCGAGAACATCGGCAGCAAACGGGTCATCGAGAAGTGTGGATTCCGCTACGTCGGCGATGTCTATCACAAACGGCTCGACAAGGATCTGCCCAGCTACCAGATGACGCGCAAGGAATGGCGGAAGAACAAGAAAGTTTCTAAATAACCGAGAAAACCGCGATTTTTCACAAATCCGGTTTCTTTTCTTATTTATATAATGGTATAATGTGAGTAATAAATCCAATCGAGGTGAGTTCATGTATTGTAAGAATTGCGGCAGCAAACTGGAAGACCAAGCTAAATTCTGTCCCAACTGCGGCGCCCAGCAGGAGACGGCACCCGATCCGATGCCGTCGGGGCAAGACACCGAGTACACGGTTCCCAATTCCTTCGACTACAACGACGATTTAACCGGGAAACAAGAATACCAGTACCAAAAAACCGGCTTCAAAGGCAAACAATGGCAATCCGGCACGAGTGGCAGCATCGGCTTCGGCAGTGGCGAACGCAAGAAAGGCGGATTCAAGAAAATCCTCACCTTCGCTTTCATCGCCGTCGTGGCGATCATCGCCATCTCCTTCATCATCGCCGGTGGCGCACCGATTTCCGGCATCGAGACCGGTACCGGCTTCGACACGCTGACCAGCGAAATCACCGGCGAAACCGACACCTTCGCACCGACCGATCAGATTTTCGTATTCTTTGACATCGGCGCCATCGAAAGTGGTTCGACGCTCTATGTGAGTTTGTATTTCGAAGACGACGTATATTCCTATGAAACGTACGAGTGGACGATCACCGACGACCTCGGCAGCGGCTACACGTCCTTCACCCGACCGACCGGCGGATGGACGATCGGCGAATACACGATCGAGTTCGTGGTCGGTGAAGAGCTGCTGGAAAGCACCACCATCACCGTCGAATAGAAGAAGCCTGCGGGCTTCTTTTTTCATACAAAAAAAACGGCACAAGCGTGTGCCGTTTTCACTTCAAATCATTCAGAATGCGGATCAGGTTGTCCAGCGCGTAATCGAGTTGGTCCTTGGTCGTGTACGCCCCGATCGAGAAGCGGATCGTGGCGTGGATGTAATCCTCGGGAACGCGGATTGCTTGGAGGACGTGCGACGGATCGATCGAGGTCGAGTCGCAGGCACTGCCGGTCGAGACGTAGATGCCGGCCTTGTTGAGGTAGTAGGTGAGGTCCATGCCGTCGTAGCCCTTGAACGAGAGATTGAGGTTGCCGGGCAAACGGTCGGGACCGATTGGCGGACCGTTGAGGCGGTAGTCCACACCCGCTTCATCGAGTCGCTTCAGGAAGTAGCGTGCGTAGTCGTTCAGACGCGACTCGTAGTCGGCATAGTGATCGATGCCTTGTTCCAGCGCGGTGGTGAACCCGACGATGTAGGGGACATTCTCGGTGCCGCTGCGGAGATCATTTTCCTGTTGGCCACCGTGAATCAGATTGACGATGTGGGTGCCGTCCTTGATGTAGAGAAGACCGACGCCTTTGGGGGCGTGGAACTTGTGACCGCTGACGCTCATCAGATCGACGTTCATCGTGCGGAGATCGATCGGCATGTGGGTGATCGCCTGGACGGCGTCGACGTGGAGATAGACCGATGCCGCTTCGCAGATGGCGCTGATGGCGGCGAGATTCTGGATCGTGCCGATTTCGTTGTTGGCGAGGATGATGCTGACGACCAGCGTGTTGTCGCCGATCAGGCGCGTGAGTTGATCGAGATCGACAAAACCCTGGCTGTCGACGTCGAGATAATGGACGATGTAGCCCATCGTCTCGAGAAACTGGGCAGCATGCAGGGTCGCATGGTGTTCGACTTTGGTGGTGATGATCTCCCCTTTGGTATGGTTCGCGAAGGCGAGCCCCTTCAATGCCCAGTTGCTGGCTTCGGTGCCGCAACTGGTGAAGTAGAGTTCATTGTGGTCGCAATGCAGAAGCGATGCGATGGTCTTCTTCGCGGTGTTCAACACCTTGCGGATGCGAATGCCCTTGTCGTGGAGGCTCGAAGGGTTGCCGTACTCCTCTTGAAGATACGGTTTCATCGCGTCGAACACGACCTTGCTTACTTTCGTAGTGGAGGCGTTGTCGAGATAGACTTCCATGGCCTCACCCCTTCAAGCGGAAGACGCACTGGTCCAACGCGGCAACGTCGAGGAAATCGAGTTCCGATTGATAATCGGCGCCGCGGAGTTCCTTGGCGTTCCCGAACAGCGTCAGCAGTTCGTCGACGTATTCCTTGATCACGTAGGACTGATGGATGATGCACGGATCGTCGTCGTCGAACAGCGCGACGCTCTTGGCGATGATCGCGTCGTGCTGGATCGGGATGTCGGCGATGCGGCCGTCGTAGACGACCTTGCCATTGCGCGTGATGGTGATGAGTTGTTTCATGCGTACCCCTCCTAGGCGATGATGCGGAACAGGAAGTAGATGAAGATGATCAAAAACAGCATGGCGTTGGCGAACTTGATGGTGGCCATATGCTCGCGCACCCAGTTGCTGACGCTGACGATGCTGCGGATGCGGACTGAGGTCACGGCGATGACGATCAGCGGCATCACGAACATCAGATTGTAGAACAACAACAGGATGTAGGCGTCGATGGTCTCGAGGGTGTGGATACCGTAGAGAATCCCGAAGTAGATCTGGCCGGTGCACACCAGTTCGGTGACGCTCAGCGTGATGCCGAGCAGGAAGGTGATCGCGAGCACGGGAATCAGACCGCGTTTGTTCTCGGCGTTGATGGCGCCGGTGAAGACTTTGACGATTTTCTTGTTGTAGCGTTGGATCCATTTGGGCAGCTGGTTCTTGATCTTGCCGTATTGTTCCCGACGAGCCTGAATGAAGTCGTACAGGTTGAACAGGAACAAGAACAGGCACAAGAACAGCACGAACCAGTTGATGATGGATCCGATCAAGGCGATTTCACTCGCGAAACGACCGAGCACGTTGAGGAAGAACGTGCCGATCAGGAAGTACGATACGAACAGCGCGGAAATGTAGACGACGCTGACGAGGATCAGGACCTTCTTGTCTTCGGTGAACCCAAGGAGGCTGATGAACAGCAACAAGAGCGCGATGGCGCAAGGATTGAACCCATCCAGGAGGCCCGCCCCAAGGACGATTAGAAAACCGAGAATGCCCGTCAGATCAGCGTAGGCCTGACCTTCTTCGACGCTCACCTCAAGGAGCGGATCGTCGCTGAGATCGAAGACCGTGCCCCGGTCGACGGCGTCCTGAATGTCCTCAAGACCCTCGAAGAACCGGTCGCCGACGAAGATGACGGGGACCGTCGAATTGTCTCGATCGTAAGTGTCGTTGAAGGCGGCGAAGACATCGATGGCCGTCACGTCAACGGGATTGCCGTCGTCATCGGTGTAACCGTATTCGTCGATGATGGGATTGGCTTGAATGTCGTATTCGATGACGGTGATGCCCTGATCTTCCATCTTCTTCAGATAGTCGATGCTTTCGACGTAATCGTTCCCCGGGCCGTTCGGATATCCGGCGAGTTCGGCGCAAACCAGACAGGTGGTTTCCTTGAAGTATATGACCTGGCGCGTTTCCGCGGCCAGCGTGGTATCGGAAATTCCCAGAAGGAATAGTAGGAAAGCGATGATGACAAGGGATGTTTTTTTCATGTTGTGCACTACTTTCAGGGGATTTGAAAACCTAACCCTATTATATATTCGGACGGTTGGTTAGTCAAACAATCTAACAAAGTATATCGGGGAATATCACTTGCATCCGACGGGGTCTCGTTATATACTAGTTTTGTGGTGATTGCATGAATCAGAACATCCTCGACGCCGTCTATCAATTGACCGACGACATCAAACAGTCCGACGACTATCGGCGTCTGCTCGAACAAAAAACGAAACTGGAACAGGACCCTGCCATCGGCGAACGTCTCGCCGCTTACCAGAACTGGCAGGCGAAGTACGACGAGGTTCGTCAGTACGGCACCCATCATCCCGATTTGAAACGCGTCCAGCTCGCGTATCGCGATGCCCGGGAAGCCCTCTTCAGTCATCCCGAAGTACGCACCTTCGTGCAACTTGAGAAAGCCGTCCAGGCTCGTCTCGACGACATTGCTCGAGCGCTCGCCACCACCGTTTCCGACAAAATCAAGCACCCCGATTCGATCGGGCTCATCCAACGACACTAGGTGATATCATGATCAAACGCAGCAGCCTCATCGTGCACTTCCGCAGTCCCAAGGCCGTCAAGCACATCGAAAAGGTCGCCAACGTGACCTACTACCACAAGAAGCGGCGTTACGCCGTGTGCTATTGCGACGCCGATCAGGTGGAGGACGTCATCAAGAAACTGAAGAAGATCCGCCTCGTCAAACGCATCGAGGAAAGTCTCTTCGAAACCGACGAATATCAACTCGATCTCGATGTCAAGTAAAAATACTTGACATTGTTTTTTTGAAGTGATATACTTGTCCCGGAAATCGAAAGAAGGAGGAACCAACGATGGCAGTAAAAATCAGATTACAGCGATTCGGAACCAAAAAACGTCCATTCTATAGACTGGTGGCAGCGGACTCGCGCAACAAACGCGACGGCCGATATCTTGAAATCATCGGCACCTACAACCCGCTGACCGATCCGGCAACCGTCAAAATCGATGCGGAAAAAGCGCAAAAATGGTTAAATGAGGGAGCACAAACCACGGACACCGTCAAGAATCTGTTCGTTCAGGCCGGAATCACCACCAAGCGCAACAAATAGCGGGTGATGACATTGGCAGTCAATTATGAAAAACTGATCAAGGACCTGATTCACCCATTGGTCGTGCATCCGGAAGACCTGATGGTCAAAAAGTTTTCCGAAGACGACAACATGCTGACGATGCAGGTCATCGTCCACCAGGACGATCTCGGCCGCGTGATCGGCAAGAACGGTCGCATCGCCAACGCGATCCGCACGATCTGCTACGCCAGCGCATCGCGCGAAGGAAAGAAAATCACCATCAACATCGATTCATTCGAGGCCTGAAAACATGGCCTCTTTTTCTTTGCGTATGACAAAAACTATCGTCATTATGCATTGAATAATCGAACTATTTTTACTATAATTACATTATGCGGATGTAGATACATCCGTCAGTCACGACAGAAGGAGTACGACCATGAACACACTCGAAGTACGCAATCTGACCAAACGCTTCAAACTGTCCAAAAAACAGCAACGTCTGGAGAAGACCGACGCCACCGTCAAAGTCGCCTGCAACGATGTCTCGTTCACGGCCTATCCCGGTGAGATCTTCGGTCTGCTCGGACCCAACGGCGCCGGCAAGACCACTTGTTTGCGCACGATTTCAACGCTCATCAAACCCGACGAAGGCGATGTCATCGTCGGCGGCAGCAGCGTTGTCACCGCCGATGAGGAAGTCCGCGGCAAAATCGGGTTCCTGACGAGCGAACTGAAACTCGAAGACCATTTCACGCCAAACTATCTGTTTCGCTATTTTTCACGACTTCACGGCATCGCCGAAGACGCCATCGAAGACCGCAAGATGGAACTGTTCAAACGCTTCGGCATCGACGAGTTCATGGAAGTCAAAGTCGGTGAACTGTCGAGCGGAATGAAACAGAAGACATCGATCGCGATCAGCCTTGTTCACGATCCCGATTTCATCATCTTCGACGAACCGACCAACGGTCTCGACGTGCTCACGGCGCGCAGCGTCACCGATTATCTGATTGAACTCAAGAACCAGGGCAAGACGGTCATCCTGTCGACGCACATCCTGAGCGTCGTCGAAAAACTGTGCGACCGCGTCGGCATCATCATCAACGGCAAGATGAAACGCTGCGACACGCTCGCCAATGTCCGCAAGGAACAACAAAGCGCCGATCTCGAGGAGCTGTTCTTCCAGCTCGTTGAGGAAGAAAATCTGCTCGGAGGTGATCTGGCGTGAACAACATCCTGACCGTATTCAAGAAAGAATTCTACCGCGTGATGAGCGACAAGCGACTGATCTTCACCGCCATCTTCCTGCCTGGTCTGGCGATCTATCTGATGTATTCGTTCATGGGCAACGCGATCGGCAATCAAGTCGATGAAGTGGAAAGCCATACGATCATCCTCTACACCGAAAACATGCCGGACACATTGCGTGATCAGATCGTCGGCGACGATCAGCGCGATGTCGAGTTCCACGACTTCGATGACATGCCTTATGATGACATCAAAGCCGGCATTCTCGAAGGCGACATCGACGTCTTGATCCGTTTCCCCGAAAACTTTGAAACCACCATTTCACAATACGATCAGCCCGGATACGTCGTTCCCGAAGTGATGACCAGCTACAACCCTGGCGAACGCTACAGCAACAGCGCCTATTACTATCTGCTCAGTCATCTCAACGCCTACGGTTTTGACATCAGTTACGACCGTCTCGGCGAAGACATGTTCGCCTTCCACACCGATCTCACCAATCCGGACCACATCATCATGGACGAACAGCGCGCCAGCGGCCAGAGCTTCGCGATGCTGCTGCCGATGCTGATCGTGATGTTCCTGTTTTCCGGTGCGATGACGATCGGTCCCGACAGCATCGCCGGCGAGAAGGAACGCGGCACCATCGCGACGCTGCTCGTCACGCCGATCAAACGCGGCGAACTGGCCGTCGGCAAAGTCATGAGCCTCTCGATCATCGCCCTGATGAGCGCGACGTCCTCGTTCATCGGCATCTTCCTGAGCCTGCCGATGCTGATGCAGGGCGAAGAGCTCGATGCCAACATCTACGGTGTCGGCGAGTATCTGTCGATCTTCGGCGTGCTGCTCGCAACGGTGCTCGTCATCGTTGGCCTGGTCAGCGCCATCAGTGCGTATGCCAAGTCGATCAAGGAAGCGTCGATGATGATTCTGCCGCTCTATTTCCTCAGCGTCATCGTCGGTGTCAGTTCGATGTTCAGCGGCGAAGCCGCGACCAATCCGCTGATGTATCTGGTTCCCATTTACAGCAGCGTCAACATGCTGATCGGCATCATGACGTTTGAAATCGTTCCATTGCATTTCCTCTTGATGGTGATTTCGAGCGTGGTCTATGTTGCGATCCTGATCTTCATCATCAACAAACTGTTCCAATCCGAAAAAGTGATGTTCAGCAAATAACCAGCGAGGTGATTCCATGGAACGCGTCTTGATTGGTACCATTGTCAATACCCACGGACTGAGTGGGACGGTGAAAATCAAGTCCCATACCGATTTCATCGTGGAGCGATATGCGCCGGGTACGACCCTGCATGTCGCTTTTCGTGGTGATTTGATCCCCGTTACCGTCCAGTCGGTGCGCACCGTCAAGGGCTTGCAACATGTCACCTTCCGCGAGTTCACCGACATCAATCAGGTCGAACGCTACAAGGGTTCGGACCTGTACATTGACGCAACACAGATTCACGAACTTGACGACGAAGACGAGTTCTATTTCGACGAACTAATCGGTCTCGACGTCTACACCGATCACCTTGTCGGCACCTGCGTCGATATCCGTCAAGTGCCGCAGGGCGAGCTGCTCGTAGTCCGCCGCGATGACGCCAAAGACGCGCTGATTCCCTTCAACAAGGTGTTCGTCAAGTCCGTCGACAAGGACCAACGACGGATTCTGTTGGATGCTTGGGAGGGATTGCTGTGAGAATCGACATCCTCACCTTGTTTCCGGAATTGTTCGATGGGTTCATCGATGGCGATCGCATGCGAGCGGCGTGCGTCGATGGCGATGTCGAACTCCGCTTGATTGATTTTCGCACGTTCAGCACCAACAAGCACGGCAAGGTCGACGACGCCCCCTATGGCGGCGGCGCCGGCATGGTGTTGCAGGTGCAACCGATTCGCGATGCGCTCCAAAGCATCGCCGGATACAAACGCGCAACCAAACTGATCGTGACCCCGCAGGGCCAACGATTTGATGCCGCTCTCGCGAAGGAACTGCGCCGTGCGGAGCATCTGATCGTCTTGTGCGGACACTACGAAGGATTTGACGAGCGGATTCGTGATTTGTTCGATCGCGAAGTGTCGATCGGCGACTTCGTCATGACCGGCGGGGAACTGGCCGCGATGGCAATTGTCGACAACATCGTCCGCCATGCGCTTGGATCCAACGAGAAGGAGGGACATCCCGATGCGTAATCTGTGGAAACGAATGTTCGGAGAGTACGCCGTCATCATCCTTGTACCGGGAGCCTTCATCGTGCTCGGGATCATCGCGTTCTTGATTTATGGGTTCGCCGATCCGGTGCGCACCGAGGTGCCTCACGCAACGACGTTGTTGGAGGATCAAATCGCGCTCGAGAGTGAGTTCCGCGATGCCTATCGCGATGGCATGTACAGTGAAATCAACCCCTACTTCATTCGTGATCCGTACGGCATCTCGCCGCTGTCGGGTCTGATTCTATTTGAAACCGACACGGCGACCCGTTACGTGGTGCGCGTGGTCGGCAAGACGGAAGAAGCGACACTCGAGTTTCATACGCCGCTTGCGACCGTCCACCAAATTCCCGTACTGGGTCTGTATGCCGGACACAGCAACGTCATCCAACTGCTTGCCTATGACACCGCGACCGGTGGTCCGGGCGAACTGTTGACCACCATCACCACGCAGACGCCGGCACTGCCGGAAACGATTCCGACGCCCGAGTCGATTGTCACCACCCATGCGTTCTTCGGCGATGACTGGATGGTGATGGTACCATCCACCGATCAATTTGCCTTGGCCTACGATGCCTTCGGAGACGTGCGCTGGTACCTGACGACCTCGTTTGCCGGAGTGATGGAGCCGCTCATGAACGGGCATTATCTCGTTTCCACCGAGCGCTTTGTCCAAGAGCCGTATTATGCCAGCGGGTTCTATGAAATCGATCTGCTGGGCAAAATCCATGTCGAATATCAGGTCCCCGGCGGTGTGTATGGTGACGTCACCGAACTGCCGGGCGGCAACCTGCTCACCATCAGCAATACCTTCACCAACGGTGTTCAGGATCTCGTCATCGAGATCGAAAGGACGACGGGACGCGTCATCCGCTCGTGGGACATGAATGATTATCTGGACATCGCCGATGGCTTCAACCAGATGTTCACGTTCGACGACTGGGTGCATGTCACATCGGTCGCCTACGATCCACAAGACGATCTCGTCTTGATCGCCAGTCGCCACAAAGATGCCGTCATCGCCATCGACCGGCTGACTGATGAACTGGTGTATCTGCTTGGCGACACGACGCGGTGGGCATCGTCGAAAGTGCCGTTGTTTCTGGTTGATCCACAGGACAACAACTGGTTCTACGGACCTAACAGCATCGACGTCATGGCCGATGGTCGCATCCTCTTGTTCGACAACGGCAACCATCGCAGCAAACTGCTTGCCAACTACGTCCTGCCGACGATGAACCGCTCCTATGCGCGCATCTACGACATCGATCTCGACAACCGGACCGCCACCCTCGACGCAACGCCGGGCGAGTCCATCACGGCGTTGTCCTACAGTCCCTATCTGTCCAACGCGACAGAACTGGCCGAGGACACCTATCTGCTCCACAGTGGCGGCATCGCCAGCACCACCGCCAGTACGATCGGTGTCGCGGCACCGCTCTACGACGGTGAGGATCCGTTGTCGTTGTCGAGTGTAACGGTGATCCTTGAGAACGATGCGGAAGTGTATGTGCTGAGACTTGCGACCAACGTCGCCAAAGCGCTTCGGATCAATCCGTATGGACCGCAGACGCGCGTCGTGTTCGGAGAACCGGACGTGCGCGGCCAGCAACTGGTCGCCACCCCTTACGATGGATCGATCACCGAACGCTTGACGGTGTTTGAAACGGTACCACCAGGCTATGACCTGATGCTTCTCAAAGACCGCAACCAACTGGTGGTAGAGGGACGCTTCGACATCGATCAGACGGTGTTTCTCGTACTCCGTGATGCGAGTGGTGAAACGATGTATCACATCCCGATCACACCGCTTTCTCAATCGGCGCTCGTACCGCCCGTCAACGAGCTCGAGCGGGTCACGACGACCTTCCATCTCAACGAGTACGAACGAAGCGGAACCTACAGCATTCTGTTGATCATCGACGGGCACCGTTACGACACCTATACCGAGGTCACATTTGACTGAGAATTTGTCTTGCATTTAACAAACCGCTATGCTATAATAACTAACGCTGTTAAATCGAACCATAACATTTGCTCCGCTTTGGAAGAGTCCTTATGAGCAAGTGATCAACGTAAGGAGTGAAATCATGTCGCAGCAACTGTTACGAGAGATTACGAATGAATTTCAGAAGTCCGACGTTCCCGCTTTCCAAGCCGGTGACACCGTCAAAGTGGCGGTCAAGATCCGCGAAGGAAACCGCGAACGCATTCAGATTTTCGAAGGACTCGTGATCAAGCGTCAAGGTGGAGGCATCGGTGAAACGTTCACCGTCCGCAAAGTGTCATACGGCGTCGGCATCGAACGTACCTTCCCGATTCATTCGCCCCTGGTGGAGAACATCGAAGTCGTTCGTCGCGGGAAAGTCCGTCGCGCCCGTCTGTTCTACATCCGTGGTCTGTCCGCCAAACAATCGCGCATCAAGGAAAAACGATAAAAGCCATCGCCGATGGCTTTTATTTTATTTGAAAAAATGACATTTTGTCGCAATCTGTACATTGAAATGAGGAATTTCACCTGCGACAAGAATCGTTGTTCAGGGCTCAACAGTGGCCACATCTCATATGTTTCGGCATTCATTTGTTGCAGTGCGCGTGGATGTCAAACATGCGCATGTGTGCTATAATAAGGAACAAGAAGAAGGTGATGTCATGGATACGACACGCGAACATCTGTTCAACCGAATCCTCAATGTGTTCGAAGCACAACCGATCTGGATCCTCGTCGGTGCGCTTCTGTTTGAGATTGTGTATGAGATCCTCGGTCGCTGGTTGCTGACGATCGGTATTTTGAATGTTCAGACCTTCACGTATCTGCTGCACAGCGTGCAGTTCGTCTCGAAGTCGATGTTCTTCCTGATCATCCTCGCCTTCCGGCGATACGAGACGCGTTTCGTGTTGTACTCGCTGTTCGGCATTCTCGCGTTGCTGTTCTTCAGCATCATGATCGTCAATCTCAAGTTGACGGGCATCCGCGGGTATGCGATCGACATCAACTTCGTGTTCGCCCTGCTCGCGTTCGGAATGGCCGTCTACATCTCGGTCGATCCGACGGTGCGCTACTTCAGCAAACCGATCCTGATCGGGACGACGGTGATGCTGCTCGCGTTCCACAGCAACCTCTACATCATGTGGCAGTATGTCATCTATGAGTCGGTGGCGACCAATTATGCGTCGTTCTTCCGGACGGCGGTGTACTTGATGATCATCGGGTATCATGCGGTCTGGTTGCTTTGGACGCTCCCGCAAATCTATCTTGTCAAAAACATTGATTACATGTAAAACATCTTCGGATGTTTTTCTTTGGAACACCAACATTACTCGCTCAGGAGGTCGCAACGATGTACAATCACAAGCTCGTGTATGTTGCGCTCACGCTCGCCATCCTTGAAGTGCTCAGCCTCGTTGTGCTGGGTTATTTGCATTTTTCCAGCGACACCTACGATTTCGCCACGCTTGTCAAAGTGCTGAGCGTCACGAGTGCGGTGTTGCAGATTGTGTTCTTCGTGGTGTTCGTCTACTACACGCGCAACCAGACGAGATATCTGTTTCTGGGCATGTTGAGCATCCTGCTGCTGGTGACGTTCCAACCAATTCTGTTTCGATCGCTTTCCGGTGCAGGCAGCTCATCGATGCTCGCCGACGTCAACGCGGTAATCGGGATGGCATTGATATTCGTTGCCGTCAACGTTCACGTCGACGACACGACCTATGCCTTCGCCAAGCGGATTCTCGTCGCCAACTCGTTCGCCTTGATGGTGTTCCGCACCCCGGTGTTCTTCCTGTTGATCTGGTTGGTCGAACGATTCTTCGATACCACCGAGAACATCATCGTTCCGGTTTGGATCGGAGTCCTCGCCCTGCAGTACCTGACATTCGCGATCATCAACGCGTTCAAGATCCAGATCGTCAACAAGATTGATTTCATCTAGAATGTAAATTTTCACAAATTAGCGAATGATAGCGTTTGTTTTTGGGCAGTTTGCACAAAAACTATGAAAACTTTTCATTTTTGGCACGTTTTCAGTTGAAAACATTTTCACATATGATATAATTTTATGTGATGAAAGAAGGTGCCAAAACTATGAGCAAAGCTACCATTTATGATGTCGCCGGCGCCGCCCGCGTCAGTCTGGCGACGGTATCAAGAGCCATCAACAATCCCGAAAAAGTCAAACCCGAAACCAGAGAACGCGTCCTCCGCGTGATCGAGGAACTCGGCTACAAACCCAACGCGTTCGCCAAGGGTCTGGCCAGCCGCAAGTCAACGACCGTTGCCGTCGTTGTTCCCGACATGTCACGGGCGTCGATCGCGGAAATGATGAACGGCATCGCCGACATCGCTCGCGTCTACAAATATTCGATCCTCCTCTACATCCTCGAAAGTGAAGATGCGAGCGAGGAAGACATCCTGCGCGAAATCATCGCCGCCCAGGTCGACGGCATCCTGTATCTCAACGATGAGATCACGGCGCCGCAGTACGAGTTCCTGCGCACGATCAAGAACACCTATCAGATTCCTGTCGTTCTCACCAATACATTCTATCCCGAAGACGACGAAATCCCGTCGGTATCGATCGACTACGAACGCGCCGGCTACGAAATCACCAAAAAACTGATCGACGAAGGACGCCAGCACATCTACATGGTGTCGACCGTCCGCAAGTACATGGTGAACGACCTCAAGGAAGCCGGGTATCAGCGCGCCATGAACGAAGCCACGCTGGAACCGAAGGTGATGCGCACCAGCGGTCGCATCTCGATCAACACCGAACACTTCAACGAATACTTCAAGGACAACAAGGTCGACGGCGTCATCGCCGTTCGTGACTCGATCGCGATCAGCTTCATGAACGTCGCCTTTGAAAACGACGTGAAGATTCCCGAAGACATCGGCGTGTGTGGATTCCAAAACACCAAGTACGCCCGTCTTGCCCGACCGCAGCTGTCCTGCGTCGACCTGCCGATATACGACATGGGCGCCGTGGGCATGCGTTTGTTGACCAAACTGATGAACAAAGAAGACGTCGGCGATCGCGTCGTCAAATTGCCGCATTCGATCGTCCTGCGTAAAACAACCCTCTAAATCTGCGACGAAGAAGAGCCCGTCGAACACCTCAGCAATCAGAGACCTGGTGGTGGCTGCGAACCAGGGAGAACCGATTGGCGTACACCTTCTGAGAGCCATGTGCAAAGCATGGACGGTGATTCCGTTACAATCAATGGAGTGCCAGACAACGTCTGGAATTAAGGTGGTACCACGGACTTCGGTTCGTCCTTTGATCAGGACGGACCGATTTTTATTTGAATAGGAGGAAAACCCATGAAACTATTAGACGAACTGAAGTGGCGCGAACTGCTGTTCGACGTCACCGACGAAGCCCTCGCCGATGAGTTGGAGAAGGGTCCGATGACCTTTTATGTCGGCGCCGATCCGACGGCCGACAGCCTGCACGTCGGACATCTGATCAGCTATCTGGTCTCAAAACGTCTGCAGGATCGCGGTCATCATCCGATCCTCGTCATCGGTGGTGGTACCGGACTGATCGGCGATCCCAGCGGCCGCAGCAGCGAACGACAGCTGCTGACGCTCGAGGAATCGCTTAAAAACGCCGACGCGATCACCGCGCAGGTCAAGAACATCCTGCCCGAGGCGACCGTCGTCAACAACTACGACTGGATCAGCACCTACGACGTGATCACCTTCCTGCGCGACATCGGGAAGCATTTCAACATTGGCTACATGCTCGCCAAGGACAGCGTCAAGAGCCGCCTCGAACAAGGCATCAGCTTTACCGAGTTCTCGTATCAGATCATTCAGTCGCTCGACTTCATGCATCTGTACAAGCACCACAACTGCACGCTGCAGATCGGGGGCCAGGATCAGTGGGGAAACATCACCGCCGGACTGGAACTGATCCGCAAGATGCTGGGTTCCGACGCCAAAGGGTATGGTTTCACCTGGCCGCTCTTAACCAAAGCCGACGGGTCCAAGTTCGGCAAGTCGGCCGGAGGAGCGATCTGGCTCGACAAGAACAAGTCGAGCGTGTATGAGTTCTATCAGTACTGGATCAACACGCCCGACAAGGACGCCGTGCCGTTCCTCAAAAAGTTCACGTTCCTACCGGTCGAAGAAACCAAGGAGATCATCGCCGCCTTTGAGGCCGCGCCCCATGAACGGTTGGCGCAGAAGACGATCGCCGAACAGCTCACCGTGCTCGTCCACGGTCGGGACGCCTACGACAGCGCCGTACGCATTTCCGAAGCGCTGTTTTCCGGAAACGTGCGGGCATTGAGCGCCGATGAGATCCGGGATGGGTTCAAGGACGTCCCCTCGATCACCGTCAGCGGCGAACAGCAACTCATCGATCTGTTGATCGAAGCCGGACTGGCGACGTCGAAACGTCAGTCGCGAGAGTTCATCACCAATGGCGCCGTCAGCGTCAATGGCGACAAGATCGACGATCTGGACTTCGTCGTATCGGCGACCGACGCGATCAACAAGGAGTTCACGGTGTTGCGTCGCGGCAAGAAGAAGTACGCCCTCGTCAAACACAAATAAAAAAGGAGACGCTCAAGCGTCTCCTTTGTTTGTCAGATAGTGGGGATTCTTGGTTACGAGTTTGATCAGCAGCAAGTTCACGGCGTTGAAGACGAAATAGGCGAAGAAGAACCCTGCGATGTAACCGAGCGTCAACAAATCGAAGCCGAACGGATCGCTGCGGCCGAACAAATCGGAAAAGACCGGTTTGTCCTTCATGTAGAAGAAGTCGGCGGCGTCCCACCAGACGTTGAGCGGCCAGCTGGCGAAAACCAGTACGACGGCGGCGACGAGAGGCACCAGGCCTTCTTTGAGATCGAACTTGTAGTCGTCGTAGAGAACCAGATAGAGCGGCAACAGCGTGATCACGACGTGATCGATCGTGAACCCGTACAAATAGAACGTGCGAACCGCTTCGCTCCACGACGGTACGTCGGGATCGATGAACGCCGTCAGTCCGAGGAATCCGTAAAAGAACAGAAACGGACGGAGTTGTTTGATCGGCACGAACAACCAAAGCAGCGCCAAATACGATGAAATCGTGCAAAGTTGCAGCGGCAGGGCGCGATGGTACTCGGCGGCGAGGAAGTATTCGGTGTTGCGGCCGATGCGCGAGATGAGCATGATGACGCCGACAACCAGAGCGACCTTGCGTTGGTTGGCGCGGATGTAGTCCTGGAAGTAGACCATCGAGAAGCCGGTGGCGACGAGAATCAAAATCAGAATCAATTGTCCGAGCATGTTGTCCTCCTTGTGGCATATGCTAGTTCCATTATACTACTTCAGGCCCATGATGTAAGTAAAAAAATGTAAAAAAAAGACACGCTCGTGTCTTTTTTATTCGCAATCGGGTTCGTTGCACTCGGTGACGTGCGAATAGGCCACCAAAAAGATTTCCTTGATGTGGTTGTCCTGCAGGGAATAGAAAACCTGCTTGCCGTGTTTGCGCGTTTTGACGACATGACGGTCGCGCAGCAGCTTGAGTTGATGGCTGATTGCCGACTGACTGGCGTCGAGTTGATCGGCGATGTCCTGAACGCAGAACTCGTTGTCGAGCAACAGCTCGATGATGCGCAGGCGGGTGGTGTCGCTGTAAATCTTGAAGAGCCGGACGGCTTCGTCAATTGTGGACGTGACCTGGTTTGACATTGTCTTTCCCCCTTGTATAGATCAGTCTGAGACTGTTGACAACGGCGATCAGGGTGATGCCGACGTCGGCGAAGATGGCCATGATCATGGATGTTTCACCGAATCCGGCGAGCACCAGGAACAAGAATTTGACGGACAAGCTGAAGATGATGTTCTGATAGACGATGTTCTTGGTTTTGCGGGCGATCTTGAGCGCTTGTTCCAGCAACGTCAAATCGTTGCCCATGATGACCACGTCGGCCACATCGATGGCGATTTCACTGCCGTCGCCCATCGCGACGCCGATGTCGGCGTTCTTGAGGAGCGGCGCATCGTTGATGCCGTCGCCGACGAACATCTTGCGTTTTTTGGTTTCGATGGCGTTGAAGGCTTCGACTTTTTCTTCGGGCAAGAGACCCGAGAGGAAGTTGATGTTGCCGAGGTCGTAGGCGACCGAGTTGGCGATGGCCTTGTTGTCGCCGGTGAGCATCGTGATGTTGTATTTCTGCAGCAGACGGCGGATGACGTTGCGCGACGAATCCTTGATCGTATCGGCGACCAGTACGCGGCCGACATACCGACCGTTCTTGCTGACAAAGACATTGCTGCCGATGACGTTCTTTTTGTCGGTGACACGGACTTTGTGTTTGTTCAAGAGCTTGCGGTTACCGACGAGGATCTTGCCTTCATCGGTGGTGACGACGATGCCAAATCCGGGAACTTCCTCGATGTTATCAAACTCGTAGAGTTCGCCTTCGTAGTGTTTGACGATCGACTGCGCGATCGGGTGATTGCTGTATTGCTCGACGCTCGCAGCGAGTTTCAAAGTTTCTTCGTCGGTGACGTCAGTCACTTCAAACTTGCCGTGCGTCAATGTTCCGGTTTTGTCCAGACCAATCACGTCAACATCTGTTACCATGTGAAGGTAGGAACTGCCTTTGAAGAGGATCCCCTTGCGAGCGGCTGCACCGATGCCGGCAAAGTACGAAAGTGGCACGGAAAGGACCAAAGCGCAGGGACAACTGACGACCAGGAAGATGGCTGCGGAGTAGATGTAATCCTCGTAGCCGGACGGGTTGATCAAGGTCGGTAAGAGGAACATCAAAAATGCGGCAAAGGTTACGGCCGGTGTGTAGTATCTCGCGAACTTCGTGATGAAGTTTTCCGGGCGTGCCTTGTGGTTGGTCGAGTTTTCGATCAGATCGATCATCTTGGCGATCGTCGACTCGCTGTATTCTTTGTTGGCTTCGATTTCGATGACGTTGCCGACGTTGATGTTGCCGGACAGGATGAAGTCGCCGACGGTCGCATTGCTAAGTTTGGCTTCCCCAGTCAGCGCGCTGGTGTTGAGCGACGTCGTGCCCTTCAAGATGGTGCCGTCAACGGGAATCTTTTCACCGTTTTTGACAACCAGACGATCGCCTTTTACGATGGCCATCGGATCGATGATGACGACGTTGCCGTTCTCGTCAATGCGGTTGGCGTATTCGATCTTGAGGTCGATCAGACTGGACACTTCTTGCTTGCTGCGGTGCACGGCGCGGTGCTGCAGGTATTCGCCGACGGTGTAGAAGATGATGACGAGGGCCGCCTCGTATGGATGGCCGACGAACATCGCGGCGATGGTCGCAATCAGCATCAGCGTGTTTTCATCAAAAATCTCCAGCCGTTTGATTCCCTTCCAGGTCTTGCGGGCGATCTTGTAGGCAATGAAGGCGTAGCCGATGCCGTAGAACAGATCTTCGCCGCTGAACCCGTTGATGCCGAGCAGATTGTCGGCCCACACATAGGTGATGACATCCCGCTCCATGAGGAGCCCGATGAGGTAGCCGACGACATAGATCGCGAATCCGATGAAGAACGTGTAATACGTCTCAATCTGGTGTTTCGTTTCCATGAAGTGGCGTTTGCTGTAGGCGTAGGTCTCAACGCCGTCCTCGATCGAATCGACGATGCTGCGGATTTCGGGTATCGCGTTTTCTTCGTCGAATTCATCGGTGGCGTCGATCAACATCACTTGGTTGGGGAAATTGAAACTGGCGGAGTTTATATATGGCAGTTCGCCCAGGGCGCGTTCGATGCGTCCGGCGCAATTGGAACAGATCAGGTTTTTCATGATGACTTTTTGAATCATACGTGTTCACCTCTTTGGTCGGATCCCTTACATCCTTCGCTTCCGGTGAGGTTGCTTGGTGCAATGTACCACTAGATTATATATGAACAATGACTCATATGTCAAGTATATCATAAAAATTCCTATTTGCTACCATTATACCCCAAGTTGTTTTGAATTTCAAAATACATTCGCATCCGTACTCAAACTTATTGAAAAATACTATGTATAATGGTATTCTTTTATAGAAGAGGTGATACTCCCATGGACTTTTACGCACACGTCCTCGAACACAAGGACGAACTGATCAAACGAACCAAACAGCTGCTGGCGATTCCGAGCGTGCTCGACCGCTTTGATCCAGCCAGTGAAACCCCCTTCGGCACTGCCATCAACGACGCCCTGCAGTTCATGCTCGAAATGGCCAAGGACGACGGGTTCATCACCAAGAACATCAACAACTACGCCGCCCATGTCGAATACGGCAGCGGCAAGGAGATTCTCGGTGTGCTCTGTCATCTCGACGTCGTTCCGACCGGTGACGGTTGGACGTACGGACCATTCGAACCGACCATTGCCGACGGGAAGTTGTACGCCCGTGGCGCCGCCGACGACAAGGGACCGACGATGGCCGCCTATTTCGCCTTGAAACTGCTCAAGGATCTCGGCTTTGCCGTCAACAAACGGGTTCGCATCATTCTCGGCACCGACGAAGAAACCGAATGGCGCGGCATCGGCGAATACTTCAAAACCGAACAGATGCCCGACATCGGCTTCGCGCCCGATGCGATGTTCCCGCTCATTTATGGCGAAAAAGGCATCTTCACCTTCGACGTCACCGGCAAGACGACCGACACCGATCTGATCACGTTCACGGCCGGGGACCGCTACAACGTCGTGCCCGATTACGCCTCCTGCACGCTGCGCAAGGATCTCAAGGAAGAGTTCACGCAGTACCTCGCGTTTCATGGTCTGTCGGGCGAAATCGACGGCGACAAGTACGTCGTCCATGGCAAACGCGCCCATGCGATGCAACCGAACCTGGGTGTCAACGCGGCGTTCATCCTCGCCGAATTCCTGCAACAGCACATCGACAACGCGTTCATCGACTACATCTGCGAATACCTTACGTTCGATCATCTCGGCGAGAAGCTCCGCATTGATCATTATGACGACGAGATGAAGGAGTTCACGATCAATCCCGCCGTCTACGAATACAACAAGAACAGCTTCAAGATCGGCATCAACTGCCGGTACCCCAAGGAGTGGGACAAGGACAGCGCCAAGATCAACTTGGACGCCAGTGCCAAGAAGTATCATTTCAAGATCCACTATCTGGGTGACAAGGTCGTCCATTACGTTGACAAGAACGACCCGCTCGTACAGACACTCTATGATGCCTACGTCAAATACACCGGCGACACCGAGCACGAACCGATCACGATCGGCGGCGGAACGTACGCCCGCAGTCTCGACAAGGCGGTCGCCTTCGGACCGATGATGCCGGGACGCAAGGACGTCGCCCACCAGATCGACGAGTATCTGTTCGTCGACGATCTCCTCAAGGCCACCGCCATCTACATGGAGGCCATCCACCAACTGACCAAATAGCGTTTGGGGGGCAAGATATGAAGGCGGATTATCATCAGACGATTCTCGATTCGATCGATGTCGCCATCGCCGAACACGAGATGATCTACGACAAACACGGTAATCCCGTTGATTACCGTTATTTGTACGTGAACAAGCCGTTTTGCACTTTGATGAACGTAACGCCGGAACAAGTCATCGGCAAGGCCGCCTATGAGCTGTTCCCCGGTGTCGAGAAAACCTGGATCAACCGCTATCACAAACTTCTCGAAACCGGTGAAGCAGCATCGTTCACGAACTATACCAAGGAAGTCGATCGCTACTTCAACGTCTATGCCGTCAAAAGCGGCCCCGACCGTTTCATCACAAGTTTCCGCGACGTCAGTGCGTTCGTCCGCACGCTCAACGACAACGCCCGCAAGGTCGACGTCGCCAGCAACTTCGTCAATCCCGTCCGCGCCGCCTATTTCGAGTTTGATCTCAAGAGCCGGACCTTCGATTACAGCGATGTCCTCCGCGACATCATCGGCAAGGACATCATCACCTACGACGATTACGTCACCTTGTTCGCCAAACAGGTTCATCCCGGTGATCAGGATCGGTTCGAAGCCCGCGTCCGCACCGTCTTCAGCGGTGCCGAAGACGAACTCGGCATGGAAATCCGGTTTCTCCACCAACAGCGTCAGGAGTACGTCTGGCTCAGTTTCTATGCGTTCGTTGAAGCGCGCTATCGGGGCGTTCCGATCAAACTCCGCGGTCTGATCAAAGACATCGATGCGGAAAAGCGTCGCGAGACCGAAATCGAAACAATGGAGACGTTGTTCCGGGAAACCCGCAAAGTCGCCAACATCGCGACGTTCTATTACGTGGTCGACGACCAGGCATTTCGCCCATCGCGAGAACTCGACGAGTTCACCGGCATCGCCAATCTCGTGTCGATCGAACAGTTCCGCGAGATTGTTCTGCCGGAAGATCTGCCGCGTTACGATCATTCGACGGACGCGATTCTCAATCACCCCGAGGGTCTCGTCACGGATTATCGCATTCGCCGCGGCGATCACATCCGGTACATCCAGTCGTCGATCTTCCCGACACCGGCCGAAGACGGCAAGATTCACGGTGTTTTCGGCATCCTCAAGGACGTCACCGAACTGGAAGAAAGCAAACGCGAAATCGAATATTTCGCCAATCACGACGTCCTCACCGGAATCTACAACCGCAACAATTACGAACATTACGCCAAACAACTCGAAACTCAGCGTCATCTCGGTTTGATGATCTGTGACGTCGACGGTCTGAAACTGATCAACGACGCCTTCGGCCACATGGAAGGCGACAAGCTGCTGGTGCACCTGGCCGGCATCCTGACCGATGTCGCCGGGACGGAAAACGTCTACCGCGTCGGTGGCGACGAGTTCATCATCACCGTCGTTGACGCGTACGACGACAAACTCAACCGGATGCGCAAACAAATCACCGATCAGGTGGCCGACTTCAACGTTCACGGCGTCGGCTTCGGCATCTCGATCGGCTACGCCATCAAACACGACGAGGGACCGCTCGAACAAACCTTCCGCGACGCCGAGAACATCATGTACCGACGCAAGCTGACGGAACGGACCAGCCGCAAGAGTTCCGCCTTGGCGACGATCATGCAGACGATGCACGAACGTACCGAAGAAACCGAGGAACACTGTCGGCGCGTCGGCGAACACGCCGCCAAACTGCTCGCTGCGACCGGTCGCAAACGCGACTATGAACTGGCCGACATCCGGCTCATCGCCGACGTCCACGACATCGGCAAGATTTCGATCCGCGATGCGATCCTGATGAAACCGGGACCGCTCGATGCGGACGAGTACGAAGAAGTCAAGTACCACGCCGAAAGCGGCTATAAGATCATCCGTAACATCATCGACAACGAAGACATCGCGATCGCGGTGCTGTACCACCACGAACGCTATGACGGCAGAGGCTATCCACATGGTCTGTCGGGCGAGAACATCCCGCTCTACTCGCGGATCATCGCCATCTGCGACGCCTACGACGCGATGACCAGCCGCCGCGTTTACAACGAACCGATGAGCCACGACGACGCCGTCGCCGAACTGTACAAGAACGCTGGAACACAGTTCGATCCCGACCTCGTCGACAAGTTCATTCGGATACTCAACGAGGAATGATTGCATGCGTTTACGTTACGTCAAAGGGGCGCGCGAGCTGATCGAAGCGCACCCCGAATACATCATCGACAACCAGGATCAGAACCGGATCAATCCCAACAAGCTGTTTGTCAAACCACAACCGCTCCATCTCGAAATCGGCATGGGCAAGGGACAATTCGTCTACACGCTCGCCCAGCGAACGCCGGAAGTCAACTACATCGGCATCGAGAAATTCGACAGCGCGATCGTCAAGGCGCTTTACAAAGTGTTGGAGGAACCGCTTGCCAATCTGTATCTGCTGCGCACCGACGCGGAAGATCTGAGCGTGCTCTTCAAACCGCGTTCGATCGGTCGCATTTATCTCAACTTCAGCGATCCCTGGCCCAAGGCCCGGCACGCCAAGCGTCGTCTCACCCATCCGCGGTTTCTGCGCATGTACGAAACCTTGTTGGAAGCAGGTGCGGAGATTCATCTCAAAACCGACAACGATGGTCTGTTCGCGTATTCGCTCGAAACGATGGAGGAATACGGGATGGAGATTCTGGATGTGAATTACGATTTACATCAGCATGGCAGTTGTGATATCATAATGACGGAGTTCGAAGAAAAGTTCACCGAACAGGGCGTACCGATCAAACACCTCATCGCCCGCTTCAAGGAGGATACCAATGGATAAACTCTATCGCGACTTGGTCGATTTGCCGGGCGCACCCAGTTTCGAACACGCCGTTCGGGCGTACATGAAACAGCATCTCAAAGAACACACCGAAGAGCTGATCGAAGATCGTCTGGGCAGCATTTTCGGCGTCATCAACAAAGGTTCCAAGGGACCCAAGGTGATGATTGCCGGCCACATGGACGAAGTCGGTGCGATCGTCACCGGCATCACCAAGACCGGACTGATCAAGATGAGCAATCTCGGCGGTGTCCATGGCAACGTCTATCTGAGCCAGCACTTCGACATCATCACCGACAAGAGCGGCAAGATTCCCGGCGTCAGCGCCTCGAAACCGCCGCATCTGTTGCGCGGTACCGACGAGAAACCAAAGGACATGAAGTTCACCGATCTGCTCCTCGACATCGGCGCCGACAGCAAGGAACACGCCGCCGAACTCGGCGTCAAGATCGGCCAGCAGATCATCGCCCGCAACGATTTCACCGTCAGCAAGGACGGCAAGAAGTTCTTCAGCAAGGCCTGGGACGACCGCTTCGGTTGCGGCATGGCGCTGGAAATCGCTCGCGACATGAAGGACGAGGATCTGCCCTGTGAACTCTACACCGGCGCCACGGTCCAGGAAGAAGTGGGCCTGCGCGGCGCCAAAACGGCGGCCGGCAAAATCAAGCCCGACGTCTTCATCGCGATCGACTGTTCGCCGTGTGCCGACAGCTTCGACGGCGACGACGTCAGCGGCAAGATCGGCGAAGGCTTCCTGCTGCGGTTCTACGATCCGCGCGCGATCATGCACCAGGGCATGAAACAGTTCATCCTCGATGCCGCCGACGAAGCCGGCATCAAATACCAATACTACAAATCGATGGGCGGTACCGACGCGGCCCGCGTTCAACTCGAAAACGGTGGAACGCTGGTGGCGACGATCGGAATGCCGGCCCGCTACATCCACTCGACGACCTCGATGATCTCCAGCGACGACTATCACGAAGTGAAGAAGATCGTGTACAAGATCATCAAGATGCTCGACTGGGAGACCGTCAACACCATCAAGCAAAACGTATAAGGAATTATACACATAGATTCATACTTATGGGACCCATACGGGCCTGAAAAGGAGAAGAAAACATGAAAAACAAGCAAGTCTATGACATCACCCTGATTGCCGTCTTCACCGCGCTGATTGTCGTGCTCGCATCGGTACCGATGCTCGGGTTCATCACGATTGGCGTCGTCTCGCTCACGATCGTGCACATTCCCGTCTTGATCGGCGGCGTGTTCGGTGGCCGCAAGGTCGCGCTGTCACTCGGTGTCGTGTTCGGCATCTCGAGTCTGATCGTTGCCCTTACCCGTCCGGTGACACCGGTCGACCTGTTGTTCCAGAACCCGCTCATTTCGGTCGTACCGCGGATGCTCTTCGGCTGGGCGCTCTACGAAGTCTACGTACTGTGCAAGAAGTACATCGGCAACCGGCTCGCTGCGCTCTCTGTCAGCATGGTCGTGTCGACCTTCCTGCACACCGTGTTCGTGCTCGTGCCGCTCTTCCTGTTCGGCGGTGGCGCCGACGTCTTCGGTGCCGCGTTCGTGCCGTTCTTGTGGGCGGTCATGCTGTCCAACGGATTCTGGGAAGTGCTGGCGGCCGGACTGATCGCCGCGCCGATCGCCGATCGTCTGATGGCCTACCGGCCGGCTGCGTAGGGAGTGATCCGGATGCTCGTCGTCATCGACATCGGCAACTCCAACATCGTGCTGTCGCGCCATGACGGCACGCTCGGTCCGACCTACCGCTTCACTACCGACAAGTCCAAGAGCGTCGACGAGTATTACGTGCTGCTCAAGGACGTGCTGGAAGGCGCCAGCGACATCATTGTGTCGAGCGTCGTGCCGGAACTCAACGCCATCGTTAAGAATCTTGCTCAGAAGTACCTGGAGATCACCCCGACGTTCGTCGGTCCCGGCGTCAAGACCGGGGTCAAGATCATCGTCGACAACCCCAAGGAAGTCGGCAGCGATCTGGTCGCGAGCGCCGCGGCGGCGATTCAGGAATACAGCGACAACTGCGTGATCGTCGACATGGGAACCGCGACGACCTTCACCTACATCGAACAGAAGGTCATCAAGGGCGTGGCCATCATGGCCGGCCTGGTGACTCAGAAGGACGCGCTTGTCAAAGGTGCGTCGCAGCTCAGCCAGTTCGAGTTCACGACGCCCAAACAGATCCTCGGCACCAACACCATCGACTGCCTCAACAGCGGCTTTCTGTGGGGTCACAGCCTGATGATCCGCGGCATGGTCGACAAGATCAAGGAGACCTACGGCACCGATCCCAAGGTGATCGTCACCGGCGGCGCCGCCCGGTTCATCGCGGAGTTGCTGGATTATGACATCATCTATGACGAGTTGTTGCTCCTCAAAGGACTCGTCGCCATCCATCGCAAGAATCAAAACTGAGAGGCTTCGGCCTCTTTTTTGTGGCAATCTGCCCAAACGTGGCCTCCGTGATTGACAAGGCGCGGAATATGGCCTATAATGATAGTAATTATACTTCTGGAGGGACATATTCTATGGTTTTTGAGAAAGTGAGAACGATCATCGCCGAAGAACTCGGCATCGAAGAAGACACGATCCAGCTGGACAGTGATCTGGCGGAGGATCTGGGTGCCGATTCGCTCGACGCAATCGAACTCATCATGGAAGTCGAATCGCAGTTCGACGTCGAAATCGCCGACAGCGAGGCAACCAAAATCAAACTGGTTTCCGATATCGTGAAGTATTTGGAAAGCCAAGGAAAATAATACTCAGAAACCTGAGTATTTTTTTTCATCTATGGTACAATGAGAATAGACAATGCGAGGTGTTAGAGTATGAAAAAAATGATCCTGATCGACGGTTCGAACATCATGTTCCGAGCCTATTACGGAACCGCATATAGCGGGAATTTGATGCAGAACTCGAAAGGCCAGTACACCAATGCGGTGTTCGGGTTCGTCGGCATGATGAACACCGTGCTCGCCGAGGACTTCACGCACATCCTGGTCGCCTTTGACGAATCCGGTGAAACGTTCCGTCACGAGAAGTTCCCCGACTACAAGGGTGGGCGCAGTCCGATGCCCGACGAGTTCCGCAGTCAGATCGGTCTGATCAAGCAGTCGCTCGATGTGCTCGGCGTCAAACAGCGCGAGATTCATCTCATCGAAGCCGACGACATCATCGGCACCTACGCGACGAAGTACTACGATGACTTCGATGAAATCGAAATCATCTCCAACGACAAGGACCTCCTGCAGCTCGTCAACGACAAGGTCCACATGCGGGCGAGCAAGAAAGGACTTCAGAACTACATCTCCTATACGCCCGAAACGATGCAGGATCTCTTGGGCTTCTCCCCCGAACAGGTCACCGACATCAAGGGCCTGATGGGCGACGCGTCGGACAATCTGCCGGGCATCCCCGGCGTCGGCGAGAAGACCGCGATCAAACTGCTCAAGCAATACGGCACGCTCGAAGAAGTCGTCGCGCACAAAGATGAGATCAAGGGCAAACTCGGCGAACGCGTCCGGGAGCATTACGAGAATGCGATCCTGTGCAAGGAGATCGCCACGATCAAGACCGACGTCGAATTCGCGTTCACGCTCGATGACATCGCCTATGACGGTGTCAACGAAGACGAGATGATCGAGTTCTATCAGGAGCTCGAACTGCACAGTCTGATCAAACGCTTCAACCGCAAGAAGCCGAAACAAAAGAAGGAACCGTTCCATTACACGCACCTCGACAACATCTACGATCTCGAAGACGCCCTGCGTCAGGACAGTTACCTGACGATCGAGACGTTCGGCACCAACTATCACGACGCCGAGGTCCTCGGTTTCGGACTGGTCAATGACCGGGGGAAGTTTTTCATCCCATATGATCTCTTGCATCAGTCGATGAGTTTCCAACTGTGGCTCACCGACGAGTCAATCCGCAAACACGTCCACGACGTCAAACAGATGAAGGTCTGTCTGACCTATGACAACTACGACATCAAGGGTGTCGTTTTCGACTTGCTGCTCGCGGCTTACATCCTCAACCCCAACAACACCAAGGAAGACTTCCGCGTCATCGTCAGCAGCTTCGGCTACGACGACGTGCCCTACAAAGAAGAAGTCTACGGCAAAGGCAGCAAATACGCGATTCCGAACCAACAAGCCTACGAGACGTTCGCCGTCAAGAAGGCGATGGCGATCCAGGAACTCGAACAAACGCTGCTGGACGACCTCAAAGACAAGAACCAGCTTGATCTGTTCGAACAGATCGAACTGCCGCTGGCCACCGTGCTGGCGGACATGGAAACGACCGGCATCCGCGTCGATCGCCAGAAACTGCGCGATCTGAACGACGAAGTGAAAGACAAAATCGACTCGCTGACCGCTGCGATCCACGAACTTGCCGGCGAGGAGTTCAACGTCGCCTCGACCAAACAACTCGGCGAGATTCTCTTCGAAAAACTCGACCTGCCGTTCGCCAAGCGCACCAAGACCGGCTACTCGACCGCCGTTGACATTCTCGAGAAACTGAAAGACAAACATCCGATCATTCCCAAGATCATGGAGTACCGGATTCTCACCAAACTGCATTCGGCCTACATCGTCGGTCTTGAACAGACAATCCACGACGACGGCCGCATCCACACCATCTACCGTCAGGCGTTCACCTCGACGGGACGGCTCAGTTCGATCGAGCCGAACCTCCAGAACATCCCGATCCGCTATCAGGAAGGGCGCGAGATCCGCAAGGTGTTCCTGCCCGAACGCGGTAACCAGCTGCTCGCCTGCGACTACAGTCAGATCGAACTGCGCGTGCTTGCTCACATGGCCGATGAGAAGGTCCTCATCGAGGCCTTTCGAAACGGCGAGGACATCCACACCAAAACCGCCAAACAAATCTTCGACAAAGACGACATCACGGCACTTGAACGCCGCCAGGCGAAGGCCGTCAACTTCGGCATCATCTATGGCCAGAGCGCCTGGGGCCTCTCCGAAGAAATCAATATCAACGCCAAGGACGCAGAACGTTTCATCAACCGCTACTACGAACAGTTCCCCGGCATCAAGTCGTTCATGGACGGCGTCGTCGAACACGCTACGAACGAAGGCTACGCCGAGACCATCTGGCATCGTCGGCGCTACATTCCGGAACTGCATTCGTCGGTCTACATGCAGCGCGAAGGCGGCAAACGCAACGCGATGAACGCGCCGATCCAAGGCAGTGCCGCCGACATCATCAAGATCGCGATGATCGAGATCGACAAGAAGATGAAAGACCGGAAACTGAAATCGAAACTGCTACTGCAGATCCATGACGAACTGGTGTTCGACGTGGACAAGGATGAAATCGACACGATGCAGGACCTCGTCGTACAGACGATGGAACATTGTGTCAATCTGAACGTACCCCTCAAGGTTGACGCCAGTTTCGGCGCCAATCTCTACGAAACCAAATAACAACGCAAAGCGAGGAATCATCATGAACCACGAACACATCATGCGCAAGAGCTTCTTTGTCAACAGCGCCCTGATCATCGTCAAGATCGCCAGCGGGCTGTTGCTTCGAAGCGTCGCGCTCGTCGCCGACGGCGTGCACTCGATCAGTGATCTCTTGACCGACGTGTTCGTCATTCTCGGCATTCGCCATTCGATCAAGCCGGCCGACGACGAGCACCCCTTCGGACACGGCAAGTTCGAGTACGTGCTGAGTCTGTTTTTGGGCTTGGCGATCATCACCATCGCGTACAATCTCGGCCGCTCGGTGATCGTCAACTGGAACGAGTTCACCGCCGTGCCGCGCCTCGGCAGTCTCGTCATCGTCATCGGCGTCGTCGTGACGAAACTGTATCTGGCTCGGTATTTGATCCGAAAAGGTGTCGAAACCGACAGCGAGATCATTCGCGCCTCGGGGCAAGAGTCGCTCAGCGACGTCATCTCCAGTTGTGTCGTGTTCATCGGCATCGCCGGTGTGTTGATCGGCAATCAGCTGGGCATCGACTGGCTCCTGTATGGCGACAAGGTCGCCTCCGTGATCATCGCGCTGTTCATCATCCGTATCGGCCTGTTGATCATCTGGGAAGCGATCCAGAGCATTCAGGGCAAGAGCGTCAAGGCGACGATCTGCGCCGAGTACAAGGATCTGATCGCATCCGTGGACGGTGTGTTACAGGTCGACGAACTCGACATGATCGCCTATGGACCGTACTACCAGGCAATCGTCGAAGTCAAGGTCGATGGCAGCAAGACCGTCAAACAAGGACACGACATCGCCCATGATGTCCACGACGTGTTGATGCAACAGGAAAAGATCTGTCACGTCAGTGTCCATGTCAATCCGGGAGGGACCAACCAATGAGTCTGATGTTGAAACGAAGAAGCGTTCGCAAGTATACCAACGAACCCGTCCGTGAAGCCGCTGTCGAAGCGATGTTGAAGGCGGCCATGCAGGCCCCGTCGGCGAACAACCAGCAGCCCTGGGAATTCATCGTCGTCGACGACCGCGCCACCCTTGACAAACTGAGCGAGGCGTCACGCGGCGCCTGGATGCTCAAGGACGCACCGCTGGCGATCATCGTCGTCATGCGAGACGACGGCAAGTCGCCGCACATGAAACCGCAGGATTGCGCCGCGGCGGTACAGAACATTCTCTTAGAAGCCGTCCGTCTCGATCTCGGTGCCGTGTGGATCGGCGTTTATCCGCTCGAAGAACGCATGGCCCACGTCAATGAAACGCTTCACATCACCCGCGGGACGGCGTTCGCTCAAATCGCCATCGGCCATCCCGACGACGACCGTCCGGTCCAGTTGCGCTACGACACCACTCGTGTCCACCGCAACAAGATGGAGTAATCATGCCGGAACTGCCGGAAGTGGAAACCGTCCGCCGCACGTTGTCCAAACTCGTCGTGGGTCGGACGATTCGTGATGTCGACGTGTTTTTGGAGAAGATGATTCGCAACGTCGATGTCGACGAACTGAAACGTCGTCTCGAAGGACGGACGATTCAGAAGATGGACCGTTATGGCAAGCATCTGATGTTCGATTTCGGCGCGTTCGTGCTGATGAGTCATCTGCGCATGGAAGGCAAGTATTTCCTGCGTGCGCTGGATGCTCCGCGCGACAAGCACGAGCACGTGATCTTTTATTTCACCGACGGTGAGACGCTGCGCTATCACGACACGCGTCAGTTCGGTACGTTTGATCTGATTGACAAGGACGATCTCCCGTCCAACAGTCCGATTGCCGGACTGGGCCCCGAGCCCTACAGCGAGGATCTTACCTACCGGTATCTTCGCGACAAGTTGAAGCACAAGACCGTCGCGGTGAAACCGGCCCTGCTCGATCAGTCGATCATCGCCGGGCTCGGCAACATTTATGTCGATGAAGTGCTGTTTCGCAGTCGCATCCATCCGGAGACGTCGTGCGCCGATTTGAAACCAAAGGACATCAAGGCGATCATCCACAATAGCAAGGTCGTGATCGAACGGGCGATCGAGCTCGGCGGCAGCAGCGTCCGCAGTTACACCGCGAGCCTCGGCGTCACCGGTCGCTTCCAGAACGAACTGCTGGTGCACACCAAGGTGGACGAAGCGTGCCCCATCTGCCAGACGACGATCATCAAGACGAAAGTCGGCGGGCGTGGCACCTATCTGTGTCCAAGATGTCAAAAGAAACGAAGAAAGCGTCGGTAGCCGTCTTTCCAGACGACACCGATTGTGGTATAATCATAGATAGCCTGTAAGGGGGTGGCATCATGACCATGGTAGTGGGACTCACGGGAGGGATTGCGACCGGCAAGTCGACGGTCGCGCAAATGTTCGTGGACGAAGGCATTCCGGTGATCGACACCGACACCATCGCCCGCGATTTACTGCACAAGGGAACCGATCCGCACGCCGCGGTCGTCGACGCCTTCGGCAAGGACATTCTCCTCACCGACGGCCAGATCAACCGCAAGATGCTCGGTCGGATCATCTTCGGCGATCCGAACAAGCGGAAGACCTTGAACGACATCGTCCATCCGCATGTGCTGCGCATCGTCGAAACGGAAATCGAGCGCTACACCGAACTCGGCCAGCCGCTCGTCGTCGTCGACGTGCCGCTGTTGTTTGAAAGCGGCTTCGATGAAGTTTGCGACAAGACGGTCGTCGTGTACACGTCGCCCGAGCAACAACTCAAACGCCTGATCGAGCGCGACGTCATCCAAAGCGAATACGCGCAGATGAAAATCGCCGCGCAGATGTCGGTCGAAGAGAAGGCCGAGCGCGCGGATTTCGTCATCGACAATTCGTTCTCGATTCTACAGACGAAAAAGGACTTCGTGAAAATATTGAAAGAATTAGAGGTGAGATAATGGGCTTTTTCAGTTTTCTGAACAATACCGCCGAAACCAAGGAACTGCACAGTGACGCGGAACTTCGCAGTCGGTATTACAAGACCAATTATCCCAAAGCAAAAGCCGTTGTGCTTGAGCACGTCAACGATCTCAAAGCGAGCGTGCGCAACATCGACGACGAGCACAAGGAACTGTTCATTCAGGGCGACCGCTATCACATCATCGTGTCGCTCGTCCAGGTCAATCCGATCGAGACTTCGATCGACTTCAAGGTTGAAGTCTACGGCCTCGCCGGCTTCGGCCGACCGAAGAAGAAGATCGTCGAGTTCTATCAGTACCTCGATCAGAACCTGTCGTTCAAAGGCGTCGGCCTGCATCCTTGAGGATATCGTGGAACTCAACGGCCTCGACAAGTTTCGTCTGATCACCTACCAGAACCTCGATCTCGACGAACGCAACGTGATCACGCTATTGTATCAGCCAATCCTGGGGTGGGATGCGTTCACCCTGTATTTGACGTTGTGGTCGCTGATCGAACGAGCCCGGCTGAAGAGTCCCGAATACCGTCATGTGATGTTGTTCGACAGTCTCCGCATGTCGCCGGCGCAGTTTCTCGAAGCAAGACAGAAACTCGAAGCGATCGGCCTGCTGGTGGCCTATCACAACGAGGAACTGTTCCTCTATGAGCTGAAGGCACCCTTGAGCGCCGAAGAGTTCATCAAGGACGGCAGCCTCGGTGCCTATCTGTTCAGTCGCGTCGGCAAGGACATCTTCGAGGAACTGTCCAATCTGTTCCGCGTCAGCCGCGACGACAAGAACGGGTTCACCAATATCTCGTCGACCTTCGACAAGGTGTTTTCGAGCCTGCCGCGGCCGATCGAAACGAAAGAACACTTCGTCTCCAAAAACAAGGCCAAGTTCACGATCAACCACAACTTCGACTTCGACGTGTTTTTGGACGGCCTGTCGAAAAACTTCGTCGACCGCCGCAAGCTGACGAAGTCGATCAAGGACAAGATCATGAACATCGCCTACGTCTACAATCTCGACGAGTTCACGATGCAGAAGGCGTTCATGGACAGCGTCGACAAGGATCGCAACATCGACATCGAAGCCCTGAGCAAGAACGCCCGCAAATGGTTCGAATTCGAGCGCGAGACGGTCGTCAAGCACCACGATCTGAGCGACGGCAAGCAACGCGTCTCGCACGAGGACATCGTGGCGAAATGCCAGACCGAAAGCCCCTCCGACATCCTCGCCATTCTCTCCAGCGGCAAACCCGCCGTCAGCGAACTGAATGTCGTCGAACGACTGATCGACAACTTCGAGCTGCCGGTCGCGGTGATCAACTTCTTGCTGGTCTATGTCATCGGGCTATTGGAGGAGTTCCCGTCCTACAACTATTTCGACAAGATCGCCGGCGAATGGCAACGCAACGGCGTGCAATCGATCGATGACGCGCTTGCGGTCATCAAACGCCGCGACGAGCGTCGCAAACGAAGCCGCAAACCAACCAAGAACGAACTGCCCAACGACATCGAATCGGACTGGTTCGACGAATACATGAAACAAAGATAGGTGACCGCCATGCAAAAACTTTCCTTCGAACCGCGCGACATCAACACCGAAGAACTCGTCGACGAACTCGTCGAGGACGATCGGTTGCGCGACTTCTTCATCAAGAACGACTTCGACACCGATTTCATCGAGCGTCATCTGTCGCAACTGTTCAATTTCAAGATCGAAATCGACCGCTGCACCGGCTGCGAAGGCCTGCACGAGTGCCGTCAGGACGTGCTCGGTCACGAACCGACGTTGCGGATGATCGATGGTGAGCTGAAGACCTACTATCAGAGCTGCCCGTTCCATCTCGCCCGTCAGGCGCAAGCCAACGCGACCGAACACATCGACGCCCTCTACATGCCGAAGATGATCTTCGAAGCCTCGATGGAGGATTTTGATTTTACGCGTGGCGACAACCGCCCGCAGATTCACAACCGGCTGACGAACTTCGTCACCAAATACGTCAAAGGCGAAAAAGTCAAGGGTCTGTATCTCTATGGCAAGTACCAGCAGGGCAAGACCTACTGCATCGCCGCGCTCGCCAACGAACTGTCGAAAAAAGGCGTCGATGTCCTGATCGCCTATTATCCGGATCTCGTCCGCGAGTTCAAAAGCCGCATCAACGACAACAGCCTCGAACACTTCATCTCCAAGCTGAAACAAGTGGAAGTGCTGATGCTCGACGACATCGGCGGCGAGAACGCCTCGGCGTGGGTCCGCGACGAAATCCTCGGTCCGATCCTGCAACACCGTCTGCTCGACGAAAAACCGACGTTCTTCACGTCGAACGTCAGCCAACGGGCGTTGCTCGATCTGATGACCTTCAACAACCAGACCGCTGACAAGATGAAGGCCGCGCGCATCGACGCGCGGATTCAGTCGCTGTCCGACGAGATCAAATTGTAAAATGGTTTGACAATCAAGCCACAGGGTATATAATAAGAATAGAAATACCGTGAAGAGGATACGATGTTCCAATCAAGCGTGCTCAAGCGAGGCAGGATGGTGAAAGCTGCCGCATGGCGTTGGAACGTTACCCCCTCGGAGTAGGACGCGAAAGCGAATCCCGGTCATCTCCCGTTACGAGACAGAGCGCCCCAGATGGGGAACTAAGGTGGTACCACGGAATTCATTTCGTCCTTGCACAGCAAGGGCGATTTTTATTTAGAAAGGGTGTTTTATCATGATCAACATCACATTCCCAGACGGCTCCCAGAAAGCCTACGAAGCAGGCGTCACGGTCGAACAGATCGCCGGCGACATTTCGTCGGGTCTCAAGAAGGCGTCGGTCGCCGGTTACGTCAACGGTGAACTGTATGACCTCAACCGACCGATCGAACAGGACGCGGACGTCGTCATCATCACGCGCAAGGATGAAAAAGCCTTCGAGGTCCTCAACCACTCGGCGGCCCATCTCCTCGCCCAGGCCGTCAAACGGCTCTATCCCAAGGCGACCTTCGGGGTCGGCCCGGCGATTCGCGAAGGATTCTACTACGACATCGACGCGGGTGAAACGATCCGCGAGGAAGACCTCCCGACCATCGAGAAGATGATGCACAAGATCGCCTCCGAACAGACCGCCATCACCCGTCGTGAAGTGTCCCGCAAGGAAGCCCTTGCGTTCTTTCAAGACGACAAATACAAAACCGAACTGATCAACGATCTTCCCGAAGACGAAACGATCAGTCTCTACAATCAGGGAGAGTTCACCGATCTGTGCCGCGGCGGCCACATCGGCAGCACCAAGAACATCAAACACTTCAAGCTGCTCAGTCTCGCCGGCGCCTACTGGCGCGGCGACAGCAACCGCGATCAGCTGCAGCGGATCTACGGCACCGCCTGGTTCACCAAGGACGACCTCCAACGCCATCTCAAGGTGCTCGAGGAACGCAAAGAGCGCGACCACCGCAAACTCGGCAAGGAACTGCGCATCTTCGAACTCGTCGACGACGCCGGCAAGGGTCTCGCCCTGTGGCTGCCCAACGGCTACACCGTCCGCAAGGTATTGGAAGATTATGTCTACAAGCTCGAACGCAAGGCCGGCTACAAGCATGTCAGCACCCCCGCCCTCGGCACCAAGAAACTGTATGAAATCAGCGGTCACTGGTCGCATTATCGCGACAACATGTTCCCGCTGATGGAACGTGACGGCGAAGAGTTCGTGCTGCGGCCGATGAGCTGTCCGCACCACATGCTCGTGTTCAAGAGCGACCTACGCAGTTACCGCGATTTGCCGATCCGCTACGCTGAAATCGTCACCCAGCATCGTTACGAAGCATCGGGCTCACTGACCGGACTCGAACGCGTCCGCGCGATGACGCTGACCGACGCCCATCTGTTCGTCCGCGAGGACCAGATCAAGGCCGAAGTGCTCGCCGCCTACAACCTGATTCTGCAGGCGATCCACGATCTGGGACTCGAAATCGAGTACGTTGAACTGGCGCTCCGCGACAAGATCAAAGGCAAGTTCCACGACAACGACGAACTGTGGGACATGGCAGAGAAAATCATGAAGGAACTCCTCGACGAAGAAGGCATCGAGTACACCGAAATGAAAGGTGAAGCCGCTTTCTACGGACCGAAAATCGACATCCAGGTCCGGACCGCGATGGGCCATGTCATCACGATGTCGACTGTCCAGCTTGACTTCCTCCTGCCCGAACGATTCGATCTGTCTTACATCGGATCGGACGGTGAGAAACATCGCCCGGTCGTCATTCACCGCGGGTTGATCTCAACCTGGGAACGTCTCATGAGCATTCTTCTCGAACAGTACAAGGGCGCCTTCCCGACGTGGCTCGCCCCGATCCAGATGAAACTGATCCCCGTCAACAACGAAGCGCACACCGATTACGCCAAAGAACTGAACGATCTGTTCAATGATCTCGATTTCCGCAGCGAACTGGATCTGCGCGATGAGAAACTGGGCTACAAGATCCGCGACGCCCAGACCCACAAGATCCCCTATCAGCTCGTGGTCGGCGACAACGAAGTGAACGATCGCCTCGTCACTTACCGCAAGTATGGCTCCAAAGAACAAGTCACCGTCACCGTTGACGAATTCCTCGCCCTGGTCCGCGAAGACATTCGCAGCAAAGGGCATTAGATAGACCCTCTCCTCTTTGTTTCATTGAAAAAGGCATGACGCCTGTCATGCCTTTTTGATTTGTTTGATTGCTTCATCGGAGGGATCGATGTAGATCGTTTTCTGATCGGTGTAGCGGACGAACGAGGGGTGCCTGCCGGGTATCTTCTTGACGTGACGGACCATCGTGTAGTCGACTGGCACGCTTGATGATTGACGCATCTTTGAATGATACGCCGCGAGCAACGCCGCGGTACGGATCGTCGTTTCGGACAGCGGGAACGGGTGGCGCACGATGACGTGGCTGCCGGGGGCGTTCTGGACGTGGAACCAGACGTCGTTATGGCGGGCCAGTTGGTGCGTCAGGTATTCGTTTTGAAGATGGTTCTTGCCGACAAGTATGGTGACGCCGTCATCGTCTTTGTAGGTGTCGTAGTTGGGTGTCTGTTTCCGCTTCTTGACGGGTTTGATGCGGAGGTATTTCTTGTCGGCGAGTTCCTGTTTGATCTCTTCGATGTCCTTCAAGGTCGCATAGTCGAACTGGCTTTCGATGTCATAGAAGAAGTCGAGTTCACGGGAGGCTTCCTTGATCTGTTTTTTGATGTGGGGAATCGAGGCTTTCATCTTCTTGTAGCGTTTGAAGTATTTTTCGCTGTTTTGGATCGGGGTGAGCTTGTTGTCGAGGGGAATCGACACCGGCTCATTGGTGTAGTAGTTGATGGTGTCGAGGGTGGTGTCGCCTTTGTGGATCTGATGCACGTTGGCCTGAATCAGTTCGCCATAGACGCGGTACTGATCGCGGTCGGCGGCGTTTTGCAGGTCGTTGTTCAGTTTGTCGATCTTGTTTTGGAGACGGTTGATGTAGTTCTTGGTGAAGGTCGTGACGTCCTTGGAGTGCTGCTTGATGACGTCGATCTGATCGCGTTCGTGGTAGAACGCGTCCAGCATCTCGTTGACGGAATCGAACGTTTCGCGTTCGCCGGACACGTGGGTCAGATCGATGTGACTGAAGCGGTCGCGCTTGGCGTGGACGATCGTCGGATTGGTGTTGTGGAGGATGTCTTCAAAGACATCCCTTATCGGTGTGTCGTTGGTTTGGAAGCGGTGGAGGATCTCCTTGACGATGATCGGGCTGAAGCCCATGATCTGGTCCATCATCACGCCGAATTCATAGTTGGTCGGATCGGCGAGGAAGGCGTTCAACATGTCGTTGTCGTAGGGATCGAACTTGGTTGTCGCAGGCGGTTCGTAGATCGCCCCGGGGAAGATCGTCCGTTCGTTGCCGTCAAACGGCATGTTGTGCTTGATCGCTTCGAGAATCTTGTAGGTGTCGTCGGTGACGATGATGTTGGAGTAACGCCCCATCATCTCGAGAATCAGGTGTTTGTGGGTGAGGTCGCCGAGTTCGTTGCGCTTGTCGATTTGGATGTCGATGACGCGGTCGTGGGCGACTTGCGTGATGGCTCTCAAAATCCCGCCGTCGAGCTGTTTGCGCAGGAACATGCCGAAGGTCGGCGGATGATCGGGCTTTTCGTAATCGTCGTTCGTGATGTAGGTTCGGGCGTAACTGGGCGAGGTACTGATCAGGAGTTGATGCTTGCTTCCGCCTTGGTGTACGAGAAAAAGCAGATCGTGTTTGTTGATCTGATAGATCTTGTTGATGCGGCCGCCGGTGAGGCGGTCGTTCCATTCGATTGTGAGTCGTCTGATGATGTTGCCGTCGAAACTCATGGAAATCACCCGATTCATTATACCACAGCCGAAAAAAAATTGAAAAAAGTATGTGATTTACCTTACATTTTGTCTAAATAAGTGTTATTATATATAATAATTCAAATGCAGGCGACTAAGAGAGGAGGGACACCGGTATGAAATTGAACGAACGTGGTTTATTGATCGTCATCAGCGGCCCCTCGGGAGTTGGCAAAGGGACGGTTCGTAAAGCGTTGTTCGAACTCGAAGGACATGACCTGGTGTACTCCATCTCGATGACCACCCGCAAGCCCCGTGAAGGGGAACAAGACGGCATCGACTACTATTTCGTAAGCCATGAGGAGTTCCTCCGTCGGATCAAGGAGGATCAGTTCCTCGAATACGCCGAGTTCGTCGGCAACTTCTACGGCACGCCCAAAGACAAAGTCGAAGAACAACTCGACCTCGGCAAGGAAGTCGTTCTGGAAATTGAAGTCCAGGGTGCCCTGCAGGTACGTGAAAAAGCCAAAGACGGCGTCTTCATCTTCATCGCCCCGCCGAACAAGGAAGCGCTCTACCGCCGCTTGTTGCGTCGCGGCACCGAAGACCCGGCAATGATCCAACAACGCATGGACAAGGCCGAACGGGAGTTCCCGCTCGCCCACAAATACGACTACATCGTCGTCAACGACGAAGTCACCAACGCCGCGGACCGCATCCTCGCGATCATCCGCGCCGAACACGCGCGCACCGAACGCGCCATCTACAAATACAAAGAAATGCTGGAGGTTGAATGATGAAAAACGAAGAAGGACTGCGCTATCCCTCGATCGACAACTTACTGACCAAGATCGATTCCAAGTACAAGCTCGCCTACGCCTCGGCGAAACGAGCCAAAAAAATCAAGGAAGACGACTTCACCTCGATCGAACCCAAGTGCAGCAAACCCGTGGGCATCGCCCTCGAAGAAGTACTGGAAGGCAAGATCGATATTGAATTCGAAGAGAAAAAGTAGCGGGTCTACTTTTTTTCTTTTCTACCCGAAAAGGACCGGGTTTTGTGGTATAATTATCTATGGTAATTTTGTAGTGGAGTGACCATCATGAACGACAACTTTTTGAATCTCCTCAAACAATTGAATCTGCACGATAAGGCCGACGTGTACAACGGTGACCTGATCGAAATCGAAGCCGACAGTGTCAATCACGGTTGGCTGTTTAAAGTGGCCTTCGACCATCCGCTGTCGATCGAAGCGTTCGAAACGTTCCACGACGCCGTCGTCCGTTTGCCCGACAACATCGCCTCGATTCAGAGCGCCGAACTCGTCGTCACCTACAAGCACAACGACTTCGCGTTACTGCCTGAGTATTACAATTACGTCCTGCGCAAACTGGCGCAGTCGAAACCGCGCTTCAACGCGATCATCGATTTTGACATCGAACAGACCAATAACCGCATCGAGGTCGTTTGCCCCAAGGATGGCACGTTCGTCACATCGATGCTGTACGACGTCAAGAGCGCACTCCTCGAGATGGGCTTCGACGTCATGCTCGCCACCCGCATCTGTCAGGAATCGCCGACGATCAAGGACCGCATGCGCGAAGAAGAACGGACCTTTGCCAACGACGTGCTGCAACGGACCGGCAACGGCACTGAGGAGCCCAAGTTCATCAGCTTTGAAAACAACGTCATCCGCCAGATTAAGGACAAGATTTCCGACATCCCCAAAACCGAAGTCGAACTGATCGAATACCGCAGCATGAACAACTCGACGTTGTTCACGTTCGAAGGTCAGATCACCAAATACGAATACCGCCTGCTCAGTACCGGCACCCACCTGTACACGATGATCGTCAGCGACGAGGACGACAGCATCTACGTCAAGAAGTTCGTCAAGAATCCCAATGAACAAGCCTACATGGACGGCATCCAAGTCGGCATGCTGGCGAAGGTCAAAGGCAACGCCGCCTACGACAACTTCTCCGACGACATCGTTGTCACGGCCGTCATTTTCCAACGCACCAACTACATCAAGGCCGCCGATCCTCGCCATGATCTGGAACCGGACAAGCGCGTCGAACTGCACCTCCACACGAAGATGTCGACGCTGGACGGGATCACGTCGATCGACGATTACGTCGCCACCGCCAAACGGTGGGGACACGACGCCATCGCCTGCACCGATCACGGCAACGTCCAGGCGTTCCCCGATTTCTACAAGGCGACCAAGGACAAGTCAATCAAGCCGATATACGGTTGCGAGTTCACGTTCGTCGACGAACGTGATCTTGAAATCGTCAAGCATCCGATTGATCTCAAACTGAAGGATGCGACCTACACGATCTTCGACATCGAAACGACCGGACTCTCCGTCAATTTCGACAAGATCATCGAAATCAGCGCGATCAAGATGAAAAACAATCAGATCGTCGATCGCTTCAATACATTCGTCAATCCGCTTCAGCCGTTGTCGATGTTGACGACGAAGCTGACGGGCATCAAGAATTCAGATGTCAATCAGGCACCGACGATCGACGCGGTCATCATCGATTTCAAGCAGTTCTTCCAGGACACGATCATGGTCGCCCACAACGCGCATTTCGACATGGGCTTCATCTACAAAACCTTAAAAGACTACGACCTCTATGACGGTCCCATGACGACCATCGATACCCTGGCAATCGCCCGCAGTGTCTACGGCGATGACTTGAAACGGTTCAACCTTAAGGCCGTCGCCAAACACTTCAAGGTCGATCTCGTTCAGCACCACCGCGCCACCTACGACACCGAGGCGACGGCGGAAGTGCTGCTGCACATGCTGCGCAAGATCCGCCAAAGCGGTATCACCAACATCAACGCCATCAACATGCTCAGTGAGAAATCCGACAGTTATCGTCACGCGATCACCAAGAATATCAATCTGCTCGTCAAGAACCAAACGGGGTTGAAGAACCTCTACGAAATCGTCAGCGACGCCAATACGACGCATTACTACAAAGACGCGCGACTGCTCAAGAGCGTGCTCGACAAGCACCGCGAAGGATTGCTCGTCGGCAGTGGCTGCATGAACAGTGCATTCTTTGAAACCGCCCTCAACAAGGATTATGAAGAAACCAAAGCGGCAGCAGCGTACTACGACTATCTCGAACTCCAGCCCCTGTCGGATTTCCAGTATCTCGAATCCGACATGGACAACGCGCTGGAACACATCAAGACCACCTACGACAAGATTCTCAAGATCGGCCAGGAACTCGACATCCCGGTCATCGCCAGCGGTGATGTGTACCACCTGATTCAAAGCGATGCCAAGTACCGTGACATCTACGTTCAGACGCCGGTCGTCGGTGGCGGACTGCATCCCTTGTCCCGCTACGATGACATCCCCTCGCAATACTTCCGAACCACCAAGGAAATGTTGGATGAGTTCTCGTTTTACGATGAACCAACGCGAATGCAACTCGTTGTGCACGGACCACAGAAAATCGCCGACTCGATCGAGTTCGTGCAGGCGTTCACACCGATTTTGTATGCCCCGACCGATGACTTCATGGCGCTCGATGGAATTCCCTCGATCGAGAACAAACTGGTCCAGATGGTCAATAATAAATCGAAGGAACTGTACGGTCGCGAACTGCCCCCGATCGTGGAAGAACGAATCCACAAGGAAATCAAATCGATCACCGAGAACAAGTTCTCGACGGTCTATTATATCTCGCATCTGCTCGTCAAGAAATCACTCGACGAAGGGTATTTGGTCGGTTCCCGCGGATCCGTCGGCAGCTCGCTCGTCGCAACGCTGATGAACATCACCGAAGTCAATCCGTTGCCGCCGCACTACGTCTGTCCCAAGTGTCATTTTTCAAGTTTCAAGATGACCAAGGAAGAGAAGATCAAATACGGTATCCGCGACGACGAGGAAAAACTGCAAACAATCCTCGACCGCCACGAAACGGGCTTTGACCTGCCCAAACAACGCTGTCCCAAGTGCGATACCGAGATGCACAAGGACGGCCATTCGATTCCCTTTGAAACGTTCCTCGGATTCAAAGGGGACAAGGTTCCCGACATCGATCTCAACTTCTCCGGCGACTATCAGCCGATCGTTCACGAATACATCCGCAAGATCTTTGGCGTCGACCGCACGTTCCGCGCCGGCACCATCTCGACGGTCGCCGACCGCACCGCGTTCGGCTACGTCAAAGGGTACCTCGAGAAGAAAAACATCACCATGCGCAACGCCGAAATCGAACGCACCGCAAGCTGCATCACCGGTGTCAAACGATCAACTGGTCAACACCCCGGTGGGATTGTCGTCGTACCCCAGTACAAGGAAATCACCGACGTCACGCCCGTCCAGTATCCGGCCGACGACATCGAATCGAACTGGCGCACGACACACTTCGATTACCACAGCTTCGAAGACAATCTGTTCAAACTCGACGTGCTCGGTCACGACGACCCGACGATGATCCGGTTCCTGATGGATTATGTCAAACAGCACCCGATCGATTTTCCGTTCGCCGACGCGACCGAAATCCCGCTCGACGACACCAAGGTCTACGGGATGCTCAACTCGACCGACGCGATCGGCCTCAAACCCGAAGACATCAACAGCGAAGTCGCCAGTTTCGGGGTTCCCGAAATGGGCACCAGCTTCGTTCGTGACATGCTGAAGGACACCCGACCGAAAACCTTCGCCGACATCGTCAAGATCTCCGGCTTGTCACACGGCACCGACGTCTGGCTCAACAACGTTAAGGACCTCGTCACCGGCGAGACGATGTACGGCAAGATTCCCTTCAATCAGGTCATCGGCTGTCGCGACGACATCATGGTGTATCTGATCCAGGCCGGCATGGCCGAGGACATCGCCTTCGAAATCAGTGAGTTCATTCGCCGTGGCCGCGCTCCCAGCCAACCCGACAAGTGGGACGGCTACAAACTGATCATGAAGGAACACAAGATTCCCGACTGGTACATCTGGAGTTGCGGCAAAATCAAGTACATGTTCCCCAAAGCGCATGCGACGGCCTACGTCATCATGGCCCTGCGCATCGCATGGTTCAAGTATTATCGTCCGATTCTGTTCTACAGCGCCTACTTCTCCAAACGCGCCAGCGACTTCGACATCTACGCCTTCAAGGGCGGCGAATACGAGATCCGCAAGAAGATGAATGAAATCGACGCCAAAGGCAACCGCGCGACCGATACCGACCGCCGCCTCTACACCGTTCTCGAGGTGGCCCTCGAAATGGTGCTCCGCGGCTTCCGCTTCAAGAACATCGACATCGAGAAATCGGCCGCTCGCGATTTCCTCATCGATGACGACGGCAATAGTCTGATCATGCCGTTCGTGACCCTGGACGGTCTTGGTCTGAAGGTCGCCGAATCGATCATCAACGCCAGGGACGAAGCCCCGTTCAAGTCCAAAGACGACATCAAGGAACGGACCGCCCTGTCGAAAACACTGTTCAACAAACTGGAGATGCTCGACGTGTTCGAGGGCATCCCCGACAACGCCCAAATGAATCTATTTGAATTTTAGGAGGTCATCTTTATGAGAATTCGTGGTAAGAATCCTGCGCTTCGCTTCATCGAACAAGACGCATACGGCTACGACGACAGCATGAGCGCAACCTACGCCGGCGTCGCAACGAAGACCGGCGTCCTGCTCGGCATCATCGCCGTGATTGCGCTGTATTCGTCCTACACCTTCAGCTTCAGTCAGTCGATGGGCATGATCATCACCGGCCTCATTGTCGCCCCGATCGTGGCGATCATCGCCGTCATCATCACCCATCGCCGTCCCGAGATCGCGATCTTCACGACCATCATCTACGCGATCGCCGAAGGCTTGTTCCTGGGTCTCATCAGTACCTTCTTCGCCTACCAGTTCGGTGGTGAAATCGTCCAGATGGCCCTGCTCGGCACATTCGGCGTACTCGCCGGCATGCTGTTCCTGTACTCGACCGGCATCATCCGCGTCGGTCCCTTCTTCCGACGACTGATGTTTTCGATGTTGATCGGACTCCTCTTCAGCGGACTGATCCTGTTCGTGCTCGCCATCACCGGCGTGGCTTGGGAATCGTTCTACGACTTCTACGTCGCGATCGTCGTGATCAGCGTCATCGTCTCGAGTCTCTTCCTACTGATTGATTTCGACACGATCACCAACTACGTCGACGGCGGCGCTCCCAAGGAACTGGAATGGGCGCTCTCGCTCGGACTCGTCGTGACGATCGTCTGGATCTACATCGAACTACTCCGGCTGTTCGCGATTCTCGCCAACCGCAGACGATAAAAAGCCCGATTTCGGGCTTTTTTTCGTTTATTGGTTGAATATTCCGCAAAGGGGTTGTATAATGATAGTCGAAATCGATGACACGGACATAGTACGCGCACATACGCGTGGTTCCCAAGAGAGTGGTGCCTCGGCTGAAAGCACCTGAACCCTGCGGCGTGGAATTCATCCGTCGAGAGATGCCAATCCCATCCGTATTCCGGCGTTAACGGAGATCGAGTGCCCGGTGTTGGCCGGGAACGAAGGTGGTACCGCGGATGTGACAGTTCGTCCTTGTTTCGGACGGGCTTTTTTTATACCAAAGGAGTGATCCATGATGGATGTCAAACAACAACTGGAACAAGTGAAACAAGAGGCGACCAAGGCCGTCGCCGGCGTCACGACGCTGGTCGAACTGGCCGACGTCAAAGCCAAATATCTGGGCAGGAAAGGAACCCTGAACGGGCTGATGCGCCTGATGAAGGACATCCCCGATGCCGAGAAACCGGCCTTCGGCAAAGCCGTCAACGACGTCAAGCAGTTCGTCAGCGGCAAGGTCGAGGAGACTCGTCACGCGATCGAACAGGCGATCATCGACGCCAAACTCGCCAAGGAGCGGATTGACGTTACCCTGCCCGGTAAACAATTCACCGTCGGCACCCGCCACATCATGACCCAGATCGTCGAGGAAATCGAGGATCTCCTGATCGGCATGGGCTACCAGGTGATGGAAGGTCCGGAAGTCGAGACCGACGAGAACAACTTTGAAAAACTGAATCTGCCCAAGGACCATCCGGCCCGCGACATGCAGGATACGTTCTACATTACCGAAGATACCTTGCTGCGGACGCACACCAGTCCCGTCCAGGTCCGGACGATGCTTGCAAACGGTGGCAACAAACCGATCAAGATCATCTGCCCGGGCAAGGTGTACCGTCGCGATGACGACGATGCGACGCACAGTCATCAGTTCATGCAGATCGAAGGGCTGGTCGTCGACGAGACGACGAGCATGGCCGATCTGAAAGGGACGTTGCTCGCCATCGCCAATCAAGTGTTCGGCGAGGGCCGCGACATCCGGCTCCGTCCGAGTTTCTTCCCGTTCACCGAACCCTCCGTCGAAGTCGACGTCAGCTGCCACAACTGCAACGGCAGTGGCTGCAACATCTGCAAGGGCACCGGCTGGATCGAGATTCTCGGCGCCGGCATGGTGCACAACAATGTGCTCGAGGCGTCCGGTTACGATTCCACCAAATACCGCGGCTTCGCGTTCGGCATCGGTGTCGAGCGACTGGCCATGTTGAAATACGGCATCAACGACATTCGGGACTTCTACACCAACGACATGCGCTTCAACAGGCAGTTCAGAAAACGATGAACAAAGATCTCGTCCTGATACTCAACGGCGCGGGCACCAACGGCGGTGAACTGCGCGCGCTGTACAAACAACTGGCCGCCAACGACAAGTATTTCGTGTTTTATCCGGGCATCATGCCCGGCGCCTTCATCGGCACCCACTTCCCGAAGTCAACCACCAGCGATTTCATCGAGTTCATCGATTCGCTGGAAGAACTGATCAATGAGGACGTCTGGGATCACGTCTACGTCATCGGCTACAGCCTCGGCGCCTCGACGGCGGCGATCCTGTCGGCCAAGAGCGACAGGATCGACAGACTCGTCCTGATCGCCCCGATCGTCAAGAATCCCAACTACCGCAAGTTCCTGAAAGGACTCACCGAGAGTCTCGCCACGCCGAAACATCTCAACCGCGTCCAACAGGTCTTCTACAAGGAGTTTATCAAGCGCTTCATCCGCGTACCGAAGATCCATGTCTGGCACCTGCAAGTCTATCTGCATTACACGAAACGATTCCTGAAGAACATCGACAAGCCGACGCTCATCATCGAAACGATCAACGACGAACTCGTCAAGAAGAAGTCGATCGATCAAATCGAAAAGAACATGGCGCACGATGTCTTCCGACGCTACCAGGTCGACAGCAGTCACTTCCTGTTTTTCGACCGCAACGTTCGCGATGAAGTCATCGACGTCATCGAATCGTTTCTCGAGGAGGAATTATCATGAAAGTATCGATGAATCACCTGCGTGAGTTCGTCAAGACCGACATCAACGTATTGGATCTGGCCGAACTGTTCAACACGCACTCGGCGGAAGTCGAGGACGCCTACGAACTGGTTCAGGCCAGCAAGCTCGTCGTCGGGTACGTCAAAGAAAAAACCAGTCATCCCGACGCCGACAAACTGTCGATTTGTCAGGTCGACGTTGGTGGCCAGACGTCTCAGATCGTCTGTGGCGCACCGAACGTCGCCGCCGGCCAGAAGGTCATCGTCAGTCTCCCCGGAGCGATTCTTCCGGGCGGTTTCGAGATCAAGAAGGCGGACATCCGCGGCGTCGAATCGAACGGCATGATCTGCAGTCTCGCCGAACTCGGGCTTGACAAGAAGTTCGTCAACGCCGACGGCATCCATGTCATCACGGAAGACTGTGAACCGGGCGACGACCCGCTAGACGTGTTGCGCCTCAACGACCAAGTGATGGCGCTCGATCTGACCCCCAACCGGGCCGATCTTTTGAGTGTCATGGGCGTTGCCTACGACACCGCGGCGATTTTGGATCTGCCGATCCATCTCAAACAACCTGAAATCCAGGAAATCGACGAACCCTGCCCGGTCGCGATTCGCCTCGATACAAAACACTGCATGAGTTACTACGCGCGGGTCTTGAAAGACGTTGAGATCAAACCGTCACCACGGTGGATGCAGTCGCGGCTGATCGCCGCCGGCATGCGGCCGATCAACAACGTCGTCGACATCACCAACTACGTCCTCTTGGAGACCGGCCAACCGCTCCATGCGTTTGACTACGACCTCCTGGACAGCGACACGATCAGCGTCCGCTTGGCCAAGGACGGTGAAACGATCCAGACGCTCGACGAGCAGACGCGCAAACTCACCAAGGACGACATCGTCATCACCAACGACAAGGAAGCTGTCGCGCTCGGTGGCGTAATGGGTGGATTCTCGACCGAAATCAACGACAACACCAAACGGATTCTCCTCGAGAGCGCCGTCTTCAATCCGATCAACATCCGCAAGACCTCGAGCCGCCTCGATCTGCGCAGCGAAGCGTCGATGCGTTTCGAACGCAAGGTCGATCCGGCGCGAACGATCCTCGCCCTCGAGCGAGCCACTGAACTGTTCCAGAAATATGCCGGAGGAACGGTCTACAAAGGCGTCAGCAAGGTCGACAACATCGACTATACTGAGCCATCGGTGGAACTAAAACTGGACTATCTGAACGGCTATCTCGGCAGCAACCTGACGGCCGAAGAAGTGAGTGACGTACTGCGTCGTCTCCACTTGGAACATCAACTGGAAGAGGAGACTTTCACCGTCCTCCTGCCGACGCGTCGGCAGGACATGGAAGGTGTCCAGGATGTGATCGAGGAAATCGGTCGCATCGTCGGCTATGATACGTTGCCACTGACCCTTCCCGATACCGTTTCGGTCGGCGGACTCACCGCGTTCCAACGATTCCAACGGCATCTTCGCGATGTCATGACCGGACTTGGCTTGACCGAAGTCATCACGTATTCGCTGGTCCCCGAACACCGCGCCCGGGACTTCAGTCTCGACACGGCGGAATACACGAAAGTGTTGATGCCGATGACCAAGGACAAATCGACCTTGACGCTCTCGCCGCTTGTCGGCATGGTCGACGTGCTCACCTACAACACCGCCCGCAAGATGAGCGATCTCGCCATCTTCGAAGTGGGCAAACGCTACGATCAAAACGAGACCATCACCCTTGCCGGTGCGCTCACCGGCACCCTGTCCTCCACCCTGTGGAACGGCAAAGAAGAAGTCGTCGACTTCTATCTTGTCAAGGGACTGATCGAATCGTTGCTGGACAATCTCTATCTTGATCACATGACCTACGAACCGGCCGAGATCAAGAACCTTCATCCCGGCCAAGGTGCGTTCATCACCAGTCGCCAGGGTCGCGTCGGTTTCCTCGGCAAACTCCATCCCGAGTACGCCAAGGAACATGATCTGAAGGACGTGTTCGTCTTCGAACTGAACGTCGGCAAGCTCTTCGAGCTGCGCCGCGTGCAGAAGAAGGTCAAGGACATCAACAAGTTCCCCGATGTCGAACGCGACATCGCCGTCGTCGTCGATGAAGACGTGCTCGCCGGCGATCTGCTCGCCGCCGTCAACAAGGCTGGCAAGCGGATGTTGATCCAAAGCGAGATCTTCGATGTGTATCGGGGAGAATCGCTGGGCGAACACAAGAAATCGATCGCCATCAAACTGATCTTCAGCGATCCCAAGAAGACGCTCGAAACCAAAGATGTGGATACGCGCGTGAATGAGATTCTGGGAACGCTCAAAGCGACCTTCAAGGCCGAACTGAGATAACACAAAAAAGAACCCATGAGAGTCGATGTCCATCCATTGGACAACGATTATCGGGGTTCTTTTCATTTGGATGAATGGCGGAACAATATCATTTGAAGATGCCGGTTTTGATGATCTCCATCACTTGATCGACAATGGCGTCCGGATCTTCGTTGTGATGACCCAGATCAAGTAGAATCTTGAGACCGACGAAGTTGGCAACGCCCATCAGGATGTAGGATACCAGTTCCGTGTCGACGTCGTGCATTTCGCCATCGATGATCGATTGTTTCAGGCCGCGCTCGTACCGTTTCGCAAAGCCGTCGTAATAGTCGATGAAGAGTTGCTTGTCGATGTAGAGCGACTCCCAGATGATGTTGTAGGCGTGAGGGTTCTGGAGGGCGTAATGAACGAAGGTCTTGATGCCGATGCGTTCTTTGTTGAAACGTCCCTCCACGGTCGCCACCTGAACCGCGATCTGTTTGCGGATGTCGTGTTGAAACTCCATCAGGATGTATTTGTATAAGGATAGCTTGTTGGGAAAATACAAGTAGAAGGTTCCGGCCGCGATGCCGGCGGCATTGGTGATGTCGGTGATTTTCGTGTTGAAATATCCTTGCTTGTAGAAGAGATCGATCGTCGTATCGACAATCAATTGGAAGGTCGCTTTCCCATTGCGTGTTTTCGGCACTTTGATGTTGGTTTCCATAGGGTCTCCTTTGGTCGTTCTCAGATTGACAATGAAAACGCTTTATGCTATAATACTGAATAAGTATTCATGTTGTGAATGCATATTCAGTTTTTTCATGTCCTAGATAGTGTTATTATATCGAACTATGCTGTAAAAGGCAAGCAATGATGCGTTATGGAAAGCATAAAAAAAGGAGGAGACAAATTGAGCAAAGTGTACATCGTGTCCGCCAAGCGGACGCCCATTGGAAGTTTTTTAGGAAGTTTGAGCACCGTCCATCCTGCTGATTTCGGCGCTGCGGTCGTCAAGGCCATTCTCGCCGAAACCAAGGTTCCGGCCGAAGATCTGGATGAAGTGATTGTCGGTAACATCCTGCCCGCCGGACTGGGTCAGGGCATCGGCCGGCAAGTGTCGATCAAAGCCGGTGTGCCACAGAGTGTTCCCGCATACAGCATCAACATGGCATGCGGCAGCGGCATGAAAGCCGTCATGAACGCGTTCAACAGCATCCAAGCGGGATGGCATGATTTGATCATGGTAGGTGGCACCGAGTCGATGAGCAAAGCCCCCTACATCATTCCCGACCGCGCCCGCACCGGGCTGAAGTTCGGTGATTTCAAGGTCATCGACCATATGGTTTACGACGCCCTGACCGATGTGTTCAATCAGTATCACATGGGCGTTACCGCGGAAAACATCGTCGAAAAATACGGCCTCACGCGACAAGCCCAAGACGAGTTCGCATTCAATTCGCAGCAAAAAGCGATCGCGGCGGTCGACGCCGGACGCTTCGCCGACGAGATTGTCCCCATCGAAGTCAAAATGCGTCGCGAAACGATCACCTTTGACACCGACGAATATCCCAATCGCCGCAGCACCCTGGACAAACTGGGCACCCTGCGGGCGGTATTCAAAAAAGACGGAACCGTCACCGCCGGCAACGCCTCGGGCATCAACGACGGCGCCAGCTTCACATTGATCGCGAGCGAAGAAGCCGTGAAGAAGTACAACCTGACACCGCTGGTCGAAGTCATCGGCATCGGACAAGGCGGCGTCGATCCGTCGATCATGGGCATGGGACCGGTCCCGGCCGTCAAAGCGGCGCTCGATCATGCTGAACTGACCTTGGCCGACATGGACTTGATTGAACTCAACGAAGCCTTTGCCGCGCAAAGTCTCGGTGTCGTCACCGAACTGTCCAAGCAACATGGCATGTCGATGGACGACATTCTCGCGAAAACCAACGTCAACGGCGGCGCCATCGCCCTCGGCCATCCGGTCGGCGCGAGCGGCAACCGGATTACCGTGACACTGATTCATGAAATGATCAAACGCAACGCAACCTACGGTCTTGCCTCACTGTGCATCGGTGGCGGCATGGGAACCTGTCTGGTTGTCAAACGAGTGGAGGTATAAGCATGAAACTCAAGGGAAAAATCGCCGTCGTCACCGGCGGCGCCAAAGGCATCGGCATGGAAATCGCCAAACGATTCGCGTCGGAAGGCGCCACCGTCATCGCCGTCGACATGGCCCCGCTGTCCTACGAAGCGGAGGGCGTCGTCGGCTACGAACTGAACGTCACCGACGCTGCCAAATGCAAAGCGTTCTTCGATGACATCGTCGCCACTTACGGCCAGATCGACATCCTCGTCAACAACGCTGGCATCACCCGCGACGCGATGACCAGAAAGATGACCGACGAACAGTGGAACCTCGTCATCGAGGTCAACTTGAAAGGCGTCTTCAATTTGGTTCGCTACGTCGGACCGCAAATGGAAACGATCGGCGGCGGGGCGATCATCAACATCGCCAGTGTCGTCGGCGAATACGGCAACATCGGCCAAGCCAACTACAGCGCCACCAAGGCGGGACTGATCGGCTTGACGAAAACCTGGGCCAAGGAGTTCGCCCGCAAGGGTGTGCCCGTCCGCGTCAATGCCATTTCTCCGGGCTATGTCATGACCGACATCCTGCAGACCGTACCCCAGGAACTGCTTGACAAGTTCGCCCAGATGACGATGTTGAAACGTCTGGGACAACCCGAAGAAATCGCCAACGTCGCCCTGTTCCTGGCCAGTGACGAATCGAGTTATGTCACCGGTCACAATTTGAGTGTGAACGGTGGTATGAGATTATAACCTAGGAGTGACACCATGTCCGACATCAAAATAGGAATTGTCGGTACCGGCATCTACATCCCCCAAACAGTCATGACGGCCAAGGAAATTGCCGACGCGACCAAGGGCGTGTGGAGTGAAGCAGCCGTGATCGACAAGCTCGGAATCAAACAAAAACGAATCGCCACCAAAGACGAAGGCACCCAGGAGATGTCTTATTTGGCGGCGCTGGATTGTTTGCAACGGACGGGGGTGGACCCGCTCGACATCGACGTGATCTTGAGCGTGACCGAAGAATGGAAAGAGTATCCGCTGACGACCTCAGCGCTCTATGTACAGGGAAAAATCGGCGCCACCAACGCTTGGGGCATCGATTTACAGAACCGCTGCTGCACGACCTGCAGTGCGATGAAAATCGCCAAGGACATGCTGATCGCCGATCCGGAGATCAACACCATCCTGATCACCGGCGGCTACCGCAACGGCGATTTCGTCGATTACGAAGACAAGACCATGTCGATGATGTACAACCTGTCCGCCGGGGGCGGTGCGATGATCCTGCAAAAAGGATACGACAAGAACCTGGTGCTCGGCAGTCACATCATCGGTGACGGCACCTTGGCGCGAACCGCCGGTTGCACGATCGGCGGCACCGTCAACCCAATCACCAAGGACAACGTCGATGTCGCCTACAAGTCGTTGACGCTGATGGAGCCCGTGCGCATGAAAGAACGGCTCAATGAAGTGTCGATGAACAACTGGCTGACGTGCATCGACGAATCTCTTCGCAAGTCTGCGTTGTCGCGAAACGATCTGGATTATCTTGCGGTGTTGCACATCAAGCGTTCCGGGCATGCCTTCATTCTGAATGAACTGGGCCTGACCGACGACCAGTCCATCTATCTGGAGGACTATGGTCACATCGGTCAGATCGATCAGATTTTGTCCTTGCATCTGGCAACACAGCAAGGGAAGCTGAAGGAAGGCGACATCGCGTGTCTGCTCGCCGCCGGAATCGGCTACGTGTGGGCGTCGACGATTGTGAGGTGGGGCTAGATGGATATCTTTTTCACGTTGCTCTTCTCCAGTTTGGAAACGGGCAGCGTCTATGCCCTCGCCGCACTGGGCATCGTGCTCATTTTCCGTACCAGTAAAACAACCAACTTCGCTCAGGGCAGCATCGGCACGCTCAACGCGTTTGTCGCCGCCATGTTGTTTCTGAGTTGGGACATGAACATCTGGATCGCCACGCTGTTGGCGATGGTGACGGCCTTCATCACCGGTGTCCTCATCGACCGGTTCATCATCCGTCCGGCATCCAAGGCCAACGCCATTTCCAAACAGATCATCACCCTCGGATTGATCATGGTCATCATCGGCATCATCCCGATGTTGTTCGGCGTCGATCCGCTCAGTCTGCCGCGTTTCTTCGAGGTGAACGCATCGACCCAGTTTGATGTGTTCGGCGCGCGGATCAGTTACAACGCCATCTTCATCATATCGCTGTCGCTGGGCTTGATGGGATTTCTGTTTTGGTTTTTGCAGTACACCAAGTGGGGACTGGCGATTCGCGTCACCGCCTCCAATGAAATCACCTCGCGGCTGATGGGCGTTCCGACCCGGACCGTGACGATGGCCAGTTGGGCCACGGCGGCCATGTTCGGAACCCTGGCGGCGATCATCGTCGCCCCGTCGGGCAGCGTCAACTCGCTGATGATGGTGGACGTGCAGGTCAATGCCTTCTTCGCTTGTGTGCTCGGCGGCTTCGGCACCTTTTACGGCGCGGTCGTCGGCGCGTATCTGATCGCCTTTGCGAAAAGCAGTGCGCAGTTCTACGTGTCGGACATCTGGGGCAACGTCTATGTCTATCTTGTGATCTTACTGTTGTTATACCTGATGCCGAACGGGCTGTTCGGCAAGAAACAGCTGAAGAAGGTGTAACAATGACAACCATAAAACAATTGTTAAAGACCAATTACCCGGCCCGCTTCATCCTGTTCGGAGTGATTCTGTCGCTCCTGCCGATCTTCAGCGAGATCGGCGTCCTGCAGAACTCCACGGTCCGCTTGATCGGCTATGTCATCATCTTCACCGTGGTCGCCCTGGGACTCAACTTGCTGCTTGGTTTCAGCGGGTTGGTGTCACTCGGGACGGCGGGATTCATGGGATTCGGCGCCTACATGTTCGTGTTCATCAGCACCAATGTGTTCGACGGATTCCTCGTCGCGATGCTGTTGACGCTTGTCATCGCCGGCCTTCTGGGCGCGGTGATCGGGTTGCTCAGCTTGAAGGTGGAAGGGATCTATCTGGCGATCGCCACGCTGTTCATCGGGGAAATCTTCCTGCAGATCTTTCGCAACGTCGATTGGTTCACCGGTGGATTCAGTGGCATGCGCCACCACCATCCGACCTTCAACCTGCTGTTCACCGAAATCACCTTGACGCGCAACTGGACCTACGTGCTGATGGTGCTGATCATGGTCGTCGTGATGATCATGATGTATCATCTCGTGCACAGCCGCACCGGCCGCGCCTTGATGGCGATGAGCCGCAGCGAACACGCGGCCCAGGCAATGGGCGTCAGCATCCTCAAATACCGGTTGATCGCATTCATCTTCGCGACCGTCCTGGCTACGCTTGGCGGCGTGTTGTACATTTCGTACTTCCGCTTCGTCGATCCGTCGCCATGGAACCTCAACCGCAGTCTGTTCATCATCGCGATGGTCGTCGTCGGCGGCTTCAAGTCGATCTTCGGCACAGCGCTCGGGGCGTTCATCATTCACGGCATTCCCGAACTCTATCTCAAGGACATCTTCAGTGGCAATCCCGAGTTCAGCTACATCTTCGCCGGGATCTTGATCATCGTCGTCATCATGTTTTATCCCAATGGCGCGATCTACGTCGGATACGACGTCAAGAAACTGTATTACAAGCACGTCTATCCCCGACGACTGCCCTACATCACCTTGAAACAAATCTACAAGCAGAACCTGGCAACCGCCGCGGACGACGCCAAGAAGCAACTCAAGGCGACCTATAAGAACCAACGACAGGAGCTGCGTTCCGCGATCGGCGCCAAGCTGGAGCAACTGCGCGCCAAGCACCAGCAGTGCCTGGCGGACATCAAAGCAACCTATCAGGCGGCGATTGCCGCCGCACCGGATGGCGATCAGACCAAACGACAACTGTTGAAAAAACAGCGACAAGTCGCATTGTCCGAGTGCAAGCAGCAGCACCGCATCGACAAACTGGCAATCTATCGCAACGCTGTAACGGAATTGATGGTGATCGACGATGAATAAGAACAACGTCCTGGAAGTCCGCAATCTGACAATGCGCTTTGGCGGACTGGTGGCCGTGAACGACCTCAGTTTCGACGTCCGCGAACAGGAAATCGTCGGCATCATCGGACCCAACGGGGCCGGCAAAACGACCGTCTTCAACTGCATCACCCAGTTCTACAAGGACGACGAGGGCGAAATCTGGTTCCGCAACAACGACAACGAGGAAGTGAACCTCAACGACGTGAAGGTCACCGACGTCATTAACCATGGCTTGGTACGGACCTTCCAAAACGTCGAACTGGTCCGCGATCTGAGCATCATCGATAACATCTTGATCGGCGCTCACAACCAGTTCAAGACAAATGTCTTCCAGCATCTGTTCAACGGCCGTGGTGTCCGCAAGGAAGAACAGGCGCTCCGCGACAAGGCGATGAAGATTCTCACCTTCCTCAAACTCGATCATCTCAAGGATCAGTATGCCTACGGACAACCGTACGGTGTCTTGAAGAAAATTGAAATCGCGCGGACCCTGATGTGCAATCCGAAAGTCATCATTCTCGATGAACCGGCCGCCGGCTTGAACGACAGGGAAACCGACGAACTGTCCGAGATCATCGAACAGATTCGCGATGAATACCAGTGTTCGATCGTTCTTATCGAACACGACATGGGCTTCGTGATGGACATCTGCGATCGCATCTGCGCCATCAACTTCGGCAAGTTCCTCGCGATGGACACACCCCAGAAGATTCAATCGAACCCGCTCGTGCAAGAAGCCTACTTGGGAGGTGATGACGATGTCGAATCTCCTGGAAGTTAAAAATCTGTCCGTGCATTACGGCGTCATCGAGGCCGTCAAGGAGGTCTCCATCCAGGTTCCGAAGGGATCGATCGTGGCCATTCTTGGCGCCAATGGCGGCGGCAAGACATCGTTGCTCAAGACCATCTCCGGACTGATCGACGCCACCGAAGGCGACATTCTCTTCGATGGCCAGATCATCACCGACAAGAGCGCCGAGTGGATTGCCAACGCCGGCATCGTCCAGGCGCCCGAGGGACGTCAGATCTTCGGCGATCTGACGGTCGAGGAAAATCTTCGGATCGGTGCCTTCACGGTCAAGAAACAGGGAACCAAGTCACGCAAGGAGCGCCTCGAGGAGAACTTGGCACGCGTCTATCGATACTTCCCGGTCCTGAAGGAGCGCCGGCAACAAGTGGCGCTGACGCTCAGTGGCGGGGAGCAGCAGATGCTGGCGATCTCGCGGGCATTGATGGCGTCACCGAAACTGCTCATTCTCGATGAACCCTCGCTCGGCCTGGCACCGATGATCGTGCGTGACATCTTCGCCATCATCAACGAGTTCAAGAAAGAAGGAACCACGATTCTGATCGTGGAACAAAACGCACTGCAGACCCTCAAGATTGCCGATTACGCCTATGTGTTGCAAGTCGGCGAAGTGATCGTCGAAGGCAGTGCCGATGAATTGCGGCAAGACCCCAAACTGGTGGAAGCCTATTTGGGTAAATAATAGAAGCAAAAAAATACAACAATACAAGGAGGAAACATGAAAAAAGTACTATTAGTAGCAGTGGCTCTTGTCTTTGCCTTCACCCTCGCGGGCTGCAAAGAGCAAGAAGTCGAAAGCCAAGGCGTCACCGAAACCACCGTGACCGTCGGGAACACCGCTCCGGTCAGCGGCGCATTGGCATTTGTAGGCCTGCCGTTCAATCAAGGGATGCAAGCATACTTTGACATGGTGAACGCCGATGGCGGCGTGGCTGGAAGAACCATCGAACTGATCAACCGTGACGACGGCTTTGACGCCGCAACGGGTCTCACCAACACCGAACAGCTGGTGGAAGACGATCAGGTGTTCGCATTGGTCGGACACTTCGGCACCCCGACCGTCGGGGCAACGATTGATTACGTCCGCGAACAAGGCATTCCGCAAGTCTATTTCGCGACCGGCATCAGCGCCCTGTTCAACGAAGCAGCCGAAGGCAACGATCGCTCGTCATTCCCGGTACAACCGGTTTACGATGCCGAAGGTCAAGTCATGGTCGCCCGTGCCGTTGGTGACTTCGGCGCAAGCAAAATCGGTGTCATCTACACCAATGACGACGCCGGCAACGGCATCTTGAACGGTGTCGAAATCCAGGCTGAAGAAGAAGACGTGACCTTGGTCAAGGCGCAAGTCGCGGCAGACGCGACCGACATGAGCGCTGCGGCTCTGACGATCATCCAAGGCGATGTCGACTTCATCATCATCGCCGCCAACCAGGCTCCCGCCAGCATCGCGATCAAAGCCTTGAACGCAGCCGGTAACGACGTCGACGTCATCGTCTCGTACGTCAACGCCGCGCCGACCTTCATCGCATTGATCAAGGACGACATCGCGAACTTCGACGTCTATGCCAACGCCTGGGTCAACATCTTCGCCGAAAACGGCGTGGACTTCAGCGACGGCTATAATCTGTTCGTCGAAGAAATCTCCAAAGTTGACGCCGCCCTGACATCCAATCCGTATGCGATGGCCGGCTGGATCGCCGCCTCGTTCTTCGTCGAAGGTCTCGAACGCGTTGGTGAAGATACCCTGAACTGGGAGAACTTCATCGATGCCATGGAAGATGGCCCGATCGACAATCCGCTCGGTGGCGTCGTCAGTTTCGAAAACGGAAGCCGCGTCGGTACCCAGAGCATGAGTTTGCTGCTCGCCACGATCATTCCGGCCGAAGGTGAAACACCTGAATCCTATGTCTTCGCACCCTATGCGGACATGGAAACCATTGACGAAATCCTAGGAAACTAACACACATTTGGACACAGTCTAGGATGGGGCGACTCATCCTAGATTGTCATCCATCAGGAGGTATCCCATGGCTCAGACCATCACCATCAATCAAGCGCTGGATCTCGTCAAGGACGGCGATCACATCATCGCCGGCATGGCCGCCAGTGAAGGACGCTTGTTCTTTCAGAATCTGCATCACATCGCTTCACGCATCCAACATGTCACGATTGACAACTGCCTGCCGATGTATCCCTACGAGTTCATGGTGAACGACGCGTACAACGACAAGTTCACCATCAACAGTTGGTTTTTCAGCGGCGATCTTCGCAAGGCGTTCAAAAACGGACACATTACGTTCATTCCCAATCAACTTCATTTTGCGGGTGTGCGACGCTTCGAGCATCAGCACCCCAACATTTACGTCGGAAACTGCACGCCACCGGACAAGCACGGCTTCGTGTCGTTGTCGTTGTCCAATGTCTATGAAAAGAAGGCGCTGGAAGCAGCCGACCTTGTGATTTTGGAAACAAACCCGAAATTCCCCCGCACCTGGGGCGATCTTGAGGTTCACATATCCGATGTCGATTACGTGGTCGAAGTCGATTACGACCCACCGGTGTTGCCGGATTCGGACCCGAACGAGAAAGACATCGCAATCGGCAATCTGATCGCCGATCACATCCATGACGGCGACACCATTCAACTCGGCATCGGCGGCATTCCCAACGCCGTCGCCAACGCCTTGATTCACAAGAAGGATCTCGGCGTTCATACCGAGATGCTGACAACCGGCTTCATGAAACTGTTTCAAGCCGGTGCCGTCACCAACAAGAAGAAAACCTTGCACAAGGGCAAAATGGTCGCCGCCTTCGCCCTCGGCACGCCGGAACTGTATGACTTCATCGACAATAACCCGGGCATCCTGCTGTTGGATGGAAACTACGTCAATGACCCGTGCATCATCGGACAGAACGACAACCAGGTTTCCATCAACACCACGATCGAAGTGGATCTGACCGGACAATGCTGCAGTGAATCGATCGGCACCCGCCACTTCAGTGGAACCGGTGGCCAGACCGATACCGCAACCGGAGCGCAGCGCGCCAAGAACGGCCGCAGTTTCATCGCGCTCTACTCCACGGCGATGGTTCGCAATCCCGAAACGGGCGTCCGCGAGCCGAAATCGAAGATCGTTCCGACGCTTCAACCCGGCGCCGCCGTATCGCTCTCGCGCAATGATGTCGACTACATCGTCACCGAGTACGGTGCGGTCCGGTTGCGCGGAACGTCGATCAAGGAGCGGGTCGAACTGTTGATCAGCGTCGCCCACCCGGATTTCCGCGAGGAACTGCGGGAAGCGGCGAAAACGATCGGATACATCAAATGAGCACGTTCGCCCATCACGGTCGTGACATCTTTTACCAGGTGGATGGCGATCTGACATCCGGCAAGGAGATCATCGTTCTCCTCAACGGCATCATGATGTCCACCGCCAGTTGGGATGGATTTGTCGAAGCCTTCAGCGAGACGACCACGCTGATTCGTTTCGACATGCTCGATCAGGGTCAGAGCGCGCGCATGGACGAACCGTATGACCAGTCGCTGCAGGTGGACGTGCTGATCGCACTGCTCGATCATCTGGCGGTGTCATCGTGCCATTTGGTCGGCATCAGCTATGGTGCGAGCGTCGCCTTGCAGGCTGCGATCCGCTTTCCCAAGCGGGTTGCGAAACTGGTTCTGGCGAATGCCGTTGCGGCCACTTCACCGTGGCTAAAAGCGATCGGCGATGGCTGGAATCAGGTCGCCAAGACGCGCGATGGCGAAGCCTACTACAACATCAGCATCCCCTACATTTATTCCGATACATTCTACAATCAGAACATCGCCTGGATGGAAGCGCGAAAAGAGATGCTCGTGCCCCTCTTCAGCGACCCGGAGTTTCTCGATCGGATGACGCGGTTGACCGTCAGCGCGGAAACGCACGATACCAGGGATCAACTGCAGGACATCGCCATGCCGACCTTGCTCATTGCCGGTGAAAAGGACGTTCTGACGCCGCGCAGCGAACAAGAATTCTTGCATCACCAGATTCCCGATTCCACCTTGCTGGTGTTTCCGGGATGCGGACACGCCTCGATGTACGAACAACCAAAAGCATTCACGTCCAGCATTCTCGGATTCGTCCATGCCAATCACATTCCCACAATCACTTAGGAGGAACCATGAAAAAACAAGCCGTCACATTGAGCAACAACGAACAGTATTATTTTGTGGAAGCCGGCCAAGGCGATCAGACGATTGTTCTGATCCACGGCAACATGAGCAGTTCGATTCATTACAAACCGTTGATTGAAAGTCTGCAGGATGACTACCACATCATCGCCCCGGACATGCGCGGGTTCGGTGATTCCACCTACAAGAAACCGATTGACACGCTGCATGATTTCGCCGATGACATCATCGATCTGTTGCGCATCAAGGGCATCAAGAAGTACGCCTTGGCGGGATGGTCGACGGGCGGTGCGGTCGCGCTGTCAATCGCCGCCAAACAACCACAGGCCGTGACCAAACTGATTCTCATCGAATCGTGTTCCTATCGCGGGTATCCGATCTTCAAGAAGGATGCGTCGTTCCAACCGATCATCGGTTCGTACTACGAAAGCAAAGAAGCGATGGCGAACGATCCCGTTCAGATCGCCCCGATGGTCGGCATCTTCGAAAGCGGCAACACGGCCGCGATGAAAGCGGTCTGGGATCAGGCCATCTACACCGTCAACAAGCCGAATGCAGAAGATGATCAGATGTACCTCGCCGAAACGATGAAACAACGAAACCTGGTCGATGTCGACTGGGCACTCACCACGTTCAACATGTCCAACTTCAGCAACGGCGTCACGCTTGGGGAAGACACGATCGGACAAGTCACTTGCCCGGTGTTGTCGTTCTGGGGCGAGAAGGACATCGTCGTCCTGGAATACATGGTCGATGAAACCGTCGAGGCATTGGCCGACGCCACCAAGGTGACGCTCGCCAATTCGGGACACTCACCGCTTCTAGACGTCCCCGACGAACTGACCAAACGAATCAAAGCATTTTTAGAAGCGTAACTGCAAAACTAGCAGCAATCGATACGCCTCCTACACCATATTGGCATCCGAAAAACGCCCGCATACACGAGTATGCGGGCGTTTTTCTTGGCGTGATCTAGTTGATGGTATGTTGTTCGGATTGTTTGAACAGTGCTGCCGCGTTCATGATCGGCAGGATGATCGGCGGCATCATCGCCGCGGTCGAAAGATTGGTGACGGCCGCTCGCAGATAGGGGAACAGGATGTTCACTCCCTCGGTCTTGAGAAAGGCGTTGGTGTCGTCGAGCGGATCGAGGTTGTCGAAGGTGAACGTGGCGCGCATCGAGACCTCGAGATTGACGGGAAAGTTCTGTTCGGACGCACCATCGATTTTGAGATTGATCTGGGTGAAATAACGGTTGTCGTCGATGCGTCCGGTACTGCGGTTCATCAGCGGATTGAGTTTGTAGTTGCCTTTTTTGATGTGGTTGTTGGCGATTGACAGTTTGTCGGTGGTGATGGATACGTGTTTGATTTTCATCGATTTCTCCTTGTCGTTGCAGCGTGAATCAGATGTTGTACAGTAGATCCCTTGCGAGTGTCTTGATGTTTTTGTTCTCGATGCCCGAGTACGGGAAGATGACGCTGTTTTGTCCTTGAATCACATCGTATTTGAGATGGAATCGATCGCAGTTGCGGCTGAACGTCTTGAGCTGCGTCTTGGTTCGGAAGTCGAGGACGACGTGCAAGTTGGAGTCGGTGCCGCGGATCTGGAACTGTTTTTTCTTGTTGTAGCGCTGAAGGGCGTGTTTCATGATTTCGTTTTTCTCTTTGTACTGATTGTAGAGTTTTTTGGTGTGCCGTTGGTAGAGTCCGTCTTTCATGAATTGAGCGAGGGACAGTTGTTCGAGTTTCGATACGCCCTGGGCGAAGTCGTTGTAGCGTTCCTTGTAGATGTTGTAGAGTGAGAGCGGCAACACCATGTAACTGACGCGAATCGACGGAATGATCGTTTTCGAGAAACTGCCGACGTAGACGACGCGTTCGCCGTTGTCGTAGGAATGGACCGACGGCACGGTGTAGGAGTTGTAACGGATGAAGAAATTGTAGTCGTCTTCGATGATGTAGGAGTCGTTGCGGTGGGCCCATTTGATGATCTTGTTGCGTTCCTGGGCCTTGAGCACTTCCCCAGTGGGGTAGATGTTGGAGGGGCTGATGTACAGGAAATCGGCTTTGATGCGAGCGATTTCCGTGGTGGTCTGGCGCGGTTTCAAAGTGTAGTCGAAACTGCGGAAGATGTGCATCGCTTTCTTGAACTCGGGAGCGAGATAGGTCACCGACTTGCCGGGATAGATCGACAGCAGAATCGTCAGGAGATTCTGGATCCCCGGGCCGATGATGATCTGGTTGACGTCGCACTTGACGTCACGTTCCTTGAGGATGTACTTGCGGATTTCTTCGCGCAGTTCTTCCTCGCCGCGCGGGTCAAGTTCGGTGAACAGTTTGTCGGCCTGATAGTTGAACACTTTGTTGACGGTCGACTTGTAGCTCTTGATATCGAACAGGTCGGTCGTCAGTTTGTTGTTCTCCTTGACGGGGTGTTCGATCGGGTCGATGTAGGAGTGATATTTGCCTTTGTTGAGATTCTCGACGTCGTTCACCAAATAGCCGCTCCTTGGCTTGGAGCGAATGAATCCTTCGACGAGGAGCTGATTGTAGGCCTTCTCGACCGTGGTCGTCGAGATGTCGAGCCGGCTGGAGAGGCTGCGGATGCTTTCGAGTTTCGAGTTTTTCGTCAGTTCATTGCGTAAGATCTTGTCCTTGATGTCTTCGTACAAGCGATAATACAAGGGAATGTGAATGCTCGTCATGTGACCACCTCAAAATAATATTTTCTGTGTATTTTCATATCTGCACACTTTTATTATAATACAAGTGTCCAAGGAATGAAAGAACCAATCCATAAATACATCTTTAGGAGGTATCATCATGACCAAAGAACGCTATCAACTTAACAAAGAACTGGCTCAGATGCTGAAAGGCGGCGTCATCATGGACGTCACCAATGCCGAACAAGCCAAAATCGCCGAAGCGGCCGGCGCTTGCGCCGTCATGGCGCTCGAACGCATCCCCGCCGACATCCGTGCCGCCGGCGGCGTATCGCGGATGAGCGATCCGAAACTGATCAAGGAGATCCAACAGGCCGTCACGATTCCCGTCATGGCCAAGGTCCGCATCGGCCATTTCGTCGAAGCGCAAATCTTGGAAGCGCTGGAAATCGATTACGTCGACGAATCGGAAGTCCTGTCCCCCGCCGATCCCGTTCATCACATCGACAAGCATCAGTTCAAGGTGCCGTTCGTGTGTGGCGCCCGCAATCTCGGAGAAGCGCTACGTCGCATCGAAGAAGGCGCGTCGATGATTCGTACCAAGGGCGAACCCGGTACCGGTGACATCGTTCAGGCCGTCACCCACATACGTCTGATCCAACAGGAAATCGCCATCCTCAAGGCGCTACGTGAAGATGAACTCTACGAAAAAGCCAAACAACTGCAGGTTCCCTATCATCTTGTTCAATACGTGCACGAACACGGCAAACTGCCGGTCGTCAACTTCGCTGCCGGTGGCGTCGCCACGCCCGCTGATGCAGCACTGATGATGCAACTTGGCGCCGAAGGCGTGTTTGTCGGCAGCGGCATCTTCAAGTCCGGCGATCCGGCCAAACGCGCCAATGCGATCGTCAAGGCCGTGACCAACTACAACGATCCGAAGATCCTCGCCGAACTGTCCGAAGATCTCGGTGATGCGATGGTCGGCATCAACGAAGAAGAAATCAAGACCCTGATGGCCGAACGGGGCCAATAAGCGCGTGACAATCGGAATTCTGGCGGTCCAGGGCGCGTTCCTGGAACACGCCAAGATGCTGTCGAAGCTCGGTGTCGACAGTTTTGAGATTCGCAAGAAAGCGGACATCCAACGCCCGATGGACGGTTTGATCCTACCCGGCGGCGAAAGTACTTCGATGTATCGCATTCTCCGCGATCTCGATCTCGTCGACGACATCAAACGTTTGATCGCATCCGGCTTACCGGTGTTCGGCACCTGCGCCGGATTGTTGCTGCTGGCCAAAGAGGTAGACAACTACAAGTCCGACTTCCTCCAGACGATGGACATCAAAGCCGTCAAGAACGCCTATGGCCGACAACTCGGAAGTTTCCGCGCCAATGGATCGTTCAATGGCGAAGACAACATTGAACTGGTATTCATCCGCGCCCCCTACATCGCATCCGTCAAGGACGGTGTCGAAGTCCTTTCCGTCCACGACGACAAGATCGTCGCTGCGCGCCAGGACAACCAGCTGGTGACGGCATTTCATCCCGAACTGTCGGACAGCACGTTCATCCATTCGTACTTCATTGACATGTGCCAAGAGGCACTATCCTGACACAACCATCCAACGGCTCGCCACACGGTGAGCCGTTGTTCTTTTTACAAGATGAAAATGGAAAATTCATATCGCTGTGGTACAATAAAGGAAAGACACGAAGACGAGGTGATTCGATGCATGTATTCATCACCGGCGGCACCCGCGGGATCGGCCGTGCGCTGGTTCGGGAGTTTTGTCAGAAGGGCCATCGCGTTTCCTTCACAGGAACCACCCAGGAGGGCATCATGAAGGCAGTTGTTGATGTCGATGGTGAAGTCAAAGGATATGTTCTCGATGTGCGCGACAAGGCGCAGATCGAAGCGGTTGCCAAGAAGGCGATCGACGCCTTCGGTCCGATCGACATCTGGATCAACAACGCCGGCGTTCCGCAGGAAGGTCACAAGTACATCGTCGATCTGCCGCAAGACAACACCGATCGCGTCATCGACGTCAACGTCAAAGGCATGATCTACGGCACTCAGGTCGCTTTGTCGTTCATGACGAAACAGAACCATGGCATCGTCTACAACATGGAAGGTCTCGGATCGAATGGGATGATCATTCGAGGCGAGGTTCTCTACGGTGGATCGAAACGGTTTTTGACGTACTTCTCCAAAGGCGTCAACAAGGAACTGAAGAACAGCAACGTCCAAGTCGGCACGCTCCAGCCGGGCATGGTGTTCACGTCGTTCCTGCTCGACAACATGAGCGAAGAAGGCATGCCGATCGCCCGCATTTTAGGCAGTCATCCCGAACAAGTCGCCCGGTTCCTCGTCAAGAAGATGCTGAACGGCAAACGCAAGATCGCCTATCTGACCAACTGGCGGATGATCGGGCGCTTTGTCAAGTATCCGTTCGTCCGACAGAACAAGGATGTGCATCCCACGTGAGTTTCTGGGTCGACGTCCCGACCGACGAACGGGTCACGCTGTTTTCCGTCAGTCACATCTCCTTCGTCCTGACGGCGATCGTGATCGTCACGTTGTTCGTTTTGAATCTGGACAAGATCAAGAATCACTGGAGTCATCTGCGCTACATCTTCATCGCGATTAGTTCCATCCAAGTCATCGCGCTGTACAGCTGGAGTGTCTTCGAACTCGGCTTCAGTCTCGAAGCGGGACTGCCGATCCATCTGTGCCGAATGAGCACGTTGCTCGGACTGTATTTCCTCATCACCAAAGACAAGCGCGTATTTCACGCGCTCTACTACATGAGCGCGTTCGCTCTGGTCGCCATCTTGTACCCGGTGAACGTGCATCCGATCTACACCCACATCATCGGCTGGAGTTATCAGATCAGCCATATCATGATCGTGTTGGTGTGGATTGTCGGCGTCTATCTCTACGGATACCGTCCGACCTACAAAATCCTGAACACCGCCATTGTCGTGTTCCTGTTGATTGAACTCGTCGTCTGGCGGTTCAACTACTGGGTCGGTGACGGCGAGTATCTGTATCTCCGAAGTGACGTCAACCGGCCCTTCTTCAGGGACTGGCACGATCTTCTGTGGATCGCCTTCACGATTGTTCTGAGCTACGCCGTCATGTTTTTCATGACGTGGATCTACAACCGCAAACAACCACAAACGGGATAGGGGGAAACCATGGACATATGGGGGATACTCGCCAATGGTGACGTGACCGTCACCGAACTCGCCGAGTTCATCGAGCGGGTCAAGGATATCTACAGCGATCTCGGCGTTGCCGCCGCGATCGGACTGCCGTATCTGGAAACGCTGTTCCCGGTGTTGCCGCTGTTTTTAATGACGGCGTTCAACATCCTGTCCTATGGTGTCTTCTGGGGATACATCTACACCTACATCGGCACCACCGCGGGAACGATTGCGATTTTCCTGTTCATGCGGTATCTGTCGACCAAGGAATACAAACGGGCGCGCAAGGAGCGCCCGAACGTGAAAAAGTATTTGAACTGGATTGAACGTACGCATCCGGCCTTGCACATCGCGGTGTTGATGGTGCCGTTCAGTCCGACGTTCATGATCAACTACTCGATGGGTCTGACGAAGATGCGGCTTGCGACGTTTCTCGTCATCACCTTCGTGTCGCGGGCGATCATGCTGTTCATCTGCATGCCGCTCGGTCTGACGCTGGTGTCGCTGTATCAGGCGGGGGAACTGGGTGGTGTCGCCATCCTGTGGCTGACGATCACCGGCCTTTTGATCCTCGCCAGCATCATCGCCGGCCAGATCATGATTCGCAAGATTCAATACAAGACTACAAGCGCATAGGAGGGACTATTATGTTCTTTTTGGAAGAATCGATTGCCAGGCAGTACGAACAGATTGAGGACAAAGGCAGATCCCATCTGTTCGCGAAACGCAGTCTGATCATATCCACCATATTCATCGTTTCCATGGCATTGTTGATTGCTGGTGGCGAAGCGGCGACAACGCCGCTGCTGGCCGTGCTGCAATTGATTGTTGATGTCATGGGGGTCCTGTTCGGACTGTGGGTGATCATTGTGAGCGCGACCTTGATACGCTACCAGTTTCAGATGAACGTACGCGCCCTTGGCATTGTCGCCGCGCTCTACCAGCTGGTGGCGGCCGGCGTGTTCGCCGCCATGGTCATGGAACGAATCCTGCCCCGGTGGGGCTTCTGACCATCACAAAAAACCAATTCATTCAATCGACTACAAACGAGGTGATACCATGTGTGGACGCTTTGTCGTCAGCTATACCTATGATGAACTGATGCATTTTCTGGGCGAGACATTCCAGATTTTCGATTTGGATCTAGATATCAATCTTCCCCGTTACAACATCGCCCCGGGCCAGAAGGTCCTGGCCGTTTTGTCGGATGGCGAAGAGTATCGCGCGGGAACTTTGAAGTGGGGTCTGGTGCCGCACTGGGCCAAGGACGAATCGATCGGGTTTCGAATGATCAACGCCCGCAGCGAGACGATCGACACCAAAGCCAGTTTCAAGGAGCCCTTGCGGAGCAAACGGTGCGTCATCTTGGCCGACGGCTTCTACGAATGGAAACGCGAGGGCGACAAGAAACGCCCGATGTACATTCATCTCGAAGGGAAGAAGATGTTTCTGTTCGCCGGTCTGTGGAGCACATACCGTCGTGAAGACGGCTCCAAGCTTCACACCACGACGATCATCACGACCAAGGCCAACGAGCTGATGAGCGACCTGCATGACCGGATGCCGGTCATCCTGACTTTGGATCAGGCCAAGGAGTGGCTGAATCCCGCAACTACAAACACGCTCAGACTCAAACAACTCCTCTGGCAATACCCCAGTGACAAGATGGCGTACTATGAAGTGTCGCCGATCGTCAACAGCTGGAAGAACGACACACCGGCGTGTGTGGAACCAGTCGAACAAGCGAACGAGGTGATGTCATGAACTACCGCAAACGAAACCTGTGGCTGTTGATCGGACTGGTCGGACCGCTCGCCTTCGGACTGGCGATGTTGGTGTCGGAGTTGATTCTCGATGACACCATCTACAATCCGTATCAGGATGGCGTCCAGATGGAAATCATCTGGCTCGGACTGGGATGCATCGCGTTTTCCGGATTGTTTTATCTCGGTTGTTTCCGTCGTTGTTATGTCAAATGAACAGGCTGCCCGGATGGGCAACCTGTTTTTTGTACTTGGATCTGACTGCATTCGTGCGGTTCGGTTGATGAAACCGTGTGTTTGTATGCGATTGAACGGTTTGTGTGACAATCGCATGGCGACGATCAGCGAAAAGACAACCAACTTCCCCTCGAAATCTGGTCGTTTTGTGATATAATGTCATCTGAGGAGGGATGTTTCCATGCGTAAATTACTTCTGGTTCTGAGCTTTATTCTGGTTGTCACGATGTCCGCCTGTACGAACGACATCGGGTTGGATGACCCCGTCGATGACGATCCGGGGCTTGTGGATGAAGATGACGATCCAAATGATATTGACGATCCCAACGATGGAGGAGATCCGGAACCCGATGACACGATCATTCCACTTGATCCCGATGCGGAGTACGTGTTGGATGACACGCCCAATCCGTTGAATGAGACAATTCAAACACGAGAAGAAGTGCTTGTCATCGTGAATGAGATCCTTGATGCGATGGAGATTCTCAATCCAGTCCCGTCGTCGGATCCGTTGTTTACGGAAGAGTTACCGATCGTCCGATCGGAACTGGACTTCATCAACAACGAACGGATCTTCGATGATCATTTCTCATTCGGGGCACTCAGTGCCCAGGGGTATCTGCGAGTCATCCGCGACGAACTCAATCCGTTTGATCCGTTTGCAGAAGATCAGTGGGTCATTCGTGAGGCGCTGATGATCGACAACTCGGTCTATACCAAAAAGACGTTTCGCATCTATGTGAACGAGGATGAAGTTCAGTATCAGTATTACTACATCGACGGGTATGACCGCGTCGTTGCCGCCGATGCCTGGATATCCATCAAGGACGGTGTCTTGGAATTGTCGTTTTCATCGATTGCCTATTACTACGAAGAGGGCCATTTCGAACATGGAATTCGTAGCTATTACAAGCAAGATGACATCGAATACACCTGGCAGGTATTTCAACACGAGGGAGCGTTCGTCGGGCTCAATTACATCGAACGGAATTTCGCAGAAGATTCTTATCTTCATCGAAAGATCGACAACAGCATCGAAGGAGTCGATCGGGACCAAGTACGATACTACAATCCCGAAACGGATCTCTATTACAACATGTTATACAAGAATGATGTGGAGTCCTTCCTATATCTGATTCAATACAACGAACAAAATCAATACATCTTTACCGTCGATCGTGAGGGCGATGGCGACTTCGAATTCGACTTCAATCTGATGTTGATGGATGGCTGGGACACGATCGACAAGGAAGACTATACGTATGTCCTCTATGACAATGATACTGCGATTTCGTTGCCGGATCGTATGTGGGTGAAAGTGTACGAAGGCTTCGGACTGTTTTTGAACGGTCTGACGGATCAGACCGAGCTGGACGGATTCTTTGAACTGGACGGCAGTGGACTGACGTCACCGATCACCTATGCGCAACTTCTGGAGCTGGAAGACCAGATCCGACAGGAGGCTGCCGTGTCCATCGATGACTTCCACAACACCGAGTATGCGAACATTCAGGATCATTTTGATGTCATATTCGATGTCTTTGACATCAACGTGTTCTACTCGATGTCGCAAGCGTTTGTCGAATGAAAAAACGAGAATCCGTTCGGATTCTCGTTTTATTTTGTTTGAACCAGTTCGCCTTTGACGTAGACCTGTTTGTCGACAATCTCGTTGCACCCGTCGATCAGGCCCTTGTAACTGTCGAAATACTTCTTGTAACCACCGTCGCAGGAGGCGACGATGGTGACCTTCTTGTCATGGAACTCGTTGTCTCTTAAAAACTGGCGCATGTAGGCGTTGACGCGACCCGCCCAGACGGGCGAGACGAGCACGACTTCGTCGTACTTGGACCAGTCGATGTCGAGCGGCTTGTAGTCGACGCTGCGACCGGACACGGTCAGGAATCCATACAACATCAATTGAAACGGATAGAAGCGGACCGGTGGTTTCACCGGTTCGATTTTGAAATGGTCTCCTTCGAAACTCTTCGCGATCTGTTCGCTGCGTTTGTGTTTGCTTAAGGAATGGTAGATGATGGCTTTCATCGGTATGTCTCCTTGCTTTGTTATAATCTATTTCAATTATAGCACTACGTGGCGGCGAAAGAAAGAACGCAATCGAATTTCGATTGTTGATGATCACAATGGGTACGGTGGATCGCGTGTCATGACAGCGAAGCAACGATCGTGAATGACACGGATTGTTCGACTCATGGGCAAAATCACCCCTTCGTCATTATTATATCGACGGAGGGGTGTTTTGCATGCTTACAAGGAGAAGGAGGTCATCCGATTGACACACCACCTGGAACCGATCTACGACACGTATCTGGCGAACAAGGACCTGGCACCGACGTCGCGCAAACTGTATTTTCTGGTGCTCAGACAGTACGTCACCTACCTGGAACAACACGACATCACCGAGGCCCGCACGGCGGACATCCTGCGCTACCGCCAGACGATCCGCGACAAAGGCTTCACGTCGCATTACGTCTACACCCAGATGACGGTGATCAAGGGCTTCTACAAGTACCTGCGCACGCATCGGCGGGAACTGGGGCTGCCCGACACCTATGCCTTCGACGTCGCCGAGGCGATCAAGAATCCGCATCCCCGCGTTCGCATCCACAAGCGGATGATCACGCTCAGCCAGGCGAAACGGATCATCCTTACGACGAAGGAGAACCGCAGATACATCTGGCACTACCGCGACCACGCGATCTTGTATCTGATGATCACGACCGGCCTCCGCTCGATCGAGATCCGCCGCGCCCGGCGCAAGGACTACGTCCGGGAGAACGGCCAGTGGCTCCTCTATGTCCAGGGCAAGGGGCGGCCGGACGCCGACGAGTACGTCAAGGTGACCCCGGACGTCGCTACCGCAATCGACGACTATCTCGCGAAGCGCCAGGACCAGAATCCGTATCTGTTCATCCCGCACAAGAACCGCTCGCGCTCGGGCGGGCTCTCACGGACGTTTTTCCGCGGCATGTTCCGTCGCGTCCTCGCGCAGTGCGGTCTCGACGGCCTCGGCCTGACGCCGCACGCCCTGCGCCACGCCGCGGCGACGTTCAATCTAATGCGCGGCGGCTCGCTCGAAGCGACGCGTCAGCTGCTCCGCCACAGAAGCATCGACACGACGCTCGTCTATGCCCATCACCTCGAGCGCCAAAGCGACGACTCGGAGCGCCAGATCGAGACGTTCATCCTGAAAGAAGAAGCGGTGTTCTGGGGCGACGTGTGGGCCCAGTCGGACGACACGTGATCCGCTCGCCATCCAACCAAAAACAATCGCCTTCCGGGCGATTGTTTTTTGGAATGATTTCATTGGAAAAGGTTTCATGACATATTTTCGATATCTTGTTGTAAACGACTTGTATCTATGATACAATGGATTTGTTCAGTAGTCGAACAACGGAGGACGCACTCATGACCAACAATCCCTTCTTCAAACCGACCCCGCTGTATAAGGAGTTCATGATCCTCGACATGATCGAGAAGGACCCCCACATCACGCAGCGTCAGATGTCCCAGGAACTCGGAGTCGCCGTCAGTATGGTGAACTCGTATTTGGACACGTATGAACAAGCGGGATACCTGAAGCGGGAGTACAAGTCTAGTAAGTCAGTTGAGTACTTGATAACGAAGAGCGGGATAGAACGAAAAGAAGTTCTGAACATTGGATTCCTAAAATCAGCGCAACTTTTATACAATACAGCAAAAGAAAATATCGTAAGTTACCTGAATCGCATTGCCGATCAGGGATTTACGAACATTTTATTATATGGAGCAGGTGAAGTTGCGGAAATCATGCTCAATGCAATCGTTTTTGACAATTCGAGCAGGGTAAAGATTTTGGGTGTAATTGACGATAATGAGGAAAAGTATGGAACACAGATTGTAGGATCAAACATCCTTCCCCCATCTGAACTCGCCAACATCAACCATGACGGAGTACTAGTCTCTAGTTACACAAATCAAACAATGATCATTGCCAGATTGAAGAATCTCAATGAACCGGATTCTAAAGTACTATCTTTCTTTAACTAGTCATTCATTACAAAGGGTGATTTAATGGAAACCTACAATGTCCTAATATTAAGCGCAGGTAGAAGAGTTGAACTGGTAAATTTATTCAAGGGTGCAGCAAAATCGCTTGGCATACAAAGTCAAATTGTTGCTGGAGACTGTTCTAAATATGCGCCAGCACTATATTTTGCTGACAAACGTTACCTTCTTCCACGTATAGACGGCTCAACATACATTGACGAGATTATCAACATTTGCATCCATGAGTCTATTCGATTGGTAGTACCTACTATCGATACTGAGTTGGAATTGCTTTCGAGAAATAGAGAGCGAATAAGAGATGAATCGGGAGCGATTGTTCTGGTATCCAATCCTAGTGTGATATCAATTTGCGCTGATAAGTTACTGACGCATGAGTTTCTAGTGGAACATAGGTTTGGAAGTCCCAAGGTTTATGATCCGTCAAGTATGGATTTTTCAAAAATGGAGTTTCCACTCTTTATTAAACCCAAAAGTGGAAGCTCTAGTATTGGAGCAAAACGGGTGAATGACGCGGATGAACTTCGGTTCCTACTGAAAACAACAAAAGAACCGATGGTTCAGGAGTATTTAACTGGACAGGAGTTCACTGTAGATGTTTTCCTAGACTTTGATTCCAAGATCATATCAGTTGTACCTAGATTACGTATGGCTGTAAGAGCTGGAGAAATCTCCAAAGGTATGATTGTCAAAGACGAAGAAATCATCGCTGATGTGATTCGCTTGATGAATGTGCTTAAGCCAATAGGTCATGTCACTGTTCAATTGATGAAATCACCTACAGACATAAAATACATTGAAGTCAACCCCAGATTTGGCGGCGGTGCTCCGATGAGCATAATGAATGGTGCAAATTCATGTCAAAATCTCTATTTGCTCTTGATGGGCAAAAGTCTCGAGTACCAAGACGATTATGAAGATAAGACGGTTTTCTTAAGATTTGATCAAAGCATCAGACTTCAGGATTTTGATTCATGATCAAGGCTGTTATTTTTGATTTAGATGACACTCTAATCTATGAAAAGGATTATGTTTTGAGTGGATTCAAGCATGTTTCTAATTATATATCAGACGTATCCGGAACTAGTGAAAATGAGATTTTTAATACACTAATGGATTTACATCATGATAGTCCAGTAAAGGTATTTGATAGACTGATTGAATGTTTGGATCTTAAGAATGTGTCTGTTGATGATTTGGTGCAAGAATATCGGTGTCATTCGCCAAACATCCAGTTGATTCCCGACGCTGAAGCAATTTTGGATTATTTGGCACAGGAAGATTACATACTTGGTATTATTTCGGATGGTTATTTGGAAACGCAGCAAAAAAAACTAAACGCTCTCAAAATGAGCTATTCATTCAAAGCAATCATTCTATCAGATGAATTTGGAAGAGAACACTGGAAACCAGATTTGCTCCCATTTGAAAAAGCTAAAGAGAAATTACAAGTCGATTACACTGAAATGATGTACATAGGGGACAATCCGGAGAAGGACTTTTATGTGGGTTCTCAGTTGCCTATAACTACTGTCAGAATCTACAGAGATAGTTACTACAAAGATAAAGAATACTATCAGAATGTTAAAGAAAAATATGCCGTTCAATCTCTAGTTGAGATAAAACGAATATTGTGTGAATCTATCGAAAATGACAAAACTATCTAGTAGTCAAACTGTATGAAGGATGAGTAATTGATGAAAGAAAAAATCTACTTATCTTCTCCACACATGAGTGAAGAAGGATTTGAGCTTCAATATGTTAAAGAAGCCTTTGATACCAATTGGATCGCTCCGTTGGGACCTAACGTTGACATGTTCGAAAAGGAGTTTGCAGAATATGTTGGCGCTGAACACGCAGCTGCATTAATCTCTGGTACGGCTGCGATTCATATGGCTCTTAAGGCTGCTGGTGTGAGTCAAGGGGATATTGTCATTTGTCAATCCTTAACTTTTTCAGCTACTGCAAACCCGATCATTTATGAGAAGGCGATTCCAGTGTTTGTTGATAGCGATTATGAAACGTGGAATATGAGTCCGAAATATTTGGAACAAGCACTTATCAAATACCCCCAAGCCAAAGCGGTCATTGTGGTTCATTTGTATGGTTTGGCGGCTGATATGGATAAGATTGTCGAACTGTGCAAAAAGTACAATGTTACCTTGATTGAAGATGCAGCAGAATCACTTGGTACAACATATAAAGGTAAACACACTGGCACGTTTGGTGATTTTGGCATATTTAGTTTTAATGGAAATAAGATCATCACAACATCTGGTGGCGGCATGTTAGTTTCAAAAAACAAAGAACATATAGAAAAAGTACGTTTTTGGGCAACACAATCAAGAGACAAAGCTAGACACTACCAACATAGTGAGATTGGATATAACTATCGAATGAGTAATGTACTTGCTGGGATCGGTAGAGGACAGATGAAGGTTTTAGATGAGAGAGTAAAAAGGAAACAAGAAATTTTCAACTACTACAGGGAGCGATTGAAAGGTATATCTGATATCACTTTTATGCCAATTAACGATTGGAATAGTCCGAATTGCTGGCTTTCCTCAATAACGTTAATAGGGTCTGTAAGACCAAATCACATTATTGAATCCCTAAATGAAGAGAATATTGAATCGCGTCCACTTTGGAAGCCGATGCACAGGCAGCCAGTTTTCGAGATGTATGATTTTGTGGGTGCAAATGTTGCAGACACATTATTTCGAAATGGCATTTGTCTACCTAGTGATACCAAAATGAATATTACTGTTCAAAAGACTGTCATTGAAAGAATATTGGGACTATATAGGAAATGATTAGGCGAAAAGGTCTATACGAGAGATTTTTCAAACGTTTGCTGGATATAGTTCTATCGTTAGTTGCACTCATAATACTTAGTCCCTTGTTGCTTATTGTTGCTTTAGTTGTTCGTGTAGCATTAGGCTCACCAGTTCTATTTATTCAAGAAAGGCCTGGAAAAGACGAAAGTTTGTTCAAGTTATATAAATTTAGATCAATGACGAATGATTGTGATAAAGAAGGGCACCCATTGCCAGATAAGCACAGATTAACAAAAGTAGGGAAATTTATCCGATCACTAAGTATTGATGAGTTGCCCAGCCTATGGAATGTGCTTAAAGGTGATATGAGTATTATTGGCCCAAGGCCATTATTAGTGGAGTATCTTCCGTTATATAACAGTAAGCAAAAACGCCGACACGAAGTAAGACCAGGATTGTCTGGTTTAGCACAGGTTGAGGGGAGAAATGCGATAAGTTGGAATCAAAAGTTTGAACTGGATATTAAATACATTGATAATATTTCCTTCGTTTTCGACTTAGTTTTGGTTCTGAAAACAATCAAAAAAGTCCTTAATCGATCTGGAATATCATCGAACACATCTGTTACGATGGAAAAATTTAAAGGTGATGTTCGATAAAAAATGGAGGTACATATGAAATCAAAACTCATTATTGGACCTAAATCCATTGAAATAATAACTATCAAGAAAAATGAGAAATCTGAAAATATTCCAGATGGACCAGGGTTTAGAATATGAAGAATGTTTGGATCATGAACCACTATGCAACCGAAATGTATATAAACGAAGGTGGTAGACACTATTGGTTTGCAAAATACTTGTCAAAATCCGGCTACTCACCACTAATAATATCAGCTAGCACTCTACATACAGTAGACGCTCAAATTACTAAAACGCGAAACAGGATAGTTAATAGATCTGACAAAGAAGTCCCGTTTGTGTTTGTCAAATCTTCGTCATATAAAGGTAATGGTTTGTCTCGATTAAAGAATATGATATCATTCTATGTGAACTTGATGTTAAGTTATAAAGAAATCATGAAGATTTATGGAAAACCTGATATTATTTATGCATCTAGCGTACATCCATTGACCATTGTAGCAGGTATAAAGATTGCAAATAGACTAAACGTACCTGTCGTGTCAGAGATTAGGGATTTATGGCCTGAGGCAATATTTGCTTTTGATAGAGCAAAAGAAAAAAGCATTTTAGGTAGATTATTAGTTCTTGGTGAAAAATGGATGTATAAGAAATCAAATTCGATCATATTCTTAAAGGAGGGGGATCATCAATATCTTGTTGAGAGAGGATGGACAATCGAACAAGGTGGACCGATCGACCTTCAGAGAGTCCATTATATAAATAATGGAATCGATTTACACCAATATTTCAGCCAAATCGAGAGTACAGAATTATATGATGAGGATTTAAAATCCGAGTTGTTCAAAGTTATTTATGTAGGTGCAATACGACCTGTTAATAACTTGGAGAAGATTGTAGATGCAGCGATTGCGTTGAGGAACGAAGATCGTATCAAGTTCCTAATTTATGGTGACGGAAGTGAAAGAGAGAGACTTGAGAGTATTATTACAAGCGAAGGCTTGAATAACATTGTATTTAAAGGTCAAGTAAAAAAGGAAATGATCCCATATATTTTGAGCAAATCATCTCTCAATATTTTAAACTACTCACAAACGAAATACAATTGGGAGAGAGGTAGTAGTTCAAATAAGTTGTTCGAATATATGGCTTCAGGCAAACCAATACTCTCGACAGTAAAGATGGGATACTCCATAATTGAAAAATATAATTGTGGTATTGAGTTGTCAAATCCTTCGGGTGTAGATATTGCTAAGGCAATTATTGCTATGTTTGAACAACCTAAGGCGCAATTAGAGTCCTTTGGTATTAACGGGCAATTAGGTGCGAGAGACTTTGATTTCAAATCATTGACTATTAAGCTAGCAAAGGTGTTTGAAGGCTTATGAAAAAGATGATTACAATCTTGTCAATCATTCGCGATTATGGGCTTCCCTGGGTAGTTTTTCGCACCCTCTATAGCATAAAACTATTTGTGCTAAGAAGAATCCCAAGTCTAGATTTTATTTTTGAACATAAATCACAAATATGGGATTTGGATCTATATACATTTCCTCGCGATGAGGTCGAGAGATTTTTAGATGATCTGCCAGGAAATGAGAAAGATAAGATTGTCTCGGAAGCTAATAATGTGCTAAACGGAACAATTAAAGCGTTTGGGTGGCTGGATTTAGATTATGGTTATCCCATTAACTGGCATATGAATCCGATGAATAATGAAACAGAAGACAGAAATAAGAAATGGTTTCAGATATCAGATTTTGATCCTGTTAGAGGCGATATAAAACTTATATGGGAAGCTTCCAGATTCTCTCATGCGTATCCACTTGCACGAGCATACATCCTGACAAAAGATAAAAAGTACTATCAGTCTTTTTCTGATCAAATTTCAGACTGGGTGAAGAAAAACGAATACTCTTTTGGTGCAAATTTTAAGTGTGGGCAGGAGGCAACGCTTCGAAGTATCAATATCCTAGTTGTATATTCTGTTTTCAAATCTTATGGACTCACAACTTCTTTTGATGATAAGAATGTTACAAAAATTGTAAATGATAGTTATCGAAAAGTATTATCAAATTTTTTCTATGCACACCGGTGCATCAGAAACAATCATACACTATCTGAAATTGCAGGACTTTTGATTGGATCACATTTAGAGAATAACTACCCTAGATTTCATCGGTCAGTCAAACTGCTCAACAAAGAGATTGATTACCAGTTTTCATTAGATGGAGGATATATCCAAAAGTCATTCAACTACCAAAGATTTGTTTTGGATTTACTCTCCTTCTTGATGACGATTTTCCAAATAGAGAACCTGATTTCAAGCAAAAATCTAGCGAAAATTAGAAATAGCGCTCATTTATTGTATAATAATTCTAGTCCCGAAGGATTTGTACCAAATTATGGTCCAAATGATGGGGCATTGTTGTTCCCGATTACTAGTTCAGACAATAGAGATTATCGTAGTACGATAGATACTGTGCTTGCATTGATTGATAACACCACTCCATACAAGTACGGAACTCACTCAGAAAAAAGAATATGGATGGGAAAGCCTAGCAGTATTTATAAAGAAATTAATTCCTCAAATAATGCATATGATGAGGCTGGTATTTTTACCCTTATGAATGATAGAGTAAGGCTGATGGTCATAAACAATAATTTTAAGTCTCGTCCGTCGCATATGGATCAAAATCATGTTGACATGTGGCTAGGAGACACAAACCTGTTATGTGATTTAGGAACATATTCATACTCTAGTGATTTGATGCCAATCTTACTGAGCAATCTCTCGCACAACACGGTAAGTATCCACGGGATACAGCAAATGAACTATCTACCACCATTTATGGTTTTTGACTGGTCAAAAAGGAAGAGTGTAGAACTGAATGGGAACCAGTATATTGGATCATATGAGTCAAGAAATGGCTATTTGCATGAACGAAAAGCTATTTGTGGAATGGATAGTGTTGACATTTTTGATAAAGTATCTACAACAGAAAACAACGCATTTGTAAATTTTCATACCTGTTGTGATCTTCAAATAATTGACGATGCGATTCAAATATCATTCGAAGGAAAGATTTTAGCATTGGTGACTTCAAACTGCAAGTGGGAGATTAGTCAATGTATTTATAGTGGCCGATATTTAGACAAGAAAAACTGTTCAAGAGTTTCTTTCCAGATGCTGAAAGAGAGAGACAACATATTTCGGAGCAAAATAAAAATCAACTTATTATCGAGGTGAAGGTATGTTTGTGAATGTTATTGGTTTGGGTTACATTGGCTTGCCAACTGCATTGATGTTGGCGAAAAGTGGAATCAGGGTTGTAGGTACAGATTATGATGAAAAATTGGTAGAAAAACTCACTGAAGGGAAACTTTCATTCGAAGAACAAGGTTTGAGTGAGCTCTTTAATGCTGCGAGCGGAAATATCGAGTTCACGACAGAGTACCACAAAACAAGCCTTTATATTGTTGCAGTTCCAACTCCGTATCTTCACTTGAATAAAAAGTTGGATCCGTCATACGTGATATCAGCGATAAACTCGATTATTGAAGTCTGCGAGATGGGTTCAATTATAATAATTGAATCAACCATATCACCTGGATCTATTGACAAGTACATTCGACCTGAGGTTGAACGAAATGGGCTAACCGTTGGCACTGATATTCATCTAGTTCATGCACCTGAGAGAATAATTCCTGGGAATATGATTTATGAGTTGGTTAATAACTCGCGAACAATTGGTGCAGATGATCTTGAAACAGCTGAAAAGGTAAAAAATATCTACAAAAAGTTTTGTCAAGGTGAAATTGTGTTGACAGATATTAGATCTGCAGAGATGTCAAAAGTGGTTGAAAATACATTCCGTGATGTTAATATCGCGTTTGCCAATGAACTTGCAAAGATTTGCAGAGCTGACAACATGGATGTTTATGAGATAATTCGAATTGCGAATAAGCACCCAAGAGTGAATATTTTAAGACCTGGACCTGGAGTGGGTGGTCATTGTATCTCTGTTGATCCTTGGTTCTTAGTTGGAGATTACCCAAAACTAACAAAACTAATATTATCAGCAAGAGAAGTGAATGATTCAATGCCTCGATTTGTTCTTGATAGGATTCGTTTCATTATGAAAGAACATCGTATGAAAGATTTTTCAAAGGTCGGACTTTATGGGATAACATACAAAGAAAATGTTGATGATACTAGAGAAAGCCCAACCTTACAATTGATAACTCAACTTGAAAAGAATCTGTTACATGGATATAAAGTATATGATCCATATATAAAAGAACAACTAGTTTCGAATCAATTGTTTCAGTTTGATGAGTTCATCAACTCGATAGAATTGATGGTAATCATGGTTGCTCACAATGAGATACTAGAGAAGATAAATGATATCAAAGATCTATACATCCTTGATACCAAAAATATTACATCAGTAAAAGGTGTTTACAAACTGTAATTATAGAGGTGCAAATATGAAATCAATCATGGTAGTTTTTGGTACAAGACCTGAGGCAATAAAAATGTGCCCGCTAGTAAACGAACTAAAGAAGAGAAAATCGATAAACACAGTGGTTTGTGTGACTGGGCAACACAGGGAAATGCTTGATCAGGTGTTGGAAACTTTCAATGTGAAACCGGATTTTGATTTATCCATTATGAAAGTTCAGCAAACCCTTTTCGATGTTACGATTAGCATTCTTGATAAGATGAAACGAGTTCTTCAACAAGTTGACCCTGACATTGTTTTAGTTCATGGCGATACTTCCACAACTTTCGTTACTGCTTTAGCTTGCTTTTACCTAAAAATTCCAGTCGGTCATGTTGAAGCTGGCCTAAGAACATATAATTTGGATTCGCCATTTCCTGAAGAATTCAATCGTCAAGCGGTTAGCATAATTTCATCATATAATTTTGCACCTACCGAAGTCTCGAAAGCTAATTTAATAAAAGAAGGTAAACTCAAAAATAGAATTTATGTTACTGGTAACACTGCTATAGATGCTTTACGAACAACCGTAATGAATGATTACGCTCATGAGCATTTAGATTGGGCACAAGACTCAAGGTTGATTTTGATAACTGCTCATAGGAGAGAGAATCTAGGAGTGCCTATGAGAAACATGTTTAGAGCAATAAAACGCATCTTGGATGAGACTGACGATATTAAGGCGATATATCCAATCCACTTAAACCCGGCCGTTCGGGCTGCTGCAAATGAGATATTAGGAGACACAAATCGGATCAGAATTATTGAACCATTGGATGTTATTGATTTTCACAATTTTTTAGCAAAAGCATTCTTGGTTTTAACTGATAGCGGAGGAATTCAAGAAGAAGCACCTAGCTTGGGAAAACCAGTGTTGGTTATGAGAAACACCACAGAACGTCCAGAGGGAGTTGAAGCGGGAACGCTCAGACTCGTTGGTACAAATGAAGAAAACATATATTTGTCTTTTAAAGAACTTTTGGAAAATCATACTGAATATGAACGTATGAGCCAGGCAAGCAATCCTTATGGTGATGGCTTTGCTTCTGTCAGGATAGCTGACATTCTAGAGACCGAGCTGAGTGGGGGGAGAAATTAATGAAACAATTATTCTTGATGGTTAACGATGGATCTGTGGAACTTATTGAAACACCGGCGCCCAAGGTGAAGACAAACTACGTCATAGTTGAAACATTGTATTCAACAATCAGTTCTGGCACAGAGCGTGGTTTGGCTTCTTTTGGAAGCAAGAACTTACTCCAAAAAGCAAAAGAAAGACCTGACCAGGTTAAGCAAGTCATTGACAAGATGAGTACAGATGGCATCTTGACAACAATTGACGCTGCGTTCAACAAACTCAAAGAACCATTTCCTATTGGATATTCAGGTGTAGGGAGAGTTATTGAGTGTGGTAAAGGGATTACTGACATTGATGTCGGTGATTTAGTCGCTATGGCAGGACAGGCGTATCATAGTGAAATCAATCGAGTCAATCGAAATCTCATCGTCAAACTGCATAAGGATTTTGGTGATCCAAGGCAAGCGGCTCTTTGCGCACTTGGTGGAATTGCTTTGCAAGGGATACATCAAGCAAAAGTTGAACCGGGTGAGTCAATTGCTGTAATTGGATTGGGTTTACTTGGACATATTACGGCTAGAATTTTGAATGCATACGGATGCAACGTTATTGGTTATGATATTACCGATAAACAATTAGATAAAACTGATTTGCAGACTTTTATATTATCTTCTGATCCCAATATAGAAGAGACCACAAAAGGATTCACAAAATTCAGAGGTGTTGATAAGGTAATTATTACTGCGGCCACAAATAGTAATCAACCGATGGATTTAGCAGCTAAAATCGTTAGGGATCGTGGCATTATTTGCATGGTTGGAGTTACACAAATGAATATCGATAGACGGCCCTATTATGAGAAGGAGCTAACTTTCACCCTTGCTCGCTCGTATGGACCAGGACGATATGAAACGGATTATGAAGAAAAAGGAATTGATTATCCAATTGGATACGTTAGATTCACCGAAGGTAGGAATTTGGAAGAGTTTGTCCGACTGATTCATGAAAAGCGAGTTGATTTTTCTGATTTGATTACACACGAGATACCCTTCGTTGAAGCTGAGAAAGCTTATGATATGATTACCTCGGGTAATGAAGATTACATTGGAATTTTACTTAAGTATAGTAGTAATGAGAAAAAACTAGTAGATACTGTTAATGGGAAAAACAAAAAAGCAAAAAGAATAATTAATGATCGAAAAATTAATGTAGGAATAATTGGCGCCGGGAACTTTGCCAAAAATACTCTAGTACCAAATATGTTGGCTGCCAAAAGGTACAACTTAGTTGCTTTAGCGACGACCGGCGGAGTTGGTTCAGCTCAAATGAACAAGTTGTTTGACTTTGAATATATAACAAATGATTATAGAAAACTGTTAGAGGACGAATCGATTGATCTAATTGCTATATCAACACCTCACAATACACATGCGAAACTAATTATTGAATCGTTGTCACACGATAAACATGTTTATTGTGAAAAACCTTTGTGTCTAACAACATCTGAACTGACTGAAATTAAGCAAGCATATGCAAAATCTGAATCTGAGTTATTTGTGGGATTAAATCGGAGGCATTCACCTCTGATACAAAGAATAAAAATGGATCTGAAGACAAACAAAATACCAGCGGTATATGAGTATATAGCAAATGCCGGGTTTTTACCCAAAGATCACTGGACTCAAAATGAATCCTTAGGTGGAGGTAGAATAATTGGCGAGGCTGTACATTTTATTGATGTCATACAGTATTTAGATGGATCAGAAATTAGTTCCATGAATATTACCTTCGCAAATAATGCAGCATATCCTTCAAAAGATAATGCCATAATTAACATTAAGTTCTCATCTGGAGCAATAGCGAATATTATTTATACATCAATGGGATCAAAGAAATATCCGAAAGAGTTTTTGCGCGTTTTCAGTAATGGCCAGGTAATTGAACTCAATAACTATCTGCATATCAAAAGGTTTAGTTTGTTCTCTAGAACCAAATTTAAATTGAGGCAAAATAAGGGTTTTGTGGAGCAGTACACAAATTACAGTAATATTTTGAGTGGTAAGTCAACTAATAATCAAATTGTTGACGTTTTTAGTGCAACTGAACATCTACTGACTACAATGCAAAGGTAATAGTAATGAAATACATGCAGTTATATAACAAAATGCCAGTACTTCTACAAAATCTGATCTGCTCTCTAGATGGTTATAAAAAAAGGAAATCTCGCTACAATAGAAAGTTTTATGAGTATTTAGAACAGTACGAGAAAAATAATAAACTATCATCCAGTGATATCTCACGAATACAATCAAAAAAGATTATTGAACTGATCAGCCACTGCTATAACAATGTCCCATACTACAGGAGAATGTTTGATGATAATTCGATTGATTACAAGCAAATTGACTCAGTTGAAAAACTCGAAGCTTTGCCAATACTTACAAAAGATATTGTGAGAGACAATTATCATCAGCTTCTAGCGGAAAATATTACAAGAGACCAATGTGTACAATCCAAAACCAGTGGAACAACAGGATCAGGGTTTGCGTTTCTCAAAACTAAGCAATCCATAAATGAGCAATGGGCTGTATGGTGGCGTTTTAGAAGGTTGCATGGGATTCAGATGAGTACATGGTGTGCCCATTTTTCCAGTAACCCAATTGTGCCAGCAAAACAGCACAAGCCACCCTACTGGAGAATAAACTATCCTGGGAAACAGATACTGTTTAGTGCTTTTCATATGAAAGACTCAAACCTATTATCTTATGTAGAGGAGATTAAACGACGCAAAATTATCTGGATTCATGGATTTCCTTCAGTTGTTGCAATATTGGCAAATTATATTATAGCTAATAGGATCGATATGTTTGGTCAAATCAAACATATTACAACTGGTGGAGAGTCACTGCTAGAGTATCAAAAGCAAGCCATTGAAAGGGCGTTCGGGAGCGAAGTTTTTGAACATTATGGTTTAGCTGAAGGAGTTGCAAACATCTCACAAAATGAAAAGGGTGAGTTTGAAATAGATAGTGATTTTTGTGCAGTAGAGTTCTATCCGAACAATGGAACACATAAGATTATTGGAACCAACTTATCAAATTACGCAATGCCACTCCTTAGATATGATACTCAAGACCTAGCCACAATAGTTGAAACGAAACAAGGGAGAAAGATTTTATCAATTGATGGAAGAATTGAAGATTACCTCCTCTCATCTGATGGCAGAAAGTTTGGCCGGATATCCAGGGCTTTTATGTATTCCCAAGGGATCATTGCAGCTCAGGTAGTTCAAAACGTCGACTATTCTATAGACATTAATTTATCCACAAGTAATGCTTATGGCACCAGTGATGAGAAGAAGATACTTGATTTCTTCAGGAATGCAATGAATTTTACCCATCCTATTAGGATAAACTATGGAGGGCATATGATAGCATCAGATAGTGGGAAACACAGGCTAGTGATAAATAAAGTTTGTAAGCAACATTTTGGTAATGATCAAGTATGAAAATCTTACATTTTTGTATCGCAAATTACTATGTTGAAGGTTATAATTATCAAGAAAACGCATTGGCTAGGCAAAATGTCATTGATAACCATGAAGTAATGATTATTGCCTCCACCAAAACATTGAAGAACGGCACTGAAGTTCACTATGAGAAAACTAATGATTATGTGAATCCAGATGGTATACAAGTTAGGAGAGTACCATTTTCTAGAATGCCATTTAGCAAAAAAATTAATAAGCTGATAAGATTTGAAGATCAGCTTGAAGATTTTGGGCCTGATATTATATTCTTCCATGGTGTAAACTCCGTAGATTTAAAAAGGGTTATCAAGTATATCAAAAATAAGAACAAAAAAGTTGTTCTATTTATAGACAACCACACTTGGTTTGGTCAGGCTGGTTACAAATCAAAAATAGGCAAAAGGCTTAGAGTTTTGTTCCATAAGTTCTTTTTTAAGCCGATCTTATCAAGAAATTTAGAATATATTGAAAAGCTATTTAGTATTTCAATCGAGTGTCAATATTTCATGGAAAAAGTTTATGATATACCATCTAGTCATAGTAAATCAGAGCTTTTCCCACTTGGTGGAAATATTGTTGAAAAGGATAAAAAACAACTGATTAGGAAAAAAAATCGGGACAAGTTGAGCATTACAGATGATACAATTGTGTATCTTCACACAGGAAGACTCACGAAATATAAGAAAACCATAGAATTATTAAGGCAGTTCAACAATTTCAATAATGAAGACTCGCTTTTGATTGTCGCTGGAGCAATTTCAGAGGACATTCATGATGAAGTAGTATCTCTGATTGAAGCTAATCCAAAAATCATATATATGGGATGGCAAAACAGAGATAATTTGATCCAACTTATGTGTGCTTGTGATATATACATACAACCAGGCAATCAATCTGCATCGCTCCAAAACGCACTTTGTTGTGGTTGTCCAATTGTTATTCCTCCACACGATAGTTATATGCCATTCTTTGACAATAATGGATATATCATTGAAGATTTATGTAATATGATACAAATTTTTGAAAGCATAAGTGTACACCGGAGAGATATTCCAAGAATGGAGAAGAACTCATATATCATTGCAAAAAAATACCTTGATTATAGTATGTTAGCAAAAAGGATTTATAAGAATTAAAAAATTAGCATTCATGCAAATTAATAGTAGTTTTTCTAAGAAAGGTCAAGCTATGGAATCTATTCTAATAACTTACAAAAATATTTCTCGAAGTATGCGAAACATTGAATTGCTTGAAGCAGTAGAAGATGTATCTGGAAGTAATCTTGTAATTTCACCATGGGATTTACCTGGTGATTCGAAATCAACGTTGCTAAAATCTAAACAGGGGTATTTCAAATATTTTTCCTTTATTTTGACAGCGATGTCGGCAATTAGGAAGTACAAACCTAGGTGGGTGGTTTTAAACAATAATCAAACAGCAATATTAATCAAATGCATCAAGAGATTTTTCCCGAATATAATTATAATTTATGACTCTGCTGAACTATATATAAATGTAAAAGCAAAATCTTTAAAAGAGAAACTGTCATTCTTCATGAGATACTATGAGAAAAAGTACTTAAAACATGTTGATCTTGTTTTTGCTGCGAATTTGGAAAGAGCCAAAATAATGCAGGATTATTTCTCCTTGAACAAATTACCATACGTTTTTGACAATATACATCCAATAAAGGACGCAATAGTACCCGAACATGTTAGTGACAACATAAAGGATCAGTTTCGAACAGACAAGTTTACAATTATCTACTCAGGAGGAATTTCAAAACAGAGACAAACTATGAGTATTGTCAAAGCCGTATCCCAACTCGATGACTCATACAAGCTTATAATTGTTGGTTCAATTGAAAATCGCGAGTATGATAGATTCCATGAGTTCATGAAATCATATCAAGGAAGTAATATCGTATACTTGGGGTTCGTTAGTTTGTCAGAATTAAGGTACCTTTATTCAATGTCGGATGTAAGCATTTCTGTTTATGGAATGGATACGTTAAACAATAAATATTGTGCTTCTGGGAAAGTATATGAGAGTTTATTCGAACTCACTCCAATAGTAACTTCCGAAAACCCACCATTACAGAATTTATGTAAAAAATTTGGTGTTGGTGTTAGTAGTAGTGACATTTCAGCTGCATTACAACAGGTCAGAAGTGATTACTCGTTTTATAAAAGTAATACGATTAAATTTGTATCTAACTTCAGTAAAAAGGCCAGATATGATGATTTGATAAATCAAATTAGCGATACTATTGGTTGACTTCAGCATAGATGTCAAGTAGATGAGGAAAAATTATAGTAACAGGTTACCAATATCCACTAAGAGTAACTATCTACAACATATACATTGGTATGCTGAATACTCTGGAGATTAATCAGATTGAGTGAGGGGTTAACAGCATTTGAGCTATAATCACCTGAATCATGCAGTGTTATAAGTGAATAACATCCGATATATTAGGATAAATTGAGATTTATTATCTGGTAGAAGAAGAGATATCACATTCAAGCCTTCAAAATGTAGAATTCTGTTATTTCGCAGAAAGACCTAATGAAATGCAGTTACCCCATATCGAGCTTTTGATCTATTGTTGAAGTGGATTTTAGCAGTTAGGAGTTGCACTATGGCTTTATTTATAGTTGTTTCTTTGATTATTGGAATTTTATTTAGTATTGCTTTTGGTTCCTTGGGTGTACTTTCAACTACATTTTTGGGAGTTCCAATGTTGATTTTTTTCTATAAATTATTACCCAAAGACAAAGTGAATCCCAATCTTCTTTTGCATATCACTATAGCTCAGTTTGTGGGGTTTGCATTTGTTTCGATATTGTATTTCGAGTATTTAAGGATGTATGGTGTTCCGTTTATGAGTGGTGGAACAGACGACTATAGATTTGAACTAGCTCGCAAGCTACTAGTTGATGAAGAAATTTCGAGTAACTTACAATTGATAGGTACTTATTTAGAGTATGCAAATAACTCCAAAGGCTATATTGTATTTTTGGTTTGGGTAACCAGATTTGCAGAACTATTCGGTAGTTACGACACAGTTATTCCAAGAATGCTTAACATTTACTTTTTGAACTCTGTTGCTTTAATTTCTTTAGGCATGTTCTACAGAAATTTTGATTGCAAGAAAAACTTCTCACTGTTCATATTTTACTCAATCGCAATTTTCCCTAACGCTTTGTTTATTTCAGCTCATGTTTTTAGAGATGTATACGTTTTGTTCTTGTTGGTTGTGATGATAAATATTTGGGATCTTGGCATTACTAGAAATAGAATAACGTTTTTTCATGTAATCTTGACCGCATATATTGCATATTTACTCTACTTTGCTAGATTTGAGATGATATTCATCTCGCTATCTAGTGTAATGATATTAATGTTGTTTAAGACAAGAAAGGTTCCGTTTAATAGGTTGAAAAGGAATCTTATTACATTAGCTGTTTCGCTAATTGCTATTTATGTGGTTTTCAGTTTAGATTTAGTAGATATTATTATTTCTAGATTTAGTAGTTATACCGATTATCGACTCAACCGTAGTGATGGATTGTCAAATTTTGTTTTTGGCAGTGATCTATTTCCGTTCGGTTTCATCCTCCGATATGGCTACGCCTTAATTTCTCCTTTTCCTTCATATGTTATAGGCATCTTTTCATTAAGATTAAGTGCCATGAATCTTATTAATATTATTGTATCAATTGGAACGATATATCAAATCTACTTATTGCCATTCTTGTTTAAAAATATAAAGAAAGTCAACTATTTTTTGATTCTGTTTTTACTCCTGTTATCAATTATTGCTTTTACGACATTTACATTTAGGCATTTTGTTTTATTGTATCCTTTCATGATTATACTATCTGCCATAGGACTTGCTAGTTCATCACAGAAAGCTATTATAAATAATCTCGTAGTCGTAACGATTATAGGAATGCTCGGCGCAGTCATTTACGTTATTTTGATTTGATTAAACTAACTTGATCCTAGATAGAACGGAGCTGATTTATGTCTAGACATCTAAAGTTCGTAAAGAACTTAAGTTGGATTTCCGTTGGCCAATTCTCTAGTAAGGTTTTAGTCTTTCTCTTATTGCCTTTGTATACAACTTACTTGTCAACCACCGATTACGGTATTTTCGATATTATACTCACCATTACTCTTCTAATCTCACCAATTCTTACTCTTCAAATGACAGAACCAGTAGTTCGTTTCTCCCTAGAGAAGAATTCTAACCCAATCCAAATTCTTGCTGTTGCATTGTTTGTATTGATCATTGGTAGTACAATCTTAATCTTGATTTTTCCCGCAGTACGTATGTTTATTGACGTTGAGGACTTATATTATTGGTTCTTTGTGTTTTTCGTACTTCGAAATCTTCATATGTTGTTAAATCAGTTCTTAAAGGGTACTAATCAAATTAAGCTATATGCTGTTCTCGGAATAGTCAGTACACTCATCACCATAATCTTGAATATTGTTTTTTTAGTAGTATTTAACATGAAGCTAAATGGATTTCTACTGGCAAATATATTAGGTCATTTTCTTATTATTCTAACGATTTTTGTTTTAGCAATAAAGAATATTAAAGGATTGCTTAATAGTGTGATATTTTTCAATAAAGATTTGCTAGTCCGCATGTCGCAATACTCCATTCCAATGATTCCTAATGCATTGAGCTGGTGGGTTATCAACGCTTCTGACAAAATAATACTAACCTTTATTCTTGGACCTGCTGTAGTTGGTGTATATGCTGTTGGGTATAAACTTCCAAGTATTTTATCAATAATTATGGGTATGATCATGTCCGCATGGTATATTGCTTCAGTAGAGGACTTTGGTAGTGATGGTAATAGAAAACTCTTCTCGGATACCATCAATTTAATTTTGTCATGTAATCTCGTGATTGCTTCACTAATAGTCTTTTTTATTAAGAACATTGCTGAGTTGCTATTTCAAAAGGGCTTTTATGAGGCATGGACTGTAGTTCCTATTCTAATTTTGGGATATTTGTTTTTTTCATTGGCTGTGTTCTTGGAAAGCATCTACACTTCCTCATATTCAACAAAGAAACTGTTTTTATCTACTGTGTCAGCAGCAACACTCAATCTCCTGCTTAACTTTCTACTAATTCCATTCTTCTCAACAATCGGAGCCGCCTTAGCGACATCATTGAGTTTCATTATTTTGTTTGTGTTAAGATATCTAGGATCTAAAAAAATATATAGCTTTTATATTCCAATGAGTAGATTCATAATCAGCATAGGCATAGTCACTTTGCTTATAATCGCAACTTATATCAGTGATTTCGTTGTGATCAGAGTAGTTTTGTTTTTGTTTGTGTTTTGTTGGAATCTTTTACATATTTATAAAAATTATTATGTTCAATCTTTAGTATTTGGAAGAAAGGAGATTTGAAACTATGAGCTTAAAATACAAGTTGAGTTCAAGAAATGCGATTTTAGGTGTTGTTGGTCTGGGTTATGTTGGCTTGCCTTTGGCTGTTGAAAAAGCGAAAGCTGGTTTTGAAACGATTGGTTTTGATATTCAAAAAGAGAAGGTGGATATGGTCAATTCGGGTGTGAACTATATTGGTGACGTAGTCAATGAGGATCTCTACAAGATCGTTAGTGATGGTAAATTAAGGGCTACTACTGATATTGCAGAGGTAGCATCTGCTGATGCAGTTTGTATCGCAGTACCTACACCACTTGATCAGTATCAGCAACCCGATATTAGCTATATTAAAAAATCTGCCGAAAGCATTGTACCATATATGCACAAAGACATGTTGATTGTTTTAGAATCGACAACATACCCTGGCACAACAGAAGAATTATTGAAACCAATCTTGGAAAAATCTGGTCTAACATGTGGTGAAGATTTTTACTTGGCCTTTTCACCGGAACGTGTTGATCCGGGAAACTTGATATATAAAACGAAAAACACACCAAAAGTTGTTGGAGGTGTTACAAAAAAGTGTACCGAAGTGGCAGCTCTTATGTATGAAAATATCTTAGATGCTCCTGTTCATAGGGTTTCATCTCCAGCCATAGCCGAGATGGAAAAAATATTAGAAAACACATATAGAAATATTAACATAGGGTTAGTTAATGAACTTGCAATGCTGTGTGAGAAGATGAAAATCAATATTTGGGAAGTTATCGAAGCTGCGAAATCAAAACCCTACGGATTTCAAGCATTCTATCCCGGACCTGGCTTGGGTGGACATTGTATTCCTCTTGATCCATATTACCTATCTTGGAAAGCAAGAGAGTACGGTTTTCATACATCCATGATTGAATCTTCGATGATGATTAATGACAAAATGCCAGAATACTGTGCGGAGAGAAGCTCGAAGATTCTTAATCGATACAAAAAATCTGTAAACGGCTCCAAGATACTTGTATTGGGAGTTGCATATAAGCAAGACATTGATGATTATAGAGAAAGTCCTGCGATAGATGTTATCAAGGAGTTGGAAAAACTTGGAGCAGAAGTCATTTTCTATGATCCATACATCAAAGAGTACAGAGAACATGGTGAAATCAAAAAGGGGCTTGATGATCTAACAGATAAGGTATTGCGAGAATCCGATTTGGTTGTTGTGACAACTGCGCATACAAATGTTGATTACAATCTTGTTCAAAACAATGCAGAAATAATATTTGATACCAAGAACGCAATGAAGAACGTAGCGAACAGAGACAATATTGAATTGCTTTAGAGGGGTGACGTAATGTCAATTAAGTTTGCCTTGATAGGTTGTGGTAGGATTTCTCCAAATCACATTAGGGCGGCAATCAATAATAATCTGGAAATTGTAGCCTTGTGTGATCTTGATTTAAAGAAAATCGAGTATTTGATTGAGTCAACTGAACTAACTTCGGATGTGATGAAGTATGTCGACTACAAAGATATGTTAGAACAAGAAGACATCCAACTGATATCAATCGCAACAGAGAGCGGAAACCATGCGGAGATTGCCAAGTACTGTCTACAAAAAGGTGTGAATCTGATCATTGAAAAACCGATTTCATTATCTTTAGACGATGCAGACGAGATTATTTCACTATCAAAAATGAATAATCTTGTAGTTAGTGCATGCCATCAGAATCGCTTTAACAAATCTATTCAAAAGATTCGAGAAGCCATTTTGAACGACCGATTCGGACAATTGTTGCATGGAGCTGCTCACATTCGGTGGAATCGTGGTGAATCTTACTACTCACAAGCACCTTGGCGTGGAACTTGGTCGCAAGATGGTGGTGCATTAATGAATCAATGCATACATAATATTGATCTACTTCGTTGGATGATGGGAAACGAGGTCGTTGAAGTATTCGCTTATACTGATAATTTGAATCATCCATTTATCGAGGCAGAAGATCTTGGTTTGGCGATTGTTAGGTTTAAGAACGGATCTTATGGCTTGATTGAGGGCACAACGAATGTTTTTCCTTCAAATCTAGAAGAAACTCTGTTTATCTTTGGTCAAAATGGGACGGTTAAAGCTGGTGGAAAGAGCGTTAATATTATTGAAGAGTGGCTCTTCAAGGATGGTCTAGATGATCCAGATCAAGTCAAGAATGAGTACAAAGAGAATCCGCCCTCCGTTTACGGGTTCGGTCACACTCCTTTATATGCCGATGTAATTGATGCAATAAGAAATCAACGACAACCCTACGTTACTGCTGTGGATGGTAGGAATGCACTAGAACTGGTTTTAGCAATATACTTGTCGGCGAGTACAGGAAAGCCGGTTAAGTTGCCAATAAATGGAATCTCAACAACGGATTTTGAAGGCAGGTTTGACTAATGAGTTTCTATGTTCACGAGAGTAGTTATGTGGATGAAAATGTTTGCATTGGAGACAAGACCAAAATTTGGCATTTTTCTCACATCCAGAGTGGGAGTAAAATTGGCGAAAACTGTACAATAGGTCAGAATGTAAATATCGCGAATAATGTGGTGGTTGGCAACAATGTGAAAATTCAGAACAATGTCTCAGTGTATGAAGGCGTAATACTTGAAGACTTCGTTTTTTGTGGGCCTTCCATGGTTTTTACGAACGATCTTACTCCACGAAGTAAATACCCAAAAGGTCCTGAGGGTTACATTAATACTACGGTTCTCTATGGTGCGACAATTGGGGCAAATGCCACAATTGTTTGTGGAAACACGATTGGGCGATGGGCAATGATTGCTTCAGGTGCAGTTGTAACAAAAGATGTTCCTGATTATGCATTAATGGCAGGTGTGCCTGCGAAGCAGATCGGTTGGGTTTGCGAATGTGGAAAAACCTTGCCAGAAAATCTTCGATGTGATACTTGTGGTCGTAGTTATATGAAGGATATGAGTTCTATTACAAAGTTAGAGGAATGATGTTATGGAGTTTCGCGATCTAAAAGCTCAATACTTGAAGTATAGAAATGAAATTGATTCTCTTACCCAAGATGTAATGAAGTCTGCTGTTTTTATTGGTGGAGAACACGTGCGGAAGTTAGAATCTTCCTTGGCAACATATGTCGGTGTAAATCATTGTATTACCTGTGCGAACGGAACGGATGCACTTTATCTTGTACTGCGAGCCTGGGGCATTGGCAAGGGAGATGCAGTGTTTGTTCCCAACTTTACTTTTTTCGCATCGGCGGAAGTTGTGTCAATGGTTGGTGCAACACCTGTTTTCGTTGATGTTGATTATTTTACCTTCAATATTGATGCCAAAAAACTTGAGTCAACTATCAAGAAAACAATTGATGAGGGCATCCTAAGCCCCAAATTAATCATGCCTGTTGACTTATTTGGATTATTAGCGGACTATGATTCAATTGAATTAGTAGCAGAAGAATATAATTTGAAAATATTAGAAGATGGTGCTCAAGGATTCGGAGCTACATACAAGGATCGGAGAGCATGCAGTTTTGGCGATGCGGCCACTACATCTTTCTTTCCGGCAAAGCCACTTGGTTGCTATGGCGATGGAGGTGCAATCTTTACCAATGACGATGAACTTGCAGGGTTGATTCGATCCTACAAAGTGCATGGTAAAGGTGAAGACAAGTATGATAACATTCGAATCGGGGTTAACTCCAGACTTGATAGTATTCAAGCCGCTATTTTGAATGTTAAACTAAAAGCATTAATCAATCACGAACTGGATGACGTTAATCGAGTTTATGATTCATACAATGAACTGCTTGTTGAAAAGATAGAAAAACCAATAATTCCAGAGTGTTATCGCTCAAGTTTTGCTCAATACACCATCAAATTGAAGTCTCAGAAACAGAGAGAAGATCTTCAACTCTTTCTGAAGCAAAATGATATTCCCTCAATGATTTACTATAAAAAAACAATGCATCAGCAAACAGCTTATGCAGATATGAATTTGAAAGATGAAGATTTTCCAGTTTCTACCGACCTTTGCAAGCGAGTTTTATCTCTACCGATGCACCCGTATATGACAAAGGATGACATTGAGCGTGTTGCTCACTATGTTAATATGTTTGTGGGCAAATCTAACTGACCTGGAGTGATTTCTTCTGAGTATTATTGAGGACTATTCAAGGAGCGAATTATCGAAACTGCTCGTAAAACATGGTTTTAAATCTTTCAATGCACAGCAGTTGTTTCAGTGGTACTACAAGAAACGTGTAGTATCTTTTGATCAGATGACAAACCTAAGTATCGCACTAAGGGAGTATCTTTCGAAGAAAATCATAAATAATCCATTTAGACTGATTACCAGACAAGTTTCTGCGGATGGAACTGAGAAGTTCCTATTTGCATTGCGTGATGAGAATCATATCGAGACCGTTTTAATGCGCCATGATTATGGCAATAGTGTATGTGTTACTTCACAGGTCGGATGTAATATTGGTTGTACCTTTTGTGCTTCAGGTCTTCACAAAAAGAAACGGGATCTGACTACCGGCGAGATGGTCCAACAAGTTCTCTCCGTTCAGGACATCATCGGTGAGAGGATCAGTCATGTCGTCATCATGGGCATCGGCGAACCCTTCGACAACTACGACGAGACGATGCGGTTCATTGACATCATCAATGATCCGCATGGTCTGGAGATCGGAGCCAGACACATCACCGTCAGTACCTCCGGCATCGTCCCGAAGATCTACGCCTTCGCCAAGGAGCCGCGTCAGGTGAACCTGGCGATCAGTCTCCATGCCCCGAACGATGACATCAGAAGCAGCATCATGAAGATCAACAACGTCTATCCGATTTATGACGTCATCCAGGCGGCCAAACACTACGTCCAGGAAACCAACCGCCGCGTCACCTTCGAATACATACTACTACAAGGCATCAACGACGAACTGTGGCACGCCGACGAACTGTCGGATCTCTTACGAGGATTGAACTGCTATGTCAATCTGATCCGCTACAACCCCGTCGATGAGTTCTCTTACGAAGGAACCGAAGAAGACAAGGCCAGAGCCTTTCATCACCGGCTCATGGATCGCGGCATCACAGCGACCCTGCGCCATGAGAAAGGCGGCGACATCGACGCCGCCTGTGGGCAACTGAGAAGTAAGAATCTGAATTAACGAGCGAATGCGCCACTTGGCGCATTCTTTTTTTCAATCTTAGTTTCTTGAATTTGCAAATTATTACATGATCAGCATAATTACACAAGTTGTTTGTGTATTCCGAACTACTTAAGTTTGTTTTTTTGGTTCACATATGACCTTTAACTTTCAATGAATGAAATATAGACTATTCATGTGTGTAGTTTTTGATTTTTTGAAAGTAAACCAAAACATGGTTAGGATGATAATGCATGGAGTCAATGGTAATAGACAATACAATTGCAATCACTATTGATATGAGAAATTCATCCAACTTACTTGATTCAGATGATTTTGATTTTGCAGAGAGTGTTTTGACGGAATTTCATAGTCTGATTATGCGTTCTGCTGGTGAACCCATATACTCTCAGTCAACAGGGGATGGTCAAATCCTAATCTATGAATCTAGTTGGTTAATGAATCATTATGAAACTATAAACAGTATAATTAAGAGTGTTTCATCTTTCATAAATAATCTGAGGAATGGAAAACCGAATCTTGACTTAGGGTATGGGATAGGTATGCATGCTTCTAAACTGAAGATGATCGTAAGTGAACCAAATGATGAGTCTTTGGTTTTTCTTATTGGTCAGTGCGTAAATACTTCATCAAAATACGCATATTATCATAACAGAAAAACGTTGAGTCATGATGAGTTTATTTTTGAAGGCATACTAACAACAAAAACGATTAGCGATTTTATGCAAAAAAATGGATTAACAAAACCAATCGCATTAAAAAAAGCTTCAGGTATATCGGCATATAAAATTCAGCATGTATCATTAAAATAAACAGCTAGGAGGAAGGCGTATGTTTCATATTCTATTGTTTTTTCACATCGTTGGAGATTTTATAGTTCAAAGTGATAAGGATGTCGCCGCAAAGTCAGACCACCCTTTTTTGGGAAACATTCAGCATATTAAGAAAACATTCATTGTCTATATAATTCTTGCTGTAATATACTTGGCAATAATTGATCAACTGGCAGTGGGCTCTTTGATCGATATTCTCATCATAGTTACAATCTTGTCAGCTCTTCATATAGTAATTGATTTCATAAAAACATACGCGTTCAAATGGATCGATTCGAAACTTAATTTAAAGAAAGAAACTCACACTAGGGTTGATATTTATGGTTTTGTCATTGATCAACTACTCCATTTGTCAAGTATTTGGGGTATATTGCAGATAATTGATATCTCTGAAGTTTTGGTAGATAGAGTTGATATAATTATTCTTATTAATGCTGTGCTAATTTCAACGTACCTTGGCCATGAGTTCATCAAATTGTTTCTCATTCATACCTGTTCGGAGTATCATAGTGATAGCCAAAACTTTTCAACGGCAAAAACCATCGGTATATTAGAGCGAATGTTGATTACACCTGCAATTATTTTTGGCTTTTTTGAAGTTGTACTTGCTATCGTTGCTATCAAAGTATTTTCTGGGTACAGGGAGCAAAATTCCGCTATTGTTTCTCGCAACTCGTTCATCATTGGTAACTTATCATCCTTTTTGATGATCGCAGTGGGATATCTATACTTTGTCTTATTCACATAATATAGGTAAAAACAACAGTAATCACGAATATTATATTTGTTAATATGGGAGGGGGGTGAGACAGATGAGTTACAATTATCTGGATGGAAAACAGCGCGTTCTTAACATTTTGAAGAAGTCAATAAAGGTTATTGAAAAGGATTCTATACCCAAACAAGATAGCGAGTGGACATACGACAATGCACTTGAATGCTGGATTTCAGCTGTTTTTGTCGATCTGCGTGATTCAACCAAATTTTTCAATGATGCAGATAGTGTAGTGGTAACAAAAACATTAAGAGCATATGCCTCTGAAGTTATTGAAATTCTTCATTCTTCAGATTTGGTTAGAGAGATAGGGGTCAGGGGTGATGGAATATATGCCATCTTTTCGACTCCGAAAAAAAATGATATATCTAAAGTATTCGGTTTGGTTTGCTACATAAATACGTATATGAACATGCTGAACAAACTCCTCCAGCAAGAGGGATTTGATACCTTAAGAGCAGGTATTGGCATGGCTTCATCAAAAGACTTGATTGCCAAGGTTGGACGTAAAGGCACGGGTATTAATGATAAAATTTGGATTGGAGAATGTGTGGCAGAAGCAGATCGATTATCTGGTATAACAAATAAAGGTGCATATAATCGTACAAAGCCAATAGCAATTAGCATTTGCGTTTACGATAATCTAAAGGATGTTGATTCGAAATCGGCAGAGTTAATGAAACGTGATTACAATCATAATTGCTATTTTGGAGATGTGATAATTACAGATTTCAACGATTGGATAGACTCAGGGATGCTAATATAGAATCAAAAATCTCAGAAACGAATGCTTGTTGAATTACAATTGTATTTGACAAAGTGAGCGCGCTCATATTATAATGTGAGTGTGCTCATTTTTGTGATCGGAGGGATCCCATGGCTCGCATATCCAAAGAAGAACAGGCCCGCATCCGCGAGAAGACGCTGGTGGTGGCCTATGAGAAGTTCCTCGAACACGGGTTCGAGAACGTCTCGACCAAGGACATCGCCAAGACCGTCGGCATCGCCGAGGGGACGCTGTTCAATTATTTCGATTCGAAGGTGCATCTGTTTTTGGAATCGTTCGCCGAACACTTCACCGAAGCGACGATCAAACCGGAGTACGACATTGATCTGACGAGCGATCTCGTCGACATTATCTACAACCATCTCGAGAAGCTGACGAAGATCCTGTTCAGGATGCCCAAGCGGATCCTAACCGAACTGATGATCGCGACGATCCGGTTTTCCAAGAAACGACCGGAACAGATGAAGAAGTTCATCGAACTCGACTTCAAGTACATGGCCGACATGAAACAGTTCCTCGACGATCTCATCGTCTGGGGACTACTCAAGGAGATGGACACCCAGAAACAAAGTGAGATCATCTACTCGATCGTACTCTACGAGTTCATCATGTATCTGTACGACAACGAGGTAACGAAAGACACATTGATGCAAAACATCAAAACCAAACTGACGGTCCTGTTGCAGGGCTACATCAAATAGGAGGACAACACAATGGCAATCAAACTCGAACAAGTAACCAAGATCTACACCACCGGCGAAGTGGAAACCGTCGCACTCAAGGACGTCACGCTCAGCATCGAAAAAGGCGAAGTCATCGTCCTCTTGGGCCCGTCGGGCTCGGGCAAGAGCACCTTGCTCAATGTCTGCAGCGGTCTGGACGTTCCCACGTCCGGCAAGATCCAGATCGACGATGACGTCATCAGCGACATGACCAGCAAACAACTCACCAAGTTCCGTCGCGACAACCTCGGCTTCATCTTCCAGCAGTACAACCTGCTGCAGACCCTCAGTGTCCGCGAGAACGTCGAAGTCGGACGCGAAGTGTCGCTCGAGCCGTTCACCGTCGAAGAAGTCGTCGAACAAGTCGGACTGACGCCCAACATCGACAAGTATCCCTATCAACTCTCCGGTGGCGAACAACAACGCGTGTCGATCGCCCGCGCCGTCGTCAAGAACCCGAAGATCATGTTCTGCGACGAACCGACCGGCGCGCTCGACGAAGACAATGCCAAGGAGATCCTCGGCATCATCCAGAAACTCAATGAAACCTACGGCACGACCGTCATCCTGATCACGCACAACCCGGCGATCGGGATCATGGCCGACCGCGTCATCAAACTGAACAGCGGCGAAGTCGTCGACGACATCAAAAACAAGGACAAACGCCCGGCCAGCGAAATCGTCTGGGGATCGTAACGATGTTGTTTCGAAACGTCTTACGGACGCTCAAACAACGCTGGGTCCAGCTGATCCTGCTCGGGGTGATGATCCTCTTGAGCAGTTTCATCTACACCGTGATGGACTACGCCATCAGCGGTACGCTCGAACCCACCGAATCCTACTTCGACGAAGCCAACCAGGAGGACTTCGCAATCTCGATGCGCGATGTCCTCGCCCCCGATGACTATGCGTTCATCGGCGCCAACTGTCCCACCATCGCCAGCCTTCCACAGGCCGACTGGCCGTTCACGATGAGCGTCATCTACACCATCGACGAGACCTGTTATCAGGACTTCCTCGATCATCGTCTCCAGGCAATCGAAGACGTCTACGACGGCATCGATCTCGAGGTGCGCAAATCCAAGGACATCTATTTCAATCACAACAACGAATCCTACCGGTTCCGTGTCCTGGACGACATGGACCGGATCAATCAAAGCTACATGGTAGAGGGCGTCAAACCGGCCGACGACGATGACATCGCCGTCAGCGAAGTGTTCGGACGCAAGAACGATCTTGCCATCGGTGACACCATAACCGTCAACGGGACGGATTACACCGTCAGTGGATACGTTCTATTTCCCGACTACAGCCTGACGCTACTCGGTACGGAACTGATCATCGACAACCAGACGCAGTCGCTCGTGCTGATGACCGACAATGCGTTCGACGAACTCGACGAACGGATCGACGCCGAAATCGCCGGCGTGTATACCGGCGATTACACCGATGACACCTTCGAAGAAGAGGTCATCCGCAATTTCCGCAATCATGACGAGCTGGGCTTCATCACCCAAATCGTTCTCACCATTAACAACATGCGCAGCGGGGCGATCTACGCCGAACTCGAAGGCGGCAAGGGCATGAGCATTTTCCTCAGTCTCTTGATCGCTTCGATCGCGCTCATGATCGTCTCGATCATGGTGTCACGCGTGCTCCACGCCCAGCGTGGACCGATCGGCATTCTCAAGTCGATGGGTTACACCAACGGTCAGATCGCTCGTCCCTATCTGTTCTTCATCGCCTTGATGAGTCTACCGACGCTGATTGCCGGATACTTCATTGGGCTGCTCGGGGCACGACCGATGATGATGGCTTACCTGGAGTTCTATGTACTTCCCTATCAGGACATCGCTCAGTCCTGGAGCGTCGTATTGATTTCCATCATCGTGCCATTCGTGTTCATCGTCGCGCTGAGTTATGTGATCATCCTGCGGCTGTTGCGACAGAAACCGGTGACGTTGCTCAACCCCGAAGCGACCTCGAGCACCAGTCGCTTGGCGACCTGGATCTCCAGGCGTCTCAAAGGGTTCAAGATCACCCGCAAGCTCCAACAACTGTTACTCTTCCGCAGCATCGTCAAGTTCATCGTGTTCCTGACAGCGATGTTCTACGCCGCGTTCCTGATTCTCTTTTCCTTCAGCATGAACGGCGTGTTCGACCGGATGCTGTTCAACTACTACGAAGACACCCATCACAACTACATTGGCTATTGCGATTACCAAGGCGATTGTCCCGTACCGACCGGTAGTGACTACGACGCCGAAGAAGTGATCGAATTGCCGAGCGTCGTCGTCAACGACGAGGACGCCTCGCTGCTCGGGATCGAAACAGGGTCTGAAATTCATCCATTGTATGACAAACGTCACAACGTCATCACCAACGATCTCGCTGACGGGGTAATCGTCAGCAAAGCGCTCGCGATCAACCGCGGCTATGACGTCGGTGACGAGCTTGAGATCCTGATCGGCGATGACACCGTCACGTATGAGATTACCGGCATCAGCGAAGACTACACCGGTAACCGCGTCTACATCGATCGCGTGACATTGTCACAGGTGCTCACCGACACCGCCGACTACTACAATACCGTGTTCAGCGCGACCGAGCTGTCCGAAGACGACTACCGGGTTGTCATCGACGTCGATAACATCATCGAACAGGCCGACAACATGAACGTGCTGATGGACGTCACCGTCGGATTGCTCGTGGTCGTGTCAATCGTCATCGGCGCGATCATCATCTACATCCTGACGGTGATGACGATCGAAGACAACTTCTACAACATCAGTCTGTTCAAGGTCATCGGCTACGACAACAAGGAAATCGATCAGATCGTGCTCGGTGGCTATCTCCTCTACGGCATCGCCATCTTCCTGGTGACGATTCCCGTCGCGATCGTTTCATTCGAGCTGCTCGAGATGCTGTTCAGCCGGATGTACGACCTGTCGATGCCGCTCGCATTCTACTGGTGGCACGCCGTCATCGGCATCGTGATCTACATTGTCCTGTTCTACATCGGCGCCTACAGCGCCAAGAAGAAACTGGAACACATCGCGCTTCAAGAAGCGATGAAGATGTATCAAGTCTGATCCATTGTCCAAATGCACCCGTTCCCATTCGGAGCGGGTGTTTTTTCATGGATATGACAAATTCTGAAAACTTGTTCATATTTCAAACTTGTTGTGCAAAATATCTTGGATCGGCCATGTGGTGGGTGAATGGGAGGATGAACGATGTGGATGGTGAGGTCGTTTTGATATTTGTGGTTGACAGGAACGATCGCGAACCGTAATATATAAAGTGTAACGATATAACGCAAAGCGATATAAAGTTGATACGAAAGGAGGACCCATGAACATCATTGACATGACCAAAGACAAATACGAAGACTGGTTGGATCATTCGACCAAACGACAGGCGATGGATCGCGCCTACGTGAATGACAGTGACAAGGAACTGGAAGAAGAACGACTGCGGGCGATGCTGCCGCATCTGCTCCCGGATGGGCTGGAAACAGCCAATCACCATTTTTATCTGATGGAAGATGATGAGGGTGCGGACGTTGGCTTTTTGTGGTTTGGGACGATTCCCAATCTACCGGAAGGATCGGTGCTGCTCTTTGACATCGTCATCAAACAGAGCCATCGCGGCCAAGGCTATGGCCGGCAGTTGCTCGAGGCGGGCCACCGCAAGATGACGGAACACGGCTACAACAATATCCTGTTGTCGGTGCTGAAGAACAACCCCGCGCATCATCTGTACCGGTCGCTCGGGTATCAAGTCACCAGCGAAACCGACAAGCACTATGAGATGATATTAACACTGTGAAGTGACAAATTCCTAAAAAGTGTGTATTGTCTGAAAAGCGCTTGTTTGGTACGATAAAGAGATACGGAAGGGGGTGGGAACATGACCAGATACGTCCTATTTCGATTCATTGCATTTTTCATCACGCTGCTTGCCATCATGATGGTGATGTATTTTGCCTTGCGCTACGCGATCGACGCGTTTTGGGTCGGGTCGCCGTTCGGCGATTATTTGCGCATGTCGTGGGCCGGATTCAAGGCCTACCTTGACGGCGTCATGCATGGCAATTGGGGCACCTATGATGGCGAACCGGTGTGGGACGTGCTGCATGATCGGATCATCCTCACCCTCAAGTACAATCTGATCTCGTTCGCGATCTATCTGCCCGTCGGGATCGGCATCGGCATCATTGCCGGACTCTATCCGCGGAGCATCTTCGACAAGCTCGTCACCGTCTACAACGCCGTGATGGGATCGATCCCGCTCTATATCATCATGTTCCTGCTGGTGATTTACCTCGGTGTCTTCTGGCGGATCTGGTTTTTCAAGTACGTGGGCCATTACGGCATCCGCAACTACCCGATTCCGCTCATCGCCCTGACGCTCTATCCGATCGCCCAGCTCAACCGGGTGATCCGCAGCGAACTGATCGAAAGCGACACCGAACAGTATCTGGAACTCGCCCTCATCAAAGGCATGACGCGCCGCCGGGCGAAGCTCCGGCATTCGCTCCGCAACAGCATGACATCGGTCGTGCCGATGATCCCCGAAGTGTTCCTCTACACGCTCACCGGAAGCTTCATGGTGGAACTCATCTATCGCATCCCCGGGGTCGCCCAGATGTTCTTCGACTCGATGTTCGCACTCGGACCGTTCGATGTCTGGTATCCCTCGATCCAGATCGCGATGGTGATGGCGATCGTCGTGTTCTACAGCGTGCTGTCGCTCGGCATGAACATGATCACCGACGTCTTGATCATGGTCATCGATCCGCGCATCCGTCTAGCGGAATGAACACCCACGAACAAGCCAATCCGGCTTGTTCGTTTTTTGTTGCGTTTGATTTGTCTTGATATCAAGATTGTTTTACAATATAGGGGTAAGATAACAAAGGAGTGACAACCATGAGCAACCATCTTGAACTCGGCATCACCACCTTCGCCGAAGTGATGCCCGATCCCAAAACCGGGAAGACCCCGACCTACGACGAACGCATCCGTCAGGTCGTTGATGAAATCGTCCTTGCCGACAAACTCGGTCTGGAATATTTCGGCGTCGGCGAACATCACCGCGCTGACTTCGCCGCGAGTGCGCCGCACATGATCCTCGCCGCGGCCGCACCCCTCACCAAACAGATCAAACTCGGCAGCGCCGTTACCGTCCTCTCCAGCGAGGACCCGGTTCGCGTCTATCAGAACTTCGCGACCTTGAACGCCCTCTCGAACGGACGAGCGGAACTGCTTGCCGGCCGCGGCTCGTTCATCGAAAGCTTCCCGCTGTTCGGATACGACCTGCGTGATTACGACAAACTGTTCAGTGAAAAACTCGATCTGTTGCTCAACATCCGTGACAACGAGATCGTTACCTGGGAAGGGGAAACCAGAGAGAAGATCGATGGTCTCGGCGTCTATCCCCGCCCGAGCGATCCCTTGAGCATCGCAATCGCCGTCGGCGGCACGAGAAGCAGCGTCGTCCGTGCCGGACGACTCGGCCTGCCGCTCTTCCTCGCCATCATCGGTGGTGAACCGGCCCGCTTCCGGCCGCTCGTCGAACTGTACAAACAAGTGTACCGCGAATACGGTCACGACGAATCGAAGATGTTCGTCAGTGTCCACAGTCACGGTTACATCGACACCGATCACCACAAGGCGATCATGGATTACTTCCCGTCGATCGAACCGGCGATGAGCAAGATCGGCCGCGAACGCGGCTGGGGTCCCTACACGATGCAGACATACAAACACGCCATCAGCATGGACGGCGCCCTCTACGTCGGCGATCCCAAGTACGTCGCCAAGAAGATCAACAAGGTCAAGAAAGATCTGGGTGTCGATCGCTTCGCGCTCCACGTCCCGATGGGCTACATGGATCACGACAAGGTGATGAAGACGATTGAACTGCTTGGAACCGAAGTTCGCAAACTCGTCAAATAATGAAAAATGGCATCCGTTGCGGATGCCATTTCGTTTTGTAATGGATTTATACAATTGTAAGGTATAATGTAATAAGAGGTGATGACATGAAACGAGTATTGAAATGGACGGGTATTGTTTTGGGTGGCATTGTCGTATTGATGGTCGCCGGTCTGGCGGTCTACGCCAGCACTGCCTACGAAGCAGAAGAAGCGATGTACAACGCGATCGACGATCTGGCTCTGACCGCAGTCGATGTGGATGAAGACATGGACGAGATCCGTTTCACCGTGGACGATCCCATCGCCAACGTCGTGATCATTCCCGGTGGACTTGTCGACGCAAACGCCTATCGCTATCTCGGCGCAAAACTGGCCGAGGCGGGATACGACGTGACGATCTTCAAGACGTTGTTTCATCTGGCGATTCTGACGCCCAACTATGCATCGAGATTTCTGTCGGATGATCTCGACAACATCGTCATCGGCCACAGTCTCGGCGGCACCGTCGGATCGATCGTCGCCAGCGGCGACGACCGGGTGAGCACGGTCGTATTGCTTGGCAGTTATGCGTTCCGTGATCTATCGGACAAGGACGTGTTGCTCATCACCGGCGAGAACGATCTGGTTCTTGACATGGATGCCTATGAGGAAGCGAAGAGTCTTGTGTCCGATCCAACCGAGTACGAGATCCAAGGAGGCAACCACGCCGGCTTCGGATGGTACGGCGAACAGGATGGCGACGGTGATGCGACGATCACAAGTAAGGAACAACTCGATGCCGTTGTCCTGTTGATTCTCAATCATCTGAGTGAATAAGGCAAACAAAAAGCGGTCCATAGACCGCTTTTTGTTTTGGTGTGCGTGCACCATTTGTATTAGAAAGAGAGGAGTTAGCTGAGTTGCGGTTTGAGCTCGAACAGCTCGTTGCAGATGGCTTTTTCGAAGTCGACTTCGCGGTTCAGGTTGACTTTGTTCAGGTATCCTTCCGAATAATGGGAGGCGTGTTCGACCTGTTGGTTGGCAAGATCGAGCGTGATGTCATAGTCGAACCAGTAGTGGTTGGTGTCTTCGTAGACGATGCTGAGCGACATCAAGTTCTGATCTTCGTAGTCGATTTTGAGACGGGCCAGTTTGCCATGCAGATAGTCGTGCGTTATTTTTGATACGCGGGAGTATTTTTCCATTGTTTCACCTTCTCTTCTTCATGGAGTGTCACTTCGCCTGCTTTGAAGTAGGCGATCTTGACCAGCATCGGTCCGGTCAGAGCGAAGATCAGGACCGCTGCCAGGATGACGTTCAAAATGGTCGATGCGGCGTCGTAGTTGACGGTCGCGACTTCGGTGAAGGTCGCGAACGAGAGACCGATGGCGACCCCCGATTGCGGCAACAAGCCGATGCCGAGATATTTCTTCACGTTCGGACCGCTCTTGACGAGCGTGGCTCCCAGATAGGCGCCGGAGAATTTGCCGGCGACCCGGCCGAGGATGTAGACGATGCCCACCGCGCCAGCGGCGAGGACGACGTCAAACTGCAGTTGCGCGCCGGCCAATGTGAAGAACGTGATCATGATCGGCGGGACGAAGAAGCGGATCGTTTCTTCTTCCAGCACGTAGCATTCCTTGTTGATGAGATTGGTGACGACGGTTCCGGCGATCATCGGTGTGAGGATCGGACTGGCGCCGAACAACATCGCGGCACCGGTTGTCAGGAACACGGTGATGATGACGACGTTGAGGCTTTTTTCCTTGCGGTCGCTGCCGTGTGAGATGGTCCGGACGGCGAGGCCGCTGATGAGGCCGATGCCGATGCCGAACAAGGCACTGAGACCGAGTTCCTGGAGCGGTTCGATCAACAGATGTCCAAACGACACGCCCGCGGTTTCGGTTCCAAGCAGGCTCATGCTGATCGACAGCAATACGCCGAAGAGGATGACACCAACCGCGTCATCGAGCCCGACGACAGGCAGGATCGTATCGGTGAGTTCGCCTTTGGTGCGATATTTCTTGTTCAACATCATGATCTCCGCCGGGCTGGTCGCCGCGGCGATGGCGCCGAGGATCAACGCGATCGGGAGACTGACGAAGAATTGTGTGACGAAGATGACGATGCCGGTGGTGGTGATCGCCTGGATGACGGTGATGATGGCGATCTTGGAGCCCGATTTCCGTAGTTTGCCGAACCACAGCTCGTTCCCCACCTGGAAGGCGATGAATCCGAGCGCGATGTCGGACAGGACCGACAGATCGGCGACGTCATCGAGGCTGATGAAGCCGGTGATCGGACCAAGGAACAGTCCGGCGACGAGATAGCCGGTGATGGACGGGATTTTCAAGTATTCGAAGACCCGGCCCATGAATAGGCCGGCAAGGATGATGATGCCCAGATTGACGATGGCTTTGGCCAGGTCGCCGTGGACGGCGGCGTTCAGTAACATGACATTCATGATGTTCACTCCCAATGAAAAGAAACACAGAATCGAGTTCGTCGAACTGTCCTTCTCGTTAACTAGCAAATTGGATCGGTTCGGTGACTTTCACCACTTGTGATTATACTCCGATTTTTAGGAAAATCAAGGGGTTTGATAACGAAAAAAATGACTGAATAGTCAATCACTGGTCAAAAATGTTTACGCTGTGCGATGAACTCCCAATGAAAAATTTTCATAAAAAATATATGGCTTTATTAAGCCGATTTAACTTGATATAGTGACTGAATAGTCAGTTTTTACATGATGTAATCGCTATCATTTTCACTATTAATATTTCGATGAAATATTAATATGGTCAATGTAAGTGTTGACATGGTTTTCAGCGTCGTTTTTTTCGATGGAAAAAGTTGACAAAATCCTTTGACAGGAGTACAATAACAATCGGTCTTGCCAGAAAGAAGGAATGTATCAATGATTGCTGAAAAACGACTGCGCATCATCGACGCTGCGATGAAACTGTTCAATGAGTTTGGCTACCATGGAACGCCGACGTCGAAGATCGCCAAGAGGGCGCGCGTGAGTGTCGGTACGCTGTTCAACTATTTCGCCACGAAAGAAGAACTGATCGAGGCGATCTACATCCACATCAAGCTCCATTCGAAGATGAGTTTCCTAGAGCATTTGGAACCGCAGGACACCGAAATCGACTCACTCTTCTCAATGTGGCGTGCGATCATCATGTGGGGCGTTGAGAATCCCGAAGAATTCAAGTATCTTGAACTGTTCTGTCATTCGCCGTTTCGCAGTACCTACCGCACTGAGAAATCACTCGAAGCCTACAAGGTGTTTCAGGAAGAGATTCTCAAAAAGGTAACGCCCGACACCGTATGCGACAACTACCCTGACTACGTGCTACGCTACATCGACAACGCTCTGCACGCGGCGACCAGGTTCTTGTTGCAAAACGACATCGACGACGTCGAACCGTTCATCCGCTCCGCGTTCGAGATGTTGTGGAATGGTCTCGCGCATCGCTAAGCAATCAAAAAGGCTCACAATCGTGAGCCTTTTTTTTGTGGTCAGGATATGGCCGACAGCAGCACTTCGTGACAGATTGAACCACGCAGACGATTCTTTGAATCGACGATTGGAACATCGTAGTCCGCTTCGTCCAAAAGGGATATGAGATCCTTGATGAAGTTCTGTCGGTAGTACGGTTCAAGATCAGTCTTGAGCAGTTTCTCGACGGTCATTTTACGCGAGACGTCGAGATCCTCGAAGGTGACATAGCCGAGGTAGTGATTCTCCTCGTCGGTGACGAACGCCACGTCGAGTTCGAGTTCGGCGAGCTTGTCACGGGCGTCGGTGCGCGGCGTGTCGGGCGTGAATGACACGGGGATCTCTTTCATGATCTGTTTTGCCCGCAATACCTGGGTCTTGTCAACGTCAGCGATGAAGTCGCGGACGTAGTCGTTGGCCGGGTTTTCGAAGAACGAAGCCGGTTTGCCCAGTTGTACGATTTCGCCGTCTTTCATCAGGGCGATGCGGTCACCAAGGCGGAACGCCTCGTTCATGTCATGGGTGATGAAGACGATCGTCTTGTCGATGTAATCTTCGAGATTGAGCAGTTCTTTCTGCATTTCGCGGCGGATCAGCGGATCGAGCGCGCTGTAGGGTTCGTCCATGAGCAGGATGTCGGGATCGTTGGCGATTGCGCGGGCGAGCCCGACGCGTTGTTTCATACCGCCCGAGAGTTGATGTGGATAATAGGTTTCCCAGCCCTTGAGGCCGACGAGTTCGATTGCCTGTTTGGCCATCTCGTCGCGGTCCTTATTGGGGATGCCTTTGACTTCCAGGCCGTACTCGACGTTGGCCAGCACCGTGCGGTGACTGAGCAGACCGAAGCTTTGGAAGACCATCGAGATCTTGTTGCGTCGCAGTTCGAGCAGTTCTTTCTTGTCGAGTTTGGTAACGTCCATGCCATCGATCGTGATCGAGCCGCCGGTCGCCTTGTTGAGGCGGTTGAAACAGCGGATCAAGGACGACTTGCCGCTGCCCGACAAGCCGACGATGACGAACGTCTCGCCTTTCTTGATGTGGAAGTCGGCGTAGCGGACGCCGACGGTACAGCGGGTTTGTTCGCGGATCTCGGCGTTGGTGGCACCGTCATTGTACAGGTGCTGCGCCTGTTGCAGGCGCTTGCCTTTGCCGAAGATCAGTTGGAGGTTGTCAACGCGGATGTAGGGTTGTTCATTCGGCATGGACGGTTCCTCCTTCCAGCGAGTTGGCCGCCCCTTGCAGCAGACGGTCCAGGATGATGGCCAAAAACACGATCGCGAACCCGGCCTGGAAGCCGCGTCCGACTTCGAGTCGGCGGATTGCGATCAGGACCTCTTCGCCGATGCCTTCGGCACCGATCATCGAGGAGATGACGACCATCGCCATCGCCATCATCGTCGTCTGGTTGACGCCGGTCATGATCGTGGCGAGGGCTTGGGGCAGTTCAATCTTGAACAGCATCTGCGCCGGGGTCGAGCCATAGGCCTTGCCGGCCTCGATGACTTCCTTGTCGACGCCGGTGATGCCGAGATAGGTTAATCTTATCAGTGGTGGGATCGCGTAGATCGTGGTCGCGAACACGGCCGGCACGCGGCCCAGTCCGAACAGCATGACGGCCGGAATCAGATACACGAACGACGGCATCGTCTGCATCGCGTCGAGGACTGGTTTCAAGATCTGTTCAATGCGTTCGTTCTTCGCCATCAGGATGCCGACGGGAAGTCCGACGACGAGTGACACGATGACACTGATGAGGACGATCGCGATCGTGTAGATCATGCTGTCCCAGAGATCAAACATGCCGATCGCGAACATCATCACGCCGAGCAGACTCGCCATCTTGTAATCGTAGTACTTCTTGCCAAGCAGGAAGACGATCATGACAAACAGCCACCACGGTACGAACGACAGCGCCGCTTCGACGCCGTTGAACAGATTGGCGATCACCAGCGTGATGAAATCGAACAGCGCCGACAGATTCGTCAGAATCCAGTCGACGATGACATCGAAAATCGGGGCGATCGAGAATTTCAGAAAATCAGGATATTCTAACAATGTAATTCACCTCACAAGGAAAATAAACAGTGCGGCGCACTGTTTATTGAATGGCTTCCATGATGTTGTCGTACGCTTCGGTGGTGACCCAGTCGCCCCAGAGATCGGTGTTCTCTAAGAGGAACCAGACGGCCGCGTCATAGGCTTCGACTTCGTTTTCCTGCATGTAGGCGAGGGCGGACGAGGTGATGCCGGACGAGGTTTCGTAGTTTTGCAAGAAGGCGTAGACTTCGGGGTAGTTGTCGGGGAAGTCGGGATCGACGGCGACGTTCACGTCAACCGACGGGAAGGCACCGATGCCCTGTGCGAAATCGTCGGCGCTGTAGGGGCTGTCATCAAGCAGGACCATGTCGTACAGGCCAATCGCCCAGGTCGGTTCCCAGTTGTAGCCGACCCACGGCTCTTCGTTGGCGTAGGCGCTCGCCAACGTGGCGTTGAGCGCTGCGCTCGAATCAATTGTCTTGAAGGTGAAGAAGTCGTCGAGGCTGTATGCTTCCATCTTGTCATAAAGGAAGACCGTTGCGCTCCATCCTTCGGGTCCGCCGTAGATGATGCCCAGATCCCCGCCTTCGGGGTTGGGGAACAAGTCTGCGTAGTCCTTCAGGTCTTCGACGTGCGTCAGGTCGGGATACTGTTCCTGGAGATAGGCCGGGATGTACAGACCCTGCTGGTTGTCGTCGAAGTTGGTCGCGACTTCGAGGTAGTCGCCATTGGCGATGTCGTCGTCGTAGGTCACGATGTTGTCGCTCCACAGTTCCATCGTCAGATTGACGTCCTGGCTCTTCAGTCCGGACACCATGATCGATGTGTCGGCGGGAACGATGTCGACGGTGACGCCGTATCCTTCTTCTATGATGATCTTGGCCACTTCATCGTGGAAGGCGTTGGAATCCCAGTTGCCTTCGCCGATGACGATGACCTCTTCCTGGGCACAGCCGGCGAGGGCGAATGCGAACAGGAATCCTGCGAATAGTGTCATTACTTTCTTCATGTGTGTTTCACTCCTTTGATTTATACAACCTATAATATAGCACAAAGTTGTCAGATTTACAAACCACAGACTGTCCTTAAAGCAAATAAAAAGGCGCTTTATGCGCCTATCTTGTCGATGAAAACACTATCACTATTTTTTTATGAAATCAATGGTTTTTTGTGATATTTCATACGTTCCGCTAAAATGCAGCACGTCACCGGCTTGGAATACGTAGTCACGCGGGACCGACGACAATATGCCACGGCTGACGGACTCGACGCCGAACAATGTCGCGCCACTTGTCGATGGCCAGTCGGTGTCGCCAGCGGGTGTCCCCACCAGGTCGTGGTCGGCATGGAGCGTCACGGCGAAATGTTCGATCGGAATTGTCGTCTGGGCCGTGTGGACATGGTTCTTGATCGTCTTGAGCTGATGTTCGAGTTCGCGGTCGACGCGCTTGCGGGTCTGGATCAGTTCGGAGATGGTCTGGAATGTCTGGTCGACCTTGCGCCGCTTGCGATAGAACGCGAGGAAATCGATCGCGGCGTCGCGCGATTCGACGAACGCGCCGCTCTTGTCCTTGATCGTGATGATCTGAAATTCGGCTAAGAGGTGGAGCGACTTGCGAATCGTTTCGGGCGACACGTTGTAATGGGACGCGGCGAGGCTGCGTCCTTTCAGTTTCTGTCCGGTCTTGATCTTGCGCTGTTTGATCTGTTGCGCGAGATCGATCGCGATCTCGAGATAGCGCGGTTGGGTTTCGGGTTGTTTCATGATATCACCATGTATTATTATATCACGACTTTCACGAAAACAAGCCAACAGACGACAAAATCCCTAGCCGATGCACCGTTTTGTGATATAATATGGTTGACTGGAAAGGAGCTGTTTGTTTGAAGGACGGACGGATCATCAAACTGATCGGTGGACTCTACACCGTATTGGACAAGGCGGGACACACCCACGAGCGGAAAGCGCGCGGGAAGTTTCGCCATATCAACGAGAGTCCCAAGGTCGGCGATCTCGTCACGTTCGACGACGATCTGATTCAGACGGTGGAAGAACGGCGCAACAACCTGCATCGCCCGCCGATCGCCAACGTCGATCAGGCACTCCTGATCAACAGTGCCAAACAGCCGGATTTCAGTTTCATGCTGCTCGATCGATTCTTGATGCTGATCGAGAACGAGGACATCAAACCGATCATCGTCGTCACGAAGATCGATCTGATGTCAGACGACGAACTGAACGAGTTGAAAGAGCAACTCAAATACTACGAACAGTTCTACCAGGTCCTCTACCTCAGTCCCAAGACCGGCGAGCACGTGGAGGAACTGAATCATTTGTTCGAAGATAAGGTCAGCGTCTTCGCCGGCCAGACCGGCGCCGGCAAAAGCAGTCTTTTGAACGCCCTGCATCCCGATTTCGATCTCGAAACCGGTGAGATCTCCAAAGCGCTCGGCCGCGGTCGGCACACGACGCGTCACGTCGAACTGCACCAGCTGCTCGGCGGCCTCGTCGCCGACACGCCCGGCTTCAGCCGGCTCGACTTCTACGACATCGACATCGACAACGTACCGATCAACTTCGTCGATTTCTTCGAGCTGTCGCATCAGTGCAAGTTCCGTGCCTGCACCCACATCAACGAACCCAAGTGCAAAGTCAAAGAAGAACTGGCCAACGGCAACATCCTGCAAAGCCGCTATGACAATTACGTCATGATTCATGACGAGATCAAGACTCAGAAACCAAAATACTAGAGGTGATGACATGATAATCGCACCATCGATCCTATCCGCCGATTTCGGCAATCTCGAGAAGAGCATCGAACCCGTCAAGGACGCCGAATGGTTGCACGTCGACGTGATGGACGGCCACTTCGTGCCCAACATCACGATCGGTCCGGTCGTTGTCAAAGGACTGCGCGGCATCACCGAGCAGGTCCTCGACACGCATCTGATGATCACCGATCCGCTCAAGTACACGAAAGCGTATGTCGACGCCGGCAGCGATCGCATCACCTTCCATTTCGAAGCCGTATCGGATGCGATCAAGACGGCCGAGGAGATTAAGAAACTCGGTGTTAAAGTCGGTGTTTCGATCAAACCGAAGACTGATGTCAAGGTGCTTCTGAAAGTCTTGGAGTACGTTGACCAGGTGCTTGTGATGAGCGTCGAACCAGGCTTTGGCGGACAAGACTTCATGCCGGAAGCCGTGGAGAAAATCAAGGAGCTCGTGACCCTCCGCAAGGTCATCGATAACAACTACTTGATTGAAGTCGACGGCGGCATCAACAAAGAAACGGCCGCCCTCTGCAAGGAGGCCGGGGTCGACGTGCTCGTCGCTGGCTCGTACATCTTCAAGGACAAGAATCCCGCCGCCCGGATGAACGATCTCCGATGAGATGTCTGATTTTCACGGGACCCGACAACTACGACATCAACCGCCATTATAAGCCACAACAGGGAGATTATGTGATCGGCGCCGATCAGGGCGCACTGTTTCTCGCGAAACACGGTCACACGTTCGATCTTGCCCTCGGCGACTTCGACAGCGTGAGTCGCGCCGAACTCGAACTGATCACCAAATACGCCAATGACGTGAAACGCGTTCCAAGCGAGAAAGATGAAACCGACACCGATCTCGCCGTGCAGCACGCCCAAGACATGAACGCGGAGAAGATTATCGTCTACGGCGGACTCGGTGGACGATTTGACCACTCGCTTGCGAATCTATCGCTTCTACGCCGTGGCAATGTCACGCTCGTCACCGACGACGTGATCATGTACATGCTGTCTCCGAATACCTATGACATCGAGAATCACTACAAATACATTTCGCTCTTCGCCATTGAAGACATAACAGGACTCACTTTGAAAGGATTCAAGTACGATCTGGATCACGTTGATCTCAAGGTCGGCGATCCGCTCGGTGTCTCCAACCAGGGCGAAGGCCACATCTCCTTCGACGCGGGACTCCTCCTCGTCATACATCAAAACGAATAAACGTACGAAAAAAGAGCTCGCGAGAGCTCTTTTTCAAAAAAGAAAGGGAGGGAGATTATGAAGGTGTTGCTGGTGAGGCATAAAAAAAGCCGATAAACGGCTTTTTGCAAGCAGTTTAAGCGCGTTTTACCAGTCCGCTCTTGAGTGCGCGAGTGGACACGTAAACTTTCTTGATCGTGCCGTCTTCGTCGACGATGCGGACTTTCTGCAGGTTCGCTTTCCAACGTTTCTTGGTCGTTGCGAGCGAGAACGAACGACTGTTGCCGCTCATACCTTTTTTACCGGTTACGTAACATTCTCTGGCCATAGTAGAACCTCCTTCGTCGGATTTAACAGCATAAATAATAATACCACAAACAAGCGAAAAATCAAGCCCTAAACTTAAGTTTTTTTACAAATGGCGCATTCGTCGTGCGCCAGAGGGTGGTTATTGATATAATAAGTATAGAAAGTGAAGTGATGAACATGGTGTCCCTGTACGATTTGTTCATGCGTCCCTTGGAACAGCGCGGCATTCGAAAAGCCCGCCGTGAACTGATCAAGAAGGCCTGCGGCAAGGTGCTCGAGATCGGCGCCGGAACCGGCGCGAACGTCGCGCACTACAACGCTGACTGCGTCACTGACGTGACCGTAACCGACAAGGTGGTCAACAAGCATCTGGCCAACAAACACGCCCAACTGATCACCGTTTTGGAAGCGGATGCGATTGATCTTCCGTTTGACGACGACAGTTTTGACACCGTCGTGCACACGCTCGTCTTTTGCAGCATCCCCGATGTCGACAAGGGACTCCAGGAGATCAAGCGGGTGTTGAAACCAGGGGGCAAACTCGTCTTCATCGAGCACGTTCTACCGCAAAAGCAGGGATGGCGGCGGCTCTTCAGAGGCATCAATCCGGTCTGGCGGCTGTTCAGTCACGGCTGTTCGCTGACCAAGGATTTTCACAAGAGTCTGCTCGACAACGGCTTTGATCTCGAAGAAAACGGCCGTTTCATGAACACCGTATTCTTCTATGGTGTGGCATCCGTAACGCCGATTTAGGATGAATTCTTTGATGTTCAAAATATGAGTGTTCTTTCATATGTTCTTGGCTTAACAAAAGGAAATGCTGTAAGTGTTGCAAATCCCAGAATTATGTGATAAAATGAACAAAGTCATAAAAACTACAAACAATTGACTACAGCAACACCAATGGAGGAAAACCAAAATGAACCCAACTGTAATTGATGGCAATCTGCTCAAACTGTTGATCACGAATGGTACCATCGCACTCCGCAACGATCATCAACGCATCAACGAACTGAACGTCTTTCCGGTTCCCGATGGGGACACCGGCAGCAACATGCAGTCGACGATGATGAGCGGTGTCAAAGCGATCTCAGCGCTCGAAAACGAAACGATCGACAAAGTCGCAAAAGTATTGTCACGGGGATTGCTCATGGGGGCAAGGGGAAATAGCGGTGTCATCCTGTCGCAGCTCTTCAGCGGATTCGCGAAAGTGTTCCAGGGCAAAGAACAGGTCAACACCAAAGAATTTTTTGAAGGCATGCTGCAAGGCGTCAAACAAGCCTACAGCGCCGTCATCAATCCGGTCGAAGGAACGATTCTCACCGTCGCCCGTGAAGCCGCGGAGAAGGCGCTCGAAGTCGCCACCGACGAATCCGGATTGCTGGACATCTTGCACGTCTACATCGACGAAGCCTACGAATCACTCGAACGCACGCCCGATCTGCTCGCCGTCTTGAAAGAAGCCGGCGTCATCGACAGCGGCGGCGCCGGATTCAACGTCATCGTCGACGGCATGATCTGGGCCCTCGAAGGCCAGATCCTCGAAGACAGCAAGTTTTCGACCGTGCCATCGGTCGCCCAGGAAATCGGCACGTACGAGTCGACCGAAGACTTCGGGTACTGCACCGAGTTCATCGTTCAGCTCAAAGACGGTGCCAAATTCAACAAAGACAAATTCACCAAGCGGATCAGCCGCTTCGGCGACAGCCTCGTCGTCGTCGCCGACGACCAGATCTGCAAGGTCCACATCCACACCAAAACGCCCGGTGACGTCCTCAACTTCGGACAACAGTACGGCAATTTCGCAACGCTGAAGATCGAAAACATGACGCTCCAGCACAGTGAAACGCTGCTCCACACCGAACACGAAGGCGAAGACGGCCAGGACTGCGGACACAAACACGTCCACTACGAAGGACCGAGCTCGAAATACGGCATCATCACCGTCGTCAACGGCAAAGGTCTGAAAGAAACCTTCAAGGAAATGGGCGTCAGCTGCATCATCGACGGCGGTCAGACGATGAACCCTTCGACCGAGGACTTCATCGAAGCCGTCGAGAACATCAAGGCCGACCACATCATCATCATTCCCAACAACGGCAACGTCATGCTGAGCGCGCAACACGCCGCCCAGTTCATGGAAGACAAGAGTGTTCACGTCGTCCCCGCCAAGACAATCGCCCAGGGCTATGCGTCCTTGACGATGTTCGACGCCAACCAGGAACTCGAGGAGAACCTCGCGGAAATGCAGGAACTGATCGAGAACGTCAACAGCGGCGAAGTCACCTACGCCATTCGTGACACCGAGTACAAGGGCATCAAGATCAAGAAGGACCAGTTCATCGGCATCGCCAACGGAGATATCGTCACCGCCGTCGACAGCCGTCAGGACGCCGTCAACAACCTGATCAAGGAACTCGTTCACGACGACAGTGAAATCATCACGATCATGTACGGCAACGAAGTCGACGAAGAGGAACTCGAAGCCGTCAATCTCCACCTCAACAGTCACTATCCCGACCTCGAAGTGGAACTGATCGAAGGCAACCAGGCGGTCTACGCCTACATCATCGCCGTAGAATAACATCCAAAAAGAGGAGAAATCCTCTTTTTTTGTTTGAATCGTGCTGAATTGTGATTCAGTGAATTACGATTCAGTGAATCATGATTCACCTTTTTTAAATGGAAATACGAAAAGCGTCCGAATAAAGCGTCTATTTGTGCTATAATTTTAACGAGGAACGAGGTGATTTTATGAGCCGTCTGGAAAGCATCAAAGGCATCGGCCCCAAACTCAAGGAGAAATTCAATCGTAACGGCATTTACGATTGTTTCGACTTGATCCGACGCTTTCCCTCGCGCTACGAAGTCTATCACCTGACAACGCTCAAGGACGCCGCCGACGGCGTCCGCATCACGATCGAAGCCAAAGTCACGAGTGTGCCCAAAGTCGCCTACATTCGCAAGAACTTCAACCGTCTCAGTTTCGACGTCACGATTGAAGGACGCACCTTCAAGGTCGCGATCTTCAACCGCGACTACCTGAAGAACATTCTCGACCTCGGTGCCGACATCGTGCTCACCGGCACGATCGACCGTGTCCACAACTCGTTCACCGCAACGACCTTGAAACTCAAAGAAAACTTCAAGAACGAAATCGAACCCGTTTACAACGTCGACGGCGTTTCGAACAACCAGATGAGCAAGTTCGTCCAGAAGGCGATCGAGGAATACGGTCATCTCATCGAAGACGACCTGCCGAAACGCTTGATAACGAAGTATAAATTGATCAGCTACCACGATCTGATTAAGATCGTTCATCGTCCCAAGACGATGAAGGAACTCGACAAAATCACCCGCCGCGTCAAGTACGAAGAACTGTTCAAGTTCCAGTTCAAGATGCAGTACACCCGCCTTAAAAACAAATCGAAGAAGTCCGAGATCAAACGCTACGACGTGAACGTACTCCGCAACTTCATCGATCGACTTCCCTACGAACTGACGAACGATCAGAAGAAGGCGACCAACGAAATCATGAAGGACATCAAGTCGCCCTACGTGATGAACCGCCTCCTCCAGGGCGACGTCGGCAGCGGCAAGACCGTTGTCGCCGCGATCACCGTGCTCGCCGTTCTCGAGGCCGGCTTCCAGGTGGCGATGATGGCGCCGACGGAAATCCTCGCCAAACAACACCACCGCACCTTCAGTGAGTTATTCCGGGACACCGATTACAAAGTCATCCTGCTCACCGGCAAACTGTCCCGCGAGGACCGCCAGCTGGCCAAGGATTTCATCGAGTACCACAATAACGTAATGATCATCGGCACCCACGCACTCTTCAGTGACGACATCGTCTACAACAACCTCGGCTACGTCATCACCGACGAACAACATCGCTTCGGCGTCGAACAACGCCGTAAGCTCCGCGAGAAGGGCTTCAACCCCGACGTTCTGTACATGACCGCGACCCCGATTCCGCGTACCCTCGCGATCAGCCTGTTCGGCGACATGGACATCACGACGATCCGCGAAAAGCCCAGCGGCAGACAGCCTGTCGACACCAAACTGTTCACCACCGATCAGCTCGACATGGTATACATCATGATCGACGACGAGCTCCGCAAGGGCCATCAGATCTACGTCGTCACGCCACTCATCCTCGAAAGCGAATCGAGCGACTTGTCCAACGCCCAGCGGGTGTTTTCGCAGATGCAGAAACAGTTCCCGAACAACATGGTCGGGCTGATGCATTCGAAGATTCGTCAGGAGGACAAGGACAAGGTGATGGAGATGTTCGAACAGGGCGAGATCGACATTCTCGTCTCGACGACCGTCATCGAAGTCGGCGTCGACGTCAAGGGCGCGACCTTGATGGTCGTCTTCGACAGCGAACGCTTCGGTCTCAGCCAGCTTCACCAGCTCCGCGGCCGGATCGGCCGCAGCGACAAGAAGAGCTACTGCCTGCTGGTCTACAACGACACCGAAGGAGCCAAGGAACGGCTCGAAATCATGGAACGGACCGACGACGGCTTCCGACTCAGTGAAGAGGACTTGCGCCTGCGCGGGCCCGGTGAGTTCTTCGGCTATCGCCAAAGCGGCGACATGAAGTTCGACCAGGCCGACATCGTCCGGGACGTGCACATCCTCGAAATCGCCAAACAGGACGCCCTGGACATCCTCACCGACAAAGCCAGTTACTACGATACCGCGTATCAACTGTTGTTCAAATATCTCAAGAACGCAATTCGACGCACCAATCTCGACTGATTGTGCTATAATAATCTCACAAAGAGGTGACAACCATGATCAAAATCGCAGTAGATGCCATGGGTGGCGACTACGCCCCCAAGGAACAAATCGAAGGCGCCATGCTCGCCATCCGGAAGATCCCCGACATTGAAATCACGCTGTTCGGCGACGAACCGACGGTCAAAAGTCTTCTCACCAATGACGAACGGATCACCGTCGTGCACACCGAAGGAGTCATCGCGATGGGTGAAAAGGATCCCATTTCGGCGATCCGCAGCAACCGCAAGAGCTCGATGGCGATGGCCCTCACCGTCGTCCGCAAGGGCGACTGCGACGCCGTCGTGTCCAGTGGCGCGACGCAGGCCTTGATCGCCGGCGCGCACATTCTCGTCGGCCGCTTGAAAGCGATGAAACGGACTGCGATCGCCCCGCTCATCCCGACCGTCAGAGGCACCAACACGATTCTCCTGGATGCCGGCGGCAACATCGAAATCAAACCGGAGTACATGCTGCATCAGGCGTACTTCGCGCACATCTACGCCCATGAAGTGATGGGCATTGCCGAGCCCAAGATCGGTCTCGTCAACATCGGCACCGAAGCCGGTAAGGGCCGCGACCTCGATCAGGAAGTCTACAAGATGTTCGAACAAGACAAGATCCTCAACTTCGTCGGCAACGTCGAACCGAAAGACGTGCTCGATCCGCCATGCGACATCCTGATTTCCGACGGGTTCACCGCCAACATCGTGATGAAAACCGTCGAAGGAACGGCCAAGGGCATCGGCAAGATGTTGAAACAGGAACTGTCCCGCGGCATTCTCGGCAAACTCGGTCTCGTTCTCTCACTCGGCAACCTCAAGCGCTTCAAGAGTCGCCTCAGTGCCGAAGAAATCGGCGGCGCGATGATCTACGGACTCCGCGGCGTGGTCGTCAAGGCGCAGGGCGCCTCGAAAGCCGTCGGCTTTTACAACGGCATCCGCCAGGCGGCCGTGATCTGTCGCAACGACGTGCTCGCCAAAGTCACCGCGGTGATTGAGAAGGAGTTCGAGTAGAATGAAGAAACTCCAAGAGTTCTTCGGATTGTCGTTTTCCGATCTCGATCTGCTGACGACGGCGCTGACGCATTCGAGCTACGCCAACGAGAACAACTGCGACTCGAACGAACGGCTCGAATTCATCGGCGACGCCGTCTTGGACGTGATGATGGGCAAGTACCTCTATGAAAAGTATCCGAACTACAACGAAGGCCAACTCACCAAACTTCGCGCCAAGAATGTTTGTGAAAGCGCCCTTGTCGAATACGCCAAGGCGTGCAAACTGAACAAATATTTGTTGCTCGGAAAAGGCGAGGAAAAGAGTGGTGGTCGAACCCGCACCGCACTCCAGGCCGACGCCTTCGAAGCCCTGATCGGCGCCGTCTACATGGACAAAGGTTTCAACGAGTGCTACAAGATCTTCGACAAGGTCGTGATCCCGCTCGTCGAAGAAGATCGCGCCGACGACTTCATTGACTACAAGTCCTATCTCCAGGAGCTCGTCCAGTCCGACAAGCGTACGCTCGAATACAAGATCATCGACGAATACGGCCCCTCGCACGACAAGACGTTTGTCACGCGCGTCTACATGGACCAGATTCTGATGGGCGAAGGCAAGGGCAAAACAAAGAAGGAAGCCGAACAAAACGCGGCCGAAATGGCGCTCAAAAAGCTCGCCATCCGGTCAATCAAATTCTAAAAAAGATTATTGGAAAATAGTCTTTTTTTTCACTTTTTTTATGATATAATAGACTTCCAAGCGAGGTGAACAGATTGGACACGATGAACATCAAACAACTGATCAAACAAAACATCGTCGACTTCAGCGAACTGGTGTTGAACAATTATCATAAAATCGGACTGGACGAAACCGACGCGGTGATCATCATCAAACTCAACTACTTGCTGAACCGCAACATCACCTTCATCCATCCCAAGAAGCTGGCCGACATGCTGAGCATTTCCGCCGGCACCACCACCAAACGCATCAACAACCTGATCGACGCCGGCTACATCAACATCGAACTGAAACCAAACGGCAACGGCAAGGAAACCGAAGTGTTCAACCTCGACACCGTCATCGAACGCATCATCAAGGCCGATTTTGAAGACAAGATGAGCACCAAAGAGGACGAGGACACGGTGGAAAAACGCCTCGTGCAACTGTTTGAAACCGAATTCCGCCGCCCGCTCAGCGTGCTCGACATCCAGACCATCACCAAATGGCTGAACGACAACTACACCTATGATCAGATCAAGAACGCCCTCTACGAAGCGGCCAAGGCGCGCAAGCTCTCGATCAAGTACGTCGACGCCATCCTCCTTCGTCAGGACGAGGAACCAAGTGACAAGAAGAAGTACAACCAGACGACATTAATCAAGGACCTGAAGAAGATATGGACCGAGTAGACCGGATCCTCCATGTTCTCGACGAGATGTTCCCCGCTGCCCAGTGCGAACTGAATCACACCAATGGGTTCGAACTGCTCGTCGCCGTCATGCTCAGCGCCCAAACCACCGACAAATCCGTCAACTTGTTGACGGATTCCCTATTTCAGAAGTACAAGACCCCGCAGGATTACCTCGATGTCGACATCACCGAACTCCAAAACGACCTGCGGTCGATCGGACTCTACAAGAACAAGGCCAGCAACCTGCAGAAGATGTGCAAGATGCTGATCGAGGAGTTCGATGGCCAGGTGCCACACCGTCAGGAACACCTCGAAACGCTTCCCGGTGTCGGTCGCAAGACCGCGAACGTGGTGCTCAGCGTCTGGTTCGGGGTGCCCCGCATCGCCGTCGACACTCACGTCGAACGGATCAGCAAACGCCTCAAGCTGGCCTACGAAAAGGACTCGGTCGTCAAGGTCGAAGAGAAACTGATGCGCAAGATCCCCCGTGACCGCTGGAGCAAGACGCACCATCAGATGATCTTCTTCGGTCGCTATCACTGCAGTGCCCGGAAACCCGACTGCAGGGACTGCAAGCTGATCGACCTGTGCAAATACAAACAGCGCTACGACTGGCAAGACCAAAGCGAATGACTGCGAGTCATTCGCTCTTTTTTTTCATATTTATTCCAAATACGGCTTTATCAAGCGAAATACTTTTGGTTTGACTACGAAACTATGATACAATGGTAGCAACGACCGACAACCGGTCGGGCAACTTGGGAGGAGCGGATGACAATGAAACGACTATTAATTCTAGTGACTTTGCTGCTGGCGGGTCTCCTCGGTGCGTGCGACGCACCGGCCGAGACCACGAGTTTCGAAGTCTTTTTTGATACGATGGGAGGATCCGAAATCGACGCGATCACCGTCGATCTGGCCGACCCCGTCAGTGCTCCTGATGATCCCGTCAAGGAGGGCTACGTCTTTGATGGATGGTATCTGGACGAGAACTATCGCAACGCTTATGACTTCGCCAATCCGATCACGGGCGATTTGACGCTCTACGCGAAATGGGTCGAAGACACCGACGACGATCCCGATGATCCCATCAGCGAAACCACGATCACGTTCGTATCCAACGGCGGCAGCGCCGTCGCCCCGATCACGGCCGACGCCGGGAGCCCAGTCACGGCACCCGCGGCACCGACGCGCGAGGGCTTCGTGTTCGGCGGTTGGTACACCGATGCCTCGTTCACCACGCCATTCACGTTTGATGACATGCCACAGAACGATGTGACGCTTTACGCCAAATGGATCGCCGCGACGGTGGACACCGTCACGATCACGTTCCACACCAACGGTGGTTCGATCGTCAACGCGATCGTCGCCGAGCCAGGCGACGCCATCGGTCCGCCGGCGGAACCGATCAAGGAGGGCTTCGTGTTCGGCGGCTGGTACGCCGACAGCGCCCTGACGACCGCATACGAGATTCCCACGGTGATGCCGGATGTGGACACCGATGTCTACGCCAAGTGGATCAACCCGGCCGATCTGGTCTACACCGTATCCTTTGAATCGAATGGCGGTTCGTTCATCGAGCCTGTCGTACAGACCAAAGGACAGAACATCACACCACCGGTCGATCCGACCAAGGACAACTTCGTGTTCGACGGTTGGTTCACCGACAGTCAGCTGACGAACGCCTACGGCTTCGACGACGCGCCGACGAGCGACTTCACGCTATACGCGGCATGGGTGGAGGATACGGCCGGCATGGTCCGGCTCAGCTTTGAAACGTTCGACGGCACGCCGATCGACGATCTGTGGGTGGAACCGGGCGTCTACACCTTGCTTCCGACCCACACCTATCTGGAAGGCCACGCGTTCTTCGCCTGGTATTACAACGCAACGCTCACCAGTCGTGCCCCGCTGGGCATCGCCGCGACGTCGGACATGACATTCTACGCCAAGTACGAAGCGTTCGCCGACATCGTCGTGTTCACCTTCGATTCCAACGGCGGCAGCTATGTCTATCCGATCTGGGCCGGCGTCGGCCGGATGGTCGATCAACCGGACGATCCGGTAAAAACCGGCTACGATTTCGATGGTTGGTATACCGACGAAGCGTTGACGAATCCCTACTACATGTGGTATCAGTACGAAGACATCACGCTCTATGCCAAATGGACCGAGCAAACCAACAGCGGTGAAGTAATTATCGATACACTCAAGGACGTCTTGATTGCGTGGGAGTTCACATGCACCGGCAATGTCTGCGAGTACGAGATTGCGAGCGGCTTCACCTACATCGTACACGTCGACACTGGAGTATTCATCTATGACAAGCATACCGTCGAAGAAGGGGACGGCGGCTATCGCAACTTCGACAGCGTGATCACGATCGATGACAACTGGGACGTCGACTACACCTACAGCGTCGACGAGAACTTCGGCTATCAGATCAACACCGATCTGACCGTCGAGGGCAACGTCCTCACAGCGACCTACAACGTAACGTTCTTCGATTCCAACGTCACGACCGAGGCGAGCCGGTTCGAAGCGGCGGTATCCTCGATCGAGTACTTCGCGGCCTTCGTCGAGGATCTCCTCGAAGCAGCCGGCATCACGATGGATGCGTTCAACTAAATGGAAAAAAGACTGATTCCAAAGCGGAATCAGTCTTTAATTTGGGCTTAATACATCGGGCCCGCTGGCATCGCCGGGGTTTTGTCGTCCTTGTCCTTGACGTTGACGACGGCCGCTTCGGTGGTGATGAACATCGAAGCGACGCTGGCCGCATTCAGCACGGCGTTGCGAGTGACCTTGGTCGGATCGATGATGCCGGCCTTGTGCATGTCGACCCAGGTGCCGCTCTTGGCGTCGAAGCCTTCGCCGGATTTGGCCTGTTTCTGTTTTTCGACCACTTCGACGCCGTCATAGCCGGCGTTTTCAGCGATCTGATAGATCGGCTTGAGCAAACTTTCGAGGACGATGTGGATGCCTTTTTGGACGTCCTGGTCCTCATCTTTGAGGGTGCCTTTGAGTTCGTTGTAGATGTCGACGAGGATTGCGCCGCCGCCGATCACGATGCCTTCCTCTACAGCCGCCTTTGTGGCGTTGAGGGCGTCTTCGATGCGCAGTTTCTTTTCTTTCAGTTCGACTTCGGTGGTGGCGCCGACCTTGAGGATGGCGATGCCGTCGGTCAGTTTGCCGAGGCGTTCGCGGAGGCGTTTCTTGTCGAAGTCGCTGGTCGAACGTTCGAGTTGTTCCTTGATGATCGCCACGCGTTCATCGATGTCGGCTTTGCTGCCGGCGCCTTCGAGAATCGTGGTCGTGTCCTTGGTGATGAGGATCTTCTTGGCGACGCCAAGGTCAGCGATCGTCAAGTCCTTGAGTTCCATCGACAGATCCTTGGCGTAGAAGGTGGCACCGGTGATCGACGCGATGTCGAGCAGCATTTCCTTCTGGTTGTCGCCGAAGCCGGGGGCTTTGGTCGCGACGGCGTTGAAGGTGCCGCGGAGTTTGTTGACGATGAGCGTCGAGGTGACCTCGTTCTCAAGGTCGTCAGCGATGATCAGGAGCGGTTTGTTCTGTTCTACGATCTGTTCGAGGACGGGCAGGACGTCCTTGATCGTCGAGACCTTCTGATCGGTGACCAGGACGTAGGCGTTTTCGAGCGCGATTTCCATTTTCTCGCGGTCGGTCACCATGTAGGGACTGATGAAGCCTTTGTCGTACTGCATGCCTTCGACGAGTTCGAGTTCGGTGTCGAAGCCTTTCGACTCGTCGACGCTAATGACGCCCGACTTGCCGACTTTGTCCATCGCCTTGGCGATGATGTCGCCGATTTCCTTGCTGGACGAGGAGATGCTGGCGACGTTGGCGATGTCGTTGTTGGTTTCCAGGGTACGGGTCTTTTCGAGCAGTTTGTCCGAGACGGCTTTGCCGGCTTTGAGGATGCCGTCCTTGAGCAGAACCGGATTGGCGCCCTTGTCGACACTGCGGATGCCTTCGTGAATCATCGCTTGCGCGAGCACGGTGGCGGTGGTGGTGCCGTCGCCGGCCTGATCGTTGGTTTTCGAGGCGACTTCCTGCAGCAGCTTGGCGCCCATGTTCTGATAGGCGTCGTCGAATTCGATTTCCTTGGCGATCGTCACGCCGTCGTTGGTGATGAGCGGACTGCCGTAGCTTTTTTCAAGTATGACGTTGCGTCCTTTCGGACCGATCGTGATCTTGACGGTGTCGGCAAGTTTGTCGACGCCTTCGATCATGCGCGTACGCGCGTCTTTCGAATAGAGAATGTCCTTGGCCATGATGTCACTCCTCGACGACGGCTAGGATGTCCGATTCCTTGATAATCAAGTACTCGGTGCCGTCCATTTTGACTTCGGTTGATGCGTACTTCTTGAAGACGACCTTGTCGCCTTCCTTGACGGCGATCGGTTGCAGTTTGCCGTCAAGCAGTTTGCCGGGACCGACGGCAAGCACTTTGCTGATCGTCGGCAGGTCGCGGTCTTCGGTGGTTAACACGATCCCGCTTTTGGTGGTTTTTTCCTGTTTGATCACTTCGAGTACGACGTGATCATGCAGTGGTTTCAACATGACATAACCTCCTTGAAAATGTATGAAATTATGATTTAGCACTCATTAAGTGCGATTGCTAATAATACTATATCGAATTATCGGAAATTTGTCAAGTAGCTTGAGATAAAAATATGACTTAAGCCCTTTGCTGGGTTGCTTATTACGATTTTAATTATGACAGAAATGTCACCAATGCAACCACTTATACAAGAAAATTGAAGGTATTGTAACCATGGACGAATTGATGAAAATGACGACTTTGAGCCACGAAACGAAAAAAGGGATGGTTTGTGAGCGATTTTTTCCATTGGCAAACGACGATTTTTGGAAGAATGTTGGCTACAATGGTATCAGGAGGTAAACCACATGAGCATACACAGTCTAAAGCATCGGATTCACAAACGCGCCAATTTGCGTAACCGGAAACAAGATTATTCGGACATCGGCAGTTTCATCAAAAAACGGCGCATGGAGTTGAATGTGACACAGGATGAACTGTCAAGCGGAACCTGTAGTCACAGTTATCTGTCCAAACTGGAAAACAACCAGATCGTCCCCAACGAATACTATGTCCGTGAGTTACTCGACAAACTCGAAGTCGACAAAAGCGTCTTCGAAACGAGTCTCAAGGACAAGCATTACGTGAACCGGATGATTCTGGCCTACTTCCAGATGGACGACAAGGCGATCACCGCCATCTATGACGAGATCCAATCGATCGAGCACAACACCATCATCAACCTATGCAAACTCGGCTACATCGTGTTCTTTAATCGGGAAGATGAAAACCAGTATGTGATGATGCTCGAGCATCTCATCAACAACATGACCGATCTCGAAGTCCGGTTGTATCTCTATTTCGCGGCCGTTTATTTTTCCAAGCAAGCAAAGTTCAAGACGGCCCTCGAACTGATCGTCCTTCAGGAATCATTGCCCCAGCAAAACGAATACCTGGCGGCGATGTTCCACGATCTCGCCTACGCCGTCAAACAACGACTCGGCGTCAAGAACTCGGCATCCGAGAATTACCAGCACGCGATGAATCTCTACAACAAGTATCACAACGTGACGCGGGTGATCCGGCTCGCCCTGCAGAAGATCACATGGATCGTCGAAGAACATCCGACCAGGGCGCTCGCGATGCTCGATATGGTCCGCATCGATCTTCTCGATGATCGCAACCGCGACCAGCATCACTTTTTAAAGGCATCGGCACTGTTCGCGCAGGAACGCTACAATGAGTCAACGCTGGCGCTCAAAGCGATTCCCAGCACGTCGCACCTTTACCTGCGCAAGATGACGTTGTTGCTGCAAATCTGCGTGATCGAGGACGATCACGACATGATCGATCGGATCCGCAGCAAGCTCAAAGAGTACAAAGCGGACAAAACACAAATGAACGACAAGATCCACTATCACTATCTGATTCAGACCGATCCGCAGGGACGCAAGGAATATCTGCGCGACATCGCCATTCCGTTCGCGATCAACGTCGAGGACTATCGTCGACTCGAAGAATACACCAACGAGATGATGCGCCTGTGCGCCGATTCATCGCGCTACAAGGAAGCCATCCAGCACTACCACAAATACCGCAAGGAAGTGCAGAAGATTCGACGCATTCTCCACTAAAAAACCACCGATTAGTCGGTGGTTTTTGCTTGCATGGCTTTGATGATCTTGTTGGCGAGACCGAGATAGTCGACGCCGATCGGCTCCTTCATGCCGAAAATCGACAAGTGATCCTGTGGTTGGCCGATGGGAATCGAGGCCAAGAGATCGGTCTTCAGTTTGTCGGCGACGATCTGGCCGCCACCTTCGCCGAAGATCTTCAGCGTCTCGCCCTTGTGTTCGAGATGGCTCATGTTTTCGACGACGCCGAGCAGATCGTGTTTCAACTGCTCCGCGGCGAAGCCGGCCTTGACAGCGATGTGCGACGCACTCGGATGCGGCGTCGTGACGATGATCATCTTGCACTGGGGAATGAAGTTCTGGATGTCGAGCGCAACGTCGCCGGTACCGGGCGGCAAATCGACGAGGATGTACTCGATGTCGTCGCTCCACACCACGTCGTAGAAGAAGTGCGTCAGCATCTTGCCGAGCATTGGACCGCGCCACATCAGCGGCTTGTCCGGCTGTAGGAAGAATTCGGTCGAGATCAGTTCGATGCCGTCGACGTTGTAGGGAATGATCTTCTCATCCTTGGTGCCTTTGGGCGGTGTGATCTCCATGTCGAGGATCGTCGGGATGCTCGAGCCGTAGACGTCGGCGTCGATGATGCCGACCGTCTTGCCAAGACGTTTCAAGGCGTAGGCGAGATTGGCCGTGACGGTCGATTTGCCGACGCCGCCCTTGCCCGATGCGACGCCGATGTACTTGACTTCGCGGGCGAGGATCGAATCGTCTTTCTTGTTCAGCTGGAACTCCGCCTTCATGCCCTTGAATCCCAGATCGAGTTTGATCAGTTTGGCGAGCTGGCGCGTCAGATGGCGCTTGTACTCGTCCTTGTCGCTCTCGAGACCGATGATCAGCGTGACGCTGTCTTTGTCGTCATCGATGTCGATGTGTTTGACGCCTCCGGTTGCGCCGAGGGTTTTCTCGCAGGAGGGGTCGATGAGCTGGTTGATGCGGTCTTTGACTTGTTCTTTTGTGTACATATAATCACCCATCTAAAATCATACCTTCGTGTCAAGAAAAAAGCAACCGATACACTAAAATATCAGTCGCTTGAATTCGGCTTGGAAGACGTCGATGTCACTCGCGATCGAATAGAGTTTCGATACGCGCAGTTCGATGTCCAGATAGGGGTGGATGCCCTCCTTGACATTGGTCACGAGCGGGACCGCGAGATCCTTCTTGATGGTGTTGAGATGGGCTCGTCCCGCGTCGTTCATGCCGAGGATGCGGAGATAGGGGACTTCGAAATCCGGCACATCGCTTTCCTTGACGTTGGCGAGGATGAAGGCGAGCGTGCGACGGACCTTGGAATTGGTGTAGCGTCTCGTCAGGATCTGATCGATGAGGTGCTGGACGCTATGGAACGAGGAAATGTTCAAGATGCGGTGTTCGAGGCCCTCGGTGACGTGGAAGATCTGATACAGTTCGTCGGCCGTAGCGCGGCCGAGAATCGCCTGTAGCGGCTCATGGAAATCCTCGTAGGTGACCGCTCGTCGGCCGAACAGACGCTTGGCGACGCTCGCGGGGACATAGGGGGAGATGTCTTCGCCCTCCACCATCATCCGGCGGATCGCCGTCGCGCTCTGGATCGCCTCGCCGTCGGCGATGTCGTCGTAATAGCCGCTCTTGTGACGGGGAATCGTGTGAAAGCTGATCCCCGGGTTGACGTGACGTCCGGCGAGAAGGTACTGGATGCCGAGGATGTTGTTGGGTTGGTCGAAGATGTCGTTGGGGTGGAGGTCGCGCATTGCCTTGTCGGAGGCCGTCGGATAGCTGTTGCCGTCTTTGAGATACCGGCGGACCAAGTCGTTGTAGGCGTCGCTTTCGAGCACGTCGCCGATCGTTTGAAGGGCCGCGATGTCACCGTGCTCGCTACCGAACCAGATCTCGTCGACACCGAGCAGATCCAAGGTCCGGACGGCCGTTTCGGCGAAGATGTCGGCATTTTGCACGGCAAACACGAACGGCAGTTCGACCACCAGATCGACGCCGTTTTCGAGTGCCATCTTGGTTCTCGTGAACTTGTCGATCACGGCCGGTTCGCCGCGTTGCGTGAACGAACTCGACATCACCGCGATGAGCGTGTCACACGACGAAAGGCGTCGAGTCTCCTCGATGTGATGCAGGTGTCCGTTGTGGAGCGGATTGTATTCAACAATGATTCCGACGGTTTTCATGTGATCACCGACTTCATTATACCGTATGATTGACAAAATCGCCCCTAGAAAGTATAATTTACTCACAATGACGAGGAGGTGCACCCATGAAATGGACGACGTACGAGCTGATCAAACAATACAATCGGGACAACACGATCGACGTCACGCTCGATCTGTCGGAGTTCATCGAAGGCACCGACATTCTCGCCATCAGTCCGGTTCGTGTGAGCGGTGAGTTCGAGATCTACGACAACCAGGAATTCGTGTTCTACCTGAGGATCGAAGCGACGTTGACGCTTCCCTGCGCGGTGACGTTGAAGGAAGTGGCGTACCCCATCGATCTCGATATCGAAGAGGCGTTTGTGAACGATCCCGACGACGATTCCAATCGAATTGAAGGAATAACTGTTGACTTATTGCCGATAATATGGTCTAATATATTATTGGAAAAGCCAATGCGGGTCGTAAGCGAGAACGCCTATGACGAGGTTGACTACGAAACCACCGAAGTGGAGGAGGAAACCACCAACGCATTCGCCGATCTCAAAGACTACAACAATTAGGAGTTGACTCAAGTGGCAGTACCGTTTCGCAGAACATCCAAGACGGCTAAGCGGAAACGGCGTACACACTACAAGATCAGCGTGCCCGGCATGGTTGTTTGCCCCAATTGCGGAGAAATGAAACTCTCGCATCGCGTGTGCAAAGAATGCGGACACTACGACGGTAGAGTGGTCGTACAGCCGAAGGACGACGACGTCCTCGAAGACTAGTTTCCGAAAGAAAACGCTGAAACCAGCGTTTTTCTTTTACAATTTTTTCGTTTCGTGATACGATTGGATTGCGAGGTGGAACCATGTACGAACACATCCCCGTGCTTCTCAACGAAGCACTCGAATATCTCCAAGTCAAACCGGACGGCATCTACGTCGACTGTACGCTCGGTGGGGGCGGGCATTCGCTCGCGATCGTGACCCAACTCTCCGCCAACGGCCATCTGTATGCCTTCGACCAGGACGACTATGCGATCCAACGCGCCGATCAACGCCTGCGGGATTACAGCGATCGATTCACGATCATTCCCGCCAACTTCGTCGACCTCAAAGCCGAACTCGCCAAACGCGGGATCACTCAGGTCGACGGGATTCTGTACGACCTCGGCGTCTCGTCGTTTCATTTCGACATGCCGGAGCGCGGCTTCTCGTACAACCACGACGCGCCGCTCGACATGCGCATGGATCAGCGTCAGACGCTGACGGCGGAAACGATTGTCAACGAGTATTCGTTCCACGACATCAAGCACATTCTCGAACGCTACGGCGAAGAGCCCTTCGCCAAACAGATCGCCCGCCGGATCGAACAGGTCCGCCGCAGTCAGCCGATCACGACGACGTTCGAACTCGTCGACGTGATCAAGAGTGCGTTGCCGCACAAGGTTCTATCCAAAAAGGGGCATCCTGCGAAAAAAACCTTCCAGGCGTTGCGCATCGCTGTCAACGACGAGTTGCGCGTCTTTGAAGAGTCGCTCGAACAAGCCTTCGACCTGTTGAATGAAGACGGCCGCATCGTCGTCATCACGTTCCACAGTCTCGAAGACCGGATCGCCAAACGGATGTTCCGCGACAAGTCGACGGTGACCGTGCCCAAGAACCTCCCCCTGCCGCCCCGTCCCGACGCACCGTTCGAACTTCTTCACCGCAAGGTGATCACCGCTTCGGACGCGGAACTGGCCGCGAACAACCGCGCCCACAGCGCGAAACTCCGGGCCATCAAAAAGCGAAAAAACTAATCAATGATATTGACATCCCAGGGTAGTTGTGTTAAGATATTTTTGCTACCCGAAGAAGCAGTAGTAGTTTAACGGTAAAACACCACCTTGCCATGGTGGAGTTGAGGGTTCGATTCCCTTCTACTGCTCCATTTTTTTCTTTCAGGGGGCCATTCGCTTGTTCCCCCGCATGAAAGCAAAGTGCAGGTGTAGTTTAATGGTAGAACTTCAGCCTTCCAAGCTGACTGTGAGGGTTCGATTCCCTTCACCTGCTCCATGTTGAACACATAGGTTTGATACTACGGTATCAGACCTTTTTTGTTATTCATAGGTTTTCAGAATTCATTCATGGTTCGAAGTGGATGGAACATGGTCGTGCGATTGCACCAAAAACGTCAATAAGTTGGTTGACTTGTATGTATTTCTTGCTTTGAAAATGGTATAATGAGACAAGGAAAATCCGAATGGAATAGAAGTATGAATGAAAGAAAAAACCGTACCATCACAAACGGAACCACACGGACTGAATACGATAATGATGACAGAAAAAGGTGACAATCATGAACTTCACAGATGAACTGAACAAACTTGGCGCACAAGTCTACACCATCCTTGATACGATGAAGATCGGTTATGTCAAGGACAAAGACCCGATTGCGTTTGATCGGAATCTGCCGTTTCAGGACATTGGAATCGGAGAACAATGGGGCGAACTGTTTGATTGTGCGTGGTTTAAACTGGAAGGAATCATCCCCTCCGACGATGTCGATTTGGTGTTGCTGATTGATGTTGGCGGCGAAGGGTTGGTGTACGATCACGACATGAAGATTGTGACCGGACTAACCAATAAACAATCGTCCTACGGCATTCCTCCCGAAAAACCCGGGAAGTATGTGGTGGAGTTGAGCAACTACCAAAAGGGAGATTTGCTAACCTATTTTGTGGATGCGAGCTGCAATGACTTGATGGGCTACGTTCAGGATGGCGGCAAGATTTCCGCTGCATACATCGCCAAAGAGAACAAACGATTGAAAAAAGTGTTGTATGACCTGGAGACGTTGATTGCGTTTCGGACCATCGATGATTCCGTTTCGGATCTCATCCAGGAGAGCTTCGAACGACTCCACGCCGACATGAACCAGCTGCCCGCGGTGTCCGCCATGTTGGATGCATATTACAACCAGGCCACGACCAAAGACGACCTGCAGGTCTATGCCACGGGCCATGCCCATCTTGACATCGCCTGGCTGTGGCCGTTGCGGGAAGGACGCCGCAAGGCGCTGCGAACCTTCGCCACCGCGCTTCACAACATGGACAAGTACGACGATTACATCTTCGGCGCGAGTCAATATCAGTTGTTTGAATGGGTCAAGGAGGACAATCCCGATCTGTTTCAGAGACTGAAAGAGAAGGTCAAGATCGGCCAGTTCGAACTGCAAGGTGTGTTCTGGGTCGAGACGGACCTCAACATTCCCTCCGGCGAATCGCTGATCCGCCAAATATACTATGGCAAACAGTTTGTCAAAGACGAGTTCAATCTCGACATCGATTACTTGTGGGAACCCGATGTGTTCGGCTTCACCGGCGCGCTCCCGCAACTGTTGAAACAATCCGGTGTCGAGGTGATGTTCTCGCAAAAACTGTCGCAGAATCAAATGAACAAGTTCCCCCATCACACCTTCAACTGGGAAGGCATCGATGATTCCGTGATCACCTGTCATCACTTTCCGGAAGACACCTATGATTCGAAAGTGCGACCGGAGTCGCTTGCAAAGATCAAAGACAATTACATCGAGCAAGACATCTTCCCCCATGCGATGATGGTGTACGGCGTTGGCGATGGCGGCGGCGGTCCCGGCGAGGAACACATCGAACGGTTGGCCAGAATCGCGAAACTGAATGGATTGCCGCCGGTTCACAGTTCCCGGGTGGATACCTATGCCAGTATGTTGCTGGCGGCCAGAGATCACTTGCCGACCGTCAAAGGGGAACTGTATTTTGAACGTCATCGCGGCTGCTATACCACCGAAGTCCTCAACAAACAAGCCAACCGCAACCTTGAATATTTGATTCACAACTATTTGTTTCTGACGTCACTACGCCACCTCTTGCTGGACGATCCGGTCCACATCGATGAAATCGATCCAGTCTGGAAAGAAATGCTGACCTATCAGTTCCATGACATCCTGCCGGGAACCTCGATCATGCGCGTCTATCATCTCACCAGACAACGGTATCCACAGCTGATTGACAAGATGAACGCCATCATCGACCGCGAACTGAAACAGCTTTCGAAATCACTTCGCTACGATGGCGACCTGATGGTTCTGAACCCGTCGCCGTTTTCGAAATGCGACTGGATCAAGTTCGATGACCAATGGTACAAAGTGGCAGCCGATCCGTACTCGATCGGCACGGTGATTCCACAACCGGCAAAGTCCTTCCAGAGCCAAGAAGCGTATTTGGAAAACGAATCGATCATCGCCAAGTTCAATGATAAAGGAAGTCTCACGTCGCTCTACAACAAACAGCTTGACAAAGAGTTCATCGATCGCGAACGGGTCGATGACGACATCACCATATACATCGAGAAGTCCGACATGTACCCGGCATGGGATTTCGAAGAAGGATATCGCCTCAAGACACACCATCATCCACGATTGACGGATGTGTCCCAGGCATCGGACGGACCGGAACAAAGCATTACGTTCCACTACCAGTACCATGACTCCACCATTCGCAAAAAGGTGTTTCTGCTGAACGATGACCTATTGCGCTACGAGATCACGACGGACTGGAAGGATCTCAACACCACTGTGAAAATCCATCATCCGATCCGCATCAAAAGCGACGAGGTGTTGTGCAACATCCAGTTTGGAAACATATCCAGACCGACGCACAACAACGATTCCATCGCACGCGCCAAGTCGGAAATCTCCGCCCACAAGTTCATCGACATCAGCGACCACGAACGAGGCATCGCGATGCTCTCCAAAAGCAAATACGGGTTTTACGTGAAGGAACAGGCGCTGGAACTCACCGTGTTGCGCAGTCAACAGAAAAACGGGTCCGAGATCGGAATCAAGGAACAACCAGAATACCACGACGACAATTATGGCGATCTGGTACGCCATACGTTCGAGTACGCGCTGTTTGCCCACGATCGGCGGGACTATCCCACCAACGTGACCGAACAAGCGTACAACTACAATCACGATTTCATCGTGTACCGTGGACGTTCCAGAGGCACCATGCCGCTGGCGAACCTCGTCACGAGTTCCAAGCACAACATCGTGATCGAAACCATCAAGCCATGTGATCACGGACATGGCGTTGTCGTGCGCATATACGAAAGCGCAGGACAAACAACGACAACTCGGATCACAACCGGCATATCATTCCGTGAAACGTACGCAACGGATTTGATGGAGGACAATCCGCGTCCGATCGATTTGAACGCGATCACGTTGAAGCCCTATGAAATCCGCACATTGAAATTGATCAAGTAAACATGTGAACTGTTTTGACAGAAAGAAGTTGTGTGTGCATCAGCGGAACAACGTATCGACCAAACGAACGCATGATCTTAGAAAAAGGGACTTGCGACCCAGGCACAATCGAACTAGCTTCCGAACATCGAAGCGGCATGCGCCACATGCCGCTTTGATGAAGGGAGCTATTTTTTATTTGACTGTCAGTCAAGTGGAACCCTGTTTCAACTGCGTACCACAATAATTTGCGGACACGAACAGGAGTATCCATCATGGATAAGTAGAAAAGAAAGAGTGGCGTCACGAATGGACGCCACTCTTTGGTATTGCGTACTGATCGGCGTTCAACTGACGCAATGCCTGGTTGAACACGTCCGGGAATTTTTTGATGTCACGCAAGGTCGCATAGACCTTGTCTTTTCCGAAACAATCATGGATGATGCCCCAGATTTCATTGCCGAAACTGTACAAACGGAAGTGCTTCAATCGTGGCGGTTTGTCCTTCGGCTGGCCATCGATGTAAGGATTCATCCAAAACTGCTGGAGTTCTTTGAGCAGTTCCTCTTCGGTGGTTATCTTGTGTTCTCTGATTTGCGACACCACATCATGAAAGCGTGCCATGCTGGTTTCGAAATCCTGGCCCAGAAACTGCCACGTATAGGCATCCAAGCCTACGTTTTTCGTGGTTGGATGGATGGCTTTGGACAACACGCCTTCCGCGTTGTTGCAGTACTTGACGGCCAGTCCTTCACCGGCGAAATAAATGTAGAACAACTGTTCCAACGAGATCGAATCGAAATCCAGTTGGCGAATGACTGTGTTGAAACCGACATGGTGCACCTCATGGGCGATCGTGGACTGAAACGCGGTGATGTCGTGATCCTTCACCAATTGCAGAAAATCGAAATGAGTGTTAGTCTCGTAGATGTAGCCGAAACTTTGGCCGATGCCGATCGTGAAGATGAAGTTCACTTCCTCCAAGGGAAGATCATCCGGCAGTCCGTTCAAGGCGATGTCTACCTGTTTGCGAAAGAAGTCCTCGGTGATGGCTTCCAGCCGTGACAAGTTACGTTCGTAGACATCGAGATGTTCGTACAAATCAAGATAATAGCGATGATGCGCCCGCAACCCCGGATTGGTGACGTCTTGTTCCTGCAAGCCAGGAAACGTCAGGAAATAGTCACAAAACGCTTCTTTGGTGATGTGTTTGCCGTAGCGGTTGAACTCCATCTCGTAATCCGGATGGCACACAACGCCCACCACATCGTCGATGGTGATGCGGTCTTGTTTTAACTTGCGGACAAGATCCAACATGGCGGATATGCTGTCATAACTGATTCGAACGTTCATGATTGGTCACCTCGTATCGTAAGATGGATTTCCTCATTTGATAAAGCCTTCCGTTGTCAGGAACGCGGTGAATGTGGCAAGTTCACCGGGAATGTCGATTTGTTGCGGACATTTGGCGACACACTCCATGCACTCTACGCAGCGGTCGGCGCGCATTCCGAGTTCCCCCAGACGACGGGCGGCATACGCCATGTGTTGCCGGTTGTGATACATGTTGAACTCGTTGACTTCACGGAAATTGATTGGAATGTGAACGCCTTGCGGACACGGCATGCAGTACTTGCACTGGGTGCAGGCGACACGGATTGATTGGCGCAGGCGCGTTCGCACTTGCGCAATGATCCTTTGTTCATCGTCTTTTAGAGGCTTGAAGTTGGTACATGTCGCAAGATTGTCTTCAAGTTGCTCGATTGTCGACATGCCACTGAGCATGACGCGGACGTTGTCCAGCGAACCGACCCAACGCAGCGCCCAGGATGCCAGGGAACGATCGGGATGACGCTCGGTCATCAACCGCGCGGCATCGTCGTTGATGTGAACCAGGCTGCCGCCTTTGATCGGCTCCATGACGATGACGGGAATCCCTTTGGCGGTGACGTAGTCATATCCACGTAGTCCCTGTTGGTGATCGATGTCCATGTAGTTCAGTTGGATTTGCACGAAATCCCAGTCGTGATAATCGACGCATCGGACAAAGGTCTCATAATCGTCGTGAAAACTGAACCCCAGATTCTTGATTTTCCCTTGTTGTTGCAGTTCCATCAGTTGTGGCACCACATCCAGTTTCTTGACCCGCTCGAACCATTCCTTGTTCAATTGGTGAATCAAGTAAAAATCGAAATATTCCACACCGCACCGTCGTAGTTGTTCGTTGAAAATGCGCGTGACATCGGCACGGGTCCGACAGTCGTCTTTCGGTAGCTTGTCCGCCAGATAGAAACTGTTTCGGTCATGCTTGCGGAGGATCTCGCCAACCACTCGTTCACTCTGCCCGTCGTCATAAGTCCAGGCCGTGTCAATGTAGTTGACGCCGCGCTGTAGCGCCGAGTCAATCAGTTGTTCGGATGCGGCGACATCGATGTCGCCACTTGGTAAGTGCGGTAATCGCATCGCACCAAAGCCAAGCAACGATACGTTATGTTGCTCGGTATTGATTCGTATCGTTCGATGGTCCATAGGTCCCTCCTTGAATCGTTGGTTGGGTGTGTTGGATGTTTATGATGCCCATGTATCGCAACTCAGTACGGGAACGTCGGTTCTGGACATCATGATTTGACGGGCGTGCCCCTTTGATCGCGAATCGTCTCGATCGGTGCCCTGCTGGTCATGCGGTAAACCGGTAGGTACGTACCGAGCGTGACGCTGGTAATCGCGATAAGGGCGATGATGACCACCGAGCGTAACGAATGCCGCAGCAACATGACATCGCTGTTGGTGGCCGTGCGAATGAACTGGTTGAACTGCATGATGCCGAGCTGCATGACGGCAAGCGCCAGCACCAGACACACCAGCGCAATCGCTGCGCCCTCCAGTGCAAACAGGACGAATACATCCCGTTTCGATGCACCCAGCGCGCGGAGGATTCCGATCTGCCTGCGTTTGTGGATGACGCTCGCCGACATCACGTTCACAATCAGCACCAGTGCGAACACGAGCAACAGCCAAGACGCATAGAAGAACACGTCCTTCATCAATACCAGCAGCTCCGCCACCCGGTAGATGCCGTCCGACAGTGTCGTGGCATGAAGGTACCCGCCACGGTCCAACTGCACGAACAAGTCGCGATCTTGTTGATCCTGATGCAATTCGGTGTAGAAATAGTCGGCATCGTTGATTGTCATGTCAACAATTGTTTCAAAGATGGTGTCGGACACGATGACGTTGTAGTTCATGTAGAAGTAATCCCCGGTATAGAATCCCACGATCGTCAGTTCGCGTTCGTATTCCACGGTTTCATAATACTCGCCGTCGTCATGCATCGTGATCAGCGACAACGTCACGGTGGTGCCGAGAAAGGTGTTGAGATTGGCCGCAAGCGTATCGTCGAACCAACTCGACGGCACGATGATTTCATCATCTTCAAGCCATGTCGGGACGTCTCCATCAAACTGGTAGTTCACGGGATCGATGGTGTCCAACACACTGACATCGATGGTATCGTGGTGGATGTGTTGCGCGCGCTGTTCGTCGGTCAGATCGCCCGGCAGCATGAAGTCGCTCAAGGTCACCACGACATCCTGGCTGTTTCCCAGGTTGGCTACGGAGAAACTGGTCGCTTTGCGTGCATCTGTGATGTTGTCGACGTAGAACCCTTGAGCGACGATGAAACGGCTTAGAAAGGAATATTGATCGGCGGCGAACTCGATCACTCTGGTGTCATCGTACGAGGAATGTTCGGTGATCCGGTTCCATCGCGGTTTGAGGTCATGGTAATAGTCGAGATCGTACTGGACCATGCCGACGATTTCGAACGTGCGAAAACCCATGCCGACGCGCAGTTGGACCTGTTTGCCGACCACATCGCTGAAATCCACCACGTTATCGGTCGCGACGGTGGTGGCGGTAATTGGATCCCAGTACTGGAATCCAAAATCGATGAAATGTTCCAGCATGTAGTTGTTGATCATCAATTGATCGGTCGCGGTCGGGAACGCACCTTGATACGGAAGATTCAATGCACTCTGATCCGGGACTTCGATGACACCGCTGACAAACTGGATGTAGTATTGATTGTAATAGGGAATGTCATCCACCACCAGTTCGTAAAACTCGGTGTTGACGTGATAACCGAGCCAGTCCGCGGGAATGTCGTGTGCGGACAGCCACTGGACATCGGCGGGCGATGGCGGCAGCGTCCGCGGAGCGGCGGACGATTCGTCCGTGTTTCGTCTGGCGAACGGCAATATCCGATAATGCGTGTTCTGAAAGGTGTTGTAACTGGCCTGACCGATGGAGAACTGCCCGATCAGATCCGACAGCCCGAAAAAACTCAGACTGAGGATGATGACGATCATCGTCACGATGCGTCGTCCGAGGCGATGGTGCAGGGAACTTCGCGCCAACCGCCAAGCCGCACGCAGCGGTAAGCTGCGTGCAGATTGCCGTGGTGCACCGGCGGGGAGGACCGATGCAGAAGAGGAGGTGGTGACGTGATTTGAAGTCGTATCACTGGTGATGCGACCATTGCTGATGTGAATGATGCGATCGCCATACAAACGTGCCGCCTCTACGTCGTGGGTGACGACGATGACGAGTTGCTCGTCGGCCATAGCGCGAAAGGTTTCAAACACCTTGGCGGCGGTGTCGTCATCGAGGTTGCCGGTGGGTTCGTCCGCCAGCAAGACCCGGGTGTGTTTCATGATCGCCCGGGCGATCGCGATGCGTTGGATCTGACCGCCGCTCAGTTCATTGGGCATGCAGTCTTCGATGTCGGACAAATCAAGCTGATGGAGTACGGTGCGCAGTTGTTCCTCGTCAAACGGCTGGTGTTGCAGGTCAAGCGCGAGGCGGATGTTTTCAAAGACCGTGAACTCCGGCAGAAGATTGAAATCCTGAAATACGAATCCGAGATGATCCTTGCGGTACGCATTCCATTCATGTTCGGTGAACCGGGACGCGTCGGCGCCCAGAATCGTGACGGTACCGGAGGTGGCGTTGTCGAGACCGCCCAGGATGTTGAGCAAGGTGCTCTTGCCGCTGCCGCTCTTGCCGCAGACGAACACCAGACCGGTGTCGGGAAATGCGATTGACACGTCGCAAAGGGCATCGATCGGCGATTGATTGGTGCGAGGGTATCGTTTGTTCAATTGGGTTGTGCGAAGCATGACAACGCCTCCTTATTGATCCGGCATGATGGTATTGGAACTGTATAGTTGGAGAATGAGTGTGTGGTGGCTACTTGGATCGCTGGAACTGGATGGCCAGCGCGTGCTCTGGACATTGACTGACGCATTCGTGACAGAAGATGCACTCGGGGTGCTCCATGCGATTGGTCTGAATCAACTGATGCACGTCGATGCCCATCGGGCAGGATGCGCTGCAGTGGCGACAGGAGACGCAGGCATCGGCATCCACCGACAACTGCAGTCGCGGCGCATTGATGGCATTGCCCAACGCGCGTCCAAGAATCATGAATGGCGCCATCCAGCAGATGTAATGACAGGAGGCGCGTTTGCCGATCAGCAGACTGTTGGCGACGAACACGATCAGTACGGCATAATAGATGATGAAGAACACCGGTGCGGAAATCGAAATGCCACCCGCGATATGATAGAGGGGGTCGACACTCCAGTGTCCGAAATTGAACAACAACAGCGTGAGGAGCAATCCGAACCACACCACCCAGATGATCCGTTTGATGTAGTCCTTGCCACCGACCGGCACAGCCTTGTCATTGGCATAAAAACAGACTTCCTGCAATCCGCCGCAGGGCATGATCCAACCACACGGGGCGCGGCCGACGAAGATGCCGGCAAGAAACAGCACGACAAAGACAAGAAGGCTGCCACTGACGATGCCCTGGGCCGCGCCATCGATGGAAATGTATGGGGAGAAATAGAACTGGGTGATCGGGAACAACAACAAACTGATGATGAGAAGTGAATGGCGGATTCGCTGTCGTCTCATGGACGGCACCTCCTTGTCAGATTCATGCTTGAATCAAAGGTTATAACGCAGCCTGCAGAATGTCGTGAAGTTCCGGACGCGTCAAGGTCTTGTAACCGGCCTCGAGCAGAAAACTGGTTTCGGCGATGACCTTGATCATCCCGTCTTTGACACCGAGGTTGGCCAACGACGTTTCAATGCCGAGTTCGTCGATGAAGGCCGCGAGCGCGGCAAGACCTTCCTTGGCGACTGCTTCTGGGGATTTGTCTGCTTCGTCGATGTCCCATACCGTGGTGGCGAAACGCGCGAACTTGTCCAGTCCATACGGAAGGATCCAGTTGTAATAGGGAATGCTGATGGCGGCCAGCGCCATACCGTGGGGACAATCGCTCACGGCACCGACCATGTGGGCGATCATGTGAACCTCCCAGTCTTCGGTCTTGCCGAGTCCGACCAGGGAACTGGCCGCAAGCGACGCCGCCCACATGATGTTGCTGCGGGCTTCGTAGTTCATAGGATCGTTCACGGCGATGCGGGCGTTGTGAATCAAAGCGCGCATCAAACCTTCGGCGAGATGATCCGAAACGTAGTCGCCTTCGTCCGAGAAATATTGCTCCATCAGGTGGCTCAGCGCATCGAAGATGCCGGACACCATCTGGTGTTTCGGAACGGAAAAGGTGAAGGTCGGATTGAGAATGGAGAATTTCGGATAGGCCCGTTGATCGAAGATGTGACCGATTTTATAGCCGTGTTGTTTGCTGGTGAGCACGGAACCGCCGTTCATCTCCGAGCCGGAACCGACCATCGTGAGAATCGTGCCCAGGGGGATGATCGGTGTCGTGATCGGTTCGTGACGGAAGAAGAAACGTTCGAACGCACCATCGCCGCTGTGTGCGAACACGGCGATTGCTTTGGCGCAGTCGATCACCGACCCGCCGCCGACGGCGAGAATGAAATCCACGTTCCGCTCTTTGGCGAGCGCGGCGCCTTCGAGCGTTTTGGCAACGGTGGGATTGGACATGATGCCGCCGAACTCGATGATCTCTTTGTCATTGTCACGTAGAATCTGGCAGACATCATCATACAAGCCGCTCGTTTTGATCGATCCACCGCCGTACGCCAGCATGACGCGTTCGCCGTGGAGTTGAAGCTCCGGCGCCAGGTGTTGCATCGCGTTGACACCAAAATGGATGCGGACGGGGTTCTGATACGAAAAATCTTGTTTCATGTGGGGGTCCTCCTTGAATTGGACAGTTGTCGATTTTCCTTGCATTGTTGCAGGTACAATGGTATTATAATAGTTGGAGTTGACTCCAAGTCAAGAAGTTTTTGAAATTTCTTATGATGGACATCAAAGGAAAGGCGGAAGACCATGAAAATAGGCCAAGTGTGCGAGATGTTCGATATCACGGCGGACACCTTGCGGTATTACGAGAAAATCGGCATTCTGTACGACATCAAGCGGAACAATGGAATTCGCGAGTATTCCGACGCGGATTTGATGATGATCGACTTCATCAAGAACATGCGCAGCGCCGGATTGTCGATCAACTTCCTGATCCAGTACGTTGAACTGTTTCGGCAAGGCGACGAAACGATGAGTGAACGTAAACAATTGCTGTTGGATCAGAAAGACCTTCTCGAAGAACAGATTCGCATCATGCAGAAATCACTCGAGAAACTCAAGTACAAGATCCGCTGGTACGACGATCTGATCGTCAAAGCGGAACACGAAATCGCTCAAGAGCAACAGAAGTAACAACAAGGCGATCGCTTCGCGTCAGTGCGGATATTACGGACGCCACTCCCGACCGTCTCATGAACGAGCTGATCGGCATTGTGTATTGCATTGTATTACATTATGTGATACAATGTATTACAGAGGTGATTTCATGAGTTTTTCCATTCGTGTCAGCAAGCAAGAATCCGAGTTGATTCGCAAATATGCCGCACTCAACAACCAATCCGTATCGGAAGTCATGCGTCGCGCCATTTTGGAAAAAATTGAAGATGAGTTCGACATCTTTCTCTATGACGAAGCGATGAACGAACACAAGAACAATGGCAAAACCTATACCATCGCTGAGGCGAAACAACTGTTGGACCTTGAGTGATGTATGAGGTGAAATTCACAGAACAAGCCCTCCGCTCGCTGCGGAAACTGGACAAGCAGATTGCCCGTTTGATTCTCGCTTGGATCGAAAAACATCTCGATGGGTGTGAGGATCCCCGCGTCAAGGGGAAGGCTCTGACAAACGACAGAACAGGTGTCTGGCGCTACCGCGTAGGCGATTACCGGATTCTGGCGAACATCAAGGATCACGAATTGTTGATCCTGGTCGTGGATGCTGGTCATCGCAAAGACATCTATCGATGATGTGTCACGGTATCGTGACCCAATCAAGAAAAAAAGAGACCGTCAAGGTCTCTTTCATTTGAAGATGTACTCGTACTCCATCTCGGCGATGGCGCCGATCATGGCGGAAATGCTGCAGTATTTCTCCGCCAGTTCGAGCGATTTGATGAGCTTGTCGCGCTGATCGTCGGCGACGCCGTCGAAGGTGACGGTGGTCTTGACGTAGTTGAGCAGGGTCGGGACTTCCTCACGCTTGGTCGCGTAGACGTCGTAGGTGACGTTGCCGAAGGCGAGGCGTTTCTTCTTGGCGATGCCGAGGAAGGTCGCGTGGAGACAGGACGCATACCCGCCGAGCAGAAGCTCGTAGGGCTGAAAGCCGTTGCCTTTGAAACTGACGTTTGTCGCGCCGTTTTCCGCGTTCAGCACGCCTTCGTGATTGGGGTTGAATGATATCGTTGCCTGGTTGGCCATGGTAACACTCCTTACTTGTTTTCAGTACGGTTATTACTATAGCGCAGCTGGCACTCCTGAATCAACTCTAATGCGTCAATTTTGTCATGAAATTCGAGGACTTCGACAACTTTGTTCTGCTGGAGGTCCTTGTAGGTCGCGAAAAAGTGCTTGATTTCGCGTTTTGTGTGATCTTGAATGTCGCCGATCTCGTTGATGTGACTGAACCGCGGGTCGGTGTTCATCACGCCGATCACCTTCTGGTCGGGTTCGCCGTTGTCGATCATGTTGAGATATCCGACGATGCGGGCATCGACGATGCATCCGGGGAATGTCTTTGATGAGGCGAGGACGAGAATGTCGAGCGGATCGCCGTCTTCGGCGAGCGTGTTTTCGATGTAGCCGTATTCGGCCGGGTAGGTCATCGGTGAATAGAGCACGCGATCGAGTTTGATGCGGTTGCGGGTCTTGTCGATTTCGTATTTGTTCTTGGTCCCCATCGGGATTTCAATGACGGCTTCATAGATTTTTTCCATGATGACACCTTCTTTCCTATCATATTATATATGCATATCGCGTTATTTTCAATACGTTCCGTGAAGTATGGTGAAACGGTGGCTCTGGTTCCTCATAAATCAATAGATAAATGTACGAAACTATGATAAAATGAATGCAGCAAACAGGAGGTGAATGATATGAACAACGAATACGTCAATGAAATCATCGAACTGCTTCAAACGGCAACCGACGAAGTCTGTCGTGAACAGATTCTCGCCTACCATCCGTACGAAGTGTCGGAAGCCCTGGTGGCCATGAGTGAGGCCGAACGAGGGCGATTCTACCGCCTGTTCAAGGAAACCGACGTCAGCGCCATCTTCAGTTACATCGAAATCGAGGACATCCTCGATTTGTTCGACGAGATGAAACCGCGCTACATTGTCAACATCATTCAGGACCTCGACATCGACGACGCCGTCGACATCATGCAGGCGATGGACGAGACCGAACGCGCCGCGTATCTGAAGCTGATGACCCCCGATCACCGCGAACGGATCAAGTCGCTGTTCAAGTATGCCGAAGACTCGGCCGGCTCGATCATGACCACGGCCTACATCGAAGTGCATCAGAACGATACCGTCGAAACGGCGATGAAGACGCTCATCCGGCAAGCCGTTGACGCGGAAACGATCAACACCATCTACGTCACCGACGACAACGACAAACTCGTCGGCACGATGTCCCTCCGGGAAATGATTCTCGCCCGCAAGGGACAGATATTGAACGACATCATGAACCAGCGCATCATCGCCGTCACCGCGGCGATGGACCAGGAAGAAGTCGCCACCATCTTCAAGGATTATGACTTCAATGCATTGCCGGTCGTGGACAAACGCTACCGGATGCTCGGCATCATCACCATCGACGACATCGTCGACGTCATCGACGAAGAAGCGTCGGAAGACTATTCGCGGTTCGCCGCCGTGTCGGACGTCGACATCGACAGCGAAACGGAAACGGTCTGGATGAGTGCCAAAAAACGTCTGCCGTGGCTGCTCGTGCTGAGCGTGCTCGGCTTCCTCACGTCAACGATCATCGCCCAGTTCGAAGGCACACTCGAAGGCGTTCCGACGATCGCCCTGTTCATGCCGATGATTCTCGGGATGGCCGGGAACACCGGCACGCAGGCGCTCGCCGTCACCGTCCGTGGTCTCAACAACAGCGAGTTCGGAACCAAAAGTGAAATCCGCCGTCATCTGCTCCGCGAAGTCGGCACGGGCCTGCTCAACGGTCTGATCATCGGTGTCATCCTGTTCGGCGTCACGCTCGCGTTCCTGCTGCTCGTGGACAATCCCGAAGCGTTCCGCATCACCCAGGTCGTCAGCTTGTCGATTCTCGCCAGTCTGACGGTCGCGACCCTCGCCGGCGCATTGATCCCGATCATCATCAACTCGTTCAAGATCGATCCCGCCGTCGCCAGCGGACCGTTCGTGACGATGGTCGTCGACATTCTCGCCCTCAGTGTCTACTTCAGTCTGGCGACCGTACTCATCGTCAATACCTTGTGACAAAACAAAACGACATCAGCCGATGTCGTTTTTGAGTGCGTCAAGCACGGTTTTGCAGTAGTGGCGATCGTCTTGGCTTGACACCTGGTTGAGGCCGTCGTATGCCTTTTTGAGGTACGATTTGGCGTCGCGCTGATCGCCTCCGGCGTAATGCGCGCGGGCCATCGCTTCGTAGGCGAACACCAGATCGAAGTCGCCGATGCCTTCTTGTAATGTATCGTTCAGACATTGTTCGGCGAAGCGCATCGCGCCTTCGCTCATGCCCAAGCGGCCATAGACGTTGGCGAGCATCCAGTCCCCGCGGATGCGGTTCAGGATCGGTGCGCCGGACAGTTCCCAGTGCAGTCGCGATGCATGGGCGTAGTGCAACATCGTCTGATTGTCCGCTTCACTGCGATGGGGATTGTCGAGGTATTCCCAGGTCTTGTTGAAATAGGCGATGCCCAGTTCCTTGTGTTGGTCTTGGTTCATGTCAGAGCTCCTTGGTCATTTTGACGTGGTCGATGTCGGCTTCTTGAAAGATTTCGCCTTCGGGAACGTAGCCCAGATGGAGATAAAAATCTTTGACATAGAGTTGGGCGTTCAACGTCAGTTTGGCGATTCCATGATCTTTGGCGTACGCTTCAATGGCGTCCATCAGAGCCTTTCCGACGCCTTTGTTGCGATGTTCCTTGAGCGTCGCAACGCGGCCGACCTTGTTCTTGTACAGACGCGCGGCGCCGACGATCGTATCATCGAGATAGGCATTGAACAGCACGCACTGATCGTCCAGACCGTCGAATTCGATGGCCCAGTCGATCTGTTGTTCGATGATGAACACCTGGCCGCGGATCAGCACGTGTTCGACGAATTCCTTTTGGGTTGTGGCGACGATGACTTGCATGATGGCACCTCGTTTCCCGGTTGCGTTGTTATCAATATTATACCCAATAATGTTCCAAAAATAAATGAATTGTGGTAAAATAATCGAAGAGGTGAGAGCATGGAACCGACGTACTGGATCATCATCGCCGCCGCGCTCGTGATTGTCGCGACCACGGCCATACTGTTGTACTGGAACCGCAAACCGAAGCCGCCGGTGATCGATACCACGGCGTTCGTGGCAGTGTTTGACGATGTCATCGTCAAGGATATTTCCTTCGCTCGCAACAAGATCGCCGTCGTTCTTGATGACATCCGCAAGTTCGATGCGACGAAACTCAAGGAACTCGGCGCCGAAGGCATCAGCATCGTCGGTGACAAGGTCAAGTTCTACGTCAAGGGCAGCAACGAGGACAACCAGGCGTTCTATGAAGCATTCGCCAAAGCGCTCGAAGGAGCACGCCGATGAATCGGGAGTTCCTGATCGTCAACGAACAGGGCATCCATGCCCGTCCCGCAACCGAACTCGTTCATCTCGCCAATCAGTATCAGGCGAAGATGACGATCACCTACAATGGCGCATCCACCGATCTCAAGTCAATCATGGGCGTCTTGTCGCTTGGTGTGATTCGCGGTTCGACGATCGAAATCGACATCGAAGGAACCGATGCGCCCGAAGCGATGAACGACATCACGAAGTTCTTTCAAGCATTGCGATTGAAATAAAAAAAGCGCAGCGCGCTTTTTTATTTTTAAAGGCAAATCAGATCATCGACGCTCATGTTGAACTTGTTTTCAAAGGAGTAGCGGAATTGTTCGAACTTCTGGGGTTTGTTTTCGATCGTTAACAGCATAAAAACCTTTTTCGCACTTTCGATGGCCTGCTCTTTGTTGCCAAGGTCATAGTTTGCAAATGCATTTACAAGAAAAAGATGTGCAAGACTACTCATTATTTCGTACTTAATGCAGTGATTGATACCTTTGGTTGTGATATCAATGACTTGTTGATACTTGTCTTGTACGCCAAGAATCTGCGCAAGCGTGATGTAAATCGCTGGAATATATGTTTCCTGGCGGTTGAAGTTGAGTGTGAACCGTTCCGATGAAATCATACTGTACAGCATGTCCGCTGGTTCAAAATTATCCATTTTCGACGCTATTTTTACGATTTGTATCAGAATATTGAACTCGACCCAGTTCATGGACTCTCGATTGGTGAAGTTTTGATAATCGATCATCTCGGAATAGAGTTCGAGAACGTGGACATCGGACACCATATTTAAGTTGTGCTGGATATTGAGCATGCAGAAATCATAGTACAGTTTGTTGTAATCCGAAACGATAATCTGGTCTCGTAGTTCGTTCGCACATTGATAAGCTTTCTCAAACTGATGCCGCTGGATAAGATGATAGATGTCCGAAATTTTCTGAAGCTGCTTATCAGATTTCCTATTGTACATCACGTGGATATCGCTGATGCTGAACTTCAGTTTATCAGCAATCAACACCAATCGATCATTCGGTATGGCTGTGTCCCCACGCAGATATCGCTTGTATTGGCTAAGTGACATAATGCCCTCACAAAGGTCTTCCCTGGATATGTTGCGTTCGATTCGCAGGCCATCGAGAAACAATCCAAACTCTCTAGAATCGGTTTCCAAGAAATTCACCTCCATATGGGTCATATATGAACTTTCCTTTTTCTCGCATTGCGTTTACAATGGTGTCAAAGGAGATGAGATAAATGAAAAAATTGTTCGCATTGATTCTTGCTATCGGTTTGATGATTAGTTCAGGTGTAGGTGTCGTTATCACCGCAGGTAGCGAATACGCTGACATCCCTCAGGTTGTAACCCCTGAAGGCGGCAACAACTAAAAACATCGATTAGTTCCATTTTACTACAAGAACACGGATTTTACTAGATTCGATCTTTCAAAGAATGAAAAACTAATCCGGTTTATTCGCATCACAACTAGTTTTTTGTTTTTTATTATGCCAAAATTCAGTATAGGAGGTAGTGGAGAATATGACAGCATTGCAGGAACTGAGCATCGAATACGATGGGATGTTGGGGACAATCAAACAATACTCGTGCGATCCGTATGTGATCAGCTATTTGAATAAACTCAAGGACGCGATTGTCAATGAAGACTTCGCCATGATCAAGATCATGATCAACAAACTGAACGAATGGTACGAAGAACACATCAGCGACATCGAACAGAATCGTTGGGTCATCAATGTGGATTCGCACCACAAGACGCAGCGCTTGATCAAAGAGTTCATGTTCAAGTTTTCCAACTAAAAAAGAGCGGGAACGCTCTTTTTTTATTTGAATTGAATCAATTCGACTTCTTTGATATTGAACAATCGCTCCACGGATTGCTCAATTTTTTCTGTTTGTGTCCGGTCATCAAGCAAGTTGATTAGGCAATACATTTTGCGCAACGATCGTTTGTAGGTCTCGTCATCGTACATATCACGTTCGACCAATGCCTTGTAGTAATACAATGTTATCATCGGCATGAATTCGATACCTTTGAAGAATTGTTGTTCGGTATCTTTTAGAATATAGAGGGCCTTATTGAACTCTTGTATGTACCCGAGACTTTTTGCAGCCATGACTCGGAATGCGATGCGGTATTCTTCATCGTGTGTTTTTGTATCGATTTCCTTTTTTACCAAATTATAATAATATGTGCTAATGCGGAAGTCCTTTTGCTTGAGCAAATAATTGGTCGCATAAACCAAAGCGGTTTTTTCAACAAACGAGTGAACTTGCTTATCCAGTACATCCGGATACTCGATCAGATCTAAAACGCGTTGGACTGCTGTTTCGTAGCTCCATAACTCTTGTTGCTGACCCAAATACTCCTTGATAAATGAGAAGAACTTCTTATTGCTGCTCAATTCGAGCGTCGATTCATCAAAATCGGAGATCATTTTGTTCGCGGTTTTCAGATCATTCTTGAATACATATTGATAGATTTCTTTCAACTTGACAAAATTGTCATCATTCCTCCGCTTGAAGTACTCGTACGAAACAACATCCGCTATTTCAAGTCTTTCCAGAAGCTCGGAAATGGTTTGATTCTTGAGCGATGATTCCCCTTTGATGAAACGGAAGTACTGTCGTATGGACAGAATGCCATCAACGAGTTCCTCACGTGACATTTTTCTTGATTCGCGGATTTCATCGATGAATTTTGCAAAGTCGTTGTTGTTCATCTTGTTCTCCCTTACTTGCGCTTGCGGCCGAGGCCGATGCGGTCCATCAGCTTGTACAGTTTGCGGTTCGACACTTCAATGGCACGTTCGCGGCCTTTGTCGAAGATGGCATCGAGTTCTTTGCTGTTGATGAGCTCGTGATAGCGGTCTTGAATCGGTTTCAGTTCCTGGTAGACGATCTCGCCGAGATCGTCTTTGAACTCTTTGTAGCCTTTGTCGGCATAGGCGGTTTCGATGTCCTCGAAACTCTGGCCAGTGATAACGGAGTAAATCATCATCAGATTGGAGATGCCGGGCCGTTTCTCGGGATCGTACTTGATCGTGCCGAGCGAATCGGTAACGGCGCTTTTGATCCGTTTCTTGATGATGTTCTCGGGATCGAGAAGTTCGATCCGCGACTTGACGTTGTCATCGGATTTGCTCATCTTGGATGTGGGATCGGTGAAGCTGTAGATTTTGGCGCCGCGTTCGCTGATCAGCGGTTCCGGTACGGTAAAGATGTCGTTGAAGCGATTGTTGATTCGCTGGGCGATGTCACGGGTCAGCTCGAGGTGTTGTTTCTGGTCCTGCCCGACGGGCACGAAGTCCGGGTCGTACAGGAGAATGTCCGCGGCCATCAGCGTCGGATACGTGAACAGGCCAACGGTCACGCCGGTTTCCTGTTTGCGCGATTTGTCCTTGTACTGGGTCATCCGTTCCAATTCCCCGATGTAGCTGTGGCATTCCAGCAAATACCCCATTTGAGCGTGCGCCGGCACTTCCGACTGGATGAACAGATTGACACGCTCGGGATCGAGACCGCAGGCAATGTAAAGCGCCGCGAGTTCGCGGATCAGTTTGCGCAGTTTCTGTTTGTCCTTGGGGACGGTGATCGCGTGCAAGTCGGCGATGAAGATGAAGAACTCGTAATCCGGCAGCTGATCCTGAAGTTTGACGAAGTTCTTGATGCTGCCGAGGTAGGTTCCGATGTTGAGTGAACCGGTGGGCTGAATGCCCGATAAGATGCGTTTCATGATAATCCCTCCTGAATATAAAAAGCGGTTCGTCCGAGAAAGGACGAACCGCATCGAGTCCGTGGTGCCACCTTTGTTCCGGACAATCGTCCGGCACTTTGGTCCCGTAACGTGGGAAGACGGGCATATGCCTCTCAAAGGTCCATTCCGTTTCGGGATTGCGATCCGGCTTTCACCGTCCCGGATTCGCTTGGCGCAGGGTCCCTGGCGTACTTGTCCTCGTCATCGATTTCTTGGTTTTATGATACAACAATTATTCCTTCAATGCAACCTCTAATTCGTCCAGCAGTTCTTCGAGACGATGCACGACCGCTTCGAAGGCCTCCTTGGTGGTGAGATCGACGCCGGCGTTCTTGACCTGGTTGACGGGGTAGTCGTTGCCGCCCGATTTCAACAGATTGATGTGGTGCTTGATGTTGGCGGGATCGTCTTTGACGAGTTCGTAGAGTTTCAGCGACGCGGCGAAACTGGTCGCGTACTGGTACACGTAGAACGGGGTGTAGAAGAGGTGCGGGATGTAGGCCCAGACGAACTCCTTGCCGTCTTCGGCGGTGATGTCGATGTCGTAGTAATGTTGATAGAGATCAATCATGATCTGTGACAGCGTCTCATAGGTGATCGGTTCGCCCTGTTCGGCAAGTTCGTGGGCTTTCAGCTCGTAACTGGCGAACAACGTCTGGCGGTAGAACGTTCCGAGAATGTCATCGATCGCCTGTTGCAAGAGCATGATCTTGTCTTCCTTGCTGGTGTCGCTGTTCTTGATGAAGTGATCGAGCAGATTGTGCTCGTTGAAGGTCGAAGCGATTTCAGCGACGAAGATCGTGTAGTTCTGCATCGCCACCGGCTGGGTTTCGCTGGCGAACTGCGAATGCATACTGTGGCCGGCTTCGTGGGCGAGGGTGAAGACGTTGTTGAGCGTGTCGTCGTAATTCAGCAAAATGAACGGATGTTCGTTGACGGCGCCCCAACTGTAGGCGCCGGTCTGTTTGCCGTCTTGTTCGTAGACGTCGACATAGCCGTCCTCGAGCGCGGACTTGGCCTTGGCCTGAAACTCCTCGTCGAGATGCGCGATCGAAGCGAAGAAGAGGTCCTTGGCTTCGTCGTAGGTGAACTTGCTTTTGGACGTTGCAAGTGGCAGGAACCGGTCGTAGGTGTGATGCGTGTCGAGACCGAGGTAGTCGGTGCGCATCTGGTAGTAGCGTTTGATCAGATCGGTCGAGTCGGCGGCGACGGCGACGAGATTGTGATAGACGTCTTCGGGAATGTTGTTGCGGAACAAGTAACTTTCCAGCGAGGACTGGTATTTGCGGTTCTTCATTGTCGCGATGTCCGACTGCAAGACGGTGTTGTAGATTTGGGCATAGGCGTTCTTGTGATCCTTGTACTGCGCGAAGACGGCCTGGAAGACGGTCTTGCGGTCTTCGGGATCCTTGAGATCGGCCAGATAGGAGCGATAGTTACCGCTGGTGACGGTGATCGTTTCACCGTTTTGCAAGGTTACTTCCTTGTCGACCTTGTCGGCGACCGTGAGTGCGGTGTAGATTTCGCTGCCTTGGTTGGCGAGCTGCGAGTAATTGGCGAGAATCGCTTCGCTGGTCTGATCCAAAACGTGTTCCTGGTTGCGGAACAGTTTTTCGAGGGCGAACTTGTATTCCTGCAAGAGATCGCTCTTGGCGATGAACGAGTCGATCTTGTCTTTGCCCAGCGCCAGCAGTTCCGGAGCTTCAAACGCGGTCGCCTGATGGAGCTTGCTCATCAGGTAACTCATTTTCTGCACGCGAGCGGCGTTTTCGGTGTTCTTCTTGTTCAGATCGGACAAGAGCGCGGCGTACTGATAGACCTTGATCAGATTGGTGCCGAGATCTTTCTGAAGCTGATAGTATTCGTGGAATTTGTCATACTCACCGAGTTGTCCCTGGTAGGTTCCCATGGTGGCGATGAGCGCCTCCATGCGGTCGTATTCGGCCTGCCAGGCCTCAAGTGTCGGATAGAGCTTGGTTAGGTCCCATTTCATGTATATTCCTCCTTACAACTTTCTATATTATATCACATTGTGTTAACTTTGCGTTAAAAATATCTTGATATCGAATGAAAACGCTTGTATTGGAAACTTTAATGTTGCATCTTCATTATAGTATGATATAATTAGAGTGCAAACGAAATACATTAGAAAAATTATAAAATAAAAAAACGAGGTGATTCATCAATGATTACAATTTATACTACTCCAAGTTGCTCTTCGTGTCGCAAGGCGAAGAAATGGTTTGACGATCACCGGATTGAATATCGTGAGAAGAACATCTTCAACATTCAGTTAACTCGTGATGACATCGTGGCGATGCTGCGCAATACCGAGAATGGTTTCGACGACATCATCTCGACCCGTTCAAAAGTATTCCAGGAACAGAACCTCGACATCGACGACATGACGATGAGCGAACTGTCCAACTTCATCATCAACAATCCGAGCGTCTTGCGCCGGCCGATCATTATCGAAGAAGAAAAGATGCAAGTCGGCTACAACGAAGACGAGATCCGCACCTTCATCCCTAAGCGTCTGCGCGAGATCATCATGTGCACGACCTGCGACAAGGGCGACGACTGCGATTACAAGAACGCACTCAACATCTACTTCCGCGAACTGCGCGAAAAAGAACAAGCTGGAGTACATCAAAGCTAGGTTAATCATCCGATTAACCTTTTCTTTTTGTGCCACCGTGAAAGCGTTTTATTCTTGACGATTTGGTTGTATTTTCAGACCAAAACCGCTATAATATATGTGGTAATCAAAAAATCTTAGGAGGAAAACATTACATGGCTATCAAAGTAGCAATCAACGGATTCGGACGCATCGGCCGCCTGGCATTTCGTCTGATGAACGAGGATCCCGATTTTGAAATCGTCGCCCTCAACGACCTGACGGATGCCGAAACGCTGGCATACCTGCTCAAATACGACACCGCCCAAGGCCGGTACAAGTCGGACAGCATCAGTTTCGAAGGCGATCACATCGTCGTCGACGGCAAACCCGTCAAAGTCTACGCCCAACCCGACCCCGAAAACCTGCCGTGGGGCGAACTCGGCGTCGAAGTCGTGCTCGAGTGCACGGGCTTCTTCACGAGCAAGGAAAAGGCTGAAAAACACATCAAGGCCGGCGCCAAGAAAGTCGTCATCAGCGCGCCCGCCAAAGGCGATCTGAAAACCGTCGTCTTCAACGTCAACCACGATGTCCTCGATGGTACGGAAACCGTCGTCAGCGGTGCTTCCTGCACGACCAACTGTCTCGCTCCGGTCGCGCAAGTCCTGCATGAGGAATTCGGCATCGTCAAAGGCTTCATGACCACGGTCCACGCCTACACCAACGACCAGAACACCCTCGACGCGCCGCACAAGAAGGGCATCAAAGCCCGTCGTGGCCGCGCCGCCGCCGCGAACATCGTTCCGACCTCGACCGGCGCCGCCGTCGCCGTCGGCCTCGTGTTGCCCGAACTCAACGGCAAACTCGACGGCATCGCACTTCGCGTCCCGACCATCACCGGTTCCTGCGTCGACCTCGTCGTCGAACTGGAAAAGGAAGTCACCGTCCAACAGATCAATGACGCCATCAAAGCACGCGCCAACGAATCGCTCGGCTACACCGAAGACCCGATCGTTTCGAGCGACACCATCGGCATCAGCTACGGCACCCTGTTTGACGCCAAGATGACCAAAGTCATGACCGTCGACGGCAAACAACTCGTCAAGGTTCTGACCTGGTACGACAATGAGATGAGCTACACCGCGCAGATGATCCGCACGATGAAGTTCCTCGCCGACAGCCTGAAATAATTCATCCAATCAAAAGAGACTTGCTTCGGCAAGTCTCTTTTTTGTTAGACTGTTTGCTTGCGGGATTCGGGATACACAACCCCGAGGATCCACTGGCCCAGATAGGTGGCAAGCAGACCCCAGCCGTACATCAGAATCAGTTGAATGACGGCGGCGAGCCAGGGGTTGATGAGGTCGGCGGTGACGGGATTGCTGATGATGAAAAAATAATTGGCCCCCAGCAGATTGCTGAGCGGGATGGACAGGAAAAAAATCGGAATCAACCACAGCAGCACCTTGCGGATGCTTGGGTATTCGGGATAGTACTTGTGTGCGACAATCAGGTAAAACGGCATCAATCCAAGCACGATGTGATCGAACATGAACACATAGCTGAGCGGATTGGTGAACGAGAAGGCGTGGCCGGGAATGACCAGTGCGCCAACCCCGAGAAAGCCGAAAATGTGCAGAAACGGCAGTGTTCGCCGGTCATTTGACACGTAGTAGTACATGTAGATGAAGGCCGTGAAATAACAGATCTGCAGCGGCAGATAGTTGTAGTACAAGCCGTCGACTGTCCAGTTGTAGTAATGCCTTGCCATCGCTTGAATCGAAAACACGAACAAAAACAGATCGATGCCCTTCTGGTAGGGCGTGATTCGATCGATGTAGCGGAACAACAGCCAGAGACAGATGAGAAAGGTCAGGATCATCACGACGATTGCCAGACCCAGTTCGGTGAACACCATCGGCCTCACCTCCTATTCACATTATACATCAGCAATCCCGAATTGCGTGTAAAAGTTTAGCAAATTCGATTATTTTTCCCATCCTCCGCCACCACCGATGTGGTATAATGAAATGGGTGATTCGATGAACTATCTGCAAGGCATTGTCAAGGCAATCATCTACCACAACGAGGAGAACTCCTACACGATCATCAAGATCAAGCTGACCGAGTACACCGAACAGATTGATCTGTTCACGCTCGACGACAGCGACTACGTGACGGTGACGGGGTATTTTCCACAACCGATGCGCGGCGAAGAAATTCGCTTTTTCGGTGAGTTCAAGGAGCACAACCGCTATGGCATGCAGTACGTCGCCCGCAGTTTTGAAAAACTCACCGACACCTCGATCCCCGGGATGATCGAATACCTGTCGAGCGATCTCTTTCCCGGCGTCGGCGTCAAGACGGCGACGCGGATCGTCGATGCGCTCGGCAAAGACACGATCGACAAGATTATCGCCGACAAGGATGTTCTGAAGACGGTATCGAAGATCAGCGACAAACAGATGGATGTCATCTACGATGGTCTGATCGACAACAAAGCCGCCGAAAACACCCTGATCAAACTTTATGCCTATGGCATCACACCGAAGATGGCCGTCCGCATCTACAAGTTCTACCAGAACGAAACCATCGCGATCCTCGAACAGAATCCCTATCAACTCATCTACGACATCGACGGCATCGGCTTCGAACGGGCCGACATGATCGCCAAGAAACTCGGTTTCACCGATGACGATCCGCTGCGCGTGAAGGCGATGATCGTGTATCTGTATCAACTGATGGGGATCAACTACGGTCACACCTTCCTGTATTATGATCAACTCGTCGAATATTTGATGTCGGCGCTCAACAAGAAACAGGACCTCGTTCAAACCGACGTCGTCGAAGGGTATCTCGACGAACTCGTTGAAAACGGTCTCTTTGCCCACGAAAACGACACCATCAAACTGAACAGCGTCGCCTATGCCGAACGGCAGATCGCCCAGCGCATTCAACAAGGCGTCTCCGAGATACCCGATGCCCGCGACGTCGACACGATCGACAAGTACATCCGTCTCTTTGAAGAGATTCATGACATATCCTACACGACACTTCAAAAGAAGGCGATCCACAAGGCCGTGGAAAGCAACGTGTTCATCCTCACCGGCGGACCGGGCACCGGCAAGACCACGGTCATCAAGGGGATTGTCTTCGTCTACTGCAAGTACCACCAGATACCGGTCCTCTATGACAACCCGCTGTTTTCGATCAAACTGGTCGCCCCGACCGGCCGCGCCGCCAAGCGGATGAGCGAAGCGACCAACCTCTATGCCGAGACGATTCATCGGTTCCTCGGCTACGGATTTGACGGCAAGTTCCTGCACAACAAGAACAACCAGATCAGCGCCGACATCGTGATCGTCGACGAAGCCAGCATGATCGACGTCTTCCTGGCGAGTCAGCTGTTCCAATCGATCCCCGCAGACACCAAAGTGATCATCGTCGGCGACGAGGATCAGCTGCCGTCGGTCGGACCCGGCCAAATCCTCAAGGACTTGATTGATACCGATTTGGTCGACTACGTGCGCCTGCGCACGATCCATCGGCAAGTGGCCAACTCGAAGATCATCGATCTCGCCTACCACGTCAACAACGCCGACGTACCGGATGACATCAAGAAGGTCTACGGTGATCGGCTGTTCGTTGAAGAAACCGCGCAAAACTTCCATAGCCGTCTCCTGTCCAGCATCCACTATCTGATCGGGCAGGGATTCGATCTCTGGGAGGACATTCAGATCCTCATTCCGATGTACCGCGGCCAGACCGGCATCGACGCCGTCAACACGCTGATCCAAAACGAGTTCAATCCATCGGATGGCAAGGAACTCGAACACGGCGACCGTGTCTTCCGGATCGGCGACAAGGTCATCCAACTCGTCAATCAGATCGAGGACAACATCATGAACGGCGACCAGGGCACGGTCATCGGCATCACCGAGGACGATCTGCTGATGGTCGACTTCTTCGGCAATCAGGTCGCCTACAAGAAAGCCGATCTGATCAACCTCAAACACGCCTACGCGATGAGTATCCACAAAGCCCAAGGCAGCGAATACAAGGTCGTCGTGATGCCGATCTTCCGCAACTACACGATCATGCTCAAGCGGAAACTCCTCTATACCGGCATCACCCGCGCCAAGGACAAACTGATTCTGATCGGTGACTTGTCCAGTTTCCAGTACGGTGTCGAACATCTCGAAGCCGCCCGGCAAAGCACGCTCAAGGACGACATCATCAAACTGGTCTTGAACGAGGACGAAGAGGACAAGGCGGCACCGAGAGACGACGAAGTGATCCGGCTCAACGATCCAACGATTCCGTTCGACACGCTTGGTGAAACGTTGAACGGACTCAGCCCATATGACTTTTTGGAGGAGGAGGACAAATGAATCGAACGGTACTGATCACCGGCGGCTCCGGCGGCATCGGTCGCGCGGCTGTCGACTTGTTCCTGAAGCAGGGGTACGCCGTCATCAATGTCGACATCACACCGATGGCGAAGAACGATGAGAAGTACCACATGTGCACCGTCGATCTGGCCGACACGAGCGAACTCTACGTCGCACTCGCTGAGATGCCGCATGTCGACGTGTTGATCAACAACGCGACCGCACCCGGGTTCGGTGACTTCTTGACCATGACCGAAGATGATCTTCGCCAGGCGCTCGACGTCAACGTGATCGGCCATGTGATGCTCGCGCAATGGTTCGCCCGACAGTTCAACGGCGAGCATGGCCGGATCATCAATGTGATCTCCACCCGGGCCTTCATGAGCGAAGCCAATACGATTCCCTACACCATCAGCAAGGGTGCGCTTTTCAGCCTCACGCACGGACTTGCGGCGACGCTCAGAGACCAACGCATCACCGTCAATGCGATCGCGCCGGGATGGATTCATACCGGTGACGAACCGTTGCGCAAGATCGATCACGCGTTTCATCTGTCCGGTCGCGTCGGCAAGCCGCATGACATCGCTCGGGCGATGTTATGGCTCGCCGATGAAACGAGCGAGTTCATCAACGGTGACGTGATCACGATCGACGGCGGCGTCACGAAAACGATGATTTACCCCGAATAATGTACGTTGAAGTTGCATTTCCCGCGTTGATTGTGTATAATACATATGAAATCAAAGACGAAGACCAGTAGGCAATTCCTTTCATCCCAGAGAGTCGGTGGTGCTGCGAACCGATGTGAGAGCTTGTCGAAGCCACTTCCGAGAGGCACCAATCCTGCCCGCTACTCCGCGTTACCGAGACGAGTGTCCATAGCAATATGGAAATTAAGGTGGTACCACGGATCTGATCGTTCGTCCTTGCATGAGGGCGGACGTTTTTATTTCAATACTAGGAGAGTGAACCGCATGAAACATCTATCCACGTACGAGATTCGCAAAATCTGGCTCGACTTTTTCAAAGACAAGGGTCACAGCGTCGAAGACAGCGCCCCGCTGATCCCCAACAACGATCCGACCTTGCTCTGGATCAACGCCGGCGTCGCCCCGCTCAAAAAGTACTTCGACGGCAGCGTGATTCCAACCAATCCGCGCATCGTCAACGCCCAGAAATGCATCCGCACCAACGACATCGACAACGTCGGGAAAACCGCCCGTCATCATACCTTTTTCGAGATGCTCGGGAACTTTTCGATCGGCGATTATTTCCGTGACGAAATCATTCCCTGGGCATACGAACTGCTGACTTCAGACCAGTATTACGGCTTCGATCCCGATCGCCTGTACATGACCATCTACCCCGATGACGAAGACACCAAAGACGCCTGGATCCAGGCCGGTGTCGATCCCGCTCACATCATCCCCTGCGAAGGTAATTTCTGGGAAATCGGTGAGGGTCCGTGCGGCCCCGACACCGAAATCTTCTTCGACCGCGGCGACCAATACGGTCCGGCCGATTTGTCATTGATCGAACACGACATCGAAAACGATCGCTACATCGAAGTGTGGAACATCGTCTTCAGCCAATACAACGCCAAAGCCAGTCTCGACCGCAGCGAGTACCCCGAACTCCCCAGCAAGAACATCGACACCGGGATGGGTCTCGAACGGATGGCGTGCGTCATCCAGGACGTGCCGACGAACTTCGACACCGATGTCTTCCAAACCATCATCCATGGCATCGAACAACTGACCGACGTCCCCTATGACGGCCAACTCTCCTACAAGGTCATCGCCGACCATCTCCGGACCGTCGTGTTCGCCGTCACCGACGGCGCTGTATTGTCCAACGAAGGACGCGGCTACGTGTTGCGCCGCTTGCTTCGACGGGCCATCAAGCACGGCAAGTCGCTCGGCATCGAGAAACCGTTTCTCCATACCCTGGTCGACACCGTGATTGCCGCGATGGGAGACTTCTACACCTATCTCAAGGACAAGAAGGATCTGGTCACCAAGGTCATCCGGATCGAAGAGGACAAGTTCTTCGAAACGCTTGCCCAAGGCGAGAAGATCCTCGAAGAAATCATTCACAACAACGATACCAAACAACTCACCGGCGAACAAGCATTCACCTTGTACGACACCTATGGGTTCCCGCTGGAACTGACCATGGAAATGGCCGAAGATGCCAATTTCACCGTCGACACGGCCGGGTTCGCCGCCGAGATGAACAAGCAGAAAGAGCGGGCCCGCGCCGCCCGCAAGAACGCCGTTTCGATGAATCATCAGAACGAAGCCTACCTTGCGTTCAAGGACCAGGACACCTTCACCGGCTACGAGTCGCTCGTCGAGACCACCACGGTGCTCAAGGCTTTCGACGAAGGCGTTGTCCTCAAGCGCACCCCATTCTACGCCGAAAGTGGCGGCCAGGTCGCCGACAAGGGCGTCCTCCGCACCCAGAGCGAAGAATACACCGTTGAAGACGTTCAGAAACTGCCCGGTGGACAGTTCCTCCACATCATCGCCGACCATCATCTCAAGGACGGCGACACCGTCATCGCCGAGGTCGACGAAACGACCCGCAAATTGACGATGTACAACCACTCGGCAACCCATCTGCTGTTCGCCGCGCTCCGCGACGTCGTCGGCGATCACGTCAGCCAGCAAGGCTCCAATGTCAGCAGTGAAGGCATGCGGTTCGACTTCAACAACTACGACGCGCTCGACGACGACACCCTGCTTGAAGTGGAACGAATCGTCAATGCGAAAATCCACGCCGACATCCCAGTCGATGTTTCGCATCACTCCGTCGACGAAGCTCGCGACATGGGTGCCGTCGCCGAATTTGGCGAAAAATACGGAACCGAGGTTCGCGTCGTCAACATGGGCTACACGCTCGATTTGTGCGGTGGCACCCACGTTCCCAGGACCGGCGTCATCGAGAAGTTCGCGATCGCGTCGATCGAAAGCAAAGGCAGCGGCATCTACCGCATCACCGGCCACGCCAACGATTCGATCGAGAACATCCGCAAGCAGTTCGTCGGCATCCATCAGGAAATGGACAAGCTCGTCGAGAAAGCGGAGCGGATCGTCGCCGACGCCAAGGACAAGGGCATCGATCTTACTTTCTCGTTCCAACGCAACAACAAGATCCAAGGCAGCTATCAGGACATCATCGACAAACGCAACGAGTTCGCTCGTCTGGGCGAACGCGTCAAGGATCTCGACAAAGAATACCAGCAACGCGTCAAGGATCAGGCGATGAGCCAACTCGACACCTATCTGGCGCAAGCGAACGGTATCCATCTGGTGATCAAAACCGAGGGCATCGACAAAAACAGCCTGCGTCCGCTCGCCGACAAACTGATGGATCACCTGCCCGGTGGGTTCGTGTTCATCGCCAATGTCGATGGCGACAAAGTCAGCTTCGTCGCCAAAAGCCAGTGCGATCTGCACGCCGGCAACATCGCCAAGATGGCCGCCCAGATCACCGGTGGCGGGGGCGGCGGCCGTCCCGACATGGCGCAAGCCGGTGGTCGCGACGTCGCGAAAGTCGACGAGGCACTCGCCGCCGTGCGAGCGCAGATTCGATGAAACGGCTCGGGTTCGATCTCGGCAACAAGACGCTCGGGGTCGCGATCAGCGATGACATGGGCGTGTTCGCACGCGGACTCGACACCATCCGGTTCGCCGACCGCGATTTCGCAGAAGCGCTCCAAAAAGCCGTGGAACTGATCCAAACCAACGACGTCGCCGAGGTGGTACTCGGTCATCCCAAGAACATGAACGGGACGGTTGGCGAACAAGGCAAAATCGCCGAACAGTTCGCCGCCGATCTCAAGCAACGCGTGACGATCCCCGTCGTCCTCTGGGATGAGCGTCTCACCTCGAAGATGGCGCAGTCGATGATGACGGCGCAGAACCTGCGCCGCAAACAGAAAAAAGCCGACAAGGACAAGATGGCCGCGGTCATCATCCTGCAGAGTTATCTCGATCAACGAAAGTAGGTGAAAGACATGGAAGACAAACGCTTTTTCATCCGTGACGAAGATGGCACGGAAACCGAATACGAAATCGTACTGACGTTCACCGACCCCAACACCGACATCAGTTACGTCGTCTACAAGGAACCAGGCGACAGCGACGAAGTGCTGGCGGCCCGGTACACCGAAGAATCGCCCGAACACGGCACCTTGGTGGAAATCGAATCCGACGAGGAGTTCGACATGATCCAAGAAGTGCTCGACGCGTTCAGCGAAGAACAGGAATGACAATGGCGCGGGGTGACGATTTGGTCACCCCGGCTTTGAACCAAAGGACGTGATTCCATGAAACTAGCCGTTACCCCATTCGCGGTGGACGACATCCGCGCCCTTACCGACGCGGGAGCCGACGTCTTCATCGTCGGCCACGGCACATACGCCAATCGCCTGGTGCGCTCGTTCGACGAAGCCGACATCAAGCGAGCCTGTGAACTGGCCCATTCCCTTGGAAAAGAACTCATCGTCCAGGTGAATGTGATCGTTCACAATGACCTGCTCGCTCCGTTGGAGTCGTATCTCGCGTTCATCGATTCGATCGACGCCGATGGCGTCATCTTCGGCGATCTCGCCGTGTATCAGCTGGCCCGCAGACGAGGCATGACAAACCGCTTGTTCTACAACCCTGAAACACTCAATACGAATTACTACGATCCGGTGTTCTGGGGCAAACAGGGTATCCAAGGATTGTTCATCGCCAAGGAAATACCGCTTGCGGACATGACCCGGATCGCCGCCAGCTCGCCGATCAAACTGGCGATCATCGGCCACGGTCATCTCAACATGTTCCATTCGCGACGTCCGCTTGTCACCAACTTCCTGGAGTACCAGGGCGAAGACTATGACAAGTACCTCCAAGCGCGCAATCTGCGCCTAGTCGAAGAATTGCGCGACGAGTCGTATCCGATTGTTCAGGATGAACATGGGACGCACATTTTCCGCAGCAAGCCGATGGCTTCGTTCAACGATCTTTACCAGCTCACCGCACACATCGATCTGTTTGTCATCGACGGCATGTTTCAGAATGCCGCCTATCTTCTTGATGTGGTGCGCGATTACCGCAGATTACTGGACCACGAGGATCCCGAGCAAGCCAGGACGATCGCCTTGCGATACGCCACCACACACGATACCGGTTTCCTTCACAAACCGACAGTATACGACGTGGACAAGGAGGGATCGCGATGAAAAAGCCGGAACTGCTGGCCCCGGCCGGCGATTTGGAAAAACTCAAGATCGCGTTCCTGTATGGGGCAGACGCGGTATTCATCGGCGGCAAACAGTTCAGCCTTCGGGCGCGTGCTTCGAATTTTGGTCTCGATGAGATCAAAGCGGGATGCGACTTTGCCCACGAACGCGGCAAGAAAGTCTACGTCACCACCAACATCATCCCCCACAACGACGATCTCGACGGCCTCAAGGCGTACTTGACGGCTCTCGACAAAATCGGCGTCGACGCCATCATCTGCGCTTCACCGATCGTCATCGACACGGCGCGCGAACACACCGATCTCGAGATCCACATCTCCACGCAGATGTCGATCACCAATCACGAGAGCGTGTCGTTCTGGCAGGAACGGGGCGCGTCGCGCATCGTCCTCGCCCGGGAACTGTCGAAAACCGAGATCAAGGATTTGCGCGAACACACCGATTGCGCCATCGAAGTGTTCATTCATGGCGGCATGTGCGTCAGTTACAGCGGACGCTGCACCCTCTCCAACAACATGGCCGATCGCGACGCCAATCGCGGTGGGTGCGCCCATAGCTGTCGCTGGAACTATGATCTGTACGACGGCGACGAGAAACTGAACCACGATTCCTACTTTGCGATGAGCGCCAAGGATCTTCAAACCGTCCAGCACATTTCCGATCTGATCGACATCGGCGTCGACAGCCTCAAGATCGAAGGACGGATGAAGTCGATTCATTACATCGCCACCGTCGTCAACATCTACCGCAAACTGATCGACAACATCTGCGACGACCACGACATCGATCTGCCGCGGTACTTGCTGGAGATCCGCAAAGCGGAGAACCGTCTGACCTCGCATGGTTTCATGGAAGGCATGACCTCGATCGATCAACAACTCTACGACATGCGCAGCGAACAGGCGACCCAGGACTTCATCGGGTTGGTTCTCGATTACAATCCCGACACGCTGGAAGCGACGATCGAACAACGCAACAAGTTCGCAATCGGCGACGACGTCGAACTGTTCAGTCCCCACATGGAGACGATGAAGTTCCGGATCAGCGACATCCGGGACGAACAAGGCAACGCCATGGAGGATGCCCCGCATCCCAAACAGAAGGTGATCGTCACGATCCCCTTCCCGGTCCGCCGCTACGACATCATCCGGCGCATCAAAACATAGTTTTTACTTGCAAAACGACCCATATGTAATATAATAGATGTGGATAACAGCACGGACATGACAAAAAGGAGTTTTTCAACTCCTTTTGTTAAGGAAAGGTGATACGATGAAGAAACCGGTAATCATCGCCGTCGCCGGCGGCTCGGCCTCCGGCAAGACGACCGTCGTCAACAAGATCATCGACGCGTTCAATCCCGAAAACGTCACGGTCATCAAGCACGACGACTATTACAAGGATCAGTCCGAGATGACGATGGAGGAGCGCTACAAGGTCAACTACGACCATCCGTTTTCGCTCGACAACGATCTGATGTTTCGTCAGATCCTGCAGCTGATCCGAGGCGAATCGATCGTCAAGCCGGTCTATGATTTCGAACTGCTGACGCGCAGCGACAGGACCGAAACGCTCCATCCGACATCGATCATCATTCTCGAAGGCATCCTGATCATGGAAGACGAACGGATCCGCGAACTGTGCGACATCAAACTGTACGTCGAAGCCGATGACGACATCCGCTTCATCCGCCGCCTGACGAGGGACATGGCGGAGCGCGGACGGACGATGGAAAACGTCATCAACCAATACCTGTCGACGGTCAAACCGATGCATTTCGCGTTCGTCAAACCGACCAAGCGATACGCCGACGTGATCATCCCCAACGACAAGGATCACGACGTCGCCGTCGACCTCATCATCACCAAAATTAACTCTATCATTTCCAAGAAAGATGTAGTATAATATATTACCATAGTGGAGGTACATACATGGAAAAAGCATACAAGTTAACCGAACAGGGTCTCCTCGACCTGCAGAACGAACTGGAAAAGCTTAAAACCGTCGACCGCAAGCGCAACCTTGATGCCCTCAAGGAAGCCCGCCAGCAGGGCGACCTGTCGGAAAACGCCGACTACGACGCCGCCCGTGACGAACAGGCCCAGATCGAAGCCCGCATCAAGGAAATCGAAGGCATCCTGAAAAATTACGAAATCATCAAGAAAGATCGGTCCAGCCGCGTCAACATCGGAAAAACCGTCGTTCTCAAAGTCGGTGACATGCCGGAACAGGAATACACTCTGGTCGGTTCCCTCGAAGCCGATCCGCTGAAACAGCGCATCAGCAACGAATCGCCGATCGGCAAAGGCATCATCGGCAGCAAGAAAGGCCAATCCATCACCGTCAAGACCGAAACCGGACGCGACGTTGTTGTCACCATCATCGACGTCAAATAAGAGTGTCCACGACATTCTTATTTTCATTTTAGGAGGTCAGACATGATCGCAATCATCGGCGCCATGGAAGTGGAAATCGCCACCATCAAAGCCACGATGCAGGATCTACAAAGCGTGTCGCACCGCGTGCGCACCTTTTATCGTGGCACCATCCACGGGCATGACGTCGTCCTCGTTCAAGCCGGCGTCGGCAAGACCAACGCCGCCGTCACAACGAGTCTTCTGATCGAACACTTCGATGTCGACACGATCGTCAACATCGGCGTCGCCGGCGGACAAAACGGGGCATGTCACAAGGATCTCATCCTCGGTCGGGAGATTGTCTACCACGACGTCGACGTGACCGACTATTCCGATTACGTACGGGGCCAGATCCCCGGTCAGGACGCAGCGTTTCATGCCGATGAACGGCTGATCGAACAGGCCGTTTCGATTCTTGCCAAACAGGATGTTTCTTACAAGGTCGGACGCATCGCATCAGGGGATCAGTTCGTCCTCGATTCGGCGATCGTCCAACCGATCAACGCTGTCTACGACGACATTTACGCGATCGAAATGGAGGCCGCGGCGATCGCCCATGTGGCGACGCTCTATGACGTGCCGTTTCTGATTTTGCGTTCGATCAGCGACGTGCTTGATGACGTTACGCAGGCGGAGGATTTCTACACCTTCCTGCAAGACGCCGCCGACACCGCCGCCACGTTTCTCGTCTCGTTGTTGGACGCGATCCAATGAAAGCAATCCGGTTGAACGGCCGCGAGGTTCCCTACCGCGTCACCGCCAAGAACAACAAGAACACCTATTACTATTTCAAACGCGACGGCTACATCCAGATCAATCTCGCACACAATCAGAACGAACGCGACGCGCTGAACTACATCACCGCCAACGAAACGACGTTTTACCGCAAATACCTGAAACACTGCGTGCGCACCGTCGACGACAGTGTCTACCGCCTATGGGGCAAGGAGTATCGCCGCATGCGGGGAGACGACGATCTCATCTTCTCCGATGACACCGTCCGCATCCCGGACGATGCGACTCGTGTCACCGCTTTTGAAAAAGCGGCGATGACCGAGTATCTGAGTGAACTCGTCGACCGCTACATGGACAATGGATTCATCGACATCAAGAACATCACATTGCGCACACGATACGCCAAGACACGCCACGGCAGCTGCAATCCGCGCCTCCGTACGATCAACATCAATACCCATCTCGTGCACCTTGACAAACGCTATACCGAGTACGTCTTCCTGCATGAGATCTGTCATTTGGTTCATGCCAATCACGGCCCCGACTTCTACGATTTGCTCCAACGGCTTTGTCCCGACTACCGAGTGATCCGCCGGGAACTGAAGGCGCTCTGGTAGAAAGACGTCAATCATCCTCATCGAAAGCGAGCGTGACCGCGATGATTCATCACTTTCTCAAGACATCGCATTTCATTCCGAATGAGTACCATCATTCGTTTTTTGACATTGACTTCAAGGCCCTGTACGACCAGGGATTCCGATACATCATCACCGATCTCGACAATACGCTCATTTCTTATGAAGAGCACGAACCGACCGACGCCATCCGCGCCAAGTTCGACGAACTGGCGGCGCAGGGATTCGGTATCGTTCTGTTGTCGAACAATCATCCCGAACGCCTCGATCGGTTCCGGGCGACGCTTGGAATCGGCGGATTCGCATCGGCCAAGAAGCCCCTTGTCCGGGGCATTCGCCGGGCGATGGCAAGTTTTCCGGAAGCAACCAAAGAGAACACCCTCTTGATCGGTGATCAACTGATGACCGACGTCTGGGGCGGCAATCGTTTCCAACTTCATGTGGTGCTTGTCGATCCGATCAAAAAGAAGACCGAAAAGTGGTATACCAAGTACAACCGCCGCATCGAATCGCGGATGCTTGAAAAAATCAAACGTAACTATCCCGACCGCTTCGCCGCGCTCGGGTTGGATCAGCGTGGTTGACATGGACATTCTCCGATGCATCGGCTGCGGCAGCGTCATCCAGTGTGACGACCCCGCCAGTCCCGGCTACCTGCCGCAAAGCAAATTGCCCGAAGGCGATGAGACGGTCGTCTGTCGCCGTTGTTTCCGTCTCAAACACTACAACGAAGTGACGCCGCTCCATGTCACTCAGGACGAATATTACCGCATCATATCGCAAATCGCCGACGACGATGCGCTCGTCGTCAACATCGTCGACATCTTCGATCTCGAAGGATCGCTGATTCTGCAAATCGGCAAGCTGACGAACCACAACGACATGATCGTGCTCGCCAACAAACGCGATTTGTTGCCCAAGAGCGTCAGCGACGCGAAACTGCTTCATCACATCCGCAAGATCGTCAGCGACCATCATCTGAAACCGCTGCGGATTCACTTGATGAGCGCCCGCAAATACCAGCACATCGACGATGTGATGGACAGCATCCTCGAACTTGCCAACGGTCGCGACATCTACATCGTCGGGGCCACCAACGTCGGCAAGTCGACGTTCATCAACACGCTGTTGAAAGCCTACGCCGACAGTGCCGAGGACGTCATCACCGTCAGCCAGGCGGCCGGCACGACGCTCGACATGATCAAGATCCCGATTGGCGATCAATACATCGTCGACACGCCGGGCATCCTCAACGACATCCAACTGACACACCACGTTTCGGCGGCGACGCTCAAGGCGATCACGCCGACCAAGGAGATCAAGGCCAAAATCTATCAACTGGATCCCCGTCAGACAATCTTTCTCGGCGGTCTCGCCCGGATTGACTTCGTGGGGGGTGAACGGACGTCCTTCGTCTGTTACGCCGCTCCTGGGATCACGCTTCACCGGACCAAGTTGGAACGGGCCGATGAGTTGTTTGCCAATCGCGTCGGCACAGTGCTTGTGCCGCCCGTAGCGGACGAACGGTTCGACCTCGCGATGACGCCGTTCCATGTGCCAGCCGGCAAACACGACGTCGTGCTGCCCGGACTCGGGTTCGTCACCGTCAAGGGGCCGATCGACATCCGCGTCCACGTCCATCCGCGGACCAGACCCTATCTCAGGGAGGCGCTGATATGACCAAAACCGACGTCATCAAAGATCTTCAGGTGCTCTATCAGAACAAGCCCAATCGCCTCAATCACGTCTTCGGCGTACGCGACACCGCACTGGAACTCGGTCGACGCCACGACGCCGATCTCGACAAACTCGAATGGGCTGCGCTCCTGCACGACATCACCAAGTACTATCCCAAGAAGCAAAACATGCAACTGATCCGCTCGTATTTTGCCGACGCCGAGGACATCATCGCCAATTACAACGAACACATCCTGCACGCCTACAGCGCCGTCGTCGTCGCGTCTCGTGAATACGGCATCGCCGACCAGGACGTGCTCGACGCGATCTGTCATCACACGATCGGCAAACCCGCGATGTCGATCTACGAAAAGATCATCTTCATCAGCGATTACATCGAACCCAACCGCACTTACGAGTCTTGCGTCAAGGTGCGTGCGATCGCCTTCGTCGATCTCGATCTCGCCGTCTACACGGCGATCGACGATTCGATCCGTTTCTATGAAACCACCGGCGGACAGGTGCCCAAAACGGCATATCTGGCCCGCGACTACTACAAACCACACGGGGAGGACACAGCATGAATAAAATCGAACTCATCGTCAATGCACTCGAAGATGTCAAACTGCAGGACATCGAAATCTATGACATGCGTGAGAAATCACCCTTCTTTGATTATCTGGTGATCTCCAGTGCCACCAATCAGCGTCAGCTTCAGGCGGCCGTCAATCACGTCGCCGACGATCTCGCCAAGGCGAAACTGCCGCAGCCGAGAATCGAAGGCAAGAACTCCAACAGCTGGATTCTGATGGATGCCAAGGACGTCATCGTCAACGTCTTCACCAAAGAAGAACGCGAATACTACAACATCGAGAAGATGTTGGTGGAAATCCGCAAAATGTCGCCTCAGGAACTGAAATGATCTACGACAAACTGGCTCCGTACTACGACCAGTTCATCGATCCCGAACTCAACGACACCTACTTCGAGTGGGTGACGAAATACGCCCAACCAGGGACTATTTTGGACCTTGGCTGCGGCACGGCGCCACTTGCCGTGCGGCTGGCCAATGAGGGGTATTTCGTGACCGGTACCGACATCTCGGAGGCAATGCTCGAGCGGGCGATGAACAACGCCGTCGAACATGACGTCGACATCCGTTTCTACCTGCATGACATCCTCGAACCGATCAGCCAGACCTACGACGTGATTCTGATGACCTCGGACGTCATCAACTACCTCCGCGATCTCGACGAGGTGGCGCAGGCGCTTGGCCACGTCGCCGACGCAATGACCGAGGACTCGATCTTCCTGTTCGATTTCATCCACATTCAGTACGTGGAGCGTATCCACAACTATCACGAAGACATTCTCCTCGATGATGATGTTCTCCAGTGGAGTGTCCGCAAGACCAACGAGCCCCATCAGATCAAACATACGTTGTCGTTCGGACGGCAGTCCGACAGTCACCTTCAGACGACCCATCCGCAGCGCGTGTACAAGCGATTGTTGGACGAAGCGGGGCTCAAGGTCGTCAAGAAACGCCGAACCGAAGAAAGGATCATTTTCCTGTGTAAGCGAAAATAATCCTTTTTTAATTTGACAAATACAAAAATAGATATTATAATCTAAATTGATAGATATCAAAATAAAATGAGGTGACAGCATGAACGATCTGGCCAAACGGCTCAAACTGCTGGCCGATCCATCCCGCTTGCAGATACTCGCATCGCTGAACAAGGAGCCGATGTATGTCGAGTTGTTAAGCGAACGTCTGGAACTGCACCCGTCGACGGTCTCGTTCCATCTAAAAAAATTGGAGGAAGCCGGTCTGGTTCGCAAGCACAAGGACCAATATTACGTGGTCTACGAACTCGATCGAACCAAACTAGACTTCAACGTGCTTCACGAGGTGGCAGCAATCGCAACCAGGGCAACAAGCGAGGAAGAGCGCGAACAGGCGTACTACGACAAGATCAAGAACACGTTCTTCGATCGCGATGGGACCTTGAAGTCGATTCCCGTTCAACGTAAAAAAAGACTGGTGATCTTGGAAGAAATCGCCAAGTCGTTCGAGATTGGCAAAGCGTATCCCGAAAAGCAGGTGAATCAGATCATCGCGGAGTATCACTTTGATTTTTGCACGATACGTCGTGAGTTCATCATGAATCGAATGTTCGAACGGGACAACGGCATCTATGTCCGACTGAAATAAAAAAGCAATCCGCGGATTGCTTTTTTTATGGCAACAAACGTTCAAGCAGGGATTGATTATAGTAATCCATCGGTGCCGTGTCGGGGAAATACAAATACATGCGGATCGCATAGACGATGAAGAACAAGGCGACTACCGATCCCCAGAACCATTTCGAACGATAGATCGGCTGGATTCGTGGTAGATTGCGAAAAAGTAAAATGATGGCAAGAAACGGCATCAGCACGATGAGCGGGTGATAGAACAACGCGTCCTGGAAGCGGAATGTCAAGAGACTCCAAGCCGCCCGCGACATGCCGCAACCCGGGCAGGGAATGCCGAACGTGCGTTTGATCAGACAGTTCGGTTCGCCGGGGAAGACGATTGCGAAGAACGCAAGATAGAGAGCCGCAAAAAGTACGAACCACACATAGACCTTCATATTTCGTTTGAGTTCATCGAGTAGAGTATGGAATGTCATTTTCACGATCTCACCGCTTTCTATGAACATTGTAACAAAAGCACGATGAAATGAGAAGTAAATATTCCGTTGGGTGCGTATTATGTTACCGAGGTGATACGATGATCGAATGGGTGAAACAACACTACATGTGGTTGTTGATTGGCGTGGTTGCGATGGGCATGGTGTTGAGTGCGCTTGTTCAAAAAGACCAAGATCCGGTTGTGGATTTCATGCCAAACGACGAAAACGAACGAATTATTGAAGAAACGTATATTTATGTAGACGTCAAAGGAGCAGTAGAACATCCCGGTGTATACAAGCTGGTGAAGGACAGTCGATTGTTTCAAGTCATCGACATGGCGGGTGGGCTGACAAGTGACGCAGATGGAAACGCAATAAATTTTAGTATCATCCTTGCCGATCAGGATGTCTTTTACATTCCAACGCAGGAGGAAGGATTTCCCAACGTGACGATTATCGATGACAACGATGTTAGTGGTGTCATCAACATCAACGTTGCGAACTCGGAGGCACTGGAAACGCTCCCTGGGATAGGTCCGGCAACGGCTCAAAACATCATTGACTACCGTGATGAAAATGGACCGTTTGAAGCGATTGAGGACATCATGAATGTCAGCGGCATTGGGGAGAGCACATTCGATGAGATCAAGGATCATATCACCGTTTAGATATCGGTTGGTATACGCGGCGTTGTTGCTGGTTGTAACGATCTTGATTCAGATCAGCTGGTGGTATCTTCTTGTTGTCGTTCCATATCTGATGTTTCTGTGGATTCAGCACCGTGATTTGCTACCGTTATTGCTTGTTGTGCTCGCTTTGTACGGAATGTCGCTTGCTTGGTTTCATTGGAAACCAAATAATCCTGGTGGTCAATGGGATGTCGTGGTTTTGAAAGTATATGAAAATAGCGACTATACCTATTTCAAAGGACGTAGCGGTTTGGAAACGGTTAATGTATTTTTGAGCGCTGTAGAGCCTATCAAACCGGGAGATGTGCTATACATTGAGGGGGATATCGAGGAGCCGATCGGTGCTACCATTCCGCAAGGGTTTGATTATCGCACTTACCTTCGCTCCAACAACATTCGGTACGTCATTGATGGTGCATCGATGGATGTCATCGATCATCGGTTTTCCCTGCATCAGATTAGCTATCATTTATCGCAATATATTGAACGGCGAATGCCTCGAAGTGGAGGCTATGTCAAAACGTTCATTCTCGCTGATAAAGATGACATTGACCAGAGTGTTAAAAATAACATTAATTTATTAGGGATATCACATATGTTTGCGGTAAGTGGATACCACGTTGGCCTGATTGTTTTGGTATTGCGCAAGGTTCTTGGCGGTATGAAAAAACAGCATAAATGGCAAGATTTGATTGTGTCATTTGTGCTGATTCTATACATGGTTGTAACCGGATTTTCTCCATCGGTTACACGAGCTGTGTTGCTATTTCTATTGTTGATAGTGAATCGACAATGGAAGGTTGGATTGTCGGTTTTGGATGTGTTATCGGTGGTGTTCGTCTTAATGTTGATGCTACGTCCGTATTACTACTACAACGTAGGATTCGTGTTGAGTTTCCTGGTTACCTTCGTTTTGATCATGTCCCACCAAATACTCAAACGATACCGTTCGATTCATCTCGTTGCCTGCGTGAGTTTCCTTGCGTTTTTGACTTCGTTTCCAGTCGTTATGAACATGAACAATCAAATTAATCTGTTTACTATGATATTTAATATATTGATAATATACATAATGACAGTACTTGTATTTCCATTGTCCTATTTGACGTTCTTGGTTCCATTTCTAGATAACATCAATTATGTTATCATTAAAATCTTTGAGCAAATAATTGAAGTCCTTTCCATGATTGATATTGGTATTGTGAATGGCTATTTAGCGCATCCGTTGCATATCATGATTATCTTTGGAATGATAATGAACGTATTCATCCGATTCGAGCAACAAAAGCCGTTGTTCAAACCGCTTGGTCTGATTGTTATTTCTGTTGTTATGTTCACGCAAATCAAATGGATTGATCCACGACAACGGATTGTCTTTCTCGATGTTCATGGGGATGCCACATTCATTCAAGATTCGTTTCATCGCTGTAACATCTTGATTGATACGGGTGATGTTGATTCCTACGATGGAGTGGTGTCATATCTTGGAACGCAAAACGTGCGTCGTCTGGATTTTCTAATTCTGACTCATTTTCACAGTGATCATGTTGGCGAGACGAATGACATTCTTCGTTCGTTCCATATTGACAATCTCATTACCAATCAAAATGTGGCACTATTTGAGAATCAGATGATTTCGTGTGGGAATCTTTCTTTCTATATCTATCCAATGTCGTATGACGCGTTGAACGAAAACGACAACAGCATTATCTTGAGTCTGTTCATGGCGAATCGCCATGTGTTCTTTGTCGGTGACGCTGAATCCAATCGAGAAGAGGAGTTTCTGGACAACTACCAAGTCGATGTGGATTATCTGAAAGCCGGACATCACGGTAGCATCACAAGTTCGACCGACGCATTTCTGGATGGCATCGCTGCCGAAGAGGTGTTCATCATGGTTCATCGGGACAATCGTCACAACCACCCGAGTGAAATCGTCATCACCAGATATCTGGAGCACAACATGCAGGTCCATCGCACCGATCGGGATGGTACCATTGAACTGACGTATTTCCACGGACGAGAACGAAAAAAGTATCATCGACCGTAAGTGGTTGTGTTATAATGGGTTTGAGGTGTTCTTATGAGCGAACAAATTCATTTGTTTTTCGGTCTCGACTACTACATCATCAAACAAAAAACCAATCAGTTGATCGTCCGTCACGACATCGACGATTTCAACGTGACCACATACGACATGGAAGAAAGCAATGTCGAAGAAGCAGTGAATGATGCCTCGACGATTCCGTTCATGGCCAATCACAAGATGGTCATCATCAAGAATGCCTATTTCCTGAGCAATGAGTACAAACCAAAAAAGGAAATCAACCACAATCTCGATGCCTTGAAACGCTACATCGACAATCCATCGTTCGAAACGATTCTGGTTGTTCAGGCGCCATATCGCAAACTCGATGAACGACGCGCCATCACAAAACTCCTCAAAGGTCATGCCAATGTCGAAGAATGCACGCCTCTCAATGAACAGGATCTGCGCAGCTGGGTTCGTCGTCAACTGGGCAAGCATTCGATTGCCATCGATGCCGACGCACTCAATGAGATCATCACTCGTGTGGAGAACAATACCGAGGTACTGGTCAGTGAGGTGACAAAGCTCGTGTTCTATGCTGCTGATCTGACCAAAGTCGATCTCGACATGGTCAAGCGGGTGATCACCAAGAACGTCGAAGACAACGTCTATGAAATCACCAACAGCCTGCTTGCCAATCAGCCTGGGAGAGCACTTGAAATCTACAATGATCTGATCATGCATAGCGAGGATCCATTGCGTATACTAGGCATTCTCGTCAACAAGTACCGCGAGATCCTGCACACCAAGCTGTTGCTCAAGAGCGGCAAGGACAAGGCGGCCATCGCCGACTACTTCAACGCGACCTCGGGTCGCACCTACTACATCATGAAAAACGCTCGCAGCGTCCGTACCGAAGTGGTCGAAGAACAACTTCGTAAACTGGAAGAATTGGACTATCAAATCAAAACTGGTCAAATTGACAAGAAGATCGGTTTGGAACTGTTCATACTCGGTACCTGATACGAAAAAAACACATCCGCGGATGTGTTTTCATTTTGGGCTTTTTAGATGCTATTCACTAATTTGGAAAGTCTGGATTTTTGTCTTGCAACATAGTTTTTATGATGGATGCCTTTGGAAACCGATTTGTCGAGTTTCTTGAACGCCACGTCGAGCAGTTTCTGAGCTTGTTCCTTGTTGCTTTCGCTGACGCTCAGTTCGACCTGCTTGATCGCGCTTTTCAGTCCGCTGCGGAACGATGCGTTCGCCAGGCGACGTTTTTCGTTGGTCAGGTTACGTTTCATTTGTCCTTTGATGTTTGCCATTCTTTCACCTCCATTTACAAGCGTATTTATTCTATCAAAAAGCGGTTGATAATGCAACCATTAATTACTGGAAATTAGCGACGATAGCGCGATGACGAATGCTTCGTCCATGGCGGTGGTCCGTTTTTTCGGTCCTTTGAGATGGGCGTGACGGCGCATTTTCTGATGAAAAGCCCGGCGGTTGAGCAGCGACAGGATGTTGTCGTCGGTGTAGATCAAACCGTTCTGACTGAGCGCCTTGGCGCCTTTGGCCAGGGCCATCGTGGCCACACCATAATCCTGTGAGACGACGATGTCACCGGATTGGACCGCGTTGATCAACGCGTAGTCGACGTTGTCGGGACCTTGATCGACGATGATGACGTCGCTGTAGCCATCATCGTATACATGGGCGGTGTCGAAGAACATCGCAACGGGGATATCATGCCGTTTCGCCAGGGATACAATCTGTTCCTTTACCGGACAGGCGTCGGCGTCAACGAGAATGCGCATCGGACGACCTCTACAGAACGACAATCAGGGTCACGATCACATCAACGGTGAAAATGACCGCCAGCGTGAGCGCAACGCGATTATCAAGATTGTCGAGATACCGCTTGATGAGTGGATGCAAGTATTTGACAACGAGGAAACTGAGGAATCCGAACAACGAGGTGGGAAGCACGCAGACATACTCCAGTCGACACGGGAACGTCTGGCCATAGTCCCACAGATGAATGCCGGTCAGCGCTTCGTACCCATAGCCGGTCGTCGCTTCAACGGCGCCGGTAAAGAGAATCGCCGCAACCAGCAACAATGCGTCTTTCGCACGTGGCGACCAGGCGAGTCGCGGCAGAGCGAACTCCATGAACAACACCGTCAGCATGACACCGCTGCCGTAGAGCGGCTGATACGGACCGTACAAGACGGAGTTGTCCCACCAGTATCCGAGAAAGATGAGATTGATGATGCGTTCCAGCACGAAACCGCCGATCGAGTAGATCAACAAATATAGAAAATACCGTTTCACAGCATCACCTGCTTTCTGTGCATCATAATTTCATGCGGTAGGAATCGTCATCCTCCAAGTGTTGTTGCTTGTGTTCGCGGTACCATGTGGCATCCGACTGATTCCGGTAGTACTTGACCATGCCAATCTGCGCAAATACGAGCAGCGCGATCGCCGGGGTGACGATCCAGTCGCTGCCTGGATTCGTAATCAGAATGGCATATCCGATGATGCCGCCGATCGAAAACAAACCGACGACGAACCACCCGAGCGCCATTTGGAACTCGAAATACCAGTTGCGGGATATCATTCGCTGCCACGCGAACGATGCCATCGTCGCGGCGATAATGACATGGGCGATGAGGACCGCGCCGAGCGCTTGGAGAATCATGTTCGTTGTCTCGATCTGCAACACGGACACAACGACGATCCGGCCGATTAAAAACATCGCCAGGGTGCCGAGAAACGTCAGATACAACTGCTTGTAGGTCACGACCATCCCCTCCTAACATTTCATTATATCAAAGATTCGGTGCATATCACAGTATATTTGATTGGTTTCTCACGCACGATGATGTATAATGGTTGAGAAGTTTGATATAATGAAACATGAGGTGATACCATGGCACTCCACATGGGCGACTACAACGAACTGGAAGTCATCCGCGAAACACATTACGCATACATTCTTTCGGATGGCGAAGAAGAAGCATTCCTGCACCGCAAGCAAACGACCCGCAAACTCGATCTGCACGAACACGTGCGGGTGTTTCTGTATTACGATGGCAAAAAACGCGTGACGGCGACGATGAACGCCCCCGTCGTCGATCAGACCAGAGCGGCCTTCTGCAAGGTCGTCGAAGTCAGCTACCGGCTCGGCGCATTCGTCGACATCGGTCTCGTCAAAGACCTGCTGCTCAGCAAGGACGACCTGCCGTTTCTCAAGAACGAGTGGCCGGAGGTCGGCGACATGCTGTTCGTCACGATGCGCGTCGCCAAGAATCAGCTGACGGCACGACTGATCTCACGCTACGAGGTCAAGGACCATCTCATTCCCGCACAACCGCTCAAAGAGGGCGACACGGTCACGGCCTACAATCTGTACAAAGCCGAAGAAGGCAATGTATTCTTCACCGCCGAAGGCCATTACGTCTTCGTCTATTTCAAACACATGCGTAAAACCTACCGGCTCGGCGAGAAGACCGACATCACGATCACCATCGCCAAGGACGACGGCACCTACAACGGCACGATCATCGATCAGAAGGAAACGATGATCGACAAGGATGCCCAGCGGATTTTGGACTACCTGAGAGAAAACGGGGGATCAATGTCCTACACCGACCGCACCGATCCGGCCGTCATCCAACGCGTCTTCCACATGTCGAAAAGCGCCTTCAAGCGCGCCCTCGGTTCGCTCTACAAACAACAACTGATTGTTCTTGAGTCAACCAAAACTAAGCTAACCGACGCTTGATTATTGCCCCTTGCTGGGATATAATATAACCGACAAAAAAATCCAACCAAAGGTGAAACCATGGGACGTAAATTCGAAGTACGCAAAGCCGCAATGGCCAAGACGATGCTGCACAAAAGCAAACTCTACAGCCGCTACGGCAAGGAAATCTACATGTGCGCCAAACAAGGCGGCAGCAATCCCGACAGCAACCTGGCGCTCAAACATCTGATCGACAAGGCCAAGAAGGAACAAGTGCCGACCGACGTCATCAACCGCAACCTCAAAAAAGCCGAACAAGGCTATGGCGAAGACTATGCGCCGGTCCGCTACGAAGGCTTCGGCCCGGGCGGCATCGGCATCATCGTCGACACCCTCACCGACAACGTCAACCGCACCGTCAGCGAGGTGCGCAATTGCTTCACCAAGACCGATAGCAAACTCGGTGTCAACGGCAGCGTCGAACACGGGTATCGTCATCTGTCGTATGTGAGCGTCGCCAATCTCGACGAAGAAACGGTCTTTGAAACGTTGTTGATGAACGACATCGAACTGCTCGAAATCGACGAAGAAGACGGCATTGTCGAAGTCGAAGGCAACGGCTTCGACGAACAGAAAATCGTCAGCGCGCTGGAAGAAGCGGGCGGCGAAATCGTCGAGAGCGAAAGCGGCTGGTACCCGTTGGACTACATCGATCTCGACATGGAACAGTCGGAACTGTTCCACAAGTTCATGGACATGATCAACGAGGTCGAAGACGTCCAGGAAGTCTATCACAACGCCAAACCGATGGCCCGCGAAGAAGAGTCGTAATCCGACTCTTTTTACTTGCCTTTGGATTGTGTTTGCAGAGGGAAACTGCTATAATTTAAACGACATTTCAAACTGAGGTATCCATATGAAGAAACTACTTCATCTACCCATCCAGAAAGCACAGGACATGGTCCGGTTCGTCCGCGAGCTGCCACGCGCGGTCGCACTGGTCTTTTTGCTGTACTTCCTGCAGGGCGTGGTGCACAATCTCGGCCACCCCGTGACACCGGCCCTGGTCGAAGGCATGGGCATCGATGATTATTACTTCGGACTCTACTTCGCGGCCATGAGCCTCGGGCTCTTCGTCGGTGCGCCGATCTGGGGTGTGCTTGGCGACCGCGGCAACAAACGCACCTACATCGTGCTTGGATTGATCGTCTATTCGATCGGCCAGTACGCATTCGCCTTCGTCGGCGACCGCAATGTGATGATTCTGTTTCGCTTTCTGTCGGGGTTCGGCGTCAGCGCATCGATCACGCTGATCATGAGTCATCTGATCGAGCACTCATCCGATTCGAAACGAACCGTCTATCTCGGATTCTATCAGGCGCTGTTCGTGCTCGGCGGATCGGTCGGCTATTATCTCGGTGGCCGGATGACCGAGATTCCGTGGCTGATCGACGTGTTCCGAACCGACGATTACCGCAACGTGTTCTTCATTCAGGCGGTCGTCAACGTGTTCCACGCCACACTCGCGTTCGTCATCATCGGACGCGACACCGTCCGCAATCCAGCGGCATCGAAGAATCCCCTGCAGGGTTTCGCCGACATCAAGAAATTGGACAAGAACCTGATCGTGTTTCTGATCAGTCTCGCTTTGATCAGCCTCGGCGCGATCAACATCACCAAGTTCATCGAAGTGTTCATGAACGAATCGGGCTACAGCCCGACCGACATCGGCACCTTCGTCGGCGCCACCGGCATCGTGTCGATTGTCGCGACGATCGTGATCGTTCCGGTCGTGGCCGCGGCCAAGCGGGACTTTCCGTTCATGGTCGCGATACAGGCGCTGAGCGCGGTGATCATCTTCCTCGTGTTCCGCTCGAACGAGCTGTTGGTGACGCTGTACACCGGATTCATGGTGTATGTGGTGCTCAAGGCGGTCTACACGCCGCTCGAACAGCACTACATCAGCAGCCACGCCAAACCCGGGGAATATGGAAAAATCATGGGCGTGCGCCAGTCGTTCTTCTCGATCGGTCTCGTCGTCGGACCGCTGATCGGTGGCTTTCTGTATGAAGCGAGGCCGCTGTTGGTGTTTGATTTCAGCGTGTTGATGTTCGTCATCGGGTTCGTCTTGTTGCTGCTCATCGGTCGCAACATCAGACGAACCGGCAACGGCGCACATTCGTGAATAAACTGCTTTCAAAAGACGGCGGATTATGGTATAATTTTCGTTGAGGTGTTGGTATGAATCTACCGAATAAATTGTCACTCTTCCGGGTTGTCATCATTCCCGTCTTCGTCGTTGTCTACTACCTGACGGCGACGCCGTACAACACGTTCGATTACTTGCTCGCACCGCTGTTCGTGCTGGCCAGCGTGACCGATTTCTTCGATGGTTACATCGCCCGCAAGCACAATCTCGTGACGGTCTTCGGCAAGTTCATCGATCCGCTTGCCGACAAGCTGATCGTGATGAGCGCGTTGATCGTGCTCAACGCTCTCGGCAGTCTTCCCTACTGGGTGACGATCGTGATTCTGTCCCGCGAGTTCATCGTGACCGGCATCCGACTCGTCGCCGTCGGTGACGGCAAGGTCATCGCCGCGAGCAAACTCGGCAAGTACAAGACCGCCTCGACGATGGTCGGCATCATCCTGATGCTTTGCTATCCCTACTGGCAGAGTCTCGCCGACATCGGCATCTGGGTGGTGTACTTCGGCACGCTGATGACGATCGTCAGCGGCATCGATTACTTCATCAAGAACAAATCCATCTTATTGCAATCCATCTGAGCAAAACAAGACGTGCGCCGGTATCATATCGATAGCACGTACAGGAGGTCATACACATGGCAAAAGACGACAGACAAAAAGCCCTCGAATCCGCAATCAAGGAAATCGAGAAGCAACACGGCAAGGGCGCCGTCATGGTCCTTGGCGACGACGAACTGAACAAAACCATGGAGTCGATCCCGAGCGGCAGCATCCTGCTCGACAAGGCGCTCGGCATCGGCGGGTATCCGAAAGGCCGGATCATCGAAGTCTACGGACCGGAATCGTCCGGGAAGACGACATTCGCCCTGCACGCCATCGCCGAAGCGCAGAAGAAGGGTGGCTACGCCGCCTTCATCGACGCCGAACACGCGCTCGATCCGCAATACGCTCGCGCCCTCGGCGTTGACGTCGACAACTTGATCCTGTCGCAACCCGACACCGGCGAACAAGCGCTGGAGATCACCGAAGCGCTGATCCGCAGCGGTGCCATCGACATCGTCGTCATCGACAGTGTCGCGGCCCTCGTTCCCGAAGCCGAAATCCGCGGTGACATGGGCAGCAGCCACGTCGGTCTGCAGGCACGCCTGATGTCGCAGGCGATGCGCAAACTGTCCGGCGCCATCTCAAAATCGAAGACGATCGCGCTGTTCATCAACCAGATCCGCGAAAAAGTCGGCATCATGTTCGGCAATCCCGAAACCACCCCCGGCGGCCGCGCGCTCAAATTCTACTCGAGCGTTCGCCTCGAAATCCGTCGCGGCGAACAACTCAAGGACGGTACCGACATCGTCGGCAACAAGGCCCGTGTCAAGGTCGTCAAGAACAAAGTCGCCCCGCCGTTCAAGAAACTCGAGGTCGACCTCGTCTACGGTCTGGGCATCAGCAAGACCGGCGAAATCATCGACATCGCCGTCGACGCCGAAATCATGAAAAAATCGGGTTCCTGGTACAGCTACAACGACGACAAGATCGGCCAAGGCCGTGAAAACGCCAAGAAGTATCTTGAGGACAACCCTGAATTATTGCAGGAACTGGAACAGAAAGTTCGCGAAACATTGGGCATTTAGCATGCCCTTTTTTCGTGCTTGGAGGTGAGCCATGTGAAAATCACCCTGGTGCAGGCGACGGTGCGGGACACCGTCACCGCCAATCTCGATCACATCGAGGAGTTGCTTCATCCGTCGCCACAAACCGATCTCATCGTGCTGGGCGAGATGTTCGTTGCTCCGTATCAGCACGACAAGTTCAAGACCAATGCGATCGAACGCGGCGACCCGTCGTTCGAACGGATTCGCGCGATCGCCAGACGCCACGATGTCTGGTTGGTCGCCGGCAGCATCCCCGAACGCGACGGGGAACAACTGTACAATACGACGTTCGTGTTCGATTCACGCGGACAGGTCGTCGCCCGGTATCGCAAGATTCACCGGTTCGCCGTGACGTATCCCGACGGCCGGACGTTCCGCGAACACGACACGATTGCCGCTGGCGACGAGCTCGTGGTCGTGCCGACGCCGTTTGGGACGATCGGTCTGATGATCTGTTTCGACATTCGTTTTCCGCAGTTGGCGCACCGCTTGCGGACGATGGGTGCGGACGTGCTGGTGGTGCCCGGCGCGTTCAATGATTATACCGGTCCACTGCATTGGCGACTCGCCTTTCAAAGTCGCGCCGTGGACAATCAGCTGTACGTTGTCGGCGTGTCTCCCGCCGCCGACAGCTCCGGTGACTACGCCTACTACGGACATTCGATCGTCGTTGATCCCCTGGGACGGATCCGCTTCGAAGCCGACGGGGAAGAAACCGTGCGGACCGTGGAGGTCGATCTCGCCGAGATCGCCGACATTCGTCGGACGTTGCCGATCATCGCCAACGAAACCAATCTACCAGAGTGAGGTATCTGTCATGAATGCAATAGCAGAAGTCAAAGGACTCTACAAAATCGTCGCCCTCAAGCGACTGCGGCAGACCGAAGGGGTCTTGTTCGATCTCATTCCCAACGATTTCTTCGAAGGACTGGGCGGGGTCGATCGAGTCATCCATGCCTCGCACGCCCTGTCCCCGGGGCCCGTCGGCGATGTCGCCCGACCGTGGTACATGCATCTCCATCAGAGCGACAACCTGGTCGTTCTCCATGGCGAACGACACATTGACCTGTATAGCGTGGCCCACGGCAAAATCGAGCGCTTCGTCGTCACCAAGGACAAAATCTGGCACAACGGCGAACTGGTCGCGGACCAGCCGGCGGTGCTGTGTTGGCCGACCCACGTGTTCCACCGCGTGGAAAGCAAAGCGCAAGGCAGCGCATCGATGAATTTCGCACAACGGAGCAGTGATTTCGACATTCGATACAACTTCAGCATCTACGATCTCGACACCGAAACGGGTGCCTACCGCGTGATTCGCGAAGGGCACGAAGACCAGTTTTGACGATGCGGACGACCGGCCTTGGCCCGGCCGTCCGTTTTCTTTGATTTCTTGTCTATATTCATTGACTTTTTGACGCTCTAGTTGTTATAATGAAATGGTTATATCGCTTCTACTCATAATGTTTCATTATGTATATTGCAATAGTCACAACCATAGAACGGAGATGAATTCATGACACCATTGATTCAAGTACTCTCCGGTCTGGCATTTTTAGCAGTAGGTATTACGCTGGGGTTCTTCCTCAGCATCTACATCGGTGAACGCGGTCTCTTAAAAGCCCGCCAAAAAGCCGACACACTGATTGAAGACGCAAGAAAACAAGCGGACAAGAATAAGAAAGAATCGTTGCTTGAAGCCAAACAAGAGATTCACAAGCTGCGCTTGGAATTCGACAAACAGATCAAGGATCGCAAAGAAGAAGCCGACGCCCTCGAGCAGAAGCTGATGCAGCGTGAAGAAACCTTGGACCGTCGCAGTTCCAACATTGACAAGCGCGAATCCAACTTGGACAAGAAAGAAGAGCAAATCGAGCGTAAAAAACAATCATTGGACGACAAAAATCTCAGACTGGACAAACTGATTGAAGAACAAAACGACAAATTACTGGAAATTGCCCGATTCACCCTCGACGAAGCACGCGAACTCATTTTCAAACGAGTAGAAGACGAAATGGCCAATGAGATCGCACTGTACATCAAGGAAGAAGAAGAGAAGGCGAAACTTGTCGTTGACAAGAAAGCGAAACACCTGTTAAGTCAAGCCATTCAGAAATATGCCCAAGACGTGACCAGCGAACGCACCGTCAGCGTTGTGCAACTGCCCAACGACGACATGAAAGGTCGCATCATCGGTCGCGAAGGCCGCAACATCCGCACCATCGAAGCCCTCACCGGCATCGATCTGATCATCGACGACACACCCGAAGCAGTCGTCTTGAGCGGCTTCGATCCGATCCGTCGCGAAATCGCCAAACGGACCCTGGAAGCACTCGTCGCCGACGGCCGCATCCATCCCGGACGCATCGAAGAAGTTGTCGAGAAGACCCGCAGCGAAGTCGACCGGTTCATTCGCGACAAAGGCGAAGAGGCCGTCTTCGAAGTCGGCATCGGCCGCATCCATCCCGACCTGGTGAAACTGCTCGGTCGCTTGCACTTCCGCACCAGCTACGGACAGAACGTGCTGCGCCACGCGATTGAATGCGCGTTCCTCGCCGGCAAACTGGCCGTCGAACTCGGCGAAGACGAAGTGCTCGCCAAACGGGCCGGACTGCTGCATGACATCGGCAAGGCCGTCGACCACGAAGTCGAAGGCTCGCACGTCGAAATCGGCATCAATCTCGCCAACCGTTACAAAGAACCGTTCGAGGTCATCGATGCGATTCAGTCGCATCACGGTGAAGTCGAAGCGAAGACGATCATCGCCGTGCTCGTCGCCGCCGCCGACGCCCTCAGCGCCGCTCGCCCGGGTGCCCGCAGCGAATCCCTTGATTCGTACATCAAGCGCCTCGAGCAGCTCGAACAGATTTCCACCGATGTCCCCGGCGTCGAACACGCCTACGCCATTCAGGCCGGACGCGAAGTCCGCGTCATCGTCGAACCGAACAAGGTCGACGACAACATGGCCTACAAGATCGCGCGCGACATCAAAGACAAAATTGAAGAACAGCTCTCCTATCCCGGTACCATCAAAGTCACCGTCATCCGGGAAACCAGAGCGCAAGACATCGCCAAATAAAGCCTTCGATATCGAAGGCTTTCTCTTTAGGAGGATGCCCATGGAATGGTTTGATCTCTACGATAAGGACGGCAACAAGCTCCCGAAGAAAATGCCGCGCGGCGGCAGCAACCATCCCGGTGAATACCACCTCGTGGTCCACGTCTGGATCCGCGACAGTCTGGGTCGTTATCTGATCCAGCAACGCAACAAGCGAAGCGACCTCGTGCCCCATCAATGGGGCATCACCGGCGGCGCCGTGACGAGCGGGGAAACGTCGCTTGCCGGGGCACTCCGCGAAACTTACGAGGAAATCGGTCTGACGCTGGACCAGGCGAAACTGCGCCGGGTTCATCGCTACGTGATCGATCACCCCAAGAGCAACTACATCACCGATCTCTATCTGTACGAAGAAGATGTCTTGCTTAATGACTTGAAACTTGATACAGTAGAAGTGAGAAATGTGGACTACAAGTCCATGGACGAGATCCGCGCGATGATCACCGAAGGAACCTTCTGGGATTACGAGCGGTTGCTCGAGCGACAAGGGTATCTGGCCCTTCTGGAAAAGAGTTGATCAACATGCGCGTACTGTGCATCGGCGACGTCTTCGGCACTCTCGGCCAAGCGGCGCTCGCCAAATACATGGACACCCTCAAACGGGAGTACCGTCCCAATCTGATTTTCGTCAACGCCGAGAACATCGACCGGGGCTTCGGCATCACCGAGCCGATCTACAAGGAACTGATGAGCATGGGCGTGGCGATGATCACGATGGGCAACCACACCTTCCGCAACAAGAAGGTGTTCGAATTCATCGATGACGCCAACATTCTGCGTCCTGCCAACTATGACGAGAGCGTGCCCGGCAAGGGCTACCGCACGATCCGCTACAACACCGAGACGGTGACTCTCGTCAGCCTCATGGGCCGCGTCTTCATGGGCGATCCGCTCGACAATCCGTTCCGCAAGATCGATGCGATTTTGGACGAGATCGAAAGCGACTATGTGTTCGTTGACTTTCACGCCGAAGCAACCAGTGAGAAAATCGCCTTCGCCCATTACGTCGATGGACGCGTAACCGCCGTCTACGGCACCCACACGCACGTCCCGACGGCCGATGCGATGATCCTGCCGAAGGGTACAATGTACCTCACCGACCTCGGCATGGTCGGCGCCAAGTACGGTGTCCTTGGGGCTGAAAAGGACCGCCAGATCCACAAGTTCGTGACCGGTCTCCGCGGTGGCGTCAAGGAAGCGACCGAAGGACCGCTCCAACTCAACGCGGTGGTGTTCGACACCACCGCCCAAACGATCGAACGCATCAACATCATGGAGTGAGGGCGAACGCACTCACTCTTTCTTCACACTCCATCCAAACGGTGATAGCATGAGCAAAGATTACAGCACCTATTTTGTCAAACCGTCACTCCGCGATGCGCGCAAGCGCAAGCGAGACGACACGCCCACACTCGACTTCAACGACTACATGAACATCGAGGGCATCGGCAAGAACAAGACCTATACGATCGAAACCTACGGTTGTCAGGGCAACGTCGCCGACAGCGAGAAGATCGCCGGCATCCTCGAAGCGCTCGAATTCACCAGAAGCGCCACCTTGGACGACGCCGATCTGATTCTCCTCAACACCTGCGCGGTCCGCGCCAATGCGGAAAACCGTGTGTTTGGCGAACTCGGTCGACTGAAACAATACAAGAACAACAACCCCGATTTGATCCTCGGCGTCTGCGGCTGCATGCCGCAGGAGGAACACGTCGTCAACAAGATACTCGCCAAGTACCATTATGTCGATCTGGTGTTCGGCACCCACAACATCCACCGCTTACCGACGTATCTCGAGACCGTCCTGCTGTCGAAAGAGCGGGTCATCGAAGTCTTCAGCGAAGAGGGATCGATTGTCGAGAACATGCCGAAACTGCGCGACAACGCAAAGAAGGCCTGGGTCAACATCATGTACGGCTGCGACGAATTCTGCACCTACTGCATCGTCCCCTATACCCGCGGCAAGGAACGCAGCCGCAGTCCCGAACACATCCTCGCCGAAGTCGATGAGCTGATCGCCCAGGGCTATCATGAAATTACCCTGCTCGGCCAAAACGTCAACAGCTACGGCAATGATTTCACCGATCGAACCTATCGATTCAAGGATCTGCTCGCCGATCTTCACACGAAACCGATCACCCGCGTCCGGTTCACGACGTCGCATCCCAAGGACTTCGACACCGAGACGATCGCCATTCTTGCCAGAGGGGGCAATCTGATGCCCTACATCCATCTCCCGGTGCAGTCCGGAAACGATCGCGTGTTGAAACGCATGAACCGAAAATATACGCGTCAGGAGTACCTTGAACTTGTCGCTGAAATTCACCGTCAAATCCCCGGCGTATCATTGACCACTGACATCATCGTCGGATTTCCCGGGGAAACGGACGAGCAGTTTGAAGACACCCTCAGTCTGGTCGAACGCTGCAATTTCGAAGGGGCGTTCACGTTCATCTACTCGAAACGCGAAGGCACTCCGGCGGCGCAATACGACGACGATGTTCCCATCGCCGTCAAGAAAGCGCGCCTGCAGCGCTTGAACACCCTTGTCAACGCCGGATACAAGCGGGGCAATAAACGCTTTGAAGGGCATACGGTAAAGGTTCTCGTTGATGGTACGAGCAAAAACGACGACACCGTGCTCGCCGGCTACAGCGAGCACAACAAGCTCGTCAATTTCACCGGTCCGGCGGATTTGATCGGCCACATCGTCACGGTCAAAATCACCGAAGCGAAAACCTGGTATCTGTGGGGGGAGTACCATGGATAAACTCGAACAACTGTTGCAATTGATTCGCGACGATGCCCAGGTTCGACGCTTTCAGGAACTGGAACAAGTGATTGACCAGAATGAGAGTCTTCAAACAAAATACAAAATTCTGTTGGATGCTCAGAAGGACATGGTCCAAGCCGAAGTCAAGAAATTACCGCGCTATGAATCCAGCAAGAACCGGTACGAATCGTTGCGGGACGAACTGTTGGACCATCCGCTGATGGGCGAATATCTCGATCTGCTCGAGGCTATCAACAACGATCTTTCCTTGATCCGCACAATCATCGAAGAGGAAATCAATCGTGACCTTGACTAGGTGTGGAAAAACCACACCTCACATCAAAGGGAAATCGCTACAAAAAGCAATTTCCTATTGATTTACCTAATCTTCTATTGTATAATTGACATAGATGTAAATTCGGTATCAAAGGAGGCTGTAACATGGCGCGCAAGAAGAAAGGCGAAGAATTCATCTACCTGTACTCCAAAAAGGTTCGCATTTCCAAACTCGTACAGGAATTCACGGTGATTCCTTCCCATGAGATCGTCAAGTATCTCCTCAACAAGGAAATCTACTTGCCCAACTATTTGCACAAGGCCCTGATCCGCAAGAACATCGCACCGGCGATCGCCAACGCGGAAAGTTCGAACAAATTCTCAGACGAAATGCAATTTCGCCTGAAATGGTTTGACAAGTTCACGATCTTCCAGCTCGAACGGCTGGCCTCCGGTTACCAACTGCCGATCAACGTCACCGAATACAAAAAGGATTTCTGGGACATCATCGTCCGCAACCGCAGCGAACTCGGCATCAACAACCTCGAGTTCGTGAAGCTGCAGAACCTGACACTCAAGTACGCTCGGGAACCGCAGGAAAGCTACGACGCGATGATGGACGAGTTCAAGAAGGTCTATTTCGAACCCGACGGCTACTTCGACGGCACGCTCATCGAAGACGCCAAGGAAGTGCTCTCCAACGCCACCACCCTGACTGAAATCCGTGAACTCGGTGCCGTCTACGGCGTCGAAATTCCGCGTCGCATCAACAAACAGCAACTGATCGACATCGTCGCCCTCAAACTCGATTTCGACGACGAGAAACGCGAAGAAATCGCCAAGAAATCGATTCTCGAGATCGAACGCTACGCGCGTCGCCGCAAAGTCAACGTCTCAATCGAACTCAAAAAGGACGACATGATCGAATACATCCTCATCAAGATGCCCAAGCAGGCGGCGCCCAAATACACCAACAGCCTCAACGTGTTCGCCGGCATGAACATCGAGGAATACCTCTACAACATCAAATTCCAGGAAATCGCCAACAAGGTCTCCGAAAAACGCAAGAAGAACGTTCGCCTCGGATTCCTGATTCTGCTTGCCGTGACGGTCCTCGCCGCGGTCGGCTATCTCGTCTACACCGAATTCCTGATGTAAAGGAGCTCATCCATGGACGCAGGTGACAAGTCACAATACACGCCGATGATGCGTCAATATCTCACCATCAAAGAAGACTATAACGATGCTATAGTCTTTTTTCGACTGGGCGACTTCTACGAAATGTTCTTCACCGATGCCTACATCGCATCCCGCGAACTGGAGATCCAGCTCACCGGCCGCGACGCCGGCGCCGAGGAACGCGTGCCGATGTGCGGCGTACCGCACCACGCCGCCGAGAGCTACATCGAACGGCTCATTCAGAAAGGCTACAAGGTCGCCATCTGCGAACAGGTCGAGGACCCCAAGGACGCCAAGGGGATCGTTCGTCGCGACGTCGTCCGTCTGATTACGCCAGGCACCTTCATGGAAGCCCAGGCAGGCGACATCAACTACCTCGCCGCGATCGGCATCAATGCCAAGAACTACACGATCAGTTACCTCGAACTCGCCACCGGCGACACCTATTCGATGCGGCTTCCCAAAGACCTCAACATCCTCCAGAGCGAACTGCTTCAGATCCAACCGAAGGAACTGGTTCTGTCGGGTGTTTATGACGCCGAACACCTTGAGTCCTACATCGCCAGCGAAGGCGTGCTCGTCAGCTACCACAAGGACACGACCACACCGGCCGTGTTCGATGCGCTGTTTGCGCATTTGCCGTCCAAAGACGAGCAGAAGACCTTCGCCCGACTCCTGTCCTACATCATCCTGACCCAAAAACGCGAACTGATGCATCTCAAGCCGGCGCGCGTGCTCGAAGCGAGCAGTTATCTGAAGATGGACGCCAACACCGTCCGCAACCTCGAACTTACCGAAACGATGCGCCAGAACAACCGCATCGGCAGTCTGTTCTGGCTGCTCGATCACGCCACGACGGCGATGGGCAGCCGCTATCTGAAAAAACAGATGCTGCGGCCGCTCGTCAACAAGGACGTCATCGAAACCCGCTACGACACGATCGACGCGCTCAACCGCGAGTTCATCGTCAAGGCCGAACTCAAGGACCTCCTCAAACACGTCTACGATCTGGAACGGATCGTCGGTCGCATCAGTTACGGCAACACCAACGCCAAGGACCTCGTCCAGCTGCGACGCAGTCTGTCGATCCTGCCGGAACTGACGACCAAACTGCGAGAACTCGACAATCCGCAAACGACGTTCTTCGCCGACAACATCGATCCCTTGAGCGACTTTTACGCCCTGCTGGAGCGGTCGATCGAAGACGATCCGCCGCTCACCATCAAAGAAGGCGGAATCATCAAGGACGGCTACAACGACGATCTCGACGAGATCAAGAACGCCGCCCTCAACATCAAGGAATGGCTGACCGAACTGCAAGCCACGGAACGCGAGCGGACCGGCATCAAGAAACTCAAAATCGGCTACAACCGCGTGTTCGGCTACTACATCGAAATCCCCAAGGGCCAGATCGATCAGGTCAAGGACGAGTTCGGATACACCCGCAAACAGACGCTCGCCAACAGCGAACGATACATCACCGAAGAACTCAAGGCCAAGGAGCAAGTCATCCTCTCCAGTGAAGAGAAAAGCGTCCAGCTCGAATACGAACTGTTCCTCGCCGTGCGCGACATCGCGCGCACCCACATTCACACGATCCAGAAGAACGCCGACATCCTCAGCGAACTCGATATGCTGATCAGTCTCGCGCAATCGAGTGAAGAACTCAATCTGATCCGTCCGACGCTGGTCGATGACACGACGATCGAAATCACCGATTCCCGCCATCCGGTGGTGGAAAAGGTGCTCACCGACGACATCTTCGTGCCCAATGACATCGTCATGAACAAGCACACCGACATTCTCCTCATCACCGGTCCCAACATGAGCGGTAAGTCGACGTACATGCGCCAGATGGCGATCACCGCGATTCTCGCCCAGATCGGCTCGTTCGTACCGGCCAAGGACGCGAAGATTCCCGTCTTCGACGCGATCTTCACCCGCATTGGCGCCGCCGACGATCTCGTCAGCGGTAAATCGACGTTCATGGTCGAGATGCTCGACGCCAACAACGCGATCCAGCACGCCACCAAGCGCTCGCTGATCCTGTTCGATGAAATCGGCCGCGGCACCGCCACCTACGACGGCATGGCGCTGGCCCAGGCGATCATCGAGTACATTCACGAGAAAATCGGCGCCAAGACGCTGTTCTCGACCCACTACCACGAACTCACCGACCTCGACAAGTCGCTCAACCGCCTGCGCAACGTCCACGTCAGCGCCAAGGACAAGGACGGCACGATCCTCTTTCTGCACAAGGTCAAGGAAGGCCCGACCGACAAGTCCTACGGCATCAACGTCGCCAGTCTCGCCGAACTGCCAAAGGGACTGATCGAGCGCTCGAAACAGATTCTTCATTCCCTCGAGGAATCCCACGAACAGCTGATCGACCACAGCTCGATCAATCTGTTCAACTTCGACGACTACGAAGTGGAAGTGGAAACACCACGCGTCAAAGACGAAGTTGCGGCGCTCCTAGAAGGCGTCGACATCGATCAGCTGACGCCGCTTGAGGCACTCAATCTGTTGCACAAGATCATACAAAAATTATAGCCTTAACCGGGCTATTTTTTTGTCGCTTTGGTATAATGTAACCGAGGTGATACCATGGCAAAGAAATATCACGACCAAATCATCAAACTCACGCCGATTCAATACAAGGTGACCCAGCAAAACGGCACCGAACGGCCGTTTCAAAATGAATATCACGACGAGTTCGCAGACGGCATCTACGTCGACGTCGTATCCAAACGCGTGCTGTTCTCGTCCAAGGACAAGTTCGACGCGCACTGCGGCTGGCCGTCCTTCACGCGTCCCGTCGACGGGGACGAAATCGTCACCAAGCGCGACTTTTCGCACGGCATGATCCGCACCGAAGTCCGCAGCGCCGACGCCGACAGCCATCTCGGCCATGTCTTCAACGACGGCCCCAACGGCAATCTCCGCTACTGCATCAACTCAGCCAGTCTGGAGTTCATCCCCAAAGACAAGATGAAGGAGCGAGGCTACGAAGAATACCTGACTCTGTTCGAGTAGAGGTGTTCTTTTTTTTGCACTGTGGTATAATGAACACTGAGGTGATACCATGAAACAACTCGATCAAACCGTCCAGAACATGATCCGCAACAACCGTCAGGCGATTCGTCCGAACTGGGAGGATCTGCGTCAGACGGAGACGCCGCGCACGCTCGACCACGACCGTCCGGAACAATTCAAACCGGCCTCCAAAGGGGCAGAGCGGATCACGCTGGACCATGTCTTCCCCCATGTCCATCAGAAGACCTTCGCCGAGGTTGTCGCGTCCAGGCGCAGTCTGCGTCAGTATGACGAGCGGCCGCTGACCAAGGAAGAAATCTCCTATCTGCTGTATGAAACGGCCCGCGTCAGTGCTTACAAAGAAGGCGTCACGTTCCGCACGATTCCAACCGGCGGCGCCACCAATGCGATGGAAACCTATCTGTACGTCGATCATGTCGAGGGACTGGAATCGGGTCTCTACCACTACCTGCAAGCCGACCACGAATTGGCGCTGATCGAACGCGCCGCCGATCTCGGCGAACGCGTCAATCACGCCTTGTACAGCCAACTGCGCGGCGCGTCCGCGGTGTTCGTATTCACCGCCGTCCCCGCTCGCAGCGAATACAAGTACGCGTTTTGCGCCCACAAGATGATCGCCATCGAAGCCGGCCATGCCGGGCAGAACCTGTCGCTCGCCGCCGAGGTGATCGACGCCGGGGCCTGCGCCATCGCCGCCTATCGGCAAAACGCGATGGACGAACTGCTCCAGCTTGACATCGATCAGGAGTTCGCGACCTACGCGTTCACCGTCGGCAAGAAGAAACACGCCTGAGGGCGTGTTTTTTTCGGTTAAAATCATAGATTTTAGGCGGTTGTTCGTATATAATGAGAATAAGTGAAAGAGGGGTCATACCATGGGCAAAATCATTCAACTCGACGACAATTTGAGCAACCTCATCGCCGCTGGCGAAGTCGTGGAAAACATGGCTTCGGTGGTCAAGGAACTGGTGGAGAACGCGATCGATGCCAATGCGCAAACGGTGCGCATCGATCTGCTCGAAGCCGGTCTCAACGAAATCAAGGTCACCGACGATGGCGACGGCATGGGCAAGGACGACATGAAAATGGCGCTCCGGCGTCACGCCACGTCGAAGATCCGGACGGCGCAGGATTTGTTCCACATCAGCAGTCTCGGGTTCCGCGGCGAAGCCTTGCCGTCGATTGCGAGCGTCAGTCACCTCGAGATGATCTCGAGCGAAGGCGACACCGGCTATCGCGTCTTTTTCCTCAAGGGCGAACTTCAGGAAGAAGGCGAGTACGGTCCCAAAAAAGGTACGACCATCACCGTTCGCTATCTCTTTTACAACACTCCCGCCCGGCTCAAACATCTCAAGGCGACGACGACCGAACTGTCCTACATCGTCGATTACGTCAACAAGATCGCGCTCAGCCATCCCGACATCGGGTTCACCCTCACCAACGACGGTCGTACCCTGTTTCGCACGAGTGGCGATGACGACTACCGCAAGGTGCTCGCCAACATCTACTCCGTCGACATCATCAAGAACATGGTTCCCTTCGCCGGCGAGAACCAGTATTTCAAAATTTCCGGCTACCTCGCCAAACCCCAGATCACGCGCTCGACGCGTCAGCACGTCACCGTCATCGCCAATCAGCGGATGATCAGGAACAACAAGGTCATCAACGCCGTCGTCGAAGGCTACCGGACCTATCTGCCGATCGGCAAGTACCCGGTCGTTTTCGTCAACATCGAACTCGATCCGCTGCTCATCGACGTCAACGTCCACCCCCAGAAACTGGAAGTCAAGTTCACCGAGGAGCGGATGTTGCTGTCGTTGATCACCAGAACCATCCTCGACACGCTCCGCGGCCTCGATCTGATTCCCCAGATCGAACGCGTCAAGCCCGCTGAAGAAACCAAATACCAGCAACTCAACCTCCGCCCCGACGCCGATGAACAAAGTCTCGTCAAGGAGGATTTCGTCAACTATCTCAACGATCTCGTCGACAAGAAGAAACAGCGGGAAGCATCCGACGACACGGCGGGTGAGATTCACAAACAAGGTGACCCACTGATCGTTCCGGCAACGCCGAAACTGCCCCGTCTCGAATACATCGGCCAGTTCATGGGCACCTATTTGATCGCCCAGAACGACGAAGGCCTGTTCCTCATCGACCAGCACGCCGCCGCCGAACGGATTCGTTACGAGCACTACCGCCAGGCATTCGGGGCCGTCGCCATCGAACGTCAGAAACTGCTGATTCCGATCACGCTTGATCTGTCCAACGCGGAAGTGCTGCGCCTGGCCGATCAGCTCGATCGGTTCGAGCCGCTCGGAGTCGTCGCCACCGTCAACGACCACAACGGCATCGACATCCTCGAGGTGCCGAGTTGGTTCCCCTCCGGCTACGAACTCATCTACGCCGAGGAAATCGCCCGCTATGTGTTGGAAGGACGGGATGTGAGAGTTACCGACATCCGTGACGATCTGGCGAAAAATCTGTCCTGCAAACACTCGATCAAGGCCAACAAATACATCAACCACAAGGAAATCGAACGACTTCTCAGTGATCTGTCCGGTTGCGACAACCCCTACACCTGTCCACACGGTCGACCCGTGATCATCCATTTCACGGTCAGTGAAATCGAGAAGATGTTCCACCGGATTCAATCATGATCGTCGTCGTCATCGGACCGACCGGCATCGGCAAGACGCGTCTCGGTGTCGCCCTCGCCAAACATTTCGATACCGACGTCATCAGCGGTGACTCGGTCCAGGTCTACCGCGGTCTCGACATCGGCAGCGCCAAAGTCACCGAAGCGGAGATGGACGGTGTCACCCACCACCTGATTGACGTCCTCGAACCAACCGAGGACTTCAGCGTCGCACTCTATCAGACGATGGTGCGGGCCAAAATCAAGGACTTGGAAGACGCCGGCAAACTGCCGCTCATCGTCGGTGGCACGGGCCTCTACATCAAGAGTGTCCTGTTCGACTACAACTTCACCGATACCCGGCGTGATCCAGAGGAAGAACAGAAGTACGACCATCTCGACAACCAACAACTACATGAGTTGCTGCAAGAGCGCGATCCCAAGGCAGCGCAATCAATTCATCCCAACAACCGCAAGCGGGTGCTCCATGCGATCACCCGCAGCGACAAGAACATGGTTTCGGCCAACACCAACAAGGACGTACCCGTCTACGATTTCGTCATTCTCGGGTTGACGATGGAACGTCAGAAACTGTATCGGATGCTCGACGAGCGCGTCGATGCGATGCTCCAAGACGGACTGATCGATGAAGTGCGCGGCTTGTACGACCGCGGCGTCCGCACCAATGCGACCAAGTCGATCAGCTACCGCGAGCTGTACCGTCATTTCGACGGTGAATGGACGCTCGAGCACGCGATCGCCAAGATCAAACAGCACAACCGCAACCTCGCGCGCAAGCAGTACACCTTTTTCCGCAATCAGTTTCCGATCCGCTGGATCCAGGTGGATGCGGATGATTTTGACCAAACCATCGACCGGGCAATCGCCATCGTCGAAGCGGAGATGAACCGATGAAACGCCACGTGCGTGACATCCTCAGCGATGCCTTCATCACAATCGCCAGACCGATCGTGTTCTGGTTGATGAAACGCGAACTGAAGGTTGTTCATCACGGAGACGTGATTCCCAAAGAACGGGCTCCGTTCGTGTTGATATCGAACCATTTCAACACCTGGGACAGTTTTGTCGTGATGACCAACGTCAAAGCCTTCATCCGTTTTGTCGCCACCGAAATCGCCTACCTCGACTGGTCCAAGAAACTGGGCATGAAACACCTGGCCCGAACGATCAAGAAACGTGTCGGCAAGCCCGACATCCAGGCGACCAGACGCATCTACGAAGCCATTCGCCAAGGGTATGCGATCGGGTTGTTTCCAGAGGGCGACAACACTTTCTACGGCGAGACCCTCGACATCTACCAATCGACTGGCAAGCTGCTCAAGCGGCTGAACGTCGACGTCATCCTGATCAAACAGCAAGGCGGCTATCTGTCGCAACCGCGCTGGGCCGATCATTTCAGCAAACAGGGGGTCGTTCATACGACGACACGAACGCTGATTCCCCAGTCGGAACTCGCGACCAAGAGCGACCAGGAGATCAACGACATCGTCCGCGCCGCCATCTACAACAACGATTACGACTTCCAACGGGAACAGATGATCGACATGAACCGCAAGCATCGTGCCGAAGGCATCGAACGGCTGGTGTACCTGTGCAGCGAGTGCCGCGGCGTACTCACCGTCAAGGGCGTCGGTGATGACATCGTCTGCGACACATGCGGCACGATCGGCACGATCAACACCTACGAGTTCATCGAGGGCAACCGTTTCGACAACCTCGTCGACTACAACCACTTCCAATACGCCCACATCGAGGACGTCGTGAACAGCACCTTCGCGTTCGACGTGACGTTCAACACCGTCGACGTCAAACGCCACAAGAACCACAAGCTGGGCACCTACACGGTCCATTACGAGAACCTCCGGCTGCGCCTGGAAAACGGCTCCGATGAGCGCATCTTCGAGATCAAGAAGATGCGTTATCCCGTCAATACGATGCGTCACAGTTTCTCGTTCGACTACGAGGGCGTGACCTACAACTTCACCGACATCCGGCATCAGTTCGTCCTGTACGAACTGTGCCGTCATGTGAACGGCAGTTACAAGGAGTGATTCGATGCGCTACAAACACAAGGTAGACTGGTGGATCGGCGCCATCATGTGGGGCTCGATCCTGATGTTCATCCCGCTGTTCTGGCTCGTTCCGGAGGATGAAATTTGGATTCTCGCCGTGTCGATGATCGTCATGGCGGCGATCATCCTGCCGTTTTTCAGCGGCTACATCGAACTGCGTGACGACGATCTGTACATCAAGATGCACGTGTTCCATCAGTCCATTCCCTACGACAACATCAAGAGCGTCCGGCTCGTGACCAACTTCTTGTCGTCGATGGCGATGACCGCCCGACGGATCGAAATCAAGGAACACGACAAGGGCTTCGTCCGCGGTACGACGTACATCGGGCCCGTCGAACGCGAGGACGTCTATGACGAACTCCTGCGGCGCTGTCGCAATCTGGAGGACTGATTGCGAAATCGGCCCTGCTAACTTGTATGTATGGTACAATGAAGTATCACCGGAGGTGACGACATGAAACGATTTGTCCTGATGCTGTTTTTCAGCTTGCTGGTCGCCCTTGGCGGCCAATTGCACGACCCGGTTTCGGCGCGGGTCTCTTTGTACGATGAAGGGGTCACGTATCTGCGTGACATCGACCAGTTCAACAACATCGTCATCTTCATCCGTTTCGCCGATGAAACCGACTACGAAGCACCGTATTCGTACACGTACTACGAGAATCTGTTCAACGGCGTCGACACCGTCAGTCTCCGTGACTATTATTTGGATGTGTCCTACGGCCAGCTGGCGATCGATTCGTATCTGATCGCCGAAAGCGACCAGATCATCTTCTATACCGACATCTACGATCGCGGGTATTATCAACCCTACGATCTCACCACCAATCCCGACGGCTATACCGCCTCGACCCGCAACAAACGGGAACACGAACTGCTCAAGCGGGCGATCGACTACGTCGAAGCCAACGATCTCGTCCCCGACTCGCTCGACATCGACGTCAACAACGACGGCGACATCGACAGTCTGACGTTCGTCGTCAGCGGCGAAGCCGGCGACTGGAACGTCCTGCTCTGGCCCCACAAGTGGGAGATGTCGACCTACTACAACTACTCGAGTCAGCAATACACCGTCGATGCCCCGAAGATCAACGGCAAGTATGCGTATTATTACACCTTCAACCTGCTCGGCAACGAGCCGGACTACCAGTACATGGTCGACGTGCCGGTGCTTGCGCACGAAACGTTCCATCTCGTCAGCGCTCCCGATCTGTATCATTATTATCGCTACACCTGGATCGAACCGGTCGGCGACTGGGGTCTGATGGAATCCCTGACCGACGTGCCGAGCCACATGCTCGGCTACATGAAGTACCAGTACGGCGGTTGGATCGACACCGTCACCGAGATCACCGAAAGCGGTACCTACACGATCTACCCGCTTCAGGATTCGCCCAACAACCTGTATCGCATCGATACGGGCTATTCCAATGAATACGTTTATCTCGAATACCGCGACAACGACGGACCTTACGAAAGCAATCTGCCCGCCAGCGGGCTGATCGCCTATCGCGTCGATGACGACTACCTGGACGACGGCAACGTCGACGGCTACTACCTGGACGACGGTGTCACACCGGCCAACGAGGTGTTCATCTTCCGTCCCGGTCTCTACGACATGGAAGAACCGATCTTCTTCGAGGCGGACGATCGCAACAACCGCGACGAGGACGGCCAGATCGACGACGCGGCGCTGTCGCAGTTCAATGCGTATGACGAAATGGGCATCGGCACATCGATTCCGATGTTTTACAGCGACGGCACGCTGATGTCGATCAAAATCTACGACGTCGTCGAACACGATGGTTATCTGACATTCTCGATCATCTTCGATTCGCCGCGCATCGAACTGTCCACGAACCTGCCCGTCCAGGATCTCGACCGCGTTAATTTTGTCAATCATCCGGCGTCCTATTACAGTTTCCGGATTCGCGACGTCAATCCCGCTTACGATGTCTACTACACGCTCGACGGCAGCACACCGACGACATCGAGCACGCTCTATGCGGGTGGCGACATCGTCTTCACCAGCGATCTCAATCATCTTCAGGCGATCATCGTCGACGGCGCGACCACGGTCGGTACCCTCGATCAGATGTTCACCTTCGTCGATGCGATCGCGACCGACCACGACAATTACGGCAATGACGTCAACGCCTATTATTTCCTCCAGTTCGAGCATTTTTCCGATTTCACCGTCAGCTTCGACAACCAGACGTTCGTCGAGAGCGACTACGACTTCATTTCACTGTGGACCGGCGAGTTCTTCGACACCTACACCGGTGGCCAGTTGGGCAGTGAAACGTTCGACTATCTCGACTATGGGTTCCTGCTCGAGTTCACCACCGACGGCAGCGAAGACGCCTACTACGGGTTCGACGTGTCGATCACCGTGAACGACGTCTACGATCAGCTGGGCGGATTCCTCAACGGATCGGCCAGCGAATCGATCAACGTCAACGAAGCCTACGACGAGCAGGGCGTCACCCTGGTCGGCGATGGCATGGAAGACGCCTATTACACGACCAGCGGCACCGTCGACACCACCACGATGGGCGTCTATACGATCACCTATGACATCTATGACGCCACCGACACATTGGTTCAGACGCTCGTCCGCGAAGTCACCGTCGGCGACTTCATCGCTCCGACGTTGACGCTTCTGGGCGACACCGAAGTCACCGTCGAAGTCGGCGAAGCATATGAGGAAGCGGGCGTCGAAGTGTTTGACAATCTGCCGTTTGACGGCGAGGTCGTCGTCACCACGATTCTCGACACCAACAAGGTCGGCGACTATCAGATCTACTACCAGGTCACCGATGCCGCCGGCAACACCAGCAACGTGCTGATCCGACTCGTCTACGTGCGCGACAGCGTCGCACCGACGGCCCAGTTGAACGCCGGCGTGGATACCATCCGAGCCGGAGAACCGTTCCTCGACGCATCGGTCACGGCCACCGACAACTATACCACCGAACCCGGTGTGGAGATCATCAGCGATCCGTTTGACACGACCGTTCCCGGCACCTACGCCGTCGTCTACCGCGTCACCGATTCGTCCGGCAACGCCGTCGAACTGACCCGCTACGTCACGGTCGTCGCCCAGACGGAAGAACCGATCGTCGCATGCGATCCGGGCATCTCCACGTACGTCGTCGATCCGACCGGCAGTACCACCGAGTTGGACCTGCCGGCGTGCACGATCAACGGCGTCACCACCCAGATCGATCTCGCAAGCGTCGACTTCACACAGCCCGGTACCTATGAAATCGAATATTACGTGACCATCAACGGCGAACGCTTGACGCACACGTCCTACGTGTTCGTGATCGTGGTCTACGACCTGGAACTGGCCTACTATGACAATCGCAAGGGGGACTACCTATGAACCGTCTGATCATTCCCTTCCTGTTGATCTTGCTGTTGGCCTCCTGTCTTCCCGCAACGCCCGAGGCGACGACGTCGCTTGGTGCCGGCATCGACATCGTCGGTATTGGTGACACGTGGATCGACGGCGGCTGTGAACTGACTCTCGGAAACGAAACCTACGACATGACCACAACCACCACCGTCGACACGGCGGTGATCGGTGAAACCACGGTCATCTATACCCACACGCTCGACGATACGAACTATCGATGCGAGCGCATCGTCAAGGTCATCGACGATACCAGCCCGACCCTGACGTTGTTGGCCGGCCTCGACACGATCGCCGTCGGCGACACCTGGGTGGATGCCGGCGTGACCGTCAGCGACGACGTCACCAGCGAACCGCTCGTACAAGTCGACGGAACCGTCGACACGACGGTGGCAGGGACCTATACCGTCACGTACACGGCGACCGACGAAGCCGGCAATGTGGCGACGATCGTCCGTGTTGTGACCGTCACCGAGTAACCGTCAAACGCTATCCGGCGGTTGCATATCGATTGGTTGAAGCGAACGCTCGTGTTATACTTTTTTGAGGTGATATCATGAACGACATCTTTGAAACCTATCAACTGAAACACGGCGCCACGATGCGCAGTCGCATCGCGCTGGCGCCGATGACGACATATTCGTCCAATCCGGACTTGACCCTGTCGGACGAAGAGGAAACCTACTACAATGCCCGGGCCAAAGAGTTCGGGATGGTGATCACGGCGGCGACCGCCGTCAGCAAGAACGCCCAGGCGTTCGACAACCAGATCTCGATCCGCGACGAGCGCTATCTCGAATCGATGCGCCGTCTCGCCACCGCCATCAACAAGGAAGGCTCGCGCTCGGTCCTGCAGATTCACCATGGCGGGCGAATGAACAAGCCGGGCCTCTATCCCAATCAGGACATCGTCAGTGCCAGTGCCGTGAAGGCCGAACGACCCTATGCCCAAACACCACGAAAACTCCGCACCAGCGAAATCTACGACATCATCGACGATTTCGCCAACGCCACGCGACTGGCCATCCTGGCCGGATTCGACGGCGTCGAACTGCATGGTGCGAACACGTATTTGATCCAACAGTTTTTCAGTCCCCATTCGAATCGTCGCGACGATGAGTTCGGGGGCTCGGTCGAACGGCGTCTGAAATTCCCGTTGACGCTTGTCGATCGCGTGCTGGCGGTGAAGAAACAGTATGGCAAGGACGATTTCATCGTCGGTTATCGCCTCAGTCCCGAAGAACTTGAAGAACCCGGCATCACGCTCGCCGACACGATGATTCTCGTCGACCATTTGGCAACCCGGGATCTCGATTACATTCACCTGTCGCAGGGAAATTTCCGCAACCGTTCCTTACGCGACAAAACCGACACGGAACCGATCATCACCAAGGTCAAACGCGTGGTCGGCGACCGCACGGCAATCATCGGCGCCGGCGGGATTGATTCGCTGGATGACATCGAAGAAGCGCTCGCGCTTGGCTACGATCTGGTGGCACTCGGCACGATCGCGTTGTCCGACGCCAAGATCGTCACGCATCTCAGGGAGGGCGTGACACCGTCGCGCGTGTTCGACGAGACGTCGCTGTTACCGTCGCCGTTGTTCGAACGGCTGAAGAGCTGGCGGGGTTTGTCGGACAAGGGATATTCGTTCAAATAAAAAAAGATTCCGATCATTCGGAATCTTTTTTGGTTGGTTCGATGTTGTAGTTGAGTTTGTCGAGATACTCCTCGGGAATCGCGACGATGCGGCTCATCAGCGCGCTGACGTAGATGCCGCGAGCGCTGGACGCGCCTCCGATCGCGGCGTTGGTGACGAGCGCGTCGGCCCAGTCGTCGTGGTGACTGACGATGTGGAAGATGACCGGCAGCGTCTGATCAAGATTGCAGGCGACGCCGGCGTGGTTCATGATCAGCTTGTCGAGCGAGATGTCGGTGAGACTGATTTCGAGCGCCTCACGGTATTCTTCGGGAGCGATGGAAATGACTTCGCGGAGCGCGTCCTGTTTGTCGACCCCCTTGTCAAGCAGTTCCAGCAGGGTGTTGAACATCTGGTTCAGTTCGTTCGCACCGGAGTATGCGGTCAATGTCTTGACGTAGTTCAACGCATCGGCCACCTTGTTGATCGAATGTTCCGATTCGTAGGTGGCGAAGATGAACAGCGGACCGATCAGCTGCTTGTCGACGAAGTCGGTGTGGAGCACGTCGTCCAGGGTGTGGTCGGACTCCTCTTTGTAACGCTTGAGAAACTCCTTGCCGTAGGACTCGAGATACCCGTTGTACTCGTGATCCTCGCGGAAGTATTCGTAAAAAATCTCACGCCAGCGAACGAGACTGTGATCCTCTTCGTACTCGAGGAACATGTAAAACAGATACAGCACTTCGCCCATGAAATCAAGATCGCCGATCTGGTGGTCAGGATACACGTCGAAGGCTTTTTTTGCGCGCTTGTAGAGTTCGTGGTCAATCGCTTCGAAGATCATCGGATGACCTTCTTCGCGGTGTTTGTTCAGCACCCGCCGGTTGTAGATCCAGTTCAGTCCCAGGGCGCTGGCGCTGCCGAGCAACGCGGCTTTGACAATGCTTGGTTTGTTCATGATATCACCTCACCATCATTATACCGAATTCCCGACCCCAAGAAAAAAGATATGCGAGTAAACTTTGTGTGATATAATCGATAGTGAAGGAGGGATGACATGAACAATCCGTATCCCAGTTTCAAAAACCCCGTCCGCGCCAAACACGGTGTGGTTGCGACCAGTGAAGGACTGGCGGCGCAAGCTGGTCTTGCCATCCTCAAACAAGGTGGTAACGCGATTGATGCGGCCGTCGCTACGGCCGCCGCTCTGACGGTTGTCGAACCGTGCAGCAACGGCATCGGCAGTGACAATTTCGCACTGGTCTACACCAACGGCAAACTGCACGGCATGAACGCCTCGGGCTGGTCGTCGCAACACATCTCGATCGACAAGGTCAAAGCCCTTGGACATGACGAGATGCCGAAAGCCGGCGTCGTGCCGATCACCGTTCCCGGCACGCCAAGGGGATGGGCCCGGTTGATCGAACGGTTCGGTTCGATGTCCCTCGCCGAGGTGCTCGCTCCAGCCGTGCGCCTGGCCCGTGAGGGCTTTGCGATCGGCGATACCGTCGGGTGGTACTTCGACAAGGCGATCGCCTACTATCAGAAGCAGAACAAGGGCGACATGTATCGTCATTTCTTCGACGTCTTCGCCAAACCGGATGGATCCACCTATCAAGCAGGGGACTTCTTCCAAAGCGACGATCTCGCCGACACCCTTGAAGCGATCGGGCAGAGCAACGCCGACAGTTTCTATACGGGCGAACTGGCGCAACGGATCGTCGCCTTCATGGAACGTCACGACGGATTCATCGATGCGGCCGATCTGGCCGAATACGACGTCGAATGGGTGGAACCGATATCCGTCCGATACCACGGTTACGACATCTGTGAGATTCCGCCCAACGGGCAGGGCATCACGGCCCTGATGGCACTCAATCTGTTGGCCGAAGACCAACCCTCGGGGCGCGACATTCTCACCTGGCATCGCCAGATCGAAGCGATCAAAATCGCCTTCAGCGACACCCTTCATTACGTGACCGATCCCGCGTTCATGGACATGAATCCCGGTTATTTGCTGAGTGAATCCTACGCCAAGCGACGACGCCAGGAGATCGGCGAGGTCGCCGGAAGTCCGAAGCCGATCGATTACGCCAGTGCCGGGACCGTGTATCTCGCGACCGCCGACAACGACGGCAACATGGTGTCGTTCATCCAATCCAACTACATGGGCTTCGGCAGCGGCGTCGTCATTGACGGCACCGGCATCTCGATGCAGAACCGCGGTCATACGTTCAAACTGGATCCGGCACACGCCAACGCCCTGGCGCCCCGCAAACGGACCTACCACACGATCATCCCCGGCTTTCTGATGAAAGACGGCGAAGCTGTTGGCCCGTTCGGCGTCATGGGTGGTTTCATGCAGCCGCAGGGGCACCTCCAGGTCGTCATGAACCTGATCGACTTCGACATGAATCCACAGGCGGCGCTCGACGCCCCGCGCTTCCGCTGGGAGGAAGGACGCAAGGTCGCGCTCGAACACAGCGTGCCCCAGCACATCGCCCAGGCCCTGCAGGAGAAGGGGCATCAGATCGTGTACGATGTCAGAAGCGGCGGCTTCGGCCGCGGTCAGATCATCCTGCGGCGCAAGGACCATTACGAAGCCGGCACGGAAACCCGGTGCGACGGCCACATCGCCTATTACTGAACAAAAAAAATGCACGTTCGCGTGCATTTTTTCATTGATGGTAATTCTGGAATCCGCCGTCGAGAACGTAGATGTCCAAATACCCCTTGCGCGACATCTTCTTGGCGAGCCGTTTGCTTTTCCGGCCGTTCTTGCAGTAGAGATACACCGACTGGTCGTAGCGCAGTTTCGAATACTTCGACGTCAGTTCGCCGGGGCGGAAGTTGCGGGCGCCCTTGATCTTGTCCTGTTCGTAGGCGTCTTTCTTGCGGATGTCGACGAGTTGGCCCTTGCGCATGTTGTTCGTGAAGGTCTCCTTGTCGATGACGTGGACTTTTGACATGTCAGTCTGGTTGCTGCGGAACAGCAGCCAGCCGATGCCGAGGCCGGCCACGACGGCGATCAGGATGGAAAACAGATCCATGTGTCTCACCTCTCACACTGATTATAAACGCGTCGGGATGTCCTGTCAAATGGTATATTTCGTGCAGAATGTGGTAAAATGGGGATGTCAGCGGATTATTTGGACGATAATCTAGACAAAACTCACTTTATTGTTTATAATATTATCTATGATTAGGAGTGAGACCCATGATTTCAACCAACGACTTCAAAACCGGCATCACGATTCAGAGTGACGGACAACTCTGGAAGGTCATCGAATTCCTTCACGTGAAACCGGGCAAAGGCAGCGCCTTCGTGCGCAGCAAACTCCGCAACCTCCGCACCGGCGCCATCATCGAAAAAACCTGGCGCGCCGGCGAGAAGGTCGACACCGCCCACATCGACAAAGACAAGATGTCCTATCTCTACGCCACGACCGATCGCTGCGTGTTCATGAACAACGACACCTACGAACAGATCGAGATCCCCAAAGAACGGATCGAATACGAGCTGAACTTCATCGTCGAAGGCATGGACGTCGACGTCGAACGGTTCGAGGGCGAAATCCTCGGTGTCACGATTCCCGAGAAAGTGGTCCTCGAAGTCGTCGAGGCCGATCCCGCCGTCAAGGGCAACACGGCCCAGAGCGCGACCAAGGATTGCGTCGTCGAAACCGGCTATCAACTGCAAGTTCCCCTGTTTGTGAACAAGGGCGACAAAATCGTCATCACCACCAGCACGGGGAAATACGATACACGAGCATAACAAGGATGTGAAGACAGATTGGAAGACTATTCCAGGCTATTCTTACTACAGTTGAACATACCGATCGGACTGATCGTGCTGATGCTGGCACTGTTGCTGTTGAGCGCGTTTTTCAGTTTAAGCGAGACGGTCTTTTCCAGCGTCAACGTAATTCGGCTCAAGACCTTCATTGAAGACGGCATCAAAGGCAGCAAGAAGGGACTGTGGATCACCGAGAACTTCGACAAGACGCTGACCACGATCCTCGTCGGCAACAACCTCGCGAACATCGCGCTCGCCACCGTCAGCGTGACGTTCTTCAGTCGAATTTTCGTCAACCAGGCGACGCTCGTCAACGTCATGAACACGTTCGTGATGACGACGATCATTCTCATCTTCGGGGAAATCATCCCCAAGAGCTTCGCCAAGAACAACGCCGAACGGCTTGCGTTGCTGCTCAGCAGCCTGATGTACTGGCTGATCAACATCCTGACACCGGTGACCTGGGTCTTTCTCAAGATCAAGAACCTGCTGGTCAAGGAAAACGATGAAATCACGATCAGCGTCACCGGCGACGAACTGGAAACGATCATCGACACGATGGAAGAAGAAGGCTCGATCGACGAGGACGAAGCGGAAATGCTGCAAAGCGTGCTCGACCTCAGCGAGAAGAAGGTCTACGACATCATGACGCCGCGCGTCGACATGGTCGGGATCGAAGTCAACGACGACATCGAATCGATCAAGAAGACGTTCTTCGAACATCAGTTCAGTCGTCTGCCCGTGTATGAGAAGTCCCGTGACAACGTCATTGGCGTGCTGCACGAACGCGACTTCTTCACCAAACTCATCAAGGATCAGAAAATCACCGTCCGCAAGCTCATGAAAGAGCCGATGTTCGTCTCCAAATCGATGCGCGTCGACACCCTGATTGAACTGCTTCAGCGCGAAAAGGCGCACATGGCGATCGTCAGCGGCGAGTACGGCGGCACCAGCGGCATCGTCACGATGGAAGACGCCCTCGAAGAACTCGTCGGCGAAATCTACGACGAACACGACGACGTCGAAGACGATCTGATCAGCCCCATCAAGGAACACAAATACGGCGTCAACGCCGACATCGACCTCGAGGACCTCTTCGAGGAACTCGAACTCGGAAATCCGCCGCAGTCGCAGTACTCGAATCTCTCCGGCTGGCTGTACGACATGTTTGAAGACATACCCGAAGTCGACATGCATTACACCTACCTGCAGGAGATTCCCAACCTCGATCACGACGACGACGAGCCGACCTGGCTCGAACTGAAGTTCACGATCAAGGAAATCCGCGACCGGCGCATCACCTACGTGCATCTCACAATCGAAGAAATGACGAAATCGTGAAAAAGAGGTCAACCCTCTTTTTTGCTGTAGGAAGGTGAGTCCATGGAACGACTCCAGAAAGTCATCGCCAGAAGCGGGTACTGTTCGCGCCGCAAAGCCGAAGAACTGATCGCCGCCGGCAAGGTCACCGTCAACGGGGACACCGTCACGCTGCTCGGCACCAAGGTATCCTACGCCGACACCGTCACCGTCAACGGCACGTTGATCGAACCCGAAGAGTTCGTCTACTACGTGCTGTACAAGCCCGAAGGCTACGTCTCCACGACGGACGACGACAAAGGCCGGAAAACGGTGCTTGATCTCGTGCCCAACGAGAAACGCATCTATCCCGTCGGACGCCTCGACTACGACACGTCGGGCGTTCTGCTCCTCACCAACGACGGCACCTTCGCCAACTTGATGGCATCGCCCAAACACAAGGTCGACAAGGAATACCTCGTCAAGATGAAGGGATTCCTGCGCAAGCATGAATCGGCGCAACTCGCCAAGGGCGTCTTCATCGACGGCCACAAGACAAGACGGGCCGTGATCAAGAACGTGACCTATCACAAACAGACGGAAACGAGCTTTTGTCACATCATCATCCGCGAAGGCAAATATCATCAGGTGAAGCGGATGTTCGAGACGGTCGGCCATGAGGTGATCACCCTCAAACGGGTCCGTTACGGCGTTGTCACGCTGGACGGCATGAAGAAAGGCGAGTTCCGACTGCTCAAGCCGCACGAGCTGAAACAGCTGCGGCACATGGCAAATTCGTAAAATAGTGTGACAAATAGAAATAATTTGTTATAATATAACAGGATTGAAAGAGGTGATAGAGTGAAACCGATGCAAATCGCGATGGACGGACCCGCGGGAGCGGGCAAAAGCACCATCGCCAAACTGGTCAGCGAGCGACTCGGCATGACCTACATCGACACCGGCGCGATGTATCGCGCAGTGACGTTGAAGGCAATGGAGTTGGGCGTCGACTTGGAGCAGGAAGCATCGTTTTCGTTCGTCGCCGACACCGAGTTCGCCTTCGAAGACGGACGCATCCGGATGGATGGCGTCGACGTCAGCGAAGCGGTCCGCCAAACGGCCGTGTCGAACAACGTCAGTCTGGTCTCGTCGTACTTGTCCGTACGCGAAGCGCTCGTTGAGCGCCAGCAGGAGCTGGCCGCAGCAGGGGACGTCGTGATGGACGGCCGCGACATCGGCTACAAGGTCCTGCCCGACGCCGACTTCAAGTTCTTCCTCACCGCTTCCATCGAGGAACGGGCGAAACGGCGCCACGAGGACAACCTGGCGCGCGGCATTGCCAGCGACATCGAACAACTGAAACAGGAAATCACCCGTCGGGATCATCTCGACACCACCAGAGAACACAGTCCGCTACGGCCCGCCGCTGACGCGATTATCGTTGATACATCGGACATGACGATCGCCGAAGTGGTGGACATGATAACGGATAAAATAAGAGAGGTTGAATAACAATGGAATTTGACATGACAAAAGTCAGAGTAGGCAAAATCGTAACAGGAACGGTCATCGTTGTCAATGACGACAACGCGTACGTCGACATCAAGGCGTTCGCCGACGGCGTCATCTACAAGGAAGGTCTGTCCCTGGACAAATCGCTCGATTCGTGCAAAGAAGTGCTCGAAGAGGGTCAGGAACTGGAATTCAAAATCACCAACATCGACCACGAGAACCAGCGGATCTTGTTGTCCCGCACCGATCTGATGCGCGACAAGAACCGTCTGGCGTTTGATGAGGAGACCAAGGATTTCGCCAAGTTCGAAGCGAAGGTAACACGCGTCAACAAGGGTGGACTGGTGCTCCAATACAAAGGCGTGAACTTGTTCATGCCGGCCAGCCAGATTGACATCAAACGCGTCAATCAGGAAGATTTCAAGGACCAGACGCTCGAATGCGTCGTCATCGAGAACAGCGACCGCCGCGTCGTCGTCTCGCGCCGCAAGGTCCTCCAGCAGGAACAGAAGGAAGCCAAGAAAGAAGCCTTTGAAGCGATCAAGGTCGGCGACGTGCTCGACGGCACCGTCACCAACATCGTCAAATACGGCGCGTTCATCGATCTCGGCGACATCGAAGGACTCCTGCACATCAGCGAATTCTCGCACCACCGCGTGGAAAAACCCGGTGACGTCCTCAAGAAGGGCGACGAGGTCAAAGTCAAGATCATCGGCAAGAAAGACGGCAAACTGTCGCTCTCGATCAAAGCGCTCCTGCCCACCCCGTGGGATGAATTCGCCGCCACCCATGAAATCGGCGCCGAACTCGAAGGCACGATCGTCCGCAAGATGAAAAACGGCATGCTCGTCGAAGTCGCCGAAGACGTCGTCGGCATGATCAGCAGCCGCGACTACTCCTGGAATCCCCACGAAAACCTCGCGGGCCAGGTCGAAGTCGGTGACAAGCTGAACTTGAAACTGCTCTCGATCGATGCCAAGAAACGCCGCATGAGCCTGTCCAAGAAACATCTCGAGTACAACCCGTGGGCCGACGTCTCGGTCAAGAAGGGCGAAGAAGTCAGCGGCGTCGTCAGCGAACTGCAGACCAACGGCGCACTCGTCCAAGTCCAGAACGTCAATGCCTTCCTGCCGATCAGCGAGATCAGCAACGAACGCATCAACCAGGTGTCGGACGTACTGAAGATCGACCAGGTCATCAATGCCATCGTGCTCGACGTCAACAAACAGCAGTGGCGCATGAAACTCTCAATCAAAGCACTCAAGAACAAAAAAGAACGCGAAATGTTCGAAAAATACAAAGAAACCGAAGAAGAAGCCCAGACCCAAACCCTGGGCGAACTGTTCGCCGACAAGTTCGAAGAACTCAAGGACGACGAATAGTCCGAGACAAGGACGTGGTCTTATGATGCCGACCGTTGCCATCGTCGGACGACCGAATGTCGGCAAATCGACCTTGTTCAACCGCATCGTCGGCGATCGCGTCTCGATCACCGACGACGAACCGGGAATCACCCGCGATCGCATCTACAGCAAGGCCGAATGGCTGACACGACAATTTCATATCATAGACACTGGGGGTATCGATTTCGACGATACTCCTTTTCTCCACGACATCAAGAGCCAGACCGAAATCGCCATCGACGAAGCCGACGTGATCGTGCTCGTCTGCGACATCCGCAGCGGCATCACCGACGACGATCTCTACATCGCACGGATGCTCTACAAAGACGACAAACCGGTGGTCGTCGCCCTCAACAAAGCCGACGACATTCACCTTACCGATACGATGTACGAGTTCTATTCGCTCGGACTCGGCGACCCGATCCCGGTCTCATCCCATCACGGCATCGGCATCGGCGACCTGCTCGACGCGGTCGTCAAGATCCTGCCCGAAGCGACCGAAGAGCCATATGACGACGACGTCGTCAAAATGTGTCTGATCGGCCGACCCAACGTCGGCAAATCATCGCTCATGAACGCTTTGCTCGGCCAGGAACGCGTCATCGTCAGCGAAGTCGAAGGCACCACCCGCGATTCGATCGACAGCCTGTTCAGCTATCAGGACACCGATTACGTGGTGATTGACACAGCCGGTCTGCGCAAGCGCGGCAAGGTCTACGAGAATGCCGAAAAATACAGCGTTCTGCGCGCCCTCAGCGCGATCGATCGGAGTGACATCTGTCTCGTCCTGCTCGATGCCGAAACCGGCATCCGCGAACAGGACAAGAAAATCACCGGATACGCCGTCGACGCCGGCAAGGCCGTCGCCCTCGTCGTCAACAAATGGGATACCGTCGACAAGGACACCAACACGATGAATCGCTGGATCAAGGAGATCCGCTCGCACTTCCAGTTCGTGTCCTACGCCCCGATCCTGTTTCTCTCGGCCAAGAAGAAAGAACGGTTGAACACGATCTTCCCGGCCGTCAACGAAATGTTCCAAAACTATACGCGGCGCGTCCAGACGAGCGTGCTCAACGACGTCATGACCGACGCCTTCTACATCAACCCGCCCAAGCCGCACGGCGGCCAGCGGGTGAAACTCTACTACGCGACGCAGGTCGCATCGAAACCGCCGACGTTCGTGCTGTTTGTCAACGACGAACAAAGCATGCACTTCAGCTACGAGCGGTATCTCATCAACCGTCTCCGCGAATCGTTCGCATTTGACGGCACACCGATCAAATTGATTCTCAGAAAGCGTGATTGACATGAACATCAGCGTCATCGGGGGAGGAAGCTGGGGGCTGGCCCTGTCCAGCGTATTGAGCAAGAACAACCATGCGGTGCTCGTGTACGACGCCAATCCGAAAATCGTCAAGAAGGTCAACACGCTCCACATCTGCGTGCAACTCGACGAGACGATTCCCGCGGACATCCGCGCCACGTCCGACATCGCCACGGCGATCCGCTTTAGCGACGTCGTGCTGTTTGCCGTGCCGACCAAGGTCCTGCGTGACGCTCTCGCCGCGACGATCGCCGTGCTCGACGGACCGAAACTGTTCATCAATGCCGCCAAAGGCATCGAGCCGGAAACGTTCCTGCGGGTCTCGGAAATCTTCACGGAAATGGTTCCCGCCGAACAGTTGAAGGGATTTGTCGCCCTGAGTGGCCCATCGCACGCCGAAGAAGTGATCCGTGGCATGACGACGTTGATCACATGCGCCAGCGACAATGAGGCGGATGCGCTGTTCGCCCAGCACCTGTTTCACAATCAGGACTATTTCCGCGTCTACAGCTCGACCGATCTCAAGGGCGTCGAACTGGGCGGTGCGCTCAAGAACATCTTCGCCCTCGCCAGCGGTCTGATCGCCGGCAAGGGACTCGGCGACAACGCCCGGGCGGCCCTGATCACCCGCGGTTTGGTCGAAATGCAGAAGTTTTACGAACATTACGGCGCCGACACCCAGAGTCTGTTCGGACTGACGGGCATCGGCGACCTGATCGTCACCTGCACCAGCGAACACTCGCGTAACTACCAGGCCGGCTACAAGATCGGTCACGGCAAGGACCTCGAAGAAACGCTGCACTCGATGACGATGGTCGTCGAGGGCATCCGTACTTGTGAAGCGGCCTATAAGTACGCCAAGAAGTACGATTTGGAACTGCCGATCATCGAACAGATTTACAACGTCTTGTTCCACAAACTGGACCCTGAAATCGCCTATCGCAATCTGTTCGAACGGAGTCGCAAAAAAGAGCTTTGATACCATGGTTTGACAAACCATCCATGTGAAAAGGCTTTAATCCACTAGGCAAGCCATTTTAAAAATTGACCACAATATTTAGAAAAATTGTGGTTTTTTTATTGAAAATACGGAAAATGCTTGCAATAAAGCCGTTTAGTTGCTATAATGAATTTAGATTTAAAACAAATAGGAGGTAGATTTATGAACAAAACAGAATTAATCGCTCGCATCGCTGAAGTTTCTGGTTTGACGAAGAAAGATTCGGAAACCGCTCTGAACGCTACCCTGGCGGCCGTACAAGAGTCCCTCGTAGCTGGAGAAAAAGTTGTCCTCACCGGCTTCGGTACGTTCGAAGTACGCAACCGCAAAGCCCGCGTCGGCCACAACCCGCGCACCAACGAGCAGATTCACATTCCCGCTCAGAAATCACCTGCGTTCAAAGCTGGTAAAGTCTTGAAGGAAGCTGTCCGCTAAGAATCCACATTATGTAAAAAAATATCACAAGAAATTGTGGTATTTTTTTTGTAGATATGATACTTTTTTTATGTAGGACCAAGGAGGTGAAACGATGGATTTCAGCGAATATCTGCGGCACGGACAAGGCATCAGCGATTCGGTGTTCATCGCCGCCCTGACAAACGACACGAAGTATCTTCTCAAGCATCACCAGGCCGGTGGTGATTTGAGTGTACGCGACGAGCGCAACCAGACACTGCTGCACCTGGCGACCCGCAACAAAGCCGAATGGTCGCTCCAGTTTCTCCTCGCGGTTGGCGTCGACCCCAACCAGGGCGACAAGTACGGCGACACGCCACTGCACATCGCCGCCTACATGGGCAACGAGCAGATGTGCGCGCTGTTGCTCGAGCACGGCGCCGATCCCAACCATCCCAATCACAATCTCGAGACGCCGCTCCACATGGCCGCCTTCAAAGGCAGCGTGGCCGTGTTGAAACTGCTCCTCGACAACCACGCCGACATCCATCTCACCAGCGAGTTCCGCACCAGCGTCCTGCAACAGGCCGTCAAGAGCAAGAAAATCAAGGCCGTCAAGTTTCTGATCGAACAGGGGGCGATCGTCAACAGCTTCGACGAACGCAACCAGTCGACGCTGCACTATGCGGCGCTTCATTCGACGGTCGACATCGCCAACTACCTGATCGAACAGGGCGTCAACCCCTACGCCAAGACGGTGTACCGGCTGACGCCGCTCCATCTCGCCGTCGAGCACCCGGATTTCGAGATGGTGACGACCTTCCTCAACCGCGGACTGACCTCCTACGACAAGTCGAAGTTCGGAATGTCACCCTACGACATCGCCGTCCAGCGCAACCGGTTCGACGCCGTCGAACGGTTCAACCGCCTCAAGAACGACCGCGACTACCAGTCGAAACTGAAGGCCCATCCGCTCTGCCTGGCGATTGTCATGAACGACTTCGACAAAGCCGTCAGCCTGATTCCCAGAAGCAACGTCAACAACAAGGACATGTTCGGCAACACGCCGCTCTTCTATGCGATCATGAACGCCGAAGGATATTTGGTCGAACAGCTTCTCAAACACGATGCCTCGGTGTACAACATCGACGTGATGGGACTTGATGCGATCTATTACGCCGTGCTCGAAGGGGACGTCTCGATCGTGCGGACGATTCTCACCAAACAGCACAATCTGACGAAGAAGTACCTCGGCTACACGGTCGCCGAGTACGCGCTGTTTTTTGAACAGGACGACATCTACAAACTATTAAAAAATGAAGCCTGAGCTTCATTTTTTTTGTTATTCGAGAACCGGCAGGAACATCGTCAGCGTGACGAATCCGTTGAACAGCATGTGAACGAGAATCGGTGTCATGATGTTGGTGCTTTTCAAGTAGATCACCCCGAGTACGACACCGAGTCCGGCGTAGTAGATGATCGGCATCCATTCGCCGGCGACGAGGTGGATGGCACCGAAGACGAGAGCGGTGACGACGACCGGCACCCATTTCGGCAGTCCCTTGATGTATCCGACGATGCGGAATCCGGCGTAGCGGAAGACGAGTTCTTCGACGACGGGGGCGAACAGCACCGAGAACAGAATCAAGGTGATCCGGTCGAACAGCGGCCCTTCGAGCTGCATGTTGAGGATTTCCTGATTCTCCGGCGTTTCCGTGTATCCGAGCAAGGTGGTGATCAAACTGAGCGCGATCATCGCCCCGAGCATCGCGACGGTGCCGATCGCGACAATCGTCAACTGTTGTTTGCGATTGTGCCAAAATTGACGCAACTCGTCGCGCCACAGGGTGTGGAACAACGCGCCGATGACGATGAATGCGAAGACGTAGAAGCCAAGATTGATCAGACTGTTGAAACGGATCATCTCCATGCTGGCCGTGTCGAACGGATCGATGCCGCTCATCACGATGTAGACGACGGCGATGATGTTGACAAGAACCAATCCAGCGATGTAGACACCGGGAATGAAAATCGGAGCGTAGCGTTTCATGATGAATCACCTCAACGAAAATTATACCACACCTAGGCGATTTTGTCGCAATGGTATTTTATATTTTGACTTTGCCTTAAATTGTGGTAATATATAGAGAGTAAAAAGGACAACACAGTTTTGATCCCGGAAAGGTGATGAACATGGCTAGAAAATCATTTGCCGTCATCGGTATGGGCCGATTCGGCCAAAGCGTCGTCGAAGAGTTGATTCGCAAGGAAGCGGACGTGCTCGTCATCGACCGCGATCCCGATCGGATCGCCAAGATGTCGCAAATCGCCACCCACGCCGTCACGCTCGACACCACCGACGTGCAGGCGCTGAAAGAAGTTGGCATCGCGGCAATCGACGTTGTCGTCGTCGCCATCGGCAAGGACATCCAAAGCAGCATCCTCACCACCCTGATCCTCAAGGATCTCGGTGTCGACACGGTGATCGTCAAGGTGCAGAACGCCGACCACGCCAAGGTCGTCGAAAAACTCGGCGCCGATGAAATCATCCAGCCCGAGCAACAATCGGGCAAGCGGCTCGCCTCGAAGATCGTCAGCGACAACGTGCTCGATTACATCGACCTCAACGAATCGCACAGTTTCATCGTCGTCAACGCGACGCCGAAGATCATCGATTCGACGATCATCAATCTCGATGTCCGCAATCGCTTCAAAATCAACGTCGTCGCAATCCGTCGCGACGAGGAGATCATCATCCCCAAACCCGACAGCGTCATCGAACAGGCCGATCAGTTGTTGCTCATCGGCAGCAACGCCGACCTCGATCGCTTCAACACCTGGTTACGAAAATAAGCGGAAACCCCGCTTATTTTTTTTGTGTGCGCGTGTTATAATAAAGATGGGTGATAACCATGAACGAAGCAAAATTCGATTTCACGTACTTTTTCGAGACACTGGTGCAACAGATCCTCAAGGTGGCGATGAATCTGCCCGCCTTGTACACGTCGTTGTTCACCGTGTTCATTCTGGCGCTGATCGGCCAGTCCGACAACCGCATCATCCTGTATGCGGCGGTGGTTCTCGGGTTCGTGCTGAAACTGATCTTCACGATCACCTCGAACACCAAGGAGCTGAAACGCGAAGGCGTCATGATCGTCGCCGACATCGGCGCGGCGCTCGGCATCGTCTTGGTCGCCGGGTTCGTGATCGAGTGGATTCTCGTCGGGCTGACGGTCTTGTATCTGCTGTATTACTCCTACATCATGACGATATCCTATACGCGCCTTGGTCACAACACCGAAGAACTGCTGCATGATTTGCGGCATCGCCACGACAAGGCCTCCTCAACACCGAAGAAGCCGTCAAAATCCACCAAAAAACGATAGCCGTGCCTATCGTTTTTTACGAAAGGACCGATCCATGAAACAACTCGCCATCGCCACTCAGAACAAGCACAAGATCATCGAGCTTGAGCGGATGCTCAAGCCGCTTGGATATGACGTGCTGACGCTCTATGACTTTCCCGAACTGAAACCGATCGTCGAAGACGGCGACACCTACGAGCAAAACGCCTTGATCAAAGCCAGGACCCTGTCCGATCACGCCGGTGTCGACGCGATTGCCGACGACAGCGGTCTCGACGTGTTTGCGCTCGACGGCGCCCCCGGCGTGCACAGTGCCCGCTATGCGGGGGAAGATGTCACCTACGACGACAACAATCGTCTGTTGCTACAGAACATGACCGGGGTTGCGGATCGTCGCGCGCGGTTCGTGACCACCATCTGTCTCTATCAACGCGGTGCGGAACCCCGATACTTCACCGGCCATCTCGATGGCGAAATCGCCACCCGGTACAAGGGAACCAACGGCTTCGGCTTTGATCCGATCTTTCGGTTGCCCGACGGTCGCCACCTGGCCGAACTGGCGATGGACGAGAAGAATGCCATCAGCCATCGCGCCAAAGCGCTACGAAAATTGATCGACTACTTGCATCCAGTTTGAAATTTGTTATAATTAAGAAGGAAACCAAACTAGGAGGCAAGACATGACCATCAAAGGAACCAAGACCGAACAAAACCTGCTCAAGGCCTTCGCCGGCGAATCGCAAGCGCGCAACCGTTACACGTTGTTCGCCGGGATCGCCAAGAAAGAGGGCTATGAACAAATCGCCGCGCTGTTTTTGGAAACGGCCGCGAACGAACTCGAACACGCCGAAATCTTCTTCAATTACTTGGAAGGCGGCATGGTCGAAATCACCGCCAGCTATCCGGCCGGACGACTTGGCACGACCGCCGAGAACCTGCTCGCCGGGGCGGAGGGTGAGAACGAAGAGTGGACCGAACTTTATCCCGAATTCGCGAAGATCGCCGACGAAGAAGGCTTCCCCAAGGTCGCCGCATCGTTCCGCCAGATCGCGCGAATCGAGAAGGACCACGAAGAGCGCTACCGCAAACTGCTGAAGAACGTCGAGGAAGACCTCGTCTTCACCGATGGGGAAACCACCGTCTGGGTCTGTCGCAAATGCGGCAACGTCCACGTCGGCAGAAAAGCCCCCGGCATGTGTCCGGTGTGCAAGCACAAGCAGGCGTATTACGAACGCAAAGCCACCAATTATTGACTTCATCAGTGAGGACCCGCGGTCCTCACTTTTGATTTGTTTGTACGAATTTGAAACTATTTGGTATAATGGAGAAAAAGGAGGGTGATTTCATGAAGTTCGTCGTGTTCTCCGACGCCCACGGCAACAAGGACATCGTTGATTGGATTCTCGACGTCAACAAAGACGCCGATTACGTCATCAGCCTGGGCGATTCCGGACTGCATCATGATTACCTGTTGAACCGCGACATCGTCCACGTCAAAGGCAACATCGGCCAGGACCCGGGGTTCGTCTACGACAACAAAATCGAGGATGCCGGAAAGCGCATCTTCCTGACCCATGGGCACAAATACAAAGTCCACAAGACGCTCGACAAGTTGTACAAGAAGGGTGTCAGCGAGGACTACGACATCGTGTTGTTCGGCCACACCCACAAGATTCACAAGAGCAAGGCCGCTGCGACGCTGTTCGTCAATCCCGGCAGCTGCTGGCAGTCCAACGATGGCAATCCGCCGTCCTACGCGATCATCGTTATCGACGGCAAGGACGTCGACGTCACGTTCAAGCGCGTCTACACCGACGTTACGATCGAGGTCTGACGATGATCGGTTATCTCGGTCCGACCGGCTCCTATTCGTTTCTCGCCGGGGCGACCTTCTACGTGCGGGAGGATCTGATCGCCTACCGCAACGTCGCACGCTTGTTCTACGCCCTCGAACACGACGAAGTCGACGGCATCATCGTGCCCTATGAAAACATGAAGACGGGAACCAGTTTCGACATTCTCGGCCGCGTCCGCACCGGCAACTACCACATCGCTCGCGAGATTTTGCTCGATCTCGTGCTGGTGCTTGTCGCCAAGGGCCAGGACATATCGGCAATCCGCGAAGTCTACGGCACCGACGTGTCGATCGACGAATGCTACGACACGATCAAAGCCGAGCTGAAGCATCATCAGAAGCAGTTCGTGCCCTCCAACCGCGCCGCGTTGCAGGCGATCGAAACGACCGCCTCCGACAAGGCGGCGATTGTCAGCCGGCTCGACCCGCTCGGCGACAACAGCATCCTGCTTACCGACATCCGCGACAGCAAACAGAACCTGCACAAGTTCGTGTTCATCGAGAAACCGCTCAAAGTGAGCGGTCTCCACAATCGCACGCTGATTGCCTGCAGTCCCACCATCAACCGCTTCGGGGCACTGTATGACATCCTGCACGAATGCGTCATTCGCGGCGTCAACATCATCAAGATCCTGTCGCTCCCGACGATCGCTCAGGACGACGACATCGTGTTCTACATCGAACTCGAAGGCAACCTCGAGGACGATGCGATCGTCAAGAGTCTGGCGATGATCAAGTACAAAAGCAAGTTCGTCAGCATCCTCGGTAGTTATTATGCCACATAAAGAAGCCTTTGCGGGCTTCTTTTTTCGTGGTATAATGGTAGACAGCACGAGGGATTGGGGGGATTCGCGATGGAACACGTGGTGGCCTTGTTGATCGTCATCATTGTTGCAGTGATCATCGTTGTTGCAAGTCGTTCGCGATACGAGGAGACGGTTTGGCCGGGTCAACGGCGAAGAAGTTATGCCAACCACGCCGAAGGCGAGGTCGATCGCATTCTAGCTTCGTTGGCTGATGAGCTGGGCGGACACGAGTTTCATGACATCATGATCGAATCCGGTAACAGCTCAGTACAGATTGACAACATGTTGCTCACTCGAAAAGCATTGTACGTAATCGAGACGAAGGACTACTCGGGGTGGGTGTTCGGTTCGCAACACAACAAGAGCTGGACTCAGGTATTTACTCATTACAAAGCCAGAACCTCCGGAAACAACTATACCAAGTCCGGTGTCAGCAAGTATCGCTTCTATAACCCTATCAAGCAAAACAGCACGCACATTCAGGTGATCGATCGAGTAACCAACATCGGTAAACTGATTCCCATTTATAACATTGTCGTGTTCTCGAACCGGTCTACACTCAAAGATGTTTCCCACAACAATACGGTTGCGGTGATCCAAACTTTTCAGCTTTGTGAGCACATTCGCCGCATCGATCAATCCCTTAGCTATGAACTGACGGTATCGCGACAAGCGACCATCGTCGATGCGATCTATCACTTAAACGTGATTGATCCAGAGAGACGATTCGATCATATTCGAAGAGTGCAACAGAAACAATCAAGTCAGAATTCAAGTAAATACTGGCATTAGGCAACCAGGAAGAAGGAATACCATGAACATCTTGTTTCTAGGCGACAGCATCACCGAAGGGCGACCCGGCGTATCCTACGTCGACAGAATTGCCGCCAGCCGCCCGGACGACCGCATCGTCAACCGCGGCGTCGGTGGCGATACCGTCAAAAGCATCCGTCGCCGCATATTGAAGATGAAGGACATTGCAACATTCGACGTCGTGGTTCTGTTCGTCGGCGTCAACGACGTGTTTTACAAGTTGGACTGGAAGTACCCGATATTGAAGATTCTGATGCGCAAGCCATGGTGCCGCGATCTGGCGCAGCTCAAGGTGTTGTTTCAGGACATCGTCGCCGATCTCCATCACCGCGCATCGCGTCTGATTGTCGTTTCGCCATTGTTGATCGGCGAACGGCTCGACAACCGCTGGAACAGCGAACTGCATGATGTCATCGCCACCGAGCAAGAGGTCGTTGCCGCGTACGACGACGTGACGTGGCTCGACGTCCATGTCCAAGCCGGCGAGTTCCTTGCGGACAAAGACGTTTCGGACTACGAACCGGACCGTCCGTGGCAGGTGATGAAGGACGTGATTCAACTCGACAACGATCACATGACCGATGACCGCAGCCGTGCGCGCGGTCTGCATCTGACGTTGGATGGCGTCCACATCAACTCAACAGGAGCAGAGCTCTTGATGGAAGCCATTCTATCCGCGTTAACATAATCCAAGAACGAAGGGGATTGCATCATGAACATCACAACTAGAACGATGATCATCATCGGTGTCGTGACCGTTCTCGGCCACGTCATCGTCGCCGCCGCGGGCATCCACGGCGATTCGTACGTGTTATTCACAGGGATCTTTTTCACACTCTGGGCGGTGCTCCAGATCGTGTTTCCCAGATTGTACAAAAATAACATCAATCAGATGCCGAGGTATGTCTGGGGGCGTCGCAAACAGGCATCGTCGCTGCGCGACTATTACGATACGCCCGAAGCCTGGGCAGACGTCCAGAACCGGCTGCTCGTCGAACTCAACAAACGTGGCGTCGCCTGCGACCGCACCAGCGAGCGCGAGTGGCTCTTGCGCATTCCCGACGCGGTCCAGACGATTCGCCCCGAGGTGCATCTGCGCATCTTCGAGGAGGCGGATCGGACGTCGCTCGCCACCAATGTCGACTACCAGGCGACCGATTTCGTCCCATGGCCGAAACTGGTTGTCGCCGGGCTGTTGCTGGGCGCGACGTTCTTCGGTGTCTGGGCATCGTTTCCGCTCGCGTTTGCGATTCACTTCTACACGATGGGTCAACTCATGACGATGCAACGCGGCATCGGCCGTCATCTTGAACGCGTGCACGAGGCACTCGGGACGGTGAGCGCCTCTTTAGACACGACATTCGAGTGATGTTTGCGTTTGACACAGAAGTGTCACAAGCACGTGGTAGGATGGGGTGACTACCAGGGAGGGATGAACATGAAACGATTGATCGTGGCCATTTTGATGATTGCCATGCTTGGCGGATGTCGCACGATTCTACCCGCCGAGCGCATCGATCCCAATGATTTCGAAACGATCGAACAGGAGCCGATGATCGATTGGATCGGCCGTTCGCAAATCACCGTCGACGGTGAGCAGTTCACGCTGTATGAAATGGTGCGCAAGGATGGCGAACCACTTGCCGTCACACTGGCGCTTTGTACGTACGACGCCCCCGATGGCACGCACTACGAAGCAGGGTGCGCGCAGACGGTCGCGATTCTGCATGATGGCACCTTTTACAGTGGCATCGAGTTACTTGAACAGAACAAATTGTCGTATGAACAGCTGATCCTGCTCGACTATCCGGTGACGATGTTTCCCGATTGGAACGAGTGACGTCACTGCCCATGGCAAACCGTTCGTTGCATCCCGACGAAAGGATTCACGAACGCGTAGTCCGCTCCCGATTCTGTGGGAGCGGTTCCTTTTTTATGTTCGCTCCACACAAGTTGGATTTTTGTAGTATAATCAAAGTGACAAGTCCCGGACAAAAGGAAGTGACGACATGAACCAAGCGTGGTGGCAGGATGCGGTGATCTACCAATGTTACATCCGCAGTTTCAAAGACGGCAACGGCGATGGCATCGGTGATTTTCGCGGGTTGATCGACAAGATCGACCATTTCGTCGACCTCGGGGTCGACGCCGTATGGGTCAGTCCCCACTACAAGAGCCCGATGGACGACAACGGCTACGATGTGTCGGATTACTACCAGGTCAGCGAAGACTACGGCACGCTGGACGACGTCCGGGAGTTCATTGATACCGCCCACGGACACGGCATCAAGGTCATCTTCGATCTGATTCTGAACCACACGTCGGACGAGCATCCGTGGTTTCAGGCGGCCAAGGATCCGACCCACCCCGACCACGCCAAGTACCATGACTACTACATCTGGCAGCCGCCCAAGTACGATGCCGAAGGCAATCGCATGAAACCGACGCGCTGGCTCAGCTGGTTCGGTGGCGGCGTCTGGGATTACAACGAACCGACCGACGAATACTATTTGCACATCTTCAGCAAGAAGATGCCCGATCTCAACTGGCGCAACGAGAACATGAAAACCGATCTCAAGGCGATCACCAAATGGCTGATCGACCTCGGCGTCGACGGCTTCCGCATCGACGCATCGAACCATCTGGAAAAGAACTGGGACTTCCCCGACGACTATCCGGGCTACCACCATTTCTCCAGTCTGCCCAAACATCACGAGTACCTCGAAGAGTGGGGCCGCGAGCTGTTCCAACCCAACGGCGTGATGGCGATGGGCGAAGCCGGCGGAGCGTCCAAGGAAGAAGCGGAAAAATACGTCGGCTACGACCACAATGAGTTCGACATGCTGATCCATTTCGGCCATTGCTGGCAGGATTGCGACTGGGACAACCAGATCACGACCGGCAAATGGGCCAAGGGACGGCTCAACGTCAAGGCCGTCAAGGAGAGCTTTTTTCACTTTGACAAGATGCTGCGCGGCATCGGCCAGAATCTGATCTACTGGCACAACCACGATCAACCGCGGATCCTCTCGCATTACGGCAACGACACGGAATACCGCGTCAAGAGCGCCAAGATGCTGCTGTATACGCTGTATTTCATGCCGGGAACGGCGATCGTCTACCAGGGCGAGGAAATCGGTATGACGAACGTCGACTACCAACGGCTCGACGACTTCCGCGACGTCGAAGTGTTCACCGAATACGAGAACTTCATGAGTCGCGGCGCGACCCACGACATGGCGATGCAGGCGCTGCGCGACCGGGCCCGCGACAATGCCCGCAGTCCGTTCCAGTGGAACGATGGTCCGCAGGCGGGATTCACGACGGCGACGCCGTGGATGAACGTCGTCGGCAATTATCGCACGATCAATCTCGCCGCGCAACAGGACGATCCCGATTCGATTTACCGCCATTACAAGCGCGTGTTCCAATTGCGCAAGCAGTGGCAGGTGGCCGGCGGTACGCTCGCGTTCATCGATCTTGCGGACGACGACAGCTACATGTACACCAACGACACCGCGCAAGGAACGATCCTCGTCGTCGCCAATTTCCGCAACAAGGCGATCGATGTGCGACTGGCGCTTGACCTGGATGGATTTGAAATGGTATTATCGAACTGCGGGGACAAACTGGCCCCGACCCTGACCCTGGCACCGTATGATGCGATGGTCTACGTCAAAACGAAGGAGCAAGATGCATGAAGGAATATCTGGTACTGTTCATGGAATCACCGCAACTGAAGGTCACCAAACGAATCTTTGTCGCACTGCCCGAAGGCTACCATGAGAGCGACGAACACTATCCGGTGCTGTATCTGCACGACGGTCAGAATCTGTTCGACGACATGACCGCCCACCACAAGCGCAGCTGGCGGATTCTCGATGAGTTGGACGGCTCCGACGCCCCCAAGGTGATTCTCGTGGGGATCGAAAACGGCGGCACCAAGCGCGCCAACGAACTGATTCCGTGGGAGTTCAAGTTCAACACGCTGAACAACAAGGGTGGCGGGCAGGCCGACTTGTATCTCGATTTCATCACGACGACCGTCAAACCATACATCGATTTGCGGTTCCGGACGTTCAAGAATCGCAAGAACACCGGCATCATGGGGTCGAGTTTCGGTGGCGTCAACTCGTTTTACGCCGCCCTCAAATACAACCATGTGTTCAGTCGGTTCGGCTGTCTGTCCAATGCATTCTTCTACGGATTTTACGACAAGATGAAAGAACTGACGAAAGCGAGCGACTTTCACGGCGTGCGCCGCCTGTACATGGATTTCGGCACCAACGAATCGTCGGTCGACATGGAGAACGACGACTATCTGCGGACCAATCGCGAGATGTTCGACATCGTCAAGACCAAACTCGACGAGAGCCATCTCCGCTTTGAAGTCATCGAGGGTGGCAAGCACCACGAACGGGACTGGCAGAAGCGCTTCGTCGACATCCTCACCTATCTGTTTGCATGAAAGACGACAGGAATGTCGTCTTTTTCATTTGATTTGACATATTTTAATTGACTAATCGTCAAAATAATATATAATTTAAGTGCAAAACTTATTTGCTCTTCCAATGAAGAAAACACGTAGTTCGAAGGGGTTTGTTTTGTCTTTTTTATATCCTAAAACCGGGTGGTGATTGCCATGGACAAAGTATTGGTCGAACTCAAGAACATCAAGAAATCCTACGATGACACCGAAGTCATCCATAATTTGTCACTGTACATCAAGGAAAACGAGTTTCTCACCCTGCTCGGTCCGTCCGGCTGCGGGAAGACGACCTTGCTCCGCATCATCGGTGGGTTTGAAACCCACGATGACGGCCAGGTCATCTTCGACGGCCAGGACATGAAAGACACCCCGGCCTATCAGCGCGAGATCAACACCGTATTCCAAAACTATGCGCTGTTTCCCCATCTCAACGTGTTCGATAACGTCGCTTTCGGTCTCCGCATCAAGAAACTCGACAAGGACACGATCGACACCAAAGTAAAGAACGCGCTGCGTCTCGTCAAACTGGAAGGGTACGAACAACGTCCCGTCAGCAAGATGTCGGGCGGCCAGCAACAACGGGTGGCGATCGCCCGTGCGATCGTCAACGAGCCGAAACTGTTGCTTCTGGACGAACCGCTCGGCAGCCTCGATTTGAAACTGCGTCAGGACATGCAGTACGAACTGAAGGAGATGCAGGAATCGCTCGGCATCAGCTTCATCTTCGTCACCCACGACCAGGAAGAAGCGCTGACGATGTCGGACACCGTCGTCGTCATGAAAGATGGCGTGATCCAGCAGATCGGTCGTCCCGAAGACATCTACAATGAGCCGAAGAACCGCTTCACGGCGAGTTTCATCGGGGAATCGAACATCGTCGAAGGCGTGATGAAGGAGGACTATCTCGTCCATTTCGAAGGTCTTGACTTCACCTGCGTCGACAAAGGCTTTGCGAAAAACGAACCGATCGACATCGTCATCCGACCCGAGGACATCGTCCTCGCCGCACCGGCCGACGACCGGATCAACGGCGTCGTCGACGACATCATCTTCAAAGGCGTTCACTATGAGATCATCGTGTTGGTGAACGGCCGCGAATACATCATTCACTCCACCGATCCCGTCAACGTGGGAGACGAGGTGTCACTGAATTTCGATCCCGATGAGATTCACGTGATGAAACGTACCGATGAAGCATCTTCGTAAGCTGTCCTATCCATACCTGGTATGGATGGTCCTGTTGGTGTTCGTCCCGACCTTGCTGGTGCTGTTGCTGTCCGTCAGCGACCTCGACGTGTTCAACGCCGGACCGTTCCGACTGACGTTCGAGTGGATCGAGTTTCTCGGCAAGCCGAAGGTCACCAACGCGGTCCGAAACAGCATTTATTACAGCTTTTTGGCGACGTTCTTCAGCTTTCTGATCGGGTACCCGGTGGCCTATTATCTGGCTAGTCTCAAGACCCGCTTCAAAACCTTCTACGTGACGCTTCTGATCATCCCGATCTGGAGCAACATGTTGCTGCGCATCATCGCCTGGGAAAAATTGTTCTTCCCGATTTCGATTCTCAACATGTTCGGCATCAGTTTCGATTTGATCGGCACCGACTATGCGATATTGATCGGCATGGTGTCGATGTACCTGCCGTTCATGGTGCTGCCGATTTACAGCGTGCTGGAAAAGATGGACCGGAGTCTCGTCGATGCCGCCAAGGATCTTGGCGCCAACGATTTCCAAACCTTCTACAAGGTCATATTCCCGCTCAGTATTTCGGGAGTGGTCAGTGGTACCATCATGACCTTGTTGCCGGCGATGACGGCGTTCGCCCTGCCCGAGCGGTTGGGCGCCGGCAAGATTCAACTGATCGGCAACGTGATCGAGGATTACTTCCTCAAGACCAACAACATCAACGCCGGTAGTCTGATCAGCATTCTCCTGATGGTCGTGATTGTCTTCATGTTCATCGCGATCCTTCGCTTCGACAAGGAAGGGGAGACGCTGATATGATTGACCGTTTGAAGAAAGCGCCATTTATAATGGTGACCGCATTCAGTTACTTCATCATCTATTTCCCGATCTTCGTGATCGTGTTGCTCAGCGTCAACGCATCCCCGAGCGGTCAGACGTTCACCGAATTCTCGTTTGTCTGGTACAAGGAAATCTTCCTGAATGAACGACTTCTGACAGCGATCTTCAACACACTCCTGGTGGCCGTCATCTCGACCGCTGTGGCGACCGTTGTCGGTACGTTGACCGCCATCGGCATCAACAGTCTGACGAAGACTTATCGGATCCGTTTCATGATCCTCAACAACGTTCCCGTCATCAACCCCGACATCGTCACCGGTCTGAGTCTGATGCTGGTGTTCAGTCTGTTGCCGATCTCGTTCGGCATGCCGACGATGCTGCTCGCCCACATCTTTTTCTCGATCCCCTTCGTGGTCCTCACGGTCCTGCCCAAACTCAAGGAGCTGGACCCCAATCTGATGGACGCCGCACTCGATCTCGGGTGCAACTATTTCGAGGGAGTGGTCAAAGTCATCATTCCATCGATCAAGACCGCCATCATCGCCGGTGCCTTGATCGCCTTCACGATGTCGATCGACGACTTCGTGATCAGTTACTTCACGACCGGCAACGGATTCCAGAACGTCAGCATCTGGATCTATTCGCGGCTTGGTCGTCGGACCTTCAGTCCGGCCGTCTACGCCTACAACACATTGGTCGTGTTCCTGACGATCGGTGTTCTGGGATATATCAACGTGAACAACATCATTCGAGTGAAAAGGAGAAGTGAGAAGTGAAAAAAACAGTATTGCTAACAGCAATGTTCATCCTGATTCTCACCCTGAGTGCATGCGGGGGCGACAAAGAAACGCTCTACGTGCTGAACTGGGGAGAATACATGGACCCGGAACTCGTCGAGCAATTCGAGGACGAGTATGATGTGAACGTCGTTTACGACGAAGTGGGAAGCAATGAGGAAATGGAAGTCAAGATCAAATCCGGCACGACCAAATACGACATCGCCTTCCCCAGCGACTACATGATAGACAAACTGCGCCAGCAAGGACTCTTGAACGAGATCGACTACGACCTGTTAACGGGATTCGACGATGTCTCGATCAAGCCGGAAGTGGCAAACCTCACCGCAGGCAAGGGCTTTGATCCGTACTTTGTCCCATATTTCTGGGGCACCATCGGCATCATGTACAACACCACCACGGTGGATGAAGCCGACCTGACCGGTTGGGACGTGCTGTTCGATCCCGACACGACCTATCGGATCGGCATGTACGACTCCGCCCGTGACGCGGCCGCCGCCGCGCTTCTGTACCTCGGCTACGACGTCAACACCGACGACGAAACCGAGCTGAACGAAGCCGAAACGGCGCTCGCCACCGCCAACTTCGAGCTGTTCGGCGAGGACAACCTCAAAGGTCTCGTCCACAGCGGCAACCTTGACATGGCTTTGGTATACAGCGGCGACTACTTCGATGAACTCTACGTCGCCGAAGAAGACGAGGAAACCATCGAATTCGCTTATTTCGTCCCCGAGACGACCAACGTCTGGGTCGACGGATTCGTCATTCCGACGACCAGCGAAAACACCGACCTCGCCCATGATTTCATCAACTTCTTCCTCAACGAGGACGTCTCCGCGCAGAACGCCGACTGGGTCGGCTACGCACCGGTATTGACGGAAGTTTACGACCTTCTGGTCAGCGATGAATACGGCTATGACTACGACAACTACGACCCCTACCCGACGGGCGCAAGCCGCGTCGTCTACGAGTTCATCAGCGACGACCGCTTCACGCGTCTCAACGAACTGCTGGACGCCGCCAAAGGCAACTAAGAGCAAAAAATCAAAACCGCATCCCGGTTTTGATTTTTTTTGTTTCAAACAGGAGAAAGTTTCTCCACAAAATAACTATCTGTTGGTCTTTTCATTTGCCGTCACATATGGTATATTTAATGTAAGTATTTACTACATACGCGAGGTGCGACATGAGCGAAACGAAACCACTGACGAGACGCCAGCAGCGCGAAGAGATCGTCAAGCAACTCTACCAGATGGACATCCACGACGACTGGACGTTTTTTGAGACGCACTACGCCTATGTCGAAGACACCCTGAAGGCGATCGCCGAGCACAAAGACGCCATCGACGAGATCATCGTCCGCAACTTGAAAAACTGGAAGCTGAACCGGCTCAGTTACGTCGACCGGGCGATCATCCGCCACGCGACCTACGAGCTGTGGCTGACCGATGTGCCGTATGAAATCGTCATCAACGAAGCGCTCAACATCACCCGCAAGTACACCGACGAGGGCGATGACAAGATGGTCGGATTCACGAACCGGGTCCTCGAGAACATCCGCGCCGACCTCGGCAGGCAGGGATCCTGATGGACGAACCGCGTTATCTGACGGTCACGGCCCTGACCAAGTACATCAAGGCCAAGTTCGATTATGACAGCCACCTCAAGAAGGTGCTTCTCAAAGGGGAAATCTCCAACTTCAAACACCACAGCCGCGGGCATTTCTACTTCACGCTCAAGGACGACAAGACGCAGATCAGCGCGATCATGTTCGCCTCCAGCGCCAGCAAGGTACCATTCCGTCCCGAGGATGGGATGAGCGTGCTCGTCGAAGGCAACGTGTCGGTCTACGAAGCCAGCGGCAACTACCAGATCTACGTCAACAAGATGACCGAGGAAGGACTCGGCAATCTGTATCTCGCCTACGAACAACTCAAGAAAAAACTCGCCGAAGAAGGACTCTTCGACGATCGTCACAAACAACCGATACCCGCCTACCCCAAAGCGATCGCGGTCCTCACCAGCCCGACCGGCGCGGCGGTGCGCGACATCATCCACATCATCAACCGACGTTACCCGCTCGCCCGGATCATCGTCTATCCGACCCTGGTGCAAGGCGAGTACGCCAAGGACAACATCGTCGAGAACCTGAGACAAGTCAATCGCGACGGTCTCGTCGACGTCATCATTCTCGGTCGCGGCGGCGGCAGCATCGAAGACTTGTGGCCGTTCAACGAAGAAGTCGTGGCACGGGCGATCTTCGCTTCGACAATCCCGATCATCTCGGCCGTCGGGCATGAGACCGACTACACGATCAGTGACTTCGTCGCCGACAAACGAGCCCCGACACCGTCGGGCGCCGCTGAAATCGCCGTGCGCGATCAGATTGATCTGAGAAGCGAACTCGTGCAACGGGGCGAACGCGCCAAACATGCCCTGACCCGACTGCTCCAGCGCAAGCAGGAGCGGCTCGCCACCCTGCGCAGTCACTATGCGCTGCGCGACCCGCTGCGCCTGCTCGAAGGCAAGATCCGCGCGCTCGACCATGCGCAGGAGAAACTGCGCATGCTGCATCCGGGGATCCGCCTGCAGCGCTCCCGCGACCAACTGCGCGCGACGACGCGACAGCTCCACGAACGGATGCGACGCATCGTCGACGCCAAACGCAACGAATTCATACTTCACATCAATCAGCTGGAGTGGACCAATCCGCTCTCGATCATGAACAAAGGATACAGTGTGACGCGCAAGGACGGCGTCATCATCAAGACCGTCGATGCGCTCACCGTGGGCGATCGTTTCACCGTCAGCCTGGCCGACGGCCAGATTGAAGCGACCGCCGACGCCATCAGGAAGGAAGATAATGATGAGTGACAAAACATTTGAACAAGCGCTGAACGAACTCGAAACGCTGGTCAAGGAACTGGAACAGGGCGACATCGATCTCAAGGATGCCGTCGACAAATACAACGAGGGGATGAAGTTGTCCAAACATTGTCACGATTTGCTCGACAATGCCGAAAAGGTCATCGTCAAGATGATGAAGGACGACGAACTGACCGACTTCGACGAATAAGGAGGAACCCGCATGGACCTCTTGAACATCACCGATCCGTCCTTTTTGAAGGACCTTTCCGTCAAGGAACTCGAACAGCTCTGCACGGAGATTCGAGCGTTTTTGATTGACAACGTGGCCCGTACCGGTGGCCACTTTTCGTCGAACCTGGGGGCCGTCGAACTGACCGTCGCCTTGCATACCGTGTTCGACAGCCCGCGCGACAAACTGATCTTCGACGTCGGTCACCAGTCCTATACCCACAAGATTCTGACCGGCCGCGCCAAGGACTTCGGAACCCTGCGTCAGTACAAGGGCCTGTCCGGCTATCTGAAACGTAGCGAAAGCGAACATGACATTTTTGAAGCCGGCCACAGTTCGACTTCGATCGCCGCCGCCGCGGGGATCGAGTTCGCCAAGCAGTATGTCGGCAACTCGCACAAAGTCGTGCCGATCATCGGCGATGGCGCAATGACCGGCGGGATGGCATTCGAAGCGCTCAACTTCCTTGGCAACTACAGCGATCATCAACCGATCATCGTGCTCAACGACAACGAGATGTCGATCAGCGAAAACATCGGCTATCTGTCAAGCATCCTCAATGAGATCCGCGGCAAGTCGACGTACCGCAAGGTCAAGAGCAAAACGATGAAACTGATGCCCAAGTTCATGCGCCGGCTGACCAGCAAGGTCGAACGCGGCGTCAAGGGCTTTCTCACCAACAACACGATTTTCGACGATCTCGGATTTTCGTATTACGGCCCGATCAACGGCCACGACATCAAGGAACTGATCAAATATCTGAAGCTGGCCAAAAAAGCCAATCGCCCGTGCGTCATCCACGTCCTGACCGAAAAAGGCAAGGGCTACAAGCACAGCGAAAGCGACAACCTGGGGCTCTGGCACGGCGTCGCTCCGTTTGATGTCGACACCGGTTCGGCCGCCCCCAAAGACAAGACGATGACATCGTGGAGCGAAATCATCGGCTCCTACATGATCGATTACGCCGCGCGTCAGGACAAGTTCGCAATCGTCGTTCCGGCGATGATCAACGGTGGCGGACTGATTCGCTTCCAGCAGACCTATCCCCACCGCATTTACGACGTCGGCATCGCCGAGCAGATGGCCGTGACGATGTCCGCCGGACTGGCCGTCAGCGGCGTCGACGTATTCTGTCCAATTTATTCAACATTCATTCAACGGGCCTACGATCAAGTCAATCACGACGTCGCCCGCCAAAATCTCAAGGTCGTGTTCGGACTCGACCGTGCCGGCCTCGTCGGCGCCGACGGGGAAACCCACCAAGGGGTCTTCGACATTCCGCTGTTGCGGCATGTGCCGAACCTGACGATCGCGCATCCGCATACGCCAGAAGAGGCGTTCGGTCTTCTCAATTATGCGTTCACCGCCCAGGACGGCCCGTTCGTCCTGCGCTATGAACGGGGAAGGGTGCCGTTTGATCCCGATGCGCCGATTCCCACCGACATCGCCACACCGGGCTGGGACATCCTGCGCGAGGGCACGGACGCCGTGTTCGTCTCCTTCGGCAGCATCCTGGATGGTGTCATCGCCGAGTTGGATCGATCGAATCGATCGGTCGCGGTCGTCAACGCCAAGTTCATCAAACCTCTAGACACCGTGCGAATCGACGAACTGATCGCCCGTGACGTACCGATCATTCTCTACGAAGAATCGGCGGCGCTCGGCGGGTTCGCCAGCAGCGTGCTGGAATATCTGGTCGCCGCGGGACACCCGACGAACCGCATCACGACGATGGGAATCCCCGATCGCTACGTGTCCCATGGACGAAAATCCGAACTTCTCGCCGAGTTAAAACTCGACGTCGCGAGTATCATAAAAACGATTGACGCACTCATCAACTAGCCGGGAGGAACCATGCTGACCTATCTGTCCGTCAAGAATTTCGCCATCATCGAGAACGTCGAAGTGACGTTCGAGCCGGGAATGACCGCCCTGACGGGCGAGACCGGTGCCGGAAAAAGTCTGCTGATCGATGCGATCGGCCTTTTGCTGGGCGACCGGGCGACTTCCAACATCGTGCGGACCGGTGCCGACAAAGCGGAAGTGGAAGGCGTCTTTCGGATCCAGAGCGAGGACATCCGCGACTTGTTGCAGGACTTGGACATCGACGCCGATGAGGAACTGGTGATCCGCCGTCAGATCACGCCGACGGCCAACAACATCATCAAACTGAACGGCACGACCGTCACCCTCAAGGACTTGCGCGAGGTGACCGGAAAACTGGCCGACATTCATACGCAGATCGACACCCATCGGTTGATCAACCAGGACACCTACATTGACATCATCGACGGCTTCGAACGACCCAAGATGGAAGCGCTCCTGGCGAACTATCATCAGGCGCTTGCCGCCTACAAGGCGAGCTGGCGCGAACTGCGTCGCCTCGAACGATCCAACGACGATCTCGCCGAACGACTCGACCTGTTGCGCTTTCAGAAGAAGGAACTCGAGGGCTACGGGCTCGATCCCGACGAAGAAGCGGATCTCACCGAACAGGTGGAAAAGATGGAACACTACGACACGATTTTCCAGACGATGCAGTCGATCCGGCAGCGCCTCGAAGAGTTCGACGCACTGGGGATGGTGTACGATGCCGCCAAGGATCTCGGCAAAATCGCTTCGCTCAGTGAGTCCTACCAAGATCTCCAACAACGCTTCGAAAGCCATTATTACGAACTGGACGACGCATTTGAAACACTCAAACAGGAACTCGCTTCACTCGATTTTGATCCGCGACTGCTCGATGAGTACCAAGAACGGCTCAATCGGCTTGACGCACTCAAGCGCAAGTATCGCAAGAGCGTTCCTGAACTGATCGAATACCTGCACGAGATCAGCGCCGACATCAACAACGTCGATCACTACGACGACGTCATCGCCGCCCAGCGCAAACGACTCCAGGCGGCGTTTCAGGACACCTGTGAAAAAGCGGCCGAACTGACGGCGCTCCGTCAGCAGACCAGCCGCTACATTGAAGAAAAATTGTTGGCGATTCTGGGAGATCTCGAACTGCCTGACACGCGCTTTGAAATCGCCTTCTCGCAAGCGTCTCCAAGCGATCCCAACGATCCCTCGGTGTTCTTTGATCATGGCGTCGACGAGGTCGATTTTCTGCTTTCGACCAACGTCGGAGAACCGCTCAAACCACTCAGCAAGAGTGCCAGTGGCGGCGAGATGAGCCGCATCATGCTCGGGTTCAAGAATTTGCTGGCGACCAGTCTCAATCTGGCGCTGATGATTTTTGATGAAATCGACAGCGGGGTCAGCGGCTATGTCGCCAACCAGGTCGCCAAGAAAATGAAGGCGATCGCCAAGGCGACCCAGGTCATCTGCATCACCCACATCCCCCAGGTCGCGTCGACGAGCGATCATCACTTGCGGATTCACAAGGAAGTCGTCAACGACCGCACGATCGCCAAGATCGATCGGCTCGAAGGGGCGTCGCGCGTTCGTGAAATCGCCGCGATGTTGAGTGGCGACAAAATCACAGACGCCGCGTTGAACAGCGCAACGGAGCTATTGAACCAATAAAAAAAGCCTACCACGTAGGCTTTCCGTTTGTCCTCAGGCGTTCATGATTTCGATCAGCAGGACGATCAATGCGATGACGCCGACCAGGGAGAAACTGGCGGCGAGCAGGATGATGACGGCTTTCCCGCCTTTGGTCTTGACGATGTTCTGTGTCTTCATCCGTTTCGGTTCTTCTTTTTGATGCGTTTTCTTGGTACGCTTTCTGCTTTTTGGCACGGTTATCACCTCGATTGGTCTTGGTTCGGTTTCGTCTTTACATATTATAGTATAAATCCCTGAAAAAGGAAAGAATTTTAATGGAAAAAAAGTATCGCGTCATCTTCCACATCGATCTCAACGCCTTTTTCGCCAGTTGCGAAATGGCGCAGGATCCGAGTCTCCGCGACAAACCGCTGGGCATCGGCGGCAGCAGCAGTCGCGGTGTTTTGACGACGGCGAACTACGTCGCCAGGAAGTTTGGCGTGACAAGCGCAATGAGCGTGGTCGAGGCGAAGAAGCGGTGTCCGAATCTGATCATTCTGCCCGGCAACTTCGACCTCTATCATGAATACAGCGAAAAATTCTTTGCCCTGCTTGGGGAATACGCCGATGAGATTGAAAAAGGATCGATCGATGAGGGCTACATCGACGTCACCGACAAGAGCGATGCGATTCATCCGTTGGAACTGGCCAAACAGATTCAAGATCGGCTGATGAAGGAACACAATCTGCCGGTGTCGATCGGCATCGCCCCGAACATGTTCTTGGCCAAGATGGCCTCCGACATGAAAAAACCGCTCGGCATCACGGTGCTGCGCAAACGCGATTTGGAAGAAAAACTGTGGCCCCTGCCGATCGAGAAAATGTACGGCATCGGTAAGAAGACCCACCCCAATCTGAAACTGATCGGCATTCATACGATCGGCGACCTGGTGCATTACGAGGACCGTCACAAACTGGAACTGGTGCTCGGCAATCGTGCCCAGGAGTTCATCGACAAGGCGATGGGCATCGACGACCGGCAGGTGGATCCCCACCGGTATGTGGACATGAAGTCGATCGGCAACAGCCAAACCTATGCCCAGGACGTGCTGATCTATCAGGATGTCATCGAACACCTCACCGCCTTGACGCGCAAGGTCGTCAAACGACTCCAGGACGACGGCAGTGCCTGCAAGACGATCACGATTCAGGTGCGTTACAACGACTTCACCCAGATCAATCGCAGTTTCACCCGCGAACATCACACCGACAACTTTTTCGACATCTACCAGACCGTTGAACGACTGTACGACGAGAACCAGTCCGACAAGCCGATTCGACTGCTTGGGGTCAGTGTCTCCAATCTGATCGATGCGAGCGACTTTTTCGCCCAAATCGACATCTTCGAAATCCAGAACATGTCAGAGAAGGACGAAGCCGTCGACAAGATGCTCGAAGACATCAACCGCGCATATGGTCAAAAAATCATCAAGAAAGGGGCCAAAAAGTAGGCTCTTTTTTTGGTGCCCTCGAAAATTCGTTGCTATATGGTCATATATATGATAAAATTATTTAATAGATATGTAACAATGTTTTTCAACACTGTAATAGGGTCATCCGACCACGTCGGAGACCAGACACTGGAGGAATGGACATGCGGAGAATAATGCTAGTTTTGGGGATGATGGTCACCGCACTGATCCTGGTCGGATGCACCGGCCAGGGCGAAGGTCTCACACCACCATCGTTCGTTAGTGTGAAAGTGGAGGACACCGACCCCGTCAGCGGCGGGGATTTCGTCACGTTCTTCCGTGCCAAGGAACAGACCGTGACCGTCGAGGTCACGCTCAACAACCCGGACAACGTCAACATCAAGTCGATCGTCATCGACGGATACACGCACACGTCCGCCCGGTTCCTGGACCAGTCGACGCGCACGCGCATCTACATCGATGTCAATGTCGGCACGACGCTCGGTCAGAAGATTTACTCCGTCGACCGCATCAACTATCTGGACGGCGAGACGAGTCTGGCCGTTTCCGTCACCACCAACAATGAATTCGAAATCTACGTCTACAAGGATGTTCCCACGGTCACCCGCGAGAACTATGAGTTGACCGAAAACACCGTCTCGATCGACTTCAACGTCATCGACGTCGATGACGTCATCAGTGCCGGCAGCCTCAAGGCGCAACTCTATTCCGGCGAAACACTGGCACAGTCGTTCGATCTCAGCACGGGATTGTCGAACGTCGTCTTTTTCGGACTCCTGGCCGACCGTCTCTACGAAGTCAAAATCGTCGCCAGCTACAATCTCGACGACAACAAGGGTACGCAAGCCAACATGGTCCTCTACAGCGGCACATACACGACCCTGTCCAACGGATTGCCCAGTGCCTCGATTCAAAATGTCAACGTCACCTCCAACACGGTCTACTTCGACGTCGACTTCACCGATGACGACAATGTCACCGTCGCCGGTGGCTTGAGTGTCGCGATATACAACGGCGAGACGCTCGTCGATCATGTCGACATCAGCGGATCGACCGACGGACTCCATTTCGAGGATCTGCTCAACGACAACGAATATACGTTGAAAGTCCTCGCCGATTACAATCTCGGCGACGGTCAGGGCATCCGTCTTGACAACGTCCTCGCCATCCATACCTTCTCGACGCTGCCGCGCCAGGTTCCCCTGCCGCAGCTCGTCAATCTCGATCTCCGCGAAAACAGCATCGAGTTCGACGTCGCGATCGCCGATCCGCTCGGCATCATCGACGAGGATTCGCTGATCGCCCGGCTCTACATCGAGGATGTTTTCGTCGATGAAGCCGAACTGTTCAACTATCACGTCGACTTCCAGGTCAACAACCTGTTCGCCAACAAGGCGTTCCGGATCGACCTCATCGGCGATTACGATCTCAATGACGGCAACGGTGTCCAACCGGGAGAAATCATCTTCAGCCAAGTCTACAACACCCTTGAAAACGCCCTGCCGACGGTCGCCGTCGAAAGCATGGTCGTCAGCCAGGGATACATCACGCTCGGTCTTGACGTCAGTGACGTCAACGACACCTTGATCGGTGCCATCGAAGCGATTCTGTACGAAGAAGGCACTGCCGTGCAGACGATCCAACTGGATGTCGAAACGACGGAAATCGTCTTCGATTATGCGACCAAGGCCGGCCTCACCTATTACATCGAGTTCTTTGCCGACTACAATCTCCGCGACGGCAGCGGCGCCGTCTTCGGCGATTCCTTGCGCCGCATCGTTTCATTCACCGCCGAAGCCAAAAAGCCGATTGCGGAAATCAGCAGCGTAGCGATCACAACGTCGACCGTGGACTTCGATGTCCGCATCATCGATGCCGATGAGACGATCATCGACAACTCGTCGGTCGTCTATCTCTATCTCGGCGATACGCTCGTTGCCCAGCAGGCACTCGGCATCGGCATGACGAGCGTCAGTTTCAGCAATCTCCAATCCAACAGCGAATACCGATTGGTCGTCCGCACCGATTACGATTTGGACGATGGCAGCGGCGTGCTGTCCAACCAGTTGCTCATCAATCAGGCTGTCGTCACCGCCGCGAAGGTCATTCCGACCAGCGCCATCACCAACACCGATACCACCGACACGGCCATTTCGTTCAACGCCGAGATCTTCGATCCCGATGCCGTCGTCGCCGGCGGATCGGTCGTCGCCGTCTTGTACTTTGAAGGCGCCGTCGTAACCGAAGAAGCACTCATCAACGGTGAGAACTTTGACATTACCTTTGACGGACTGTTGTCCGACAGCAACTACCGCGTCCGCATCTATCTGGATTACGATCTCAACGACGGCAACGGCGTTACCGGTGGATATCAAGTTGCCGAACTGAACATCTCCACCCAACCGAAACAGCCGCCCGTCGCCACCTTCCAATCCCCGAGCGCCGACGAAGACAGCATCAGCGCACTGATCGAAGTCACCGATGCCTACGACGTCGTCGTACCGGGTACGCTCAAGGCCATTCTGATGCTTGGCGACACGGCGACCGGCGACGAAGTCGACCTCGACATCGGATTCACATCGGTCACCTTCGACACGCTCTTCTCCAACGCCCAATACCGCATCGACGTCGTCGCCGATTACGATCTGAACGACGGCGAACCGGTCATTATCGGCGAAATTCTCGAAACCGAATTCATCACGACCGCCGCCTACGACATGGTCGCCGCGACACTCGCGAACGTCTCGTCGACGGTCAGTTCGATTACCTTCGACGTCACCGTCGAGGACCCGAGCGCCATCATCACCGGCAACCTCCAAGCGGTCCTCTACCAGAGCGACATCGCCACCGGCGACACGATCGCGCTTGTGGTCGGCGACAACACCGGTGTCAGTTTCACCGGACTCGACTCCAACACCGAATACAAGATCCAGATCGAGACCGACTACGATCTCAACGAAGAAAGCGGCCCGGTTCTCGCCTACGTCCTCGACACGGCGATTGAGGCAACGCCGCCGCTCAGTCCGCCCACGGCCACCGTCGTGTCCTTTGTGGAGGACTACGAGTCGTTCACCGTCAACATCAACGTCAACAACGAAGATGGAACGATCACCGGTACCACGAAGGCCGTTCTGTACAAGGATGATGTGGCAACCGGACAGGAAGTCGCCCTCACCGACGGCCTCAACACGAACGTCAGTTTCACGGGCCTGCTCAGCGACAATCAGTATGAAGTCCGCGTCATTACCGACTATGACATCAACGACGGCAGCGGCGAACAACTCGCCGTCGAGCTGACCAGCGGCTTCGTCACGACGCTTGCCAAGACGGTGCCTGTGACCAACGTCGACAGCCTCGTGCTGACCCGCGACCGGATCACCTTCGATCTCGGCCTCGACGACGTCTTCGACGTTCTCGCGCCAGGCACGCTCAAGGCCGGACTGTATTACAACGATACCCTGCAAGCGGAGAAACTGCTGTTCACGAGCCAAGTCACCTTCGACATCAGCGGCTTCCTCGCCGATTACGACTTTGAAATCCGCATCAGCGGCAACTACGATCTCAACGACGGCAACGGCGTCGTGGTCGATGGTCCGATCGACACCTTGTCGTTCACAACCATCGCCAACGCCACACCGACGGCCGACATCACCGACATCACGATCAACCAGAACACCGTCGATGTCACCGTCGTCGTCACCGACGCCGATGACACGATCACCGAAAACCTCGTCGTCAAACTGTTCGACAAGGATGACGTCGAGATCGATTCGATCACCCTTTCCGTCGGCGTGCAGACCGCCTCGTTCACGTATACGGTGAACCATGGTGAGTTCTACAGCGTCGTCGTCTACGCCGATTACAACTTGAAAGACGGCGCCGGCGAAACCGACGCGGCCGTACTGGCCGAAGCGCTCACAAGCGTCTACAACAAACTTCTCCCGCAAGCGGTCGTCGACAATGTCACCACCGCTCAGGAATCGATTACCTTCGATGCCACGGTCTACGACAACGACCTCGTCATCATCGGCGCAACCACGTTCGCCGAACTCTATCTGGACGGCACCAAGGTCGACGACATCGCGCTCGTCGTCGGCGCCAACAACGGTCTGTCGTTCACTGGACTGCAGTCGGATTCAACCTACGTCATCCGCCTTGTCACCAACTACGACAATGGCGACGGCAACGGCACCTACACGCATTATCAGATGACCGTCGCGACGCATGACACGCTCGCCAAGGACGCTCCGTCGGCGGACATCACGCTCGACACGGTGACGGGTTCAACGCTCATCTTCGACATCGTCGTCAGCGATGGCGACAGCGTCTCCAGCGCTCTGGAAGCGAACCTCTACGACGACGAAGGCACGCTCGTCGACACCGCGGCGCTCAGCGTCGGCAACAACATCAACGTCACCTTCAGCGGGCTCACCGGCAGCACCGAGTACACCGTTGAAGTGGAAGCCGACTTCGACCTCAACAACGGCAATGGCACGGTCACTGGCATCATCGCCGAACTGACCGAAACAACACCGGAAAGCGCGGTTCCCGTCGGCGCTCTCAACACCGTCGTGCCGACGACCTCGACGATCGCCGTCAACTATTCGTTTACCGACGACGACAACGTCAGCACCGAACAGTATCTGCGTCTGTACGAAGGCGCCGTGCTGGTCGAAGAACTGGCCATCACGACCGGTTCCAACCAGACTTATACCTTCGATGAACTGGCTCCCAACACGGCATACACCGTCACGATCGAGTCGACCTACGATCTCAACGATCTCGAAGGCGTCCAGACCGACAAGGTCCTCGCCACCTCGAGTCCGTCGACAGCGAGCCTGATCAGCATCGACAATGAGACAATCGACAAGAAGTCCAATGAACTTGATGTCCTGGTCGACGACAATGAGTCGATTCTTACCGGCGCGACGATGACCGCGACCTTGAAACAAGGAGCCACGGAAATCGATAGTTTCATCATCAGTACCACAGCTCCGACCAACATCGACATGGTGAACCTCTTGAGCGATTACGACTACACGCTCGAGATTGAAGCCACCTACGACGTTGGTGCGGGCAATGTGACGGATGTCATTTACACCCACGCGTTCACGACTGACGCGCTCGAACAGCCGACCGTCGAGATTCAGGACTTTGCCGACTGGACGATTGGTGGCAATGTATCCCTCGATGTGACCATCGGTGCCGACAATGACGAAGTTGCGACCGATACGACCTGGACCGCCGAGCTGTATGTCGACGGCGTGCTTCAGGACACCGTTGACATCTACGTCGCCAACGGTTCGTCGAATCCCGAAGATGCCGGTGCCATCACCATCACCTTCACCGGATATGCGACCGTCGGTGGCGAATCCTACACCGTTGTGATTACCGCCGATGTCGACATGAACGATCTCCCGGCAACCGGCGCCGTCGAAACGGAACTCGCCAGCAAGGCAGGCGTAGACGCCGGCAACTAATCTTCATTCATCACAAAAAAAAGCGCTCGATTGAGCGCTTTTTCATTTCTCCTCAGTGGCGTGAAATAGTTCGTCGACGGTGGTGTTGAACGCCATCGCCAATCGGAACGCGAGTTCGAGCGAGGGCGAGTACTGACCTTTTTCGATGGCGACGATTGTCTGCCGGCTGACCCCGACGGCGCGGGCGAGATCCTTCTGGGTCATCTCGCCGTGTAAGAACCGCTGCGTGCGGACGTTGTTTTCGATGATCAGCTTGCTCATGTCAGAATCCCCGTCGGTAGTAGCGCAGGTTGGCGATTTCGCTCAACACGTCGTTGGCGAACATGAAACCGACGAACGTCAGGAAGAACGCGTGGACGCTCAGTCCGAACAGCTGGGTGACAAGCGCCGCGACAAAGCCGACGCCGATCAGGATCAGTTCGATCTGGCTGCTTTTCATTTCGATCAGTTTGTCGCGTTCGTCGGACACCATGTCGACCTCGTCGGCGCCCTCGCCGGCGACTTCGCTGACGATTGCATGGAGGATGACGAAGACGATCGTGACGACGATGCGGGCGATGATCATGATCGGAATATAGAGCAGGATGACGATCGCCCAGAAACGCATCAGATTGTCGGTGTCGAACTGTCCGGCCTGATATCGATTGTAAATGATCAGACCGTAAACGGTGAATAGAATGATATTAGTGATGAGATAGGTGAGGCTTCGTTGTTCTTGATAGGACATGATTGGTCTCCTTATGGTTGGTTTGAATGTCAAGTCTGACAATCATATTGTAAAACACACTTTACTCAATGTCAAGTAAACTTTACTATTTTGTTCAAAAAAATTTGCATGGTAATAAGAAAAGCGCTCCATGGAGCGCTTTCAGACATGTTTGCGAGGACGATCCAGCAATGTGTCGGTTGACAGTTTGGTGCTGGTGTCGTGTGTGGAAGGATCCTCCGGATCGAAATTGCGCAAGAACTCATAGACTTCATTGGTCACTTGCGTGGGTGTCGACGCGCCGCTGGTGATACCGACCTTGGTGCATTGTTTGAGCTGTTCGATGTCGATCTCGGTGACGTTCTCGATCAAGGTCGCGGGGATGCCGGCCTGTTCGATCGCGACGTGACGCAGATGTCGCGAGTTGTTGCTCATGCGGTCGCCGACGACGTAGATGTGATCGAGCGTCGGATCGGCGCTGGCGACGGCTTCCTGGCGAATGCGCGTGGCGTTGCAGATCTCATCGACGAAGTGAATATGGGGATATCGTTCCTTGGCTTTTTCGGCGAGTAGGTAGATGTCATAGAGTGACATTGTCGTCTGGTTGGTGAGGGCGACTTTGCCGGGCAGATTCAGTTGTTCGATTTCGTCAATCGTCTCGACGACATGGACGCGGTCGCTGATGCCCTTGACACCGTCGCTTTCGGGGTGGTTGTGCTTGCCGATGAAGATGATGTCGTAATCTTGTTCCAGCAACTCATTGACGACATCGTGGGATTTGGTGACGTCGGTGCAGGTCGTGTCGATGATTTCGAGCCCTTTGGCTTCGGCTTTGGCGTAAACCTGTGGGCTGACGCCATGAGCGGTGAAAACGACAATGCCTTCGTCGACTTCATCCAGCAACTCGAGACGCGTTTTCGACGGGTCGTGAAGGGTCTGGATGCCTTTTGCCGTGAAGTAGTCGACGACTTGTTTGTTGTGGATCACCATGCCGAGAATGGCAATCGGTTTGGTGGTTGACTTTTCGGCCAGTTCTGATATAGTATTTATGGCATTTACGACACCGTGGCAATAGCCACGGGGTTTGATCTTTATGGTTTCCATGAAATCACCCAAACTCATTATACAAGAATGTCATTACATTTGGAAATGATTTAATCTTATAGTATAATGATGGAGGAGTTGAGACGATGAACATCACACGCGATTTTGTCAAACAAGCTGTAACGAAGCTCGGATTCAAAGCGTTCACCGAGGTCCAGGAAAAAGTCATCCCCGTCGCCCGCAAAGGGCAGGACGTGATCGGATGCTCACAGACCGGCAGTGGTAAGACGCATGCTTTTTTGATACCGATTTTTGAGAATCTCGACCTCACCACGGACAGCGTGGACGTTGTCATCACCTCGCCAACGCGCGAACTCGCCAATCAGATCTACCGGTTCGCGCGGCAGATCGCCGATCAATCGAGCGAGCACATCGACATCCGCCGCTACGTCGGTGGCAGCAATCGCGCCAAGGAACTCGAACGACTCGACAAGTCGCAACCGAAAATCGTCATCGGTACCCCCGGCAAGCTCAAGGATCTCGCCATCAAAGAAAATAAACTGGCGCTCTATCAGGCCAAAACACTGGTCATCGACGAAGCCGACATGGCCCTTGACAGCGGCTTTTTGGAAGACATCGACCAAATCGCCGGCTCGATGTCGGACGATCTCCAGATGATGGTTTTCAGCGCCACCATCCCCGAATCCCTGCGCCCGTTCTTGCGCAAGTACATGAACCAACCGTTTGAAGTGTTCATCAAACCGAAGGAACTGTCCAGTCTCAACATCGATCACGTGTTCCTGCCGATCAAATCTAAAGACCGCACGTCGGTGTTGCTGCAACTCTTGGACGTGCTCAACCCCTATGTCGCACTGATCTTCTGCAACACCAAGGAAACCGCCGATGAGATCGGCACCCTCCTTTATAATAAAGGCGTCAATGTCGCCACCTTGCACGGTGGCGTCGCACCGCGTGAGCGGAAACGGATCATGGCCCAAGCCAACAACGCCGACTTCCAGTACATCGTCGCCAGTGACATCGCCAGTCGCGGCATCGACATCGACGGTGTCAGCCACGTCATCAACTACGATTTGCCCAAAGACATGGAGTTCTACGTTCATCGCACCGGCCGCACGGGGCGGGCCAGCTACGAAGGGCTGGCGATCAGCCTGTACGATCCGGCTGATGACGCCTACATCGACTTCCTGGAACGCAAGGGCATTTCGATCACGTACAAGGAAATCAAGAACGGCGAACTGGTCGAACGCCGGGAGCGCAAGGAACGCAGCAAGCGCGAACGGGTCACGGCCGGCTTCGACAAGAACCAGCTCAACGTCAAACGCAACAACAAAAAAGTCAAACCAGGATACAAGAAGAAGTACCACAAAAAACTCCAAGAAGCGAAGAAGAAAGCACTTCGCAAGAAGAATAGGTGATTGTATGATACGAATCGGATCCCACGTCTCGATGAGTGGTGATGATATGTTTCTGGGGAGCGTCGAAGAAGCTCTTTCTTATGGTGCCAACGCATTCATGATCTACACCGGCGCACCACAGAACACGGTGCGCAAATCGACGTCGAAGCTGAATATAGAAGCGGGGCGTAAACGAATGGAAGAAGCCGGACTGTCACTCGATCATGTGATTGTCCATGCGCCATACATCATGAACCTCGCCAACGGCGATCCCAGGAAACGGGCGTTCGCCGTCGAATTCCTCACCAAGGAAATCGAACGCACCGCCGCCATCGGCGCCAAACAGATCGTCTTACATCCCGGCGCCCATGTCAAACAAGGTGTCGACATCGCCATTGACTACATCGTCGAGGGATTGAACAAGGTCATCGCCAACACCGCCGACAAAGATGTCAAGATCGCGTTGGAAACGATGGCCGGCAAAGGCACCGAAGTGGGCCGCACGTTCGAGGAGTTGCAACGGATCATCGCCGGCGTGACCGACGATTCGCGCATCAGCGTCTGTTTCGACACCTGTCATACCCATGACGCCGGATACGCCACGAAAGACGATTTCGACGCCGTCATCGCCGAGTTTGATCGAATCATCGGCAAAGATCGCATCAGCGTGTTCCACGTCAACGATTCCAAGAACCCGCGCGGTGCCAGCAAAGACCGCCATGAGAACATCGGGCTTGGGTATCTTGGTTTCGATGCCCTCAATTACATCGTTCATCATCCGGATTTCATCGATGTGCCGAAAATCTTGGAAACGCCCTATGTAACCGATAGTGATGCGTCGAAGGACAAGGTGCATCCACCCTACAAATACGAAATCGCCATGTTCCGTGCTGGCGTGTACGATCCCAACTACATCGAAGCGATTCGCAGCAACTGACCCTTGGTCGGTTGCTGTTTTTGTTGTATAATGGAATGTGTTCTATGATAGGTTGAATTTGAAAATGGCTTAAAAAGGTCATAATGAGCCTTATTCAACCATGGGTTTAGTGATTACAACCACTGCGTTATTCCATTCCATTAAGAAACCGTCTAGAATTAAGGTGAGGTGATACACATGAAAGACACAGTTGCAAACGTGCTGATCCAGCTTCGCAAACAGCATGGCTTTACCCAGAGCGATCTCGCCGACAAACTCGGCGTATCGTTCCAGGCCGTCAGCAAGTGGGAACGCGGGGAAAACCTTCCCGATGCCTACACGCTCGTCGCGCTGGCCGACATCTACAAGGTGACGGTCGATGAAATACTTCATGGTGAGATCAAGGACAAGGATTTGCAGGGGCGCATCAAGAAGCGCAAAACGATCTTGTTCATTACCGGCATCACGATGTTGATTCTCTCGCCGATCTCGATTTTCCTCTACGGCGTCAACGCATACGAACAGTATGTACCGATGATTCTGATCATCGCCGCGATCGCCGTGGTGCTGATTCTCTATGCGACGATCAGTACCGACATGTTGGTTGGTGGTTCGATGAAAGACTACAAACGTAAGAAGAGCGATGAAATCATCTACACGTTCTGTGCTGCGATATTCCTGTTGCTCGGCTTTGTCTGGGGCCTCTGGCACCCGGGCTGGCTGATCTTCGTGTTCGGATACGCGGTGACGTTGATCTTCCATCGTCAGACTGCCTGAACAGAAGCCCGCTCGGCGGGCTTTTTTTCTGGTCAGATGGGGAACTTCGGCTTTGACTTTGGCGGCCATCCGTATTATAGTATTTATAGGTGATTTGATGCGCCAACAAGTGATCGACATTCTACGTCGGCACGTGGACAAATACGGATTTGTCAGCGTCGCCGAATACCAACAAAGTCGCGATGCCCTCGGCAAACAGGATCTGTATGCCGATTATCGCTTTTTGGACGGGTTCGAAACGATCATCACGCTTGCCATTCCCTACCCGACGAAAGAAGTCAAATGGAGCAAGAAGGGCTATGGCCGGCTGTCGCGATACAGTTATGCGACGGACTACCACATCGTCTTCGGTGACATCCTCAAGCGGATAGCGACCGAACTGAATGCCATCGGCATCCGCACCAAAGCGTCGGTTGACACCGGTGGGGTGGATGAACGCTGGGCCGGTCATCTCAGCAACATGGGGTGGCTCGGCAAGAATCAGTTCCTGATCATCGAGGATTACGGTACCTATTCTTTTCTGGCAACCATTCTCGTCGATGTTCCGCTGGCGACAGAGGAGCGTGTTCACGATGACTGCGGCGATTGCCGCAGGTGCATCGATGCCTGCCCGTCGGGGGCCTTGGACAACGGGTTTGAACAGGATCTGTGCATTTCCCATTTGTCGCAGGAGAAGATTCCCTTCGGCGATACCGAGATCAAGTACTTCAAGACCATGATCTACGGTTGTGACATCTGCATGAAGGCCTGTCCCAAGAACAAGGGCATCGACATCCACAAATACGCCGCGTTCGAACCGACCGGCATCGAAAACATTCATCTGAAATCGTTGTTGGCGATGACCAACAGAGAATACATGGCGATTTACGGCAACAACGCCTCGAGCTGGCGTGGTGCGTCGGTGATCAAGCGCAACGCACTGGCGATGATCTACAACCACCGATTGTACGATCTCAAAGATGACATCGTCACCAGCATGGAAGCGCTGAAGGACAATCCGTGGTACATCGAGACCGCCGAACTGGTCTTGAAACGGATCGACGAGAAGGAGCGGACATCATGAACCACATCGTGCTCTACCATCCCGAGATTCCCCAGAACACCGGCAACATCATGCGCACCTGCATCGCCAACAAGATGACCTTGCATCTGATCGAACCACTCGGCTTCCGACTGGATTCCAAACACGTCAAGCGGAGCGCCGTCAACTACATCGATCAGGTCGATTATCATGTCTATCCCGACTGGGATAGCTTTGTCGCCCAAAACGATGGCGAGTACTACTTCCTGACCCGCTACGGCAGCGTCGCGCCCGATCAGATGGATTACACCCACGGCTCGGACGTGTACTTGATTTTCGGGGCCGAATCGACGGGCATTGACAAGGCCATTTTGAAACAACATCTGGACCGCTGTCTGCGGCTCCCGATGGCCGCCAACGTGCGCAGTCTCAACCTGTCCAACGCCGTCGCCATTCTCGCTTACGAGGTGCTCCGACAGCAAGGCTTTCCGGGACTCTCCACGCACGAACCCGACAGCATGAAAGGGAAGGACTACTTACTCAAATAGGAGGAATACCATGTCTCATATCGGCAAGGATCTGCAGATCCAAAGTTACAAACACGACGAAAGCCTGCACCGCATCTGGGAGAAGGCGACCGTCGTCGACGAGGGCGAGGACTATATCGTCGTCGTCAACAAACGCACCAAGGTGATCGAATCGAACGGTCGCTTCTGGCACACGCGCGAGCCCTCGGTGACGTGGTTCTTCACCGATCGCTGGTTCAACGTGATCGGCATTCTCAAAAAGAAATCGATTCATTTCTACTGCAACATCGCCTCGCCTTACGTGATTGACGACGAAGCGTTGAAATACATCGATTACGATCTCGACATCAAGGTCATCGAAGACTTCAGTTACACGACCTTGGATCGCAACGAATACAACAAACACAAGAAGAAGATGGAGTATCCGAGCGATCTCAAGGTGATTTTGGAGGCGGAACTGGCCGAACTCAAACGGCGTATCGAAGCCCGCGAACATCCATTCTCGCATGACTTGGTGCGTCGCTATTACGACAGTTATCTGAAGGAGGATCCCTCATGAACAAGGAAACCATGTTGCGTCGGTACGTCAATCTCAACATTGTCATCGGACTTGTATTTTTGTTGCTTGTGTTCTTGTTCGTACTCGGCTTCGTCGGTCAGGTCAACGGCATCGTCGACAAGAACCTGTTCGCAATCACCGTTGAGAACTTCTTTGAAGATCTCGAGAACTTCAACACGCCGATCATCGTGTTCTTCATCTTTCTCCTGTTCAACGTCGCGTTCTACCTCCTGCTCGGTCGCAGCGACGAAGTGACGCAAAAAGAACTGAAAGAAGTCGCACTCTTCAACGCGATCCTGACGCTTGTCATGGTGCTGGGCCAGGTGCTGTTCGTGATGCAAATTCCCGACCAGATCCAAGGCATGGTCGCCGACAAGCTGATTTTTGTCGAAATGCCCTACACGGCGAGTCAGATGGTCCGTGTGTTCAACATCAACTACGTGATGAGCCTGATCTACATCGGCTACAACATGTACGTGACCATCAAGACGCTCCCACCAAAGGACGAAAGCGCCGAGGAGATCGACGAGGAAGTCCTCGAGGAGGTCTTGTATCAGCGCTTCACCAGCAAAGACTGAAAAAGCACCCACCGGTGCTTTTTTCGTATCGTCAATTCTTACAATATTCACAACTCTGTGATACAATGAATACATGAATGAGGTGATGACATGAAACACAAACGCTTCTGGATCCTGATCGGCATCGGTTCGCTGATCGTGATTTTCTTCATCCTGCTGTCCAACGTGCTCGCCGTCGGCGAACGCCTGCGCAACATCCACGCCTATGTGGAATACGCGTTCTACGGCTTGTCGGTGATTCTCTTTTACGTGCTGATCGTCAACCCGATCCGCGTCATTACGCTGGCGCCGACGTTCACCGTCGACGCGATGTTGTCGGATGACGTGATGAAGCACAAACTCTACAAGGACGCCGTCCGCGTATTGATCAAGAACGACAAGATCACGGACGAGGACAAGGTTCTGCTCAACGAACATCTGAACAATCGGGAAGAACTTCGCAACGCCCTTCAGACGGTGTTTGAGTCGACCATCAAACAGAACATCAACGAGGTCATCGTGCGCAACTCGAAGAGCGTCCTGATCACGACCGCGTTGTCGCAGAACGGGAACTTGGACATGCTTTCGACGCTTGCCATCAACCTCAAGATGATCAAGGAAATCGTCGAAACGAGCGGCTTCCGTCCGAGTTATCCGTATCTTGCCAAACTCAGTTTGAACGTGATTGTCACAAGCCTCATCGCCGAAGGCATCGAGGACATCGATCTGACCGAATACATGCCGACCAAGGTCTCGGAGACGCTGACCGATCTGCCGTTTCTCAAAACGATCTCATCAAGCATCATCGGCGGCATCGCCAACAGCATGCTGACGTGTCGCGTCGGCATCATCACGCAGAAGTATCTCTACAACGACAACCAGCTTCTGGACAAGAAGCAGATCCGGCGCATGGCCTACAAGGAATCCTTGAAACTGATGCCGACGATCATCACCGAAGGCATGGTCGTCTTCCCCAAAGGAGTCGCCAAACTGTTTGCGCGTCCATTCAAGAAAAAAGCCAAGGAGACGGATGACGAGGCATGAAGAAATTCGGCAAGCGACTGATCGTCGTCGCCGTCATCGGCGGCTTGTTGTACCTTGGCTATCTCTTTTTCGTGATGCCGTCAGGGTACACCCAGCGCGACCAGTTGGCTGAAGATTTCTTCGCCAACATGAACGCCGCGGATGCCTGTGACACCTACTTCAATCCGGAAACCGTGTCGCATTGCGCCAGTTTCGTGACGCTCTTCGATGGCGAAACACTCACCGTCGAAGATACCGTTCCGACGAGCCGCACAGTAATTGTGACGGTGGACGTCGGCGGCAACACCGCGAGTTTCGAAGTGTCATTCGTGGAAGAAGAGGTTGGTGGCATCAAGGGATTCTTCAACCCCGTCTATTACAAAATTGACATTATCCAATAAAAATAAGGTCCGGCGGACCTTATTTTTTTGCGTAAAGAACGAGGGGGACCATCATTTCCGCTTCGCTCAGTCCGGCGTGATGGGCCTTGTAGGCCTTGCCTTCGTGAAGCGTGAACATGTACTTGTCGGTGGCGACACTGACAAAGTTGCCGAAACACTGGGCCAGATTGGGATTCATCGGTCCCTCGCCAAGCAGCTTGGTGGCGAGGAAATCGGCGGTGCGGTACAACTTGAACCACGTGCCGAAGTGCTTGTTGAAGCGTTCTTCGAACGCATCTTGCATTCCATCTTTGACGAAGAATGTCGTTGTTCGCGGCTCGATCGACGGCTGTTGCGACAGCAGGCTCATCACATCGTCGTATTGGAACAACGGCATCTGTTCCACATCGACCAGACCATGATCGGCGATCAAGACGACCATCGTGCGCTCGGGAAGATTGTCGATCAGAGCTGTGAAATCTTCGTTCAGCTTGTGGATGACATGGGCCGTTTCCTCGCTGTCGACACCATGTTGGTGTTCGACGAGATCGGGCTCGATCCAGTAGACGTAGTTGAAACTCCGATCGGTGTTGTGGGTGGAAATCAGCACGCGTTCAACCTGTTCGGCGAAGGATTCGCTGCCCCCTTCGCGGAAGGCGGGAAAAAATTCCTTGGTGAGGACATCGGGAGCGGCGGCGTTGATCTGGTCATAAATGGTGTCGAACGCGAGGTATTTTTGCCGGAGGTCCTCAGCATAGATTGTTCCCTTGTAATAGTCCTTGTTCTGAAAGACGATGACGTTGGCGTTTTCTTCCTTGAAGTACTGCACCCAGCCGACATGACCGTTGACGATCGGCGGCAGTCCCGACAAGACGGCGTCGGTTGCGGCGACCGTGGTCGGTGGAAACACGCTCGTGATGGGCGTCAGAAGATGGTTGCGAATGGCATCCGATGGTTGGAGGTGCCGTTCGATGGCGTTGATTCCAAGGCCGTCCAGCAGCACGTAGATGACGTGGTCGGGGCGATGCGTGGACAGTGCCTCGTCCAGTTCCGGCAGAGTTGGATAGGCGACGGGAGCGCCATAATAGTGGAGAATCGAGGTTGTGACGTTCAAAATCGAACGAGTGTAATCGGGGCGAACGAGTTTCATGCAATCATCTCCTATCCTTTGATTATATCAAATTCGCGGTGTTTTCCACAAAAAAACCGCAAGATTTTACGGTTTTTCGGTGAGATAGCGGATCAACAGATCAATGGTCGCTTCAATCGCCTGGACATGCGTCCGTTCCATGCCGTGCGAGGCATGGACGCCTGGACCCATCAGCGCGCCTTTGAAGTCGTTGCCGGCGTTGCGGGCGGCGGAGACGTCGCTGCCGTAGTAGGGATAGATGTCGACGGCATGCGCGATCTTGTGCGCTTTGGCCAGGGCGATCAGTCGATTGGTAAGCTCGTAGTCATAAGGTCCGCTGGAATCTTTGGGACAGATCGATACATCGTATTCGGTACAGGTCAAATCATCGCCGATGCAACCCATGTCGACGGCGATCATTTCATCGAGTTCCGGCACGAACGCGGCGCCGTGACCGACTTCCTCGTAGGTCGAAATGATGAACGTGACGGTTGGTTCCGGCGTGACATCGTTGTCCTTGAAGTACTTGATCAGACCGAAGATGCTGGCGACGTTGATCTTGTCGTCGAGAAACCGCGACTTGATGAAGTTGCTCTTGGTGACGGTCGTCTTGGGGTCGATGAAGATGAAGTTGCCGACTTCGATACCGAGCGCTTCGACGTCTTCTTTGGTCTTGACGATCTCGTCAAGGCGGACGTACATGTGTTCGGGCGAACGTTCTTTGGTTCTGGCATCCTTGTAGACGTGCACGGCGGGACTGGTCGAGAGGAAGGTGCCGGTGTAGTCCTTGCCCTCGCGGGTGCGGATCGTACAGTATTCGCCGTCGAGGGTCGGCCAGATCGGTCCGCCGATCGTGGTGAACTTGATTTCACCGGCGGAATTGATGCTGCGGACCATGGCACCAAGCGTGTCGACATGGACCGAGAGACCCACCTTGCGGTCGGTCTTGCCAGGATACGTGATGAGCAGATTGCCTTTTTTGGTTTTGGTCGTTGCAAGGCCGTACTTGGCGGCTTCCTGTTCCATGCGGGGGACGATTTCAACGGGGTAGCCGCTGGGACTCGGAATCGTCAGAATCTCTTCGGCCAGGGCGAGAATGTAGTTGCGATCGATTTTCATGATTTCACCTCAAGTAATTATAACATAGATGAACGATAATGAGAATATGTGTTATAATGATGTCGAGGTGATCGTTATGATTATTGTCTTTGGTGGCGCCTTCAATCCGGTGACCAACGCCCATCTCGAAGTCTGTGATTTCGTGATGGACCAATACCCTGATGCGTCGTTCGTGTTTCTGCCGGTCAGCAGCGCCTACACCAAGAGCGCGCTGGCAAGCAATCACGACCGCGTGCAGATGCTGCGCCTGGCGATCGCCGGCAAGGACCATGTCGACGTCAGCGAGATCGAAATCAACGACACCGACTTTCTCGGCACCTATCAATCGCTGATCCGCATCGCCGACCGCTATAACGACGACGTCGCGTTCGTCGTCGGCGCCGACAATCTGGTCGGCATGCACAAGTGGATCAATGTCCATGGCATTCTCTCCGAATTCAAGATCATCGTGCTCGGCCGCTTCGGCCTTGACATCGACAAGCTGATCGACGGCAATCCCGTGTTGAAACGTCACCGCAGCGCGTTCGTGACGTTCCCGACGTTCGACGTCGACATCTCGTCAACGGTGTTCCGCGAAGCGCTCGATCCGACGATGGTTCCGGATTCCGTGTATCAATACATCCAACAAAACGAACTGTACCGAGGTGAAGCTGATGTATAAGCAAGGATTCGTCAAAGTCGCCAGCATCACGCCCGAACTGAAAGTCGGCAACCCCGCTTTCAACGTTGGCGAGATGCTCCGTCTTCTCGAGGACAACAACGCCGCGATCGCGGTCTTTCCCGAGTTGTCGGTAACGGCCTACACGTGCAACGATCTGTTCTTCCAGGAGAGCCTTCTTGACAATGCCAAAAAGGCGATCGCCACGCTGCTTGCGAAGAATCCCTTCCCGGGCATCGTCATCGTCGGCGCACCGCTGGAAATCGACGGCATCCTCTACAACTGCGCCTTCGTTCTGCAACAGGACAAACTCCTCGGCATCGTACCGAAGTTCTATTTGCCCAACACCGGTGAGTTCTATGAGAAACGATGGTTCCAAAGCGGCTTCAATGTGGTCGAGCATGTATCTTCGGTCCAGTACTTGGGCCAGGACGTACCCTTCGGATACCTCGTATTCAAGAGTGTCGATGGTGAACTGTCGTTCGGCGTCGAGGTCTGTGAGGACATGTGGGCGCCGATCAGTCCGGGCAACATCCTCAGTCTCAACGGCGCCAAGATGATCATCAACTTGTCAGCATCGAATGAGGTTCTCGGCAAGCGGGAAATCCGCCGCCGCACGATTCTCGAACACAGTCGCCGCAACGCCGGCGCCTACGTCTACAGTAGTGCCGGTGTCAACGAAAGCTCCAGTGAAACGGTATTTTCCGGACACAATCTGATCGCCCAAAACGGCGAACTGATTGTGGAAACCGAGAACTTCAACCAGCAATCGGAAATCATCTACGGCGACATCGATCTCGAGAAGATCGACTTCGCTCGGCGTACCACGGCATCCTACCGCGATGCCCTCCATCGGTATCGTCATGCCTACCAAGTCGTGACGATCGCCCTGGAAGAAAGCGGTGGTTATGACTTCTCAAAAAAGTTTGATCGCACGCCGTTTGTACCGAAACGGCGTGTGCTGGAAGACTTTGAAAAGGTGGCCGCGCTTCAGGAAAACGCCCTGATCAAACGTCTCAAGCACGTCGGTTCGAAGACGGTCGTGATCGGCATCAGCGGTGGTCTCGACTCGACGCTTGCCCTGCTCATCACGTGTCGTGCGTTCAATGCCATGGGGCGAAATCGCAAGGACATTCTTGCGGTGACGATGCCGGGTCTTCACACCAGCAAGGAAACGAAACGAAACGCCATCGAACTGATGACGGCGCTCGGTGTCACAATCAAGGACATCGACATCAACCAGCACGTCAAGGATCATTTCAAGTTGATCGAACACGATGGCGTGACCGAAGACATCACCTATGAAAACACCCAGGCCAGAGCGCGGACGATGATTCTGATGAATCTCGCCAACCAGCACAAAGGACTGGTGCTCGGCACCGGCGACTTGTCGGAGATGGCGCTTGGCTGGTGCACCTACAACGGCGATCAGATGAGCATGTACGGCATCAACGTCGGCATCCCCAAAACGCTCGTTCGGTTCATGATCGAACAATACGCCGCCAATGTCTTCACCGGCGACGTCCAATCGACGCTCGAAGCGATCGTCCAAACCCCGATCACCCCCGAACTCACCAGCAACCAGAAGACCGAAGACACGATCGGCAAATACGACATCAACGACTTCATCGTTCATCGCGTCTTGCGCTACGGCGACGACGAAGCGCGAATCGCTTGGTTGTTGCCGAAGGTGTTCGATCTCAGTGAAGAAGACGGCAGCGACTACGCCGCCAAGTTCTTCCGGCGGTTTTACGCGCAACAATTCAAACGACAAGCCACGCCCGACGGACCGAAAATTCTCGATGTTTCGGTCAATCCGCGGGGCGATTTGCGCTTGCCCAGCGACATTGACTACTTGCCTTGAGAAGAGAGGAGGAAGCGCATGAAACAACGTGTTGTAGTAGGACTTAGCGGAGGCGTCGACAGCAGTGTCGCCGCCGCCCTTTTGAAAGAACAGGGATACGATGTGATCGGGCTGTTCATGCGCAACTGGGACTCGACGCTCAACAACGACATTCTCGGCAACCCCGAACGCACCGATGAAATCTGCTCGCAAGAGATTGACTACCAAGATGCGGAAAAGGTAGCCAAGAAATTAGATATGCCCATATATAGGGTTGACTTCATAAAAGAATATTGGGATAATGTATTCACATACTTCCTTGATGAATACAAAAAAGGACGCACCCCGAACCCCGATATCCTGTGCAACAAATACATCAAATTCGATGCGTTTTTCGAACACGCGAAACGGTTCGAACCGGACTTCATCGCGATGGGACACTACGCGCGTGTGGTCCATGGCGACCATCCGAAACTGCTGCGGGGAGTCGATGGAAACAAGGATCAAAGTTACTTCCTGAGTCAATTGACCGAATCGCAACTGAGTCATGTTTTGTTCCCCGTTGGCGAACTCACGAAAGCAGAAGTGAGAGCGATTGCCCACAAGTATGATCTGGCGACCAAGGACAAGAAGGACTCGACGGGCATCTGTTTCATCGGCGAACGCGATTTTGACAAATTTCTGAGCAATTACCTGCCCAGCCAGCCGGGCAACATGGTGACCGAGGACGGTGACGTGCTTGGTACCCACAACGGTCTGATGTATTATACGATCGGCCAACGCAAGGGTCTCGGCATCGGCGGCAGTGCGAAATATGGCGGCGATCCATGGTTCGTCATCGGCAAGAACCTCGCCACCAACGAACTGATCGTCGGCCAGGGCTTTCATCATCCGACGCTCTACAGCGATGCCTGTCTGGTCGACGACGTCAATCTGATCAACCTGGACCGCTTCGCCGGAGACAAGCGCTGCACCGCCAAATTCCGCTATCGTCAGAAGGATCACAAGGTCACGATCCGCTTCACCGGCGACCGGTTGATGGTGACGTTCGACGAACCGATCCGCGCCATCACACCGGGTCAGGCCGCCGTGTTCTACGACGGTGACGTGTGCCTCGGCGGCGGATTCATCGAAGCCGCGTATCGCCATGACCAACAACGACTGTATTAGGAGGACCACATGAACGGAACCATCGTACTGAAACGCAATGATCTCAAGATCGAACTCGAACTGTTTGAAGACGACGCGCCCAGAACCGTCGCAAACTTCAAGAAACTCGCCAACGACGGCTTTTATGACGGACTTACGTTCCACCGCGTCATCCCCGGCTTTGTCGCCCAGGGCGGCTGCCCCAACGGCAACGGCACGGGCGGGCCCGGCTACACCATCGAATGCGAGACGGCCGGCAATCCCAACAAGCATGTCGTCGGTGCGCTGAGCATGGCCCATGCCGGCAAGGACACCGGTGGCAGTCAATTCTTCATCTGTTACGACAGTTTTCCACATTTGGACGGCGTCCACACCGTGTTCGGCCAAGTCGTCAGCGGCATGGAGCACGTCTTTGCGATTCAACAGGGCGACGTCATCAAAACGATCATCATCTAGTCATCAGAGGGGGGATTCACCATGACCAAACTGGGCATTGCGCTGGCCGGTGGGGGCGCCCGCGGCGCCTACCAGATCGGGGCGTGGAAAGCGCTCCGGGAAGCCGGAATTGATTCGTTGATCGACGTCTACAGCGGCGCGAGCGTCGGGTCACTCAACGCCGTGTTGTTTGCGATGGGCGATTATGAACTCGCCAAAACGACGTGGATGAGTCTCGACAAAGACAGTCTCTTCAACATCGAAAAACACATCTACAAGCGCATCTTCAAAGAGAAACTGAACTTTCTGAACAAAGGCGTCTTCAGCACCAAGAAACTGGAGAAGATGTTGTGGGAGGTTGTCGATTTTGATGCGGTTCGAACGAAAGAAGTGTACATCGCGACGACGCGGATCGGGGACGACAACAGCTCGTTTTTCGATCTCGTGCGCGCCAACTACCGTCATTACTTCACCGACGAACAGACGATTTACTACAACAACCTCGGCGACTACGACGACGAACGGATCGTCAAGACACTGCTCGCCAGCTGCGCGATTCCGATCGTGTTTCGCCCGATCCACATCAGAGGCGAGACGTTCTACGACGGCGGCGTGCTCGACAACACGCCCTATCAACCGCTGATCGACGCCGGCTGCGACACGATCATCGTCATCGATCTGTTCACCTTTTCGCCGATGCGGATGAAGAAGATCCCGGAGGTCACCGTCCACACGCTCTACCCCAAGAAAGGACTCCGCGGCATTCTCGACTTCAGCCACAAACAGATCGAACGACGGTTCGAACTCGGCTACCACGACATGACGCAACTGTTGAAAAAAATCAAAGATCAACTCGTCTGAGCAATCCGACACCTTCGCCGATACTATGTAAGCGGAGGTGTTTTTTCATGCGCAAACTGTTTTTAGCAAGTCTCGTCGCCCTGCTTCTTGCACTCGCGACCAAATCGGTCGCAGCCGGCGAGTATCTCGCTTACCAAGAGATCGCGTTCGAACACGACGGGCCGCGACTTCTCGACGACTACACGGACCGGATGTACGAGAAGTACTACAAGAAGGTCAAGAAGCGCCGCTTCTGGGGATGGCGGGTGCACACCGCCTACGAGACCGAAACGGTATACTTCATCAAAGAGACGCTCTACGTCATCAAGAACGAAGGCGAAACGCCGATCACCGAGACGTTCCGTTTCGAAACCAGCGACACCGTCAAGAAACAATACAATGTCTCGGGTTCGATTGGGCTCACCGCGGCCGGCACCGTCAAGGGTTTCAAACTGAACCTCGAACAAGAGCTCGATCACTCGATCACGGCAACCACCACCAACGTCTACGAAGAACAGTTCAACATCAAGGTGCTGGTCGATCCGGGCACGATTCTGACGGTCCAGATCAAAGGCGAAGGCAATCTGTCCAATGGGGTCGCCAACTATTTCATTTTCTGGAAGTCGGTGCACAAGGGCGGCTGGGAAGTGTTCACGGTGACGACCGAGTACTACAGTCTGGAGAAACTTCGGATCGATGGCGCATAGAGTCCTGTTCGGCACGTTGTTCGTCGTCACCCTCGCGCTCGCCGTCGTCCTGTTGTTGGATGCTCCGGCGGCATCCATGGTGATCAGTCATCCGACGATTCATTCCCATGTCCACAGCGACCCACTGGAAACCATCCGCATCGAAATCATGACCAACGACCCCGAGGATTACCGCTTTGACGAAGACTACTTGCACCGCGCCGCGATCGGCAGCGAGGACAACCTCCTCGCGTTCGACGTCATCGCCATCGAACGTGCCGGGGAAGCTCGCTATCAGGAACAACCGATGACGATCGTCGCGTTGTTGTTGCGGATTGCCGTTGTTCCCGAGGATGCGCGGATCACGTACGACGAAGCAATCTTGCATCTTCATTACAAGAACGGCCAGGAACTCGCCGTCCCCATCGGCGAGTTCCACTATTTGTTCGGATCATCCGATGACGCGCTTGCCGTGGTGGGTCTCAACGCAACTCACGAAACGGTTGATGGGCTCAACACGCTGGGCGGCATCGCGTTGGAATTGCGCAACCGCAGCGACCGCGTGATGGTCGTACGGGAGATCGAACTGATTTCCGCCGGGGTCGTCCTTAATCTACCCCGGCGCATGCGCGACCGCGCGTGCGAGGGTGCGATGACGGTCGCGGTTTGTCTGGGGGAACCGTACTCGTTCCACGTCCCGCCACCCCCGACGACAATCGACGATCTCGTGTTACCGCATCAACCCTATCAGGTGTATGTGCCGTTGTCGTACCTCGATGCGCACGTTCTTCATCGCGTGGGGTTGGTCGTCACCTATGACATCGATGGCGAGTTTCACCGGCTGATCATCGATGATTTTCCGTTCATCCGTACGGCGCTGTATCAAGATGCGTTCGAGGAGTGGTACGATGTCCAGATCCTGGATCCAAGTTGAATGTTTTGAAAAATCCTACGACGGTGTCGTCGTGGCGTTTGACGATATCCGCATCAGTCGTGGCGTTACGTTGCTCGTTGGCGCCAACGGCAGCGGCAAGTCGACCTTGATCAAGGCGCTCTTTCAACTCGTCCGCCACCAGGGAACGGTCCGATGCGAAGAACGACTGGCCTACATGCCGGAAGTGCCGGCGTTGCCGGGCGACGTCACCGTACGGATGTTTCTGATGGCGCTTGATCATCTGGACGGACGGAGTGGGCGGTGGATGGAACTGATCGAGCGTTTCGCCCTTGTGGACAAACTGGATGAGCCGATTCGCACGCTCTCCAAAGGAATGCGCGGCAAAGTCAACCTGATTCAGTGTCTGATGAGGGATGCGGACGGGTACGTTCTCGACGAACCGCTGGTGGGTCTGGATGCGGCGACCGTAACAGAGCTTGTCGACTACATTGCGGCGTGTGAGGGGTCGTTCGTGATCGCCACCCATGTGCTGGGTCCGTTCGCAACCCTCGATGCGACGGTGATCCGTCTTGATTAAGACGCATTTGACCTGGCTTGTCAATGGGGTCACGTTACGGGTGTTGTTGCTGGTTGTGCTTCTGATCGCCATCCTGTTGTATGCGATGTCTCCACTTCGTGGTGATGCCGACGTGGTGTCGTTCCAGTCCGAACTGATGCAGCTTCAGTTCCTGCGCAGAAGTGGGTATCTGATTCAGATAGGGACGCTGCTCGTGGTGGTATTCGCGTGGGTCTACGCCGGCGTCGTTCACCGTTATGACGTCCATCTGTGGTGGCGAATCGGCGGCCGGCGGACGATTCTCACCAAATGGTTGACGATCGTGCTTGTCACATCCACGACGGCGTCGATTCTGTTGGCCGTCCAGGCGTTGTTGTATGTGCTGATCGATGGTCCGCTCGGTCGTCCGGTGGTCTTTGCGCAGTGGGGGCTGGTCCTGGTTGCGGGCGTGCACTGGAATGCGCTTTGTCTGCTTGTCGATCAGTTGATTCGGCATGTCTTCGGTTACTTGTTGCCGCTACTTGGCGCGCTGCTGTCGTTTCTCGCCACCGACGAGACACTGACGCCAATGACAGCGGATGTGCCGATGATGCTTGTTCATGCGGTGGTTCCCTACGCGTGGTGCGACGGCCAGACGTGCCATCTGATGTATGGTCCGTGGCTGACATTGGCGGGTTCGGCGTTGTTGCTGGTGGTCGCGCTGGTCGCAGGCGACAACCGCGATGCTTGATTGAAAAATCTTTCATTCTAAAAAAAAACATTGGAAAAGGCCCGGGGCTTGTGATATATTATCGTTGTAAGCTGGGAGTGATTTCGATGTGCGGAATTGTTGGGTACATTGGTACCGAAGATGCCAGAGGCATTATTTTGAATGGCTTGAAACGACTGGAATACCGTGGGTACGACTCGGCCGGCATCACCCTGTTCAATGGGGATGACGACACCTTTCACGTCTACAAGGACAAAGGACGGGTCGCTCACCTGGAAGAGATCACCGATTTCTCGTACCGTTCGGTACTGGGCATCGGTCACACGCGTTGGGCCACCCATGGGGTCCCCAACCAGATCAATTCGCATCCACAAAGTTCCGATTCGGGCCGTTTTTTTGTTGTCCACAATGGCGTGATTGACAACTACAAGGAGTTGATCACGAGCCATCTCAACGAGAGCGTGTTCGCGAGTGACACCGATACCGAAGTGATCGCGCATCTGATTGAGAAATTCAGTTACCGAATGAGTGTCAGTGAAGCGATCCGCAAGACGATGAGCCTGCTCGAAGGATCGTACGCGCTCGCCATCATCGACACCTACAATCCATACAAGCTGTATGCGTGCAAGAACAAGAGTCCGCTCGTCATCGGCGTTGGCGACAACGGTGTTGTCGTCGCCTCCGACGTGATGGCTTGCGTCGGCTACAGCGACAAGTTCGTGCCGCTGGAGGACAAGACGTTCGTCGAAATCGACGGCGCGACCTACCGCATCATGGACATCATCGGCAAAGTCGTGCCCCACGTCGAAAAGCCGATCGACGTCGATTACTTCAACATCGAAAAGGGCGAATACTCGCATTTCATGTTGAAGGAGATCAATGAACAACCGGCCGTGTTGCGCAACATCATCGGCGCCTACTTCGATGGCGACGAGGTCCTGCTGAACGGTGAGATCCAACAGGCCATCCGCGACAGCGACCGGCTTTACATCGTGGCCGCCGGAACCAGCATGAACGCCGGCCAGATCGGCCGTGAGCTGTTTGAGAAAATGGCCGGCATTCCGACCGAGGTGCACATCGCCAGCGAGTTCGCCTACAATCTGCCGCTGCTCAGCAAGAATCCCCTGTTCATCTTCATCTCGCAAAGCGGCGAGACCGCCGATCTGCGGGCCGTTCTCGTCAACATCAAGGCCAAGGGGTACCGCTCGCTGACGATCACCAACGTCAAAACGAGCACGCTCGCCCGTGAGGCCGACCATTTTGTGGAAATCCTCGCCGGACCGGAGATCGCCGTCGCCTCGACCAAGGCCTATACTGCTCAGATCGCGATCCTCGCGATCCTCGCCTACGGCCTCAGTGACAAGCACATCAATCTCCGCAAGGAACTCTCCAAGGTCGCCATCAGCATGGAAAACATCATCGACAAGCGCGACTACATCGACAAACTCGTCAAGGATTATCTGACCAAACGCAACTGTTTCTACATCGGTCGGGGCATCGACTACTACGGATGCCTCGAATCGAGTCTGAAACTCAAAGAGATCAGTTACATCCAGACCGAAGGCTTCGCCGCCGGTGAACTGAAACACGGCACGATCGCGCTGATCGAACAGGACACCCCGGTGATCGCCATCATCAGTCAGCGGGCGATCGCCAAGAACACCCGCAGCAACCTCAACGAAGTCAAAAGCCGCGGCGCCAAGACGCTCGTCATCGCGACCCGCGGCGTTCATGAGCCCGACGATCAGATCGTCGTCGACGACGTCTACGAACTGTTCAGCCCGATGCTGACGGTCGTTCCGGCTCAGTTCATCGCCTACTACGCCGCCCTTCATCGCGGCTACGACATCGACAAACCCCGCAACCTGGCCAAAAGCGTCACGGTCGAGTAAGGAGTGACACCATGCCCAAATATTTTGGAACCGACGGCATCCGCGGCCGCTACAACGTGGAACTCAACAACGCAATGGCCTTCCAGATCGGCCAGAGTCTCAAACACGTGCTTGGCACCAGTCGCCTGGTGATCGGGATGGACACCCGCGAATCGTCCAGCGAACTGATGTACTCGGTCGTCAGCGGCGCCCAGTCGCAGGGCGTCGACGTGATGGTCGCCGGCGTCGTTTCCACCCCCTTGATCAGTCTCTATTCCCATCAGAAGCAGGTCACCGGCGTGATGATCACCGCCAGTCACAATCCCTATCACGACAACGGCATCAAGATTTTCAACAACGGGATCAAACTGACCGTCGCCCAAGAAGAAGAAATCGAAACCTACATCGACAACGTCAAGGAGTTCGAAGTCAAATCCTTCGGCGAAACCTACAGCGGCGAAGACGTGCTTGACGTCTATCTCGATCTGATCGAGTCGCTCGATCTGTACGAGACCGATCTCAAGATCGGTGTCGACAGCGCCCACGGCGCCAACCACCTGATCGCCAAAGGCATCTTCCGCGACTTGGCCGCCGAGTTCCACCACATCGGCGACGCGCCCGATGGCAAGAACATCAATGCCGGTGTCGGCAGCACCCACATCGAGGCGATCAAGGAGCTGGTGCAGAAGAACGATCTCGACATCGGCTTCAGTTTCGATGGCGACGGCGACCGCGTGCTCCTCGTCGATCACGACGGCACCGTCATCGACGGCGATCAGATCATCTACGTGATTGCCACCCATCTCAAGCGACAGGGCCTGTTGAAGAAGAACGCCGTGGTGCTGACGAAAATGTCCAACCTCGGCATCATCAAGGCCTTCGAAAAAGAAGGCATCGACGTCGTCCTCACCAACGTCGGCGACAAATACGTACTGGAAGCGATCGATCAATACGGTTATTCGATCGGTGGCGAGAACAGCGGACACATCATTCTCCGCGACCATCTCCACACCGGCGACGGCCTGTTGGTAGCGCTGATGGTGCTCAAGATCCTTCAAGACAGCGAACAGACCTTGCAGGAACTTACCGCACCGATTGTGATGTGGCCGCAGAAACTGACCAACATCCGCACCTTCAACAAAGCGATTCTCGACGATGAGCGCGTTCGCGCCGTCATCGACGAGGTCACCGCCGAACTCGGCAGCGACGGCAAGGTGCTGGTCCGCGCAAGCGGCACCGAACCCCTGATTCGCGTCACGATCAGTTGTGAAACGGACGAACTGGTGGACAAGTATACCAAACGCATCGTGGATGTGATCACGATGGTGAAGGAGGAAGTCTGATGAAAAACTACGCAATCGTACTGGCCGCGGGCAAAGGCACGCGGATGAAAACGGATCTGCCGAAGTGCGCGTTCCCGATTCTCAAAAAACCGATGATCGAATACATCTATGAAAACATCGAACAAAGCGTCATCGATGAAACCACCGTCGTCGTCGGCTATCAGAAAGAAGTTCTGATGGACGTGCTCGGCGACCGCGTCAACTACGTCGAACAGGCCGTTCAGAAAGGCACCGGACACGCCATCATGGCGTGTAAGGAAGCGCTCGGCAAGAAACGCGGCACGACGATCATCATGCTCGGTGACATGCCGCTCGTCGACTACAAGGTCATCAACAAGGTGATGAACTACCATTCCGACAAGGACAACGACCTGACCGTGCTGACGACCCGCTACCAGCAGCCCAAGGGCTACGGCCGGATCATTCGCAACGAATACGGCAACATCGAAGCGATCGTCGAACACAACGACTGCACCTTCGAACAGAAGAAGATCAACGAAGTCAACACCGGCATCTACGTCGTCAGCAACTCGGTGCTGTTCAAGGAAGTCGAGAAGATCGAACTCAACCAGCGCAAGCAGGAGTATTATCTGACCGACATCGTCAAGGTCATGAAGGATCAGGACTACCGCGTCGACACCTTCGAATTGTGGGACAGCGAGAAGGTCATGGGTGTCAACGATCTTTATTCGGTGTCAATCGCCGAGCGTTATCTGCGCAATGAGATCAATAAGATGCACATGCTCAACGGCGTCAGCATCGTCACTCCCGAAACGGTCACGATCGGCCACAACGTGACGATCGAGAACAACGTCACGATCTATCCCAACACCTACATCACCGGCAACACGGTGATCAAAAGCGGCAGCAAGATCGGTCCCAACACCGAAATCCACCACAGCCTGATTCACCACAACGTGCGTGTTCTGCACAGTCTCGTCTTCGACAGTGAGATCCACAGCGACGCCGTCGTCGGTCCGTTCGCCCATCTTCGCGAGCACGCCGTGATCGGCGAACGCAACCGCATCGGCAACTTCGTCGAAATCAAGAAGTCGACGATCGGTGACGACACCAAGGCCAGTCACCTCGCCTACATCGGCGATACCACGACCGGATGCGGCGTCAACTTCGGCTGTGGCAGCATCACCGTCAACTACGACGGCGTCAAGAAACATCAGACCAAGATCGGCGACGACGTCTTCATCGGATGCAACACGAATCTGATCGCTCCCGTCGAGGTCGGCGACCGCGTGTTCATCGCCGCCGGCAGCACGGTGACCAAGAACGTGCCCGCGGGTGCGCTCGCGATCGCCCGCAACCGGCAAATCAACAAGGCCGACTACGCGAAAAACCTGATTACCCCCAAAACGGAGTAAAAACAGTTGACACACGGCATTTATTTGTTATAATGGAATAGCAATAACTTGTGGAAAGAAGAGTACCCACTCTCACCGGATTGACTCCGTCGATCGGTCGCAGCCGCAGAAAAGGACATCAAGAACTTTTTAGCGTGGGTACCCAAGGTACGCACGCTTTTCATATGCGTTCCACAAACAACCCATTACGAGGAGGTGTTAGTTATTAGACGATATCGTCAAGAAATGCCTGCGAAACGCCCGGACGAACACCTGGTGAACGAAGGCATCCGTCAACGTGAAGTGATGGTCATCAGCGACACCGGGGACAAACTCGGCGTGATGAACAAGAACGACGCGCTGGACATGGCGTACGAACGGAATCTGGATCTGGTGCTCGTCGCACCCAACGCCAAGCCGCCGGTCGCCAAGTTCATGGATTACAACAAACACAAGTACGAACAACAACGCAAACAACGCGAAGCGCGCAAGAACCAGAAAGTCACGACGCTCAAGGAAATTCGGTTGTCACCGAAAATCGACGTTCACGACTTCGAGACGAAACTGCGCCACGGACGCAAGTTCCTGGAAAGCGGCGACAAGGTCAAAGTCTCGATCCGTTTCCGCGGACGCGAAATGGCCTATACCAACAAGGGCCGCGAAGTGATGTTGCAGTTCGCCGAGAAATGCAACGACCTGGCCACGATCGAAAGTCATCCGCGTCAGGACGGGCGCAACATGTACATGACGCTTGCGCCGAGCAAAGACAAAAAATAAGGAGTGAAGCACCATGCCCAAAATGAAAACCCACTCGGGTACCAAAAAACGTGTCAAAAAAACCGCCACCGGCAAAGTCAAAGTGTCGCACGCATTCCGCGGCCATTTGCTGAGTGCGAAGAGCAAAAGCGCCAAACGGGCGCACCGCAAAGCCAATTTCATCAGCAAAGCCGATTTGAAGCGGATCCGCCAGCAAATCGACAATATCAAGTAACAGGAGGAACCACCCATGCCCAGAGTAAAAGGCGGCACCGTCGCCCGTAAACGACGCAAGAAAGTATTGAAACTGGCCAAAGGCTACTTTGGCTCCAAGAGTCTCTTATATCGCACCGCGAACGAACAGGTGATGAAATCCCTCACCTACGCGTACCGCGATCGCAAACAGCGCAAACGCGACTTCCGCAAGCTGTGGATCACCCGCATCAACGCCGCGAGTCGTCCCAACGGTCTGTCGTATTCGCGCTTCATCAACGGTCTGAATCTGGCCGGTGTCGAGATCAACCGCAAAATGCTCGCCGACATCGCCGTGAACGACCCCAGCGGCTTCGCTGAACTGTGCGAACTCGCCAAGAAAGGTCTCGCCGGCGAAACCGTCCAGACCCCGAAGGCCGCACCGACCGTCGCGCAGAAGAAAGCCGAGATCAAAGAAGAAGTCAAGGCCGAACTCAAAGAAGAGCTGAAGGAAGAAGTCATCGAAGAGGTCAAGGAAGACATCGTCGAAGACGTCAAAGACGCCGTCAGCGAACTGGACAGCCTGACCGTCGCGGAACTCAAGGATCTGGCCAAGGAACGCGGCCTGTCCGGATATTCCTCGATGCGCAAAGCCGAACTCATCGATTTATTAAAATAAGCAGTCCAACTGCTTTTTTTAATGCCTGTTTCGTGATATAATTCAGTAAGGTGATCGGCATGATACAGACCATCAAACAAGGCCTCCTTGACATCCGCTACGATCTCTATCTGCTGGCGTTTGTCGGCCTCACCTTCTTAAGCTACATTGGAATCTTTCAGGACTTCCTGATGCCCCTCCTGGTGGGCATCGGGGTTTTGGTGATACTCGGTGGCGGCAGCGTCTTCTACATCATTCCGATTCCGTTCTTCGTGCAGATGAGTTTTTCCGATCTGCGCGACGACGTCCGCGTGACGACGATCTACACGATCGTCTTCACGGTGTTGATTGTCGCCGACATGCTGAAAAACCGCACGATCACGAGGCGCGGTCATCTGACGATCCCGCTTGCGATCCTCGTCGGATTGTCGGTGTTGACCCACATCAACTCTCCCGATCTGTTCACGACGTTCGCCGGCTTCATGCAGGTGGCGAGCGTGCTCGGACTGTATTTCTATTTCATCAATACGCTCGATTCCAAGGACGACAACTTCCGCTACGTCAGCAAGATGATGATGTACATCGGCGTGCTGGTGTCGCTGGAGATGATGTATTTCATCTACGACGCCGATGAACTCGTCACGACCGTCATCCGCACCCGCCAGATCGACCTTGGCTGGGAGAACCTCAACATCATCATTTACGCCAATCTGATGTCGATCCCGCTGATCGCCTATCTGATTCATGAATCGAAAGTGAAGTTCTTCTACATGGTGTTCGCGCTGCTCAACATGATCGGCATCTTCCTGACGCTGTCGCGTTCGAGCGTGCTGACGCTCGTCGTGTTCGTGCTGGTGTTGTTGCCGACGATGTTCGTCCTCTCAAAACAGCGGAAGTGGCTGCTGGTTCAGGGACTGGTGTTCGTGGGGATGGTTGCCTTGACGGTCTACGTCGTGGAAAGTCGCTATCAGCTCTTGAGTGAATACCTCGATGCCTTGAACGCTCGCGACCTTACGTATGTCGATGACCGCCTCGCCATTCTCGGTGTCGCCTGGGACCGCTTGCTGGAGTATCCGTTGTTTGGTGGTGGTGGACTGTACTCCAGTCGCGTCCATCTCGCCGATGCCGGGTTTTCCGCCGTCAACTATCACAACACGCTGGCGCAAGCCAGTGCGCTGGGCTTTGCCGGGGTGCTCGGGTTCTTCTATTTGTTCCTGCGAAAAACCGAGTTGATTATGTTAAGTAAATCGCCATTCAAGTGGTATGCGCTGATTCTGATCTTCGTCACCGCGTTTGTCAATGGGGCGTTGCAACCAATGTACTTCTACACCACCTACATGGTATTCCTGTTTCTTGTGTTGGCTGCGATCGAGGTCAACATAACCCCGGGAGCCGATTCCCTCAAGTGGGTCGTACACGACCGAATTAAGCGGTAAAACCATTGACATTTTGACCAGCCCTTTATATAATGAAGGTGTATCCTAGATTATTTGAAATCACCCACAATGCGACCCCAATTTATTAGAAAAGGGGCCGAGACTTGACCTGTGACGGACGCCCAGACCCATTGGGAACCCTAATGGTCAACGTAAGAGGCTACCACCGTAAGTAGGACAGAGGTTCTGCAATGGGTGATTTCCAATAATCTAGGATTTTTGTTTATAATTTTTTCGTTATTGCCGTTGTTTTTGGTACAATGGTTGTAGGGAGTGATGACATGAGTGGATTTTTTGCCTACGAGAGTCCCTACCGGACCCAAAACTTCATCGACTTGACCGTCTGGGAATATACGTTGCCGTTTGTGGTGTTGATCGGACTGGTGTACCTGCTCTATCGGTATCAGCACGTGTTCCGGGACAACCAAACGTTCGAACGGCGGTTTCGCATGATTACCGGCGGCGTGTTCGCTGCGCTCTACATCAGCCATTATGCGCTGCGTTACGCGCTCTACGGGTGGGATACGATCTTGTTGCCGTTTCAGCTCTGTTCGATCAGCATGTTCCTGGCGCTGGTGCTCATCTACACCAAGAACAAGACGATTTATACGTTCGTGCTATTCGCCGGCGTGCTCGGCGGCATCGTCAGTCTGTTCACACCGATCATTGGGTACGACAGCGGTTATTATCGGTATTATCAGTTCTACGGAGCGCATTTGCTGTTGATTCTGACACCGATTTACTTCCTGCTCGTGCATGATTTCTACCCGACGGCGAAAACGGCCGTCAGAGCCTTCGTATTGCTGCAGGGACTGGCGTTGTTCATGGGTGTCTTCAATTACGTCTACGGGACCGACTTCATGTTCCTGTTTGTCGATTCGGCGAAAGAAGCCAAGTTTCCGATGATCACCCGCTTCGGCGGCGCGCCGTATTACATCATCTGGATGGAACTGGTGGCGCACGTTGCCTGGTATCTGTTGTACAAACTCACCACGATTCTCCAGCGCGGCCGAGCCGCGGTGGCGGACTTGCAATACAAAAACGCATAGGAGGAGTAAGAATATGAAAGCATTCAAACAATACGGCTGGGTCGTCCAATGGGTCGGCGCCGCACTGCTCGTGGGGCTCGCCCTGTTTCTGGAGATCGGCGACGGCGTCCGCATCGTCGTACCGTTCATCGGTGCGCTGATCGTGATCAGCGCGATGTTCCGCCTCGTGCCGTATGTCAAAACCCAGAAAAGCGATTTGATCAAGACCATCAACATCATTGAAATCACCGTTGACGTGGCGCTCGGTCTGGCGCTCATTTTGTTGCCGCTGTTGACCGAGATCAACTTCGACGACAGTCCGCTCTTCGGCATTCTCATCGGTCTGTATCTGATGATCCGCGGCGCCGTGCATTTCTATGGTGTCTCGGAACGCAAGGAAACGAGCGATCTGCCGCTGTATCTGTTCCATGTCGCGGCGCTCATCGTCGGTAGCTTCATCTTCTTCAACAACAGCAACTTCACGGCTGCCGTGCTGATTCACATCATCCTTGCCTTCAGCATCGTCGCCGGCGGCTACCTCACCTGGGGCGGCTACAAGGGCTACAAGGCATACCGGTATCAGAAAACACTGATGATGCCCGACAGCGCGACCACCGAAGAACCGGCCGTCGAGAAGAAGGTGCCAGTCACCGATCAACCCGAAGAAGAGGAACGCATCCAGGATCACGTTGCCTAACAAAAAAACCTTCCAGCGATGGAAGGTTTTCGTTTTGATAGGCTTGAGAGGGTGGTTGGTGATGTGCTCAAAGTCAGTTGACCAAATCAATTCCGCCAATGACGTTGACAACGTCATAACCACGTTTTTGTAGGAACTCCGTAACCTGGTAACTTCGTTGACCATGGTGACAGATGATGTAATAGGTCTGGCCTTCTTTGAGAAACTCCGTATAGAACATGATGAGGATGTTCATCGGGATGTTGCGGGCACCGGCGAACGGTAGTTGCTCGAGCTCATACGGTTCCCGGATGTCAATCACGTTGACGGATTCGTCTTTCATTTTCTCGAGCAGTTTGGTCGGATGGATATGGGGGATGTTGTCGTTGAAGGACACCATGGAAAATCACCTCGTGTAAGATTACCAAGCATCATTATAACAAAATGATGGGAAAATGACAGTCTTTTGTCATAATTTTTTCAATTTCGCGCACAAGACCTTTACAACTGGCCAAAATACGGTATAATTAATTTGTATACCAAACTATTGGAGGAGGATTGTTATGGTTAAAGAGATTTGCTACAAGCTGAACAAAAGCTCGATGTTATATAAACGGTTGATGTCGAAACATCTCGAACGTCTCAACATCACCTACGCCCAGTTGATGGTGCTCCGCGTGATCGACAACGAACCGGGCATCACGGCGAAGGAGATCCTGATGCAGATGGACACCGACAAGGCGACCTTGTCGGGCGTCATTTCGCGACTCGAACGCGACGACTACATCTACCGCGTGCAAAACGAGAAGGACGGTCGTGTCCGCAACATCTACGTCAGCGAAGGCAGTGAGGAACTGTGTGCGGAAGTGAACGTCATCGAAGAAGCGTGCATGCGCGATCTGATCGCCGGCATTCCCGAACAGGAAGCGGAGAGTTTCCTGAACGTGCTCGACAAGTTCATCGCCAATCAGGTGCGCAAGATCGACGAAAAGGACCATGCGTGAGAAAACCTCAAAGGGGTTTTCTTTTTTTTGTGTGAAAGCCATTCTAAACAGCGCGCTTTATGTTATAATTAGTGTGATTTCAAAACATGGAGGGACACAATGGCAAACATCTTGAAAGACCTGTCGATGCTCAACGCCGTGCCCGGCAATGAACGCCAGGTGCGCCAGTACATGGCCAACCACATGGACGGCAAGGCGACGGTATCGTATGACAATCTCGGCAGCATCATCGGCGAAAAGATCGGCGACCCCAAGGGGCCGAAGATCATGGTCGCCGGACACATGGACGAAGTCGGCTTCCTCGTGACGACCTTCACCGACGAAGGCTACGTCAAGTTCACCACCGCCGGCGGCTGGTGGAGCCAGGTCATGCTCGCCCAGCAGCTCGACATCACGACCAGCAAGGGCGATGTCATCCGCGGCGTCATCGGCGCCAAGGCACCGCACATCCTCACCCCCGAGGAACGCAAGAAACCGGTCGAGATCAAGAACATGTTCATCGATCTCGGCGTCGCCGACAAGGACGCCGCCAAAGCGCTCGGTATCAAACCTGGCGACATGATCACCCCCTACATCGAATACAAGGAACTGACCGACAAGAAGTACCTGCTCGGCAAAGCCTGGGACAACCGCGTCGGCTGCGCCGCCGCGATGGAAGTGCTCGACAACCTGCAAAACAAGTTGCACAAAAACCGCTATTATGCGGTCGGTACGGTCATGGAAGAAGTCGGGTTGCGCGGCGCGACGACCAGCGCCAGCCGCATCAATCCCGACATCGGCATCGCTCTCGATACCACGATCGCCTACGATTTCCCCGGCGGCGACAAGTCGACCCAGCTCGGCAAGGGCGTCGGCATCATGTTCAAAGACAGCAGCATGGTCGGCCACAAAGGCCTGCGCGATTTCGTCATGCAGGTCGCTGACGACCATGACATTCCCTATCAACTGACCTATCTCGAACGTGGCGGCACCGACGGCGGAGCCATCCACATGGCACTCGACGGGGCGCCATCAATCGCGCTCTGTTTGCCGGTACGCTATCTCCATTCGCACACGTCGATCGTTCACAAGGACGATTACGACGCGATGGTGAAACTCGTCACGCTGCTCGTTGAGAAACTCGACCAGGAGACGGTTGATCGCATCACCTATCAATAAGACCATCCGCACGAACGGAGGTGGCACCATGCGTGTGATCGGCGGTATCCACCGCAGCCGGCGCCTCGAAGGAGTGCCCGGCGCATCCACCCGCGAAACCAAAGACCGCGTCAAGGAAGCAATCTTCAACAGCATCGCCGCGCACCTGGCGGAAGCCACCGTGCTCGATCTCTTCGCCGGCAGCGGCAGCCTCGGCATCGAGGCGCTCAGCCGTGGAGCCAAAGAAGCGACGTTCATCGACATCGACGTGACCGCCGTTGGGGTCATCGATCGCAATATCAAGGCCCTCGATCTCAGCGAGCGAGCGAAAATTCTCGATCTCGACTGGGACACCTATCTGGCGATCGCCATCGAGCCATTCGACGTGATCCTTCTAGATCCGCCGTACGCGATGGGCGTACTGGACGACGTCGTGGCGGTGATCGCGCGCCACGAACTGCTTGCCAAGGGTGGCGTCATCGTGTGCCTGCACGACCGCACATCCGAACCACATCAAACGAATCACGGCATCATCAAGTATAAGACCAAAGCATACGGCAACACCGCCGTATCGTACATGAAATGGGGCGAATGACATGAAAATCGCAGTGTATCCCGGTAGTTTCGATCCGATCACCTACGGTCACATCGACATCGCCAAACGCGCGCTCAAGGTGTTCGACAAACTGATCATTCTGATCACCGTCAATCCCAACAAAAGCGGCTTTTTCACGGCTGCCGAACGGATCGACATGGTGCGCCAGGTAATGGGCGATTGTGGTGGCCGGTGCACGATCGAAAGCAGCACCGATCTGACCGTTCACAAGTGCAAGGAACTCGGCGCCAACCACATCGTCCGCGGGTTGCGCGCGGTCACCGACTTCGAGTACGAGTTCCAGATGACGCACGCCAACCGAACGCTTGCCGGCGACATCGACAGCGTGTTCTTCATGACGTCCAACGAGTACAGTTACCTGTCCAGCAACACGGTCAAGGAGATCGCGCAGTTCGACGGTGATTTGGAAACCTTCGTACCGCCCTACGTGGCGGAAAAACTGACCGCGAAGTTCCGCAAGTAGCGTCAACCACCACACCCGGAAAGAAAACCAGAAAAAATTCAAATAATTTGAGTATTTTGGTTTTCTTTTATTTATAATAATGTTAATATAGGGTGGGTGATAGTATGGATAACAAAGAAAAAGTATTCGCTGAACTGCGCAAGAAGAATGTTCGCATCACGAAACAGCGTCGCGCCATCATCGACGTCCTGGAAGACCGTCATCTGACGATCCAGGAAATTTATCACGAACTCCAGGAACGCGGATTCAACAACCTCGGCACCGTCTACAACAACATCGATTTTCTGCTCGAGCACAAAATCGTCACGCAGATCTTCATCAACGGCAAGAAACACTACGATCTGACGATCGACGAGAAGTCGCACGACGCCGACTCCCATATTCATGTGACCTGCAAGGTCAACAACAACATCATCGAGATCAACAACTCGACGATTTTCGAAGACATCAAGAAGAATCCGATCTTCGATGGCTTCAACATCAACAAACTGCAACTGGTCGTGGAAGGCTCCTGTGATCACTTCGACAAGGAGACCTGTAAGAAAGACGGCTATTGTTTCCTCGCAACACTTGGGAAGACTAGAGACTAGTCTTCTTTTTTTTTGCTGATTGTAAACCTAATTAGAAACATTACATTTTTCATTGAAATGGCCACAATCGTTCGTTATAATGCCAATAGGAGTGATTTGATGACCATTGCCGACATGAACAAAACCGACACCGCCCGAGTAATCTCATTGAACGGACTTGACAAGACCTTTGTCGAGCGTTTGATGGACATCGGGCTGTACGAAGGCGCCACCGTCACCCTGCTCAACATCCTGGCGATGGGCCGGCTGTTCCTGCTCGAAGTCGACGATGTCGAAATCTGCATCCGTCGGGACGATGCGGCGCAGATCGAGGTCCAATCATGATTTATCTGCTGGCCGGTAATCCCAACACGGGCAAATCGACGTTCTTCAACACGATGACCCAGTCCCACGTCCATGTCGGCAACTACAGCGGCGTCACCGTGGAAAAGCGCGTTCATCACATCAAGTACATGGAACACGCCGAACTGGTCGACCTGCCCGGTACCTACAACGTGTCGCCCTCCGGCGAAGACGAAGGCATCGTCACCTACTCGCTTCTCAACGAATCGTACAACGGCATCATCAACATCATCGATTCGACGCATCTCAAGCGCAACCTCCATCTCACCATTCAACTGCTTGAGCTCGGCGTTCCGACCTTGCTCGTGCTCAATCTCAAAGACGCCCTCAAGAACAACGGCTACGTCATCGACACCACCAAGCTGAGCAGCCATCTCAAGGCCAACGCGGTCGCCATCTCGGCGCGCAACAACGACCCCGAGGATCAGCACAAGGTCGCCAAGGAACTGCAACACCTGCGGGCCTTCAAGGCGATTGAACTCGATTATCCGCAGGCCGTCAAATGGGGCATCCAGCGGATTCATGACCTGCTTCGTTACGACAACTTGCAGGTCAAGAAAAAGTGGCTCGCCTTGCAGATCCTGGAAGGCAACGAAGGCATCTTCCAGTTCCTCGATGTCGTCAAGGAGGAAAAGATCCGACAGGTCGTCCGCGAAGTCGAACAGCGCGTCCTCGACGAGAAAGTTGCGCTGTCGCTCAAGGGCGCGATATTCAATACCCGCAGGGAGTTCATTCAGACGGTCGTCGACGACTGTCTGATCCAAGTCGAAGACAAGGAACATTCGAAATACTTCAACCAGAAAGTCGACCGCATCCTGACCCATCAGGCGTGGGGCATTCCGATTTTCTTTGCAATCATGCTCGCCGTTTACCAGATCAGTTTCGGCGGGGTGCTCGGTATCGGTACGTATCTGTCCGATGGCTTCGATTTCTTGTGGAGCGATTACGTCATGGTCTACAGCGGACGCGCCCTGGACGTCATCGGCATCACCGGGTTCGCCCAGGGGCTGATCGTCGACGGCATGCTCGCCGGCGTCGGCGGGGTGCTGGTGTTCCTGCCGCAAATCGTGATTCTGTTCTTCCTGCTTGCCGTACTCGAAGGCACCGGCTACATGGCCCGCGTGGCGATCGTCATGGACAAGTTCCTGGCCCGTTTCGGATTCAACGGCAAGTCGATCGTACCGATCATCACCGGCTTCGGCTGCACCGTGCCGGCGATCATGGCGACCAGAACGATTGCCGACAAGAAGGAACGGATTCTCACAATCCTCACCATTCCGTTCGTCTCGTGCAGTGCGCGGTTGCCGATCTACATCATGTTCATCAGTCTGTTTTTCGCCCGCTATCGGGCGTTCGTGATGCTTGGCATCTACCTCATCGGCATCCTCGTGATGCTCGTCAGCGCCAAACTGTTCAGTCTCTCGTACTTCAAAGGCAGCGGCAGCAACTTCATCCTCGAAGTACCGCCCTACCGGATGCCGCAACTCCGGACGATCACCTATCAGGCCTTGGAAAAGGCCAAGCGGTTCGTCAAGAAGGCGGGAACCTACATCCTGATCGGGTCGATCGTGCTGTGGTTGCTTGCCAACATCGGACCGAGCGGCATCGACATTGCCACCGATGAAAGCTTCCTGTCGATCATCGCCGGCGCCATCGCCCCGGTGTTCGCACCGCTCGGATTCGGCACCTGGGAAGCGACCAGCAGTCTGATCAGCGGGTTCCTTGCCAAGGAAGTCGTCGTCAGCAGCCTGATTGTTCTGTATGGCGGCGAAGCCGGCATCGCTGCGGCCTTCACGACGGCAGCGGCGCTCGCCTACGTCCTGTTCGCCAGTCTCTACATCCCCTGCATCTCGACGGTGGCGACCGTGAGAAGCGAAACCGGCAGTCGCAGATGGACCCTGTTCAGTGTTGTCTACCCGTTTGTGGTCGCCTATCTGGTGGCGCTGATCTTCTATCTCATCGTCGGACTCGTCGCATAAAAAAAGTGGAAATCGACTGATTTCCACTTTTTCTTATTCTTCGTCTTCGAACAGATCGCTGACGTCTTCGTCGGCCGCGGCTTCACCGGTTTCGGTGGCGTGTTTGACGATGTCATCGAACATGGCCTTGATCTTGTCTTTGCCGAGGAACGGCAGGAGCGCTTGCTCCTTGAATCCTTCGAGTTCGCCGGCCTGGACGCGGTCGTAGAGTTGGCTGACTTTGTCTTTGCCAAGGAACGGGAGGGCTCCGTAGATCGGTTTGTAGTTCTGTTTCTCGAGCAGCTGGTCGACGAGTTCGTCGAGGTCGGCGCGGTCGAGGAACGGATACAACACGACGAGATTGACGCCTTTGGCTTCGCCGTTGATGATCTTGGCGGCGAGTTCTTTGAGTTCTTCTTTGTCCATGAATGGCAGCAGATGGATCAGTTTCATGTGATTTCCTCCTTTTTTATCTGTGATTGCGTTGATGGTGTTGGCCTTGGAGCAGATTGAAGCCGTAGAGACCGAAGTAAGATTGGTCGTCGGTGCGGCGATCGTGCTCGATGGGGATGGTGCTGTGGTGGGTGGCGGATTTCATCCAAATCCCTCCTTGGATCAATCGATCGAATGAATGTACGGCAATTTGTAGGGGTAGATGCCGTCCTGGTACTGGTGAATGGCGGCGATCTGTTCGGCTTTGGTCAGTTGGGTGAAGATGCGGTTGAGGTCGAAGTCGCACGTGCCGGCGAGAATCGCACCAAGCAGATAGGCGCGTTCCGGCTTGTTGAGGTAGGGCCAGAGGGCAGGTACGTCAAGACCGTTCTGGTGGTAGATGACATGGTTGATGACGCGCAACCGCTCGGGTTTGCTGAGGAGGTAGAAGAAGCGGTCGATGTCGGCGTCGGGGTCTTGCAAGAAGCGGGTTATGACGGTGTCGCGGGGATAGTTGCGGAGTTGCGTTTCGTAGTCGTCGTCGGCGATGTCGGCGTCTTGCAGCAGGTAATCGAGCGAGACGTCGAAGGTGCGGGTGATGTCATAGAGGACTTCAATCGTCGGCAGACTTTTGCCGCGTTCCCACTTGCTGACGGCCTGATGCGTCACGTAGAGCTGATCGGCCAGTTCGTACTGGGTGAGACCGGCTTCTTTTCTGAGTTCGGCGATGCGGGCGCCGATTTGTTCTAAATCGAGCATCTGGAACCTCCTTTACAACCCCATTCTAACAGCACCACATGCCGCGTTCAAGCAACCCGTGGTTGAATTGCATTTTCGGTTAAAACAAGGTTTGGTTTTGGTTAATATATGGTATAATAATGTACGATATGGAGAGGATGTACATGAAACGGAAACGCAACTACAAGAAATACCTCTACACCATCGCCTACATCATGTTGCTGCGCGTCGTGCTGCAGTTCACGGTCGGGATGAGCATGTTCCGACTCGGCATGGTGTTCGATCTGGTCGTGATGATGTTCTGGGTCGGCATCTTCGCCGCGTTCATCAAGAGCAACACCGCCCAGAAGGTCTATTACATCATCGTCGTGTTGGTCACGACGGTGTTTGTCGTCGGCGACAGCGTCTATTTCGACTACTTCGGCGTCATCTCTGCCAGAAGCAGTTTCAGCGGTCTCAAGTGGCTCCAGGAAGGCAATACGCTGGAGTACGACATCACGATTCCGCTGGTCGCCTATCTGATCACGCCGCCGCTGGTCGGCGTCATCTATCTCATTATAACAAACAAACGACGCGATGTCTTTCATCTTCGTGATTTCGGCATTCTCTCCGGCGTGTTCGTCGTTCAGGTCGCGTTGTTTCTAATCTGGGGCAACCAGACGTTCGAACGACGGATCGATTTCTACCGCAGCGACGCGTTCTTGTTTGAGACGATGCACGATCGGATTCTATACAGTGAAAAATACGGCTACTACAACTATCATCTCTTGGATCTGACGCGGATCCGTCCGAAGCAAAATCAGGATACACTGAAAGCGGAAGTGGACGCGTACTTCGAGAGTCTGCCCGCCCATCGGACCAACGACTACAGCGACCGCTACGCCGGCTACAATGTCGTAATGATCGTCGGGGAGACACTCGAGACGCGATTCATCGATGAGAACTTAACACCACACCTGTACGAGATGTACGCCAACGGCTTGACTTTCGACAACTACTTCACCACCGTCTTCCAACAAGGCGCAACGTGCAACAGCGAGTTCATGGGGATGAGTGGATTGGCGACGATCACCACCAACGACTGGAGCTCGAACATCTGCGACGCGTACAGCGAAAACGTCTATCCCTACGCGCTGCCGGCGCAACTGCGGGACAGCGGGTACGATACGTACTATTTTCACAGCGGGTACGAATGGTTCTACAATCGCCGCGAGATGGTGCCCAACTACGGCTATGACACGGTCATGTTCCAGGAGGACCTGATTGCCAACGGCCATCCCGACTTCTACGATCGATTCGATACCGAGATGCGGTATTTCTGGGAGGACAACGTCGATTTTTCAAATCCCTTCATGATGACGCTTCTGACCTATTCGATGCACGGCGCGTACAATCAGTCGGAGTTCGAGAAACATGCCGATCAACTGGAAGCGGCGTATCCGAATCACGCTGAGCTCGATCCCGAAATCCGCAACTACATGTTGAAACTGATCGAGTTCGACGAGATGGTGGGGTTGTTGACGGATAAACTGGAAGAAGAAGGCGTGCTGGACAGTACGCTGTTTGTGATCTATCCCGATCATTATCCGTACATGATGGATTACGACACTTACACCGACTACATCGGGGTCGACGCCGATGACTTCCATGAAGTGATGCGGCAGCGTCTTGTAATCTACGCGACCGACATGACGGGGGAAGTTATCCACACGGCTGCCAGTACAATTGACGTCACACCAACCGTTTTGAATATGATTAACAGCAACTTAGTGTTTGATTACTTCATGGGGACCGATGTTCTGTCCACCGATGAGAACTACGTGATCTTTGCGGATCTGACGATCACCGACGGCACCAACTTCCTGTATCTCGATGAGACGTATTACGGCAACAGTCAGCTGATTCCAACGTTGGAAGAAGCCCTCGCCGACGAGATCACGATGCTGGAGATTCAGAAGGATCTGCTCAACGCCGATTATTTTCGCGAGGACGAATAATCGGTTCGATGCTTTACAAACCGACGGCGTTATATTATAATTAATAGCGCTGTAAACGTTCCGGTAGCTCAGTTGGATAGAGCAACGGCCTTCTAAGCCGTCGGTCGGGGGTTCGAATCCCTCCCGGAATGCCAGTTAAAAACGAAATAGTTAAGCCATTTACGGTTTAACTATTTTTAATTTTTCTAGAGCAACGGTCTTTCGGGTATGTTATAATATCCAAGAGGGAGATGATTTGATGGATAAACAAAAAATCAATGTTTTATACAAGAGAAGTTTGAAGATAGATGGATTCATTGCTTTTGTTACTTTTTTCTTTTGGTTTCTAACCGTAAGTTTTGGTCTTAATAGTATACTTGAGGATTTTGAAAGTTTTACAATTGGTTCAATAGCCAGTATTATCGCTGCAATAATGTCATTTGGTTATCTTATTTTTGGTGATATAATTTTGAGAAAAAGAACTATTGGTATGAGATTATGCAATATAAAAATTGTTAGCAATGCAAACGGGTTTTTGAAGGAGTCAGCGTTTCTTATTTATAGGAAGTTAATTGTTTCATCATGGACTCCATTTATAGGTCCTTCATTTGATGAACTATGCAGAAAATCAGACAGTAACACAATGTCATATGTTTCATTTAACAAGTGAGTTCGTAACTGAAACCTTCTAAGCCGTCGGTCGGGGGTTCGAATCCCTCCCGGAATGCCAGTTAAAATGTAGCAACCAAGCCTTTTCGGGTTTGGTTGTTTTTCGTTTTTTGTTTAGAACTAACTACAATTAGTCGGTTGTTTATAGCTTAATTGGTTGTAGAGTGAAAATAGGAGGCAATTATGAAAGGTGGACTTATGGATTGGCATGGAAATTAAACAGTGGGTACTTGAGTTCTCATATGCATATGACAATACGATGCAACTAGATGTGATACATTTCATGAACTGTGTCACAAGTAATTGACAAAAATGATATAAAAAGCATAATAAAGGCCTTTTGGTCTTTCTCATATTGATATTGAACATGATCTGCTATCTATAAGGAAGTATGGTATAATATATACATGTTTTTTATGATAGGGGAGTGTACACATGGAGTTAACAATAGAAATTACTAAGGAGTTTGTAAAAGACAAAATAGAATCAATAAAGCGTCCCGATTATCCTTTTAGATCAAGATACCGTCACACGTTAAGAGTATTGATGTGGTGTGAAAGATTACAAAAACAACTAGGTGGGGATTTAGAGGTTCTTAGATATAGTGCATTGTTACATGATTGTGACTGGAATGGAACTGAGAATCATGCAATTACTTCATATCATACAGCAAAGAAATTTTTAGATAAGTTTGAACTTGAAGATGAGTTCAAAAGGAAAGTATTAGAGGGAGTTCGTTACCATAATGAACAAGGTGTTGAAGGATTATCAAAGGAAACTTACATTTTAATGGATGCTGATGAGCTTGATGAAGTTGGAGCTGTTTGTATAATGTGGGATATTCTAGCAGAACAAAATGAAAGCGAAGAAGTCTCTTATAAAACCGTGTTAGATAGAATTAAAAAATATTCACCTGATTCTCAGGTAATTATTGGGAAATTGAATTTTGATTACTCAAGAGAAATTTATATGAGGAAAGTTGAATTTCAAGAACGATTCATAAAAGAAGCTGAAGAGGAGTTGGAGATTGAACTGAAATATTGAACACTATAGAGCTTTTCAGTTAACCAAAAATAATGTGTAGTATCGTATATGTATAGCAATAAGTTGCAATTGGACTAAAAGGTTTTATCAGTGGTTCCGTTGTGTTTCTATGCATGTGATAACACAAGTATCCACTGTTAATTTCCGTACCAACTCATCATTTGGTCCAAAAAAGTTGAACAGTTTGGTGATAGAATTATTAACATATTTAAGTGGTAAGAAACCTTCAAAGCAGTCGGACGGGGGTTCGAATCCCTCCCGGAATGCCATTAAAAACGAAATAGTTAAGCCATTAAAGTTTAACTATTTTTTTCTTAGAGCAACGGCCTACCGTGTATCATATATGGTATACTGTCAGAGAGGGAGATGATAAACATGAGAAGAATGGTTATGATACTTGTGATCTTTATTTTTACAATGGTTCTATCTGCATGTGGTGATAAACCTTTGTACTCAACAACATGCAATTATACTGGTCGCAATGATGGAGTTGAGCAAGAGGTGTTTGTGTATGGCGAGCGAGTTCTATTTGAGTACTACGTGGATGGAGAGTTAGTCGGAGAAGACATCGAAAACTATAGAAGTCTTGATGCGACAGAGTGGGTGGAAATAAAAATCGAAACCGCAAAGGAATGGGAATCAGGAGAAGTATGTGTTACCACCGAGGTTGAATAAGCAATTATTTGAAGGAAACCTTCTGAGCCCTCAATCCAAGGTTCGACTCCATTGCGGAATGCCATTTAAAAAAAGTTAAGTTATTTAAGGTTTGACTATTTTATTTTCCTAGAGAAACGGCCTAGTGAACCATTGAGTTATGTTACAATAGTTAATTGGATAAGACGATTATGTGTTTAATCGGCAGTTATCCAGATACCATTTGAATAGGGGACGAATAATGAGTATTGTGAGAGAACACAAGAATGTTGCTTTATTTGTTGCAATTACGTTAGGTTCCAGTCTTTTGTTATGGGGTTCACTCGCGATTTTTCAGATTGAAGCTCCCAATTTAGAGAGTGGTGAACCGACGAAGTTCTTGCCCATGTTCATCTTTGTTCTGAATGGATTCATACCTTCGATTACAGGTGTAGTTCTATATCGATGGAAACATGATGAGTATCAAGGAAGATTGAAGACGATTGTACCGAGCAAAGACCTAATCGCTCCGATCATGGTATTGTTGGGTTCGTTTGGTGCGATAATCTTCTTCCAAGTGATGTTGTACAATGTGTTTGTGTCACAGTATGATTATTCAGTCATTGGTGCGAATGTGTCCCAGCTTATTCCCCTGATCATTCTAGGACCGTTATCGGAAGAAATCGGCTGGCGAGGTTACTTGCAGGATCAGTTCAAGTCCAAACACAGCTTGCAGGTATCATTGTTGATCGGAATAGTGTGGGCTTTGTGGCATTTGCCGCTATTCTTCATAATCGGTACCACCCAACAGGTCAATGATGTGAACTTCTTTACCTTCGTATTGCTTCTTGTTCTGCAAAGTTACATAATGACATATTTCTATAATAAATACAAAGGTTCACTATTTGTTTCCATTTTCATACACTATCTATATACCGTAATATTCTCGTTTTATCTGTTGGGTACATCCTATTCTCTTGTATCGGATGTATTGAGCATAATCCCAGTATTCGTTTTCGCATTGATTCTGTTCTGGTTGGAGTGGAGCCAAAAAAAGAAATAGGAATACGAAACATTACCTTTTGAGCGGTATCGTTCCAGGCCTTCGGCCTTCGGTTTCAATCCCGTCCAGAATACCAATCACCAATCAGGTTAGCCTTTATAGGTTAGCCTTTTTTGACGACTGTCAATCAACTGTGACAACTGATTTATAGAGGGGATAATGGGGATGACATGCTTATTTTTCTGTTTGGGTTTGTATTATCGCGGAAATCATGAACCGTCACCTAAAAGTTATCTTGAACTGGGATGAAAATGGATGCGCAACATTCTTCATTAATGTAGCGGTTTGAACGGCTATGCATCAACAATTGGGTGTGAGATAGTTCATAATATAGTTTCTAGACGAACCACCACAAAAGGCACCATATCCTTAAAAAAAGGTTGACAAAAATTCAAATTGTATGATAATATATAGATGTTGTCAGACAACTGATAACATAAGTAGTACAAATCAAAAAAAGGAGACGATTATGAAAAAGATTTTTGGATTGATTCTTGCAACGGTTTTGGTTTTTGTTTTGTCAGCATGCAACAGTGTTCCAACGTATGAAATCGCACTGGTTACCGATCATGGTCCGATCGATGACCGCTCCTTCAACCAAGGAGCTTGGGAAGGTGTAGAAGCATATGCAGAAGAACATGACATCACCTACACATATTATCGTCCGGCGGAAGATTCTGGGTCAGCTCGTCTTGATGCTATCAGATTAGCAGTTGACTCCGGAGCAAAAGTGGTTGTTACACCTGGATTCGCATTTGGAGAAGCGGTATATCAAGCTCAGGATGAGTTCCCAGATGTAAAGTTTATCTTACTTGACACACAACCCTCACTTGATGGTGATACGAACATTGCAGACAACACGGTATCCATCTTCTATGCCGAGGAGCAAGCGGGATTCCTTGCCGGCTACGCGGCCGTGAAGAACGGATTCACCGATCTCGGATTCTTCGGTGGAATCAGTGTTCCTGCGGTCATTCGTTTTGGAATCGGTTTCCTGGAAGGTGCGGAGTATGCTGCTGAGGAAGATGATGTGGACGTTACGGTTCATTACAAATACCTCGGTACGTTTGCAGCCGTCCCGGAAAACAAAACTTTGGCTTCATCGTGGTTCAACAGTGGGACAGAAGTCATTTTTTCAGCCGCCGGCGGGGCCGTCAACAACGCGATTAGTGCAGCTGAAGAAGCAACTGGAAAATGGGTAATTGGAGCCAATGTCGATCAGCAAGACATGTCGGACACCGTATTGACATCCGCTCAAAAACTTTTGAAAAACTCAGTGTACTTGGTTCTCGAACAATACTATAATGATGAGTTCCCTGGTGGTGAGGCTTTAACTCTCGATGCCTCGCAAGACGGTATTGGACTGACTCTTGACTTTTCTCGATATGACACATTTACGGAAGCTCAATACAATGCGATTCTGGATGATTTGGTTGATGGAACAATCATTGTAACATCCGATTTCACTATCGATATCAACAGCGACCTTGATCTGACAAGAGTAACGTTGATATTTGAGGAGTAGTTACATCGATAGGAGGATCTATAATGCGTAATACATTGCGAATGAAACATATTACTAAGATCTTTCCTGGTATCGTTGCAAACGACGATATTACATTTGAACTACGGCATGGTGAAGTCCATTCATTGTTAGGCGAAAACGGTGCCGGAAAGTCCACTCTTATGAGTGTGCTTTTCGGCATTTATAAGCCGGAACAGGGAGACATCGAACTGAATGGGAAAACCGTTGAAATTCTCGGACCCAATCACGCCTATCAACTAGGCATTGGAATGGTTCATCAACATTTCAAACTGGTGCGGACGTTTACCGTGCTCGAGAACATCATTTTAGGTATTGAGGATACGAAATTCGGCTTGATTACAAAGGAAGATGCCAGAAAACGGGTTCTTGAACTGAGCCGTAAATACAACCTCAATATTGACCCCGATGCAAAAATCAGTGAGATTACGGTAGGCATGCAGCAACGGGTCGAAATATTGAAGATACTCTATCGGGATGCCGAGATAATGATATTTGATGAACCGACTGCAGTTTTGACACCTCAGGAAATCAAAGAGTTGATCGAAATCATCAAACGGTTCAAGAAGGAAGGAAAATCCATTGTATTCATCTCTCACAAACTAGATGAGATTATGAGTGTGTCCGATCGCATCACCGTATTGCGACATGGAAAGAATATGGGAACATTCGATGCCGCAAACACAACCAAACACAAACTCTCAAAGCAAATGGTTGGCAGGGACATCGAAAGTCCGAAACTCAACACGAAGCCTCACCTGGGAGAAGTCGCATTGTCAGTCGAACACTTGTCGTATACGAGTAAGGCTAGTGGCAAGCCAATTCTTAATGATGTTTCCTTCTCCGTACGAAAGGGTGAAATCGTGTCCATAGCCGGCATTGACGGCAACGGGCAGACAGAATTGGTTTATGCGTTGACGGGACTCCTCCAACACGACAGTGGAGATATCATCTTGAACAACGAGTCGATTGGCCACGAAACAACGCGGAATCGCACATTGGCAGGAATGGCTCATATTCCGGAAGATCGACACAAACATGGATTGGTATTGGAATTCCCACTAGAGTACAATCTTGTGTTACAAGAATACTTTACCGACCGATTTCAAACAAAAGGATTTCTTCGATTCGATACCATTCGACAACATGCATATGATTTGATTCAAGATTATGATATTCGATCCGCAAGAGGGCCGATCACGAACACAAGAAGCATGAGCGGAGGAAATCAACAGAAAGCCATTTTGGCGAGAGAAATCTCCCGTTCCAGTGATGTGTTGATTTCCGTTCAACCAACGCGTGGATTGGACGTCGGAGCGATCGAGTACGTTCATAAACGGTTGATCAATTTACGAAATTCAGGAAAAGCAGTATTGTTGGTTTCCCTTGAGATTGAAGAAGTCATGAACATTAGTGACAGGATACTGATTATTTATGAAGGGGAAATTACGGGAGAGCTGTATCCAAATACAACATCCATGCAAGAGATAGGTCTGTACATGTCTGGCGCCAAGCGAGGAGGGTAGATCATGATGTTACGAAAAGTCATTCGGTTCGTTCAAAACGAAAAGCTGGTTCCAGTCTATTCTTCGATGTTGGCCATTGTCGCTGGATTGTTGGTCGGATTTGTCATTCTCCTATTGTTGAATCCATCGCAATCCATCCAAGCGTTCTTCACCATGTTATTTGCCGGGTTAAGTAATGGACCGACCTCGATCGGAAATGTCATTTATTTTGCATCACCCATCATTCTCACGGGATTGTCCGTCGGATTCGCGTTTCGGACCGGATTGTTTAACATCGGAGCAACCGGACAGTTGCTAACGGGTGGATACATTGCCCTTCTAATTGGCATTCGCACAACCGTATTCGGTCCATTCACATGGTTGATCGCATTGATTTGCGCTGCGATTACCGGCGCCCTGTGGTCTGTCATTCCAGGGTTGTTGAAGATGTACAAAGGGGTTCACGAAGTCGTTACAACCATCATGATGAACTATGTTGCATTGTTCTTGGTTAACTTTCTGGTCAAGCAAACAATCTACAACAACTTAAAAAACGAGTCGTTACCAGCTCCTGCAGATGCAGTAATTCCGAAGTTTGGATTGGATCACATATTTGTCAACTCCAATGTTCAAGGCGGTGTATTCATTGCCATTCTCATGGTGATAATCATATACGTCATTTTGAATAAAACCGTATTCGGATTTGAACTGAAATCTGTCGGGTACAACAAACATGCAAGTAAGTATGCCGGCATCAATGTCAAGCTTAGAGGGCTGCAGGCGCTGATGATCTCAGGAGCAATTGCCGGCACTGCCGGAGCGGTCATATACCTGAGTGATTCCTTGACCTTTTTGAAGGTGCAGAACACGTTGCCTACGCAGGGGTTCATGGGAATATCGGTTGCCTTGCTGGGCTTGAATGATCCAATCGGAATTGTATTTTCGGGTCTGTTTTTCGGATACTTGATTGTGGGTGGACAAAAAATGCAAATCTTTGGCTTGTCCCCGGAAGTGATTGATATCATTACCGGAATGATTGTGTATTTCAGTGCTCTTGCCATAGTCTTTCAAAACGCTGCAAAACGGATATTTCGAATGAAAGCGGTGGATGAATAATGGTATTCCTATTACAACAAACATTGTTTTTTACGATGCCATTGCTTGTTGTAGCAATTGGTGGTTTGTTTTCAGAAAAAGCTGGTATTGTGAACATCGCACTGGAAGGGATCATGGTCTTTGGTGCATTTACTGGCATCTTGTTTCTGTACTTGTTTCGGGATTCGTTGTCGGGGCAGAATGCATTGTTAATGGCAATGATGATTGCTGCCATCGGTGGAGGACTTCTTGGATTGATGCATGCATATGCAACCGTATCCATGAATGCCAACCAGTCGATCAGTGGCATGTCCTTGAATATTTTGGCTCCAGCAATTGCCGTGTTCGTAGCAAAGCAAGTTACTCCCAGCGAGCTCATACCATTCCGACAAAAGTTCTTTATTGAAAGTGTGCCAGTCTTAAGCAAAATTCCCATCCTGGGACCGATATTGTTTGAACGAGCTTACATCACGACATACATCGCCATATTCATCTTCATCATTGCATTAATCATCATCAATCGGACCAAGTTCGGTCTTCATATCAAAGCGAGTGGAGAACATCCGCAAGCATTGGATGCCGCCGGTGTCAAGGTGAAGCGAGTACGATACACGAGTGTCTTGTTATCTGGAGCATTGGCCGGATTGGGAGGAGTCGTATTCTTCATTCCCACATCGGTTGAGTTTAGTGCAAATGTATCAGGATATGGTTTCCTAGCCATTGCCGTGTTGGTGTTCAGCAGATGGAACATTCGCAACATCATTTTCACATCGTTTATATTCGGATTTATGCAAACCGTGGCAACAACATATAGTCAGATAAGCTTGTTTGACAACTTATCGTTTATTCCGGCAGAGTTTTATCGGATGTTGCCCTATGTCACCACAATATTGATTTTGTTGCTCTCACGTGGCGAATCCGCTGCACCAAGTGCAATTGGAAAACCATATGATGTATCAAAAAGATAGGAGAGATTTGTTATGAGTGAATCGATGCAAATGCACATTCAGTTAGATAAAAGCCAAGCAGCCAAGTATGCTTTCATTCCAGGTTCACCAGATCGATGCAAACGAATTGCGGAGCATTTGGACAACAGCAAATTCGTTAATCAGAATCGTGAGTTCACAACATATGAAGGGTATTTGGAAGGCGAAAAAGTATTGATTGTTTCAACTGGGATCGGAGGCCCCTCTGCGGCAATCGCGGTAGAAGAATTGTCGAAAATCGGTGTCGATACGATGATCCGGATTGGAACATGTGCTTCGCTGCATGAAGATGTCAAGAAGGGAGATATTGTACTGCCGAATGGTGTTGTGAAAATGGAAGGTACGAGTCAACATTATCTGCCCCTCGAGTTTCCAGCGGTACCCGATTACTTCTTGTTGAAAACCTTGGAAACGGCTGCACAAACATTGGGTTACGATCCAAAAATTGGTGTGAACATCACCAAAGATTCCTTTTATACGCAGATGGAAGCCGATACCAAACCCGTTGCAAAAGAGTTGCTGAATAAATGGGAAAGTTATCTCCGCGGAGGAGCACAAACGACATCAATGGAGTCTGCTACAATATTCAGTGTCGCCAGTTCCATTGGGATTCGCGTGGCAACCGCTTTGGTTTCCGCAACGGATGTCGTTGGCGCCAAAAGCCAAAACATCTACGGGTTGGATCTGGAACAGCGAGTAATCGAAGTAGCGGTGGAAGCAATGAAACAAGTGATCAGGACAGACAAATAAGTTTTCATCCTCCTTGGACAATGGTTTGAGTATTTGAACATCGTGTATCCGCGAAAAATTGCTCAAACCATTGTCATATTTGTGATACAATAGTAGTGAGTAAGCCTACAAATTGATTAGGAGGAGTACAAATGAAACAGCCAAAAAAGCCACTTTATGTAGAGGTATATGAAACATTATACAAACTCATTGAATCAAAGGAATATTTACCGGGACAAAAAATCCCTGGTGAAATCGAACTATCCAAACAATTGAATGTTAGTCGCAGCACCTTGCGACAAGCATTGCTGATTATGAAAGAGAACGGTCTGATATACAACATACAAGGATCCGGCAATTATGTATCATTCAACCAAGAAGAAGCTCCCGTCGGTCTTGAAAAACTGGTTCCGCTGATACCTACGTTTTCGACGAAAGAGGTGCAGGGAGAGCTCATGAATGTCCAATTCGATGTGCCGTCGTCCTACAATTCAAAAAAGCTTGGATTGGGGGATAGCAGTGTGGTCATGATGTGTCACAAACTGTATCAACAGAACAAGACCAACATAGGATATTCCTTTTTCACGATTCCGGTCGGAGTACTGGCCGATCATGATGTGAACATTCAAGATCATTCGCAGATCTCCACGTTTGTAGATGGCGATTTGTACGAGTTTGCAGCCAAGTCACATGCAAGCATAGTATTTAGTGAGGTTGGGGAGTTCCTAAGTGACTTACTCCATCGACCGGTACACCAAGAATGCATTATGATCGAAGAAGTTTTTTATGATGCTACAGGGCTTTCTTTGGCGATAGTACGACAATACATATTACCGGAGTTCTTTCAACTGGTACTATCAAGGACGGCAATCTAAGTTGTGAACTGGGTTTGATATCAATACGAGTTAGGAGTACAATATGCACGAAATAATCATTGAATACATGGGGATTGCAGCCTCATTCATTATATTGGTTGCATTGCTGCACAAATCCATCAAGAAGTTGCGGTTCATCAATCTTGTTGGTGGTATACTTATGCTGACCTATGGGATTTTGATTCAGAAAGCACCGGTTATCATTATGAACAGTGGAACGGTGTTAATCAATCTGTATCATTTGCGAAAGATTCTTCTATCAAAAGATTATTTTCAGGTGTTATCTGTTCGAACGGACAGTGAGTTTTTATCGATGTTTATGAACTTTTTCGATCAAGAGTTACCACAAAAATTGAAACCGATGGATAAAGTTCTCCGCCAAACGGATTATTGCTTCTTCATATTGCGGAACATGGTGCCGGCGGGGTTGTTTGTATTACGACATCATTCTGCTACAACGATTGAGGTTGTGTTGGATTTTGCAACTCCGGAGTATCGTGATTTTCAGACAGGTGAGTACCTGTTTGACAATGCGAAAAAACTGTTGAAAGAACATGGTTATACCAAGTTTCTGACTTATAGTGATAACGCACGTCACATTCGATACTTAAAACGTATGGACTATCGAGAGATCGATATCGATGGAACGACGGCATACGTGAAGCAGCTTTGAACGATGCCGTCTCGATTCCCAAAATGCATGACTAAGTTCCATTATCAAGTCTGCTAGGAAGTTTCCCAAGTTCAATATATCGATCATTGATGATAATGTACGGATTGATTCCATTTGATAACAGTCCACTACGATTTGATTTGCATCGCCAATCTCTTGTTTCGAGATGATGGAATGAAAAGATCGGTATTGCGATGATGATGTTTCAAAGCTGTCGGCACTTGGTTCGAATCGCTCCCGGAATGCCAGTGAAAATGAGATAGTTAAGCCGTTAACGGTTTGGCTATTTTTTATTTTCATAGAGTCACAACTTGCAGGACCCTTGTTGTGATATAATGGTTATGAAGGAGAGGATCACATGAAACGACTGCAATCGATTGCAACCGTACAGATCGATGTCAAATCCATCGAGTCCAGCCTGTTGCAACAAGAACTGATCGATGAGAGAAAACTGTGGCTTGCGGGCTTCGATGACGGCAGGCGCGCAACGCACAATGCCATCGCGGCAAATTTATTCTTTGGAAACAAGAAACTGATGATCGTATCCATCCACAATCAAAAAGTATACCAGTTGAACAACACGAAAGAGGGATTCAAGGTGTTTGAGATCGGCGATGTGTCGCAAGGCGTTTCGATGACGAGCATCGGATTGCTCCATCCGAGTGTTGAGCTCGTTGGATACTCCGACCTGCGATGTTTCATCAAAGTGACGAAGAACAAATCGATGCTCAAAGCGTTCCGGAAAGGTTTGAACAAATAGTTCACGTTAATGTGCACGATTGTTGTGTTGTCGAGCGGCTTTCGAATCTTTTTGGAATCCAGTTGAAAATTTAATGGCTAGGCCGTTTGCGGGCTGGCTATTTGTTTGCCATGGCAACGGCCAAGTGGTTTCTTGTTTACTACCAAAATCGAGTATGATAGAATGATACAAAGGAGATGATGGAATGAGAAAAGAACTACCAGTAGGAGCAAAGTTCGCGATTCCCCTGTTGTTCTTGATCATCGGCTTCAACATTCCGATGTTTTTGCGATTATTCATGGATACGGAGAACACGAGTTTCCTGAGTACCACGGTAAAAATCGTGTTTTTGTCACTGGTTATGTTTGTACTCATACCCCGGGTCATCGGTATTCCATCCAAGGAGAACCCCGAACACAACTTGTCTAGGATCGGTTTGACCAAGCGCCAGGTATCGTGGACATCGATCGTGTTGGGAATCGGATTGGGGGTCATCTCACTGTCGTTCATGTTGTTCGGTTCGGCGGTTACCGGCGGGTACGCATTCGACATCGGCCGATTGGAATTGTCGCATGTGTATTTCAGTCTCGTGCCCGGCGTGTTTGAAGAAGTCGTGTTTCGCGGTTATCTGATGATTGTTGCGATTGCTTTTTTCAAAAGCATCAAGAAAGCGGCGATCTTTCAAATTGTCATCTTCACATTGTCCCACATGAAGGATTTCAGCGGCTGGGGGATTGTCGACATGATCACGGTCGGCATCATTGCGATTGCCTTCACCTATGTCGTGTTCAAGACAGGGCATCTCTATACGGCAATCGTATTTCATTTCATCCACGATGCGTTCCTCTTCGTCGTACAAAAGGCCAACGGACTGGAATCGTTCATCGATCACCTCGCCTTCTATGCGTTCGTATGGTTGGGCATGGTGGTGATTGTCGTCGTGACCAGATACGCCGTAGGCAAATGGGATATCGGCAGTCCGATGCTGTATGTCCAAGACGAGTGAATGCGGAAACGCTGATCTAACGGTATCGTAGTGTCCGCGTTCAATCCGATGTCGTTTACGCCGATTTTACTATCCGCCATCGATATGATAAAATATGAGATATGACATCATGACGGGTGGAATCAAACACCATAGCGTAGATGATGCGATGGAAGGAGGAAACCATTGAAGATCATGAAAAAAATCAAGGAGTCGGAAGCCTATCAGGAGATGCAGCGGCTCAAGGCATTTCAAGAGGTGAAAACAGTCGACATCGATTTGAAGGACATTGAAACCAGTCTGAAACAACACGATTTGATTGACGATCGCTTGTTGTGGTTCGCCGGGTATGACGATACCGCGCATGTGACCCAAAACGCAATTGCCGCCAATTTGCTTTATGGCAAAAAACGTTATGTGATCATCTCCTTATCTGGTACCACGCTGTACCGGTCGAGGAACTCCAAGAAAGGCTTTGTGGTATCACGTATTGGCGATACGTCGTACAAGATCCGCATGTCAAGAATGGGCATCTGGCATCCCCACGTGGAGCTGGTCGGGTTTGAAGACCACACTCATTACATCAAAGTGATGGAAAACAAACAGATCTTGAAATCATTCAAACAGGCCCTGTGATGGCTTCCGTCATCGGCCGCACGAGCGCATCCGGTTGGAACATGCTATGAAATCAAAAGACCAGAAATGGTCTTTTTTTGCTATAATGAAGAAAAGGAGCGTGGACCAATGTTCATAGAGGACACTATCATTTTCACCATGGCCTTCGTGTTTTATGCCGCAGCCATCGGCATTCATCTACTCACGTTGGCAAACGTCATCCCATTCACCTCGATCAATGGTGGCCGCAGTGCATCGTTTAAAGCACAGGCAAAACAGTCGCGAGCAAGCATTGCCGTCTTGATCTTGGGTGGTATTGTCGTACTGGTTGGGTTGCTTGTACCCAATGTACGTGAGACGATTGTGTATCTGATCGTGGTCGGATTGTTGGCGTCGATGTGGACCGCAGGCACCGTGTTGCAGCTTCTCGGCACACGTTTCGAACGTTATGTCGTCGTGTGGATCAATCTGATTGGAGCGGTGTCGCACATTGCGCTTGTCGTATCGTTCTTTCGCTAGATCGAATTGAAAAAACAAACGTCCTATTGCGGACGTTTTTTGGTATACTGAAAAGGGGAGGCATTCGATCTTGCTCCGAAGGGAGGACCAACCGTATGAATGACTGGAACCAGTTGTATGACGTCATTGCAGCCATTGCGCGTACCTGGAAATTGCCCGGTGTCGCATGGGGCATCGCCAATCCTGAGGGTGTGATGGTGGAACACTTTCATGGAGTGTTGCGACAAGGCATCGATCGTCCCGTTACAGCGGACACCGTCTTTTGCGTTGCATCGATCGCAAAGGTCGTGGTCGCACTTGCGGTGCTGCATCTGGTTGAGACAGGCCAACTGGAGTTGGACGATGACGTCAACGATATCATTCCTGAACTTCGGTTGCCGGATACGTCGGATCCGATCACGATCGGATCGCTATTGGCCCATCGATCCGGGTTACCGGATTTCACGATGCGTCAGTATGCCGATTTGCTGGCCCATCCGGATTGGACGCTGGAGCAATATTTGAAGAACAGTTCACCCTGGCGTAATGCACCCGAACAACGGTCGTTTCGCTATAGTAACTTCGGATACGACCTCCTTGGACGGATTATCGAACGCGTTACATCAACGCCTTTTATCGACTATATGGATACCTTGTTGCAGCGACTTGACATGACCGACAGCAGTTTCGCCAAACCCGAGCATGTCGAACAAGTAGCGTGGCCACATCTGCGGATTCCCGCGCTGACACCCAGCGCGACCTACCCCTACAGCAACCTCGATGCGCCCTCGAGTTCGCTTCATACGACGGTGCGCGACATGTTGAAATTGTATGGGAACATGTCGTCCGTGATTTCACCGGCAATGTTTGAGACGATGACGAGAGTGCGATCCGAGCGGGGTTATTATCCGTTTTACGGTGGAACCGGACTGGGCATCAACATCGGGCGATTTGCCGATGAACCGGTATTCAGTCATGGCGGGATGGGGTTCGGGTTCACAGCATTCTATATGATATTCCCACAGCGTGGCGTCTCGGCCATCCTGATGTGCAACGAAGAATCGTATGCCCACGACCAGATCTATCACGCCATTGCCAGCGCGATTACCGATCAGCCGGTGCCATTATCACAACCATCTTGGATCGTCGGGCTTGCCGATATCCATCAAAAGCAGGGACTGACGGCGATGTTCGACACGGCACGACGATGGCGAGACGAGCATCCCGATCAGTACCAGGTTGATCGTTACGATCTAATCAACTTGACATATCAGATGATCGTAGCCGATCGCCAGGACATTTTGCGGGACTTTCTTGCCGGATATCTTACCCTGTACCCGGACGATGCGGAGGCCCTGGATCTTGTGCGCCAATTTGATGTTTGATGTTTTTCATGCGAAACAAAAAACGCAACCGCGATGGTTGCGTTTTGCTTGTTCAGCGGGTCCTTACATGACGCTTTCGACGACGTTGGGGAAGAACGTTGATACCACGACGAAGGCGAGAATCAGGAAGAACAGATAGGCGAACAGCTTTTTGCCGGCGACGAGCTCGAGCCCGGCGAGACCGGCGAGGGCGTAGACCAGGTACTGCTGGACGAGATTGAAGTAGCCGAGCACCATGTCGCTTCCTTCAAATTCAAAACCAAACAAGGCTTGTGCGTTTTCAAATGCATAAAGCAGGATGATGATGAAACCGAGAATGGCACCGATGGCGCTGTAGAATTTTTTCATGGGGGTCCTCCTTCAGGATTGATTAATTTCATTATAGTGAAAAACGGGACAATGTTCAAGCACTTGTCACGAAATTAACATTTCCGGTGACAAAATCAATCGGTGACAGGCGTTAACAGGGGAATCAGATACCGCCCGTCGATCTCGCCATGGGAAAGCAATGTGGCGACGGGGACAAGTTCGCCATCTTGGCGCATGAACAGGATGTGTTCCTGCAGACAACCGCTCGCCTCATAGACATAACTTGTTCCTTCGATCTCGAAGAACTCCTCGCCGATTTGATCGCAGGGGCCACCGGCATAGGCGTAGACCACTTCGCCCATGATGTGGAAGTCAAGCCAGTAGTAGTCGGCTTCATCCGCTTCAAACGCTTCCGGTTCCCGGACAATCTCTTCGAGTTCCGGCAGGAGCGAGTCGAGGGTGATGATGCCTTCGTTGATCGCCGTCTGCAGGTGAAGATAGTCATCGCCGGTGAGAATGAAGTACGTCATCGAGGGATCGCAGCCGCGGTAGCGGAAGCCGTAATTGTATTCCGGCCCGCTGTAGAAGACTTTTTCAAACTCCCGATTGCAGAACAGCCCTCGGTGCTGTTTCTCATAGATGTAATAGCCGTCCACGCGGTTTTCACTGACGATTTCGTATTCCGGTGAACCGCAGGAGGCGAGCAATCCCACAAGGAGGAGAATCAACATTCGTTTCATGGCAGTCCTCCTTTCCACTTTCAGTATACTCCTGTCAAAGGCAAATGAAAAGAAACGAATGACAACGCCGGTGAATTTTCCACACAATCGTTGAAGTTGGGGCTTTTAATCGTATTCAAATAGGGGTATAATGGTTATGTATACCACAAGAAAGCGTGATGTTATGAAACAGAAACAGGATTTGGGATTGCGCTTTGTCGCATATCTGATCGATTCGCTGGTGGTTTCGATCATCGGCAGCATCTTCACCTTCGCCACGATCCGTCCGTCATTCGAATTCGGCTTCGACATCGAGTTCGGTGTCCAGTACATCGATGAAATCGTGTTTTTCGCGATCTATTACATCGGTTTCGTGTTCTACAACGGCGGCCAGACACTTGGCAAACTCGCCACCAACCAAAAGATCGTCAGCTATTCCGGCGAACCGCTCGAACGCAACAAATTGTTGTTGCGCGAAGTCATGAAAGTGCTGTTTTTGCCGGTCGCGTTCGTCTCGTTTCTGTTCGCGCTCTTCCGCGACGACAACAAGACGCTGCACGATCTGCTCGTCGACACGATCGTCGTCGTGGAAAAACAACCGGCAAAGGAACCGCCCAAGCAACCGACATCCAAACCACAAAGCGATGACGACGATCCGTTCAAGGACGTCTACAAGACCGACCGCAAAGACGATTACTACGAATGAATCAGCGCCCTCGCAGCGGCTTGACGCTGCGCGTTGCCGTGACCTTTCTGGGACTGTCGGCGGTGTTGGCGTTGGCGGTCTTTCAGATGGATCTGCGCGGGTACGAAACACGCGTGCGGATCAATCAGTACGTTCTGTATCAAAATGAGGAACTTGCATGCGTCGATGCCGTCTTCACCGATCATGACGGCGACTACCGCATCGCTTGCTCGTCGCAGTATCTGCTCAAGAGCGGCTTTGTCGAATACGACTTGCCATCGGCGTTGGAAGAAGCGGTCGTGACCATCGACGATCTGTCGGATCATGTCACAATCACGCGCCTCGAGTGAAAAGAATTGCGTTTTGCGCGCAGTGTGATACAATATGTGTGATACCGAAAGGAGTGTTGCATGATGGAGTACAACTTCCACCAACACGTCACCAAAGACGACTACGTCGCCTTTGTCATGAATCATCTCAAGATGAGTTTCTACAAACCCTTCAACATGGCCCTGTTCATTGTCAGCGTGGGCTATCTGTTGATCAGTCCGATTCTCGATCCGGGCAACTTCACGTTCCTGTTCATCGGCCTCGGCATCGTGCTGTTGCTGGTCGCGATGATGTTCTACGCCCGCAAGAACGCGGCCAAGACCTACGACAACAGCGCCGCCCAGTTCGACATGTCCTACCGCGTCAACGACGAAGGCCTTACCTACATCCTCGACGAAGGCCAGCTCGAAAAGAAGTGGGGTGAGTTCTACAGCGTCAAGGAGACCGAAGAGTACCTCTATGTCTATGTCAACAAGAACAGCGGCATGGTCATCGTCAAGCGCGAAGTTCCCAATGACGCACTCTCCTTCGTCAAACAAAAACTCACCTTGCACGTTCTCCCCAAACGCGTGAAACTGCTCAAGGAGACCGACTGACCGCCGAAACTTCGGCGGTTTTTTTGTAAGGTCTTTCAAATTGTTTCGACCTATGATACAATGATGTTGTTGAATACATCAATGGAGGCCGGTCATGGGACGGATACTGTGCATTGACAACTCGGAGACCATCCGCAAGATCGTCAGAGACTGCGTCGAGGATCTCGGCTATGTTTGTTTTGAAGCGGAAAACGGCGCCGTCGCACTGGATCAGGTGGACGACCTCGATCCGCTTGACATGATTGTCCTCGATTGGAACATGCCGGTGATGAGCGGGCGGGAGACGCTCGCCAGGCTGCGCCAGCACGACAAGACCAAGGATGTCATCATCCTGGTCCTGATCAAGATCGAAAACAAGGATCAGGTCATGGAAGCCGTCGAGCTGGGCGCGACCAACTACATGCTGAAGCCGTTTGGCGTCAACAGCCTGCAGGACAAAATCGAAGAATTGATGACAAATGCAGTGTAAGCTGCATTTTTGTTAGGAGGCAGCCATGAACATTGAAATCTACGACAGCAACCTCACTGCCAAGGACGTGAGGGAGAATCCCGTGCAGATCGCCTGTCGCGGGCTCGTCGTCAAGGACGACAAGATCCTCACCGTCCGCGCCGCTCGGTACGACATCACGATGTTGCCGGGCGGGCGGGTCGAAGCCGACGAATCGTTTGCGGAAACGGTCGTTCGCGAGGTGCTTGAGGAAACCGGGGTGCAGGTAATTGTCCGGCATGAGACGGTGCGCATCATCGAACACTTTGATGGCCAGAGTTTCATGAACATTTATCATCTTTGTGATTATGTTAATGATACTGAAACCACGCATTTTACCGAAGAAGAAGTAGAACTTGGTTTCGAAATCGTGTGGTGGGACAAGGACGACTTGCTGGCCAATCTGGCCACCAACGAGACCTTGCATGCCCATGGCACGAACATTCACAACCGGGAATTCCTCGGTGTTATCCACAGTCTGGAGGAGGATCGTTGATGAGCACGATGAACATCACCAAGTCGAAATTCATGGAGTACATCCGCTGCGACCGCTACGCCGCGCTCAACCACATTTACAAGCGCAAGGATCTGGACGATGCGGCAATGGACCGGTATTACGATCTGATCGATTCGCTGGAACAGTTCAATCCCGACACCGACGACGACATTCTGTCACCGGATCTGGAACAACTGCAGATCATGATGCCCTATTTCACCAAGATCGAGGAACTGGCAGCCCGCAAAATCATCAGTGACTGGGGTGGTGAGACGCGCTACGGAACGACCTATGGCACCCAGAAACTGTTTCTTCGCGACCATCGAAATTTCAACCTCATGTGTTATGTAGACATCTACAATAAACAAGATAACCAAGTTAACATAATCGAAGTAAAGGCCACGACCACAAACAAGTTCCTGGCCATGGGCTATACCGAGAACAAAGTCCGCCATACCATCTTTGAAGCCGATGACACGGGGATTCTGCGACTCCGCGAGGAGCGTGATCCGACGCTCCTGGAGAACCGCAAGTACCTCAATCAGCGCAAGAAGCTGTTCGAACGCTTCACCGACGAAGGCGCATATGTGTACGATTTGGCCTTCCAGCGCTTTGTCATCGATGCCGATGTTCCGCAGGCGCGGTATTATCTCGGGGTTCTCAATCACGAATATGTCCACGACGGGGAAACCTTCGAAGGTGAACCCGTTTACGATAAAAACATAATCACACTCATAGATTTGACTACGATTACTGAGGAAATGATGTCGAAGATGACACAGGCCATCGATTTGGTCGTCGATCGCATCATCGCCGATGATGAATCCCGCGTGCGTCTTGGCAAGCACTGCCAGCTCAAGAAACAGCGGGAGTGCATATTCAAAGATTTGTGTTACGATCGTTTCCCCAAGAAGAACTCGATTCTCATGTACATCGACAAGCACCACGGGTTCAAGGACGAACACGGTGAAAAACACGATTATTTCGATTTGATCGATGACGATTACCTGGCGATGACCGACGTTCCTCACGAATGGCTGAATCGCCGCAACAATCAGATCCAACGCGACTGCGCACTGACCCAAAAACCTTATGTTGACCAAGGTAAAATCCGCGATGGGATTGCGGAAATTCGCTATCCGATCTATCACTTGGACTTCGAAAGTTTTCCTTGTCCGCTGCCGCGTTTCGCCGGTGAAAAGGCCTACACGCAAAGCCTCTTCCAGTTCAGTCTCCACATCGAACACGAACCCGGCGTCTGCGACAAGGAACACGATCACATCGAATATCTCGCCCCCGATCACGCCGATCATCGGCTCGATCTGGTCCAAGCGATGTGCGCCGCCATCCCCCGTGACGGCGGCAGTGTGATGGTGTACAATCAGGCGTTCGAGAAAACCCGCATCCGCGAGCTCGCCGCGCTCTATCCGCAATATGCGGATCACCTCGCGGACATTGCCGATCGCCTGTTCGATCTGATGCACATCGTCAAAACCAATACGAAACTCTATACGGGGCTTGGTTACGACGAAGAACGAGCCAAGACGGTGAACTTCTATCACGAGGATCTGGCCGGCAGCTATTCCATTAAAAAGGTGTTGCCGATCTTCAGTGAACTGACCTATCAGGGAATGCGCGTCGGCAACGGCATGGAAGCCGTCTACGCCTATGCCTCGTTCGCCACGCTCGGTGCGGCCGAACGGGCCGAACTGCGCCACGCATTGATTGAATACTGCAAGCAGGACACCTGGGCGATGGTGGAAATCCTCGCCGCGCTCAGAAAGATATGAGAATTGGTTTACAATTTGTTTCATTGTGTTATAATGAATTGATTATATTTTCAGAGGAGGAACAATAATGGCAAAAGTGGACAAACTGTCCGGTAGCAAAGTACGGGTTGAAATAGATGTGACGGCCCATCACTTCGAACACGGACTCGATCACGCATTCGAAGCGGTGAAGGGCGACGTCGAAGTCAAGGGCTTCCGCAAAGGCAAAGTCCCCAGAGCGATCTACGAACAGAAATTCGGCGTCGAATCGCTCTACGAAGAAGCAATCAATCACGTGCTCGGCGAAACCTATTACAACGCCGTCATGGAACACGACCTCGAGGTTGTCGCGCAACCGAAAATCGATCTCGACATCACCACCATCGAACGCGGCAAGGATTTCAGCTATGTGGCCACCGTGGCCGTCAAGCCGGACATCGAACTCGGGGAGTACAAAGGACTTACATTTAAGAAACAGAGCGACGAAGTCACCGACGAGGACGTCCAGAACGACATCGACAAACTGCGTGAGCAAAACGCCGAATTGGTGTTGAAAGAAGCGGGTACGCTGGAATCCGGCGACACCGCGATCTTCGATTTCGAAGGATTCGTCGACGACGAACCGTTCGAGGGCGGCAAAGCCGAGAACTACGAACTGAAAATCGGCAGCGGCCAGTTCATCCCCGGTTTCGAAGACCAGATGATCGGCATGGCCGTGGGCGAAGAAAAAGACCTCAACGTCACCTTCCCCGAGAACTATCAGGCCGAGAACCTCAAAGGCAAGGACGCCGTGTTCAAAGTCAAACTGCATGAAATGAAAGTGCGCGAACTGCCGGAACTCACCGATGAGTTCGTCAAGGAACTCGACAAGGACGGCATCGAGACGGTCGACCAGCTGAAGGCCGACGCGAAACAACGCCTCGAAGAGCAACTCAAGCAGAAAAACAAGAACGAGCGCATCGATTTCGCGGTCACCGAAGCAACCAACAACGCGACCTTCGAACTGCCCGAAGAAATGATCGTCGAAGAGAAGAACCGGCTGATGGACAACGTCGCCCAGCAGGCCAAACAATACAACCTCGACCTCGACACCTATCTCCAGTTCTCCGGTATCAGCAAAGAGGACTTCGAAAAGAATCTGATGAAGGACGCCGAGAAATCGCTGTCCTACAACCTCGTCATCGAAGCCATCGGCAAAGCCGAAGGCATCGAAGCGACCGACGAGGAACGCGAAGCCAAATATCAGGACATCGCCGACCAGTACAACATGGGTCTCGATCAAGTCAAGGCAGCCGTCAACGACAGCGCCGTCGACTCCGAGATCAAATATCGCAAGACGATTGATTTCCTCGTAGATAGCTTGATAATCGAATAATTAACATAATCCCAAGCACGCTTGGGATTTTTGTGTGAGGTGATTTCATGATCCAACTTGTCGTCGCCGACATGGACGGCACCCTGCTCAACGATGAACTGACCATCTCGCCCCGCAATCAAGCGGCGATCAACGCGATCCGCGCCCGCGGCATCCATTTCGCGTTTGCGACCGGCCGGCCCGATCAGTTGATGAAGGAATACGTCGATCAAATGGAGGTCGATGGACCGATCATCATGTGCAACGGGTCGATCGTCGGTCATCCCCTGCGCGAAGAACGGCTGTTCGAAGAACTGCTGGACGCTGACACCGTACAACAGGTCGTCGATTACTGTGAATCGCGGGACATGATCTACATGATTTACACCCGCGAGCAGATTCTGTGCAAACCCAATTTTCGCAGCAATTTCTTCGTGGCTCGGGGCGAAACGCTCCCTGCCATCCAGCGACCGGTATTCACCGATCTGTCCACATTCACCGGTGACGTCCGTCAACTTGCCGTCAACAAGATTCTGATCGTCGAACCCGATCAGGACACCTACGCGCAAGCCAAACAGGAACTGATCCAGCTGTTGCCCAATCACCGCGTGTTGTCGAGTCAGAACACCTTCATCGACGTCAATCCGAACGGCACCAGCAAAGGGCGCGCGCTGCGCATCCTGTGTGATCATTACGACATCGAGCTGGATGCGGTGGTCGCCTTCGGCGATCAGGAAAACGACATCGAAATGTTGCAAGAAGCCGGCATCGGCGTCGCGATGGCGAACGCCAAAGCGCCGATTCAGGCGGTGGCCGACGAAGTCACCGCTCGCAATACCGACGACGGGTTCGCCCGTTGGATCGAAACGAATTTGTTACGGTAAGCAGTTTCATCTTAACAAATTCGTTTTTGTATATTACAATGAAAGCAAGGAGGTGTGACCATGAAACGCATCGGACAAGCCGTCAGCCCCGGGCTGGCCAAAGCGCCCGCGCACATCGTGCGAGCGGTCTCATGGTCCTTGCCCAAACAAGCGGTCGCAAACGTTGACTCCGAACTGGAGAAGATCGACGAAGCGATTATGTTAACAACAAATGAACTGCAAAAAATAAAGAATAAAACTAGTTCAACCTCAAATCAACACGACACCGACATCATCCAGGTTCACCTCGCCATCGCACGTGATCCGGAGGTCCGCAAGCGGGTTCGCCAGCGGATCGAACAGGAATCCTGCGACGCCGCATATGCGTATTACGTGGAAATGGAAGCGGTATTGGAATCGTTCGCGAAGCATGACGATACGTACATCGGCGAACGCAAGAGCGACATCCTCGATGTCCGCGACCGGATGCTGTCCCATCTGCATGTCCCGATCGCACCCGTCGCCAAGCTCGACAGGGACGTGATTCTGGTCGGTGACGATCTGATGCCAAGTCGTTTTCTGCAATACGATCTGCAGCACGTCAAGGGGATTGTCACCCGCAAGGGCGGAATGATCTCGCATACCGTCATTCTCGCTCGTGCCAGCGGCATTCCGATGCTGGTTGGAGTGGAAGGACTGGAGAACGTGAAACAGGGGCAAATCGTCATTCTGGACGGTTTGAACGGCTGTGTCATGTTCGATCCCGATCCGGATGAACAAGCCGACTACGCCGGACAACTGGCCGATTACACGGAGTTGATCACGACGTTGGTCGAAGAATCGCCGTCTGCTCCGGCGACGAAACCGATTCAAGCCAACATCCATGGTTCCGATAACATTGACGGCGTGCGCCGTTACGGCGCCGACGGCATCGGATTGTTCCGCACCGAGATGATCTACATGAAAGCAACCGCGATTCCATCGGAGGACGAACAATACGACATCTACAAGGCTGTTTTGGCACAGGTCGACGGACCAATCGTCGTCCGCACCCTGGACATCGGAGCCGACAAACAGCTTCCGTATCTGTCGCGGTCATCCGAACTCCGCGGCATCGCCCACTCCCTTGCTCATCCGGAGTTGCTGAAGCCGCAGTTGGGTGCGTTGTTGCGCGCATCGGGTGAAGGCGATCTGCGGATGCTCCTGCCGATGGTGCGCAGCACCACCGAAATCCGCCGCTTCAAAGCAATCCTGGCGCGGCTTGTGACAAGCAAGACGATGACCATTCCGCTCGGTATCATGGTGGAAACCGTCGATGCCCTCAAGAACATCGATTCGCTGGCGCGGGAAGTAGACTTTCTGTCAATTGGCACCAACGATCTCAAAGCGGAACTGAGCGCCGCCGGGCGAGCGCAGGGTGGTTCATGGTACGATCCGACGCTGCTGGCTGCGGTGAACCGGATCATTCAGACGGGGCATCGTCACGGCATCGAAGTGACACTTTGCGGTGAAATGGCCGCCGATCCGATGCTTGCTCCGGTGCTGTTCGGACTCGATCTCGATGTCTGGAGCGTACGCCCCCAAGCCATCCCGCTGATTCGTCGTGAATTGCGAAAAATGGATTATGATAACTGTAGAAAAACAGCTCTGGAATGTTTAAAAACGAATAGTGAAGAAAAATTGCGTTCGGTTCTGGAACGCCACTGGAAAGGAGTCCAATCATGATGAAGAAAAGTTACAAGATCATTGACGAAACGGGGCTGCATGCCCGTCCCGCGACGCTGCTCGTGCAAGAAGCGGCAAAATTCAAGAACGACATCTCCATCGAGTACAACGGCAATCTGTTGACGATGAAATCGATCATGGCCGTGCTCAGTCTCGGCGTACCGCAGAATGCGACGATCACGATTCATGTCGACGGCGAGGATGCGGAAGTCGTGTTCGCCGCCTTGGAACAAATTCTCGCCAAGCATCAACTGATTTGAAGGAGTGGAGTCGACGACTTCACTTTTTTGTTCGTATTGCTTTCCATACGGCCGTCCATTCGATATAATATTACTCGATACAAGTCCGACGCATTCGGTGCTTATATATTGTAAAAAGTTACAATTACGAGTATAATGTAAATGAAGAAGGTTCGTATAGAAGAGGTGATAGCATGTACCAAATGAATGTCCTCACAGAAGGCGTATTGCCCAGTATCGCGATTCGTGGAATCGCGCCCTTTCCGCATACCGATCTTCGCATTGAAGTAGGACGCAATGTCAGCAAGAAGGCATTGCTCGAAGCCGAAAAGAACTATGACTCGCACGTATTGCTGCTGATTCAGGAAAATCCGATGCACGACACCCCGACCAAGTCGAACGTGCTCGACCACGGCGTGGTCGCCAAAATCGGAATCAAGATAAAGCTGCCAAACGGCAATTACAAAGTCAAATTCGACCCGATCATCCGGGCCGAACTCTTACAAATCCAACAAACCGAACCGTACTTCATCACGCGTTTCAAGACGATGCCGACCATTCAGGACGACATCGATCAGGAACTTGCCTTGGTGCGCATGCTTGCCAAGCAAGTGCTCGACAACAGCAAGAACCTGCTGAAGAATCCCAAAGCCAGTCTGGAAGCGATCCAGAATGGTGTTTCGAGCGACAAACTCTGTGATATTGTCGCCAACAGTCTGAAAATCAGCGAGAACCAGAAATTCAAATACATCGAAACCGCGTCGCTCAACCAGCGTCTCACCTATCTGCTCGAAGACATCGAGAAAGAGAAGTACATGACGCAGATCGAAAACCAGATCAACATGACCGTCAAGAAGAACATCGACGAGAACCAGAAAGAGTACTACCTGCGCGAAAAAATGAAAGCGATCCAGGAAGAACTCGGCGACAAGGTCAAGAAAGAAAGCGACATCGAAGAACTGAAAGACAAGATCCTCGCCAAAAAAATGCCCGAACACATCGAAGAAAAAGCGCTGTACGAGCTGTCTCGCTATCAGTCGTTGCCCGCCAGCAGCGGGGAATCGGGTGTCATCCGCACCTACCTCGACTTCCTCGTCGATCTGCCCTGGCACGAAATCAGCATCGACGAAACCGACATCAAGAAAGCTGAGCAGGCGCTCGACAGCACCCACTTCGGTCTCGAAAAAGTCAAAGAACGCATCATCGAATACCTGGCGGTCAAGATACTGACCGGTAAAAACCCCCAAACGATATTATGTTTAGTTGGTCCTCCGGGCGTTGGTAAGACCTCGCTCGCCCAATCGATCGCCAAAGCCCTCGGCCGTAATTTCGTCAAGCAGTCGCTTGGCGGCGTCAAGGACGAAAGTGAGATCCGCGGCCATCGCCGCACCTATCTGGGCGCATTGCCGGGCCGCATTCTCCAAGGCATGAAAAAAGCCAAGGTCGTCAACCCGGTCTTCCTCCTCGATGAAATCGACAAGCTCGGATTCGACTACAAAGGCGATCCCAGTGCCGCTCTGCTCGAGGTCCTCGACCCCGAACAGAACGCCAAATTCAGCGATCATTACCTCGAAGAACAATACGATCTGTCACAGGTTCTGTTCATCGCCACCGCCAACTATCTCGGCAACATTCCGGCGCCGCTCCGCGATCGGATGGAAATCATCGAACTGTCGAGCTACACCGAAATCGAGAAACTCAACATCGCCAAGGAACATCTCATCGAGAAACAGCTCCTGACGCATGGTCTCGAACCGGAGAAGTTCGTCGTCGGCGACGAGGCGATCATGGAACTGATCCGCTCCTACACCCGCGAAGCGGGAGTCCGCCAGCTCGACCGCATCTTCGGATCGCTGATCCGCAAGGCGATCAAAATCATTCTCGGCGACAAGAAGGAGCAGGTGGAAGTCACCGCCGACAACATCGTCGACTTCCTCGGCAAACCGCGTTTCACCAACACCAAAGCGGAAAAAGACGATCAGGTCGGCGTCGTTACCGGACTCGCCTACACGCAGTTCGGCGGCGACACGATGCCAATCGAAGTCACCTACTACAAAGGCAAAGGCAACCTCGTACTCACCGGGAAACTCGGTGACGTGATGAAGGAAAGCGCCCAAGCCGCGTTGTCCTACGTCAAATCGAACGCCGACAAGTTCGGCATCGACACGACGATCTTCAACGACAACGACATCCACATTCACGTGCCCGAAGGCGCCGTCCCCAAAGACGGACCGTCGGCCGGCGTGACGATCACCACCGGCATCATCAGTGCGCTCACCAACAAGAAGGTCGATCATTTCCTCGGCATGACCGGGGAAATCACCCTCCGGGGCCGCGTGCTGCCGATCGGCGGACTGAAAGAGAAGTCGATCGCCGCGCATCGCAGCGGCCTGAAGACGATCATGATTCCGCTGGACAACAAAAAGGATCTCGAAGACATCCCCCAGGACGTCAAGGATCAGCTGGAGATCGTTCCCGTCGAAACGATGGACGAAATTCTCACCCGCGCTCTCAAATAGAAGCCAGCTCACGCAGCTGGCTTTTTTCATTGCGTTTGGGTGGGGGTTCTTGGTATACTACATACAGAAAGAGGTGATGCGATGCGCAACTGGATTATCGCCATACTGTTTGTCGGTCTGCTCGCGGGATCCTTGTGGCAGGAGCCAAGCGGCGACATCATCGATGGATTCTCGGGAGCGACCAATGCGACTTTCAATCCCGAAATCGATGAAGTCGGCGGTGTCAGCGCCTATGGCGAGGACGACGAGGAAGACGACGAAGACGATGAACACGAAGACGAGGAGGAAGACGATTGACAGTCACGATTTCGCTCGTTATCATAATCGCTTTGGTATCCTATTTCTTCGCGAAACAACTGCATCAGTATCGCCTCGGGCTGTACGCACTGGCGACCATCGCCGTGTTCGTCGAACACGAGCAAGGGAACTATCTGACGTATGGGTTTGTGGCTCTGGCATTCTTTCTCGTCGTGATGTACACCGGTGCGCTTCAGCGTGGCAAGCTGCGCAAGCAGTTGGCCATGGTACGAGCCGAATGGGCGGTCGTCGGCTCGCTGTTGCTGATCCCACACTTCCTGGTGTTCACGGAATTCGTGTTGGACGAGCTGGGACTGTGGCAAGCGCCATTGAACTATTGGCTGGGTGTGATCGCCGGTTTGATGATTGTACCGCTCGCAATCACGTCTCTACGGATCGTTCGAAAACAGTTGCGGTATCCCCAGTGGAAGCACCTGCACCGGATGTCGTACCTCCTGTATGCCTTGGTCGCCTTGCATCTGATCGTATTGGGGAATCAACGCCTGCCGTTTTATCTGATTTTATTTGGAACATACCTGGTGATGCGACTATTCACCTGGTGGGAACAACATAATCTTCGAATCAACACACGAAAATCCAATCAAAAACGAGTCGGATGATCTCGACTCGTTTTCATTTTGCGATGAATGCATTCCTTACGCAAGATAGTTACAAAACGAACGATAATTATAGTCATAATCAGAATTCGAAATCCAATATTGACATATGACCACTGGTCATATATAATAGAATTAGGCTTAACAAAGGGAAGTGAGTAAAAATGCCCAAACCTACCTACTTCAACTTGTCAAACGATAAAAAAGAACGAATTTTCAATGCTGGAGTGCTCGAATTCAGTTATCACGACCGCTTTGATGCATCGGTGAACACGATTGTCCGGATCGCGAATATTTCCAAAGGCAGCTTCTATCAATATTTTGAAGACAAGGACGAGTTTTTCTGGTTCGTGGTGACCGAAATCATCTTTGGAACCGTGGAAACCTACGAAGCGCTCCTCGAAAAACACGAAGGCGACTTTCTGCAAACCGAGGAAGAGTTGTTTTTGAGTCTGTTGGACCTGTTTGATGACGTCAAATACCGCAATCTGCTGTCGAATGTGTTCAAAACCTCCTACATGGAACTGAAAGCGAAACTGACGAGCAAGGGATCCACCATTTACTTCGACATGTACGATACGCTCATGAAATTCGGCTTCAAGGGCTACAACATCAAATCCAAGGAGGATTTTTTGATCGCCTTCGAAATGGTTCGGAACGTCTCGAATCACACCATCATGTCGATGATCACCAACGACCTCAGTAAAAACGACACGAAGGACCTGTATTACCGCCAGATCGCCTATCTCACCAATGGTTTGAAACGCCGCGGCTTGTTTGCATGAACCACATAACGGACATCTCGTGTCCGTTTTTGTTTGGGGGCATTGTGGTCTTGCATATTGACGGTGTGAACTGTTAACATAATGATCGATGCGATCAACGACGGGGGAAGCGACATTTTCCCTTTGCATTAACCATTTTCGTTGCGACTGGAATGTGGTAAGATAAGACTGTATGGAAAGGATGATCACATGAAAACATGGAATCTGGAAGCACTGTATCCGTCGTTCGAGTCGGAGGAGTTCCAACAGGCTCTGAACACAATTGACGACATGGTGGAGCAGGCCATCGCCTTCGCGACCAAGGAACTGACGTCCACCGACGACGCGCACCGCAAACTGAAAGACTATCTGACGCATGCCGAGAAGATGCGTTCGATCGTCCACCGCAGCTACGCCTACTGCTCGCTGACAATCAGCGTCGATACCCTCAATGAAGACGCCGCCAAGTACATGAATCGGTTGCAGGCGACAATGGCCAAGACGGCGTTGCCGAGCACATTGTTTGCCAAATGGCTGCCGCAAGTGGAGAATCTCGATGAACTGATCGAAACCGACCCCGAACTGAAGGAAGTCGAATTCTATTTGAAACGCATTGTTGACGGCAGCAAGTACGTTCTTACCGACAAAGAAGAGATGATCATCTCCAAGTTGCAGCAGACCGGCTCCACCGCCTGGGGTCGCCTGCAGGGAGAACTGACATCGACATTGAAAGTCGATTACGACGGCAAGGACATCACCCTGAGTGAGGTGCGCAATCTCTCCAGTGACCCGTCACAAGACGTGCGCAAGGCCGCCTACGAGGCCGAGCAAGCCGCGTATCCGAAGATTGCCCAGGCCGTTGCATACGCCATGAACGGGGTAAAAGGAGAAGTCAACATAATTTCCGAGATGCGCGGATTCGCCAGTCCGCTGGCGCAGGCCGTGTACAACTCGCGCATGGAAGAATCAACGCTGCAGGCATTGATCAGCAGCATGAAAACCTACCTGCCGCACTTCCACAAGTACTTGAAACGCAAAGCCGAATTGCTCGGACACAAGAACGGATTACCGTATTACGACATCTTCGCCCCCGTCGGAGAATCCAATCGCACCTTTACCGAAGAAGAGGCGATGGAATTCATTTTCGACAATTTCAAGACCTTCAGTCCCGAACTGGAAGGCCTTGCGCGCCGGGCCTGGGAGGAAGAGTGGATTGATTTCACCCCGCGTCAAGGCAAACGCGGCGGTGCCTTCTGTTCCAACTTGCACCCGATCAAAGAGTCGCGAATCATGACGAACTTCACCGGCAGTTTCTCGAACGTGATCACGCTTGCCCACGAACTGGGTCACGCCTACCATGGCGACCGCATCTTCAAGGAGAAGGTGTTCAACAGCTCCTACACAATGCCCGTGGCCGAAACAGCATCGACATTCTGCGAGACGATCGTCAAGAACGCCGCCCTCAAGGAAGCCGACACGGAGGAGCAAATCTTCATTCTCGAACAGTCGCTCAAGGGCTCCACGCAAGTGATCGTCGATATTCTCAGCCGCTTCATTTTCGAGCAGAACGTCTTCGATGCGCGGAAAACCACACCGCTCAATGTACGGATGCTCAACGACATGATGCTGGCCGCGCAGCAAGAAGCTTACGGCGACAGCCTCGATCCCGATTACATGGCACCGTATGCATGGCTCAACAAACCGCATTACTACCGCGGCGGATTGTCGTTCTACAACTTCCCGTACGCCTTCGGTCTGTTGTTCGCCAAAGGCATTTACGCCGAATTTGTCAAACAGGGAGCTCCGTTTGTCGATAAGATCAACCTGCTTCTCCAGAAAACCGGCCAGATGACGGTGGAAGACGTCGCTTCACTGGTTGGCCTGGATCTCAAGAGCCAATCGTTCTGGGACAGCAGTCTCGAAGTCATCAAACAGGAAATCGATTTGTTCCTGGAACTCACCGCCTGATTCCGTCAAACGGTTTGCATCGCTTGTTGCAAACCGTTTTTTTTATGGTATCATAGGGATGTTTGGAGGAATCACCATGTCCGATAAGACCAAAGGCATCGTTTTCATCCTGATCGCATCGCTAGGCTTCGCGTTCATGAGCATCTTCGTGAAACTGGCCGGGGACATCCCGGTATTTCAGAAGGTGTTCTTTCGTAATTTCGTCTCGATGATCGTCTCGTTGATTATGGTAACAGCCCATAAAGACTCTTATTACGGTAAGAAAGAACATCAGAAGTTATTGCTGCTTCGAAGTTCGCTGGGGACGGCGGGGATGCTGCTGTTTTTCTGGTCGATTGGCCAACTGGTGGCCGCCGATGCCAACATGTTGAACAAGCTGAGCTCATTCTTCCTGATTCTGTTCAGTTTCCTGTTTCTCGGTGAGCGCATCACCAGAAAACAGCTGATTGCGATTGTCGTCGCGTTCTTGGGATCGCTCTTCATCATCAAACCATCCTTTGATTTCAATGTCCTTCCTTATCTTACCAGCCTACTGGCTGCGATGTTTGCCGGTGGCGCCTATACGGTATTGCGGGTGTTGGGCAAGAAGGAGAAGTATTACACGATCGTTTTGTACTTTTCCACGTTCAGCGTGATCGCGTTGCTGCCGTTTGTCATCATATATTATCAACCGGTTACGGGAATACAGTGGCTTTACCTTATGTTAACTGGGGTTGGAGCGACCATTGGACAGTTCGGAACGACATTGGCGTACAAGTATGCCCCGGCCAGTGAAATTTCCATTTTCAACTACTCCAACGTTGTATTCATCACACTTCTTGCGATTCCGATTCTCGGTGAGATCCCGGATTATCTCAGTCTCATCGGGTATGTGGTGATCTTTGCGGCTTCCTTCGCTATGTTCCAATCAAAGAAAACAAAAGAAATCACGCCATCAGCGTGATTTTTTTGTTATAATGAATATGAATTGGAGGGAGATTCATGGTTCCGACCTTGACGATTATCGCGCTTTTGTTTGGCGCCATCGTGTGTGTCGCCGTTCCCACGTTGCTGTACGTGTGGATGCGCAAGCGCGCCAATCAGCTGCTATTGGCCGCGTTTGCAGGTGGGCTTGGTTTCTTCGTCATGCAGATTGTCATCCGGATTCCGATTGTTCAGGTTGTGGCGATGACCGATTGGTTCGCCAATCTCGCCCCGTTTCTCGCGGCGTTGCTGCTGGGCAGCACAGCTGCGTTGTTTGAGACCGTCGGACGATACGGGACAATGGTCATCTTTCTGAAGGACGACAAACGATTCAGTGCCGCCTTTGCGCACGGCGTATGGCACGGAGGCGTGGAAGCAATCATGCTGGTTGGTCTCAATTTCGGCATTTACGCGGTGTTCGCGATCTTGCTCAACATCGGACTCATGGACGGCATCGCAGCGAGCTTTTCCGATTCCACCACCGATCTTGGGGAAACCATTTCGTTGCTGACGGACGTGCTGACAACAACGCCGTGGCACGAGTTCCTGTGGGGAACGTTTGAGCGCGTCGTGACGATCTTCATCCATATCGGATTGAGTGTGTTGGTGATGTTTTCGCGCTATCGGAGGCAGTTTCGATACACTGCTCTTGCGTTTTTGATCCACATGACGCTGGATACGTTGATTGTTGTTCTCGTCCAACAAGGCATGAGTATATTTATTATTGAATTAACCGCACTGGCTTTTGCTATTTGCGTCGTTATCATAATCAAATTCGTATATCGTGAATACAAAAAAGATCATTTTAAACAGGAAGAAGTGAATGCTCATGATTGATTTTCGCAGCGATACCGTGACCAAACCGACGAAAGCGATGCGCAAGGCCATGGCAGAGGCCATTGTCGGCGATGATGTCTACGGCGATGACCCCACCATCAATGAACTGGAACGGCTGGCCGCCGCGTTAACGGGCAAGGAAGCCGCTTTGTTCGTTCCTTCGGGAACAATGGGGAATCAGTTGTCCATCTACACCCACACCAAACGCGGCGATGAAATCATTGTCGGAAGTGGCTCGCACATCAAGAACTACGAAGTCGGAGCCAGCGCCGTGCTCAGTGGTGTCAGTTTTCACTTGATTGACGAACAACGCGGCATGATGCCGCTTGTGTTGATTGAAGCGGGAATTCGCGGCGATGACATTCATTATCCCGATACGGCAGTGATCTGTCTTGAGAACGCCCACGGCAGTGGTGTTGTCCTTCCATTAGACTACATGCGTGCGGTTCATGAACTGGCTCAGAAATACGCCATCAAAGTCCATCTTGACGGCGCCCGGTTGTTCAATGCCGCAACGCATCTTGGCTGCACGGCAAAAGAAATCGCCCAACACGTCGACAGCGTAACGTTCTGTCTGTCCAAAGGGCTGGCCAGTCCGATCGGAAGCATGATCTGTGGGGACGAAGCGTTCATCCGGCGCGCTCGCAAGGGACGCAAGCTGCTCGGTGGCGGGATGCGCCAAGTCGGTATTCTCGGCGCAGCCGGACTGATCAGTTTACAGGAAATGACAGAGCGATTGCATGTCGATCACGACAACGCCAAATATCTGGCCGGACTCTTGGATCAACTGCCGGAGTTCGATGTGGACAACGACCGCCTCGACATCAACATGGTCTTCGTACGCAGCACGCTGGACTTCAAGGACCTCGCCGCCTACTTGAAACAGCATGACGTCATTATTGGCGGATACAAAGGAGCGTATTTGCGCTTGGCCGTCCACAATGATATTCAACGCAGCGACATTGACTATCTTTTTGATCGCATAAAGGATTATGTTAAGGAGGTTCAACATGCCTAAAACAGAACCGTTTTTCCACAAAGGAACCAACAATCAAGGCGTTTTGTTGTGTCATACTCTGGCCGGTGAACCGGCCCAGATGAAGGAACTGGGGAAAAAACTCAACAAGAAGGGATACACGGTCAGTTGTCCGCTTTATGCGGGTCATGGTGGTACGTTCAATGACGTCATCCAAACCGAAGTCACCGATTGGTACGACACCGTTCTTCAGGCATACGATGAACTGGCCTCCCAGGTGGATGGCGTGTATGCGGTGGGCATGTCGATCGGCGGCACGTTCGCCGTCAAACTCGCGCAGGACAAGGAGCTGAAAGGAGTCATCAGCATCAATGGCCCGGTCATCGGTTTCGATCTGCCCAACGACGTGTTCAATTTTGCCAAGAATACCGATGATCAAGCGCTCATCAAGCGATACACCGTCCATCGTCATCATTATTTCCGATTCGTCACCGAACTGGGTCAGATCGAGAATCTCAAACGCATCACCTGTCCGCTGTTCGTGCTGCAAGGCAGCCTGGATCTGGCGCGTTACAAGACGTCGGCGATGCTATTGATGGATTACGTCAGTTCCGAAACCAAGCAGCGTCGCGATTACGCCAACAGCATGCATTTGATTCTGCAGGACAACGACAAGAAACAGGCGATCAAGGACATCATCGCATTCATCGAAGACAATTGATCTTCATTGATGTACTTCTATGGTTGAAATTTCGAACTTGTGATACAATTATGGTATCTGTATAAAGGAGTGTTGACATGGCAATATTAGGCATTTTGGGGCTCGCTGCCCTGTTTGTCCTGTTCAGTTTCTCGTTTGCCAATCTGCAGGAACTGTCGGGAAGCAAGCAAGTCCGCTACGATGAAGACTATTATGTCATCGACGATTTCACCGGCGAAGTCGAAGTGACGGTGAAACAACAAGACATCTACAACTACATGCTGTCGGCCAAAATGGCCACCTTCAAGGAAATCGAACTGGCCACCGACTGCGACAAAAAGGACATCGACGAGTTGATCTTCCTCGGTGTGCTCAAAGAAATCAAGGCGAGCAAGAAAGCACCCTCGACGACGCTCAACTATGTCAAGGCCGTCGCCGCCGTTCTCGTCATCGCGTTCGTGTTCTACAGCGCCAACTATTACCTGTTGGTGCGCGTCAACCTGCGTTTTGTGGGAATTCTCCTCTATGGTGGATTCTTCGTGGCGATGGCGAACATTTACTTCGCCCGTTTCGCCAAACTCGATGAGAAATTCGCCGCCGCGCTCAGCATCGGTGTCGTCGGGTTGGTCGCGGTCACGCTCGTGTTCTATCTGATTTTTGGTGGCCGCACCTATTTCCATGCCGACGCTTACAGCGATCTGATCGCCGTCAGCGAAGATCAGTTCGGCAACGATGTCGAAACCGTCGACGTTTCGACCTTGCCGATTGTCGACAAGACCTACGGGGCCAAGCTGGGATCGCTCAAACTCGGCGAATACCCCGGCATCGGCAGTGAGTTCGAAACCGGCGCCTACAGTGACATTCTCTATCAGGGCGAACAATACCTCGTGTCGCCCCTGGAATACCGCGGCATCTTCAAATGGTTCAACAACAATGCCGTCGGTACCCCCGGCTACATCATGATCAACAAGGTCACCGCCGAAACGACGCTCGTCAATCTTCGCGAAACGACCGGCGAAGGCATGATTTATACGCCAAGTGCGTTTTTCAATCAGGATCTGACGCGGCATGCGTACATGAACGGCATGTTCAGATACCGCCTCGAAGCGACCTTCTTTGAAATTGACGAAGACGGACACCCGTATTATGTCCTCCAATACAGTCTGCCGACGATCTTCATCAACGGCGGCCGCGACATCGCCAAGATCGCCGTCGTCGATGCGATTACCGGCGACATCGGCATTTACGATCCCGCCGACGTCCCCGACTGGGTCGAAAGCGTCTATCCGCCCGATCTGTTGTTGCGTCAACTCAATTACTGGGGCTCGCTCCAGGAAGGCTGGATCAACTCGATCTTCGGTCAGCGCGGCGTGCTTCAGTCGTCGAATGGCCGTCGTACGATCAAGAACGGCGATGAGCTGTATTACTTCACCGGCCTGACCAGCGCCGGCAGCGACGAATCCACGATCGGCTTCGTCTATATGAACACCCGCACCAAGGAGACGAAACTCTACAAGTTCCCCGGCGCGACCGAACAGGCGGCGATGAACAAGGCGCTGACGTTGTTGCCGCAGAACAACATTTCAACCTCGTTCCCGATTCCCATCAACGTCAATGAGACACCGACCTACTTCATCGCCATCAAGGGCGAAGACGGCCGCATTCTCCGCCACGTCTTCATGAGCGTGCAGGAGTTGGAAGTCTACGGCATCGAAGAAACCAAGGCACGAGCCTATACCGACTACCTGCAGCGGCTCTCGAGCGCCAACACCGACGATCTGGAAACGATCACCGGGACGATCACCGGCATCACCAGTTATGTCCTCGAAGGCAATACGATCTACTGGGTCGAACTGGACGATGACGAGTGGTACATGCTCGATGTGTCCTCATTCGAAAGCGACGTGATGATGTACTTCGTCGGTCTCGATGTCGGCGACGACGTCGAATTCCACGTCCAGACCAACACCGTCATCGACATCACCACCGAATGATCAAAAAAAGAGCTCTCAGGAGCTCTTTTTCTTACGTTTTTTCCGTTTGTTCTCTTTGTCGAGATTGATGAAGATCTTCTCGATGCCGACGTTCAGATTGTCTTCCTCGCGAAGCAGGACGATCGATCGTTTGACGATGATTTCCTCAAACAACGTCAGCGAGAGGTACAGCAGGAAGATGATGAAGAATCCGAAGAACCAGATTTCGAACATGCCGGTGTTGCCCAGCAGGAAGTACCAGGTGAGGCCGCCGCCCCAGGTGACGCCGAGCCAGATGTAGACATTCAGTTTGATGCGCGGGTTGTTGGCGGCGACCCACAGGATGAAGGGGTAGAATCCCAGGGTCAGAAACAGGGCGAACAAGCCGGCGGTGTACAGATGCACCTTGGTCCAAAACGGGAGATGATCGAGCGACGGCGCAAGTGAGGAAACGATCAAGAAACCGGTCGCGATGTAAATGAACAGATGATGTCGTTTGTTCTTGTATTTCTCGATTGCGAAGAGACCGAGAATCGACGATTGAATGGCGAATCCGGTGTAGGCCGCCCAGACGATGAACAGCACGCGGTTTTCAATCGAGAAGCGGTTGCCGATCTGGCTGAAGGTGTGTTGGAAGGGGTTTTCCATCGTGCCGAAGACGAACGTGAAAATGAGCGCACTGAGAAGCAGCGTCATGATCACATATCGCTGGGTGCGTTCGCGGAGGAGCGATTTTTGAATGTCGAGAAACTGTTTTTGCTCGAGTTCGGCGCGAATTTTCTCCTTGTCGATTTTCGGTACGGTCGTGTTGTCCATGCAATCCCCCCTGTGGTCCATATTATATCACAGTTGTTTGCGAAAATCATCAACGATTGATGGGGAATGTGGTACAATGATGGAAAGGATGTGATGTCATGATCGTCAGAAGCGCGGCCTTCATAAAAAGCGCCACCCAACCGGATCACTACCCCCCGGGCAACCGCCCGGAGATTTTGCTTGCCGGTCGCAGCAACGTCGGCAAAAGTTCGTTCATCAACAGCATCCTCAACCGCAAGAACATCGCGCACACCTCGGGTCAGCCGGGCAAGACGCAGACACTCAATTTCTATCTCGTAAACGACGAACTCCACCTCGTCGACGTACCCGGCTACGGCTACGCCAGAGTCAGCAAGACCGAACGGGCCGCATTCGCGGTGATGATCGACGAGTATCTCCGCACCAGGAGTCAGTTGAAGTTGGTCATCCTGCTCGTCGATCTGCGTCACAAGCCGACCGACGACGACATTCAAATGTTCGAGTATCTCGCCGCCTACGACATTCCGACGGTGGTCGTTGGCACGAAGATGGACAAGGTCGCGAAAACGCAGCGGCGCAAACACGAGAAGCGCATCCTCGAAACACTCAACATATCGGAAGGGCAGTTTCTGCCCTATTCCAGCACCACCAAGGAAAACATCGACATCATCTACGATCTCATCGATCAGGTATTGGAGGGAGAGAAATGAAAGTACTGTTCGTCGGCGGCACCGGATTGATTTCCACCGCCGTGTCGAAACAAGCCGTGAAGCGCGGCATCGATCTGTATGTTCTCAACCGTGGACACAACAACCACGTCCTGCCGAAACAAGTGACGACGTTGACCGCCGACATCAATGACAAGGATGCGGTAAGAAGGGTCCTCGCGGGCCATCGTTTCGACAGCATCGTCGAATGGATCGCGTTCACGCCGGAACACGTCAAGCGCGATGTTGAACTGTTCCAGGGCATCACCGATCAGTACGTCTTCATCTCCAGTGCCTCGGCCTATCAGAAACCGCTGCCGACACTGCCGATCACCGAGGACGTACCACTCGACAATTCCTATTGGGAGTACAGCCGCAACAAACAGCGCTGTGAAGAGTATCTGAACGAGGTCAACGGACCGGATTTTCCGGTCACGATCATCCGTCCGTCTCACACCTACAACGATCATTCGCTCGTTGGCCAACTCAAGAGTTGGGCGCATCCGTATACGATCCTGCATCGCATCGCGAACGATCAGCCGGTGATTCTCGGCGATCAAGGCATGCAGCTGTGGACACTTACCTACAACGCCGATTTCGCGGCCGGGTTCCTCGACGTTCTGGGCAATCCGGCGACCTACGGCGAAACCTATCATCTGACCAGCGACAAGGCCTACACCTGGGAGCGCATCCATGAACTGATGTGCGATGCGATGGGCAAGAAGCCCAACGTCATCTACATTCCATGGGACGTGATCTTCGAACACTTTCCCGAGTTCAAACCGGAAATTCTCGGCGACAAGTACAAAAGCGCCATCTTCGACAACAGCAAGATCAAGGCCGTGGCGCCCCATTACACCTCGCAAACGGAATACGGCACGATCGTCAAAAAAGCCGTCAAGCACTACCGAAAACACAAACAGCTTCAAACCGTCGACGAGGAATTCCTGCGTCGCTACGACGCGTTGATCGACGCCTATCGTTCAACCTCCAGTTGAATGCGCGGTAAGATGTTGCGTTTCTTGGGCTTCTTTGGTATACTATTCATGTTAGTGAGGTGAAAATCCGTGTTGAACATGAACTCCTACAAGTATTATCAGTCCGATTTTCGTGGAAGTGGACCCAAAGAAGAGAAGAAAAACGACCTCGCGGTCGACACGAATCTGTTCTTCATCATTTAGGTTGGCCGGTGGCCAACTTTTTTTTCATACCTGTTTACAAACACAGGTGATTGTGGTATTATGACCGTAAATACAAGGAACCGGAAGAGTACTGGTAGAGACACCTTAGAGAGTCCGCGGGTGGTGCAAGCGGATGGGTCGACGCCACGAAGGTCGCCGGGGAGTAGCCGACGTGAACAACGAGTAGCGACGGACGTTCATCACGTTACGATGCCGAGTGCCCGGACGTGTCCGGGAAACAAGGTGGTACCACGGACTATGACAGGTTCGTCCTTATCAGGACGGCCTTTTTATTTTGTTAGGAGGAGTGCGCATGAAAGAATTACCGAAGAAGTACGATCATCACAAGGTCGAAGAAGGGAAGTACGAGTTCTGGCTTGACGGCGGCTATTTCAAAAGCGGCGACAAGACCAAGGAACCCTATACGATCGTGATCCCGCCGCCCAACGTCACCGGCAAGCTCCATCTCGGACATGCCTGGGACAACACGCTGCAGGACATGATCATCCGCCGCAAGCGGATGCAGGGATACGACGCCCTCTATCTCCCCGGCATGGACCACGCCGGCATCGCAACCCAGGCCAAGATCGACGAGAAACTGCGTAGCCAGGGCATTTTTCGCCATGAGCTCGGCCGCGAGAAGTTCCTTGAGATCGCATGGGACTGGAAGAAGGAATACGCCGGCCACATCCGCGAACAGTGGAAGGCACTCGGTGTGTCGGTGGACTACGACAAGGAACGTTTCACGCTCGATGAAGGCCTCAACAAAGCCGTAACCGAAGTGTTCATTCATCTTTATGAAAAAGGTCTCATCTACCGCGGCGAACGGATCATCAACTGGGATGTCGAAGCGAAGACGGCGCTCTCCAACATCGAAGTCGATCACAAGGAAGTCCAAGGCGCATTCTATTACTTCAAATACGAACTCGAAGACGGCTCGGGCTTCTTGGAAATTGCCACCACGCGTCCCGAAACGATGTACGGCGATACCGCCCTGATGGTTCATCCCGAGGACGACCGCTACCACGAGTACGTCGGCAAGCGGGCCTACATCCCCGGCACCGATCGGCTGATTCCGGTCATTTACGACGACTACGTCGACATGGATTTCGGAACCGGCTGCGTCAAGGTCACGCCGGCCCACGACCCCAACGACTTTGAAGTCGGTCAGCGCCACGATCTGCCGATGCCCCTGTGCATGAACGAAGACGGCACGATGAATCACCTTGCCCACAAATACGAAGGCATGGACCGGTTCGCCTGCCGCAAGGCCTGCGTCAAGGACCTGCAGGAAGCGGGTCTGTGCACCAAAATCGAACAGATCACTCACAACGTCGGCCACAGTCAGCGGACCGGCGTCGTCGTCGAACCGCGACTGTCCAAACAATGGTTCGTCAAGATGGAACCACTGAGCAAACAGGCCGTCGAGAAATCGACCGTCCAGTTCGTTCCGGCACGCTTTGAAAAGACCTTTCTGCACTGGATGGACGGCACCTTCGACTGGTGCATCAGCCGCCAGTTGTGGTGGGGTCATCGCATCCCCGCCTGGTACAAGGGCGATGACGTCCACGTCGGTTACGACGCGCCCGAAGGCGATGGTTGGAAACAGGACGAAGACGTCCTCGACACCTGGTTCTCGAGCGCCCTTTGGCCATTCTCGACGCTCGGCTGGCCCGATGACACCGACGATCTGAAACGGTATTATCCGACCACGACGATGGTCACCGGCTACGACATCATATTCTTCTGGGTCGCGCGGATGATCTTCCAAGCGCTCGAATTCACTGGCGAAAGTCCGTTCGAATACTGTCTGATTCACGGTCTGATCCGCGACGCGGACGGCCGCAAGATGTCAAAATCGCTCGGCAATGGTGTCGATCCGATGGACATCAAGGAAGAATACGGCATGGATACGCTGCGCTATTTCCTCACCACCAACAGCGCCCCGGGAATGGATCTGCGCTTTGAAATCGAAAAGGTCGAATCAAGCTGGAACTTCATCAACAAGCTGTGGAACATTTCCCGCTTCACACTGATGAACCTCGGCGACTTCACGATCGACGACGTCGAAATCGACACCGATGACCTGACGTTGTCCGACCGCTGGATTCTCGCCCGGTTGTACGAAACGATCAACGAAACCGACTACAACTATGAAAAATTCGAGTTCGGCGAAGCCGCGAAAAGCGTCCACAGCTTCAGCTGGGACGATTTCGCCTCATGGTACGTCGAAGTCAGCAAAATCGCCCTGCAAAGCGACGATGAAGCGACCGTCAAACGGACCAAATCGATCCTCGCCTATGTGCTTTTGGACATCATGAAACTGCTCCATCCGTTCATGCCGTTTGTGACCGAGGAAATCTACCAGCAACTCCCGCACATCGAAGACTCGATCATGATCTCCCCATGGCCGGACGCCATCGAGGAGTTCGAAGACGCCCAGGCGATTCAGGACTTCGCACGGATTCAAGACATCATCAAGGCGATCCGCAACGTCCGCGCCGAGTACAATGTCGCCCCGGCCAAACCGATTCACATCGTGCTCAAGGTCACCGATCCGCATGCGCAGTCGGTTCTCCAGGAAAACCTGGCGATTCTCGAACGATTCACCTACCCCGAAGCGATCGAGTTCGTTACGGAATATAGTTCGGATAACGAACTGGTATCAATCATCCTCAAGGATGTTGAAATCATTCTCCCACTTGGCGATCTCGTCGACATCGCGCAGGAAATCGCCCGTCTGGAAGGTGAACTGCGCCGTCTCGAAGGGGAAATCAAACGCTGCGAAGGCATGCTCAAGAATCCCAATTTCGTGTCCAAGGCACCGGACTTCAAAGTTCAGCAAGAACGCGACAAACTCGCCGCATACAACGAACAGCACGCCACCACCAAAGCCCGTCTGGCCGAGTTGAAATAACATGTTCAAGTCCGTTCAAGACGGCATTCGCTGGATCGAATCCGTCAAACGTTTCGGAGACAAATACGACTTGTCGCGGATGGAACTCGCGTGCGAATTGCTCGGCCATCCCGAGCGCAAGCTGCCCGTCATTCACATCGCCGGCACCAACGGCAAGGGTTCGACGGTCGCGTATCTTCGTCACATCCTGCTCGAACAAGGCTACCATGTCGGAACCTTCACCAGTCCCTACATCGTTCGCTTCAACGAGCGCATCACCTACGATTACAACGACATTGCCGATGCGGAACTGCTGGAATACATCAACCGCATCCACGACCTGTCGGTTCAAGTCAGGGAGGACTACGATCAGATCATCACGTTTTTCGAACTGATCACGCTCATTTCCTTTTTGTTCTTTGCCGAGCGCGACGTTGATTTCTGCATCTATGAAGTCGGCCTCGGCGGAAAACTCGACGCGACCAACGTCGTACAGCCGTTGATCACCGCGATCACCTCGATCAGCTACGACCACATGGGAGTTCTCGGCGACACCTTGCAGGCCATCGCCACACAGAAACTGGGCATCGCCAAACCCGGCGTGCCGATGGTGACAACCGTCGATGACAGCGATCTGCTGGAACTCTTTCACACCTATACGGACGCGCGCGACGTCCCGCTCGTCGTGGTCGATCGCGCTGCGGTCACCGACATCGATTACGGGGTCGAAACATCGTTTCGATACCAGGGTGAAACCTATCGTATCGCGATGCTCGGCGTGCACCAGGTGTACAATGCCGCACTGGCGATCGAGATCATCCGACAACTCGAAGAACGCGGTATAGTTCGCATTACGAACAATAACCTCAAAGCCGGACTGCTCGCCACCTATTGGCCGGGCCGGATGGAACGCTTCGGCAACATCATCCTCGACGGGGCCCACAACATTGGCGGCGCCCAGGCACTCAAAGACAGCATCGAACTGTTGTATCACGATCGCTACATCAAGGTGCTCTACACATCGATGGCCGACAAGGAATACTATGACATCATCGCCGTCTTGGAAACGTTCGCCGACGAACTTCATTTCACGGAAATCGATTACCCGCGTTGCGAGGACGCTGAGGCGCTCTATGACGTATCGAATCATCCTAGGAAGTTTCTCCGCAAGGATCCGTTGCTGGCGCTGTCCGATCTGCGTCAATTGCAGTCGGGCGAGTTGCTCGTGATCACCGGATCCCTCTATTTCATCAGCGCGATGCGCAAAGAGCTGTGACAATCACAGCTCTTTTTTATGAGCAAAACCACTGTCCTGCTCGTATTATCGGATTGAGGTGATACGATGTACATGATCAAGGAAATGCCGCTCGCCGAACGACCCCGCGAGCGACTCAAACACCACGGAGCGGAAATCGTGCAATCCCATGAACTGATTGCGATCCTGCTCCGTACCGGCAGTCGCCAGGTATCGGTGCTGGAACTGGCCAAACAACTGCTGTATCGGTATGGCTCGCTCAAGGAACTGGCCGATGCGCGGGTCGAGGATTACATGCGGATACCCGGTATCGGGTTCGCCAAGGCGATTGAATTGAAGGCGGCGTTCGAACTCGGTCGCCGCACCGTCCACGAACCGTTCCCGGACAAGATTCCGCTCCGCTCACCCGAACGGATCTATCAGTTTCTCAAGGATCGTTACGATCGCAAGACACAAGAACACCTGGTGGCTCTTTACCTCAACACCAAGGGCGAACTGCTGAAACAAGAAGTGCTGTTCGTGGGCAGTCTCAACGTCAGTGTCGTCCATCCCCGCGAAGTGTTCAAGCACGCTGTCTTGAACAGTGCTGCGAGCGTGGTCATCGCCCACAATCATCCGTCGGGCGATCCGACGCCTTCGCAGCATGACGTCGAAGTGACGAAACTAATTCGCGACAACGGCACGATGATGGACATTCCCCTGCTCGATCACGTGGTGATCGGGCGCGATCGTTATTTTTCATTCAAAGAAAAAGGCGTCATCTGAATGATGACGCCGCTTGTTTGTTAATCTTCTTCCTCTTCATAATTGTAGTATTTGGTGGTCTTGTCATGGTAGTCATCGTCGTGGTATTCGTCGCCATAGGCATCGTTGACGTTGTAGAGTTCGTTGATGTCCTGCGGCTGATAGGTGTAACCATCGAATTCCATCTCCCGCTCGACGGCCAGACGGTGGCGGCTGCGGTAGACGAAGAAGACGACGATGCCCACGAATACGGCCATGCCGGCGAAGCCGATCAGAACAATGCGGATGACGATGCCGTTGGGTGCGAGACGGAACATGTCGATCTGCGCCTGGAATCCGGCGATGTCGGTGATGGTGACATCGTAGGTGCCGGGATCAAGCGTGACCCGGCCGATGACGGCGCGGTTGTTGATCGTAATCGTCGTATTGTTGGCAAGTCCTTCGAGGTAGTAATCCTCATCGGTTTCGGTATGGGTGATGCGGACGGCGATGCGGTCGGTGTCCTGGAAGGTCACGACGCTGTAGCCGGTCGCTTGCGTGATGGTGTACTGTTCGCCCTCAAAGAAACTGTCGTGGAGAAAGTCGAAGGTCTCTTCCTCGTTGACGGTGAACTGGCTCGTATCGTCGCCGGGTATGTCCATGCCGTAGTTGGACGTGAAGGTTCCGATTAGGGTGACGATGGCGTATGCGCCACCGATGACGAGAACCAACATCAGGACTTGGATCAGGGTGTATTTGGAGTTCATGGGATCATCCCTTTCTGTGACAACTCATTATACCACAAGCACCCTGGGATGTGGCAATAGTCAAGCGGATATTTCTTGCGTTTTCGGTGAGATTCGGTATAATGGTTATGGCGCAAGGGATTAAAGTGAATTCTTGTTGACAAACAGGGGCTTATTTGATATCATTTTTACGCTGAATGAAGGCATACCGCACAGAAGAGGTTTTCAAGCATCCCCGCATGCACCTCAATGGCGCGTCTTACACAATAATAAGGAGGTGCTCTATGTACGCAGTCATCGAAACCGGTGGAAAGCAAGTAAAAGTATCGGAAGGCAGTGTCATCTACGTTGAAAAACTGGATGGTGAAGCCGGCGATACGTTCACATTCGACAAGGTGTTGATGGTTGGTGGCGAACAGGTGAAAATCGGCAATCCGTACGTCGACGGTGCGACCGTCGAAGCGAAGGTGGAAAAGCAGGGCAAGCATCGCAAGATCATTGTCTTCAAAATGAAGCCGAAAAAGAAATATCGCCGGAAAAAAGGCCACAGACAACCCTACACGAAATTGACAATCACACGAATCAACGGATAGAATTCATTTGGAGGTGACTAACATGTTGTTCGAAATCAGTATTCAAAAGTGCATGGCTTCGAAAAAAGGTGTCGGATCGACCAAAAACGGACGCGACAGCGAATCCAAACGCCTGGGAGCCAAAGTATCGGACGGTCAGTTCATTACAGCTGGTTCTATCATCTATCGTCAACGCGGCACGAAAGTGCATCCGGGTGTCAACGTCGGCAAAGGCGGCGACGACACGCTGTTCGCGAAAGTTGACGGCGTCGTGAAATACGAACGAGTTGGGAAAGACCGCAAACAAGCTTCGGTATATCCCGAATAATCCACGCACACCAATGGCAAATCACAAATGTGGTTTGCCATTTTCATTGGTTGTTTGGTATAATTATGAAAGAAAGCAGGTGGTTCGATGATCCGACTGGCGACCATCGCCGATCTCGATCGCGTCGACGCTCTCGCAGTCCGCGTCATCGAGCACATGGCGACGGCGAACATCCCGCAGTGGACGCTCGCCTATCCGCGCAAACAACATTATCAAAACGACGTTCGCAACAAGGCTTTGTTCGTCTACGAACAAAATAACCGGATTGTCGGTGCGTTCACGATTCTCCCCGAACAGGATCCACCGTATGAAACGATTGACGGCTGGCTGACGAACCATGGTGAAAGCCTCGTCATCCACCGCGCGATCGTCGATCCCAACAGAGAACGGAGCGGTGTCGCATCAACGCTGATGAACCACGCGTTCGCTCTTGCCCGGCAAGGCGGATTCAAGTCGATCAAGATCGACACCCACCACGACAACTACAAAATGCGGAACTTTCTGCGCAAACACGGCTTCCGGCACATCGGCTATTTGGCCGTGATCGACCGCGAAGCCTACGAACGACTTCTGGAGGACTGACATCATGAAGCGAATCCTCGTACTGGGACCGAGCGGCACCGGCAAGACGACGCTCGGACGCCGACTCGGTGAGAAACTGCATCTGCCGATTCTGCATCTCGACACCGTGTACTGGCTCAAGGATTGGAAACACATCGACAAGCCGGCCTTCCATCACTGGATGGTCGACTATTTGCGCAAGCACGATGGTTGGGTGATCGATGGCAACTACACCAACAACCGTCATTTCGATCTTCGTCTCAAACTGGCCGACACGCTGATCCTTCTCGATTACGGAGTGGACGCGTCACTCAAAGGCATCCACGAACGGGCCGCCAAGTACAAGCACCGCGTGCGCAGCGACATGGCGGAGGGATGTGTCGAAGGCATCGACCAGGTGTTCCTGCAGTACGTCGCATTCTATTACAAGAAGCGGATCAAGTGGCTCCGCTATAAAATCAATCAATTCCGCGGTGAGAAGACGATTCTCGTGTTCCAAAGCCGCGCCGAACTGCATCAATGGTTTGATGCGCTATAGGAGGAGATTCGATGTTCGTCGATCTCGCAACGATACAAGTACATTCCGGCAAGGGCGGTGACGGCACCGTCGCCTTTCGCCGTGAGAAATACGTCCCGATGGGCGGCCCCGCCGGCGGCGACGGCGGCAAGGGCGGCGACGTCTTGTTCATCGGCAACGAAGGCTTGTCGACCTTGATCGAGCTGCAATACAACAAAGTCCTCAAAGCCGAGCCCGGTGAAAACGGCAAGCCGAAAAAAATGAACGGCGCCAACGGCGACGATCTAATCATCGAGGTACCCGTCGGCACCACCATCTACGACAACGACACCGACAAGGTCATCGGCGACATCACCGAACACCAGCAACGCGTGTTGGTGGCCAAGGGCGGTCGCGGCGGTCGCGGCAACGTCAAGTTCACATCGAGTCGCAACACCGCCCCGGAGATCGCCGAAAAAGGCGAACCCGGGTTGTCCCGCAGCATCCGCTGCGAACTGAAGGTCCTCGCCGATGTCGGACTGGTCGGACTGCCGAGCGTCGGCAAGAGCACGTTGATCAGCGTGGTGTCCAACTCGCGACCGAAAATCGCCGCGTATCACTTCACGACGCTGCAACCCAATCTCGGCGTCGTCCGCGTGGAACAGGACAAGAGTTTCGTGATGGCCGATCTGCCCGGATTGATCGAAGGCGCGAGCCAGGGTCAGGGCCTCGGTCTCCAGTTTCTCCGTCACATCGAACGGACGCGGGTGATCCTGCATCTGATCGACATGAGCGGCAGCGAAGGCCGCGATCCGTATCAGGATTATCAGGTCATCCAGAACGAACTGGCGTCCTACAAGTACGACCTGTTGAAACGACCGCAGATCATCGTCGCCAACAAGATGGATCTGCCGGACGCCCAGGACCAGCTGGAACTGTTCCGCGAACAGCTCGATGACGACGTGGAAATCGTCCCCATCAGCGCCTATACGAAAGACAACGTTCAGACACTTCTATACAAGACGATGGACCTGCTCGAACGCACCAAACGATTCGATCTCTACGAGGAAACCGACTACGACGAAGTGGTCGAGTACACGTTCACACCCGACGAGGAAGTCTTCTACATCGAACGCGGCGACGACGGCATCTATGAAGTCAAAGGCAAACCATTGCGCAAGATCTTCGAGATGACCGACTTCACCAAGGATCAGAGCGTCAAACGCTTCAGCCGCATCTTGCGCAGTCTCGGTGTCGATGCGAAACTTCGCGATCTCGGTGTCCAAAACGGCGACACCGTACGCGTCTTCGATTTCGAGTTTGAATTCATCGATTGATCACCCACCGGAATGCGGGCATGCATTCCGGTTTTTGTTATTTGCTGAAATCAATCATAAAGTTCGTTTTACGAACTATAAAATCCATTAACAAAATCTCCGATACTTGGTATAATGAATCTATGGAGCGTGATACATCATGTACAGTTACTTAAGAGGCATCGTCACCGAACATCATCCCGACCACATCACCATTGAGGTGAATCAGGTCGGTTATCAAGTCTATACCCCCAACGCATACGAGTTTCATTTGAACGAGGAAGCCAAGGTGTATGTGTTTCACTACGTCCGCGAGGATGCGATTCTTCTGTATGGCTTCAAGACCAAGGAAGCCAAGGAGTTGTTCATCAAACTGCTCAGCGTCAAGGGCATCGGTCCGAAGAGCGCGATCGCGATTCTTGCGACCGGCAATGTCCAGGACGTGATCGGCGCAATCGAAATCGGCAACGTCAAGTTCCTGAGCAAGTTCCCCGGCATCGGTCCCAAGGCGAGCCAGCAGATCATCCTCGATCTCAAGGGCAAGCTGAGTCTCGACGCCGACAAGATCGTTCGCACCGACAGCATCCGCGAGGTGGAAGAGGCCCTGTCCTCGCTGGGTTACAAGTCCAAGGAAATCAAAAAGGCGATCAAACATCTCGATCCGAGCAAGCCGACCGATCAGCTTGTCAAGGACGCGCTTGGCCAGATGTTGAAATAAGGAGTGTCACAAGGAGGATTCATGAACGGATTCTTTGCGTACGATCCCAGTGTGGATTTGCAGTTCCAGACATTCAGTCTCAGTCACATCATTCCGCTGATTACGATTGTAATCGGCGTTTTCCTTATCTATCGGTATCGCGAGCAGCTGCGCAACTACAAACATGAGAAATGGGTGCGCTACGGGATCGCAACGTTCGCCATCCTCCTCGAAGCATCGTTCCAGATCTGGCAGATGGCGTACGGGGCGTGGAATTTCGCCGAAAGTCTGCCGCTTCATTTGTGCCGCTTGACGTCGTATCTGGGCATCTACACGATGTTCACCAAGGATACGCGCGTCTTTGAAATTGCTTATTTCTGGTCGCTCGCCGGAGTTGTCAGCATCCTGTTTCCCGACATTCTCCATGGAGCGGATCGGTATCGGTATTACCACTTCATGCTCAGCCATATCCTGTTTTTCTTCATGTACATGTACATGCTGTTCGTGCTCGAGTTCGAGTTGACGTTCCGATCCTTCAAGAAAAGCTTCATCGCCTTGTTCGTCCTGGCGGTCGCGGTTGTCATTCCCATCAACAATCTGTTTCAAATGAACTACATGTACCTCCTGGAACCCGGTGACACGCCGTTCGTGATTTTCTGGCAAGACAATTACGTGTTGTATCTGGTGGGATGCATCGGGCTCGTGATGGTTGTCATAACCCTGTGGTATGTGCCGATTCATTTCTACAACAAACATCGATTGAAAGAAGGCGCGTAAAGTGTTTTTCAGCGATCAGGTCGGTCTTGAATTCGTTCCCTTCGGATGGCTTCACATCTTGTTGCTCGTATTGGTGATCGCCGGTGGCGTCACGATCTTTCTGCTTCGCGAGCGTATTCGTTCGTCCCCGAATGAAAGACGTATCGCCATCGCCATGGCCAGTTTCGCGCTGCTGTGGGAACTTGGACTCTACGCATGGAAAGTCGGCAACGGGATTTGGACGTGGGACGACGGGCTGCCGCTCGGACTGTGCGGACTGACGCTCTATCTTGCCATCGCTGCGATCTTCTTCAAACGCTTTGGATTGTTTGAAATCGGATATTACTGGACGTGGGGGGCGATCGCCAGCGTGCTGTTTCCCGACATCGCCTACAGCGTGGACCGGTTCCGATTCTACCAGTTCATGTTCGGACACATGTTTTTCTTTTTCATGTATCTGTACATGATCTTCGTGTATCAATGGTACCCGACCTGGCGGTCGTGGCGAAAGAGCGGTGTCACGCTTGGCATCATCACCGTGATTCTGATCATCGCCGCCAACGTCACCAACACCAACCTCAACTTCATGCTGGAAGCGGAGGACACCCCGCTGACGATGTTCGAAGGCGGCAGCTACTTGATATACCTGCTCGGCACGATCTCCCTGTCGGTCGCGATCATGACCGTGTGGCACTTACCATGGATGATCTATCACCGCAAACAAAAAGCGAACGGTTGACGTTCGCTTTTTTTTATAGTTTGAAGAGTTTCGTGATGGCGTCGTGATCGAGGTTGTTGCTGATCGCGAGCATCAACAGGATCCGCGCTTTCTGACCGTTGAAGTTGCCGCCGAGGATGCACCTGCGGTTGGTGAGGTCGCGACCGCCCCCCTCGTAAGCGTACGTGTCGAGCACCCGTCCCGAGTAACACCGGGACACGATGACGATGTGCACGCCGTTGGCGATCGCCTTGTCAATCGCCGGCATCATGATCGGCGGCAAATTGCCGCGACCGAGTGATTCGATGACGATGCCTTTGGCGTGATGGGCGAGGAAGTGATCGATCAGATCGCCCGACATGCCGGCGTACGCCTTCAACAGATAGGTATCCGAATTGATTTTATTCAACAGTCGATATTGCCGGAAATGGGTGACGTCACGATAGTAGATGACTTCCCCCTGGTCAATGATTCCAAGCGGTCCGAATTCGATCGATTTGAAGGTGTCGAGGCTCATTGTGTGGGTCTTCGTCACTTCAAGGGCGGAATTGATCGTATCGTTCATCACGATCAACGTTCCTTTGCCGATTGATTCCGGAGCTTGGGCAACCTTGATGCTGGATACGAGATTGGTGACCCCATCGTAACCAAATTCACTGGCATTCTTCATTGACCCCGTAAGAATGACCGGTTTTTCCGAGGCGATCACACAGTGAAGATAGAACGCCGTCTCTTCGAGGACATCTGTGCCGTGAATGACGACCGCACCGTCGACATTGTCATCGGCGAGATACGATTCGACAAGCGTGGCAAGTTGCTGCATGTCCGCGTTGGTGATGTAGGGAGATGGCTTCGCAGAAAATTCGTGCACGATCAAATTATCGAACTCATCAAGACCCGATAGTGCGTATAGAATCTCATTGGGAGTGAGCGCGGGGATGACACCCTGCGATATCACATCAAGTTTCATGCCGATCGTACCACCGGTAAAAATCAAAACAACCTTGTTCACAAAATCACCTCACACCTATGATACCACAAAGCTTCCGCGAAGAAGTATACAAAATGTAAAATATCTGTTCACGATTCCAATCGAACCAACCAACACCCATGGTATACATAACTCAATCAAAATTAGACGATCAATATTATATTACCTGTGACCATGATAATCAAAATACGTAAATTTTAATTTCTTGAGTTAGTAAAAGAGAATAAATGAAAAATTTAAATCACTTTTGAACCCTTCGATTATTTTAATTTGAAAGAGAAGGCAAGAGAGGTTGATAGAAGTTGATAAAAATATTTTCCACATTATGCACATAGACGAACATAAAGCCTTTGTTTAGACATCTATTAGAGTTAACATAATATATATTATAGGAAGTTAATACAATCCACAATCAACCCCTCTCTTTTGGTTAGTTGGGCACTATATTCAGCTTTTTATCGCAAAAATCAATAAAAATATACCCTCTTTTGTTGAGTTAACATATTCATAATTAATCAATGACTATATTTATTTTTTCTAAAATCCACTTCTTGTGACACCTGGAAAATGGGGTGTTCTTTTTCTCGTATTTTCCATTTTTATTGATGAAATTCATGTTTTTCCATCAGAAATCAAAACGCGCTCACAGCGAAAATTTCGCATCAAAAAACAGGTAGGGCATCTACCTGCTGTTTCGATTGATTTCAGACCATGTCGTAATTTTGATCATGCTTCGAAACTGATATGCTTCTTCCGCTGCTCGGATGGTGTCATCGTACAGATGCCCGGGGGAATGGCAATCACTGTTCAAGATTGTTCGTACTTCATACTGTTCGGCAATGTCCCAGAACTCGGTTCGCGGGTATGGGTGGACTCTGCCTTGCGGGGTGTCGACTCTAGCGCGTCGATACCCATTGGCGTTGAACTCCAAAATGACAGCTGTCGCTTCGGCACAACTGCAGATCTTGTGCGCAGCTCGTTTGGCATGTTCGTCGAAGTTCAAATAACCGTGCATGTACAGGTCGGGATGAGCGATCATGTCATAGTGACCACTTTGCATCGCGTCACACAAATAGGTGGCATACACATCAAGATGTTCCGGCATTGACAAAGCGAAGGTGCTGATCAGATCGGTATCGTCAAATGTCATCGATATGAAGTGCTGGCCAAGGATCATGTAGTCCAATTTTGATCGCAGTTCTTGCAAATATTCACCTTCGGTGTACCAGTATTCGGCTTCGATTCCTTTTTTGATGGTCAATCGGTCACCATAGGTCTTTTGAACGGTCTCGATATCACGCAGATATTCGTCCAAATCGGCGTCGTTCATGCGGAAGCCCAGGTTGTATTTGTCAAACGGTGCATGGTCGCTGAAGCCCAGTTCGGTGAAGGACTGGACGAGCGCTTCTTTGACGTAATCCTCACAGGTGCCGCCGGCGTGACCGCAGAGCTCGTGATGAGTGTGGTAGTTGATCTTCATCAGTTGATCCGGTAATGGCATCCGACACTGGTTTCGCGCGCCAGCGCGCCGCGGATGATGAGGAGCGCCGTTTGCACCATGTTGAGGGCTTCAAAGTAATATTTCGAGTTGTTCGGATGACGGAGCAGGTTGTATTCCATCTCACCGATCTGTTGCTTGGCGAGCAACAGTCCATCGTTGGTGCGGACGATGCCGACGTACTCGTCCATCAACATCCCCAGTTTGGTTTTCATCGGGATGTAGTTGTAGTTGTGGCTGGTGTGAATCGACACCTGCGGTTGAAAGGACGGCGTTGCCGGCGCGGACTGGTTGATCCAATCGGCGATGCGGCCGCCGAAGACGATGCATTCCAGGAGGGAGTTGGACGCCAGACGATTCGCTCCGTGGACGCCGTTGGAGGCGCATTCCCCATTGGCGAACAGGCGATTCATCGTGGTTTTGCCGTCGATGTCGGTGCGAATGCCACCAACGCCGAAGTGTTCGACGGGACTGACGGGAATCAGATCGTGTTCCATGCGATATCCTTCGTGGGCCAGATGCTCGTAAATGGTTGGAAACCGTTGCTTCAGAAAGGCTTCACCGAGATGCCGGGCATCCAGATACACGTGATCGGTCCAGGTATCGTACATTTCCCGATATATGGCCTGCGACACCTTGTCGCGCGGTGCGAGTTCGAGCCGCTCGTCGTATTTGTTCATGAAGCGTTCGCCTTCGGAGTTGATCAGATGGGCTCCTTCGCCGCGGACCGCTTCACTGATCAGAAACTTCTGACGGTGTTTGGCGTATTCGTTGTGAAACGCCGTCGGGTGGAACTGAACGAACTCCATGTGATCGACGGCGACCCCCGCACGAAATGCGATGGCAATGCCGTCACCGGTGGCGCTGGTGGAATTGGTCGTGGCGCCATAGAGATTGCCGATGCCGCCGGTGGCGAGCACGGTATGATCGGCCAAAACGAGAAAGTTCCCGTTGTCGCCGTTCAGGCAGCTGACGCCGTAACAGATGTTGTCCTGGTGCAGGAGCTCGAGCGCCATCGTGTTTTCGAGAACCTGAATGTTTGGGCGCTTCTTGCATTCGGCGCGGAGCGCCTTCATGATGTCGCGACCGGTAGAATCGCCCCCGGCATGGAGGATGCGGCGCGTCGAATGGCCGCCTTCTTGCGTCAACAGGACATTGCCCGCGTCGTCGCGGTCGAAGGCGACATCGAAGTCCATCAGACGACGGATGTTCTTGCCGGCCTCGTTCACCAGCACGCGGACGGCGTTCTCGTCGTTCAAAAAGGATCCCGCGGTGAGGGTATCCTTGATGTGGGCGTCGAGATTGTCGGGATTGATTGTGAGTTCGCCGGCAATGCCGCCCTGGGCGAGTCGACTGTTGGTGTCGGACAGGTCTTCTTTGACGACGATCACGATCCGTTTGTCCGAATCGATGTTGAGCGCCGTGTAGAGACCGGCAAGTCCGGCACCGACAATGACGATGTCGGTGTTGATTTGGTGCATCGAATCACCTACTAGCTGAGGGAAAGCATCTTGTCTAGCGCCTGGAAGGCCTTTTCTCGGATGTCATCCGGGACGGTCACTTCAAACTGGTTGTGCTTGAGGGCGAGATAGACATCCTCGAGATGCGTCAGTTTCATGTCATAACATTTGAGTCCGGAGTTGAGAATGTGGAAGGTTTTGTTGGGCGAGTGTTTCTTCATCGTGTGGAGGATGCCGTCTTCGGTCCCGACGATGAACTCGTCGTGGTCGCTGTTGATCGTGTATTCCAAGAGACCCTTGGTGCTCCCGACATAATCGGCTTCTTGCAACAGCTCGAGTTTGGCCTCGGGATGAATGATCAGTTGGGCGCTTGGATATTTCGCTTTCATCGTCCGCACGTCGTCCATCGTCAGATCGTTGTGGACGCAGCAAAAGCCGGGCCACAGATCCATGTCGAGGTCGTATTTGTATTTCATGTAGGCGCCGAGATTCTTGTCCGGCACATACAAGAGTTTCTGGTCTTTGTAGTGTTTGATGATTTTCTCGGCATTGCTGCTGGTGACACAGACATCACTAAGTGCCTTAACCCTTGCAGTCGAGTTAACATAACATACGACAACACGGTCGGGATGCTTCTTCCGATACTGTTCGAGCCGCACTTCGGTGACCATGTCGGCCATCGGACAGCCTGCTTCGGCAACCGGTAATAACACGGTTTTTTCAGGACTGAGGATCTTCGCCGTTTCGGCCATAAAATGGACGCCGGCGAAGACGATGATGTCGGCGTCTGTGGACGCTGCAACTTGGCTCAAATAAAGACTGTCGCCGGTGTAATCGGCAACGTCCTGAACGGGTCCTTCCTGATAATAATGCGCCAGTATAACGGCGTTTTTCTCTTCTTTGAGACGACGGATCGCCTCGAACATCTCGGTTTGGTTCATGGGGTTCACCTCAATACTCATTGTACCACCATCGGTGGGCGGGGACAACTACTCAGCTCGCTTACATCCCGAACTGCATCAGAATCGCGAAGGCGATGATGATGAACGGGAACGTGAACGTGCGCAGCAACTTGCGGAACGCCTCTTTGGTGCCGAACGGAGCGACCAGTTCGGGATGATTGGAGACGTCCTGGATGATCTGCTGTTGTTGTTCGGGTGTGACCTTGACGAAATGGACGACGTCCATGCGCACGCCGTTCAATGTCGAGATCTTGATGCTCTCGACATCCAGCGATGCGCCATAGGTCATGAACGCATCTTTGTTGTTGTCTTTGGCAAACGGCAGCAAGTACGCGCCGTTGTCCTTGAAAATCATCGTCAGGCCGTAGCTCCCGAACACCAGACCGGCAATCGCCAGCAACGCGTTGACAACGATCGAGAACGTGTTGACGCTGACAAACATGGCCAGAACGCTGAGTACGGCAAGAAACAGCCAGAACAGCGCTTGTACGGCATAGTAGGAACGCAGTCGCACGAAGTGACGGCGGGTGATGAAGGCGTACAGCGGTACACCGGAACTGCTGATTAGAAAGACGATGGCGATGGCTAGAAAATCCAGATTCATGGTACTCACTCCTCAATGTAATATTATACCACACATCGGCCCATTCTATGATACAATATTTACAGGTGATACCCATGGAATTCAAACGCCCCCTCGCATACCGTGCCCGGCCCGCATCATTCGATCAGATTGTCGGCCAGGACCACATCGTCGGTCCCCACGGCATCGTCCGCAAGATGATCAAAAACGGCAACATGTTCAGCCTCATCCTCTACGGTCCGCCCGGCATCGGCAAGACGACGATCGCGGAAGCGGTCGGCCATGTTTATGGTCTGAGGACCTACAAGTTCAACGCATCGACCGATCGCAAGAGTGAACTCGTCGAAATCATCAAGGAAAGTAAGAACTACGGTGCGATTCTGATCGTCGATGAGATTCATCGCATGAACAAGGACATTCAGGATTATCTGTTGCCCCATGTCGAGGCGGGAGATGTGATCATCATCGGCCTCACCACCAACAATCCCTATCACAGTGTCAATCCCGCCGTTCGGTCCCGTACCCACGTACTCAAACTGAAACCGATTCGTCCGTCCGACATCGTCATGCGACTCAAACAAGTCGAAGCAGAGTTCAAAGACGAACTCACGGCAACCCTTGAAGAGGATGTGTACGACTACATCGCCACCGCCGCTAACAATGAGATTCGCAGCGCCATCAACCAGCTCGAGCTGATCAACATGGCCCATCCCGGTGAAACCGTCACTCGCGACATGGCCAAGGATCTTCTGCTTCAGCCCTCGCTTGCGCTCGACAAGGACGAGGACAACTACTATAACATCCTCTCGGCCTTCCAGAAGTCGATTCGCGGCAGCGACGTCGACGCCGCCCTGCATTATCTGGCCCGGTTGATCGCAATGGAGGATTTGCCATCGATTCTGCGCCGGATGAGCGTCATCGCGTTTGAGGACGTCGGTCTCGCCAACCCGCAGATCGTCAGCCGCATGGACGCCTGCGTCAATGCCTGTGAACGCGTCGGTTTTCCCGAAGCGCGGATTCCGCTGGCGATGCTGGTCGTCGACATGTGCCTCTCCCCGAAATCCAACAGCGCCGCGTCCGCCATCGATGCCGCGCTCAAGGACGTCATGGAGGGTAAAACGCCGAAAATTCCCAATCACATCATCAACGTTGCCAACTTTGAGGACAAGGATCCCTACAAATACCCGCATGATTACGACGACGCGCTCGTCTACCAACAGTACATGCCCAAGGAACTGTTTGACAAGATCTATTACCAGGCCAAGCAAACCGGTCGGTACGAGCGGGCTCTCGACGAACGCAACCAATTGATCAAGAAGGTACTCAAAAAGGACAAATCGTCACGATGATTTGTCCTTTTTTTCATGATAAAGTTGTCGATACGACCGCTCAAACCAAATTGACCGATATTATATCATAATCATTATAAATAAGAATAAATGAATTAATAAAAGCGTTTTACAACTTATAATATCTTGCGACCATTAATGATTGTGCTCGTGTGCTTCGTGATGAACATGATCGTGCTTGTTGTCCTTGGTGCCTTTCGTCAATTCCGGTAGATCTCGTTCCATGAACTTGTAAATTTGATCGATCAGCGATCCCTCCGACTTACTGTGGAAGGTCTTGATCTGCAGTTTGTTGAGCGTTTGTTGGGCCTTGCTGCCGATTTCTTGGGCAATCACAAAATCAACCGCATGATCGTGCAACAAACCGGCCGCTTTGTTGCCGGCTGCGTTTTCCTTGACGAACGGATTGGTGACGAAATCAAACGCCAACGTTTCCGAATCGTAGATGCAATAGTAATCGCAACGTCCGAAATGGGGGCTGACGGGTGCTTCTTTGGTTTGTCCTTCGGTGGGGACGGCGATGCGCATGGTAATTCCTCCTCTACTCGTGGTGATGTTCGTGATGGTGCGGATGATCGCCGTCGTGCGGGTCGCAACTGCTGCCTGTGGAATCGAGAAATCCGGCGAGATATTCGTTGAGATTGACGTCGATTCGTCCGTTGGCGCCAAGGATGACATCGATGCCGTGTCGTTCGAACAAGCTGACGGCGCGCTGGCCCATGCCGCCGGTGACGATCACGTCGATGTTCTGATCGGCGAGGAAACGCGGCAGTACGCCGGGTTCATGCGGCGGTGGGGTGACGTAGCCGATGTCGCTTACGGTGTTGTCGGCAACGGTGTAGATGGCGAACTCCTTGGTGTGGCCGAAATGACCGTCGATGGTCGTTCTGTCACTGGTTGGAAAGGCGATGATCTTGGTGGGTTTGGCGGCGATGTTCATCTTGTTTTCTCCTTTTAGTTTGATGTTGTAGATGCTATTGGTGATCTCCAGTGCACAGTTGTCCAGAATCGCCGTGGCGATCTTCTTCCGTCCGCTGGCAAGCAGCCGTTGAACCGTGGCTCGGGAGACTTCCATTTCCGTTGCGGCGTCGATCTGGTTCAGTCCTTCGATGTCGATCAGGCGGATCACTTCGAACTCATCCAGTTCCACCCGTTGCACGCGCAGTTCACTGCGCGGTACGCCTTGCGGCTTGAAATGTCGGCTGGCGTCCAGGCGACGGGCATAACGCTTTTTGCGTGATTGGTTCATGGCATCACTCCTATGTGCATATGCACATTAATGATACCGTAGTTTCCGTTTTTTGTCAATGAAAAAAGGCAGCCAGGCTGCCTTTTTGTGTGTTTAACGTTTGCCAGGATCGTACGGTTCGCCGGCAGCGCGCGGAGCGGCACTGTTTTTGGAGACGAAGGCGAGAACGACGAGGGTGGCGATGTAGGGAAGCATCTGATACAGTTCGGGATCGAGATTGAGATCCCGCAGGAACGGCACCACCGCGGTCGTGTTGGAGATGATTCGCATCAATGCGAAGAACGACGCGGCGAGAATGATCCGTTTGGGATTCCAGTTCCCGAAGATCAGCACGGCGAGGGCCAAGAATCCGAAGCCAGCGACGCTGGCATTGAACGCCGTTGCGAACGACAGGACGAAGATGACGCCGCCCATCCCCGCAAGCGCGCCCGAAACGAGTACGCCGGCGTAACGAATCTTGTAGATGTTGATGCCGAGGCTGTCGGCGGCGTGCGGGTTTTCCCCGCAGGCGCGGATGCGCAGACCCCATTTGGTCTTGTACAGGAACACGGCGGCCACCACGAACAGCACGATGCCGATGTAGGTGGACAGATACGCGCCCTGGAAGAACAAGTCGCCGATGAATGGAATGTCACCGAGGAACTCGACGCTGGCGATGCGGTAGTTGCGGGCGAGCAGGACGCGCTGCGTCCCCTGTTCGCTGAACGTCCGGTTCATGAAGATCGCGAACGCCGGCGCGAACATGTTCAGCGCCGTGGCGCTGATGATCTGGTTGGCCCGCATGTTGATCGCCGCGAAGGCGTGCAGGAAACTGAACGCGATCCCGGTGATCATGCCCACAGTGAGGCCGACGAGCGCAATCATCTGGGTGCCCAGTTCGGTCGGTTCGAGTTGTTTCATGACGACGGCGCCAACGAACGCGCCCATCAGCATGATCCCTTCGAGGGCGATGTTGACGACCCCGCTGCGCTCACTGTAGAGGGCGCCGGTGGCAACCAGCATCAACGGGATCGTGGATGCGATCATCAGCGGAATGATGAAGTACAAAATCTCAAGAAAGGTCAGATCTGTCATTTGTCGTCACTCCCTTCCGCTTCGGTCGTGTCTCCCGTCGCATCACCCGGTCCTTGTCGGGCCGCGCGCATTTCGGAAGCCTTGAGCCCCTTCAGCACGAATTTCTGCAGGAACAGTCCGAGCGCACTGGCATAGATGATGACGGCAATGATGATGTCGATGATTTCCGGTTTGTAATCATACAGTTGCAGGAAGTAACCGCCCTGCTGCAACGAACCATAGAACAGCCCGGCGAGTAACACGCCGATCGGCGAACTGAGGCCGAGCAGGCTGATCGCGATGCCGGTGAATCCTTCGGTCAGGATGGTGTTCACCGGGGTCAGATGCTTACCTTGAACGAGAAACAGCAAGGCTCCGGCGAGACCGGCGACGGCACCGCTGATGATCATCGAGATGACGATGTTGCGCTTGGCGTTCATCCCGGCATACTTGGCGGCGTCGCGATTGAGACCGACTGCTTTGAGCTCATAACCGAACGTGGTCTTGTTGAGAATAATGTGAAGGATGAGAACAACGATCAGGGCCACGATGATCCCCGCGTTGATCGATGAATCCGGGAATAGCAGATCGAGATTGAAGGTCGGACTGGCGGCCGAGGGCTTGATGTCAAGGGCGCGAGCGAAGTCCGGATTGTAGATGAAGTTGCGGATCAGCACGGTGTTGATGTACATCGCCACGTAGTTGAGCATGATCGAGGCAACGACCTCGTTGACGTTCCGATAGGCTTTGAGTAGACCGGGTATGGCTCCCCATAGACCACCGGCGATGGTTGCGAAGAGAATGGCCGCCAACCAGTGCAAGAGGGGATGAATGTCGGCGAGCGCGCCCCATCGAACACCGATGTAGACGGCGACGAAGGCCCCGATCGTAAGCTGTCCGGAGGCTCCGATGTTGAACAGCCCGGTGCGGAAGGCAAATGCGACGGACAAGCCGGTGAGAATCAAGGGGACGGAGAAATAAATCATGTCGCCCAGCGACTCGATGTTGCGGAATCCGCCTTCGAGAATGGTGAAGAATCCATCGATGGCCTGATTCGGATTGATGATCAGCATCAGCACGAAGCCGAACAACAGTCCGGTCAGAATCGCGATGACACTGCCTAAGATATTGACGAGCGTGGTGCTTTCGGCTGCTTTGAAATCGGGATTTTGCTTACGAAAGAGATACGCCTTGTAGCCGAAGTAACCGATGCCGACGGCGGCAATGGAGAACAGGATGCCGCCTGCCGCTTCCTCACCGAGCAACGTGGGGAGCAAAAACACTTGCAGCAACAGCAACACACTGACGGAGAAGCCGATGTAATTCTTCTTCACATAGTTGAGAATCGCATTCATGCTGTCTTCCTCCGTTTCGAGCCGGCCATGTAGAGGCCGAGTTCATTTTCGGTGACCTTGGCGGGATCGAACTCGCCGACGTTTTCGCCTTCGTACATCACGATGATGCGGTCGGAGACGTTCATGACTTCATCGAGTTCGAGGGAAATGAGCAGCACGGCCTTGCCGGCGTCGCGCTGCAGGATCAGCTGTTTGTGGATGTATTCAATCGCGCCGACGTCGAGACCACGGGTCGGTTGCACGGCAATCAGAAGATCGGTGTCACGGCTGATTTCACGCGCGACAATCGCCTTCTGCTGGTTGCCGCCCGACATGCTGCGGGCCATCGTGACAGGGCCTTTGCCGCTGCGGATGTCGAAGTTTTGAATCAGTTCGTTGGCGTTGACGCGAACCTCATCAAACTGGAGAAATCCGTTCTTCTGAAATCGTGGTTCGAAGTAGGTTTGTAGGACGAGGTTTTCCTCGAGCGAGTAATCGAGGACGAGACCATGTTTGTGACGGTCTTCGGGGATGTGCGATATGCCGGCGAGATTGCGATGACGAATCGACTGATGGGTTATGTCCTCGCCGAGAATGTCGATTTGTCCTTCGGTCGGCTGAATCAGACCGGTGATGGCCTGTACGAGCTGCGTCTGGCCATTGCCTTCGATTCCGGCGATGCACAGGATCTCGCCGCGGCGGACGTCGAACGAAACGTCGGTGACGACGTTCTTGTGGATGTGTTCGTTGAACACCGTCAGGTTGCGGACCGACAAGACCGTATCGCCGATCTTCGGTTCCTCCTTGTCGACGACGAAGCTGACTTCGCGGCCGACCATCATTTCGGCCATTTTTTCGACCGACGTCGTGGCGACGTCGACGGTGCCGATGTACTTGCCTTTGCGCAGCACGCTGCAGCGGTCGGCGACCTGTTTGATCTCGTTGAGCTTGTGGGTGATGAGGATGATCGACTTGCCTTCTTTGACGAGGTCTTTCATGATGTTCATCAGCTCTTCGATTTCTTGCGGGGTCAGGACGGCTGTCGGTTCGTCGAAGATGAGAATTTCGGCGTTGCGGTACAGCATCTTGAGAATTTCGACGCGTTGTTGCTGGCCGACGCTGATGTCGCTGATCAATGCGTTGACATCGACTTTCAGTTTGTAGCGATCGGACAGTTCCTGTATTTTTTTGATTGGCGCATCGAGTTCGAGGAATCCATTCTTGGTGTCCTCATAGCCAAGCACGATGTTCTCGGCAACCGTGAAGTTATGGACCAGCTTGAAGTGCTGGTGCACCATCCCGATGCCAAGCTCATTGGCGTCGTTGGGATTGGCAATGATGACTTCTTCGCCACGAACCTTGATTGTACCTTGTTCGGGTTGGTACAGTCCGAACAGCACGCTCATGAGCGTCGACTTGCCGGCTCCATTTTCGCCGAGAAGGGCGTGTATTTCGCCTTTCTTCAGCTGGAGCGTGACGTCGTCATTGGCCTTGATGCCGGGGAATTCTTTGGTAATGTTGAGCATCTCGATAATGTATTCCATAGCGCATTCACCTCTTTCTAAAATGATACCATATTCTGTTTCAATTGAAAAGAGAAAAAACCCTTACACGCCCATGTGGTGCAACAAAAAAAGGATGCCGAAGCATCCTTGATTTGATAAATGGCTTGATTACGAAGTCGGGGCAACGGTAGCTTCGGTGAAGTTCGAAGCGTCGTCACCGAGGAAGGTAACCAGTTCGGCCCAGTTGACTGGGACGACAACGGTGCCGTCTACGAGATCTTCATAGATGGCGTCGTATTGAGCCTGGGTGAAGGTGGTGAAGCGTGATGTATCCATCGGGAGTGAGACGCCGTCGTTTTCGACGCCTTTGCGGATGGTTGCGCCGCCTTCGAAGTCGCCGTCAAGATAACCTTGCAGGGCTTGCTGTACGGCTACGCCGAGGTTTTTCAGCGCGCTGGTCAGAACGGTGTCGCTCTGTCCGCTTTGGTCGATGTCAACACCGATCATCATGGCTTCGGCGTCCGAGGCTGCGCTCATGACCGATTTACCGGCACCGCCGGCGGCCGAGAAGATGATTTCGGTTCCGAGCTCATACCACGAAGCGGCGACGGATTTGTTGGTGTCGCTTTCGTCGAAGTTGCCGAAGTAGGTGTAGGTTGAGTCACCGAAGTTGAGGGTGTAGCCATTTTCCTGGGCGGCATAGTAGGCGCCAGCGATATAGCCGATACCGAACTTGACAACGGCCGGAACGGCCATGCCGCCGGTGAAGCCGAGGTTGCGGTATCCGTCCATGACGGCTGCGTAGCCGGCGAGGAATCCGGATTCGTGTTCGTTGAACAGGATCGGCTGCGTGTTGTCGGTGGTTTCCCAAGTGGTCCAACCGGCATCGTGCGGTTCGCCGTCAATCAGGATGAAATAGACATCCGGATATTCAGTCTGGGCAACGTAGATGCTGGATTCGAACAGGAAGCCCGGGGTGACGACGACTTTGGCGCCGCCTTCCACAGCCAGTTCGATGGCGTCGAGATACGCATCGTCCGATACTTCGAGCGGTTTGTAGTATTTGTAGGTGAGATCGTTCTCTTCTGCAAATTCTACGATGCCTTCCCAAGTACCTTGGTTGAATGATTCATCGTCGATGCCGCCGGAGTCGGTGATCATCGCGATTTCGTATGTGTCGACTTCGTCGCCACCGCATGCCGCGAGGCCGAAGACGAGAACCAATGAAGCAACTAACAGCAATAATTTTTTCATGAAATCCTCCTATTATTATTTGTTTTGCTACATCTATTATAGGTGCATTTTACACAATTGTAAAGTCTTTTTACGGTATTTTTACATTTTATATGAGCGAACGCTCAAATAACAAAAAACGACTATTCTAGCCGTTTTTTGGTTCATTCAGAGAGTTGCGTATCGATCAAAACAGGGATGATGATCGGTTGCCGCTTGGTCTCTTTGTAGAGGTAGCGCCCGAGTTTTTCACGGACGTTTTGCTTGTAGGTTCGCCAGTTGATGTATTTGTTGGAAAGCTCCTGCTTGCTGACTTGGTGGAACAAGTCGGTGATGCCTTGAATCAACGCTTCGTTCTCTTTCATGAAGACAAACCCGCGACTGACGACTTCGGGATCGCTCAGCAGTTTCTTCTGCTTGGGATCGATGTTGGCGATGACGAGCACGACACCGTCCTGGGCGAGCATTTCGCGGTCGCGCAGGACGACATCGCTGAGATCGTCCTCGATGATGCCGTCGACGAGCAGGTCGCCGGCGGTCACCTTGGCGCTCAGATTGACGACCTTGCCGTTGTTGATTTCGGCGATTTGACCGTTCTCGAGCAACAGAATACGTTCGCTGTCATACCCCATCGCGAGCAACATGTTGCGTAGCGCATACTGATGTCGGTATTCGCCAATCACCGGGACGACGTATTTGGGCTGGAGGATGTTCAGCAACAGCTTGACGTCTTCGCTGCTGGCGTGCGAGGGCGGCAGAATCGACTTGTCGATCTTGACGATGTTGCAATCGTTGCGATAGAGAATGTCCATCGTCTTGGCGGCGATCCGTTCGGTACCCGGCAGGGGCGGCGTCATCAGGATCAGCGTATCCGATGGCACGATGTGGATCAATTTGTCCTGTTTCTTGATCATCCGCTGTATCATGTGGAATGGTTCGTGGCGTTCGCCGGTGACCAGTACCACGGCGTTTTCAAGTTCATTCTTGTTGTTATCATCGATGTAGCGCAGGTTGATCAGCTTGCCGTCGGGGATCTTCAGATAGCCGAGGTTGACGGCGATGTCGACGGTGCGTTGGGTGCGGCGGCCGATGATCGCGATGTCGCGACCATAACGAAGGCCGATGTCGATGACCTTCTGGATGCGGACCAGATCGGTCGAGAATGTGGATACGATGATCCGTTTGGGCGCGTTCGCAAAGCCTTGATTGAGAGCGTAGTCGAGATTGCTGCTGCCGTGCGTGTAGCCGCTCCGTTCGGCACCGAGCGATTCGGTGAGGACGGCGAGTACGCGCCGACCGGCGATTTTGCTGAGTTGCTCGAAGTCGGTCTTGTAGGCGTCGCCGACGTTCTGATCGAAGTTGTAATCGGGAGCGTAGACGATCGTGCCGTCCTTGGTGTGGATGGCGATCCCGAGACTTTCGGGGATGCTGTGGGTGACGTTGAAGACATCGACCTGGACGTTGCCGAAGGTCATCGTCTTCTTCGCGTTGATGGTGTAGAACTTGTAATCGTCAAGGCCGATGCCCTGGTCTTCCATGAGATCTTTCAAGAGCGCCAACGTGAAGTTGGATGCGTAGATGGGAACATTGAGCGTTTTCAGAAGTTTCGGGGCGGCTCCGATGTGGTCTTCATGACCGTGTGACAAAAACAATCCGGCAATGCGATCCTTGTGTTTCTCGAGATACGAGATGTCGGGAATGATCGAATCGACGCCGTAGAGTTCAATGCTCGGATACTTGAGTCCGGCGTCCAGGATGAAGATCGTGTCGTCGATGTCGACACAGTACATGTTCTTGCCGTTTTCGCCAAGTCCGCCGAGGGCGAACAGTTTGATGCGTGACATAATGATACCTCACTTTCGTAGTGTCATACATATTATATCACATGCCTCGTCGATATCCGCTCATGGTGGTGCATTTTTTCATATTTTTCCATCTCGCGGGCGACGCAATCGTCGGGAATTGTGGTATACTGTTATCGAGGTGAGTCCGATGGTGAATTATCCCAATCAGAAAAAGACCTTCACAAGACAAAAGGAGTCCCAGGCCAATCGCGGCATGAAGTTCGAAGAGATGCTCAATGAAACCAATGCGTACTACCGGGAACACGACATCGCGATGATCTTCAAGAAGCCGATCCCGATTCAAATCGTCAAGGTCGACTACCCGTCCCGCAGCGGAGCAGTAATCAAGGAAGCGTATTACAAAATCCCTTCGACGACTGACTACAACGGCATCTACCGCGGTCATTACATCGACTTCGAAGCCAAGGAAACCCAGAACAAGACGAGCTTCCCGCTGTCCAACATTCACGCCCATCAGATTGAACATCTGGCGCGTGTCCGCGATCATGGCGGAATCAGTTTTCTTCTCCTTCACCTTCGTAAACTGGATGCGATTTACCTCTTGGATTCAAAGCATTTGATTGGTTATCATAATCGGGCGAAGAACGGTCGTAAATCGATTTCCTTTGAAGAAATCAAGACCCATGGCTATCTCATCGCCGAAGGATTCGCACCACGCGTCCCCTATCTCGACATCGTCGACTACCTGATCGAACAAAAAAAGGCGTAGGATTACGCCTTTTTGTTTTGGCTTATCGAAGCGTGCTGCCGGGTTCAATGACTTTGTCTTGGAAGGTGGCGGTTGAGAAAATGCGGCAGTTGCGGGTAATGACGGTGCCGGCCGGGACGCGGACATTGGCCGCGACGGCGTTGATGCCGCTTGCCATCAGCTTCGGATTGTCCTTGTTGGGCGTCTTGTCGCGCCCGTCGCCGATGATCACATTTTCTTCGATGACGCAGCGTTTGTCGATGATCGCGTGTTCGATGTAGGCCCCGGGAAGAATTTCGGTATCGTTCAGAATCACCGAGTTGATGACCGTCGCCCCGGGATGGACGACGACCCCCGGTGACAGCACGGATTGCTTGACGGTGCCGGCGACGATGCAGCCGTTGGACAACAGCGCCTGGTTGATAATCGCCTTGCTGCCGACCTTCACCGACGGCAACTCTTCGCTTTTGGTGTAGATCCGCCAGTTGCGGTCGTACATGTCGAAGGGAATCTTGTCGACGGTCGCCGTCAGTTCGACGTTGGCTTCCAGATAGGAATCGAACGTGCCGACGTCTTTCCAGTAGTCCTCGAACACGTAGGTATACAGATCGGTCTGTTGGAGAAGATGCGGGATGATGTGCTTGCCGAAGTCGAGATTGGGATCCTCGACGGTCGTGATCGCGTCGAGCAACACGTCGGTGTCGAAGACGTAGATGCCCATCGATGCGAGGTTGCTTTCGGGCTTCGGCGGTTTCTCGTCGAAACGCGTGATCTTGCTGTTGTCATCGGATGTCAGAATCCCGAACCGGTGAGCGTCTTCCCATGCCACGGGCTGCACGGCGATGGTGCATTTCGACCCCTTCTCCTGATGGAACCGAATCATTTTCCGATAATCCATCTTGTAGATGTGGTCGCCCGACAGAATCAACGTGTATTTCGGGTTCTTGCGTTTGATGAAGTTGATGTTCTGCAAGACGGCGTCAGCGGTTCCGCTGTACCATTCCTTGTGCGGCTGCAGCAGCGTCAGACTGGAATCGCGACGATCGAGATCCCAAGGCTTGCCGACACCGATGTGTTCATTGAGCGACAAGGGCAGATACTGGGTCAGGATGGCGATGTTGTAGATGCCCGAGTTGGTGCAGTTGGACAGGGTGTAGTCGATGATCCGGAACTTGCCGGCGAACGGAACCGCCGGTTTGACGCGTTTTTCGGTGAGGATGTCAAGCCGGCTGCCGCGGCCGCCGGCGAGAATCAATGCCAATGTTTCCATTACAGATCCTCCTTGACCTTGGTGTAGAGTTCGTTGTATTGTTTGGCGGATGTGCGCCAGCTGAAGTCCTGGTCCATGCCCCGTTTGACAAGTTCTTTCCAGCTCTTCTGATCGCCGTAGACTTCGAGCGCGTTGTTGATGGCGTACAGCATGTCGCCGCTGTCGTAGTTCTCGAAACCGAATCCGGTGCCTTCACCGGTGTACTTGTTGTAGATGTCGATCGTGTCGCGCAGACCACCGGTCTTGCGAACGACGGGAATGGTGCCGTACTTGAGACTGATCAGTTGCGCCAGGCCGCATGGTTCGAAGCGGCTCGGCATCAGGAACATGTCGACACCGGCATAGATTTTGCGGGCCATTTCATCGGAGTACCCGATGTAGACGCCGACTTGGTCGGGATGGCGGTCGCGCAGCGCCTGGAACCAGTCTTCGATGTACTGGTCGCCGCTGCCCAGCAGGACGAACTGAATCTCGCCATCGGCAATCAGTGGTTCGATGACGTCCATGACGAGATCGAATCCCTTAGCCTCGGTGAGGCGGGATACCATGCCAATCATTGGCCGCCGGTTGTCTTCCAGACTGTAATAGTCCCGGAGTTCGGCCTTGTTGGTGCGTTTGCCTTTCAAATAATTGTACAAGCTGTAGTTGTATTCGATTTTCCGATCCACTTGCGGATTGAAGACATCGTAGTCGATGCCGTTGACGATGCCGGCGAGACGATCCTGGCGCAAGCGCAGGACGTTCTGCATGCCGTATCCGAAGTAGTCGTGGAGAATTTCATTGGCGTAGGTTTGACTGACGGTGGTGACGAAATCGGCCGTGACGATGCCGCATTTGAGGAAGTTGATGACGTTATCGAACTCCAGCTCGCTGCCGTATTCGACGTCGAGATAAGGCATCAGTTCCTTGCTGAAGCGGCCCTGGTAGGCGATGTTGTGAATGGTGATGATCGTCTTGATGTTCTGATAGTTCTTGTTCGAGCGATACTTCTTCTCAAGCAAATAGGGAATCAGTCCGGTTTGCCAGTCGTTGAGATGAATGATGTCGGGATAGAAATCGATCGCTTCGAGCATCATCAAGATCGCGTTGTTGAAAAAGCCGTAGCGTTCGCCGTCATCGTAATGCCCGTAGAGCGTATTGCGGTACCCGAAGTAATATTCGTTGTCGATGAAGTAGAACGTGACGTTGTCGTACACCGTCTTTTCCACTCCGGCGTACTCCTTCTTCGGTCCCACGGGAACGCGGAAGTGACACACCGGTTCCAACAAATCGTTGAATTTTTCCTTGGTCCACATGTGTTTGGGCAGCACGACACGGGCGTCGATGCCGAGTTGAACGAGTTCCTTGGGCAACGATCCGAGTACGTCGGCAAGACCCCCGGTCTTGCTGAACGGCGTCGCTTCGCTGCCGGCCAAAAGTATTTTCATGAAACCACCTCCAGTTCCATTATATAATAGATGACCGGATATCAAAAGAAAAATCCTTGTGAAAGATGTTTCATTAAAAAAGCGCACCGATGTGCGCTTTTTCAGTTCTTTTTGGGTTCGACGACACTGTCGAACAAAACCAATGAGACAAGGATGATGAGGATCGTGTTGGGGAGAATGTAGTAGCCGTTGTAAACGAGCGAATACAGTTGCGGATTGGTGAAGTTCTCCGGCATGTACTCGGCGAACAGCACCCAGCCACTCAACCAGTGTGAGACAAAGCGTAGGAACGATCCGATCACGACCATCGTCGCGAAGCCCTTCTTGTTCTTGCCGAAGAGGGTGATGCCGACGTAGCCGAGACCGATCACGCCAAAGGCGACTAGGTAATCGAGAAACAGGCTCGCCCAGTGCCACAGTTGGGCATCCAGCAACAAGTTGAACAGCGCGTACACCACGCCGCCCAGCACGCCCTTGGCCATGCCGTAACGATAGGTGATGATGAACAGCGGCAACAGCGACAGCGAGATGCGCCCGCCATAGGGCAACTGCAGGATCGGGAAAAACGCTCCCAATCCGGTGAAAAATACTTCGAGCACAACCGCGACCGATATCAGAATCGCGATGTCGCTCAGTTCTTTGGTACGCATGAGATGACCTCCAAATAAAAATTTGTCCACAAAACCGAGGACAAATTGATTGAAAGCATACAATCGTCCTACGCTGGCATTATCCAGATCAGGTCAGGTCTATTCTAGTTCCAAGAATACTCTCAGCCCGGTTCTCCGAGCTCCCCCGATTTCATGGTAGTTTTATGATATCACAAGACGGTCGCTTTGGCAAATCCTATCCACTGAATTCACATGATGACAAGGCGAGCGCCATGACGAAGAAAAGTATGTAGTAGGCAAGGGCGCTGATCGGCCCGGTGAAGAGCGTGATGACCGTCCGCTTGATGCCGATCACGCCTTCTTTGCCCTTGAACACGACAAGATAGCGGATCAACCGGATGATCGTCAGCGGAATGTAAATGGCCGCGACGAAAAAAAGCAAGGTCACAAGCGCTCCCAGCGCTTCGGCGATCGCGCGCAGTTGATCGTTGAATACCTGAATGATGCCAAACAGCGCCACCGCCAGCCCGATCATGCCCAGATGCACGCGGAACAGCCAGATCTCCCATTTGTTGAATCGATTGGTGCGTTTGTCCATGGTCTCATCTCCCGATGCGTTCATTATAACAAGTTCGAATACAAAATTATATCGTTATGCAAGAAAAAAGGATTGCCTGGGAGCAATCCTACAAATCGTGTTTGGTGATGATTTCAAAGATGATGTCGGGTTTGGCGATGGCCGCGCTGGCAATGTGAAACGCCTCCAGGACTTCTTGTTTGATGTCTTCCAAGTTGTCCTTGTTGCTGTAGAGCGTTGCCAGGGGTTGACCTTGTTCAATCCTGTCACCGACCTTGACGGCGAGTTTGATGCCGACGTCGGGATCGATGGCGTCTTCTTTGGTGGCGCGCCCCGCGCCCATCTTCATCGCGGCCAGTCCGATCGCCAATGCGTCGATGTCATGAACGTAGCCGGACCGCGGACTTGGGACTTCGACAATGTCGTTCACCGAGATGAACGCGTCAAGATCAGGCAATGTTCCACCTTGGGCGGCAAACATCGCGTGTTGTTTGTCGAGCGCGGCACCGCTTGCCAAGGCCTTTTTAACAAGCGTTCCCGCGTCTTCCAAGGTAGGTGCGATGGCGGCGGCGTGGACCATCTGACTGCCGATTTCGACACACAGGTGGGTGAGATCCTCGGGGCCATGGCCCTGGAGCGTTTCGATGGCCTCGATGACTTCGAGTTTGTTGCCGACGGTGTAACCAAGTGGTTGCGACATGTCGGTGATGAAGGCGACGACCTGTTTGCCGACTTCGGTGCCGATGCCGACCATGACCTTCGACAGGGCGCGGGCGTCGTCGATCGTTTTCATGAACGCCCCTTCGCCGACTTTCACATCGAGGACAATCACATCGCTGCCGCTGGCGAGCTTCTTGCTCATGATGCTCGAGGCGATCAGCGGTACGCTGGGGACCGTGGCGGTGACGTCGCGGAGGGCATACAGAAGTTTGTCGGCAGGGCACAGATTGGCCGTCTGGCCGGCCACGGCGATGCCGATTTGATTGACTTGTTTGACGAACTGATCGGGCTCGATGGCAATCGACAGACCGGGGATGCTTTCGAGCTTGTCGAGAGTGCCACCGGTATGGCCGAGGCCCCGTCCACTCAGCTTGGCGACTTTCGCACCGGCCGCGGCCACCAGCGGACCGAGCACCAGCGTCGTCTTGTCGCCGACGCCGCCGGTCGAGTGCTTGTCGACTTTGATGCCGTCGATCGAGGACAGATCGATGACGTCGCCGCTGTGCAGCATCGCCATCGTCAGGGCGGTGCTTTCGGCGGTTGTCATGCCGTTGAAATAAATCGCCATGAGCAGCGCACTGACTTGATAATCGGGAATGTCGCCATTGACATAACCGTCGATGAACTGTTGAATCTGGTCGGCGGTCAGTTCGTGACCGTCACGTTTTGCTTCGATGATGTCTACCATGCGCATGGGAATTCCTCCTTGAACACATCATTATACAACAAATTTGAGTGGTTGGGAACAACCGACGAGATGAATAAGAGGGCGAACCCTCTTAGTTGTACTGCGTGGTGAAACGATCGAGCTGAGCCTGGATTTCAGCTTTGACGAAATCGCTCAGTTCGTGCGAGTTCATATCCTTATATCGGTCGTAAGGGATGATCGGATGGACATGAACATAGACCTTGTAACGTCGCCATGGGAACCGTTTGAAGATCGCGCAGGTGTCGTACTGGGTGGCGATCAGCAAATCGGCTTTCGGTTTCATCGCCAGTTTGAAGGCACCGGCTTTGAACTCGATCATGTCATTGCCGAATGACCGCTTGCCTTCGGGGAAAATGCCCATGGACATGCCGTCCTTGTAATTGCGAATGCCTTTGATGATGCTCTCGGCGGCACTGCGATCGGCGTCGCGGGAGATGAACACATTGCCCAGATAGTCGATCCACGGACCGAAAATCGGCAGTTTGCGAAGCGCTTCTTTGGCAATGAAACTGAGCGGGTGATCCTGGAAGATCGGTTTCAAAATCAGGATGTCATAGTTCTCCTGATGATTGGAAACCAAAATGAAATTCTTGTTTGGTATGTTCTCGCGACCGGTGACGATGACCTTGACCCGGGCGAGATGCAGTCCCAGTTTCAGGAGACTGTTGGCGAAGCGGTGGTTGAACATGTTCTTCATGCCTTTGTTCTTGCGCAACTCACCGACGATCTTGAGAATCAGCAATTGGGTCGCAAAAGAAACAATGAACCCGATCAGCAGCGACAATGCGATGAACACGTACCACAGTGGATCGGCATAGTCCAGCCAGCCGACTGGAAACAGCCACAGCAGCAATGCTGCATAGCCGAACAGAAACAGATAGAAACTGAGAATGAACATGTCATCCTCTCCTTTCGTACACGACGAAACGCAGTTCGCCGGATTGACGCTCGGAAATGATCTCATACTTGTCATAGTCAATCGGAGCCAGGGTCACATCCCCATCGTAATCGCGATCGATGTGGGTGATGTAGAGTCGCTCGGCGAGATCGATCGTCAACTCATAAATCGTCTTGCCGCCGATGATGAAGATGTCGTCTTCTTGAGGGAACTGTTCCAAATACGAAACGACGTCATCGGTGACGGTAACACCGGGATAGGCGAAACCGCTTTGCGAGGCGACGACGCTGTGACGCCCCGGCAACGGCTTGCCGAGGTAGTCGAGTATCGAGCGGAACGTTGCTTCGCCCATCAGGACGGTCTGGCCCATGGTCGTTTCTTTGAAATACGCGAGGTCTTCCGGATAGTGCCATGGCAACTGATTGCCGTTGCCGATCACGCCGTTGTTGGCGATCGCCACGATGAGATTGATCATCAGACGCTCACCTTGGCGCGAATCGCCGGATAGGGATCGTACCCTTCGAGATGGAAATCGTCGTAGGTGAAGGCCGTGATGTCGGTAATCGCGGGGTTGAGCATCATCCGCGGCAGCGCGCGCGGCGTTCGGGCGAGCTGGGTGCGCACCTGGTCGAGATGATCGTTGTAGATGTGCGTGTCGCCCAAGGTGTGCACGAACTCACCGGGCGCGAGCCCGGTGACCTGCGCGACCATCATCGTCAACAGGGCATAACTGGCGATGTTGAACGGAACACCGAGAAAGGTGTCGGCGCTGCGTTGGTACAGTTGACAGCTCAGTTTGCCGTCATTGATGTAGAACTGAAACATCATGTGACAGGGCGGAAGCGCCATGTCACCGATCAACGGCGGATTCCAGGCGTTGACAATCAGGCGCCGGGAACCGGGATTGGTTTTGATTTGCTCGATGACCGTCTGGAGTTGGTCGACAAAGCGTCCGTCAGGACCTTCGAAATGCCGCCACTGGCGGCCGTATACGGGACCAAGATCGCCATGCTTGGCGGCGAACTCAGGGTCTTCTTTGATTGTTTCAATGAACTCTTTCATGGTTTCACCCTGATAGTCAGGGGACTTCTGATAGCGGGCGAACGGCCACTCATTCCAAATCCGCACTCCGTGTTGGACGAGGTAGCGGATGTTCGTGTCACCGGCGATGAACCACAGCAGTTCATGGATGATCGATTTGAGGTGAACTTTCTTGGTCGTCATCAACGGAAAGCCATCTTGAAGATCGAAGCGCATCTGATAGCCGAACACGCTGATGGTGCCGGTACCGGTGCGGTCGGCTTTGGGAGTGCCATGGTCGAGAATGTGCTGCAACAGGTCATGGTATTGTTTCACTTTTCATCACTTCGCTTTCCGAAAATCCATTTGATGAGCTGTTTGAGGAAGATGGCGATGCCGAAGATGATCGGAATCGTCGGCGTGAATGGGCCGGCCCAGAAGGCGATGTAGGCGATGCCGACGCCATAGAGATAGTCGTTGCCGGTCGCCTCGGCGTAATAGATCGCAATCCACAGCGGTATGTAGAAGATGATCGCGGCAATCAAAATGTACAAAAACATTTCCTTGACGAAAACGTTGGTTTTCAGCCACAAGACAAAGCGGCTGTCCATGAAGCGCTCGAGACGAGTGCGGTTGTCGGGTTGGTTGGCCATGCGATCACCCATGGGTTCTAGCTATACATCATTATATCAAAAGACCATTGCAATAAAAATACAAATGGCAAAGAAAACAAAAAAAGTGCTTTCACACTTTTTCCGTTTTGCCATTGTTGCCTGGTTTGGTGTTGATGAACGTGATCTTCTCGGCGATCACTTCCGGATAACTGAACGATTTGCCGTCTTCGTATTCGAAGTGACGCTGCGCGAGCCGGGCCTTGATGCCGACCACCGAGCCCTTCTGACAGTACGTCACGGTGCTTTCGGCGATGCCGCTCCACAGCGTGCAACGGATGAAGTCGGTATCGTACTCCCCGGTTTCGGCGTTTTTGTAGTTGCGCTGAATGGCGAGCGTGATGGTCGTGACGTTGCGCCCGTCGTCGAGCGTGCGCAGTTCCGGGTCGTAGACGAGACGACCGACGAGAATGACTTGATTGAGCATGAACAACCTCCTTGTGTCAGGAGTATACCACACTCAGGAGCGGGTTGTCGCATGCGTTTTGTTGCCGAAAAACGAACAAAACAACGCGATTGTATCACATCGCGTTGTTGTTCGTTCAAATGCACTTGTTTTGGATGCAAATCAGATGTAATTGTATCCAAATGCGGTCGTATCGAAGAATTGTCAGAAACTGATTTCGACGTCTTCGCGTTTCGACACTTCGGCTTCGAAGAACTCCTTCTTGGTCATGCCGATCATGTTCGCGACGATCGACGTCGGGAACGTGACGATGCGGGAGTTGATCGTCGAGACATTGGCGTTGTACAGGCGTCTTGCCGCCTGCAGGTGCTCTTCGACATCGGTGATGTTCTGCTGCAGGTTCAGAAACGATTTCTCGGCCTTGAGATCGGGATAGGCTTCGACGGCGACGTTGATGCCCGATTGCACGGCATCCATCTTAGTCATGAATTCCTGCTTCTGTTCCAAGGATAAGTCCTTGGGCAGTCCGGCACGCCATTTGGTGACTTTTTCAAAGGTTTCGGCTTCGTGTTTGGCGTAACCTTTGACGGTGTTGACGAGTTTCGTCAGAACGTCGAACCGCTTGGTCAGTGCAACGTCGATGCCGCTTTCGGCTTCGTCGACCTTGACTTCGAGCTGACGCAGCGAGTTCATGGTTCCGATGTACCACAGGCCGACGATTATGACGAGGGCCACTATGACAAGCAATACCACTACTAGGGGATTCATTCACTTCACTCCTTTTTCTATTTCTTGAATATGTTGTTGTTCAGACGCAGTTCGGTGATGACTTCCTTGATCACCAGCAAATCGCGCTTGAACTCGTCGAAGATGCGTTGATCGAGCGGACGGAACATGCGCAGTTCGAAGGTGTCGCGGAAGTTGTTGATGCCGATGTACAGTTTGGTGTCGAGGAACGAGAAACTGATCTTGCCACGATTGTTCTTCTCGAAGTCCATGAGCGCTTCCATGAAATGCGGGGTGAGCACGTAGAACGCACTGTGATCGCTGGTTGCGTAGGTCTTGAACTTCTTATTGAAGTCGATGCTCTCAAGTTTGACTTTGTTGTAGCCGCGATTCTTGACGGGACGTCCCTTCTCGAGCACCTGCAGATAGCCTTCAAACGCCTTGTTGAAGTCGAAGATGAACACGCGGCCAAGGAAATACGTCTCGTAATAGGTCCGCGTTCCGTTCTTCGTGTGCTCGACGTGGCGCTCTTCGAGCTTGACGTCCGAGGATTCGAAGTTGACGCCGTCCATCGAACCGCTCAGAAAATCCTCCGTATGGAACCGATCGGCGCGCTTGAGGAACTCGGTGGCGTAGACATCGCCCTGGCTCAATCCCCGATTGGGATCAAACCGGCCGTTGTCGACGAAGGTGCCGACCAGATCCGTCAACACTTCGACTTTGAATTGTTTGCCTAGCGATGAAAACGCGGAAAAGCCGATGATCGCATACGTCAGCCCGGCAATGATCGCGATGACGGCGAGCACCGTCGTCACGGTCATTCCGGCAATCATCAGCAACGCACCGATGATGGCGACGATGCCGCCGATCTTGACCTTGTTTTCCGCTTGCACTTTGATGCGGTTGTATTGTTCGAATTTGTCCATGTTTGTTCACCCTTGATTCATTATACCCCAAAACCGGGGAATTGAAAACATTTCCTCACAAAATGATCACTTGAAATGGCGTGTGGCGGCGACCGCCTTCTGCCATTGCCCATAGAGTTTCTGGCGCATTTCGTCGGTCATCGCCGGGGTGAATCGCCGTTCGATGTCTTCGTGCTGGCGGAGATACTCCAGGGATGGGTAGAATCCGGTGGCCAGCCCGCTCATGTAGGCGGCACCCAGGGCCGTCGATTCGCTGATCCGCGGACGACGGATGTCGATTGCCAAGAGATCGCTCTGAAACTGCATCAGGAAGTTGTTGTTGGATGCACCGCCGTCGACTTTCAGGAAACTGGGATGAATCCCCGATTCACTGGCCATGACATCGATGATGTCTTTGGTCTGATAAGCGAGGCTTTCGAGCGTCGCGCGGGTGATGTGGGCCTTGGTCGTACCGCGCGTGAGACCGAACATCGCCCCTTTGGCGGCGGTGTCCCAATACGGGGTTCCAAGACCGACGAAGGCGGGGACGACATAGACGCCGTAATTGGTGTCGACGCTGGTCGCGAGGGCTTCGCTGTCTTCCGAATGTTCGAAGAACGACAGTCCGTCGCGCAGCCACTGCACGGCACTGCCGGCGACGAACACGCTGCCTTCGAGGGCATAGGTGACTTGTCCGTCGATCGAGTAGGCGATCGTCGTCAGCAAGCCCTGATCGGACAATGTCGGGGTCGGACCGGTGTTCATCAGCATGAAACAGCCGGTGCCATAGGTGTTCTTGATCGCGCCTTTGTCCAGACAAAGTTGTCCGAAGAGCGCCGCCTGCTGGTCGCCCAGCACGCCCGCGATCGGGACTTCGTGTCCGAAGAACGTGGCCGCCGTGGTCGTACCGAAGATGCTGTTGGAGTCGCAGACTTCCGGCAGAATCGCGGGATCGATGTCCAACACCTGCAAAATATCCTGGTCCCACTGCCGCTTGAAGATGTCGTACAGCAGTGTCCGCGAGGCGTTGGTATGATCGGTCTTGTGGACCTTGTGACCGGACAGTTTGTACAAAAGCCAGGTGTCGACGGTGCCGAACATCAGATTGCCGTCGTCCATCAGTTTGCGGACGCCATCGACGTTGTCCAGCACCCATTTGATCTTGGTCGCGCTGAAATAGGGATCGATGAGCAGCCCCGTACGCTCGTGGAAGAGTTCCTGATGCCCGGCGGCTTTGAGTTCCTGACAGATACCGTCGCTTTGCTTGGACTGCCAGACGATTGCCTTGTAGACGGCCTTGCCGGTGCGACGGTCCCACAGAATTGTCGTTTCACGCTGATTGGTGATGCCAATCGAATGAATTTCGGCCGGCGACACGTCGGCCTTCAACATCGCGTCGGCCATCGTCGAGAGGACCGTGCTCCAGATGTCGTAGGCGTTCTGTTCGACGGCGTTCTCGTGGTCGTAAATCATCTCGATTTCACGTTGACTGGTCGCGACGATGTTGCCTTGTTGATCAAACAGGATCGACCGGCTTGATGTCGTTCCCTGATCGATCGCCAGCACATACGGTTTCATCGAATCACCTCTAGATTCTATTGTATCAAATTATTTTGAGAATTTGAATGGATTTCCCGAAAATGTGGTATAATATTGACTAGGAAGGTGATCACATGAAACAGGAATTCACGCTCACAGATCCGTACGAACACAAACTGCACACCTATTTATGGGAAACCGACGCCACCAAACCGAAAGGTGTGGTGATGATTATTCATGGTGCCGGCGAGTACATGGAACGCTATGACCACTTTGCGCAGTATCTGAATTCTTTGGGCTTTCACGTAATCGGCAATGACATGCTCGGACACGGCAAGAACGCCGTCGACGAAGAGGCCGTCTACTTCGACAGTTCAATCGGCTTTCACAAGGTTTACGAAGGGGTCAAGACAGTCCGCGACTTCATCGCCGAACACTACCCCGATCTGAAAGTCGTGATGTTCGCCCACTCGCTCGGTAGTTTCATCGGGCGCTATGCGATTCTCTTCGATCATCGCCGCTACGACGCCGCGCTCTTCAGCGGCACCGGGCTGTTCTCGCCGCTGCAGTTGCAACTGGCGAGACTGCTGGCGACGATCATCGCCAAAATCAAAGGCGATCACCACGTCAGCCGCTTCTTCAACCGTCGCATCATGGACGGTCACATCCGCAGCATGCGCAAAAACGGGATCATCAACGAACGCGTCGAATGGATCAGCCAGGACCGTCAGATCATCAACGCCTTCAAGAATGATCCGCTGTGCGGCAAGCCGATGACAATCGGCGCGCAAAAGGACATCTTGACGTTCCTCCCGGAAATCCAGGACAAACAGCGCATCAAGGAAAGCGCTTCATCCACCGCCATTTACTTCATGAGCGGCGAGCTGGACGGGCTCGGGAAATACGGCGCCGACGTCAAACAACTATACAACATGTATCACGATTGCGGGTATTCCAACGTCAAGTACACGATTCTCAACAATACCCGTCATGAAATCATCAACGCGATCGAACGCGAAGCACACTACCGCTCGATCGGCGACTGGATGATCCGCAGCGTCTCCTAAGATAAACCATCACAAAAAAAGACGACTCAGTCGTCTTTTTGTTTGGGTCGGATTACGTAACTGGTCCAGGTGTTGGGATCGCTCAGGCAGGCGGTGGCGGTGATCACGTCCTCGGCGGTGATCGTGGCGGCGACGTCGAGAATACGGAACAGCGATGTATCGAGATAGTGGTATTTGGTGAACTGATGAGCAATGTATTCGAGGCTGTTCAAGGCTTGAATGAAACTGCCGACGATCTGCCGTTTGGTGCGTCGGAAATGATCGGTGTCAAGGCCGTTTTTGGTGAGCATCGTCTTCATCGTTTCGATCAGTTGTTCAGGATGGCGGGTGTTGCCACCGATCAACACGAAACCGTAATCGCGTTCGATCGTGATGTCGATGCCGAACGAATCGTTGATCAACGAGGCTTCGAGCAACGTTTCATGATTGGCGGTGCTTTTGCCGAACAGCAGATCGAGGGTGATCGAGTAAATTAGTTCGGTGCGCATCAAATCAACGTCGTCGGTGCAATTCAGCTTGATGCCGAGCACGGCGTTGGGCATCGCGACATCCATCGTTTTATCATCGTGGGCGCGGGCCACGAAAGGCGGTTCCTGGGGTGCGGGCACCAGCGAATGCCGCCCGCTGGCAGGAGAGTCCTTGAGGTGTTTCGCGACCATCTCGATGGCTTGATCGGGATGGATGTTGCCGGTGACGAACAACACCATGTTGTCGGGATGATAGAACACGTCATGAACGTCGTACAAAAGCTCCTTGGTGATTGTCGCAATCGAGTCGGCGGTGCCGAGTATGTCGGTCTTCACCGGATGGTGATGGTACAAGTTCTGCAAGGCGCCCATATAGATCATCGTGTTGGCGTCGTCTTGGTACATGTTGATTTCCTGGGTGATGATGTCGATTTCTTTGGCGACACCGGCGTCGGTGAAGGTCGGATGGAAGACGAAATCGAGCAGCGTCGCGAGATTCCGATCGAGATCCTTGGTGCACGAAAACAAATAGGTCGTGCGATTGTTCATCGTGTACGCGTTGACCCGCGCGCCGGTGGTGGCGAACCGCTCGGACACGTCGGTGCCATCCTGGTCGAAGAGCTTGTGTTCAAGAAAATGAGCGATACCGGCGGGCAGCGTCTTGGTGCCGGCCGGGGTCGTAATCGTGGTCACGTTCGAACCGAGTGGCGTCGACAGTGTGACATAGGTCCGATGAAACCCTTGTTTGGGCAGGACGTACATCGTCAATCCGTTGGCGAACACATGGCGATGGACCGTTTCATCCAGGGATGTGAACTGTTTGGTCGTCATGGTGTTACCCCCTTCAGGAAGAATGAGGTGTCGGCTTGGACAAGCCGGGCAATCTTGGCGACATCGTCCTTGTCAATCGCTTCGACGCGAGCGATCAGGGCTTTGGTGTCAAACGTCTTGTTGAATATTGAAAGGTGATTGATGCGGCCGATCATCGCGCCCTGGGAATCAAACGATTCGATGAGATTGTTGATCAGAACCTGCTTGGTGATGGCGAGCGCCGCATCGTCAAAGTCGCCGGTTGCGATCGCCTCCATCACGGTTGTGATTTCCACTTGTACCTCCTCGTAAGCGGCGGTGTCGATGCCACCGTAAATCATCAGCGAGCCCTTGTACTGGTCGTAGGCGGAGCCAATGAAATAGACGAGATTAAGTTCTTCGCGAATGCGTTTGAAGAGCAGGCTTTCCGAGCCACCGCCCAGCAGCATGTTGTAGACGACCGCGGCATAGTAGTCGTCGGTCGTGTAATAGACGGGGAGTTGAAAACCGAGCGCAATCTTGCCCTGGAGGACATCTTGCGTTTCGGCGATCAGCCGGTTTGCACGCTTTGGTTTCGGTGATTGATCGAGCGCCGTGATTGGTTTGGAGCGGGCTCCAAACGGCAAATGGGTGTCAATCAGATCCTTGATTTCAGCTGCATCGACATCGCCAACGACGTTGATGTGAATGGCATCTTCGGCAAGCATCGCATGATACGCCTGCTTGACGTCATCGAGCGTGATTGATGCCAGGTCGTCGGCTTGTCCGAGCGGTTGCAGGCGATAGGGTTCGTCCTCGTACATGTTGTCATACAGCGATTGAATCGCATACCGCATCTTGTTGTCGTACTGGCTGTCGAAGTATTCCTGCAACAACCGCACTTCTTCGCGGAAGATGACATCGCTGAAGCGTGGCCGGAACAACAGTTCCGACAACAGTTCGAATGCGTCCTGCAAGAGATTGTCAAAGCCCAACGCATACCGATTGTGAAGAATTGTCAAGTCAAACACGATCTCCTGAGTGAGACCGATTTTCTTGACGCCGGCGCCGAAACTGGCGGCATACATCTGTTCCAGCTGGGTCGTCAGGGCGCGCCGTGATGGGTATTTCTCACAGGTTGCCTTGAGGATGTAGGGAACCAGCGCGCGGGCCGTTACGGTGTCCGCACTGAGGTCACCCAGGAAACTGAGTTGGATGCGCACGGTTTTGAATACGGGGGTCATGCCGAGATTCAGCCGGTATCCGGGATGGGTGCTGTGGGTAATCTTCATCGTCATCATCCTAAAAAAGTGCTCGCGCACTTTTTGGTAGTGTTGCGGTCGGTTGGATTCAAGCGAGCCCGAGCGCGATGTCCATCATCTTGGTGAAGGCGTTCTGGCGCTCCTCGCTGGTGGTTTCTTCCATGGTGATCAAATTGTCCGAGACGGTCAAGAGACAAGCGGCCTGCTTGCCAAGCGTCTTGGCGTTGTGAAACAGGGCGAACGATTCCATTTCGACGGCGAGGCAGCCCTCGGCGGCGTGAATCTCCTGGACGTGATCGAGACTGGTTCGATAGAACACGTCGGACGAATGGATCGGACCCTTGTGAATCGGAATGTCGAGTTTGGATGCGATCTGTTCCAGCTCGCGATTGAGTTCCGCGGACGGATGGGTGATGTGAATCGGTTCACTGCTGCCCGACTGTGTCTGGGCGAAGGTCGACTCGCTCCATGCGTATTCGGCGAGAACCACGTCGTAGAGGTTCAAGTCGGCGGTGTAGGCGCCGCAGCTACCGATGCGAACGATCCGTTCGACGCCGAAGAATTGAAAGAGTTCGTAGCTGTAGATGCCGATCGACGGCATGCCCATGCCACTGCCCATGACGCTGATTGGTTTGCCGTGATAGGTGCCGGTGTAGCCGAACATGTTGCGTACGGTATTGAATCGTTTGACGTCCTTGAGATAGGTGTCGGCAATGAATTTGGCCCGTAGCGGATCACCGGGCATGAGGACGGTTTTGGCGATTTCGCCAACGTCTGCTGCGATGTGTGGGGTTGCCATATCGGTTCCTCCTAATAGTCGGTGTCGGACGTTTCGCCCTGCACGAGCTTGACGCCGCTTGATGTGCCGATGCGAGTTGCGCCGGCTTCTACCATGGCCTTGACGTCGTCGATGCTACGGACGCCGCCAGAGGCTTTGACTTCGCGATCATGAAATACGTTCTTCATTATGTTAACCGCTTCGGTGGTCGCACCACCGGTACCGAAACCGGTACTGGTTTTTACAAAGTCCGCGCCGGCTCGGTAACAAGCTTCGCTGGCTTTTTTGATTTCATCGTTGTCGAGATAGCAGGTTTCGAGGATGACCTTGAGGGTGTGATTGCCACACGCCTGCTTGATCGCGGCGACTTCGGCCTGGACGTCGTTGTAACGTCCTTCCTTGACATGTCCGACATTGAGCACCATGTCGATCTCGTCGGCGCCGTTGTTGAGCGCGTCGGTGGTCTCGAAGACTTTGGTTGCGGTCGTGTTGGCGCCAAGTGGGAAGCCGATGACCGTGCAGACGAGCACGTCGGTGTCGCGAAGCGCAGCGTGGGCTTTCGCCACCCAGGTCGGGTTGACGCAGACGCTCTTGAAGTCGAACTCCTTCGCTTCCGCGATCAGTTTGTCGATTTCCGCGCTTGTGCCGAAGGCTTTGAGATAGGTGTGATCAATCAGTTTGTTTACGTTCATACCAGCCAATCCTTTCAAACAGTTTGAGATAGGTTTTGAGGTACCAGCCGATCGTTAGGCTGAAAATCAGGGTACCGATGCTGACTTTGCCAAAGCCGATGCCAGCGGCAAAGCCGAGTACGATCGCCAAGACGACGACGGTTAGTTCCATTATAGCACGAACCAAGGGGATATTGCTAGACCGAAACACCTTCATGATCGCCAGCATGAACTCATCGAAGACGCCGGCAGGCAATCCCGAGACGATCAGCATGCTGCCGCCCAGCGGCAACATCGACAGACCGAGCGCGAACCCGGCGACGTTGGCGAACAACGTGTCGAAGGTGACGGAAACGAACAATCTGTCGTTGAACAGATCGGTGAACAACGCGACCATGACGATCGGAATCAGCATCAACAGGTATTTGAGGTTCTTCTGCAGTGCAATTGTCAAAACGGTTGCCGTGACGGCCGTGAACAGCATTGCCGTGCCGAAACTGATGCCGGTGAGTTCCTGCAAGCTGAAGTGCAACGTGTCCCAGCTGCTGACACCGACGCTGCTGCGCAACATCAATGCCACGCCGGCGGCGATCAACACCATACCGAGGAAGTACAACAGCAAATGACCGATGGTCAGTCCCTTCCACAGCAGTTTCAGTTCCTCTTTCAGCGTCAGCGCTTCGTTGTGTAAGTTATCCACGATGGTTCACCTTCAATACCGTGAACCACATGTGCATGATCGGGCTGAGTGTCAGCGCGAACACGAACGATCCGATGTCAACGGCTCCAAAATCGCCTTCGGTGGCGTAAAACGTAAGATATCCGAACACCGCGCCGATGGCGATGCCGAGTGCTTCGATCGCCAATCTGGGATACAACATCCGGTTGGCGTTGGTGATGTCGACAATGACTTTCATCCACTCGTCGAACACGAAGGCCGGAAACGTTGATTTGACAATCAGCGTCAGACCGAGCGGCAACAACAGTGATCCCGTGACGTAGAACGCCAATTGCCAGGCGATCTGCTGCAGTTCGATCGGTTCGAACAGGAGAAAGTACCAGATGTCGATGAACACGGCCACCAGGGCGATCGGCACAAGCATGAAGACCAGGCGCTTGTCCTTGCGATAGAGCATCACGATCGTGAAAACGATCGAACTGACAAGCAGTGACATCATGCCGATGGAAACAAACTCCCAGCCGACCTTGATCTGGAAGAACGAACGCAAGTTGATGGTCACGGTGTCCCAAGCGCCAACGCCCAATCCGGACGTGTTCATGATGTTCACGGCCAAGCCGAGAACCACGAATCCGAGCAGATAGTAGGCGACGTTCTTCCGGGACAGGATGATGTGTCTCGTATTCATCGAACAACCTCGTGGTGGGGATTTGTATCACATTACATTGTACCACTTCCGACATGTTAATCAATGCTTTTGTATGAAAACATACAAAAAAGACCCGTTTCCGGGTCTTTGCGGTTATTGTTGGTCCACGACTGCCTGGCAGCGATGACACAGTCCGTCATGGGTGTGATCGACGACCTGCCAGCAACGGTCGCAGGTGTCGCCGTCGGCCTTGGCAACGTCAACCGAGAGGTTGGCGAACTCGTATTCGCCGCTTCCTTCGGTCGCGATTTCCAGTTGGCTGACGATGAACAGCTGGCCGAGATTGGCGTCGATGCCATCGAGCAGCTCCTGGACGTCGTCGTTCGGATACAGTGTAAGCTTGGCGGCGAAACTCTTGCCGATGATCTGTTTGTTGCGCGCTTCTTCAAGCGCCTTGTTGATGTTGTCGCGAACTTGCATGAAGCGGTCGTACTTGGCGAGCAGATCGCCGCCGTCGACATCGAGCGGAGTCGGCATGTTCTCGAGATAGACATTGTCTTCCGCATGATGCGGCAGGTGGAGATATGCCTCATGCGTCGTGTGCGGCAAGAACGGCGTTAACAGTTGCAGCAGAATCCGCGTACCGTCATAGAGGACCGTCTGGACGCTGCGACGATCGTGCGCATCGGGCTGTTCGATGTACAGGATGTCTTTGGTGAAATCGAGATAGAACGCACTCATTTCTCTCGTTACGAAATTGGTTATGTCTCGATATACGGCGTCAAACTCGAAGTTATCATAATGATTGAGCGCATCGCGAACAAGATTGTCCAGTTTCAGTCTCACGTACTTGTCCACTTCGTTCAAGTCTTCGAACGCAACGGCGTCCGTAGCCGGATTGAAGTCGAACAGGTTGCCGAGCATGAAGCGGATCGTGTTGCGGATCTTGCGATACGATTCGCTGACTTGTTTCATCATGTCATTGGAGATGCGGACGTCCGATTGATAGTCGACGCTCGCAACCCACAGACGCAAGATGTCGGCTCCCATCTGGTTGATGATTTTGAGCGGATCGACGACGTTGCCGAGGGATTTCGACATTTTGCGACCATCGCCGTCGAGGACGAAGCCATGTGTCACGCAGGTCTTGTAAGGACTCTTGCCGAGGTGGGCGACGCCGGTCGAGAGACTGCTGTTGAACCAACCGCGGTATTGATCGCTGCCTTCCAGATAGAGATCGCTTGGATAGGGCAGTCCGAAGTCGGTCATGCCGCCTTGGTGACTGGTGCCGCTGTCAAACCAAACGTCGAGAATGTCGGTTTCCTTGCGGAACTGGCCGTTGGGACTGGCGGGATTGGTGTAGCCTTCGGGAAGCAAGTCCGCCGCTTCTTTTTCGTACCAGGCGTTGGTGCCTTCCGTCTCGACGATGTCGGCGACATGGAGAATGACGTCCTTGTCGAGGATTTCACTGCCGTCTTCGTTGTAGAACACGGGAATCGGCACGCCCCAGGTGCGTTGCCGGCTGATGCACCAGGCCTGACGGTCCTTGACCATGTTTTCCATCCGTACTTCTCCCCATTTGGGGAACCATTCGACGTTCTTGATCTCGTTGATCATGTCATCCTTGAGTGATTCGATTGATGCGAACCACTGGGCGGTGGCGCGGAAGATGACCGGTTTCTTGGTGCGCCAGTCATGGGGGTAACTATGAACATAGGGTTCCGTCAGAAGCAAGTATCCGCCCAACTTCAGATCACGGATTACGCTGTCGTTGCAGTCTTCGATGAATTCACCTTCGTACGGCCCTGCTTCGGCGGTCATGTAGCCGCGTTCGTCGACCGGACAAAGAATGTCGAGGCCGTAATTCTGGCCGATCAGGAAGTCGTCTTCCCCGTGTCCCGGGGCGGTGTGGACGAGTCCGGTGCCGCCTTCGGTCTGTACGTGATGACCGAGTACGATCGGGCTGACGCGATCATACAGCGGGTGTTTGTAGGTCATTCCTTCGAGTTCCCAACCTTTGACGTCCTTGAGTTCTTCGACGGTCGTCCAGCCCAGTTTGGCCTTGAGTTCCTGAATCAATTCGGTCGCGACCAAATAGACGGACTCACCGTCGACCTTGATGAACGAATAGAGGATGCCGTCGCCGACGGCGATCGCCAGGTTGGCGGGGATGGTCCACGGCGTGGTTGTCCAAATCATGAACTGGAAGTCAAAATCGACGAGGCCCTTGTTGTCGACGCATTCCATGCCGGCGTAGATCGACGGCGAGGTTTTGTCGTGGTACTCGATTTCGGCTTCGGCCAATGCGGTTTCACTGGATGGAGACCAGAAAATCGGCTTCAGACCCTTGAAGATCAGACCTTTTTCGACCATGTCGGCAAAGACACGGAGCTGGGAAGCTTCGTACTTCGGCTGGTAGGTGACGTAGGGGTTGTCCCATTCACCGAGAATGCCGAGGCGTTTGAACTGGTCCTTCTGAATCGCGACCTGTTCGACGGCGTAGTCGTAGCACATCTTGCGAAAATCGACCTTCTCGATCAGATTGCGATTGACTTTCTTGGTTTTGACGAGCGCCGTTTCAATCGGCAGTCCGTGCGTATCCCAACCCGGCACATAGCGCGTGTAAAAGCCCTTCATGCTCTTGTAACGGAGCACGACGTCTTTGAGGATCTTGTTCATCGCGTGGCCGATGTGGATGTCGCCGTTGGCGTATGGCGGTCCGTCGTGGAGCACGTATTCGGTGTTCCCTTCGTTCTTCTTGAGGCGCTTCTCGTAGAGGTTCAGCGCCTCCCAATCCAACTGCATCTTCGGCTCATTCTTGCCGAGATTGCCCCGCATCGGAAAATCGGTTTTTGGCATGTTCAGGGTTTGTTTGTAGTCATTTGCCATCTGTATCACTCCTAATTGGTATAAAAAAAGCTCGTCCTCAAACAAGGACGAACGTGTAGTCCGCGGTACCACCTTGGTTCCCGGTTGCCCGGGCCCTCGTGCTCCTTAACGCGGAGAGACGCGCCATCCTACTGGATTCGGAAAGCGAACTCGAAGGGGATATCACGACGGTGTTTTTCCAAGTTCTCAGCACCCTTGGTCTCTGTCAAAAACCACGATCGTCATGACGTGTCCTCGTCATCGTTTATAACAGTTAATATTGTATCAAATTTCCTTTAAATTACAACCATTTTAAACAAATTTCCGATAAATCAGACGGATTTTGTCTTTTTTGGTACGATGCGACGCATCATCGAGGAGGAAACGACCGACTTTGCGGATCGACAGGATGTCTCCTTCCTGCAGCGGAACGGTTGGTTTGGTGACGACCACCTGATTGCGTTTGACGAGCTCTCTGGCAATCCATTCCGTGGCTTCACTGCGGGAAACGTTGGCGATGCGGGCCACGATCAGGTCAAGACGCATCGATGATACGACGAGGGTGTGTTCTTCATACGCCTGGCGGCGAACGACATGCCGGCCGTCGATGCGGGTGACGTCCACTGCCTGATGTCCGACCTGTGTCAAAGATTGTTCGATATCAAGAGCGAGTTCGGCGGTCACGAACACGACGCGCTGATCGGCAAGGATGTCGCCGATCGAATCGGCGGTGATGGAAAGTGCCATCAGACTGCCGAGAATGCTCGGATGCGACAGTTCATCGTCGCTCGCAATCGGATTGATTTGCAGGCAGACAATGTCGTCCTGGGGATCCATGAACAGATACGCTCGTTTCCGTTCGGCATTATGATAACCACCATCAAACGTATAATCTGAAGTGTTAAACAATGATCGGATGAGTTGTTGTTCCGCGAGATTGCAAAACCGCAGAACGGTTGGTCTGCGGTTGGTTCGAATCGTTTGAATGCGATCTTCGAAGGTCATGTCAGCTGGCCATGATGACAATCATCTGGGCGAAGTAATTCAGTCCGATCTGATAGAGGATGAAGCCGAGAATCGGCGTGAAATCCATCATGCCGAAGACCAAAAGACCGCGGAAGATCCGCATGTACGGATTGGCCAGCCGGTCGATGAAACGCCCGAGCGAGCTTCGTTTCAAATCGGGGATCCACGACAAGAGAATGCTGGCGATCAGGATCCAGTAATAGACCCGTAGCGCGTAATAGACCACCGTAAGTAAAGACACCAGCATGAACCATCACTGCTCCTTGTATTCATTCACAAAGGTCCTCAGGGACCCGTCCTTGTAGTCCTGTTTGGTTGCGAACAAAAAGATTTTTTCACGAATCACTTCGATCTCGCCGTCGATGGCGTACGTGACGCCACTCAAAAACGTGATCATCTTGTTGGATTCGATGTCGTTGAGGTTCTCGAAATTGAGAATCAGGGGAACGCCTTTCAGCAGGCGGTCGGCCAGTTTGAAGACATCCGTGTCGTGTTCGACGAGCACGAAATCGATGCGATCAAACGCTTGTTTGCCTTTTTTTCGAAACAATCCCATGGTTACACCTCTTTCCTAAATAATACACTACCCAGACGCAAAACGGTAGCATGATGCTTGAGCGCGACCGGATAATCGTTGCTCATGCCGATCGACAGTTCGTTCAGATCAAGATTCAATTCGGATCGGACTTGTTGTTGCAAGTCGTTCAGGATTTGAAACTCGCGGCTGATTTGGGCCATGTCATCGGTGAACGAAGCCATGCCCATGAACCCGATGACATCGATGTTCGGCAGTGTTGCCACATCCTTCAAAAACGGTATCACGGCATCCGGTGCGAGTCCGTGTTTACTGTCTTCATCACTTATGTTAACTTGCACAAAACAACGTAATGGTTTGCTTCTTCTTTTGTTGATCTCATTCGCAAGTTTGATGTTGTCGAGCGAATGCAGGCAATCCACCAGGTCGATGACCTTTTTGACTTTCTTGGTCTGGAGCGTTCCGATGAAATGCCAGGTGATGGCGAGATCCTTCAGCGCCTCGTGTTTCATCAGAAAGGCGTCATCGCGATTTTCGCCAAAATCGTGGATGCCTTCGTCATACAGCTGGCGCATCTCGTCAGGTTGGAAGTACTTGGTTGCCGCGACGATCGTCACATCGTCATTGTTGATCGTCTTTTTGACGTCGTTTACGAAAAATATCATGGCGTTTGGAATAGGTGAAGATGCTGGTCAGGATGATGGCGATTCCACCCAGCAGCATCTGCCAGAAATCATTGAGATTGGGAATGGCGATGAGCAAAGTGAGAATGATGACGAGCGCGGCGGCGTAGATGATGTTGTAATACTTGCGTTGCATTGGATCACGTCCCTGGGGATGATTTAAAAAAGCGCCGGGGCGCTTATTTAAATCGTGATTTCAACCACGAAGGTATGGTTGTTTTCGAGGATTCTTCCTCTTCTTCGTCCTCTTTGGAACCTCGTTTGCGCGATTTTTTCGAGGCTTTCTCCGGTTCGGGCTCACCATCGTCGGGATCTTCGTAGTCGGTTGTGCCGATTTCGCTGAACTCGACACTCTTGTTCTCGTCAAAGCCGGTGGCGATGACGGTCACGATGATCTCGTCCTTGAGCTCGGTGATGACCGTGGCTCCGTAGATGATGTTGATTTCGGTGGAACTGGAGTTTTGAATCGCTTCAACGGCTTCGTTGACTTCCCACAGTGCGATGTCGACGCCGCTGGCGATGTTGACGACCGCGTCGGTGGCGCCATCGATATTGGCATCCAACAGCGGAGAATGAATGGCTTTCTTGGTGGCTTCGATGGCACGGTTTTCACCACTGGCGATCCCGATGCCCATCAGGGCCGTACCCTTGTCTTTCATGACGGTCTTGACGTCGGCGAAGTCGACGTTGATGAGACCGGGAACGGTGATGATTTCAGCGATGCCCTGGACCCCTTGACGGAGGACTTTGTCGGCTTCGCGGAAGGCTTCCAACATGGAGGTCGAACGATCGACGATGTAGAGCAGCCGGTCGTTGGGGACGACGATCAACGTATCAACATAAGGTTTGAGTGCATCGAGTCCTTCGAGAGCCGTAGCGACGCGACGACGTCCTTCAAAACTGAACGGCTTGGTCACGATGCCGATGGTCAGACATCCGGCTTCGCGGGCGATCCGGGCGATGACCGGCGCTGCGCCGGTACCCGTTCCGCCACCCATGCCGGCGGTGATGAATACCATGTCCGTCTCGGCAAGCAGTTCACGGAGTTCGTCTTCGCTTTCGATGGCAGCGCGTCGTCCGATTTCAGGATCGGCACCGGCACCGAGGCCACGTGTCAGCATTTTACCGATCTGAATGCGAGAATCTGCTTTGGAAAGACGCAGAACCTGGGCGTCGGTGTTGACGGCCACGAATTCCACTCCTTGTACTTCGTTTTCGATCATGCGGTTGACTGCGTTGCCGCCGCCACCGCCGATGCCAATGACCTTGATGGTCGGTTTTTGATTAAAGTTGTCCATCGATTCAAACATAATACGGCCTCCAATTGACTTGTTAATTTATTATATCACAATATTCGGTAAATGATAATATGTATTTTCAAGAAAAATGGCCTACTTATCGTATCTTTCGAAAAACTCCGCACGAAAATCGGCGAGTCGGTCCTGTTGGATTGCCTGGCGGATTTCGGCCATGAGATTTTTCAGGAAGTAAAGATTATGATAACTAATCAATCGTAGCCCCAGATATTCCTCACTCTTGAATAGATGACGAAGATAGCTACGGGTGTACGTGGTGCAAACCTTGCAGTCGCAGCGGTCATCGAGCGGTCCCATGTCGTCGGCATAGGTTTTGTTCTTGATGACGACTTTGCCGTGGCTCGTCACGGCGGTACCGTGGCGGGCCATGCGGGTCGGATAGACGCAGTCGAACATGTCGATCCCGCGACTGACCCCTTCGATCAAATCGTCCGGGGTGCCGACACCCATCAGATACCGTGGTTTGTCATCTGGCAACATCGGCACGACCTCATCCAGGACCTGATACATTTCACCTTTGGTTTCCCCGACCGACAGACCGCCGATGGCGTACCCGGGAAAGTCGATTGCTTTCAGTTCTTCTGCGCAATGACGGCGCAAGTCGATGTGCGGGCCACCTTGAACGATGCCGAACAGCGCTTGCGTTTCGGGATGACGGTGGGCGTCTTTGCCACGTTTTGCCCAGCGAATCGTCCGTTCGACACTTTGTTTCATGTAATCGTAATCGGAATTGAACGGCGGACATTCGTCGAAGCTCATGATGATGTCGGCACCGAGCGTGTTTTGGATGTGAATCGCGTCTTCGGGACTTAAGAAGAGCTTGGCGCCGCTTTTGTGATGGCGGAACTCGACTCCGTCTTCTTTGATTTTGCGGATGTCGGACAGACTGAACACCTGGAACCCACCGCTGTCGGTCAGCAGGGCTCCGTCCCATTTGCTGAAGCCCTTGACGCCGCCGTGGGCGGCGATGATGTCGACGCCCGGTTCCAGCCACAAATGATACGTGTTCGCCAAAATGAGGCCATCGCTGACCTCGTGGATTTCGTCGTTTTCGAGCGTCTTGACCGTCGCTTGCGTGCCGACGGGCATGAAGATCGGGGTTTCGAAACTGCCGCTTGGCGTATGGAGAATGCCGTAGCGGGCGCCCGTCTGGGCGCAGGTATGAATGTGTTCGTAGCGTACTGCCATCTAAATCACCACACCCATTATAAAACAAAAATCCTTAATGGTTAAGGATTTTGTTCATAAATTGCGGCGGGCGTTGGCGATCATCAGCTTGATGCGGTTGAGCTGGTTGATCTCCGTCGCACTGGTGTCGTAGTCGATGGCGACAATGTTGCTTTCCGGATAGGCGTTCTTGATTTTTTTGAACATGCCCTTGCCGGCGATGTGGTTGGGCAAGCATCCAAACGGCTGCGTACAGACGATGTTGGGCGCCCCGATCGAGATCAGTTCGATCATTTCGGCCGTCAGCAGCCAGCCTTCGCCGACGTGCATCGCATGGTCGAGCATGTCGTGGCCCATCTCGCGCAGTTCGTAGTACGACGTGAACGGACGGAACCCGTTTTTCTTCAACAGTTTGCGGACCTTGTTGCGGCGGTATTCGATGAACCAGATGAAGAACCGATACGTCATGGCGACGATCTTGCGACCTCCATACTTGAGAATGTCGTGGCGACTGGAATCGAAGGTGTACTGGAAGAAATCGAGGATGTTGGGGGTGATCACTTCGCAGCCTTCCTGCCGTAACAGACGCTCCAGATCGTTGTTGCCGAGCGGACTGTATTTGACGTAGATTTCGCCGACGATGCCGACTTTTGGCTTTTTGATGCTGCGGTCGACGGGGATCTCCCGGAACCGTTTCACCACCCGTTCAAACAGCTTTTGGGGGTGATAGAATACTTTCCAGGGCGGTTTGTAGAAGTATTCGTCGAGGAATCGGTTGACGTCCTGATACACGCGCTCCGTATCGCCTTCGTTGATCTCATACGGGGCGACTTCGTTGTACAGCTGCATCAACAGATCGCCCATTGCGAGACCGGTGATCAGCTTCATGAGGATGTTGGCGGTGATCTTGAAGCCGGGGTTCTTCTCCAGCCCGACGGCGTTGACGCTGATGATCGGGATGAAGTCGTAGCCGGCTTTCGCAAACGCTTTGCGAATCAGACTGACGTAGTTGCTGGCGCGGCAGCCACCACCCGTCTGGGTGATGATCAATGCGACTTTGTGGACGTCGTAGCGACCCGATTTCATCGCGTCAATGAACTGGCCGATGACGAGCATCGCCGGGACGCAGATGTCGTTGTGGGAGTACTTCATGCCCTCATGGATGACGTCGAAACTGTTGTTGGACAGAACTTCGGCGTCATAGCCTTCGCTTTTGAGGATGTGAACGAAATATTCAAAGTGGTAGGGCGCCATCGCCGGGATGAGGATCTTGTATTCGTGCTTCATCTCTTCGGTGAACAGCAACCGACCGGTGTCGTCGTAGGTCAGTTTGGCCATCACACCACCCCTTTCATCGTCGCCAGGAGACTGCGTACGCGGATGTTGGCGGTGCCGAGATTGTTGACTTCGTCGATCTTGATCGCGGTGTAGATCTTGTCGTGGCGTTCGAGAATCGACTGAACTTCGTCGGAGGTGATCGCATCCAGGCCACAACCGAACGAAATCAGCTGGACGAGATTGGCATTGTCCAGCGTTGTGACGAACTTGGCGCTGTCGTACAGGCGCGTGTGATAGGTCCATTGATTGAGGACCTTGACGAGGTCCTGATCGGCTTTGAAATTGACGCTGTCCTCGCTGATCACGACGGTGTCAAGTTGTTGCAGGAGCTTGGGGATGCCGTGGTTGATTTCCGGGTCGACATGATACGGTCGTCCCGCCAGTAAAATAATATGTTTACCATTGGCTTTGGCGTATTCCAAGGCCCGTTCGCCCTCTTCGAACACATCGTATCGATACTTCAGATAAGCCTCCATGGCAACATCGTAGGCAGCGCGCAACTGCCGTTTCGAGACAAGTTTGCGAATGCGTGGCACAGCGTGGAGCTGCTTCACGAACGGTTCTTTCTTGTTGAGACTCACATAGGGACTGTAGAACGTCTTCAAATCCAGTTCTTCGACGTTGGCCTTGATCACTTCCGGATAGAACGCGACGACCGGACAGTTGTATTCGTTGTCGCGGTAGTCCTTCTCGATGAAGTTGAACGGCATGTTGGGGTAAAACAGATAATCGATGTCCTTCTGAATCAGATTTTCGATGTGGCCATGGACCAGTTTGGCCGGATAACAGGCCGTATCGGACGGGATCGTGCCCTGGCCGAGTTCGTAGAGATCCTTGCTGGAGCGGTCGCTGTAGACGACGCGATACCCGAGTTCATTGAAAAACGTCCACCAAAACGGCAGATTCTCATACATGTTGAGGACCATCGGAATGCCGACGGTGCCGATGTACGTTCCGTTGGGATTCGATTGATACTCCATCAGTCGGTCGTACTTGTACAAATACAGATTCGGCAGGTCGTCCTTGTCGCTGACAATCCCCGCCCCCTTGTCGCAGCGATTGCCGCTGATGTGGGTTTTGTTGTTGAACAAATTGATCGTCAGTCCGCAATAATTGCTGCACTTGCGGCAGACGGCTTGTCTTGTCCGATAGGTGAAGGCGGCGAGTTCACTGGCCGATAGCATCGTTGATTTGCCGCGTGCTGATTCTTTTGCCAGCAACGCCGCGCCAAACGCCCCCATCAACCCGGCGATGTTGGGACGGACGACGTTCATGCCGATTTCCCGCTCGAAGGCGCGCAGGACCGCATCGTTGTAGAACGTACCGCCCTGAACGACGATGTGTTCCCCAAGATCGCGGCGGACATCGACGGTGCGAATGACCTTGTACAAGGCGTTCTTGACAACGCTGTAGGCCAATCCGGCACTGATGTCGGCGGTCGTGGCGTCTTCCGCCTGGGCTTGTTTGACACCGGAGTTCATGAACACCGTGCACCGGCTGCCGAGGTCGACCGGTTGCCGGGCGTCAAGCGCCAGTTCGGCAAAATCGCGAATCGGATACCCCAGCGAGGTGCTGAAGGTTTCTAAAAAACTGCCGCAGCCGCTGCTGCAAGCTTCGTTGAGGATGATCGAACGAATCGTGTTGTCGGCGATTTTGAAACATTTCATGTCCTGACCGCCGATGTCGATGATGAAATCGACGTCGGGATTGAAGAACGACGCGGCCCGGTAGTGACAGATCGTTTCGACTTCGCTGCCGTCAAGTTGAAATGCCTCGCGGATCAGCGCTTCACCGTACCCGGTGGAGTAGGCTCCGGCGATGTCGACTTTTGCGGGAAGTCGTTCGTATATGTCGTGCAACGCTTGTTTGACGACATCAACGGGGTTGCCTTTGTTGGATGAATAATAATAGTGAAGGATCGCATTGTCTTCACTGAGCAGAACGAGTTTGGTGGTCGTGCTACCGGCATCGATGCCGAGATAGGCGGGACCGACATAGTCTTCGAGGGATCGTTCGGGGACGCTGGCGCGTTCGTGACGGGCCACGAACGCGGCATGATCCGCGGTCGTTTCAAACAGCGCGCCAAGCGTCTTTTTGACGGTCTTATGCTCGCGGTGTTCGTATGCTTCCACGCGATCGACGAGTTCGTCGATCGTGTATTCCGTTTCATTGGCGGACAGGGCGGCTCCATAGGCAACGAACACTTCACCGTGTTCGGGGACGTATACGTCGTCCAAGTCCAGAAACTCGACAAATCGCTTGCGCAGTTCGCTCGCGAACGTCAGCGGGCCGCCGAGGAAGGCGACTTTTCCGGTGATGCGACGACCTTGCGACAACCCGGCAATGGTCTGATTGACGATTGCCTGGTAGATGCTGGCGGCGATGTCGTGGTGATTGGCCCCCTGATTCAAGAGCGGCTGGATGTCGCTTTTGGCGAATACGCCGCAACGGCTGGCGATCGGATAGATTTTTTCGTAGTCTTTGGCGAGTTCATTGAGGTTTGCGCTGTCGGTGTCGAGCAAGGTTGCCATCTGATCGATGAACGCCCCGGTACCGCCGGCGCAGGTGCCGTTCATCCGTTGTTCGATGTTGTTGCCGTCGAAAAAGATGATTTTGGCATCCTCTCCGCCGAGTTCGATGCATACGTCAAAATCATCGTGTTCGTGTCGCAGTGCGGTTGTCGCGCTGATCACTTCCTGGGTGAACTGAAGACCGATGTCCGTGGCCAGGAAAATGCCGGCGCTGCCCGTCACGTTGACGTGCATGCGCTGTCCGTTGAAGACGTCCTGAATGCCTTTCACGAGTTTCGTGAACGAGTTCGTGATGCTGCTCTTGTGGCGCATGTAATCCTTGTAGAGGATGGTGGCGTCTTCGTCGATGACAACGCACTTGATGGTCGTGGACCCGATGTCGATGCCGACTTGTAGCATACTATCATCCATTCGCCGTTGTCATACCTATAATTGTACTACAAATGAGCATGTTTGTAAGGGTTAATTGGAATAAGTATGATGTAAAACGCTTTTTTCTAAATTGTTGGGGTTGAAAGCCAAAAAGAAAAGCAAGTTATCACTTGCTTTTCAGGGGAATGCGGATGAAATAGTAACACAGTTCCATACCGCTGTGTTCGAACGCTTTGACGAACGAATCGTCAATCTCGTAGCCGTTCATCTCAAAATCGAATTCTTCCAGGGCGATGCGGCGAACTTGCCGCAGGGCAGCGCCGAACTCCGCTTCGGTGAATCCGGGATGTTCGAACCGCAAATAGCGTTTGGCGGGGAGCGTCACTTCGGTGAAACCGTAGCTGGGATCCACTTCGTAATCGAGCGCGGCATCCTTGCCGAACAGATAGCCGTCCTTGGTGAAGGCACCGTAGCCTTCGTCGTAACGACCGGGGATGCTGGCGAGCACCCCGTGCAGGTGATCGCAGTCCATGCCGTCTTCGGCATCGATTTTGTCCCAGAAGTCCATGTAGTTGTCGACTCCCGTGCGATGAAGATAGATGAACTTGTGGGCGGGTACTTCCTCGAGCGTAATCTTGATGTCCTGGTCCTTGACCATGATGATCACTCCTTCTTTCAGATGGTCGGGGTAGAGCACATCCTTCTTGAACACATAGGGAATCATCCGGCGTGTCCGGACGTATTCGCCGGGAGTGATGCCGAAGGCGTTCGCAAAGGCTTTGGTGAAGGCTTCCTGACTGTTGTAGCCATACTTGATGGCGGTGTCGATGATGCGCACCTGGTTGTCGCGCAGGTCGCGGGCCGCCCGGGTCAGCCGCCGGAGCTGAATGTAGTTGCGCAAGGTGCTGCCGGTATAGCGTTTGAACGTGCGACTGGTGTGGTAGGGACTGTACCGAATCGCTTTGCTGATGTCGTCAAGGGTGATCTCGTCCTCGAGGTTGCCCTCGATCCAGTCGATCGCCTTCTGAATGTCCAGTTTCATGTGCCACCTCCCACTCTACGATATCACAAGACCGGCTTGTCGTTTTGATTTGAATTGCGGTGTTGGTCTATTTCATTATAATTGAAATCAGTTGACATCGCCACTGGAATGTTATATAGTGATTACGCTCACGCAGTTCGGAACCATCCTGCGATATCAAAACTAGGAGGAGATACCCATGAGCAATGAACTGTTATGGATTTTGTTCGCCCTCGTCAACTTTGGCTTGATCGTCGGCGTTTACAAATTGTTTGGCAAGACCGGTCTGTTCGGATGGATCGCCCTTGGCACCGTATTGGCCAACATCCAGGTCACCAAGAGCATCGATTTTCAGTTCGGTGACTTCGTCGTTGCCGCGACGCTTGGCAACATCATGTATGGCACGCTGTTTCTCGTGACCGACGCTCTCGGTGAGAAATATGGCAAGACACAAGCGCGCAAGGCCGTCTTCATCGGCTTCTACAGCCTGGTCGCAACGGTCATCGTGATGACGATGAGCCTGTGGTTCACACCCAATGCCGATGACTTCGCTCACGACAGTCTCGTGACGATCTTCAGTCTCGTGCCGAGGATTGCGGCCGGCAGCCTGATTGCCTACATCGTTTCACAGACGTTCGACGTGTTCCTGTTTCACAAAATCAAGACCAGACTGCCCGACCATCGGCACCTCTATGTCCGCAACATCGGCAGCACGATTGTCTCGCAGCTGATCGACACCGTCATCTTCGTACCGATCGCCTTCCTCGGCGTCTGGCCGAACGACGTCGTCCTCGACATCTTCCTCACCACATATGTGATCAAGGTCATCGTGGCGATGCTCGACACCCCATTCGTGTACCTTATCAAGCGGCTTCGGCCGCTCGACGAAACGGCCTAGGCCGTTTCTTTTTGATTAACCCTTGTAAACGCTATCATTATTCGCTATAATTAACCTTGGAAAAACAACGAGGTGATATCATGGACAACAACTACGTCGCGCCACCCTATCGCATCAAAATGGTCGAACCGATCCGGATGACCACGCGGGACGAGCGTGAAACATTACTGAAACAAGCGGGGTACAACCCGTTTTCATTGCGCAGTGAAGACGTCTACATCGATCTTCTGACCGACAGCGGTACGGGCGCGATGAGTCATTTCCAATGGGCGGCTTTGATGCAGGGCGATGAAGCGTACGCTGGCAGCCGCAGCTTTTATAAGCTGGAGAAGGTCGTCAAGGACATTACCGGCTACGCCTATGTCATCCCAGCCCATCAGGGTCGCGGGGCGGAACAGGTTCTGCTGCCGCGCCTCGTCAAGCATGAGCACATGATCTTCATCAGCAACATGCATTTCGATACCACCCGGGCCCATGTTGAAATCGCCGGTGCGAGAGCGGTCGACTGCAACATTGATGCCGTCCTGGATACGGAAACATATCACCCGTTCAAGGGTAATTTCGATGCAGAACGATTGGTTAACATAATCAAAGAGCGCGGCGCAGAAAACATCGCTGGTATCATCATGACGATCACCAACAACTCGGCTGGCGGACAGCCTGTCAGCATGGCCAACATGCGGGCCGTGCACGCGATTGCCCGCAAATACGGCATCCCCGTGTTGATCGATGGCGCCCGTTATGCCGAAAATGCCTATTTCGTCAAACAGCGCGAAGACGGATATCAGCATAAAACAATTCGTGAGATCGCCCGTGAAGCCTTCGATCTGGCCGACATCTTCCTGATGTCGAGTAAAAAGGATGGCTTGTCCAACATCGGCGGTCTGATCGTGATACGGGATGACACGCACCTTTACAATGAATGTCGCACGCACATCGTGCCGATGGAAGGATTTCCAACTTACGGCGGACTTGCCGGGCGCGACATGGAAGTCTTGGCTGTTGGTCTTCAAGAAGCGCTCGAAGAGGACTACCTCCGCCACCGGCTCGATCAGGTGCGGTATCTTGGCGACCGCTTGCGCGACGCCGGCGTGCCGATTCAGTATCCAACCGGCGGACATGCCGTGTTCGTCGACTGCAAGAAGTTCGTACCACACATTCCGTTCGATCAGTTCCCGGCGCAGGCCGTTGTCAATCAAGTATATCTGGAGAGCGGCGTGCGAGGTGTTGAAATCGGCAGTTTCCTGCTCGGACGTGATCCCGATTCGCATCAGAATCTGGAAGCCCCGCTGGAATTGATGCGGTTAACCATTCCAAGACGAACCTATACCTACCGCCATCTCGATGTTGTTGCCGATGCAGTCATCGCCACCTACCAGCAGCGAAACGATCTGATTGGATTGGAGTTTGAGTACGAACCACCGGTGCTGCGTCACTTCACGGCTCGACTGCGACCGATTAAAAAAGTGTGACCAAAATCCATTCATCTGTGATACAATAGGACTAGCACAACATTCAATCTTAGGAGGAAACAATGGAAGAATTCACCAAAGAATATGTCTCAATGTGGAAGCGTTGGAGCGACTTTGCCGGACGTTCCACCGTACGCGAACTGTGGATGGCGATCCTCGTCAACTTCTTGATCGGTCTCGTCTTCACGATTCTCGGCCGCATCGTCAACGTGTTCAACTTTGTGTCGTACATTTATGGATTGGCCATTCTCGTACCGTTTTTGGCGCTTTGGTTCCGCCGCATGAACGACATCAAGAAGAGTCCGCTCAATCTGCTGTGGTGGTTCCTGCCGGTCATCGGCTGGATCATCGTCATCTATCTGTCTATTCAACCGTCCAAATAGGACATAAAAGACCGCATGGCGGTCTTTTTTTACGAAATCCGTTGTTTGGAATCCATTACAATGTGATATAATGTTGCTTGGATGTGTGTTTGGTTTGCATGACATCTACGAAGATTCCCAACTACGTAAGGAGGATACACCCATGAATTTTGCTTATTTGAAAGACTCTGCCAAGGCCAACCTCACAGGACAGTGGGGTGCGGCGATCGGAATTTTGCTCCTAAACGGCATCGTGCAAAGCGTACCGAGCCTGTTTGTTCAGTTTTCCGAAAACTACAGACTGCTGCTGATTTCATACGCCGCCAGTCTGGCGCTGCTGCCGCTGCAGGTCGGATACATTCGCTTCTTCCTGGTACTCGCACAAGGCGGACCTGCCGAAGTGGGCGATCTGTTCTACTCGTTCCAGGGTGGTCGTTATGGCCGCACGCTGGGAACGCTGCTGCTGATGAGCGTGATAATTCTTATGTGGTTCATTTTTATCATAACCATCCCGATTGCTATCATCAAATCCTTTGCCTATGCGATGACTCCCTACATCCTCGCTGACGAGGACTACAGTCATCTGAGCGGCATGGACGTGTTGCGGGAAAGCGAAGGAATGATGGATGGACGCAAAATGGACTTCTTCGTCCTTGGTCTCAGCTTCATCGGCTGGTATCTGGTGGTCATCATCACCTGCGGACTTGCTGCCTTCTACGTCACACCCTATGTTTCACAGACGATGGCGCAATTCTATCTGGAAGCGAAAGGCACCCCGGTTGCACCGAAAGCGCCGCCGCAGGATGTCTTCAATGAAGGACCGCGCACTGACGCATTCTATGAGTAAAACAAAACGACATTCCGCTTTGCGGGATGTCGTTTTTATGTGGTTCGGATGTACATGCTGTCGCCGAAGCTGAAGAATCGATACCCTTCTTGAATCGCCGCCTGATAGGCGCGCATGATGTGGTCGCGACCGGCCAGGGCGCTGACGAGCATCATCAACGTCGATTTCGGTAGGTGGAAGTTGGTAATCAGCTCATCAATTGCTTTAAATTGATAACCTGGATATATGAATATATCACTCCAGCCGGATGTTTCAACGAAGTTATCATAATCTCTTAAAACCGTCTCCAACGTGCGCAATGACGTCGTGCCAACGGCGATGATCTTGCGGCCGTCCTGTTTGGCGGCATTGAGAATCGCAGCCGTTTCGGCACTCATGCGATAGAACTCGCTGTGCATTACATGGTCTTCGACACTGTCGACCGAAACCGGGCGAAATGTGCCGAGCCCGACATGGAGCGTGATGGCAACGAAATGAACGCCTTTTCGTTTGATTGCGGCAATCAGATCATCGGTGAAGTGCAGTCCGGCCGTTGGCGCGGCGGCACTGCCTTTTTCTTTGTTGTAGACCGTCTGATACCGATCGTTGTCCAGCAGGGTTTCGTGAATGTAAGGTGGCAGCGGCATCTCGCCAAGTTCATCGAGGACTTCATAGAGGATGCCGTCATAGATCAGTTCGAAATCCCGTAGCCCTTCTTCCTTCACGGCCACACAACGGGCTTTCAAGCGTCCGTCGCCGAACGATAGAATGGTTCCTTTTTTGATTCGACGGGCTTTTTTGACAAGGCATTCCCAGCGGTCATCGTGCAGTTGCTTGAGCAACAAGATCTCGATCGTCGCTCCAGTGCCTTCCTTGGTCCCGATCAGGCGAGCCGGGATGACCGACGTGTCGTTGACGACCAGCACGTCGCCTTTATGAAGGTAATCAATGAGGTTGCGGAATTTGTCATGAACGACCTCGCCACTGTCTTTGTTCAGAACCAGCAACCGCGACGCGGCGCGGTCGGCAAGCGGAGTCTGGGCGATCAGTTCCTCGGGAAGATGGTAATCGAAATCATCGACACGCATCAAAACAACCTCATGTTATGGGTTTTCTTGAGATGGGTATAGGCTTTTTCGGTGGCCACACGACCTCGTGGTGTTCGCTTGATGAAGCCGATCTGAAGCAAATAGGGTTCGTACACGTCTTCGATGGTCGTGGGCTCTTCGCCAATCGAGGCGGCAAGACTTTCCAGTCCGACCGGACCGCCACCGAAGTTCTCGATGATGCCGAGCAAATAGGCATGATCCTTGCCATCGAGACCGATCACGTCAATGTTCAATTTATTCAGGGCCAGCTGGCACATTTTCATGTCGATGACGCCGTCGTTGAGGACATCGGCGAAATCGCGGACCCGGCGGAACAGCCGGTTGACGATGCGCGGCGTGCCACGACTGCGGCGAGCAATTTCAAAGGTCGCGTCTTCGTGGATGTCGGTTTCGAAAATGCCCGCAGTGCGGCGGCAAATCTCCTTGAGTTCCGCCTCGTTGTAGTAGTTCAACTTGTGCACGACACCGAAACGATCGCGCAAGGGAGCGCTCAAATCACCGAACCGCGTGGTTGCGCCGACCAGCGTGAAGGGCGGCAAATCGACACGAATCGATTTGCTGGTGGTATCGCGCCCGACAATGATGTCGATGACATAATCCTCCATGGCGGGATACAGAATCTCTTCGACAATCCGCGGCAACCGATGAATCTCATCGATGAACAGGATGTCACCGGGCTCAAGACTCGTCAAAATCACCGCAAGGTCGCCACTTCGCTCGATTGACGGACCGCTTGTGATCTTTATGTTAACTCCGATTTCATTCGCTATGATATTGGCTAATGTCGTTTTTCCTAGTCCTGGAGGACCATACAAAAGGACATGATCCAATGCTTCGTTGCGATTCTTCGCGGCACGAATGAAAATGTCCATCATCTCTTTGACTTCGGACTGGCCGATGAATTCCTGCAACAACTTCGGACGGAGCGACAGGTTCTCGATGTCTTCGGGCAGAATGTCGCTTGTATACACACTTTCAGTCATAGTAACACCTCATAAAAATTATACCCATATTACTCTCATTTTACAAAACATTTTTGTTATCGGTAAACTTAACACACTTATTATTGTATAATAAAATAGAGTATGATACAATAAATTAAAGGGGAATGGCTTACCTAATAGATATTCCGGGAGGTGCGTTTTGGTGAAAGAGTCCGAACTCAAAACTTACGACATCGCTTCATACGACATTGAGCTCGATTACAACAAACAGATCGAACCAATTGAAAAGCGCATCGACAAATTGAATGATACCCATGAATCCAAGTCCTTGAAAGCCCACAAGGACTTTTTGAAAAAGGAAAAGAAAGCCAACGACACAATCAATCAACTCGGTGAAAAGTCCGTTCTCAAACATCAGCGCATCGAACGTGCGGTCGAAAACAAACTGAACAAGCTAAAAACCAAGGAAGACCGCTACCAACGCGAGTTGGACGACTTCATCGCAGCCAGAACCGAGGAAGCGAACGCCGCCAAGGCGGAGATCGATCAGATCATCGCCGAACTCAAAGTCGAACAACAAGAACAAATCGCTGCGATTCAACTCAAATACAAGGAAAACATCGAATCCTACGTCGAGAAACTCGACATCTACAACAACAACTACGAACAGAACAAAGTTCGTCACTTTGAACAAATCAACGACTACCAGAAGCAACTCAACGACCAGATCGCGACAATCCAGGCATTTTACGACGAGACCATCGAGAAGCTTGACAACCGCGTCGCCGCCTTCCTCCAGGAAAAAGAGGAATCCGACAAGATCATTCAGGATCGTTTCGAGGATACGCAGCGCGTGCAGGCCAACATGGCCACCACGATCCGCAAGCAGGCCAATGTCCAGATCAACGACGCCAACGCCTACGTTGACAAACTCAAACAACAGTTCGAACTTCATTACGCGCCGAAGATCGAACGCATCGAACATCGCCTCGAAGAGCTTCAGGTGGCCTACGAAGAACGCGTCAAACTGATTGAAACCGACACCCAGATCAACCTGGCGAAACTTCAGGATCAACTCGCCGAACTCGACGACCAGAGCAACAAGAAGGCTCGCAAGAACATCGAAATGAAACTTGGACTCTTTGAAATGCGGGCGGCAACCACGCTCGAATACGAACAGAAACTGCTCGTCGAGCAAAAACGCGTGTTGGAACACGAACACACCTTTTTGCAAGAACAGCTCGACTACGAACTCACCAATCTCGAAAAACTCCGTGTCTTCTTGCTCGACGATCAGAACAACCTCAAGGAAACCGGCGACTACTTCCGCGATCTCAACGTGGTGCTCAAACGCGAGCTGAACCGGTTCGAACTCGCCAACAACGCCTACCTCTTCAAACACGAACAACTCAAGGCCGAGTTCATCCGCCAGTACACCCGCATCTTCAGCGACCTCAAACGAGCGATCGTGCAACTGGCCCAGGCCTATCTCGAGAAGATCGCCGACAACAACCATGCGATCGACGAAATCAACAAGTTCCTCGACACCGCCGAACCGCTCCGCGAGATCGAAGTCAACCGCCTGCGCGAATCGATCGAGATCAACGAGGTCGAAGAACGCTACAACATCAAATTCGCCAAACAGGAATACGAACAGAAACTGATCGACAACGATCTGGCCTTCGCCATCAAGGAAGAGGAACTCAAGACCCGCGAACTGATGAGCGAATACCACAAGGACGTCGCCGACATTAAAAACAAGGAAGTCTTCGACAAAGCTCTTGAAAAAGCCAAACTCAAACACTCCAAAGCCCAGGAGACCTACAAGCTCCGACTCAACAACACGAAGCTCGAACGGCGTCTTCTGAAAAGCAAATACGACACCGAGCAGGGCATCCTGCTCGAACAGAAACAACTGGCCGAAATCGACGTCCGCAAGCACAATGCCTTGTGGTCCAAGGAAATCGAATACGCGATCAAGAACGTCGAGATCGAAGCCAACTACAAGATGGAAGTGATCAACAAGGCGCTCGAGGAGGATCTCGTCAAACTCGAGGAAGAAACAACCCGGGCCAACCACGAGAAAGCCGCTTACGACAGCAACATGAAAGCCGCGATCGACGCCAAACGGCGGGACATCGAAGATCGCAAACGCACCACCGTCAGCGAGCTTGACAAGAAACGCCAGCGCATCGACGAAGCGCTCACCCGCGAAATCCGCGAACCCAACCGCAACATTCTAAAAACCGAGGCGATCGTCGACGAACGGCTCAGCAAACTCGACATCAACAACACGATCTACGTCGACTTCATCGCCGACAGCATGAACACCTACCGCGACGACAAACTCACACTCGAGCAAGTCCGCGACATCATCCTCAACAACGACACCATCTACGACAAGACCGCCAAATACCTGCAGCGCGCCTACGACGTTCTCCGTGACGCCGTCACGTTCATGCAGGACATCGAAAAACAGAACATTCTCAACCAGATTGCATCCACCTCGGATCAATCCCAGATCAAAAAGCTCAACAAGCAGCTCGCCAAGGTGGAAGCCGATCACGCCAAACAAACCGCGAGCATCCAAACCACCCAAAACGATCACACCGCCATCAACAAGGCCTTGATCGACACCGAACTGGCCAACTTGAAGCGCGCCAATCCCGACTCGATCGACGCGCTCGTGCAACTGGCCGAAACATCGTACCACAAGGTGTTCGATCAGATCAACGACCTCCAAGCCGAGCTGCGCACCGAAATCAAGGCCCTCTACGAACCGTTGACGACGACCGATCGCGAACTGATCGAACACGCCCGCGTCAACGCCGACAAGGCGAAACAGCTCGTCGACAACGAACAACGCCGCAAGTTCGAACCCCTCGACCAGGAACTCGAGGCCTTTCTTGCGAAAACCAAACAGGATCGCGACGCCTTCGTCGCGTCTCTTGACGCCAGCATCGCCGAGTTGCGCGCGCAAATCAACCATCTCAAAAACGAAGCGCTCGAACAGATCCGGGCCATCAACGCCGAAAAAGACCGCATCATCAACGAGAAATCACTGCAGAAACAAGCCATAGAGGAGACCGAGGACAAGGAAATCGTCAAACGTCACGAACAGATCGACGAGCAGATCACCACCCTCGCCCGTGAGTTCGACCAACAAAATGCCCGTCTTGACGCCAAGGACGCCGAAGCGAAAAAGATCTTCGACTACGAAGACCGCATCCACAACATCGCCGTCGAGAGCGCCACATCACGATTCAACGACGCCAACATCAAAGCCGAAAACGTCCATCTCAACAATCTCAAGCAATACCAGCGCGATCTCGAACAGGCCAAACGCGACCGCGATCGTCGCAAGGACGATTATGCCCAGGAGCTCAAGGCTCGCACCAAGGACTTCGAAAAGAACATCTTCACCGTTCGTCCCCGCCTCGAGGAATCGATCGGCGACGCCCAGAAACAGATCGAATCGCAGATTGCCGAGAAGACCGAACAGAAACAAGATCTGCTCAAGAACAACGCGAAACTCGTCGAATCCGCCGAAACGGCCCTCTACTCCGCCTTCCAGGAAGGCTATGACAAACTGCGCGACAACCTCCGCGCCTACATTGACAAATACCGCGTGATCGAACAGGAATACCTGACCAACAACAGCCAGGCCAACGACCAGATCACCGCCAACAACGTCGCCTTCTCCAAGGCGCTCTTTGAACTTAGCAAAACCAAGCACCAATCCACCTTGAAACAGCTTCAGGACATCAACCAGACGCTGTTTGGAAAGGAGGCGTAAGTCATGGCCAAATCGACCAAGTCAGCTCTGCCGAAAGTCATCAGCAAAGCCAACAAGGACATCTCGACGATCATCGAAAAGGACATCGCCCGGGAATCCGATCTGCTCAAGGACCTCGTCGACCAGGTGCTCGCCGCCAACATGGAAGTCAAGAAGAAAAACAACCAGCGGATCAACGACACCAGACGCCGCCTCCAGGAACTCGACATCGAAATCGACGAACTCAACCAGTCGATCGACCTCGTCGATCGGGAAACGGTGCTCGAACAACTCAACCAGATGATCGACGCCGAAAACACCATTTTCGCCGCCCGTCAGGAAATCCGTTTCTACGAAAACGACCACACCGCCGACAAACTCGAAACCATCGACGATATCTACAAGAACCTCGCCGCGTCGATCGTGTCGACGACCGACATCGAGGACAACTACAAACAAATTCTCCATGACAACAACGACCTCCTCTACGACAAACAAAAGGCCGTCACCGACGACATTCTCCAGTTGATGGACAGCCTCTACCAGCAAAAACGCACCTTCACCAAGGACCAGATCGCAAAGAGCAACGAGATCAAGGACCGCGTGCGGGCCATCGAAGAACAATTCACCGACGCCATCGAGGCGCATCTGGAACAGTATCGCCAGATCCAGGCCGAGAGCACCAGCATGTTCACCCCGGTCGACGACGACGTCTTCATCGGCGAAAAAATCACCACCGACCACGCCGCCACACTCGAAGCGATCGCCGCCAAACGCGAACAGATCGACGAACAGTATCAGATCAAACGGCAACAGATCATCGACCAGTACATCGCGTACGAAGACGGCGTCCGCGCCAAACTCGAAGCCGCGAACAAACAGGCGCTCGAAGCCGAACGTCAGGCCCAGCGGGACAAGGACGAACAACTCAAGAACATCCGCCTGCTGATCATCGACGCCGAAAAGAAACAGGACTACGCCAAGGTTCAGTCGCTGATGAAACAGTTCGACAAGATCGACAAGCAGAACGTCGCCAAAGTCGGCGCCAAGACCGACAAGCAACTGGCGATCGAAACCAAGAAGACCAAGGACAAGGCCGTCCAGCAACTGCTCAACCACGAACTCAAGTACGTTCAGGACAAGAACAAGCAGGACCTCGCGGAACAACTGGAAACGATCAAATTCGAAGAGGCCAAGATTCTCTACAAGATCAAAGCCGACCACCAGGGTCTCCAGGGCGACGTCACCATCAACAAACGCCTGATCAAGGAACTCGAACGGTTCCTGAACGACTCTCAGAAAACCCTCACCGAACTGTTCGACCTCAAACTCGAACTGCGCCTCGCCGAACTCGAGATCATGCGGTTGAACGAACTGCGCGACCACGAACTGATCGCGACCTTCAAGGCGCTCCTGCAGGAACTCAAGGACATCGAACAGAAACGGCTTCTGCTGCTTCAGGAAAGCGGCAGCAATCATGAACTGATTCGCATCGAACAAACCTATCAGATCGACAAGACGATTCTCGATCTGCGTCTTGCCAAGGAACTGGCCGACATCGACAAGCTGATTCTCAAGACCCGCAACGAGTCGCTGATCAAGACCGAAAAGGTCCAGGAAGACGCCAACAGTGACATCATCTATCAGGAATCGCTGATCAAGATCGCCCAGAAAGAACGCGAACTGCAGCTCAAGAAAGTCCGTTCGCTCTATGAGAACGAACGAAGCCTCGCCGAAGAACAGTTTGAACGGATCAATCTGGGCATCCAGGTCAACGACACCTTCGTCAAGACCACGCTGCAGAACCAGATCCTCTTCGCCGAACAACAGATCCAGTGCGCCAACAGCGAGTTCGACATCCGCGTCGAGAACATCAATCTGACCCGCGAACAGGAACTGGCCTACGCCAACAAGAAAATCGACTATTATCGCCAGAAATACGAATACGAGAAATCGAAACTCGAAAAAGAACGCAACGACAAGCTCGAAGACCTCAACTTCAAACTGCTGCTGTTCACCGACAAACGGGAAAACCAATCGATCCAGGATCAGATCGATCGTCTCAACCATCGCTACGACGAGATGATCGCCGCGATCGACAAGGACGAACAGGCCGATCCGCAGATCAAACGCTACGAAACGGTCATCCAGGCCGCTGAAAAACGTGCCGAACAGGCCATCGAGGAGGCGTCACTGCTCAAGGACCAGACGGTCCAGGCGTTCGAACAGCTGTACGAGCAGACCAAAGCCAAGTACGAACAGATCGAACAGACCAACCACGCCCAGGACACCGCCGGCATTCTGCCGCTTCTCAACAGCGGTGCCGTCACCAGCGCCGACGACCGCCTGCAGCGCGCCATCAAGGAAGCCGAGGAACTTTACGAAGAACGGGTGAAAGAGCCGCTTGAGATCATCCACAAGACGAAACAACAGTTGCTCGAGATGACCAGCGACGAAGCGACCGAAACGTTCATCGCCACACAGAAGGACCGCAAGCGCCAAGCGATCGAGGTCCATGCCAAGGAACTCGAAGCGATTCACAACGAACGGGAACGTTCGCTCGCCGAGACGACCAAGGCGATCGAGGACCAAAAGGCCGCGATGAAAGCCAAACTCGAACATGAAAAGGACGCCTTGTTCCACGCTCCGCTCTATCGCGACGAGGCGGCCATCAACGCCGACTACGCCACTCTTCAAGAGCGCGAGAAGGAACACTTCCAAACGCTGCTGCGCACCCGTCAGGATTTCATCAACGCCGAACTGACGCGCCACGCCGACGTGCTCAAGGACACCGCCAAACTGATCAAAGCCACCAACAAACCCTACAAGAAGTTCATCCGCAAGGCCTCACGCGGTCTCAACGCCGAGAAAAAAGAACTGGTGCGCCGCAACAAGCGCCAGCTCAAGAAAGAACTCGCCGAAGCCAAGGACGACTTCACCGCCGATTTCCAACGATCCAATTAAAAATGCGTTCCCGCGGGAACGCATTTTTTATTTCAACAGAGTCAGGAAACTGGTGCCGTAGGGGGCCCGTTCGGTATTGAAGTTGTCGCTGATCGTCGCGCCGATGTCGCCGAACGTTTGACGAATCGGCAACGCGCCACCGGCGATCGAAGGACTCCAGACCAACAGCGGAACGTACTCACGCGTATGATCGGTGCCGTGGTGCGTCGGATCGTTGCCGTGGTCGGCGGTGATCATCAACAGATCGTCGTCGTTGAGCACGCGCATCAGCTGAGCCAGCTGGCCGTCGAACTCTTCGAGCGCATCCTTGTATCCGACGGGATTGCGACGATGGCCGTAGAGTGCGTCGAAATCGACGAGATTGAGGTAGGCGAGTCCGGTGAACGGCTTGTGCGCCTGGTCGATGAAGTTTTCCATGCCGTGGTGATTGCTTTTTTGTTTGTAACTGGCGGTGATACCTTCCCCATCGTAGATGTCGTTGATCTTGCCGAAGGCGATGACGTCCTTGCCGGTATCCTTCAGGTAGTTTAAAGCGGTTTTCGCAAAGGGCTTGAGCGCGTAGTCGTGGCGGTTCGCCGTCCGCGTGAAGGATCCCTTTTTGTCACCGATGAAGGGACGGGCGATGACGCGTCCGACGCGCCATTCTTCTTTCATCGTCAGTTCGCGGGCGATCTCGCAGGCTTCGTACAAAGTGTCCAGACCCACCGCTTTTTCATGCGCGGCTATCTGGAGGACGCTGTCGGCCGACGTGTAGACGATCAAATCGCCGGTCTTGAGCTGGTGTTCGCCGTACTCTTCGATGATGTCGGTGCCGCTCGCCGCCTTGTTGCCGACGATGTTGCGGCCGGTGCGCCGGGCGAGTTCATTGATCAGTTCGGCGGGGAAGCCGTTCTCGGTGAAGGTGATGAACGGCGTTTCGATCTTCAGACCCATCAGTTCCCAGTGCCCGGTCATCGTGTCCTTGCCGTTGCTGATTTCGATCATCTTGGTGTGATAGCCGATCGGACTGTCGGTCGGTGGTACGCCGACGATGTCCGTCAGGTTGCCGTAGCCAAGCTGCTGCATCGTCGGCAAGTGAATGCCGCCGGTCGCTTCGCTGATGTGCTTGATCGTGTTGGTGCCCGCGTCGCCGAATGCCTCGGCGTCGGGCAACGCGCCACAACCGACGCTGTCGATGACGATCAGAAAGATTCGTTTGAACATGGTATCTACTCCTTCTTGTTGGCACGCGGATGGAATTCCTCGTACACGTCCTTGAGCTGTTGTTTGGTGATGTGCGTGTAGATCTGCGTGGTCGAGATGTCCTCGTGCCCGAGCAGTTCCTGAACGACGCGCAGATCGACGCCGTTGTCGAGCAGATGGGTGGCGAAACTGTGGCGCAGGGTATGGGGCGAGACGTCTTTGGTGATGCCGGCCTTCTGCGTCAGGGTTTTCAACACCTTGTAGAATCCGACGCGGGAGATGCTGCCGCCGCGGCTGTTGACGAACAGAATGTCGCCGGGGACTTTCTTGAGTTGCGGGCGGCCTTTGTCGAGATAGCGGCGAAGGGCGTAGGACGCTTCCGCGCCGACGGGCACGATGCGTTCCTTGTTGCCTTTGCCGGTGACATTGATGAAGCCCATGTTGATGTGTAGGTCGCTCAGTCGCAGATCCAGTAGTTCGCTGATGCGAAGACCGCTTCCGTACAGCATTTCAAGCATCGCCTTGTTGCGCAGTTCGAGCGGATGATCGCCATCGGAGGCGATCATCAGGGCATCGACTTCCTCGACGCTCAGAACGGTCGGCAGTTTCTTTTCCTTTTTCGGCAGACGAACGCCGAGTGCGACATTGGCCTGGACAAGTTTTTCGAGCAGCAAATACTTGTGGAACGAACGGATTGCGCTCATCTTGCGGGAGATGCTGCTGGTCGAGGAATCCTTGCGCTTGAGCCGGGCGATGAAATTGCGGATGTGTTGTTTGGTGATGCGGTCGGGATCTTCGATGTTGTAGTTGCGGGAAATGAACTCGACATACTCAGTGAGGTCGGTTACGTAGGATTTGATTGAGTTGGAGCTGAGTCCTTTGGTGATGCGCAGATAGTACTCATACTCCTTGAGCAGACGTTTGAGCATTCAAGTCACCTCCACGAAGGTTTGGAATACGATGTTGCCGAGCAGGATGCCACTTCGGCTCAGAAACAATCGGTCGTTGTCATGTATGATAAAGCCATTGTTGATGTGGTTGTTGAGTTCTGGATAGCGCGCGAACAGATCGGTGTCATAGCGCTGGTTCAGTTCCGTTACCGATACGCCCTTGGTCAGACGCAATCCGAGCATCAGCGCATCGGCGAGTCCGTCGGTGACTTCGACGGATGTCGGCTGGAAATCATCGCTCGCTGCCCGCTGGATGTAACGGCGGACGTTCGGTTCATGGTAGAACCGCTTGCCGTCCATCAGCGAATGCGCACCGCTGCCGAATCCACGGTAATCGCGATTCAGCCAGTAGGTCTTGTTGTGTTCGCTTTCGGCACCGTTTCTGGCGAAATTGCTGATTTCGTATTGGTCATAGCCATTGGCCTGCAAGGTGTCGATGACCCGTTCGTACATGGCGCCTTCGAGATCTTCATCGTTGGGTTCGATTTCGTTCTTCCGGTACATGTGGAACAGGATCGTCTTCTCCTCGAGGATCAGCGAGTAGTAACTGATGTGATCCACGCCCAGCGCGATGACCTTGTTGAGGTCGTCGTCCAATTCGGCCATCGTCTGGCCGATCAGACTGAAGATCATGTCGACGCTGATGGTTGGGAACTTGGCGTCACGCAACAGTTGGATGCCGTTGGTGACATCGGCGAGCTTGTGATCGCGATTGAGGAACTTCAGTTGTGCGGACTGGAACGTCTGGACGCCGATTGAGACGCGATTGACGCCGTGGTGTTGCAACAGGGCAATCTTCGACGCGGTCAGATTGTTCGGATTGGTCTCGATGGTGTATTCGACAAGACGCGATGTATCGACTACTTGACTGATCGTTTCGAGCAGTTTAGCAAGCAGTTGCTCATCGAGACTGAGCGGCGTACCGCCGCCGATGTAGATGGTCTTGATGTCAACCAGATCGTCTTGGTGTACGACCAGTTCCCGACACAAGGCGTCGATGTAGTTCCGTTTCTTCCTGTCCGATGCGATTTCCTTGTGGAAGTCGCAGTAGGTACAAATATGATCACAGAACGGTATATGAACATATATGCTGGTTAACATAATAACACACCTCTACTTCAATTGTATCACAATGTCCTCAATTCACAAGCACTAAACAAAAGAAAAAAGAGGATTTCGCAATCCTCTTAGTCGTCGAGACTGAGTACGCTCAGGAACGCTTCCTGCGGGACTTCGACGTTGCCGACGGCCTTCATCCGCTTTTTGCCTTCCTTCTGCTTCTCAAGAAGTTTCTTTTTGCGTGAGACGTCGCCGCCATAACACTTGGCGAGGACGTTCTTGCGCATCGCCTTGATCGTGCTGCGGGCGATGACCTTGCTGTTGATCGCCGCCTGCACGGGGATTTCGAACATGTGGCGGGGGATGACGTCCTTGAGTTTTTCGGTGATCGCTTTGCCGCGGCGAAACGCGAACTCGCGGAACACTATGGTCGACAGCGCGTCGACGATTTCGCCGTTCAGGAGAATGTCCATCTTGACAAGGTCGCTGCGGCGGTACTGGCTGAACTCGTAGTCGAAACTGGCGTAGCCCTTGGTGCCGCTTTTGAGACGATCGAAGAAATCATAGACGATTTCAAGCAGGGGCATTTGATAGACAAGCTGAACACGGTTTTCACCGATGTACTGCATGTCGCCGAAGATGCCGCGCTTGCTTTGACAGAGTTCCATGATCACGCCGACGTAGTCTTCCGGCGTCATCACGGTCGCCGTGACATAGGGCTCTTCGATGAAGTCGATTTGTTGAATCGGCGGCATGTCGCAGGGATTGTCGATGTTGACGACGCTGCCGTCGGTCTGATGCACGTGATAGATGACGCTCGGACTGGTGGCAATCATTGGAATGTTGAACTCGCGGTCGATGCGTTCCTGGATGATTTCCATGTGCAAGAGTCCGAGGAACCCGATGCGGAAGCCGAAGCCAAGGGCTTGCGAGGTTTCCGGTTCGAAGATCAGGGACGCGTCGTTCAATTTGAGTTTCTCAAGTGCGTCGCGGAGGTCTTCGTAATCGCCGCTGTCGATCGGATAGAGACCGCAGAACACCATCGGATTGAGCTTGCGATAACCGGGCAGCGGTTCATTGGCGCTCTTCGGCACGCTGGTGATCGTGTCCCCGACGCGGACGTTTTTGACGTCCTTGATCGACGCGGTGAGAAAGCCGACGTCACCAGGTGCGAGGTAGTCCTTCTTCTTCTCGGTTGGCGTGAACACGCCGACATCGATGACTTCGTATTCGGCTTTGGTCGCCATCATTCGGATCTTGTCGCCTTTCTTGACGGTGCCTTCGACGATACGGATCGAGGGGATGACGCCACGGTAGGGATCGAAATACGAGTCGAAGATGAGCGCTTTGAGCGGCGCTTCCGGATCGCCTGTCGGGGCGGGGATGAGATGGACGATCTGTTCGAGGATGTCGGTGATGCCGAGGCCTTCCTTGGCGCTGGCCAAAACGGCGTCGGAGGCATCGAGACCGATGATGTCCTCGATTTCCCGTTTGACTTTGTCGGGTTCGGCGCTGGGGAGGTCGATTTTATTGATGAGCGGCAGGATTTCCAAATCGTTGTCGATTGCGAGATAAACATTGGCGAGCGTTTGCGCTTCGATGCCCTGGGCGGCGTCGACGACGAGCACCGCGCCTTCGCAGGCGGCGAGGCTGCGCGACACTTCATAGGTGAAGTCGACGTGGCCGGGCGTATCGATGAGATGGAAGATGTAGGTGTTGCCGTCCTTGGCCTTGTAGGCGATCTCGACGGCGTTGAGTTTGATTGTGATGCCGCGCTCGCGTTCGATGTCCATCGAATCGAGGAGCTGGTTCTTCATGTCGCGGGCGCTGACCGATTCGGTGTGTTCGAGGATGCGGTCGGCGAGGGTGCTCTTGCCGTGATCGATATGAGCGATGATGCTGAAATTGCGAATCAGCTTCTGCCGTTCGCGGATCTTGTCGTAATCGATTGATTTGCTCATGTCGTCACCTCCTCGGTAAACCTAACTTATTGTACATCATGTGGCGATGGAAATCAATACAATGTGGTTGTTTTCACCGCGTGAACGTGATCGTCGTTTCGTTGCTTGCGTCCGGATCAAACCGATAGCCATCCTGGGACCATCGTTTGATGTCGTCAATCGATGTGATTTGGTTTTGAATCATGTAATCGAGAACCATGCCGCGGCCCATCTTGGCGTAGGTCGCCTGGTTGACGAGTTTGCCGTTTTTCTGTTGCAAAAACTGAACGGTGATCATGGGAACCGTAAGCATCCTGGCGAACTCGTTGCTGGCGAGATTGATGACGGTTTCGCCGGCAAATACGGGATCCAAGTTCCAATAGGCATATAGATCCTGATTCAGTTTGGCTTTCATGTCCAGACGATAGGGAGCAATCAAGGTTCCTGGTTCCAACACGCCGTAGAGCGCATCCAGAATTCGAACATGATTCTGTATGTAGTTCATCATTTCCTCGTCGTAATCCTCACGATTGAGCTGTTTGAATACGAGTCCTGTATAGCTGGAGAAGGCGTGATGGGTGTCACTGTTGGTGAAGTTCTTGTACGCTTGGTATGTTTGATCCAGAATGTCACCTTTGACTGACAAGGCTTTGCCCAGTCTGACTTTGCTCATGCGGGAGAGCGTCGTGACAAGGTTGGCGGTTTTGGTCGCATCAAACAAGGGAGCGTCTTGCAACCGCTCGTCGCGGCAGTAGGATGCGGTCTTGCTGGGGGACAGGATGATTTTCATCGTGATTCACCTCATAAACATTATAGTATTATGGTATAATGGATGCAAGCAAAGGGAGTGAAAATCATGCTGATCCTGTATCTACTCGGCAAACGTCTTGACAAGAAAGACGACCATGCCTTTCTCAACTACTGGGAACTGAAGTTCCTGCCTCGTCTTCGTTATTACATGTTCGGCGCGTTGATCTACTACGCGTTGGCGCTCGGTATCATCCTCGAGGTGTTGCTCTGGGGCAACGATTCCATCTTGTTCGGATTGTTGATGCTGGTGCTGGCGTCGATCACCTATGGTATTCTGTTGTTGCGCAGTGCCATCCGATTCTTCGCCAAGTACAACGGTCGTTACATCATCGTCAAGTCGGGTGGCAGCCGTGACACGTTCGACAAAAGCAATGTCGTAAATTAAAAGAGCGAAAAATCGCTCTTTTTTGATGGTCACGGATCGCATTCGAAACTACCTCGAAGCCATCATCTTCTTTTTCCGGGAAGAACCTCAGAATCCCACAACGTAATGAATCACGGCGAAGATGAGACTCACGATCACATAGCGGATGAGAATCTTGTTCAGTGGCGGATACGGCTGTCCTTTGAACGCGCTTCTGCGGATCAGCGTGAAACCCACGCTGATCGTGCCAATCAGAAATCCGTAAAACAATGAGTTCAGAACATCCATTGCCGCACCTCTTCTCCATTTCCTACATTATACCATAGTTCAAACAAAAAGAGATGGAGCAATTTCCATCTCTTCTTAATATCATGATAACCGATAAGCCATGTTCTGTACCCTCGAGAGGGCGGCAATCATTTATCTCTGCATGCGCAGCTCCGTTGTTGGTTCATTTCCCACGCCGGAGTGCCCCTACCATAATTTGGGTTTCTAGCTTGCGGGGTTTACCCGTTCCACCCGTCCGGTTTCCCGGCCGGCTCGTCTCTGTGGCACTTTTACAGGTACCGACGCCATTTGACAGGCGCCTTCCCGGCCGTCACGTCCGAAGACGTGCATGGAGTTATGGTTTCCTCCATCACAATCACTACAAGCGTCTCAGCTTGTGCTAGCATGGACTTTCCTAACGTTTCCGCTCGATTGCCTGGTTACCACTTAAAATGTCTTCTAGGATGTTCTCAAGGTCCTCGATGCACGTACCGCAGGCGAGGCCGGCGGCGGTGCGATCGGTGATCTTGTCGACGGTGTCGGCGCCATCTAGGATGGCGCGGACAATCGTCTCGTATGTGACCTCTTCACAAAAACAGATGATGTCGTCTTTGCGGTAAGGCATGGTGGTTATTTGTTGCGCGGCTTGCGGGGGCGCGAGCTGCGACGGCGGTCGCCGCCACCGCGCGGTTTGTCGTCCGATTCTTTCTTGTTCGGATCGCGGGGTGGCTTGGGCAGCGTGTCCTTGCGCGACAAGTCGATGCGACCACGGTCGTCGATGCCGATGACCTTGACGGTGATGACATCGCCGACGTTGGCGACGTCTTCGGTCTTGCCGATGCGCTCGTGGGCGAGTTTGCTGATGTGGCACAGACCTTCGGTGCCGGGCCACAGTTCGACGAAGCAGCCGAACTTCTCAACGCGGGTGACTTTGCCGCTGAACACTTCGCCGACCTTCGCTTCGCGGACGATGTCCTCGATGAGCGCGATCGCTTTGTTGATGTACTCCTGCGTGTGGTGCATGATGTAGATGCTGCCGTCTTGTTCGATGTCGATCTTGACGTCGTTGCACTGTTCGATGATCGAGGTGATGACTTTGCCGCCCGGGCCGATGACGTCGCGGATTTTGTCAACGTCGATGTGCATGACCTTGACTTTGGGGGCGTGCTTGCTGACTTCCTTGCGCGGTTCGCTGATCACGGCATTCATGTTGTCGAGAATCTGCAGACGGGCGACGCGGGCCTGGTTCAGCGCTTCTTCGAGAATCTCTTTGCTGAGACCGGCGATCTTGATGTCCATTTGCAGGGCGGTGATGCCCTTGGCGGTACCGGCGACTTTGAAGTCCATGTCGCCATAGTGGTCTTCCATGCCTTGGATGTCGGTCAGGATGCTGTAGTGCTCGCCTTCCTTGATTAGACCCATGGCAATCCCGGCGACTTGGGCCGAGATCGGAACACCGGCGGCCATCAGGCTCATGCTGCCGGCACAGATCGTGGCCTGGCTGCTGGACCCGTTGGATTCGAGGATCTCCGATACGATGCGGACGGTATACGGGAAGTCGTCCTTGCTCGGCATGACTTGCTTGAGGGCGCGTTCGCCGAGCATGCCGTGGCCGATTTCGCGGCGTTTCGGCGGGCCGTAACGGCCGGTTTCACCGACGCTGTACTGCGGGAAGTTGTAGTGCAGCATGAAGTTCTTCTTGGTGATTTCGTCGTCCATGCCGTCAATGATCTTGTATTCGCTCATGCTGCCGAGGGTCGTCAGCGCGAGCGCTTGCGTCTGGCCGCGCGTGAACATCGCGCTGCCGTGGGTCAGTTCGAACAGGTCGATCTGACTGTCGAGGTCGCGCAGTTCGTCGAGGGCGCGTCCATCGGGACGAACCTTGTCTTCGCTGATGCGACGACGCATTTCCTTCTTGGTGATGTCGCTGCAAATGTTGGCGACGTAATTGAGAAGATCGCGCAGTTCGTCTTTTTCCAGATCGGCGTACTTCTCTTCGAACTCGCTGACAACCTGGTCGGTGACGGCGCGGAGCGCTTCGGCACGGGCCAGTTTTTCAGGAACCTTGACGGCTTCGACCAGTTCGGCCTTGGCCCGTTTGGTCACTTCTTCGACCAGCGGTTCGGGGGTCGTGATGTACTCGAATTCACCGGTTTCCTGGCCGACTTCGGCGACGATCTCTTCTTGGAACGCGACGAGTTTCTTGATCCACTCGTGTCCGAACAGCATCGCTTCGAGCATGTCGGCTTCGCTGACTTCCTTGGCACCGGCTTCGACCATGTTGATGGCGTCCTTGGTTCCGGCGAGCGACAGTTCGATGTCGCTTTGTTCGTTTTGCTCCTGCGTCGGGTTGACGATGAATTCACCGTCAACGCGGCCGACGTTGACGCCGGCGACGGGAGTCGTGAACGGCAGGTTGCTGATGCACAGCGCGAGGCTGCTGCCGAACATCGCGGTCATTTCCGAAGTGCAGTCGGTATCGGCGCTCAGCACCTCGTTGATGATCTGCACGTCGTACATGAATCCGTCGGGGAAGAGCGGGCGGATCGGTCTGTCAATCAGGCGTGCCGTGAGCGTTTCGTTGTCGCTGGGTCGGCCCTCTCTCTTCAGGAAGCCACCCGGGATTTTCCCGGCGGCATACATTTTTTCTTGATAGATGACCATGAGTGGGAAATATGGCATGTTGGTCGGCTTGTTGCTAGCGGCGACGACGCTGAGAACAGCGGTGTCTTCGTAGCGGACCAATGCTGCGCCAGCAGCTTGTTTGGCCATTTCGCCGACTTCGACGACCAGTTTCCTCCCATTGAAATCCATCGTGAATGTTTTCTTGTTGCTCATTCAATTTTTCCTCTTTTCTTCTCTTTTCTTTTTACCAATTTATTATATTACCATATTATTTGGAAAAAAGATAGGTTTTCACGAAATTTCCAACAAAAAAGACGGCGCTTGCCGTCCTTATTTCCGCAGGGCGCGATATCCGCCGTAGACCGGCTTGATGTCGCTGATGGTGATGACGACGTCCTCTTCGAACGATCGGATCAGTTTGATCGTATCGGGCACGTTCTTACGCGGGACGTGAAGATAGAGGATCTCGCGCTTGTCGTTCATCCCGTAGGCGTTGACGCTGGTGACGGCGAGGCCGTGGGCCCGCAGGTGCTTGGCCATCTTCTTGCCGTCGATCTTGTGGGTGATCACTTCGATGCTGCTGTCGCCGATGGCGAAGAAGTTCTCCAGCTTGCTGCCGAGAAAGTTGCCGACCGAGAAACCGAGTGCGTACACGACGATCTTGAACGGATCGGCGGTGATGTCCTGCAAGACGGTGCTGACGATCATCACCCAGATGATGACTTCGAAAAAGCCGATGAACATGCCTTTGACGCGTTCGTCTTTGGTAATCAAAACGATTCGAAGCGTCGCCATGCTGACTTCGAATACTTTGATGACAAAAATCAAGACATAAAGGAGAATCGGGTTCATGTTGTTCACCTGCCGGATTATTCATTTTACCAGACAATTATACTCCTTTTTGGCGGGTTGTCAATCACTAAAATCAACTATTTTCAAGAAACTGCTTTCAGCCCTGCATAAAGGTCTTTTTGATGCATGAAAACAAGCTTCTTTTTCATTTAAAATTCACATTTTCGCGGGACTCTTGTGATACAATGAAACAAGAAGGGGGTACGGTATGGACAAAGACATCTTTGACGATCATCTGGAACAAACGGCGCGGATTCGCAAACAAGCGACGATGACCAAACGCGAACGACGATTGGAACGGGCAAAACAGCGCCAGGAATCCATCTCGCCGTGGGTGTTGAAACTGCTGATTGTGGTGATGATCGCGGCCGCTCTCTATCAGTTCATCGATTTCTCATGGACTGCCGTGCAAAGTACGAATGGTGGGGATCGGTGGTTTGCCTATCTCAGTCTCGCTGCGCTCCTTTGCGGCGTTCTCGTCGCCATGATGCAACGGTTTGTCGCAACCACCCGGGGATGGATGTCGCTGACACGGGTGGGTCTGCTCTTGATCGGAGCTGGCATTCTGCTGTTCATGATCAACTACGCACGCATCAATGGCATACTCTCGATTTTGGAATTCCTTGGTTAACATAAGAAAAGCAGACTCACGATTGAGTCTGCTTTTTGGTTGTCTTTTTGGTTTTTTCTTGTGCTTCTTCCTGGAGTTCTTTGAAGTACTGGGCACTGGCCTTGATGATGCCGGTGATGGGAATTGCGAGGATTACGCCGGCAAGACCGAACAAGGCCCCGAAAAAGATGAAGCTGGTGAGCACGAGCAATGGATGCAGATTGACTTCCTTGCCCATGATGTAGGGTTGCAGGATGTTGGCCTGAATGGCTTGGATGACGGCGTTGGCGGCAATCAACCCGAGGAATGTCCATTCCCCCAGCAACAGCTCATCTTGCACGGTGAAGGAATACAGTACCGGCAACAACAGCCCAATGAACCCCCCGATGTAGGGAATGATGTCGAGGAAGCCGAGCGTGAACCCGAAGAACAGACTGCGTTGGAAGTTGAACCCGAAGGCCATGAACATGATCGTGAGCGCGATCGACATGATGAACATCACGAGAAAGCGTCCATTGAAGTAATTTTGAATTACGTCGTTGGCACGAATGCCGAGTTCTCTAACATGACTCTTGTACTTCTTCGGCAAGACGCTGACGATGCCTTCGAACACGGTCTGCTTCTCCTTGAGCAGGAAGAACAGAAAGACTGGAATGAGCACGATGATGACCACAAAGCTGCCGATGCCGCGAACGACGTTGACGGCGTTGATCAGGACCGGTTGGGCCTGTTCGAGGCTGATGTAGTCGCGGATGGCATTGTACCCTTCTTCGATTTCCGGATTGTTTTCAATCGTCTGGTTGACCCAGTCGACGATGCCCGGCCAGTCGTTCTGAATGAAACTGACGGCCTGTTCGTAGATGATGATGCCGACGAAGTACAAAAATACACCACCGACCACCAGCATCACGACAAAGACGATGACCACCTTCAACAGCTGGTTGTGAAGCTTGAAATGACGATCCAGCAACCGCATGATCGGTTCCACCAGATAACTGATGAAGAGCGCAATGCCAAATGGCACGACAATCGAATTCACGGCGGTGCGGAAAATCGCCAGTTGCTGGCTGAACAGTTCGTTGATGTAGTAGAGGGAGATCAGACTGAGCGTAAGAATCCCGAGATTTTGCAACAGTCGCATGCGCTTTTCTTTGGTCATGGTATCAACTCCTGTGTCCATTATACTATAATCCGGCCGTTTACGGCCATCGAATATGAAAAAAAGGTGCGGCTGCACCTTTTTTGTTAGCGTCGTAATCCGAGGCGTTTGATCAGTTCGCGGTAACGGTTGACGTCCTTGTTCGCGAGATACTTGAGCAAGTTGCGACGACGACCGACTTTCTTCAGAAGACCGCGACGCGAGTGGTGGTCGTGCGTGTGCACTTTGAGGTGCTCGTTCAGTTCGTTGATCTCGGTGGTGAGAATCGCGACCTGAACTTCCGGACTGCCGGTATCGCCCTCTTTGGTGCGGTACGCTTCGACGATTTCGCGTTTCTGTTCTTTGCTGATGGCCATGGGGTTTCCTCCTTTTGATTTGACTTACCTGCATCATCGACAAACGTTGAGGAATCGATCGACAACGACACAGGCGCGTTTATTATTATAGCACAACCAATTGATTATGCAAGGGATATTTACTGCAAGTTTTTGAGGACCGCGAGCGTATCGAGCTTGTCCTGATCGATCTGCGCCACGAGGGCGTCGACCGAGTGGTACTTCTTCTCGTCGCGGAGCCGTTTGATGAACATGATTTCGATCTCTTCGTCGTAAATCTCCTCGTCGAAATCGAAGATGTTTGATTCGACGCTGACGTCGACCCGGCAGTTGAGCGTCGGATTGTGACCGATCGAGGACATCGAATCGTACCAGGTGTCCCTGACTTTGGTGCGCGTGGCGTAGACGCCGTTTTTGGGAACCAAATAGTCACCGGTGTCGATGTTCGCGGTCGGATAGCCGATCAACCGTCCTTGTTTGGCGCCGTGGACAACGGTGCCGCGGATCGAATAGTGGGAGCCGAGGACCGGTTTCACCTGGTCGACAAGTCCGGAATTGATCAGATCACGGATGTGGGTGCTGCCGACCTTGTAGCCATCGTGCGTGATTTCGCCGACGACGATCGTTTCAAACGAAGCGTGTTCTTCTAGGGTCGTCACATTGCCGCTGCCGCGGACACCGAACTTGAAATCGAACCCGCACACGATCGTGTGGATGTTCGACAGATACTGATCGATGAACTCCTCGGGCTTGAGTTGGGCCTTTTCCTTGGTGAACTCGATCAGATACAAGGTGTCGATGGCAAACTCCTGGAAGATTTCGATTTTTCGCTCGAGCGGCGTAATGTAATAGTAATCCAGGCCGTAGAGAATGCTTTTGGGGTGGATGTCAAAAGTGATCACGGCTTTCTCAAGACCGTGGTGGTCGGCGATCTGAATCGTTTTTTGAATCAGTTCTCGATGCGCCAGATGTACGCCGTCGAAAAAGCCGATGGCGGCGACCGTGTCTGGTTTGATGCGTTTGCCGTTGAGTCGTATGATGTTCATCTTGGTCCTCCTCAGAGAAACACGTTTTTGGCTTTGAGTAGCGGTTTCTCGGGATCTTTGTCGTAAATGGCGATGAGTCGTCCGTCGTCATCGAGAAATTTTGTCCGTTTGGGTGGTACGTCCGGATGCGCGGTCAGATCGATCGGACGTCCGTGTCGAATGTCCTCGATCTGTTGTGGCGTTGCGACGACGGGTTCGAGATCGCGCAGCGCAGCTGCCATCGGGATGGGTAGTGGGGTCGATTGGATGATGTCATCCAGCGGCATCGCGTCATCGAGATGGAAGGCGCCGGCCTTGGTGCGTCGGAGCGCGAAATTATGCGCCGCGATGCCAAGACGTTGGCCAATGTCGTAGGAAAGCACGCGGACGTAGAGCCCTTTGCTGGCATGGACGCGATAGGTTACATAAGCACGATCGCCATCCATGGTCACGTCGCCGATACGCTCGATCGCATGAATCGTGATCATACGCGACGGCCGGTCGGGAATGTCGATGCCTTCCCGGGCGTACTCGTAGAGGCGTTTGCCGTTGTATTTGACCGCCGAGTACATCGGCGGGGTCTGAACGTATTCGCCTTGAAAGCTACGCAGTACGTCATCGACGTGGGAGAAATCCGTGAGTGACGATGAAGCGACGATTTCACCGGTGGCGTCGAGGGTGTCAGTGGCGGTGCCGAAACAGATTGTCGCGACGTACTCCTTGTCGTCCTGATTGAGGTATTTGATGATCTTGGTGCCTTTGTTGAGGCCGACGACAAGGAGGCCGGTGGCATCGGGATCGAGGGTCCCGGTGTGACCGACTTTCTTGGTATGGTACGCCTTGCGCAGGACGTTGACGACGTCGTGCGAGGTGTAGCCGCGTGGTTTGTCGACTAACAGGATGCCGTCCATGTGATCACCCCCACCATTATATCAATGTTGCAAAAAAAAACCAAGTCGCGACTTGGTTTTTAGGCGTTGCGAATCCAATCGACAAGCGCGTCTTTGGGCATGAAGCCAGCGCGGGACGCGACTTGTTTGCCGCTGTCGAACACGAGCAGGGCGGGGATTCCGCGGATGCCGTATTCCACAGCCAGAGCCTGATTTTCGTCGACGTTTACTTTAACAACGGTGATGTCGTCCTGTTCTTTCGCGATCTGTTCGAGAACCGGGCCGATCATGCGGCACGGGGCGCACCAGTCGGCGTAGAAATCGACGAGGCAACGACCGTTGGCAATTTTGTCCTTGAAATCTTCTGCGTTTGCATATACTAATGGCATGTTGGTTCCTCCTTTTCAAAATACAAACTAATTATAATAAATAAGCGCTTCACTTGCAATCATTTTACAAAAATTATTTGAAGTTGACGATGGTGACGCCGTTGCCGCCTTCGTTGCCTTCTCCGTCGCGATGGGACTTGACGTGCGGGCTCTTGTCGAGATACTGCTTGACGAGTTTGCGGAGGGTGAGCGTCCCGAATCCGTGAATGATCGTCGCAAACGGCATGTTGGCGACGAGACAGTCGTCGATATAGCGATCGAGTTCGAGCTTGGCTTCCTCGTAGCGCATGCCGCGCAGATCGAGTTCGCCGCGGACGGTTTTCTTGACCTTCTTGGTGACCTTGGCGACTTGTTTGCGCGGTTTTTTGGGTTCGATGTATTCGAGTTCATCGGCCGCGAACTGCGAGGTCAGCGCACCCATCTTGACGACCCATTCGCCGTTGTTCTGTTGTTTGATCAGTTCGCCGGTGCGGTTGAACTTGAGAATGTTGACGATGTCGCCTGTCTGATAGACGTGATCGGTCGTCGAACTGGTCGCCTCCTCGTTGATTTCCAGTTGTCTGGTCTTGTACTTGAGTTCGGCGATTTCATGTTCCTTAATCGCGCCCTTGTCCTTCAACGCTTCGATCTCGGCGATCAGCTGTTCGGCCTTTGCGCGCGCCTCTCGAACGACTTGACTGTGTTCGATTGACACATTGCGCTGATACTTCTGTTTTTCCTTCATCAGGTCAACCTGAAACTGTTCGTTCTGTTTGACCAGTTCCTTGTTCTTGGTGATCAGTTGTTCGTAATCCTGAATTTTGCGGTCGAGAATCTGACCCTGTTGCTCGAGTTTGTTGATGAGCACCGAGACATCGGTATCGGAGGTCAGAACATGGTCTTTTGCGGCGGTGACAATCGCTTCGGGAAGTCCGAGTCGCTCACTGATCAAGAGTGCGTTCGATCGACCCGGCGTACCGAGCAACAGCCGGTAGGTCGGACTGAGCGTGTCGACGTCGAATTCGACCGACGCATTGACGATTTCCGGTTTGTCGTAGGCGTAGGCCTTGAGTTCTGGATAATGGGTCGTGGCGATCACGTAGACACCGCGGATGCGCAAGTGATCGAGCAGACTGATGGCGAGACTCGCACCTTCCTTGGGATCGGTCCCGCTACCCAGTTCATCCAGCAGAATCAACGAGCCGACGGTCATGTCCTGGAGTATCGAAATGATCCGCGACATGTGCGACGAGAACGTCGACAGCGACTGTTCGATGCTTTGTTCATCGCCAATGTCAGCGAAAATGTTGTCAAAGATCACGGTCTTGCTTTCCTCGTCAACGGGAATCAACATGCCGCTTTGGACCATGATTGAAAGCAGTCCCATCGTTTTGAGGGCGACGGTCTTGCCTCCGGTATTGGGACCGGTGATGATGATCACGCGCTCGCCCTGGTTGAAGCGGATGGTGTTGGCGACGACGGCTTCGGGATCGATCAAGGGATGACGAGCCTTGCGCAGATCGATCTCCGATGCGGTGATTGCCGGCATCCGGCATTCGTGGATCAGCGCGAACTTGGCTTTGGCGAAGATCGCATCGAGTTCGCTCAATAACTGAAAGTTGGTGAGAAGCGGTTGATGATGCTCGGCGACCTGAATCGTCAAATCGCGGAGGATCCGTTCGACTTCGCGTTCTTCTTCGATCTTGAGCAGACTCACCTGATTGTTGATTTCGGCGACGGACGACGGTTCCATGAAGGCGGTTTCGCCGCTTGCCGAATAGTCGATGATGGTGCCTTGGAAGTTGTTTTTCTCGCTGATTTTGACGGGCACCACGAACCGGTTGTTGCGGATCGTGATCAGTTGTTCGGCGAGGCGATTCTTCTGACTGTTAAGGATATGTTGGAGTTTTTCATTGATTTTTTGTTCGTTGCGAGTGATCTTGTTGCGGATTTTGAGCAGATCGCTCGAGGCATTGTCGTGAATCTGGCCATCGACGGTGATGACCTGCTCGATCGCCTGTTTGAGACCGGTGATAGACTGCAGACTGAGATAATAATCATCGAGGGCGTTGCCGGGAATGTCATTGGCCTTGACTTGCTTGTAGAAGCGGATGTTGTTGGCGCCGGCTTCAATCAAGCCGATCACGTCCAAAAACTGCGCCGGACGCAAGACGCTGTAGATCTTGGCCCGCTGCAGGATGTCGGTAACGTCGCGGATTCCGCCAAACGGCGGCTCCTGATAGCGATTGAGAATGTCGAGGGCGTGGGCCGTTTCACCCAGTTGTCGACGGATTTCGAGTTCGTTGGCGCTCGGCGCGAAGGCCATCGCGATGGCCTTGCCGCGGACCGTATGGGCGCGGTCGGCGACGATCGCCTTGACCTTGTCGAACTCGAGAATCGCAGTATTGAACGGCATAAGTATCACTCCTGGATATTATTTTACCAAAGTTTGTGCTAAAATGATAGTAGCGAGGTGGAATATATGAACTTTGTACTGACTTTGAACGAGCGCGACCAGTCGCGGCTGATGACCTTTTATCGCGATTACCGAACCACCCCACCGAACGAACACGTGCGGTTTTTCGCCAAGACCGACCTCGTCAGCGTGACGCTCTACAAGAGCGGCAAGGTGATGTTTCAAGGTCATGACGCCAAAGAGGAGTTCCACATGTGGGAAGTGATGCTCGGTCTCGAAGCGAGTGACGACAAGCAACCCAATCCGCCCGTGAAGTTCAACGACTACTTCTATCCATCGATCGGCAGCGACGAAGTCGGCACCGGGGACGTCTTCGGACCCGTCACCGTCTGCGCCGCCTACCTCGGCCATGACATGGTTTCGTTCGTGCGCGATCTCGGCATCCGCGATTCCAAACAGCTCACCGACGAACGGATTCTCGTACTCGGTGAGATGCTGAAGGACAACGTGCCTTACAGTCTCTTGACGCTCCACAACGAAAAATACAACGAACTGGTGCGCCAGGGCTTCAATCTCAACAAGATGAAGGCCTACCTCCACAACAAGGCGATTCTGCACGTGCTCAAGAAGATCAACGGCACCCCCGACGTGATCCAGGACCAGTTCGCCGAAGAAGCGCTCTACTACCGCTATCTCGCCGAGGAGCGGCAAGTCTATCGCAAGATCACGTTCCTGACCAAAGCCGAAAGTCGCTACGCCAGCGTCGCAATCGCCAGCATCCTCGCTCGCTACGCGTTCTTGAAACACTTCGAGATCCTGCAAAAAGAAAGCGGCTACCCGCTCGTCAAGGGGGCCGGAGAGCAGGTCGACCGCGTGCTCGCGGCGATCATTCGCGACAAGGGCGAAGGCTATCTCACAGGCATTGCCAAGTGCAATTTCAAAAACATCGACAAAGCGCGTGAATTATTGAAAAATTAACATCATGACCTTTGCGTCAGGCCGCAAAGTATAGTATAATATGTATGGAAAAGGAGATGATACATTTGGACAAGAAACTTGTCAATGCAATCAACAAGCAACTGAACTACGAAATTGAATCGGCTCACGTCTATCTGGCCATGCAAGGCTACGTCGCCACGCTTGGTCTCGAAGGATTCGAGAACTGGCTCGGCATCCAGTATGAAGAAGAACTCGCGCATGCCAAGAAGTTCATCCGCTATCTCAACGAACGCGGCGAACGCGTCCACATCACCGGCTTTGAAACACCCCGCAACGACTTCGACTCGCTGCTCGAAGTGTTCGAAGTATCGCTCGAACATGAAAAAGGTGTCACCAGCCGCATCAACAACCTGATGAAGATCGCCAACGAAGTCAACGACTATGCGTCGATCAGCTTCCTGCAGTGGTATGTCGACGAACAGGTCGAAGAGGAAGATTCGTTCTCCACTCTGATCGACAAGATCAAACTCGTCAAGGACGCCGGACTGTACATGCTCGACAAAGAACTCGCAACGCGCGTCTTCGTCGATCCCACCACCGAAGAATAATTCACTAAAAATGGTTCCCAAGCGGGAACCATTTTTCTATTTCAACGCGTGTTGCAAGATGGTGCGGACATCGCTTTCGTTCAACGTTTTGAAGCGTCCGATCGGACCGTTGCGGGTAGCTTGCGCGGCAATCGCATCAAGCTCGCGGTCATCGATGTCGACCTCGGCGAGCGTTGTCGGCATCCCGATCGAACGGTAGAACGCGAACACGGCGTCGATGCCGGCTTGCGCGACGGCCATGTCGTCGCCGTTGTCGGCGACGCCCCAGACGTTCATTGCGAACTCCTTGAACTTGAGAACATTATCGTCGTCAAGGACATGACGCATCCAGTGCGGACCGAGAATCGCCAGACCATCGGCATGAGCGATGTCATAATAGGCGCTGATGACGTGTTCGGTCGTATGGTTGAAGCCGTCCCAGGTCTTGCCGAAACCGGTCAGGCCATTGAGCGCGAGCGTCGCCGCGAACATCAAGTTGGCGCGGGCTTCGTAGTTCTCCGGATCCTCGATCGCGATCGGACCGTAATGCACGACGGTCTTCATGATTGCTTCGCAGATGCGATCGTTGAGATGGGCTTTGTTGGTGCTGAAATACAGCTCGTAGACATGCGTCAGCGAATCGACGATGCCGCACCCGGTCTGATGTTTGCTGACGGTGAAGGTGTAAGTCGGATCGAGAATCGAAAATTGCGGATACGTGTACGCACATCCCCAGCCGTTCTTCTCCTTGGTCGCAAAGTTGGTCACGACGCTGCCGCGGTTCATCTCGCTGCCGGTGGCAGCGAGGGTCAGAACGGTCCCGAGCGGCAACGCGCCTTCGGCTTGCGCTTTGTACGAATAGAAATCCCATGGATCGCCGTCGTACAATGCTGCGGCGGCAATGCCCTTGGCAGCATCGATGACGCTCCCGCCGCCGACGGCGAGTACAAAGTCGATGTTGTGCTTTTTGCACATCGCTCCCCCTTCGCGAACCGATTCGATACGCGGATTGGGATCGATGCCGGACAGTTCGAAGACCTGGAGATCTGCTTCTGTCAAGAGTTTCAAGACGGTGTCATACAGGCCCATCCGCTTGATGCTGGATTTGCCGTAGACGAGCAACACGTTCTTGCCGTAGGGCGCGATCAGTGTCCCGATCCGCTGGATTTCGCCGGTTCCGAAATAGACGGTCACCGGATTGTGAAAGACGAAATTGTTCATGGGTCACCTCATATATTGGATTTGCGCAGTTGCTTGCGCATGGTTTGGCCGAAGTAAATGTAAAGGGCGAAAAGCATCAGCAACACCACCGATACCCAGTTGGGAATGGTGTCGCGGAGGAATCCGAAGATGCCATAATAGAGCGCCGTGTTGGCGGCGTAGAGAAACAGATAACTGCCGGCGAGAGTCAGCGCGTATCGGCGCAAGGTCATCCGCGAAAACGGCAACGCCAGTTTGATTGGATAAGTCGGTACGGCCGGCAGCCCGATGACGACGATGTGCCGCCAGGTGTCGGTGGCGACGATCCAGTCGAGCACGCGCTTGCTGATCTTCTTCTCCAGCAACCGATACTTGCTCCACCGGTTGATGGCGTGGGCGATCACGTACAAGCAGCCGATGCCGATCGCTAGTCCGAGCGCGATCGCCGTGTAACCAAGCGGTGCGCCGAGCACCGTCAAAGCCAAGGACAACGTGAAGAAACTCCACGGGTTTTCCGTCAGCGGGTGCAGGAAGGCGAACAACACGACCATCCAGAACCCATACGGATGCAGCAGTTGCTGCAACTCGTCAAACAGCATCAATACGTTCATGGCATCACCAGTTCCATTATAACAAACTCCCATCAAAAAAGCGCAATGGATTGCGCTTTTTTCAGAGAATCTCGATGGCCGTGATCTGCATCGCGGCGATTGCCTGTTCACCGATGTAGATCAGTTTGTTGTACAGATCGGTGCGACCGATCGTGCCCGTTGCGCTCTTGATTCGATGGTTGTCGTAATAGGACACGCAAACCTCGTGACCGAACAGGAACGCCGTTTCCAGCGTGTAGTTGAGTTCGTCCTGTTGATCCGGACTGAGGACGGGACGCTCGATGCGCTCGCGTCCCCGCAACAGATCGTTGATGTAGTCGCCTTGTTCCAACAGCGCGTTGAACGGCAACCATTTCATCATCTTGCGGTCGTGGTAGACGTAATCATGCATTGTGGCCACCCACCATCGTGTTCCGGGCGCGGACGGTCGAGTTCTCGTCGAGGCTCGATGCGCGCAACACGGCGTTCTTGCCGTATCGGAACTGGATGTTGTCGAGCGAACGGTGCAGTTTGTGGTCCTTGATGACCTGGTTCATGTCCTTGAACAGATTGAGCTGGACGTAGAATTCCTCGACCAGATTGGCGAGGCGGATCGACACGCGGCGAATCGGCGAATCGCCGTCGTAGAACTCATCGAACAGACTGAGACAGGCATTGTAGATTTCCGCTTCGTTGCAGGTCGGAAACGGCAACGTCAGCTGACGACCGAAGCCACCGCCACCGGTGTCGCGCGAATAGGAGATGCCGAGATGAATCGTGTAGGCTTTCTTGTTGTGGCCGCGCAGGCGTTTGGTCACCACGTCGGTCATCTCGAGGATGATCTGGGTGATTTCGATGCCGCTGTAGTCGCGGAACAGCACCTGACTCTGCCCGACCGACTTGGAGACCGGCTTGTAGGCGAGTTTCTCGCTGATGATCGACATGTCGATGCCGTGGGCGTGATGGTACAGTTCTTCGCCCATCACCCCGAAATACTTTTGAAGCTTGGCGAGCGGATAGTGGGCGAGATCGCCGATCGAGCGGATGCCGAGACGGTTGAGATTGCGCTCCATGCGACCGCCGATGCCCCACATCTCCGACAGCGGCGTGATCGGCCACAACTTGGTGGGGACATCGTCGTAGGTCCATTTGGCGATGAAGGTCGGCGACGTTTTGCTTTCGACATCGAGCGCGATTTTGCTGAGAAGCATGTTCGGACCGATGCCGCAGGTCGCCGGAATCTGCGTTGTTTCGAGGATGTCGCGGAGGATGATGGCCGCCATCTCCTCGTCCGTTTTCCGGTAGTACTTCAAGTAAGTGGTCAAATCCAAAAAGACCTCGTCGACACTGTAGATGTGGATGTCTTCGAAGGACACGTACTTGAGGTAGATTTCAATGATTCTGGTCGATACTTCGAGGTACTTGTTCATGCGCGGTTTGGCGAAGATGATGCGCGGATCCTCGGGCAGTTCGAAGACCCGGCAGCGGGACTTGACGCCGCGTCGTTTGAGATAGGGCGTGACGGCCAGCACGATGCTGCCGGTGCTGCGCGACTTGTCGGCGACAACCAGCGGCGTGGTGAACGGGTTCAGCCCGCGCAAAGCGCATTCTACGGACGCGTAGAAGCTTTTCAAGTCGATGCATAAGATGTTGCGATGCAGGCGATACTCGTCGATGATCGTCACCTCCCTTGGGTCTTGGTACTACCATTATAGCGAATATCGAACGACCGTTCAAGGGGGTTGAAACGCATCCATGTTCGCTGCTTGCGACAACAATGGGACCAATCGTCTGTTTAGAAAAATCATTAAAAAAAACAACTTCCAAGAAGTTGTTTTCATGGTCGATAGACGGCGAAGTGTCGCATTGCTTGCGGATGGTCGCACGCGACCCCCGAATTGTATGAGAGATTGGTAAATATCGTTTTGAGGTCAATCGTCTCATCCCCATCCAGATAGCGATTCACCTTGGCCATCATGGCGGTGGCGAAGGCGAGTGCCTGATCGTAGAGTTCCATCACACTCGACGTGAACGCTTCGTTGGTCACGGGGTGATGCCAGGTGCGATGATTCTCGTTGAGAAAGTCGTACGGTTCGACGTGGTGGAAAAACGAGATGTCGGCAAGGAACATGTCGTCCTCGCGATTGAACGCGTCGTGCATGCGATACAGGAGTTTCTTGATGCCGAAGCGGTCGGTGGCGAGATAGCGGACGATGTTGTACATGTGGCGCGTACAGGTCGTGAAGATGGCGGCGCCATTGTCAATGTCGAACTGGCGCTTGAAACTTTTGCCCATCAGTTCGGCCACGTCACGGGGCGCGTGTTTGATGGTCAGATGTCGTTTGTGAAGGGCGAGCTTGTGCGGTTTGGTTTGTTGCTCTCGTTCAATCAGCACGCAGTCGATCGAGCGCTCGAACTTGAGATGCAACCCGCGCCAGGCATGGGTCTTGGGATCGTTCTTGTCGTACACGCCGACGTTGTGATAGACATAGGGATGAATGTGAATGTCGAGGGCGTAATGCGCGAGGAACCCAACGAGAAACGAGTAGGTTTCCTTGTTGTTGTGTTGTTTCACGTCATCGACGAATCCCACCAACAGTCCTTGCGTGTCGGTGTCGTGCATCCGATCGGCATAGTAGCGGTACTGCTTGCCGTCCTTGTGCATCACGGCGTAATACATCGGATCGGGTCCCTGCGCGCCAAGAAACGCGACATCGGAATCGATGTCGCGGTCGAGTCGGGCGATCAGGTCTTCGGTGAGACGGGAATGCATGTAGATGTCAGCCATGATGTCGCAAATCCTCCAGATAGGTCGTGAAATAGGGGGGCAGTTCGCTGGTGAACGTCAATTCCTCGTCGGTGGTCGGATGGACGAACGTCAGTTCGGTCGCATGCAGGAACTGGCCGTGCGTGGTATCGGTCTTGCGGCGTCCGTATTTGGGATCGCCGACCAGCGGATAGTTGATGTAGCTCATGTGGACGCGGATCTGATGGGTGCGGCCGGTTTCCAATTTGCACTCGACGAGCGTGTTGTCGGTGAACCGTTCGAGTACGCGGAAATGGGTCACCGCATCCTTGCCGCCTTCGACAACGGCCATCCGCTGTCGGTTCTTGGGATCGCGGCCGATCGGGGCGTCGATCTTGCCGAGATTGTGCGGGATCACACCGTCGACGAGCGCCACGTAAGTGCGATGGGCGGTCTTGTGTTTCATCTGATCCGACAGATGTTGCAGCGCTTTGGCGTGTTTGGCAACAACGAGCAGACCACTCGTTTCCTTGTCGATGCGATGGACGATTCCGGGGCGGATTTCGCCCTTGATTGCCTGAAGATCCTGGATGTGAAACAGGAGCGCATTGACGAGCGTGCCGCTGGGATTGCCGGCACCGGGATGGACGACCAGTCCGACCGGTTTGTCGATGACGACGATGTCGGCGTCCTGATAAACGATCGTAAGCGGAATGTCTTCGGCTTCGATGATCTGTTCTTCTTCCTCAATCTCGGCGACATCGATGACGTCGTCGGTCTTGATACGGTAGTTCGGTTTCGTCGTGCGTTGATTGACTTGAATCGTTTCGGCCTTGATCATCGCCTGAATCGTCGAGCGCGAATGGTCGAGCATGTCGGCGAGGTACTTGTCGATGCGTTCGCCGGCTTCTTCTTCGGTTACGCGGATGGTTTCTTCCATTTGATCACATCCTCCAGCACGATGTCCGTCGCAAACGCGATCATCCCGACGACGAGGCAGATGTCGGCGACGTTGAAGATCGGAAAGGTCGTGTAACTCCACAGGTCGACGTCGAGAAAGTCGACCACTTCTTGAAACAACAGACGATCGATGAAGTTGCCGAAGCCACCGGCGATCATCAGGATGACGCCGGCCGAATAGAGTCGTTTTTCACTCATGTCGACGTCCTTGAGCAGATAGACGAACAATCCCGCCGCGAACACCGTGATGATGTAGAAGAACGTCATGTTGCCGTCCAAAATGCCCCACGCGGCGCCGGTGTTGCGGTGCGACGTGAGGGTGATGAAGTTGGGAATCACGACGATCTGTTCGCCGAGTTCCATGGTGGTGGCCACCAGGTACTTGGTGAGTTGGTCGATCGCGAGCAACGCGACGATGACGAGGATGGCGAAGATGGTCTGTCGTTTCATGGAGTCACCTCTTTAGCGCAGATACACAAAATAAACGATTGTTTCGATGGTGAAGACGAGAATCGCATGACCGACGGCGATGCGGCGGATCAAACGTTCCGTGTCGATGGCATCGATCGGTTGATAGGTGGCAAGCGTCTGGAACGCGATGCGCGTGCCGTACGAGCCGATGAAGGCCAACGCGGTGTAGATCGCCAGCAAAAAGAACATCATGTAGGGCACGAACAGGAAACTGATGGTGATCAACGGCGTCACGAGGACACCGCCGATGAGCAGGTAGAACACCAGCCCGGTGAGGGCCGATTTGCCCAGTTCCGCCTTGTCATACACTGTCCACAAGGTCTTGAAATCATTCATCGAAGGCACCTCCGTAGCGGGCCTCGAGGTACTGGATGGCGTCGTCGATGGTCTGCACCGGAACCAGGATCATGTCGGTGTTGAGTCCGGCCAGAACCTGTTGGGCGACGATGTAGTTGTCGCTGTCCGCATCGCTCAGATACGGCACGAAAAAGATGTCGATGTTGTTCAGCGCCGAGGTGATGATCTTCTGCTGGATGCCACCGATGCGACCGACGTTGCCGTCGACGTCGATGGTGCCGGTGCCGGCGATGTCGCGTCCGCCGGTGATGTCGTTGGGGGTCAGTTGATTGTACACATAGAGCGCTTGCATCAAGCCGCCGCTTGATCCGCCGGTTGTCGAATCGTGCAGCGTATACGGCAGATCCTCGCTCAGAATGTCGGTGAACGTGCGGATGTTGAGCCCGAAGGCGCAATAGCCTTCGAGTTGATGTTTGGTGACCTGGAAGGTCATCGGTTCGCCGTCTCGCAGAATGGCGAACTCGGCGGTTTCGTCGCAGCCGACGAGATCGGCTTCGGCGAGTGGTTCGCCGCCGTTGATCGAGACGATCACGTCACCCAGTTCGAGGGTGTCGGCATCCAGATAGTTGTAGGTCAGATACACCATCACCTTGCTTTCGTAATCGATCTCGTACTGGGCTCGCGTGAACCCGACGACGAGACTGCGGGCGAGACTGTCGTCCTTGGACAGATAGCCCATGACGCGCAGGTCGCCAATGTCGATGTCGTCGTAGTATTCGGGTTGTTCGCGGATCTGGACGGTGTCGACGTAACGACCGATGATGTACTGCAGCGAGGTCATCTCGTTGAGAACGATGACGCTCGTCGTGCGAAACGACCCCGTAACCTCGTAACCGACGTCGATTTCGATGAACTTGTCGACGTTGTTGTTGTAGCCGGGGGCAGTGACGATGTAACTGGTTTTGGCGAGGGAGAGAATCAACACGACAACAAGCGCGACCACGAGCAGGATCAGCTGGATGCGATGTTGCCAGAGAATCTGTTTCATTCGCTCAGGCGCACCTCGAAGGGAGCCATCTGACGATATTGGACGCCGGCCGCGTCAAACATCTTGCGCGAGGCGATGAAGACGTCGCGGTCGTGGTACTTGTCTTCGAGATAGACGACTTCCTTGATGCCGCTTTGAATGATCAGTTTGGCGCACTCGTTGCACGGGAACAAGGTCACATAGAGCGTCGCGTCGTCGAGCGGTTCGGTCGCGTTCAGAATCGCGTTGGGCTCGGCGTGGACGACATAGGGATACTTGCTCTCCAGCCAGCTGTCGTGCTTGTCCCAAGGGAACGAATCATCGTCGATGCCGATCGGAAAGCCATTGTAGCCGATGCCGACGATGCGTTTCTTGGTGTTGACAATGCAGGCGCCAACCTGCGTTTGCGGATCCTTGCTGCGCATCGCGCTCATCAGCGCGACGCCCATGAAGTATTGATCCCAGCTGATGTAATCGGTTCGTTTCATGATTCGTCTCCCATGCGTTGGTATTGGACGGCGATCTCGGCCGCCAGTCTACAGTTATTGTATACCAGTTGAATGTTCGCCGCAAGCGACTTGCCTCCTGTCAACTCGACGATCTTGCCGAGCAGATAGGGTGTCGTCTCCTTGCCAGCGATGCCTTGGGCATTCATCTCTTGAATGGCCGTGTCGATGGCCTGGTTGATGACGTCTTTGGGCATCGAATACCGATCGGGAATCGGATTGGTAACGAGAATCCCGCTCGTCAGACCCAACTGCTTCTGCGTCCGAATCAAATCGGCGATTTCGGAGGGGTGATCAACGCGGAAATTGACCTTGAAGTCACTGTCCTTGCTGTAGAAGGCCGGCAACATGTCGGTCTGGTACCCCAGCACCGGAACGCCTCTGGTCTCGAGGTATTCGAGGGTCAGTCCCAGATCGAGAATCGCCTTGGCTCCGGCGCATACGACAGCCACCGGCGTTTGCGCCAACTCTTCGAGATCGGCGCTGATGTCCATCGTTGTTTCAGCACCGCGGTGTACCCCGCCGATGCCGCCGGTGGCAAATACCTTGATGCCGGCCAGACTGGCGATGTACATGGTGGCGCTGACGGTCGTCGCGCCGTCGATTTTGTGAAGCACGTTGTAGGCGATGTCGCGGCGTGACGTCTTCTGGATCTTGGTGCCTTGTCTGCCGAGATGATCGATTTCCGCTTCCGAGAGGCCGATCTTCAGCTTGCCGTTCAGAATCGCGATGGTCGCCGGCACGGCGCCGGCGTCACGGACGATTTGTTCGCAGGCCAGAGCGGTTTTGACGTTGTCGGGATAGGGCATGCCGTGCGAAATGATCGTCGACTCGAGGGCGACGATCGGCAGGTTGTACGCTCGGGCGCGAGCGACGTCCTTGCTGTATTCGATGTACTTGTCATTCAATGTTGTTCACCTCTTCGGTCGTGCTGGCGTGAACCAGCAGCGTGCGGTACGCAAGCGTTTTGGCATAGTGCAATGCGGTCGGGACGTCGGTTCCGGTCAGAACCCCGTGCAGATAGCCGCTCAGCAATGCATCGCCGGCACCACTGGTGCTGACGATGTTGGGACATGGAATGGGGGATTCGGTAAGGACACCGGACGTTTGGTGCAGTTCGAACGGCTGGCCATGGCGGGACACCAGCAGTTCCAAGCGACCGGATTGAACGGCATCCGCAACCACCTGACGACGAGCGACGTCGCTCATAAGCAAATCGTACTCCATGGCGTTTACCTTGAGCAGCGAAATGTCGTTCAGATGGGGATACAGTTTCGGCAGTTTGGCGCCGCTCACGGCGTCCACGACGACGTAGTTTCCGCGCGCCGCGTCGAACACGGCGGCCAACGCGTCGGCGTGCAAGTTGTTGTCGACGACAATCGTCTCGCTGGTGGCGATGACATCGTGATGGGCGTGGATGCGCGTGGCATCGAGATGATCGATGGTCGGCATGTCGTTGACGGCCACGAACAGATCGTGGTTCTCATCCAACAACGCGATGTAGCGGTTGTTGCGCAGTCCGGATGCAATGGTCGTGGTGCTCCGATCGATCTGCAACGCATCCAGATGACGCGTGATCGCCGGCGTGAAGGCATCGTCGCCAAGCACCGTCAACAGTTGCACCGCGTGCCCCAGCCGGGCCAGGTTCTGGGCGATGTTAGTGCCGACGCCGCCGATGTTGAGATGGGTGGTGGCGGGATTGGAATCACCGGTCACATAGGGACGTTCGGGGCTGGCCGTGATGTCGACGTTGACGGCGCCGACGACCAGCACCTTACTCGACATTGCGATACGACGACAGATCGACGTGGCAATAGCCGTGCTTGTTCTTGTCGAGATAGTCCTGGTGGTATTCTTCGGCCGGGTAGAACGTCAAATCGGTCGCCAGTTCAAGGGCGAGCGGTTTTTTGTATTCGTTCTGTCGCACGTTCAGGTAGTTGCGGATGAACGGCAGCTGTTCGGGCAGGTAGTTGTAGATGCCGGTGCGGTACTGCACACCTCGGTCGTTGCCCTGTTTGTTGATCGAGGTCGGATCGATGATGTTGAACAGGTGATCGAGCAGTTTCTTGAGACTGATCACGCTGTCGTCGAACTTGATCAGCACGGCTTCGGCGTGACCGCTGCCGGCGCAGACCTCGCGGTAATTGGTGGCACCGGGACCGTTGATGTAGCCGACTTCGGTGTCGTTGACGCCGTCAAGCTGTTTGAAATAGGCTTCAACGCCCCAGAAACAGCCGCCGGCGAAGACGATGGATTTCATGGCGGATTCCTCCTTGAGAATGGACTGGATGAGACTGGTCTTGCTGTTGGTATAGAGTGCGCGATCGCGGTCGTTGCTCGCGATCAGCGCTTGTTTGAGTTGTTCGTAGGCGGTGCGGTGGTGCGGATTGTTTTGTAGCGCCCGTTTGAACGCGAGTTGTTTCACGAGGTTGTCGCTGCCGGAGCGCGACACGTACAGGTGGTGTTCGTAAAAGGCGTCGGTGAGTTGGGCGAACGCGTGCCGGTCGGGAATCCCCTTTTCCCCTTCGTAGCGGTACCCGTTCTGTTCGAGGATGCGGCGAATCACATCAAACTGTTCGACGTACTCGACGTTGACGTCGAGGATCGGTTTCGCACCAAGCGATGCGACGCTGGTGCTGCCGACATGATGAATCGTCACGATGTAGGGATGCAGCAAATAATCGAGATGATCGCGCAATCGTTCGAACTCGTCTCTCCACTGCGGTTGGTAGGGACTAAAGCGGAGGCGCTTCATTGATCGCTTTGCGGAAGATGTAGCTCGCCGCGAGAATGCCGGCGGCATTGGGTACGAAGGGGTTGGACGACGGCACGTTCGTCGGCGGATCGAGGGTCAGGGGCGGTTCGTCGGAGGCGATGACGGCAATTTGTTTCAGATTGCACGCATCGCGCAGTTTTTGACGCATCACCCGGGCGATCGGATCGTGCGTGGTCGATGCCAGTGACATGATCCGGAGTCGTTCGGGACAGAGTTTGTTGCCGGTTCCCATGACATGGATCGCGGGAATGCCCCGTGTCTGCGTTTCGCGAACCAGATCCAGTTTGTAGGTGATGGTGTCGATGCAGTCGATGACATAATCGATCGGTTCCGCCCAAATCATGGCTTTGGTCTCGTCATCGTAAAACAGATGATGCGCAATGACCTCGCAGGCGGGGTTGATGTCTTTGATGCGCTGCTTGATGACGTCGACCTTGCGTGTTTGCATCGTCGAGTCCAGAGCGCCGAGTTGGCGGTTGATGTTGGTGATGTCGAACACGTCACGGTCGACCAGGACGATGCGGCCGAAGCCGCTTCTGGCGATTGCTTCGGCGGCATTGCCACCGACGCCACCGAGTCCGACGACGAGCACCGTCGATTGACGCAGACGGTTCATGTTGTCGTTGCCGATCTGTTGAATGAGTCGTTTGAAGCGCATCGCATCACCTTCTTTAGAAAATGGCTACCGTGGTAGCCATTACTTGTTTCTGCGGCGGAGCAGGCTGACGTTGAAGTACCGGTCGCCAATCAGATAGAGCACGGCGTAGACGCCGATGCCGATGGGAATGATGACGTGGGGAACGTAGAAGAGCGAGCCCCCGAAATACAGGAACATGACACCGAGACCAAGCACGCCGAGCGCGCTCGTCGACATCACGATCGTGAACTCCCGTTGATAGGATGGTTTGAGCTTGCGCTCGTACTGATCGCGCTTGAGCAGGAGATAGACGAGTCCGGTGACGAACACGACCCCCAGCAGAATCGCACCGATCAGGATGATCGAGTTGGTGGACGTGTAGAGATGGAAGTCGAAAATGTAGGATACGACCGTGAACATCGGTACCAGCATGATGCACAGGGCGTAAAAGACAATCAGGTTTATTTGGAACACATTGTAGACGCGTTTGTGATTCATTACGGCTTGTTCGACTCGAGGATCTGCTGTTCTTTCTGACGCCGCTTGTCACGGTAGAATTCGAACAGCACGCGGATGGTCGCGGCGATCGGGGCCGCGAAAATGACGCCGAAGGTTCCAAATAAACTTCCGAAAAACAGAATCGACAGGATGATGACGATGGCGTGCATTTCCAGCTGGCGACCCATGATGATCGGCTGGAAGACGCTGCCTTCGACATTCTGCAAGCCGACGTTGACGATGATGACGAGAATCGGTCCCGGACCGGTGTCGGCCGTGATGACGGCGTAGATGACAACCGGAATCATCGCGATGATGGCACCGAAATAGGGAATGATGTTGGTCAGGCCGACGATGATGCCGAAGACGAAGAAATACTGCAGGCCGATGAGCCGGTACAAAATCGTCGCCGCTGCACCGATGGCCACCATCAGTAATAGCTGACCGCGGATGTACGCACCGACGGTCGAGTTGAGCCGCGAACCGAGTTCACTGGCATCTTTTTCGTAGTTGCGCGGAATGATCGAGCGGAGCGTGTCGTTGATCAGTTCATAGTCCTTGAGGTAGAACACCAGCAGGACGGGAAGAACGACGACGACGGCGAAGAAGTTGATCAGCCGGCTGGAGATCGTCGATGTGAGGCCATCGACAAAGCCGCTGATGAAATCCTCGATGATCGTCGAGTCGTTGAAGACACCGATCATCCAGTCGTAGATGTCGGTACCGAAGATGAAGTCGTTGCGCAGGTCGTTTTCGAAATATGCCTGCACGGCGGGGAAGTCGTTTTCAAAGAAGGCGTTGACCTGCTCCAGGACAAACGGCAGCAGGAAGTACATGATCAGGAAAAAGATCGCGATCGTGCCGGTGAAGACCACCGAGACACTGAGGCCACGCGGCCCCACGCCACGCCGTTCCAGCAACTTGATGAGCGGGAACATAATGAGGCTGAGCAACCACACCAGGGCGACCGGGACGATGACGCGACGGATGGCGCCGGCGATCGTCTGCCAGATGGTGCTGAACTGGGAGGCCAGCAGGATGACGCCGAGCGACAGCAGAATGACGACCAGAACTCGGATCGCCTTGTTGAGAAATTCGTCGCTCAGAAATTTGTTTTTGTTGTTCATTCGATCACACCCTTTAGTCCTTCTCTCATTATATCACAAAATATTTCCAATTAAAATTATTTAATTGTTTTGATGGCCAGTTCGGCAAGCTGTTCGTCGGCTACCGGACCGGGCGCTTCGGTAAGCAGACATTGCGCACTGTTGGTTTTCGGGAAGGCGACCACGTCGCGGATGTTGTCGGTCTTGGCGAGGAGCATGATCAGCCGGTCGAAACCGAAGGCGATACCGCCGTGCGGCGGGGGGCCGTATTGCAGGGCATCGAGGAGGAAGCCGAACTTCTGCTGCTGTTCGTCCTTGCTGATGCCGAGAATGTCGAACACCTTGTTCTGAATGTCGGTGCGATGGATTCGGATGCTGCCGCCGCCGAGTTCCTGGCCCTGGACGACGAGGTCGTAACAATACGCCAAGGCATCGGCCGGTGCGCTGTCCAACTTGGGAATGTCCGCATCCTGAACCATCGTGAACGGATGATGGAGGCTGAAGTAGCGCTGTTGTTCGGCGCGGTATTCGAACATCGGCCAATCGACGACCCAGAGGAAATCGTAGTGATCGTCGTCATAGAGGTTCTGCTCCTTGGCGATGTGCTTGCGGAGTTGGCCGAGCGATTGCAGAACGACGGCCTTCTGGTCGGACACGATCAGAAACAGATCGCCGTCCTCCAGCTGGGCGAGGTTGATCAGTTCGGCTTGTTGCTGGTCGTCGAAGAATTTGACGATGCTGCCGGCAAGCGCCCCATCGGTGAACTTGACGAAGGCAAGCCCCTTGGCACGCAGTTTCTTGACGAAGTCGGTCAGCTTGTCGATGCCCTTGCGGGAATAGAGATTGGCGCCGTTTTTGACGGTGATGCCTTTGACGATGCCGCCGTTTTTGATGTTGTCGGTGAACACGCCGAAGGTTGTTCGGGCCGCCAAATCGGTGATGTCGATCAACCGCATGTCGAACCGCGTGTCGGGCTTGTCCGAACCGTAGGTGTCCATTGCTTCGGCATAGGTCATGCGCGGGAACGGATCGCGGAAGGTGACGCCCTTGACGGTTTTCATCACGTGTTTGATCATCCGTTCGCTGACGTCGAGAATCTCTTCTTGCGACAAGAACGACGTTTCGATGTCAATCTGCGTGAACTCCGGCTGACGGTCGCTGCGCAAATCCTCATCGCGGAAACATTTGGCGATCTGGTAGTATTTTTCGAACCCGGCGACCATCAACAGCTGCTTGAAGATCTGCGGAGATTGCGGCAAGGCGAAAAACTCGCCCTTGTTGATGCGCGAGGGGACGAGATAATCGCGCGCACCCTCGGGGGTCGATTTGGTCAGAATCGGCGTTTCGAACTCGATGAAGTCTTCGTTGTTCAGGAATTCGCGGACGGCTTGTGCAGCCTGGTGGCGAATCAGGAAATTGTTCTGAAGAACGGGGCGTCGCAGATCGAGATAGCGGTATTTCAGCCGCGTCTCTTCGAGTGCGTCGGTCTCGTCCTGAATCAACAAGGGAGGCAATTTGGCGGTGTTGAGAACCGTCATCGCCTGGACGTCGACTTCGATGTCGCCAGTGGGAATCTGTTTGTTCTTGCTGCTCCGTTCGATGACCGTGCCCTGCACCTCGAGGACATACTCGCTTTTGATCGCGAGCGTCTCCTTGTACAGTGGCGAATCCGGCGAGAACGCCAGTTGGGTGATGCCGTAGCGGTCGCGGAGATCAATGAACACCAGACCGCCGAGGTCGCGTTTCTTGGCGACCCAGCCTTTCAGGACGACGGACGTGCCGACGTCGGTGATGCGCAAGGCACCGTTGTTGTGCGTTCGTTTCATCATCATTCCTCGCAATCTTCGCAACTGTCCGCGCCGCAGCTGTCACAGCTGTCGGCGGGTTTCATCAGTTCGGCGACAATGTGGTTGTAGAGTTGGTGTTTGGGAATCGTCTTTTCCTCACCGCTCTGTTGGTCCTTGATGTTGACTGTACCCGCTTCTTTTTCGTTGGCGCCGTAGATGGCCACGAAACGGGCACCGGCGGCTTCGACCTGCTTCCACTTGCCTTTCATGTTCTTGTCGAGGAAATCGACGTCGGCGAGCAATCCGCCCATGCGACAGCGATTGAGCATCGCCATGCCGTCTTGTTTCTGAGCGTCGCCGAGAATCATCAGATACAAGTGGAGATAGTCGGGATCGCCCTGGAAGTTGATGCTTTCCAGTGCGAACATCAGCCGTTCGAGACCGAACGCGAAGCCGACGCCGGGAACGTCGGGACCGCCGAGATCGGCGACCAGGTGGTTGTAACGGCCGCCGCCGAGAATCGTGTTCTGAGCGCCGAGCGTTTCGAGATGGGCCTTGACTTCGAATACCGTGTCGGTGTAGTAGTCGAGACCGCGCACGAGATTCTTGTCGATTTCATAGTCGATCTTCATCGCGTCGAGATAACCCGTCAACTCGTCGAAATGAGCCTTGGCCGCGTCGCTCAGATAATCGAGCGGTTTCGGAGCGTTGCTCAGAATCGGTCCGCCACCGTCGATCTTGCAGTCGAGGATTCGTAGCGGATTGGTCTGATAGCGGGTTTGACAATCGTGACAAAGGTCGCCGACATGTGGTTTGAGATAGTCGAGAAGCGCCGCGCGATAGTTCGCTTTCGAGGCATCGTCGCCGATCGAGTTGAGGTGTACGGTCACGTCCTTGATCTTGAGCGCACGCAAAATCGCTACGGCATAGGCGATCACGTCGGCATCCAACATTGGACTGTTGGAGCCGAACGCTTCCGCGCCGAACTGCTGGAACTGGCGGTACCGTCCCTTCTGCGGCCGTTCGTAGCGGAACATCGGACCCATGTAGTAGTATTTGTCAACGCCGATCGCTTGCGCGTAGAGTTTGTTTTCCACGTAACTGCGGACGACACCGGCGGTGCCTTCGGGGCGGAGCGTGTTCGCCCGTTTGCCGCGATCGACGAAATCGTAGGTTTCCTTGCTGACGATGTCGGTGGTTTCACCGACGCTGCGGTGGAACAACTCCGAATGCTCCAGGATCGGCGTGCGGATTTCCTGATAATGGAACAACCGGCTGACGTTCTTGATGACTTTTTCGAGTTTTTGCCATTTGCCGATGTCGTCTGGCAAGACATCGTAGGTGCCTTTCATCTTGTGATACATGATCTGCCTCCTTTGTATTAAAAACGTCCCCAAACAAACGTTTAAGGACGAAATCTTCCGCGGTACCACCTTAGTTCCCGGTCAAAACCGGACCCTTTTCCCCTAACGCGGGATGACGTCCGCTTCTACTGGTGTTCAAAGCGGCCCTCGGAAGTGTCGTTCATCGATGCTGGCAGCAACTCTTTCAGCCGGGGAGTCGCTCTCTGGATGTCGCGCGGTCGATTACTGTTCTTCCTCGTCGGTTTACGGTAGTGATTATACTATCATTTCGCTCAATAGTCAATGAATAAGTCCTGTTTGAAGCGTTCCACCCAATCGATGCGACCGCCGAAGTAATCCTCGTCGGTGATTGAATAGGTGACGTCGTCGCGGACCGTGCCGTCGTACATCAGGAATTTGTTGCGCAGCACGCCTTCGAACGTGAACCCTAGTTTTTCGCACACCCGCTTGCTGGCGAGGTTGTCGGGGAAATGACAATAGGTGAGTCGTTTGAGTTCAAGTCCTTCCATCGCCCAGACGATGACCGCCTTGGCAGCCTCGGTGATCAGGCCCTGATTCCAGTAATCGGGATCGAGCACGAACCCGATCTCGCCCCGGTGTTCCTGATAGGAATGGATTTCAATCGTGCCGATAAGGCGCTTGTCGGCTTTGTGCATGATCACGAACAAGCCCGGTTGACCGAAATCCTTCTTGCGGATCGCGTAATCGATGAACCGGTACGTGTCGTCGAGACTCGCATGGGGCTCCCAACCGGCGCGGGGGCCGACTTCGGGAGACTGCGCGTAGCGATAGATGTCGGGCGCATCGCTGCGCCGCAATTCTCGGAGATAGATGCGCTCGGTTTCCAAAAACGGGAGCACGATGCGGATTCTACTCATCGGTCTTGTCGAACAGCGACCAGGCTCCGATGTAGTCGAAGCCGAGTCGGAGGTAGATCTGGCCGGCAGCGTCGTTGTCGTAGAACAGGCACAGATCCTTGTCCTTATCTTCGAGATACAGTTTCATCAGATGCGTCATCAACGCCGACGCGTAGCCGTTGTTGCGATAATCGGCATGGGTCGCGACGGCGACGACCATGGCGTTGATCGAAGTCTCGGCTGTGGTGGCGACGGTGCTGACGAACTTGCCGTCTTGCTCAATGTAGAGGGTGGTGCCCATTTTCAGCGACTCGTATTTTCCTTCGATGTAGGCTTGTTTTGGTTTCTTGTGGATGCCGAATTCGGGAATCGTCGCAAGCAGATCGTAGAGTTTGCCGCATTCTTCTTTCGTGCGGACGGTCTTGACAATGGTTTCGTCGTACGCGACGGGAGCGCGCAGTTCAGTCGCTTCACAAAACTGCTCGCGACGTTCGGTGAACCCTTCGAGATGCGGTTTCACGAGCATCATCAGACGGGTTTTGCCGCTGATGTGTTCGAACGGATCGTCCTCGAAAATCGGCAGATACTCGCGGCTGAACCGCTCGGTCGGAGCGTAATAAATGGCATGTTCGCGGTAGCGGAGGAGAATGCTGAGGAAATCCTCGTCTTCATCGAACTCGCCGTAGACGCGCTGAAAATCGGTGTCGAAGCCGAAGGTTTCGATGTCACCGATCGGGAAGATGTTGTAACTCGGTTCCTGGTTCAGAAAACTGAGGACGCGGACGCGGTCCGCTTCGGTTAACAGTCGTATCATTGGTCTTTCTCCACGATGACGGTCACCGGACCGTCGTTGATCAGATCGATCATCATGTGCTCCTGGAACACGCCGCCCTTGGTGGGGATGCCGTGTTCGTCGTTCAGGAGTCGGTTGAACAGTTCGTACAGCTCGTTTGCCTGGTCGGGGCGCATCGCCTTTGTGAAGGAGGGGCGATTGCCTTTGGACGTGTCGCCGTACAAGGTGAACTGGCTGATCGAGAGAATCTCACCGTGCATGGCGGCAATGTCCTCGTTCAGTTTGCCGGCGGCGTCTTCGAAGACGCGGAGACGGGCGATCTTGCGGGCGACGTGGCGAACGATGTCGGCGGTGTCGGTCGTTTGGAACCCGACGAGGAGCAGATAGCCCCGGCCGATCGCGCTCACGACATGGTCATCGACACTGCAGGAGGCGCGACTGACGCGCTGGACGACGACCCGCATCACTTCATCATCCGTTCGATCGAGTACACGTCGGGAATGTGTTCAAGATTGCGGATGATGACCTCCAGTTCCTTGCGATTCTTGATCGACACCTTGAGTTTGATGATGCCTTCCAGGTTCTTGTTCGTCGATGCCGCGACCTGGACGACCTTGCCTTTGGATGAGGTCACGGTGTTGATGATTTCGGCGAGGACGTTGTCGCGGTTCTGGACGATGATTTTGAGATTGATGGTGTATTGTTTGGTATCGTCGTTGCCCCAGAAGACTTCCATGTAGCGGTTCGGATCGAGCGACTTGAGGTTGTTGCACTCGCTGCGGTGCACGGCGATGCCGCTGCCTTTGGAGATGTAGCCGGTGATCTTGTCACCGGGGATCGGCGTGCAGCAGTTGGACAGTTTGATCGAGGCATTGGGGAGTCCTTCGACGATGATGTTGGAATCGCTTTTCTGATCGAGATAGACCGATTCGTTGATCCGTTGGATCAGGTCTTCATCGGTGTATTCTTCCTTGTCGCGAAGCGCGTTGACGGCGCTGCCCGGCGTGATCGTGTTCTTACCGATCTCGTAATAGAGATCCTCGACGGTTTTCGCACCTTTCTTGCTGAACAGTTCCTTGACGCGTTTGTCGGTCAGTTCGACGGTGATGTTCTTCTGCTGCAGTTCGCGGTTGAAGTCTTCGCGGCCCATTTCGATGAGCACGCTGCGACGTTTCTTGTTGAGGTAGTTCTTGATCTTCGACTTGGCATTGGAAGTCTTGACGATCTTCAGCCAGTTGTCGTTGGGTCCGAAGCTGTTGACACTGGTCTTGATGTTGACGATGTCGCCGGTCTGCAGTTCGTACTCGAGCGGTACGATCTTGCCGTTGACGATCGCGCCGACGGTCTGGATGCCGACTTGGGTGTGGATCCGGAAGGCGAAATCAAGCGGTGTCGAGCCGGCCGGCAAATCCACGATGTCGCCATTGGGTGTGAACACGTAGACGTTCGATTGAAAGATGTCGTCACGGAGCAGATTGAGCACGTCGCTGTCGTTTTCGCTTTCTTCGGTGAACTTGACAAGATCGCCGTACCATTTGAGTTTCTTCATGACTTCGTCGGTCATCTTGCCGCTTTGGATGTTTTCCTTGTAGGCCCAGTGGGCGGCGACCCCGTACTCGGCGATGGCGTCCATTTCCTGGGTGCGGATCTGGATTTCATACACCTTGCCGTTGGCGATGACCGAGGTGTGGAGCGACTGGTACAGGTTCGGCTTGGGCATGGCGATGTAGTCCTTGAAGCGGTTGGGAATCGGCGTCCATTTGGAATGGATGATGCCGATCGAGCGGTAACAGTCCTCGATCGAATCGACGATGATGCGGAGCGCCAAAAGGTCGTAGATGTCTTCGAACTCCTTGTTGCGGTCGACCATTTTCTTATGAACCGAGTATATGTTCTTGATCCGGCCCTTGACGTTGCAGTTTACGTTGTTTTCCGACAACAGGTATTCGATGTTGGTGCGCATCAGATCGATGTCCTTCTCGCGGTTGACCTTGGTGTCGGCGATCATCTGCGCGATGCGGCGGTACCGGGCGCGCTGCAGATACTTGAAGCTGGTGTCTTCGAGCTCGGCCTTCATCACGTACATCCCGAGCCGGTGGGCGAGCGGGGCGTAGATTTCCATCGTCTCGCGGGCGATGCGCTGCTGTTTCACGTCCGGCAATGCGCTGAGCGTGCGGATGTTGTTGAGACGGTCGGCGAGTTTGACGATGACGACGCGGATGTCCTGCGCCATCGCCAGCAGCATCTTCTGGTAGTTTTTCGCTTGTGCGGCCAGTTTTTCTTTTTCGTGGTCGCTGTCTTTGAATTTGTACTGTCCCAGTTTGGTGACGCCTTCGATCAGCGTCGCGACTTCTTCGCCGAACCGCTGTTTGACGTCTTTGTAGGTAGCCGGCGTGTCTTCCAGGACATCATGCAAAAGACCGGCCATGATGGTGGTCGGGTCGGTGTGGTAGTCGCTCAGGATGATCGCCACGTCGAGCGGGTGGACGATGTATTCGTCACCGCTCTTGCGGAACTGACCGCCGTGCATCTCGGCGGCGTATTCGTAGGCCGCCTTGATGCGCTCTTGGTCGGTGTCCTTGGTGATGTAGGGAGCGACATGCTGCATGAGGGTGTCGATGGTTGCCGTCGGCATAAAATCACCTGCTAGTATGTCATCAGACTGAGTACGTTGTATCCTTCCAGTTTGTCACGTCCGTGAAGATCGGACAGTTCGATCAGAAATGCGATGCCGGCGACTTCGCCGCCGGATTGTTCCACGAGGTGGATCGCCGCGTCAATGGTGCCGCCGGTGGCGAGCAGATCGTCGATGATCAGCACCCGCTGACCCGGTTTGACGTCGCCCTTGTGGAGACAGAGCGTGTTCTTGCCGTACTCGAGTTCGTAGCTGTACTCGATGACTTCACGCGGCAATTTGCCTGGTTTGCGCACCGGCACGAAGCCGATGCCGAGCTGGGTTGCGACGGGACATCCGAAAATGAAACCGCGGGCGTCCGGTCCGACGATGATGTCGGCCTGGATTTCTTTGGTGAACTGGACGAATTGTTCGGTCGCGTAGCGGAACGCGTCACCGTCGCCGATCAGCGGCGTGATGTCCTTGAACTGGATGCCGGGAATCGGGAAATCAGGGACGTTGGCGATGTAGTCTTTCAGGTTCATGCGGGTTCCTCCGTTCGTTTCTGACTTGCATTCATTATATCAAATCCACGCCTGTTTGGGACAGGCAATTGATTATTTTAACAAATAATCATCGATGATGATCTGTTTTTTCGAACGACCGCGGAAGTAATTGGTGTCGAGTCGGCCGAGCAGGGTCACCGGCGCCGGACGGTTGAGTTTCGCGTAAAGCGCCTTGTTGTTGAAGAAAATCGCTTCGGCGTCGTGACCGAGAATCAGTTTCGTGTGTTCGCCCTTGATCAGATAGCGATTGTCGGGTACGACGTCTTCAAACACGAACAATGCGTCCTTGAGATCGAAATGCTCCAGATCGACGATTTGCTGCATGTCCAGGGTATGGATGTCGATGTAGCCTTCGGCAACCACGATGTCGTCCCGCTGGGCATCGGGAATGAGATTGTTGAACCGCGTTTTGAAGGCTTCGAGATGCTCTTTCTTAAACTCCAGGCCAGCGGCATTCTGATGTCCGCCATGACGGATCAGGAGATCTTTGAGTTCATTCAGGATGTAGATCACGTCGACACCGCTGTAGGAGCGAATGCTGCCTTTGTAGGTGAACTCGTCTTCCTTCAGCACGACGCTGACTTTGCTGTATTCATTGGCCAGACGTGATGCGACAATGCCGACGACCCCTTCGTGCATTCGCGGCGAGTGGACGATGATCGATGGTTCGGTGTGATTGATTTGACGCAAGCTTTCCTGGTAGAGAATCTGAGTGAGTTTTTTGCGCTTGTTGTTGGTTTCTTCGATTTCGGTGATGTACTTGAGCGCTGCCTTGCTGGTCTTCGCCTGCAGAAGTTTGACGGCCAGTTTGGCGCTCTTCATGCGCCCGCAGGCGTTGATCCGCGGTGCAATCTTGTACTGGACATCAGCGACGCTTGGTTTGGTAATGTCAAGAAATGCCAGCAAGTTACGCAATCCCTCGTTGCCGGAATGCGCGAGTTTGCGCAGACCGACGTTGACGATGGCGCGGTTTTCTTCGACCAGCGGCATCATGTCAGCGATCGTACCGAGCGCGGCGATGTCAACATATTCGAGCGCTTCTTCGCCGATCAGCGCTTGCGCCAACTTGAACGCAACACCGACTCCGGCAAGCGGTTTGAACGGATAATCGCTCAAGTTTGTGTGAATGATCGCAAAGGCATCGGGCAGTTCGGCTTCGTTCTCGTGATGATCGGTGACGATCAGATCGATGCCGTTGTCTTTGAAGATGTTTGCTTCTTCGATGCTTTTTATGCCGTTGTCCACGGTGATGACGAGTTGGAACTCCTCGTTGACGATGTCGAACGTTTTGGAGTACGTCAACCCGTATCCGTCGACGAGTCGATTGGGGATGTCATAGCTGACGTCGGCACCGAGATCCGCGAGTACTTTCAGTACGATGTAGGTGCTGGTGATGCCGTCGACATCGTAGTCGCCATAGACGAGAATACGCTCCTTTTCTTCGATGGCTCGCATGATCCGGTCAACGGCTTTCTGCATGTCGTTCAAACGGTATGGATCATGGAAATCCTGTTCGTTCAGATTGAACAAGGCGCGATAGTCGCTTACGCCTCGTGCCTTGTAAATCTCTTCGACCAGTTTGGTTTGATCGAGATGCTCATTCTTAATTTTCCATTTCAAATGGACCAACTCCTAACCGCGATAAGTGATTGACCAGCCTTACATTGAATCCGGTGCGTTGACACCAATCAATGACAGACCGTCGCGCAAGACGATCTGACAGGCTTTGAGCAGGGCAAGACGTTCTTGCGTCCGTAACTGGTCAGTTTGCAAGACCGGTTCGGCGTTGTAGAAACTGTGGAACGCCGTAGCCAGTTGATACAGGTAATTGACGAGCCGATGCGGGGCTCTTGCGAGTGCGGCCGACTTGATCGTTTCCGGGTATGCTGCAAGCACGCCGATGAGGTCGATCGCCTTGTCGTTGTCGATGGTTGTGAAGTCATGCTGGCGGGTCGGGTCGTAAGCCATGTCACGACTGGCGGCCGTTTCGAAAATGCTGGCCATCCGCGCATGAGCGTATTGGACATAATAGACGGGATTCTCGTTGGTCTGGCGAATGGCCAGATCGAGATCGAGATCCATCTGGGTATTGAGGCTGCGCGCGGCGAAGAAATAACGGATCGGGTCCTTGCCGACTTCGTCCATCAGATCCGCGAGCGTGATTGCTTTGCCGCTTCGTTTGGACATCTTCACTTCTTCTCCGTTTTGGATGACCTTGACCATCTGCAACAGTTCGACTTCAATCATGTCGCCTTTACCGCTGACCATTTCGATCGCCGCTTTGAGGCGATTGATGTATCCGTGGTGATCGCCGCCGAGAATGTCGATCAACTTCGTGTAGCCGCGATCGAGCTTGTTCTTGTGATAGGCGATGTCCGGTGTGATGTAGGTGTAGGAACCGTCACTCTTGATGATGACACGGTCCTTCTCGTCGCCGTGTTCACTGGTTTTCAGCCAGGTGGCGCCGTCATCCTGATAGGTAAATCCCTGCTCGATGAGAAATGACACGACTTGTTTGACTTCGTCGTTGTCGTAAAGGGATTGTTCACTGAACCAGACATCGAACTCGACGCCAAAGGATTTGAGGTCGGTGCGGAGTCCTTCCAGCAGACTGGACACGCCGTATTCGCGGAAAAACTGATATCCATCCATGTGCAGGAACTTGTCGCCGTGTTCGTTTTGAATCGCCTGGGCGGTCGCGATGATTTCCGGTCCATAGTACCCATCGGCCGGCATCTCGACATCCTGGTCAAAGAGTTGACGATAGCGTGCTTCGATGCTGAGAGCGAGATTGTGAATCTGGTTGCCGGCATCGTTGACGTAGTATTCCTTGGTTACCTGGTACCCGGCTTTTTGTAAAATCCGGCATAACGAATCGCCGGCCGCGGCACCACGGGCATGGCCAATGTGAATCGCGCCGGTGGGGTTGACGCTGACGAATTCGATGTTGTAATGTTCGCCAGCACCGATGTCGAGCGAACCATAATCAGCACCTTCTGCAAGGATCGTATTGATCGTCTTCAGCAGGTGATCGGTCTCCAGATAGAAGTTGATGAAACCAGGCTTCGCAACTTCGATTTTTTCCATGTGGAGTGCTCTCTTATCCAATCCATCGATGATTTCCTGGGCGATGACAAACGGGGCTTTGCGTGCCACGCGAGCGTAACGCATCGCCACATTAGAGGAAAAATCACCATTCTGTTTGTCCTTGGGAACTTCGAGAATGATGTCGATGCCGTCATCGTGATAGCCCAACGCTTTTAGCCGTTCGACAAGTTGTGTTTTGATGTCTTCCAGTATGAGTTCAATGTTCATGCAAATCTTCCTAACGTGAGAATTTGAGGCTGATGTCCAGAGCCGTATACGAATGTGTGAGAGCCCCGACACTGATGAAGTCGACGCCGGTTGCGCTGACTTCGGCAATTCGGTCCAGAGTCATGTTGCCACTTGCTTCGAGCAACTTGCGATGCTGGTTGTGCTCGACGCAACGGCGCATCAAATCGGTGGACATGTTGTCGAGCATGATGATGTCACAAGCAGTTGCTTGTGCTTCCATGTATTGTTCAAACGTTTCCACTTCGACTTCAACTCGCATCGAGTGGTCAACTTTCTGTTTGATGATTGAAACGGCGTTGGCAATCCCGCCCGCAGCCTGGATGTGATTGTCCTTAATCATGACCTGATCGCTCAGATTCATGCGATGATTGATGCCACCACCATGAACGACGGCCTGTTTTTCAAGAATTCGTAGATTCGGTGTTGTCTTGCGGGTGTCCAAGATTTTTGTATGCGTATTGACCACTTGATCTACAAACCGTCTTGTCAAGGTTGCTACACCGCTCATGCGCTGCATCAGATTAAGTGCCACTCGTTCTCCCTTGAGAATCGATTTGGCTGAGCCACTGATGACAGCGATGACGTCACCTTGTTCGACAACGGCACCATCGCCGTTGATGACTTTGACGTAAACGTCGTCATCCAATAGTTGAAACACACGTCGCATGACGTCAACACCGGACAGAACTCCTTCTTGTTTGGCGATAAACACCCCTTCGGCCATTTCATCTTCAAACAAGTTGTCGGTGGTCACATCAATCATCGGCATGTCTTCTTCCAAAGCGCGCCGGATGATGTCGTCAATGATTGGATTCATGATGCACCTCTAGATATCCAGATCGAGTTGTTCGAAATGGATTTTTTTGTTTTTGGTTTTGACCAGTTTGATCCATTTGGCGCTTCTCCCCTTGCCCATCGGTCGAATCTGTTTGTCATCACGGAGGCGCTTCAGGGTCCGATTGATGGTCGAGTCCGAGATATAGGGGTGAATGTTGCGGATGTCGTCCTTGCTGAAGACATCGCCGAGTTTGTTGATGGTGTTTTCGACGTTGTCGGATTTGTTCAGGTGTTGATCGAACTGATAATCGCGCACCAGATAGCTGAGTTGCTGATACGAACGCATCGCGATGTCGAGAATCAGTTTGTGCAGCGGTAGGATCTGCGAATAGCCCAGTTCCCAGTTGAAGTTGGCTTCGACGACGGCTTGTTCGAACTCCTTGCGGCGCTTGTACAAGCGCTCGAAAAAGCTGATGTACTCAAAGACTTCAAACCCGTTGCCGACCAACAGGGTGAATAGAAGAATGATGCCGATTTCTTCGTTCTTTTCATGGAACGGTTTGATGTTGATGAAATCAATGTAGAAGTTGAGGATGATGTAGGACAGTTCGTACTCGCTTTTGCGCAGTTCTTTGTTGAAGAGCTGCACCAGTTGATCGATGGATTCACGCGTACTGGCGTTCTTGCTGGTGAGCAGGCTGCTTGATCGTTCGGCCTGATTGAGACGACGCCATGACAGCTTGCTTTGGGCGAGAACATCGCCATACAAAAACTTGATGAGGTCGAGAATTTCGGTCACGAGCAATTCAAAGGTTGAGGACTCATCGTGAATCTTGGTGAATGCGTTGCGGAGGTTGATGATCAGCTTCTCGTCTTTGTTCTTGGGTTTGACGTCCTTAAAAATCAGTGACTTGAACCGGGCATCGGTCACCTTGATTTGGAACATCTTGGCAAAGTAATAAATGTCGTTACGAACCGTTTGGCGCACAATGACGTCGTAATCACTTTCCAGCACTTCGTGATTGTGCTGGTTGATTCCAATCGACTTGTACACCTTGATGTAGTCCATGATGACATCGTTGGGGAGACGAGTGCGGCTTAGATTCTCCATGCATTTCATGTGATCCACCTCAAACATAACAATGATACCTATATTTTACTATATTTAGAAAATATTTCAACGGATTTCACATATATTTATAGTCAAATTAACCATTTGATGGACATAATAAAAAAAGTAGCTCGGCTACTTTTTTTAAAACAGTGATTGTTGCACAATGTCATGGTCTTCTTCGCGTTCATATTCCGAGATCGGCGTGATGTCCGGATCTTCTTCCATCTGCTCGATGTGAATGTACAACGGTTCCCCCAGTTTGGAGGCGATGAAGGACTTGCCATTTTCGGTTTTGTCGGTCTTGATATCAAAGGCATTGATGAGCAACCCGGTCTTGGTCGTGTTGACGCGGACATTGGCACGGTTCTTGTACTGGGTCGCATTCATCAGACAGGCGTCGCGCACCAGATATGGGTTGGAGCGAACGATCTTGTAGAGTTGCACCCCTTTGTTGGTGCGGCGCTTCTTGGGTATTTCACTGATGTCGATGCGTTTGATCGTTCCGCGGTTGGTGAGCAACAAGAGATCGTGATGATCCTTGAGCACAATCCCAGCCGCGAGTTTCTGGCGACGCGAGAGGTTCATTCCTTTGACTCCTTTGGCGGTTGTCGAGGTAACGGGTATCTCAGCCAGATTGAACCGTAGTCCTTCTCCTTTTTCCGAGAAGATCAACACTTCTGACAAAACATCATCGGTGATGTCAACAGCAACCACTTCATCATCGTCGTTGAGGGCGATGGCGCGGATCGTCTTGGTGTAGCGAGAGACGTCAAATTCCTTAAGCTCGGTCTGTTTGATGAGATTGTCGCGCGTCACGAAGAGCAAGGTTTTGGCGGCAGTGAAGTCGGTGATGCACATGACTTTGACGATCGTTTCATCTTCTTCGAGATGAACGATGTTGTTGATATGGGTACCGAGTTCCTTCCATTTGTAATTGGGAATCTTGTACACCGGTAAGTATACGTAATTTCCTTTATTCGTAAAGATAAGTATGGTATTCAGCGTGGAAACCTCTTCGGCGAACAGAATCGAATCGTTGTCGCGGAGCGTTGTTTCTTCGGTTGCGCGGTAGGACCGGATCGAAGTCGACTTGACATACCCTTCCTTGGTGATGCCGACAACGACTTGCTCGTCGGCGATCAGTTCCTCTTCGGAGATGGTAATTTTTTCGATTTCTTCTTCAATCACACTCAATCGTTTCTGCGCCAACGATTTCTGAACTTCACGCAGTTCATCGATGATGACGCGCTCGAGTTCCTTTTCGTTGTTGAGCACCAGCGTCAGTTGATCGATCTCCTGATGAAGATCCCGGGCCTCCTCCTGGAGCGCCATGATGTCGGTTGTCGACAGGCGGTACAGTTGCAAGGTGACGATCGCTTCGGCCTGTTCATCGGTGAACTTGTAGGCTTTGGCGAGTTTGGTCTTGGCGTCTTTTTTGTTTTTCGACTGGCGGATGAGATGAATGACTTCATCGAGAACATCCATCATCTTGATGATGCCGTCGACGATGTGAAGTCGTTTTTCGGCCTTGCGGAGATCGTAGTTCGAACGGTTGGTGATGACTTCCTTCTGATGGATGATGTAGGCATCGAGTATTTGCAGAATGCCCATCAGCATCGGTCGTTTGTTGTTGATGGCGACCATGTTGTAGTTGAATGATTTGGTCAGGTCGGTCTTTTTGAGCAAGAAACTCTCGATGACCGTCGGATCGACGCCCTTCTTGACGTCGACGACGATGCGCAGGCCTTCACGGTCGGATTCGTCGCGAACTTCTTCGATGCCGTCGACTTGTTTTTTGATCCGAATGTCATCGATCTTGCGAACCAAATTGGCCTTGTTGACATCATAGGGCAGTTCGGTAATGATGATCTGTTGGTCGACGATGTCTGTTTTGGCGCGGATGATGATCCGGCCGCGGCCGGTTTCGAACGCTTGGCGAATCTCGTCTTTGCCCTGAACGATGGCCCCGGTCGGGAAGTCCGGACCTTTGACAATCTTCAGAACGTCATCGACGGTGAGATCCGGTTTCTCGATGCGCTTGACGACGGCGTTGATGACTTCACGCAGGTTGTGCGGGGGAATCTCCGTGGCGTAACCGGCGCTGATGCCGGTCGCACCGTTGACAAGCAAATTCGGATAGCGTGCGGGAAGCACGGTCGGTTCGTATTCTTCGTCGTCGAAATTGGGAACAAAATCAACGGTTCGTTTTTCGATGTCGAGCAAGAGATATTCACTGGCTGCCGACATGCGTGCTTCGGTGTAGCGCATTGCAGCTGGTGAATCCCCATCGATCGATCCCTTGTTGCCGTGCATGTCGACCAGTGGCGTGAGCATTTTCCACGGCTGGCTGAGGCGCACCATTGCGTCGTAGACGGAGGTGTCGCCATGGGGGTGGTACTTGCCGATGACGTCGCCGACGATGCGGGCGGATTTCTTGTAGGGCTTGTCGTGGGCCATGCCGAGTTTGAACATGGAATACAAAACGCGTCGTTGCACTGGTTTCAGTCCGTCGCGGACATCGGGCAACGCGCGATCTTGAATGATGTATTTGGAGTACCTGCCGAAGCGTTCGCCGACGAGGTCCTCCAGATTTTCTTCGAGTATTTTCTGATCAACGAACTCCTTGATCAGATCTTTGGTCTGTTTGGCCATATTGGTCCACCCACCTAAATTTTGAAGTCGTCTTCGATCGAGAAGGTGACGTTGTTTTCAATCCATTCCCGACGCGGTTGGACTTTGTCGCCCATCAGGATGTTGATGCGCTGATCGGCGTCGGCGAGATCATCGATCTTGACCTGGATCAAGGTTCTTGATTTGGGATTCATGGTTGTTTCCCAGAGTTGTTCAGAGTTCATTTCACCAAGACCCTTGAACCGTTGGATGTTGTAGTTGCGATTTTTCTTGGTCAACGCCTCGAGTTCTTCATCGGTCCAGGCGTACTCGATTTCCGTTCGGTTCTTGACCCGGTAAGACACCTTGTACAAAGGTGGTAGGGCGATGTAGACCTTGCCGGCTTCGACGAGTTCGCGCATGTAGCGGAAAAAGAACGTCAACAAGAGGACCTGGATGTGCGCGCCGTCGGTGTCGGCGTCGGTCATCACGATGACTTTGTCGTAATTGCATTTGGTGATGTCGAAATCGGGGCCGAGTCCGGCACCGATGGTATGAATGATCGTATTGATTTCTTCGTTTTTCAGAACGTCTTCGATTTTGGCTTTTTCGGTATTGATGACTTTCCCGCGCAGCGGAAGGATTGCCTGAAAGCGGCGATCACGCCCTTGTTTGGCGCTTCCTCCGGCACTGTCGCCCTCGACGAGATAGAGCTCGTTGAGCTCGGGATTGTGTGATTGGGCTTTGGTCAGTTTGCCGGAAAGGTTGATTTCTATCTTCCGATTCTTGCGCTCCAGACGCGCTTCTTCACGGGCTTTGCGGGCCGCATCACGGGCCATCCGGGCCTTGAGCGCTTTTTCGATCAAGGTGTAGGTCAGGTTGCTGTTTTCTTCGAAGAAATAAGTCATTTTTTCGGAAACAACCTGTTCAACCGCGGTACGGGCATCGGGCGTTCCCAGTTTGTTTTTGGTCTGCCCTTCGAACTGGAGAAGATGCTCCGGGATTCGAATTGAAAGGATCGTTGTCAATCCTTCGCGAATGTCAACGCCATCCAGCTTGTTGCCGTTCTTGATCAGACCGACGCGCTGGCCGTAGTCGTTGAACAGTTTTGTCAAGGCTGATTTGTAGCCGGTTTCATGGGTTCCGCCATCCTTGGTGCGCACGTTGTTGACGAAGGAGATCAATTGATCCGAATAGGATTTGGTGAACTGGAAGGCAACTTCGACTTCGATGTCGAGCGCGGTTCCTTCCAGAAATTTGGGTTCGTGAATTCCTGTACGATTTTCATTAATAAAGTCCACATACGAGATGATGCCGTCGTTGTAGATGTACTCTTCCTTGGTGTTGGAACGTTCATCGATGAGAACCATCTTCAGCCCTTTGAGCAGATAGGCGTTCTCGCGCATGCGCTCGGAAATGGTCTGGAAATTGAACACCGAGGTCGAGAACATCTCGCTCTCCGGTTTGAACCAGACCGTGGTTCCGGTCTTGCGGGTATCGCCAAGAACGGACAGTTCGCTCACCATCGATCCGCCATCGGTGAAGCGAATGTGGTGAATTTTGCCGTTGCGGTACACGGTCACATCGAGAAACTTTGACAATGCGTTGACGACGCTAGCGCCGACACCGTGCAACCCGCCGGATACCTTGTATCCGCCAGCCTGCCCGAATTTACCACCCGCATGCAGGCGGGTGTAGATGATTTCAATCGCGGATTTGCCGCTTTCGTGCTGGCCGACCGGCACACCGCGTCCATTGTCATGGACAACGATGCTGTTGTCTTCCTTGATTGTTACGATGATCTCGGAACCATAGCCGGCAAGGACCTCATCGATGGCGTTGTCGACAATCTCCCATACTAAATGATGAAGCCCTCGCGCATCTGTCGAACCGATGTACATACCGGGACGTTTGCGGACAGCTTCCAGTTCTTCGAGGATTTGGATTGATGTTTCGTCGTACTTGAGATTGTTGAGTTCCATCGGGTACACATCCTTGCTTGTCTAACTACATCTACATATTATAACAAAACGAAAATGGTTTTTGTAGTGTAAATTTCAAAATGATGTGATATAATGAATTACGAATTTCAGTTTTGGAGTTGGTTTGTATGTGGCTTGGATATGTGCTTTTGGTCGTCGCTTACCTGTTTGGTTCGATACCATTTTCAATCATTTTGGGAAAAAAATTCAAGGGAATCGATGTGCGCGAACATGGCAGCGGCAACCCCGGCGGAACCAATTCACTCCGGTTTCTCGGACGTCCGATCGGCATGTGGGTCGTCATCCTTGACGGGTTCAAAGCCGGTATCATCGTCCTCTTGATTCAGTGGAACGTGATTCCGCAGGACATGGTCTTCCATCCGCTGGCCTACGGCGTTACGGCAGCCTTCGGGCATGTCTTCAGCATCTTCATCGGCTTCAAGGGCGGCAAGGCCGTCGCCTGTACCGTCGGAATGATGATCGCCTACAATATTCTGTACGCCGTGATTATGTTCGTCGTCTTCATGGGGGTCTTGAAACTGTTCAAGTTCGTCAGCATCGCATCGACCTTGAGTGTCTTGACCGCCGTCATCATCGGTCTGGTCGTCGGCTTCACCCAGGGAGCCTGGCAAATGGCCATTTACATGGCAATCCTGTTCGCCCTCGTGGTCTTCCGGCATCAAAGCAATTACAAAAACATCATCAACAAAGTGGAACCAAAAGTTACGTGGATATAGAAAAGTCTAGTCAGCGCTAGACTTTTTTTGTTTATCTGCGGTGCCTTACCGCATCGTTTTGCGACCTGTGTGATACAAAAAAACCTTGTCAAAATGACAAGATTATTTCGCGTTTTGCATCGATTGCATGACTTGACGCACTTGTTTTTCGGACGGTTTACGGCCCATCTGCATCATCATCGCGCGAATCATGTTTTCGTTTACCGGGGGATTCTCCCGCAGGTATTTCTTGAAGTAACGCTGCGACAGAAAGAACCCAAGGGCGCCACCGGCGACGAGCGTCAGAACCAGATACAGTACGAATTGCCAGACTGCGATTTCCATGATAGATCACTCCTTTGTAAACTCTTCTATATTCTACTCGAAAACCAACAAAAATACAAGCGAATAATCCTGTCTCTTTGGCCTTATCAAGAGTTGTTACGTTTATTAATCATAATAACTCTAAATAGTTTGCAAATCATACTGTTTTCCCGAAAAAGTATTTACTTTTACGCCCATTTGGAATACAATGAATGTGACAATAAAGGCAAAAAGAAGGAGGAAACAAAATGCCACGTAGAATTACCGAAGACTGCATCGCATGTGCCGCTTGTGTAGCGGAATGCCCGGTTGACTGCATTGAAGAAGGGGATATCTTCGTCATCGATGAAGACATCTGCATTGACTGCGGAGCTTGCGAACCCGTTTGCCCCGTCGACGCCATCATCGAAGTATAAATTTTTTAAAAAAAGAGGCCAACGCCTCTTTTTTATTTGATTTGATAGGGATTCGTGCCGACGGTACTGACATGAATCGGAACTGCAACGCCCTTGTCTTTCAAGAAAACCGCAAGCCGCGCCATCGCATGTTTTTCAACATTGTGGCCGACATCGAAAATGCGCAAACTTGTGTTGACGGCATCCAACGCATGGTGATAGGTGATGTCACCGGTGACGTATGCATCAACGGTAAGCGTTGAGACGGCGGGGATCAGACTCGATCCGCTGCCACCGGCAATGGCGACGGTAGAAATCATTCCGTCGGATGGTCCGATGAGACGCAGATTTGTCAACTCGAAACGATCTTTGAGAAGAGCGACAAACGCATCAACAGACAGCGCATTTGGTAGTTGACCACTTATTCCCAATCCCTCTTCTTCGGTAACCATTTCAATAATTTCCAATTTCGTTAGGCCTATCATCTCGGCCAGCATTTTGTTCATGCCATGGTTGCTGACATCGAAATTCGTATGGGCAACGACAACGGTGATATCGGATTTGATCAAGCGTTCAATCATACGACCGAGGTAACTGTCGGTCCGAATGTCAGAAAGCGGTCGGAAAATAAGCGGATGATGAACAAGAATCAGATTGCAATTCCTATCCACCGCTTCCCGGATCACGTCAAGCGTCAAATCAAGACTAATCAAAACACCCTTAATCTCTTTGTTAAGAGTTCCAACTTGCAAGCCGACATTGTCCCAATCATAAGCGAGCCGTTCCGGAAAGTATGTATCAAGAACACTTTTGAATTCATTTCCGGTCATCCACAATCGCCTCCAGAGTATCGATTTTGTGTTGAATCAGTTCTTTGCGATCCGTGCTTGTTACTTGCGCGAGAATACGTTTGTAGTGGTCAATCTCACTGTGAAGTCGTTGGATGAAATGGTGTGGTTTGTCCCGCAGATTGATGGGGCCAAACTCCAACTCCAGCTCATTCATTTCCGATTGACCAGGTTCCAATACAAGCACGTCATAAATGACGTTTTGATCGGCCAGTACCAACTCATCAAGCAAGCGGTAGCCAATCTTCGGAAGGATCGCGCGAATCTTGTATGCATTGTTATTGGCTTGCAGTACGAACCGCTTGATGTTCTGGGTTTTGATGTTTTCAAGGATGGTGGCGATGCTGTCACCACCCAGTCCGCTGATCACAACCACGTCGGTTTCGGCATCCACTTTGTCGAGGCCCTCGCCAAGCACGACCTTGACGCGGTTCTCCATTTGGTATTTTTTGACATTGGTGCGTGCCTGCAGAAAGGGTCCGAACTTGTTGTCGATGGCTAGCGCGCTGACGACATGGCCGCGCAACACCGCTTCAATCGGCAACATCGCATGATCGGTGCCGATGTCCGCCAGTCGCTGAAAGCCTTCGGTGTAGCGCAGACAGGTTTCCAGTCGTTTGGACAGATGCATTATTTCCCGTTCATGAAGTCCTTCAGCTTCTTGCTGCGGGACGGATGGCGGAGTTTGCGGAGCGCCTTGGCTTCGATTTGTCGAATCCGTTCGCGGGTAACCCCGAACTCCCGTCCGACTTCCTCGAGCGTGCGGCTCCGGCCGTCGAGCAGTCCGAAGCGCATGCGAAGGACCTTTTCCTCACGGTCGGTGAGTGTTTCGAGAACCGAATCGAGTTCCCGTTTCAGCATTTCCTTGGAGGTGTACTCCATCGGCGTCAGGGTGTCGGGATCGGCGATGAAATCACCGAGACTGGAATCCTCTTCTTCACCGACGGGCGACTCGAGTGAAATGGGCTCTTGTGCGACCTTTTGAATGATCTGGACTTTTTCCACGCTGATGCCCATGCGCTCGGCGACTTCTTCGGGGTGTGGTTCGCGTTTGAGCTCTTGAATCAGCTGCCGCTGGGTGCGGACCAGTTTGTTGATGGTCTCGACCATGTGCACGGGAATGCGGATCGTGCGAGCCTGGTCGGCGATCGCGCGGGTGATTGCCTGTCGAATCCACCAGGTCGCATAGGTCGAGAACTTGAATCCCTTGGTGTGGTCGAACTTGCCGACGGCCTTCATCAATCCCATGTTGCCTTCCTGAATCAGATCGAGGAACTGCATGCCACGGCCGACGTAGCGTTTGGCGATGGATACGACCAGTCGCAAGTTGGCTTCCACGAGCTTGTTCTTGGCAAGTTCGCCCTTGAACATCAGCTGTTCCACTTCAGCCTTGTACTCGGGGCTGATTTCTTCGCCATTGGCGACCATGTCGTCAAATTGTTCCTTGGCGACGACGGCGTTGGCGATGTCGGTCGCCAGTTCGACTTCCTCATATCCTTCCAGGAGATCGACGCGGCCGATTTCCTTGAGGTACATGCGGACCGGGTCGTCGACCTTGATCGAAATCGAGTTTTCGAACGATTTGTCCTGGAGCAGTTCTTCTTCGATGTCCTTGGTGAAGTCGAGGTCGAGCACGATGCTGGCGTCGAGTTCGTCGTCATCGAGCGATTCGTCGTCGTCTTCGTAATCTTCGGGCAGTTTGTAGGTTACCATTTCGTCTTCGCTGACGACGTCGACTTGTTTGCGTTCGAGTTCGTCGACGATCTCGTCGAATTCTTCGGATTCGTCGCTGACGAACTTCAGGATCTCGCTGACTGGCAGATAGCCTTTCGCCTTGCTGATGTCGATGAGTTCCTGGATTATCTTTTCTTTGTCCATCGGTTGTCCTCCTTGAGTTTCAGGTCGCGGTATTCCGCGAGTTTGATTTTCTCTTCAATGGTCGGTGCCACTTTGATTTCTTCGTTCCATTTCTGGTACTGGATGGTGCGCAGGTATTCGTTCAGCACGTCTTTGAAGTCCATGTATTCGTCCTGTTCGACGATTTGGTCCTTGTATTTGACCTTGTGTTCGAAAAAGGCGCGTTGTTCGTCGGTGAGTTGCGCCGTGAAGTCGGCGAGCGCCACCGTCTTCGGCTGATCGTCGGGGATCGCGAAGTACATGTCTTCGATGATCATCCGCAGATCGCGAACCATGTCGCTGATGTAGAACATGCCGAATTCGCCGTTGAAGTCGACCACGTATTTGTAGTCGGCAAGAAAATAATTGAGCACGAACCGATCGGCCTTGACGTACTTGCTGTCGATCGGCAGCTGTTTGACGGTGCGTTTGCCGATTGGCTCGATGTTCCGTTTGGTGTATTGTTCGAAATCCTGGCGGATCGATTCGATCGACAGTTTGGTGTCGGTCGCGAGCCGGCGAATGTAGGTTTCGATGATCGTGTGCGAGGTGTTCTTGATGAGATCGAACACCGTCTTCTTAAACCGCTCAATGTCCAACATCTTGGTGAAGTCGATGTCCATGTTGTTCTTGTAATAGCGGAACGCGATGCTGTCCATGCGGTTGTTGTCGATGAACTGTTTGAGCTTGTCTTTTCCGTATTTGGTGATGTAGTCGTCCGGGTCGAGACGGTCGGGAAGCAAGACGATCTCGACGTTCATCTGTTCGTTCTGAATCAGGTTGATGGCGCGCGAGGTGGCTTCGATGCCGGCCGGATCCCCGTCGTAACAGATGATCAGATGATCGGTGTGTTTCTTGATCAGACGGACTTGCTCGCGGGTCAGCGAGGTCCCCATCGACGCGACGCTTTCGGCGATGCCGGCGCGGTGCGCAGCGATGACGTCCATGTACCCTTCGAACAACACGACGCGCTTGGTCTGTTCGATCGCGGCGCGGGCATTGTTGAGGTTGTACAGGACATTGGATTTGGTGAAGATTTTGGTTTGCGGGCTGTTGATGTACTTGGCCTGAGATTCGTCCTTGTCGAGATAGACGCGACCACTGAAGGCCACCGTATTGCCCTTTTCGTCCTTGATCGGAATGATGATCCGATTGCGGAACAAATCGTAGTACTGATCGGTCTTGCTTTGTTTGGTGAGACCTAAATCGTATAGATCGCTGACGAGCACATCCCGATCCGTAAGAGTTTTGGTCAACAGATCGTATTCGCCTGGCGCGAGACCGAGATCGAAGGTCTGGATGATGTCATCCTCAATGCCGCGCTTGTGGAGATAATCGAGAGCGGTTTGACCCTGTTTGGTGTTGGACAGGTACAGTTTGTAGAAGTTGAGCGCATCTTGATTGATGCCGTACAGACGAGCGTTGGGATCGTCCGTTTTGTGGGCCGAGAAGTCGAGATTCATGTTGGCGCGATCGGCCAATGTCTCGACGGCCTCGACAAAACTCATGTTGCGGGTTTTCTGAACGAAGGAGATGGCATCGCCTTTTTCGCCGCATCCGAAACAATGAAAGGTCTTGCGTTCCGGCTCAACCGAGAACGACGGCGTTTTTTCATTGTGGAACGGGCACAGACCAAAATAGCTCTTTCCCTGTTTCGAAAGAGACACGGTTTCGCCGATGAGATCGACGATGTCGGTGTTCGCGAGAACATCCTGGATGGTCTGGTCGCTGATCAGCGGCATCCAATTCCTCCTAATACTGCAGTTTGGCGGTCAGATAGGCAACCAAGTCGGCGATGGCGACAACGTCCTGGTTCATCGTGTCGCGGTCGCGGACGGTAACGGTCTGTTGGTTGATGGTATCGTCGTCGACGGTGATGGTGAAGGGGGTTCCGATCGCATCTTGACGGCGGTAACGACGGCCGATTTTGCCGGATTCGTCGTAGGTGGCGAACATGTGCTTCGACAGCATCTGATACACCGATTCGGCGGTGTCGCGATGATACTTCTTGACGAGCGGGAACACGGCGACGCTGTACGGTGCGAGATGCGGAGCGAGACGCAGATTGATCCGCGTTTCGCCACCTTCCAACTCCTCTTTGGCGTAAGCCGATGACAGAATCGCGAGGAACAAGCGCTCGACGCCGAGCGATGGTTCGATGACGTACGGCAGGTATTTCTCGTGGGTGATTGGATCGAGGTATTCGAGATTCTGCGACGAGTACTCCTGGTGTTGACGGAGATCATAATCGGTTCGACTGGCGATCCCCCACAGTTCGTCAAAGCCCCAGGGAAAGCGGAATTCGATGTCGGTGGTGGCATTCGAATAATGGCTGAGTTGTTCCGGAAGATGATCGCGCAAGCGAATGTCGTCGGGAGCCAATCCAAGCGACAACAGGAACTCGTGAGAGGCTTGTTTCCAGAAATCGAACCACTCGAGTTCGGTGCCGGGTTTGCAGAAGAACTCCAGTTCCATCTGTTCGAACTCACGAGTCCGGAAGATGAAGTTGCCGGGGGTAATCTCGTTGCGGAACGATTTGCCGATCTGGCCGATGCCAAACGGCACTTTCAAACGCGAAGTGCGCTGAATGTTCTTGAAGTTGAGGAAAATCCCCTGCGCCGTTTCGGGGCGGAGAAAGATGTCGGCGGTGCTGTCGGAGACCACGCCCTGCGACGTCTTGAACATCAGATTGAACTGGCGGATGTCGGTAAAGTCCCGGGCCCCGCAGTTGGGACAGGCGATGCCTTCGTTGCGGATGTAGTCCATCATCTTGTCGTTGGACCAACCGTCGGCGATGATTTCGCCCGCGGTGTGTTCTTCGATCAGTTTATCGGCGCGGTGACGGGTGTTGCACTTCTTGCAGTCGAGCAACGGATCGGAAAAGCCGCCGACGTGACCGCTGGCTTCCCAGACGCGCGGGTTGAGCAGGATCGAACTGTCGAGTCCAACATTATATGTACTCTCTTGGATGAATTTTTTCCACCATGATTGTTTGATATTGTTTTTCAGAAGGACACCGAGCGGGCCGTAATCCCATGTATTGGCAAGACCGCCGTAGAGTTCGCTACCCTGGTAGACGAAGCCGTAATTCTTGGCGTAATTCACCAGTTCTTCCATAGATATCTTGTTCATAAACGCCTCCTGAAGTCGGATTTTGGACATAATTATGCAGTTTATATTATAACACAGAATGCAAAAAAAAGAGACGGGCTCTTTTTAGTATTTTTTGATTTGTCGGAGAATGCCGCGTGATTTGGTGTGATAGCCGACAAACTCGTCGTACAACATGTCAATGATTGCGCGAATGACAATACGGTCATCGGCGCTGATCCGGGGCAGTTCGGTGCGGTCGAGATCGATGTAGTACAGCACCATCAACTGGCCGTAAATCGGTCGTTCGTAAATCGTCATGCCGGGTTCCACATGGTCGCGACAAATTAGCCCGCCGCTGCTGACGTGAAACACGAGATCGGTCTGCTCGCCGCAGGTCGTGCAAGCATGCAGATGCAATCCGGTGCCAAGGAAATACAGCAGCTTCAGTTCGAAGATGAAAGTGAGCAGTTCCGGATCCTGTCCATCGTCCATGCGATCAAACAGTTTGCCGAGAAAGGCGAACATCTTCTCGTGATCGGCGTCTTCGCTGATCGTATTGCGGACCAGTTCGAGGATGTGTGAGAGATACGTGAAGGCGACGAGATCGGATTTGACGTGTTCGTACTCGCGGCGCAGTTCGCCGTCGCGCAGGGATGGCAGTTTGCCGTCGGAGGTCGTGCACTTGATCATCGTGCCGACTTGCGACAGATAGCGGTTGATGCTGTTGAGTTTCTTGACGCCGTGGGCGATGACGTTCTGATGACCCGCGGGTGTGTAGAGGTAGAGAATCTTGCTGCTGTCGCGGTAATCGATCGCATGCAGTACGAACGCGCGTTCGATGTTCATCGTCTCCCTCCTCAAAGATCTTCGGTATAGCCGAAGTTGCGCAGGTGGTAGTCCTTGTTGCGCCAGTCTTTCACAACCTTGACATGCAGATCGAGAAAGACCTTGTTGCCAAGCAGATGCAGGATGTCCTTGCGGGCCAAGGTGCCGATTTCTTTGATCATGCTGCCGCCTTTGCCGATGATGATGCCCTTTTGGCTGCTGCGCTCGACGATGATCGAGGCGTGGATGTTGATCAGTCGCGGATTCTTCTCGTCGTATTCCATGCCTTCGATCAGCACCATTACGCTGTGGGGAATTTCTTCGCGTGTCAGGTGAAGAACTTTTTCACGGACCAGTTCACTGATGATGAAGCGCTCGGGATGATCGGTGATCTGATCGGCAGGGTAATACTGCGGTCCCTCGGGAAGTTGCTGTTCGATGTCGCCCAGCAGTCGCTCGACGTTGTCACCACGCAGTGCGCTGATGGAGAAAATACCGGTGAACTGATATGCGGCCTTGAACTGATTGATCGTCGCTTCAAGACGTTGGATGTCGGTTGTCAGATCGGCCTTGTTGACAATCAAGAACACCGGTGCCTTGACTTGTTTGAGTTCGTTGATGATGTACCGATCACCACCGCCGAAGGGTTCATTGCCATCGGTCATGAACAGAATCAAATCAACGGCATTGAGGGTGTTGATCGCTTCTTTGGTCATGTACTCCCCGAGTTTGTGTTTCGGTTTGTGAATGCCTGGTGTGTCGATGAAAATGATCTGTGAGGATTCTCTGGTGAGAATCCCGGAAATGTTGTTGCGGGTGGTCTGGGGTTTGTCGCTGATGATCGTGATCTTCTGCCCCAGAACCTGGTTCAAAAACGTCGATTTGCCGACGTTGGGGCGACCGATGATGGTGACGAAGCCGCTTTTGTGACTCATAGGTCCTTGGCGTCGAACCCGTACGGCAACAAATCTTCGTTGGCAACGGTCGTCACATCGCCTTTGGCGGTGACGAGATGGACGTTGGCGTCAAGGGGCATCAGTTCCCGCATGACCTGGCGACACGCGCCACATGGTGAGACCAGATGATCCTTTTCGGTGGTGATCGCCATCTCGACGATGTCGTCTTTGGTGTAACCCTGGCTGTAAGCGGAAAAGAGCGCGCTTCGTTCGGCACAATTGCTCAATCCGAACGAGGCGTTTTCAATGTTGACGCCGGTGATGATGTTGCCATCCTTGAGCCGAATCGCGGCAGCTACCTTGAAGTTCGAATACTGCGACTGCGAGAGCGGCAATGCCGCTTTCGCCCGTTGATACAAATCGTTCATGTAATCACCTATCTGTGTAAGTTTGCCTTGTATAGAATCTGTTCCTGCAGATCGACCATGACCTTCTCGTCTTCGATGGTTTGATGATCGTATCCGAGGGTGTGCAAAAACCCGTGAACAGTCAGAAATCCTAGTTCTCGTCGGAACGAATGACCCAGTCGCTCGGCTTGCTCGGCGCAGGTTTCCATCGCGATGAAGACATCGCCGAGATGATGCAGATACCCATCGGGGAAGGTCAGGACATCGGTCGGATAATCTTTGTCCCGGTACTGGCGGTTCAGCGAGTGAATCTCTTCGTTGTCAACGAGGATGATGTTGATCGACTGTCCTTCCAGTCCGAGCAACTTGCCACCGATGTCAATGACTCGTTCAATCGGATCCGCATAATCCTTGTCGTCAAAATAATTTACGATATTTGTTTTCATAATTCTCATACCGTTCCAGTACTTTTTGAACCAGCGGATGACGAATGACGTCAATCCGGTCAAAGGCAATGATGGCGATGCCTTCGACGGCTTCCAGCAGTTGCACGGCCTGGACCAGACCACTGGTTGCCTTCTTCGGTAAATCGATCTGCGTGATGTCGCCGGTGACGACCATCTTGGAGTTGAAACCAAGGCGGGTAAGGAACAGTTTCATCTGGTTTGTCGTGGTGTTTTGAGCTTCGTCCAAAATGACGTAAGCATTTTCGAGTGTTCGTCCGCGCATGTAAGCAAGCGGGGCAATTTCGATCGTTCCCTTTTCGATCAGATCTTCCGTCTGTTTTGTTCCAAGCGCTTCATAAAGCGCATCATAAAGGGGGCGGAGATATGGATCAATCTTTTCTTTCAAGTCTCCGGGCAAGAAGCCAAGATTCTCTCCCGCCTCGACGGCGGGGCGCGTCAGGATCAGTTTCTTAACGGTACCATCGCGCAATTTACTGATGGCGTTCATCACCGCAACGTAGGTTTTACCGGTCCCTGCGGGCCCGATGGCGAACACCATGTCGTTCTTGTTGATGGCCTGGATGTAATGTCTTTGGTGAAGCGTTTTGGCATAAATCGGTTTGCCACCAACGGTCTTCGTGATCAACATCCGGTTGATGTAAATGTCGGCGATTTCATCGATTGACATCGTACCGGTCAACTTTGCAATGTACAGTATGTCACGCTCGGTGAGCACGATGTTTTTGCCAGCGATGCGGATCAGTGTCTGAAAAATCGTCTCCATCGTCGCAATCAGTTCGGGATGGTCCGAGTCGATGTAGATTGCCTCTCCTTTGGAGAAGATGTTGACATTGTACAGCGCACCAAGGACTTTGATGTTCTTGTCCTGATTGCCGATCACCATCCGGAACGCGTTGAGATCGGTAAAGGTCACCTCAAGTTTCGTTAAGTTGTCCAATGTATCGTCCCCTTTGCTTTGCTTATCTTCATTATATCACATGGAAGGGAAAAAAATAACGGCATTTTTATACCGTTATTTTGTGTTTGTTCAGCGATTCTTGCGATTTGCTTTGCGGCGCATTTTCTTTTGAATACTGGGTTTCAGATAGTGTTCTCGTTTGCGAGCTTCTTGCAGGGTACCGGAACGTGAAACATCACGTTTGAAACGACGCAGAGCATCTTCGATGGTCTCGTGTTCCTTAACGACGGTTTTGGGCATCTTGGCGGTCCCTCCTTTCACTCTGTAATAACCTTTTATATAATACCAAAAACGCATATCATTGTAAAGGAAAAACACAAAATAGCGTGTTTTGCCACATTTTGTGGTCAACATTTGGCGTTTGTGGTACAATATGGTTGAACAAAGCGGAGGTGATGACATGAATGAAACACTGCAAATGATTCTTGGGTATGCGCTGATTGCGCTGATTGCGTTTCTCATCATCCGGCGCCTCGTCAAAACCGCCAGAGCGTATCTCGGCATGAAGCAATACGTCAAGTCGGCGATCAAGCTCGACCGCAAAAAGTTCAACGGACTACAACTGATCGACAAGATCAAACGCAAGCGCAAACGTCATTCCAATTCCTTTGATGCGCTTCGTCGTCGGGGGAAGATGCTCGTCCGCCGCTATCTGTCGCACAAGGTCGAGGAGTTGCCGGTGTTTGTCCGCTATGCCAATGGCTCGCTCCTGAAACGAGCCAACAACAAACTGTTTCTCTACGTCAAGCAAGACAAGAAAACCGTCACCAAAGTTGCCATTAAAAAGGGCGTCAAGCCTTTGATTGAACTATCCAATCAATTTCACTGTCTGGATGAACTGATCAACTTCCTCCACCATCTGCCCGATGCGATTCTCGACAAAAAGCCGCTCGACATTTACATCGGCCAGGATGACGCCAATCTCATCTACCAGATCAAATGAAGCAAAAGCCGATTCTCACATGGAATCGGCTTTTTGTATGATTTGACACAACAGATTCTGATAGGTACCACCGACGATGCGACAGGTGACAATCCGATTGAGAAGCGTGTCGTCTTTGGGAACTTTGGCATAGATGTAGGTGCTCGAATGTCCGTAGGTGAACGCGTCGTCCGAAGTCTCGAAGAGAACCTCGAGCGTTTGTTGGGTGGCTATGAAGTTCATGGCCAATGTTTCGTTCAGAGCCAGCAGTTGATTGACGCGATACGATTTGACGACGCCGTTGATCTGCGGTTTCATCGCGGCCGCTTTGGTACCGGATCGCTTCGAATAGGGAAAGACGTGCAGTTCGCTGAAGGCCATCGCCTTGATGAAGTTCACCATCTCTTCAAATTGCTCATCGGTTTCCCCTGGGAACCCAACGATCACATCGGTGGTAATCGCGATACCCGGGATGCGTTCACGAATGGCCTGAATGCGGTCTTGAAACATGCGCGTGTCGTACTTGCGCCGCATGGCGCGCAGGATGTCATCGCTGCCGCTTTGCAGTGGAATGTGAAGATGTTGCGCGAACACCGAATTGCCTGCGATCAGGTCCAACAGCTCATCGGTGACTTCATTCATTTCGATCGAGGATAGCCGCAGCCGTTTCAAGTCTGGCAGTTCGGCCAGCTCCCGCAGCAGATCAACCAACGAATAATTTTCAAAATCCTGGCCGTATCCGCCGGTGTGGATCCCCGTCAGGACAATTTCATGATACCCGTTCGCAATCAGCGACGTCGCCTCGGCCAGGACTGAATCGCGATCACGAGAACGCACCGGACCGCGGGCGAAGGGAATGATGCAGTAGCTGCAGAAGTTGTTGCACCCGTCCTGGATTTTCAAAAAGGCTCGCGTGTTGTCGGTGAAGTTCGTCACATGCGTCTCATCGAACTCGCGGTAGCGAGAAACATCCGTGACATCCAGGATTTTCTTCCGGTCGCGAAGCACCTGTTGCACCTTCTGAACCAACTGTTCACGGTGTTTGGTACCGATGATGATGTCGACACCGTCGATCGCCGCAATCGCGTCGGGATCGACCTGGGAGTAACAACCCATGACGGCGATGACTGCTTCAGGATTGCGCCGGATCAACCGACGAATCGCCTTGCGGCTCTTGGCATCGCCAGTGTTGGTGACGGTGCAGGTGTTGATCACGTAGACATCGGCATACTCGGTGGCGTTGACACGCTCAAACCCTTGTTCGCTGAACAGTTGCCAGGTGCTTTCGGTCTCGTAGGTGTTGACCTTGCAGCCAAGTGTATGAAAAGCGATTTTCACGGGCGTTCCTCCTTTCGAATAGGTTCGATGGGAAGTCACTCCATTATATCACAAAAAAAGTTTCAGTTTCCTGAAACTTTTCAGTTCGTGATGAATTTCTTGATCTTGTCGAACAACGTGTCGTTGGTGAGATCGGTTTTCGACAGTTGCTCGAACAATTTGGTCTGTTGCTTCGAGAGTTTTGTCGGGGTCACGACGTTGACGAGCACGTGCTCGTCGCCGTTGCGCTTGGTACGAACATTGGGAATGCCTTTGCCGCGGAGACGAAAGGTGGTTTCCGACTGCGTGCCGGGCGGGATTTTCAGTTTGACGTTGCCGTGCGGAGTCGGCACCTTGATGGTGTCGCCGAGCGCCGCTTGTGAAATCGTCAGCGGTATCTTGACGAGAATGTCGTCGCCGTGCCGTTCGTAGAGTTCATGAGGTTTGACGTCAAAGAGAATGTAGAGATCTCCGGACGGGCCACCGTTGGACCCTTTGTTGCCGTACCCTTCGAGACGGATTTGCTGGCCGGTGTCGATCCCGGCGGGGATCGTCACTTCGATGTCCTTGTTGTGGGATTCGATGCCTTCCCCGTTGCAGTTGGAACATTTCTTGGTGATTTCCTTGCCGCTGCCACCGCAGGTCGGACAGGTCGTCTGGGTTCGCGTGCGGCCGAAGAACGACTGTTGTTCGACCACGACGCTGCCGCGTCCGTTGCAACGCGAACAAGTCTTGACGTCGTTTTTCGAATGCGCGCCGCTGCCGTGACAGACATGGCACTCTTCGTGAACGGTGACGCGCAGTTTCTTCTTGGCGCCGAACACGGCTTCCTCGAAGGTGATCGACATGCGACGTTGGATGTCCTGACCCTTGCGACGGCGCGAACCGCCGGCTCCGGGACGGGCGCCACCGCCGAAGAAACTGGAGAATATGTCGTTGATGTCGAAATCGAATCCGCCGAAACCGGACGTGTTGAAACCGGCGCCGTTGTTCGCGGCATGTCCGAAGCGATCGTATTGGGAGCGTTTCTGCGCATCACTCAATACTTCGTACGCTTCCTGGACTTCCTTGAACTTGGCTTCGGCGTCTGGTTCTGCGGATACGTCGGGGTGGTATTTCTTGGCGAGCGTGCGGTAGGCTTTCTTGATCGCCGCATCATCGGCGTTCTTGTCGATGCCCAGCACCTCGTAATAGTCGCGTTTGTCAGCCATGGTGTTCACCTCGGGTCATAACACAAGAAGCAGAAAATCTGCTTCTTGGTGGGCGTTAGTCTACTTCTTCGAAGTCGGCGTCGACGACGTTGTCGTCGCCGTCGATGTCGTCATCGACATCGGCGGCACCGGCTTGTTGGGCTTCTTGTGCCTTTTGGTAGGCCTTGGTCGCAAGGTTTTGCGCGGTTTCGTTGAGGGCGTCCTTCTTGGCCTTGATGTCCTCGAGATCCTTGCCTTTGAGGGCTTCCTCGAGGTCCTTGATCTGTGCTTCGGCCTGATCTTTTTCACCGGCGTCAACGCTGTCGCCAAGATCCTTGATCGCCTTGTTGGTGGCGAAAATCAGCTGGTCGGCTTCGTTGCGGAGATCGGCTTCTTCTTTCAACAGGCGGTCGGCTTCGGCATTCTCCTCGGCTTCCTTGACCATGCGATCGATGTCAGCTTCGGTGAGGCCGGTGTCATTTTGAATCGTGATCGACTGTTGTTTGCCGGTGCCGAGATCCTTGGCCGACACGTGGACGATACCGTTGGCATCGATGTCGAACTTGACTTCGATCTGCGGTACGCCGCGCGGAGCGGGCGGAATGTCGGTCAGCTGGAAGCGGCCGAGCGTCTTGTTCTGGTTGGCCATCGGACGTTCGCCCTGGAGGACGTGAATGTCGACGGCGGGTTGGTTGTCGGCGGCCGTGGAGAAGACCTGTTGTTTGGAAGTGGGAATGGTTGTGTTGCGCTCGATCAGTTTGGTGAAGACGCCGCCGAGCGTTTCGATGCCGAGCGACAGCGGGGTGACGTCGAGCAACAGAACATCCTTGACGTCGCCGGACAGTACGCCGGCTTGAATGGCGGCGCCCATGGCGACGACTTCATCGGGGTTGACGCCCTTGTTGGGTTCTTTGCCGAGTTCGTTGCGAATGGCGTCCTGAACCGCCGGGATGCGCGTCGAGCCACCGACGAGCAGCACTTGATGAATGTCGTTTTTGGTCATGCCGGCGTCTTTGAGGGCGCGGCGGACAGGACCCATCGTCTGCTCGACGAGGTCATGGGTGAGTTCGTTGAACTTGGCGCGGGACAACGTCTGTTCGAGGTGGACCGGTCCGCTCGGACCGACACTGATGAACGGCAAGCTGATGTGCGCCGAGGTAATGCCGGAGAGATCTTTCTTGGCTTTTTCCGCAGCATCCTTGAGGCGCTGCATGGCCATCTTGTCAACCGACAGGTCAACACTGGTTTCCTTCTTGAATTCGGCCACCAGGTAATCCATGATCTTGTGGTCGAAATCGTCACCACCGAGGCGGTTGTTACCAGCGGTTGAAACCACTTCAAAGGTACCGTCGGCGAGTTCGAGGATTGAGACGTCGAAGGTGCCGCCGCCAAGGTCGTAGACCAAGACGGTCTGGGTCTTGTCGGTCTTGTCGATGCCGAAAGCGAGGGCGGCGGCCGTCGGTTCGTTGATGATCCGTTTCACTTCGAGACCGGCGATTCGGCCGGCATCCTTGGTCGCCTGACGTTCGGCGTCGTTGAAGTACGCCGGTACCGTGATGACGGCTTCGGTGACTTTGTGGCCGAGATAATCTTCGGCGGTCTTTTTCAGGTTTTGGAGAATCATTGCGCTGATTTCCTGCGGGGTGTAGGTTTTGCCGTTTGCTTTGACGGTTTCCGTTGTCCCCATTTTGCGTTTGATCGAGGAAATCGTTTCGGGGTTGGTGATGACTTGTCGTTTGGCGACTTCACCGACTTGGATTTCCCCATCCTTGAATGCCACGACCGACGGCGTCGTACGAGCGCCTTCGGCGTTGGCGATGACTTTTGCTTCGTTGCCTTCCATGACCGCGACACACGAGTTGGTGGTGCCGAGGTCGATTCCAATCATTTTTGCCATGTGTGTTTCACTCCTTGTTATTCGCTTATTTTTACCATCGCCGGACGGATCACACGGTCTTTGAACATGTAACCCTTCTGGACGACTTCAATGACTTTGTTCGGTTCGATCCCGTCTTTGGCCTCTTTGCTGATGGCCTGATGGAAGTTGGGATCGTAATCTTCGCCTTCGGCGTCGATTTCACTGACGCCGACGTGTTCGAGGTTCTTCTTGATCTCATCGAGAATCATCCGGAATCCCTTGGCGAAGTTTTTGGCTTCGTCGTTCTTGGCCTCGTGCTTGAGCGCAAGTTCGAAATGATCGAGCGGGCTGATGAAGGCCTTGACGACGTCGAGCGCGGCGTACTTGCGTTCGATGACGCGTTCTTTTTCGAGTCGTTTCTTGACGTTCTCGAGATCGGCCTGCTCTTTGAGATATTCGTTCTTGAGGAACTTCACTTCTTCTTGCAAGGCGTTGATTTCAGCTTGCATCTTCTCTTCGGGGGTTTGCTCTGTCGTGGTGTCGGCGGTGGCGGGATCGTCCGCCAGGATGTCATCTGTTTCGATGACGGGCTCGGTGTCTTGTTTCGTTTTTTTCGTCATGGTGCCTACTCCTTATATAGTTTGGACATGTGCGACGCCAGATATTTGACGAGCGGAATGACTTTCTGGTACTCCATCCGCGTCGGACCGACGATGGCGATCGTGCCGGAATCCTTGTCACTCAGCTGGTACGGCACGGTGATGACCGTGCAGTCGCGCATCGCGCTGACTTGGTTCTCTTTTCCGATACGCACCGACATGCCTTGTTCTTGGGTGTTTTCAACAAGTCGGAAAATGTCGTTCTGTTCGAAGAAGGACATCAGTTCGCGGACGCGGTCGACATCGCTGAACTCCGGTTGATAGAGCATCTTGTTGCGTCCGGAGAGATAGTACTTGCTCTGGGTGAACTTGGTGAACGCCTCCAAGAACGTGTCGATGATCGTCTGGTTGTAGATCAGGATGTCCTTGATTCGTTCGGTGTTGATTTCGTAATGGAGCTTCTCGCTGACCTGTCCGATCGGACAATCATAGAGAATGTCGTTGAAGATTTCGATGACGCGTTTCATGTCGTCGAGACTGGTGTGCTCGGGAATCGTGATCTGCTTGCTTTCAACGTGGCCGTGGTTGGTCACGACAAGCAGCACGCAAGTCGATTCAAAAAGCGGAATCAGTTCGATTTTCTTGACTTTCGAACCGTAGGCGTTGGGACCGAGTGCAATGGTCGTGTAGTTGGTCAGCTGACTGAGCAGGTTCATCGCCTGCTTGATCGCCTCGTCACGTTTCATCTCCGTGTTGCTGAACAGTTCGTCGATGACGTTGAAGCTCTTGTCGTAGCCCGCATCGTCCTTGAGGATCGTCTCAATGTAATAATGGTAGCCCATGTCCGATGGCACGCGTCCGCTGGACGTGTGCGTCTTTTCGATGTAGCCGAGATCTTCGAGATCGGCCATCTCATTGCGGATGGTCGCAGGGGAAAAGTCGAGAATCTTCGACAGCGTCCTCGAACCGATCGGTTCGGCCGTCTTGATGTACTCTTCAATGATCAATTTCAATACCATTTCCTGGCGTTCGGTTAACATCGGGCCACCTCCGTTAGCACTCTAACATTATGATTGCTAACAACATTATACACCACCCGTTTAGCAGTGTCAAGGAATGAGTGCTAAATACCATAAAAAAAGACCACGAATGGTCTTTTAGAGATGTTTCAAGAACGGGTTTTCGTATTTTTCATTGAGAATCGTCGTGAAGTGGCCATGACCTGGATACACAACCGTGTTGTCATCGAGTTCCGCCACCATCCGTCGCAGGCTTGCTTCAATCGCTTCGGGACTGGATGTCGGGAGGTCGGTTCGTCCGATCGTTCCCTTGAACAGGATGTCGCCACTGAACAGGAACCGGCGATAGCGATAGGCGACACTGCCTCGCGTGTGGCCCGGAACATGGAGAATCGAAATCGTCTCGTCGCCAAGCTGCAACGTATCCGTCTCGTCGATCGTGACGATCGCCTTCTTCTGCTTGACGGAAATCGCCTTGCGAATGGTGCTGGAGAGGTTGAGGTTGGGATCGAACAGGAAATCGCGTTCGTCCGCATGGATGTAGATCGGGCAATCGAAGGCGGCTTGCACCTCGTTGATCGAATACATGTGATCGAAATGACCGTGCGTCAGCAGGATGCCCTTGACATGCAGATCATTGGCCGCGATGTAATCGGTGATCTCCTTGGCGTGCGCGCCGGGATCAATGATGAACGCATCCGGGCCTTCGTTGATGATGTAGGTGTTCTCGGTGTACGCGTTGATCAGGGCTTTAACCATAGATCTTCACCAACTCCGCCGCACCGTGAATGCCGGCGTCGTTGCCGAGTGTGGCGGCGACGATTTTGGTATCGATGCTGGCTTTGAATGCAAGATTACGGTAGACGCTTTGAATGCGACGGATCAAGAAATCACCGGCTTTGCTGACCCCGCCGCCGATGACGATCACCGACGGATTGGTGGTGATGCCGATGACGTGACAGGCATAGCCGATGTAGTCGGCTGCTTCATCAACCACTTCAAGGGCGAGGAGATCGCCGTCCTTGGCTGCATCGAAGATCTCCTTGGCACTTGGGAAGGGGGTGTCGAACAGAACCGAATGACCGATGTGATCGCCTTTGCGACGGTTGTAGATGTTGCGGATGCCGGTCGCACTCGCAACCGTCTCGAGACAGCCGGTCTTGCCACAGTTGCACACGATCGGATAATCATGGGCGACCGTCAGATGTCCGATCTCGCCGGCGCTGCCGTTGTGCCCTTCGAGGATGTGTCCGTCGACTACGATGCCGGTGCCGACACCGGTGCCGAGGGTGATCATCGCAACGTTCCTGCGGCCGTGTCCGGCACCGATGAATGCTTCGCCCAAACAGGCGACATTGGCGTCGTTTCCGACAAAGATGTTGTCATTGTTAAGGCGTTCTTTCAACATCGCTGGAAGATCGACGTCCTTCCAGCCGAGATTGACGCAAACGGGAATGTAGTGCTTGACAACCGGTCCGGGGACGCCGAAGCCGTACCCCAGCACCTCGTCCAACTTCGGAGTGTGCGTTTCGATCGCCGTCACGATGTCATCGATGATGTGCACGCCGGCATCGGTTTTGTCGGTCGGCGTCTCCCATTTGTCGATGAGTTTGAAATCGAGATCGAAGAGCCCGAACTTGATCGACGTGCCACCGATGTCGATGCCGTAGATGTAGCGTTTCATGTGCTCCTCCTTATGAAAAAAACTTCCATGAAACACAGAAGTTCTTTATTTTTTTTCTTTGTGAAGTGTGCTTTTGCCACACTTGGGACAGAATTTGTTCGTTTCTAACCGCTCGGGATGAGTTTTCTTGTTCTTATCCATGCGATAGTTCTCGTTGTTGCAGACCGTGCAACGCAGTGTGAACCCGGTTCTCATGCGGAAACCTCCTTACTGAAAAGTCCTTTATAATATATCATTTCTTCTTTGAAAAATCAATACATTTGTGTATTTTTTCCGCCAAATGCGCTATAATGAACGAGGTGATAACAATGATCGAACGAAGACAAACCAAAACCGTTTACGTCAAGGACATTCCGATCGGCGGCGGCCATCCGATCGTGATCCAGACGATGACGACGACCAAGACCAGTGACATCGCGGCAACCGTCCGCCAAATCAACACATTGGCGACCGCCGGCGCGAAGATCGTCCGCCTGGCGATTTTCGACCAGGATGACGCCGAAGCGATCAAGGAGATCAAACAGCAGGTCACGGTCCCCCTTGTGGCCGACATCCATTTCAGTTACCAGTATGCGCTGATCGTCGCCGAAAACGGCATTGACAAGATCCGCATCAATCCCGGCAACATCGGTTCCGACGACCGCGTCAAGCAGGTGGTCGACGCCTGTAAGGCGCGGAACATTCCGATTCGCATCGGTGTCAACGGCGGGTCGTTGGAACGCAACATCAAGAAGAAATACGGTGTCACGCCGAGAGGCATGCTCGAAAGCGCACGATATCATGTCGGACTGCTTGAGAAATTCGGGTTCGAGGACATCGTCATCAGCCTCAAATCGTCCCATGTTGACATCGCCGTCGAAGCGTACCGCCTCGCCAGCAAGGAGTTCCCCTATCCGCTCCATCTCGGCATCACGGAAGCCGGCACCAAGTTTGGGGGCACCATCAAAAGCGCAATCGGACTCGGTATTCTTCTTTATGAAGGCATCGGCGACACGATCCGCGTCAGTCTGTCCACCGATCCCGTCGAGGAAGTGAAGGTCGCCAAAGAACTGCTCAGCGCCCTTGGACTCTACAAAAAACCACGTCTGATCAGTTGTCCGACCTGCGGTCGTCTGCAATACGACATGTTCCCGCTGGTGGACAAAGTCGAGAAGTATCTCGAAACCAAAGACTACGATATCACCGTCGCGGTAATGGGTTGTGCCGTCAATGGTCCGGGCGAAGCCAGCGCCGCCGACATCGGCATCGCCGGCGGCAAGGACGAAGGACTGATCTTCGTCGACGGCAAGATCAAACGAAAAGTCAAGGCTGCCGACATGTATGAGGAACTGATCAAGGAAATCGAAATCAAAATGAACAAACAAAAAGAGAGCTGAGTTTCAGCTCTCTTCATTTGTTTCAACGTCATATACCGCAAAGAATGAAAAATACATCGGAACGAAGTTGTCGGTGGTCGGGACCGTGTACGCGACATCATTGATGATGAACAGCTGATCGCTGGCATACACCAGGTCGATGAGATCATTGATGACGGCGGGATTGGTCGTGGTGAAACTGACTTGCACTTCGACGACATAATAATCCTGCAATGTCGATTGGAACTGTTGATTTGTTGCAAACGATACGGTATCATCAATGAATATCGTCCGTTGCAGATCGTCTTCTTCGTTGATGCCGAGTTCCTCCAGCATCGCGACGGTCTTGTACGTCAGCGACTGCGCACTGTAGACGTTGGGGACCGTGTTGTAGAGTTCATACAGATGCGATGTCTGGACGCTGCGGTTGTCCTGCACGAGTTCGCTGAGGGCGTCAATCTCGCGCTGCAGATTGATGTTTTCGGTTTGGAGCGTATCGATCTCAGCGTTCATGTTACCGATCACGATACTGCGGATCAGGAAGATGACGAGGGCGATCGCCGCCAGTGTTCCATAGAACAAGTAATCGCTTAAGCGTCTATTCAACATCGAAGTTCACCTCGATTTCAAAGCGGGACGTGTATTCGACGTCGCCGCCCGGTCTGGTCGGTGTCGAGTAGGCGCTGGCCTGTACCCAGCTCAAGTTCAACAGTTGATTGTTGAGCGAGTTGTAGCTGAACTGCGAGACGATGGAGATTTCAATGATCATCGTCTGTTCGACGGCATCGTAGGCGATGTTGCGGATGCGGCCGTTGTTGTCGTCGACGATCAAGTGGACGTCATCGATCAGATTGTTGAAATTGACGCTGAGATCGCGCATTGCCTCGATGTCTTCTTCGAAACGGATGGCCGAGAGATCGATTTCGTACCCCTCGAATTCTTCTTCAGTTAGCGTCAGTTCATGTTTGAGGTCGTTGTTGCGACTGGTGACTTCTTCGAGTTCAAACGTTGCGTCGCGATAGGGGCGGTAAATCAGGAAGAACCCGAGGATGACCGCGAACAGCAAGGCGACGACAACATTGACGTTGAACTGTCTGGCGCGCTTGACCTCCGGCAACAGATCGACATAGATGAAATCGCCGAAACCGGTTTGGTCTTTGGAGTAGACGTGGCGTTTTTTGGCCATTCTCACCACACCCCTTTGGTTTCCGGCAAGCTGGCAGCGAGCGGAATGTAACATTCGCGATCGATCAGCGTGTCGACGATTTTGCTGATGGTCTTCATATCGAAGACTTCGCTCTTGACGAGTGCGCCTTCTTCATGGAAGTAGTCGTGAATTTCCTGATTGGTGAACTTGGTCGACATGTTGAACAGAACCATTTTTTCGACCGAACGGTCACCGGCGTTGAGATTGAACTTGTAATAGTTGGAAATCTTCGCGATCTCCTGGTCGAGCATTTCGAGATATTTCGCACCTTCGAGCTGCGAGATGTTCAGGTTCTGAACGATCGAGAAGACCGGAATCTCCTGATCGAAGATGTACATCGAATAGGTATCGTCAAAAATCGCCACCAGCATGATGTCCGTGTCAAACTGCACATCGGAATCCTCGTACTTGCGGAAATAATACAGCCGGTGCAAGGACAATGGCGGGATGTCGGTCCGCACGACTTGCATGTTCAACTCGTAGAACAAGTCGACGTAGCTCTTCAGTTCGTGCTTGGGCGCATAGAACATGATGACTTCGTAGGAGTCTTCGTTCTTCTTGTGAATGACGTAGTCCATTTTCATGTCGTCGAACGGAATCATGATCGTCTTGCCGATCTGGCTTTTAATGTAGTCGCCGATTTCCGACGGTTTGTAGATGATCGGCACCTCGATGGTCCGGAACGTAAAGAGTTCCTCGTGAATGATGAGGTTCACGCGGCGCGCTTTGATCTTGAACAATTTGAAGGTTTCCTTGATCAGTTTGAGGAGTTTCTCCTCACGGTAGATGATGCCGTTTTCGATCGTCCCCGGAGGCAGTTTGACACTGGAGTACTTGAGTTTCTTCATGTTGTAGCCGTCGGGTTTCTCAATGAAGTTGAATTCATTGTCGGTAAAGAAACAGTTGACTGCGAGTTTGGACATCACAACACCTTCCTTCTATAGAAAAATCGATACGTACCACTCATTGAAGAGTGGTCCGACGAAGTACGCCAGGAGCGCCCCCGCCGCGATGAATGGAACAAACGGTATGTACTTCCCTTGGGGCCTTACGATCAGAACATAGAGCAAACCCAGCAAACCAGCAATCAGAATCGACAGAAACACCGTTTCAAAGCCGAGCACCAACCCGATCAGGGCATACAACTTGATGTCACCGCCACCGAGTGCCTCGGTCTTGAACCGTTTCTTGCCGTAGAGCGCCATTAGATACATGAAACCGAATCCAAGGGCGGCTCCAATCAGACCGGACTGCCAGGTAATGAGTGGACTGAGAATCCGCAGCACCAGTAAAATGGGTGCACTGATAAGCAAAACGATATCCGGTACAATCCGATGATACATATCACTGACCGTAACAATGACCAGTAGAGAAATAAACACTGCTATCAATACATATTCTACCACATTTTCCCGTAAAATGACAAATGAAAATGCAAATAAACCGGCAGTTGCCAGTTCCATCAGTGGATACTTGACCGAAATGTGTTTTCCACAGGATTTACACTTGCCTCGAAGTACCAGATATCCAACAATCGGGATCAGTTCCCACCAGCTCAATGTGCGTTGACATTCCGGACAATGACTTCGCCCCAACAACGTTTCGTGTATGGGAATGCGAATGCCAACTACGTTGTAGAACGATCCTAGCAGCAAGCCAAGGACGAAAACGTAGGATGTGATCCAGTATTCCATGAAAGTCATGTCGGTTCACCTTCCATGACAATGATTATTAAAAAGAGCGGCTGGCCGCTCTTTTTTTAGTTGTCGTCTACGGTAACGTACGTTTCAGATGAATCGGCATCGACAGGATCGGTAGCTGTTACCCATTCCCAATCTCCTGCAGGACTTCCTCCAGATTCAGTAACTGCTTCCAGACTAACCTGCCACGATCCGTTGCTCAGAGTAGCAACAACGATAGTATCATCAACATCTAATCCGAATGTTGCTTCATCGATACCATTGACAGTATCAGAAATCTGATTCCATTGAATTGTTTCACCATTTGAGCAACTCGCTTCATATGAGCAGTAGGTATCAGCGGCATTGCGAATCGCTACAGCCTGTTGATAGACTGCTTGCCTTTCAGCACCTTCCAGATAGTTGCTAACGGCCGGTACGGCAAATGCGCTGATGATGCCGATGACGACGATGACGATCAACAGTTCGATCAAAGTTACACCTTTGTTATTCATTCTTATCCTCCATTCTTTTCTGATATTCATATTCACTTCTGCATTTACTATATCATTATAAGTAGTCAATGTCAATATTTTGTGGTCAACTTTACAAAATAGTCAATTTACGTTTTCCACACTCATCCGAGCGAACCGGAATACGATAAGCTAGGCAGCATAATGGCTAAGAGCATTACAACGACCAGCGAGAAGATGACGAGCATCATCACCGGTTCGAGCAATTTGCGGACCCGGTCGATTTTCACTGTGCTGTCCTCGTCGTAGAACGTGGACAAGTTGTGCAACATTCGTCCGAGGTCGCCGGTACGCTCTCCGACGGCGATCATGCGGGTGAATACGACTTCAACCGCATAGTGTCCTTCGAAGGCCGCCGACATGTACTCCCCGGCATTGACGTTTTTCTGTGCTTCGATGATCAGTTCGCGGTAGACGCGGTTGGTGATCGTGTCGTAGGTGGTCACCAGACACTCCTGAAGCGGCACTTTGGAATTCAGCAGCTGAGACAGCGTCGCAGCGATGCGCGACAGGTTGTTCAGTTTGGTCACTTGTCCGATGATCGGCATTTTGATCGCCAGATAGGACAGGAACCGCTGGAACTTCGTGCTGCGTTTGATGAGCAGCGAGAATGTCACAATCAGCGCGATGATGCCCAGCGCGATGAAAATGATGTAGTCCGTGAGGAAGTTCCCGATGTTGATGAACAGTTGCGTCACCCCGGGCAGTTCACCGCCGAGACTTGCAAACATCGACTCGAACTGCGGCATGACGTAGACGAAGATGAATACACCGACGGCCGCCGCGATGACGAGGTAGATGATCGGCATCATCATCGTCTGGCGGATCGAGGTCTTGATACGGTACTGCGTTTCAAAGTAATGAATGATGTCTTCGAGCGCGCTGCGCAGGTTACCGGTCGTTTCTCCGACCCGGACCATGGACACGAGAATTTCCGGGAAGTCATTGGGGTATTCCTTGTAGGCGTCGGCCAACGTCGATCCGCTGTTGACTTCGTAGTAGATGCCGAAGAAAATGCGGCGAATCAGTTTGTTGGTCTGCTGCGTGGCGAGAATTTCACTGGCTTCGTTCAATTTGACACCGGCCTTGAGCAGCGAATGCAGCTGGCGCAAATAGAAAATCAGGTCTCGTTCGCCGAGGACGCTGCCGAACGAAATGCGGGACAAACTGCCGAGAAGCGATTTCTTGTGATAGATCTCGATCGGCTTCATGCCGTTTTCCTGAAGGAACTTGTCGACCATCACCTTCGATGGCGCTTCGGTCATGCCTTTGACGATTTTACCGTCTTTCAGGCGTCTGGCGCGATACTTGTAGTCGAATATCTGCATGCCATCACCTCTAATCCAGACTGATCCGCATGACTTCTTCGAGCGTCGTCACGCCTTGTCTGACTTTTTCCAGCCCCGCTTCGATCAGCAGTTTGGTGCCGTCCTTGCGGGCTTGTTCGAGGACTTCATATTCTTTTGCGTCATTGGAGATCATGCGAATGATCGTCTCGTTGACGTCGAGGATTTCAAAGATTGCGGTTCGGCCACGATAGCCTTTGTTGTTGCACAGTTCACAACCGACGGCGCGTTTCATCTTGTCGATGGTCATGCCGTTGCGTTCGAACACTTCACGTTCGCTCTTTGTCGGTTCGTCCATTTTCGAACAGTGTGGACAAACAAGACGAAGCAGGCGTTGCGCAACGACACCACTCAGACTGGATGCGACAAGGAACGAATCAATACCCATGTCAATCAGACGAGTGATCGTCTTGACGGCGCTGTTGGTGTGGATCGTACTTAACACGAGATGCCCGGTGAGCGATGCCTTGACGGCGATTTCCGCCGTCTCGCTGTCACGGATTTCCCCGACCATGATGATGTTGGGGTCCTGACGCAGGATCGAACGCAGCGCGTTGGCAAAAGTGAACTCGATGTCGGGATTGATGTTGACCTGGTTGACACCTTCGAGCTCGATTTCAACCGGATCTTCGACGGTGATGATGTTGACGTCGTCGGCGTTCAGTTGATCGAGCGTTGCGTAGAGCGTCGTCGTTTTCCCGCTCCCGGTCGGCCCGCTGACGAGCACGATGCCGTTGGGGCGATGGACCAGTTTTTCAAAGACTTCGCGTTCGAAATCAGTGAGACCGAGGCGATCGAGGCCTTTGGTATCACGCGACAGATCGAGCACACGCATAACGGCCTTTTCGCCGCGAATGGTTGGTAGGGTCGAGATACGAAGGTCGATCGGTCGACCTTCGATGATCGTCTTGATGCGGCCGTCCTGGGGCATTCGCGTTTCCGTGATATCCATGTGACTCATGACCTTGATACGGGAAATCAACTTGGACAGGATGACCTTCGGGAGCGTCCGTTCGGTTCCGAGTACACCGTCGATGCGATAGCGGATCTTGAACTCGATGTCGGACGGGTCAATGTGGATGTCCGAGGCTTCCGATTTGACGGCGGTCAACAGAATCTGGTTGACGAGTTGGATGATCGGCGACTCGTTCGAGTCGGCTTCGGTGTCCTGCAGGAGTTCTTCGTAGAACTTCTCGTCTTCCTTCTTCTTTTCCTTGACTTCGATACCGAGTGACTTGAGCGTTTTGGTGAATCCATAATACCGCGCAATTGCCGTGTCGATGTCATTTTTGGTGGCGAGCACGGTCTCCACGTTCATGCCCGTTCGAAGACGGACGTTTTCGATCGTCGGAAAGTCGAGCGGGTCGTTGGTGGCGATGACGATGCGGCGTCCGTGGATGTTGATCGGCATGATCCGCGCTTTGGTGACGAAATCCTCGTCGAGCAGTTTGAGAACGCTTTCGTCGATGTACAACAATTGCAGATTGACGCGACGGATGCCGAGCGAGGCCTCCAGGGCGTCGACAATCTGGGAATCATTGCAAAAACCGAAGCGGATCAACGCTTCGCCGATTTTTTCGCCTTTTTCACGTTTGCGCAGCGCTTCGTTGATCTGCGCTTCGGTGACGACTCCTTGTTCATAGAGAACGTCGCCTAATCGTTTCTGGACATTTCGTGCCATGTGTTCACACTCCCGGATTAAGGTTCAAATGTAATTTCCTTGATGGGCGGATAGAATTCGAAGAGTATGGTTTCATCGTAGACCACTTCACCGTAGACATCGGTGATGACCCGTTGCACGGACACGACGACGCCGTTGTACCCGTTCTGAAGCAGGGTCACGTCATTCGTCGGTTGCGTGATGTAGTCGATTTCCACTTGATCGACGGTCACTTCGATGTCGTACTTGAACGGGACGCCATAGAGGTTCAAGCGGCCGTTGAACTCGTCGATCACGTCAATCGTGAAGTAGTACGTAAGTTCGTTGGGATTGTAGAAGGAGAAACTTTCATTGACGATGCGATTGACGATCGTGTTTCGTCCGAAATACGGGAAGTTCGCGATCGTGTAGCGCGAAAAGTCGATGGTTGGTTCGTAGTGAACTTCGTTGACGATGAAGTTGGTTTCATGAATCGTCTGCAGCATTGCCGAGGCGAGTGTCGTCATGCCGGCGTCGTTGAGACGGCCACCGAGTGTATCGACGACGTCGAACAATGATTTGCCGGGGATGAGGATCTTGCCGTCTTCGTACTGGGCATTGATCTCATCGATGAGATCGTCGAACTGGACGCCTTCGGGAATCGAGAACGTGGCGCTGTCGAGCAGTTCGATCTCCTGTTCGAGATCGATGATGTAGTTTTCCACGTCCTTGCTGGAGTACGATTTCATCAACGCCGCATCGTACAGCATGTTGGCGATCAGTTGACCGATGTCGACATTGTCGATCACATCTTCCAAAAACGGCAGCGCTTCGATCTCATCGATCACCCGTTGCCGGTCTTCGTATTGATAGTTGACGAGCAGGACGTTGGTGACACCGTTCTGCAGGTCGTAGGTCGAGGTCTCCAAATTGAAAATCAGGAGACTGCGGTCAAACTCATAGCGATACCCCTGGTAGGTCAGTTCAAAGACGATGGTCTCGTCGTTGTACCAGTAGTCGATTCGTTCGTCGATCAGCGGGATGACTTCTTCTTCCGTCAATCCCCCGATGTAGACGCTGCCAAGCCGTGTATCGGGTCCAAACGTACCGACGCGATAGCCGACGGTCATATACCACAGGACGAATCCGGTGGCCATGACCATGACAGCGATGATCGCCATGTAAAGTATGAAGCCAAAGTTGCTGTTGCGGAATTGAGAGTTCATGCGAAATCACCCCATAGCATTACGTTCAAAATCATTATACTACATATTGACTAGATTTACAAAAAAAATTAAACAATTGATAAATGGTACAAATAACAACAAGTCTTTTGCATTTGAAAATTGACTGTGGTATAATATGTACATCCAAAAGCGATGGGAGGTCAGTACGGATGAAACGCAATCAAAACGGGTTCTCATTGATTGAACTTTTGGCCGTTCTGGTGCTCTCAACGGTCATTTTGGTTCCGCTCATGGCATCGTACACGAATTCGATCCGGCTGAACGACCGGTCGCAAAATCACGAAATTGCCAGCAGCATTGCGGACGGCGCGTTCTACAGCATCGCCAAAATTGACTTTTCTGAATTCCGCACGCTGCTTGACACCGCCAACGGCAATAACGAGTTCTTCATCGAAGTCAATGGCACGACATGCAATACGCTCGCAGCGAACGCATCGCAAAACCTCTGCGACAACATTTTCAATCAGATTTGGAGCAATCAGACGTTTGACGCCACAGAATATAAAATGTACATGTTCGATTACAGTCTCACCACCGCCGAATACAACCAATTGCTCGCCGACGAGTCAATCGTCCCGCGGGTCCGCAATCACATCCAGAACAGCACGGACATCACCAGTACCTTGGACGGCACCGATCTGCAGGGTGTGATCCGCGTCATCGTGTGGATTGACTATTACGATGACCCCGATCAATTTTTCGTCATGGAAGGGTTGATTGCCGATGAATAACATCTGGAAGAAACTAATGCAGAAGTGGCGCAACAGACAATCCGACCAATCGGGTCTGACCATTATCGAACTGCTGATCTCGATCGCCATCGGTTCGGTCGTCATGGTGATGCTGATGCAGATGCTCGTAATGAACATCCGCACGCAACGACTGGTAGAGTTTGAGAACATGGTCATCGATCAAAGTTACTTGCTCGGCGAACGCATCCAAGCCAACGTATTCAATCTGCAACCGCACTCCATTGAAATCGTCGAAGACAGCCCGACTCAAACCGTCATTCACATCACACACGAGTACGACATCACGGTGGGCGTCGGTAATGTCATCATCCGCGACTATTCGAATCCCGTCACCGACATCCTTACCTATGACAAGGTGAATCAGCAGCTCACCTACAACGGCAATCTGCTGCATTCATCCAAAATCAAAATCGAAAATGGTTCTTCTGTTTCCTTGATTGAAATCGATCCCGACACTTGTGCGATCGAACCATCGAACGACATCTGCGACGATGGCATCATCCGTCTCGAACTGATCATCTCATATGAGTACAGTGAAGGCAATCGATCTGACACACGAACGTTTGTCACAACCATAATTGTTTAGATATTCATTGCTTTTTCACAACTTTCTTGTATCATATGTAATATAATGGAACTGTCTGGAGGTGTGCATATGACCGACATTCGCAAATTCATTCAAAAATTGTTTGCCAATCGTGTCCGTTTGAATCAAAACGGCAATGTTTTGGCGATTGCGTTCATCACGATGGTCGTCATCGGCATCTCGATCAGCAGCATCGCGCAAATCACCGTGAACCAATACACCACGGCAAACGCCCGCAACGAGTTCATCGAGGAATCGGTCGTCTGTGAATCCTTCCTCAAACTCGCCATCAGCGAGTTCGAAGCATACATCGACCCCGATCAGGCTCCCGAGGGCGATTTCGCAAGTTACGAGGCAACGGAAATCCCCAACGTGCTCGCCAATTATGGCGTCACCGTTACCAACGTAACGGGAACCGCAGGATTTGAAGAATTCGGTGAAACCGCCGAAGGCGAGTCGCGTGTGTACCGTTTCAGTTGTCCGACCGACAGCGGTCGCACCTTGGTCATGTACTCGTATGTGTCCAACGTCGGCACCGAAGTCGAACAACTGGATCCGTTTGACTTCTCGCTCGCAACGAACGGCCATTTGATACTCAATGGTGGCTATCTGCGCGACGCCGGTATTTTTGCCGGTGACATCCACTTCGGCTATGTGTCACCCTACATTGAAAAAACCAATGGTGGCGGCACCCTGACGCCCGAACTCACCCCAACCGACTCCGGGGCCTATCCGGATTTCAACGGGAACGGCTCCGCCTCCGACGTATATTTCACCAACAGCTATACTTATTGTCCATCGACATGTTTCACCGTCGGTCCGACCATCAACGACCCGTTTGAGTACCAGGATTCCCTGGTGTTGGACATTGAAGGCAGCGGTCTTGAAACCGGAACCGTCAATGGCGACAAGATCATTGCCGACTTCTTCGGTTCCTTCTCACTTCAGGATCAAATCGTCGATTACGTAAAGAACGATGGACCGACCCTGGAACGGACCATTTCCGATCCCATGTCAATCAGCAACATCGCCAGTGTCGTGTTGGCCAATTCCGGGGCACCGGAAGAAGAATGCGAACTCGTCAAGATCAAAGGCAAATGGACGGAAGTCTGCACCTATGGTGCTTCAACCGAACCCTACACGGATCTGACCAGCGTGGTTGACTTCGATCCATCCAGCGAAGCCGAAACCGTGTCCTATGGTGCCATTTACGATGGCAACTTGACGATCAGTGAAGATTTCACCATCAGCAACTTTGAAACCGAAACGTTCATCGTCACGGGCGACTTGACCTTCGACAACGCCGCACAAATCGATTATCAAGGAATCATCGTGGTGCTTGGCGATTTGTACTTCAGCGGTCAATCGATCGCCATCGAAGGCGGATTCTACGTCGTCGGACAAACGTACATCGAATTTGACGAGGGCGAAGGATTTGAAGATGCCGGCGGCGGCAACAGTTACTCGTTCGCATTGCTTGGCGTCGACAACATTTTCCTCAACTCGATGTTCGAATCCCACAACTCGAGCAGTGCCCCGACCATCTTCGACTGGGTCGTTTATACCGAAGAATCAATTTACATGGATCTTGTCAATTCCCGACTTCAAGTGAACGGCATCTTCTTTGCCGCCGCGCGTGACAATTCCGGAAACTACATCCCGGTTGAGGATGAGAACGGCGATCCCATCCACGGCATCGTCATCAACTCCTACCGTGGCTACATCAACAACAGCGGTCAGGCCGTTCCCGCTTCCCAGACCAACCGCAACTCGTTCATTTACGACGTCGTCAACGAGGCGAGTCTCCAGGATTCGTTCGTCGAACTGCCCGTCTTTGAAACAGTCGTGGTGTCCGAAGGCACCTACAGCTTCGAACGCAGCGAACTGATCGTCGAATAACATCCAAATAGACAAAAGACCAACCGACACGGTTGGTCTTTTTTTTGTATCAATCGAATCCCTTGATGCATTCGCCGATGATTTCCGACAGGGTCGGGTGAGCGTGGATCACGCTTTTGTAATCATCGATCGTGATGTTGCGATTCATCATCGCCGTCACTTCGTGAATCAGCGTCGAAGCATCGGCCCCGATGATGTGACAACCGAGCAGCACCCCGTTGTCATCGACGAGCATCTTGACGAAGCCGTCGGTTTCATTCATGCACTGGGCTTTGCCGTTGGTCTTGTACAGGTACTTGTTCTTCCGGTAGGAGACACCATTGCCTTTGAGTTCGTCCTCGGTCTTGCCGACGGAGGCGAGTTCGGGGAAACTGAACACCACCGAAGGCACCAGATCGAAGCGGATCGGCAAATCGACGTCGAGGATGTGGCTGACGGCCTTGTAGCCGTCGTAGGTCGCCTTGTGGGCGAGCATCAGTTCGCCGTTGACGTCACCGATGGCGTAGATGCCGTCCACCGATGTCATTTTGTTGGTGTCGACGGCGATGCCGTGTTTGGTATGGGCGATAGCGAGCCCCTTGAGGTCGAGTCCGCCGAAGTTTGGTATGCGACCGGTGGCGACGAGCACCATGTCGGTTGGTATCTCCACATCGCCTTTTTTCGTCTTGACGACCGCGACATGGCCATCACCGGTGTCTTTGACTTCGGTTAGTTCGCTGTTCGTATGAATGTCGATGCCGGCGCGCTTGTAGAGATTGCGGGCGCGCTTGCGAAGATCCGCATCGAATGGCGGCAACAAATCGCTCTGAAACTCGACCAGTGTGACCTCGCATTCGAAGGCACGGAAGATCGACGCCATTTCACATCCGATCACGCCCCCACCGATTACGACCAGTCGTTTCGGGAACGTCCTGAGCTCCAAAATCCGACGCGAATCGACGACGATGTCGAGGTCGTTACCGGGAAAATCGAGTGGCCGGACCGAAGATCCAGTGGCGATGATGATGCGGCTGGTTTCAATCGTTTCATCGCCGACACGGACATGCGTCGCATCGTCGATGGTTGCGGTGCCGCGGATGAGCCGGACACCAGAGCGTTGGAGCGATGTTTTGATGTTGTCGATCTGATCTTTGACGATTTGTTCTTTGCGACTGCGGATTTTGTCGTAGTCGATCGAATAGCCCTTCAAATCAACACCGAAGGTGTCGATGTCGGCAAGATCCAGCAGGTGTTTGGCGTTGTGGTAGAGTGCCTTGGTTGGAATGCAGCCCCAGTTGAGGCAGGTTCCACCGACTTGTTCCTTTTCAATGAGCACGACGTCCAGTCCTCGCTCGGCGGCGAACAGCGCGGTGTCAAAGCCGCCGGGGCCGGCGCCGATGATGACGAGATCGGTCATGTCAAATCACGATACTTGACAATCGGATTGCGGGCCGCCTGGGCCTCGTCGAGCCGGCGAACGACCGTCGTGTAGGGCGCGCCCTTGACCAGATCGGGATCCGTTTTGGCTTCTTCAGCGACCTTGCGCATGATGGCGATGAACTGATCGATCGTCTGTTTGCTTTCGGTTTCCGGTGGTTCGATCATCAACGCTTCCTTGAACACGAGCGGGAAATAAATCGTCGGCGGATGGACGTCGTAGTCGAGCAGCCGTTTGGCGACGTCGAGCGTCGTCACGTGCGCGGACTTGTCCTTCAGGCCGTTGAACACGAACTCATGCTTGCAGATGTCGTCGATCGGCAGTTCGTAGAGATCCTTGAGTGATTCCTTGATGTAGTTGGCGTTGAGCACGCTGAACTTGCCGACTTCGCTGAAGTGTTCTTTTCCGACGGTCAGCAGATAGGTGTAAGCCTTGACGACGACGCCGATGTTACCGAAGAAATGACTGATCTGGCCGATCGCGTCGGGAGCGTCGTAGTCGATCGTGTATTGATCGTTCTCCTTCTTGACGACCGGGCGGGGCAGATAATCGGCCAGGAAGGCCTTGACGCCGACCGGACCGGATCCCGGTCCACCGCCACCGTGCGGTGTGGAGAAGGTTTTGTGCAGGTTGATGTGCATGATATCGAAGCCCATGTCACCGGGACGGGCGACGCCGAGCAGCGGGTTGAGATTGGCGCCGTCGTAATACAAGAGACCGCCCGCCTCATGGACGAGTTCGGCGATGGCGAGGATGTCTTTTTCGAACATGCCGACAGTGTTGGGATTGGTCAGCATGATGCCGGCGATGTCATCGCCGAGCACCTGCTTGAGGTCCTCGATGTGAACGGTGCCGTCCTTGTTCGACTTGACTTCGACGCTTTCGAACCCGGCGACCGTGGCGCTTGCCGGGTTGGTGCCGTGGGCGCTGTCGGGAACGATGACCTTGGTGCGTTTCAGATCACCGCGGTCTTCGTGGTATTTCTTCATGATCATCAGACCGACCAGTTCGCCATGGGCGCCGGCATAGGAATTGAGCGTGAACGTGTCGAGACCGCTCAGTTCGGACAGAATGCGCTGCGTTTCGTAATAGATTTCCAGCATGCCCTGGACGGTTGATGCGGGCTGCAGGGGATGAATCTGGAAGGCTTCGCGGTTGGCGATGTCCTGGTTGATCTTGGGGTTGTATTTCATCGTGCATGAACCGAGCGGATAGAAGCCCTTCTCGATGCCGAAGTTCTTGAAGCTGACGTTGGTGTAGTGGCGCAGCGTTTCCAGTTCGCTGACTTCCGGAAGTTCGGCCGGTGCGGTGCGCTGGAGCGATGCGTCGATGGGAGCGGCGGGGATGCCGGTGTCGGGAAGACTGTAGCCTTTGCGACCGGGGGTCGAGATCTCGAAAATCAGTTTGTCGTAATACATCATCGTACCTCCCATATGCCGACGAAGGCGTCGATTTCGTCCTTGGTGCGTTTCTCGGTGGCACCGAACAGGAACACGTCGGCGAGATTGTCATCGTAACGACCAAGCCACAAGGGACCGAGGAAGCCGTGTTCGATGCAGGTAGATTCAATGACCTCAGGAGACAGTTTGGACCGCAGGGCGACATCCTTGAAGAACGGACGATCGAAGGCCGCTTCGAACTGCCCGGTGGCGATCAGCCGCTGGGCCAGATGGGCGGTTGCGTCGTGCGACTTCTGCTGCGCTTCGACCACGCCCTGTTTGCCCATCACCGTGCTGTAGATGGTGACGAACAACGCGAGCAGACTCTGGTTGGAGCAGATGTTGGAGTTGGCCTTGTCGCGGCGGATGTGCTGTTCCCGTGCCTGCAAGGTCAGTACGAATGCGCGTTTGCCGTCGGCGTCACGCGTGACGCCGCAAATACGTCCGGGCATCTTGCGCATCAGTTTGCTGGTGGTGGCGAGATAGCCGATGTAGGGTCCGCCGTACTGCAGCGGCACACCGAGTGATTGGGCATCGCCGACGGCGATGTCGGCGCCTTGTTCACCAGGCGTCTTGAGGATCGATAGTGATGCGAGATCGCTGTTGACGATCAACAGCCCTTTGGTCTCATCGAGCGGGGCGCGAAATTGGCCGACGTCTTCGATGATGCCGTAGAAATTGGGACTCTGCACGATCAGGCCGGCGACGTCCTTATCGTTCTTGGCGAGGAAATCCGCGGCATCGGTGATGCCGTCTTGTTCCGCGACAAAGGCGACCTCGAGGCCCCGGTAATGGGCGTAGGTCGCAATCACCTGTTTGATGTTGGGATTGACGGTCGAACTGACGAGAATCTTGTTGCGGCGTTTGGCCCCGGTGGCCATGAACATCGCTTCGGCGGTCGCCGTCGCACCGTCGTACATCGAGGCGTTGGCAACGTCCATGCCGGTCAGTTCGGTGACGATCGATTGAAATTCGAAGATGTACTGGAGAGTGCCCTGTGAAATCTCCGGTTGATACGGTGTATAGGACGTCAGATACTCTTGACGTTCGATCAGATGCCGGATGATGCTTGGCGTGTAGTGGTCGTACGCGCCGGCGCCGACAAATGGGATCAGTTTGCGATTCTTCGCCGCCAGTTCGTCGAAGCGGCGGTGAATCTCCAGTTCGCTGTGCGAGGACGGGACATCGAGATCAAGGTTCTTCAGGGACTGGGGTATCTCATGAAACAAGTCATTGATGTCGGATACACCAATAACTTGTAACATTTCCTTGATGTCGTGTTCCGTGTGCGGCAAGTATTTGAACACGATCGGTTCCTCCTCTACTCGCAGATGTCTTCGTATTCGTCTGCGTTGAGTAGTTTGTTCAGTTCCGTTTCATCCTCCAGATCGACCTTGACGATCCAGTTTTCATACGGATCTTCGTTGAGCAGTTCGGGGCTGTCTTCGAGTTCGTCGTTGACGACGACGATCGTGCCCGTCACCGGGGAGATGATGTCGCTGGCGGCCTTGACGCTTTCGATCGCGCCAAACTCTTCGCCGGCCTCGACGGCGGTTTCTTCTTCGGGGAGTTCCACAAAGACGATTTCGCCGAGCGATTCCTGCGCGTAGTCGGTGATGCCGATGTACGCGAAGCCGTCTTCGACTTTCACCCATTCGTGGGTATTGGTGTAGTACAATCCTTTGACAATCTTGCTCATTGTTCTCCTCCTCTATTTCTTATATTTCTTATTATAAAACTTTTTACTAATTACGACAACTTTTTTTCGCTTTCCGCGGATTTCCACTTCGAGCTCACTGCCAAGCTTGTCATGGGGCCGATCAATCATCGCCAGGGCGACGGTTTCCCCCGACGTCGGAGCGATGTATCCGGTCGTCACGAAACCGACTTCCGCATTTCCGGCAAAGACCGGGTATCCGTGCCGGATGATGCCTTTGTCCAAGAGTTTCAACCCGCAGATGCGACGGCTCGTCTTGGTTTCCTTCTGAGCAAGCAGTGCGTCCTTGCCGATGAAGTCGGCGGCATCGAACGCGACGGCGAAGGACAGCCCCGCTTCGAGTGGTGTGATGTCCTTGCTGAGTTCATTCCCGTACAATGGCAATGCAACTTCGAAGCGCAGTGTGTCACGGGCGCCAAGACCGATCGGCGCGATGTGCTCGCCGCCTTGCTCCAGGAGCGCGTCCCACAGTTCGACGATGTCGTCGTGCGCGCCATAGATCTCGAATCCGTCTTCCCCGGTGTAGCCGGTTCGGCTAACGAGCATCTCATGATGGTTGACGGTGATCGTCCGGAAGGTGAAAAAGGTGATTTGCTCCAGATCGAAATCGGTGAACTGCTGAAGCAACGTCTGCGCATGGGGTCCCTGCAGGGCGACTTCGCTGAAGTTGGGTGACTCGTCGGTGACCTTGCAGTCGAAGTTGTTGTGGGAGGTGACCCAGGCGAAATCCTTGGCGATGTTCGACGCGTTGACGACCAGCAGGATGTGATCGCTGGCGAACTTGTACACCAGGAGATCGTCGACCACGCCACCATCGTCGTAGCACATCATGCCGTAGGTCACCTGGTTGGGCGCCATGCCCGCCACATCGTTCGTGAACAGGCGATCGACAAGTTGTTCGGCCTCCGGGCCACGAACGCAGATTTCCCCCATGTGCGACACGTCGAAGATGCCGCATTGTTCGCGCACCATCCGATGTTCTTCGGTGATCGACGTGTAGGAGATGGGCATGTCGAAGCCCGCGAATTCCGTCATTTTCGCACCCAGCTTGACGTGGGTGTCATGCAGTGCTGTGTGGTTCATGATCAGTCTCCTTCAAATTGTTTGTGGGCCATGTAGCTGCTGCGCACCATCGGTCCCGATGCGATGAACCGGAATCCGAGTTGCTTGCCGGTCTCGCGGTATTGCTCGAAGGTGTCGAGTGACACGTATTCGTGGACCTCGCGATGCTCCTTGGAGGGCTGCAGATATTGCCCGATGGTCAGGATGTCGCATCCTACGGCACGCAAATCTTCCATGGTCTCCACGACTTCTTCCGGTGTTTCTCCGACGCCGACCATCAGGCCGGATTTGGTGAGAATCGAGGGATCCATCTTCTTGACCGTACGGAGTACGAACAGACTGCGGTCGTACGTCGCCCGGTCGCGCAGATCCGGAGAGATGCGACGGACCGTTTCAAGGTTGTGGTTGATGACGTCGGGTTTGGCGTCGACGACCCGTTGAATCGATTCGACGTGCCCGAGAAAGTCGGGAATCAACACTTCTATGGTGGTCTCCGGCGCACCCTTCTGGATGGTTCGAATGCATTCTGCGAAGTGCTTGCTGCCGTAATCGTTCTTGAGATCGTCACGACAGACCGAGGTGATGACGACGTGTTTCAAATTCATCAGTTTGACGGCGCGGAGGATGTTCTTGGGCTCCTCCGGATCAACCGGTTGCGGTCGATCCTGCGGTACGTCGCAAAAGCTGCAGTTGCGGGTGCAGTGCGTGCCGAGTATCATGAATGTGGCGGTCTTGGAACTGAAACACTCCATCTGGTTGGGACAGGATGCTTCCTGACAGACGGTGTGGAGATTGTGCTGTTTGAGCAACGCGCGAATCTCTTTGGTCTGTTTGTTGAGATTGGCCAGATCGACCTTGAGATGGTCGGGCTTGACGGGACGACGGCGAGTATGTTCCCCGAACACCAGGCGGAGGAACTCCGATCGCCGCAAGCCATGAAAGTAGGCGTTGACCTTGGTCTGTTTGGTTACCTCGACGAAGGCATTGCGGGTGAACGGCTTGAGTAGGAATGCCTGTTCGAATTGAGCGATGTCTTGGAGGGCGAAGAAATCACCGCTGATCGCCATCTTGTAGACGAGATTGCCTTTGATGTCGAGATCCACGCGGTACATCCCCGAATCAAACTTCATCTCGCGGGTGATGCCGTATTTGGGATTCTTGCCGTAATTCCAGTCCTCGGTCCGAAACTTTTCCGCATAGCGTTCGATCGCGACGGCATCCAACTGGTTGACATCGATCGTTCGATCGGCAATGCTGGCGATCAGGTGATCACGGAATGCCGTCTGGTCGAGGTCGAGTTTGGTGCCGATGTTGACAACACGGGATGCGACGCTTTGAATGGCATGTTTGGTGAGTTTCGACTTGTCCGGAGTGAGCGATCCGATCAGGTGATCAAGATTGGTGTCGAAGAGGATCGTACCGTGGACCACCATCTTGTTCTTGTAGATGTATTCGGCGTTACCGCTAAATTTGCGACCGTCGAGCAATATGTCGTTGCGCCCTGCGAACGTCGCTGGCAAGCCCAGGTCGTTGATGGCATCGATGATGCCTTGTACATGCGTTTGGAAGATGTCGCCGTGATGAACGGCATCGGTGATGAAGGAAAACTGGAAGCAACCCGGATCGGTGTAGACAGCACCGCCACCGCTGTTGCGACGGACGACGGCGATGTCGTTGGCGGCAAGATAATCCGCGTCAACTTCGCGCTCAGTGACTTGATGGCGACCGATCATCACGGTGGGACGGACGATCCATAGCAGGAACATGTCCTCGTCCTGGTGCACGTCCTTGATCAGATGCTCTTCGAGTCCAAAGAAATAGGCGCATGTGGACTGATTGTTCTTGGTGGTATCGACAAATATCATCGGGTCACCGCCTTTCTACCATTATCATATCACATTTCCAAGTGTTTACAACACCCTTTCTAAATAAAAGAATAGCGGTTTTCACCACTATTCTTCTTGGTTCATGAGATCCTTGAGTTCGTCGTCGAAACGCAGGCGAACCTGGTGATGAGCAGGAACGATGATCGGTTCGTTGGTCTGCGGGTTGACGGCTTCCTTGGCGGGCATCTCGATGGTTGTGAAGAATCCGATGCCCGGCAGTTCGACGTCATCGCGATTGGCAAGCGCTTCATTGATGACACTGGCGAAAGCCTTCAGGAACTTGTTGGCCTTGTTTTTGCTGAGATCGGTTGTCTCATCCATCATGTTGATCATGTCCGTCTTGGTGACGGTACGCGGTTTCGGTTTTTTCTTCTTCTTGGGTTTGTCGGCCGGTTTGTCCTCTTTAACCGGGGGTTTCGGAGCAACTTTTGCGGGTTTCTCGTCGTCCTTGGGTTCCGGTTCAGGCTCGGGTTCTGGTTCCGGTTCAGGCTCGGGTTCTGGTTCCGGTTCCGGTTCGGGTTCAGGTTCCGGCTCAGGTTCCGGTTCGGGTTCAGGTTCAGGTTCCGGCTCGGGTTCTGGCTCTGGTTCTGGCTCTGGTTCTGGCTCCGGCTCTGGTTCTGGCTCTGGTTCTGGCTCCGGCTCGGGTTCCGGTTCCGGTTCAGGCTCCGGCTCGGGTTCCGGTTCTGGTTCTGGTTCCGGCTTTGGTTCTGGTGCAACGACCGGCAGTTCAACCACTTCTTCTTCGTCCTCATCTAGAGCCGACTCGTCAATGGTAGCTTCGAGCGCTTCAAGAAGCTGTTTGTATGCGTGGAACGTCACGGTTGTCTGTTCGTCGACGGTGATTTTCTTATCGGTATCGGGATCAACCTCGGTATGGGCTTCGATGTGCTCTTTTTCAAAACGACCGAACGATGACAACTTGACGGGTTCGTCGGCGGCGACGGTTTCGGTCACGATGTCGAGAAAGGCGTTGAGGAAGGTACGCGCATCGTTTTGCGACAAATCGGTTTCCTTGGCAATGATCAGCACCAACTCGGTCTTGTTGAGTTTCTTGCCCGATTTCTTGCGGTGTTCCATCATCGTCTCGGCATGACGTTGTTCGTCTTCGATGCGTTGCATTTCGGCTTTCATGTCACGACGTTTCTGCAGTTTGGACTGCTGTTTGGAGAAGAATCCGGCGACGTCGTCCTTACGGGCAACGAAGAAGTCGGCGATGACTTCCCAAATGCCGAGCAGATTGGTCCTGACGCGTTCCAGGATGGTCTGATCGCCCGTTCCTTGCTTGCGACGTTTTTTGCGGAGTTTTTCATAGAGTTCTTCGCGCGAAATGGTCTCGGCGGAGTCGTCTTGTTGTTTTTCCAACGCACGCCGATACTCGCTTACCGACATCAGGTCGGATTCCTTGTGGGCGAACTCGTAAAATACGCGCCCGAGCACCAAGAAAATCACGGTGAAGATGGCGAGCGGAATCAGACTGAAGGTGAAGAACGCTGCTTCCTCGCGGATGCAGATGAATGTGTCTTGGGCCTGACAGTCCACCGAACCGGTTACGATTCCGGCAAACAAGTCAATCAGGAACAAGAGGAATGTGACGGCACTCAGAGCGAAGAATATTTTCATCAGTTTTTCATACAGCAATTGCAGTCGTGACATGGTATCACCTCAACGTCAATTGTATCGCAGTTAAAACCAAAAAGCAACAAAAAACGGTCAAAAATTGACCGATTTTTCATTCTCTAAGGCTCAAACTCGTTAAATGATCCAAGTTTTTACATTTTTCGCTGAGGCAAATCTGGTATACAGATCAACGGCGATTGTCAGTTCATCCGATAACACTTCCGCTCCCGAAAAGGAAATGATGAACAACAACATTTCTCGCGTTTGCGGACGAATCTTGGTACGTTCGGTATCGCTGGTGGTCGAACCGAATGGACCACGATCATCGACATAGACGGGAATGTCGGTGACATTCAGTTTGCCGCGACCAAGTCCGTGGTAATCGTCGCTCGGCTGTCCCAGTCGAATCCGCACGTCACCTTCGATTTGACTGCGATCGAGTACGGCGACGCTTTTGCGTGTCATCAACGACAGCACGTTGCCGAGGTCGACGACGTTGTTGATGCGATACAGATGATTTCCTTTGATGATGCGGCGATACAGGCTCTCGACGGCCAGTCGGTAACGACTGGGGTCCTTGCCGTATGCGCGGTAGGCATCGCGACCATCCAGTATGATATCCATCGTGACGACTTCGCTGATGTCGTGTTTGTTGCGGATGGACTGTTCCAAATCGTTGATGAGCTGGTCCAGTTCCGCATGTGTGTCAATGGCGACGGTGGCCGTCATCACACCAATGGAAAACGCCGGTGTCAAGTCACGAATGATCGGATCGATGGTAATGTTCATGGGGCACCTCCTGTGAAAAAAGAAAGTACGAGACTTTCTTTTTTATGCTTTGCTGAGACGCAGGGTATCGCGGGCAATCATCACTTCTTCGTTGGTCGGCAGGAGATACAGGCGAATCGCGGAATCGTCGGTTGAAATCAACCGTTCCTTGCCGCGAACGAAATTACGCTCCTCATCAATCTTGACGCCCAGCGCATGCAATCGTTTGGCGATCAGTTGTCTGGTGAAGATGGCATTTTCACCGACTCCGGCGGTGAAGCAGATGGCATCGCATCCACCCATTGTGACATAGTAGGCAGCAACATAATCGGCGATCATCTTGACTTGTTTCTTGACGGCAAGCAGACTCTGCTTGTCACCGGCGTGGGCAGCGGTCCACAGATCACGGGAATCGCTGGAGTTGCGGGACATGCCGAGATAGCCGGATTTCTTGTTCAAATCATTGATGACATCCGATACATCTTTTTGTTCCTTGTTGACGATGAACTCGACAATTGCCGGATCGATGTCGCCGCTACGAGTGCCCATGAGAATGCCGGCCAGTGGTGTAAAGCCCATCGACGTATCGACGCTCTTCCCACCGTCAACAGCGCAGATGCTGGCCCCATTGCCAAGATGCAGGACGATGATTTTGGTGTCTTCGATTGGTTTATCCAATAGTGCCGCACATCGCTCCGCCACATAGCGGTGCGAGGTTCCGTGGAACCCGTACTTGCGCACTCCATAGTTTTCGTACCAGTCGTACGGTACCCCGTACAAATACGATTCTTTGGGCATCGTCTGGTGGAAGGCCGTGTCGAACACCGCGACCCCCTTGATGTGCGGCAATGCCTCCTGGAAGGCACGGATGCCGGTCAGATTGGCTGGATTGTGAAGCGGAGCTAGGTCGCTGACGTCCTCGATCGCCTGGATGACCTCATCGGTGATGACGACGCTTTGTGCGAACTTTTCCCCGCCATGAACGACGCGGTGACCGACGCCGTCGATGTCGTCAATGGATTCGACGATGTCGAGCTCGACCAGTTTGTTGAGCAGTAGCTCGACGGCAACGCGATGATTTTCAACGGCAACCTCTTCTTCGATCTTTTCCCCGTTTCGTTTGATTTTGATGACGGAATTGGCGATGCCGATGCGTTCGACGATGCCACTGGCCAAAACGGCTTCTTCCGGCATCTTCAACAATTGGAATTTCAATGACGAACTGCCGGCGTTGACTGCAATGATTTTCATGTTGTACCTCCGTTTATTCGGTGATGGTTTGATTCTTGCCTTGTTGTTTTGCCTGATACATGAACTTGTCGGCTCGGTCGACAAGTGATTCGACGGTATCATCCGCGTGACAGATCGCACCACCGACGGATACCGTTACTTGAATGCGATCGAGATCATCGGTATACCAGACCGACGCCGCGACCAGCAGCCGCAGTTTTTCAGCGACCGCATGAATGGTCTTGCTGGTGACGCCTTTGAGGATGACGAGGAATTCTTCGCCGCCGTAGCGACCTGTGATGTCATCGGCGCGGGTGTTGTTGGACAATGTCGATGCGACCAGACGCAAGATATCATCGCCGACGCCATGTCCATGGCGATCATTGATGTCTTTGAAATCATCGATGTCGATGAAGAGCACGCCAAACGATCGATCGAACTCATGTAGCTCATTCAACGCATGCTGGAGTTGCAGCATCATGAAACGACGATTCTTGAGTCTTGTCAGTTCGTCTGTCATCGCCATGTTGGTGAGTTGACGGTGTTCGGCGAAGATGTCGCGTTTGGGAACGGCACTTTCGAAGATCTCGATGGCTGCCGCTACCTCACCATCCGCATCATGAATCGGCAGTGTGCGAACACGAACCGGAACGCGGTGTCCCAATTGATGGCGTAGAAAGACATCGGCCGAGCGAGTCTCACCGGTTCTCAGCGTATGATGGAGCGGACATCCGTCATGACAGAGATGGTGCCCACTGGCATCCATGTGGTCGAGCAAATTGTCCTGACAATGACGACCGACGACTTCTGCGCTGGTGTAGCCGCTGATGTTTTCGCTGCCACTGTTCCAAAACAGGATCTTGCGATTGCGGTCCACCACATAGACTCCTTCGTACAGATCCTTCAATACCGAATTCCACTTCTCTTCCATGCGTGTCACCTTTCGTAAAAAACCCTATTTAACATTATACCATAAAAGGCCGAGGTTTCCCCACCAATTCCAAGAATTTCACTTTTTTTGATTGGTGCTTGACATTACCGTAACGGGAAGGTTTATACTGTAGATGGTGATAGTATGAGTTATCGTATTCAACAACTTGCCAAACTGGCAGGAATCAGCACGCGAACATTGCGCCATTACGACGATATCGGATTGTTGGTCGCCGACCGTGACACGGATTCGAACTATCGTCTTTACGACGACCATCACGTCGACCGACTGCAACAGATTCTTCTCTACCGCCGACTAGGCATGTCGCTCGACACGATCCGCAAGACGCTCGATGATACGGCATACGATCCACTTCAGGCTCTGCTGGAACATCGTGACCGGTTGCTTCTGGAACAACAGCGCATGCGCAACATTCTCGATACCGTCAACCGCAGCATATCCCATCTCAAAGGAGACAAACCCATGAATCAACGTGACAAGTTCAACGGGTTGCGCGAAGAACTGATCGCAACCAACGAGCGCGACCACGGCGAAGAAATTCGCACGAAGTATGGCGAGGACGCAGTGGCTCAGTCCTATGCCAAGATGCGCAAGCTATCCAAACACGAGTTTCAGACCATACAACAGCTGGGCGAGGACATCCTCGCCAAACTCGGCGAAGCGATGCGTAACGGCGCAGCCTTCGACGACCCGATCGCGATGGACATCTGCGCCATGCACGAACGGTGGATCCGCTACTTCTGGAACACTTACAGTCCTCAAGCACACCTCGGTCTGACCCAGATGTACGTCGACGATGAGCGGTTCCGCGCCTACTACGACAACGCCGGGGCCGGGGCGGCCGTATTCCTCAATCAGGCGATGCAACATTATCACACAAAAAAAGGATGACAGGGGTCATCCTTTTGTTTGATATGGTACCAGCGGTCGGAGTCGAACCGACACGGCCGTAAGGCCACAAGATTTTGAGTCTAGCGTGTCTACCAGTTCCACCACGCTGGCACAGCAATAATATTATACAATATTTTGGTGAAAATGAAACAAAAATATCAAAGTATTTTTCGATTGTACGCGCGTGTTGAAAAAGCGGCTGTGTCGTTTGCTCTTTTCGGCTATTCTTCGCCGTTGATGCGTTTGATCAACAGCTCGTACCCGCCGGGGCCGAGTGAAAACGACTTGGAGATTTTGGAGATCGTCGCGGCACTGATGCCGGTTTCGCGTTCGATTTCCTGATAGGTTTTGTGATTGTACAACATCTTGGCGACTTCGAAGCGCTGACCGAAGGCCTCAAGCTCGTTGATCGTGCACAAATCATCGAAAAAGCGATAACACTCTTCCACGTTGCGCAGTTTGAGAATCGCTTCGAACAGTTTGTCGATCTGTTCGTTTTGGACTTTGTACCGGTGATTCATGGTTCCCACCCCTTTTCACTACCAATATTATATCATACATTCAATAAAAGATTTTTACAATTTTTTCAAATGCGCCAATAAAATCGGCCGTTCGTTTGTTTGTATAGTGAACCGCGACTTCGGTCGAAGCACGCCCCACTGTGTCTGGTTGGCGGACGGACCTGTGCAATTTTCGGCGAACCTCTTTACTATCCCATCGAATGTACGTATAATTAGAACGAGGTGATTCGATGACGTCCAACCAACTGAATGCGCTGGTGAAGCGGCTGCAAAACGGCGACATGTCCGTGTTTGACGCCATTTATCACGAAACCAAGAGCCTGGTGTATTATACGGCCTTGCAGATTCTCAAGGATCGCAGTCTCGCCGAAGACATCATGCAGGACGCCTATCTCAAGGCACTTGAGAAGATTCATAGTTTCAAGCCGTCCTACAGTTTTAAGTCCTGGATCGTGATGATATCCCGCAATCTGTCGATCAATGAATACAATCGGCGCAAGCGGGAACTGTGTTTCGACATCAACGAAGACGAATACATCTTCGGTCAGGAGGACAGTTCCTCGGAACAACGATTGATTGTCCGCGACATGCTGGAGAGTCTCGATGACGAAGAACAGGAAATCGTGATCATGCACGTGATCGGCGAACTCAAACATCGGGAGATCGCCGCCATCCTCAAAAAACCCCTCGGTACCATCACCTGGAAATACAATCAAGCCATCCACAAATTGAAAGACCAATTCGGAGAGTAGGTGAACCCATGAACGACGACAACATCAAACGCCGCGTCAAAGACGCATTCGAAAAGGACGTCCCCGACGTCCTAAGTCAGATCAAGGCATCCCCCGAATTCCGGGTTCCACCCAAGGAATCGGTCTTTTCCTGGAACCGTTTGTTCACTCGCAAAGCCGTATTGTCACTGACAAGCGTCATTGTCATCACGCTGATCATCTTCACCGCGTTCATTCGCAACAACGATCCCGTGGTCGCATCGACCATCACGCTCGAAGTCAACCCCTCGATTCAGATCACGCTCGACGAAGACGACAAAGTCATTACCGTCACCGCGCTGAGTGACGATGGGGAAGCCGTCGTATCGCGCGACATCACCTATCTCGGCATGTCGCTTGACGAGGTTCTAGAGGTACTTATCGCCCGTCTTGAAGCCCGCGGCTATCTTGTCACGACAACCGACGACAGCAACATCATCCTGATCGATGTCACAGCCACCAACGAGACCATCCGCAACCGTGTCGAGACCGCGTTGCGCAACAAGCTGAACACCGAAATGGGACGTCTACCGGCACCGCACTGGGTGCTCAACGCACGCGACATTCCGCTCACCGAAGAACAGCGACAAGCCGCCATGGAAGACCACCGCGTCGCCATGTACACCCGCGCCAAGATGATGCTGATCTACCGCATTCACGCGCTGGACGACAGTTACACCGTTGAAGACCTCATCCCGCTTACCATTCGCGAACTGTACCGCATCTTCATCGAACTCGAAGATCCCGACAACCTGCCGGAATACGATGAAATGCCGGGACATCACCCTGGCGGCATGCCATTTGGCGGCAGTTTCGCACCAACCTTCTCATAATCAAACCACAACAAAGACGCTCGGCGAACCGAGCGTCTTTTTTCATTAGAAACGGGCATGGAATATCCATGCCCGCTGGTTACATGATGCGAGATTCTTCGATGCGTTCGTGTTTGAACTGATTGGTGTAGAGTTGGTAGTACTTGCCTTTTTGGGCGATCAGTTCCATGTGGGTGCCGGATTCGATGATTTCCCCATCTTCCAGCACGAGAATGCGGTCACTCGACGTGATCGTCGACAAACGGTGCGCGACCACGAAACTGGTGCGGTTCTTGAGCACGACCTCAATGGCGCGTTGGATGCTTTTTTCGGTTTGGGTGTCCACGCTGGACGTCGCTTCGTCAAGAATGAGAATGCGAGGATCGGCGATCAACGCCCGAGCAAAGCTGATCAGCTGTTTTTGTCCGACCGACAGACGCGCTCCACCCTCGCCGACGACGGTGTCGTACCCATCCTCAAATGACGTGATGAACTCGTGCGCGTCCACCAGTTTGGCGGCGGCAATGACTTCATCCAACGTCGCATCGTGCTTGCCGTATACGATGTTGTCCTTGATGGTACCGGAGAACAGATGCGGTGCCTGAAGCACATAGCCGAGATTGGCGTGAAGCCATCCAAGCGAACGATCGCGATAGTCCTTGCCGTCGATCAGAATCTGACCCTCGGTCGGTTCGTAGAACCGGCAGATGAGGTTGACGATAGTGCTTTTGCCGGCGCCGGTATGACCGACGAGAGCAATGCTTTCGCCTTGTTTGACGTGGAGATTGAACTTGTTGAGAACCGTTTCGCCTTTGTCGTACTTGAAGGTCACGTCCTTGAACTGGATGTCCCCTTTCAGTTCTTCCCAGTTGTCGCGCTTGAAGGTAATCGCGTCGCCATACTGTTCGATGACTTCGGGGCGATCCCAGATCGCCGGTTCGGTTTCGATCAGCGACATCAAACGCTCAGCCGAAGCCTGCGCCTGCTGAAAGCGAGCGAGGATGTTGGCGAGTTGCATGACGGGATCGAAGAACGATCCGATGTAGGCAATGAAAACGTACAGCACGCCGATGTCGATGGCGGCGGTGAGAACCATGTTGCCTCCATAATAGATGACCAGTCCGGTCGCGATCGAGGCGATGAAGAGAATCGTCGGGAAGTACAGTCCGGCGAACATCGCGGCGCGGATCGAATGATGTTTCATCGTTGACGTCTTGCGGTCGAAGTCCATGAAGTTCTGTTCTTCTAGCACCAGCGTCTTGGTCGTTTTGGCACCGGTGATGCCTTCGTTGAAAGCGCCGGTGATTTTGGAGTTTTCCTTGCGGATCTTGCGGTATGAGTACAGAATTTTCTTCCGGAAGTAGTAACTCACCAGCATCAGCACCGGCATCACTGCGAGCGTGATCAGGGCCAGTTGCCAGTTCGTCAGGAGCATCGCGACGGTGATGAAGATCATCATCAGCGCGCCCCAGGTCATGTCAATCATGCCCCAACTGAGAATTTCCGAAAGATTGCGCGAGTCACTTGTCATCCGCGCCATGATCCAGCCGACGGGAGTCTTGTCGTAATAGGAGAATGGCAGTTGCTGCAGATTGTGAAACGCTTTTTTGCGGAGGCTGTAGGACAATTTTTGCTGGACTTGCCCCGCCTGCATGATGAACAAGTAGACCATCGATCCGATCAGGATCATGATGACCACGTAGACACCGATGAAATATGGCAGTGTCGACAGATCGCCGGTGCGCGCGATTTCGTTGATCGCATAGCGGTTGATCTGCGGGTAGATGGCGTCGATGCCGGCCAGCACGACGGCGGCCAACACGCCGAAGATGAGATGGTGTTTGAAGGGGCCGATCATCTTGAAGATCTTGACCCATATCGCTGCATCAAACTTGGAGTGCGTATATTCTTCTTCTTCGAAGTAATCCATATCCTATCTCACTCCTTTCGTCAGTCGTTTGTAGTCGTACTCGACATTGGTCTGGATATCCCACAGTTCACTGTAGAGTCCCTTGCGGGAGAGCAGATCGTCGTGGTTGCCCATCTCGATGATGCGACCTTTGTCGAGGACGATGATTTTGTCCGCCTCCATCGCCGTGGTGATGCGATGGGTGATGATGAAGACGGTCGTATTGTTCCAATATTCGTTGAGTGCACGGCGGATCTGAATGTCGGTTTCGGTATCGACGGCGGACAAGCTGTCGTCAAAAATCAGCACCGGTTTGCTGTTTAACAGCATCCGGGCGATGGCGACGCGTTGTTTCTGGCCGCCCGAAAGGGTGACCCCGCGTTCGCCGACGATCGTCTTGTAGCCTTGTTCGAAGCCGATGATGTCTTCGTGCAGCGCCGCGATTGATGCGGCCTTGTAGACGACGTCTTCCGACGCTTCTTGATCCATGATGCCGATGTTGTCGTAAAGCGTACGGCTGTACAGGAACGGTTCCTGCATGATGATGCCGACATGTTTGCGAAGATGTTTCTTGTTGATGTTGTTGATTTCGACGCCGTCAAAGAGGATCTGACCCTCGTTGTAATCAAGGAGCCGGACCATGAGATTGATCAACGTTGATTTGCCGCTGCCGGTCTTACCGACGATGGCAATGCTTTCGCCCGGGTTGACGGTGAAGGAGATGTCCTTGAGCAAGGGCTTGTTGTCATCTTCAAACTGGAACCCGACGTTGCGGAACTCCACTTTGCCTTTGATCGGCGGCTGAAAGTCGGTGTCGCCGTCGTGCTCACTCGGTTTCAAAACGATTTCATCGAGGCGGTCGAGCGCGACGGTCGTCTTGCCGAAGTCGCCGACGATGCGACCGAGTTGACGCAGTGGCCAGACGATCATGCCGATGTAGCTGAGGAAGGCGATGTATTTGCCGATGGTGAGATCGCCGTTGACGGTCATCACGACGCCGACCGACAGGGTAATGGCATACTGAATGAAGATGATGAAGTCGGTACCGCCCCAGAAATACGCCATCAGCTTGAGCAGACGGAAGTCTTCCTTGAGGTAGTCCTTGGAGTGGTCGTCGAACTTGTCGATTTCATGCTGCTCATTGGCGAAGGCTTTGACGACACGGATGCCGGTGACGCTTTCCTGAAGCGTCGTGGTCATGCGGGCTTCCGCTTCTTCGACTCTCTTGAACACCTTCTTGACGAAGATGAAATAAATGAAGGCAGCGAGAAAGATGACCGGCGTCACGATGACACTGTAGAGCGTCATGCGCGGGCTGAGCGTGTACATCTGAACGATCGTCAGGGTGATCAGGAAGATCAACCGGAATATTTCAATCAGCTGTTCGCCGATGAACTTGCGGTAGGTCTCGACGTCGGTCGTGCAACGTTGAATCAGATCGCCGGTTTCGGCGTGCGAGTGATAGGTGAAGCTCAGGTCTTGCAGTTTGTTGTAAAGGGTGTTTCTCATGTTGTAGGCAATGCTTTCCGTAAAGTAAGCGTTGATCAGCCGGCGGCCGAACATGATGATGACGCGCAGAAGCGTGAACAGCACGTAGACCAGTGCCACGACGAGCAGTTGCTCGCGGAGCGAATCGCCGACCAGAAGGCCGCTGATGAAGTCCGGCAAAGCCGACTCGTCGGTGCCGAAGATGCTGTCGACGATGTGGGTGATGAACAGCGGCGAAAGCGTCCGGAAATACTGCAATGATATGAGAAGTGCAACCGCGATGAAATAGACTAATCCGTAGCCTTTCATCCATTTTGTCATTTGCTTGAGTCGTTTCATCTTTTACACCTCTTTTCCCTCAATCTTGGCCAGCAGGTCGTAATAGGCGCGCTCGCGTTCCTGGATGGATTGCTCCAGCGCTTCGATGTTACGGTTGATGGCGGTGATTTGATGATAGTCTTGATAAACGTCTTCTTCGAATGATTGTTTGCGAAGGGTTGCGATTTGTTGTTCCAGCTGATGAATGTCGCGTTCGAGGTCCCGTGCCTGCCGCTCGAGGTCGGGTTGGACGGGGTCCTGGGCGGCGACAGTACGGTCGTTTTCCTTGGTTGTCTGCGACGACTTCTTTTGCTGTTCCTTGAAGGCATCGTAGTCGCCATCAAAGATGGTGGCCCGGTCGTCTGACAGGTGAACGATCTTGGTTGCCAGCTTGTTGATGAAGTACCGGTCATGGGACACGAAAATGACGGGTCCGCTGAACTGATCGAGAACATCTTCGACGATGTCCTTGGTTTCAATGTCAAGATGGTTGGTCGGTTCGTCCAGTACCAGCAAATCAGGTTGTTCGAGCATCAACAGCAACAGGACGAGACGCACTTTTTCGCCGCCCGACAAGATGTGAATCGGTTTGTCCAGATCGTCCCCGAAAAACAGGAACCGAGCTGCGACACTGCGCACGTCGTAGTTGGTGAACAGGGGATGGAGATCGTGGATCTCCTGATAAATGGTCTTGTCAAAATGCAATGTTTCCTGATTCTGGTCAAAGTATCCGATGCGATACTCGCGGAGAAATTCGATTTTGCCGGACAGCGCGTTCAATTTTCGTTCCAGCACCTTGAGCAGCGTTGTCTTCCCGGTGCCGTTGGGACCGATGATGGCAAGTTTGTCAAAGCCACGCATGGTGAAATTGATATCGCTCAATAGTGGTGTTTTACCGTATCCAATCGCCAGATTCTTGGCCTCCAGAATGATCTCTCTGGTCGGTCGTTTGGATTGAAAATCAAGCACGACGCGTTTCTTCGAGAGTGTCGGTTTTTCGATCTTGTCGATGCGTTCGATTTTCTTGGCACGATCCTTGGCCAAACTTGCTCGTTTGGCATTGTAGCGAAATCGGTCAATGAAACTTTGAAGGTGCGCGATTTCTTTTTGCTGACGATTGTACCGTTTCAAGAGCAGCTCGTAGCGTTTGATTTTTTCTTCTTCGTACATGTCAAACGTACCATGATAGACATGCGAGGTCGCGTGATCGAGCTCGATGATTTTGCGACATACTTTCGAGATGAAGTATTTGTCATGCGTGACCATCAAGACGGCCCCGTCGTACTTGGTGAGGTAGTCCTCGAGCCAGTCGATGATCGCGATGTCGAGGTGGTTGGTCGGTTCATCGAGCATCAGTAGATCAGGTTTCATCAAAAGCAATTTGGCGAATGCGATGCGCGTCTTCTCGCCACCGCTGAAGGTATTCACCATCCGGTCATGATCGGATTCGGCAAAGCCGAACTTGTCCAGAATCATGCGGATTTCGGTCGGATAGGTGTATCCGCCACGGATGTCGAACCGGTGTTCGGCTTCGGCATATCGCCGCATCAAATCATCGTCATGGGGATCGGCGGCGAGATCATCGGCGAGCGATGCCAGGTGGCGTTCGAGATCGATCAGATCGGCGAACACGTCGAGCATCGTCGCGAACAAGGTGCGACCTTGGTCCGTGATGACGTCCTGCGACAAGTAACCGATCGTCGCTTTGTTGTTGATGTGCAGTTCGCCGCCGTCGATCGGCAGATCCCCGCGAATCATGTGCAACAGCGTCGATTTGCCGGTGCCGTTTTTGCCGATGATGGCGATTTTGTCTTTGTCGTTTATGTCAAAGGAGACGCCTTCGAACAATCGTTCGCCAGCGAATTCCTTTTTCAGTTTGCTTACTGTCAGTATGTTCATGGTTGTCACCTCAAGTCATAAAAAAACGTCTGCCATCATAAGATGACAGACACGTGTGGGCATGACAATATGACCAGGGTTGATTGATCGGGAATCAATCAGTGTCGTTCACTTGTGATGGATTTGGGCATGGCAAAAAAAGCGTCATTGACATCGATGCTTGTTTTACGTACGAATGCGGTTGTCAACATATCCATCACCTCGTTCGGTTTGAGATAAAAACTAATAACCTTTAACAGTGTAGCACTTTTCTAGGCCGTTGTAAAGCCTTTATTTGGTTTTTTTAGATTTCGTCGTCAAGGACAACCTCATCGGGTGGGTCGAGCAACACCGCGGGATCGCCCATGATCCGCGTTGCCAGTTTGATAGCGCTTGCAAAATAGTACCCGTCGACGACGCGTTCGTCGGCGACGACCTTGAGATCCATGGCCTTGCGGTTCTGAACACTCATGTCGTCCTCGTCGATGATTTGTTCCTTGCTGCGGACCCCAAAGGCGATGAAGATCGTATTGGTGCCGAAATTGTAGATGTGGTGGTAGACCGGCTTGATGCCGAGACTGCCGAGATCGGTGACGAAGAACGAAGAGTGGAACGGGCTCAATTCGATGATGAACTTAGGCATTTTGTTGTGGCGGTCGAGCCATTTGATGAACCCTACCAGGCCGCTAACGACAAACTGTGGCAATAACGCAAAGAACCTGGCGAACCGATCGGTGTTGTTTTCCGATGCGGCTTGCTTGTTCTTGTCGACTTCCGCGTTCAGTTTTTCAATGACGTCATAGATCGTATCGTGCGGATCGAACTTGACTTTGATGGTGGTTTCTTCGCCGTTTTCGCTCATTTCCCGCTTGATCGCGAGCGATACGGAGATCTCATTGCGGGCGTAGGTACGCTTGCCGACGACGAAGCGGTTGATCTTCGGTTTCTGACTGATGACGCGCACCATCGATGCGAGTACAACGTGGAGAAAGCCGACCTTGTGCCCTTCGCGTCGCAGCTGACGGATCAGCTCGTGCGGCTTGTCGAGATAGATGCGTTCTTCAAAGAAGATCTGGGCATCGCTGCGTTCGGGCATGATGTGGGGGATGATGCGGAAGAACGGATCTGCCTTGCGGAGTTTGTAGCCGTCCTTGCGATCGCCGAGTCGTCGTCTCATGGTATCACTCTCCATAGTCCTTATTATAATAAGCGGTGCGCTGAATGTAAAGAAAAAGAGAATGTTTACACATCCTCTTCGATGACCAGATCCTTGAACTGCGTGGTGTACAGATCGTAGTAGAATCCGCGTTGGTGAAGCAAGTCGTTGTGGTTGCCTTCTTCGATCAAGCGACCATCCTGGATGACGATGATCTTGTCGGCGTTGCGAATCGTTTGCAGGCGGTGGGCGATGACGAACGACGTCCGCCCCTTCATCAGCCGGTGCATGCTTTCTTGAATCTTGAACTCGGTGCGTGTGTCGACGTTGGACGTTGCTTCGTCAAGAATCAGGATGTCGGGATTGGACAGAATCGTCCGTGCGATCGAGATCAGCTGACGTTCGCCCTGACTGAAGTTGTTGCCGCCTTCGAGAACCTCGGAATCGTAGCCGTGCGGCAGTTTCATGATGAAGTCGTGAGCGTTGGCAAGGATTGCCGCTTCTTCGACTTCCTCGCGGGTCGATCCCAGTTTGCCGTAGACGATGTTGTCGTAGACGGTGCCGCTGAACAGATTGGTATCCTGCAACACGACCCCGATGCGCTTGCGGAACTCGTCTTTGCGATAGGACAGAATGTTGACGCCGTCGACGAAGATCGCTCCGTCATCGACATCGTAGAACCGGTTGAGCAAATTGATGATCGTTGTCTTGCCGCTGCCGGTCGGACCGACGATGGCGACGGTCTTGCCTTTGGCGGCATCGAAGTTGATGTCGAACAAAATCGTCTTCTCGGGTTCGTAGCCGAACGTGACGTCGCGGAATTCAACGTGCCCTTTGAGGTCGGGAACGGCAATGTCCCCATCTTCTTCGTATTCGCTTTCTTCATCGATCAGATTGAACACGCGTTCGGCCCCGGCGATGCCTTGCTGGAGCGTGTTGAACAGTTGCGCGAGGTTGGAAATCGGTTGAATGAACTGACGCGAATACTGGGTGATTGCCGAAATGTCACCGACGGTGATCGGAACGATGCCGGTGATCATGAACAGTCCGCCAACGAGAATCAACACAACGTAAATCAGGTTGTTGATGAAGTTGATCACGGGCATGATCAGACCGGCAGTGACCTGGGCCTTGTATCCGGCGTTGCGGAGTTTGATGTTGGTTTCCTTGAACTCGGCAATGGTGTCGTCTTCCTGGCCGTAGAGCTTGATGACTTTCAGACCGGAGATGCTTTCTTCGATGATGCCGTTGAGATTGCCGAGTTGTTTCTGTTGGGTGACAAAGCCCTTGCGGGTGATTTTGCCGATTTTCGACGTGAACACCGCCATCAGCGGGACGAACAGGATGACAATCAGCGCCATCGCCCAGTTCATCACAAACATCATCACCAGTGATCCGACGAGCGAGATCGCCGAGGTGAACATCTGAACCAGGAACGAGGCGAGCACGTTGCTGATCAGATCGACGTCGTTGGTGATGCGTGACACGATGTCGCCGGCCTGGTTCTGGTCGTAGTATTTGACAGGGAGTGTCTGAAGTTTGTCGAAGGCGTCCTTGCGGATGCGGGCGACGGTTTCCTGACTGATCACGAGCGTCACGTAGCGACCGGCGAACCGGACGATCGAGTTGATGACCGCGACAATCAGCATGATGGCGCCGATGCGATAGGCACCGACGAAGTCGAAGGTCAAGATGAACTCGTCCAGCGCGTAGGCGAACAGCCACGGCAGAGCGAGGTTCAAGAGACTGGTTGCGATCATCGCAATCAGCACGAAAACGAAGTGTTTCTGATAGGCACCCAAGTACTTCCAGATGCGACGGATGGTGCCCGCTCGATCGCTGGCGTGGGAACCGATGTACATGCGGTGGGGTCCCCCACCGATGACCTTGTTCAGTTGTTTGGAATAGTCACGATTGCGCTCGTTGCGAGCTTTGATGGCCGCTTTGTCGAGGACGACCTTGGTGTGGTCGACGGCGGTTTCTTCCGGCTTTTCGGGGATGGTGGTTTTGTCGTCAGGCACTGGGAACACCTCCTCCAACTTGCGACAGCGCAATTTCCTGGTACACTTCGCTGTGCTTCATCAGATTCTCATGGGTGTCGAATCCATCGATTCGTCCTTTGTTGTTGAGGACAAGAATCTTGTCCATGTCTTTGATGGTGGAGATCTTCTGGCTGATGACGATTGTCGTCATCCGATGTGACAAACGTTCGATTTCGTTCAGAATGGCCTCTTCGCTTTTGGCGTCGACGGCGCTGGTGCTGTCGTCAAGGATGAGGATTTTGGGATCCCGAACAAACGCGCGTGCCAATGAAATGCGTTGTTTCTGACCACCGGACAGATTGGTACCTTTCTGTTGGATCTCATGATTGAACAGATCGTCGTAGGTGAGGATGAAATCGTCGGCCTGGGCCAGTTTGGTTGCTCGTTCGAGATCGTCAAACGACGCGTCGGGACGACCCATCATCAGATTCGTGCCGACACTGCCGCTGAAAATCGTGGCGGTTTGGGTCACGTAGCCGATTTGTGAACGCAGGGCTTTGATGTTGAGTTGTTTAACGTTGACGCCGTCAATGAGGACGTCGCCCTCGGTGGTGTCATACAGACGGGGAATCAATTGAATCAAGGACGATTTGCCGCTACCGGTCGAGCCGATGATGCCCACGCGTTGGCCGGCTTCGATGTCAAACGAAATGTCTTTGAGAACGCGGTTGCCGTCTTTTTCATAGGCGAAACTGACGTTGTTGAAGGTGATCGAGCCGGCGACATCGAACTGTTCGATGCAGTCGACGCAGTCCTGAAGATCGATCTCTTCTTCGAGCACTTCAACGATGCGGTTGGCGCTGGCGAGTGCGCGGGAGATGAAAATCATCACCATCGCAAACATCAAGAGACCGAATAAGATCTGCATGCTGTAGCTGTTGAATGCCATCAGCAAGCCGACATCGGGCAAAGCGACGCCACTGACGGTGGAAATCAACAAGCCCTGATCCATGAAATACGCACCCAGGAAGAGGATGCCGGCGATCGTCGCATTGAAGATCACCATGAAAATGGGTTCGCCGGCGAAACTGATCTTTTCGGCGGCAAGGTTGGTGTTCTTGAACAACTGGTTGGCAGTCTCGAAGCGTTCGTTTTCGTGATCGGTGGTGACAAACGATTTGATCACGCGCGGCGAGTTTGCTGTCTCGAGCGTAACGCGGTTGAGTCCGTCAATCGTCTTCTGCACTTTCATGTAGCGGGGAAAGGCGAGAATCATGATGACCACGATCGTGATGATCAACAGCGGCAACGAGATAAAGAAAATGTTGGAAAGAGACCGTGACGTGTCGATCGCCATGTACAGTCCAATCCCAAACATCAAGGGGGCGCGGACGATGATCCGCAGCAGCATCTGGAAGAATTGCTGGATGCGCTGGACATCGTTGGTCGCGGTGGTGATCAGGCGACTCGTTTTGAACTTGTCGATGTTGGTAAAACTGAGTGCCTGGATTTTTTCAAACAAATCGTCGCGCAGGTCGGCGGTGACATACATCGCGACCTTTTGCGAATTAAAGTTATTGACAATGCCCATTGCCAGTCCGATGAGCGCGACACCAATCATCAGTGCGCCGGTGCGAAGCAGCAAGGTGGTATCCATCGCCGGCAGCGCATCATCGATGATGACGACCATCAGGCGAATGACATAGAAGCCCGTCACCACCTGGATCACCATCGCCACCAGTGAGATGATGATGTTGGGCATGTAATGCCCGCCATACTTGATCAATTTCATTAAACTGCTCACGTTAGTCCCCCTTTGTCAGCAGACCGTGCTTGAGAATATCGAGGTGCCAGCGGAGCAGATCCTTGGCCTCGTCTTTGGTCATGTTGGTCATCAGCGATTTCTGAATGACGATGCGTTTGATATTTTGCAACAGTTCGTAGAGCTGGATCTTATCAAGATCGCTCTGATACCGGATGTTGGTCAGATCCATACGATTCATCACGCTCATGATGTACTCCCGTCGCTTGTTGTTGTGGTGTTCGAGATATTCGACGTTGGAGCCGATGCTTTTCAGTACGTTCATGATGAACTTGTGACGCTTGTCATTCATGTAGCCGTTGAGGTCGATTTCGAAAGTCAGTTCGGCATACTCAAAAATGTCACGCGTCAACTCGGCATGTTTTTTGCCTTCGTAGAAGATGTTTTCGAAGACGCCGTCGATGACGTAGTAGTACAGATCATCGAGATCTTCGAAGTACTGGTAGAAACTCCCACGTGGAATGTGAGCTTCCTTGATGATGTTGGAAACCCGCGCCTTGTGGAGTTCGTTGTCGGTGAATTCTTTGATTGCGGCGTTGAGAATCTTCTTCCGTTTCGGTTCGTCTAGATTATAGAATGTTTCTTTCGGCATGATGCGACCTCCTTATGACATCTTGTCACTATCATAATAAATGACATCTTGTCATATGTCAAACTTTTTGCAAAAAAAATAACCTCAACGAGGTTATTTTAATGTTCCGTCGGTCTTGTACACTTCAAACGTGAGGTCGTTTTCGCGGCAATACGAAATCGCATCAGCCTGGGTACGTTCACGTTTGCGGGCGCGGTCCGCGCCTTTTTTGATGACCTGCCATCCGCCATCGGGATGGGTACGGACTTCGTAGACGTCTTCGTCTGCTTTCTTGGTGGGAGCAGGTTTTTCCTCAGGCTCTTCCTCAGGTTCTTCCTCAGGTTCTTCCTCAGGTTCTTCCTCAGGTTCTTCCTCAGGCTCTTCTGCTACTACCGGAGCTTTTTCGGGTTCAAGCTCAACATGTTCCTCAGGCTCTTCCGCTGGTTCTTCTTCGGGAACCTCTTCCGGTTCAACGGGCGGAGTAGGAGGGACAACCGGTGCGACAGGATCAGCTACCGGTACGATCGGAGTTTCCTTGATTTCCTGTTTCTTCTCTTCTTGTTTTTTATCTTTCTTCTTTTTTCCAAAAAACCAAAACCACATATGTTTCACCCTTTCTTAAATCGTTATCTATATTTATTATAGACGAAATGGCATAAAAAAACAATCCAAGTCCGATGAAAACATTTTCCTGCGAGATTTTTAATGAACGGGTAGTATATCATTGTTTCAAATAAGGCAATGGTGGTACAATATAAGCGAGGTGATACAAATGGAACGAAGCAAAGTAGTCATCGTCGGAACCGGCTTTGTCGGCATGAGTTATGCATATGCCCTGGTTAACCAGGGGGCCGTTGAAGAACTGGTTCTGATCGACATCGATCATAAAAAAGCGGAAGGCGAAGCGATGGATCTCAATCACGGTCTCGCATTCGCACCGCGCAAGATGAACATCCGCGCCGGCGGTTACGAGGAATGCAGCGATGCCGGTCTCGTCGTCATCACGGCGGGTGTCAACCAGAAGGAAGGCGAAACGCGAATTCATCTGTTGGAACGCAACGCACACATCATCAAGAGCGTCGTCAAGAACATCATGGCGAGCGGATTCAAAGGAATTCTGTTGGTAGCGAGCAATCCCGTCGACATCCTCGCCTACGTCGCCTGGAAAGAATCCGGTCTCCCCAAATCGCGCGTCATCGGCAGCGGAACGTCACTCGACACCGCTCGGTTGCGATATGAAATCTCGAACAAGGTTCAAATCGATCCGCGCAACGTGCATGCCTACATTTTGGGCGAACACGGCGACAGTGAGTTTGTCGTCTGGTCCAACGCCAACATCGCCGCCAAGCCGATCATGGATGTAATCGCGACGATGGATGAAATCGAGTTCGAAGATCTTGAACGCATCTACCAGCGTGTTCGCGACGCCGCATATGAGATCATCAGTCGCAAACGCGCGACCTACTACGGCATCGGTATGGCACTCGTGCGAATCACCACGGCGATTTTCGAGAATGAGAACCGGATCATGCCCGTCAGCGTTCTCAACGATGGTGTCTTCCCCTGCGAACCGGACGTCTACATCGGACTGCCAGCCGTGCTCAACCGCGACGGTATCCACCACATCGTCAAGTTCATCCTCAGTGAGGAAGAAAACGAGAAACTACGCAAATCGGCATCGATCCTGCGTGAGAATCTCAACGCCATCGGTTACTGAATCCAATCAAAAACGGAACCTTCGACAGGTTCCGTTTTTTTCATTCAAATGGATAATTTAGTCCGATCCGTTGACGAATGTCATCCATCAGTTTCATCACAAGTCGCGATTCGGCGTGCGTCATGATCTCGTTTTCGAGCGCTCCCGATTGGATCGTTTCAACGAACGATGCGATCTCATATTCGAATCCGCCCGCCGTAAATGGAAACTCGGTGACGGCGTCGTCCTCATACAGACGATTGCCCCACCAGAAATGCGGAATCTCAACGTGACCATGCTGGAAGGTGGCGGTCAGGCTGTTCCACAAATCACGGTCGATCGCGCTGGCGAGTTGAACCGACGATCGGGCCGCGTTGGCCAGGGTGATGTCGATCGCGACATGGGCATCGACACCGGTATCGGTGAAGGATGCATCCACTGTCATCGAGGCGATCTTGTCCTTCGTCAGAAAGCGAAAGATGCTGAGGGGATAGATGCCGACATCCAGCAGACTGCCACCAGCGAGATTGGGATTGAGAATCCGGCCGGATGGATCGGCATTGATGGTCAACGGCATGCCGAGTTCGATGCGGAGTTCTTGCAGATCGCCATAGCGACCGCTCTGCATGGTTTCGTCCAGATGTCGGAAAACCGGCAGGAACCGGGTCCACATCGCCTCCATCAAGACCACCTTTTGCTCGTTGGCGACATCGATCATCGCATCGAGTTCACGAGTGTTCACGGCAATCGGCTTTTCACAAAGCACGTGTTTGCCGTGCCGCATGAACAGGATGCTTTGATCATGATGGAAGTTGTGCGGTGTTGCGATGTACACCGCGTCCACCACGTCCGATGCGGCCATGTCGTCGTAACTGCCGAACGCGTGTTCGATGCCGAACTCCTGGGCGAATTCCCGGGCACGATCCAGCGATCGGGAGGCCACCGCGGTGATGGTCGCGTTGTCCACGACGCGAATGTCGGTGGCGAACTTGCGGGCAATACGACCCGCGCCGACAATGCCAAAACGGAGCATCAGTAGGGGACGTTGTCGAATTCCGTAAACATCTTTTTGCCGCGGTTGAGACCGCGGATGCGCTCCATGTCGGTGTCGTCAAGGGCGAAGTCGAAGATGTCGAAATTCGCTTCGATGCGTGATTTGTTCGTGCTTTTGGGGAGGGCGACGATACCCCGCTGATACAGCCAGCGAAGCGTGACCTGTGGAACCGTCTTGCCGTATTTGGCGGCAATCTCCTGGAGATCCTCCTTCTCCAGCAAGTCATTGACGCGCCAGCTCATGAACGGCGCATAGGCCTCAATCAGAATGCCGTGTTCCTGACAATATGCCTGTAGAAACTCGTTTTGCAGTTCGACATGGGTTTCAATCTGGTTCGCCATCGGTTTGATGCGGGCATGCTCGAGCAGATGCATTAGGTGATGCACATTGTGATTGCTGACGCCGATCGCTTTGAGCAGACCTTCGTCATAGGCTTCTTCCATCGCCTGCCACGATGCGCGTTGTTTATCGTAGCCTTTGAACCAGTGAATCAGATACAGATCAATGTAGTCGAGACCGAGTTTGTCCAGCGATGTGCGAATCGCTTGTTTCGCCGATTCGTACCCTTGATCGCTGTTCCACAGTTTCGTTGTGACAAACAGGTCCTCACGCGGTACGCCACTGTCCTTGATCGCTCTTCCGACGGCCTCTTCGTTGCCATAGATCATCGCCGTATCGATGTGACGATATCCCGTCTTGAGCGCATGGAGGACGGCCTCGTAAGCATCTTCTGCTTTGCTTTTCCAGGTTCCCAGCGCAATCGCCGGGATCGTGTTGCCGTTGTTCAATTGGAATGTTTTCATGTTCTCACCTCATATTTCATTATAAATAAGCCTGCGGCCAAGCGCAATGAATAGGCATTAAAGAAAACAAGAGGGCGAACCCTCTTGTCAGAATCGAATGCAGTGTTTGCCTTCGGCTTTGGCCTGGTACAACAGCTTGTCAGCCTCGTCGAAGAAATCCGAAAACCGTCGTCGCCGATCGCTGATGGCGATTTCCGCGACACCGGCGCTGAAGCCGATGCGAATGCCTTTTTCAAATCGTCGGGCGGAGACCTCGTCAAGAAGATCCCCCAGGAAAGCGACGATGTCATCGCGTGGCACATCACGGAAAAACAGTGCGAACTCATCGCCACCGACGCGATAGAATCGCACCTGGTTGCTGATGTGTTCTTGAAACAGTTCGGCAATGTCTTGCAGCACTTCATCGCCATAGGCATGTCCGTATAAGTCATTGGCCGGTTTGAAGTCGTCGAGATCGATCATCGCAATATGGGCAATGTGGCCGTCCTTGACTTCAGGAAGAATCACCTCGGTGTAGTCCTTGATCATGCCGCGACGATTGGGCAGGCCGGTAAGTTCGTCCTTGAGCGACAACGCCTCCAGTTTCCGTTCGGTCTGGATTTTGTCGGTGACATCGGCGATCAAATACAAATCAGCCGGTTCGTTGTCGTATTCAATCTCTTCGGTGATGAATTTCACGAAGTAGTCGTCAGTGGCCCCATAGAGGATGTAATACCCGTCCTCTTCCACGAGGATCTGATCAAAATTGAGAATTTGATGGTCGCTGCGTTGCCCGTAGATGATCTCCGTTCCCTGCTTGTTGGTGAAAATGATCTGACCTTGCCGGTTGGTGATCATGATGATTTCCGATGTCAAATCGGCGAACCGGCGATAGAGTTTTTCTTCTTCGGCCAGCATTCGTTGTGACAGTTCCACATTGTTCCGAACAAAGATGAAAATGAATACGCTCAGGGTCAAGATGATGACATACGCTGGCAATTTGACAAGAAACACCGAACGATAGTTGTCCTGTATGTATTGATTGAAGATGGCCTGATACAGATCGCGGTCCGCGGATGCCCCGACAATCAAGTCCCAGTCCTCAAGATAAGTCACATAGGCGATTTTCTCTTTGATCACGCCGTTGACATAGTTGCTGTAGAAATCATAGGTCATCAAACCTTCGCTCTCTTCCTCGATGAAATCGAGAATCAGCTGCAGCGTATCGGCCCAAAGTGGGTACGTCTGATTGGCTGGTGTCAATCCGACTGCATCGCTGTTCTGATGATAGAGGATTTCGCCTGCTCCACTCAAGACGTATACCGAGTTTTCGGCATCGCGATAGCGATCGCTGAGGGACGCGATCGCCGCATCTTTTTGTTTTTGGGTGAACGCATCCAGCGCGACATGACTCAACAAAATCAAATCGGTATCCACGATCTGTCGGGCGTAGATGATGGTTTGGATGAACGTCTCACCGCTTTCTGTGAACATCGAAACAACGGTTTCTCCGTTCGCGCTCTCCTGAACCCCATCCAACACCAGTTCCACATACGGACGATCCAGATCGTCTCTTGCGGTGGAACGGTCGAGATTCGTCAGTTCATCGGTTTGACCGTTGTATCGTTCCATGCCACTGGTGTCATACACGAAGTAGATGTGATCTTCATCGGCATTGTTGTAGAGTTGCGTCATGGCGACGATGCGGGATTCGATTTCATTGGCGGTCATCCCTTCGTTAAGCTCCAGAAAGGATTCGACGGCAAAAATCAATGGGGTGATGTTCGCTTCGGCATGCACGACGGCGTCATCGTGAAGCGTATCGACAATCGATTGGAAATCGGCGTCAACGCTGTCAACCAGCATACGCACATCCGATTCGACGTCACGCTGAATTTCTTGTTCCATCGCCTGGATTTCATTGTCGAAAATGATCACCTCGCGGATGACATCCTGGGCGATCAGGGCGATGATGAATGCAAGCGACAACAGCACGATGATACGCCATCGCTTGCCAAGATTGGTTTTCAGGTCGGACACAACGTCACCCCCTAGGTTCGTACTATCGCTATTATACCATCATCAGGCGAAATAAAAAAGGTGCAATTATGCACCTTCTTCACTTTGATCCTGGTATTGCAGGCGATACAGGTCGTAATAATGACCGCGCTGCTTGAGCAGTTCCTGATGATTGCCCTGTTCGATGATGCGTCCTTTGCTGAGCACGATGATGTTGTCCACGTGCTGAATCGTGCTGAGACGATGGGCGACGATCATCATCGTGCCGATCGACATCATTTTATAGAGCGAGTCCTGAATCAGTTGTTCGGTCTCGGTATCGATGTTGCTGGTGGCTTCATCGAGAATCATCACGCGCGGTTTGTGAACGATCGTGCGGGCGAAACTGAGCAGCTGGCGTTGTCCGCTCGAGAAGTTGTTGCCGCGCTCGCGCACGCGCTCATCGTAGGTGTTCTCAAGTTTGTCGATGAAGTAGTTGGCGTTGACGTAATGACACGCTTGCCGCATTTCCTCATCGGTGATCGATTCGTCGCGCAGCGTGATGTTGGAGCGGATCGTACCGCTGAACATGAACACGTCTTGAAGCATCTGGCCGATGAACTTGCGGAGGGACGAAATCTTGATTGTCTTGATGTCGATGCCATCCAACAGAATCTGGCCTTTCTGGATGTCGTAGTACCGGGTAATGAGACTCAGGATGGTGGTTTTTCCAGCGCCCGTGGCGCCTACGAATGCGACGCTCTCCATGGCGTTGACCTTGAACGATACGTCGCGTAGAACCCACTCGTCTTTGACGTATTTGAACCAGACGTTCTTGAACTCGATTTCACCCTTGATGTCTTCAAGTTCGATGGCGTCAGGCTGATCGACGACCTCCGCTTTGGTGTCGAGGATGCCGAAGATGCGCTCACTGGCGGCAAAGGCGCTTTGTATCGTGTTGAATTGCTGCGCCAGTTGCTGAATCGGCTGGAAGAAATCGCCGGCATAGCGATGGAAGGTGACGAGGATACCGATCCGGATCGCTCCATCGAGCACCGATTCGCTACCAAAATAGAACACGATGATGACGGCGATCATGTACAACATGTACATCGTTGGTCGGAACACACCGAAGATCGTGATCTGACGATAGTACGACTTCTTGAGCGTCTCGTTGCGTTCGTTGAACTGGTTGAACTTGATTTGTTCCTTGTTGAAAATCTGAATGATCTTCATGCCCGACAGATGCTCGGCGAGAAATGCGTTGACGCTGGACAGATTGGCACGGACCTTGCGATAGGCCTTCCGCGACAGCGTCCGAAACAGAAAGGCGAACAGGAAGATGAACGGGATCACAATCAGCACGTACAAGGTCAGGCGCGCATTGAGCACGAACATTGCGATGAGAATCCCGAAGATCTTCATCACATTGAAGAACACGCTGATGATGACGCTTGTATACATTTCGTTGAGGGTGTTGGTATCGTTGGTGACGCGGGTCACCAGCGCGCCAGCCGGCTTGCTGTTGAGATACGCCAGATCATGCGTCTGCAGATGCTGGTAAATATCGGCTCGGATGTCGTAAATGATGCCTTGCCCGATCGTGTTGAGAAGGATCGTCTGGGCAAAATTGAAGGCATTGGACAACAGAATGATGACCACCAGGATGCTGAGCAGTCGCGTCAGTTCGGCGGGATCGAAATCGTAGATGATGACATCGACCGACTGTCCCAGCAGGATCGGTTCGTAAATGCTCAGGGTGACGGTCACGATCATGATCGCGAAGACGATCAGGAACGGTTTGATAAACGGTTTGGCATAATGCAACAGACGACGAACGATTTCGCCATCCTTCATCGTGTGCAGACGATTGTTGTCGATGCTGCGTTCCATTCTCGGAGGCATTATTCCTGCACCTCCATTTCGTCTTCCAGTCGTTGCCGTTCCACCATGTCGCGGTAGAACTCGCAACGCTCGTACAGTTCGTCGTGACTACCGACATCCAACACTTCGCCGTTGTCAACGATGATGATTTTGTCGGCGCTCTTGATGGTCGTGATGCGGTGTGCGATGAGGAGGGTCGTCTTGCCTTTGCGAACTTGTTTGAGATTCTTCAGAATCGTCACTTCCGTTGACGTGTCAACGGCGCTGACGCTGTCGTCGAGGATCATGATCGGGCTGTTCTTGATCAATGCCCGGGCGATTGCCACGCGCTGCCGTTGTCCACCCGACAATGTCACGCCACGCTCACCGATGACGGTGTCGTAGCCGTCGCTGAACTCGACGATGTTGTCGTGGACGGCTGACAATGTCGCTGCCTGTTCGACATCTCGATGGAGCGTCGGATTCTTGCTGAACGACAACGAGATGTTGTTGCGGATGGAATCGGAGAACAGGAATCCGTCCTGTGGCACATACCCGATGCTGTCGCGCACCGTTACCAGCGGTAGTTTCATGATGTCATGGCCATCGAGGAAAATGGATCCTTCTTCGACATTGTAGATCCGCAGCAGCAAGTCGACGATGCTGGTTTTGCCACTGCCGGTGCGACCGAGGATGCCGACTGTTTCACCGGCTTTGATGTGGAAATTGATGTCTTTGAGAACATCGGTTTTGCCATCCGGATAGCGGAACGTCATATGGCGGAATTCGATGTCGCCATGCAGTGTATCGATGTCGAGCACGTCATCGGCGTCCTTGACGTCGATCGGCTCGTCGAGAATCGTTTCGATGCGCTGAAGCGATGCCTTACCGCGACTGCGCATGTTGATGATGCGACCGATGGCCATCATCGGCCAGATCAACAGATTGAAGGTATAGAAGAACTCAACCAGACGTCCCGGCGTCAGACGTGAGGCGGCCCCGAGTTCATTGGTGATATAGACCAGGTAGCCACCATATCCGAGAATGATGACGAATATGAGGCTGATGAATGTCCGGACGAACGTATCGAGCATCGCCTGCATGCGGACAAACTCGATGTTCTTCTGTTTGGCATTGGCGTTCACACTCAAGAACTGCCGCATGTCCAGCATCTCTTTGACGAACGCCTTGATGACGCGGATGCCGCTGAGCGATTCATTGGTATAATCGCTGAGGTCTTCGAATGCCTTTTGCGCTTCTTTGAATTTGGAACGCATCTTGCGACCGATGTGACTGCCGACGATGGCGATGACAAACATCGGGACGGCGGTGAAGAGTGTCAATGTCGCATCAATCAGATACATCCGATAGATCGCCAAGCCTCCCATGAACAACGCATCGACGACCATGACCATGCCAAAGCCAACCGTGCGTCGCACCGTTTCGATGTCGTTGGTGAAATAAGCCATCAGTCCGCCGACCTTGTGTTCGCTGTAGAACTCATTGGACAATTTCTCCGCATGAGCGAACATGTCATTGCGAAGGCCATAATCAAATCGACGCGATGCACCAAGGATGCTCATTCGCCAAATGAACCGACCGGCCATGATGATCAACACGTAGATCGCCATCGTCATGAGGATGGAAATGATGCCATCCATGTCGATGGTTAGATTCTCCAAGCCGTCGACAATTTGTCCGATCAGGCCGGGAATCAGCAACTGGAGGTAATCGATCAGCGCGATGGTAACAACACCGATCAGGAACCAGTACCAGTTCTGGATGTAGTATTTCTTGATGGATTTACCGTATATCATGAGGGATCCTCTCCAAACTTGCGAAACAGTTTCACCAGATGTTTCAATTCTTTTTTGGACAATCTGTCGTACATCTTTTGCACGGCGCGTTGACTTTCCAAGACATTGGTGGTGGCCAATGTTTCGCCCATTTCAGTGAGTGATATATACCAGACACGTTTGTCGTCCTCGCATTTGCGTTTGCGAATGAAGCCATTGTCCAAAAAGGTATTGATGACCTCGGTGACGGTTGGTTTCGACAAGTCGAAGTGCTCGGCGAGTTCGGTCAACGTCGTTTCGCCTCGACGATGAATCTCTTTGAGATACTTGAATCGACTACCCTTGATGCGATCGAAATGAATCTCATCGTAGACTTCATTGCATGCCTGTGCATACATCTTCAAGAACGTGTTGAAGGCATTGCGTACGTCTTCTCGCTCCATCGGAACGTCCTCCTTTAATTCGTGCTGTTAGGTGAAACCTAATTATCTTGTTAGGTATTACCTAATTATTATAAACGGTTGGTTTCGTCAAGTCAATAAAAAAGCTGACAAGCTGTCAGCTTTTTCGTTGTTTGATGACGACGAATGCGGTGAATCCAATCAAACCAGAATAGGTAAGTGCATTGCGAATAAGTTTCACACGATCCATCTCGACGGGGGATGATTCGGGTACTTTGATGATGAACTCGCGATCGTAGGTCGTACCATCGCTGGCGACAAAACGAAGTTGATACTCATAGACACCAGGTTGATCCTCATGACCGGTATACTCGTCGCGCAATGTCATGATGTCGTAATCATCTACAGGCAGATCGGCATTGTTCATTAAGAGATTGAGCGCGTCCATCGGACTGAACGAAGCATCCGGTGTTACCGTGATCAGGAAGTTGTCCACGTAGATCGAGGGCGCTTGATCGTCCACAAGTGTGATGTCGATGCGGTGGGTTGCGACATTTCCGGAGTCGTCCTGCAGTTCATATTCGACGTAGAAGTCCCCCACTGTTTCGCTGCGATTGCCGTACGTATTCGCCACAATCACAAGATCGTTGATGTCCAGCAGGTCATGATTATCCGCAACAATAAGCTCGTCCAAAAGCTCGGACATAGTTGGTGCCGTCGTGTACGACGTCGAGATCGTGTCCGTCCCCGTGATCGTCGGAGCGATGTCATCGACGATGGTGATGTTCAGTACGAACAACGCCGTATTGAAACTCGCATCGGTGTAGGACACTTCCACCACGTAGGTGCCGGTTGACAACTCGTTCGACGTATATTGATCAGCGATCACACTGCGTTCCAGCGATGCCGCGGAATCATAATTGTCCTGGATCACCAATTGATCGAGAATCATCGTCAAATCCTGTGGATTACTCAGCACGATGGTGATGTTCGAATCACTTTCAAGCGTTGGTGCCAGCAAATCAACGACGTTGATGTCGATCGTCTTCGATGTCGTGTTGCCGGAAGCGTCCGTTGCGGCGAGTTCCACCGCATAACTACCCAGCATGGTCATGTTGGCGGTATAGGCATCGCTCACCACCGTGATCGGCAACGCACCGTCATGACCATCGGTGGCCGCATAATGAGCCGCGATCAACGCTTCAATGGTCATCTGATCGTCCACTGGGGTGGTGATGGTCGTCGGTCCGATGATGTCGGGTGCCAACTCGTCCTTGACGAGAATCGTCAGTCCAAACGAAGACGTGTTGCCACTGCTGTCCGACGCTTCCAGTGTGACGTCGTATTCCCCGGCGGTGTTCATGTTCGCCGAGTATTCATCGTGGGTTACGACGATCTGGTCGGTCAGATCGCCATCGATGTCATCGTAGACGTAGATGTGGTCGGCGATGATCTGGCTGAGTGGATACGATTCATAATAGGCTTTCACAAACGCTGCATTTCCGGAAAACTCCGGACTTGTGACGTCCGTGTATGGAGCAACGTACGGTTCATATGCGGTTCGCACGGTACCTTCTTCCAGCTGGAACTGATCGTACCCGTAATAGAAAATGTACTGATCGAGATTGAATCCGGTAATCTGAATCTCGAGATACTGTTCGTTCCCATCGGATGTGAACTGACAGGTCGTGAACTCACTTGTCACGCTACAAGCCGGCAACATCGCCGCTTCGCCGTTCAGATAGGACGTTGTGGACGACACGATTTCCACCGTGACATCATCGATCAATGCATCCCCTGGAAAGCTCAACACATAGTCCGTGTTCGGCTTGATCAGAATCGGATCGGACAGTGACACGCGACCATCGGCAAAAAACATGTTCTCGGGATCCAGATAATTCTTTCCGCCTGGCAGCGAAAACGGGAATGTCGCTGCGGACAGGCTCGTCAAACCAAACAACACCAACAGTGCCATCATCAGAAACAGTTTCTTCATGAATTATCACCTCAACCGTATGATACGAATGAGGCTCCATTTGTTCCCCAAAAAAATAAGGAAAACAATCAGAGTTGTTTTCCAAACCGCACAATTGTTTTCAAAACACCATAAGTCAGTAGTGCCACCCAGTCTTCTTTGACCTGTTCAAACACGTCTTCGTACTGGTACCATTGCCATGTCGGTTGGGGAAGACCGTTCGCCAGCAACGTTTGATGATAGGCGATGTTATCGCGCAAAGCGTCGGCATGTTCGCGCAGGAACTCCGGTGCGATCTCGGCCACCTTGTATGGCTCCAAGACATATCCTTCCCATTCGTCCGTACGTACGGCAACGAGGGAATCCACCAGTTCACCGAGTCGCTTGCGGATGCTGTGTTGCACCACCTCATCAACGCGCGTGTAGAAACGCAGCATGCTGAGCAAGCTGTGCATCGAGATCGTTTCCAGCGGCGCTTCGTTGATGTGCGAAACCACTTTGTCGAGCAACGGTTGCAGATCGAGTTCGCGCAGATGGCGCCGATGTTGCGCCAGGAAACCGGCCACTTCCGGATTGGGATTGCCGTAGGTGAATCCGTCGATGTCAGCGTAGTTCCACCAAACGGCGTGCGGGTGATCGTCCACCTCGGGTGGGACGATGTCCCAGCTTAATGTGTCCTTGTCGTAGGTTGCTTCAAAATATGCGACGATACGCTGAATCATGTTGGTTTTCCGCGGGGACGAAACCACGTCCTCCAGCAAATTCACGGCGACATTAGTGGCGGCGACGCTGGAGGCGGGCATCTGAATGTCCGGCTCGAGCCCGTGGCCAAAACCACCATCGTCGTTCTGATACGCTTCCAGTGCCGCCAGGATGGCATCGTCATGGGGCGATTCAAGATGACGAAGCAATGCTGCGCCGAGTGTCTTGTTCGATTCCGGTAACCAGTCGATGTACTTGTTGATGTCCATCTACTTCTCTTCCAACAGGAACGAGAAATGAAGAATCGCACCCGGCTTGGTGTAATCCTGTTCTTCGAGATAATCCTCAAAATCGAACGCCATGTGAACGGCGATGTCCTGATCGCGAAGATAGTTGTAGACCCGTTGGATGCCGTCACGGATGTGATCGAACTCGATCGGGAAACTGATGTAATTGCCGGCCGGCAGCTTTTTGGACACGAACCCGTCGCGGTGAATCAAGCGTTCCGTCTGAACCAGCGCGAAATAGTCGAACGACCTGGTTTCCATGAAATCCGGCGGATAGCATTCGAGCCCGATGCATTTGGTGGTGATCGGGGCGTCCGCGATCAATTTCATGTCTTCCGTAAGGAACGTGTCCCACAGCGTCTGAATCGAAGCGAGCGAGTCGAAGTCGACGCCTCCTTCGACCTCGACACCGATGAAGTACCGTTCCTCGTAATGTTTGATGATGTGTTTCATGTTATCACCTCTATCTTTATTATATACCAGATCGACGGACAAAAAAAGCACCCGTTTGCACGGATGCTGTGATTGTTTTACAAATCGATCGCTACTGGTGATCCATCAACGCTGCAAACGAGTGAACATCCTCCCCATGCCAGCACTCACGCGCCGTTGAACGATGGTCTGTTTTCCAGTTGCAGCAGATTGAGCTCACCGCTCTGGGCGAGTTCGATGAACAGATCGACCAGCATCGGATCGAACTGCGATCCGGCATTCTTCTTGAGTTCGAAAATCGCCTGTTCGAGCGACAACCCCTTGCGATACGGTCGATCCGTCGTCATCGCGTCGAACGCGTCGGCGATGCAGATGACGCGCCCGAGCACGGGGATGTTCTCGCCCTTGATGCCGCGCGGGTAGCCTTTGCCGTCGTAGCGCTCGTGATGGCTGATGACAATCGGAACGGTGTCGATCAGATTGGGGATGTGCTTGATGATGTTGATCGACTGGGTGACGTGACTCTTCATGATCTCGTACTCTTCCTGACTGAGGAAACCCGGTTTGGACAGGACGCTTTCGGGGATCCCCACCTTGCCAATGTCGTGCAACAAGCCGGCGTTGCGGACGACTTCGATCTTGTCATCGCCGAACCCGGCCTTGCGGGCCAACGCTTCGGAGAGGAGCGCGACATTGTTGGAATGGCCGTAGGTGTAGTGATCCTTGGCGTCGATCGTCGCGGCGAGCGCATAGATGCTTGACACGAAGGCGTCGCGGATCTTGTCCTGAACGCCGGCGTCGACGTTCTTGTGTTCGCTGTTCTCCCGGTACATGACGGTCTTGTTGCGACCGCTTTGTTTGCCTTCCATGACGGCCTGATCGGCCTTGGTGATGAGTTCTTCGAGGGTATTGCCGTTGACGTCGTAGTTGGCGATGCCGACACTCACCGTCAAGAATTCACGAATGTCGTCCGACAGTAAAAACTCGCGCTCGACGGCGATGCGGATCTGATCGGCCTTGACGAAGACCTCTTCCGGTTTCAGATGGGGATAGAGAACCACGAACTCCTCGCCGCCGTAGCGAACAAGCATTTCGTTGTCGGTGGTTGCACCGGCGATGATCTCGCTGATCCGCTTGAGCGCAAGATCGCCGCTGGCGTGACCGTAGAGATCGTTGTAGATCTTGAACTGATCGATGTCGATGATCGCCAGTCCGAACCGCCGGTACCGCTGTTCCTGGATCCATTGATTGGCGGTTTCCTGAAAATGACGATGATTGTAGAACTTGGTCAGTTCGTCGGTGATCGATTGTTTTTGAATCATCTCGATCGTCTTGGCATTCTCAATGATCGCCGCTGCGTTGTTGATGATCGTCTGCAAGAATTCGGTCTCTTCCAGACTATAAGGCGTCTCGTCGTTTCGTTCGGAGATGATCACGAACCCGATCAGCCGTTCGTTGTAGCGGATCGGCGCGATGATTTCGGTGTTGAGCGCGCGAATTTGTTCCTTTTCACGATCCCACAACCCCTTGAACATGACGTGGTTGTCAATCTGCGTTTTCAGAAGCAGATTGTTGCCTTTGTCGAACCATGAAATGATCGGATGATGCAAACTGAAATGCAAATCGTCGCTCTGATCACGTGGTGTACTGGAACTTTGCAGATAGTATCGGTTGGTGTTTTTCAAGAGAATGTTGACTTCCTTGGCGGACAAGGCGTCTTGGACCGCCGATGCCAAAGACGTCGTGATGTGATCCAGTTCGAGCGAGGAATTGATCAAGTCGCTGAACTGTTTCAAGACGATCTGGCGATCGGCCGTACGCCGATAGAAGACATGCTGGGTGAACCGCTGGACGATGATGCGGAGCGGTTCGATGAGGAAGAACAATGGCGCCATGATCAGAACGGTCGTGGTCATGTCGGTGATGCCGAAGCGATAGCGGATGATCGTGAACGAGCTGATGATCACCGCGGCATAAATGGCAAACATCAGGATGTTGTAGACGGTCACCGAGAGTCCGCGCTTGACGACGAGGTTGATCTCAAGGAACTTGTTGCGATAGATACTGTAGGTGATGAGCAACGCATTGAACGCATTGAACAGAATGTCGATGCCGTACTGGCCGATGGTTGGGCTCAGGTTGAGTGCCCCGCCGATTACCACGAGCGACAGTCCGATGATGACGAGACCGACCTTGCGGACCGCGACTTCCCGGTCGTAGGTTTTTTTGATCATGATCGCAAGCGCGGCGATCGAATAGCCGGATCCGATGACGGCGAACAGATAGGCGCCGATACCGAGTTCGTATTCGAACACGCCATTGACATACGACGCATCGCGGACGAAGTTGTTGGTGAAGGTGAATACCATCATGACGACGAACACGACATAGCCGAAGCGAACGATGCCGCGGCGGTCGTAGTCGTCGGTCAGGACGTAGGAAAATCGCAGCAACAAGACCGGCACGCTGACGAACCCGATCTGGAGGATCTTGTTCCAGAACAAGGTTGACGGCGGCACGTCGGTCTTCATCAAAAAGGAGCCGATCGACCAGATCATCATCGCCACGACATAGAAACTGAAGGCGCGGGACAAACGGGTGCGGTTCGACGTCAGGATGATCACCAGAATGATGCTGTACAGGGCAAAGGCGATCAGTGGGATGATGTTGTACTGCGTGAGAACGATCATGGTGACACCTCCGAAGGGGCGGTTGTCTATGCTTGGAGTTGATGGAGGTCTTCTTGGGATGGATTGATGCGACTGATTCGGTTGTTGTGGGCCTGTTCAAATCGCGCGAACGATCCGCTTGCTACTTCCGTCAGGAGCAACGGATCGTAGCCGAGCATGAGGTTGACGTCGCGATAGTCGCTGTCGATCGTCATCAGCTCCTGATTGATGCGCTCGCGAATCGTCTGGTGGTCGTGCTGCTCGGGGTTTTCCACGTAGACGTGAATGTACGTGCGGTCTTCCCCGAACTCTTTGCAGGCGGTCCATTCGGCGATGCCGAGTTCCGACAGTTTGATGGCATCGCCCATGATTTGCTTGGTGATGCGGGTGAACCCCGCCAGATCGATGATGTTGTTGACCCGATCGAGATACTTGACCTGCGGCAAGGCGATCTGGTCGGTTTCGTTGGCAAGTCCGATGCAGCGCAACACATCGCCGATGCGATATCGTACGAACGCCCCACCGCGAAGTTTCGTGATGACGAGTTCGTACACTTCCCCGGGACGGATGTCGCTGAGAAGGACCGTTTTCGGCTGATAACCCGCTTGTTCCTGTTCCCGCTTCATTTCGTCTTCGGGAATGAACTCCAGGAAGTTGACATCGGGAAAGAACGTCAGGCCGTTGCGACTCCATGTTTCGGTCGCAACACCGGCACTCTCGGTGCCACCGAAGATTTCCAGCGGTGTCGTTCCGAAGAGATGTTCGATCTGCGATTTGTAGGTATCGGAATCGGTGCCGCCACACACGATGCCCTTGAATTCAAACAGATCCTTGGGCAGGAGGGGTTGATGTTTGATGCGTTTTTTCCACCAGGCCTTGATCATTTTCCAGGCCTGTTTCGGATTGCTGGGAACGACCAGCGTGCGCGAGGATGTCGTACCGTTGGTAAACGATTCGCCGATCTTCACCAATACGCTGGATACGCCATAGAACAAGTCCGCACCTTTTTTGATCGCCAGCTTGAAGCCGACGATGTTGCGTTCCTTGAAACTGAGTTCTTCCGCTTGTCTGGTGCTCGGCAGGTACTCGAAATCCACCTCGTGTTTGAGGATGTAGGGGGCGTAGCCGGTCAGGTAGGGCCGGGGGGCCATGCCGTAGAGAAACTTGTCGTAGTTGCGCAGGGTGAAGTGTCCGCGACCTTTCGATGTGGACAGAATCAAGCTGGCCATGAACATCTTCGTGTTTTCCTCCACCATCGACTTCGAATACGGCGCGAGTTTGATCGGTTGCGCTCCGCCACGCCAGGTTGTCTGCACCCAGTGCAACGGTTCGCTGGGAAGATCCTCGCTGCGCTGATTTAGAAGTGTGTCAGCATAGTCGTCGTAGGTGGTGAGCGGAACGTGACGACGGAAATCATCGACGGTGCGGATTCGCGCACCACCAAGTAATTTCTGGCCGAGTCGGCATTGTTTCAGAAGTTCGATTTGTTCTAATAAAAGCCTATTTTGGATGTCCATGAATTCATCGATTGACAAATCCAGAAATCCCAAATAAGCTTTCCATATTCGCTCGTATTCCTGATCGCGTAGCATGTCTCGAAGTGTTTTCATTCTTTCCTCCAGCTGTATGATTCGATGAAGCGTCGGATGCTTGTCAGGTTGGGGATGATCATCGGGGTCGTCCGGCGGTACTGTTCGTAATCCTGAAACAGTTTCACCAAGATCAATTCTTCCTGGATCATGATGTAGACGGTATTGACGAAGGTCCACACGAAGGCGGTGATGAGCAGATACTCGTTGGCGAAGTAGAGCGAGGCGAAGAAATACGCCAGGAACAGCCAGATCACGCCTGGATGGCGCACCAGTGAGTACGTGCCGCTTGTCACGAGGCTGGACTCGGAGAAGCGCCGGTAGGTTGACAGCCCGACTTCAACGAACACCGAATAAATCAGCAATCCCGTGAACAGGATCGCCAGAAGCAAGCCGGTGATCCGCAGCGGCAACGACACGGTCATCGTACTCGGATAGCGGACGATCAGAATCGTGCTCAAAACGATCAACATCAGCCCAAGTGAAATCGCGACGTATTTCCACGTCACCATTTTGTTGAGGCTGAACAGATCGAACAGCAGGAATCCGAGAAACCCGAATATGCCAAGTACCGTGAATAACATACCATCACCTCTTACGGGAATAGTTATATATTATATACAAGAAAAGCAAAAGAAAAGGTCATATATGACCCATTGTGTTAGTATGAGAATGTGCGGCCATGATTCAAGAGCTCATTTACGTCTATTTTAAGCCGTTAATAAGAATTTCAAAAAAACCCCGGATTGCGGTTGTAGTGTAAACGCTATCATGTTATAATGTAGTCGTGATTTTTACCGCAACCACGAGGAGGTCATCCATATGCACCGCATTCTAGCGATCAACCCCGGCAGCACGTCGACCAAGATCGCCATCTACGAAGACGAGCAACTCACGTACAAAAAAAGCATCAAGCACAGCACCGAAACAATCCAACAGTTCGATCGCGTTTACGACCAGTTCTCCTTCCGTAAACAAGCGATTCTAGATACCCTGAACGAAGCCGAAATCACCATTGATTCCTTCGATGCGATCGTCGGCCGCGGCGGCATGCTGAAGCCCATCGAAGGCGGCACCTACAATGTCAGCCAGGCGATGATCGACTACATGAAAGCCGCTCCTCGCGGCGAGCACGCCAGCAACCTCGGTTGCGTCATCGCCAAAGACCTTGCCGATCCGCTCGGCATTCCCGCATTCATCGTCGATCCAGTCGCGGTCGACGAGATGGAGGACATCGCCCGTTACACGGGCATGCCGGAAATCCGCCGCCAAAGTCTCTTTCACGCCCTGAACCAGAAAGCCGTGGCGCTCAAGGCCGCGCGCAAACTCGGTCGACCGTACACGGAGTTGCGCCTGATCATCGCCCATCTGGGTGGTGGGATCAGTGTCGGCGTGCATCACAATGGTCGCGTCATCGACGTCAACAACGCCCTCGACGGCGATGGACCGATGTCGCCAGAGCGCAGTGGCTCGGTACCGCTTGGCCCACTGTACAAGATGGCCTTCTCCGGCGAGTACACCTTGAAAGAAATTCAACGCAAGAATTATGGCAATGGCGGTCTTGTCGCCTACCTCGGCACCAACGACGGATACGAGATCGAACAGCGCATCAAAAATGGCGATCAGGAAGCCAAGTTCCTGACCCAGGTGATGTGTTACCAGATTGCCAAGGAAATCGGCAGCTGCGCCACCGTCCTGCACGGCGACGTGGATGCCATCGTCCTAACCGGCGGGCTCGCCTACGATGACTTCATCGTTGATGAGATCCGCTCCCGTGTTGCATTCATCGGTGATCTCCTGATCTTTCCCGGTGAAGATGAAATGGAGGCGCTCGCGCTCGGTGCGCTACGCGTCTTGAACAACGAAGAAACCGCCAAAGAATACCACTAAGGGGGACTTGCCATGATCACAACGATTGCCGATTTGGTCAAACGGGCGACCACACTGCCGACCAAGACGCTCGTCGTCGCCTGCGCGGCCGACGAGCACGTACTGGAAGCCGTTGAAGAAGCCCGCAAGAAAGACATCATCCGCCCCATTCTGATTGGGGACAAGGATGCCATTGCAACCATTCTTTCCAACCTGACGGACGATCTTGACAGCTATCAGATTCACCATCAGCCCGATGATGAACAAGCTTGCATCGATGCCGTCCGCCTGGTCCACGACCATGCCGACTACTTCCTGATGAAAGGGTTGGTCGGTACCAGTACGATTCTCCGTGCCGCGCTCGACAAGGAATACGGACTGCGCACCAAAAATCGCATCTCCCATGTATCGGTGATGGAAGTGCCGACTCATCCGAAACTGCTCTACATGAGCGACGGTGCGATGAACATCGCCCCTACGCTCGACGAAAAACGCCAGATCATCGAAAACAGCGTCAAAATCGCCCATGCGCTCGGAAACGACAATCCCCATGTCGGAATCATTGCCGCCGTTGAAAAGATCAACCCGAAAATGGATGCGACACTTGATGCCGAACAACTTGTGGCGATGAACAAGAATGGTACAATCACTGGCTGCACCGTTGGCGGACCGTTCGCCATCGACAACGCCATCAACAAGCAGGCGGCGCTGCACAAAGGCATCACCGATCCCATCGCCGGGGACGTCGACATCCTTGTCATGCCGCGCATCGAAGCCGGCAACGTCTTCTACAAGACGATGATGTTTCTCGCCAACGCGAAAAGCGCCAGCGTGATTGCTGGTGCGACACGTCCGATCGTGCTCACCAGCCGTGCCGATTCGATGGACAGCAAGTTCTATTCGATCGCCCTCGGCGCGCTCGTATTGGAGCTCCGCTGATGGCTACCTTAAGCCATCTTGATCCCAAACGGATCGGGACATCGTCACCGGTGTTGTTCAACCGCATTCGAACCACCATCGAAACCGCATTCTATCGCAATAACGTGACCCGTGTGACAACCCTCAGTCACGCCTATCAGCTGGCCAAGGACCACGCCGGGACAATCGTCACCGATCTGCCCATCTGCAATGCCCGAGAAATGGGCTTGCCGGCGGATGCGAAGGTGTTGATCTTCAACGACGGGACGATTACCGGACGCCAGGCCAAAGCCCGCAAGCTGATCAACATGAACAACATGGAAGACTACGCGAACAAACTGCGCGAAGCGCTCTTCCACAGTCGCACCAAACAAATGTACCATGCCACCGCCTACGTTGGTTTACACGAAGACTTCATGGTCAAGGCGCATCTGCTCGTTCCTGCCGGATACGAGAACACCCTGTATTCGTGGATGCTGAATTTTCAGCATCAGACGATTCAGTGGGAAGAGCGCTACAAGAAGTCGGTCGTGTTCGACGAGGGTGACATCTTCCTCTACTCAGACCCCGATTTCATGTTGGATGGTCACCCGGAAGGTCTCAGCCTGTTCGACCACAAACACAACGTCGGTGCCTTGTTTGGCCTCCGGTACTTCGGCGAACATAAAAAAGCGACGTTAACCATGGGATGGTCAGTCGCCTCGAGACATCATTACACGTCCTGTCATGGTGGTCAAAAACGATTCACCAGAGATGACGAATCAACCTACATCGCCGGTGTCTTCGGTCTCAGCGGCAGCGGCAAGTCAACGATCACCCACTCCCGTCACAGCGGTCGATATGACATCACCGTTTTGCACGATGATGCCTTCGTCATTTCCAATGAAGACGGCTCCAGCATTGCACTGGAACCTGCTTACTTCGACAAGGTTCAAGACTATCCGACAACCTGTGACGACAACAAATATCTCCTCACCATGCAGAATGTCGGTGCGACACGTGACGACAACAACCGAATCGTTCCCGTCACCGAGGATATCCGCAACGGCAATGGACGCGCGCTCAAGTCGATGTTCTGGACGCCGCATCGCGTCAACAAGTTCGACAACAAGGTCAATGCCATTTTCTGGATCATGAAAGACGAAACTCTGCCACCCCTTCTGAAGGTCAACTCATCGACCCTTGCGAGCACCCTTGGCGCCACCTTGGCGACAAAGCGGTCAAGCGCCGAGCACGGGGCCGTCACCAGCAAACTCGTGATCGAACCATATGCCAATCCGTTCCGACTGTATCCGCTGGTTCAGGATTACAAAAAGTTCAAGGATCTGTTCGAAACGCAGAACGTGGACTGCTACGTCATCAACACCGGCTTCTTCCTGGATTCGAACGTCACACCGAAAATCACGCTGGGACTGATTGAACAAATCGTCGATGGCGACATCGCCTTTCAATCCTTCGCCGGTCTTGCGGAACTGTCCTACACCGACATCCCCGGTTTCAACCCTGATTTCGACAATGCCGATTACATCCAGCTGTTCAAGGACCGGTTGCGCGCCCGCATCCACTTCCTCGATCATTTGTACAGTCACGACGCGCTTCCCAAAGAAGCCCGCGACAGTTTGCAGGCAATCATCGACAACCTATAAAAAAAGGTGCTTCAGGCACCTTTTTTCGTATATCGGATGAGTCCCGTTATAACCATTGCAGAGCCCAGCACGAGGAACATCGTGCCAATCGAGTAGGTGTCACTGATCCAACCCATGACAGGCGCCAGAATGATGATCAGCACCGACGACAGTTGTGACTCGATTGACAGTACGCTGGCGCGTTTCTCATCGATGGTCGCATCGCCGATTTTTTGGACCATGTAGGGTTTGCGCAAGTTGAGCGCGGCATAAAACATCACGAAGGATATCAAGATGATCGGGATCGAGGTGCTCCAAAGCCCAAGTGCAATGGCCATCGTCGCGGTCATCGTCCAGGTGAGGGCGAGCAACGTGCCCGATGACATGTAATCGCCAAGTCGATAAGCATGGCGGGTGACGAACACGCTCACCAACTGGGCCACGGCATAGGTCAGACCGATGATGATCTTGATGTTGTCATCGAGACTCCGGTCCGCCAGCAGCAACACCGTCAGCGTCGCCCCGTACAAGAGCGGTTGGATGTAATCTCGCATGCTTTTGAATATCGCTTGGAATCCCGCCGATTCGACCAGATACAGACGCAACCGCACGTGCTTGACGGCATACGCAAGCGCTCGTCCTGTTTCGCGCACAAACTCGACCAAAGAAAATCGACGATCGATCCGTTTGTTGAGGAACGACGGATAACTGGCGATCAACACCAGATCAAGAACGTATGGCACGATCGCAATCAGGAACAACAGCGACATGTCCGGCATCGACAGGATCAAGGCGATTCCAAACAGACTGGATACGACGCTGCCGACGTTGGAGTAACTGCGCGTATACCCATAGACTTGACGTTTCGGCAAGTCGATGGCTTCGTGATCGAGATACGCCATGATCATCGCTTTGTGCGTCCCCGAACGGAAGGCTTCGCCAAACCCGAAGAGCACCATCGGTACCACGAACCACGCAAAGGAATCGGCGAGTGCGAAACCGATGAAACTGGCGATGTAGAAGACAAAACTCGCGATCAGTTCGGTCTTCTTACCGAACCGGTCGGCGAACACGCCGGAGGGGATTTCGAAGATCCACACGATCGCTTCACGGATGGCGTAGAGGATCCCGATTTCGGTGAAAGTGAGCCCCGCAAAAATCATGTACAAAAGCAGATACGGTTCGAAGAACTTGAGATTCTTCAACAATCCGTACCAGCCGAATTTGCGCATCTGTGCGGTTTTGAGCGCGGCGTTGCTCATAGTTCACCTCCGGATGATGAGAAAAAAGAGTGACCGCGTCACTCTTTGGTTTTGTTCCATCCAACCAGGACATCCTTGAATGCGACCTGTGCCTTCAAGATGTGGACACCCGTCGCGAAATGGATGTCGAGTTTGTCCTGCTGGGTGCGCCATTGCGTGATGACGGCATTCTTAAGGTGTTTTTCAAGCTCCTTGGGATCGTGTTTGAGTTCCTGATCCGCCTCGTTCTTATCGTGCGTGTTTTGCAGAATGAGCTGCTCGATGACAAATTTGTGGAATACCAGGATCCCATCTTGCGCGATGATCGATTCGAACTTGGTGTTCTCAGGATGACCGTCCTTCACTTCGAACGCGTCGACCTTGAGTCCGAAGTTGTTGTGTTCGGGGTCGATGCACACGTCTTCGACGTTGGTATTGGTGAAGATGATCTGATCGAGATAGCCCGGAGTCAGCATCAGATAGTCTTCCTGATACTTTTCGTAGACCCGATCGAGTTCATTGACGACCTCGATGTCAACCAGTTTGATCTCATTGTTGACGATACGGATTTCCACGGGACGGATCATGTATTCCTTCTCGGGATCGAAGGTCTTGCCTTTGGCTTCGAGAATGTCGATGATCGAATCCACTTCTTCCCGCGTCAGTGACAATCCGAGTTTGATGGTATGACGTTTGCCTTTGATGATGACGCCATCGGCAGTCACTTTGAAATCCTTGATATCGTCGTAGTTGACGGCGACGAACTCGTTCTTGCCGATGCTCTGAATCAGATACTCGGGCGTGACGAAGATGGCATCGTATTTCGATGTCTTCCGAAACGCCAGCGGCATCAGCACAAGCACGACGAACAGAATCGCAAACAGCACGAAGGTCATGATGCCCCATCCGAAAATCAGATCCAACAAGTAAAAGACGGCAACAACCGCAAACGCGCCCAGGCCGATCGGGACCAACTTACTCGGTTCGTATTCGGTCTGAAACACAGCGAACTGGTCCAGTTGATAATCAAATTTCCGTTTCAAAAATGCACGCAGTTCTTCTATCATGACAATCACCTCACTATAATTGTATCATAACTTGTGCACAATACAATTCGAATTCGTTAATTTTATGTGCGTTTCGCACCACTTTAACGTGTAATTTTCAGAAACATTTGTTATAATGATGGCGAACGACAAATCCAGCACGAGGTGACCAACATGCCTTTTTTGAACCAACGTTCCGATGGCAAGAAAATGATCGACAAAGTCTTCAAGGCCGCAGTCCGCGCCCATGAGGCGAAGCTGCGCGATGGCGCCGAACACGTCGTCGATGCGACGCTCGGTACGCTCTTCGATGACACCGGCCAATTCATCGCATACGATTCGGTGTGGGACGAGTTTGATCAGATCGACCACATCACCAAGGCCCGTTACGCCGCAAGCATCCAAGGCAATCCGTCCTACCAGAACGCGGTCCGCCAATGGCTGTTCGCCGACGAAGCAATGCCCGCATCGATCATTGCCACACCCGGTGGCGCTGGAGCCGTTGCGGCAACGATCAAGAACGTTCTCGATCCGGGCAGCACCCTCGTCAAGCCCTCGCTTGGCTGGGGACCCTACAAGACGATGGCCATCGAAGCCGGCATGCAGCTTCGCGACTACAACATGTTCCAAGCCGATCACTTCGATCTCGATGACTTTTTCGCCGTTTGCACCGACGTGATGACACAAGAAGGCAAGGTTCTCGCGATTCTCAACGATCCCTGCCACAATCCGTCGGGCTACACCCTCGACACGTCAGAATGGGATGATCTGATTGACGGCATCAACGAACTCGCCGAACAAGGGCCCGTCGTGCTTCTGCACGACATCGCCTATGTCGATTACAACAACGATCCGCACTGGAAACGCAATCTGTTGCGGTATCGCGACTTGCATCCCAATGCCATGGTCGTCATCGCTTTTTCCCTGTCCAAGACCCTGACTGCCTACGGCATGCGCGTCGGCGCCGCCGTCGCCATCACCAGCGACGACAACGAGCGCCAGCGATTCACCGATGCGATGATCTACAGCGCCCGCAGCATCTGGTCGACCGTCAACAACGCGGCGATGGAACTATTCGCGCGGATCACCTCCGACGAACACCGGGAACGACGCTTTCTCGCCGAGAAACAAGCCCACATCGCCATGATACAACAACGCGCAGCGATCTTTGTCACGGAGGCCGAGCGGGTCGGTCTCGACCTCTACCCCTACCGGGAAGGATTCTTCGCGACGATCCGCGTCGACGAGCGCATCAAGGAATCCCTCAACGAGTGGCTCGCAGCGCACAACATCTTCTTGGTCGAAGTCGCTGGCGGGCTCCGCGTGGCGCTATGCAGCGTGCCGAAGACCAAACTGTTCGGCCTCGCCGAGCGCATCCAGTTTCTGATTTCGCAATACAAAAAGGATTCGTGAGTACGAATCCTTTTTTTAGTATCAGTCAAATTTGATTTCGTGCAGCCAGCCTTCCGGCGCTTCGATCTCGCCGTAATAGATACCGAGCAGCAAGTCGTACAGTTTCTTGATCGTCGGACCGACGGTGCCGTCTCCGAACTGGTGGCGCTGACCCTTGTGGGTGATCGCCTTGATCGGCGTGATGATGGCGGCCGTGCCGCAGGCACCGGCTTCGGCGAACTCGTCGATGTTGTCGATGAAGCATTCGCGCTCTTCGACCGGTAGACCGAGGACGTGCTCGGCGAGATAGAGAATCGAACGACGCGTGATCGACGGCAGGATCGACGGGCTCTTGGGCGTGACGAGCACGCCGTCCTTGGTGACGCCGAAGAAATTGGCGGCACCGACTTCATCGATTTTGGTGTGGGTTGCCGGATCGAGGTAGATGACTCCGGCGTATCCCGCATCCTTGGCCTGTTGGCGTGGATAGAGACTGGAGCCGTAGTTGCCTGCGAACTTGACTTGCCCCATGCCATTGGCGGCGGCCCGATCGTATTGCGTGGTGACGAACTCGAGCGCTTCGAGGCCTCCCTTGAAATAGGTGCCGACGGGGGCGCAGAACACGCTGAACAGGTATTCGTCGGACGGTTTGACGCCCAAGTTCATGCCATGTCCGATGACGAATGGACGAATGTAGAGCGACTGTTGCTTGCCGTATTCGGGAATGTCGTCGACGTTGGCCTTGACGACTTCTTCGATCGCTTCAAAGAAGATCTCGCGCGGCAGCCGGGGAGCGACGATGCGATCGAGTCCAGACTGGATCCGTTCGCAGTTCAGCTCGGGTCGGAACAACACCACCTTGCCGTCTTTCTGTTTGTAGGCCTTGAGTCCTTCAAACAGGGCCTGGCCGTAGTGGAACACGTTCGATCCCTCATGGATGGTGATGTATTTATCGGTGGTCAGCGACCCCTTCTGCCAAACACCATCCTTGGTCCAGGCACGATAACGATATTTGGTTTCCTTTAACGCATAGCCCATCAAATCACTCCTTTTGGGTTTAGTAGATGCCTTGGGCAATCATCGCGTCGGCGACCTTGACGAACCCGGCGATGTTGGCTCCGGCGATCAGGTCGTAGCCAAAGCCGTAGCGGCTGCTGGCACGGACGCAGTTGTTGTAGATGTTTTTCATGATGGCGCGTAATTTTTCGTCGACCTCTTCGGCCGTCCAGGACAGGCGCATGCTGTTTTGCGCCATTTCCAGGGCGCTCGTTGCCACGCCACCGGCATTGGCGGCTTTCCCCGGACCGATCACGACGCCGGCTTGTTGCAGCATTTCGATCGCTTCGTTGGTGGTCGGCATATTGGCCCCTTCCACTATATATTTTACACCATTTTTGATGATTTGTTTCGCGTCTTGCGGTAAAATCTCGTTTTGCGTGGCGCACGGCATGATGATGTCGACCTCGCGTTCCCACGGTTTCTTGCCGGGGAAGAATTCGACGTCGAACTTGTCGGCATAGTCTTCGATTTTGCCGTTGGTGTTGGCGCGCATCTCGAGCATGAAGTCGATCTTTTCCTGCGTGCTGACGCCGTCAGGATCGTAGATGTATCCTTCGGGTCCACTCAGCGTGACGACCTTGCCACCGAGATCGCGAACCTTTTTACAGACACCCCAGGCGACGTTGCCGAAGCCGCTGACGGCGACCGTTTTGTTCTTGAAGTCGAGGTCGTCGTGCTTGAGCATCTGGTAGGCATAATACGTCGCACCGTAGCCGGTTGCTTCGGGTCGGATCAGACTGCCGCCGTAGTCGAGGCCCTTGCCGGTCAGAACGCCGTTTTCAAAGGCACCGCGGATGCGGCGATAGGCACCGAACAGATACCCGATTTCACGACCGCCGACACCGATGTCGCCGGCCGGAACGTCGACGTCCGGACCGATGTGGCGATAGAGTTCGGTCATGAAACTTTCGGCGAAGCGGCGGATTTCCCCGTCGGACTTGCCGAGCGGATTGAAGTCGCTGCCGCCTTTGCCGCCACCGATCGGCAGACCGGTGAGACTGTTCTTGAAGATTTGTTCGAAACCGAGGAACTTGATCAGACCGAGGTACACGCTGGGATGGAAGCGCAAACCGCCCTTGTACGGGCCGATCGCGCCGTTGAACTGAACGCGGAAACCGCGGTTGACCTGGATGTTGCCTTCGTCGTCGACCCAGGGAACGCGGAACTGGAAGGCGCGTTCCGGTTCGACGATCCGCTCCAGGATGTTGTGCTCGATGTATTCGGGGTGCTGGTCGAGGACCGGACCGAGCGAATGCAAGACTTCGGTCACGGCTTGGACGAATTCGGTTTGATTGCCGTCCTTCTCGCGGACCTTTGTCAGGACCTGTTCGATGTATTCCTTGGTTGTGCGTGAGACCTTGCCGTCGGCTTCGGCCGCATGGGCGAAGCTGTCGAATTTATGGACGAACAAGCCGCTGCGCAGTTTCGGTTCAAACCACGTCGACTTGGCCGGCATGATCAGTCCGGCGTCGGACACTTCCATGATGTCGTTCATCTTGACCGGGAACATCGCGAAGCCGACGCCCTGCAGTTCATCGGTTTTTTCCTTGAGACCCTTGAGGCCGCGGATGCCGCCGACGAAACTGATGCGCGAGGAATTGCGGAGATTCTTGATGCCGAGGATGTCGCCGAGGACGAATTTCTCGAGAATCGCAGCATCGATGTTCTCGAGGATGCTGTCCGATTTGACGATGCCGTCTTTCAAGTTCAACTTGTACCAAACGTTGTTGAGGTACATGCCGAAGGTATGTTTTTCCACCGGTTTGAAGGGAGCTTTGCTGACTTCGAGGTGGAACAGTTTTTCCATCTTTTTGAGGAAGCGCGTTTCGCTCATGCCGTTCAAGTCATGGACGACCCGGTTGTATGGCATGATGTTGAGCGTCGATTCGGGGAAGATGACGCTCATGAAGAAGTTGAACTCTTCCTCGCCGGTATAATTGGGGAACTCACTGCGGCGTTTCAGAGCGACTTTGGCCGCAGACGCCGTACGGTGGTGACCATCGGCGATGTAGAGGCTGTCGATCGATGCGAACTGATTCTGGATCTCGGTGACGAGTTTCAGATCGTCGACCTTCCAGACGATGTGACCGACGCCGTCGTCGGTGACGATGTCGAATTCCGGATCGTGCTTTGTCGTCCACTCGTCAAGAATGTCGTTGAGGCGCGCCTGGTCGCGATAGGTCAGGAACACGGGCGCCGTGTTGGCGTCGCAGCGATCGAAATGATCGAGCCGGTCCTTTTCCTTGCTGAGCAGCGTCAGTTCGTGCTTTTTGATGACGTTGTTGACGTAGTCGTCGACCGAGGTGCAGGCGACGAATCCGGTTTGCGGATTGCCGTTCATGACCTGGCGATAAATGTAGATCATCGGCAGTTCATCCTGAACCAGAATACCGTCGTCTTCAAAAATCTTCAGGTTTTTCTGAGCCTTCTTGTAGACTTTCCTGTCGTACGGATCGGTCGACGAGGGGAAGTCGATTTCGCTGCGGATGATGTGCAGAAAACTGTAGGGATTGCCTTTCGCCATGTCCTTGGCTTCTCTACGATCCATGACGTCATAGGGAAGCGATGCCACGCGATCGACGAGGTCCTTGCGCGGACGCAATGCTTTAAACGGTCTTACAATAGCCATGAATTTATCCTCCTATGTAAGTGATGCTTGGATCACTTGAATGATCTCTTGTCCGATGCGCGCCTGGGCTTCTGTCGTCGATGCCCCGATGTGCGGTGTCAACGAAATCCGTTCGTGATGGTACAGCGCTTCGTTGTGGGTCGGTTCTTCTTCGAAAACGTCGAGGGCGGCATAGGCAACGATGCCTTCGTCGAGGGCCCAGAGCAGGGCGCTCTCGTCCACGACGCCACCACGTGCGGTGTGAATCACATACATCCCCGGTTTCATCGCGTGGAAGGCCGCCTTGTCAAGATAGGCTCCGACCGATGGATCATAGGGAATGTGGAGACTGAGGAAGTCGCTGGTTCGAAGCAGCGTTTCCTTGTCGACCCATGTCGCATTGATGGCGCTGTCGCGTGGCCCGGTGATGTCGTGATATTGAATCGTCATGCCGAGCGCGTGCGCCTTCTTGGCAACGCTTTGAGCGATGCGTCCGAAGCCGACGAGACCGAGTGTTTTACCGGCCAGTTCGATGCCCTTGTAATGTTTCTTGTTCCAATGTCCCTGGCGCATCGTCACGTTGGCGTGGTAGATGTGCCGGGCGATGGCAAACATGTGACCGATGGCCAGTTCGGCAACGGCGTCGCTTGAGGAGTTCGGGGTGTTGCGAACGAGGATGCCGTTCGCTTCGGCGTATTCGTGGTCGATGTTGTCGATGCCGACGCCGGCGCGAATGATCAGTTTGAGTTGCTTGGTGTTTCGCGCATGATCGATCAGATTGGAACGCACTTTGGTTGCGGAGCGGACGATCAGACAGTCGATTTCCTGAATCCGATGCTCCAGATCAAAGGCGTTGTAGTGATGGGTTTCCACCGTGTGACCGAGCGCTTCAAGTTGTTCTTTGGCCAGCGCATCGATGCCGTCGTTTGCTAGGATAACTGCCATATGTCTTCAATCTCCTTCAGCAAGGCCAGCAATTCGTCTTCCTGGCGTTCGGCCATGTGGGCGATGCGGAATGCTTTTTCCTTGAGATCACCATATCCGTTGGAAATCATGTAACCGCGTTTCATCAGTTCTTTGTTCAGATCGGCGACGCTGTTGCCCTTGGTATTCAGGATGGTCGTGACCGTGTTGGAACGATGGCCTTCCTCGGCAAACAGTTCAAAGTGACGTTTTCCCCATTCGCGGACGATGCCGGCGAGCCGGGCGTGGCGATCAAAGCGGTTGTCAAGACCTTCGTCATTCAGTATTTTATCCAATTGATAATCGAGTGCCCACATCAGCGGGGTGGCCGGCGTGGTCGGATACTGATAGTTCTTTTTGACGCGATTGACGACGTTCATCAAATCAAGATAGAAACCACGCGGGCCGATTGCTTCGGCACGGGCGATCGCCTTGTCGCTGATCGATGCGATGGCGAGGCCCGGCGGCAATCCGAGGCACTTCTGCGTGGAGGTCAGACAGACATCGACACCCCATGCATCGACTTCGATTTTGGCGCCGCCAAGACTGCTGACGGCATCGACGAGATAGAGTACGTCAGGATATTGTTTCAACACTTCACCAATCGGTCCGACGGGGTTCATGAGCCCTGAAGAAGTTTCATTGTGGGTGACGGTGACGACATCGTAGTCGCCGTTTTTAAGTACGTCTTCGACCATTTCCGGGGTCACGGCCTTGCCGGGTTCAGGATGGAACACGTCGGCCGGTATGTCGTTGAGTTTTGCCATTTTGTACCAGCGGTCCCCGAAGGCGCCGACACTGAATACGGCTGCACGTTTCGCGGTGAGACAGCGAATCGTCATTTCCATGATGCCGCTGCCGGAGCTGGTAGACAGGATGATCGTGTTGTTGGTGTACATGAGTTGTTGCATTTTTTCACTGATGCGTTGTTGCAGATCGCTCGCTTCCTTGGTGCGATGACCGATCTGCGGAGTTGCCAGTTTGTCCAGCACGTCCGGTGCCACGTCAACGGGCCCGGGGATGAACAATTTGATCGCCATGTCATCAATCCTTTCTTCTGTTTCCATGATATCAACACATTAGCATTTTAACAATTCGATTTGAATAAAACAAGCGTTTTCATTAAAAAACGTGAAATTATTTGTGATGTGTTTTTTTTGGCTATTTTTGGCCATTTTTTTATTTCAATTTGACATTTTTTCCGATAATTTGAATGAAAATATTTTCACGTCATTTCTGGCAACGAAGTTCCGCTGGGAAGAATCCAATGTAAGTGGTTTCATTTCTTTCTCCGGACGGTTGATTTATGGGAATGCAGGTGGTACAATATAGGTGATTTTCCGACAGAAAGAGGGGACTAGACATGAAACTGTCCAAACGCATCGTCGCCATGCAGGCATCACCGGTCCGCAAACTTGTTCCATACGCACTGCGTGCCAAAGCAGCTGGCAAGAAGGTCTACCACCTGAACATCGGGCAACCCGACATTCCCACGCCCCCGGTGTTCATGGATGCGATTCACGATTACGACACCACCGTCATCAAGTATTCTTACAGTCAGGGCGAACCGCTTCTGATCGACGCCATCCGCGATTATTTCGCACGCGATAACATCCATTTCGATCCCGAAGACATCCTGATCACCAATGGCGGCAGCGAAGCCGTTACGTTTGCAACCATCGCCATCTGCGATCCGGATGACGAGATTCTCGTCCCCGAACCATTCTATACCAATTACAATGGGTTCACCGGCGAAGTCAACGCCAAGATCGTCCCCATCACAACAAAAGCCGAAGACGGCTTCCATCTACCATCCAAAGCCGCCATCGAAGCACTCATTACCCCTCGGACCAAAGCGATTCTGTTCAGCAATCCCGGCAATCCGACCGGCACCATCCTGACCACCGCAGAAATGGAAATGGTGGCCGCCATCGCCAAGGAACACGATCTGTTCATCATCAGTGACGAGGTCTACCGCGGCATGGCCTTCGACGGTCTCGCCGCCAAATCGATGGCCTCGATCCAAGGCATTGACGATCGGTTGGTCGTGCTCGAAAGCGTCTCCAAGCGTTACAGCGCCTGCGGCGCCCGCATCGGCGCCATTTGCTCGCACAACAAACAACTCACCGCGAACATTCTGAAACTGTGTCAGGCCCGTCTGTGCGTCGCCACCTTGGAACAGATCGGCGCTGCCGCACTCTATCAATTGCCACAGTCATACATCGACGACGTCCGCGACGAATATCAAGCGCGACGCGACATCGTCTACACCGCGCTCAACAACATCGACGGCGTGGTCGTCGAACGTCCGACCGGAGCCTTCTACATGGTTGTGAAACTTCCCGTGGACGATGCCGAAGCGTTCATCATCTGGATGCTGGAACACTTCGACGACAACGGTGAGACCATCATGCTCGCCCCCGCCGAAGGATTCTATGCGACACCCGGTCTCGGCAAGGACGAAGCCCGCATCGCCTATGTTCTCAACACCACCGACATGGCCCGTGCAATGGAGATTCTCAAGCGCGGTCTGATCGCTTACAACCAACAAACAAACTGAGGCCCGGCCTCAGTTTTTCGGAGGGATATACATGATATTCGACGCCCACGGCGACATCCTCACCGATCTCTACATCGAGGCCCAGCAAGGTCGCCTCGAGTCGTTTCGCACCCGTCATCTTGAACGCTACAAAAACGGCGGCGTGACCCACAGCATCTTTGTCAACTGGACCGACCCGAAAACCACCGATCCCGACCAGTTCGAGAAGATTTTCGACAACGCCTTCCAGGAACTCGATGCGATGGCCGATCTCTTTCAGATCGTGCGTGACGGCAATGACCTCAAACGCGCCACAGATGCCGGTAAGATCGGTGTCATCATCGGCATCGAAGGCCTCGGGCAACTCAAGGACATCGACCAGTTGCGGCATCTCTATTCCAAAGGCGTGCGCCACGCGTCCTTGACCTGGAATGACGTCAACCGCTACGCCGCCGGACTCAACAGCGAGACCGACGGATTGACGCTGCTCGGTCGCGAGGTGCTGGATACGATGGAGGAACTCGGCATGATCATCGATCTCGCCCATGCCAATGCCCAAACGTTCGACGACATCATCGAACACACCACGGGCCCGGTCATCATCAGCCACGGCAACGCCAAGGCACGGTGCGATCACATCCGCAACTACACCGACGAACAACTGCGCAAGATTCAACGCAAAAACGGTGTCGTCGGCGTTTGCGGCATCGCCCCGTTCCTGTCCAGCGAACCATCGCGGCAGACCGTCCACGAGATGGCCGAACACATTCACCACATGGTCAAAACGATCGGCATCGATCACGTTGGACTCGGTTTCGACGTCTGCTACTATCTGTATGACAACGTCGCCTCCAACCGCGTCGAAGGATTCCAGACGATCGCCGACGCAGGCAATGTTCTGGCCGAACTGCGACTCATGGGGTATAATGATCGTGACATTGAAAAAATCGCGTTCGGCAATTTCGCTCGCATCGTCCGAACGGTTCTGAGGTGAATCACATGACAATCGAACAATACAAGAACATGACCCCGCGCATCGATCCGAGCGCAACCGTGTTTGACAGCGCCGCGCTCGCCGGCGACATCACCGTCGGCAAGTTCGCGAGCATCTGGTTCAACGCCAGTCTGCGCGGTGACATGGCTCCAATCACGATCGGGGACCGCACCAACATTCAAGACAATGCCGTCGTTCATACCAACATCGGCATGCCCACCCACATCGGGTCGAACGTTACCGTCGGTCACAGTGCGATCATCCATGCCTGCACCGTCGAAGACGATGCCTTGATCGGGATGGGCAGCATTCTCCTCGATGGCTGCGTCGTCGAACAGGGGGCGCTGGTAGCGGCGGGCACCGTTGTGCCACCCGGCAAGCGCGTTCCGGCCCGCACCCTGGTTCTCGGCAACCCCATGCGCATCATCCGTGAACTGACCGATGAGGAGTTGGCGGCGAACCGCTTGAATGCCCAGCATTACATCGATTTGATGAACGACTACAAGTAGCCGTATGGCTACTTGTTTTGTTGTGGAATTTTGCTTTTTTGCACGGGGTTTGCTATACTGAAGATAGATAATAGAGGTGATATCATGAGTCCGAACCAAGCGTCATTAGACCGGGCCCGCGAACTTCAGGAGAAGACCATCGATTATCTTGCTTTCAAATCCGACATCAAGCGTCTTGAGAGGGAGAATGATCAACACTACAAGGAGCAGAAACAAGCCTTATTAACCTGGTTCAACGGCACCGAATCCGACTGGCACGACTGGCACTGGCAGATGAAGCACCGGATCACCGATCCGGATCTTCTCGCCCGCTTCGTGTCGTTTGACGAAGCACAACTGGCCGACATTCGTCAGGTCGCCGCCATCAACCGTTTCGCAATCGTACCGTACTATCTGGCATTGATCAACGAACGCGACGACGATCCAATCAAAATGCTCAGTGTACCATCGATCCAGGAGGTCCTGGATACATCCGGTGACAACGATCCGATGGATGAGGAACACACCAATCCCGCCGGCAGCGTCACACGTCGTTATCCCGACCGGCTGATCATCAACGTGACCAACATCTGCGCGATGTATTGTCGGCATTGTCAGCGCCGTCGACTGATCGGTGAGACCGATCACCACACGCCCGACGCGATCGTGGACGAATCGATCGCGTATGTCCGTGATCATCCCGAAATCCGCGATGTGCTCCTGACCGGAGGCGACGCGCTGTTGCTCAGCGATCGTCAGCTCGAACGCATCCTGGCCGCCTTGCGCACCATCGATCATGTGGAAATCATCCGCATCGGCAGTCGCACGCCGGTGACCATGCCGATGCGCATTACGAACGAACTGGTCAACATGATCAGTAAGTATCATCCCGTGTACTTGAACACGCATTTCAACCATTCCTTCGAAGTGACCGACGAGGCCCGCGAAGCATGTCGAAAACTCGTCGATGCAGGGATTTCCGTCGGCAACCAGGCCGTTCTCCTGCGCGGCCTAAACGATACCCCGTACAAGATGACCTATCTCAATCAAAAACTGCTTCAGGCAAGGATCCGTCCCTACTACATCTTCCACGCCAAAAGCGTTCGCGGCACCAGTCATCTGATTCCATCGCTCGATGACGGACTGGCCATCATGGAATTCATGCGCGGGTTCACAAGCGGCATGGCGATTCCCACATACATCATGAACGCACCGGGTGGATTGGGCAAGGTTCCACTTCTTCCGGAGTACATTGTCAAACGAGATGGTCAAACGTACACCATCCGCACTTGGGAGAATCGCACCTTCACTTACGAAAGCCGCCGTCACCAATGACGGGGCTTTTTTTTGTCAAAAAAAATAGCATAATTCACATTTTATTCATAAGTTCCGCGCGCACGAGCGGTATAATCGAAGTATAAAGAATAGAATGGGAGGATTCTAATGAAACGACTGTTGTTACTGTTCACCGTGTTTCTCGGTGCCTTCGCGATGGCGGGGTGCGACATGTTCTCGCCGGAAGTTGTCGAGGAAATCAGTGAACAATATTGCCGTGACAACCCCGAGGCGGATATCTGCCAGGGCGAGTCGGTCGGCGAACTGCAAGAAGACGCGGTCATCAACGTGTTCAACACGATTCTCGCCGAATACGCTGATACCACCAACACGACATTCTGCGACGACTATTTTTCCGTGACCAACATTCCGTTGCTCGACGAATGCCGCGCCAGCCGCTCCGAACTGATCCCCGAGGATCTCGAAGGCTGGACGATTGAAGGAGTGACGAAACAACCGTCGCTCTCCACGCAAGACATCTACGAATTGGTCATCGTCAGTCCCGACGGTCTGACCAGCTACACCTTCGAAATCGGTCTTACCTACGTCGAAGGCATCATGTACATCAACTTCTGGGACTACGAGGTCGAAACGACCGATCCGACGACCTTGACGGTCACGTTGGAAGACGCCACGGCGTTGTTCCAGCAGTTTTTGAATGACTACACCAATCCGGCGATTGACTCCGCCACGATTTGCGCAACGTACAACATCGATGACGACATCACGCAATGTCAGGGCGACCGCGAGGAAAATCTCGCCAACAACCTGACCTTCGAGTACATCAGTCTCGTTGCCGACGGCTCCCAGTTCATCGGATCCGCCAACTGGGACGACGACATGTACGGCAGTGGCACGGTCGCCTATACGCTCGACGTGTTCTACGACACGAGCGCCGTGTTGCAACTGCACGTTATCGAACAATACGCCGAAATGGTCTTCACGGAAGCCGACTTCCTGGCGTTCCTGAACGATCTGTTTGACGACTTCTTCCGATCCGACCGCACAGCCGAGGACGTCTGCAACGAGTACTTCGTGGATGATCAATACGATGTCTGCATGGACGGATACGAACAGAAAGAGGAAGGCAGCTACACCCAAGAAGTCGTATCCCTCGAGCCTTACGAAGACCATTATCTGGTGACGGTCAACATGTTGGTGGACGGCATCAGTCAGGGCACCATCCAGTTTGAAGCCTGGTTCCACAACATCATGGGTGAACTGAAGATACAGATTGATCCGGACAGCGGAGAACCTTCGGAATACGACATCTACCGCGCATTCCTGGTGGAATTGGTAGAAGACTACGACAACCCGACCATCGACAGTGCGGTCTTCTGCGACACGTACTTCCAAACGGACGACTCCGCCGCATGTGCCGCCGAACGTGACGACTTCCTCGCCAGCGGCACCACGCTGACGTTCATCGACCTCAAGTTCGATGACGCGTTACAGGAATGGTCTTTCGATCTGGAGATCAACGATGGTACCGATGTAACCGTCGAAACCCAAGTCGTGGTATTCGTCTACAACGAAGACGACGAGCTGCGGGCCTTGTGGGACAGCGAACCGCAAGATCCGTTGTACGACACCTACTATCAACTGCTGAGTGACTTCATCGCTGATTACCAGGACAGTGCACTCGATTCCTACACCGTCTGTTCCCAGTACCTCATCGATGACGACCCGCAAGGATGCGCCGATGAGCGCGACGAGTTCGTCAACGAACCCAACAGCGTCGAACTGCTTGATCTGTACATCGATGACAACGACCAGTGGATCTTTGTCGTCCGGTTCGACGAGGGAGGTAACATTTACGACGAACACGTCAAGGTCGATTTCGTCTATGACAACAACAACGATCTCAAACTCAAAATGGGCGACGACGGCGACATGTACCAAGTCTACTATGACTTCGTTCAAGACTTCATCGCCGACTATCAGGACGATTCGATCGACAGCATGTGGGTCTGCACCACGTATCTCGACAATGAAGATTTCGATCAATGCGCAGCCGACCGCGACCAGTTCCTGGCCGACGGCATCACGGCAACGCTGATGGAATTCTATCAGCTGGACGACGTCACATGGGAATTCAAACTGGAGTTGAACGACGGCACCAACGTCGACACGATAGTGCAACCGATCGAGTTTATCTACGACATCGATGGCAATCTGAAAATCGTCATGCGCGATGGTGACGGCGAATACGATCAATATTATCAGTTCCTCCTGCAATTCATGGAAGATTATCAGAACAGTGCGCTCGACAGCACCACGGTCTGCGACACCTTCCTGCTCGAAGGCGCGACCAGCGAATGCGTCGACGAACGCGATCTGTTCATCAGCAACGGCGGCACCGCCACGTTGCTTGACCTATATCGCGACGAGTTCGGATACTGGGTCTTTGAAGCCGAAATCTACGATGGAACCAGCAGTGAAACGATCACACAAGCCGTCGAGTTCGTGTGGGACAATACCGGCAACTTGAAACTGAAGTGGGCGGACGTTGATCCGAACATCGACATCTACAAGCAACTCGTGCTCGATCTGATCGCCGAGTTCCAGGATTCCAGCATTCCGAGCGCCGATGTCTGTGGCAAGTTCTTCGATCCCGAGGATCAAGACGGCTGCATCGACGAACGCGACAACAATTACGACTTCAGCTATGCGATCACCCTCGGCGGATTCTGGCCGCATGGTGATGGCAGTTATGGTGTCGAGCTGATCTACAACAACGGCACCGACGAATACAGCAAACGGATGATCGCGACCTTCTTCCAGGACATGAACAACAATTGGAAGATGAAGTTCGAGCAGGATCCGATGATGTTCTTCCGTGATTACATGGAGCAATACATCGCCGATCTGCAAGACCCGTCGATCACCGACGACGACTTCTGCAACATGTACTTCGAAGGCGACATCGTCGCCGAATGTCTCGCCGGACGCAGCACCGGCATCGCCAACTTCACCTACATGCTCCTGGATCTCCATCCGCTGATGGACGGCGTCTGGTACTACAGCATGCAAGTCGACGCGATTTCATCCAACGAACAGTTCGTCCAAGAAGATTACATCCTGTTCTACGAAGATGAATTCGGCAACATCAAGATTCATTTCCTCGTCGATCAAGCGGAGTTCAACGACTATCGCCAGTTCTTCACCGACTTCATCTCGCAATACGATGATGCGAGCCTGTCCTCGATCGACGTCTGCAACTTGTTCTTCAGCGGCGACGAAGCACTCGAGTGCATCGACAAGCGCGACAACCATGATTTCAACTACATCATGGAACTCGTCGAGTTCTACCCGCTCCCCAGTGGCCAGTACAAAGCCGTGATCCGTCACTTCTACTTCGATCCGGCAGCCCCCGACGAATGGCACGAGGAAGTCTACGTCGAGTTCTATTACGACGCCTCGGACAACCTCAAGATTTCCATCACCGGCGACCCCTATCACGGTGGTGACGAGGACTTCCGCAACCACGTCGAGCAGTTCACCGAAACATTCCGCCAGGCGGGATGGACAATCGATTCCATCTGTGCGACGTACTTCGATCCGGCCAATCAACAACCGTGCATCGACCGCTTCGCCACATATGTCGGCGGCACCTACAATGTCACGTTGATCAGTTTCTTCCCGATCATGGACGGCATGTTCCACGTCTACATCGAGTTTGAACAGAACAACGAACTCTATCCCGAAGAGTTCGACGTCAAGTTCTTCTACGACGAGTTCAACAGTCTGTGGATGACCTTTGCCAGCATGGGTCCGCGAATCGACTTCGACACCGCTCAAACATACATCGACGACTTCGTATCCATGTTCAACGATCCGTTTACGACCAACGATGACTTTGCCACTCAGCTCCTGCATCCCAACAGCCATTGGATTGCCTACGAATGGCGTCAGTCGTCGATCGACAACGGTCTGACGATCACCCACTGGTGGCTCACCGAAATGTACGGCAACTACACGTTCGAGTTCGAAATGACCGACGGCACCCGTCATTACTTCGAAGTGCTGTTCCATGACGAATCCGGTACGTTGCTAGCCGAACTGTGGTATCCCGAAGACGGCATTTATTACGATGACGCATGGGATTGGGCCGGACAGCTCTTCAGCACCATTGCCTCCGGCGCTGGCACCGAGGACATCTGCGCCACCTTCTTCGGTGCCGACAGTTATCAGCGTTGCACCGAAGAACTCAGCCACTGGCTCCTCAATGGCGAACAGGTCGCACCGTTCATGCTCTATGACATGATGGATTACTGGGAACTCGAACTGGAGTTCACCTTCCCCGGTGGCAACATCGAATATCACTCTTGGGACCTGGTCTTCTTCTGGGATGATAACAATGTTCTACGCGCCGAGTTCTCCAGTGAACTCGGTCCCGACGACCCAGTCACCTGGAACGACGCCGAAGCATTCCTTGGACAAATTGTCCAGGGGTTGAACAACGGCGACAACATCGACGACATCTGCAACGCACTCTTCTACATCGAAGATTCGTTCGCCTGTGCCGCGGCACTCCAATACATCCGGGACACCGGTGCGACGATCATCAACGTTCATGCCAACGACATGGGCGATCACTGGGAGTTCGAGTTCGAACTCGAGTACACCGACCTCTCAGTCGAATGGTATTACCTGTACGTGACGCTCCATTTCCAAGCCGACCGGACGATCCGCGCTCACATCTTCGAAGCGGGCGACGGCATCCCGATGGCGGACAAGGAAGCCCACCTGTACAACTTCCAAACCGATTTCAACGATGGTTCGCTCGACGCCACCACGTTCTGTCAGATGTACGTCGGAGTCGACACGCAGGACAACTGCGTAGCGCTCTATACCGACGTTCACGCCGATGGTTACGATCTGTACTGGTGGTTCTACGATTTCCATTACGAACCCAACTACCTCGAGTTCGCAACGTACGCCAACAGCGATTCGATTGCATATTACATTTCGTATGAAGTGAAGTTCTTCTACGATGAAAACGATCAACTGAAGTTCGATCTTCTCTACCCCTTCTCCTACACCTACGGCGATCAGGCCGACGTGCAGATCGCTCTCAACGATCTGATTGGCGACTTCAACGACATGACGATCAGTGACGACGACTTCTGCAACAGCTGGGGCAATCTGTTCATGGACTGCTATGGCATGCGCCAGATGGTGCGAGCGAGCGGTGATTCGCTGCAACTCGTCGGATTCTACGATCAAGGCGATCACATGTTCTCGGCCCACGTCGAACGCATCGACAACACCGGCGGTGTCGTCGAAACGGTGTTCTTCCACCTCGCCATCGTCATCGATCTCGACGGCTACGTCAACATCTGGGGTTGGCAGGAAGGCGACATTGAACCGATGTACGACATCGCGACCGTGACGCAGGCCTTCACGTCCTTCCTCACCGACTACTTCGACACGTCGCTGACACTGGATGACTTGTTCGATATGTATCCCGGCACCTGGATTCCCGGCATGCGGCAAATGCTCCTTGATGATGGTGTAACGGTCGTCGTCAGCGATGTGTACCTGATCAACGCCGGCAGCGGCTACGAAGAATACGAAGCGCTTCTCACCGTCACCGATCCCAGTGGCACATCGTCCACCGTGACGGTCCGGTTCGACATCTACGAAGACTGGAACAACAACCTCGTTCCCAACATCTACTTCGACCACGACTTCCCGACACCTCCGGAAATCGACACCTTCCTCACCGCGTTCCTGAACGCCGTCAACAACATGACCATTGCCGACGCCGAGATCTGCGCCGACTTCTTCGGTCCGTGGGACAGCTGGCTCTGCAACCGTCTGCGCGAAACGCTGCGCAACGAATCGTTGACGCTGTCGTTGATCGAGGTTCACTACGACGAGTGGAATACCACCGTTGAAATGGCTCTGTCCAACGGCTTGACGATCCTGCTTGGCGTCGATGAAAACTATGACATCCTCGGCAACCAGTATCTCGTCATCTACTACGAGATTCCGCTCGATCTACACGATGATGCACAAGCCGACCTCGAATCATTGATCGACGGCTGGATTGGCAGCGGCATGACGCTCGACGAACTGTGTCTCGACATCCCGTGCAACGGCATCCTCGCCGGCACCAAGGTCATCGACGACATCTCGATCAACGAGTTCTACTTCCGTCCCGGCGTCTATCTGCAGCCGATGTTCTCCGCCGAACTGACCGTCTGGTTCACCGACAGTACCTGGCAAACGGTATACCTCGGCCAGTACGTCACCACCAACATGACCGAACCGATCTACACCTTCACCTATCAGGTGCTCGGTGAAGAGTTGCCGTTCCCCTTCGGCTATCCGGGACTCGGCATCATCGAAGCACAAGATGTCATTGACGCGTTCATCGTCGACTTGCTCGACCCGACGATCGACGCCCAGACGCTGTGCGACACGTATTTCGGCACCCAGATGCGCAGCATCGATTGCGTTGAAGCGCGCCAGATGTACATCGACGGCGGCTACACGATCACCGTCGACAGTTGGACGACCGGCACCGTCGATTTCCTCGCCAGCACCATTCATGTCGTGACCTTCACCTTCGATGACGGCACCACGACAATCGACATGACGACCGGCCTGCACATCGTGCAACTTGACGATACGCATTACTTCATTCTGTTCATCGACGAATACACACCTGCAACCTAAATTCTCCCCGAACATAGAAAAAAGGAGCCTTCTCAGGAAGGCTCCTTTTGTTGGAAATAGGATCGAATCGAGTGTTGTCGTGCTTGTTTGGGATCAAACCCCAAGCGGTTGAAAAACCACTGGACAAGATAACCGCTAAAGAGCACGATGAGCACCGTGCCGACGTAGAATCGTCCGCCCAGGATAAAGCCGATGATGAGCACCGTCAGTTCGATTGCCGGTTTGATGTGTTTGACTTCGAAGCGTGTGGTGCGGGCGATTCCGACGAACAGGCCATCGCGCGGACCCTGACCGAGTTCGCTGGAGATGTAGAGACTGCGGCCGAACGTCATCAGCAGCATGCCGAGCAGAAACACGGGAATCTGTTCGAGCAGCGTATCGGTAGCAAACGGCCAAAGGGCTTCCCACAGTTCGATGATGGGCCCGACGATGGCGACGTTCATCACGGTACCGATGCCGATCTTGGTGCGGAAGAGCACCATCGAGAGCACGAGCACGACCAATCCGACGAGTTGGGTGAGATAGCCGAATCCGATGCCGCTGACGAGGTACAGACCATCGTGAAAGACGCCCCACGGCGGTAGTCCGAGATAACTGAGCCGAACAAAGAAAATGCCCGTGGCAAGAGCCACGAGTCCGAGCAGCAGGCGGGGCAGACGCTTGATGTCGTTCCGGAAGTCGTTCATCGAATCCCTCGTTTCCACAGTTCGATTATACCACAAAACGGGTTTTCCGATAGAGAAAATTTCGATTGCTTTCAAGTGTACAAATGACGCATCCTTTGATATGATAGTAACGAGGTGATTCGATGTTGACACTCATCCGCCAGGAACTCCATCAACGCCAGTACCGCGTGCTGCTTGCCGTGCTGTTCGCGTTTTTTCTCAGTTTGTACGTGTTTCTCGATTTTGAAGGCGCGATCAGCTATCGCGTCATGACCGCCGAGTTCGGCGCACTGGTTACCTCGACGCACATTCTGATCAATGTGATCATTGCCGGCTTGACCTCGGTGATGGTGACGTTCAGCATCATTAATTACAAACTCACCAACATCGAACCGACAGGTTCCAATGCGATCCCGTTTCTGTCGTTCCTCCTCGGTGTTCTGACCTTCGGATGCACGTCGTGCGTCGTCGCCTTCCTGGGCGCCGTCGGCATCGCCTTCACACCGCTCGTGCTGCCCAATGCGAACTTGCTGTGGAAAATCGCCGCGCTGTTGTTTGTGGCGCTTGGGTTCATCTGGATCATGTACACCATCCAAAACAGCAAATGCAAGATCAAACGCTAAGCCCGCTTGTGGGCTTTTTTTCTTTGGCTTTCCCGGCCAACTGCGCTATAATGAATACGAGGTGCTTGTTATGACAAAACGATTTCAACTGCAACTGTTGCACACATCGGACGTTCATGGATACGTCCATCCCCACGACTATGCGACGATGAAGAATCACGCCATGGGTCTCGCCCGCATCAAGACGAAGATGGATGAGATTGCAAGCGGCAACTCGATCCGCATCGACACCGGTGACACGATTCAAGGCAGTCCGCTGACGTATTACGTCGCCAAACAGGACGGACAGCCGATCCATCCCATGGCCACCGTCATGAACCACGTCGGGTATCAATACGTGACCATCGGCAACCACGAGTTCAATTACGGCAAAGCCAACTTGAACGCGTTTTTGGATGGCTTGGACGCAACGATTCTCAACTGCAACCTGTTGCATCCCGACGGCACGCCCTACCGCGGTGTGACCTACGACATTATCACGTACGACAACGGACCGCGCGTGGCGTTCATCGGCGCAACCACGCATTACATCCCCAACTGGGAACAACCATCCCATTACGCGGACATCGACATCCGGGACGCCTTCGCAGCGTTGCAACAGACGGTCGCCCAGATTCGCAATGACGTCGATCTCATCGTTGTCAGCTATCATGGTGGGTTCGAACGCAACTTCGACACGTTCGAGCTTGACGTCGAAGACACCGGTGAAAATCAAGGATCGAAAATCCTCAAGGACATCCCGGACATCGACATTCTCCTCACCGGTCACCAGCATCGCCTGCTCCATGGCAACAAGTTCGGCACCACCTACAGCCAACCCGGTTTCAATGCCCAGCATGTCATGGAGTTGAACATCGTCGGCACGTTCGACGACGGCTGGACGTTTGCCATCGATACCACCTTGCACGATGTCACAGACGTTACCGCCGATCCCGTCGTCCTGGCGTCGATCAAGGACGTGGAGGCCGCAACCCAGATCTATCTCGACACGCCCGTCGGCCATCTGGATGCCGACTACACGATCACCGATCAGATCGCTGCCCGCATCGAGAAACACCCGTTGATCGGTTTCATCAATCAGGTTCAGCTAGAAGCGACCAATGCCGACATCTCGTCCTGTTCGCTCGGCAATCACGTGTCCGGATTCCGTCAGGAACTGACGATCCGCGACGTGATTGGGACCTATGTCTTCCCCAACACGCTCGTTGTCAAAGAATTGACGGGCGCGACATTGAAACGGGCGCTTGAACGCACCGCCGAATTTTTCGAGCTCGACGGCGACGACATCGTTGTCGCCGACGAATACAATCATCCGAAACTACAGCTGTACGCGTACGACATGTACGATCCGATCGCATATACGATCGATTTGCGACGCCCGCGCGGCGATCGCATCACCGAACTCACACTTCACGGCGAACCGATTGATCCCGATGCGACTTACCAAGTCGTCATGAACAATTACCGTGCCAGTGGCGGTGGGGAATACCAGTTTCTCCGCGATTGTCCGACGATCGACGACACTCAGACGGAAGTCATCGAAGTGCTGGTCGATTACATCGTCCGCCATCCCCGGCTGACACTGCCCAAAACAACCAACATCAAAATCATCAAATGACATTGCATTGTCGCTTCTTTTGGAGTACAATGGACTGTTGCAATGAGGTGATGACATGAAACGAATACTGCTGTTCTTTGTGCTTCTGCTCTCCGGTTTGCTGCTCATCGGATGCGATCCGAATCAAAGCACCATGGAAGAATCGACACTAGAAACGGTCCGCAGCGCACTGACGATTCCCGAGCAACTGGAATCCTACCAGCTGCCGACGGAACAAGATGGTGTGACCATTCGCTGGTCGGCCAATCATCCCGATGTCCTGTCGGATGATTTCATCACGATCCAACAAGCGATCGATGTCGATGTGGTCTTGACGGCATCACTCGAACAAGATGGAAAGGTCATGACAAAACTGTTTTTCGTCACGATTCTCCTTGATCCCGAGCTCGTCGACGATGAACCGGACGATCCCGTTTGTGACGATGGATTCGAACTGATTGACGGCGAATGTGTGGAAGCCATCGATCCGGCTGCTCAGATCAAAGTCGACGAGGTCGAGGTGTTGCTCACCGACGCCCTCACCGATCCGATGTATCCCAGCGGCATCGAAGTCACCGACGATTTGACGCTGCCCGTCGACCTCGACGGCGTCAGCATCCTCTGGCTGTCCGACCAACCGGCCTATCTGTCCGATACCGGTGTGGTTCAACAACCCGGTGAAGGCGACGATGACGCCATCGTCACACTCACGGCCGAACTGTCGTACGATGGCGTGACGAGCACTCTGGAATTCACCATTGTCGTGCTCGCCGAAGTCACCACCGTCATCTACGACGGCTATTACGCCGGCGCCGACGGTCTCACCGGTGAACTTCTCAAAGCATTTTTGCACGAGTTGATCGATGATCACACCGTCTTATCGTATGCCCAGTTATGGGATGCGCTCGCGATCACCGATGAAGATCCGAACAATCCGGACAATGTCATCCTCCTTTACAGCGGCACCAGCATGGACGAGGACAACCATGGCGGTGATCAGACCGATTGGAACCGCGAGCATGTGTGGCCCCGCAGTCACGGTGATCTCGAGGATCTCGGCGGACCGGCTTACACCGACCTTCATCACATCCGCCCGACACTCGTTCCCGTCAACGGTGCCCGCGGCAATCTCGACTTTGACGAAGGCGGAACGCTCGTCAGCGGGACCACTGATTGTTACAAGGACGGCGATTCCTTTGAACCGCGCGACGAAGTGAAAGGCGATGTCGCCCGCATGATGTTCTACATGGCGGTCCGCTACGAAGGCGGCAGCGGGGAACTCGATCTGGAACTCAACGACAACGTCAACAACGACGGACCGTTTGTCGGTCGACTCAGCGTCCTCCTCACCTGGCATTACAACGATTTGCCAGATGCGTTCGAACGCGCCCGCAACGAAGCGATTTTCGGCATTCAAGGAAACCGCAATCCGTTCGTCGACCATCCCGATTTCGTCACCCTGATTTTCGGTTCATGACAAAAGGAGCTCCGTGGAGCTCCTTTTTTTTGTAGGTGCTGGATTCTTAGTTAGTCCTCGTCGATTTCGACTTCGATGTCGAAATCCGGGGGACTCTCCACGACAACGACCTTGTACAGGCCGTCATCAATCTTGAATACGTCGATGTGATGCCCTTTGGCGCCAAGGTCATTGACGTAGGCGACCAGTTCATCTTTCGACGTGATCAGTTTCGTCGTCATCTTCCCAAGGGGAGGACGGGGGTGCATGCGCCGGTGACGGTGATCGCGGTCACGGCGGTGTTCTTCTTTGCGAAACGGACGATCATTCGGTCCGAAACGTTCGACGTGGATTCGTTTTTTATCCATTCTCTCACTCTCTCTCGCACCTACACCGTCATTATACACCCGGCGGGAAAGGTTCGTCAATGACGCGTGTGCGTCGCGAAGTGATCAGGTAGATGCCGCCGAGGATGACGGCCAGTCCGAGACCCATTCGCCAGGTGATCGTCTCATTCAGAATCAACGCGCCAAACACCACACCGAAGACCGGCATCAGATACGTTGTCATCAGCGCTTTGACGGGACCGACGTCACGGATCAAGCGAAAGTAGATCATATAGGCGGTCGCCGTCCCAAGGGCGCCAAACAAGGCCAACAGGCCGACGATCGAAGCCGTGATCGGTTCCCGGATGGGAGCAAGCAATCCAAACGGCAGGAGACTGATGCCGCCAAACAGCATCGACCCCAGTACCAGGTGCGACGATTCGATGTGCGCGACATGACGTTTGATTACGGCACCACTGAGCCCATACATGCTGGAGGCGAGAACGCAGGCGGCAATCGCGACGTACAACAGGCCGTCGGACGTGACGGTGCGGACGGTTGAAATGATCGCGACGCCGATCGTCCCCAAGAGCAGCCCGAACAACTTGCGGCTCGTCACCACTTCGTTGAGCAGCAACGCGCCATAGACCATGCCGAACATCGGAGCGGTCGAGTTGAGGATGACGCTCAAGCTCGCCTGAAGGTGAAGGGCGGCGAAGCTGTACAGCACAAAGGGAATCGCCGAGTTGATCAAACCGATCAGCCAGAACCATTTCCAATGGGCTTTCCAATCCAGACGCTCACCGCGAATCACAAACACGATGCCGAGCGATAACGCTGCGAACAACAGGCGAAAACTGGCGGTGAAGATCGGTCCGAGGACCGGTGACAACACGCGCATGAACAAAAACGAGCTGCCCCACAGGGCGCTGATCACGACCAATCCGGCAAACTGCGTGCGAGTCATCTCGGTACCTCCTTTTGGTGAACTTCTGTGTTCCATTATACCGCGACTTGGTTGATTTGCCCAGTCCCCATTGCAATCTTGATGAAAACCCTTTACAAACCGCCGTCGATGTAATAAAATGAAAAGTCCCCCCGAAGGAGGTGGCGATATGTTTACCATCCGCTACAACAACACCGAAGTCCAGTTCGATCAGGCGATCCGTCTGCGCGATCTGATTGAAGATCCCGACCACAAATATCCGGTCGCCCGCGTCAACAATCGTCTCCGCGAAATGTCCTACAAGTTCGCTTACGACGCCGACGTGGAGTTTCTGACGCTCGACAACCGGGAGGTTGTCCACGTCTACGAAGCCAGCTTGCGATATCTGATCGCAATGGCTTTTCACAACGTCTATCCCGACTATCAGATCAAATTCAAATACTCCGTTTCACGATCGATTTTCTGTTACATCGTCAACGATCTTGAAGCGGACATCAAGGATATCCTGAAGACCATCGGTGCGGAAATGGAGCGGCTTGTCAAACTCGATCTGCCGTTCGTCCGCAAATCCGTCACAACCGAAGAAGCCAAAGCCTTCTACGAAGACAACCATTACGAGGACCGCATCGACATTCTCAACTATCGCCCCGATGACACCGTCCATTTCTACACCTGTGACGGATACATGAACTACATGTACAGCTACATGGTGCCATCCACGGGATACTTGGCCGAGTTTCACATGTTCCCCTTCGACATCGGATTCCTGATTCAATATCCCCGTGCCGAGGCAGACGGCGTGATTCCGCCCTATCAGGCCGCTCCCAAATACATTGACACATTGCGTCGCGCCAGCGTCTGGGCGAGTGTCGTCGAAGCCGACACGATCGCCAATTTGAACCGACACGTCCACGCCAACAGCGTGGTCGACTTCGTTCACATGTGCGAAGCGAAACACAACGCACTTCTCACCGAACTCGGCGATCGCATCGCCAAGAACAAGCAACAGATCCGTCTGATTGCCATCGCCGGTCCGTCCTCGAGCGGCAAAACGACGTTCTCGAACCGGTTGCGCATTGAACTGATGACCCGTGGTTTGCGCCCGATTACGATCAGCCTCGACGACTATTACCTTGCGCGCGATCTGATTCCCAAAGAACCCGACGGCAGCGTCGATCTCGAACACATCCACGCCCTCGACGTCGAACTGTTCAACCAGAACATGATGGATTTGATCGCCGGCGTGGAAGTCGATCTGCCGATCTTTGACTTCACGACCAAGGAACGCGGTGGATATCGTAAACTGAAAGTCACCGAAGACAACCCGATCATCATCGAGGGCATCCATGCCTTGAACAACGAACTGACGAACCGGATCCCCAAGGAACAGACCTACAAGATCTACATCAGTCCACAACTCCAATTGAATCTCGATAACCATAATCCGATCAGCATCACCAATTTACGCCTGCTCCGCCGGATCGTCCGCGACCATCAGTTCCGCAACGCATCGGCACTGCGCACGATCACCATGTGGGACAGCGTCCGTGCTGGTGAGTTCCGCTGGATCTACCCCAACCAGGAACATGCCGACTTCGTGTACAACTCCGGGCTTCAGTACGAACTGAACGTGCTGAAGAAATATGCGCTCCCGACATTGCAGGAGATTCCCAACGACAGCGAACACTTCATCACCGCCAACCGGCTGATCAAGTTTCTGAAGTATTTTGTCGACATCGACGACAAGTTCGTTCCGAACAACTCGCTGTTGCGGGAATTCATCGGCGGAAGTTGTTTTCAGGAAGATTGACCAGTAGCATATAGTCTGACTACTCCTTCCTTTAAAACCAAATCAATACAATGTTTCAAAACCACGCATGATCATTAACCACCAAAATCAGAGGTAACGAAAAAGGCTATCAAACCGATAGCCTTTTTGTTTTAGTATTGGGTCTTGTCCTGTTTGTTCTGCCACTCTCTGAACGGCTCTAAACAGTGGTCGCAATCGATCGTATGAATCTCGACTTGCTCTTTGGTCGCGGTCTTGTTGATGACGTCGTAGATGTACTGATCGTCAAAATCAATCGCCGCGGCGTCGTAACGTGACGCTCCAAAGTAAAGTCGTTTCATCTTCGCCCAGTGAATCGCGGCGAAGCACATCGGACACGGTTCGCAGCTCGAGTAGATTTCACAATCCGACAAGTCGAAGCGGCCGAGTTTGGCGGTCGCTTTGCGAATCGCGACGACCTCGGCGTGGGCGGTCGGATCGTTGGTCTTCAGCACCTCGTTGTGACCGGTTGCGATGATTTCACCGTCTTTGACGATGACGGCCCCGAATGGCCCGCCGTCGCCGGCGCGCATGCCTTGGAACGCTTCTTGAACCGCTACGGTCATGAATTTGTTCATACCATCTCGTCCTTTCTATTTGTCGCCCATGGTCATGACCATCACGGCCTTGGCCGTATGCAGTCGGTTTTCCGCCTCCTGATAGACGATCGAGTGAGGACCGTCGATGACGCTGTCCTCCACCTCGTTGCCGCGGTCGGCGGGCAGGGCGTGCATGTATTTGACATCGGGGCTGGCGAGCGCGATCATCGCTTCGGTGCATTTCCAGTCCTTGTAGGATTCGAGCAAGTCGTCGATGACCTCGGACGACTGGTTGGTGACCCAGCTGCCCCAGTTTTTCGGGATTACGACGTCGGCGTCCTGATACGCCTCGGCCATGTCGTGGGTGATGCGGAACGTTCCGCCGCCTTGTTCGGCGTTTTGTCTGGCTTTGGTGATGGCCCAGTCGGGAAGATCGTAACCTTCGGGATAGGCGAGCGTGACATCCATTGCGTAACGCGGGAACAGGAGAATTTGCGTGAGCGGCACGCTGATCGGTTTCTTGTGGCTTTTCGCATATGCCCAGATGATCGAGACCTTGATCCGTTTGCCTTCTGGGAATACTTCCTGAATCGTCATCAGATCGGCCAGACCCTGCATCGGATGATAGAGATCGTCCTGGAGGTTCATGACGGGTACCGTGGCGTGTTTGGCCATCGCATTGAGATACTGGTTGCCGACGCCCCAGAAACAGTTGCGGCAGGCGATGCCGTGGCCGTAACTGGAGAGGATGACGGCCGTGTCCTTGGCACTCTCACCGTGCGAGATCTGCATTGTCGAGGTGTCAAGAAAGTTGGCGTGACCGCCCAGTTGAGCGATGCCGGCTTCCATCGAGTTGCGGGTTCTGGTCGATTGTTCGAAAAACATCAGAAACGATGTCTTGTTCTTGAGGTAATCGGTGATGTCGTTGTTGTAGAACTGGCGTTTCAGTTCGTTCGAGACCTTGAGGAGAACGTCGATTTCATCCTTGCTCCAGTCCTCGAGGGTGATGAAGTGTTTGCCTTTGAACCGTGGTTTCATTGTCCTGTCTCCTTCTTGTTGAGGGTGAGAAATGTCGTGGGTATCATCGCGTACATCGCCGCCGCCTCAACCAGTTCGTTTTTCCAGGTTCGCTCGTTGGGTGCGTGGGCTTGATCTTCGTGACCGGGTCCAAAGCCGATGCACGGGATGTTGTAGCGGCCCATGATCGAGACCGCGTTGGTCGAGAACGTCCATTTGTCGACGATCGGTTCGGCCCGGAACAAAGCCCGATAACTGGCGATCGTCGCCTGGCACACGGGATGGTCCTCCGGCAACACCCAGGTTGGGAAAAAGGCCTTGGTCGGATAGGTGAGTCCGGTGTAGGACGGACGCGCGTAATCGTACATCTCGACCACGGCGCCGGCTGCTTGAACCGATGGCAGCGCGCGGATTTCAGCAAGGGCACTGTCGTAGGTTTCACCGGCCGTCAAGCGGCGGTCGACGGAGATCGAACAGCCATCGGCGACGGCGCAGCGGGATGGCGAAGAATAGAAGATTTCACTCACCGTGAGCGATCCCTTGCCGAGAAAATCGTCGTGTTTCAGACGGGGATGCAGTTGCTCGAGTTCCTGGAGGATCGGCGCCATCTTGAAAATCGCGTTGTCGCCTCGTTCGGGGGCACTGCCGTGACAGCTGACGCCACCGACCGACACCTTGATTTCCATGCGACCGCGGTGACCGCGGTAAATCCGGCAGCTGGTCGGTTCGGTGATGACCACGAACTCCGGTCGAATGTTCGATTCTTCAATGATGTACTGCCAGCACAAACCATCGCAATCTTCTTCCTGGACGGTCCCGGTGATGAGCAACGTGTAATCCTTGGCGAGATCAAGATCTTGGATGATTTTGGCGGCGTAGACCATCGACGCCATGCCGCCTTCCTGATCACTCGCACCGCGGCCGACGATGATGTCGTCATCTTCGTAGCTGTCGTAGGGATCGTAGTCCCAATTGCGACGTTCGCCGACACCAACCGTGTCGATGTGCGCGTCCATTGCGATCAGACGAGGTCCGGTTCCGATGTAGCCGAGAATGTTGCCCATCGGATCGATCTCGATGCGATCGAAGCCGACGGCTTCCATTTCCGCTTTGATGCGGGCGATGACGGCTCCCTCTTCGCAACTTTCCGAGGGAATGCGGATCATGTCGCGGAGAAACGCGCTGATGTCATCGCGATAGTGTTCCGCGCGTTCGCGAATCCGATCGGCAAGGTTCATGATCCGTCTCCTCTGAGCGCTTTGATGCGGTCGTTGTAATACTCGATCTTGCGGTATTCGGCATCCCAGAAGGAGGGCTGTTTCATGCGGTCGAGATACGCTTTGTCATAACCGAACTTGAGCCAGTCCAGTTCTTTTTGATGGAACAGCTGTTGTTTCCGTTCGGGCGTGCGGAAATCGTACACGTCCTCGTTTCCGATTTTACGGAATATGTCATGGAACCAGCGACGCAGGACGAAATCTTCGGTTTCGAGATAACGTTGCTCCAGATCTTCCAGTACGCTTTCATAGCGGTCGAACCCGTCGGTCGCAACGGTCACGACATTGTCATCGGCCCCGAGACGGAGATGTTTGGCCATCTTGATGGCTCCGATGACGTTGCACAGACCACTTGGTCCGAAGGTGTCGGCCAGTTCCAGCGCGGTGTCACGATCAATGCCTTGTTCAACGAGCACGTCAATGCCGTCGTGGATGATTTTCAATGCTTTGATCGTGTCATCGTCCTTGATCTGGGCGATGAAGTCGGTATTGAGTACATTGTGGATGAGCGTGCACATCTTGTCGCCGATGCCCTCGATGCGGTGTTGTCCGCGACCGCCATTGGTGAGCGTCGAACATTCGTACGGTTCCAACGCCACCACTTTGCATTCCGGAAAATGCGTCTTGATCTGATCTCCGGCGGCAATCGTTCCAGCGCTGCCAACAGCGCTTGTGAACGCTGCGATGCGGGAGTTACCGATGCCTTTGACGGCTTCCACACAACTCTCCCCGGTGACATGTCGATGGAACCGGTAGTTGGGCAGCAGTTCAAACTGTGCCAGCGAACGATACGATGGATTCTTTTTCAGTTCATAGGTGCGTTCGAGCGTCAGAATGACGTCGCTTTCGGTACCCGGCGTGAGATCGAGCTTGGCGCCGTATTTCTGAATGCGCTGATACCGCTCCTTGCTCATGTTGTCGGGCATGATGACGATTGCTTCGTAGTTCATGAGGTTGCAGATGTAGGACACACCGATTCCGAAATTGCCCGTCGAAGGGCCGAGAATGGTGTGTTCGCCGGGAACGATCTCATTGTCGACACAGCCTTCGATGAGCGTGCTGTAGGCGGGACCGACCTTGTGACTTCCCGATGGGAAATGCTTGCCGATGAGCACGACGATGTTGGCCTCCACACCGGTGAGTTCCTTGGGCAGAACGATCTTGCGGACCTGATTGCGTTCGTCCTTCCACGTGATGTTGAACAAGTTGAGCGGGTCGAGTTCGTTGTCTCGTGCCGCAAGCGCGCGTTTGCGCAGGTCCGGATCGAGTCTGGACGGATCCAGCATCTCGTCATACGTCGGACCGAATGGTATCTGATTCATGATGATTCACCTCTTCTGTCAATGTCTTGTAGTATGGTTTCAAACGGAACGTCCGCTTGCATGTGTCGATGGAGTTGATCGGGATCGATGGCGGAACGGGGATTGGCATGGGCCAGGAACGTCTTGGTATCCTTAAGACCGTTGCCGGTGGCGATGACGACCACGCGGTCATCGCGATCGATCCATCCTTGTTTCAGGGCTTGCTTCAGACCGGCGTAGCCGGTGGCTCCCGCCGGTTCGCAAAACAGTCCTTCGGTCGCCGCCATTTCTCGCTGTGCGGCTAGAATGTCCTCGTCGCTGACCGCCAGGTAGCGACCGTTGGATTTGGTAACCGCCCACATCCCCTTGACGGGATTGCGCGGGACCCCGACGGCGATGCTGTCCGCCAGGGTCGATTCCGCGACGGGGCGCAGTTCGCGATCGTCTTGGTACGCTTCTACGAACGGAGCGCAACCACTGCTTTGCACGCCATAGATTTGGGGGATGTACTCGATGAGACCGAGATTCCACAGATCGAAGAAACCTTTGTACACGCCATAAATCGTGCACCCATCGCCCACCGATACAAACACCGCGTGAATCGGTTGAAAATCAAGTTGTTCGGCAATTTCCAAAGCCACCGTCTTCTTGCCTTCGACCAGATGGGGATTGATCGCGGCATTGCGATTGTACCAACCATAGGCATCGATGAATTGTTTCGACGTTTCGTAGGTGGTATTGTAATCGGCGTCAACGGGGATCACGTCGGCACCGAAGGCGAGCATTTGGGCTTGCTTGCCGAGTGGCGATCGGCCGGGAACGAAGATGACGCTGTTCAGATTCAATTTCGCAGCATTGCCGGCGAGGCTGGATGCTGCATTGCCGGTTGAACTGCAACAAATGGTCCGATGACCGCCTTCGATTGCTTTCAAGCAGGCAACGAGACTGGCGCGGTCCTTGAGCGAAGCCGTTGGATTGACGCCTTCATCCTTGAAGTACAGGTGTGGAAGACCGAGTTCCTTGGACAAGCTTGTGGAGCGATACAGCGGTGTCCACCCAACTTGCAGCGTCGTTTGAGCATCATATGATGCAATCGTCATCAGCGGTTGGTAGCGTAGCATGTGGCGCAGTGTGTTCTGCTGGAAATAGGCTCGGTTGACAACCTCAGACATCCGCTGGTAATCGTATCGAACATCAAGAATGCCCTGTTCTTTACAATCGGGGCATGTCATGAGATCATCGCGATAGGGGTGTGTCTTGCCGCAGATGGTACAAAGCAACCCGGTTGCGTACGTCATTCACTCCACCTCGATTTCGGTCAGCGAGAAGGTCGTAACATCAAACAATCCGCGATCGGTGAGTTTCAGATCGGGGATGACCGGCAAACTCATGAATGCCAGCGACAAGAAGGGATCGTCAACTTGTTTGGTGACCCCCAGTTGCCGGGCTTCATGCTCCATCTTTTTCAGCTTGTCGCACACTGTGTCGATGTCCTGGTTGGTCATGATGCCGGCGATTTCCAACGGAAGGCTCTCGACGATCGACCCGTTGTGAACGATGGTGATCCCACCCTGGATCCGTTTGAGTTCCTCGATGGCCTTCATCATGTCGGCATCGTTGTCACCAACGACCACGAGATTATGAGAGTCGTGGGCAATCGTCATCCCGACGGCGCCATCTTTCAGTCCATAACCTTCCAAGAGCCCCACACCGACGTTTTTGGTGTAGTGATGGCGCTCGACGACGGCAATCTTCAGAATGTCGTCGTTGGGATTGTTGACATACAGCCCGTTGTTGCGTTGAACTTTGCGAATGACTTGTTTGGTCGTCACATTGTTGGCAATCAATTGAATGACTTTGACGTTATCGGATTTCAACGGAAGATCCAGCTTGATATCGTCGATGTTGTACTTGACGGTATCCACGACATGGATGCTTTCGAACCGATGCGTCTCAAACGTGACCTGGCCGTTTTGTGCGACCGGTTGTCCCGCGATGTATACGTTGCTTGGCTGAATGTCATTGAGATCGTCAAACACGATGAAATCCGCCTCATAACCAGGTGCAATCGCACCGACTTGATTGAGCTGATAGCAATTGGCGGTATTGATCGTTGCCATCCTGATTGCGTCGATGGGATCGACTCCGTTGGCAATCGCCAGATTTACATTGTAATTGACGTGTCCTTCTGCTAGGATGTCCATCGGATGTTTGTCGTCGGTGCAAAACAGCAAGCGATGAATGTTTTTCGGAGTGACCGCCGGCAAGAGATCGACGACATTCCTGGTTTGCGATCCTTCGCGTAGATGAATGTACATTCCTCGTTTGACCTTCTCATGAAGTTCGTCAATCGTGGTACTTTCATGATCCGTTCGAATGTGATGAAGCAGATAGGCGTTTAGTTCTTTCCCAGTCACGTTCGGAGCGTGTCCGTCTATCACATAATCTTCCATAATGCTTAATTTGTTCATCATCGATTGTTCGGCATGTATGACACTGGGATAATCCATGACTTCACCCAGTCCAAGTATGCCTTCCCGTCTGCGGAGACTGTAGATGTCTTCCGCATCAACGGTTGATCCAGACGTTTCAAACGTTGTGGCAGGGACGCAAGATGGAATCATCAGGTGCACATTCAAAGGTGTGTCCATGCTGCTGTTAAGCATGAAACCAAGTCCTTTGACGCCCTTGACATTGGCGATTTCATGAGGATCTGCAATCACTCTTGTTGTACCTTTTGGAATTACTAGTTTAGAGAATTCAGATGGGGTCAACATACTTGATTCAATATGCACGTGCCCATCAATGAATCCAGGAGCTACATACGCACCCTTCACATCAATTTCTTGTTTTCCATGGTATTGACCAATACCGACAAAAATGCCGTCTTGAACAGCAATATCGGCACGTTCCGTCGTCGCATCGAAAACATTGATGATGGTGGCATTCTTGATGACTAAATCGGCTGGTTGCTGCGCTAGCGCGATCTCCGACAGTTGTTTGTGATTCATCGGATCACTCCTCTTTCAAACTACTGATGAATTGCTCCAAAAGATTCATTGCAACGTTCATCCGATATTCTTTGTTGGATCGCTGATCATCAATCGGTCGGATGTACGTTGCGTATGCTTCTTGCAAGCTCTTGACTTGTTGTTGCAGTTGTTTGACGGTCTTTCCTTCGTATTCCATTTCGATGTCGCGAACGCGGACCACCGTTGGTGCAACCGCACCGAATGCAATGCGAAGATCGGTAACGTGTTTGCCTTCGATCCGCACCGATCCCGTAAACGACACTTTGCTAATGGCATCGGCTTTGCGTCCCCCTACCTTGCGAAACATCTGGAACGTAAAGGGGTCTTTGGGTATGACGATTTCCGTAATCAGCTCATTGTTGTCGAGAATCGTCTTACGTGGTCCCTGAATGACCTGAGCTATCGGCAGCAGACTGTTTTGTGATTTGGATTGAATGCGTACCAGTGCATCCAGTGCGTACAAAATCGGCAGGCTGTCTCCTGCCGGCGATGCATTTCCGATGTTTCCGGCAATCGTCGCCATGTTACGAAGACCAGGTGCGGCAATGATCGCAATGGCATCCTTGAGAAGCTGCGGTGTCGCAGGATGATCGAGCAGAACGCTCATCGGTGTCACTGCTCCAATATATACGTTTTTATCATCTTCGTTCACATAATTCAGTTCGGAAAGATGGAACACATAGACCGGATCGCTCGTGAACGTTGGCGGCAGTTCCGCCCAGTTGCGGCGCTGCACCATCAGATCGGTCCCGCCGGCAACAATCGTCGTGTAGTGCCCGTCCATATAATCAAGAGCTTCTTTCAGCGAATTTGGGATGATGTGTTTCACCATGTTCCTTCGCCTTCTTTCGCCGCTCGCTCAATCGCGCGGAAAATCATGTTGTATCCGGTGCACCGACACAGATTTCCCGACAACCCGATCTGGATCTGTTCGCGCGTCGGATGCGGGTGTTTTTTCAACAGCGCATACGAGGCCATCATCATGCCCGGTGTGCAGATGCCGCATTGCACGGCACCTTCCTTGCTGTAGGCCTGTTGCAGCAACTTGCCTTCCTTGGTTGTCGCAATCCCTTCGATCGTTGTTACACGTTGTTTGTGCACGTTGGCAAGCGGCACCAGACAGGAATTGGCGAGTTGGTCGTTGATCAACACCGAACACGCGCCACATTCCCCTTCACCGCAACCTTCCTTGGCACCGGTCAGATGCAATCGGTCACGCAATACGTCAAGAAGCCGCAGCGACGGATCGGCGGTGATGGTCACTTGCTCGTGATTGAGTTCAAAGGTAATGTCATTCATCGTTCATCAACTCCATGATCCGTTCGGGGGTGACGGGAATCTCGTGAATTTCTTTGCCAATCGCCTGTTCAATGGCAAGGGCGACGGCCGGTGCGCCTCCGACCAACGTCAGTTCACCGGCCCCTTTGGCACCATAGGGCCCAAGCGGATAGGGATTGTCCATCAGATAATTGTGCATCGGTGGGGTGTCGACACTGGTGGAAATGATGTAATCGGTGACGTTTCGTTGTTGGATCACGCCTTGTTTATGATTCATCACTTCGAGATAACCGAGCCCTAGTCCTTGCAGTTGGCCACCGTCGGCCTGGCCGAGAATGACCTGTTCGTCGATGGCTTTGCCAACGTCATATATGTTCCAGGTTTCCAGCACGGTGACTTCATAGGTTGCCGGATCCACTTCCACCTCGACGATGTTGATGCCCCAGGAATAAGCCGGATAGGCATCGCCGTGGAAGGTCGTTTCATCCCACTTGATGTAGTCGGGCTGGACGTAGCGTTCTTCAATCCACTGGTCCTCCCCGGCGTTCCACTCGTCACGCAAGCGACGTGCGGCCCGGGCCACCAGGCCACCGACGATCATCATCGTGCGGCTGGCGACGGTCGGTCCGGAATCCGGAACGAAGTTGGTGTCGGGATTGTCGTATATCACTTGCGACATGGGAACATCGAGAATCGTGGCGACGAGTTTCGTCATCGTTGTCTTGACACCTTGTCCCATGTCGACCGCGGCAATCAGGATCTCGACCTCGTCTGTTGTTCGCTTGTGCAATTTCACGCGCGCTTTGATGTGCGTCGCTTCTCCGCTGCCGGTAAACCCGCAGCCATGCAGAACCCAACTCATGCCAATGCCGCGATGGGAATCGGGGCTGGCATATCGTTCGCGCTTGTTCAAATAGTCCGATTCATCGAGCACGCGCGACAGCATCTCCGGCATGATGATCGGATCTCGGAACGTTCCGCCGGTTGACGTATGGTCGCCTTGTTTCGCCAGATATCGTTGGCGAAATGCCAGCGCATCAACCTTCAGTTCCGCTGCGACGTGATGCATGAACATTTCCACCGCGAACAGCATCTGCGGAGCACCGAAGCCGCGGAACGCGCCATTGGGCACGGTATTGGTGCGGTAAACGTCGCCGGTGACATCGAGATGATCGATGGTGTAGACTCCGGTCGTCGCGATCAACGCGCGCGACAGCACGACCCCGCTAAGGCCGATGTTGGCGCCACCGTCGAGACCGACTTCGCTCTGGATGCCGAGAATTTCGTTGTCCTTGACGTAAGCCGTCATCGTAATGTGCGACGGATGACGCTTGGTCGTGGATTCGACATCCTCCTCGCGCTCATAAATGAGTCGAATCGGCTTGCGGATGACTTCGATCGCGACCGCCAGTTGACAGGCGATCAGCGAGGGAAATTCTTCTTTGCCACCAAATGCGCCGCCAACGGTCGCTTGTCGGACGCGCACGTAGTCGTCCGCGCAGTTCAAGGTCCGAATCAGGGCGTTTTTCACATAGTAGGGACATTGCAGGCTACCTTCGAGAATCACCTGTTTGCCATCATGGTAGCCGATCATGCCTTGTGGCTCGATGTAGAGTTGTTCCTGATAACCGGAGTGATACTCGCGGCGAATGACCTTGTCGGCTTGTTCCTTCACCTTGGCGAGATTCCCCTTGGTGAAATGATAGTGGACCACCGAATCGGTCCATTCGAACTGCGGCACCTCGATGTCGTATTCGATGTGGATGTCTTTCATCAGCTTTAGTACGACACGCTTGTCAGGACCGATCACGAGCAGGATCGGTTCTTGGTAATAGGTAACTCGGTCGGCCGCAAACACCGGCTGATCGTCGGCAATGATGTTGACGACGTTCTCACCGGGCACATGGGTGTGATCGATGATGTGATAGCCCGCGGGCAGTTCCGGGTAACGGCGCCGCAAGATGCGTGCCTTGGCGTGGGGACTGCGCAAGGTCTTCGCATAGAGTGCGTTCTCATAGCGAATGTCGTTGACGTATCGTTCGTTGCCGAACGCCTTTGGTACACTGTCAAGTTTGGGAATCGATCGGGATATGTCGTTCATCGGCTACCTCCTAACGCAACGCCGCGACCGGGCACTTGCTGATGCAAAGCCCACATCCGAAACAAAGGTCCGGATCAATGTGAATCGCGTCGTCCATGGTGATGGCGAAATACGGGCAGATCCGTTCGCACAGACCACACATCGTGCATGGCTCCTCGAGCCACGTCGGGACCTGTTTGGCATAGCGGACCGGATTGGCCAGCGTTGTCTTTTTAATGGCTTCGATGCTGTCGAAGCCCAGTTTGTCCAAGGTCTCTGGCAAACGCTTGAGAATCGTCGCATAGAGATCCTTGCCCTTGAGCAGCGCGGCGCTGAGCATCTGCACGGCGTCGGCTCCGGCGAGCAGGAACTCGACGATGTCCTCGGCATTGCCTATGCCACCGACACCGATCACGGTGAAATCGGGCATCGCTTGTTTGATCGTGTATACGGTCGCCTGGGCCAGGTGCTTGATGACTGGGCCGCTGGTCCACACGAACCCGCTTTCCGGTGCATACTCAATGGCACGCTTGGCCGCGTTGATGTACATGGTCGGACCGAGGCTGTTGATGGCGACCAGGCCGCTCGCACCTGCGTCGCGAACGGCTCTCGCAAAGCCGATCGGATCCGTCAAGTGGGGGCTGATCTTCATGTACACCGGCTTGTCGGTATGGCTGCAAATGGTTCGCACGGTGTCGGCGATTACCGTCAGATCGGTACCGACGTAATGCGTCGATATTTCGAACGCATCGGCGAACGGATCCAGTTTCGGAATCAGTTCGTCCATGTCATCCTTGGTATAGCCGACACTGATGATCAGCGGTCGTGTCTTGGCCGCCTGCAAGGTGGGCAGGAACTCGGTGATCCATCGTTCCGCGCTGTGTTCGCTCCACAGTTCGGAGTTCATCACGAACTGACGGTCGCCATAGATGCAGGGGCGCGGGATGTGCGGCTCTTTGGTGGAAATCGTCTTGGTCACCAGCGCACCGACGCCCAAGTCCTGGAGGTACAACAACTTGTCCGCATCACCGACCAATGGTCCGCTGGCGGGCATCAGGGGATTGTCGAGTACGAAACCGTCAAAACGGGTGGTGAGTTTGCTCATGATGATTCCTCCTTTGCAACGCGGTCCCACAGTGAAGCGGCGAGATCGCGGGCGCGGCGATAACTGAATTGCACCGTCGGTGTCACTTGTCCGTGCGACAGCACCTGTCGTCCGGCGACGAAGACGTCGTCCGGTTGAAAACTCCGAAACAGACCGAACATCATGTGACCCATCGCGTTGGCGCTGTTGATCGGCGTCGGCGGATCGTAAGGGATGAGCATCAGATCGGCGGCAAAGCCGCTTTCCAGTCGTCCCAGTTTCACACCGAGTCGTCGTGAGGCATAGGCATACGTCGTATCGATCAGATCGATCAACTCGTCGAAAGCAAAGCCGAGCGGCGAACGGGCTTGCTCGTGCATCGCGAAATAGAGCGACAGGTATTCACCGGCGATGTTGTGCGAGATGCCGTCGTTGCCGATGATCACGTCGATGCCGTGGTTGCGGAATCGACGGATGTCCGGAAGTCCGACACCGTTGTTCATGTTGCTGGTGACGTTGACGGCAATCACGGATTGATGCTTGGCGATGAGGTCCAACTCCTCATCGGTGGTATGGATGCAGTGGGCGAGCAGCGCGTCTTTGGACAAGAGTCCGAACGACGCCAAACGAGGGACGACGCGCATGTGGTGTCGTTCCATGGCCAGTTCCTGATCCTGCGCGCTTTCGGCGACGTGGATGTGGATGGGCGTTGCACCGCGATGTGCCGCAACATTCGTAAGCGTGTCGTCGGACAGGGTGAACGACGCATGCAGTCCAAACAAAGCGGCCGTATCCTCTTTGGGCTGGTTGGCTGCAAACGAGTGATTCTCACGAATCGCCGAGTCGACATCAAACCGATCCGATGTTTCGAAACAGAACACACCGCGCAATCCAACGTCCTTCACAACAGCTTGCTGGAGTTGTGCCAGAGAACCGATGATGGCACCCGAGGCATTGTGGTCGATGATCGTCGTGATGCCATGACGGACGCTGTCGACGGCCGCGACAATGCCGCTGTGATAGACATCCGAAAGCGTGAGATTGCGATCAAAATTCCACCAACGCTGCTCCAGGAGTTCGACGAAATTGGTCGGTGCGAAGGGACCGGTACGACCGCGCGACAGGGTGCTGTATATATGGGTGTGACCGTTGACGAGTCCCGGCATCACGAGCCGGCCTTGACAATCGATTTCATCGTAATCGCCCGGTTTGTAGTCACTCATGTCACCGATCTGGCGAATGAGGTCGTCAAAGAGCACGAAACAGCCTTCGCGGTAGGTGTGGAAATCATAGATCGTGGCGTTGATGAGTGCCTTCATGAACGGATTCCTCCTCGGTTGACATACTGTCCCCGGTGTTCCTGCAAGATGCCGTTGCGCAACGCGAATCGACCGCGGATGATGGTGCTGACGACCTTTCCCTTGGTCGGGAAGTTCGCATAGAGGGTATGATCGGTGGCGCCGTGATGATCGACGATTTTGGATGGGCCCAGGTGATAGACGAACAAATCCGCATCGCTGCCTTCGCGGATCACGCCTTTTTGCGGATAGAGATGATGGCATTTTGCGACCTGGCTCGTCATCTTGTCGATGATCGCATCGCCGAACAGACTGTACATCACAGGGAAACTGAACTCGACGCCGGCGATCCCGAGCGGCATGTTCTTGAGCAGCGTGTTGTGCTTGTCGGCACGATTGAAACTGCAGTGATCGGTACCGATCGCATCGACGTCGTCGATCAACCGCTGCAACAATTTGACATCAGCCCGCGGACGCAGGGGGGGTGCCATCGTGTACAACCAACCATCCGGCTTGTCCCACACGCTTTTGTCAAACACCATATAATGGGGACAGGTTTCCACAAAGAATTGCTTGTGCAAGATGTCGTAAAACTTGTCTTTCAATGCTTCAAGGGTCTTGCCGCTGCTGAGATGAACCATGTACAGTCGACCTCCGGTGCCTCGTACGTAAGCCGCCAGCTTGAGGGCTTCGTCCGTCTCGCTCGTACGGGGCCGACTGCGTTCCAGATCGCGGTAGGTGAAGGTCGGATCGAGATCGATCTGGCGATCGTCCTCGATGTGCGCAAGTACGGTGAATCCGTCTGTTTTCGAGCGCTCCAGCAACGCCAGTATTTCGTCGTCGTAGGTACGCCGATCGCTATCGGAATAGGTGGTGAACAGTTTGACGGTCTTGAGACCGAGTTCCTGCATCAGATCGGCGATCGCATCGGTTTCGCCGACCGGATTGGCCACGCAGGCATGGAAGGTGTAGTCCGTCATGCTGTCGGCGGCCTCGCGCAATCGCGTGGCAAAGGCATCCCGCAACGCCGCTGCCCGATGCACCGGTCGCAAAAAGTCGATGACCGTCGTCACCCCGCCGAAAAGCGCCGATCGCGTTCCCGTGAAGAAGTCGTCACGGGATGTGATCGTCGGCAATTCAAGGTGGAAATGGGTATGCGGATCAATGATTCCCGGCAACACCAGATCGCCACCACAGTCGTAGGTCTCCGTCGCTTTGAGCGATAGCGGGGACACGCTGGCGATGATGCCGTCTTTGACGTAGACGTTGGTGTTGCGGAAATGACCGTCCAGATACACCTTCCCATTGACAATGGCGAGGTCGTACATGGAATCACCTACACTTCGATGATGTCATAAACTTTCAATTTGTATTTGTCAATGATGTCGGGAACGAGATCGTGGCGAACGGTGATGTAGCACTCCACACCGCTATCCACCAGTTCCGCGAACACCTTGTGAAAACATTGATCGTAGAGTTCCAGCTGGCCGATCTCATCCAGGTAGATCGGCGTCACCCCATCCGCAATCAAGGTTCGGATGGTGGTTTCAACATAGGCGAGGGCATCCTGTAAAAACAGATACGGCCCGATTTTGCAGGCGATCTGGTAGTCGCGATGTTTGAACTCGTCGCGCACGACCAGGAGTCTGGTCTCGAGCGTGCTGAGCCGCATGATGTCATACCCATGAACCTTGTGATAGTGCATCCGCTTGATCGAAACAAAGCCGTCACCGGCTTGATTCCGCTGGTACAAATCGGCGATGGTCGTCGATTTTCCGGAATCAATCTTCCCAGTAACGATATGGATCATGATTGCGCTCCCGCATGTGACGTAAGTCGGTCTTCTGATAACTCACCAGCTGCATCTCGGCGGCGATCGAAACGGCGATTTCCGCCGGACTGCCGCCACCCAGATCGAGTCCGACCGGTGCGTAAAACTGCTTGAGGTTGACATCGGTCGCCAGTTCGCTCTTGGTCTTGTCAAGATACTCGGCAAGTTTCTTGGGCGAACACAACATCCCGATGTACTTGAGTGATATGCCTTGCTCAATGACCGCGTGCAACACGTTGTAATCGTGTTTGTGCGACGGCGTGCAGACAATTACGAAACTGTCTTCTTTGAGACCGTGGTCGCGAATGAAATCGGCGAACGGTGCGACAAAAACGTGATCGGCGCCTTCGAATTCCGCCGCGACCGCGTCGCGTTCGTCAATGACGGTGACATGATAGGACATCGTCTTGAGGACCTTGACGAGGGCCTGACCGACATGGCCGGCACCGAACACGTAGACGTATTCACGAGGTCCGATGTATTCGAAAAACAGGGTCACTTTGCCACCGCAGGCCATCGGCAACGTTTCGGTGTCATCGTGCACCCGCCCCTCGTCGAGCAAATAGGTCCGGGTGAAACTGCCGCGACTATTGAACATCGTCTTGGCCAGTTCCCGCGCTTCGTATTCCAACGCGCCACCACCCACGGTGCCGAACGCGCCGTCGGGCGTGACGACCATCTTCTTGCCGACGTCGACCGGTGATTCGCCATGTTTCTCGACGACCGAGACGACCACCACGGGAATGCCGCGGCGCAGATGATCGGCGATCTCTTCATAGATCATGGCATCGCCTCCTTTAGAGGATATAGGTCAGAATGGCGGCAACCACGAACAACACCAATGACACCGCCGGTTGGTAGATGCGGTCGGTGTTCCAGTTCCAGCGGTCGACAACAAAGCGCAGGCCGATCAGGAACACGCTGCTGATCAGACCGCTCAACACGACGAATTCAAGAATCGCCGTGGCGTTTGCCAAATAGGGTGCGAGATTGCCAGTCAAGACATACTGAAGTCCCATCCACGACACGAACAACACCCGCCAGCCGATGCTGGCGATGACGGCCGCGCCCGCTTGATTTTGAATGCGGTCGCTTGCCAACATCGTGATCACGATGACCACGAGGGCGGTTTCCATGATGATGGCGATCATCGGGTTGATCGTCTTGTAGATCGACAGCGACGGCATCAAAAAGTTGACGGATTTGATCAGGGCGGCGACAAGGCCGACATAGATCAGGGCCGGACGGTTGTTGAGACGGCGATACGCCTTGTACAGAATCGCTCCGGCAATCGGGAACATGATCGATCCGGCGATCGTTGCCGGCAGGAAGTGAAGCACATGCCCGATCGTTGCTTCGAGAATGCCCCACAGGGCTCCAAAGAAGAGAATGGTACTGATGGTTTTGATGTTGTTGGTCATGATTGCTGTCCTTTCTCGCGCAGGGCGGTTCGTATTTTTTCGGCGGTGATGGGGAGTGACGTGATGCGTACCCCGACCGCATTGTAGATGGCGTTGGCGATGGCTGCGGGGGGCGTGTCGATGCCGATTTCGCCAACACTCTTGGCACCGAACGGTCCGCTGTCTTCGTAACTGTCGGCGAACTCGGTGGTGAGTTTGTCAACCGACAGGCGGGTCGGCATCAGATAGTCCATCAGACTGTTTTCAATGAGGCGACCGCGTTTGCTGTAGCGGGCGTCTTCATAGAGCGTCATGCCGATGCCTTGAACGATGGCGCCTTCGACCTGGCCTTGCGCCAGTTTGGGATTGATGGTCGTGCCGCAGTCGACGACGCTAACGTAGTTGTGAATGTGCACCTTGCCGGTCTCGACATCGACGTCGAGGTCGACAAGTCCTGCCATGAACGGCGGAGGCGACTTGTGGCCGACGTAACTGCCGGTGGCGACGAGCTGTTTCTGATCCTCGTTGTAATACAGCCGGTTCGACAACTCGTTGATGGTGATTGTTTTGGCACCGGATGCGAACGTCTTGCCATCGAATGAGATGGCATCGGGATCGACTTGGAACACCTGCGCGGCTTCGCGGATGATCATCGCCCGCATTTCCTGGGCCGCACGGTACACGGCGTTGCCGCTGACGTAAGTCGTGCTCGAGGCGTAAGCCCCGGTATCAAACGGAGTCAGATCACTGTCGGAGGAGTAGACGACGATGTCGTCCATGCCGCATTCCAACACTTCGGCGGCGATCTGCGCGAGGATCGTATCGGATCCTTGCCCGATGTCGGTCGCTCCGACCATCAGATTGTAGAATCCGTCGTCGTTCAGTTTCAGTGTTGCGGCTCCCATGTCGATGTAGGGAATGCCGCTGCCCTGCATGGCGATGGCCATGCCGACACCGCGGCGGATGGAATCCTTGGATGTCTTCGTCGGATAGCGTTTCTTCCAGTCGATCAGCTCGATGCCACGGTTGACGCAGTACTCGAGTTTGCAGCTGTCCATCGTCATGGCGGTCCCTTCGGTGCCTTCGCCCATGATGGCGAAGATCGGGGACGTTTCGCCTTCCTTCATCATGTTTTTTTGACGGAAGGCAATCGGATCGAGTCCGAGTGTGTGAACCAATTTGTCGATTGCGCTTTCCAGAGCGAAATTGCCCTGGATCGCGCCATATCCGCGGAACGCTCCGGCAGGAGTGTGGTTGGTATAGGTCACGTGACCGTGAAAACGGACGCTGTTGACTTTGTTGTATAACGGAAGCACTTTGCTGCCGGCGACCATGAACACGGTGAGAGCATGCTCACCGTAGGCACCGGTGTCACTGAGGACGTAACAATCGATCGCACGCAGGGTTCCGTCCTTGTCGGCGCCAAGACGCATGTCGAAACGCATCGGATGGCGCGAGTACGTGGATTCAAAGACCTCCTTGCGACTGTAGACCATTCGCGAGGGGCGTTTGGTCCGCATCGTCACGGCACTTACGAACATCTCTCCGTGGAGCGCCTGTTTGCCTCCGAAACCGCCACCGACCCGTGGCTTGATGACACGAATGCGCGACAGCGGAATCTCGAGTGTCTGTGACAGGATACGACGCACGTGAACCGGGGTTTGCGTCGAGGAGATGAGCACCAGTCGCCCTTGGAAATCCAATCGGGCATTGACGGCGTGCGGTTCCATCATCGCATGGGCTTGCGCCTGGGTATAGAAACTCTCTTCGACGACGACTTCGCACTTGGCGAGTTCGGCCTCGACGTCGCCGACTTCCATGTGATAGCTGGCGGCGATGTTGCGTTTGGGTTCGAAGCCGATCGGGAACATTTCGCAGATGCCGTCTTCGGGATGGAGAATGCTCGGATTGTCGATCGCCTGCTCGAAATCCAGCACGGGATCGAGCAACTCGTATTCGACATCGATGAGTTCCAACGCCTTATCGCACAGTTCGACGGTTTCAGCGGCGACGCAGGCGACTTCGTCACCAACGTGGCGGACGTACTCGTCGAGTACGAACTTGTCGTGCGGTGATGGTTCGGGATAGCCCTGTCCCGCACGGGTGAAGGAATTGCGGGGAAAATCGTTGTGCGTGAGCACCAGTTCCACGCCATCGAGCGCGAGCGCTTTGGTCGCATCGATGCGCTTGATCCGGGCATGGGGATGCGGACTGCGCAGCAGTTTGACAACCAGTGAATTGGGTTCGGTGAGATCGTCGGTGAACGCGGGGCGTCCATGCATCAGACCGTTGCCGTCGATCGACGGAATCTTCGTGTTGACGGTTTTCATGCGCATTCCTCCAGACATTTGAGAATCGCGATGTGTTGCGCCTGATACCCAGTACAGCGACACAGGTTGCCGAGCAGATAATGGCGGATGTCATCGAGTGTCGGATGGGGAATTTCATGTTTGAGGGCATAGACGGTAAGGGCCAGAGCGGGATTGCAGAAGCCGCATTGATCGGCACCTTCGTGTCCCATGTAGCCGGCCAGCGTTTCCACAAAATCATGAATGCCTTCGACGGTGAGAATCTCCTTGCCGGCAACGCGGGCCGTCAGCACACTGCATGACAGGACCGGTTTCATGTCGACAAGGACCGTGCATACGCCGCAGCTGCTGCTGTCACAACCGCGTTTGACACTCAGGATGTGGTGGTTGCGCAACGTGTCCAACAGATGTTCGCCGGGGGCGACATCGAGTTCGCGCTGGCGATGGTTGATCGTCATGGTTACCTTCATTTATTTCACCTCATTCAAAGCTCGACGCAAATGGGCCGACAACAGATCGCGCCGATATGCCTGACTGGCTTTGGCGTTGGAGGACAACTTGATTTCTTCCATGGCCAGTTCAACGGCCGTGGCGATTGTTTGATCATCGATCCTGTCCGCCTGATCGAGATGGGCCATCGCGTTGGTCGCCATGGCTGCCCCGGCGGGGCGGCTGCCGATGGCGATGCGCCAGCGATCGGTGTGGGTGACGGCAACGTTCAAGAGCGCGAAATCGAGTTCCGTGCGACTGATCTTGTGCACTGTGCCGCGGCCTTCTTGCTTGCGGATTCGGATCGCGACCAGGATGTCCGGTTCGCTTAACCGTTTGCTCAGAAACAGATCGAGTGGAACTTCCCCTTGGTGATGGAACACCAGCGTGGTGTCCATGACGGCGAGCACGGGAATGATGTCGCTGAACGAGTAGTTGCCGATGACACTGCCGCCGATCGTCGCCAGATTGCGAACCTGAACGCCCATGATCGAGCCGGCCGCCCGGCTGAGCATGCCGTTCAGATGCGTTTGAATGATGGGGTTGGTCTCCAACTGGCGCAGGGTCACCATCGCTCCGATGGAGATGTCGTCATTTGTCTCGGTGATCGTGTCCAGACCAAGACCGTCCAGCACGATCAAGCGTTCCACATCGTGCTGTCCGAGTCGCATCCAGAGCGTGCCGCCAGCGATTTTTGCGTCCTCATGTTCCTGTAGGAGAGCATACGCTTCTTCAATCGATGTCGGTTGTATGAGTTCGTTGATTCGCATGTCAGTCCATCCTTTCCATGTCCAACAGTTTTTGATATTCGAGCATGTCGTCGATGTCAAACAGGATATGTGGATCATCGACTTCGACATAAGTCACTTCGTGTCGATCACGAAATGCCTTGAGATTGGAATCACTGGGTTCTTGCCGCAAGCTTGCGAGAAGTTCCTTGGCAAGGAAAATCGGATGTCCACGGCGTCCGTGATAGGTGGGTACGCGGATCGGTCCGTCCGCCTGCAGCAACGTTTCGTATGTGGAAGGTTCCACAAGCGGGCAGTCGCCGGGAATCAGGAACACATCGTTGTGGATCGTTCTCGCCCCGCACTGGACGGAGGTGAACATGCCTTCGTCGTGATCGGGGTTGTGGACCATGTCAACATCGGCCGTGCCCGTCCAGTCCTTGGCATAGTTGTCCTGATACTGGCCGGTCACAATGACGATGCGCTCACAGACAGATGCCATCGCCGACATCGTGTGATGAATGATGGGGTGACCGTGAAACGGTAGTTGCATTTTGTTCTGACGCATCCGCTTAGACGATCCGCCGGCAAGAATGATACCATCGACCACTTGCATTCCTCCTTGTTTTTTGGCGTTGTTTTCCGTGCTGCTGCCAAGTCTCTCATAATGGCTAAATGTAGCCCTTTTCTATTGGTAAACGCTTACATCCATATATAAAAAAATATGATATATTAATATATTATATCACAGATTGACCCAAATTGAAATACTCTCTAAATAGACTAAATACAAATAAAAAAAAGAGGATTACTCCTCTTTTGCGAACTCTTCCAACTGTTTGCCTTCCATGCGGAACGGTATCCATCCGCGCAACGGTTTGGCACCGAGATTCTCGTAGAACCGAATCGACGGCTTGTTCCATTCGAGACAGTCCCATTCGAAACGCAGGCAGCCATTGTCAAGCGCCGTCTGAGCCAGGTACTTGAGAACCTTCTTGCCGAATCCTTTGCCGCGTTCGGTGTCGATCACATAGAAATCTTCGAGATGCAGGGTCGGGCGGGATAGGAAGGTCGAGAACTTGTAGAAATAGACGGCGAATCCGATCGGTTCCTCACCTCGACGGATGAAGATGACCTCCGCACGGTTAAGATCGAAAATGTTCTTCTCGATGTCTTCGACGGTCGCCTTGACGTACTTGCGCATCCGTTCGTATTTCGCCAGTTCCTTGACGAAGTAGAGAATCTTGTCCGCTTCGTCACGTCTTGCCTTGCTGATGGTTACATCGCTCATGTTTACGTCTCCTTCTCGTTCAGATATGATGATATCCCTTACATCACTTACAATTCTATTGTACCATAGATTTTTATTTGTCAATCATTTTTACAAGCAAAAAGAAAAAACAGGAATCCGGAGATTCCTATTCTTCGTTTTGGATTTTGTTGAGATAACTGATGATTTTCTGGCGATCGATGATCGTGAACTTGTGGGTGATGTCCTTCTGGAACTCGATCAATTTGGCTTCTTCGAGAACCTTGTAGACGGCCTTGAATTTTTTGAATTTGGTTTGCGACAGATTCAGATTTTCGTCGATCTGGCGGAAGCGATTATTGGTGTCCAAGGTGGTGTAGAGTTTTTCCTCGGTGTACGAGCGCATGACCTTGAGCATGCCGAGCAAGGCGCGACGATCGGATTCGTTTTTGAGATATGGTTGCAGTTTCTCGTAATCGCTCGGTTTCGGCTTGGTCTTGGTACGGGTCGTTTTCGTGCTGCGCGATTTGGTTTCCTTGATCACGCGATAATCATCGATGATCAGGATCTTGTCGGTGGACGACTTGAAGATGGTGCGTTGCGAATCGTCGCGGGTGGCGACGAGCCACACCTGACGGTTGTACTTGCGCAACGTGTTCATCACGATCGAATAGTCGGAATCGCTCGTCAAAAACACGAACAAATCAAAATGCGGGTGATCGACGTGGAGTTTTTCCAAAGCGTCGACGCTGATCATCAGATCGGCGCGGTTCTTCTTGTTGGCGATGTGCGGGGTGTCTTCGATGGTGAAATTGAGTTCGCTCAGCTGATTGCGGAAGCGTTTCAGGTTGTTCGAGTCGCCGATCGCCTTCTTGAGTGCGAACACGGCCTTGTCGACGTTTTCAAATTCATTGCTGACTTGCAGCCGGATGTCGTCGAGCAGGTCCTCGAAATTGATCATGCCTTGGATGTTTTCGACATCCAGATAAATGGCAACGGATATGTGGTTCATGTATATTCCTCCAAACTTTCAATACCATTATAACACAAAACCCGACAAAGTGCCTTGTTTTGTGGAAATCCCCAACAGACACAAAAAAAACTCATCGAAATGAGTTTAGTTTGCGAGTTCTTCGCGTTCCAGTTTCTTGAGAAAATCGTGCAACGGTTTTTCCGGAACGAAGCCGACATTCTGTCCGAGCACGTCCTTGCCGTTGAAGAACAACAAGGTCGGAACACTGCTGACACCGTATTGATAGGCCTGCGGATGTTCGTTGGCGTCGGCAGCGATGAAGACGACGTCCTGAAGATCCTGTTCGGTGGCCAGTTTTTCAAAAATCGGTTTCAGCATCTTGCACGGCGGGCAGGTCGTGGTGGCGAACTTGACGACGGCGATTTTCCCGTCTTGCAAGTAATCCTGAACGGTTTCACTGGCTTTGAGATCGACAAACATGTGAATCACACTCCTTCTTTTTGTACGCTTGTATTGTACTACTTGTCGGGTGAAATGGCAAATAGTTTGCTCGCTAACTAATTGTTGATATTGCTTTGTTCCCGACTGTGGTATAATGGAGCGGGGTGATGACATGGAACAAAACATCAACGCATTCATCCATCATACGATACGCCGCCATGAGGATCGCCGATTGCTTGCCATTGACGCAACGTGCGGGAATGGCCATGACACGCTATTGCTGGCCGAACTCTACGACCAGGTGATCGGTTTCGACATTCAACCGGTAGCGCTGGACGCAACCGCCAAGCGATTGCGTCAGGCTGGTTATGACAATGTCAAGTTGGTCCTTGATTCGCATGCACTGATGGAACGGCATCTGGGTGAGGATTCCATCGATCTCGCCGTGTTCAATCTCGGCTATTTGCCACATTGCGATAAAACAATCATCACCACACCGGATGCAACGATGGCCGCGGTTGAGACGATTCTTCGCCACCTCGCCATTCGAGGTTTGATCGCAATCACCGTCTACACCGGACACCCGGGCGGACAACTGGAAGCCGATGCGTTGACGGCGATGCTGAAGAGCCTTGACAAACACGATTACACAGTAATCGTCCACCGCTATCTGAATCGCCGCCAGGCACCATTCGCGATTTTGATTGAACGCATGCAATAACCCTTTTGTTTTCCCCCGTATCATGATACAATGATACGTTACAAGGAAAGAGTGATGAATATGAAACGACTGTTACTGCTATTGACAATGATCGTCGGTGTGCTGCTCAGCGCATGCACGCCTGCGGAAGACCCATACATCGTCGATTGTGAACGATATCCGACACACGCCGATTGCATCGAAGATGACGAACCACTTGTCTGTGACGATGGATTCGTCGAAGAAAACGGTGCATGCGTCCCGGAAGAAAACAACGTCGACGACTTTCTCGAAATCTATTACATCAACGATTTCCATGGCGCCCTCACCGCCAGCAACAGTCAGATCGGCATCGCCTCGATTGCCAATCTGGTCAACACGCGTCGCAGCGAACATCCCAACAAGGTGTTGTTTCTCGCCGGCGGTGACATCCTGCAAGGCAGCGCCCTGTCCAACTACTACAACGGACTGTCGACGGTGAACCTACTCAATCTGATGGGTCTTGACGCCTTCACAGTAGGAAATCACGAGTTTGATTGGGGTCTTGAAACGATCCTTGATTACACCGATGGAATCGCCGACAACGGCGAGGCAGCGTTTCCGTTCCTTGGCGCCAACATCCATTACAAGGACACTGCCAACATCCCCGAAGGCATCGATCCTTACACCATCATTGAACGAGGTGGTCATAAGATCGGAATCATAGGTACAATGGGGTATGGGCTGGAACGATCGATCGCCGAAAGCCGCATCGCGCCCTACCAGTTCGCCGACCCGATTCCGATCATTCAATCGTATACCCAGTACTTGCGCACGGAGGAAGACTGTGATGTGATCCTGGTCGTTGCCCATGACAGCGGCTACATCAATCAGGAACTGTCCGAACTCGAAGGCGATTTCAAGGTCGATGCGATCTTCAACGGTCACAGCCACAACGAGTACGCCAATCTTCTCAACGGCATCCCCGAAATGCAATCGGGCAGCAGCGGCGAATACGTTGGCTATGTCCGCATCAATTTCTACGACGGCCAGATCGTATCGTATCAAATCGACAACTTGAACAAGTATCAGGATCCGCTCTTCTACGAAGAAGACGTTGCCGTCGCGGCCTTGCTGGAAACGTACATTCTGGAAACCGACGGTCTGTTCAATGACCCCATCATCACGTCCGAAGACTACTACTCATCCTATCAGCTCACCGACTGGATTGCCGGCTTGATCCGCCAGGCAACCGGTGCCGACATTGCATTCCACAACTTCGGCGGTACCCGGACCAGCATTGGGGATGGCGAGGTCATCAGCCTCGGCCTCCTCTATGAAATCTGGCCATTTGACAACGTCATCAAAACCGTTGAACTAACCGGTCGCGAGATCAACACGCTGATTGCCGCCAACTCGCTCGGTTACGTCAGCGCGGTGGAAACATTCGACCCGGACACGCTGTACCTTGTGGCGACCAACGACTATGTCTTCGACAAACCCGACAATCCATTCCTCGAGGGTGTCAATCCGACCAACACCGGATTGCTGCTGCGCGATCTCGCGCAGGCGGAACTGGAACTGCAGGCGACCGTTTACGATCTGTTCCGCATCGACAACGAACTGCTTACCAATCCACCATCCGCCCCCTCCTCATTGCCCATTCATAAAAAAGACGAATCTTAGGATTCGTCTTTTGTTTTAGTTTCCGAAATCGAAGATGATCTTCCACGCATCACCATTGCGCCGCCACGTCGTGACGTACTTGCCGATTTCCCGGTGCGTCTCACCGTCCAGTTCGTATTGCCGTTCGTAGGTTCCGGTCGTCACCGCAAGCGTTCCATCGTCACTGACGAAGGCGCGTGTCGGTTCCCACGTGAACGTCAACTTGGGCAAGGCGTAAATGTACTCCATCAGCGTGACGATTTTATCACGACCTTCCACATAGGGTTCGTGCAACCTTGTTCCCATCAAGGCATGTTTGTCCAAATAGGCGGCCCAACCGGCACTGTCGGTTTGTTGGGCCAGTTTGCAGAAGGCCCGGTCGGCGTCGAGGACGCTACGTTCGTGTTTGTTCATTGCATCACCCCAGCTGATTCGCATTCAGTCAAACAAAATGTTCGCACCGAGAATCTCGTCCTTGTCAATCGTAATCAAGTAGATGTGTTTCACGGTTTCGTCCGAGCAGGATCGCCAGCAGCGTTCGTATCGAACGTTGATGATCTCGTAACCGTCGCGCGAGAACAGATAGTCGTAATACGTGAACGGGACTTGGTCGGGCGATCCGACATAAAACTGGAGGATCAACACCTGCGATTCGAAAAACGTTGCGTCGTAGGTCAGATCCGTCGTCAGCTCGCAATCGCTCACGAACTCGTCCCAGAGGTACGCAGTCGAAATGACGCCGGCGTGGTATTGTTCGCAAGTCGCGCGATCGACCGTCAGCGCCGACTGGTTGTCGTAATCAATCATTTGATAACTCAATGGTTCGCCGCGTGACATGTTGATGCCGAGAATGATCAGGAGCACCACCAGATAGACCGCCACGATGGCGATCAGAATGCGTTTGAGAAGGGACCCGCGATCGGGTTCACTGGTTGCATATTTCACAAAATCACCTCATTCAGATCATGTAGAGGAAGACGAGTATCATGCCGAGGAATGTGCCGATCGCATAGCCGATACTGCCGGTGATTAACCCGGGCACGGTCAGATCGTCGTTGTTGATCTGTTTCGTGATGGCCGGTACGAACGCCGGTCCGTAGAGACCCGCAGTGAGCGTGATCATCGTGCAATCGACATCCACGTCGAGCAATTTGCTGAAGATGCTGTGCAGAACAAACACACCGAGCGTGATCGATCCGTACAGCAGCAGGGTATATCCGAACACTGACTGCAGACGAGAGAAGTCGATGCTGCTTGCCAGTGCAAAACTGAAGACCAGAATCAAGTATTGACCAACTACGTTCATGCCCTTGGTTTCACGAATCTTTTCGTGAAATGAACCGACGATGCCAAGCACCGTCACGGTGATCATCATCGTGGGCACAAGCAAATCAATCATCTTGCCGTCTTCACTACCCAGAATGATCCATACCAGGAGTCCGAATAATGCTCCGAGCACGGCGATGCCAAACGCAAGCAAGATGCGTGATGTCAACGTCTTGCTGATCTTAAATCCAACCAGATCCAAGTCATCGGTATTGTCGATGTTGGATGTTGCGGTGACGTACACATCGTCCGTGCGGGAACGCAGAAACCGACTCAAAAGCGGCTTGCATAGAAGTAATAAAAACACGTAGAACAGGGCTCCGATGATCATGTCCGACAAGTTTGCACTGGCAATCACGGTACCATCCAATCCAAAGATGTTGGCAATTGCGTTCAAGTTGGGCGTGCCACCGGTGTAGACCCCGATGGCCATGCCGGAAAGCACCGCCCCATCGGTGATGTTACGCGCATAAACATAGAATGCAATGGTGCTCACGATGACCGCACTGAGGACCAGCGAAGCAAAGGATTTCAGCACCGTTTTGGAGAGTTTTTTCGCTTCTTTCAAGTTCGCGGAAAAGAGCAACAACGGAATGGCCACACTGATTGCCAGATGACTTCCGATTTCACCGACATCGGCATTGACCGCAAACGAAATACCAAGTTGATTGACACCATATATGAGCAATGCCACGACAATCCCGAACAGATAGGCCGAGCCGATTGTTCCGAACCACCGGGTGATGAACAGATTGTGGTAGCGGATGATCAACAACGGTACGAGAAAGATGGCGATCAGCTGGACGATGGCGATGATCATTTGCCGAGTTCCTTGCCGTAGAGGCGATAGATCTTGATGATCTCACCACCGAACTTCTTGAACGCGTTGATCGGTTTCGGATTGTCCTCCATCATCGTGCCGGCTTCAAAATCGGTGATGCCGATCCGCTCGAACTCATCGTAGATGACCTTGAACATGTGCCCGATCAAGCCGGTGTTCTGATAATCGGGCACCACATACTGCATCATGCCCCTTGCCTTGGTGATCTTCTTCTTGCCCAACAAGAAAGCCAGCGGCCGCAAACGACCCTTGGTTTTCTTGAAAATCTGATTGTAATCAGGAAGTACGAGGCAGAAGCCGATCGGACGATCGGTCCCATTCTCGCGGGCGATGCGGATCAGATCGGGATTGATGAACATCTTGAGTTGCCGCGCGGCGGTTTCCACCATGTCCATCGATGGCGCATCCTGATAGACGATTTCATTGGTCGCTTCATCAAGAACATGATGGACATCCTTGAGATCGCGATCGAGATGTTGGAAATCCAGGGAATCGATGCGCACGTCATGCGATCTGTTGAAATATTTGCTGACGGTGTTGAGTCGTTTCAAGGAGGCCTTGTTGACCTGCGCATTGAGCAACACCGTGTCAATCGCCTTCTTGCATCCGACGGCTTCCAACAACCGTCCGTAATACGCATAGTTGTAGGATGTGAAGATCACGGGCGAGCTGTCAAATCCCTTGACAAGGACACCGCGACGGGTATCCGGATCGTACGGTGCGAAGGTGCCTTCGACATAATCGATGCCTCGTGCCAGCAAATCCTGTTCCATGTAATCAAACAGTTCCTGTGCTACCGACGGATCGTCGATCGCATCGAAAAACGAAAAATACCCGACCTGTTTGCCCTGTTTTTTCGATTCGTCGACGGTGTAGAGGATCCGTCCGACAATCGCATTGTCACGCAGGCATAACAGCGCCGTGTAGTCCTGTTTCTTCAACACTTCGTCCGCCAGTTCCTTTTTGAGGCTGAAAAACAGCGGATGGACGTGATGGGGATCGTCCTTGTAGAGCGTTTTGACGTAGTAGATGAATCGTTTCAAGTCCTTCTTGGTTGTTACCTTGCGGATCATCGAACCACCTCTTTCCAGCCTATATTATATCATATTTCGACGTCGCCACCAAGCATATCGTGCACGGTGGTACGCAGACAAACAAAAACCGCATCTCGCGATGCGGTTTTGATGAATCAAGTAAAATACATGAAGCCGATGATCGACGATACGGCGATGAACGTCAAACCCCCGAGCAGGGTGTAGACGCCGGTCACTTTCGCTTCTTTTTCCTCCAGCTGTCGCTTGTAGTCGTAAAAGGCGAGATGCGTGTAGTTGTGACGGCTGAACAGTTGTTTGAACGCGAAGCGGAATCCGTCGAACACCTTGCCGGCGTTGGAGACCGTGATCAGGCCGATCGAGAAGACGATGGCACCGACCACGAAGACGGCGTCGTTGATGTTCTGATTGCTGAAGTTACGATCGAACGCGGTGATCAACAGCACGTAGACGAACAGCGACTGGATGCCAAGGATCAACAGGAATCGCGCGAACGCGCGAATCAGAAGCTTCACTTCAGAATCTTCTTGTACTCGGCGATCTCGACGTCATTGGCCAAAACCCAATGACCCGGCTTGATTTCCTGAAGCGTTGGTCCCTGGACGGAATAGTCATGCACTTTCCATGGTTGGTAACGCACGCGCTTGCGCTTCTTCTCATAATGCGGATCCGGCAATGGTACGGCCGACAGAAGGCTGCGCGTATAAGGGTGAAGCGGATTTTTGAACAGTTCTTCGGAGGTCGTCATCTCGACCAGGTTGCCGTAGTACATGACACCGATGCGATCGGAGAAGTACTTGACGACGCTGAGGTCGTGGGCGATGAACATGATCGTGATGCCGAGTTCTTCCCGAAGGTCGTTGAGCAAGTTGATGACCTGTGCCTGGATTGATACGTCGAGCGCACTGATCGGTTCGTCGGCGATGATGAACTCGGGAACGACGATGAGCGCCCGGGCAATGCCGATGCGCTGACGCTGGCCGCCTGAGAATTCATGCGGATAGCGCGAGGCGTGTTCCGGCAGGAGACCGACGCGTTCGAGGGCGGCATTGACTTTTTCATTGATGATCTTGTCGTTGCGTTCACCCGCGATGCGGAGACCTTCGGCGACGATTTCCTTGACCGTCATCCGCGGGTTGAGCGAAGCGATCGGATCCTGGAAGATCATCTGCATCTTGCGCATCAGTTCATTGTCGTTTTTGGGTGCGCCTTTGCGCAAGGTTTTCATCTTATACTTGAGATTGAACAGAAGATCGTGCTTCTCGGATTTCGTCAGGTCGGTGCGCGCCTTGGCGGCGGCCAGTTCCTCTTTGAGTTTCTGGTATTCGGGACCGGTGCGCTGACGATTCAGTTCGATGCGGCGCTGTTTGATTTGCTGCTGGATGTCCTTGATCTTGGCGCGGCGCTCCTTGACGGGAATGTCGCTGCGTTGGATCTGGTCGATTTCATCGTAGAACTCCTTGAACTCGCTGCCGCGCCGGATGCCGGCGTTGTCGCGTTTGCGCTGACGAATCTCATATTTGATTTCATCGATGCGCTTGGCTTTTTCTTCTTTCGGCAGATCGCTCTTGCGGATGTCCTTGATTTCTTGTTTGAGGCTCATGAAGCCGGCGCCGATGCGGGTTCCCTTGAAGAAGATCTCGCCGTCGGTCGGTTCATGGAGTTTGATGATCGTGCGCCCGGTCGTGGTCTTCCCACAGCCGGATTCGCCGACGAGTCCGAAGACTTCGCCCTTGAAGATGTCGAAGCTGACGTCGTCGATGGCCTTGACGATCAGTTTGTTGCGACCACGGCCGTTGACGAAGTATTCCTTGAGGTTGCGAACGCTTAAGATCGGTTGTTTGTCTTCTTTGACTTGTGTGCTCATGCCGTCGCTCCCTCCTTCTTGTCTTCCCCTTCAGCATCGTGGGCGAGCATCCGCTCGATGCGATGCTTGATGGTTTCGGGCATCTCGACTTTCGGTGCGTCCTTGTGCAGAAGCCAAGTGGCGGCATAATGCGTGTCGGAGATTTGGAACATCGGCGGCTGTTCTTCGAAGTCGATCCGCATCGCGAACTTGTTGCGTTCGGCGAAGGCGTCGCCCTTCGGTGGGAACAGCATGTTGGGCGGGGTGCCCGGAATGGCCGTCAGACGTTCTTTGCTGTCGAGGTCGGGCATGCTGGAAAGCAGTGCCCAGGTATAGGGATGCCGGGGATTGTAGAAGACGTCTTCGGCGGTACCGAGTTCGACGATCTTGCCGGCGTACATGACGGCGATGCGGTCGGCCATGTTGGCAACAACACCGAGGTCATGGGTGATGAAGATGACCGACAGATCGCGGTCGACCTTCAGTTTATTGATCAGTTCGAGAATCTGCGCCTGAATCGTGACGTCGAGCGCCGTGGTCGGTTCGTCGCAGATGAGGATGTCGGGGCTGGCCGTCAGGGCGATGGCGATGACGATGCGCTGGCGCATGCCGCCGGAGAACTGGAACGGATACTGCTTGAACCGTTTTTCCGGGTTGTCGATGCCGACTTCGCGCATGACTTGGATGGCCCGTTCAAAGGCTTCCTTTTTCGTCACTTTCTTGTAGCGGGCGAGTTGTTCCTTGCGGTCGGCAACCTTCTGTTTCCATTTTTTGGCTGCTTCGCGATAGGTGTTCTGAGCTTCTTTCTTGGCGTCGCCGCTCAAATCGTTGATGTCGGCCTTCAACTTGTCAAGCTCGGCTTTCGCTTCGCTTTGAATCTGGCTGATGTCGGCGGCGGCAAGCCGCTTCTGCTCGTTCCACTCTTTGGTGATGGCGGCTTTGGCGTTGGCTTTTTCCTCTTTCAACTTCGCTTTGGCTGCCGGCAGTTGTTGCTGCAGCTTGGCGATCGTTTCCTGCGCTTTGGGCAGTTCGACGGCAATACGCTCAGTGAGTTGTTGCTTGCGAGCTTGCTTGCGGTCGGCGAGTTCGGCCAGAAGCGCATTTTGCTCTTCTTTGGTTTCGGTTTCTTCTTTGATGCGGCGCTCGTACTTGCGTTCGAGCTCGCTGATGTCCCATTTGTACTGGGCGGTCAGCCGTTTTTTGGTTTTCTTCGCCCGTTTGATGTTGCGTTTGAGCGACTTGTAGCGACCGCGCGATTCCTGGAACATTGCCTTGTAGCGATTGTCGAGATGTTTCCCGTTGAGAATCATCCCTTCGGTGATTTGTTTGCCGATGCGCATGATCGGGTTCAGGCTTGACATCGGATCCTGGAAGATCATGCCGATGCGGTTCCCACGCACTTCGTGGAAGTGTTCTTCGGTGACTTGCGTGAGGTCTTCGCCTTCGAACATGATGCTGCCGTTGTCAATGATGCCGTTGCCGGCGAGAATGCCCATGATGGCACGGCTGGTGACGCTTTTGCCGCTGCCGGATTCCCCGACGATGGCGAGCGTTTCACCATGAACCAGGTCGAACGACACACCGCGGACGGCGCGCACGAGACCCTGGTTCGTTTTGAACGAAATGGTCAGGTCTTCAACGGACAGATGGATGTCTTTCTTGGCCATTATTCAGACCCCCTTAAGCTAGGATTGAAGGCATCGCGCAGAGCGTTACCGAACATGTTGAAGGTGATCATCAGAATCGAGATCAGGATGGCGGGGAAGATCGTCAGATACGGACGATTCAAGAGATAGTTCCGACCATCGGAGAGCAACACGCCGACGCTGACGCCGCTGAACGTAATGCCGAAAATGTTGAATTCTTGTCCATGACCGACACCGAAACCGAGATAGGAAATGGTCGATTCGGCGAAGATCGTGTACGGAATGGTGAGAATGCTGGCGGTGATGATGGTGCCGATGCCGTTGGGCAGGATGTGACGGAAAATGAGTCGTCCGTCCTTGGCCCCGAGCGTCCGCGATGCCAACACGTATTCGCGTCCTTTGTAGCGATAGAACTGCGTTCTGGTGACGCTTTGCGGGCCAATCCAGCCCGATACGATCAGAACGAAGATCAGGGTCTGAATTCCTGGTCCGAAGAAGGACACGAAAATGGCGAGGGTGACGAGCCACGGAATGCGGCCGATGACCTCGGTGATGCGCTGCAGGATCAAGTCGACGGTGCCGCCGTAATAGCCGCTGACCGCACCGTAAACGATGCCGATCGACACGTTGATGCCGGCGACAACAAGACCGAGCAGGAGCGACGTACGGGTCGCGACCCACAGCAGGGTGAACAAGTCACGGCCGTTGAAGTCGGTGCCGAAGTAGTAATACGGCATCTCTTCGTAGCCCTTGTACAGCTGGTAGTTGAGGACCAGATCATAGGAGAAGTACGCAACGTCACCGACGATGACCGGTTCGGTCTGCGAGTACACTTCCATGATCGGGCAGCCTTCGGGGAACACCCATCCGTCCGGATAGTTGTCGGTGTCCGGATGAGGAGATGCGACGCACTGCGGATTCTCGGCGATGATCGCGTCGTATTCGCTGCGCGGCAGGAGGCGTTCGGTCGGGCCTAGTTTGGCGGTGTAGTCGTTGTAGGTGAAGTTGGCCATGGTGATTTCGCCTTTGGCACGGACGTAGAGTCCGGCGCCGTCGATGATCTGATATTGCGACAGGACGAACCCGCTGTCTTTGAAAATCGGGTCGGTCTGGGTGTCGTCATACGCTTCGATGCTGGTCAGATGGACGCGTTCCTGTGGCGACGATGCCGTCAGTTCAAGACGAATCTGCGACACGATCGGGAACAGCAGATCAGGAAACAGTTCGAACGGATCGAAATCGAAGGTTCCGGCTTCATCAATGGTACCGATGAGCTCGTAATCACCGGCGAACTCCGGTTTGATCCAGACATTCAGTTCGGCGCCGTCGGCGTTCTCAAATTCTTCGACGACGATGCGGATGAATGCGTTTTGGTTCTTGTCCAACTGCAAGAAGTTGGCAGACTGGATGGTGACCGATGTCGCAGCGGCATCCACCGACAACACGTTAAAGCCGTTTTTACACAGCACGTTGCGGTCGACGCACTCTTCTTCGTAGTTTTCGAGGGTATCCATTTCGATGGCTTCCGGATAATAGCCCAGCGGAATGCCGAGACCGGTTTCCGGATCGATTGTGCTCGGATCCACCGGCAGTCCTTCTTTGTCGGAGGTGCCGTCAAGGAACCCGAGTTGTTCAATCAGGGGAATGCGCGGCGGCAAAAACGCCAGATCCGATTCCTGCAACTCGTAGTTCTTGTTGCTGAAGATTGGGATCAGGATCGTGCCGATGATGATCGCGAACAAAATCGTCGTCGCGACGACGTTGGTCTTGTTCTTGCCGAAACGGATCATCGCATCGCGGAAGTATCCGATCGGTTTGGTTTCGAATTTCTTGTCGTAGAGTTTCTTCTCCGCCTGGACGAATTCGAAATCTTCCGGGCGCAAGTTACGGTCAGTGTTGTTCTTGTCCATTATCGTCTCGCCCCCATTCGAATGCGCGGATCAACGATGCCGTAGGACAGGTCGACGAGCAGTACGGCGAACAGTCCGATGATGGTGTAGAAGGCGGTGATCGCAAGCACGAGATTGTAGTCGTACTGACCCTGGGTCATGGCGCGCAGATAAATGCGGCCCATGCCGGGGATGCTGTAGATTCGTTCGATGATGACCGAACCGCTGAGCAGTCCGACGAACGAGAAGATGATGCCGGGGACCAACGGAACCATCGAGTTGCGCATCGCATGGCGGATGACCGCCTGACGACGTGTCAGACCCTTGGTTCTGGCCAACAGCACGAATTCACTGGTGAGTACCTCGGTGAGTTCGGCACGCGTGGTACGGGTGAGTCCGGCGATGGCGCCGAACGACAGACCCAGGACGGGAATGACGAGTGCCGTGTACTGAATTGCCCCGCCGAGGTCGTTGGCCGGCCATTGATTCGGGAACCAGCCCAGCTGGAAGCCGAAGATCATGACCAGCATCGTCATCACGACGAAGCTTGGTACGGAGATGAACACCATGACGAAGAACGAAATGGCGTTGTCAATCCAGGAGTTTTTGTTCAAGGCGGCGATGATACCGAGCGTGAATCCGATCGGAATGTAAAATGCCAGCGCGATCAGATTGAGCGTCATCGTCGTTCGGATCCGGCTGCTGCCGGAGAAGGTACCGTCGGCATTGCGGCCGATCAGGACGTCGAACACCGGCGTATTGACGGCAACGCGAGTCGACAGCCCCCAGTTCCATTCGGTGACAACGTTGCCGACCCATCGGAAGTATTGCGTCGATAAGGCGACCGGCTCGTAGACCCAGTACTTCTGCGGGTTGGTCGGATCGTCGGGACGGTAGTAACACTTTGGACATTCGCCCAGCGTCAGATTGTTGGCAACCTTGTACTGGATTTCGTCCACTTCATCGGGATCTTCCACGACCCGGAGGGTCATGTATCCATCGGCAACTTGTCGCGCATAGTAAATGCCCTTTTGTTCTTCCGTGACCGGAGGAAACTCGGGTGCGAGCTTCAACAGAATGAAGTTGAGCGACAGAATGATGCTGATGATGATGAAGATCCAGATGGTACGAATCAAGATGTATCTTCCCATAATCATCGTTCATGCGGCAATCGAGTGCCACATGCTCCTTTCTTTGGTCTATTCTAAATTCTTAAATCCGTTTGGGCTTTATGACAACTTTTCAACAGGTTGTACACAAAAGTAAAGCACAAAGGGATTCAAGACCTCATAGGCAATATCATGGCAACGATGAACCAAACGCCCGCAACGGCATTGTGTGGCCGTTATCGGTCATATCGCAATGGGCGTCGCGAGCGTTTTTAACGGTTTCATCATTTGCGTCATTCACGGCGCAAACGCCGTAAATATATAACAAGCAAACCATCTCAGGATGCAAGATGGTTTGCCGTTATACGTTTGTTCGCTGGAACTAAGCGATCAGATTGCGATTACTTAGCTGGCAGCCGGAGCAGCGGTCATCGTGTAGTAGTAATCGACGGTGCCGTCCGAATAGGTGATTTGGAGTACATAGCCAGTGTCAGCGGTCAGGTTGGCGGCGGTCAGTTGCAGGCCGTTAATGTTAACCGTTTCGGTCAGGGCGGTGTAGTCCGCATCGTGCAGGACAACGCTGGTGATCGTGGCGTCGAAGTCTTCATGGAGTACGAGCGTGATGTCCAGGGTTGTTTCGGTGTTGGCTTCGGTTGCGTCGGCGATGGTCGACGGTTGCAGCCACCAAGGAGCGACGGATGAACCGGATTTCTCGGCGTCGGCAGCATAACCGAAGTCGATGACGACTTGATAGTCACCAAGATACAGGGTCGGATAGTCATCGTATCCCGGGTTCAGGCCAGTGATGGTAACGGTGGCTGCAGTCGGGGTAACGTCAACTTGTCCTTCCACATCGACATAACCAGCAGCTACATCGTAATATTGCAACGTGTAGGTGATGTCGACGAATTCGTCGTTGTCGAACTGGTCGATGGTGAATGTAACGGTGGTCGGAGTCCATTCGAAGTCGGTAGCGGCCGGAACGACTGCTTCGGCGCCGTTGCTCAGATAGACTTCACCATTGAGTACGCTGTGGATTGCGTCGAAGGACCACATTTCGTTGTGGCGGACACCTTCAAAGTCATTGTAAACGACGTTGATTTCGGCAACGCTGGTGTCAATACCCCAGTTCAGGGTGAAGCCACTGCGGTTGTCCGAAGCATAAGTGTCAAGGAAGCTGGCAGCGTCGAGAGTCGAGCCGCTGATGCCGCCGATCGAGAGATCGAATTCCCCAACCATCATGTAGTTGTAATAGATCTGCGGGAATTGTTTGGCGAATCCTTGGAGGTCGACTTCTACGTGGTTGACATCGTCAACGAACGCAGCTTCAAATGCGTCTTCGAGATATTCGAACATGCTGACCTGTGCATCCGAGCCACTGAAGTAGTTGAACTCGATAACGATGACGGTCGGGTCGGCGGCGGTACCGGCGCTGTAGTTGCCAGCGGCGATTTCATCGGCGACAGCCTGTTGGAACAGTGCTTGGGCGGCGTCGAAGTTGAAGCCGTTGGTGCTCGGCGAGAGGCCTTCACCGACAGTTTCGCCTTGCGGAGTCGAACGGTACGGAATACCGAGTTCACCGTCAACGACGTACGCGTCACTGAACAGATACATGTTCGTGGTGCTGGTTTTCAGGACGGTTTCCGCAAGATACTGGCGGTCGATGGCGAAGAACATGGCCTGTTTGAAGTCCTGGTTGGCAAGGATCGGTTCAGGGATCCAAGAGCCGTCGGGGAACTGGGCGCGTTGCTCTTCAACAGTGCCGAGACCGTTGATCATGATACGGAAGGTGGTGGCACCCGGAACACGTTTCAGACCCGGATGGTTCTGATAGTCTTCGTATTCGGCGGTCGGAACCGTAGCGGCTTCGAGTTCACCGGCGACGAAAGTCTGGAAGCGGATCGCGGCATCTTCGATGATGCGGAACGTTTTGTGGGTGTACCAGTCAAGATCCTGAAGCGGATAGTTGTCATTCTTTTCAAGACGGAGGATGACATCGGGTTCGTAATAGGTGATGACGAACGGACCATGATACGCAATGGTGCTCGGGGAAGTACCATAAGTGGTCGTGACGGTGTCTCCATCCACGGTGGTAAGCTCATCATACATTTCAGTATGAATCGGGGCCATGACGAAGGAACTGAGCCAATATTTGACGTTCCATTCGCTCATTTCGTTGACGAATTCGAATTGCAGCGTGTTGCCGTCGACGATGCGAATGCCAACGTCTTCCCAATCTGCATCGCCATCAACGAATTCCTGAGCGTTGACAATGGCTTGGGTATCGGTGAGGAAGTCACCGCCGCCACTGATGGCGCGGAACCACTGTTCGGTCAAGGCGATTTCGTAGGTGTCCAGGAAGTCCTGGGCAGTGATGTCGTTGTCGGTAACGTATGCAGGAGCAGTGCCTTCGAAGTAGGACCACTCGAGGCCGTCACGGATCGGAACGTTCCATACGGTGGAAACCGTTTTACCGGTTTCAGTCACGCGGGAATCAACCGGGACCGGGAGTTCGTCGGCCATAACCGGAACGATTTCAAAACCAGTTTTGTCTTCGTTGAACACGAAGTCATAGAGTGCGCCGTAGTATTCCGCCATGAAGGTGGAGTCGGTCGACGTATCATAGATCCACTGGTTGAAGGTAACCGGGTTGGTCGAGCTGGTCGTACGGTAGGTGTATTCACCTGCATTACCGAGTTCGCCATCTTCCATTAATACGGTTGAGTCATCGGCACTCATCGTTGCGAAACGAGTACCATATCCCATGACCGGGATGTAGTCTTCAACCGGCAGCTGGAGACGAGCACTGTAGAGGTTGACGCCACCGTTTGCAAACAGCGGTACGCCAGCATACATGTTGTTCATCAGGAATTTTTCAGCTGCTGCCATAAAGGTGTGACGCATTTCGGTCGTCGCAAACTTGAAGTTGTAGAATCCAGTCGGATAGACCAGGTCTGCTTCACTTACGGTGACCGTGCGGGTGACGGTAGTCACGGCACCTTCACTGTCGGTTACGGTATAAGTGAGCGTATAGGTACCAGCTTGGGTCAGATCCACGTCGCCGGATACTTCGATGTCGGCCGTGAGGTCCCCATCTTCAGTGTCAGCAGCGGTGATTCCGCCGAGTTGGTCGAATACATTACCGATGAACAGTTCGATGTCGTTCGCACCAGCAATGGTCGGCTCTTCATTCGGTTCTTCTTCTTCGACACATTCGCCGTCTACGAGGACAAATCCGTCTTCACATTCGATCGGATCTTCTCCGTCCTTACACGCGGCGAGTCCGAAGACTAAGCCAAATGCGGCCAGAAACAAGAATAACTTTTTCAAATCTCTTTCTCCTCTCTTTTTCTGTATTTAGATTTTAGCAATCTCATTCTTTATCTATAAACCCTCCGTCGCATGAAATGAGATTTACGACTTCGGAATTTATACGAACGGTTGCAAGTGGGGAATTAATCGTTAAGCAAAGGCATTTCGACGACTTCCTCACTTGTTTATGAATTATAGCACACAATTACCACCTTGGCAAGTCGCAATGCGCATTTCAACCGTGTAAATGCTTTCTCAGTGGAAAAAATGCAAAAGGACTTTAAAGAGGTATAGTTCGCAATACATATGAACTGGGGCGCATATATGCCCTTACTAATAATAATAAGGTTGTGGGTGAAACAAAATAATACGATTTCACATGATTATGACTATCTTGAAAAATATTGTCATATCATCCGGCGATTTGTTATTCCGCTTGTTCTGCCAGATAGGCGTTGATGATGGCGATCAATTGATCGTCGTTCGTCAGATTGACCAGCGGATAATCGACTTCGACGCCAAACTCGATGCTATGATATTCGTAGCCATCCACTTCATTGCCGGTACGCAGTGACGACATGCCGGTCGAGGCGATGAAGAATACCGTTCCGTCCGGCGTTTGCACGCTGTAGACACCGGATGCGCCGCCGCCGGATTTCTGGCCGATGATCGGGATGCCGGCTTCCTGAGCGTTGGCGACGAAGATGTTCGCGGCACTGTAGGAATAGCCGGAACTGAGCACGAACCAGTTGTAGTCATAGGCAACGTAATCGGACGTGATGTAATATGTCGTGGTGGAACCGTCCAGATAGTCCAGATAGTGTTTCTTGATCGTTTCTTCGGTCATGTAACCGAGCGTCCGCGAAACGGCACCGCTGTTGCCGCCACCGTTCATGGTGACGTCGACAACGACGTTTTCAACGGTCGCCGGAAGCTCATCGAGGATGCCTTTGAACCACGGAGGTGTATCCACCGAGAATCCGGTCAGGAAGATGACAGCGGTCTTGCCGTCGTCGATGATATGATAATCGGGAATCTGGCCGACGCCGAACTTCGCTTCGTTGGCGTCAAACACTTCCCAGTACTTGTTGCTGAGGTTTTGGTTGCGTTCACCGAGATCACTGAATGATGTGCCGATGTTGTTGACGGGATCATTCCAGTAATAACCGACCGATCCCCAATAGGTGTGCGGATCGTTCAGGCCGTAGACGATGGTGTGCATCAAACGGTAGTAGGTGTTGTCGGTGGCGTTGATCATCGAGCGAACACGGGCCGAGAGGACTGGATAATACGTTTCGACATCCAACTCGTACTTGATGCCGAAGAAGTAATCCAAAACGAACGCCGTGAAATAATAGGTTGAGATTTTAACATCATCCGGCGTGTCCTCGGCATTCAAACTGCTGGAGCGCATGTCCTGAACCACTTGCGGGTTTTCTTCTTCGTCAAGAATCGTCAAAGTGTCGATACCCCAGAGTTGATCGCCGTTGTAGTAGACGTTGAAGTAGTTCTGGCTGGCGAACATGTGGTTCGCGATATGGAACGGAATCAGATACTCGAGCTCCGTACCATTTTCATAAATCACGAGGTCGAAGTTGTACTTGCCCAGTTCGAACAGAACCGGATCGCCTTCGGTGTAATCCGCATCGATGTAGTTGAGACCTTCGCCGAAGTCCGTTTCGGTTTCAATGCCATAGGCATACATGAAGGCCAAGTCATCGAACAGCATGGTGTTCTCGGTAAAGTCGATCAGCACCGTCAGGGTTTCGTTGACGATCGTGCCATCGTAGTCTTCCCATTCCACGTCATAGCTAAGCTCAAGCTGATCATCGCCGACCGGCGTGTAGTTGACGAGCGTCGAGTCGATGACGCCGTTGAGCAGGTTCAGGAAGGTTTCCACGTCAATGTAAGGCACGTTGCCGTCATCGACGAAGAACAGTTCCACATCGGGATCATCGGTTAAGGTCCACTCTTCGCTGACAGTTTCGAACGGAACTGTCACCATCGAGGTCACTTCCACTTCTTCATCCGGTTGAACCGTGATGACGAAGTCCTCGTTTTGCGTGGCCGAACCGTTCACGGCGCGAACGGACAGTGTGACGTCAACCGGTTCGCTGCCAACGGTCGGAGTAATGACGAATCCCTGGATGTTGATGAACAGGGGATGCGAAGACGTCCAGAAGAACAATGTTCCATTGGAACCGAAACTCGGCATCGTAATCGCTCCAACCTCATCTACGGAGGTCGGAAGATTGATTGCCGCAAGGTCCAACGCCAGGAGTTCTTCGTTCGTCAGCACGCGTTCGCTGACGACGACGTTGTAGGTTGCGGTGGCTTGGTTGCCAGCCGCATCGCTGACGGTCAAGGTTACGGCGTAGGTGCCGGCTGTCGTCAGATCGACGGCCGAAGAATCCACGGTGATCGACGTTGTCAAATCGCCGTCAACATCATCGCTGGCGGTGATGCCGGCCAGGTAGTCCGGAGCATCGTCACCGATCGTATACGTAATATCAGCCACATTGGCGAAAGTCGGATCGACGGTGTCCGGAATGATTTCTTCGACACACTCGTCATCCACGAGAACAAAGCCGTCTTGGCATTCTTCGGGGGTCGTGTCGGCTGGTTCACAAGCCGCCAATGCAAGCGATAGAATCAAAGCAGATAGAATAATGGAGATACGTTTCATACAATCACATCCTGTATAATTTGGGTTTATTTACTATATTATTTTAACAAAACTGATAAAAAAAAGAAAGTCAAAATTCAAATTGACTTTCTCCTATAGGCTATTCGGACGCTAATCGTTGATAATCCAATTGATAATTGATTTCACCTTCGTTGGTGAACACGATCAAGAAATAGTCCCCCGGAAACAGAAACAGTGAGTCCAATCCCGTCTGTGGGTCGCCGACGATACCTTCGTGAACGAAGTTGCCATCGGCATCGTAAAGTCGGTACAATACGGGCCCTTCGGGCGCCGAACTGACATGATCGAGCTGGTAGTAGCCACTGATTGGAACATCCATGCGAACGATGTCCTGATCGGCTTCGTAATCCACCGCTCCGGTCAAGCGATCGCCGGGTCGAATCTGACGATAGCCGAAGTATTCGCCATCAACGAAGTAGTTGACGTCGGTGTCGGCAACCAAATTGTCACTGGGGATAAAGAACGAGATTGCTTCTTCGTATTCCTGATAACGGATCGTAATCACATAATCCGAAAAGAACAATCCCCAATCGAGCGTCGTCGACAGATAGTTCATCAGATCGGACGTGTCGATCACTACTGTTTCATACATCTCGTTCGCTTCGTTGTAAGTCGCGGAAATGATTACCGGCACTTCGGCCTGGCTCGCATCGTGTCCAGAAGCGACCAACCGTTGCAGTGAGGATGTGAGATCAATCACATCCGGCTGGATGCGAAATTGCGTGGCCGTCGAGTTCGTCGTGACGATATTGTCTTCGTCCATCAAGGCCACGATGCTCTCAAGGTAGTTCAGGTTCACATGGAGCGGATGAACCGGATAATACCCACTCGATGTCTCAAAGGGGACATAGCCTTGCAACGACCCTTGATACGTTCCTAGCAGCGCTTCGCAGGACACGGTGTAATCGGTGGTCGCGGCGGGATCGTTCGGTTCATTGGAAAAACAGGTGACCCCACTGTCACGGTCAACGTACTGATAGGTTGTTTCCGTGCTCTCCACGGCAGCTACCGTAAAACTGACATCCATCTGGATCAACTGCACATCCATGGCGGATACCGTCGTTTGATGATCATCATAGTAGCGCTCGGCCAGCGTCGAACCGGGTTTACAGGCGGCAAGTAGAAAAACAGCCAACACGGTTGTGATGAATGGGATCATACGGGCTTTCATATGGCATCAACTCCAATGCGTAAACTCCTTATTATATTATCGACTTCCAGACGAAAAATCAACTGTTACGTGAAAATTCACAAAGTGACAAACTATGAACCAGTTGCAAAACTGTTTGTAATGTTTGATTCTCTTTAGCCACTTTAACGAGTTACAGTATGTAATTGATTACCTAAAGAAAGTATTTTTGTTAGTAGTGAAACCAATATCTCGTCACCACAAGTGAATGTTATCATCTTTTCGTATTTCATGATGGACAAATCCATAGAAAAAGGCAGCAAACGCTGCCTTGATCATCATTCTTCTTCTTTGGTTGCTTCCGCAACGATGTTGTCGATCAGATGCGCCGGTACTTCTTCGTAACGGGCAAATTCGCGTTTGAATACGCCCGTACCCTGGGTCATCGCTTTGAGGTCGATGGTGTAGCTAACGATTTCAGCTTCGGGCACCTCGGCCTTGATGCGTTGTTTGCCGCCGGCGAGCGGTTCCATGCCGAGTACTTGACCGCGACGTTTGTTGATATCGCCCATGACGTCACCGACATATTCGTCGCGAATCGTCACTTCGATCTTCATGATCGGTTCGAGCAAGGTCGGCTTGGCATCCTTGAGCGCGTTTTTGAATGCGAGAGCCGCTGCCAGTTTGAATGAGATTTCATTGGAGTCGACGCTATGATACTGGCCATCGTACAACACGGCACGAACGCCGATGACCGGGAAGCCGGCCAGCGGTCCTTGCTGGAAGTGTTCGATGAGCCCTTTTTCGACCGCCGGCCAATAGCCGCGCGGGACGGATCCACCGTGGATTTCTTCTGCGAACTCGAATTCCGTTTCGTTCGGATTGACGGGTTCGAAACGCATCCGGACAACACCGAACTGGCCCGATCCACCGGATTGCTTTTTGTGACGGCCTTCGGCTTCGGCTTTGCGTTTGATGGTTTCCCGATACACGATTTTCGGATCGGATTGGTCGACTTGAACCTTGTAGACGTTTTCCAGTTTTTCCAAAACGAATCCAATGTGCGCCATGCCTTGTCCGCCAATCAGGAGCTGTGCGGTTTCACGATTGCGTTTGAACTCAAACGACGGATCTTCGATGGCGATGCGGTTCAATGCACTGGAGATCTTGTCGCCGTCGCGCTTGTTGCGCGGAGTGACGGCGACGTAAATCGTCGCATTGGGGATTTCCGGACCATCGATGACAACCGGAGCTTTCGGATCGGCGATCGTGCAACCGGTGAACAGTTCTTCGAGTTTGGTGACGACACCGACTTCGCCGGCATGCAGCTTGTCGACATCAATCTGTTCCTTGCCGCGAAGCAGCGTCAACTGATTGATCTTGACTTCGTCGCCGGAGTTGCTGACGACAACGCGCTGGCCACTTTCGAGAGTGCCAGAGAACACTTTGATGTAACTGATCGTGCCGATGAACGGGTCGACGATTGTTTTGAAGCAGTATCCGGCAAATGGGGCGTCATCGCTCGATGCCCGTTCGGTGACTTCATCCGAGTTCGGTTTGTGGGCTTTGAGCGGTTTGAGATCGTTGGGCGCCGGCATGAATTTCTCGATGATTTCGAGCAGATCGATGGTGCCGATGTCCTTGACGGCACTGCCGACGAGGACTGGCATCAGATCGCCGGTGAGCACGCCGCTGCGCAATCCGCCGATGATTTCATCGCGGGACAGTTCTTCGCCGCCAAAGTATTTGTCCAGCAATTCTTCGCTGGTTTCGGCGACGCCCTCAATGATGCTTTCGCGCAGGTCTTCGACCTCACCGAGCAGTTTCTCGGAAACTTCTTTTTCCACGACCTTGCCATTTTCAAGCACGCGTGTCTTCATGTCGACGAGATCGACATATCCCTGGAACTTGCCGCCTTCCATGATCGGCCACAAGAACGGGACGATGGCGTTGCCGAACAAGTCTTTCAACTTCTTGATGAGTTGGTCGTACTTGATGTTTTCCTTGTCCATCTTGTTGATGTAGACGATGGTCGGCATGTTGAGCTCTTTGAGATCCATGAGAACCTGCTCGCTGCCGACGTCAATGCCTTTGGTGCCGTCGATCAGGACCAGAGCGCCCTTGACGACCGACAATGCCTGATCGACTTCGCTGATCAGTTCGCGGTTACCGGGCGTATCAAGGAAGTTGATTTTGTAGCCGTTGTATTCCACCGGAATGATGCTGGTGGAGAGACTCGACTGGTGCTCCTTCTCTTCATTGGTGAAATCCGAGATGGTGCTTTTCGCATCCACACTGCCTTTCTTGTCAACGGCACCCGTCTTAAAAAGAGCAGACTCCATGAAGGTCGTCTTACCCGAGCCGGGTGCCCCAACCACAGCCAGGGCGCGTAATTGTTCCGTAGTGTATTCTTTCATAAACTGCATTCCTCCGTTACTAGAATTATCGTTGCTTTGAAAGCCTTTACTCTATTATAGCAAAAAACCCCTCTTTTATAACAGTAAATTAAGAATAATTTTCCGCCAATCGCACAAATCGGCCAAGTCATGAAAAAATCGCAACCTAAGCTGCGATTTTGATATCCTTGAGAAACGCTTGGACCTGATCGGGATCGCCTGGTCGCGTGCCTTCGGTGAGACAACTCGCGGCCGCTACAGCGCTGGCGTAGCGAAGACGATCGGTAATCGCATCAAATTGTCTGAAGGCAACGGCATATCCGGCCACCATCGCATCGCCGGCACCAACGACACTCTTGACGTCCAGTGCCAACCCGGCCACGCGGTACGTCGTATCGCCGCGGACGAGAATGCTGCCCTCGGATCCGAGCGACACGAGGATGTCACGGATTCCATAGGACTGCATCTTTTTGGCGACGCTCGCAAACTCGCGAATCGTCGACAGTTCCCGGTGAGCGTATTGCTCGAGCTCATGCCGGTTCGGTTTGACGATCGTCGGTCCGTGACGCAGGGCGTCGGCGAACAAGTCACCGGCGGCATCGAGAATCGTCGCCACCTTGATGCGGTTGCAATAATCAATTAGCTCCCCGTAGATGCCGATCGGCACGCCCGGGGGGATGCTGCCAGAGAGGATCACCAGATCATTCGCCTTGACTTGCGCATAGAACGCATCTTTGAATGCACCAAGTTCGGCGTCGGATATGTGCGGTCCGATCTCATTGTATTCGATGTGTTGTCCGTCATCGGCAATCACCTTGACGTTTTCTCTTGTAGGTTGTTCGATCGGCGTGAAGGCATGGTCGATGCCTTCGCTGTCGAGCACCTCGCGAATGTAGGAACCACTGGTTCCGCCAAGCAAACCGAGACAGCGCACTTCACCACCCAGTTTGTGGACGGTACGGGCGACGTTGACGCCCTTGCCGGCCGCATCACGCGTGCTCGACTGAACGGACAGGATGGCACTGCCATCGAGACGTTCGACAAACAATGTGCGATCGACGGCGGGATTGAGTGAAACGCACAGTATCATGACTGGCTGCCTCCTTTGCGCCACCGCTCCCAAAACGGCATGCTCATCAGAATCCACACCGGCGTATAGAACAGCAACAAGCCCGGAATCATATAGAAATAGGGAATCGGCTTGCTGACTTCGACACCGTATTCCACAACCGTATACCGCATGAACGGAGCGACCCGCTCGAACAATCGGTACACCGAGTCGGTGTTCCCCCAAAGTCCCATGTAATTCATGTGCCGGGTGGTGAGTCCGACCTCATAGAAGAAACTCGAGATGCTGAAACTGTACAGTGCTCCTACCAATACGAAAATCACCATTTTGGGAATGTTGCGCCAATTGGGCACATGCATCTTCCAAAGCACCAACAACACCGGTACCCCGACGAGAATCGAATGCGCGAAGAAAAACCGAATCGTGTTGTAATACAGGATCGGATCGCCTTCGATGTCATTCGGATAAAACAGGCTGTGAGCCGCGAACAGGCCGCCAACAAAATACATGTAGTCCTTGTAGAGGGGATTCTTCGACAAGAAGAAAAACGGATAGACCAATGTGGAAAAACCACACAAATCGACAAAGAACATGTTGTGCATGAGAAGATCGGGATCCAACCAGTACCGCGCAAAATGAATCACCCATGCGAACACCGTCAACCCGAACAAAAACCAGTACCGGACCGTGGCACTCTTGTTGCGCATCGCAAAATAAAGCCCCGTGATGAGCAAAATCGCACTCAATACCCAGACGAAGTATACGAGGCTGAACATGTCCAACATACGTTCACCACCCTTGTTGTTGTAAGGTTGTTCACATCCATTATACCGTATTTTCAATCGATTGTACCATCCATTTGCGATTTGCGTTATAATGAAGATGAGGAGGGATCGCCATGAACGACCTCTATCTCTATTTCAGCGGCACCGGCAATACGCGCCACGCGCTGGACATGCTGGCCCGCGAACTGGAAAACGAATCGTATGAACTGGTGTCGATCGAACGGACCGACGTCGATTTTGATGCCCGCATCCGATCCGCCAATCTGATTGCTCTGGCCTATCCGATTTACGAAAGCATGATGCCGCCCATCATGGAAGAGTTCCTGCTTCGACACCAAGCTGCCTTCCTGGGCAAACGACTGAGTGTGCTCGTCACGCAAATGTTGTTCAGCGGCGATGGCGCCGCCCTCGCGGGACGCGTGCTCAAACGTCAAGACGTTCGCATTCTGCACACCATCCATGTCAACATGCCGAACAATCTCACCGATGTCCGTCTTTTCCCCAGACGAAGTCCCGAACAGCATGCCCGTAAAATCGCCAAGGCCAAACAGCGCATCCAAAAACAGGCGACGAAAATTCACGAAGGTGGAACGATTCGCGATGGTCGCCGTTGGTACTCATGGCTGCTTGGGTATGTCATTCAGCGCGGGTTTGGAAAGCTCACCCTTCCCTGGCTTCAAAAACGCTTGCGCATCAACCAAGACACCTGTACCAATTGCAACCTTTGCGTCGAGGTTTGTCCCGTTCAGAATCTCATCGCAAAGGACGACAAGATCCTCACCAAAAACCAATGCACCTTGTGTTATCGTTGCATCAACGCGTGTCCCGTTCGTGCCATTTCACTATTTACCAAACGACCGCCGCGCCAACAGTACATGAACAAACCGTACCGATAAACACGCCATCCATGCCGAGATGGCGTTTTTTTTGGATGCTTGGCTCGAATTTTGTATCGGGACGTCCCACTTGCTCCCCGGAATGCTTGCAACCTATGCAAACAAAAAACCACCGAACATGGTTCGATGGCCCTGATTATTCGTGGCGGAGGAAATGGGATTCGAACCCATGCGTCGTCTCCGACCTACTCGCTTTCGAGGCGAGCCCCTTCAGCCAGACTTGGGTATTCCTCCACAAATCGCCTGATCATTGGCTTATTCACTTGTTGCACACAAACATGACACATCCGTACGCGAAATATATTGTATCACAGCGATCGCGACGTGGCAAGCATTTTCATCAAGTTGATGCGGGAAATTAAAAACGGCACCTGGTCCTTGGGACCGGTGCCGTTTCGTCTTCGTTCGTGATCTTATTTCTTGAAGATGTTGGCGATCAGGGCGAGCACGTTTTCCGCGATGCTGCGGGCTCCGCTGTACGCTTGTTGTTCCATCTGATACGACACGAACGGAAAGTTGGCCTGACGATTTTCCATGTCATTAGCCCTCCTAACTTTTGTGATTTGCGTGATTACGCACCTTCATTATACGCAATGCAAGCACAATGTAAAGCGATTTTCCCATGAACACGGTTTCACGATTTTCGTAAGCGCATACATGGATTTTCGATGCTTTTTTTCCTTGATTTCAAGCCCGTTTTTCTTGGATGAAACAGCGATTCGTTCGCCTCGTTTGGCGGCGGAATTATCGTCGAAAAAATGTAACCGCTACCATAGCATACTTTCAGCCGTCCTATGATATAATGATAATGAGGTGATTTATATTATGAAAACAACTGCGATTTTGCTGCGACGCATCGTCATTGCCACGGTGCTCGCGCTTACCGTACTCATATCCAACAACGTCTCGGTGCACGCAGCCGATGCGTCCACACTCGTCGTCCACTACTACCGGTTTGACGATGACTACGACGACTGGTCGCTGTGGATCTGGCCGTATGCCCCCGAAAGCGGCAGCGGCAAGGAATACGATTTCACGACCACCGACGACTATGGCGTGGTTGCGACGATTGATCTCGCCGCCAATGATCTGGACGAGTCCACCACGCTCGGCATCATCGTCCGCGATCCCAACTGGGTCAAGGACATCAGCTTCGACCGTTACGTCGATCTGACGTCGCCCAACGGCAGCGGTGAGGTTCACATCTATCTCGTGCAAGGCAATCCGATCATTTATTATGACGAAGCCGAGGCCGATACGTCCGACAAGATTCTAAACGCCACGTTCATCGATGAAGACACGGTCAGTTTCTCCACCACGGCAGCCGTCACGGCGGCAGATGTCACATTGCTTGCAGATGACGTCGAAGAGAATACGACTGCATTCGCGTTCAACGCGACCACACGCAAAGGATCGTTCGATCTGACAAGCGCGGTGGATTTGACGAAGAAATACGTTCTGGAAGTGGACTTCGGAGGAACCGAACCGGCTACTGCCTCCGTCACCTTCGACGGCTTCTACGCCAGCGATCTGTTCAACGATCAGTTCGGTTACGATGGCGAGCTTGGTGCGATTTATTCGCCCACCGCCACCACTTTCAAACTGTGGGCTCCCATCAGTGATGCAATCAAACTCAATCTGTACACCAAAGGCCATACCGCAAGTCAAACCGATTACGATGGCATCGCCGGTGTCGACGACCCGTATGAAAGCCATGCCATGACCCGTGGCGCCAAAGGCGTCTGGAGCGTCACCGTCAACGGGGATCTGGATGGCGTGTACTATACGTTCACCGTGGAAAACGGCATCAACGTACATGAAATCGTTGACCCCTACGCGTTCGCAGCCGGCATCAACGGCAAACGCGGCATGGTCATCGACTTTGACGCTTACGATCCTGAGGGATGGGTTCCGAACTCCCGTCCCGACACCATGGAACATTACACCGACGCCATCATCTACGAACTGCACGTTCGCGATTTGACCTCCCATGATACCTGGAACGGCCCCAATGATCTGCGCGGCAAGTTCCTCGGTTTGGTGGAAGAAGGTACCAGCTACTCCGGCGTATCGACGGGCTTTGATCACATCCGTGATCTCGGCGTCACGCACGTCCAGCTGATTCCCATATTCGATCATGGCATCATCGATGAAACCAGACTCAACGATCCCAGTTATCGCGGCATCAAAGACGGCATCTTCAACTGGGGCTACATGCCGGAAAACTTCAACGTCCTGGAAGGCAGTTACGCCACCGACCCGTACAACGGTGCGGTCCGGACGACCGAGTTCAAGGAAATGGTACAAGCCTTCCACGAGAATGACATTCGCGTCATCATGGACGTCGTGTACAACCACACCGGCCGTAGCGCCGACAGCAACTTCGACATCATCCTACCCGGCTACTACTTCCGGATGAATCCCGACGGTACGTTCTCAAACGGCTCGGGAACCGGCAACGAAACCGCATCGGAACACTACATGTTCCGGAAATACATGGTGGATTCCCTGGTGTTCTGGGCCACCGAGTACAACCTTGACGGATTCCGCTTCGATTTGATGAAACTCCATGACATCGAAACGATGCAGGCCGTCACCGACGCGTTGCACGACATCGATCCGACGATCATGATCTTCGGTGAACCATGGACCGGCGGAACCAGTCTGCTTCCCGACAGCAATGCGACCTACAATGCCAACCTCGATCAACTCCCCGGCGTCGCCGTCTTCAACGACGACACCCGCGACGGGGTCAAAGGCAGCGTCTTCAGTGCTGGTGACAAAGGCTTTGTCCAAGGCAACAACTATGCCGACGCACGAATCCTGCTCGGCATCACCGGCGCCACCGGCCATCCCGATTTGTCCACGGCCGCCCTGCCCAAAGGAGCTTGGGCGATCGAACCGACCCAGGCCGTCAACTACGTCACCGCTCACGACAACAACACCCTTCACGACAAACTGATTTTGAGCAGCAACCCGACAGTGGCCGATCTGATTCGCATGCAACGTCAAAGCAACGCGATCATTCTGACTTCCCAGGGCATTCCCTTCCTGCATGCCGGCGTGGAAATTCTCCGCACCAAACCGTGCACCGTCATCGATGGTGAAGCGCAAGGCGAATGCGACTCGGCCAAACGCTTCGATCACAACTCCTATCGTTCTCCCGATGACACCAACCAATTCGATTGGAACTGGAAGGTGGATTATCTCGACACCTTCGAGTACTACCGCGCATTGATTGATCTCCGCCTGGCCAAGGACGTGTTCCGACTCGCCACCGCCGATGACGTGGCGGATCACATGGTGCTCATCAACGATTCGATTCTCGGCTATGTCTCGTTCTTCCTGCAGGACAATACCGATTACTGGAAGACCACCTACATCATGCACAACAACGGTGACGAAGCACGTGAGATCACACTGCATCCAGGCACCTGGAACGTCGCGTTCACGACCGACGAGGTGGGAACACGTGAAACGATCACCTACAACGGGGAAGAGATTCTCAACTTCGTTCCCCTTGAAACTCTGGAAGGCGGCAGCAAGATCACGCTCGACCGCAACGAAACGATGATTCTCTACAGTACCGAAAGCGTCACCTTCGATCCCGACTTCATGACCGACGACACGCCCGAAGACGAACCGCGCACCGGCTGCTTCTCTGCCGTCGGCAGCGGCACCGTCCTCGCTGTCTTGTCCATCCTCGGCGGTGCGACTCTCATAATCCTCCGCAAACGCACCGACGCGTAACAATCGAAAATGCAGTCATCCCCATGGATGGCTGCATTTTTTTGATTTCAACGCATGAAAAAAGGGCTCAATCGAGCCCTTTTGAGTTGATGCAGTTAGTCTCCGGATACGTTGTTCTCCGTGATCCACGTTGTGGCCGCGGCAACAATTTCCGTTTGTGCTTCGGTCGGCGTTTTGGTGCCGTCCCAAACTGCACGATAGAATTCGTTGATGCCGATCGAGTAGTACACGTTCATCGCACGTTGCGTCGGTGCTTCGGGGAGCGCTCCAGCAGGTTCGATGTGGTTGAGTGCCATACCAGCGGCGAATTCCGCTTTGTTTTCCGAATCGATGTCCGGATAAATTTCGGCGTCGGCTTCGAGAGCGGGCAGATAGGCAGACGAATCCATAATGGTTTCAAGGGTTTCTTTGGTGTAGAGCCATCTGAGAACTTCCGATGCGGCGCTCGGGTTTTCGGTGAAGCCATTGATGACGAAGCCTTTGGTTTTCATCAGCGGGGAGAGAACCTGTCCGTCATAAGTCGGCATCGCCGAGAATTTGAAGTCGAGGTTGTTTTCGGTTTCTTTGCCGTCGACGTCCATCCAGGTACCTACGAGTGAGAACGGATATGCACCATCAAGATAGGCATCCCAGCGCCATCCCATGGCCGAAGCGGCTTTTTTCGCGCCGGTTTCGTCCACGCTCATGTCGTGGGTCGAGAACTCTTGAATGAATTCGAGTCCACCGAGGAATTCGGGATCGCCAAAGCCTGGGTCGGTGAGATCGGAACCATCGCCGAACAGCTTCCAGCCTTCTGCGGTAAGTGAGCTGTAAGCACTCCAAGTTTCATCGAGCGAAATCGGGAAAACTTCGAGGATTTCATTGCCGTTGAAGGTCGGGCGTGTTTCACCAAAGCCATCGGCCCATGCGAAGATTTCTTCCCAGGTGTCGATTGCATCCGGCAGGTTGTCGCCGTTTTCATCGGTCAAATCAACGCCGAGGTCTTCGAGCATCGTTTTGTTCCAGGAGAAGGTCATGCCGTCGTAGAATGCAGGCAGATAATGCGTGCCAACGGTGTTGATCGCTTCATAGGCCGTGTTCAGGGTTTGTTCTGAACCGAGATCCTGGAAATACTCATGCAGCGGCAGCAAATTGGCTTGGCGGCCGGTCACTTCGTTGTCGATGACAAGGGCTACGTCCGGGGCTTCGCCCTGGCCGGTTTCAATGCCTTCCACACCACTGGAAGCACCATTGGCGGATCCGTAGTTACGGAACGTCAGCATGCCTTCGAGTTCGGGGAAGTCGGCGTCCCATTTGGCAACCAGTGCGGCACCCATTGAGTCACTGTCGACACCGATTTCGATGACGGCTCCATCTTCCCAGCGGAAGAGTTCGTCTTCGGCGCTCCAGCACGCTTGCGTACCATCGGGCTCTTCACAGTCTGTATAACCGCGTTCTTGCTTACAAGCTGACAGGGTTCCTACAGCCAGAAGAGATAATACTAACAAAACTAACTTCTTCATTTTTTCCTCCTATTGAAATATGAATTTAATGTATCCTAATAAGCATTTTACCATAAAAAGAAAAGGCTTTCAATGTTTTACGATATGGTAACGGTATCTCATTTGTGAAAAAAGTGGTCTTCCAGAGCCAAACAAAGCGGTGATAGGGCATTGCAAGAAAATATGACCACTCCCTCACATGTTACGTGTAAACGTCGTCTTTGCTGAAATTGATGCGATAATAAATAAACATGGCCCGAATCGCGAAAATGATGAAGAACAGGATGCTCGCCCACGAGGGTACGAACATACCGATGAGCGCGACCAGAAACGCCGGTCCGGTCATCGACACGACGATGATCTTGTTGGCACTTTGGAACGTCAGTTTCTTGCGGTCGGCCTTGAAGTTGACCAGTAAGAAGATCAGGGTCAGTATCATCAGATAAATCAACATCTGCATGAACTGTGACAAGTAAATGAGCAAAAACTGCTGGGGCAAACTCGAATGATAGATGCTCGTCAGCAGAAAATCGGTGGTGGCGGCGTAATGCTCGTCCAGACTTTCTCCCTGTGCCACGCCGGTCTTGACGGTGGCGAAATCGAATCCTTCCAGGAGCGAGTAATCACCACTCGACGAATACGCCATGTCATTCTCATCCACGTAGATGAAGACCGCCGAATCCCGCGCAAAATAGATGGTTGACGTCTCGATTCCCTCGAGGTCGAGCGCATCGCGATACATGAAATCATACGCTCCAAACACCGCATCGACGTTGTCGGCGCAGTGCATCTCGGCATTCTCGACATGACAATCGAGTTGGGCATCATAGATGGCGTCAAGCGCTTCTTCTATGCCGATCAGATTGTCCAGTTCTGCGATTGATTCCATTCGTCCGTAAAAGTTCGGGACGCTGATCAGGCTGACGTTGATCACGAACAGCAACATGACGACGATGGTCCGAAAATGGATCGCTCGCAGAACTTCTTTGTTGCTGACGAACATTTTCAACCAGGATTTCCATGTTGGCATGGGCAGTTCCTCCTTCGTGAAGAAAAAGTGCGTTTCCACGCACTCTTTCGTTTATCCTTTGTCGGCGCCGGCGGTGAGGCCGTAGACGACGTAGCGTTGCATGTAGATCTGAACCAGCATGATCGGCACCGCCAGGAACAGCGCACCGGCCATGAACTGAATCGGGTTGTACTCATGACTGAGCGGATTCATGTAGCGGAACAGCCAGATCGCGACGGTTTGCCGCTGCGGCATGATGACCGAAGGCAGAATGTAATCGAGCCACGGACCCATGAACGCGTTGACGGCGATGAAGCCCATGATCGGGACAGCCAGCGGGATGATGATGCGCCACATGATCTGGAGATTTGTGGCGCCGTCGATCGACGCCGCTTCGTCCAGCGATTTGGGAATGTTGCGCATGAAGCCGCGGACAATGAAGGTGTTGTACGGAATCGCCCCCGCGGTGTAGATTAAGGTGAGTGCATAAGGATTGTTGAGCAGGCCGAACTGGCGGAAGAACATGAACAGGGCCAGCATCCCCATGAACGACGGGAACATCTGCAAGGCCATCATCGAAAGCAACACCTGCTTCTTGCCTTTGAAGCGATAGCGCGAGAAACTGAATCCGACAAGACTGCTAAAGATCACGACAAGAATGGTGTTGAGCACGGCAATCTGCAGCGTCGTGGTGAAACTCTCGACGTAATCCGGCAACAGCTGCGTGTCGGTTGATTTGTAAGTGAACAGTTCTCGATAATTGGCCAACGACCATTCGCTGAAGCGCGGATAGATTGGAACCTGACCCAGCTGGGTGGCGTCGGTGAATGACGCACTTACCATCCACAGCACCGGGGTCAGAACAATGATGACCATCAGGATCAACCAGCCGTATGCCAGTGATCCCAGTACGAATTTCTTGAACGTCAGACGGCGGAAGAAACGCCGAATGTTATACTCCACACGTTCTTTGAATGTTTTCGGTATCATGTTGGCTGCCATGTTAATCCTCCTCCCAGAATGATTTCAGTTTGGACAGGTTGTAAATGGCGGTGAGACTGATGAAGACGAAGATCAAAATCGAGTACACTGCGGCCAGGTTGTATTGACGGACGCCGGATGTAAAGGACAGTTTGTAAATCCATGAAATGAGGATGTCGGTCTGTCCCGGCGCCGCACTCGCAACCCTGACGGCGAGCGGTATTTCGTCAATCGGATAGGCCGGTCCACCTCCGCTCAGGAAGTAGATTGCACCGAAGTTGTTGAAGTTGTAGGTGAAGGTCGTGATGATGACCGGGGCGGTCGCCCGCAGAATCCACGGCAACGTGATATAACGGAATTTTTGTCCATTGGTAGCACCATCGATGTCGGCAGCTTCATACAGACTTTCCGGAATCGTGCCGAGGACACCGGTGATCAGCATCATGAAGTACGGATAACCGAGCCACAGGTTGACGACGATGATGATCGTCTTGGCCAGATTTCCGTTCATCGGCTCGTTCAACCACAGAATGTTGCCAGTTCCGGCAACGCTGTCAACCTGGTTGACGAGATTGAGGCTGCGCAGGACTTCCTTGACGGACTCCGTCACCCCGAAGTTGCTGAGCACCTGGTTCATGAGCCCGAAGTTGTCGGCGAAGACGTTGCGGAACAACATCAGTGAAATCAGACCCGGAATCGCCCAGGGCAGAATCAGAATGATACGCCAGACCTTTTTGAAAACAACATACTTGCTTTCGATAATGAGCGCCTGAATCAGACCAAGAATGTATACGGTCACACTACTCATGAAGGCGAAGAACAATGTCCAGCCCAATACTGCACCGAAGAAGCCCAACCAGTCGGAACTGGTGAAGACCGTCTTGAACGTATTTAATCCATCCCAACGGAACAGTTGCTGCCCAAGCGACACGCGCGTCGTCCAGTTGGTAAAGGCGACGAGGAAGCTGAACAGGAACGGGATGATGGTGAAGAACAAGATGAGCACGAAACTGGGAACGATGATGATGTAAGCGAAGAAATCATCCCAAATGCGGCGGATGAACTCGCGGGCCGGTTCGACAACACCGGTTTTCAGGTATGCGAGATGACTGTGGTAGGCGTCGCGAATGTTGATCACCCAAGCGGTCAAATACATACTGACCAGTACCAATGCGATGACCCCTTCACCAAGTAGAACCTGCGAGTTGTCCGCAGACTTCCAAGTGAAGATACGGTCGAAAATGACAATTTGCTCACCGCGGTACCAATCCCCAAGAACCAGTTCACCGAGGGTAATCAAACCCCAGATGCCTTTGGTGAAGAATCCACCGTAGTCACGGAAGAAATAGAGTACGCCATCCTGTGCCGGAAAGTCTTGAAGCTCTCCACTCAACGCATAGATGTAACTGCTGGTGGCGAGTTCGATGACAATGAACACAATGAAGATGAAAAAGAATGGGATGGCCTTGTACCACTGCTTGTTACGGAATTGACCAAGTCCTGGTATGAAAAAACTCAGCAACCCTCGTACAGCCGATTTCGGTTCTTCCTTGAACGCCAAATAGATGTTCTTAAAGATGTTGATGAAACCTAGTACGATTTTTTTAATCAGAGACCAAATGGATTGTCCCAGCGATACAAAAAAACCACGAATCTTTGCCCAGATGAAGTTCAATACTTTCATGACGGGCGATGCATTCGGATTCGGATCGCTCATATACTCACCTCTATTTATAAAATGTTTTATACTTTATAATATCACACGAGCAAAAAAAATGTAAGCGTTATATTTGAATTTGCGATTGTAACGGTTTCCACATTTTGAACTTCAAAGTGTTTGTTGCAAACCGGGACGATTGATGTACAATAGTGGTAAGGAGGGATATTGTGAACGCCAACCAATTCCATCATCACGCCAAATCAAACCAAGCCTATGCCTACGATGCCAACCATCTGCATCTTCGCGTCAAGACGACTCCCAATCTCTGTCAGACGATCGAGGTCATTCATGGTGATCCCTTCATGTGGGCTCAAGATGAACAAACCGGTCAATACCATTGGATGCACGAAACAACCGATCATTCGATGATGCACCGAGAGTTTCAAGGAACCAGTTTCGATCATTGGTTCGTATCACTCAACGCATCCTTAAAACGTACCAAATATGCCTTTTTGATTGACAATCGCTATTTGTACGGAGCCCGTGACATGTACGATCTCAACGAGCATCCCGAACAGCGTTACAACCTGTTCAACTATTTTAATTTCCCCTATATACATGACGTAGATCGGTATCAAGCACCCGAGTGGGTCAAAGATACAATATGGTATTCGATCTTCCCCGACCGGTTCGCCAATCTTGACAACCCAGCTTCCGGTCTTCTACCGTGGGGATCAGTCACCACATACCGCAACGACATGTTCTTCGGCGGCAACTTGAACGGCATTCGCCACCGATTGGACTACATTGCCGAAATGGGTTTCACCGGAATCTATCTTACACCGATTTTCGTCTCCCCATCGGCACACAAATACGACACCGTGGACTACTTCCAGATCGATCCGATATTCGGCACAGAAGACGACTTGCGACAGTTGGTTCAGGACGCCCATGCACGTGGCATCCGGGTGATGCTTGATGCCGTTTACAATCACTGTTCGATTCTCCATCCGTTCTTTCAAGATGTCATCGCCAATGGCCCGACTAGTGAATACGCCGATTGTTTTTACATTCACGACTATCCCGTCATCAACTTTCCCACCGATGAACGCGGATTGCCGGTGCAAACCGGCAAACCGACGCTCAATCTGAACTACGAAACGTTCGGATTCGCCGCCCGCATGCCCAAGTGGAACACGGAACATCCACTCGTGCGCGATCATCTGATCAAAGCCGGCGAATACTGGATTCAATCGTGTGGCATCGATGGATGGCGTCTTGATGTCGCCAACGAAGTGTCCCACGACTTCTGGCGGGTGTTCCAACGGCGAATGCGTGCCGTCAAGAGCGACGTGTTCCTCCTCGGTGAAAACTGGGACGACGCCACGCCGTGGCTGGGCGGCGATCAGATGGACGCCGTCATGAACTACGAGTTCCTGCAACCGATCTGGGCGTATTTCGGTGCCAACGATGAGATTCCCCATTACAGTGGAGCCCGCTTCCAAGACGCCATCAACAATGTGATGGCCAGATATCCCAAACATGTCATCCTCAACATGTTCAACATGATCGACTCCCACGATACCCCCCGGATTCTTCACGTTTGTGGAAACGATCCACAGTTGGTACGGCTTGCCCACATCGTTCAATACAGTCTGCCTGGTGCTCCGAGCACCTTTTACGGGAGCGAAGTCGGCCTTGGTGGCCAACAGGATCCCGACAATCGACGCTGCATGATCTGGGACGAAACCGAACAGGATGCGACGATGCGGGAGTTTGTCAGGCGGCTCAATCGGATCTACCAACAGTACGACGCTTTTCGCACCACCGATTTCACCTGGATCGTCGCTACCGATGATGTCCTGATTTACCGAAAACTGGATCTGACGTTCGCCATCAATCGCTCCAATCACGCGATCAACATCGGCGCGCACCTCTCTGGGCAGTGGCTGGATGTATTCCATGAACAGCCGCTGTCTTTGTCCTCTGAGACAACGATTGCACCCAAGACCTTCTGGATCCTGCAGTCATCCTGATTCCGATCGTTGCACGAACCAGGCATTCACTACAATTCATATGATATGATATAAGTATCCTAATGTATAACCAAGGAGTGATGTTATGAAACGTCTTCTGTTTGTTCTCTTGCTAATCCTGACACTTACACTCAGTGCCTGCGGTGACGATCGCGAACCAGTAACCTCGCTGGAGATTTTCGGAGCCCGCGATCGCATTCTTCCCGCCTTTGAGGAAGTGGATGTATACCGTTACATCACCGTCACCGCCGACACCGGAGACAGTTATCTCGATCAGCTCGAGGTAACGTCGGACAACTGCACGATCGCCGACGGCATCATCACCAGCGACATCGTCATCGACTGCATCGTCACGTATCGCGTGGAAGTCGATGACGCGATCGACGAAACCACGATCACGATCTCGTTCCGCGAACCGTATCGCACGCTCGAAGTCATCGAGGAATTCAACAATCTGCGCATCTATCAGATCTACGTTTCGGCCTATCGCGATGGCCTGCCGGGCGGATACGACTTCGGGTACGGTCCGAGCGATCACAATGGCGATCTCCAAGGCATCATCGATGCGCTGGATTACATTGCCTCGCTCGGTGTCAATGCGATCTGGCTGACACCGGTCTTCGAATCGAAAGAGGATCCATCGCACGGGGAATTCGAGAAACGCGGTCGACCGACCGGCTATTTCGCCGACGACTACTACAACATCGATCCGAACTTCGGTACCAACGAGCTGTTCCAGGAATTCGTCGACGAAGCGCATGATCGTGGATTATACGTGTTCCTCGACGGCGTGTTCGGCCACCATGGCGGATATCCCATCGAAGGCGTCCTCGACGGTGATCCGCAATGGTACGGGTACGAAACCGTGTACCCCGAAAGTCTCGACTATTTCATCGGTGTCGCGACCCACTGGATCGAAGAATACGGCATTGACGGATGGCGTCTCGATCAGTCCTACCAACTGTATCAGGACAACTACAACTACTTCCGGGAAATCCGCAACGCAGTGGAGGATCTCGCGGCCGAACGCGAAGCGCGCGGTGAAGAGTGGGGCACGCTTGGCTACATGGTGGCCGAAGTATGGGACACTCCTTCCAACATCCAACGCTACGCATACGACCAAAACGCCTTCCGCAGCGCCTTCAACTTCCCGCTTCGTTTCGAGTTGGTCCGGGCATTGGCCATCGATGAGTACAACAACCAGGGTTCTCTCTACAATCTCAATCTGGTCATGAACAACAACTATTCCGATTTTGCGCAACCGAACTTGTTCCTGTCGAACCACGACACGGTACGATTCGGCGACTTGCTGCAGATTGCCGAGAAAGACGATGAGTACTTTGAACGGCACAAGCTGGCGCTGTCCTTCCTGACCGCCTACACCGGTCCGATCACGATTTATTACGGCGACGAGTACGGCGATCAGTTCGACGGCCTGAGCGACAGTCTTGGCGAACTCAACAGTTATCCCTACATCGCCGTCGACAATGTCGGCCGCACCAATGGGCGCATTGACACGTTCACGACAAGTGAACAGGCGCTCATCGATCATCTGCGGACCCTGATGAGCCTGCGCGATACCTACGATTCCCTATGGAATGGAACGCGAGACAATCTGCTCGTCAATGATACGATGTACGTTGATCTCAAAACCTCCGCGACCAACCAGGTGGTGTACGCAATGAACATCGGTGACGCCTTGCAGTCGATCACGCTTGATGCATCGGCGATGAACGGCACCACTCTGCGCAATCTGATCACCGGTGAGACGTTCACGATCAGCAATGATTCGGTCACCGTTGATGTCTCCGGTCTAACAGGAGCATTCTTCTTGGTGGAATAATCCATAATGACAAAAACACGATCCCCGGATCGTGTTTTTATATGCAAGATTGTCCGATTGTCATATGGAAAAAAGAATAAAAGAAAAGCCGCCCAAATGAGATTCATTTGAGCGACACCGTTGGTCACGTGGTGGAGGATATCGGGCTCGAACCGATGACCCCCTGATTAAGAGTCAGGTGCTCTACCAACTAAGCTAATCCTCCGTTTGGTATTGTACAGGAAAACAGGCGGAAAAGCAACGAAAATAATCAAAGAATCGCGAGGATGTGTTTTCCTTGATACCGATGCGGCAAAAAAACACCGTAGCAACTCTGCTACGGTGTGAAATACCTCGTCGAAGTCTCAGAGGTCATCGGGATCTTCGGGATCTTCGGTGTCTTCCTCTTCCTCTTCTTCGTCTTCCTCTTCTTCATCCTGATAGTTGTAACCTTCTTCGTCCACCGAGTTCGAGAAGATGTAGCCGGTTTCGGCGTTGACTTCAAGTTCATATTCCTGATCCTGATAGACAAATGCGATGGCATAGAACGGAATGCCGTTTTCGAGTTCCAGATCAAACTCCAGTTCGGTGATCAAGGATACCTCAAGACCGAGTTCGGCCGCGACCAGATTGATGATGGCGGTTTCCGACAGGACATCGTTCATCCAGTCGTCGTCATCCGGATCGTCCACGGGATCGTCATCCGGATCAGCGGGATCGTCGTCCTCGGTTTCCTCGAAGATGGTCCCATCCTTGGCGGTAATGAGAATCTCGAACTCGTCGGTCGCGGTCTCTATTTCAATCTCATAGATCATGACGCCGTCTTCTTGTTCGAGTTCCACTTCGTACGCAAGCACATCCAGCGCATCGAGTTCCAGCGCATTGAGGGCGGCCTGATAGGCGGCATCCGCCGTAAGGATGCCCAGATTGCTTGCGGCACCGACATGTCGGACATTGTCGATGTTGTAGTTTTTCGCTTCTAGCAATAGATTGAGGTCGTTGATGGACAGCTTCGCCAGATCCGCAACCAGCATCCGCGGATCGATGTTGGTGATGCGCAGAATCAGTTCCGCTTTCGCTTCGGAAATGTCGAGTTGTTCGGCGAGTTCTTCGGCATCTTCGGAGAAGTCCAACGCCTGGGTCATGACGGATCCGTTGATGGCACTGCCGGATAGCAGGGTGCTGATGGTCTCTGTGTACTCATCGATCATTTGCTGCTGGCGGGTGGCGTCGGAACTTTGGATCGACAACAACACCGAGTTGGTGATCTCGTTGATGAACCCATTGGCCACCATCGAACCGATCAAAGCATTGACGGCAATGTTGGCATCGACACCTACGAGGTCCATATCGCCGATGATGACATCGGCGTCGGCGTTGTTGCGAAGGACATTGATGACGACATCGTCTTCATCGAGCTCGAGCACGACGCTGGGATTGACATCAATGGCGATGACCGAATAGGTCACCGGTTGGTTGCCGGGCAAACCGACCACGATCAGGGCCAATAGCACGACGATGGCCAGCGATGCGAACGAATAGGCGAAACGGCGAGTGGCAATCACATCCTTGATGCGTTTCCAGACGGGTTGCTTGACGGGTTGTTCCGTCATTTTCGGACATTGTTCCAGAATAGACTGGAAGAGATCGGGTTTGCGTTCATTGAATTCTTCGTAAATCTTGCGTTCAACATCCTTACGTTTCATAATCGTTCACCTCCATGACGGTTTGTAATTTTTTCAGCGAGCGACGGTACTTGGACAGAACCGTCGAAAGCGGCATGTCGAGAGTTTTGGCAATGTCCTTGTGCTTCATGTTGGACATCGCGTGCATGACGACGATCTGACGCTCGTCTTCATTGAGATGTTCGAGCAGGAGCTCGACCAGTTGTTCCTTGTGCAGATCCTCCGCTACGGTCGTTTCGACACCGATGTCGTGCACATCGTCGAGATCGACGTGTTGCCGTTTCTGGCGATCGCGAAGAATCATATAGGCGTGGTTGCGGGCGATTGTGAAGATCCAGGCCATTGCCTTGCCCTCACCTTCGTAATCTTGAATTTTTTCGTAGATGCTGATGTACGTATTCTGGACGACATCTTCCGCATCCTGGCGATGGCCGAGGATTGACATCGCCAATCCGAACACAGCCCCACTGGACTGATTGTACAGTTCTTCAAAGGCTTGCGCATCATACCGCGCAACCCTCCTCATCAGCTTGTCGCTGACATGCAAATCTTTTCGTCGATAATCGGAGCTCATATCACACCTCACTTCATGCTGTGGCAGTCGTGACCAGTATATCACACAAGTGAGATGTCCGACCAGCAAGTAACAATAATTTTGAAGCCGATTTTGCTGGGAAAATCGGCTTCAGATCAAATGAAAAGGAGGATGTTTTGGGGATTATTCGACGCTTGCGCTATCGGTTTCTTCTTCGGACTCGGTTTCGGTTTCGGTTTCGGTTTCGGTTTCGGTTTCCGTTTCGGTTTCTTCCTCGTCCTCTACGTCTTCGTCGTCGTAATCTTCGTCTTCGTCTTCTTCGTCATCGTAATCGTAGCCGTCTTCGTCCATCGAGTTGGAGTAGATTTCACCACTTTGGGCATCGATTTCCAGTTCGTATTCACGGCCTTCGTATTCGAATTCCACTTCGTAGTAGGCGATTCCGTTGTCCAGTTCCGCTTCCACTTCGACTTCGGTCATGAGTGCGGTGTCCAATCCGAGATCGGTGGCGATCTGAGCGAGAATTTCTTCTTCGGTTAGAGCGTCTTCGGGCCAGACCATGTCGTCATCGTCATCATCGTCATCATCGGTTTCGACGAACACGGTGCCGTCGGTCGCGTTGATGAGGAGTTCAAATTCGTCGTCGGCGGTTTCGATTTCGACTTCATAAACCATGACGCCGTCTTCTTGTTCCAGTTCGACTTCGAATTCAACAACGGTGAGTTCGTCGATGGCGAGTTCAGTAAGAGCGGCCTGGTAGGCTTCATCGGCAGTAATCAAGCCGAGTTCACTGGCCGATCCGACTTTTTGGACATTGTCCATCGCGTAGTTCTTGGCTTCGAGCAACAGATTCAATTCGTTAATCGACAGCAGAGCGAGGTCTTCGACGACAACACGAGGATCGATTTCGCTGATTTCGAGAATCAGTTCCGCTTTCGCTTCGGAGATGCCGAGTTGTTCGGCAAGGGCTTCGGCATCGTCATCGAAGTCGAGCGACTGGGTGATGACCGAACCGTTGATGGCGTTGCCTTCCAAATACGAGCTGACAGTTGCGGCGAGTTCTTCGAGTAATTCGACTTCGCGTACGGCGTCGTCGCTGGAGATCGACAGCAATACCGAGTTGGCGAGTTCACTGATGTAGCCGTTGGCGACCATCGAACCGATCAGGGCGTTGAGGGCGACGTTGTAGTCGACACCGATCAAGTCCATGTCGCCGACGATGGTTTCGGCATCTTCGTTGTTGAGAATGACATTGATGACTTCGTCGTTCTCATCGAGTTCCAATACGACGCTCGGATTGACGTCAATCGCGATTGTCGATGCGGCGGTGGCGGAGGATCCCGAGCAAGCCGCGAGCGTGATCATAGCAATGAGTGATAAACCAAATGTTAGAATTTTTTTCATGTGTGTTTCATCCTTTCAATTTTGTTTGGCCTTCACTATACTAATGCGAGTAATTGCGAAAATATTGCAGCATATTGAATTTTTTTCATTTTTTCGCTTCGCATATAAATATGGACTTGAAATCTTATATGAGATTCACACTTTGTTCATTCAAATCTTCATTAAAAAAACCGAAAACGATGAATCGTCTCCGGTTTGTGAACAAAATGGTGGAGTTGAGGGGATTTGAACCCCTGTCCAGAACAGCCGTACGAACACTTTCTACATGCTTAGTCACTCCAGTTTTTTAATCCGCAGTCGAGAGAGGGACAACTTAACGACGGACGAGTCTTATTGGGTTCGCTGTGGCTCTTAAGACGGCAGATTCACAGTATATCACGGATGTCTGTTCTCGACACCGAACACTCCGTGCAGCGAACGGCGGAGAGCACGCTTAGTTAATTAAGCGGCGTATGCTACTTGTTGGTTTCCGGTTATATTTAACCTGGTGTTTTGACAGCCACCACGCTGGCATGCTTATGTCGCTCTAAACTACCCTGTCGAATCCATAAACAACCCCACAGTGTGTTAAGGCAATAAGTAATTGATGAGAATCAGGACGATGCCGAGCACGATGTAGAAGATCTGAGTGCCTGCGACGCCGATCTGTTGCACCAGACGCTTGGTCCGGCGCGAATTGAAACGGAATTTGGTGATGCCGACGAGGATGACGAATCCGCCGACGATGTAAAGGATGAGTTCTTCTGCGCTCATGACCTGCCTCCCATCTGTATTATATCACAGGAGCCAAGGCGAATCTAGTATCTTCCACGGAGATTGCGTTCGGCCGTGCGTCGTTCCGCCTTTTCCTTCAAGGTCTGACGCTTGTCGTAGTTCTTCTTCCCTTTGGCAATTGCGATCTCGAGTTTGGCGAGGCCCTTGTCGATGTAAATCTGGGTCGGCACGATCGTCAGGCTTTCGGTCGCGACCTTCTTACCGATCTTGCGGATTTCCTTCTTGTGCAGCAGAAGTTTGCGCGTCCTGGTCTCGTTGTGGTTGAAGATGTTGCCCTGGGCATACTTCGCGATGTGCATGTTGACGACGAACATCTCGTTGTTTTTGACGAGACAGTACGCATCTGCGATCGACACCTTGCCGGCGCGGATGCTTTTGATCTCCGTCCCGACCAGCACGATGCCCGCTTCGAACTTATCGAGCAGGAAGTAGTTGTAGGATGCCTTTTTGTTGCGCGCTACGACTTTCATCGGTCGGCCTCCTTCTTGACGAGTTTGAAATCGACGTCGCCGTCGATGACGTTGGCCCCGGCGACTTCAATCGTGACGTGGTCGCCGACGCGGTAGACGTGACGCTTCTTCTCGCCGACGAGAATCATCAGGCGTTCCGAATAGACATAGAAGTCATCGTCCAACGCCGAGATGTGGACCAGTCCTTCCACGGTGTTGGGTAGGGACACGTAAAGTCCGAAGCTGGTGACACTACTTATTATACCATCAAAGCGCTTGCCGACATACTGCGAAATGTATTCGGCCTTTTTCATGTCGACGACGTCGCGTTCGAGTTGGACCGCGCGACGCTCGGTTTCACTCGATTGCACGGCGATATCATGCATGATGTTCGCGTAGTGGTCAATCACTTTTGTGGATTTGTTTTGTTCGAACAGATACTTGCGCAAAAGACGATGTACGATCAGATCGGGGTAGCGTCGGATTGGGGAGGTGAAGTGAGTGTAGAACTTGAAACTGAGACCGTAATGGCCGATGTTGTTGTCGCTGTAGATCGCCTTCTGCATGCTGCGCAGCATCAACAGATTGATGCCGTGCTCGGCTTCCGTACCGTGGACGTTGTCAACCAGTTTTTGGAGTTCCTTGTGGCTGACTTCACTCTTGCCTTTGACGCGGAATCCCAGGGCGCTGGCCATGTTGATGAGACGTTCGAGTTTGGCTTCGTCGGGTTTGTCGTGGACGCGATAGATGAACGGCAGATCCAGCCAATGAACGTGTTCGGCGACGGTTTGGTTGGCCTTCAGCATGAACTCTTCGATGATGTTTTCACTGATGCCTTGCGTGCGTGGTTGGACATCGATCGCAACACCGTTCTCATCGAGTTTGATGTAGGCTTCGGTCGTTTCGAAATCGATGCTGCCATACCGTTGCCGACGCTTCTTCAGAATCTTCGCAAGGTTGCGCATGTCATAGAACATGGCGACGAAATCGACGTATTCTTCGGCCAGTGCCGGATCGCCGTGGAAGATCTTGTTGACGTTGTCGTAGGTCATCCGCGCGTGGGAATGAATGACGCTCGGATAGATGTCGTATTTGGTCACCTTGCCATCCTTGTCGATGGTCATGTCGCAGGTAATGGTCAATCGGTCTTCATGAGGTTGCAGACTGCAGATGTGGTTGCTGAGCGCCTCCGGCAACATCGGAATGACGGTGCCCGGGAGATAGACCGACGTGCCACGTCGATAGGCTTCCTTGTCGAGAATGCCGTTTTCCGTAACGTAATGACTGACATCGGCAATCGACACGCCGAGCTGATAACCGCCGTCGTCGAGTTGACGAACGTAGACGGCGTCGTCGAAGTCCTTGGCGTCGTCGCCGTCGATCGTGATGTAGGGGATGTCGCGGATGTCGCGACGACCTTCGAGTTCGTCCTCGGTGACGGTCGTGAACTGCTGCGCCGCCTTGACGACCTCGTCGGGAAAGATCGGATCGACATTGTACTTGAGGATCTTCGACATGATGTCGACGCCCTTGTCGCCGGCGCGACCAATGATGTCGGTGACGGCGACGTCCAACATGCCCTTGTAGGAGTAGTTGATAATCTTGGCCCGGACCTTGTCCTTGTTACTGGCACCGTTCAAGTTCTCCTTGCGGATGAGAATGTCGTTGGTGATCGTCTTGTCGTCGCTCTCCAGACGGGCTTTACCCTTCTTGATCTTGACTTCCCCGATGACGTGGGTGTACTTGCGTTCGAGCACGCGCGTGATCGCGCCTTCCTGGCGGGCGCCGTATCCGAACGGCGACACGCGAACGAGGACTCTGTCCTTGTTCATCGCGTCGTTGATCAAGTCGGCCGGAATGAAGACATCGTTCAGACTGGGGTCCTCGGGGATCACGAAACCAAAGCCGCGCGGTTTCAGATCGAGCGTGCCGATGAGGTAGTTGGTGTTCTCGATGAGGGTGATCTCATGGTTGCTGTTTTCGATGATTCTAGCCTCGTCAATCAACTCGTTGACGGCCTTCATCAAGGTCGTGATGTCGGCGCTCGACGAAACACGAAGAACATTGCGAAGTTCGTCAATCGACGTCTTCTTGTTCTTCCCGCTGGATAGATAGTCGAGAATGTTCTGTTTCATCGGTGCACCTCCATGTTGCGAAATAAAAAGAACACTTACAAAGTGTTCTTATAGTGCAATGGCGAGTATGCTCAGAGCGATGAAAACGATGCTCACACCAAGTGTCACGCGGTTCATGATGAGTTCAAAGCCGCGTTGTTTCTGGTTGTTGAACAGTTCGCTTTTTTCGCCGCTGAAGGCGTTTGCCGCACTATCCTTGGAACTTTGTAAGACCACCAGGGTGATCAACAGTAACGATACGAGCAGTAATACGATATCAATGGCTTGCATGGTTGTTTCCTCCTATACACTTAATCCGATGTAGATGAGATACGCCACGAGGATGAGTACACTCGGAATGGCGTACGTGACTTTGCTCAATGATGTCTTTCGCACCAGAGCCAACATTAATATTATAGAGTTAATGAGTCCTAAAATCAAGAGGTACGACACATTTTCTCGAGCGCTTCCGCCCAGCGTCAGTTCCTCGTAGATGTCGCTCTTGATGTAGATGATGTCGACGACGCTGATGATCGTCATGTTGAACACGTTCGACCCGACGATGTTGCCGAGTGCGGCTTCGTGGTTCTTCAGTTTCATCAGGGTCATGACGGCGGTCAGTTCCGGCAGGCTCGTGGCCACGCCGAGGAAGATCGCGCCGGCGAAGCTGGCGTCGAGACTGAGTGCGTCCCCGAGCTGATCGGCGACGATCGTGACGAAGATGCTCGACAGCACCACAACGGTCGCCCACAACAGGAACATGACACCGATCTTTTGATACGACAGTTTGCTTTCTTCTTCCGACTGTTCGGTCTCATCGTTGTTCATCGCGCGGATGCTGAAGATATAGACGATGACGATCGCGAGACTGATCAAGTTGAACGAGATCAGGAAATCAAAGGTGAAACTGTCATAATCGAGTCCGGTGAATCCACTCAACAAGAGCGGAATCATGAACAGGATGTACATCAGGATGACCAGCGCGTTGGTCTTGCGCTGGGTCTTGACCTTATTGAAGAACATGTGCTTGAGGAAGATCAGATCGGCGAGCGCCAGAATGACGACGTTGAAGATGTTCGAGCCGAACACGTTGCCGAATGCGAGCGCCGGTTCGTTGAGCCGCATCGTCGAGGTGATTGATGTGATGAATTCGGGCATGCTGGTGATCGTCGCAAGCAAAACGCCCCCGATCAGCGCACCGCTGATGTGGGTCTTCTTGTCGAGCTCGTCAACGTAGTAGGAGAGCTTGCTGGTCGCGTAGATTACGACGAACGCAAGCAACAGATATTGGGCTACCAACCAGAACATGTCATCACCTCAAGCTTTTCCTATTATATAACACATCAACGGAAAATGATAGGGATTTTTACGAATTTTTCAAAACAAAAAGGAGACCTTCGTCTCCTTCGTTTTACGCTTGCAGTTTGGCTGCTTCGGCCATTGCGTTGTTGTCCCGTTCGATCCCGTCGAACAGCCCTTTGACCTTTTTGTTGAACACGAATCCAATCGCCGGAATCAACAACAGTACCGAACAGATCAACGCCAACACCGTGACATTGGTGGCGTCGATCACGACGCCGCCCAGCAATACGGCAACGGGCGTCGCCGCACCGGCGAGGGCGCTGATGGCGGCGAACACGCGGCCGCGCATGTTGGGTTCGATGACCTTGATCAAACCGGTGTTGAGCGGTACGTTGGTGGCAACCATGAAGAACGCCATGCCGATGTTGGCGACGATGAAGAGACCATAAAACACCCAGTACGACAGGAAGCCGATGTCAAGCAGATAGATGATCAGGGTCATCATCACGAAACTGAGCACGAGCAACGCCAGTCCGTTGCGGATTGCGACAGCGAGACGTTTGATTGCCATGCTGCCGATGACGATGCCGGCGACGGCGGCCGAGGCGCTGAAGGCGATCGACGGCCAGCCGATTTCCCACACGCTGCGTCCCAGTTCAATCCGGAACAACGCCGGAATGCCGACGCTCATCAACGGTGCGATGGCGAAGTTCATGAACAAACTGAAGATCATCAAGGTCAGTAGTCCCTGACGTTTGACAAGATACTGCAAGCCGCCCTTGAAATCGGCGAAGAAGCCGGCTTGCGGTGCCGGTGGCGCTTCTTCCTTGTGCGGCGTTCGGATGAACATTTCACTGAATCCCGACAGCAGGAAACTGATCCCGTTGATCAACACGGCGATGTGGAATGGAAACAGACCGAACGCGACCATGCCCAGGACGATGCCGAAAATCTGCGTCATCGAAAACACGATGTTGTTGGCTCCGGTCGCCTGCTGGACCTGATCCAATCCGACGATTTCCGGAATCGCGGCGGTCACCGCCGGGGTAAACAGTGAAGCGATGGTACCCGACAATACGGCCACCACCAGCAACACCCAGGTCGCGGTTTCGGCGGACGGTTCAGACATGAACAATACTGCGGTAGCGACGAAAATCACGCCCCGCAAATAGTCGGTGACATAGATGATCCGCACCCGATTCCACCGATCGACGAAGACTCCGGCAAGCGGACTGAGCAGTATCCGCGTTCCAGCCCCAAGCGCCATGAACAGACCGAGCAAGGACGCCTTGCCAGTCAAATCGGCGACATACAAACCAGCGGCAAACGAAAACAATACGTTCCCAAGTTCGCTGACAAGACTTCCGAAAAATAACAATTTGTAGTTGCGACTGCGAAACAGTTCTCTCATGATGACTCGTTCTCCCCTTTGAGCAAACGTGTAGGTAGTTCAATAAATAGAATACTTCAGTTTGAACCGTTTTTCAATATGCAAGTTCGCTAATTTTCGTCACAAAAAAAGACCGCCGAAACGGTCTTTGTTACTTATTTGATGCAGTAGAGCGACTTGAGTCCGTTGTAGACGGCGACATCGCCCAGCTCGTCTTCGATGCGAAGCAGCTGGTTGTACTTGGCGATGCGGTCGGTGCGGCTTAGCGATCCGGTTTTGATCTGGCCGGCGTTGGTCGCAACGGCGATGTCGGCGATCGTCGAATCTTCGGTTTCGCCGCTGCGGTGCGATACCACGGCGGTGTACCCGGCCTTCTTGGCCATTTCGATGGCTTGGAAGGTTTCGGTCAGGGTACCGATCTGATTGACTTTGATCAGAATTGAGTTGGCGATGCCTTCTTGAATGCCGCGGCCGAGCCGTTCGGTGTTGGTGACGAACAGATCGTCGCCGACGAGTTGGATTTTCTTACCGAGTTTGTCGGTCAGGATCTTCCAGCCCTTCCAGTCGTTTTCATCGAGGCCGTCTTCAATCGAGACGATCGGATACTTGTCGACGAGCTCGACATAGAAATCGGCCAGTTGTTCGCTGGTGAGTTCCTTGCCACCTTCACCGGCGAGCACATAGACGCCTTTGTCCTTGTTGTAGAACTCGCTCGAAGCGACGTCCATCGCCAGGGCGATGTCCTTGCCGGGTTCGTAGCCGGCTTTCTTGATTGCTTCCAAAATGACTTGGAGCGCTTCTTCGTTCGAACCGAGGTTCGGGGCGAAGCCGCCTTCGTCGCCGACGGCGGTGTTGTAGCCTTTGCCTTTGAGAACGGCTTTGAGGGCGTGGAACACTTCAGCACCGTAACGCAAGGCTTCTTTGAAGTTGGGAGCACCGATCGGCATGATCATGAACTCCTGGAAGTCGACGTTGTTGTCGGCGTGGCTACCACCGTTGATGATGTTCATCATCGGCGTCGGCAGTTCCTTGGCGTTGAATCCGCCGAGGTACAGATACAGCGGCAGTCCGACGTAGTCGGCGGCGGCGCGAGCGCAAGCCATCGACACGCCGAGGATGGCATTGGCACCGAGTTTGCCTTTGTTCTTGGTGCCATCGAGGTTGATCATGATGTGGTCGATCAGGACTTGTTGCGTGACGTCGAGACCGAGAATTTCGGGAGCGATGACTTCGTTGACGTTGTTGACGGCGTTCTCGACACCCTTGCCGAGATAACGGGCTTTGACACCGTCACGGAGTTCGACGGCTTCGTGTTCGCCGGTCGACGCACCACTCGGTACGAGCGCACGACCGAACGCGCCGCTGTCAGTGTAGACTTCGACTTCGACGGTCGGATTGCCGCGGGAGTCGAGCACTTCTCTTGCGTATACATCGGTAATGTATGGCATTTTGTAAAACATCTCCTTTTGAATTGATGTGATTTCGTCCATAAATATTATAGACCAAATGCACCCTGTTTACAAATGATATCCGAAAATGAAAACACTTTCAAATGCCACTTGTTCACATCATGCGTCCGCTTTTTATGTGTTGAAATATGGCCTCTCGTTCGGTTTCAGAATACTCGTTGGACAGTTTCACATGAGCCTTCGATTGGTCTTCATCGATGACCATCAGATTGAGAACCGGTCGGGAGTAGTTGAGATAGGTGGAGCGGTACTCGGCTTGTTGCGCCGCGGGAAACATCGGCAACATCAGGACCAACAACACGTCCTTGTCGCTGTCTTGTTCGACATAGCGGGACAGGATGTCATAGGGATTGTAGGTGGTCGCGTTGACGCGCAATACGCGCATGCTGATTGCCGCCGTCGTTGCATTGCGGTCGGGTTCAACGTCCAGATCGAACGTGTAGTGCGAACCGAGCAGCGGTTTGGAACGATCACTCCCCGACGAGCTGCCGGTCTGACGGAAATAATTGAACCCGGCAAGACTCGATGCGGCAATGAGGAACGCCACGATGTCACTGTTGGCGAATGGTTCGAGGAAGAACAACGCGACCGATGCCACGAGCAATATCGCAAACAACGCCTTGTATTTGTCGGCCATCGGATTGCGTGTCCGCCGTGCTTCGACGGTGGAACTACCACGGGTGTCGGCGGACAACCGCTCGATGGCAATCACATCACCGTAGGCGGTTTTGCAAGCATCGCATAGAAAGACATCCTCCTTGCGATGAACGGTACTGTGGTTGTATCCATCGGTACCATGCTTGGTACGCGGCGGGTACATCCGTGTCAGACTGTGTCTGGTCACCTCCGCGCCGCATTGTTTGCACGTTTTCATGAACGTTCTCGAATATCCTTGAATCATATCTTTGCCTCCTTGTTGGCTGAAGCTCTATCAGTGTGAATCGCAGGTGTCACAAACGGCATCGATGTCGTCGAGAAACCGCAGGAACGAATCGTCTTGAAGAGCGATGTAAGACGCACCACCGGAACTCAGATCAATCACCAGCGTACCGTATTGAAAGGTGTCCTCACTGAGTGCAAGCAACGACCACACATTGTCGTATTGGTTCCATATCGCCATGAAGTCGTCGTATGGAATTTGATCATATTCATACGCGAACCACGGATTCTCGTAATAGACTTGTGAGATCGCGTCGTCGATCTCGAATCGAATCGTAGATGTCAGGTAGGGACGGAACGGATAGATGTTCGGTCCGAACCCGTTGTAATAGGATGTCAGAAGAGTCCCGTCATCGGCGTAGAAAGATCCATCGAAATAGTAATCCCAGCCTTGAACCGCACCCATGTTGTAGACGATGAAGTTGTTGAGACCAAGATAGGTATCAGTGTCGGTTTCGAGGTACCGCCGGTGACCGACTTGAAATACGCCGTCCTGATACAGATACAGATTGCGGTAATCGAGATTGTCGCCGTGATGCGACCAGAAAAAGTATTCTTCCACCGGATCGGAAACCACCATTCCCACAAAGTCATTATCCATATCGTATTGGAAATTGAGCACTTGCGCGTCGCTGCCGAAATAGGTCAGATTCATCGCTTCGATGCCGTGTCGGTCGTCGGTGATCCGTAGCGCCATGCCGGTCTCGTCGCGCTGGTAGTCGATGTAGCGGTAAACGTTGTTGCCGCTGCCGATGATGACGGCAGCTTCAAACTGAAACGACTGTACCGATACGATTCCGACGGTGTCGTATGTGATGTACATCACGCGACGCTCGACCAGTCGTTCATCGTCGTCATACCGCCAGATGTCGGCGTAGAGTTGTCCGTCCGCCTGGTACGCCAATACCGTCACGTCGGCCGACCTCTCACTCATCGACGGTCCCCAGCGTTCGCAGCAATCTTGTTCGCGGTAGGTCGCCGTATAGTGATTGGGAATGCCTAGTGTGAGCGTCGGTTCATCCAATACCTCAATCACATACAGCAAGTCGTAGTACAGAATCGTCTCCGGTGCGTACAACAGATCGAAGATCGGCTCGTCCATGACATCCTCGGGATAGAGGTAATGTTGTTCTTCCTCTTCCGCGGTGACATCACCGATGTCGATGTATTGTGTTTCAAAATATTCAAACACGGAGTAAAACCGGGAGTAGTCGTACGGTTCGATGAACGCGGCGAGTTGATCCAGGGTTGTATCCAGATCCGAGCCGATCGCGGCATCGGCAACAAAATCAAAAAACGGTTCGTACGCATAGACGCATGTCTCCGCGACGACTTCAAATCCCTCGTCGCACACCAGCGGAATCGACAATTCGAACGTGGTGGTGGTGTCGTAGGTCAATGTCATCACAGCACCGCTGCCCGGCGTGCGCTCGTCAACGATCTGATCTTGATCATTGCGGCGTAATGCGACCTGTTGAAACACATCTCCCATCGTGATGTCATAAGCGACATATGCCGTTTGTTCGGCGTCGTAGACAAACACATCCTCGTCGAAGTCGAAGTACCCCAGATAGGGATTCGTTCGCGTCGCTTCCGACCATGTGTCCAGCGCCGCATCGTAGTAGTACGTCATGGTGTCGGTATACAAATGGATGTTGCCCGCATCGTCCGTGACTTCCCAGATGCAGGTATCCTCACAGGCGATCCGCCACTGTTCGGTGGTGTCCGCTTGCTCCATGTCCACGACGAAACGATCGAGTTCCAACAACTCATCCACCGGCGAGGTGAATGGTGGCGTCGTGTCGTCCGGTTCACATGAAAGAAGCAAGCTCACGCTTGCCAGGATCATCATTGTTGTCAGTAATGTCTTCATACGCATCACCCTTCCTTCTTTCCCATTATAACAAAAAAAAGATGACTTGTTACAGTCATCTTTACTTTTTGATGAGACTTTCGCCGGTCATTTCGGCCGGTTTGTCGACTTTCAAGTACTCGAGCATCGTCGGCGCGATGTCGGCGAGGATGCCGCCTTCGCGGAGTTTGACGGATTTGTCCGTGATGCACAGCGGAACGATCGAGGTCGTGTGCGCGGTGAACGGGTTGCCGTCTTCATCGAGCATCTTCTCGGCGTTGCCGTGATCGGCGGTGAGAATCGCGACGCCACCCTTATCGAGGATCGCATCGACCACCTTGCCGACGCATTCGTCCACGGTTTCGACGGCCTTGACGGCGGCAGGAATGACACCGGTGTGGCCGACCATGTCGCAGTTGGCGAAATTGAGGATGATCGTATCGTGTTCGTCCTTGGCGATTTCATCGAGCACCTTGTCGGTGACGATGTAGGCACTCATTTCCGGCTGGAGGTCGTAGGTCGCGACCTTCGGGCTGTTGACGAGCACGCGCGTGCTGCCTTTGATTTCCTTGTCGACGCCACCGTCGAAGAAGAATGTGACGTGCGCGTATTTTTCGGTTTCCGCGATGCGCAGTTGTTTCAATCCGGCGTCGCTGATCACGTCGCCATACATGTTGTCGAGTTTCTGGAGGCCGAAGGCGACGTCGCCCTTGACCTTGTCGCTGTACAGCATCGTCTGGACGAAATGGATGTCCTTCGGTCCGTTGCTGTAGTCGAGTCCGCTCGCTTCGGGATTCGTCAGCGCGGTTGAAATCTGAATCGCGCGGTCGGGCCGGAAGTTGGCGAAAATGACGCTGTCCTTGTCCTTGATGATGCCTTCGGGAATGACGTTGAACGGCATCACGAACTCATCGAAGACACCGTCTTCGTACGACTTCTTGACACCGGCGACGGCACTGTCGTAGTGCGCACCTTTGGCCTGGGTCAGGATGTCGTAGTGAATCTGTTCGCGGTCCCAGTTCTTGTCGCGGTCCATGCCGTAATAGCGGCCGCCGACGCTGGCGATTGCGCCATAGCCGATTTTGGCCATGTATGCTTCCAGGTCCTGAATGTAGCCGACCCCCGCATCGGGAGGCGTGTCGCGCCCGTCCAGGAAGGCGTGGAAATAGGTTGTTTTGACGCCTTGATCCTTGGCCAGTTTGAAGAACGCTTTGATGTGTTCGATGTGGCTGTGCACGCCGCCATCGGACAAGAGTCCCATGATGTGGAGGGTGCTGTCGTTGTCCTTGGTGTTCTGGATCGCTTTCAAGTATGCTTCATTGTGGAAGAACGATCCGTCTTCAATCGCTTTGTTGATACGTGTGAGGGATTGGTACACGATGCGTCCGGCACCGAGATTCAAATGTCCCACTTCACTGTTTCCCATCTGTCCGTCAGGCAGTCCGACCGCCAGTCCACTGGCGTTCATGTAACTGGTCGGATACTCCTTGAACAATAAATCCAGATTCGGCGTCTTTGCCATCTTGACGGCGTTGCCGACCTCATCGTTGCGCAGGCCGTAGCCGTCCATGACGATGAGTGCTACTGGTCGTTTCATAATTATCACCTCTACCATGCACATTATATACCAAACGCCTGTAAATTAATAGTGTTTTAACCTATAAGGTAGCGTTTTCATATTTGTGCAATGGGGTTTCTTTTCGCGCTGTTATGTAATATAATTAACATATGAAAGAGGTGGAACCATGGAGCACCTGACCCTTCACAAATTACTGAAAGCACTCACGCATCACGACGATTCAACCACATACAACTACACCATTCCCGACCTGTGGAACTGTTTTGATTACGATCGTGCCAAGTTCATCAAGACCCCATCCGGTGAACTGATGGTCGACCCCCATGACTTCTACGCAGCCGTCATTCGCGACTACATTCTGCCCCAGGCCAAGGCATCGATCGACTACAACGCTTCGATCGCCAGCCGCAAGCCGATGAAGAAGACCAACTACACCGGCGGCGATTGGATCAAGGAAAGCGTCGTCTACTCGACGATGATCCGCGCCAGCGCGGCGTGGGATCACGACCGCAGCGGCCGTCTGGAACCAGCAAACATCTACGACATGCCGGAAACCGGCAGTTTCGTCAAGATGCTGGCGCTGCTTCCGCTGTTGAAGAAAATGGGCGTCGACGTCGTCTACATGTTGCCGATCTCGAAGTTCAGTCTCAAGGACAAGAAGGGCGAACTGGGCAGTCCGTACGGCGTCCAGAGTTTCACCGAACTCGACCCCAACCTGAAAGACCCGCTCGTCGGTGACAAACTCACCCTCGAAGAAGAGTTTCAGGCCTTCGTAGAAGCGTGCCACATCCTCGACCTGCGCGTCATGATCGACATCATCCCCCGCACCAACTCGGTCGACAGCGACCTTGTGCGAAGCCACCCCGATTGGTTCTACTGGATCAAAGCGAGCGAGTACGACCAGTACAAGGTACCATTCGTTCCCGGCATCGCCAACACGACGGTCCCCTCGATCGAACACATGGAACAGGTCTATCAGGACAAGGACACCTTGCGCCACATCAACATGTTCCAGTACGATCCGAAAACCCAGAATCCCGCCAAATGGGAAAAGATCCGCAAGCGCAAACACCTCGCCAAGGCGATTGCCGATGAGTACGATCTGCGCGTCGCCCCGGCCTTCAGCGATCACATCAACGACCCGCAGCCGCCATGGACCGACGTCACCTTCTTCCGCATGTATCTCGATCATCCGGCCGAGACAGCTCCGTTTCTCGACACCACCGATCGCCCGCCCTACATCCTGTTCGACACCATCAAGTCGAACATGTACCACGGCAAACGACCGAACATCGAGCTTTGGAACAAACTCGCCGACATCGTCCCCAGTTACCAACGCCGTTTCGGCATCGACGGTGCCCGCATCGACATGGGCCACGCCTTGCCGAAACAACTGCTCCAGCTGATCATGAACAAAGCGCGGGAAATCGATCCCGACTTCAGTTTCATCGCCGAAGAACTGCAACCCAAAGAAGCGCAGAAAGCCAAGGACGCCGGTTACAACATGATCATCGGCAACGGTTTCATCATGGAACCGCGCGTCTGGGAAGGCAAGATGCAGCAATTCTTCTACGATTCGATCGAGCTGCCGATTCCGACCTTCGCCTGTGGCGAAACCCACGACACACCCCGCCTCGCAGCGCGCGACGGCGGCGAAACCTTGGCACGGACACTGACGATTCTGAACATGTTCATGCCCAACGGCGTCCCGTTCATCAACAGCGGCCAGGAAGTCTACGAACGACAACCGATGAACACCGGCCTCGACGCCCGCGACAACGAACAGTACATGCTCGATGTCCACGATCCGCAATACGGCAAACTGGCCTTGTTCGACCGCTACATGTTCCACTACACCCACCCAAGACGGTGGGACATTCCCGACATGCTCGATGCGGTCAAACCGATCCGCAAAAAATACATAAAACAAATCATGAACAAGAAATCGTTCGTACCGCTGTACGCCCATTATGAAAACAACAACATCGTCGGCTTCGGCTATTACAAGAAGACCAAGACCAACAAACAGAACATGCTGTTCGTCCTGGCCAACGCCGACAGCTGGCACGAACACTACTTGAAAGTCGACATCCGCCTGATCCGGCTTGCCGCCAAGAACCATGAAATGGAAGGCGAACTACGGTTCTCCACCAACGAGTTCCCCCGCAAGTTCACCCAGTTCATCGATTACAACACGCTCGACATTCATCTCGCCCCCGGCGAAGTCAAAATCGTCGAACTGTAAACAAAAGACTTCCGCCATCGGAAGTCTTTTCTCTTAGCATTCGGTTTTCGTCAGAATCGCCAGCACGTTGGTCGCGGGCGCGTAACGATGTGTCTTGATGTAGTCCTTGATCGATTGAACTTCTTCTTCGTACGGCGTTTTGTCGATGTCCTCAGGAATCCTTGTCAGCAATTGATCGAGGATGCCCAAGATCTGTTCGATCTGCGCGTCGCTGACGTCCGGCATGTCACCGAAGTCGAGTTCCCACAATTCTTTCAGTTCGAGCTCGCACAAGGGTTGCAGCAGGTTGATGATGTCTTCCTTGTTGTAGGTTTCGCCGTGGGGATCACCATTCAAACGATCGATCTTGGCGGCGAAATGATGAACGAGCCGGTGCGACACCTGGGCATCGTCGAGCGGCTCCTTGAGCATCTCGTTGACAACGATGAACCCATCGTCCTTGAGCACCCGCGCCATCTCTTTGAGGGCGCGTTCGCTGTCGGCGAGATGATGGAGACTGTACTGGAGGCTGACGACATCGAACGATGCGTCTTCATACGGTAGGTCATAAACATCGGCAACCTCGAACTTGATGCGATCGTTGGGGCTCTTCTGATTGGCCATGACGATCGCTTTTTCCATGGTGTCGACACCAATCATTTCGTCGTATCCATCATAGATCGACGCCACCCAATGGGCGAAATTACCGACGCCGCTGCAGACATCCAAAAAGCGTTTCTTGTTCGTTTTGTTCAAATACTCAGCAAATTGTTTCATGTTACTGTCTCCCTCCGGTTCAAAGTGATATGTGGTAATGATCCAGATATTCGCGCAATCGACGCATGCGTTCGCCGATGAACTTCTTGGAATCGTCAAACAGAATCAATGAAAAATTGATGAAGTTCACGGTCCGCGCCATGATCAGCATGTCGATCGTCGACCAATCCGGATCGAACGTCGGATCGATTTCCAAGTACCCCTTGATCAACCAACTGCGAATCTGATGGTAGTCGTAATTTTGGTCGTAGCGGTAATAAAACAGCGTGATGGCGATATCATGAACGGGCGTGGCGATCAATGCATCTTCGAAATCAATCAGTTTCAAAGCGTCGCCTTCGATCAGCACATTCCACGGATTGGCATCGCCGTGAACGAGAATCAACGGCTCCTCGTACAACTTGGCGAGTTGCTCATCGAGATACGGAAACACCTTGTCCAACAATGCTCTGTCGGCGTCGGTCATGTCATCACGATACTGCGGATCATGATAGACAACGACTTCGTCACGCCAGTACAGCACCCGATCCCACCGTTTGAATGACACCCCGTGGGGAATCGTCAACGTGGCGGCAGCCTGATGAAGTGTCGCCAGGATCCGTCCAAGTTCGATCATGCGTGCTTCGGTCTCGCGTTGATGAAGTGGTTCACCATCAAGGAATGTCGCGATCATGGCCCGCTTGCTGGTGCCATCAGGCAAAGTCACAACCGTGACGTATGCACCGTCCTGGTTTCGTAGGACATGCGGGACTGCGAGATCGGTCGTCTTGACCAGATGGTCCAGCAAGACGGCCTCAGCGATGTTGTCGTCGATCGTCGACGAGTGATCCACAAACAGTTTCATGAAGTACCGCGATCCATCGTGTTCAATGAGATAATTGACATTGCTTTCTTCCACAAAAAAGCGCAGAGAAGCGTCTTTCAATTGCGGATAATGCGTCAGTGCCCTGGCGGCGATGTCATCGTAGAATGCATTCATGGTACTCACCCGACATCATTATAGCGACAACTTGTCACAAAATCAATGAACAATCCCAATTAGTTTGTCATATTCAACCAAAAAAGATGACCTCGGAAGGTCATCTTGATTTCAACAGTTTCAGTTCGTGCACAAGCACGCGGCGATAGAGGATCTCGATCACGCCGATCTGAATCGGCAGTTTCACGATCAACGTCGCAATCCGCAGCGGCAGATCGCCGAACACGCCGACGCCGTACCACAGATAGAGCTGCGTGGTGTTGAGGGTGAATGCGACGAGCGCGGTTCCAAGCACGACGAGTGAAATGCGGACGAGACTCAGGTTCTCGCGCTTGTACAAGAACAGCCCGGGGATCACGCCCCACACGATGGCGCTCACGGTGAAGAGATTGAAATTGGTCGCGAAGTTCGGCACGATGATGTTGATCACGTCGCCGACGAACCCGCCGATGCCGCCCATGAGCGGTCCGAACATCAGTCCGAGGATCATCAACGGAATCTCATAAAACGTGAACCGGAAGGTCGGCGCGGTGAGACTGAAGACGACCTTGATCACGGTGCTGATGGCGACGAGAATCGCGACTCTGGTGAGGATGTACGTCGGTGTACCTTTCTGCATAAGAAAAAACCTCCATAGGATTCTATTAGAGGTCCACACGAAAAATGCTTGGTTTTCAGCGGACGCGCCATGGCACCGCCACAAGTGAATGTGTTCGTCCATACCCGACTTCCCATGGTATGGCACTTAACGCGACATGGCTACTCTGACAGTGTTCATTGTACTACTTCTGGCCTGAAAACACAAGGGAAAAACAATAGCGGTACCACGTTTGGTTCTGCTTCAGATCATTCATTTCGGTACTAACTGTTTTGAGTCTGATTTAACATTTTTCAGGCTAATAATCCGCATAAACTCTTGCTTGAATCTACATGCATGACCGGAGTCATGTGTTCAGACATAAGCATCACACTAGTCCGATAAGTGCAAAACACACCTTAACTGTGCGATTTTTAGACTAAAACTTCTATTAATAGATAATTATTTTTCACTAGAATATCCTACATGTATTCCACTATATATGTATACGCCGTATGTCAAAGTTACAATCGCAAGGTAGATGTACTCTATTGTTTCAATATTATCATACAAAGAGATACCTGCAAAAACTATCACTGATGTACAAATAACACCAAGAAAGTAACTATATACAATATCTTTCTTATGATAACTAAACAGCAAAATAACCGTATATTGTACTATACAAAGAAACAGAAGCAAAACGTTATCAAATATCATGGCAAATTTCAAAATAGAAAACAAGCTTAACAAGACAAGTGAAAATATGTTAATAAAAGAAATCCAATATAAAAATTTCCTTTTGCTACCATAGAGATATGTAAATAATATTACCATATTAATGATATTCATTAAGATAACTTTAATCCAATCAGAAAGACTAATAAATAGTGTATCGACTATAAAATAAATCGCAATCGCAACTATAGGTATAAAGTATTTTATTGCTTTATTCATAGTAGTTTTTCTCCCAATATGTATGTCTCTCAATGTAATAGTCATAAAGAGCTAGTTGTTGAGTTTCATTAAAACCATCAAATCTACCACTAGCATAGACAAAATTATATGCATCATCAGTAACATTTATATCTTTAAATATTGCTTGACTTGGTTTCAACTCATTACCAAATAATTTTGACACCTTATCCGCTTCTTGTCCTAATTATTAATCATTGATCCTCATTGATGTTGATTTCCAATACAATCCTCGAGTTCGGAAGATATTGGATTGTCACTTCATCTCCAACACGAAAATCGCCGATATACATGATATAAAACTCCGCAGTATCAACTTCAATGAACTTGGCATGAACCAAATCGTTTTGATAAATTAACCTTGGAGCATTGGGAACTGATGACAGATCGGTGATGGTCCCTGTTAATTCAACCGCATTTGACTCTTTTTCAAACACGAGCTTGATGTTCATGGTGGCAAAACCACTCGACATGATGATTGACGCAGCTATGACTTGTACCAATAGTATCCGCCGATCAAAACTGAACTTGAACCATTTCTGAAATCTAGGATATTGAAAGTAGATAATTATAGATACCATAATCATCAAAAAACCAATGATGACGAAGATCAATGGAAACAAGACCAGTTTATTGTAATACTCCATATAGTCAAATTTCATTCTTTCTCACCCCAAAATATTATAATCTGCCGGTCCTCATTCCATGCGTAATATGAGATTGAACCAGATACTCCTTGAGGACTTAAGTTAACTGAGTAAGCTCTTGCATCGTCTTCATCGTATGGATCAAAAGGTATAAATGACTCAGGGGTCCAGGAGTGGGCAAAACCAACTCCATTAGATGCGCTGATTGTGGTAAATAATCCTCGGTAGTCACCCGGATCATCGTAGTTATCTATTATTCCAAAATTCAATGAAAGCGTACAGTTAATGCATACTCCTATATGTGGATAGTATTCAATATACTTATCTGTTATGTTCATAACAATAGAATGGCCACCTTCTACTCCCAACATGGTAAATGAAAAATCAATGAATATCACGACATCTTCATTACCAAGTGACGACCATCCTGTACCAATATACCCATTCGATAATGGTACTCCTCCACATCCAGTATCATGTCCCTCTTGCTGCATATCATCAATATTGGCAAATGCACAGAATCCACTAGGGTCGACATACATGATAGGATTGTTGCTTGTATATGCAAACATGTTGTGACCCAGTACCGAACCACTAGCTTTCAACATGCCGTCAGCATTGAGGAATCGTCCCGTCCTGGGATTGTAATACCTAGAGTTCAGGTAATAGAAACCAGTCTCCTCATCGTAACGATATCCTCGATAACGATACGGATTCGCATCCGCTACAGCAGAGTTGGTTTGAGTGATGATGTTCCCGTAGGGATCATAGGTATATTCTACAACTTTGTTGAGACTGTAACGAATTTTGTGTAAAATCCAAAACCCTGTCTCTGTCATGGTCGTATTTTGGGTAAAAAAATACGACACACAACGCTCCCTGATAGTTTTATTATATCATGGGCTTTTTTTATTTGAAACGATATTTTGATTTCGGTCTTCCTAGAAAAGTTGTGACCGTTACTTAATCGATGGTTTCACCGTTGATGATCGCCAACTCATAACGGATCTGATCCCAGTTTTTCATTCGGCTGGTCCATTTCTGTGTGGCGTACTCAGTTGCGAGATAGAGTGCCTTGAGTAGGGATTCATCGGTTGGGAAGACGGGCTTGGCCTTGGTTACTTTGCGGTATTGCCGGTTGAGGTTTTCGATGATGTTCGTGGTGTACATGATTTGGCGGATGTTGTGGGAGTACTTGAAGAATGGACTGATCACTTCCCAGTTCTCATACCACGATTTCACGCAGGACGGATATTTCTCCTGCCATTTCTGTTTGAAGGCTTCGAGTTGCTTGAATCCTTCTTCTTCGTTCGGCGCGCGATAGACAAGACGTAGATCCCTTGTCAAAGTGGGGAGATGTTTATACGACACGTAGCGCGTCGATTGCCGCACCTGATGAATGACGCAACGCTGAACGACGCTGTTCGGGAACGTGGCCAGGATTGCTTGCTGGAACCCGGGCAGTCCGTCGACGCTGAAGACGTTCACTTTCAGGATTCCCCGGTTCTTGAGATCCGTTAGGATTTTAAGCCAGAACTTGCTGTTCTCGTGTTCGCCGATCCATATCCCCAGTACTTCTTTGTACCCTTCGCGGTTGATGCCGATCACGATGTATGCCGCCTTGTTCATCACCCGGTTGTTTTGTTTCACCTTGTAGAAGATGGCGTCCATGAAGATGAAGTAATAATGACTCTCAAGCGGTCGTTGCTGCCACTCCTCGACGATTGGAAGGACCTTGTCGGTCATCCGCGATATCGATTCCGCCGACAATTCATACCCGTACATCTCATGGATGTGTTCGCTGATGTCCCGGGTCGTCATGCCTTTCCCGTACATCGAGATGACCTTTTCCTCCATCCCGGAAATGTCACGCGAGTATTTCGGAACCAGCTGCGGTTCGAAATCTCCGTTCCGATCGCGCGGTACGTCGATCTCGACTTCGCCCAGATCGCTCCGCACTTTCTTCTTTGTCTTGCCGTTCCGGTAATTCGTTTTCTCTCCCTCGTTGGAATATTTCTCATATCCCAACTCCTCATCCAATTCCGCTTCCAAAAGTGTCTCCACTCCCGATTTCAATATCTCCTTAAGCACTTCTTGGAGTTGTGTAACGTCTTTTATGTTTTTTCCTTCCAGTAATTCCTTGGCGAGTTCCTTGACATCATTGTCTTTCATAATTGATCTCTCCTATCATTTTTATCATACTTTTTTACCGCTTTTCTAGGAAGACCTTTTATGATTTTACACAAAATTTGTTACACTACCTGACGTTTTCTTTGACTTTAGATCCTGTTACAATGTATTCAATGTCAACATTATTTTGTATTTCTCGATACAAAACAGACTGGGTTATATTCAGTAGCTCCTTGATATTACTAGGAGTTATATCCTCATTCCCTACCTCAATAGGAGAAGATGAGATATTGAGTACGCTCCAATCAATGCCATAACCATCCATTGTCAGCTTGATTTGTTTGTTATCATCCAATGCTTTCGGGAACTTGAGTTTAAACTTGTTCTTGTTTGTTTCCAACTCATCTCCTAAATCATTAAGACTGCTATCAACTTGAATCCACTCGCCGTTCTCTTGATAGTGGATGACATCATTATACATTGCAGTCTCATACGTTCCATCAATCTTGCGGAAAGTTTTCGTGGAAGCTGTTCTGTCACTTAATACTTCTGATTCAATTTCAACCAGTGAAGGATCAAAATCAGAATCCGTGGTTGTTGGATAGTTCGGGAATAGATCACTGCTAGATAAAACAGTTTCTTCCACAACAGTACCATCTGTTGTTTGAGCATCAATCATTTGCCATGGAACATAACTCCAAAGCATGCCGATAACACCAAGAATGGTTAATGTTTTGTAGAACTTCCTCAAGATGAGTACCATTGCTAAGATTCCTTGATTTGTCACGTTGCTCCTCATCATTTTTTTCATAGTCCTCTCCTTAATCCGTCAATAAATCGGCAAATAAAAATGCATAGAGATATCGCCTATGCAAAAAATCAGCTTATCCCCTGATAAATCGTTTGATTCCCAAACTATATGCTTACCTTAATTATCCCTTACAAGTGGCATGATTGTCAATGAATTACTGAAGATCTCAAGGTAGCGTGTTCCAAAAAAACACCTAAACTCAATCAGTAAAGGGACAACGAGATTTCAACAATAGTTTTTCGCTAATAAATAGTACGTGTTTAGTGACAAAAATGTCAGTTCCGAACGATTTACAATTTTCCAGGTGAATAAGTCCGTAATTCTGTAACACTTCGTTTGTTGTAGCAGGTAGAAGTGAGAAAGAGTAAATCCTTTCTTCTTTTTAATCTCGTGTTGCATCAGTTTCTTCCCTTAATAAATCTCTCAAAAAACTTCCATGTCTTCGAACCGGGGAGCTGTCTAAACTTGCTCCATAAACAACTCATCATCCCTATCAAAGACGAAGCAGTCACAGACAAGCAATAACCAACTTCAATCTCAAGGGACAGCCAAATTGAACGCATACCACCGGTCTTTTTGCCAAAAATGAGCAATTTTCAAATAAAAAAGGCAAGACAAACGTCTTACCTAAAGCCTTTAACGTGGCAGGGGTGACAGGATTCGAACCCGTACTAACGGTTTTGGAGTCCGTCACCCCACAATTTGCCAATCTATCGGTGTACGCTTGTTGTCTTCCAAAAATCGATTGATTTTGGAGAATGGTCGTGATCCGAAGAACGAGTATCGCGCGCTCAGCGGCGACGGATGACTCGACATCAAAATCAGATGCTTCGGATTGGTGATGAGCGATCGTTTCTGTTTGGCGTTGTTGCCCCAGAGCACGAACACCTTCGGTTTGTCGTCATCGTTCATCAACTGGATGATCGTATCGGTGAAGGTCTCCCATCCTTTTCCTTTATGACTGAGGGGACTGTGGGCCCGCACGGTTAGAATCGTATTGAGCAGAAGCACACCCTGTTTCGCCCAACTGGTGAGTTCGCCGTGAGAGGGCGGATCGATGCCGAGATCGCTCTTCAGTTCCTTGTAGATGTTCTGCAGCGAGGGCGGGATGTCGTTGCCCTGCTTGACGCTGAAACAAAGGCCGTGTGCTTGATTGAAATTGTGGTAGGGATCCTGGCCGAGGATGACGACCTTGACGTCGTTAAAGGGACAGTATTTGAATGCGTTGTAGACATCTTCCGATGGTGGAAACACGGTACGCGACGCATACTCGTCATTGACAAACGACAGGAGGTCTTGAAAATACGGTTTCTTCTGTTCTTGTAGTATGATGTCTTTCCACATGGGTATCACCTGTCAACAGTATAACAAAAAAGCGCTGAAAATTCAGCGCTTTGTTTGAATATTATTTGCGGTTTCTCAGTTCGGCCTGGGCGGCGGCGATGATTGCAACCGGGATGCGGAACGGAGAACAGCTGACGTAGTCGAGGCCGGCGCGATGGAAGAAATCGATCGAGCTCGGTTCGCCACCGTGTTCGCCACAGACGCCGACGGTGATGTCGGGGTTGACGGCTTGCGAGTTCTTGGTGGCCATTTCGACGAGTTTGCCGACGCCGGTCTGGTCGACCGCGGCGAACGGATCCTTGGGCAGGATTTTCTTCTCGGCGTATTCCTTGAGGAATTTGCCGGCGTCGTCACGGCTGAAGCCGAACGTCATCTGGGTCAGGTCGTTGGTGCCGAAGCTGATGAAGTCCGCTTCCTTGCCGATTTCATCGGCGGTGAGCGCGGCGCGCGGGGTTTCCACCATGGTACCGACTTTGTAGTCGAGGGTGACGCCTGCTTCTTCGATCAGTTGATCGGCGGTTTCAATGATGAATTCTTTGAGGTAGGTCAGCTCTTCGATGGTCGATACGAGCGGAACCATGATTTCCGGTTTCACGACTTTGCCTTGTTTGGCAACTTCGATGGCGGCGAGGATGATCGCTTTGGCCTGCATCACGCTGATTTCCGGATAGGTGACGGCGAGACGGCAGCCACGGTGACCGAGCATCGGGTTGAACTCATGGAGTTCTTCCAAGGTGCGCTCGAGTTCTTCTTTCTTGACACCGAGGTCTTTGGCGACTTCCGCGACTTCGTCGTGGGCCGGGAGGAACTCGTGCAGCGGCGGATCGAGCAAGCGGATGGTGACCGTCTTGCCTTCCATGACGGTGAACAGTTCCTTGAAGTCCTTGAGCTGATGCGGGAGGATTTTCTCCAGCGCGGCTTCGCGGGCTTCTTTGGTCTTGGCGACGATCATGCGACGCACGTCGAGAATCCGTTCTTCGTCGAAGAACATGTGCTCGGTACGGCACAGGCCGATGCCTTCGGCACCGAACTTGAGCGCCTGGAGGCTGTCGCGTTCGTTGTCGGCATTGGCTTTGACGCCAAGGCGTTTGATCTCTTTCGACCAGTCGAGGATGGTCTGGAATTCTTCGCTGAATTCCGGAGCTTTGGTTTTAATCGTTCCAGCATAGACGTTACCGGTGGTGCCGTCGATGCTGAACGGAGTGAGTTCGTCGTATTTCTTGCCGTTGATGGTCATGTAGCCGGCTTCTTCGTTGATCGAGAGCTCCGAGCAACCGCTGACGCAGCATTTGCCCATGCCGCGGGCAACGACGGCGGCGTGCGAGGTCATGCCGCCCAACTGGGTGACGAAGCCTTCACAGACGATCATGCCTTCGATGTCTTCGGGGCTGGTTTCCTTGCGGAACAGGAGCAGTTTTTCGCCGGTTTCTTCTTTGAGTTCGGCGGCTTTTTCGCTACTGAAGACGATTTTACCGGTGGCGGCGCCGGGGCTGGCGGCGAGTCCGGTGGTGAGCACCTCGGCTTTGGCGAGTTCTTCTTCGATGAAGACCGGGTGGAGGAGCTGGTCGATCGCGTTGACGTCGATGCGGGCGACGGCTTCTTCCTTGTTGATGAGGCCTTCTTTGACCATGTCGACGGCGATTTTCACGGCCGCGGCTGCGGTGCGTTTGCCGGTACGGGTCTGAAGCAGGAACAGTTTGCCGTCTTCGATCGTGAATTCGACGTCCTGCATGTCTTTGTAGTGCGCTTCGAGGTTATCGAGAATGTCTTCGAGTTCCTTGTAGAGTTTCGGTTCGACTTGTGCGAGGTCGTCGAGATCGAGCGGCGTGCGGATGCCGGCGACGATGTCTTCGCCCTGCGCATTGAACAGGAACTCACCGAAGATGTGTTTTTCCCCGGTTTTCGGGTTGCGGGTGAACAGTACGCCGGTACCGGATTTGTCACCGGTGTTGCCGAAGACCATTTGCTGGACGTTGACGGCGGTGCCCCAGGAATCTTCGATGTCATTGTGACGACGATAGATTTTGGCGCGCGGTGTGTCCCATGATTCAAAGACCGCGTTGACAGCCATTTCAAGCTGTGTGAACGGATCCTGCGGGAACGGTTTGCCGGTTTCCTTGGCAACGATCTTGAGGAACTCTTCGCTGACGAATTTCCAATCGTCGGCAGTGAGGTCCAGGTCGCCCTTGTAACCGTGTTTTTTCTTGACGCCGTCGATGACGGCTTCGAACAGATCGAATTCGACACCCTGAACGACTTCGGCGAACATCTGAATGAAGCGACGATAGATGTCGTAGACGAATTTCGGGTTGCCGGTTTTTTCGACCATACCTTTGACGGCGGTTTCGGTCAGACCGAGGTTGAGGATCGTGTCCATCATGCCCGGCATCGAGACGCGGGCACCACTGCGGACGCTGACGAGCAGCGGATCGGAGTCGCTGCCGAAGGTTTTGCCGGTTTCGGCTTCCAGTTTCTTCGTGTACTCCTTGAGGTCTGCGAGCAGTTCGTCGGAGTTTTTCTTGCCGTTCTTGTAATACTCGTTGCACATTTCCGTGGTGATGGTGAAACCGGCGGGAACGGGTACGCCCAGTTTCTTCATTTCGGAGAGGTTGGCGCCCTTGCCGCCAAGCAAGTTCTTGAGTTCTTTGCCACCTTCGCCGAACATGTAAATTCTTTTCATGTGACTCACCTTTCTATATCATATAGTTTCTAAAAAAGACCGGTTGTATTATATCATTTAAGTCTGTCATTTTCAACTAAAAGGGATGAAAAAATCCACCCTCGGACGCTTTTCCCAATGAAAACGCTTGTAGTGATTTCCACCCACAAAAAAGACAGGTCGCAACCTGTCTATTTTTTGATGTCGACGGGAGATCCGTCCTTGTTCGGATGATCCTTGAGATACTCCAAAATGGCATTGTAATGTTCGTCTTTGCCGGGTTTGCATAGAGACAGCTTCTCGGCTTCGCCGGTGACGATCGCTTCGGCGAAGGCGGCACAACCGGGATACCCGCAGGCACCGCAGTCGTAACCGGGAAGCCGGTTTTCGACTTCCTCCAGCCGTTCGTCGACCTCGACCTTGAAGAACTCCGCGGCGTACGCCAGACCAAGTCCGAGCAACAGGCCCATTACGGCGAGGGTCAGGGTCGCGGCCATCAGTCGTCACCTCCGTGGTGACTGCACGAGAAATTGTGACAGGCCTTGCAGGCTACTTTCTCGATGTCACTCAGACAGTCCGCGGGTGGTGCCGTGCGCTTGTTGAGCGCATAGGACAGAATGTAGAGCATGACCAGACTGCCGAGCATGATGTAGGGTACGAATGCTTGCATCAGATCACCCCCTGCAGACCGAGGAACGCGAGCGACATGATGCCGGCGACGAGGAGGCTGATCGGAACACCTTGCCATGATTTCGGTACGTTCGCGGCGTCAAGCCGTTCACGAATCGACGAGAACGCGAAGATGACAAGACCAAACCCGAGACCGGTGCCGATCGCCGTCGAGACGGCGAGGAACAAACCTTCGCCATAGGGCATTGTTTCGGTCCAGATCGAGGCGATGTTGCCTTCGCTGACGCCGAGAATCGCGCAGTTGGTGGTGATCAGCGGCAAATAAATGCCGAGCGCCTTGTACAAGGGCGCACTGTATTTCTTGATGACCATTTCGACGAGTTGCACGAGCGACGCGATGACGAGGATGAAGGCGATCGTCGAAATGTAGGGAATGTCATAGGGAAACAGAATCAGATCATAGATGGTGTAGGTGACCGCACTGGCGACGACCATCACGAACAACACAGCGGCGGACATGCCGATTGCGCTCGACGTGCGTTTCGATACACCGAGGAACGGACAGACACCGAGGAACTGCATCAGGATGACGTTGTTGATCAGCATCGCGCTGACGATGGCGGTGGCGAATACCGTGAAACTCATGCCGCCTCACCTGCTTTCTTCTTGGCTGCCGCTTTCTTACGTTCGAGAGCAAGCCGTTTCTTCTCTTCGATCATCGCTTGCCGGGCCGCTTCTTTCTTCTCGTCACCGACGACTTTACGACGCTGGATGACGGCGAGGATGATGCCCAGCGCGATGAACGCACCCGGGGCGAGACTGAACATCGGCAGCATGTAATCGTTGACGGATGCGCCCGAGAGCGGAATCAACCAGTCCAGATCAAAAATGGCGATTTCACTCTCCACGAAGAACGGCAAATAGACACCGTACAATATTTCACCGGTTGCGAGCAGTTCGCGGAAGACCCCGATGATGACCAGCGCCATCGTGAACCCGAGGCTCATGCCGAGGCCGTCGATCATGCTGTCGAAGACGGTGTTTTTCGAAGCGAATGCTTCGGCGCGACCGAGGATCAGACAGTTGACGACGATCAGCGGAATGAATACGCCGAGGGCAATGTAGAGATCCGGTGCGTAGCGCTCGGTCATCATCCGCACAATGGTAACGAACGTGGCGATGATGACAATATAGGATGGCGTCCGCACATCATTAGGAATGAACTTGCGAACAAGGCTGACGACGATGTTGCTGCTGGTCAGCACGAACACCACGAGGATGCCCATGCCGAGCGCAGTTTCGACCGTCGCGGTGACGGCCAGCGCCGGACACATGCCGAGCAGGAACACGAAAATCGGATTCTCCTTCACAAACCCCTTGAGGAAATTGTCTTTTGTACTCACGACGCGTCACCTCCCCGTTCGTTCTGGAAATAATCGGCGGCGGCTTCGACGAACCTCTGAACGCTGCCGTAGGTATACGACGCACCGGTGCGTTCGTCGTAGGTCACATCGGTCGTGTCTTGCCCGACGAACGGTGCGAGATAGGTGGTTTCAATCTTCTTGACGAAGGTCGGTGTGTTGGTGGTCGATGAAATCACGACCTGAACGATGGTGCCGTCGATGCGAACGCCGACCAATACGGTTATGTCACCGTAATTATTGGTTTCTTCGCCTTTGTAGACATAACCCATGAGGTTATTCTGATCATCATAAATGGCTAACTCTTCGTCCAAAACGCCATCGAGTTCGGCGGAAATCGTGGTGATGTCGCTGTCTTCATCAAGATCGAACATCGCTTTGTAAAAGGCCTGTTCCCGAGCCAGTCGGTTGGCGACGATGCCATCATAAGTAAGCTCGTTGGTCCCGAAAATCATCAATCCGGCGACGGTCGCGATGACGAACAGCACCAATGCGGTTTTCAGTTTATCCAACATAATGAACACCTGCCATGACGATCGCGATCGCAACGACGATGACGCCGGCGAACAGCAACGTTCCTCGTTTGGTGAACCGCGGATATGACCACTTGACATAATCGAAACTCGGGACGAACATATTCATTATTAGGATGCTGAAGACGACGCCTTCGGGAAGCGCCCCGAACAGCCGAATGATGAACGTCACGAAACCAAGCGCGAATCCGTAATAGACCCGCGAGGGCATGCTGATTGGCGAAGTGATCGGATCGGTGGCCATGAACACGGCACCGAACATCACGCCGCCGGAAAGCACGTGCGTCAGCGGATACCAGATGCCAAGCCCCTTCTGGAGGGCAACGACACCGGCCAGCACGAAGACCGTCAACACGTAAGCGATCGGAATGCGCACTTCAAAACTGGTGCGGACGCCGAGATAAATCGCGCCGATCAGAATCAACAGCGCACTGACTTCACCGAGACTGCCGGGCAGGCCGATGCCGGTGAACATCCGCCACAGCGGAAAGTCGGCAAGCATCGCCGTGGAAAAACTGCTGTCATTGAGGACGCCGAGCACGGTCGCGCCGGCGACGCCGTCGATGTCGGCGACATGGGCGTCGTAGGTGGCGAAGGTCGCGAAGTTGATGGCGACAAGCACGCGAGCAAGGGCGGCCGGATTGAAGATGTTCTGGCCCAGTCCGCCAAAGAAATGCTTGGCCATCAGGATCCCGAGCGATCCCGATACGACCACGACCCAGATCGGGGTCCCATCCGCAAGCGTCAGGCCGTAGATCAGACCACTGACGAGCGCGGTGTAGTTATAGAGCGTGAAACTCTTGTTCTTCCACTGGAACGATTCCTTGTTGAGCAGGTCGATGACCTGGTAGTACACGTATTCGGTCACCACCATCGACAAGATGGCGGCGAGCAGAATGTAGACGGCACTGATGCCGAAGTTGTAGACGGCGAAGGCCGTCACGGGAAGGAGCGCGATGACGACATCGCGCATCATCCGTACCACGGTCGCCTGGGGGCGGCGCAGATACGGGCTGGTCTTGCGGACGATGGTCGGTGTGTAACTCATCGGATATCACCTACCAGTTTCTTGGCTTTGCGGACATAGTCGGTAACGTGGATCTTGCTGGTGCAGACGTATGCACAGAGTCCGCATTCGACGCATTTGTAGGCGCCGAGCTGTTTCATCAGTTCCTTGTGGTTCTTTTTGACGGCGTTCATGATCTGAACCGGTTCGATCCGCGCCGGACAACTGTAGACGCAGCTGCCGCAGCGGACACAGGGTTCTTCGTGATAGTCGGTGTCGGCGAGCACGATGACCGAGGTCGTCGTCTTCGATACGATGACATCATCGGATACGGTACTGACGCCCATCATCGGACCACCCATGATCACGTTGACTTTGTCGTATTCTTCTTTGTATCCTTCGGACAGCGCGATCAGCTGCTTGATGCTGGTGCCGACCTTGACGTGGTAGTTCTGCGGGAACTCTATCGCATCACCGGTCAGCGTGAAATAACGGCTGATGACGGGAAGGTTGTATTTGATCGCGTCATGGACGCCGGCCGTGGTCGAGACATTGAACGAAATGACGCCGTATTTGGTCGGCAGTTCGCCATAAGGCACATCGAGGCCGAGGGCGGCGCGGAACACTTCGATCTCCCATCCTTGCGGATAGTGATTGCCGAGTTTCATGACTTCGACGGGAAGGTCCGGGAACTTGACGGTGAGCACTTGGTCCAGCACTTCCTTGAGCGGATTCTTGTCGCTCTTGATGGCGATGATGCCACGCTCCGCTTTCAGTGCTTGAAGAATATACTTGAGCCCCAGCAACACCCGCTGCGGATCTTCGATGATGAGGCGGTAGTCGCTGGACAGATAGGGTTCGCATTCGACGGCGTTGATGATGACCGTGTGAATCGGATCCTTGGTCGCCAGTTTGATGTGTGTGGGGAAGCCGCTGCCACCGAGACCGACAAGCGATTTCTCGCGAAGGATGTCGACCATCTCCTGCTGGGTCAGCTGGTCGATGACATGATCGGGTCGATTGACAACCGATTCGTGGTAGGTCTCTTTGAAGTCATTGCGGATTTCCACGCAGTCGACCTTGCGACCGGTGCGGTGCAGTTTCTTGGTGACGGGTCCGACGGTGCCGCTGACGGTGGCGTGGATCGGTTGCTCGAAAAAGCCGCCGTGGCGGACGCCGATTACCTGTCCGACGGTCACATGGTCACCGTCCTTGACGTGCAGGTCGTAGGTTTTGCATCGGCCGTTCTGCAGATGAATGTAGACGCTCTCGGGTTCGAGAAAGTCCATCGTCGGCAGAGCCTTTGTCAGCTCCTTGTAATCCCGCACTTTGCTGGATTTCTTAATCATTTTGTCACATCCTGGGAAGTCAGATGGTGTCGATTATGGCTTGTACTTGATCCTTGATCTGTTGATTTCTGGTGCGTGCGGCGGCGAGCGAATCCGCGGTGACGCCGATGTAGATTTTTAGTTTTGGTTCGGTGCCTGAGGGACGCAGCACGAACCATGATCCGTCGGCCAGGAAGAACTTGAGGACGTTGGACGGCGGCAAGTCGAGCGGTTGGTTGTGATCGCCTTCGTAGCGTTCACCGATCAGATAATCCTCGACGGCGACAACGGCGCTCTCACCAAGGCGGTTCGGCTTGTGATCGCGGAAATGAGCGAGGATCGCCTGGATCTTCTGTTCGCCGACCTGACCTTCCAAGACGATGTTGACGAGGTCTTCGACGTAGTAGCCGTATTGCTCGTACACGAACATCAGATAATCCCAGAGCGTCTTGCCGCTTTGTTTGCCGAGATTGGCGATTTCGCTGATCAGAAGCAACGCCTGAATCGAATCCTTGTCGCGAACGAAGTCCTTGACGACGTAGCCATAACTTTCCTCGTATCCGAACAGGAACTCAGTATCGGTGTCTTCGATGCGCTTGGCTTGTTCGCCGATGAACTTGAACCCGGTGAGCGTGCTCTTGACGTTCATGCCGAAGGACTTGGCGATGACGGCGCCAAGATCGCTCGTGACGATCGTATTGTAGACCATGCCGTGTTGCGGCAGGGTGCCTTGTTCCTGACGGGTACGAAGGATGTAGTCGACCATGATCGCGCCCGTCTGGTTGCCGGTCAGAAGCTTGTATTCGCCGTCGTGCCAAACGGCGACACCAAGTCGGTCGGCGTCGGGATCGGTGGCGATCAGGATGTCGGCTTGATGCTCCTTGCCGTAGCGGATCGCATATTCGAAGGCTTCCTTGTTTTCGGGGTTGGGGCTCTTGACGGTGGAAAAGTCGGGATCCGCGACCATCTGTTCGGTCACGGGAATGACGTGAAATCCGTTTTGCTCGAGCGCTCGCACGCCGATGGTCGCACTGGTTCCATGCAGCGGAGTGAACACGATGTCGAGCGTCTTCTTCACGTCCGGCCGAAGCTGGACGGTGTCGACCATCGCCAGATAGGCATCATCGATGGCAGCACCGATGGTCTGAACGAATCCTTGTTCGACGCAGTCGTCGTAACGAATCGTCGGAATCGCGAAGATGTCATCGACGGCGTCGACACGGGCGATGACCTGATCGGCCAAAGCCGGGACGAGCTGACAACCGTCTTCGTCGTATATTTTGTAACCGTTGTATTTGGGGGGATTGTGACTGGCGGTGATGACGATGCCGCCGATCGCGTTGAGGTGACGGACGGCAAACGACAGTTCGGGCGTGGGCCGAAGGGCGTCGAACAAATACGTCTTGATGCCGAAGGTGGCGAGCACGCTCGCGCTTTCGCGGGCGAAGGCGACGCTCATGTGACGGTTGTCGTGAGCGATCACGACACCGCGAGTGACATCGTCGTTCCACTTGTCGCGGAGATAGGAGCCGAATCCGTAGTTGGCCTTGCGGATGGTGTAGATGTTCATCCGGTTGATGCCGGCGCCGATGACGCCGCGCATGCCACCCGTACCGAATTCGAGACTGCGGTAGAACGCATCTTGTTTCGCTTCTTCGGTCATGGTTTCGAGTTCTTGACGCAAGCTGTCTTCCAGGTCCGGTTGGTTGATCCAGTTGCGGTAGGTCGCTTCGATCATCGATATCACCTTTCTTCTCAAAAACATCGGATTCATTATAACAAAAAAAGACATATTTTACAATGTAAAATAGTCTTTCCTCGATTTGCTTGCTGCGATGGTTTGCTTGGGGGTTAGTTCAGAGCGTTTTGTCGCCCGGGAACCAGCCGCACGGAACCATTTCTCCGGCGTTTTCCTTGAGGTATACTTCCAGCGTGCGCAGGACTTCTTCGACATTGCGTCCGCCTTCGCCGTGGTTGACGTGCGCGGCTTTGAGGATGCCTTCGGGGCTGATGATGAAGGTACCGCGCCAGGCGACGCCCTTCTCTTCATCGAGGATGCCGTAGGCTTCGCTGACCTCGTGGTTGTTGTCGGATGCGTGAATGTGGTTGAGTCGACCGAGCGAGCTGTGCTCCTGCCAGGCCAGATGGCTGTGGCAGCTGTCGGTCGAGGCGGCGATCAATACCGCGCCGAGTTCCTCGAACTTGTCGTTCAACTGGTTGAATCGCTGGATTTCGGTCGGGCAGACGAAGGTGAAATCAAGCGGATAGAAGTACAGAACGACCCATTTTCCCTGTTCGAGCAAGTCGTCGAGGTTGACGGTTCCGAATCGATCAAGGCCATCGCCCTTTGGCAGAATCGCTTCCATTTCGAACCGCGGTGCCGGTTTTCCGACTTTGGCGCCGGTGACATAGAATTCATTTTCAAATTTCATTGTGTGGTTTCCTCCTTGGATATCGTGATGTCGCTACAAAATTCATTGTACCAAATCACGGAAATAGTGCAATCAAAATGTAACACATTTGTGATGGTTACCAGTGCCGGTCAATATCGATTTGGAAGAGACACCGGTCAACAACCATCGTTGGTTTCTATTTGTTTCAAATATTCGTTCTTTCAACAAATCAATCCGTCTTATTGTTCTTTATAGTCAACGGTTCCAGATCGTTCTCAGAGCCTGGTTTTTCGCTTTGTTTCATGTGCCAGTCAATCAACAGGACGAAGCCGGCCAGATACAGCGGAACGATGACGACGAACAACACGATCGCCCGTTCCGGCCAGTTCTGAAAGACATGGAAGAACCACATCAGTGCGGTCCCGTATGCGAGTACCGCACCACCGAGATAGACGGGTTTCCGCCACAATCCCCACAACAACAATCCGAGGAGAATGCCCGGGGAAGCATTGATGAACCATCCCGCGAGTTGTTCGCCGAACGAGTAGTCCTCCATGACGAACACGTCAAACGACATGATCAGAAAGAACAAAGCAACGAGCCCGAGTCCGATGCGCGCGGCGAGCGATACCCATTTCATCATAATTCCCCCACCACCTTGCGGATCCATTCGGCGAGCGTCTTGCTGGCGATGCCGGCCATTTTGACGACGTTCTCGTGCGAATGCTTGACGCGCTGGATGCCGGTTGCCATGTTGGTGATGGTCGCGAACGCGAGGACTTTCATGCCCAGATAATTGGCGACGATCGTTTCCGGAACCGTCGACATGCCGACGGCTTCGCCACCCATGCGGCGGATCATTTCGATCTCCGCCTTGGTTTCGTAATACGGGCCCATGAAGCCCGCATACACGCCTTCAACGTAATCGATGCGCATGTCGCGCGCCTTCTCCAAAGCCAGTCCGCGCAACTCCAGACTGTAGGGTTCGGTCATGTCGGGAAAGCGTGGCCCGAATCGTTCGTCGTTCGGCCCGATCAGCGGATTGGACGGCATCAGATTGATGAAGTCCTTGATCACCATGATGCTGCCTGGTTCGAGTTTCTCGGTGTTGATGCCACCGCAGGAGTTGGTCAGAATCAGGTTCTCGATCCCCAGCAGTTGAAACACATAGAGCGGAAATGTCACCTCCTGCATCGCATATCCCTCGTAGTAATGGAATCGACCGCTCATGATCAGCACATCGGTGCCGTTCAATACGCCACTGACGAGTTTCGACGTATGACCGGACACGGTGCTGATGGGGAAATGCGGAATGTCCTTATAGGCCAGTTCCTCGGCATCATCGAGCCAATCAAGAATCGCTCCGAGACCGCTGCCGAGGACGATCGCCGTCTTCGCTTCGCGATGAAAGGTCCGTCGGATCGTCGACGCCGCTTCCTGTGCGTTGTCGTACATGTTATCACCTCGCTTTTAGTATAACAAAAAAAGCACTCCGTAAGAAGTGCTTATTTGCCGTTTGTTGCGAATTTGTCGCTCAGTTCGTGAATCAGATGGCTGATTCGCTTGTACACCAGGAATGTGATGGCATACACCAGCGTCGCCAACAGGATGTTGAAGGGAATCGCCGCATACAGGATGAAGCGCTCCAGATAGTTGTCGACGGTAACGCCGGGAATCACCGACAACATGCCGACGAGCGGTTCGACGGCACCGTCGAAGTAGAACTCGATGTAGAAATCCAAGACAAACAGCCAGTTCGCCATGACGGCGATCAGCACCCAGACGAAGATGCCGGCGATCATGCCGTAGATGGCACCTTTCTTGGTATGAATCTTCTTGTAGATCAAAGATGATGTCAAGACCGTCGCCACCCCGACAATGAGGTCGATCAGTTCACCGACCATCGCCGTTGAGGAAAACGGCAACTTGATCAGTGTTCGAATCGCCACGATCGCACTACCGGCGATCGGACCCAGTGCATAGCCGCCGATGATCGCCGGCAGATTGGAGAACTGAATGTCGAGGAAACTGGGGAACAAGAAGGGGAGCGGGAACTTGAGCGTGAAGTAGAACAACACGGACAGGGCGGTGAGATTGGCAATCACCGTCAGTTGGATCACTCGTTTTCTGGTCATGGTATTACCTCCTTTTCAAATAAAAAACCAACGAATGGATCTTCGTTGGGCACGTGAAAAAGGACATCGGGGGAGACCTCTCCCACCGTTGTTTCATCTTCTTCCATCTAGACTGTACTATCGGTATGGGAATCGCACCCATTCATGCGCTCTCGCGCTCGCGGACTGTTACCGCCGGTCGGGAATTTCACCCTGCCCTGAAGATTAATCCACGTGTATTATATGCCACATTGAAATGGTTGTCAAATAAAACCATTTGTATTCGTAGTATTTCTAAAAAAAGAGCGATTTCTCGCGAAATCACTCTTCGTCAAACGTCAATTTTCCTGACTTGTAATCATCCAGAAGCTTTTGAATTTCCCGCTTCATCTGATCGGTGCCGGGTTTGCAGTTGGTGACGGGGTAGCCGTCGTTGACGACGGCATTCGCCATCGCCATGCATCCCGGGGTTCCGCAGGCGCCGCAGTTGAAGTGCGGCAAGCGGTCGTAGACGGTCTGCACCATGGGAGGCACCTTGACCTCCAGATACTTGTTGGCGACGCCGATGGCGACGCCGAGCACGAGTCCGATCGCGCCAATCTGCAAGATCGCGATCCACATGTCAGATCAGCCCCACGAAGCCCTTGAAAATCAGCGCCATGATGCTGGCGGCGATCAATCCGGCGGGAATGCCTTTGAAGCCTTCGGGAATCGGCGCCCGATACATCTGCTCGCGAATGTAGGAGAACACGATGATGATGGCCGTGTATCCGAGTGACGTGAAGGCCGCGAAGACGACGGTCTCGCTGAAAGTGAAGTTGTTTTGCACGTGCAGGAGCGACACCCCGAGCACCGCGCAGTTGGTGGTGATCAGCGGCAGATAGACGCCGAGCGCGCCATACAGCGACGGGCTGAACTTCTTGATCGCCATCTCGAGGATCTGAACCATGCCGGCGATGACGAGGATGAACACGATCGTGCGCATGAACGTCAGTTCACCGGGAACGAGAATCAGGTAGTAGATCGCCCACGTCAACATGCTCGACAGGGTGATGACGGCGAACACCGCGAGGCCCATGCCGATCGCCTTGGAGCGTTTGTTGGACACACCGAGGAACGAACAGATGCCGAGGAACTGATTCAGAATGATGTTCTGAACGAGAAACGACGTGAATGCGAGTGTCAACAGATTTTCCACTTAGTTCGCCCCCTCTGCTTCGAGTTGTTTCTTCTTGGCGGCTTCCTTGGCCGCTTTTTTGGCCAGTGCGATCTTGATCTTTTCATCGAGAATCGCCTGTTTCTTCTTCTCGCGGTCGATGCGCACCGTATTGATGATGCCGATCAACAGACCGAGTGTCAGGAACGCCCCGGCCGGTTGCACGAGGAACGTTGCGGCGCTGTTGGCGTCGAACAGCGTGAACCCAAGCAATTGGACACTGCCGGTGCCAAGCAGCTCGCGGGTGAAGGCCAGCGTCGACAGACCGAGCGTGAAGCCAAGCCCCATGCCCATGCCGTCGAAGATCGAATCGACGACGGTGTTGTCGGACGCGTACGCTTCGGCGCGACCGAGCACGATGCAGTTGACGACGATCAGCGGCAGGAAGATGCCGAGCGCGTCGTACAAACTGGGAATGAACGCATTGAGGAACCACTCGAGGAGGGTTACCACCAGCGCGATCACGACAATGTAGACGGGAATGCGGATTTCATCGGGAACGATCTTGCGGATCGAGGCGATGACGGCGTTGGTCAGCATCAGCACGAACAATACCGACAGTCCCATGCCGAGACCATTCTCGAGCGACGTCGTGACTCCGAGTGTCGGACACATGCCGAGCACGAGCACGAAGGTCGGATTTTCCTTGATCAGACCCTTGAGTATGTTCTGCTTGGGCGTGAGCCGTTTCTTCTTTCTGCTCATTGGACGGCCACCCCTTCCGCATTGTAGTGTTCTTTGATCTTGTCGAACATCACGTTGAGCGACGTCCACGTCGTGGTGGCACCGGCGTACATGTCGATCTGGACATCGTCAAGCGATTGTCCGATCAACGTGTCAATGGCCTCCTGACGCGTGTACTTTTCGCCGATGTTCGGCGTTTCCGCATGGTCGTAATACGTCACGGCGGCGATCGTCGATGTGTAGGGATCGACGGCGACCAGCGCGTGAATGATGTCATTGCGCCCTTGCACGGCCATGTCATAAATGATGACATGAAGTTCCCCGTCGCCATCCAGTACTTCGTAGATGGATGAGATTTCCTTGTAGTTGGAGTTGTTTTCCTTATAGCTGTTGTCCGCCTGATCGGCATTTCGCGTGTAGCCTTCGTCCGGATTGTAAAGCAGCGCGATGTTTTCATTGATCTTGGCGATCGTATTGGCTTCGATGATCGGTTGCGTATAATGATATCCCAGATAGGCGATTGCCGTCACAAGCATCGCGGTAACCGTCAGAAACGCCGCGAAATACAGTGTTTTCTTCATGCTTTTGCCACCGCCTTCTTGACGGGTTTCTTCTTCTGTTTGAAGACCTCGTTGAGAAGCGGCGTCAGCATGTTCATGAACAATACCGCAAACAGCACGCCTTCTTCATAGGTTCCGGCGAGACGGATCGTCATCGTCAATGCTCCGGCGACGACGCCGAAGATGATTTTGCCGATGGTCGGAATCGGGGTCGTGATCGGATCGGTGACAACGAACACGACGACGAACAGGAACGCACCGCTGAACAGTTGTTGCAACGGATACATCGCCGTTTCGCCGTTGACGGCGGTCGCGATCAACGCGACGACCAGAAAACTGGCGATCGTGATGGTTGGGGTAATCCAGTTGACGATGCCTTTGACAAGGTAATAGGCAAACAGACCGACCAACACGAAACCGGCCCCGGTGATGCCCGGCGCAAGACCGAGGAACACGAGATGGAAATCGTATGCGTCACCACCGGCCAACATGCCGAGCGCACTCGTCAGATCGGCGGGATCGTACATGCCGCCCAGCGACAGGTTGTTGTTGAAGAACGCGTTGTCGAACATCAGTTCGAGGATGTAGTTGTCAAACGATGTCATGAAGGCGACCGAATCGACGAGTTGCGTCCATCCCAGAGTCACGAAGATGACGCCGACAAGCGAACTGTGGAACACCTGATGGGCAAATCCTCCGAAGATCAGCTTACCGAGCAGCGTGGCCAGCACGGCACCGAGCCCGACCAACCACAGCGGCGTGCCGATCGGAATCAGCAGTGCGTAGATGATCGCGGTCAGTTTCGGGTACGATTTGACAATCAGTTCCTTCGCTTTCTGGCGATCCACATCCTTGTCATGGGTATAGAACAGAATCTCCATCTCGATGGTGAGCACGATTGAGACAAGCACCATCAAGGCGAGTTTGATCGCGTACATGAAGGAGTACATGAAATACGTTTCGACGACCATTACGAGCGCCACCAGCAACAAGGAACGGTACAGGATTTCCATGTGCTTGTCCTTGACGAACTTGGAGCGCGTCGACGGCCATAGCATTACTTTCTTTGCAGCCATAAAATCCCCTCCTCACGCATCATGGGGTTTGACCTTCTGGGCAAACCGCTTGTATTTCCAACCCTGATAGAACAGGATGAGCGGATAAAAGAAACAGACGGCGATGAAGATGATCCGCGCCGAAGCGACCTGCGTCATCGCGTCGGCGATGGTGATGCCGAATGCGGGATCGACACGCGACGGCAACACGATCGGATACGTTCCGACGAAGCCGGTGACAAGGAACAACGCCATCGTCAACAGCGCAAACAAGAACAGTCGATCGGCTTGTTGTTTGAGGCCGAAATAGAGTACGCCGAGACTGGTGACAAAGGTCAGGGCCGGCAAGACGAACAAGATCGGAGCAGCGGTGAACAACACACCGATGAAAATGGAGTTATCCAGCACGTTGAACCCCATGAATACGAGCAATAAGAACACCGGCGGCATCAGGAAGATGCCATACTTCTTGATCAGTGCCGTTGCGTTGTCTGCAAGAGCGCCTTCGGTAGTCAGGGCAATCCATGCGGCGCCACTGGCGAGGGCGAGACTGAGAAACAACAACCCGCCACCGATCGTCGTCACATTGAACAGGGCGAAGACACTGCCGCTGGCGCTGTGATCGGCTTCAATCGGCAAACCGTAGAACAGGCTTGTCACGTAAACCCCAAGCAAGAACACGATCAATCCACTGGACACGCTCCAGGCGATCGCGTTGGCGCGGATCCATCTCGAATTGTCGAGTTTGTACAAGGTTTCGATCACGACGCCACGGGTGATGAGCGCATAGAGAAGCAGGAAAAACACCACATACAGAACGGTGAACGATGTGGCGAAGGCCAATGGAAACGCACCGAATGTCAAGACGATGGCGGCGATCAGCCACACTTCGATGCCGTCCCAATGAAGACCGCTGGCGACCTGAATCTGCTTGCGTTCGCCTTCGTCCTTGGCGAGCGTGAGATTGAGCGCGCTGGAGCCGGTGATGAAAATCTCCTGGACAAGATACACGGTCCACGACAGGGCGATGACGACAAACAGGGCGTCACCCAAGAACGCACTATTCATTGACAACACCTCCCTCGTGTGCCAAAATGCCCTTCTTGATGCGGGCAATCGTCAATACATAGTCCATCACGAACAGGATGCCGTAAAAGAGCACGATGGTGATCAGCGAGAACCAGACTTGCGAGACCGGTACGTCGGACACGCCGGCACTGGTTTCCATGATGCCATAAATGATCCACGGCTGACGACCGAGTTCGGTCACGAGCCAGCCGGCGATGATGGCGATATAGGGTAGGGGAACAAGGTAGATGTAGTACTTCTGCAGGGTCGGCGACTGTTCGTAGCGCTTGCGGAAGACGGTGGTGTAAATGCCGAATCCGAGGAACACGAAACCAAGCCCGACCATGACGTGGAAACTGAGACGCACGACCACGGCGAGCGCCGCCGTGTCAAGACCGGTGATCATGTCGATCTTGGTCGGTTGCACCGTGTTCAGATAGGCCAGATACGAGTTGCCGAGCACGGGCAGAAGGATCGACGTGATGAGAATGATCCAGGTGCCGTAACGGGCGGCCGTCTTGAACAGTTCTTTGTCTTCGGCTTTGCCCTTGAGCAGATGCCACGATGAAATCGCCAGCACAACAAACCCGCTCAGCAGGATGGCCGACAGGTGATTGTGCACGAACATGTACCACGTATAGGGATTGAGCACGATTTGACCAAAGTCCTCAAGCACCATCTTGGTGCCGTTCCAGGTCGCGCCGACGGGGTTGTGCATGAACCCGTTGGCGGTGATGATCCAGACCGCGGACAATGTCGTTCCCGCCGTGATCATCGCGACCGTCAACAACCGAAGCCCCTTCGACAGCGCGTGCCGTCGGAAGAACCAGATGCCGTTGAACGTCGACTCCAGGAAGAAGGCGATGATCGCCTCGAGCACCAACGGACTCCCGAACACGTCGCCCATGGCGATCGAGAAATTGCCCCAGTTGGTTCCGAACTGGACCGTCATCGCGATTCCTGTTACAATTCCGAATGCGTAATTGATGAGGAAGATGTCGCTGAAATAATTGCTCAGTTTCTTGAACTTCTCCTCACCCTTACGATAATATCGAAACTCGAACACGAGTACGATGATGATCAGTCCGACCGTCAGCGGGACGAAAATGAAATGAAACGCAATCGTCAGCGCGAACTGCAGTCGCGACAAGATTTCTACCATGTCATACCTCCTGTAACTTCTTATCTAAATTATAGCACAATGACAACATTGGCCATCACTTCTTTTTCAATAAAAACAGCACGAACGCTCCAACGCCAATCACGGTTGCGGCCACGCCGCCGATGACGTGGGCGTAAAACACGGTCGTCCACTCGAACACCCGCATCGCTACACTGATAACGACGTACACGCCGACAAACAGAATCAACGCATAGATGGAACTCTCAATCAGCTTCATGACGCAACTCCTTCATCAGTTTGTTGTTGACATACAGTGTCGCCAGCACGGCATACACGCTTTTATCGAACCAGTCGCCGACCCAGATGACGTGGACAAACAGCGACAGATAGATGACATACGCGGCTTTTTGAACGTTGCGCCAATCGCGCGGATCCATCTCGCGCCGCACCAGCTGAAAGCTGATGACGGTGAGCGGGACCATCAATACGTAGGCGACGATGCCGAACAGATTGACACCGTCGAGCGCGCCGAAGACATGCAAGGCGGCATGGGGTGAGATCAGCAGAAACGACAAGATCGAATAAACACCCCGATTTTTCTTGATGTTGCGCGCAACCGAAGAGCGATTGGGGAGGATGCCGACGAACATCACCACCAGCATCAATGCATATCCCAGAAATCCGCGATACACATACGACAAATACGGACTGTCGTTCCAAACCACCGAAAGCACGCCCAACAACAAGGCGATCCCATACCAATACGGCGCCAGCCGATGCACGTTGCGCCACTTGTAGGCAACGATGCCGAACATCGCCGAAAGTGCCAGAATCGTCAGTCCGTCGGACAACAATCCCAGGTACAGCAACATCGCCAAAAGGAGCAAAATCGTGATCATCGGACGACCTCCGTTTCGATACTAAACCACATTATATCATAATGTGTTGGTCATTGCATCCTTCCACATTAGAAAACATTACAAAAAACAGCTGCGACGGCAGCTGTTATTTGATGGGGGTGATGTTCCAGATTTCCTCGGCGTACTGACGGATTGTGCGATCGCTCGAGAAATAGCCGCTTTTGGCGATGTTGACGATGCACGATTTGTACCACGCGTCTTCGTCCTTGTACCATGCATTGGCGCGTTCATGCGCCAGGCGGTAGCTTTCGAAATCCTTGAGAACGAAGTACGTGTCACCTTGCAGGAGTCGATCGCTGATTTCACGGAACTCTTCCTTGTCGACGTTGTCGAAGAAGCCGTTGGTGAGTTGGTCGATGACGAGGCGGAGATCAACATGGTTCTCATAGATGTCGCGTGGACGATAGTCGTTGCGCCGATAGGCGTCATTGACTTCGTCGGCCGTCATGCCAAACAGGACGATGTTGTCGCTGCCGACCAGTTCGGCGATTTCAACGTTGGCGCCATCCAGCGTACCAATGGTGATCGCACCGTTCATCATGAACTTCATGTTGCCGGTGCCGCTGGCTTCCTTCGACGCGGTGGAAATCTGTTCGCTGAGATCGCATGCGGGCATGATCTCTTCGGCGTAGGTCACGTTGTAGTTTTCCACGAACACGACTTTCAGCAAATGATTCGTTTCGGGATCGTTGTTGACTTTGTCGGCAATCGTGTTGATCAGCTTGATGACCTTCTTGGCGAAGTAGTATCCGGCTGCGGCCTTGGCGCCGAAGATGAAACTGTGCGGTGCGTAATTGGCCTTGAAGTTGGCGTCGCTTTTCAGTTTGTTGTAGACGTACATGATATGCAACGCATTCATCAGCTGGCGTTTGTATTCGTGCAAACGCTTGACTTGAATGTCGAACATGCTGTTGGGATCCAATTTGATGTTTTGTTCTTTTTCAATGCGGTCAGCAAGTTGCTGTTTCTTCGCTATTTTCATGTCTTTAACTAATTTACGGTATTTCTTGGTATTGGCCTTTTTCATAAGATTCTCTAACGCGTTGGGATCGAACACCCAGTTGTCGGAAACCATGTCGAGAATCGCGCTCAGTTCCGGATTCGAATGCAGCAGCCAGCGGCGATGCGTGATGCCGTTGGTCTTGTTGTTGAACTTGCCGGGATAGAGTTTGTGGAACTCCTTCATTTCGATATTTTTCAGGATGTTGGTATGAAGGGCGGCCACGCCGTTGACGCTGAAGCTGCCGATGATGGCGAGATGCGCCATGCGGATGCGGCCATGAGCGATGATCGCCAGTTTGGTCACGTTATCCTGAGGATGGTTGTCATCCAACAGTTGCTTGCAGAAGCGTCGGTTGATTTCTTCGATGATCTGATAGATGCGCGGCAACACCGGTTGGAAGATGTCAACCGGCCATTGCTCCAACGCTTCGGCGAGAATCGTGTGGTTGGTGTAGGCACACGTTCTGGTGGTGATGTCCCAGGCGTCTTCCCATGGTACTTCGAGATCATCCACGAGCAGTCGCATCAATTCGGCGATCACGAGCGACGGATGGGTGTCGTTGATCTGAATGACAAGTTTGTCCGGCAACGATGCAATGTCGCCATAGCGCTCAACGTGGCGCTTGACGAGCCGATTGACTCCGGCGGCACTGAAGAAATACTGTTGTTTGATGCGCAGGATCTTTCCTTCCACGGTTGCGTCATCGGGGTACAAAAAGCCGCTGATCTGGCGAATCTCCGTATCGTATTCGAAGGCGTTCTGGTGGGGCGGGCGGAGATCGGTCGGTTCGGCATTCCACAAACGAAGATGGGTGACGACGCCATTCTTATTGCCGACGACGGGGATGTCGTACGGAACGGCGTGGATCAGTTCGTCCGGGTGGTAGATCATTTTGCCGTCCTTGAACTCGACGTGACCGCCAAACGGTACGTCGATTGCCTCCTCTTCGGCCCGGACTTCCCAGACGTACCCGTCTTTCAGCCAGTCGTCCGGTTTTTCCACCTGGTAACCATCTTCGATCTTTTGCTCGAACAGACCGTAACGATAACGGATGCCGTTGCCGTATCCGGGGTATCCGATCGAAGCGATCGAATCAAGAAAACAGGCGGCGAGACGACCGAGACCGCCATTGCCGAGACCGGCGTCGCTTTCGTAATGCTCGATGGCATTGAGATCGAGTCCTTCTTTCGTCAGAGCTCGTTCGATGACGTCGCGCAAGCCGAGGTTCATGATGTTGTTGGTGATCAGCCGACCCATCAGAAATTCCATCGAGAAATAATGGACTTCCTTGTGGTCGCTCGCGGCGAGCTGTTGTTTGGTCTTGAGCCAATCGGCGGCGAGACGTTCGGCGACGAGTTCGCCGAGGACATTGTATTGTTGGCGGACACTGGCATGGGCCAGGTCGGTGATGTACGTGCGTTCGATGCGGGACTTGAACTCACTCAGAAAGGTGAGCTCGTCCTTGAAATGATCAATCATGTTTGTCAACTCCTATTCGCGACTTCATTATACCAAAGACAAACGGTTTCGCATTGCTGAAACCGTTCTCTTATTCTCAATTTTCGATGATTGCACGGTACAGGTCGATGTAACGGGAGGCACTGCGTTTGAGGCTGTTGTCGGACTTCATCGCCCGTTTCATGAGCTGCGTCCAGACGTCGGGTTCTTCCCGGAAGATGTGAATGGCTTCAATGATCGTATGTTTGAGTTCGTTGGCGTCGTAATTGAAGAACTTGAAGCCGTTGCCCTTCTTGGTGATCGGATCGTACTTGAACACTGTGTCGGCGAGCCCGCCGGTATCCCGAACAATCGGCAGCGTGCCGTATTTGAGGGCAATCATCTGGCCGAGACCGCACGGTTCGAAACGACTCGGCATCAGAAACGCATCGGCCCCGGCATAAATGTAGTTGGGCACGGTGGCGTCGTAGCCGATGTTGAGTTTGATCTTGTCGGGGTGGCGGCGTTCGAGATTCCGCAGTTCGGCGGTGTAGGATGCGTCACCGGTACCGAGGAACACGAACTGGACGTCATGCTCGTTCAACAAGTCATCGAAGCTGTGGAGAATCAGATCGAACCCCTTCTGTTCGACGATCCGGCTGACCATGCCGAGCACCAGCGTGTCGGCACGTACGGCCAGGCCCATGGTCTGCTGGAGATAGGCCTTGTTTTCGGCCTTGAGTTCAAGATTGTTGCGATTGTAGTTGGTGTGGATCAACTTGTCGGTATCGGGATTGAGACTGCTCGAGATTCCGTTCAGGATGCCGTAGAAGTCGCGTTCCCGGTTGAGCAGCGCATAGGTGAGGTTCTTGCCGTAGTACTCGTACTTCAGTTCTTCCTTGTAGGTCGGCGACACGGTCGACAGTTTGGTCGCCGTGTTGATGCCGATTTCGAGCATGTTGATGTACTCGTCGCGGAAGATGAAATTGGTGACGCCGAGTTTCTTGATGATGTCGGCGCTGGCGACCCCTTGATAATCGATGTTGTGGATCGTCAACAACGTCTTGAGCCCCTGGTGTTTGGAATTGTCGATCAACAGCGGCAACAAGGCCGTATGCCAGTCGTGGATGTGAACGAGGTCGAACGGTTCGAAATCGTCCAGAAGATCGACGACAGCCTTGTTGAAGAAGGCGAACCGATCTACGTCGTCGGGATAGTTGTAGACGTCCTCGCGATCAAAGAAATCGTGACTTTCGATGAAGTAATATTTGACTTTCTTGTACCGGTACGAATACTTGCGAATGAAGAAGTATTCGTTGTCGTAGAGAATCGACCGTCCCTCTTCGCGGCGCAAACTTTCCTGGAAGCTGTCCTTGATCTTGCTGTACAGCGGAATGATCACGGTGACGTCGATGCCGAGACGACCCAAGTTGCGGCTGAGCGCGCCGATGACGTCCGCGAGTCCGCCGGTCTTGATGAACGGATAGGACTCACTGGCGACGAACAAGATTCGCTGGCGTTCCTGATTGGTGACGATCTGTTCTTTCTGGGTGATGTAGGGACGGCGCAGGGTACCGGTCACGAGCGTGTGTTCCTTGATGACCGTCTGCTTGTCCAATATGGCGTATTCGAGATGCGCGTTTTCTTCGATGAAACTGTTGGCCATGACGAAACTGTTCTTGACGATCGCGCCCTTGCGGATCGTCACGTCGCGCCCGATCACGCTGTTGATGACGGTCCCGTCGACGATGCTTCCGGAAGAGACCATCGAGTTGTCGATCCGGGCGTTGCTCAGATACTTCGCCGGCGGCGCCGTCTTCTCCTTGCTGAAGATCGGATAGTCGTCCTTGAAGATGCTCTTGCCGATCTCGAAGCGCAGCATGTCGAGATTGCTCTTCAGATAGTTGAAGCTATCGGTGATGGTGCGCGTGTACCCCTGATGCTTGTAGATGTGGGTTCTGAGATTCGGAGCCTTTTCGACCAGTTCGACGACGTTGCGGTATTCCAGCGAGTCGTAGGACAGGATGTAATCCAGCAACAACTTCTTGGACAGAATGAACGTCTTGAGCCGAATGTTTTCGTACATCACTTCGGTGATGTCGGCACCGACCGTCAGGTGTTCTGCCAGCACGTCGTTGAAATCGATGTTCCAGACGATGTTGGCGGCGGTGATCAAGGCGTATTCCTGATTGGAACGCCGGAAGTATTCGATGTGTTCGTACATGCGCTGGAAGGTGATCATGTTGCCGGGCACGATGTACAGGTTCTTGGGGGGCAAAATGAACAGCCCGTCGCGACGACGGTCGAGGTCCCAGCGTTTTCCGCTGCCGATGTGGTCCTGCAGGCTGCGGTAGTTGCCGTAGGGAAAAATCGCGACGTTGGTGATGTCGCTGTTGCGGAGGTTGCTGAGTGTGAAGTCGATCAACCGGAATTTTCCAGCGAACGGCAACGCCCCCGGCATGCGGTGAAGCGTCAGCTGATCGAGGTTGTCCTTGAACGTCGCGTCGACGATGGCGAGCATGTTGTTCATGACGACGCACCACCTTCCGCGATCCGCTCGGCGTCGAGCACCGTCGGTTCGGCAAATTCAAAACGCGATTCTGGTGGCACGTGGGTACCTTCGAGCACGATCGCATTGGTGATCGTGCTGCCTTCGCCGATGCGCACGTCGGGATACAAGAGCGAATCGCGAATGAGCGCTCCGTCTTCGACGATGATTCGCTCGGACAGGATCGAGTGATAGATGTCGCCAAGTATCAGACAACCATCGCTGATCATCGTATTCTTGACAATGCACTTCTTGCCGATGTGATGGGGCGGCAGGTTCGACGATTTCGTATAGATCGGGAAATCGACGTACTCGTGCAGTTTCAGAAACTGCGGATTGTCGAGCAGTTCCATGTTGGCCTTGTACAGACTGTCGATCGTTCCGACGTCGCGGAAATAGCCGTTGAAACGGTAGACCGAGACATGCTTGTCGCGAGCGAGCGCCAGCGGGATGATGTCCTGACCGAAGTCGAAATGTTCGCCATACTCATCATCCAAAAGCTGTTTGAGCACATCCTTGGAAAACACGTAGATGCCCATCGAAGCCAGCGATGACTTGGGGTTCTTCGGCTTCTCTTCAAACGACAGGACACGTTGATTGACATCGGTTTCGATGATGCCATAGCGGCTGGCGTCCTTCTGAACCTGGAACGCACCGATCGTGACATCGGCGCCCACTTTGACGTGGTGATCCACCATCTTGTTGTAGTCCATTTTATAGATGTGGTCGCCTGATAGGATCAAGACGTAATCCGGGTTATGTTGGTCAATGTATCGGAAGTGTTGCCGGATCGCATGAGCGGTACCTTTCTGCCACAAATCGCCATTGTATGTGGTATATGGAGTCAAGAACGAAATTCCACCCTGATTGACGTCCAGATCCCAGGTGCTGCCATGCTCGATGTAGCTCATCAGTTCATGCGGTTCGTACTGGGTGATGATGCCCGCCGTGTCGATGTTCGAATTCGACAGATTGGACAACACGAAATCAATCAGTTTGTATTTCCCACCAAAAGGCACCGCCGGCTTGGCGGTGGTTTTGGTGATGTTCTCGAGTCGGGTGCCGCGGCCCCCGACCATGACCATCGCAATGACGTGTTTGCGCATGTTAGTCACCACATTTCAAAATGGATATGGACAACGGACTGAGCAACATCTGGAGCGACTGGGCCATGCCGTGCATCGGCACGTCGTCGGTGATCATGTCGGCTCCGTTGTACTGGTTGCTGCCGCCGTAGACGTCCTTGTCGGAATTGATCAGTTCATGGTAGCGTCCCGCCTTCGGGACACCGATGCGATAGTTGTGATGAACGAGCGGCGTCAGATTCAAAACGACCACGACAAAGTCGTTCTTGTCTTTGGCGTAGCGTACGAAACTGAACACGCTCTGATCGGCGTTCTGGGCGTCGATCCAGCGGAATCCGTCCGACTTGGTGTCGAGCTCGTAGAGCGCCGGGTTGTATTTAACGACTTGGTTCATGTCGCGATTGAATCGCTGCGCAGCACGGTGGAGGGGATATTCGAGGAGATGCCAGTCGAGTTCCTCGTGGTCCTTCCATTCATGCATCTGGGCGAACTCGCCACCCATGAACAAGAGCGTCTTGCCTGGATGGGTGAAGAACAGGCCCATCAACGCCCGGTAATTGGCGAATTTCTGCCAGTAATCGCCCGGCATCTTGTCGACCAGCGACTTTTTGCCGTGCACGACCTCGTCATGACTGAGCGGCAGCACGAAGTTCTCGCTGAAAGCGTACTCGAGCCCGAAGGTAATGTTCGAATGATGGTACTTGCGATAGACGGGATCCTTCTCGAAGTATTCGAGCGTATCGTTCATCCAGCCCATATTCCACTTGAAGTTGAACCCGAGTCCGCCGTGATGAACGGGGTGGGTGACGCCGGGAAACGCGGTCGAATCCTCGGCGATCAAGAGTCCGTTGGGATACTCGTTGAACAGTTGCGCCGACAAACTGCGCAGAAAATGAATCGCGCCGTCGTTGATGCCGTTGCGACTGTCCCCGAGATAATAGATGATGTTGCTGACGGCGTCGATGCGGAACCCGTCGACGTGGAACTTGCGCATCCAAAACAGCGCGTTGGAAATCAGGAAACTCTGGACCTCGCCTTTGCCGAGGTCGAGGTTGGCGGTGCCCCAGACGACGTTCTCGCGTTTCCACTCTTCCTGGTACTCGTAAAGCGGCTCGCCATCGAACATGTAGAGCCCGTGTTCATCGCGGTTGATGTGTCCCGGAACCCAGTCGAGAATGACCTTGATGCCGGCTTGGTGACAACGGTCGACGAAATACATCAGGTCCTTGGGGACGCCGTATCGCGAGGTGGCGCTGTAGTAGCCGACGCCCTGATAGCCCCATGACTGATCGAGCGGATGCTCGGTGACGGGCATCAGTTCTACGTGGGTAAACCCGTTTTCCAACAGATAGGGAATCAACAGATCGACCAGTTCGTTGTATTTGTGGTAGGATCCGTCGGGTTTGGTCATCCAGGTACCGAGATGGACTTCGTAGATCGACATTTGCGTATCGTAGGGTGTCGTGTCATTGCGATGCGCCATGTAATCGCCGTCGTGCCATTCATATCCCTCGAGATCGTAGACCTTGGACATCTGTTGCGGCCGTTCACCGCTGAAGTAGCCATAGGGATCGACCTTGTAGAGGGTCCGTCCGTCGTGCGTCTTGATTTCATACTTGTACTCGTGCCACTCACGGGCATCCTTGACAAACAGACGCCAGACACCGGCACTGTCGACTTTGCTTAGATTGTGGACCCAGGCCTGATAGCCGTTGAACTCGCCGAGCACGCTGACTTCTTTGGCATGCGGCGCCCAGACGGTGAACTCGACGCCGAGCTGATTGCCGTCGTCGTCTTTCTTGAGATGGGCGCCGAAGACGCGATACGCGTCGTACAGACGGCCTTGATTGAAGAAATACAAGTCTTCTTTGCTGATCATGAGGGACCTCCGTTTATTTGACGATGTCTTTGACGAGCTCATAGGAAAATCCTTTGCTCATCAGTTTGTGCATCAGTTTCTGACGTTGTTCGTAATCATCGAGATCAACGCCCTTCTTGAGTTTCAAAAAGGCCGTTTCGAGCAGATCGCGTTCATCGATCTGCGCCATGATGTCCTCCTTCATCGACAGGATCGCCGCGTCGATGACGTTGAGGTGGAACCCTTTGGTGACGCATTTGCGCTTGAGGCTGTCGATTGCCTTGCGATAGGGTTTTTTGAGACGATGGCGAATCTCTTTTTGAATCAGTTCGCTCACCTTGTCGTATTCGATGTCGCCGCTGAAACGGATCAGTTCGGCGTCGATCAGATCGTAATGGATGCCCTTTTGGATCAGTTTCTCCTTGATCCGGATCGGGCCGACGAGATCAAACTGCATCTTCTCCGTCACATACTCTTCCACGTAACGGGAATCCGACAGATAGTTGTTCTGCTTCAAGACGGCGATCAGCTTGGCGATCAGCCGCTCGTCGGACGTCGACTTGCGAAGGTGCTTCTTGACTTCGCTGATCGTGCGCATCTGGTACGACAGATACGATAGCGCCTTGTTGTAGAGAAGATCGAACTCGTTGGCGGCGATGAACGTCCGAAACTCGTCTTGGGTCAGTGTCTTGCCGGCTTCGAGATGATACCGCACGACGAGCTGATGGGTCGTGACGTGCGGGGTCTTCGTCGCACCGTCGTCGACGGTCACGACCGCTTGTTCCCCACCGCGCAGCTTGACGTCGGTGATGGTGATCATGGCTGGGTGAAATAATCCAGTGCGGCCAGCAGTTGCGTGTCGTTGGCGGGATCGTCCTGATAGGCGTCGAGCGCAGCATTGAGAATGTTCAAGGTTGCCTGGTCGACGATGCCGTCGGCGGTGAGGCCGTTGTCGGTCTGAATGTCGATGATGGCGAGTTCGGTCGCATCATCGAAATAGCCGTCCTCACGGACGTCGTAACCCATGATCGTGAGAATCAACTGCATGTTCTGAATGCGGTCGTCGACGGTGTCGGCGACGAATGTCTCGCCATCGAAAAGGAACAGCTTGTAGGCCGTTTCGTAAATCGTCGGCTCGACGAGGATGTCCGGTGTGATGCCGTCGGTACCGCCGTTGAAATGCACCCAGTTGCCATTGCTGGTGAGCCATTTGCCGATTGAGATGTGCAACCGATCGCTGACGGTGGCGCGGAGGATGACGTCGGTCTGCATCGTGCCTTTGCCATAGGTGACGGTGCCGACGAGCGGATAGCCGCCTTGTTCCTGCATGCCCGAAGCGAATACTTCCGAGGCGCTGGCGCTGAACTCGTTGACGAGGGTGACGATGTCATAGGCTTTCAACGTGTCGTTCTGCGAATAGTATTCCTGACGATAGAATTCGCCGTCGTTGTAGTACTCGGTGGAAAACATCGGACTGCCGTTGTCGATCAGAAACTCGTTCATCATCTGCACGACGGTGTACAAATGGCCGCCGCCGTTGTTGCGGAGATCGACGATCAAGCCGTCGATGCCCTGTGCTTCGAGCGCTTCGATGGCGTCGCCGAACTTGTCGGCGGTTTCGTTGCCGAACTGGGTCACTTCGATGTAACCGATCGTTTCGGCGCCTTGAGCAAACGACGTGTAGTTGACGCTTGAGTTTTCGATCACGGCCCGGGTCATCTCGAGATGAATCGGCTCCTCGACGCCGGGGCGGATGATGCCGATGGTGACCGTTGTGCCTTCTTCTCCGATGATTTTGTTGATCGTCTCGTAATACGGGTCGGTGCGGATGTCCTCGCCATCGACAAAGGCGATGATGTCACTGGGACGGATGCCGGCATTGTCGGCCGGACCGTCGGCTTTGACTTCCTCGACGACGATCAGATTGTCACTGTAGCGTACGGTGACGCCGATGCCGACGTAACTTTCACCGAACCCCGTTTGGTACTGCGCATATTCTTCGTAATCAAAGTACGTGGTATGGGGGTCGTCCAGCGCATCGATCATGCCCTGTACGGCACCTTCCATCAACGCGTCCTTGTCCGGTTGGAGGAAATGGTTGTCCATCAGTTCCTGAAGGACTTCGAGAAACACTTCGTCGGTCACTTCGGTAGCACCGGTGTAGCCGACGTCGACGGTCATCCGACCACCGAAGAAGCTGAGGACGGCAACGGCCGCCAAGGCAACGATGCCTACGATTCTTTTTGTCATGTCAATCACTCTCTCTTTCCAGAAATTCGCCATGGATCTCGGTCGCCGGTGTCACGTAGACGAAGGCGCGCTCGTCGATGCGGGCGATGATGTTGCGAATCGCATAATATTCTTGTCTGGTGATGACGGTCACCAGCATGGTTTTGTCGAGATTGGTGTAACCACCCTTGATGTTGACGACGGTGACGCCGCGGGACACGCCGTCGTAGATCGCCTGCTTGATCGCATCGGGGCGGTCGGTGATGATTTGCATCGCCTTTTTGGTGTTGCCGCCGACGACGACGATGTCGGCGAGCTTGCCGCTGATGGCGATCGCAATCAATGCGTACAGTCCGGCCAGCACACCATTCTCACCGAAAAACACGATGATGCCGGTGGCGACGATGATGCCGTCGAACAGGTAGACGCTGGTGCTGACGGGGACGTGGAACTTCTTGTAGAGGATCTTCACGGGGATGTCGGTGCCTCCTGAAGTGCCACCGTATTTCAACATCAGTCCGAACCCGATGCCGACCAACGCGCCGCCGAAGAGGGCGCCGATGACATAGTCTTCCTGTATGTCGAATGGTGTGACGAACCGTTCCATTAGAAACAGAATCGCCGGAAACAACAAACTGCCATAGATGCTTTTGAGGAAGATCGTCTTGCCGAGAACGACGAGACCAAGCAGCAACAACAGTCCGTTCAAGATCAGGACAAAGAGCGAGATGCGCAAATTGAACAGGTGTTCGAGCACGATGCCGAGCCCGGTGACACCACCGGCTACGAGCCGCAGGGGAATCAGAAAGAAATGGAACCCGGCCGCCATCAAAAGAATGCCAAAGCCGATCATCAGGTACTGTTCGACTTTGGTGATCTGACGTAGCGGATTGCGTCGACTCATCCGAGGTCGCCCGTCGCTTTCTGTTTCAACCAGCTGTTGATGAACGGCTGTACGTCGCCATCCATCACTTTCTGAACGTTGCCGGTTTCATGGTTGGTGCGATGGTCCTTGACCATCGAATATGGATGCATCACGTAACTGCGGATTTGGCTGCCGAACGAGTTGGCCGCATCGCTGCGATAACTCGACAGTTCTTCCTGCTTTTTCTCCAGTTCCAGCATGTAGAGTTTCCCCTTGAGGATCTGCATCGCCGTTTCCCGGTTCTTGATCTGCGAGCGTTCGTTTTGAACGGTGACGACCGTGTTGGTCGGGATATGGGTGATGCGGACGGCGCTGTCGGTGGTGTTGACGCTCTGGCCGCCGGCGCCGCTCGAACGGTAAGTGTCGATCTTGATGTCCTTGTCGAGGAGTTCGATGTCGATGTCCTCGTCGAACTCGGGAATGACGGTGACGCTCGCGAAACTCGTGTGTCGCCGGCCGCCGCTGTCAAAGGGACTTATGCGAACCAGGCGATGGACGCCGTGTTCGGCTTTGAGGTAGCCGAAGGCGTTGTCGCCGCGAACGGCGAACGTGACTCGTTTGATGCCGGCTTCGTCGCCGGCCAGGTAATCGAGCAGTTCGAACGTGAAACCTTCGGTTTCGGCGTACCGCATGTACATCCGGTACAACATGCTCGCCCAGTCTTGACTTTCGGTACCACCGGCGCCGGGATGAATTTCGACGATGGCGTCGAGGGCGTCGTTGTCGTCGCTGAGCAAGAGTGCAATGGTGAGCGCTTCGGCTTCTTGGAAGAACCGTGTGGTGGCTTCCGCGAACTCGTCGATCATGTCTTCGTCGGCTTGAATGAACTCATAGGTCACTTCAATGTCGCCGAACAACGTGGAAAAATCACGGAGACGCGATTGCTTCCGCTTGAGACCTTTGAGTTTCTTGATGACCTTGTTGGCGCTGGTCGGATCGTTCCAGAACGACGGATCGTAGGTCAGTTTGTCAAGCGCCGCGACTTCGTCGTCGAGGGCTTTGCTGTCGATCATCTCGAGAATGTTCTCGTATTGCTTCTGAACGTCCTGAAAGACTGGTTTGACTTCGTTTGCTTGCATGCTATCACCTTGTAAGAAGACCCAACCGGAGTTGGGTCGGTTCGATTTATCTGCCGTGGCAGTGTTTGTATTTCTTGCCGCTGCCGCACGGGCAGGGATCGTTGCGCCCGACTTTGTCGACGGTGCGCGGTTTGCGTTTGGTTTCTTCTTTGCCGCTTGACGTATGGGTCGGTTTGGCGACCTGGACGCGCTGCATGTTGTCGCGCATCTGCGCACGGAGGACATAGCGGGTGACGTCGTCTTCGATCGACGCGATCATTTCGTTGAACATCCGGAAACCGGTGTCCTGGTACTCGCGGAGCGGATTCATCTGAGCGTAGCTCTGGAGGCCGATGCCCTGACGCAGTTCGCTCATCTGGTCGATGTGCTGAACCCAATACGTGTCGACCACACGAAGAATGATGGCCTTGAGGAATTCATTGAACTTCTCGGGCGAGGCCGATTCCATTTTCGTCGCGATGTCGTTGTTGATGATGTCCATCAGATAGTCGTACACCACTTCAGGTGCGTCGCTCAACCGCGACTTGGACACCATGTTCGGTGCGAAATAGCGTCCGAGCAACGCCTTGTACAGTTCTCCACCGAGCACTTGAGGTTGTTTCGCCTCGGGGTCGAGATGACTGTTGATGATGTTGTTGATGCTGCGTTCGATCATGCCCTGGGCGATGTCGGTAACTTCGTCCTGGAACAGGATGTCGCGGCGTTGCTGATAAATGACTTCACGCTGTTTGCGGTTGACTTCGTCGTACTGCAGGACGGTTTTGCGGCGGTCGAAGTTGTTGCCTTCAATCTGACGCTGAGCGCGCTCGACGACACGACTGAAGAACTTCATGTCGATCGGGCTTTCGTCGTCGCTGCCGCGAACCTTGGTCAGCGTAGCGAGACGTTGTTTGAAGGTTTCGCCACCGAACCGACGCAAGAGATCGTCTTCGGCCGACAGAAAGAAACGAGAGTATCCCGGGTCGCCCTGTCGTCCACTGCGACCGCGCAGCTGATTGTCGATGCGACGGGATTCGTGACGCTCGGTGCCGAGGACGGCGAGACCGCCGAGTTCGACGACGCCTTCGCCAAGTTTGATGTCGGTTCCGCGACCGGCCATGTTGGTGGCGATCGTGACGGCGTATTTCTGTCCGGCATTGGCGACGATGTCCGCTTCGCGCTCATGCTGTTTGGCGTTCAGGACATCGTGTTTGATGCCGCGCCGCTTGAGCAGCTTGGAGAGATATTCGGATGTTTCGATCGAAATCGTCCCCACGAGCATCGGCTGGCCGATCTCGTAGCGACGTTTGATTTCGTCGGCAATCGCTTTGTATTTGGCTTTCATGGTGGCGAAGATGAGATCGTTCGCATCTTCGCGAATGACCGGTTCATTGGTGGGGATTTCCACAACCAGCATGTTGTAGATGTTGCGGAACTCTTCTTCTTCGGTTTTGGCCGTACCGGTCATACCTGAGAGTTTCGCATACATTCGGAAGTAGTTCTGGAAGGTGATCGTGGCGAGTGTCGTGGTCTCCTTCTTAATCTCGACGCCTTCTTTGGCTTCGAGAGCCTGGTGGAGTCCTTCGGAGAACTGACGACCGTGCATCAGCCGGCCGGTGAAGCTGTCGACGATGATGACGGCGTTGTCCTGGACGACATAGTCGACGTCGCGATCCATGGTGTAGTTGGCCTTGATCGCATTGTTGATCGAATGGAGAATCGTGACGTTGCTGATGTCGTAGAGGTTCTCCAGCGAGAAATAGTTCTCGGCGCGAGCGATGCCCTTCTCCGTGAGCGTGACGGTTTTGGTCTTGATGTCGACGTCGTAGTCACTTTCGCTCAGATTGCGGGCAAAAGCCTGAGCCTGCAGGTAGATGCTGCTCGTGTTCTTGGCGCCGCCGCTGATGATGAGCGGTGTCCTTGCTTCGTCGATCAGGATGGAGTCGATTTCATCGATGATCGCATAATGGAGCGGACGTTGTACCATCTGTTCCTTGTAGATGACCATGTGGTCGCGCAGATAGTCGAATCCCAGCTCGTTGTTGGTCGAATAGAGAATGTCGCACAAGTACGCTTCTCGTTTTTCGTCCTTGGTCAGGTCGCGGATGTTGAGCCCGACCGACAGACCGAGCCAGCGGAACAAGTCACCGATCTCGCCTTCGGCTTCACGCCGGGCGAGGTATTCGTTGACGGTGACGATGTGCACGCCTTCGCCACTGAGACCGTTGAGATACGCCGGCATGACCGACGTCAGGGTTTTCCCTTCCCCGGTCTTCATTTCGGCGATGTTGCCTTCGTGGATCGCCGCGGCACCCATGACCTGTACGTAGAACGGGGTCATCTTGAGCACGCGGGTTGACGCTTCGCGAACGGTCGCGTAGGCTTCGACGAGCAGGTCGTCCATCGTTTCGCCACTCGCCAGACGTTGTTTGAACTCATTGGTCTTGGCTTGCAGGGCATCATCCGAGAGCTGCTTGAACTCGTCCTCGAGAGCGAAGACCTGGTCGGCGATTTTTTCGTATCGTCGCAACTCGCGACGGCTTGGATCAAATAGTCGTTTTAACATGTGTTACCACCTCTTTGGAGTCACTAATATCATATCACAAACGTGTGTTGTTTTGAAAGAATATAAACAATATATTATCATACACCAAGTTATATTATATCACAAAAAAATGCGCCCGGAGGCGCATTTGTTTATTCCGTCTCGATGATCCCGTAGCGTCCGTCGTTGCGGAGATACACAACGTTGACCTGCTCGGTGTCTTCGTTCTTGTAGATGTAGAAATCGTGACCGAGCATCTCGAGGGCGGTAATCGCCTCTTCGTCGCTCATCAGTTCGAGTTCGATCTGCTTGGTGCGGACCGGAGTGTGAACCAGTTCGCGTTCGAGGGCTTCGAGGTCGAGGTTGTCGGTGAAGATCGCCTTGACGCCTTCTTTTTTTTGGAGGCTGCGGGTGATTTTTGCCTTGTGCTTGCGGATCTGGGATTCGAGCTTGTCGATCGTGAGATCGATTGCGCCGTACATGTCGGGATTGCCGACCTCGGCGCGCATCGTGTAGTACTTCGTAGGGATGGTTACTTCGACTTTGTGGTGGTCGTTGTAGACTTTGCAGACGACGAAGGCATCGAGTTCTTCGCGGAAGTACCGCTCGATTTTCGACAGTTTGTCGATGGCGTAGCGCTCGATGGCGTCGGTCACTTCAAAGCCGTTCTTGCCACGTACTTGGACTTTCATTTCAACACTCCCTTATCTGTGATTTGTTGATACCTCATTATACCACATCTTGACATGAAATTCACCTAAAAGCAACAACGAAAATCAAATCTGCTTCAGGCATCCTCGGCGACGATTTCCATCCGCCACAGGGAAAACAGGATGACCTGTTCAACAGCGAGCGGAGCCAGCAGGCGAAGATCGCCCATGTCATCGAGATCATCGACGAATATTACGATTGACCGATCTTGCAACCCCACCCATTCCAAGTACCGGTCCCGAAGATGGAATGCATGAAGATACGCCGTGTCTCCCAGGGTCGATCCCGCTTCGAACAAGGCGTCGTATACCGCCATCTTGTCAAACAGGGGAAACACCGCCGCTTGATCGAACGATAGCCGACGTTGTTCGCATGCGGGATGGAGGTGGTAGTTCCACTTGAACAAGATCGCAAAACTCATCGTTTCATACAGATGACGACCACACAGTTTGCATTGCATATAAAAACACCTCGCCAATATGATACTAGCGAGATGTCGGTTTGTCCCGTTTCAATAATTCGAGGTAGACTTGATGGGTGGCGTAGACGTCACTCAAGGCGCGATGCGCCTCGACATTCTCAATTTGGAAGATGCGACATAAAGCTGCCAGCGAATAGCTTCGCAACCCCTTTAGTCGACGCCTCGCTTCCCACATCGTGTCCTTGACGCGGAATGGTTCGAACTTGACGAAGTGACGATCGAACTCAAACTCCAGAAACTTGTAGTCAAAATTGCGTGCATTGTGACCGATCAGAAACTCGGCGTCACGGATGAACTGATGGAACCGGTACAACACGGATCCCGGCAGGTCGGCCTTCGCCAACATCGCATCGGTGATGTTGTTGATGGCACTCACTTGCGGCGGCATCGGCACGCCTGGATTGATCAGCATGGAGAACTCTTCAACGATTTGACCACCCTCCACTTTCACGGCTCCGATCTCCACGATCCGATCGGTGCGCGGATTGAGTCCGGTGGTCTCGATGTCGAATACGACATAGGGCATTGGCATCACCTCACGTCCATTGTAACACATTTTCTCACCGCAACGCAGCAAAAGCGTGCTATAATGAGTTGAGGTGATTTGATGAATACGTTCGGTTACCAGAACAAAAAGAATCAGAACTATTTCGAAGGATGGTATGTTCGGTTCACCGATGACGATAAACACACGAATGTCGCCATCATCTTTGCCATTACCAAGGACAAGGACAACCCGCACAGTTTCATCCAATATTATGACGGCAAACAGCAACAGGCGTTTTACTACACCTTCCAAAGCGACGCATTCGCATATGACGATACGACCAAGACGGTCTCGATCGGCGACAATTATCTGTCGCTCACCAATGCGCGCGTCAAGACCGACGACGTGGATCTTGTTGCGAGCATGGGCAATCAGACGTTTCTCGAGCCGTATCACGGCCATCAGAGCGCGATGGGATATCTTGCGAAAGCCCCGCTCGAATGCTTTCAGGAAGTCATCTATCTCGACAGTGCCGTCACATTCACCCTCAACGGAGCCAATTACAAAGGCAAATCGTACATGGAGAAAACCTACGGCACCAACTTTCCCAAGAAGTGGATCTGGTTGCAGGCCAACCATGCCAGCAACGGAAGTGCCCTGACGTTCAGTGTCGGGTTGGTTCCGGTGTTGTTCTTCCACGTCAAGGGTTTCTTCCTGATTTATCGCAAAGATGGTGTCGAACACCGCTTCGGCTCCTACAACTTCGCACGGATCCGCATCAAGGAAATCTCAGAAACGGAAACCACGTTCACCATCAAGCGCGGCAAGACGATGATCGTCCTGACGGCCGCCACCCAGCATCCGGTGCGCCTGGTCGGACCAAGCAAGAACGGACGGATGAATCTCGATGTCTTCGAGTCGATCGAAGCAACCGCATCGATCCGCGTCTACCACAAACGGGAGCTGGTGTTCGAAGACGATTACACAAACGTTGGTTTGGAACTGATGTACTAACCACTCAAACGAGTGGTTTTTTTATTGATATAGAAAGTATTATTCATATATTTAATTAAAATATTAATATTTTCAATTTTATTATTAATTTTTTTGATTATACCCTTGACATCTTGATTAGAACTCTCTATAATTAAGTTGAAGATTAATTTTGTTAAGGGGTTGATTGATATGTTCAACAAAAAGTTTATGAGAGATAAGAATTATTTATTGTTGTTTTTTGGAAATTTAGTTTCCGGTGTCGGCAGCCGCGTGTATGGTTTCGGCATCTCGTTGTTCCTTCTCGACTTGACGGGCCAAGCATCCAGCACCGCCATCTACGTCGCCGTGTGGAGCGTAATCATGTTTGTCGTCGGTCCGATTGCCGCGACGTTCACCGACCGATGGAACAACAAACCGCGCGTTCTCTATGTCACCGATTATGGCCGCGCGCTGTTCTATCTTCTCTCCGCCACCGGGGTTACCATCTTCCTGTCACTCGGAAACACCACGATGGTCCTCGTCACGATCTACACCGCCCTGATATTCATCGCCAGTCAGACCGCCTTTTTCCATCCGACCGTGAGCGCGATCATTCCGCGCATCGTCGACAAGGACGAACTCGTCAGTGCCAGTTCGATCATGCAGATCACCGGCAGCATTCAGAACATCGCCGGTTTGTTGTTCGGTGCCGTGCTCTATCTCAACTTCGGCATCGTCGCCTTGATGGTGATCAACGCCGTCAGTTTCGTATTGTCGGCAATCAGCGAAATGTTCATCAAAATCGACGGCATGCACGACAAGGTCGAACAGACCGAGACACCATCCTTGCGAAACATTTCGAAACGGGTGTATGCGGATCTGAAAGGAGCACTTGAATATTTGCTCCACAGCGGCAAACCGGTGTTGATGGTGACCGTCATCATCCTCATCAGCGCCACGCTCGTCAGTCCCTGGTTCACGATCGGGGTACCCTACATGTTCAAGGAATACTTCACCTTCCAGAACGTCCAGGCCGATTACCTGCTTGCCTCGACCCAGTTCGTCGAAAGTGTCGGCGTCATCCTGATGAGTCTCGTCGTTGCCCAAATCGCCTCGCGATTCAAAATCTACCAGCTGTTTCGTCTCGGCGGTTCGCTGTTCTTCGCGATCGGCGTCCTCTACTTCATGGTCATTCGCGCCTTCGATACCGACGTGATCACGTCGAACGCCTTCATTTTCGCCTACATCGCCATCAACTTCTTCGCCGGCATGGTCAACGCCACCATCAATGCGCCGCTCAATGCCTCGCTCCAAAAGTACATCGAACCATCCAAAATCGGTAAGATCTCGATGTTGATCAACAGTTTCGGCGGTGTCTTGTTCCCGCTTACCGCACTCGCCGCAGGATACATGATCGATCATTACTCGATGTATTTCCCGATGTTGGTGATGGTCGGCGCGATGCTCCTGATGACGATCATCTCGTTCCAAAGCAAAGAACTCCAAAAACTGGCCTAGCGCCATCTTGATATATCCCGCGACAGCTCCGTCAACCCCATATCATCCTGTCGCACAAAAAAGAACCTCGCCATGGCGAGGTTCTTTGCTTGTTCATTCGTATTTGCTGACGCTGATCAATCCTTGTTCCATGTGCAGCAGATTGTCGTTGAGGGCTTCCATTTCGCCTTCGCCGGGATAGACCTTGATCGGGGCGACGTGATCCAGATACTCCGTGAGCGGACCGATGACATCCTTGTTGTAGGCGAGACCACCGGTGATCAGAATCGCATCGAGCGATCCGCGGGTGACCGCATGGAGGCCGCCGATTTCTTTGGCGATCTGGTATACCATCGCTTTCATCACGCGTTTGGCCATGACATGACCGTCGGCGATCATTTCACTGACCTTGCGGGCGTCGTTGGTGCCGAGGTAGGACACCAGTCCGCCGAAGCCATGGTTGAGTTTGCGCATCTGTTCGATCGAGTACTGGCCGCTGTAGGCGAGTTCGTACACACTTGCCACCGGCAGACCGCCGGTTCGTTCGGGCGAGAACGGGCCATCGCCGTTGAGCGCGTTGTTGACATCGGTGACGCGACCGCGTTTGTGGAGACCGACGGAAATGCCGCCACCCAGATGCGCGACGATCAGAACCAGTTCACTGTATGGTTTGCCGATCGATTTGGCGTAACGTCTGGCGACCGCCTTCTGATTGAGAGCGTGCCACAAGGGGCGCCGCTGGATGCCGTTGAGACCGGAGATCTTGGCCACGCTCGACATCTCGTCGACAACGACGGGATCGGCGATGTAGGCCTTCTTGTGCACCTTGTCGGCCAGTTCCTTGGCGAGAATGCCACCGAGGTTCGACGCATGTTCGCCATAGCGACACGTGCCCATGTCGGTGATCATGTCGGCGTTGACTTCGTAGATGCCCGAAGGCACCGGTTTCATCAGTCCCCCGCGACCGATGAAGCCATCGATCGAATCGAAGGGAACATCATGCCGCTCGAGAGCGGTGGTGATCAGATCCTTGCGGAACGCCAGCTGATCGATCAGTTCCTCAAATTCCTGCAGTTCTTCGGCGGAGTGTCGAATGGTTTCCTTGAACGCGACCGTTTCATCCTCGAACACGGCGATTTTGGTCGACGTGCTCCCCGGGTTGATGACGAGGTTTCTCATAGGATGTCGGTGCTGACGACCGCCAGGGCGATCGAGTAGAGTTTGGATTTGTAGGAATCGCTGCGCGAGGTGAGGACGATCGGGTTGGACGCGCCGAGAATGATGCCTACCGGAGTGGAATTGGCGAAGAACGCCGTGGATTTGTAGAATGTGTTGCCGGCTTCGATGTTGGGGAAGATGAGGATATCGGCGTCGCCGGCGACAACGTGTTTGATGCCTTTGGTTTCGGCGGCTTCGTGGCTGACGGCGATGTCGATCGACATCGGGCCGCCGATGTAGAAGCGTTCGTCATCCTTGAGCTGTTCGACGATGTTTTTTGCCTCGACCGTCGACGCGATTTCTTCGTGCACCGTTTCAAACGCGCTGACAAGAGCGATCTTCGGTTTGAAGATGCCGAGCGAGGTGACGAAATCAAGGGTGTTGTGGATGATTTTGATTTTTTCGTCCTGGGTCGGTTTGACGTTGAACGCCGCATCGCTGATGAACAGCAATTTGTGGTAGTTCGGGATGTCGATGACACCAAGGTGACTGAGGAACTCGCCGGTGAAAAGGCCGTGTTCGGCATCGAGCACTTCATCGATCAGGGTCATCGAATCGATCAAGCCCTTCATCAAAATCGCGTTTTCCTGTTTGCTGACGAGTTTCACACTCATCAGTGCCGCGTCCTTCTTGTCGACGGCGTTGTAGATTTCATAGCCTTTCTTGCTGATGCCGAGTTCCATGAACAGATCGAGGATCTTCTTCTTGTCTCCGACCAGCACGGGGTGAATCAGGCCCATCTGAAACGCATCGTTGATGGCGATCAGAATCGCCGTGTCCTCCGGACAGGCGACGATCAGATCCTTCGTTTCCAGATTGCGGGCGTAATCGACGACTTGGGTGAAATTGCGAAACATCGTGGTCATCTCCTTACGATGCGACAGCTTGTTGTCCCAGTTCGAGCGCTTTCTTGTTGATGTCGATGAGTTTGGCTTTGGCGCCGGTGAATTTCTGTTTCAAGACCGCCAGCACTTCGTCGTTGCTGAACAGTCCGGTGACCTTGAGATAGGCCCCGAGCATGACCATGTTGGCGACTTTGAGGTTGCCGAGTTCGAGCGCCAGCTCGTTGGCTGGAACTTTGTAGAGCGTGACGTCGTCGCGAAAATCGATATCGACGACGAGACTGGAATTGATGAAGCAGTTTCCGCCCGCCTTCAGTTTCGGTTGAAACTTGGCGAGTGACGGTTTGTTCATGATGATGATCGAATCGGGGGTACTGATGACGGGACTGTTGACATAGGCGTCGCTGATCGTGACGCTGCAGTTGGCGGTGCCGCCACGGGTTTCCGGTCCGTAGGACGGGAACCACAAGGTGTTGATGTTACGGGTCGTTGCGCAATAGGACAACAGTTGTCCCATCAGCATCACGCCCTGGCCGCCGAATCCGGCGACAATCAGTTTTTCGTTGATCATTGGGCGTCATCCTCCTTGGTGGCGTCTTTAAAGACTCCGAGGGGATAATAGGGGATCATGTTCTCCACGGCCCAGTCGATCGCGTCCTTCGGCGTCATGCCCCAGTTGACGGGACAGGTCGATATGAACTCGATGAGGCTGAAGCCTTGTTTGTTGTTTTGAATTTCAAACGCTTTTTTCAGCGCTTTTTTGGCTTTGTTGACGTGTTTGGGATCATGGACGCTGACCCGTTCCACATAGGTGGCGCCGGGAATCGTCGCCATCATTTCGCTGATCTTGAGTGGCAGACCCGTCGTTTTTGCGTCGCGTCCATCGGGCGATGTCGTCGTCTTCTGACCAATCAGGGTGGTTGGAGCCATCTGGCCGCCGGTCATCCCGTAAATCGCGTTGTTGACGAAGACGATCGTGATGTTTTCACTGCGGTGCGCGGCGTGAATCGCTTCGGCGATGCCGATCGAGGCGAGATCGCCGTCGCCCTGGTAGGTGAACAGGATCGCATCGGGACGAACGCGTTTGATGCCGGTTGCCGCCGCCGGTGCGCGGCCATGGGCGACCTGTACCATGTCGCAACTGAAGAAATCGTAGTTGAGCGCACTGCAGCCGACGCTGCTGATGCCGATGGCACGATCCAGCAAGTCGAGTTCGACGAGACTGTCGGCGACGAGTTTGTGGATGATGCCGTGGGTACAACCCGGGCAGTAAGTTAGGGTATAATCGGTGAGTCCTGGGGACTTTTTATAGACGGTTTTCACATCGGGCATCAGTTGTCACCTCCGACAATGGTCATGACTTGTTCGACGATTTCCTCCGCTTCGGGGACAATGCCGCCGACGCGGCCGTAGAAATGGATGTTGCGCCGGCATTTGTCGGCGAGCCGGACGTCGTCGACCATCTGGCCGGTGTTCATTTCAACCACGAGAATGTCCTTGACGTGGTCGGGAATCTCATCAAACGCATTGGTCGGGAACGGGAAGATCGCGATCGGGCGAATGATGCCGCAGCGGATGCCGTTGTCGGCAAGGATTTCGACCGCCGTACGGGCAATCCGCGCCGTGGAACCGAAGGCCACGATGACGATGTCGGCGCTCTCCATGTTGATCATTTCATAACGCTGATGATCGCGTTTCATTTCGTCGTATTTGGCTTTTAGTTTGAGGTTATGTTGTTCCAATACCGCGGGGTCGAGGTAGAGACTGTTGATGATGTTCTTCTCACGCCCGTTCTTGCGGTTGCCGTCGGCGGCCCAGGTTTTGGGCGGGAGATCCCATTTGGGGACCGGGTGATCAAAGTCGACCGGTTCCATCATCTGGCCGATCAGACCATCGACGGCGATCATCACCGGGTTGCGGAAATAATCGGCGATGTCGAATGCTTCCTTGATCAGATCAACGGCTTCCTGGAGACTTTCCGGAGCGAGGCTGTAGAGATAGTAATCCCCATTGCCACCGCCGCGGGTAATCTGTTTGTAATCGCCTTGCGAGGGCTGAATGCCACCGAGACCGGGTCCACCGCGCATGACGTTGATGATGACGGCCGGGAGTTCGGCTCCGGCGATGTAGCTGATGCCTTCTTGCTTGAGGGCGATGCCGGGACTCGAGGAGGACGTCATCACGCGTGCTCCGGCGCCGGCGGCGCCGTAGACCATGTTGATGGCGGCGACTTCACTTTCGCTCTGGACGAACACGCGGTCGTGCTCGGCCATGTGTTTGCTCATGTATTCGGGCAGTTCGTTCTGCGGGGTGATCGGGTAGCCGTAGAACGCTTCGACGCCGGCCTTGATCGCGGCCAGGGCCATTGCTTCATTGCCTTTCATCAATACCTTTGACATTTACTTCGCCTCCTTCACGAAACGCTCGACGGTGATCACGCTGTCGGGGCACATGATGGCGCAGAATCCGCAGGCGATGCACTTGTCCTTGTCGGTGACGATGAGCGGCGTGTAGCCGCGCTTGTTGGTTCTCGACGCATCAAGCTCGAGAATGTTGACGGGGCAGTAATAGGTGCAGAGGCTACAGCCTTTGCACATGTCCTCGTCGATGATGATTTGTCCTTTTGCCATGTGATCTCCTCCTATAGCCACTTCTCGGCTACGATTCTTGATAGTATGATGGTTTCACCGGCGAACGGGCCGGGAAAATGATGGGTTTCTTCAATGACTGTATAAACGATTGGCAAATCGAGTTCCTTGCCGACCTCAAGCAACACCGCCTGACCTTCCATGACGATGGCTTCGGTCGTGTGCTGCATCAGGTTGGTGTTGTTGATCAGCCCGGTGACAGGCAGTTGCGCTTCGCATTCCAGGGCCCGGATGGCGCGGATGATTTTGTCCTTGTTGTCGGTTTCCGGTCGATACAGATTGACGACATAGAACAAGTCGATGTTCTCGCGATCGGTGATGCGATCCTTGAACTGGATGAGTACGCGACCGCCGTTTTCGGTGCCACCGAGATCGTAGATCGCTGTAAGTTTCTTGTTGACGAATGGCACCGCCGCTTCTCCCGACACATACGGCAAGTCGCTGCCGAGCATGCCTTTGATCGTCGATTCGACAAGATGGATGCCCCGTTCCTCGAACAATTCGCCGAGGGCGCGACTGCGAAAATAGGGATTGATGATGTCAAGATCAACGATGTAGTCGATTTGATTGGCAAGCGCCAGGTTGACGCTGATTTCGCTTTTGCCGCTGCCGTAATGGCCGGCTAGAATCGTGATTCGTTTCATAGCGTACCGACTCGTACATAAAAAACAAGCCGGGTTACCTCCTTGCGCCGGTGTTCGTCTTCATTTCAATGAAAGCGTTTTTACACCAGTGTTATTATATCAAATATATGGTTCACATTCAACCGCTCAAAAAGCTTTTTGGATTTTTTTCAGTTAAATATAAAATGGCTTAACAAAGCCATTTATTTTTTATGAAAATGGTGAAAATGCAGGTTATTTCGGTGAAACCATTTTCACGAGAATGAATGACAAAAGGAAAAACACGCCAACGAGGATGGCAATCATGGAAATCAACCCGGTGACACCAACTTCGGCAACTTGGAAGAACGGATACAGATAATCGTCCGTGACAACCCCGTGCAACACCAGAAAAACGAGATATGCGATGGGAAACACGAACCAGATCGCAATGTCCTTGTTTTCGAATTTGTAATCCTTGCGGAACACGCCGTAATACACGATCACCAGCAATGGATTGAGATAATGGAGTGCGACGTTGCCAATCAGATCGAGTCCCTGTGATTCGTAATCGCCTTCGAGCAATATCGCATAGATGACGAACGTGACAAACAGATACATCACGACACCGCCGATGAAATGGTCGAAGGTGCGCGAGCGGATCTGCATCCGCATACTGTAGATCAACCAAAAATACACAACAGCCAGCAAATTGGCCAGCATCGTGAAATACTTGAACAGCCGAATCGACAAGATCGGATTCTCCAGTTCACTGAAGAAGGCGTCGCTGATGATGTAGGCGAGAAGCCCCACCGTACCGACCAGCACGATGGCGAGCGGCCACCATTTTTTAACGTTTTGCTGCATGTCTATCACCACATCCATTATAGCACATGGCAATATTTTCGACACGAACAATTTTCACAGAACCCTGGAATCCAACAAAAAATCACGACGTCGAAACGTCGTGATGGATTCCAATGGCAGGGCCAGTGAGATTCGAACTCACGGTCGCGGATTCAGAGTCCGCTGCCTTAACCACTTGGCCATGGCCCGATGTGAGAAATTGACACTGTTACATTATATACGAAAGACCTGGTTCTGTAAAGTCCCTTGTATCAAATTCATGCCCGGTTCCAAAGATGAAACCGGGCACTCGCTGACTACTGGTGGAAGAAAGGGGATTTGAACCCCTGCGCCGTCTCCGACCTACATGCTTTCCAAGCATGCCTCTTCAGCCACTTGAGTATTCTTCCACTGGCGCACCCGACATGATTCGAACATGCGACCTGAACCTTCGGAGGGTCCCACTCTATCCAACTGAGCTACGGGTGCGTGCATATGATATTATACACAAAAGGTCCGTCCATTGTAAAGAGAAAACCGCAAGAATGTCCGAGCCACCAGAAGGTGGCGCACCCGACATGATTCGAACATGCGACCTGAACCTTAGGAGGGTTCTGCTCTATCCAACTGAGCTACGGGTGCGTGCATACCATATTATACTGGGAATGGGGCCACTCTTGTCAAGAGGAAACCACTTCTTTTTCTATGGTCGATTCTCTTCCCAATAAACAGGCACGCCCGGCGGGCGTGCCCGATTGCTTACAGAACGATGTTGACAAGTTTTTGTGGTACGTAGATCTCTTTCTTGATTGCTTGGCCGTCGATCAGAGCATGGATCTTGTCTTGTGCTTTGGCTTTGGCGATGACGTCGTCCTTGGCCATGTCGACGGGGATCATCAGTTTGTCGCGGAGTTTGCCGTTGATCATGACGACGATCTCGACGGTCGACTCCTGCATCTTGCTTTCCTCGTAATCCGGCCACGGGGCGTAGACCATGTCTTCATCATGGCCGAGACGCTGCCACAGTTCCTCACAGATGTGCGGCGCGAACGGATAGACCAGTTTCAGAACGATTTCATAATCGTCCCTGGCGACATGATCCTCCTTGCCGAGTTCGTTGACGAGGGTCATCAGTTTGGCGATCGCGGTGTTGAACTTGACGTGTTCGATGTCGTCACCGACCGCCTGAATCGTCTTGTGAAGGAGCGTTTCGTAGTTCGCGTTCGGCTTGTCTTCGACCTTGTCTTCAAGGCGAGCCAGTTTGTCGAGGAAGCGACGAGCGCCTTTGACGCCGTTGGGATTCCACGGAGTGGATTGTTCGTAGTCGCCGATGAAGAGAATGTACAGGCGAAGCGTGTCGGCACCGTATTCATCGATGATTTCCAGCGGATCGACAACGTTGCCTTTGGATTTCGACATCTTGTCGCCGTCTTCGCCAAGGATGAGCCCCTGCGCCGTTCGTTTGCGATAGGGCTCTTCGGTTGGCACGACCCCGATGTCGTAGAGGAACTGATGCCAGAAACGCGAATAGATGACATGCCGGGTGACGTGTTCCATGCCCCCGTTGTACCAATCGACGGGCATCCAGTACTTCAACTTGTCCATCGCGGCAAGTTCGTTGTCGTTGTGCGGATCGGTGTAACGCAGGAAGTACCAGCTCGATCCCGCCCACTGCGGCATCGTGTCGGTTTCCCGTTTCGCGGGACCGCCGCACTTGGGGCACGTCGTGTGGACAAATGCGGGAATGTTGGCCAGCGGGCTCTCCCCGTCTTCGCCGGGTTCGAACTTGTCGACGTCCGGCAGGATCAGCGGGAGCTCTTCTTCCGGAATCGCCACCATGCCGCAATGATCGCAGTGAACGATCGGAATCGGTTCGCCCCAGTAACGCTGACGATTGAACGCCCAGTCCTTCATCTTGTAGTTGGTGGCGGCTTCGCCGATGCCTTGTTCTTCCAGATAGGCAATGATCTTGGCTTTGGCGTCGGCGACCGACAATCCGTTGATCAGACCGCTGTTGACGAGGATGCCCTCGTCGACGTCGGTATAGGCTTCCTTGGTGATGTCGCCGCCCTGAATGACTTCGACGATGTCGCAACCGAATTTCTTGGCAAACTCGTAATCGCGTTCGTCATGGGCCGGAACGGCCATGATCGCGCCGGTGCCGTAGCCGATCATGACGTAATCGGCAACGAAAATGGGTATGTCCTCGTTGGTGAGCGGGTTGATCGCCGACAGACCGTCGAGTTTGACGCCGGTCTTGTCCTTGGCCAGTTCGACGCGTTCGAATTCGGTCTTCATCCGCGCCTGTTCCTGATAGGCGTGAACGGCGTTCATGTTGTTGATCTTGTCGTGTTGGCGCTCGAGAATCGGATGTTCCGGCGCGATGACCATGAAGGTCGCGCCGAACAGCGTGTCGGGCCGGGTCGTATAGACCTTCAGGACTTCGTCGGTGTCCTTGACCGGGAAGTCGACATGGGCACCGGTCGACTTGCCGATCCAGTGTTCCTGTTCGCTTTTGATGCGCGGCAGGGTCTCGAGCTCCTCGAGACCGCTCAGGAGGCGTTCCGCGTAGTCGGTGATCTTGAGAAACCAGACGTCTTTTTCCTTCTGCACGACCGGTGTATCACAACGATCGCACTTGCCGCCCTGGGAGTCCTCGTTGGACAGGACGACCTTGCACGACGGACAATAGTTGACGTAGGTCTTGTCGCGGAACGCGAGGCCTTTTTTGAACAGCTGGATGAAGATCCATTGCGTCCATTTGTAATAGGCGGGATCGGTGGTGTCGACCTGACGATCGTAGTTGAAACCGTAACCGGCCATCTTGAGCTGGTTGAGGAAGGTCGTGATGTTGGTGTCGGTCACGACGCGGGGATGGGTGTTGGTTTGGATTGCGTAGTTTTCGGTCGGCAGACCGAATGCATCGAAACCGATCGGAAACAGCACGTTGTAGCCTTCCATGCGGCGCTTGCGAGCGATGATTTCAAGCGACGAATAGGCGCGGATGTGGCCGACGTGCATGCCGACGCCCGACGGATACGGGAATTCGACAAGTGCGTAATACTTCGGCTTCTCGCTGAAGTCGACGGCTTGGAAACGATCGCCTTCAAACCAGTGTTTCTGCCATTTCGCTTCGATCTGTTTGTGATGGTATTCCATGATGCTCACTCCTTATGATAGGTATAAAAAAAGCCCGCCCCAAATCAAGGACGAACCAATCAGTCCGCGGTACCACCTTTGTTCCCGGCGAGCCGGGCGCTTGGGTTCCGTTAACGCCGGATGACGCGACGGGCTCCCGTGTTTCACCCGCCGAACTCCCCGGACCAGTTCACGCGCTGCGACATCCCGAATTTCCACCATCATCGGGTCTCTTTGATGCGCCTGGAACGCGCTACTATTTCCGGTTCCTCGTTGCTTACACGTATAATAACATAGGATGTGAAACTAATCAAGGCTTTTTGTTTTGGTTGAGACGCCGATACAGTTCCATCGACAGTTGGTTGTTCTGCCGGAAGGCGAACAGAATCAACAGGATCACGAGTAGGAAACTGAGGTTGAACAGACTGTCGAAAATGAGAATCAGATACAGTCCCGTCGACGAATAGGATGTCATCGTGAAGAGCTGACGAAACCGCACTTCGCGGAAACGCAGCCGCAGCATCCAGGCACTGACGAGGATGAACAAGAGGAACAATACGAAACTGGTGATCACATCGATCGCGATGACGAGTGGCGTCCACGTCGAACGATAGGACAGAATGAACTGATCGACAGCGCGGAAGATGGCGTCGTGAAAGACATCCTCATCGGTCTCTTGCAGCGCGAAATCAAGATTCTGAACGGCCGGATCAAGATCGGCGATCAAGACCTCGAACAGGATCGTGTCGTTGAACACGAACAACACGTTTTCCTGAAAGACGACCACGCTGTAGTCGCGCTCGTAATTGTCATACTGAAGCGTGTCGTTCGATTCCAGATAGTATCCGAGCAACAAGTCTTCGTATATCAGTTGGGTCGCCGCTTCGTCGCAGTCGAACACGCCACTTTCCATCGCACAGCCATCGTTGACGTCGGCCAGATCCTGGGCGATGATCTCACGATCGGCCGGACTCAATCCGTCGAAGGTCAGGGTGGTGATCGTCGTTCGCGTGCTGAGCAAGAGCGCGAACACGATGATGTACAAAAACACCCACCACAGTGAGTCGTTGCGATACTCGACGATGTTTTTCGGCGTGATCAGACTGTCTTTGAAGCGATTCCACATGTTCATCACCTTGTGTTATTATACCACAGAATCGAAAAAAATGTGGTAAAATGATTGTGAGGTGATCGAATGACCTGGATGACCAAAGCAAAACCCTACAATGTGCTCAATGCCTACTATCGCGACATCTTCGGCAGCAAGGTGTTCAAAGTGTCGCTGAACGGCGGATTCACCTGTCCCAACCGGGACGGCACCGCCGGTGTCGGCGGCTGTACCTTCTGTAGTGTCGAAGGCAGCGGTGATTTCGCCGGCGATCCCCAAAAGCCGCTCGCGCTTCAATTCGATGCGGTGTGCGGCAGGATGCGCCAAAAATGGCCTGACGCAAAGTACATCGCCTACTTCCAAGCCAACACCAACACCTACGATTCGCCCGCGCGACTACGCCAACTCTACGACGAAGCGCTGAACCTCGACGACAACATCGTCGGTCTCGCCATCGCGACGCGTTGCGACGCGCTCGATGCCGACATTTATGATCTTCTCGCCGAAATCAACGAGCGGACCCACCTGCAGGTCGAACTGGGCCTCCAGACAATCCATCCCGACACCGCCGAAACGATCAACCGCGGCCACGATCTCGATTGCTTCACAACGGCCGCCCGCGAGCTTGTTCGGCGCAACATCAACACCGTGGTACATATCATCAACGGTCTGCCTGGCGAGACCAAACAGGACATGCTGGCGACCGTCGACTACATCAACTCGCTCCACGTACAAGGCATCAAGATCCACATGCTCCATGTGATGAAACATACCGCAATGGGGCATGCCTATCTTAAGAAGCCATTCCCAATCCTGAGTCGCGACGAATACGTCGACATCGTCTGCGACCAGATCGAACGACTCGACCCGTCGATCATCATCCACCGTCTGACCGGTGACGCTCCGGATTCATTGTTGCTGGCACCGGCGTGGACCCGCAAGAAGTTCGTGGTGATGAATGAAATCGACAAAATGTTGCGCCGCCGCGGCACCCACCAAGGAATCCGTTTCCAACAAAAATGACCCGTCATCGGGTCATTTTTTTACCATGGGGTGTGTTGGTACTGAATGTAATCCTCCCACAGGAGTTCCAGTTGTCGTTTCATCGCTTCGCTCAGGGTTCCTTCGGCGGCCGCGACATTGGACGCCAACTGGCGCATGTTGTGGGTTCCGGGGATCACGGCCGTGACGGCGGGATACGAAAGACAATACCGCAATGCGGTGTGCACCAGATCCGCCGTGCCGACGATCTGCTTGATGCGCAGCACGATGTCATGACGCGTCGCCTTGACGTCCTCGCTCCAGCGCGCACGGATGCCGCTGAAGGCGGTATCCTTGGTGTAACGGCCCGTCAGCCAGCCCGAATCGAGCGGCACTTTGATCATCAACAGGATGCCTCGTTTTCGGACCTCTTCAAACAATTCACGCGGCCGTTGATGGATGATGTTGAACATCAGTTCGATGATGTCGACATCGTTGTGTTGCAAGACGACGTCGAGTTCTTCGCGGGAGTCGATGCTGACGCCATAATGACGGATCACACCGGCGGTTTTCAGCTCGCGCAATCTGTCATACAGAGGCCCCTCCCCGTACAACAGCTCGATGCCGGGATTGTGGAGAATCAATCCATCCACGTAGGTGGTACGCAACCGGGTGAGACTGCCTTTGAGCGATTTGTCCAAGCCGGCAACCGTGAAGTCCATGCGGTTGTCGACGGTATGGCCGAACTTGGTGTTGATGAACACCTTGTCGCGAACGCCCTCCAAGGCCACGCCCAGGAGTCGTTCGCTTTCGCCGCCACCGTAGCCGGGCGCCGTGTCGAACAGATTCACACCTTGGGCCACGGCTTGTCGGACCAGTTGGATGGCTTCGGCTTCATCCATGTCCCCCCACATCTCGAGGTTGCCGAGTTGCCACGCACCGAAACCGACGATGGAAATGTCACGGTCGATGCGCGCGGGATGACGATAGTTCATGATGATTCCTCCTTCTTGTGGCCAAGCAGATGACGGACATCGTCGTAGATGATCTTGAGCACCAGCATGTCGGCGCTGCCGCCGGGAGAGATGCCCTGTCGTTTGTACTCTTCGCTAAGTTTGCGAACGCGTTCCTTGTTGTAGCGGTAGCCGCCCTGATTGACGATGTCGATCATTTGTTCCTGAACCCGGCGCAAGGTCGCCATGTCGTGCTTGTGAACAATCGTCGTGTCGTCGAGGCTGCTCATCAGATGGATCAGAAAATCGTGATGCACGATGTCGTCATCGAAGTGTTGCCACGATGGCATATCGAAGATCCGTGCCAGCCCGTTCAGCGCTTCGCCGCGAACGCCTTTCAGTCCATATTCGAGATAGACGCGGTCGCCATGGGTCGACGCCGTCGCTTCTGTCAATGTTCTGAAATGATCGCCGACGATGATGTCGCTCAGTGCAGCAATCGATTGCCGCAACTGACGTTCATCGTGATTGTCGTAAATGGCCTCGGCCAGCGTCGGCAGAAAGACACCCAGAAGGAAAATCAATCCTTTCTGCGTGTTGACGCCGCCGCTCGCGGCGAACATGTGCCGTTCGGCCTGCTTGCCGATCGCAACCAGTTCGTTGGCGTCGATGTCACCGTTCAAGCCGGCGCGGATGTAGTCTTCGATGTCATGTCGAATCGCAAACGTGCTGCGGATGAACGTTTCATAATCCATGTCGTCGTGACAGCCGCTGTCACGATGACTGACGAGGCCGAATTTAGGGTACAGCTCGAGTTCGCTGAAAATCGCCTTGATGGTGATGTTGGTGAGGTGATCGACGAGAAAGTCGGTGACGATCGATTTGACCTTGGCATGCAGTTCGTCGGCGCTGTGCGTTTGATTGCGGGCACACAGATGCGCGTAATTGTCGCACAGGAGACATTTGCGCATCTCACACTGAAGATCCTGACGGGTGATCGACGTCCGGTGGTAGACGTCGAGATCGACGAGCCGACCGAGCGGCGTTGATTCTTCCAGTTCAATCGTGCGCGCCTTGACTTGCGCACCTCGCTCGTTTATGACGTAGAAACAGTAATTGCCATCATCCGAGTTGCGCTTGCCCATCAGTTGAATCTTCCGATGGAAGGTCCGATGCATGAGGTCGTTGAAAAAGGCACATATGAACCGCATGTGAGGTGGGTTCTTGTCTGTGCCTGCGACGTTGGTTTTGAGAATCACGGTCGTCTTGTCGGGATGGGCGTCCATCAGTTCCTTGATGTGCGCCGCTCGTGCTTCCCGGGCGTCGAGCACGGGATGCATCAGTGTCGCCCCAGGGTGTGCGAACGGATCATCTCGATGACCGCTTTGCCGGATTCGCCCGACAGATAGTCGAAGGTCGCTTGCGGCACGTAGTCGCGGATTTTTTCGATCTTGCCGGCCTTGATCAACTTGCGGACCATTGACGCGCTGATCGCTTTGTTCTTGAAGGTCTTGCGGGGGATGATGCGGATGTGGTTGCCGAGGTGGTCCTTCAGAACCTGATTGTACTTGGCGGTATTGTAACTGAATGGTTCTTCGCCGAGATAGCGACGATTGATGTTGAACATTTTGGTGTAATATTCCTTGTATACGAGAACATCGACGAGCGTCTGTTCGTCTTGAATCAATTGATCTTCTTTGAGAAAGTATTTGGGGAAGGTGATGCGGCTGACCAGATAACTGAGGGTCGGCAGCACCGTAACTTGTTTCAGGTGGGCGGTCGCCTTCTGGATTATCGCGAACCGATCGGCAAACGGGAAACTGGAGAGATCCTCGCTGACCACGAACACCAGAACCTCATCGTTTTCACGAGCGGCCGTCTCGATCAGATGGAGATGGCCGTTGGTCATCGGATTGGCGTTGACGATGACCGCCGCCTTCTTCTTGTCAGAGACGTGGTATTGTGCCTTCAACTGGGCGAGGACATCCTGAATGCGGCGCCCCCCTTCCAGCAGAACGGTGTTCATCGTTTCCACGATCTTGGTCATGTTGAGCGAGGTGAAGACGGCTTCGTTGCGAGGTAGCGTGTAAACGAAATAATGGTCGACACCGTGTTCGGCGAGCACGTTGACAAGATGATGAAACATGATGTTGGTGACATTTTGTTGCTTGTAGTCGTCGATCACCAAAAAACACTTCATGACATTGTTGGCGAGCGAAGCGGTGGCGATCACGCGGTCGACGTCGTACACGAAGATCGAGTACGTGATGTCGTGTTCGTACTCCATGTTGTGACGATGAAGAAACGCGATCAGTTCCTGTTTTTCCGCTTCGATGAGCACTTCCTTGATGACGAACATGAGGTGGCCTCCTTTGTGATCTTGCTTCAACTTCATTATACACCCAAAGGAAAAAGAAAGACAACCGGGTTGTCTATTTCTTTTGGTGGATGTTGTCGAGAATTTCGTAGGTGCGGTCTTCGACGACGCCGATGATGCGCTCGCCCAGGGGTGGGTCGACGGGTTTTCCGGTATAGCTGTGGGCGATCGCTTGCAGCGTCTCGATCGTCATCACCGGCAACGTCGTCTGTTCCAGTTTGGCTTTCAAATCGACGCGTTCGGGATGCACGGCGATGCCGCGTTCGGTCACGATCAGATCCACGTGTTCCCCTTTGGTGGTGATCGTTGTCACCCGGTCTTTGATGAGTGGCAGGCGACCGCGCATGAGCGGTGAGACGATGACCGTCACCTGACTTTCACTGGCGGTGTCGCTGTGTCCGCCACTGCCACCGATCAGCACGCCATGACTGTCGGTTGTGACATTGACGTTGAAGTCGAGATCAACTTCGGTGGCGCCTAGAATGACCACGTCGAGATCGGCGATCACCTGATCGGGATCGGCGGGATTGGCGTAGCGCGAAGCGCTGATGGGAATGTGTCGGTCGTTGCGGGCGAGACTGTCGACGGCGGCCAGATCGAAACACTGCACGTCATACAGACGATCGACCAGTCCCGCTTCCAGCATCGCGACGTGATGACCGGTGATGCCGCCGCTGAAAAAGGAGGCGGTGATGTGACGTTGGCGCATGATCTTGCTCAGTTCATCGGTGACGCGGAGACTGACTCCTCCCGCCCCGCTTTGGAAACTGAAACCCTCGCGAATCGCGCCGATCGCATCCAGTGCCGCGACGGTCAGCGATGCGATCCGCACGCCAATCGGATGGGTGGTGATCGAGGTGGTGCCGCTGACGATGCCGTCTGGATCGCCGATGGCGTCGACGATGACGACATAGTCGACATCGACGCCCTGAATCTCGGGATCGGTGATGGGATCGCTCAATACGGTGTCGGTGACAAGTACCGTGATGCCAGCATGCTGGCTGTCGGCCACGGCGTACCCCAAACTGCCGCAGCGATGTTGTCCCAAATAACCGACGGCATTGCCCATGGCATCCACGGCGGGAGCTGCCAGATAGGCGACATCGATGCGATCGCGGCCGTCGATGATGCTGCGGGCACGTCCGCCATGCGTCTGCATTTTCAATTCGCCCGGGAGTCCGTGCTCCGAGATCCACTGCGCAACGGGACCGTTGAGATAATTGGTGGTCACGGAGGCGATCTGCCCACGCTCGAGAAGTTCCAACAGCATCGTGTACGATGGGAAAATCGAACTCGGATGAAGATGCAATCCTTCGACCTGTTCATCACGGTAATGCCGCAATACGGTATTCATGACAAAATCGCCGTTTCGCAGGTGGTGATGAAACGACAAGTGCTTGTGCTTGTGGATGTCAATGTGCTGGAACAGTTCCTCCAGCGAATGGCAGAATACCGGTGGCATGCAATCACCTACCGTTTGTTGTATCGCGCCGCGGCGGCGATCAGCCGTCGCGCTTTTTCGACAATCGGTTCGTCAATCATCTTGCCGTCGAGGCGGAACGCGCCCTTGCCGGTTTCCGATGCTTTGGCGAGTATTCGCTCGGCATCGCGAATGGCGCTTTCCGATGGTCCGAACAAGTCATTGATCAGAGCGACATGATTGGGATGAATGGCAGCCTTGCCGGTGGCACCGAGCGATCGCGCCAAGGAGGCATCCTTGGCGAGTCCGTCGAGGTCGTCAACGACTGTCCAAGGCGTATCGATAAAGGGTTTCTGAAGCGCGTGACAAACGAGTGCCAGATGGCTGCGAACGTGGTGGATTTCGATTCCATCGGACGTACGTTCAATCATCATCTCCTTGGTCAGATCTTCGGCACCGAGAATCGCGCCCTTGACCTGCGGATGACGGACGATCGCATACGCGTCCAACACCGCCTGCGGATCTTCGATGATCGGCAGGATCGGATGGTTGCAGGCTTTCGCAAGCGCGTCGATCGCTTGTGGGTTGGCTTTGGGCAGGACATAGCCGTTGATCGCCAGATCGTCCACGGCACTGACGTCCCTGTGGAAATGTCCGCTGTCAACATCGTTGATGCGGACGAAGACTTCGACGTTTCCGCGGTGTGCTGCGAGGAACGACCGGACCAGTTCGCGGGCCGCGTCCTTGTCGTAGACGGCGACGCTGTCTTCGAGATCGAGTATCACGGCATCGCTGTCATAGACGTCATGACTTTGGATCATGCTGGGAGTGTTGCCGGGAATGAACAGATAACTTCTACTCAATGTAGCCACCTCGTTTCAAGGCTGTGATGAGCCGTGCCCGCACGGTGTAATCCAGTGCCCCTTTGTCGAAACACTCGACCTGGACGGCGGATACGCCGTATTGATCGAGGGTATCGTTCAGCACACGCTGGATGGCGTCGCCGAACTGATCGAAGACAATGCTTTCGACGATCACCTTGCGGGTCGTCGACGGCGACAGTCGAATCAGACAGTCACTGGATTCGTAGGTTCCTGCGGTCACGTTCATAGGATCACTGCTTTCGGTTGATGCGGGCCAGGGTGCGGTTCATGTAGTTGTTGACGATCATGATGCCTTCGTCGGTGCCCATGCCGGGCTTTGCTAGGCATTGTTTGGCGTTACAGGCGATGGCGATGGCGGTCGTCACCTGGGCCGAGATGTCGGTTTCGTTGCAGGTGCCGCCGCTGTAGGCGCCAACGCCTTTTTCATTGCAATACAGGAGCGCTTCGATGATGTTGTTGACACCGCCGAGGTCGGGGGTTTTGACCTGCAGCATGTGGCCGGCCCCGTGATCGGCGAAATATTTGACGTCATCGAGGGTGTTGCACCATTCGTCGGCGACGATTTCCACCGTACGCTTGTTGTCGTTGATGCGCTCGGTAAGGGTCTTCAGATACTGCATCGTTTCGCGGCGGTTGCCGGCGTCGACGGGACCTTCGATGCGCAGTTGGAACGGGGCGGCGATGTCTTCCAGTTCCGTCAGGTACTGATACATCTTGTCGATGTCATTGTCGAAAATGATGCCAATCGTCCCATAGACGTCGATGTGGAACACCGGTCGGTAGTCGGGGCGCGTCCGCAGTTGAAGGACGCGACCGCGCAGCCATGCGACATATTCCTTGAGGAGTTCGCCGTGGCGACCGAGTTTGGTGTCGATGTTGTTGATCAACGCATGCGGCATGACCTCGACTTCTTTCAAAATCATCTTATCGACATTGGTGTACCGATCGTCACCGGTTTGTGCAAACAAGGGAATGCGACGATAATGTGGGTCGTCGATGCCGTATTCGTTGCGCACCACTTCCGCCATCGTAATCCGATTGGCTTTGGCTGTGGCGTCGAGGAGCGCCTGGGTGATGCCGTAGCGGAGTGCCGTGTGCAGGCGTTGTCCGTCGACTTCCAGACGATCGAAATATGCGGCATTGTCGCGGAATGTCGTGACATCACGACCAATCAGAAGCGGCTTGATGTCCCGTTCGATGCGCTCCATCGCTACGGCCGCCAAAAACAACGGATCGCGTCCGCCGGCACCGCTGTATTGCACGGCTGCGGCGTCACCGAAGGCGACCGCGCCGTTGTCGAGTACGAGCATGATGCTGAGTGCTTCGCCCTTTTGGCGAATTTGTGAAAACCGCTCGGTCAGCGGCTCGCCGAGATAGGTGAACCCATCCTGCAGCGCGCCGGCTTTGATCGCTTTCTGATCGTCGAAATAGAATCCCGTCATGCTGGTGCTGGTGAGGACGTCGATGATGTTCATGTCATTCTCCTTCGTGGCCGACGAGACGGCCGTTGCTGACGGCGTAGATGTCGTCGATGACCATTTGGATGGTCATCTCGCGTTGTTGCGCCTTGGCGCGAGCGGCGAGCTTGTCGTGGTGGAATTGTTTGACCTCGTCGGAAAAGGCGAGATTGCCGAATTCGAGGATGCGAATCTTGCCGTCGATGTCACGAGCCGGCAGAATCTTGCCGGCATTCAGTTCGCTGGGGGCGAACGGAATGTCAAGCAAACCTTGTTTGAAGGCGTTGACGGTACCTTGGGCAAGATCGCCTCGGCCGACTTCGACGGTGGCCCGCATCAGTTCGTCGACTTCGCGTTTGATCTGATTGATCTCAGCCGTCAGTTCAGGACTGTCGGCGGCCTTCTGATCCTGGAGGAGTCGGCACAGATACTTTGATGTGCGAAGCGCTTCGGCGTTGGCTTCCTTGGTTGGCACGCCGAACGACTCATGGGTGGTCTTGGTGATCATTTTGGTTGCTTTGCCAAGACTGGCAACGGTCGAAGCGTACCCGATCAGGGCGAATGCCTCACCTTCGCGAGCGGGAAAGCCCCCCATCCATTGGTGGAAGACGGTGGTGACGAAGACATCGTCGTAACCAAACAGCTTCAGGTAGCGATTGGTCTGTTCTTCCAGTGCCCGAAGCGCGGCGATGTCCTGGATCATGTTGCCGCCCTGGCCGTAGCCGACGGTGATGTTCTTGACTCCTTGTTCGGCGGCGAGCAAGGCTTCGATGATGGCGACGGTATTGCCGATCGACGGCGGTACGAGCGTCCCGGTCAGCGGCCCGAACGGTTCGCGGTTGAGTGCCACGCCGTGTTCTTCGTAATAGCCGACGAGACGGTCGCAATACTGCCAGTAGCGGATGGTGTCTTCGAGCGAGATGTTTTTGGCGTAGGGCAGGTTATAGCTGATGCCGCCGCCTTCGTTGGAGGTCCAACCGGAGGCGTGGATGATTTCACTGAGGAGACGGGCGTCCGGCGTACCGTGCCTAGCTTGGATCGGTACTTGGATCGCCTCCATCACTTTGGTGCAGCCGTCAACGCCGTAGTTGACGGCGGGAAAGCCGTTCAAAAAACTGCGGCCCTGGGTTTCCGATTCCTTGATGCCGTCTTCGGCGTTCGCATAGCGATTGTGACGCGTGTAGGAATCGATCGTCGACGGGAGCAGATCGGCTTGTCCTTCGTCCTGGAGGTATTGCAGCAGTTCAATGTGCTTGTCGAGCGGCGCCATGCCGGCGCGTGGCTGAACCAGCGTGATGCCTTGGCGTTTGGCTTCACGCAGGACGTACGGGAACTGTTTGTGGGCAGGGATCTGTTTCAGTTTGGCAACGGCCCGGTCGAGATCGAGATCGGGGTGGTTGCCGGTCGGCCAGCCGGCGAGTACTTCCTTGCGAATCGCGAGAAAGTCCGACAGTGGCAGTTTCTTGTTCTGGATCATCGTGCATCGTCCTCTACATCAGGTATTGTTTCAACAGGCGGATGGCGACCTTCGGGTACTTCTGACTGAGCAGTCCCATGGCGGCCATGATGTAACTCTTGTCAATCAGGATCGACGGATTGGTGGGGCGCAGTTCGAGTGCCTTGTTCGATTTCTTGTTGACTTGCTTGAGGATCTTCTTGGCATCCTTGTTGTTGATCAGGACACCGCCGGTACCGATCACGTAGCGGATGCCGGTGAGGTCCTTGCCGGTCTGGTAGTACATGTCGCCAAGCGGTGTATGGACGACTTCGACATGACCGACGTGGCGGCTCATCGAAACGTCGCAACAGATTTTCGCGATGGCCTTGTCGAACTCCTCTTCGTCCTTGGTCTTGGGGATGAAATCAACGTTGCTGCTGCGTCGGTTGAGTGATTTTTCGATGTTGTGGTCGCAGGCGTCGTCGTCTTCGAAGTACTGTTTGAACTCCCAGTTGGAAACCAGGCTGAGCAGCGCATTGGCGCTGTAGCGCATGCCGAGATCGCCCTCGACGGTGCGTTTCGCGAATGGTTCTTCAAGTCCTTTGAGAATGACTTCGGTGCGTTTCGGGAAACCTTCGCCGATGGTGTGGACGTCGGTGGTCGCGCCACCGATGTCGATGACGATCAGTTCACCGTACCCCTCTTCATCCTCGTACCCCTTGCTGAGCAGTTCGGCCGCAAGCAACACGGCTTCCGGGGTCGGCATGATGATCTCACCGATTTTCTCCTCGGCCTTCTTGATGCCTTTGGCGTCGATGATCTTGTCGATGAAGATCTTGCGGATCTGGTGTTTGGCTTCTTCGACGTCGAGTTTTTTGAGTTGAGGCATGACGTTCTTGACGAGGAAATACTCGACGTTCGATGGTTCGAAGATGTCCTCGATGGTGTCGTAGGCATCCTTGTTACCGGCGACGATGACCGGGACATGGATGTCGGCCTCGACGAGCTTGCGGGCATTGTGGATGATGCATTCGGCGTTGCCGCCGTCGGTGCCGCCGGCGAGCAGAATGATGTCGATGTCCGATTCCTTGAGTTCCTTCGCTTCGCGTTTGGTCATATGATGGGCATAGACCCTCTTGACGATCGCCCCGGCGCCGAGACAGGCGCGTTTGGCGGCTTCCACCGTCAGTTCCTCAACGAGCCCGATGGCGGCCATCTTGAGTCCGCCGGCAGCGCTGGAGCACGCGGAAATGCCGGAAATCTCCTTGATCTCCGGATGATCGCTGATCAGGTACTTGAAGGCGCGGTCATATCCTTCGAGCACGTCGGTCTCGACGGTTGTCGGCGCTTTCGCGGTCCCGATGATGTATTCGTTTTCCAAATCGACGCAGGTGAGTTTGGTGTAGGTGGATCCGAAATCAACTAACAGATAGGCTTTCATGCCATGTTCAGATCCAGTTTGAGGTCGGCGATCGCGTCCTCGATTTTTTGGCCGGGTCCATAAACACGGTCGAAGCCCATCGCCTTGAAGCGGGCTTCCACCTCGCTGAACTCTTGTTTCCCGACCACGATGTTGCCACCTACGTACAGTTTCACATGGTCCAATCCGGCTTCGACGCACTTCTCCTTGAAGTACCGACAGTCCATCTCGCCATGACCATAGAGACTGCTGACAAGGATGGCCTTGGCATCGGTTTCGATGGCGGCGTTGATGAAGTCTTCCTGGCTCGACAGCACACCGATGTTGACGACGTGAAACCCGCTTTGGGTCAATACGTAGTCGATGATCTTGTTGCCAACGGCGTGCACGTCGGCGCCGATGACGCCGATTACCACTGTGTTCATATCCGATTCCTCCCGGGCATTTAAAAAGGACAGCGACGCGAAAAGCGTTCTATCCTCGGAATTTTGAGGTCAAGAATAAACAGTTGTCGTTTTGGTTCAAAACGGCGGATGTATCGTGTTGTTGTGACGCTTGTTCGGAATGCTCCGTCATCGTTCTCGACCTCGGTCTTAGTGGAATGATTTCCAATTAAACATTATATATATTAAACCACTTAAGAGTATATTTCAAGTGTTTTCACGATTTTTTTGTAAGCGCTTGCGAAAATGTCGGTTTTTTCATCAAAATCGTCGGTTTTCATCGGTTTTCATGAGCGTTGGTCAAATGAAACAATTTTCATCAAAGGAAAAGCACACCGAAGTGTGCCTAGCCGAAATATTCCTTGAGTTCGAGTTTCATCCGCAGCGCCAGATATCTGGTCGGGAAGACGCTGATCGTCTGATTGTAGATCAATACCTTGCTGTTGTAGACGCGGCGGATCTTCTGGAGCTTGTCGTATTGCTCGATCAGTTTCTTGCATTCGTCGTGATCTTCACGTTCAAGCACCTGGTCGTAGACGATGTTCATCGCATTGTAGAGTTCCTGACGGGTGTGCAACAACAACGAGCGCACACGCTTTTTGCGATACCGGCGAATCATCCGCACGAACTCGCGGTTGTCCTCGGTGGTGAGGTGATCGAGATGCTCGTAAAACTCCTTCAGCACCCGTTCAAGTTGCCGGTAAAAGGCCACCTCCTGGGTGGTGACTTCCTTCCACAGTTCCAACAGACGTTTGCGCAGATAAATGATCCAGATCGTCAAGAGAACGATCAGCACCACAATCAGCAACAGATCAAACAGCCAGTTCATGAGGACTACCTCCTATCGATATTGTTTGAGAACCTCCACTTTGTCAAGACGCTCCCACGGCAGATCGAGATCGGTTCGTCCAAAGTGTCCGTATGCCGCCGTCTGGCGGTAGATCGGACGTTTCAGGTCGAGATCGCGGATGATCGCCTTGGGGCGGAGATCAAAGTGGGTTTCGATCGCCTCGACGATCGTGTCGTCCGACACCTTGCCGGTGCCGAAGGTTTCGACCATGATGCTCATTGGCTTGGCGACGCCGATGGCGTAGGCGAGCTGAATCTCACAGCGATCGGCCAGGCCGGCCGCGACGATGTTCTTAGCGACGTGGCGGGCGGCGTAGGCTGCGCTGCGGTCGACCTTCGAGGGGTCCTTGCCGCTGAACGCACCGCCGCCGTGGCGACTGGCGCCACCGTAGGTGTCGATGATGATCTTGCGACCTGTGAGACCGGCGTCCCCCTGGGGACCGCCGATGACGAAACGGCCGGTCGGGTTGATGTAGAAGTTCGTATCGTCATCCAACAAATCGCAGGGGATGACGACTTTGATGACGTGTTCCATGATGTCGTTGCGAATTTGACTTTGGGCGATGTCTGGGGCATGTTGGCAGGACACGACGATGCTGTCGATGCGCATCGGTGTTCCCCGCTTGTCAAACTCCATCGTCACCTGGGTCTTGCCGTCAGGACGGAGGTAATCGAGCGGTCCGTCTTTGCGAACGGCGCTCAAGCGACGGGCCAGCTTGTGCGCAAGTGCGGCCGTGATCGGCATGTATTCCGGTGTTTCGTTGGTGGCGTAGCCGAACATGATGCCCTGATCGCCGGCGCCCTGTTCGTGATCGGCGCTGTCGTCAACGCCAATGGCGATGTCTTCGGACTGGCTGTCGATGGCGACGAGAACGGCGAGGTTCTCGGCGTCGAAGCCATATTTGCCGCGATTGTAGCCGATGTCGTCAACGGTCTTGCGGACGATGTCCTGGATGTTGACGTAGGTCGATGTGGTGATTTCGCCGGCCACCAGCACGAGGCCGGTGGTGACGCTGGTTTCGACGGCGACGCGGGCGTCGGGATCGTCGGTCAGAATGGCGTCCAGAATGGCGTCGCTGATCTGGTCGCATATTTTGTCGGGATGGCCTTCGGTGACGCTCTCCGAGGTGAACAAGTGCTTCATGATGTCTTCTCTCCTACTTCCGAGTATTTGTAGTTGTCGTAGAACCCTTCGAACTCCATCTGATACTTGAGGAAGCGGTCGAGGATGTAGGGTTCGAAATATTCTTTGAATTCGAGTTGCAGCAGATCGATCGCCCGCTTGTGCTTGAGCGCGCTCTTGTAGTTGCGCTCCTGACGGAGGATGTCGTACATTTCGGCAAGCAGGATGATCTGGCCTTCCTGGCTCCGCTGAACGCGTTTCATCTTCTCCGTGAAGTTGGGATCGATGGTCTTTTCGAAATGGGCGCGGACGATGTCTTCCGATTTCTGGTTGAGCTGGAGTCGTTTGATGACGACCGAGCCGAGGATCGTTTTTTCACGGATGACCGCGTAGTCCTTTTCGGTGAGGCTGTCCTTGCCTTCGTATTCGAGGATCGACAGGTCGTTGACACGGTCGATGTGGATAACGCTGTATTCGTAGATTTCCGTGCACAGGCGGCTGGACAGGCCGAGAATGTTGGCGAGTCGGCTGGCCAGTTCGGCGACGCGGTGCACGTCTTGTTTGCTTTGGTTGATGGTGTGGCTGTTGAAGACGCCGATGACGTCGAAGACATCGCCGACGACGGCGGTGAAGTCGTGTTCCATTTCGCGGCGCTTGATCAGTTCTTCTTTGCGCTTGCTGTTGAGCATCTGACCGATCGCGACCGAGGAATAGAGCGCTAGGTAGAACACGAACAAGGTGATGCTCCTTAGTACGATGTCAATCGTCACATTGAGATTGGTGACGAACAGATAGTTGTACAGCGACGTGATGCTCGATGCATGCTCGTAGAGCGGGTACATGATCGTGATGTGAAGCAGGAACATGAACAGGAACACGAAACGGAACAGAATCCGCAGCAACGTCGCGTCCTGGTAGAGCGAGATGACCAGCAGCGCGAAGAAAATCAGCACGTAGCCGGCCTGCGAGATCGAGATGTCGGTCATATACGACAAGATCCCTTCGGTGTTGCCGGCCCCGACGAGATCGGCGATGCTGACGCCGCCCGCCGAAACGCGCAGTTTGATGTAGACGGCGATCGACGCCATCAGGATGTAGACGCTGCCGATGTACATCGCCATCTGCTGTTTGAGCAGCGTTCGTGGTCGTTCGTTGATGATGCTGCGGAGCATCCGGCTGATGATGAACATCGCCAGGGCGAATCCCGCCGTGACGACGTAATTGGGATGCTGGTTGCCAATCAGGGTGAAGAGGATGAAGATGATGTTGATGATGAATAGGATGCGGCGGTTGACCTTGTTGCGCTGAAACAGGACCGAGGTGTTGTCGAGGATGTCGACCCCAGCTTCGAAGTTGAAACTCTCGGTGAAGCGTCTGCCAATCAGCCGAAAAATGGCCCGCAGTCGCTTGCGGAACGACGAGGTGTGTTTCTCCTCGATGTCCTTCTCCTTCTTGCTGTCTTTCTTGTAGAAGACTTCCACCCGCTGAGCGAGATTCTTGAAGAAGTATGCGACGCGGTCGGCCACGGTTTGTTTGGTCGGATCGATGCCCTTGTTCAGATCCTCGTAGTATTTCGCGAGTTCCTCGGGCTCCTGATTCGACTTCTGGAAAAAGTCATCGAGACGCTTGTTCGATGGCATGCTTTCCCTCCTCTACAGGTCGAGGTCGAGCGTGATTTCCTCTACGTTGGGATCTTTTTGGGCTTGCATTTCATTGATGATCTGGGCGACGCGGGTGCTGGCCGCGGCGGCGATGGCGCCGACGATGTCGTCGAGGAAGGTGTGGCACATACCGCCTTCCTTGCCTTCGCCGTTGAGGCGATTGACGACAAGCGGTTTGTTGACGTCGATGTCACCGAAGTTGGTCTTGCCGATGGTGCCGTACAGGCCGGCGAGTTCGAGTCCGAACAACTCGTCGATGCCGAACATGCCGAGATCGACCTTGAGAATGTCCTGAATCGGTCCCTTGAATTGGTTCTCATCGGTCAGACGATCGATTTCCGCACCCAGTTGAAGGATGTGGAACACGTCGCGGAGACTGAGAATCTTGTGGACCGAATCGATGCAATCCTGCATCGAAATCGTCTTTGACCATTTGGCTTGCTGGCGGTATGCCACTTCTGCGATTTCCTCCACACTGACGGTGCGTTCTTCCAGGGTCTTGATGTTCATCTGGAGCATCTCATCGCGGGAATACAGTCCGATGTGCTTCATCGTATCACCTCTTATAATATTCTATTATAACACAATGGCGAATTAAATAAACACTTTGTATAACTTTATCAAACCGCGTCCGGCGCCACTCAGAAACGTTCTGACATCCTGCGGGGTCTTGCCGGCAAGCTGCACTTGATACACTTTGACAAGTCCGTCCTGAACTTTGACCCCGATGTAATCGTCACGGATTTCAATGATCGATCCGTTGTCGTATTGATCGAAGGTCGTATCCCGTGGATACTCGCACTTTTCGACCTTCAGAATCTTGATCGATTTGCCGTCGATGGTCGTGTAACAGGTTGGTTCCGGGGTGAACGCGCGAACGTGAGCGTCGATTTCATGACAGCTTTGGTTCCAGTCGATGCGTTCCTCCTCGCGCTTGATGTTGTAGGCGTACGTGACGAGATTCTCGTCCTGCGGAATGCGGTCGTTGGTTCCATCGAAGATGTTCGGCAGCGTGTCCATCAAGAGATCGCGACCGAGCACCGACAGTTTCTCAAACAGCGTCCCCGACGTCTCGTCCGGTTGGATCGTGATGCTGCGCTGCGTGATGATGTCGCCGGCGTCCATCTTCATCGCCATGTACATGATCGTCACCCCGGTGGTGACGTGACGACGCTGAATGGCCCGTTGAATCGGCGCTCCCCCGCGGAGCAGCGGCAAGAGACTGCCATGGACGTTGATCGCGCCCAGACGCGGGGCATCGAGAACCTCCCTGGGAACGATCTGGCCGTAAGCCGCGGTGATGATCAGGTCGGGCTTCAGTTCGACAATCGGAGCGAAATCCGTCTTGATGCGTCGTGGCTGAAAGACGGGTATGCCCAGTTCTTCGGCCTTCGTCTTGACGGGTGGTGGTGTGACGATCTTCTTCCGTCCGACTTTGCGATCGGGCTGGGTGACGACGAGATCAACCCCATAAGTCACATGTACGGCTTCCAGGATGCGGACGCTAAAGTCCGGTGTTCCCATGAATACGATGGTCATGTTCATTCCTCCTACAGAAGCGTCGGATTCTTGTCGATGGCGATGCCGATCGCTTCGTGGTATGTGCTGTGAATCTGCTTGAGCACGCGGTCGATGTTATCCGACGTGCGGTATTTGATGATGATCTGGGCGCGGTAATAGTTGTTGACTCGGGCGATTTTCGGCAATACGGGGCCAAGTACGGTGACATCCCCCGCAAGTTCCTTGCGCAGCGTGAGGACGATTTTCGTACCTTCTTTGAGGACGCGTTTGACGTCCTTGTCGCTGACGATGATCTGGACCAGTTGATAAAACGGTGTGTAACCCGACAATTCACGGATCTTCATTTCCGTCTCGTAAAAGGCCAGATAGTCGTGGTCCTTGGCATACCGGATGGCATAGTGATCGGGATGGTAGGTCTGAATCACGACCTGACCTTCGATGTCGTGCCGACCAGCTCGTCCGGACACTTGCGTCAACAGTTGAAAGGTCTTCTCGATCGCCTTGTAATCCGGCAAGTTGAGACTCATGTCGGCAGCGAGCACGCCGACCAGCGTGACATGGGGAAAGTCCAACCCTTTGGCGATCATCTGCGTGCCGATGAGAATGTCGCCGTTGGTTTCGAACTCGTGCAGCAACGTCTCATGGGCGTTCTTGAAGGTGGTGGTGTCGGTGTCCATGCGGATGACGCGAGCGGTGGGCCAGCGTTTGCGAACGTGGCTTTCCACTTTTTCGGTCCCGATGCCCATGTAGCGGATGTGAGGGCTGTCGCAGCTCGGGCACGTCGAGGGACTGGCTTCCTTGTGACCGCAGTAATGGCACTCAAGCGCACCGGTGCGCTCATGATAGGTCAGTGAGATGTCGCAGTTGGGACACATCACGACCTCTCCGCAGCTGCGGCACATCACGAACGTCGAATGGCCGCGCCGGTTCAGTAGCAACATGGTCTGTTCGCCCTTGTTCAGACGGTCTTCGATGAGGCCCTCCAAGCGGCGACTGAAAATGGACCGATTGCCGCCTTGAAACTCGTAGCGCATGTCCTCGATGAAGACATCGGGCAAGGTCGTGCGATTGGCGCGATGGCGGATCGTATGGAGATCGTACACGCCACGCTGCGCCTTGTAGAAGGAATCAACGCTGGGCGTCGCGCTGCCGAGCACGAGCGGGATGTCGTAATGTTCGGCTCTCAGCTGGGCGACGTCTTTGGCGTGATACATCGGTGGCGTATCCTGTTTGTAGGAGTCGGTGTGTTCCTCATCGATGATGATCACACCAAGGTTCTCGAACGGGGCGAAGATGGCGCTGCGGGCGCCGACGACAACCTGGACCTCGCGGCGCCGCACTTTGCGCCACTCGTCGTATTTTTCGCCGATCGACAGCCGCGAGTGAAGCAACGCGACGTTGTCGCCGAACCGGCCTTTGAATCGCGATACCATCATTGGCGTCAGGCTGATTTCCGGGACCAGCATGATCGCTTCCTTGCCGTTGGCGACGACGTCTTCGATGAGATTCAGATACAGTTCGGTCTTGCCGCTTCCGGTGACGCCGTGAATGAGATGCGTGCGATGGTGATCGGCGGTGGCGGTAATGGCGTCGTAGACCTGTTGCTGTTCATCATTGAACGTGACGCGCTTGTTGTTGGCGGCGTAGATGTGATCGACTTCGCGATAGAATTCAATGGCTTCTTCGGCAATTATGCCTTTGTCGATCAAGGATCGAATGGTGCTGTGGGAGACCTCGAGTCGCGCCATCAGTTCGTGCTTGTCGGCGCCGTCCGCGTCGCGCAGATCATCGATCACGGCCTGTTGTTTGGCGCCGCGAACGGGAATCGTCGCATCGACGAGGCGGATCCGCTTGCGGTATTGAGCGACATTTTTCTGACGAATCCGGTGAACGATGTCAACGCGTCCATCGGCGACGGCCGCCTTGACGGTTTTCAGATGAGAATCGAATCGGTTGTCATACGGAGCTTCTCCGTATTTGTTGAACAACATCGCCACGTCGAGCGGCAACGTGGAAGTGTCGTGACAGCGCAGGACGCGTTTGTAGTTCGCCTTGAGCGCTGCCGGCAACATCGCTTGGTAAATGCTGACGAGCGGGCTGGTGTTGGCCATCGCGATGGTGCGTCCCAGTTCGATCAGCTCCGGGGTCAGGGATGGAACGATGTCCATCACCCCGCGAATCTGCTTGAGTCGCTCGATGTCCGTATCGTCTTTGATGCCAAGTACATAGCCCATGATGAAACGGGGCCCGAAGGGTACTTTGACCCTCTGCCCGATTTCAATCACGTCAACGAGGTGATCGGGTACCAGGTAATCAAAGGTCCGATCGACGTCGCGCGACGGTACGTCGACTAATGTTTCGGCTATCATGAAATCACCTACAGGCGGTTGATGAAGTTGTCTTTGTCGTTGAGAAAGTGCCGTGTGAACTGGACACTTTCGATGTCGTCATAGGATACGGGATGGATGCCATCGTCGTCGAACTGATAGATGAGCGCATCCTTGAGCGCCATCAAAATCGGGGAATGGGTAGCCAGGATGACTTGACTTCCACTGCGGACCAGGTCGGTGATGAGCACCACCAACTGATACTGGTTGACGGCCGATAGCGGAGTTTCCGGTTCGTCCAGCAGATAGATGCCTTTCTGATGCATCCGCGCTTTGAAGAACGACAGGAACCCTTCGCCGTGGGATCGGTGACCGAGATCGCCATCGTAGGCGTGGTCGAGTTGGGCGAGCTGACTGCGGAGTGGCCCGAGCGCCAGCGTCAGCGCATAATCGTTCTTGCCACGGAACTCGCGTTTGACCTCTTCGATGTCGTCGCGGAGTTTGGCTTTCATCGCTTTCAAGTTGGTGATGTAGGTGATGAAGTCTTCACCGCTGAAAAAGAACCCGGCACGGGTCTTGACATCGTAGGTGATCTTCATCTGCTTGGCCAGACCGGCCAAGGCCACGGCTTCGTTGTTGGCGATGTCGCCGCTGGCGACGCGAATCGATTCATTGTAATAGGCGATGGTCTTGAGGAGCGTGCTCTTGCCGCTGCCGTTGGCACCGACAAAAATCGTGATCGGAGATGACAGATCGAGTCGTTCGGTATTGCGCAGTGCGGGTATGTTGAATGGGAAGAGGTCCGATGCGAACGGATGGAATGTCAGCGATTTAATCATCGAGAAGCCCCAATCTCACCAGGCCGTTGTAGACGCCGTCGGATTTGATGTCGTCGGTCAGATATTTCGCGTGTTCCTTGGCGAGTTTGCTGGCGTTTCCCATCGCCACGGAGTTGGGGATGTAATCGAGCATCTCGATGTCGTTGTCGCCATCGCCGAACGCGTAGGCGTTGTTCAAGGGGATGCCTTCCAGCTCGAGAATCTTCTTGATGCCCTCTTTTTTGCTCATGCCTTTGCTGAGAATGTCGAACCCGCCGCCCAACCAACGAACCACCTCTAGTTCCGGAAACTGGTCACGGAAGAAGCGATGTTTCTCGCGGTCGCAAAATGCCCACATTTGGAAAATATCATTGTCCTGATAGAAATGGGGGTCAATCCTCGGCAGTTTCATGTCGACCAGCTCAAACGCTTGTTTTCCTTTGTCGTCGACGATGTTCAACGTCTCATCGAACTCGCCTAGAAAACCGTATTTCAGATTGTGTTCTTCAAACGTCTTGACAACATCGAGAACCTTGTGCTTGGGAATCGGGTTACGATAAATGGTCTCGCCATCCTTGATGATGATCTGGCCATTGATGAGGATGTAGATGTTGATGTAGTCTTTGATGTCGTCGATGATGTGAAGCATGTAAAAGGCCCGACCACTCGCAATCGCGATTTCGACGTCGGGATCGTCGTGCAAGCGCGCGAGTGCTCGCTTGGTGCTGGCGGGGATGCTTCTGGTGTCGGGATCGTACAATGTGCGATCGATGTCGAAAAATATGATCTTCTTGTTGGGCATGATAACACCTCGTTAAGATTATACCACATTATCATGTGATATAACTATGCGGTAAAAACATTTTCATGAGGTAATCATTCGCTATTTGCGCCAAGTTTGGTATAATAAGTACGGAAGCAACATCCGATTCTATTTAGGAGGCCAATCACTACATGCAAATCTTGAACAAAAACGAAGTCGGTGTTTTTGCATTGGGTGGTCTTGGTGAAGTAGGTAAGAACATGTATGTCGTCGAGTATCAGGACGAAATCATCGTCATCGATTCGGGAATCCTGTTCCCCGATGACTATTTGTTGGGAATCGACTATGTCATTCCCGACTATACGTACTTATATGAAAATCAAGACAAGATTAAAGCACTCATCATCACCCACGGTCACGAAGACCACATCGGGGGCATCCCGTATCTTCTGCGCCAGGTGAAAATACCGAAGATCTACGCCAGCGGCATCGCCGTCGGGCTGATCAAAAACAAAATGGAGCAACACAAGGGATTCCATGCCAACGTCATCGAATACCAAGAATACGAAAAACTCGTGTTGGGCAAACTGTCCGTCAGTTTCTTCCGCACCAATCACAGCATCCCCGATTCGTTCGGGGTCGTTGTCCACACCCCTGAGGGACGGATCGTCCATACCGGTGATTTCAAGTTCGACTTCACGCCCACCGGACCCGACGCCAATTACCACAAAATGGCGGAAATGGGCCAAAAAGGCGTACTGCTTCTACTGTCGGACTCAACCAATGCGGAGCTGAAGGCGTTCACCAAGAGTGAGAGCGTCATCTCGGAAAACATCAAAGACATCTTCACCAAAATCGATGGTCGCGTCATCGTTGCGACGTTCGCATCGAACGTCCATCGTGTGCAACAGATCGTCGAAGCCAGTGTCGCCACCAACCGCAAGGTCGCCGTCTATGGTCGCAGCATGATCCGCACGCTCGAAGTCGGCCGCGACATGGGCTACATCAAGGCACCCGGTGGGACATTCATCGAATCGCATCAGATCAACCGCTATCCAGCCGACAAGGTGACGATCATCTGTACCGGCAGCCAGGGTGAACCGCTCGCTGCGCTCAGTCGCATTGCGGCCGGAACACACCGTCAGATCAAACTGATGGAAGGCGATACCGTCATCTTCAGTTCCAGTCCGATTCCCGGCAACCAAGAGGGCGTCAGCCGAACCATCAACCAGTTGTTCAAACGAGGTGCGAACGTCATCACCAACAGTCCGTTGACGGACACTCATACCTCCGGTCATGCCGGTCAGGAAGAACAGAAATTGATGCTGAAACTCATGAAACCACGCTATTTCATGCCGATTCATGGCGAATACCGGATGTTGAAAATTCATTCTCAATTGGGCATCCGTACCGGCGTCCGCCGCGGCAATGAGTTTGTCCTCGACAACGGCGATGTTCTCGCCGTGACGCGCAACAGCGCTCGCGTCGCCGGAAAAGTCCAGGCGGGCAGTGTCTACATCGACGGTCGCGGCATCGGCGACATCGGCAGCATCGTCCTGCGTGATCGCAAGATGCTCAGCGAAGACGGATTGCTTAGCGCCATTGTCACCATCGACAAGAAAAAACAGGAATTGCTCGGTGAAGTTGTGATCATCTCGCGTGGTTTCGTCTACATGCGCGATCACGCCGAACTGACAACGGAAATCAGCAATCTTGTCGAACAAGAAGTGAAACAGAAGTTATCGCAGGTGAAGCGTTTGAATATCAACGCATTGAAACGCCTGATCACCAAGGTGCTGCAGAAATTCATCTACAATAAGACCGAGCGCAACCCGATGATCATGCCGGTCGTCATGATGGTGAACGAATAAGTCCAAACAAAAAGGAGCAATCGCTCCTTTTTTTCATGTTTTGTGAATCAATTCCTGAACGAAGAATGACGCGACGTCTTCGGCATACTTACGTGGTCCAAAGCCAGCATCAAAGCCCAGTTCCTTGGCCAGTTCATGGCTGATTCGGGGTCCCCCAACAATGACAATGAAACGGTGGCGAAGATGTTCGGCCTCCAGCAGCTCGATGAAGTGAACCAAATTGTGAATGTGAACGTCTTTCTGGGTAACCGTTTGGCTGATCAGAATCACATCAGCCTGAACATCGAGAGCTTTGCGAATCAGATTTTCGTTGGAAACCTGGCTTCCCATGTTGTATGTTTGGATATTACGATATCTTTCTAATCCGTAATGTCCTCCAAACCCCTTCATGTTCATGATGGCATCGATCCCAACGGTATGCGCATCGGTACCGGTGGATGCGCCGACGACGATGACATCCCGCTTGATTTCGGCATCGATCAGATCTTCGATCTCGTGTCGTGACAAGGACGGTGCATCGACGGTTTGAACGACAATGTCGGTGTAGTCGACGGTATGATTGACCGTTCCGTACACTACATACATCGTGTGATCCGGATCAAGGGTAATGGCCTCAGCGATCAGGGGATTTGGAAGTCCCATTTTCATGGCCAGTGCACGAGCGGCTTCGATGCCTTTTTCATCGTTTGGCACAGGGAGCGTGAAACTGATTTGGACTTTTCCGTCATTGAGCGTGTCACCGTATGGACGAAGGTTCTTCAAGTCCAAGTTTCGATCAAAATTCTTACCATTCAGGTCATAACTCATCGATTTCACCACCTTCGAGCTCTTTAATCATGTGGTCAATAATCGGGTTACAGTATTGAGCGTGTTTAGCGCGAACTCCATCCAATCCCTTGCCACCGGTTTTTGTCCGTTTGATACCGGCAAAAACACCGCGTTCGATGGCTTCGAACATGCCAATGGCCGATATCTCGCGAAGCAGCTCGGTAGCATCGTCCAGTACTTTGTTGGCGCGCGTTTGAATGATCCCGTTCTTTTTGAACTGAATCTCATCGCCGAAGTTCTTCATGGTCGTACCAATGTACTTCGCATTGTCAATTGCCAGATGGCGATCACTCATATAAGGCGTATGAACGGCTTCCGTCAGCATACCTAACAGATGAATGCGCTGATTCGTCGTCGTCGTGACAATATTGAATAGAGCGTTCTGAACATAACCACGGAAGATGTTACCGGTCATGTGTTTGGTGGGCGGCATGTACTTGAGTGGTGCATTTGGGAAAATCTCTCTGGCCATCTGTGCTTGCGCCAGTTCATAGAGGAAACCATTTTCAACGTCGGGGTCGATTTCAAAGGCGTGACCCAGACCCATTTGTTCCTCTTTCATATGTGCCAGTTTAGCAAATTGTTCATTGATGAACTGGCTAGCCAATACGGTGTGTGCCTCGGTAACGGCGTCACTGGTCGTAAGATAATTGTCTTCACCGGTATTGATGATGATTCCGGCATATGCGTTGATAACACGAGAGAAATACTGGTCAACAAAGGTTCGTTGTTCGTTGATGTCTCTAAACAGTATGCCATAGAGGGAATCGTTCAACATCATGTCCAATCGTTCCATGGCACCCATCGCGGCAATTTCCGGCATGCATAATCCGGATGCATAGTTGACAAGATGGATGTATCGATGAAGTTCTTCACCGATATCATCGAGTGCTTCACGCATGATCCGGAAATTCTCTTGAGTTGCGTACGTACCACCAAACCCTTCGGTAGTCGGTCCATATGGAACAAAGTCAAGAAGACTTTGACCAGTTGAACGTATAACGGCAATCACATCAGCTCCGGACACTGCAGCAGCTTTGGCCTGAACAACATCTTCATATATGTTCCCAGTAGCAACGATCACGTATAGAAGAGGTCCCTCTTTCTTCCCGAACTTGTCATAATAGGATTGACGCAATGATGCATTTTGGCGTACGTTTGAAAGCGAATCAGAAATGTATTTAGAAAGTATACTGTACACTTCTTTTTTATCAAGTACATCATATTTTGATATATCAGATAACCCCTCGTCAATTCGTGTTCCGAGGTCTTGAAGTGGAAACCTCTCATATTTCAGATAGGATGCTATGAATGTCGCAACCCCATACTGTAGTTTGTCGTTTTTCAACAAGTGATCAACAATTACATTGGGATATGGCACACCAAGTTCATTTACACCATCGATTCCCAAAAATCGACAAACAGTACGCTCCACCGAGACGGTTGTGTGCCGATTGATGAACTTCTGTATGTCTGATGCTATTAATTTGGCGTAGTTACGCGCTTTATCCACGTTATCTTTGTTCAAATTCAGTTTGCTTTTCATCACAGTTCACCCCAAATCTTGTAGAACATTGATCACTGGTAATCGAAGTTCTTCCCTTAGTTTAGCGATAAATTGATTTTTTTCATACGAATAACCGGATGGTGAGACGGGATTACATGCAACAAATAATATCTCGATTGGATTCACAGCTTTGATTTTTACACCAATATGTTCCAAATTTCTATGAACATTTGGCGAAACCAATACATATGAAGCATCTTGAACGATTAATGTGATTTCGTTAATTTTAGATTTGTGTAAAATCAATCGTTCCGCCATTCGATCCGTTAACGCTCCTGTTATAACGATTTGCTGTAACGTATCGGTAAGATATGGATCAATTTCATACTCATGACCAACATACGAACGTCTGATGTCTGTCTTGCTTATCCCTTTTTCATAAACATATACGGTGTTTTCATTCATATTTTCATATTGATAAGATGGGTCTTTTGCTTGTTCAATTTGCAACTGGTCAATCATAATTTTCGTATCATGAATCGTTTCATCCATATTGCTCGAATAACTTGCCCCGGTCACAAAAATAATGGCCGATGAGAGGAAACTATTGGCGATTGATTTTCGGAACAAAGCACCATCGATAAACATATGCTGGAGATCGTATTTATTGATTTCTTTCATCAGACGGATCATGTCGCGTCGAGCCGAAGGTCCGGCTACCAGAACCAAGCCTTCTTCTAGTATTTCCATCACGACGATGTTTCCGAGTGCCGTTCTGATGTCGGTCCGTTGATGGATGACGTACTTGGCGGTAGCCGCCTCAAGAGCTCTCTCCGCCGTGGCGACGAACATGTGGGGATACGCGGTGATCCTCGGTTTCTGATGAAATGAGATGGTGTCAAGGCGTTCTCCGTCAAAACCGATGGATGTGATTCCGATTCGTGAACCTTTTAACGTCTCAATCAGTTTGTTCAATACCGTGGTCTTGCCAGCGTTCTTCGCATTCCCGATGATACTTACAACCCGGTGATCACCAACGAGGCTACGCAGCGATTTAATGGTTATGATTTCGCTTTCTGCGGGAGTTGTACTGATCGAGGCGGACATTGGATGTGAGTTCCGGATCAAACACGCCATTGCGGGCAGCGACACAGTCTTCGCATTCGCACTCGTTGTCGTAGTTCGTCGGACCATAGTACGTGGTGATCATGCCTTCGTAGTTGCGGAGTATGGTACGTCCCGGCGCTTGTGAGATGATGTAGTTTGGCATGACGGGAATTTTCCCGCCACCTCCTGGCGCGTCGACAACGAACGTCGGAACGGCGATGCCACTGATGTGGCCGCGTAGTCCTTCAATGATTTCAATGCCCTTGGTAACTGGAGTACGAAAATGAGCGATGCCTTTCGACAGGTCGCACTGATAGATGTAGTATGGACGAACACGAAGTTGAATCAGTCGCTTGACAAGTTTCTTCATGATGTTGACACAGTCGTTGACGCCTTTGAGCAACACCGACTGATTGCCGATCGGAATGCCGGCATCGGCCAACAGATCCAAGGCGCGTTTGGCATCGGGTGTCAGTTCTTTGGCATGATTGTAGTGCGTATTGAACCAGATCGGATGATACTGTTTGAGCATGTTGACGAACTCCGGGGTGATCCGTTGCGGCATCACGACCGGAGTGCGGCTGCCGATGCGGATGACGCCGACATGTTCGATTTTGCGCAGTTCCGATATGATGTATTCGAGCCGCGCATCGCTAACCAGCAAGGCATCGCCACCACTCAGCAACACATCATTGACCGCCGGGTGATTCCGGATGTATTCCAACGCTTGATCGACATCGTCCATACTGCTTCCCGAATCGTGCTGTCCGGCGAACCGTCGGCGCGTGCAATGTCGACAGTACATGCTGCACATGTCAGTGATCAAAAACAACACCCGGTCAGGATAGCGATGCGTCAAACCGGGGGCCACCATGTCCCCATCTTCATGCAACGGGTCATCCAGGTCGTGAAGACCCACCACCATCTCGTCGATGCTGGGTACCGCCTGCAGGCGGACCGGGTCATTGGGATTGTCCGGATTGATGAGTGTTAGATAGTACGGAGTAATCGCCATGCGGAATTGACCAAGTACGCTGCGAACGACATTTTTTTCACTGTCTTCCAAAGGAAAATAACGATCCAGTTGTTCTACGGTCGTGATGCGATTGCGAACCTGCCAGTGCCAGTCGTTCCAATCGGCGTCCGAAACATTGGGGAAAAACCGCTTGCGGCGCTCCAGATGTTTGGTATAGAGTTTAACGGACATGTGTATCCCTCCTACGTGTAAAGGCGCTCAAACAGTTGTTTGAGAGGCGCTTCGCTGCGAATCAGTTCAAGAGTCAGATCGGCATGGCCTTTCGTATATCCGTTGCCGATGATCATGGTGACATCTTTGCCGACACCTTCCGCACCTAGCGCAGCTTTGGTGAAGGACGTCGCCATGCTGAAGTAGTACACGACGCCATCGTCCTTGGTGATGAGGATGCATCCCATTTCGGTATTCGGTACGTTCACGACGTTGATTGCGACATCCACTCCAGTCGGAGCGACCGCTGCCACGCGTTCGTACAGTTCCATCGCATCGGTGGCATCCGCCAGTACGATGTCATCGCAATAACCAAGGTCACGTAATAACGACACCTGCTGTTTCTCGTTTACAACGCCGATCACCTTTCCGGCGTCGCCGGCACTGCGTTTGGCCTGAGCGGCGCATAGCACGCCGCTTTTGCCGGCGGCACCGATGATGGCGACGACATCACCAGGCTTAACCAGTTTGGCGACCTGGGCAGGAGCCCCGGCAACATCCAGCGCAGCAAGTGCCAGGTGTTCGTCGAGATCGTCCGGTACGACCGCATATATGCCACTTTCAAAGAGAATGGCCTTTGCGTCCACCTGAACCTGATCGGTGGCCAGATCGATGTGTTTGATGCGGTTGATGTTGAGCGGTGTCAGTGACAGCGACACCAACGTGGCAATGATGGTGCCTTCTCGCAGTGACTTGTCGGGGAAGGACGGTCCCATCGCTCGCACACGGCCGATCAGCATTCCACCACTTCCGGTAACCGGATTCTGCATCTTTCCTCGGTTCTTGACAATCTCCAGAATCATCTCTTCCATGCGCTTGGTGTCCCCGTCACAGGCTTGTTTGATCTGTGTGAAGGATGCACTGTCGATGTTGAGTGTCATGACGTCGATCAACAGTTCATTGTCGCGTAGTGTCATGTCGTTGTCGATTTTGTTGGCTGCCTGCGGCAGCACTCCCTTGGGTTCAATCACCCGATGGGTACCATACTTGCATGCGTTCATGATGTCAGCTCCTTGATGCGCAATATCTCGCGTGCTTCGGCGGGTGTGGCAATCGCCCGTCCATGTTGTTTGGCAATGTCTGCAACGTGGCGTACCAGTTCACCATTGCCGGCTGCCAAAACACCCTTGCGAATGTATATGTTGTCTTCCAACCCGACACGGACATGTCCGCCGTCTTGAATGGCGAGTTCCGCCAATGGGAACTCGAATCGTCCGATCCCGGCGACGCTGTACGTTGCATCTTTAGGAATCGACTCCCGCATGAAACGAAAGTCGCGCGGCTCTCCAGTCTGGCCCCCGGGTACACCCAACACAAAACTGAAATGAAGCGGTGTTTTCAAGATGTTTTTACGATATAATCTAAGTACCTGGTCAATGTGTGATTTACAAAAACATTCGAGTTCTGGGAAAATGTTTCTTTCATAGATTTTTTCACTGAAGTACATGATGTCTGCTTCGGTGTTGATGAATACTTCGGATCCACCAAAATTAACACTGCCGCAATCGAGCGTGCACATTTCCGGATGCAACAGCGTCGGTTGCAGACGTTCGTCATTTGTCATGCCGACCGCACCACCCGTCGAGGGCTGAATGATGACGTCCGGACATGCTTCACGAATCGCTTTGATCGCTTCTTCAAAGCGATCGACGCGCTGCGTCGGTGTGCCATCGTCCTCTCGAACGTGCAAATGAATGATGCTCGCACCCGCCTGATAGGCAGACTTGGCTTCACGTACCAGTTCATCGATGGTATAAGGAACGTGCGGATTGTCCTCTTTCATGACCTCCGCTCCGCAAATCGCACAGGTGATTACGAGCTTATCCATTGCGCTGTTTGTCTTCGGGCACGATGCAGGTGCCTGAGGCCGTTGCGACAAGGACCTTTTCATCCAGCACGCGAGCCGCGGAGGGAGATACATCGGGCTCGGCAGCGATCACCTTGTATGCTTCGAACTCCATCTTGCGCGATGTGTTGCCGACCTTGGTGATGCGACCGATGACTTCCACGTAATCACCAGCATACAGAGGTGCCAGGAAATCCACGCGATCATAGGCTCGAAATAGCCCTTCGTCGCCATCGTGACGAATCAACAGCTCTGTGGCGACATCGCCAAACAACTGCAACACGAAGGCACCATCCACGAGATTGCCGCCATAATGGGCATGATGTGCCGACAGGCGCATCCGAATCATTGCTTGTTCCATCAGGATACCTCCATCTTCTTGGGATTGTTGATGATCAGCGTCGCTTCGGTCGCTGCGACAATGTCATCGATGCTGAACATCGGATTGTATTCCATCAGGTGAAGTCCATCCGTTCGAACTTCCAGGACACCCATTTCGGTGACAATCATGTTCACTTGATTTTTTGCCGTTAATGGCAATGTACAGCGCTTGAGGATCTTGGGACGACCCTTGTTGGTGTGGGTCATGGCGATGATCACCTTGCGTGATCCGGTGACGAGATCCATCGCACCGCCCATTCCCGGAACCATCTTGCCGGGAATGATCCAATTGGCAAGACTGCCGGTCTCATCGACTTGAAGACTGCCGAGAACCGTGACATCAACATGACCGCCCCGGATGATCGCGAATGACAAGGCACTGTCGAAATACATGCCTCCCGTTTTGAGCGTCACCGGTTGACCACCTGCGTTGGTGATGTCGGGATCATACGTCTCTTCTGAAGGTTTCGGACCAAGTCCGATCAAGCCGTTTTCACTCTGCAGATGAACGTGTACGTGATGGGGGATGTAATCGGCGACAAGCGTTGGTAATCCAATGCCGAGATTGACGACATCGCCATCCGAAAATTCCTGCGCGACACGCTTGGCAATTAGTTTTTTCATAGCCATTTTATCCATGTTGCACCTCCATCACCACATAATCAACAAAAATGTGAGGGGTCAATACATGATCGGGGTTCAATTCATCAACGAGTTTGCGCCCCAGAGCGATAACCTTGTCGGAGGCAGTTGCCATAACTGGGTTGAAATTCCGGGTTGTCTTATTGTATGTGATATTTCCAAATCGATCGACTTCATAGGCCAAAATCAGAGACAGGTCAGCCCGCATCGCGGGTTCCACCAGATACGGTTTGCCTGCCACAGAGAGAACCTGTTTGCCTTCCTCGACGATGGTTCCTAGACCGGTTGGTGTCAACACTCCACCCAGTCCTGCGCCCCCGGCGCGAATGCGTTCGGCCAACGTCCCTTGGGGTACCAGCGTCACCTGCATTTCACCGGTGCTCATCAGCTGTCCTGCCATCGGATTCAAGCCGATGTGTGAAGCAATCAGATGAGATACTTGACCACTTGCTATCAACTTACCGACGCCACGGTCGATGAACCCCGCGTCGTTGCAGATGATCGTGAGATCCTTGGTGCCAAGCAGAACCAGTTCGTCGATCAACGCTTCGGGAGTGCCGACAGCCATGAAGCCGCCAACCATGATCGACATCCCATCGAACACATGGTCTTTCAATTGCTTTAGTTCCATGAATTGCTTCATGATTGTCCCGCTCCTTTCGGTGGCATGATCACTGCTTCGCCAACAACCACGGCTTCGCCATCTTGATTGGTGGCGACGCAATCGAACGTGATGCGATTCTTCTCCTTGTCAATCGCCGAAACCGTTACCGTGGCACGAATCGTGTCATTGAAATAGACGGGCCGACGAAAGCGCAACGATTGCGTCACATAGATGGATCCTTCGCCCGGCAGTTCCATTCCGAACACGCGACTGAACAGTGACCCGACGTACATGCCGTGACTGATCCGTTTCTTGAACATCGTCGTCTTCGCATACTCGCTGTCGAAGTGTGCCGGGTTCAGATCGTTGGTGATGCGTCCGAACGTTTCCACGTTCGCTTCCGTGATGACAACGTCCTGATATGCGCTGTCACCGATGTGAATCTCGTCAATCGTATGTCTCATGCCTACCTCCTTGATAATAAGAAAAGCCGTTTATGATTGCTCATAAACAGCTCATCATTTGAAATGACAATGCATGAGGCGTTCCCCCATCCATCAAACGCCAGATGACGGACCACGTGGCGTTTTCGGCGCACCTCCCCTTCCGATCCGGCATCGGGGGTCCATCCCCTTGACAGCCGGCTCGTACCCGAACATGCGCTCCTCTGTTTGTTATCCCTTGACGACTAAATTATACTGTACTATGTAAGCGTTGTCAATGACCTGATTGAAAACTCCTACAAACAAAAAAAGAGATGACGAAATCATCTCTTTATTTGACTTGAATGGCGACGCTCCGGGTATCGAATCGATCGCTCTTGATGCGCAGTGTTCCTTTGCCGCGTCGACCTTTGGTTCGGACATAGATGCCGATGCTGCCACCGATCAGGGCAACGGAACTGGGCGATACGAGATCAATCGTCCCGGTGGTGCTGAGGTGAAGGACTTCGTTGGAGTACAGGAGTGGGTTGCCGTGTCCGTCGACATGGCGGACGACGACGCGTGTCACTTCATAAGTGTCGCCTTCCGTCAACGTCTCGTCGTCGACGGTGATGTCCAGTCGACTGGTGTGGGTCGGTCCCACCGTCGTTGTCACGACGGGAACCTGATCGACGTATCCTTCAAACTTGTACACGAGCGACTCCAATCCCCATTTGCCGACGTATTTCTCATACAGCAAGGCGGCCTGGGAGTAGTTCATCTTGTACTTGAACATGATCCAGCCCATCTTGAGTTTTTTCGCCAGCGGCAACTTGTAACCATGGTGCATGATGTGGAGGAGGATCGACTTGACGGTGTCGGCGTCCTTGGTTGAGAACGGTTCGTTCTGATGGATCAGATTGCCGATGAAGTCGTCGATGATGACGGGTGGGTGCGGCAGGTTGTCATAGAGTTCACTGGGATGATAGTCGCCGATCACGTCGTCGTTGATGTAGAAGCGGACGAAGTCGACGTTGGTGAGCACGTACACCTGTTTGATTTCCCCTGCTTGGTGTTCGCCGATGTCAAGCGAACTGGCGACGTGCAGGAAGGGTTCGCTCACGCCTTGCGCTTTGTATACGTAAGCAGCGTCCTTGGGAATCCGGAACATGTCCATCACGCCGTGGTAACAGATGCGGTCGCCGCTGCCGAAGTCCTTGTGTGTGTTGTAGTCGAACATGCACCACCCGATCGCACCGGCGCTTTCGGCGATGCCGAACGATGCGTTCTGGACATTGAGGTGTCGTTTGATGTGTTCGACACGATGCGCCTCGTCATCGAACTTTTTCGTCGGGAACATGTGGCCGTTGTATTCGGTGACCAAATACGGCACGGTCTTCTTGGCAATCTTGCGCGGTTTGGACAATCCGTCGTTGTCACCGTTATGCAGGAAGTCGTTGTACGTGTAGACGTTTTCGAACAAGTGGCTGCCGGCGAAGTTGCGCACGCCGCCGGTCGGACGGGTCTTGTCGAACCGTTCCGCGACAGCATTGGTTTCGGCGTAGAAGTCGTCATCATCGGCGCTCTCGTTGATGCGGACGCCCCAGATGAACACCGACGGATGGTTGTAGTCGCGGAGAATCATGTCCTTGACGTTTTCAATCGCCACCAGTTTCCAGTTTTCGTCGCCGATGTGCTGCCAGCCGGGAATCTCATCGAAGACCAGCAGACCGATTTCGTCACAGCGGTCGAGAAAATGGCGACTGGGCGGATAATGGCTCGAACGAACCACGTTGACACCAAGTTCATACTTGAGCAGATCGGCGTCCTTGCGCTGCATGTTTTTGGGCATCGCGTAGCCGACATAGGGATAGGATTGATGCCGGTTGAGACCGATCAACTGAATTCGCTTGTTGTTGAGGAAAAACCCGTCGGTGGTGATTTTCACTTCACGGTTAGCGAAGCGGGTTCGGTAGATGACTTCGTCCTTGACGACGATTTCCAGTTCGTACAGATGCGGTTCTTCGAGTGTCCATGGATCGAGGTAGACTTTCTCGGTGACGAGAATATCCTTCTTCTTGAGGTTGTACTCGCGCTCGAAGAAATACACCAGCTGATCGTCCTTGTAGATGTTGAACGAAAAGACGGTGTCCAGTTCTTTCGCAACATCGAGCAACAGCCGCACGTTGAGTTCATCGTTCTTGACGTGGACGAGCGCATACTCAATGTAGTTCTCGGGCTGGACTTCCAGATAGACGTCGCGGTAGATGCCACCATACGTCAAATAATCGACGACGAAGCCGTTGGGCGGAACGTCGGGACGTTCCGTGCTGTCGACCATCACGAACAGGGTGTTCTCACCTTGTTTCAATTCCTTCGTGACGTCGACGTGAAATGGCGTGTAACCACCCTTATGTGTCGCCACCGGCTTTTTGTTGAGAAACACCTCGGCGTACTGCATGACGCCATCAAAATGAAGGATGTAGCGTTTTTTGGGGTGTTTCGTGATTGTGAAGGTCTTCTCGTAGCTGCTTTCGAACTGGTAGTCGGTCTCGCTGAAGTTGTTGTACGGCAGGACAATGTTGGTGTGTGGAATGTCAACGGTGTCGTGCTTCGGAAACTCGTTCAGATACGCCGTTTCGAACGACGGCGCATACTTCCAGCCATGATTGAGGAATGTCGTGTTGACTTGGATCTTCCCCATCGTTATTCACCTCTTTTTTGGACAAGTTCGGCCACGATGGCCTGATATTTCTCCTCATCGATGATGTGTTTGTTGTTGAATATGTACTTCGATAATAACATACCGAACACCGGTAATACAAACATTAATACGCGAATGCCCCATAGCGTCCCTTCGGTTTGCACGGCCGGCACGTCCCCGACATCGGGCACGTAGTTGATGACAGCGAGGCCGACGCCGACCACACCCATCGACAGTCCCGTCGCCAGTTTGACGACGAACGTCTGGACGCTGAAGACGATCGCTTCGCTGCGCCGACCGGTCTTCAGTTCGCCATATTCGACGGTATCGGTCAGAAGGACCGTCTGAAGCACCATGCTGAGGCCTTGGCCGAAGAATACGATGACGCCGAATACAAACACCAACACGACGAAGTTGTCCAGCAGGAAGGCGTTGACAAAGAGCGCCAGGAAGGCGATTACCTGTACCCAAATCTGGAGATTGAAAATCTGCTTGCGGCGAAGGCGCCTGGAGATGGCCGGATAGAACGTGATCGCAATCACTTGAACGACACCACCCACGGTCAGAAACGGAAACAACAGCGCGCTGTTGCCAAGATCGTACTTGATGTAGTAAAACGCCATCGCACTCGTGATGTAAAGCACGAAGTTGCTGATCACGACGACGACCATCACGACCAGCAGCTGGTCGTTGTCCTTGAGCAGTCCAAGCATCCGTTTCAGCGAGATTTTCTCCGGTTGCTCGATGACGATCTTCTCCTTGACACTCGACACCATGATCACTTGCGAGACAAGGAACACCGCACTGATGATGATCGCGAACAGGAAGAACCCCTGTAGCGCTTCGGCATTGGCCATCTGGTCGGGATCGCCCTGGCCGCTTCCGAGCAGCGACACGACGGTGAGGTAGGGTGCGCTGACTGCGAAGAAGCCGATCGACGTGAACAGACGCGTCAACGACGAGATCTCCTCGCGTTCCTTCTGTTTCGAGCTGAGCGCGGGGATCATGCTCCAAAACGGAATGTCCATCAACGTATAACTCATGCCCCACAGGGTATAAAAGATCGTCACATAGATCATCAGCGCCAACGAATCGGCGGCGAGATCGGGTTTGAAAAAGACAAAGACGAGGATGATCGAGTTGAGCACGGTTCCACTCAGAATCCATGGTCGGAACTTGCCCCACTTGCTGTGCGTGTTGTCGACAATCGTGCCCATGATCGGATCGTTGATCGCGTCCCAGACGCGGACGACCATGAACATGATGCCGATGAACGCCGAACCCATGCCGACGTAATCGATGAGATAGATGCTCATGATGGTGCTCATCGCGTACATCGCGTCTTTGCCGATGCCGCTCGCGCTGTAAATCCATTTGGTTTTAGTATTCATGCTGGTTCTCCTTCGTTATGATGTAGAGTCTGCTGTCATAATCCGTCAGGATCATGTCCTTGTCGCCGTGACCAGTTCCGGTGAACCGGTGCGGCAACACCAGTCCGGCGGACTGCAACTGATCGTCGGTCAGCGTACGGTCGATCTGCTCGCTTTCGTACAAGTAGCGATTGGCAACCAAGTTGTGAAGCGTGTGATTCACCTTGAGTTTGATCGGCAAGGCCTCGTTGACGAGGCTGCCGAAGGTGCGAATGTTGATGTACTGGGGCCGGTTGCTGACGCGGTACGTTCCACTCGCCAGTTCATCGATGGTTGCGATCTGGAAGCCGGGATTGGGTTGCGCCTGTTTTTGGAAGTACCCGAGTATGGCTTCGGTGCGTTCCTCGTTCACGACCATCCACATCGTTTCGTTGCCGTCGCGGACGCTCGCCAGACGACAGAACCGGCCAAACTGGAAGAGCCGTCGATGCTGTTTGTAAAAGGTGATTTGACGCGCGATCGTCTTCTTGTCGAACGGTGTCAGTTCGGTGAGATCGAGTTCGTAACCGAGGACCCCGAAACAGGCCACGTTGAAGCGGGTTTCGAGCGGCGTGTGACGAAACGTCTGATGACTGCGGTCGCCACTGACGTGATTGCTGATCGAAGACAGCGGATAACACATGCTGGTGCCTTCTTGAATCAACAACCGTTCGAAGGCATCGGTGTTGTCGCTGGTCCACGTCTGGGGCATGTAGTGAAGCATCCCCAGATCGAATCGGTTGCCGCCGCTTGCGCAGTTTTCAAAGAGGATGTCGGGACATTCCGCTTTGAGGTGTTCCAAGACATCGTAGAGTCCCATCGTATACAGATAATGGAACGCCCCTTGTCGCGCACTTGACAGATGGGGACTGAAGACGTCGCTGAAGTTGCGGTTCATGTCCCATTTGACGTACGTGATCGGTGCGCTTTGGAACAGTGTCGTCAATGTCGTTTTGAGATAGTTGCGGACATCGGGATTGGCGAGATCGAGAATCATTTGGTTGCGGCCGAGCGATGGTTCGCGTCCGGGGATGCGGATCGCCCAGTCGGGATGGTCGCGGTACAAATCGCTGTCTTCGTTCACCATCTCCGGTTCGACCCACAGACCAAATGCTAGACCCAGCTTGTTCAGTTTGTGACCGATGCCGGCCAGACCCCTGGGGAGTTTTTTCTTGTTGTAATACCAGTCGCCAAGCGAAGCGGTATCATCGTCACGCTTCGCGAACCATCCGTCGTCAAGACAGAACAGTTCCATCCCCAGGGTCGTTGCTTGTTTGGCGATGGCCAGTAACTTTTTTTCGTTGAAATCGAAATATGTCGCCTCCCAGTTGTTGATCACGATCGGGCGTTCCTTGTCACGAAACGCCGGGTCCACGACGTGGCGGTTGATGACCTCATGGAACTGATTGGACAGACGGTTCAGACCCCGCTCGGATACCGACAGAATCACTTCCGGCGTCACGAACGATTCACCGGCGGCGAGCCGATAACGGAAATCAAAACTGTTGATGCCCATCGCCACGCGCACGAGATCGTGCGTTTGCGTTTCCGCGAACGCTTCGAAACTGCCACTGTAGATCAGGGCGAACCCGTAGGCGCGACCGTAATCTTCGGTCGTTCGCCGTTCCTTGAGCACGAAGAACGGGTTGTGATCGGCGCTGCTGACCCCCTTCTTGCTGTCGAACCGGACGGTCCCGTAGGTGAGTTCGACATCGTGGATGTGACGTTCGCGAATCCACGCTCCGTCCAGTTTCGAAAGGACGTAATCGCGATCGGGCAGATCGAGTTGAAAACTGAGGACGCGATCCAGTGTCACGGGCTGATCGGTATCGTTTATGACGACCAGGTTGCGAACGATCGCATTGGCCTGTTCAAAGACCGTATAGTGAAGTTTGACACGAATGTCCAAGACGGTGTCTTTGAGGGTGATGACGAGCGTGTCCGACTTGTCCGCTTGCGGCATTCCGGCAAACCGCAGATTCTTGACGATGGCATGCGATTCATAGACGAAATCCACGGTGCGACTGCCATCGGGCAATTCCAGATGCAGCGTCGGTTCGCGGTAATCGCCTTTGCCGTAAGTGGACAGTTCCAAGCGTTTCTGATGCATCATCACGCCCTTGTTGGTCTTGTCGTAGGAGGTCGCACTGCCCTGCTCGAAGTGATAGGTCATGCGCAGATCGTCGATGGCTTCCACTGCATTGATCTTCGCCCCGTAATGGACGTGCTCGAGGTGCCCTTGTTCGTCGATCATGAAGAGGTAGGTGGTATCGGCGGTATCGAGGTAAAACGTCCGGTCGGAGTCACGGAAGGTGATCATGTCATTGCCCTTCCACGGTGAAGACGAACACGGTTTTGTGGTAGTAGCGCTCGCCTGGTTTCAAGACCGGATTGTAGAAGGTCTCCAGGTGCGTGCCACCCGGGGCGTATTGGGTTTCGAAACAGACCCCCATGTGGGGACGATTGGGTGCGTCCCAAAGCAGCGAATACGGCATCGGAAAGTTGTCCGTGTAACAGACGATCGCCGGATAGGTCGTGTAGACGTCGAGGCGTCGTCCGCTGACGGGATCGACGAGGCTCGCCTGCGCGACGTGTGGATCGACGACATCGAGCACGTAGGGTTGATCGACCCCGCGGAAACCGGGTCCCTTGATCGGACGCATCGCGCGGTAATCAAGCGGGGTGTCGGCGACATCGGCGAGTCCGGTGGGAATCATGTCGTCGTCCAGCGCCACCACCTGCGATGCCCGAATCCGCATTTGGTGTTCCAGTATGTCGGAGCGCAGATTGCCGCTCAGGTTGAAGTAGGCGTGATTGGTCAGGTTGACGAGTGTCGGCGTATCGGTTTCGACGATGAATTCGATGCGCAACTCGCCCGGTGTCACGGTGTAGACGATGCGGTACTCCTGGTTGCCGGGATAGTTCTGTTCACTGCGTTTCATGTGCGTGTGAAAGACGACTTGCGTGCGGCCGTCCTCGTCCATGATCGAGTAATCGAAGGTCCGATAACTGAGCGCGTCCTTGCCCCCGTGCAGATTGTGCTTGTCTTCGAAGTTTTTGTCCAGACGATATTCGTGACCGGCGATTTCGAAGACGGCATCCTTGATGCGGCCCGCGGTCGGACCGATGGTGGCGTTGAGATGACGTTTGTTGCCGATGTACTGGGCCAACGAATCGTAGGCCAGCAGCACGCTTTCCATCGTGCCATCCTTGTCGGGAACGAAGATGGACACGATCGCCGCTCCGTAGTCCATGAACGTGATGCGGATGTTCTCCTGGCGGACTTCGATGAACGTGACGTCCCGTCCACCTGCATGATAGTGATTAACCGAGTGCATGTCGCACCTCCTTCTGAAAACGGCGGAATGCCGCTTGTCCGGCGTCGTCCTGTTTGAACACGCCGGCATCTTCGATGACCTGGACGAACTTGAGCGCGACCTGTTGTTGCAAGAACGCGTCAATCGGTTCGCCATCGTATTGTTCTTTGAGTGTGTGAATCCAAGTTTCGTGATGTGCGAGTGATGCGTCGATCGGACGGTCGGAGACAATGATTTGCCCGATCTGGTTCAACTCCCGTTCCAGTCTGCCGGGGAGAACGGCGAGTCCCATCACTTCGATCAGACCGATGTTCTCCTTCTTGATGTGGTGATGTTCGGGATGGGGATGAAAGATGCCAAGGGGAAACTCCTCACTGGTGAGATTGTTGCGCAGCGTCATGTCCAGTTCGTAGAACTCGCCTTTTTTGCGAGCGATCGGAGTGATTGCGTTGTGTGGTTCGCCATCGGTGTAGGAATGAATGCCGACGGTGGGATCGTCGTAGGTTTCCCAGAGTTGAAACAGCTTGTATGCGACATCGATCAACCGCGTGCGGTCGCGTCCGCGCAAGCGGATGACCGACAGCGGCCAGTGCAGTTGTTCGAAGGTGATGTCATCAAGCTCGAAACTCTCGAGCACGGTCGCCCGTTCGATCGGAAACGTATGGCGGCCACCCTGATAATGTTCGTGGGACAGGATGCTGCCTCCGACGATTGGAAGTCCGGCGTTGCTGCCGAGAAAATAGTGCGGGAACTGATCGACGAAATCGAACAATCGGACGAACGTCGCGCGCGTCACGTTCATCGGAACGTGCTCGCGCTGGAGCACGATGCAGTGCTCGTTGTAGTAGACATATGGACTGTATTGCAGATAGAACGCTTCGTCGTTGAGCGTCACTGGAACGATGCGGTGATTGGTACGGCCGATACCGGTCGTCTTGCCGTTGTAACCAACGTTTTCCTTGCAAAGGAGACACGATGGATAATTGGCTTCGGTCCGCTTGCCCTGTCGAATGATGTCCTTGGGGTCCTTCTCCGGTTTGGAGAGATTGATGGTGATGTCGAAGGTTCCATATTCCGTATCGGCCTGCCAGCGATGATTGCGGTTGGTACGGGCCGTTTTGATGTAGTTGCTTGTCTGAGACAGGTGATAAAAATAGTCGGTCTGATCCTTGCTGTCATCGAACCGCTTGAACCGTTCGATGACTTGCGCCGGACGCGGCATGATGATGTCCATCACCTTGGCCTCGAAGATGTCGCGGCGTTGCACGGTGTCGGCGTCGATCAGATGATGCTCGACGGCATAGTCGAGGATCGGCTGGAGAATCGCCGAAGGTTCATCGGGCACGATGCTGCTGTAATCGACGTCTTCGCAAGCGACGATGTCGTCGGCATCGAACTGCAGCAAGTCGATCAGTCGATTGTACGCATAATGATATTCTTCGACATCCAGCAACTTGTGGTAAATGCCGTATTCCAGGAGTCGTTTCAAAGCGTTGCATAAATCATTCATCGGCGTAACCCTCCCTGTGATTGCGGTGGAACGTCCAGGCGCTCGCAATGATCGATTCGACGGTGTCGTAATTGCGTTTCCAGCCCAACTCGCGGATGATCTTGTCGCTGGATGCAATCAGCCGGGCGGGGTCGCCGGCTCGACGGGGGCCGATTTTGGCGGGAATCGGGTGATTGGTGACGCGACGGGCCGCTTCGATCATTTCCTTGACGCTGTATCCGGCCCCGCTGCCGAGATTGAAGTAATCGCTACGGTTGTTGTTGACGAGGTGATCGAGAGCCAGCACATGAGCGTCGATGAGATCTTCGATGTCGATGTAGTCACGGATGCAGGTGCCGTCGGGGGTGTCGTAATCATCGCCGAAAATGCTGATGAAATCGCGCTTGCCGTTGGGCACTTGAAGAATCAACGGGATGAGATGTGTTTCGGGATTGTGCGCTTCGCCAATCTCACCACTCCGATGGGCGCCGGCGACGTTGAAGTAGCGAAGCGCGATGTATTTCACACCATGGGCGATATCGGCCCATTTCATCATTTCTTCCATGGCTAGTTTGGTTGCGCCATAGGTGTTGGTAGGGCACTCTTCATAGGCCTCGGTGATCGGCATCGTCTCATGTTCGCCATACACCGCAGCGGTACTGCTGAAAACGATTCGTTTCACGTTCGCGTCGATCATCGCTTCGAGCAAGCACATCGTCCCGTAGACATTGTTGTCGTAGTACTTGATCGGATCGCTCATGCTTTCGCCAACTAGGCTGTACGCGGCAAAATGGATGACGGCTTCGATGTGTTCGGTCGTCAGCACCCGGCTGACTTCTTTCTGGTTCTTGATGTCGAGTTCGTACATGGTCGCACGCGGATCCACAGCCTGTCGGTAACCCGTGGAAAGATTATCGATGACAACAACGTCATGTCCCTGATCGAGCAACATGCGGGTGCAGTGACTGCCAATGTATCCGGCACCTCCGGTGACAAGTATCTTCATCGCCATTCCTCCTTGGTAATGGTATGTGTTCCATCGCTGGTTTGACAGCGATAAAATTCTGCTTCGTAGTCGGTGATTCGATTGTACTCTTGGCGGACTTTCTCCAGTATGATGTCAAGCTGACCATCAGGCAGAATGGCCACCACGCATCCACCGAAGCCAGCTCCAGTCATGCGAGCGCCAAGTGCGCCGTGTTTTTGAAATGAGTCAACCATCTGGTCTAGTTCGAAACAACTAACTTCAAAGTCATTTTTGAGCGATTCATGACTCATATCCATCAAATTCCCGAACTTTTCCAGGTCATTCGCTCGTAAGGCAACGACAGCTTGTTTGGTGCGGTCAGTCTCTGTCACCGCATGTTTGACGCGGCGACGGATAACCTCTGGAGCAATCTGATCGGCCAACTTCACATATTGACCGTATGATATGTCGCACAAGTTTTCAATACTCGGATTGATAGCTTGAACCTGTGCCAATCCGACGTCGCACTCGCTACGCCGCTCGTTGTATTTCGAGTCGGCCAACGCTCGTTTTTTGTTGGTGTTGGCGATGACGATGGTGTGTTCCTTCAACTCCAATGGAACCCATTCAAAGTCTAGTGATTCGGTGTCCAGATATATGGCATGATTGCGTTTGCCCATAGCAACGGCGAACTGGTCCATGATGCCACAGTTCACGCCGATGTATTGGTTTTCAACTTGTTGGGCGATGCGTGACAATTCGATCGTATCAACAGCATAGTGATATTGTTCACACACCAGATGACCAATCAGTACTTCCAAACTGGCACTGGACGACAGACCGGCGCCATTTGGAAGTGTACCATAAATTAGAATGTTGAGTCCATGTGTGGCAACCATGCCGCGCTTGATTAAAGCCTGCAGCATGCCGGTCGCATAATTCGCCCATCCACGATCTGGATTATATGTCAAATCATCCAGCGACGCCATGATCGTGCCATCCTGTTGATAGTTGTGGGACAATAGCCGGATCTGTCTGTCGTCGCGTTTGGTTACAAACGCATACGTCCCCAAATCGATTGCCGTTGGTAGCACCCGCCCACCTAGATAGTCGATGTGTTCTCCAATCAGATTGACACGACCGGGTGAAAAGTATGCGTCAGGTGTTGCCCCGAGGAAATCACGATGTTCACTCACAATCTTCTTGATGTTCATAATACCTCCGATGTATTTTTACTAAAAACTATCTCTTTTTACTAAAATAGTTGGTATTATCTTTTTAATGGAGACGTTTCTTCCATCTATTCTTTCGCAAACACTTAACAGAGCTTGTTCTCCCATGAACTCGGTATGAACACGAACCGTCGACAACGGCGGATAGGTGAACTCACTGTTGGGATTGTCGTTGAATCCAATCAAAGCAATGTCGTCGGGAATCGACAGATTGTGCTCATGGATTGCTCGAAGCGCGCCAAAGGCAATGGAGTCATTGGCGCAGAAATAGACTTCCGCGCGGTCACTTTTGGACAGTGCTTGTTTCATCAACTCATAGCCGCTTTCAATTGTAAAGGTTCCAACATGGATGTATTTGGTGTTTAGTTTGTTGCGTTGAAACAAGAAATCGCGAAAGACAAGTTCACGGCGCTCGCCCAGTTTGATGTGCTTGCTGATGTACTCAACTCCGCCGAGATAACCGATCTTCGAATATCCCTCTTGTAACAATGTTTGCAGCACATCCTTTACAGCCGCGTGAAAATCAATGACGATGCTGTCATAGAGTGTTTCATCCGGTGACGAATCAACAAATACGAGATGTGGCGTCAGCTTGTGGAACTGACGGATTTGATCGGGTGAAAACTTGCCAACCAAAATCAACCCGTCAACACGGCCAAGATCCGACAATTTGTAACGATCATCCATTTTGTAGATGAGACTCGTCTCAATGCGCGATTTGACGGCGAGCTTCTCGATGCCTCGACGAATCTGCATGTAATAGGGATCGTCCATTTCTTCTTGCATGTCATACCACAGTACGATGCCGATGCGCAATTTCTTGCGAGTCGCAATTTTGGTGCGATTGCGCGGTGTGCGATAATTCAACTCCGCAGCTGTCTCAATGATCTTGCGACGAATCTCATCGGAAACCGACAAGGTTTTGTCGTAATTCAAAACCCGTGACACGGTTGTGATCGATGTGTTGGTCTTCTGCGCAATGTCTTTCAATGTCGCCATGTTATCACCTCATAAAAATATCTCCAGTAAAATTATACTATATTTTTACTGGAGATGGAAGATTATTTTACTTATATTGTGATACATCGACCCGAATACGATGGTTCAAAACGTCGGCAAATCCTTTGAAAATGCGGTATGTGACTTGCGCATCCTCAAACGCATTGTGACTTTGCGAGTTGTCATCTTCTTCGTAAAGACGCAATGCATTGAAGAGACCGAGGTCGTTCTTCAGATGGAAATAGTTTTTGTGTAATTTTAGTAAATTGATGTACCTCGTATGTTTGTGAAGAGACGGGAGCTTATTCACTTTGTAACCTTGACGTAAGGCTAGGAAATCATTTCGCCCCCAGACGATGATGGCTGGATCATATTCGTTGATCACCTGTCGGAAGTGTTCGTAAAACGCTTCGAAGGGGATCCCGTTGTCGATGTCTTCTTGCGTCAAATCCAAGAATTTCGTGGTGCGTCGTGACAACCGTTTGTGAATGGTTGGTTGGACGACCTGATTGTACGTTGCAACGACGTTGTCCTTGGCATCGACGATCAGGTATCCGACCTGGATGATTTCTTGAATGAAATCGGGATTCTGACGATACGGATGCATCGACATTTCAAGATCGAGGAACATTTTGTAGTCGAGACTGTTGATCAGTTTCCTGGTGCCTTCCTTGATGTTCTTGACATCGTAGTACACGATGTTCTTACGGTAACGAATCTCCATGATCTTGATGAAATAATTGATGGTCTGAACGATATGTCCATCGAGCGGTCTCGTCCCTTCGGCAATGGTGAACTGAACGAACCGGTTCAGATCGAGAAACTTTCCAATATGATTCAAAAGACTGCGTTGAATGTAGAAATACCGAATGCGGTCACGGCAATAGATGGAAATGATCCGATTGTCTTCATCGAACGAACGAATGCGTCCGGAAATTACTGTCTTCATGTTATCACCCTAGTCGTTTTTGAGTGCAGCCACGAGGTTTTCCGCTTGTGTTTGCGTCAGACCGAGGTCCAACAATTCCTCGTAGGATGCGAGTTTGATGAGTTGTACCGATTTGTATTTTTTCAGGAGTTTGTCCTTGGTCTTGTCACCAATGCCGGGAATGTCGTCGAGCGCACTGTTGAAGAGTCCTTTGGCGCGGACTTTCTTGTGGTAGCTGACGGCGAAGCGATGGGCCTCATCCTGAATCCTCGTCAGCAGATGGAAGACATTCGACGTCTTGTCGATGTCAATCGACGTGAAATCGCGCTTGAGCAGATGATTGGTATTGTGTTTCTTGTCTTTGACAAGGCCGGCGACAGGAATGTCAAGCGACAGGCTGTCGAGCACGTCGCGAGCGGCGCTGACTTGTGGTTTGCCGCCGTCGACAAGGAGCAGACCCGGTCGTTCCAGATCCTCCATCAAGACGCGGTAGTAGCGACGGTACAACACTTCTTTCATGGTATCGTAATCGGACGCTTTTCCCTCCAGCGTCTTGATTTTGTATTTGCGGTACTCCTTGCGAGCCGGTTTGCCGTTTTGAAAGACGACCATGCTGCTGACGGCGTCGGTGCCGAACAGATTGGAGTTGTCGAACGCCTCGATCCGGTAGGGAGGAGAAATGTCGAGCAGTTCTCCGAGCGTGTCGATCGATTCGACGGTTCGTTCCAGATCCCGTTTGACAAGTTCGGTCTTTTCCTTGAGTCCTTGTTCGGCATTGAGAATCGCCAGTTTCAGGAGTTTGGCCTTGTCGCCGCGTTGTGGTTGCAGGATCTTGGTGTGGAGAAACCCCTTCAAGACATCGATGTTGAGATCGTCCTGCACGAACAGTTCCTTGGGAATCGGCTCTTTGGAGTAAAATTGAGCGATGTAGTTCTCGACCGTCCCCACGGGGTCATCGTAGTATTCGAACAGTTTCTGATGGCGTGCGCTGATCTTGCCGTTGCGCAAAAAGAAAATTTCAATGGACAACAAGTATTCGTTGTAAAAGTACCCGATGACGTCGCGGTCCTTCATGTCGTTGAGATTGATTTTCTGCCGGTCGGTGGTGGTCTTGATGCTTTCAATGGTGTTCTTGTATTCGAGCGCCCGTTCAAACTCCAGTTTGTCGGATGCATCCTGCATGTATCCTTCGAGTGTCTTGACGGTGTCACTGATGTCGCCACGGAGAAACTTTTTGATCTGGCCGATGATGTCGGTGTATTGATCCTGGGTGACCTCGTTGATGCATGGTGCTAGGCATTGTCCCATGTGGTAGTACAGACATGCCTGTTTCGGCAGTTTGTCGCATTTGCGCAACGGATATATCTTGTTCAGGATCTTGACGGTGTCTCGAGCGGCGGACACATTGGGGTACGGTCCGAAGAGATTTTTCGATTTCTTCTTGATGTTGCGCGTGACGACGATCTTGGGGTGGGTCTCATTGGTGATCTCGATGTACGGGTAGGTCTTGTCGTCGGTGAGCATGATGTTGTAACGGGGATTGTATTTCTTGATCAGATTGAGTTCGAGCAACAGGGCGTCGAGCTCACTCTGAGTAACGATGTATTCGATGTCGGCGATGTGCATCACGAGCCGGGCCGTCTTCATGTCGTGTGAACCGGTGAAATACGACGACACCCGTTTCTTCAGGCTCTTCGCCTTGCCGACGTAGATGATCACGCCATCCTTGTTCTTGAACTGGTACGACCCGGGAAGGTCGGGGATGCTTTTCAGTTTGTCTTTGATGTCCATGAAATCACCTACAGCCGCGAACGGTCCTCAAAAATGGCGATGTAGACACTGCGGAATGCACTGAGATAAATCTTCGCAAGTTGCGAGGGCGATTCTTCCTTGCCGCTTTTGTGCCAGCGTGAGAGCAGCGTCCAGCAACTGCTGGCGACGATGTCCATCGTGTAATCCTCGGTTCGCTTGTTGGTTTTGACAAGTTCGTAGAACCGTTCCTTGTAGAAATTGATGATGGCGAGAATGCCGTCGACCATGACGTATTCCAGATTGGTCTTGATGACGGTATCCACGACTTTTTCTTCGTCATCGATTTTCTTGAAAAACGCTTGGATCAGATATTGTTCATCCATCGTGCCGATGTCGTTGAAGTAGATTGACATGTCCTGATAGAACTCCTGAAACATCATCTTCACCTTGAACTTGACGATGTCGTCCTTGTTGGCGAAATTGCGATAAAAAGTGGCACGCGAAATGCCCGCCTTGTCGATGATTTCCGAGATCTTGATGTCGTGGTAGGACTTAATCTCGAGCAGTTTGGCGAGAGCCTCGAACGTCCACTCTCTGGTGTACTTGATGCGCATGTCCAGTTTCTCATTGTCGAACATATGAACCATCCTTGTATCACATCTTTTAAAACATTTGTTTCACTTTGAATTCTATTATACCATAAAGGTAGATATGAAACAAATGTTGCAAAAAAATAATCGTAAACTCCTGGAGGAGGATCATCTTGAAACGATTGCTTGATATCCTGTTCATCCGTAGAAACCTGTTTCTGATGCTGTTTCTGATGTTGCTTGGAATCGGCATCTATGCCTACATCGTCATTCCGAAACAGGAGATGCCGGAGATCGACACGCCCTACATGGCAATTCAGATTACGGTCCCCGGTGTCAACGCCCGTTACGTGGAAAACAACATCGTCGACGACGTTGAGCGGGTCATTTTGACATATCCGGACGTGACCGAGGTGCGCAGTTATGTCTATGACAACTTCGCACTGACCTACGTCCTATTCGCCTACTCGACCAACGATCCCGATGCGCTCAGCGTCGACATCTTCGAGAAGATCAATGAGCTGGAGTTGGATGACAACATCAGTTCGATCACCTACGACAGCAACTTCGATGATCCACACATCATCTTCGCCGTATATGGCGCATCCCTCGGTGTGACCGAACTCGGCAACTACGCCGATCAGTTCAAAAACGAACTGATCACGGTCGATGCGATTCAGCGCGTTGACGTCGACAGTGCCTTCGCCGAGGAGGTCGTCATCACACTCAACAGCGATGCGCTTGAGTTGTATGGTCTGACGATTACGGACGTCTATCAGATCGTCTACGCCAATGGTTTGAACATCCCCCTTGGCGGCATCGATACCGCCTATGGAACGATTACCGTGTCGGGATTCCGCGAGTACGATGAACTGGACGACTTGCGCGATCTGGTCATCATCCCGATGACGGCTGGTCCACCGGCCGATGTTACGCTCGGTGATCTGAGCACCATCGAACTCACCGATTCCTCAAACAAATACTACACCTTCAACGATGAACCGGCCGTGTTCTTGAGTGTCTATTTCAAACCCGACATCGACTTTACCGTGATGGGCGATGAAGTATTGGCTGTGAAAGACGGCTTTCTGGAAGAGCATGGTGACAGCGATCTGAACATTGACGAGATGCTGTTTCTTCCCGACTATGTCAACCAGCAGATCAACAACGTCTTCTACAGCTTGCTCGTCGCCATCGGCGTCGTCATGCTGGTCGTGTTGATCGGCATCGGGTTCCGCAACAGTTTGCTGATCATCATCACGATTCCGGTGATCGTGTTCGGAACCGTCGGCATCCTGTTCTTGAGCGGATATCAACTGCACAAGTTGACGATCGTCGGATTGATCGTGGCCATCGGGATCATGGTTGACAATTCGATTGTCATCACCGAAGGCGTCAAGCGCAACATCGACAACGGCATGAAGAAGATCTACGGTGCGAAGGAGGCGATTCGCGCCAACTTCGGTCCGATTCTGTCCTCGACGCTGACCACCATCGCGGCCTTCATCGTCATCGTTCTCTTGCCTGGATTCCTCGGTGAAATCGTCAGCAGCATGCCACTTACGGTCATCATCGCAATTTCGCTCAGTTATGTCGTCAGCATGATTCTGTCACCGATTCTCGCCGTCTTGTTCCTCAAACCGAGCAAAACTCCCAAAGAGTTGCGCAAGACGACGATTCACCAGGCTCGCATCCGCAAGATGATCCGCAACACGATCCGTTGGCCACTGGCCTGGATCGTGCTCGCCGTAGGTTCCCTGGCCGTGGTCGTATGGCTGACATTCCGCCTGCAGCCGCTCGATCTCTACCCCAATGATGAACGCAGCGTCATCTACATCGATTTTGAAAACAGCACGCTGGGCGACATCGATTCAACGATCGCCTTGCGCGATCGGATCATCGACGAGTTTGAAACCAATCCTGACGTATTGAACATCGCCAGCAGCGTCGGTGGCAGCCTGCCGCAGTTTCACTTCAGTGCCGAACTGATCAGCAATCTACCGCAGTTCGGTCGCATCTACATGAATCTCGATCTGTCCGAACGCGAACTGTTGGATTACGTTCGCGCGTTGGAGGAAACGTATGCCGACTTCACCGATGCCAAGATCAGCGTCAACATTCTCGAGTTGTCGCCACCGATCGCACCTGTCCGCGTCACCGTCAGCGGTGACGACATCGATGAGGTCACGGAGACCAGCGCCGTCTTGTTCAACGACATCATCACGCTCGACAGCGTCAAAAGCTACAACATTGTCGGCAACACCACATCCCCAAAATACGTCCTGTCTTATGATCAGGCGGCGATGAGCGCGGTGTTCATCACCAAAGCTCAGGTCGACCAGGCCATCGCCATCGAACTGAACGGCTTCGATCTTGCACTGTTCGACTACAACGACGACACCATCAACATTTCAATCAACAGCGACATCGAAAGGATCGATGACATGCTGACGCACACCGTCTACAGCGAACCGCTCGATCAGTCGTTTCCAATCGGCAACTTCGTCACCATTGACGAAATCATCGACTACAGCGTCATCACCCGGGCCAACAACAAGAACGTCGCCTACATCGATCTCTACTTCGCCAATGACGCCAGTCTCGGTGAACTGGAACAGGACGTGCGTGATGCCATCGCCGTACATGACACATCCGGCGTCAAAATCGCCTATGGCGGAGAAAACGAATTGTTCGACGAGATCAGTGAAGATTTGATCCGCGCCGGCATCATCGCCTTGATTCTGATTTACATCATCATGTACATCCAGTTCAACAACTTCGTCAAACCGCTGATCGTATTCTTAACCATTCCGCTCAGTTTCACCGGTAGTTTCCTGTTTCTGATTCTATTCGACTCACCAATCACCGCCACCAGCCTCGTCGGCATGGTGTCCTTGATGGGGGTGACCGTCAACACCGGCATCCTGCTGGTCGAGTACATCGCCCGGCACCACGCCGAGTTCAACGACGTTCACGACGCCTGCGTCGAAGCCGTGATGCTGCGATTCCGTCCGATCATGCTAACGAGTTTCACCACGATTCTCGGACTGATCCCGTTGCTGGTCACCGGCGGAAACTTCTTCCAACCTCTCGCTCTGACGTTCATGGGCGGCATGATAACGAGCACGTTGATTACCATTTTCCTGGTTCCATCGGTGTATACGTTGTTCTATCGCAATGGACACCAAAAAGGGGCTCAATGATGAGCCCTTTTGCTTTGTGACATTTTTATCACAAATCTCTTGATTTTCGTAACAACTTGTGATATATTTGTCACATAAGGAGGTGTTCCCATGAAAAATCGAATTGGATTGATCGGATTGTTGGGATTCATTGGTTTGCTGGGATTTGTAACGGACAACCCCGGACTGTATGGTTTCTTTGGATTTTTTGGGTTCTTCGGATACAATCGAGTGATCATGGACGAACTGCTGCAAGAGGATCTCGGCAAAGCCGGTCTGGCAGGATTCTACACCTTGCTGGTAGGGTTTGCGGCAACCATCACGGGATCGCTACTGACGGACGACATGACGGTCTTCCTATATGGTTTCGTCGCCACATTCGGCGTCGGTGTGCTGTTGTTCAGTCTGACGATGATCGTGTTGAATCGACGTGGTTCATCTGAATAACAAGATCAAACAATATCGCAAGGATGCCAATCTGACACAAAGCGACCTCGCCAAGCTGGTCGGTGTACGTCGCGAAACCATCGCGCGAATCGAACGGGATCTGTACAACCCATCGTTGTTGCTCGCAGAAAAAATCGCCCGTGCATTCGGTGCTTCGATCTACGACGTTTTCTCGTTTGACGAGGACGATATCCGTCTCAATCAATCCACGACATAAGTCGGAACAAATGCAATCAAAAAAGGTTTCTATCACGAAAGCCTTTTTTGATGGTTACAATCGTTCGTTGAACCGCTGTTCCTCCAGTTTCGGACGGCGTTTGAAGGAAATGAGTCGATTGCCATGATAGGTGATGTCGCCATACATTCCCGGCAGCAAGCGGTAATAGTCATCGCTTGTTACATTCAGTCGTAAGTATCGATCCTCGTCGGTATGAAAATCAATCGATTGACGATTGTTGCCCAGTTGATGAGGATCGTCAATCTCATAATCGACCGCCTGAAGATGTCGATTCCCCAGCACTTCACCTCGCGCCTTGCGCGGTTCGATTCCGGCCATTTCGCGCGCATTGGAGCGCATCATCACCAGCGCGGCGATAATCGCCGCAAACGCACTAACAAGAACCACCAACACCACAATGATTACCCACATTTAACTCACCTCTATTTACTACGTATTATATCAAAATAGTAAAAGATTATAAAATATATTTCGTAATGTTTTACAAACGGGTGTTTGGTGGTATAATTGTTTATTGTGAAAGGGTGGACCACAATGACGACCGACGACAAAAAACGCTATCTGATCCTGAAGGATCCCAACATCATCAAAGGAATCTTCTTATTGTCGATTCCGATCATGATCAACAATCTGTTCCGAACACTGCACGACCTCGTCGACACGTTCTGGGTCAGCACCATTCCCCAGTACAGCGCCGAAGCGATCAGTTCGATTGGAATCACCTTCCCGATCACCTTCCTTTACATCAGTTTCGGTCTTGGTCTGTCGATCGCCGGCACCGCCCTCATATCGCAATATTACGGTAACGGACAATTCGAGACAGCGCGACAGTACGCTACACAGTTGATGGTCATCGCGATCGTCATCGGACTCGTGTTCAATGTCCTCAGTTATTTTCTGGCTCCATGGATCATCGGCCTCATGGGAGCCGAAGGATATGTCTTCGACAATGCCGTGGAATATCTTCGCATCCGCTCGTTCGAACTGACGGCGATCTTCATCTTCTTCGCCTTCCGGGCGATCCGCCAAGCGAGCGGCGACACCGTCATCCCGATGATTCTTGGCGTCAGCGCGATCGTGCTGAATATCTTCCTGACCCCGCTGTTCGTCATTGATTCGTTCGTGATGCTGCCTGGCAGCATCTTCGAGTTCACGATCAACGGTCTCGGTCTCGGGGTTCCGGGCGCGGCCTGGGCGACGTTGATCGCCAATGTGCTGCTGCTTCCGGTCGGGATCTTCATCCTGTTCAAGTCGCAGACCGGCGTCACGATTTCCCTGCATCATCTCAAACTCAAGGCAATCGTCGTTAAAGACCTCATCTACACGGCCATTCCCGCATCGCTCGGACAAGCGCTCACAGCAGTTGGGTTCGCGGTGCTCAACACGTTCATTATCGACTACGGCACGGAAACCTACAGTGCCTTCCAGGTCGGCAACCGGATCAGCAGTCTGATCCTGATGCCGGTGATGGCGATTGGCGGCATCATGGCCTCCTACATCGGCCAAAACATTGGCAACCTCAATCCCCAGCGGGCCAAGAAAGCGTTCCATCAAGGTGTCCTGTTATCGGTGGGCATCATGGTGGTCGGCAGTTCGATTGGACTGTTGTTACGGCGTCAGGTCGCCGGTGCGTTCCTGGCCAGCAATCCCGAAGCCTGGGAACTGGCGACGACTTACATGTTCTTCCTGATGATCGGTCTGCCGCTGATGGCGATCTATCAGGCCTACATCGGCGTCTACAATGGCTCGGGACGAACCATCTTCACACTGCTCATCGGCGTCGCCCGCCTGTGGGGTCTGCGCATCCCGTTCATAATCCTGTTCAAGAACTTCACCGATCTCGGCTCCTCCGGAATCTGGTACGCGATGTTGTTGTCGAATCTTGTCATCGTCTTCGTCGGCTACGTGTTCGTCAAACAGATCACCTTCAAGCCGAAAATCAATCTCGAACCGTCACTTACCTGACAGCCTGTCCACAGGCTGTCAGTTTTGTTTCACAGACGGCCACAGTTGTGGTATACTATACAAGCATGAAGGAGGTGAGGACATGACTTGGAGTCGGTTTTTCGGACACGACATTGACTTTTCGAAGGCAGCGGAAATGTGGACGATTCATCATTTGATTTATGTGTTGTCCGCCGTTTTGACGATCGTCTTGATCTTGCGGTACGCACCGCACATCCGCGCCTGGAAACACGAGCGCATGTTGAAACGTGTCATCGTCGGTGTGTTGATCGTGTTCGAACTCACCTACCACCTCCACAACTGGAGCTATCCTCGGTTCAGCATCCCCTTGCACATCTGCAGTTTTGCAGTGTTCATGAGCATTCACATTCTGCTCACCGACAGCAAGAAAACGTTCGAATACCTGTTTTTCTTTGGTACCCTGGGCGGCATCATGGCCCTGCTTTTTCCCAACAGCTGGGGATACACTTACATGAACTTCCGCTACTATCACTTCCTGATTCTCCACAATATGTTGATCGCCATTTCGCTCTATTATTACAAGGCGTATGGCTACCGCATCACCTATCCGATTCTGATCCGCGTGTTCAAGTCGGTCCTCGTGATGGCGATCGTCGTTCATCTGATCAATCTCACGTTTCTCCGTCTCGGGTATGACTCGAACTACTGGTTCGTGACCTACGTGCCGCATGTCGTCGAAGATGTCTTCACGCATTATCCGATCTACATCGTGACTTTCATCAGTTCGGTCTTCCTGTCGATGAACATCCTGTTCGCCGCCACCCATCCCAATCAGATCAAATGGTTGAAAAAAGATCACTCGTCCGAGTGATCTTTTTGTTTGTTCATGACTTGTTTCAGTCCCTGTTCGATGCGGTTGCCGTAATCGAGCGAGGCATCGTACTTGAAGATGATTTCGGGAACCTTGCGCATCTTGACACGACTGGCGAGCCGACCTTTGACAAACGGTTTGGATCGTTCGAGCGCATCGGCCGCGGCGGCTTTTTTCTTGTCGCCGCCGAGAATCGTATAGAACACGGTCAGGTAACTGTAATCGTTGGTAAGGCGGACTTCGGTGATCGTGATGAAACCGATCTTGTCGTCCTTGACTTCGCGGCGGTAGATGTCGGCGAGGGTGCGTTGGATGATCGTCTGGAGATGTTCGACCTTAGCCACGCGGGATCTCTTTTTCGACCGACGCCTCGATGATGTCACCGACTTTGACGTCATTGAATTTTTCAATCATGATGCCGCATTCGTACCCTTCGCGAACCACTTTGGCGTCATCCTTGAAGCGTTTGAGCGACGCCATTTTGCCTTCGAACACGACGACACCTTCACGCAGAATGCGAACGAGGCTGTCGCGTTCGATCGTACCGTCGGTGACGTAACATCCGGCGACGGTGCCGACTTTCGATATCTTGAACGTGTCGCGCACTTCGGCTTGGCCGGTGACGACTTCCTCGAAAACCGGATCGAGCATTCCCGTGAGGGCCGCTTCGATTTCTTCGAGTACTTTGTAGATGATGTTGTAGAGGCGGATGTCGACGCCTTTTTCTTTGGCGAGTTCGCGGACCGTTGCCGTCGGGCGGACGTTGAAGCCGATGATGATCGCATTGGAGGCGAGCGCCAGGGTGACATCGGTCTCGGTGATGGTACCGACTGAAGAGCGGATGATGTCGATCTTGGTGCCTTCGACGTCGATCTTTTCAAGCGACGCCTTGAGCGCTTCGATCGATCCGTGGGTGTCGCCTTTGACGACAATGCGCAGTTCCTTGAGTTCGCCTTCGCTGATTTGACTGAACAGTTCGTCGAGCGAGACGGCTTTGCCGACGCCGCGTTCTTCTTTCCAGGCGCGATGGGCGCGTTCTTCGGAAATCTGACGGGCGTTGCGTTCGTCTTCGAAGACCATGAATGAGTCGCCGGCTTGCGGGACATCGTTGAGGCCGGTCACCTCGACGGCCTTGCTGGGCAGGGCTTCGTCGAGACGGTTGTTCTGATCGTCGACCATCGCCCGGACCTTGCCGAAGGTGTTGCCGGCGACGAGTACGTCACCGATTTTCAGCGTTCCGTTGGCGACGAGCAATGTTGCGACCGGGCCACGGCCCTTGTCGAGTTTGCTTTCAATGACGGTTCCGCTCGCAAGACGATTCGGATTCGCCTTGAATTCTTCCATCTCAGCAGTCAGTTGAATCATTTCGAGGAGCGAGTCAACGCCTTCGCCGGTCAGTGCGGAGAGGTTGACAAAGATGGTCTGGCCACCCCATTCCTCGGGAATCAAATCATATTCGGTGAGTTCCTGGCGGACCCGTTCGGGGTTGACGCCGACTTTGTCAATTTTGTTGACCGCGACGATGATCGGGACGCCGGCCGCTTTGGCATGGTCGATTGCTTCCTTGGTCTGCGGCATGACGCCGTCGTCAGCGGCGACAACGAGAATTGTGATGTCGGTGACCTGGGCGCCACGGGCGCGCATTTCCGTGAACGCGGCGTGTCCGGGCGTGTCGATGAAGGTGATCAGTTTGCCGTTTTTCTCGACCTGATAGGCACCGATGTGCTGCGTGATGCCGCCGGCTTCGCCTTCGGTCACACGGGTGTTGCGGATGGTGTCGAGCAACGTTGTCTTGCCGTGGTCGACGTGACCCATGATGGTCACGACCGGGGGACGTTCGACGAGGTTTTTCTCGTCGTCGACGATGTCGATTTCATCGAAACGGGTCAAATCGGTGATCTGCTCGTCTTCCAGTTCGTAGCCGAACTCCATCGCCACGACTTCGATCGTTTCGCGGTCGACCGACTGTGTCTGCGTTGCCATGATACCGAGTTTCATCAGTCTCTTGATGACCGCGGTGACGGATTTGTTCATGCCTTCGGCAATGTCCTTGACGGTCATGTCGGCATGATAATAGAGGACGCCTTCGGATTTCTCCTGCGTCGCCACCGGCACATTCGATATGCGGGTATCTTTTTTCTTGTTCTTTTTGGCCATAAAGCACCTCTTTCTCAGGAGTTCAGGTAGGATTGAAAGGTATTGACGAACCCCTTGTCTGTAATCAATGCGGTTGTGCGGTTGGTTTTACCGATCGCCTGCGACAGTTCCTCTGTCGACAAGTCGCGGATGATCGTGATGTCGTAGGTTGCTGCTTTGTCGGTGAGTTTCTTGGTGATGTTGGCGCCGGCATCACTGGCGAGAAACACCAGGTGATGCGGGTAGTCGGCACAAGCACTGAGCACCATGTCCTCGCCGAGGACGAGTTTGCGGGCGCGCATGCAGAGGCCGAGCAGCGACATCAGTTTATGCTTCATCGAGGAGCTCCATGAGTTCCTCATAGATCGCATCCGGCACGGTGGCGTCCAGATGACGATCGAGCTTGCGGGTTTTTTTCGCTTTTTGAATCACGGTCTTGGTGAGTTTGAGATAGGCTCCTCGACCGTTTTGTTTGCCGGTTGGATCGACGGATACGTTGCCGTCCTTGTCGCGGACGATGCGAATCAGTTCCTGTTTGGGCAAGCGTTCGCCGGTGACGACGCACTTGCGTAGGGGGACTTTACGCGGTTTCATCGATCCGACGGTACCGGATGCCTTTCTCTTTGGCTTCACTGAGTGCCATGATGTCGATCTTCCAACCGGTTGCGTGCGATGCGAGCTTGACATTTTGACCTTTGGCGCCGATGGCGCTGGTCAGGTCTTTGTCGAGCACGATGACGACTGCTTCCTTTTTCTTCTTGTTTGGATTGACGGCGATGATGCGCGCCGGACTGAGCGCGTTGCAGATCAAGTCGATCGGCGAATCCGACCATTCGAAGACGTCGATTTTCTCCCCTTGCAGAGCGTCCAGCACTTCCATGATCCGTGATCCCTTGTACCCGACGACGGCGCCGACCGGGTCGACGTTCTCATCGTGCGAGTAGACGGCGATCTTACAGCGGTCACCGGGATCGCGGGCGATGCCCATGATTTCGACGGTGCCATCCTGAATTTCCGGACAGACCTGTTCGACGAGCCGCTTGACGAGATTCTTGTCGGTCCGGGAAACGAACACTTTCGGGCCCTTGGTCGTCATTTCAACTTTGGTGATGTAGACGCGCAAACGGGCGCCTTCGTAGACTTCGTCGCTGCGCAGGAGTTCCTTGCGGGGGAGCGAGGTTTCCATGTTGCGGCCGAGGTCGAGGGTCACATAGTCGCGGTTGAAGGAAACGATCTCGGTGTTGATCATTTCGTTTTCACGTGCCTTGAACTCTTCGAAGGCTTTTTCGCGTTCGAGTTGTTTCAATCCCTGGGTGAGAATCTGTTTGGCGCTGGAGACGGCGATGCGACCGAAGTCTTTCGGCGATTCCTTCATCGTGATGGTGTCACCGAGCTTGATCGTCTTGCGTTTCTTACGCGCATCTTTCAATGAGATTTCACCGGGGTTTTCCACTTTGTCGACAACGACGTAATCGGCGTGCAGCACGATTTCGTTCTTATCGACGTTGAACTCGATGCGTGCATTGTCGCTCGTGTAGTGGTCTTTCTTGTAGGCATTGAGAATGCCGCGACCGATCACGTCGAGGATTTTGTCCCTGTCGATGCCGCGGTCGTCCGCCAACACTTCGAGGGCGCGGAAAAAGTCTTTGCTGATCATGGTTCGTTCCTCCTACAGTACGATTGCGAGACGGATGAAGTTGATGTCCATCTCGTTGATGGTGGTGGTTTTGCGATTCTTATGCTCGAGTTCAAGCGTGCCGTTCTTGTATGATTTCAGGCGTCCGGTGAGTTTCTGTTCGAACGTTTCGACGTAGATGTCCTTACCGATGGATCGTTTGATTTCATCGGACGAACGAAGCTCATGTTCCGCACCGGCACTGGAAATTTCAAGGTTGTACGGTTCCTCGATCGGATCCCATTCGTCGAGCAACGGGTTGAGGTGGTCGGAGACCGCCACGCAGTCGTCGAGTGTGATGTGATCATCATTGTCGATCAGGATCCGCAGGACCGTTTCTCCCTGGGCGCGATCGAGCTCGACGTCATATAGATAATATCCCAGTTCGGAAACCGCTTTGGCGATGTCCTGACGTAGTTTTTCGATCATTGTCATTGCTCCTTTTTTCAAACAAAAGAGTGGGGGTTGGCCCACTCTCTAACACATATGCACGGTAATTGTATCATATAGAAATACAAAAATCAAGTACTATATATCTTATTTGAGGGCCAGATGATGCATGATGATGCTTCCCGCCACAGCGACGTTGAGACTCTCCGTGTGGTGCATCGAAATGGTCAGGTTCAGAGTGGTCTTGGCGAGTACTTCAGAGGACACGCCGGATCCTTCGTTGCCGAGGATGAGACCGATGCGCAAAGCCGGATCGATGTCGTCCAGCGGTGTGCCTTCCATCGCCGTGCCATAAAATGTAAGTTCGGAATGCTCCTCCATGAACGTGGCGATCGACTGGTGGAGGACATTGAGACGGAAAATGGCTCCCTGGGTGCTGCGCAGGACCTTGTCGTTGTAAATGTCACAAGTGTTGTCGAGGACGATGGTATCAAATCCAAAGGCAAGTGCGCTGCGCATCAGAGTACCGAGATTGCCGGGATCTTGAACGCGTTCGAGCAACAACACCCGGTGGCCGACGGCCGCCCCTTCGATCTTGCGACAAATCGTGATGACGGGTTGCGGATTCTTGGTTTGGGCCAGTTTTGCAAGGACCTGCGGCGTGACCGTCACAACGTTGTCACCACGGATCGATTCGTCCGTCGTGAAAACGTGAACGACATTGCCAACCTTGGTCGCTTCCTCGTGGAGATGATATCCTTCGACCAGAAACAACCCGGTGGCGTCACGATGTTTCTTCTGATGCAGTTTGGTCATGTCCTTGATGAGTGGATTGTTGACGCTTTGAATGTGCAACGGCATCCCTCCTTGCGCTTGGTGATATCTGTTTTCACTGGTTCGCTATCATACTCATTATATCACGACTTCGAAAAAGACAAGCAGCATTTCACAAATGATCCAGGCAAAAGAAAAGGCGGACCTACTCGGTCTCGCCGTTCCAATCCTGAATGCCACCGGTGAGGTTGTACACCTCGGTGAATCCTTCTTCGACGAAGATCGCCGCTGCGCTTCTGCTGCGGTTGCCGCTGTTGCACATGATGACGACGGGCACGTCCTTGTCGAGATGATCGGTCAAACTGTGATCGTCATCGAGATAGTAGTAATCGATGTTGCTGAAGCCGGGAATTCGGACATCGTAGAATTCCTGGCTGGTGCGGACGTCGATGAACTGATACTCGGGATTGTTGTCGAGCATCTCCTGCAGTTCGTCGTTGTTGATGTTGGTGTAGCCGCTGTCACACGCACTGAGTGCGAAGACGGCAAGGATCGCTGTTGCGACCAGAAAAAGTCGTTTCATGTCATTCACCTCTATGACCATTATATTCAACTTGTAGTTTGTTTACAAACAATATGATTTCATTGTTTGTCGGTGAGCACATCGCGAACGATCCAACCCTCGCTGGTGAGGTCACGATGTTTATTGGCATGAACGTCGATGGTGATCGTACGTGCCACGGTGTCGTCGATCATCGTTTCGTAGTCAAACGTGGTCTCGTAATAGCCGGAACGTCGTTTTTTCGGTGCCGTGGTCGGTTTTTTGGGAACATAGACGGTGCAGCAGTCCTCAAACGGACGGGTACTGATCTCGTACATGTCAAGGCGGCGAGAGATAGCAATGATGTCAAGTTTGTCGTAGGTTGCGAGCGGTCGCAGGATCGGCATCCGCACGACGTCACTGATGGTGACCATGCTCTCGAGCGTCTGCGAGGCGACCTGGCCAATGCTTTCACCATTGATCAGGACGAGACAGTCACGTTGTTTGGCCAGTTTTTCGCTGATGCGGTACATCATCCGGCGCATGACCGTGATATTGTAACTTTCGGGGACATGGTCCAACAGCGCTTCGTGCAGTTCCTTGAACGGCACCATGTGCAGTTTCAACTTGTTGCCCGGTGCGAACACGGCCAGTTTCTCCGTCAGATCGATGACTTTCTGTGCGCTCTCGATCGAGGTGAGCGGTGTCGATTCGAAATGCACGCACTCGATCTCGACGCCTTGTTTCATCGCCAGGAAACCGGCGACCGGTGAATCGATGCCGCCAGAGAGCATCAACATGCCCTTGCCGGCGACGCCGACGGGGAACCCGCCCATGCCTTTGATCTTTTTGCAATAAACATAGGCGCCGTTGTGACGGATTTCGACATTGAGTGTCAGTTCGGGGTTGTGAACGTCGACCTGGAGCAGTTCGGTGTGGCGGAGTACGTGCGCCGCCACCTGTTTTGACACATCAGGACTCTTGATCGGGTAATGTTTATCGGCCCGTTTCGTTTCCACCTTGAACCTTACGACCTTGTCGTCGAGTTCGCTCTGCACGGCTTCGAGCGCCTTGGCCTTGATGCTGTCCATGTCGCGGTCGGTCTTGGTGATGAGGCTGTAGCTCGACAACCCGCTGACCTTGTCGAGACCGCGAATGACGGCGTCATGATCTTCGCCGTTCAACAATATGTAAAGACGATCGTGATTCTTTTCATAGGTCACGTTCGGATTGTTCACTTTTTCTCTGATGAGATGGTTGACGCGCTCGACGAAGATTCGTTTGTTGCGACCCTTGAGGGTCAGATCGCCGTAGCGCACGAGGATGCGTTCGTACATGGTCTCACTTCCAATCAAAAATATAATACCATAAGTATTTGCTTTTGCACAACCTTTTGATACAATCGTATTGAGGTGATATCGATGTTCACGGCCATCCCCAAAGGTTCCACCAAGCAAGAGAATTACGACATTCTGTTGTCCCATCTCGATCATTACATCGTCCGCGACGAAGCGCTTATCACCACGCTGAGCAATCTCGCGGCCTATCTCAACTACTTCCTCGACGACATCAACTGGGTCGGGTTCTACCTGTATGATGGCGAGAAATTGTTTCTCGGACCGTTTCAGGGTCTGCCGGCCTGCACGCTGATCCAACTCGGCAGCGGTGTATGCGGCAACGCCGCCAAGGACCAAAAGAGCTACGTCGTACCCGACGTTGACGCGTTCCCTGGCCACATCGCCTGTGACGGCGCCAGCAAGTCGGAAATCGTCATCCCGATCCTCGTCAAGGACAAGCTCTGGGGCGTGCTCGACATCGACTCGCCGTCGCTTGCGCGGTTTGATGACACGGACCGCGTCCACCTCGAAAAAGTTGTACGGAAATTGGTTGACATTGCCCTGTAGTTTCTATATAATATCAAGTGCGCATGTGTAATAATGGCAGCTAAATAATGACTTTCATTAACTGCTGAATGTTCCGCAAGAGGGTTGTTAGTAGTCTCAGCTGACGAGGTGAACGCATTAAAACATTCTGATTAATAAATCATTATTACTCTCGTAATCTGAAGAAGGAGGAATACATATGTCACGCTATACTGGACCCAGTTGGAAGATTTCGCGTCGTCTCAAATATTCGATCAGCGAATCGGGAAAAGAACTCGGCAAACGCCCTTACGCGCCCGGCCAGCACGGCCAACGTCGCGGTAAACTGAGTGAATACGGCCAGCAGCTTCAGGAGAAGCAAAAAGTTCGTTTCACTTACGGCGTCAACGAAAGACAGTTCCGGAAAACGTTCAACGAAGCGAAAAAGATGCAAGGCAAACAGGGTGAAAACTTCCTGTTCCTGCTCGAAAGCCGCCTCGACAATCTCGTCTTCCGTGCCGGCTTCGCCCGCACCCGCCGCCAGGCACGCCAGCTCGTCAACCACGGCCATGTCTACGTCGACGGCCGCCGCACCGACATTCCGTCGTACCGCGTCGTCCCCGGCCAAGTCATCACCCTGAGCGAAAAAGCGAAAAACTTCCAGATCGTCAAAGACGCGCTTGAAGCGCTCGTCACCCGTCCCGAATACGTCGGGTTTGACGACACCAAGTTCGAAGCCACTTACGTCCGCTTGCCGGAACGCAGTGAGATTCTCAGCGAAATCAAAGAGAATCTGATCGTCGAATTCTACAGCAGATAATCAAACAAAACCACCAAACGGTGGTTTTTTTGTTGCTCTTGCACGAAAACTCCCCAGCGAGTACGTCGCTTGTGATATAATGAAACCAAGGTGGTGATCCCATGGTCCGAAGCACTCGCTCCGATACAACCAAGACCGTGTCCGAAGCAATCCTCGACGGACTTGCCAAAGACGGCGGTCTGTACGTGTTCGACACCCTGCCGACACTCGATCTGAACGAACTGGCGAAACGCGACAACATCGCCATCGCCAAGCACGTCTTTCATGCGCTTCTCGATGACGTTCCGAAGGATGCGATCGATCGCATCGTATCGGACGTGTACCAGTCCGATCTGTTCCAGCCGGCGCCGTTCACGATGACCCACCGAGATCATCACAGTTATCTCAATCTGTATCACGGTGAAACGCTCGCGTTCAAGGACATGGCCCTCTCGGTCCTGCCGCATCTGATCGAGGAGGCAAAACGGATCCATGGCATCCGCGGTCCGTCGATCGTGCTCACAGCCACGTCCGGGGACACCGGCAGCGCCGCGCTCGCCGGATTCGCCAAACGACCGGACACGCACGTGATCGTGCTCTACCCCGCCGACGGCGTCAGTCCCTTCCAGGAGCGCCAGATGTTGTCCTGTGAAGCCCACAACTGTCACGTCTTCGCCGTCGACGGCAACTTCGACGAATGCCAGACGATCGTGAAGGAGTTGTTCCAGTCGCTCGAGCTCAATCATGCGCAACTCGTCAGCGCCAACTCGATCAACATCGGCCGCCTGGTGCCGCAGGTCACATACTACGTGCAAGCCTACTTCGAACTTGTCAAAGACGGTGTCATCGCCCTCGGCGACAAGATTGACGCGATCGTGCCGACCGGTAACTTCGGCAACATCTATGCCGCCTATCTCGCCAAACGAATGGGCATCCCCTACGACAAACTGATCATCGCCGCGAACACCAACAACGTGCTTCACGATCTGTTCCAGACCGGCACCTATGACATCCGCCGCGAACTGTTCAAGACGATTTCACCGAGCATGGACATCATCATCTCGTCCAATCTCGAACGATATCTCTTCGATCTCGTCGATCGCAAAGCACAACGACTCCATCAAATCATGAGGGACCTGAAGCAAGACGGCGTGATCCAGTTCGATCTGATCAAACAACACGATACCTTCACATCGGGCATGGCCGACGAAGACGACACCCTCGCGACAATCGCGCGCACGCTCGCGACCGACGGCATCCTCATCGATCCGCACACGGCGGTCGCCAAACATGTCTTCGACAATCAAGCCAAGCCCCGCCATCACACGATCATCGTAGCGACGGCCTCGCCGTTCAAATTCACCAACGCGATGCTCGCCGCATTCGATCTGTCCACAAGCGATGATCTGGAAACCGCCGTCAAACGACTGGCTGACCATGCCGGCGTATCCCTTCCGGACCGCGTCCGATCGGTCGTCCAACCAACCAACTACGTCAAACACACGTTGTCCAAATCCCGCGCAACATCCACTCTGAAGAAAATGGTAGGTGACATTGATGAACATTAAAGTACCCGCATCAAGCGCCAATCTCGGCATCGGTTTCGACACCCTCGGATTGTCGCTCAATCTGTTCAACGAATTTCAGTTCAAACCCAATTTCACGGACAAACTCGTTAATTTCCCCGACACGCTCGAGGACAATCTGGTGTACATGGCGTACACGGCTTTCTTTGCCGCCCACAAGACCCCGCATCGTCGGGTCGTCATCACCCAGATGACCCAGGACATTCCCGTCGCCCGCGGTCTCGGCAGCAGCGCCGCCTGCATCCTCGCCGGCGTGTTCGCCGCCAACGAGATCGGCAATCTCGGATCGAGTTACGCCGAATGCGTCCGGTTCGCCGCCGATTACGAAGGCCACCCCGACAACGTCTACGCCGCGGCCTACGGCGGACTGATCGGCGTCTTCGCTGACAACGAGAAGTACATCCATCACAAATTCGAGTTGCACAAGTCGCTCCACTTCACGCTGTTGATTCCCTCCCAGGAAACCAACACCAAGGAACTGCGCGACGTGCTGCCTGAGAAAATCGCACTGGACGATGCCGTGCACAACCTGGCACGCATTGCGCAACTTCCCTCCGCCCTTGCCAAGGGCGACATCAGCAAGCTGAACCTGCTGCTCGACGATCGCATCCACGAGCCACATCGTTTGCCACTGCTCGCCAGCGAAGAAGAAATCACGCAACTCAAACGGCACAAGGACATCGCCGTCGTTCTGAGCGGTTCCGGCAGCAGCCTCCTGGTGTTGTCCAAAACACCGATCGACGATTACCTCACGGATACCTTGCTAGCAACCTACAAGGCTGTCGCAGTCGACATCGGCGCCAAGCTCGAAATCATCAAATGAGGCAAACAAAAAGATCACACGCGTGATCTTTTTTTGTTCTCAGGTTTCGATGTTGACTTCTTCGCCGAGTTGGAAATACTGGTGAATGCGGCGGATCGCATCGTCGATGTCCTTGTCCTCGATGATGCAGGAAATCTTGATTTCGGAGGTCGAAATCATCTGGATGTTGATGCCGGACTCATAGAGCGCCTTGAAGAAGGTCGATGCGACCTTGCTGCCACCGGCCATGCCGATGCCGACGATCGACAGTTTGATGACGTTGTCATCGGTGATGACGCGCCCTGTCGAAATCGTCTTGACGTAGGTCTCACAGGCTTTGACGGTTGCGTCCAGGTCACGTTGGTGCACGGTGAACGAGATGTCGTTGATGTTCTCGCGTCCGACCGACTGGATGATCGTGTCGATTGCGACCTTCTCAGCCGCAAGCAGTTCGAACAGGTGGTAGGCGATGCCCGGCATGTCAGGCACTTCGGCAATCGACACCTTGACGATGTCGCGATCGCTGGTGACGCCGCGAACCAAAACTTTTTCGATCATTTCTGCCTCCTTGACGACGGTGCCGGGATCGTCATCGAAAGTGGAACGGATGACGAGCGGTACCTGATATTTTTTGGCCAGTTCGACGCTTCGGGGATGCATCACCTGAGCTCCCAGGGACGCCAGCTCAAGCATCTCGTTGTAACTGATGTCGGACCACCGTCTGGCATCGGGAACGATGCGCGGATCGGCGGTGTAGACGCCTTTGACGTCGGTGTAGATTTCACATTTCACGGCGTTCATCACGGCACTGAGGGCGACCGCAGTTGTATCGCTGCCACCGCGACCTAGAGTCGTGACGTCCTGGTTCTTCGTCAGTCCCTGGAAACCGGGAATGACGACAATTCCATGCGTGGTTAGTTCCTGTTTGAGTCGTTTGGTGTTGACTTTGATGATGCTGGCGTTGTTGTGGAACTCGTCGGTGAGAATGCCGCTTTGCATCGTGGTAAGCGCGATGGCACGTTCGTTCCGGTCATGGATCGCCATCGACAGCAGACTGATTGAGATTTGCTCACCCGTCGCCAGGAGCATGTCCATTTCGCGCTTGCGTGGTGAAGTGCTGACTTGCGTCGCGACGTCGATCAGATCATCGGTCTGGCGCCCCATCGCGCTGACGACGGCGATGACGTCGTAGCCGGCTTTGCGGGTTTCGATCAGTTTGCTGGCGACGGCCTTGATCTTGTCCGGTGTCGCCAGCGAGGTACCGCCGAACTTCTGGACGATGAGCGGTTTGTCATGGGTGGCGAACTCATGACGGAGTGCACCTTCGGCGATGCGGATGTGATTGCGTCGACCACTGGGGAACGATGCCATCGTGGTTTCCATGGTATGAGCGTCGACGGTTTCGGTCAGCAACACCAGCTGATTGGTGCGGTGAATCACGTCAAACGCGATGTCGGCGCGACGGAAGGTGTCGAGAATGTCGGTCTCATGAAGCGTGTCGAGGTCGAATCGTATGTAGTACATGCCGCGCAGCAGTTCGTTGCTGCGAAGTGGAATGGATTGTGCTTTCCCGATGCGGATCGGACTGACACCGGACAGGATGTCGATGATGTCCGACACGATCGAGTTGGCCGTGGGCAGTTTGCCCGCGCCCTGGCCGAAGAACTGTAGCTCGCCGACGTTGTCGCCGGTGACGCTGACGATGTTGTTTGAGAGCTGCACAGTATGGAACACCGAGTCCTTGCGGAACAACACCGGTTCAATTGAAGCCGAGATCCCATCTTCAGAGAGGACGCTGGTGCCGATCAGCTTGACGATCAGATCGAGATCGCGGATGTGTGCGATGTCTTCTTTCGTAATGCTGGTGATACCACGGCAAGGGATGTCTTCTTCTTTCAGTCGCGTACGGTAGGCGAGACTGGACAGGATCACCAGTTTGCGCAAGGCGTCGTACCCTTCCACGTCATCGGTCGGATCGGCCTCAGCATAGCCCAGTTGTTGAGCGAGCGAGAGTGCTTCCTCAAACGATTGATTGTCGTTGTACATCTTGGACAGGATGAAGTTGGTGGTTCCGTTCAAGATTGCTTTGATGTTGGTGATCGTGTTGGTCTGAAGCGTCTGCAACATCGGTTTGATGATCGGGACGCCGCCGGCGACGGCGGCTTCCACATACAGACCGCACTCATTGATCTCAGCGAGTTGGAACAACTCGTCGTAATACTTTGATATGACGGCTTTCGAAGCGCTGACGACGTCGATGCCGCGTTCCAGTGCGGTCGTGATGATAACGTGCGCCGCGTCGGTGTTGGTGATGGCTTCGGCGATGATGTCGAGCGGTTCGGCAAAGAACTCGTTTACGTCATCGGTGAACAGTTCTGCGGGCACTGCGTGATCACGCGGCTTGGATCGGTCACGGATCAGGATCTTGACAATCGCGATGTCGTCGCCGGCCAGCAACCGCAAATACTCACGTCGGGACGTGAGTATTTCATAGACGCCGGAGTTGACGACGCCAAAGCCGACAAGACCGATTCGAATCATCCTTGCACCTCGCTTTTCGTTTTCATTATTGTATCACATTTGAGTCCTGAAAAAAACCCTAAAAACTTTGTATTTATTACTTCACAAATGGCGAAATTGTGTTATAATACTTTTACGTGGAGGGTTAGCTCAGTAGGGAGAGCGCTTGCTTGACGTGCAAGAGGTCGCTGGTTCGAGCCCAGTACTCTCCACCATTTCAGCCCGTATCCGGAGAAAAATACAGTTTGCCTTACTACTGTGATATTCTCCGGTTTTTTATTTGGAAAAAGTGTCACTTTTTTACTGGATTTTTGATGATTTTGAGGGGCATGAATACATGTTGCAACAAGGGTTTTCTGTCGGGTTACGAAACGTAAATTACTTAAATTTCGCGAGCTTTTCTTTTCAAAGATATGAGGTAGTGGAGGTAGTGAGGGTAGTAATCTATGCAAGAGTAAATATACCGCTACCTTAAAATAAACAACAACGAGCCGTACCATAAGTAATTGCAGCTTATTAAATATAAATACGTAAAAAAAGCAAAAATGAACTGTGTAGTTATATTTGACACAGTTCATTTTTTTCTAAAGGAAATATTGTGTATTTTCATCATAGGCTAGTGTAACATTTTTTGTTTGAAATCATAAAAGGTCTTCCTAGAAAAGAGATCACAAATTACTATTAAATTGAGTGTGAGTGGTGAGTTATGAAAGAAAAACGCACAGAAGATTTGGAAAAAGAATTATTGGAAGGAAATGACATCAAAGATATTTAGACAAATGTTGGACGCAACAGTCAAGAATGTTTGGGTATTATATGATTGGATACAAAGGCAGACCCACTCACAATTCAACAATCTATAAAGGAACTACAAATCACATCGTAATATCTCCAGAAGACATTCAAAGAAGTTGCATTGTAGAGCAATGCTACATCAATTATTTTTGGATATAATCATCCAAGTAGTGACTTAACACCATCACAACATGATATTGAAACAACACGGAACAAAAGAAAGCATGTTCTTAGTTAGACATTCAATTAGTAGATCACCTGATCATTAAGCAAAAGAATAATACTATTCAATTATAGAACACATACCAAAGGAGTTTGGTGGAAACTAAATCATCTTTTTTGAAGAACGTTTTTATGATAATATTACAGTATGGGGAGTGGTAAAATTGAGGAAAACTATATGGATACTGCTAATATCAGTGGTAGTTATACTGCAAACATCTTGTAGTCAGAACTTAGATAATAATGTGATTTTTGTTAGTGAAGATGAAGAAGTATCACGTGTTACAGTTGAACCAGGTAGTAAAATTGAAATACCAACCATAACGAAAGATGACCATGTTTTACAAGGTTGGTTTTTAAGCTATAACGAAGGTTTGACTTTTGATGAGAAATGGGATTTTGACAATGATGTAGTTGATGCAAATATTACATTGTATGCAAAGTGGAAGCAAGTATATTTTTATATCAAAGTGAAGGATAATGACGATAACGAATTGCTTAAAAGTAGACAACTTGTTGGCTCTGACCTGAGTAATCTTGATTTTGATTATGATTTCGAGATTGAGGGTTATAGCTTCATAGGCTTTGATGAGACAGTACCAGAGACAATGCCTGAATCTGATCTTATTTTGCACCCTGTTTATATACCAAAGATCTATACTTTGAGATTAACGGGTTTTTTCGATGAAATCGTTTATGAGCAAGAGATACCTTTCAATACAGATCTAAGTGAGATTGGTGATTTGATATTGGATGATGTATTAGGATATGCGTTTACTCAATGGAACCCTGGTTTTCCATCTCATATGCCAGCCCATGATCTTACTCTTGAATCTGAGTTTAAGTTTTATGAGAATCAAATCTTATTAGATATCGATTGGCATGATCTAGAGAATGCAATAGTTACTGATGAATACATGATACTCTCAGATTGGCAACATGATGGACTAACGGGAAGAGTTGCTGTGTATAGTTTCGAGACAGGACGTGTGAGAATTATCATACCCAGTGACGCACATGCTAATATGAAGTTTGGTATAACAATGGATGTTGAAAGTGATTATCTTGTTGTAGGTGCTAGAACTGCGGACGGACTCGGAGGATCCATATATTTATATAAGTTTAGTGACGAGACTTACGAAAGAAAAATCACTTCAATATCAGATAACTATATGTTTCTTGGTTCAAACCTATTAATCGAAGGGAATTACATTATTGGTACTTCTGAAATCGTGGAATATTCAGATTCTGGCGATATGACAGGTAGATATCATCAAATTCATATATATAAAATAGATGATGTTTCATACGAAAGAATCATTATACCAGAATCAAATGATATGTTTGCTCAGAACTCTACAATAGCAGTAAATGAGTATGATTTGGTGTTCGGTGGTTTGTCCATGACTATACAACATTACAAGTTGAACGATGAGTCGTTTTTGAATGAACTGTCACCATCCGATATATCTGAAGGAAGTTTCGGTCGGCAGATTGAGATTAATAATGAGTATATTATTTCAACCTACTCATATAAGGAGTTTTGGGACCATGAAGAAGAGTATAGAGTGTACATATTTGATCGTATAGATTTCAATTCAGAAACATACATTGAAGCAAACTTCATACCTCAAAATGCTATATCAAAGACTGATGCACACATCTTTGTTTCAATCGTAGACAGTGAAGAAATTAGACAACTGTTGGATTTATCTTCTGAAAGCACTTTCTATGAAATGTCTGATACTTATTTCTATCATTTTGTGGGATTAGATAATGGTGATTGGATCGTTGTTAATCCAAAGATGTTTGATTCGGAATCAAGTCAAGTTACAATTTATGATTTTGAGTATGATGAATATTGGACTGTACAAATTGATTCGCCGGGATTGTTAGTTGCCAACTCTGAATATATATACATAATTAACATAAGTAGCAATGGAGTAGTAATCATTGATGAATACTTGCACTAGTTGCAAATCTGATTTTATTTGTTAGTATCATAGCCTGGAAAATTCTCTAGGCTTTTTATTTATTTGTTACAAGTTTCATAGGCTTTTATGGACCACCTAACTATCCAATATGGAAAATTTGTGGTGGAAGGTGTATTGCATGGAAATATTATTGGATAATAAAATACTAGAACTGTCATATCGGTAAATAGTGATAACGTTGGAAAAAAAGAGAGGAAAAACTCTTTGAGTTTAGAGAGTATAAACCAATATATTCTATGAGAAAATGTATCAAAATGGTGTTAGTATGGTTTAGTAGACAGTATAAGTAAGAATCTAATCTTTATGATAGAATAGAGAAAGGAGGTTTTACTTATGGCTAAAGGTAAAGGGTATCGATACCCTTCGGATTTTAAAGAACAAATCTATAGATAATGAGTTCGAAGACATGTTTTAATTTGGCAAATTCCATATACTAGTCGCGATTATCGTTCGGGGACTATACTCTCCACCATTTGGATCCTAATTCCAAGAACTGCAGAGGTCAAAACCTCCAATCGGTTCTCGGATTTTTTTGTTTATCTGTATTGGATCGTATGATGATCCACGATGTTCCGTAAAAGACTTGCTGTCATTTGCCGTTGTTTGTGCTATAATCGTCTCATAGCATGCCATCCCAAGGAGGACACATCATGGATTACGTCGTCGCCCGTGAACTAAACCAGCTCTACATCATCCTCGACATCGTGTTTTTGCTTGTGCTCGGATATCTGTTGCTCAAAAACGACCGACGTCTTGCGTTTGTCTTCGGTCTCGCCGGTGCCTTGATCTACTTCATCGTCGATTACGGTGGATTTTATCTGTTGCTCGGCACTCGCACCGTCGACGGTGCCGACACGATGTGGTTTTTGCTTTGGCTGTCAACCAGTTACGGCTTTACCAACTTCGTCTGGATCTGGCTGTTCTTGAAACGCGACGAACACCTCCTCAAATGGTCCGGTCTGATTGTCGGCGGATGGCTTATGGTAGCCTTCTTGTCACAGACCTTCGGCGCGTCATTCGGGATCATCAACATCGCGCGTCGCACCGGTGGTTACCATGTGTTGATGGCGATTGTGCTGATCGTCGGATATTTGATCCTGATCTATCGTCAGTATGTGCTTAAGATCACTGCTGATTTACCAATCTGGTACGTGCTGTTTGTCGGCATCGTCGTTCAGTTTTCGTGGGAAGCCGTGCTGCTCGTCTCCGGCATCCGGCCGTGGGGTACGAACCCGCTGATCTTCAACTCCCTGCTGGAAACCAATCTGGGCATACCCTATCTCTATTTCATTCAGAAAGGAATCATGAAACGCTACACCGCAGCATCCATTCCGGCACTGCAAAGCAGTACCGAATAGCCCGTTCGTTTCACTCATTTTCTGATCACGCTTACACCTATGATTCAAGCAAACGAAAACATTTTCGGTATTGCTTGAATTTTTCTTCGGTTTAATATATATTATTAGTGTACAAAAAGGAGTGATACCATGTCCAAACCCAGAGGCAACATCCGCTATCTCAACGCCAACCGCTATCTGCTCAAGAAGCATTCGATGATCAGCGAGGACTCCAGCGTTCTCGAACAATTGATGAAGGACCTGCTTGACAACCAGATCCACGGCATCAGTTTCAGCCCCTATCTGGAAGGTCAGGACCCGAGCGTCAAATCGCAGATCACGCCCGAACAGATCGCCAAACGATTGGAAATCATCCGTCCTCACACCAAGTGGATCCGCTCGTTCTCGTGCACCTGCGGCAACGAAGTCGTGCCCCGCATCGCCAAGGAGAAAAGTCTCAAGACGATGGTCGGCGCCTGGCTCGACAGCGACGAAGAGAACAACGAACTGGAGATTGCCAATGCGATCGCCATCGCCAAGGCCGGTCATGCCGACATGTTGGCGATCGGCAACGAAGTGCTGCTGCGCGAAGATTTGGACGTGGAACAACTGATTTCCTATATCAAGCGCGTCAAGGAAGCCGTGCCGCACGTACCGGTCGGCTACGTCGACGCCTATTACATGTTCGTCAACTACCCTGAAATCGTCGAGGTGTGCGACGTGCTGTTCGCCAACTGCTATCCGTTCTGGGAACACTGCGCGCTCGACATCTCCGTCGAATACATGGCCAAAATGTACGAATTCGTCGTCCAGAACGCAAACGGCAAACCGGTCATCATCAGCGAGACCGGCTGGCCCACCAAAGGCGAGCAATACGGTGGCGCCGTTCCGTCCTACGACAACGCCATGCGTTACTTCATCAACACCCAAAACTGGGCCCAGACCAACGACGTGCCGCTCTTCTACTTCTCCAGTTTCGACGAAGTCTGGAAGATCAACCACGAAGGTGAATACGGCGCCTACTGGGGCATCTGGGACAAAGAAGGAAACTACAAATTCAATCACAACAAATGAGGTACTTCATGAATACAATCGCTTACGGCAAGGGCATCTGCTATTCCGGCTACCGCGATGGCCAGAGCCCGGTCCACCGCACCTACCCGTCCTATGACGAGGTCCTCGAGGATCTTCGCATCCTCGACAACGATTACGACTACATCCGGATGTACGACGGATCACCGCACGCCGAAACGGCGCTCCGGGCAATCCGTGACAACGATCTGAATCTGAAGGTCATGCTCGGCATCGACCTGCTCGGAGAAATCAGCAACCCCAACTGCAGCTGGGGCGGCGATTACACCGACGAGGAGATCGCCCGCAACATCCGTTACAACGAATCGCAACTGCGTCAAGTCATCGCCCTAGCCAATAAGTATCCCGACCAGGTACTGGCCGTATCCGCCGGCAACGAAGCCGTGCCCGAATGGAACGAGAATCTCGTCTCACCCGGTCGCGTGCTGTATTTCGTCGAAGAACTGAAACGCCATACGGATACCATCGTCACCTATTGCGACAACAACTTCTACTGGCTCGACACGCTCGATCACGTCGCCCAGGCGGTCGACGTCATCAGCATCCACATTTACCCCGTGTGGCTCGGCGCCGACATCGAGGAAGGTCTGACACGATCGATTCGCGAGTACAACGAAATCGTCAAGCGCCATCCGGACAAACAGGTGATCATCACCGAAATCGGCTGGCCGACCCGATCCAATGGCGGTCCGATTCCCGTCGAACACGCCAATGAAGTGAACCAGCTGTTCTACACCAAGGAAATGGAGCGTTGGGCTGATCGCCACGGTGTCGTCTGTTTCTTCTTTGAAGCGTTCGACGAACCCTGGAAGGGCTCCGAGGACCCCAATGAGCCGGAAAAGCACTGGGGTTTCTACAACGTCCATCGTCAACCGAAACGCGTCAAACAGTCCTGAGGAGGAACGTCCGATGAAACGAAGCATCAACCGCATGCTGGATTGGTTCGAACAGCACTTCAACTACATGATCGAGCTGCTGGCGTTCCTCGGTGGTTTGTTCTGTATCCTGTTCGCCTTGTTCCTGTTCGTGATGCAACTATTCAATGCCAACTGGATCAGCGAAACCCGCTTCGAGATCATCATTCTCCCCGGAGTCATCGGATTCTTCGGTGTGTTGATCTTGTTCGCCCTGCGCATCACCCGTCATCTGACCAAATGAAAAACGGACATCGATTGTCCGTTTTATTTTTGTTTACTTGGTGACGCGTAAGCGGTCCTTGTTGCGACTGAACTTGCGGATGCCGACTTCTTCCCCCTTCAGGAGGCGTTTGTAGTTTTCGGTGTGTTTGTAGAAGGAGATGGCGGAAAACACGCTCATGAGGAGAATGCTGGCGAGATGATAGTCCATCAGATAGAGCGCGATCGGCGTGGCGATGATCGCCACCAGCGTCGAGAGTGCAATGTAGTCGGTGATGACCAGGACAAGAATGTACACAGCCAGCAGTCCCGCCGCGTAGAGCGGCACGGTGCCGAACAGCACGCCACCAAAAGTGGCACTGCCCTTGCCGCCTTTGAATCCGTGGAAGACGGGATAGATATGCCCGAGAATCGCACCGAGGCCGGCGGTGAACCAAAGGATGTCGTTGTCGGGAAAGAGCAGTTTCGCAGCAAGCGCGGGAACGAATCCCTTTAGCATGTCGAGAAGCAGGACGAGTATTCCCCAGCGCCACCCGATCGTCATCACGGCGTTGGACGTGCCGGCGTTTTTGCTGTTGATCTGGCGGATGTCGATGTTGCGCCGCCAGCGGCCGATGTGAATGGCCGGGTTGATGTTGCCGATCAGATAACTGACGACGAATGCAATCGCGTAGTACATGCGGATCGCCCCTTTACAAGTATCATTACTATCATTATAGTGAAATTCCCGAAAAAGGCAAGCAAAACATCCTGTGCGCAAGTGGTTGCATCAAGCGGATTTTTTTGATTAAATCTATTTGCATTTTTCATTAGATGTGATATAGTAGTTATAGACTTTTTTGTTGCCGAAATAGCTCAGCAGGTAGAGCAGCTGTCTCGTAATCAGCAGGTCGTAGGTTCGAGTCCTATTTTCGGCACCATCTGACAAACAAAAGGTTGGGATCATCCCAACCTTTTTTTGTATTCCCGTGACAGTTCTTCGAGTTGCACGACCGATCGACCGAGCTGATGATATGACTTCAGCGAATAGAGCACCATCCCGTATGCGTGCGACGGTACATGGATGGTCGCCACCGTGTGGCCGATCGCACGATACAGATACCGTTCGGCGAGATCGTCTTGATCACGGGCCACCCGATGTACCGCAAGGGCCAACTTGCGACCTTCTTGAACGGGGATCGGTTGCGTCTTGTACTCTCGCACGCGGTCCACGATGGCGGTCACTTCGGTGTCGAGTTCGAACTCGTTCATGAGTGGCTCCAAGCAGTCGAAACACCACGCCAGCAAATGAGCTTTGTCGTGGTCTTCGATGCGATTTTTGATGGCGCGAACGCCATCGAACCCTTCGATCATCGTCAGCGGAATGTCACTCATCGAGATTCCTCCCATGAAAAAAACTGTGATACTTTATTGTACCACAGTTTTTGCTTGACAACTATTTCTTTACTGCCGCATTGACGAGATACAGGAAACTCTCGGCATCAAGACTGGCGCCACCGACGAGTGCGCCGTCGATGTCGCTTTGCGCGAGCAGTTCGTCGACGTTGGCCGGTTTGACACTTCCGCCGTATTGAATGCGGATGGTGTCCGCGGTTTCATCGTCGAACAGTTCGCGAACGACGCTGCGGATGCCTTTGATGGCGTCATTGGCTAGTTCGGGCGTGGCGGTTTTGCCGGTTCCGATTGCCCAGATCGGTTCGTAGGCGATGACGAGTTCCTTGACTTGTTCGCTGCCGAGCCCTTTGAGATCGGCGACGACCTGGGCCTTGACGAACGCATCGGTTTCGCCGGCTTCGCGGGTGTCCAACGACTCACCGACGCAGAGGATCGGGGTGATCCCGTAGCGGAAGGCCTGGTGAATCTTCTTGTTGACGGCCTCGTCGGTTTCATTGTAGTACGCGCGGCGTTCGCTGTGACCGATGATGACATAGGCGACACCAATGTTTTCCAGCAGCGCGGCGCTGACTTCACCGGTGTAGGCACCGGTGTCGAGATAGTGCATGTTCTGGGCACCGACACGCAGGTTGTCCCCTTGGCGTTTGACGATGTCACGGAGAATTGGTGCCTGGGCACACACCACGCTGTCGACGTATTCTTTGGGTGGTACTTTCATATTGACACTGTAGACGAACTGGAGTGCTTCGTCACGGGTTTTGAACATTTTCCAGTTGCCGGCGATGATTGGTTTTCTCATGATATTCCGTCCTTACTGTAGTAGTTTCCGCAAGTCCTTGACGGCCGCTTCGGCATCGGGTCCGGTCGCGACGAGAACGATGTTCTCACCGCTCGGAACCGCGAGCGACATCAATCCAAGGATGCTTTTGGCATCGACAATCGCGTCCTCGTAGTGCAGTTCGATATGGGCGTCGTACTTGTGGGCGAGGTCGACCAGTTTGGCCGCGAGCGTCGCATGCAGTCCTTTGGTATTCTGGATCGTGATGTTTAGTTTCAACAGGGCACCTCGATCGGGGTGTTAGAGTTCATCCACCGCGGCGACGCCGGGGAGGACTTTTCCTTCCAGATATTCGAGGCTGGCACCGCCACCCGTGGAGATGTGGGTGAACTTGTCCGCGAACCCGAGTTGAATCGCGGCTGCGGCGCTGTCGCCACCGCCGATGACGGTAATTGCGTCAAGATCGGCGAGAATTTCACAGATGCCGTTGGTACCGACGGCGAAGTTGGGGAATTCGAAGACGCCGGCAGGACCATTCCAGACGACCGTTTTGGCGTCTTTCAGAATCTCTTTTGCTTGTACGAGTGTCTTCGGTCCGATGTCAAGACCCATTTCATCGGGCTGGATGTCATCAAATGAAGCAATGCGACTCGGAGCATCGTTGCTGAACTCCTTGGTAACGCGGATGTCCTTGGGCAGAACGATCTTGTCTTTGCCTTGTTCGAGAATCTGTTTCGTCAGATCCAGCAGGTCGTCTTCACACAATGACGTTCCGATTTCATAACCCTGTACCTTGAGGAAGTTGTAGCTCATGCCGCCGACGATCAGGATCTTGTCGGCTTTTTCCAACAGACTGGAGATGACGCCGATTTTGCTGCTGACTTTGGCTCCGCCAAGAATCGCTACAAACGGACGTTTCGGATCATCGACGGCTTCGCCGATGAACTTGATTTCTTTTTCCAGAAGGTATCCGGCCGCAACTTCGTCGGCGTAGGTCGCGATGCCGACATTCGAAGCATGCGAACGATGCGCCGTACCGAATGCATCGTTGACGAACACGTCGCCGAGCGAGGCCCAGTATTTGCCGAGTTCGGCATCGTTGCCGCTTTCTTTCTTGCCGGGCACGTCTTCAAAACGAGTGTTTTCGAACATCAGCGCTTCGCCTGCTTTGAGTTTGGCGATGGCCGCTTCCAGTTCGGGGCCGCGCGTATGGGGCACGAAGGTCACGTCCTGACCGAGGTGTTCGGTGAGTTTGGCTGCAACCGGAGCAAGACTCAATCCGGCCTTGTCCGCTTCCGATTTGACGCGTCCAAGGTGCGAGAACAACACCAGTTTGCCACCGCGTTTGAGAACGTCCTGAATCGTCGGGAGTGCTTGGACGATGCGATTGTCATCGGTGATGACGCCGTCTTGCATCGGCACGTTGAAATCAACCCGCATCAGAACGGTTTTGTCTTTGACTTGTACATCTCTTACAATTTTCTTTGCCATTTTCAGAACTCCTTTTCAGTTGTATTCCACAATCATTATACAGGATTTGATAGCAAAAATCTAATCAAAACACATATTTGTAAACACTTTCTTGTCGCCCGTTCGAGCGGTCAATCCGTTCGTTCAAATCTCGCGCTGCACGCCATCGCGCCCGCAGTTTGCCCGGTGTCGCCGGAACAACGACTTCCGTCAGATCCGCAAATCGGATGACCGCATGGTCGTTGCGGCTGCCGATGGCGATGATCCGCATCGCGTTGAGAACCACCACATCATAGTCGCGAAGCGCCGTACTGGGTATCAGCACGACATCCGGACAAACGTAGACGGGAACGCCGCGTTGTCGATTCAGCAGTCGTTTCGCCGCATCCAGGCGACCTTGCATCGTAGCGCCATTGTTGACACACCAAGCGTCGATCAAACGTACGAGCGATCCGTCATGCATCATCACACGGTCACCGACGATGCGGACACCTTTGGTTGTTCGGTGCAAGTATTTCATGGACTCACCACCCCTTATGAATAATACCCGTGAAGGATGGATTGTGCCCATGAAAAAAGTGCGCGCCGCGCACTAGTTTTTTTCATACAGGTAGAAACCAATCTCATATCCACTTCGCGATGGCAAGTCCTCCATCATGAACAGTTGCTTGTCAACGCCGCGAAGGAGCCACATGTAGTAGATGTCACCAACGCTGCCGACGGCCATCAGAACCGCCACGACGGCAAGTCCGAACGAGCCGCTCGCAAACGCGTATACATAGAGCGGCAAACATACCACATACAGCGGCATCATCAGACTGAGGCGAGCGCGCCGTACGGGAACCGGCACCAAACTGATGCAGTAGGCGAGGCCCTGTTTCAGTTCAAGGCCAAAGCGGATCGATCGGAATCCATGGCGCGAGCCAAGCGCAAACGTCAGTCCGTGCAACAGTTCGTGCACGACGACATAGAGTCCCATTGCTGCCAATGCCGCGAGCACGTTCCAGAATGTGAAGGTGATTGTCACCTCACCCCAGAACAAAATCGCCGACAACCCGATGCCGATCGGAATGGCGGCGAGCGCCCACACGTTCATCTTGATCAGAAACGAATGCTTGTCACGCTCCGCGACGGTACGATCATCCACCAAACGATACGATTCACCCTGAAACTCATAGATGTTGCCAATCGTTCGTTTCATGTGCTCACCTCCCTGCCGTCCATTATATCACAACCTTCCAAAAAAAAGCTCCGTTACCGGAGCTTTTGGTGATCATTTCAGGCGCAATTCGCTTTCGGGATCGAAGAAATGGACGGTGTCCATGTCGAATGCGAGCTGGATTTCGTCGCCGATGTGAAGGTCGGCGCGGGCATTGACTTTCGCGGTGATCGTGCCGTCGCCGAGTTGGCAATGGATGTTGGTTTCGGCACCGAGCAGTTCGGATACGTCAACGGTCAGTTTGACAATTGAGTCTTTGAGGTGTTCATGCTCTTCCACTTTGTCGTGAATGTTTTCCGGGCGAACGCCAAGGACGATCGGTTCGTTGAGTTTTTTGTTTTCCTTGATCATGTCGAGTTTTTTCTTCGGCACTTTGACTTTGATGCCTTCGCCAACGAAATGTTCCCCTTCGACTTTACCGTGGATGAAGTTCATCGGCGGAGTTCCGATGAAGCCGCCGACAAACATGTTGGCGGGATTGTCATAGATGTCCTTCGGAGCACCGACTTGCTGGATGTAGCCGTCTTTCATGACGACGATGCGGCTTGCCATCGTCATGGCTTCGATCTGGTCATGGGTAACGTAGATGGTCGTGGTTTCAATGCGTTCGTGCAACTTGATCAGTTCGGCGCGCATCTGAACACGCAGTTTGGCATCGAGGTTGGACAGCGGTTCGTCCATCAGGAATACTTTCGCGTCGCGAACGATGGCGCGACCAAGGGCGACACGCTGGCGCTGCCCACCGGACAGTGCTTTCGGTTTGCGGTCGAGGTACGCGGTCAAACCGAGAATGTCGGCGGCGTTTTGCACGCGGCGATCGATTTCGTCTTTCGGCATTTTGCGGAGCTTCAGTCCGAATGCCATGTTGTCATACACGCTCATGTGCGGATACAGGGCGTAACTTTGGAAGACCATTGCGATGTTGCGGTCTTTCGGGGCGACGTCGTTGACGAGCACATCGTCGATGTAGAGCTCACCGGCGGTGATTTCTTCCAGTCCGGCAACCATGCGCAGCGTGGTCGATTTTCCGCAACCCGAGGGGCCAACGAATACGATGAATTCCTTGTCTTTGATTTTCAAACTGAAATCAAATACGGCTTGTACGCCATTGTCGTACACTTTGTCTAAGCTTTTGAATAATAGTTCAGCCATGATTCTCTCCTTTTTGTAAATGGTTTTCTCACTGTGTCCATTATAGTAAAAACCGCCGGATTTTGGTATGTGCAAGGTGCACAAAATCCGGCAGTCAGAAGTTGTAAAGCATGTAGATGGCGTTCGCACCGCGGAAGGTTTTGATGTTGATCGTGGTCTGTTCGATGAAGTTGTCGATGCGATAATTGAGCGTGTTGCGGTGCATGAACAGTTTCTTGGCGCTGATCGAAGAGTTCATGTTGTTGGCGATGAACTCGCGGGCGGTGTGGATGACATCCGGCTTGACACGGCTGGCGATGAAGGTCTTGATTTCCTGTTTCAGGGTCTCGTTGTGCTTCAAGACGGCGTGTGCGATGACATCCTCGAAGTAATGAACACCCGGCGGCATCGCCGGGACGAATGCGCGCAGGCTGTCCCCGAGCGGGAACGGACAGTCGAGATAGGGTTCGACGACAATCGTGATGTCGCGATTGAAATCCTCCAGCAACAACATGTGCAGTTCCTCGATGTCAAATGGTTCTTCGTTGTAATAATCGGTGTCAACAATCGTCATGACATCGGCAGTGACGGAATCGACACGAATGTTGTCGTTGATCGCCTCAAACACGAGCGGCAGCTCATCCGAGATGTCCTCTTGATATAAATAAATGTGTCGTTTCAACAAGCTCAGCCTCCCTACTTCTGTTTGATCTGCTTCTGTTCGTACATTTTGCGATCGACGGCATGAAGAATCGCATCAAGCGACAGCTCGCTCTGGTCGTCGATGATGTCGTATCCGTAACTGTAGTCGATGGCTGGTCCGAAGGACGTACTCTTGATCCTGTCATGAATGCGTTGCATCAGATTCATGTGCAATGTAACGTCGGTCCGATCGCTGACAATCAGGAATTCGTCGCCGCCGATGCGGGCGACCATCCCGTAGTCGCCATAGATTTCACGGAGCGCGCTGCTCAGAATGACCAACGCCTGATCACCGGCGCGATGTCCGTCGTGATCGTTGATTTCCTTGAGATTGTCCATGTCCAAGAGCAAAATGAAAAACCGGATGTCACGTTCAATCAGATCGCTCAGATAATCCAGAACCTTGCCGCGATCGAACAGTTTGGTCAGGGCGTCTTTCGATGCCGCGACCGTCTCGACGGCGATGTAGGCAGTCAGCAGACCGAGCGCGAGCATGGAGAACATCGATGCTACCCCGTACCAGATCATCTGCAAGGTGCCGCCGACGGCCGGAAAGATCATCAACATTAGAAGACCGAAGAACACATGGGGCTGGAGCTTGTTTCGATACGTCACCAAGCGGACGAGCAGATAGACGAACAAGACATACAACAAGCCCATGTTGATGTAAATCGCCCATTCACGTTGAAACACGTTACCCGAATCAATCGAGAACAATATCGGAGTAAAGATATTGATCAATGACAGCACGGCGCCGACGATCGCCAGCGGCAGATAGTACAGATGCCGACGCAGACGCTGGTGCGAGCCATGCAGCTTTTAATCGATGTAGATTCCCCACAACATCCCCATCACCGGCGCGGCGAAAAACAGAAACGTATTGAACAGATAGTTGATACGATACGCGAAGCTTCCCGGACGTCCGTCAATCAGGTAGGTCGTTCCCTCGGCGACAAGGATGAGAATGGAAAATGCGATCATCGCCAACAGGACGCGTTCGGCGAACGTATAGATGTCTTTTTTCACCAAAATGACGATGAATACCACGAGCAGCAACAGCGCTGCGTAGTAATCCGCGTACGCGGCATATGCGTTCCACATCGTGCCACCTCCTTCTCGTATCAAGTATCATTATATCACACGACCGAAAAAAAAGCCCAAAAATTGGGCTTTAGATTTGATGGTAGCGTTTGACGACGTGCGCGACGTCGAAACCGAAGTAAGCAATGGCATCATCGCCGGGAGCACTGACGCCAAACCGATCGATGCCCATCACGGCGGAAGCATATCGATACCACACATCCGGGGCTCCCATTTCGATCGCCAGTCGTTTCGTGCAATCAGGCGGCAGCACGCTGTCCTGGTACCGCTTGCTTTGGGCGCGGAACACTTCGAGGCTCGGCATCGATACGACACGAACGACGATGCCTTGCGACTGCAACTCCTGTTGGGCATCGAGCGCCAGTCCGACTTCACTGCCGGTGGCGATCAGAATGCCTTCGAAATCCTCGGCATCGGAAATGACGTAGCCACCTCGTTTGACATCACTCCAACGGGTGCGTGTCTTGACGGTGAGATTTTGTCGTGACAGGACGATCACACTGGGGGTTTCGGTGCTTTCCAACGCCATTCGGAACACATATGCGGTCTCATTGGCGTCGGCAGGACGATAGACGTTGACGTTCGGGGTCGTCCGCAACATGCTGAGTTGTTCGATTGGTTCATGGGTCGGGCCGTCTTCGCCAACGGCGACGCTGTCGTGAGTGAATACGAACACCGAGGGCACGCACATGATTGCCGCCATGCGGATCGCCGGTTTCATGTAATCGGCGAACACGAAGAACCCGCCGCTGAACGCTTTCATGCCATGCAGTGTGAGCCCATTGACAATCGCTCCCATGGCGTGTTCGCGAACACCGAAATTGATGTTGCGACCCAGCGGTGTGTCATGATGGAAGTTGCCGCCAGCACCTTTGGCCTTCGTTGATTTGGTCAGATCGGCGCTACCACCAATCAGGTGACCGATGTGTTGGGACAAGGCATTGATGGTTCTACCTCCGCTGACCCGCGATGCTTCCTTGGTTCCAATCGCCTGCGTGGCAAGCGCCTTGCGCCAGTCAACATCCAGCTCACCAGACATGATCTGGTCCAGCTGTGCGGCCAGTTCCGGATAGGTCTCACGGTACTGCTCCAATTTTGCCTGCCACTTGGCCATGGCGACATCGCCGCGGTCCTTGACGTTGAAGCGGAAATCCTCATACGCTTCGATGGGTGCTGAAAACGGTTCGAGATCATAGTGGAAGGCACGTTTGATGCGTTCGGTCTCATCGACACCGAGAGGCGCTCCATGCGTTGCACTGTCGCCGGCTTTGGAACTGCCATATCCGATGACGCTCTTGACTTCGATGATCGATGGTTGATCGGTGACGCCGCGAGCGACGTTGATCGCTTCGGTGATTTCATCGACGTCATTGGCATCGCGTACTTTCATGTAGTGCCAGTTCATCGCTTTGAATTTATCCTCAATGGATTCACTTGTGGCCCATTCGGTCGGACCGTCCAATTGAATGTCATTGGAATCAAACAGGACGATCAAGCGGCCGATGCCAAGGTGTCCGGCAAGACTGATTGCTTCTTGGGCAACGCCTTCCTGAAGATCTCCGTCCCCACATATCACATAGGTATAGTGGTCGACGATCGGAAATTCAGGACGATTGAAGCGAGCGCGCAGATGGGCTTCGCCAATCGCCATGCCGACGGCCATCGACAAGCCTTGACCGAGTGGCCCGGTCGTGGCTTCCACACCATCGGTATGACCATACTCGGGATGTCCTGGTGTGCGACTCTCCAATTGACGGAACTGCTTGAGATCCTCGATTGAAACGTCGTAACCCGACAGGTGCAGCGTTGCATACAACATCGCGCTACCATGGCCTGCAGAAAGAATAAAACGATCACGGTTGAACCACTTGCTGTCCGTCGGTGTTGCATTCATAAATTGGGTGAAAAGTGTATAGATCATCGGTGCGGCACCTAATACGATGCCGGGATGACCACTGTTTGCTTGATTGACCGCATCCAGTCCCAGGAAGCGGATGGCGTTGATGGATTTGTCCATGTCGAACTCCTTTATGATTGGGATTCAATGTACCGATACCATTATATCGTAAATTCCCTGAAATGGAAACCAAATCACGAAATTGTCGTGTCATTGAGCCATTTATTGTGTAAGCGTTCAGTGTTTTGGCAATTGACTTTTAATGTGATACAATATTGCTATGAAACACAACTAAGGAAGGAGAACAACATGGCTAGAGGATCCATCATTGCATTGCTATTGGCTTTGAAAGGCGATTCGATCGTCAAATACGGTCACGAACGAGGAGCTCACAAGGTGAAGCAGATGGCGAACGATGCCCACATCCCGTCCGAACACGACATGCGGATGCAGGAAGCTTCGCTCGCCCGCACCGAATTCAACATCATGTTGCTGACCTACATGATGAACAGCGATGACGGTGCCATCGACAAACAGGAACGACAAGCACTGCAACAGCATCTTGAACCGATTCTCGGATTCGCATCGCGTGCCGACTTGAAAGCAATCGGCGCGCGAATGAAAGATGATGTGACGTTTGCTGACATCAAGGCATTCGTTGAACAACATGAGTTCAATGACATTCAGGTCAAACGGGCGATGCGCATTCTTCGTCAGATCAATGGAGATACGTATCGGTACAGCACCGCTTTGTTCCAGCTTGAGCAGGAGTTCAAGTATCACCTTGACATCGATTTGACAGCATAGCAAAAGCGAATGATTCCAAACAAAAAAAGACGCGGTTGTCGCGTCTTTTTCATTGCCATATTTTGATGTCTTTGATGATGAATTGTTGCGGGAACATGTCGTAGTCGACATCCCCGCCGAACGTTCCGCCGATCGCGAGGTTGAGAATCAGGTAATAGGGATGGTTGAAGGGCCAGCCGGCATGTCCGGAATCCTTTCCGTTCTCACCACGCTGGTAGCGGGCGACTTCCTTGTGATCGACGAAGTATATGATTTCATCCTCTTTCCAGTCCAGTCCGAAGGTGTGAAAGTCCTTCGTGATGCCGGGAAAGATATCCGCCGTGTAGTACTGCTCCTTGGGGCGACGATGATTGTACTTCTCCGTATGCAGACAGAAGAACAGTCGGTCGAGATTGTTCGCGGTATGTTCCATGATGTCGATTTCACCGGATCTGGGCCAGTGCCCATACTTGTTTTCGTTGGGCATCATCCAGATTGCCGGCCACGTTCCTTTGCCGCTTGGTATCTTCGCAACAGCCTCAATCTTGCCATAGGTGAAATGGAAGTTATCGCGAGTATGAATACGGGCACTTCGGATGATGTCATCATCGTCCAACGTCGCTTGAAGTACCAGTCCATCGGAAAAGAAAATGTGCTTGTCGTCATTGACGTATTGCTGTAATTCCTTATTGGCCCATTTTTCGCCGACGGCGACGTTCCAATCATCCGACAGCTCCGTCATTGACGTGAAATCATAGTGTTTGATGAGTTTCATCAGCGAAGGATCCTTGTGCTTTCACCGGTGATCAGTTGGGTATCCACCATGATCGTTTCATTGGTGCGTCGGAAGTTCTTGTCATTGATCATGTTGAGAATCTGATTGGCGGCGATTTTCCCCATGCGATCGGTATCCTGACGAATCGTTGTCAGACGTGGTGTAATCATCTGACCGATGTCGATGCCGTCGAACCCGATGATGCTGTAGTCTTCGGGAACCGATTTGCCATTCTCATGAATGGCCTGGATGGCACCGATGGCGAGCGTGTCCGATGCACAGAACACTGCGGTCGGCTGATCCTCTGCTTCGAGTATCTTCTTCATCGCGTTGTAGCCGTTTTCCTTGCTGAAGAATTCCCCTGAGGCATAGTGTTCTTCGTTTGCCGGGAGGTCGAGTTTTTCGATGATTTCATCGAAGAAATCCTTACGCAAACGACCGATTTCCAGGTACAACCCACCATAGATGTTGCCGATTTTGGTGTGACCGAGATCCTTGAGATATTTGACCGCGTCGTAGACGCCTTGACGGTTGTTCGAGGTGATGTTGCAAACACTGGCCAGATTGTAATCGATGACGGCGGTCGGAATCGTCGATTTGTAGAGATCCTGAAGGTCGGACGAGTTGCTGTCACCGCACAAGACGAGTATCGCTTCCACCTGTTTGCGCTTGGAATGCTCCAGATACGATCCGTTTTCCTGGCCCATGCTTTTGGAGAGGAACATGATATCGTATCCGCTTCGCTCGACGGTACTCTTGAAACTCTCGAGGATCTTTGAAAAGAGCGGATGCTGGAGACCGACCCCGGTCACCTCTTCAAAGATGATGCCGATGGTGTAGGATTTCTTGATGACGAGACTGCGTGCCGAGAGATTCGGAATGTAGCCCATCTCATCGCACAGATGAAGAATTTTCTCTTTCGTTCGATCGGATATGTCACTGTAGTTGTTGAGCGCCTTGGATACAGTCGTGATGCTGTAGCCACTCGCTTTGGAAATGTCCTTGATGGTTACCATCAGTTCACCTTCCTGAATGTGAAATAATTTATGTTGAAACCGCCATCTCTGGCGCGAATCGTAAACTCATACGTGCCTTCTTGCAAGGTCACGATACCGGATGTGAATGTTTGCCAGTTCTGCCATCCACCGGTCGCGGCGGTGTCCATCGCAACCAGCAAGGTTGATCCTTGATACAGATCAAAATGAGCGCCATTGCTCAAACTGGCAAGACGGAAATCAATTTCATAATCCCCGGCTTCGGTCACAGTGAGCAGGTATGTCATCGTGTCATCCGCATCAACCCAACCGACGTTCTCACCGCCACCACTATCGGTAGTGGTTTCGGTCTGAACACCCGACATGGTGTTGTAGTCCTCGGCCTCGATGCGATCAGTGACGACTGGCGGTGTCGCCGTTGTGAATGAGGTGGTGACTTCGGGTGACAGGTTCCCCGCGAAATCTTCCGCCACGATTGTGAACTCGTACGATGTGCTCGCTTGCAGTTCGGAAATCAGATGGCCATTGACCGTTGTCCGGGCAATCAGATCATCACCCTGATAGATGTTGTAGTGTTTCACCATCACGTCATCCGTGGCTGGCGTCCAACTCAGGAAGAGCGCATCGCTGCGCGTATCCAAAGCGACGAAGTTCGTCACGGCAGATGGTGCGCTTTCATCCATGCCGGCATAGTCCTTTTGATATACCCGCACGTAGTCGATGACGAAATCGACGGGCAGTACGGTATCGTCGATACCTTGTGCACCGCCCCAATTACCGCCAAAAGCAGTATTGAGAATCAAATGGAATCGTTTGTCGAACGGCCATGCCTGATACGAATCGACATCGGTGTTGTCGGTCGGATCGTAATCGAATGTCGCAAACAGTGCGCCATCGATGTAGAGACGGATTACACCGACTTCCCATTCCATTTCGTAGACGTGGAATTCTTCTTCGGCGGTGGTGATACTGCGGCTCTTGCCGACTTGGGTTCCAAGCATGTGGTTGTAACGTCCGGTGTGAATCGTGCCATGGATGACATCGGGTTGATAGCCGACGTATTCCATGATGTCGATTTCACCACTGTCCGGCCATCCGCCATATTCCCAGTCGGTGGGCAACATCCAGATCGCTGGCCAGGTCCCGCGTCCAGCTGGTACTTTCGCCCGCACCTGGACTTTGCCATACAACCAGTCGCCGGTGTTCTTGGTGATCAAACGAGCGGAGGTGTAATCACTGCCGCTGACGGATTCCTTAATCGTACGAATGGTAAGCACCCCATTGTCGACAAAGGCGTTGTCTTCGTCTTCAAAGGTGTAATATTGCAGTTCGTTGTTGCCCCAACCGTGACCGCCGACATCATAGTTCCAGCGTTCGTCATCGGGCAACCCGGTGTATTCGA